>BNJT01002309.1_pt1 | contig 2804339 bp, 4397 predicted proteins | sample 8540491 | NCBI WGS metagenome assembly BNJT01 (sample SAMD00202455, study PRJDB9452) | human saliva metagenome | host: Homo sapiens
CTGTCTCCCATACTTATATCCCTAATTTTTCCTAACCACTCCTCAATATCTTCCACGGAGGTATTCGCAGAAAGCATCAGTGTGTCCTCATTATTTTCATCACATAAGATTAATTCCTGTTCTTGATTAAAAAAACAGACTTAACCATACAATAAAGCTAGCATAATCCCTCATTCTATTCTCGGAATTAAAATACTCTATGGCAAAGGTGGATCTTTTTCTATCCATTCGTAAGGTAAACTGATAGGGCTCCGAGTAATTTTCCCAACAAATATCATAGGAAAATGACGCAGTCTTACTCAGCTCTATTCCTGTTCCCGGATACTTCCTTTCTATTTCCCTACTAAATTTTTCTAACTCAAAATCATCATTTTCCGCTTTGTTTACATGAATAAAACTGCTTACAGACATTTCTACTTTCCCTCAAGACCAATGGTTTCGTATAAATGGTTTCTTATAAGACAAAATTTTCTCCTGCTAATATCAGTATGCCGGAGCAGAATGTCCTCTTCTCAAAAATCAGATTCGGAAATTCTGTTCTTAATTCATCCGCAACGCAATAGATTTCATCATTATCCCACTCATCCGCATATTCTTTTTTTGCATTGATCCAATGCCTTGCGATTCGAAAAAGCGACATCTCCGATTAGAATCTTTCCGCCATCTTTAAGATGTGCTAGCAAATCTTTTAGAAGGACGCCCTTTTGTGCATCCGTTAAGTGATGAATGGAATAAGTCGCAATAATAAAATCAAAGGACTCTTGCTTCAGTTCATCCGCTAAACCCTTTGAAAAATCTCCCTGATAGAGATGTGCACCCGGCATCTTTTCATACGCGAGCTCTATCATTCTTGAGGAAAAATCCTGTCCGTAAATAGTGCATCCGTTCTCATATAGTCTTGTAGTTAATGTACCTGTCCCGAACCCGAGATCCAAAACTACTGCATCAGGCTTTTCCATTATAATTTTGTAAATATCCCCCAGAATCTTTTTGTACCCGGCAAAGGGATAACGATTCCCTTCTTCCGAGAGCCCGACTGATTTGTCATAATCATCCGCCCATAAATCAAAACCTTTACTATTTAACATTTTTCCTCTGCTCCTCCTACTTTTCTATTTATACTCCTGCTTTTACCGCCTTTACCCTACCGGACAAGATGCATCTCTCGCTCAAAATACTCGGTTTATTTCGCGTGATAAAGCAACCGGACTTCCCATAATACCTTAAATCCATATTTATTGCAAAAGCTCCAAAATCCCTTTTGCACAACGGAGATTTACATCTTGAAAATGATTGCCCGGATTTACTTCATAAGTCGTCTCTATTCCCATAGATTTAAAATGTTTTAGCAAGTCTTCGGTGTTTTCCTGCATGGTTTGTAAAATGGGATGTCTTGTTTTAGACTCTTTATCTCCAATAGACAAATAAAGCTTTTCCGGCAGAATTTTCATCGCATTTTCTTTGCAAAATTCCTTGATCCCCGGAAACCACAGAGAGCCCGACATGCTGGCCACACGGGTAAAGACATCCGTCTTATACAGGGCATACAAGGCAAATAATCCCGCCAGAGAATAGCCGGCTATGCCTATAAAACTTGCCTTTCCGTGGATTCTTTCCGTAGCCCACGGTAAAATAGCGGTCAGTAGACTTTCCAGATAGGCATCCGCGCCTCCGGAAAAGGCCTCTCCGTCTTTCGAGAGCGCAGGCGCATACCATGGGGACATCTCCCTCTGCCAGTCATGAATGGCAATGGATAGAAAATGACACTCCGCTTGATACCGAGGAGGAACTGCTGTTATCAATTTGTTATCACGGGATGTTATCAAAGCTACCGCTTTCGCATTATTTTGCCATCCGCTTGTTCGGTACAAACTCTATTCTCAGCGTCGAATTTACCGCTTCGGCGATGCGATTCAGTAATGCCAAACTGGGATTCCTTGTGCCATTCTCCAGTCTGCTGATATCTGCCTGGCTGATTCCGGTTTTTCTCGGATAACTCCGCCTGCGTAAGTCCTGCTTCCTTTCTCGCACGGATCAAAGACATCGTGATGTCTCTCTCCGGCTGAAGAGCTTCATATTCCTTTCTAAACGCAGCATCCTGCATGAATTCGTTGGTCAATTCCTGTAAATCGCTCATCGTCTGCTCTCCTTCCTTGTCAAGTAAATCGTTCTCCTCTGCTTTGCCAGCAGAATCTCACTCCGCGGTGTTTTCTGTTGTTTCTTGACAAAGCCATTCGTCGCAATGATAATCTCATCTTCGTCGAAGAAGTACAGAATTCTCACGATATTATTTCCCAGTATCGTACGGAGCTCAAAAATATCATCTTCAAGATACTTGCTCAGCGGGGATCTGGCTTCATTACCGAGCATCTCCAAACGATGCAGATCAGATACTACTTTTGCTTTCATCTTCACATCCAGCGTTCGGATAAAATCACCGACTGGTTTGCTTCCGTCTTCTTCTCGATAAAAAAATCCACACTGAACAAATCGCCTCTCCTTTTTATGCTATATATAGCATAATTTATATAGTTCACTCCGTCAATACCTATGACAACAAAAGATACAGCATCATCTCTTCTCCAACCATCCTTCTTTCTTCAAACAGGTTATATGTTCTTTTCGCAGAATACACTTCAATGCGCAAGGAACATTCTCCGAAAGTGTGATGATAATGAAATCCACATTTTTCTTGCACACGCCTCGATTTCTCATTCCCATCAAAAAAATATCCGTACCACATCTTTTCGAGATCCAGTTCTTCAAATCCATATCGCATTATCTCACGAACTGCCTCCGGGATGAGTCCTTGTCTCCAATATGGAACGCCAATCCAGTATCCGATTTCACTCTCCGTATCAGGAATGCCGATATTGCTTCCCTTGCCGAGCGTTAATCCTATGCAGCCAACAGTCACCGAACATGCTTAAAACCTTTTTCGTTTGCATGTGCATAAAGAGCCCTTTTGGGATCGTATTCTAGGATTCTTTCCCAGTCCCTTTTCAACGCTTCGTTCTTATCATATGCTTCAAGATAATCTATAGGTTCCAAATCTCCGACGATACAGCTTCCCTCATCCAATATGATTGAAATACTATCTTTACTGTGGCTTGGCGTTGATATTATTTCTCCGTCGATACCCAAAGAGGCAAGAAAGCCCCTGCTTTCCTCAAAGCTGATAATGGTAGCCTTGCCCTCATCTATCGGTCTGTATCCGAGCTTCGGTTCTCTGGAAAAAATCCCGTCTGCAAAATGTACCGAATCCGTCTGAGATTCCATCAGCAGAAGTTTTACCCCCTGTTCCATAAGTTTGCTCATAAGACCGATGTGATCCGGATGATAGTGTGTTGCAAGAACATACGTGATATCCGCCACCTTTATATCGCATTCCTTAATTGCCTTGTAAAACGCCGGCAATGTACCCGCATAATCCGTGTCGATCAAAACGCCTGAGTCCTTACCTTGCAGGAAGTATGTATTTGTGTTCCCATACCTGATTTTTATCATTTTCTTATATTCTGTACGGTAAAAAGCAATCTTTGCCGTATGGAGTTTTTCAATATTCTCACTCAGTTCATTTCTCATAATTCGCACATCACTTCATGTTACTTCTTTACCCTAAAAAAATATATAGTACTTTCCCCATCAGTTAAACTATATAGGATTTCTGCCATATGTTTCGGCTGTGTTTGTTTTTATGTTTTGCCATTTTTCTTATGTTTGGATGTAACTTCTGAAGCAGTAACTTTGGGCTTATTCTTACTGCCAAGCGGACGGCCTCGTCTCCGTTTTGTCTGCTGATCAATATTAACTGGATCCTTTTTCCTTGGCTTATTCTTGCTCCCTGCAGGTCTGCCACGCTTCTTTTTAGGTGGTTCCTCCTGCTTTGGAAACAGATCTAGGTTCTGAAGGATTTCGATGTGTGACGGATTCATCCGGATTAACTGCCAAGCGCCATTGTCAATCCGGGCTTTCTTCGCTCTTACGAGGATCGACAGGATCTTCTTATAAGTACGGTTCTCCAAAAGGTCAGCCTTATCAAATGCCCTTATTAGACGGAACGTCAGGACTGTGGACAAGAAGTCACAGAACTCACTCCCCTATTATAGAGTAGTCATCCTGTACCCGTGTTTCATCGAATGCACATGCAGACTTATAGAATCGCATGGCAATTTCGATTTCCCAGCGCTTGTCATAGGCTTTATAGGCGATTTCCGGAGGGAGATTCAAATCACACTCAAGTACAATCGTACCGAATATCTTCTGCTTTTTGGCGAAGAGTTGCAAGATCATAAGTTTTTATTCTTCTTAGCCCGGCTGAGCCAGTCGCTTTCCTCCTTAGCAGCCTTTCTGCTGTCGCGATACGAATAGAGCCACTTGTTGACCCCGACACACTTCTCTTTACGGAAAGTGATTCCTTCGTATCCTAGGAGAATGCCTGTGAAGTCCAGCATGTCATATCGCTCGATCAGCCTAGAATTACGCTTGATTGGATTCAGGTAGTGCAGATCTGAATTCTTCTCAAAGTGTTCGTGTGCTGATGCTTCTGGAAACCCTTTATCTGCAAACGATAATGCCCTGTGTAATCTTGTTTTTGGGCAATGAATTCACTGTAGGAAGTGGCATCCAACATGTTTCCGGGAAAGCACTTGGAGCAGATTGGCTCCATCTCTTCCAAATCAAAGGCAAACAGGACGGAGATGTCTCTGGTCCCTTTGTTTTTGGATTTCCTGGAGAAATCAGAGAGAAAGTTTACTTCAGATTCGTCCGACTTAAGCGTTCCGTCGATTAGAAGATGATGCTCTACAGAAACGGTCGCAGTACGGTTTCGCATGAATGTAACAATGCGAGATAACGCCTTGCCAAGATCATTCAGGAAGGTCGAAACGGTATTCTTTGACAACGAAACGCCCGGATATAATTCGGACAGAAAGCTGGTGTCGTATGCCTCCTTAAGTTCATAATCCTTGATGCCCTTGTCACAAACCCTGAGGATCGCAATGCAGTAGATTTTTTCTGTATCCGTTTTGCTGTAAACCGCAAGCAGTTCATCCATTATACTCTTAAAGAGCCGATCACAGAGAATAACACTCGCCCAATCCTTCAGATCAATCGAAGCGGTTGAGATGTCAATGGGCGCATCCACAGGAATTGGAACAAATTTGCCGTCAATGATATGCCCAATAGTAGGACCGTTAACCGGAAGGTGTCTACCGTTCACGTTGCGACATCCCACACGCTGACGGACAGCATAGAGATCTTTATTTTTTCCATAGCAGATCACGACCGTATTCTTAGGTCTGGAAACAGCAAGGATTTCACTTGGTATCGGCATTGTATTTTTCCCCTTATAATAGAGTCCTATAATATCATATATTAGACTATATTGTAAGAAGAATCAGTCTGAAATATCGACGAATTGCAAGATGCTACATGGTAAAAATCAGGGTGTTCTCCCCTGCATGCGAAAGAGTTAATAGGTTCTCTTTCCAAAATGTGGTAATCAGCCAAATAGGGCATGCCGGCACGGCGTTTTATATAGTCTCACCGATTGGGAAAGTTATATTTAAAAAGAATCATTAAGCAGATCTCCTCACATTCTTCCCATACTTTTATTATTTTCACTCTACACCAGTATACGGATGTAACCTCTAAAGTCCTTCACAAGTCCTCTAAAATAAATGGGAGCATATAAATTGGCTTAAAATAAAGATTTTCTTTTCGGTCAACATCTTTCTGCGACAGAATATATTGTTTTCCCACCCTTGATGAATATTTCTTTTCAAACGCTGAGATCGAATTATAGAATCTGACAGAAGAGGATTTTATTTCCAGTGGAATTACCTTTGTTTCCGAGGTCAGGAGAAAATCCACCTCATAACTATGGGTAGTTCCCTCCTTCTTCCAAGTATGGTAGTAGACTTTTCTGCCAGAAGCGGCTATCATCTGAGCTGCCACATTCTCATATATATAGCCGAGATTGATGTTTAACCTGTCTCTCAGAAGCTTGCTGTAAATATCAGCATGTACCTTGCTTTCATCATTGAACAGAAGCGTTACAAATAGCCCTGTATCGGCAAGAAATAACTTATAGGCTGTATCATCTCTGGTCAGGTTCAGTGAAACACCTGGATCCGTCGTATTATAAGAAGCGATAACCGTTTTTGGAATCTAAGAGGTCTGCTAATCGTTCCTTATCCTTATCGGTCGTACGCTTATTCAAAGCGTTAGAAATAACATAACGTTTTTTCTCAGCACTTAACTGCCCCGGAATCGACTCGAACATTTGAGATATCCGTCCTGAGCTGTCTATCTTCCGAAAATCATCTTTATAAAGTTCTATAATCTCTCTCTTTATTCGATCAATTTCCTCAAAGCTGTCTCCATTTACATACGAGGCCACTGCCTGTGGCATCCCTCCGACTGCCATATATTTTTCGAAAATCACGAACCAGTTTCCGGTTTGTCTCACCCACCGGCTTACCGGTCTTATAAATATCTCTCAGCAAAGAATACGTCTGATTACCGGTTGCCCATAGAAATTCTTCATAATCCATTGGATACATTTGGATTTTATGTTCCTCTGACGGCAGGACAATATCCTTTACATTTTTCTTTATACTGATTAGGGATCCTGTCTCGATGTAATAATACTTTCCATCAGCGACTAGATGTTTGATTGCCTGTCGCACCAAGGGTGCTTTCTGTATCTCGTCAAAAATAATTACAGATTCACCTTTATACAGAGCTACCCCCGTCTCAAGCTGCAGTCTCCTGAAAAACGTACCCAGATCGGCTAAGTCCGTAAATACATCTTCCATTCTCTTTGTAATGTTTGCAAAATCAATTTTGATGTATGATTTGAATTCATTCTTGGCAAACTCTTCCGCCACAGTCGATTTCCCGACCCGTCTTGGCCCTTCGATCATAGTAGCATATTTCGGTCCATATTTAGATTTCCATTCAACCAGTTCATCGTAAATCTTGCGTTTAAACAACCCTTCCCTCCATTTTTGAAATTTAATCAGTCAGTTATTTCAAGCTGATCATCCCATAAATAAGCGGTTATTTCAAGTTATTTTTATATGGTTTATGGCAGGTATTTTCAGGCAAACCTAAAATTGTGTGTAGCAGTCAAGAAAAAGCAGACGCTGCTCCTAGAATGTTTGGGTGAGGCTACTGCCGATCGCCACAAGAAAAAAACCTGCAAACTCGGTAATCGTCAGGGTTTACAGGGTTTCTCGCAAACGATCACCTGGATGGATCGCTTAAGCGGTGGAAACTGCGATAGAGCAATTCTATTGTAGGCACCATCCTTTTGGCTCCAGCTTAATGATGGTTATAGACTACTGATCCAGCCATACACCCAGTACATCCGGTTACGTCCGTATCATGGTGTAAATTAAAAAAATGAAAAAAGCCAAAAGCTCATCCCTTAGGTATCATGAAAATCTACCAAAATCAACCCTATCCCAAGGGGAAGAACAAATGGCTCAACTCAATATTACATTGCTTATTCCAGCTCGCCGAAACAACTTTGATGCTGAGTGATTTTGCTTGTAACTTCCGTCTTTTTTAGTTCATTATTGAACTGTTTTATTCCCTTTCTTTCCACTTTTGGGGCTTTTGGTTGTCGCTTTGACAACCGAATGACAACCGATATGTTGCATTCTCCTGTCCCTGCTCCCTTTGTGATCCGGCTAACTGCCTGCTGAGATATACTTGCAACCTCTGCCACGTCCGTCTACATTACACACTCTACCGACAGCAAACCGACATTTATACCGACATAAGATTGACGGTATAAAAACGAAAAGCGTCATGTCCCGGCAATCAGCCGATCACCTTCCATTTTCCATCTCTTTTAGACCCGTTCCGTACCAGTTTTCCCTTTTTCTGAAGACTTGCTATATTTCTTTCCACGGTTCTAGTCGTTACATTGATCTTTGCTGCCAACTCACCAGCGGTAATATCAGGCTGCACAAGCACATATTTCAATATCTGTTGCTCTGTTTTGTTTAAAAAGTCACTAGCGCTGACTGGTAAACCGACATTTTTCTTTTGTCGTTCCAGAACTTCCTGATCAAAGGGAATCGTACATTTAATATAGTTCTCATTTATATCAAATACATCCTGACCGTATTGTTTCACAATGGTTAGAATACCGTGCCCTGTATGCTCGGTCAACCCCAGAGACAAAAAGATTCGCATCAGCGTAGCGTTTCTTGGCCTGCTGATACCCTCAAAAAATGCTTTCGTCGTCAAACCGCCCGGAAGCCCTCCATGAGAAAGGATTTCCAAACGGTTGGAGAACATAGAAATCTGTGGCTCAGTGATGGTCCAGTCATTGTGTACCAGCGCATTCAGCACCGCCTCATTGACACAATCAAAGTCAAATAGGTACCGGTCGTATCTGGGACGCACACTGGTATCTGAGATACATATATTCTCCGCCTTCAGCCGGTCCTTTACCTTCATGTAAGTCGTTAGAAGGCAGCCACAGCCATAATCATTTCTCTCAGAGATGACCGATTTATCCATCCCTTGAAATTTGACGAAAAGAAACGGTGTATTGTTCCTGTCTGCCAGAAGCTCTGCAAGCAGATTGTATTCTCCGTCTGCATTGCGCAGGTTCAGATTTGTTTTCAAACGATTGGTCTGCGAGATGGTGTCCCTTTTCCGCATAATATATTTTTCAGTTCCCGTAATGTAAGATCCGCTGATTGCGATCTCTTTTTCAACATATATTCCGTATCCGTAAAAGTTCTTTTCATATCGAATACAGATCTGCTCCGGTGACATCTCTCTGCAGGTAGTGCCAATCCGAATTGTGCACCCATTCGACGAGAAGCCATATTTCTTCTGACAATAGATATTCTTATTTCCCTTGTTGATATGAGATCCAGATCAGCGTTTTTCCCTGCCTCAAATTTCAGTTCGGAACGGATCTCATCCTGAGGATTCGACCTCGATTTGCATCGTAATAATATCAGAGATCTTTTTCAGTGTCTCATCAATCTTCTGCACCCCCACAATCGTACCATCATCCTTTACCCCAATGATTATGGTTCCACCTGACGCATTTAGAAAAGGAAACGATATCCTCGTAAAGCCCCTGAAAAGAAAGCCTTTCTGTGCATCCGTATCTTGAAAATCTGTCGACATTTTCCGCCCCCGTTTCCTTGATATATAGTCTAATTAGATGTATAATAAGACTATATAAAAGGAGACCTGAAAGTGCCAATTCCGAAAGAAATCCTCGCCGTAGAACGCCCTAAGAACACAGTCGTTATCGCATATGGCAAGAACAAGGACCGGTTTGCAGTCCGTCAGCGGGTCGGCTGCAGGAACATCGATGGAAGACATCTTCCGGTCAATGGACCGACCATCGGCCACATCATCGACGACCGGTATGTTCCGATCATAAAGGAGACCACCGCTCCCGTCAGCCAGGCCAGAATCGACATGAAAGACTGGGCGGACATCATTCTCTGTGACAATGTTTTCCGCAGAATGTTGCCTGAACTCCAGAAAGTTTACTGCCAGGCTGACGCCCAGAAGCTCTACTGTAGATCCGAATCCACGTATATCAGAGTGGCCAAGGCCGGAGACTGATACGTCTGAAGCTTCTTCAGGATGTGCTCAGTTAAAACAAATGTGGTTTTGTCAGGTTTCCCCTTGACAATGGCCATTACATATCAGTTAATAGAAACATTCAAATCAGAGGGATGTAGAGCTAAGTTCGTTTTGGTTTGTAGTAATAGAAACAAATAAAAGAAACATAAATATAGTCATAGTAGTATTTTATGAAATTAGGACATATCTTGAAACAGAGAGTGAAATATATGCATTATTATAAAAAAATATGCTCAATATTGGTCAAATGTATAAGGGAGAAAAATTATATCATTATACAACAAGTGATGCATTAATAAATATTGTAACAAATAAAGAATTTTGGATTACGAAATGGGATTACCTAAATGATGTGGATGAATTAAGAGTTGCGGAAGAAGTATGTGACGCAATTTTAAGAGAAGAAAGCATAGATTTAGAAATAATAAAAGCAATAAGAAAGGAAACAAACAAAATTATACGTGAGGATCTTTTCATTTTTATTTTTGTCTTTTTCCTGCGATAAGGATAGCCAATTATTGTGGTCAAATTATTCTGATTTGGATGGTCTCAATTTAGAGATTGATTTTTGATAAATTTGAAAAGAAATTAAACCATATTATAAAATGGCATGGTTTAGTTAGTTATCATTTCGAATCACAAAAGAATGCATGAGAAGAACTTTTTCATGACGAGTTGATAAATGTTGAAGATTTCGGAAAAATAAAAATCCTTAAATGATATTAATAAGTTGACCGGCAAAGAATATGAGATGCTCATTAACCATATTTCAGTTATATGTGCGCTATATAGCATGTTTTTTTAAAAGAGAATATTTTAAAGGCGAAAAATGAATACCGATTTGTATTTAGCAGTGAGAAAAAAGATAGAATTAACTTCAGGAGCAGAAACAGACTGATAACACCTTATATCAAAAAGGTAGAGGACTTAGATTTTTATTACCAAAATAACGATTGGTCCAACAAATAAAATTGATATAACAACAAACGGAATAAGGGAATTATTACATCATAATGAAAGGGAGATTGAGGTAACAAAAATCCGAAATACCATTACGTTTTTTTAAGTGATTCGAATAAGCTGACAAATCACGATTGTCGACTAGTAATATTCACAATTGATCTCTACTTCCAAAAACAAAAAAAGAGGGGCTGTCGCAATAGATGTTGCGGCAACCTTCGATTATTGATGAAAATCCGGCCATTTGAGCCGGATTTTTCCTGTTTTAGCAATGATTTCAGGAAAATTACTGAATTAAGCGCACGCTATCTAAAGACGCTCACCGAATAAGCGACATCTCCTAATTGCTGGATAGTGTCAATAATCTTTCGCAAATTTATTTCCAGCCGCCGGCGTACCATCGTTAACTGACTGCAGACTGATCTTCAACTTTACGCTGGAGTTCCAGATCAAACAGGTGATTCATGTTGAGATACCGCTTGGATCCCCACTCTGATGCTGCTACATGGCGTAGCCGGGCACAGACCAGCATCAACGCACTTTGACCATCAGGGAAAGCTCCTATCGCTTTGGTCCGGCGCTTAATCTCTCTGTTGACCCGTTCTGTGGTATTGTTGGTCCTGATTCGGTTCCAGTGTTCGGTCGGATAGTCCATATATGTGAGCGTCTCTTCGATGCTTTCCTCTACTTTCTGGGCAGCCGCAGACAACTTCATTTCGCGCAGCTGCCTGGCTACAGAAGCAGCCTTTTCTCTAGCTGACTTTCTGCTTTCCTGAGCGTGGATGGCTTTCAGCATCATTGCGACGGTTCGCATCTTAGTTCTCGGTGTGACGGTGAACACGTTTCGGTAGAAGTGCACCGTACAGCGCTGGTAGCGGGCTTCCGGGAAGACTTCAGGGATGCTCTCGAGCATTCCCAGGCACTTGTCTCCAATGATGAGACGGACGCCTTTGAGTCCGCGCCCCTTCAACCAGACAAAGAAGTTTTTCCAGCTTTCATGATCTTCCTTCATACCTTCCGCAGCACCGAGGATCTCCCGATAGCCTTCATTGTTTACACCAATGGCTACGAGAACAGCGACATTCTGGATTTCTCCACCCCAGCTGCGCTTAAGGTAAATGCCATCGACATAGACGTAAGGGTAATCTTCTGTAAGCGGGCGGGAACGCCATTCTTCGATGTGTTCATAGGCTTTCTTATTGAGGTTGCTGATGGTCCCCGGGGACACCTTACTTCCCCAGAGTGCTTCAGTGATGTCCTCAATACGGCGTACCGAGACCCCGGCCAGATACATCTCAATCAGGGCTTCTTCGACAGAACACTCACGGCGCTTATAGCGCTCAATGATGGCGGTCTCAAACTGAATGCCCTTAAGCTTAGGTACTTTGAGAGTCACATCACCCGAAGTGGTTGAAAAATTTCTCTCATAATGACCGGAACGGTAGCCCTTGTGGTCGCCAGAACGCTCGTATTTGTCAGCGTTCACAAGCTCATCAGCCTCGTGATCAGGCAGAGCATTGAGCGTTTTCTTCGACACTGTTACGTACCAGATCTTTGAGATTATTCTTTATGAGATCCTCGTTAAGCTGTATAATGTTGTCAGACATAGATATTGTCTCCTAGGTGGATTTTGTGTGGTAACTTAATTTTACCGGCGGCAATAGACTATGTCTATTTTTTATATGAAATTGAATTTGCGAAACTTATTATACGTTATCTTCGGCTATGTCCTTCCCACTACCGGGCGGACTCCGGACTTGCACCGGTTAGAAACGTGCGTCGCTGGGCGCACAATGAAAAGGCTGTCGCACTAATCACTTAGTGCAACAGCCCCCCTTTTATATTCTCCGATAATTACGATTGCGATCTCTCACATCCGGTCTCCATTCGATCATGTTGAACAGCCTTGTTGTTCCGGGCTTCACGAACTCACCTCATGAGTTCTGCTGCTTCCTCCCGGGTAAATCCATTTTCATCGCGAAGAAAAAAAGCTCATGCTCTGATTGCAAACTGCTTGCTTAATCAATGCAAGGGTAGCCGCCGACATCGTAAGTCCCAATTCATTGCACAGTAAACCGAACTGCTCTCTTTTTGTTTTTATCCATAAATTCAAATTTGTTATTTGATAATGATCACGCAGATTCCAAATAAAGTTAAGACAATTCCAATGATCAATTCTACCAATCCATCTCTCCTAGCGTAGGATTCTGTTTTTTTCTTCCGGTTTTTATAATCTTCTTCAAAAACCGTTGATCAGATTATATTTCTTTTGAAAAATAAATCTCATATCCAAATGTAGTAAATGCAACACCGACCGTTATTAATATAACCTTTAAAAAGAATCATTAAAGCAGATCTCCTCTCATTCTTCCCATCCTTTTATTTTTTCACTCTACTCCTTCGATCTCATGTGTACGATCATCGATTCCCCATACAAAGTAGGCCTCCGGCTTTCCCTCAATAACAGCGCTATTCGACAGAGCAGAGATATATTCTCCAAGTTCTTGCGGCTCAAACCAATTGACTTTGAACTCAAAACCATTCTTTCTCCGCTTCGTATAAACGCAACTCATTAATGATATCTTTCAGTTTCCCCATATCTATACCTCAATTTTATAGCCTACTTTATAGTGTACTGGTAGTATACTATTGGTAGGCGATAAAAAGTAGAGCGATAAATTATTTGGTGTCGTTTTTTTCGATATCAAGTCTGGAGATTCAACTCGTTTCTGTTCCTTGTTCCGAGAATGCTTCGGTTCTTTTTTTCTTGTATCCGCTTCTACCTGCAATCGCTTAAGCGTAACCATAAGGCTCGGCTTGCAGTCTCTGATTCTCCCTATATTCTGGAGAATATCTTTGATTATGTCTTTCTAGTTTCATGTGAAATAAGGAACGGAGCCAACAGCACAATTTCCACTATCTGTCCTTGCTATTCCACTCCATATTCTTAGCTTAATAAGTTCATCTCACCTTTGAACCACTGGACGGAACCTGAAGGAAGTCCAAGCACTTTCATGACATTTTTAACTTGTCTGACTTTAGAGGGAGTATCCGTTGAACAACCAAGCAAAATTTCTTTTGCCCCCAACATCACCCCTGTTCCTCTGGTTGCTCGGAAATAACTCTGTACGTCTGTTCTCGGTTCTGTAGCAATAAATGAAGTGCATTCTTTTGCTTGCATAACTTTCTTTTTCTCGCTTTCATCGAGGTTCTGCAACAATTGACTCACAATTTCTACAAATGCACTAGTTGCACTTTTGTATGAGCCCTGCTCTCCATTCACCACAATTGTAAACTCGCTACTGTTCTCTGAACGCTCTTGTATATTGGATATACTGGTAATAGAGGACAGATGCAGCTCCAAAAGAAATAAATCTTCGATGCTTCCTTTTGATTCCTTCTCAAGTCTCTTCTTTAGCTTATCTAATGTAACTTTCAGTTTGACCAATCCAAAATCCAAATTCGATTTTATTGCTTCTGAGTTATTCTCCTGATCAGAATTTTTCCTTCTTGCTCGGATTAAGCAACTCATTCAGTTCTGTTCCTTCTTTTGCAATCTATCAGCTTTGCATATGTTTCCTGGCTATACATTTGCATAATTAGACTGGATAACAGCAATGCATGCTGAAGGTTACTCTTACCTTCTCATTTCTCGCTACTCCTTCTTTCTGAGCCTGCTCTACAGTCTCCAATAAGTAATAGGAATTCACTAGTCGTTTAAATGTACGGGGGTTGGTACCTAATGTCTGCTCAATTAGTTCGCTGACTTCACTTACGCATCCCTCTAAATCCATCCCCAAATTTTCTGTCAGTAGTTTATTGATTTGATAAGATGATACCGGCATGCAAAAAGGAAGCTGAATGATTTTGTCAAAAAATGAGCGGCATTTTTCATCAGACATGGTACTTCCATATTTCTGTCTCACCCCATCGACGACCACATCGTAGTCTATCGCTAAAACATAGACACAATTTTCTACATCCATAAAGAGCTTTAATACTTCTAACATCTCGACTGCTCTTTCAGGATTCAGACGGTCGAGGTCATCCACAAATATTACAATTCTACCCTCTCCCTTAGGGAACTCTTTTACGGCATCTGCGACAATTGCTTTAAAGTTGTCTTTTAATTTACAAATTGCATCTGCCTGCTCTCGTTCAGCCTTTTATACCCTCTTCTGCTAGTTGATCCGATATCGTAATACCAATTCTCTTCTTAGCTTGTTCATCCATAAAATGCCAGGCTGCACTCTTAGAAATCTTCCACACATCTTTAAGAATTTTCCCAGCTTTTTCTAAAAGATCTTTGGATTGAGAATCCTCTGGCACTATCTGGTTCATAATATTAGTGAGAAATGAAGTGTATAGACTACTCTCCATATTGAACTGAGAGTACTGCCATGTGTTAAAATAAACCGTTCTAATTTCCCCCTTCTTTTCATTCTCGAAGTCTTGCTTCATTGACTGCAAGAATGTCGTTTTCCCAGTTCCCCAGTCTCCTTGCAGCGCAATGGACATTGAGTCGGGCAATTCTCTATGAACATCTCAAGGCCTCTGATATACCTATGGACATTCAAAACGTCTTTCTCTTTGTTCACTATTGACGGCAAATCAGTGATCCCGAACTGTTTACTTCCCTTAGCATTTACCTCCATCCTTTACCTCCAATTTACTTAATTTCTCCAAATGATTTGAGACTGTATCCCTGCAATCTCGCACGAACAACTACTTCTAGGAAGTCGTTAAAAGGGTAATGCTGTTACCCTTGCGAAGAGTTGAATGTAATCACCATCTCTTTATCTCCTAACGAGATTTCAGATCCTCTATATTTTTTTGCTTTACCTTTTTCCAAAAATACAATCCATTAGCGTTATTCAGAGCACATTTAAGCTGCCATGAACCTTTTCTTTCTTCTACAAGAAGCCTTATAGCATCCATAGCATAGCCTTTATTTCTATATGCAGGAAAAATAGAGAATTCTGCAATTGCATTATCAATTTCTTCTCCTGTACAAGAATATTTGTTTAATAATGCAAATCCAATCCACGCCTCATCGTCATAAATAAAAATAAACCTGACGATCACTATCCTCAAAATAAAGCGGAAGATATCTGTATTCATACACTCCATCCTCATCCATTTCATCGCCATAATACTTTGACATCTCGTACAAATATTTTTTTGAATAACATTAAAAAGAGCCTTTCTTTTATCTTTTTCCAACCCTTTTTTATATAAACCATATTGCCCCTTATCCTCTGTAGTTCGCGTATTATTCGCATACTACTTTTTATTTTATTGTCATAATACGAAGCCATTTTAATCGCATAGTCTTTGATTTTTTTCCCTCATCACCATATGATGCAAAAAGAAAAAGCAATATATTCTAAATTGATATCTTCTCTCAAAAAGTTTTTCACCGGGCATCTTCCAGATGAAATAGTCAAATTCTTGCGTTTAAACACCCCTTCCCTCCATTTCAGGGAATTTAATCAGTCAGTTATTTCAAGCTGATCACTCCATAAATATGCAGTTATTTCAAGTTGTTTTTGTATCGTTTATGGCAGGTGTTTCAGGTAAACCTAAAATCGTGCAGGCCCTGCTCCTGGAATGTTTAGGGGAGGTTACTGCTGATCGTCACAAGGAAAAAAACCTGCAAACTCGGTAATTGTCATGGTTTACAGGATTTCTCACAAATGATCACCTAGATGGATCACTTGAGCGTCAGCAACTGTGATAGACCAATTCTATTGTAGGCACCATCCTTTTGGCTCCAAACCAATGATGGTTATAGACTGCTGATCCGACCCATCCCCCCAATACATCCGTATAGAACCGCTCACCTTATTCTCCAGATAGGACTGCCAAACACGTTCTCCATAGCGTTCCGTCCATTCATCAATATCAAGTTATAGTTACGGATGGTCTGGTCCATATCCTTAAACGTTCTTACCGATATCGACCTCGGTGTGGTCAATTCCCGAGGCACCAACATCATCCCATCAGCTCCCGGAGCCCCTTTGTTTGCCTTCACTCTCTTAAAAGCTCTGTTCAGGTTGTCCTTTTCCAGTATCTTCCCCAAGAGATCAGGCTGTCCACTGTCCCGTTCCTTCCATATCCGGTTGAATGAGCGGTGCGCTCTCACATACCCTTTGTGTTCCGCACTATCTCTTTGTGAGCAGCCATCGTGTCCGGTGTTTTCTGCATCCATGTGCTCCCCCTCCTTTCTCAGTCGTACTATGGACTCCCTACTGATTCGGTCCTTTCCCTCTCGGGTACTATGACCTCCGCTGACTTCTGCATGTTCAATGCCTCCTCTCGATGGCGGTTGCTCCTTTCGGAGCATTCCACGCAGACCTCCCCAGGTACCACACGTTTCTTTCCCTCCATCTACCCGCCATTTCTACTACAAACGATTCCGTGTAGTTATCGGGCTTCGTCTTGTCTCATAGCCTTACCCTCGTTCGCAGCCTGTAAATGCTTTCTGTTCGTCAGGCCAGAGGTTTGCTCTCGGGTTAGTAGGTTCCCTGAATCCGGGTTCCTTTAGATTCCACCTTAACGACGTCCTCCCTTGCCTTCGGCTATGTCCTTCCCACTACCGGGCGGACTCCGGGCTTGCCTTTTTCAAAGCTCCATTTAAGTTTCCAGTAGCTCTGATAAATACTTTTTGTTCACGCGATTGCATCTCAGCGGCAAAGTTCTGATAAGAGTCAAATTCTTCGGACGGCACCGAAAATGCGTACTTTACCAGCGCTATATCCTCTCGCCCTTTGACAATCCCCTTCCCTTCATTCGCAATGCCTCGATTGAGAAGCAACTGCTCTCTTCTCTCACAATGATCCGGATAGAGATAATACCCCCGCTGCGAATCAAACCGAAACATGTATGCCAGAAGTTGCAGATAATCCTTATTCCGAATATTGCCCGCAGGTTTGTATTTCGCATCTGCAATCACACGTCTCTCCGAATCTTTTCCGATAAAATCCGGATAAATTTCGCCCTGCATGACTCCCTGTTTATCACAAAACAACCATTCTCCGTTCTTTTTCCGCCTGTTCTCGGGGTGATAAAAAGCGGATGTCAAGATTGTATTCAGGTACTCTTCCCAGAGCCATGCCCCGTCAAACAAAAATTCCATAGAGACGCTTTGAGCCGGTCCCGAGTTGATGTCTCCGATGTAAGAGAATCGAAAGACAGAGCTCCTGTAAGTCAAAATACTCGTGAAAATACGGATGTCTTACCCGCCCCCTTTGATTTTGGCGGATTATCTTCTGTCGGTCACAGAGTTTATAGGAGGAAGTCACTGCCAGAACCTGTTTTTACTTCAGTTCTTACAGTAGCGAGCAGTTCCCTCCCTGGCTTGTTCTCTGAATCAGTTCAATCGTATGTCGCACCAGTTCCATTAGCATATTGTCATGTGAGAAACCTCGCTGATGATATGCCACACGCCCAATAAAAGGGACATTCGTCGCAAGCTGCCGCGCCACATCAATATTTCCCCTTACATTTCCATCGTTATATTGGTGACACACATACTCTTTGAAGACTCCCTTTTTGACCGCCTTTCTGAGATAGCCTGGAAATAAGAATACAAGTAAATTGAAGAGCATATCATTTCTTACCGCATCGACTTTTAGATTCACTGCATTGGGAATCTCCAGCACGCGTCGCAATAAATACTGCAAAAATAGTCGTTCCCGCCGGAAAAGCGTGAAGTTATTGTCAGTCGCTCCTCTCCGCGGCCCAGAAATCCCATCACATTTCCGGTCTTATATCTTTCGGACTGTCTCCAAAGCAGGCTTTGCTTCCTCGTAATATCCTCCGACCTCTTAAGCTGCTGTGGAAATAAAAGCACTCCCTCATCCGCCAGTTGCCCCAGCGTCTTATCGGCAAGATGTTTCCTAAGTTGCGGAATCTCCGAAAGTTCAGCCTCCTCCACGTCGCTGTTATCCCGGATTCTGCACACTTTCATTTGTCCCGCCTTTCGACTCATAAGCCTCCCTTAATTGGTTCATCACCGTTGTTTCGTCTGCGACGCCCCGTATATATTCTTCAAGCAAAGGCTCCAGATAATCATCCCAGAGCTGTTCAAAATCAAGTGTTTGCAGTTTCAGAAAATACGACGCGCCGATTTGATAGTTCTCATTGAGCTCTTCCACCTCAGCGATTGCATGATTCAGCGACTCCATACGCCGAATCGCCTCTTCTCGCTTTGACTCATCCTGAATCTCATCGAGCATATCCAGGCAATCATTCGCTCTCAACTTAAGAAACCGAAAACGCCGCCGCATTGCAAAAATCAAAATTATCTACCGAGCGATCGATGTCGTTCATTGTTCCGATGATATATACGTTTTCCGGAATATAGAACTTCTCTTCCGGATCTTTATGTAGGCTTGCATACTGCGTTGCTATTTCTCCTCGCCGTCCGCGATAACCCGGATCGATGGAAAAGAAAAGCTCGCCTAAGATTTTTGAGATTTCGCCGCGGTTAATCTCATCGATTATGAAGACATATCGATTCTTGCAGTCTTGGTAGGCTTTCCACAAAACACTATAGTGCGTATGCTCAGGCCCACTCTGGGTAACCCCAAAAAATCTCATACACGCGGAGTAGTCCGTGATATCCCTTCCATTTTCAAGCAGATTCAACAATTGAAGCCTATCTAAAGTCGAAGTTGCCGCGCTTCCTTGCGCTTGAATCCTATTCTCAGTCCAAGTGCCAACGTTAACGTTCTCCACCTCTCTATGCTGTATATCATCTACAAATTCTTCCGGTGTCGGGCGTCTCCTAACCTGTGATACAAAACGCTTAAAAATTCCATCCCGCAATTCAAATCCCATACTGCCATCCGCATTGACCTTGGGTCGCAAACCTTCCACAAAATCCGTATAGTCATAGCTCGGATGAAACTGCACGAACTCCATCTGCCGGCGCTGTCTTTCCGAGAGCTCCTCTTCCCTCTGTGTTTTTCCCATCGCTAATGATATACGCCGCAATTTGTCTTGCCAGGTAGGATTTTTCCGGTTCCCGGCGCCCCATGCAAAATAATATTCTTTGCATCCAGTAAAAATATCCGCATAGCGTTTTACTCTATCACGCATGATTTCTCCCTCCCCTTCCGCTCAACTTATATTCATCATTTCCAAGCACTTCTTCCTAGCCACAATATAAAAATCTGTGAATATTCCCCTCAAGCAGTCCGTCTCTTTCAATGCTTTTTCTGTGCCTCAAGCAAATGTTCAAAGCAGCTTTCAACAGAAAAGCCCGGAAACTCCCATTCGATCATTCTTGCAAACCAAACAAGAGCTCCGACATCAAAGAAACGAATCGGCCGTCGGACTTCTCCGCTTTCCAGTATCTCAAAACCATGTTCGAGAAGTTCCACTTTTTTTAACCTCCAGATATTGCTTTGGATATGGTACTTCTGTGAGCTGAGGAAGCAGAAGCTCAACCAATTCCCCGATCATTTTCGGCGCCTACCTGCTGTGTTAGGAACAACCCTTCTGATTTTAATACACGCTGCAGTTCTGCAGCGTCATAGTCTCCATGCCGGTTGGTGACAATATCAAAGCTTTGATCAGAAAAACGGAAGCTTATCTCCTCCTCCCGCCGCTTTGAACTCAATTCCCAACGGGAGCAAAACCTTTTTACACAGTTCCACATTCGGCGGATAGCCTTCGATCGCTGCCGTATTTTCATAGGGATGTCGGAAAGTAAGCAAAAACTCTCCGCCACCGGTTTCCATATCCATCAGTTTCATGCTGTCTTCCCGGTATTTCTGAATCATCTTTCCAAAATCCCACGGTAAATCATCTTCTTCCGTATACCTGCCATGAATATGAGAAAAATCCCATCCGTGAATACGGGCGATTTCCTCCTCTCTTTTCCAGCTTTCCTTTCGTTGTTCTACCGTCATATGAACTTCCTTCTCCTCAGGCATTTCTGAAAGTCCCCTTATAATTTTTTTAGAATGTAACATTTTACGCTAACCATACTTCCTTGGGGGACTGTTTTCTTTCTCCGCTTTTTTTGACTGAAGTCGCATAAGCGCCCGCAGACAACAGAAATCCCTTGGCAGGATTACCGCCGCTAAGGGATTTCAATCATGAATTGTGTCAGGGTACGTTACTCTCAATCCATACCCCCTAAGGGTCACGCCCGTATTATGGTGTAAATAAAAAGAGCCAAAAGCTCATCCCTTAGGTATCATGAAAATCTACCAAAATCAACCCTATCCCAAGGGGAAGAACAAATGGCTCAACCCAATATTACATTGCTCACTCCAACTCGACTGCTTCTTTTTTCCAAACCGTTCTTACCTATACATTTCGTGATTCTTTAGCGTACCTTTTGATGCTTTTTCATTATATTCACATCGTCCAATAGCTGTTGTACTCATTTTGTACTCAGCAAGTATAACGTTATTTGCCTGTACCCAGATGAAGAAATCTCATATAGTCGCTTGCCCCAAAGAGAACTCTATCAACCAGCATCCTCTCTCCATCAATTCGGTAGAAAGCCATGTATGCTTTAAATACAATAAAGTAGTAACCGGTAAAAGATCCTGGTAATAGAGTGGTGCTCCTGATTTTGGGTGATCCTCCTTTGCTTCAACCTTGTCCATCAATTCATCAAGATACTTCTGTGTAATGTCATAATCTTTGGATGCTTCAAACACTTCATTCCAAACACGCTCGAGATCGCGTATTGCTATAGGAGAATATTCGATCCTGTACTTCATGGGCGTTTACCATGAAAATGTGCTCTCACATCTGCTGCAGATACATATCCCTCTTCTTCACCGGAACGTTTTTCCTTCGTTGAGTTCACACATTAATCTAAGCATTGCCTTTGTCTTCTCAAATTCTTCGTCGTCGGCAATATCACGGATGGTATATTTACCTCTGCCATTAACTGTGAGATATACAGGCGATCCAACTGATACATTTTCTAAAACCGAATTATAATTTCTAAGATCTGAAACAGGATTAATAATTGCCATCGAATCACATCCTTTCTTTGCGCCATCTTTACAGTTATGTTAGCATCCGAATGCCTGTCGCACAATATTTTACTATAAATTCATCTTAAAATCTGACCGTCATTGTTGTCCTAACACCCAAGGCACTGTCTACCATGATCCTGGCATCATGCAGCTCAACGATATGTTTCACAATAGCGAGACCAAGCCCAGTGCCGCCTGTAGCCTTAAAGAAAGCACACAGGCGGCTTAATCAAATTCATGATAGCTGATGATAAATCGGTTTCATTTTGTTAAAAGTGCAAAACTCTTTGAATCCCAGTATTTTTAATTCCTGTTTCGTCTCATCAATAAACGCTCCCAGATGTTTAGGGTTTATGACTATCACTTCCGATGGTGATTATAGTTCCGCCTAACTCCCGATATAATTTCAAAAATATCTCTTGATGGGGTAAGATCAGACAAACCATATCTGTGACTGGAAGTATTTACCTCAATTCCTTTCCCATCAGCAATTACTATCTTTAAAATTTCAGTAAGTATCGGCTTTAATTTTTCAAATGGATAAGTGCCTGCTTTGTCATATCTGGTGATTAAATCCATGTGTCCCAAAACACTGTAATTATGATAGTGCTGAACCAGATATAGTAATTCCTCATAATATCGTTCATTATATTCTTTCTGTGTCCTGCCACGTTGAAAATCCTGTGTCCAGAACTCTTTATCCTCCACTTCATGAACCGATAGAATGATAAAATCAAATGGAAATCTTGCAAACAGCTTTTCATATTTTTTTAATCGTGTGCGCCTGCATACCAAATTCCAATCCTAATTTCAGTTCAATCTTATCATCATACAACGTCCGCATTTCTTTAAATGTTTCGTAATAAGTCGGATAATGAACGTTTGCCAATGGCATTTCCGCTGGTTCACCGGAACCACCTTTGCGATAGATCATTTCTCCCGGTTCGTCCCAGTCTTTTTTTATGCCATAATCAACATGGTCAGTAAAGCAGATCTCATCTAATTCCATTGCAGTAGCATCTTGTATTACTTTCTCCATAGCATAATCAGAATCATCACTGAACTCTGTATGAATGTGATAATCAGCTCTCATAATGTACCTTCCTTTCCAACAGCTCATGCATATACACCATCAGTGCAAGCAAAATCAACAAATATAATGGCAATAACCGAATAGATATGTGATTTGCAATTAAGCCAAATAATGGAGGCATCAGACACGTTCCAATATAGGCACTTGCCATCTGTACCCCTATAATTGCCTGGGAGCGTTCTGCCCCAAAATGCTCCGGTGTGGAATGAATAATGCAGGGATATACAGGTGCACAGCCTAAGCCAATCAGTGAAAATCCGATTAGCGAAACAACCTGCCCAAATGGAAGAATCATTACGATAATACCCGTCAGAATAATTGCCTGTCCCATACGGATCATCTGCCTGTCTTTCAGTTTCATGGCGATAAATCCATTGATTCCACGTCCAACGGTAATGCCAATGCAAAAACATACCAGCAAAAGAAGCTGCCATCTTAGCATCTACACCTTTTGCCAGATTCAGATAGCTGCTTGCCCAGAGCATAGTTGTCTGTTCTACAGCACAATAGCAAAAGAAGCAGATCATAATTGCTTTTGCACCCGGAATTGCACGAATTTCTTTCAACGACAGTGCCTTTCCAGTAGTTGTTTCATCTGATAATGTATTTTGTTTTTTCCATTTCGGGAGACTGAATACCAGAACCGCCGTAAGCACAATCTGCAATACAGAAATAATCCGATATCCTGTATTCCATGTAGCACCACCAGTAAGTGCGGCACCCATAATGTATGGGCCAAGTGTCGCACCGATTCCCCACATACAATGCAGCCAGCTCATATGTTTACTGGCATAATGCAATGCAACATAGTTATTTAAAGAAGCGTCCACACTGCCGGCACCAAGACCATAAGGAATTGCCCACAAACATAATAAAATAAAACTATGACTGATAGAAAAGCCCCACAGAGCAAATGCTGTAATCCCAACACTTACTGCCGTTACCTTACCAGTTCCAAACTTCCTTGTAAGACGGTCACTTTGCAGGCTGGAAATGATGGTTCCAAATGCAATAATCATGGAAATTGCCCCTGCATAAGATACTGGAACCTGAAATTCCGGATACATATTCGGCCATGCTGCACCAAGCAGAGCATCTGGAAGTCCAAGACTGATAAATGACAGATAAATAATTCCTAATAAAAACTCATTTTCATTCTCCTGTTTCTTTGTAGTATGCTATAATTATATAGTCACATGAAGGCACTTTCAATTTTGAAGCCGCCAGATACTATAACAAAACAGACAAATCAGGAGAAACTATGGCTTTACAAAAATGTGGTTTAAACAGAAACAGCAAAAATAAAGAACTCCAGCCGCATGGTTCACTGGAATTTCCATGTGCAGGCTATGAATCAGCACATACAAATTCTATCGATGATTTTATTCCCTGGCACTGGCATGAGGAATTTGAGATCATTCACATTGTCGAAGGCAGCATGAAACTTCAGGTATCATCCGAAACATTCCTTGTTCAAGCAGGAGAAACTGCCATTATAAATGCAAATGCACTCCACTGTGCATCTGGAGAGCCTTATTGTAAACTTCAATCTCTTGTCTTTTCTCCGCTTCTAATCACTGGCAATGTCAATTCTGCGTTTGCTTCCAGATATATTATGCCCTTAATCTCATGTACACAATTTTCGGGTATTGTATTGAAAAAAACCACAAAGCAACTGTATCAAGCTGTTTTTTTCTATCGCATTTGAGTCATTAAAAAAATGATTCCTTTGCTTTATGAATTTACTGTCCGGGAACAGCTTAGTCATATTATGTTGACGCTATATTCCGAATTAAAAGCCTGAGCTGAATGGCTCGCCTGTTCATCAGGACATAAATTCTGTTCGGGTAGCTGCAATCCTATCTTTCATAGAGCAGCATTATTCAGAAAATATTACACTTTCCAATATTGCGGAAACTGTAAATATCAGTGAAAGAGAAACCCTTCGCTGTTTCAAAAAAATCACAGGCGAATCCCCTATTCAATATCTGCTGAAATACAGATTGATTCAAAGTGCATCTGTACTAACGGAATACCCGGATAAAAACATTTCTGTTATAGCGGAGGAATGTGGGTTTGATTCACCAGCATACTATTCCAAAAAATTTAAAGAGTTTTATCTTTGTACTCCAAGAGAATACAGGCAATTCCGTCCATCTACATTTTAAACGTTTAGAAAAAATGAAAGAATTATACACTAACAACTATTATTAAGTTGAGAGGTCGAATCATTTCCTGACTCGCCCTTCTGCCCGTTACCTTTATTGGTAAATTATTTCTTTATCCAAAATCTCCCTCCACACGCCTGTGTATTATTCATTCTGCCTACCCATTCTTAGACATTGTCTACCTTTAGCTGTTCTATGATTCCCTGTGCTTGTTAATTTGCGCATAGATCTTGACGGCGCCAACAAAAAAGAGCAGGATCTACCGAACATAGCGTCCGTAGATCCTGCTCTTCTTAGTTCCTTCTCATTACCCGCAAACCACGGGTATCACAAAAAAATAAAGTCAGACTTATTCGAGTTCAATCGTACCCGGCGGTTTTGCTGGTCAGGTCATAGAGGACGCGGTTGACGCCTTTGACTTCGTTGATGATCCGGTTCATACAGGTCTGCAAGACCGAGAAGGGAATTTCCGAGCAGTCCGCCGTCATAAAGTCGGTGGTGTTGACTGCTCGCAGCACGACGGCATAGTCGTAGGTGCGGAAGTCTCCCATCACGCCCACGCTTCTCATGTTGGTCAGGGCGGCGAAGTATTGGCCGATTCCGGGCGTTTCCCTGGTCATGGCAAGGCCTGCCTTTGCAACCTCTTCCCGGAAAATGGCATCCGCCTCCTGCACGATTTGAACTTTCTTTGCGGTAACTTCGCCAACAATACGGATCCCGAGTCCGGGTCCCGGGAAGGGCTGGCGATAGACCAGTTTCTCCGGGATGCCAAGAGCAAGCCCGGCGGCACGCACCTCATCTTTAAAGAGAGAACGCAGCGGCTCAATGATTTCCTTAAACTGCACATGGTCCGGCAGTCCGCCCACATTGTGGTGGGACTTGATGACAGCGCCGTTGCCAATCCCGGATTCTACGACGTCGGGGTAGATTGTTCCCTGCACAAGGTAATCCACCGCGCCGATCTTTTTTTGCCTCTTCTTCAAAAAAACACGGATGAATTCCTCGCCGATGAGCTTCCGCTTCTTTTTCCGGTTCCGTCACGCCCGCCAGCTTTTCATAGAAACGCTCCTGGGCATTAACTCTGACAAAGTTCAGTTCGTAAGGGCCTCTCGGGCCGAAGACCGCCTCTACCTCATCTCCCTCGTTTTTTTGCGTAGAAGACCATGGTCCACAAACACACAGGTCAGTTGTTTTTCCGATTGCCTTTGCCATCAGCACGGCTGCCACCGAGGAATCCACTCCACCCGACAGGGCACAAAGTGCTCTCCCGCTTCCCACCTTTTTTTCGGATTTCTTCGATCGAAGTGGCGACAAAATCGTCCATCCTCCAATCTCCCTTACAGGAACAGATATCCATGACAAAATGCTGCAGCATCTGCTTCCCGTAAACGGTATGCAGCACCTCCGGATGGAACTGCACGGCGTAAAGTCCTGCCTGTGCATTCTCCATTGCGGCAACGGGGCAGTGATTCGTATGCCCTGTGATTTGAAATCCGTCCGGTACCTTCGCAATATAATCCGTATGGCTCATCCATACCGTGCATTTTTCCGGGATTTCCTGAAACAGTGCGGATCCTCCCAACTGCACTTCGGTTTTTCCATACTCGCTCACGGGGGCTGTCTTTACTTCGCCGCCGAGAAGCTGTGCCATCAGCTGGGAGCCGTAGCAGATTCCCAGCACCGGTATGCCGAGGTGAAAAATTTCTTGATCACAGAGTACGGCTTCCTCTCCGTAAACGGAGTTTGGCCCGCCCGTCAGAATGATACCCTTGGGCTTCTTTTTTTTCAGCTCTTCCACCGGCATGGTGTGGGGATGGATTTCACAATACACATGGCATTCCCGTACCCGCCTTGCGATCAGCTGTTTATACTGTCCTCCGAAGTCCAAAACGATGATGTTCTCTCTTTTCATACAAATCCTTTCATCTCTGATTGATCAAACGATGTGGATGTCTAAGATCAAAAACTCTCCCGATAGAATGGAAACCTTTAACGCTTGTATTTTATCACAAAATCCTGCGCACACTCGAGATCGCACGATAAGTGGCGTTGCTGATTTTTAATTCCCGTCCTTGCGCTGGAAGCATGCACGATACAGCCGTTTCCGATGTAGATACCGACGTGCCCCGGGTAACAAAACCAAGTCTCCCGGCTGCGCCGTATCCAGCGAGACTTCCTGGCCGATCATGGCAAGCGACCAGGAGGTTCTGGGGACGCGAATGCCGAATTCCTTATAGACAGCCCAGACAAAACCGGAGCAGTCCGCCCCGTTGGTCAGGGAAGTGCCGCCCGCTACATAGGGGCATCCGACAAACTGCGTGGCAAAGTTGGCGATGTTCGTTCCGCTTGCACTGCCCGCAGGCGCATAGGTCTTTTCCTCTTTCTGCGGGCGATCTTCTTCGCCTCCCCCATTGCCTTCCTCGCCCGAATTCCCTTCCTGTCTCTTTCGCTCTTCCGCTTCCTGCTGCGCCCTGGCTTTTGCCTCCGCTTCTGCCTTCTTCTTCGCTTCCTCCGCTAGGCGCTGCGCTTCCTCTCGTTCTTTTGCCTGCGCAATTTTATCCGTGAGCGCATCCACCTGTTGTGCCTGTTCTTCCACTTTTGCGGCATAGGCCTCCGCATCCGCCTGCGCCCTGGCGATTCTGGCATCCGCATCCGCATAACGGGAACGGTACTGTGCCAGCATTTGATTCATGTGGGTCTGTTCTTCCTGATGCTCATAGAGCGTCGTTTCCAGTTCCGACTTTTCATCTTCCAGCTGCGCCTGATAGGCGGCGGCTGTTTTTTCTGGTCTTCTCATAGGCGTCCAGCTGTTTTTTTGTCATAAGCGTAAAGCTTTTTGGATATAGGCCGCCTTATTCACCATATCCGAGAAATTCTGCGCTTCCAACAGGATCTGTACATACCGCATATCTCCCTGCTCGAAGAGAAAACGGATGCGCTCCTTCATCTCGGCGTATAATTGACCTTCCTTTCGCGTTTCTTCGTCCACTTTCACCTGGATTTCGTCGATCTGCGACTGTTTCTTGTCGATTTCCTTCTGGATCAGGCCGACGTTGGCGACCACTTCCGAGAGTTCGCGGTCTGTTTCCCCGATCGCCTCGTTCAGCTCTCCCTGCTCCTGTCTTGCATCTTCCTGGGACTGATTGGCATTCGTAATGCCGGCACGGTTTTGTTCCATCTGATTCTGTAATTTTTCTCTGTCGGTTTTCCAGCTCCCTGGAAGACGTTGCCAGCGAGAAAAAAACGACGTTGTCTTTAACATTCCCGCAATCAAAAACAGACAGAGGAAGACAGAAAGATACCTCCCTGCTGCCTTTCCTGCAAACGACACCCGACTCCATTCTGTTGCGCCCTGTTTTTCTCTTCATGATTCTCTCTTTATCTATGGAAAAAAATCTTGACGATTGCTCTTCCATTCCGACTGCCTCCCACACTGCTATCCGCCTCGCGGAACACGGAACAGATGCCAATCCCTTTTCCTATCATAACACAGCAGGTATCTGCACTTCCCTGTTTTGTGGAACGACAAAACCCCGGAAGACAAGCATCCCCCGGGATTTCCTATCGTTCGTCTTATTCGCAGTTGCCGACCGTTCGCGGGTACAGCTCCACATCGCGGATGTTGCTCATACCGGTCAGGTACATGACACAGCGCTCGAATCCCAGTCCGAATCCCGCATGTCTGACCGATCCGTACTTCCGCAAATCCAGATAAAAAAACGGTAATCGTCTTTGTTCATGTGCATTTCATCCATACGCCTGGTCAGCTTTTTCCAGATCGTCTTCCCTCTGAGAACCTCCGATGATCTCACCGATTCCGGGTACCAGACAATCTGCCGCCGCCACCGTCTTTCCATCCGGATTCTGTTTCATATAGAAGGATTTGATTTCCTTCGGATAGTTCATGACAAACACCGGTCTCTTAAAGATTTCTTCGGTTAAAAAGCGCTCGTGTTCCGTCTGTAAATCACAGCCCCCAAGACACCTTGTATTCAAACTGGTCGTTGTGTTTTTTTCCAGCTCCTTCACCGCATCCGTGTAGTCGATCCGCCCGAAATCGGAATCTGCCACATGATGCAGACGCTCCAGCAGGCCCTGATCGATGTACTGATTGCAGAATGCCAGCTCTTCCGGTGCATTTTTCCAGTACATAGCGAATGATGTATTTGAGCATGGCTTCTGCACAATCACAGTAGTCCTTCAGATCGGCAAAGGCCATCTCCGGCTCGACCATCCAGAATTCGGCGGCATGCCTGGCTGTATTCGAATTTTCCGCCCGAAATGCCGGACCGAAGGTATAGGTATTTCGGAAGGCCATGGTAAACGCCTCTTCATCAATCTGTCCGCTGACGGTCAAAAAGGTTCTTTTGTTAAAAAAATCCTTGGTGTAATCAACGCTTCCGTCCGGGTTCTTCGCCACATCCTTCAGATCTAACGTGGTGACTTCAAACATTTCGCCGGCACCCTCCGCATCGGAAGAGGTGATGAGCGGCGTATGCACATAGACAAATCCATTCTCCTGAAAGAATTGATGGATCGCATAGGCAATCAGAGACCGGATACGGAACACGGCGGAAAACGTATTCGAGCGCGGACGCAGATGAGGAATGGTGCGCAGATATTCCATGGTATGCCTTTTTTTCTGCAGCGGGTAATCCGGAGTAGACAACCCCTCAACGGTAATCTCCCTCGCCTGCATTTCAAAAGGCTGCCTGGCATTCGGTGTCTCTACGATCACTCCTCTTGCAATGATGGCGCTTCCGACATTTAATTTGGAAATTTCTGCGAAATTATTCAAATGCTCCATGTCATAGACAATCTGCAGGGTTTGGAAACAACTTCCGTCATGCAGGACAATAAAGCCAAGGTTCTTCGAATCCCGGATGGAGCGGATCCACCCGCCGACCGTCACCTCTTTTTCCGCAAAAGAGGCACTGTCCTGATATAGCTTTTTACCTCTGTGAATTTGTAACCTTCCATATCGTTTCCCTACCTTCCTCTGCTCCTTGCCTGCCGGATTTTTTTCTGTTCGTCCCTATTGCTTCCTTGCCGGATTGAGACTGACCATCCGATTGTTCCTTGCCGGATGGTGGCTGTTCGCCCCTGCTGCGCCTTACCGGATTATTTCTGTTCGTCTGTGCTGCTCTTGGCGGAATCTGCTGCTGCCGCATCCTCTGCGGAGTCCACTCCTGCTTCCTCTGCCGGCACTTTGGTGATTTTTCGCTTCCTTCACCAGATAATCCAGAACCGCCTCTCGCATCAGTTTCTCCCGGATCTCCTCTTCGAGATTGAGTCCCTTTGCTTTCTGGTAGTCCTCTGCCGTTTTCATCCCGTAAGAGGAGAGTGCCTTCTTTACCTCTTCCTTCACTTTCTTATCTTCAACTTTTATGCCTTCCTTATCTGCAATCGCCTGGAACATCACACCGACATCCGCCTCTTCGACCGCTTTTTCCTTCAAAAAATCTTCGGTGCTGCCCTTGAAGTTCTCCGCCTGCATGGCCTGGGAGAGATATTGTTCTTCCGTCATGGAACTCCCGTAATACATCTGCATGATCTGCAGGTTCTGGGTTACGTTATCATGCAGAAGCGCCACATAACGGGATATCATATCCTTCGGCAACTCTTTGAAGGTACAACTCTTCCGCAACTGATCCTGCAGGTCATTTTTCAGTGCGCTGAGATTGCTCTTCTCCTGCTGCGTGCGGATGTCTTTTTCCACATAATCGTGCAGCTGCTTCTTGCTCTCGACCTTATCAATCCCAAGCGTCTTGATATACGCATCCGTCAGCTCCGGATAATTGGAAATGCTGTTAATCGTGACGGCAAAAATCGTCTTTTTCCCTGCCAGTTCGCTGTTGCTGTAATCCTTCGGAAAAGTGATGTTGATATTAAAGCTCTCCCCTACCTTTATGTCCGATCAGCTGGTCTTCAAATCCCGGTACAAAAGTTCCGGACCCGATCTTCAGATCCACGTTGGATGCGGTGCCGCCCTCAAAGGCCTTTCCCGTGTCCTCTCGTTTGCCGGTATAATTGATATTTACCGTGTCTCCACTCTGAACCGTGTCCCTGTCTTTCACCTGCTTGAGGCCCTGCTGTTGTTTATAGACTTCCATGCGAGCCTGAATTTCCTCTTCGCTGACCACGACTTCCTTCTCGGAAACCTCGATCCCCTTATATTTGCCCAGTGTGACGTAATCCTCCGCCTTGATCCCGGAGAGATAGGCATCTTTTTGAGTATGATCCTCCACCTTCTGTGCGTTTGCCGCCAACGAAGCTGCCGCCGAAGCGTTAGAAGCCGCCCCCGAGGCATCCGCTGCGCTGACCGAAGCGGCGGTGGACGCTGCTTTCTGATTTTTCGTATCGTTCTGCGCACAACCGACGAGCGACGTTGTCGTTAACAGCGCAGCAAGCAAAACTGCTGTATTTTTCATCGTTTACTCCTCTTTTCCGAATTCTGATCGAATCCAATAAAGATCAGTTTATCAAAAAATGCTTTTGACTGCAATGGAATCGGATGTTAGAATATTGCATGGTTCGCAATTTTTCACATACTTGAATAGAAATCACCAGAGAGGGAAAAAAGTTGAGTACGGGTGCAATTACATTTCTTGTCATTCTTGTGGTGCTGACTGCCGTTCTGATCGCTCTTTATCTTTTCGGCAGAAAAAAATGCAAAAGCGTCAGGAAGAGCAGCAAATTCAGCTGCAGGCTGCTGCACAGCAGATTTCCATGTTTGTCATTGATAAAAAGAAGCTGAAAATGAAAAGAATCCGGTCTGCCCGCACAGGTCATTGAACAAACGCCGAGGCTGATGCGCGGGTCCAAGGTGCCGATTCTTAAAGTAAAGGTTGGTCCGCAGATCATGAACCTGATGTGCGATGCGCAGATCTTTGATTCCGTACCGATGCGCAAAGAGGTGAAGGCAACGGTCAGCGGAATTTATGTCACCGCCGTCCGCGGCATGCACGGCAAGCAGGAAGTCGCCTCCAAAAAGCAGTCCGGACTGCGGGCCTGGGTTGAAAGGCTTCAGGAAAAAGCCGGTGCCAAACCGGTGAAATAGGAAGACAAAAAGGAATTCCGGCAACGTTTCATTCAATGCGCATCCAGGCAGCGGATATCCAGACGAATGAGCGCCTTTGACATTTCCATCCCGTTCATGCGTACGCGATATTCCGCTTCCGCTATGATTCGTTTCCCCTTTCTAATTGATAGGTTTGATAACGCTCCGTATGGGTATGCATCTTCATCTGCCCATACGGTGTTTTATATTCGGTATCCTGGTCTTCCCCCTCTTTCCACACAAGCTCCGTATCCACAGATCCTTTTCGACTGATTTCCAAAGAGGAGGGTTTGATTTTCACCCGGTTGAACGTCACGATGTCCACGCCTTCTTCCAGTGCCTCTTCGTATTCCAGGAGGATGACGCCTCCCTTTGCTCTGCGCAGAATGCCGGATACTTCATTCCTTGTTGTCTCCACATGGGATTCTTTCTCTCCCGAATTCCCCGGTCTTGTATGTTCCCCCGTAATGGTGACTTTCACTTTCTCCGATCCTTTTGCTTCATCCCAAAGATCCTCTCGGATGACTTCCAGATTTTCTCCCATTCGTCTTCCTTCTCCTTCCGGTTTTCTCTCTGTTCCTCTTTTATGGTGGATCAAAGCGCATACAACCTTCGAAGCGAAGGCGAAAGCGTTCTATTCTTCTTTTGCGATGGATCTAAGCACTCGACCTTCGAAGCGAAGGCAAACCGTCTCTTCCTTTCTCACGGATGGATCTCTACCTCTCTCACGGGCGAATAAAAGAGGTTAGAAAGAGTTCCGGTGCCATGTTCGTTTGCTTCAGTTCATAAAAAGTCCTTTGCGCTGCGGGCGCATCCCGAAAGATTCCGAAAACGCTGGGGCCGCTCCCGCTCATCATCTGTGTCAGGGCGCCTCCCCTGCGCATGACTTCCCTCAATTTCACCGATCACCGGGTGCATCGACTTTGTCACCTCTTCCAGGCTGTTGCCGGTCAGGGCGCAGATGGCGGAAAGATCCTGCGCCTTTAACGCCTCCACCATCCTGTCTACATCGGGATGTCTTCTTTTCCCCTCCGGAATCCGATCCAGTCCGGCGTACACTTCTTTGGTCGAAACATTCACCGCGGGCTTTGCCACCAGGAGAACTGCTTCGGGCGGAGCGCAAAGAGGTGTCAGCACTTCACCGATTCCTTCCGACAGCATGGTCCCGCCTTCGATACAAAAAGGGATGTCCGCACCGAGCGGAAGCGCAATCTTGCGCAGTTCCTCCATGGACAGGCGGAGATCAAACATTTCATTCATCGCCAGAAAGGTGGCTGCCGCATCCGCACTGCCGCCCGCCATCCCCTGCCGCCATCGGAATCTTTTTGTCCAGTTTGATTTCCAATCCCTGGCTTATGGAAAAAAGCTCCCGCATCCGCTCACACGCCTTCCAGATCAGATTCGTTCTATCTCCCGCCAGGGACGCCTTCCCGGTTTGCAGACGGATCTCTCCTGTCTCATTCGAACAAAACTCCAGCTTATCATAGAGATTGACCGTCTGCATGACCATGCGGACCAGATGATAGCCGTCTTCCCTCTTTCCCTTCACATCCAGACACAAATTGATCTTGGCATAGGCCTTTTTACAAATCCTCATCGTACGCCCCTTCTTTTGCCACCTTGATCGCCTAAATCATTTGAAACAAAAAAATCTAAATCCTCTTGATTTCCTGATTCTTTTGACATTTACATTATTTTAATTATACAGGAATTTAAAAATTCCAGCCTTCTTTTTTTGATTTTAATTGTCCGATACAACAAGCAGATGAAAAAAAGGAGGTTTTCACCATGGAAATGAATGCAATCCAAAGCCCCGCTACGACTTGTTCTACTTCACCCGCAACCTGTACAAGCAAAGCAAGTCCACAACCCGGCAAGGCGGGCGCTTCGAATGATCCTAAAAGATTCTACAGGAAAGAAACACCCCCGCTGCCGTTTATGAAAAAAACGGATCCTGCGGCAGCCGCTTCCCCTAAAGTCTATAAACCTGACACTGAGAAAATCAAGCAGATGCAGGATGATATGACGACTCGCCAGCAAACGTTCTTAAACCTGATCCGACAGATGTTCGGAAAACAGGCGAAGACCCTTAGCCTCACGGACGATGCGCTCTGGAAAAACACTGGCTGCCGGCGACTTTACCGTCGATGAAAAGACAAAAGAACAGGCGCTCAAAGATATTTCAGAAGACGGATATTGGGGGTCAAACAGACCTCCGGTCGGATTCTGGATTTTGCGAAGGCACTGACCGGCGGCGATCCGTCGAAAATTGAAAAGATGAGATCCGCCTTCGAACAGGGCTACAAACAGGCGGAAAAAAACCTGGGGCGGTCACCTTCCCGAGATCTGTAAAAAGACCTATGACGCGGTTATGAAGGGCTTTGACGACTGGAAGAAGGAGAGCACCGCTCCCAAAAGAGGACGCCGCCTCAAAGAACGTAGCCAAAAAGGTGCCCAAAGCGAAGGAACCCCTTCCGAAATCCTTCCTAAAATCCTTCGGAGAATCCTTCTGGAATGATTCCATCTAATGTACCGCACCAATGAGACTGTGGATATCATCCACTTCATTCTTCCGTAAATAGTCTTCGATGCCGTGAATGACCTTGATGGTTGCGTAAGGATCATGGAAATTTGCGGCTCCAATGGCAACGGCGGACGCACCGGCTAAGAGAAATTCCAGTGCGTCTGTCGCGTTTGCAATTCCCCCATCCCGATAATCGGTATTTTCACCGCCTGTGCGCATTCATAAACCATTCGCACCGCAACCGGTTTGATCGCAGGTCCCGAGAGCCCCCCGGTTTTATTGGCAAGCACAAATTTTCTTTTTTGAATATCGATCTGCATACCCGTGATCGTATTGATTAAGGAGACGGCATCCGCTCCGGCTGCTTCTGCGGCCTTTGCCATTTCAGCAATGCTGGTTACATTGGGAGAGAGCTTCATGATCACCGGCTGTTTTTGCCTTCTTCTTGATTTCAGATGTAATCTCGGAAAGTGCTTTTTGTCCACACCGAAGGCGATGGCTCCCTCTTTGACATTCGGGCAGGAGACGTTGATTTCCAGAAGATCCACCCGTTTTTCCTGCGAAAGTCTTTCCACTACGGCAACGTATTCCGGAATGGTATGTCCGCATACATTGACGATCACCCTGGTCTCAAAATTCTCGAGATAGGAAAGATCTCTTTGGCAAAAACTTCGATCCCGGGATTCTGCAATCCGATGGCATTTAACATCCCGCTTTGCGTTTCCGTCACCCGCGGCGTATCATTTCCCTGCCATGGCTCCAAGGAAACGCCTTTGGTCACAACGCCGCCAAGCGCATTCAAATCCACAAACTCTCCATATTCCATTCCGGAGCCGAAGGTACCGGAGGCTGTCATCACCGGATTCCTAAAGGGAACTCCCGCGATTTTTCACTTCCGTATTCATATCTCCACCTCCTCCGCCTCAAAAACCGGCCCGTCCGTACAGATCCTGGCATTCTTGACCCGGGAATGCGCATCCTGCTTCGTCGTCTTTGTAACGCAACCAAGACAGGCGCCCACCCCGCAAGCCATTCTTTCTTCTAACGACAGATAGGCTTTTTTTACTCGTCTGTTTCCTCTGATTCTCTTCCTGAACCAACTGCTTGATGGCCCGCAGCATCGGCAGCGGACCACAGGCAAGAATGACGTCGAAATCCACCGGATTCTCCCTGTACACGTCCATGACATTCCCTTTCACACCGACGCTTCCATCTTCTGCTGCCAGATACAATTTTCCATACTTCTGAAATTCATCCGTGAGGAAGGTGTCTCCGTTTCGGTATCCCAGCATCATGACGAGTTCTTCCTCTTGCAGACGCTGTGCTGCAAGGAGCAATGGCGGAATGCCGATTCCACCACCCAGTAGCAGAATCTTTTTCCCCTTTAAACCCTCGATCGGATATCCGTTTCCCAGTACCCCCAGAAGATCTAGGGACTTATGTGCGGGATAGGTTGAAAGCTCCGCGGTGCCTTCTCCCGAGATGCGGTAGACCAGACGCAGTTCTTCTTTTTCAGCATCCGCCAAACAGATGCTGATCGGCCTTGGCAGGAGCCCTCGCCGGGTTGTTCAGGTAAACTCCGACAAACTGCCCGGGCTGTGCCGCCTTCACAAGTTCGGTTTTTCAGCCTTAAATCCCAAACGCCCTGCGCAATCTCGGTTTGAGATAAAATTTCCACGCTCTCCTTCTTCTTAACCATTTTCGCACCTTTCCTAGACCAGTTTCTGATTTTTTCGTCACCATTTCCTGGATGATGCCAGCCGTATAAGTGTTGATTGATTTTTGATCCGTCTTGTCCAGATCGCTGATGCGAAAGGGCTTTCCATACTCCAATATCACATGTTGCTTTTTGACGGCGGGCAGATGCGCCTCAAAAGATATTCCTTGTGTTGTTGATCGCAATGGGTACGATCAGACAATTCGACCACTGCGCAATCTTGAAGCTTCCCTTGTGAAAGGGCAGAAGCGTTTCCGGATTTGTGTTTCTGGTGCCTTCCGGAAAAAAATGGCAAAAGAAATTCCGCTTTTTCACATCTTCCGCCGCCTGCTTCATCATGAGCAGTCCCTGTCTGGGATCTTTTCGATCTAAAAACAGGCAGTGCAGATATTTCATCCACTGTGCAATCACCGGCACATAGCGCAGTTCTTTCTTGGACATATAGCCTGTCCTTCGCGGCACCCTGGCATACGTCAGCACAATATCAAAATAGCTCTGGTGGTTTTCCTACATAAAGCACCGCCTCGTCCTTCGGCACATTTTCTTCACCCAGCACGGTTACCTCCGCACCGCTGATCGCAGTGATGCAGCGAAAACTCCAGGTCACCAAGGGCAGCGGCAGCCACCTCTTGTAATGTTTGTTGAGGAGCGATACCACCCACTCCACAAACAGCAACGGGATACTAATGAAATAAAAAAAGACCAGATACAAAAATAAACAACAAACGAATCATATTTTCTTTTCCTCTAAAGACAGGCTCCCTGCCCGGTATACCGGCTTCCCACCGCAAACCGTTAAGAGCACCTCTCCCGGGAGCGTCCACCCCCGAAACGGGGTATTACAGGCTTGGGATGCAAAACGGTCTGCCACCCGTTCAGCGCACGCATCGAATATGCAGAGATCCGCCTTCTTTCCTTCGTAAAAAAAACGTTCTCCTGCTTCTTCCGTCCCGCCGATTCGCGTGATCTTTGCCGGTGCCACACTCATCTTGTAAATCAGCTCCGGAAGGGTAAGTACACCCGTTTGCACCAGGTACTTGATGCCAAGAGAAAGAGACGTTTCCAGACCGATCATGCCACTGGGCGCTTCACGGAAGGGCTTTTCCTTCTCGGCGACCGTGTGCGGTGCGTGGTCGGTTGCAATCATTTCGATGGTTCCGTCCCGCAGCCCCTCTACAATCGCAAGACGATCCCTTTCCAGCCGTAACGGAGGATTTACCTTGGCGAGTGTTCCGTATGCTTCTACCACCTCTTCTGTGAGAGAAAAATGGTGCGGCGTCGCTTCGGCATGGATTCTGGGATTGGTTTTCCTTGCTTTTTCTCACCAGTTCTACGGATTCTGCGGCGGAAATATGCTGAATGGTCAGCTCTGCTCCGGTCTCTTCCGCAATCGCAAGATCCCGCTCCACCATGGAAATTTCTGCTTCTCTTGGCGATCCGACGAGTCCCCTCTTGCCGGCGACTTCTCCCCCATTGATTCCGTTATCTGTAATATACGCAGGATCCTCCTCATGCAGGCTGATCATCAGATCCGCCTTCCTTGCCTCTTCGCAGGCCCTCTTCATGATCTCCTTCTGTAAGATCGGTTTTCCGTCATCACTTAACAGAACCGCTCCGGCCTCTTTCAGCACCCTAAAATCGCAGAGCTCTTCCCCTCTCATTCCCTTCGTCACATTCCCACAGGTATATACATGGATGCCGGTTCGTTTCCCCTTTTCCAGCATTTCCCGAATCGTTTCCGGCTGATCCGGGTGAGGGTTCGTATTGCCCATCATCACCACCCTCGTGTAACCGCCGGCCGCGGCAGCTCCTGCCCCGGTGAAAACATCTTCTTTTTCGGTAAATCCGGGATCTCTAAAATGCACATGACAATCCACCAGCCCCGGTGCAATGTACTTCCCATTCAGTTCTATCAGAAGGTCTTCTTTTCCAACGGAAAGACCATCCATGCGCAGTTTCCCCGCCTCCGCCATTTGGATGATTCTCCCGTCCTCAATCAACAGATCTTTTTTTCTCTTCCGTTTTTGCTACAGGATCCACTAAAATCCCGCCTTTTAGAACCAACATGCTGTCTCCTGTCTCGCTCCCTCAACTGCCTGTTTGCTGTCTTTCTCCTCCAACCGCCTGTTTCCGCTTTCCATCCGCTAGTCGATCATGCCCTGCATGATCAGAAGCTTCGCACTGTTATCCAGATCATCCGGAATGCCCGGATATCCCGCCTGCAGGTAAGAACATTCCCCCTCACGGGAGGCAAAGTTCACATTGTCCTGATTTCTTCCGCAAAAAAATAATGCAGATGATCCGTAATCATGGACGTATACTCGTGATTGTAGATGATATGGTTTAATACCGTGAGCGTCCGCATATTATTTAACATCTCCGGGATTGCTTCTCTCCCCTCTCCGCTTACACGGTAGGGAGAGTGATTGGCGATATCCGCAATCTTTTCTCCCCGCTGCAATAACGTCTCCATCAGTTGGTCACAGACGGCACGGTTAATGGGTTGTTTCGCCGTCATCAGATAAGTGACTCCTCCGAAGAATAAATCCTCGTCTGTCATGACCATCCCCATCTGTTCCTCGTTATGAAAAAAAGCACTTAAGACATTTTCGTATTTTTTATCTCCTGTCATCCGATACAAATCGGCGGCTGCCGCAAAAGCCGCACGGTCCTGTGCGGTATGTTTTTTCCCTATGTAGGAAGTCCATGCGCTCTGCGCCCTCTTCTGACAATCCGCGGCAAAAGGCGAATCAAACTCCCGGTACAGCCACGCAAACCTGGACATTGCCTGTGAAAAAGCAATCGTCGCTTCCGGAGTGGCCGCATCAATGGCGACTAGGTTCTCCTGTTCTCCCTTTCCCGACTCACAGGAAGCATAAACACTTCCGTCCTGTACCTGCATCTTGGAAAGCCAGTCGATCTCAAATTTGACCTCATCCAAAAGATCCGGTATGCCATTTCCGCTCTCCGGAATTCCATGTCGTCTCCGAAACTGTCCGGATCCAGTTCATACGCAAGCAAAAGATCTCTGACCGCATGACAAGCCTTCCCCACGTCTCGATTCCCGTTTTTTTGTCGGTATGCCATCCGCCACTGACATTCCTTGTCTGATTCGGGTCCTCTCTTAGTTTACCGTCCTCTGCATGACAGTCTTTTTCTTCCCCGGGAGCGATCCTTTTTTTCCTGTGGTGCCTCTTCGTCATCCGTTTCGGAATCTCCGGAAAATTCCTGTCCGCAACGTCTGCTCGTAAAATTCTGTAAGGTTTCCTGTGCCAGGTGCTCTCCGATGTCCGCACCGATCCGAAAGGCATAGGAGCTGCCCACCGTTTTATTATAAATATAATAGGTTCCATCGGTTTGAAAAATCCGTGAACACGGCAGCGCTCAGTTCTCCGCTTTGGCTCTGTCTCAGTTTGCCGGTAAAAAGAACGGAATCGTCTGTAAGAGATCTTACCTCAAAGGCTTCATCCGGGTCTGTAGCGCTTACAAAGACCATCTTTTTCCTCTCCCGTACGGTATCCGATCTGATCCGTCAGGATATGGGGCACATCCCTCGGCACCCGGTAGGCGATATCACGCAGGCGGTCCGTCCCTCCCTCCGCTTTCTTTGCGCATCCGGCAACAAACGAAAAAGTAAGCAGAATACAGATTACCCCTGATTCTGTGAAAAATGAACTTTTTACGCATGCCTTACACCTTACAGGTTGCCCTTCTCCGTCCCTGTGCAGGGGTTCCTGTCCCCCTCTCCTATCGCATGGGTGCCAAAAGCCCTGGCACCCACATCATCGTCTTGCCTTCCCCCTATCATACCGCATTATAATTGATCAGGCATCCTGCCAAAATAATGTCTTTCTCCCTCTTTGTCAATTCTCCCAGATGCAGGGAAAAAGCCTCCATCCGTCCGTCTTTGACCACAAAGGCCTTCACTTCCTCACACCCTGTTTCGATTTCCTGACGAATCCCCGGAAGGAAGATAAAGTCCAGATTCGAGAAGGGCAGCTCCTTTTCTTTGATCAGGAAGGAAGCATCCCCCAATTCATCAGGTTACTGCGATACCTTTTTGTTGCATATTCTCTGGCAATGTTTGCCCAGCCGCCCAGTACCTTCTGGCAGGATGCCGCCTGCTCTCTCGCGCTGCCGTCTCCCGGCTTTTTCGCAAAAATCGTGGAGCCGAATCCTACGTTTTCATCGCTGACGTTCGGATACTGTCCATGAATGATATCTACTACGTCCTGCAGCGCCTCTAAAGCCTCAAGGGTTTTCTCCCATCATCAGTGCTCTCTGTGCCTGTCTGACTTCCCTTGGCCCGTGACACATAGGCAGGATCCTTTCTGGAAAGCGTAAACTCCGAAAGCGCCTCCGGATTGGAGCGGTACGAAGAGGTTTCTCCGGAGGGAATCAGCTCATCTGTGGTCGTCACCGGGTCATGGATGACAGAAACCACACGAAGGATCAGATTCTCCGGCAAGGCCGGCATTTTCGGCCAGTCTTTGATATTCGGACCAAGAAGCAGCTCCTCGTCCGCCTTTCCCTTTTCCAAACGCGTCAAAAATGCGCTTTTTATAAATTTCGGCGTCAAAATGGTAAACGGGATTCGTGTACTCCCCGTGAAATTCCGTTGCGGGCGTCAGCACCCCCTTCTTTGCCGCCGTCGCTGCAATGCTGCGCGCATCCATCAGCGCAACGGAAGCGATCTGTCCGTTCTGCAGTTTGGAGCCCTCTCTGTTCGGGAAATTCCTGGTCGTATGCCGAATGGAAAGCGTTCCGTTTGCCGGCGTATCTCCTGCGCCGAAACACGGGCCGCAGAAGGCGGTCTTGAGAATCGCACCCGTTTCCAAAAGCTCTGCCGCCACGCCGTTTTTAGCAATTCCATATAAATCGGCGTAGAGGACGGGTAAACGCTTAAGGAAAAAGCCCCGTCTCCAATCGATTGCCCTTTTAGGATATCCGCCGCGGCACAGATATTTTTCAAACAACCCTCCCGCACACCCGGCGATAATCCCCTGATCGACAATGACTTTTCCGTCTACCATCTTATTTTTGCAAAGAATAGTCGACCTTTTCTCCCAGACTGACTTTTTGCCCTCTCTTCCACCTCGTGCAAAATCTCCTGCGGGTGGCGAACCACTTCCTCGATCTCATAGGTGTTGCTCGGATGGAAGGGCATGGCGATCATCGGCTTGATTTCCGAAAGATTCACCCGAATCAATCCGTCATAATACGCCAGCTCCGCAGGCTTTAATTCCCGATAGTCCTGTTCTCTTTCGTGTACCGCATAAAACTCTCTGATGGTATCGTCCGTCTTCCAAACAGAGGACAGGCAGGTGGTTTCCGTCGTCATGACATCGATCCCGATCCGGAACTCCGCACTCAGGTTTTTGACCCCGGGACCAACAAACTCCATCACCTTATTTTTGACATAACCGGATGAAAAAGACCTTACCGATGATCGCGGAGCGACATCCTGCGGCCCGACTCCTGCCACCGGCTCTCCTTCTAAGTAGACGGCAATTATTTCCGGGTAGGCAATGTCATAGGGTCTGCGAAAGCAGCTGCTTGACCAGTTCCGGTCCGCCTTCACCGATCGCCATCGTCCCCAGAGCTCCGTACCTCGTATGCGAATCGCTCCCGAGGATCATACCGCCTGCTGTGGCGAGCATTTCCCTCGCAAACTGGTGAATGACCGCCTGGTGCGCAGGCACATAGATTCCACCATATTTTTTTGCAGCAGAAAGACCAAACAGGGTGATCGTCTTCGTTGATGGTACCGCCAACCGCACAAAGCGAATTGTGGCAGTTCGTCAGGACATAGGGGATGGGAAACTTTTCCAGCCCGGAGGCCCTCGCCGTCTGAATAATGCCGACGTAGGTAATATCATGACTGGTCAGCTTATCAAATCGAATATGAAGCGCATCCGCCTTCTCCCCCTTCTGAAGCCCCACACTGTGACCGGTCAGAATTCCGTAGGAGATGGTTCCCTGTTTGGCTTTTTCTTTCCTCTGACTTGCAGGAAGGGCATAATCACCTCCCCCTGCATTTCCCATCTGTGCGAGTTTCGCCTCGCCTTCCGCATGATCAGGGATGATTTCGGTCCCGTTTAGGAGATAAACTCCGGTATCCGTTGTCTCTATCATTTTTAAATCTTCTCCACTCCGATTCTTAGTTTTTCTCCGTTGATATCCCATTCCTTCGCATTTTTTACATCCGTATCGAAGAGAATGGCATCGGCGAGCACCTTCGTCGTAATAGGTTCTACCTGATTTTCCACCACTGCTTTTAACTTATCGCTTCCCGTTAGGGAAACCCTGATGTGATCCATGACTTCCAGTCCGATTTCTTTTCTGGTCGTCTGAATCTTGGAAATGATCTCCGCTACATAGCCTTCATCCATCAGCTCCGGCGTCAGGTTGGTGTCGATCACAACTGTGATGCCGTAGTCTTCTTCCGACATAAAGCCTTCTTTTTGTGTTACATCGATCAGAAGATCCTCTTTGGTCAGAACGACTTCCGCTCCGCCTGCGGTAAATCGCAGCTCTCCCTTTTCGTTCAGTTCATCCATTGCAGCATTGCCATCCAGCTCCTGGAGGTATTCCTTGATCGCCCCAAGACTCTTGCCGTACTTCGGACCAACGGTTCGCAGCTGCGGCTTAAACGTATAACTGGTAAAAATCTCTCACATCATCTGTGAAGCGAACCTCTTTCACATTCAACTCTTCCTTGATGATGTCTACATAATAAGAACCCACGGATTGCTCGGCTTTCACAAACATTGCCGCTAGCGGCTGTCTGTTCTTTCTGTTCGCCGCATTTCTGCAAGCCCTACCCAGAACGATGATGTCTAACACTTCTTCCATGTCGGACTCCAGCTTCGCATCCACGTCCTCCTCACTCGCTTTCGGATAATCACAAAGGTGAATGGACTCCCGTACCTTCCTCTGTTTCTCCTCCTCCGTTAAGGGTAAAAAGGCATTTTCCTTCCGGACAAGATTCTGATAAATCGCTTCCGTGATAAACGGCACCATCGGCGCTGCGCATTTACAAACGTTCAGCAGACAGGTGTACAACGTTATATACGCATTGATCTTGTCCTGCTCCATGCCCTTCGCCCAGAAACGTTCTCTGCACCTGCGGACATACCAGTTGGAAAGATCGTCTACAAATTTTGCCAGCGTTTTCCCCGCCTCCGGGATTTTATAATCGTTGAGCGCCGCATCCGTCATCCGGATCATAGAGTTCATGCGGGACAGGATCCAGCGATCCATCACCGACAGCGTGTCTTTGTTTAGGGTATGCCTGTCCACATCGAAGTCGTCAATATTGGCATACAGAACATAGAATGCGTAGGTGTTCCAAAGCGTGCCGAGGAACTTTCGCTCCCCTTCCTGTACCGCCTTCCCGGAGAAACGGCTCGGCAGCCACGGCGCACTGTTGGTATAGAAGTACCAGCGAATCGCATCTGCCCCATAGGTTTTCAACGCATCGAACGGATCGACCGCATTTCCCTTCGACTTCGACATTTTCTGTCCGTTTTCATCCTGCACCAGTCCCATCACAATGACATTTTTAAAAGCGGGAGAGTGGAAAAGAAGGGTTGCCTCCGCATGAAGGGAGTAGAACCACCCCCTCGTTTGATCGACCGCTTCGGAAATAAAGCTAGCCGGAAACTCTTTATGAAAGAGCTCCTGATTTTCAAACGGATAATGGAGTTGCGCAAAAGGCATGGCACCCGAATCAAACCAACAGTCAATGACTTCCGGCACTCTCCGCATTTCCTTGCCGCACTCCGGACAACGAATCACAAAACGGTCAATGTAGGGACGATGCAGTTCCACCGTAAGTGCCGTCTGGTCGCCGGACAGTTCCGCCAGTTCCTTCCGGCTTCCCACAGAAAGCTGATGGCCACAGCCCTGGCATTCCCAGATGTTTAAAGGCGTTCCCCAATAACGGTTTCTGGAGATACCCCAGTCCTGGATATTCTCGAGCCAGTCGCCGAACCGCCCTTCTCCGATCGATTTGGGAACCCAGTTGATCTTTTTGTTATTCTCGACCAGCTCGTCTTTGACTGCCGTCACCTTCACAAACCACGACTCTCGTGCATAATAAAGAAGGGGCGTCGAGCATCTCCAGCAATGCGGGTAATCATGCTCCACCTTCGGCGCGTCAAAAAGAAGATTCTTTTTCCTCCAGATCCTTTAACACGGCGGGATCGGCACTTTTTTCCCCTTCCTGCAGTTCCTTCTCGGAAGGCTTGGCTCTCATTCCCGCAAAGGGAGTTTCCTCCTTCATCCTCCCTTTTTCATCCACCATCTGTACAAAGGCGATGTTGTATTTCCTGCCAACTCTTGCGTCATCCTCACCAAAGGCCGGTGCAATATGCACAATACCGGTCCCGTCCGTCATGGTGACATAGGTATCACAGACGACAAAAAAAGGCTTTTTTCGTTCTGGCGTTTGTCTGCCGCCTCTCTGGTGCAAGGATAAAGGGCTCATACTCCTTGAATTCCAGCGCTTTCCCCGCCATCTCCTCCAGAACTTCATAGGCGGATTCACTCTCTTTTGTCTTTAGCTTGGACAGGACCCGATCTGCCAGCGCTTTTGCCAGATAATACACGTTTCCGTCTGCCGCCTTGACCTTGACATAGGTCTCCTCCGGATTTACGCAAAGAGCCACGTTGCTAAGCAGCGTCCACGGCGTCGTTGTCCAGGCCAGGAAGTAGGCATCCTCTCCCTTCACCTTAAAGCGGACGATGGCAGTGCGCTCTTTTAACGTCTTATATCCCTGTGCCACCTCATGGGAAGACAGCGGTGTCCCGCAACGAGGGCAGTAGGGCACGACTTTAAACCCTTTGTACAGCAGCTTCCTCTTCCAGATTTCCGACAGCGCCCACCATTCGGACTCGATATAATCATCTTCATAGGTGATGTAAGGGTGATCCATGTCTGCCCAGAACCCGACGGTGCCGGAGAAATCTTCCCACATCCCCTTATATTTCCAGACACTTTCTCTGCACTTTTTTTGATAAAGGGTTCGATCCCGTAAGCCTCAATCTGGTCTTTTCCATTGATCCCGATCGCCTTCTCCACTTCAGCTCCACCGGAAGCCCGTGGGTGTCCCACCCCGCCTTCCTGGGCACCTGGTATCCCTTCATGGTACGGTAACGGGGAATCATATCTTTGATGGCGCGGGTCAAAAACATGTCCGATATGCGGCTTCCCGTTTGCGGTCGGCGGACCGTCGTAGAACATGTAGATCTCGTTCCCGTCCCTTTCTTCCACACTCTTGTCAAAAAAATGTTCTCGTTCTTCCAGAACTCTTCAACCTGCTTCTCGCGGCCTGTAAAGTTCATGTCCGTCTGCACCTTGTTGTACATCCCTCTTCCCTCTTTTCTCCATTCCTTCCGGTCTGCTCCGATCCAGTTCCGGTTCTGTCCCGTTCCGGATGCGCGGATTTCCTGGCTTTCATTTATAAGTAAAAAGGATCCCATCCTGCGTGAACAGGACGGGATCCCAGACCGTTACCACCTGATACGCGTACGGAGAATTCCTCCCTGAATGACCTCCTGTCTTGCCTTTCATCGTCTTTTCGGTTCGTCATTTCCATACGTTGTTCTCTGACGCGGAACCTGCGGCACCGCTTACTGCTGTTTGGTAAAAACTTCATCCTACCAGCTGCGCATAAAGTGCTCCTCTTCGGAGCTGCTCCGCTACAAATGGTTTCTAGTCGACTCCCTTACAAACAGGTTCTGCAATGCGGCTCGGAGTGATCTTCGCACACTTCTGCTTCGTCCGGTTTCCACCAGCCACCGGCTCTCTTTCTCTGCGCAGAAGGATACAGACCAATCTCTTCGCGGATCCCACGCACCGCCCATTTCCCGACGGTCCATCGTCACTGTAAGTTTTTCGTCTGACGCTTCCACACCACATCCCGCAAGAAGGGTTACTCTCTTCGTCATCGCCTGTCTATACAATTCAATTCGGGAATAGCACCCGTTTCATTATTGTAGAGCGGTCAAGGAGCGTTTGTCAAGGCGGGAGGGGGAGCACTTGCTTCTTAACCTTATCCCCACTTCCTCTCTCCTTGTTCTCGACTTTATAGCAAGAAAAGGGGCTGTCGCAATAGATGTTGCGGCAACCTTCGATTATTGATGAAAAATCCGGCCATTTGAGCCGGATTTTTCCTGTTTTAGCAATGATTTCAGGAAAATTACTGAATTAAGCGCACGCTATCTAAAGACGCTCACCGAATAAGCGACATCTCCCTAATTGCTGTTTTAAATGACTTAAATTTATGAAGCTTTCAGTTCAGTCAGAAACTGACCTGTCCGGCCACCCTGGATCTTGAAATGAAGCTTATTGATGTTGTAGGCAATGGCCAGAAGAACGCTCTGGGCCAACACATTCTCTTTCCCCCGGTAAAGATATCGTCGGAAGTTCATGTCTTCTTTTATGACAGCAAAGCTGCCTTCGACCTGGATACTTCGGTTCATCCGCAGTTGTGTCCCGTACTCCGTTGTGATCCTTTCCATTGTTTCCTCGCGCTTTTCTTTCATCACTTTTGAGACGTTCAGCCGTTTGTTGCGTTCTTCCATTGGAGTCTTGCAGTTGTTGCCATGGATACATTTGTCTTTATAAGGACATCCCTGACAATTCTCACATTCGTAGATAGTCACTGTACTGACATATCCGTTCCGGGTTTTTTTATTATGACGGTCATAGATTTGCTTTGAGCTTCCTTCCATTTGAACAAATATATTCGTCTGTCTCAGAATCATACTTCATGTTCTCTCTCCGGCTGATATCCTGGCGGTATTTTCGGGTCTTCGAGATCTCATAATTCTGTGGTTTCAGATAAGATACCTGACCATTTTGTTCCAGAAAAACATAAGCTTCTTCACTTTCATATCCGGCGTCAGCAACGATCTCCTTTGTATTGAAATGGAAGATGCTCTTCCATGTCTTTTTATAAAGGGAACCAGCGTCAGGACATCTGTCGGATGGCTGCTCAGATCCAGCCACGTAATGTATTGCGCGTCAACTCCGTGCTGGAGATTATAGGCTGGCTTTCAACTGTCCGTTGCGCATAGCATCCTCTTTCAGATGCATGAATGTTGCGTCCGGATCAGTCTTGGAATAGCTGTTTCTTTTTTTCCGCAGATATGAAGATGTTTTGTGTATTCTTTCAGCTTACGGATATATCCTTCCAGCGTTTCAATGGATTTCTGCAGCTGACTTTTTCCGATGGCTCGTTCCCGTAAACAAATGTGATTTGTTCTTCTTCCCTGATCTTATAGAGCTTTTTGCGCAGACGCTTCATGGTATGCAGAGTTGCTTTTTCCACCATAGACTACTTTGATTCCGTACAGAGTCTCACATTCTTCGATGAAAGAAAATGATCTTTTCAAACAAACGAGCCTGATGCTTTGTAACAGACTTTTTTCCACACAAACGTATACTTGTTTGCGTAGGATTCAATTTTTTTGTCCCATCAATAAATAGGGTCTTGCCAGAGATCTCTCCAAGATCATGAAGGATCGATGTCAAATTCGTAAGGATCGGTTTGGAACAAGCAGACAGATGAAGGGAGATAAACCTTGCGATCGTGGAATGATCCGGAGCCGGCATTCCTTCAAGAAGATACATAAAGTTAATGTCCCTTTTGCAGGCAGTTTCAATGTCACGGCTGGAAAACAGTCTGTTCATGGAAGCATAGATCATGATCTTAAGCATCTGACGCGGTGTCGCCTGATTTTTTTCCGGACTCTGTCATATGTGTCGTAGAGTTCCGAAAGATCCATTTCCTCCACAAATGCACTTAGAAGGCGGACCGGATCGTCAGCCGGGATCATGGGTTCCATTTCTAATGGAAGTTTGATTTGATAATAGCCTCGATATGCCGTATAATCAGGCTGTAAATGTAATGGGGTTTGCATACCATTATTTTACAATAAAGCCCGGACTTTTCGAAGCCCGGGGCTTTGTTTTATGGATGAAAAGGCTGTCGCTCTAATCACTTAGTGCGACAGCCCCTTTTTATTCTCTCACGGATGATTCCGCAATTTACAGCTTCGGTCCCGCTGCTACCAGTGCCTTTCCGGCGTCATTGCCGGTGTATTTGCCGAAGTTCTTGATAAATCTGCCTGCCAGATCCTTTGCCTTTTTCATCCCATTCGGAGGCGTTCTGATAGGTGTCTCTCGGGTCAAGAATGGCAGGATCCACACCCGGAAGCGCAGTCGGCACCTCAAAGTCGAAGTAAGGAATCTTCTTCGTAGGCGCCTTTAACACCTCCCCGGTCAGGATTGCGTCAATAATTCCGCGCGTGTCTTTAATGGAAATCCGCTTTCCGCTGCCGTTCCATCCGGTGTTCACCAAATATGCCTTGGCTCCGGACTTCTTCATCTTTTTGACCAGCTCCTGTGCATACTTGGTCGGATGGAGCTCCAGAAACGCCTGTCCGAAGCAAGCAGAGAAAGTCGGTGTGGGCTCCGTAATGCCGCGCTCCGTACCCGCAAGCTTCGCCGTAAATCCGGAAAGGAAATAATACTGTGTCTGCTCCGGTGTCAAAATGGAAACAGGAGGCAACACGCCGAATGCATCCGCCGACAGGAAGATGACATTCTCTGCTGCCGGTCCATGGGAAACACCGTTCACCTTCTGCACGATCTTGTCAATGTGATCAATCGGATAGGAAACACGCGTATTCTCGGTCACACTCTTGTCCGCAAAATCAATCTTCCCATTGGCATCCACTGTCACGTTCTCCAGCAGTGCATCTCTGCGAATGGCATTATAAATATCCGGTTCGGATTCTTTGTCCAGATTGATCACCTTGGCATAGCATCCGCCCTCAAAATTGAAGACGCCATTGTCATCCCAGCCATGCTCATCATCGCCGATTAACAGTCTCTTCGGGTCGGTGGAAAGCGTCGTCTTGCCGGTGCCGGACAACCCAAAGAAAATCGCAGTGTTCTTTCCTTCCATATCGGTGTTTGCCGAGCAGTGCATCGAGGCGATCCTTCAGCGGCAGGAAATAGTTCATCATGGAGAACATTCCCTTCTTCATCTCGCCGCCGTACCAAGTATTGACAATCACCTGTTCCTTGGTGGTGATATTAAATACCACTGCAGTTTCCGAATTCAACCCCAGTTCCTTATAATTCTCCACCTTTGCCTTGGATGCATTATATACGACAAAATCCGGCTTGAAATCCGCCAGTTCATCCGCAGTCGGTTTAATAAACATATTGAGTAACGAAATGCGCCTGCCAAGCCACTTCCACGATGAAGCGAATTGCCATACGCGTATCTTTATTGGCTCCGCAGAAAGCATCTACCACATACAACTTCTTATTGGAAAGCTCCTTCTTCGCAATTTCCTTGACCACCTCCCAAGCCTCCTGACTGGCCGGATGGTTGTCATTCTTGTATTCCTCGGAGGTCCACCAAACGGTATCCTTGGAATTCTCATCCTTTACAATAAATTTGTCTTTCGGAGAACGACCGGTATAAACGCCTGTCATTACATCGATCGCATCCAGTTCTGTCAAATAGCCCTTGTCATACCCCGTCAGATCCGACTTCGTTTCCTCTTCGAACAACACCTGATATGAAGGGTTGTGCACAATCTCCGTGGTGCCGGTAATTCCATATTGTGTTAAGTCAAGATTTGCCATCTTATTTCCAGCCTCCTTCCACTGATTCAAAAACATGTTTGAGATGATTTTCTTCCTCAGTATACATGAATCAAAAATCAAATGTCACCCGAAAGCAGGAAAAAGATAAATTTACCCGTTGACAAGTTTTCTAAGTTATTGTAGACTGTTCCTTGTTGCGAAGGGGTTCCGCTCTTTCCACATAATCAATTTCATCTATGCGATAGTAGCTTAGCTGGTAAAGCGCCACCTTGCCAAGGTGGAGACCGCGGGTTCGAATCCCGTCTATCGCTCTTATGAACGAGTCGAAGTGTCGACTCGTTTGTTTTTTAAAAAAACGATTTCTCTCCGGAAAAGAGAACTATTTCCCCTCCAGCACATCCCGTGCCCGGTCTAAATCAAGCCCCGTGTAGTAATTGGATTCTGCGACCTGTGGGGAATTCCCGAATAATCTCGAAGCCATCTCCATGCCGCCTTTCGGATGATTCGCCACCTTGGTGATCGCATTCCTGCGAAATGCATGCGTGCCCTTCGTAATCCCTTCTCTTGCTTCAAACCGAGTGAGATGCACATCCGTCTGTACAAGTCATAAATTGTATTGTTCGTGATAACCCCGTTTTCACTGTCTGCAGGGAAAAGGAAACTACTACCCTTATAATAACGATCGTGAACATCCTTTAGGCGGGCGAGATATTCCTTCAGGGCGAACGTGATCGGATATCTCCTGTCCTTGTTCGTCTTTGTATGCTCTACGATCACAAAATACTCCCGCTTGCGTTCCCCCATTTCTCTTTGCCGTAATTTGTTCTCTGGAAATGGTTACGAACTCGTCAGTGAAATCAGACCACCGCAGTGGGGGAATCTCTCCTCTTCTCAGTCCCATAATGATTTGCAACTCCATTGCATATGCCGGCAAATACCTCGGTGCTTTTGTTTCTTTTTCATGGAGAAACTGCATGATCCGATTGATCTCCAAATCCGAGTAGCATCTCTTACTAATCGGAACTTCCTTAAGGATCATCCCGCTGAATTTTTTTGAAATTGATCCTTTCAAAAGGATTGTCATTGATCAGATAGTTTTCAAGTGCAAACCGGAAAGTCATTCGCAAAAATCGTTTTCAACGAATTGAATGATTTCCTACGCAAATCATACCTTTGAAGGTTAAATATACACAAACCCTCAAGATCTCTCTTCGTGATCTGATCAATCATCTTGTCTTCTATCGGCGTATTCGATATGAAACGTTTATAATCAGACTTGTATTTTGCCAAAGTGTTTCGAAAGGAAATTTTCTTATCTTGAAATTTGATATAACTGGCTTTTTTTCGTCCAAAGCAAGAGAAAAAAACTTCCGAAAAAGATACTTCCTGCCTTTCTCTACACAGCTTAAAGGCCAATTTTTTTCCACTTCAGCAAATTTCATCTTGCCATCCTTTACAAACATAGTACAATCATATCGTTGGGCTCTCGGGATTTGAACCCGTGTCACACGTCTCTTTACAAGAACGTTCATGACATACCTGCAATCTTCCCCTCGGAAGGAGTTTGGAAGTTGCTGAGTCCCATGATGCCGGCTGTGATGTCGCACAGCCGGTTATGATGTATATAAGAGTTTTCCTTTTCTTCATCTTCTGTCGTTGTACTTAGAATCTTTTCTCATAACAGGCGGGAATCCACCGCCTGCTCTCCGAGGATCTCTCCGAGCCGCTCTCATTGCCTTGCTCGCCGTTTATGCTACGGCGAGGACTGTGACTGAACGGAAGTAGCTTTTAAATGTTAGTACAGCGATTATACTTGCAGGCATTTCCTCCTGTAAGATTTTTTTCAAGGATCCGCTTATGCTGTAGCATTATTACAGCACCTCAACTTGACTACAAAAAAAAGCGTACAACACCCGCACTCATTTTTTTCAAGAGATTTTTAATTTATTTGTTAAAAAAATGTATAATGTAATTGCACAGTTCACTCATCCACCGATGGAGGAATGTTTATGTATACCATCAAGCACACCGTACAACAAATGAAAAATCAAAAAAATCAGAAAAAAATCTATGGCATAACACAACCACAAATGGCCGAAGATCTTTCTGTACCAAAAAGGAACCATAAAGCGTTTAGAGTCCGGCTCCCTTCCCGCAAAAGAGATGTATTTAAAATATATTTCTCTGATGTATCATATAAATTATGATTGGTTGCGCGACCCTCCGAGCAATCGTTAAAAGACGAATCTTATATTACGTTTAATCCCATGCATCAAGTGTCCATTCTATTTAAACAGCTACGCCCGGAGCACAAGAAAAATTGTCGTGTCGTTGATGAACGAATTGGTTGCCTTGGATCAAAAAGATGCCCGCAACACCTCTACTCCTTATTCGGGCGAATAGGTGGGTAACACAAGAGCAAAGTTTCGCCCCTTGGTACCACATTCTTCGAATCTGTTCCCAAAGCAGGGGCGAACTTGTTGGGGAATCCTTCCCCAATCCCTTTTCAAAAAACATGGGGATTCCGCTCCCCATACCCTCGATTTCCGTGTGCTCGAACACGGAATGGTGCATCACAAAACGGATATTGATCCGTCTTGTGATACACCTGAATTTCCTCCCGGAAATTCGCAGACAACCTTTTAGCCAACAGCATTTTCAGGAGAAACCATCCATGAAAGACAAGGCAGCAAAGCGCAAGAACCTGATAAAAGCTATCTTAACTCTGACGAGTACGCCACTTTTTCTGAACGATCTTTCGCTATACGGGATGTCGCAAGCGGAATATATCCGCTGGTCACTTTTTTAATAAAAAAATTATATTTCGCACGAAGGAATTAAAATTTGAAGAAAAGCTGTTCGACTATCTCCGAGATGTCGAAGGCTTAACGAATAACCTGAATCAGATTACTAGGTACCTGCACGAAACCGGAGAACTTGATCAACAACTCAAAAAGAAATTGGGCTATTGATTCAGCGTGAAATCCATCTAAACCTTCAAATATCTGAATATTTTTTTCTAAATCTTTGACACAAGACGAACACGAGTACACGGTCTATCTTCCTTCCGATAGTGAGGTTGCAGATGGCGATTCTGAAACACACAGCTGAAAAAAAGTTCCAACCTAGCAAACCCATTCAATTATCTAAAGTATCAGCACGACGAGCACACTGGCAAGCTGATTACTGACGACAACGGAACCCCTCTCCCTCGCACCAACTATTTGATGGATTCTCTTAACTGCCAGGCTCCAGCAACGTTCCAGATTGAATGCATAAAATTAAATAAAACATTGGGCAAAAACGATGCTTATGGCGACATCAAAACACATCATTTTTATTCTGTCATTTGATCCTAGGGATGTCTCAGACCATGGTCTAACCATGGCCAAGGCGCAGGAACTCGGAATAGAGGTTGCAAAGAAATTCTTTGCAGGACATCAGGCTCTTGTTTGCACCCATGACGATGGCAACAACCATTCTGGAAACATTCATGTGCACATTGTCATCAACAGCGTAAAAAAATATTCCGTTCCAAAGCAGGACTGGATGGAAAAATGCGAATATACCGAAGGCATGAAATTTCGAGCTTCCCTTGCCATGATGAATGCCGCCAAGAATTATGTCATGGAAATGTGCACAAGAGAGAAACTCTATCAAACAGATTTGCTATCACCCGCCAGCGAAAAAGATCTCTGACCGTGAGTATCGGAGAGCAAAGGAAGGTCAGAGCAAACTGGAAGCAAGAAACAGAGAAATAACGAATGCCGGCCTAAAGCCCAGGAAATCAAAATTCGAAACAGAACTGGGCGAGCTGAGATCAACCATTAAACGAATCGCCGCACGTGCAACTTCAGAAGATGAATTCAAAAATCTTACTGGAAAAAAATATAAAAATCGAGGTAACGGAAAGCAGAGGAAAATGGGGATATAAGCTTCCAACCCATTCCCGGACGATCAGGGCAAGAAGACTCGGTACCACATACGAAAAGGAGGCCATCTGCGCAGAAATCCAGTCTGTAAAAGAAAATGATCGACGTTACAAAATCCGACAAAGCCACACGCTCTTTTCTCCTATGAAAACGCCTTATACCGCATCAATGTAAAGCGGGCTTCGGAAACCCTAAACTATATGACCGAGCATGGTATTTCCGGCGTAGAGGATCTTGCAAATCGAATCACTGACACCGCACAGAAGGTTTCAGCAGTATACGGGCAGATTGATCATACTAGGGCAAAAATCAAAGAAATTCAGAATGTGATAAAAAATGAAGCAATCTACTATGCAACAGGAAAAACTTACTCCGGTCTACGCACCGCTAGAAACCCTGGTGCATATCGCAATCTGAACCGTACAGAGATCAATAGACACGAGGCTGCACGCTCCTTTTTGAAGGCAATGTACCCAGATGGCAATATCCCCACCATAAAAGATTTGCAAGCACAGAAGAAGCTCCTAGAGGACAGTCTAGGCGAATCTGAGAGAGAGCTGACCAGCTCTAATGCAAGACTCAGGGAACTTCGCACCGTTCAGCAAAATCTCTCATCGATGATCCATTCACAGCCAAGCAAAATCAACCGAGAATCAGAAACCGAAAGAGATTGATGTACATTAAGAAGGGAGAAAAAAGTTATGATCAAAGTCGTAATTGATATCTGCAAAAATGTTCCACTCAAGAAGATAAAAGAATTGGAACGTATTTCTAGCGATGCATTCCACAACTGGGCGGGCCGAGTAGAAAAATTCCAGTAATATACCATATCGGTTTCTATATAGCAGTGATAAAAACATGTTTTTGTTGCTTGCAATTAGGGGTGCTCGAATTAGAGGATAAAAACAGATTTCTTATCTTATGTAGAGGCTTGGAAATGGATTGACGACGAGGACCCTCAAGAAAACACAGATATCTTAGCAGCAATTCAACCTCCAAGCATGTAGGAGACGAGCTTCATATGACAAGAAAGCAGATAGCCTTTGATCTAGATACACGTGCCCTAATATTTACTTTTGTGCTTATTTCATTTATAATATGAGCATGAGAGGATTAAACGTATGAGCTATTTGGAGAAAAATTGCTGCAATTTCAGATTCAAATAATGGAGTATTAAAAACTTCCTCAGTTGTCAGCCAGAAAATTTCCAAGGTCGCATTGGCAAGATTTGTAGAGAAATATCACTATGAGCGCATCTCTCATGGAATTTACTGTTCTCCCGATGCATGGAAAGATTCACTCTATTTGTTGCAACTTCGTTTTCAGAAAACCATCTTTTTCTCACGACACTGCCTTATTTTTTTACTCGATATGACAGATCAAGACCCCCTGCAATATGACGTTACTGTAAAAAGCGGATATAATGCCTCTCGCCTCAGAGAAGATGGCGTAAAGGTATACTCCATCAAAAAAGAACTGTTCGAACTCGGACTCACAAAGGGCTCAACCCCTTTTGGAAATGAGGTTTTGCTATATAATCCCGAGCGTACCATCTGTGACATCATTCGCAGTCGATCACAAATTGAAATCCAGATTTTTTTAGGGATGCTATGAGGCGGTATATCATGCGCAAAGACAAAAATTTGCATTTACTTATGGATTATGCTCAAAAGCTCCATGTCTATCATGTCTTAAAAAGATATATGGAAGTGCTATTATAATGATTCATACATCCAAGCAACTAAAAGACTTAGTGCGAAATATGTCAAAAGAAATCGGTATTGATGCCCATATATTGATTAGAAAGTTTATGATGGAACGCCTCTTAGAGCGAGTGTCTTCATCAAAATACAAAGATAACTTTATTTTGAAAGGCGGCATGTTGGTGTCGGCTTTAGTCGGTGTAGAAATGAGAGCAACTATGGATATCGACACTTCAATCAAAAGCCTTCCAACATCTATAATCAGTTTAGAGCGAATTATTACAGAGATTTCCAATATTCCTTTAGCTGATAACGTGAAATTCAGCATAAAAAAATCATCAGGAATCATGGACGAAGCAGAATACCCCGGCGTTCGATTTAGTATGGATGCCATATTAGACAGCGCAATCATCCCTCTAAAGATTGATTTTTTTCTACAGGTGATGTAATTACCCCGAGAGAGATCTCTTATTCTTATAAGCTAATGTTTGAAGATAGAACCATCCCCATTATGGCATATCCTGTCGAGACCGTTTTAGCAGAAAAGTTAGAAGCTATCATTTCGAGATCGATTACCAATACCAGAATGAGGGATTTTTACGACATATACCTACTCTCCAAATTGCAATGCATAGATAAAAACCATACTGGCTTTGGCAATAAAGAGAACCGCCAAAAAAATAGAGGAACATTGAATCTATTAGCACACATAAAAAAGTGTATTGCAAGCTATAGCTTCCAACGGAGACATGAGAAGGTTGTGGAAAAAAATTATCAAAAATTTGTTTATGCACATATGTGCACCTGGGACGAAATCATGATTTCAATAGGGACATTAGCCAAAGAAGCAAATCTAGGTATTGAAGGGTTATCCGTGCTAGAAAAGCTACGACAAAATCAAAAATCCGAAAGAGATTGACGTACACTAAGAAGGGAGAAAAAAGTTATGAACAAAGTCGTGATTGATATCCGCAAAAATGTCCCACTCAAGAAGATAAAAGAATTGGAACGCATTTCTAACGACGCATTCCACAACAGGGCAGGCACAGTAGAAAATTCCAGTGGTATACCGTATCGGTTTCTATATAGCGGTGATGAAAACATGTTTTGTTGCTTGCAATTAGGGATGCTCGAGTTAGAGGATAAAACAGATTTCTTATCTTATGTAGAGGCTTGGACATGGATTGACGACGAGGATCCTCAAGAAAACACAGATATCTTAGCAGAAATTCAAACTCCAATCATGTAGGAGAAGAGCTTCATAATGACAAGAAAGCAGATAGCCTTTGATCTAGATACACGTGCTTTAAGTCTCTATTATCCAACAGAACATTGGAGAGAGGCTTATAGAATTATCAAAAAATATATGTTAGCAAACGGTTTTCGATGGCTTCAAGGGTCAGTATACGAATCCGTGAAGCCCATGAATTACTTTCATGTCACGAGGGCACTAAAATATCTCATTCATTCTTATCCATGGATCAATTTGTGTATGCGGGATTGCAGAGTATCTCATATAGGGAGACAGTATAACTTAAATTCCCTTTTTGACAAGCATGCTAATATCCACTCCAGAAAAGAAGTAGAAAAAAGAGCTATGAAAGATTCTCGAGAAGTTGAGTCCGTCAGAAACCGTATTAAAACAGCTCAGATTGACGCAGAACAGCTGAACAAGCTCACCAAAAGACAGGCACAACAAGTCCCAGCTATTGGAAGCTCCAAGGCTCAATCAAAATTTCAGGAATTTGAATTGTAGTGCCTGCTTGATTTCACTTCGACCCGTGTAACTAGATCTAGAGTTCTGCCTCGTAACATGTACGAGGAGGTATATCATTCTCCACGATACTTTATTGTCATAACTTAAAAGTATTGACCACGAACCATCAATAACGTAAAATAGCCTCATTCACGGTAGTCAAAACTTGTGTTCAATACTCTGCGAATCTCAGGCATCAACTGATCCGTCTTTTCGAGAGGCGTTGTTCTATGGGTAAATATGGTTATGCTCGTGTCAGTACAGCTGGGCAGGCAAAAATATGGGAGTAGTTTAGAGGAACAAGAAAGGCAGCTTCGTGAAGCCGGCGCTGAAAACATTTTCAGCGAAACATACACCGGAACGACTACAGATCGTCCGCAGATAGAAGCTCTTCTTCACACATTAAAAGAAGGAGATACCTTAATGATCACAAAGCTAGATCGGATTGCCCGTTCGGTATCACAAGGATCCGAGCTGATAGATCGGCTTCTCCAGCGAGGGGTCAAAGTTAAGATCCTCAACATGGGAGATTTTACCATTGACAACTCTCCAACAGGAAAACTAATCCGGCATATCTTTATGAGCTTTGCAGAATTCGAAAGAGATATGATCGTGGAACGTACGCAAGAAGGAAGACATTCTTCCGGAAACCTAGGCGGAAGACCACGGATCGCGCGTAAAAAGAATTGCCCATGCGCTATCTCTGCTACAGACAATGACTTACAATGAAGTGTCCGCTCAAACAGGAATTTCCAAAAGCACTTTGCAAAGGGCAAAAAGAAGAGCAGATGCAGAGTATGTAGGCAAAAAGTGAATGAGATCTCTTTTGGACACGCTGTCCAAAAGTCATCAACTAGTAAGATCGTCTCTAAAAGGTTTCTTTTTATTCAATGGTTCCATATCACGCTTTTCATTGATAATTCATCGTGCTGTTCCCTAATAATTAAGGGTCAATCATTTATCTATGTGATGCTTTAGCCGCTGACCCAGCAGCATAGTACTTTGACAGTTGCATAGTGAAAAATGTTATTGCAGGTATTGTCATGACAAAATTATAAGAAGATGATATAATTATTCAAAATATAGCGAGCGAAATATTGAAATAAAAATATCAAGAGGTTTTACATATGACATATACAGATTACGTTGAAAAATTATATAAATCAGCAGGAGTATGGTGAGCCCTATCTATACAGAAGACATAGTAGACGGATTTATCAAGGAATTTTTCCATGAATGATAAGAAAGCATCTGTAGCTATATCTGTTGCGGTAAAAAGAATGATGGATGATGGTAAAGCTGCTGATCTTCGGAGATTTTCAAAAAGGGAATTTTCTATCGTGTCAGAACATCCGCTTTTTGGTGAAACAAGGATACAAAAAAAGGTAAAATCATAGATAGAAAAATATATAGAGCCGGATAAAGGGTATGAGACAGGGTGCAGGGCTTTTTTACAGAATGGGGCTTACGACTCAGGTCCCTGCAATGAGATATATTGCTACAAATGTGATAAAAGCCGGTACGAGATACGATGCGAAGCTTGATGTTTCTATTTGCCCGCCAAAGACGACCGTAACTGCAGAAAACAAAAGTTATTTGCGAGTGCTTGATATTTTATATCAGATGGATAGCATACCTTATGACGCAGAACATCCTTATGACATTATCAGCGGATATATTGATAGAAACGAGCTGAAATACGATATGCTGTTGTCTTATGCGGACAGATTTTACAATCAAAAAACCGTAATAAGACTTGGGCATGTTGCAAGAATAAAGGAGCAACGGAATGAATTTACATAAAGAGAAGGACAGATTTATAGATGTTCTTGAAACAATAGGAAAGAGGACTGGGCTGAGGCTTGATGTTCTCGAAAAAGATTATTATGTGGTCCTAATGCTAAATGAGCTTGCGCAAAGGCAAAAAGCCGGACTCCCTGCTTATTTCAAGGGAGGAAGTGCCTTATATAAGCTGCTAAAGAATGCTAAGAGATTTTCGGAAGACATAGATCTGTCTGTTGACACTAGAGGTTGCAGTGGGGCACAGAATAAGAAAAGACTTAATCTTGCGACCAAAGGATATGCATCAATGGTGCGGGATGAAGGGGCAGGTAGGATAAATAAATCAGAGGTTATCACCTATTACACATATGATCCTGTAGTTGAGTACGATAAGGATGATACGCTTGATCGTTTTGGAAGAATGATGATAGAGGCTACATCATTTACGATAAGTGAACCGGTATCAGATATCGAGATTACTCCTCTTATCTATGATTACGCCACGGAAGATGAGCTGATGGAACTTTCGGAGAATTATGGGATAATCCCTTTTCGGGTAAAATCCATATCTGTAGAGAGAATATTTATTGACAAACTTTTTGCGGCAGAAGCATATGTGAGAAAAATCATCAGAGCAGAACAGAGCTTTTTGATGCAGCAAAGCATATCTTTGATTTATCCGTAATGATGAATATGCCTGAGACCAAGACTTTATTTTCAGATGAAAAGAGAATGAAGCAATTGCTCGATATCCGAATGGAAGAGGAGCAGGGGAGGCTGGATGGTATTCCCGGTGTGAAGCCTTCAGAGTTTAAGTTCTTTGATGAGGCTGCCTCTAATAAAGCTGTGGCGCATGAATATGGAAATATGCTTGCTGTGTATGTATTCCGTGCAGAGGATAGGATTCCATATGCCGATGCCGTTAAGAACCTGCATATAATACATGACAGGCTTATGAAAAATCCGGCTTGGCGTGATTATCATGTGAGTGTACTTGCAAAGTTAGAAGCAAAGAAGCGTGAAGCGGCTGAAGTTTATAATTCAATGCCAATGCGTAGTAAGAGCAGAGACAATCTGATAGATTAGTGCGGATACAGCTTCTTGCCAATCTGGCAGTAAGTTGGCTTTGACAGAATACGGATATTATTTTAATGTGAACTTCCTGAAAAAAATCCCCTAAAGTATATCCAGAGAGTGAGGCCACACTCAGACCCCACACCTTTTGACATCTTCATAGGCGGAAGACCACGGATCGCACGTAGAAGAATTGCCCATGCGCTATCTCTGCTACAGACAATGACTTACAATGAAGTGTCCGCTCAAACAGGAATTTCAAAAAACACCTTGCAAAGAGCAAAAAGAAGAGCAGATGCAGAATATGCAGGCCAAAGGTGAATGAGATCTCTTTTGGACCCGCTGTCCAAAAAAATCATCAAGCTAATTATTTTTTTCAACTTTTTGCCTTTAAAATTGCAATTTCAAGTTTTTGATCAAAATCTATCTTCATCTCTTCTATTTGCTGTTTTAACAATTCGTTGTTTTTCGTTTTCTCCGCCGCAATGGTTCTGGCATCATCCCTTTCTCTAATGGCCGCATCGCGCTCCTGTTCTGCTTTTGCAATCTGTGCCTGAGAGACTTTTCTGATATCCTCTATCTCCTTCTGAACATTCGATTTGAGCAAATTTGCAGCATCCATGTCAGTCTTAGCCGCCTCCAATGCGACCTGCTTCTCAGAAACAGCGGCATTGAGCTGATCCGTAAGCTCTGCAACTTTTAAATCCTGCCCGGATACGATTCCATTGATTTGCTTAATCAATGTTGCGATCGTTCCATCTATTGACCGCAAGGAAGCTTCCAGCTCCGGATGTGTACCTCTTACAAACTCCCGTTACGCTACCGGTCCGTCGAGGGACTTTCGCGGCATATCCTCACCGCCTAAAGAACAGGCGGTTACGGTATTCCACGATTCCCTTGACCTCCCTGCTTCGTGCGTTCCCTCGGCTGTGCCGATAACAGGGAACTAAAAGAAAAGACCTTTCAGCCCGTTATCGGTCGCCGATTGTACGCACTCCGCCCGCTTCACTCGCTGGCAGGTTTTAGGCTCTGCGGGGCTCTGCCCCTGCACCCCGACCTCCTCCAAAGAACTGAAAAAGGTGCGACCGTTGATTTTTTTACTTGACTTATAAATATTTAATAATTATATTGTAATTATAGAAAGGACGGTAATACTAATGGACTTTGAGTGGGATGAGGTCAAAAATCAAATAAATCAAGCAAAACATGGAGTATCATTCGAGGAAGCAAAGACCGTGTTTTATGATGAGCAAGCCCTGTTGGAGTATGACGAATTTCATTCAGAGAATGAGGACAGGTTTCGTATTCTCGGCTGTAGTGATACGGGTAATATTCTCCTGGTCGTGCATTGTATCCGTGAAGAAACGATAATCCGTATTATGTCCTCCAGAAAGGCTACTACAGCTGAAAAAAATCAGGCTATGAAAGGAGCATAGGACGATGAAAGAAAGAGATGAATTTTTGGAAAAAGAATTTGATTTTAGTAAAGCTATAAAAAAATCCGTATGCAAAAGCTCTGAAAAAAAGCAGGTGACAATCAATCTTGATGAAAAGGTAATTATTTATTTTAAGGGCAAAGCAGAAAATACGGGTATTCCGTATCAGACCTTAATCAATCTGTATCTAAAGGATTGCGTGGCAAATAATCGAAATCTTGAGTTGTCGTGGAAGTAGGAGCGGAAACGAAATCAAGGGGCAGGCTTGCGGGTGGAGATTTTTCGACCGCAGGGAGAAAATACAACCCTGTACCCCTTGATGGAGTGAAGCGACTACTCACCCGCAAGGGACAGGGAAGCTTCCCTGTCCCTTGCGGGTGAGTGAGAATCAGGGGCAAAGCCCCTATTAAGTTTTTAGAGAAGCCTCTCACGGCTGGTCGAATAGCTGATTCGTTTCATTCCTAGTGATCACGATCTGCGTTTCTCTCAGTTGAGCACTGATCCGCCTCTCCCAGTTTTTTTCTCATATGCTTTGATTTTTGTGAATCAGGCTAGGGCGAAAAGATGAATCCCCTCGCTGAAGCACTTTCTCATATTCTTTTTGTTTTTTTCTCCATATCCGTTGTTTGGAACTCCATCAATAAAATCATAACTGCCCTCCTCATCGACTTCTGCGTTCAATAGGGGTTTTTGCCCTATATCAGACATATTTCTTCCTTGTACCATAAGTTGTAAATTGCGCATTCTTTGTATTTGTCTGATATTTTTCTCTCAATCCGTTGGAGAAACGATCCTGTTCACAGTCCATGACATAATTTCCGGCAGAATCAGCAATTAAATTCATTGCATCTGTGCCGAATTGCTTACTCCTTAATAACAAATATGTTGTTGCATCCATATCCATCTTTTTCACAGACAATCCACTCCCCCGGCTTCCCCTGCACTGTGATGGCAATCCCCAAATCTTCTTCCTGACCCTTTGCATCCTTCTTTGAACCCCCTGCCTCTCTAATTGATTGTCTTCCAGAAAAGCCGCAGAAGTATCTTTTTCATCCATATTTAACAATGCATTCACCTCGTCTAACCGTTTCATTTTTTCCGTTAACTCCGCTTCTTTTACAAAAGGCTTCCCCATTTCAACGAGGGAAGATGCCAGTTCTGCTTTGGCCACTTTGAGCGCCATTTCGCTACTCTCTATTTGCTCCTTTAATTTTTCCTCCTCTATGAGGTTGTCTAATCTAAGAATGTTGGAAGCTTCTTTTGTGCTGTTAATCGAAATGGTATGCTTCGTCGCTCCTTGTAGCGAAATCTGGTACTGATCTTTTGGATCTAACACTTGAAACGAGCATTTTCCCGAAACCACAAACCCACGGTATTCGCCGATCGCTATATTCTGTTCTGCATGATAACCGAGCTCTCTTACCGCCTTAATCAACGCAGCGTCTGCCGACTTCCTGCCCGTATACACCGTTTCTCCTATGCTCATCTCAAAGCTTTCCGGACTTGCCCTTGGATGTCTTTTCGCCGTCTCAAGGTCTTTTCCAAGCGCCTGTATCCGACTTTTCCAGCCCTGCAATTTTTTTCTCGGATACTCCTTTCTAACCGCATCTTGAAGACGGTAGACATTGCTCTGATGCGATGCCTTTGCTAACTTTAATCTGCTCACATCGACATCCAGCTGCATCTTCTCTTTGATGAGGGGATTGCCCGCTGCAAGCGCTTTGACCTCCGCATAGGTCAGTGCCGTTCCATCGACATCATTGCAACTTCTAACTGCCGATTTACTTGTCATAATTTGTGATATGAATTTTTGTTTGTTCTCTACCACCCTGCCATGAATATGCATCAAAGGTTCCTTCCGTCACGTATCGATAAATCTGAACCGGAATCCCCAGCTCTCTAAATTGATTCCCCTGACGGATGATTCTGCCTTCTCGCTGTTCAATGTCACTTGGCCTCCATGGGCAATCCAAATGATGAAGCGCAATCAAATGATCTTGAACGTTCGTCCCCGCACCCATTTTTTGCCGTAGAGCCTAACAAAAACCGCACTTTTCCAGCTTTTACCTTTGTAAATAATTCCTCTTTTGCAATTCTGTCTTTGCATTATGGATATAGGCGATCTCTTTTTCCGGAATCCCTCGTTCGATCAGTTTTTTCCCGTAGATCATCATAAACGTTAAAAGAGCCATCGGCCTTCGGGGTGGATATATCGCAAAAAAATCAGTTGTGCAGCTTGATATTGATCGTATTTTTTATACAGATCAACGGCTCGATCCGCACAAACGGAAGTCTTTGATTGATCACTCTCCGGATACATTTCATTTAACAGTCTTTGATCTAGTGCCAGCTTTCTCCCGTCATTGGTAATATTGAGCATATTGTCCTTTTGGGCATCCACTGCTCCCTGGCGAACAACGTCCGCTCTTTCACTCAATTTAGACACCAACTCCTTTTGAATTTCTGACGGCTGTAGTACTTCCGTGTGATAGGACACTTCTGGGACTGGGAGCGCCAGCATATCCGCTGTCTGGATGTCTGCGCATTCTTTAAACATGCCGATGAGCTCGGGAAGGTTAAAGAAATGAGAAAATCTAGTTTTCGTGCGGTATCCCGTTCCTTCTGGAGCAAGCTCTACTGCTGTTTCTGTTTCTCCGAACGAGGCAGCCCAGGCATCGAAAAAAGAAAGTCCTTTTTCCTTCAATGTTTCTGACTGAAGATATCTCATATTGGTATATAGTTCTGTCATAGAGTTGCTGATCGGCGTTCCAGATGCAAAGACAACCCCGCTCCCGCCATTGATCTCATTGATATATTCGCATTTGGCTAACATATCCGATGCTTTCTGCGATCCTGTAGGGGAAAGGCCTGATACATTACTCATTTTTGTTGCAAAATACAGGTTTTTATAGTGATGCGATTCATCTACAAAAAGTCGATCTACCCCCAGTTCCTCAAAATCGATCACATGATCCTTCTTGCTATTCTCATTCAGCTTGCTTAGCCTGTACTCTAGTTTTTTCTTTGCAGCTTCGGCCGCCCGGACAGTGAATCTACTACCACGCGATGACCGTGCATCTCTTAGAAAGGCGTCAAGTTCACTTAGTTGCTTCTGAATCGTTTCATTTTGCCTCTTTTGCGAAAGCGGGATCTTTTCAAACTGACTGTGGCCGATGATGACCGCATCCCAGTTTCCGGTTGCAATTCGTGCGCAAAAACGTTTTTCTATTGGTGGGTTGAAAGTCCTTTTTGGTCGCAGCTAATATATTTGCCCCCGGATACAGACGCAAAAATTCATGCGCCCATTGCTCTGTTAGATGATTGGGAACAACGAATAGCGGTTTATGACAAAGCCCCAGTCGCTTGCACTGCATGGCACTGGCCGCCATTTCAAATGTTTTACCAGACCCCACGCAGTGCGCAAGCAGCGTGTTTTTTTCCCATAAAGAGTATGTGCGACTGCATTCAGTTGATGTTTCTTCAACCTGATCGCCGGGTCCATGCCGGGAAAAATCCAAATGCTCTCCATTGTACTCTCGTGGTTTGGTGGCGTTATACAAATCGTTATATTTCCTGCAAAGATCCTCTTCGTTCCGGTTCTTCAAATACCCAATCCTGAAAGGCTGCTTTTTATCGCATCCTGTTTTTCCATGGCAAGAAGTGTTTCTTTCTTGTTCTTTACTCTTTTCTTCCGGTCCAAAGGATCTTGATCATATATTTGCACCGTTCCGGAGTTTAACGTCTTCTCCAGAATCTGATACGCATTGATCCTCTCCGTTCCATAGGTTTTCGTTGTAAGCGGATTATACGGGTTCGTTGTTTTACCTGAAATATTCCATTCTCCAGATATAGGTGAGTATTCGACAGAGATCCTTTTAGCGTCTATCATGAAGGGAGGCGTATTAAACACTTCCACCATAAATTGTGTGATGTATTTTGGCTCAATCCATGGTGCTCCTAGTCTGGCTTCAATTTCTGATGCCTCTAGATCCTCCGGAATGATCTGCTTGAGTGCAGAAACATTGCATACATATGCAGAATCTTCTTTTGCTTTTTATTTCCGCAGCTTTCAGTTTTTTTCGGACATTACCAGATAAATATTCATCAGTGGTTTGCCATTTTTCACTTATTGGATCCTTGTAAATCTCTTCTCGTAGCGCAGTTACTACCTCTTCCTCTGTTTTGCCACACAACTGCGCCATGTAAGGCAGATCAACTTTTGCCGAAGTGTTCAAGGATACAATTAGAGCTTCACTGGCCGTTTCTACATGATCAACTGGTATTGCACGTCTTATCGTGCGCTCGGAAAAAGAATCTCCCCTTTCCTATCACCTTTCCATCTGCATCAGTATCTTCGATCGATGTAAGCAAGACATAACTGGAATCATCCTCAAACACTCTTCTGTTGGCAGCCGAGGAAAGATTTCCATATTTTTCCTGAAAACGATCATATGCCTGATTTAATTTTAATTGCGCTTCTTCGACGATTTGATCACTGACGGAATGTAATTCGACGTCAATGAGTTCTCTGGCCAGGTCACGAATTTCAACCAAACCTCTCAGCCTGTTTATTTGATCGCTACTAACTGCCACAGGGTGAAGAGAGTCCGCTTCTTTAAAATAAACCTCACCGCCTATCATGGCATAGGAAAACGGTCTTACTTCTTGATCTACTACGATTTCTCTCGTTTTATTAGAAATCTCCTCCGCATCAATCTCTTCTCTTTCCATCGGTTTACAGATATTCCGCATCGCCTGATGAAGCTGCTCCGAAAACGGGTTGCCCAGATCAGGTAGGCAAGCACTTTCTTGCCCAAACCTTCCTGTTATCATTTCCATCTTTCCGACAATCATCTCCGGATGGTTGACGAAATATCTATTCATTAGAATACCGTCCGGATTCCGCTCTAATGAAACCCAGTCCTCTTCTGGTATCAGTTCCGCTGTTGTCGGCCGATCTTTCTTTTGCAAGAACAAAATATCCGTGGAAACCTTGGTTCCTGCAGCCTTTTGGAATGCAGTATTCGGCAGTCTTACTGCACCAATCAGGTTGGCTCGTTCTGCCAGATAACGCCTCGCCTCTTCGCTCTTTTTATCCAACGTTCCCTTACTCGTAATGAAGGCAAGAATCCCCCCCGGCCGCACTTTAGCCAAAGACTTGGCAAAGAAATAATCGTGAATGAGGAAATCCTGCCCCTGTCGGTGGAACTGCTCATCGTAAACCTTGTATTCACCGAAGGGAATGTTTCCGATCGCAAGATCAAAAGAATCATCTCTAAACGATGCCTTCTCATACCCTTTTATCTGTATATCTGCATCCGGGTATATTTTTTTTGCCATCCTTCCAGTAAGCTCATCCAACTCAACTCCATAGAGCTTAGATTCGAGAAAAGAGTCTGGAAGAAGACCAAAAAATCTTCCGCTTCCCATGGATGGCTCTAAGATCGATCTTGGAGCAACGCCAAGAGCCTGCAGCGTCCCGTACATTTCATTGATCAGCTCTGGTGGTGTAAAAAAATGCGCTCAAAGCACTGCTTCTTGCAGCCTCGTACTCCTTTTCTGTGAGCCCCTCCTTAAGTGCGCTGAACTCTGTATGCCACTCTTTTTTTATGTAAATCAAACGCTTCTGAGAGGCCGCCCCAGCCCGTATATTGTGCTAATATCTTCTGTTCACTTACTGTTGCCATCCGGTGATCTGACTCAATGTCCTTGAGCGTCTGGATGGCAAGAATATTCTTCCTGCATCTCTCTTTGGGAGAAGATTCTGCCGGTAGGTCTTCTGTGATACGAAAGTTTCTATACGGTGCCGAGATGGCGTTCTTTTCCTCTTCCGTCCTGTTTTTTTCATGCCAAATAGAGAAAGCGGAGGCTCTTTCGTCCTCCGCTTTCTCTGCTAAGTTGCTTCTCTGTTCTATCTCACTGGGTATTGATGCTTGAAGTAGTTCCCTTGCCTCACCGCTTCTGTCTTCCGAGAGCCGGCCGGTTATTTCTTGTAAATCACCTCTTCCCTCACGATCTCCCTGTGCCCGATTCTGGATGTTGTACATCCTCTGTGCCCCAGCCCTAACGGGTCTTCGTGTCTCAACTGCCACGTCACCCCTTCGTCCTTCGCCATCTGATCCATGAGCGTCTCTTCCATCTTGCGTGCTTCCTCCTGCTTGTCCAGACACCTCTGCTTCAGCGTCCCATCTAGGAGGTAGATGTCGTACAGTGCCCCGCCGTACTCCTCTAAATAACGCTCGTACATCCGCCCGTACATGGTTAGCGGTTCTTCCGGTTGCTTCTTTCTCACCAAATTCGGTATCAAATAATCCCCTTCCTGTCTGTAAGTAATCTCCATCGATCTTCTCCTTTCCTTCCTTTTCTATTGTTGTATCAACTGCTTTCCATTTCTCGTACTTAGAAATGCTCCGCCTGATCTCCATTAGCACCGGACGGGACAATTCACAGACCGCCTTCCCGAGAGTAACCATTTCTTCTTGCGATTGAAGAGATTGAAATCCTGTAAAATTTAGCCTGTTTTCCCACTGTGAAGTGTTAAACCCACACCGCGAAAATATCCGATATGCGACAGACGCTTCCAACAATTCTATAGACGGCTGATCCGACTTGCTTGCAGTGTCCCTTACCAATAGGTGAACTATTTGCAATAGATTTTTCCTCTAAAGAAGCTGTCTTTACAACAGATCCATAGCTATCTTTTAGAGATTGGTATATCGTGTCTCTATATTCTTCCTTCATTTGCCAAATGTTTGGCAACTTTCCCTTATCCTTATACGGTTCAACGGATGTGACATCAAACACATATCGCAGTCCACTTCTTTTTGTTTTATCAATCAGGGCGATTCCTTGCTCTCCCCGTTTAATATAACAATAAACCTTCTCGTTCCACGTTTCATAATCTGCACACGCTGTCGCATTCGTTTTTTGCGCATAGATCAGGATCTGGTCAGGAAAGGAATATCGATACAAAAAAGCTGTTGACTGAAGGAATTCCTTCCATCGCTTCACGTCTCCAACCATAGACAGCTCCGTTGATTTAGCCAAAGCTTCAATCTCTATGAGCGTTCTCTTATGATATGTCATACCACGTATTCCCCCCTTCTATCAGATGCCTTTCCGATTTTGGACAACGTGTCCAATGGAATGTACGTTGAGTCTGCGATATCCCTATGTCATTCTTCCACTTGCATCTTTTTATTCTTCTGCATCTTTATCCACTCCTCATCCGCTTGATCAGACACCTTATTGATCCGTTTCAGTATTTCGGTGGTGCTTTTATTCCTATAAAGCTCCCGATTCTCTCTACGGTCTTTACGCATCGCTGCTTCTCGGTAATTTGCCATTTCCTCCATCTCAAGCGTCACAGCCATGCTGTACATCTTTTCTCTCTCTTGTTCAATTGAAGCTCCCTTCTTTTCCATCTTTACCTCCTACTAGGTGGCAATAGCACTTTTGGACAGTGTGTCCAAAACTACAACTCCTGTCTCTCCTGATTATGAGCGTTCTCTTATGATATGTCATACCACGTATTCCCCCTTCTATCAGATGCCTTTCCGATTTTGGACAACGTGTCCCTAATAACTCACTTTGATTCAACGGGTTTTTAGTTATCACTTCCTCGATCCTGTTTTTTTATTTTTTTCTGCATTGCTTTCCATTCCTTTTCTGCCTGATCCGCCACCCTCATTAATCCGTCTTATCAGTTCTTTAGGACTCATTTTCATGTATAAATCCCAATGTTCTCTTCGATCCTTTCGTATCGCCGCCTCCTCATAGTCTGCCATTTCTTCCATCTCAAGCGTCACTGCCATGCTGTACATCTTTTCTCTCTCTTGTTCGATTGAAGTACCCTTCTCTTCCATCTTTACCTCCTACTAGGTAGCAGTAGTACTTTTTGGACAGTGTGTCCAAAAATCACAGCTCCTGTCTCTCCTGATTAATAGACTCCTTTGCTAATTTCATTGGCTTCCTAGAATCGTCTTCTTTTTAGCTTCTCTTGATTTTTGTCTAATTCTTTTTCATCAAAGACGACTTTTTTTCTGCTAAACATTTTCTGTTGTCTTTTTATCTCCCCTACTAGGCTGTGCTTCCTTTCTCCTGCATCTTTTTCTGCTCTTTGTGAATTGCCTATACGATCATAAAAGTCGTCCCGTAGTCCTTTTCCCTCAATGAGTCTTGGATTCTCTCCTACTTCCACATCGTTATCCCATCTTGAATATCCATCAATCAATCCATCTTCTTTGATCGTCTCATACGCCTTCAAAACAAGGTTGCCGACCTCTGGATTGTCATATTTATCAATCAACTCCGGCGCCAGAAATCTGCCTGTACTGAGAAAGCGATGCAACATCCTGCCAACTGCTTTTTTTCTCGAGAAAGTTCCACATAATGCAGGTACACCTGATATCCTGCTTCTCTTGCGTCATGAATGATACCAACAATTTCTCTTACATTCCCGCCCACCTTAGGCAGGACCAAATTTTCTCCCACGCTTAGAGAAATGGTTTCGGCAAACTCCATGATCCTCTTACTCTCCTCATGCACCACTGACGCACCCCATCCATTATTGTATTCAGGAATCATGGTCTTAATGATGTCATTGTCCAGCACTCTGGAATGATATTTAGTTGAAATCTTATCTACTACTGCGGAACTTTTTCCCGGAAGCGGGAAGACCAATTACGATATCTAGACGTTTTTTTCTCTTGATATCTTCAGTATACTCCACTTTTCCCTTCTCGTCCACTTTTGCAGCTTTTACATTTTTGAAGATATTGATCCATGATATGTTCTTGAAACTCTTGCCTGCCACGCAATTCAATCGTCGGTGTCGAATGGTTGATATGGCTTCTGGCTTCTTGTATCTCCTTTGTGGCGTTGATTTCATTAACTCCGACATATTCACCTTTCGATAATCGATCAAGGATTTCTTGCATGTCGCTCGATATCGGTTGCCCTGTAAGGAAGTTCATTTGAATCCTATTTTGCTTATCCATTTTCTCTCCCTTTGCCAAAAAGAAGAGCCACAACAATAAATTGCGACTCTTCTTTGTCCTTAAATCATAAGCCCTAAATTTTTGGACACACTGTCCATAATCCGTCGATTCTATCATTTTGGACAGCGTGTCCAAATGACAGAAACAGGACTTAGGCGAAGTCCGGAATGTCCTCATTTTCAAAATTTGAGAATCCTTCTCCTTCGGTAGGTTGTTCTGTCGTTGCGCCACCTCCCTTTCCATCTGCGAAATTTTGTTCAGTGACGATGAGCTCTAATGTATATACTCTATTACCCTCTTTATTGACATATACGCCAGACTGCAATCTCCCTGATACTCCGATTCTCATCCCTTTGTTAAAATATTTTTTTCTGCAAACTCTGCTGATTTCCCAAACGCCACACATCTAATAAAATCGGCATTTTTGCCCACCGTCTGTCTTTTTGATCCGGTCCACTGCAAGAAAGTAATGGGCAACTTTCAATGGGTTTTCTCCCGTTGTCTGCCTGATCTCCGGATCTTTTGTCAGTCTCCCCATTAGATTTACACTATTCATTTCTCCTCCTTTTTGGGACACCATGTCCATTTTTATCTTACCCTCACGCTTCAGGATCTCATCCGATATATTTGGACAATGTGTCCAAATATGATCTACGACTAACCTTGGACACCATGTCCAAAAACTGATCCATGATTGCATTTGGACACGCTGTCCAAAAATCTTCATTTCCCTTCTGCTACCAATTTCACGGTCAAATTTTTTTATCCACGTAGATTCTATCTCCTGCTTCCAACAATACCTCTTTTTTCTCCAGACGCTCTGGAAAGATCAAAAGCCTGCTTCGGCATAAGCGAAGAGTCGGTTTGGTTATATACCCCACTTCCTGTCACCACAGACAGCGTATAGGCTCCTTCCTGCACGCAGTTAGAGTCCTCTCCTACATCTAAGAATTCAAATTCGCATCCATCCAGCGTATATGCCCCATTCACTAATTGTGGCTCATAGGTCTGTGCCTCATCCGCATTATAGTTGTAGCGCATCTCCCGTCCATCGTTATTCACTTCGTCATACAGATTTTTTAATTTGGACATCGTGTCCTGATAGGAAATCTTTGGAACCAGTCCAATGAGATTCCCTAACGCCCGCATACAGGATTGAAACAAGCTATTAGAAGGATAAAAGGTCTCCCCGTATACAAATTTCAAGCTGTAAACCGCGGGATCATTCTCCGAAGATTTAGGAATTGCAAATATGGTGAAATACGCATAATTTCCATCCGTAGCATAGTCATAGGCGGTTTCTACAAAGTAGGTGTCTGTTTGCGCATACGTAACCCCTTGTTTCGCAGTGGACGCTTCAACCAAATACAGCTTGGCTTCTCTCAGGGATTCTGGTGGCCTTCTTCCATCCAAAACACTCGGATCTGCTGTGACAAGAACCGATATCCCTTCCGCACCTTCCTTCGTTCTATCCGCCATGGTCAGGATTTTTTTGTTCCCCTTTTCCCCTGATATCACTTCATAAGAGTTTTTATCGTAGATAAATTGAAATGCAGCACACGTTTTGGTCTTCAGGGTGGTCCCTTCCATCCTTTCAGCCGGTTTACCTACACATCCAGTCAGAAAAAGAAGGCTTAGGCAAGTAAGAACTTGGCCGATCTGTTTTTTTCATCATTCCTCCTCACAATCAGTCACGGGAGAGTTATCTCACTAACTTCTGCATTGCAGGATGCATACTTTGCCACATCCAGTGCACCTGATAAATAATCTCTGACTCGAAAGCGGTTATTTTTTTGTTATAATCCGACAGCAGGTGATATCTTGGATGCTTTTTCGATATCAAATTTCTTTACTTTAAACGGACGAACCCCTCGCACCTGAACAATACAGTCCTCGCCATCCATGACCGCAAGCTCGTCTTTTTGACATAAGCTCTTTCCCGTTTTTTTGATTATTGATTCCATAAGACCTGCTTGTCCCTCTTGTATCACTAGTGTTTGAGATATCAATGGTCTCCTTTCCAAGCATCTCTGACACCTCCTTCAGTGTAGATCCCTCCTTTCCCCCAAGAAAGATTTCCGAATCACAATTTCCCATAATGGTGTCCGCATTATCCTTATAGATTGCTTTCAATTGCGACTTTGCTTGAAGTACTATAGTGACTGAAATTCCTCTTGATCGTAGCGTGGCAATCAGCTTTTCGAACTGAGGTATCTGTCCAATGTTTGCAAACTCGTCCAATAGGCAGCGCACATGAATCGGTAAACTCCCACCGTACTTTTCATATGCCCGATCACACAGCAGATCAAACATCTGCGTGTACATAATCGAAACAATAAAATTGAAGGTTGCATCTGTATCTGAGATGATGACAAATAAAAGCAGTTTTACGATCTCCCAGCAATTCCAGCTCCAATTCGTCATAATCTGTCAGTTCAAGCATGGCCTCAATATCAAACGGCGCCAGCCGTGCTCCACATGATATCAAAATAGATTTGGCAGTTTTTCCGGCTGCAAGTTTAAATTTCTTATACTGCCTTACCGCAAAGTGATCCGGAGTGACTGCTTCCAGATCTTCAAAAATAAGATCGATTGCATTTTTATAACCCTCATCAGATTCCGAAGTTCTGGAGGCGTTGATCATGTACAAAAGCGTTCGGAAATTCTGTTCTTCTTCCGGTGCCTCATACCAGATATAACCGATATATGCTAGGTAAAGCAGTCTCTCCGCTTTTACCCAGAAATCTTCTCCCGCTTTTTCACCATCTCCCCGTGTATTATTGATTAAAGTGGTGACAAACTTAAGAATATCTTTTTCTGATCGTATATATCGAAAAGGGTTGTAGTGCATGGATTTCGAAAAATCAATTACATTGAATACCTTAATCCGGTATGGCTCAAAGTGCTTCTCTTCTTCCTCTTTCTTTGTTCCTCTGTTCAGCATCTTTCCGACTTCTTCTAGCACTGTGCCTTTTGGATCGGTAACTACATAAGAGCAGTTCATCTGCATCAGATTGGGTTTAATCACAAATCTTGTCTTTCCAGATCCAGATCCACCCACCACTAAACAGTTCTTGTTTCTGGCGTATTTTGGCTTTGTTGGCTTTCCCCATCGTGAGCCCGATGTCCTTGGCTAGGATCATGTTCTGAAAAAAATCAGGATGCATAAACGGTTTAATATCCTTACTGGTTCCCCACCTTGCCGATCCATACTCTTCACCGGTTCGATACTTCTTTTTATTTTTTTGCCGAAAATAAAAGACTAGAAAGACTAAGGCCGAAAAGATGAACCCTACCATCAAATCAATGAATTGCAGTGAAGGAAACAGATTACTGAATGCCCTATCCATATATTGGATGGTAGCCATGCAGCGCCATGCAGGCAAAAGATCCGCATTTGTCTGTCGATATAGCCAGGACAATTTGTCAAAAAAATACCCGATGCACAAAAATGGGACACTCATGATCATAATCTTTCTTTTTTCCTCACCCATACTCTTTTCCCTCTGTTATATGGACTGCTCCTCCGCTTTCTCCCTCTTATAATTCTGTATGTTCATCAGCTTCGCGCTTTTTTCTTTTTCCTCCAGTTTCTTTCGAACGGAAGGAGGTCTCTTTTCTATCTCTCTCTGCCTTTTTGCTGTCATATCAGAAAGAGCCTCTACTAAGAGCTTACTTTGCCTTGTAGGATAGGTAATGCGTGCAACTTTTTTTCCATTCCCCCTGCTCATTTTTTCGTGTCACCATTTGTAAATGGTAAGAAATCCCTATTGACTGTAGTGCGCCTTTTAAATCCCTTAAATTTTTCTTGTCCTGTATCGTCTGATGAATGACATCTACATCCCGATCCGTCTTCATAACCTCTTTCAGCTTTTGCGATCCCAATCGTCTAAGGCCACCCACGCCTCGTCCGGATCCAGCATGTATAATGGTGCCTTTGTATTCCTTTTCTCCAAATACGACATACAAAACGGAGAGCAGTTGCTGCGTGGTCCGAGCAACTGAGTCTATGCTTTTTACCGCCGCATTCGTTGAAGCCTCTATTGCCGCCTCCTGTACCGCACCCATAAGATCCTCCCTTTAAGCACCGCAGGGACTATCGCTCTAGATGATCCGTCATCCGGCGAAGCCCCTGCAAAAGACGCCGTTCTATTTCTTTGTCTGTCTTCTTATAATGCAGTCTTAAGTAGTGGAAATAGCTGTGTCGCTATTAGTACTATCCCCGCTCCGGCCGCAAACTGCTTTAATCCCTGAGACTTTGACCCCGGATTGTCATTTGCATACCCCTCAAAAAGTTGGACTGCACCATAAATGCCAAGTCCGACACCAATGGCACCTATGATTTTTGCGACCACATCTACTCCTTGACTAAAAAACTGCGTCCCTGCCCCCGTCAACATTGCTGCCGATGCGATACTTGCTCTTGCCATCATCACCTTTCCTCCCAGTATCATATTCGCTCCCAAACTCATCTTTCTTTTTCTCCTTTCAACCTTCCCTACTAAAAACGACTGTTGCAAATTACTTCCCCCTCTACTTTTGGACACGGTGTCCAAACCTCATTTTCAGTCCACCAAGTTATTCATCATCCGGTAGCCATCCTGACTGCTCCTTTTCAAAATCCGCGTCCTTACTCTCAGAACCCTTAGAGACATCAAATGAGTGGGCATGCATTGTGTTTTGCCGGTGCGGGCTCACTCTCATCCTCATCGAAATGGAAATCTTCTTTTGGAACGTCTTCAAAGTCATCGTCTTCGAATTCTTCTATTTCCTTCCCGCCCGCATGTTTAGGACGATAGATTTTAATGTAGTAGATGATGCCAAATGCCACCACTGCGATCGCCACATAAAAAAGAATGGTGCTATAATCCGCCTTTTGTGGCCTTACCGAAGGCTTCACTTCCTCAGGTTCTGGTTCTGCCTTAGTCGGAGCTTCCTTCGTTTTTCCAAAAATAGCTGCTTCATCTAATCCGCTTCCCGACGATGTTACTTTTTCCTTATTTTTCGCCTCCGCCTCCCTCACAAAGCTAAGCAGACTCTCCTCATCCACCGCCTCTGTCATGTATACATTATTTTTTCCCTTTTCTTCATCCACGATAATGTAAAACACGTTTCCATTCTGCGTTTCCACTGTATAAAAATGCTTATTATCCTGCTTCTCATCTGCAGAATCAATCACCGTTCCGTTCCCCTCTGGTGTTAATGGCTTCTTTGTCTCGTCTTGCTTATCTGTCTCTGACGGAACAGAGGTAATGTCTGCTGAGCTATCTGCTTCTTTCCCCGTATTTGCCTCGCATGGAATCACCGAAAGCGCCAGTATCAATAGTGAACTTCCTATGCTCAATGAACCCCTAAACCATCTCATTTTGCCCTTCCTCCCCCTTACTGAATCAATTCATCTCTCGACTCTCCTGTTACTCCGGTGGTTTTCAAGCATCACCCTTTCTGTATCATCAGGTTTTACATATATCTGCAATGCTTCAATTGCCTCTCTCATCGTCAAGCCAGCCTCTTTGACCGCCTTCAGTAAACCTTTTGCTGCTGCTGTTTCCTCCTCCTCTTGTGCGGTCTTTAGCAACGTCTGCATTTCCTTTAGTCTCTTCTCCATCTTGATCCGCTTTTTTCTTTTACTCTCAAAGGTCTTGTTGATGGCTTCTTTGCTTTTTTCCAGTGATCTGGTTTTTTCCATTATTTTGTTCCCTTTCCTTCCTCTCCTTAGGACGTTTTTAGTCGCCCAAAAGAGAAAAATGTTTTTGCCAATATGGCGTATTAATCGGCGAGATCTTCACCGGATGCCCACAATGAATCATGTAGCCGTTCCCCAAATATATCCCTGCAGTGCGATGCTCCTGTAGTAGCATAGGTACCTTGAAAAAAGATCAGATCTCCCGGCAATGCCGCTGATGGAGGAACCGGTGTGGAATAGTTTTTATACAATCCATTGGCCGTTGTCCTTCCGCCACCTGCAATCCGTGCAACCCCACTGTGATTGATGGTATATGATAAAAAAATCCAGAACAATCAAAACCGGTAGATGGACTGGCTCCTCCCCAAACATATTCCGTTCCAAGAAATTGAATCCCCGTCTCATAAAGTGCTGATCCGACTCTCGTGCTATGGGCTGCTTGGCTAATGGACGCATACTGAGGGGATGAAGCATCAATTTTTTTCCTCCTTTGTATGTATAGGCATACATGTCGTCGAAACTTTGCCCATTTGCGTTGAACAGTTCCGGATACTGTCCATGTCCTCCTTGATACCTTGCATACAGTTGCGCTTCGGCCGTTCCGTCGCCGAATCTCTCAAGAGCAATACTGTCTGAGATCCCTCTTTTTCACCGTGTATTTGAGTCTTCTTTTTGTCTTCTGGTTTTCCTGGTAGGTCTCTTCTTCCACTACGATCGTATAGGCCGCATTGAACATAGACTCGATTGAAGAAGCTACACTACTTGCCCTGTATGCTCCGAACTTTACATTTAGGTATGACTGCAATGAATAGGGATCATGCGTAAATTCCGGCACCGTGATGAGGTAGTCATCATATCCCGGATATTTTTTCTTCACGTTCTCCTCTCGACTTTCCTCCTGTAACTTCTCCTCTAGGTCAGAATAATCCTTTTCCGCTCTTAGCATCTCCTCTCCGCTTGCCTGATATGTATCTGCCACAATAGACGTCTCTCCACCTCCCAGCATTAAAAAAACAGGATGGCGACGATACAAACGAAGAGAATCAGAAAAAAACTCCTAATGACGAAAAACACAACCTTTAATGCTACTCTTGCTGCCGCTTTCGCCACCCTTCTTATCAACCGGAGAATCGCTTTCAACAGATTTTTTTGGGAGCCTCTTTTAACGAGGTTTTCACAAGACGAAAATCCATTCTGGCTGTATACCTAAGCCTAGCGAAACGTTTCTTGATCTGCCTCTTTTGGAATTTCTTTCGATCTGCCGGATTAGTGAGCGCCGCTAACCTATTACGATCTCTGATTTTTTTCTCGCTTTCTTCAGGTCTCGCTTCTCTTTGCGCAACTCGCTTTTTAAGTGGCGTAGCTCTCTCCTTTCCAGTCTCCTTCCTTTTCCCAACTCAAACTTTTTGTTTTGTCTGTAAATCCATTTACCTAGGTCAGTCGTAGTCCTAGCTGTATGCTTGACAGCGTTAACCTCCGGCTTAATAGATTCCTTTCGGCCATGTACATCTGTAGCTTCTACGGTTAAATCAAGGACATTCGAAGCAATGATATCGTTTAATTTTCTGATCTTCCCTACGACTGCATCTTTCGCCTTGCACTTTGATACATAGGCATCAAGCTGTTCTCCTGCAAGCTTGATATTAACTTTTTGTGCTCCTATCAGCTGCTTTTTTTATTGAGTGCTCCTGTATAACTAGCCCTTCGTATTTCCTGAACATACCCCTTCGCTCCTCCGTCATAACCTGCCTTTACATTGAACCTTTGTCCTTCGTTGTAAATCCTGTCGGGCTTCCGCTGTGCTCGGGTATCCAGTAACCTTCTCGTTTCTTGCGAATATCTCTTGTAATCAATCTTGGGCTTTTTGCGGACTTTTCCGGTTGGATAATTGTATTTGCAACCTTAGATCCAAACTTTACCGAAGGATCGACTATGAACATCTTTCCGATGCGCCCCGCCTGAATGGATTTTTCAACGAGAACTTCATTAACGTCTCTATCCGTTTGAAAAGAACTCATCCTGCACTGCCCCCTTCTTTTTGGACAGCGTGTCCATCTCTTTTTGGACACACTGTCCAAATCCTCCTTTCTTCTACTGCGATAGTCTTTTGGACATCGTGTCCAAATCCCCGTCCCAAATGTGGAATCTCTCTTTGGACACCGTGTCCATTTGTTAGATTGCTTTCTCCAAATCTTTGCTATCTGCCCCTTTTGCTATCGGCGATTCTCCCGGCTTGGTAGTGATCAGTCGGTAGATTTTTCGTATTTTCCGGAAACTCGTCTTTAAATGGAATTAGGTTCCCGCCAAAATACAGTAGCCCCGAGCCCCTCAAATTATTTGTAACAAAGCGGAGAGCGTCATCCGGAATTGCTAGTACGGATTGTAGAATTTCCTTATCCTGCCCTTTTTGTTTCAGCATGCAGATATATTCGCAGTTGGAAAAGATATTTGACACCTGAGTTGAGCTAAGAAGATCCGATATGTTTTGTGTGATTCCTGTCGGGATCCCTCCGTACTTTCGAAACCTTTTGTAATTCTCAACCGTGTACTTCGCTGTCTGCTCGTCACGCAAGAGAAGATGAAATTCGTCCATATAATATCTGGTTGTCTTCCCTTTTTCCTGTTATTCCGGACACGGCTCCATACATAATCCTGCACAGTAAGCATTGCGACCTTTTTTTAGTCTCTCGCCCATGCCCTGAATATCAAAAAGAAACGATTCGGTTGGCCGTATTCACATTGGTATGGTGACAAAACAAGTTGGAAGAGCCTACCGTGAACGGATTCATCTTGTTTGCCACCGATTTTGCTGCCTCCATATCCTTTGTTAATGTGCTATCCTCTCTCACGATCTCTTCTTGTAGTGTCTGAAGTGTTGGCACCGTCTCCTTGGTCGGATGCGCAAGATATTTCATATACATTTGAAAAGCTGAAAGATCTATCACGGAAAGCTCTGCAGGCAGTAACCCCGCATATCCTCCGATCATCTGCTCCATCAGCGATAGAATGAAATCCACTTTGTCTTTTTACTGCTTTTTTTCCGGCTTGTCGTAGTATTCTGTGTTGAGTTCCAACGGATTGATATAATCATCCGAAGTGGGCGAGATTGTAACGATTGTGCCTCCCAGTGCCTTTACTACTGCCCCGTACTCAGATTCCGGATCGCAGATGATGATGTCATCTTCTGTCCTGAAGCAAACATTTAGAAATTCCTTCTTGCAGTAAAAACTCTTACCTCCTCCGGGAACTCCCAGGATAAGTCCATTCGGATTATCTAGTGTTTTCCGATCAGCCATAATAATGTTATTCGTAAGCTGATTTTTGCCCGCAGTAAAAGCGCTTCTGCACGTTTCTGGAACAGTTCCACCGTCGTAAACGGAATCAGTCCGGCAACCGATCTGGTCATGAATTTGGTTTCAATCTTCCTGACGGTACAGATTCCTAATGGAAGGGAAGACATAAATCCCTGCTCCTGACGATAGTCAAGCGTTTTTGATTTGGCATCCTTCCTGCGAAGCAATGGCTTGAATCAACGACAGCATGTCATCCAGCTTCTTTTTACTGCTCTCTATCACTGTGACCACAATGCTGGTGATAAACATACGGTCATCTCCAGACTGCACGTTTTCAAGTGTCCTCTGCACATCCTTGTTATAAGCGATGAGGTCCGGAGGCAGAATATCCATGTCATAACCTTTTCTACTTGCCTTCGTCTGCTCATCCACCTTCATCTTCTCTACTTCTGACAGCTTATTTTTCAAAAGCTTCACCGCTTTCTCCGTGTTCATCGACTGTAAGTGAACGGAGAAGAGGATATTGGAATCCTTTTCGAGGATCTTTCGGAGCATATTGTCATCCAGCGATTCGGTGACCATCTGCATAAAGCAACTCTGCCCCCACTGCTTTCCTGCAATACGAAAGTATCCCGGCTGAAAGGCAAGTGAAGTTGGACTTACAAAATCTACCGTCTGCAGACCGGTTTTATTGACTAGATCATAATTAAAAACGAATGGTTCAAAATCCTCGGGACGAAGCATGTTTCTTAGCACATGCAATCTCTCAGATCCATTGAGCACGGTTGCATGTACGCCGATCTGAGAGAGATTGATACGAATTTGCTCCTCATGAACAGTAAGACGTTGCCTCGCTTGTTTTTAAACTGGTAGAGTCAAGCCCGAATACGATGTATTTTACTCTTGCGTATTCGTTTCTCCCCTCCTTTAAGCTCTGCTTCAAAAATTTCGGTATATTCTTCTCTCAAGTCTTTATTAGAGCCTGAACTGGGAAATTCAACATACTTCTCAAGATCCTCCAGATTGATTTTTTAGCACGCTGGAGCAGAATTGCACACGAAGCTCTGGATTGAAATAATTGAGGAAATCACACCATCCATTGAAGATCGCAGCCCTATTTTCATCTGATTCAATGCTGTAGTTGATATCCGTAAACGCAATCATTTTGTTATAAAGGTGATCCCCCACTCTGCAAATCCCATCTTTAAACATGCAATCGTAGGGGATCGTCTGCTGCACGGACAAAACCTTCTTTTTCTCCGTTTTGATGCGTTTTACAATTTCCTTCTTCTGCTTAGCACTTAAGATGTCGCCGTAGTTTTCATCGATTTTTAGTTTTTTTCTAGTCTCCCGTTTCTTTGTATTTTCCTTCTCAGTTACTTCTTCTCCTCTTTTTCGAATTATATTTTTCCAACTCACTTATGCACCCCTCCTTCTTGGACAGCGTGTCCATTTTTTTCGTTTGGACAGCGTGTCCAAACTCTTCATGCTGTCTTTTTCATTGTCCAGCGGAAGCCCCAGTACCTCCTTCTGATACGTTTTCTCACGAAGAAATCCATAGAGGTTATTAGACTGATATATACGCACTCGAGGCCGTAAGAACCGGTAAGAAATATAGGCCAGCATCATATCCTCAAGATATAACCCATCCTTTTTGTAAATGCCTGCCAAAAAGAAGGGAAAGCCAAAGATCATTCCTACAATCATTGAGATATCCGTGCCGAGATGGAGTCTTGTGCAAAAAGAAATATGCACCTACTGCGATCAGGCCACCACTCCCAAAACAAATTAACTGCCTTTTTGTTAGACCAAACAGCTTTTTATCTTGAATATCATCTAGGTTTTTATTTACCCTTACCTGTGCCATTCCCTTCTCCCCCATCACGTGCCAGTGAAAATATCTTTTGCAATCTGTCCGGATTTCTTTAGGGAAATCACGAGGACAATCAAGTAAACTGCTATTTTCGGAAAAATTTTAAAAACATCTCCCGACTGAAATTCCTGTTGCACAAGGACACTGAATATCGAAAGAATCAGAATCATGAAAAACCCTGAAAGGCCAACCCACAAATGGTTTTTGATATACCCTGCGCCGATCCCTCTTGTCTCTCCATTTCCAAGAGTTGCATAGGGATCGCAGCTGCCGACGAATAAATATATATTTCCATCATGCGGAAAATGACGTAGACGGATACCATGATTGCCACTATTTTGACTACCATCTTAAATAACCAACACTCAATCCATGCAAGAAGCTTTGTTCCAATGTTGGCCCCGGCTATGGAATCCATCGTAAGCGTAACTGATTGCATCGAAATGTTGTTAGACACCCCGCTTGCCGACGTCACCACCCCGACACCCACATCGAAAAAGAGCCATTGTGATCGTCCAAGAGTTGGCTAGCAGTTCGATTGTAATAAACGCTTTAAAAAGCCATTTTAAAATGCTACCCACTTCCAGCTCTACCATGTTATTTTTCTCGATCAGCATCTGGATTAGCTCATACGCAAGAACGTAAGTCATAATAATCACTGCAATTGGAATCATTACCGTTTTATTGACGTTTTCGACCAACCCAAATATCGTTCCGTTATACGACGATGGTGACAAGGAAAGCTTCTCTGTAGCGTTTCCCAGCAGTGTTGATAGATCTGACTGTAATTCCATAAGGCTTCCCTGAACCGCCTGATCCATTGCATCATTGACCATGTCTTTAAACGATGCAATCGGATCTATCGTTGGAAATAGCATTGCCGCCCCATGTGGATTCAACATACCCCTCCTCTCCTTTCCAAAAAAAAGAGACAGAACTAGGTCTGTCTCTTTAATCGTATGCTGCAAGTGATTCTTTTCCTCCCTATCACTGAGAAAGTGATAGAATTTACTGCTTTACTCTATTTATACTGCGCTGCTTTCCATGTCCGAATATACAATGTAATGCGAAAACAACGACGCTGCTACCACAATGACCATAAACAAGATGATCCATGCCGTGTTTGTAACTAGGTATATCTTCACGTAATGCAAAGCGATTGCACATTCAATGAAGGTCATCAGCGCCGTTCGGATGATAAAAAGAAATCGGATGAAAAGCCATTGCGAATGTTCCAGCACCCGCAAGTAACCCAAGGATCACTGCAAGAATGAGCGGGGCTTTGTACATCAGTGCAAAAAAAGCAGTATCGTGCAGCCTGCAAAGATGGACTCCAATACATAGGACTTCCCGATGAATATGACAATTCCTAAGATCAGGCAGGCAATCAGAACTAGCTTAAACAGCTGATCCTGATCCGTGCCGGTGAGTACCCCAACGATGGCAGACATCAGAGCAAGTAAGATCAGACAAATAACAAGTTTAATGTTAGAAATTACAATGTAACCTAAATTAAACATCAATGTTACGATATTCATAGATCTTATCCCCCTTCTTGGTTTTGGACACGCTGTCCAAAAATCACTAGCTGTTTTCTTGCAGCATACTTTTTAGCAAACTATTTTGCTCTTTCGTCTCAGTCAGCTCGACCCGATCTGCGACGATCTCAACCGAACTTGTTTCCACCCCCTCCTCTGTTCGCATTTTCTTTGATCTCATTTTCCCATCTACCACCACACTTGCGCCCCTAAAAAGTGTAGACTCCACAAAATCTACGTTTTTCCCTGTGACAAGGCAGTCAAAATAATCAAACGTCCTTTCCTCCTTGGAGGCTATGTTATTCCTGTCATTCCAGTATCGAATGACACAGATTTGAAACATCGCCTCCCGCATATTGCATGCTTTCCCTTGCTGTTTTTTTGACCACGTTACCACCGGCTTAGAGCTAACGCGACCGGATAGAATCACCCTGTTCAATTTCTCTCTCCTTTGTTGCCTGATCTCTTGTCCTGAAAAGAGATCTGTCCACGTATTTGGTCATTCTTTACCTTGGCTGACCATATCCAGTCTGTAATCGCTTGGGACACTGTGGTATGGTTTTTCCCACGCAAACATTTTCAGGCGCTCAACGGTATCAGGTGTAAGTGAAATATTAACTCTCTTTCTCTCTTCTCCGTTATTCATACACACAACATACACACTCCATGTGTATTCTTGTCCCTCCTCTCTGTCGTTCTTCGCACTCGTCAAGGTGTACCGTAATAATCGTGATTAAACCACGCATTCCAGTGATGCACCCAGGTATCAGGCGCATTATACAAGGTGGTCAGCAAATATGCCCGGATATTGTGAATTTTGCTCGTCGTTTCACCTAGACTCTCAACCACATATGCAATGTGATCCCTTGTCAATTTCATAAATTTACTTTGAACGACCCGAATAGGCTTATACTCACCTCCTATTTTGACGACATCACTATTCGTGCACATCGTTTCCACAAGCAGCTCAATGATCGAATACAGCTCCTTCTCTCTTCCTTCACAACCACCTTCTGGTGTCAACATTAACGGCACATTAAGTTTGTGCTCAAAATACTCTCGCCATCTTTGTCTCTCATCCACGTCCGGTTCTGGATTATGGTTCTTAACGATCCCTATCCATCCCATCTATCATATCATCGCTTTCCACTCTTTCTCGATCATCTTTGAGTGCCACCGGATGATTGATAGATGGACTATGATGGATAGATAGATTATTATTTATTCCTTTCGTAATTATTTGTTTAGTATTTATTTGGTCGGGGTTTCCCGTTAACGGTTCTCCCGTTATTGGCTTAGCCGTTAACGGGAAACCCGTTTCTGGATGAAATAGACTTTCTGAAGGCTTGTTTTGCAACCTTTTAGTTGTAGCACCCTCAGCATCCATGGGATTATCCGTAATTGGGAAACCCGTTTCTGGATGAAATAGACTTTTTAGGGATTCATTTTGAGACTTTTCTGTCAAGTTTGGAATTGGATCCGTCTCACAAGTATTCACGTCTTCATCGCCGCTCTTGATCACGGAATTGCCTTCGTCTTCAAGTAAGGAAATTTTTTCAGGTTCCCCATCCGATATTTGTTCCTTAGATTTCTTCGGCTTCATGAAAACATAGTACTTCGTACCGACAATTTTACCATTGTCTCTCACGGTCTTACGAAGGATGTATCCGGCTTCCTCTAACTCCTGAAGAATATTGCGAATCGCATCATATCCTTCTTTTTTTCGATCGCCACCAATCCTTTGATGGAGTAATTCCACTCTTCCGGCAAGGATAGCATATGTGATAAAAGCCCTTTTGCCTTTAGGCTGATACTGCGATCCCGTAAGTGATAATTTGACATTATCGTATATCCGGTTTGTTTCTCTACAATAAATTCCTGTCCCATGTCCGCCTCCGGATTCAAAAAATCTGACTCATACCAACTCCATGCTTACGAAATCGCATGCGTTCTTTTTCCACTCTTCCAACAACTCCAAAATGATTTCGTTGACCTCTTCCTGAGAGTAAGATTCCGGAAAATACTCCTTCAATTTTTTACTGGAAAGTGAAAAACTTCTTTTGGGTAGCGTATTACTCCCTTTTAGGATTGACACAAGTCTTTCCTCTATCGCACCAAAGTCCAGTTTTTCATCTCTTGTTTCTTGCTCTTCTAGTAGCGCCGTAATCTTCTCTGCCTGTACTAGTGAAGGGAATAGGCCGGTTTCCTGAATTGCATTTATAAGCACTCTTTGCATGTCTTCCCCACAGAAGGACAGCTCTACTCCGACTAGAAAGTTCATTTTTTTGCAGTCGATGAAATCCAATAATTCTTTGTTCAAATAGGTGAGGCGGATGTATCTTGCAACGGTTCGACCTGATGTACCTGCTTCTACGCCTACTTTTTCACGGCCCTCATTCCAATCCTTTCGCTCTTCTATGCCTGCTTCATTTTTCTTTCTTTTGATTGCATCAGACTTCATCCGGTAAGCCCAGGCCCTTTCCGAAGGGAGAATATCTTCCCGTTGTAAATTTGCATCTACCATGGCGATAACGGCTTCTTCGTCCGTCAGCTGCTTCACGATCATCGGCACCTTCTTTAAGCCTGCGGCACGAGCAGCAAATACCCTACGATGTCCCGATACGATTTCATACCGCCCGTTTTTCTCTTTTCCTACAAAGTCCCGGAACAAGCACCCCGGCTTCCTTAACGCTTTCGATCAATGCATTCATATCGCTGTTATCTTTAATCACTCGAAAGGGTGCCCTTTGAATTCTTCCAACTCTTCGATCGTGATTTGTACGATATCGGACTGTCTACTCTTAAAAAAATTTGATCTAACGACTCTAGCTGCATTTTGGATGCAGATTTTTGTATTCCCATATATCTCCTCCCGCAGAAAGTAATCACTCATTTGCCTTAAGCAACTCTTCTACCAGTTCTCCATAAGCAGTAGATGCAGCCCCTTTAGGATCGTGCTTATAAATTGACACGCCCTCTGCAGGGGTTTCTGCAAGACGGATGGATGTAGGTATTACTGTGTCAAACACTCGGAGTTGTTCTCCGTAATTATCAATCAACATTTTTCTAACATCCTTGTTAAACGTAGTGCGTTGATTAAATTGAGTAACGACAATTCCTTCGATTTCTAGCGATGGATTGATTTCTTCTTGGACTTTGACAATGGTATGTAGCAACGATACCAGCCCTTTAACGGGAAGATATGCTGCTTCCACCGGAATAAGAACACTATCAGAAGCGGTAAACGCATTGATCGGAAGCATACCCAAAGAAGGCATGCAATCAATGAGGATGTAATCATAATCATATTGGCTTGCGATCTTTTTCACACATTTCTTTAAAACTGTGGCGCCCCCTATTGGCATGCTATTCAACATACGGTCTGTGTTTGCTAAATCAAGATTTGCGGGAAGCACATCCACCCCTTCTTCAGAGCTTATAATGTACTCCGGTACGTTAGGGCTCTCTGTCCGCAATCACCTCTTCCATCATGCTGGCCAGAGACGCCTCTATGTCATCTGGATGGAAGCCAAGGGATGCAGTGAGATCACCTTGCGCATCCGCATCAATTAAAAAGCACTTTTTTTCCTCTTCTAGCCAACCCCTACGCCCAGACTGCATGTAGTTGTGGTTTTTCCAACCCCGCCTTTCTGATTTGCAACAGATATCACTTTCATAAACCTCTCCTTTCGTTTATGAGAATTTCCGGCCCCAATGACCAGAAAGTGTTTTTGGGCAATGAAAAAAACAGGTTACGGACTAAATAACCTGTTTTTCTGAGTCTTGTATTTTTGTTATGGAGATTCGTGGTATAGTTCGAATCCCGTCTATCGCTCTTATGGACGAGTCGATGTGTCGACTCGTTTTTTGTATAGAAAGAACGATTTACTTGAAAAGGAAGGAGCGCAGACGATGAGCGATTTACAAGAATTGACTAACGAACTCATGCAGGATGTTGCGTTTAGAAGGGAATATGAAGCTCTTCAGCCGGAGAGACCTCACGTTGTCTTTGATTCGTGCGAGAAAGGAAGCAGGACTTACGCAGGCGGAGTTATCCGAGAAAACCGGAATCAGTCAAGCAGATATCAGCAAAAATCCGTTGTGTTAATTTATTTTAGACTATTATGTTGACTATTATTTCATTCTTCATCTGGTGAAACACATCTCTGAGCTGTTCAAGGCTCAAAAACACGGCAACGATCAGACTTTCGGTTTCTTGTAGATGTCTCCTCGTGCCCCTATGTCAAAGACGTAGACAAGTAATTCATTGTCTACGATGCGGAAACCAGCTCTGTAATCTCCTATCCGCAACCCAAAAAAATATCATCATAGTTTTTTTGAACGGAACTTCTTCACATCATAGAACTGTAAATTTTTCCTTGTCCTCAGCCAATTCTGCGAATGCCTTGAAGAATCGAACGCCTATCGCCTTGTTTTTTTGATGAACTTTTCAGCAGACTTAGAATATTTAACCTTGTAACAGCTCATCTAATGTCAATTCCTTTTCCGTTCAAGTTATCAAAGTCGATATTCAACGCTTCAATTTCTTCCTGTTCGGAACTGTTCATATAGGCGCAATTTGCATTGATGTACTCAAGCAAGTTCCAGTTTTCGCTTTTATCAATTGCTTTTAAGGCAGTGTCTCTTAAAAACTCTGAAAAGGACATACCACACTTTTTAGCATAATCATTGATGGTTTCATAAGCGGTAACCGGTAAAGTGATATTTTTTCTAATCGTGTTCATAGCATTATCTCCTTTTTCTCTATTATACACACTATGCGCACTTTTTCAATCCTCTTCACCTCTTTTCTCGTCCTAACGGTCGCGGAAAATGCAAGCAGTAGAGGTTGCTAAAAACTTAAAATCCGTTGCGCTGTCGTTCCGTCAAGGGGCGGGTAGTATTTTCTCCCTGTGGTCGAAAATCTCCACCCTCAAGCCCTTGACTGCATTCTCGCTTATTCCATAAGCTCCCTTACTGAAACAGGTCATGTCTAATAAATCTTGCTTCTATGTCCTACATCAAATAAGCACCAATACCAGTTGATTATCTTGTATTTCTGCCAGTATTCGGTAATCGCCTACTCGATATCGCCATTGTCCGCTTCGATTGGAAGTCAATCCTTTACCATGAATACGAGGATCTTCACAGTCCATTAGATTCTTATCAATCCATGCTTTAATTATTTTTTTCGTCTGCCTGTCCAGTTTCTTAAAGGCTTTATCAAATTTGTCGGTTGTAATCAGCTGATAAATCATAAGTCAAGCTCTTTCCAAAGTTCACTAATTGGACGAGTTTTCAATGTTCCTGCTTTCTTTTCTGCTTCATAGTCTGCAAAAACTTTAAGGTCGTATTCATCCTCAATTCGTTCAAGCATGGTCTTTCTAATGATTTCAGACAAGGTACTGTTATTGTGTTTTGCGTAAGACTTAAAAAAATATTTAATTCTTCTTCCGGAACTCTCAAGCTGATAGTAGACATAGCTATACTCCTTTCTTATCTTTGCATAATACAATCGTATTACAATTATAGAAAAAGGTCAATAAATTGACGGTCGCACACATTTGTTTAATTAAAAAATCTCTTTACAATGGTTGCAAATGAAAAGAGAATACCGTTTGAAGTGTCGATTGACCCGTTTTATAGTGAGGAATATATCGCTATGCTTGAAAAGCATATAGCAGATATGAAAGCAGGACGAAACACCCACGAGAGGGAACTTATCGAGGTGGATTGATGAAGAAGATATGGCACGATGAGGCGTGGGAAGAATATGTTTATTAGCAAACGCAGGATAAAAAGACCCTAAAGCAAATCTATCGGCTATTGCAAGGCTCTTCCTCTGTACCCCAACCTCCCCCAAAGAAGGGAAGGGGTGCGACCGCTAAGTGATTGACCGTCTTGCAAAAGCGTATTACGATGTTATACAAAAAGATAGGAGATATTATGATGACTGTTTCAGTAAGACTAAACGCTCAAGATGAAAAAAACTGTTTAAGTCCTATGCAAAAAGCAAATCATATTTCGCTGTCCGAGCTTTTTCAGAAATGCAGTTTTTGAAAAAAATCGAAGATGATTATGATCTTGCCGTATATCGTGAGTCTTTGGATGAATACAACAAGAACCACATCAGCTATTCTCACGCGGAAGTATGCAAAATGTTAGGAATTGAGTGATGTACACTTTGCAGTATAGCGATAAGGCAGTGAAGCAATTAAGCAAACTTGATAAAGGTTCGCAAAAGCTGATTTTAAGCTGGATAGCGAAAAACTTAGAAAACTGTGAAAACCCAAGAATAAAGGGTAAGGGACTTACGGCCAACAGGAGTGGAGAATGGCGATATAGAGTGGGCGATTACCGGATTATCTGCGATATACGAGATAGTGAGCTGATCATACTTGCCCTGTCCATTGGGCACAGAAGTAGCATTTATTAGACATGGCCCCTCTGGATGGCCTGCGCAACGATCTCATCGTAGCGTAGATTCCCGCAGCTTTCATTCGTACACTGTCTCCGCTCTATCTTAAACCATTGTGGCTCCTTGTCCGGATATCTCTGTATCCTGGGCACTATTTCCCTGTGCTCAAGCAGGCTCTTACACTCAGGACAGATGCATCCTTCTTTACTTACAATGAAAAACCTCAAGTTCCTCATCGAATACTTTCTCGTATTTTGATACCATAACCATGGTTTTATACCACGAATTCCGTTGGGATGGTCACTTTGCTGGGGCGACTCCCTTCGGAATCCTTCTTTCTTCATGCTGATTGACAGTATACCAATCAGTACTGTGACAATCAAAGGGATCAATTAAAGGTCATGCAGAGAGAGTGCTGACATAAATAACACATACTCAGCAATCGGTCAATGGAACCCTTTCAGGGGCACTTTGCGTCCATTGACAGATTTTTCCGATGTGCTATGGGCAGCTAAGAGGATGCAAGAATTTCTTTCTCGTCCTCTTGACACGGATACGTTTCTATTTTATATTTCACTATATATCATATTTTATATTATTTAAAGTGATTCTATGAAGGAGCAGTCTATGCTTTATGAATATTTGAAAGAACACTACAAAAATGGGGAGCCAATCTTCCTCGATGACATCCATATAGAAGGAATGAGAAGAGATAACTTCCGGCAGCAGATTAAGACTCTTGCGGATGCAGAAAAGATCGTCAGATACGAAAAAGGGATCTATTATATTCCGAAGCACGCTCGCTTCAGCTCATCTGTCGGACCGAGTCCTGAAACTGTGGCAAAATACAAATATATCTCACGTGGCGGTAAGACTGACGGCTATTATTCCGGCAGCACCTTTGCGAATCTCATAGGAATCTCCATGCAAGTTCCCATGAAAAAGGAAATCGTCAGTAACAACATAGCTGCCATAGTCCGGGAGGTATCTATCGGAAGCCAGTCATTCATCGTCCGTAAGACAAATGTGCCGATCTCTAGTGAGAATGTTAAGGTTTTGCAGCTTTTGGAATTATTAAAAAATCTGGACTCTTACCTCGACAGCGATTATGATGAAGCGAGAGAAAAAATACAGAATTATTCTCTGTCGAACCATATATTCAGGGATGATATTGACCGGTATATTAGACGATACCCTGATTCGACATTCAGGTATTATTATGAAATGAGATTAGACCATGTACTTGCATAATAATAAGGATCTCTTTAGCGAGGTCATCACGGAAGTCAACACAAAGACCGGTATTGCGCAGTCCATTGTTGAGAAGGACTACTACGTTTCCATAATCTTAAAGCTCCTTGCAAAGAGCAACCCTAGCACGGTTTTCAAAGGAGGCACGGCGTTATCGAAGTGCTTCAATCTGATAGACAGATTTTCCGAGGATATCGACATAACCTTTGCAGAGCATATCGGGGCATCCCGCAGAAAAAAACTCAAATACAATATCCTCAAACCTATCAGCGATGAGCTTGGAATGCCTATTGAGAACTGGGACAGTATTGAGAGTGACAAGGATTACAACTATTACCTGTTTGCTTTTCAGACCGTATCCGAGGATGAGGTTCCCGGCATTCAGTTCAATGTAAAACTGGAGACAGCCCTTGTATCCTATTCTTTCCCGACAGAGAAAAAAGAGGTAAGTTCCATTATCTATGAAGCCTTAAAAGATACCGCTCCTGACATAATCGCCGATTACGGTCTTGAACCGTTTACGATGAAAGTGCAGTCTGTCAGCAGAACCTTCATTGATAAAGTCTATGCCCTCTGCGATTATTACCTTGAAGGCAAAACAAAGCGTTTTTCAAGACACCTGTATGATATCCATAAGCTCTATCCGACCATAACCATTGATGATACTTTCAAGGAGCTTACCGAGCAGGTTCGTGAACATCGCTCCCACCTATCCATCTGTCCTTCCGCAAAAGAAGGCGTGGACGCCAAGAAGCTCATATATGAGTTTCTTGATAAGGACTTCTATAAGAGCGACTACGATACCATCACCAAAACGCTGATCTCTGATGAAGTGACTTATGAGCAGGCCGCCCTCACTTTGAGAGAGATCGCCGGTAAGCTGTTCTGATATTGTTGAAATACCTATTGCCACCCATCCATATCGTTCTCTGATAAGATCCCGTCTTTGACAGTTGAAAACCAAGAACCTACTGCGAAGCCTTTGTTTATGCGGCTTGCAGTGGGTTTTGTCTTCGTTTTACTAAGTGGTATTTTATCTGTTTTTGCTTTTCTTCTGAATGATTAAATAGGTGCCAAAAGAAATTACCCCTCCCTCATGACTGCTCTTTTTCCCGAAAAGAGAGACAGAACTCTCATGAGGAAGGGGCTTTTATCTTAGTATATGCCCTGTACGCCATGCAGGAGCATATCTTCTATATTACCGGGCATGATGGTTTCGATGCGCGCATCGATCTCGCGGTCAAACGATTCAAAGGCGTAGTTTCCCGGAGCGGGGCTGCGCTTGCCCAAATCTTCCGTTCCGACAAACCAGTGGATGTCATTGCTGATGTCCACAGAAATCCATCTGGCATAATTCTCGGAATAAAAGGCTGCCCACTGGTGCTTCTCGGCAACGCTCCGAGGTGTGACTGCCGGAATATTCTGCGCTCTGCACATGATGGCAAACACATTCGCGAAATCACTGCAGATGCCGACGCCCGTTTGACTGATGTTATATTTTCCACTGAAATCGTTGTAGTAAAAGATGCGGCTCATGGTCTTGTTGTTGCAGGAGAAACTGTCGTAAGCAAACGTATCCAGACAATACTTGTACAAGGCTGCCGCCTTATGTTCCGTGCTCCAGGAGGGATCCGTCAGCTCAGAAGATTTTTTGACCCAGTAGTCTATATCCGTATTTTCTCCTGCCTTCTCCGGATAAATCGGATAATACAGATTCTCGGTTGTAAGGAACTGATCCGGGGTCAGATTTTTGCTTGCCATATATCCCTCAAGCGTCTGTCTGTTTTTCACCACCTTAGTGACTGCCGGAATATTCCTGCTTCGATTGGCTGCATACAGAAGATTTCCATTCTTATATACGCCCATATCCACGGTTCTACCGTTTGCGAACCTGACAGAAATGACCCCATATCCGTTCTTCTGGGAAGCATAACCGTGGATGACCAAATCCGGTTCCTTCATTTGCTGCGTTTCATTTCCGCCACTCCGTTGCGCTTTCAGGATGACCGGCAGGATCTTCTGGTTCGTGTTGTTATAAATATGGATGCTTACGCTGTCGGCATCTATCACCTTCAGCACAAAGCCGTAGTCCATCTCCGTTTCCCTGATGTCACGATTCGCATCACTGATTCCGACTGCCGAGCAGCTGTTAAAATTATAGAGCGCGTAGCCACCGGCTACTTCCACTGTATCCACATTCACATCGGATGCGGGCTTCATTGCTGTCCAGCCGCTCTTTTCTCCGGCTTTTTGATTTGTAGTGGTTTCCCCCTGTTTGTCTCTATCTCCGTCTTCGCTATCCGCTTCCGACGTTCTCTTTTTATATTGCAGGACGGCATTCTTTGCATGGCAGGAAAAGAGGTCATTTCCAACCGATTGTCCCAGACATAGCGAGTCGGTGTTGGATTGTCCTGCCGACGAAAAACTCCCACCGGTCCGACCCTCCTTAAGAAGACTACTGTCACTCCTGCAAATAGCAGACAAACTGACAGCACAAGGAGGGACTGCGACAATCTCATCGTAAGCCCCTTTGCTCCGGTGGCATGTCTTCTCTGCGCATCCTTTTCTTTCTTCATCCAAAAAAACAGTGGAACCAGTTCGGGTTTTTGCTTCCTTCCTCTTGTACCCATGGTGCATCTCCCTTCTGATTGGATTAACGGTTTTTTTCTCCGTTTTCTATATGGAAAAAAAGATCGGTTTTCTATCTATTTTTGTTCATTCTTTTTTTACTTAGTTCATTTATGCTATTTAATTTACATCTTATCTTATGCTTTTTTTATTATTTTTTTCAACCTCTCCTTGCGTTCCCCCAGTAATTTTTGGACAAAAAAATATATCCCCGAAGGAATATATTTTTATCATAACGTACAGACTCCCATCGTCCGTTTTGTAATTGGAGCCTTCCGTCCGATTGCTTCCGAAAGGGTTCCGTCTTACCGCCTTGACTTTCTCCTGTGTAACAGCTTCTCTAAACCGACCAGTTCATTGATACAGATTGCAAAGAGTCCTGCCGTTCCAAAGCCGAAGAGCAGCCAGTGAATGTCTGACGCACTATGATCGGAGGTGTCTGCACTTCCCCTTCCTCTTCTTGTCCCGAGAACAGCCGGTTTCTCCTGTTCCTGTCCGCCCTGCCCTTCCGGATAACGCCTTGCGCCAAGAACCTGTCCCGGTGTCGGAGGCGTGGCAGGCGGATTCCCCGGTGTGGGCGGGTTGCCCGGTGTCGGAGGGTTTCCTGGTGTCGGCGGATTTCCCGGCGTTGGCGGGTTGTTCGGGGTCGGCGGATTTCCCGGCGTCGGCGGGTTGTTCGGGGTGGGTGGAGGATTCGGGGTCTTTCGATTGGTTACCGTCACCTCAATCACACCACCGCTCTGATTGACTGCTCGATCAAAAATCATCCGTTGTGATCTGGCGCGGTGATAGGATCCAGCTGATACCCCTCCGGTGCCTGTATCTCAACGAGCTCATAATTATCCCGGATTGCACGGTCGATGACCGCCTCCCCTTTTGCATCCGTTGTCAAAATTCGATATGCTCCGTCTGGCTTTCCGTCTGTCATTCTGCTTAGCTTAAAGATCACCCCTTGCAGGGGAGCTCCATTTTCTCCTGTTTTTACGAACCTTGATGGTAAAGGGTTTCTGGTTGACGAAGCCTCCCGCCTCACTGATGGTGAATATCTTTTCCTGATTTGGAGTATTCAGGTCTCCCCCGTCACTCTTCAAGCTGGCATTATTTGTGTAACTGACACCATTTACCGGAATCTCCCCACGATTTCGACATAGTACATGAGCACCACTCCTTCATTCTTGTCGATGTCGCCCAGGTTAATTTTGAATTTTTTGACTCCGTTTTCATCATAATAGTATATCTGTGGGGGTTTTCCCTGTTCCGTTTCCTCGAATATCCGTGTGATTTTCTCCTGCGGCGCAGGTTTGGAATTGTCTTCCTTTTTTCTAAGGGACCAGAACGGGTACTGGTTTTCATCCGTGTCGTCTAATGCCACATTCGTATGACCGTTTTGATAATTAATGCGTCTCCAGACTCCCTTTTGCATCACCGGCTGGTACTGCTTCGCATTTGTTACCGAAAGTTTAGGATGATCTTGCACCGGATCAAAATAGCTTAAGGCCGAACTTCCAAGCTCATCGGTAAATACCACATTCTTATAGTCCTTGCCGGGGGTTCCAAAGTGCGCTGCATCGAAGGTAACCTGATATCTGACCAGATAATGAACCTTGCCATCTACCGTGATCTGTTGAATCTCCTTATTGTCTGTTTTCACCGTATCTTTAAAGAACGTCTTGGGTGCTTCTACTAATTCTGCGTTGTAATTCACCTTCTTTGGTAAGGTGTTTCCGCCGACTTTGATATCCAGGTCATAATGCTTCGTTTCCGTCGCCTTATCCTTGTTCATTTGCATCTTGAAAAAGAACTCGCCATTGGCCTTATTGATGGTTTCAATGTCCTTGGTGAACGTGATCCGGATGGTATTCTTTCTCTCGTCATATTCTCCCTTGGCAACCACCTTACCCCCTGGTCCCTGGATGTCAAAGTTCTTGGAATAGGATTTCAGCTCCGGTGGCAGTACGATCTCGGCATAGTCCCCTTCATACAGTTTTCTTCCCCTCGATAATCAGATCTGCCTTCAACCGCAGAACCGTCGTTTGGTTGATCAACTGGTCTTCCAGTTTTTTCGGATCGTTTCCATCCAGATAAATTTCTGCATGCTGAATGACGTCATTCACCAAAGTCGGCTGATGTTGCGACCGCACTGCACCGGCGACCGCCGCTGCCTCTCCTCCCGCTGGACTTGCGGTTACAGCTGGTTGTCCCGCTGTCGAAGGATTTGTGGATGCGTCTGTTTCTCCCGCTGCCGATGAATTTACGGATGCAGCTCTTTCCCCTGCTGCCGAAGAATTTACGGGTGCAGTTGGTTGTCCCGCTGTCGAAGGACTTGCAGATGCGACTGGTTCTCCTGCTGCCGATGAATTTTCGGATGCAGCTGGCTCTCCTGCTGCCGATGAATTTACGGATGCAGTTGGTTGTCCCGCTGTTGAAGGACTTGCAGATGCGACTGGTTCTCCTGCTGCCGATGAATTTTTCGGATGCAGCTGGTTCTCCTGCTGCCGATGAATTTACGGATGCAGTTGGTTGTCCCGCTGTCGAAGGACTTGCAGATGCGACTGGTTCTCCTGCTGCCGATGAATTTGCAGCTGTCGTCCGCACACCTTCCGCATTGACAATCATAAAAACCCTGCCAAATCATAAGTGCAGAAAAATAGAAGTGCACATACTCTTCTCTTCGCTTTCATGATCCTCCCATGATCTTGCGCTGATATAACAAAATAATTGTTTGCAATCGATTTATTCTATCACAAAAAAATTAAAATGACAAGTGATTATTTTCTTTTTTTCATTGAATTTTTTTCGATTTTTTTCGTTTTTTTATGTCCTTGTATTTTAAGCTTTCTCGTCTTCTCTGCAGCCCGAATTTGCAGTCTTGCCAACGGCAAAAGAGCGCCCTTCCGCTCAGGCGCTCTTTTGCTTCTTTCCACTTTTTTCTGAAACCGGAAATCTTCTTTTCCCGGCCTCTCACTTGTTTGTATGTGGCGATTTTCTTATCCCGCCTCTGATTCGTTTGCCAGTAGCGATCTTCGACTTACCCTAAGAGGGTCACCACGATCGGAACGACCGCCACGAAGAGGACGGTACTGATGGTAACAATATTCGTTGAGAACTCTACATCGCCATCTCCCTGTGTAGCCAGAATCGGCAAGACTGCCAGTGCCGGAGCGGCAGCCTGCACCACAAAGGTTTTGAACTCCTGTCCGGGTAGATTTTTACCCAGAAACACAAGGAGCAAATACATGATCCCCGGAGCAAGGACAAAACGTCCGACCAGGGTAACCACGGTGTCCCTGTCCAGGTGGATGCTGCCAAGCCCCGCTTTGGCCAGGATGATGCCGATATAAATCAGAGACAGCGGCGTGACCAGATTCCCGATATAGGTCAGTGTGCTGCTTGCAAAGGCAGGTACCGGGATACGCAATAAAAAGGAAAACCAAGGCAACCAGAAATCCCACCAGCGGCGCCGGAAGGAGCTTTTTCCAGTTGAACTTCTGCGCCGCCTTTTTTTCACCATTCTTGCTGTCACTGGTCATGAGATAGACGCCCAAGGTCCAGGTGGAAATCGTGTTGGTGATATAGTAGATCAGGAAATAAGGGAGCGCCTCGTCCCCAAACAGTGCGACGTTCAGCGGAAGCCCGATGAAAATGGTGTTGGCATTGACAAAAGTATTGATCATGGTCGCCCGTCTTCCCGGCCGTACACGAAACAGCTTGACGGCGAGGAAGGCAAACAGATAGGTCAGGATAAAAAGCTCCAAAGGTATAAAGAAGGCCACCCGACAGCTGCACCAGCTTGTCTACCGTCAGATATTTTTAAAACCGAAACGAAGATCGAGACGGGCAGCGCTACATTCATAATCAATCGGGACAGATTCCCCCGAAGCTGTCCGCAAACCAGCCACGGGTCTGCAGGATATATCCGAGGACAATGATCACAATGATCGGGATGATGCTCTGAATGGATGTCAGAAATACAGACATATTACCTCCTACTGATACTGCGGGAACCACTTGAATTCCCTGACCGCCTTACCCATATCCTCTTCCTTTGCTCTGGCAAGCCCCTGTTCCTGTGCCTTTTTCGCAACGGCCTCCGCCACCTTAATAGAGACCTCTCCCACATATTTGAAGGGTGGAAGCACAGGAGCGCCCGGCTTCGTGATATCGGTAATTCCGGAGAGGGAATCGGCTGCCGCCGCGATCATTTCATCTGTCAGAAGACTTGCTTCCGATGCCAGCATTCCAAGCCCAAGTCCCGGATAAATGAGTGCATTATTGGCCTGTCCGATCACGTAATCCACCCCTTTATAAGAAACGGTATCGGCAGGAATCCCGGTTGCTACAAAGGCTTTGCCGTCTGACCAGGTAATCAAATCCTTTGCCGTCGCTTCTGCCAACTTGGTCGGATTAGAGAGCGGGAAGATGCAAGGGCGTTCCGTATTTTTACACATTGCCTCTACCACTTCCTTCGTGAAGGTGCCCGGCTGTGTGGAAGTTCCCACTAAGATCGTTGCACCTACCGTTCTCACGACTTCCGCCAGATCGGTCAGTCTGTCCGCCTGAGGGAAATCCGAACGCTTCTTTGCAAACGGTCTCTGCTGCGGTGTCAAATCATCCATATCGTCAAAGAGAAGCCCCTGCTTGTCCACCATAAAGAAGTGTTTGTAGGCTTCTTCTTCGGAGAGGCCTTCCCTGATCATCTCGCGGAGAACGCGATCCGCGATTCCTGCTCCTGCCGTGCCGCCACCGAAGCAGAGATAAACCTGGTCGGTGAGTTTCTGCCCGGTGATGGCCATTGCTGCAAAAACACCTCCCAGAGTGACGATGCCCGTCCCCTGAATGTCATCGTTGAAGGTCGGAATCTTTTTGCGATATTTTTTTCCAGAATGTTTGCTGCATTGGAGCGTCCGAAATCTTCCCAGTGCAAATACAGTTTCGGGAAAAGACGTTCCGCCGTCTGCACGAATTGATCAATAAAGTCGTAATACCTCTCTCCGCGCACACGCTCGTGACGATTGCCCAGATAATTCGGGTTATTCCTCAATTCTTCCCGGTTGGTTCCCGCATCAATGACAAGCGGAAGCACATAGGAAGGGTCGATTCCTGCTGCCCCAGTATAAATCATAAGCTTGCCGACGGAAATATCCACACCGTTGGTTCCCCAGTCGCCAATGCCTAAGATTCCCTCCGCATCCGTTACCACGATGAGTCTGATCTCTCTGTCTCCGGCTGCATTTTTTTCAGGGTTTCTTCAATATTTTCCGGATGATTGATGTCCAGATAAGCGGCGTACTGCGGATCTACAAAGAGATCGCTATAGCCTTCGATGGTCTCAGCGATCGTCGGATCGTAAACAATGGGATTGAATTCTGCCAGATGTTTCGAAAACAGATAGTAAAAAAGAGTGCGATTGGTGTTAAAGATCTGCATGAGAAAGAGACGCTTTTTCCAGATTTCCGTTCTTTTTCTGCATCTGCGCATAAGTTTCCGCCGCCTGCTCCTCGATCGTCTGTACATGGGGCGGCAGAAGCCCGATCAGTCCAAACTTCTTTCTCTCTTCCATCGTAAAGGCTGTACCCTTGTTTAAAAAGGATTATTCAGAATTTCATGTGCTTTCACATTAGCCTCCTGTTCTGTCTGAGCTCCCTGTGGCGATTCTTCCTGCCCGGGATACTCCCTTTGCCACGGATACGATCGCAACCATTTCGTCCCTATCCTATTGCTGATCCGATCGTCTCTTTTGACTTCGTTCTATCACATCGAAGAGAAGTGACGCAAGCGATTCCAAAAACTTCATAAAACCCTCCCCCGAATTTTTCAGAGAGCTATCAATTTTTTTATATTGCTAAATAATAAAATCAGTAGCGTCGAAAAACACAAAATTTTCAAAACCCCTTTCTTGTTTTCTTCACATTCTTCCGATAGGATATTTTTTAGTGGCGACCGCAGTGGCAGAAGAGAGTCTCTCCTTTCATACCACCTCGTCCGGTTGAAATGGTTGATTGCTTGGACACAGGAAAGGTTGATCGGAGATTTCTATGCAAAAAAAAGTCGGATTGTGGAAGAATATATTCGGAACCCTTGCCTTTTGCAACCGGCATAAGGCGTTATTCCTATCCACCGCCATCTTTTTGCAAATGGCGACACTGATCGGCAAGGAGGTTTTTAAGGTCCCTCTTTCAACTCATTCTTGTGCTTTCCGACCTGCCGAGTATTGATCAATACAATTTCCGCTATTTTTTTTCCAATCCGGAGAATCTCGCCCTTGCTCTCCTCTTTGCACTGATCTTTGCCTTTTTCTTTTTTATAGAAGTATTCACCCTGGTGCAGGTCATTTTTGCAGCCAGAGAGGGCAAGCAGATTTCATACCGACAGATTCTCCTGCATTCCTTTACCAGACTGCGGGATCTCAGTTTCGCCAATTTCCCCCTCTTTCTTCTTTATATCCTGTGTACCGTTCCTGTTTCCGGCATCCTGTTACACTCTTCGCTGATGAGTTCCTTTCAGGTTCCGGATTTTATTACAGAGGAACTGGAGAAGACAGCGATCGGCAGCATTTCGGTTTTTTTGATTTCTCTATTTTTTTCATCTATATCAATCTACGCATGATTTACACCGTGCCGCTCATGGGAATGAAAAACCAGAAATTCCGCCTTTCCCTGAAAGAAAGCTTTCGTTATACAAAAAAAGGCTGTCTGCGACTGCTGTTCACCATTTCGGTATTTGAATTTTTTTGCTCGGCATTTTTAAACAATGGCCTTCTTCTGCTCATGGTCTTTCTCTTTACCTTCCTTGATCCGTCCGGTCAGATCAAGATTTTGCATTTCCTCCTGTATCTGATCTTTCGCTTTATCCGGTTCTTTTTTGTCGTTCTGTCCAAAATAGGAGTCCTGTCTCTCCTCGTCAATACGCTGCCGGATGAGAATCTTCCGGGGGAGTCCCATTTTGTTACCACAAGGAAATATGGGAAGTGGAGTGTTTTCGCCGCTCTTCTCCTTATGATCGGATACGGTATTTCCTCTCTTCGATTTCCTGGGGAGCGACGTCAATACGAATTTGCAGATCATTGCGCACAGGGGTTACACCGAACATGCGGTGGAAAATACCCTTTCCTCGCTGGAAGCTGCCAAAAAGCGGGGGCAGACCGGGTCGAGCTGGACATTCAGCTGACAAAGGACAACGATTTTGTGGTCATGCACGATTTCAACTTACACCGTTTGACCGGCGTGAGAAAGCGGGTATCGGACTGTACCTTGCGGGAGCTGACTTCCATGACTCTGCACGAAAACGGCACCACCGCTCCTATCCCCAGTTTTGAGGCCTTTGTCAAAAAGGCGCAGGAACTGCATATACCGCTTCTTATCGAGATCAAGCCGACCGGGAGAGAGCCTTCCAACTTTCCCAAAAATTCTTTTAAGCAAACTGAGAGAATACGGGGTGGGACCGGAGAACGACCTGATGTCGCTCGATATTCCGCTGATGGAAGAAATCGAGAAAGAGGATCCGAAATGGAACACCGGTGTCGTGATTCCGCTTCAGTTTGGTGATTTTCCTACAAAGGGGGTGGATTTCTATGCGATCGAGGATTCCTCCTACCGCCCTGTTCTCATGAAGGAGGCGGAGAAAGAACACAAGCAAGTCTTCGTATGGACGATTGACGAGAGAGACAAGATTCTCAAATACCTGCAAAGCCCGGTAAACGGGATCATCACCGATGACCCGCTTCAGATCCGCAGTCTTGTCCGTAACTTAGCCGAGGATCACAGCTATCTCGGCATGTATGAACGCTATATTTTTTTAAGGAGCATTGACATGAACCGAATCGTACCTTTTTTTCAAAAAAATGGCAGAATGTGTTGAAGGGCCTTCTGTTTCTCAGCATCCTCATCCTCGTTCTGATGGAACTGAGTCGGATGGGCAAAACCATTTCTCCCGCCGCAGTGGGACAGATCTTGCGCAGACTCTCTTTCCTGCAAGTTGCATCCCTCTTCCTTTGCGGCCTGCTTTTCCGTTTCCCCTATGATGCTCTATGATTATGTTCTAACCAAAGAACTTCAAAAACAGATTCGCCCGGGAAGCTGGTCGAAAAACAGCTGGACCATCAATTCGCTCAACAATCTGATCGGCTTTGCCGGTCTGGTGGACATAGGCCTTCGCTACAGCTACTTTTTCAGAGAAGGACAGAGGGGGAAACCATGAAGGGATCTCCCGCGTCATTCCTTACTTCATGTCAGGACTTTCCGTTTATTCTTTTTCTCTCTTTTCCTGGTGATTTTTGCACCGGGCAACCGTGTGCTTTATCCCTATCTCATTGTCCTGCTTCTGGCGTCTTTGATTCTGCCGGCACTGCTCTTTGTTTCTTCCAGGAAAAAAATATCCTTCTTTGGCAATCTGCATGCCCATCGGGTGCAGGCTCTGATCTGCGCTTCTCTTCTGGACTGGGGCTGTGTCACCCTGTTTTTCTTTTCCATCGGCAGAATCCTCAGTTACCCGGTTTCTATCCTGAACATTGCTCCTCTCTTTTTGATTTCCATCTGCATCGGCATGGTATCCATGATTCCGGGAAGCCTGGGCAGCTTCGATTTGATGATGATCAGCGGTCTGCTGCATTTCTCTATCAACCAGAATGAGGCTGCTTCCTGGCTGCTGCTTTTTCCGCATTTTTTTACTACATCATCCCCTTCTTTATCGGTCTGATCTTCTTCCTGAAGAGCATGGGGAAACAGATCAACGATAAATTCCAGGGGCTTCCCCAAAAAATGGCTGCTCTGCTCGGACAGAGCATCAGCCACTTTATGACAAATTTTTTTGGCTTCTTCCTGATGGCAACCTCCATTCTCCCCTCGGAAATCCACTCTCTCCCCCTCCTGGGGCGGATGGATCCGATTAAGGGACAGCTGCTCTACCAATATCCCTGCTTCCTTTTCGGGAGTCTTTTCTTTTTACTGGGCAGAATGATCCGCAGAAAGGCTGCCTTTGCCAAACCGTTTTCCCTGATTCTTTGCCTGCTGACTCTTTTCTATATCAACCTGGACGGCATTTCTCTCTTTAGCAGCCTTTACCTGCTCTTCCTCCTTCTCCTCCTTTATCTGCAGCGCAAGACCCTTTGCAGAACCCACTTCTTTTTATTCTCCCGAAGACCGGCTGAAAGACTTCGGTTATATTGCGGGAAAGCTTCCTCCTCACCCTCTTCCTCCTTTATCTTTCCGGAGGAGCAGGCGGGAAGGAGAGCCTTGGCTTTCTGCTCTTTCACGAGAATTTCACCGTTTCCGCACAGAGCATGCAAAGACCGCACTATTTTTGCTTCCTTCCTGGAGAACTTCGTCCATGCCTTTCTTTATCTTCTGCTTCCTTTTCTCTGCTATGCCGCTGCCGTTTTTTTCTGGCTGGGAAGCGACATCTCTCGTTCGGCGAGCCGTTTCAGAAAGAGCGTTTCGATGATTTCCTGCAGGGTTTCACCAATCCCAACCCGGACGCTTCGCTTGCTTATCTTGGAGATAAACTCCTGTACTATTACCGGGAGGACGGGATCGACCGAACCGCCTTCCAATTTGCGCTGGAGGACGGCAGGGCGGTGGTGATGGGAGATCCCATAGGAGACCCTGATTTTTGGCCCTTTGCCCTTGCCGACTTCCTGCACCGGGCGGAGGAACAGAATCTGATTCCCCTCTTTTACGAAACGGGAGTGGAAGTGACGCTGCTGCTGCACAATTACGGATACGAATTCATGAAATTCGGCGAAAGCGCCAAGGTGGATCTTTCCACCTTTACGCTCACGGGAAAATCCGGGAGAAAATTCCGTGCCGCCGTCAATAAGGTGGAGAATAAGGGGTTCTCCTTTACCGTGAAAGAACCTCCTTTTTCCGATGCCTTTATGGACGACCTGGAACATATTTCTTCCTCATGGCTGGGAGACCGGCAGGAGAAGGGATTTTCGCTCGGCTTCTTTGACAGAGACTATCTCCGTCTCTCCCCCATCGCCTGCGTTCTGGATGCGGAAGGACGGGTACAGGCCTTCTCCAACTTTCTTGTCTGCAATTCGGAGGTCGATTCCAGTGTGGATTTGATGCGGTACAACCCGGAGACCGAGAGCAACGGGATCATGGACTATCTGTTCGTGCAGATGTTTCTTTATTTGAAGGATAAGGGCGTCAAGGCTTTTGATTTGGGGATGGCCCCCCTCTCCAGGGTCGGTATGGAAGAGCACAGTTTTTTTCAGGAAAAAATTGCTTATCTGGTCTACGCCTTCACCAACCGCTTCTATTCCTTCTCCGGACTGCGAAACTATAAAGAGAAATTTGCTCCCGTCTGGGAGCCGCGTTTTCTCTCCTATCCGAAAGACAGCAGTCTGCTCTTTGATCTGCTCACCATTTACAAGATTGATAATCGGAAGGTAAAGACTCTTACAGAAAGGAAGACTGCTTAAACAATGAAGATCCTTCTTCTCCCCCTGGATGAGCGCCCCTGTAACGCAGCCTTTCCGGGAAGGCTGTTTCCCGCTGACAAGGTGCAGATTCTTTTACCCCGGAAACTCGGTCACAAAAAGCATCCTGCGGACTTTTTCGTCCTGTCCGACTTTTTTTATTCGAAAAAGGCAAAGGATGCGGATGCGCTCCTGCTCTCCCTTGACATGCTTTTTGTATGGGGGCTGATTCCTCCCGGTTGCATCATCTGAAAGCGGAAACGCTCTTTTCACGCCTGCATCTGATCCGGGAACTGAAAGAAAAAAATATCCCGCCCTTCCCATCTACGCCTTTGCCACGGTGATGCGTTGTCCCGCCTATAGCAGCGACGATGAAGAGCCGGATTACTATGAGAGATTCGGCAGCGCCATCCATGCAAGGGGCGTCTTGATGCACCGGGCGCTTACAGGTCTCACCACGTCTTCTGAGGCAGAGGGACCCGTCCCCTCACCGGCAGGGCTTCTCCCTGCCGCTTCCGGTGAGGGAGAAATCAGTGCTCCTTTTTTCCTCTGCCGAACCTGTCTCCGCTTCTTCCTTGGACGATGGAGACTCGCAAGACCCTGAACCCTGCTTGAGCGGCGACTTTGAAACCTGTTTGGAGGATTATCTGGCGCGCAGGGCGCTCAATAAACAGCTTTCCCTTCAGGCGCTGGAATTGGTGAAAGAGGGCATTTTGGAATCCATTGTCTTTCCTCAGGACGATTCCATGCGGTTCGGATTCCCGGCAATGGACCAGGAGGAAATCCGCAGGCGCATCCTTACGCTTGGTCTGACTGAAAGAGCCATGATGTATCCGGGTTCTGATGAAATTGCGCTCACCCTGCTTTGCCGCATTCTCCTGAAACATCACGGACTCCTCCCGAAGGTCTATGTAAAAATATCTGACCGACGGTGCGCGTTCTCTGATCCCGCTTTACGAGGGGCTTCCTCTTTCCGCCACCACTTCTTATCAACTACACTCCGCAGGCTGTATCACGGCAGATACTTGTGCAGAGGCGGATATCGTTTTGCTGGAAACCGCTCCGTCCGGTTCCATGGAAGAAGCCTGGTTACAGCCTTCCCGTTCTCCCTCCTATTTCGCAGAACGAAATTTTTCCGGAAATGCTTTCCTTTATCAAAAGAATGCGAGGCGCCGGAAAGGTGGTGACGGTGGCAGACAACGCCTATGCCAACGGAGGCGATCTGGATCTGATCCGCATCTTGGACGCCGATCACCTTCTGATGGACTTGCAGGGATATGCAGGTTGGAACACCAATGCCAACACCATGGGCTGTGCCATCGCCATGGGCGTCTGCGCCTTCCTCTATGGAGAACAGGGGCTCTTTCCGGATCCTGCATCAGAAACGCAGAGACGGAATTTCCTGATCTCCCGCTACCTCGAGGACGCCTGCTATCAGGCGGATGTTCGACAGTGTGTGACGAAGAAAATCCCTCCGCTTGGTTTTTGACTATTTTTCACTGGAGAAGAGGAGGGAGAAGTGAGAGACCTGATTCTTGCAGAACTGCAGATCAGGATAGAAACAGAACTCTCTTCCCTGGCGGACCGGATTCAGATCCGTCGTCTTACCCTTCCCTGGAAGAGAATGTTTGAAATAGATCTGGAAGCTCTCTTATCATAAGACTGACAGAGGAAATGGTTCTGTTGAATCTATGTGAAACGGACAGAATGACTTTGACAGACATGTAGACGGCACCAAAAAAAGTCGACGAATGAATCAACAACTAAAAAGTAGCAAGAAACGGCATCTCTTAAGAGATTTCATCTACAGGGGCTTGGATTTTTGCAGGGCACGGATGTATTTTTGCCCGAGAGAACTGAGTCTGGAATCTCTTCTCTTGATATAGCCGATGTGCATGATTTTTATCGCTCTCAAGAGGCACCACCGTGTACTCCGGACCGTTCAGCTCTTCGCAGATGATGCCGGAGCAGAGGGTATAGCCGTTTAGCCCCACCATCAGGTTGAGCATGGTCGCCCGGTCGGAGGCTTTGATCAGCTGTCTGTAGTTATAGGTCGCATAGACTTCTTCCGCCAGATAAAAAGCCCTGTTCTCTCCCTGATCGAAGGAAAGACAGGGATAGGGCTGGAGATCCTCTAAACTCACCGACTTGCGGGATGCAAGCGGGTTGGATGTTGCCATGAAGGCGTAGACCTTGCAGGGAAAGAGCTCCGTAAAGTCCAGCTCGTTTTCCTGCAACAGCTTGGTCATGATTTCCCGGTTAAAATCATCCAGATACAGCACGCCGATTTCGCTCTTGTAATGGCGCACGTGCTCGATGATCTCCGCCGTTTTGCATTCATAGATGCCAAAGGCATACTCGTCCGGCGAACAGTCCTTCGCCACCTCGATAAAAGCGCTCACCGCAAAAGTGTAATGCTGTGTGGACACACTGAAGTTCTTTTTGCTGACCTGTTTTTAGGACGAATTTCTCCTCTGTGAGGCGGTAGTCTTTGACGATCTGCCTGGCATAGATGAGAAATTCCTCTCCCTCCTCCGTCGGCAGAATCCCTCGATTGGTCCGGTGAAACAGCGAAATCCCGATTTCCTTTTCCAGATTCTGAATCCCCGCAGACAGGGAAGACTGCGAGATGAAGAGCGCCTGGGACGCCTGAGACATGGAACTCTTTTCCGAAACCGTTACGGCATAGATCAGCTGCTGTAATGTCATCTCTGTTCGCTTTGGACAGCAGTCACAATCATCTGCGCACAAACATCCTGCGGAATCCTTCCGGTGTCCAGACTCAGGTGATAATTCCGCGCATCTCCCATCGGGCAGCCGGTGTATTGACGGTAATAATTCTCTCTGCCCTCTTCGCGCTTATTGACCAGCCTCTCCAAATCCCTCCCGGTATGTCCCTGGTTTTCCGGCAGCTGTGCGGCACGGGCAAGGCGGGTCTTTCTGTCTGCAAAAAGAAACACATGAAAGCCCGGAATGCCTTCTTCGCTCAAAATATGTCCCCCGCATCTGCCCAGAATGATGCAGGGAGTTTGGGCCAGTTCTAAAATCACCTCTCTCTGTGCCTTAAAAATCTCGTCATAGGAACTGGAATAAACCGCAGCATTGTTCAAGAAGGTGTTCATCCATCTGGCTCCCCTTGACATCTGCTCGCTTTCCTTCCGGATATCTTCCTCAGCATAGCCGCTTTCTTTTGCGACTTTTTTTGATGATTTCATCCCGCCCGTACAGGGGCAAGGACAGCAGATCCGCTACCTTCTGCGCGATCGTTCTTCCAAAGGCGCCGTACTCTCTGGAAATGGTAATCACCGGTATCTTCCGATCAGACATTTTTCTCCCCCTGTCGTTTTTGCTTTTTTCCCATCCAAAACAGTAGGACCAGGTTGCCTGCAACCAGTCCCAACCCGCCCAGGTCGGTCAGTGCTCCCGGGTAGATCAGCATCAGTCCTCCTGCTGCCAGCAGAAGACGCATCAAAAGCGGGATTTTTTTGCAAAGCAGTAACCCTCCAGTGCCGCTGCGACTGCAAAAAATGCCGATAAAGGAGGTCGCTACAATCTGGATGACCTCCGGCGCTGTCGTTCCGATTAACAGCATCGCAGGACTGAAGCAGAAAATGAACGGTACGATGAAGGCAGCAATCGCCAGTTTAGATGCATTGAAGGCTGTCTTCATCGGATTGCTCTTGGCGATGGCACTGCCGGCATAGGCGGCAAGCGCCACCGGCGGCGTGATGTCCGCCACAATTCCGAAATAGAAAACAAAGAAATGTGCTGCCATCGCAGGCACGTTCATCCGAATGAGAATCGGTGCGGTCGTCGCTGCCATAATGCAGTAATTTGCCGTGGTGGGAACCCCCATCCCCAGTACAATGCAGCAAAGCATCGTCAAAAGCAGCGCCACGATCAGCCGCTCTCCTGCCAGTCCCACAATGGCATTGATCAGGTCGTTGGCAAGCCCCTGTCATCGTGATGCAACCGGAGATGATCCCCGCCACACCACAGGCTGCTCCCACCGTGATGGCGCTCTTTCCTCCGGATTCCAGCGCATCGAGAATCTTCGAGGGCGTGATGCGGTTTTCTTTATCCAAAAGACTCACGCCAATCGACAGGAGAATGGCCAGAGACGCCGCCTTCTGCATCGTCATATAGTTGCCGGAGACCCAGACGACCAGCGCAACCAGAGGAATGAGCAGGTATGCTTTCCGAATCAGCTTCGAAAATTTCGGCAGCTCTTCTTTCGGGATTCCGGAAAGCCCGAGTTTTTTTGCCTCCAAATGCACAGAGATGAAGATCCCGCCAAAATATAGGGATGGCAGGAAGAATCGCTCTTCCGATGATATCCGAATAAGGCACTCCGATGAAGTCCGCCATCAGGAAGGCTGCCGCCCCCATGATCGGAGGCATGATCTGCCCGCCGGTCGAGGCTGCCGCTTCTACGGCTCCGGCAAATTCAGGCCGGTAACCCGTTTTTTTCATCATCGGAATGGTGACCGCTCCCGTGGTGACCGTATTCCCCACCGAAGAACCGGAGACCATACCGCAGAGGGCGGAGGAAATGACCGCCACCTTTGCCGGTCCTCCTGCAAATCGTCCGGCGATACAGTTTGCCAGTGAAATAAAGAAATTGGAAATCCCGGTTCTCTCTAAAAATGCACCGAAGATGATAAAGACCACAATGAACTTCGAGCAGACGTTAACTGGAGTGGAGAAAATCCCCTCCTTCGTATAGAAAAAGGTTCCGCACCAGATACCTCACCCCTGCCAGGAAAAGAGGGATTGGTGAGTCCGACGCTGAGTGCATAAATCATAAAAAAATCCTGCCACAATGAGAATCGGAGCCCCACACAACGTCTGGTGACCTCAATGAGGGCGGCAAGACCGATGATCCCGATGCCAATCTGAAGCCAGGTGAAATGCGTGCCCTGGTTCACGATTTTTCTCCGCCTGCGCGGCATAGTAGAAGAAGGCGCCGCTGCCGATCACCATGAAGAGGATGTCTCCGGGCGGCATGGTGTTTGCCTTCATTTTCAGGCTCTTTTTGCCGGATACAACAAAAAGCCCATTAGGATGATGACCCCCAGAAAGGACGTCAGCCTGATTTCTTCCAAAAAGGTGGCAAAAAGCGTGACATAGATGCACCAGAGAGAAAACAGGATCATGATTCCCTTCACGACGAGTCCGGGCCTTCCTTTCCAGATCCGCGTGTTGGATTCACGATCGTACTTCCGCATCAGGGCATCGATATCCTTTTGCATCTGTTCGCGATTCTGTATTTCCTGATCCACTACTGCTTACTCCTTTGTCCTTACCTGATAACCTTTTTCTTCGTAATATTTGGCAGCCCCGTCGTGATAGGGCACTGTTTTCACGGAAGCCGCCTTCTCCACGTCGAGTTCCTCTCCCCTGGCGTTTTCTTTGGCAATTTCCTTCGCATGATCGAAAATTGCCTCGGTCAGTTGATAAACCAGATGGGGATTGGCATCGGCACTGACCACAACGGTGGCTTCTACCGCTATGGTTGCGATGTCCTCTTCCTGCCCCGGATACGTTCCCTTCGGAATCGTAAAGGCCTTGTAATAAGGGTCATCCTTTAAGATCTGCTCTCTGATCTTTCCCTCAATCGGAATCAGTCTGACACCGTTGGTGGTGGCCAGTTCCGTGATGGCAGTGGTCGGCGCTCCCGCCACAATAAAGGCGGCGTCGATTTTGCCATCCTTCATGGCCTCTTTGGAATCCTCGAAAGACTGATACTGCGGTTTGATGTCTTTGAGCGACAGCCCTGCATGCGACAGCACATCTAACGCATTGAAGTAAACCCCGCTTCCGGACTGTCCGATCGAAACGCTCTTGCCCTTCAGATCCTCCACCGTCCTGATGTTTTTATCCATGGTAAACAGCTGTACCGTCTCTGCATAGAGCGCACCCAGCACGCGGAAACCATGATTCTCCCCTTCTCCCTGAAAGGCTCTCGTGCCGTTCCAGGCATAGGTTAACACATCCGACTGGGTAAAGCCCAGCTGGAAGTCGCCGTCCTGGATGCTCTGCAAATTCACCTTGGAGCCTCCCGTGGAGACCGCCGTCACACGAATTCCCGCATACTCTCTCATATACTGCGCCAGCACCCCGCCATACGCATAATAGGTTCCTGCCGTTCCGCCGGTTCCAAACATCATCCTCTGCCCATTCCCGCAGCCGCTAAGAAGGGGAATCAGCAGGATCAGACCGGAAATCAGAGGAATGATTTTCCTGGTAAAAATGATTTCGTTTCAATTTCTCTCCTCAACCCTCGTTAAAAACAGATTGCTTTCAAAGGTTCGATTGAATCCCTGCCACCCGGGTTCGGTGCTTTTTTTGTTGCAACTCTTTCATCATTTCCATCTTGGCGTCCGTGTTGTCCGCAAGGTTGAGCGCTACCGCCTCCGCGATCGCCGGCTTTTTGGGGAACCGTACTCATATTCCCCGTGGTGCGCCAGGATGCAGTGCTGCAACTCCTGCAAAAAGCAGCGGAGGAAAGGAGGAAGCGCCTGTGCCTTCTGCTCAATCATCATCGTACCGATCACGATGTGACCCAAAAACTGTCCCGCATCCGTATAATCGTTCTGCGGAAAAAGGGAAAGCTCCCTTGTTTTGCCGATGTCATGCAGGATGGCTGCGCTGACTAAGAGATCCCGGTTCAAGAAGGGGTACGTCCGGCTGAAATGGTCACAGAGCCTTGCAACGCTTAGCGTATGCTCCAGCAGTCCCCCGATAAACGCGTGGTGCATGGTCTTGGCTGCAGAAGAAAGGCGGAATTTTTTTGGCAAAGGTCTGGTCCTCCACAAAGATGGCGCTTAACAATGCTCTTAAGTGAGAATTGCCGATGCTGTCCATCAGCTGCAGGAGGGCGGCAAACATTTCATCATTGCTCTGCTCGGACACCGGCAGATAGTCGGAGGGATTATATTCTCCTTCCCGGCAGGTTCTGGCTCGTTTGATGGAAAGCTGTAAAGCTCCGTTGAACACCGTCACTTCTCCGAAGACATCCACGTAATCCATGGCATCAAATTCACCGATGCCGTCGCTGTTCGGTTCCCAAACCTTGGCGTCGATCATTCCGGTCTTGTCCTGCAAGACCACGTTGTCGTACGGCTTTCCCGTCTTGGTTACCGCTGCGTTCCTGCTCTTGCAGAGATAAATACCGGAGATACGATCCCCTGACTGCATGTCTTTGATATATTTCATCTTTTCTTCTTACCCTTTCAGTCGTCCCTGTCCTGTAAGTCCATCTGCGACGCATCGCCAAGCGTCATTGTCCTACTGGTTTCGATGTAGCTTCCCTTGCTCTCCCGCATCAGCGTAATCCGCACCTTCTCCTCCGGCCTTGCCCTGGAAAGCGCAAGCACCAGGGCGCTACAGTTCAGCGTCTGTGCCTTGCCGAAAGAAGTAATGACGTCTCCGCTTTTGCAGCCCCGCCTTCATGGCGGGTGAGTCGACCTCGACACCGGCAATGTATGCTCCTGCGGGATTCCCTCCTGCGCTCTGATATAATCCGGCACGTCGGCGCCGTGAACGCCCAGGTAGGCCTGGGGGGAATGGTTGGACAGCTTTTCAATTGTGTCTTTCAGCGGAGAAATGGCCGCAGCACTCAGGCAGGTCTGGTCGCTATCCTTCGCTGAGAAAGTGGGTGTAATCAGTCCCACAATCTCGCCCTTCAAATCAATCAGCACCCCGCTGCCGGCGGGAGAAGGAGGCATGTTGGTCGTTAGATAATTGCTGTCCAGATCGGTCAGATTCATCCCCCTGGTCTGTGAAGTGATTTCGCCATAAACAACGGAAGCCTCCGCACCGGTCGGGGCGCCCACCGCAATGACGAACGATCCCGTTAAGGAACTCCCGTAGGAAGAGCCCAAACGAAGGGAAGGCATCGTCTGCTTGACGGGAACCGGGATCTCCTCATTATCCACCGCCAGAATACAAAGACCGGTAGCGGGATTCCTGGATTTGATCCTGGCGTCCACCACCGTGCCTCCCGGCAGAGTCACATGAATGTCTTTGGCTTTTTTTCACCGCCGATTCATCACAAAGAACCAACGTCTGCGTTCCATTGTCCGCGATGATGGCCCCTGCCTGCGAGCCGCTCGACTCAAACTGTTCGTTGATAAAGTCCGTTCCTGAAACCGTTCCCGTGACCGTCACCATGGATCTCTTTGCCTTTTCCGCAACGAGGCGCACCGATTGCATCATTTCTTCGAAATCACCGGCATTAAACTGGTATGATCGAAGGGCACGGATCATCTCTTCTTTCTCGCTCTTCACGATCTCTTTATCATCCGCAAAAAGATCCTCCGGTGCAATTTCCTTCCCCTCCTCTTCCTTCGGAAAGGTGACGGCTCTTGGCTCGGGTCCCGGATTGATTTTGCTGTTAAAAAAAGGCTCCAGCAGAAGGAAGGTAGCGCACGCCACTCCCCCGAACATCACCGCCATCAGCATGGTGATGATGGTCCCTTCGCATCAGGCTTTTTTGTAATTGACCGGACGCTCTTTGATCTTCTCCGTGATGAAGTCTGTGTTGGCAAGAGGATGCTCCCCGGGGGCATCTCTATCCCTTCCCTAGTTCTCCCTGCTTGATTTCCCGCTTTTTTTCCTGATGAAAAAAGGATTTCTCCTCCGCCATAACCACTCACCGCCGTAAAAAAGTCAAGCGTGCAGGCTGTCGATAAAATGCTTCAGCCTCTGCATCGCCTGTTTTAAGGTGTCCATCGAATACGCATAGGAAATCCGGATAAAACCCTCTCCGCAGCTGCCGAAGGCATCTCCCGGAACGACGGCAAGCTTTTTCCTGCTGCAGCAGTTTCATGGTGAAATCGTCGCTGGTAAGACCGAACTTCCTGATTTCAGGGAAACAGTAAAATGCGCCGAACGGCTCGAAACAGGGGAGTCCCATTTCCGCAAAGGCATGCATCAGGTAGCGTCTCCTATGGTTGTATTCCGTGCGCATCTTCTGTACATCCACATCCCCGTTTTTCAGTGCCTCAATCCCGGCATACTGGCTGGTCGTCGGTGCACACATGATCGCAAACTGGTGAATCTTGAGCATCTGCCGGATGATTTCGATCGGCCCGATGCAATAGCCGAGTCTCCAGCCCGTCATCGCATAGGCCTTGGAAAATCCGTTAATCAGAATCGTTCTCTCTTTCATACCCGGGATCTGCACGATGCTGACATGCTTCTTTTCATAGGTCAGTTCGGCATAAATCTCATCGGAAATCACGATCAGATCCCTCTCGATCACAACCTTTGCAATCTTCTCCAGGTCCTCCCTCTCCATAATCGCACCGGTCGGATTATTCGGATAAGGTAAGACCAGGATTCTGGTTTTCTCCGTGATTTTCTGAAGGATCTCCTCCAGCTTCAGGCGAAAGTCATTCTCCGCCTTCAGCTCGATTATGACGGGAGTTGCATCCGCCAGAATGGCACAGGGTTCATAGGAAACATAACTGGGCTGAGGAATCAGCACCTCGTCTCCCGGATTGACCATGGCACGAAGCGCCAGATCAATTGCTTCCGAGCCCCCAACTGTAATGAAAACCTGAGAAGGCTCATAGGAAACACCCTGCGATCGCTCCATGTACTTACATACTTCCTGCTTCAGCTCCAGAAGCCCCGCATTGGAGGTATAGAAAGTTCTGCCCTTCTCCAGAGAATAGATTCCCTCGTCTCTGATATGCCAGGGGGTGTCGAAGTCCGGTTCTCCTACTCCCAAGGTGATCGCATCCTGCATTTCGCTTACGATGTCAAAATATTTACGGATGCCTGACGGCTTTATCCCGATGACCTTGTCGGAAATCCTGTTTCTCATGGCGTCATCTTCTCCCGGATATCTTCCCTCTTCTTGGCAAGCACCGTTCCGTAATCCTTGTATTTCTTCAGGATGAAATGCGTGGAAGTGGAAGAACCGTATCCAGGGTGGACAGCTTCATGGTGACAAAACCTGCCACATCCTGCATGGTTCTACCCTCAATGATGACCATCAGATCAAAGCCCCCGCTCATCAGATAAACGCTGTTCACCTCCGGGTATTTGTAGATTCGCTCCGCGATCGAGTCAAAAACCGATCCCTCTCTGCGGCGAAACCTTCACCTCGATTAACGCATTCACCCGCTCCCCGCTGGTTTTGGACCAGTCGATCAGCGTGTGGTAACCGCAGATCACGCCCTCCGTCTCCATATCCTGAATCTCATTGGCAATCAGGGTTTCCTCGGAATCCAAAAAGTACCGCCAGCTCTTTGATGTTGATTCTGCTGTTGCGCTCGATCACGGTAAGTATCTCACTGCGTAAATCCATCTTTCTCTCCTTCCAATCCCTAGGTCTAACGATTTGTTCAGAGCCCTACCTCTGTTTTCCCGCTTGCATCCCGCCTGATTCGTCCGGTTCACCTGACTCGTCTGATTCGTCCGGTTCGTCTGATTCGTCCGGTTCGCCTGATTCGTCCGGATCTGCAAGGATACGAAGGATTTCATCCGGCTGCGGTTTGTCCAGATAACGAACCTCCTCGCCGTTTCTTAGAATTCCTGCTCGTCCTGCCGTGCATACTCCCAATTCGGTAAGCGGGAATCCCTCGCAGATAAAAGCCTGCGTGAATTGCTCTACCTGTTCCCTTGGCACCGCGATGAGAAGTCCTCCCTGGCTATGCAGATAATAGGGATTCACCTGCAACCATTCACAGATCTCGATCGTCTCCTGTAAAATCGGAATTTTTCGAAAGTCGATTTCCATTCCGCAGGGAACCTTTCCGCTGTGCATTCCGGAAGCGCCTCCGCTTTGCCACTTTCCGCCGAAAAAAACTCCCACAGGCAGGGAGAGGATGCCTCCGCCGGAGAGATCCTGCATCCGCACCGCTCCGTTTCTCCTCGCAAGCTGTGCAAAATGGCTGATTCTCTCTCTTCCTCTCAACTTCTTTTCCGTGTTTTGAAGAAAGCGGGCAGGAAAAGTCTCCCGAAGCTCGTCCTTCTTTTCTTCCAGCAACATTTGCGTGCCGGAAATCCCGATCTGCCCTGCCAGAAGAATCACATCTCCCGCATCCACCTGCCTGAAATCGTTTCTATCAATATACCCGATTGCCTGTACGCTCACAAGAGGATCGCGAATTCCTGCACAAACTTCGGTATGCCCCCCGAGTATCGGGACTTCCGCAACCTGTGCCGCCACCCCCATCATCTCCTTCAGGCGCTTCTCCGGTACCTTCTCCGGCAGAAACACTTCCAGTGTGATGCCCGCAGGTACTGCCCCCGCTGCAGCCAGATCGTTGCAGGCGCCGGCGATGGCATAACGAATACCCTCCCGCACGGGGTATGCGATCGGGTACACGGAGACATAGATACGTCCGCTCTCCGTCGTTCTTTCTGGAAGAAGAGCGGAAAGCGGACGAAGAACCGACCTTTGTAAAATCGGTTCGGTAACCTTCCCGATTCTCACCTTCTTACTGCGTCCCCGCCTGAGCTGCCGCAAGTGCCGCCGCGGCCTGCGCCTGTGCCGCCTGAGCTGCCGCAATGGCGTTCGGATCGCCGCTTTGCACCGCCGCCTGCGCCTGTGCATTCGCCGCAACAACGGCCGCCTGCGCTGCGGCAAGAGGGGTCTGCTCCGGCGTCTGCGGTGCCGATGCAAGAGCTCCCGCCGCCTGTGTGATCGTCGCCTCATCCCCCGTTGCAACTGCTGCCTTCAGCTGCTCCAGTGACGCGGGATTTGCGCCTGCCGTTCCCACCGTCAGAATCTTCTTCGCCGGCATATAAGAGGAGTGGTTGATCACTTCTCTGCTCACCTGCTGCCCATTTTCTTTGACAACCTTCCAAAGTTGTGCCTTGTAACCGGTATGCGCACTCTGCGTCACCCGTGCGAACCCTGCAGGCTTCGTGGCATCCATCGTCACCTGAACACCGACAGGATCAATGGTTTTGCAGGGTCTCGGATTCATAACTCACCTCTCTGTTCGGATCTCTCTTTTCACAGCCGTAAATCGTAAAGGTGATGCTCTTCCCTACGGTGCTCCCCTCTATATAGATCGGCGCATCCGTATTATTCACGAATCTGAAATCTTTCCCGCTGGACTCCGCAATGGCGGCATCCATGCTCGGTTTTACATAATTGACAATCATGGAGTGGTTCTGTCTCTGCTTGATTTCCAGCTCCGATTTCAGGCAGGCATTGTAAAGGGTGGTGGAAACCTGGCAGATTCCTCCCCCGAAACTCTCCACCACTGTTCCGTTCAGGTAGGAACCCGCCAGTTCATACCCGTTGGCTTCGGTAAAAGGCGAAATGGCCTTCAGCGTGGAAAATTCTTCTCCGGGATAGATCGTTGCCCCGTTGATCAGCCTGCAACCGTTCGCGATATTCTTGCAGCGAGCAGCGCCGCTGGTGGCATAGGAGGTGGTGAAGGTTCCCAGGACATCCTTGACCTGCTCCAGGGACTCCCGGTTTCCCTTCGGCTCTTCCTTCACGACACTCAGCGGAATCTCCGTGTCGTCGCCGCCTGCCCAGTTCTTTGTAAGCGCCGTCCGAATGGCTTCCTCCGCCTTCTTTTCATCAATCTCATAACCTGCCCGTCCTTCCGTGATTTCAAAAGAAGAACCGACCCTCTTTAAACCGAAGTTAACTGCCGGACTGACAAAGGAGGCGCACTTTTCCTGCAGCGTTCCTGCGATCTCTTCCGAATCAACGGAGAGACTGAGCGGCAGATGCTCTCCGGATGCGTTTAGATCCTTGATCGCCTTATAACGGCTGACAGCGTTTCCTCTTTTGCCCAATTCGACCGCATATTCCACCATATCGGGGTCCTTCCAGGACAGACCAAAATCACCCGCTGTCAACGTCAACTTCTCACCCGTATCCTTGTTGACGAGGGTGACTTTGTCCCCACTAAGCTGGTTGACATACGCTTGAACCGCCCCCCTGGCCTCCTCTGCCGTCATCCCTGATACGTCCACGGTACCAATGAACACATGGTTATGGATTTTATTCGACTCTTCCTTCTCCTGTGCGGCGGATAGTGCATAGGACACCTCCTGCGCTCTGACCGGTCTTCCCTTTTTTACCGAAAAAAAGAGAGCGAGCCCCAGACAACCAGCCGTCAAAAGAAAGATTCGTTTCTTACGAATCTGTTTTCTCTTCATATTGAAATTTACTCCCCTTTCAACTACACTATTCTATATGGCTTTCCCTTTTTTACAATCGCTCTCATTCTGATTATTTTTATTCCAGGTGAGGACGCATCAAGTGAATATTAAGGGAAAAAAAGAGATCGATCAGGGACTTCTGGAAGCGCGAACACGACGCAAATTTTTACCAGAAAAAGTCTTGATTCTCTTTCGCTTGTCCATATACCGGCAGACCGTTTGCCCTTCTCCGTTCCCCTTCCGGATGCCGCTGCCAAAGAGGCCGCAAATACCGTGCAGAACCTGGCCGAGCGAGGTGCAAAAAAATCGCCAACCTCACCGGGTTATCCAATACCGATCTCAAGCTGGAATGGGGAACTGCTAATCTTCCCGCACTCACCGAGTTTGACGATAATTATACCACGCTTGTCAAAGCCCTTCACGCCTGGGGAAAGGGACTCTTGGACGCCGGATTTTACAAAGAGGCTGCTGAAGTGCTGGAGTTTTCCGTTTCCACCAAAAGCGATATTCGGGCTACCTATGAGCTCCTGGTAGATCTATACCAGACCAAACTCGGTCTTTCTCTTACAGAAAGCAGACAGAAGATCGCGGCGCTGGAGCAGATTGCCTCACAGTTGTCTACGCTGAACAAAAATCAAATCCTGCGCTTCCTGCAGGAGGCGCTTCAGCGAAACGAAGCTTAGGTCTGTAACCGATTTTCCGGTATCTCTTCCCACTCCCCTGTTATTTCGCCTTGCCTTCCTTTGATCCGGAATTTCTCCCGCCCCCGGCAGATGGACAGAGATCTTGTAAGAAACACTCTTCACACTTCTGGGATTGCGCCTTACAGATCGTTCTGCCAAGCGTGATGATCTGCATATTATAGCGAATCCAGTGTTCCCTGGGCAAAATCTTCATGAGGTCGTATTCGACCTTCTTCGGATCTTCTTCTTTCGTCAATCCCAGCTTCCGCGAGATCCTGCCGACATGGGTGTCCACGACAACCGAAGGCTCCTCGAAAATATTTCCCCGAATGACATTGGCTGTTTTTCCTCCCGACGCCGGGAAGCGTGACCAGTTCCTGAATGTCTCCAGGGAACGTTCCCGCCGTAATCGCGCACCAGCCGGTCACAACAGGCGATGATGTTTCTCGCCTTGCTGTGATAAAAGCCGCAGGAATGAATGCTCTCCTCCAATTCTTTTAAATCCGCCCCTGCAAAAGCCTGTGCATCCGGATACTTCTGAAACAGAGCCGGCGTGACCAGATTGACCCGCGCATCAGTACACTGGGCCGACAGGATGGTGGCGATGAGCAGCTGCAGAGGATTCTCATGATGCAAATAGCATTTCGTATCCGCGCCGTACTCTTCGTCCAGCCTGTGTAAGATCTCACTTACCCGAAGCATCAGCTTCTCCGTTTTTCTGACCATAGCTTCCTCTCATTAGTCCTTTTGATTTGGATTCTTCACTATTTTTCTCATATTCCTCAAGATTTAACTCTCGACGAAGTTCTGCTTTAGTCGGCATATAGGGGTAAATATTTTGCCGCAAAGATTTGTTGGTTATCCTCCGGTAAAGTATATTCCACTAATGTATCACTCTTATCCGCGCAGAGAACAATACCTATTGGAGGATTATCTCCTTCATTCATCATCGTTCGCGTATAGTAATTGACATACATCTGCATCTGTCCCAAATCCTGATGTGTCAAATCACCAATTTTTAAATCAATTAAAACAAAGCACTTCAAAATATAGTTGTAGAATACAAGATCGATATAAAAATGCCTTCCGTCTGCATTAAAATGTTTTTGCCTGGCAACGAAGGAATAACCACGCCCTAATTCCAACAAAAACTTCTGTAGATGATCAATTAGCGCCTGTTCCAACTCGGATTCATAAAAATGTTCATTCGGTGGTAAATCCAAAAACTCAAGAACATAAGGATCCTTGATAATCTTTTCATATTCCGGTTTCGGCTCTAAAATATCAATTTCGCCAGCGACAGCATCTCTCTCTTTACTAGACAATATCCTCTGGTAATAAAATGAATTGATTTGGCGATTTAATTGCCGGGAGCTCCACCCTGCTTTCGTTGCCTCCTCCATGTAAAAACTCTCGTGCTTTTTCATCAGAAATCCTCATGAGCGATCGATAATGAGTCCAGCTTAATTCAGGACGCAGTGCGTCCTGAATTGGGAATGTAGCATAGAACCTTCGCATATTTCTTAAATTACTCTCGTCATAACCCTTACCAAACTCCTTTGTCAACTTTTCTGAGAGAAATTGAAGAAGCTGTTTTCCATAAGCCGCTCTATCATTTTCTCCACAAGACTCGTAGATTTTTCTTCCCTATATTCCAATAAGCAGTCACCATTGCAAAATTGACGGCGGAGTATAGTTGCCTCTGAGCCGTTATTATAAAATTTCTAACTTCATAATATGTATTGTCTGCAGCTGCTTCCTTATCCGGCGTAACAGAATTGATATGATCCATAGCTCCCCTCATTTCTTCTTCACCGCCCCCAAAAGGAGAAAGGAAGCGCTTATATATTCATGTCATGGGTTCAAAAGGATGGGACACTTCATGATACCCGAAAATCGTTCCGATGGGAATCCCGCACCGCCACAAAGAAACACCCGCACGTCTTTTCACATGCGGGTGTTTCGTTTCATCTCCGGTGATTATTAGCCACTTTCGTCTCCCTGCTTCCCTACTCCTGAAGGACGCAGTCTCCTTCTCTTCTCAAATAAGAGAGAGGAACAGCTCTTTGATCTCCTCGAATTTGGGATCTCTGGGATTTCCCGGGCGGCAGGCGTCATCCATGGCGGACTGGGAAAGGAAGTCCACATCTTCTTCCTTCAGGATTCCCTTCAAATCCTTCGGGATACCGACATCTTCCGCCAGCTTCCTCACCGCGTCAATGGCGGCCTTCTGGTACTCTTCCTTGGACATGTTTTTCGGTACCGGAAACGCCCATGGCCTTTGCCACTTCTCTTAATTTCTCACCGACGGCTTCCTTGTTATATTCCATCACCGTAGGCAAAATGATGGCGTTTGCGACACCGTGAGGGGTATCGTAGAGGGCGCCGAGACCATGTGCCATGGAGTGAACAATGCCGAGTCCGCAGTTGGAAAAGCCCATGCCGGTCAGGTACTGTCCGATTGCCATCCCTGCCCTGCCTTCTTCGGTGTTTTCTACCGCTCCGCGCAACGACTGTGCAATCAGCTCGATCGCTTTTTAAGTTAAACATGTCGGTAATGACGTTGGCAGCCTTTGTCGTATATCCCTCAATGGCGTGGGTCAGCGCATCCATACCGGTGGATGCGGTCAGTCCCTTCGGCATACTGGACATCATGTCGGGATCTACAAAAGCGACGACCGGGATGTCATGGGCATCTACGCAGACAAACTTTCTCTTTTTTTCCACGTCTGTAATGACATAGTTGATGGTCACTTCCGCTGCCGTTCCTGCCGTCGTCGGAACCGCAAAAAAATCGGAACGGCCGGCTTCCTGGTGGCGGAGAGTCCTTCCAGACTTCTCACGTCTTCAAATTCCGGGTTGGCAATGATGATACCGATGGCCTTGGAGGTGTCCATGGAAGATCCTCCTCCGATTGCAATCAGATAATCCGCACCGGATTTCTTGAAGGCGGCCACACCGCTCTGTACATTTTTCAATCGTCGGATTCGGCTTAATATTGGAATACACCTCATAAACCCAGACCCTCTTTGTCCAGAAGATCGGTGACCTTTTTTGTCACATTGAATTTCACCAGATCCGGATCGGAACAGATAAAAGCTTTATGAAAGCCGCGCAGCTTCGCCTCTTCCGGGACACTTAAAACTGCGCCCTTGCCATGATAAGAAACCTCGTTCAGTACAATTTTTGTTTGCCATGAATCTCTCCTTCTTTGTTGTCTTTTCCTGTTGTCTATCTATCATTTCTCTGCAGGGTGAACCCGCTTTTTGCCGCTTCTCTCATCCCTTCCCGGCGGCTGCTTACGCGACACCCTTTTGCAGCATGATATTCCCGTAAAGTGCTTTCTCTGAAGTCGCGATGATGACGTAACAGCTCTTCGCTTCCTTATAAAACGCAAACCGCTCCACACTGCCGATCACGTTTTTACGCTCCTCATGCTTCTGCACGATCTGCTCAAACTCGTCCCAGATCGGCGTGGCAACCGTGTCTCCCGGTACCTTCTGCATGATGCTCACCGGTTTTTCGACATAGGTGTCTAGCGGCAGCAGCTGTAAAAACCGCATCTAAAAATCTCACAGACGCCATGCCCGTCCATGCGAATGACATAGGCGTTCTCCCCCACCGTATGCACAGGAAAATTTCCATCTGCAATGAGGAGGCGGTCCGAGTGTCCCATCTCGCAAAGATGCATCAAAAGCTCGGGTGGAAGAATAGCCGGTATTCCTTTCAGCATTTGTTTTTCCTTTCTTGAAACGGGGCATTGCTACCTGCAATACCCCGTTTTGTAAAGCTAAGCCCCAATTTGTTTCGAATCTCTTCTTGCTTCGATTTTTCATCTGCACGTAAGCGCCGTTTTAGCTGTGCTTAAGTGCCGTTCTCTTCGATTTTTCTCTTCGATCTTACTCGTAGAGGCAGGGTGCGATCTTCGGATCTTCCATGTTGTCCTTTGTGTACCAGAGTGCGCCGGTATCGACATCGGAAACCGACTCGCCGTTGGAAGCCTTGACGGCAAGCTCCACTGCCTTGTAGCCGATCTGCACCGGATCCTGTGTCACCGATCCCGCAAAAAGACCGTCGCGGATCGCCTGCAGCTGTTTGCTTCCTGCATCGAATCCTACTGCGGTAACCTTGCCTTCGCCAATCTTGTCCAGGCCTTCGTTTGCAGTAATAATCGCGTTGGCTGCAAACTCGTTGGAGCCATAGATCGCAATCAAATCGGACTTCTCAAGGATGGCAGAAGCCACTGCTGCCGCATCTGCATCTTTTACTTCCGCCGGAATGCCTACATCGATAATGACGGGAGCGCCCTTCTTTTCTTTCTTCAGGCTGTCATGTCCTTCTACAGAGACCTTGTCCTCGCCGATTGCTGCTGTCATTCCGTCTACAAAGCCCTTGGTTCTCTCTACAATCGACTGAGAGTTGGATTCCTGCGCCACTACGCCGATTCTGACGGTCTTGCTTGCGCCGTCAATCTTGTCTTTGATCAGTTTATAGGTTTCCGATGCCGCCAGTTTGCCTGCTTCATAGTTGTTGGTCGAGGCATTTTGCCTTGATGGCTCCTTCCGGTGCATCCGGAACGCCGGAGTCAAAACCGATGATCGGGATTCCCTGATCCATCGCCGTCTGAATAGAACCGATGCAAGCCTTCGTATCCAGAGCTGCAAGACAGATCGCCGAAGGATTCTGGGCAATGGCTGCATTCAGGTATTCCACCTGCTGTGCGATCGCGGACTCGTTATCCGGTCCCTGGAAGGAAACTTCCGCATTCAAGTCTTCTCCTGCCTGCATTGCTCCCTTTTCCACTGCCTTCCAGAACTGATGCTGGAAGCCTTTGGCGATGACATTGATCGTCTTTTTTCTCGCCGCTTGCCGCCTGAGAAGATCCGCTTCCGGACTCCTCGGTCTGTGCCTGTGACGCGGACTGTCCCGCGTCGGAAGAGCTTCCTCCGCACGCTGCGAGTGACAGAGCCATCACCCCCGCCAGTAGAGCTGTTACAATTCTCTTTTTCGTGTTTTCCTCCTTTTTATCCCTTTCTTTTTCTGTTTAGGATATCCATGTAAACTGCAAATACCAGAATAATACCCGTGATAAAGAGCTGATAATGAGACTGCACCCCGATGTAAGGGAAGCCGATCTTTAACACCGTCATAATGAACACACCGATGATCGTTCCGACGATCGACCCGACGCCACCCGAGAGGGAGGTTCCTCCGATGACCACGCCTGCGATTGCATCCAACTCAAAGCCGTTACCGGTATTCGGCTGCGCCGTAGAGAACACTGCGACATAGGCGATTCCTGCCAGTGCGGCAAAGAAGCCGGAAAAGACGTAGGCAAGGGTCTCATATTTTTTTACATTGATACCGGAAAGTCTGGTCGCCTCCTTGTTGGAGCCGATGGAAAGGATGTATCTGCCGGTCTTCGTCTTGTTGAGCACCACCGCCATGATGACAGCACAGACGGCTAAAAAGCAGGAAGCCGGTCGGGAAATTCTTGGGAAGTGGGCCTCCCTCCTTCGTAATCATGAAAATCTCACGGAACCAGGCGCCGTTTGCGCTCCCCTGCGGGAATGAAATCGTTTTTGGTCTTGGAAACGATGGAACCCAGTCCTCTGGATACCATCATCGTGCCCAGGGTGGCAATAAAGGCCGGTAGCCCCAGTCTGGAGACGAGGATTCCGTTGATCAGTCCAAAGAGCGAGCCGCACAGGAGAATGACAAGGAGCACCAGCGGCATGGCCAGTCCCTTCTCCATTAAGGTTCCGCCGATCAGTGCACAACAGATGGCCACCGTTCCGATCGACAGGTCAATCCCGCCGGTGGCGATGACGAAGGTGACGCCGATGGCCATGAAGGCCACATAGTAAGCAGATTTTGAAATATTGGTAAAGGTAGTCGGTTGTAGGAACTTATCCGTCATCAGCGAGAAAACCACGCATATAACGATGAGTGCCGCAATTACCACAGCCTGTTGGTTTGAAAATATCTTCTTGATCTTCACCTTGATTCCCCCTGTCTGTTCGTAGCACAAGTCATAATGGTTTCCTGATTGACCTCTCCGATATCCAGGTCGCCGGTCACTCTGCCCTCACACATCACAATGATTCTGTCACTCATTCTCAAAATTTCCGGAAGCTCCGAGGAAATCATGATAATGGATTTCCCCTCCGACACCAGCTTCTCCATCAGCTCATAAATCTCGCTTTTTGCCCCGACATCGATTCCCCTCGTCGGTTCGTCGAAGATCAGGATCTCCGAATCCTTTAAAAAGCCACTTGGCAATGACGACCTTCTGCTGATTGCCGCCGGATAATTTTTTGATGGTCTGAAAAAAACGCCTGGCGTCTTGGTCTTTAATTCCTGCACATACTTTTTCGCTCTCTTTCCGACATTTTCCCTCATCAATGAAGAGGCCGTTTGTGAATTGATCGAGCGATGCGATGCAGGTATTTTCTTCCACCGACTTATCTACCAGCAGGCCGTATCTCTTCCGGTCCTCTGACAGATAGCCGATACCAGCTTTGACTGCGTCCTCGGTAGAGCGAATCTCCACTTCCTTCCCATGAACATAGATCTTGCCTTCGTCCATGGGGTCGGCCCCAAAGAGGAGCCTTGCCACTTCGGTTCTGCCGGCTCCCATGAGTCCGGAGAAGCCGAGAATTTCCCCTTGTGAAGCTCAAAGGAAACATCCTTCACTGCCTTTCCTCTGGAGAGATGCTCGCACTTTAAGACCACTTCGGCATCCTTCTGCACAGAGGAGGCGGTTTTCAGTTCCATAAAGACCGTTCTGCCGACCATGAGTTTAATGATGTCGTCCTTGGTGCAGTCCTTCGTGATGAGCGTACCGACATATTCTCCGTCTCTCATAACGGTGACACGGTCGGAAATCACATTGATCTCATCCATGCGGTGAGAGATGTAAATGATCCCCGTTCCCTTTGCCCGCAGGTCCCGAATGACCTTGAAGAGTTCTTCGATTTCGGACTGACTCAGGGCTGCCGAAGGTTCATCAAAGACAATCACCTTGGCATCTGCAGAAATCGCTTTGGCAATTTCCACCATTTGCTGCTTGCCGACCGTCAGGTCTCCGATCTTGGCACCGGGTTCGATGTCTACGTTCAGCTTCTCAAAGAGCGCCGCCGCATCCTTTTCCATCTTTCTGTCATCGATAAAGAGGCCGTTCATCCGCTCCTGCCCGATAAAAAGATTCTGTGCGACCGTCAGGTCATTCATCATATTCAGTTCCTGGTGAACGATGGCGATCCCCGCCTCTTCCGACTCGGAAACGGTTTTGTATTCCACCTCTTTTCCTTCGAACTGAATGGTACCCTCATCCTTTGCGTAGATTCCCGTTAAAATCTTCATGAGAGTGGATTTTCCGGCACCGTTTTCCCCCATCAGCGCCAGCACCTCTCCCTTGTTCAATTCCAACTCGGCATTCTTCAGTGCAGCAACTCCGGAGAAAGACTTCTTGATATTCTTCATCGATAATAAAGCTGCCATGCCACTCCTCCTAGTCCTTCTTGGTACTGACCCTCTGCCCGTAACTCTTAAACTTGACCGCCATCAAATCCATCTCTTCTTTCGGGAGAATCACCGGTTCTCCGATGGCTTTGGCCTTGGTATATACCTCTGCGCAGTACTCAATCTCTTCGATGATGTTGAAGGCGTTTAACAGATCCTGGGCTCCTGCCAGCAGTCCGTGGTTGGCCAGAATGACCGCCCTGCGATCCTTCATTGCTTCAAACGCATTTTTTTGCCAGCTCCATGGTTCCGTAAGTCGCATAATCCGCCACTCTGACATTTTCTCCTGCCACCGCGATCATATAATGGGTAGCGGGAAGATCCTGCCTGAGACAGGCCAGTACCGTCGCATACATGGTATGGGCATGGATCACCGCATCGATGTCGTCGCGATATTTATACGGCATGAGGTGCATCGCCCATTCGGAAGAGGGAACTCTCTTTCCCTCCACGACCCTGTCCGTCCAGATCAATGATGACAATATCTTCCGGTTGTATTTCAAAGAAGTCGATTCCGGACGGCGTAATCGCCACCTGTCCGTGCGCCCTGTCAAAAAAATGCTCAGGTTGCCGCCCGTCCCCTTGGTCAGCCCTGCTTCGACGAGCTTCTTCCCGTACTCAATCAGAAGCAGTCTTTCCTTTTCCATTAACATTGTTTTTCCTCTTTTCCCCCAGACGTTTCGCCTGCGGATATATTTTTCATGAGTCAGGGTGCCAGGCATCCCCGGCACCCCATGATACAGGCTTGCCTTACTTGTACAAAGGTCCGTAATAAGCGCAGGCTCTGTAATCCTGTCCCTCTAAATCAGCGGTTCCGAAGCCGTTAAAGGCATGCGGTCTGTAGATGCGGTTTTCTTCCACGTTGTGGAAAGCGACCGGAATGCGCAGCATGGATGCCAGTGTTAAGAGCCTGTCGCCGACATGTCCCTCTACGGTAGCCCCGTGATTGGCGCCCCATTTCGCCATCACATTGTAGACGGAATCCGCCGCTCCGATGCCGATCTTCGGTGCAAACCAGGTGGTCGGCCAGGTTCTGTCCGTTCTCTCATCCAGCGTCTTGTGCACCTCCGCATCCAGCACGCAGGTATTTCCTTCGATCACCTGCAGCGTCGGTCCTACACCCTCTACCATGTTCACACGGATCATGGTAACCGGCATCTCCGCCGCCGTCTTAAAGTGAGAAGAGAAGCCGCCTCCTCTGAAATATTCATAGTTGGCTCTGCACCAGTCGGTCGCTTCGCATAGGGCGGCGATATCCTCCTCTGTCAGGTTCCACCACTCCTTCATAGTGCCCTTCCCCGTCTCATCCTTTGCCGCAGCACTGGCATCCAGGCAGCTTGCGCCGGAATTGATGAGGTGGATGATGCCGTTCTTCGCAAACCCGGTCAGTTCTTTTCCCGTCACTCTCTTGACCGCATCGGGGGACCAGTAGGTTCTCACATCGGAGAAGATCGGCGCCTTGCCGGTGGAAAGCCATCCGAAGAGCATGGCGATTCCGTTCAAGGTGTCATTTTTCAGTCGCAAAAGGCGTCGGCATCTTCTTGCCGTTCCAGTTGAAGCCGGAAGCCATGATTGCCTCGGTGAAGTCCGCATTCGGCAGCCAGTCTGTCCACATCCGCTGTCCCTGGAAACCGCCTGCGATGGCATTTCTTCCAAGCGCTTCCTCATGCCATCCGAGTTCCTTTAACTTCGGGTTGCCGAAGAGGATATCTCTTACCACCAGCGCATGCTTGACGCAGAACTCCCACTGCTCGTCGTCCGGAATGAAGCGGGATTTGGTGATCACCTCCGGGAAGTTCTTGCCCGCATTGGTGTCATAGCCCTCTTTACAGTTCTCTTTTACCCAGGCAAGCGCCTTCTCGTACTCCTCCGGATCGTAGATGCCGATGGTGATTCTTCTAAGAACCTCCGTCATATCCACCCATTCGGTTCTCATGCCCAGGTATTTCTGCAGGAAATCCACATTTACGACGCTTCCGGCAATTCCCATGGAGACCGCACCGATGTTGACATAGGACTGATTCTTCATAATACCGACCGAAACGGCGCCTCTGGCGAAGTCCAGGATCTTCTTGGCTACATCTTCCGTGATTCCGGTATCGTCCTTATCCTGTACTTCCGTTCCGTAGATCGAGAAGGCCGGCAGCCCTCTCTGCGCATAAGCCGCCATGACTGCGGCAAGATATACGGCGCCCGGTCTTTCTGTCCCGTTAAATCCCCAAACCGCTTTGATTGTATTCGGGTTTTAAATCCATGGTTTCCGTTCCGTAGCACCAGCAGGGCGTGACGGTCAGCGTTCCGATGACATTTTCTTTGGCAAAAATTCTTCACAGACGGCCGCTTCCGCGCCGCCGCCGATGGTCGTCGGGGACAGAACCACTTCCACGGGTTCCCCGTCCGGATAACGCAGATTCCCGGAGATAAGCTTCGCTGCGCTTTTTGGCCATGTTCATGGTCTGCTCTTCTAAGGACTCTCTTACACCTCCCCATCTGCCGTCAATGGTGGGTCTGATGCCGATTCTTGGATGATTCATAATGCCTCCTTTTATTCTTCCTCTCTGATGATCTACGAATGATCTATTGGTAGCGGATTTTCGTTTGTACGAACCCGCAATGGATCCCCCGATCCCTGCAAGGATCAGATCCGGTTTCCCCGGTAATACTTGACTTCCGATGCCTCACAAATCTTCTCTCTGCCTTCGTTCACACTTGCCACTTCCTTCTCATACAAAAGCGTTAACAGAATATTGCCCAGCGCGGAACTCTCATAGGGTCCCGCCTTCACGTTAAGCTGCAGCTTCTGCGCAATCCGGGCAGCCAGCACTTCCGACTTCGCTCCCCCGCCGATCATCTGCAGCTTCGTAAATTGTCTGCCCAAAATACGCTCGATGTCTTCTTTGACCTCTTTGTACTTCTCCACCATGCTGTCATAGATCAATGTGAAGTAGGAAAAAAATCGTCCCCAGGCGCCTCCACTCCCTTCTCTTTCAGAAAGGCGTCGATTTCTTTCTTTACCTGCACGTCCTCTCTGCTGAAAAACCTCGGCGTCCATATCAATCAGCGCTTCTTTGTTCTCCTGCCCCGCATTTTTCAGCCCCGGAGGCTCCGTTTTCTTTGTCCTTCCTTGCAAAATCCTGTCCTACATAGGAGGAAATTTCTTCAAAAGAAATCTTTCTGCCAAGCTTTTCTTCCAACTGCGACTTGTATTTTTCAAAAAGGTAGAGCCCTGTGATGTTTTTGAAAAAAAATAAGTCTCCGATCCGTAGCCAAGCTCATTGGTCAGGTTGCTTTCGTATGCTTCTCTTTCCGTACAGGCCCGATCGACCGCCGTTCCGATTAAGGACCAGGTGCCGCAGCTCAGAAAAAAAGAGCATCGCGATCTCTCGCCACCTCCGTCATCAGCAGGGCGCTTGCCGTATCATGGCCGCAAACGGGAATGACATCAATGTCCAGCTTCCGCAGCCTCTCGCATTTGGCGTTTTTGGTACTGGCTCTCCACTCGCCGGCCTTGACGATTTTCGGCACCAGCTCTTTTTTTAGTCCCAATATTTGAAAGAGTGTTGCGGACACTTCCTTTTTGGTCAAATCGTAGAGCCCCGTGGTAGACCAGATGCTCTCTTCGCCGATCTTTTCCCCTGTCAAAAAAATAATAGATCAGATCGGGGATCATCAGCAGCTTATCCGCCTTCTCATAAACATCCGGCTGGAGGGTTTTCAGGGCAAGCAGTTGGTAAACCGTATTGATCGTCATGATCTGGTTTCCGCTGTTCTGAAAGAGTGTCGCCTCCTCGATTCTGGAATCCGCCTCTTTCCTTCCGATGATGAATTTCTCATCCCGGTAAGAGAACGGTGCCTGCAGCAAATTTCCTTCCTGATCGATGAGACCGAAGTCCACTCCCCAACTGTCAATGCCGATGGCGCTGACATCCGCATTCTCCAGGATCGTCTCTTCGATTTTTTTCCTATGATTCCATCCCAGTCCCAGACCAACCTGCCGTTCTTTCCCTGAATTTTATGGTTCATCCGCATCACTTCCTGCGTACGGAACTGTCCGTTTTCCAGAAAACCAACAATTCCGCGGATGGAAGTGGCCCCCCATATCGAAAAGCAAGTACCTTCTTCATCTGCCCTTCTCCAAGTCGTTTTCGCCTATCGTTTCCTGCCCCGAGATCATCCTTTCTTTCGAAATTTTTTGATGTTCTCCGCATTCTTCTCTAAAAAATATAGCATATTCAACAAAAAGGATTGAATCAATGGACGCTACGTTGAACAATTTCCCTTAAACTGTGCTATACTGTTCAAACGTGAACATTTTTCGTTCAAATTGCATTCCATCTGAAAGCGCAAACCTCGAAAATTCCAACCGAACCGGAAATGTTTCCGATTGACTTCTTACGCAGAACCGGAGGACAGCATGGGAGTAGAAGACAGAAAAAGAGAAATTCTGGAGAAGTTAAATGCACACAACGGGGTTGCCAGCATTCATTATCTGGTCGGAAACTATATTCTTCCCGTTCCACGATCCGAAGAGATCTCATTGCTCTGGAAGAAGAGGGCGTGCTAAAACGCTCCCACGGCTATGTTTCTCTGGTGACCACCTCCGCAAGCGAAAGCCCGATCAGCATGCGGCAGGTCGAAAAATCTGGATAAAAAAACAAAAAAATCGCCAAAAGGACCGAGCCTTTTATCCGGGACGGTATGGTTCTATTCTTAGATTCTTCTTCCACCGTCTGTCAGCTGGCGCCGATTTTAAAGGGGAAGAAGGACCTGACCATTATCACCAACGGAATCAATATCGCCGGCGAGCTCTCGCATGCGCACAACCTGACCTGCTTCCTCTGTCCCGGCGTATTGAAACACAAGAGCCTATCCATCGTCGGCGAGTTCACTTCCCAGTTCATCAAAAATTTCCATGCCGAACTTGCCATCCTCTCCTGCAAGGCAATCCGTGCGGACGGCATCTTCGAAGGCGACGATTCCCAGGGGCTGGTCAAAAAAAGCATGATGGAGAACGCCAACCGGGTGATTCTTCTCTGTGATCATACCAAGGAGCAGGCCATCGGCTTCTTTAAGACGACCGGTCTGGATTCTCTCTCCTGCCTGATCGCCGATGCACCTTTTTCCGACTCTCTGCAAAAAACGCTGCAGAAACAGATCCCCAAGGTGATTTCCTGATTTTTTTACATTGGCATCCTTGCTTCCATCCCTTATGATGGAGGGTGTCGCCAGTGAGATCCATGAGGGAAAAATGACGATCGATCAATCGTTGATCCGGAAAGAAAGGGAGAAACTACATGAAGAGTGATATTCAGATTGCACAGGAGGCGCAGATGCTTCCGATTGCGGAGGTCGGCGCACAGATCGGCTTAAGCGAAGAGGCACTGGAGGCTTATGGGAAATACAAGGCCAAGGTGGACCTGAACCAACTGCAGCACTTGAACCGGAAGGCGAAGCTTGTTTTGGTAACTGCCATCAATCCGACGCCGGCGGGAGAAGGCAAGACCACCACTTCAATCGGTCTGGCGGATGCCATCCATCGACTGGGAAAAAAGTCGGTTCTGGCTCTTCGCGAGCCTTCTCTGGGTCCGGTCTTCGGCTTAAAGGGCGGCGCCGCCGGCGCGGTTATGCGCAGGTTCTGCCGATGGAAGACATCAATCTGCATTTTACCGGCGACTTTCACGCCATCGGGGCAGCCAACAACCTCCTGGCCGCCATGCTGGACAACCACATCCAGCAGGGGAACGCACTGGGCATTGACCCCAGACGGATTGTATGGAAGCGCGCCGTGGATATGAACGACCGGGCGCTCCGACATACGGTGATCGGTCTGGGGAGTCCGATCGACGGGATCCCCAGAGAAGATTCCTTTCAGATTACCGTCGCCTCGGAGATCATGGCCATTTTTTGTCTTTCCCAAAATGTAACAGATCTGAAGGAGCGGCTCTCCCGCATCATCGTCGCCTATACCAGAGATAGAAAGCCCGTCACCGCCCACGACCTGAAGGCGGAGGGTGCCATGTGTGCCTTGTTAAAAGACGCCCTTCGGCCGAACCTGGTGCAGACGATCGAGCACACCCCCGCCTTCGTACATGGCGGCCCTTCGCCAATATCGCCCATGGCTGTAATTCTGTCCTTGCCACAGAGTGTGCCATGAAGCTGGGGGATTATGCAATTACCGAGGCCGGTTTCGGTGCCGATCTCGGCGCAGAAAAGTTCCTCGACATCAAGTGCCGGACGGCAGGTCTTGTCCCCGACGCCGTCGTCATCGTCGCCACCGTCCGCGCACTCAAATACAACGGCGGTGTTGCCGTTTCTGAATTAAACAAGGAAAATCTTTCCGCTCTCGCAAAGGGTCTTCCCAATCTCCTGCGCCACATCGAAAACATCCGTAACGTCTACCATCTGCCTTGCGTAGTCGCCATCAATGAATTCCCGAGCGACACGGAAGCCGAATACCGGTTCATCGAGGAAGCCTGCTACAAAGAAGGTTGCCTCTGCGCAAGAAGCGCCGTCTTTGCAAAAGGGCGGCGAAGGCGGGAAGACCTTGCCCGCAAGGTGATGCAGCTTTGTAAGGAGCAGAACAATTTCTCCTTCAGTTATGATCGCAGCGACGGCATCCGGGAAAAGATCTCGGCGATCGCCAGAAAAAAATTTATCATGCGGACGGCGTCACCTTTACCGCCTCCTGCGAAAAAAACAGATCGATCAGTTGACGGAACTCGGCTTCGCCCACCTCCCCGTTTGCATCGCAAAAACACAGTATTCCTTCACCGACGATCCTAAGAAATTAGGGCGCACCAGAGCATTTCGAGATTACCGTCCGTAACCTCTCCGTTTCCGCCGGCGCCGGTTTCCTCGTCGCCCTCACCGGCGACATCGTCACCATGCCGGGACTGCCGAAGGTACCCGCCGCCGAAGGAATTGATGTAGACGAGAAAGGAAATATCACGGGACTTTTTCTGAAAAAGACAGAGCCGGAAACGGGCGAAAGGAAGCTTCCTTTCGCCCATCGCCTCTCAGCACAAACAGAGGAAAACCTCTGTTAATCCGGTATTTCTCCCAAATTTTTGACCGAATCACGGTACTGTATTTTACCCTGAATCCGAATCACCCTTCTTTTTAGAAGGAATCCCTTTCGTGATCTGATCTAAAAGCAGTTGACAAGCCGCGTCCGCCAGAAGGGTCACCGGTTGTCGAAACGCCGTTAACTTCGGTCTTACCATACGGCTTAATTCAAAGTCATCATAGGCAATCAGGGAGAGCTCGTCCGGAATCGAAATCCCTTCTTCTGCAATCGCAGACATGGCCCCCTGTGTCAAATCATAGTTTGCAGTCATCACGGCGGTGGGGCGTTCCTTCAAATTCCATAACTTTTTCATGGCTTTATAACCGCTATGGAATGAAAAGTCCGTGTGAATCACCATCCCCGGTCTGATCGGTAGACAATAATCTGTCATGGCCCTCAGATAGCCATTTAGCCTCTCGCTTGCCGCCGTCCTGCCCTCCGGTCCTGCGATCATCGCAATTTTTCTCGTGCTTGCACTGAATCAGGTAATCCGCCATCTCGTACGTACCTCTGCTGCAGTCCACCTGTGCACAATCAAAGGGGGATTTTTCCCAATTCTCTTCCAGCATGACCACCGGCACATTTTTCTTTCTTAGCAGCGCCATACTCTGTAGTCCCACAAAGGTTGGCCATACGATCATCCCATCCACACCCTGTGTGAGGAGAAAATTCGCGAAACTCAAAACACCATCCGGCGTTAAATTCTGCCCTGCAAAAATAATCGCATACCCCTGTTCTCGTAGTTTTTTTTCAATCTCACCTAAAAGGCTGGCAGTATAAGGGTTTTCGGCAGCTCCTATTAAGATCCCGATTTTATAGGTTCGTGCCGATCGAAGCTGCCTGGCCGAAGGATTGATCACATAATTCAATTGTTGAATGGCCGTCACGATTTTTCTTTCTATTTTTCCTCCCGTACGGTTCCTCCGTTCAGATATTTAGAAATCGTCGATATTGCAAGTCCCGTTTCTTTTGCAACATCCTTAATCGTAACTGACATGTTGTACTTCTCTCCCTCTTACGGGATCCCCTTAATCTCTATCCCGGATTTCTGAAAAGATCGGTTTTTCCTCACTGTATTCAATAGTAACACAATAATACTTTTTCTCTCTATAGTCATCCGGAAGCCTCACGTTCAGATACCCATCGCCCTCGCAGGATTTTTCCATATTCAACCTCCAGTTCTTCTCCCGTATCCGTGATATAGGCCCGCTTCACCGTATTGTCGATATTCAATATTTCTAAATTCTTTTTTGTGAATCGGCTCTACCACATGTGCGAACAGCTTATGCGGCTTACAGGTGAACAGAACCTCTTGGATCTCATAAGGATAGGAGGGAAGGCGAAACGTATCAAATATGCTATCCGCATTTTTCTCGCACATATTTTTCCTACCTGATCCAGAATTTCAACCGACTCCTCCGGAATAGACCCATCCGGTTTCGGTCCCTACATTCAGTAAATAATTGCCTCCTCTCGCGTTTATTTTTCAGCAAAATTCGAATTAATTTCTCTGCATTTTTCCATGCATGGTCAAACTTGCTATATCCCCATGTATCATTTAAAGTTGCCGGAACTTCCCAATCGCCTTCAAACGGAACTGCAGGAATAAAAATTGTCTCCCGTTGTCATATATTCTCCCAGCCCATTGCCGATTCTGCCGCTTACAATACATCCCGGCTGGAGCTCTTTGACTGTTCTTACGATCTCCCTGCTCTCTTCTTCGGTCGTTTCCATCGGTGTGTCAAACCAAATCAAGCCGATATCCCCATATTGCGTCAGCAGTTCCTTTAACTGGGGAATGCATTTTTGATTTAAATACTGGCCGAAGTTCTTTTGACTGTTATCTTTGCGGGCGACATATCCGTTCGGATCATGCCAATCCTGTGCCTGCGAATAGTAGAGCCCCATCTTCATCCCCTGTCGATCACACTCCTCCTTGAGCTCCTTTTAATAAGTCTTTTCCCATAGGGACTATTCATGACATTATAGGAAGATACAGCAGAATTGTATAAGGCAAATCCTTCATGATGTTTCGCCGTGAGGACAATATACCGCATTCCCCATTCCTTTGCCTTAGAGACAATTTGATGCGGATCAAACTGTTCCGGATTAAACTGATGGATCAGCTTTTCGTACTCCTCCACAGGAATATTCAAATCGTTCATAATCCATTCTGCAATGCTATCTGTACGCTTTCCTTTGTATTCACCGGCAAGAATGGCATATAGTCCAAAATGGATAAATAATCCAAACTTCGCCTCTTTAAACCACTTCTGTTTCGTGTCTTTCATCTTTTCTTCCTTTTCACTTACAATCTGCTTCAACCTTTGATCGCACCCGAGAGCATACCCGCCTGTACCTGTCTATGCAGTAAAATGTATATGATAATCATGGGGATCATCGACATAATGACAAAGGCAAACTGCGGTCCATAACTCGTTGTAAAGTTCGATGTGAAATTCAGCATGGCTCTTGATATCGTATACTTCTGCTGATCCGTAAGAAGAACCAGTGAAAATATCAATTCTCCATACCCATAAATGAACACTAGAATTGCTTCCGTCGCAACGATCGGCTTGCAAATAGGGAAGATGATATTCCAGATAATCTTCCAATCACTAGCCCCATCAATTCTTGCCGCTTCGTCCAGTCCACGATCGATTCCGCGAATATATCCCGTAAATAAAAAAAGATCGCCTGCGATATATTAAACGCCACATACAAGAGAACGAGAAACAAATAACTGTTCTTTGTCCGAAATGCACTCGCCATTTCCGATATCGAAGTTAAGGTGCAATGCACCGGCACCATTACGCCAGCCATGAACAGAAAATAGATCGGTCGTATAAAGGTATAGTTTTTTCTGGCAAGCATATATGCGGCAGGAAATGCAAACACAACGGTAAGAGTCAACGTCATTAACGCAACGATCAACGAATTTGTGATGGAATGGAGCGCATCGGCTATTCTCATCGCTTCTGCATAATTTTCAAACTGCCATTCCCTAGGCAATGCGAACATCCCCAACAAGATATCCGCATTGGATTTAAAAGACGATAGTAGGGTGATGATGAGCGGAAACATGAATAAGGCAACCAGGCCAAACCCAATCAGATAAAGCAGCAGCTTCACAGTCACTTTCCTTGCTACATGTCTATTCATTACAGCCCCCTTACAGATTGTCATCTGTCTTAAAAATGGTATGGTTCAATGTGACAGATAGTACCAGCCCCAAGGTTAACAGAATGATGCCGATCGCACTGCTTCTTCCCATCAATTTAAACTGAAACCCCTCCGTGTACAGTAAGATGGCGAGCGTAGAACTATGCCCCATCGGTCCTCCTCTGGTCATTGCCCACACAATGTCAAACGCCTTCAAACATCCTGTAATACAGAGGACAGAGAATACCATGAACATGTTTTTACATAAGGGTATCGTTACATGGATTAATTTCTTAATTCCCTTACAACCATCAATCTTGCAGGCATCATGAATGTCTGCAGGAATCGCCACTAACCCTGCCGCAAAGATCAGCATGTTATAGCCCGCATACATCCACTCATTGACGAGGACCACACACCAAATGTTCACCGTGGGTGTACTCAACCAATCAATGATGTACTTTGACAGTCCTACGGATGTGAGGAATTGCGCCAGAACACCAAACTTGGAATTCAAGATAAAAGTCCACATAAGCCCCACTGCGGTTGTACCCAGCATAACCGGAAGCAGATACATCGTTTTAAAAAAACCTGTGAATTTCATTTGCGATGTAACAAGCATCGCCAGCAAGAAGGCCACAGGCATTAAAATCACAAAGCCTCCTATGGTGAAATATAAGGAATTCAGCATGGCGTTCCAAAACTTTTTGCTTGTCAGTACCGATAGATAATTGCTAAGCCCCACCCATTCTCTTGTTGCATTCGCCACTCCATTCCATCTCTGGAAAGAAAGGATGAGGGTCCGAATGGTTGGATAAATAACGAAAATCACCGTTATCATCACACTGGGAAGCAAGATCAAAAGCGCTTGTCGTCTTTGTTTTTTATAAGCCTTAGACAGCATCACATATCCCTTTTTGGAATGAGGCAGACCCAAGTGGAAGCCTGCCTCATTTCTTGCTGTTGCACTTTCCTTTTTTTGATTACGTGTTTCCTGTGACGTCGTTTTCAATCACTCAAAAATTTTCTACGAATTCTTTCTGCTTTAGACATGCCTATCATTCGTATTCTTTGGAGGTCTCAACAATGTCCTTTCCCACTTCCTCTGCCGTATGCCCTGTCGGGATGCCCTGTAGCGCATTGCGAACCGTATTGATCATGTGCTGATGGGTATCATAATTCTCAATATCCCCTTTGATATCTTTTGGACTGCTTCATTAAATCGGAAACCTCTTTTACCAAATAATTATCTGCCGTAGCGGTCGGGTTCACTGCTGTCAACACCGGATAGGTACTGACCAATTCGTCAATATTGCTTTGACTTGTCAGATACTTTAACAGCAGAACGGAAGCGTCGATTTTTATCCTGGTTGCCCGTATTGGTCACGTAATAGCACTCATTGGCGCCTCCCATATCGGAATACTGATACTTCTCATTCACATAAGGAAACGCAATGGTATGCACCTTTTTCTGGTTATAAAGCTCGTTCTTTCCGGTCGATGCCTCTGCGCAATACCAGGATCCCATAAACAAAAAGGCGGCCTTTCCCGTGTTAAACAGTTCCCTCTCCTGGTCGTCATCGTATCCAAGTAAATTGGTTCCAAGATATCCCTTCTTGGTTGCGTCAATCATCATCTGATAGATTGCTTTTTTTCTTCCCCTCCATCATAGGAAACTTCATCTTTTCCGAGTTTTTAATGCGATGTCTGTTCCATACGTCTTATAGTTCAACACCGTATGAAGATGCCCGAATCGATAGTTATCCTTTTCTCCGATCTCAAAGGGCTGAATTCCTGCGTCTTTCAGCTTTTTACAGGCGCTCATCAGATCATCCCAACTCTTAATGGAATCTGGAGAAACATTCGCTTGCTTCAAGAGATCCTCATTGTAAAAAAAGGGAAATAAAATAGGTGGACCACGGAACGCCATATACTCCTTCATACCCGTAATCTTTAAAATCCGTAAGCCCCCACCCCACTTCACCAAAGGAATTCTTCCATTTCGCATCCGCTTCGTAGTAGGGGCTAAGGTCTACCAGATTATCTGCCTTGATATAATTTGCTACGCGGGAACCGCCGTATTCTTGAAAAAAATATCAGGCATGGAATTGGCATCGGACATCAGAACGGATTCCTGATCCAGATAATCCGCCTCTGTCGGAATCGAGATACTTTTCCACCTGGATCCCCGGATATTTCTCCATAAATTCCTTGATCTTCTTCTGATACCACTGCCCATCCTTCTGTCCCACATCCACTCTGTTTAAGAAGGTAATATGTACATCCTTATACTCCTTCTCCTCCACACCAACGGACGTTTCTGTCGATGACGCATCCGTTTGTTTTTGGTTCGGTTTTCCCGCAACCCGAAGCAAGCGTTCCCACCATCGTTGCGGCTAGTAACATACTAAGAATCCTCTTTTTCATTTGTCACTCCCTTCGTTTTTATGTAAATCGTTTCGTTTTATTTTGCTTTCATTATATCTACATTTCTGAGATTATTTCAAGTATATTTTTGAGCATTTGTATTTATTATATATATTTATTGGTTGTATTTTGACCATTTTTCACATATTATTCTGCGTTTCATCGGTTAATCGTTTTGTTTATTCGCATGTATTTCCCTCCTTCATTGTGTGAAAAAGGGATAGAATGATAAAATCGCTCATATAGATTGCATAGAAGAGGTTCGTATGAAAGTAACCATTAAAGACATCGCCCTGAAAAACAGGGCTGTCTACCGCCACCATTTCAAAAATATCTCAATCAAAAAAACCCGTCAGTAGCACCAATCAAAAATAAAACATGCGATCGAAGAGTTGCATTATAAGCCGAACTTAGCTGCACAGGCTTTACGCTCCGGAAAATCGAATCTGATCGGACTTATGATTAGCGATATCGGAAACTATTTCTGGGGACCTTTGATTGCGAATTTGACGCAACTTTTCTCGCATTCCGGCTATACTGTTATTGTACGCTCCTACTACCGTGACGCTGACAGGAAGCAACAACTCACCACTGAAATGAGTTCCCAAAATTTTAGCGGAATGATCCTTCTGGCTGATAGTTCCATGGACTATTTTTATCAGACCTTTGTTCAGGCGAACATCCCCACCATTGTCATTGATCAAATCCCGGACTCCTTTCACCAGATGCCTGTAGACTGTGTTTTGTGCGACAGTTATCATGGATCGAGGGCGATTGCCGAACACTTGATCTCCGAAGGTCATCGGCACATTTATGTGAATGCCCCTATTGCACATTCCTATAACATCAGCCAAAGAATCCTCGGCATTACGGATGCCTATCGCCAGGCCGGACTTCCCAACCCACTCATTGAAGACGGCCAAGTTTTCCATTCACCAGAGGCGATTCGGTCATACGCCAAGCAAACTTTCCCCATAGCCATTCGCAATCATCCCGAACTTTCTGCCGTCGTTTTTACTTCCTATGATTTTGCGCTCGGCGGACTAACCGCAATCAATATGAATGGCTATCGAATTCCAGAAGACTTTTTCTGTCATATCCTTTGACGACGACACTCTCTTTAAATGTGTATATCCATCTATTACAGCGGTTTCTCAGGATATGGATCTGTTTTTCTCTACAGATTTCAAGGCTACTCATGAAACGAATGTCTGGTGATTACTCTGATTTCCCTCACACCGGATACATCCCCGTTGCGCTTCATAAACGTAATTCCGTTCAAAATATTTTTATCTTCTCGTTAATAATTCGAAATCGTTATGGTGGTTTTTGATCCATTCGTACCGAACGCAGCAATAAAAAGCAACCAAGGCGGATCCTCTTGATTGCCTGATGGTTTTCTTTGATTGCTTGACGCCTCGTCGATGACTTTTTCCTTTCTGCATAAAAATAGTGGTATTTTTATATGCAGAAAACCAAGCTTTATATGCACATAAATCAACTACTTTTTTTATGCATGTAGCATCTTCAGATTCTTTTTTCCGTGACATGCCCGTTGAATTTCTAGTCTTCTTGGTCTCGTCAGCTTCAAAGACTTTAACCGGTTCTACAGTAACCTTATGTCTCTTAAGTACTGGCTTATCACTCTTGACACCCGCTAATACTTCATTTAATCCTGCCATTATACTCTCATACGCACTGTTATGGCTCATGTGATTCATCTCCAGGACGCCTCTTCAATCCTTCAATCACTTTCCTGATATTGTTTCGCTCCTGCAGGAGATTCCCAAAAGAATAAGGATTACTTTTCAAACAGGTCTGCATGGGTTCCGGCACGAGAGGCTGTAAGGACAAGACACCTCGATCAATCGCATAAATCAGAAGCCAACTGGCAAGACATGACATTTCCGGAATCCGATGTAATTACCTGTAAATGCATGGTTACGGAAGCGATCTTCCAATGACTTTTCGGCTAAGAGCACATCAATGACATTTTCCAAAAGAGATCTGTCATAGCCGCGCTTTTTTATTCTTTTGTAGTCTTTCCGGAATGCGCCGGTTATCACCAGCGAAAGCATCAATCACTTTCTCCTCGGCATCCAGTTCCCGGAACAATTCTCCGGCAGAGCGATAGCGCCTTGCGGGTGTGTTTCCGGACAGAATCTCCCTGCTTTCCCGGATCGCCGATTCTGTCTCCGCATTGAAGTGCTGCTGCCTCATTTCCAAAGGCTTCCCTCCTCAGACCAATTTCTCCTTCCCGCCCTCATAATACCGCAACAGTGCCTGCGTTCCGAGATCTCCCATTCCCGCCTGCTCCAGTGCCTCGTTTTCCCTTAGAACGGTTTTCGCCACGGGAAGATCCAGATCTTTCTCCTTTGCGCCTTCTTCCACGATCTTTAAATCTTTCACGAAATGCTTGATAAAAAATCCGGGGGCGGTGTCGCCCTGTATCATCTTCGGTCCGTTCCCTTTTAACTGCCAGCTGCCTGCTGCCCCGTCCGCCAGCGCATCCGTGATGGTCTCTAAATTCAAACCGTAGGCCTTCGCATAGGTATAGGCTTCACAAACACCCGCCAGATTCGCCGCGACCATGATCTGGTTGACCGCCTTGGCATGCTGACCGGAGCCGGAAGGTCCGAAGTATTTGATGTTTTTTTCCCATTGCTTCGAACATTTTTTTGACAGGATTCGAAGTCTTCCCTGTCTCCCCCTACCAGAATCGAGAGGGTGCCGTTCTTCGCTCCGGTATCTCCACCGGTGACCGGCGCATCCAGAACATGCAGACCACGCTTTTTCCCTTCCTCGTAAATCCGTTTGTCCAGTTCCGGAGAGGTGGTTGTCATATCGATCAGGCAGGCGCCTTTCTTTGCGGAATCCAGAATGTTGCCGGAACCAAAGTAGACCTCTTCCACGTCCGAAGGAAAGCCGACGATGGTAATCACCGCATCGGCCTCCTTCACACAATCGCCGATGGTAGAAAAGAGTTCGATTCCTTCCTGCACCAGCTCCGCCACCTTTTCCGGGTGTCTTGCATAAATCTGTACCGTAAAGCCCGCTTTCTTAATGTTCCGTACCATGGACTTTCCCATGATTCCGGCTCCAATAAAGGCAATTCGTTGCATCTACGTCCTCCTTCCCCTTTATAGCGGCTTTCCCTTTATAGCGACTTTCCCCGATAGAGAGCACTCCGCTTATTCAAAACACCGATGAATGATTTCACAGATCTGGTCTATCTGAGATAACGGTATCTTGTTGTCGCTTGGCAGGCACAGTCCTCTTGCGAAAATGTCGGCACCGACGTCGCCGCCTTCCGTCTCTCTGATATAGGCATTGCTCCTGGCTCTTCCGTCTCCGTCCTTCGTGATGAAGGGATGGGATTGGTAGATCGGCTGCATGTGCATCGGTTTCCAGATGGGCCTTCCTTCTGCATGGAAAAAAGAGAGGGCTTCCAAAAATCTCTGTCGGGCAGCTCTTCCCCTTCTCCGTCCGGTAGAGGGCCTCTCTCTCGCTCCTGACCTGGGCACAGAGGGCGTCTCGGTCAATCAACAGGCAGCTCAACCAGTAATTCGGTACGCTCTTTTCCGCATCAAAGGGATTCATCGTCAACGGCAGATCTCTCAGGTTGTCTCGGTACCTCTCATAGATCGCCTTTTTCTGTGCAATATGCTCGTCCAGATATGGCAGCTGCCCCTGACCACACCGGCAATCACATTGCTGATGCGGTAATTATAGCCGATCTCCTCGTGTTCATACCAGGGCGCATCCTCTCTGGATTGGGTGGACCACTTCCTCACCTTGTGCGCACAAGCCTCCTCATCGGTAAGCAACATCCCTCCGGAACTGCCGGTAATGATCTTGTTTCCATTAAAACTGATGGCACTGACATCCCCTGAAATTGCCGATTTGTCTGCCCCTATAGGATGCACCGAAGGCCTCTGCCGCATCTTCCACCAGCAGTGCCCCATGAGAATGGCAGATTTGCATGAGTTCCTCGATCTTCCCCGGCACGCCATAGAGATGCGCATAGACGACCAACTTCACATCCGGATACATCTCAAACGCCTTCGCAAGCGCCTCCGGAGACATATTCCAGGTTTCCGCCTCCGTATCGATAAAGACCGCTTCCCCGCACTCGTAGGCTACCGGATTGATGCTGGCGTCAAAGGTCATATCAGAGCAAAAAAACTTTTTTTCCCTTCTAAGGTGCCATGTCCGGGGCGGGCTCTTCCGTAGAGCTTCTCCGCCGCAATTTTGATTGCCAGATGCAGGGCTGCCGTCCCGCAGGAAAGACCGACTGCATATTTTTCTGCCGATTTTTTTGCAAACCTCTTCTTCCAGCACATCGACGTTTTCACCAAGCGTCGTCATCCAGTTGGTATCATAGGCCAACTTCATATACTGCAGTTCTTCTCCGTGCATGGTTGGCGACGACAGAAGCGCCCTTGGCGAAAGCTCTCTGATCTCTGCAAACCGCGGATCTCCCTGAAAATCTGTTTTCATTTTGTTCCCTGTCTGTCCTTTTCTACTGCTCACATCCATTTATGACGCGGCTGTTATGATACGGCTATAATGATGCGGCTGTTATGATGCGGGCCATCCGCCGATTTTACAGATCAAGCACCTTGCAACCGCAACCGCTTATCCCTCGCCAAGCAGTTTCCTGATCCTCTCCATGGCTTCTTCCGTATTCTCTCTGGTCGAAAACGCCGTCAAACGGAAGAAATTTCTTCCGCTTTCCCCAAAGCCTGCGCCGGGCGTTCCGACGACAGCGGCATCGTTTAGTAAGAGATCAAAGAAGACCCAGCTGTCCGCCACCTCCGGGCAGGCAAACCAGATGTAGGGAGAGTATTTTCCGCCGGTGTAATAGATGCCCAGATCGTCCATCGTCTTCATGATGATCTTCGCATTTTCCTTGTAATACGCAATGTTGCTTTGTAAGGCTGCACTGCCTTCCTTCGAAAAGACGGCTTCGGCACCGCGCTGAGAGATATAGCTCGTCCCGTTGAATTTAGTCGTCTGTCTGCGCAGCCAGAGATTGCGCATCTGTTTCCCGCCGCAGACAAGGTCGATCGGCACAACGGTATAGCCGCATCTGACGCCCGTAAATCCCGCTTTTTTTGGAAAAAAAGAGCAAAATTCGATTGCACATTCTTTTGCCCCCTGGGACCTCATAAATGCTATGCGGAATCTCCTTGTCTTCTTCCCCGATAAAGCATTCATAGGCCGCATCATAGAAGATCACGCTATCGTGCTCTCTGGCAAAAATCCACCCAGAGTTTGAGTTGATCCCTCGTATAGGCTGCACCGGTCGGGTTGTTCGGGGAGCAGATATAAATCAGATCCGCCGCGTCCTTCTCTTCCGGCAGGGGGAGAAACGCATTTTCTCTGGAAGCGGTTAAGAACTTCACCTTTCTGCCGCTCATGAGGTTGGAATCCACATAGACCGGATAAACCGGATCGGTGATCAGTACCGTGTTATCGTTGGAAAAAAATATCCCCGATATTGCCGACGTCGCTTTTTGGCCCCGTCCGAGATGAAAAATTTCCGAGACATCCAGTTCTACCTGAAAATTTCTATAATAGGTCTGCACCGCCTTCCGCAGGAAATCGTAGCCTTGTTCGGGTCCGTATCCACGGAAGGTTTCCGCAGAAGACAGCTCCTTCGCCGCCTTTTGCATGGCGTCCGTTACCACACCCGGAATCGGCCTGGTCACATCTCCGATTCCCATTCGAATCAGTTTCTGATCCGGATGGGAATCCTGCCACGCACTGACGCGGTGCGCAATCTCCGCAAAAAGATAGTTCTCACTCAAGTGATCGTAGTTCAAGTTTACTTTTGCCATTTTTATTCCTGCTGTCCTTTCCCTTTTGCGCCCTTCTCCGACTGCGAAAGTGGCGTCTCAAAACGATCCTTTCTGGTATCTGTCGGAATCCTGGTCGGATACTTCCCGGAAAAACATGCCGTGCAGATCTGATCGTGCCCGCAAAGTACCGGCAAAGCTTCCAGAGGTAAATACATCAAAGAGTCCGCTCCGATGATCTCCGCGATTTCCTCTACCGAGTGCTTACAGGCAATCAGATTTTCTCTGGAATCGACATCCGTTCCATAATAGCACGGGTTCATGAAGGGAGGGGAAGAAATCCGCATGTGAATTTCTTTTGCTCCCGCATCTCTTAATAGCTTCACGATTTGTGCACAGGTCGTCCCTCTGACGATCGAATCATCCACCAGAATGATTCTTTTTCCTCTCACCTCTTCTTCAATCGGGTTCAACTTGATATGCACCTGTGAAACGCGATTGTCCTGCCCGGGTGAAATGAAGGTTCTACCGATGTATTTATTCTTAATAAACCCGAGGTTGTACGGGATCTGCTTTTTCCCTGCACGGGTGGCAGCTTCCGAATATCCCATTGCCGCATCCAGTCCCGAATCCGGCACTCCGATCACCGCATCCGCATCATAGGTATCTCGTTCATACAAAACCGCTCCTGCGCGCTTTCTCGCAGCATGCACCGAGATTTTGTCTAACACCGAATCGGGCCTGGCAAAATATATATATTCGAAAATGCAGTTGGTCCTCTCCTTCGTCCCCACCTGCTGTTTCAGGCTCTGTACCCCCTGGTCGGAAAACACGACCAGCTCGCCCGGCTCAATGTCCCTGACCAGTTTCGCTCCCACCGACTGCAGTGCGCAGCTCTCGCTGGCCACGACATATATTCCGTCCTCCGTCCTCCCGTAGCAAAGCGGTCGAAACCCGTGCGGATCCCGCGCCGCCAACAGCTTGGTCGGAGACATCATCACCAGTGAATAGGCGCCCTCCAATTCCTTCATTGCCTCCAAAACAGCTTCTTCAATCGAAGCGCTGTGGATGCGTTTCTGCGTCACGATATACGCAATGGTCTCGGTATCGGAGGTGGAATGGAAGATCGCTCCCCCATTTCCAACCTCTGCCTTAATTCAAAGGCATTGCTGAGGTTCCCGTTATGCGCCAGTGCCAACTTCCCTTGATGTGGTTGACTTCCAGCGGCTGACAGTTGGCTCTGTTCGTTCCGCCTGTCGTTCCATATCTGCAATGTGCGACCGCTATCTTTCCCTGTGGAAGCTTTTGCATCGTCTCCGGAACAAAGACCTCGCTGACCAGACCCAAGTCCTTATGAGAATAAAAAAAGTCCGTCATGGTTGACGACGATTCCACAGCTCTCCTGCCCCCTGTGCTGCAACGCATAGAGACCGTAATAGGCCATCCTGGCCACATCTGTCTGGTTGTTTGAAAAAGCCCGAATACACCGCATTCCTCATGGATGCCCTGAAAGTCGCTCATCTGTTTCCCCTTCTTGTTCTGAAATAATACTCTTCCAATGTCGGATGGATCATCCTTGCCTCTTCGTTTTTCGGGCGAAAATACTCCTCTTCAAAATCGTGCACCGACATCGGTTTTGCAAAGTAAAAGCCTTGGAACATGCTGCATCCCATCGCAGTCAGCAGCTCCACCTGCTCTCTGGTTTCCACCCCTTCCATGACTACCGGCATGCGCAGCGCACTTGCCATATCAATGACGCTTTGCAAAATCACGTGTCCCTTCTTGCTGGCTTCCGCCTCTTCGATGAAGGAACGGTCGATTTTCAGAATGTCTGCGGAAATACTCTTTAAGATCCCGAGAGAAGAATAGCCGCTACCGAAGTCGTCCATCTCAATGGCAAAGCCGTAAGCTCTCAGATTCCGAATCAGTTCAATGTACCGATCGACATTCTGCATGATCGTGGTTTCCGTGAACTCAATCTTGAGATTCTCCGCCTCAATGCCATTCTTTTCCACCAGGGTCACAAACGTATGATAAAGGTCTACATAGTAAATGTCACGAGGAGAGACGTTGACCGAGATGGAGACGTCTTCGTGTCCCGCCTGTTTCCAGGATGCCAGCGTTCTCGCCGCACAAGACCAGACATACTGATCCAGCTGATAGATCAGGCCGTTTTTTTCCAGAGAAGGGATGAATTCATCCGGCGACACCACTTCTCCATCCGCCTTCACCCACCTGGCCAGCGCCTCGCAACTGACCAGCTTCCCCGTCGGTGTCACCTGCGGCTGCAGATAAATGCGGAATTCGTCTACCGCCATCGCCGCCTTGAAATGGTTGATGACATCCTTTTCATGCAGCTCCTTTTCCATCATCCGGTCGGTATAGACCGCAATTCCGTTATTGGAATCCTGCTTGATCTTCCTCGATGGCAAGGGCGGCCTTGTCACACATCAGGGAAATATCCATGTTTGGATCTTCTACGTAGTAAACGCCCATGTGGATATAGATGGTATAAAAGGTTTCCACGACGTCCCTGGACAGCAAATTGAGGATCTTCTGGTACCTCTCTTCCCGGTACCGTCCCCTTGTGGTCAGAATCACGAAATCGTCTCCGTAAAGACGGGCCAGCAGATCCTGCTGCGTTAAGTCGATGCGGAGAATATTAGCGGTGCTCTTCAGGATTTCATCTCCCCGTTTGGAGCCAAAAAAAGTTGTTGATGTATTTGAAGTCGCGGAAGTTGATGCGCAAAATCACCCATTCCGCTGTGGTATCCAGAAACATTTTCTGCCTTGCCTCCAGATAGAAGCCCTCTCTGTTCAAGGCTCCCGTCAGCGAATCATGGGTGACCTGATATTCTCTTGTTCTCTCCTCTTCCCGCTCCAGTGTCCGATCCTTGATGCGGAACAAATTGCCGACTTTTCGCTCTCTTTTATCCTGAAGAAACTGCCTCTCCACCCTTAAATAGCGTTTGTTCTTGTTTTCTCCCCTGTTAAAATCCGCCGATCCGCTTCTGTCCTGCTGCAACAATCCTTCCTGCTCCCAGGATGCAATCTGCTTCCTCGCTTCTTCCGGTCCATCGATATGCAGAATCTCTTTGGCAGATGCATTGAGATAGATGCAGGCATCATCCGTATCGGTAAAAAGAATCCCGTCCGCTTGGGTTTCTATGCTGGAGGCGATGATCTTATTAAAGACCGTCCCCGGGATATAGCCCATCGAAAAATACAAAATTTCCATCCCGAGGATGGTATTCCCCAGAAGGGAGAGGTTGATCGGAACCTGTGAAAACATCGAGAAAGCGTCCCAGATGGTCAGAATTAGAATGGTGAACAGAACCGGAAGGTACTGTCGCCAATAGATCTTCGGAACGGAATAGATCTTTTCGATCAACTCCAACAGAATAATCGCAATGACGAAATAAAAGAAGCCCAGCCGAATTAACATATAGGGATAATAATGCAACTGCCAGAAGGCCTTGCCCGCCACCTCTTCTACCGTGAACGCATGGCCGGTACTGATCGAAAGGAGCATGGAGAGCGAATCCAGAAGCGTGATGAGAAACCACCCCTTACGGAGCGTATCCTGCATCGGGGGACGGTTCACAAAGAATCGAACCGCATGATAGAGATAAAAAAAGCAGAAAGTCCATAGCGGCGGCACTGATACCGAAAAACAGCGCAGGACATGCGCGAGAAGCTCATTTCATCGAGTGAATTCGCTGTCCCTCTATGAACATAAAGATGAGAAATAATTTGATATCTTCCCTGATCGGCTCTCTTCTTTCTCTAATCACATGGATCAGATAAAAGAGCAACCCGGCGGTTCCTATGAAGAGCAATGCGACCACGTAACGAAGATCTGTTATCACCCTTTCCCCTATCCTGCCGTTCCCTTGTCATTTTGTTGCAGCATCCATCCTTTTGCCACTACTGTTTTCTACTTCCCCATAATGTCCTTTTTTCCATGATGCACTTTTTCCATGATGCTCTTTTTTTCGTGATTTACTTTTTCCATGGCTTACTTTTCCCATGATGAAGGCATGCCTTCTGTCCCCATAATATTTTTCTCTTGTCCATATACATTTTTTTGATCGACCTCTTTGAAGAGGGTATCGAACATTTCTCTGCATTCTCATGCCAGACATAGCCGATTGCCAGGGAGATGTCCTGTTTGGCGCAATCTCGTCTTAGGTCCTTGACCTTTTGTTTCACCCATTCTTCCGAAAGATCGTTTCCCACGGTTAGAAACTCATCCCCGCCCATCCGAAATACCGGGAGAGGTGCGAAGGTTTTTTGCAAAATCTCCGCCGTCTTACGAATGAGGATGTCTCCTTCCTTATGCCCGAAGGTGTCATTGACCCGCTTCAAGCCATTGATGTCACAAAAGATGTAGCCAATGCTCTTCTCCGGATGAAAACTGTCCAGATAGGGAGAGAGCGCATGGCGATTGTTCAGCCCGGTCAGCTGGTCGATCCGGCTCTGTCTCTCGATCTGCGCCATATTGTTCCGGTTTCGGAGGAGCGCCGTGATGAAATGTCCGAGCGTCTCATAGAGCATGGAGATATTCTCCATCCGTTCTATGGGGGATTTCCCACCCCATAGAATCCGAGCCGTTTGTTCTTTTCGATAATGGGTCCGACCACCAGTGAGTGGATGTCCTGCATCCGAAGCAGATCATACATTAACGGATGGGCTTCTCTATAATCCTCCACGTCCTGAATGAGGATGTTATGGTCTTCATCGAATTCCCTGTACCAGGAATCAATCAAATTGGTAAATGGAAGATTTTTTTGAGTCTTCCGATCTGAGGCTTCACTCCTTCTTTGCACCACTCGTAGGTGTTATTGAAGGTTCCCCTTTCATTTTCTTCGTAGATAAAAAAACCCGATCACACTTTAACTGCTCTCCCAGATAATGGAGCATGACTTCGATTGCCTCATCCGGATCGTTCTCGTTTAGGGGCTACTGCAAGCGCCATATTGATCATCCGCTCGTTGGAGATCATGTTCTGCAGTCGTTCCGATTGCAATTCCTGAGCGTCAATATTGATGGCAATCTCTAGCAGGCGCCTCTTCCCATCTTCTTGAATCAGAGTGTCCTTGATGTCGTAATAATGTCCTGCTTCCGCATTAAAAGCAGTCCCACTCATAAAACTCGCCTTCTTCCAACCGTCTTGCAGGGCGAAATGCAGCGGGACCTCCGAGCAGCTGAATCAGTTCCGCATACTTGCTTCTGCGTACCTCTTCGCCCTCTTCCAACTGCATCATCTTCCTGCCCTGGCGGTTCAGAAAAAGGAGTTCATCCGTTTCGGGATCGGAAATGGAGACGATCCCGGAGAAATTTTTCAAAAAAATTTTTGCAATTCCATTCATGCCAAGTGATCTGTGCGCTGGTTCGCCAATTCCTTTCGTTGCACTTCCTGCAAGCAGGAGCACATTTAAGTATAACAAATTTTTCACATTCTGGAAATCGGCGGGAGGGAATTGCCCTTGTATTCTCAAAAACAGGATCGTTCCCTCAATCCAGGATCTTTCCCTCAATCCTGGATTCTTCCATCGCGGGAAATCGTCACGACCTGCCAAGGGATAAACTTTCCGGATGCCTGCAACGCCTGTTCCGCCGCATATTGCAAACCGCCGCAACAGGGCACCTCCATGCGAACGATGGTGACGCTCTTAATGTCATTATTGCGAAGGATCTCCGTCAGTTTTTCACTGTAATCCACATCGTCCAGCTTCGGGCAACCGATGATGGTCGTCTTGCCTCTCATGAACTCCTCATGCATGTTGGCATAGGCATAGGCGGTACAATCCGCTGCAATTAAGAGCTTCGCTCCGGCAAAAAGGAGCCTGTTCCGGCACCAGTTTGATCTGGCAGGGCCACTGGGCCAGTCTCGCCTGCGGAACCCTCGGCTGCGCATAAGCCGGTGCCCCCGGATTCTCCTCCTGCCTGCTGTTTTCTTCCCGATTCTCTTCCTCTCTCTGATTACCAAACTGCATCATGGCACTTCCCGGACATCCTGTAAATTGCATCTTTTCTTCCCCCTGTTGTTTAAATTCATGCATTTTGAATTCATGCATTTCTCTCATCCCGACATTTCTTTTCTGTTCCTGTGCCGCCAGCACCGCTGCGTGATCGTAAGCCGGCGCTTCCCTCTCTTCAAAGGCAATGGCACCGGTCGGACATTCCGGCAAACAGTCTCCAAGGCCATCACAAAAGTGCTCTCTTACCAGCTTTGCCTTCCCGTTTACGATGTCAATGGCGCCCTCATGACAGGCCGTTGCGCAAATGCCGCAGCCGTTGCATTTTTCCTCGTCAATGTGAATGATTTTTCGAACCATAGAACCTCCTTGTCTGACTTCCCGCTTCTGTGAACCCATCCGGCGTGAGGCTTCCCTCACCGAACAGAAATGCTTGTTCTTCCAGGCATCCCTTCCAGACTGAGGACTCCCCACCGAATGGAAATGCTTTTCACCCGGATATCATGCTATAATCATCTTGTTTTTTTCCGTTGCTATAACAACAATTTAACCCGCCACTTTGTTCCGATTGGATCTTTTTCCGTCTTTTTCGGCGCTCTCCAGGAGGCGTTATGGATTTTGATTTCTTATTGCAAACCCGTCTGTTTCACGGGCTGACTGCCCCCGAGCTTTCCGCCGCTCTTGCAGGGCTCCAGGCTTCTGAAAAGTTTATGCCAAAGGAGCCCGGATTTTTCAGTGCAGGGGAAGCGACCAATCGCTTCGCTCTGGTCCTTTCCGGTAGCGTCACCGTAGAAAGCAATGATTTCTGGGGCAACCGTACGATTCTTGGAAACATCGACAGGGGCCAGGTCTTTGCCGAAACCTTTGCCCTTCTTCCGGAAGAGCTGTTGCTCGTCGATGTGAATGCCAACGAAGACTGCCATCTGCTCTTTATCACGGTGGATGTTCTACTCTTAGAAGAAGACGGGGAGCGACCTTCCTGGATGCGCAAACTCTCTTCCAACCTGCTTTCAATTTCTCTTCACAAAAATCTGATGCTCTCCCGCCGCAGTTTCCACACAGCGCCCCGGTCGATTCGTGCGCGGGTCATGTCCTATCTGAACACCCTCTGCCTCCAGACCGGAAGCGATACCTTCACCATTCCTTTTTGACCGGCAGCAACTCGCCGACTATCTGAACTTAGAACGCAGCGCCCTCTCCAAAGAACTGGGAAAAATGCGAGAGACGGTCTGATCGCATTCAAAAATCGCTTCACCATCCATTCAGACGGTGAAGCGTGATGTAAGCTCTGTTTCGAAAGGCCCGGTTTCAGAAATCTCTTTCCAGGAAATCCCGGCTTCTAACTTATTTTTTTCCAGGAAATCCCGACTTATCGCTTCCCGGTCTCAGTCCTTCTCGCAGAAGTTTGATTGCATGACGCAGTCCACCAGCCTTGCGACGGAGCGCTTGAGGTCTTCGATCTGCAAGCTTCCGGAAGCAAGCTCCTCTCTCATGTTTTTGATGGTCGTTCTCACACCCCGGCATCACCAGGTCGTTTCCCGCCCTCATGCATCCGCTTGCCGTGCAATCCGGGCCGTTGTGGGTGGTGGTCCAGTCGGTCATGATCAGTCCGCCGAATCCCCACTCTTTTCTTGCAACCTTGGTACAGGTGTCATAGCAGTTGGCGGCGTGAATTCCATTGATCTTGTTGTAGCTCGTCATGATGGCAAAAGGCGAAGAGGTGCGGACGGCAATCTCAAATCCCTTCAGGTAAATTTCCCGAAGCGCACGCTCAGAGAGGATCGAATCGCTCGCCATGCGGTTGTCTTCCCTGATTGTTGCAGGCAAAATGTTTGATCGTGGTTCCGACGCCCGCAACCGACTGCATGCCCTGCGTGATCGCCGCCGCCATGGTTCCGGAGATCAGGGATCTTCGGAATAATATTCGAAGTTTCTGCCGCAGAGCGGATTTCTGTGGATATTCATGCCCGGAGCCAGCCAGAGCGTCACCCCGAAGTGAACCGCTTCACGAGCAACCGCCTTGCCGACCCCTTTTTAGCACCTCCGGATCCCAGGTCTGTGCCAGCAGCGTTCCGCAGGGGAAGGCAGTTGCATACTGATAGTAAATCTCTCCCGTATACTGTGGCTCTTCCTTCGCCAAAAAACCGTCTTCCAGGCCCCCGAGAGGCGGCATGCTAACTGCTACTCCATTCTGTGCCCCATACTTCCTGCAAAGCCGAAGCCCTGCCGGTCCATCTGCGAGAGCAATCTCGGATAAGCCTTCCTCTTTGGCGCAGGAACTGGTCTGCGCAGCGGCTCCGGGAACGATATTGCCGGTATCCCCCAGGCAGGAGGCCTCTCTTTTTTCCGGTACAAAACCTGTTGCCAGCTTGATCAGCTGCTCCTGCGACAGCTTGTCCACAAAGTTACCGGCTTCCTCTGAAAATCCAGGATCGTCTGTCTCATACGCTACCTTGTGCGCCCTGATGTCTCCGTCATGCAGGATGATCTCTCTGCCACACTCCATCGCTTCCCGGATCCAAACGTCTCTGCGCTCCTCCAGCTTCTTTTTCACTTCTCCTTCCGGCGTAAATCGCGGGATCTCCTGCTGCGGCTGACAAATATGCTCTACTTCATAGAAGCAGAGTTCGTCCGTAACCCGAATCTCTCCCGCCGTTTCGGCTCTCTCCAGCGCACTGCCTACCTGCAGCACATATTCGCCCGCCTTGAGAATATAACTCGATTTTGCTTCGGAGAAAGAAGCCAGCGCATACAGCGGGAAGCGGATTTCGATTTCCTGTTCGTCTCCGGGGGCTAACAATCTCGTCTTGGCATAGCCGACGAGCCTGCGCAGCTCTCCTCCTTCTTCTCCCTGCGGGCAGGAGGCATAGACCTGTGCGACTTCACGACCGCTTACGCCTCCCGTGTTGCGTACACTGACCGTTACACCGATTTCCGGGTCTTCCGTCCCCAGATGGTAATGCTTCAGTCCCAGTGTCCTCACCTCAAACCCGGTATAAGAGAGACCGAATCCGAAGCCGTAACGCACCGGGACGCCGTAGGTGTCAAAATATCGATATCCCACATAGAGGTCTTCCGCATAAACTTCATGGTCCACATCGTTGTTGTTATGGGAAAAATTCTCTGCGTTCGGGTAATCCTCATAGTTCATCGCCCAGCTGTCGGTCAGTTTTCCCGAAGGGTTGACCTTTCCCGTCAGCACATCCGCAACCGCATTTCCTGCCTCCATTCCGGGCTGATGGATGTAGAGAATCGCGTCCAGATTTTCGATTTCTTCCGCAATGTGTAAATCGATCAAACCGCCGGTATTCAAGATCAACACGACATGCTTATAATGCCCCGACAGCTGTTTTAACGAATTTTCTTCGGTTTCTGTGAGCTGATAGTCGCCTTCCTTGTTGAACCGATCGGCTCCCTCTCCCGCGGTTCTGGCAAGCACGTAAACGGCCGTATCCGCTTCCTTCTTTTCATCAACCGCCGTGTCCGGAAGATCGCCCTCCGGTACATGGAAGGGTGTGGCAAAATAGGTCATTGCCACGGCATAATCGCCGCCCCCATCCTTCTGTGCTTTTTCAAAAATCCCGTCTCTCCAGGCGATTCTGGCGTCTTCATATTTTTTTCCGATAGCGGTCCAACCAATCGCTCGTGGTAATCCGAAAGCCTGCGTTTAAAAGCCCTTCTCTGATGGAGACAGTGGGTCTGGAATTGACATCCCCTGAACCGGTGCCTCCCTTAATGGTCTTCTCCGCACCTGCGCCGTACAGCGCAATCGGCCTCTCCTTGGAAAGCGGTAAAATGCCTTCGCGATTGCGCAAAAGGACAAAACCTTCTGCCGCAGCCTCTCTGGCGATTTCTCTGTGCCTTTTTCTCATATTCCCCGGGTTCTTGTCCCGTGGTTCCTGTTAAAGTTCTCTCAACTGCTCTCATTGTTCTCCCTCCTTGCCATCACAAGCATTCGGTTCCAATGCGCTTATTCTAGCAAAAAGAAGTTCTTATTTCATCTGCTTTCCTTCTTTTTTTGTTTCCCTCCGGCAAGGATGAGAAGGACAGCTGCGCAACTACACAGCACGGCCGCCCCAGTGTGCATGGCCAGGTCAAAGCCGTCTCCGGTCAGCGCCCTGCGCATGCCGAGTACCGCCGGAGCGTCAAGCAGAGATGGTTTCTCCGGCTTCCCCTCTGTCCCTCTTCTGGCACCAAGTACATCTCCCCCTGGGGCACGGATCCTCCCCGAACTCCCGGTACTCCCGGATTCGTTCCGGGTGTTTCTCCTGACGTCCCCGGTGTCGTTCCTCCTCCCGGTGCCACATAGATATTGGTGAAGGTGCAGGCAGACGCCTCGGGGAGAAGTTCCCCTCCCCGTTCTATGGTTCTCTTCCCTATCATATTGTGATTCTTATCGATACTGATTACATAGGTGATCGTATAACTCGTCTCGTCGTAGGTATAGTTGGCTGCCCCCGTGTTGATTTCTTTTAACCGGTACACATACCTGCCCGCCTGGGTGAAGGACAGTGACCCAAAGGGCGTCTCTTTCTCTGTTCCCGTCTGCAAACTGACCTGCGCACTCTCTGCATTCAATCCGTTCGGCATCGGCAGATAAGACCTGCCGGCCGGAAGAAAGCTTTCCTTCGGAACTGCTGTCCATTCAAACACAAAGGTTGCCGGTCTGGCGTTGGCACCGGTCACTTTCTTGTGCACGATGGGTGCATCCATCACAATCCCCGGCTTCACCAACCCGACGTCATAAGACTTCTCTTCCGTCTCCGGCGCAGGGGATACCTCCAGACTCGCTGTGTTCTGACCGGCATCCGGCTGGAAGACCATGTTGTCTCCGGTAACGGTGAAGGAGGAGTATATATTCGCATCCCGGATGACCACCACCTTGTACCGACTTCCGGAAGAATAATCTCCATTCACCAATCCTTCGAAGCGGTAGGCGCCATTTGCCCCCGTTGTCACTTCTTCTTTTAACACAGGATTCGCAGGATTTCCAATATCATACAGCTGCACCTTTACCCCGGCAGCCGCTCCTTCTCCCGCATCCCTTTTGCCGTTTAAGACACCGTTCACATTTTGATCTACCCAAACCGTTCCTTTGATGATGCCGGGGCTTAACATCGCCGCCACCGGTTCTCCGGCAACCCAGGAGGTGGAGTTCGTGTATTTCCTGAGAAAATAAGGCTTCCAGACGTTTTTCGTCCCCATCTGTGCTTCCTTTACGGTCTCTTCGTCGACTCCCAGATCGAAGACCGCCTGGTAATCATCCTGATTCACGATCGCCTTGTGGTCATCTGTCCCCACCCAGACCATTTTGACAAAGTTCACCTCTTTCCAGTCAGATGGGCTCCACCTGTCCGTCGCATCCTGCTCGGTCCAGTTCTCGTCGTCCCAGTTCTCATAATGGGCTGTGGGATTCACGTTTTTGGCATAATAGACCCGAAATCCTTTCGGCACCCTGCTCAGTCCGTGCCGAAGTACATTGTTGTATTGAAATTTACCCTCCGGATTGATGGTATTTCCCCAGTCCTGACCCGCTTTCGGTATCGGGAAATAGACAGAGAATTCCGTCACCGGATTGCTGGTAAAATTCTGTACCCTCAGTTTGTAATTGGCCTCTCTCCGCATCTTCATAATCGTCTCCGGATTGCGCGGGTCGTAGGTTCTATACATGCTGTCCACTTCCTGCTCTTTCTTGGCGGAAGAAGAAACGGTGAGCTCCTCTGTCGGCAGGATCGTAATCGGATCCATTCTGCCGATCCACTTTCCCTTCGGATTTTTTCCCAGTAGTTTGTATTTATCCTCAAACAGCCGGACGTTGTGATTCTCATACTCGCGGTATTCCACGGGGTAGTCGGTATCTTTGTTGGTATCTGCGTTGTATTCCACCCACATCAGATCCGAATACGTCCCATAGGGATCGGAGATCTTCGGCTTGTAATCGTAGGAGATCCAGGATCCGTTGTACTGGGAATCTGTCGAAAGAGGTGTGTTCAGAAGCGACGCCTGCGACAGGACATTGCCTCCCACCACTCTGGCATCATATTTCTCCTGGTCACCGGTAATCTGTGTAAAATCCAGTTTATAGACCTTTGCCTTCGAATATTCTTTAGGTAGCGTAAAATCGGAAGCGGGATGCTCTGTAATGACCGGCTGCGGCTCATTCTCGTTTTTCAGATACTCTTTGTTCTGGATCGGGAAGCCGCCTCCCCTCGAATAGTGCATTTTAATATTGGTAAAGTCTTCCCCAAAAGGACTGATCAGATAGATGGCATCGATCAGCTGCGCGTTCTGCGGCGTCCAGGCATGGAAGTGCACCTTGGATTTTACCTGTCCTTCTTCTCCGGCTTTGATTTGATTATTCGGGTCATAATCGAGCGTATTTCCCAGCACCAGCCTCTTGCCCTGCAGTCCGTTAAAGGTCCTGCCCACAATCGTCATGTACTCCGAGTTCTGCCCCTCCCCGCTGTTCTTTTTATCGCCTGTCGCGTGCGCAGCAGGCGGTTCGACGTTGGCAATCTCGATTTTGTTCTCAATCTGTTCCGATATGACCTTAACCTTATCCCCCTTCAGGACCTTGGCGTGGAAGCGGTATAAATAGGATTCGCTGTTGCTGTACGAATTTTTGTCTCTCGAAGCCTCATCACTGATCAAGCTGCGGGCAGGAATCGTGTCCATCTGGAATCTGATTTCCTTGAGATAGATACCGGAGTCCCCGCCAATCCCCAGGTCCTTCAAATTCAGGGTGCGTCCTCCGGTATAAGGCATCCATTCGGACACCACCCCTGTTTTGGGATCCCAGGTTTTGACCTTGATGTCGCTGATCGTGTGATCCCCTGCTACGTTCTGCGGGAGCCTCTGCTGCGTCACACCGATCATCCCCGTGTTCCTCGCATCATAGGTGATCGTCACCTGCTTCTTCGCGCTGTCTTTTTAACCCTCTGTTGCCAAAAAGAAATAGCCCGCACTGCGTTCCTGATTGAATTCGTAACCCGGAGCACCCATATACAGGGTAGAATCGTATACCTTGCCATCCGTGATGCGCCTGGCATCCTGATAATTCACCAACGCATAGACTTCCTCATATTCTCCTTTAATCTCATAGGTAAGGGACGGATATTTCGAAGGGTCATAGTTCTCATAAACCCCGTTTCCATATTCTCTTCCGTAATAGCGAACCTTCACATCGTCGACGCTGATCTTCACCTTCGTCCCCGCCGGGTAGTCTATTGCCGGGAAGGACCACATCGGATACACGGTGAGCTCCTTCGGAGAGATGATTTCATTTCTTACCGTAAACGTATAGGCTTTATAACCGGTCGGTACCGTCTTTCCGTCCGGCGTGGTATTTCCGGGCGCCGTGACCGTGCAGGGGGCACCGTTATAGTCCGGGGTGGCGGAAGCACCCGATCCCGGATTCGGATTCTTGAATCCTTTAAAGATCGCCTTCTCCGGTGCCAGATAGGTAATCGAGTAATACTGATAAGCTGCCGGATTTGTATATGCGCCACCGTTTGGTAAGGGCTTCACCCAGAAACTCTCGTTACCGGACATCTGCCCACCTTCTTTGATCTCCGGAATCAGAGGGGAATTCCAGCTCTTTCCATACGCTTTCTCCTCCTCATTCTTCATGGTGAGTTCATCCAGCTGATTCTGATTGGTGGTTTGGCTGCCATCCGGATTGGTAATCGACTGCTTCACCACAACGGGAGCCTCTGTTACCTTCGAATTGGGCAGTTTATCATAGAACCAGGCCGTTCCGCTTTCCCACAGTCCACCGTTCCTGCTGTTTCTCCATGCCGAATAAATCGGCACGTCAAAAGCGACCGCCTTGGCATCGTTCGATTCCCCCTGTCCATGGAAGCGTAGCGTAAGCGTTCCGTTGTACTGTCTCTCTCCAAGAATATCCGCTCCCACTCCGGATATCGTCTTCCCTGCGAGGGTCGCGTCCGTCCTGTTCACCACATACTGCCTGGAACTCTGGACATCTTCTCTGAACGAGAGCCCCTCCGGCAGGGTGATCGAAACCGTCTTGTCCGTTCCTGCCCCGAAGCTCGCTGCCACATGAAGCGTCATCTGATCCTTATAGCCAAAATTCGGGATCTTCGCAGGAGCATCTTTGAGATCATATTTGACCCCATTGTACTTGATGTACACCTCGTCCAGCTTGGTCGCCGCCGAAGGCACACTTCCTGCCACGATCACGGTGCTGAAAGAAGACAGCGCAAAGGACAGGGTATTTCCCTCCCTCGTGACCGGAACCTTCTCCACCTGCGTCTGCCCATTTTTCACAGCGGTAAGGACCTTTGCCGCTTCCGCCTCAGAGGCCGGCCTGCCCTCATCATCCATCAGGTCCTGCTTTTACATGGTACAAATGGAGCGGCTCCTGTATCTGTTCCGGAAGCGCTGCGGATCGGATGGTGATTTTCGCTTCCCGCCCTGCAGACAGTTCCACCTTTTTGCCATCCTTTACCACCTTCATATCATAGGCGGCAAAGGGGGTAAGCGTTTTCGTCCGGTTATGAAGAGAAAGCAGTTCTCCTGCGAGATCCGGCTTCACTTCACCTGCCAAAAGAGTTGCCCCTTCCGGAAGAGCCCCCTCTTCGGCTTCCAGCGTAATCTCATCCTGACCCGCCAGGGCTTTCAGATAGATCTTCCCGCCTTCGGCCCTCTGCACCGTGACCTTTACCTCAGGAGCATCCAATCCCTCCTGCAACTTGTAATTTCCCTCTATCGTTCCTTTGTAAAGATAGGTGCCGGGCATTTCCGACCGGTAGGTCAAGGAACCTTCCGCCGGCGCCCAGATGATCTTCACCTGTTTCGTCACCGTCGTCTGTGTGTCGCTACTCCCATCGGCTGCGTGCTCTGCTTCGGAATCTCCCTTTCTCCCCTCTGCCGGGGCGGTCTCCTGCTCTTCCGGCTTGATTTCCGGATCGACACTCATCTGACTCTCTGCAGATTCCGTTTCTTGTAGAAGACTTGTCCCGCCGGCTGCGGCGTCGGTCTCTTGTGAAGTGCTTGCCCCGCCGGCTGCGGGTTCGGTTTCTTGTGAAGTGCTTGTCCTGCCGGCTGCGGATTCGGTCTCTTGTGAAGTGCTTGCCCCGCCGGCTGCGGATTCGGTCTCTTGTGAAGTGCTTGCCCTGTCGGCTGCGGATTCCACTTTCTTCCGATCCGTCTCCCTCACTGTCACAGAAATCGTGTCGCCTAAAAATTCCTCGATCGATCTCGGCGCCGTCTTTCCTGCTACAAAGGTAATGCTTCTCTGCAGCTGCGGGAAAGCAGTAATGACCCCTTCTTCTGCACCCCTGTCCCTCGGTCTTTTTTCTTCGTTGTTTGCCTGCGCAAAACGAAAACCGTCGCTTACATTCGCAAAAATCAGAACCGCCGCCGCGATTCCAGCCAACATCCTGCCCCTTGCTCTTCGGTTGTGATTCACTTTTTCCCCTTTCGCCCTCATGCAAAAAGCTTTTAACAATATTGAAAATGAACCTCCTCCCCACCCGTATCTCACGGCAGGCAGCAGGTTTTTCTTTTCCACCTTCAAATTTTTTAGTATCTTAATTTTTATCATACTATTTAATTCCCAAAAAAATCTATATTTTTATATATGATGGTGCAAGTCATAAGCGAATTTAAACCATCGCGCGCCACCCTGCAACAACCGGCTACCACCTCCTTTTGCCCCCACGATCGTTCGGATTCGTATGCAAAAAAACATAAAAACTGCAAACCCTTCCTCCGCCTCTATCATGTATAATAGAACCGTTCTGCCTGCTCCTTTCGCCGGCAGCCGGATTCTTTCATCCCCCTGATTTGGAAAGGTAAATCCATCATGATTGATATTTACTCGAAAGATAAAATTCAAATTCCGATGCCATGGCAGCCTCTTTTTCCGAAAGAGATGGTACAGGAAGCCATGAAGAAGAGCACACAGGCAAAGCTCAATCCAAGTGCTTCCTATTTCTCGTATCATCGTACGCACACCGCCATCTATAAGGAGACACCTCGCATCCGTTACCAGGTAGCAGTTCCCATAGAACCGGAAACGATCGGGGAGCGATGGAGAACCAACCTCTTTCGCTGCAGCTGCCCAAGGGGAAGGAAACAACTTCCCTGTCTGCATGAGGCAGCCCTTCTTTGGCAGGTCGAAAAAAATTCGTCCACGGGGGGCTTTACCGCGGAGGAAAGTCCTCATGATTATGTCCACCGCCTCAACCTGCTGTCCTCCAGAGAACGGTTGATTAAAGAAGAGGAGAAGCAAAAGGCCTTTGATCCAAAGCTCTTCCCGGCACTGGATTTCTTTAAACAGCGAAAGGAAAGGAGCGGTCCTCTCCTGTACGATATTCGCTCTGCTCTCTCCGCCTACCAAACGGATGCCTACAGCTGCGCAATGGCAAGGGAAATCCTCAAAGCGGAACAGAGTTATGTTTTCTCTGCGCACGAGAAGCAGGAAAAAGGATGGCAGTCGCTCTCTATCGGTCAATCTAAACCTGATCGATCCCGTGGAAAACTGCCGCTTTACCGCCGCATCGGCTATTCTGTCAGCCGATCATCTGACTCTGACCGCAAGGGCAGGCTTTCGCAATGCTTCCGGCTCCACCCTGCAATCGGTAGAAGATGAGCTTCATGCCCTTGCCCTTTCTTATGAAGGCGCCACTAAGGACGAAGGCCATCCTCTGCACGATGAACGCTCTTTCCCGGAGTTGGAGGATCCATTTTCCCGCTTACTTTCTACCGTTCCGTCTTCCTCCTCTTCAGAAGTCGCCTCCGCCCGGGAGACTTTTTCTCAACATCAACGGACTCGTCCTCTGTCACCTGCTTTGGGACTACCTGGACGACCACGATGAGATGGTCGATTTTACCGACCGGAACGCAGATCTCTTTTTTAAAGAGCTGGATAAAGCTTCCCAGATAGAAACGCAGAAGACCGTTTTGCCCGAGGAAGTCCGTCCTAAGACGGTTCTGCTCACACCCAGAATCATCATCGAAGAAGGCGAGGCGAAGCTGAGCTTCAAGATTGCAGAGGGTGCCGCAAGGGCTTATATCGTTCGCAATCTGCAGAACCTGGCCGATGCCTATCGAAGAAAGCAGCTGCTTGCGCTCTCAAAGACAAGCTCCATTGATTTTTCTCGCAACGATTTTTACCGAAGAGTCCGCCCTTCTTTATGACTTCATCGGGCGGCGTGTAGGCGAGGTGATTGATGCGAACGAACGGATTGAACGAAAGAATTATTATTCCTATGTACGCACCCTCTCCGTCACCAGTAGTATGGATCTCAAGGGCGCCCTTTTAGATAACTTCTATGATGCGTGGAAGGGAAAAAAACTGCGAATACAGCGATAAAAACCAATCAGATTAAAGACAGCAGCATTCCGGTCGGCCACCGTGCGTTTCAACTGTCCCTGGAAACGGAGCGGGTACAGGATGCCAAAGGCGTTTTTGCCGGTGTCCGTGTGAAGGGTCTGATTCCGGTTCTCCTTTCCGGAAGCGGCTCTCATCGTTATATTTTTGAATGCCGACGGCCTCTCCCGTGTCACGGAAGAGGAGCTTTCTGCCATGGCGCCCTTTCACTCCGTGGCGGATGCTTCCGGTTCCTTCCGCTTCCAGGTCGGGCTTGCCCACCTGCAGGAATTTTATTACCGCGTCGTTCCCAGTTTCCTGCAAAATCCCGGCGTTGATTTTCATGACAGCTGTGCAAAAGAGGCGGAGGGGCATCTTCCACCGGAGCCGGTATTCGATTTCTATCTGGACTGCCTTGACCTGAATGAGGTCAGGGACAAGCACCTGCAAAAAATAGAGCAACAAGAGCGGATGAAACGGAAGAACGCCGCACAAAAGCAGGATCTATGCGTTCTTCTCCGGGCGGATGTACGCTACGAGAATGCTCGTTATTCCCTGTGCAAAGCCTCTTCGCAACAAGAGGGGGCTCCGCAAGCCTCACACACAGGGGAGGCACAGGCGGATGCCGCCACTACAGATGTTTACCGCGATACCACACAGGAGGATCGTGTACAAACGGCGATTCAACGTTATTTTTCCCACCTGGATGCCGGAGAAGCAGTCTTTTGCCACTTTTTTCACAGACGAAGAGATGTTTTCCTTTTTGCAGGGCGGGCTTTCTCTGCTGGAAAACTACGGAACTGTCCACGGCACGGATGCGTTTCGCAGACATCATATCCGTAAGGTAACGCCGGTAAAGGTCGGAGTTTCGGTAGACAGCAATATCGTCAATCTGGAGCTCACTTCCGGAGAACTCTCTCCGGACGAGCTGCTGGAAGTGATGGAAAGCTATCAGAAAAAGAAGCGCTTCTACAGGCTCTCCAGTGGAGATTATCTGGATCTCACCGATGCGGACAGCCTCTCGCAAGCAGACCTTCTCATGAACGCATTGGATCTCTCCCCGGAGTCCGTGATTGCACATGGTGCCAAAGTGCCTCTCTACCGGGCGTTGTATCTGGACAAGCTGCTCGAAGAGCACGAAGCACTTGCTTCCTCCAGAGACCGGATCTACCGCTCTCTCATCCGCAATTTTCACACGATCGGCGAAGCGGAGGCAGAACCGCCGAAGACGTTGGAAAATACGCTTCGCCCCTACCAGTCTTACGGCTTCAAATGGATCAAAACATTGGAAGGCGCCGGTTTTGGCGGCATCCTGGCCGATGAGATGGGGCTGGGCAAGACCTTGCAGATGATCAGCGTCCTGTCCTCCTCCTACCTGGATATCGCATCCTCCGCAACTACGCCTGCGGTGACTGCCGCGCTTTCGGATCCTGCTACGCTTACAACGCCTGCTGCGCCGATCACGGGAGGTGCTTCCGCCTTTCAAAAATACGAAGAAGAGGGCGTGCCGATCTCCCTTTTTTCCTCCTTCCCTCATTGTCTGCCCCGCTTCTCTTGTTTATAACTGGCAGGAAGAGTTTCATAAATTTGCAGCGGATCTTTCGATCACGCCGATCACAGGGGGTGCTTCCGCCTTTCAAAAATTAGAAGCACACTGGGCAGATCGCCAGATTTATATCATCTCTTATGACCTGTTAAAAAGAAATCTTGCCAGGCTGAATGACAAGACCTTCTTCTATGTGATCCTGGACGAAGCACAATATATCAAAAAAACGCGGGGGCTGCTGCCGCCAAGTCTGTCAAGACACTGAAAGCTGCTCACCGCTTCGCACTGACCGGCACCCCTGATTGAAAACCGCCTCAGCGAAATGTGGAGCATCTTTGACTTCCTGATGCCTGGTTTTCTCTATGGGCGAAAAGAGTTTGAAAAAAAATGGGAGGTTCCGATTACAAAGTCCCATGATGCAGATGCCTCAACTCAGCTTCGAAAAATGACTTCTCCTTTTTATTCTGCGTCGGAAAAAGAGAAGTCTTAAAGGATCTGCCCGCAAAACTGGAGGAAGTCCGTTATGTCCAGATCGAAGGCGAGCAGCAGAAGCTCTACGATGCGCAGGTGCTGCGCCTAAAGAATGCCCTCGGCGAGTGGGAGATTCCCGGACAGAAGATGCGCGTTTTTGCGGAACTGACAAGGATTCGGCAGATTTGCTGCGATCCTCTCTTTTATTTGAAAATTACTTAGGGAAAGCGCCAAAAGGCAGGCCCTCAAAGGACTGATCCGCCAGGCACTGGACGGCGGACATCGGATCCTGCTCTTTTCGCAATTTACCTCCATGCTTGCCCTGCTGGAGCAGGATTTGAAGGAGGAGGAATCTCTTACTACCTCCTGACCGGTTCTACCCCGAAGGAAAAACGGATTCAGATGGTCCATGCTTTTAACGAAGGAGCGGTTCCGATCTTTTTGATCTCCTTAAAAGCAGGTGGCACAGGCCTCAACCTCACCGGCGCCGATGTGGTCATTCATTACGATCCCTGGTGGAACGTGGCCGCCCAGAACCAGGCAACCGACCGCGCACACCGGATCGGCCAGACCAGGCAGGTCACCGTTTATCGCCTGATTATAAAGGACACCATTGAAGAAAGGATTCTGGAGTTGCAGAATACCAAAAGAGACCTCGCCGAATCGATCCTGGAAGGCGACAGCACTTCTTTGTCTTCGCTGTCGCATGAGGAACTGCTGGAACTGATCGGAGGGTGATCTGCCATGCTGCGCTTGTTTATTTTTGGAAGATGAAATCACGCAACAATTCCGGATTGAAAAAAACAATCAACGAGCTGATTGCCACACGCGCCCTGCCGTGCAAAGCTCCGGAAACCTTCGACAACCGGGATTCACTGCTGCAAGCCATTACCGAAAGAGGAGCCCATCAGCTGTTCTTTCTGGATATTGAGATCAAAGGAGAGGAAAAGAGCGGACTTTCCATTGCGAAGGAGATCCGGAAGAAAGACCCCGGTGCGGTTATTGTCTTTGTCACCACCCACTCGGAGTTCATGCCGATTACCTTCCGCTACCAGGTGGCAGCCCTTGATTTCATTGATAAGACACTGGACGACAGGCAATTTTCCGACCGCATCGCCTCTGCCATCGAATACACCTTAGAAAGTCTCGGCTCCCGTGCCTGTGAAGATGCCTTCCTCTTCGAAAGCGCAATGGCGAGGGTGCAGGTTCCTTTTCATAAAATTCTGTACTTCGAGTCCTCGCCTACCGTACACAAGGTAATTCTGCACACCACCGATGAACGGATCGAGTTCTATGCCGGACTCTCCGATCTGGAAAAAAAGCCGATCCCAGACTCTACCAATGTCACCGCTCCTTTGTGGTCAATCCCGAAAACATCACGAAGGTGGACAAGGTGGAGCGGATTGCGATTTTCGAGAATCAGGAAAGCTGCCTGATTTCCCGCATGAAATACAGGGGACTGCTCAATCGCCTGGATGCCCTGAAGCATCCGTAAGCAATCACCCGGAAGCAATCACCCGGAAGCAATCAACCGGAAAGGAGGATTTCACCTATATGTGGATTTCTATGAGTACGATCTATTTCAAAATAGCCGTCACGATGTTGCTCTTCAAGCACATCAACCGGAAAGCTTTCCCTCTCTTTACCTTCCTTCTGGTTCCGCCCCTCTTTTTGCCTGTTATTCTTCCTCCTTCCTCCTGTCGGCTACTTCGGCTACTTTGCCTTTTTCATCCTTTACAGTTTCTGCCTGCATTCCGGACAGCCTACCAGTTCCAAACTTTTTGACGGTCTCTATCCCATGGTGGTAGAGAGTCTTTTAGGACGATTTCTCAGCTTTTTCCTTTTTCCCTCTCTTCGGTGTTTTCATTGATCACGAGACGAAGGTCAGCTACTTTGATCTCCTTGCGGAACTCCTGATTCTCCCCTTCTACCTCCTGTTAGTGAAATCCCTTCGCATCCGGTTGCAGGAACTGAAGGACGGCCTTGGTCACCGTCTGTTTCGACATCTTTTGCACTTCATTAACTTTTCCATGATCCTCTATCTGATCCTGGTTTATGCCCTGGTTATTTTACAGAATTTCACTCCACAGGCGGACCTCTACCGGATGCGACTCAATGGATTTTACATGATTCTGTTTTTTGTGCTGCTTTTGTATATCAACTCCGCTTCCAAAGAAAGAATGGAGCGGGAAATCCGGGCGCAGAAGGATAATCAGTTGCAGGCTCTGTCCGACTACAGCCACCATGTTGAAGCACTCTATAACGAACTCCGCAGTTTTCGTCACGATTACATCAACGTGCTCACCAGCCTGAGACTTGGTCTTGCGCAACAAGATCTGGATGCCATTCAGCAGATTTATGATTCGGTGCTAAAAGACAGCGCAAAGTACCTGAACGACGATAAGTTTGACCTCGCCAAATTAAGCCGTCTGGAAAGCAATGCCGTCAAAAGCGTTTTATCTGCCAAGCTCTTAGAGGCGCAGAACAAAGGCATTTCAATCTCTGTGGAAATCGAGGATGCCATTCATGATTTTAAAATCGAACTTCTGGATTTTATCCGGATCCTTTCGATCCTCTTAGACAATGCGATTGAGGGCAGCCTGACTTCTCCTCGCCCGCGGATCGCAATCGCCCTGATACAGGACGAGGACGTTTTGGTTTTGATCGTCGAAAACAGCACCGGACAGGAAAAGTTGCTGACAGATCCCCTGTTTGAACCCGGTTATTCCAGCAAGGGAGAGGGAAGAGGAATCGGCCTTGCCAACGTGCGCCGGATTCTGGAAAAATATCCGAAATCGCAGATCCGCACGCGCAGTGCTAACTTCCTCTTCTCTCAAACCATCCGTTTTTGCATTTAAGACGCTGGCCTTTGTTCCGAACGGCTCCATTCCACTGTTCTGATCAACTCCATCCCCCCCCTGATCTGATCGCTCTGTATCCTTTTTTCGGTCGGCTCTGTTCCCGCTGTTCCCGTCGGCTTCACACCCTTTTCTGACCGGACTTAATTCCTTTTATTCCGAACTCCACAGATCAAAAATCTACCGTTCACGACAATCCGGGAACCGTTTCCGACAGGAACGGTTCTTTTTCTCTCCGTCTGTTATCATGAGTCCTGTCAACAAGCAAAACGAACGGAGGCTCACATGTTTGAAGTAAAAGAGATTCAGAAATCTTATCCGAATAAAGAGGTCCTGAAAGGAGTTTCTTTTTCCATCGAGAAGGGCGATCGAATCGCTTTCCTGGGGAATAACGGTGCTGGAAAAAGCACGCTCCTGAAAATCATTGCGGGACAGATCCCCGCAAACGCCGGCCACATCCAAACCTCTTTGGATTACCGGACTGAGATCGGTATGATGCCGCAGGGAGATATTTTGATTGAGGATTTGACCGTTTCGGAAATCGTAAAGCTGAAAGGTTGCATGAATCATCTGCCGAAGATCGACCTCGAAGCCGCGCTCAAGAAGGTTTCGCTGCAGGAGTTCCGGAACCAATACGTGGGAGGGCTTTCCGGCGGTCAAAAAGAAGACTTTCTCTTCTGCTCACGATTCTGAATTCGCCCAAGCTTATTTTTCCTGGACGAGCCGACCACCGGAATGGATCTGGAATCTGTAGATGATTTCTGGGCACTGTTAAAAAGAAAACTTCACTTCCCTCATTGTGACGCACGATTTCAACCAGATCGATCACTTTTTTTACCAAGGTATTGATCTTAAAGAACGGCAGAATCGCCGCCGCAGATACGGTGACCGACATTCACCATGACGGAAAAAAACCATCGAACAATACTACCGCGAAAAAAAGTGGAACAGGAGGACTAACCATGACTACAATGATTCAATTAAAACAGGTATTACGCAATAAACGCTTCGTCTTATTCACGATTCTGATCCCCCTTGCCTGGTACCTCTTTATTTACAATGTGCAAAAGGATGTCGTTCCGAATATTCTGCTGGGGATCGCCGTATTCATCGGCATTATCGGAAACAGTCTGGCCACCTTCAGCAAACGCATTTCCTCCAACATCGGCTTTTACTCCTTCGAGTCCAGCTTTTCCCGATACGGGCTAAAAAACTTCTTGTTGGATCAGACGCTGGTACAGGTCTTTCTAAACGCCCTGATTTTCGCCGTGGTACTGATTTTTGCAGTACTGTATGCGCACTTCCCCCTCCACGGAAGCCTGGTGATCCAGTTTCTCCTGCTGAGCGTCATGGGCATTTACTTCAGTATCATCGGTTTTGTGCTGGGGGTGCGGGTGGACGCCAAGATTCTGGATACGGTCGGCTTTCCGATCATCGTCCTGGCAGCCATGACCATCATGCCCTTCGCAAGCTTCGGCGCTGATGGCTCTTTCATCAACGTCGTGACTAAGGTGCAGCAGTTTTTCCCGGGTTATTACTATTCTCACATGATCCAGGCAATCGCCTCCCGGGACGGCCATTTCCGCCAAAGATATCCTCTTCTTTGCAGGGACGTTCGTCCTGGATCTCCTCCCGCTATACTTCCTGATCCCCAGGAAGAAGGTCGCTACAAACCGGTAAAAACGTCAATTGCTTTCCATGGCTTTTGCTCTGCTCTTCAAGCACCTCAATAATCTTTCCAACCCTCGACATACTTTCTCGTAATCCTCTGGAGGCAGCCTCCGAATCAGCTTCTTGGTTTTTTCCAACGGAAACGGCGCCTCCTCCGGTTGCAGATACGCTACATCCGTCACCCGCACGATCTTCTTCTTATTTTCTCTCCCCGCCGGAGCCCAGGCAAAATCTCCCTTCTCATAGATATCCTCATCTGCGAGATAGGTGTACTCCCTTCCCACATCCGAGAAGATCACCTTACAGAAGATGAGATCGGACTCACGGCGCTTTTTCCGGTTATAAGCATCCTCATTGAAGAAATCCCCCAGCCCATAAAAGCAGGTGAATTTCCATACTTTCTCTACCAGTTCCGGAAAATCCTTCGGCAGACTCAACCTGTCATAGCTTCCATTCATCTGATCCAGCCTCCCGGACCGCCAGCGCATTTTCAGAGAATATTCTTTCACATCATCTGGATCGTCCACCGCATCCGGTGGATTCCCTTCTCTGTCTGTCAGGTCCAGATCCCCCAGCTCGTCCAGTAGATTCGAGATCCCTTCACAGATATGGTAGATGTTCGTCACTTGGCATTCTGGTGAAAGTCCATGCACATGCTTCATCGTCTCCGTCTTCCGGTCGATGATAAGACTCTCATGGAGTTCCAGGAAAACCGGCTTGTCACCGACGCCTTTCGGATAAATGGAAGTCTTCTGATGATACCGGAACTCCACTTCCTCGATCCTGTCGGGACAACCATCGGAGACGAAGAGATCCTCGATCCCGGTCTCCTCCCGCACCAGATCTGATCGCTCATTAAGATCATTCTGTCCAATTTTCAATCGTGAGGTCCTCTATCCTTGAAAACTCTTTCACATTGTTCGTCACAAGCGTACAGCCAAGAGACTGCGCATGCCCGGCAATCATCATATCCAGAGGTCCTATAGGAGCCCCCTTTTTCTCTAAGGCCGCCCTGATCTTTCCATAGCAATCGGCAGCACTGATATCAAAGTCTAAAATCTCAATATCTGCTAAAAAGCATGCATAAGGCAAATCGGTTTCTTTCCACGGCATTACTTTTCTCTACGCCATAAATCAGCTCCGCATAGGTGACCGAAGATACACACACTTCCTCCGAATGAACCTCCTGCAATCTTTGAAAAACCTTTTCAGGCTTATGCTTGATCGCATAGATACAGATGTTGGTGTCAAGCATATATCTCATAACTCTTCCCGCTTCTGTCTCACATCCATTGCCCTTCCGTCAGCCATGAAATCATCCGAAAACAGGTCAATTGCTTTCTGAAACGAATCCCACCTATTCTGCTTAGGAAGAAGAATCACAATATCGCCGATCTTATTCACCACCACCTCATCCGATGCAAATCGACATTCTTTAGGCAGGCGGATTGCTTGGCTTCTTCCGTTTTTAAATACCTTTGCAGTCATCATTATGATCACCTTCCCTTCACCTATAATATATATCAGAGTCTATACCAGCGTCCAGGAGATCTTTCTCTTCCTGTTTCGATGTCCATAAAGAGCAGGCATGTGGGAACTTTCTACCTCTGATACTTTGTTCCTCTTCCACTTCCTACGATTGTAACGTAATGATTTTCCACCAGTTTCCTTAACAGTGCTGTTGTCTTAGATTTTCCGAAGGGCATTTCTTCCATAATCTCACTAATGGATTTCGGATGGTTCTTCCTTAATACATTATATACAACTGCCTCATCTTCATTAAGATTTATATTGCTGATTACGGGTAAGGTAACTTTAATGGAGTTCTCAAATACTTCAAATATCGGCTTCTTTGGACTTTCTCTATAGGATTCTTTAATCCGAATGATTCCGGTTCCGAGAATTTCCACAATGTGCAAACGATAAAACACATTGCCCAAAATAGGATTTCTGAGCATAGAAATATTTCCCTTTAAATATTCTTCCTCCGAAAGTCCTGCCGGTAATCCACCGGGAGAGCTAACTTCAATTCTATCTTCAAACATCAGCACACGGATCTGTGCATTAACATCCCAGGTTCTGTGAATCAAAGCATTGGCAATGGTTTCTCTGAATGCTTCCTCCGGAATCTTCTCTACCTTTACTCTTTTCCATTCCCCGAATTTCTTCATACTGATAAAAAAATCGCGATAGATTAGAACCGCTTTCTCCAGTTCAGAAAGGATGGATTCCTGTTCCAATACTGCTCGCTTTAGAATAATGCTGATATCTTCCCCAAATCTGGCTACATCAATTCCGGGAAAATGATTGTGGTCCGCAAGGAGCTCTGCCGCATGGTTATAGCCTTCTCCATCTTGGTATAAATTAAGGGTCTTCAAAATGTCTTTATTTAAGGATTTTACCCCTATTTCCTGTTTGGCTCTACGTTCCAGCTCCGAAAAGGAGAGCTCTTGTGAATCCGCAGGAAGCTCTTCATAGTGAATATTTCTGCCCTGCAGAATCAATCTGCCAAGCTCCAGTTCATCCACTTCAATCGTAGCTGTATCATTTCTTCGATAAGCTTTGGATTTATAGGTATAGGGCTTAGCCCGTCCCTCTTCCACCGTAAGTGTTACGGTCTTATCCCTGTCATTTACCGATAATTCATACTGAGGCTGTGGACGGATGGCGTCATTCATTTTATTCTCTATTGCAAGGCAGGTCTGTACCGGATCCTTGAGCCCTATTATTTCTCCTGTATCTCCCACTCCAAATAAAATCTGTCCACCATCATAGTTGGCAAATGCACTCACCGTTTTTAAAAATGTATTGGATATATCCGATTTAAATTCCAGCTGTCTATTCTCTTTCATCCTGATTGCCTCCTTGTAGATAAAATAATCGTAATTGAAAACGGTCGCAAATGCAATCGTAAAGATTTACGACCGAATTTGCGACCGTTGCCAATCAAAACAATCCCCCACATTCAGCTATTCCGCTTAGAAAGTTTCTCATTCATGCGGCGTACCAGACGCTTATGATAGAGATAAAAACCGGACCAGATTATCAGGGCGATGGTGAGTTCCTCTGCCACCATGCTAATCACTACTCCTGTGCCAAGCGTTACCGGAAGCCAGCCGGCGATCATGGAAGCAAGCAGCATCACGGTACATCCGGTTCCCATGTGGATGAGCGAACGCATGACAAGCGGCAGGCGGTCATTATCGTAGATGAGAGCCGGAAGTCCGAAGCCTAATCCGATAACGAAAGAGCAGAGAACAAACCGCGAGAACCGGTAATTCTCCAGGTGAAAACTCCCCTTGTAGGCAAAGTCGAAAGCCACGCCCATCAGGCAGAACAGAAGGGCAGAGATCCCCAGTGAGGTAAAGGTATTGCGAAGGATCCGTTTTATTTTTTGATTCATATTGCCTCCTTAGAATTTGAAAAACGGTTTTGGACTGCGGGAAAGAGAAGGTGTTGCTGCATACAAGATGTGGAGAATGCCGTTTTGTAAACGCCGGGTGGATTCCGATGGCGCCTGCTGCTTACAGCTTTACAGTCCGAGGTATTGTTTGAAGCCAGGCAAATACTTTCTGGATACGTAGTCGGAGAGACCGTTTTTTAACTTCACAAACAAAGTTCCACTAAAGCCTGCTTCCACACTCTGTATACAGGCAAGACGCACAACCGTCTGTTTGGAGATCTGCATGAAATCGGCGCCAAGCTGCGCCGTAAGCTCGTAGAGCCGCCTGCGCGAGAGATATTGTTTCTGCTTCGTATAAAGCATGCAGTTCCCCTCCTCTACACGAATCATATAAATTTCCTCCGGACGAAGAACCAGCAAACGCTCTTCCTCCTGTACAATCAAGGGAGTGTCTCCCGCTCCTGCACCGAGGTAAGCGACGGCTTTCCTGACTTCATCCGTCACGCAGTTTGTATAAATGACGGCATAAGGTGGCTGGTATTCCTCCGACAGTTCTATCTTCACCTTCATCAAAACCTCTCCTTCCTGTTATGATCTGATCATACAGGATGGAGAGGTTTTTGTCTTTTCAATCGTATTAAGATGCAGAAATCGGCGGGTGAAATGCAAGGGATCTGGTTTACATCATCCGGAAGACGCAAGGGAACTTCTTTTTATTCACTGCCTCCGGACCATTCGAAATGCGCTCTCAGTCCCTACTCCCCCTTCAGCCCCACCTCTTCCGGCTTCAGTGTGATACTGCCATCCTCTCTGACGAAGCAGGGAATTCCGATCAGTCCTTTTTTTCTCTCACTTTCTTGAACTCCGGGCGGCTGTCTCGCATGAGCAGGAAGGTCTTCATCTCCTTTACATGCGCCCCGATGTCCACCACATGAAAGTCTTCTCTTCCCTTTACCTGCTCCTCGACTGCTGCACAGTCCGGGCAGCTGGGCATTCCATAAACGGTAATCATACGCATCCTCCATTCTTTGTTTGATGAATCTGTTACATTCTATTCGGTATCACACCAGTTTTTCTTAAGTAAAGATTGGGCTGATGTTCCGCATATTCCTCCAATTCTTTTGTAAAACCGCTCCTGGAATAAAGAAGATAGGACTCTCTTCTTGCGTCTCTGTTCCAAGGAACGCTCTTTGCCTTTTGCTGCAAGTCCCTGAGAACCTCCATCCCCTTTTTTTGTGTGGAATACTTGCACTCTCCAAACAAAATGTCCTTTCCCTCTGTATCATAGGCGAGTAAGTCGATCTCTACGTCTTTATTGCCCCACCACCGGCCAAGGCGGTTGAAAGAAATTTTTTCTGACAACAGCCCCCAGGCGTCTTGCCTGCAAATGTCTTCATACACAAAAAGCCACATGCTGTTCTATAAAGTGATTTTCAATCTTATTTTTCACATCGTCAATATGTCCCGACTCAATCATCCCCTTGTTCGGATAAATGAAGCGAAACCAGAATGTAATGAAGTTGTCCTTGATCCGGTACAGACCGAGTTTGCTCTTTGCAGGGTTCTCCTCTGTCACAGGGACTTCGCGCACAAGCAAATCCAACTCGATCAGATTCCTTAAATAGGCACTCAGCCGCGACTGTGTAACCTCCATCACGGTAGCAATTTTTCCCAGCTTATGATTCCCTGCGGCAATGGTTTTCAAAAGAGAAAAGTAGCTTCCGATTTCTGTCACTTCCTTTTGCAGTAAAAATTCCGGCTCTGCATACAAAAAAGCCCCCGTATTCAGAATGTGGTCCGCGATCCCTTGTATATGTTTTTTTTCCCCTCAAACAGTTCGATGTACTTTGGCACGCCTCCTGTTACGGCATAGTGTTGCACACACTCATCCATGGTGAGGGTTTCTTCGACAAGGATTCCGAAACCAGCTCCTTAAATGCGTTTCGATTTTTCCACTTCGCTCTCTTCCGTTGCCAAAAAAATAGATGGACCGTTTCCCTCACAGAATCGGTTGATCAGAGCGGTTTTTCCCCACTCTTCTACGTCCATATATGACAACAAAAGAAGATCCCTCTCTTCGATATTCTTTTTCCAGAACAGCCATCTCTTGCTGACGATCTATGAATTTTCTCAACTGGGACACCTCCGTGCACCGTTGTCATCCGGGTGATGATGTGAACCATATTGAACCATGAAAGATTTTTATAAGGAATTGCAACGATTCCCTCGCCTTAGCAGACGCAATCAAATTTAATATCCGTATCTAATTATTATAATTCAAATTATTATAATCTGAATTATAACTTTTTGAGAATTTGAAAAACCGCTTCCTTCTTCCCCTCATCCACCGTCTCTGCTCGACCTAGGGCTCCGTAGCATCACAAGGGCCCCGAGTGCGATCTATGAACCTCCTCTACACGAACCCGGAACTCAGTCCTTTCCCCCACGTCATAGAGAAAGGCATTTTGTTCTTCGAGCACCCTCACCTCCGTGTCCAGAATCTTCCGGATCTCCGCTTCCAGGTGTTCCATCACCTGTTCTTCCTTCTCTTTCGTCACCAGGTAGCGATCCGATAACAGTTCCTGCTCAATCCGGTGATTGATCTCCATGGAAAAAAATGAATCGTATCCATGTAATTGTCCAGATTGGTGATGATCTCCGGGATGTTTTTGCAACAGGTACAGCTTGACATTCGGATGAGATAAAGAGTGCATGGACCGCCTCTCTTTCCTCGTAGAAGGTGCTGTCCAGCTCGCCGGAGCGGTTCATATTGTCCCACCAGAGCATGGAATAAGGCGGAATAAAAATGCGGAACTCGGTATCCGGGTGGGCAGACAGCTCCTGTTCCAAAAGTGCAATATTTCCTCTTAACTCATCCTGATAGCAGTTTTCCGGCTTCTGTACCGGCTTTTTGTCCGTACTGAATTTTACCTCTGCATCCGGAATGCGGTAATATCTGGAAAGCACGGCCGCTTCGCCGAAGGTTTTGCCCTCCATCCAATTATAGGACAGGTTCTCGTCATAGGGGACCAGATAAGAATTGGCGATCATATAGGGAATCCGCTTCAGAATGACATCCTTATTCCAAAGGTACTGAACGTCGTTAAACGGATTGTCGTCATAGAGATACATCGGAGCACCGCTGCTGGCAAAGGTAAGCACCGGCTCTGCATGTAGGGCGGAGGGATCCAGATTGTAAAAAACCTGTTTTACCTTCCGGTGGCGAAACGCGCGGTCTAACAGATCACAGAGATCCGCCGTAGCACCGTAGGAGCGCACCGCCTTGATGATGGTGCAATGGAAATCCTGATTGAACCAGGAATTGTCGTTGTTCTCGACCACGCTGGAGCCCGCCAGAACGGCATCATAATCAAAATGCGCCAGGCTCCCGGGACACTGGTATTCCTTTTCATTCAGCACTTCTTTTAAATGAAACCAGGGCTTATGGTAGTGAAAAAAAGGATCGATCAAATAAACGAGCAGACCGCAAAAGAATAAAAGCAGGAAGAGGGTGACGAAAAGGCGCATAAAAAAAATATGCCTTCCCGATTGCCTGTTTCTTGTTGTCAAGCCCTCCCATTTCATTGATTTTTTTCGATCCACTCCTGATCGTTCTTTTTCCATTCCCATTTTAATCCCGAATCTCTTTCCTGTTTTTTTCAGAATTTGAAGTACAAAAAGGTGCTGACGCCCGTCAGGGAGCAGAGGCTGTACACGAAGAGGGTCCCTACCCCCAGGGCAAAAAGGAAGGGACTTCCATTTGCCTTCCGATAAGGAACTTACCGTCTCGTAGGCGTCTTTTTTTGCCAGAATCAGGCAGAACGCCACGATCATCAGGAGAAAGAAGGTGGCTAAATAGACGAGATTCTGCCCACTCTGCGGTAGCAGTCTGACTGCAATCTGTTTGAACAGATAATTTTCCGGGAAATCCAGGGTCTGCACCATTCGAAGAAAGAAACCGGGAAAGGTGATTCGGAAAAGAGAGGAAAACAGCTGTCCCACCTGTGTCAGATTCTCCGCCCGGAAGAAGATCAGGGTCAGGAGAAAGAGGAGGAAGGTTTGAATCCTTCCCGCCATACCTGCGATCCCTGCTCTTTTCCGCCCTCCTTCTACTGTTTCCTGTGCCTCTCCTGCCGCTTCTTTCTTTTTGATTCCTGCGTCTTTTTTTCCATCCCGTGAGAGAGCACGACGAATACGCCGTTGATGCCTCCCCAGAGCAAAAAGCAGAGTGAAGAGCCATGCCAGATCGCACTCATCAGGAAGACGGCCAGGATATTCAAGGCGGTGCGCAACTCTCCCCTTCTGCTGCCTCCCTAGCGGTATATAGACGTATCGGGTAAAAAGCGCATGAGCGTCATGTGCCAGCGTTTCCAGAAATCGCGGATATTTTCTGCCTGAAAGGGTCTGGAAAAAAATTGATCGGTATCTGAATCCCCAGCATCATCGAGACGCCAAGCGCCATATCCGTATATCCGGAGAAATCGAAATACAACTGGAAAGCATAGGAGATCAGCACGGCAAGCGTCGTAAGCAGATCCAAATAGGGGGCGGAAGAAAATCCGAAATTCACGGCAGGTGCAAAGTGATCGGCCAGCAGCATTTTTTTGGCAAATCCGAAGGTGAAGAGCACAAATCCTCCGGCGATATCCGGCTTCACCCGCCCGCCTTCATTCCGGTATAGTGCCCCGAACTGCGGCAACATCTCATTAGAAAGCGTGAGTGGTCCCTGAATCAGCGTCGGGAAATAGATCACGAAAGCAAGATACGGCAAAAAGGGTGGGTGATTCTCCTTCTCCTGATAGCGGTCGATCAGGAAGGCAAGTTGCCTGAGCGTGAAATAACTGAGACCGGCCGGGGAGCAGGATGGTTGCAAACAGATCCCTGCCGCCCCGCAAGCTTCTCTCCCACCTCCGGCAGATATTTACAAACTCCCAAACTCCCTAAAAGAAGGAGATCTGCACTTAGTCGCAGAAAACGGCGTCTTTTTTTCTCCGCAAAAAAAGACGTATCATACAGTCTGCTGCAACCGTATACCAGCAGCACCTGCACGGCCAAAAAGACGGCATAGACCACTGCATAGGCGGCATAAAAACCAGAAGGACATCAAAATAAGGAAGGCAAGAGCCGCCTTCCCCCTTTCCTTCTTGAGAAGCAGAAAATAGCCGCAATTCAGCAACGGCAAAAAAACAAGAATAAAAAAAGTAGGAGTTAAAAAGCATACCTCATTCTATCACGGGTGCGATCGGCGCACCAGATCCATACTCTTCCTTTGCGGGAATGGATTTCCCTAGTATAATCGTAGAAGATTCGTGTCAAGAGAATCTACCTTTGATACCGGTTGACCTGCAGATGAATTTTTTTGAAACTGATTTACCCGCAGATGAATATTTGGTCTTTTTACCTGCCGGTCGCATGAGGAAGGAGCCTTCTTTCATGAGCTACTCCAACGCGCTTTTTTCCGAAAAAAAGATATTCTATACCGGGACGCTTCCGTCCTTGTTGTACACAAGGCACCGGGACTGGCTACACAAACCGCTTCTCCTGCAAGGCCCGACCTGACCACCCATCTGCTGCGTTTTTTTGGCAAGGACGAACCAAACCAGGAATCCATATCTTGCCCCCATTACCCGCCTGGATCAGCCGGTGGAGGGGCTCGTCCTCTATGCCGCCAACAAACAAAGCGGCCTCCTTCTACTCCTCTCTGGTGCGCAGCCCTCAAGTAGTGCCGGATAAAGAAGGCTGCATCGTTCGCAAATCCGATGCGACATCCGGCGGCGAAGATCACGTGATGCGTAACTCCGGAAAGGTGCTGGCCGGGGAAGCCCGCAAGCTTCGCACATCCGGTACGAGAACAGGTGGCAGAATGACAAAGCGCTACCGCGCCTGGGTATGGGGAGCCTTTACAGCTTCGTCCGGTAGCCTCCATGATTTTCTAAGGAAGGATCCGCAAGCCTCTCGTGCAAATATTGTTTCGGAGGGAGCGGATGGCGCCAAGGAGGCTCTTCTGAAATACACCGTCCTCCGCGAAGATGTCGCTTTTAATGAGCCGATTTCTCTAGTAGAGGTGGAGCTGCTTACCGGTCGCTTTCACCAGATTCGTGCGCAGTTTGCAAATGCACATCACCCCCTCCTGGGAGATCTGAAATATGGCACGGACGCCTCCTTGTCGCTATCGCAACGACTTTCGATCCCCTATGTCAGGCTCTGCTGTACCTTTCTCTCCTTTCCCGATCCGGATCACAGCCGATCCATTACCGTAGAGAAGATCCCTGAAATCTACACTTGATTCCCGCCCCGGTTGAGAAGAAAAAGAAGTCTGGACTTCCTCTTTCCCGCAAAGCGACAAAGCCTAGTGACAGGTAGCAGCTTCAATGCTATATTCTGATGTAAGTATCGAGATTCGAATTGCATCCTACTTCGAAAGTGGCACAGTGGGCAGTAGACAAGCTCCCCTCTGAAAAAAGAACTAAGGACCTAGCTTGAACAAAAATGTTTTTGGAGAAAAGCACTTTAAAGTAGACATGGAGGGCGCAGACATGTATTCGATTGAAAACATCAGGGACACAGACCCGGAAATTGCAGAAGCGATTGAAAAGGAGATTGGGAGGCAGAACGACCATATCGAGCTGATTGCCTCTGAAAACTGGGTCAGCAAGGCAGTGATGGCGGCGATGGGAAGCCCGCTAACGAACAAGTATGCGGAGGGATTGCCGGGAAAACGGTATTACGGCGGATGTGAGGATGTCGATCTTGTGGAAAATCTGGCGATTTCCCGCGCAAAGGAACTGTTTCACTGCGATTACGCAAATGTACAGCCGCATTCCGGGGCACAGGCCAACATGGCGGTGCAGCTTGCCGTCCTCAAGCCGGGAGACACCATCCTCGGCATGAATTTAAGCCAGGGGGGCCATCTGACACATGGAAGTCCGGTGAATTTTTTTCCGGGACTTATTTTCGGGTGCTTGCCTATGGTGTGGATAAAAACGGCTTCCTGGATTACGAGGAAGTCAAACGTCTGGCGATCGAACACCATCCGAAGATGATTATCTGTGGTGCTTCCGCTTATGGAAGAGTCATTGATTTCAAAAAAATTTCGTGAGGCGGCGGATGCATGCGGGGCTGTTTTAATGGCGGACATTGCGCACATTGCCGGACTGGTTGCTACGGGAGAGCATCCCAGCCCGTTTCCGTACGCGGACGTGGTGACGACGACCACGCATAAAACACTGCGTGGCCCCAGAGGCGGGCTGATTCTCTGGAATGAAAAAAAGCGGAGCACTATCATTTTAATAAGGCGGTATTTCCGGGCATTCAGGGAGGGCCGCTGGAGCATGTGATTGCAGCGAAAGCGGTCTGTTTCAAGGAGGCGTTGCAGCCGGCTTTTTAAATCATACTGCCAACAGGTGAAGAAAAAAATGCGCGTGCTCTCTGTGAGGGTCTGCTGCGTCGCGGGGTAGATATTGTTTCCGGGGGAACAGAAAATCATCTGATGCTGATCAATTTGACCGGCTTTGACCTGACCGGCAAGGAAGTCGAGAAGTGGCTGGATGAAGCACATATTACGGTGAATAAAAATACGATTCCGAACGAGACCAGATCTCCCTTTGTCACCAGCGGGATCCGTCTCGGCACACCTGCCGTTACCACACGCGGAATGAAGGAAGACGATATGGACCGCATCGCGGAAGCCATTGCCGCGGTGATTCGGAACAAAGAAGCCGGTATTGCAGAGGCGACACAAATCGTTGCACAACTGACCGCACGCTACCCTCTGGATGCCTGCTCTGTTACTTCCATCTGATTTTTTGTAACCGTGGGGAAAGGCGAGGAGAATGATGCGTAAAACAAGAATGCCTTGGAGCGGGCTGGACCAAATTCCAAACGGACATACGAGCGGCAGGGTGATCGAAGGCTGCCTTCTCTTAGAGGGAGGCGCCTGGAGGGGCATGTATACACAGGGTGTTTTAGATGCCCTGATGGAAAGTGATCTTTCTTTTCGCACCACCATTGGCGTCAGTGCGGGGGCTTTGAGTGCGGTGGGTTACCTTTCCGGTCAAATCGGATGGTCGGCAAGAATCAATCTGACCTACCGCCACGACCCGAATTATTACGGCAGGGCGGCTCTTCATGACAACCACGGGGTAACCGGCTTCGATTATCTGTTGAATCATCTGATGTCCCGGTATCCGCTTGACGAACAGACCTTTTACAAAAGAAACAGAGAACTCATTGTTCTTGCGACAAATTTGAACACCGGACGAGCCCGCTGTTTTTACAAGAACCGTTACACCTCTTTTTATAAAAAAAGAGGGCTCAGTCAAAAAGACTTCGCCCTCCGTAACGATCACGGGATCTTCAAGGCCATTCAGGCCTCCGCCACGGTTCCCTACGTTTCCAGACCGGTGATGATTGCGCATGAACCGTATCTGGACGGCGGGTGCGCTGTGAAAATTCCCTACGCCTATGCTCGTTCCCATTTTCCCGGAAAAACGGTTGTGGTCCGTACGCAGGATCTTTCCTATCGCAGAAAGCCCAAAAAGTTTCGTGAAATCGACCATCTGCTCTACGATCGCTACCCTGCTTTCCTGAATACCCTTGCCAAATCGCACGATTTATACAACCAGACGATTGAGAGGATGAACCGTGATGTGGTCTACGGGGAAACCTTTGTCCTCGCCCCGAACACTCCTGTCACCATCAGTCGATTTGAGGGCAATATGGAGAAACTGGGAGATCTTTATTTACGAGGCTATCAGGAAACCAAAGAAAAGATTCCCGCCCTGCTTGCTTATCTGCGGGCTTAGTCTTTTCTGCCGGAGTTTTTTTGTCTTCCTCTCCTACGCCATCCCTTCCAGCGCATCTTCCCCATATCTGACGCGGATATAGGATTTGATCTCCTCTGCACACTTTTCAAAGCCCAGGCGCCTGCTGTCCAGGCAGAGATCGTAGTATAGGGCATTGGACCACTCTTCTCCGGAATAATATTTGTAATAAACAGCCCGGTTTTTATTGGTTTTCAGGATGTACTTTTTCCAGTTCTTTTTCCCCTGCGATATTGCTTGAGCGCCGCCTGTTCCATGAGGGAAGTCCATCGGCGCATGCACAAAGACGCTGACCACGTTTTCATAATCACGGAGCACAAAGTTGGCGCATCTCCCGATGATGATACAGGACTGTGTTTTTTTGCCAGGTCTTTTAGGACATCCGCCTGTAAATTGAACAGATTGTCCCTGGAGGCGTAGTGCGGACTCTCCGGTCCCACAGTCTCTCCTTTATAGACGCCGCCTTTTCCCAGTCTTAGTGCAGCTCCTTCCAGCGTTTCATCCGCATCGATGAACAGGCCTTCATTGATGCCGCTCTTCTCCGCCGCCATGCCGGAGAGCTCCTTATCATACCACGGAATCCCCAGCTGCTTGGAGAGCAAAAATCCCAATGCTCCTTCCTCCGCTGCCGTACTGGCGTTCAATTGCAATGACAAGATTTTTTTCATAGCTTACTCCCTGCCGATCTTCTATGTTTCCGGCGAAAGATCCGATCATCTTATCCTAAGTTCTATTCACCCAGATATGCTTTCTTGATCCGCGGATCCGTCAGAAGGTCTTTCGCCTGTCCTTCCATACGGATTTCCCCCGTTTCCAGTACATAGGCGCGGTTTGCAATGCGAAGCGCCTTGTTTGCATTCTGCTCCACCAACAGGATGGTCACTCCCTCTTCATGCAGCTTGACGATCATATCAAAAAAATTTCATTCACAAAGATCGGAGAAAGTCCCATCGAAGGCTCATCCATCAGGATCAACTTCGGCTTTGACATCAGTGCCCTTCCCATGGCAAGCATCTGCTGTTCGCCTCCCGAGAGGGTTCCGCTCTCTGATTTTTTCTCTCTGCCAACCTCGGAAAGCGTTCGTAGATCATCTGGATGGTCTGCTCGATTTCCCCCTTGTCGCTTCTGGTATAAGCGCCCATCTTCAGATTCTGATAAACCGTCATTTCTGCAAAGACTCTTCGGCCTTCCGGTACATGCGCCATCCCCGCCCGCACCAGTTCGTGACCCGGGACATGATTTTTTTGATGAGATCCCTTCCTCCAAAGACAATGCTGCCGCTCTTTGGATGAAGCAGCCCTGAAACCGTATGAAGCACCGTCGTCTTGCCTGCGCCGTTTGCCCCGATCAGCGCCACGATCTCTCCCTCTTCCACGTGAAAAGACAGATCTTTCAGGGCATGAATGACCCCATAATACACATTTAAATTTGATACTTCCAATATCGACATATTTCTCTCCACGCTTCAGTGTCCCAGATAGGCCTGAATCACTTCCGGGTTATTTAATACCGCCTTCGTCTCTCCCTGTGCCAGAACCCTTCCAAAATTCAGCACCGTCAGCTGTTCACAGATACCGGAAACCAGTTTCATGTCGTGCTCAATCAAAAGAATGGTCAGGTCAAACTCCTTGCGGATAAAGGCAATGGTTTCCATGAGTTCCTTTGTTTCATTCGGATTCATGCCGGCCGCCGGTTCATCCAGCAGAAGAAGTTTCGGCTTTGTCGCCATGGCGCGGGCAATCTCCAATTTACGCTGCTGCCCGTAGGGAAGTCCGGATGCCAGAATCTCCGCCTTGTCTTCCATGTGAAAGACTTTCAAAAATGTCCTTCGCTCTTTCATCAATTTCTTTTTCCACACGATGATAGGGAGGCAGGTGCAGCAGATCCGATAGTACGGAATAATGAAACTGGTTGTGCAACCCTGCTTTCACATTGTCGATCACGGACAGACCCGTGAACAGGCGGATGTTTTGAAAGGTTCTGGCAATCCCCTCCCGGTTGATTTCCGCCGTTTTACGGCCGGTAATTTCCTTTCCGTCCAGGAGGATTCTCCCCTCGTCCGGCTTGTATACACCGGTCAGCAGATTGAATACGGTCGTCTTCCCCGCTCCGTTTGGTCCGATCAGACCGTAAAGCATTCCTTTTTCGATATGCAGTTCGAAATCACTGACCGCACGGAGTCCCCCGAAGGAAATGCTTAAATGCTCCATATCTAACAATGCCATTTATGCCACCTCCTTCTTTTTCTTGAATTTTGCAAGCAGGCTCTCTCTCATGGCAATGGCCGCAGGCGCCCAGTTTAAAAGCATCATTACAATCAAAACAATTGCGTAAATCAACATACGAAGCTTATCCATTCCACGCAACACTTCCGGCAACAGGTAAAGTACCACGGTAGCAATGACGCTTCCGCGGATATTGCCGATTCCGCCCAAAAACGACATAGACCAGAATCAGGATGGATACGTTATATCCGAAACTCTGGGAATTCGCCATCATACTGGAGAGGTTATGTGAATACAGAACACCTCCCGCACCCGCAATCGCTGCCGAAATGGTGAACGCCAGCATTTTGTATTTGGTGACGGAAATTCCGGTTGCCTCGGCTGCAATCCGGTTGTCCCTGATCGCCATAATGGCTCTGCCGTCTCTGGAATGAATCAGATTCTGCGTAACCACCAGCACCAGAAAAAGGACAATCATGGCAACGGTGAAGTTGGAGTCCATAGGCGTTCCGGACACCCCGTTTGCGCCGTTGATCAGCACCTTGCCGTCCGGATCCAGCTGAAAGCTTTCCATACTCATTGAGAGGTGCACTCCCTTGCTGTCGTATCCCAGATAAAAAGCATTGAGGACATTTTTGATGATCTCACCGAAAGCCAGCGTCACAATGGCGAGGTAATCTCCCTTCAGCCTCAACACCGGTATGCCGATCAGAAATCCGAAGAGGGCGGACACACTGATTCCGACCACAAACGCAAGAAAGAAACGAAGTCCGCCTGCCATCTTGTCTTCCGTACAGATGGAAAAGACGGCAGAGGAAAAAGGCGCCGATACACATGAAACCTGCGTGTCCGATGGACAATTCTCCCAGGATTCCCACGCAGAGATTCAGCCCGACGGCAACAATTGCATAATATACGATCGGAACCAAAAGATTCTGCATGCTTCTCGACAGTGTTCTGGTCTGGATCAAAATTTCCACGAGGATGTAGGCAAAAATCACGATTCCATAGGTGAACATCTGATCTTTTGTGGCTTTATTCATCTTTTTCATTTTCATAAATCACACTTTTTCCTGAATCTGTTTTCCGAGAATTCCGGTCGGTTTGAGCAACAACATCACAATCAGAATGCCGAACACGATGGCATCCGCGAGCTGAGAGGAAATGTACGTCCTGGCCAAAATCTCTACGACTCCCAGAACCAGCCCCCCGATCATGGCTCCGGGGATCGAACCGATCCCCCCGAGAACCGCCGCCACGAAGGCTTTGATGCCGGGCATTGCCCCGGTATAAGGAAGAGCGAAGGATAGGCGCTGCACATCAAAACGCCCGCAATGGCCGCCAGGGCTGAACCGATGGCAAAGGTCAGCGAGATCGTCCGATTTACACTGATCCCCATCAGAGTCGCCGCCTCTCTATCCTCCGACACCGCCAGCATGGCCTGCCCGTTCTTTGTGTGATTGATAAATAGCTGGAGAAGAAGCAGAATCACGATGCTTGCCACAATGGACACAATGGTCACACCCTGAATCTTGAGCCTTCCTCCGGCAAGCGCAACCCCCTGCCAGGGAATCATATTGGTAAACGCTTTCGGATCGGATCCGAAGATCAACAGCGCAATGTTTTGCAACAGGTAGGACACGCCAATGGCCGTGATCAGAACTGCGAGGTTAGAGGCTGCATTTCGAAGCGGTCTGTAGGCAACCAGTTCAATCACGATTCCTGCCACGGTACAACAGACGACGGAAATCAAAACGCTGAGTAGCGGATTGACGCCATGCATGGTGGTCAGCACATAGACCACATAGCTGCCAACCATAATGATGTCGCCATGTGCAAAGTTCAACATTTTAGCTATTCCATAAACCATGGTATAGCCCAGCGCAATAATCGCATAGATGCTTCCCAGCGATATGCCGCTGATGAGATAGTTCAGGAAATTCATTCTTCTTCCTTATCCTTTCATCTCTACCATTTTTCGTTTTTTCTATGGGAAAATTTTTCTGATTCAGGATTCCGTTATACAAACCGAAGAGGGGTGCAGATCCGCATCCCTCTCCAGATGTTCTTTCCATTACTTGGATTCCGTCTCGCTTACTTCTCCATGGAGACGTACTTCCCGTCCTCTACCTTGAAGACACGGGGAGACTTACTCGGCTCGCCGTCCGACTGCCAGGTCAACTTCTCGGAAGTTACACCGGATACCGTGATCTGCGGAAATTCCTTCATCATCAAATCACAAAGCTCCTGATAACTCATTTCGGGAGTGGCCTTCGCCGCTTCACAGGCTGCCTTAATGGCATAGACGCCGTCATAAGCATCTGCTCCGAACTGGTTCGGTGTCTCACCGAATTCCGCTTCATACGCCTTGGTAAACTTCTGGGAAACCTCATCGCTGGCATCCGGAGAATAAGGCGTCATGAGCATCAAACCGTTCGCTAAAGACTGATCAAAAGTTCTCTACGGTCAGGATTCCGTCCATCCCGTCGCAACCGAAGAACTTGGGCGCATAAGAAGCGTCTTTGCACTGCTGCAGGATCAAAGAAGCCTCCTGATAATAGATCGGCAGGAAAAGAAGATCCGCTCCCGCATCCTTGGCTTTTTCCGATCTGGGAAGAGAAATCCGTCTTGGAATCTGCCGTGAATGCTTCCGCAGAGACAATATTCAAGCCGTCCTTCTTGGCTTCGTCCGCAAATGCCTTATATACACCGGACGAATAGGTGTCGGAGCTGTCATAGATAACGCCAATCTTGCTGCCCAGTTTGTTCTGCGCAATGTACTTTGCGGATTCCGCGCCCTGTGCCGGATCCGAGAAGCAGACACGAAATGCATTATCTGCCTTGATGCAGTCCTGCGCGGTGCCGGAAGGGGTCAGTAAGAAGATGTGGTCCTTCTCCGCCTCCGCTGCAACCGCAATCGTGCATCCGCTGGTGGTCGGTCCTACAAGGAACTGCATCCCCCAGTCCATCAACGTATTATAGGCATTGACGGATTTTTCATTATTCAGCTCGTCGTCTTCGTCTTTCTCTTCCACCTGATAGCCGTTAATACCGCCTGCGGCATTGATCTCTTTAATAGCCAGCTTGGTTCCGTTAACCACAGCCTTCCCGTATGCCGCTCCGCTACCGGTAAGCGGTCCGATCGAACCGATCTTGAAAACCGCTTTTTCCATCTGCACTCTGTCCCGCTGCGCCTGAGGTTGCAGCACTGGCATCCCCTGCGGACTGAGACGATGATTGATTCTCTGCGCTGTTACCGCCGCATGCACTAAGCATCGACATCACCATCGCTGATGCGGCGATCACACCGGCGATCCGATTCAATTTCTTCATAATTTCCTCCTCTTCTTACATCTTTCAATTAAGCCTGTATTCTAATCCAGAGCCAAATTGAAGTCAATAGGAGGATATTACGCACTTGCATGTTAAAAAGATCAACCCACCCTGCAAGTTTCCGTGGGTGCCTGGATGATAGGGGGATCAATCGATTCAATATTCTCTTGTCCGTCTGCTATTCTTGCGCTTGAATCGTCAGATTTTTGAAGCGGTATCCCACTCCCCAGATGGTTTCGATATACTGCGGATTGGAGGTATCGTATTCAATCTTTTTCACGAATCTTTTTTTGATATGCACGGTGACAGTCGCAATATCTCCGACCGATTCCATATTCCAGATTTGACGAAACAACTCTTCTTTAGAAAAAAAACATGATTGGGATTCTCTGCCAGGAAGGTAAGCAGATCGAATTCTTTTCGTGGTAAACGGCTTCTCCACCCCGTCGATAAAGACACGGCGCGCTGTTTTTATCGATTTTTCAGTTCCCCTGATTTCGATGATGTCATTCTTTTTTTGGCATTGTTTCCTACCAGTCGGGAATACCTCGATAAATGCGCCTTCACTCTTGCCACCAGCTCGGAAGGAGAAAAAGGTTTGGTCAGGTAATCATCTGCCCCCAATCCCAATCCTCTGATTTTATCGATATCATCCTTCTTGGCGGATACCATGATCACCGGCACATCCTTCTTCTCTCGGATATGCTTGCATACTTCAAATCCGTCCATTCCCGGCAGCATCAGATCCAGGATGATCAGGCCGTAATCTCCGGATAATGCCTGTTTTAGCCCTTCCTCGCCGTCGTGTTCGATTGTGACATCGAAATCACTCAGCTCCAGATAATCCTTCTCCAGATCTGCGATCACTTCCTCATCTTCAATGATTAAGATCCTGCTCATGTTGAGTTCTCCTCTCTGCTTGATTCCTTTGCTTCGATTCATTTCAAACTTTCAGGCTTCTCGTAAAATGATACCGGCGTCAAAAACCAGAAATTTCCTGTTCTCCTGATCCCCTTCTCACTTCTATCATAGAATCACCTACACCACCTCGTCCTCGTTTTCCGGTCTTCTGTACTTACGCAAAACGATGTGCATACAGGTGCCTTCTCCTTCATGACTGGTTGCCCATATATATCCTCCATGGTCTTCCACGATTTTCTTTACAATGGAAAGTCCGATTCCGGAACCTCCCTGTCTGGAGTTCCTGGAGGAGTCCGTTCTGTAAAAACGATCGAAAATGTAAGGAATATCACTCTGGGCAATTCCTTTTCCGTTGTCCTCTATCTCAATCCGGATCGAGTCCACCTCATCCAGAATGCGAAAATCAATTTGCCCGCTTCCGTCCTCGCGTTCCAAATACTTCACACTGTTGCTGACGATATTGTTAATGACCCGCTTCATCTGCTCCGGATCCGCAATCACCTCCGTTCCGGGAGCCGTCAGGTTCACATAGTTGAGTCGGATTCTCCTGCTCTCCAAATCCATGCCGATCTCTTCGATGCAGTCACGAAAATAATCCGATACGTCGATTTTTCGAAAATGATAGGGGATGCGGTCATTGTCGATCCTGGAATACAGCGTCAACTCGTTGATCAGATTGTTCATATCGTTCGCTTTATTCAGGATGGTGCGGACATAGTGGTTCTGCTTTTTGCTCGTATCCGCGACCCCTTCTAACAGACCTTCCGCATATCCTTTGATTGCCGTAATCGGCGTTTTCAGATCGTGGGAGATATTGCTGATCAACTCATTGTTCTGTTTTTCATGCTCCAATTTTTCATCAGCAGATTCTTTCAGCCGAAGACGCATTGCCTCGTAATTGCGATAAAGCTCCGTGACCTCCTCGTCTTCCTTGCCATAGGTGATCAGATAATCCAACTCCCCGTCTCCTATATGTTTCATGGCCTCGTTGAGCTCCCGAATCGGTCTGAAAAGACTCATTCGTATCCATAAAACCAGCGCAATCGAGGTGAGAATCAGGATCAGCGTAATGGCAATCGCCATGTAAAAGATCAAATGCCGCATCTGGGGAGACATCTGATAGCCCCCATTCCCGCGAACCAGTATGTCTGCCACATAATAAGACAGTGCAATCATACTGATTGGGAGCACCACCATGATCACCGCCGTCGTGATCAATTTTGTTCGAAGTCGCATGCTCGTTTCCTTAATTTACAGTATAGCAGATTTCACTGATTTTTTTGAAAATATTCAGACAGTCCTGCAAATTCTTCCAAAGTCAGCGCCTCTCCCTGATATTTTCCGGTTTTCCTAACAGAGCGATCGCACTTTTTGATCTTCTCCTTGGGAAAAGAGCCTGAAAGACTGTTGACCAGGGTTTTTCTTCTCTGTCCGAAAGCTTCTCTGATCATCCGGAACAGTAGCTCCCTGTCCTTTACAACCACGGGTGCCTTTTTGCCTTTTTTCGCAGTAAAATAACTGCACTTTCCACCTTCGGCGCCGGTAAAAAGAGGTGGCGGGTACACTACAGACAAATTCCGGCTCCGCATAATATTGCACCGCAAGCGACAGCTCCCCGTAGTCCTTCCCTCCGGGGCCTGCGCACATGCGCTGTGCCAGCTCCTTCTGCACCATGACTGTAAGCGAAGCGGGTGCAGGCTCCTTCTCTAACAATTTCATGATGATCGGCGTCGTGATGTAGTAGGGAAGATTCGCCACCACCTTTAACGGATTTCCCTCGTTTTTTCTTCCATGATCTTTTTGCAGATCCGTTTTTCAAGATATCTTCGTTTCGGATGGTGACGTTTCCGTAATCGGCTAGCGTTTTCCTCCAGCACCGGAATCAGCGTCCTGTCAATCTCAACTGCGACCACGCTTCCCGCTTTCTCTGCCAGATACTGTGTCAGTGTCCCGATCCCGGGTCCAATCTCCAGCACACAATCCTCTTTGGTCAGATCAGACGCTTCTACGATTTGCTGGAGAACTCCCTCATCGATCAGAAAGTTCTGACCGAATTTCTTTTTCATTTGAAGCCGGTGTCTGCGAACGACTTCCCGTGTTTCCTTTGCACACCCAAGACTTGCCGCCATATACCGTTCCTTCTGCCCCTCTTTCTTCGTCAACCTATTCTTCTATTCCTCGATGCGGAAAAGCGATCTTGCATTCTCATTTACGGTTTCCAGAACCTTTTCTGCAGAGATTCCTTTGATTTCTGCTATGGCTTTTACCACATACGATAGATAGGCAGAACTATTTCTCTTCCCCCGGAATGGCTCCGGCGTCAGATAGGGCGCATCCGTTTCCAACAGGATGCGGGAAAGCGGCATATACTCCATCACTTCTTTGATCTTTTGTGCATTTTTAAACGTCAGTACCCCACCGATTCCAAGATGAAATCCCAGCTCCAGAAACTCTCTTGCACTCTCCCTGGAATAGGAAAAAAACAGTGAACGTCTCCTCCGTTTGCTGCGGCGTCCGTTCTTTTTAACAAGTCAAGGGTGTCCTTTGCCGCATCCCTGGAGTGAATAACGATAGGAAGCGCAAGCTCCTTCGCCACCTCAATTTGCTCTTCCAGCGCTCTTTGCTGTACCTCTCTTGGAGGATCCGGGTAATGATAATCCAAACCGATCTCCCCGATGGCAACGATCCGTTTGGGATTCTCCCTCTTTTTTCGGCAAAGAACCTCTCTGACTTTACCCGACCACTCTTTCGCATTTTTCCGGATGAATTCCCAGCGCCGCATAAAAAAACCGGACTCTCGCCCTGCGTACTCTCTCCATCCTCTCCGCTCGTCCGGTGCACCAGTGACAGGATCTTCTCAAAGCTTGCCAAATCGCTTGCCGCATCGATTACCTGCGTCACTCCGGAGGCCCGCAGTTCCCTGAGCACCTCCTCCCGGTCGCAATCATATGCCGTATCATCATAATGTGCATGCGTATCTATCATCATAAATCCCAGTATAGCAATTCTTTTTGAAAAAAATCCTCATTTTTTTGAGATTTTCTTTTTTTGTAAAAAAATAGGGCTTGCAATTCGAAGCTTATTGTAGTAGAATCTCTTTTTGTTGTCACGGAACACAACTAAATCACCTGCGTCTCTAGCTCAGTTGGTAGAGCACCTGACTCTTAATCAGGTTGTCCAGGGTTCGAGACCCTGGAGACGCAATCAACAGCACCGCTTTTTGAAGATTTGAATCTTTGGGAGCGGTGTTGGTTTCATGATTACAAGTGTAATGAAATAAGCCCTCACTGCAAACTTGTTTGCTTGTGAGGGCTTATTTCAATTACACGCACCAACATGATGGAAGTATATCCGAATGTTGGTAGGATTGCAGGGAGTGCGTAGCACGGAGCAATCCGTAGTAATCACAATATTACCTGGTTTATTTTAGTGGCACGCACCAACATGATGGAAGTATATCCGAATGTTGGTAGGATTCGAAGCAATCCGTAATCACAACATTACCTGGCTTATTTTTAGTGGCACGCACCGCCATGAGGCAGCCCATCCTCATGGTGAAATCGTCACGATTCCGGCTTCGCTTTTTCCGGATGCTCCAGGGCTTCCCTCATGGTGCGCCATCCGAGGAGAGCACACTTCACTCGGGCAGGCATGTGTGAAACGTCTTTTAGCGCTGCTGCCTCATCCAGTTCTTCTTCCAGCTTCTCCTCGTTTTCCTCTTCCCCATGAATCATGCCGAAAAAGAGCTTCGCCTTCCGGAGCGCCACCTCCTTCGACTCCCCGATCACCTGGTCCAACATCATATCCACCGAAGCCTGGGAAATCGCACACCCTGTCCCGTCAAAGGAACCGTCTTTCACGACGTCTCCCTCTAATTTGAAATACAGGGTAATGTCATCTCCGCAGCTGGGATTGATCCCCTGCAGCACCAGATCCGCATCCTCCATTTTACCTCTGTGTGAAGGATGCAGATTGTGTTCATTCACGATTTCTCTGTATAACTGTTTAAGCTCCATATCCCATTACCTTTCTAACACCCGAAATCACCTCAAGGAAGCGGTCTACTTCCTCTTCGGTATTATAAAAAAATACAAGCTGGCTCTTGCTGTGGAGCCCACCTTAAGGAACTGCATGAGGGGCTGCGCACAGTGATGTCCTGCCCGGATGCATACATGATCCTCGTTCAGGACAGACGAAATATCATGCGGATGCACGCCCTCCATGGTGAAGGTGACAATGCCGGAATGCTTGGACGGATCCTTGGAACCGTAGACATGAATATAGTCCATTTGCTTCAGACCATCCATCAGGCGCTTTGTCAGCTTCTCCTCCTGCTCCATGACGTCCTTGAATCCGACTTCCTGTAAATACCGGATTGCCGCATGGAGTCCTACCGCGTCTCCTGCATTGACCGTCCCTGCCTCAAATTTCGCAGGGAGCTCCGCCGTTGTAAAAGAATCTCTGGTGACATATTCGATCATCTCTCCACCGGTCAGGAAGGGGGGCATCTTATCTAACAGCTCGAACCTGCCGTACAGCACGCCGATTCCCATCGGCGCCATCAGCTATGACCGGAAAATGCAAAGAAATCGGCATTCAGATCCCGCACATCGACCGGAATATGCGGGGTAGACTGCGCCCCGTCCACCACAGCGATTGCCCCCTTGCTGTGCGCACAGGCAATCATCTCTTTCACCGGATTGGTCACGCCAAACACATTGGATACCTGCGCAATGGCCAGGATTTTACAACGGTCCGTGATCTTGCTCTCGTATTCCTCTTTGGAAATGACGCCTTCTTCATCGGGCTCCAGCCACACCAGATGTGCTCCTGCCTTCTTTGCAGCGACCTGCCACGGTAGGATATTGGAATGATGCTCCATCACAGAGAGCACCACCTCGTCTCCCTCGTGCAAATGGCTCTGTCCATAACTCTGCGCAACGAGATTCAGAGATTCTGTTGTGTTTCTGGTAAAAATAATCTCCTCGTCCTGCGCCGCATGAATGAACTCCGCTACGGCATGTCTGGCTTCTTCGTATTTAGCGGTTGCATTTAGGCTCCAGTCATACAGCCCCCGCAGAGGATTGGCATTGGCATTCTGATAAAACTGCGTGACTGCGTCCAACACACAGGACGGTCTCTGCGTTGTCGCGGCATTGTCGAAATAGATGTAATCGTTTTTGCCGTCAAAACGGCTTTTGTCAAAAATCGGAAAATCGTTTCTGTAGTTTTTCATAATGTTTTCCTCAAATAGTCTTCTACGTATCCCCTGATGTGGTCATCCGGTATCATACGCGCGACACTCTTCATTCGGGCACGCACCATCATTCTTCGTGCCTCTTCCTCCGAAATTCCTCTTGCCTGACAATAAAACATCAGATCTTCTCCCAACTGCCCGATCGTTGCGCCATGGTGCCCGTTTACATCCTCTTCTTCACAGAGAATCAGCGGAATTGTCCGGTTCACCGCACGATCGGAGAGTAAGAGATTATCCTCCGCCTCCTCTCCCGAAGCGCCTGCACTGCCCTTTTTAAAAATCCAGCGTACCACGGAAGGTTTTTTTCGCTTCGTCCATCAGGATCCCGCGAAACTGCATATCGGATGTCGACTTCTGCCCCCTGTGCGTGGCAATATAATCCATATCGTATTGCTGACTTTTTCCGGCAAAGATAGGCGGTATTGACCTGCAGGTCGGATTTTTTTCCTAACAGATTGACATGACAACCCACATAGGGACCTTTCTCCTCCCAGATCCATCCGTACAATGTCTATTCTAGCATTCTCTTCCGCCACAGCACCGATATCGTCAAAGATCTGTACTCTTTCTCCCGCCATCTGCACCTGATAGAGGTGGATGACCGCATCTTTCTTTGCAAGCAGAAGCGTCTGCATACCGACCGCGCCCTCTGCCTCTGCGTCCGTATGCAAATCGATCATCACACTTACTTCAGCCCCCTCCTCCGCACAGATCACCTGGCGTGCGAGGCAGGCTTTGCTTTCTTCCGCCTCCTGCCCATGCATCTTGAGGACGAGTGGCTCCTTCACCTTTTCCCCGGCAGGAACACGAAAAACCTGTGCCTTTACTCCACAGGAAGCAAGCAGACGATCGACTTCTCTTCCCATCCCGCTGGGAAGTGCCTGCGTCTCATATCTTGCCGAAGTATCTCCATTCGGAGGAGTGGCTTCCTGCGTGGATTCTTTGATTTTTTTCCCTCGTCTGAGCAAAAAAAGCCTGCACTCCTTCCTCGTCCAGCTCCTCTTCCTTGCGGATTCCCTCCGGCAGTTTTTTTCCGGAAGGGAAATCCTTGTTTCCACCGTCCCTAACTCTCCCGTTTCCATCTGCTCTTCGTTCATACGCAGAAAACGGTAGGTCAGCACCGGCAGATTGTTCACATCGATCTTTATTTTAGCCATTACTATTCATCTCCAGTTTGATCAGATTGTTCATTTCTACCGCATATTCCAAGGGCAGTTCCTTAGAAACGGGGCTTGCAAAGCCGGATACAATCATCGCCCTGGCGTCCGCTTCCGGTATGCCCCTCGACATCAGATAAAAAATTGCCTCATCCGAAATTCTTCCGATCTTTGCCTCGTGACCCACATCCGCATCGTCCGTGCGAATATCCATTCCGGGCACCGTATCCGCACGGGATATGGAGTCCAGCATCAAAGAATCACAGGAAACGGAAGCCTTCGCCTTTTTAGCGGAAGGCAGGATCGTGACGGAGGAACGATAGGTGCCGATGCCGCCGTCCTTACTGATCGACTTCGTCGTAATCAAAGAAGTCGTCCCTCTTCCCCTGTGTACGACCTTGGCACCGGTATCCAAATTCTGGCCGGCGCCGGCAAAGGTAATTCCGGTAAATTCCATGTGGGAATGATCTCCCTTTAGAATCGTCATCGGATAGAGGTAGGAAACATGAGAGCCGAAGGATCCGGATACCCATTCCATCGTTCCTCCCTCCTCTACAAGGGCTCTTTTCGTATTCAGATTGTACATGTTCTTGGACCAGTTTTCGATCGTCGAATAACGAAGTCTGGCACCCTTTTTCACATATAACTCTACACAGCCTGCATGGAGGTTGGCTACATTATATTTGGGTGCGGAACATCCCTCTATGAAGTGCAGGTCGGCACCTTCGTCTACGATGATGAGCGTATGCTCGAACTGCCCGGCACCTGCTGCATTTAACCGGAAATAGGATTGGAGTGGAATCTCCACCTTTACGCCCTTTGGCACATATACAAAGGAACCGCCGGACCAGACGGCACCGTGCAGGGCTGCAAATTTATGGTCGGAAGGAGGCACCAGATGCATGAAATATTCTTTTACCATCTCGGCAAATTCATTATGCAGGGCGCTCTCCAGGTCGGTGTAGACCACTCCCTTCTCGGCTACATCTTTCTGCAGATTATGATAGACGAGTTCGGAGTCAAACTGTGCCCCGACTCCTGCCAGAGATTCTCTCTCCGCCTGCGGAATACCGAGCCTCTCGAAGGTGCTCTTAATATCCTCCGGCACCTCCTCCCAGCTCCCCTTCATCCCGGTCTTATGTCTGACATAGGTGGCAATGTTGTCCATATTCAGACCTTCAATCGAAGGTCCCCAGTCCGGAATCTGGAGCTCATGATAGAGCCTCAGAGATTTCAAACGAAAATCCAACATCCATGCGGGATCGTTCTTTTCCGCCGATATTCTTCTGACAATTTCCTCTGTCAGTCCCTCTTTTTCTCTGAAATAATCCGAACTGTTCTCTTCATTTTTTAAAATCATATAAGCTGCGGTCCACATCGGAAACCGCACATTTCGTGGCTGGCATTTTTTTCCTCCGGTCCTTTATTCAAAGCGCTCAAACCCGTGTTCGTTGATTTCATCTACAAGGCTGCCGTCTCCGGAATGAACCAGACGGCCCTTCACCAGAATATGGGTGTGATCGACTTGCAGTGCCTCTAAAATTCTGGTGGAGTGGGTGATGATCAGAAGCGCCCCGTGTTCATTCTTCTGGTACTCCTGCACGCCCCTTGAAACCGTCCGCACGGCATCGACATCCAGCCCGGAATCGGTCTCGTCCAGAATGGCAAGTTTGGGCTGCAACATCAGCATCTGCAGAATTTCCGCCTTCTTTTTTTCTCCGCCGGAAAAACCGACATTCAGATCCCGGTCCGCATAGGCGGGGTCCATGTCTAACAGTTCCATACAGGCCTTCATCTGTTTCTGAAAGGCTAAGAGTTTGACCGCCTTGCCTGTCTTTTTTCACGATATGCATTGCGAATAAATGCGGACAGGGAAATCCCCGGTACTTCCAAAGGATTCTGAAACGACAGGAATATGCCTGCATGCGCACGCTTATCTGCGCTCTGATTGGTAATATCCTCTCCATCAAAAAGGATCGTCCCCTTCGTGACAGGATAGTGCGGATTCCCCATTAGCGTATAACCCAGGGTCGATTTTCCTGCACCATTAGGCCCCATCAGGACGTGGGTCTCCCCTTCCCGGATCTCCAGGTTGATATCGTGAAGGATCGGCAGCTCGTGATCAATGGAAACCGATACCTGATTGACATTTAATAATGACATGATTTATCCTCCATGTTTTTAGAACTCGAGTTAGAGATATGTTCTAATTCCTAGTGCTGTACTGGGAATATAGTTTAGCATCGAACTTCATTGCGCGCAACCTCATTTTTTTATGAGATCCGTGTAAAAAGACCCGAAGCGCACAACCGTCTGTGCACCTCAGGTCAACGTTTGCTATCGTTTGTCACACCGTCTGACTGCCGGTGATCGACCGGCTACGGTTTTGTCTCACATCCTGCCTGATCTCTGTTCTACTTCACGGCAATCACTTCGATTTCGCAGAGTGCCCCCTTCGGGATATCCTTCACCGCTACGCAGCTGCGCGCCGGCTTTGAGGTGAAGTACTGCGCATACACCTCGTTGAATTCCGCAAAATCACTGATCTCAGACAGGAAGCAGGTCGCTTTAATGACGTGTTCAAAACCGTATCCCGCTGCCTCCAGGATCGCCTTTACATTTTCACAACTCTGCTTTGCCTGCGCACGGATTCCTTCCGGAAAAGCTCCTGTTTTCGGATCGACCGGAATCTGTCCGGAAGCGAACAACATGCCGTTGTGTTCATAAGCCTGTGAATACGGCCCTACCGCTGCCGGTGCGTTCGGTGTTGCAATTTCTCTCATCTGTAACTCCCTCCTTTTTGTGTGTACCTTCTTTGTTCCCCTGATCTATCACCTTCTGCTTAGGAAAAGGGCGCTGTCCCCTTTTCCCGCATGAGGTTCCTTGTAAAAACAAACTTCTCTTATCTTGCCTTTGGAACCAATCCGCATTTTTTCTTGACCTTGAACAACGTTTTTGGAGGAAATCCTGTTCGCCCTCTCTGCGCCTTCTTTGTAAACGGCCTCTACATAATCCTTATTTTTTCTCCAGGTCGGCAAACTTCTCCTGAATCGGTCGCAACTCTTCTACTACCGCTTCTCCCACTGCCTTCTTGAAATCGCCGTAGCCCTTCCCGGCAAAAATCATGTGCAATCTCCTCCAGGCTAAGGCCTGTTATATTCGAGTAGATGACCATCAGGTTATTGATGCCGTCCTTTCCCTCCCTGAAAGCCACCTCCGTCTCCGAATCGGTGACCGCTCGCTTAAATTTGTTCACAATCACCTTCGGATCATCCAGAATGGTGACATAGCCGTTTGGATTGGGATCGGATTTGGACATCTTTTTCTTCGGATCTTGAAGGGACATGACCTTGGATCCGGTCTCTCCGTAATACCCCTCCGGAATCTTGAACACATCTCCGTGCAGGTTGTTGAAACGGGCAGCCACATCTCTGGTCAACTCCAGATGCTGTCTCTGATCCACACCGACCGGCACAAAATCCGGCTCGTATAGCAGGATATCCGCCGCCATCAAAGATGGATAGGTAAACAGTCCCGCATTGATATTGTCCGGATGAGAAGCGGACTTATCCTTAAACTGCGTCATACGGGAGAGCTCCCCGAACTGGGAGTAGCACATCAGAATCCATGCCATCTCTGCATGGGCAGGCACATGCGACTGAAAGAACATCAGGCTCTTCTCCGGATCAATGCCGCAGGCAAGCAACAGCATAAACGCATCCATCGACTGCTTCCTAAGCTTTGCAGGCTCTACACGCACCGTCAAAGAATGCAGATCCGCGATAAAATAGTAATTCTGGAACTCATCCTGAAGCCGGCTCCAATTGCGCACCGCACCGATATAATTTCCAAGTGTAAAAATGCCCGTCGGCTGAATGCCGGATAACATGATTTTCTTCGGTTCGTTTTCCAAGAGATGCTCCTATCTTTATCCTGATACGATGGTCAAATGAGGCATTTTTTTCCCGCATCATTGTATAAAAAAACGACCCAACTCTCTGCAGCTTTCTGCCGGAATGGATCTGAATACCAATTGTTTTTATATCACGGCAAAACAGAAAAGTCAATAAGGTGTATAATGAAGCCCATGAAGACAAAAATAAAAACCCAAACCATGGATATGACCTCCGGTCCTATCATGAAACAGCTGATCCTTTTCTCCCTTCCCCTCCTCTTCGGAAATATCTTCCAGCAGTTTTACAGTACGGTCGACTCGGTCGTGGTGGGAAATTATGCCAGCGTGGACCCTGCGGTCAATGCGGATGCTCTGGGCGCCGTCACCTCGGTCGGCCCCTGCCGTCAGCACACTGGTGGGTCTCTTCGTCGGCTTTTTCGACCGGTGCCAGCGTCGTTGTTTCTCAGTATTTCGGAGCAAGGAACAGGCGGGCTCTGCGTGCTTCTGTGCATACCTCTCTGGTTACGACCTTTGTCATGGGACTGATTCTGATGGTCATCGGATACTTCGCTTCTCCCGCCTTTGTGGCTTTCATGAACACCCCGGAGACCATTGCCCCCCTCTCGGTCACCTATCTCCGCATCTATTTTTCTCGGTATTGAGGGACTGATGATCTACAACATGGCCTCCGCCATTCTCCGTGCCATCGGGAATTCAAGAATTCCTTTGTATTTCCTGATCCTGACCAGTCTTCTGAATGTTGTTCTGGATCTTATTTTTTTGTCATCAATTTTTCACATGGGGGTCGCAGGCGTCGCCTGGGCGACCAATCTTTCCCAGTTTATCTCTGCGGCGCTTTCTCTGGTCGTTCTCTTCCGTTCCAGGGAAGATTACGGCATTACCCTTCGGGAAATGAAAAATTGATCCGACGATTCTTCATAAAAATTTTCTATATCGGTCTTCCCGCCGGTGCACAGATGGCGATTATTTCCTTTTTCGAACATCTTTGTCCAAGGGTATATCAATCGCTTCGGCAACGCATCCACCTCCGGATGGGGTGCCTTCGGAAGGGTGGATGCCTTTGTCATCCTGCCTCTTCAAAGCCTAGCGCTTGCCATGACCACCTTTGTCGGTCAAAATGCGGGAGCCGGTAACATCAAACGGATCAAAAAGGGAATTTCCTCCTGCATTCTGCTTGCCTTGATCGTTACCTATGCCATTTGCATCCTGGAATTCATCGCCGCTCCACAAATCATTTACTTCTTTAACCAGGATCCGGATGTGATCCGCTTCGGCACTCTCTTTGTAAGGCTCAACTGTCTATTTGACGGCGTTGCCGCCCTCAATCAAATCCATGCCTGTGCCCTGCGCGGTGTCGGAGATGCCAAGGCACCCATGATCATCATGATTTTTTCCTTCGTGGTCTTTCGCCAGGTTTATCTCTTCATCTGCACCCACCTGACCGATTCCATTTATCCGGTCGGCATCGCCTACCCTTGCGGTTGGGTTGTCTGCAGTCTGATCATGTACCTCTATTTCCGCAAAAAGCGGCTGGGAGGAGCGGGTGCTCAATAACCAGCTGCTCTGATTGCAGTTGCCAGCCCGCCTCCCCCACGCAGACAAATGTATTTTCTCTTCTTACATGCCTTCCTTTATTTAAAAAAAGAGTACCGAGGATGCCGCGAGCAAGACTGGCTCCTACGTTTCCTCCTAACCTCTTTCCGAACGTCCCGAAAGAAGAGCCTGCCGCCTTTCCCAGTTCGCGCCCGATCGTCCCGGCAGCGGAATTTCCGACGCTCTTTGATCGCCCGTGCATTTGCCCGGTCTTTTGCAGTCTTCTCTTTTTGTAACTCCCTCTCCGCCGCCTGTCTTGCTTTTTTTCTTCCGCCTTTTGTCTCTGTGCTTCTAACCTCTTCTCTTCGGCAGCCCGCACTTTTTTTCTTCTGCTTCCTGTTGCTTCTGCGCCGCTTTTTTTCTCTTTCTAGTTCTTCCTGCTGTTTGGATTTCTCTAGTCCCATCCGTTCCAGGAATTCATAAGCGGAATCCGGATCGACCGGCGTAATGTATTTCTGATATAGGAGGCTGTTTTTTTGCTGCGGACAGTCTGTCCTCCTCTGTTGCTGCGGAAAAAGAGGACTGCGGAGGCAGCACCTTGATTTTTCTGTGCGATTTGCGGGATTCCGTCCTCCCCCAGGAAGGACACGACCGCTTCCCCACTCCTAAATTTAAGATGGTTGTTCTGGTGTCAAAAGACGGATTTTTCACGGAAGGCTTCCGCTGCCGCTTTCACCGCCTTTTGCTCCGCCGGCGTATAAGCTCTTAGGCCATGCTCTACCCGGTTGCTCAACTGGGCAAGCACCTGCGGCGGAATATCCGCGGGGTTCTGTGTGCAAAAAAATAGATCCCGATCCCTTGGAACGAATCAGCTTGACCGCCTGTTCAATTTTTTTCCAAAAGAACCTTGGGAATATCACGAAACAGCAGGTGCGCTTCGTCAAAGAAAAAAAGACCATCTTGGGTTTATCCAGATCTCCTTCTTCCGGCAGCGTTTCAAACAGCTCCGAAATAAACCAAAAGCAGGAAGGTCGAGTACATCTTCGGCTTCGCAATCAGCGCTCTGGCGTCCAAAATATGCAGCATTCCCTCTCTACCATCCACCGTTTTTGTCAGAAAATCATGGATGTCCAGCGCCGGTTCGCCAAAAAAAGTGTCCGCCCCCTCCGTTTCCAGGGCCGCCACCTGTCGGATGATCACCCCGATGGACTGCGGCGCATAGGTTCCGTACTGCTTACTGAACGTCTCTTTTTCTTCGATCATATAGTTCAGAAGCGCCTTCAGGTCTTTGGTGTCTGTTAAAAGGAGGCTCTGATCGTCCGCAATCTGGAAGGCGATCTGGAGAATGCTCGCCTGCGTGGTCGTGAGCTCGAGAAGCCTTGCAAGCAATAGCGGCCCCATCTCCGAAATGGTCGTCCTAAGAGGGATCCCCGTCTTTCCGTAAAGATCCCAAAAGAGAAGGAAAGCCCTTCTGCACAAATCCGGCATCCGTGAGACCGAATCGCTCTTTTCTCTCCTGTAAATCCGAGCTATCCTCCCCCGCGTGCATCAGACCGGAAATATCGCCTTTCACATCCGCCAGAAATACCGGTACGCCCAATTCGCTGAAGGCTTCCGCCATCACCTTCAGCGTCACCGTCTTTCCTGTACCGGTTGCTCCCGCAATCAGCCCGTGACGATTGGCCATTTGAGGAAACATCACAATATGTTCCTTCTCCTCGTTGACCCCAACCCAGATCTTTCCATTTTCCAGCATGTCTGCCTCCCTTATCTTGTCGATGATGTCATATTCAAAATGATTGGATTTCCACGTAATATTGCAAGTATTCTATCATGATTCATACATCGGGAACTCTAGAATCTGTGCTCCTCCGGAAAACTTCTTTTGTCATTGTGGTACAGCACCACGGTATCCCCGCATTGCAACTTGCTATCCCCTCGCGGAAGCATTTTTTTCTGACTTTTTCTTCCTCTTCCGACGCTCCCGTTTTCCCCCGGTGACGGATGTTCGTTTTGCGCTTGATTTTCCTCCAAAACCTTCCTTTCACTCGTCGACAGATTTGCAACCGATCCTTGATTTCCGGTTGACGGGATGGGGCGCAGAATCAAAACAATATTCGTTTGCCTCGAAAGATCCAGCTGTCGGATCTCCTTCCCTACCCAGGGATGATCCTCATGAAGAACCACCTCCGTCAGATCCAGGGGCGATTCGTCCCGCAGCGCTTCCGCCCCGAGCACCAGCTCATCCCCGGCATGCATCCGTACGTCCCCCCTCGGCACGATAACCTGGTTTTTCCTCTTTAATACAACAATGCGCAAGTCTCCGGGCAGCTCCAGCTCTTTGATGGCCTTTTCGCACCAGGCATCCTTTTTTTCCAAAAAGAAATGGATAAAGTGGATGCCACTGCCACCGCCATAATCCCCGATTCGTTTCAGCCTCTGATACTGCTCCACAAAACCGGCACTGATAATACCCGTCGGAATCGCTACCATCCCGACTCCCAGAAAGGTGATCCCGATCCCCAGTAATTTCCCTAACGGAGTAATCGGATAGATGTCTCCGTAACCCACCGTGAGCAGCGTTGAGGCCGCCCACCAGATTCCGGAAAACGCGTCCGTAAAGACCTGCGGCTGCGCATTGTGTTCGACGGAATACATGCAGAGACTGGAAGCTACCATCAAAATACAGATGATAAACACCGAAGAAAGCAGCTGCTGCCTCTTGGATTCCAAGACCTCCGTAATCACATTCAGCGAATCGTAATAGTTGTTGATTCGAAAGAGCCTAAAGATCCGAATCACGCGAAACATCCGGAACACGGCCGCACCGGAGGGAAAGAAAATCGGCAGGTAATACGGCAGGAAGGACAACAGGTCAATGATTCCTGAAAAAGACAGGATATAAGCACATAATGCTCCTTTTTCCGTCTTTCCTGTATACAGTTCCTTTGCCGTCAGCAAGCGAAGGACATAGTCGATCGCAAAAAAGAGAACCGTCCACCGTTCTACTTCACGCAGCAGGAGACCATGTTTTACCTGAAATCCCTGATAGGTTGCCAGAATGGCGGCGCTTAAATTGCATAATAAACAGAGGGTGGAGATGATATCATAGGCTCTGTTAACCGGTTCATCAACTACGCCGACCGATACCATGCGAAAGAGCCGGTGTCGAAAATCGGAATTCCATTTCATTCTGTTACATCCTCATTATGGTAGGAAAAGGATTTTCCACAGTATCCTTTCCTTGATAAAAAAACTTGACAAGTCCCGTCGCTATATTGTAATATCTTTTTGCGCGTTTCCTATAGGTATTTGCATTGTATCATGCAAAAAGCATAAATGGGTTTCGCTTTCGAGGTGTGGCTCAGTTTGGTAGAGCGCTACGTTCGGGACGTAGAGGCCGCAAGTTCGAATCTTGTCACCTCGATATTGGGAAAACGGTCATCCAACGGATGGCCGTTTTTTTTAGTGAACACAATAATTTCAACCATCTATTCTACTGTTGGTTTGTGTACGCTTAATTTGGATTATCATACATTTCCGGCTACCGTTATGGTTGGTTCCTTCTGTATGAGTCCATTTTGTGTACGCAAAATGGACTTTTTCATTTTTTTAAGAAACAAAACAGGAGGGCTTTTTATGCTACAGATTCGAAATTTGACACTCACACACAGGGCAGATCTGCGGGTTTTATTAAAGCAATTCCATTTGGTTCTCAATGACGGGGACAAGGCCGTCATCATTGGAGAAGAGGGGAACGGGAAATCGACCTTGATGAAATGGCTCTATGATCCGGAACTTACCTCCTCATACACGGAATGGGAAGGTGAGCGGATAACGGCCGGAGAAACACTTGGGTATCTTCCTCAGGAGCTGCCCGAAACGGACAGGGACAAAACGCTTTACGAATACTTTTCGGAATCGCATCTGTTTTTTGATCAGAATCCCAAAGATTTAGCACAGATGGCAATGGAATTCCATGTCCCCTCTGATTTCTTTTACCGTGATCAGAAATTGGGGAGTCTGTCCGGAGGAGAAAAGGTCAAGGCGCAACTCATGCGAATTCTGATCGACAAGCCGACTGTGCTTCTTTTGGATGAACCTTCCAATGATCTGGATATCCGCACTTTGGAACTTCTGGAGAGACTTTTTCTTCAATGGGAGCACATTCTTCTTTTTATCTCCCATGATGAAACACTGATTGAAAATACCGCCAATGTGATCATCCACTTGGAACAGATCAAGCGAAAAACCAGGAGCCGATATACGGTCGTCAGGGACCATTACCGGAACTATGTGGAAAGGAGAGCTGCAATTTTTTTGCAAGGCAGGAGCAACAGGCGATCAACGACAGGAAGGAGAAGAAGCTCCGGGATGAAAAAAATTTGCGAAGATTTACAACAGCGTTTTCGCACGACCTTGCCCATGTTTCCAGGCAACTGCCCTCGGAAGGCAAGAATCTGAAGGATAAGATTCATACCATAAAGGCCATGGGAAGACGATTTGAAAAAGAGGATGCAAAGATGACTCCTCAGCCTGAGCAGGAGGAAGAAATCTTTTTCCAACTAGGGAATGCGAGTGCCGGAATACCGTCCGGCAAGACGGTAATTGCGTATGAACTGGATGAACTTCGAACGCCGGACGGAACAAAAAGTCCTTGCAAAAGATATTTTTACTTCGAGTCAAAGGCCCCTGAGAAAGTCTGCATTGTGGGAACGAACGGTGCCGGTAAGACCACTCTGCTGAAACGAATGGCACAGGAATTGCTTTCCAGAAAAGATCTTTTGGTGCAATACATGCCTCAGAACTATGAGGAACTTCTTGACCTTGAGGCAACTCCAGTGGAATTTTTTTGGACGACTCCGGGGACAAGGACGTTCGTACACGCATCCGAACCTATCTGGGCGCATTGAAATATACGGCAGAGGAAATGGAACATCCGATCGGGTCATTATCCGGCGGACAAAAAGCAAAAAAATCTTGCTGTTAAAGATGAGCCTGTCTGCTGCCAATGTCCTGCTTTTTGGACGAGCCTACCAGAAACTTTTCGCCTCTTTCCGGTCCTGTGATCCGTAAGATGATCGCTTCTTTTCCCGGAGCGGTGATCAGCATTTCTCATGATCGAAAATACATAAAAGAAGTTTGTACAAAAACTTATCAGCTTACAGAGACAGGACTTCGTCCCCTATGATCCGGTAGAATGCCGCAGTTCCCGATCCTATGGCTCGTTTTCCTGTCCGCACACCTGCAATACGATGCGGATTCTGCTGCCCAGTTCCTCCCTGAAACGACCTCGAAATGGCCCCGGTGTCTGTCCACGATCCACTTTGCAATGGAAAGACCGAGGCCCGTTCCCTGGTAGTTTCTCACTTCATCCGAACGGTAGAACCGCTCAAATATATGCCGGACATCCTTTTTCCTCCATTCCGATGCCCGTATCTTCCACCTGCAAACAAGGGCTGTGATTTTTCCAAATAGAAGGCGGAGAGAGCAATCTCTCCCCTTTTTTTCCGTATATTTGGCGGCATTTTTCCACGAGAATCCGCACGGCCTGCTTTTAACATGGCAGCGTCCGCAAGGGCATAGACGGTGCCCTCCGCTTTCAACAAATAACGATGTCCCTCGTCGATCATCAGGGATTCTTCGTAAATTTCTCTCATGAGAGGGACCAGGTCGATTCGTTCCAGCTTTAAGACCGCTCTTCCGGCGTCTCCCCTTGCCAGGAAGAGGAGCTGCTCCACCAACCGGCTCATGTGATCGGACTCATTTTTGATGGCATGAATGGATTCGTCCAGTATCTTCGGATCTTCTTTTCCCCACCGGTCCAGCATATTCGCATAACCCTGAATGACCGCAATCGGTGTCTTTAGTTCATGGGAAGCGTCGTTCACAAACCTCGCCTGCTGCCGGTAAGATTCCCGCATTCTGGTTAAAAGATTGTTGATCGCAGCCTCAATCCCTGCCAAATCCCTGTCTCCCAGATTCAGCTTCTGCGTATCTTCCGCCCTCATCCGATCCAGCGCATTTTCCAGTGTCTCGAACTTATCTTCGTCAAAGGATAGTCTTGTTAACTCGTCTGCACGCAGTGCAAGGTCGCTCAAAGGACTCAGCGTTCTTCTGATGGCTCTGTCTTCCTGCGGATAGGATAAAAGAAGTTTCAACGCTTGCATGAGCGCCGTCACTCCAACGATGCAACCGGAGAGAAGAAACCATTTTTTTGCAGCGGAATTTCTATGAGGCCGCTCCGTGTTCCTAAGAGGAGCCTGGTCGATAACACCCACTCTCCGCCCCTTCACCTGCGCCTTCCAATCCGATAAACCGCCTATCTTGAGAAGAGAGCCCATCCATTCCCGAAATCCGTGTGTACTGCGCAGGTCCGGAAACACGCCCGAAACCGCATAAATCTGCCCAAGGAGAAAAATGAAGAAAATCAGAAAGAAAAGAAGCAGGTCTGCCCCCAGATAAATGCTTATTTTTTTCAGCAGCATTCCCTGGTGGAGCTTCCTACGGATGGATACCACACGCTGTGCCTGCAGATCAGACCCGTTTGATGACATAACCCACCCCTCGAACCGTTTCGATGACTTTTTCTCCAAACACCTCGTCTATTTTTGGACCTTAAAAACCGCACATAGACGTCGATCACATTGGTTTCCCCTGCATATTCATAGCCGCAGACCTTCTCCAGCAGCGTATCCCGCGACAGCACAAGATCCATATTTTTCCAGCAAGGTCTGCAACAGAAGAAATTCACGATTGGTTAACGTGATTTCATGCCCATCGTAGAGCACGCGATGCTTTTTTTCGTATTTAAGGAAAGTTTCCCTCTTACGAATACCCCTTCTTCCTCCTCCTCTTTTTCTTTCTGCATGATGAAGGGCTTTCGTATGCAGTTTCAGCGCCACCCTGATTCTTGCAAGCAGCTCTTCAATGGCAAAGGGTTTCGTGATGTAGTCCGATGCGCCTGCGTCCAATCCGGAGACCTTATCCATCACCGCATCCCTGGCCGTAAGAAGAATGACAGGCGGGACCTCTTCTCCTTCCTCCCTATTCAGTCTCCTTAGAACCTCCAGACCGTTGAGGCCCGGCAGCATTATATCTAGTAGAATCAGATCAAAATGGGACGAGAGCGCCGTATCCAGCGCATCCCGTCCGTTCATCACTTTCACCGTTTCATAGCCTTCGTGTTGCAGTTCCAGCTCCACGAATCTTGCCAGTTTTTCTTCGTCCTCTACAATGAGGATCCTTGCTCCCATTCTCTTTTCAAATTTCCTTCTCTGTGAATGTTGATACCCGTGACTCGTTTACAGATGATAAAGGCTTCCTCAGTCTTCCCGGTTAAATTCCTGTTTCATCCGATCCGCCATATCTCCGGCCTTTTTGCATCGCGTCGTTGACTTCTTCCAAATGTTCATGGCCTTCGAACGAATAACGGCAGTTAAAGAAGAGAGAAACCACCATCAGAATCAATAGAATCTTCCAGAAAAACAGCATTGCAACGACCAGCAGCAAGCTGGGGACGGAGAGGATTTTCTTCTCGTTTCTCTTCATCTGGAAATTGCTGTGCAAAATGGCCTCGACAAAGTTCCGGAACATTCTCCCCATATTTCTTCCATAGTTCCGCTTCTTGCCTTCGTCCTCTTCCTTCTCTACGCTATCCGCTACTTTTTCGTACTGGTTCTGATCCTCGTAGCTGGTCGAAAAATGCTTCCTGCCCGCGGGAAGCCGTTTTTTTCCCTGCCTTTCCAAATCAATCATGGCATCCAACAAATCCCAGTTGTTTGCTTCTAGGGCTGCCCTGGCATCCTCCATGCTCACATTTGCCTTTTGGCTTAATTTTTCTACTTTTTCAAAGTCTTCCATTTTTTTCTTCCTCCATTGGTTTGATCCCACCCGATTTTTCAGGTTGTCTGATGTTTGTTATTTTCTTCAAGCATCTTGTGATCCCTAGCATAATGGAGGCTTCTTAAATGTACTTTGAAGAAAAAAATTAAAACTGGATTAAAAAAACACCTAAGCCTGATAATCTGTTACCAAAAAAACATCGGCTTAATGGCGATGACTTCTTCATATTCCTTTCTCGTCACTTCCACATCCGCATTTAGTGCCCGCAGGTCTTCCTTAAGGAGCAGGAAGGCTTCGGAAACACTTTGCGCTCTCCCCATACGAATGCTCCTGATCATTCTTTCAATAGAGGAAGGATGCGCATAGGCGGGTGGAAGGGAGAAATCTTTTCCCTTTAAATAACTTCGCATTGCCTCTTCGGCTGCGTCCCACTGCTTTAAAAGCTTCCTTCTTGTTTCGTTTCCCGCTTGGCAGGGGCGCCTGCCGCCATCAGAGAAAAACAAGATCGAAAAAGCCGAACATTAAGAAATAAATGGAGAAATCACCCTCTTTTCGGATGAGAGATACCGCCCCGAACACGCAACAGAGGATGGCAGCGATCAAAATAAGGAGCGCCATGATGCGAAAGGTAGGAGAAATGGCATCCGCCACCCTTTTTACTTACGGCACACCTCGTCAGTTCCCTATAAAGCTCCGGTCTTTTTTTCCAGGGTTTCCTTATCCCGCTGTAATTTCTTTACACTATTTTTGTGCCTGTTCTGAAAGTTCCTTTAGATATTTCTTCTCCTCTTCGATTCTTGCCCTCTCCAGCCGCTCCTCGGCCTGCTTTGAGAGGGTCGGAATCTCCGGATGATGCTTTCTTAGTGTGAATAGGAGGTCATCCACCTCCTGTTCCACCTTGAAATTACACTGTTTCTGTGTTCCGTCTTTCTTTTCCACCACCAGGTAGGGAATGGAGGCAAAAACGCCTTTTCCGGTAAATCCACCCTTCGTCATGGCAACTTTTTTAAACACCCTCGCCACGTCTTCATAGCAAATATAGAAGCGTCTCTCGATATAAAAAGCTGTTTAAATACATTGCCTTCTTTCCCAGACCGCAAGGGCCGAAGTGCAGGCAGTTTTTCTTATCCATGCGCAGCTCTTCGCCAGTCAGTTTCCTGTCTGCAATCGGTGTTGTAAAGATCATCTTTTTCTCCATTCCCCAAACAAAATCACACTACAAAAGGTTATTGATTTTTTTCTGCTTCCGTGCTGCAACCAGAAAGATGCCAAGGAAGAGAGCCGCCACAAGGATCCCTACCGGGTAAGCAATCGTTGTATTCTGATTCAGTGCTGCAAAATGTCCCAGGCATTCAGGCGCCATACAGAAGTAAGTTGCAGAAACGGCACTCATGAAGGTGGCAGGGACCGCAGTAATCCAATAATTCTTTTTCTCGGCAACCAGATACATACTTGCCGCCCAGAGTACGATCATTGCAAGCGTCTGATTCGACCAGCTGAAGTAGTTCCAAATAACGCTGTAGTCGATGATTCCAAAGGTATTGCCAAAGCCCAGAAACGCACCGACACCGAGCACCGGGATGCAGAGCGCAAGTCTTGACGTCCATTTGCTCATATCAATTTTGAACCAGTCCGCGATGGTTAACCTCGCCGAACGGAAGGCGGTATCTCCTGAGGTGATAGGGCAGGCAATGACGCCCAGCATGGCCAGCGCCACGCCGACTCCTCCCATGGTTTGCTTACAGATGGCATAGACCGTCGTCGAATTGCCGCCACCGGCATCCAGGAGCCCTTTGCTTCCATACAGGGTGCATCCTGCTGCCGCCCATACCAGAGCGATGATTCCTTCCGCCACCATGGCGCCGTAGAACACGAACTGTCCCTGCTTCTCGCTCTTCATACAACGTGCCATCAGGGGAGACTGGGTGGAGTGGAAGCCGGAAATTGCTCCACAGGCAACCGTAATGAACATAAAGCTCCAGATGGGTTTTCCGGCAGGATGAAGATTTCGGAAATTCTCCCAAATTTCCGGCATCGGTTTTCCGCTGGTTAAAGTTCCGATTCCAACGCCAATTGCCATGACAATCAGACAGACCCCGAAAATCGGGTAAATTCTTCCGATCACCTGATCGATGGAAATAAAGGTAGCGATGAAATAATAAATCAGAATCAGCGTCAACCAGAAGGTGGTGTTGACCACGATCCCGGACATATTGCTTTCTTTAAACAAGACTACCAGCAAGCCGGCAGGTCCTACCGCAAATACGGTTCCGACCATGATTAAGAGGATAACGGAGAAGACCCTCATCACATTCTTCATTCCGTCTCCCAGATAGGTTCCTGTCACCTCCGAGATGGAAGCACCCTTGTTTCTCTCGGAAAGCATACCGGAAAAAAATAGTCGTGTACGCCCCCTGCAAAGATCGTTCCAAAGGTGATCCAGAGATAGACCACAGGCCCCCATTCCGCCCCTGTCAGAGCGCCGAAGATCGGCCCGAGTCCCGCAATATTTAACAGCTGTACCAGAAACAGCTTCCATTGCGGCATGACCACATAATCGACTCCGTCATTGATGGCAACGGCGGGGGTCTCTCTGTCGTCCGGACCGAAGGTCTTTGTCACAAATTTCCCGTAAGTGAAGTATCCTGCAATCAAGATCGCAAGACAGAGTAAAAAACTGAGCATTTTACACCTCCCACATGAAAAGTTAGTAGTTACATTATGCCTATAAAGATTGTATAAACTATATTTTTAGTCTATTTCAACCCCAAAACTTAAAATTTCTATACAAACTTTTTTTATTACAGACCTGAAATCCTGGTCTTTTTTTCCAATACGCCCCCATGGAAAAACCTGCTTTTTTTCCGTTACTTCATTCGAAAGATATCTTGCAAGTCTCTCGAATTCACCTTCCACGACCGTGCCTCCTCTTCCGAACGGAACTCCACTTCCGCATACCAAAAAGCGGTTTCCGCCTCCCCGTCCACATGATTCACTTCCAAAAACAAACCCTCCGGCAGCGCATAGGTTCTCCTCACCTTCGGCACCAGCGGATGTGAGATCAACTCTTCCAGCTCGGCAAAGTATCGTTTTTTCGATCGGAAATTCTATCTCTTTTTCTGGACAAAAGCCCGGACGATTTAAAGGTCAGCAGATAGGATGCTTCTTCTGTATTTCGTACGGAAATTTCTTCCCTGATTCTAACCGTTGGTTCCACAGAAACATATCCCTGGCGCATTTTTTTCCTCTTTGACCAGATTCAAATTCACCCCCGCTTTCTCCGGCCAGTCTGAAACCAGCCATTTTCTCTCAATCTCCATCCCTGTTTTCCGTTTCCACCTTCCATCCTCCTTTTTTTCTGTTCCCTTGTCTGTTCCTTTTGCCTGTTCCTTTGTCTGTTCCGCTGTCTGTTCCTTTTTGCTCTCCCTCCGTCTGCCCCTTATCTGATTTCGATTGTGCACTTCCATTATTTATAGTATGATTGCTAGAGTCTGTCTGTTAAAATTTTCACTTATTGAGGAACCTATGTCCGGCTTTACAGATTTAAATTTTATTTTTCGATTTCTCCCCATTGTTTTATTCATCAATTTTCTGGCCGGGGAGAAGGCCAGACGTCTGCTGATTCTTGCAGAAAGCTTGGCTTTTTATGCCCTGCTTGACCTGCGTGCCCTCCCTCTGCTCATCTTCTTTGTAGTCTTAAACTTTATTTTAGCAAAAACCTTTCCAGAAAGGTTCCCGTGGAAAGTATTCTTATTTTTTCATCATTACGGCTCTGGATCTTGCCACCCTCTTTCTTTTTAAATTGATGAACCTGTTTTCCGGAGGTGGCAATTTTTCTGTGGACGGGAGCGCTTCCTCCTTTTTTTGCTTCCTGCCGGAATCAGCTTCTACCTGTTCAAAATGATTTCCTTCCAGATTGATCTTTATCGGGGGCTGATTCCAAGAAATGTTTCCTTCCTCGACTGTGCTTCCTATTTTTTTGTCTTTTTCCGCAGATTACTTCCGGGCCCATTATGCGCTTCCAGGACTATATGAGAAATAAAAACTGGTCGCATTTATCCCGCCCTTCCACAAACGACACGACGAAGTCCCCCCTCTCGATGATCGAGGACGGTCTTTTTCTACTTTGTCGCAGGGCTCTCTTTGAAGGTACTCCTTGCCGATCATCTATCGATGATTCCGCACCAGGCACAGGCCATCGGCTTTTTCTTCCATTTCAACCACCCTTGCCTGGATCTGTGCTTATGCCTATTCGCTTCAAATCTATTTTTGACTTTTGGGGCTACTCCTTAATGGCTTCCGGCATTGCCGTTATGCTGGGGTTTCCTTTTATTCAGAACTTCGATCATCCCTATGCCGCCACCTCTGTGACCTCTTTTTACCGCAAATGGCATATCACACTGGGACTGTGGTTTCGTGATTATCTCTATATCCCTCTGGGAGGCAGCAAGCGCGGAGACAAGGTCACGATCCGGAATCTTTTCATCGTTTGGTTTTTTCACCGCGCTCTGGCACGGCTTTGCCCTTCATTTCATTCTTTGGGGGCTCTCGCTTTGCCTCCTGATTGTTTTGGGAAAAAAATGGTTCTGGATTATATTCCTTTCTTTTCCAAAATCTTTGGAAGATTTCATGTGCTGGTTTTGGTTCCTCTCACCTGGGTGTTTTTTTCCGTGGAAAAAGCGCCGATCTTCCGATTCTGTTTTCACGCCTCTTCCCCTTCCTTGCCGGTAAGGGGGCAAACGCAACCGTATTTGCCGGAGATTATCAGGAAAATTCTCTCTTCCTACGCACCCTACCTGCTCTGCTCCGCCCTCCTGTTAATCCCCTTTATTTATCGTTTTTTTGGAGCAACGAAAAAGAAGCTTTGTAACAAAACTCCTCCTCCTTGCGCTGTTTTTGGCTCAGCGTCACCTCTCTCCTGAACAATGCCGCCAATCCGTTTCTGTACCTAAGATTCTGATTCTGCTGCGAACTTGTTCGGGATGATGGTTACGTCCATTTACATTTCTCTGCGGTTGGTTGAGATCGTACAATCGCCCAGGTTTCTTCACCTGAAGATTCCTGACGGAAAGGTTACTGTTTATCGATGAAGAAATACCCTTCTCTACTCACCTGTATTTTAATATCCTCTCTTCTTTTTAAGCTTGACCGGTGCCGCACGCCTGAAGCAGACGAATTCTCTTACCCTGAAAGAATGGGAGAAGGAGCCGCTTTCCGTGACAGGGCTAAAATGGATCGTTCACGCGTTTCAGGGAAGTCAGGAGAATCTTCCCGAAGAAAAATGCAGACGCATCCTCCGGATCCTCCTCTTCCGCAGAAACGGCAGAGGCGCAAAGCAAATTCCTCGTCTGCGGATCAGCCAGAAGGTCAGAACGGCTCTTCCACACAGAACCCTGCGCAGTCCGGAGCCTCTTCTTCTGGCCTTTTAGCCGGTCAGGACCATTCTTCCTCCGAATCCGGTCGTACCGATGGAAGTTCCGATTCTGCTGCTCCCGCCCCGGAATTTATCACTGTGGATGCTTCTTACTTTGACGATGCTCTTTTTATCGGTGATTCCAGAACCGTCGGTCTGATGCAATACTGCAAGGAATTAGACGGACATGCGACCTTCTACTGCCAGCAGGCGCTTACCATATTCAATCTTCTAACCAGGGAGGTTGTCAAAACGGATCACGGGAAGATTTCTATTGATCAGGCACTGCAGGAGAGGCAGTTCGGTAAAATCTACCTGATGATTGGCATCAATGAAATGGGTACCGGAAAATGACGATTATTTCATCAAACATTATCAGGCCGCGATTGAAAGAATCCATGCCTTGCAGCCGAATGCCATCATCTATCTCGAAGCCATTATGCACGTGACCGGAAGAAAAAACGCCTCCGATCCTATTTTCAACAATACCAGAATCAATCGTCGAAATGAGCGGATCAAGGCGCTAGCAGACAATGTAACCTATTTTTTTATATTGATATGAATGAGGCGATCGATGATGCAAACGGCAACTTACGGAAGGATCTCTCTATGACGACGCACATCTGCTCGGATCCTCCTTCGGGTACTGGTATGATTTCCTGAAAACCCATGCCATTGCGCATGAATAGACGCATGAGGGATCCATATTTATTTTTTGATTTTTCGGATCAAAAAACGCAGTAGAAAAAATCCCATCGCACCAAAAGCAATCAGATATCCGATAAAGCCAAGCGCCGGTATTCCGTGCACCTTCGGCTCCATATCGGTCACGCAAATAATGCTGGAGGAAACGAGAAGCGCCGTAATGCAGATTCCGGTCACCAGATTGCGAACCGACTGAAATACCAGCTCTCTCAGTTCTTCGGATGCATCCAGCTTCAGATTTACCCTGGCTCTCCCCTTTAAATATTCACTCATGATCTCTGCTGTCATGGAGGGAATTTCCGGTCCCTTATGGAGGGCTCTCCAGGTTGACCTGAGTATTTTACCCGCTTCCTCTCTAAAATCGATCCTGCCAAGAAAGCTGTCCTGTACGCGAAGCGCCGCGATGTCTACCATATTGATGTCCGGTGCGATTTTCGAAAGAACCCCTTCGATATGGGCAAATCCTCTTGCAAGCATCGTCATCCCATGGGGAATTGCCAGTTTGTTTGCCTTCATGATTTCCATCAACGCCTGCATGGTGTCCGCAATGTTGATCTTCCCCATGGCGGTCGTTCCGTATTTTTCCAAAAACAGCTTGATATCATCATATAGACGGTCCCTATCCGGTTCTCCCCAGAAGTCACAGAGATCCAGGACCGCATTTGTGACCAACTGCGTGTCATGAAGGGCGATTCCCTCCACCCCGCGCACCATGATTTTGCGGTCCCTCTCGCTGAGCCTTCCCATCATTCCCATATCCAGCCAGACGATTTTCCCTGCCCTTATCCTTACATTCCCCGGATGCGGATCTGCATGGAAAAAACCGTCTTCTATCACCTGCTGGATAAAGCTGTTCACAAACTTCCTTCCGATTTCGTTTAAATCATAACCCTGTGACTCCAAAGTCTCCGCATCATCAATCGGAATCCCTCTGATATATTCCATGACCAGAACATGGGAGGTGGTATATTTTTTATACAGCTTAGGCACATAAACATAGGCGACATCCGTATGATTTTTTGCAAACTCCTCCATGTTTGCGGCTTCCTTCAGGAAATCCATCTCTTCCTGCGCCACGGACCACATCTCATCCAGAATCATATCCAGATCCACCAGGTTCTTGAGATCTCCTACCGGTGGAAGAAATTTAACCGCCTTGTGAAGCAGAGCGATATCTCTAGACATCAGGTCATAGATTCCCTCTCTCTCCACCTTGACAATGACGTCTTTTCCGTCCAACAACTGTGCACGATGCACCTGTGCAATCGAGGCCGAACCCAGTGCCTTTTCGTCAATGAAACGGAACACCTCCTGCCAGCTGATGCCATAAGACTGTTCGATCACCCGCAAAACAGCCTCAAACGGCATGGGCGTGACCTCGGAATTGAGCTTCATCAGTTCGTCACAATACGCTTTAGGCAAAATATCCGAATGCAGGGACATAATCTGTCCCAGTTTGATATAGGTCGGCCCGAGATCCTCTAAAATCAGTCTCAGCTTTTCCGGTGATACGCCTCTTGTAATTTTGTGCTTAGCAAGAACAGCCCGCATTTCTTTCAAACGCGAGCTGCCCTTTTCTTTATGATTCCTTTCTTTCTGATTGATCTGTTGCAAGAACTTCTCCTGTTCTGTCTCTTTCCTGCTCTTCCAGTTCTCCTGTTCTTCAACTTCTTCAGTTCTGTCTCTTACTTCTTCACCGCTCCTATTCTTATGATTCGGATTCGTCCTCCTGTTCCTCCGCCTTTGCAATCTGGTCCTTCAGCGCCTTTAGCTGTTCCGGTGTCAGGTCCTTGACCAGACTCTCGAAATCGTTCTTCTGAGAGGATTTCTTCAGGTTTCGCTTTAATTCCTGGTTGAGTTCTTTTCCCTGCTCAACCGTTAACTCTCCCTTCTTGACCAGCTCCTTAAATACCTCGGTCGATTTTTTTCGGCAGTGGTAGCAACTGCACCTACGCCTGCAAGCAATACATTTTTTTGATTCCATCTGTAATTTGCATTTGGGTACCTCCTCCGTTTTTTTAATATCCCTATTTTTACACCCAACTCTTTTTATTTGAATATCAACGCCATGATTTTTTTGGTAAAAAAATAACCATGCCGATGATCGCGGCAAAAAAATGGCGGAGATTAGGACGGCGCCTGCCGCCACGTCCTTTGCCTTTCCCGCCAGCGGATGCCTTTTCCCCTTTGCGGCAAAAATCCACTGCTGCCTCTACTGCCGTATTTACCATTTCCAGACTCATGACCAGCGCAAACAGAAGGAGGCAGATGAGCCATTCCGCATAAGAAATATGCAGGAAAAGCCCTAAAAAAATACCACCGCTACCGTGGCTGCACAGTGAATCTGCATATTTCTCTCCTGCCCGATCACAGTGAAAATGCCGTGAAACGCATAACCGAAGCTCTTATATAACGGATCTTTTTTTCCCTTTTTGCATTCTTCTTCCTTTCCCGTTATTTTTCCTGTTATTATCCTTTCCTATTGCTTCTTCCCTATTGCTTTCCTTCCCTGTTATTTTCCTTTCCTATTATTTTCCTTTCCGATTGATGAGACGGTTCCGCAGTTTGGAATGCCTGATATTCTGGCTGGAATAGAGCGAATAATAACCGGAAAACGCATAACTCATTGCAATGGCGATCAGATAATAGGGCATTCCTGCGTAGCCGAAGAGTTCCAAGCAGATAAAGAGAGAGGAAACCGGGCAATTCGTTGCACCGCAGAACAGGCTTCCCATTCCGATGGCAGCACATAAATCCGGTTTCAGACCAAACAGGTTTGCATACAATGACCCGAAGGTAGCGCCGATGTACAGAGAGGGAACGATCTCTCCTCCCTTGAAACCGGCGCCCAGAGAAATCGCGGTAAATAACATTTTTAACAAAAAAGCGGGATGCGGTGCCTCTCCTTTAAAGGCTTCTTCTATGATATCCATTCCCGCTCCATTATAGGCTCCTTGTTTGCAGCAGCATGGTCAGTGCAATGACGATGACACCTCCTGCTGCAATCCTGATGTATGGATTGGCGATCATTTTTTTAAACAATTTCCCGGAACGATGAAGAGAAACACAGAGAAGGATGGACACAAATCCGCTTAAAATAGCCAGAATAGAAGCCAGTACAGCGTTTCCAATGCTCATGGTCGGAACAATGTGTACCGTAAACAGCTCCACCTCATATCCCATAAAGACAGCGAGTCCGTTCGCCGTCAACGATGCAACTACACAGGGAATCAGGGCCGAGTATTGAATCACACCTACATTGGATACTTCCATTGCAAAAAAGGCGGCTGTTAGCGGTGTTCCGAAGAGAGCGGAGAACACAGCACTCATTCCGCACATCGTGACTACTTTGCGGTCTTCATCCCGAAAGCGAAATAATTTTTCCCATGTTATAACCGATGCTGCCACCCAGCTGGAGCGCTGCTCCCTCTCTTCCTACCGAAGCCCCGAAGAGGTGTGAGATAACCGTTGCCACAAAGATTTCCGGTGCCTTACGAATCGGCACCGGTTCTTCTCCGGACAATGAATCAATAATCAGGTTCGTGCCTCTGTCTTCTCTATCCTTCAACAAATGGTAAAAGAAAACGATGCCGATTCCGGCAAGCGGAAGGAAAAAAATAGAACCCAATCGTGCGTCTTTCTGAATGCGGTAACCAAAAAGAATCAGTTCCGAAAAAGGCCACACCAACCAGGCCCGCAACCAAGCCTACTGCCACTCCTACAAAGATCAAACGAAACAAATAGACTAGTCCAAGAAAAAAATCCTTCCTGGATAGCTTTCCGTCATGATCAAAATCAAACGCATTTCCGTCCTTCTTGCTTTCTTCTACCTCCGTCATTCAACCCTCCTATTCATTCCCATCGATTCTTCTCATTTCGCATGACCTTCTTCCTACTCATGCATGGTTGCTTCCTATTTCCTCATCCTCCCCTTCTTTTACATCCCTTACTCATCTTTTAGAATCAACCCGACCGGACAATGGTCGGAACCCATGATCTCCGTATAAATTTTTTTGCCTCTTCCAAGCGACTTTCCAGCGCCTTTGAAGTGATCACATAGTCAATTCTCCACCCCGCATTTTTCTCTGGCGCGGAAGCGGTAACTCCACCAGGAATATACGCCCTCCAGCTCCGGATAGAAATACCTCCAGGTATCGATCATACCCGCGTTCAGAACCGCAGTAAATTTGTCTCTTTCCTCATCTGTGAATCCCGCATTATGATGATTGGATTTCGGATTTTTCAGGTCAATCTCCTGATGCGCTACATTCAAATCTCCACAGTATATGACCGGTTTCTTTTCTTCCAACTTTTTTTGATAGGCTAAAAAGGCATCTTCCCAAACCATCCGGTAATCCAACCGCTCCAACTCCTGCTTGGAATTCGGCACATAGACGCAGGTTAGATAATAATCCTCAAATTCCGCTGTAATGACCCTTCCTTCCTTGTCATGCTCCGGAATCCCCAGCCCGTAAGTGACAGAAATCGGTTCCGTTTTAGAAAAAAGAGCCGTTCCGGAATATCCTTTTTTTTCTGCATAATTCCAATAAGCGTGGTAATCCTTTAATTGAAGTTCAATCTGTCCCTCCTGCAATTTCGTCTCCTGCAGGCAGAGAATATCCGGCTTTTCCTCTTCCACGAAGGGATAAAATGTATTTTTTGCCACACAGGCACGAAGCCCGTTCACGTTCCATGAAATAATTTTTTTGTTGACATTTTGATTTCCTTTCCTTTCTTATTTGTAGTATTATTTTTACCACGGATGAAAGGATGGCATGGAAAAAAACGTGATATAACCTGGGGCAGCTTCAGCTCCTATCGAAATGAAATATATGGCATTTCCATCATCAGCATCATGATTTTTTTCACTTTTCAGAAAAATGTGGTGCAGGCAGATCTCCACGGTTCTATTCGTCTTTTATTCGGACTTTATTATGACTGGGTCAGATCGATTGGGGTCGAAATTTTTTTATTCTTATCCGGAATGGGAATCTGGTTTTCCCTATCGGGTCATTATGAGGGATACCTCTCTTTTCTTCAAAAAAGAGTGAATCGTCTCCTCCTTCCCTATTTCCTTGTCGGGATTCCTCTCTGGTTTCTAAAGGATCTTGTGATCTCCGCTTCCGGTTGGAAACAGTTTCTGATGGATCTCTCCTTCCTTTCTTTCTTTTTTACAAGGAAAAACGCTCTGGTTTATCCTCCTCATTTTTTTGCTGTATCTGATTTCTCCCCCTTTATTTCAAATCCTGACCTTTAAAGAAAACTTGGCCATTCCCGTCGGAAGGGTTCTTTTTCTCCTTCTTCTTATAATAGAAATTGCCCTCTGTGTGTGGCTTCAAGATGTGCACCCTGTTTTTTAAAAGAACGGAGATTGCTCTTTTACGCATTCCCGCCTATCTGTCGGGAATGTACTGTGGGAAGTGGATTCAGGAAAAAAAGGCCTTCCATTTTTTTCCCTTTTTTATCCTCTGTATGAGCGGAATCCTTCTGCATTACATTTCTCTTTCCAATGATTCCCCCTTCTTCCGGCTGGGCAACTTGTTTTATGGTCTCTTTTTCCTGTTCGTGATGGTTGGTCTATTGTCCCTTACGGAAGGAATCCACAATGCAAGCAGGGCGCCTCGCGGGAGTCAGGCTCTATTCTCCTTTACGAAAGGAATCCATCCTCTTCAATCTGTCGGCGGATTTTTCTCTCGAACTTTATATGATTCATGTTTCCCTTCGCAGCCTTCTCATCCAGATGGGATACCATACCTACCTTTGGTACAATTATCTCTTCTGCATTCTCCTGTCCATTCCTCTTTCTCTTTTGCTTCACCGAATAACGACCAGGCTTACTCTCCACTTAACAGGAAAAAAACATCAAGTTAACCTCTTGAATCTTTGTGTAAAATCATCAAAAAAACGAGGTGAAAGAATCGCATAATTTCGCCGATATACATAAGGATTATTTTTTTGCTTTTTCAACCAACAGAAAGTGGATTCTATGGGTGCACATTGTATGCTGGATAAAATCTATTCCTGTTTCTCTGATTTTTTTACAGGGTAAGCTTTTTTTATTTATGATATCAAGGAAGATACGGCCAGATGGTCTCAGACCGGTGTTCGTACCTTTCAATTTCGTGGAGAATATGTAAAATCTGCCAGACAGATGCTCACAGATTTGGTCGAGCCCTCCGAAAAAGATCATTTTAACCGGTTTTTTTGGACCATATTATTTCCGGTTCCAATTCTTTTTACACAGAACCTTTTCAATTAAAAATCCAAGGGCGGGAACTACATCACCTGTGATTTCAAAAATTTCTGTTGTGAGAGATTATGCCCAGCGCCCCTGCCTATCTCGTCACCACCATGATCAACCGTTCCCACAGCATCCGGAACGACACTGTAACAGATCTTCCGAATCGCTTCGAACTTTTAGAGGAGCTGCACCAGAAACAGGAGTACCGCAGACGCTCCATTCTTCTTATGATCGGTGCCATCAATTTTGCACGTCTAAACCGTCTTTACGGGTACTCTGTCGGGAATCAGATTTTAAAAGAACTTTCCGGCAAGTTAAAAAATATGCTTGGAAACGGTGCCGAAATTTACCGGACACAGGGAGCCAGCATGGCAGCGCTCTCGGAAGCAATGAGTTTGCAGGAGGCCAGAAACTGCTATAAGAAACTGAGGGAATATGCTGCCAGATATCTAAAGATTCACAACTATCGGATCCCCCTTGAAATATGTGCGGGAGTGGTTGTCATTGACGACTTTTCCGTTGATGAACATACCCTGTATACCTGTGCGCGCTATGCGCTTGGTCGCAGTGAGCAGGACCCCAAGCATGAGCTTGTTGTCATCCAGAATGACAATGTCGGTGAAAAAAAGAAATACCCTAAAAAAATCATTCACACGCTTCGAGACAGCATTTTTGAATGACTGCGACGGGTATTACCTTGCTTACCAACCTATGGTGACTTCTTCAGATGGACAACTGGCCGGGGTAGAGGTCCTTCTTCGTTACGATAAACCTCCGTTTGGAAACATTCCTCCCATGCTTTTTTTCTTCCTGCGATTGTGCAAGATGAGGCCTTTCAAAAAAATTGGGTTACTGGATCATTGAAAAAGCCTGTACCGAGGGTAAAATTCTGACCAAAGCGCTATCCTAAGCTGATGCTCCACTTAAATATTGCAAATGAACAGTTTCAACAAAAGTCGTTTCAGGCACATGCTGCTAGACATTTTTAAACCGCACCGGTTTTTCCGGCAAATAATTTGTTTTTTTGAACTTTCCGAGCGTTGCAAACAGCTGAATCCGATGTTCCTGAAGGACGAAATTCTCTTTCTCAAAAGCTGTGGCATTAAGACGGCACTGGACGGCTCTTCCCTCACCTCTCTTGATTTAATGAGACAGCTACCCGTGGATATGGTTAAAATCGGAAGGGAATTAACCGCTCACCTGGAAAAACAGTAGGGCCGACCGTTATATGCTGGAAGCCATTACCGGTTTTGCCGCACACATGGATATTCAGGTTGCTGTGGAAGGCGTTGAGAACGAACGGATTCGAAACATTCTACAGAATTACCCGACCACCTCCTATCAGGGTTATTATTATTCTGAAGCAGTAAGACTGGAGGATCTGCAAAAAAACTACCGCTATTTCGATCAAAAAAAGCGAAGTCATAACGACTCCGCTTTTTTGATTTCTCTATGACCGGATTTCTCTACGACTGATTTTCTCTTAGACTGATTTTTTCTATGACCAATTTTCTCTATGGCTGGATTTCCTCGATTTTCTTCATCTTCTTGAGATGCTCATCTGTCTCTGCCAGCATTTCCTTGAGAGATAAGCTTTTATCGAAGCAAAATTCACAAATCGAGTACTGCAAGTGGATCAGATAAGGTTTCTCCTGTTCCGTCATCAACTTCATGTTCTGTTCGGACATTTCCTGTCTGAGACTTTCTGAACAGCCTTCCTCCTCCGAAATCCGAATAACGGCGAATTCATCTCCGCGAATCCTTCCCAGAATGCTTTCCTGCCCAAAGACTTCCCGCAGAATGGAAGCTACTTTTTTTCATGGCAAGATCTCCCTCATCTCTTCCGAAGAAATGATTGATGGATTTGATCGAATCCATGTCAATGTAGGAGACGACTGCATAAGTGCCTTCCACAAAAGATCTTTTCAACAGATCATAGGCCTTGGAAAAGAATCCTCTGCGGTTTAGGCATCCGGTTAGCTTGTCCTCTGTCCCAAAGCGGTCCAGAACAGAGTCATTTCGCTCCATTGCTTCCGTATTTTCTTCGATTAACTCCTTCATCTGCTCGATCTGCTTTTCATTTGCGATCGTTCGGATGGCATTGCAGATCTGATCCATGAAAAGAGAATGGAAGCCGGGTACCATGAATTCTGCAGTAAACCGATTTACAAACAGTCCCACTTGTTTCTCACCGAGATAAAGGACATTTATGATTTGTGTCATCCTTTCGGATGCATTCGGGACCATACTCATAAAATCACTGGTTTTTCACGCAGTCAAACTCCTTTTGACTACCGACCTGGCCTCCACTTAGATATGCCATCAGATAGATTTCATCCGGACATTTTAACGGCTGCCTGCGCGTATTTTTCTTGGCTTCCGGAAATAGAAATAATGCCGCCTCAAGAGTTCCTGCCTGGGACAACCCTTTCATCAACTCCTCGTACGGATTTTCCTTTTTAAACTCCGAACGGATCAGAAATGAGCTCAATATTTCCAGCTTTTCTAAGGCCTCTGTCGTCGGCGCCTCAAAAAGCGGGATCGCCTTATCTATTTCTTCCTCCTCCGCCTGATTTTTTTACAAGTGAAATCGCCTTTTTGACTGCAAGATAGCCGAGTTCTTCGCTTTTCCTTCCTTCACCGGAATCCACATTCCAATATCCTCTCATTGCAGAAAGGAGCAGGATCTTCATTGGTTCAAAATGCTTTAAAAACTCCTCCTTCTTGATGGCACCGACTTTTCTTCCGATCTGCTCTAAGTCGATAATCAGAATGTCTGTATTTTTCCGGATTGATAAAGGAAAAAAACGGCATTTTGTTGATAAAAAAACATCTTTCTTTGCCTTCCTATGATCCGCCTCCGTTAAAAAAACATCCCCTGGAAAATGGACAGACTGACCCCTCTTCTTCTGCCGCTACCTGTGCTCCTCTGCAAATCTTTCTTTCCCTGTCATTTTTTTGAATTCCGATATCAGCAAAGAAATTCTCATTTGTTTAAGCCCCTGCTTCACTCTCAATCGGTTGAAAGTTATGATTCTTTTTCAGGTTCCGATTCTTCCTCTTCTTCTGTTGTCTGCTCGTTTCCTTCTTCGGATTCCTCATCCGGATTGTTTCGGACCTTAGCAATTTTGGCCACCAGCACATTTTCATCCAGATTGATCAGCTTCACACCGGAAGTAATTCTGGAAAAGACAGAAATTTCATTGATGTGGATCTGGATCATCGTGCCGGCATTTGTGATCATCATCAAATCATGTTCATTCTCTACCGCCTTGACACCTATGACATTGCCGGTCTTCTCTGTTATTTTATAACATTTCAGGCCTTTTCCGCCTCTCTTTTGCAAGGTAAACTCGGATAGCTCGGTTCTCTTTCCATACCCTTTCTCAGATACGACTAACAGTGTACTTCCCTGCGTATTGATCTGCATGCCGATGACTTCATCTTCATCTGTCAGCATCATCCCCCTGACGCCCATCGCTGCTCTGCTAAGTGGACGGACATCCGATTCTTTGAAATGAATGCTCATTCCAAACTTCGTCACCATGAATATATCGTTTTCTCCGTCTGTCTCCTTGACTTCAATCAGCTCATCATTGTCTTTTAATGCAATGGCATTCAGTCCGTTGTTCCGAATATTCTGAAATTCTCTGACCGGGGTTTTCTTTACAACTCCATATTTCGTCGCCATAAAGAGGTTTTTTTATCTTCCTCATTTCCTGACAAAGAAATGGTTGCTGTAATCTTTTCTTCTGCGCTTAGCTGAAGGAGATTGACAATGGCTACCCCGCGGGCTGTTCTGGAAGCTTCGGGTATCTGGTAAGCCTTCAGACGGTATACCCTTCCGTAATTGGTAAAAAACAACAGCGTCCGATGTGCCCTTGTAATGAAGAGGTCTTCTACATAATCGTTTTCTATGGTTGAGATCCCTTTGATCCCTCTTCCCCCTCTTCCCTGCGCATGAAAATTATCCATACTCATCCGCTTGATATAACCCAAGGACGTCATGGCAATCACGGTCTGTGTATTGGGAATTAAATCTTCAATATCAATCTCTGCGGAATCATATTCAATTCTGGATCTTCTCTCATCTCCAAATTTTTCCGCAATCGTAAGGATTTCCGTTCGGATGACACCAAGGAGTTTTTTTCTGTCTGCAAGAATTGCTTTTAATTCCGCAATTTTCTTGAGCAGCTCCTGATGCTCCTGCTCTATCTTATCTCTCTCTAAACCGGTCAGCGTACGCAAACGCATGTCGACAATTGCCTGCGCCTGCGCATCCGACAGCCCAAAGCGAACCTTTAACTGCTCTTTCGCAATGGGAACCGTCTTTGATCCTCGAACGATCTGAATGACTTCGTCAATATTGTCCAGGGCAATCAGTAAGCCCTGTAAGATATGATCTCTTTCCTCCGCCTTATTGAGATCATACCTGGTACGCCTCGTCACTACATTTTCCTGATGGGTAATGTAGTGCATCAGGACATCCTTCAGAGACATCACCTTCGGCTCGTTATGCACAAGAGCCAGCATATTGATTCCAAAGGAGTCCTGCATCTGCGTATGTTTGAACAACTTGTTCAACATCACCTGAGGATTGATGTCTTTTCGTAACTCTATTTCAATCCTCATTCCTTCCCGATCAGAAGAATCGCGAAGTCCGGTAATTCCCTCCAGCCTTTTATCTTTTACCAGTTCTGCAATCTTTGCAATGAGATTTGCTTTGTTGACCAGATAGGGAAGTTCACTTACTACAATGGTATTCTTGCCTCTACTGTCCGTTTCCACATTGGTGATGGCGCGGACAATCACCTTTCCTCTTCCGGTACGATAGGCTTCCTCTGCGCCCCTTACCCCCAGTATCATTCCTCCGGTCGGAAAATCCGGGGCCTTCACAATTTCCAGGATTTCATCTATCTCTGTTTCCCGATCTTCCTCCACACGGTTATCAATCATCTTAACGACTGCACCAACCACTTCTCTCAGATTATGCGGAGGAATATTGGTTGCCATACCGACCGCAATTCCTGTCGTTCCATTGACCAGAAGGTTTGGAAACCGGGAGGGCATCACCGTAGGTTCTTTTTCTGTTTCGTCAAAGTTTGGAACAAAATCAACGGTATCCTTATCGATATCCGCCGTCATTTCCATGGAGATCTTTGACATTCTTGCTTCTGTATAACGCATGGCGGCTGCACCATCGCCGTCTACAGAACCGAAGTTTCCGTGCCCGTCTACCAGACAGTAACGCATTGACCATGGCTGCGCCATGTTCACCAAAAGCCCCATAAATAGACGTATCTCCATGGGGATGAAATTTACCCATGGTATCTCCGACGATACGCGCACATTTTCGATGCGGCTTATCCGGTCCGTTGTTCAGCTCGATCATGGAGTACAGGATTCTTCTCTGTACCGGCTTTTAAGCCGTCTCTTACATCGGGCAGTGCCCTCTGTGCAATGACGCTCATCGCATAATCTATGTAAGAAGATTCCATTGTTTTCTTCAGTTCTACTTCCTGAATTCTGTCCGTTTTTACTTCATCGAAGACATCGTCTGGAAGTTCGTGATTCCTATCGTCCGCCATGTTTTGCCTCAAATATCCAGATTCTTAACAAACCTTGCATTTTTTTCGATAAATTCTTTTCTTGGCTCCACCTGATCTCCCATGAGAGTAGTGAAGGTAACATCAATATCCGATTCGGTTTCTTCGTCAAACCCGATTCTTTTTAAGGTTCTGCTGTCCGGATTCATGGTTGTCTCCCAGAGCTGCTCCGGATCCATTTCCCCGAGTCCCTTATACCTTTGAATCTTATTGTTCTGATCTCTGCCGACCTCTGCAATGATTTGATTGAGTTCCTCGTCCGAGTAGGCATACCATACTTTTTTATTTTTTTCTAATTTGTAAAGCGGTGGCATTGCCAAATAAACATGTCCCTGTTTAATGAGTTCCGGCATAAATCGATATAAAAAGGTAAGCATCAGTGTTGCGATATGAGCACCGTCCACATCGGCGTCCGTCATAATGATAATCTTATCGTACCGCAGCTTGGAAATATCAAAATCATCGTGAATGCCACAGCCAAATGCAGTAATCATCGCCTTGATTTCCGCATTTCCGTAGATGCGCTCATCTCTTGCCTTTTCTACATTCAGGATTTTTCCCCGTAACGGTAAAATTGCCTGTGTTGCTCTGCTTCTTGCACTCTTGGCACTTCCCCTGCGGAATCTCCCTCTACAATAAAAATCTCACAATTTTTGGGATCTTTATCCGAACAGTCCGCCAGTTTTCCCGGGAGTCCCATTCCATCCATGGCGGATTTTCTTCTTGTTAGATCTCTGGCTCTTCTCGCCGCCTCTCTCGCGTGCTGTGCAGTAATTGCCTTATCCAGTATGATCTTTGCAACTGTGGGATTTTGTTCCAGAAAGTAGGTTAACTGCTCAGAAACAACAGAAAGAACCGCTCCTCTGGCTTCTGAATTTCCCAGCTTTTGCTTTGTCTGACCTTCAAACTGCGGATCTTCAATTTTGACAGAGATAATAGAAGTCAGACCCTCACGGATATCCTCCCCGCTTAAATTCTCGTCTGCATCTTTTTAACATCTTGCCATCACGAGCATATCGATTAAACACATTGGTAAGAGCTGTTTTAAACCCTTCCAAATGAGTTCCGCCATCAGGTGTGTTGATGTTGTTTACAAAGGTATAGGTGGATTCGGTAAAAGAATCGTTATGTTGCATGGAGACTTCCACATGTACTTTGTTTCTGTCTCCCTCAAAGTACATGATCGGATTATACAAGGCCGATTTGGAACGATTTAAATAAGCCACAAATTCCTTGATTCCGCCCTCATAATGATACTTTTTCCTCTATGATCTCCGGTTGATTTTCCCCTATTCGCAAATCGGTCAGGAAAATGGTAAGACCCTTGGTTAGAAAATGCCATTTCTCTGAGTCTTTGTCTTAATACAGAAAACTCAAATTCTGTTGTCTCTTTTAAAAATCTGTGCATCCGGTTTAAAGACAACTCTGGTTCCCGTCTTTCCCGGTTCACATTCCTCTTTTACGCGAAGAGGATAACAAACCTTTCCTCTCTCATACCGCTGCTCATAAACTTTCCCGTCATGGAAGACCTGCACCTCCAGCCATTCTGACAGGGCATTCACGACAGATGCACCAACCCCGTGCAATCCCCCCGAGACCTTATATCCTCCACCGCCGAATTTTCCTCCGGCATGCAGAATGGTAAATACCACTTCCACTGCAGGCAGACCCGCCTTATGATTGATTCCGACCGGGATTCCCCTCCCGTTGTCCTGCACACAAATCGTATTATCCGGATTGATCGTTACATCAATCCGGCTGCAATAACCTGCGATTGCTTCGTCAACGGAATTGTCCACAATTTCGTAAACTAAATGATGAAGCCCTCTTGAAGCCGTCGTTCCGATATACATCCCAGGTCTTCTTCTGACTGCTTCTAATCCTTCCAGAATCTGGATTTGATCCGCTCCGTAATTGGTTGTCTCTTCACTCATTAGGTCCGTTAACTCCTATTGCCTTTTTATTTGCCAAAAGAATTTTTCCTTCTTCGATATGGTAGAGCTGATTGATTTCAAAATGATGCTCTACAAACTCATCCAATCCGGTACAAGTAATAATCGTTTGGATATTTCCTATTGCAGAAAGAAGATCCCTCTGTCTGTTTGCATCTAGCTCTGATAACACATCGTCCAGCAAAAGGATCGGCGTTTGATCCGTCATCTTCTTTACCAGTTCAATTTCTGCCAGCTTTAGAGATAAAGCAGCGGTTCTCTGCTGTCCTTGCGACCCGAATCGTCTAATGTCCGTTTCTTCCGTTCCTATTTTTTTGACAAGGAAGGAAAGATCATCCCGATGTGGTCCCACATTCGTCTGCCCGGTAAAAAAATCTTTTTTTCTTGACCTTCGCAGCTGCTCTGCATAGTTCTCCGGTACCGTGTTTTGCTCATATCGGATGGTTAAACTTTCTCTTCCACCGGACAATTTCTCGTGCATAAAGCTGAGGGTGGGCGCAATTTCACTAACAAAACGCTCTCTTCCTCTGACGATTTCACTACCATTTTCCAGTAATAAATCATCCCATACGTCCAGCTGCATCCAGCGCGGATCAGCCTCTTCTTCAGGATTTACCCCTGATTTTTGCAAGCTCTTTAAGACTTTGGCTCTTTGAACAATCGCTTTTTGATAACGGTTCAATGCCTCCAGATACCCGTGATCTAATTGACAGAGCTCTAAATCCAGAAACCTTCTTCTTTCGGAAGGACCATTTTTGATAATTCCCAAATCTTCCGGTGAAAAAAAAATGAGATTCACACCCAACTTCTTTAAAAAAGTGGAAGCACTTTTTCATTTTGCAACCGTCCAGCGCTATCCCCTTATTTTTTTACTGGTTCGCAAATGCATATCAATCCGGTAAGGCGCCCCATTTTTTTCAAGAACGGTGCGAATATGCGCCTCTTCTTTTCCAAACCGGATCATCTCCTTATCCCTGCTGCCTTTATGGGACTTTGTCGTGCAAGAAAGAAAGATTGCTTCCAGGATATTCGTTTTTCCCTGTGCATTATTGCCGTATAGGAGGTTTGTACCCGCTTTGAACTCCATTTGAAGGGAGTCATAATTTCTAAAGTTTTCAAGTTCAAGCGAACGAATCACCAAATCGTTCATTCTATAATACGGTATTCTTCCGATTCACAGGAAAACACATCTCCTGCCACCAGTTTTCTTCCACGCCTTGTTTCCACTTCTCCGTTCACTTTTACCAGGCCGTCTAAAATTTCAAATTTTGCATCGACACCGGATGAGGAAATGCCTGCTTTCTTTAAAGCCTGTCCTAATTTAATATAAGCTTCTCCTTCTCTTAGCTTGATTTCTCTCATAAACCACCTACTCCACTGTCTTAAAGTTCACAGGGAATACACTGTAAAGATACGATTCTTTGTCATCACGAATGTAGCAGGGCACCCTCGGAATCACAAAATAAATATGGATCACTTCATCTTCGATTACCCTTAAAGAGTCTAACAGAAGCCTTGGATTAAAGCCGATCATAATATCCTTTCCCTGCTTCTGCGCATCCATGACTTCATCCATACTGCCCAGGGTGGAGTTGATTTTCAGTTCTACTCCGTCTTCGGTAACATTGAGAATGATGGGTTTCTTGTCTCCCTCTTTTACCAGAAGAGTAGCACGATCTACACATTCCACCAGATCTTTTCTGCGAATAGATATTTTGGTTTCATAATCGCTGGATACGATGCGATCAATGTCGAAGTATTCTCCCTCAATCAATCTGGAAACGACGAGTGTGGAATCAAATTCAAATAAGATGTGCATATCGGTGAAATAGATCTTCACGAATTTATCTGCACTATCAGAAATAATTCGTCCGATTTCATTTAATGTCTTTCCGGGAACAATTACTTTTTTATTTCCGTATGAAGCGGAGAGTTTTTCTTTTCGGATCGCAATCCGATGCCGATCCAGTGCCGTACACTTAATATCATCTCCCTTCACCTCGATCAGTTCGCCCGTCATCATTTTTATCGCTGTCATTGGCCGACACGGAAAAAAATAGTCTTCGTGATCATTTTTTTCAGTGTCATCTGCGAGATTTCTACACCGTCAATTTTTTTCAATAGAGGGAAGATAAGTGAAGTCCTCTCCACTGCGTCCCGGTATATTCAGTCGGATTTTTTTCACATTGAATGGATACAATAAAATTCTCATCTGTTGTGATCGTGACAGTGTTGTCCGGAAGCTTTCTCACAATACTGTCAAACAATTTAGCTTCTACTGCAACGAATCCTCTTTCTTCAATGGTTCCCTCAATCAACGTTTCGATTCCTAATTCTGTGTCATTGGAAATAAACTTAATTGTTCCTGTGTGGTATCAATCAAGACACTTTGCTGAATCGAATTTGTCGTTTTGGAAGGAACTGCTCTGGATACAATTTGTAAACCTGTCGATAGATCTGATTTTTGAACAGATGAATTTCATAGAAAAATTCTCCTAGATAAATGATCCATGTGATATTAACAATATTTAAAAAGTCTTTCATAAGGGCTGTTGATAAGCGAAAAACTTCTCTCATTATACCTAAATTCAATATTTTAGGCAATCGCCCCGCGTGGAGATCCTTGTTGTTAGATTGTGCAATTTGGTGTTGATTTTTGAAATGACTTTGATCGATTAAGGAGTCGGATTTATTTTTTTGACAATGATATCCACATTTCTGGATAACTCTGCATCCTTTTTTTCAACATTTGCTCAATTCGATCTACGCCGTTCATCACCGTAGAGTGATCCTTTCCGCCCAGTGCCTGTGCAATTTCATTCAGTGTAGTATTGGTGTAGGTTCTGGCGAGATACATCACAATCTGTCTGGGACGTACAATTTCTGCGTTTCTCTTTTTTGGATAAAATATCCGTCTTCCGAAGATTGTAATGTTCACAAACTGCATCTATGACGGTCTGAATGGTAATGATTCTTGACTGGTCCGGATAAATGACATCTTTTAGAGCTTCCTTCGTAATCTCTTCGGTGACCGCCACATTGTTCAAACGGGAGAAAGCAATAATTTTGTTGTAGGCGCCCTCCAGTTCCCGAATATTGGACTTCATATTGGTTGCAATATAGGAAAAAACAGCGTCGTCTATTTTTTGGGGGTAATTTTCTCCTAATTTTTTGAGAATAGCCATTCTAGTTTCATAATCTGGTGGTTGAATATCCGATATTAACCCCATTTCAAAACGAGAGCGGAACCGCTCGTCTAATGTTTCCATTTCCTTTGGAGGGCGATCGGAGGATATCACAATTTGTTTACCGGCCTGGTGAAGCTCATTAAAGGTGTGAAAAGAATTCTTCCTGTGTGCTTTCTTTTCCTATTATAAATTGAACGTCGTCTACAAGGAGAACATCTACGGTGCGGTACTTCTCTCGGAAACGACTCATGATCTTGGTATCTTGTTTTTCCACTGCGGATGGAATCGATGACTTCATTGGTGAATTGCTCGGATGTCACATACAAAACCTTCTTGTCAGGCATGTGATCCAAAACAAAATGTCCGATAGAATGCATCAGATGTGTTTTACCAAGACCGGGCCCTCCATAAAGAAATAGTGGATTGTATGCTTCACCGGGAGATTCTGCAACGGCGAGAGCGGCAGAATATGCAAATTTGTTATTGCTGCCGACGACAAAGGTTTCAAAGCGATATTTCTGATTCAGATTGGATCCTTTGCCGCCTTCTTCCTCATTTTCATGATGAAAGGCGGAATCATTTTCTATTTTTATCATCGAGACCATTCAAATGGTCAGAACGACCTTCTTCCTTTTTCCGCATCCTTTTTTTAATAAGAAGACAACGTTGATCAGATAGCCAAGTTCATTGGAAATGGCTGCTTTAAAAAAATCGGTGTAATGCTTTTCTATGTAATTTTGTTGGAAGGAGGTGTCGGAAGGAATCAATATGTATACCTGGTTATTTTTCTAAACGGTGCAGGATGAGGGGGCGATCCAGGTTTCAAAGGAGACATCCGTGATACCGGAGTCAATCATAACAGTTCTTTTGATTTCCTCCCATTTCTGTTCTAAATTCTGAAATATTGACTTGTCATTCGACATAAATTTTTCCTTCCACTGTCTTATTTTTTTGTATCATCTCATTCTATCGAAAAACAAAAAAATAAAGTGCAAATAAAAGCACTGCTCTTGTGGATAATGTGTATAATTTTTTTCAGGTAACACGTATTTTTCGGGTTTTCATTTTTTTCCACAACCAAAGAAGGCATTAAGAACTGTAAATTGGCTTTCTCTGCGATCATTCCATTCAATTCACATCATCCACATTGGGGTTGTTCATTTGAAAGTGAGTCGAGTATAAAATAACATGTTATCCACATTATCAACATATTGTTGTGGAAAACTAGTTTTTCCACCATATATGGCGAAAAAATTCTTTCAAAAAGTTTGAAAAATAGCGATAAATAGAGCCTTGACGGAATTATTGTGCTCAATTATAATAAGACAGATTGACGCGCAGGGAATAGACTGAATTCTTTGCGGTAATCAAAATCCGCAAAGATGATCATAAAGGAGGTGTGAACGATGAAAATGACTTTTTCAGCCGCACAAGCTTCAAAGAAAGCGTGTGCACGGATTCAGACAGAGAATGAGTACGGCGGGCGGACGAAAGGTTTTTAGCTGCCAGAAGATTAAAAGGCAGAAAAAAAGACTGTCTGCTTGATGAGGAATTTATGTTACGCGTGAGTTTTTCATTAGCATGGTGAGACGCGGATATGCAAGTGCATATTCGCGTTTTGATTCTAACACTATTACATGGTATTTTCTTCATCCCTAAAAAAAAATTCGGATTTTCAAACTCTCTACCAAGAGGGCAAATCATTTGCAAATAAGGAACTGGTTTTATATGTGCGCATCAATCATACGAACCAGAATCGTTTTTGGTATTTCCATTAGCAAAAAGGTCGGAAATTCAGTGGTCAGGCACCGTTTTGCAAGGCAAATGAGAGAAATCTACCGACTGAATGAAAGGTCTCTTAATCGTGGGATTGATCTTTCAGTCATCGCCAGGGGGAGTGTGCGCGATCTTGTTTTTGTAAAAGGCGGAACTCATACGCTTGAGAGGTCGTTTTTAAATTTGGTGAAGAAAGCACATCTTTTTATCAATGAAAACGATATTCATAGCCATCATTAAATTTTTACCGGAAGCATCTTTCCAGTTTAAAAACAAGCAGATGTCCATATATTCCAACCTGTTCTGCATACGGACTGGAAGCAATTGAAACTTACGGCGCATGGAAGGGAGGCTGTCTGACAGTATATCGCATTTTGCGTTGTAATCCTTTTTCAAATGGGGGATATGATCCGGTTCCAACAAAGATGGTGCCTAAGGGCAGAATGGAGAAATTTTGACGGGAGCTTTTTTTAACTCAATATAACGGTGCCTTTATCGGACCGGTTGCTAAAGTCCTTGGTTTGCTGATGAACTTTATTTTTGATGGTCTAAGTACAATCGGCATTCAAAACATTGGTCTTGCCATTATTCTTTTCACTTTAGTCATATACATGGCTTTAATGCCGCTTACGGCGAAACAGCAGCGCTTTTCTAAGCTCCAGCAGAAAATGGCTCCGGAGATCAAGAAGATTCAAGATAAATATAAGGGGAAAAAGGATCAGGCATCCATGCTTGCTCAGCAGGAGGAAATCAAAGCTGTTTATGGTAAGTATGGGGTATCCCAGGTCGGAAGTTGTGTTCAGATGCTGATCCAGATGCCGATTTTATTTGCCCTTTATCGTGTCATTTATTCCATCCCCGCCTATGTGGTGAAGGTAAAAGATGTTTTTACTCCTTTGGCGGTTTCCCTTTTGCAAATCAAGGGTTCGGATCAATTTATGCAGACACTTTCCGGCGCAAAGGGTTTTGCAAAACAGTTTGAAGATGCCTCCTTTTCACTTAATGCTTCAAATTCTTTTTGCCGTCAATACCTACATTGATACGCTAAATAAGTCGTCTTCTGCAGATTGGACTTTACTTGCCAATCAGTACAAGAATTTGGATGTAGCTTCCGTTCATGCAAAGGTTGCCTCTTTAAATGATTTTCTCGGGTTGAATATTGGGGATTCTCCTTCCCTATATTATTAAGTCAGCTGCATCAAGTGGCGCCTACTTATTGATTCTCAGGGGCAATTTTTAATTCCTCTTCTCGCTGCTTTTTTACACAGTGGTTGAATGTAAAACTGATGCCGCAGGCCGCACCTACTTCTAATGATCCGAATGATCAACAGGCACAGATGATGCGGCAGATGAGCACGATGAATACGATCATGCCTCTTTTTTCGGCTTTCATGTGTTTTACACTTCCCACCGGTCTTGGTTTATACTGGATTGCAGGTGCTGTCATTCGTACTATCCAGCAGGTGGTGATCAATCATCACATTGATAAAATTGATCTTGACCAGGAAATCGCTAAAAAAATACGGAAAAAGTACGAAAAGAAGTTGGAAAAAAACAGGGAAATCGGACCAGAAACATGACCAAGTACGCAGCAATGAATACCAGAAGCCTGATGCAGGCGGGAAATGTGACTGATATTCATACGCAGGTGTCTCAGGAAGATAAGGACGCTTTGGTCAACAAAGCGAGAGAGGCCTACGAAAGTGGAAAAAGCGAGACCTGGGAGTCTCCTGCGTGCCGCCAATATGGTTCGTGAATATGACGAGAAAAATAATAAATAGGGGGAGTCGTTATGGAGTATCAGGAGTTTTCTGCGCGAACGGTAGATGATGCAATTACGGAAGCCTGCGAAAAATTAGAGGTTGTCAGTTCTGATCTTGATTATGAAATTATCTTTGAAGGTTCCGGCGGTTTCCTTGGTATGGGCGCAAAGCCTGCTACCATCAGGGCTCGGATTAAAGAGGTTTCCGTAACAGATGAGGCAACTTCCTTTCTGCAAAAGGTCTTTTCTGCAATGCAGATGCCGGTCGATATTGATGCCACCTTTTGATATTCCGGATTCCAATCTTTGCATTGATCTTTCCGGTGAGAATATGGGTGTTCTGATCGGTAAGAGGGGGCAGACATTAGATTCTTTACAATATTTGGTTTCTTTAGTTGTGAATAAAGACACCGAAAAATTATATCCACGTGAAATTGGATACGGAGAATTATAGAGAGCGTCGCAAAGCAACCTTGGAAAATCTGGCTAAGAATGTCGCCTACAAGGTAAAAAGAACCAAAAGATCTGTATCCCTGGAACCCATGAATCCTTATGAGAGAAGGATTATCCATTCCGTTTTGCAGGCAGATCATTATGTAACAACACACTCTGAGGGAGATGAGCCTTTTTCGGAAGGTTGTCGTTACACTGAAGAAGTGATGTAATCCCCCTTCTGTTATGGAAGGGGATTTGATTTCGTGGGGTTTTCTTATGGTCTATGCTAATGATACGATCGCATCCATATCAACTGCCATGTCGGATGCGGGGATAGGAATCATTCGTGTGAGCGGGCAGGATGCAATCCCGATCTGTGATTCATTATTGGTTTCCGGTAAAATGGCTCGTGATTTAAAAGAAAGACCTGCCGGGAGCATTCGCTTTGGTTATGCGGTTGACAAAGATCTGAATAAATTGGACGAAGTCCTTGTTTCTGTGATGAAGGCTCCTCACAGTTATACAGGAGAAGATACGGTTGAGATTAACTGCCATGGCGGACGAATGGTGCTCGAGAGGGTTTTTACAGGAAGTTTTTATATCAGGGGGCAAGGTTAGCGCAGCCGGGAGAATTCAGTAAACGTGCTTTTTCTCAATGGAAAAATGGATCTGACACAGGCAGAAGCAGTGATGGATTTAATCACTGCGCAGAATGCGTTTTCTCTAGCTAATTCAGAAAAACAGTTGAACGGATTTTTTCGAGACCAAATTCGCCATCTTAGAGATCAGATTTTGTTGCAAACAGCTCACATTGAAGCTGCTTTAGATGATCCGGAAAATGAGGATTTATCTTACAATAATATGGAAATGTCAGCCGAATTAAATCACATGCTGTCTAGGATCAATTCGATGATTGAAAGTTATTCGGAGGGCCTTATCCGCAAAGAAGGAATTAAAACCGTTATTCTTGGAAAACCGAATACGGGAAAATCTACGTTACTGAACCTTCTTGCAAAAGAGGAGAAGGCGATTGTCACGGATCTTCCGGGAACGACAAGAGATGTGGTAGAGGAATCGGTGAAGGTAGGAGATCTAACATTGCGTTTGATGGATACGGCCGGAATTCGTGAAACGGATAATGTAGTAGAGAAGATTGGCGTAACAAAAGCTCTGAAAGAGAGTGAAGATGCAGAGCTCATTTTGCTTTTATTCGATCTCACTCAAAAACCGGATGACGAAAGTGTGCGTTTAGTCCATCTGGTTAAAACCCACCATGTGATTATCTTATTGAATAAATCCGATCTCTCTTCGGATTTAGATTGCTATCAATCTTTCATTGCACAAGCTTATACATGTGAGGATGCTCAGCTTTCTTCTCTTCCTGAGAATCAACGGGAACGGGCCTTATCCCTGCCTCCGATCATTCCCTGTTCTTTTTTGCAAGGAAAAGGGGTTCAACAATTGGAACGAACGATCGCTTCTCTTTTTCTTCACAATGAGTTGATCCCTAAACAGGAGTTTTACCTGACCAGTGTTCGCCATAGAGATGCTTTTAAAACGAACGAAAGAGAGCCTGATTTTTGGTGAAGGAGGGTCTCTTGTCAAAGGTGTCGGAAGAGTTTTTTTAACGGTTGATTTGATGAACGCTTATTCATCTCTTGGTGAGATTATCGGTGAAGAAGTTGGTGATGATCTGGTGGATGAGATTTTTTTCAAAAATTCTGCATGGGAAAATAATCATCCATTGTTTAAGAAATTATTTCTTTTTTTGATAAATTGATATTGCTAAAAGGAAATCTTATGAATTTAAATTCCTCTACTCTTGATGAGAATCGAAAACGAGACTGGAAAAAAAGAATCCTCTGTTTCTAACAATTTTTAGCTCAGAAAACTATGATTGTATCGTGATCGGATCCGGTCATGCCGGATGCGAAGCTGCTTTATGTTGTGCCAGACTCGGTTTTGAGACGCTTCTTTTTACATTAAGCACTGATCAGATTGCTTTCATGCCCTGTAATCCTCATATCGGAGGCTCTTCTAAAGGTCACCTGGTAAGAGAAATTGACGCGCTTGGTGGAGAAATGGGCAGGAATATTGATAAGACATTTTTGCAGTCCAAGATGTTGAATCAATCAAAGGGTCCTGCCGTGCATTCTCTTCGTGCGCAAGCCGATAAGAGTGCGTACTCTCTTTCCATGAAACATGTATTGAAAGTCAGACACATCTTCACCTCAAGCAAGGAGAAGTGGTTCAGATTCTTTGGGATGATTTAAATTCTTCTGATGCAAGTGATTTGGTGAATCAGGGTTACTCAAAGAAAATTAAAGGAGTCGTCTCATATTCTGGTATCACTTATTGTACTAATACAGTAATACTGTGTACCGGTACTTATCTTCAATCAAGATGTTTATGTGGGGAAGCAATTACTTATACCGGTCCCAACGGGATGCAGCCTTCGAATCTATTATCTGCCTCTCTTCGTGAAGCAGGCATTGGTCTTCGACGATTTAAGACGGGAACTCCTGCCAGAATGTCTTCAGATAGCATTGATTTTTTTCTAAAATGGAAGAGCAGTGCGGAGATGTTCCGGTAACTCCCTTTTCTTTTTCGACGGATCCCGCTTCTGTACAAAAAGAGCAGGTTAAGTGCTATCTGACCTATACAAACGAAAAAACACATGAGATTATACGAAATAACATTCATCGCTCTCCCATCTATTCCGGTGTGATCAAGGGGTGGGTCCCAGGTACTGTCCATCGATTGAGGATAAGGTCGTGAAATTTCCGGATCGGGAACGGCATCAGGTTTTTTTATTGAACCGGAGGGTTTATATACCAATGAAATGTATGTAGACGGGATGTCCTCATCCCTGCCTGAAGATGTGCAGCAAGCAATGTATAAAACGGTGCCCGGCCTGGAACATTGTCATATCGTAAAAAATGCTTATGCGATTGAATATGATTGTCTGGTTCCGGGTCAGTTATCTCTAACGCTTGAAATTCGATCTATTCGAGGTCTGTTCTCTGCCGGTCAATTTAATGGAAGCAGCGGCTATGAGGAAGCTGCTGCGCAAGGTCTGTATGCGGCTATCAATGCATGTAGGCAAATGCAAAAGAAAGATCCCTTTTATATTGACCGATCGGAAGGATACATCGGTGTTCTTGTAGATGATCTTGTTACAAAATACAATACGGAACCTTATCGTATGATGACTTCTCGTGCGGAGTACAGACTTCTTTTTAAGGCAGGATAATGCGGATCTTAGATTAACAAAAAAAGGGATTCGAGTGTGGTTTAATTTCATCAAAGAGGATGAAAGAAATTGAAATCAAGCAACAGCAGATATTGTCCGAAATAGATAGACTGAAGCAGGTCAAAGTAGGAGCTTCCGACTGTGTGCAGAATTTCATGCGTGTGCACCAATCTCCTTTGTTAAAAACGGCTTGTTCTTTGGCGGAGCTAATGTGCAGACCAGAACTGAATTATCGAGATCTCAAGGAGCTGGATCCGAATCGAATTCCACTTCCTGAACAGGTGATTGAGCAGGTTGAGATTCAAATTAAATACGAAGGCTATATCGAGCGGCAGGAAAGGCAGATTGCACAGTTCAAAAAAATTAGAGCGACGACTCATTCCGGATTCGATTCATTATGATGAAATTTCTTCCTTGCGAATAGAGGCAAGGCAGAAGTTGAAAAGAGTTCAGACCGAAGAATATCGGACAGGCAAGTCGAATCGGCGGCGTTAATCCGGCAGATATTTCCGTGTTGATTATTTATTTGCAGGCACATAAAGATGAGGATCGGATGGAGTGAAGATGGATTCTTTTTCTCAATTTATTGAAGATTGTAAATTTCTGCATTTTTGATCCGACGATGGAACAGTTGGATCAGCTTCTGGATTTCTTTTGAACTTATGACCGACTATAATAAAAAGGTTAATCTGACAACGATTACCGATTTTTGAGGAAGTATGTAAGCTTCATTTTTTGGATAGTCTTATTCCTTTTGTCTTACCGGGGAATATTTTTCCATTTCCAAGACTTTCTTGCGAAAAAATGATTGATGTTGGAACGGGTGCCGGTTTTCCCGGAATACCGCTAAAGATTTTTTTTCCAGATATTCGCTTAACTTTTGATGGATTCGCTCAAAAAGATTAACTTTTTTTAGATGAGGTGATTCTCTCGCTTTCTCTTAACCGGAAGGGAGAAATCCAAACGCTCCATGGTAGAGCAGAAGAGCTTTCTACACCTGCTAAAAAACTGAGACAGGCCGTTCCGATTTATCGAGAATCTTTTGATTTTGTTGTTTCGAGAGCTGTTGCAAATCTTTCCACCTTATCTGAGTATTGTATTCCTTTTGTCAAAAAGGATGGATTTTTTTCCTTTCTTATAAAGCGGGTCATGTGGAAGATGAAGTTCAACAGGCAGTAAAAGCGATCTCTCTTCTTGGCGGTGAGATCATACAGGTTTATCCATACACATTGCCAAATTCAGAAATACAGCGTAGTATTATTCTTATACAAAAAGGTCTACTCCGAGTGAATACCCTCGAAAGCCGGGGCTTCCATCAAAGAAACCTTTTAAAGGTAGGCACTTTTTTAAAAATGTTTCACGTGAAACATTTTTTAAAAATCATATTCTATACTACAAGATATAGATTTATTTATATAAATGAGAGTAATGCTTGTGTTTATCGAAAATGAATTTAAATGTTTCACGTGAAACATTTAAAAAAATGAGGGCCCTAGGTTATAATAATCCACAAGAATGCTCAAAGAAATCTGCAAATGAGTGATATCAAAACATGCAGAAGAATAGATGAAGGAATCAAAAGCCTACAAAGGATATAGTTGCAAGTAACGCAAGCAATCCTATCTCAAAGAGTGTCAGAGTCTTATGACATTTACAATATAACAAAAAAAGAGGAGTGAAATATGGGGAAGATCATCGCAATTGCAAACCAGAAAGGGGAGTCAGGAAAACAACAACAACGATAAACCTTTCAGCAGCAATGGCAGAGCAAGGAAAAAAAGTTCTGGTCATTGACATGGATCCGCAGGGAAATACCACCAGTGGATTCGGAATGGATAAGAATGAAAGAGACAATACAGTCTATGAACTTATGCTTGGGGAAAAAAAGAAATTCATGACTGTATTCAAAAAAACATTGAAGCCGGTGTAGACCTTCTGCCGGCAAATGTTAACTTAGCAGCAGCAGAGATCGAGTTAATTGACGAAAAAGGAAAAGAATACATTTTTAAAAAAAGGAAGCGGATAAGGTTAAGGAAGAATATGATTATGTCATCATTGACTGTCCGCCTTCTCTCAGCATGTTAACCATTAACGCCATGACAACGGCTGATACTGTTTTGGTTCCTATTCAGTGCGAGTACTATGCGCTGGAGGGATTAAGCCAACTCATGAGAACCGTTGCACTTGTAAAGGAAAGATTAAATCAAAAACTTGGAATAGAAGGAATCGTTTTCACCATGTACGACGGGAGAACCAATCTGTCCTTGCAGGTTGTCGAAAAATGTAAAAAAATCATATTCAAGAGCGTGTTTTTAAGACTATCATTCCCAGAAATATTAGACTGGCGGAAGCTCCCAGTTATGGAAAGCCGATCAATTTGTATGAACCGCGAAGCGCAGGAGCAGAAGCCTATCGCCTTCTAGCAGAAGAGATAATGGAGGATAATGATCGTAAATGAGCGCCAAAAGAGGACTTGGCAAAGGAATCGATTCCTTAATTCCGGTAAAGAGTGAGCCCGAGCAAACCAGTCAGGATATCCAACAAGAGGGAGACAAGGTAATGGTTAGTCTCAGCTTGGTGGAACCAAACAGAAAGCAGCCCAGAAAAAGCTTCAATGAAGATAAGTTGGAGGAACTTGCAGACTCGATCAAACAGCAAGGCGTGTTGATCCCGCTGATGGTGAGACACAACGGCAATATGTTTGAAATCATTGCCGGGGAGCGAAGGTGGCGTGCATCCAAAAAAAAGCTGGATTGAAAGAAATTCCGGTCATTATCCGGGACGATCTGACCGAAGAACAGATTTTTGAAATCCAGTTAATCGAGAATATACAAAGAGAGGATTTAAATCCGATCGAGGAGGCACTGGGATATGAGAGACTGATCAAAGAATTTCACATGAAACAGGATGAGGTTGCAGAGAAAGTTTCTAAAAGCAGAGTAGCCATTACAAATTCCATGAGGCTTTTAAAACTTAGCCCGGAAGTACAGCAAATGGTGATTGATGAAAAGCTGACGACAGGACATGCAAGAGCACTGATTTCAGTTGAGGATCCGGATAAACAGATCGCGTTGGCTGAAAAGAATCTTTGATGAGAAGCTGAGCGTCCGGGAAGCGGAAAAAAATAGTCAAGCAACTGGATAAACCGGTGAAGGAAAAGGTAGAAAAAAAGAAGAACGATAGCTTGGAGGCAGTCTACAGAGATCTGGAAGAGAGATGTAAAAATGCGGTAGGAACAAAGGTGGATATTATATCGAAAGAAGATGGAGCAGGTAAAATAGAAATCGAATTTTATACACCAGATGATCTTGAAAAAATAACGGACCGGTTAATGAGGGGGTGAGAACAATGACAGGGGTGAACTCGATTCTCAAAATCGTAGGGGGTCCAGAGATCGTTTTATTTGCGCTGGTTCTATGCTTATTCATCATTGAAATAGTACAAGGCGTTAAGATTGCAAAGATGAAGAAAAACATGGCTGAAATTCATGAAAGGAAAAGGAGCAGCATCCTTAGAATCAGAGATATCGGATCTCTTTAAAGATAATCAGTACTTCAGCCAGGCAATTGAACAAAACAAGCAGGATGTTACCGAAATCAGAAAAACGTTAAAAAGTGCATATCAGAAGGTCGGCATTGTCAAATATGATGCGTTCAACCAAATGGGAGGACAACTGTCCTATGCTCTGGCGATGTTGAATGAAAAAGATTGTGGTTTTGTTCTTAATTCCGTGCATAGTGCTGAGGGCTGTTATTCTTATATTAAATCCATTCATAACCAAGAAAGTGACATTGAACTTGGTATAGAGGAAGCAGAAGCACTGAACAAAGCTCTTAATCATAGTGGAGAAAGAGAGAATAAAGAAAGGAAGAGACATGATTGATATCAGACTGATTAGGGAAAATCCGGATGTTGTAAGGGAAAAATATCCGAAAGAAATTCCAGGATGAAAAGCTTCCTCTGGTGGATGAGGTAATCGAGCTGGATAAGAAGAGCAGAAATTATCAGCAGGAGGCAGATGAGCTTCGAGCAAAAAGGAATCAAATATCGAAGGAAATCGGTGGCCTGATGAAGTCCGGCAAAAAAGAAGAAGCAGAAGAAAAAAAGAATGAAGTCAATGCTTTTTTTCAAAACGGTTGGAAGAATTAGAAGAGCTGGAAATCAAAAACGCAGGAAGAAGTCACCAAAAGAATGATGGTCATACCCCAGATCATTGACCCGTCTGTACCTATTGGAAAAAGATGATTCTGAAAACGTGGAGATCCAAAAATATGGGGAGCCAATCGTTCCGCCCTTCGAAATTCCCTATCATACGGAGATCATGGAGAGTTTAAGCGGAATCGACCTGGATGCTGCCAGAAGGGTCGCAGGAAATGGGTTCTACTATTTACTGGGTGATGTTGCAAGACTTCACTCTGCGGTTCTCACCTATGCGAGAGATTTCATGATTGATCGAGGGATTTACCTATGTGATTCCTCCCTTTATGATCCATGGCGATGTCGTAGAAGGCGTCATGAGTTTCCCGGAAATGGATGCCATGATGTATAAGATTGAGGGCGAAGATTTATATCTGATCGGAACGAGTGAGCACTCCATGATCGGAAGATTTAAGGGAGAAATCCTAAAGGAAGAAGAATTGCCTCAGACACTAACCAGCTACTCCCCCTGCTTTAGAAAAGAAAAGGGTTCTCATGGATTAGAAGAAAGAGGCGTCTATCGCATCCACCAGTTTGAAAAAGCAGGAAATGATCGTTGTTTGTAAGCCGGAAGAGTCGCCGATGTGGTACGACAAATTATGGCAAAAATACAGTCGATCTGTTTCGTTCTTTGGACATTCCGGTTAGAACGCTGGAATGCTGCTCGGGAGATCTGGCTGACCTCAAAGTGAAATCTTGTGACGTAGAAGCCTGGTCCCCGCGTCAGAAGAAGTATTTTTTGAAGTGGGAAGCTGTTCCAATCTGGGAGACGCACAAGCAAGAAGGTTGAAGATTAGAATCAAAGGTGAAAAAGGAAATTATTTACCACACACATTAAACAATACCTGTGTGGCACCGCCCAGGATGCTGATCGCCTTCCTTGAGAATAATCTGCAGGAGGATGGAAGCGTTCGAATTCCAAAAAGTTTTGCAGCCATATATGGGCGGAAAAGAGTTTTTAAGAAATAAAACCGCTACCGGTGAATGAAAACGGGAAGAACAGGAGCAGACAAGAACGGGAGTAGACAAGAACGTACGTTCGAATCAAAACAAAAGCAAAGCAAAGCAAAGCAAAAGCAAAAGCAAAAGCAAAGCAAAAGCAAAGGAATCATCTATGGTACATCGATATTTGAGGGCAATCGGGTTTTCTGAGGTAATCAGCAGAAAACAGGTGCAGGAATTGATCCGGGAAACGATTCATCATCCTACAGAAAGTGACGATTGCTATGTGATGGATTCGGACGGGTTATGGAGATGGAAAGATCCGGCGAGAGAGGGGATCATCTCCAAAACAGGTTTTGATCTTCCTGTTACAGAGAAGGGGATCCGGAAAAAAGAACGGAGCATGGAGCCGAAAGCAGGTTTTTATAGCCCTGGATTATAAACGGCTCTATGCGCCGGGGATAGGCCTCTGTGTTTGTGGAGAAAGAGAAGAAGAGTTGGATGAGGAATATGCAGAATTTCGGGAGGAATTCTGCTTCCCATTCTACTGCCCGAGGATGTCAGTGTAGTGGATGAGGTCCATGTGGAGAGACATCTTGCGGATGGATCCTTTGCCGGAATCTGCGATGACTCCAGGCTGGGAGTATCCCTGATTTTTTTATTTGCAGAATCGAATTCCCTATCTAAAAATGAGAACGGGAGCAGATATGATGAGACCATACTCACGTCCTCTTTTTCTCTCCTCGGAAAGGGAGGGAAAACCAGATTTAGATGAAAGCAACAAACCGGGTGATTTTCTTCACCATTACAAAACCGAGGTTTCGCTTTCTGCGCTATCCATTGAAGGAAGCATTTTGATGCCAATCCAAAAGACGCCGCAAGAGAAAAGGAAACTGAGGAAGAGGGCGCTGAATCGATATCACATGATTATGAAGGCAAAAAAAGGGAACGAGTCTGCCATTGAGAGCCTGACACTCAGCGATATGGATACCTATGCAAATATCACGAACCAATTAAAGACAAATGATGTGCTTTCTCTTGTGGATTCTTTCTTTATGCCCAACGGAGCGGAATGCGATCTCTATACGGTTTTAGGAGAGATCGAACAACATAAAAGGGTGGTCAATGAAAGGACAGGAGAAATCCTGCATCTGATGAAAAATTTTTATGCAACGATCTACGATTCAATCTCTGTATCAATGAGTTGGATTTAATGGGAGAGCCGGCGATAGGGAAGACGGTTTAAAGGGAAATATCTGGCTGCAGGGTGTACTGAAGCAGGAAGGATTCTCTGTGGTATGAAAAATTTAAATGCAAAAATGAGAATCTGTGGTATAATGGATTTGCTTCCCAAAGGGGAAAGCATATAGATTGATTGTGTATGGGTAGCTCAGCTGGATAGAGCACACGCCTCCTAAGCGTGGGGTCGGGGGTTCGAATCCCCTCTCGTACATGACACAGGAGAAAGAAAGTGATTGCAATCAGTCGCTTTCTTTTTTTATGATTATTCCAGCAGCATGCTGACGGCACAGAGAAAAAGTGAAAAAGCCATGATCGCATTAACAATCTTACGGTGGCCGGTATAAAAGCGGGAGAGCTTCACACCGGAAAAGAGCCAAACCAAATTGCAGATCGGACCGGTAAATGGAAGAAGAAAGCCTACCGCCAGGAGAGAGAGCAAATCACTCCGATAAGGGAGAATGTAACCGGTTAGGGCACTCAAGCAGAAGATAATGATCTTTACATTGGTCAGTTGAAGAAGAAAACCAAACAGAAACGTTCCATCCTGGAGACTCTTTTTGATTCGTTGTTTTTACACATTCTTTGGTCGGGTCTTCCTGGTCGGTTAAAACGTGGAAGGCAAGATAAAGAATATAGGCAGCGCCCACGAAGGTAAAAAGCCGGACATATTTTTGAAAAGCGGTGCCAATAAGCCATGTGATGAAAGAAGAGGCAACCGAGATCGTCATATATCCAAGAAATAGGCCTCGCCACTGGAGAAGAGCGGCCTTTCGTCCCTTCCGAATAGCAGTAGAAAGGGAGCAGATGTTGGCTGGGCCCGGTGTGATGCCGGCGACAAAACTATAATATAAGAAAGGGAGAATAGAAGCCATAGAGCCATTTCCTTTTAAATTGAGGCGAAAAATAAATCGGAAGAGAAGCAGTCAAGGAAAAGAAACCAACTCACTTCCTGGTAACAAGATCAATATAATTTGGAAAGGTAATATCGTCTTCTTTAGAAATATGAACCGAGAGATCTGTGAAAAGTTCCTCCAGGAGTTCACGTAGCAGATTCCAATCCGGTGTCTCAAAAAGATGCATCCTGCTCTTCAGAGAATCCATTTTCTTCTCCTGCTCTCGATGTTCGCTTGTAAGAGCATCCACTTCTTTAATCGTCTCACTGTCGTAGGTCAGATGGATATACATGAGAGGGAAGACAATCTGTTCTTCTTTATCAAAATGGGTGAGCAGCGTCTCCTTTGCATCTGTAAAAATCATCAAGAAAATGGCGGATTCGAGGATCCGGCTTTTAAATGTAGAGAATCTTCAAGAAGATCGGTGATTTGACTGACTAATTCTCTCTCTCTATCATGATGTTTGCGTTGCAGATCCTCCAACTGATCACGGTAGGAAAGCTTTCGATAATCGGCGAGGGGATCGGGTACACCTTCCTTGTCCCCATTTAATAAATCATCTAATGAAAAAGTCTGTACAATCATGCATTGTCCTTTCTGAATGGAGTCCTTTCACATATAACATATTATACACGCCCCTGCCTGTTATGCAGCAACGATTGAAAAAGATGTGGAAGAGCGCCTATACTGAAATAAAAATGATGCGAAGAAGGCATTCCGTTTCGAGAGAGATCATAGGAATTCGAGAGAGATCGTAGTAATTCGAGAGAGATCGTAGTAATTCGAGAGAGATCGTAGTAATTCGAGAGAGAACATAAGAATTCGAGTGAGATCATAGAAAAATCAAGGGGAATGTTTGGAAGTGATCTAAGGAGATGAAATGGGAAAAAGGGCCGGGTTATTATACACAGGATTGGTTGCAGCAATGGGAGGCATAGGCTGGTTAAAAGGAAATTCCATTTACCGCCAGTTGTTTTTACCCAGACAGGATGAGGAAGGAGAGGATAATCGTAAGCTTCCCGAAAAGAAGTGGATTCAGGGATGGACGAGCCTGGTTATTATCACAAGCCGAGCGGAAGGATATTTATACGGATTCGATCGATCATTTGAAGCTGCATGCATTTCTCCTCTCACCACCGGAAGAGGAAGGTCATGATGTTGCAGTGGTTGTCCATGCGGAGCATTCCTGCGCAGAAGAAACCGGGATTTATGCAAGACATTATCTGGAAGAGGGATATCAGGTTCTAATGCCGGATTTACGTGGGCACGGTAGGTCAGAGGGAAATTACATTGCCTTTGGCTATGACGATCGTTTGGATGTGATGGACTGGATCTACTGGATCATAAAGAGAGATCCGAAAGCAAGAATTGTTCTTCATGGACTTTCATCAGGGGGAGCCGCCTGCCTTCTTGCGGAGGGAGAGCATCTGCCTTCCAACGTCATTGCTGTTATTTCGGATTCTTCCTATACGTCTTTAAAAAGAAGAATGTGCGCGTTTGATTCGTCTTGCAACCAGGTCGGATTTCTTACCGACGGCTCTACGTTTGTTCTTTTTTTCCGTGTGGTGGTTCTTTTTTCGTGCAGGCTTTGATCTATATAAGGCTTCACCAATTCACGCAGTGAAACATGCAACCGTTCCAACCTTATTCCTTCATGGGGACAATGATCAGATTGTACCCGTGGAAATGTGTAAGAGATTGTACCGGGAGGCTGTTTGTTCCAGAGAATATGCTACTTTTTATTGGTGCGGGTCATCTGGAAGGTGTCATGACGAATCCAAATCGATATTGGAAACGGGTGGATTCCTTTATTGCGAGACAGAAGGAGACTTAATAGGCGTCAGCACTGCCTCTGTGTTATTTACGACATGGATACACGGAATTTTTTTCTCCAGAAAAAAATAGAAAACTTTGTAAAAACCGTTCTGCTTGACGGTGGCGGTTAAATTTGGATTTGTCTTCTGCAGTTCGTTTTTTCAATTGACCAATGTTCATCTTCTTAGTCTTGTTCTGCTTGAAAATAGCGGTAATTTGCGCCTCCATATCTTTAAGAGAAGTTCCCTTTAAAGAAACCCAGACAGCTTTATTTCTGGAGGTGACGCTTAATGAATCAAAATCTTTGATAAAAAGAAGAGAGCTTGGAATAATTATAATTACGGATATCGAAGTCGGGATAAATTTTTGGCGAGTCTGGTTCCGATCTCACTGAGATTGGTATCTCTCCCTTCGGCCGTATTATCTGAAATCATGTTGATAATCACGTTTTCCAAAGCACTTCTTGGGGTAATCTCCGCACCATTCAAGGCTTCCGTATTGGAAGAGAGGGGGATGGTTTGGAGAGAGGGTGGAAGGAGAAAGCGCATCATTCTTTACAATCGGGAAAGAAAAAAATCGGTATCCTTGCCATCCTCATTGTCCTCATCCAGCGCACTTTCCAGAACATCCAGAAAGACAAAACGTTCACAGGAAGCACGGAAGGATTCAGGGGGTCTTTTTCACCCATGCCAATCACAACCTTGCCTGCCTCGCGGATTCTGGTTGCCAGTTTGTTAAAGTCGCCGTCACTGGAAACGATACAAAAATCCTTCCACCTCACCGGAATACAAAATGTCCATGGCGTCGATAATCAGACCGATATCAGAAGCGTTCTTACCAGGGGAATTGTTCGGCTGCATAATGGGGGTGAGGCTGTATTTTTGAAGCAATGGATAGCCAGCTTTTTCAAACGAAGTTGGGACCAATCGCCATACATGCGACGGATCGTCACCTTTCCGTATTTGGAAAGTTCACTGAGAATATTTTCGGTATAGCGGTATGCAATGTTGTCGACGTCTATTAAAAGGGCAAGATTAATATCTTTGGTAGGAGTGTTCATTAAATTCCTTTCAAAAAATAGTGGTAAAATGGAAGAGTATAAAATGGTTGCCGGAGTAAGAAGACAACCGTACTCTATTTTATCGTCAAAAACGCTGACAAGTGGCGAAAGAAAGTGTGCTATAATTTCTGTGTTGCTTGAAGCAACATAGAAGGAGAATGAAATTGGCAAAGAAAAATAGTGCTGACAGGTGGTGGCACAGCGGGTCACGTTACGCCAAATCTAGCCTTGATTCCACAGCTGAAAGAAAAGGGGTACGATATTCTTTATATCGGGACCTATACAGGAATCGAAAGGAAACTTGTTGCAGATTATCAAGTTCGTTATTGTGGGATTTCCTCCGGTAAACTAAGGAGGTATTTTGATCCGAAGAATTTCTCAGATCCATTTCGTGTGATGAAGGGATTGATAGAGGCTTATCGGATCCTGAAAGAGGAAAAACCAAATATTATTTTTTCAAAGGGCGGTTTCGTATCGGTTCCGGTCATTCAGGCAGCTGCCGTCTTGAAAATCCCTTCCATTTTACACGAATCTGATCTTACACCAGGACTTGCCAACAAAATTTGTGTTCCCTTTGCTAAGAAAATTTGTTGTAATTTCCCTGAAACCTTAAATTATCTGCCGAAAGAAAAAGACCGTTTTATCAGGAACGCCTATTCGTGAGGAGTTGCGCAGAGGAAGCAAAGAAGAGGGGCAGAAGTTATGCGGATTTTTCTGATGACAAGCCGGTCGTCATGGTCTTTGGAGGGAGTCTTGGCGCACAATCCATTAACGAGACAGTGCGCGGTGCGCTGGAAATGCTTTTGCCAACTTACAATATTGTGCATATCTGTGGGAAGGACAAGATGGATAATATGAGGCTGTCTGTTCCCGGATATAAGCAGTTTGAGTATGTAAAGAAAGAAATGAAGGACCTGTTTGCGATGGCGGACGTCGTGGTCTCCAGGGCGGGAGCCAATTCTATCTGCGAATTATTAGCGCTTCATAAACCGAATATTCTGGTTCCACTCCCTACCAGGTCTTCGAGAGGAGATCAACTATTAAATGCCGAGTCCTTTGAACGGCAGGGCTTTTCTGTTGTGATCCGAGATGAGGAGCTGGATGAGGATATATTGACAAAAAGAAATCAATGAAGTCTATCAGAATCGGGAAGGCTATATCGAGAAGATGAAAGCCTCCGGACAGCATAACGCAATTGATACCATCATTCATTTAATTGAAGAGTTAGAAAAGTGATTTTTGTATCGTTCCCATAAAGGAGGAAACCATGGCGAATTGGAAGAACCTAGATGAATTATCATCATTTAAGGAACTGCAGAAAGGATCACCGGTAGATTTAAAGACAGAAATGGCGGGAGAATCCGGGGCAAAACAGGGTGAAAGAGATGACGATACCGATGGCCTGCGGACTTACCTATCATTATGCGGCAAAGGCTGTAGACGAAAATACGCTGGAAGCACTGAAAAAGCTGGCACGGGAAGCGGAGCTCTCCGACAAGTATGAGGAATTATATAACGGAGCCGTCATCAATACAGGAGAAAAAAGGCTGGTCCTGCATCAGCTGACAAGAGGGCAGCTGGGGGAAAGTGTCATTCATGACGGTGTCAATAAGCGGGAATTTTTATGTCGAGCAACAGAGGCGGATTGCGGAATTTGCAAAGAAAGTACACCAGGGAAAAAAATTACGAATGCGGCGGGAGAGAAGTTTACCACCGTTGTCCAGATTGGAATAGGCGGAAGTGACCTGGGGCCCAGAGCCATGTACCCTAGCGCTGGAACAGGGAGCAAGAAAAGAGGGTAAATTGTGGATGGATGCCAAATTCATCAGCAATGTGGATCCCGACGACGCCAGTTCCGTTTTTTAGCACAGGTAGATGTGGCACATTCCCTGTTTATACTTGTATCCAAGTCGGGAACGACGCTGGAAACGCTGACCAACGAGGCCTTTGTTAAGAACGCCTTGGAAAAAGAGGGATTGCAGCCGCACAACCATATGATTGCCGTCACGAGTGAAACCTCCCCGTTAGCAAAAAGTAAGGACTATCTGGATGCGTTCTTTATGGATGATTATATCGGCGGACGTTATTCTTCTACTTCTGCGGTTGGCGGCGCAGTACTTTCTCTTGCCTTTGGACCGGAGGTTTTTGCGGAGTTTCTGGAAGGAGCAGCAAAAGAGGATGCGCTGGCAAAAGAAAAAGACCCGCTGAAGAACCCGGCAATGTTAGATGCTTTAATCGGGGTATACGAGAGGAACATCCTCGGATATCCTTCCACAGCGGTTCTTCCTTATTCGCAGGCACTATCCCGTTTTTCCTGCTCACTTGCAGCAGCTGGACATGGAGTCAAACGGAAAGAGTGTCAATCGATTCGGTGAAAGGTTGCATTACGTGACCGGGCCGGTGATTTTTGGAGAACCCGGGACAAACGGACAGCATTCCTTCTACCAACTTTTACATCAGGGAACGGATATCATCCCCCTGCAATTCATCGGATTTGTAGAAAGTCAGATCGGAAATGATGTAGAGATTCAGGGCAGCACCTCGCAGAAGAAGTTGGCAGCAAATGTAGCCGCACAGATCATCGCTTTTGCCTGTGGCAAAGAGGATGAAAATCGCAATAAAAATTTTTGAAGGCGGGAGACCTTCTTCCATCATCATTGGGAAAAAGTTGACACCGGGAGCTTTGGGTGCGCTTCTGTCTCACTTTGAAAATAAGGTCATGTTCCAGGGATTCCTTTGGAATGTCAACAGCTTTGACCAGGAAGGGGTGCAATTAGGGAAGGTTCTGGCCAAAAAGGTACTTGCACATGAAACGGAGGGTGCTCTGGCAGAGTTCAGCAAGTTGTTTGAAATCTGAACTCTGTGAAAAAGGCGACCTCAGCAGTAACCCCGTATCCCGGGATGGAATTTTTTTACGCGACACAAAGATATGAAATCCAAAAAGCCCTCTGTAAGAAGCAATACAGAGGGCTTTTTGGAAAAAAGTGCATGAGTGGTGAATTTAGCCACTCATGCACAAGAGCTTAAAGCTTAGTGAAAGTATCTGTTTAAGAGGCCTTGGAATGCTTTGCCATGACGAGCCTCATCACGAGCCATTTCATGAACGGTATCGTGGATGGCGTCCAGATTGGCTGCTTTTTGCGCGCTTTGCCAGATCCGTCTTTCCTGCTGTTGCACCGTTTTCAGCTTCTACTCTCATTTCCAGGTTCTTTTTGGTAGAATCGGTAACAACCTCTCCTAAAAAGCTCCGCGAATTTCGCTGCATGCTCCGCCTCTTCAAACGCCGCTCTTCTCCAGTATTCTCCGATCTCCGGATATCCTTCTCTGTAAGCGACTCTACTCATTGCCAGATACATTCCGACCTCAGAACATTCTCCATTGAAGTTCGCACGAAGATCGTCGATGATATCCTGCGGAGCGCCCTGTGCAACGCCGACTACATGTTCAGCAGCCCAGGAGAGATCTCCTTCCTGTTTGGTAAACTTGGAAGCGGGTGCACCGCACTGAGGACACTTCTCCGGCGCCTGATCACCTTCATAAACATAGCCACAAACCTGACATACGAATTTCATAATTTTTCTCCTTTTTAAAATAAAATGTGGATTGTAATTTGCAAAACAGCACAGAGCTTAGGCCCGTCTGCAGTTTTTGATCGATTTTTTTCTGCCAGACAATTTTCACACAGTCCGGTGAATATAAGTCGGTGACCGGTAATTTTTCCTGAAAAAAATGAGCTCCGGCCGCCTGATTCAGCCCCTCTGTATTGGGGATGGACAGGTCCTGTACACAACCGCAATGCGTACAAACAAAGTGAGTATGTTCCGTAGTGTTCGGATCAAAGTGAACTGTTCCGTCACCGACGGTAAGTCTTGCAATCTCTCCCTCTTCGGAAAGCAACATGAGATTCCGATATACAGTACCCAGGGAAATATTAGGAATCTCCTGCCTTACTCCTGTGTAAATCGTATCTGCAGTGGGATGATCTGTCCTGTCCTTTAAAAAAACTCTTTGATGACCTCGCGTTGCCTACTGTACTTTCGCATACGTTTGGATCCTTTTCTAATGAATTCCGTTTCATAAGTGTGTAAAATCAATATCGATAATGATTACTATAATTAGTATACACATAACAAATTAGATGTCAAGTAGAAATTTCAAATTTCTAGGAAATGCCGTAATTGTGGGAAGGAACCAATTGTTGTATGATGAAACAGATTAGAAATTTCGGGTGAAAAGGGGTGATTCAAATGAAAAAAATAGAAAGTTTTACTGTCAACCATCTGGTTCTGGAACCAGGCGTTTATGTATCTCGCAAAGATCATATAGGAAAGGAAGTGATTACGACCTTTGACCTCCGCATGACTACACCGAATAAGGAACCGGTGATGAATACGGCGGAAGTCCATACGATCGAACACCTGGGAGCTACTTATTTAAGGAATGATCCGGAATACCACGATAAAACCATTTACTTCGGACCGATGGGCTGCAGGACGGGTTTTTATCTGGTATTAGCGGGAGACTTGGAAAGCAGAGAGGTATTGGCATTGGTGATCCGGATGTTTGAATTTATCAGAGACTTTCATGATGAGGTCCCGGGCGCATCGCCAAGAGACTGTGGGAATTATCTGGATATGAACCTTCCCATGGCAAACTTCCTGGCAAAAAAATATCTGGTTCATACCTTATATGAAATCGATGAAAAGCACATGGTCTACCAGCCATAGAAAATGATGTGGAAATGAAAGAGGTTTGCCGCGTATACAGTCGATGACAGCGCAGGATCGCCTGTCTCCTGATCGTAGGGATGGAAGGAGAAAACATGTCGTATATGTCCGAGATATACGGAATCATCGGAGCAATGGATGTAGAAGTGAAATCGCTGAAGGAAGCGATGAACATCGAGGAAACCGTGGAGAGAGCGGGGATGACATTTTGTGAAGGAACGCTGCGCAACGAGCATGCGGTCGTAGTGCAGAGTGGTGTGGGAAAGGTAAACGCAGCTCTTTGCACACAGATTCTGATCGATGAATTTCATGTAACGCATGTGATCAATACGGGAATTGCGGGATCTCTAGACAATCGCCTGAATATCGGAGACGTAGTGGTCTCGACAGATGCCTGTTACCATGATGTGAATGCGACGGTATTCGGATACAAGGAGGGGCAGGTTCCGGGAATGAGTGAGCTGGCCTTTCCCGCAGATGCTGCATTGATCGCACAGGTAAAAAGCTGCTGCCGGGAAGGTCGCCTCTAATCTTCAGGTATTAGAAGGACGTGTGTGCTCCGGAGATCAGTTCATTGCAGATTCTGCAAGAAAAGAACGAAATCAAGGAAAAAAATTCGGAGGTTTATGTTGCGAAATGGAAGGCAGTGCCATTGCGCAGACCTGCTTTCTCAATCATATCCCCTTCGTGATTGTACGAAAGATTTCGGATAAGGCGGATGGAAGTGATGTCATGGAGTATGTTGCTTTTGAAAAGCAGGCCGCCAGGGATAGTGCCGCTATCGTAGAAGCAATGATGAATAAATAAGAGATGCAGGGCTTAATCAGGGCAGGTGATCTTTGCAACCGTCTCAATGGTTTTTGTGCAATTCATGAACCAGGTCGGTATCTGCCGCTCGATAGATCACTTCCTTGCCGACACGACGGGTGATCAGCAGGCCGGCATCTTTTAGAAGCCTTAAATGGTGAGAAATGGCGGGAGAAGACATACCCACAAGGAGGGAAATGTCAGATACGCATTCCTCCGTATGACAGAGAAGCCAAAAGATGCGAAGCCTGGAAGGGTCTCCAAGCTGCTTCATGGCCTTTTGCCACATTTTTGAATGCGGGTAAGATCCGGCATGTGGTGCAAAATGGCTTTTTTTCCATCTCCGGATTTCCGTGATCGTGCAACTGATTCAGATCGGGACGATCTACTGTTTCAAACGGACTCATTGGGTTCATTCCTATTCATTCTTTTGTAAAAATCTGCCGGATTCGGTTGCCGGCAGATTTTTTTTGAAAAACGGCTGAATATCTTTGTGATAAGGGATGCGGTGTAAATCCGGTAACATCGTTATATCATCATACCATCGCAAAAGAGAAAGAGAAAGTCAAGAACATACACCCCTTGAGGGGATGGAGAATGGAAAGCGGAAGATGCTGCATGACAATTGACATAGAGGAGAAGGAAGGGTAAAATTCAATTAAACAGATGTTTAATTGTTGAGAGTAGTTGGTTGCAAAAAAAGGAGAAAAAAAGTGAAAAAAATCATTTCGGATCGACGTAGATTGCGCTGCTTGCGCCCTGAAGATGGAAGATGCTGCGAAGAAAACAAAAGGGGTCAAAGATGCTTCTGTCAACTTCATGACATTAAAAGATGAAAGTAGAGTTGGATGACGAGGCGGACTGGAAGGAGATCATGGAGTCTGTCCGACAGAATTGTAAAAAGGTGGAATCAGACTGCGAAATTTATTGGTAAGAACATTGTAACAGAGCCCGGACATGGCAAAAAGCAATCCGTCCCTTGCGAAAGAGTCAAGACTTGGCTAAGAGCAATCCCTGCGAAAGAGTCAGGACCTGCTAAAAAGCAATCCATACGAAAAAGTGAGGAAGAAATGAAAGAACTTTTGACTGAAATGACAAAAAAAGCAGAAGAGGAATCTAATCCGATTCTGCTTGCATCTGCAATGCTGGTGGTACTTTTCCCTGTTACCCGTAAAGGGAATTGGTAGGCTCTTTCTCTATTTAATCCCTTATTTTGTCGTCGGGTATGATATCTTGCAAAAAGCCGTGAGGGGGATTTATCATCGCCAGGCTTTTGACGAGGCACTACTGATGTCCGTGGCTACGATTGGAGCATTAGCGTTGGCCGTTTATGACGGGCTGCATGGAGGAGAGGCAAATTATACCGAAGCCATCGCCGTTATGCTTTTTTATCAAATCGGTGAGTGGTTCCAAAGCTACGCAGTTGGTAAAAAGTAGAAGAAATATCTCCGCCTTAATGGATATCAGACCGGATTACGCGAATGTAGAGAGGGCGGACGGCACACTGTTCCGGGTGGATCCGGACGAGGTGGAGGTCGGTGATACAATTATCATCCAGCCGGGGGAGAAGATTCCGATTGACGGCGTTGTCAAAGTCGGGGCCTCCACTTTGAATACCGCAGCCCTCACCGGAGAGAGCGCACCAAGAGAGGTGGCACCAGGGGATGAGGTGATTTCAGGATGCGTCAATTTAAACGGCGTTCTGCGGGTGGAGACAACGAAAAGATTTGAAGAATCTACGGCATCTAAAAATACTGGAGCTCATGGAAGAAGCAAGCTCCAGGAAGTCACATTCCGAGAATTTTATCGCAAAATTTGCCAGAATATACACACCGATCGTTGTCTTCAGTGCAGTTGCTCTTGCAACTTTACCCGGGTTCGTCCGATTGCTGCTGGGAGAATCACCTCATTGGGGAACATGGATATACCGGGCCCTGACCTTTCTTGTCATCAGCTGTCCCTGTGCGCTGGTCATCAGTATACCGCTCTCCTTTTTTGCCGGAATCGGAGCCGCCTCCAAGATTGGAGTTCTGGTGAAGGGCTCCGTTTATCTGGAAACCCTATCGAAAGCTAGGACGATGGTATTTGATAAAACAGGGACCCTCACCAGAGGGGTTTTTCAAAGTGACCGCCATCCATCCGGATGAAATGACGGAACGGGAACTGCTCCATCTCGCAGCACATGTGGAGCGGTACTCCAGACATCCGATTGCGGAATCCTTAAGGGCCGCCTATCCGGAGGAAAAGGATAACTGTACGGTAGAAGAGGTAGAGGAAATCGCCGGGCGCGGCGTCCGTGCTCTTGTAAACGGTAAGACCATTTGTGTAGGCAACGCTAAATTCATGGAAGAAATCGGTGCAGGTTATAAAAATTGCCACCACGTGGGGACGATCCTGCATGTTGCCATCGAAGGAAGATACGCAGGACATATTGTGATTTCCGATGTGGTGAAAGATCATGCAGTCTCAGCACTTCAATCACTAAAAAAACTGCGGGATAGACAGAATGGTGATGCTCACGGGCGACAGTGAGGCAGTAGCCAGCCAGGTCGCGCGTGAACTTGGAATAAAAGAGTTTCATGCAGATCTTTTGCCTGCAGACAAAGTTTTGCGGGTGGAGTCACTCATGGACGAAACGGAGGGAAGAAACAGGAAACTTGTTTTTGTCGGCGATGGAATCAATGATGCACCTGTCCTCAGCAGGGCAGACATCGGGATCGCAATGGGAGCAATGGGCTCTGACGCAGCAGTAGAAGCGGCAGATGTCGTACTGATGGATGACGATCCGAACCGAATCGCAATGGCAATTCGCTTATCTCGAAGGTGTTTGCGCATCGTAAAAGAAAATATTCTGCTTGCGATAGGAATCAAACTGGCCTGTCTGTTCCTGGGAGCAATCGGCATTGCAAACATGTGGTTTGCCATTTTTTGCCGATGTGGGAGTGATGATTATAGCCGTCTTAAATGCAATCCGCTGCCTTGTCGTAAGGAAACAGGAACCATGATCCGGGCATGATCCAAAACCCTCTTTTTCTGTCCAAAAAGGGGGTTTTATGCTAAACTGAGGAGAAAAAGAGAAAGAAGATCAGGGGAGACAAGTGTGAAAAAAGAGGAATATAAAGAGCGCGCCATGAGGATTCGCTCGCTGGCAGACGAGCAAAAATTCAAGGCCGCGGCTGATCTTGCGGATTCCATTGACTGGAACAGGGTTCGTAGTGTGAAGATGCTGGGACTGGTCAGTGATATTTATAAAGCAATCAGACGATATAAGGACAGCAGAGACATCATGCTGTTAGCATATCAGCATGCGCCGGAAGACAGCAAGTTGGTTTACTATCTTTGCGAACTGGATCTGAAACTAGGAGATTTCATCGGAGCCATGGAGTGCTACAAGGAATTTGTACGCCTGGCGCCACAGGATGCGGGTCGATATATCTTACAATATAAAATATATGAAGCACAGGATGTCAGTTTGGAGGAGCGGGCATCCGTTCTGGAGGAGCTCAAAAAGCACAACTATATCCCGAAGTGGGGATATGAGTTGGCTTATCTCTATCATCGAATGGGAATGGAAAGTGCCTGTGTCGCGCAATGCGATGAAATGGCGGCCTGGTTCTGTAGAGGCAGCTATGTAGTCAAAGCGCTTGAGTTAAAAAAATTTGCATGCGCCGCTGAGCAGGGAACAGTATGACATTCTGGCACGGGAAAAAGCCGGGGACCTATTTTTGGAAGACCGGATGATTTCGAATCCGGAATGAGGCAGGAGAAGGATGAGAGGATGCAGCCCCAGTCTACGCTGCAACCACCCCTGCGGAATGCACAGGAAAGTAGAATCGGAAGGTTTCGGGATTATCAGGGGTTCGTGGCGCCGACAGGTTCATCACGGACAGGAGCCGGGTGGCAGGTGCCGGACCAGTCTTGGGATACAGGGATAGAAGAGACGGAGGATCGGAATTGGACTGGTGCAGGGCGGCAGATCGTTGATTCATCATGGGAAGGCGTAGAACAAAAGACAGACGGGCAGGGATCTGAGGCGGAAGAGACAGAGAACACAAATCAAGGAACCATAGGTCGGGAAGAAGTTGAGAGGAAGCAGAGTACGCTGCCGTACGAACCGGAGCCGATAGAAACAGCGGGTGAACCGGTACAGCTGCCGGACAACGAGCTTCCTGAATTGCTTCCCGGTAGCCGCTCTTCCGGGCAACAACCGGGAATAGATCAAAGCACCGGAAAGAGTCCTCAGATATCAGAGGAGCAGTGGCTTGATTCTCTGCTTGCCCAGAGAACCGCGATGCCTCAGCAACAGGAAACAAACGGGCATTTTGATGAAATGCTGGAAATGGACGGAGACGGCCAGATGAGCCTCCTTGTCCCGGAGGGAGAGCCGGAAGAAGAGCAGGTTACAGGACAAATTTCCATTGATGATATCATGGCCAAGCTTCGGGAAGAAAATGAGACGAAGGTAGAGGAGAGAGTCAGCCAGATCGTTCATGGACGAACGGATGGTATGTTTCACTCTTTTGAGAGATCGGTACGGGAAGAGCATGATTTTTTTGCAGGCGGGGTCATAAGACCGGAGAAGACAGAAAAAAACGTCATTCACCCCTAATGGGAATATTGTGCCGTTTGCGTATAGCGGAAGCAGTGAAACGGCAGCAGCCAATGCACTGGAAGCAATTGCACGTCAAGCGGCACTGGATGCGGAACATTCCGCTTCGGTATCGGAGAGGATGCAGAATTCGTTCTCGCAGGAAACAGAAGAGTCTTTGTCTGTGCAGAACTCGGAAGCAGAATCCTTAAGTGAGAATGACCGGAGAGGGGACGAAGAGAAAACGGAACAATCCGCCACCATCCATGCAGAGAAGCTACTGGTAGATGGCGACAGTGATCAATTGCCGGAGGAGAAGCAGAGTTCCGATACGGATCATTTGCTGGAGGAGAAGAATTCAGGCACAGATCAATTGATGGATCGGGAACCGGATCAGGATACGATCTCGCAAGAAGCCTCCCAGGACGACAGCGAGGAAGAATCCGCAGAGGAAGCAACAGACGGGGGGGAGACAGAGGAAGTTCCGGCAGAGAAGGCAGAAGGAGAGGTCCTGGGGCAGGAGAAGTCGGAAGCGGAAGAAGAGCCGGAAATTGTTTCTGAAGGACTTTCGGAGAAGATGGGGGAGAGCGAATCAGAGGAACTTCAAGAAGACAATTCAGAGGTGCTTCGAGAAAGTAGCCCGGAGGGGGAATCGGAGGTACTTCAAGAAGACGATCCGGAAGGTATTCCGGAGGAGACTCCGGATGAAGAAGCGGAAGAAGAGACAGTAGAAGAGATAAAAGAAGAGGCAGCACAGGGGCAGAATGTGCCGCGTTCCGAGAAGGCAAAAACACAAACATAAAAGGCGTAAGGACAAGGAAGAAGGCAGGGCAACCGTATCGGCAGGCAATGTAGCGGAAAGAATCAAAGGCCTGTCGGAGCAGGAAAAGAAGCTGTATGGAAAGTTTCTGCATAATCATGATACTTGCAATCAAATTGTTCTGGCAATTGATGCGCTCAGTGCGGATCCGTCCATGGGCAATGCAGCCGTTACGGGAAAAGACGATGAAGAGACGCTGAATCTGGCACAGGGCCTGATTCGTTCCATAGCGATTCATAACGAGAATTTTTCCGGAAGAGTTGCGAAAATTAAAGGAGACACCTTACCTGCTGTGCAAACAGAGGAATTTTTGGAACAGCTGGAAAACGGTGCGATGATTATCACGGGTGCATCAAGGCTAACGAGAGATACGAGGAAAGAACTGATACGGGTTCTTAGCGAAAAGAAGAAGCATGTGCTGGTGATTCTGATCGATACACAGAAGCACATCGTGGATTTGCTAAATCGGAATCCGGCGCTGAGAGACCTCTTTCATGTACAGGTCAATGCGGAACGTTTGAACGTGGAAGGCCTGGTGGCTTATGGCAGGGAATACGCAAGGGAAAGAGAATATGCCATTGATCACATGGGAATCTTAGCTTTGCATTCCAGGATTGAAGAATTGCAGACTTATGACCATCAGGTGACGACGGAAGAAGTGATGAATATAGTAGATGAAGCGATCGAAAAAAAGGGATAGGAGAAATTTTTCCAAACTGTTTGATACCCTCTCACATAAATTGTATGATGAGGATGACATGATTATACTTGGGGAAAAGAACTTTTTACCATAATGCAGGATAGCAGGACAGGGAGGCATTTATGACAGACAGCAGGGTGTTTATTTCCGAGGCAGACGCCTATCTTTTCGGTCAAGGTACACATTATGACATATACAAAAAAACTTGGCGCTCATCCATCGCAGGAAAAATGGCGAAAAAAAGGCTATTTTTTTCGGTGTTTGGGCTCCGAATGCAGCACAGGTTTATGTCATCGGTGACTTTAACGAGTGGAAGGAAGAAAGCAACCCGATGGTCCGGATGGAAGAAAGCGACGGAATCTGGACGGCATTCATTCCCCGGCGTACAAGAGGGAAGCCTGTATAAGTTTTTGATTCTCACACCGGAAGGCAGGAAAAATTTATAAGGCGGATCCCTTTGCAAATTATGCGGAGTTCAGACCGGGAACAGCATCCAGGACCACCGATCTTTCAACCTTTCGGTGGACAGATCAAAAAGTGGCTTGAGGATAGGAGCAGGAAGAATCTCTACGAAGAGCCGATGGCGGTCTATGAATGCCATATCGGATCGTGGATGAAACATCCTAGTCATCCGGACGGTGGGTTTTATACCTATCGGGAATTCGGAGACCGCTTGTTAGAATATCTCAAGGAAATGAAGTATACGCATATCGAGCTGATGGGGATTGCCGAGCATCCTTTTGATGGATCCTGGGGTACCAGGTGACCGGCTATTATGCGCCGACTGCAAGGTATGGAACACCGGAAGACTTCATGTACCTGATCAATCTGATGCATCGAAACGGGATCGGGGTCATTCTGGATTGGGTACCGGCTCACTTTTGTCCGGATGAGCATGGACTGGCTTGCTTTGACGGACAGTGTATTTTTGAAGATCCGGATCCCAGAAAGGGTCAACATCCCGATTGGGGAACCAGAATCTTTAATCTGGCAAAAAACGAAGTAAAAATTTCCTTATTGCAAAACGCACTGTACTGGATCAGGGAATTTCATGTAGACGGACTGCGCGTGGATGCGGTTGCCTCTATGCTCTATCTGGACTATGGAAAGAAAGATGGAGAATGGGTTGCCAATATCAACGGCGGCAATGAAAATCTGGATGCGATTGAATTTTTCAAACATCTAAACAGTGTGGTGCGCGGAACTTATCCGGATGTCATGATGATTGCCGAAGAGTCGACCGCGTGGCCCAGAGTGACGGATACCATTGAAAATGGAGGGCTTTATTTTACCTATAAATGGAACATGGGATGGATGCATGATTTCTGTGACTATATGAAACTGGATCCCTTTTTTTCCGCAAGGGTGCGCATCATATGATGACGTTTGCGATGAGTTATAATTCATCGGAGCATTATATCCTGCCCCTATCCCATGACGAAGTCGTGCATTTGAAGTGTTCGATGGTAGAAAAAAATGCCCGGATATCAGGTAGACAAATATGCAAACCTGCGCGTAGGTTATACCTTCTTGTTTGGCCATTCCGGTAAAAAGTTGTTGTTCATGGGACAGGATTTCGGACAGGAAAGAGAATGGAGTGAAGAAAGAGAACTCGATTGGTTTTTTTGCTGGGCCAGGATCTGAACAGAGGACTCAAAGATTACGTCAAAGAGCTGCTGGAGCTATACCGCAACCATCCGGTCATGTACAAAATAGACAGCGATTGGAGCGGCTTTGAATGGATCAATGCGGATGATGCGCAGCGTAGCATTTATTCCTTCTTCCGGAAAGATGAAACTGGAAAGAACCGAATTCTTTTCATCCTGAATATGACGCCAATCGAATACAAAGATTTTTCGGGTGGGTGTTCCGGAAGCGGGAACTTACAAACTCTTGCTGGATTCCGCAAGTACGAAGTTCGGAGGTCAGGGCAGCAATATTTCCCGGACGATTCGGTCAAAGGACGGTGCTTTGCGACTGGAGAGAGCAGTCGATCGGCTTTGATCTGCCGGCCCTATGGAGCAGAAGTGTTTCTGATTCCGGATGCAAGGGAAGAAGTGCAGGCGGGCAAAAAGACCGTTCGGAAAGAGACAGAAGTAAAAGAGAAAGAAAAGGAAGCGTCCACCGCATCCGGGAGAAAGACGGCTGCAAGGGCGGATAAAGGGAAAAAAGTTTCCTAAAGGGAGTAAGAAATATTTTCAAATGACCGAAATATAGAGTGATTGCCAGGGAGGGCGATCACTCTTTTCTTTTATCTGTCAATATTCTTCGTTTCTTCACGGATGAGGACTCGGAAAGACTTCGTAAAGGGTGGTAGGTTTACGCAGTGAATATCGTACTGGATCATCATTCCGCAGAAGAAATCCGTGTACAGGATCTTTCTAAGCGAACAGAGCCCCATTTAGGGAAAAACAGAAGGGTTGCCTAGATATCATGGAAAGTTGCAGGAGAAGACGAACCCCGCCTTTCGCAGAGACCATGCACAGGTTTTTACCCGGACAGGAGAGAAAAAAACTCTGCGCTGATTGAAAGACAGGCGCAAAAGGGCCAGGAGACCATGAGAAAGATGGAACTGGTCTTATCTCATACTTTGTCCTCTGCCGACTATCAAAAAGGCAAAACAGGAAGGCTTCGATTGGTCGAAAATCGATTTTGATCAAGCCGTTACGATCATGGATCACATCAAGGCGGCGGTTCTCGCAGGGGGAAGAGGTAAGCGGGTTTACCGACCGGATTGACCTCAAAAAGCTGGAAGAAATTACCGGCTCCGCCAGTAGAGCCATCCAATTGAAAAATTCATTTGAAGAAAAACGATCTTCCTTTAACGGAAGAAAATTTAGACGCAGTAAAAAGTGGTCGAACTAAATGAAATGCTGGAAGAACCGTCTTCGGAAGCGATTCATTTTTTTGCTGGAAAATCAATCCGAAATCAGTCTCAAAAAAATCTATATGTGGCCGAGCATGCCTGTGCGGAAGGAAAGTGGAAGAGCACTCAAGATCAAAAAAAGCAGAGGACGAGAAATGGAATCTGCTGAAAGATCCCAATCTGCAGGGGCAGATCCGAAATCTGATTCAGGATGCAGGGCTGTCCGACAGGCGGGAAGAAGCGGAAGATACGGCAAAAGAGCTGTTTCTTCAAGGGACACCGTTGACAAAGGACAATTTAAAGGCAGCGGTCGATCTGAAGTCGGTTACCGTCCCGCTTTCCTTTACAGAACTGACCAAACTGGCAGCAGGAGCTCTTGCAAACGGAGAGAAACCGCAGGATTGTTCATTTATTAAGCCTGGCAATCTCTATCGTAAGGCGCAGGAAATAGAGAAACAAGTCAGAAGTATTACAGAAGATCAACTGTCGGAAGTGTTGCAAAATGGAAAGGATTTGACGATTCAAAACCTGACCGAGGCGAAAGGAGTCCGGGGCCAGGGAGGAATCGAGTTGTTGTCGGCCAGAAGGCAGTTAGAAGAAGTGAGACTTGCGATGAGCGCGGAAGTCAATCTGGTGATGCTGCGGAAGGGAATCCAGATTGATACGGTTCCGATGAAAAAACTGATTCAGGAACTGGACCGGGCCATAGAAGAGAAAGCGGCCTCGCTCTTTGGGGGATCTGCACCAGAGACAGAGGGGGAAGAAGAAAGCAAAAAAGTAGAAGGCTGTGTTGCAAAATATCGTCTTTATCTGGAAACAAATGCGAAGGTAGAAAGCTTTTAAAGAACTCCCTCTGGGCGTACTTGGCGCAATGAAGGACACCTTCGAAGAAGATACGCTCGATGATATTTTTTTACAGGGGCGCAAACCTGGAAGCTGAGAAATAAAACAGCACAAGATCTTTATGAACAGATGCAAACAGAAGTCAGAGCCGATCTTGGCGATGATATCAAAAAGGCTTTTTGCAAGAATCGATTCTCTATTGGAGGAAAACGGGTTCGACGTAAACGAGGAAAAATCGTCGTGCGGTTAGAGCACTTGGCAGGAACAGAATGGACATTTCAGCCGAAAATCTTTCTGCTGTACGAGCAATGGACAGTAAGTTAAGGCAGGTTGTGCACTGTTTGAAACCGGGTGCCGTACTGGAGATGATCCGGGAAAATAAAAACCCGTTGAAAATGACAATAGAAGAACTGGCGGAGTATTTCAGGCAAAAACAAAAAAAGATCCTCAGTTTGAAGAAGAAAAAAATATGCGAACTTTCTCTACAAGTTGGACCGGACGGGAGGGATTACAGAGGCGGAGAGAGAGAGTTACATTGGGATCTATCGTCTTTTTGCCAATCTGGAAAAAACGGACCATGCTGCCATTGCGTATTTGTTAAATACAGGTGCAGAAATGACCGTAAAAAATCTGTTGGGAGCGCAGAGATCCCTACAGACGAGTAAGAAGGGGATCAATGTAAAAGCAGATCAAAACTTTGCAGGGCTTGATTTACTGCAAAACCAATCCTCTATCGACGAGCAGATTGCAAGTGCATTTTCCTACTACGGGAGCAAGTCTTCACATATTTTTTCCTTATTGAGCCGGAAAAGTTGCATGCAATGAAGAGGGACAGAAACCAGGCAGATCCGGAAGAAGCGACCCTGGTGGAGTTGGACGAGGCTATGCAGGAAACGGACGGGGAGGAAGCGCTGGGGCTGGAGTTGGAGCAGGCACAAAGAGCTGAGCTTCGTAAGACCCTGGACCATCCGGAGGAAGCCGGGAAACTGTTAGAAGAAAGCGGCATTTCTGTGAGTGTGGATCACCTTCTGGGGGCAAAGAAAGTTTTGCAGAATCGAAGCAGGAAGGGGAATCGGCATCTGGTGGTCCAGGAAGAGGCGTTCACCGGGCAGCAAAGCGAGCTGCGAAAGCTCCTTCCCGCACTGGGGGAGGTAGAAGATTACCCTCAATTTTACCGCGAGAAGATGGAGCAAGTTGCAACAAAACTGCACGAGGTGACAGAAAACGAAACGAAGGGGTTCTTGGATATCAAAGCGATTACCCTACTGCATAAACAGTTATCCGTCATGAGCGCAATGGCGAATAAAGATCACTTCGAAATTCCGCTTGAGAGCGAAAAACGGCATGATTTCCATGAGTGTGACACTAAGGCGCGGAGGAGAAAAACAGAAAAAAATCCGGAAGCGGAAATTGTTTTGGAAGTACAGGAAGGCAATATACTGCGGGCGAATCTCCGGGCGGACGAAGGAATCTCGATTATAGAGATCGAATTATCAGAAGCAGATTGCCCGGAAAAATAAGAGAAAGATAGAAGAATTGAAAGAACGGTTTTTCCGAGCTGTTTGGCGAGGAGAAGCAAGGAAAGACAAGTCAAGTGAAGGAGCTGCTGATGGGAGCAAAATGCCTCGTAAAGGCAGCGTTGCCGCTTTATGTACAGGAAGTTGCATGAACAGAAATCCAGGATCAAACGGGAGGAAATGAGATGATTATTAATTACAATGTTTCAGCGTTAATTGCCAGCAATGCCTTATTCCATAATGACAAACAGTTATCGGAGTCGATCGGAAAGTTGACGAGCGGATACAAGATCAATCACGCCAAAGACAATCCGTCCGGGTTGGCAATGGCAAAACGAATGAATGCGCAGATTCAGTGTATGAAGGTGGCTGATGACTCTACAAAATGACGGAATCAATATCATCAAAACCGCGGATGGAGTGCTGGGAGAGCTGCAGGACATGCTGCAGAGAATGAATGAATTGGCGATCAAGGCAGCCAACGGCACAAATACCGAAGATGACCGTGAGACCATTCAGAGAGAGATCACGCAGTTAAAGAGTGAGGTTACCAGAATTGCGGACGCAACACAATTTAACGGGCGAAACCTTTTGGACGGAACCTTTGATTATCGCACGTATACCACGGTAGGTGGAGCAACGGATCCGAAGGTAGAGGTGAGCTATTATTCCGATGAAATGAGAAGCGGAAAATACACGATCGCGATGCCACAGGCAAACTATAATGCGAGCGGGAACCGTCTGGAAAATATAACGGCGGGGGCGCCGGTGACCGTCACCGATGCGGACGGACAGGTCATTCCGGATATGATTGTGAAATCGTATGACGGAGACATCATAAAGATTGCAAATGATAAAGGGCAGGAAATTGATGTCAAAGCCGACCGAAAATATTGCGGCAGGAGAGCTGGTAGAAGTAGATTTGACCGGAATTTGTGCCATGAGCATTCAAGTAGGTGCAAATGAGGGACAGTTGTTGGATGTTCGAATTCCCAGGATTTCCCTCTCAACCCTTGGCATCTATAATACAAATGTCACAAAGGAAAGAGATCCTGCGGCAGTGGCAGCAGGCCAGCTGAATTCACAGCAAGCTTCGCAAATGGCGATTGCGGAAGTGAAGAATGCCATTCATGAAATTTCCAATATACGTTCCAGGCTGGGAGCGTATCAGAACCGGATGGAGCATACGGACAGCAATCTGAACAGCACCGGAGAGAACATGACCGCATCCTATTCCAGGCTGATGGATCTCGACATGGCAGAAGAGATGACCAATTATTCTACCTTGCAGGTTCTTACACAGGCGGGCATCTCCATCCTTTCACAGGCAAATGAAAGACCGGCGCAAGCCTTGCAGCTATTACAGAACTAAAGGAAATCCATCCACCTGTCAAAAGCGGATGTCATATTTAATCGGTAGAGGAAAAGAGGTCGGGGTTGACCAAGGAACGTAAGCAGGTATATACGAGAAGAATCACGGAAGCCAACCGTACGCAGTTAATTACCATCGTATATGAACTTGCAATGGAATATATGGACGAGGCCATCGAGGCGGAAAAAAAATCCGATCTGACAGCGTTTGCAGATGGTCTTCGTCATGCCGACGCCTGTGTGGATGATCTGTTAAAAGCACTGGATATGAAGTATGATCTTTCCGAGAATCTGCGTGAACTCTATCTGTATGTGAAAAAAACAACTCATCTGCGCCTCCGGAAAGCGGGATTTAGAGAGTCTGAAAGAAGCCAGGCAGATCATGGAAAACCTGCATCGGGCATGGAAGCAGATTGAGTCAAAGGATTCCTCCCCGCCGGAATTCAAGAACAAGCAGACCGTTTATGCCGGGCTGACCTACGGGAAAAGGGACCTTGAAGGAGAGCATCGAAGGGGATACCTACAATCGGGGAATCCAAGCATAAATAAAAAAAGAAAAATATATATAAATATAGTCTTTATAAAAGAGGAACCATGTGATATGATCACCTTCCAAACGGTAAGGGAACGATCACATGGTTTTTTTCTCATCCCGATCGGGCCGTTTCATTCTTATCAGAAATCCAGGCTCTCAAGAATCAGGTCTAGGAGCCGGTGACCGGAAATCTCTTTCCGATCGCAAGTATCCAAATGAAATGTTACACATCTATTTTTTCACATCCGTTGTCTGATCCAATCCTCAGACTTCATGGATTCCTTTCTCAGACTTCATGAATTCCATTTTCAGACTTCATGAATTCCATTTTCAGACTTCACGAATCCATCTTCCAAATTTCTCTTTGACCCGAATTTCAGAAGGAGGCGCGCATGCCAGAAATCTGCCTATCCGTATTTGCCGTGGTGACGGCTTATGCGGATCTGACCAACGACAAAATTTATAACCAGATGACAGTAATCACGATGATCACAGGGCTCACCTTCTCGGCATTAGAAGGAGGAAGGACAGGGATGTTGCAGGCGCTTTTGTCTGTCTTGGGGGCGTTTCTTCTGCTATTCCCGGTCTACTTCCTGCTCCACGGGATCGGAGCGGGAGATATCAAATTGTGGATGGCGCTGGCTACTTTTTTTCCCCTTTGATCAAATGCTACGGATTCTGGTGGTGTCCTTTGTGATCGCAGCAGGAATCAGGATCGTCATTCTCTGGAGAAGCAGAGGTCAAAAAGGGCGGCATACCCTGCATTTTGCCGTTCCCGTCATGCTGGCAGTCTTATTGTCCATAGGAGGTATCTATTGAAAAAAGACGTTCTGATGATCTGTTCAACGGACAGCCTATTTATGAGAAGACTGGATGGATATTTGAGAACACATTTGCATCTGGATTTGGAAATTGTGAACGTTTCAAGAGCAGAGCTTCTGCATCAGCTCCCGGAAAGCAGGCGGTGTGCTGTTCTGGTTATTACAGAAAGCAGTGTGTCCAAGGCGGAATTGAACGAATTTGAGAATGTATTGATTTTAATGGAGAAAGCAGAAGGAGTCGCGGAAGAAGAGGAACCTTATTTGCAGCAAACAAGAGACAAGGGGGATATACCAGACAACCTGCAAAGGATCAGAAGAATTTCCAGATACCAGAGTGCAGCGCGGATGAAGGAAGAAATTATTGCTCTGTGTATGGAGATGGATGACACGATTTGCGGGATTCGCTACCTGAGCGGACTTCATGTGATCGGGTTTTATTCTCCGATGAAAAAGGGCGCTACAGACCACGATGGCACTCACCATGGGAGAAATGCTTGCAGAGACGAGACCGACCTTGTATCTCAACTTTGAGCCGTTTCCGTCTCAACTGTTTATAGAAAAGAGAGGGAAGGGAGACATTACCGACCTGATTTACAACTGGGACTGCGCAGAGAATAAAACCAATTTATATCTGGAAAGTTATAGGCAGCAGCTTGGAAATCTTGCCTATATTCCGCCAGCAAAATCGTACATGCAGTTGTCGGATATGGATTTTTCTCTCTGGAAACGATTCTTTCTGTCCATTGGGAAATACAGCGATTACGAATATTTGATCCTGGATTTGTCTGAAACCTTTCCGGAACTATCACAGGCATTAGACTTATGTGACCGGGTCTATACCGTGTCCAGAAAAGGAAGCAATGCTTTTGTGAAAATGAAATCCTATCAGAATTGGCTTTTCACAAACGGGAAGGAATCGCTTGTGAAAAAGACAACGATTTGTGAACTTCCTTACTTTGACGGAATGGGTGGCGCAGCGTCGGAACTACATCATAGCATTTTGGCAAAGTACATTTTACAGAAGAAGTTGCTACCTTTGGATGTGGAGGAAGAAGAAAAAGAAGAGGAAGGGACCCAGGGACGCCTGAGAAAGCAGTCACCTGGGGAGTGCGAGGAAATCGATTGAAAAGAGAAGAGTTTGAAAAGCACAGACAATTGATCCGGAATGAAATCTTTCAGTCTTTGGATTTTTCCAGAGAAACGACGGATGAAGAAATGTATGAACTCATCGACAGGTGGCTTCTGGATTCGGTAAAAGAATTGCCCATGACAGCCTCAGAACGCCTTCGCATGAGGAAGGAACTTTTGCCTCTATTCGCAAACTGGATGTGCTGCAGGAATTGGTGGACGATCCGGGTGTGACGGAGATCATGGTGAATGGAACCGACAATATATTTGTAGAACAGAGGGGAGAATCCGGCGTTATGAAGCCGGCTTTGAATCAAAGGAAAAAAATTAGAAGACGTCATCCAGCAAATCGTAGCAGGATGTAACCGTGTGGTCAATGAGGCGTCTCCGATCGTAGATGCCAGGCTGGAAAACGGATCGCGTGTCAATATTGTGCTATATCCGGTGGCCTTAAACGGACCGGTCATCACAATCCGCAGGTTTCCGGAGCATCCGATGACCATTGAGAGACTGATTCGAATCGGTTCCCTGCCGGCATTTCTCAAGGAATATTTAAGTACGTTGGTGAAGGCAAAAATATAACATTTTTATCTCAGGGGGAACGGGCTCGGGCAAAACAACCTTCCTAAACGCCCTGTCCGACAGCATCCCCGGCGATGAGCGCGTCATTACCATTGAAGACAATGCGGAACTGCAAATCCGGCATATTCCGAATCTGGTTCAGTTGGAGGCAAGAAATGCCAACGTGGAGGGTGTAAAGGAAATTACCATTCGAGATCTGATTAAATCCTCCCTGCGAATGCGTCCCGACCGAATCGTGGTCGGAGAGGTCAGAGGAGGAGAAGCGATCGATATGATCAGTGCTTTTTAATACCGGTCATGACGGCTCTTTATCAACGGGGCATGCCAATAGTGCAAGAGATATGCTTTCCCGTCTGGAAACCATGGTACTAATGGGGGAATGGAGCTGCCTCTTCCCTGCAATCCGAAGACAGTTGGCGAGTGGGATTGATCTGATCGTGCACTTGGGGCGGCTTCGGGACAAAAAGCAGGAAGCTGCTGGAAATCTGCGAAGTAACCGGCAGGCTGGACGTGCATACAGGAGAAGTAGAACTGAATTCGCTCTATGCATTTACGGAGACAGGGTACGGATGACGAAGGAAAAATCAAAAGGAGAATGGAGAAAGAGGAATGAATTGGAGCACAAAGAAAAAAATTGGAAGCAGCGGGTCTGGAGCTGCCGACCGAATAAAAAAAGATATTCCATTGATTCTCCGGTCGCTCTTTCTGGCAGGAATGATCGGTAGATTATTCTATGATTCCTGGATTGCCGCCCTACTCTTGCTTCCGGTCTCCATGCTCTATTATCTTCACGAAAAAGAGGAAAAGAAGAAGGCGCAGTTAAGAGAACTGGGGATACAATTTCGTGATGTGATTACAGCAATGGCAGCGAATCAGAAGGCAGGGTACGCGATGGAAAATGCAGTGATGGAGGCCAGTAAGGACGTTGCACTGCTCTACGGAAAGGATAGTAGAATCTATCAGGAATTATTGGGGATTATCAAGGGACTTCGAAACAATGTCAAGCTCGAAGACTTGTTTCTTCGGATGGCGGATCGGTGCGGGCAGGAAGATATTACTGAATTTTGCGAGGTGTTTTCCGTCGCCAAGCGAAATGGAGGAAATATGACCAAGATCATGGAGGATACGGCTTCTTTGATCGGCGCCAAACTGGATACGGAAAAGGAGATTGCCGTCATGATCGCAGAGAAAAAGCTGGAAGCAAGATTAATGGAAGTCATTCCCTTCTTCATCATCCTCTATATCGGATTGGCCAATCAAGGTTTCTTCGATCCGCTTTACCATAATTTGTCCGGAATTTTTCATCATGAGTGCAGCGCTTGGCGTCTACCTCCCTGTCATACATGATGATCGAGAAAATCATTGCAATCGAGGTGTAAATAAGAAATTTTTTTCTTACGAAAGGAGTATGTGCTTGCAATCGAAGGAGATCCTAAATTACGTGCCGGCCATCGGCTATTCCATCCTTCTTCTCCTGTTCATGATTTTTCTACCTGGTCGCAAAAGTGGAAGGAAAGCATCCAGGATAGGCCAAAGGGATTGCAGGAAAAAAATGCATTTGATGGCGACGTTTCTCTACCATTTTATGAAGAAAAATTGGCTCATTTCGTCGGGGAAGGTTCGTACTGGATCTGATGGCGGTTGTCCCCCAAAAAGAAAATAGGAGAGGCGGAAGAGGAATATTATACACAGAAGTTTTCCTTTATCTTGATGTTGGTTCTGATAGGTCTGATCCTTGCGCTGGCATTGTCTGTTGCATCCGTGAATGAAAGGGTTATGGAAGGAAACAAAATACCAAGAAAATCCTATGGAGAAGGAGATTTCGAAACCGCATTGAAGGCAGAAGGAGCCGGTGGAGAAGCACTTGGCAAGTATGAGGTTCAAATCGGAGAGCGACTTTATACAAAAGGACGAAGCAGATGAACTGTTCCAAAAGGCAAAAGAAGAAATTGCCAAAGGTCATTCAGGGGTGAAAACAAATCGATCAAATGCATCAAAAACAAGCTAAACCTCTGTTCGAAGCTGGAAGGATATCCGTTTACCATTCACTGGGATAGCAGCAATTATTCGCTCATGGATACCGATGGTACGCCGGGGCAGCAGAATCTGCGAGAGAGCGGAGAGGAGGTGAAGCTAACCGCCTTATATACCTATGCAACCTGGAAATGGGAACAGGTGATCACGGTTCGTGTCATGCCGAAAGACCGGACACCGGAGGAAATGAAAAGGCAGCAGATGGAAGAGGCGTTACGTCAAGCAAATGAGAGGAGCGCCTTCGATTCCGAGATGACTCTGCCCGGGGAAGTTCAAGGGAAAAAGCTAAGATTTAGAGAAATGCCCGAAGACTTTAGTCCGTATTTTTTCCTGATCAGTGCGATATTAGCCGGCCTGTTTTACTTTCTGAAAGACAAGGAATTGAACAAGCAGGTAGAACAGCGGGACCAGATGCTTCTCCTTGGTTATGCGCAGTTTGTGTCAAAGCTGACCTTGTTCCTGAGCGCGGGCCTGACCATTCGCGGAGCCTTTCATAGAATGGAGTTCGATTATAGAAAAAAGAGAAATCACGGTTTGCCGGAAAGCCCGCTATACGAAGAGGTGAGTCGTGTACAGAGAGAATTGGATGGTGGCGTATTTGAGGCGGAGGCGTATGAACATTTTGGAAGGAGATGCAGACGGCAGGAATATACGAGGCTGATCACACTTTTGATTCAAAATCTGAGAAAGGGAAGCAACGAATTGCTGTTGCAGTTGAAGAGAGAAAGCGGTGTTGCAGCAAGTGAAAGGATGGATCAGGCAAGGATCAGAGGAGAACAGGCCAGTACCAAACTGATGCTCCCGATGATGTTAATGTTGTTTGTCGTCATGCTTCTGGTCATGGTGCCTGCCTACTTATCGTTTTAGAATGCAACCTCAGGAACACAGCGGTTCCGGTAGCAGTGAACGGATCCTGTCATCGGAGTGGAAAATGGAGGGATACATGAACCGTCGAGATGGAAAGCGGTGGTAAAAGGCAAAAGAATCTTTTGAAAGGAACTGTCCCGAAACAGATCTTGATAGAAGAACATGAAAAAAAGGAGGAAACAGCATGAAAAAGAAATTGCAAAAAAGTTGCATCAGAGGCCAGAGCGTTTTGGCGGGATGAATCGGGGATGGGAACGATTGAAGTCGTCCTGATCATCGTCGTCCTTGTCGGACTGGTGATTGTCTTCAAGAAGCAGATCAGCGGACTGGTCAAGGATATCATTAGTCACATCAAGTCGGATGCGCAGACTGTCTATAATTGACGGCTATCTGACCGTATTCTTTTTCTTTAATCTGCGGGATTTTGCTATCCCTCATTCTGGCGCTGTTTTACGGCGCCAGAATCGGAGAAGTCAGGTTGAAGAGCGAGATAGCCATGGATATTTCCATGAACTCGGTTCTGGCGGAATACAGCAGAGCGTTATTCGACCAGTATGACCTTCTGATGGTAGACATGTCTTACGGGACCGAAAATGGCAATATCGAAAATGTAGAAACCCATTTTAAGAACTACCTCGACAAAAAAATTTCGCTAGAACTTTGATCGGGAGAGCCACCAGTAGTTCCAATCTGACAGGGACCAGTTGCTCTGAAGCGAAGATTCCAGCCTATTCTCTAGCAGGAGATGGAAGCGGGTCGGTTCTGCGTAGGCAGATTCTTGCTTATATGGAGGCAGAACCTCTGGAAAAAGAATTTTCAGAAGTAGCAGGTCAGGTCAAAGTATTAAAGGCAGAAAACCTCGATTCCTATGATGTGGATCAGGAGGCGAGGAGAAGGAAGCAGGAGCTGGATGATCTGTTTGAAGAGAATGAGGTGGATGAAGAAAAGATGGATGATTCCACCATCGAAAAAGCCCTCTTCTTTGTGGGATCAGGCAGTTTTGGACAAATGTATTACCAATCGGTGGGGATTATCCTCTGTTGAGGTACCTTTTAAGAGAGTTTTACTCCCATAGACAGGGACATTTGTATGGAACCGGTTTTGGATGATGTGAGGAGATCACGCTCACCGAGTCGCTACTCTTTGATCAGTACCTTTTTGAGAAATGTGGAAATTATAGGAATGTGCTGGAAAAAAATCACGCTTGAAATATCAGATTGAATACCTGATTGTGGGAAAAAAATAGCGATCAGGAAAATTTAAGCAAGGTCCTGGAGACAATTTTATTCTGGAGAGCAGCGTCGAATTTTTTCAGTATGGAGACGGATGGACGAAAAAAAGCACAGACCTTGCGCCTGGCTTCTCTGATCGGCATGGTGATACCTATCGAAGGATTGGTTCCGGTGTTGGACGCCTGTCTGCAAATCTATTGGGTTTTAGCAGAAACCGTAGCAGATTTGCGATGCCCTGACGAACGGGGGGCGGGTCAATCTAATCAAAGGACACAATGAGTGGCACCTTCCCAATTTGATTGATGTTTTGTTTGCGGATCGTGAATATAAACACTGCCGTAAGGGGGGAGGATTAGACTATGCGGGATATCTGCGCTTACTTGTGTTTCAGAAGTCTCTTTTTGAAAAAACGGATCGTTTGATGGATCTGATGGAGATGGATATCAGAGAGACACCCGGCAACAAAGCGTTTCGAATGGATGCTTGTCTTGACTGCATGACAGGCGAGATGCAGGTAAAGAGCAGAATCGGATACAGTACCTCACTAAGCAGAACCTATGGCTATGAAATGAGAGATGAAAAACAAAAATAACCGGATAGCAGGGCTAGAAGGGCAGGATGGATTGTAAGAATCATTGGAGGAAGCGGGGAGAGATGTCCTTTTCTGAGAAAAATGAAGAAGATCATCAAAAAAACGGGAAGAAAGGAGGATGGACGCCTCTCCGAAGAATGGCACGGAAAAAGGATGTCTTTTTCCCGCTTCCCTTACGGTAGAAGGGGCACTGATCATCCCCATATTTCTTTATTTTTTTATCAACATGAACACGTTGTTCGATATTATGCGCGTGCAAGGTGAGGTAGAAGCGGCACTGCATCAGACGGGAAACAAGATGGCCATTCAGATGTTTGATGTCAAATATGGCGCCAGCCTCATTGGAATGGATGACGAGATGGAAACGAGTGCGGGAGACCTTGGCACTTCCATCCTTTCAACGGTTTACGCCTCCTCCAAGGTAAAAGATTATCTGGGACGTTACTGCAAGAACATGAATTGCGTAGTCGGTCAAAAGGATGGAATTGGATTCTTAAGATCCGGATTCTTTTTCAGACGGGGACATCATTGATCTTGTTGCAGACTATCAGGTCCAGCCTTTGATTAAACTGTATGGATTTGACGTATTTCCAATGGAGGCGCGATATTATGGCCACGCCTGGACAGGATATCGTATTCCGGGAACGGAGGAAAAAAAGCCGGAGGAAAGTTCGGAAACAGTCTATGTCACAAGGCATGGAACCGCCTATCATCGAGATCCATCCTGCACCTATATCAGCAGAGAGGTACATAGCAGAAGTAGGGAAGAGTTAGACGCGCTTCGAAATGCGTCGGGGGCCAAGTATTACCCCTGCGAAAGATGCAGAGCGCAGGCGGGAAGCGGCCCCATTTACGTTACGGATTACGGGACTTGTTATCACAGTAGTCCCGGTTGCACTCAATTGGAGCGTAGCGTGACCGCTATCCCATTAGAGCAGGCTTTGGCACAAGGATACTGCCCGTGCAGCAAGTGTGGCAATCAGTGATAATGTCGCTAAGGCTTTCAATGAAAAGGAAGAGGAACCATCCGGAAGAGAGAATATCGCATAAGCTAAGGAAAGATGACAAAGAGAATGAAAAAGGAGAAAGAAAATGGTGCTAAAGATGATGGGGATGCTGATTCTTGGGATCGCTTCGGTGAGTGATATCCGAACAGGAAGGGTATCGCTGTGGATGGTAATATTGGCGGGAGTCTGCTCGGGACTATCTGCGGTCATTGGGATAACAGATCGTATGACCACGGTTCCGGAATTGCTCTCAGCCATGATACCGGGGGCCGTCCTTTTGTGGATCGGGTTTATTTCTGCCAACGCGATCGGATACGGAGACGGACTGATGATGTTTATGGTAGGACCGCTCTTCGGGGTTGAGCGTATGGTAGAAGGAATGTTACTCGCCTTCTTTGTCAGTGCGATTGTTTCTATCCTTCTGATTGTATTGCGCAAGGTGAATAGAAAGACGACGATTCCGTTCATTCCGTTTCTTGCTTCTGCATTGGGGGTGGTTAATTTTGTATTATAGGCAAAGGATATCTACAATCGGGGACGGGGAAAAAAAGGACCTCTTGAGGCTGGAGTATGCCGGATACTTCACTGTAGAAGCATCACTGGTTTTTCCATTGGTATTTTTCTTACTCGTTCTCATCTGCCATGTGTCTTTTATGATGTATGCACGCTGCCTGGCGGCACAGGATAATTATTTGATGGCGTTTAGAGCCAGTATTCTTAGGGATGGAGAAGACCGGGAGGCGTATATAGATGGGAGACAGAGGGATCAAATCGGAAGAAAATACTTTGGTGTAGACCTGCCGCAAATGGTTGCACGAGCAGATAAAAAGAAGGTGGAATGCGAGACTTCCACAGAGGTGCATAGGAAGGGGTTCGACCTGGCTACAGGAGAGAAATGGAGAATTCAAACGAGGGCGGAGGCCTTCGTGATCAACCAGGCCGCGCACATTCGAAAACTGGATCGGATGACAGACCTAATGCGGATTGGGCTTGAAGAAATGCGGAGGAAGAGGGATGGAGATTAAATATACCAGAGATTTGGACCATAATTACCTGGTGATTGAAACAGAGCAAGAGGAAAACTATCAATGGAAAATGATTGAACAAAATGCACCGGAAGGTCTTTTGAAACACTCGATCAGGAGAATAGATGGAAAGAAGTTTCTGTACTATGAGATTGATGCCAGACAGAATCTTAGCAATTATTTTGCAGTAAAAAAATTGGACAGGGAAGACATGCAGAGGCTGGTAAGAGCCCTTTGCGAGGTGGGAGAAAGGTTGGCGGACTATCTACTTGGGAGTGAGGGGCTGAGTGCTGAACGCAGACACCGTCTTTATTGAGCCGAATGCCCGCAGATTTTGTTTTATTTATGTACTGGAAAAAAACCGGAGACAGAAGTCTCGGACGGTTTTTTTGAAGAAATGCTGGAAGGAATTGCGACAGAAGATGAAACATTCGTTCAGGCCATGTATCAGCTTTGCGAAGATGCACAAAACGAAAACTTCACTTTAAAGGAATTAAAAGAAACCTCTTTGTGGAGCGGAAAGCTAGAGGAGGAAAAGGATGTAGATCACTGGAGAGCGGATATCGGGCGGGAAAAAAATCAGAATTTCAGAATCAATGGACTGCATTCGAAGAAGAGAAGCCAAACGGTCGGATAGGAGAAGAGGGGGAAGAATGGAAGAGGCTGCTTTTTCTCACGCAAGGCAGCAAGGAAAGCCCATCGGAGAAAAAGCAAACTGAGAGAAACCAAATTTTTCCGGAGCGGTTCGGCCATATTATATCTCTGTATTATTTATTTTGGTGATGCTGGCAGGACTATATGTACGAATGGAGTATGTCCTGACACCGTTAGAGAATGGAGTGTCGCTTGCAATTACATCCCTCTGTGTTTTTTTGCAATCTTCAATCTGATCATTTCCTATAAGATGGATGTCGGAGAAACAAAGGCACATAAGAAGAAAAGACGCTCTCGTAAATCCAAACAAGCGGAAGAAGAGGACCAAATGGCGGAGAGCTGGCAAAATGATTGAGGCGGAGGAGGATATTTTCCGCGATGAGGAAGGAGAGCGCAATCGAAAGCAGTTCAAACAGGAAGCGGCTCTTTACACAGAAAATAAACCGCGCTGCTTTCGTAAATTGTACGGGAGAGACAATCCGGAGAATATTCACATATCGCTGGAGAGACTGCCAATGACGATCGGGAGAATGCCCGGCAGAGTGGACTTCCTGCTGAGGGATGAATCGGTGAGTGGGATCCATGCGCGAATATTTGAAAATGAACGGAAATCCGTCACCATCTGTGATTTAAATTCAACCAACGGAACCTGGTGCAACGGACTTCGGCTCATGCCGAATGAGAGTAGAGAAATCCGTCGCGGGGACGAAATCTGCCTAGGGAATCTGGTATTTGATTACAGATAACAAAGATGCTAAGATGTCATAGACGTAAAGATGTCATAGACGTAAAGATGTCATAGATGTAAAAAAGTCATAGACGAAAAATGGCATAGATAGAAGGGGGAGTTTCTCATCATTTTTTTGTGGATGGATGTGACTATTCTTTGATGCAAGTGAATAGATGATGAGATAGTTATGGAAAGATGGGTCGTTGTGTATGAAAATTAATATCTATTACGGCGGGCGGGGTGTCATTGATGACCCCACACTTTATGTAATCACAAAAATGGCGGATGTGTTTCGCGAACTGAATGTGACGGTTGAGCAGTTTAACCTCTACGAACAAAAAAATAATATTACGGCTCTTGCAGGAAGCCTAAAGGGCGCAGACGGCATCATTCTTGCTTCTACCGTGGAGTGGTACGGGGTAGGCGGGTTTTTTTGATGCAGCTGTTGGATGCCTTCTGGCTTTATGGGGACAAAGAGAAAATCAGCGAAATCTACATGATGCCCGTTGTGATGTCAACGACCTACGGCGAGCGCGACGGGATGACGACTCTTTCCAGTGCATGGGAGATTTTGAGTGGACGCCCCTGTGAGGGACTTTGCGGCTTTATAGATGATACAGCAACACTCGAGAAGAACGAAACATATAAGGCGTTGATCGAGAAGAAAGCAGAATATTTGTATCGTACCATCAATCAGAAGCTTTCGGTGTTACCCAGCAGCAATCAGGCGGTCAAGAAAAGGATCTCCATGACCAAGGCGCCGGATTTAACACCACAGGAGTCGGAACAGCTATCTCAGTATGCCTCGGATGACAATTATGTGCAAAAGCAAAAAGAGGATATCCAGGAGCTAACCTCCCTATTCCGTAGCCGCATGAGCGATACGGTTGCCACATCGGATCCCGATCAGTATATGGATCGGTTCCGAGAGAAGTTTCGTCCCAGAGAGGATATAAAAGCGTCTTATTCCATTACGGTAATGGATAAACCGCAGATCGGAACCATATTGCTGACGATTTCCGGAGGAAAGCTAGTGTGCAGCATGGCCAAGAAAGATACGGAGTGTGAAGTTGCCATGCAAATGACAAAAAGAAGTACTGGACGACATCATGGTGGGACGCATGACCTTTCAGCGCGCGTTTATGACTGGAACCATTCGAATGAAGGGTGAGTTCAAACTCATGCGCAGTTTGGATCAATTATTCAATTTTATGGACAAGGAAATCTGAGATGGACCAGAACTGGATCCGCGGACTCAGGAAGGCACCTGCGACATTGATTCTTGTTGCGGTGAATACGCTGGTCTTTGTTGCCCTGCCTGTTTTTCCGGAGATGCCCTGCAAGCGGCGGGAGACCTGGATGTTTTCTTCGGTATGTAAAGCGGGAGAATATGGGCGATTGATCAGTGCGATGTTCCTGCATGCCGATCTTTCGCATCTATTCGGAAATATGATACTGCTGCTGTATGCAGGGGCGATGGTGGAGCAGGCATTGGGTCACCTCCCTTTTTTTGATCCTCTATCTGCTCTGTGGCATATCCGGTAACGGAATTACGATTCAATATGAAATTTGGACAGGAAATAACTGGTCGAGTATAGGTGCCAGCGGGGCTGTGTTCGGTGTACTCGGAGCGATGCTTATCCTGCTCATTGATCGAAGAAAGCAGTTGGCAGGTGCCATTTTGCTTAGAAGATGGGGACTGATGATCTTGTTTTCACTCATGATCGGTGCTTCCAGCAAAGAGGTTAACAATGTGGCACATATCGGAGGACTGCTGTCAGGAATGCTTATGACATGGATCTCATCTTCTGATTTCTGCCAATAGAGCGAGAGGGAGGATTGGCAACACCTGATTTTTTTCTTGCAGAAGGAGAGGATTGGCAGCATCTGAATTTTTTTCTTGCGGGACGAGAGAGGAAAAGGCATCACCGGAAAGGGGAGAGAAATGAAAGATCAAAATTGTATTTTTTTGTAAAATTGCGAATGGAGAGATTCCGGCTAACACGGTATACGAGGACGATCATTTTTCGGGTGATCCTGGACAATGGACCCGCCACTAAGGGACATGCGCTGGTTCTGCCGAAAGAGCATTATGAAGATTTGTTATCCCTTCCGGAAGAGGAAACGGCAAAAGCCTTTCAGTTAGCAAAAAAAATATCCAGACTGCTGAAGGACAGGCTGGGCGCAGATGGCGTCAATGTGATTCAGAATAACGGAGCGGCAGCAGGGCAGACAGTCAAGCACTTTCATATCCATGTGATCCCCAGGTATCAAGGAGACGGACAAAAAATTTTATGGGAGCCGACGAACCCTCCCGCTGAGACACTTGCGCAGATTCGTGATCAGATTTGTGCGTAGAGGGGAACAATCAAAGAAGATCATTGATTCCCGGGATCGTTGATTTCGGAGGGCCATTGCTTTTCAGGGTCATTGATGTTCCAGATTGTCAAATTCTCTATATGGTCTTGCAATTCGAGCACGTACCATATAAACTGGAGTAGTAGTAAAAAAAACACAATAAGGAAATTCTTCAGGGTTGCGTGAAATTCGCTACCGGCGGTAAAGCCCGCGAGCATGTGCATGATTCGGTGAAATTCCGAAGCCGACAGTAAAGTCTGGATGAAAGAAGAATAGTCTAATGATCCTAGACGTATTTTTTTCAACCCGTAATTGATTTACGGGGTTTTTTTGATAGGGAATTTCCGGAAAGAGGAAAAATGATGAATCAAGTACAGCAAACAGGAACGATTTACGAAACAAAAACCAAAACTGTAACAGGAATCGCAATGCTCTCCGCTTTGGCTTACATTCTGATGTTTTTTGAAGTGCCGATACCCATGCTTCTCCCAGGCTTTATTAAGATGGATTTTTTTCAGAGCTTCCGGCTCTGATCGCAGCATTTGCCCTATGGTCCGATCTCGGGCGTTGCCGTCTGCCTGATCAAAAAAATCTCATTCATCTCATGAACACACAGACGGGGGAGTCGGAGAGCTTATGAACTTTGCACTGGGTACCATCTTCGTCATGACAGCGGGTGTCATTTACAAGAAAAAAATCACACAAAATCGGGAGCAATGATTGGCTCTCTATTAGGGGCCACTGCGATGGCAGTAGGCAGCCTGCCGTTAAATTATTACATCATCTATCCGATCTATGAAAACTTCATGCCGTTAGAGACCATTCTTGCAGCGTACCGCGCCATCCTTCCGGTGGTAAAAAATCTGTGGCAGTGCCTGCTGATTTTTAATTTGCCGTTTACTCTTTTTAAAGGCCTTTGCGCAGCCGCAATTACCTTTTATCATTTACAAGCCGCTTTCTCCCATCTTGAAGGGGGAAAAACTAAGACAGGGAACAGATGAAAAGAATCTAATTTCGAAAGACTTTATCGTAAGCGGAATGAATCAGAAGCAGGAAATCAGTAAAATGCAGGCGGGCAACGTCACTAAATCTAGCGTTGTTTGCCTGCATTTTACAAGATGGTGTAGTGCGGAAGTGTGGCGCAAAAAAGTTTAGCGTCTTCATAAAAAAGAAATTGACAGCGGATATCTGGTAAGGCTATAATATTTCATGCGTCGCTTTTGAAGCGGACACGAAGCATCAGACAGGGAGAAATACTCAAGTGGCTGAAGAGGCGCCCCTGCTAAGGGTGTAGACCGTTCACGCGGTGCGCGGGTTCAAATCCCGCTTTCTCCGTTTTTGCATTTTCACAGTCGAAAAGCAGTATTCATGAGACTTCAAAGAAATTGCAAAAAAGAATAAAAAAGTTCTTGACACAACAAAAGACCGGTGATATATTAGTCTCCGTTGCGCCACACAAGAACAAAAAGAAACGCAACAAAACAGCAGCACCTTGACAACTGAACAGTGATGCAAACCTGAATAATTCTGAAGAAGAATAATTCAAGAACAAAACCTTAAAAAGGTAAATTACGGACAGGACTAGCGATAGTCTTGGACTGAGATTGAACGAGAAGAGCCTTTAAGTGAAAGTCTGGAAACAGACTAAAGATTAAAGGAGAGATACAAAACTGAGAGTTCGATCCTGGCTCAGGATGAACGCTGGCGGCGTGCCTAACACATGCAAGTCGAACGAAGCTATGAGACGGAAGCCTTCGGGTGGAAGACTAATAGACTGAGTGGCGGACGGGTGAGTAACGCGTGGGCAACCTGCCCCATACCGGGGGATAGCAGTTGGAAACGACTGGTAAAACCGCATAAGCGCACGGTAAGGCATCTTACAGTGTGAAAAACTCCGGTGGTATGGGATGGGCCCGCGTCTGATTAGCCAGTTGGTGAGGTAACGGCTCACCAAAGCGACGATCAGTAGCCGGCCTGAGAGGGCGGACGGCCACATTGGGACTGAGACACGGCCCAGACTCCTACGGGAGGCAGCAGTGGGGGATATTGCACAATGGAGGAAACTCTGATGCAGCGACGCCGCGTGAGTGAAGAAGTATTTCGGTATGTAAAAGCTCTATCAGCAGGGAAGAAAGGCTCGCAAGAGAGATGACGGTACCTGAGTAAGAAGCTCCGGCTAAATACGTGCCAGCAGCCGCGGTAATACGTATGGAGCAAGCGTTATCCGGATTTACTGGGTGTAAAGGGAGCGCAGACGGATATGCAAGTCTGAAGTGAAACCCCACGGCTCAACCGTGGGCTTGCTTTGGAAACTGTAGATCTAGAGTACTGGAGAGGTAAGCGGAATTCCTGGTGTAGCGGTGAAATGCGTAGATATCAGGAAGAACATCGGCGGCGAAGGCGGCTTACTGGACAGCAACTGACGTTGAGGCTCGAAGGCGTGGGGAGCAAACAGGATTAGATACCCTGGTAGTCCACGCGGTAAACGATGAATACTAGGTGTTGGGAGACAAAGTTTTTTTCAGTGCCGAAGCAAACGTGATAAGTATTCCACCTGGGGAGTACGTTCGCAAGAATGAAACTCAAAGGAATTGACGGGGACCCGCACAAGCGGTGGAGCATGTGGTTTAATTCGAAGCAACGCGAAGAACCTTACCAGACCTTGAATCCGGACGGATTAGAGGTAAAGCTTTAAGCCCTTCGGGGCGTCCGAGACAGGTGGTGCATGGTTGTCGTCAGCTCGTGTCGTGAGATGTTGGGTTAAGTCCCGCAACGAGCGCAACCCTTGCGTATAGTAGCCAGCAAGTAAAGTTGGGAACTCTATACGGACTGCCGGGGATAACCCGGAGGAAGGTGGGGATGACGTCAAATCATCATGCCCCTTATGGTCTGGGCTACACACGTGCTACAATGTCGTAACAGAGGGAAGCGAAAGGGTGACCTGAAGCGAATCTCAAAAACAACGACCCAGTTCGGACTGCAGGCTGCAACCCGCCTGCACGAAGCTGGAATCGCTAGTAATCGCGAATCAGCATGTCGCGGTGAATACGTTCCCGGGTCTTGTACACACCGCCCGTCACACCATGGGAGTCGGGAATGCCCGAAGCCGGTGACCTAACTGCAAAGAAGGAGCCGTCGAAGGCAGGCCGGATGACTGGGGTGAAGTCGTAACAAGGTAGCCGTAGGAGAACCTGCGGCTGGATCACCTCCTTTCTAAAGGAATGAGTAAGGTTTGCATCACTGTCCAGTTGTCAAAGTTCTTGCAGCAATCTTTTGAATGAACAAGCCTGCATGCTTGCATGCAAGGATTGTGAAGGCAAAAGATTGGTATAAGGAATGCGACTGGGCACCAAGTGAGGAGCGAAGCAAGTCGCGGAGCGAGACGGTTGGAGTACGGTGGAGTTTCCTGCACGAACGTTGTTAAACAACCAAATATTTCCGGTGGCGATACGGTATGGGGTAACACCCGTTCCCATCCCGAACACGACGGTGAAGACCATATCGGCCGAAGGTACTGTATTGGAGACGATACGGGAGAATAGGTGGCTGCCGGACCCATTAAGGGATTATAGCTCAGCCGGTTAGAGCGCACGCCTGATAAGCGTGAGGTCGGTGGTTCGAGTCCACTTAATCCCATCATCTGGGGGTGTAGCTCAGTTGGGAGAGCACCTGCCTTGCAAGCAGGGGGTCATGAGTTCGAATCTCACCATCTCCACTAAGCAATTATTTTTTTCTTAATTGCTTACGGATGAAAAATCCGGATTGCACCTTGAAAAATCGAATACTGAGAATCAGAAAAATCTGAAAAAGACAAGACATCGAAAGTAAAATTGCATGCAATGCAAACTTTTTAGAGCATCTTATGTTTATCGCTAAGCATAAGAGAAGGACAAGCTAAAAAAAGGGCGTAAGGTGAATGCCTTGGCACTAAGAGCCGATGAAAGACGTGATAAGCTGCGAAAAGCTTCGGGGAGTGGCAAATACACAGTGATCCGAAGATATCTGAATGGGGCAACCCACATGAGCGAACCTCATGTACCGTATACTGAATCCATAGGGTATACGGAGGGAGACCCAGTGAACTGAAACATCTAAGTAGCCGGAGGAAGAGAAAACAAAAGTGATTCCGCAAGTAGCGGCGAGCGAACGCGGAGGAGCCCAAACCGGAATGCTTTGCATTCCGGGGTTCGGACTGCGGACGTGACTGACGAGCCAAAACAGAATGGTACTGGGAAGACCAACCAGAGAGGGTGAAAGTCCCGTAAGTGAAGGTAAGGAAGCACAGCAGGATCCAGAGTAATACGAGACACGAGAAACCTTAGTATGAACGCGCGGGGACCACCCCGTAAGGCTAAATACTCCTTAGTGACCGATAGAGGATAGTACCGTGAGGGAACGGTGAAAAAGAACCCCGGGAGGGGAGTGAAAGAGAACCTGAAACCTTATGCCTACAAGCTGCGAGAGGACAATGATACGTCAAGGCGTATAAAAGTCTGATCGTGTACTTTTTGTAGAACGGTCCGGCGAGCCATGTATACCGGCGAGGTTAAGTTTTTAAGAGACCGAGCCGAAGGGAGACCGAGTGTGAAGAGCGCGCAAGTCGGTATATATGGGCCCGAAACCGGGTGACCTACCCATGACCAGGATGAAGCGGCCGTAAAAAGGCTGTGGAGGTCCGAACACACATCCGTTGAAAAAGGGTGGTGATGAGTTGTGGGTAGGGGAGAAATTCCAATCGAACCCGGAGATAGCTGGTTCTCCCCGAAATAGCTTTTAGGGCTAGCCTGATAGCATACCTGATGGAGGTAGGGCACTGAACGTCTAAGGGGGCTTCACCGCTTACCGAAGACCATCAAACCACGAATGCCATACAGGAAGAGCATCAGAGTCAGACTGCACGAGATAAGTTGGGTAGTCAAAAGGGAAACAGCCCAGATCTACAGCTAAGGTCCCAAAGTACGTGTTAAGTGGAAAAGGATGTAGGATTTCAAAGACAGCTAGGATGTTGGCTTAGAAGCAGCCACACATTCAAAGAGTGCGTAATAGCTCACTAGCCGAGAGGTCCCGCGCCGAAAAATTACCGGGGCTGAAACACGACACCGAAGCTTAGGGACAGAATATATCTACGGGTATATTTTTGTCGGTAGGGGAGCATTCACAGGAGGAAGAAACCATACTGAAAAAGAGTGGCGGACTGCTGTGAAGGGAGAATGCCGGAATGAGTAGCGAGATGAAGGTGAGAATCCTTCAGGCCGAATATCCAAGGATTTCAGGGTAAAGCTGATCTGCCCTGAGGAAGTCGGGACCCTAAGGCGAGGCCGAAAGGCGTAGCCGATGGACAGCAGGTTGAGATTCCTGCACCTGAGTAAATCAGAAGAGCGAGGACACGGAGAAGTAGAGTCAGCCGGGAGAGAAGCCCGGTGCAAGCGAAGCTGCCGGTAGGGGAGTAAATCCCCTACGGAAGGCAGATGCGTGATGCGGAGCGAAATAAAAGTAGTGAAGGACTTAAGGGAACCGTCGAGAAAAGTCGCTATTGTGTTTACTCAGCCCGTACCGTAAACCGACACAGGTGGATGAGGAGAGAATCCTAAGGCCGACGGGAGAAGCATTGCTAAGGAACTCGGCAAAAAGTCCCCGTAACTTCGGGAGAAGGGAGCCTGCGAGAGCAGGCCGCAGAGAAGAGGCTCAAGCAACTGTTTAGCAAAAACACAGGTCTATGCGAAACCGAAAGGTGAGGTATATGGGCTGACGCCTGCCCGGTGCTGGAAGGTTAAGAGGAGAGGTTAGCGCAAGCGAAGCTTTGAATTTAAGCCCCAGTAAACGGCGGCCGTAACTATAACGGTCCTAAGGTAGCGAAATTCCTTGTCGGGTAAGTTCCGACCCGCACGAAAGGCGTAATGATTTGAGCACTGTCTCGGCAATGCACCCGGTGAAATTGAAGTACCAGTGAAGATGCTGGTTACCCGCGCCAGGACGGAAAGACCCCATGGAGCTTTACTCCAGCTTGATACTGGGATTCGGTAATGTATGTACAGGATAGGTGGGAGACGAAGAAGTGATGACGTCAGTTGTTACAGAGTCGCTGTTGGGATACCACCCTTGCGTTACTGGGTTTCTAACCTGCGGCCGTGAAACCGGCCGGGGGACAATGTCTGGCGGGGAGTTTGACTGGGGCGGTCGCCTCCGAAAGGGTATCGGAGGCGCTCAAAGGTTCCTTCAGGATGGACGGAAACCATCCGAAGAGTGCAAAGGCAGAAGGGAGCCTGACTGTGACACCGACGGGTGGAACAGGTACGAAAGTAGGACTTAGTGATCCGGTGGTATGAAAGTGGGATTGCCATCGCTCAACGGATAAAAGCTACCCTGGGGATAACAGGCTGATCACTCCCAAGAGTTCACATCGACGGAGTGGTTTGGCACCTCGATGTCGGCTCATCGCATCCTGGGGCTGTAGCAGGTCCCAAGGGTTGGGCTGTTCGCCCATTAAAGCGGTACGCGAGCTGGGTTCAGAACGTCGTGAGACAGTTCGGTCCCTATCCGGCGCGGGCGTAGGATATCTGAGAGGAGCTGTCCTTAGTACGAGAGGACCGGGATGGACGGACCGCTGGTGTATCTGCTGCGTTGTCAAACGCAAGAGGCAGGGTAGCCATGTCCGGCAGGGATAAACGCTGAAGGCATCTAAGCGTGAAGCCCCCCTCAAGATGAGATATCCCGCCCTACGGGGCATAAGATCCCTTGAAGAGTACAAGGTAGATAGGCGGAAGGTGTAAGTGTGGTAACACACTCAGCTGATCCGTACTAATAGATCGAAGGCTTGTCCTTATCTTTTCTGTCATCAGTGTTCGGTTTTGAGGGTGCAATTCCATTATGGCCCGGTGGCTCAGCTGGTTAGAGCGCCGCCCTGTCACGGCGGAGGTCGTGGGTTCGAACCCCATCCGGGTCGTTTATATTGTTTATCATGGGATCTTAGCTCAGCTGGGAGAGCATCTGCCTTACAAGCAGGGGGTCATAGGTTCGAGCCCTATAGGTCCCATTCTTATGCCGATGTGGCTCAATTGGCAGAGCAGCTGATTTGTAATCAGCAGGTTACCGGTTCAAGTCCGATCATCGGCTTTACCAATTCACATATGGTATTATATGGGTGGCTTCCCGAGTGGCCAAAGGGGACAGACTGTAAATCTGCTGCAAATTGCTTCGGTGGTTCGAATCCACCGCCACCCAATGAAACAATATTATATCGCGGGGTGGAGCAGTCTGGAAGCTCGTCGGGCTCATAACCCGAAGGTCATAGGTTCAAATCCTATCCCCGCTACGAATGGATTCGTTATATTATTTAACGATCACCAGAAATGCAGTCGTGAATTTATTTCAATAGAATGACTGATTTGCCTTGATAGCTCAGTTGGTAGAGCAGAGGACTGAAAATCCTCGTGTCGATGGTTCTGATTCCGTCTCAAGGCACTAGGAAGTTCCCCTAAGCGGGGAACTTTTTTTCGTGTATCCGACTTTTAATCCAGTCCCGTCTTAGAAGATAGGAGGATGATTATTCCGCTGTATTTTTTTCTTGGATTTTTAGTACTAAAGTTTTTGGATACCGATAGAGAACCACGGTTACCTTTATCATAGAAATTCGCATAGGAATTTATCATGAGTGAGAGTACGATGACAACCAATTCCAATTTCATTCTTTTTAAGCACAAATGGTTTTTGTACAGCACCGAATTTTTTTCCGGCATGTCGGTCATGGCGGTGGAACTGGGGGCAAGTAGATTGATCGCTCCCTATTTCAGCTCCTCGCAGATTGTTTGGACCATTATCATCGGAACCATCATGATCGCCATGGCACTAGGCAATGTTTTTCGGGGGCAGATGGGCGGATCATGAGGATAATCCACGCAAATTATTCAGACGGATTCTGATTGCAGCGATATGGATTGCTTTTGATCCCTGTTTTTTTGGGAAGTATTGCATTCTGCTGGTTACGGGAGCCATGATTCTTACCATCAACACCAATTTACTTGTCTTTGCCGCCTTTATTACCTGCCTTCTTCTTTTTGTCTTTCCCTTGTTTTTGCTTGGCACAGTGACGCCCTCTCTGATACGATTCAGTGTCAATTCCCTGGAGGAGAGCGGTAGTATTTCCGGAAGACTGGGCGCTTACAATACGATCGGCAGCATTCTGGGCACTTTTTTTGCCCACCTTCGTTACCATTCCTACGGTAGGGACAGCGATGACCTTTCTTCTATTTTCGGGGATCCTGTTGTTCCTGTCGCTGCTTTTATTTCTATATGACTCGTTCAGGTAAAAAAATCTTTCTATTCAGTATTCCGATTTATTTATTCGCCTGTCTATTCGGGCATCGATCCAACTTTGCCTTTTGGGGAAAAAAATTTAACTTATGAAGGAGAATCGATCTATAACTATCTTCAAGTTAGGGATACAGATCAGGAAACCATTCTGTCGACCAATGTCTTATTCGGCGTGCAGTCCGTTTATCTCAAAAACAGCGATCTGAGTGGGATGTATTATGATTATGCGCTGGCAGCCCCACTTCTACTTGCAAAAGCAAAAACCCGAAGATACTGGTTCTCGGATGGGAAGCGGAACCTACACGACCGAATGCAAGACCTTTTTTTCCGAATGCAAAGATCGAAGGGGTAGAAATCGATCAGAAGATTACCGATCTTGCTCATACATATTTTTCATCTGTCCAAAGAGGTTCCGGTAACCACGTATGACGGGAGGGCGTTTCTAAATGCAAGCAAGGATCAATATGACGTCATTATGGTAGATGCCTACCAGGATATCACCATCCCCTTTCAAATGAGCACACGCGAATTTTTTACGCTGGTAAAAAATCATCTGACGGAGGAAGGAGTGATGGTGGTCAATATGAACATGCATGGAAACAGCCAGGACGACATCACTACCTATTTATCCGATACGATTGCATCGGTCTTTCCGGAAGTGGCAACGGTGGAGGTGAGCAGGGGCGACCAATCGGGAACTTTTTGCCCAGGCTTCCTCTGCCCATGGAAGCCTGCAGAATCGAATCCTGGCGGGGAGCCGAGCGCACAAAGAGAGGTCATCCGGCAGCAATGTCCCGGCAGACGGGGAAGAATTCCTTGTAAGAATGACAAAAGTGAGTAAGGATCTTAAGGTGGTGAATGGTGGGAATCATATCCTGACAGATGACCGGGCACCGGTCGAGCTTCTGGGGATGAAGACCATCGACCGCATTATCCAGGAAGAGGCAGGCAGTTTTTCGCTCTTCCTTTAGAGAGAACGGTTTCTCCGGATTATTGGGGAATCTTTGATGGGATACAACGAAAGAAATGCCGGGGAAGACCGACAATTTAAGAATGAACTCGGAAGCGCACTGGAGGAATATTGCAAAAGTGACTTTTACCCCTTTCACATGCCAGGGCATAAAAAGGAACGAGAAGGCTTTTTTTCGAAAAGGTTTTTTGCAGGAATTATGCAAGGTGGATATCACGGAAATAGAAGGCTTTGATAACCTGCATGAGGCGGACGGAATCCTACAAGAGGCGCAGGTAAGAGCCAACGATTTGTTCGGCAATTCCGGAAGCGAGACTTACTTTCTGGTAAACGGATCGAGCAGCGGGAATCTTGCATCAATCTGCGCGGCACTTTACGAAAACGAGGAGATTCTGATCGCCAGAAATGCACATAAATCGGTCTATCATGCCGTAGCCATGCACCGTCTGAAACCAAGGTATCTTCTGCCGAAGGAGGCCGAAATTCCGCTGCGGGAGCGGGATAAGAGCCGCATTCCATTGAGGGGGCAGGAAAAGAGCCGATTTCCATTGCGGGAGCAGGACAAGAGCCGTATTCCATTGCGAGAGCAGGAGCAGGACCGTATTCCACACAAAGAAGAGAAGATCGGGGACGAATGCAGAAGCGGGTTTTGGGGACCGATTACGGCAGAGGAGGTCGAGAAACAAATCACAGACGACACCAGGGCGGTTCTAATCACCCTCGCCCACCCTATGAGGGAATGGTATCCGATGTGAGGGAGATCGCAGATTTTTACATCAAAAACAAATCCCGCTGATTGTAGATGAGGCACATGGTTCTCATTTCGGACTGTATCCGACCTTTCCTGAGAGCGCACTGAGTTGCGGAGCGGATCTGGTGATTCACAGCCTTCATAAGACCCCTGCCTTCTCTTACCCAAACGGCGCTTCTTCATGTACAGGGGGAGCTGATTGATCGGGAAAAGAGTCAGGCGATATCTTCGTGTGTTTCAAAGTACCAGCCCTTCTTATCCACTGATGGCATCCATAGATAGCTGCGTTTGTGAAGTGAAGAAGGCGGGAGCATACCGTTTTTTTACATCTGGAAAAAAACTAAGAAATCTATTGGAAGAAAAGACAGGGAATCTGACGGAAGTGCGGATCCTGCCGAGAGAGATGATTGCGGATCCATGCAAGATCGTCGTATTCAGTTCGAGCCAAACCGGTAGGTGGATCGCAGATCAACTTCGTCACGATTATCATCTTGAACCGGAAATGGAAGGAGAGCATCATGTCGTGCTGATTCTGACCGGTTATGATACAAGCGAGGGGATTCAGAGGCTTGTGAATGCAGTGCGGGGAATCAATGAGACAGCTGTTTGGGAGAAGCAAAAAGGAGAAGAAAGACGAGACGGTTCTCGCGGTTTTACAGAAATGACGAAACACCTTCCCAAGAGGAGAATCCCTGCCATCCGAGGCTTGGGATCGTAAAAGAGAGTGGAAGGAGTTAAACGAGACAAAGGGAGCATCTGTGCGGAGATGCTCCATGTCTATCCACCGGGAATTCCTCTCCTGGTGGCGGGAGAGGAGATCGACGCGGAAACGATTTTGGCGATTAAACAACTTCTGCAGGCAGGAGCAAACCTGCAAGGTATCATGTGGCAGGAGGGCAGAGTCTACGTACCGGTCGTGAAGAACAAGCCATTGCCCAACCTGTGCCTTTCGTAGTATCATAAGAGTTAAATCGGGAGAGGGACAGCAGTTTGATTCATGGGTAAAATCTTTGTATTAATGAGAAAAGTGCATCCGGAAAGGATGCGGTATACAGGAATCTGCTGCAGGATCCACAGCTGGATTTAAAGAAAGTGGTTCTCTATACCACCCGTCCGAAACGACAGGGGAAATGGAGGGCAGACAATACTTTTTTTATCAGCGACGCAACCTATGAAGAGATGAGGAAGGGCGGTCGCATTATTGAAGAAAGAAGCTACGCAACGAAGCTTGGTGTGTGGCATTATTTTACCGCTGATGACGGTCAAATCGATTTGTCGGGGAAACAAGCTTACTTAATGATTGCAACACCGGAGGCTTTTTCTTGCGATCAGGGCGTATTTCGGAGAAGGCTGTGTGTTCCCGGTCCTCATCCAAACGGATAACGGAATTCGGCTGGAGAGGGCGCTCCGAAGAGAGCGCAGGCAGGAAGTTCCGAGATATGATGAAATGTGCAGGAGATTTCTTGCAGACGAAGAGGATTTTGCCGAGGATCGATTAAGGAAGGGCGGAATCACGAGAATCTTCCAAAACGATGCCACCTTAGAAGAACTGCTGAAGCAGGTGTCGGCCTACATTATGGAAAAGAATCATGGAAATTAAGGTACAGCAGGTGCAGGCGCTTACGCAGGCACCGCAGGAAACGCAGGGTAAAGCAAAGCGAGAATCCGTTTCAATTCATCCTGGAGAGCAAGGTGGATGATGAGGGACTTGCTGCGAGACTGTCTTCCATGTACGAGAGCATCACCATGGAAGGCAAGCATCTGGCACAAAAAAAGGACATCCGGGAGATGCAGCGTTACCGCATTCTGATCAAGGACTTTCTGAATGAGATCCTTACCAGATCTCATTCTTTTCGGCGCGAAAATTATCTGGATAAAAAGGGGCGCCATCGCGTTTATGGCATCATCCGCCTCATCGATGAGAACCTGGATGAGTTGGCGAAGGAACTGATCGCAGAGGAAAAGGACAACATTGCAATCATGGGGAGAATCGGAACCATCGAGGGTCTTCTCCTTGATATCTTCACCTGAGCTTCATGGCAAAATTTTCTGACATTGTCGGCCAAAAGTCGATTAAGGCGCATCTTACCCATGCGCTTCTCAACAATTCCATATCCCATGCGTATATATTTGAGGGAGAAGAGGGCTGTGGCAAGATGCTGATGGCACAGGCCTTTTCTCAGACCCTGCTTTGTGAAAAACAGGCGGAGGACGCCTGTGGGAGTTGCCATTCCTGTATACAGGCGGAGCATGAGACGCATCCGGATATCATCTTTGTCAGACGGGAAGAAGATCCGAACAATAAGGACAAGCGAAGGAAAACGCTGGGGGTGCAGGCGGTCAGAGAGCAACTGGTCGATGATGTTATTGTGAAACCATATCAATCCGCCTTCAAGGTTTATATCGTGACGGAAGCCGAGAAAATGACGCCTGAAGCACAGAATGCCATTCTGAAAACACTGGAGGAGCCACCCTCTTATGCGGTCATCCTGCTCCTGGTTACTCGTGCAGATGCACTTTTACCGACCATTCGCAGCAGATGTGTGACCCTGTCCTTTGCGCCTTTAACCGAGGGAGAAATTGAGTCGTATTTAACGGATCAAAGAAGAATTTCACCGTCCAGAGCCAGGTTGGAGGCCAGATTTGCCAGAGGGAATCTGGGTCAGGCGATTCGTAAGGCGGAAGATGAGAATGCTCAGACACAGAAGAAAAGGATGCTGGACCTGATTGAGAAGGCATCTGTGGAGGGGACCCATGCGATTCTGACAGGCTTAAGAGAACTCCTGGAAGAGGCGGAGGATCCTGAGGAGACCCTGCAGGAATTTCTAGTCATGGTGCAGTATTTCATTCGAGACATATCGCTTTATAAGGCGACGGGCAGGACACAGCACTTGATTTTGATTGATGAAATATCGTATATTAAAAGTGTTGCCCACAAGGCGGAGTGGAAGAATCTGTACATTCTGCAGGATGGGTTGCAGACAGCAAGGCAGCGGATTTCTGCGAATGTAAATAAAGAACTATCCTGGAAATTCTGCTTTTTACGATCGCAGAGGCATTTCAAGGGACTCTGCGAACGGCATAACAGAAAGGTTGCGTATGGCAAGAATAGTCGGTGTCCGGTTTCGGACAGCGGGAAAAAGTATATTATTTTTTTCACCGGGAGCCTTCGAAGTGAAAAAGGCGATCATCTGATCGTGGAAACGACGCGCGGGATTGAATACGGGACGGCGGTATGCGCACCCACAGACCTTTTAGATGAGCAGGTTCCGAAACCGGTGAAGGAGATTCTTAGAATCGCCAATGAAACGGATGAGCATCAGGAAGAGGAGAACAGAGAGAAGGAAAAGAGAGCATTTCAAATCGGGCTTCAGAAGATTGCTGCACATAAGTTGGACATGAAACTGATCGATGTAGCCTATACCTTCGATAACAACAAGATCTTATTCTATTTTTACGGCAGACGGAAGAATCGACTTTAGAGAGCTGGTCAAGGATCTGGCCAGTGTCTTCCGCACCAGAATCGAATTACGGCAGATCGGAGTGAGGGATGAGACCAAAATCCTGGGAGGTATCAGGGATTTGCGGCCGGGTCCCTGTGCTGCCGGTCCTATCTCTCGGACTTTATCCCGGTATCCATTCGGATGGCCAAGGAACAAAAATCTATCTTTGAATCCGTCAAAAATCTCCGGCACCTGTGGCAGACTGATGTGCTGCCTCAAGAATGAAGAAGAAGTTTACGAAGAAATCAATCGAAGAATGCCTTCCACAGGGGACTTCGTTGTTGCCAGGGATGGGCTTTAAGGGCGAGGTTTCTTCGGTCAATATCCTTCGAGAAACCATGAAGATTCTCGTGGATGTGGATGATGAAAAAGAGGTGCATGAATACGCACTGGAGGAGATTACAGAAATCCAGCGCCGGCACAAAAAGCGCCAGAGCCAGAACAAGGATCCACAGGGGAAGAAAAGCGGCAAAAAAAGCGTCTGAATGCGGAAGAAGCCGAAGAGGAAAAAGGAACTGGCAAAGCTGGAAAAGGAAGAACGAAAAGGAAGCAAAGAGAGATCGAAGCTGGACGACTGACAGGGCAAGGAATGACAGATAGAACAGATTGGATTCATCCGGGCGAACGTTTAGACGACCTTCAGTTGGACGGATTGAAGATCTTACAGAATCCTGCCGGTTTCTGCTTTGGAATGGATGCGGTTCTGCTCTCTCATTTCATTCGCTTGAAGGAAGGGGAGCGGCTGTTGGACCTGGGGACAGGGACAGGAGTGATTCCGCTTCTCCTGTCAGGAAGGACAAGGAATACACACTTCACAGGACTGGAGATTCAGAAGGAAAGTGCGGATATGGCGCGCAGGAGCGTCCTTCTGAATCATCAGGAAGACAGAATTACCATCATAGAGGGAGATCTTAGGAAGGCGGATGGAATCTTTCCTGCCGCCTCTTTTGATGCAATCACTTGCAATCCTCCCCATATGGCGGCGGGGAAGGGACTGGTGAATCCGGAATCACAGAGGGCGATTGCAAGGCATGAGATTCTGTGCACCCTGCAGGATGTCGTATCTGCAGCAGCCTACCTGCTGAAGGATGGAGGACGTTTTTTTCTCGTTCATCGCCCCAGGAGACTGGTGGAGTTGTTCTGCCTTCTGGAAGCAAAGAAGCTGGAGCCCAAACGACTTCAGTTCGTGCATCCCTCTGCGGAGGAGGAGCCGAATATGGTTCTGGTGGAAGCCCTAAAAAGGAGGCGGAAGGGAGCTGAGAATTCTCCCGCCAATGCTCTTACAAAGCCCAAAAAAAGGAAGCAGCGGAACATAAAAAGAGTTGCGGGGAGAAGGAGGGACCGGCGGAGAGAAACAAAGGCTTGGGAAAAGGGGATGAAGGAGCAAACGGATGAGCGGAACGCTTTTTGTCTGTGCGACACCGATCGGCAATTTAAATGACATCACACCTCGTGTTCTGCAGGCGCTTCAGAGCGCGGATCTCATTGCAGCGGAAGACACCAGAGGAAGCATCAAGCTTTTAAATCATTTTGATATTCACACGCCGATGGTGAGTTACCACGAGTACAATCGCTTTGAAAAAGCGGAGGAACTGATCGACAGACTTCGGCAGGGAAAGAACATTGCACTCATCACCGATGCGGGAACACCGGCGATTTCCGACCCGGGAGAAGTGTTGGTCAAAAGATGCCATGAAGAGGGGATCTCTGTTACCTCCCTGCCCGGAGCCTGTGCGGTGATCACGGCTCTGTCCCTTTCCGGCATGCCGTCCAGAAGGTTTTGTTTTGAAGGTTTTTGCCCGGAAACGGAGAGAAAAAGAAAGAAAAAGAATTCTGCGGGAACTGAAAACGGAAAGTCGCACCATTATCCTTTACGAGGCGCCACATCACCTCAGAATGACGTTGCGGGATCTGTATGAAGTGTTGGGAGACCGAAAGATCGCTCTTTGCAGGGAACTGACCAAGATTCATGAAGAAGTATGCAGGAACACGCTATCGGAAGCCATCGCAGCCTATGAGGAAAAAGATCCCAGAGGAGAGTATGTACTGATCGTAGAGGGCTTCCGTCCGGAAGAAAAGAGGGAAGAAGAGCAGAAAAAATGGAAGGAAGTTCCATTGTCAGAGCATCTGCAGTTCTATGAACAGCAGGGAATCGCCAGGAAGGAAGCGATGAAGCGGGTAGCTGCGGACCGGGGCTGTGGAAAGAGGGAGATTTATCAGGCTCTGCTCACGGAAGAGGGAAAAGAGAAGCGATGAGGGAGAGTCTTTCACTGTACCACTTCTGGCAATTGGATGCGGTGTTCTCATCCTTCTTTTTCATTTCGTGTGGAAATACTTCCATACGCACTCCCTACCCATGGACGAACTGGAAGGGCATGAATTTGAATCTTACTGCGCTGACCTGTTACAGGCAAGTGATTTTCAGGATGTGCGGATCACGAAGGGGAGCGGGGATTTCGGAACGGACATCTTGGCGATCAAAGACGGCATCAGCTATGCAGTGCAGTGCAAACGATACGATAAACCGGTAGGTGTTTTCGCCGTACAACAGATTTATGCGGGAAGGGATTACTACGGCTGTATGGTTGGAGCCGTCATGACCAACCAGACCTTTACACCTGCTGCAAAGGATTGTGCGAAGAAACTGCGCATTCTCTTATGGGATCGAAGTAAAATAGAAGAAATGCAACAGTGGCAGGAGAGAGCCTTTTCGCATCGGAAGAAATCATAGGAAGGGGAAGGCGCTCAGAAAAGAAATCGCTTCCATGATTGACAGTGATAGGGAGACTCTATATAATAATGAACTTATGAGAAGCGGGAGGTATTTCTATGGACGAGAAAAAAAATTTTTTAACGTATGAGGGGCTGAAGAAGTACGAGGATGAACTGGAGGAATTGAAGGTTCATAAACGGCAGGAGATCGCACAGAAAAATCAAGGAAGCACGCGCACAGGGAGACTTGTCGGAAAATGCGGAATATGATGCAGCCAAGGACGAACAGCAGGGATGTAGAGGCCAGGATTGAGGAACTCGAGAGAATCCTGAAGAACGCAGAAGTTGTTGTCGAAGAAGAGGTTGATCTGAAGAAGATCGGCATTGGCTGCAAGGTCAAGATCCTCGATATGGCGTATAATGAAGAGATCGAGTATAAGATCGTCGGCTCCTCGGAGGCAAACAGCCTGAAGGGCAAGATCTCCAATGAATCACCGGTAGGCAAGGCACTCCTGGGTGCAAAAAAGAACGATGTGGTGAGCGTGGAAACGCAGGCAGGTGAATTTAAGTACAAGGTGCTTAAAATCGAGAGATCGAAGGTCAGCTGAGGGAAGAATCCGGGGTCTGTGAAGGCTCCGGTTTTTTTGATGAAATGTGCAGAAACGGAGGAATCAGGTGGAAGAACAGAATCAGGGAAGACAGCAAAACCCAGTCGATCAAAATGAGAGGCAGCAGGAAGAGCAGTCACAGCAGGAAATCGGCCGTCTGAGGCAGGTCAGAAGAGATAAGCTGAAGGAGTTGCAGGAGGCGGGAGCGGATCCGTTTCAGATTGTAAAATTTGACCAGACGCATCATTCCAGGGAGATTCAGGATCATTTTTCCGAGTGGGAAGACAAAGAGGTGTCCATTGCCGGAAGAATGATGAGTAAGCGCGTCATGGGCAAGGCGTCTTTTTGCAATGTACAGGATCTGGAAGGCAACATTCAGTGCTATGTGGCCAGGGACGAGATTGGAACGGAAGCCTATCAGGCATTCAAGAAGTTTGACATCGGCGACATCATCGGGATCAAGGGTCATGTCTTTAAAACAAAGACGGGAGAAATTTCCGTTCATACCAAAGAAATCACTCTTCTTTCCAAATCGCTGCAGATTCTTCCGGAAAAGTTCCATGGTCTTACCAATACAGATCTGCGCTACAGGCAGCGCTATGTCGATCTGATCATGAATGAGGAAAGCAAGCGGACCTTTATCTTGCGATCCAAAATCATTTCCTCCATCAGGCGTTATCTCGACGGACAGGGATTTCTGGAGGTGGAGACTCCCATGCTGGTGCCCAATGCGGGCGGTGCGGCAGCCAGACCGTTCGAAACCCACTACAACGCATTGAATGAAGATATTAAATTGCGCATTTCGCTGGAGCTGTATCTGAAGAGACTGATTGTCGGAGGCATGGAGCGGGTTTACGAGATCGGCCGCGTCTTCCGGAATGAGGGGCTGGACACCAGGCACAATCCGGAATTTACACTGATGGAGCTTTATCAGGCCTACACCGATTATCACGGCATGATGGATCTGACGGAAGCCATGTACCGCCATGTGGCAAAAAGAAGTGCTCGGGACAACCACCATTGTTTACGGGAACGCGGCGCAGGAGGACGGGGAGAACCAATCCGAAGCAGCCGGGGAGAAGATAAGAAACCGGTCGTCATTGACCTGGGCAAACCGTTTCGCCGGATCACCATGGTAGAGGCGATCAAGGAAGCCTGTGGCGTTGACTTTGATCAAATTCCGGACACAGAGGCGGCAAAAAAGGTGGCAGATGAAAAGAAGATTGCCTATGAGCCACATCACAAAAAAAGGCGATATCGAAAAATCTCTTTTTGATGAATTCTGCGAGCATCAGATGATTCAGCCGACCTTTGTGATGGATCACCCCATTGAGATTTCGCCTCTGACCAAGAAAAAAACCGGATGACCCGTCCAAGGTGCAACGGTTCGAGCTTTATATCAACGGTGCCGAGATGTGCAACGCCTACTCCGAACTCAATGACCCGATTGACCAGAGAGAGCGTTTTTGCAGCACAGGATCTTCTGGCTGCAGCAGGGGATGAAGAGGCCAATCATACGGACGAGGACTTCCTCAACGCACTTGAAATCGGAATGCCTCCGACCGGCGGCATCGGCTACGGCATCGATCGCCTGGTCATGCTGCTTACCAATTCTGCCGCTATCAGAGATGTGATTCTCTTCCCTACCATGAAGACCATCGGCAAGTCCGGCAAGGAGGGGCAGGAAACTTCGGAATCGGAAACCGGCTTTTTTACCCCGAACGAGAAGATTGATTTCAGCAATGTGAAGATCGAGCCTCTGTTTGAAGAGCAGGTGGATTTTGATACCTTCTCGAAGAGCGATTTTCGTGCGGTCAAGATTCTGGCGTGTGAGGCTGTTCCGAAATCCAAAAAGCTGCTCAAGTTCACCCTGGATGACGGAGTACGCAAGGATCGTGTAATTCTAAGCGGAATTCACGATTACTACGAGCCGGAAGAGCTGGTTGGCAAGACAGCTATTGCGATCGTGAACCTGCCGCCAAGGAAGATGATGGGCATCGAGTCTGAAGGAATGCTGATCAGTGCGGTCAGCAACTATAAGGATTCGGATCAGGAAGAGCTTCACCTTCTGATGGTGGACAACCACATCCCGGCGGGTGCGAAGCTGTATTAAAAAACCGAGAATGAGCATAGAGGGGTATGTCGACGCAGAGGAATCTGAGGAGACATACCTCTCTTTTTGCGGGGAAAATGCCGATAACGAGGGGGAGAGAGCCTATGGTCGAGAAATGGCCGATAAAATACATCAGCGAATCGATGAACTTCATGCCGCGGACACCGTGGAACTGATGATTCAGTGGAATACCGGACGATGTCATCTCCTTACGCAGAATCGAAAGGGACAGTATGCGATGGACTTGATTCATCCGTTCAGATTGGTATTCGAGAAGAAGGAGAGGGGATCCAAATCGTAAATATTTTGGAGATAGTCGATTATTACTAGCGATTGCAATAAAATATAGAAATGAAATAATACAACTATGGGATTCCTTGTGAGGTATTTTGAAAATGATAATGCATGATTGGAATAACGAAAAAGAGGACGTGATTCTTCTGATCCATCCGATGCTTTCGTCAGCAAACGGCATGAAGACATTTATTGCTGACATCATTGGAGAGGAATACCGTTATCTCGCACCGGATCTCTCAGCGCACGGCGATGCCGATAAGGATACTTATAAAAGTGCTGCTGACGAGGCAAAGCAGATCCATGAGTATTTGGTTGAGAAAAATATCACGGAGCTCTCACTCGGATATGGGGCTTCACTGGGCGGGGTGGTTCTTCTACAGCTTCTCAAATATGATGATATTGTATTCAACCATCTGTTTTTTGAGGGAAGCAGTTTCTACACGAACGCAAAGATGATGGAGTGGATTCTCCGCACGGTGTTTCTGTATAAACATAAGAAGGCTGTCGCAGACCCGGAGCTTAGTGTGAAGAAGATGTCCTCCATGTTTGGAGAAGAGGCCGCCCCGCTTCTGGCAAAACATTTTATTGCAATGAATAAGGAGAGTATTCGAAATATCGTTCACGACTGTGCATTCGTGGAACTGCCGTCGCTTTCCGATGATGTTCAGCGGAAATGCATCTTTGCGTACGGAGATAAGGATTTCGATTATAAGAAAGCAAAGAAGATGATTCCCAAGACCTATCCGCTCGCCCAAATAAAGGTATGGGAAGGCTACGACCATTGCCGGATGATGACGAAAGATAAGAATAATTACTGCCGGGAACTTGAGAAATGTATTCAGGAATAATAAGCAACAAAACGCCTGACTATCACCTCGATGATCAGGCATTAATCTTTTTCCGCGAAGAGCCTTCTCGGGAGCGTGACGAGCTATGAGGTATATGCTTTGACACCAATATCTGTTTTGTGTAATCAAGCATAAGCCGGAAAAAGGTGTTTCAAAAATTACAGACGATTCGTCCGGAGGATGTGTGTATATCATCGGTAACTTATGCCGAATTGGTGCATGGTGTAGAAAAGAGTGGCTGCTCTGAAAATTGAGGATTGGGCAGAATAATTCATTTCAGTCACAGTATGAAGAAGAGATTATGTTCTTACCTGTTTTTCGTTATCCCTTTGATCGTAATTTTGATAAGGTAAAAGAAGTCTTTACTGCTGCAAACATTGAGGTGGAACTGCTGTAATTGACAGAAATTTTCGATGAATATAGAGTATAATTATAGTTGTGATTGCAAAAGCCTAAATAGGCATGAATTTTCAATGAAATGGAGCGGCTTCATGGAAATTAAGCGTGATAGCTACCTTAAGCAGTTGATTTCCTATCGTTTTGACGGATTAGTGAAAGTCATTACCGGAATCAAAAGATGCGGTAAATCCTATCTTCTTAAAAAAATATACCGGGATTACTTGATTGAGAATGATGTAAAAGAAGAACAGATTATTACGATTGAGCTTGACCTTGCGAAAGATATTCAATATCGCAATCCGCTTATTCTTTCATCCTTCGTAAGAGAGAAAGTGGAAAAGAGCAAAGAGGAGTATTATCTTTTTGTTGATGAAATTCAAATGTCCGATGAGGTAGCTAATCCATATAATCCGGATGGTAAGAAAATTACTTTTTACGATGCTCTTAACGATTTGAGAGCTTTATCGAATTTAGATGTTTATGTGACAGGAAGCAATTCAAAAATGCTTTCCAGTGACATTCTTACGGAATTTAGAGGACGAAGTGATGAAATAAGAGTACACCCGCTTAGCTTTGCGGAATATTATTCTTTTGTTGGTGGAGACAAAAACGAAGCATTTGATGAATATGCATTTTATGGCGGTATGCCACTAATCCTGTCAAGACCTAATGATACTGCTAAGATGAATTATCTGAAATCCCTTTTCTCAGAAGTGTATATTAAAGACATTGTTGAACGGAAAAAAATTGAAAAGACAAGATGTACTGGAACAGATATTGGATTTGCTTTGTTCTTCGGTTGGTTCATTAACAAATCCGACTAAAATTGCCAATACTTTGAAGTCAAAGCAAGGAGGGAGTGTATCTGCCAATACAATTAGGGCATATATCGGACATTTGGAAGACGCGTTCCTTTTTTTCAGAAAGTCAGCGATATGACGTAAAAAGGAAAAATCCTATTTTGACTCGCCAAATAAATATTACTGCGAGGATATTGGACTTAGAAATGCAAGAATAGGATTCCGCCAGCAGGAAATGACACATATCATGGAGAACATCCTATATAATGAGTTGCATATCCGGCAGTTTTCTGTTGATGTTGGTGTTGTTTATGCAAGGACACTAAGCGAAAAGGGGAATTCCATTCGTACTCCAAGGGAAATTGACTTTGTCGTAAATACAGGAGGAAAACGAATCTATATCCAGTCGGCGTATGCGATGCCTACGGATGAAAAAGCGGAAGCAGAACTTAGACCATTTTTCGCTTACGGGAGATTCCTTCCCTAAAATTGTGGTAAGGAAAGATATTGGGAAACGCTGGTATGATGATCACGGTATTTTTGAATATCAATGTAATTGATTTTTCTTTTTAGATAAAGGAACTTATTTAGAAAAAGCGCATTTCAAGAGGACTCCCGGAAAGGGAGTCCTCTGTTGCATTTATTGTGAGAATGCGATTGATAATTGTGTGATACCATGCTTTATGGGTTTCTATATGAAAAAAATGCAGATTGGAACAAGAAAATCATATAGATGCGCAAGGGGAAATATATAGTAAAAATATGTGTGAATAATTGGATATTCGCTCATGAAATGTGCAGTGAAGATTGAGAAACGCTCCTATTTTGTATAAAAATAAGGTAAAAGCTTTTGTTGCGGAGGGATTATTCGAATGTATCTGAAAAGAAAGGTAGATGCTTTTTAGCGGCATGGAGAGCAGATCCAAACAGAAAACCACTCATTATTAAAGGTAGTCGCCAAATTGGGAAGACAGAATCCATTCTGCATTTTGCTGCTGACCATTATGAGAACATTATCGAAATTAATTTTGTTCGTGATGAAAAATATAAGGGAATTACTGCGGAGGGTTATGAGGCTGCTGACATCATAAAGAACATCTCTTTAATTGATCCTTCAAAAAAGTTTGTGCCGGAAAAGACACTGCTCTTCTTTGATGAGATTACAGAGTTTCCGGAAATTGCCACTTCCCTTAAGTTCTTCTGTATGGACGGCCGTTTTGATGTGATTTGCAGTGGATCCATGCTGGGAGTCCATTACAAAAAGAATTGAAAGCAATAGCGTAGGATATAAAAAAAGACTATGAAATGTATTCTATGGATTTTGAGGAGTTTTTGTGGGCAAAGGGTTATGGAAATGATACTGTAGAAATGCTGCTTTCTCACATGAAGGAATTTACGCCTTTCAGCGAGTTGGAAATGAGTGTCTTCCATTCTATCTTTCTGGATTATAACATTCTTGGGGGGATGCCTGCGGTTGTTAAAGAGTATATCGAGAGAAATACCTTTGAAGGTTCTCTTGATACGCAAAAGCAGCTGATAGCAGACTATAAAGAAGATATTCGGAAATATGCATCCGGTATCGATCAGACAAGAATCATGAATGTGTTTAATCGGGTTGCGCCACAACTAGCAAGAGAAAATAAAAAATTCCAGATTACCAAGGTCGCTTCAGGGGCACGATTCCGTGATTATCGAGGTTGTGCGGAGTGGCTTGTGGACGCAGGAATGGTCAATATCTGCTATAATATGGAATTCCCGGAACTACCTCTTTTGGGCAATTACAATCCTGATGCGTTCAAACTGTATTTCGCTGATACCGGTTTGTTGGTATCCATGTTGGATGATGAATCGCAGGAGGATCTCAGGGCCAACAAGAATCTGGGAGTCTATAAGGGTGCGCTTTATGAAAATATGGTAGCTGAAGCGCTTATTAAACAAGGGTATAAACTGTTTTATTACAAGAAAGAGGATTCAACCTTAGAAGAGGATTTCTTTATCCGTTCAATAGCTTCCCTGATTCCTGTTGAGGTAAAGGCAAAAAGTGGTCGTACAAAATCAATGAAGACGCTGATTGCTTCCGATCATTACCCGGATATCAGATATGGAATGAAGTTTTCAAAAAACAATATAGGACATGAGGACTGCATCTACACATTTCCCTATTTCTGTGCATTTCTACTTAAGAGATTCATGGCAGATTTTCATGCAAAAGAAGAGAAATAGAAAAACAATCGGAACGGAGGAATCAAAGGAAAGATGCGCAACTTGGAATGCTCTGAGAGAAAAATAGAATTTGATTATAAAAGTGGAACAGGCGTTGATTATACTTCCGCCTATAAGAAATTTGTAGGAAAAGACAAAGTCGTATTCAGTAGAGCCGGTTTTTCAGGTCAGCATACCATATCCATTCAGTGGGCCGGCGATCAGCAGTCCAGACCGGAAGAAATGAAGAGCGTTCTAAAAGCCGGACTATCGGCAGCAGCTTCCGGAATTCTATTCTGGGGTTTTGATATTGCCGGATTTGCAGGGCCATTGCCTTCCATGGATTTGTATAGACGAGCGACACAGTTTGCATGCTTCTGTCCCATCATGCAGTGGCATTCCGAACCGGAGGGGGGTCAGTTCAAAGACTTAATGGCAGGAAGCAGCGGGGAGAATGAGAGAAGTCCCTGGAACATTGCGAAGGTATACAATTGCCCCGAGTTTATAGATGAGATGCGCTATTGGCACAAGCTTCGTGAAGAGTTTAGGCCTTACATCTATGCGACTGCAAAGAAGTGCGTTAAAGAAAACACACCGATGATGCGTCCGCTCTTTTATCAATTCCCGGAGGATGAGAATGGTTTGAATTGCGAGGATGAATACATGTTTGGGGAAGATTACCTGGTCGCTCCATTCATGGAGGAAGATCAGACCCGCAGAGAGGTATATCTACCGGAAGGGAAGTGGAAGGATTTTTACAGGAGAAGTTTTTCAAAGGAGGGCAGGTAATTCTCTCGAGTGAGGGTGGGAAGATACCTGTATTTATTCAAATATAAACCGGGTGCACTGTGGGCAGAGTAGGGGGCATAGATGAAAGAGCGTGTTTACGGAGAAAAAGTCAGCATCGACACAGAAAATACCGTTTCTTTTTATGATCAAAGAGCCAAGACGATCAATAACAGAAAGCAAGAATATACGACGGTTTTACTGGGCGATCAAGACCCGGATTTTTCCGTTAAGTGGGATGCGTATGAGAAGCAATTGATCCTTCCCAGGTTAAAGCTCAATCAAGACAAGGTGATTCTGGATATCGGCTGTGGAATGGGAAGATGGGCAGAGGCGGTTGTGGATCAATGTAAGGAATATTACGGGGTGGATTTATCTTCGGAACTGATTGCCGTGGCAAAGAAGAATATCAAGAATGAGAACTGCCACTTTTATACCATGTCGGTTGTCGATGCAGTTTCCAATCCGAAAATCACAGCTCGGAAATATGATATTGTGCTGGATGTCGGTGTTTCCATGTATATCAATGAAGAAGAGTTGAAGGAATGTTATCGGGGCTTAAAGCAGTTGGCGGATTGGGATACCCTGTTTTATTTTGAAGAGAGTGTCGGAAAAAAGGAAAGAATTACCCTAAACCATATATGGTCCGACAATTTAAATGCCTATTATAGCGCAATCTATAGAACACGGGAAGAATATAAAAGTCTTATTGAGGAGTGCATGAATGGCGTGGAGTTTATCGAGGAAGGGTATCTCCATTGCCTTGATAAGGAAGAACATGCGGAAACAAGCCACTGGTATGCGCTGTTTCGATTGAAAAAAAGATTGTGATTTGGGATGAAGAGAAGGTAGAGATTTTTCGCTTGAATTTCTGACAGGGGCCACACATACCAGGCCTTATGCACAGGATCTTGCGCAAAAGAAGTTGGAGGAGCATCTAAAGTCGAAAGAGGCGGGAACGATATTTGAAAACTATTTGCCCAGACGCCAGACCCTGGAAAATCAGAGAATCAGAAAGTACGGGGACCTCACTCTCTTCAGACAAAAATACAAAGAGGGAGAACCTGGAACGGGAGATGCTTCTGGGAGGAGAGTTCGATGCGGTGATTTCTTACATGCTCGAACATCATTGTAAACTGGAGCAGGAAGCCGTGGAGTGCGAATAGAAAAAAACAGAGAACGGAGGATGGGGAAGATGAAGTTGGCAATTGCATTATCGGAGCGGGCGGATCTGCAGAGACGAATTTCTGAGATCAATACCCGGCTGAATCGCAACGCAAAGGTGCAGGAGGGAGAAGTGCCGTCGGAAGAGCCCGCCTCTCTTTGCAGGAGCTGGATGATTGCCTGACCCGGTTGGAGACGTTGATTGTCAGGATCAACCGCACCAATCAGGCCACCATACGGGATGAGCGCAGCATTGCGGATCGGATTGCAGAGAGGGACTGTCTCAGGCAGCGCATTCAAATCATGCGGGATTTCCTCGGTGCTGCCAGTGACAAGGTGGATCGTTATTCCAAGACGGAAATCAAAATCCATAGCACCGTGGATGTGGCAGCTTTGCAGAAAGAAATCGACACCTATTCCAGGACGCTCAGGAAGTTAGAGGAAACCATTCAGGAACTGAACTGGACCACAGAGCTGATGGAATAAAAGGATGTGAGTATAAAAAGAATTTCCTAAAAGGAGGCTTGTATCATCCAATAGAGCAGGTAGTCTGTCCGGGCGGGTATGATCTCTCGCGATTGAGAATGAATCGCTATGGCAGTATGTCGGGCGCATACACAGGGGTTCGAACCCTCTTTTTACAACGTATGCCCAGTAACCATACAAAGGTAAATGGTATCCATTATTCTTAGTACCGAATACCGACGAACAGACGAGGGTGGGATAGGGGAAATCTAGTTGTAAATGATGTTTGAAAGGCGTGGGTAACCATCTTTCCCGCACAGTTGGCCGGGGAAAGATGGTTCTGAAAAGAGTTGGGAGAAAAGAATGCTTTTCGGCAGCCGGGCCTTTAATACACCTTTACCTGACAAGAGCGCAGTGTTTCCAGCGCAGCCTCGTGTTTTTCCTTTGTCACCCCGGCACAGCAACTGCTGTCTACGGAAAGGGGTACTTCCGGGAGAAAAGCTTTTAGCAGAAGCGCATTGGATACCACACAGATATCCGTACAGAGCCCGATGAGCTCGATGGAAAGGGAGTCGTTTTCGGTGCTCTGCTCAGCATATAGATTCTTTAAAGCTCTTGTTAAATCCAGACTACCGAAACTTCCTTTCTCAAAAAAGTGATCCGGAGGAATGAGCCCTTGCAGGGAAGCATCCAGCTCCCAGCCCTCGGTACCTTTGATGCAGTGAGGGACAGGAAGATTCTGTCCTTCCTGGCTGGAGAGATAATCGTCTGTATGGGTGTCCAGTGTCGCATAGATGTTCTCCTTGGGATAGGAGAGAATCTTTTGTCTCACCTTCTCTACGATGTCTCTGGCCTCCTGTGTGCCGAGCGAGCCGTCAATAAAGTCCTTTTGCATATCGACTACAATCAGAATCTTCTTCATCTTCCTGCCTTTCTAAAGCCGTGTAAGGTGCTGCGCCAAGATGGTAAATCAGTGATTGGTTCAAAGAGCCTGTGAAATGAGGATGCTCTCTGTGCGAGTATACACCCGGAAGAGGGTTCCTGCCAGAGGATCGGTTGACATAGAATTCTATTGCCATTTTTTTGAAAAATATGCTATGCTGTAATTGAAAGAGCCCACCACGCATAAGGCGGAAACGTACTGCGGACCACGGTGGGACTTTTTATTTCTGGAGAAATGCGATGGTTCATTTAAAATCTGCTCTTACTTATGAAGAACAAGTAGAGCACCTCATTAAAGTGCACAATCTTTCCATTCATGATACGGAAAAAGCGGTTCGTACTCTGCAAAGAGTCAATTATTATCGTTTAAGTGCATATGGTATTGGGCTTACACAGAAAGAAAATTCTGAAAAATACAGAGATGGGATTTCCTTAGAGCACATTCACAGACTTTATAAATTTGACAGTATGTTCCGAAACAGGCTCATCCATGTAATTGAGCATATGGAAATACAGCTTCGGACGAAAATTTCATATCATCTCGCACTTAAATTTGGCCCAGAAGGATATATGGATCAGACCAATTTCCTTGATAAAAAAACGAAATCTGGGGAGTCAGTACATTCAATCATCATCAATAACTTTTGGAAAGAGTGTGGACATCAGAAAAATGCCCCATTTGTAAAACATCATATGCATAAGTACGAGGGACATTTTCCAATTTGGGTAGCGGTTGAATTGTTTACTTTCGGAAATCTTTCATCTCTCTACAGCATAATGAAGAAAGAAGATCAGCAGGTGGTTGCTGACCTGTACAACACAGATCGTAAATACCTCGGAAGCTGGATACTTGCTCTTGTAGAAATAAGAAATATCTGTGCTCATTATAGCCGGTTATACAACATGCCACTAAAGCAGACTCCGTATCTGTACTCCGAATATCGGAAATATCGTAGAGGATCTATGAACAAGATTTTCCCTGTTCTGCTTGTAATCAAACGCATGCAAGATGACAGAGATCTGTGGAAGTCGTTTGAAAAAAATCTTGAGGGTCTGTTTGACGAATACAGAGATGTTATTAACCTTTCCTTTATAGGTTTTCCAAAAAGAATGGAAATTGGTATTGTCAGAATAGTCACATCACACAAAAATATAATTATTAAAGGCGTCCTTAAACAGAGTTCCTTCCTTTTTTCTCCACAGTGAGATTGTCACAAACTGAGATGTGGGCATATGATATAATTGTGCAAAATATAAAATAGAGGATGAAGGAGAAAGAAAAATGAATAAAAGATATTATGCAGCAGGACTGCTTGTAGCACTGGGATCGGTCGTCCTGATCGGTTGCGGCACCGGTCAGACCGGTATGGGAAGTGCGGATAAGACAGAGGGAATGGCAAGCGAATTGAGTGGAAGTGCAATGAGTGCGGAGAAGGTAGCAGGCGCAGGGGAGATGGCGTCAATGGGCACGGGGTCTTCTGAGAAAGAGGTCGAAGAAAGTGCGGATGCACAGACGGATGCGAGCGTGCAGAACATTGATCAGGAAACGGCAAAAAGATGATGGAGAAGGATGACGGACATATCATCTTAGATGTCAGGACAAAGGAAGAGTATGCGGCAGGCCACATTCCGGGAGCGATCAACTTGCCAAATGAGGACATCCAGGACCAGAAGCCGGAGGTTTTGCCGGATACGGATCAGATCATCCTCATCTACTGCCGTAGCGGACACCGTGCAGGCCTGGCAGCAGAAAAAGCTGGCAAAGCTGGGATACAAAAAGCTTTATAACTTCGGTGGTGTGAATACCTGGACGGGAGAGCTGGTCAAGTGATTCTCCCATGAAAGAGATTAGAAAAATCTTTCTCGAAATGAGATCGTGGTAATTCTCTTTTAAAGCCGGATGGAATGATGCGATCGATGCAATCACCGATCAGGATCCATCTTACTCTTGACGAATCGGACGAGGTTTGGCACCATGGAGAGGAAAGGAGTAATGGAGATGAAAAATAAATTTAAATGGCATAGTTTCTGGGCTTGCCTTGCACTGATTGGGATTGTGGGCGCAATGATCAGCGGACACCGGATGATTCACAAACCCGGAGATAAGAGCAGCGAGTCATAAAACGCAGCGAGGTCAAAAAAATGGCGCATGCAGGAGCGCGGTAAGTGTAGCAGCGCAAGAAGTATGAAAACGCATGAAGTATGACAAAGTAAGAAGTATGACAACGCATGAAGCACGACAACGCATGAAGCAAAACGACAGGGACGATTGCAGAGAAGGCAATCGTCCTATTTTTTTAGAGAAGATTCCGCAAGGCGACGTAGAGGAGGGTGCCGGCAAGGACGGAGAGGATGGTATTCTTTTTCCAGAGATGAATGAGAGCGGTAAAGAGACAGCCGGCGACCAGGGAAAGGCGAAGAGAGGTGCCTCCCGTCACGATGCTGCGGGTAGAGTAGATGAGCAGGATCGCCATGATGGAGGGAGGCAGCAGTTCTCCCAGTCTGGATAGGGAGGGAGACAATTTTTTCCCACGCAGAGCCAGAAACGGAAGCGATCTCCAGAAGTAGGTGACCAGAATGCAGAGGAAAAAGGGCAATCAGGGCAGAAGATTTACTCATGCGGAACCTCCTTTTGTGCGGGGGGCATTGGCGGATTTCTTTTCCCGTAGATCAAAAGAAGGACGCAGCTTACGAGGAGGGAGGGGAGAAGGAAACGCTCCGGCCCCAGGATGCATAGGAATAAAAGGGAGAGGGAAGCGCCGATCATGGCCGGGAGGCGATTGTCTGCGTTCTTCCACTGGTCCAGAACAATGGTGACAAAGAGAGAAGTCAGGGCAAAGTCAATCCCCTTGATGGACGACGGGATGAAGTCGCCGGCAAAGCACCCGGCCATCGTTCCGAGAATCCAGGAGAGGTGGGCGAGGGTTCCCATCATCAGCTGCGCTCTCACCGGCTCCACCCCTTCGGGATAATCTCGGATCGAACTGAAAAGGGCATAGGTTTCATCGGTCATGATGTGGATCAGATAAGGCTTTGTTCGCCCGGCCTTCCGAAAGCTGTTAAGAAAAGAAATCCCTGTAAAACACCTGCCTGCTGGACAGGGAAGAGGGCGGTGATGAAAACGGTCAGAATAGGTGCACCGCCACTTAGAAAGGAAACGAGGACAAATTGCAAGGCGCCGGTATAGAGAAAGACGGACATTGCAAGCGCCCAAGAAAGCCCCAACCCGCCTGGCGCATCAAAAGACCGAAGGCGGTTGCAACGAAAAAGTAGGAGATCATAATCGGAAGCGTTTTTATAAAAGGCGAATCGAAGCGTTTTTGCATGACTTGCAGTATGAGGGAAAAGAGGATTTCTGTCAATCGGGAAGGCACATTTTTTTCAGGAAGCTTACACGCAGGCGAGGTGGTGCAAAATGCAATTCGTATCTTGTACCGATACGATACAAGAAGCGTAGAGGCGGGATTTTTACTTAGAAGTGATATTTTTAGAAGTGACAAAATGTCACTCTTATAGAAAAACTGAATCGTATTGAGAGCACCGTTTGGAAGATCAAGAAATAATCATTTAAAGGAGAAAAAAACGAGCGAGAAGGAACAAATCGAAACTTAGAACCATTATTTAGAGAAAAAGTCTCTAAATGAGTAAAAAAATATTGAATGTCGGCAGTAGAAACAATATAATGAAAGCGCACCTTGAAAGGAGGCGCTTATTATGTTGGTCAAATTATCTGTAGAGAACTTTAAATCTTTTGATCAGAAGGAAGAATTATCCATGATTTCTTCCAGTAAGATGCAGGGAAATAAGAGTCATCGCGTGAAGATCAAGCAGACGCAATTGCTGAAAAAAATGCAATTGTTTATGGAGCAAATGCTTCCGGTAAATCCAATCTCGTGGAGGCATTTGCTTTTTATAAAAACATGTTTTGATGGAAGGACTGCCGGTTGGATCAACAAACGATTTCAGCAGGAATCGTCAGGAGAATAAAAATCGTGACAGCGTATTTGAAATCCAATTTACAGTAGGTGATATTTTTTATGCCTATGGTTTCTCCGCAATACTCAGTCAAAGAAAGATTACGGAGGAATGGTTGTATGAACTGATGCAGGACGGAAGTGCGCACCAGCTGTTCTTAAGGGAAGGTAGCGCTGCACCGGTTCTTGGTGAAAGGGTAAAGCTGTCAGCCTCTGAGAAGAGCAGATTCCGTGTCTATTCAGAGGACTTTGCCGGACAGGATGCACAGCTGTTTTTGACGGAAATGAACCGTGGAAAGAGATATCCGGAAAATTCGAAGATGATATTTTTTTGTAGATGCTTTCAGCTGGATCATGAATCACATCATTGTTATCAATCCTGACATTGGTATATCAAATACGGAAGCGTACTATAATGATGAGTCCCTGGATCATATCAGTAAACTGATTCAAACCTTTGATACCGGAGTTACTGAAATAAAGACAAGGAAGATCACAATCGACGAGATGGGCAAGATGATTCCAGCAGAAGTTGTTCAGGGTATTTTTTCCCAACTAAAAGCACAGCTTCAGATGAGCAACCTTTCAAGTATGCAAATGACCTGGAGGGTGGGGGAAGGATTCTTCAACATACGCATGAAAGAGGGGGAAGAACCCGAGATTTCCACTCTTGTACTCAGGCATGGAAAAATCAGTGTTTGACTTTCAGTTTTTCCGAGGAGTCGGATGGAACAAAGAGGTTGTTTGATTTGATAGATATGCTGCTCACAGAGCGTCCGGATACAGTGTTTGTTGTGGATGAGTTGGAGCGCAGCTTGCATCCAAAGCTTACAGAACATTTCCTGAGACTTTTTATGGAGGCTCATGATGGTATGAGAATGCAGCTTGTCTTTACGACACATGAGGATACAATCATGGATCAGAGTCTTTTCCGCAGAGATGAGATATGGTTTGTGGAAAGAAACGCTGATAATGCCAGCAAGATTTATTCTCTGGACAGATTCAAGGAAAGATATGACAAGAAACTGAGTAAGGCCTATCTCGAGGGAAGATATGGAGCGATTCCTGTGTTCAGGCAGTTTTCTTTTCGGAAGGGAGAATAAAAATATGCCTGTGCATACATACACGAATTGGAACCAGCGCCCATCAGATCAGGAAGAGCAGATAGAGCCATTTAGGAAGTATTTCTTTATTTGCGAGGGTGCAAATACGGAGACTTTCTACTTTGAGCATCTGATCGATTTAAGAAAAGAGTTGGGAATCCATCCATTGATCGATATCAGGTTATGGGAAAAAACAGAAGAAGACAAAAATATTTCCTTTGCCAAAAGGCTTGTTGAGTTTGCTGAAGAACAAAAACAGAATCCGGACAATGGCTTTGACGCTGAGAGAGATAAGATGATCATTGTTTTTGACGGCGATATCTTTGAGGAAAAGGTTCAAGGATATGATGAGCTGATTGCGGCAATCGAGAAAAATGATATAGCCGCGGTGACCAATCCCAATTTTGAACTTTTCCTGATACTTCATGTGGAGGGGAGCTATGGAAAGTACATCAAAGGCCATGAGAAAGAGTTTCTGACAGTAGACGATGGTGGTAGATACAGTCATGCTTATTTTGTTCTTCTTGAGCTTACAAAGATGAATGCAAAAAAGAATCCGGCGATAGGAAATCTTGCTGAGAATGTGCTTGTGGCAATAGAGCAAGAGAAAAAACTGAATCAGGAAATTCACAATCTAAAGGGAAATGTAAGCAGTAATGTTGGAAAGATTATCGAGGAAATAATAAACGAGAAGCCGGATATTTAAGGCAGAGTAAGTGTGGAAGTAGTTTTTTTCCTAGAAGATTAAGAACATGAGAGAAATCGCAGCATCCAGCCTGGGGATTTTTTTAAAAGCATTTCCGGATGGAGCAATCATCGATGAAGCACAGAAGGTACCGGAAATTTTTGATGCCATCAAGCTTGTGGTGGACAGTGGAGAATATCAGCCTGAAAAAAATACATTCTTACCGGGTCCAGTCAGTTTCGATTAAGAGAAAAACATTACGGATCGCATGGCAGGAAGGATTGCGCTGCTCATATGTTTGCAAATATGCGCATTCAGAAGCGGTCAGCTGGTCAATTATGATGACATTTCCAGAAATATCGGTGTTTCTGCCGTTACCGTAAAATCGTGGTTATCTATATTGGAAGCCTCCTATGTCATTCATTTTTTGGAACCGAATTCCAGCAATTTAGGAAAAAGTATTATCAAAACACCGAAACTTTATTTTTATCGATTCCGGACTCATGTGTTATCTGCTTCGCGTGGATACCAAAGAAGAGCTTTTACTGGATGACCACAAAGGGGCTGCGGTTGAGACGATGGCTGTCTCGGAACTTCTAAAGAGCAGGTGGAATACCGGGAAAAAGGCGAACCTGACTTTTTACAGAGATAAAAACGGTTTTGAGGTAGATACCATTGCAGATTGGAAAAAGAGTTATACGATCGAAGTGAAGAGCAGTAGCGATCCGGAGAAAAAGATGTCGTCCAGCGTCCGAAAATATGTTAACCTGCGGTCCGATGGGACTGCTGGTCAGGTGTATTATTTAGGGGACCTGACCTGTGAGGTGGACGGCGTGAAATATGTATCCTGGAAGGACTGGGGCGCGTGAGAGCTTAGGCGGGTTCTGATCAGTGACAGTTTATCATACAGAAAGCATACGACCATGAGGGAGTACGACTACCCACATGGTCGTTATTTTTTTATGCCGGCTGGGGGCAGGGGAGCAAGATCGTTGTCATAAGGTGGCAGAGATCTCTAAAGATGAATGTTATAAAAGTATTCGTTTATGAGAAGGGTTGAGAATGAGGCAGCAGATCGGAAGTAGGGTCTACTGCTTTTCAATTTATTAAAGTTTAAGAGAGTCCTTAAGCGCGGGAGTACTTAGTATATGCGAGCAAGAGTGAAGAAAATAATAGAATCATACCGGTGCCCTAAGCTAAGACGAATTGTATTAGTGGGGGACATCGAGGTGTGGGAATGGACTTGGATTATCTAATGTGAACAATAATGAAAGTTTGTGATTGAGCAAATCAAACAAATCGAAACAAATTTCTTTTGTGAATCGGTTGCAAAAACAAAGGACAATAAATGATAAAAAAATAACGAAAGAATAAACGATGGAAATATATAAATTGACGAAAATATGGGGGAGTAACATGATAATAAGTTGAATTAGATAAGATAATCAGAATTTGCTGAGAATAATTAAGTTATATTGCAAAATAATCAAAAAAATTCCGTAACCAAATGATTGTGAGGGTTAACATGAGAATCGTGATTGGGTGCGATCCAAATGCAGAATTCGGAAAAAGAAATTTGTACATATATCAGAGAGAAGGGATATGGGGAGATTACGGATTTGGGTAGTGAAGATCCTATTTACGCCAACGTTGCAATAAGAGTCGGAGAGATGGTAGCAGGTGGAGAATATGACTGTGGAATATTAATGTGTGGAACAGGAATTGGAGTGTCTATTGCAGCTAATAAGGTGGAAGGTGCCTATGCTGCACTCTGTGCGGACGTATATTCTGCACAACGCGCAAGATTGAGCAATGATGCAAATATTTTATGTATGGGTGTATTTACGACAGGGAACGCTGTAAGAAAACTGATTGTAGATGCGTTTCTTGCAGAAAAGTTTATTCATGGGTGCCCATCACAGGCTAAAGTGGATCGATATAAAGAATATGACAGGATTAAAAGGCAAGGTGTGAAAGATTTGCAAGGGGGCTAAGACAATGAAGTATCTTCTAGGAATTGATTATGGGACGGGGGGAGCAAAAGCCTGCATTACAGATGAAGAGTTGAATGTACTGGCTTATGCATTCAGAGAATACGCACTGTCACCGCTCAACCAGGGTGGTCTGAGCATTATGCAAGCAATTACTGGCCGATAACATGCGATCTGATTCAAGAGTGTCTAAAGAAAAGTAAAGTAGATCCCACCTCAATTGTCGGGATCTCCACATCAGCTGCTCTGCCTTCCTTTGTTATGGTGGACAAAGAAGGTCACGTCATAGGCAATGCATTTAATTTGATGGATCGAAGAGCAATCAGAGAGATTGAGTATGTAAAAAGAAAAAGTTGGCGAAAAAAAGGATATTGGATCTAACAGCGAATCGGCTTGAAGATCAGCCATCTTTGTTAAGTCTGCTCTGGGTAAAGAATAATCGTCCGGAGGAATATCGGAGAATTCATAAAATTCACACGATCAGCAGTTTTATTAAGTACAAGCTGACCGGCCAGGAGAATATCAATTACAGCGAGGGACCGCTCTATGGCCTGGCGTATAACATAAGGAATAATCGGTTCGAAAAAAATATTTTAGACTGTTTGGGAATAGACCTATCGATTTTACCCAACATAGTGGCTTGTGATGAGGTGGTTGGTTATGTAACGAAAAATGCTAGTAGCGAGACGAGACTTGCCGTTGGAACTCCGGGTTGCAGGGGGCAGGTGGATGCGTGCGCAGGGTGGCTAGGGGAGGTGCCACCAAAGTTGGAGACGTCCAGATGAATCTGGGGACATGCGGTAACTTTGGCGTAATTCATGATAGTAAAGATTTTATGGATTCAATGATTAATTGCGCCTATACAGTGGATCTCGAAAAAAAACTTTGTTGTGATTCCCACTACTACTACGGGAGGACAATTGATCAGGTATATGAGGGATCAATTCTCGCCGTTAGAAAGAGCGGTCGAGAGGGAAGCAGGGATAAGTGCTTATGATCTGCTGAATTATGAAGCAGAAAAAGTTCCTGCCGGATGTGAGGGATTGATCGTTCTCCCTTATTTAATGGGGGAACGAACACCCTTATGGGATGTGTCAGCAAGAGGGGTTGTATTTGGATTATCTCTAAACCACGGAAAAGGACATGTGGTCCGTGCCATGATGGAAAGCGTGGCGTTTGCGTTATATAGTTCGTACGAATTATTAAAAGACAAGCTAGAAATTATCAACTATCCGATTGTCATGAATGAAGGTGGTGCGAAAAGTGTGCTTTGGAGAAGGATCATAACAAATGTATTTAATGTTCCTACTGTCTTGCTGAAAAATAGGACAGGTGCACCCTATGGAGATTGCATTCTTGCAGGGAAAGCAGTTGGGGTGTTTAAAGATTTTGCAGTTGCAACAGAACATGCTGAGTATGTCGAGATGATGGAACCGGATCAAAAAGCTCATGAAGTGTATATGAATTATCATAAGCTATTTAAAAAGCTGTACACAGATCTAAAGGATGACTTCAAGGAACTATCGGTGCTGAGAGAGGTATAAAACGTATAGGGTATAGGTGGGGGAAGAGATGGATAGAGCATGCTTTGGTTTACTGGTAACAACAAGGGGGTTCTTTAATCCTGCAATTGCCAAGATCGGAAGACAAAGACTGATTAGTAAGTTGCAGGAAAAGGGGCACCAGTTAGTGGTGTTGAGCGAAGAGGAAGGAAAGTTCGGCTGTGTAGAGTCCTACGATGATGCTCTCGTTTGCGCGAATAAATTTAAACAATACAGAGACGAGATAGATGGAATTTTAATTAGTGCGCCGAACTTTGGAGATGAAGTAAGTACAGTGAATGCAATTCGATTGTCGGAGCTGGATGTACCAATCATGGTGCATGCATTTGACGATGAATTAAATCACCTCGATTTAGCGAACCGAAGAGATTCATTTTGTGGGAAGCTGTCGATCTGTTCAAACTTGAATCAGTTTGGCATCAAGTTTACGAATACCCACTTGCATACCTGTGATCCTGATAGTGATGAGTTTATGAATGATCTAGATTATTTTGATTCGGTTTGTAAGGTGAGAAGGGGACTAAGGGGGGCAAGAATTGCGCAGTTTGGCACTAGACCGGCAGCATTTCAAACAGTTAGATTCTCCGAGAGATTGCTAGAAAGATCAGGAATTACGGTTATACCAGTTGATCTAGCAGAGGTAATAGAACGGTCAAAAACCATGAAAGATCATGATCAAATTGAGAAGGTGGTCAACGAAATCAGAGATTATGGAAATGTTCCTACCTGCATATCAGAGGATAATGTACAGAAGTCAGCAAAGTTATTTTTAACTATTCGAAAATTCATGGAATTAAATCGTTGCGATGCAGGAGCTTTCCAGTGTTGGGATTCTATTCAGAAGTATTATGGGTGCGCATCTTGCTTACCAATGAGCATGTTGAGTCAGATTGGTAAATCCATGTCGTGTGAGACAGACGTGATGGGAGCAATTTCCATGTTGGCATTACAATATGCATCGGGAAGTGCATCCGCATACTTAGACTGGAATAATAACTATGCAAATGATCGAAACAAATGCATTATGATTCACTGCGGAAATTACCCCAAGGACTTCTTTGCCAGAGAGATTGAAATTTCTAATCTGGATATTTTAGGTGCGTCACTCGGAGAGGAGAAATGCTTCGGGGCGTGTAAGGCGGTGGTAGCACCGGGACCCATTAGTTATGCAAAAGTGACTACCGATGATATAGCCGGAGAAATCAAAGCGTATGTGGGAGAAGGAAATGTAACGGATGATCCGGTTGATACGAAAGGGGCTCCTGCGGTGGTTCATATTCCAAACCTTCAGCAACTTATGAACTACATCTGTATGAACTCATTTGAACACCACGTTGCGATGAATCGTTCAAATGTAGCTGATGCTCTGAAAGAGGCATTGCAGAATTATATGGGATGGAGGGTTTATAGACATCATTAATCCGGGGTCTCTGAGCTGGCATACCTAAAGGATAAATAATTGGAGGGGAAAATGATATACAAGCTGTCTGAATTACAAAAAATTGCAAGAGAGAATAGATTTGCAATCCCTCACGTATTGGGAGGGAATCTTGAAATGACCTATGGGGCAATTAAGGCCGCACAGGAGATGGAATCTCCACTAGCGCTTGGATTTGCACCCGAAGTATTTGCAAGCCTACCAATGGCTATGGTGATGCCTGCAATTATGAACGCAGCTCGTGAAGCCAATATCCCGATTGCGGTTCAGTTAGAGCATGGCAAGAGTTATGAACAGGCAGCAGAAGCAATTTCGCTTGGAGCCATTTCTGTAATGTATGACGGTTCAGACCTAACCTATGAAGACAATGTGAGAAACACGGCAGAAGTTGTAAGGATGGCGCACGCTTTTGGAGCCTGTGTGGAGGCGGAGTTGGGACATGTGGGTGGTTCTGCAGTTAGGGGAACGTCTAACACATCTTTAGGAAAAAAGACGGATCCTGATCTGGTAGTAGACTTTGTAAAGAGAACGGGAGTAGATACGCTGGCGGTTTCATTTGGAAATGTGCATGGTCATTATCAAGGGCCGGTTGATATTGACACCGATTTGGTCCGAATGATCACAAAGGTCACGGATGTTCCATTAGTGATGCATGGGGGATCTGGTCTTCCGGATGAAGTATATAGGGGAATTGTAGAAGCAGGAATCAGTAACATTCATTTTTTTATTCCGGTGTTGTCAAAGATATATGGTCGGAGCTGAAAAGGAAAAGTCGGACCGGAAGATTTGTTCCCTCCTTTTTCACGAGATTGTGTCATACAATATTGATTTTTTTGAAGAGAAGACATAATTCAATTGCTGGGAAGTGAGAATATGATCAAGTGCTTCAGTTACTAGAAAAATATTTTAATCCTATTTAAAAGAGAGGGGGAAGGCAATGATGGGCAAGGAGTTCAAAAATGTCAAAAATTCTGTCGGTAGTTGTGCTCTCAGCAACTATGATTTTGATGGGATGTGGAAGCAGTTCACAACCCGGACAGGCTGAGGGGAGTCATAGTGCAGGAGACAAGCCTGTAACCATACGGTTTGCGCATGGATGGGCAGCCTCTGGAGATACTGCTGTGGGCGCAGAGTACATAAAAAAATTTAAGGAAGACAACAAGGATACAATCAATTTGGTGGAGGAAGTGGTGGCGGGAGATGAAATGCTAACCAAAATAAAGGTAGATCTTGCCGCAGATAATCTTCCAGATGCATGGATGTACTGGGGATCTATGGTGGACTGTGGAAGTTTGATCAGGTCGGGACTATTGGCGGATGTCGGAGAATACTTCAAGGAGTCCAAAAACTGCAAAAATGAGTGATTACCCAGAATCTATGTTCGATTCGTTTAAGTTTAACGGAAAGGCATATGGAATCCCGACTGAATCCTACGTTGGATTTTGGTTTTGCAATAAAGAGCTCTTTGAGAAGTACAATTTGGATTATCCCAAAACGTATGAGGATCTGATCAAAGTAGCGAAAGTCTTTCACGAAAATGGAATTGTCCCACTTGCAATGGGAAGCAAAGGAGGGAACCCCTCACACTTTTTCTTGAGTGAACTATTTTGTCAGTACAAAGGTGCGAAAGAAAATTTCGCAAGGCTGTCCAATGAATGGAAAATTGACGACGCAAATTTTAAAAAGGTTGCCGATCTCATTTTGGATATGAAAAAAAACAATGTGTTTCCATCAGATACAGTTGCAAACGGAGACTGGGGGCCCAGCTTTGCATTGTACAACGAAGGAAAGGCGGCAATGGTTTATACCATGACATGGATGCTCACCGCATTAAGTAGTGAGACAGAAGCTAAGACGGTACTTATTAATGCACCTCGTTTGCCCGGTGCAGATGTGGACCCTTCCACGTTTGTAAGCAGCAATAGCACATACGGAATGGTAATAAACGCTAAGTCCTTTGCAGACCCTGTAAAAAGGAAGGCACTCGTTAAATTGGCGGATATGTTTACATCCGACGAGTGGGTAGAAAATATGTTCTATAAAACCGGAATGCTCAATGCAAAGACGATTAAGATTGATGAAAGTAAAATGACGAAGCCAATTCTTTTTACAGTGGTTGATGATGCCAGTAAGAAAGAAAAGATGTCCTGCCATTGGCTAGCTTATCCTGATGGGGAACCGTTTTATTACTTTACAGATAGGTTAGATGAGCTATTTGCGGGCTCTATTTCGGCAGATGAATTTGTGAGTCGATGCCAGAAGTCGTTAGATGAGGCAAAAGAGGAACAGTAAGAATATGCGCAAGAGCAGGAGACCACTATGAAAAAGATGGGCTTAAAGAAGGGGGATATATTTTTTTCAGCGGCATTTCTTAGTCCGGCACTGATATTGTATATGGGACTCATCATACTTCCTATTCTAATGTCCGGTTATATTTCGCTGACCAAGTGGAACGGAGTCGGTATACCGGAATTTGTCGGACTGAGAAATTTTAATAAAATTTTTCACGATTTGGATTATTGGACATCCTTCACAAACACCTTACAAGCCATAGTTTTCTCCCTGCTCTTGCAGTTGCCGCTGGGTTTGATATTTGCGTATCTACTCAGCAGAATAAAACTGGGATATAAATTTTTTCGATCGATATATTTTCTTCCAACAGTCATATCGCCTACGGCAATTGGAACAATGTTTCTGATTCTGTTTAATGGGAATCTTGGGCCGTTAAATACTTTTCTGCGAAAATGTAGGGCTTCCGACTCGGGATTGGCTTTCGGATCCCAAAACGGTTTTGTATGCAGTGATGTTTCCGATGATTTGGCAGTACATAGGCCATTACGTCATTATTTTCCTTGCGGGAATACAGTCGATCCCCGAAGATATTTTAGATAGTGCGAGAATTGACGGAGCGAATTCATCCACTATCTTTTTCAGAATCATTATTCCTATGTTGAGAAATCTAATCGGCGTCTGTATTGTACTTTGTTTTACTGGAAGCGTAAAGGCTTTCGACCAAGCATATGTGATGACAGGAGGCGGACCTGGAGTAAAATCGTCCTATCTTGCCGTTCGAATGTATGAACGGGCATTCACTAACAATAAATTGGGAGAAGGGACAGCAATAGCCATTACAATGCTCGTGTTTTCACTGGTGTTCACATTAGTCTTCAACAAGCTGAATGATCATGACAGTATCGAGTATTGAGATTGCAAATAGAAAAGGATTTTACGATGAAGAAAAAACTGAATTTGGGTTATTGGAGTCCTTTGAAATACCTTGTTCTAATATTTGCTGCGGGCTTGTGTTTAATCCCATTCATATGGGTGGCTTTAAGTTCCGTGAAGGAAGATGGTGAAATCTACAGCAATTCGTTTGGCCTGCCGAAAGTCTGGGTTTGGAAAAACTATAGTGATGCTTGGAAGGGTGCGCAGGTTGCACTTAGCTTCATGAATAGCATTGCATATTCATTCGTGGCGGTTGGAACTCTGATTTTAATATCATCAATGGCTGCGTATATCTTGGCAAGAGTTTGGAAAAGCCAGAAGATGTATAATTTTTTTGCTCTGGGAATTATGATCCCCGTTCATGCAATTATCATTCCATTACTAATGATTTATAGAAGACTGGGAATGGTCAATACGAGACCGGGTATTACCGTAGCGTATATCGTGTCGGAACTTTCGTTCAGTATATTTATATTGGTTGCTTTTATGCAGACGTTGCCAAGAGAGTTGGAAGAAGCAGCACAGATTGATGGTAGTTCGAGAAGTGGGACCTTTTTCAAAATCATACTGCCCATATCCAAGCCAGGTGTTGCAACAATAGGAGTCTTTGCATTTGTAAATTCTTGGAATGACTTACTTTTGGCACTTGTTTTAACTTCTAGTCCCGAACTGAAAACGTTAAATTTGGCCTGCTTTAATCTAAGAGGAATGTATGTGCAGCATTACGGACTGATTACAGTGGGTCTAATGATCATGATTATTCCTGTAATTGTGATCTACATTGCCTTCAAGAACAGATGGTGAAGGGTATGACAGCGGGGGCCGTGAAGAGCTGATTATTCTAAGTAAAAGAGGTTGATAGAGCCCATGAGCGGATTAATAAATCATAATCAGGTGGTAGAGCAATGGGGGTTATTTGAGCTAAGTCTTCATTCAGAAGCGGAGTATGACAATCCCTATAGAGACTGTGATGTTAAGGCCATTATTTCTTATGGAAGTGATAGTGCTTCTATAAGTGGATTTTACGACGGAGAAGGAAATTGGATCATTCGTTACATGCCGGAGAAGGAAGGGTTATATCATTTTGTAACGGCCTCTGCGGACATGGAGATGGATGGTTTGACGGGCTCATTTGAGTGTATCAAGTCATCAGATGGAAATCATGGAAGAGTTCGAGTCTCTGAGATGTTTCACTTTTCATACGATGATGGCACGCCTTTCTTTGTGGTAGGAACGACCGCATACGGATGGACGTATCGGCCGGAACAAGTTCGAAGGGATACACTTGAGTCCTTTGAAAGATATGGGTTCAATAAGGTTAGGATGTTGCTTTACGCCTAAGTATTACCATGGAGAGGATGGAGATGTAGATATATCTTATGATCCGGAGGTGTTTCCGTTCGAAGGAGACGCAGGTAAGTTTGATTTTAGTAGATTCATCCCAGAATACTTCCGTAATTTTGAGGAACGTATTTTAGAATTGATGGATAGAGGGATAGAAGCAGAAATTATTCTGTTTCATTCTTACGATTTTGGAAAGTATAACATTGATCAGATGAATGAAGAGGAGGCGTTGTATTTCCTGAATTATGTAATTCGCCGGTTCAGTGCCTTCCGTAACATCTGGTGGTCACTAGCGAACGAGTACGATGTTTCAGTGGAACAGTCAGAGACGGGAAAGCCGATTGTCAGAACGAGAACGCAAAAGAGAAACTGGGATGTCGTAGGTGAATATATCAAGGCGCATGATCGTTATCAGCATTTGAGATCTATTCACAACTATCCATCAGGGCAAATCTATCCGGATAGACCATGGATGACTCACGTGTCTTATCAGCACCCCAATACATACGATTTATTGCGAGACCTCAAGAACCAATATCACAAGCCGGTCATCAACGACGAATATCAATATGAAGGGAATGTAAAGTACGAGTGGGGGAACAGCAGTGCGGAGGAGGTAGTGTTTCGCCATTGGCTGTCTTTTATGGCTGGAGGGTATGCAACGCACGGAGAGGCATATAAAACGGAAGACAATAATAGAGACATATTTTGGACCTATGGCGGGAAGATGCAAGGTATTAGTGCAAGAAGAATCTTATTTTTAAAGCAAATTGCACTTGATTGTGACTTCCAACATTTATCAGTGGACTGGAGAAACACGGACGGAATCAACTACTTTTCTATTTGCAAGAATGATGAATTTTTTTTGATTTTCGCACGAAATACGCTCCTGAATAAACGGATTTATCCAGGGAATGCGATAAAAGGACAATATCGTTATCGAGTTGAAGAGTTCGACGTATGGAATTGTAGAAAGACGAAAGAATACGAAATTGACGAGCAAACAGCATTCATTCCGAGAGAATGGATGCTCCTGAAGCTAACAAAGCGGCAAGGTAAAGAATAGAAGGGGGGGGATACACAATGAAGAGTGTAATGATCTTAGGGGGTCCCGGGAACATATCTGAGTCTACGGTAAGATATTTTATAAACAAAGGGATACCAGTAGCCACATTGACACATGCAACGACAAATCTATTGGGGATGGAAGATCAGCTCAAAGTATATAGAGGGGACCGGAATGAAGAGCAGGACATCTTGCATGCTTGTAACGATTTTGATCCGGAAGTCGTGATTGATTTCTGTTGCTTCGAACCGTTTCAGGCGGAACTGGCAGTAAAATCATTTAAGAAGACAAAAGTACGTCGGTATATATTTATTAGCACTGTAGATGTTTATGGGTATCCGCTTAGCAATCTTCCGATGAGAGAAAGCGATCCATGGGGCGAACCGAATTGCAAATATGCGTCAGATAAAAAGATATGTGAAGGAATATTCAGGAGTGGATTTGCTACAGGAACGCCTTATTTGACCATAGCAAGACCAGCGTATTCGATGGGAAAGAGCTTTGCACTGTCGGCATTCGAAAGAAATAGAGGGAAAAATATTGTATCGAGGATAAGAGAGGGAAAAGGAATCTATGTGCCAGGAGATGGAAATGCTCTATTACAGACCGGAGCTGCATATAATACAGGATTAATGATCGCTAGGATTGCAGAAAACGACATCAGTATTAATAAAGATTACACATGTGGGCATAACGCTTTCAATACACAGAATGAATATATAGAAGCATTCGCAAAAGTAATTGGCAAGCCAGCGAAGCTGGTTCATATCCCAACCGATTTTCTGTTTAGTCTGGGGAGACAGGAGGTGGATGCAAGCATCTTGAGGGATTTGACGATCCATAATCTTTATTTTTTTCCGTGGAAAAATTCAAAAATGATTTTTCCAGATTTTTGTTTGGGAATATGATATTGAGGATGCAGCGAGAGATTTTATTAAACATCAGGAGGAAAAAGGGACCTTTGATCATTCTTTTGAGAATGAATTTGAGGATGATATTGTGGAGCTGTGGGAATCAGAAATGGCTTCGTTAAACAAAAGTACTTAATACATTTGCAAAGAAATAGGAAAAGGAGAAGGGTTCAACCAAATGGGAAGATACGATTATAGATTGACAAGCGAAAAAAGAAAAGAATATGCAGAACATCTTATGCCGGCATTTCGTAAACCTGGTGGTTTTGAGTTAAAAAGTGGCAAAGGAATTTACTTAGAAGCAGCAGATGGTAGGAGATATATTGATTTCACTGCAGGAATGTTCTCCTGTATTTTGGGATATGGAAATGAGGAGATTGCAGAAGCGGTATATGAGCAGGCAAAAAAGCTTACGATTGTGGCGCCGCTCCATCAAACAGATATAAGATACCAAGCCTATCATAAAATTGCTTCCATTGCGCCTAAGAACTTAAATCGTATATCGTTCAGTGTGGGGGGAGGTTCGGCAATTGAATCTGCTATGAAGGTCGCCATGAAGAATGTAGAGAATGCAGACAATTTCGTGACGATGGTTGGCGGATATCATGGAACATCTATGGGGGCTATTAGTGCAACGTTCCTTACGAGTCGAAGTGCATCCGATCATATCGCCAATCCTGCGGTCTATGATTTTGCAAGACATGCACTTAAGAATTGCATTAGAGTTCCACGTCCTTATATGTACCGAAATCCGTTCCAGGGTACCAATATTAACTACATTGACTTTTGTGTAGACATGGTTAGACAAGCAATCGTTAACACAGCGATAGGACGTGTGGCTGGAGTCATCGTGGAGCCCGTACAGTCAGCAGGTGGGCAAATTGATTTTTCGCACGATTATCTACGAAAATTACGAGGAGTTTGCGATGAATTCGGCATACTCTTGATCTTTGATGAAATTCAGACCTATGCAAGGACGAATCAATTTTTTGCCGCAGAGTATTATGGAGTCGAGCCAGACATTATCGTGTTTGCCAAAGGAGTGGGAGGAGGAATTCCGATTGCCGGAATCATTATCCACGATAAGTTAAGGGGATTTGAAGATTTGATGGAAGATATGCATACTTTCCAGAACAACCACCTTTCCTATGCGGCCGCATTAAAAGCAATAGAAATAATCGAAAGAGATCACCTTTTAGAAAATGTAGAAAAAATCGGGGATTACTATCGTTCAAGATTACATGAAATGCAGACTGAATTCCCCGAAATCGGTGATATTAGAGGTCCGGGCCTAGCAATAGGTGTGGAGATGGTAGCAGATCCTGTATCTAAGAAGCCTCTTTCAAATGAATTGCTAAAGGAAATCTTTCAAAATGCGATAGATGAGGGCTTATTTATACAATTGGCAGAGAATGTCATTAAGATTAAACCAGCTATCATCATCTCCAAGGAAGAGGCGGAAGAATCGATGGATATGTTGGAGAGAGCGTTTCGTAAAGCCCTACGGAAGTAGTTTGCATTTCAGATCATGTGACTGCGGAGAGAAAAGAGGTGACTGAATGGATGCAATTGTAAAAACAACCTTCAGGAGAAGTAGATTTAATTCAGGTTTCGGAACCGGCTTGTTTAGAAGACGAAGTGAAAATAGAGGTAAAGGCTTGTGGCGTTTGTCTCGACAGATCTTCATATAGTAGCAGGGAGCTATCCGTGGGAGAAGGGGGTGACGCTTGGGCATGAATACAGTGGCCAAGTAGTCGAGATCGGACCTAAGGTCACGAAATTCAAGGTGGGAGATAAGGTAGCAGCTTGTAGTGGACGGTGGCTTTTGCGAGGTATGCAGTCAAAAGAGAAGATGGCTGGCTATTTAAGCTACCGGAACAAATTGAATTTGAGGAAGCAGCTTTTGCTTGAGCCTTTGGCGGCGGCAGCGAATAGTGTATTTAATAGATCGTCTATCAAACCGGGTGATATCGTATTGATCGAAGGACCTGGAACCATGGGAATCTTTGTTCTACAATGTGTGAAACTTATGGGGGCCACGGTGATTATGAGTGGTACGTCACGGGATGAACATAGACTAAAGCTGGCAAAATCGCTGGGGGCAGACTATGTGGTGGATGTCCAAAAAGAGGATCTACAAGCGGTCATTGCGGATATAACAAGCGAGGTGGGAGTGGATTTGGTGTTCGAGTGTACAGGAGCACAGGTGGCATTGAGCGTAGGTCTTACGGCATTAAAGACGACAGGTCAACTCACACAAGTAGGCATTTTTGGCAAAGAAGCGTCGATAGATCTAGGAAGGCTTGTATATCATAGCCAAAAAATCGTAGGTAGTATTGCCTATGACAAAGAGATATGGGAGCGGTGCATTAAATTATTAGCACAAAAAAAAGTAGATACAAAGAAACTGATTTCCAATAAGATGCCGTTAAAAGATTGGAAGCAAGCGTTTGAGATTACCCGCGAACAAAGAGGGATGAGAGTATTGTTGATCCCCTAAGCGTCAAAGACTCGAAAATCGCTGGGGTTAGAAGTAGATAAGGCGAATATATGCTCCTATGAAAAAAAATTCCCATGTAAATCGAAGCAAGTAGATTTCGAAATCTTGTTGCTAAAATCCCGTCTTTGACAGTTGAAAACCCAAAACCCACTGCGAAGCCTATATCTATGCGGCTTGCGGTGGGTTTTGTCTTCGTTCTGCTTTTGTGGTATTTTTATCTGCTTTAGCTTTTTCTTCTGAATTGTTTTTATATCCTGCTTCGTGATGAATGCATAATCTGTGCGGAATCTGGCTGAAGTGGTGCGTTCCCTAGAGGGTTTTGACAAAAAGTTAGGATATTTAGTAAAATCGCATGTGAGATTTGTCAGTTGTCAGCCTGTCTGCAGGAGGAAATGCTAGGGAATTATGGTGTGCGATAATATTCTTAAAGGTTATCAAGATTTGACAGCAGTTGAAAAAAATGTTGCCGATTATTTCCTTGAGAATGAGGAACAGGTGGATTTCTCATCACGCCATGTCGCATCCATGCTTTTTGTATCGGAAGCGACCCTTTCTCGATTTGCACAAAAGGTCGGTTATACCGGTTACCGGAAGTTTATATATGATTATGAAAAGGAATTGTGCGACAGAATCCAGGAAAGGAATATCAGCGTTTTATCGAAGGCAGTCAGAAAGACGTACCAGAGATTATTGGAGAATCAGTTTCAGCTTTTTAGATGAAAGTAGGGTTAGAAATGTAGCAGAAATGCTCGGAAAGTATTCCAGTATCCTGATATGTGGAATGGGGAGTTCCGGATATGCTGCGAGAGAATTTTATTTACGTTTTATGAGATTGGGAATGAACGTACAGGCAATCACCGATTCGCAGGTAATCCCCATGTCGGTTGCGATGTGCAATGACAAGGTATTGGTGATAGGGGTGTCTCTTAGCGGGCGAACAAGAGAAATTCGAGATGCTATGATTGCTGCAAAGCACCGGGGCTCAGCAACCGTATTCATTACATCGAACCAGAAAACCGGGATGGAAGATATTTGTGATGAAGTCTTATATGTAGCAGCAGATCATGATCTTGACGGTGGAACGGCAATTTCCCCGCAATTTCCAATCCTGATGCTGATAGATGTTCTTTATACCTATTATTTAAAAAAACGATCCGAGTGGAAAAATCGGGAAATGGAGGGAAACCTTACAGGCGTTATTCCCTTCAGAAACAGATAGAATCATGAGGAGGATGTGATGGAACGGGTCTATCTTGGAATTGATATAGGCGGAACAGCAGCAAAAATGGGCATAATGACCGGGGATGGAATGTTTCTCGCTAGAAGGAGTGTCCCTGTTGCTTTTGATCAGTATGCAACACCGATCATTGATACGGTAAAAAAGGAAGCACAGTCGTTTCTTAATGAATTCGAGGATCTTGATTCGGATAAAGAAAAAAAGGTAGTAGCGGCGGGCGTATCAGCAACCGGACAAATTGATATGAACACCGGTGTTGTTACAGGAGCTGCTGCACATATTCGTAATTGGGAGGGCACTCCAATTAAAGATACGCTGGAAAAAGCATTGAAAATGCCGGTATATGTGGGGAACGATGCAAACTGCGCAGCACTGGGAGAATACTGGCTTGGCGCAGCTTCAGGTGAGAAGAATTCTATCGTTATGACGGTTGGCACCGGTGTGGGAGGTGGCATCCTGGTAGACGGACATTTGCTGACAGGCGCACACGGCATAGCCGGTGAATTGGGGCACATGATCATAAAGGGGGATGGAGAAAGGTGTAGTTGTGGAAATGACGGCTGTCTGGAACGCTATGGATCGACCGTGGCGTTGATCCGCATGGTAAAAAGTGGAGTAAAGAATGGGAATATACCTATGTTCTCCGATGAGATAAATGGAATATCCATATTTAAAGAGCTGGAAGCAAGACAAAATAAGGGCCCGCTAGCGAATACGGTGAGGATGTGGATCGGCTATCTTGCGGACGGATTAGTAGGGCTCGTGCATATATTCAATCCATCCATGATATTGGTAGGGGAGGGTGAGCGAGCAAGAGGATCTATTTATTAGACCCTTAGAAAAAATGGTCAAGGAACGTGTGATGCCTTCTTTCAAAGAAGGACTCAGATTGGAAAAGGCAGCGCTTGGCAATATGGCGGGAATGGTCGGAGCAGTGTATTTGTGCAAGGAGCAAGGGGTATAGATGGCAAGGAAAAACAAGCCGATTGAGCGGGAGTAGAGTTTGCCTGGTATGAAAATACTTTCATAGATATGGACGCCCTGTGAATGAGTCATCCGATGGAGAACGGGTGTGAGTGATCATCCGTCTTGCTGATCGCGGGGGGCGTTGCGAAAAAGGGATTTCCGGATATTCTCAGTCTGGAAATCCTTTTTTTGCGTAAAAAAGATTGTACTTTCATAAAGAGGGAAAAGCCTTGAGAGTAGAAGGTGGCACTGTTAAAATCTGACAATAGAAGTAGGAAAAAGAAAGAAAAAGAATACATATCATATAAAAACGAAACAGATACCTGTTGTGGTTGTTCTATACACGTAGTGAAAAAGGAGGAAACATGAAAAAGAAAAAGATACTTAGTATTTGCCTCGCGGCGCTGATGGCGGGCGGCCTTCTTGCAGGATGTGGAGGAAACGCCTCCAAAAACGGAGGGAAGTTCATCTGAAAGTGCCTCGGAACAAAAAGGGGCAGCTTTCCGGAAAAAGAGACGGTGAATTTCTGGTACCTCTGGGGTGGCGATGAAGCGGCTTATCTGGAACAAATCATTGCTGCATACAATAAGAGTCAGGATAAATATCAGGTAGTGGGGCTCAGTACACCGGATCAACAGAAGGTAATTACCGGTATCTCTGGAGGAAACGGACCGGATATTACAGACGATTTCGGGTCCAGCATTCCGAATTATGCAGAGCAGAATATTGCATTGCCATTGGATGATTATATCAAAAAGGATGGAATAGACCTTGATAAGACTTTTGTCAATGGGACGATGGCACAGCAAACCTATAATGGCAAAAACATACGCCTTTCCAATCAGCTCGAATGTATTTGCGCTTTATTATAATAAAGACCTGCTAGAGGCAGCAGGATACAAGGAACCGCCAAAGACAATGGAAGAAGTGCAGGAGATGGCGGCAAAACTGACAAAAGAGGAAGGCGGTACCATTAAAACCTTTGGGGCACCATTGGTTCCTAATACCTACTGGTGGCAGAACATGACCTTCGCCAATGGGGATAATTTCGGGAAGGCCGGAGAAATCAACATTGACAATGAAGGATTCCATAAGGCGCTTGGATGGTTACAGGATTATGTGAAGGAATTTGGATCGGATGCTGTGAATAGCTATGTCACTTCCGGACAGTCCAAGATCAACTCGGCACAGGATCCATTTTTAGCAGGGCAACAGGCACTGAGATTCGATGGTACATGGTTTTTATAAGATGGCAAAGGATGCCGGGATCAACTTTTGGATTGACCATGATTCCTGCTTACAGTTCACAGGGGAACAAGACCTATAGCTTGATTGATACCTCAATTTCTATATTCCGTCGACCGCCAAGAATTCCGACGGGGCCTGGGACTTTTTGAAATATATTACGATGGGGGATGGCGCGAAGATGTTTATTACACTGAAGGGAGATCTCCCCGCCTTGCAGTCACTCCTGGATGATCCTGACGTAAAAGCGGATCGGAATCGTATGATGTATATCTGAAAGTCTTATCCGATTCAACCCTTGTGACGATGCCGGGTGTTTTTAGATGGACAGACATTTAAAAACGGCACTGCAATCCGCACTTGATTCAGTGATGTTAGGTGGAAAAGCGGACGATGCGATCAAAGAAGCGCAAGAAGTGGTTGCATTTAAAGTAATAAAGGAATGGCAGAATTAACGCCTATTCACAATTGTATTCTGACCAGCAGGGAAGCAGATAGGCGTTTGTGATAGGAGAGAATGCATCTATGAATCTGGCGTATGTGGGCAGGAAGAGAGGCAAATTGAGATGGATTTTATTTTCCCATGGCTCATTGGCTTTTTGTTGTTCAGTTTATACTCTGATTGTAATGTTCGCTTTATTATAGTTTTACTGATTTTGAAAAGGAGAAAGATCCTGTTTGGGTTGGTTCTGAAAATTACTAGACCTCCTGAAAGACACAAATTGTTCTGGCAGAGTTTACAAATACAATATTGTATGTGGTGATTTCAGTTCCTGTAACCATTCTCGCTCTCCCCACCTCCTGCTGCGTTGTTAAAAGCGGTAAGGTGGAAAGGCTTTTCGTTCCGTGTTCTTTACCCTCTATCTTTCCGGTGGTGGTATCCACCATGATCTGGCTGTTGGATTTTAGACTTATCATGGGTATCTAAAACTGTTTTGAATCTTTTGGACTTGCAACTGGCTAAAACTCAAGGCTGACCAAAACCGGCGCTGGTGATCATGACTCTGCTGGGGAGGATTGACAGTAGTGATCTTACTGGCGGCAATGGGGGATGTCTCAAGGGAATTATATGAGGCTGCGTCTATTGATGGAGACAGGAAACTTGTGCTACTATCCATATTACGCCCCTGGGATATCTCTGTATGTATTGGTTTATCAGGTGATTCTGGCTGTGATAAATGGTCGCAATATTTCACCCAGGTTTACATCTCTGTGGTGCCCAGTCGGGAAACTGAGCGCAGGGGCTGAAAAGCCAAAAGAAAACAGTTTGTTGATGTATCCGCTCTACCTTTTCCAGAATGCGTTTGGTCGTTTGAAGATGGGGAGCGCATCTGCAATGGCGTGGATCTTGTTTGTAATCGTGTTGATTTTAACCCTGATTTTTATTAAAGGGTTCCGATAAATATGTGGACGTGAAGTAGGAGGTACTGACGATGGAAGAAAAAAAGATTAAAGGAAGGTTTGGACAGATCGTCCCCTTACTTTTGTCTGCCTGCTGGCAATGATTTATCTCTTTCCCATTCTTATTATGCTCTCCGCATCTTTTCGCTCCAACAACCAGATCTTCGATACATCACTTGGTTTATGGCCGGAGAAATTTGCGCCTACAAATTTTGAAAAATGTATTTTCCGTGATGCCATATTGGATGTATTTTCGAAATACCCTTTGGCTCACCTTGATGAATGTAGCCGGAACTATTTTTTTGTACGCCAATGATCGCTTATTCGCTGTCCAAGATTAAATGGAGGTTTCGGAATTTGTTCTTTGCGATCATCATGTCCAGTATGATGATTCCATATACCGTCACCATGCTTCCGATGTACAAATTCTGGTCAAAGATGGGATTGGTAGGAAGCTTTTGGCCACTGATTATACCGGCATTCTTTGGCTATCCGTTTTATATTGTCATATTACGTCAGTTCATGCTGACCATTCCGGATGAACTTTTGGAAGCGGCTGAAATTGACGGAGCAAACAGATTCAGGACCTATCTGTCTGTAATCCTACCCCTGTCTAGGCCGGGAATTGCTACCATTACGATATTTACCTTTATGAGTACCTTCTCTGATTTTCTCGGGCCTCTACTTTATGCCAACAACAGTGATCATTATACACTCTCACTGGGGCTATATTCATTTATGAATGAACATACGGTAGATTGGGCGGGGATGATGGCCGCGGCGACACTTTTGATGATACCGGTGCTGGTGGTGTTTGTCTTTTGTCAACGATACTTGATGGATGGGATATCCACCTCCGGGTTGAAAGGTTGACATGGAAGCAAGGTGTGTAGGGAAGAAGGAGAAGCCCACGATGAAAAAGATGAAAGTGCTATATGTTCCGTTAGATGATAGAGATTGTAACTATCACTTTCCATATATGCTGAGCAAAATGACGGAGGACATGGAATTGATCCGACCGGATTTTGCGTGGATGGGGGAGTTAAAAAAGCCTGCAGATCGAAAAAATTTGGCAATGGTTATTTGATCATGCGAAAGAGTGTGAATACGCAATTCTTTCTGTCGACACGCTGGTATACGGCAACATTATCCATTCGAGAATTCATCACTTATCGATGGAAGAGTGCAGGGCGGGAATCGAAAACTTTAGACGGCTGAAGGAATTGAATCCGCACTTGCATATTCATGCATTTAATTTGGTGGCCAGAGTGGCGGCCTATGACAGCGCACAGGAGGACCCGGATTACTGGGAGAATTATGGCAAAAATATGGAAATACACCTGGCTGTTAGATAAAAATGCGCAGGGGTTGTCTGACCCCGAAGAAAGGAATGAAATTCGTACATTAAAGGCAGAGATTCCACAGGAAAATCTGGATGACTTTTTAGAAAGGCGTGAAATCGATAGAGAGATCAATCTATCCAGTGTAGAACTTACGAGAGAAGGGATCTTTGACCATTTAACGATTCCCAAAGATGATACAGCGGAATTCGGCTATGCTGCTATGGACCAGGCAGCAGTGGCAAAGAAGGTGAGAGAGTACAGCCTGTTTCATCGGGTATTTATCTATCCGGGAGCAGATGAGGTAGGGAGTGTTCTGTTTACACGGATATTTAACTTAATCCACGGATATCAACCAATTGTTTATGTGCGGTATGCGTCTGTGAATGGCGCGCGGGTGATTCCGCGATATGAAGACAGACCGTTGGGGGAAAGCGTTAAATGGCAGATTACTTCCGCAGGCGGGATTATTACGGAAACACCGTATGATTCAGATTGTATGTTGGCTTTGAATTCGGGAGGAACCACGCAGATAGAGAGTACCGAACAGAAGCATCGTAGTATCGCCTTTAAGAATAATACCAACAGCGAGGAATTATTGTGTTATATCCGTTTTTATCATGAAAAATATCAACGGGCAATCGGTGTATCTGATGTGACGACCTGTAACGGCTGTGATAATGATTTTATGGAAAACGCGCGGATACACGGGATTTTTGACATGATCGATGCGATCGGGGGATGGAATACTGCAGAGAATACAAATGGCGTAGTGATTGCACAGATGATGATTGCCAGCTACTATCATCGGTTTGAGAATAAAGAGGCGCTTAAAGTAGCTTCTGATACTTTTATGGCAAGGGCTTTGATTGCTGACTGGCTGGCGCAGTCAAATGTGGCGCATGACTTTTATTTTCAATATGCGCCGGAACATGGAATAGATCCGTTTAAGTTGCAAGAGCACTTGGAAGAGGTGAAAGAATTTTATAAAAAGCGTCTGAGTGAGCTTTTTGGAGAAAAAAACTCGGATCCCAATTGAGAGGAAGGGAAATTCATCTGCAAAAGATCAGATTTTTCATGGAATGGGGCCTTCTATTTTGCAGTTGACTGTAAACTGACAGGAAGCGCTGAGGAAGCCGAGGGAGCAGAAAGATAAGAATAGTCGGTCATTGAAGCGGAGAGGGAGAGAGGTGAAAAAGAGGAGAGTTATGGTGATCGGAGCGCACCCGGATGATTGTGAAGGCGGGTGCGGAGGGACTGCCATTAAATATGTAAGAGAGGGAAGTCATGTTACCTTCCTATCGGTTACAGATGGAAGTGCGGGACACCAAACGATGGATCGCAAGACGTTAAAGGAAGTGCGGAAGAAAGAAGCGCATTCATCAGTAGAACCGTTTGGGATAGAACCTATTGTTCTTTCACATGAAGACGGTTTTTTGGAAGCCAATCGTGAAGCAAGGGAAGAAATGGTCAGGCTGATTCGCCGGTGTAAGCCGGATCTCATTTTTACGCATCGTCTCAATGATTACCACCCGGACCATAGGAACACTTCTCAGTTGGTTGCGGATAGTTCGTATTTGGTCATGGTTCCTGCCATTTGTCCGGATGTTGCGGCACTGGAATATCAGCCGACGATTTTCTTTGTATATGATTCATTTAAAAGACCCTATCCTTTTTCTGCAGATGTTGTGGTGGCGATTGATGATGTCATCGAAGAAAAGATTCGAATGACCTCCTGCCATCAATCACAATATTTGGATTTTCTTCCATGGATGGCGCGAAAGCAAAAAGAAATGGATCCATCGTATGATGTCAGCCGATATCCAAATGATGCAATTAAAACGTGGGATGCAAAAACAGCAGAGGGGTGCAGAAGAAAGCTACTAGAAAGATATGGGAGCGAAAGTCAGATTCAATTTGCGGAAGCCTATGAAATGAGTGAATACGGATATCAGCTGACACAGGAAGAAATAGAAGAGGCATTTCCAAGGTAAAGGGAAGGAAGGGATTGATGAGTGATGAATAAGAGTGAGAGGAAAGAACAACTTTTTCAAAAAATTCGTGGGGGACTGATTGTTTCCTGCCAAGCGTTGTCTACAGAGCCTTTATTCAGTTCCTATATTATGGCCCGTATGTCCTTTGCGGCGCAGGAGGGAGGCGCAGTTGCCATCCGGGCAAATTCTCCGAGCGACATCATTGAAATAAAAAAACAGGTAGATCTTCCAATCATTGGTCTTTATAAAGTCGATTATCCCTGATTCCGAGGTTTATATTACGCCTACCATGAAAGAACTGGATGCCTTAATGGACGTAAATCCGGATATGATCGCAATGGATGCTACGAATCGTTTAAGACCGGGAGGGATTAAGCTGGAGGAATTTTTTGCGGAGGTAAAACAGAAATACCCGGATATGTTATTTATGGCGGATTGTTCCTGCTTCGAAGATGCCAGGAAAGCGCAAGAATTGGGATTTGACGCTGCCGGAACAACAATGCGAGGTTATACGAACGAGACACGAGGGATTTCGATTCCGGATTATGAAATGCTTCATCGGATGACGCATGAATTGAACATAGAGATTATTGCGGAAGGTGGGGTGTGGGAAACGAGACAGTTGCAGAAGGTCTTTAACGAACCGATTCTTTCCGCTGTGATTGGAACAGCAATTACCAGACCAAGGGAAATCACGAAGCGATTTGTGCAGGCAATTCTCGAAGGTCGACAGGAGGAAGAGCAAAGGAAAATTCATGAAGCTTATTAATAAGAGTGAGATAAGCGGGGTGCTTCTGCAAGAGATAGAATCCGTCATCGAACGAGGAAGTGACCATCATACCTTCGAGCTTGTAGCAACACGAGTGGAAGAGACAGGTTATCGTTACTGCAAGGAAATTAGGAAAACCGGCAGTACGGATGGGATGCTGCGGGTTCAATTCCGTACAGTCCCGGACTTATGTCGGGCACTTTTGAAGGCCTCCTGTTCAACCGAATTATTGGGAGAAGGGAGACGCTCTTTTCAGGAGTTCGGTTATATGGTGGACTGTTCCAGGAATGCGGTGCCGCAAATAGATACGCTGAAACAGTTGGTCAAATTGCTTGCTCTCATGGGATACTCTTATTTGGGATTATATTTGGAAGATACGATAGAGGTAGAGGAAGAACCATATCTCGGATGGATGCGAGGTGGTTATACAAAAAAAGAAATTGAAGAGCTGGTTTGTTTTGCAGAAATATTTGGAATAGAAATAAGACCGTATGTACAGACACTTGCGCATCTGAATCAGATTACCAGGTATGAACAGTATCAAGAGTTCATAGATACGGATGATATTCTTCTTGTGGGAGATGAGAGAACCTATCGCTTTTTGGATCGCTATTTACAGTCGGTTTCAGAGGCTTTTTCGTCAAAAAAAATAAATATTGGCATGGATGAGGCGCACATGGTAGGTCTGGGGAAATACCTGGATCAGCATGGGTTTCGAAACCGAATGGATATCATGCTGGAGCATTTAGAGCGGGTCGTGAAGATTTGCAGAAAGTACGGACTCCTGCCACAGATGTGGAGCGATATGTTTTTTCGGTTGGCTTATGGCGGAAAATATTATGTAGAAGGTGAGAGGAAGCGGGTAAAGGTAAAGATCCCAGAGGGACTGGATTTGGTCTATTGGGATTATTATTCTACGAACGAAGCGCATTATGAAGAAATGATCGAAATGCATCAATCGATGACGGATCGGCTATGTTTTGCATCGGGAGCGTGGAAATGGACAGGATTTGCAGCACAAAATCGTTATAGTGAGGAAGTAGGGCGAGCCGCTCTGCATGCTTGTCAGCATCAGCAGATCTCTGATGTTGTGGTAACCGGATGGGGCGATGATGGCGGAGAAGCCAGTGTATTCTCCGTTCTTCCGGCTCTTTTTGCGGACGCTCGTATCGCGTATGAGGATCGGATAGAAGAATCTGCCTTTTTATTCTCTAACTGCAATGCCGGTGTATGTCTTTTTGTGTGCGGATTTAAGTAATTTTGATGATGGTTTGCTTGATCTTTGTGAAAAGAGGAGATAAAAAAACAGACTGCATTAAAGGAGGAAAGTCAGATCCGTTTAGATGAGAAAACGCAGAAACCGGTCTGCAGAAATAATACGGGAAAGTTTCTGCTCTACAACGATCCGTTCTTGGGCGCATTTGATTCGGTGGCGGCAGAAATCCCACCGGAGTATTATCGGAAGGCAGCAGAGGTTCTGCAGGGTGCCATTCATGAGTACGGGGACAGTACATTCCTATATCTAATACAGACGCAGGAATCCTTGTGTAGACTGTTACATCATAAGGTTAAGCTTGGGCTGGAAATTCGAAAGGCGTATGAGGAAAAGAACCGACAGGAGCTCCAAATAATAGCAGAGAAACTTCTCCCTGAAATAATAGATGATGCCGAGGAATTCTACAGGAGATTTCGCATTCAATGGAGACGTGAGAATAAAGCTTTTGGGTTTGAGGTACAGACGATTCGATTGGGAGGCCTGATTTGTAGACTCAAAGAGGTACAGGAAGAGATCAGACAGTGTCTGAAAAAAGAAGTTTTTTATATGGAAGAGGTCGAAGAAAAGGCACTGCCTTTCGCCTATATGGAAAAGTATGACATGAGAACGTTGGTTTATAATCGATGGGATCATATCGTGACGCCATCGGTAATGGAGTAAGAAGCTCAAATGGATAAACTTTGGAAACCGGTCTCCGAAAATGTAAAGGTTCTAGGGAGGAGTCTTCTGATTCATGAGAAAAACGCACCTGATTCCATACGATACCTATCTTATTCCGGAGGTTATATTGAGTTTGTTTTTACAGGGAGAAGGCTCTCCTGTCAAATAGAATCAGATGATTTTTCGGAGGAACAGTACCCATGCTATATGGCCGTCTACATGGATGATAAAAGAATCAGCAGGTTTTCACTTAGAAGCGGGATCCACACCTATGAGCTGCTGAAGGAGGATCTCGTTTCTGCCTCCACCTATCCCGGGGTTAAGATCAGACTGGTAAAGGAAACAGAGATTCAATATGCATCCTCCGGCATCCGATATCTCATAACCGATGCGGATGCAGTCATAGAACCTACCCCATACAAGGAGAGAAGAATCGAGTTTATTGGCGATTCGATTACCTGTGGATATGGGATCGGGGGAAATACGGGAGTTCCTTTTTCAACAGAATATGAATCCGCGGATGATGCTTATGCTGTTTTATGTGCAAGAGAACTGGACGCGGATTATCAATTGGTATCTTTTAGTGGGATAGGGGTGATTTCCAGATTTGTGGAGCCTGAGAGAGATGAGCCGCTCACGGACGTACTAATCTCATCGTTATATTCAAAAATTGATGCCGTCCTTTGCAAACGGATGTCCCTTCCTGCATCCAGGTGGGAGTTTCATAAATTTCGACCGCAGGTCATTGTAGTAAATTTAGGAACGAACGATGCGAGTTATACAAGAGGAATAAGAGAAAGAGAAGAACAGTTCTTCCAAAAATATGCAGAGTTCTTGAGGATTGTACATACAGAAAATCCGCGGGCGGAAATTGTTTGCACACTGGGAGTGATGGATCATCAGCTTATGCCCGAGGTCAGAAGAGCGGCAAAAATGCTTACGGAAACATCTTTCCCCGTTTTTGGTCCATGAGGAGCAGAAGATGCGTCCGGATGAGCCGCTGGGATGTGATGCACATCCGTCTGCTCAGGTGCACAGAAGAATGGCGGAATCACTCCGTACTTTTTTTATTAAAACACACAGCGCTTGGACGGAAATAGAAGGTTGCCACTTCCTTGACAATGCTGCAGGAAACACTCTATTCTTATTATAAAAATGGAAAGGCTTTACGGGTCGTGAGTTAGTCGGGGAAGTTTCTCAGAGTTCGATCATATGCCCCCCAGAAAGGACAGGTAGACGCAAGGTTTGAAAAAAACGATATCAATTCCTTTATTCTACATCCACAGTGAATCTTCATATCGAGGAAGAAAATCTCAAAGCGGTGATCGAAGCGGGTGCGCATGGGGACAAGGCGCGGCAATCGGAAGAAGAGTTAGTGCAAGAGGCGCTCGCACATCCGATCGGAAGCAAGAAACTGAGCGAACTGGCAGTAGGGAAAAAAAGAAAGTTGTAATTGTTACAAGCGATCACACAAGAGCCGTACCCAGTAAAATCACGCTTCCATTAGAACTCAGGGGAGATCCGGAAGGGAAATCCCGATGCGGAAATCACGATCCTCATTGCAACCGGTCTTCACAGGGCAACAACGCAAGAAGAGCAGAGAAGGATGTTTGGAGATGCCATTGTCGATCATGAAAGGATCGTGGTCAACGATGCGTACGAAACAGCTGATTTTGTAGACATGGGACGGCTTCCATCCGGAGCCGTATTTTATGTGCATAAGCTTGCGGCGGAATGTGATTTGCTGATCTGCGAAGGATTTATCGAACCACATTTTTTTGCAGGATTTTTCGGGTGGAAGAAAAAAAGTATTTTACCGGGGATCTGTTCGGAGGAAACGGTAAAAAAATCAATCATTCCTATCAGGCGGTTGCAAGTCCCTACGCAAGAGCAGGCATTTTGGAGAAAAATCCGATTCACGAGGATATGCTGGATGCGGCACAGAAGGTAAACGTTCAATTCATATTAAATGTCGCGCTGGATGGTAAAAAGAGAGTGATTGCAGCGTGGGCGGGGGACTTAGAAAAGGCGCATGAGCAAGGAGTACGGTTTGTTCGTGAGGAGGCCCAATGCCCTTGCGTGACGGGAGATATTGTAATTACCGGCAATGGGGGATACCCGTTGGATCAGAACTTATATCAAAGTTCGAAGGCGGTTTCTACTGCGGAGATCTGTGCAGTAGAGAATGGCGTGATTATTCTGTGTTGCAGCTGCACGGATGGGATGGGGGCACCTATTTTTTTCCAAACTCATTCAAATGGGCACGCCGGAAGAAATCGATACCTACCTTTGCAGGGCTGCCGGTGGAGGAGACGATACCGGAGCAGTGGAACTTACAGGTATATGTCAGAGTTCTGCGAAAACATAAGGTGATTCTGGTGACCGAGGGTTTAGAGGCGGAAATGATTGAGAGATGCAATATGATTCCGGCAAGAACGCCCGATGAAGCACTGGAAATTGCCTATGGAATAAAAGGAAGAGATGCCAGGGTTGTGGTGATTCCGGACGGGGTCAGTGTTCTGGTGAGCGAAGTGCGAGATCGGTAGTTTGTCTCTTGGAATAGTTTTTCTCGGAAGATTTTTCCCGGAAAAAGTTTTTCTCAGAAGATTTTTCGCAGAAAAAGTTTTCTCAGAAGATTTTTCCGAATAATTTTTTTCCGGAGGATTTTCATCCGGCAGGAGGAGTGGGCATGAACTTGAGAGAGGATGCACATCGTATGATTCGGGCGGCGATTGATAGTGCCCTTCCGGATACTGCGGTGAAAAAGGCTTTGTCACAGCTTCCGGAGTGTCAGGGAAATTGTACCTGGTAGCGATTGGAAAGGCAGCTTGGCAGATGGCGGCCGCTGCGAAATCGGTGCTTGGAAACAGGCTTGCAGGAGGCGTATGTATTACAAAAATATGGGCATATCAGGGGAAGATTGAGGGGATTAGATGCTTGGAAGCAGGACACCCGATCCCAGATGAGAACTCCATTGCTGCAACGCGTGAGGCGGAAAAGCTGGTCGAGGGACTTACCGAAAAAGATCAGGTTGTTTTTTCTGATTTCCGGCGGAGGCTCTGCGCTTTTTGAGGATCCGAAAATTTCACTGGAGGAGCTTCAGAAGATCAACAAAAGTTTGCTTGCAAGCGGGGCGGATATCACGGAAATCAATACGATCCGTAAGCGCCTTTCCAGGGTAAAAGGCGGAAGATTTGCAAAGATGTGTGAGCCTGCCGTCGTTTTCTCCATTATCCTTTCGGATATCATCGGAGATCCGCTGGACATGATTGCGTCGGGGCCGGCCTATCCGGACCTGGCAACGGCGGAAGATGCGATGAGGATTGCAAAAAAATATGGCTTAGCGCTTTCGGAGTCCGCAATCGAGTGCATGAAGGAGGAAACACCAAAGGCCCTTCCCCATGTTATTTCGCATGTAACCGGCAGCGTGAAAGGGCTGTGTGCTGCAGCGGCAGCAGAAGCAGCAGCGCTGGGATATGAACCGGTGGTTTTGACAGATTGCATAGACTGTGAGGCGAAAGCGGCGGGAGAAGTGTTGTCTGCGATTGCCAGAAGCCATGCCGGCGATCAGAAAAATCTTGCCTTTATTATGGGCGGCGAGACGGTGGTCAGAATAAAAGGAAGAGGGCTTGGGGGAAGGAATCAGGAGCTTGCGCTTGCTGCGGCAAATGGAATCAGCGGTCTGGAAAATGTATGTGTCTTTTCCGTCGGGAGTGATGGAACAGACGGACCTACCGATGCCGCGGGCGGGATGGTGGACGGATCCACAAGCAAAGTTCTGGCAAAGAAGGGAATTGTGATCTGCGAGGTGCTGGAGGAGAATGATTCCTATCATGCGCTAAAACAATGCGACGGACTGGTCATCACCGGACCGACCGGAACCAATGTCAATGATGTGGCAGCACTTTTGATAAAGGGCAATTGAAGGATTCTGTATGTGATCCAGCCGGAGGGCAATTGAAGGATTCTGTATGCGACCCAGCCGGAGGGCAATTGAAACATTCTTTTTACAAACCAGCCGGAGAGCGTAGAAAAGAGTCTGCTGTGATGCAAGGACAACCATTTATTCAAATCGATCTTCATGGAATGAGGCAGGAAGAAGCCACCCGGGTCATCGACAAGGCCCTTGCGGAGGCGTCTCCTTTTACCTATCAGATACAGTTGATTCACGGATATCATCGTGGAACCAACCTAAGGTCAATGATTCAGGATTGGTACCGTCTGGATGCGAGAGTAAAAAGAATCATGCCCGGCGACAATCCGGGGATCACGATCCTGGTGTTAAAAGAACTGTACTGATGCGTCGCAGGATGCCGGTCAAGGCGAGTCTGCCGATCGAACCACAAACGGCTCGTTCCTTAGTGCAATCAGTGCCTCTGCTTCCTCACTCCTCCCGGCGTCGGTGAAGAAGGTTTTGTCGTCTGCGCTGGTGACCTGACTGAGTTCCGCCTCGGAGCAAACGGCGCCGGGGTGGAAGAGCATCTCGAGTCCTTGGTTTTTCTTTTTGCACAACGTTAGAAAGTCCGGCAAGATGGCCCGGACATTTTTTTTGCTCATATAACCGGAGAGCATGACGCCGGAAAAGAGGGAGGGCGCTGCACCAAGTGGGGTGGAGCCGTAGCGTAAGCGGGCGCGGAGCGAAAGGAGGTTCAGGATGAGAACCTTGAGGAAGTTAACCGGTCTTACATGCTCGAGACGGGGCAGATGCTTGAGGTAGAGGAAGACGGGTTCCTTCGGGATCCGGATATAGGACGGATGGAGATCCTCCAGTTTGGCAGCCTGGATCATGGCGTCGAACACAACGGGAATCATGTGAAAATGCACGTGGGGTCCAGTCGGATCTTTTTGGCAAAAGGCGGGATCGTCAAAATAAGGCTTACAACGCCTGATCTGATAACGAAACTCTGTCTGGATCTGGCGAAGGAAATGGCCTCTGAGAATCGGGATGCAGCTGACCACGAGGAGTTTCCCGAAAGATGGGCGAAAGATGCCATCCGAATCGGTCAGCAAAGAGACTTTGTGGCGGGGAGAAAGCGCCTTCCCTTCCACGAGATTCAGGTGAATCGTCAGGAATATGGGAGGGTGCGGACGGGAAAAGTCCTGCGGCGCTTCGAATGGTGTCCGATTCCGGAACATCGGTGCCGTCGGAAAAACCGGAGTCTTTGGAGGAAGCACTGGTTCTACGGGTAGTGCAGGCCTCCGCAAGCATTTGCATGCACTCCTGCAGGTAGGGGCTGTTTGGCATGATGCTGACGCCGTTTAGAGCCCCGTGCTCCATGCAGTGCAGGATGCGTTTGCTTTGCTCCGGGAAAAGGCCGTAATCGTCGGCGTGAAATTCGACTTGAACCGGTTCATTGGAATGCAACAAAGACTACCTCGCTTTCTCTTCCGGCGCCTGCGCCCCTGCGACGGGAACGGATGCGGACTCCCCTCCTGCGGGAATTGCCGGAAGGTTCTGTCCCTGGATCTGCACTTCCCTGGCGTTTTCCGTGGTGCCGTTTACGATATAGCCCGGGCGAAGCCTGACCTCATCAAAAATCCGTGCGATGTAATAGCCGATGATGCTCAGGCTGATCATGGTGCCGCTGCCGATAATCAGGTTGAGGAGGATGACGGTGGTAAAGCCGGTTGCGGCTTCACCGAGGAAGTAGCGGATGACCGCTTCCAGTCCCTGCGCAATCGCAAGCAGAAACATCAGTACGCCGATCAAAAAAATGATTTTCATTGGACCGATGGTGTAAGAAGTAATATTCGTGATGGCATAGCGGAAGAGGGATTTTTTGCTCCACTTGGTATCGCCCACTGCGCGCTCCGCCACATCGAACTCCACCTCGGCCTGCTTGAAGCCGATCATGGAAGAAGCGGCGCGGAAGAACATGTGCTCTTCGCGAATGGAGAGGAGAACGGCGACCGCTCTGGCGTCCAGGAGCCGGAAGTCGGAGGCTCTGGACATATCGACGCCGGTGGCACCGCTCATGATGTGATTGAAGAGTTTACTGGAGAGGCCGTAGCCGGCATTCTCCTTGCCGCGACTTTTTTTGACACCGAGGACAATCTCATATCCCTGCAGCCAGAGTGCGTACATTTTGGGAATGGTTTCCGGTGGATCCTGCAAATCACAGTCCATCACGACGACGCAGTCGCCTTTTGCATTGGCGAGTCCGGCAAAAATAGCCGCTTCCTTCCCGAAGTTTCTGGAGAAGCAGACGCCACGCACTTCCGGATGGGCCTGCGCCAGATCCTGAATGACCTTCCAGCTGGCGTCTTTGGAACCGTCGTTGACGAACACGATTTCATAATCAATGGAAGCGCCAAGCAAAACCTTTCGCACCGTTTCTTCCGTGAGCGGCAGGATGGCGGCTTCGTTATAGACAGGAATCACCAGAGATAACATGTTGCAAGAACTTCCTTTCTGAAAACATTCGGGTGGATGAAAGTAGGACAGCGGGAATGGACGAATCGCACCTCTCAATAGAGGGAGGGCCTTTTTCCCACTCCTCTACGTCTTTTGTAAAAGAGACCGGTAAATTGCCAGATCTTCGTTTTTAAACACATTGAAGACAACCTTGGTGACGGTGGAGGAGGGATGTCCACTCAGCCAGTCCCGTACGGTTCTTATGGCGATTTCCGCAGCGCGGTCATTCGGAAAATGGAATTCGCCGGTGGAGATGCAGCAAAAGGCGATGCTCTCCAACTGATGCTGAGAAGCGAGATTCAGGCAGGAGGTGTAGCAGGAGGCGAGGAGTTTACAATCTTCTTCCGTTAACGCGTCCCCTACGATCGGCCCCACGGTGTGGAGAATAAATTTCGATGGCAGGTTGTAAGCGGGAGAGAGCATGGCCTGTCCGGTCGGCTCTGCATAAGAGGCTCCCTTCTTACCCTGCCTGCTCCTGCATGTAGGCATGGCAATACTGACGCAGCTGGACGCCGGCAAAGGTGTGAATGGCATTGTCAATGCAGCGGTGGTTCGGGATGTAGCAGCCGGTCATCGCCGCGTTGGCGGCATTCACGATGGCGTCTGCAGCCAGCGTGGTGATGTCGCCCTGCCACAGATAGAGGAAGGCGTCTGCGTGGGGCTCGCTGTCGGAATGGGGCGCTGCCTCTTTCCCCTGTGGACGATCGGTCTTCGGAGCTGCCGCACGTGGGATCACGGCGACGGGAGAGAGGAGGACAGCTTGGTGATTCCCTTCCTTTCTGTCTCCGTTTGCAAATATTCGTCCTGTACCTTTTGGAAAGAGAGGGAAGCGGGCTTTGCCATACGGACATTCATCAGACCGCGCAGCAGCATCTTTTGCGCCTCTTCCTCCTTCGGAACCGCGATTCCGCGCATGACGGAGCTTTCCTTCTTTAACTCCTCGATTAAAAAAACTCTTTTTTCTTCCTGATTCATTTTCCAATCAAACGGATTCGGTACTCCACGACGGGATATCCGCAATCCTTTACAAAAATAGTTGAAATTTGATGATTCCTTTTTAAACGGGAAGATCCCTGTGGTGAAACTGTTTTTCTCCGGACGCATATTCCGTCACGGTCTGTCCTTCGCCGATCAGGCGGTATTTGTAGGTGACGAGGCCATCAAGACCGACCGGGCCTCTGGCATGCAGTTTGCCGGTGGCGATCCCGACCTCCGCCCCGAAGCCGTAGCGGTAGCCGTCGGCAAAGCGGGTGGAGCAATTGCGGTAAACGCCGGCGCTGTCCACCATTTGCAGGAAGTATTCCGCCGTCTTGTCATTTTCGGTCAGAATGGCATCCGTGTGATGGGAGCCGTACGTATTGATATGGAGGACTGCCTCCTCGACACCGGAAACCAGCTTGATCGAGAGGATCCGGTCGTTATACTCCGTCGTAAAGTCGGCGTCCTCCATGATGTCGCTTCCTGCCAGCAGTTCCATCACCTCTCTTGTTCCGTGGATTTGGACGCCATTGGTTTTTAATAACTGTGTGACGGCAGGGAGGAAGGTGCTTGCGAGATCCCTGTGGATGAGAAGCGTTTCGACCGCATTACAGGCAGCGGGATACTGCGTCTTGGCATCCAGAATGATGGGAAGGGCGCTTTCTGTGTCGGCATCGCGGTCGACGTAAATATGGCAGACGCCGCCTGCGTGTCCCATGACAGGGATGTTCGTATGATCCATGATGTAGCGCACGAAGGCGTTGGAGCCGCGGGGAATCAGCAGATCCACCAGGCTTTCGAAGGAAAGCAGCTCCGCAATCTGCGCATGCTCTGTCGCATGAAGGAGACAGGCGGGAGGCAGATCGCATTTCAGGGCACAGTCATAGATCAGGGAAAAAAGGAGCCGGTTGGTATGGAGGCTTTCTTTTCCACCCTTGAGGACGGCACAATTCCCGCTTTTGATACAAAGAGAGGCGACCTGAATCATGGCATCGGGACGCGCCTCGAAAATGATGCCGATGATGCCGATGGGGACGGTGACCTTTGTAAGAACCAGCCCCCTGTCCAGTTCGCGCTTCAGCAAAACCCTTCCCGGTCGGATCGGGGAGTGCGGAGAGTGATTCCAGGCCGGAGAGGGAAGAAAGTAGCTTCTGCTCATCAAATTTCAGACGGCTAAGAAGAGCGGGGAGAGCTTGTCTCTGTGCAGCTGCCAGATCCTCCCTGTTTGCGGCAAAAATCTCCTCTGCGTGAGAACGGAGGGAATCAGCAAGAGCAAGGAGCGTCTGATTGCGCATAGAAAGCGTAGAAGCCGCCATGGAAGGAGGCAGACTTCATTTTGAAGAAGTTCTTTTTCCAGATTCATGAAGAGCCCTTTACCTCGGATCAAATCCTGTGGGTCAAAAGTACCAAAGGATCGAGCGTCTCCTGAGATGCAGGATCCTTTTGGCACGGGTAAAAATTTCTAAAATTCATTTCTAAAATACATCTCTAAAAATTCAGAAGAAAATTCAGCCAATTTAAGCGGGAGGCACATCCACCCTTGTGATCTATGGTAAAAATCAATGCACCTATTGTATCATAGAAGCGCTGTTTGAGAAGAAGGAGATAAAATTGTTTATACAAAAAGCAATGGAAAAAAACATCACATGAGCTGGCAGCGGTTCCTTCGTCTGTCGCTATCCTTTCTTTTGATCTTTGGCTCTCTCTTACTGGCTTTTTCTGGCAAGGTGGGCCTTTACAACCTGGAGCAGGCTGACCATGGAGGAGATCATTTATGAACTGTCCTCTCCTCTGGAAGGCACGGGAAGCAATATCATTCAGTCCGTTTTCTACTTCGTCCTCTTTCCGGCGGTTGCGGCAGCAATCCTGATTGTGATCTGTCTGTACCGCATCCATAATCACAGGTCGGTGAGAGCCATTCTTTTCCGCATCAATATCGTGGCAGGACTCATCCTGATTGCCACCGTCTTTGTCGCCTACGTCAAGCTGGACTTCGGCACCTGGCTGGAGAACCGGAACCGTTCCTCTAACTTTTATTGCCGAGCATTATGCGGATCCGCACAAAACGAAGCTGACTTTCCCGGAGAAAAAGGAATCTGATCTACCTCTATCTGGAATCCATGGAAACCACCTATTCGGATGAGAAGGACGGGGGAGGCTTTGAAGAGAATGTGATTCCGGAGCTGACGAAGCTCGCGCAGGAGAATGTGAATTTTTCCGGAAAAAGCAAGAAGTTAAACGGCGGCTATGCGATGTACGGCGCCACCTGGACGATGGGAGGCATGTTTGCCCAGACCTCCGGACTGCCGCTCAAGATCGATATCGGCAACAACGGCATGCAGAACCAGCTGGATTTTTTTCCTTCCATTGAAACACTGGGAGACATTCTGGAGGATGAAGGCTACAACCAGATGTTCCTGCTTGGTTCCGATGCTTCTTTTGGCGGGAGAAGACTGTATTATACCCAGCACGGACATTATGCCATCCGGGATTACAATTATGCGGTTTGGAACGACTGGATTCCGCGGGATTACAGAGTTTGGTGGGGGTACGAAGACCACAAGCTGTTCGGATTTGCAAGGAAACAACTGACAGAGCTGGCGAAGAAGAAGCAGCCCTTCAACTTCACCATGTTGACGGTGGACACACACTTCCCGGACGGTTATGTCTGTGAATACTGTCCGCACACCTTCGGGAGCAATCAGTACGCCAATGTCATGGCCTGCTCGTCCAAACAGGTGACGGATTTTGTCAAATGGGTACAGCAACAAGATTTTTACAAGGATACAACGATTATCATCAACGGTGATCATCTGACGATGGATGGGGACTTTTGTGACGATGTGTCCCCGGAATACATGAGAAGGACCTACACTTGCGTGATCCATCCGGATGCGGAGGTTCAGAATCCGGAGAAGAAGAGAACCTACACCACCTTTGACATGTTTCCGACGACTCTTGCGGCACTGGGAGTGAAGATTGACGGCAACCATCTGGGGTTGGGCACCAATCTTTTTCCGGCAAAAAAACGCTGGCGGAGAAATACGGGATCGTCAATATGAACATCGAGCTGGCGCGCAAATCCCCTTTCATGGAAGAGGCATCCGGCATCAGCCAGCAGGCAGCGGAGGTGTCGGAGGCGCTGTCGAAGTGCAAGCCTAAGATGAAGACCTGGAAGGATAGCGAAAGGGTGAACTTCTATATTAAGCCCCCGGACGAGGTGGAAGACAAAATCAGCAATCTGTATGTCGCCATCTATAATAAGGAGGGAGCCAGACTGATGCTGCGCGGCGCCATCAAAGAAGAGGACGGCAGCTGGACGTTCTGGGTGCGCAAAAGACTTCCTGGGAAGCGGCAGATACACCTGGAGGGTCAAAACCGATTCGATTGCGGGCGACCTCTATATCGGAAAGAAAAAGTCGTTTACTATTTTTTAGGATAGCGGTCAGATACAGTGGTTGACGTTTCAAAGTGGTGAGAAGCACAGAATGGAGAATGTATCATGAAAATCGTGGTTTTATGTGGGGACTCAGCACGGAAAGGAAGATCTCGTTTTCTTCCGGCACCCAGATTTGTAAGGCACTGAGGCAGAAGGGGCACCAGGCGGTGCTCGTAGATCTGTTTCTCGGACTGGAAGACGAGAGGGAGGAAATCAGGAAGAATCCGGCACAGTTGTTTGAAGAACTTCCTGCATTAAAAAGAAGTCGTCTTTGACGGGAATGCGCCGGATCTGGAGGCACTGAAAAAAGGCAGGAAGCTGCAGAGCCCTTCGCTTTTCGGGGAAGGCGTGCTGCAGATCTGTCAGGCGGCGGAACTGGTTTTCATTGCGCTGCACGGAATGAACGGAGAAGACGGAAGGGTACAGGCAGCCTTCGATCTCTTCGGGATCCCGTACACCGGCTCCGGCTATCTGGGAGCGGCAATGGCAATGGATAAGACGGTGACGAAGCACATGATTGCGGGCCTTGGGCTGAAAACGCCGGGGTGGAAGGAATACCATCACGTCAAAGAGGAAGATGCAGGAAAGATTGCGGCGGAGAATGCCGTCCCCTGTGTCGTCAAGACGCCGACAGGTGGCTCCTCTCTTGGCATGCATATCGTGAAGGAACAGGCGGATTTGGAAGATGCCGTGCGCGATGTGTTGCGTTATGGAAGCGACATCCTGGTCGAGGAATTTATCGAGGGAAGAGAATTTACCTGCGGAGTGCTGGAGGGAAGGGCGCTGCCCAGTGTGGAAATCGTGCCGAAGACCAGATTCTATGATTATCAGAATAAATACCAGGCGGGAGCCACCGAGGAAATTTGTCCCGGCAGGTGTTCGGCGGAGGTGGAGAAGAAGATGGGAGAAGACGCACTGGCTGCACACAAGGCGCTGCGGCTGAAAAACCTACTCCCGCTCCGATTTTATCGTAACCAAAGAGGATGAGGTTTATTTCCTGAAGTGAATACCCTGCCGGGGATGACCCCGACCTCCCTTGTGCCGCAGGAAGCGGCACAGGTGGGGATCTCCTTTGAAGATCTCTGCGAAAGCATTGTAAAGGACGCACTGGCAAAAGAGGCGTAAGAAGATGGAAGAGATTACACTACGGGAACTGGTGGCATGTACGGGCGGCAAACTGATCGGGCCGTATCGGGATGAAGACACGAAGATCACCGGCGTTTCCAGCGACAACAGAAAGATCCGGGAGGGCGATGTTTTTTTTGCCTACGTGGGAGAAAAGACGGACGGACACAAGTACGTGCAGGCGGCGCTTGACGCGGGTGCCTGCGGTTGCGTGATTGCAAAAGACCCGGGAGAATATCGGGAAGGCAAGTTTTATCTGCTGGTGCAGGACACCATTCAGGCAGTGGGAGATCTGGCGGGGTATTACAGAAGCAAGTTTGATCTGACGGTGATTGCCGTCACGGGTTCAGTCGGCAAGACGACGACCAAGGACATGATTGCATCTGTTCTTGCCACCCGCTATCAGGTCCTGAAAACCGAAGGAAATTTCAATAACCACATCGGCGTGCCGCGCACCCTCCTGCAAATCACCGGTCAAACCGAGGTGGCGGTGGTCGAGATGGGGATGAATCATCTGGGAGAAATCGATGTCCTGTCCCGGATGGCAAACCCGCAGATTGCCGTGATTACGAATATCGGAGAAGCCCACATCGGAAATCTGGGCAGCAGGGAAAATATTTTTTTCGAGCCAAGTGCGAAATTTTTTTCACGGTCTGGCCGAGGGAGGGCTGGCGGTCTTAAACGGCGACGACGATTATATGCCGTCTCTTTCGGTCTTTCATCTGGCAACAAAGGAAATGCGTCCGGAGGAAGAAGCGGAACGAGACAGAAGAAGAGGAAATCGCCCAAATGATCGGGAAGGAATCGGCGGCCAAACTCTCGAGGGCGGATCTGGTTTTTGTGGGAGAAAAAGAGGACTGCCTCTACCATGCGGAGGAGATTGACGACGGCTCGCCTGATCAAATGTCCTACATCGCAAAGACGCCGGAGGGAACTTATGAGGTGGAGGTCCCTTGCGGCGGACGGCACATGATCTATCCGACGCTTGCCTCCGCAGCGGTGGCTTCCTGCTTCGGTCTGTCAGCGGCAGAGATTCAGGAGGGATTTCCGCTTACGTTCCGGCGCAGATGCGGATGGAGACCGTCCATACCGTAAACGGAAATACGATCTACAACGATACTTATAATGCCAATCCCCAGTCCATGAAAGCGGGGTTACTGACCCTCTCCCATACGAAGGCGGATCAAAGGATCGCCGTTCTGGGCGATATGTTCGAACTGGGAGAACAGGAGGAGAGGCTGCACCGTGAAATCGGCGCCTTTGTCGCCACCCTTCCGGAGATTGACGTGCTGCTTGCAGTCGGAAGGGCTTCCGTGTGGATGGCGGAAGAAGCAAAGAAGTGCGGGATGGCAGAGGTTTATGCCTGTGCGGATAAAGACGAGGCAAAAAAGGTTCTACAAAAGTTTACGGCAAGAAACACGGCCTTTTTGGTCAAGGCATCCAGGGGTATGGCACTCGAAGAGCTAACGGAGTTTTTGCAAAATGAGACACAGAAATAAGCTGGATCTTTCTTTTTTATCACATTGCTTTCAGCCGGAGAAGTTGCTTGCAGCCCTTTTTCCTCATCCCGTTTTTTTGATGTTTTTTTCTTTCAACCGAGGATGGGGGTGCGACTGCAGTTTGATCCGCCGAAGGAAGCGGGACAGATTCAAGTCTACCGTACAGATTCCTCCGTCAGCTTCAATTACCGCTCCGTCTTTGATGTAAGTAAGACCACGACCACGCTGCAGGCAGACGGCCTGCACGAAGACCTGACGGTGTTTCGGCTGCGCTTTACGGGAATCAGAGAGCTCAATCTGAAACAGATCCAGTTCCGCTTCTTTGGCGTTCCGGTCAAGACGATGCGGGCGGAAGAGATTGCTTCTTCCATCTTTGATGCAACGAGCATTCGCACAGAGTTAAAAAGGAAAGTCGCCACAGGAAATCCGCCTGTATATCCCGTCGGATAACGCGGATCTGTATTTCAAACCGTACAACTATCTGAGTTTTTCCTTTTTGGGCAGGGTATCTGCTGGTGCTTTACGGGATCTCGCTGCTACTCGTACAGGGACTGTTTGCCCTTTTTGGAGAAAAATCGGCGTCAAAAAAACCGTCTGGAAGAGATTCTATTCTTTTCGTATCCGGCAGCCGTGGTGATGTTTGGCGAGCTGGCAAACGGTTCGGTATCGGCCATGGATACGCCCTATTTCTTTCTGAATTACGGAGGACTCCTCGGGCTGTCTCTGGTACTTCGAGCCTTGACGACGAGAAGCTTGTCGCTGACACTGGTCAATCTTTTTCTTCGGGGTCGCCTATCTGGCGAATCATTTTGTCTCCCTGTTCCGGGGAAGACCCATTCTACCCTGGGATATCCGTGCCATGAATACGGCAGCAGACGTCGCTGCACAGTACAACTATACGCTGACGCCGCGGATCCTCTGCCTTTGCCTCGTCATTCTGGGAGCGGCGACCCTCCCCTATTTGCTCAAACTGTCTGTCATCAGAAAAAGAGGAAGACCGGGGTGCATCGCGGTGGGGTGCTTTCCGGCAGCAGGTTCAGCGCCGAAGCCTTCTACACGAAGACAGAAGAGGGGACGGAGACAAAGAAGCCTCTCAAAAAGCGTCTTGCCGCAAGAGCACTCTTCTTTTTATCCGGGGCAGCGCTTCTTGCGCTTCTGCATCTTTCGCCGCTTTACGGGAATTTGCAGACGGACTCCTGGGATGTCTACATTGTGATGGATTACCAAAGGCAGGGCTTTCCGGCGACCTTCTTAAAGTTTTATGAGTCCTATCAGGTGCATGCGCCGAAGGGATATTCGCAGGCGGAAGTCGAGAGGATTTACAAGGAATACGCCGCTCTGGCAAGGGAAGAGAATGCCAAAACGGCAGAGGAGTTTGGCAGGAAAATGCATCCGGCAAAGATTCTCATGATCATGAATGAGTCGCTGTCGGAAATTTCCTATGAAAACAAGGCGATCGAGCAGGATACCATGCCTTTCCTCAGGTCGCTTCACAAAAAAATACGGTCAGGGGAAATCTCTACGTCTCCGTGCGCGGGGGCGGCACCTGCAACACGGAGTTTGAGTCGTTAACGGGCAATTCCATGGCTTTTTTACCTGCCAATACCTATCCGTATGAGGGGTATCTGAATAGAGACACCTTCTCGCTTGCCTCTTATTTCAAGAACAAGGGATATGAGATTGCGAGTCTCCATCTTTCGGAAAAAAAGAATTGGAACAGGCAGACGGTCTATCCCTATCTGTCGTTAGAGCCTTTCTTCTCCATCCGGGATTATCCGAGGGTGCCGACGCTGCGCGGCTATGCGACAGACGCCTTCGATCTGGAAACCTTGCAGAAGGTGGAAGAGAAGATGAGCGGAAGAAAGAAATTCCTCTTCAACGTGACCATGCAGAACCACGGGGGATATGCACCGACGAATGACTTAACGCCCACTTTTTCCATGAAGAAATACGAGAAGGAGGCGGGAGGCGATCTCAATCCGCTTGAGGTGTACGATACGGTGGTGCGCCTGAGCGACGATGCGATCAAAAAGCTGATCGCTACCTATCAGAAAGACCCGGAACCGGTGATGATCATTATCTACGGAGATCACCAACCGGCCCTCGGAGATGCGGCAGATAAGCTGCTCTTCGGAGAGGAGCAGGCGGGCGAGGACGGCAAGGAGAAGCTTGCCAAATACAAGACGCCCTTTATCATCTGGACCAATTACGAGACACCGGAGAAGAGAATCGACGCGCTGAGTGCCAACTACCTCTCTTACCTGATCCTAAAAACCGCAGGAGAACCGCTCACGCCCTATGAGGGCGCTCATCGGCAGATGTTTCGAGGAGTATCCGGTGATCAGCGCCTATGGCATTCTTGACAAAGATGGAAAATACGTCGAAAATATGGCGGATGCGGAGAAGAAGAATGAAATTCTGCAGAAGAATACTATTCTTCTGGATTACGCCTACGCGCAGTACAACAATCTTTTTGATAAAAAAACAGGGTGGACAAACTCTTCACACAGATTCCGAAAGAAGAACCGGAAAAAGTAAGAGACGGGAGCGCTCCTGTCTTAGAAAGTTCACGGAGGAAAGGATGAGAAATGGCGGAGAAGACGAAGAATAGAGAGAGGGAAGAGAAGTTGCAGCAGAAGGAAACGCAGAATCAGCAATCGGAACTGGAAGAGCAGGAGAAGCAACCGAATCAGGAAGCGCAGGAGAAGCAACCGAATCAGGAAAACAGGGACAATCGAAGCAAGGAAGGTACGATGAAGAAGCCATATAAGGAATACAGTAAGCAGGAACTGGAACAAGAGCTGGTGCACCTGAAGAAGGAATATGAGAAATATCAGGAGATGGATCTGAAGCTGAACATGGCGAGGGGAAAGCCCTGCAAGGAGCAGCTGGATCTTTCACTGGGGCTCATGGACGCACTGGATTCCAGGGCGGATATGTATAGTGAGGATGGAACGGACTGCAGAAACTATGGTGTATTGGACGGGATTCCGGAAGCCAAGCTTTTAATGAGCGACATGATGGAAAACAACCCGGACAATATTATTATCTACGGCAATTCTTCCCTGAATGTGATGTACGATACGGTGTCCAGAGCCATGACGCATGGGATTATGGGATCCACCCCGTGGTGTAAGCTGGACAAGGTTTCTTTTCTCTGCCCGGTGCCCGGGTATGACCGTCACTTTGCGATCACCGAATATTTTGGCATTAACATGATTCCGGTACCGATGCATGAGGATGGTCCGGATATGGATCTGGTTTCCAAACTGGTGGAAGAGGATGAATCCATCAAGGGAATCTGGTGTGTGCCCAAATATTCCAATCCGCAGGGATATTCCTATTCCGATGAAACGGTCAGGCGTTTTGCAAGGTTAAAGCCTGCCGCAAAAGATTTCCGGATCTTCTGGGACAATGCGTACGGCGTGCATCATCTGTATGAGGACAAACAGGATTATCTGGTGGAAATTCTAAGAGAATGCAAGAGGGCGGGCAATCCCGATCTGGTTTATAAATTCGCCTCCACTTCCAAAAATCACCTTTCCGGGAAGCGGTATGAGCGCCCTTGCTACGTCGCTCAACAATCTGGAAGACATCAAGAAGCAGTTAAAAAACCAGACGATCGGTCATGATAAGGTGAATCAGCTGCGTCATGTGCGCTTCTTCGGCGATATTTACGGAATGACGGAGCACATGAAGAAGCATGCGGACATCATCCGACCGAAATTTGAGATGGTGGAAAAAGATTCTGGAAGAGGAACTCACCGGTCTTGAAATCGGAACATGGACCAAACCGCTGGGCGGCTACTTCATCAGCTTTGACGCGATGGACGGCTGCGCAAAAGAAAATCGTGGATTATGCCAAAAAAAGCGGGCGTCGCCATGACTCCGGCAGGAGCCACCTGGCCCTATCACCGTGATCCGCACGATTCCAATATCCGAATCGCACCGACGTACCCGCCGTTAGAAGATCTGCGCATTGCCTCCAAGCTCTTCGCTCTTTGTGTGAAGCTTGCCTCGGTGAAGAAGTTGCTGGAAGCGACCGAAGCGTAAGAGCTGCTTTTATTTTTTTCTTCGATAAATTGTGCGACCTTCTTCCAGGCTTCTGCGGATTCCGGGAGAAGGGACAGCCCCATCTGAAAGACATGGAACATCTCCGGATAAACTTCCAGGCGCACGTTGACTCCCGCATCGTGCGCCTTTTTGTGGCTGCGGTGGAGTCGGATAAGAGCATTTCGTTCGAACCGACCTGGAAGAGCATCGGAGGAAGATCGGTGAAATCGCCGAATAAGGGAGAAAGATAGGGGTGTGGGGATCGTGGTCCCCGACGTAAGGATTGTGATAAATCATGGACGAGTAGTGGTTGACCGGGTCCTTGGCATTTCCAAAGAGAATATCCTTGGTGTAATTCTCTTCGTAGGAAGGACCGGAGGCAGTCACATCTGTCCAGGGGCTCATCAGGACGAGCTTCTTCGGACTGCCCATGCCGTGATCCCGCAGGTACATGGCAAGCGCAAGAGAAAGACCGCCGCCGGCGGAGTCTCCCGCCACAATGATTTCCTCCGGGAGGTAATCCCGCTCCTCAATGAGAAACTTCCAGGCGCGGACGGCATCCTCCAGCGCAGCGGGATAGGGATGCTCCGGGGCATAGCGGTAATCTACGATCAGGCAGGCCTGACCGTCGTTACAGTCGCTGTAGAGAACGCCGAAGTCGCGGTAGACATTCCGAAGACCCGCAATATAGCCGCCGCCGTGTAGCATCAACACTACGGTGTGCGACCGGCGCACGGGCGGCAGTACCAGTTCCAGACGAAACTGCTGCTCTTCTCCGGAGGGAGGAGACAGCGGATCCGTAAAGCCAAGGAGTTCCGTGTGGGAGTAACCCGCAGGGCATCTCCAGGGAAGCTCCCTGCAGATTGCGCCTGTAGGTGCCGTTCTTAATGCCGGGCCCCAAGGTGGTGGAATTCGATGCCGCCTGAATGATGCCTTCGATGATCTTGGCACGGGCGCTGAGCGCCCCAAGCTCTGTCCCCGAATTTTCTAAGTGGAAATCCATACATACCTCTTTCGTTTTTACAGATTAAATCTTCGTTGCAGTTCGTTTCTGGCGCGGATCCCGCCGAAGACAATTGTTCCGGAGAAAAGGATGAGGGCGGAACAAAAAGGCAGTCCAGGTCAGCGCAATAGACGTGGTTTTTCCTAGCAGCAGGAAAAAAAGCAGGACGAAGGAAAAGATCAGATTCAGCACCTGCAACATCAGGTAGCTGGTATAGCTGCGGCTCTTGATCACCATGAAGAGCATGGTGGCGGCGCAGAGCACAAGTGACATCACGGGGAGACCGTAATTCAGGGACCAGCCGTGAAAGTCGCCGAAATAATCCGCCCCCACCAGCATGAAGCCGGAAAAGATCGCCAGCTGCGACAGCCGGTAATGAAACGAGTGCTTTCGCACGATGGCAACGATTGAAGCAGAGCAGCGCATACAGAATATACAAAACCGGAAACGATGGCCCAGCGGTGCCTGCCGTCGTAATGGTAGTAATTGACCAGAACACAGATCCCTTCCGCCACACAGCCGAGGAAGACAAGGACTTTCATGAGGAAGTGCATCATCTGTGTTTTTCTGGCGATATTCGGATAGATGTTATGCCCCTTGGACTCTCCCTTGCCGAGCGCCATGTGACAGAGCGGACAGACCGCCGTTTCATCTTCAATGAGGATGCCGCAATTTTTTTGCATTTAATCATTCGTAGTAAACTCCATTCGTCGAAATGCGCACCGCCATCCCCTCTTTTGCCAGCTGCTTAAGGAAAAAACGCTGGATAGAAGCATCCTTTAAGACGGACGTGAAGGTCAGGGTGAGAATACCGTCATAAGTTGCCACCGCCGCCTTCAGATTCTGGTGGGCGGAAACCGGAAGCATCTCATAAATATTGCTTACATAGGAAGCGTAAGGGGCTGTCAGTGTGATTTTTCCCAGATTGGTCAGCGTGGTGGTATTCGCCCTCGCTTTTTTATGGTAGATAAAGGTCAGACCGATTTTTTTGAAGATATAGGGAAGGGAACGCAAGAGCAGGTTTCTTTGACCGACGACGCTGTAAGAGAAAATTTCCTCAAGCTTCTCTTTGTGTACTTGGGCATGCAGACTGTCTTTTGTCAGCTTGCAGAGGTCAGCAAGCGTCCAGGCTTCCCCGCTTTCTTTTTCCTGTGGTAAAAAAGAGACGCTCACCATGACGAAGAAATTCCTTGTGGTCACCGATTCGTAATACGGCCTTAAATTCACCGGCACATTCACGACGATCGGTCGCCTGGACGGAGAACCGAGGAGGTAGGCCTGATGGATGCTGTAGAGAAGGAGGCTGACCAGATAGACATTCACCGAGCAGTCATATTTGTGCGCCACCTCGTGCAGTGCGTCGTAAGACATGAATGCGTGAATGACGCCAAGACCGTTGGAATAAAATTTCTCCCCGGTCAGATTCAGGGCGGGTTTGGTGGAGTAGGTGCTTACATGCGCTTTTTTGAAATTACGGACATAGCTGTCTTCGGTATTGAGCGAGGTATCTTCGGAAAAGGAGTCCTCTTCCTCGTCCCCAAAGGCCTCCGGATGCGAGAGACGAAGGTAGGCGTATACCAATTCCTTTAAAAAAGTCAGAGCGCCCATCCCGTCCGCCAGCACATGAAAAGCCTCCAGATGAATCCGGTCTTCAAAAATAGGTCACACGAAAAAGAAAGCCGCGGTTGGCGGCAGCCTCCATGTGGCGACAGGGATAGTCGTTCTCCTCGTAGACGGTCGGCGGTCGCTTGATGTTTTTTTCAAAATAATACCAGAAAACCCCCTGGCGCATCAGCACATTAAAGGAGGGGAAGCGGGGGAGCAAGTCATCCAGCGCATGCTGCAGGAGGATGGCATCCACCTGCTCCTTTAATACCGCGGTGATCCGGTATACATTGGTATTGGTTTCGTTGGCAATGACAGGGAACAGAAGCGCCGTATTGTCAAGCTTCTGCCATGCATCCAGTGATTCTTTTTTTCTGACCATGAAATATCCTTTCCAGACACTCCTCCCATCATACCATAGTTTCCGGAAAAAACATCGGGTGAGTCAGGAAAGGAGGGGCTTTAGGAAGAGGCGACGGGCTTCCTAGGGCAATGATGGGCTTTCCGGGGCGATGATGGGCTTCCCAGGGCAATGATGGGCTTCCCAAGGCGACGATGGACTTCCTGGGGGTGGCGGGTGCGCTACAAAAGCAGACACCTTTGGCAAAGGGGGAGGCGTTGTGGTAAGGTGACGGAGTGGGAAAGGCGGGATCAATGAAAAAAATCAAGATGGACGTCGTCATGGCGCTGGCGCTGAATGCGGTTCTGGTTCTGTTGCTGTTGCCGATGCTGTACTGCTCTACGGCGGATGTTGCCACCGGGGACGATTTGTTAAACGGGGCCGTGGTGTATCACGTACTGCAGGACGGCGGTAACATGGTGGATGTGCTACGCGCGGTAGGCGCCTATATTGTAGAGAATTATCGCACCTGGCAGGGGACCTGGTCCTCCATCTTTCTCTTTGCTTTGCCCCGGTGAACTGGGGGAGGGGATGTATGCGATTGTGCCGTGGATCGCGATTTTTCACCGTGCTGGCGGGAGCCTGGCTGCTGATGCGGGAATTTCTGGTCAAGAGGGCACAGCTACCCGTGTCGCTCTTTTTGGTCGCTCTTTGCACTTACAGGAATCTTTTTTGACACAGTATGCGCCAAAGCCCAGAGCGGGATTTTTCTGGTATACCCTGTGTGGCGCACTATAATATTCCTTTTTTGATCATGGCACTCACCTTGGTAGGAGCCCTGCATTTTACCCTGGATGCAAGAGAGGGGCATCCGGTCAGAGCGGGTCTTTGTTATCTTTTGCTGCTTTTTTTGGCTATACTTACCTCGGCGGGGCAAGTTATCCGCCGGTTCTACTCTCTCTTTGGTACGGCACTGCTGATTCTGACCCTCTTTTTCCGGTTCAGGGGGAGGAAAAAGAAGCTGTGCAGGAAAAAGAGGGTCATGCTCCTGCTCCCGCTCTTGTTAGAGGTGGCGGGACTTCTGATCAGCATGGCGGCCCCGGGCAATCATGTGCGCGGCGGTTCGCATTTCGGGTTTTCGGTGAAAAACATCGTGATGGCGGGAGGAGAAGCGTTTCTTCATGCCATCACGGACAGTGTGCAAATGTTCCTGAGTATCCGGCCGCTGTTTCTGCTCGTTACATCTTCCGCCGTGCTCATGCTATGCACATACAGGCGTGGAAAAAGAGATTTTTTCCGGCATCCGCTTTTGTTTCTGCTGCTCGCTTATCTGGTGAATGTGTCGGTTTATCTGCCGGAAATTTTTGCGGGAGCCAAGGTGTCGGGCGGCTATACCGATCTCGTCTATTTTTGTGTTTATCATTACGCTTGTCCTTACAACGGTGTATCTGACCGGATTTGTGCTGGAACTTTTGCTGAAACGAAAAGGGGAGAATGGTATTCGAACAGAAAGCAGGAAGAGGATTGGCCTGATCTATTGGATTGCGGTCGTCCTGTTTCTTGCCCTCTTTTACAGGCATCTGATCGGAGACTCCATGGATTACATTTGCCTGCAGTATATTCGCAGCGGTGCCATGGAGGACTTCAAGGCGCAGATGGCGGATTGGTTTTCGGTGTTGGAAAATCCGGGGATCAAGGACGTGGTGCTGGAACCGGTGAATGACGATCAGGGGCCGATTAAGCTCTATTTGCCGACGGAGGATCAGGATCACATCCTGAACCGGGCGGTAGCAAGCTATTATCGCAAAGGATTCCGTGGTCATGAAAAAAATAGGGTGGCAAAACGGCATGGGTCTCTTTGCCCGCCGGGGTCCTACAGGGAACTTACATCCTTGATTCCGACAGAAAACTTACATCCTTGATTTCGACAGAAAACTTACATCTTTGATTTCGACAGGAAACTTACATCCGTGATTTCTACTGTAAATTCACGCTGCCGATGTGGCGGAGTGGATTGCAAAAATCTACTTGATGGTGGTATGATTTTTTTGGGTTCATTTGGAGAGACACGCATATTTGTGATGCACAAAGTTTTTTTGCAATAAGGAGAAACGGGATGAGGAAAATCAATAAAAAATTGATCAGCCTTGCGCTGGTGGCAGCCATGACGGGAGTGATTGCCGGTTGTGGGAAGAGCGATCAGACAAGCGACAATTCGAGCAGCATGTATACCATGAAGGACGGGGGACAGGCTTCCGCCGGAGCATCGGCCTCCACGCAGGCGGCGGCAAATGGCGAAATTCCCGCCGGCATGTATTTGAGCGAGTTAACAGGGGAACCGATTTTTGGACGAGCTTAAGAACCAGAGACCGGTGGCGGTCATGGTGGACAATGAGAAAACGGCGCTTCTCCACTATGGAACGGATGAATCCGACATCGTTTATGAAATGATGAACTCCACCTTAAACAAGAGAATTACCCGTCTCATGTGTATCATCAAGGACTGGGGCAAGATCGAGCAGCTGGGTAGCATCCGCTCCACCAGACCGACCAATATCATTCTGGCGGCGGAATATGATGCGGTGCTTTGCCACGATGGCGGTCCGTTCTACAACAACGACTGGTTCAAGAAGCCTTGGTCGGTACACTTCTCCGGCACCTTCTCCCGTGTGTCCAACGGCAAGTCCAGGGAGTTCACGGAATACGTGGTCAAAGGGGATCTGGACAAGAATTTCCAGAGATCCGGCGTCTCTACGGAATATAACGAATACCGTGTGGATGATGGGAAGCACTTCAACTTTGCACCTTACGGTCAGACCGTGGACGTGAAAGGCGCAGAGGGCGCTGTCGAAGCGAAGGACATCAAGCTTCCGTTCTATCACAACGGTTCCGAACTGAAATACAATGAACAGACCGGCACCTACGATTATTACGAATATGGTTCCATCCACAAGGACGCCGAAGATGGCAAACCTCTTACCTTCAAGAACCTGTTCATCCAGGATTGTGATTTCACCCAGTTGGATCCGAATGGTTATCTGATCTACAACTGCATTTCACAGAAGATGATGAATGGCTGGTATGTGACGAACGGCTATGCACGCCCGATGGTCTGGAACAAGAAGGATGACCAGACGTTAACCAAATATTATGATGCCAAGAGCGGAGAGGAAATTGAGGTCAATGCCGGGAAGAGCTATGTAACCCTCATTCCCAGTGATACCTGGAGCGAAGTGGAAATCCAGTAAAAAAATCGTTTCTGCGAGCGGGATCATGATCTGAGAGAAAGAAAGCGTTAGAGGAATCAGCCGCTGTGGAAAACAGCGGCTGATTTTATATACAGGGGACCGTTTCACCCGATCCGAATCCGAAGAGATGCTTGTATTTTGCACACCCACATCCGAACGATGGGAGAATGGAAGGGCAGATGAAAAAGTATACGCCTTATGTGGCAGTCGCCGTGGTGCTGAATTTGATATTGTTCCTTCTGTTATTGCCGATGTTGTACTGCTCTTTGGCGGATTATGCGACAGGTGATGACTTGACCAACGGCTATGTGGCCTATCACGTGCTGCTGGATGGTGGCGGTGTGGGGGATATGTTGCGTGCGGTCGGCGGATATATCGGGGAAATGTATCAAACCTGGCAGGGAACCTGGTCTTCGCTCGTCCTGTTTTGCTTTGCACCGATGGTTTGGGGCGCAGAGGTCTATCATATCGTCCCGTGGATCGGCATTTTTACCGTTCTGGCAGGCACCTGGCTCCTGCTGCGGGAATTTCTGGTGAAGCGGGCAGGACTTTCAAAGCCGCTGTTCTGGTCGCTCTTTGCCCTCGCCGGCATTTTTGAGACCCAGTATGCACCGGCACCACGGGCGGGATTTTTCTGGTATACCTGTGTGGCGCACTATAACATCCCTTTTTTCGTGATGGCATGGACGCTGACTGCCGCCCTGCATTTTACGCTGGATGTGGAGAAAGAGCGTGTAAGCAGTGTACGTAGAAGTGCCTTCCGTCTGTTTTGGATCACGATCGGTTATACTTATCTGGGCGGAACGACTTATCCGGCGATTCTCTTGTCGCTCTTTTGTACGTTCCTGCTGATTCTATATGTTTTCCGGGACGGTAAGCGGAGGAAACAGGACGTACTTTGCGAACAGGAAGAACAGGACGTACTTCGCAAACAGGTGGAATGGGCATCCCTTCGCAAAAAGAGAGGACTGCTTCTCCTCCTGCCGCTGTTATTGGAAACCGTAGGGCTGCTCATCAGTATGGCGGCGCCGGGCAACCGTGTGCGCGGTGGAGCGGGGTTTCGTTTTTCCCCGCAGAATATTTTGGTGGCAGTGCTGCAAACGATCTGGCAGGTGCTCATGGACAGCGCACAGAATTTTCTGCGGGTCAGACCGCTTATTCTTTTGATTCCGTTTGTGGTCGTGCTGACGCTCTGTGCCATGAAAAAGAGGGAAAAGAAGGTTTTCCGGCACCCCCTGCTGATGGTATTACTTGCCTATCTGATGAATGCGGCGGTATACCTTCCGGCGGTATTTGCAGGGAACCTCGGTGTCCGGGGGTTATCCGGACATGGAGTACTTTGTGTTCCTGATCACCCTGATTCTAACAACGGTTTATTTGACGGGATATTGCGTGGAACGAAGATGGGACGGGGAAGTTTGTGTAGAGGGCAGGAAAAAGACGGGAGTCGTCTTTGCGGTACTGCTGATCCTCTTCTTCGCCGGGTTTTACAGGCATCTGATTGGAAATTCGATGGACTATCTCTGTATCAACTATATCCGCAGCGGGGAAATGGCAGATTTTAGAGTACAAATGCAGGAGCGGCTTGCCATTCTGGAAGACCCGCAGATTCAGGACGCAGTACTTGAGCCGATGAATGACGACCAGGGACCGATCATGGTTTTTCCGCCATCCACAGATCCGGAACATATCTGGAACCGCCTGATGGCAAGATATTATCGAAAAGCATTCGGTCGTGGTGAAGGAGTAGGTTTTGGAAAAAGTGGAGCAGGAAAAGGCAACTGGCATTCATCACAGAGTGGAGCAGGAAAAGATGACCGGCATCTATCACAGAACGCTGATTCCGGCGGTGTTTTTGCTGGCACTTCTCTATATCGGGGTCAGTAGAATCACGGAGACACAACTTTTCGGGGGGATCTTCCTCTTGTCTGTGCCTGCCATCTATGGTTTTATCAGGAAGAATCTGTTTGGGCGGCTGCTGCACTCGTCACACAGAGGCCTTTTTCTCTGCCTTTTTGCTTGTGATTGCGCTTTCTCACCTCTCCTCGCTGGCGGCAGTGTTCCGCGGAGAAATCGCGCCATCGTCGATGATGAAACTGCTTTTATTATGATATAGTAATGACGGATGCGCTGTATCTGGCGCTGGAAGCGCAAGAAGACGCTCTGGTGGGGATGAAACTGCTGTGGGGCATTCTCCTTGCGAGCGCCGTGTACGGGTTTCTTCAGTATTTGGCGGGATCCTTTCAGGCAAGGATGACAGGGGGAGAGCTACCGCGGACGGACAACCTGTATGCCAATGCGATTCCTGCCGGAGTGGTCTACCTCATCGGTTTCTGGCTCTCCTCCGGTGTGGGGAAAAAAATGGCTGCGAACCCTATCGCAGCTGATCTTTTGCGCTGGTTTTTGATTACAACGCTGTCCAGAAGTTCTTGGCTGGGATTGCTCTTTACAGGGATGCTCCAGCTTTGTCTGGAAATCAGGGACAGAAGACGGGCAGGAGAAAGGATTCTGCCGGGAAGAAAAACGATGCTTCTGACGGCAGCGGCGGTTGCCGTCACGATGCTGATCCTATACCGGCTGGAGCTGTTCCAGCCGATTTTGAGTCGGTTCCATTTCCGGTCACAGAATACCATTGCCTATGAGAGGCGAGTCACCTATGCGCAGCATGCCATTCACCATCTGTTGGGAGGGTTCCGTCTTGGCAGTTCCTGTTCGGAAGAGGGGTTCTGACCTCCAGAGCGTATGTGGTCACGCTTCCGACCTATGAGCCCGGCTACGAATTTTTTGAGAACAGTTACATCACGATGTTCTATGAATTCGGAGCAGTTACCCTGCTGCTCGTGGTAGGTATGATTGTGTACTTTCTCGTACAGTGCGTTCAGAGAGGGAAGGACAGATACCTGCTCTATGCGGTGCTTGGCGCATCGGTCGCGTTCTACTTTTATGACACAAGAATTTTTACAGAGGTCACCTTCCCGCTGCTGTTTTGCGGCTGTCTGGGTCTGTCCTCGCGGCACAGGAAGGGGAAGTCACGGGAATAATGGGTTTGCAGGACAAGAGACGGTTTGCTTTTTTTCATAAGAAGAGCCATGTATTTTTTGCGGTGTCCATTCTGAGCACGGTGTTGTTTTTTTGTGGTCTGCAGTTTGTGGAAGACGGGAAGCATCGGGATCCTGGATTACCTTGTACTGGGGAACAAGGACGAGTGGGAGTTTGCGGATTTTTACCGGCATATCGGCTACGGATCGGATTTGTCCAGGGTGTATGAGACTTCACCGGACGCCTGTTTCCCCCCTCTCTCTTATCTGTCTTTCCATTTCCTGTATCTGCTGAATCCCGTGCAGGCGGAAGCAGTGGACTGGCGTGCCTTTCGGGATGCGCCTTATGGAAGACTCAGCTATCTTTTTTGCATGATGCTTCTGGTGCTGCTCTTTTCGTATGCGGCGCACCGGGTAGCCGGTATGACGGAAAAAAACAGGGCTGTTATTAAAGCATCCTCCTTCTTTCGTCCGCTCCCCTTTTTTTACCGCCATTGAGAGAGGCAATCCGGTTTTTCTGACCATGATCCTGCTTCTGTATGCCTTATGGTGGAAGGAGAGTGATAACCGCTATCTGAGGGAAGCGGCGCTGGTGCTCATTGCAATCGCTGCCGGCTTCAAAATTCTGCCCGCCCTGTACGGACTCCTGTATGTGAGAGAAAAGAGGTGGAAGGAGGCGGGACGACTTCTGCTGTACGGCATCCTGTTGTTCTTCGTACCGTTTCTCCTGACCGGCGGAAGGGAAGGTTTTTCTTCCTATATCCGGCTGCTATTGGATTCGCATTATCATGCGGACTTCATGCGTGAGTGGAGTTCGGTAAGGGGCTTTGTCTACCGGATGCTGTCGCAGCGCTTGCCGCTTGGGGAGGGGCAGATTGATCGTTGCGGGATGGTGGTGGAAAATCTCTTCCTCCTGTGCAGTATTGCCGGCCTGTTCGTCAGCAGAAGGAAATGGATGCAGGTGTTGTGGATGACCATGCCCGTGGTTTATTATATGCCGACTTCGCAGGTGTATAATGCCGTTTATCTGTGCCTGCCGTTGCTCTTCTTTTTGGGTCAGAAAGAGAGGAGAGGGGAGAGGTGGTCTATTTGATTTTTATTCGGACTCCTTTTTGCCCTTCCCGCATGGGGGAGTGCGGGCAATCTGATCCACTGGATCAGCGGACTGGGTTACCTTCTGTTTCTGTATGCCGTTTCCGGGGAAGCCGTGCGGTGGATCAAAAGAACGCAGGAGGCAGGATGAACGGTGAGCAGATCAAAAACAAAATACCGCAGATCCGCAGCGCTCTCTTCCTGACGGGGCTGTTTCTGGAGGTTCTTTTTTGTGCTCATCGACAAGAGCAGGCTGAGCAACCCCTATACCGGCGTCTGTTTTTCGGGCGACCTTTTTGCTGTTTCTAACGGCGATGCTTCTGGAGGAGCATTCCAAAAAGAATGGATTCTGATGGTGGCGGTGCTTTTTGTTCACTTTTTTTCTGTTACCGGTGGACGGGAAAAAATGACCTGCTGCAGGGTTGCTGTCTTTGTTTTTTTGCAAGCAAAACGGTTCCCGCTTCGAAAGAGCCTCCTGCTGCTGTTTCAGGAGACGCTTGCCGGCTGTCTGGTGATTGTATTTTTTTGTCGCTGACGGGACTTTTCGGGGAGAGAAGCGTAACGACGGTGTTCCGGACGGGGGAGAGATGCAGACCAGGTATTCGCTGGGGTTCGGTCATCCCAACGCGCTGCACTGCATGTTTTACATGCTGCTTCTGATGGGGATGTATCTCTACGACAACAGGATCAAGCTGTATCATTACCTGCTTCTGCTGGTCGTAAATGGCGGAGTCTATGCACTCACGAACAGTCGCACTTCCTTTTTGCTGGGGATCCTTTCCGTCCTTTTCGCAATGCTTTTTGCATTACCGCAGGAGGGCGTGGATGTACGCAGCAGGGGCGGTTTTGGTGCTGATCGATGTCGCCTTCTCGGTTGCCTGTGCCTATATGAGCTTTTTTTATGGAGAGGCTTGCCCGGGAGTCCCTTTTTATCCGGGCAGATCAGGTGTTAAACGGGCGGATTGCCAACCCTGTATTACGGAACGGAGGCACACGCCGGTTACATTGAGAGCTGGTCGCTGTTTTTCTTCGCCGAGGGCAACTGAATATTTTTGATATGGGATGGGTGCGCTTTTTACTGGTACGGAATCATTCCGGGAATTCTGGCTGTCCTTCTGATTCTCTATCTGCTCTATCGCTGTCAGCAGGAGAGAGATTTTCAGGCGTTGATGCTCGTGGTTTCCTGTTGCACCTATACGGTGATCGAGGCGCATCTGGTATCCGTGTATATCGGGAGGAATTTTTTTGCCTGCTGTTCATCGGCGCCTACTGTTTAGGCGCGCAGGGACGGGCGAAGGGGAAAGAGAAGGCGATCCCGGGCGCAGGGACGGGCACGGAGGAGAGAATAGGTGCTCCCAAGTGATTAGGGAAAACACCCATCGATCGGATCAGACAAAGGGAAGAATAGACAGAAAGGATGGAAGAGACGTGCATCACATGAATCTTGTCAAAATGCTGGAATTTCCCCAGCGCGGAGATGAAAGAGGGCATCTTGTCATCGTGGAAGGGGAGAAGGAGATTCCCTTTGCGATCAAGAGAGCTTTTTATATCTATGGGTCGGATGCGGGCGTGGTTCGCGGGCAACATGCGAATCGGGAATCACAGTTCGTTTTGATCAATGTAGCAGGGACAAGCAAGGTGAAAGTGAAGGACGGCGAGGGAAATGAGGCCATTTACTGTCTGAACCGTCCGCATACCGGCGTCTACCTCCCCACGATGGTCTGGAAGGAGATGTATGATTTCAGCCCGGATTCGGTGCTGTTAGTCCTGGCAAGCACCCATTATGAGCCGGATGAATATATCAGAGATTATGAAACCTTTGTAGAAGAAATCCGGATGGAGGATATAGAGGGGGAAAATGAAAGTTTTAGCCAATGATTTAAAACGGCAGTACGAATTGCATGCCGCAGCATACGAGGAAAAAGGCGCTGGCGGTGCTCCGTTCCGGCTGGTATATTCTCGGACAGGAGGTCGAAGCCTTCGAAAGGGAATGGGCAAACTACATCGGCACAGGATACTGCGTCGGTCTGGCTTCGGGGTTGGATGCCTTATGGATTTCCTTTCGCCTGCTGGGAATCGGAGAAGGGGACGAGGTGATTGTCTGCTCCAATGCCTATATTGCCTGTGTGATGGGCATTACCATGAACGGAGCGAAGCCGGTTTTTGTAGAGCCGGATGCGTATGATAATATCGATGCAGACAAGATAGAGGCAGCAATTACGCCGTCGACCAAGGCGGTTCTGGCGGTGCATCTCTTTGGACAGTCCTGTGATATGGATCAAATCATGTCCATTGCGCGTAACCACCATCTGCGAGTCATTGAAGACTGTGCGCAAAGCCATGGGAATCACTGGAGGGGAAGGAAAGTCGGCTCCATAGGAGACATCGGCTGTTTCAGCTTTTATCCCACCAAGGGCTGCGGTGCATTCGGGGATGGTGGCTGTATTACGACCAATGATGAAAAGCTGGCAGAAGATTTCAAAATGTTCCGGAATTATGGCAGCCGTGTCCACTATCATAACGAGGTGGTGGGCGCCAATAGTCGGCTGGATGAGATTCAGGCGGGGCTGCTTCGCGTCAAACTCCAATATCTGGATGACCTGAACGCAGAACGCCGCAGGCTGGCAGCGCGGTATCTGGACGAACTCAAAAATCCGTACCTGATCTTGCCCAGGGTGCGGGAAGGGGCGGATTCTTCCTGGCACCAGTTTGTCGTTCATGTACCGGCGCACCGGGAGGAACTGATGAACCATCTGAAGAATCATCAGATTGGCACCATGATTCATTATCCGATCCCGCCGCATCTCTCGGAGGCTTACCAGTATCTCGGTTTTCACCGGGGGTCTTTTCCGATTGCGGAAAAGAATGCGGAGGAGGTGTTGAGCCTGCCCATGTATAACGGGATGACGGAGGAAGAACAGGCTTTTGTCATTGCAACCATCAACCAGTTTCAGCCGGGAAAAAAACGAATGAAACATCTTTATTTTTGCAAGAGACGAGCGTTGCACTTTGGAACCGCTTGACGAAACGGATACGGAGCTTTTGCGCAGGTGGAGAAACCAAGCGGATCTTTCCCGCTTTTTGCAGCCGCTGCCGCCGATTTCGCAGGAGGAACAGAAGGCGTGGTATGCAAGATATCTGGAGGATGCCGACACCCTCTTTTTTTGCGATCAAGGATGGGGAGACGGGAAAAAAACAATCGGAACGGTGGCGCTCTATCATCTGATGCCAGATCGCTGCGAAATCGGAAAGATTGTCATCGGAGACGAAGCGGTGAAGGGAAGGGGAATGGGAACCCGTGCTGTTTTTTTCTGGCGCTGGGGATTGCCTTTTGCAAGCTGGGGATGACAGGGGTGAACCTGAATGTGCATCTGGAAAACATCGCCGCCCTGACCATCTATGTGAGAGTAGGATTTGAAATCTGCGGTTCCCACCCGTTTATCAGCGGCGGAAAGGAACTGGAAATGTACCTGGACAGAAAGCGCTATGAAGCGTGTAACCCGCGCTTTAGAAACATTCATTTTGACAAGGCAGTGTAGAGAGAGAGGAAAGGCTTGCGAACAGACACGATGAAACTTTCCATGATCATTCCCGTTTATTATAACGAGCAGAACCTCAAACCGTTGTATGCAGACATCAAAGAGAAAATCATCGACGTGATCGATTATGATTATGAGATTGTCATGGTGGACGACGGCTCAAAAGACGCGAGTTATGCTGTGATGCAGGAGCTGGCGGCGATCGATGCGCATATCCGTATCTATCGTCTCTCCCGCAATTTCGGCTCCCATGCGGCGATTCTCTGCGGGCTGGATCACTGCAGCGGGGACTGCGCCGTGATCAAGGCGGCGGATTTGCAGGAGCCGACGGAGATGATTTTGCAGATGGTGAAGAGCTGGCAGGAGGGCAATAATGTCGTACTGGCGGTGAGAAAAGACAGAGAGGAGAGCAGAAGACAGAAACAGTTTGCCGATTTGTATTATACCCTTGTCAGGAAGACGGCGCTGCAGACCATGCCGGCGCACGGTTTTGACGTCTATCTGATTGACAGAAAGGTCATAGAGGTGCTCTCCCGTCTGGATGAGAAGAACAGTGCGCTGACCGGACAGATCCTCTGGAGCGGCTTTCAAACCGGGTATGTGGAATATACCCGCAAGATGCGTGAAATCGGCACGAGCAGATGGACGCTGAAAAAGAAGATCAAACTCGTGATGGACACCCTGTTCAGCTTTTTCCATTTTACCGGTCACTTTGGTGGAAATCGTCGGTGCATTTTTCTTTTTCTCGGCGCGGCAATCTGGGCAATCTTCACCCTGATTGCAAAGCTGGTTGGCAGCATTCCGGTCAGCGGGTGGACCACCCTTTTTATCTTCAATCTGTTCAGCTTCGGTATCGTGATGCTGACCCTCGGCATCCTGGGCGAATATCTCTGGAGAACCTTTGATGCCAGCAGGGGTAGACCGCCCTATATTATTGAACGTGAGGGAGAGGAGAAGAGAAACACCTGTACGCCGGGAGAAAAAAACGATGAAGAGGGAAGTAGAGAATGCGGACAACGGAAAAGAATGCCGGAAGGCATAAACCAGGAAGCGACAGAGAGACCCGGTTCGTATTGCGGGGAATTTTACTGGTTTTATTGGGGGGGGTGGAATCGCATTCATGCTTTTCCGTGAAATGAAAACCGGAATGAGTATGGGATCTGACCTCCCATTTCACCTGGCGAGAATGGACTCTCTTGCAATTTCTTTGAAATCGGGAATTTTTTTCCGGCAAAACTCAGACCGGTGCTCTGCAATACCTACGGATATGGGGTGGGTTTCTTTTATTCGGATGCACTGTTATATTTTCCTGCAGGATTGATATGTGCGGGGGTAGGGTTGCTGACGGCAGTAAAAGTTTATCTGGTCGTCCTCTTACTGCTGTGTTTTTTCTTGACCATCAGGGGGGTCTACGCCCTGACCCGTGATTTTTGTGCCAGTGTTCTCTCCGGCGTATTCTCTTTACTGTCGTTAGAACTGTGGGGGGAACTGAATTATGGTTTTACATTTGGAACGGTCTGTGCATCCGTCTTTTTGCCGGTAACTTTTTGTGCCTTTATCAAAATCATGAAAGGTGCAGCAGGAAGGAAAAGTGAAGCCGCTTTTATTCTTGGCATGAGCCTGATTTTTATGGTCGCATCATACAACCCTGCTCTTAACGGTGGCAATGATGCTACTCTTGTTTCTGCTTTCCATCAGGGAAATCATACGATTTCCCGAACGCTTTTGGATGCTTTTGCGGGATGCGGTATTTGCCGTTCTGTTAACGATAGAGTACTGGCTTCCGGCGGCGGAGCAGGCGCTTAAGCAAACTTTTGTTGCAACGGGACGCACGTATTTGCCCGTTTCGAAAAATACCATGACCCTGTTTCAAACATTAAACAGTGCGGGAAGCCTAGTCATATTTCTTCTGGTCTTCGGCACTACGGTGTGGGTATACGGGATGATTTGGAGAAAGAAAAACCAGGAGGAGCTTTTTCTTGCGCTTACGGGGATGTGGTTCGGCCTTATTTTGATGCCATTCAGCTGGATATGGAAGACCTTTCACCAACAGCTGAATTTTATTCAGAGTCCGGGACGGCTCATGACGGTTGTTTCTGCGCTTGCATCCATCGCTCTGGGGATCGTGTTTGCAGACGTGACACGGGAGTATGACAGGAGATGGAAAGGGAAGAAGAAATACCTGTTTTATCTGATAAGTTATGTCATGTTGATATCCATCAGCGTAAGACAAGATATGAAACTTACGTTGCCGTTCACCATAGAGGACCGTTATTATGACAACGGCAGACTATCTTTTGAAATTAACGGGCTCGGAAGCGGCTCGGAATGGCTGCCGGTTGAAACAGCCGCAGAAGAGTTGACGGAGCCGGATACAGCACTGTCATCGGACAGAAAATCGGGTTATCCGGGCACCAAGAAAGATTTCGGCAAGAGTTTTGAAGTGTATCTGCCAGCGGGAGAGGAATACTCTACGATGCCGTATCTTTATTATTACGGTTACCGGGCATATCTGCTGAATGATGCGGACGGAACGAAACGGGAGTTGAAAGTAGATAAGTCGCCTTATAACGGACAGGTGCGCGTATATTTGCCGCAGGAGTCTAACGGAAATCAATTCCTGCATGTGGTGGTTGCATATCGGAAGACTTGGGCGCAGATTATGAGTTATCTAATCTCCGCTTTTACGGCGATTGGTCTGTTGTTTTTCTACTTCCGAAAAAAACAAGTAGGGGTATCTCAAAAGATGCAGTTTCAGTCATACAACTTTATTCTTTACTTTATGCCCCTCTGTGTGGCAGTCTACTTTTTCGCGAACAAAAAGAGCACCGCGGGCGGGCAGGGAGATTCTGACGTTATTCTCGGCACTTTTTCTTCGCCTTCGCGGGGCGGGAGGCGCTGCTTGTTCTGTGTCTGAGTGCGCTACCGGATCTTCTGCTCACAAGGCTCTTGCTTCGCACACGAGAGAAAGAGCAGGAGGCGTCTGTGGAAAATGGCGCTTCGGCGAAGCGGGGAGGAGAGAGGAGCAAAGCTGCTTCTCCTGACCGGCGTCCTGCTGCATGTGATTCTGCTGGTGTATTTTAAGCTGTCTCATCAGCTTCCTCTTGGCATCAGCTTCTATACCTTCCAGCAGATTGCATGGCTCACGGAGGTGTATCACGGAGAGCTGAGAGAGGTGGGCGCAAAGGACTATCTGTTTTATCTTTTCTTTTTCCCAAAGATCACGATGGGACCACTTACCTCGCCGTCTGCGCTGATTACACAGGTGCAGGACGAAAAGAGGTGCAGCTTTCGGGCGGAAAATGCGGCTGCAGGAATCCAGATGTTTGCCTTTGGGCTGGCGAAAAAAGCGGTTCTGGCGGATACCTTCGGGAGTGCCGTCACCTGGGGCTTTTCTTCTCTTTCTACGGCAACTTCCGCCGATCTGATTCTGGTGATGTTCGCCTATACGTTTCAGATTTATTTTGACTTCAGCGGATACAGCGATATGGCGGTCGGAGCGGCGCTGATGCTGAACTTCGATTTGCCGATCAACTTTGATTCGCCGTACCGCGCCTTATCCATACGGGACTTCTGGAAGCGCTGGCATATCTCGTTAACCAAATGGCTGACAAAGTATATCTATGTGCCGCTTGGCGGAAACCGGAAGGGAGAGGGGAGAACCTACCTGAATATGATGCTGGTTTTCCTGATCAGCGGTTTCTGGCACGGGGCGGCATGGACCTTCGTCCTCTGGGGGGCGCTGCATGGTCTGCTTGCGGTTCTGGAGAGAATCGGGGAAGGGGTTTTGCAGAGAAGAAGCGGGATTTGCCGGAAAGTTCCGAAGGCACTGCGCTGGGGTGTCACCTTTTTCCTGGTAAATCTCCTTTGGTTATTGTTTCGCGCAGAAAGCGTCTCCCAGTGGGCACAGATGGTTGCCGGTATGGCGGGCGGGCGCGGTTTCTCGATCAGCGACGGTCTGATTCGCAGTCTCTATCTTCCGGGGTATGAGGTGTTGGGGCTGACGGCAATGCCGTATAAAATGCGGGGGCTGCTGCTCTTTCCGCTTGCCCTCCTCCTCTGCCTCTTGCCGCAGAACCAGTACAGGAAGCGCGGCGGAACAAAGGCACTTACCGCTGTTTTGTCTGCGGTGCTGATCGTCTGGTGTCTGTTGGGATTTACCGCAGAAACCAATTTTATCTACAATAATTTCTAAGAACAAGGAAGGGAAGAGGATGAAAACAAAAGGCAGGCAAGTGGTTGCGACTCTTTATCGTGGTTTTTTTGATGCTGCTTTTTGTGCTGCGCTTCCACGGTTGTCGTCCTGGATCCGTATTTTTCATTATCACAAAGCCGCTTCCTTCTTTTTCCTATGTCCTAAATAATGAACGGGCGCAGAACGACGGTATCACAAAGCATTTTGCTTATGACACCTTGCTGACAGGCACATCCCTTGTGGAAGTCAGCGAAAGCGTCGGAGGTGGAGAGGCAGTTTGGAGGAGCGGCAGTGAAGGTCACCTTTGCCGGGGCGTCCTATTATGAAAATCAATCGGAATATCGAACTGGCCTTTGCCACCCATCCGCATTTGAAGCGGGTGATTCGCTGTCTGGATATGGAATATTATTTTGATGACCCGAAGGCACTGCGCACCAACATGGGGGTCTACCCGACGTGGCTGTACAACCGCAATCCCTTCGATGATGTCCGGTATCTATTCAACCGGGAGGTGCTGTTTACCCTGTGCGGAGATATGATTCGGAAAAAAAGCTGGCGAACGAGGCGGGAGGCATCACTTCCTTTGACGACTATGCGAACTGGATGCCGGACGTTACGGCAGATGATTTCGGCGCAGAGGCCCTTCTTGGCGGGATGAAGCCGTTTGGCACTCCGGAGAGAATAAACCATCTGACAGAAGAAGAAAAGAGGCTGCTTCGGGCAAATATCCGGGAAAAACGTGACAAAGACCGCAAAAGAAGCATCCGGACTGCGTCTTCGATTATTTCATCTCTCCTTACAGCGGTCTATGGTGGGCACAGACCTACGAGGCGGGGGATCTTGCTAAGGTACTGGAGGCGGAGGAGATTGTGGTGTCGGAAATCGTCGCCTGTCCCAATATTCATCTCTATTCCTATAATACAGACACCTCCCTCACCTGGAATCTTGACAATTACAAGGATCCTTTGCATTATGGGGACTGGATCGGAGAAGAGCTGCTTGTCTTCATGAAGCGGGACGAGGGGAGAATCACGAAACAGAACATGAAAGCTTATCTGAAAAAAGAGAGAGAGTTATACGAAACGCTGGATTACGCACAGTGGATGAAAGAGGAACTGGAGGGGAAGTACAGCGGGAAAACGGAGACGAAAAAGGGGATTCGATTCGAAATGAAGTGGAGAGAAGATTTACCAAACCGTTTTGCATCCTTTTGTGATACCTGCCTGTGTCTGGTAGGCGGAGTCGTCATAGCGCTTCTTGCCTTGGCGAGTTTTGTAGTCTGTTCCCATCTGATTACGGCGGCGGAACATTCGGTTTATATCCGCAACGGGGCGTGGTTTTCTAGGATGTTTCCTGCTCGGAATTCTGCTCCTCATTCTACTGCAGAAGCCGCTTCTTCAGATCAAAAGCAGGACGCTGTTTCTCCTGCTCTGCGTGGTTTTCTTTGCGGCTGCCCTTTATCTGAATCTGCGGATCCCGGATATACTGCGGGACGATGCCCTTCACGTGAACGAACAGGCAAGACTGTTCCACAAAGGAATCTACGACGGACTGAAAAAAAGTGATTATCTGTACGCATTCCCGTATCAGCTGGGAATGGTGACCTGGGAGAATTTTTTTACTCTATTTCAGCGATTCCAACAGGCTGATTTTTTTATCACGAATGCGATCTTCGTTCTGCTGTTAAATTATTTTCAGTGGCGCATCTACCGCAATCTCTTTTCGGTCCCTGAAACAGAGGATTCTCTCGGAGAAAAAGTATGCCATTTTACTGGGCTTTGCTTTTTTGCCACTGCTGTATTTTACCCGGTTTGCCTACGGCAGCATTCCCGGGCTGATGTTGGCAGAGGGCGGGGTGCATTTCATGCTCTGTTACGTCAGACGGCACAGAGTCTATCTGGCGGTCGTTTCTGTACTTTTCTTTACGCTTTCCTATATCATTAAACTGAACTATCTGATTCTGGGCGTTGCTGTTTCCATCACGCTGCTGCTCCTTTTTTACAGGAAAAAAAGAAATCTCTCCTGCTGCTGGCGGTCCTGATCCTGGTCTGCGCACAGTGCGGGATGAGCCTTGTACTCTCCGCTTACCGAAGTTGCACGGGAATCTGTTTCGGAACGGGAGCACCTAAGATCTTGAATGTCGCAATGGGGCTGATGCCGGAAGAAATGGGAGGAGGTCTGAGAGGCGGCTGGTATAACTGCTATAATAACGATACCTTCCGGATAGCGGGTTATGATGAAGAGATAGCATCGGAAATGGCATCGAAACAGATTCATGCGATGCTCCGGTACTGGAGAGAGCGTCCGGTGGGAGCGGTCCTCTTCTTTGCAGACAAGGTGATTTCCAGCTGGTGTGATCCACTCTTTGAATCGGTCTGGATCGGACCGCTGATCGAAGAGGGGAACGTGATTGCAGATCCTGCGCTGAGGAGCTTATACAGCGGGGTCACGCCTATCACTTTGCCGAGCGGTGGATGAATGTCCTCAATGTGCTGATCGAGGGCGGGGCGGCGATTTATTTTCTGAGCGAAGCCCGCAGTCGGAAAAAACGAAATCCGATGACCGCTTTGCCGGCGCTTTACCTGCTCGGGTGCCTGCTCTATTTGTTAGCAGGAGAGACCAAAAGCCAGTATACCTTTAGTTGTGTATATTTTTTGATTCCCTGTACGGTGCGCGGGTTTGCCCTTCTGTCTGCTAAAATACCATTCTTACAGAGAAAATTACAGAGAAAACAGAGGACGAGATCGTAGGAAGATTTGATGGTGGGAAGGAAAGACAACAAGAGAATCGGTGAAAGCCCGGACAGGAAGCGGTATCTGTATGCCGCCCTCTATGCGGTTGTGCTCGGCTTCAGTGTGGCGGCAGGGAGCAATATCGTTTTTGGCGGCGATGTTTCCCTATCCTATACAGACAATTACATGAAGCCGCTTGGTATCACAAGTCTCCTGATTTTTGCTGCTGTTTCGGCGGTTTCTTTTGCCGGGATACAGGTCATGCTGCGGTTTTACGGCAGGTTGCGGCTGCTGTTTGTGTACCGGACGCAGGGAAAGCTACAGCAGGGAATGTCGAAGAAGAAAACGCCGCAGTCGGGGAGCTCGCTTCTCGTAGATTTGCAGCAGGCGGTATCGCAGCCGAAGGACGGCGTTTTTCGGTAAGAGAAGAGACTTTCTTTTTGTGCTCCTTCTTTTGTTAGTGAGCTGGTTGCCTTATCTCCCTGTCTTTTGCGCCAGGCTCCGTTCTGGACGACTCCCTGGCTTCCATTACGCCGTGGACGAACGGGACGCCGCTGACCAATCACCATCCGGTCGTCTATTCGCTTTTTGGTCGGGGGCTTCGTGTATTTGTCGAAAAATCCCTGCCGCTTTCCCTGAATGCGGCGGTTTTCTTGTATTCGCTGGTGCAGTCGGTATGCCTGGCGGGGACGCTTGCGGCGATGTTTTACCGGTTGCAGCGCGCGGGAGCAAGGAGGTGCGTTCTGGCAGCGGGGTCGCTTACGCGATGATCGTGCCGTATTTCCCCGCCTATGCGATGATCCTGTGGAAGGATCCGCTCTATTCCTGTGCCCCTGCTCTGGTTGTCCATGCTGTTGTTTGATGCGGTGCGGAAGGAAGGAGGGCTGCCTGATCGCGCCTGGCAGGTCAAGTGGTTCCTGGCGCTGCTTTGTACCGCCTTTTTGCGCAACAACGGGGCGTTTTGTCTGCTGTTTATGGCAGCAGCCCTCCTTCTGTCCGGGCAAAGAAAGCAATTTTTTTGTACTGCCTGTATGACGGTGATCGTCGCTCTTCTTTTTTTTACAGTGCAGCATACCGTCTATCCGCTGTGCCATATTGCGGATACGGAATATACGGAGAAAATCGGAATCCCGCTGCAACAGTTGGCGGCTACGGTTGCGTATAAGGGAAAAATGGGGGAGGAGGAGCGGGCATTTCTCTTTAAAATCATGCCGGAGCAGGAATGGAAGGAGCGTTATGCCCCCTGTCTGGCAGATAAAAATCAAATGGACGGACGGGGCGAACATGGAATACATCAGCCAAAAACAAGCGCAGCTTCTGGAAGGTCTGGGGCAACCTGCTTCTAAAAAATCCTGCCATTTATCTGCGTGCCTATGGGATGGATACCTTCGGTTTCTGGGTGCCGGGCGTGCAGAACCGTTATGGATATGTGGATCTTTATATCACGGAAAACGATCTGGGACTGCATCAGACGGATTTGGTACAGAAGCTGTTTGGAAGAACGATTCGTCCGCTGTTAAAAAAGAGAATGATATGGATCGGCAGCGGGACACTGCTGTGGATGACGCTAGGCGGGATGCTGCTTAGTATCTTATGCAGGAAGAGCACAAGCAGGAAGATTTCAGGCAGCAAGATCTCAAGTAGCAAGATCTCAGGCAGCAAGATCTCAGGAGGAGAAGGAGAGAAGGGTGGGAAGGGAGACTGGATCATCTATCTGCCGGCGCTCGGAAATGCCCTGACGGTGTTCATTGCCACGCCGGTAGCTTTTAGCCTGCGGTATGTGTATGTGTTTGCCATCGGGCTGCCGCTGTATATTTTACTGCCGTTTCTTCGTGAGGGAGAGTAAGGGAGACAGGATTTCATGAAAAAGATCGTGACGGGGAGTGAATTTTTTTGTGCATTGTGGGAGGAGGAATTTCCGCCCCTGCTGGCGGTACTTTGTTTTTTTCTTACGAGCACACCTGATTAACACAGAGGAGTATGCAGTATATTTAAGAAACGGGCCGCTGTTCCTGCTCAGTTTTTTGATTATGCTCCTGCTCCTGGTACTGGTGAAAAAACCGCTGCGCCACATCAAGAGCAGGACGCTCTTTCTTCTGTTCTGCGGGATCTTCCTGATCGCCGCGCTCTACCTGAACCTGCGGATACCGGAAGGTCTCAAGGGCGACGCCTTTATGATTAACAAGCATGCGAGGCTGTTTCACGAGGGGAATTTTGAGGGACTGACCAAAGGCTACTACCTGCATTATTTTCCGTATCAGCTGGGCATGGTAGCCTGGGAGGATTTTCTTCTGTACTTCAGCGCTTCCAACAGACCGATCTTTGTCATGAATGCGTTCTTTGCGCTGCTTGCCAATTTTTTCCAGTGGCGCATTTACCGGAATCTTTTTGCCGTGCCGGAGGGGGAAGATTCGCTTGGAGAAAAATATACGATTCTATTCAGCTTTGCCTTTTTTTACCGCTGCTGTTTTTTACCCGCTTTGCCTACGGTTGTCTGCCGGGGCTGATGCTGGCGGAGGGTGGCGTGCATTTCCTGCTCTGCTCGATCAGGAAGCGCAGGGCGTCCCTTGCGGCAGTCAGTGTCCTTCTGTTCACCCTGTCGTATATCATGAAACTCAACTATCTGATTCTTTGTATTGCCGTCTCCCTCATCCTGTTGCTCCTTTTTTTTCAGGAAAAAAAGAAGTCCTTCCTGCTGCTTGCTATCCTGATTCTGTTCTGTGCGCAGGCGGGACTGCAGCTGACGTATTTGACCCTACCGGCAGCTGAGCGGCGTTCCCTTCGGCGCGGGAGCGCCCGCCAGCCTGAATACTGCCATGGGGCTGATGCCGGAAGAAGAGGGAAGCGGAAGACGGGGAGGCTGGTACAACGGATACAACTTTGATACCTTCGGTAAGGTGGATTTTAATGAAGAAAAGGCTTCTGCAGTGGCAAGGGAGAAGATTCAGGAGCTGATTGCATACTGGAGAACACATCCGAAGAAGGCGGCGCTGTTTTTTTGCCGACAAGGTGGTTTCCAGCTGGTGCGATCCTCTTTATGAATCGGTTTGGATCGGGCCGCTGACCGATGAAGGAAACCGGATCGAGGATCCGGCGCTGGACAGCCTGTACAGCGGGGATCACGCCTACCGTTTTGTAGAAGGCTGGATGAATGTGCTAATCGTGCTCCTTGAGGGAGGGGCAGCACTTTTCTATCTCGGGAGTGTCGCTCGAAAGAAGAAGCGCCCTTTGACTACCTGTATCCCGGCGCTCTATCTGATCGGCGGCTTTCTCTATCTTCTGATTGGGGAAGCCAACAGTCAATACACGTTTATGTATGTCTATTTCTTAATTCCTTGTGCGGTAAGGGGGATGGCGGATGCCGGTTTACACAAAGCTGTACGGCGCATTTGTTCTGGTTCTGTTTGTACTGTATTTCGGCGGAATCGGTCTTCTGCGGCAAAATGAGAAGAGAATCACGGTCTATTCGCAGGCACTGCTGTTTCTGGCAGGGCTTGTGTTCTATGCCTACGCGGGCATCCTGTTTGTGCCTGTCCTGCTCTACGAATGCGCAGCGGCATGGAGCTTCGGGCTCTTTCTTGCAAAAAAAGACGACGGGGGTGAAAAAAGGGATTGCCGTTCTCTGCCTGTTGTTACCGCTTCTTCTGTTCAAATACCTTCGCTATTTGCTGACGCTTGCTGGAATCCTGTCCGGCACCTTCTTTCTGCCGCTTGGAATTTCGTTCTTCACCTTGCAAAGCATCACCTATGTGCTGGCGGTGGCAAGCGGAGAGCTTCCGGCGGAGAAGAATCCGCTGCCGGTGGCGCTGTTCGTTTCCTTTTTTTCCATCCATCAGCAGCGGACCGATTCTGCGGGCAAAGCAGATGCTACCGCAGTTTGGGCAGGTGAGGCCGTTTGATTATGAGGCGGTCACAGACGGTCTGAAGGTCACTACCTGGGGGCTGTTTCAGAAGCTGGTGATTGCAGATAACCTTGTCCCCTATATCGTTAGTGTGAAAGGGCGCAGGATGCCTCCGGCACGGCGCAGTTTCTGGCGGCGGTGCTCTATTCCTTCCAACTCTATCTGGATTTTTTTCAGGGGTATTCTTGTATCGTCATTGGCACGGCGCAGCTGTTCGGCTTCCGGATTCCGCAAAACTTTGATCATCCCTATCTTTCAGGGAGCGTCAGTGAATTCTGGCATCGGTGGCATATTTCGCTCAGTTCCTTTCTGCGGGACTATGTGTATTTTCCGCTGGGAGGAAGTCGCGTGCGGGAGGGGAGGATCTATTGCAATCTGCTGTTGACCTTTTTGATCAGCGGCATCTGGCATGGAAACGGCATGACCTTCCTCATCTGGGGGCTGCTGCACGGTTTGTTTATCTGCCTGGATCGGCGCCGGAAAAGGCGCAGCGTCCTTCTGACCTTCCTGCTGGTGACCGTTGCCTGGGTTTTCTTTGCCGCGGCAAGTGTGAAAGACGCGCTCCATACGCTTGCTTCCTTTGTCCGCGTACCGGGGGAACTGTTGCAACTCGTGGTGCAGACGGGAGGCGGAAAGGGTGGAACAATGGAGAATCTAGCTGAAGCATGGAATCGGCTCCCTTTTTTCCGGAGGCGGATGTCTTCCTGTTGCAACCGGTGGTCTTTTTGCTTCTCTTCTGTGTAATCAGTATTTTTTTACCAAAAATCATCCCGGACTTCCGTGGATTCGGGAACAGAAGCCACTGCTTCGGTGGAGCTGCTATTTACTTCTGATCGGGGCGGTTTTATTTTTCCATGCGGCGGCACCGGTAAATTTTATTTATAATCAGTTCTAATAAATGAGGGAGATCGATTGAAAAAACTGATGTGGAAACTGTTGCGGTGTCTGCTTCCGGCGGTGCTGTATCTGATGCTATCGTGGTATCTGGATCCCTTTAATGTCTTTCACTGGAACAGGTTGCGATTTACGGATACGGCTCCTGCGCAGAATTACATTAAGACGAAATACATTCTGGCAAACCGGGAGAAATACAATGCCTTTGTCTTCGGCTCTTCCCGCGTCGGCAATCTCCCGCTTGACGGGCTGCCTGCGGAAGATGACGGCATACCGTTAGCATGGTACAATATGACAAGTTCCAACGCGGCGCTGATGGATCATGTGAAAACCCTGCAAACGTTTTTGGAGCATCGGGTTTCAGTGAAGATGTTGTTGGTCGGCGTGGACGAAATTGCGGCGACCAGAACCTATGCCTCCAATGCGGCGGAACCGATTTACCGGCAGTACCAGGAATACGAAGCGCATCCGCTTTCTTTTTACCGCTCGTATCTTCTGCTGAAGCCTCGGTGGTCGCTGCTTCCGCAGGTGCTGCAGGATGACACAAAGGCGCATGAGGAGGAGCGGGAGCTGTTTTACCGCTATGGAGTGCGCCCGGAGAACTGTGATGTCACAAAACCGGAATTGACCGGGCAGGCGATGCCGTCCGCCCTGCCAAGCGGCAGGTATGAGGCGGGGACAGATCCGGAATCCATTCGTGCCCTGGGGGAGTTGGCAAGGCTGTGCAGAGAGAATCGGATACGGCTGGTGGTTTTTTCTTCTCCGATTTTACAGACAACCTACGAAGAGGCGCTTCAAAAACGGGTATGCGGATTTTTTTGAAAGACGTCGGGAAAAATCGTGCCTTACTATTGTTTTTTTCCGGATACAATGCGTATACGACGCACGCGGAATACTATTTTGACAACTCGCATTATAAGCCCTACGTCGGTTTGCAAATGGAAAAGGTGATGTTCGGGGACAAAAGGGCAGAAGAGAATTTCGGAGAACGGAGGGGAAGATAGGACTTCCTCTGCAGTAAAAGGCATACCGATCAGGGCAGGGGGCTCAAACCGGGCAGACAGGATGAAGATGAAGGGAAGCATCCATTTACAGGAATATAAAAGACAGGTGGGCAGGTGGATTGTAAATTTCTGCCTGTTAATGACTGCCTTCGGCGGTTTTTTGCGTGACGGCTTCGGAGCGGATACGGCGGGGCAGCATGTGATGGCCAGAATCAATATCAATCGCTGGCCGTACAACGGGCGGTTTCTCGCATACGCACTGAACGATCTTCTGGACAGGTTTGGCATCAATGCGGTTTTTCACTACCGCATTTTTTACCTGATTTTCATGGTAAACTGTGCCCTCTCGCTTTGCGTCTTGCAGGCAATGTTGGGTCGCTTTTTTCTGTTTGAGGGAAAAGAGAAGGCGGAACCATCCGGTGCGTATGCGGTCAGGGCGATGCAACAGAGGAAGGGGCTGGAGGAAAGTTTATGGAGCAGGGACCGGATCATGAGACAGTTCCTGCTGTATGCGCTGAGCGGACTGTTTTATATCAACGGCCTTTTTTTACCGAAAACTTCATGTTTCCGGAATGTTTTCTGAGTTTTTCGCTTGCCTATCTCCTGACTTCTCTTGCCGCCTATCTGGTTGCGGTGCGGGAGAAGAAGATCATCGGAGTTCTCCTGTTGCTTGCCGCGTCCCTCCTGTACCAGGCGCCGGTGGTGGCAGTGCCCTTGTTTCTCATTTCGTACTGGATGATGCAAAACGGCGGGGAGATTACGAGGAAGGTTCTGTCCCGGGGAGGCGTTTGGACTTTTGTTTGCCTTCTGCTTGCAGGAGGCACCACGAAGATTGGCGGGATGCTGGCACTTCGGGATGGTCAGCTGGTGAAAGGGGTGAATCCGACCGGGTTGGGGCAGGTGATTTCCAGCACCGCGCGGAACCTGATGGCATTTGGCACGAGCGGATTCCATTTGATGCCGCCTCTGTTTTTACCGTTTCTATCGTGGGGAATCCCGCTTTGTCTCTTGCTTTACGGGTGGCAACAAAAGAAAATTGGCCGCCGACCATTCTGCTCCGTACTTTTGGCGGAAGTCTTCTTTATCCTTCTTGCCATGTCGCTGTCTATAGCGGTCTATCAGCCTAACCATTATGCGGAGGTGACGCCGAGGCTGATGTACGGGATGTATGCCGCGCAAATGCTCTTCCTGATGATGACTTACCTGCTGACGGGGAGCAGAGGAAAGCATCTTCTCTTCTGCCTGAGTGCATTTTATCTCTGCATCCAGATCGTTGCCTGTAATACCATCATGATGAATCACTACATCAGCAACGAAGAAGATCTGCAGGTGGCAAGAGAGGCCTATGCGCAGATTCAGTACTATGAGCAAAAGACGGGCAAAGAGATCAAACACATCGCCTGGTGTACCGATACGAACTGCGAAAAACAGATATCCGAATGTCTATTATCAATATGGTCAGATTAACGAAAGGGTGCTGTCGCAGACGGCTTATTGTATGCTCGTGATGGCAACGGATTATAAAAAGATTTACGGATGAGGCTCTCGTTCCCATGAAGGCGGAAGTTTACGATCAATACTTTAAGGGAAAAAAACTGGGACGTCTTTTTGCCGCAGGAACAGATGATCTTTCAGGGAGATACGCTCTACTGGTGTATTTATTAGAGAAACAAAGAGCCTTCCGTGCAAGAGAGGTGGCGTGATTCATAGAAATCGGGAGTGGAAAACCGAAAAGATGGAAGATAGAAGGTTCAGGCAGAGAGTACCGGAGGTTCTCCTGGCGCTCCTTCTCCTGTTCGTGATCGGAGAGTTTGTTTGCGCAAATCTGTTTCACTATACGCGGTATATGGACGCGGATATTGCCGGCGAAGTACTGTTTGCCAAAATGACTGCAAAGAACGGCCTGATACCGCCCTCCACGTGGGCATACAGTACGGAGAGAAGAACCCTTTATCCCTGTCGTCTGGGAGCGGTTTTTGTATGCGTTAACAGGAAATCTAAATCTCTCCATGGGGATGGCCTGTTCCCTCTCCTTCTGTTTCCTGCTCTTTCTGATGGGAGTGCTCTACAAAAAGCGGGATTTTTCACGGATCGAGCTTCTGTGTGCGCTCTTGTTCACGTTCACCCTTACTTGCAATATCCAGGGCTTTCAAACCATGATCGCACTCTATGCGGGCTATTATCTCAGCCAGATGGAAGGGCTGTTTCTGACACTCCTTTTGTTAACCGGACTCTCTGGGCGGAGAGGGGAGTACGGGGAGCGGCGAAGGCACTTTGGGAATGAGGCGAGAATGGTGGGCTTGATCCTGGTGGCTGTTCTCTTGGGCAGGCAGGGGATGCGTGCCTTTCTGATGGTCTACCTTTCCATCGCTGGCACCACTTTTTTTCCGATGGCTGGTGAAAAAAAGAGAAACAGGCCCTGCAATTTGTAACTGCACTTCTTCTGACTTTTCTCAATGATCTGACTGTGAAAATGACGGCGTCCAACCCGCTCTCCACAACCAGAAATCTGCGTCACGGATCGGAGAAATTGTTCCGGGTGGTGATTCCCCAGATCGGAGAAATGATGCAGCTTCCGGAAGGACGGTGGTTATGGATCCTCCCCTGTGTGCTCGGAGTGCTTGGACTGATCCTTGCGTGCAGCGACTGTTGCAGGAAGCAGGAAGAGGGAGACTTACTTTGCGGCGCAGGTTGTTTTTGTGTCTCTGGGCCTCCCTCATGGTGATGGTTTTCTCCGCTTCTTTTTACGACGATGGAAAGCTCCTCGCGTTACTTCATCGCGCTTCCGTTTGCCGTAGGGGATCCTGCGCGTATCTCCTTCTTCGAAGCAGGGAGAGAATGGAGAGCCGATGCGGGAGAATCCTTCCCTTTGTTATCGTTCTTCTGGCACTGACGACCGGCTTTTGTGCCGCACGGATCAACAGGGATCAGCTCCTTCTGCGGGATGACACCGGAAATTCCTGGCTGGCGAAGGCGGGAAGATTCCTAGAAGAAAAAGGGTATGATCACGCCTATTCCACTTTTTTTATCTGGCAGGACCGGTTTCGGTACTGATCAACGGAAGGGTGCAGGTGGCGCAGCTGGATGACTTTCGGGATATGAAGGCCATGCAGTGGTTATCGGATGCGTCCTGGTATCCGCCACGGGTAAAGAGCGAGGAAAAAAACGGCATTTCTGGTGACGGAAGCCAACCGGAAGGATATGGAATTTTTTTTACAGAAACATCCGGATCTCCTGCTTGGCGTCACGGAACTGGACGGACTGCGGGTTTATGAATGCAAAAGAAATGTGACCAGGTGGGGAGAGTAGATGCGGCAACAACAGGAAAGAGCAAATGGAATCCGGGTCTTTCTGTTAAGTCTGCTCCTTGGTGCAGGTGCGCTTGCGCTGTTCGTGATACAGGACCACGGCGCTTTTCTGATGCTCGCCGATTTTAACAAGCAGGAGATCCCGTTCTGTATGGAGCTGTCGGGTTTCCTCCATACGCTCCCCGAAGGGGAAGATCGGCTCTGTCTTTTTGCAGACAGTGGGACTGGGGAATGGATCTGGGCAGTTCCGTTCTCTACAGTTTCGGTTATTACAACCTGGGCAGTCCCTTCTACTGGCTGACACTGCCTTTTCCCAGATCGTTTTACCCTTATCTCATGGCGCCCATGATGGTGCTCAAGTATGCAGCGGCAGGCAGTTTTTCCTACTTGTATTTGAAGCGGTTTGTCAGACGGAAGGAAACGGCGATGATCGGAGCGGTGCTGTACGCCTTCTCCGGGTGGCAGACCGTGAATCTGCTCTTTTTACCTTTATGGATGTGGTTGCCTTTTTCCCTCTTCTGCTGCTCGGACTGGAAAAGTGGATGGCGGAAGAAGAGCGGGATCCCAGACTGTTTGTCTTTGCCGTTTTCCTGAACGCCCTGAATAATTATTATTTCTTTCAGGAAGAGGTCCTGCTGGTCATTCTCTATTTCCTGTTTCGGTTCTCTGCAAGAGGATGGAAACGTCTGTGGAGGGAGGCGGTTGTTTGCCTTCTGTATGCGACCATCGGGCTGATGATGGCAGGCATTCTCTTTGTGCCCAATCTCCTCTATGTGCTTGGAAACCGGAGGAGCGCAGCGTCCCTTCGTCTATCGGATCTGTTCTGGGAACCGTACCGACTGGTCTATGTGTTAAAAGGGGATTCTGCTTCCGGCAGAATCGACCCAGGATGCCAGCGCCGGGGTTCCCTGGACATTTGATTCGACGTCCTGTTATCTGCCGCTTTTTGGATTTTCGCTGGTGCTAGCCCACCTGCTTCGGGAAAAAAAGCGGATCTTTTCAAGGAAAGAAGATGCCTGGTTACCCAGGCTGATCTGTTTTCTCCTTTTGGTGTCTGTGATTAAGGGAATCAACGCCGTCTTTACCCTGTTCACGGATAAGGTGTATCATCGCTGGTGGTTTATGCTGGTGCTGATGATGGCACTGGCCGGCTGTAAGGTGCTGGAGGAGGAGAAGGAGAAAGCAATCTGTAAGGGGATTCTGGGCAATGCACTCTGCATCCTGTTGCTCTCACTTTCTACTTATCTCTTCCCCGGAGAGGGAGAAGCAACATCTGCGCTCTACCGGCCGGTGCGCTTTGCCTTCCTGTGTATGATAGGAGCGGCGGCACCGATGGTTTGGGCCCTGCTTGTGAAGATCGCTCGGAACAGGAAACGAAGGGATGCAGGTGAGGAAGAGACAAAGGGGATTCCGATTCGTCTCACGCTGGTCTGCGCCTGCTTGGGAGCCATTTGTACGAGCATCCTTGCGATCTGGCAGTTCAGGCAGGGGACGGATGAGCAGGCGATGTTGTCCGCTTATCAGGTTGGCGGACAGTTGTTAGAAGAAGATCCGCAGTATCGTTATGCGCTCTCCGATAATGCCTATGTCATGAGCGGTGATGCCAAAGGGCTGGGGAGCTGGAGTTCAACCGCCTCCAATGCCCTTACCGAATTTGACGGACTGTTTGATTTCTGGCTGGGAGATAAGAGACTGGTAAAGGTCACGGTGCCGGGGCTGCAGGAGTTGTTAGGAGGACGGTATGAGCTGTACCGGGAAACCTCCATGAGGCCAGCCGGATCGGAAACGGAGAAAGCGAGGCAGGTGGCGCGATCGAGACGAAATCTCTATCGGAGACAGAGGTTTTGCAGTCCTTCGCCGTTTCAGGAGAGTCCTACCATGTGATTCAAAAAGCGGCCTGCCCGATTGGTTATGCGGTCGATTCCTATATCACGGAGCCGGATCTGCGCCGCTTTGACAAGGAGGATCGGGGCGTTCTGCTGTTGCATGCAGTGGTGATTGCGGATCATGACAGGAATCTGCTTTCTGAAAAAAGTGCTGGATTGCAAAGGCTTTCCGTAGCAGAAGCGAAGAAAATCCTGTCCGCAAAGGAGGAGGCTGTTTCCGAAGGAACGAAACGGAATCAGGCAGCAGGCGTGCGTGACTTTGAAAAAGATGCGGGCGGTTTTTCCTGCAGGACAGATTATAAAAAGGATCAATATGTTTATTTTACCGTACCACAGGATGGCGGGTGGAGCGCCAGTGTCGATGGGAAACCCGTGTCCATCCTGCGAAGCGGAGGGATGATGTTGATTCCGGTGCCTGCCGGAAACCATCAGATCCTTTGCACCTATCTCACCCCCGGGTTTACAATGGGATGCATCCTGACCATCATGGGATGTCTGTGTGCGGGATGGATTTTTTTGTTCGCCATGGGGAAAGAGGACGGAAAAAGACAGGAAGAGTGAAGTGAAAAACGAAGGAAAGAAAGCGAAAATTTTATTTGCACTGCTTCTCGCAGGGGAGCTGTTTTGTTTTGCCACCGGTTGCGTGTGGCTCATGAAAAGCGGTAAGAGCGTGCAGGCGGATGCCGGGCAGCTGGAAGTCGGTCAGATCGAACGTGGCGCCAGGAAGGGGAATCAGGTCGGCACTGCAGTCGGTTTTTGACGGGCAGGAACGGTATGTGGGGGTTCATCCGAATGCGTTTTCCTTCGGCGTTTACAAGGCGGAAGTTTCCTACCGCATCACCGAAGATTCGGCGGAAAACGAAGGTTCTGTTTACGTGAAGGCGTACGACCGTTCCGGGGTGATCGCCGGTCACCGTCCCCGGTATACGATTGATAGTGGCAAGCAAGATCTTCCGTCCCTATCGAAACAACCTGTCTTTTTCGCTTTTTATGTGAGGCAGAAACGGGTTCCTGTGGCTGTTTCCTGTTTTCTTGTCGATGATTTTTGACGGCTTGCTGCGGGTGGATCGCATTCGCATTACCTTCCTTCCTGCACAGACCGTCTTTGTGTTTTTTTCTGTACGCTTGGGATTTGGATCATCCCTGTGAACCTGATCCTCTATCTCTATCTTTGGAAACGAGAGCAAACAAGAGAGTTTTTTACAGCGAAGGGGAGTTCTTCTTGCGGTCTTATCCGGCATCGTGCTGGTGGCACAGTTTCCGCTGCTGGTGGACGGTGTTCCGCAGGGATGGGATCTTTCTTTTCATGCATACCGGCTGCAGGAGCTGGCACAGTCGCTTCGAGACGGCGCCTTTCCTGTGCGCATGCAGGGAAACTGGATGAACGGGTATGGATATCCGGTCAGCATCCTGTATGGGGATATTTTTGCTCTATCCCTTCGCACTTCTGTATCTGGCAGGACTTCCGCTGCATCTTTGCTGGAAGATTCTGGTTTTCGCGGCGAATGCGTCTACGGCAGCCATTGCCTATGGCGTGTTCTTTCGGATGGCAGGCAAAATCAGGATCCGGGCAACCGACTGCGATGCAGGAGGAAGCCATGCAGGTTCCTGTGAGACAGGCGGCGGCGCTGGCGGCGACGGCGCTCTATACCTTGAACCCCTACCGCCTGACGGATCTCTATAACAGGGCGGCTGCCGGGGAATTCATCGCCATGATTTTCCTGCCCCTCGTGCTGTACGGATTCTGGAAAATCTACAGCGGAGAAAAGGGCGTCCTGCCCCTGTCGATCGGCATGAGTCTGATCCTGACCTCCCACCTTTTGAGTGCGATTTTGACCGCCTTTTTTTCTGGTGGTTGCAGCGGTGGTTTTTCTGGAGAAGAACCTGTAAGAAAAAAACATTTTGCGGTCTTCTGGGCTCTGCCCTGCTCACCCTTCTGTTTTCGGCTTTTTTCCTGATCCCGTTTTTGCAATACTATAAGCAGACACAGCTCCTGGTACAGACGGCGGAAACGAATCTGGAGAATGCATCCGTTTATCTGCCGCTGGTCTTTGGAACCGTATACAAGACAAGGGGAGCCAGCCCTTCGGAAGGAGAGATGGGAGGGATGGCACTCTCCCTCGGTTTTTGCCGCAGGGGTGGTTCTGCTGTTGTCTTTCATTCTCCTCTTTCGTCAGAAAAAAAAGGAGGTGCTTTCCCTTGTTTTCTTTAGCCTCCTTGCCATCTGGATGAGTTCGAATCTTTTTCCCTATGGGATGATTCTGTCGCATACGGGAGCGCTCGGAAGGGTGCTGTCCTCGATTCAGTTCGCCTGGCGGTTTCTGATGATGGCAGCTGTCTTTGTGTCAGCGCTCTGTGCCCTCGTGTTGTCCGAAGGAAGGGTACAACCTTGCGAATCCGGGTTTCAGCGGATATCAGAGGAAAATAAAAAAATCTTCTGCTATCCGTCCTGCTGTTCGTGCTCATTGTCTATCAGGGGGTCAGCTTCAGCGGTGCCTTCCTTTTAGAAGAACCCGGAAGGAAGAATGAGACGCTGACTTGTATGACCGATCCCTTCCAGCAGGCGGGAGGAGAGTACCTCCTTTCCGGAACCGATGTGGAAGCGTGCAGGGACCGGAAGATTCTGACTTCAGACGCCTCCTGTAAGGCGCAGCTCCTGGAAGAGAGAGGGACGGATCTGCTTTTTTCCGTACAAAACAGATCGAACAAAGAAGAGACGCTGACGCTGCCCAAATTTGCCTATCCCGGTTATAGGCTCCGCCCTCCTTTCTCCAAGGCGGGGGTAGCAAACAGAGGAACCGTGGGGACGACCTCCGCAGGGGAGAACAACCGGATCCGACTCACCGTTTCTCCCGGTGCGGAAGGAACCTGGAGGCTTTGCTTTCAGGAGCCGGTTTTCTGGAGAATAGGGAGGTGCTCTCGCTCCTTACCGCAGTGACGGTCTTGGTACGAAGCAGAAGAAGGACGAAGAGCGGTTGAAAATGATCCATCAGTAGGAAGAAAGATTGTTCCAATTTCATCAGCAGGAAGAAAGATTGTTCCATTTCCATCAGCAGGAAGACAGAGGAATCCATCCATTTACAGAAAGATATAGAGGAACAGAATGAACAAGAATCAGACAGAGAAGATGGTGCAGGATCGGTGGTTGCAAGGAAGGGGCTCGGTGGGAGATTATCTGAGAGATCAATTCAACCGGATCAAGATGCCCTTTCTGGGGCTGTATGCCTTTGCTTTTTTCCTGTATCTGCCGATGATCGTTTTGCGATTAACCAATGACATGGATGGGCTCTGGGATCAGGACGACCATGTGGCAGGAGAGGCGGAGCTTAGAATCGGAAGATGGTTCTGGATGCATGTAGCAAGGGCGAGATTTTTTGTCTCCATGGACCCGATTCCGCTGGTGATTGCATTGGCAGTCTTTGTGGCGGGGATCCTCCTGATTTTTGTCGGTGCTGCGACTGCGCTTCACCTTTGTGAGTGCCGTTTCCTGTCTGCTCTTTTTATCCAGCATTTCCTTAACCGCCCAGATGGCGTACAGTTACATGGCTATAGAGTTTTCCCTTTCTTTCCTGCTAGCTGTCCTGGCGGTCCTAGTGGTGGAGAGGGGAAAACAGGCCTACCTCTGTATTCACCTCGCCGGACTCTGCCTTTCTCTATCGATGGGGCTTTATCAGGCCAGCCTCGGCGTGTGTACGCTCTTAGTCCCTATTCGTCCTTCTCTTCCGGCTCCTTCGAGGAGAGGAGAGCGCACAGACAAGGCTCTTCCTTGCCAGGGCGATGGGCGCGGTCCTTACAGGCGGCATCCTTTACTTCCTTCTGCTGAAACTGCATTTGTTCTTTTTCCACACAACGCTTTCAGATTATGGCGGCGCAGCGGAAGTGAGCCCCTGGTCGATCCTGCGCTCCTTCCCTTCCAGCTTGAAACACACCTATACCGCAGTATGGTTTTATTTCTTCAACGGTCTCTTCCAGCAGAACCGGTTTCCGGACATCGTCGCACATGCGGCCTATCTGGTTCCGCTGCTGTCGTTGTTTCTGGCGATTGTGCTGATCGGCAGGCATTCGATCAGGCGAGCCCTCCTTTTTGCCTTCCTTGCGCTGGGAATACCGGTCTTTGCCAACAGCTTCTTTTTCCTGGCGACCAATGCCACGACGCAGCCGCAGATGACCATCCCGATGGCGCTGATTCTCCCGCTTTGTCTGTTGTTTCCGGGAGAAATGCAGACCCTATTTTTGCCCGTTCGAGGGCTGATCCGGAGGCTGGTGTGCGGCGCTTATTTGCTTGGTGCCTTTATCCTGCTTTTACGGTTCGACCTGGATGGTGGAAACGGATTTCTATGCCATGAATGCCGGAAGGCGTGCCACGATGACGCTAACGGAGAGCATCATCAACGTGTTAGATGCCAGAGAAATCGACTATATCCATACAGGGATTCTCATTATTGGAGGCCCCGGCCAGTCCGAGACGTTTGAAAGGGACCCGCTTTACGCGGAAGCAAATGATTTTGCTCAGTACGGAAACTGGGACGGGGTCTATCAGGAGGAGAGCCGAATCTGCTGGAGGAAGGTGTTTGAGAAATTGTACCGTCTGAATATTCAGTATGTCACGCCGGAGGTCATGGAACGGTTTTATCAGTTGCCCGAAGTCAAAGCCATGCCCGTTTATCCGGCACCCGGCGGGATTGCGCAGATCTACGGCGTCACTGTCATTAAACTGACCAATGAGGTGTTTGCGGAATGAAAAAAAGGTCTTGAAAATCGGTATTTTTTTGCCTCTTTACAGGTTCTGGGTGCCATCGTTCTCGGTTTCCTGCTGCTGGTTTTGGTTTACACCTTGCCGCTTACACCGATCCGCCAAAATGTCGCAAACGCCCTGCCAATGATCGAAGCGGAGGGAGATTATCCGACCTGGGGGATGGTTACGTCGACCAAGTTAGACGGATTTACGGATCACCCTCATGCTGAATGAGGCAAGCGCAAAAAGCGGCTACGGCAGTGTGATTCTGGATGCACTGCGGAATCCGCACATGGTCACGGAAGAAGAGGGATCACAGGCGCAGAATCTGGAAGCTTCCCTTCAGGATTCAGGAGAAGGAAAGGTCAGACCGAAAGACTATGCAAGGTACTGGCACGGGTATCTGGTGGTTTTTAAAAACCGCTGTTGTCGGTTTTTCTCCGTTCCGGAAATCCGGATGCTTCATGCAGGAGCGGTCCTCTTCCTGTTTACCGCTGCTACCCTGGTACTTGGTTTTCGCATCGGAAAAAGAGGAGCAGCGTCGCTCTTCCTTGCATTCCTGTCTCTCGCTCCCGTCACCCTGATGCTGTGTATGACTTACGGGGTGATCTGGCAGATTTCCATGGTGGCCATTCTGGTTCTTGTACATTGGGAACGGTACTTCATGGAAGGGCAAAAAAATATCTGTTTCTCTTCCTGTGGTGCGGGATTGCGGTGGCTTACTTCGATTACCTGACCTATCCTGCCGCAGCGCTGGGGATGCCGCTCGCCGTCCTTGTGGTTCTGGGCGACGACGGGATACGAAATCAGTTGAAGAAAATGGCGGGGCAGCTGCCTTCTTCCTCTTTGGCTATGCTTCCATGTGGGCGGGAAAGTGGATTCTGGCGCAGCTTCTGACCGGAGATTCCGTGATTGCAGATGCCAAAAACACCGTCGTAGATAGAGCCGGCAGCAGCAATGAAGTCGATTCTTCGCTGCATTCCATTTTGGCGAGATCCTTTGGAGAAATGGGCAATCGCGCTTTTCTTCTGGTGGTGCTTCTTTTCCTATTGGCGCTGGTTGTACTGCTGCTCACCAAAAAAATGCAGGTGCGCCTGGAAAGGGCGAAGGTCATTGCGCTTTTGTTAACGGCCTGTATTCCCTTCCTTTGGTATTTCGGAGTCAGGGACCATTCGGCGGAGCATATTTCCAACGCCTTCAGGGAACTCTGTGTCTTCGTGTTCAGTCTTTCTCTTTGCCTGCAAGAAAAGAGCACATCCCGGAGCGGGGCTCTGCATTAGTCGAACGTTTTTCTTGCGACCGGAATCAGATAGCTCGCTCTTTCCTCAAAAAAGCGCTGAATGCCTTGCATTTCTTTTGCAAAGGGATCGGGAGAACCTTCAAAAAAGCGCTTCCGGTGCACCTGCATGGGTTTGGCATAGGTTTGCAAATAATTCCGGATAAACGGTTCGACCTGTTCCTTGGAAAAAGTAGAAGTGGCAAGGGTTTGCAGTTTCTCTAAGAAAGCCTGTCGAAACTCTTTGTTTTGACAGAGACTGCCGAAAATGGCATCGTGATCGATGGCAGTTTGCAAGGTGTTGTCTCGAATCTTCGACTCTGCCATGCATTCGCCGTTGACGTCGAAGAGAACATAGCGCCATTTTCCATCCTCATACTTTCCCTTTCCCGTTTCTCTCGTTCTCCAGAGTCCGACATTGAGAAGGGCCAGTCGCCGTTTGCGATATAAATTTCAAAGGCATAATAAGACAGGAGGCTGTCCATATCAATCTTTTCACACGCCTTTTTGTAATTCTCCGGAACGGTCATATCGTTTTCGGAGATCCATTTCTGTAACTCCTCGTACAAGGCTAGATCGGAAGAAAGTCCCAGGTTCACCTCTCCTCTTTGATATAAACCACATTGTCCGGATTGACCCGGTAGTGATGCGCAAAATACAGCGCATCATATCGTTCCGCCATTTGATAGAAGCCCCAGTACTCCCCATTCAGGAAAAGCAGGCAGGGCGAAAAGCGCATGGTGGAAAAATTCTCTTTTTCCCCAAAATGCATGGCAAGATAATCCCGAAAAGAGGGTGTCCTGGTCGCTGCCGCCGGAAAACAGGTTCAGTCGTTTCTCCGGGTAGGGCAGATGATCTAACCTGCATTGGAAGCTGGAATTTCCATCGTAGCTTTTTTTCGGGCATACAGATTGAGACTCTTCGGATTGTTGCTCCTGCTGGCATGTCCCTGAATACGGATGCCGATATTCTGATTGCACAAAAAACGGTGATCGGCGTCAAAGAAATTCACGGAGGCTTCCCGCTCGGATTCTCTTCCGTAGCGGAAATAATTGGCAGCCCAGAAGAACCAGAGCTTCTTTGTTTCCGGCATGCCCTCTGAGACAAAGCGGTCAAAATCGCTACCCAGCACATAAATCCCGTAATCGGGGTCGAAGAGGTAGGTGGGATCGGAAACCAGAGAAACGACGGGTAGATTTTGATAGCCCGGACGGTTTCGGTAGCCAATAAAGTAGGAGGCAGTTTCCACCTCGGCGGGTTCTCCCTTGGCCTTGTAATAAACGGCCCGAATCACGACGCATTTATCCACCGGAAAGGAAGGAACGGCATAGAGGGGAGGATCGATCGCTCCTGCCTCCTTGAGTTTCTCTTTTTGCAGGCCGGCACTGACGTCGTCCCTGGAGGCATAGAGATTCGGATTGGGAGTCGGATCCGTCAGGTGCAGAGGCTCTTTGTAGAGGGGAGAGGATTCGGTCGGGATGGAACCATCCAGCGTATAATAGATTTTTCCTCCCGGATGGGGTCCTCTGTAAAAGATTTTCAGATCAAACCCCTTCTCATAGAAGCCGGGCTCCTTAGAGAAAAACAATGCTGCTGTTTTCCGCTTCGGTATACGAAGCTCTTTTTCAGCAACTCTCTTTTCTGTGTTTTTCACACTATTTCTTTCAAGAGGAAAACAAAGGAAGAGCGCAAGGAGAAAGGCGGTTAGAATCAGCAAATAAAATTTTTTGGACATGAATGGTTATCCTTTGGATGGGGGAGAGATCAATGTCGGAGCCGGAACAGCAGCCTGCCATCCGGCAAAATGATGCAGATTTCGCTATCGCTCATCGGAGGAATCTTCCTGGTATCCAGAAACGTATTTCCGTCAAAGAGACAGAGCGTTTCTCCGCTTTTTAACGAAAAAAATTGCAGAGGTAGGATCCGATCTGCTCTTTTATTTCTGGCACCATGGATGAGAATGCTGTCTCCGGGAGAAAGCTTGATAGCAGGTAAACGAAAGCGCAGGGGGTCCTCAGGGTCGTCCGAGACAAACAGGTTTCCAAGAGAAACGGTTTGTGTTCCACGATTGGTGATCCGAAAGGAGTCGAAACTGCCCTTGGCTGAAATTTCGGAAAAAGTAGAGGGGGCACCTACCTTTGCAGCGGATTCGTCCCGTGCGGGAGAGCGAAGCCAATCCGCGAGACTTCCCTTTGGAGCCTTTGCCAGAACTTCCTGCTTAGAGGTATGAAAATATTGCTGCAAATCCGCGTCCAGAAAAGGATTGTGAAAGTGCATTCCTTCATCGGTAAAGCTGTCCCTGCGAAGAATACCGAGCACTTGCAGAAAGAGATGCCGGTAGGCGTCGGCCTCCATCAGGTGAGGAAAGACGGAATCCGCACCGTATCCCCTTTGTTCTATCAAATCGGCGAATGCATCCGCCTTCTGCTGAAAGGCCAGATCGGCGCCCCGGTGACGAAATAGACCCCTGCCGTCCTGATAGGGAAGATCGGAGTCGGGGAGGGAGTCCTTGCGCGAAAAGCCCGAAACTGGTAGTCAGGAAAGCGAGGATTGTTAATCAGAACATTCATCGCGTATAAGGTCAACAGAGAACGGATGTCCACCTTCTCTTCCAGCGCAGCCCGTTCTTCCTCCCGGTTTAAATCCGCAGAAAAAAGATCCTGCAGCTGGAAGGCATTGAAAACCTTCGCTTCGGTTCCCTCTTCTTTTTCCACGTCATCGCTCCTCTTGAAGTGATAACGGGAAGCCAGAAAAGACGAAGAAAAATTCTGCACAAGGTGATAGTCTCCCATGTTTTTGCGATTCAGGAAAAGGTGCACGTTTGCGTGGTCGAGGAAGCCGTCAAAACCTGCCTTTGCTGCCAGGGCATTAAAGCGGGAGGTATTGACGGAATAAGGCGTCTTTCCGGGAACGAGAAGCACATTTTTGTAAGAGGATACGTGAGAAGTGGGAAAATCTCCTGTCCGGGTCAGGAAGGGAAGAGAAAGGGAGACAGCCCCCGGATCATAGCGCTCTCCGGCACGCAGAAGAAGCGTGGGGAGATCGGTAGAAGAGGCCGGCGTTACGAAGGCGTTCTCTACGCCGATCTTTAAGTCACTGCCATGAGAACCTTTTGAATCGTACAGATAGAGGTGGCTGGCGGGTTCCCCCTTCTCATAAAGCAGGGAGAGAACCGGAAGAGAAGGGGAAAATGCTGCCTCATCGCTTAGGAATTCGCGCATTTGCAAAAGAGAAGGGTCGTCCAAATGACGATCCTTCTGTTTCTGCGTCGTCTCAAAAAAAAGACTGACGACAAGCAGAGACAGAATCAAAGAAAATAGCAGCACAAGTTTGCATTTTTCCGGGCTGCATTTAGAAGAACGAAGGTGCTTCATTTAGGATGCTGCTTCCGAGCTGTCCGCAACCAGATTGACGGTGGCAATTCCTTCTTCCTGCTGCAAGGTACGCAGGAAGTCCGCAGACAGCTCCTTTTTTTGCCCGCAGTGTAAAGATATATTCGGAGTGATCCCTCGCCGCATTTGCGGAGGTGAGAGTACAGGAGCGGACATAGGGGCGGATCTTTGCGATCAGAGCATCGGTGGGAAGAAGCGCCTGCTTTGCCGTGATAACGAGGAGGTATTTTCCCGAAAAAAGAGGAACATAGGAAGCAATCAGGATGACGATGCCGATGAAAAGCGTGGAAACAATGGAGAGTTTGAAGTTGCGGGAGCCTACACACAAGCCTTCCGTGATGGCAAAAAAAAGGAAAATGGTATCTCTGGAGTCTTTGATCGCAGTGCGGAAGCGAACAATGGATAGAGCACCGACCATACCGAGGGAGATGACGATATTGGAGGAAATCATCAGCATGATGACCAGAGAGATCAGAAGGGTCAGGATCAGGCTGAAACAAAAGCGCTGGTTATAAGAAACGCCGTGAGAAGCCTGTGTGCTGACATAGTAGCAGAGAGAGATCAGGATACCGATGCAAAGACCGGCCAACAGGGTGAGCAGGATTTTTTTTACATCCAGATTGGCATTGTTCGTATAAAAATAGGTCAGGATATCTTCTTTTGACATAGGCAGCTCCTTACAGGTGGAATGATACCGGGACGCAGTTTGGAAGGAAAGATTTGCGTGGCGGTGAGATTATATGGTTGTGAGTCTTCCGGAGGCATACTTGCTGAAGGCTCTGCGGTTTAAACGAGAGGAACGGAAGACGCCCGTGAGAAAACGGGGAAGGTGCTCATTGAACTTCACCTCCAGAATCACTCCGTCAAGCAGGAGGGGAGTAACAATGGGAGCCTTCGCAAAGAGGTCATAACAGCTTTCACTGCTACGGATTTCAGCGTCGAAGGTGATGCGTACATCGAAGGAAGGGTAGAGGTAGGCAATCCGTTCATATTCGATTAAGGCGCTGGGGCGGTAGGCATGGGTTTCCATTTCGGTGTAGAGGCGAAGTGCGTCCGTTGAGGGGCGATTTTGCAACAGCACCTGTCTCTCTCCCTGCATGAGACGTTCCGCATCCGTCCTTCTGAGGAAAAAGAGGTTTTGTGTGAAAACTCTCCTTTTTTTTCTTTGAGCTCCAGCTTGCAGGTATCCGCCCCCGGATCATAGGTGCGAAGGCGGATCTTTCTGCGGCACTCCAAACCGGCAAGGTTTTCGTGATAATCACGATTGTCCGGGGTGTCGAAATAAAGACTCCGGATCCGGTAGGGAGCCTGCAGACAGTGCGCGTCTCTTTGTAAAAGAAGATCCAGCTTGTGTTGCAGTTCGCAGGCATCTTTTAGGGGCAGGAGATATTTGTATTCACTACGGTTGATGTACATTGCGTTTGGCATGGAAAGAGTATATCATATCTGCAACGAAAGGAAGGAATATGAAAGAAAAAAAGAGGTTTTGGCTGATCCTTCTCCTGCTGCTGGAGACGGCATTCATTCTGTACCAAGTGATTCCGGCTTACCGACATTCCGGTGAGTATCACTTTACGATGGATGATTATAAGGTTTATGTAGGTGGGGAAGAAAAGCAACAGGGAGCCTATGTGGACGATTCCGTGGACGGCATCTCCAGGAAGGTGGTGTCGCCGGACTTTACCATGCAAAGGGGCGTCTATGCGGTTCATGTGACCTATCAGACGAATAATCAGCCGGGGACCGGGCAAATCGGCTGTTATACGGAAGTGTTGTCCAATTCTTATACACCCCTTTTTTTCATGCCGGCAGGGCGCGGATGATCGAAGCGCTTGGCTCCGATTCCTACCGGGTCACGACAGACAGGCAGGTACAGGCGCATCTGGAAGCGGTTTTTGAAGACCACTTTGACGCCTACCTTCTCTTGCAGAACGTGTCGATCGTGTATCTGAACGGAACCAGCGCAGCCCGTCTCTTCCTCCGGCTCTTTGCTGTCTTTTTTTGGCATCGACCTGGTGCTCTTCCTTTATCTGTTTGACCGAGAGAAAGCCAGCGCATTTCTGAAAGAACATGCCCTTTGTCGTGGTGGTTTTTTTCCGCCGCGCTTTTTATTGCGCAAATGCCGTTGATGACCGGGGGGATTCCGGAGGGACTGGATACGGATTTCCACGCAGTCCGGATCTGGGGAATTGCGCAAAGTCTGCGCGACGGATATTTTCCTGCCAAGGTGCAGAGCGGTTTACAAAACGGCTATGGGTATGCGACGGGGATTTTTTTACGGCGATGTCTTTCTCTATTTTCCTGCGCTCCTCTATCTGGGCGGGCTTACGATTGCAGAGGTTTACAGCATCTTTGTTTTTGGGATGAACCTCCTCACGTTATTCATTGCCTATTACAGCTTTAACCGCATCGGAAAAAAACAGGAGAGAGCGGCAGTGGCCGCCGCCATCTTTGAGGTCTCGCTCTACCGGTTGGTCACACTGTATACCAGAGGCGCGGTGGGGGAATGGAGCGCGGTGGCGTTTTTACCCGTTGATCCTACTCGGGATCTACGAAATCTACGCGGAGAAAGAACAAAAAAAGAAGGGCTGGCTCTTCCTTGCGATCGGCATGAGCGGAGTGATGGCTTCTCACGTATTGGCGACGGTGATGTCGGTCTGTGTGCTCCTGGTCTTCTTCCTTCTGGCCATCCGGAAGACCTTAACGAAAAAGGTTCTGTTGTCGATTTTTGAAATCGGTTCTGGCAACCGCCCTCTTGAGCGCCTATTTCATCGTCCCTTTTCTGGATTCCTTTCGGGACGGTTATGTGCATCTGGTTTCGCAATACGGAAATGAATCTTTGCACGGCGTCTTTCTGAATCAGCTCTTTGCGACGAACTTTCATACAACAGGGGATGAGATCATGAACAATGCGATATCCCCGATGCACCTGGAGCTTCCGCTCACGTTCGGACCGGCAGTCGGGGTCCTGTTCCTGCTTGCCATCTATTTGTTGCTGCGGCTAAGGGGAGAAGACAGGGGAAAGCAAAAGAGGAGACTTCTGTTCATTGCCTTTGGTCTGACGGTTCTGTCCATCTTCTTTTATTCCAGCCTCTTCCCCTATGCAAGGATCGAGGAGCATCTTCCACCGGTCGCGGCATTTTTTTGATCTGTTTCAATTTGCGTGGCGCTTGATGAGCTGGACGGCAGCGCTTCTGGTGCTCCTGTTCCTGTTTGTCTTGCAGGTGGTCAGAGAATGGAAAGGATCAAAGTGGGTGCAGGGGACGATCCTGCTCTTCCTGTTCCTGTTCTGTTATCAGGCGGTGAATTACAACAGCGATTATTCCAATCATGCCGAAACGGGAAAAGAGATTGTAGACATCAGTCGTACAGGAGCGATGAAGCTGGGATATGCGGAATATGCGATTGTGGGCGTGAATCCGTTGGAATCGGATCTGAAGACATCGGCGCCGCAGATACAGATTGGAAGCGTGTTCCAGAAGGGACTCGGCGCTACCGTAGAGGTGCGCGTGCCCGGGGAGGCAAAGGGTGCCTTTGTGGAGTTCCCGCGATATGCTTACCGGGGGTATCATGCCTGGGATGCCAGGGGAAAAGAACTGGCGGTGGATCGGAGCACCGGAAAGGTGCGTGTGTTGCTGCCCGCAGGATTTACAGGGCCCGTACACATTGATTTCGTACAGCCCTGGTACTGGAGAGCGGCGCAGCTGTTGTCGCTCCTCTTCTGGGGGATGCTGGTTTATGAAGGCATCCGGATCACATTTTGTCGGTACGGGAAGAGATCTTGTTTTCATACACGATGAACCCCTCCCGGTGCAGAGTTTTTGATATAGCTGCAAAGCCGCTCATACAGCGGTTCTGCCTTTTCACCAAAATGATCTTTGACCAGAAGGCCGATCTGTTCGACGTTCTGTGTACCGTCTAAAAAGAGGCCAGATAAAAGAGCCGAATTCGTCCAGAGCGATGTGGCTGATGCGCGGTCTGTGAAAAAACTTCTGAGCAATTCTGTTGATGAAGCCCTTGTGCTCTACGTCTACTTCCACAAGGGTTCCCTTCTTGCGCCAGAGGAGGTTGGAATTGCGTCTGGGGGTATAGTCCAGAAAATTCTCTTTTTGTTTCGCCAAAATGACAGGTCCTTTCTGTTCATTTAAAAATCACGGCAACCGGCGAGCTTTCAACCGGATGCCGTGATGAGAGATGACTTAAAGTTCGAATCGCGAGTTCCGTTTACTGAATGGAACTCTTTTTCTTGCGGTTGATGAAGAGCACCAGGGTCCAGGTGAGCAGGGCGTAGAAGATCACACCGCCGATGTTCCCGAGAGAAATGGTCTTAGAGATATTCAGGTCGATGTGAAAGACTGCGAAGAGAGCCAACAGGATGCCGATGATGCCTTCTCCTGCAATCAGACCGGAGGAGTAGAGCAGACCGTTTTTCGATCTTATCCCTGCGCTCGAGTCTTCCATTTTTCTTGTCAAAATACAGGCGAACCAGACCGCCGACCATCATAGGAGTGGAAAGGTAGATCGGCAGGTAGAGACCAACCGCAAAGGCAAGGACAGGAATGCCGATAATCTCCACTACAATCGCAATGAAGACGCCGGCAAATACCAGAGCCCAGGGAAGGTTACCGTTCATAACGCCTTCAACGACCAGTTTCATCAGGGTAGCCTGAGGAGCCGGAAGTTCTTTTCCGCCGTAGCCCCATGCGCTGTTGAGCAGATAGAGAACGCCGCCGACCGCAAAGGCGGAAGCAAAGACACCGATGAATTCACCGACCTGCTGGCGATAAGGGGTGGCACCGACAATATAACCGGTCTTCAGATCCTGCGAAATATCGCCTGCAATCGCGGTGGAAATGCAGATGATGGAACCGATGGTGATGGCGGCAATCATGCCGTTCGGACCGATGTTGCCGGTTGCTCTTAGAACGGAAGTTGCCAGAAGAAGGCTGGCAATGGTCATGCCGGATACGGGGTTGTTGCTGGAACCGATCAGACCGACCATACGGGAAGAGACCGTGGCAAAGAAGAAGCCGAACAGGATAACAATGATCGCACCCACCGGATTCAACGGAATGACGGGGACAATGGCAAGCAGGATCGCCAGAACGACGATGCCGCCGACCACTACCTTCATGTTGATGTCTTTATTTTTGACGATTGACTTCTCCCGTCTTCACACCGATCTCTTTGACGGCGTCGCGGAAGGTGGTAACGATCAGCGGAAGCGATTTGATCAGGCTGATGATACCGCCGGCAGCAACCGCACCTGCACCGATGTATTTGACATAATTGGACCAGATGGCAGCCGGGCTCATCTCCGCGATCGTGGTGGATGCCGGATAAATCGGAGAAGCCACACTCGCACCGAAGAGGGCGATGAGAGGCATGATGACGAACCAGGCCAGGACGCCGCCTGCCATCATATAGGAGGTAACCTTCGGGCCGCAGATGTAGCCGACACCAAGGAGAGCAGGCAGGACGTCCGCACCGAAGCCGGAACCCTTATAGCCTTCAAAGTCCCAGGTGACTTCACTGGGGAAGAGCTGGAAACCGTCCGCAATGAATTTATAGACGGCGGCGATTCCCATACCGGAGAAGACGGTGACCGCCTTGGCGCCGCCGGTTTCCCCCGCCTCTAAGACGTCAGCGCAGGCAGTGCCTTCCGGATAGGGAAGCTTGCCGTGCTCTTTGACAATCAGGGCGGCACGAAGCGGAATCATGAAGAAGATACCGAGAGATCCGCCGATTGCGGCGATGACGGCAATGGTCACAAGGGAAGGGGCGGTTGTGATCCCCTCTTTGCCCAGAGAAAGATGGCGGGCAGGGTGAAGATGGCTCCTGCTGCGACCGATTCTCCTGCAGAACCGATGGTTTGCACCATGTTATTCTCCAGGATGGAGTCCTTGCGCATGATGATGCGGATGACCCCCATGGAAATGACCGCCGCCGGAATGGAGGCGGAAATGGTCATTCCGACCCGCAGCCCCAGGTAGGCGTTTGCGGCACCGAAGATAATCGCTATCAGCACGCCGATGACCACGGAGGTGACGGTCATCTCAGGCGGATTTTCATTTGCCGGAATGAAGGGCTTGAAAGATTGATTTGAATCACTCATTTTGTTACTCCTTTTCTTTAATATCGTAGAATCACGGGAAAAGCATACAGGACGACTGCAGGAGAGGATCGATTCCTTTTGCACTTTGAAGGGATAAAGCGACCAGATCAATAAAAAAAATGTACGCGGCGCATACATTTCACGACCGGAACCGGACCGCCGGATGCTCAGGCACGCCTGTTCTTTCCTCATGCAATTCTTGAGAAGTCATTATAGATGATTTTGCAATTGAATTGCAATCGCTTTTTGAAGGGAGAGCGGCATAGCACCGGAACGGACATCCCCGGAGCTATGGTCGCATGCGGTCACGAAGAAGGGAAGTCTCACCCGGTGGTCTGGCTATGGAAATCCTTTCCCCAAAATGATAAACTGATGATAAATTTTTTTACCAAATTCAGAATGCTCCACCGCAGGTGGGAGAAATATCATTACAAAGATCATCATTCAGAGACCATAAACCAAAAGATCAAAAGGGGGGACAGCAGCATGAAAAAAACATTATTGTCGGACAGTCCGGAGGGCCGACCGCAGCCATCAATTCGTCATTGGCGGGCGTCTACCGTACGGCCAAGGACCGTGGCGCACAGAAGGTGTACGGGATGCTCCATGGTGTACAGGGATTATTAGAGGAAAAATATATCGACTTATCCGATCATTTGCGGACGGAGTTGGATGAAGAACTGTTAAAGCGGACACCTGCTTCCTTCCTCGGTTCCTGCCGGTATAAGCTGCCGGAAATCCATGAAAATACGGAAGTATATGAGAAGATTTTCGAAATCCTGGAGAAGCTGGAAATCGAAGCCTTCATCTATATTGGCGGAAACGATTCCATGGATACGATCAAAAAGCTTTCCGACTATGCGATTATCAAGGGTTATCCGCAGAGGTTCATCGGCTGTCCCAAGACGATTGACAACGATCTGGCGCTGACCGATCACACGCCCGGCTACGGTTCCGCTGCCAAATATATCGGTACGTCCATGAAAGAAATCATCCGTGACGGGATCAGCATGATCCAGCCTAAGGGCAATGTGACCATCGTAGAGATCATGGGAAGGAATGCGGGATGGCTGACAGGAGCAACCGCCCTTTCCAAAGGAGAGGATTGTGACGGACCGGATTTGATTTATTTGCCGGAGGTGCCCTTTGATATTCAGAAGTTCGGGGAGCGGGTGCGGGAGCTGTTAAAAAACCGTACCTTCGTTTGCGTAGCGGTTTCCGAAGGCATTCGGGACAAAGACGGCAAATATATTTGTGATTACGGAGACAGCGTGGATTTCGTGGACGCCTTCGGTCACAAGCAACTTTCCGGAACGGCGACTTTCCTGGCGGGGTATATCAAGGGCGAGATCGGATGCAAAACCCGTGCCATTGAGCTTTCTTCCATGCAGAGGAGTGCTTCGCATCTGGCCAGCCGGATTGACATCCTGGAGGCGACGCAGGTGGGAGGTGCCGCAGTCAAGGCGGCGGATGAGGGAGATACGGGCAAGATGGTGGTTTTAAAGCGCGTATCGGACGATCCCTACCAGTGCTCTACAGAGGTCAAAGATGTGCACCGGATCGCCAATGATGAAAAGTGCGTGCCCTTAGACTGGATCACAGAGGATGGCAGCTATGTGACGGATGCTTTTGTCAGCTACGTGGAACCGCTCATTCAGGGGGATGTCTATCCGATTATCGTCAGCGGCATTCCCAGGCATCTCTATGCGCCGAAGGAATTAAACCACTGGAAATAATATAAGAAAAAAAGAGCGGAGATTCACGCGGCCCACTATGAAGAGACGGCATGGTTATAGACGGGAACGAGGGATAACGAAAGGAAATTTGGATGGCGCTTGTATGTATCACCGGAGCAAGCTCCGGCATCGGAGAAGAGTTTGCGGCGCAGTTTGCCAAAAGAGGCTATGAACTCTTACTGGTTGCAAGAAACGGGCAGAAGCTTCGTAAACTTGCGGCAAAAATATCCGCACTGCGAAATTTTTCCCCTGCGATTTGGGGAAGTGAAGAGGAAGTGAAGCGACTGATCGCCCGCTTGAAGGAAGAAGAGGATCTGCGCTTTATGATCAACAACGCGGGCTTCGGATCGGCAGGGGAATTTGAGGAGGATGTGCCGGAAAACGACCTGCAAATGATCGGTGTCAATGTGCGCGCCGTTCATCTGCTGACCCACGCCGCCCTTTTGCAGATGGAAAAAAAGAACCGGGGAACCATCCTGAATGTGGCATCCATTGCCGGGCTGATGCCGGGCGGACCCTTCATGGCGACCTATTATGCGACCAAGGCCTATGTGGTGTCCCTCACTTCTGCCATTGCGCAGGAACTTAGGAGGAAGAAGTCCCGCATCCGGATTTTTGCCCTCTGCCCGGGACCGGTTGATACGAATTTCAACCGGGTGGCGGGGTGAAATTCGCCCTGCCGGGGATTTCCGCAAAGACCTGTGTCTCAGAGGCGCTTGCCGGTATGAAAAGAGGCAGTGTCATCCTTGTGCCGGGCAGATTGATGCGAATTTCCTCCGTTTTGGCGAGACTGTTGCCCAGAGGTTTTGTACTGAAGCTCATTTCCGGAGCGCAGAAAAAGAAAGTTGGGGAGATAAGCGCCGATGTCCTATTCTTTTTTGCCTCGATCTCCAGAATGAAATACATCGAACGCTGGGCGCTGATGCGCAATTCCAGGGAGGAGACGCTCTCCGAACATTCGCTGGAGGTGGCCATGATCGCCCATGCCCTCTGTGTGATTGCCAAAGAGCGTTATCACAGACCGCTCAATGCCGAAAAGGCAGCCTTGATCGGGATTTACCACGATGCGCCCGAGATCATTACCGGTGATATGCCGACGCCGGTCAAGTATTCCAGCGCGGAGATGAAGAGCGTTTACAAGGAGGTGGAGGCGGATGCACAAAGACGTCTCCTTGGCGGGTTGCCGGAGGATTTGAAACCTGTTTACGAGGAGATTTTTTCCCCGGAAAAAACGGGGGAAGAGGTTTACCTGAGAAGACTGGTCAAGGCGGCGGATAAACTCTCCGCCTACATCAAATGCATTGAAGAAGAGAAGTCGGGCAACACCGAATTTGCCACCGCCAAGAAGACCATCCGGGCATCCCTTGCAAAGTTGGAAGAAGAGCTGCCCGAGGTGTCGGATTTTGTGCGGGATTTTCTCCCTTCTTACGGCAAGACACTGGACGAGCTGAACCGGGAAGAAGATTGAACCGCAGAGTCGATCGACGAAGTTTAAGCTTTTAATAGATCAATTTAGCCGATCGACGAAATTTGTGATCTCCGCAGCGGAAATGAGCCGATCGACTAATTTCTACGTCGCATAGATCATGAACGAGCCGTTCTTCGAAGGAGAATTTCAGTGAGTCTTCACCTACGACAGCCGAAAGGGTTTTATATATGAAAATCACCAGCGCGGAAACTTTTGGAAAGGCATTGCGACAAAGGCGCAAAGAGCTAGGATATACGCAAGGTTATCTTTCTGAATTTACAGGCCTCAGTGTGAGCTTCCTTTCGGAGTTGGAGAACGGGAAGAAGACGATCCAGTTAGAGAAGGCCATTCAAGTTGCCATGCTACTCGGGCTGGATCTTCACATGGAAGTTCGGGGAAGATCATGAGGCAGTTAGACGTTTATATTGAAATTGCAGGTCAAGAACATCTCGCCGGTTCGATTCGAGGGAAGGATCCCTCGGATGCGGTATTTTCTTATGATTCCGCTTTCCTGGATCGGGGGAAAAGCGATTTCGGTTCATCTGCCTCTCCGGAAAGAAGCTTTTTCTCCGGATGAAACAAGATGTTTTTGAAGGACTGCTCCCGGAGGGATTCAGTAGAAAAACGGTGGCTTCCTGGTTGCGAGCGGATGAGGAAGACTATCTGACCATTCTTTCGGAGTTGGGGAAGGAGTGTCTGGGAGCCATTCGGATCGAAGAAAAATGAGAATCGGAAGATAGAGACGCCTCGGTACGTTTTGTTATCCCTGGAAGAGGTCAGAAGGCTGGCGGCGGAAGGGGTTTCAAAATCCACCGAAATTTTGGTGGAATCTCATCTTTCCCTTACCGGCGCATCAGGCAAGGTTGGTTTGTTTCTCGCAGGCGATCAATGGTATCAGCCCTTTGGAACAGCTCCGAGCACGCATATCTTAAAAACAAAGTCATATTCGGTTTCGACACCTGGTCGAGAATGAGCAGTTGGTTCTGCGTACGGCAAAGAAACTTGGGATATCGACAGTGGAAAGCTTCGTCGTGCATGCAGGTGGGTCCCAGGAATCGGACATCCTGCTTGCAACGAAACGTTACGACCGGGATCTCATCCATTCACAAAAAAAAATCGGGGAGCTGCCCTGCCCTCTGCGTCTTCACCAGGAGGATTTTGCGCAGGCATTGGGAATACCCGGAAATCGTAAATATGAAGGGCTGGGAGACGGTTATCTGAGAAAAATATTTACACTGTTGAGAATGGTGTCTGAAAATCCGATGCAAGATCAATTAGAACTTCTGGATCTTTTGATTTATGACAAGCTGGTTGGGAACACGGACAATCATATCAAAAAAACTTATCTCTTTTATATAACGGGGATCTTTCTGCGGCTCGTCTTGCACCCGCCTATGATCTGGTTTCGACGATGATTTATAAGAATACGGCTGCGGAAATGTCGATTGCTATTGGCGGGGAGCTGCGTCTGGATCGGATTTCGAAGCAGAGCTTTATGGATTCGGACCGGGAAATCGGACTTTCCCGGAATCTGATTCAAAAAGGAATATGAGAGGCTCCAATCCTCCCTTGCAGGAGCGATGCGTGAAGTGGCAGGAGAGATGGAGAAGGAAGGTTTCCTTGCCGCCCCGGAGATGGCGGAGAAAATTCTTGGCTTGTCCTCAGCAGAAAAATCCGTAAGAGATAAGACAATATAGAGATATGGTACGTCTACTCGAAAAACCTCCCCTTTCGGGGGAGGTCTATCAAAACATCCCTGATACAGGGGATGTGAGCGAGCAGGTTTATTCCACCGGAACCGTGTTTGGCCCGCTGATGCGTTTGATGTTTGAGAGCCGACCGAATTTGATGGCCTCTTTGATAAAGGAAATGACGATCTGCGAATAGGACACCTTGGTCGGTTTAATGGAAAGGGAACTGAATTCCCCTTCACGAATCGAATCTCCATGATTTTTGTCAAGACGGCTGGTTCTGACCAGAATCATATCTTCTTCTTCGTAGGAAATCTTCAGGTGATCATAGCCCTCATCCTTCAGATAGTCTGTGATCAGGCACAGACCGTCTTCTTCCTGTGCACGGAATTCATTCGTATTCGTCTCATCCTGTTCCGGTGCGGTTGCATCTTCAAAGGAAGATGCCTCGGGAGAGCCCCTGCGGTTCCGGTGCAGCGGTATCTTCGAAGGGAGAGGCTTCGGGAGAGACTTCCTGTTCCGGGGTCGATCCTTCTTCGAAGTGGGGAGCTTCGTCGGAAAGTTTCTGTTCCATGGCATCTTCCTCCGCTTCCGGCGCACTCATCGGGGATACAGGTTCTGCAGGATCATCCGGCATTTCACCCCCTTCTCCGGGAAATCTCCCTCAGGGGAAACAGCCGGTTCCGGCATCTTCCAGGGAGCGCTTCCGGATGCGGGAGAGGCTTCCGGTGCGTCGTCTTCTTCATTGAAAAACCTCCGATGAAACAGGCAGATCGTGATCGGGAGAAGTGATGCGCACTTCTTTTTCAAAAGCGTAACTCGGGATAGGGATCTCCGGCGAAAAAGCATATTCCATGTCGGGGAGAGCTTCCGAAGCGGCGGCGCCCACTTCCACGGCCTTGGAGAAAGACTCCGCAGGTGTTTCCGTATGTGCTTCCGAAACGGAGGAAACGAAGGCACCGGGCGCTTCTGTCGCAGGCGAGAGCTCTACCGCACTGTCCAGTGTTGCGGTAATCGGATCCGTAATGGTCGTTTCATTCAGAATATTGGTCGTATCCGCCATGAGTACCCCTTTTTCTATCCGTCCGGAAGGATTGCGCTCTGGCTTTTACCTCCGGATCGTTCTTTGCAAAAATCGGAATGGCAATTTATATATCGTACGTTTTTTTGCGATTATTAGGGGGAAAAGACGGACTTTTTCGGGAAATCCGCTTAGGAATTGTTCTGCTCTTCCACCAGTCTGGTCGAATGATAGATCTCCCTCAGCTTCGGTTTTTTTCAATCTTGCCGGTTGCATTGCGGGGCACATCGGCAAAAAAATAATTTTACGAGGACGCTTGTATCTGGGAAGCCCCAGGCAGAAGTGGTTGATCTCTTCTTCCGTGCAGGAAACGCCCTCTTTGAGCTTGATGATGGCAGCGGCAATCTCACCCAGGCGCGGATCGGGAAGGCCGATCACGGCAACGTCATGTACCTTCGGGAAGGAGGATAAGAAGCTTTCGATCTGGACCGGGTAGAGGTTCTCGCCTCCGGAGATGATGACATCCTTTTTTCTGTCGACCAGGAAATAGAAACCGTCTTCATCTTCTCTTGCCATGTCTCCGGTATGAAGCCAGCCGTCCTTCAGGACTTCGGCAGTGGCTTCCGGGTTATGGTAATAGCAAACCATGACGCCTTCGCCCTGTACGCAGAGTTCTCCGACTTCTCCCCTTTCAACCGTTTCTCCATTTTTCATCGACGATCTTCGCCTTCCAGCGGAACCCGGGGACGCCGATGGCGCCGACCTTGTCGATATGATCCATGCCCAGGTGGACACAACCCGGGCCACAGGATTCCGACAGCCCGTAATTGGTGTCATACTGATGGTGGGGAAGTAATGCAGCCATCTCTTGATCAGACTGGGCGGGACCGGCTGTGCACCGATGTGCATCAGTCTCCACTGCGACAGAGAGTAGTCGGAAAGACGGAGAGTTCCTGCGTCCAGCGCTGCCAGAAGATCCTGCGCCCACGGCACAAGCAGCCAGACGATGGTGCAGCCCTCGGACGAAACGGCTTCCAGAATCGCCTCGGGGGGCATTGCCTTTTTAGCAAAACGGCGCGGCTGCCCGTATAGAGAGAGCCGAACCAGTGCATCTTGGCGCCGGTATGATAGAGGGGCGGAATGCAGAGAAAAACATCATCCTTGGTGGTTTTATGGTGTACGGCCTCCATCTGCGCAGATTGCAGAAGAGCGGCATGCTTTAACAGAATGGCCTTCGGAAAGCCGGTGGTGCCGGAGGAATAGTAAATGGCAGCGGGATCCTCATCCGTAATCAGGACTTTGGGGGCGGAAGAGGAGCAGTTGGAAACGAGGAAGAGGTAGTCGTCCGCATAGGTCGGGCAGGAGTCGCCGACAAAGAAGAGAAGGCGCTCTTTGCCCAGATCCTCTGCGATCTGCTCGATACGGCCGATGAACTCCGGACCGAAAAACAGCACGTCCACATCCGCCAGCTTCACGCAGTAATCAATTTCCTCTGCGGTATAACGGAAGTTGAGAGGAACGGCGATTGCGCCCGCTTTTAAAATGCCGAAATAAATCGGCAGCCATTCCAGACAGTTCATGAGGAGAATCGCCACCTTTTGCCCCTTACGGATGCCGCGCCCCTGCAGGAGGTTCGCCATGCGGTTGGCCTTTTTCATCAAAAGACGGACCAGATGATGTTGCGCCTGTAGTAGGTGGAAGAGGTGGGTTGAATCAGGGAATATTCCTTCCAGGTCACACGGGCGTTTTCATGAATTTCGGGATTGATCTCGATCAGAGCAACTTCCTCTCCATAGAGTTTGGAGTTGCGCTCCAACAGGTCTGTAATTGGCATACGGTTTCCTCTTTGCTATAATGGTCGAAATGTACGCAGAGTTACAAGGTTGCAGGGACTGTAAACAGGCAAATTAATGCTTACAATACCCCGAAAAAAGAAGAAAAATCAAGGGAGTAGAGAATGAAAGAATTGATGTTGGGGAATCAGGCGCTTGCCAGAGGACTGTATGAAGCGGGATGTTCTTTTATTTCCAGTTACCCGGGAACACCCAGTACCGAAATCACGGAGGAGGCGGCGAAATTCGATGAAATGTACTGCGAATGGGCGCCGAATGAGAAGGTGGCGATGGAGGCGGCGTTTGGCGCATCTTTGTCCGGGCGAAGAAGCTTCTGTGCCATGAAGCATGTCGGACTGAATGTCGCGGCGGATCCTCTCTTCACCCTCTCTTATACCGGCGTGAACGGCGGACTGGTCATCGGCGTGGCGGATGATGCGGGAATGCACTCCTCTCAAAATGAGCAGGACTCCCGTCATTATGCGATCAGCGCAAAGGTGCCGATGTTAGAGCCTTCGGATTCCGAAGAGGCGTTAGAGTTCACCAAATTGGCCTATGAACTTTCGGAGAAATATGATACCCCGGTGCTGGTGAAGCTCTGCACCCGCGTCTCCCATTCCCAGTCGGTCGTGGAAACTTCTCCCAGGCAGGAAGTTCCCGTTAAGCCTTATGAAAAGAATATTCCGAAATATGTGATGATGCCGGGCATGGCAAGGAAAAGGCATCCGGTCGTAGAGGAGAGGCTAAAGGCGCTTAGGGCCTACGCCGAGAAGGCGGATATCAACCGGATCGAAGGAGCGGAGGCGCAGACAGGAAAGCATCCGTTTGCCATTATCACAGATTCCACTTCTTATCAATATGTAAAAGAAGTCTTTGGGGATGACGTTCCGGTTCTGAAACTGGGGATGGTCAATCCGCTTCCGGTAGATCTCATCCAAAATTTTGCTTCCCTCGCAGAGAGACTGGTGGTTGTAGAAGAACTGGATCCGATCATCGAGAATCATTGCAGGAACCTGGGTCTGGCAGTGGAAGGAAAGGACCTTTTTTCCCTCTGCGGAGAATTTTCCCAGAACGGCATCGCAGAGAAACTCGGCAGGGGCAAGGCGCACGGACGCAGGACGGCGGACGAGATTCCGCCACGACCTCCGGTTATGTGCGCAGGATGTCCGCACCGCGGTCTGTTCTATGTCCTGAAGAAGAACAAGATCACCGTATTAGGAGACATCGGCTGTTATACGCTGGGAGCGGCTGCACCGCTTTCTGCCATGGATATGACCCTCTGCATGGGAGCCTCAATCAGCGCCGTTCACGGGTTCAATAAATGTGCCGGAAAAGAGAGCGAGAACAAAACGGTCGCCGTGATCGGGGACTCGACCTTCATGCATTCGGGAATGACGGGGCTTGCGAATATTGCATATAACCAGTCCAATTCCACGGTGATCATCCTGGATAACTCGATTACCGGCATGACGGGGCATCAGCAGAACCCGACGACGGGCTACAATATCAAGGGGGACCCGGCGGGGAAGATCGATCTGGAGTCTCTCTGTAAGGCGATGGGCATTGCAGACGTGCGTGTCTGCGACCCCTATGATCTGCAAAAAACGGAGGAGACGGTGAAGGCAGCGCTTTCCTTTAGCGGTCCCAGTGTGGTCATCAGCCGCAGACCCTGTGCGCTACTCAAGTATGTGAAACACCAGCCGGCGTTCACGGTGGATCAGACAAAGTGCGTGGGCTGTAAGTCCTGCATGCGGATCGGATGTCCTGCCATCTCCATGAAAAAAACGGCAAGGCACAGGTGGACGAAACGCTCTGCGTCGGCTGCGGCGTCTGTGAGCAGCTCTGTGGCGTAAAGGCCTTCGTACATCATTGAGAAAGGAAAACTCGAATGAAGAATACAAACGAGATCATGCATACAAAGAACGTCATGATTGTAGGCGTCGGAGGGCAGGGTTCGCTGTTGGCCAGCAAGCTGTTGGGCAGGCTTTTACTGAGCGAGGGACTGGACGTGAAGGTATCGGAGGTGCACGGGATGTCGCAAAGAGGCGGCAGCGTGGTGACCTATGTTCGTTACGGAGAACATGTCTATTCGCCGGTGATTGATGAGGAAGGGGCGGATTTCATCGTCTCCTTCGAGCTTTTGGAGGCGGCACGCTGGCTCCCTTATTTGAAAAAAGACGGAGTGATCGTTACCAATACGCAGCAGATCGATCCGATGCCGGTGATTACGGGAAACGCTACTTACCCGGAGGATCTGGTGAAGAAGATGAAGGAGACGGGCGCCAGAGTGGATGCGCTTAACTGTCTGGAACTTGCGGAGAAGGCGGGAAGTGCGAAAGCGGTCAATCTGGTGCTCATGGGACGGCTGTCGCATTATTTTGACCTGGAAGAGGAAAAATGGCAGAAGGCGATTGAGGAGAGTGTACCGCCCAGGTTCCTGGAGATGAACCGGAAAGCCTTCGAGCTGGGAAGAAATGCCTGAGGAATGGGAAGGACAGATAGAAATGGAACATTTTTTTCAAAAAGAAATTGAAACCGCATCCAGGGAGCAGATCACTGCCTGGCAGAGCGAGCGTCTGGTCAAACAGGTGCAACATGTATGGAATCATGTCCCTTACTACAGGAAGAAGATGGAAGAGAAGGGACTGGAAGCAGGAGACATCCGCGGCATCGAAGATCTGCACAAACTTCCCTTTCTCTCCAAGGCGGATCTGCGGGAGTGCTATCCGTACGGTCTTCTGGGGAGCCCAAGGGAAGAGGTGGTGCGGATTCACTCCACCTCCGGCACGACAGGAAAAAGGGTGGTGGCTTTTTATACGCAGAAAGATCTGGATCTTTGGAGCGACTGCTGTGCCCGTGCCCTCTGCGCTGCGGGAGCCACGAAGGAAGACGTCTGCCAAGTGTCTTACGGATACGGCCTCTTTACCGGGGGAGCGGGACTGGATGCCGGCAGTCATAAGGTCGGGTGTATGACCATTCCCACCTCTTCCGGCAATACGGACAGGCAGATCATGTTTATTCGGGATCTGGGTGCGACAATTCTCTGCTGTACGCCTTCCTATGCGGCCTATCTGGCGGAAAGCATGAAAGAAATGGGCCTTTCTCCGGAGGAGATTCCGTTAAAAGCGGGCATCTTCGGTGCGGAAGCCTGGTCGGATGAGATGAGAAAAAGCATCGAAGAAACGCTGGGGATTCAGGCGTATAACATCTATGGTCTGACGGAGCTGTCGGGGCCCGGCGTTTCCTTTGAGTGCTCGGCAAGAAGCGGGATGCACATCAATGAGGATCATTTCATTGCGGAGATCATCGATCCGGAAACGGGAGAGGTGTTGCCGGAAGGGGAAACCGGAGAACTGGTTTTTACTGCGATCACCAAAGAGGCCTTTCCCCTGATTCGGTATCGAACCAGAGATATTACCTCCTTGTGCAGGGGAAAAAAATGCGCCTGCGGCAGAACCCATGTCCGCATGATGAGGCTAAGAGGCAGAACAGACGATATGCTGATCATCCGGGGCGTCAACGTCTTTCCGTCTCAGATCGAAACGGTGCTGCTCAAGCAGGGGTATCAGGCCAACTACCAGATCATTGTGGATCGCGTGAACCATTCGGATACGCTGGAAGTCAGGGTTGAGATGACGCCGGAGATGTTTGTGGACAATGTCGGAGAGATCGAAACCAGACAGAAGGTGTTGGTCGAAGGGCTGCGTTCCATGCTGGGACTCTCGGCACAGGTGACGCTGGTGGCGCCCAAAACGATTGTCCGCAGTGAGGGCAAGGCGGTTCGTGTGATTGATAAGAGGAAACTGTAACGGGAGAAAAAGCAACATAGGAGAGAGCAATATAGGAGAGAGACGATGAGTTTAAAACAGATTTCCGTTTTCTTGGAAAACAGGCCGGGCACCCTCAAGGATATGACCGCCGTGCTGACCGAGAACCGGATTGATATGCGTGCCCTTTCTCTGGCGGAAACGAAGGATTTCGGGATTGCCAGACTCATTGTGGACGATGCGTATCATGCAGCAAATGTACTAAAGGATGCCGGTTTTGTCAGCAGTCTGACCAGTGTGGTCGGGGTCATGATCCCGGATGAGGTCGGAGGGCTGGACCGCGTGCTGGAGGTTTTGCAAAAGAATCATGTCAACGTGGAATATATGTATGCGTTTCTGGGGGGAAAGAAAATCAACCACGCCTATATGATTCTGCGGGTGACCGATCATAAGGCGGCGGAGACAGCGCTGTCCGGTAATCATTTCCGAATTGTGACGCAGGATGAAATTTCGGAACTGTAATCGAATGATACGGGGTCAGAGTCTGAAAGTTCGATGCGGGCGTGACAGCCATCCTGCATCATGGGAATCATACCAATGATTCTGACATCCATCGCAAGACAGGAGGGGCCAAATGGAGATCGTATGCCTGGATTTAGAGGGAGTGCTGGTTCCGGAAATCTGGATCGCCTTTGCGGAGGAGGCAGGAATTCCGGAACTGAGGAAGACCACGAGGGAGGAGCCGGACTATGATAAATTGATGCAGTGGAGACTGCAGGTCATGAAGGAGAAGGGGTTGAAACTTCCGCAGATCGAAGAGGTCATTCGCAGGATCGAACCCTTCCCGGGGGCACTAGACTTCCTGGATGCACTCAGAAGCAGGACGCAGGTCATTATTCTGAGCGATACCTTTACGGAGTTTGCCCGCGTCCTGATGGAAAAAGTTGAAATGGCCGACGATCTTTTGCAACCAGCTGCAGGTGGGAAAAGACGGTGAAATTACCGGCTACCGGATGCGAACCACCGAAACAAAATTAAGCACCGTGAAGGCCCTGCAGTCGATCGGCTTTGACACGATTGCGGCGGGAGACAGCTATAACGATCTTGGCATGATCGGGGCCAGCAAGGCGGGCTTCCTCTTCCGCTCCACACCGGAGATTATAGAAGCGCACCCGGAGATTCCCGCTCTGAATACCTACGAAGAGCTGAGGGAGAACATTTTTTTCCGCCCTCTAAGGCTGTTTCTTTTTGCCCGTTTTGTCCGACAGAAATAGAGAGCGTACCTGGCTTTTTTTGAAAAAAAGTTTCGTTCCTATGAGAAGACTGTGAGGTGTGAATGATGGGCAGGGGCAATAATCGTGGTATTTTAAGGCAAAGAATGGAGGAACTTTTTCATCATCCGAAGAAGCAGGGAGTCATCCTGATGCTCTATCCGGAAGATTTTTCGTCACATGAACGATACCTTCGGTGCGGAAAATGCGGAAGCATTATTAGAGGAGATGGAGAAGCTTCTGGCAGAAAAAACGGAAGTGGAGGTCATAAACGGCAACGGCGTGGAAATGGTTGCGCTCTTAGACGGCAGAGATATGACGGACGCCATCAGAATATCGGGTGAGGTACTGGAGCGGTTTTCACACAGCTTTCGTGTGGGAGAGACCAGATGTCTCTGCAAGGCGCAGATCGGGCTTTTAGAATATCCCGGGTTGGCGCAGACACCGGAGGACGCGCTTTTGTACTTGGACCGCGCCGTCCGAGAGGCGGAAAAACTGTGGACAGAACCGGTATCTGGTGTATGATTCGGAGATGCATGCAGAGTACGTCAGGCGCCATACGATTGCGGTTTCTTTAAAGGGAAGCGCTGACAAGTGGTGCGGTGGAGGTGCGCTACCGTCCGACCTATCAGGTGAGGGAAAAAAAGGTTCACACGGGCGGAGTTCTACATGAGAATCTTCATCCCGGGCATCGGCATGGTCGGCTCGCAGGAATTCATGCCCATCCTGGAAGAAACCGGGCAGGTGACGGAGCTGGAATATTATGCGCTGGACAAGGTCTGTTCCCTGATTTCCCAGTTGATCCAAAAGGGGAATGATTTTGAATCGGTGGCGCTGCCGATTTCCGCCGACCTGCTGTTACAGGAATATTTTGTAGAGAAGGTGAAGGAAGCCCTGGACCGGTATGAGATTCCGGTGGGAAAACTGGCGCTGGAAATCACGGAGAACGTTTTGACAAGCGCCTATATGGAAGCGGACAGGGTGCTGAGGGCGTTAAAGGACCTGGGGGTTGAAATCATCCTCAATAACTTTGGAACGGGATATTCCGGGATCAGTTCGATTCTGGATCTGCCGGTGGATGTGTTAAAACTGGAGAGGCTTTTTATCTGGGAACTGGAGACGAATGAAAGGGCTGCAGATCTGATCGACGGACTCATTTCGATTGCGGATCGGCTGGGACTTAGAATCATCGCGGAGGGAGTAGAAACACAGCATCAGGTCGATCTGTTAAACCTCTTCGGCTGTCCCTACCAGCAGGGCTTTTACTACGTGCCGACGGTGGAAGCGGAGGTATTATCCAGGGTGCTGGGAGCGGGAATCGATGATGCACTGGAGATCATTTCCGAGGAAAAACGTAAATTACAGCAATACTAGAAAGGCATTTGATACAGATTGATGACGCAGAAGAACAAAAACGACACCAAAACAGTCCGCGCGGAAGATTCTTCCCGCGGACATTCACGATTATATCCGTGTGAGGGGGGCGGCAGAGAATAATTTAAAACATATTAGTGTCAATATTCCGAGACAGACGCTGACGGTGCTAACCGGTCTTTCCGGTTCCGGCAAGTCCTCCCTCGCCTTCAATACGATTTTTGCCGAGGGACAGCGCAGATATATGGAATCGCTTTCCTCCTATGCCAGAATGTTTCTGGGACAGATGGAAAAGCCCAACGTGGAGAACATCGAGGGACTGTCTCCGACCATCTCGATCGACCAGAAAACAACCAATCGCAACCCCAGATCCACCGTGGGTACGGTGACGGAAATCTACGATCACTTTCGTCTCCTCTATGCGAGGATCGGCATTCCCCATTGCCCGAACTGCGGGAGAGAGATTCGGAGACAGAGTGTGGATGAGATGGCGGATCAGATTTTGCAACTCGAAACAGGGACGAAGTTGCAGATCTTAGCACCCGTTGTCAGAGGAAAAAAAGGCAGGCACGAGAAGGTATTTGAACGCGCAAAGAGAGCGGGTTACGTGCGGGTGCGGGTGGACGGCAGTCAATATGATCTATCCGAAGAGATCGAACTGGATAAAAAAACATCAAGCATTCCATTGAGATCATTGTAGACCGGCTGGTGATCAAAGAAGACAGACAGTCTATGCGCTCCCGACTGACGGATTCGATTGAATCCGCACTGGCGCTGGCGTCAGGCCTTCTGGTGGTGGATGTCATCGGCGGAAAAGAGCTCACGTTTTTCCCAGAGTTTTTTCCTGCCCGGATTGCGGGATTTCCATTCCGGAGATTGAGCCCAGGAGTTTTTCCTTCAACAACCCTTACGGCGCATGCCCGGAATGCTCGGGGTTGGGATATAAGATGGAGTTTGACGAAGACCTGATGGTGCCGGATAAGGGGCTGTCTCTCAACGAGGGGGCGATTCAGGTCATGGGATGGCAGTCTTCCGCCAAGGAGGGGAGCTTTTCGCACGCCCTTTTGGAAGCGCTGGCAAAGGCATATCACTTCAGTCTGGACGAACCCTATGAGAAACTGCCACAGAAGATCAGAACCATGCTGATGCACGGCTTCGACAAGACGGTGACGGTACACTATGTCGGACAGAGGGGAGAGGGAAATTATCCGATTCTTTTCGACGGACTCATCAAAAACGTAGAGCAGCGTTACCGGGAGACGGGGTCCGATGCGGCCAAGGCAGAGTACGAAGAATTTATGCGGATCACGCCCTGTAAGGCCTGCGGCGGCCAGAGACTGAAGAAAGAATCGCTGGCGGTCACGATTTCGGGTAAGAATATTTACGAGATCACCAATCTGGCGGTCGGGGATTTGAATGCCTATCTGGAAGGGATGGAACTGACGAAGCAGCAGGAGCGGATCGGTGTGCAGGTGTTAAAAGAGATCCGGGCGCGAGTCGGCTTTCTGATTGACGTGGGACTGGATTATCTGACGCTCTCCCGTGCAACCGCCACTCTTTTCGGGAGGGAGGCGCAGCGCATCCGGCTGGCAACCCAGATCGGATCGGGGCTCTGTGGCGTCTGTTACATCCTGGATGAGCCTTCGATCGGGCTGCACCAGAGAGACAATGACAAGCTGCTTGCCACGCTCAAGAATCTGCGGGATCTGGGGAATACCCTCCTTGTGGTGGAGCATGATGAAGATACCATGCGGGCAGCGGATTATATTGTGGACATCGGACCGGGCGCCGGGGCGCATGGAGGAGAGGTCGTTGCCTGCGGCACGGCGGAAGAGCTGATGCAGGTGCCGGAATCGGTGACCGGACAGTATCTTGCCGGAAAAATCAAAATCGAGGTTCCGAAAGAAAGACGGAAGCCGACAGGATTTCTGAAGATTCTCGGTGCGCAGGAACACAATCTGTGTAACATTGACGTGCGGATTCCGCTGGGGATTTTCACCTGTGTGACGGGGGTTTCCGGCTCCGGCAAGTCGTCGTTGGTCAACGAAATCTTATACAAACATCTGGCGCATGATTTGAACCGTGCCAGGACGATCCCCGGCAAGCATAAGGGGATTGAAGGAATCGAGCAGCTGGACAAGATCATCAATATCGACCAGTCGCCGATCGGGAGAACGCCGAGATCGAATCCCGCCACCTATACCGGCGTCTTTGATCTGATTCGCACTCTTTTTGCAGGAACGAATGATGCGAAGGCGAGGGGCTATCAGAAGGGACGCTTCTCCTTTAATGTGAAGGGTGGCCGCTGCGAAGCCTGTTCGGGAGACGGCATTATTAAGATCGAGATGCACTTCCTTCCGGATGTGTATGTGCCCTGTGAGGTCTGTGGCGGAAAACGTTATAACCACGAGACGTTGGAAGTGAAGTACAAGGGGAAAAGCATCTATGACGTGCTGGAAATGACGGTGGAAGAGGCACTGCAGTTTTTTTGAAAATGTGCCGTCCATCCGGCGCAAGATCCAGACGCTTTACGATGTGGGGCTGGGGTATGTGAAACTCGGACAGCCTTCCACCGAACTTTCAGGAGGAGAGGCGCAGAGGATCAAACTGGCGTCCGAGCTTTCGAGGACTTCCACCGGAAAAACCATTTATATTCTGGACGAGCCGACGACAGGCCTGCATTTTGCAGATGTCAAAAAGCTGGTCGCCATCATGCAGAAGCTGGTGGAGAGCGGAAACTCCGTGATCGTGATTGAACACAATCTGGATGTGATCAAGTGTGCGGATTATATTCTTGATATGGGACCGGAAGGCGGAAGTCGAGGCGGTCATTTTGATTGCGGAGGGAACGCCGGAAGAAGTGGCTGAGGGTCAAACAATCGTTTACCGGCCAGTATTTAAAGAAAATGCTGAGATAAACAGCTCTTTTTCGGCAAAGCTACGTATTGTAATCACCAGGCAGAGGGGAGATTGATTTTAGCCCCTCTCTGCCGTAGAATGAAAGAAATCATGGTGTGACCAAAACAAGGCGTTGCACCGGGAATCAGCGGATCCGGGATGAAGATGGGGGTGAATTGCGCAAAAAATAAACGATATTTCGTCAAATTGTATACGCAACGACAAAAAAAGGAGAAGGGGAGAGGAATCCTATAAAGGATAGGGGGAGAATACCGATAACGATACTAGGTTGTTATCTATATCAGGACGGTTCATGATCTTTACCATCTTATGATTAACCAGAAGGAGGAAGGAGCATTGGCAATAGACACGATTCAGAAGATCCGGGATGCGGAGTCGCAGACGACGCAGAAGGAAAAAGACGCCAAAAAGCAGGCGGAGCGGATGGTTGAGGAGGCGAAGGAAGCCGCCGGAGTGCTGGTCAAGGAAAGGATTGCCGAAGCAAAGAAGCAGGGCGAGGAAGCTCTTGCCGGGGCAGCGGAAGAGAACAAACAGGCTGTGGAACAGGCAAGAGAAGAGGCGAGAAGCCAGGTGGAAGCTCTGAAAATGCAGGCGGCACAGAGAAAAAAAGAGGCGGTGGAAGCCGTTCTGAAAGAACTCACAGCCTGACAGGAAAGGCACAGGAAAGGAGGCAGAGCATGGCAGTATTGCCCATGAAACGGGTCCTGATTGTCGGACTGCGCAGGGACAGGAAGAAGTTGTTAGAACTGCTTCAGCGAAAAGGCGTGATGGAAATCACGACCGGAAAAAAAGCGCAGAGAAAACCGACGAGGACTCCGTCTTTCACCGTATCGATGTATCCGGGCAGAGGCAAATGTTCGAGAAGAACGTAGCGCACGCACAAGCGGCGTTAGCGGTGCTGGATAAGGAACATCCGGGCGCCAAGGATCCGGGCATGTTTAACGGTCGGATTCCCATGTCGCTTACCGACTACGAAACGCAGGCGTCAAAGCGCGACAAGATCATGCAGATGGTAAGTGAATTGAACCGCTTAGCCAGGCTGCAGGCGGATTTACAGGCGGAGAAGCCTAAGGTGGAGGCGCAGATGGAGGCGCTTACCCCTGGAAGGATTACGCCTATCCGTTAGACATGAAGGAAACGGAACAGACGCGTGTTTTTATCGGGACACTTCCCAACGAGCAAACCAGAGAGGGCATTCTGGAGAACTTCCGTCAGATTGCCAAAGAAGTTTCCGGGATCGATGTGCAGATTATTTCCGCTTCTCCCGAGCAGACCTGTGTTCAGGTGATCTGTCTGAAGAAAGAGGAAGAGCAGACCGAGGAAGCGCTTCGCAGAATGAGTTTTGCAAGACCTTCTCTCTCCGGTGGCGTTCCGAAGAAAATGCTGCAGGATTGCGAGAAGAGACTGGTGGAGATTGACCGCGAGGAGCACGAGACGAAGGAGAAGATCGAGGCTTACTACCCGAGGAGGGATGAGCTTCGTTTTATTATTGACTATTTCCGGATGCGTGCGGACAAATATGACGTGATCGGACAGGTCAATCAGTCGGATAAAGTCTTCCTCATCAACGGCTATGTGCCGCAGAAATGTGCAAGACCGCTTTCGGAACTCCTGGAAAGTCGTTTTGACTGTGTGGTGGAATTTGAGGAGCCTTCCGAGGAGGAAGAGGTGCCGGTGGCGCTGATGAACAACGGCTTTGCGGCACCCGTAGAGGGCGTGGTCTCCGCCTACTCCCTTCCGGGCAAGGGAGAGCTGGACCCGAGCTTTCTGGTCGCTCTATTTTTACTATTTCCTATTCGGCATGATGCTTTCCGATGCCGCCTACGGCATCATCATTGTGATCGCCTGTGCCTTCGTCCTTGCGAAAAACGGCAAGACCATGGAGGACGGGGCGAAGAAATCGCTGAAGATGTTCCTGTTTGCAGGCCTTGGAACACTGTTTTGGGGAGCCATGTACGGTTCCTGGTTCGGCAACCTTCCGCAGACGATCCTTCAAGTGTTCGGACCGGACCCGAAGGCACAGCTGCATCTGGAGCTGTGGACGGATCCCACCGTACATCCGATGACGGTACTCGGCTTCTCCTTTATTGTGGGTCTGGTTCATGTCTTTATCGGCATGGGAGTGCAGGCTTATATGGACATCAAGGCGGGCAAGATCCTGGATGCGGTCTATGATGTGTTCTTCTGGTATTTGCTTCTCATCGGCTGCGTGGGAGTTCTTCTGGCAACCCCCATGGTGGGTGGAATGTTCCAACTGGGACCAAAGGGAGAGGGAATGGTCTTCTCCGGCACCGTCATGATGGTCTTCAAGATCTGTTGCCTGATCGGCGCAGTGGGCATCATCCTCTTTGGAGGCAGAGAGTCGAAGAATCCGGGGCTTCGTTTTGCCAAGGGTCTGTATGCGCTTTATGGCATCAGCTCCTACTTAAAGCGACGTCCTGTCTTATTCAAGACTCCTGGCACTGGGTCTGGCGACCGGCGTCATCTCCAATGTGTTTAACAACATGGCGCAGATGGTCGGACAGGGAAACGGTGTCGTGGGTGCTGTCTTCTTTTTCCTGATCGTGATCGTAGGGCATACGCTCAATCTGGCGATCAATGCACTGGGCGCCTATGTCCACACCAATCGTTTGCAGTATGTTGAATTCTTCGGCAAGTTTTACAGTGGAGGCGGGAAACCGTTTACGCCGTTTGCCGAGAAAACGCAGTATTACATCGTGAAGGAATAAAATTAAATATAGAACAACTATTTCACAAACCAATGATGGAGGAAATGAAAGATGAGTAATTTGGGACTGTTTTTTGCAATCTTAGGCGCTGCTCTGGCAGCATTACTGGCAGGTGCCGGCTCTGCAAGAGGCGTCGGTATGGCAGGACAGGCGGCAGCAGGCGTGGTGACAGATCAGCCGAATATGTTCGGACGCGTCCTTATTCTGCAGCTGCTTCCCGGTACCCAGGGAATTTACGGACTGCTGATTGCTTTCGTGGCGATGAATAACATGGGTGTCATCGGTGGTGCACCCGATGCCAAGATGACGCTGCTCAAGGGACTGGCTTATCTGGGAGCCTGCCTGCCGATGGCGTTTGTCGGCTACATTTCCGCCATCAGCCAGGCAAAGGCATCGATTGCATCGATTGCGCTGGTATCCAAGAGACCGGATCAGTTCGGTAAGTCCATGCTGTTCCCCGCCATGGTTGAGACCTACGCCATCTTCGCACTGCTGATTTCCATTCTGGCAATCAACGGAGTCGCTGCGCTGTAAGAAGTGAGGTATCACCATAAGGAGAAGAACATGGCAGGATTAGATAAAATCATCGGGGAGATCCACGCGGAATCCGATGGCCTGATCAGGGAAGTGTTAGACCGGGCACAAAAAGAAGCCGCGCAAATAAGGTCGGAAGCGGAGAAGAAAGCCGGTGATTCGGTGGAACGTATCCGCAGAGAATCCGACGCCCGCCTTGCCGATTCCAAATCCCGTGCACAGTCCGCAGCAGCCCTGACAAAGAGACAGCTTCTTCTGCAGGGAAAAGCAGAACCTGATCGGCGAGGTGCTGGAGAAGGCAAAGGAAACCTTCCTCGCACTCCCGGAAGCGGAATATTTTTGACACACTGCTGGCACTGTTAAAAAGAATGCGCTTTCGGAACAGGGAGAAATCCTCCTGAACGAAAGGGACAGGAAGAGACTCCCGGCAGACTTTGAAAAAGAAGGCGGAGGAGGCAGCAAAGGCAAAAGGCGGCTCTCTTCGCATTTCAGAAAAAGACGAGAGAGATCGACGGCGGATTGATTCTGGTATACGAGGGAATTGAGCAGAATTGTTCGGTGGATGCACTGTTTGAAACCAATATCGAAATGCTTCAGGACAAGATTCAAAATATTTTTATTTGCGTAGATGTCCGTGCAGGCAAAAAGAAAGGCGACGACGAATGGCGAATGATTATATCTATGCGGTAGCGCGTGTGAGGGGAAGGAGCTGCAGCTTTTACCCGGTTCCTTCATCGAATCGCTCGCGTCCGCAAAAAGCTATGAAGAAGCCCTGCGTCTTTTTGGCAGATCACGGATGGGGAGACGGAAAAAGAAGAACCGAAGGAGATCCTCCGGGGGAAAGAGACAAGACCTGGGAGTTTATCCGGGAATTGGTGAAGGACGATCTGTCCGTCTTCGATGTCTTCCTCTATGCAAACGATTATCACAACCTCAAGGCGGCAGTGAAAGAGGCCGCTTCCGGCAAAAGAGCAGGGAGGGAATCTACCTCCCGGCGGATCAGTGTACCATCGATCCGGAAAAGCTTGCCACTGCCATGCGGGAGCACGATTATGAAGCGCTTCCGGAAGAGATGAGAGAGGTTGCGAAAGAAGCGTTTGAAACACTGCTGCATACCGGAGACGGGCAGTTGTGCGATGTGATCATCGACAGGGCGGCACTGATCAAAATAGGAAAAGCCGGAAAGGCTTCCGGAAATGAGATTTTACAGAAATATGGCGAACTGACGGTGGCGAGTGCAGATATCAAAACAGCCATCCGGGCCAACCGCACCGGAAAGGATCTGCAGTTCTTAACCAGGGCGCTTGCACCCTGTGACAGTCTGGATGTGGAAGATCTTGCGAAGGCGGCGGCAGAGTCTCTGGATGCGATTTATGAATATCTGGATCGCACGCCTTATGCGGATGCAGTGCCTGAAATCCGCAAATCTCCAACCGCCTTCGAGCGCTGGTGTGATGATACCGTCATCAGAAGCATGAGACCTGAAATTCATAATCCTTTCGGAATCGGGCCGCTTGCAGCATATCTGATCGCCAGGAAAATGAAATCAAAACGGTGAGAATCATTCTTTCGGGCAAACTAAACGAGCTGCCGGAAGAGTCCATCCGGGAAAGGGTAAGGGAAATGTATGTATAAGATTGCGGTCATGGGTTCTCAGGACAGCATCTACGGTTTCGCTACCCTGGGGATGAGCATTTATCCCTATACGGACGGTGCGGAGGCGGCCAAGAAGCTAAGAGAACTGGCGGAAAACGATTTTGCGATTATCTATGTGACCGAAGAACTGGCGGCAAAGATGCCGAATGAAATTGCACGTTTCAGGGAAGAAATGTTGCCGGCGATTATTCTGATTCCGGGTGTTTCCGGAAATACCGGAGAAGGAATTTCCGGCGTAAAGAAGTCGGTGGAACAGGCGGTCGGATCAGATATCCTCTTCGGAAATGAGTGAAAAGCGTTAGACAAGGTAAAGGAGTAAGCGCATGAGCACAGGAACAATCAAAAAAATTGCAGGCCCGCTGGTAATTGCCAGAGGAATGGGCGATGCAAATATGTATGACGTTGTTCGTGTCAGCGAGCAGCGCCTGATTGGAGAGATCATCGAGATGCATGGCGATCAGGCCTCCATTCAGGTATATGAGGAAACAGCGGGTCTGGCACCCGGCCAGCCGGTGGAATCCACGGGCGTCCCTATGAGCGTGGAGCTGGGACCCGGTCTGATTGGAAGCATCTATGACGGGATCCAGAGGCCGCTTGACGACATCATGACGGCAACGGGCAGCAACAATCTGCAGCGCGGCGTGGAAGTACCGGCGTTAAAGAGAGATAAGGTTTGGCATTTTGTACCGGTCGCGAAGGTCGGTGATGAAGTGGTGGCGGGCGACGTTCTGGGAACCGTCCAGGAGACGGCTGTCGTTACGCAGAAAATCATGGTGCCGTATGGCATGAAGGGAACGGTGGAAGCCATCGCGGAGGGCGACTTCAAGATCACGGATAACATTGCGAAGCTTCGCACGAAGGACGGCGTGAAAGAGGTCGGTCTGATGCAGAGATGGCCGGTCAGAAGAGAGCGTCCCTACAAAGAGAAGCTGTCTCCGGACGTGCCCCTGATTACCGGACAGAGAGTCATTGACACCCTCTTCCCGATTGCAAAGGGAGGTGTAGCGGCGGTTCCCGGTCCTTTCGGATCCGGAAAAACGGTGGTACAGCACCAGCTGGCAAAATGGGCGGAAGCGGATATTGTCGTCTATATCGGCTGCGGAGAGCGCGGAAATGAGATGACGGACGTATTGAACGAGTTTCCGGGTTGAAGGATCCCAAGACCGGCGAGTCTCTGATGCAGAGAACCGTACTGATTGCCAATACGTCGGATATGCCGGTGGCAGCACGAGAAGCCAGTATCTATACCGGGATCACAATTGCGGAATTCTTCCGTGATATGGGTTATTCCGTGGCGCTGATGGCAGACTCCACTTCCAGGTGGGCAGAGGCGCTTCGTGAAATGTCGGGACGTCTGGAAGAAATGCCGGGTGAAGAAGGCTATCCCGCCTACCTTGGCTCCCGTCTGGCGCAGTTTTTATGAGAGAGCGGGTCGTGTGATCGCCCTTGGAGAAGAGGGAAGAAGGTTCCCTGTCGGTGATCGGAGCGGTTTCTCCTGCCGGCGGTGATATTTCCGAGCCCGTCACACAGGCGACGCTGCGTATCGTCAAAGTGTTCTGGAGACTGGATGCCGATCTGGCACATGCCCGTCACTTCCCTGCCATCAACTGGCTGGAAAGCTATTCCCTCTATGACAAGCTGGGCGCTTGGTTCAATAAGAATGCAGGGGAAGACTGGATGGAGGAAAAACAGAGGATTTCCGCCCTGCTCCAGGAAGAAGCTTCCCTTCAGGAAATGGTAAGACTGGTCGGCGAAGATGCGCTGTCTGCACCGGATCGCCTGAAAATGGAGACGGCACGCTCTATTCGTGAAGATCTTTTTGCAGCAGAACGCATTTATGGATGAAGATACTTATACTTCGTTACATAAGCAGTATAAGCTGATGCATTTGATTCTGTCCTTCTACGACATCTGCCAGCAGGCTCTGGAAAAGGGAGCGAATATCGAGAAGCTCGTTTCGATGGAAGTGAGGGAACCGATCGGCCGTTTCAAGTATACGGCGGAAGATCAGGTGGATGCACGTTATAACGAAATCGAGCAGGCGCTGATGAAGGAAGCGGATGACGTTGCCGCAGCGAAGGAAGAATAAGGAGGAACGAAATGCCGAAAGAGTATAGAACCATACAAGAGGTGGCCGGTCCTCTGATGCTCGTACGCGGAGTGGAAGATGTCGCGTATGACGAACTCGGTGAGATTGAACTGGCAAACGGCGAACGTCGTCGCTGCCGGGTTCTGGAAATCGATGATGGAAATGCGCTGGTGCAGTTGTTTGAATCTTCCACCGGTATCAATCTGGAGTCCTCCAAGGTGCGTTTCCTTGGCAGGAGCATGGAGTTGGGTGTTTCGGAGGATATGCTCTCCCGTGTCTTTGACGGACTGGGCAGACCGATCGACGGCGGTCCGGAAATCCTTCCGGAGGAGCGAAGGGATGTCGCAGGTCTGGCCATGAACCCTGCAGCCAGAGCTTATCCGGAAGAGTTTATCCAGACGGGAGTGTCTGCGATTGACGGATTGAACACGCTGGTCAGAGGACAGAAATTACCGATCTTCTCGGCAGCTGGACTTCCGCATGCGGAACTGGCGGCGCAGATTGCCAGACAGGCCAAGGTGGTCGGGACGCAGGAACCTTTCGCCGTCGTCTTTGCCGCGATGGGAATTACCTTTGAAGAATCCAACTACTTTATCGAGTCCTTTAAAGAAACCGGCGCCATCGACCGAACGGTATTGTTCATCAATCTGGCAAATGACCCGGCGGTAGAACGTATTGCAACGCCCAAGATGGCGTTGACCGCAGCGGAGTTTTTGGCATTTGAAAAGGGCATGCACGTCCTGGTCATTCTGACGGATATCACCAACTATGCGGACGCTCTGCGTGAAATCTCCGCCGCAAGAAAAGAAGTGCCCGGACGCCGCGGTTATCCCGGATATATGTATACGGATCTGGCGACGATGTATGAACGCGCCGGAAGACAGAAGGGCAAAAAGGGATCGATCACAATGATTCCGATCCTGACCATGCCGGAAGGCGATATCACTCACCCGATCCCCGATCTGACCGGATACATTACGGAGGGACAGGTGATTCTGTCCAGAGATCTGTACCAGAAGGGAATTCAGCCCCCGATCGACGTGCTTCCGTCTCTGTCGCGTTTGAAGGATAAGGGAATCGGTGCGGGTAAGACCCGTGAGGACCATGCAAATACCATGAACCAGCTGTTCGCGGCTTATGCAAGAGGAAAAGACGCGAAAGAGTTGATGATCATTCTGGGTGAAGCGGCTCTGACCGATATCGATAAGTTGTATGCGAAGTTTGCGGATGAATTTGAGAAAGTCTATGTCTCTCAAGGCTTCCGCACAGACAGAAGCATACAGGAGACGCTGGACATTGGCTGGGATCTGCTCCGCATCCTGCCGAGGACGGAACTCAAACGAATCAAGGATGAATATCTGGATCGTTACTATGATAAAAAATGACAGGAGAGGGAGGGGAGCAGGCATAAGAAATCCCCTGCTTCCGCTCCTTTGCACCTGTCACCTCGGAGGTAGAGATGGCAACGGTTAATGCAACACGAATGGAGTTAAACCGTCTGAAGGGGAAATTGAAGACAGCGGTTCGCGGACACAGGCTCTTAAAGGACAAACGGGATGAGCTGATGCGCGAATTTCTGGACCTGGTGCGGGAGAACAAGACCCTGCGCGAGAAGATGGAGGCAGGACTCAAAGGCGCCAACAAAAATTTCGCACTGGCCAGAAGCACTATGTCGGATGAAACCGTGGAGGTCGCCTTTATATCTCCCAAACAGGAAGTAAGCGTGGAAGTGGCAAGCAAGAACGTCATGAGCGTGAACATTCCGCAATTCGAGGCGAAATCCAGAACTTCAGACAGCAACGATATCTACTCATACGGCTTTTGCCTTTACATCCAGTGATCTGGACGATGCGGTAAAATCCCTCTCCGATCTGCAAAAGGACATGATTCACCTGGCAGAGGTCGAGAAAAGCTGCCAGCTCATGGCGGCGGAAATCGAGAAGACGAGACGAAGGGTGAATGCCCTCGAACACGTCATGATTCCGGAGTACCGCAAGAATATCAAATACATCACCATGAAGCTGGATGAGGCGGAGAGAAGTTCGCAGATCCGACTGATGAAGGTGAAGGATATGATGCTGGAAGAGGCGCATCATTATTCCGAGAAAGAGTCCGCTTCGTAAGACGGCTTCGGAAGACAGCTTCCGAAGAAGAACCACAGAAGGAGAACTGCAGAAGAAGGAAGAGCCTCGGAAGAAAAGCAACACTGGAACAAGCACCACTTAGAAGAAGATCGAATAATGAGATAAAAAAAGGGCCGGCGGAGATTTCTGCCGACTCTTTTTCTAGTGCGCCCAGCGGCGCACGTTTCTAACCAGTGCAAGTCCGGAGTCCGCCCGGTAGTGGGAAGGACATAGCCGAAGGCAAGGGTGTCCATCGTGAGGTGGAATCTAAAGGAAGCCGGATTCGGGGAACCTACTAACCCGAGGGCAAACCTCTGGCCTGACGAACAGAAATCATTTACAGGCTGCAAACGAGGGTAAGGCTGCTAGACAAGACGAAGCCCGATAACTACACGGAATCGTTTGTAGTAGAAATGGCAGGTAGATGGAGGGAAAGAAACGTGCGGTACCTGGGGAGGTCTGCGTGGAATGCTCCGAAAGGAGAAACCGTCATCGAGAGGTGGCATTGAACATGCAGAAGTCAGCAGAGGTCATAGTACCCGAGAGGGAAAGGACCGAATCAGTAGGAGTCCATAGTACGACTGAGAAAGGAGGATGAGCACATGGATGCAGAAAACATCGGACACGATGGCTGCTCACAAAGAGATAGTGCGGAACACAAAGGGTATGTGAGAGCGCACCGCTCATTCAACCGGATATGGAAGGAAAGGGATAGTGCACAGCCTGATCTCTTGGGGAAGATACTGGAAAAGGACAACCTGAACAGAGCTTTTAAGAGAGTGAGGGCAAACAAAGGAGCGCCGGGAGTCGATGGAATGAACGTTGACGAGACGCTTGTATGGCTTAAGGAGAACAACCACGAGTTGGTAGACAGGATACGGCGAGGGAAGTATACGCCGAAGCCGGTCAGACGAGTAGAGATCCCAAAGCCAGACGGGGGAATACGGAAGCTTGGTATTCCCACCGTCACCGACCGAACCATCCAGCAAAGCCATGGCACAACAGATGATGCCGATTTATGAGCCGCTGTTTGCAGATGGAAGCTACGGCTATCGTCCCGGACGGAGCGCAAAAGATGCCATACGGAAGGTAAAGGAGTATGCGGAGCAAGGATATACCCAAGCGGTAAGTCTAGACTTGTCCAAATACTTTGACACACTGAACCATATCATTCTGGTGAACCTGCTACGCAGAGAGATCAAGGATGAGCGTGTCATCCAGATGGTAAAGCGATATCTGAAAAAGCGGGGTCATGGAAAATGGAGTGGTCATCGATACAGAGGAAGGTTCGCCACAGGGAGGGAATCTGTCTCCGCTGTTGGCAAACATCTACCTCAATGAATTTGATCAGGAGTATCTGAGACGTGGAGTTCCGTGCATACGCTATGCGGACGACATTGTTCTATTGGCAAAGAGCGAACGAGCGGCAAAAGAGGCTACTGGAGACGAGCACGAAGTATCTGGAAGAAACCTTGAAATTGAAGGTGAATCAGGAGAAAAAGCCGTGTGGTCAGTGCATTTGCAATCCGAAATTTTAAGTATCTCGGCTTTGCACTGGGAAGGAACGGAAGCGGAATATTTATCCGAGTTCATGTAAAGTCGATGGAAAAGTTCAAAAGCCCGATTGAGAGAGCTTTCTTCCCGAAAAACGCTGTCAAAGCATCAGACCGGCACTTGAAAAGATAAAGGTCTATGTAAGAGGGTGGATGAACTACTACGGAACCGCAAGCATGAAGAATCAAGTCGATGCTCTGAATGGATGGCTGTGTCACCGTATTCGTATGTGCATTTGGAAACAATGGAAGAAGTTCAAGACAAAGAAGCGTAAGCTGATTGGACTGGGCGTTCCGGAATATTTTTGCACATCAAGCGGCAGGATGCCGTCGCGGATACTGGTGGACGACCAACACAGGAGCGGTCAAAAGAGCTCTAACAAAAAGAAAGACTGGTACGGTGGGGCTTTTTATGATCTCACTCTTGCGTACCAGTCAGTGCACGTAAACTATTGAAACCGCCGTGTACCGAACGGTACGCACGGTGGTGTGAGAGGACGGGGGTTAATCACCCCTCCTACTCGATTGGAATCGCGATCAGGATTGTGATTCCAGTCGACCATCTTCAGTTTTTGGTTCCCAGCGTACTATTTTATGATTGTTTATTCCAGTCGTACCATTTCGGGGTTGGTTTTATAATAAGCAGCCCGGGACAGCTTGCTTTTCGTTAAATACCCGTGTTCTACAAGGTTATCCAACACTTTTCTACGGAAATAGGTCGAATCGCTGATTTCCAGCAGTTTTACAATTTCAGATACCTTATGAGCCTTTGTGTAGCAGAAGGATAACACCTTATTATCCAGGTCGGTGCCATCCGGAACCGGTATATAGCTGAGGACGGGCAGAGTCTCTTCTTCGACCCCCGGGGTATAAGTCAGATCAGGGAGCACTAAGGAAAAATGATCGGATGAGGAAAAGATGTACGGTCGATGCGCATCATCTGCGGAGGCATATTCTTCCACAATTTTATCAAATCCGGTACCGGAAGCCTCCATGACATTACAGGCGACAAGAATCCCTGCAATCAATTCATTTCGTCTTTTGGAAATAATCCTGGTCAGATCATAGGTCTTTCCCAACTTCTCTCCCCTGTAAAAACCGCCCGGTGAAGAAATTTCCAATCGATCCTTAAATAATTCCACCTGAATCTGGGTGCCGTCCAGATAATAATCACGATGTGCGACTGCGTTGACGACGCCTTCAAATAGAGCTCTTGCGGGATAAGCATCTATGTTTAATCTGGTATTTTTCTAATTTAATGATCGAATGATTCATCCTTTGATTGATGAAGGTCATGATATATTCGATCGTCGAAGTAATGTTGCCATTAAATTTATTGATGGAAACAATCCTCTGACTCCCCCTGTGAAAGCCGGAAAAAACGGAACACTGTACCTCTGTTTTTCCTTGATAATCGTCCAGAAACAGAACGGCTCCGTTTCGAAGATATCCGTTTTTCATTTACAAAGCCTAGAGAAAGCAAGGCCTTTTTCCTTGAGGGAAGAGCCGTGATTGTGTTCCTTGTAAAAACGCATGCAGATCGGAAAAATTTTTTTCAGGCTGGTACTTGACGTCTGAAACCAGAAGGTCATATTGCGTATTCTTACTTTTTGATGCTCATTTCGATGATTTCTTCATAGGTGGCTCCTCCAGTAAAGCCATCTCGTCTCATATAAATGGACGGAATATTCTTATACTTCAGGATGACAGGTTTCACAGATGATTCATCTACAGTAATCTTGATAATAAAAACGCTCTTTCGCCCTTATTTTTGTATTTTTAAAAAAAGAGATCTGCATGGGAGGTCTGGGGGTCAGATGTTCATTCACTTGATTATTGAAATAGTTTCTTTCATTATCAGCAGCTTTTACGATCAAAACCGATCAATTGGTTGGTCTTGTCCTCAACGCCAATAAACATATCCCCTCCGGAAGCATTTGCAAAACCGGCAATGGTTTTCAGCCATCCGACTGGATCGTCACGGTTTAGGATTGCCTTGGATTCACAATGTTCATTTTCCAGCTGCACATCGCCTAACAAATCTTCCAGAAACATCGTCTTTTCTCCCTTTGCTCGGATTATTCTCCAGATTGCTTTAGGGTACCTGCAACCTCGTTTCAATGTGGTTGCAAGATGATTGCAACCGCACTTTACAGCTACTTCAAAGTCACTTCAAGATTACTTCAATGTCACTTCAAAGTCAACTTCAATATCACTTCATATTTGACTTCAATACAACTTCAAAGTCAACTTCAATGTCACTTCAAAGCCCACTTCAATACAACTTCAAAGTCACTTCAAAGAACTTCAAAGTGAATTCCCTTCTACCTGTGCAACTTCCATTCATTTCCTGCATCACATTATGGTATGATTGTGTGGATGCAAACGGAGCGGATGAACGATGATTGTGCATGCAAACGAACGCAGCGGTACAGATCCCGCTGAAACGGCATTTATAAGGAATGCGTCGATGCGGGATGATGGTAGCAAATAGAAGGACAGGAAATTGAACGAACGGGTTTTACGCACACTGGAATATGACAAGATTACGGAAAAACTGGCGGCCTTTTGCGGATTCAGCGCCGGGAAAAGAGAGGTGCCTTGCGCTGAAGCCGTCCTGCAGCATGTACGAAATCAGCAGGACGCTGACGGAAACGGGAGATGCCATTGCCAGGCTTCTGCGAGGCGGAAACGTTTCGTTTGGTTCCAACCGCGATTTCGGGGAGACCATCGGGGCGCTGAAGATCGGTCGGACCTTGGATATGCGCTCTCTTTTACAGATTGCCTCCATGCTGGAAAACTGCGCAAGGGTAAAGGCGTATGGGCAAGGGGCAGACAACGGTGCGGCGGAAATCAGGAAGGATGCGCTGACGGAATATTTTCTGGCGCTGGAGCCGCTGACGCCGCTCTCCAGGGAGATCAGACGTTGTATTTTTGCAGGAAGATGAAATTGCCCCGGATGCCTCTCCCGCGTTGCGACAGATCCGCCGCAATCAGATGCTGGCGGGGATCGAATTCACGAACAGTTAAACCGGATGGTGACCGGTTCTTGCCGGAATTATCTGCAGGATCCGGTCATTACCCCTGCGAGGCGACCGGTACTGTCTGCCGGTCAGGGCGGAATACAAGGGACAGGTGCCCGGGATTGTACATGATCTTTCGTCTAGCGGACAGACCCTCTTCATCGAACCGACCGCCGTCGTAGAATTAAATAACAAGATACGCGAACTGCAGCTGCAGGAGCAGGCGGAGATCGAGAGGATTCTATCGGAGCTCTCGCAAGAGGTAGCTGCCTATACCCAGGCTCTTGCCGATAACCAGACCTACCTTACGCTTCTGGATTTTATTTTTTTGCAAAGGCCTCGTACGCCTTGGAGCTGGAGGCGCAGATCCCGAAGATTGCAGAAGGTCACTTTTTTGACCTGAAAAAAGCAAGACATCCGCTCCTGGATCGGAAGAAGGCGGTTCCGATTCATGTTTATCTGGGAAAAGAATTTTCTCTCCTCATCATTACCGGTCCCAATACGGGAGGCAAGACCGTGACCCTCAAGACGGCAGGGCTTTTTACAGGCGATGGGACAGGCGGGGTTGGCCATTCCTGCAGAAGAGGATTCCACGCTGTCCATCTTTCGGGAAATTTATGCCGACATCGGCGACGAGCAGTCGATTGAGCAGAATCTTTCCACCTTTTCGGCACACATGACGAACACGGTGCGGATCTTAAAGGAGGCGGATGAAGACTGTCTCTGTCTCTTCGATGAACTGGGAGCGGGAACCGACCCGACCGAGGGGGCGGCGCTTGCCATTTCCATCCTGGAGTCTCTTCATGCAAGAGGGATCCGGACGATGGCAACCACACACTACAGTGAACTCAAGGTCTATGCACTTACCACAGAGGGGGTCAAAAAAACGCCGGCTGTGAATTTGATGTAGACTCACTTCGCCCGACCTACCGTCTTTTAATCGGGGCGCCGGGCAAGAGCAATGCGTTTGCGATTTCTTCCAGGCTCGGACTGCCTTCTTCCATCATTGAAGCAGCCAGGTCCCATATCGACAAGGACTCCAGGAAGATGGAAGATCTTTTTGCCGATTTAGAAACGAGCAGGAAAGAGCTGGAAAGAGAGAAGGAAGAAGTCACCCGTTATAAGCAGGAAACGGAAGCATTGAAGGAAAAGCTGGAGAAGCAGACGAGACAGTTTGATGAAACTGCGGATGATCTGCTGCGGGAGGCAAACGAAGAGGCTGCCCGTATTTTGCTGGAAGCAAAGGAGACGGCAAATGCCGCCATCAAAGAAATTCGAAAGGGCGGAGGGGAAGGTTTAAGTGCGTTAGAGAGAACCAGAACAAGGCTGAACGAAGCCATTTCAGCAAGGAACGGAGGAACGGGCGCACAGAAAAACTCTTCTGCCGGGAAAAATCGCACAAAGACTTCCCGGAAGATCTTGAAGCCGGAGCAGCTCCTTCCTGGAACGGAAGTGCTGGTGAGAGAGAGCGGACTGCGGGGGAGTGTGAATTCCCGTATCGATGCCTCTGGGGATTTGTTTATCATGTGCGGCATTATGCGGATGAAGGTAAACGTGAGGGACCTCTCACTGGCGGAGGAGAAGCCGACTTCCCTATCTAAAAAGCAAAGAGACTTCTCCGGAAAAAGGCGGGCAGATGGATCTGTCCCGCGGGCTGCATATTTCTTCCGAGATCAATTTGATCGGAAAGAATTCGGACGATGCCATCGCAGCGCTCGATAAATATCTGGACGACGCCTATCTGGCGCATCTGCACGAGGTTCGTGTGGTGCACGGAAAAGGGACGGGGACGCTGCGCAAGGCGGTAGGAAGTTATCTGAAACACTCCCCTTATGTCAAAAAGCTATTCGCTGGGAGAATACGGCGAGGGGGATGCGGGAGTGACGATCGTAAAATTTAAATAAAGAGAAAAAGCATTTTTGAGGAGGAAATAGAAGGGAGGAGTGAATGACCAATAAGCAGAAAAATCCTGGTCGTGGACGACGATAATCATATCGCAGAGCTGATTTCATTGTATCTGGTTAAAGAAATGTTTGAAACCAGGGTGGCGGGAGATGGAGAAGAGGCGCTACAACTGTTCCGCAGCTTCGAACCGGATCTGATTCTGCTCGATATCATGTTGCCGGGAATAGACGGTTACCAGGTCTGTCGAGAAATCAGGCAGACATCCCAGGTACCGATTATCATGCTTTCCGCCAAGGGAGAGGTGTTTGACAAGGTACTGGGTCTGGAGCTCGGAGCGGATGATTATATGGAAAAAGCCGTTTGACTCCAAGGAAATGGTGGCCAGAGTCAAGGCGGTGCTTCGCCGGTACAAGCTGCCTTTGCAGAAGACAGGTGACAGGAGAGCGGATAAAAAGGTTTCCTATCCGGAACTGGAAATCAATATGACGAATTACACGGTGATCTGTGGGGGCAAAAAAATCGAGATGCCGCCCAAGGAGTTGGAACTTTTTTTATTTTCTGGCCAGTGAACCGAATCATGTTTTTACCAGAGAACAGCTCTTAGATCAGATCTGGGGCTATGAGTATGTCGGTGATACGAGAACCGTGGATGTGCATATTAAAAGGCTGAGAGAAAAAGTGGGAGAGCAGCAGGCCTGGTCGATTGCCACCATCTGGGGAATCGGCTATAAGTTTGAAGTGAAATAATACGAAGGAAAAGAAGTTTGAAGCATAAAGAAACAAAACAGGGTGCACGCAGCGTCGTGCATCGCTTTCGCAGATCCACGATTTTCAGAAAATTTCTGATTGCCTATGTGCTTTTTGCGGTTTTCGGCTTCATCGCAACCGGGACGCTGGTGGAATCCATGACCGGTAATTACGTGAAAAGGAATCAGGCGGCTCGTCTGTACGCAGCCGCCATGCAGATCGCCGGTACCTATGCGTCCAATCTTTATCAAACCAAAACTTCCGTGGAGTCTGTACGGGGAGAACTGCTCGTTTTTTCCAAGTACTTCGGTGCACAGATCTGGATCATCAACCCGTCCGGAAGGATGGTGATTGACACGGCAAGAACCATCGATAATGAAGAAGAAATCGTGGTGAAGGGGTTCGATGCGAACGTGACGAAGGGCTCCTATTATACGGAGGGAGATTTTTTCCATTCCTTTACCAACCCGGTGCTGTCGGTGATTGCGCCGATCACAGGAGATTACCGGGTAAGAGCTTATGTGGTCATTCATTATCCTCTATCGCAGTTAAACGCCCAGGTGGCGGGGTATATGAATATCGCCTATATCTTGCTGGTTCTGGTGCTGCTCCTCTCCTGCATCATCCTGATCTTTTATGCAGAACTGGTGTATGTGCCGATCCGGAAGATCACGGGAGCCCTGGAGCAATATGCCGCCGGCAATATGGACTATGATCTGAGCGTGGATTCCGATGACGAGATCGGGTACCTGGCGGCAACGGTTTCCTATATGGCGGGCGAAATCGCACGAAACGAGGAGGACCAAAAGAAATTCATCGCCAATGTTTCACACGATTTCAGATCACCGCTGACTTCCATCAGAGGTTATGTAGAGGCCATGCGGGACGGAACCATACCGGCAGAGAAGTATCCGCATTATCTGGAGGTGGTCCTAAACGAAACGGATCGTTTGACGAAACTCACAAACGGTCTTCTTTCTCTGAATAATCTGTCGGATCACGGGATGCGTCTGGTCAAAACAGACTGTGACATCAACGAGATGATCCGCCAGACGGCAAACTCTTTTGAAGGAACCTGCCGCAGCAGGGAAATCAGTCTGGAGCTTGTCATGACCGATCAGGTGATGCTGGTGGAGGTGGATCAGGAGAAAATCTTGCAGGTTTTGTATAACCTGCTCGACAATGCGATCAAGTTTTCACCGGAGAACGGAAAGATCCGGATTGAAACCACCGAGAAGAGGAGCAAAATCTTTGTCTCGGTCAAAGACAGCGGGATCGGCATTCCGAAAGAGGATCAGAAACTGATTTTTTTGAACGATTTTTATAAGTCCGATCATTCTCGCGGCAAGGACAAGAAGGGAACAGGGCTCGGCCTTGCCATTGTTAAGGAGATCATCAAGGCGCACGGGGAAAACATTAACGTCATCTCTACCGTCGGTGTCGGAACGGAATTTATTTTTTCCCTGCCGAAAGCCAGGATCATGGATGAAGTGTAGAAGGAGAGGCGCTTCGTTGTCAATTGCTCTCCTCCGCCTTATAATGTGAACATACCCGTAACAAAAGTTGGAAGATCAGTAGGAAGATGTGAGGGAGAGGAAGGGGCCTGCCCGGGGATGTCCGTCAGATTGCGGGTCCTGTGGATCCTCTTGCTCTGTCCGGATCGGGCAGAATTTAGAAAAAGAAAGAAGGCAGTCTTATGATGATCGGCTTTGGAAATGATCACACCGGTGTGGAATTAAAGAAATATCTGATGGCCCATTTGGTTGAGAAGGGATACGAGTGTGTCGACTATGGCGCCGGAGAAGGAGAAAAAGTGGACTACCCCGAACCGGGGCGGAAGGTGGCGGAAGCACTGGTAAGAGGAGAAATCGACAGGGGCGTCCTGATCTGCGGGACGGGGCTTGGCATCTCCCTGGCAGCGAATAAGGTGCCGGGTGTTCGGGCAGCCGTTTGTTCCGAACCGTTTACGGCACAGAAGGCGGTGCAGCATAATAATTGCAATATCATTGCAGTAGGCGCCAGAGTCGTCGGGATGGAACTTGCTGAAATGATTGTGGATGCCTTTTTTTGACGCGGAATTTGAAGGCGGCAGGCATGAGAGACGGGTCAATTTGATCCGCCGGATCGAACAGGATTATGCGAGGGGAATTCCAGACAGGAAGAGGTGGCCGGATGATGGGAAGAGTTCTGGCGCCGTCCATCCTGGCGGCGGATTTTACCAATTTGGGAAGTGACGTGGAGAGAGCGGAGAAGGCCGGGGTCGACTGGCTCCATATTGACATTATGGACGGTGTTTTCGTACCCTCGATTTCCATGGGCTTTCCGGTGATCGAACAGCTGAGGGAAAAGAGCCATTCCTTTTTTGACGTCCATTTGATGATCACAGGGCCACTTCGGTATGTAGACCGGTTTGCCGATGCGGGAGCGGATATGATCACCTTTCACCGGGAAGCGACTTTTGACCCGGGGTCGGTGATCGATGCCATTCATGCAAAGGGGAAGAAAGCCGGCATGAGCCTTCGACCGCATACGGACATCGAAGCGGTGAAGCCGTACCTGAAGGAGCTGGATATGATTCTTCTGATGACGGTAGAACCCGGTTTCGGGGGACAGGCGTATTTGCCGCATTCTACAGCCAAAATCCGGGCGATGAGAGAGCTGTTGCAAAGATCGGGCATGAATACGGATCTGGAGGTAGACGGTGGGATTTCGCAGCGCAACGCACAGGAAGTGCTGGAGGCGGGAGCCAATATTCTGGTTGCCGGAAGCGCCGTTTTTTTCGCGGAAACATCGAGGAGAATATCGCAGCCTTTCAGGACATCATGTATTAAGTTTCGTCATATCCGATTCAAATCATGGCAAAGGTCATCCTTTGAATCGGGCTTGGAAATTCTTTTTTACAGAAAGAGGACAGAGATTCATGTATACCAGGTTGTTAAGCAATGCGCCGTGCTGGTGCGGGAGCGGAAAAAAATACAAAAATGCCATGAGGCTTTTGACGAGAAGATCATCGCTTATGAGAAGGCGGGTGGCGTCGTGCCAGCCAGAAAGCTGATCAAGACAGCGGAGGATGTAGAGAAAATCAAGGAATCCGCCAAAATCAACATGGCTTGCCTCGATGCGGTGGCGAAGGAAATTCATGAGGGAATGAATACGCTTGCCATTGACAGGATTGTGGAAGAGGTGACGCATCAGATGGGGGGCATCTGTGCCACGATGAATTACGAAGGGTTTCCGAAGAACTGCTGCACCTCCATCAATGACCAGATCTGCCACGGCATTCCGTCCGAAGAAGAAATTTTACAGAATGGGGACATCATCAATGTGGACTGCTCCACCATTCTGGACGGATATTTTTCGGACTCCTCCCGGATGTTCTGTATCGGTGATGTGGATCCGGGATGGAAGGAACTGGTCGATGTCACAAAGGAATGCGTAGAAATCGGAATTCAAAATGTCAAACCCTGGCATCCGATGGGAGATATGTCGGCGCAGATCAATAGGCATGCGATGGCGCACGGGTACAGCATTGTCCGTGAAATCGGCGGGCATGGCTGCGGCAAAGAGTTTCACGAAGACCCGTTTGTCTCCTATGTCATTCCGGCGGGAGAGGGATGCTTATGGTGCCGGGCATGGTCTTCACCATCGAGCCCATGATCAATATGGGAGAGCCGGAATTCTTTGTGGATGAAGATAACGGTTGGACGGTCTACACGGAAGACGGTTCGCCGTCGGCGCAGTGGGAAGTGGAAGTGTTGGTGACAGACGAGGGTTGCGAAGTGCTCTCGTGGTAGGAGAAGGAGGTTTGAATGACAGAGAAGGGCAAATATTATATCACAACGGCAATTGCATATACCTCGGGAAAGCCGCATATCGGGAATACCTATGAGATTATTCTGGCGGATGCCATTGCCCGTTATAAGAGAAAAGACGGCTACGATGTACATTTCCTGACCGGTTCGGATGAACATGGACAGAAAAATCGAGACGCGAGCGATCGAAGCGGGCGTAAAGACGCCAAAGGAATTCGTGGACATGGTGGCGGCGCAGATCAAAGGGCTCTGGGATCTGATGAATACAACCTATGACCGCTTCATCCGCACGACAGACGCCGACCATGAGCGGGAAGTCCAGCGGATGTTCAAGAAGTTTTACGACCAGGGAGATATCTATAAGGGCGCCTATAAGGGAATGTACTGTACCGAGTGCGAGGCCTTTTTATACCGATGCGCAGCTGCAGGAGGGCAAATGCCCCTGTCTGCGGGGGAGAGGTGCATTATGCGGAAGAGGAAGCTTATTTCTTCCGTATGACCAAGTATGCGCAGCGGCTGATCGATCATATCAACACCCATCCGGAATTCATCCAGCCGGTTTCCAGGAAGAACGAAATGATGAATAACTTCCTCCTTCCGGGGCTGCAGGATCTTTGCGTATCGCGCACCAGTTTTTAAATGGGGAATCCCGGTGGATTTCGATCCCGGACATGTGGTCTATGTCTGGCTGGATGCGCTCAGCAACTATATCACCGGCATCGGTTATGACACGGAACATCCTTCGGAGGCATACAAAAAAATGGTGGCCCGCAGATCTGCATCTGATCGGCAAGGACATCATTCGTTTCCATACGATTTACTGGCCGATCTTCCTGATGGCGCTGGGAGAACCGCTGCCGAAGCAGGTCTTCGGACATCCCTGGCTCTTACAGGGCGGGGAAAAAAATGTCCAAGTCCAAGGGAAACGTGATCTATGCCGACGATCTGGTCTCCCTCTTCGGGGGTGGACGCGGTGCGCTATTTTTGTGTTGCATGAAATGCCCTATGAAAATGACGGCGTGATCACCTGGGAGTTGATGACGGAGCGTTATAATTCCGACCTCGCCAATACACTGGGAAATCTCGTCAATCGTACCATTGCGATGAGCAATAAATATTTTGGCGGTTTGGTCGAAGACGGCGGCGTGTATGAGGACGTGGATAATGACCTGAAGCAGGTGGTAGGCAGCTGCTATGATAAGGTGGAAGAAAAGATGGAGGAACTGAGGGTGGCGGACGCCCTCACAGAAATTTTCGCCCTCTTCAAGAGATGCAATAAATACATCGATGAAACAGAGCCTTGGATTCTGGCCAGGGACGAAGCAAAAAGGGAAGGTTGGCCACCGTGCTCTATCATCTCTGCACCTCCATCATGACGGGCGCTTCCCTCCTGTTCCCCTTCATGCCGGAGACAGCGGAAGAGATTGCCGGACAGTTGAACGGCTCGTTAAGGGACTTTGACCAGCTGGGGCATTTTGACGGCTTTGCCTCCGGAACCCGGGTAACCCCGGAACCGAAGCCGCTATTCGAAAGAAAAGATGTCAAGGAAATCCTGAAGGCGTCTGCGGAAATTGTCGCAAAGCAGAAGGCGGACTTTGAGAAGACGCAGGCCATTGCCAGACAGAATTTGAAGAAGGCAGGGCTGCTGAAAGAAGAGGGAAAGGAAGAAATTTCCTATGATGACTTCCAGAAGATGGAATTCAAGGTGGGAGAAGTCGTTTCCTGTGAAAAAGGCGGAAAAGTCGGAAAAAGCTCCTCGTGATGCGCGTACGCATCGGCAGGCAGACCAGACAGATCGTGTCCGGCATCCAGAAATTCTATACACCGGAGCAGATGGTCGGCAAAAAGGTCATGGTGCTGGTGAATTTAAAGCCGGCGAAGTTAGCCGGTTATAAGAGTGAGGGCATGCTTCTTTCCGCGGAAACGGAAGACGGACGCATTTCCCTGATGACCACAGATGATCCGGAAATTCCCGCAGGATCCTCGATTCTGTAGGGAGGGGAAGGGAGATCCATGAGTTTTTTCAGTATGGATTCGCCGCTGATGCGTTTTTTAAATCGCATGGCGGACCTGATTGTGCTTAACCTGCTTAGCATCCTTTTTGCCATTCCCGCATTGATTTCCGGCTATCTGACGCTGGCGATTTACGGGGAGACCGGGCAGCTGCCGCTGGTCTATCTGCTCATCACGGCGCTGTTATCCTTTCCGGTTGGAGCCTCTCTCACCGCCCTTCATACGGTTTTGATTAAGATGGTCAAAAACGAGGAGGGATACATTGTGAAGGGCTTTTTCAAGGCGTTTCGGGACAATTTTTTTCAGGCGACGGCAATCGGTCTTCTGGCGGCGGCGCTCACCGTGCTTCTGATTGCCGATCTGTTGATTGTCAAGGGATGGTTTCGTGCTTTCTTTGCAGCGGCCGCCTTTTTGCTCTATGGGATGTTGCTCTATGTATATCCGCTGCAGGCAAGGTTTTATAATCCGGTGGGCAGGACCATTCGCAATTCGCTCCTGATGGAGATCGCCGCCTTTCCGCGCACCCTGCTGATGATGGCAGTTAGTGCGCTGGCGCTTGTCCTGATTTACTTTGCCGGGAATTATGCCGTTCCGATCGCCATCCTCTTTGGGATTTCTGTACCCGCCTATTTGCAGGCAATGATTTATGTGCCGTATTTTTAAGCGCCTGGAAGAGAAGAATCCTCAGAAGCAGGAAGGGGAATAATCGTCCGGAGTAGGGTTTCTTTTCTTGTAGAAGGATCCACAGGAGCAGGAAGAGGGAAGCAGGTGACGATTCGCAGGCGGGGACGCTTCCTGCCCTTCGTCAATTCACATAGGAAATCAGCCTTTTTCTTCGTCAGTTTGACCAGAAGCGGGAAGGCGGAAGCAGCTTCGGGCAGTTTGCTAACAATTTGCCTGAAGTTTTTGTGGAAAAAGCCTGCTAGTCAGATGGAAGGACTTTTTGCTATATTTTTTTAAAAGTAAAAAAATGTTTACTAGGAGGAGATTGCAATGTCGAGTTTATCATTAAAGAACGTCTGCAAGGTTTACCCGAATGGTTTTGAGGCGGTGAAGGATTTTAATCTGGATATCGCAGATAAGGAATTCATTATTTTCGTCGGACCTTCCGGTTGCGGGAAGTCTACCACCCTGCGCATGATCGCTGGTCTGGAGGATATCTCTTCCGGTACCCTGGAAATCGACGGCAAGGTAATGAATGATGTCGAGCCCAAGGACAGAGATATCGCCATGGTTTTCCAGAACTACGCACTCTATCCGCACATGACCGTTTACGACAACATGGCTTTCGGACTGAAACTTCGCAAGGTGCCGAAGGATGAGATTGACAAGAAGGTTCGTGACGCAGCCAGAATCCTGGATCTGGAAAAGCTGTTGGATCGGAAGCCGAAGGCGCTCTCGGGCGGTCAGAGGCAGCGTGTGGCAATGGGACGTGCCATTGTACGTAATCCCAAGGTCTTCCTGATGGATGAGCCGCTCTCCAACCTGGATGCAAAGCTTCGTGTGCAGATGAGAACGGAGATTGCCAAGCTTCACCATAGACTGGGAACGACCATTATTTACGTCACCCACGATCAGACCGAAGCAATGACGCTGGGAACCAGAATCGTCGTCATGAAGGATGGCGTGGTACAGCAGGTCGATACGCCGCAGAATCTGTATGACAAGCCCTGCAATCTCTTTGTGGCAGGTTTCATGGGATCTCCTCAGATGAATTTCCTGGACGGAGTGGTTGCCATTCAGGGGAAACCGCTTATGTGAAGGTTGCGGATCAGCAGATCGAGTTGCCGCCGGCAAAATCCAAGAAGCTGATCGAAGGCAAATATGACGGCAAGACGGTGACCATCGGTATCCGTCCGGAAGATGTGGACGATTCGGAGATGTTCGTCAATGTGGCAAAGGCGACCTTTGAATCTACGATCAACGTCTATGAGCTGTTGGGCGCCGAAGTGTTCCTGTACTTCGATATTGCGGGCCAGCCGGTTACCGCCAGGGTGGATGCCCGTACCACGGCAAGACCCGGGGACAAGGTCAAGGTCGGCTTTGATGTGGAAAAAGATTCATGTCTTTGACAAAGAGACGGAGAAGGTGATTACAAACTAATGTTATCTTCCAGAATCGTACAGAGCTGTATCGATCGCTTACAGGAGATCACGCATGTAGATCTCTTCGTCGTAAACAGTACGGGAGATGTAGTCGCTACTACAACGGATGAAACAACCAACGCGCGGGTGCTCGCAGATTTTTGCGGCATCCGCCGCTGATTCTCAGGTGATTTTGCAGACCCATCTTTTTCAAGGTGAGAGAAGAAGGGAGACGGTATGGATTGTCGGAGCGTCCGGTCAGGCGGAGAGTGCACACATGACGGGCAGGATCTGCGTGGAACAGCTGCTGCAACTCATGCAGGCCTATCAGGAAAAAAATACGACAGAAGCAGTTTTTTTCCAAAACCTTCTACTGGACAATCTGCTTCTGGTAGATATTTATAACCGGGCCAGACAGCTGCATATTCCGGATGAAAGAGAGAGGGTGGTCTTTCTTGTGGAGGAGGTGGACACTCAGCAGACGAAGAGGGATCGTTCTTCCGCTCAGATTGCAGAATTGCTAAGCAGTATGTTTGGCAGGGGGAGGGAGGACTGTGTCACAAGGATCGATCAGAAGTCTGTGATCGTGGTCAAGACAGTTGCAGAGACAGAGAAGGACAGGCAGCTGAAGCAGGTGGCGGATACCATTGTCGATATGGTGAGCATGGAAGCCATGCGAAATGTCCGTGTGGCTTACGGGGGAAGGCAAAGTCTCTAAAGGAACTCTCCCTGCTCCTTCAAAGAAGCGGCAACCGCCATGGAAGTAGGGAAAATCTTTTACGAGGAGCAGAAAGTGAATGCCTATGCCTCTCTGGGCATCGGAAGGTTGATTTATCAGCTTCCGGAGTCGCTTTGCAGGATGTATTTAAAAGAGGTTTTTGGGGATCGTAACCTATTGGAGGAGTTGGACGAAGAGACACAGATGACGGCAAGGGAGTTCTTTAAGAACAGTCTGAATGTATCGGAGACGTCCAGAAAACTCTTCCTTCATCGCAATACACTGGTTTATCGCCTGGAAAAAATGGCGAAGGAAACGGGCATTGACATTCGAAAGTTCGACGATGCCATGACCTTCCGTTTTTCCATGATGGTGGCGCGGTATATGCGCTTTTTGGACGGAAAAGGGTGAGAGATGAGATTATATGTAGAAGAGGATTATGCGGGTGTCAGCAGGAGAGTGGCAGAGCTGGTCGGCGCAGTGGTGATGATGAAACCGGATTGTGTGCTGGGGCTTGCGACCGGGAGCACTCCGATTGGCGCCTATGAAATTCTTTCGCACAAATGCAAAGAGAGGGAACTGGATTTTTCTCGTGTGAAGACGGTAAATCTGGATGAGTACTGTGGTCTTGCACCTGACCACCACCAGAGTTACCGCCATTTCATGGATCGTCATCTTTTCAGTAAAATCAATATCGATCGAAGGAATACGCATGTGCCGGACGGTCTGGCAGCAGACAAAGTGACGGCCGGTGCAGAGTATGATAAAATGATTCAAGCTATGGGCTTTACCGACCTGCAACTGCTTGGACTGGGGGAGAACGGGCATATCGGCTTTAATGAGCCGGGGGAACTGGTGGCAGGTACGCATGAGGTGCAGTTGACAAAGAGCACCATTGAAGCGAATGCAAGACTCTTTGCGGATATTTCCGAGGTGCCGAGGACGGCAATCACCATGGGGCTTTGGGGGATTATGACCAGCCGAAAAGTTCTGCTGGTCGCCTGTGGAGAAAAAAAGGCCGACGCGCTGCGGAGGGCACTCTACGGCCCGGTGACTGCCGGGGTGCCGGCATCCATCCTGCAACTTCACCGCGATCTGGTTGTGGTTTGCGACCAGGAAGCCATGCAGGGCTAACAGACGATATTAGGGAAACTTACGGGGATAGAAAGGTTGATATGGAAAGTTTCAGTTCTTTTGCGCTGGCGACCGGATTGATCGGCGGACTCGCCCTGTTTCTCTATGGAATGAGCGTCATGAGCGATGCCCTGACCAAGGCGGCGGGGGGAAGGCTTGAATCGATCCTGACCAGGATTACCGCAAACAGATGGATCGCCTATTTCTTTGGCATCCCTCATTACGGCAGTGGTGCAATCTTCCTCCGCTTCTACCGTCATGCTGGTAGGATTGGTCAATGCCGGTATGATGACTCTGTCGCAGGGGGTCAACCTCATTCTGGGTGCCAACCTGGGAACGACTTTTACCGCCTGGCTGTTATCTCTGAATGCGATCAGCTCGGATAACATGCTGATCAACATGTTTAAACCCACATCTTTTACGCCTTTTTTGGCCCTGATCGGGATGGTTCTCCAGATGTTTTTCGCACAAGGAAGGCCGTAAGAACGCCGGTAAAATTCTGATCGGCTTTTCCGTCCTGATGTACGGCATGACCATGATGTCCTCTGCCGTGGCGCCGCTCAAGAACGTACCCTCTTTCACCTCTTTTTTGACCAAATTCAATAATCCCCTGCTCGGACTCTTTGTCGGGATCGGGTTTACCATGATCATTCAATCTTCTGCAGGAACCATCGGTGTCGTGCAGGCGCTTTCCGCCTCCGTGGCGATCTCCTACGGAATAGCGATTCCGGTGGTAGTGGGCGCAGAGGTCGGTACCTGTATCACTGCCATTCTTTCCTCCGTGGGGGCAGGCAAAAACGGAAAACGGGCTGCTTTTGATGCATCTGTATTTCAATGTGATCAAGGCCAGCCTTTTTATGATTCTTTTTACACGTTGAATGCCTTTTTGCATTTTGCCTTTCTTCAGCACCAGGCAGGAATGGCGGGCGTCGCTATGGTTCATACGATGATCAATCTCGTTGCCACACCGCTCTTTGTCCCGATTTCCGGAATCCTGGTGAAGCTTGCCGAGAAGACGATACCGGTGGATGAGAAGGAAAAGAAGGAGGCGGAAAAGAAAAAAGACATTGCCATTCTGGACCCCCGTTTCTTGCACACTCCTTCCTTTGCGGTCGCCCAGGCGAAGATTGCCGCCATGGAGATGGCAAACAAAACAAAGGAATGTTTTTACAAGGCGTCCCACCTTTTGGAGAAATACGATCCGGAACAGGCGGCGGAAGCGACCGATTTGGAAGAGCAGATCGATCATTATGAGGACCAGCTGGGTACCTATCTGGTGAAAATCAATGCGCATCATCTCTCTCCGCAGGATTCGCATGAGCTTTCGATCCTTCTGCACTGTATTAACGATTTTGAACGAATCAGCGATCATTCGCGCAACATCAAAGAAGTGTTCGAAAACATGCAGCCCAAAAAAAGAACAAGTTCTCTGACCGTGCCGTAGAGGAACTGACGATGATTCGAACGGCGGTGGAAGAGATCCTGAACATGGCAGTCAGGACTTTTCAGACCGAAGACCTGAAACTGGCGGCCAGGATCGAACCGCTCGAAGAGGTCATTGACGGTTTGCACATGGAAATCAAGCAGCGTCATATTAAGAGGCTGCGGAAGGGCAAGTGTACGATTGATCTGGGCTTTGATCTGGCAGATCTGTGCACGGACTTCGAGCGTATTGCGGACCACTGTTCCAACGTCGGCGTCTGTATTCAGGAGATCAGCGAAGGCGGCTTCGATACCCATGAATATTTGGAAATGCTGAAGAAGGAAAAGAATGCGCAGTTTGAGGCGGAAGTCTCCAGATATGAGAGAAAGTACCGCCTGCCGCGAAAGAAAGATGCGGAGGATGAGGTGTCGGAGATCGGAGACGAGAACAAGTACCAGCGCTCCAAACAATCTCAGGAGAAAACGGATATACGAACCTCCTCTTACGCGAAGATAGAGAAGACGGCTGCTCAGCCCAAAAAGGAAAAGCCGCAAGGCGCTTACAAGTCGGAAAAAGTAAGGAAAGCCGCTTCTCAGGAGAAACAGGATAAACAGGAGAAACAGGAGAAAACAGTCCGTACCGATAAGACGGATAAGCTCAAGAAGAAGGGCAAGAAAGGAAAAGAAGGCAAAAACATCAAACGATAAATAAAACCCCGCTCGAATCATTCTCGAGCGGGGTTTCGCTGTGCGCCAGACGGCATACGGTTCTGTCTTGATCCGGTTAGGAAAGTTCCGAGGTGCAATGAGGACATCTGGTCGCATCCTTGTCGATTTCCGTTCTGCAGTAGGGGCAGATCTTGGTATTTTTGACCGGTGCCTCATCCTGCTTTGCAAATTTCTCATGCAGCGCATTCATCCCCTTCACGAACAGGAAGATGACAAAAGCCATGATGATGAAGTTGATGACGGCGGTGAAGAAGGTTCCGTAATTGAGGGTGGCGGCACCGGCTTCTTTTTGCCTTTGCCAGCGTGTCATAGTGGCGGCCATCAAGAGAAATAAACCAGTTGCTGAAATCAATTCCGCCTGTAATCTTGGAGATGAGCGGCATGATGATATCATCGACCAGGGAGGAGACGATCTTCTGGAAGGCGCCTCCGATAATGACACCGACCGCCATGTCGATGACATTGCCTCTCATCAGAAAGGCCTGAAACTCCGCAGCAAATCCTTTTTTTCTTTTTGGTTGGACATAATGCTCCCCTTTTGTCTAAATAATTTTTAGCCTGCCGGGCGGACGCTTTCCTCTAAGACGATTGCGCTGCTCCGGCTCCTGTTGTCAAGCTATTATAAGATGGCCACTCCGATAAGTAAACCGGAAAAGCAGAGAAGCGGCGCCGGACGGGGGAATGCGGGATAAGCGGTAGCGGATGCGGGAAGAGGATACCGGATCCATTACTCCTCTTCCGCAAAACCGCGGGAGGAGGTTTTCTTCTTTCTCCCGACAATCAGCTTTTCCAAACCGGTATAGTGAATGAGAAAGATGCAGACATCTAAGAAGAGGTGAGCAATCAGAAGGGAAACCACCACGCCGTTTTTTTCTTAAAAGATAGCCGCTGCCAAAGCCAAGGTAAGAAATCAGTGCGGTGAGGAAAAGCGCCAAAACCAGAAGCGGGAAGTTGTGCGCCGCATTTTTGACCGCCTGAAAAAAGTCCCGGAAGGAAGCATCGAAATAGACGAAACGTCCGATCAGCATCCCGATGAAATAAATAATAATGGCATCGTAGTTGTTGTCATGATACAGAAATTTGATATAAATAAAGAGGGCTCCCATATAAGCCATGCTGATGAGTCGAATCGCAGCGGCCTCCGTCGCATCAATCGTTTTCAGCCTGACGAAGATGCGGTCTAAAAAGGCGTTGATCAGGCAGGAGATCACAAGGAAGGCCAGAAGCATAAAAGAGTTTTGCTCCTTCCAGAATGCGCGGAAATCGCGGTCGGCGATGAACCAGTCGCAGATGACATAGGCACCCATGAACAACAGGATCGAGGTGTCGGAAAACATCAGATCGTAAAATCGCTCGACCAGGTTCGTACCCCGCTCACGGATGTTTTTACGTCTGGCACTCTTCGAGGTTTCCCGTTCCGTGATTCTGGTAAAAAGCAGGATAAGCAGCAGCGAAGTGAGCACACCGATAAAGCAAAACAGAAAGAAAAAAAGCGCCGACTGCCATACGGTATAATGCGCAATCAGCTCATCTAAGGGCAAACGAATGATCATAAGAGATACCTCCATTTCATAAAAATAAAAAACCACCCCAAATCAATTTTTTTGTACCTATGTTAATGTAGTCCTAAAAAGAGAAGGTGTCAAAGTGTGAGATGGAATTGATGAATCAAGAGGCTAGCCTGTAAAAATAGGGTCGAGTGTGTCATCAGAAGTTTTTCGGTAAAAAGAACAGAAAGACAAGAGGATTCCGGAAAGAATCGGATGGATCAAGAACATAGGAAAGACATAGGAAAGGAGATTGCAGAAATGGAGAATTCCACATTGAACGATTTTTTTGAAAAGGTGATCACGGTGAAGTGGGGGCCGGAGAAAAAAAGAGCGTTGATATCATTGACCAGACGCTGCTTCCGGGAGAAGTATGCCGGATTCAGCTGAAGAATCTGGGGGAAATGGTGGAAGCGATCAAGAAGCTTCGCGTCAGAGGGGCTCCGGCGATCGGCGTCTGCGCTGCCTACAGCATGGCGGTGCTGGCACAGAGAATGCCGGAACAGAACTTTGAAACTTTTTACAAGGAATTCCTGTGCGCGGAGGAGGAACTGGCTGCTTCCAGACCCACGGCGGTCAACCTGTTCTGGGCACTGCACCGGATGGATGAAGTTTGCAATGCAAACAGAGAGCAGCAGGTGGCGGAAATCAAACGTCTTCTTCTTGCAGAAGCGGAGGCGATCCGGGAAGAAGATGTGCAGATTTCAAGGAACATCGGAGAAATCGGATTTCAACTGCTTGAGGAGCGCAAGCAAGAAGGAGAGGAGCTGGGGATCCTCACGCACTGCAATGCGGGGACGCTTGCAACCGCCAAATACGGAACGGCAACCGCACCGATGTATATCGCACTGGAGCATGGCTGGCAGGGAAGGGATATGCATGTTTATTGCGATGAAACGAGACCTCTTTTGCAAGGCGCCAGGCTTACCTCTTTTGAGCTGGGGAATGCCGGCATCACGACCAGTGTGCAGTGCGATAACATGGCAGCCCCTTTTTGCTGAAGACGGGGAGGGTCAAGATTATCTTTGTCGGCTGTGACCGTGTGGCAACAAACGGAGATGCCGCCAACAAGATCGGAACCTCCGGCCTTGCCATTCTGGCCAGGCATTACGGCGTGCCGTTCTATGTCTGTGCGCCTTCTTCTACGATCGATCCCAAGGTGGAGACGGGAGAAGGGATCCTGATTGAGATGAGAGACCCCGAAGAAATCAAAAAGCATGTGGTACCGAAAGGACATGGTTCCGGAGGAAGTCGATGCTTCTTTTTAATCCGGCCTTTGATGTGACCGACCATAGCCTGATTACCGGCATCATCACGGAAAAGGGACTGTGCACGGCGCCTTATAGAGAGGCCTTTCAGAAGCTGGGCTTATTGTCCTCTTGAATCAGTTTTCGCATGGCATTGACCGCTACGCGGATGGCATGGTCGGTGTCATGCACGACGGGATTGGAGAGCCCGGCCTTTTCCCTTTCCTGATTGGCCATGACGAGGTAGCAGCTGCCGCACCGAACTCCTCTGGCGGCGGAAACGGTAAAAAGCGCAGCTGTTTCCATTTCTGAAGCCAGGGCACCGAGCTTGACCCAGGCGTCCCATTTGTTTTTTAACTCATAGGAGACGGGCATGTGATCCGGATCATGCTGACCGTAGAACGCATCCTTGCTCTGTACGACACCCGTGTGGAAAGGAGTGTCGCCTTCCGATGCGGAAGAGACAAGTGCGTTTACCACATCGAGGGAGGCAACGGCGGGAAATTCAATCGGGGCATATTCTCTGGAAGTGCCCTCCATGCGGATGGCGGCAGTGGCAATCACAAGATCTCCACTCTTCACATCCATCTGCATCCCGCCACAGGTACCGACGCGGATAAAGGTATGCGCCCCTGCTTTGACCAGTTCTTCCAGCGCAATGGCGGCGGAAGGTCCGCCGATGCCGGTGGAGGTGACGCTCACCTTTTCACCGCCCAGCGTGCCGGTATAAGTGACAAATTCTCTGGCATCCGCAACCTCTTTGGCATCCTCCAGATATTTGGCAATCTTCGGAACCCGCTTCGGGTCTCCCGGCAGGATGACGTATTTGCCGATCTCGTTCTCGCTGACCTCGATGTGGTATTGCCTGGAAGCATCTACAGAATAATGCATGGTCCTCTCCTTTCGGTTGGAATGAATGGAATGGTGCAACGTGTCAAACAGTAAAAAAATTCGCCTGGAATTCCAGAAACTTTTGTATCCTCATTATATGTGCTAAACTAGTTTCCATCAAAGAAAATCCATTCGCGTAGGGCAGGGGGGTCAAAGCTCTTGCAAAACGAAGCCGATTATGGTAACGTATATACCCGTGATATTTTTTCCTTGCTTCCGCAACCTGCGGAGGCCAGAGACCATAAGGAGGTAATGAGCATGAACAAGTACGAATTAGCCGTTGTGGTAAGCGCTAAGATCGACGATGAAGCCAGAAATGCGACCATTGAGAAATGCAAGGCTCTCATCGAAAGATTCGGCGGTGTGATCACAAATGTCGACGACTGGGGTAAGAAGAAGCTTGCTTACGAAATTGATAAGATGACGGAAGCTTTCTACACCTTCATTCAGTTCGATGCCGAGCCGAGTGCACCGGCAGAAATCGAATCTCGTGTCCGCATCATGGACAATGTCATCAGGTATCTTTGCGTAAGAAACGACGAGGCGTAAAAACCTTGAAAGGATGATGAAGAGATGAACAAAGTGATACTGATGGGACGTCTTACCAGAGACCCGGATGTCAGATATTCGCAGGGAGACAATCCGATGGCAATCGCCAGATACACCTTGGCGGTCGATCGGAGATTTGCCAGAAGAGGAGAACAGGGCGATCAGCAAAGCGCTGACTTTATCGGCTGTGTAGCCTTTGGCAAGAGCGGAGAATTTGCTGAGAAATATCTGCACAAGGGGACGAAGCTTTGTGTAACCGGGAGGATTCAGACCGGCAGTTACACCAATAAAGACGGAGTCAAGGTATACACCACCGATGTCGTTGTGGAAGATCAGGAATTTGCCGAGAGCAAGAATGCCTCTTCGCAGGGCGGATACAGTGCCTATGCACCGCAGGGAGCAGGAAGCGCGCAGGGGAACGGACCATCTTCAGAATCCCCGGCTCCCGCAGGCGACGGATTCATGAATATTCCCGATGGCATTGAGGAAGAGCTGCCTTTTGCATAAGACAGTCTTCACCATTTAGGAGGAATTGCAATGGCTTTCAATAAAGGAGACAGATCCGATTCTCCCATGAGGAGAAAGGGAGGAATGCGCAGACGCAAGAAAGTATGCGTATTCTGTGGTAAGGATCATGAGATCAGCTACAAGGATGCAGCGACGCTTCGGAAATACATTTCCGAGAGCGGTAAGATTCTCCCGAGGCGCATTACGGGCAACTGTGCGAAGCACCAGAGAGAACTTACAAACGCGATCAAGAGAGCAAGACATCTTGCGATCATGCCCTATGTAATTGAATAATTCGGGAATTTCTTTTTACACGAAGGAAATGATTCGAAGGAAATGAAGCTGCGGAGCTCCTGTGAAGGGAGACCGCAGTTTTTTTTATCGTCAGCCAACCGATGTGCCGGCGCCGGTTTCCCGGGTCGGTGCAGGATTGATTCGTCGGAGGCAAATGGATCTGTCAACAACCGATTTTTATGCGGCGTCATTCGCAGGCTTCCCGGCCGTGAAATCAGAAAGGTTTTGATCTCGTGATTTTCGGTAAAAATGACAGACGAATCTATGATAAAATAAGAGAAGTGTCAAAAGGATTTGGCGCTCCATTCTTCAGGATGGCAAGAAAATTCATCATCTTCTGACATTCTGATCCAAAGGACGGGATGTGGGGAGGAACACTTTACGAAAGGTTGTTTTCATGGGGGTAAAAATCAAAGGTAGAACAGGGACGCTTCTATTCACCTTTACCATGGTCGGCATTTTGCTGATTGCATTTAACATTTTGATCTTCTTTGTCTATTCCGCCCATGCCGGAGTGGCGCTGTCTCTCTTCACAATCGGATATTGCCTGATTCTGATCTTTTTCCATATCTATGCGAAACCGATCCGAATCCATGAAATGATCAGCTTTGCAACGGAATACGGACAGATTCAGCGGACGATTCTGCGCGAGATGGACACGCCCTATGCGCTCTTAGATAAGGACGGCAGGACGATATGGATGAATATCGCCTTTGAGAGGATTACTCATCTCAAGAAGAGCGACCGAAGGATGATCTCCGCTATTTTTCCCGCAGTCAAAGAAAGTCTGTTACCGGAGGATCCGGGAGAAGACCTGTCGAAGGAGGTGGAGTTCGAGGAGCATGCCTATTTGTTGAAGGCACACCGTATTCCGCTGAGCGATATGGTCGGAGCGGAAACCATGGCGGATCAGGGAGGCGCTGGACAACAGTCTGATTGCGGTCTATCTGTATGACCATACCGCTCTGCAGCTGGCACTGAAAGAGGTGGATGACGAGTCCATGGCGGCGGGGCTGATCTATATCGATAATTATGACGAGGCCCTGGAAAGCGTGGAGGACGTCAGGAGATCCCTTCTCTCTGCGCTGATCGACCGAAAGATCAATCGCTATGTGGCTTCCTATAGTGGGATTGCAAGGAAGCTGGAAAAGGACAAATATTTTGTCGTCATGACCAAACAGGCGGCAAAGGGGATGATCGAGAAGCATTTCGATCTCTTGGAAGATGTCAAAACCGTCAATATCGGCAACGAGATGGCGGTGACCTTGTCGGCAGGGAATCGGCATGGACGGTCTGTCCTATGCACAGAATTTCGAATTTGCACGAAATGCCATCGATCTGGCGCTGGGGAGGGAGGAGACCAGGCGGTCGTCAAGACCTCTGCAAGCATCACCTATTACGGTGGAAAATCCCAGCAGATGGAAAAGAATACAAGGGTGAAGGCCAGGGTCAAGGCACATGCGCTGGAAGAAATCATCACGGGCAAGGACGATGTCATCGTCATGGGACACCGCATCGGAGATGTGGATTCCTTTGGCGCCTGTGTCGGCATCTACCGCATCACCAAGGCACTGGAACATCCCTGTCATATCGTTTTGAATGATGTAACGACTTCAACCAAGCCGCTGGTGGAACTGTTTCAGGACAACGATCATTACGAGAAGGATTTGATTCTATCCTCGCAGGAAGCCCTGGACAAGGTAAGTGACAATACGGTGGTTGTGGTGGTGGATGTGAACAAGCCAAGCATCACCGAGTGCCCCGAGCTTTTGCATAAGGCCAAGACCGTGGTCGTGTTCGACCATCACCGGTCGGGGACGGAGGTCATTGAGAATGCGACCCTGTCCTATGTGGAGTCTTATGCCTCCAGCACCTGTGAGATGGTATCCGAGATCCTGCAGTACATCGGCGAGCATGTCAAGATCCATCCCGAAGAAGCCAATGCGATGTATGCGGGTATCATGATCGACACCAACAATTTCATGCAAAAAACAGGAGTCAGAACCTTTGAAGCTGCCGCCTTCCTGCGCAGGAACGGTGCGGATATGACGGTCATCCGCAAGCTTTTCCGGGAAAATGCAAACGAATATAAGGCCAAGGCGGATGCGGTGTCGCAGGCGGAGATTTACAGAGGTGCCTATGCCATTTCCGTCTGCTCCGGGAGGGACTTCCTTCTCCGACGATCCTGGGGGCGCAGGCGGCAAATGAGCTCCTCAATATTCGGGGCGTCAAGGCGAGCTTCATCTGCACGGAGTATCAGAACCAGATCTTTGTCAGCGCCCGTTCCATTGATGAGGTTAACGTGCAGGTGATTATGGAGAAACTGGGTGGCGGCGGACATCTCAATATTGCAGGCTGCCAGATGGAAGACGTCACGGTTACAGAGGCGATCGCCATCATCAAGAAGACGCTGGATACCATGATCGAAGAGGGAGACCTGTGATTTTAAGCTCCAATGGGAGCGGACAGACGGTCGTACCGGTTCATTGAGGAAGGAGACAGAAGATTATGCAGATTATTCTACTGGAAGATGTGAAAGCTTTAGGGAAAAAAGGAGAAATTGTAAAGGTATCCGACGGCTATGCCAGAAATAAGATATTACCGCAAAAAGCTGGGGCTGGAAGCAACGCCGGGAAACCTGGCGAGTTGGAAGATGCAGAAGAAGCGGGAGGAGAAAGACGCAGCAGAGCATCTTGCGACTGCGCAGGCATTTAAGAAAGAGGTAGAAGAGAAGATCATCACACTGACCATGAAAAAGGGAGAGGGCGACCGTGTCTTCGGCAGCGTTTCCACCAAGGAGATTGCGCAGGCGGCAAAGGAACAGCACGGCTTTGACATTGACAAAAAGAAGCTGGTTCTGCCGGAGCCGATCAAGTCCTTCGGCACCCATGAGGTCCCGTTAAAGCTGCATCCGCAGGTAACGGCGACCCTGCGCGTGAAGGTGATCGAGCAGTAGAGGATATGGGGGAATGGCAGAAGAGAAGGGATATAAACGTGTAATGCCGCATCACCCCGAGGCCGAGCGGTCGGTCATCGGGGCGATGCTTTTTGAGACAGGTCCGCAATCGAAACGGCGGCGGAATTCATCTCCGGAGAAGATTTTTACAATCGACAGCTGGGGATTTATTTTGATGCCATGCAGGAGCTGAACAGACAGAACAGAGAGGTCGATCCGGTTACCCTGCAGGATAAACTGCGGATGCAAAATCTTCCGCCCGAATTCATCAGCGCCACATACATCAACGATCTGGTACAGGGAGTGCCGACCTCCGCAAACGTCAAGTATTATGCGAAGATTGTAGCAGAACATGCGACCAGAAGGAAGTTGATTCGCATCAGCGAAGACGTGATGAACGACTGCTATGGAGGGCAGAAGGAACTGGAAGGCCTTCTGGAGGAGGCAGAAAAGAAAATCTTCGAAGTCTCCGAGCATGGGAGAAGTGCGGAGTTTGTTCCGATCAGCGAGATTGTTCTTGAAGATCTGGACCGGATGGTGAAAGCGAGCAAGAACAAAGGGACATGTGACCGGCATCGCCACCGGTTTCACGGATCTGGATATGGATACCGCAGGGCTGCAGCCCTCGGATTTGATCCTGGTAGCCGCCCGTCCTTCGATGGGCAAGACGGCGCTTGCCCTTAACATGGCGGAGTACATGGCTTTTCGAGACAACAAATCGGTGGCTCTGTTCTCACTGGAAATGTCCAAGGAACAGCTGGTCAATCGTCTTTTGCCATGGAATCCCGTGTCGAAGCGCAGAAAATCCGGACGGGGGACCTGCAGGATGCGGACTGGGATAAGCTGTTGGAAAGCGCGGAGGTGATCGGTGCTTCCAACATGATCATTGACGATACCCCCGGTATTTCCGTCGCGGAGCTTCGTTCCAAATGCAGAAAATACAAGATGGACCATGGTCTGGATGCGGTATTCATCGACTACTTACAGCTGATGAGCGGAGGTGCCAAAGGACATAGTTCAGAGTCCAGACAGCAGGAAATCTCCGAGATTTCCAGAGGGCTCAAGGCGGTTGCCAGAGAGCTGAACGTGCCGGTTGTCGCCCTCTCCCAGCTCTCCCGTGCGGTGGAATCCAGGCCGGACAAACGACCGATGCTCTCCGACCTGCGTGAGTCGGGCGCCATCGAGCAGGATGCCGATGTCGTCATGTTCATTTACCGCGAGGACTACTACAAAAAGGAAACCGAGCGCAAGGGCATTGCAGATATCATCATTGCCAAGCAGCGTAACGGTCCTACCGGTACGGAGGAACTGCTCTGGATACCGGAGCACACCAAATTCGTGAACATGCAGGGCAACCGGTCGCTTGTGGCAAGAGACAACGGGGCGATGTAAGGGGGATTTCATGATTGTCGTTTTCTTTTTTTTCGTCTGCTTTGCCGCTTCTACCGTGGGGGCACTGGTGGGAGCCGGAGGAGGCGTCATTATCAAGCCGGTACTCGATATGGTCGGCGTTCTTCCGGTGTCCACCGTCAGTTTTTTCTCGGGCTGTACCGTTCTGGCAATGTCGGTCTGTTCCCTGATCCGTACGCGTAAAAACGGGGTTCCGCTTCGAATCAGAATCAGCACCACGCTGGCGATCGGTGCAATCTTCGGCGGCATGTGCGGACAAATGCTGTTCGAACGGGTCAAAACAAGCTTTTTCCAATGAGGCGGTTCTCGGTTTTGCCCAGGCGCTATGCCTGATGTTGGCAACCCTTGCCGTCCTCCTCTATGTTCTTTTGAAGAAAAAAATCCGCACCCTGGAGATGGATCATTTGATGGGCATTTTTTTGATCGGCCTGTTTTTGGGGCTGATTTCCGCCTTCCTCGGGATTGGCGGCGGACCGTTAAACGTGGTGGTGCTCTTCTATTTCTTCTCCATGGACGCCAAAGAGGCGGCCAAAAAAATTCCATTTATATCATTCTTTTTTTCCCAGACGGCGAGCCTGATTCGGGCACTGTACCGGGGCACCATCCCCGACTTCGAGAAGAGTTATTTGCTGGCGATGATGATGGGCGGTGTCGCAGGGGCTCTCGTGGGAGCTGCCATTTCAAAAAGGATCCGGAATCAGGGCGTAGAACGCGCCTTTAACCTCCTGCTGCTTGTCATCATAGGAGTGTGCGCGTACAACGTCTACCGGTTTGCCTGCCGGTTGTAAAGAAAAGTTGTTGCAGAGAATGAGGATGCGATGATCATTGAGAGTGGAAACAGTCTTCTGGAAACCAGAAGGCGCAACGGCATTCTGATCAAAAATAAAATCTTCCGAACGGAACATGCGATGAGGGGGAGATTGCGAAGGAACTCGGGCTGACGCTTCCCACCATCACCAACAGCATCAATGAAATGATCAAAGAGGGAGTGGTGGAGCCGGAGCCGCTACCGGAAGAGTGCCTAAGCGGCGGTTACGGGAGAAAACCGCAAATGGTACGCTTCAGGAGAGAAGCGGGTTATTCCATCGGGATCGAACTGGGGGCCTACCACACGAGGGCTGTTCTGGTCAATTTGCGCGGCGAAGTGGTGGAAGAAAGGACGAGGAGGAAGGCTGCCCTGCAATACGGGGAAATGCTGGCACAGGTAACCGAACTGGTGGATGAGCTGTGCGGCTGTGTGCCTTCGCTGCAGAAGGAGGAGGGGAAGCTGATCGGCATCGGCATCGGCGTTCCCGGTTTTGTAGATACGGAAGGCGGGACGATTCGACAGAATTTTCGAGTCGACTGGAATGGAAGACCTTTGGGGGCGGATCTTAGAGAACGTTATCCCGTTCCGATTCTGATCGACAACAATACCAGGTTCCGGGCGATGGGGTACGAAATGCAGCTGCGGGGCACGAGGCCGAAGATGTTTGCCTATCTGTTCATCTCCCGCGGTCTGGCCTGTCCCATCATGTACAACGATCTGGTCCTCTCCGGCGCCGGTGCGGGCGCAGGCGAACTGGGGCAGACGATCCTCCTGTATGCCGGAGTCAATGGAGAAAAAAAGAACCGTGACCGCAGATCAGATTGCTTCGGAGTCGGCGCTTTTTTGAGAGGTGCATGGAGGAGATGGAGAGGGGGAGACTCTTACAGCTGAAAAAAAGTTGCAGGGATGCCACCGAACTCTCCATCCGGCAGATCCTTGATTTGCAACAAGCGGGGGATCCGGAGATCAATGCGCTGGTTGAAGAATGTATTTTCGGACAGGCGCTTGTGATGGCAAATGTAGTCAATCTGCTCAATCCCAATACCGTCGTAGTAGATGCCAGGATGATGAGCTTTCCTGCCAACCGGGAAAAGTTAATCCGACATGCCAGAGCACATTTTTACGGCATGAATGCGGAAGATGTGGAAATCCGCTTCCATGAGTATCACTCGTATGACGGCGCACTGGGAGCGGCTCTTGGCACCATCCAAAAAGAATTTCCTGAACGCCTGAGAGGGGGACCCGAAACGGGCAGCGAATCGGCAGATGGATCCGGAACGGGCAGCGAATCGGCGGGTTGATCCGGAACGGGCAACGGATCGGCAGATGGACCTGGAACGGGAAGCGAATCGGCAGATGGATCCGGAACGGACAGCGAATCGGCGGGTGGACCCTGGAACATCCCGTGTCTTTGTGAGAAACTGACAAAGACAGGAGGGAAATCCTGTACAGAATTGCCATATTGAACCTAAGAGCCAGCCTCTCTATAATTAGTTAAAAGATTTAAGAAATATGCAAGTAGAATGGAGAAGGAGATGCTGACGTTTCAAGTGGAAGCGGGGGAAGAGGCAGGCGATCAGGGGAAGTTCAACGAGAAGGCGTTCGAGGCCTTACAGGAGCATCATCTGTCCTGTTTGCGGGAAATGCAGGACCTTTCCCTCGAATATCCGGAGAGTGCGGACTGGCTGGAGGTAGATACCTGTGCAGGAGAAGATACCCTTGCGCAGATCAAGGAAAAGGCGAAAGAAATTCGTGAGTGCGCGGATGTCTTCGTTCTGATCGGCGTCGGCGGTTCCAACAATGCGGCGCGTGCGGTCATTGAGGGGATCGCACCAAAGCGGAGGGGGAAGATCCCGAAGTGATCTATGCCGGGGAATACGCTGCACCCCGGGCAGGTGCGAGCGGTCCTGGAGAAGATCAAAGGAAGGCGGGTGTATATCGAGTGCATTGCCAAGAATTTCGAGACGCTGGAACCGGGAGTCACCTTCCGCGTGCTTCGGCAGGAGATGGTCAGACGGTATGGAGCACAGGCACATCGCCATATCCTGGCCTGCGGAACAGAGGGAAGTCTGTTTGCAGATTTGTGCAGACAGGAGGGCTATGATTTTTTTCTCTTTTTCCGAAAGGAGTAGGAGGTAGATATACCGCCTTGACCACGGTGGGACTTTTGCCGATGGCGGTCGCGGGGATTGATATCGATGCGCTCGTTTGCGGCGCAAGAAGGATGCAACAGCGTCTTTTTGCGGAGAATGGAAAAGAAAATGCGGCGTATCGCTATGCCTGCTTTCGGAATCTTTGTTACAAGGAAGGCTACCGGATCGAGATGCTGTCCTCCTTTGAGCCGGGACTGCGCTTCTTTTACAAATGGTGGACGCAGTTGTTTGCGGAGAGTGAGGGAAAAGAAGACAAGGGAATCTTCCCGGTGACGGGAGAATTTTCAGAAGAGCTGCATTCCGTCGGACAGTTTTTGCAGGAAGGGACACCGATTCTGTTTGAGACCTTTCTGGAGATGGAAGAGGCGGAGGGGGCGTGGAAATTTTGCCGGATGCCCTGGGAGACCAGTTTGCCTATCTGGACGGAAAGGATTTTGGGGAGATCAACCGGGCAGCCTTTTGCGGCGACGTTAAGGGCGCATGCAAAGAGGATGCCGGTGGCCGTACTGAAGCTGCCGAAACTGGATGCGGAAGGCTTCGGGGAACTGTTTTACTTCTTCGCCTTTTCCTGCGTGCTGTCTTGCAAAATGATGGGTGTGAATCCGTTTGACCAGCCGGGAGTGGAAGCCTATAAAGAGCGGATGTTTGCAGCGCTGGGCAAAGGAAGATGACACCGGCAGGCGGACAGCGGCTGGGGAATGACGCCCATGGCGAAGGAATTTGAGAAGACAAGAAGCAGGGTGAAAACCGGGATAACAGACAAGGAGAAGAGGATGGAAGATCTGTTGATCGTACACGGCGGGGGACCGACGGCGGTCATCAATGGTTCCCTTTACGGGGCAGTGACGGAAGCGAAGAAACTTTTAAAAAAAAGGACGGATTCTGGCGGCCAGAAACGGAACGGGAGGGCTGTTAAAAGAAGACCTGATCGATCTGACCGCAGTGCCAGAGGCGGAGCTTCGCAAGCTTCTTCAGACACCCGGCAGCGCCATCGGCTCTTCCCGCGACCAGCTGGAGGAGGCGGAATACAGGCGGATCGCAGAGATCCTGAAAAAGCACAGGATCCGTTTTCTCCTGATGAATGGAGGAAACGGGACGATGGATACCTGCGGAAAGATTGACCGGGCATGCAAAGAACAGGGATATGAGATTTCCGTCATGGGCATTCCCAAGACGATGGACAACGATATTGCAGTTACGGATCACAGCCCGGGCTATCCCAGTGCGGCAAGATTTCTGGCGCAGAGTGTGCGTGAGGTCTGTGCGGACGTGAAGGGCTTGCCGATTCACGTATCCGTGGTGGAAGCCTCCGGCAGGAATGCCGGATGGATTACGGCAGCCGCTTCTCTGGCAGGAGACGGAGGCGGCCCCGGGCCGGACCTCATTTATCTGCCGGAGAGACCCTTTGAGGAGGAGGCGTATCTGCGGGATGTGGAGCGTCTTTTGCAAAAAGAAAAAAAGGAATTGTCGTCGTCGCCAGTGAAGGGCTGAAAAACAGGGCGGGAAGGCCGATTGTGGAACCGATTTTTACCGTTGGCAGAGCGACTTATTTTGGAGATGTGGGTGCGCACCTGGCTAACCTTGTGATCAAAAGGCTGGGATACAAGGCCAGGAGTGAGAAGCCGGGACTGATCGGCAGAGCTTCCATCCTGCTGCAAAGTTCCATTGACAGAGAGGAAGCAATCGAAGCCGGGAGAAGGGCGACGCAGGCGGTGCTTGCAGGAGAAAACCGGAAAGATGGTGGCGTTTCGCAGGCGATCCGACTCACCCTACCGGTCGGAACCGTTCCTGGTCGAGATTTCGCAGGTAATGATGACGGAGCGGGTCGTACCGGATGCCTATATCAACGCAGAGGGAAACGGCGTCACAGAGGTATTTAAAGATTGGTGCAGACCACTGTTAGGAGAGGAACTTCCGGAGATGATTTCGTTTAACTAGAAAGGAGAGAAGATGTTAGTACCGATGAGATGTATTCTGGAGGCGGCAGATCGAAACGGATACGGTCAGGCGGCTTTTTAACATGAACAGTTACAACCAGATTGCGGCGGCAGTGCAGATCCATGAACTGCTTGATAGCGCCTGCATCCTGCAGGGGGCGGAAGCCTCCAACGCCTTCATGGGGGGAGAGAAGGATTTCATGCACGGCTCCCTGGAGAGCAAAAAGAAGGGTGCAAAGAACCTCGGCGAGATTGTGCGGAAATTCGGAGGGAGAGTCAGGTTCCGATTGCCCCTGCACCCTGGATCACGGCAAATCGCTGGAGAGCGTCAAGGCCTGTATTGAGGGCGGCTATACTTCCGTCATGATCGACGGCAGTTCCCTCCCCTATGAGGAAAATGTGGAGCTGACCAGAGAGGTGGTCAAATATGCGCATCCGCTTGGTGTGACGGTAGAGGGAGAATTGGGTGTTCTGGCAGGCGTCGAGGATCATGTGTTTGCGGAGACATCCACTACACCAACCCGATGCAGGCGATTGATTTTTTTCAAAAAAACGAGAGTGGACGCCCCTTGCCATCAGCTATGGCACGATGCACGGTGCCAACAAGGGAAAGAATGCAAAGATCCGGCGTGAAATCGCCATCGCCACCAAAGAGTGCATGCGCCATGAACAGATCGACGGTTTTCTGGTCAGCCACGGTTCCTCCACGGTGCCGCAGGAATTTGTTTCCAGAATCAATGCGCTGGGCGGGAAGATGGAAAATGCCTACGGCATCGACGTTTCCCAGCTGGTCGATGTCAGCCGCTGCGGCATCAATAAGATCAACGTGGACACGGATCTTCGGATGGCGGCGACAGGAAACGTGCTGCAACTCTTTCAGGATCATCCGGAATTGCAAAAAAAGTGAGACGGTGGGAGAGGTGTACCGGGATCTGATTGGGAATCCGTCCAATATCGATCCTAGGAATTACGTAGGCAGCATCTTAGACGCCATCCTGTATGGAAAAATCGAAGACGAAGACGTCAGGAAGGTGGACGATTGCCTGTACCGCGGTACGATCTCCGCCATTGCGCCGCTCATCGTGCAGTTTGGCAGTTACCGAAAAGCTTCCGAGGTCAAGGTTTGTACGTTAGAAGAAATGGCGGAGAGATACCGGAAGGCAGGAATATAAGGAACCGGGATTTCGGGAGCGGAGAGGCAAGCAGCGGAATTTTACGGTTCCGGAGAGGCAGGAGCAGAGGATGAAACAGATTTTTTTAAACTTGAAACGATTCGATGTACCCGTGGAAGAAGGCGGAATCAACCGTCTGGCAAAGCCCGGTGACTGGGGAAGCGCCGTTGTTTCCGGGATACAGGACGGGATTTCGAGGTATAAAGAGGAGGCGGAATTTGCAGCTTTTTTTCCGGAAGCGTATCTGTTAGACGCCATACGGGCAAGAAAAGAGGGCAGCAAACTGCAGATCGGCTGCCAGGGAGTCTACCGCGAAGACGTGGAGAAGGGCGGCAACTTCGGCGCTTTTACCACCCTCTTTCCGGCAGCCTCCGCAAAAGCGTTGGGGGCGGAATATACCATCATCGGCCACTGCGAGGAGAGGAAGGACAAGACCGCTTTTTTTATCCGGTGCAGGATTGACGGGAGAAGAAGCAAAAAAATGCAGTCGGTCAGGCGTTACATCAGGAAATTCTCTGTGCGCTTCACCGCGGACTCAAGGTTCTTTACTGCATCGGGGAAAAGAGCGAGGAGCAGGATAGATGGGAAGCGGTGCTGGGGGCGCAGCTGGAGATAGGTCTTGCAGGAACCAGCGAAGAAGAGAAGAAAAGGGTCGTCCTTGCCTATGAGCCGGTCTGGTCGATCGGACCCGGCAAGACGCCGGCGGATGCCTCCCTATATTACCAAGGTGGCCCGCTTTGTAAAAAGGAAAAACGGACGGACTTCCGCTGGTTTTACGGGGGAGGGTTAAAAAAAGAAAATGCGCAAATGCTGGCATCGATTCCGGAGATCGACGGCGGTCTGATTGCCCTGACCAGGTTTAGCGGAGAGATCGGCTTTTATCCGGAGGAGTATCTGGAAATCGTGCACCTGTATTTGAGCGGCTGCGCACATTCGTGAATAGAAGGACGGAGGAGAAATGAAACAACTTGCATTTGAATACGGCGCCGGTGTGATGGAGGCAATGCTGCCTGACAGTACGGATGTTTTCATCCCCGGAGAGACGGTGAAGGATCCGGAGAGCATTCCGGAAGAGAAGCTGGAAGAAGCATATAAGGAGAGCCTGTCCCACCCGATCGGGATGGAGACGCTGATGGAGCTGGTAAAAAAGAACTGGAAGCCTGCAAAGGAGCAAACCGTGGTCTTTATTATTCCGGACCGGGTCAGGGGAGAGCAGAAGACCAGCCACCGGAAGCTTTCCGTGAAATATATGCTGGAGGAATTGGTTGCGGCGGGGATTCAGAAGAGGAACGTGCTCTTTATCATCAGCAACGGACTCCATCCCAGAAGCACGGAGAAGGAGGCGCTTGCCATCTTCGGACAGGAGCTTTTTCAGGAATTCTGGCCTACGGGACAGATCATCAGCCATGATTCCGAGGATCCGGAGCACATGGTAGATCTCGGAACCACAAGGAGGGGCGATCCCGTCTTCCTCAACCGGTATGTGTTTGACTGCGACATTCCGATTCTGGTGGGGCACGTGCAGGGAAACCCTTACGGCGGGTACTCCGGAGGGTACAAGCATTCGGCGACCGGCATCACCAACTGGCGCTCCATTGCCAGCCACCATGTGCCTTCGGTCATGCACCGGGAAGATTTCACACCGGTCAACGGTGGCTCGCTCATGCGCGATAAATTCGATGAAATCAGCATGCACATGGAATACAGGATGGGACATCCCTTCTTTTGCTGTGATGCGGTGCTGGACACCTTCTCCAGACAGATTGCGATTTTTTCCGGTTATGCCAAAGAAATGATGCCGATCAGCTGGGAGGTGGCGGACAAGAGAACCTACGTCCACTGGGCAAAAAAGAAGTACGACGTGCTGGTATTCGGTATGCCGCAGAAGTTCCATTACGGAGACGGGATGGGTACCAATCCCATCATGATGATGCAGGCGCTCTCTGCGCAGGTGCTTCGATTCAAGAGGGTCATGAGCGACAGGTGCGTGATTCTTTGCTCTTCTCTCTGCAACGGCTATTTTAATGATGCCAGATGGCCTTATCTGCGGGCGCTGTATGAAGATTTTCAGCACGATTCGATGAATATTCTGCCGGATATGAACCGTCTGGGAGAGTATTACGGAACGAATACGGAATACATTCGGAAATACCGTTTTGCCAACGCCTTCCATCCCTTCCACGGCTTTTTCCATGATGGCCTGCGGGCACATCGCGGAGATGAATACCAGCGCCATCTACATCGTCGGCGCACAGGATCCCGGCTATGCAAGAGGGATGGGGCTGAAGGTAAGAGAAAGCTTTGAAGAAGCACTGGAAGACGCAAAGAAAAAAATTCGTGGGAGAAAACCCGAACATCCTTGCTCTCCCGCTGACCTTTAAGAGAGCTGCCGTTCACCTGTGCATGGAAGACAAAAAAATCTGGACGGTATGGATGAATACGGTTTCAGGCCGGGAGATCCGCACTATGCGCATCATGACGCGGCGCAGATTAAGGCGGAGCAGGAGGTGAGAGAGCTGCGGGATTAAAAAGCGGGATTAAAAGCGAGATTCAATGCGAGATGCGCGAGTGCAATCTGGTGCGGGATCCGCGGCAGGGGTCAATGCGGGATTTCAGTCCTGACTCGAAAAAGGTATGAAAAAAACTTCATACTTTCCTTCACGGAAATCCGTTCCTATACTGGAAGCAGGAACGGATTCCTGCTTGAAAACAATCGGGCCAGGGAAGGAATGACAAGCTCTTTTTCAGGGGGAGGAATGGAATGAAAAAGAAATCCAAAGGCAAATGGGGGTTCATCCCGAAGTGGGTGTGGCTTCTGATCTCGCTTGCTGTTGCCGTAGCGCTATGGCTGATTGCGTCCTATCGCTGGCCAATCATTTTTGCAAACCCGGAGCAGGTCCTTGCCGTGTTTGTGGAGAAGGGGATCCACAGCACCATCTTATGGGAGCACGTCTGGGCATCTCTCTCCCGTGTTCTCACCGGTTTTGGCATCGCTTTTTTCCTCGCCATTCCGATCGCGTTCCTGATGGCCTGGTATGAGCCTTTTGAGAAAATCGTGGAACCTTGGATTCAGTTTGTGAGAAACATACCGCCTCTTGCATACGTCTTCCTGATTACGGCGGCACTCGGGGTCGGCAATCTGGGAAAGGTCATCGTCATCGTTATTGCCTCCTTCCTGGTGCAGGTGGTAACAGTCTATCAGGGGGTAAAGAGTGTGGATGTCACCCTGATCAAGGCGGCAAGAGTCCTCGGGGCGAAACAGAGCGATATTTTTTTCAAGGTGACCATACCGGCAGCGACTCCTTATATCCTGGTGGCGGCAAGACTCGGACTCTCCACCTCTCTCACCACGCTGATGGCTTCGGAAATCGTGGGAGGAGACAGAGGACTGGGCATGATGATCCAGAAGGCAAGTGGATACTATCAGATGGACATCGTTCTGCTTGGCATCATCGTACTGGGTATCATCGGAATCGGATTTGAGAAGATCGTCAGAGAGCTGGAGAGGAGGTTTACGGGATGGCAGGAGACAATTCAGTAAAAGTTGAAATCAAAGATGTAATCAAGAGGTTTCAGACCAGAAACGGCGTTGTCACAGCGCTGAACGGCGTGAACCTTTCGATCAAAGATAAAGAATTCGTTTGCGTGGTAGGTCCTTCCGGCTGCGGCAAATCGACCCTCCTCAATATGATCGGGGGACTGGACAAGCCCTCCAGCGGACAGATTTTTGGTAGACGGACAGGGAGGTGGACGGTCCCAGCCCTCGCAGGGGCATCGTTTTTCCAGCAGTATGCGCTCTTCCCCTGGCTGACGGTGGAAAAAACGTCCAGTTCGGCTTGAAGCTGCAAGGCGCTCCCAAAGAAAAAATGGAAGAGATCACGGCGAAATACCTGAAGGTGGTGGGACTCGAAAATTTTGCGAAATCCTACCCGAAGGAACTGTCCGGCGGGATGAAGCAGAGGGTCGCGATTGCCAGAGCCTATGCGGTGAATCCCGAAGTTCTGTTAATGGATGAGCCGTTTGGCGCACTGGATGCGCAGACGAGGGTACAGCTGCAAACCGAGCTCCTAAATACCTGGGAACAGGAGCAGAAGACCTGCTTCTTTATTACGCACGATGTGGAAGAAGCGATCATTCTGGCGCAGAGAGTCATCATCATGTCCGCTAGACCCGGCAGGGTCAAAGATATCGTGGAGATTGACATCCCCTATCCCAGAGACCAGGCAACCAAGATGAGTCCGCGGTTTTTGGAGTTAAAAAATGATATCTGGGGTCAGGTATACGAAGAATATCTGGAAGTGCGCAAATAAAAAGATTCCCTTTCGAGCGAGTCGCTTGGAAAGTGAAACGATATAGACCATACAAAGTTTTCAGGGAGGTAGAAATGAAGAAAAAGAGTATTTTTGGCAACGATGATGCTGGCGGGTATGATGGCATTTACCGCCTGCGGCGGACAAAACGCACCGGCGGGAGCGAGGCTTCTAAGTCGGAGGCGGCCACGCAGGCAGCAGTTTCCACCGCGGAACAGTCGGCTTCTGCCGCAAAGTCTGCGGAGAGCGGTAAAACGACCTACACACCGGCAACGGTACGGGTGGCTTATATGCCGAATCTGGGCTCGGCATCTTCTCTGTTCACCGCTATGGATCAGGGATACTTTGATGAAGTGGGACTTACGGTCACACCGGTGCAGTTCCAGGGAGGCCCCGCAGAAATCACCGCAATGGCTTCCGGCGATATTGATATCTCCCAGATCGGACATGGCGCACACGCCCTTTGCATCGAAGGAAAGGCCAAGATCTTCGAGATGGATTCTACGACATCCCTTGCGGATGAAGTGATTGCCAACAAGTCTCATGGCATTACCAAGAAGGAAGACTTAAAGGGCAAGACGATCGCCGTGGCATCCGGCACCTCTTCGGAAATCATCCTGCGTGCCGTACTGGATTCCGCCGGCTTAAAGGAAAGCGATGTCAAGCTGGTCGAGATGGCGGTAGACGGCATGACCACAGCCATGATCTCCAATAAGATCGATGCCTGCGCGACCTGGAGCCCGAATACGGTGACTCTGCAGAAGGCAATGGGAGACAATTATATCAGCCTGGGCAGCAACGCAGATTACCTGGATAAGGCGATCTTCCCGTCCAGCTTCATCACCACAGACAAGTATGCGCAGAAGAACAAGGACATTCTGGTTCGTTTTGCACAGGCGATTGATAAGGCGCATGTCTACAGAGCTGCTCACATCGATGAAGTTGCCAAATCGGTCGCGAAGCACGTCGATGCACCGGAAGATACCATGCTTGCCTCCACCAAAGAGGGAGACTGGGATACCATCGTGAAAATCGAAGGCAACAAAGACGAATTGCAGAAGATTTATGAGACACAGCAGAAGGTCTTCCTGGAGACCGGCCGCATCAAAGAAAAGGTGGATACCAACCAATATGTGCTGTATGATGTAATGTTAGATGCTTATAAAGCTTTCCAGGCTTCGAAGTAACACGAAGAGGTTCTACACAGAATACCACTTAAGAATACCCACACAGAAAAGCAATACACGCCGGAGCTGCGTCACTTAGCTCCGGTTTTTGCTTCCAGCAGAAAGGCCGCGCATGCTCATTATCGTTGTGACAATCAGTACCTTTGTCGTGCTCTTTACGACCATTATGCGCAGAAGGTCTTTTCCGCTGTCTCTCTCCGTGACGAATATGGCAAACCTTGCGCACGTTTGTTGCATCGTGCTCTATATTGCCATCATGGGAGGGCTGGCGTCCAGGGATGTGAGGCTTCTTTTCCTGAATGGCAAGATTATGCACTGGATGAAGAGCAGGCCGATCAACCTGTACCGACTGGGATATGTGACGAGCCTGACGAGGGCTCCTGGTGCCTTTCGGCTTTGTGATGAGCGCTCTGGATCTCAGTAGAAATTTCAGGATCAAAAAGGCACCGCCATGGAATCTGCCTGGTGGTGGGTGGCGTATCGGCCATCCTCGCCGTGCTGTATGAACCTGCGGTTTATAAATGGGTGGTGATCCAGAACATCGCCATGCTTTTCTTTCTTGATCCGTTTCGCCTTTTTTATGGATCCTCATGGAGCTTGTTCTGGCGCTGGGCATCCTGATTTGTGAGTACTGCGAAATCTCGATTCGCGTGTTTCAAAGGAACTTTTTACATCATGCTGGCGGTATTTTTCGCAGATGATGGTGTATTTGATTTTTGCAACGAAAGACCCGACGCAGATTTATAATCTCTTCATCACGGAATATCTGAACCTGGGAATCAGCAATTACATCAGTCCCTCTTTGAGTAGTACCGGGTGGATTTTTCTCATGTTTTTTTGTCATGGCGGGGGCCCTCCTCGGCGCATGGGGATCGTACGCTACGAGCATTTCCAGTTTTTCCGAGGAAAGGGAGTATGCGGTTCTGGAACAACAGTTTTTTTGCCGCCGACATGGGGATTTCGGTCTTTGCCCACAGCATCAAAAACCAGCTGCTCTCCACCCAGGTGCTGCTCAAGCGTATGAGAAGAGAACTCGCGAAGGAAAGTCCGGAAGCGGAGAAGCTCAAAGAGCTGGAAGCGCAGATGAATGCGCTGAACGAGAGCATGAAGGGGCATATAGACGCCTATTATGCCTTTATTAACAGCAAACAGCTACGCCTGATTGCGACCGATGCGACCACACTGGCGGATGCGTCGATTGCGAAATTCAGAGAGAAATACCCGGAGGGAAGGTTGAAACCGATTACCGGACCGGGCGCAAGGTTCTGGTGGACGCCTCTCTTTTTACAGAAGCGATTTACAACCTGCTTCTCAATGCATACGAAGCGACAAGGGAAGGAGAGGAAGAGCCGAGGATTGATCTCTGCGTCCGTGCGGAAAGGCTTTGGACCGTCTTTGCCGTTTCGGACAACGGTGTCGGGGTACCGGATCAAATGCGGAAAAAAATCTTTCAACCTTTTTGACCGGAAAAAAAGCAAGAATACCAACTGGGGCATGGGACTTTTTACACCAACCGCATCGTGAGACAGCATTTCGGACGCCTGAAGATGGAGAGCCGGGTGGGGAAGGGCAGCACCTTCATGATCCTGCTCCCCGCGCTGCAGGATGAAAAAAATAAAAACAGGATGAAAAATAAAAGACGCATAAGAGCAGGGTTACGCACCAAGGGCTGGCATAAGATCAAAAATGGCATGAGAGGGATCGTGACAGCCAAAGAGAAAGTGGCTGAAGGGACGCAATGGCAGACAAGAAGAAAATCAAAGGTCATGGTGGCGGAGGATATTAGGCTTCTGCGAGAGGACTTTGCGGAAATCATTGAAGAAGCGGACGATATGGAGTTGCTTGGAACGGCAGGCAGTGCGGCGGATATCTGCAGGCAGATTCAGGAGAAGGGAGTCCTTCCGGATGTCATCCTGATGGATATTGAAATGGAGACGCTGACGGCGGGAATTCAGGCAGCCAGAGATATTTACACCGAACATCCGGAGATTCGAATCGTCTTTATGACGGCGCATGAAGCGGACGAAATGATCAATGCCGGGATGGAAACCGGCGCGGTGGATTATGTCATCAAGGGGTGCGAGGATGAGGTCCTACTTGAGCATATCCGCAAGGCGCACGCGGGCACTTCCGTACTGGACAGTCATATCCAGCAGTCGATCATGCGGGAGTTTACAAGGCTGAGGAGGAGCGAGCAGTCTCTGGTCTTTATGATCAACAATGTGACCCAGTTAACCCCCAGCGAGCGGGAGATCGTGGCGCTGCTGTTGGAAGGAAAAAGTGAAGGAGATCGCACAGCTGCGCGGCGTGGAACTCGTGACGGTCAAGACGCAGATGCGGAGCCTGTTAACGAAGTTCGGCTGTCACAGAAGCAGAGAAATCGTCGATCTCTTACGAACCTTGAGTTTGGATGGATTTTTTAAAAAAGAATCGTAGGTCTATGACGAATCCTGAGACTGGGTGGATTTTTAAAAAGGAATCGTAGATTTTTTTACGAATCTTGCGTTTGGATGGATTTAAAAAAAGAATCGTAGATACAGAGGGAGGATGAGATGGCGCAGGAGTATTTTTCATATAACGGAGGCGGAGTTGGGACAGGGAGCAAAGATACCGATTTTAAAACTGGGAGATTCGGGCGAAGTCTTCTATGAGCTGGCGCTGGAGATGGTAGAGGAGATTGAAAAAAACAACCGGGAAGGGAAAAAAAGACTGTGCTGATCTGCCCGGTGGGTCCCGTGGGGCAGTATCCGATTTTTTTGTCAGGCTGGTCAATGAGCGCAGAATCAGCCTGCATGACTGCACGTTCATCAATATGGACGAATACCTGAACGAGGACGGAAGTTATATTGATATCACGGACAGCCTGTCTTTCCGGGGATTCATGGACAGAGAAGTCTATTCAAAGATTGACGAAGAACTGGTGATGCCAAAGGAACAACGAATTTTCCCCGATCCGAAGGACAGGGAGAGGGTGCACAAGTTGATTCAGGAACTCGGTGGCGTGGACATCTGCTTCGGTGGCATCGGTATCAACGGGCATCTGGCCTTTAACGAGGCACAGGATGATCTGTCTGCCGAAGAGTTTGCCGCCCTCCCGACCAGAGTCCTCACCATCAGCAGAGAGACGCGGGCGGTCAATGCCATCGGGGACCGAAACGGCGCCATCGATGCCATGCCGAAAAAGGCGATTACCATCGGATTTCAGGATATCTTGGCGGCTAGGAAGATCCGACTGGGGGTCTTTAGGGACTGGCACCGCTCCGTCATCCGACAGGCAGCCTACGGGGAAATCAGCGGTCATTTCCCGGTCACCCTGATCCAGAACCATCCGGATGCTCTTATTATCACCAATCGGAACGCGGCGCAGCAGCCGTTTTGATCCTGTGGGACAAGGGGCATGCAGCTGTTTTGAGACCGTGGGACAAGGGGCATGCAGCTGTTTTGAGACCGTGGGACAGGGGGCATGCCGCTGTTTTGATATCGTGAAATAGGGATATGCAGATGCCAGGGACCGGGGAAGGAAGGGCAGGAAGGATGGACTCCGTTTCAGAGAAAATGGAACGCTTCATATTTCGTCGAAAAGAAGGCTGGGGGAGAAGAAGTCATGAAAAAGATGCTGGTCGATCACGTTCGGATCTATACCGATGGAGCATTTCAGGAAGGAAGGGTGCTGGTATCGGATGGGAAATTCCAAAAAGATTTTGGGAGCTTCTCCGGAACCGGAGACGCAGGAGGAAGACCATGAGGTTCTGGACGGAAAAGGAATGTGCATGGTGCCGGGGTTCATCGACATCCATACACACGGCGCTGTCGGGGTGGATGTCAATGCAGCGGAAAAAGAGGATTTGCGGAAGGTGTCAGCCTTCTTTGCCACCCAGGGGGTAACGGCCTGGAATGCCAGCATTGTGACAGATAGTGAGGAGAATACGCTGCGCTGCCTGAAAACGATTCGGGACGTCAGCAGGGAGGAAGTTTGCGGCGCCAGACTCCTGGGCTCCCACCTGGAAGGACCTTTTTTGTCCAAAGAATACAAGGGCTCCATGCCGGAGCATCTGTTAAGAGAGGGAGATGAGTCTCTCCTTGCCCGTTACAGAGAGGCGGCGGAGGAAAGCCTGCGGTACCTTACCCTGGCGCCGGAGGTGGCGGGGGTTCTGCCGCTGCTCAAAAAAATCGCCCCGGAAGTTCCCGTTGCCCTCGGTCATTCCGGCGCCGATTATGAAACCAGCATGGAAGCCTTTTTCCATCGGGGCAAGGGCAGTGACGCATACGTTTAACGGCATGATCCTCTTCCACCAGCACCGTCCCTCCCTCATGGGAGCGGCGCTTACGAGCGACTGCTTCTGCGAAGCCATCTGTGACGGAAGGCATCTTCACCCGGGAACGGTCAGAATGCTGATCAAGTGCAAGACACCGGAGAAGGTGGTCGCCATCACGGACAGCATCATGGCGGCAGGCCTGCCGGATGGTGCATACAAACTGGGAGTCAATGATGTCGTTGTCGAAAACGGAGACGCCAAACTGAAGTCGAACGGCGTACGGGCCGGCAGCACCCTGACACTTGCACAGGCGCTCCGTAACCTCGTGCGCTTCACGCAGAAGCCCTCGGAAGCCCTCCTTCCGCTTCTCACCAAAAAAACCCCGCCACCGTTCTCGGCATCCAGGATCAGAAGGGTGAGATCAGAGAAGGAATGGATGCGGACTTCGTTCTGTTGGACGAGGATTTGCAGGTGCAGGTCACTGTTGTGGAAGGAAGGGTGGTTTACCGGAGGTAGGACAGGGCATTTTTCCGGTATCTACGAGGGAAGTGCCGGTTTCCTTGCGGAATAAAGTGATGAAATAATTGTAGTCCGGATAGCCGCATTGGTAGGCGACTTCGGAAATGGGCATCTCAGGATTCTCTGAGAGAAGTTCCTTTGCTTTTTTTGAGGCGCATAAACTGAATCTGTTTGGCGAGTCCTCGACCATAGTTTTGGTTACAAATCTCATAAAGTCTTGTCCGGCCGATATGAAAATGAGAAGCAACCTTTGAGGAGGTGAGATTTTTCGGTAAAATTCTCCTGCAAATAGGGAGTCTAAACTGACTGGAAGCTTGTCCTGATGGAGGGAAACCATTCGCTCCATACACAGGTATGTTCCGACGGCAGAAAGAATTTGTGTCGCAGATTGAATATATTCTTTTGAGGTCAGCGGTCTTTCCCAGCAGGCCTTTTTCAGAGCGGTATAATCCACTTGTAAATTTCTGGTATAATCTAGTATTTTTTTCCCAACCATCTTCTCGATTGTCATAACTGAATAAATGCCCTGAGCAGCAAGTACCCGGCAACCAAATTTCCAATCACAAGAGGGGTGATGCTTTCTGTCATACCGGCATAACATCGATAAGTGTAGGTGGTGTGATTTCTGGCTGCATAGGAACAGGAGCGAGCATCACATTCCCTGCATCCTTCTGTACCCCTTCGGGGTAGCACGCAGAATCCTGCAAAAACGATGGCAAGGCCTCCGGATAGGAAGCAAGCTCGTTGAAGTTCTCATCAAAAAAACACAGATCCGGATCTTGGTCAGAATATAAAAGTCCTTCAGCAGACTTGGGAGTTTCACGAGGTCGAATGTCGAGATCATGCGTGGAGTTCCTCCGAAAGTTTTTTTATTTTTTTATGCAGTTTGAGCGAACAAAATCAAAGTTATTAGAACAGTTCTGTATATATTGCTCTTCACGATCACTCTAAAATAATAACATAAACTTTAGAAAATTGAGAGGAAAATAATCAAAAATGTTAGTAACCTTGAAAGAAATTATAGAAATTGCAGAAGAAAAGAGGGTCGCAATCGGAAGTTTCAACACACCAAGTTTGGCAGCGATCGAAGCCGTGATTGGAGCTGCGGAGGAAGAAGAGCAACCTGTCATCTTGATGTTTGCCGAATGTCATGAGGAACTGGCGCCTCTTCATCTGATCGGGCCTGCTATGTTAAATGCGGCAAAGAAGGCGAAAGTTCCGGTATGCGTGCATTTGGATCATGGGGAGCATACAGAGTATATTCGCAGAGCACTGGAAATCGGCTTCACAGGGGTCATGTTCGATGGTTCAGTTCTTTCTTACGAGGAGAACGTAGCGAACACCAAGAAAGTTGTAGAAATGGCGAAAATGTGTGGAGCATCCGTTGAGGCAGAGCTGGGGTGCATGGGAAGAAGAGAATCAGGCGCGAATGATGGAGGCGGAGATCTGGATGAAACGAAGATCTATACGGATCCCGGGTTGGCAGCGGAGTTCGTGGCAGAAACGGGAATTGATCTGCTGGCCTGTTCCTTTGGAACAACTCATGGAATTTATTTAAGTAAGCCAAAAACTTGACTTTCAGATTATTCGTGATGTGAGAGCCCAAACAAAGGGGATTCCTGTTGTGATGCATGGTGGCAGTGGCGTGAGCAGAGAAGATTATCATGAAGTGGTGAAAGCAGGGGTGAGGAAGATTAATTATTTCACCCTACATGGATAAGGCAGGAGGACAGGGAGTAAAAGACTATCTGGATCATGCGTCTGCAGAGACACCGCTCTTCTATTCTCAGGTCTATCTGGCTGCAAGGGATGCAATGAAAGAAAATGTACGTCATGCGATCCGAATGTTTGCACTAAAAGAATAAACCGAACAAACAGGAAAGACCGCTTACTGAGAAAGGGATAACAAGAAGGTAAGGGTGGTGGAATTAACCCAAAACCATAGGAACGAAGAAGGGAAGGGGGGATCGTCGATGAAAAAAGATAAGATGACATTTGCGCTGGCTTTTTGCAATCGTGGATTTATGCCGGGAGAACTCATATACGCAGCCAGAGAGGAAATGGGAAAGGCCGTAAAGGATGCCGGATTTGATTATATTGCCATGGATCCGGAAGCGACAAGGTTTGGCGGGATTGAAACCAGAGAAGAGGGGGCGTTGTATGCGGAGTGGCTCAAAAAGCACCAAGGTCAGTATGACGGAGTGATCTTTTCCATGCCGATTTTTGCGGACGAAAATGGTGCTATCACAGCATTACAGGATGCAGGGGTGCCGATTCTGATGCAGGCTTATCCGGACGAGATGGAAAAAATGGATTTTGCACACAGAAGGGACGCTTATTGCGGAAAAATTCTCGGTCACCGATGTGTTTACCCAGTACGGGGTTCCCTTCACCTGCTTACAGCCTCATGTCGTACATCCCCTCTCTAAGGAATTTGCAGGAAATCTTCGAGATTTTGCTGCGATCTGTCGAGTGGTCAATGGCATGAAGCGTTTTAATATCGGATGTATCGGAGCGAGGACGACTGCCTTCAAGACCGTCCGATTTGATGAGATCACGCTGCAAAAATATGGAATTAACGTGGAATCATTTGATTTATCAGAGTTTTTTTACAAGGTGGAAAAAATCGAGGAAGACGATCCGGAGCTGATTCGTAAGCTAGAGGAGCTGGAACGGTATACGGACTTTAGCAAGGTGCCGGAGAAGAATAAGAAGAATCTGGCGAAGTCTGCTGTGGTGCTTGAACGATATATTGAGGAATATCGTTTGGATGCATTGGCCCTGCGCTGCTGGAACGAATTTGAGCAGATTCTTAGGATCTGTCCCTGTGTCTTGTTATCTTATCTGAATGATAAGGGAATCGTGGCATCCTGCGAAATTGATATGTGCTCGGCACTGACCATGAGAGCGATGTCACTGGCATCGGAAGAGCCAACAGCGGTACTGGATTGGAATAACAATTACGGCGACGACCCCGACAAGGTGATTTTTGTTCCACTGCGGTCCGGTGGCACAGGGGCTGATGACGGGGAAGGGGCAGGTGACCAATCATAAGATGTTTGATAAGACGGATCCGGGTAGCGGTTGGGGCACCAACGAAGGGAGAATCAAAGCATTTCCGGCGACCATTTCCAACTGTCAGACCAGGGACGGAAAAAAATCATCGTCTATGCTTCTGAGGCGGAATTTACAGAGGATAAAATACCGGAAGATTTCTTCGGCTGTGCCGGGGTGTGCAAAATTCCTGACTTGCAAAATAAATTGCAAAGACTGGCATACGGCGGATTTAAGCATCACACATCCGTCGGCGTGGGGCACATGAGGAATATCCTGCACGAAGCCTTTGTAAATTACCTTCATTACGACTGGGTAGATATCGACCACGGTATTTATTGATCTTTGGTTTAGAAGAGAAAGCAATTTGAGGAAAAAGGGATGAAAAATTGCAGGGCTTGATATAGGAACAACCGGCTGCAAATGTACGGTCTTTGATGAGAATGGAAACGACTTGGGAAGGGCATACCGCGAATATGCCGTACAAAGAAACGAGTCGGGGCATGAGATTGATGCAAAGATTCTTCTCAATGCGGTCTTTGAAACCATTGCGGAGATGGCGGGGAAATATCCGGATATCAAGGGGATTGGGGTCACCAGCTTTGGCGAAACATTCGTGATGACGGATGAGAATGGAACACCATTACATCTCGCAATGCTGTATACCGATCCGAGGGGTGAAGAGCAGAGTGAGCGCCTGGTGGATACACTGGGGAGTCGGCAGATACAGAAAATAACCGGTCTGAAACCGCATGCCACCTACTCCATGCCGAAGATGATGTGGGTGAAAGAAAATTTGCGGGAAGTGGAAGCCGGCGCGAGCCATATCTTTTGATGGAAGATTTTGTGGTGTTTCATCTGACAGGGGTGGCACAGATTGATTATTCTTTGGCTTCCAGGACGCAGGCCTTTGATATTGTGCATCTGTGTTGGAGCAAGGTCGTTTTTGACCAGGCAGGGATTGATATAGGGAAGATGTCAAAGCCTGTGCCGACAGGTACACCGGCAGGACCGGTGCGGCCGGAAGTGGCTAAGCGGCTGGGATTGGGAGTGGATACGGTCGTTGTAAGCGCGGCGCACGATCAGGTGGCTGCTGCAATCGGAGCGGGAGTATTTGACGTGAGTACCGCTGCGGATGGGGCGGGTACAGTAGAATGCATGGTGCCCGTGTATGATACCTTGCCGGACATGGATGTAATGTATGAAGGAAATTATGCGGTGATACCGTATGTCATTCCCGGAAAATATGTCACCTATGCTTTTTCGTATACCGGAGGTGCGCTCATTCAGTGGTGTGCAGACGTTCTGGCAAAAGAGGAAAAATTACAGGCAGCGGCCAGACATCTTTCAGTCAACGAGCTGCTGGAACAGGAATATATCAAAAAGAGAGGAGGCGTCCCGGGAAAGTTACTGGTGCTACCTCATTTTGCCGGTGCGGCTACGCCGTATATGGATGCAGGATCACGGGGGGCAATTCTAGGTCTTTCTACAGATAGCAGAGTCTATGATATTTATCGAGCCTGTATGGAAGGCGTTGTATACGAAATGCTTCTGAATTTTCATTTGCTTGTCAAAAGCGGTATAGGCTGCAAAAAAATGGCCGCTACCGGAGGTGGGGCAAAATCGAAAATCTGGATGCAGATGAAAGCGGATATTTTGGATATACCGATCACCGCACTATCAACATCGGATGCTGGAACAGTGGGCGCATCCATGTTAACAGGACTCGCTATCGGTGCCTTTCGGGATTTGGCAGATGCAGCCGCACAGATGGTACAAGAAACAGTGACCTATCAGCCTAACAAAGAGAGGCACAGGATGTATATAAAAAACTATGAGAGATATGTCAATCTGTACCGCGCGGTAAGACCGCTGGTGGGAGGTGAAAGGTGAATGCATACCTAGGTCACGAAAGTCAATTATATGGGGTGGAAGAATGCAGGCTGATCGGGGGAAAAGGGGACGGGATGCGCCTCTTCCAGGTTCACAATGGACAAGGACTCGACCTTACCCTTTCTCCCGACCGCAATGGAGATATTACAAGGCTTCGTTACAAAGGGATGAATATGAGTTATTTGTCCCCGTGCGGATATGTATCTCCTGCCTATTATGACAGCATCGGCACGAATTGGTTAAGCAGTTTTACTGCCGGATTTTTGACGACCTGCGGACTCAATAATGTAGGAACTCCGAATACGGACGAGGGAGAAGTGCTGCCACTGCATGGAAGCATTGCCAATCAGCCGGCGGAGTATGCCTATTGGAAGAAAGAAGAAACGGAGAAAGGTCTTCTCCTGGCGTTTTACTCAGTCACAAAGGATGAACATATTTTTTTGGAAGGAAGCTGCTTCTGGAGAGAAAAATCGGAATCAGCGTAGAGGAAAATCGTTTTTTTGTTCAGGATGTCATCCAGAATACGGGAGACAGAGTCGAGCCTTTCGAAGTTCTTTATCACATGAACATGGGATATCCGCTCCTGGACGAGGAGGCAGTGATTGAGATTCCTTCAGCCGAAGTCCTGCCGAGAAATGAGCATGCGAAAAGAATCTCTTGCAGATTGGATGCAGATGCAGAAACCGACAGCGGGCTACGAGGAGTGTTGTTATTATCACAAATTCGCAGGAAGGGAAGGGAGAGCAAAGATTTATCAGCCCAAACTAAAAAAACGGCTCTTACAATCACTTTTGATGCCGGTCAATTGGACGGATTTGTAGAGTGGAAAATGATGGGTGTACGCGACTATGTGCTTGGTCTGGAGTGCGGAAACTGCTATCCGGATGGCCGAGATGTCATGAGAAGCAAAGGAATGTTGAAATTTCTGCAGCCGGGTCAAAAGCAGGAATACACCGTAAACGTGACACTCGGGGACGAGTGATCAAGGATGTTTACCGGTAACCGTGAAGAAATTCTAAGGGTTAGAAGATTCATTTCTGAAATATAAAACGAAGTTGGCAATCAAAGCGAGGAGGGGAGCTTGTTACTGTGATCCATCATGCAGATCAGACCAGGGTGGAATATGCAGATATGGAGGGTCTGGACAAGAAGGTCAGTCGTATTTTTTTCGGAATGGCCATCTCCTTTTCTGGAAGGACAAAACGGAGATGATTTGCTGGATCAAATCTACCGGTTGGGAATTAATGCATTTGATACGGCAAGAGGTTATGGCCTGTCGGAAAGGTCACTCGGAGGCTGGATTCGCAGAAGAAAAAAACCGGGAGCAAATCGTCATCCTGACCAAATGCGGGAACATCGGAACGGAAGGAGAGGTTCATATTGACCGTTCTGTGATGGAGGACGAATTACATACTTCCCTGAAGGAACTTGGGACGGACTATGTAGATATCCTATTATTGCACCGGGATGACAGAAATACCTCTGTAGGGGAATATCTGGAAACTTTTCATCACTTCTTGGAAGAGGGCAAGATTAAAACATTCGGCGTGTCCAACTGGACGAAGGAACGAATCGAAGAAGCAAATCATTATGCCAAGGAGCATGGAATGAGGGGCTATCCGTCTCCAGCCCGAATTTCGGTCTTGCAGTGCAGGTGAAAGATCCCTGGGGAGGCAACTGCGTCACGATCTCCGGCCCGGAAAACAGCGAAGTGAGGAAGTGGTATGCACAGAATCAAATGCCGGTGCTGGCCTATTCGGCACTGGGAAGAGGCTTTTTTTCAGGCAGATTTGAAGCCGGTGATGAGGAAGGCGCAAAACAAATCCTGGATTCGTATGCACAGAAGGGATATTTATATCCGGTGAATATGGAGCGCCTGATGCGTTGCCAGAAATTGGCGAAAACACATGGATGTACCGTTGCGCAAACGGCAATGAGCTATCTTTTTTTCAAACCGAATGAATGTGTTTGCTGTCGTATCTACAGGGAGCCCCTGATCGGATGAAAAGAAATTATCCGGGCATCCAATCTGAGGCTACGTGAAGAAGAGGTAAATTTTTCTGGAAAAATGGCTTTTTTCTAATGGCACGGAAAAGGCATAGAGAAGCGATACATATCATTTTATTTCAAGGGGGTAAAGGTACATGAAAGCAAAGAAAATCATCAGCATTACGACTGCAGCTCTCTTAGCGACCGGTATGATGGGATGTGGGAGCTCTCCTTCCACAGACGCAAAAGAGACAGGGAAAGTTGCGAAGGGCGCTTCCCAAGGGCAGGCGACGGAAACGGCATCCGGAGGAGAAGTCGCCAATAAGGATAAGCCGCTTACATGGTTTAATAAACAGCCATCCAACAGCACAACTGGCGAGCTGGATATGCAGGCGCTACACTTCAATGACAAGACCTATTATGTAGGATTCGATGCCAATCAAGGTGCGGAGTTGCAGGGAGAAATGGCAAAGGATTACCTGAAGAAGCATGGCAAAGAGATTGACCGCAACCATGATGGTATCATCGGATATGTGCTTGCAATCGGAGATATCGGGCATAACGATTCACTTGCTCGTACCAGAGGGGTTCGCAAGGCATTCGGCACCGGCGTAGAAAAGGATGGACTCATCAATCCGGATCCGATTGGAACCAATACAGACGGCAAGTCCAAGATTGTAAAAGACGGCTCCATGGAAATTGACGGCAAGACTTATATTATCCGTGAACTGGCTTCCCAGGAGATGAAGAATTCCGCCGGCGCAACCTGGGATGCAGCAACCGCCGGAAATGCAATCGGTACCCTGGGCGTCGTCTTTCGGGGATCAGATCGATATGGTGGCATCGAATAACGACGGGATGGGAATGTCCATGTTTAATGCATGGAGCAAGGATAAAAAAAGGTTCCGACCTTTGGATATGATGCGAATGCGGACGCCGTTGCGGCAATTGCAGACGGATACGTCGGAACGATCAGTCAGCACGCCGACGTTCAGGCATATCTGACACTTCGGGTTCTGCGTAACCTCTGGACGGGGTGGATATCAACACCGGCATCAGTAAAGGCGGATGATGCGGGGAATGTCCTTGCCGAAGATGTATATCGCTATGACGAGGGGAGTCGAAGCTATTATGCGCTAAACGTGGCGATCACCGCAGAAAAACTACAAAGAGCATTTGGATTCTACCAGAGTATATGAACCAGTCAGTAAGCAGTTAGATGCATCCAAGCATCAAACCAAGAAGGTATGGCTCTGTATCTATAATGCGGCAGATAATTTCCTGGGCTCCACCTATCAGCCACTGCTCAAACAGTATGATGATATTCTGAACTTGGATGTAGAATATATCGGAGGAGACGGGCAGACCGAATCAAATATCACGAACCGTCTGGGAAATCCGAGCCAGTATGATGCATTCGCCATTGACATGGTAAAAACCGACAATGCTGCCTCCTATACGGCAATTCTGAGTCAGTAAGAAAGGGAGAATCAGAGGCTGAAAGACATAAATAAGTAAGGCAGCAATTGTATACAGGGAAAAGTAGAGGTCCGCAAATGGAATGGGTAAGCCGTTTGCGGACTTTTTTCGATGTTTTCAACTGTCAAAGACGGGAGTATGATATCAGAATTTATGGAGAAGGGGCAAAGCAACCGCCCATTCATACTATCAGCTCCCCATGCGAATGGCTAAAACAACACTTTCCAATATCCTGTTTTGTTGGAGCCAATACGTTCTATTATGCCCTCATCTTTTAATTTCTGAATAGATCGGTACACTGTACTTTCTCCAAGATTAAGCTGTTCCATAAGACTTTTTTTCTCGTTATGTGAGGGTTCTGTCGAATGGCATCAAGGACATGTTGCTCGGAGCCGTTCAGTTTTATTGCTTCATTTATTGGTTCATTTCTTGCTCCATCCGGTGAACCAGATGAACCAGGTCCCGCAGTCGCAGTTGCTACTTCAGATAGCGGAATCGTGATGCGGAACACATCACCCTCGACAAACTGCGGTTCACCGCCGGAGTACATCTTCGTATATTTGTAGGTGTTCCTCATACCGGAGCCGAGTTCGTCAGCAAGACCGATTTCACGGAAAACCTTTGATATCGGCGGATTCTTGGGGAACGGTTCAAACGTGGCAAGACTCAAAGCACCGTGACCATGTGACAGATTGGCATTTTCTGTGTAGATGCGGGTCTTCTCGATGACCAGCTTTGCCACATAACCGCTTGAAAAATCCCGGTGTGCAAGAAGGTTGGAAACAATCTCGCGCAGGATGTTGTCTCTCGCGCTGACACTTTGAATGCCGTCCAAATGAAAAGTGTCGTTCAAATGCTTCTTGCCAAATGAAATCAGCCTGTCATAACTCTCGATGAGGTTTGTAATGACCACGTCCCGGTCATCATATCGGTCGGTGTTGAACACCCGGAAGATGGCATCCGTCTTGTGCTGCGGCAGGACAAGCCGAACAGCAGAATGGCGGCAATCGTGACTCCTTCCTTATGAGTATGCTCGTCTTTAAGAATCAGCCCTGCACTGCGCAAAAGCTCCTCATCAGAAATGGAACGCCAGGGATGTTCTCTCTCACGGATACGGGTCATATTCCTTGTCCGTTCTATCAAATCACTGCGGAGGGAATCAATCCAAAAACCCGTAACCTTATTGACAAAGTAACTGCCGTTTTTTTCCGGGCGTAAAGCCGGTACACTTCATCCGAATGGTGTGTAATATCAATATCGGCTTCGTGATTCCTGTCGTAGATGCGACCGTTGCAACGGCAGACGTCCTGCGAAACCGGAACGCGGATATAAAGGATGCGCTTTTCGTCTGCCTCATATTCAATGGGTGTTAGGTAGAGCGGAGGGTACATCTTGTTTTCGTTATTAACAGAGGTCACAAATTCCTTTTTGACCTTATCGACCTTATCCTCCTCGATGCCGACAATTTCTCCGTTGTCCTTTACGCCGAGAAAAATGTGGCCACCGTCACGGTTGGAAAAAGCGCAGACGGTCTCGTAGACATCCTTCGTAACCTGGGTTCTCGATTTCTTAAACTCCGCGGTGATGTTTTCACCGCCGTGGATCAGTTCCAGTAATTCTTGTGGAATCTGTTGCACTATAACAACCTCCTCCTGGGTTTCATTCTTCATTATCGAAGACAGTCTATGCTATGTCATTAAGATTGCACTGAAGTGCCTCGCATATTCTTATGAGGACATCCGTGGTGACATTCTCATCCTTGCCGAGTTTCGCAAGAGAAGATGAACTGATGCCTGTCGCCTTTCGCCAATCCGTCTTCTTCATATCTTTGTCAATCAGTAGCTTCCACAGTTTCTTATAACTCATCTTCATTTTGAGATACCTCTTTATTCCATGACTCACCATAAAGTTCACAGTTGCCGTCGGATAGTTTCAATACGGTGTTGTCAGCTAATATTTTCTGAGTATCCGGCATATAAGCCGCCTGCTTGTCGAAAGCTATAAACACCTGCTTTCTGCTCTGTGCGTAAAGTTTCATGATGCCGTCCACGGCACCGTCACCGATTTTTTTTAGAATAAGGGAGTCGTTGAATTCCTTCATCTTGTCATTGATGGAACGTTAAATATCCGCAAGGATATCCTCGATGGTACGTTTCAGCATTTCATCCGCTTTTTTGCGGGCATACTGTAGGTCGTTCAGCGTAAGATATGCCTCGTTCTGTGCTTTCAAGGCATCAATGCGGCCTTTGATCTCGGGGTATTTGTCCAGAAACTCTTTCGAGAGGTTCCCGACAAAAACCAAGTTCACTGATTTGAGTCTGTAACGCTTTTTATCTACTCCTGCAGGCTTGCAATTTCAACCTCGACTGACTGACGCTCGGCAGAAAACTGCTCGTCAAGGATAGCTGCCAGTTTCTGGTGATACTTTTCACTTCAGCTACTTTTCAACTTCATAGAGTTTGCGGATGTTCACCTCCGAGAAAAATTCCTGCAGGGCGGACAGATCCGCTTCCGTTGGGTATAAGCCGTATTCAAGGCTCATGTTCAGCAGGTTCAGCCTGCGCTGTTTTGACTGCACCTCAGTCTCAAGGTGCAGCTTGCTTGCCCTGCAATTGAGACTTGATGCGGCTTTTTTTCTATATCAACTTCTTTTTGATCCTCGACCTGCTCCGAGGTCAGGTTGTCCAATTCGATCTGCAGGCTGCGGATTTGTGCGACATTTTCATCGTACTGTGTTTTTGCCGCCGACCAGGTCGGGAACAAAGCGATATTTACGTGCCTCGTGGTATGCCGCCAGCTTTTTCTTCTGTTCTTCAAGGCGGCCGTTAAATACCTCCACATCCTTATATCGGTCAAACAGTTTCACGAGAATATCAATGGACTTCTACATGCTTTCGCCGGGGAGTCCTTTGAGCGGGCGGCGTTCGTCCGTATTTTCCTTACCGTAGATACGGAAGAAGCTGCTCATGGTCTCGCGGAACGAAAGCCCGGCAAAAGTCAATGTGGTATTTCTCCTTGAGCCAGTTTGCAAATTCTTTTCCCAGAACGACGTTTAATCCCTCTTTGAAGCGGATCGGAGGTCGTTCTTTTCCTTTTTCTTTGAAAGCTGGCGAGGTCATTTCTATAAGCATGAGTATACCTCTCCTTCCTCATTAATGTCGACCGCCCGCAGAGCATACAGACAATCCATTACCGACAGGAAATCTGTGACATCGGACAATGACGGTCTCATCACGAGGAAAAGGTCTTTCACCTCTACGGGACCGCTTCTTAGTTCTGTCAGCACCTTGGGTACCAAGTCCAGGGTGCTTGTCGGTGCAGTTGATCCGGCAGATTGTTCGTCCCTTTTTAAATAACCATTTGTAATCAATTGTATACAGGGAAAAGTAGAGGTCCGCAAATGGAATGGTTAAGCCGTTTGCGGACTTTTGACGTGGTCTTTGGTGGATAGCTAGATTGATGGGTTCAAACATGCGAATCGGATAGGATTTCAGAATGGTAGTGCGGCATCAAGGCATATAAATCGAAAAAAAGAAATAAATAGACAAATATACAATACATTATCGAGGGAAAACAAATAGATCATTGACATTTTATGCCGGAATAACTATATAATAAAAATCGAAAAAGAAATAATTATAAAATCCATTTTGGATGAAATGCAATAGATGAAATATCTGTGAGAGGTTGCGGGGTATTCGAAACAAAGGATTAGGCGTCAGAAAGGTGGAGACAATGAAGGAAGAAAAGATCCGGAAGGAGCTAGATAGGTTAGGCATATCAGAGGAGTGCATAGAAGAAGTATTGACGGTTGCTAAAAAGAATGGATGATAAGGGACTTGTGAATTCTTTTGCAGGAAATATTTCGACAAAGAAAGATGGGAAAATCTATATTACACCAACAGGACAAAATAAGGCGCTACTAACGGCGGACAAGATAGCGGTGCTGGATGAGAACGATAAGCGCGTCTGGGGTTACAAAGAAACATCAGAGTACATTATGCATAAGATGGCCTATGAAATTTGCGAAAAGAATGGCTGGGATGTGAAAGGGGTAGTGCATTCTCATTCAAAAGTACTTACCGCATACTCTATGGCCATGAAAGATATCGAAACCAAGGCGCTTCCTGAAATGATGGGGAACTTTCACTATATTCCCTGTGTTCCCTATGGAGCGCCTGGAACGAAAATATATTCTAACAATGGCAGAACCCTATTTAGCCGATGGGTTCAGAATTGTCTTACTTGGAAATCATGGGAGTTTGGCGGTAGGCGCATCGGTGGAAGATGCAATGAACGTAGTGGAAGCATGTGAGTCTATCGCAGAACAAACACTCATTGCAAAATTATATTCTGGGCGGGGAGAAGCCGCTGCATTCGGATGAAATCAGTCGGTTTTTTTGAAATATACAAAGAAAAATCGCGAGCGTAGAAGGATAAAAAGAATGAAATATGCGATAGCGGTAGATCTCGGCGCCAGTAGCGGGAAAATGGCAATTGGACATCTGGAAAAAGAAAAAAAATAGTCATTGATGAATATCGGAATTTTTGTGAATCGGCCAGTAGATATTGGAACAGCGCTGTATTGAGGGCGTTTTTCTCCTTGTACAACTCGGTTCTGGATGGCCCTAACATATTTTCAAAAAAATATGGTGGAACAAAAGACTGTTGGAATTGATACATGGGGAGCGACATTTGGATTGTTGGATGCGAAAGGCCGACTGCTGGAACCGGTATATCATTATCGTGATAGAAGAACGGTCGATGTCATGGAAAAGCTCTATAAAAATATAGATGCAAAGATGTTATTCCAATGGACGGGGTGTCAATGTAATCGGACATATACCTTGCCTCAGCTTTATGAGTATGTGATAGAACAGAATCCTATACTAAAATTCACATCTGGACTTTTGCTTTTACCGGACTTATTGGGATACTTTCTGACTGGAAATGCTTTGACAGAAACAACGATAGCGGGAACAACGGGATTGTTAGAAAAAAGCATGGATAAGTGGAGTGAAAGAGTGATTGAGAAGTATGAGATTCCAAGGACCATATTTGGAACCCTCGAGCACTCTGGCGTTTCGAAGGGACGATTGAGGAAGGATGTAATCGCTGACACAGGCGCAGACATGGAGGTGCTTACAGTAGCAGAACACGATAGCGCTTCGGCGGTACTTGCAATTCCTAAGCTGAAAGAAGGAGATTTATATATCAGCATAGGCACGAATATCAGTATGGGGGTTGAAACCAGTAAGGCAAATACATCAGACCCAGCCTTTTTATTCGGGGTTAAAAAAATACCGCAGGTTTTGGGGGCAGGACTATTGTTTATCGAGATTTTTCAGCGTGTTGGCATTTGAATGAATTCATTAGAACGTGCCGGGGAGAAGGAAAAGGATTATTCGTTTGAACAGATTGTAGGGATGGCAGAGGGAGATGCATGTACAGGGCCTTGGATAGATGTAGAAGATCTTGATCTCTGCAAGGCGGGCGGAAATTATAAGGAGCGGATCAATCTTTTCTTAAGCAGGACCAATCAGAAAAGGAATATCGGAAGATTATGAATTTGTAAATTGCATTCATCAAAGTATTGCAATGAAGGTGAAACATTATAAAGAGGCGTTTCAAGAAATCGGCTTCTCATGCGGATCCATCTACGCGATTAGTGGAGGAACAAATAACACGAAACTGATGCAATGCATATCCGATGTTCTTGGAGAAGAGCTGAATGCCGGAATACCCTATGCATCTCTAAATGGAAATTTATTGGCACAAATTTATGTGCAAGAGAGCATGACAGAGATACATGCATTACGAGACATAGCGGGAAATTCATTCGAACTTAGAAAAATATCTGCCGCGTAATAGACAAGATTGGCATGAGAATTATTTGAAATATGAAGAAATTATGAGGCACAGTGCCTTGTAAACAATCATACACTTCATACGGAGGATACGTTATGAGAAAAAGATTAACAGCACTATTCGCATCCGCTGCCATTGCGATTTCAGTCGTAGGCATGGTAGGGTGCGGAGGTGCAGCAAAGACGGACAAGGCTGATAATTCGAAATCAGAAGCAGCAACTCAATCATCTTCACAGAGTAGCCAGACAGGTGATGTGTCAGACGGAGACGAAGTTACTCTTACAATGTGGACATGGTCTCCCATCACAAGAACAGCGCAAAAAGATGATCAAGGCCTTTGAAGAGAAAAAAATCCAAAGATCCACATAGAATATACGAATTATAATTACAACCCAGAGTATCTGCAAGCGTTATCGGCGGCTGCAGCATCAGATAATTTGCCGGATATTATCGGGTTACAGCCCGGATCTCTGACGCAGACGTATAAGGATTATCTTTATGATTTCACCAATGATGCGGTGAAAACCTGGGGAGATGACTGGGATAAGGTTTACGATAACATCACGCAGAAACAGCTCACATTGGGAAATAAGGAAGATGACAGCAGTCATTGTATCCTCCCCATTGAGACACAGGATATTTATGTGGAATATAATAAGGCCCTGTTTGATAAGCTTGGCATCAAAAAAAGCCGACCACGTATGAAGAACTCGTAAATGCAGCGAAAGTCCTAAGAAAAGATGGGTATGCTCCCTTGTTTTTTTGGCGGAGCAGACGGATGGCAGCATGTTAATTTGCTGATCATGTGTGCGTCCCAGGTTGACAAAAATCTCTTTGATGACTGTCAATACGGAAAGCAAAAGTGGACAGACGATAAAATGAAATCAGCTGTGGAAAATTATAAAAAGCTTTTCGATGATGGAGTGATGCAGGATGGGTCCCTATCTTCTACCAGCTATAGTGATGGAACAAATTTGTTTTTGGCTGGACAGGCAGGCATGATGTTATTGGGATCTTGGTGGCCGCAGGAGTATACCGCAGAAGAGGTTTCTGACACAGTCGCAAACTGGGATTTTGATTACTTTTACTTACCGGCTATCTCGAAGGGGTCAATGCTGCGCAGCCTATCGGTGGGATGGACTTTGGCTATGGGATCACCAAAAACTGCAAGAATAAAGAGGCGGCATGGAAAGCGCTGGTTAGCTTTGCCACCAAGGAAGGTGCGCAAGAGATCGCCAATGATATGAACAACCATCTGTCTTACCCTGATATCAATCCGGATACTTCCAAAATGGTAGATAGAGCTGGACTGCAAAAGAGCAACGGATGAGTTCAACAGATCTGGTAAAGACATTGCAGGAGGTTTGGTAAATCAAAGAATCAGCAACCCCAAAATTGAGACTGCAGTGCAAGAGGCTATGCAAGGTCTGGTAGGTGGAACATTTACGGTAGAGCAGGCGACTCAGCATATCCAGGATGTACAGAATTCACTTTCGGAATAAATGAAGTAGAAGAGATCCAGAGCCTTCGTGAGGTCATGAGGGCTCTGAGATTTAAGGAATTGCATGATGAATACAAAACGTAGAAAAGCGAAGAGAATCAATTATGTAGGTTATCTTTTTCATTTTTTTCCATCCATGTTCTTTTTTTGTCTCTACATCCTCTATCCCGTATTCTTTGTTGTTAAAAATGGTCTGTATGAGTGGTCAACATTAAGCAATATGAAATTGGTTGGACTTGCCAACTTCAGCAAATTGCTAAGTGATCATGTATTCTGGCAGGCAATAAAAAAATTCTTTCATTTGGATTCTCACGACGGTTCCGGTCCAGGCAATTCTTGGATTTTTTTGTTGGGATTTGCAATTGAAGAGAGGATTAGAACTTCCGGGAAGCTAAGAGGAACATTTTATCGGACATTATATTTCATCCCCGTGGTTACTTCAGTGACGGTGGTAGCAATTATCTTTAGCAAGATCTTCCAACCATATCAGGGGATTATTGGGTATTATTTGTCTAAGTGGTTTGGCATGGCACCAACCATTAATATTCTGGGGCATGAAAAGACAGCGCTGGTTGGTCCAATTCTTGCCAATATTTGGGAGTGGACGGGATGGTCGATGATTATGTATATTGGCGGGCTTTCACAAATTCCGATTGAAATTGTGGAATCTGCGAAGATTGACGGAGCAGGAACAATGAGACAGATGATTCATGTTTATTTGCCTATGCTCACACCTGTTCATAAATCGTTGCTTATGTTGGGGGTTATAGGGTCGTTACAAACATATGCTCTAGTGAATGTGATGACAAATGGGGGGCCGAATCATGCAACAGAAATGCCGGGGACTTATATTTTTTTAAAGGGATTTAAGGAGGCCCAGATGGGATACGCATGTGCTGTTTCGGTAGCTGTCTTATTGTTTGCGCTGATGATCACCTTCATCCAAGTGAAGTTCTTAGGATCTGGAGATTTCATGAATAAAGAGAGGAATTGAACAAATGAGACACAGATATGGGAGGCAGCAATTACATGTGGGATGGAATATTTTTTTGCTTATTTTTGCTATTCTTTGTGTTCTCCCTTACTTTATTCAGCGAGTCTTTCGCTGCGCACGCAGAATTCAATTTATGATCCGCGTTTATTTGTGACGGATTTGACTTTGAATAACTATGTGAAGGCGGTCCTGGATAATCCTACGTTGTTAAATAATTTTATAGCCAGTTTAACCATCGCTCTGACAGCGACCCTGGCTACAGTGGTATGTGCATCTATGGCGGTGTTTGGGTTCTCTCGAAAAAAATGTTTACGGAAAGGTAGTTCTCTATAATTTAATATTGATGACATTGATGGTTCCGTTGAGTTCCCTTGTAATACCGATCACGCAGCTTAACAGCAGACTGGGTTTTCTTGATCATTATTCTGGTCTTATTTTTTTCCGTATATTGCATTAAATATTCCATATGCAGTTACGATATTGCAAGGATTTATGATGGGAATCCCACATGAATTAGAGGAAGCGGCCGTTATTGACGGATGTAATAATCCCCAACTATATGTGAGGATAGTATTACCGCTGTTGAAGCCGGGAGTCGTTGTCGTTTCCATCTGGACCTTTTTAACATGTTGGAACGAATTTTTTTGGCACTTTGCACCATGACAAAGGCTACAACAAAGACTCTTCCCTTAATCGCCCAACAGTATAAAGGGGTATATAACAGTCAACCGGGAATCTTATTTGCTATTTTGGTTATTATCTCTATTCCAATGTTTGTTTTTCTATTCTCTGGTGCAGACGCAATTTGTTAAGGGAATGACGGCTGGCGCTGTTAAGGGTTAATACATGGAAAAAGAGTTTGAAGTAGACAAAATGTTTGATCAAGCTATGCGCGGATTTGTTGATAGCCATAATGACAAAAATATGTTGTTTGCCTTCCGAGTATGGATTTGGTATCTACAAAAGACGCATATTAGATGATAACGTTCGTATTATTGTAAAATGGTGGGGGTGGCTATGGACCCATGTGGCTCGGTCTATTAGGAGAGGGGCTACCCGATGCCACCATAAGCGGTTATTTGAATGCTGCGCCAAATGCATACATTATCTATGAAATGGGAAAAAAGATTGCAGGAAGGAAAGGAGTGCTGTTACTCACAAACAACTTCATGGGTGATTATTTAAATAATGATATGGCGTTGGAGTTGCTTGCACATGAGGGGATTCCGGCGAAAGCGATATATGTCACGGACGATATTTATAGTTCAGATAAAACAAGGCCTTTAGAGCGAACGGGTTTAATAGGAATCGGGCAGATCTGTAAAATTGCTGCCGCAGCTGCTTCTTCGGAAATGAGTTTGGATGCTGTATATCAGCTGTGCTTTGCGACTAATAGGAGAATTAGATCCTTGTCGATGCTGCTTCAGGGAGAAAGATTCCTGCTAGGAAAGGGAATTGCGGGTGAACCGGAAAAAGAAGTCATTACGTGTAACTCGAGAAAAGAAATTGCACGCTGCATGATTAGGCGTTTGTTAGATGATTATGGAGAGAATAATTATAGAAATGTATATATTTCGTTGAGTGTCAACAGGGTAATCAGTTATGTGGAATCATATAGCTGGCTGTTTTATTTGCGTGAGGCGCTAGATAAAGAGGGATCGGTATTTTAGGCAGCGCCTGTGGAACGTATTTGGATGTATATGGTGGGCCGGGGATGATGGTATCACTCGTTTTTGGCAATGAGGAGATCAATCCATATCTCAAAGTAGTAAGTGGAAATGGATTTGAAATATAGGTAATAAGGATGGAGTATCTAAGTGCAAAAACAATGAAGTTGATGATTGAAAATGCAGCCACTGCTATTATAGGCAGCGAGCCCTATTTGACGGATATTGATAAAAAAATCGGAGATGGAGATCACGGCATCGCGATGCAAAGAGGATTTGCAGCGGTAAAACAAATGCTTCTCTTAGCAGATACACGATATATGGATGACTTGCTGTATCAGACAGGGTGTCGAGTTGCTCAAGACGATGGGCGGAGCATCAGGGGTTATTTTTGGCACAATGTTTGTTGGCGGGATTCAGAAAATACCTCATTCGGAAAGTGTGTCTGCGGTACAGTTGTGCAACTACTTTAAATGTGGAGAAACCGAAATTGAACGGAGGGGAAGGAGTGGGCCAGGGCAGAAAAACAATGTTGGATGCATTGTGTCCGGCTTGCGAGGCAATGAAGGAATATGTACTGTCAAATTGCGATGTGGTGGGGATGTTTGCGGAAGCCGCCAGCGCGGCAAAACGCGGAGTTGACACAAGTAGATACCTCAAACCGTTGAAAGGAAGAAGCCGGAATTTTGATGTCTGCGCACTAGGAATTCCGGACCCGGGAGCAGTATCTACCAGCATTATTTTCACATCATTTTATCATAGTTTGTTAGGAGATCAGGAGGAGCAATGAGTCTGGTAAGGGTGGATCAACTTCTTAAAATGGCACAGGCCAGCAATACAGCGATTATCGCATTTATTTGTATTGATTATAATATGGTAAAGTCGGTGATAAGGGCAGCAGAAATAAATCAAAAACCGGCTATCGTTATGCTGCTACCAGAGCATGTTACAAAAAAATCAGGCCCCGGATATGCATAGCTTTGTTGCCATGACAAAACATCTGGCGCTGAATTCGGAGGCGGTCATCGCATTACATTTGGATCATAGCTTTGAGGAACGACAGATTAACGAAGCCATCCAAGCGGGATTTACCTCGGTGATGTTTGATGCATCTAAAGAGGACTTAGATACAAATATCCGTAGAGTCAGAGAAGTTGTAGCATATGCTCATAGCAAAAAAATGTGGTTGTGGAGGCCGAATTAGGAGCAATTGGGCTGGCTAAGGAAATGGTGTCACAAAGGGTAGATTACTATACGGATCCAGAAGCCGTTGCGTATTTTGTTCAGGAGACGCAGGTGGATTCATTGGCTATTGCGATCGGAAATGCACACGGGGACTATCCCATGCCGCCTAAACTTGATTTTGAGAGGTTGAATGAGATTCAACAGGTTACGAGGATTCCTTTAGTGCTCCATGGAGGAAGCGGTATTCCGGACGACCAATTGGAGAAAAGCATTCTCGCATGGGATCCGTAAATTTAATTACGGAACAGATGTCCTGAACTGCTATGATGATGCAATAAGGAGATACCATAATATGCATCAACCGCCTCAAAGTCTGGATTTGTTGGGTATACCGGAATTTGTGCAGAATCAGATGATAAAGCTGATTGGCAAAAAAAATGGAATTATGTAAAATATTGAGCGAATGACGTATACTGTTGATGGAAGAGGATGATGGTGGCGCATGGAATAATCGTGTTTTCTGGTCAATTAGGACAATACGGAAATGGTGAATAAAAAAAGAATTATCAATATAATAAAAATACTTTACCTGATACGCACGAATCCTAATGTATCAAAAAATGTGATTAAACGAATTACCTCATATAGCATGACCACCATAACAGGGGTGGTGTCTGAATTAATTAAAAGTGAATGTATATATGAAGAGGTCTGTGAAGATCCTCGCGTTGGAAGGAGGCCGGTTTGGCTAAGAATTAACCCGGATTACGGCTATTTCATTGGAATAGAATTCAATCGTCGCCAACTTTGTTGTGCTGTTTTAAATTTCAAGCTAGAAAAAATTTATTATAACTCATGTTCCATTTCGGATGATCAAAAAAATGTAGATAGCATTTTGGAATTGCTGATTGGTAACGTACAAGACGCAATGAATGCTCTCAAAGAGAATGCAAAGAAGATAATTGGGATTGGGATAGGAATACCGGGCTACATCAATCAATCGGAGGGAATGGCACTATCATATAATCACTTTGATAAATGGAAAAATGTTCCTATTAGGGAGATCGTACAAAATAAATTTCATCTACCGTGTTATATAGATAATAATGTGAATGTGATGATATATCCTTACAAATGGCTCAAATATAACGGTAGATGTGAGGATATGTTGTTTATATCAGTCAGAACCGGGGCAAGGGTGATACCCGTGATTCGGAATCAACCCGTAAAGAGCTCAATGGAATATGCGGGTGAAATAGGTCATATAAAGGTACACAATGCCAGCCGTCTGTGTTCATGCGGGCGCTTCGGATGCCTGAATTCGGAAATTTCTGATGTAGCGGTTATCAATAAGATAAAGGAAGGCATGAGTATAGGGGAGTTTAATTATATTACCTCTAAATACGGGAAGGACGTTCATCCTTCTATTGAAAAGTTTATTGAAGCTGTAATGGCGAATGATGCGGACGCAATTAAACTGCTTGAACGGTCTGCAATGTATTTGGGACAGGTGCTTGCAGCCTTAATCAATATTTTTGCGCCTAAAAAGGTGGTGATCTATGGAATCTATGCACCCGTCGGAGATTTGTTTATTCGACAGCTGAAGGACTACACCTCTCCTTTTACAATAGAAAAAAACTTCCGCCGCGTAAGTATGAGAACATCAACGTTTGGCCCTGAGCTGGGAGCCATGGGGGCCGCAATTCTGGTAATGGAAGAAGTGTTTGCATTTGCCGATGAGGTTGAAGTAGGGGATTGATAGGTGGATCAGATCCATCATTCATCGCTACGATACAGCGTTCCAATGCTTCTGAATATCCCATTCGATAAAATGTATGAGCTATATCTGATGTGACCGGTATTTGCGAGGAGTGATGGTGCAATATTTTTTTAAATACGGTACTGAAATAATTGCTGGAAGAAAAGCCGAGGGAGTATGCCAAATCCGTAATGCTGATATCGGTTTCCGTTAGCTTGTGTTTGGCATATTCTATTTTTGCAAAGCGATATATTCTGCGGGTGTAATTCCAGTTTCACTTCGGAATTTGGATTTAAATCGAGAGAGTGAGTATCCGGAAACACAAGCAAGATCCTTTAAACGGATATTTTCGCTTAGATTTTTCTCGAAGATAGGAGATGGATTTGCTGATGCCTGCATCCATGGTAAGAACCTTCGCTTCTTCCGTTGGAGTTAAATAGGGCAGGCTGTAGAGAAAAGTAGAAAAGAAATTGCAAACCAACTGCGATGGAAGTCTCCTTCAAATCAGAAAAAAAGTTGAACGCCCTGTCGCAGGTATTGTATGTGTGACGTCCCCATTTTTATATTGCCGATATGGAAGGTGCGCAAGTTGGTGATAAAGGATATTGCTATAATGCTTATTTAAGCCCAGGAGAGCATCAGGATTTTTCAGGATCAGTTGAAAACCATAGAATTCACAAGGGTGCTGATTGTTCTGAATATTTCCGTGATGTTCGAATGGGTGAGTGAAGAGCAGCTCATTTCCGGTGCAAGTATAAGAATTATATTTATCGCCGGATTTAATTTGTGTTGTGCGTTGCCCCTTGACAAGACAATGGAATTCCATAATATCCGTATGGTAATGAATCGGTTTTGGTGGCGGTGCCGCATTGAAATTCCAGTAGGTTAAATTACCAAGACTAGGGACCAGATGTTTTTCTTGAGTGATAGTCTTATTTTTCTTTGGTCCAAGAGTACTCATCAAATAATTCTTCAAGAGTGTTTTTCCATAAAAAAACCCCATAAGATCTGTTTGAAAAATATAGTCAGAAATAGAAAAATGAAATTAGTGCTCCTCTAAGATATTATTTTATACTTTTGCAGATAATGCAAGGAAAAGTATAAAATCGTATCACGGCTTTTTGAACGCAATTCAAAACATAAATTCTATATAATCCAAATGTGAACTTGATTTGTAAGGTGATATAAGCGGAGGGGCAATATGGCAGACGGGAAATGCTGTGCAAGAGGCGTGTGGCCGGTGATGGTCACCCTTTTACAGAAGACAACCGGATTGATTATAACGGCGTGGAAAAAAATCATTGAATGGTATGACAAAAATGGGGGTGGATGGGATCTTTGCAGTCTGCCAATCCAGTGAAATGTTTGAGCTTGATGCAGAAGAGCGATTCGAACTGGGAAAGTTCGTCATGGAACATGCGCCTAAACATATGTCGGTTGTTTGTTCTGGTCATGTGGCGGAAAAAGTGGAAGATCAGATTAGAGAAGCGCAGCGGATGATTGACGCCGGTTGCAAAGAGTACGTTTTTATTTCCAACCAATTGGCGAAGGAAGATGAGAGCGAGGATGTTGTCAAAAGACGAGTGGAGTACTTACTGAATCATATTCAAGCAGATGGTTTTGGCATTTATGAGTGTCCATATCCGTATAAAAGGGTGCTTTCTGCAGAGCTCTTAAGGTGGCTGGCTCTAACCGGAAAATTCAAATTTTTGAAAGATACTTGTTGCGATGTATTGCAGCTAAAGGCAAAGGCTGATGCGGTACGGGGAACAGGACTGAAAATTTATAATGCAAATGGTGCAACGCTGCTACAGTCATTGAAAGATGGATGCGCAGGTTACTCAGGTGTTATGGCGAATTTTTTATCCGGATCTGATTAGCTATCTGGTGAAGAATTTCGAGGATGATAGCGAGATCATAGATGAGTTGATGGACTTTATTGGGGCGGCATCTACGATTGAATATCAGTGTTATCCGGTGAACGCCAAATATTATTTGCAACTGGAAGGACTTCCGATTACAACGAAGTCCAGAAAGCAGAACGATCGATTGCTTACGGCAAGCAAAAAAATTGGAGGTTGAACAATATAAAAGGGTGACAGAAAGGTTTAGAGCATATTTTTGTGAGAAGGTTCAGCGGTAAAAGGCTCCAGAAATCCCGACCAAATCATGAAAGATTCGATAGCAAAGGTAAATTTGTCCGCATGGAAAGACCGGTTTTTGAAGCAGGAATAACATACGATAAGGATACGATTCCAGAAATGGATGGAGTTGTAACAGATACGTTTCATCTGTGGTACCGGGTTCTATGGTATATCGCTGCAATTGTCATGATCTTATTTGGTTTGCTATATGGTATTGAAAAGCCGATTTCCATGGTGTTTTTTTGTATAGGCTCTCTGCTTCTTGCTATTACCCGTAAAATACCAAGTCGTGTTGGAGCACTGATTTTGCATGCAATGAGAGGAAAAGAATTAACCATGGGATATCAGTTTTTCCGCAATCATATGGTGTGCACCATAGGAAATCAGGAGACGAGGTACGATTATACAGACTTTATTCATATCGTCGAATCTGGGAATTATCTCTATTTATTTGTGACCAAGAGTACAGCGTGTATGATTGATGCTTTAACGGTTCATCCTCAGCCAGAAAGATTTAAAGACTTTATAGAGGAGAAGACAGGGAAGAGTTGGAGTTTTTCCCATGCGAAGGGAGCATTATAATCTGCTAGTGATTTTGGGCAACTTACTACATCAAAAAATAAAAGCATAGGATACATAAAAATAGATAGAGAGTTTTGAGATGAATTTGCATGGAAAAAGGAGGTTTGGCGTTGCAATCTAAAAACAGCCTTATCAAGGTCATTGTAAAGCTAGACAATATGCTAGGCAGTTTCATTAATATGATGGCGGTATTGCTTCTAACCTTTATTTTCATCCTGGGGTTGGCACAAGTCTTCTGGCGATTTGTTCTGAACCATCCGATTGTTTGGTCGGAGGAAATGATTCGGTTGACGTATGTGTGGATCTGTTATTTGGGATGGATTATCGCAGAACGGGCTGACTCGCATATTCGTATTACGGCACTTTCCAATCGTTTACCTCGAGAAATGCAAAAGTGGTTGCAGGTTCTTTGTCACATTCTGACGATTCTGTTTTCTATTCTTATGGTTTTTTATGGGATCCGTTTGGTTGGTGCGGGGGCAAAGCGAACAGCGGTATCCTTCCCGATGAATTATGCCATCGTTTATTTGATGGGGCCGATATGTAATTTCCTGATTTGTTGTTATGAGATAGCTAGAATTGCAGAATGTATTGTCATAGGACCAAGAGACTATTCGGATAAGAAAGGAGAAGAGGAACAATGACGCTGACATTGATTTTGTTTATGGTTCTCTTATTTACGGGGCTTCCTCTTTACGTCAATCTTGGTTTGGTGTCTTTTCTGTATATATTTCAGTCGGGAAGTGACCCTATGGTTGTCGTGCAGAGAATTACACAAGCAGGCAATTCGTTTACCATGCTGGCGGCTCCATTTTTTTATTCTGATGGGAAATCTGATGAATACAGGAGGAGTTACTACAAAGCTGTTTACTTTTTGCGAATACTATTGTTGGGACGGTTCCGGGTGGTATGGGACATGCAAACATTATCTGTTCCATGATGTTTGCGGGAATGTCAGGGACTGCAGTGGCAGATGCGGGTGGCCTTGGCAACATAGAAATTCAAGCCATGAGGGATGTGGGTTATGATGATGATTTTTCATGTGCAGTGACTGCGGCATCATCTGTATTGGGACCGATTATTCCTCCATCCTTACCGATGGTTATCCTATCGGTTACCGTGGGAGCATCAACCGGACGATGTTTTGTGGGCGGTATTATGCCCGGAATCTTAATGGCGCTTACGATGGGGATCATGGTCAGCTACTACGCACACAAGCGACATTATCCAAGAAATCCCAGACCGACGAAAGCAGTACTATGGAAGGCTTTTCATGAAGCAATTTGGGCGCTTCTTGCACCGGTTATCCTTTTTGTGGCGATCTATACGGGAATTGTAACGACAACAGAGGCAGCTATCGTCGCATCATTGTACGCGCTAATCATAGGCTTGTTTGCTTATCAGGGATCTTAAGGTGAAGGATTTGCCCCGAGTTATGATGATGACCTGCGAGACTACCGGAGTTGTTCTTGCAATCGTCATGACAGCGAATATTTTTTTGGTTATATTCTAACGGTTGGACAGATTCCGCAGATGATTTCAACAACACTGACCATGATTCATAATAAATATGTTTTCTTAATTGTTGTAAATTTGTTCCTCCTATTTGTCGGATGTTTTTATGGAAGGGACGGCGGCCATTTTGATACTGGGGCCGATTTTTAATTCCATGCATGACCCAGATGGGTGTATCAGAGGTACAGGCTTGTCTGATTATGATTTTAAATCTAATGATAGGTGTCATTACGCCACCAATAGGAGTTGTCCTTTACGTTACATCAAATGTGGCAAAAAGTTTCTGCAAACAGGGTGATCAAGGCAACGGCACCATTTCTTATTCCGCTGTTTATTACGTTGATGATAGTTACCTTTGTGCCCGCAGTTACAAACTTCCTGCCGGATTTAATTTATAAGGGGATGTGAATTTTGTCAAAAATAAACCATCCATTTTAGAGATAGAGAAAAGGCAATGTGAAGAACATGATTTTACTATAAATCACGTAAAAAAAGGAGGAAAAAAATGAAGAAGAGGTTAGCACTAGCGTTATCGATTGTGATGTCAGTTGGATTGCTTGGAGGATGTGGATCATCTGCGAGCACAACGGGAGCGGAGAAGGAAGCATCCGTAGCATCCAGTGCGGCAGAAACGTCGGCAGTGGCAGAAGGAAACACTGGAAAAAAGAAAGAATTGAAGTGGGGATCGGTCGGGACACAGACTACACTTCGCGAGCAGGCGATGGCAAAGGCAATTGAAGAAATTAATGCCAAGGCGGAAGGAATACACATCACCGGATATTATGACTCTACACTGGGGGGTCCCAGGATCTTGTAGAAGGAATCCAGGAAGGCATGGTTGATTTTTATTACGGAAGGACCGGCACAGTTTGGTTCATGGATTCCTAAAGCTGCGCAGGTAGAAGCTCCATTTCTGTGGAAAAGTGTCGAACACATGACCACGACCATGAATGGAGAGTATCTTGAGGAAATGGACAAACTGTTTACGGAAAAGGTTGGAGTCCATATTCTTGGAACTCTTTACTATGGTACGCGCCAGTTGACAACAAAGAAGCCGGTTAAAACCTTGGCTGATTTAAAAGGAATGAAAAGTTCGGGTACCGGAGACGGATCTATATGTCAAAAATGGTACAGTCTTGGGGAGCGGCGGCAACGCCAATGAATATAAATGAATTGTATATGGCATTGCAGACCGGGACGGTAGATGGGCAGGAGAATCCACTTCCGACTTTCGAAGCACAGAAGTTTTATGAAGTAGTAAAAAATATCACTTTAACCAATCACATTATTTGTCCGTCCATGATGTTTGTGAATCTGGACACATGGAACAGCTTGTCCAAAAAAGATCAAGAGGTGGTTCAGGCTGCGGTTAAAAAAACGCGATAGAATGGGAAGATCAAGCTGTCCTGGATGCAGAAAAAGAACTTCAGGATAAAATGACAAAAAGAATATGGCTGTACAGTGATCACTCCGGATGATAGTATTCGTGAAGCTACGATTCCCGCTATAAAACCTCTTATTGAGGATTGGGACAAGATTCAGTCGTATGCAAAAATAACTACGCAGGTTAAAAACATAGTGATAAAACCGGGATTTCTGTTTTGTGCAGTAGTCCCGGTTTTTGAAAGTCTTAGAATATCGAACTGATTTACGGAAGAAAAAAACGTTAAGAGTAAGAGATAGAAAGCATGAATACAAGCAAGAAAAAAAGGAGTTGATCTATGAATACCCACCCAAAAAAATATTGGTTGTCGGCAGTTTTGTGATGGATACGATTACCAGCACCGAAGTGTTCCCCGCAGCGGGACAGACGGTGCTGGGGTATCATTATACAACGGCGCCCGGAGGGAAGGGGGCAAATCAGGCAATGGAGGCGGCGCTTCTTGGCGCAGAAGTGACAATGGTGGGAAAGGTTGGCACGGACGCTTTCGGAGACCGGATGATTGAGTCCCTGAAAAGTGCGGGCGTGGATGTATCCCACGTGTTTAGAACCGACGATGGAACATCTAGCGGAATTGGCAATGTCATGATTACGACGCAGGACGGAAAAGCACTGAATAACAGGATTATTGTGATTCCGGGAGCCAATCATAAGTTGACCGTGGATGAAGTTGCCTTTTTTTGGAGAATACGATTGAAGATTACGATATGGTGATGCTGCAGTTTGAGATACCCATGGAAGTGAACTGTGCAGTAGCGGAATACGCACATCGGAAAAAAAGTACCTGTCATGCTGAACCCGGCACCGATTGCGCAGATTCCGGAGGATCTCATGAAGAATATTACCTACCTTTCTCCCAATGAGACGGAAGCAGCGGAGCTTTTTGGATTGTTTTGTCAGAAACGAGAATGAGTCGGTGAGCGAACAGGCTGTCGAAGAGATCAAGAAGGCGATGAAACGCAAGGGTCTAAAAAAACTTCTGCTGACGCTCGGAGATGCGGGAGCCATGATGATAGAGAATGAGAAAGCCTTGCTGATTCCCGGTGTTCAGGGAATAGCGGCAGTGGATCCGACCGCGGCGGGAGATTCTTTTGTAGGAGCGTTTTGCACGGCCAAGGTGGCAGGTCTTACGGATGTGGAAGCCATTTCTTTTTCCAACATGATTGCGGCTAGGACGGTTTCTCTTATGGGAGCACAGCCCAGTCTCTCCTCGTTGGATCAGGCGATTGCATTTCATCAGCAGGCGGGACGCGATACCGCGATTTTGGAAAAAGTAAAGGAGATTTTAAAATGACGACTGAAGGAGCAAAGGCACTGCAGGTGTTTGAAGATGCGGTTAGGCAGCAGGTGGAATATACGCTACATACAGCAGACCAAGATGCGATTGGCAAAGCGGCAGAAATCATCCAGGCATCTATCAGGCAGGAGGACGCCTTCATGTGACCGGTATCGGAAAGCCGGGGCATATTGCCGGATATATTGCGAGTCTGATTACCTCGACCGGAACACCGGCATATTTTTTTGCATGGGACGGAGGCGGTTCACGGCTCCAGTGGTCAGTTGGTGGCGGGAGATGTAGTAATCGCGATTTCTAACAGTGGAAATACGGATGAAATGATGGCAACGGTGTTTTGTGCGCAGGATAACGGATGCAAGATCATCGGCGTCACGGGAAATGCGAAGAGCCGACTTGCCGGGGCATCCGATGTGGTTCTTTTAGCGGATGTGGTTCCGGCAGGGGAGGGAGGCCCGTTAAACCGCGCACCCAGAAATTCCATTCTGGCAGAGACCTTGGTCATGCAGATGTTGTCTGTTGTCTTGCAGGCGGAGGCGCATGTGACGCCGGAGGAATATGTCAAGCATCATCCGCATGGTGCGCTGGGAAAACTGAGAGAGGATGAAAGATAAGTGAGGAAGGAAATGTAGACAGGCGGGAGCCGGGAGAAAGATGATTATAGACAGCCTGAAGAACATTGCGCAGTATAAGATGATTCCGGAATTAAGCAGAGCGATCGATTCTATCGTGCAGGGGAATTGGAAAGAGTTTCCGCTTGGCAAAACGGAACTGGATGGAGAGCACCTGTTTGTCTACATGCAGGAATATGACAGCAAGGAGGCGAAAGAGGTGAGGGAGAGTCACACCGCAGATACATCGATCTCCAATGTGTGCTTTCCGGCGAGGAGATCATAGGTTACCAGATGCTGGAGGGACAGGAGGTACTCGAGGAAATCCCGGAGAAGGATATTGTATTTTATCCGAACACAGGCATGACGAAGCTGCGGATGAAGGCCGGTATGTTTGCGGTGTTTTTCCCCGGTGAAATTCATGCCCCCTGCCAGATTTTGGGACAGAGGGAAAGAGTCAAAAAGCAGTTTTTAAGATAGAGTGTCCGACAGACTCAAAGATCGTAATGTGTCCATAAGCTGATGATCTTCACGGTCTGCGCTTTCTTTAAAACTTCATAAACAAGACGGTGTTGAATATTGATCCGTCGTGAATAGGCTCCCTGTAAAGCACCCTGTAACTTTTCATAGGGCGGTGGTGTTTGATAAGGGTTTACACGGAGCACTTCTATAAGCGCCTTCGCCTTTTTATCTAATTTTGCTGCTTTCAGCTTCGGGATGTCGCTTGCCGCTTTTTTTGTGTAAACGATGGAATAAGCTACCATTGCACCTCGTTTTCTGGCAAGCATTCATCCAGTGGCGTATGCAGACCTTCTATTATTTTTTCTTTCATATCCGGAACAGAGGAAAGATACAGCGTTTCCATCAGTCCGTTATAATCTTCTTCACTAAGAACGACAGCATTACCATCCTTCGTAAGGATATGGACAGGCTCATTATAGCGAATGGTCTGTTCTAGCAAGGAAAAAATATTTTTTCTGAAATTCGTAATATTCGTATGAAACATTTTGCCCACCCCTTGTTTTGAATGTTACATGTATCGAAAAGAACCGGAATTACTAGGCGGTAGCTTTTTTTACCAACTGTAGATAATGTACACTATAATGTACATCATCCAACTTGTCAATGCAGCAAATACGCAAGGTTTGACAATCCTGCCCTGATCGGTAAAGATGGAACAGGAAACAACCGCAGGAAAGGGAGAGGAGATGGAGCAAGAAGTACAGCGGTCCTACTGGATTGATGCCGCGAAACTCGTGGCAATCCTGGGAGTCCTGGTCGATCATACACAGAACGTGCTATATAGCAATCACCGCATCGCCGACTGCTCCTATTATAGCGTCGGCTTATTTATCTTCCTCATGGGAGTGACCGGGTACGGCTCCTACAGCAGATATCAGGGAAGCGTCCCGGAAAAGTTAAAAAAGAATTTTTGGAAAATCGCAAGACCGTATCTGGTGGCAACCTTTATCTTCAGCATTGCGTTGGACGGGCGGTTTACTTTTCTTGCCTTTTGGAAGCGACTTCTGTATTTCAATGCAAGCGCACCGTTCTATTATGTGGCTCTCTATCTGCAGCTGATGGCGGTTATCCCTGTCTTTGCAGCTCTGTTGCGCATGACTTCAACGAAAAAGGGTGGGATTTTCCTAGAAATGCTTGTCTTAGGTGCGACCGTCATTCTCTCCGTTTGGACCACCAACCATTCCAATATTCTGGATATTTATGGCGGGGAGGCAGACTTCTCGGGGAAGTTATCTGATCCTGTGCTATCTTGGGATGCTCTTTGGAAAGTACCGGTCCGGGATCTCCGTGAAGCCACCGGTGGCCATCCTTGCATGGATTGCAGGTATCTGCATCACCCTGGAGTGGGGACTCGATATGGCAGGCCGTTCGTACTGGCTGGAGCGATATCTTCCGATTGGAGACGGGCGGAATCCTCCCGGGTTTGGCCTCGGGCTGTACGCAGTATTCATGGCGATCACGCTGTATTTCATGGAAAAAGCCCTATCTTTCAGCCCTGGGCTCACCCGGGCGTTTCGGCTTGTTTCTGCACTGGGGAAGCATACCATATATATCTTTTTATACCACCGCCTGTTTTTGGATTTCCTCTTGCCGTCCTTTTTCCCGCAGTCGAATATCTGGCTCATGCGCGTGGGATATTTTGCCAGTATGATAGGCGGTTCGATGGCGATCGAATGGCTTTGCAAGCAGCTTCCCTTGCGTGTAAAAAAGGTCTATTCCCTGCACCGCACGTCGTAGTTCGACGTTTTCCCAAAGAAATGCAGGAAGAAATGATTCGCCCGTAATGGAAAATAGCTTTTTTTCATTTTTAGAAAAGTGGTACAAGTACCTAAAACCTAAAATGAGCTCTTGACTATTTCCTTCCTATTACGCATACTTTAGAAAAGTGGTAAAAATACCAAAAATCTAAAATGGAGCTGAGATATGGAAATTAAAAGAGATAGATATCTTAACAAACTGATTGCCAAAAAGAATAACGGATTAATAAAAGTAATTACAGGCATTCGACGAAGCGGAAAATCTTATTTACTTTTTTGAGCTTTATTATAAGTATTTGCTGTCTATAGGGATAACGGAGAATCATATTATAAGAATTCCACTGGATGATATTGAATTTGAAAAAAATATTGCGACGCATATAAATTGTATGAATATATAAAAAGTCAAATTTCAGATTTAACACAGCAATATTATGTGTTCATTGATGAAGCCCAGTATGCAATCACAAAAGAAGAAATGAGAAATCCGGATGTGCCAATTCGATTATATGGCGTATTGAATTCGCTACTTAGGAAAAATAACGTGGATGTTTATATTACCGGGAGTAATTCTAAGTTTTTTTATCTACGGATATTATGACCGAGTTCAGAGGACGTGGAGACGAGATCCGTATATCGCCTTTGGCATTTTTCCGAGTTCTATCCCGCATGCGGAAAGGAAAAGGCGGATGCATGGCAGGAGTACTTATATTTTGGAGGCCTTCCACATATCTTGTCAGAAGCTGATTATGAGGCAAAAAGCAATTATTTAAGCAGATTGTATCAAGAAATCTATATGCGTGATTTGTGTGATAGGTATGATATTCTCGATAAGACAGGTATGGAATCTCTAATGAAAGTCATTTCATCAGCCGTAGGTTCATTATCCAATCCCCAAAAAATTGCAGATACATTTAAGAGTAGTGGTGAAAAAGCAATATCCATGCCGACAATCTCAAATTATCTCAAGTATTTGGAAGAAAGCTTCTTAGTATCCAAGGTAGAGCGTTACGATATAAAAGGTAGAAAGTATATTAGTACACCATTCAAATATTACTATATGGATTTAGGGCTCAGAAATGCGCTACTTAATTTCCGACAGTTTGAAGAGTCCCATCTTATGGAAAAATGCCATCTATAACGAACTCATTTACAGAGGATTTAATGTGGATGTCGGTGTAGTAGAGGTTAGAAAAGATGATCATGGTAAAAAAATTAGAAAAAAGTTGGAGGTCGACTTCGTTGTAAATCATGCCAGCCAGCGTTACTATATACAGTCTGCATTTGCGCTTAGGGATCAAGAAAAAAATCGAGCAAGAACAGGCATCTCTACTAAATATTCCTGATTCCTTTAAAAAAATGATCATTTCAGGGAGCAATACACCTATCTGGAGAAATGAAGCGGGCATTACTTTTATAGGTCTTTTTGATTTTCTGTTGAATGAAAATAGTCTTGATTTTTGATATGGGAAAAAATCCAATTTTAAAGTTGAAATAGAGTAAAACGGATTAGAAAAAAAGCGCCCGCAGCAAAAACTGCAGGCGCTTCCTGGCTCTTCCTAATATTAGCCCTGAGAAATCGCGCTGACCGGGCACTGTGCTGCACAGGTTCCGCAGTCAATGCAAGCGTTCGGGTCAATCTCGTGCTGGGTATCGCCCTGAGAGATTGCGCCTACGGGACAGACAGGTGCGCAAGAGCCACAGTTTACACAAGAATCGCTGATTACGTATGCCATGATCATAACCTCCTACAACATTCATGAATGTATTTGTCAAGTCTTCGAACCTCATCTTAATACAAAAGGGGGTGTATGACAATGCAAAATATTATTAGGGTTGACTAATAGAAAGAGGATGCAATCCCTGTTTTCTCCTAATAATTCGGGAAAGATTTCTTTTTCTATTGGAAAAGACGACGGAAAGATCCGCCTGAATCGTTTGACGCTGGTAGAATCGCATGATAGTATTGTTTTGAATTTAATCACATAACATTACATTTTTTTCATGGAGGATAGATCATGTCAAGAAAGATGAAAAGTATGGACGGCAACGAGGCTGCTGCATACGCTTCTTATGCGTTTACAGAAGTTGCCGCAATGTACCCGATCACACCTTCATCCGTCATGCCGGAGCATGTCGATGAGTGGGCGACTGCAGGAAAGAAGAACATTTTCGGACGTCCGGTGCAGATTACGGAGATGCAGTCTGAGGCAGGCGCTGCAGGTGCGGTGCACGGCTCTTTGGTTGCCGGTGCGTTAACTGCCACCTATACCGCTTCTCAGGGACTTCTGCTGATGATTCCGGACATTTACAAATGTGCCGGTGAGCGTCTTCCGGGTGTCTTCAATGTTTCCGCCCGCTGCGTGGCGACGCATGCACTGAATATTTTTCGGCGATCATTCCGATGTATACGCATGTCGTCAGACCGGTGCCGCTCTGCTCTGTTCCTCTTCCGTTCAGGAAGTGATGGATCTGACGCCGGTTGCACACTGCACCGCCATTGAGGGAAGAGTTCCGTTTATCAACTTTTTTTGACGGCTTCCGTACCTCCCATGAAATTCAGAAGATTGAGATTTGGGATTACGAAGATCTGAACGAGATGGTCGATCATCAGGCGATCCGCAACTTTAAGGACAACTGTCTGAATCCCTGCCATCCGCGCGAGATGGGTTCCGCACAGAATCCGGATATCTTTTTCCAGACCAGAGAGTCCTGCAACGAAGCCTACAATGCCATTCCGGACATGGTTCAGAAGTACATGGACAAGGTGAATGCCAAGATCGGAACGGATTATAAGCTCTTCAACTATTATGGAGCAAAAGATGCAGAGACCATCATCGTTGCCATGGGCTCCGTGAATGAGACGATTGAAGAAACCGTTGACCACCTGATGAAGGCGGGAGAAAAGGTGGGTCTGGTGAAGGTTCGTCTCTACAGACCTTTCGATGCGAAGAGACTGTTAGAAGCGATTCCGAAGACCGTGAAGAGAATCGAAGTGCTTGACAGAACCAAGGAGCCGGGTGCCCCTCATGAGCCTCTGGCGCTGGATGTTATTGCTGCACTGAAGGATAGCGAGTTTGCTTCTGTTCCGGTATTCTGCGGTCGTTATGGTCTGGGTTCCAAGGATACGGTACCGGCAGATATCGTGGCTACCTTCCACAACGATTCCAAGAAGGAATTCACCATCGGCATCGTGGACGATGTGACCAATCTGTCTCTGGAGAGAGGCGAGAACCTGGTGACCACTCCGGAAGGCACGATCAACTGTAAATTCTGGGGTCTGGGTGCAGACGGAACGGTTGGTGCGAACAAGAACTCCATCAAGATCATTGGTGACAATACCAACATGTACGCACAGGCGTATTTTGACTATGATTCCAAGAAGTCCGGCGGTGTGACGATGTCTCACTTGAGATTCGGAAAATCTCCGATCAAGTCCACCTACCTGATTCATAAGGCGAATTTCGTAGCCTGCCATACACCTGCCTATATCCGCAAATTCAACATGGTGCAGGAGCTGGTAGACGGCGGCACCTTCCTTCTGAACTGTCCCTGGAGTGTAGAGGATCTCGACCGTGAAATTCCCGGTCAGGTCAAGAAGTTCATGCATGATCACAAGATCAAGTTCTATATTATGAACGGTTCCAAGATCGGTGTCGAAGTAGGAATGGGCCCGACCAGGATCAATACCATCCTGCAGTCCGCTTTCTTCAAACTGGCGAACATCATTCCGGAGAATGATGCGATTCAGCTCATGAAGGATGCAGCCAAGGCAACCTATGGACGCAAGGGCGATGATGTGGTGCAGAAGAACTGGGCGGCCATTGATGCCGGTGCAGATCCGAAGAACCTGATCGAAGTGAAGATTCCGGAGTCCTGGGGCAGCTGCACAGACGAAGGTCTGGACTTCAAGAAGGTCGAAGGCGGCAGAGCGGATGCGGTTGCTTTTGCCAACAACATCCAGAGGAAGGTCAATGCACAGGAAGGCAACAGCCTGACGGTAAAAGATACCCTTCCCTACACCGACGGTTCGACACCGAGCGGAACATCCGCTTTCGAGAAGCGTGGCATTGCGGTCAATACGCCGACCTGGGATCCGAACGGCTGTATTCAGTGTACGTTCTGCTCTTATGTCTGCCCGCATGCGGTGATTCGTCCGGTTGCCATGACCGAAGAAGAAGCGAAGAACGCACCGGAAGGCATGAAGTTCGTCGATCTCAACACCATGCCCGGATATAAATTCGCCATCGTGATTTCGTCTCTGGACTGCACGGGCTGCGGCGCCTGCGTCAACAACTGCCCGGGCAACAACAAGAACCAGGTACTGACGCTGGGACCGATCGCAGAGAACGAGTTCGAGCAGAAATACTTTTGATTATGCAGTCGAGCTTTCGGACAAGCCGGATGTCGTGGAACACTTTAAGAACAAGGCAACGGGCTTTGATACCATCAAGTCTTCGCAGTTCAGACAGCCGCTCCTCGAGTTCTCGGGCGCCTGTGCAGGTTGTGGCGAGACGCCTTATGTCAAGCTTGCGACACAGCTCTTCGGAGACAGGATGTATATCGCAAATGCAACCGGCTGTAGTTCGATCTGGGGTAATTCCTCACCGTCGACTCCTTATACCGTCAACAAGGCGGGACACGGACCGGCTTGGGACAATTCCCTCTTCGAGGACAATGCGGAGTTTGGCTTCGGTATGGTTCTGGCCAACAATGCACTTCGCGATGCGCTGAAAGATAAGGTGGAAGCGATCCTTGCAGAAGGCAGCGTGGAAGCCAAGAAGGCGGCACAGGAATGGCTGGATACCTTTGCAGACGGCAGCAAGAATCAGGCTGCAAGTGATGCTCTGGTAGCGGCTCTTCAGGAGACGCTTCCGATGCGGCGAAATATATCCTGCAGAACAAGGACTTCCTTGCCAAGAAGTCACAGTGGGTTGTCGGTGGTGACGGCTGGTGCTACGATATCGGCTTTGGCGGTGTGGATCATGTGCTTGCTTCCGGCAAGGATATCAATATCCTCTGCGTCAACACCGAGGTTTATTCCAATACGGGCGGTCAGGCTTCCAAGGCAACACCGGTCGGCGCGGTGGCACAGTTTGCTGCAGGCGGTAAGGACATCAAGCAGAAGGATCTGGCTTCCATCGCCATGAGCTATGGTTACGTCTATGTGGCACAGATCGCCATGGGTGCCAATAAGGATCAGACCTTGAATGCGATCCGTGAGGCGGAAGCTTACCATGGTCCTTCCCTCATCATCGCTTATGCGCCTTGTATCAACCAGGGTCTGAAGATCAAAGGCGGCATGGGCAATGCGCAGCTGGAAGAAAAGAGAGCGGTGGATTGCGGTTACTGGAATCTCTTCCGCTTCAATCCGGCAGCAGAGAAGAAGTTCACGCTGGATTCCAAGGAGCCTAAGGGCGATTATCAGGACTTCCTTGCCAACGAGGTTCGTTACCTGTCGCTGAAACTGAAGAATAAGGAGCGTGCGGAAGAACTGTTTGCACAGTCGGAAGCCAATGCAAAGGCTCGCTATGCTTATCTGAAGAAGCTGGAAGCTCTTTACAACGACTAATCCAGTATTCTGTTACTCCTTTCATGAAGAGTCCCTGTGTTTCGCAATTTGCGGAATACAGGGATTTTTCTGTATTTCACGGACAGGGAGAGGATCGGGAGTCACTTTGATGGTAAAAAAACGGGCAGGAAGCCTGCCCGTTCATGGTAAGAAGAATGATCATAAGTGAATCTTGCAAGTAGAATCCTAGACACCGTCTTGCACAGTGTATCGTAAGAAGAGTCCCGAATGGAGGAGCGAAATTAGCTGTGCAGAGTCTGCAAGGCATTATCTTTGATTAGAATCCGGCTGTGCTCCTCCAGGTATTGGTCGCTGACTGCCTGTGTGTGGATTTCACTTCCGTATTCGGAAAGGATCAGGCAGGTTCTGGAGAAGTGAGGATCGTCCTTCCCGGTATCTGCTGCGTGATAAAGAACCAGAAGATAACCTTCTCCGTTTTGATTTTTAAACAGGGTGTTCCGACCGGCAATGGAAGGATTTACCATGGAAGCGACACGGATGATATCCATCAAAAGAGGAAAAGAATAGATCCGGTATTTGGCAGGATCTGAGTAGCGTTTCTCTTTGTCCGGCATTTTTCTGGCCTTGACCTTCTTGTCGGAGTCCTGGAGGCTACCGCTAAACAGGTGTGTGAGACCGCCTTCCTGAATGCGCTCAAAGAGAGAGGAGATGTCGTCGTCATGAACGAGGTCCTCAAACACATCCTCTTCCTCCATATCCTCTTCTTCATCCTCGTCATTCATCACACTGGGAGCGAAGCTGGAGAAACGGGTATCGAGCTCTTCCGGATCCTCGGAAACCGTGATGACCAGAACCATACATTCGGAACTGATCGGAATGGCTTCCACCATCACGGGAGATCGTCCGTTTGAAAGTCATATTGTTCTCTGGCGCTCTGCATGATTTCCTGAAACAGTCCTCTGGCTCTGTCGGTGCCATAAGCCAGTTCACCGACACGGATGCCCCGAGAGGCCAGATCATTGCTTGTAAGCGTGCAGCGAATCTGAAAATCGTTAATTTTCTCTATTTTCATCTTAAAAAGAATTCCCTTTCGGCGTTAATTACGAATACTCTAAAACATTGGTTCGTTGAAGTCAAGAAGCACCTCATTCTCTTTATCGGAAGGGAAATGTCGAATCATCAACAATGATCGGAAAAACCGTTTATAGGAGGAAGCACTCCCGCAATCCGATCCGATCTTTGGATTTTTAGAGGCTTTTATCCCATAAATAATAAATCAATTATAAAGTAATGCTTGACAAATGTTAATAGTTAGGTTATATTTTATTCAGATGAAACCTTCCTGTGAAGAAGGAAAGGAGGTGGATTCAGTCGGATCTTTCCTATAAGGAGCATCCGGCGAGACTGTTTTGCAGCAGTTCGCTTTTCACCGGACCGCATTCTTAGAGGGATATTCTGTCCCTGCTATTTCCAACGATTTTTTGAAAGTAAGCCATTGCAGTTCCCGGTAAAAACGCCGGATCCAGCCGATCGGTGAAATGCGCCTGGTACGATCTGTAAAACTCCCGGCGCATACGAAGAGAAGCCGGATGTGTGCACATGCATAGGCAAACAGTCGGAAGGTTTCACTTATGGTACTTCCGTGCCACGTGGGCTGTTCCAAGAGACACAGGTTAGGAGACTCGTCAGGAGAACAGCTCCTGTGTCCCTCTATGGGAGGTCAAGGCAAAGGGCAAACACAAAGACACCGCCAACAGGAAAAGATCACGGGACAGCTTCCTTATGGAACTAGGCGAGGTCACCGCGGATGCCGACTGCTATTTCCGCTCATGAGGATGTCATAAGGCCAAGGGATGGCTCCCGCCACCCGGACACAGCCCCGGCACGGAGTTGTACCATAACCATTTAGATTCTGAAAAAGCGGTGTGCTCGACGATCCGGGTCTACGATTTCGTTCTTTGCGCTGACCTGGGACAATCGTTTATGAGACTACTCCACAAAAAAATTGCTACGATGTGGCTGTAAGGTACGAAACGGAACAGCCGTTTTCTGATGGAAAGACAAACATTAAGAAAAAAAGTGTCTGCACTGCTGACACTTTTAGAAAAGAGGTTCTTTTAATGAACGAACTCGATCATACTTTCGCTGAGGTAGCGCAGATTATAGAAGAAGCTCGCAGTAACGCATATTGCAAGGTAAATGAGGAACTGATCCTGATGTATCAAAAAGTCGGACAGTTTCTTTCCCAAAAATCGAGAGAAGCAACTTATGGGGACAGTTATATCGAGTCTCTCGCCGAATACATTCGAAAAAAGTTTCCCGGCATCAAGGGCTGCAACCGCCGTGGACTTTATCGTATGAAGCAGTTTTACGAGGCGTACGTTGGGAATGAAAAAGTGTCGGCACTGCTGACACAATTGAGCTGGACCAACCACCTGCTCATCTTGTCCGGTAGTAAGAGTGTTGAAGAGCGCGAATTCTATATTTGTCTTGCAGCCAAAGAACGATATAGTTCCCGTCAGCTTGAGCGTCAGATGGACAGTGGCTACTACGAGCGATATATGCTCTCAAAGGATAGACCGCTGCCGGAATCTGTGCATACAAAGCAAAATCCGTTTCTCGATTCCTATATCATGGAATTTCTTGATTTGCCGGACACCTTCCACGAGAACGACTTCCGTAGAGCACTGGTAAGGGAGATGCGAGAATTCATTCTCGAACTGGGTAAGGATTTCACTTTTATCGGAGAAGAATATCCGATTCAGATCGGCGAAGAAGATTATCGAATTGACCTGTTGTTCTTTCATCGTAGCCTGCAATGCCTCGTGGCGATGGAACTGAAGACAGGTAAATTCAAGCCGGAGTACGTTTCCAAGATGGACTTCTATCTGGAGGGACTAGACAGACAAATTAAAAAGTTGGACGAAAATCCGAGCGTGGGACTGGTCCTGTGTGCATCCAAAAATGACGAGGTGGTTGAATATGCCATGAGTCGCACACTCTCTCCCATGATGGTGTCACGGTATCAGTTACAACTGCCGGATAAGGATGTCCTTCGTAGAAAGTTGAAAAAAATTTGACTTTATCAATGGGGAGAGCGGGTATCTGAAGTACATGGTAAAAAGTTGGACGAAACTTACCCCAATCGAGAATGTGCGCATCAGGATGTTGTACACATTCGACGATCCCGTGATATAGCAAAAAGAGGGCTCCTTAGCCCTCGTTGCAATGAGCGGTAATTCCGTGTAAACTTGTCCGAAGAAGATTGGGACAGGAGAAAAAAATCATGGATATCATTGCCAAAATCACAGAGGAACTTGGAGTAAAGAAGCCGCAGGTGGAGGCGGCGGTGAAGCTGATTGATGAAGGAAATACGATTCCCTTTATTGCCAGATACCGCAAAGAAGCAACCGGCTCCCTCAACGACGAGCAGCTTCGGGATCTGGACGAGACTGAAGTATCTAAGAACGTTAGAGGGAAAAAAAGGACGCCGTTTTAAAAATCCATTGAAGAACAGGGAAAGTTAACGGAGGAATTGCGGGATAAAAATCGTGGCAGCGGAGATAATGGTGGCGGTCGACGATCTCTATCTGCCTTACCGGCCGAAGCGTAAAACCAGAGCTTCCGTTGCCAGAGAAAAGGGGCTGGAGCCGCTTGCACAGCTGTTTCTTGCGCAAGAATCGACCAGGACGCCGGAAGAAGAGGCGGCAGCTTTTGTGAATATCGAGAAGGGCGTGGAGGATGTCAAAGCGGCCATTCAAGGTGCTAAGGATATGATTGCCGAGAGCGTCTCCGACAACGCCGACTACCGCTCTTTTATTAGAGAAGTTACCTTCGAAGAGGGAAGCATAGACGCTGCACAGAAGGACAAAGATGAAAAAGGGCGTCTATGAAATGTATTACGATTATTCGGAACCGGTGAAGTCGATGCCGGATCACCGCATTCTTGCTCTGAACAGGGGAGAGGCGGAGAAGGTGCTGACAGTAAAGATCACGGCGCCGGTGGACCGAATTTTATCCTATCTGAAGAAGCAGCTGATCACGAAGCCTTCTGCGCAGGCGGCGAAGGTCCTGGAAGAGGCGAGTGTCGATGCGTATGAAAGGCTGATTGCGCCTGCCATCGAGCGGGATATCCGCAATGAACTGACGGAGAAGGCACAGGACGGCGCCATTGCCGTTTTTGGTAAAAATTTGTCGCAGCTTTTGATGCAACCCCCGATTGCAGGAAAAACGGTGCTGGGATGGGATCCCGCCTTCCGCACCGGTTGTAAGTTGGCGATTGTGGATCCGACCGGAAAGGTCCTGGATACCAAGGTGATTTATCCGACCGCCCCGCAGAACAAGGTGGAGGAAGCCAAAAGGGAGGTCAAGAAACTGATCGACCGGTATCATGTCGATCTGATTTCGGTAGGAAACGGAACGGCGTCCAGAGAGTCGGAAGCATTGATAGCAGCCTGGATCAAGGAATTCAATCTGCCTCTTTCCTATGTGATTGTGAACGAGGCGGGAGCTTCCGTTTATTCGGCAAGCAAGCTCGCCACCGAGGAATTCCCGAATTTTGATGTCGGACAGCGGTCTGCCGCGTCCATTGCCAGAAGGCTGCAGGATCCGTTGGCGGAGCTGGTCAAGATCGATCCGCAGTCCATCGGTGTCGGTCAGTATCAGCACGATATGAACCAGAAAAAGCTTTCCGAAGCGCTCTCCGGCGTGGTGGAAGACTGCGTCAACAAGGTGGGCGTGGATTTAAATACCGCTTCCGCACCGCTTCTGGAATACGTTTCCGGAATCAATAAGACCATCGCAAGGAATATCGTGGATTTTCGGGAGGAGAACGGCGAGTTCGAATCCAGAGCCCAGTTAAAAAAGGTACCGAAATTGGGACCCAAGGCTTTTGAACAGTGTGCGGGCTTCCTTCGGATTCACGGCGGAAAGAATCCGCTAGATGATACGAGTGTGCATCCGGAGTCCTACGAGGCGGCAAAGAAGCTGATGGAGAAGATCGGCATTACGGTGGAAGATATTCGCGCCATGCAAAAGAAGCAGCGCACGGAGAAGAAACCGGGCGGATCCGTAGGAGCAACCGGTGATCTATCGGGAAAAGAGAGAGCGCAAAAGACACGCAGCGGAAGGGGAGAAAAGGCGGGAGGCTATGTCGTTCGGCATACGAATACCGCGATGGGAGCAGCCCTTGCTGCAGCACTTTTGCAGATGCAGGCAGACAGCGGAAGGGAGGTGCTTCCGGAATCCTCTAAAGGCACCGCAGGATCCAAGGGCGCTGCAGGATCCACGGGGTTTGAGTCAGTTAAGGGAGATCGCAAAGGTGGAAACCGATCCATCTCTAAGGGAGAGACGGAGACAAAAGGCGGCAACCTTCTTCATAAGATTTCGAATCGGGAGAAGCTGGCAAAAGAGCTGGGGATTGGCGTGATTACGCTGGAGGACATCGTCTCGGAACTGGAGAAGCCTTCCAGAGATCCCAGAGAGAATATGCCCGCCCCGATTCTCCGTCAGGATGTGCTGGACATGAAAGACTTGCAACCGGGGATGATTCTCAAAGGAACGGTTCGAAATATCATTGATTTCGGTTGCTTTGTCGATATCGGCGTGCATCAGGACGGTCTGGTACACATCTCTCAGATCACGGATCGTTATATCAAGCACCCCTTAGAGGCGGTCAGCGTAGGGGATGTGGTCAGTGTCAAGGTGCTGAGCGTCGATCCGGTCAAAAAGAGAATCGGTCTGACCATGAAACTGTAAATCAGAGGATTTGTCTGACCATGATCCGGTCAAGAAGCGGATCGGTCTGACCATGAAACTGTAAATCAGAGGATTCGTCTGACCATGATTCGGTCAGATCATGAATTTTAAAAGTTTCCTCTTGACGATCCTGTAAATCTGGTGTATCGTTAAGCGACAAAAACAAATACATAAATCGTTCTCTTATTCAGAGTGGTGGAGATACATAGGATCGATGAAGCCACGGCAACCCCCGAGAAAAGGGAAGGTGCCAACCTGAGCGTCGCAATTGTACGAGCAATAAGAGGAACTGGTTGAGATCAGTGCCGCTTGTTGTGAATGGAAGCAACAAGCGGTTTTCTTTTTGCAGTAAGAGAAGACATCAACGATCTATGTAGGTTGCGCATTTGCGCGAAAGGAGAATTCATGGACAAGTATATTTTTACATCCGAGTCGGTAACAGAAGGACATCCCGACAAGATCTGCGACAATATCTCCGATGCGATTCTGGATGCCTGCATGGCACAGGATCCGATGAGCCGTGTCGCCTGCGAGACGGCAACCTGCACCGGCTTTGTCGTGGTGACCGGAGAGATTACGACCAAGGCGAATGTCAATTACCAGAAGGTGGTCAGAGATACCATCCGGGAGATCGGCTACGACTCTTCTGAAAAAGGGTTTGATGCGGACACCTGTGCCGTCTTTGTTGCACTGGACGAACAGTCGCCTGACATCGCCATGGGCGTAGATAAGGCGCTGGAAGCCAGAGAGAACAAGATGACCGACGAGCAGTTGGAGGCCATCGGTGCGGGCGATCAGGGCATGATGTTCGGTTATGCGACCAACGAAACCGAGGAGTACATGCCGTATGCAATTTCGCTGGCACATAAGTTGACGAAGAAGTTGACCGAGGTGCGCAAGAACGGTACCCTTCCCTACCTCCGTGCGGACGGCAAGAGCCAGGTTTCCGTGGAATATGATGAGAACAATCAGCCGGTCCGTTTGGAGGCTGTTGTCATTTCGACCCAGCATGATGAGAAGGTCGGCCAGAAGCAGATTCACGAAGACATCCGCAAATATGTGATCGACGCCGTGGTAGACCAGCAGATGATCGATGAAAAAGACCAAGATCTTCATCAATCCGACTGGGCGTTTCGTGATTGGCGGACCTCACGGGGATGCCGGTCTCACCGGACGTAAAATTATTGTAGATACCTACGGTGGAGCAGCTTCTCATGGCGGCGGTGCTTTCTCCGGAAAAGACTGCACCAAGGTAGACCGGAGTGCGGCTTATGCGGCCCGCTATGCCGCCAAGAACATCGTGGCGGCAGGACTTGCCGATCGCTGCCAGATTCAGCTCTCCCTATGCCATCGGTGTGGCGCAGCTCACCTCCATCCACATCGACACCTTCGGAACGGGCAAGTATTCCGAGGAGAAGCTGGTGGAAGCGGTTCGTGAGAACTTCGATTTAAGACCCGCCGGCATCATCAAGATGCTGGATCTGCGACGCCCGATCTATAAGCAGACGGCAGCCTATGGGCACTTCGGACGCAATGATCTGAATCTTCCCTGGGAAAAAAACGGACAAGGTGGAAGCCCTGAAGAAGTCTGTACAGTAAACAGAGAAATAGAGAATAGAGAATTCATTCTTTATCAAAAATCTCCCTAAAAAAATCCCGGAAATCTGAGTTTCCGGGATTTTTTTGCAGTCGAAAAATTTTTTCGATTGAATGACGCTATCCAACCTTTCAGGATGTTCACTAAAAACACGCCGCCCAGAAAAATTTCAATTCCGATGGCGAGCAAAAGGAGACCACCTAGAATGGATGCTTTTTGCCTGTAGCTTAAGACCGACTCTTTTGCCGATGGCAAGCCCGAGCAAACAGATCAAAAAGGTAACTACTGCGACGATGAGAGAGACAAGGAAGGCGGAGAAGGCCTGGTAGTTGGCAATGGTAAAAGCCAACCGACAGCGCATCGATGGAAGTCGCCACACCCCTGAAGGAAGAGCTCTTTTCCGGACAGGCGCCCTTTCGGGATGCAGCCTTTCCTGATGATGGCGAATGCCCTCCAGGAGGGCTTTTTCCGCCAATGTAAGATAAGAGGAGGAGAGCAATCCAGGGGATGCATTTCTGAAAAGACTGGAAGAGATTCACAATGGTATGGACGCAGATCCAGCCTGCCATGGGCATCAAAAACTGGAAGCCGCCGAAGGTAGCGGCAATGAGAAGTCGCCTTTTTTTACTCATCACAGGATCGTTTAAGGCATTGGCAATGGAGACCGAAAAGGCATCCATTGCAAGACCTGCGCCGAGGGCGATGCTGTTGACTAAAAAAAGAGAAAAATTTTTCATGCGGTGAGGGTATCACCGTGGAGAGAAATTAGTCAACGCATACCGGGAACAGAAGCAGATTTACGACTTCTATGTCTGTTGCGACACGATTCGCTCGCGCAGGTGAGATCTTTTCCGGTATGAAAAATCATATTTCCAGAAAAATCATATTTTAAAAATAAATGTTGACATGACCATTAACATATGATATCTTATCCGCATAAGAATTACATCCTTGATCGGCACACCCGGAGCAATCCGGCGTCGCAAAGCTATAGGGGCTCTTCGGAGCTAGCCAGTTGCAACCGTCACCGTCTTTGAGGTCGCTCCTGGAGATGGTGATTTAATTTTACCGGCGATCCGTCCTGGATGTAATTTTTCCCCCCACCCTCATGATTTGACCCTGGCTGCGTGATTCCGGCCGGGGTCTTCTAATGTGTGCATTCTGTCCGGGACTTTTTAATGTGTGCATTTCTCTTCCAACCTTCCTGTACATCCGTTTTGTGCAATCCCCTTGTACATCTGCCTTGTGCATCCATCTTGTTCAGCCTGTCCTTCTGTGGTAGTCTGAAGTGCGAGTTCCATTCGGGGAGAATTCGAAGCCCGGCATCGGGACGGACGATTCGGGCAAGTGCGTTCATTCCATTCAGGGAGAATCCATGTACTACGGTAATATGAAATACAACGATATTGCAAACGGGATTGGAGTGCGCACCAGTCTTTTTGTCTCGGGCTGCAGACACCACTGCAAGGGCTGTTTTCAGCCACAGACCTGGGATTTTGACTACGGAAAAACCTTTTACAAAAGAGGAGGAAGAGAAGATCGCCGCCTCTCTGCGGGAAGATTATGTGGCGGGACTCACGGTACTGGGCGGTGAACCGATGGAAGCGGAGAATCAGGAAGCGCTTTACCCGTTTTTGAAACGGATTCGACAGGAATTTCCGGACAAGAGCATCTGGATTTATACAGGCTATCTTTTGGGAAGAGCTGACGGCAGAGGGAAGCGAATCGGTGGAGGCGCAGCCGGCAGAGGGAAACGAATCGGTGGAGGCGCAGCCGGAAGAGGGAAGCGAATCGGTGAAGGCGCAGCCGGCAGAGGAAAAACGAATCGGTGAAGGCGCAGCCGGCAGAGGGAAGTGCACAATCGGAGACACATCCTGCGAAAGGGAATCCGCAGAAGATTTTTTTGGAGCACCGGAGGTACTGCCGGTGCCGGTGGACGCTCCCGCTTCTTCGTCTCATCGATATCCTGGTGGACGGCGAATTTCATGAAGCGGAAAAAGACCTCTCCATCCGCTTCCGCGGCAGCAGGAATCAGCGTTTAATCGATGTGAAGGAATCGCTTGCAAGAGGTGAGGTGGTTCTCTCGGAATTTATGTATAAAGAAGGGAAATAAAACGACGAAAAAAGTGGAAGTTTCCCATTTACATTTTTGTACAACTTGTTTTTATAATACCAGATATAGTGATGCGATGGGGGACACACACCAGATTTTGATCTTTTTTTGAGGATCAAACGGGAAAAAGCAGGACGAGGGACGCACTTCGTCCTCTTTTTTGCCCTAAGAGACGTGTGGAAACGATCAGGAACCGGAAGGAGAAGGGGAAAGCGAAGGGGGAGATTTCTGCTTTGAGAAGCAGAGATGACGTTCCATTTCGCAAGGAGGATGCATGCACATCATCAAGCGTAACGGCAAGGAAGTTGCCTATGACAAGAATAAAAATCATTGCGGCTGTGGAGAAGGCGAACCAACAGGCGCAGGCGGGGAACCGGCTGCTGAAATCACAGATTCGCGTGGTGGAGGAGAAGGTTTTTAATAAGCTGAAGAAGCTGGATCACGAAGCGGGAGTGGAAGAAATTCAGGACTATGTGATCGAGGCGATTCAGCAGGAGGGCGGCTTTCAGGTGGCGACGCTCTATACGGTGTATCGCTACCAGAGAGACCTGGTGCGCAAGTCCAATACCACGGATGACCGGATCCTGACCCTGGTGGAATATGACAATGAGGAAGTGAAAGAGGAGAATTCCAACAAGAACCCGATGGTGGTCTCGGTTCAGAGGGATTATGTGGCGGGGGAGGTTTCCAGAGATTTAACCGGCAGACTTCTTTTACCCGAAGATGTGGTGCAGGCGCACAGGGAAGGGCTGATCCACTTTCATGACACCGACTATTATGTGCAGCACATGTACAACTGCTGTCTGGTGAATCTCGGAGATATGTTGCAAAACGGGACCGTGATTTCCGACACCATGATCGAGCAGCCAAAGAGTTTTTTAACAGCATGTAATATCGCAACGCAGTGCATTGCACAGATTGCCAGCTCCCAGTACGGCGGGCAGTCGATTACATTGTCCCATCTGGCGCCCTTTGTCGATATCAGCAGACAAAAATACATTGCCGCCGTCCGGGCGGAATTTGAAGAGGCCGGGATTGACGCACCGCAGGAGAAGATCCTGCAGATTGCGGAGCGCAGAACCCTGGATGAAATTCACCACGGGGTGCAGACCATCCAGTATCAGGTGACTACGTTGATGACCACCAACGGACAGGCGCCTTTTATCACGATCTTCATGTATATGGATGAGGTTCCGGAGGGAAGGCTTCGGGACGATCTTGCAATTGTGATCGAGGAGATGCTCAAACAGAGGATCCTGGGGGTGAAGAACGAGAAAGGCGTTTATATCACACCCTGCCTTTCCGAAATTGATCTATGTGTTAGACGAGGACAATATCAGAGAGGGGACCAAATACTGGGATCTCACGGTGCTGGCAGCCAAATGTACGGCAAAGCGCATGGTGCCGGATTATATTTCTGCAAAAAAAATGAAGGAATACAAGGGGGGTGACGTCTATCCCTGCATGGGCTGCCGCTCCTTCCTGACACCGGATCGTTTTACGCCGGCAGGAGAAAAACACAAGTATTACGGCCGCTTCAATCAGGGAGTGGTGACCATCAATCTGGTGGATGTCGCCTGCTCTTCCGGTCGGGACGAAGAGGAATTCTGGAAGATTCTGGATGAGAGGCTGGAACTTTGCCACAAGGCACTTCGATGCAGGCATGAAAGATTGCTTGGAACGCTGAGCGACGTGGCACCCATCCTGTGGCAGTACGGAGCCATTGCCAGATTGAAAAAGGGAGAGACCATCGATGCACTTTTGTATCATGGCTATTCCACGATCTCTCTGGGCTATGCAGGTCTTTATGAGATGTGCAAATATATGACGGGGAAAAGCCATACCGATTCGGAGGCGAAGCCCTTTGCGCTGGCGGTCATGCAGAGATTGAACGATGCCTGCAACAAATGGAAGGAAGCGGAGGACATTGATTATTCGGTTTACGGGACACCTCTGGAATCCACTACATACAAATTTGCCAAATGCCTGCAGAAGCGTTTTGGCAGGATCCCGGATGTCACGGATCACAATTACATTACCAACTCCTATCACGTGAATGTACGGGAGGAGATTGACGCATTTACCAAATTAAAATTTGAATCTGATTTTCAAAAGCTTTCGCCGGGAGGGGCGATCTCCTATGTGGAGGTGCCGAACATGAGCGACAATATAGATGCGGTCCTGTCCGTGATGCAGTTTATCTACGAAAAATATCATGTATGCGGAACTGAATACGAAGAGCGACTACTGCCAGGTCTGCGGATACACGGGGAAATACAGATCGTGAACGACGATCACGGAAAACTGGTATGGGAGTGCCCGAATTGCGGCAACAGAGAGCAGGACAAGATGAATGTGGCCAGACGCACCTGCGGCTACATCGGCACCAATTTCTGGAACCAGGGAAGAACGCAGGAGATCAAGGAGAGAGTCCTGCATTTGTAAAAACCAGGCGAAGCATCCTAAAGAGCGGGCTTGAGATACAGGGCGGATGCTCCTATAATGAAGGCAAATTACAGGCATGATGCCTGGTACCCGTGAAAAGGGAAAAGGAGGAGACAATGAAAAAGAAAATAGCCATGTTGCTTTGTGCAGCCTTGCTGACAGGAGTAGTGGCAGGTTGCGGCGCTTCGACCAAGGGGGAGTCAGGAGCATCGACCTCTTCCGCAGTTGCGTCTTCTGCACAGGAGAGCGGATCAGAGGTGGGTTTCTCTGCAGGGGAGAGCGGATCTGACGTAGCAGCCACTGCGCTGGAGAGCACATCATCCACATCTGCAGCCTCCGGGGATGGCACGCAGGCAGAAGCAAAGGATGACACCGTCGTTCACGTTGCTTCCTTAAAGGGCCCCACCACCATGGGTCTGGTTTCTCTCATGGAAAAGAGTGCAAAGAAGGAAGCGAAGGGGAACTACGAATTCCGGATGGAGACGATGCCGGATGCCTTGATGAAGGGGATCGTGAGCAAGGAGATTGATATCGCCCTCATTCCTGCAAATGCGGCGGCGGTCTGGTATAATAAGACAAAGGGCGCCGTGCAGGTCATTGATATCAATACGCTGGGTGTCCTGTATGTGGTTTCCGCAGACGATCAGATTAAAACGCTCTCCGATTTGAAGGGGAAGAGCGTGGTGCTCCCCGAACAAAGGGGCGACGCCGGATTATGCCATGCAGTACCTTCTCAAAGAGAATAAGGTGAGCGATGTTTCTTTGAACTATGTTTCGGAAGCGACAGAGGCGCTGACGGATCTTTCCGCCGGTAAATACGATGCCGCTGTGTTGCCTCAACCTTTTGCAACGGTTGCCACGATCAAGAACCAGAAACTCAAGACCGTTCTGAATCTGCAAGAGGAATGGGACAAGGTGGCAAAGGACAGCAAGCTGGTAACCGGCGTGACCGTGGTCCGCACCGAATTTGCAAAGGAGCATCCGGAGGCGGTGAAGACCTTTATGGAAGAACACAAAGCTTCCGCTGCTTTTGCAAACGAGAACACCGATGAGGCTGCGGCACTCGTGGTCAAACAGGGAATCATCGAGAAGGAGCCCATTGCAAAGCAGGCGCTGCCGAAATGCAACATCACCTATATTGATGGCAAGGAAATGGAGAGTCTGCTTTCCGGATACCTGAAGACGCTGTTTGATCTGAACCCGAAGATGGTCGGGGGACGATGCCGGATGAGTCGTTCTACTATTTGGCAAAATAAACTGGTCCGTAAGTCGGTCATTTTTTTCTATTCTGGGCAGCCATCTGGGAGGTGGCTGCCTTCTGCGTGCACACAGATCTGATTCTGGCAGGACCGGTAGAGTCGTTTTTTTGGCTCTGCTTGGGCTGGTTCGGTCGACGGAATTTTTGGATCACTGTTTTTGATTCCCTGCGCAAGGATCTTTTCAGGCTTCTTCTTCGCCTTCCTGACCGGTGCGGTGCTGGGAACCTTGTCTTACCGGTTTTCCCTCATCAGGCAATTCCTCTCACCTCTCATTGGGGTGATGAAGGCGGTTCCGGTGGCCTCCTTTGTGGTATTTGCGCTGGTGTTGGTAAGAAGCAGCGGACTTACCTTCTTTATCGTTGCGGTGGTCGTGATTCCGGTTGTCTATCACGGGATGTTGGAGGGCTTGCAGCAGACGCCAAAAAGAACTGCTGGAAATGAGCGCGGTTTTTTCGAGTGCCTCTTTTTTTCCAAAAATCAGAGACTTATACAGGAAGAGTGTGTCTCCTTCCTGCTCCAGGCAGCGACGCTGTCCTGCGGCCTGTCCTGGAAGGCAGGAGTGGCGGCGGAGGTAATCGGGACTCCTTCCAATTCCATCGGGGAGAGGATCTATATGACCAAAAATCTATCTGGAGACGGCGGACCTCTTTGCCTGGACCTTTGTCTGCATTGCCTTGAGCTTCTGCTTTGAGAAATGGGTGATATGGCTTCTGAAAAAAATTATTGTAAAGGGAATCAGGAAATCGTTTTGGCACTCATGTCGTGCTGCAGGATCTGTCCATCACCTTTGCGCCGGGGGCATTTATGTGATTCGAGGCACCTCCGGCAGCGGCAAGACGACTCTGCTCCGGATTCTGGCGGGACTGGAACAGCCGGATGAGGGCGAGGTCATCCGGGAAAAAGCGAGAGGCTCCGGAGAGTCTGGAGACCTCGAGAGGTTGGAGAGCATGGAGAGTTTGGAGAGTAGGAAGATCCCAAAGACCCGGAAGGCAGATGCACCGGGCCCCGTCGGAATGGTATTTCAGGAGAGTCGCCTGCTATCGGATTTAAGTGCAATCAGGAATGTCGCCTATGGGGTACGGGGCAAGATCGATCAGGTGCAGTTGCGGGCACAGTTAAAGGGAAGTGCTGCCGGAGGCAGACCTCACGCTCCCGGTCCATCAGTATTCCGGCGGGATGCGCAGAAGGGTGGAGATGGTGAGAGCCGTCTTTCCGGGAAACGGGCTCCTGCTCCTTGACGAACCCTTTGTGGGACTGGACGTAGAGAACAAAAAGAGGACGATTTCCTATCTGCTTTCTCGCAAGAAGCAGGCAACGGTGATCTGTACCTCCCATGATCCTGCCGAAAGCAGGATGTTGCAGGCGGGAGAGATTTTTCTGTCGGAAGGAAAGGTGCAGGAAGCGCCGATTCTTTGACAGGAGAAAGGTGGGGCGATGGCATTTGCGCATCTGCATGTACATACGGAATACAGTCTTTTTGGACGGTTCCAATAAGATCGGCGAATATGTGAAGCGGCTGAAAGAGCTGCACATGAGCGCAGGGGCGATTACCGATCACGGCGTGATGTACGGCGTGATTGATTTTTATAAGGCGGCAAAAAGAGGCGGGGATCAAGCCGATTCTGGGGTGCGAGGTCTATGTGGCGCCCGCTTCCCGTTTTCAGAAGGGATCGGGAGTGCCGATGAAAGCAGATATTATCATCTGGTGTTGCTTGCGGAAAACAATGTCGGTTATGCCAATTTGAGTCACATCGTCAGCCGTGGCTTTACGGAGGGGTACTATTATAAGCCGCGCGTGGACATGGAGCTGTTGCAGCAGTATCACGAGGGCATCATCGCGCTTTCCGCCTGCCTGGCGGGAGAGGTCTCAAGGAATATTCTGGCGGGAAGTTATGATAAGGCCTGCCTGGCGGCGAAGAAGTACAGGGACTGCTTTGGAGAGGATCATTTTTTTATCTGGAACTGCAGGATCATGGCATTCCGGATCAGAAGCGGGTCAATCAGGCATTGGTTCGTATGTCGGCAGAGTTGGGAATTCCACTGGTAGCGACCAACGACTGTCATTATACGTATGCGGAGGATGCGGAGGCGCACGATCTTCTGCTCTGCATTCAGACGGGGAAAAAAGTGCAGGATACCGACCGGATGCGCTATGAAGGCGGTCAGTATTATGTGAAAAGCGAAGAGGAGATGCGCACTCTTTTTCCCTATGTGCAGGAAGCGCTGGAGAACACACAGAAAATCGCGGACCGTTGCCAGGTGGACATCGAATTCGGTGTCACGAAGCTTCCTCACTTCGATGTGCCTGCGGGGTATGATTCCTGGAGTTACCTCAATTACCTCTGTGAGGAGGGGAGGAAGGAACGCTATCCGGAGGATGACGGAAGGATAAAAAAGCAGCTGGAATATGAACTCTCCGTGATCCAAAAAATGGGATATGTAGATTATTTCCTGATTGTGTGGGATTACATCAATTATTCCAGAAGCCACGGAATTGCCGTGGGACCGGGGAGGGGGAGTGCGGCGGGTTCCGTCGTTTCCTACTGTATGCATATCACCAACATCGACCCGGTGCGCTATGACCTGCTCTTCGAGCGGTTTTTAAATCCGGAAAGAGTCTCCATGCCCGATATCGACGTGGATTTCGAATATGAGAGACGGCAGGATGTGATTGATTATGTGACCCAAAAAGTACGGAGAGGATCGGGTGGTGCAGATCATCACCTTCGGAACGCTCGCAGCTAAGGGAGTGATTCGGGATGTGGCCAGGGTGATGGATCTTCCCTACAGCTTTGGGGATAAGATTTCCAAGATGATTCCTGCCGAGCTGAATATGACGCTAGACAAAGCGCTTTCGATGAATACGGATTTGAAAGCGCTGTATGACAGCGATGAAACGGTGCAGAAGCTGATCGATATGAGCAGAAAGCTGGAGGGACTGCCGAGACATTCTTCCACCCATGCGGCAGGCGTGGTGATCTGTTCGGCACCGGCGGAGGATCTGGTGCCGCTTGCAAGAGGTGCAGACGGCAATATCACGACTCAGTTCACGATGACGACCATCGAAGAGCTGGGGCTGCTCAAGATGGATTTTCTGGGACTGCGGACGCTGACCGTCATTAAGGACGCAGAGAATGCGGTTTCGGGAATTGACGTGGAGAAGATGGATTACAACGATCCGCAGACCCTGAAACTGATTGCGGGAGGGAAGACGGTCGGGGTCTTCCAGCTGGAATCTTCCGGCATGCAGTCCTTTATGAAGGAGCTGAAGCCGCAGTCGTTTGAAGATATCGTCGCAGGGATTTCCCTCTACCGCCCGGGACCGATGGATTTCATTCCGAAATACATTCAGGGAAAAAACGATCCCTCCTCCATTACCTATGCGGCGCCGGAACTCAGACCGATTCTGTCCGCCACCTACGGCTGCATCGTGTATCAGGAACAGGTGATGCAGATCGTGCAGCAGTTAGGCGGGTATACGCTTGGCAGGGCGGATCTGGTCAGACGTGCCATGAGCAAAAAGAAGCAGCATGTCATGGAGGTGGAGAGGGCGAATTTCGTCTCCGGAAATGTGGAGGAAAATGTCCCCGGCTGCGCAGCCAGGGGGATCGATGCGCAGACGGCCAACGGCATTTTCGATTCCATGATGGATTTTGCCAAATATGCGTTTAACAAATCGCATGCCGCCTGCTATGCCGTGGTCGCCATGCAGACGGCCTGGCTAAAATGCTATTATCCGTCCGAATTCATGGCGGCTCTGATGACCTCCGTGATTGACAACCCGGGGAAACTGGCCGGCTATATCTACGAGGCCCGCGCTATGGGCATTTCCCTCCTGCCTCCGGATATCAACGAAAGCGGGATGGGATTTACAGCAGCCATGCAGGAAGAAAAGGAATCGGGACGCAGGCCGATCCGCTACTGTTTAAGGGCGATCAAGAATATCGGAAGACCGGTGGTAGAGGCGATCATCCAGGAACGGGAGGAGAGAGGTCCCTTTGTGGATCTGGAAGAATTTTTGACCAGAATGCAGCAAAGGGGAGAGAGTCTGAATAAAAGGACGATTGAAAACCTGATCAAGGCGGGGGCCTGCGACTGTCTCCGCGGAACCAGAAAGCAGAATCTGCATGTGTATCTGCAGGTCATGGATGGACTCAGTGTGACGAAGGAAAGCATGGAGGGCAGTATTCGATCTTTGATTATGCGCCGGAAGAGGTGAAGGAAACACTGAAAATGCCGCTGCCCGATATCGGAGAGTTTCCGCAGGAGGTAAAGCTTTCTTTTGAAAAGGAGGTGCTGGGCATCTACGTCAGCGGCCATCCGCTGGAGGAGTATCTTCCTTTTTTGAAAAATGCGAAGTCGAGTGCTTCCGAATTCTTTCTGGATGAAGAGAGCGGGGGAGCAGGGCTTAAGGATCGTCAGGAAACGACGATTGGAGGCATTATTACGGGGAAAACCGTGAAGTATACGAAAAAGAACCAGGCCATGGCCTTCCTGACGGTGGAGGATATGACAGGGAGTGTGGAGGTGATTGTTTTCCCGAAGACTTATGAAGAAAATACCTGGAAGCTGAATGAAGATGAAAAGGTGCTCATTCGTGGCAGAGTATCGGCGGAAGAGGAGAAGGATGCGAAGCTGATTGCGGAAAAAATCCTGCTTTTTTCCGAGGTACCGTCTAAAGTCTGGCTTCAATTTAGTTCCCTTGCCTCTTATGAAGAAAAGAGAGAGGAACTGGACCGTATTTTTACAGGAAAAATCCGGGGAAGGATGAAGTCTATCTTTTCCTGAAAGATACCAGAAAGGTAAGAAAGTATGCAGGAGCGGGGGTACAGGCGGGAGAGGAATTAACTGCACAGTTGATTCGGCTGTTAGGCGAAGAGAATGTGCGCTAGAAATGGGAAAGCGCAAGCAGCAAAAGAAAGAACAGGAACCGGTGTAAGGGGGGAGAGTTCCAACGGGATTGCATCCGGGAAGGGTTTGCAGTAAAATTCGGGTAATAGAGTTTTTTCAGGTTTGAATTTCGTACACCGGCAGGGATGCCGGCAGATAGGAGTAGAGATGGCAAATCAGGTAAAAACAATCGGAGTTCTGACGAGCGGAGGCGATGCGCCGGGAATGAATGCGGCGATCCGTGCGGTAACGAGACGCGCGATTCATGACGGGATGAATGTCAAAGGGATTAAGAGAGGTTATCTGGGCTTACTGAACGAAGAGATCATTGATATGGATAAACGCAGTGTCGCCGATATCATCGGGCACGGCGGAACCATTCTGGGTACGGCGCGTTGCCTGGAATTTGAAACGCTCGAGGGTCAGAAGCGCGGCGTGGAAATCTGTCAGAAGCACGGCATTGACGGCCTGGTGGTGATTGGAGGCGACGGTTCTTACCGCGGTGCGCAGGCACTTGCCAGGCTGGGCATCAATACGGTGGGTCTGCCGGGAACGATCGATCTGGACATTGCCTGTACGGATTATACGATCGGTTTCGACACCGCCATCAATACCGCCATGGAAGCCATTGATAAAGTAAGAGACACCTCCAGTTCGCATGAGAGATGCTCGGTGATCGAGGTGATGGGAAGACATGCCGGCTATATTGCACTTTGGTGCGGCATTGCAACCGGAGCGGATGATTTGCTGCTGCCGGAGAAGTATGACTACGATGAGCAGAGAATCATCAATAATATCATCGATAACCGCAAGAGGGAAAGACCCATCATATCATCGTGAATGCGGAAGGCATCGGACATTCGACGTCCATGGCCAGGCGGATCGAAGCGGCTACCGGCATCGAAACCAGAGCAACGATTCTGGGATACATGCAGAGGGGAGGCAGCCCGACCTGTAAGGGACAGGATGTATGCCACCTGCATGGGAGCCTATGCGGCAGATCTTTTGGCAGAGGGCAAGAGCAACCGCGTCGTCGCTTATACGGGCGGGGAAATCGTGGACTTCGACATCGAAGAAGCGCTCGCAATGAAGAAGGACATCAGCGAATACCAGTATGATGTCTTCAAGTCGATGTAACAAGTATGATTACCGGGATTCATAATGCGCAGGTACAGCGCGTGATCCAGTATTTGAATAAGGGAAAAAACGCAAAACGGACGGCGTCTTTGTTGTGGAAGGCATCAAGATGATCACAGAAGCGCCGTCCGCTTCTGTATCCAGCTTTTTGTTTCCGCCTCTTTTGCGCGCAGGATGGAAGGGAGAGGCATCGAGTCCCTCCGGTGCAAGGGAGAAAGGGAGAGGGAAAGATCTCTCTCCGATGAAGAGAAAAGAGGAGAATCGGATTTTCTCTCTGCCGGTGAAGCCGGAGGTGGTGAGCGATGAGGGTTTTTGCCAGAATGTCCGATACGCAATCGCCACAGGGCGTGCTGGCTGTTTTAAAGCAGCCGGGGTACACGCTGGAACAGATTTTAGACGGCGGGAAGAAGGCGCCGCTGTTGCTTCTTCTGGAGCACTTACAGGATCCGGGAAATCTCGGAACCATTCTCCGCAGCGCCGAAGGGGCCGGTGTCAGCAGGGGTGATTTTGTCCGCAGACAGTGTGGATCTGTTTAATCCCAAGGTGGTGCGCTCCACCATGGGCGCTATCTTCCGACTGCCTTTTTTTATGCGGAGAATTTTTCGCAGACGATTTGCGAGATCAAAAAGAAAGGGATCCGCATCTTTGCGGCGGATTTGGAGGGGAGCAGGGACTACGACCTGGAGGATTATACGGCTCCTTCCGCCTTCCTGATCGGCAATGAGAGCAGGGGCTTAAGCGAAGAGGCGAAGGCATTGGCGGACAGAAGGATCTTCATCCCGATGGAGGGAAAACTGGAATCGTTAAACGCGGCTGTTTCCGCTGCCGTCCTGGTCTATGAAGGGCAAGGCAGAGAAGGAGAGCGCGAGATTTGACAACAATGCAATAAAAATGTTAATATTACACCCGTCACTTATTAAGCGAAATGTAACAAATGACAAAAAGGGATAACAAAGTGATGGGATTCAGTAATATCAAGAAGATTGGAATGGGTACGGTCTGCCTGATATTGACGGTGAGTTTTACGGGGGAGATGCATGTGAATGCAGCTTCTTTGAAAACTGCAGGGGTATCCTCGGCAATCGAACTCAACGCCTCCGGTCTGCGAGCCAATCAGCTTTTAGCCAAGGCGACTCTAAACAGGGACGATCGTGAGGCGAAACAGAAAGAGAAGAGCAGTGCAGATTCGGATCTGGTGATGGCAAATATCCGCTCTTCTTTGAGCATCCGGGTTTCCCCTGACATCAATGCGGAAAAAGACCGGCATCCTTTACAAGGACAACGGCGGGCGCATTCTCGAGAGAAAGAACGGATGGACGAAATTGCAGTCGGGGAATGTGGTCAGTTGGGCTAAGGACACGAATCTGCTGTTCGGCGATAGCGCAAGGAAACTGGCGGATGAAGTTGGGGTAGATGTGGTGACCGTTCAAACGGATGCCCTCCGGGTCAGAGAAGCGGCGGATGAGAATGCAAAAGACGCTGGGGCTCCTGGTCAGGGGTGACCAGTATGACATCCTGAAACCGGCGAAGGACGGATGGATTGCCATTGATTATGAGAACGAGACGGGCTATGTGCAGGCATCATTTGTGGAATCAACCTTCCGAATCGACGCAGGCGAGACCGTTGCGGAAATCAATCAACGGGAAGAAGAAGAAAAGAAAGCGATAGAGCAGGCGAAGAAGGAAAAGGCGGCGCTCGCCGAAAAGATCCAAGAGGAGGCCAGGGCGAAAGATGCTGCCCTCGCCAAGGCGAAAAAGGCCAGAGAGCTTGCAACAGCCGCAGAGAAAAAGGCACAAGAGAAAAAGGCGCAAGAAGCAAAGCGCCAGGAAGCGGAAGCTGCGTCCGAAGTGGCTTCGGCAGAAAGCGCTTCCGTCAGTGCCGCCTCCGTAGATGGCGGTGCAACGGAAGGAACGAAAGAAGCGGCGCCGGCACAGGATGAAAGTGCGGCAGCGGATGTACAGGCCCTGCAGGCGGCGGCAGCCGCAGCGGAAGCAGAGGCTAAGGCAGCGGAGAGCGCAGCACAGACGGCACAAAGCGAGGAGAGTGAGGATGTGAAGTTACTCGCATCTCTTATCTACTGTGAAGCGGGGAACCAGCCGCATGAAGGAAAGGTAGCAGTGGGTTCGGTGGTCATGAACCGTTTGAATTCTCCGGCTTACCCGAATACGTTAGCGGGTGTCATCTATGCCTCCGGTCAGTTCACACCGGCGAGATCCGGTAAGGTGGATCGTATTTACCGCGGCGGAAATATTCAGGCCGATAGCATTGCAGCAGCCAAGGAAGCTCTGGCGGGCAGCGCGCCGGTCGGAGGGGCGACCCATTTCAGACGCAAGGGAAATCGTCAGGAACGATTATCAGGGGCGCATGTGTTCTATTAAGCAACCGTCAGAATTGCAAAGGAATCAGCACCGTTTGGTGCATGAGGAGAAGAAGATCAATGGAGGGAGGCCTTCCATTGATCTTTCTTGCGTTTTTTCTTACAATACATATAATGATAGGAGCGTCAAAAGTGTGGAACACTCTATGATACGGGAGAGAAAGGAGTCTTGTATCGCAAGGGTCACTCCTTTTGATGCGGAGGCTGAAACAGAAGGAAAGGAGGAGAATCGAGATGTTTGCACCAATGGATTCTACAGAAATCTTTTGGGTGGCAACGATCTGTGTCCTGCTTGCCGTAGAACTAGCCACCCTCGGTCTGACCACCATTTGGTTTGTCGGCGGCGCCCTGATTGCGCTTGCCGCTTATGAATGTGGTGCGGGGATGCCCTTGCAGCTGATTTTGTTTACATTCGTTTCGCTGCTGCTTCTTTTTCTACTGCGACCGCTGGCAAAAAAGGCATTCAACCCCATGCGGATCAAGACCAATATTGATGCCATGCCCGGGAAGAAGGGGGTGGTCACCTCTTCCATTGATAACCTGGCACAGAAGGGAAGCGTCAAGGTGGACCGGATGGAATGGAGCGCAAGGGCAAAGGAAGACGGGATGAAGATTCCCGTTGGCAGAGAGGTGATCGTAACCGCACTGGAAGGGGTGAAGCTGATCGTGGAACCCGATCCGGCGTTTTCTCCCGCTTGTGCCTGCGAAGAGACGAAGGCAGAGGAGAAGCAGCCGATTTCCTGATGGAGTCACCAATGGAAAAAAGGGGCGGCAGTCATTGTCGCGGATGAAAAGACAGGAGGAGAGAGATTCATGGTAATGGTACCCGTTGTATTTATTGTGATTGTAGCAATTTTTGGTCGTGCTGGCGTCTTGTGTCAAGATTGTGCCACAGGCGCATGCCTACGTTGTGGAGAGGCTGGGCGCCTTTCAGGAGGTCTGGGGAGTTGGTCTTCATTTTAAGGCTCCTTTCGTGGACCGAATCGCCAGAAATGTTAATTTAAAAGAGCAGGTTTGTGACTTCGCACCGCAGCCGGTGATCACCAAAGATAATGTCACGATGTCGATTGATTCAATTGTCTTTTCATGATCACCGATCCGAAACTGTATGCTTACGGCGTAGAGAATCCGATCATGGCCATTGAGAACCTGACCGCAACCACGCTGCGAAACATCATCGGTGATATGGAACTGGACCAGACCTTGACCTCACGCGAGACGATCAATACCAAGATGCGCTCTGCGCTGGATATTGCAACCGATCCCTGGGGAATCAAGGTGACCAGAGTGGAGTTAAAGAATATCACGCCTCCGGCTGCCATCCGGGATGCCATGGAGAAGCAGATGAAGGCAGAACGTGAGAGACGTGAAGCGATTTTTAAGAGCAGAGGGAGAGAAGAAGTCGACCGTCCTTGTCGCAGAAGGTAAGAAGGAATCCCAGATTCTGACTGCAGAAGCGCAGAAGCAGGCGACCATTCTGGCCGCCGAGGCGCAGAAGGAAAAAGAGATTCGCGAGGCGGAAGGTCGGGCAGCCGCCATTCGTTCCGTACAACAGGCGAATGCGGATGGTATCCGTATGATCAAGGAAGCGGGAGCGGATGAATCCGTATTGACGATTAAGAGTCTGGAAACCTTTGCGCAGGCGGCGAACGGCCAGGCGACGAAGATCATCATCCCTCTGAGTTGCAGGGAATCGCGGGGCTTGCCACGACGCTGAAAGAAGTGATGACCAAACAGTGATCGGATGACAGGTCGAGCAGGAGCAGGAAAATTTTTTGTAAGAATGGAAAGGAATGGCGGTATGGATGATGTACACTTGCGGGGCAGAAATTTTTCTAAAGCTGTTGGATTTTTTTCCCATGATGAGATCTTTCACCTGTTGGATCTTGCAACCGATCTCAAGATCAAGAGCAAGAAGGGCGTATGGCCGGGAGAACTGGAGAGGAAGAAAATTGCTTACGTTTCCAGGGAGGCGTCCGCACTGACGAAGGTTTCCTTTGAGGTGGCGTGTGCCGATCTCGGGATTGAGCTGATCAGCGTAGAACCAGACGCGTACGGAAGGGGAGAAAAGGAACGGGTTTTTAGAGACCGCAAGGGTATTCAACCGATTGTTTGACGGAATCGTCTATTGCGGATTCAGGCAGGAAATCGTGGAAGAGCTGGCGACGGCCTCCGGGCTTCCTGCCTGGAACGGCTTTTTCCAAGGAGTTTCATCCGACACAGATGTTAGCGGATTTGCTCACGATTCAGGAGCATTTCGGCTATTTGGAGGAGTGAAACTGACGTTTTTTGGGGACGGGAAGAGTCGGATTTGCAATTCTCTGATCGCCGTTTGTGCCAAGATGGGCATGCATCTTACGATCTGTACGGGAGAAGCATATTTCCCGGACCTAAGTTGGGTGGAATCCTGCAGTAAGAGGTTTGAGGAACGATTTCGCTCACGACGGACCCGGAAGAAGGAACAAACGGGGTGGATGTACTCTATTCGGACTTGGGGACTTACACGGAGAAAGCCGGAGAGGAAGAGGAGAAGAAACGAAGGGGGCTTTTCCCTTACCGGGTGACACAGGAACTGATGGAGAATGCACAGGAAGAGGCCGTCTTTATGCATTGTCTTTCGCCCTCTCCCATTCCGGAAGAAGGGACGGAGAGTCTCCTTTGTAGCAGAGAAGTGTTGGAATCCGGGCATTCGATCGTGTTCGATCAGGCGGAGAACCGCATGCATGCCATCAAGGCGCTTTTGTATGCCGCCTTACAGGATGGAGAGGAAGAGGAATGAAACGGGCACAGATGGTTCTGACCATTGATGTGGGGAATACGAATATTACCTTCGGTGTATTTGAAGGGGATGAAGTCAGGGCGACCTTCCGTATGATGTCACAGATGGCGCATACGTCGGACGAATACGGCATCCTGATCGTGGCGATGCTAAATAACAATGGAATCGAGAAGGACGAGATCGAGGGGTGATCATTGCCTCAGTGGTTCCCAATGTGATGCATGCGCTGGTGAATTCCATTGTAAAATACATCGGACACAAACCCTATATCGTCGGTCCTGGGTTGAAGACCGGGATCAAGGTGCGGACGGAGAATCCGAAGGAAGTCGGACCGGATCTGATCGTGGATTCGGTAGCTGCATACGAATTGTACGGAGGGCCTGTGCTGTCAGTGGACTTCGGTACGGCGACTACCTATATTCTGGTGAATGAGAAGGGAGAGCTCTGTGCCGGTGTGCTCTGTCCCGGCATCCGGATCAGTGCAAGAGCGATGTGGCAGGATACGGCAAGACTTCCGGAGGTCGAGATCAAAAAGCCGGAGTCGATTCTGGCAAAAGAGACCATCACCAGCATTCAGGCGGGTCTCGTCTACGGGCAGATCGGACAGAGCAAATATATTATCAACGAGATCAAGAGAGAGAGCGGATATCCGAACTTGAAGGTGGTGGCGACCGGCGGACTGGGCAGGCTCGTATCCGCTGAGACCAAAGAGATTGATATCTATAATCCGACGCTGACACTTACAGGGCTGCTTCTCCTTTATCGTAAGAATCGGAAAAGCAATCCGAGGATTGACGAATATGAAGAGTAAGAGCGGACGACTGGTTCTGTGCGGAGCCAGTGCCTATGATGAAAAATATTATTGGAATCCTCTGTTTCAAAAAGGTGCCGAAGAGCATTCAGGAGGAGCTGCGCATCATCTGCGTTCTTTTTACCCAGGAAGCGGGGGTGTCTTTCTCCTCGTGTTTAACGAGGATGGGGAACTGGATATGGAAACCTTTGCGGATGTCGAGGATATCACCCTACGATACGGTCAGTGCAGGGCTGTTAACAGGGACGATCAGACGAAGGAGGGCGGAAGTCTTCCGCATGATGGAGCTCTATTACCGCATCTGTGTTCTACATGAGAATGCAGCGCGGGTTTTAACGGAAGAGGACGGATGAATTCTTATTTTCAGGAAATGTCAAGATGAATTCTTATTTTTCAGGAAATGTCAATCGGAAAGGTAAATTTTCCCAATCCGATCTTTTTGGCACCGATGGCAGGGATTACGGACCTGCCATTTCGTTTGCTCTGCAAAGAACAGGGGGCGGGCGGTGTCTGCACGGAACTGATCAGCGCCAAAGCGATTGTATACCGGAACAAGAATACCGATCCGCTTTTGCAGACAGACGGTGCAGAACACCCGGCTTTTCTTCAACTCTTTGGAAGGGAACCGGAGATTTTTGCAGAGGCCATCGCCTTGACGGCGGACTACCCCTATGAGGTTCTGGATCTCAATCTGGGCTGTCCCGTCCCCAAGGTGGTGAACAACGGAGAGGGCAGCGCGCTGATGAAGAACCCGGCGCAGATCGGTAAAATCGTTTCCGCCTGTGTCAGGGCGGAGGAGACAGTCGGCAGAAACAGACCGGTAACGGTCAAGATGCGAAGCGGGTTTGATGCCCTTCACTTAAATGCAGCGGAGTGTGCAAAGGCGGCGGAGGCTTCCGGCGCCTCCTGTGTCTGTGTACATGCCAGAACGAGGGAACAATACTATGCGGGAAGTGCGGACTGGACCCGGATTGCAGAAGTCAAAAAAGCCGTGCACATTCCCGTGATCGGAAACGGCGATATAAAAAAAGTGCGGAAGACGTCAGGCGCATGATAGAGGAAACGGGTTGTGACGGAGTCATGATCGGCAGAGCGGCCAGAGGGAACCCGTGGATCTTCCGTGTCGTCTCTTTTTTTCAGGGAGAAGGAACCGGACAAGAGGAGGGGAAACCGGATCTGAGGGAGCTCTACGAGATGATGAAAAGGCATCTTTTTCTCATGATCGCTTATAAGGGGGAGTATACGGCGGTCAGGGAAATGAGGAAGCATCTGTCCTGGTATACGGCGGGATATCCCCATACTTCCGCCTTTCGTAGAGAGGTGAACGTGGCGGAGACCAGGGAAGCCCTGTTAGAGAAAATCGAACAATTTTATGAGACGGCGTTAGATTCGTTGTCTTAACCACATACGCAGGAAATTCTCTTTGCTATTCTGCTTTCATTCGGATAGGAAAAACAGTCAGAAAAGGAGGCAGAAGATGGCTGAAGAAAAAAATGTTTTGTTATCAATGTCAGGAGACCGCACGGTGCCAGGGCTGTACCGTGGTCGGTGTATGTGGAAAGAAACCGGAAGTAGCTGCAATGCAGGATCTGTTGGTCTATGTCACGAAGGGGCTTTTCGGCAGTGGCAACGGCGCTTAGACAGGCGGGCAAGCAGGTGGACAAAAAGATCAATCACCGCGTCACGATGAATCTTTTTATCACGATCACCAATGCCAATTTTTGATCAGGATGCGATTGTCCTGGCCATTAAAGATACGCTACAACAAAAAGGAAGCGCTTCTGAAAGAGCTGAGTGCAGAAGAAGGGCAGAAGCTTCCGGAAGCGGCGAAATGGAACGGTCAGGAGAGTGAATTTGCTGAAAAGGCGGCAGGCGTCGGTGTCCTTGCTACAAAGCAGGAAGACGTTCGCAGTCTGCGTGAGTTGATTGTTTACGGACTCAAGGGACTTTCCGCCTATTCCAAGCATGCCAATGCGCTGCTGCAGGATGATGAAGAGGTGGATGCCTTCATCCAGAGTGCGCTGGCAAAAACGCTGGACGACTCTCTGAGCGTAGACGATCTGGTTGCGCTTACCCTGGAGACCGGAAAATACGGCGTACAGGGAATGGCGCTTCTCGACCAGGCAAATACCGGTGCGTATGGAAATCCGGAAGTGACGACCGTTGACATCGGCGTAAGGAAGAATCCCGGTATTCTTGTTTCCGGCCATGACCTGAAAGATCTGGAGATGCTCTTAGAGCAGACAAAGGGAAGCGGCGTGGATGTGTACACCCATTCCGAGATGCTGCCGGCGCATTACTATCCGGCCTTTAAGAAGTATGAAAATTTTGCAGGCAACTATGGGAACGCCTGGTGGAAGCAGAAAGAGGAATTCGAGAAATTTAACGGACCGATTCTGATGACGACCAACTGCATTGTTCCGCCTGCAGAAAGTTATAAAGATCGCCTCTGGACCACCGGTTCCGCAGGTTTCCCGGGATGCAAACATATAGGCGGTGCCTATGGGGAGACGAAGGATTTCTCCGCCCTCATCGAACAGGCGAAGAACTGTCCGGCACCGACACAGATTGAGACGGGAACGATCGTAGGCGGTTTTGCACATGAGCAGGTTTTCGCTCTGGCGGATAAGGTCGTGGATGCGGTCAAGAGTGGAAAGATCCGCAAGTTCGTTGTGATGGCGGGATGCGACGGACGCATGAAGTCCAGAGACTATTACACGGAATTTGCCAAAAAAACTGCCGAAGGACGTGGTGATTCTGACCGCCGGCTGTGCCAAATACAAATACAACAAGCTGGATCTGGGCGATATCGGAGGGATTCCGCGTGTGCTGGATGCAGGACAGTGCAACGATTCGTATTCGCTGGCTCTGATTGCTCTGAAGTTAAAAGAAGTCTTCGGACTGGATGACATCAACGATCTCCCGCTTGCCTTCAACATTGCCTGGTACGAGCAGAAGGCGGTGATCGTGCTCTTAGCTCTCCTCTACCTCGGAGTTAAAAACATCCATTTGGGACCGACACTTCCGGCCTTCCTGTCCCCGAATGTGGCGAAGGTTCTGGTAGACAACTTCGGCATTGCGGGCATCACCACCGTGGACGAAGACTTGAAGATTCTGATTGGATAAGGCATGGTTCGGTAAGATCCTGATCGGGTAAGGTTTGATTTTGGTCAGATTCTGATCGGATAAGGTTCCGATGGGTTGGATTTCCAATCAAGACAGAAGGGTTCTTTGCAAACAGCAGCAAGGGACCCCTTTTTGTGCGCTCGTTTTTTTGTTAAAAACAGATCAAATAAAGCCATTACAATCCTAAAAATACTAGCAAAAAAACAAACAAAAGATCTTCCGTTATCATTAAAAATATATCAAAAGTTACCAAATATAGTGAATGACAATTGGAAATGGTGATGTTATAATCGTGGCAACTTTAAGGAGAAGGTACGGTAAGGAGAAGATGCTTTAGGGGAAGGCGCTGCAAGGGGGAAGACAATCTTAGAGGAAACCGGATCCGGTGCTCCCGGGTGGAGTCCGGACGGTAGAAAAGAGAGGAGCAATGGAAATCAAAACAAGAGCGAAGCGGTGTCTTGCCCTTTTACTTGCGGCAGCGTTTACAGGTGCGATGGTTGCGGGCTGCGGATCGCAGGGGGCAGGAAAGGAATCCTCCGGCGGAGAGGCGGCAGCAGGAGCCAGTACCTCACAGGCGCAGGCACAGGAGAAGAGAACGGACTACTCCGGTGTCAAGATTGAGATGTTAAACACGAAGTCGGAGATCGAGGACCAGTTGGAAGCAGCCGCCAAGGAGTGGGGCAACTTAACCGGGGCAACCCTGAATGTCTATACGATCGGATCCGGCGCGCCTTCGACGGAAATTTCCGCCAGATATGCGGCGGGGAATGCGCCTGCACTGATTATGGGAGATATCCAGGATATTGTCACCTGTGTGAAATCGGGCTATGCAAGAGATCTGAAGGACCAGTCCTGGGCAAAGAACGGTGGTCTGACTTACGGATATAACAAGGACGGCAATCTCTATTCCTTCCCTTTCTGCATCGAAGGAAGAGGGCTTCTCTACAATAAGACTGCCATTGAGAAAACGCTGGGAAGAGACTGGGATCCGTCCGAGACTAAATCAATGGATGATCTGAAGAAGCTTTTTGACGAGCTGGTCAAGGGCGGCATGGAAACTCCGGTCGCCTTAAACCAGGAAGACTGGTCTTTGGGAGGTCACTATCTGACGCTGGTCTATGAAGAACAGGGAGAGAAGCTGGAAGACGGAGAGAAATACATCCGTGCGCTGGCGGACGGCAGTGAGAAAATCGAAGACAATGCGCGCTTTAAAAGCCTCTTTGATACCTTCGATTTGTTGATGCAATACAACTCCAACAAAGAGGACCCGCTGGCAGCGGATTATGCGTCGAATGCGGCGGATTTGGCGGAGGGAGACATCGCCTTCTGGTTTAACGGCAACTGGGCTTGGGCGGAAACCTCCGAGTATTACGAGGACGGCACCGAACTCGGTATCATGCCGGTGCCTCAGAACGATGCGGACAATCATGCACAGGAATGGCTGGCAGGTTCAGCCTCCAAGCACGTCATGGTCGATACCAAGAACAACGATGAGAAGCAGCAGGCGGCGGCGTTAGATTTCCTGGACTGGCTTGCCAATACAAAGGAAGGCAATCAGGTGCTGGTCAACAAGTGCTCACTCGTGCCGGCGTTTACCAACATCAAGGAGCAGGCGACCAACGGGTTTGCCAAATCGATTCAGCAGGCGGCAAGCGAAGGAAAAGCTCTTCCCTGGTATCCTAGACTATCCGGGCGACCAATGGTCTACCCTCGGTGCTTCCATGCAGAAGTATCTGGGCGGCAAGATCGACCGTGCGGAACTGGCGAAGGAAATCGATGCTTACTGGGCAAAACAAAAACTGGATCCCTGGAACTGACAGGCTGGCGGTGCAACGGGTGAAAACCGTTGTGCCGCCTTCTTCGCATGCGGCATATCCGTAATCGGAAGTGAGGAGAATGATGAAAAAGAAACAACAAGGGGCACATGCTGGGAGAGTTTCTCCTTTTCGCCGGGCCTGCGGTCTTCGCCTTTCTGGCGGTAGTCATTGTACCTTTTTCTTTATGGACTGTATCTGACGTTTACCAGCTGGGACGGCCTTTTCGAATGACCGCCCGTTTGTAGGCATACAAAATTATCTGACGGTATTGCAGGATGGAGACTTTTTGGATTTCCATGCTGAAAAACGCTGGTCTATGTATTTTTCCACGATCCTCGTCAATCTGGTCGCTTTTGGCATTGCCTTTCTGGTGACGGGGCATATCAAGGGCAAGAATTTCTTTCGCGCAGGCTTTTTTTCACCCCGAATCTGATCGGCGGCATCATCCTGGGTTATATCTGGCAGTTTGTATTTAACCGTGTCATCACCAGTGTGGGAAAGGACGCGCATCTGGCTTTTTGCAAAAAAATCGCTTCTGTCCTCCGGAGTGACCGCCATGGGGGCGATGATCATTGTCACCATCTGGCAGTATGCTGGCTATATGATGCTCATTTATATTGCGGGACTCACGGGGGTATCGGAAGATTTGAGAGAGGCAGCCAAGATCGACGGCTGTTCCGAAGGACAGGTCACGCGATATATTATTCTGCCGCTGATGAGAGCCTCCTTTACGATCTGTCTGTTTTTAACCATTACCAGATGCTTCATGGTTTATGATGTGAACCTCTCCCTGACGGAGGGCGGACCGGGAGGAGCGACCACGCTTGCCGCCATGTTCGTGTATAACAAGGCCTTCACCAGCAAGCTGTACGGTCCGGGTCAGACCGAAGCGGTGATCCTGTTTGTGGTGGCGGCGCTCATTGCCGTTTCACAGGCAGTCCTGAACCAGAGGAAGGAGGTCGAGGCATAATGGACAGCAAAATTCACAGCACGAGAAACCGCATCGCATCCGTCGTACAATTTGTCATTACGACGGTGATCTTCCTCTTCTTCATGTTCCCCTTTTATATGGTGGTACTCAATTCCTTTAAGAGCAAAAGAGATATCGTCAAGACGCCCCTGGCCTGGGGAGGAAAAAGAGGCTTCACCCTGGACAACTATGCAGAAGCTTTTCAGAAGATGAACTTTCTGCATGTGCTCGGGAACTCCTTTATCGTGACCTGTACCTCGGTGGCTCTCATCATTTTGTTCTCTTCCATGTGCGCCTATATCTTTGTGCGAAGGAACTGGAAGATCAATAAAATCCTGTATGCGCTGATGCTGTTCTCCATGGTCATCCCGTTTCAGGTGGTCATGATTCCTCTCATTTCGATCTACGGCGGCATGTTCGGGATGCTGAACCATCGGCCGACGCTGATTTTTATGCATGTCGGTTTCTCCATGGCGATGGCAGTCTTTATGTACTACGGCTTTATTCGCGGTTCAATTCCGATTTCTCTGGAAGAAGCGGCGGAAATTGACGGCGCCAGCAGAGCGAGGACTTTTTCACCATCGTACTTCCGCTCCTTAAGCCGACGACGGCGACCCTGATCATCCTGTATGCGTTAGCGCTTTGGAATGACTATCTGCTTCCTTCTCTGATTCTGACGGGGAAGGAACTGTACACCATTCCGATTGCAACCAAGCTCTTTCAGGGAGCCTACGGCAACAGCATGGATCTTTTGATGGCGGCGCTGGTGATGGCAATTATTCCAGTCATCATTCTGTACCTTGCCCCTGCAGAAATATATCATTGCCGGCGTGGTGGCAGGTGCGGTCAAATCGTAAGGAGTCCCGGACGCAGGAGAAACGGGCATTTCATAGAAGGCAGGAACCGTTCAAGAAACGAAGCTTTGCAGAAACGGGAATCTCGAAAAAGAGAGAGTCTTGTAAGAGAGACAGGAGAAAAGAAAACGCATGAAAGATAAGAAGGGAATGTATCCAAAGGCGCATTTTGCACCCGACTACGGATGGATGAACGATCCCAACGGGTTAATCTATCATGACGGGCGATATGAGCTTTATTTTCAGTATAATCCGGGCGGAATCGAGTGGGATCAGATTGCATGGGGACATGCACACTCCAGAGACCTGGTGCACTGGACGCAGGAAGAGTCCGTTCTGTTTGCGGATGAAACCGGACCGATGTTTTCCGGCTGCGGAATCGTGAATGACAGAGGCCTGCCCGGATATCCGAAAGATGCGCTGGTTTTTTTCTACACTGCGGCAAGCGCCCCTGCTTCCGGAAAAAGAGCGTTGTTATAACAAAAATCATGACGGCAATCAGCACGGATGGCGGAAGGACTTTGCAAAAAAACGGGGAAGTGCGTTTTACAATCTCTTGCGCTGGAAAACCCGGGATCCCAAAGTCTTTTATCATGAGGAATCAAGGGCTTACATCCTGGTGCTGTACCTGGACGGGCATGACTTTGGCATCTTCCGTTCCGAGGATCTGGAGGAATTTCAGCTGAGCGACCGCATTGCGCTGGAAGGCGGGTTTGAGTGCCCGGATCTTTTCCGGCTTCCGGTCGAGGGGAGCGAGGAGGAAAAGTGGGTCTTCTGGGCGGGAGATGGCAGCTACTATGCGGGTAACTTTGACGGTTATCATTTTGTGCAGGAGCAGAGCAGACAATACGCCTACGGAGCAAGGGCGCTTCCATACGCGGCGCAGAGCTGGTCGGGTACGCAGAAAGGGCAGGTCCTCAATGTGGCCTGGTTAAACAGCGGCACCGTGGATCAGCAGTACACTGGCGTCTTCTCCCTGCCCAGACAGCTTTCTCTGGTAAAAAAGAGAAGAAGGAGAGGGAAACGACAAGGTTCTGTGGCATCTGAAGCAGACGCTTCCGCATGAGATTGCGCAGGCGTTTCAGAAAAAAAGGGAGTTTTGAGCCCCGAAAATACACAGATCCTGGTCGCAGAAAACGGCGAGGGCGCCGGTATGCTGCGCTTTTTGACAGAAGGCGGAGAGGATTTTGCTTTTACACTAGACTTTGAAGGGGACGGCGGAGAGATCCGCGCTCTCCAATTTGCCTATCATGCAAGCACCGGGAATCTGATCCTCCAATTTGGAAAAAAACAGGGAAAATCGAAGGAGTGGGGGAAAGAAAGGCAGCCAATTGAAATCCTGTACGATAAGGGAATCGTAGAGATCAGCACGGCGGAGGGAGAACAACTTCGCATCCGGGATCTGATTGTGCTGCGGGAGAAAGAAGTACAGGCGGTCAGGCTGTTAAAAGGTGCGCAGAACTGCCGCATTCAAGTGGATGAAATCCGGTGAGATGCGCAGAGGCTGATTTGACTTGTTCCAATATCTTGCGCTAAAATGAGCATCGATGCAGTCTTGCAACAAGATATCGTTAGAGACAGGAGCAGGTCATGTTCGAAAAAAATCAGGTGATCTATAGCGAGGGGATCGGTGTCTGCAAAGTCGCCGATACCCCTATGCTTTCTGCAGGAAAAAAGGAGGGAGTCCGGTATTATCTTCTTCGCTCGCTCCAGGACCAGAAGCGTACTTCCTATATTCCGGTTGACCATCATAACGTCACGCTAAGGGAGTTAATTTCTCCGGAGCAGGCAAAGGAAATGGACAGGACGTATGCCAGAAAGGATGAGGAGGAGGACAAGCTGCCGGCGCACAGGCGTTTTGAAGTCGAATATGTGCTCTCACACCTGGAGCAGAGTGAAGCGGAGAAAAAAGGCGGTCGTACCAAACGCAGGTCATAAAGGGGGAAGGTCTTGGATTCTTACGTATCCAAATTGATTATTTTTCGAGCCGTCGGAGAGGATTCCATCCTGTTTCGTCTGGCGGATATTTGCAGGCGTTTTCAGGCCGGATCCTTAAAACATACGGCAGAAGGTTTAGACCGGAAAGTCGGAGGCTTAGAGGATCCGGCAGGAAGCCTGAAATCGCAGGCCGGAGAGTGGGAAAGAGAAAGGCAGGCGCTTCGGACAGAAGTGCTGGTGCAGGTGAATCGTCTCCTGGATCTTGCGACCAGATACGGCTTCAATGACAACCTCTGGCATAATTACCTGGCTTTTTTTGCTGGCGACAACAGAGACGCCTTTTACCCTCGTATCGGAGAGGGTGGGAGAAAACAAGGGAGTGTGAATCAGTTTTTTTCAAAAACGATCTGGAAGTGTTTCACGCTCTTTTTCACTACGACTTTACAGAGATCGAAGAGGGACTGGGGCTTACCTGCTTCCGTGTCCTTACCCGTTTTCAGGCCATTCCCAAAAAAAGAACAGATTTATAATAAGAATGTCTCCGAAAAAGGTGTTGCAATTATCCGGACAGTTGGAAGAGGCAAAGGATGCGGAAGAAATGTTTCCGATTGTGACCGCCTTCTACAAACGGTACGGGGTCGGAGAGTTTGGACTGAACAAGGCCTTTCGGATCAGCGACCGCCCGGAGGAGGACGGGGCGTTGATTTTGCCGATTCGGAGCACCGGGGAAATGACCCCTGGATGATCTGATCGGTTATGAAGCGCAAAAAGAAAAACTGATCGAAAACACCGAGGCTTTTTGTAGAGGGGAGGAGTGCGAATAACGTTCTCCTTTACGGAGACGCCGGGACGGGGGAAGTCCACCAGCATCAAGGCCATCCTGAACGCCTACTACGACAGGGGGCTGCGGATGATTGAGATCTATAAACATCAATGCAGAGACCTTTCCCGTGTGATCGAAAAAATCAGGAATCGCAATTATCGATTCATCATCTACATGGATGATCTCTCATTTGAGGAGCATGAACTGGAATATAAATATTTGAAGGCGGTGATTGAGGGCGGTCTGGAACCGCGACCGGAAAATGTTCTGATTTATGCCACTTCCAACCGTAGGCATTTGATCAAAGAAACCTGGTCGGACCGCACGGACAGAAGCGATGACGAGCTGCACCGCAGCGATACGGTGCAGGAGAAGCTCTCCCTGGCTGCCCGCTTCGGTCTTACGATTGGGTATTTCAGACCGGACCAGGAGCAGTATTTTGAAATCGTCACCGGACTTGCCGCCAAAAAGCCGGAGCTTCAGCTCTCCAGAGAGGAGCTGATTGCAAAAGCGCGGGTCTGGGAGCTCAACCACGGAGGTTTTTTTCAGGAAGAGCGGCGCAGCAGCTGATCGACGATCTTTTCGGAAAGTGTGGACAAAGAGCGGAAGAACGACTCTAAGGAAAGAGAAGAGGGATATAAGCAAACCTCTAAGGAAAGAGAAGAGGGATGTAAGCAAAGCTCTAAGGTAAGAGAAGAGGATGTGATCGGAACATCGAAGGAAACGCCAAAGGCGTTTCCTAAGCAGGGGAAGTGCCGCACAAACAGCGGCAGAAAGCAGGATGAAATGGACAGACAGAATCTCACACTTTTGACCGACCTGTATGAACTCACCATGATGCAGGGGTACTATCGTAACGCACACCGGAACGCCACGGTGGTCTTCGATGCTTTTTCGAAACAATCCGTTTGGCGGCGGCTATTCCATTATGGGAGGGTGGAACAGCTGATCGAGTATATCAGAGAACTGCATTTCGGTGCGGAGGACATTCGCTACCTGAGTTCTCTGGGGATCTTTGGGAAAGATTTCCTGGACTATCTGCATGACTTTCATTTTACCGGGGATATTTATGCCGTACCGGAGGGCAGCGTCATCTTCCCGAGAGAGCCGTTAGTCAAGGTGGTTGCGCCGATTATGGAAGCGCAGCTGGTGGAAACCGCGATTCTGAACATCATCAATCACCAGTCCCTGATTGCCACGAAGGCGGCCAGAGTTTGCTATGCGGCGAAGGGAGACGGGGTGCTGGAATTCGGTCTGCGCAGGGCGCAGGGGCCGGATGCGGGAACCTACGGGGCAAGAGCCGCCATCATCGGTGGCTGTGTGGCGACCAGCAACGTCCTCTGCGGAGAGCTGTTCGATGTGCCGGTGGCAGGAACGCATGCACACAGCTGGGTGATGAGTTTCCCTGATGAATATACCGCCTTCAAGGCCTATGCGGACATCTATCCGGATGCCTGCATTCTGTTGGTCGATACCTATGATACGCTGGAGAGCGGGGTTCCGAATGCCATCCGCGTCTTTCAGGAAATGAAGAAGAACGGGGTGAAGTCCAAGCATTTCAGGGATTCGTCTGGATTCCGGGGATCTGGCCTACCTGTCCAAGAAGGCAAGGAAGATGTTGGATGAGGCGGGCTTCCCGGATGCGATTATCTCCGCATCCAATGACCTGGATGAAAACCTGATTCTGTCTCTGAAGGCGCAGGGAGCGGCGATCACCTCCTGGGGGGTGGGAACTCACTTGATTACGGCAAAAGACAATCCTTCCTTTGGCGGCGTTTATAAGCTGGCAGCGATCCAGGGGCAGGACGGGAAATTCCTTCCGAAGATTAAACTGTCGGAAAACACCGAGAAGATTACCAATCCCGGCGATAAGAAGATTTACCGGGTTTATGAGAAAGCAACCCACAAAAATCAAGGCAGACCTGATCTGCCTGAACGAAGAGACTTTCAGCGAAGACAAAACTCTCCTGCTCTTTGATCCGCAGGAACCCTGGAAAAAAACGAAGATGCATCCGGGAGAATTTGAATTGAGGGAGCTTTTGGTGCCTCTGTTTCAAAAAGGGTGCCTGCTGCTATACTTCTCCCCGCGTCATGGATATTCGTGCCTATTGCAACCAGGAGAAGGAGAGCCTCTGGGAGGAAAACCAGGCGTCTGGTGAACCCGCATCAAATCTATGTGGACCTCTCGAAAAAGCTCTATGACACGAAGATTGATCTCTTATCCAGTTTGAGTCAGGTGGACGCAGACGCGGAGAATATAGAGAATTAGGAAAGAGAAGGGGCAGGAGGGGCAAAGCTATTTTTTCGCCTTCTTCTCGCCCCAGATTTTGAAGTAATTCGTATCGCCGATGTTGACCGTGATGGTGCCGAGACGGACTTTCTTCAGGAGTTCCTCGTTATAAACGACCTTATGCTTCGGAAGGATTTCGTTCTGGAAAAAGTCTCCGTTTCCGCCCATCAGTTCACCGGTGTTACCGAAATAGTTGGAAAAAAATCGGCGGTTTTGGCATATTCCTTGGCAAAACGGGCCGCCAGAGTGCTCCTTTTCTTGACTTGTAAAATCAGACCGGGCGTGAGTCCGGTGGCGTTCCACTGCTCGGGGGTGATCATGGTACAGATGCGGTCTGCTCTATTCTTGGCATGGTTGAGATCTACGATCCCGCTTTCCATGCCGGAGGACTCTGCCATTCCCGCATAGATATAGTCCGCCGCAGCGTTGTTTAATGCGATTTTCTGTGCGTAGTCATAAAGAAAGGTGGATTTTTTTCACCGACGGAAAAATGGGTGTTCCAGTACTGGGTCAGATTCTTCGGATTGTAGGCATAAGCCTGTCTTTGAAAGAAGGCCTCCACTTCAAAGATATAGCAGCCGAATTCCCGCAGGGTGACCGGTTTTTCGTCGATCGTCATCACGGGGTCCCCCAGGTGGTCGGCATAGACGAAGGAAACATTCTGCAAGCGGTATTTGCGGTAACTGGAAGCGCACAGAGCAAGCAGGACAAGGAAAATCCCGATAAAAAAACCGGAAATGAAATGTTCGGTTGCCTTTTTTTCATAAATAAAAATCCTTTCGGTTGTCGTAGGTGGAAACCCACTGCCCTTGGGCGGTGGTAGGAGCCTTGTGAGTTTGTAGCCATTAACCTTGGCTTTCAATGTACTTCTGTATGGTAGCTGATGACACCTCTCCTATACTACAAGCAAAATAGCCATCAGACCAAAAGATTTTCTTCTTCCAATACTGTTTTGATAGGATGTTCGAATATTTTTTTGCCACAGATAGTATGTAGTCTGCTGTTTGATTAGTTTTTACAATGTCACAAACTCTGTCGGTAGTATCGTAGCTGATAAGAAAATGTATGTGGTCTTTGTCAGTTTCCATAGCAATAATGTCGTAGCCTTTAGAATTACAGATATCGTATATCTTTTGCTTCACATCGTCGGCGATAGAATCTTTAAGCAGTTGCTTGCGATATTTTGTGACAAGAACTATATGCACTTTTAGGCTATACTTATGTCTGTTATGACGATTATATCTGTTATCCATAGAAATACCTCAAAATACATTGAATTTCACTAATAATTAGTGTATTATATATTTAGTGAAATATCAATGAGGTTTACTTATGGAGCAGATGACAGTTACAGCTAAAATTCAGATATCCGTTGATGCAGACAGCAAGGTTTTACTTGATGAAACCATGTCTGTTTATTCTGATGCCTGCAATTATGTATCTGACTATGTGTTCCGCACCCACGATTTAAAACAGTTTTCCTTAAACAAGGTGCTGTATTCTACTCTCCGAGAAAAGTTTGAGCTTAAATCTCAGATGGCTCAATCTGTTTTTAAGACCGTTATTGCAAGATATAAGACCATTCTTGAAAATCAGAAGGAGTGGATTCAACCATCTTTCAAAAAGCCTCAGTATGACCTTGTTTGGAACAGGGATTATTCCCTTACACAAAACTGCTTTTCAGTTAATACACTAAACGGTCGTGTCAAACTGCCATATTTCGCTGAAGGTATGTCTCAATACTTTGACCACACAATTTATAAGTTTGGTACAGCCAAGCTTGTTAATAAACATGGTAAGTATTTTTTGCATATCCCTGTTACATATGATGTCGAGGAAAGTAATATCTCTGATATCTGTAACGTTGTTGGTATCGACAGAGGTATTAACTTTGTCGTTGCCACCTACGGTAGTAAACACAAGTCTGGTTTTGTTAGTGGTAAAACGATCAAACAAAAACGTGCTCACTATTCCAAACTCCGTAAGGAACTCCAAATGCGTCAAACACCATCTGCAAGACGTAGGATTAAAGCTATCGGTCAGCGAGAAAACCGTTGGATGCAGGATGTAAACCACCAGGTATCAAAGGCACTCGTTGAGAATAACCCGAAGCATACACTCTTTGTCTTAGAAGATTTGTCGGGCGTTCGTAATGCCACAGAGCGTGTTAGAACCAAAGACCGTTATGTGTCTGTATCATGGTCTTTCTATGACCTTGAACAGAAACTCACCTATAAGGCTAAACAGAATCAGTCTACTGTTATCAAGGTTAACCCTCGTTATACGAGTCAGTGTTGTCCTGTATGCGGGCACATTGAAAAAGGCTAACCGTGACAAGAAGATACATCTGTTTACCTGTAAAAAACTGTGGTTATAAATCAAACGATGACCGCATAGGAGCTATGAATCTGTACCGCATGGGAATCAACTATCTTGAGGATAGTCAAGTACCTGATACAGTTACGGCAGAGTAAACTTTGTCGTAAAGGGCGTTGTCAACCGTCCTGTTAATGTAACGCCACGGAAGTCACACCGTATTAAAGGTAGGAGTCGTAGACGAACTACTGGGCAGTTACAAAGCCACGTACCTTTAGGTGCGTGGTAGTTGACTCGCACTGTCGCTCCCAGCCGACAAGGTTGATGATCCGCAGGTATGACAGGTGCGGATCCTTTTTTTGCTTTTTATTTGCGTTCTTCTTCCGCCGCGTTTCCTGCAGCAGCGACCTGAATGCCGGACAGCCGGATGCAGGGCGGGAATTTCCAGGTGGTTGATTCTTACTCGCTCTTTGGTCATAAGCATCGAAGCAGCCAGATCTCTCATCGTCCCTCCGACGCTACCGCCGGATACAGGGATCACCTTACCGTCATGATGCCAGTATCCCAGACGGATTTCTCCTGCGATATCTCCATTCATCGGGGAGACCTGGAAGTCGGAAAAAAATCCAGAACCTCCAAATAATCGCCCGCACGCAGTTCCTCTTCACCGGCTGTGCCACCATCGACCCGGTAGTTTCCGGGGAGGAAGGTATTCTCTCTTTCAGGTACTGGGAGAACTGCCGGTGACCGAGGGAGGTTTTTAAAATACCGTTCTCAATGATCACCTGATCCCTGCGAAGCGCTCCCTCCGCATCGAAGCGGCAATTCTTGCTGGAATTGGGAAGATAGCGCAGGGCAGTGAGGCTGAGGGCGGGAGACCCCACCTCTCCTCCGATCTGCCAATCGGAATATTTCATATAGCGAAGGTCGGTGGTGGAGCGCGAAATGAAATAGTCCAAAACCTCCGCCGCATTTTTACCACTCAGGACGAGGTCACAGGCGGGGAGGGCTGGTGTTTGCACGGCTGACAGTTTGTCTTTTTCCCGCCTGCAGCGCCTTTGTAAGCTCCGCTTTTAAATAAGCGCTGTCACAGGTTCCCGAGTGATACATCCGGTAGAGCTCAATTTCATGCCCCTCTTTTCTGGCATTCAGGATCACTTCCAGAGAGGAGTCGAAAGAATCGTCCGTCACATCGATGCCCTCCGAATTCAGGAAGTGCACCTTGTTGCGGTTGACGAAAATCTCATAGGAGTTGACATCCTCATTCGCCGTTTCCGGAAGATCCTGCATCAGAGTAAGGAAATCCTTCGCCACTTCGGAGAGATCTGTCTTCGGATCGGCATCTTCCACTTCTCCAATTGGTTTATCGACCGTTTTACTGGGAGAATTCAGAGTAAAATACGGATTTTTTTACATAGGAAGCATAAGACAAGAGTTTCTCCAGTTCTGTCCGGATCTCCTCCGGGGTCAGGGTGGGTGCAATCTCTCCTTCCGCTCTTCCAATCGATGCGCCATCTTCTAAGGCGGTATAAACGGCGACATGGATGTGTTCCACCTCTTTGACCCGGTTCTGGTCCAACCGGTGTCTTACAAAATAAAACTCCCATCCCTCCGTGTAGGTATCTCTGACTTCATAGGCGCAGAGCCGCCCCTCTTTCTTCATCTCTTTTAATATCTGTAAAATGCTGTCTTTCATTTTTTCCTCCTGATATCGGCTTGTAAAAAGTTGGATAGGAATGCCAAATTGATTGCCGCTCCGGTTCATCTTGAAAACGAAATTTAAAAAAACGAAATTTAAAAACGAAATTTAAAAACGAAACTTAAAAAAACGAAACTTAAAAACGGAACCTGAAAACGGAACGAGCGCAGCGGATCAGCCAAGGACCGCACGGGCCTTCAAATAGGGACCGCCGTCCGAGACTTTGACAAACTCCTTATATCCCTTCCCGCAGTAACCGGTGCCGAAGCTTTCGCGGTCGGTGGAGACCATAGAGACGGAGCCAAGGAGATCGGGGACATAACCGGTCATGACCACCGGCGTGACGATTTTGCCGGTCAGTTTTCCGTCTTTGATTTCCAGACCTCTTTCCACGATGCACTGGATGCCCCAGTGTTTCGGATCTTCCATGCCGGATTGCATCCCCTGGAGCAGATAGCCGTATTGGACGGAAGCAATCATTTCTTCCAGACTGCTGGTTCCGGAATCAAAGAGGGTATTGGTCATGCGCGTATAGACCTTGTGCTCGAAGTTCTCCCGCTTTCCGTTACCGGTGGGGACGGATTGCAGGCGCAGTGCCGAGAGGGCGTCGCAGATTCCGGTTTTCAGAATGCCGTGGTCAATTTCCGTCACATCTCCTGCCAACGTGCCTTCGTCGTCAAAAGCATAGCTTGCCACATCGGTGGTGCAGAGGGCGCCCTCATGCATGGTGACCAGATCGGAGCCGACCCGTTCGCCGATATAGGAGGCGCCAAGCGCCCTGTCCTTGACGAACATATCCATCTCCACCCCATGTCCGAAGGCTTCGTGTGCAATCAGACCGGAAACTTCTGGCGTGGTGATGATGTCATATTCTCCCGGAACCACACGGGAAGCGTCTAACATTTTCAGCGTATCTTCTACGTATTCCTTTATTTTGCCGGGGATCTCATCGAAAAGTTCCGGTCCCCTTCTGTCGGAGAGCCCGCGGAAGGCCATCTCGGTGCGTCCGTTCCTGGAAACAATCGGCAGAACCGAAATTTCGGAATACACATAACTCTGTCTAAGGTCACGATGAACGGAGAGGAACATTTTGTTGACATGGGTAGACTGCGCACGAATCCGGCAGTCAATCACCTCTTTGGACAGCGCCATTCCGCTGTCACAGGCCTTTTGCAGCATGGCTACGATCTTGTCCATCGGCGCTTCTTCGGGTAACAGTGCGGTCTCCATTTCGGCGAACAGTTCTGCGGGTTCATCCGGAAGGATCTCCGTTTCGTAGACCTGTGTGCGCGTGGCCTTCAGGACTGCCAGCTGTCTGTTCAGTGCTTCCCGCAGCGTAGCAGCAAGGGCAGTCGGATCGGCTTCCTCTCCACTGGAGGAAGAGGCGGTGGGATCTTCGACTTCTTTCGTACCGGAAGGAAGCTGAAAAGCATACTCGCTGTAGAGACCGTCTTTGCGTACCCGGACGACGTTCCCTCTCTCGGTCATGATGGTCTCTGTGGCAATCGATTTGGTGTGGGGAGAGAGGCTGATCGCAAAGCCGGGGGAATCGGTCGCAAGAACGGATACATAATCAAAATCCTCCGAAAGCAGCCGGATCAGTTTTTTGAGTACATCCGCCTGCCTGGTTAAATAGGTTGAAAAAAAGGTGCTTTCATCATTGTTCTCCTTCTATGTTTGATGATGGAAAAGGTTTGTAAAGGTACAATCAATTTAAAATCACTCCAGACCGGTAAAATCAAAGGCCGGAATGAAGGTTTCCTGAGCGGTATCCCCCTCCTGGATAAAGGCATTTTTCCACGCCGAGGGAGAGGGCAAAATCCACGATCTCTTCATAATCTCGCTCCGGGAGTTTTCTAAGGAGCTCCGGGTACTGCTTTTGCATGGAGGAGAGAGAAGGCATCGGGGTGTATTGGTTCATGATGCTGAGATAGATCTGATCCCCGAAGGTTTCATAGAGATAGCGAATGACCCTTTTGCTATCTTCTTTGTTTCCGGGAAGACAAAGGTGCCTGACAATCACGCCCCTTCGCATCAGAGGACCTTCGTAGGAAGTCAGATCGTTATACGCTTTGGAGGTCAGAAATCTCTCGTTGCTGGCGCTTTCCTGATCAGGGCGCCTCTCTTGTCTGTCTGTGAAAAGAGGGGGACCCGTCTGCCTCACCATTTCCCGAAGCGCCTCTTTACAATAGGCAAAATAGTCCCCGGCGCCGGAATACTTCTTAGAAAGGAGGGGGGAGACATATTTGCAGTCCGGGAGATAGATATCGATAAGCCCCTCCAGCTTTTGGAGCGAGTCCACGGTTTCATAGCCGCTGGTATTGTAGACGATGGGAATATTAAGCCCCTGCGCCCTGGCAAGGTGCAAGGCGGAAATGACCTGCGGCAGGAAGTGTATAGCGGTGACGAGGTTGATGTTGTGCGCCCCTTCCTCTTGCAGACGCAGGAAGATGTCGGACAACTGCCCGGTGCGCAGAGGCTTCTGCGCTCTTCCGGTGGAGATTTCTCTGTTCTGGCAAAAAAACGCAGCGTAAGTTGCAACCCGGAGAAAAACACGGCTCCGCTTCCTTTTGTCCCGGAGATACAGGGTTCTTCATAAAAATGCAAAGCCGCTCTGGCGGCCTGGATCTCGCTACCCTCATTGCAAAAGCCCCTCTCGTCCGAGAGACGGTCGACACCGCAAAAACGGGGGCAAAGCATGCAGTGTTGCAGGTCGAATGGATCGAAAAGTTGTTCGTCCAAACCGAATTCACCCAAATGTAATTCACCTAAATGTAATTCACCTAAATGTAATTCACCTAAATGTAATTCATCCAAATATAATTCATCCAAATGTAATTCATCCAAATGGAATTCATCCGAAACGCGGTTGCTCTACCCTTATACAGGGGGAGACATGCGCCCCCGCTCTTCCTTACGGCGGATGCGAAGCTCTTTAAAGAATTGCGTCAGAAGGAGAGAACAGTCTTCCTCCATGAAGCCTCGAAACACCTCCGCCTGGTGGTTGAATCCCCTTTCCTCCACGATGTTCATGACGCTTCCACAGCAGCCCGCCTTCGGATTCATGGCGCCGATGACGATGCGGGGGAGTCTGGCCTGGATAATGGCGCCGGCACACATGGAACAAGGTTCCAGTGTAACATACATGGTACAGGCTTCCAAACGCCAGTCACCGATTTTTCCGGAAGCCTTCTTCATGGCAGTGATTTCTGCATGAGAGAAGGTGGAATGATCCGCATTGCGACGGTTGTAGCCCCGACCGATGATGGTTCCTGCTGCGATTTTTCCTCCCAGATTCTTGGCAAGGGCATTTTTTTCTCCGGGAAGCGCACCGTCATACACAATGACGCAACCGATCGGCACCTCGCCGATCGAGGCGGCCTTCCTTGCCTGTGCGATGGCTTGTGCCATCCATTTTTTCTGCGGTTGAAAGGGTGGAAAGGAGGTAGAAGGTGTCATGGCATGCGGAGGAGGGAAAAGAACCCTCAAAAGATATCCGGGAAATGTCCTCGGATATCGCATTAACAGTACAAAGAGGATCGGCTGCACAGGAAATTTCCGGTAATCCTCAAATCCTACTAAAATACTAGAATTTCAACTGCCATTGTGATACAATGGAACACTATCGAAGGGAACAGGCCAGTCTACATCGGAGGAGTTAAGATTCAGAGGATCGAATCGGAGGCGTCCTTTTCCTGTCTCATCGAGGAGGCGTGAAATTCAAAAAGGGTTGGAATTGAAATTGGAATCCTTTTGTTGCCTGTATAGCATAGCACAAGACGAAAAAAAGATCATAGTTTCAGAAGGAGAAAGAGCACATCTCCAAACAGAGAAAGAAATTTACGCAAGCCGGAAAAATAAAAAGTTAGGCAGTTGGAAAGGGAAAGATGAAAATATCGACAAAAGGGCGCTATGCGCTTCGAGTCATGATTGATTTGGCGCTGCACGATACGGGAGAATATGTGGCGCTTAAGGATATATCCGCCAGACAGGGAATCACGGTCAAATATCTGGAACAGATTGTAACGGCCCCTCAATAAGGCAGGGTATCTGCGCAGCATGCGCGGCGTGGGAGGCGGGCACCGCCTGGCAAAACCCTGCCAGAGAGTATCGGGTGGGAGATATCCTAAGAACGATGGAAGGGAATTTGACGCCGGTCGAGTGCATCGGGGTAGATGGAGGGTCCATTGAGTGTCCGCGGGCGGATTCATGTCCGACGATTTCTTTTTGGGTCGGACTGGACAAGGTGGTGAACGAATATGTAGACCGTTTCACCTTGCAGGATCTGGCGGATGAGAGCAAGGCTGCAGGAGAATACGATTATTCGATTTAAACGGCATTGGTCTTGACAAAGTTGCAAGCGGCTGGTTATATTGTTTAGGCGAAAGCAGGTGCTTTCGGGCGCAGATGGGTCTTATACAATGAAGACCCGCGAACCGTGTCAGGTCGGGAACGAAGCAGCACTAAGTGGAATACTTCATGTGTTGTAAGTATGCCTATCTGCGTTACCGAAAGCATCTGCTTTTTGTATAATTTGTTGGAAACCAGTTCGTAAAAGGCTCTAATAAAAGATGTTTTATTGAAAAATCTAATAAAAAGCTGAAGTGAAAAGTTTAATTCCACTCTAAAAACCGAGTCGATGAAAGTGGCGTTTACTCTTGCAGAACAGGGGTAAATGCCATTTTGTGTTGTACAACAATGGAAATCAGTATTACACTAACTTCTATGACAGGCCTCTGTCAGCTGCGACCAAATGTTTTTTTCAGGCATGACAACGAAGCGGACTTTAGTCGGTTTTTTCAAAAAAAGTAGGACTAATTTCCACTTCAAGCGATCGGTATGGAGCGCCCTGACAGCCGCCTGTTGTCATTTACTTTTTAAGAAGATAGGGACTTGAGAATAATCTTGTCCTTTTCTATTTTTTTCGGATGCCGAAAGCATTCAGCTTTTCGTAAAGATCATGGTACATAAAATCTGCAACATCCAGAGGACTCTTTCCGCCAAGCTTTTCGACGGGAGCAGAGTCCACATGACTCAGGACGAGGTTTAAGTCATCCTGATTAGTCAGTCCGAGAGCGTTCAGGTCTGTCCCTTTGGGAAGAATGTAACGCAGTTCAATGTGTTTGTTCTCCAAAGAGCCTTTCTGTCCGGAACGCATGGGGTCACAATAGAAAACTCGTGTTCGTCTGGCACCATCAGCATCTGTCTCCATGGATTCGGCGGCAGTAAATTCAGTTCCCCGATCCGTCAGAAGAATGTGAACATATTTCCTGAATGTATCCCGGCCAAGAATCTTCTCCAGAAAGTCAATTCCTTCTTTCATGGAAAGAGCTGTTTTACGTTCCTGATAGATGGCAAAAAGGACCCCCGCACTCACGAATTTAAAGGTCTGGATGAACGGTCCATTGGTTTCGTCATTGTAAACGGTGTCCATCTGTGTCACGAACACATCCTGATGATCGGCAATATATTGCTCATAGTCCTTAAATGTGCGGCCATGAAGATACTTCCGGTCAATCCTTTTTCTTATATCCCCTAGATTTTTTCTTTTGGGATTTTACGGGATACCTTGCGGCGGAGATCCATGACAGTGACACCGGCAATTTCATGGAATACATTTCCTCTATGTAGTTATAAAGAGTTTTCTCAGAAATCCCAAGCTCAGGGTGATTGGTAACGATCTGGTAGGGGACTGCCCATGACCGAGCAACGGCTTGATGATGGCGGCCATCTCCTTTGCCTCCTGCACGGTAAGATTCACTCCTTGTCTGGAATCAATCAATGTCGTCCGGTAATCTATCTGGGCGTCTTCTGGACAGTATTGATATTTATCGAACCTACAGTGGCTCCAGTTAGAGCAGCCATTGCATGCACCGGGGAACGGTCGCGCCTTGAGCAGTGAAAAAGGATCATACTCCGGACAGTCGACAGTACACTGGCGTCCAAAGACGCATCTCTTGTAATGATTACACTCCAGAGGCATCTTGCACTTATGTGTCAGCTTACGGTGGAGCTTGATTTCCTTGCCAATGGTAGATTTATCCTTTCCTATCGTCTGGGCAATAGCGGTTTTGGTGGAACCGTTTGTTATGCCGGTAAAGATGATGCGTCGTTCTTCGAGGGTTAAATGCGAAAAAAAGCATTTGTTATACTCATGTAGGCACCTGCCTTTCCGGCGGCTGTCAGCTACATGAACTGTAAGACAAAAAAAGCCACAACTGGTTAAGTGGAAAGTGGTGAAAGACTAACGTCTACTTCGTCCCCTTTAGAGTGGAATTAAACTTTTTCACTTCAGCAATCTAATAAAAAAATTGGCTTGCACAGCGTTTTTTTCTTGACAAAAGGAGTGGAAACGAATATAAGTAAAAGTATCGTGCAAACGCACGAGTAAACAAACACTCTAACAGGAGGATTTTGAAATGAACAAGACTGAACTTGTGGCAGCGATTGCTGACAGCACCGAGTTATCTCGTAAGGACGTTGAAGCGGTGGTTAAGTCCTTTACAGAAGTCGTTTCCGATGAACTGAAGAAGAAGGGAAAGGTACAGCTTGTAGGCTTCGGAACTTTTGAAGTTTCTCAGAGAGCGGAGAGAGAAGGCAGAAATCCGCAGACTGGCGCAACCATGAAGATCCCGGCATCCTATGCACCGAGATTCAAGGCTGGCAAGGCTCTTAGGATCTGGTCAACGAGAAGTAAGAGATTCTGATTTACCGGAGCCTGTGCCTGTGCACAGGTTCCTTTTGTGTCTGCAAAGGATAGGGCCATGAGACTGGACAAATTTCTGAAGGTTTCCAGACTGATCAAAAGAAGGACGGTTGCAAACGAAGCCTGTGACGCAGGAAGAGTTCTTTTTAAACGGAAGGGTTGCCAGAGCCTCCGCAGAAGTCAAGGCGGGAGACCGCATCACCATCGGTTTCGGCAACAAGGATGTTTCGGTGGAAGTGCTGGACGTGAAGGAAAGCACCCGCAAAGAGGAAGCACAGGAACTGTTCCGGTACTGTTCTTAAACCCGTCTGTTATGTGTTATCGTCATGAATCCGATATATGAGATACCGGTGCGTAAAGCAATCAAAGGCGGAGGGATAGCGTTCTTTACCGAAGGACGAATTCTCACATCCGATGGGTGCGCAAAAGGAACGATGGCGATGCGGAAAGAAGAAAGTAAAATGGCAAGACCCAGAAAGAGGAATCGAAAGGAAAACAGATTCAGTATTTTTTTGGCCGTAATCGTCGTCATTCTTCTAACGACCATGGTTGGCTTTAAAAAGCATAGGGTTGAAACAAAAGAGGGACCAGTACCTGGAAGAGCAGACCCAGCTGACCAAGCAGATTCAGAAAGAAGAGGCACGCAGCCAGGAGATTGCAGAATACGAGAAGTATACGCATACGCGAAAATATATAGAGGAAGTGGCAAGGGATAAGCTCGGACTCATCTATGAGGGGGAAATCCTTTTTCGGAACGAATAAGAAGACTTTTTTCCGGCAGCACGGAAAAGGTCTTTTGTTTTTGAAGGGTTCCTTGAATCGGAGGGGACAGGAATAGAGAAAGATAATAACAGAGAAAGATAAGAACAGAGAAAGATAAGAACGGAGAAAGATAAGAACAGGAGCGAATTTGGACAGGAAGGAAAGACAGCTGATCGAAGCTGTTCGGGATCAAATGGCAGTCTCTCTTAGCGGGGGACGGAGGAAGAGGGTGATCGCCGCCGTTTCCGGGGGCGCGGATTCCATGTGCCTGCTGGAAATCCTGACGCTTCTGGCACCGCAAATGGGCTTTGGTCTGCTGGTGGCGCATGTCAACCACGGGATCAGGGGAAAGGAGGCGGATGAAGATGAAGCCTTCGTCAGGAGACAGTGCGCCTTGCGGAAGCTGCCTTTTTATGTAAAAAAAGAAGATGTGCCGGCGCTTGCGAAGAAAGAGCATCTCAGTGAAGAAGCCGCAGGAAGAAGTGTGAGATATGCGTTCTTTCGTGCACTTTTGCAGAAAAGAAGGGGCGGGATGGATTGCGACCGCACACAATCAGGGAGATGCGGCGGAGACTTTTCTGTTTCATCTCTGCAGGGGGAGCGGTTTGCAGGGACTTTCCGGAATTGCGGAAGTGGAGGGGATTTAATCCGCCCGCTGGTTCATGTTTCCAGAGGGAAATCGAACAATTTTTTGGAAAAAAAGAGGATCCCTTTTGTGGAGGATGCGACCAATCGGGGAGAAGAAATACACCCGCAATCGCATCCGGGGAGAGGTTCTGCCGCTGCTCGAGGCGGAAATCAATCCGCGCACGCAGGAGCATATCCTGCAAACGGCGGCACAGATTGCCTCGGTGCAATCTTATATCCGGGCGCAAGCCCGAAAAATTTATTTGCAGGCGAAGAGAGAAGCGGGTGAAAAACGGAGTACGATCGCTGTCGCTCTTTCTTTTAGAGAAGGAACCCGACTTTCTGAGGAGAGAGGTCTATCTCCTTGCCCTGGAAGATCTGTCCGGCGATCGGTATTTGGGGAGAAAAGATATCGCCAGAAGGCAGCTGGAGGCGGTGGACTTGCTTGGCAGAAGGAAAAGCAGCGCCAAAGAGTTGCAGCTGCCTGCGGGAGTGGTTGTCAGGAAGGAGTATGGGGCACTGCTCTTTTACCGAAGACGGCGGGAAGAAGGGGAGACCCGTCTTCTCAACAACCGAAAAAGGCGGAAGAAGAGGGACTGAGGCTGGAGACGGAAGCGCTGCGGAAGGGAGAGATGATTCATGCTTCTTTCCACGATTACAGAATCACGGCATACACGGATTTTTCGTATGAAAGAGAAGATTCCGGTCGGTATACGAACTGTTTTTGACTATGCTATAATCAAGAGCACTGTTTTTCTTCCGATATAGAAAAAGAAGGAGATTTTTCTCTGAATCAGGAGGAAGCAAGCACAAGGAAATCCGAAAATGGATGACGGACGAGAAGATTCCGGCAAGAATGCGGGACAGGATCCTGCTGATGGCAGACGGCAACCATGTTTTGTGGATACCGGGATACCGCACGGATGCAGAGGTGCTTAAGAGCGCCCGTCAAGCAGGGAGATTCCTGCATATACGGATTGAAAAGGAGATCAATGGCAGAGAAGATCAAGGAACTGATTTCAAGTGAAGAGGTAGATCTGCGCATCCGTGAACTCGGTGCGGAGATCAGCAAAGATTATGAGGGAAAGACGGTACACATGATCGGCATCCTGAAAGGCGCCTGCTTTTTCATGTGCGGACTGGCAAAGCATATTACGGTTCCGGTGACGATGGATTTCATGTCCGTTTCCAGCTATGGTGGAAACACGGTTTCCAGCGGTATTGTGAAGGTGGTGAAGGATCTGGACGAACAGATCAGCGGGAGAGATGTCCTCATCGTGGAGGATATCATTGATTCGGGAAGAACCCTATCTTATCTGATCAAAAATGCTCTCGGACAGGAAGCCGGCAAGCATCCGTCTGGCAACCTTACTGGACAAACCGGACAGACGAGTGGTGCAGGACGTGTCCGTAGATTATTCGGGCTTTTTGATCCCGGATGAGTTTGTCGTGGGTTACGGGCTGGACTTTGACCAGAAATACCGCAATCTGCCCTTTATCGGGACAGTTTCTTTTGAAGAGTGATTTTAGAAGTGGAGATGGAAGGTGAAGAAACAGAGGAATTATACAAGATATCTTCTGATGGCAGTGCTGCTGCTGGTGATCTTAATGGCGATGAGATTCGTGGGGAGCGCTACCGCTCTTTCGAACGCTTATACGGTCGGGCGACTGGAACGTGATTTACAATCGGGGAAGGTGGTGGATGCCGCCCTGACTCCCCTATGCGGACACGCCAACCGGTTCAGCGGAGGTATTGCTCAAGGACGGCAGCAGGAAGAAACTTTACGCCACCGACATCAGAGAGGTGGAGAAGCTGCTTCGGAAGAACCATGTGGATCCGCAGATCAATGAGGTGAAGGATGATAACTGGATGTTTTTCCATCCTGGTGCCGGGTCTGATCGGGGTGGCGGCGCTGGTGTTCATTGTGATGCTGATCAGCAACAATCAGAATGCACAGAGCGGCAATTCCAGGATGATGAATTTCGGAAGAAGCAGGGCCAGAATTGCGAATCCGGAAGATAATAAAGTGACGCTAAAGGACGTAGCGGGACTTCAGGAAGAGAAGGAACAGCTGGCTGAGATCATAGCCTTTTTGAAATCGCCCGCCAAATTTACACGGGTGGGTGCACGAATTCCGAAGGGCGTCCTGTTGGAAGGATCTCCGGGGACCGGTAAAACACTGCTTGCCAAGGCAATCGCGGGGGAGGCAGGGGTTCCGTTCTTTACCATCTCCGGCTCTGACTTTGTGGAGATGTTCGTAGGCGTTGGAGCATCCAGAGTAAGAGATCTGTTTGCCGATGCCAAGAAAAATGCACCCTGTATCGTTTTTTTATTGATGAGATTGATGCCGTGGCGCGCCGCAGAGGAACCGGTATGGGAGGCGGCCATGATGAAAGAGAGCAGACGCTGAATCAGTTGCTGGTAGAGATGGACGGCTTCGGCGTGAACGAAGGCATTATTGTTCTGGCAGCGACGAACCGGGTGGACATACTGGATCCTGCGATTCTGCGTCCGGGACGATTTGACCGGAAGATCACGGTCTCCAGACCGGACATTGGAGGCAGAGAAGAAATCCTGCAGGTGCATGCGAGAAACAAGCCGCTCTCGGAAGATGTGGATTTGAAGCAGGTTGCCCAGACGACGGCGGGATTTACGGGGGCGGATCTGGAAAATCTCCTGAACGAAAGTGCCATTCACGCCGCTATGCAAAAATCATACTTATATTTCCCAGGCAGACATCCGCAAGGCCTTTGTACAGGTGGGAATCGGAACGGAGAAGCACAGCCGGATTATTTCCGAAGAAGAGAAGAAAATCACCGCCTACCATGAAGCGGGTCATGCCATCCTCTTCCATGTGTTGCCGGATGTCGGGCCGGTGTATACCGTTTCCATCATCCCGACCGGGCTTAGGGGCAGCCGGTTACACCATGCCGCTTCCTGAGAAAGACGAAATGTTCGTCACCAGAAGCAAGATGTTAGAGGAAATCATGGTTTCTCTGGGGGCAGAATTGCGGAAGAGATTATCTTTGGAGACATCACCACGGGCGCTTCCAGCGATATCCAAAAAGGCAACCAAACAGGCGCACAATATGGTGACACGTTATGGAATGAGCCTGAAGATCGGAACGGTCAACTACGATGATCAGGAAGAAGACGTCTTCATCGGTTACGAGATCGGCCACGCTAAGAAAAAAATTCCGAACTCGTACAGGGACAGATCGATCAGGAAGTGAAGAATATCATTGATGCCTGCTATCATAAGGCAAAAGAGCTGATCCTGGAATACGAAGACGTTTTGCACAAGAGCGCAGAGCTGCTCCTGGAAAAAGAAAAAGATTGGCAGAGAAGAATTCGAAGCCCTCTTTGAGGGACACGAGGAAAAATTACAGGCTTCGGAAATGATTCCCAAGGCTTGATCGCCCTGGGGACCAGAATCTTGGTAAAACTGCATAAAAATAAATAGTGCAATTTGTAAAATTTATACAGGCTGCGTATTTACGTCTTGGGAGAGGAATGATAGTATACTAATTGTAACCCCCAATACATTATATTTTTTGCTATACCCCATAAGTAAGAAATACCTTCTCAGAAAAGAGCAGCCCCTCCCTAAGGCTGCTTTTTTCATACCTCTCAGGGAGGGCGAAAGACTTACAGACAGGTGACTTTATGCCCAATTCCTATCAGCTTTTTTCACGACCAGACTTTGGATTATATTCATCCCCTTCAACCGCTCCCGGAGGAGAGGTGACCATCTCGCTAAGCGCGGAGAGCAACCAGATTGCAAGTGCGGTGCTCGTATATGAGAAAGAAGAGTACCCCATGAGCTTTGAGGGGACTTTTTGGAAGCTTTGATTTCTATCATGCCACCGTCAGGCTTGGAACGGAACGGGCAGGATATTCTTTTCGTGTTCAATTTCATGACGGCGCCATCAGGGGATATGACAGGAGCGGCCTGTTTTTCGAAAAAGGACAGGATCATTCTCAGAGACGTTTTTTTCCCTGACACCCGGACTATCTACCCCGGATTGGGCGAAGGGCGCCGTGATGTATCAGATCCTGGTGGACCGTTTCTGCAACGGAGATCCCTCCAGTGACGTACTGAGCGATGAATATGCCTATGGCGGGAGACATGTGCGAAGGGTGGACGACTGGAACCGTGTGCCGGATCCGCTTTCTGATTTTAATGAATTCTATGGAGGGATCTGCAGGGGGTGATCAATAAGCTGGACTACCTGCAGGACCTGGGGATTGACGCCATCTATTTCAATCCGATCTTTGTTTCGCCTTCGAGCCATAAATATGACATTCAGGACTATGATCACATTGATCCGCATTTTGGCAGGATCGTTTCCGATCGGGGCAAGCTCTTAGACCCGGACGATCAGGACAACCGGAATGCAACCAGATATATCGACCGGGTGACGAACAGGGAAAAATCTGGAGGCGAGCGACAAGCTGTTTATTGAGCTGGTAGAAAAAGGCGCATGAGAGAGGAATCAGAGTCATTCTGGACGGTGTTTTTCAATCACTGCGGCTCTTTTAACAAATGGCTGGATAAAGAGAGAATCTATGAAGGCAGGGCAGATTATCCGCACGGGGCTTATGTGGCGCAGGACTCGCCCTATCATGACTATTTTTTTCTTTTCATAAGCAGTCATGGCCCCTATAATGGCAGCTATGAAGGTTGGTGGGGATACGACACGCTGCCGAAGCTGAACTATGAGGGCAGCGAGAAGCTCTGCAATTATATCCTTGAAATTGCCAAAAATGGGTATCCCCTCCCTTTAATGCAGACGGGTGGAGGTTGGATGTGGCGGCTGATTTGGGACATTCGCCGGCATTTAATCATGAATTCTGGAGAAGATTCCGCAAGGCGGTCAAGGAGGCCAATCCGGAGGCGATTATCCTGGCGGAGCAGTACGGGGAATCGAAGCCCTGGCTTTTGGGAGATCAGTGGGACACGGTCATGAACTACGATGCGTTTATGGAACCGGTTACCTATTTCCTGACCGGAATGGAAAAGCACTCGGACGAGTACCATCCGGAATTGGAGGGAAACGGGGATCAGTTCTGGCGGTCTCTTCTGTCCGAAATAGAAAAAGAATTTCACAGTTCCTTCCCTTTATACTGCCATGAATGAATTGTCCAATCATGATCATTCCCGTTTTTAACCAGGACAAACCATCTGGTGGGGAGAAGTGCCGAGCTGACGCCTCAGGCAGCTTCTCGCAGTGTACGGATGGACATTTTGCGACAGGCGGTGCTCATGCAGTTCACTCTGCCGGGCGCGCCGACCATTTACTACGGAGACGAAGCGGGTTTATGCGGCTTTACTGACCCGGATAATCGCAGAACGTACCCTTGGGGGAAGGAAGACCACGAACTGATCGCCTATCACAAAGAGTTGATTCGGATCCATAAGGAAGTTGCCGAGCTCATGAACGGCTCACTTCGGATTGTACACTCGGAAGGCGCATTGATTGCCTATGGCAGGTTCACGAGGGCAGGCGCATCGCTGATCGTGATCAATCGGAATTCGTATGCACTCACCAGAGATATGTTTGTAAAAAAATGCTGGGAGTTCCTTCGGAATGCATCATGAGAAGGCTGATCATTTCGACAAAGGATGGCTATAGAAGCGAACCGGTGAAGGAGCAGGTGAGCGACGGACTCCTGACGCTTCAGATTCCTGCTATGTCAGCCCAGATTCTCCGTTACAGCAGTGTGGACCATCTGACGGCGGAGGAGTTCTGGAAGAAGAACCAGATCCACTTTGGGGAAGAGGTCCCCTTCCCCGGGAGCCGAGTAGGATAAATCTTGTACACAACTAGGGAAGAGAACCCTTTCCCCGAACGCTAGGCAGGATAAAATCTTGTACACAATCGGGTAAGAGAACCTCTTCCCCGGACTCTAGAGTGGGATAAAAATCTTGTACACAACCGGGTAAGAGGGTATAATAAAAACGCAATAGAAACCGGAAATGGTTTCCGGAGGGAACTGGAAGATCAGGTTTCCGGAAGGAACTGGGAGAAAGGAAGGTATCGATATGCCCTTAGTTACATCTACAGAAATGTTCAAAAAGCATACAATGGAGGATACGCTGTCGGCGCATTCAATATCAACAATATGGAGATCGTTCAGGCGATTACCGAAGCGGCGAGCGAACTTCATTCCCCGGTTATTCTACAGGCTTCACAGGGGGCGAGGAAATATGCGAACTCTGTTTACTTGAGAAAATTGGTGGAAGCGGCAGTAGAGCTGTGTGATATTCCGATCGTACTGCATCTGGACCATGGCGCAGATTTTGACGTTTGCAAAGACTGCGTAGATAACGGCTTTACTTCTGTCATGATTGATTATTCCAGCCATTCTTTTGAGGACAATATTGCAGAATCCAAGAAAGTGGCGGAATATGCGCATGCTCATGGCGTAGTGGTAGAGGCTGAGCTAGGGACGCTTGCCGGAATCGAAGATGCGGTCAGTGTGGATGCGGAAAAGGCAATGTTTACCGATCCGGATCAGGTAGAGGAATTTGTTCACAAGACCGGAGTGGATTCTCTGGCAATTGCCATCGGAACCAGCCATGGTGCTTATAAATTCAAACCTGGCACCGATCCGAAGCTTCGTCTGGATATTCTGGAAGAGGTCAAGAAACGTTTGCCCGGCTTCCCGATTGTTCTGCACGGATCTTCCTCCGTACCGCAGGAATATGTGAAGATCATCAATGCCAATGGCGGACAGTTGAAGGATGCCATCGGTATTCCGGAAGAACAGCTTAGAGAAGCGGCGAAGAGCGCAGTTTGCAAAATCAACATTGATTCGGATCTGCGTCTGGGTATGACAGCGGGAATCCGTCAGCATTTTGCGGAGCATCCCGATCATTTTGATCCCAGACAGTATCTCGGAGACGGCAGACAATACGTGAAGGATATCGTTCATCACAAAATTGTAGAAGTTCTTGGATCGGACGGAAAAAGCTTAACAAGGAGTTGGCCCCGGACAACAACCGGGGCCGTTTTCAAATGCATAATGAATTAACCCGCAAAGACATTGCGGATATGGAAGCAGAAATCGAACATCGCAAGATCGTCGTGCGTAAAGAGCTTTTGGAACATGTGAAAGAAGCGCGGGCGCAGGGCGATCTTAGCGAGAATTTTGAATATTACGCCGCCAAAAAGCCAAGAATGAAAAATGAAAGCCGGATTCGCTTTCTGGAGCGTATGATCAAGACCGCACGGGTGATTGAAGACCATACTGCTAAAGAAGAAGCAGGTATGAACAAGACGGTGAAAGTGCGGATCTGCGAGATTGGTGCAGAAGACGGAGATGAGGAGACGTATAAAATCGTCACCACCATGCGAGGAGATTCCTTGAAGGGACTAATCAGCATTGAATCGCCCCTGGGAAAGGCATTGATCGGACACAAGGCAGGGGACCGCGTACGCGTGAGCGTCAGTCCGGATTACAGCTACGAAGCAGTGATTTTATCGGTAGAAGACACGGGACTCAGTGAAACGGATGCGCTGAGAAATTATTAAAGATGTCAAAAAGAGCAAAAAGAAGCGCCGAAAATCGAAGAAAAAAATCGAATCCGAAAAAAACAATCCGAAGGTCGAAGTGAAAGCGGAATCGAAGCTGAATTCCAAGGCGAATTCGACAACGGGATCGAAGCCGGAAGCAAAGCCGGATTCCAAGGCGAATTCGAAAGCGGGATCGAAGCCGGAAGCAAAGCCGGATTCTAAGGCAAATTCGAAAGCGGAATCGAAGCCGGAAGCAAAGCCGGATTCCAAGGCGAATTCGAAAACGGGATCGACAACAGAAACAACGCCGGATGCAAAAGCAAAAACAGATTTGAAAACCGAAGAGAAGGATGCGGGAGTTCATGTGGCATCCAATCTGGGATTTGCAGGCGATCCGGGCAAGCAGAAAAAGACTGTTTCGCAGGATTGTTTATACATTGGAAGTGGTGGTGCTCCTTACAGCAGCGATCGTGCTGTTTCTTTTGACCAAGGTGGAGCGGATCCACCATGCCACCATCAAGGAAGAACAGCTGGTGAAAGACAGCGTGAGCCAGACGGTGCAGGAATCGGCGCAAAGCGGATCAATGCGAAAATATACGACGATTGCTTTTTTTGGCGTAGACACCAGAAAGGGAGAGCTGGAATCCAATACACGAACCGATTCCATTATTTTTGGTTTCCATCAACCAGGATACGGGAAAGGTTCGCATGGCTTCCGTATACAGGGATACCTTTCTGAACACAGGAAACGGTTTTTTTACAACAAGGCGAATTCTGCCTATTCAAACGGCGGCCCGGAGCAGGCGCTTCGGATGCTGAATATGAATTTGGATCTGAACGTAACGGACTTTGTGACGGTCGGTTTTGGCGCCCTGGCGGATACCATTGACGCGCTGGGCGGCGTGGACGTGGATGTAGAAGAGGCGGAAATCAAATACCTCAACGACTACGGCACGATCATGGGCAAACAGCAGAAACGGGAGTTTGTACCGGTGACGGAGCCGGGGATGCAGACGTTAGACGGCTTACAGGCAACGGCCTATTGCCGGATTCGTTACACGGCAGGAGACGATTATAGAAGGACGGAGAGACAGAGACTGGTCCTTTCTAAGATGTTTGAAAAAGCAAGACGCGCCACTCCTGCACAGCTCAATACCATTGCCAACAGTGTCTTTGGAGAAATGTACACCTCACTGACTCTGTCCGAGCTTCTGTCCTATGTGGCGGATGCAGGAAAGTACAGCATTGTCGGGCAGACGGGATTTCCGGATGAGGAACACAGAGAGGGGAAGAACATCCGGGCCAAGGGCAGCGTGGTGGTCCCGGAAACGCTTTACGAGGCGGTCATACAGTTGCACAGTTTTCTGTATGAAGACGAATCCTATGCGCCCTCGAATGAGGTGCAGGAGATCAGTGACGCCATTGAAGAAGCGGCAGGCGGGAAGAAGACCCCCGCGGAGACCACAGTGACAACACCAAGGGTGAAACCGAAGGAAAGCACAACCCAAACACCACAGACGCCGCAAACACAGCCTTCTCTTCCGCAGGGAGATCCTGCGGCGCAGATCAAGGCTATGCAAGAAGCGGGATATCGTTTTGATGCGGCAAGCGGACAATGGATTCATGGTGCCACAGGGCTTCCTTACGGAGTAACGGCACCGCAGACACCACAGACGCCACAGATCCCGCAAACGCCGCAGACCCCGCAAACACCACAGACGCCGCAGGCGACACCATCACCGCAGGTGCCACAAGCTACGCAAACACAGGAACAGCCCGCAGCGACGCCGTGAGAAGGACCAACAAGCATCTCCCCGGGCGATAGAATTTAACCGCAGGGGACCAGGACGAACAACAGGAGAACGACATGGTAAATGTACAGCAGATTGGAGAAGATACTTACTGGGCAGGCTCCAGCGACAGAAGACTGAGCAGATTTGAAAATCTGTTTCCTCTGCCGCATGGTGTTTCTTATAACTGCTATCTGATTCGGGATGAAAAGACTGCCCTGCTCGATACGGCGGATGTCACGGTAAAGAGCCAGTTTATGGAAAAACATCGTGGCTGCTTTGCAGGGAAGAAAGCTGGACTATCTGGTTCTGCATCATGTGGAACCGGATCATTGCTCACAGGTACAGGCGGTTTTAGATGTCTATCCGGATGTGACGCTGGTGGGAAATGAAAAAACGTTTCGCATTCTGGACCAGTTTTTCACTGGAACGAAAAATTGTGCCAGGAAGACAGTGGCAGACGGCGATGTACTAGAGCTGGGGAAGCATAAGCTCCAGTTTGTGTTGACGCCGATGCTGCACTGGCCGGAAACCATGATGAGTTTTGATGCAGTCACCGGTGCGCTTTTTCTCAGGAGATGTGTTCGGAACCTTCGGCGCTGTGGATACCGGCATTTTTGCAGATGAGTGCGACTTTAAAAACGGTCTTTCTGGATGACAGCAGACGCTATTATGCAAATATTGTCGGCAAATACGGCGTGCAGGCGCAGGCAGGGACTGAAAAAAACGGCAGGACTGGACATCCGTATGATTTGTCCGCTGCACGGTCCGGTGTGGCGCAGCAATATTGATTGGATCCTCCAAAAATATCAGAAGTGGACGACCTGGACGCCGGAGGAAGAGGGATATACCATTGTTTACGGCTCCATGTACGGACATACCGCTTCTGCAGCGGAAGCCACAGCGGCCTATATCCAGAAGAAAAGCGGAAAACCGGTTCGCGTCTATGATGTATCCGAGACGCACACCTCGTATTTGATTTCGGAAATCTGGCGCTTCTCCAGGGTCCTGCTCTTCTGCCCGACCTATAATGGGGGAATCTATCCGGAGATGGAGGCGCTGGTCCGGGATATCATCGCGCTCGGTGTGCAGAATAGAATCTTCGGTTTGGCGGAGAATGGTTCCTGGGCGCCCCAGGCAGGTAAAAAGATACAGAAAGAACTGGAAGCCTTAAAAAACTGCAAGGTGGCAGAAGATATTCTCAGCTTCAAGGGGGCTCTCCACGAGGCGGATGAGGAGAGGATGCAGGCGTGGGCAGACGCTGTGATGAGCGCTACCCTTTCCTAAGGATTCCTGGTTTTACAGGGCATCAATTGGATGATCCCTGCCTTTGTGATACAAGAAAAGCGGTGATTCTGTACTCCTCAGATGTGCAAACGCTTTTTTGACCACCTGATTGGATTGTGATATATTAGACTATTAGTGACACGTTTGAATGGAGGGCAGATTCTTTCATGGAGCAACTGAAGGTATATATGCTGGGTGGATTTCGTATGTCGTATGACGGGAGAGAGATTGCGCTCGGTCGGAATACGACAGCTAAAATCGTCCAGCTTTTGCAACTCATCTGGCTGAGTGGCAGCGAGGGGGTAACCAAGGATCGTTTGATGCACACGCTTTACGAAGGGGAAGAGCGTGCCAACATGAACAACAGCATGAACAATTTGATCTACCAAATGCGCAGGCAGATGGTTCGTGCCGGGCTTCCTGAGATGGATTATATCATTAAGAAACAGGGAGCTTATTATCCGGATCCTAAGGTGTCGATGACCCTGGATGTCGATGAATTTAAGAAGCTGGTTGCAAGCGCAGGAGAGGCGGGCAGTGAGTCCGAGCGGTTTGTTCTGTATTCCCAGGCGTTTGAACTCTTTCAGGGAACACTGTTGCCGGAGCTCTCCACGGAAATCTGGGTGATTACCAGAAACGTTGCCATCCAGGATTTGTTTGATGAAACGGCAGAATGGTTGGGAGGCTACCTGAAGGAGAAGGGAGACTACCAGCAGATGCTTCAGATTTACCAGCGGGCTTCGGATTATTTTTCCGGATCGCGACTGGCAGGTCGGTCAGATCGAGGCTTTGATTTATCAGGGGAACTTCAAAGAGGCGTATCGCCTTTATGACAAAAACGGTACGCTATTATGAAGAAGAGCTGGGCATTACGGCCTCACAGAAGTTATTAGACTGCTATCAGGTCATTCGAGAGAAATTAAATTCGGAGCCGGGGCGGATCAGTGAGATTCAGGATGACCTGTTGCAGACCAGGCGGGTGGTGGAAGCCGGTCAGGATGCAGGCGCCTATGATTGCTCCTACCCCAGTTTTATAGATGCTTATCATATTTTTGAGCAGGAACATGGAGCGGAGCGGAGATTCCGTTTTCATGATGCTTTGTACGCTTGTGGATTATGAGGGGAAGCTCATCCGCAATGAGGAAAAGAGAAACGGAAGATCGGAAGCGCTGGCTTCCGCCATCCATCTTTCTTTAAGACAGGGAGATGTTTTTTGCAAATACAATGCCTCCCAGTATCTGGTGCTTTTAACGGGAACCAGTAGAGAAGACTGCGATACGGTATACCGCAGAATTGAGAACAAACTAAAGGATCTGGCCGGAAACCGGGCGGAGATGAAAGTATAGCGTGGTTTCTTTGGCGGAACTCAAACAGCCTGCATAAGGCTATTCTTGAAGTAGAACAGGGAACGATTCTGCAGACGGAAGTGAAAAGCGCGCGCGTACTGACTGCGGGTGCTTTTTCTGCTCTTATGCCGAAGAATTCTTTGGGAGAACACAGATGAACAACAATTCAAATGCAAGCAATTCCAATCGATCCGGGGACGAAGGTGGCGGGAGAAACGGACGCCCGCAGACGCTTTTTATTTATGGTCATCGCCGCTCTGATCATGATGATGGTGATGTCCTACATGACCAAGGTGTTCAGCGGAAAAAACAGCGAGAGAGAAATCACCTACGACCAGTTTGTCCATTTGCTGGACCATCATTACGTTTCTGCAGTCACGATGCAGGAAGATAAACTGTCGGTAAAACCGAAGAAAAAAACGTGAAGGATCCGGATCTTTTACAAAACAAAGAGAAGGGACCTTGACCGAGAGTCAAAAAGAAGCTTTTTGGATCTGAAAGAGCAGATCAATAAGGGAGAACTGAAGGGGTTGGTCACCGGCGTGGCGGAGGACGAGACGACGCTCACGGGAAGATGTCTGAAAAGAGGGCATTCAGGTGCAGAGAAAGGTACCGGACTCCTCCTCGGCGATCCTTAATTTTTTTGCCGTCTATGTTCTGCCCATCCTTCTCATGTGGGGACTGTTGACCCTGCTGTTCCGCAGAATGGGGAAAAATAGTCCTTTTTCTGTGGGGAGAAGCAATGCAAAGGTTTATGTGCAAAAAGAAACGGGTGTCACCTTCAAGGACGTAGCCGGAGAAGACGAGGCCAAGGAGTCCCTGGTAGAGGTGGTGGATTTTCTCCACAATCCGGGAAAATATGGAAAAAAATCGGTGCAGAAACTTCCCAAGGGAGCGCTCTTAGTAGAGCCTCCCGGAACAGGAAAAAAACGCTCCTGGCCAAGGCGGTTGCCGGAGAGGCGCATGTTCCGTTTTTTTCTCTGGCAGGCTCCGATTTTTATCGAACTTTATGTAGGAGTCGGTGCCAGTCGCGTAAGAGATCTGTTTAAAGAGGCGACCAAAAACGCTCCCTGTATCATTTTTATTGACGAAATTGATGCAATTGGCAGGAGCAGGGATTCGAAATACGGCGGAGGGAATGAAGAAAGGGAACAGACCCTGAACCAGCTTCTATCCGAAATGGACGGTTTCGATTCCTCGAAGGGCGTGTTGATTTTTAGGTGCGACCAACCGTCCGGAAATTCTCGACAAGGCGCTGCTTCGACCGGGAAGATTTGATCGCAGGATCATCGTTGATAAACCGGATCTCAAAGGAAGAGAAGAGATTTTACGGGTGCACGCCAGGGACGTCAAGATGGACCAGACGGTCGATCTGAAAGCGATTGCGCTGGCAACCAGCGGGGCGGTCGGAAGTGATCTGGCCAACATGATCAATGAGGGCAGCCATCAATGCGGTCAAGGCAAAGCGGGAATATGTCTGCCAGAAGGATTTGATGGATGCAGTCGAGACAGGTTCTGGTCGGCAAGGGAGAAGAAGGACCGAATCCTGAGCAAGGAAGAGAGGAAGATCGTATCCTATCACGAGATCGGGCATGCACTGATTGCGGCGGTGCAAAAGAACACGGAGCCGGTGCAGAAAATCACCATTGTCCCCAGAACCATGGGGGCGCTCGGTTATGTGATGCAGGTGCCGGAGGATGAAAAAAATTTTTAAAGACGCAGGTAGAGCTGCACGATGAAATCGTGGTCACTCTGGGCGGACGAGCGGCGGAAGAGCTGATCTTCAACACCGTGACAACGGGCGCAGAGAATGATATTGAGAAAGCAACCGCCATTGCCAGAAACATGGTCACTCTTTACGGGATGAGCAAACGGTTTGGACTCATGCAACTGGAATCCATCAGAAACCGTTATCTGGATGGGGTTCGGGATCTCACCTGCTCGGATGAGACGGCGACCGGCATTGATGAAGAAGTCAGAAAGATTCTGGACGAATGCTATGCGGAAGCGAAGGGAATCATCTCGAAGCATCTGGATACCATGGACCGGTTGGCGCAGTATCTGATCGAAAACGAAACCATTACCGGTGCGGAATTCATGCGGATCTTCCGCGAGGTGGAACATCTGTCACAGCCGCAGGAGGACCGGGGAGACGGCCTCCAGAATTTTCGCCGTACGAGAAGAAAGCAGACAGGTCGGCGAGAACATTCCGGTAAAGGGGGAAACGGAAGACGCTCAGGCGGCTCCCGAAAAAAATGCGGAACAGGCGGCAGATAGAGACCTAAGAGAGGCGCCTGAGAAGGAACCGCTTCAGAAGGACTTAAAGGAAACTCCGGAGGAGGGAACGAACGAGCCACTTCAGAAGGACTTAAAGGAGACTCTGGAGGAAGGAACGAAAGAGCCGTTAAAACAGGACTTGCAGGAGACTCCGGAGACGGAAGGGGGAAGGTTTTCCCGCAGGAAAGATCTATTTGAATAAAGGAGATTGGAACCGCCGGCGCAGGCGTGGCGAGAAGGGATGAGTACGGATTTTAAGATCAAGGAGGAACTGAAGAAGCTGCCTCATAAGCCCGGGGTATACCTGATGAGGGATGCCGATGATACGATCATGTATGTGGGCAAGGCGGTGGATCTGCACAAGCGGGTACAGTCCTATTTCCGTACCAGAATCGTGGGAAGAGGTCCGCAGATTGAGCAGATGGTTTCGCTCGTCGCAAGGTTCGAATATATCGTGACCGATTCCGAAATGGAAGCGCTGGTTCTGGAAAACAACCTGATCAAGGAAAACCGGCCTCGCTACAACACAATGCTCAAGGACGACAAAAACCTATCCGTTTATCAAGGTGACCGTTTCCGAGGAGTATCCGAGGATTCTTTTTCGAGACTGATGAAAAAGGACAAGGCCAGGTATTTCGGACCTTTTCCCTCTGCCGATGCGGTACGGGAAGCCATCGAGTTGGTGAATAAGCTGATGGGACTAAGAACCTGCAACCGGGTGCTGCCCAGAGACATCGGAAAGGACAGACCCTGTTTGAATTATCACATGGGGTATTGCACGGCACCCTGTGCCACCGGGAAAATCACGAAGGAAGAATATGGCGATCGTGTCGAGAAGGCCATTGATTTTCTAAGCGGAAATTACAGCGCGGTCATCGAAGACCTGACGAAAAAGATGGAACAGGCTTCGCAGGAGATGCGCTTTGAGGATGCGGCAAAATACAGGGATAGGCGGAACAGCGTCCGGGTGATTGAACAGAAGCAGAAGATGACGGATGCCGATATGGAAGACAGGGATATTATTGCGCTTGCCAAAGAAGAGCAGGATGTCGTCGTGCAGGTGTTCTTTGTCAGAGAAGGCAAAAATCATCGGAAGAGAGCATTATTACATGAAGGATCGGGGGGTCTTCGACGACGAAGCCGGCGGCTCCTCCGCCGTCCTGCAAAACTTCGTCAAGCAGTTTTACGGGGAACGCCCTTTGTGCCAAGGGAACTTTTGCTACAGGAAAAGATTCCGGATCAGGACATGATCGAGAAATGGCTTAGCGAGCGTAGGGGTTCCAGAGTGCATCTCTTCGTTCCCGAGAGAGGTACGAACAAAAGACTGATGGAACTGGCTTCCCAGAACGCTTCTCTCATCCTTTCCCAGGATAAAGAACGGCTGAAACGGGAGGAGGGCAGGACCATCGGTGCGGTCAAAGAGATCGCCAAACTGTTAGATCTCCGGAAATTGCAGCGGATGGAGGCCTTTGATATTTCGAATATATCCGGTTTTGCCAATGTGGGCTCCATGGTGGTCTTTGAGGGAGGAAAGCCCAAGCGAAGCGATTATCGCAAGTTTCGGATTCAAACCGTTGCCGGTCCCGATGACTATGCCTGTATGAAGGAAGTCATTGAAAGGAGATTCACGCACGGTCTCCAGAAGCAGGACAGTTTTTCCAAATTTCCGGATCTGCTGCTGATGGATGGCGGCAGAGGACAGGTGAATATTGCGCTACAGGTGCTTCGAGAACTTAATATTTCCGTGCCGGTTTGTGGGATGGTAAAAGATGACAATCACCGTACGAGGGGGCTCTATTACCACAATGTAGAACTGCCGATCGATACCAGGTCGGAGGGCTTTCAGTTGATCACGCGGATTCAGGATGAAGCCCATCGTTTTTGCCATCGAATATCACCGCTCTCTCCGATCCAAGGCACAGGTCCATTCCACCCTGGACGAGATACCCGGGGTTGGTCCTGCCAGAAGAAAGGCGCTGATGCGGCATTTTGCATCCATTGAGGAACTGAGGGAAGCGACGCCTGAAAAAATTGCAGAGGTGCCGGAAATCTCGGAAAACCAGGCAAAGGCCATCTATGATTTTTTTCACAAGGAAGCGAAGACCAAATAGAAAGAAGAGGGACAGCAAGGGATGGAAAGCGTAAAATTAGAGGAAGTTGTCAAAAAAATGAAGTTCGAGCTGCTGACGCCGAATGTAGACTTTTCCGAGACGGAGATCAGGCAGTGCGATATCAACCGGCCCGCTCTGCAGTTGACCGGTTACTTCGAGCATGACGATGCGAGCCGCATGCAGATCATCGGCATGGTGGAATATTCCTACATGTCGCACATGACGCAGAAACAAAAAGGACACACACTTCCAGAAGCTCCTTGACAGGGGGATCCCCTGCATTGTCTTTTGCAGGAATATGCAGCCCGACCAGAGTTTCATTGATTTGGCGACCAATGCAAATGTACCGCTGTTTATCACGCCGCATCCGACTTCCCAGGTAATGGCGGAGGTGATTCGGTGGCTGAATGTACGCCTGGCTCCCTGCATCCGCATCCACGGCGTTCTTTGTGACGTATACGGTGAAGGACTTCTGATCACGGGAGAGAGCGGGATCGGAAAGTCGGAGGCGGCGCTGGAGCTGATTAAGAGGGGACATCGTCTGGTGTCGGATGACGTGGTGGAAATTCGGAAGGTCAGCGGAGACACCCTGATCGGCTCTGCACCGGAGATCACCAAGCACTTTATTGAACTGCGAGGCATCGGCATTATTGATGTGAAGACGTTGTTCGGTGTATCCAGTGTGCGTGATACTTCTTCCATTGATCTTGTGATCCGTCTGGAGGAATGGGACAGAGATAAGGATTACGACCGCTTCGGTTTAGAGGAGCACTATACGGAATACCTGGGAAAAAAAATCATCTGCCACGATATTCCGATTCGTCCGGGAAGAAACCTGGCGATCATTTGCGAGGCAGCCGCGGTCAACCATCGACAGAAGAAGATGGGCTATAATGCCGCGCAGGAATTATACAACCGTGTACAGAATACGATGAAGCTGAGTCAGAATCGGGAGGAAGCACCGAAGGCAAGTGAAACCGATGTGACCCAGAAAGCAGCCGAGGCGGATAAGGCGGAAGCATGAGGGCAGAGGCTGGAAGGGGAAATCAAAAAGCGTTTGCAGCTCCTTTGCGAAGGAGAAGATCTGCGTTTCGATGAACCCATGAGAGGACATACTTCCTTCCGGGTAGGAGGGGAGGCGGATGCATGGATTTTGGTGCAAGACGCTTCTAAGGCAAAAGAACTGCTCATTTTCTTAGAAAAAGAGAAAGTTCCCTACTTCATCACCGGCAACGGTACGAACCTGCTGGTAGCCGATCAGGGGTATCGGGGAGTGATCCTCTGCACGGCAGGGCAGAGAGAACCGATTCGAGTGGTAGAGGACAGGATTCTGGCTCCGGCGGGGCTCCCGCTTGCAGCCATTGCGCAGGAGGCTCTCAAGGCATCTCTGAGCGGTTTGGAAGGAGCAGCGGGGATTCCGGGAAGCCTGGGTGGCGCCTTGTGCATGAATGCAGGCGCCTATGACTTTGAAATGAAGGAAGTCACGGAGCAGGTCAGTGCCCTTCGGATTGGGACATCCACATCCTCCCATCCGTCCGGGGAAGCAGAAGGAAGGGAAGGCGGCGAAACAGAGAGAGAAAGAGTCCGGCAGGTGCAATTGTCCGGAAGCGAGATGGCTTTTCGGTTATCGAAGTAGCATTGCCAGGAAACAGAAACTGTTTTTTTATCTCTGCAAAATTAAGGCTGACGCCGGGAAAGCCGGAAGAAATACGGGCCAAAATGGAGGAGCTTGCCTTGCGCAGAAAAACAGAAACAGCCGCTGGAATTTGCCAGTGCCGGGAGCACCTTCAAGAGACCGGCAGGCAGTTTTGCTGGAAAGCTGATTGAGGAAGCGGGCCTGAGAGGGTTTCGAATTGGAGAGGCGCAGGTGTCGGAGAAACACTGCGGTTTTTGTGATCAACCGGGGCGGAGCGAGCGCAGATGAAATCATGCAGGTCATCCTTGCGGTGACAGAGAGAGTTGAAGAAAAAACAGGGATCAGGCTGGAGACGGAGGTGATCCCTCTCGGATTTTAAACCGCAGAGCCTTTTGGGAGCGGGAAACAGACGCAGCGGTTGGGAACAGCCGCGCAGACAGGAGAACAGGATGGAAGCCGGAAAAAAAGGATATGAGAATCGTAATCGTTACCGGAATGAGCGGAGGCGGAAAGTCGACCGCCATTCGGATGCTGGAAGATGTGGGATTCTACTGTGTCGACAATCTTCCGGTTTCTTTGATTGAAAAATTCGTGGAACTGATCAGTCTGCCGGACAGCGAGATCACCAAGGTAGTGATCGGCGTGGATGTACGGACCGATCAAAAATTTGAAGATGCGGAGTACGCCATCCAGGCACTGAAAGAACATGGATATCCGGTGGAGATTCTTTTCATGGATGCCTCGGACGCTGCCTTGATTAAAAGGTATAAAGGAAACGAGGAGGATCCACCCGCTGGCGCAGCCCGGTGACCCGGTACAGGACGGAATCGTCAGAGAACGGAAGATTTTAGAAGGTACCAAAGAGAGGGCGGACTATGTCATTGACACTTCCCAGCTGCTAACCAGGGAGCTGCGGGAGGAACTGGATCGGATTTTTGTTAAAGATTTAAATTACAATTCGTTAATGATTACGATGCTCTCCTTCGGCTTCAAGTATGGCATTCCGCAGGACGCCGACCTGGTTTTTGACGTCCGTTTTTTTACCCAATCCGTTTTTATATCGATGCGCTCAAACATTTGACGGGCAATGACCGGCCGGTGAGAGACTATGTCATGGGATTTCCGGAATGCGGAATGTTCATTGATAAGTGCAGCGATCTTCTTTCCTTTCTGATCCCGGGATATATTACGGAGGGAAAGCATCAGCTGGTGGTCGGCATCGGATGTACCGGCGGGCAACACAGGAGTGTAACGATTGCGAATGCCCTGTATGAGAGGCTGAAGAATGCCGGAGACTATGGCATTAAGATCGCGCATCGGGATTGTAACCCCAATCAGGACAAACATTGAAGGGGAATGAAGGGAAGGATTTCATCAGAAACGAAGCCCCTTCGAGTAGGAAGAGAACGGATGAGATCATGTCATTTTTCAGAGAAAGTCAAGCAGGAGCTGATCGGCAAGCTTCCCTCCTCCCGCCATTGTCAGCTGTCGGCAGCAGCGGCGCTGCTCCATCACTGTGGGCTGGTGCAGGAGATAGAAGGGGAGCCTGTGCTCTACCTGCGTACAGACCGCAGAGAGCAGGCGCAAAAGCTCTTTACAATATTGAGAAAAACTCTTAGAATAGAGAGAGATTTTTCAAGAGAAGAAGAAAAACTAAGAGTTCGGGGACGCATTTACTTTAGGGCAGGAATCGCATCGCAGGATGTGAGAAGAATCCTGACCGCACTGGAAGAAACACGGGATTCCACAGGGGCGGAGCCTGCTGCTTTGGGCGGGAAGATCTGCTGTAAACGCACTTATTTGCGAGAAACATTCTTATGCATTGGTTCTGTATCTGATCCTAAGAAGGGTTATCATCTGGAATTCGACTGCGCTTCTGAGGAACAGACTTTTTTTTTACGGAAACTGATGGAAAGCTTTGATATTCATGCGAAAACTTTAAAGCGCAAGAGATATCAGGTGGTCTATATCAAGGAGGGAGAGGAAATCGCAGCCTTACTCAATGTAATGGAAGCGCATGTTTCTCTGATGGCCTTTGAAAATATGCGGATTTACCGTGATATGCGGAATGCAGTCAACAGAAAGGTGAATTGTGAAGCGGCCAATATCTCCAAGACGGCCAGAACCGCCGCCATTCAGGTGGAGAAGATCAGACAGCTGGAGGAAAGAGGGCGGTTAAAGTCGTTAGAAGAAGGATTAAGGGAGGCGGCAGAAGCCAGGCTTCGGTATCCGGAAGCCTCTTTAAAGAATCTGGCGGCGTTAATGGAACCGCCGATCGGAAAATCGGGAATGAATCACCGTTTACAGAAGTTGATGATGCTTGCAGAAGAAAATGCTGAGAATGGGGAGGATGCCGACAAAGGATTGCCACGCATCATAGAGCAGAAAAAGGACTAGAAGGAGAGGATGAATGATGGAAAAACAATCGATTCAGGTGGAGATCAGCGGAGAACTGGGTGCGAGAACAATCGCAGAAATGGTTCAAATCGCTAGTAAATACGAGAGTTCCATGCACATTGAATTCAAAGAGCTGACGGTGAATGCCAAGAGCATTATGGGAATGATGTCCCTCCACATTGAAAAACGGAGACGAGCTGACGGTGGTTGCCGAAGGCGCGGATGAAAGCAGATGCACTTGCGGATTTGGGAGATTATATCCGGGGGAAAAATGCATTCGCATGAATGACAGGAAATTGCTCTTTATCTACAACACGCACGCAGGCAGGGAGAGAATCAGTTCCCAGCTGGCGGACGTGATCGATGTATTTACGAAGCACGGTTATCTGGTCAGCGCTTATCCGACACAAAGAGCGGGAGATGCCAGGACCGCCGTACAGGAGAGGGAAGAGGGTATTCTCTTGTTGTTTGCAGCGGTGGAGACGGCACGCTGGACGAGGTCGTGTCCGGGATGATGGAATCTCCGGAACAGTTGCCGATCGGGATGATTCCCGCCGGAAGCACCAACGATTTTTTGCCAGAGCATCGGCATTCCGACAGATCTGGTGGAAGCGGCGAAAGTCGCAGTTTCCGGTCGAAGTTTTTACTGTGACGTGGGGATTCTGAATCAGTCCTACTTTGTTTATGTGGCGGGATTCGGATTGTTTACGGACGTCTCTTATCAGACACCGCAGGATATGAAGAACCTTCTGGGGCGTGCAGCCTATTTACTGGAAGGGATCAAGAAACTTTCGGATGTCGGTAGCTATCATTTGAAGATTTCCTACCAGGATCGGATCATTGAGGACGATTTTATTTATGGAATGGTAACCAACTCTCTGTCTGTGGGAGGGCTGAAGAATATCACAGGAGAGATGGTGGAATTCAATGACGGTCTGTTTGAGGTGACGCTGATCAAATACCCGAAGAACATGATCGAACTGTCGACGATCATCACCATGCTGTTAGGGCGGGATGTCGATAATGAATATATCTTCCATTTCAAAACGGCGCAGCTTACGGTGAGACAGTCGAAAGAAGGTTGCCTGGACGCTGGATGGAGAATTCGGAGGATCCTATAAGCACACGGAGATTATGGTCAAACGGGAGGGAGTCATCATCCGGATTCCATAAGTTTGCGTGAGAGATGGGACGTCCGGAAGAGGATGTTCCAGTCAAATTAACAAGCTGTTCATATCTATGTCAAAAAAACGTTACCTCGCTACCGTTTTTTTGACATTCTTTTATGATAGGGTCTTGTACAGGAGCTGAAACATGCAACAAACTTTTTTTCATAATAAGTGCCGGATAAACAGAGTTTATCCGGCATCCTCTTTCAGGCCCTTTCACGAATGCGCCGGGAAATCAGAAATCAAGCCTGCATCGTCTCGGGCATCGGATAGTCTACTCCAAAGGTTTCGACCGTCACACTTTTCATCACCTGCGGAACTCTGGGACGATCGGAGAAATCCGTCTCAACGTTCGCAATCTTGTCAACGACGTCCATTCCTTCCGTAATCTTGCCAAATGCGGCATATTCGCCGTCCAGATGAGGGGCATCTTTGTGCATGATAAAGAACTGGCTGCCTGCGGAGTCGGGTGCCATGGTGCGCGCCATGGACAGGACGCCTTCCGTGTGCTTCAAATCGTTTTGAAAACCGTTGGAGCGGAACTCTCCCCGGATGGCGTATCCCGGTCCTCCCATGCCGCTGCCGTCGGGGTCGCCTCCCTGCAACATGAAGCCGGGGATCACCCGGTGGAAGATCGTTCCGTTGTAAAAAGCCCTTTTTGAATGAGGGAAATGAAATTATGGACGGTGTTCGGTGCGATTTCCGGGTATAATTCCGCCTTCATCACATCGCCGTTTTCCATGGTAATTGTCACAATAGGATTCTGATCCATTCTCTTGCCTCCTTAGCGGTAGTCTGTATCGTGTGGGTCAAATTTTTTGACACGCATCTTAAAAGTATAACATGATACGAAAGTCAAACCTATCGGAAATTCGTTGCGGCTTGTTGGCAAAAAGTTTTTTTGATCTTCGGATACCACCTCTTTTGTGACGCACATTTCTTAAAATTGTGATAAGGTGGAGAAGGAAAAAAACGGCAGGAGTAGGAAAGCTGGAGGAGGGCAACATGATTAAGAATATCCTGTTTGATATGGGTGGCGTTCTGATTCATTTTGACAAGGAAATGTTTATGGACCGCTTGAAAATCTCGATGGAGGATCAGGGAGCTTCTGAGGAGAGAGGTGTTTCTCTCCTATGAATGGGCGATGATGGACAGAGGAACATTGACGGATTTAGAGGCGGCCGAGATTATGGCAGAGAGGGTTCCGGTCAGGTTAAGAGGCGCCGTACAGCAACTGGTCGGGATGTGGGACCGGCCGATCGAGCCAGTCGATGGCATGGCACAACTCGTGAAGGAACTCAAGGAGCGGAATTATCGCATTCTCCTCTTGTCCAATGCCAGTTGCAGGCACCCGGATTATTGGAAAAGAATCCCGGGACATGAATATTTTGATGATCGCATGATCAGCTATGAGGTCAAAGGTAGTCAAACCGCAGCCGGAGATTTATCTTATGGCTTATGCGAAATTTCACATTCGGCCGAGAGAGACGGTTTTCATTGACGATCTCCCGATGAATGTCGAGGCGGGCATATATACGGGGATGCACGGAATTGTCTTTCATGGGGACGTGACAGAATTAAGAGGCAAACTGAAAGAACTGGGCGTGGAGATTTAAGTGGATGGAGAGGGAACGTTCACGGAGGATTCTTCCGTGCGGAAAAAGTCTCACCGTGGTTTTTTTGTTTTAAGTACACAGGACGAGAAGGTGCAGAGACAGTGTGATCGGGCTGTGAAACATTTGCAGGAGCACGGAATCCGGTCGGAAATCCGGACGGAAGAGGATGCGATCAGGATGATAGGCAGGGCTTCACGAAGAAGCGGGATCACAGCGAAATGCCAGGGAGATCGCAAAGAGGACGGAAGCGTTTCGTAAGACTCTTTTTTTATCGGATCGGAGCGGGATGCTTGAAAAGCTAAAAAAAGAGGGAGCCTGTGCCATTGCGTTTTCTCATGCGAACAACAAGGCGGAAGCATTCTCCGGTATCTCATACATCTTTGCAGAGGTCGATGAGGTAGAAGCGGATTCTTATGTGAAGGCCTATGAGAGGGAAGCGAATCTCCCGTGGCAGATCCTGGAGACGGAGCGGCTGCAGGTACGGGAAACCGCGGTGCAGGACATCGAAGCGTTCTACCGGATCTATGCGGGAGCCTCCATCACCAGGTTCATGGAGGGGCTGTTTCCGGATCCGCAGGATGAGAGGCGCTACACAGAGGATTATATCCGCAATGTATATGGGCTTCTGGGCTTCGGGGTTTTGGACGGTGGTGGAAAAAGCAAGCGGAGAGATCATCGGACGCGCGGGATTCTCCATCCGGAACGGATTCGAGGAGGTGGAGCTCGGCTTCCTGATCGGAGAGCCCTGGCAGAGGAAGGGTTATGCAAAGGAAGTCTGTCAGGCGATTCTGCAATACGGGAAGGAGGTGCTGGGCTTTTCCATGGTGATGGCACTGGTCAAAAAAGAGAACACCGTTTCCATTCATCTGCTGCAGGAGCTTGGTTTTGTCGTCACGGAAGAAGTGGAGATTGAAGAGAATATTTACGGAAACCGCTACCTGAGAGGGGAAGAGGAGGAGCAGACGAAACAGGCAAGTGGAACGGTCGCACTTACACCGACGCACTTCGGGTCCTACCTCAAGATGAAGGTGCAACCGGACAAAGAGGGAGCCGGGGGGATTGATACGGGAGAGTAAGATTCTGGTGAGCGAGATCTGTTCAAGCCGGAGGCGGTTCAGGTGGACTCGCCGGAGGAAAATTCCCAAAATGGTTCAGAAATGCTATACTAAACTGGTTTGTCATGATACGGGGTGCGGAAGATCCAACCTGCGTGCATGCCTGATGGCAATGCCTGATGGCAGAGCAAGGGGTTGACTTCTGGCACACAGCTTTTGATGATCAGAAAAGGAGAACGGAGTATGTCCTATAGAACACATACCTGTGGGGAACTGCGTCTGGTGGATGCGGGTAAAAAAGTCCGCCTCGCCGGATGGATGGAAAATGTCCGGGAAGTGGGGGCGGGTCTTGCCTTCTTAGTGCTTAGAGATTTTTACGGAACGACGCAGGTGGTATTGGAATCGGAGGAACTGGTCAGGCAGGTCAGGGAGATCCACAAGGAATCCACGATTCAGGTGGACGGCATCGTGCGCGAGCGCTCTTCGAAAAATCCGAAGCTGGAAACCGGCGACATCGAGGTGGTGCCGGAAGCGGGCGGCATTCAGGTGCTGGGAGCCTGTCGTTTCCAGGAACTTCCTTTTGAGATCAACCACAGCAGGGAAGCGGATGAGACACAGCGGTTAAAATACAGATATCTGGATCTCCGCAATCCGGAGATGAAGAAAAATATTATACTAAGATATCAGGTCATTTCCGCTCTGCGGGAGGCCATGACCGGGCACGGTTTTTCTGGAAATCACTACGCCGATTCTGACGGCTTCCTCTCCGGAGGGAGCAAGGGATTATCTGGTGCCCTGCCAGAAAGCATCCGGGTAAATTCTATGCGTTGCCACAGGCACCGCAGCAGTTCAAGCAGCTTTTGATGACGGCGGGCATCGACAGGTATTTTCAGATTGCGCCCTGCTTTCGAGATGAAGATGCAAGGGGAGACAGGAGCCCGGGGAATTCTACCAGCTGGATATGGAAATGGCCTTTGCCACGCAGGAGGATGTGTTCTCCGTTTGTGAGGAGATGCTGCCACCGATTTTTGCCAAATTCGGGACTTATAACAGAGCTTCCGGTGCGCCTTTTAAGAGGATTCCCTACCTGGAGGCCATGGAAGTCTATGGCAGTGACAAACCGGATCTGCGCATTGATTTAACGGCAAAAGATGCAACGGCGCTCTTCCGGGACTGCGGTTTTCCTCCCTTTGCGGAAGAAGGCGCCAGGGATCAAGGCAGTCGTCATCTCCGACTTTCACGAGAGCCGGAAGATGATCGAGAAAACCTGCGCGGACGTAGAGGTGCAGGCGGGAGCCAAAACCGCCTGGTTCCGCATCGACGAAAAGGGAGAAATCGTCGGAGGAATCGCCAAGTTTCTGCAAGAAAAGGCAGAGCTTGTGAAGCGGGAGCTGGAACTTGCCCCCAACACACTGGTGGTTCTTTCTTCCGGAAAAAAACAGCTGGCACAGAAGGTGGCGGGTGTCGTCATTAAGTTGTTCGGGGCTGCCGTTCCCGGCCATATAGACAAGGAACAGTATGCGTTTTGTTGGATTGTGGATTTCCCGATGTATGAGATCGGGGAAGAGTCCGGAGAGCTGGAATTTTGTCATAATCCGTTTTTCCATGCCGGCGGGCGGGATGGATGTCCTTCTAAAAGCGGAGAGAGAGAGATCGACCCTCTGACGATCACGGCGGATCAATATGACATTGTCTGCAACGGAATTGAGCTTTCCAGCGGAGCGGTCAGAAATCATGATCCGGAAATCATGGTGAAGGCATTCGAAATGGTACGGCTGGGCGAAGAGGATGTCAAAAAGAAATTCCCTGCCATGTATCATGCCTTCTCCTACGGAGCGCCGCCTCATGCGGGGATTGCACCCGGAATCGACCGTATGGTGATGCTGCTTGCCGGCGAGTCTTCCATCCGGGAAATCATTCCGTTCCCGATGAACAAGAACGCACAGGATCTCATGATGGGAGCTCCCGGAGAAGTAACGAAGAAACAGCTGGAGGAGCTGCATATCACCCTTTCAGAGGTGGAATGATGCAATATTAGGACAAAAAAACAGAGGATTCCCGGGAGCGGAATCCTCTGAAATTTTTTTGCGTCTTGTGCGAAAAGTCTAATGCGATCAGTCTTGTGCGAAAAAGTCTAATGCGATCAGTCTTGTGCAAAAAGCCCTAATGTGATCAGTCTTGTGCGAAAAGTCTGATGTGATCAGGCTTGTACGGAAAGTTCCGTATGAAAAAGGCTGTCTCCGGCGTGTACCTAACCCAGGAGGTTCAGAGTGTGAATGCGCTTGGCATCCGCCTGTTTCTTCTGCATCTGGGTCTGCACCGCCTGCAAGAGCTGATTTTTCTTCATCCAGCCGGAGCGGTTGACCATGGTCTGCAGATCATCTTCCTTGTACGTCGCCAGATGGTTTTTCGGACGAGAGACGATTGAAGGCAATCGCATGGTCTAAGTTGTTGCTTTCGGCGCCGCCTGTGCTCCTAAGAGAAGAAACCTTCTCCATGGCCTTATCAATGACCTTGGTGTCGACCTTTTTGGTAAAGTCGATCTCATCGATGCCAAGCGCTTTTAAGGTGGCATTTCCGGCAGAAACACTCTCCATCCTGCCGTTTCCGTCCGCTGCTACATCAAATTTTTGATGAGATCCGTCTAAAAGTTTGTTTTCGTTGAAGGAGGTGGAGGCCGCGATATCCGCAATGCCTTGTTTGTACTGCTCCACCTGATCCTGCATCACCTGACGGTCATCGGCATTGTAAACAAAACTGTTGAGGGCCTTTACTGCCAATTCCCTGATTTTTTGCAGATAATCCTGAATACCGTCGAGCGCCCCGTCGGAGATACGGGTTACACTCTGCGCCATCTCCATATTCTCGGTGCCGGCATCGATGCCGCGAATCTCTCGCTCCGTCTTTTCACCGAAGGCGGATTCCACTGGATTCTTATAGATGCTGCTGGGATCTCTGGAATAATAATATTGTCCGCTTACGCCTAATACGCCGCTCATCTTGTCTACCCCGTGCGCTTCAAGCACATCATCCATGGTTGTCAAGATGATACTATCATAATTAAATACATAAATCAAATAAAATTAAAAAAATTATGATAATATAAGCACCCGTTGTATCCAAATCCACGCAGGCTGGTTGGTAGAAAAAATGCCCCACTTGTCTACGCCTTCTTTCGGCAGGCTTCGCAGGCATCCATGACAATCCCGCGGAAGCCTTTTTCCTCCAGAACGTGGACGGCTTCGATGGTCGTGCCTGCAGGAGAGCAGACCATGTCTTTTAATTCACCCGGGTGCTTTCCGCTGGAGAGCAGGAGTTTGGCACTGCCTTCGACCGCTTTGGCGGCGAAATGGTACGCCTGTTTCCTCGGCATTCCGCCTCTCACCGCCGCATCCGCCATCGCTTCGATGAACAAAAAGACATAGGCGGGGGAGGAACCGCTGATGGCGGTGACCGTATCGAAGAGGGCCTCCGGCACCAGCTCCGCCTCTCCGAAAGAGGAAAGCAGCTCCATTATTTTTTTGAGATCGTTTTCGCTCACCAGTGCATTGGAGCAGACCGCGGTCATTCCGTCGCAGACAAGGGCGGGCGTATTGGGCATGAGGCGGACAATGCGGATCTTTTTTTCCGGACCGAAGCCCTGCTGCAGTTCCGCCAGGGAGACCCCTGCAATAATGCTGATAAAAAGCTGGTTGTCCCGCACTTCTTCACGGATATCACGCAGCACGTCCGGTAAATAGGTGGGCTTGACGGTTAAAAAAACAATCTCCGCCTCGCTCACGACATAGGCGTTGGAGTCGGTCATATTGATGCCGTGATTTTGTTTCGTCCGCTCTCTCCCCTCTCTGGACGGGCCGGACCCGATGATCTCCTCCGGCAGATAGAGCCCCGACCTTAGAATGCCGCCGATGATGGCATTTGCCATATTCCCGCAGCCGATAAAACCCAGTTTCATAAAAAAATCTCCTTTTGAAGCAACTTTTGACATCGGTATCATCATAGCATAAGGTCATAAAGAGGTGCACGGCAAGCGGGACGAAAAAGAGGCCAGTGCATCATGCGGGAGCAAGCGGGACGGGGAAGACAGAAAAAGACAGGGAATACAGAAAAAGACAGGGAATACAGAAAAAGAAAGGATCACCATGGTCAACGAAGAGGCATGGAAGGAGATCGAAAATTTCATCTTTATCGGGGAAGAAAGGATGCAGCCTGCGGATCTGCTGATTGTCCAGGGGGCGCCGCAGGAGCTGCTTGCTCATCATGCTGCCGGGCTTTTTCACGGAGGATTTGCAAAGGCTGTCCTGGTGAGCGGCAAATTCAGCTACCGCAGACAGAGCTTTGCAGAAGAATGGAAGGCACATCAAGGAGTGGAAGGCGCCGGTCCGGGTGGAGACACGGGGGTCGACCCCGCTTCCTATCAAACGGAAGCTGCGTGGTTAAAAAGCGCTGATGGTAAGGGAGGGTGTGCCGAAATCTGCGATTTGGACCGAAGAAGAATCGACGAATACCTTTGAAAAACGCAAGGTTTTGCCGGAAGCTGCTGGAGGCTGGAGGAATCCGACCGCACACCATCCTGCTGTGTACCCAGGCTTTTTCATGCAAGAAGGGCGAAGATGACCTTTCAGTCCGAATTTGTGGAGCAAAAAGATCTACGTGTCTTCAGTGGTCACCCGGGGGATCGGCAGAGGAACATGGATGCAGACACAGGAGGGCTTTGATACGGTGATGAAAGAACTGGAGAACTGCGGCGCTTACTTTAGCGGGAAAAGAATGTACGAGAGTGCATGCATGGGACGTCCGGCCTCCGAACGGAATGGCAGGGACCACTAGGAATCAAGCATTGGCTGCCCACCCTAGGGCAGCCAATGCTCAAGCGATGACTGCCCACCCAGGCAGCCAATGCTCAAGCGGTCCTCTGCCATTCGGCATTCGGGAGATTCAACTTCTTTTTATGGGCGAACGATTTTTTTCCGCCAGTGAAAACATTTGCTTCGCAGACAGTTCCTGTTCCATGTCTAACAGAGAATAACGCACGCCTTCGTATGTGAACCATACGTCACTGGCAAACACGGTCTCGCGTTTGTCCGTACCATAGTTGATGGAAAAGGCGGGATCTTCCTGCGCTCTCTTTTGCTCTTCGGCGGTCGGGTGTTCTTTTGGGGGAGATAGAGTAGCTCCGATTTTTGTGTAGTAAAGAGTGCAGCCGCGGACCTCTTTTTTTCTCCTGATAGAAGTCTTCGTCGTCTCCTGCTTGACCTGCGCCTATCGCCGGTTCCGTACTAAGGAACAGTTTGTGCCCGTTTTGATCTGTATAAGTGAGGTCCAGACCGTTTCGCTTGTGCATTTCGTTTCCGTCTTCATCGGTGTCCGCAATTGCAGTCAGATTGATACCGGCGAAGGTGAAGCCGCCGGGAAGCTCCCTTGGCGCCTGCACTTGCAGACCGGCCTGCTTCTCTGCCTGTGGGAGCTTGTCGTAGGGAAACATAATCATAAGCAGCATGACTGGTTTTGACCACACCGTTTAAAAAGTCCGGCGGCGTAGGCGGTGCCTGTGAACATCAGACAGGCGATGACGGCAATGGCAATTTTAGATAATCTCCTCATTCTGAATCCTCCTTGTATGGTCGAAGGGTGTAAGGTTGCGATTTTGCTTCTCCCATTCCCCCGCTGTTTGGCAGAATCGGCACGGGAAAGCGCTTCCCATATCCTGTCCTTGCACAGCCTGGAGGGTGTTTCCTGATCGGCAAGGCTGTGCATCTGTTCTCTGAGCATTTCATCAAGTTCCGGATCGTTCCACATAGGGTTCCTCCTCTTCTGTGAGAGACTCTCTTTTCTGTAATTTTTTTCTGCTTCCGTGAGGGACATTTCTTTCTGTAATCTTTCTACTTCCGTGCGGACGAACTTCGCCTTGAGGGCCTTTCTACCGGAGAATAGCCGGCTTTTGATCGTGCCTGCGGAACAGCGGCAGATGCCGGCAATCTCTTGAATGGACAGGTCGTTGTAATAAAAAAAGAACAATGACTTCCCTCTCCTTCGGTTTTTAGTTCCAGCAAATATCTCTGCAAGTCCAGTCTCTGCGAGACCTCCTCCTGAAGGGAAGCGGTGGTCTCTTTCCCGTCCGCAACTTTGGCGATTTCTTCTTCCGGATACTCTCTCATCGACTCTTTTTGCTTCTGATAGACAAGACGTGTCAGGATGCGAAAGAGCCAGGCTTTTGTATGACTCCTTCCTGCGCACCTGATTTCCCTTCGTGAAGGCGATCAGGAAGGTGTCTTGCAGGACATCCTCCGCGTCATAGCGGTTGCCCGTCATCAGATAGGCACTGCGAAACAGGATGGCATGATACGCTTCATAAATTTCGTCAAAAGAGGGCATGGGTAGCTTCTGCTCCACCGGCGGTTTTCCTTTCTTCATTGGATGCATCTGTATATAAGAGTAGGTAGAGGGAAGAAAGGTTCAAGAAAAATTGAAAGAATTTTTTTGCATAAGAGGGATGTTACCAGACAGGTGTTAGCAGTTTAAAAGATGCTCATCTTCCGTATGTTGGATGGAACGATTGAGATGGTCTTGAATGTATTTAATAAATAGAGACGTCTCATGAGATAGCGGCTCATCTTTGTTCACAATCAGACCCAGCTGTATGTAGCTGTCTGTTTTCCAGAGGGATTGAAGTAATGGAAATTGGCGGAAAGTCTCTTAAAAGTCCGGTGCCGATGGTGAAAGCATCCGTGGTGCTCATAAAGGCATCCGCAGTAATACGATCTGTGACAGTAATGGATTTGTCGGGGCGACGCAGTGAATAGAGCATATATTCTTCTGAGAATTCAGAGGCTGAACATAGATCCAACTCGTAGTTGATGTACGGATAAGGAAGTAGATCTTCTTCGTGAACGGAAGAAAGCTTTGTGAGGGGATGAGATACTCTACAGAAGACGCAGGGATGGACGGATGCAAGTCCATGAAATTCCAAATTTTTTTGGAGGACATTAGAAAACGAATATATTTCTGGTTATATTCTGAGATGGAGATGACGCCGATGTTGGAACGGTGGTTGCTTACATCCTCAATTACCTGGTTCATGTTTTTCTTCGCGGAAGGTGAGGTGATATCTTTCCATGTTCTTTACGCGAATATTTTCAGAAACTTTCAGGAAGGCCTCCTGCGCAAAGAAAAAGCGTTGGGAGGATACGGAAAAAGAAGAAGGAACGGGAGGAAGAGTGGAATTGGTGTTGTATAAAACTTCGATCTGCTGCTTTTGGTCGACCAGAGACACCGCATAGCCGACAAATTCACGTCCGGAGGACGTGACCGTTACCCGCGAGCGGTACGTTCGAAAAATAGCAATACCAAGTTCCTTTTCTAGGGCTTTAATGGCGGAAGAAAAGAGCGGTTTGGGAAAAGGAAAAGGTTTTTTTGCCGCTTTGTTGATGGAACCATTTTTTTGCCACCTCAACTACGTAGGTCAGCTGTTGAAAAAGTCATCTCGTCACCTCGGTTAGATGTTGGACAGCAGACTTTGTGAATATTGTGCAGGACATCTTAATGACAACCTAGTTCCAACTATTAATTCTAACTGAATCCAGATATTCTGTATTATCGGTTCAGAAAAAGGGGGATGATATAATCACCTTAGTTGCTAAGTTTAATATTATGAAAAATATATCACACATATTTCGCCCATACAAGTCGCCGATTTTTTTGGAAAATATTACGAAAAAAAGTGCTTTACTGCCGTTAAACGGAAAAAAATATTTTGTTAAAAAAATAGTGCGGAAGGTGGAACGTTATGTTGGAGAAAAAAAGCCGACAGTTAAAAACTTCAAGCTGCAATTATTCGAAAGGTTGCGTTGATTGGAAGGCAGAATGCAGATTCTGGACATCTAGGTGGATCCTATTCAATCGCTGACATTCTGGCAGTGTTATATTTTGACAAAATGCGCATTGATCCGACGAGACCGGGCTGGGAGGATAGGGACAGATTTGTTCTTTCCAAGGGGCATTGTACGCCCGCGGTCTATGCGACACTAGCGCTTCGAGGTTATTTTTCCCGTTGAAAAAAATACTATAACGAGTTCAGACGCCTGGAGCACCATATGTCCGGGCACATGGAAATGCGGTATGTGCCGGGGGTGGATATGTCGACCGGTTCTCTGGGACAGGGAATTTCCGCTGCCGTTGGCATGGCAATGTGCGCACGGGTGGATCGTAAGGATTACCGCACCTACTGTATTGTTGGGGATGGTGAGATTGAAGAAGGGCAGGTTTGGGAGGCGGCCATGTGCGCCGGTCATTACAGTCTGGATCATTTCACGCTGATTGTGGACAACAACAAGCTGCAGTTGGACGGCAAAACAGAGAGGATTATGGGAATTGAGCCTGTCGGTGAAAAATTTTCTTCCTTCGGTTTTCACGTGATTGCGTGTAATGGTCATGATGTTGAATCCATCTCGGATGCGCTGGAGGAAGCCATTGCACACCGGGGAAGCCTTCCGTCATTGTTGCAGATACGATCAAGGGAGCGGGGGTTTCCTGTTTTGAAAATGACAATCGCTTCCACGGCGGTGATCCTACAGAGGAAGAATATGAACAGGCGTACCGGGAGTTGGAGGAGCAGATTCGTAAATGGGAGAGTTAACAGATGGCAGATAAAAATAGAAACAAGAGACTCCTACGGAGCGGCGCTGGAGGAATATGGGAGCGATGAGAGGGTTGTTGTGTTGGAGGCGGATCTAGGCGAGTGTACGCAAACCGTCAGGTTCGGTGCAAAATATCCAGAACGTTTTTTTGAGGTTGGTATCGCTGAAGCAAATATGATCGGGATCGCAGCGGGTTTTGCCACCTGCGGTAAAATTGCGATTGCCAATACTTTTGCCGTTTTTGCAGCAGGCAGAGTGTATGACCAGGTGAGAAACTCCTGTGCCTATCCTCATCTGAATGTAAAGATTCATGGAACCAATGCGGGTCTGACGGCGGCAAAGGACGGTGCGACGCACCAGATGTTCGAAGACCTCTCCTTGATGCGAGAGATTCCGGGCATGACGGTTCTGTATCCCTGTGATGCGAATGAAACAAGGGAAGCCGTTGCAGCAATGCTGGCTCACGAAGGCCCGGTTTATTTGAGAACGGATCACACTCCAGCGGAGGTGGTGACGAACCGGATTCCCTCGTATCATTTTGAAATTGGAAAAGCAGTGACGCTACGGGAAGGAGAAGACGTAACGATTATTGCCACGGGATTGATGGTGCAACAGGCGCTGTTGGCGGCGTTGGCTCTGGCGGAAGAATCCATTCGTGCAAGAGTCCTCGATATGCATACGATTAAGCCGCTCGATAGAGAGGCGGTCATCAGAGCCGCAAGGGAAACCGGAGCGATTGTTACGGTGGAAGAACACAGCATCAACGGCGGCTTGGGCGGTGCGGTGGCAGAGGTTGTAGTAGAGAATTGTCCCGTGCCGGTGAAACGAATCGGTATGCAGGATGTCTTCGGAAGATCCGGAGCGGCACAGGAGCTGCTGGATTTTTTTACGGACTGAATGCAGAACATATCGTGTGTGCTGTGAAAAAAATCATCGAAAAAAAGCAAAAATGTGAAGCGGCCGTATTCCGGGCGGAGACGGCATAATCAAATAAAAGGAGGATTGGTCATGAAAAAAAGAGTGCGATTTCAGTGATGCTCGCAGGTGTAATGACAGCAGTGGCGCTGGGGGCATGTGGCGGTACGGATCAGGGAGCGACACCGGCAGCATCCGCAACGTCGGAAGAGTCTACAACGCCCGCAGCAGCCACGGACTCGGACACCATTAAAATCGGATATATTTCCGATTTGTCGGGGGCAACTACCCTATGGGGACAGGCTGGACTGAACGGCGCAATGATGGCAGTAGAGGATATCAACGAAAAAGGGGGCGTTCTTGGCAAGAAAATCGAAGTCGTCGCAGGAGATGGAAAGGGAGAGGCGACAGATTCTGTGAATGCTTTGAAGAAGCTGATTACAAGCGACGGTATCGTTGCGGAGGTCGGCACAAACTTCTCCAGCTGCAATATTCCCATGGCGGAGGTTGCCGACGAAATGAAGGTTCCTATTATCGGCACCGCGACTTCGAACGAACTGGTGACACAGGATGAGAACGGGAACTTGAAGCCATACAGCTTCCGGATGTGCTTCCTGGATTCCTATATGGGGACTGTGATGGGGAATTATCTGGTTGAGAAGATGGGGTACAAGAGCGCTGCGATTCTCTCAGACAATACCAGTGCTTATTCCGTTGCCATCAGTGATTTCTTTACGAAGGCATTCGAAGAAAAAGGCGGAAAAGTTGTGGCAAATGAGCAGATTCAGTCTTCGGATACCGATTTCCGCTCGGTTCTTTCCAAGATTGCTTCCAAGGAGTTTGATGTGCTTTTCCTGCCGTTAACCGATTATGACAAGATTGCAACCATTGCATCGCAGGCGCGTTCTCTTGGCATGAAATGTCAGTTTGCAGGCGGTGACGGATGGGATTCCGATGAGCTTGCAGGCATGGCGGGAGGTGCTCTGGATGGAGGCATCTACGTTTCGCGTATCGGTTTCAATTCCAAAGAGGGTCAGGCATTCAAGGAAAGATATGTCAAAAAATATAATATCAATGCCGAGGGCGAATGTCTCTTCGGATACGATGGCGTTTCATGGATCTGTCAGGCAATCGAAAAGGCAGGTTCCGCGGATCCGACGGCAATCCGTGATGCATTGGAAAATACGGCTGAATTTAAAGGACTGATCGGTACGCTGGTGATGGATCCCAAGACGCATAATCCGCAGATGGATGCAGCAATCTACGAGTGTAAGGGCAAAAAGTTTAAGTATAAAGAGACTGTCAAGGTCAGTGATGTCAAGTAAGATGCTTTCACATATTGGTGCAACACATTCCGGTTGGGGGAGGATTATTGTCTCCTTCCCCAACCTATAGGGTTAGTTTTGTTTCCTACGGAGCGGCACCAAGATAAATGAGGTGAACCCACGTGACATTTTTTATTCAAGAAATTATTACCGGCGTATGCGTCGGAGGCATCTATGCACTAATCGCAACGGGATATTCGCTGATTTATAGCCTGTTGGATTTCTCCAACTGGGCGCATGGAGAGGTCTGCATGCTCGGTGCATATCTTGCGTGGATTATGGTTTCCCGGATGAGTCTGCCTTTTCAAATTGCAGCAGTGTCAGGTATTGTTTTTGCGGCAGTCATGAGTTATCTAAATGAACGCGTGGCATACAGGAGGATTCGTCATAACGGCTCGCCCAATATGTTCTTGATGATTGCTGCTATGGGGCTATCTACAACCTATCAGAATGTCGCCAACATTTATTTTACGGCGAAGTATCAAACGTTCAACCTTCCGCTGCAGAATTCGACCATTGAGATTCCGCTTGGCGCGTCAAACGTTTACATCGGGGTGCTGGATCTCATTTGTCTGGGGGTAACGTCGGTGGCGTTGATTGCTCTGATTTTCCTGATTAATCATACAAAATTCGGCTTAAATTCTAGAGCGGTTGCCTGTAACCGCTATGCAGCTGCTGTGCTTGGTATCAAAATTGACCGCACCATTGCATCGGTTTTTCTGATGGCGGGAGCATTGGCGGGAATTGCCGGCATTCTGCTCGGAGTAAAATACAACGTTTATCCCACAATGGGAAATATCGGGCTGAAGGCTTTTATTGCCTCTGTTATTGGGGGACTTGGAAGCATTCCCGGGGCGATTATCGGTGCGCTTATTCTGGGGATTCTGGAAACCATGGTCTCCGGCTATATTAATTCCGGTCTGCGCGACCTGATCTCCTTTGCACTACTGGTGGTTCTTCTGATTGTAAAGCCTAGCGGAATCATGGGAGTCAGTGTCGAAGAAAAGGCGTAAAAGGAGAGTAAAATACAGTGAATGCATATGTGGAAAGTGTGGTTATTTTAATCTGTATTAATGCTATCGCCGTTCTCGGAATGTCCGTCCTGACCGGATTCACCCGCTTGTTTTCTTTTGGGAACGCGGGATTTATGGCGATTGGAGCATATACGACAGCGATTCTGGTTGTCGAGTACCATCTCCCGTGGGTCGTGGCGGTTGCGGCAGGAGCGGTATTGGCAGGAATGATGGCATTTGCGCTGGGAAGCGTTACACTACGGCTACACGGAGACTACTTTTTGATTACCTGTCTTGGCTTTGGCGAATGTGTCCGCGTTTTATTCAATTATGTCAAGTTTACGGGGGGTGCGCAGGGGGTATGCGGGGATACCCAGTTTTACGAAATTGCCGGTCGCCATCATCAGCCTAATACTGGCATTTTTTTACGGCATGGAGGGTCATCCACTCCAAATACGGGGAGAATTTTACGACCATCCGAGAAAATGAGATGGCTGGAGAAGCAGTTGGTGTGGACACCTTTGGCATGAAGCGGATGTCTTTTGTGTTATCCGCGGTTTTACGCGGGATGGGCAGGCGGCTTATATGCGGGCTATATTCAGTATCTCTCACCTAGCTCGTTTGCACTGGCAAAATCCTGCGAGCTGATTACCACCGTTGTCATTGGAGGCTTGGGCTCACTGACTGGATCGGTGCTGGGAACCATTGTTTGCACATTGCTGCCTGAGATTTTTCGCTCGCTTTCTGGATACAGGATGCTTGTATACGGAATAGCGGTTGTGTTGAGTGATTCTGTTGAAGCCTTCGGGATTATATGGATATAAGGAATTTTTCCATTCAAAAGAATTGCGAGTTTCATCACGAAGGGCGCCGACAAGAAAGGGGCAGCGTCATGAGCGTATCGCGAGAAGGAAAGATTATTCTGGATATGGTGGCTGTGGACAAGTATTTTGGCGGTGTGCATGCGATTGATAATTTTAATTTGCAGGTTCTGGATCGTGAGATTCACGGTCTGATTGGTCCTAACGGTGCTGGCAAGACGACGATTTTTAACAATATCACCGATATCTATAAACCGGACGCTGGACATATCTATTTCTGTGAAAATGAAATTACCGGAAAACAGCCCCATGAGGGTGGCAAAGGCGGGGATTGCCAGAACATTTCAGAACATCCGTCTTTTTTAGTTCGGAGACAGCGCTGGAAAACGTGATTATGGCATGTAATATGAGTGCTGAATACGGTTTTGCGGATGCCGTGTTACATACGCCCAAATATAAGAGGACAACGGCTCGCATCCGGGAGCATGCGCTGGAGCTGCTGGAGATTGTGGGACTGGCAGATAAGAAGGATGAACAGTCTAGCAGTCTGCCCTACGGGCATCAGAGAAAGCTGGAGATAGCGCGTGCCATGGCTCTGAATCCGAAACTTTTGCTGCTGGATGAGCCGGCGGCGGGAATGAACAAGGAAGAATCTATTGAATTGTGTCGCTTTGTCACGGAGATTCATGAACATTTTGGAATAGCCATTCTGATGATCGAGCATCACATTGATGTTGTTGCAAATCTCTGCGACACCTGTACGGTACTGAACTTTGGCGAAACGATTTCCACGGGAACGCCGGAGGAGGTCACGAAGGATCCCAAGGTCATTACGGCATATCTGGGAGGTGACGAGAATTGAGACTATTGGATGTAAAAGAATTGACTGCGGGATATGGCGGTATCACAGCTCTGCACGGTGTTACGATTCATGTGGATGAGGGAGAGGCGGTTGCGGTTCTCGGTGCGAATGGAGCGGGTAAAAGCACCATGTTGAAGTGTATTGCTTCCGTGATGAAGCGTATCAGTGGCAGCATTGAATACTGCGGCAGCGAGATTTCCCCAAGGCCGTATGAACTGGTGAAGAACGGGCTAGTACTGGTGCCGGAGGGACGACAGATTTTTGCCAAGCTCTCGGTTATGGACAATCTGCGCGTCGGCGCGGAGCTGCGCAGTGATGCGGCGGGCGTAAAGAGAGACTTTGAAAGAGTTTTTGCCATGTTCCCGCGGTTAAAGGAGCGCGAAAATCAGTATGGGGGACTTCTTTCGGGCGGAGAGCAGCAGATGTTGGCGATTGCCAGAGGACTGATGGCGAAGCCACGCCTGATGATGTTGGACGAACCATCACTGGGGCTGGCACCCATTATTGTCAGTCATATTTTCGAAAATTTGAAAGAAATCAAGGAAGAGGGAACAGCACTTCTGTTGATCGAGCAGAACGCCAATAAGGCGATTTCACTCTGTGACCGTGCGTACGTATTCAGCACGGGCAAGGTCGTGCTGGAAGGCACGCAGGAAGAGCTGCACTCCAACGAAGTTATTACTGAAGTATACCTGCATTAGAAAGAGGGGACCATGTCTGCGTTCAATGAATTCTTTTTAATGAAACCGGAGGATGTCATCCGCTATGCAGTGGAGGTGCTACATTTCTTTTCTTCGGCAGAAAATCTGATGTGTGACGAGATTGGCGACGGCAATATTAATTATGTTTACCGTGTCAGAGATGTGAAGGAAGGGCGTTCGGTCATCGTCAAGCAGGGCGGACAAGCTGTTGCGAAGTTCGGGCAGACCGTTGGATTTGAGGAGAAACAAGATAGAGGCACAAATTCTTCAGCTGGAAAAGAAGTTGGCACCGGAATACATCCCGGAAGTGTATTTTTATGATGAAACCATGGCAGCTGTTTCCATGGAGGATATCTCTGAATATGAAAATCTGCGCAAGCAGCTGATGACGGGGTGTGTATATGATCATCTTGCAGAAAATATTTCAACGTTTGTGGCAGAAACCTTGATGTTGACGACAGACCTAGTGATGGAGCGCCAGGAGAAACGGAAACAGGTGATGTTCTTTACCAATCCGGAACTATGTGACATCACGGAGGATCTTGTGTTGACGGAGCCGTATTATGAGCCCTTTTATAATGAACGGAACAGGAATCGTTTGACGCCTGGTATGGAAGCGGTGGTTCGTGAAATGCTGTACCAGGACAGTATGTTGAAGGTGGAAATCGGAAAACTTCGGAATGGTTTTTTGAACAATACCCAGGCGCTGATTCACGGGGATTTGCATTCCGGCTCCATCTTTGTGAATGAACGTGGGATGAAGGTCATTGACCCGGAGTTTGCCTGCTATGCACCGATGGGATATGACATCGGCAATGTGACCGGAAATTTGTTTTTTTCATTGGCGCATCATTGTTTCACCGGGGGTGAAAAGACAGAAATGATTCGGGCGCTGGAAAGAACGATAGAAGAGTATATTGATTTGACGGATGAAAAGCTCAGCCGGAAATACGATGAGATGGTGCGCTTTCGATTCTACCGAGAACCGGAATTTAAGGGATGGTACCTTCACGGTGTACATGCGGATGCCATTGGATATGCCGGGACGGAGATCATCCGCAGGGTGGTGGGAGATTCCAAGGTCATGGAAGTTGAGAGCATCACGGATCCTGCACAGAAGATTCCTATGGAGAAATCACTGATTGCACTGGGAAAATGGATGATTTTGAATCGTGAAAGTATCGGCGGCGGAGCGGAGGTCGTAAATAAATACAAGGAGCTGGTTAAAGGGTGAAAAGATGCGATGAGGATATGCCTTTTTTGCTGCGGTATGAAAACGTGGCATGGTATGAAAGCGGCAAGGTCAGAATTTTAGACAGAAGAATCTACCCGACGCGGGTGGAGTTTGTAGAGTGTACTTCCTATCATGATGTCGTACAGGCAATTCGGAATATGGTCACGCAGAGCGCGGGACCGTATACAGCGGTTGGAATGGGGATGGCGCTGGCTGCCTGGGGTGTAGAGAACTGTCAAAGAAGCAACAAATCGATTTTTTTGACACAGGCGTCCCAGGACCTGGCACAGGCACGTTTAACGACAGCGAATCGTTACGGAAAGATTACGCGCGCCTGTCTGGAGGTGGCAAAGGAGGCTATCGAGAAGGGGGAAAGCCCCATGGAAGCTGTTTGTGAAACGACCGTGGAGTCGTTGAACCGCCGATATTCTACGATGCAGATTGTAGGAGATCATCTGGAGAAACTGATTCCGGAAGGCGGAACCATCCTGACGCAGTGCTTCGGAGAAACCATTGTCGGTACGCTCTCCCGTGCCGCACATCGTACCGGAAAAAAGTTTAAGGTTATCTGTGCCGAGACCAGACCCTATTTGCAGGGGGCAAGGCTGACCGCCAGCTGTTTTTGCCAGTCGGGCTTTGATACGACGGTTATCACCGACAACATGGTTGCCTATGCGATGCAACATGAGTCCATCAGCCTGTTTACATCCGCAGCGGATTCGATAGCCGCAGATGGTCACATTGCCAATAAAATCGGTACCTTTCAGATTGCAATTCTGGCAAAGTACTTCGGCATTCCGTATTTCGTGACGGGCATTCCGGATGAGGACAAGCAGCATGGCGGCGATATTGTGATTGAGATGCGGGATCCGGAAATGGTGTTGAAGTACCGTGGGATTCCCAATACTGTGGAAGGGGTAGGGGCGATTTACCCTTCCTTTGACATTGTACCGCCACACCTGATTTCGGGTGTCGTAACGGATAAGGGAATCTATGCGCCCTATGTATTGAATGAATATTTTGAGGGTGGAACGAAACGGTTTTATTGATTGGCGGAAGGAGAAAAAGGGAATGAAGGTCTATGTGAGAGCACCATTTTCCGAGGAGGGACTGGCGCAACTTGGCACCATGTTTACGGAGGTGGTTTATGAACCATGGACGAATACCGGTGAGAGATTCTATGAGGATGAAATGCTGGAGAATCTGTTACGAGTTCAGCCAGATGCGTTGATTACGGAACTGGATCGCATCACGCCAAAGGTGCTGAAGGGATATGACCGACTTCGGTTTATCGGTGACTGCCGCGGTACGCCTGCCAATATTGAAACGGAGGCGTGTGAAAAGGCAGGCGTGTCCGTCATCTGTACGCCCGGCAGAAATACGCAGGCGGTGGCGGAGATGGTCGTAGCTCTCATTCTTGCCTTTTACAGAAAAATTCTTCCGTCGGTGCAATGGGCACGTGAGGGATGTTGGATACAGGGCACCACACCATATTATCTCTGGATGGGACATGAATTACAAGGAAAAAAAGTCGGTCTGGTGGGCTTTGGGCGTATCGGCCGTGCACTGGCAAAGATCCTGGATGGATTTGACTGTGATATCTCCTTTTATGATCCGTTTGTGGAGCAAAATCAAGGGCATTGTCATAAAAACGCTGGAGGAAGTTTTTATGCAGAGCGATATCGTTTCACTTCACCTGCCGGTTCAGGAATCCACGAAGGGGATGATAACAGAAGAACTGTTGCGTAGCATGAAGCCGGAAGCAGTCTTTGTGAATGCGGCGCGCTCCGCGCTGGTAGACTATGAGGGACTGAAGCGAGTGCTATGTGAAAAAGATTGCAGGGGCGATTATTGACGTGCTGGACACTGAACCGCCAACATCGGAGGATGCGGCGTGGGCAACCTACGAACGTGTGCTTCTGACGCCGCATATCTGTGGGGCAACTTACGAAGTAACCGATCATCAGTCGGAGATTTTGATTGACGGAATTCGTCGGTGGATGAAAGAAAACGGAAAGGAGAACTGATGAAGCGTCATTATCTGATGTTTGACCTGGGGACGAGGGAATTCCCGTGTGCTCCTGGTAACATCGGAAGGAGTGATCCTGGGCAGTCGGTCGCTGCAAAATATTTTACCAGCGGGACTCTCTGTACAGGGACGCACAGTTTTTTTTGCCGTCTGAGTGGTGGCAGGCGTTGGAAAAGTGTGTCAATGAACTGATGGAGGACTTTCCTGACGTGTGTGTAGATGCAGTGTCTGCTGCGGGAGCACGACAGACAATGGTTCTGTTTGATGAGGACGGAAAAGATTTCTATGCCCTGCCGAATATCGACAATCGCGGCCGGGAATTCATGCGCGAGATTACGGACAGGGCAGAAATTTACAGGCGTAGTGGCAAGTGGGTTACACAGGATTTCTGTGCTGCCAAGCTGATGGGCCTGCGAAAAAAAAGACCGGAGCTGTACGGGAGGATTGCCTCCTTTACCAGTATAAGCGAGTGGATTGCCGCACATTTGACGGGGCAAATCGTTATTGAACCCTCACAGGCAGGAGAGACGCAGCTTTACAATATCCGTGAAAAGGCATGGTCTCAAACGCTGTGCAGACAGTACGGGGTAGACCGGTCTCTGCTGCCGGCGCTTGTCAGCGCGGGAGAAGTGGTTGGAGGAGTTCTTCCGAGGTGGCAAAAACAATGGCACATGGCGCAGAATGCAGTCTTCATTATGGGCGGAGGCGACACGCAGATGGCAGTGATGCAGACCGGCGTCAAAACCGGAGAGATAGCGATTATCAGCGGGACAACTTCGCCGGTTGTCGCGAAGATAGACGAGGTTATGTATGATGCGTGGGAGCGAGTATGGGTTGATATCGACCCTAGGTGCCGAGGCATATCTCGTTGAAATGAATCCAGGTGTAACGGGGCTGAATTATCAAAGATTTAAAAATCAGTTTTTTCCTGATGTCAGTTATATGGAGTTGGAAGAATCCTATGCACGGAAAAAATCATTCGCCTGCACGGCCTCCTTTTCCTCTCTCTTGTTCTATAAAAACTTCTCTGCGCAATGGTGGCTTTTTATGAGAGCCCCCTTGCGGGACAATGTGGATCGGTTTGACATGATTTGGGCTGTTCTAGCGGATATTGCCTGCTCGACCTACGAACAGTATGACCAGTTAGGAAAGCTCACGAAAAGTACGCCTGCTGTGATCAGGGGATGCGGCGGGGGATTTCAGTCAAGGGAATTGTGCAGAATGCTTGGTGCTCTGGCAGGAAAGGATATCTGTCTGGAGGACGGATACGAACAGGCGACGGCCTTTGGATTACTGGAACTCTGCAACAGACACTTTGGTGAAAAGCGGTTGTGGAAGAAGGAGCCTGTCTTCGTGCGGACACAGGAATACCCGTTAATTCATGAGTACTACGAAGAATGGATGCAAAACAGGGATTCCGTCAACCATACAGATCTGATGTGATTTCTGAAGGTGTGGTGCGCAGGAAGTGTAAAAAGCGATTTTATGAATCCCAATACACTTTATATGATTCATATTTCAGGAGGAAAAGAAAATGTTAATGCAGAAAGAACGTGAACTTATAGTGGAATACGGAAAAATGATGAGCGCTGCAAGACTTAGCACCGGTACAAGCGGAAATATTAGCATTTATAATGCGGAACTGGGGTATATGGCGATCAGCCCCTCTGGAATGGACTATTTTGAAACCGAGGCGGAGGATATCGTGATTACGGATCTGGAGGCCAAAATCGTGGATGGTGTTCGCAAGCCCTCTAGTGAATGGGCATTGCATACGTTGTTTTACAAGAACAAGCCGGAAGCCGGGGCGGTGGTTCATACGCATTCGCTCTACTGCACGACTTTTGCGGTTTTGGGAAAGCCGATTGAGGCAGTGCATTATGTCATCGGCGATGCAGGCGCAGCTACTATTCCGTGTGCACCGTACCAGACTTTCGGCACGGTAGAACTGGCGGAGGCGGCAGTCAAGACAGCGGGAGAATGTAATGCGGTGCTGTTGGGGAATCATGGTCTGGTTGTCTGTGGCGGCAACATCAAGAGTGCATTCAGCCTTGCCGTCAACTGTGAATATTTGGCGCAGTTACAGTACAATGCCATGTGCATTGGTCAACCCAACATTTTGAGCGGCGCGGATATGGATCTTGTGATGGAAAAATTCAAGTCCTACGGACAGACGCCGGGCAAAAAGACCGGATATTAATTCCGGGTGAAAGGGCAATGCAGATTTGTGTCTAGTAGCATGCAATGGATGATAATGGGGAAGAGGATAAGAGGGGATATCCCGAAAATGAAAGGGATAATTGTGACAGTCAGTGTCTGGTGACACGGAAAGGAAGGATAGAATGATCAATTTTCAGTATTATAATCCGGCGAAGGTGGTCTTTGGCGTTGGTTCCGAGAAGGAGATAGGGACGTCTTTTTGAAAGAGGAGAAGGCATCCTCGTTGCTAATGGTTTATAGTGGGGAATTTGTCAAGGAACTCGGTATTTTTGATACCGTAAAGAATGCCTGTGCGGAAAACGGCATTGCTTTTTATGAAAACGGGAATGTAGTTCCCAATCCGCAGATAGAGCTGGTTCGCGAAATGATTCGCATGGGAAAGGAAAAAAGGGTTGATTTCCTGCTGGCGGTGGGCGGAGGAAGCGCAGTGGATACTGCCAAGGCAATCGCTATGGGGATTCCCTACGAGGGGGATGCGTGGGATTTCTTCCAGTCGGGAGTCGTACCGGAAACGGTTCTGCCGGTTGGAGTTATTTCCACCAATTCCTCCAGCGGTTCGGAGACTTCTAACTGTGCGATTCTTTCTAGCGGAGAGTGGAAGCTGGGGTATGAGGATGACAGAATTATCCCTCGCTTTGCTATCATGAATCCGGCGTACACGGCGAATCTGCCCACGTTTCAGACGGCAGCGGGACTGGCGGATATTCTTTCTCACCTGATGGAAAGATATTTTTTTCGGACGTCAGGCATACCGATGTGACTGATTATCTGATTGAGGGAGGAATCAAAAGCGCTGCTGGTGAATGCGGAAAGGCTGATGAAGAATCCAAACAATTTGGATGCACGTGCCGAGGTGCAGTGGCTTGCATCCGTTGCACATAATAATTTACTAGATGCGGGACGCGCAGCGGACTGGGGTTCGCATCGTATCGAGCATGAGCTAAGCGCACAGTACGGACTGACCCATGGAGAAGGCATGGCGGTTGTCTTTACTGCATGGACCAAATATGCCGCCGGAATCAAACCATGGAAGCTGGCACAGCTGGCAAACCGCGTTTTCGGCGTGGACTGTTTTGACCATACCGAAGAGGAAATGGCATACATCCTGTCGGAGCGTTTGCGGACCTACTTCAAGAGTCTGGGACTTCGTACAACGTTGAGTGAAATGGGCATCGACGATACGCATTTTGAAGAGATGGCGAAAACGTGCGACAAAGGGAGGAACCGTCGGGCATTATATCCCGATGAATGCGGAAGAATTCGTCAAGGTTCTTCGTCTTGCAATCTGAAAAGAACAATGCCTGTTTTGCGGTAGATAATCGTTTTGTTTAGACTGCCTAAGGTAGCGCTTTGTTTTATTCTGTAACCAGATTTTTCGTGACGATGAAACAATTTTATCATCGTTTATTCAAAAACATCGTAGTAAGAGAAAAGGCGTCGCAAAAAGAAGCGGCGTCTTTTTGGTTGATTTTAGAGATCTTATAAGGTAAGGGGATTTAAGATCCATGAAACGCTGACTACCACCCGCAAAGAAAGGAGTTCACAATGAAAGTAATGTCTGCAAAAGAATGCCGGCTTTTTCCCTAACTATTGGGCTTTAAAAACGTTTTTCAGATTCCTACCGCTGTATATAATACGGATAATAGTGACAGTTAGGGAAGAATCGTCTGCCAGATAGAATATGTTAAAGTTGTTCATAGGCAATATGGGCGTAAATATCTTTTTAGTCGATCAGAGCCTTCGGCGAATAGAGAACTTTATAATCGCCGTTCATATGCCAAATTCCTTGGAGAGCTCTTCATCCACTTCTTTCACAGAATAAGTTCTGCCACTGCGAAGGGATTCCATGCCCTTTTTGCAACTGGGCATCTAGCTGCTCCCCAGATATGCTGTAGGTGGTAGTTGGCTGCGGGGAGGGGAGATGATTGGAATCAGTACGAGCGTGGATGATTGATGTTTTTGCCATGTATTCATACTCCTTTTTTCTCGTAAATTTCGCTCCTCATTGTAATAAAAAAAGGCATAGCCTATAGAGGCATGCCTTCTGGCATACAGACAGATTCCTTCTGTAAATTGCACGATATATATTTGAAGCTAAAAGATGATTTTGTGACAGACAGATCTTCTGATCTATGGCCGCAGTTTTCTAACCGCACAGTCCATCTTATTATGCGGGGAAAGAGGCAAGAATGCAAGGCGAAGTTTTTAGTAAGCGGGATGACGAAGAAGGATCCCCTTTCTTGACCACTATACTTGACAAATAGTGCGACTTTGGAGTAAATGTAATAAAAAAAGAAAGTGCGACTTTGGGGTAAAATCAGTAAAAAGAAAGTGCGACTTTGGGGTAAAATCAGTAAAAAGAAAATGCGACTTTTGGATAAAACACAAAAAAAGAAAGTGCGATTTTGTGGTAAAACACAAAAAGGAAAGTGTGACTTTGGGATAGAGGCGGTTCAAAAAAACGTCTCAAAGAAAAATGAGGGAGATTTTTCGGTCATGTTTAAGCGCAAAATATATGATACGCTTCTGAAATGGAAGAAGGAATCCGATGGTCAGACGGCTGCTATGATTGAAGGGGCCAGGCGAATTGGGAAGTCTACGGTTGTCGAGGAATTTGCAAAAAACGAGTATGAAAGTTACATCCTGATTGACTTTTCAATCGCTTCCAAAGCGACGAAGGATCTGTTTGAAGATATTTCGGATCTGAACTATCTTTTCCTTCAGCTGCAGCTTCAGTATAAGGTTGACCTGAAAGAGAGAAAATCGGTTATTATTTTTGACGAGGTGCAGAAATGTCCGTTAGCCCGTCAGGCGATCAAACATCTTGTTAAGGATCATCGATATGATTATATAGAGACAGGTTCCCTGATTTCCATTAAGAAGAATGTGAAGGATATTGTGATTCCGAGTGAAGAGCGGAAAGATCCACATGTACCCTATGGATTATGAAGAATTTCTTTGGGCGATAGGAGACAATACAAGCTACTCTGTCGTAAAGAAGTTTTTGAAACAGGGGAAACCGCTGGGGAAGCAGACAAACAGAAAGTTGCTCCGGGATTTCAGGTTGTATATGCTCGTTGGGGGAATGCCACAGGCGGTAGAGGCGTATCGAAACACGAATAATTTCAAAAAAAGTGGATGCGATAAAGCGGGATATCCTGAATCTGTATGAAGAAGATTTTGTAAAGATTGACTCCACAGGGAGAGCGTCCATGCTATTTGATGCGATACCGGCGCAGCTAAACAAGAATACCTGCCGGTATCAGGTGAGTCATGTGCTGAACAGAGATGTGAGGGCGAATGAGCTTCTTCAGTTGATTGCGGAGATGAAAGATTCCGGAACCGTGCTGGTCTCCTACCATGCAAATGATCCGAATGTGGGAATGTCGGCAACCATTGATCTTGCAAAGTTTAAAATGTATATCTGTGATACGGGTCTGTTTACAACGCTGATGTTTAAAGATAGGGATTTTACCGAGAATGAAATCTATGAGAAACTGCTTGGTGACAAGCTTTCCGCGAATCTTGGTTATCTGTACGAAAATGTGGTGGCGCAGATCCTTACCGCAACGGGGAATGAATTGTTTTACCATACCTTCATGAACCCGACATCCAGACACAACTACGAAGTGGATTTTTGATCACGAGGAAAAATAAAATATGCCCCTGGAGGTGAAATCCTCCGGATACAAAAACATGCCTCACTGGATTATTTTTGCGAGAAGTACGCAGGCAGAATCCTTAAAAAGTATCTTGTATATACAAAGGATTATGCAAAAGATCAAGATGTGATCTGCCTCCCTGTTTATATGCTGCCGTTTATCTGACAGAGGACGCTTTATAGCGGGAAACTTTCAATCATTGGAGCCTAGTCATAGGAAAATCAACAAAATGCAAAAAAACAGTTTCAAAATAAGAGTTGATCTATTATAATGTTGGTGCATCAAAGGGAAGATTTGGCAACAGCAAGGAAGTGAAGAGAGGCTGTTATGCAATATACGGACATTGGAATCGATCTTGGTACGGCGAGTATTCTGGTTTACATCAGAGGGAAGGGCGTGGTTTTAAAGGAACCCTCCGTCGTTGCTTATGACAGAGATACAGAGAAGATTAAGGCGATCGGTGAGGATGCCAGGCTGATGCTTGGCAGGACGCCGGGGAATATTGTGGCGGTGAGACCGCTCAGGCAGGGGCGTGATATCGGATTATAAGGTGACCGAGCAGATGATGAAGCACTTCATCACCAAGTCAATCGGGCACCGTGCTTTTCGTAAGCCGATTATTGCCGTCTGTGTCCCCAGTGGCGTGACAGAGGTGGAGCGCAAGGCGGTAGAGGATGCGACCCTGATGGCGGGAGCCAGGGATGTCAAGATCATCGAAGAGCCGATTGCAGCTGCGATCGGAGCAGGGATTGATATTACAAAGCCCTGTGGCAATATGGTCGTGGACATCGGTGGCGGAACAAGTGATATCGCTGTGATTTCCCTTGGCGGCACGGTTGTCTCGACTTCCGTGAAGATTGCGGGAGATGACTTTGACGAAGCGCTGGTTCGCTTTATGAGGAAAAAACATAACCTCCTGATCGGAGAGAGAACCGCAGAGGATATCAAGATTCGCATCGGTTCCGCTTATCCCCGTGCGGAAGTGGATTATATGGACGTGCGCGGAAGGAATCTGGTGACCGGACTTCCCAAGACGGTCAAGGTGTCTTCCGAGGAAACGGAGGAAGCGCTCAGGGGAGCCGACTTCGCAGATTGTAGAGGCCATCCACAGTGTGCTGGAGAAGACCCCTCCGGAACTGGCGGCGGACATTGCAGATCGAGGAATTGTTCTGACGGGAGGAGGAAGCCTCCTGCGCGGACTGGAGGATCTGATTTCGTCCAAGACCGGCATCAATACGGTGACGGCAGAGGATCCGATGACGGCGGTGGCGATCGGCACCGGAAGGTACGTGGAATTTTTGGCGGGCTACAGAGAAAAATTGAGAAAAAAATCGTAAGGAATGATAAACGAGGTATAAAGTTTAGCTTCCCTCTCCGATATACAAACCGGATAGTAGGTTTGTCGGAGGGGGTATTTTTATGATCAAGGGGCTTTACACCGCATATACCGCGATGGTGAATGAACAGAAGCGGATGGACATCACCACGAATAATCTGGCGAATGCGAATACCGTCGGCTTCAAAAAAGAGGGTTCCACGCAGCAGTCTTTTTCCGATGTACTGGGGTTAAAGATCAAGGATCTCTCGGATGCACCGAATCTCCCGAGAAAACTGGGAACCATGAATCTCGGAGTCAAACTGGGAGAAACTTACACGGACTGGACAGAAGGTCCGATGCGCTCCACCGGCGAGGCCTATGATATGGCGATCGGCGGGAGGGGCCTTTTTGCCGTGGAATATACCAATAAAGCGCCAAACGTGACCTGGGAGGAAAAACCGCAAACCAAGACCCTGTATACCAGGGACGGGAACTTTACAGTGAGGCAGGACGGTGCGCTGGTGACGCAGGATGGAGATTATGTACTCGACCAGAACGGCAGGCATATCACGGTAGATCCGGTCGCAAAGGTTTCCATCAATACGCAGGGGCAGATCTGGCAGAACGGAAAGGCGGTTGCGCAGGTCGGCTTGTTTGATTTTTGCCAATTATGACGAACTCTCCCACTACGGGGAGAACTTCTTTGAGCCGGTGGCAGGTGCAAGACAGGTGCCCGCTTCCGGGAGAATTCTGGCCGGTTTCCTGGAGCAGTCCAATGTCTCTACCGTGGACGAGATGGTGAATATCATCGCCCTCCAGAGACATTATGAAGAGAATTCCTCCATGATTCATACGGTAGATGAGACATTGAAGACAGCCACGACACAGGTGGGGAAAGTCTAAGGATTCGGTATAAAGTCATCGGGGGTTAGCGTAGAAGATATGGATTGATAAGGCTTCGGTAAAAAAACGATTGCCACCGGAGAAGATTCCGAGATAGGAGTGAGTATGGTACGCAGTTTATGGACGGCAGCAACGGGCATGAATGCCCAGCAGACCAATGTGGATACGATTTCGAACAACCTAGCCAATGTCAATTCGGTCGGATATAAGGCGCAGGGGGCGCAGTTCAAGTCTCTTCTGTACCAGACCCTTCAGTCTCCGGCGACAACGGCAAACGGAGAGCCGAAACCGACTTCCTCTCAGGTTGGACTGGGAGTCAGAACCTCCTCGATTAACGGATTCTTTTTCTCAGGGCAGTATGCTTGCCAATGATTCGGAGACCGCCTTCGGCATTGAGGGAAAAGGTGTTTTTGCCTATCATGATGCGAATGGGGCGATTCGTTACACGAGAAACGGCGATCTCACCTGGGCACTGGGAAAAAACGACGGCTCACAGCTGGTGCTCACCACGTCGGACGGAAATCCGATTCTGGACGTCAATGGAAAAGAGATTCGGGTGGACGGCAACCGCATTGCTTCCAGACTGAAGGTGGGAGGCGACGGCGTGATCACTTATCCGGATGAGAAGGGAGTAACCCAGTCGCTCGGAATTACCGTAGGCCTGTGGCAGTTTGAAAATCCCGGCGGCCTGGAGAGAATCGGCAGTACCTCTTTTGCGGTGACGCAGGCCAGCGGCGGCGCTCTCAATGAGGCGACGGACAAGAGACTGGAGCACAGCAAAAATCCGTACCGGCTACCTCGAAGGCTCCAACGTCAATGTAGCCACCGAAATGGTGAACCTCATCGTGGCACAGCGCGCCTACGAAATGAACTCCACCTCCATCCGAACCACCGATGAAATGATGCAGACAGCAAATCAGCTCAAGAGGTAAATAGATGGCAGATTATATGAATCTTTCCGGCATCTCCGCAGATGCCTATCAAAACTACTACACGAAGAACCTGGACGCCACCAGATCGGACAGTCTTAAAAAGACGCTGGGCGGCGTTTCGAAAAGAGGCGACCGATCAGGAGTTAATGGGCGCCTGCAAGAAGTTCGAGGCTTACTTCATGCAACAGATTTACAAGGAAATGAAGAAGCCGATTGAAGAGATGAAGAAACGAAACGGAAACGGGAATCAGTCGTTCGGAACGCTGACCGATTATTTCGAAAATAATACGATGTCGGAGCTTTTTCGAAAAAAAATGCGGGAAGCGCAGGTGGTGGCGTCGGACTGGCGAAGATGCTCTATGAGAGCATGAAGCGGAACAGAGCGTAAAGCGAACCGGACCGGACTACAAGGCAAATCGGAGCACAAAGCATTCGAAACGTGAACAGACGGTGCAGGAGAGGGCAGGGTTTTCGCCCTCTTTTTTTACGCACCTGTTTGTATGCGCTTCACCATTTCCAAAACGGCGCGGTTAAAATGATGTTGTTGCTTATATTCCCATCAAGTCCTCGTTACTGCTTGTATCAAGCAGTCTTTGCAAAGTCTGCGATATCGGGTAAAGGCTTTAATAAGATCCGACGACATGTCTTTCGATGTTTTGTATGTTGCAACACCCATTGGCTTTGAATAATCCCTAATAACAAAGTCCACAAATGCCTTATTCATGTCTTTACAGAGAATAATACCAATGGATGGATTTTCGTGGGGTTTACGCTCGTATTTATCTAACACGCTTAAATAGCCGGACAACTGTCCGAGATAGGATGTTTTGAACTTGCCTTTCTTCAGTTCTACTGCAACAAGACAGTTTAATTCACGACAGAAAAACAGGAGATCAATATACTGCTCCTCTCCAAAGGCGTCCAGGTGAAATTGATTTTTTATGAATGCAAAGTTTTTACCAAATGTCAGGATAAAATTCTTGACATTATGGACAATGGCATTTTCGATTACCTTCTCATCGATATCCGCTTGGTCGCGAATATCCAGTTCTTCAACATTCATATAGTCTAGGAGATACTCGTCTTTGAATGTATTGATTGCCCGTAGGGCCTGTGCGCTTGACGAGATGGTTGTGAGAAAGTTATTCACGAGCTTGCCTTGGTGGTGGAAATCATTGCGGGCAATACTATCTTTCAACAAATCCACTGTATAGTGCTCAGCGGCACAAAGTTTGATATAGAATAAACGCTCTTCCAGTGTTTTAACCTTTGATAGAATAAAAAAACATGTTGCGTGAACCCGATTGATAAGAAGGCTTCAACCGGGAATTCCCTTGAATTTGGCAAGCTTAACTGACGGAGATCCGAGGCAGGAACATCTGTATCAGATTTGGCAGTTACAACTGCCAAATTGTCGGGCTCGCTCTTTGAAGCAATCGTCATAGGGGAATATAACGTTGACCACTCTTCATAGAAATGGCGCATATTTCGAAGGTTCCTAGCGGAAAAACCTCTTAGACCGGGCATTTCACTTTCTAAGCGATGGCTAATGGTGTCGATCGCCTTGTTACCCCAAGAGCTGAACCGAGGTTTTCGGAGATATATCGTCCAATCCAATAATACAGGCTTAGCTGATTTTCGTTGACGGAACGGACAGCGCTATACTGGCTCCGCAGGATAGCAAGTTTAATCGTTTTTACAGCATCATCATAATTTGTAAGTTCACTCATTTGAGTCGTCCCTCGTGTGATGGCTATAGCTATTGTGTGTTCTCTGTTCCAATCCTTGTTTACATTATACTGATTTTTACAACCATAGACTCGATCGTTGCAAATGCATGAGATCATTCTAAGAGTGAGCAGTCGATGCAGGAGAGGGCTGGTTTTCCGCCCTCTTCTTTTACGCACCTGTTTGTATGCGCTTTACCATTTCCAAAACGGCGCGGTTAAAAAAGGCGCTGTCTCCGGTTGGAATATTGTGCCCCTGCCCTCTTCGCTCAAAGAACCTTCCTCGAGGGAAAAAGAGCCGCAATTTCCCTGCTGTGGCTTTTTTTCACCAGATCGTGTGACCCGACCAGAACGAGAACAGGGTAGTCGGCATGGCGAAAGGCGAACGCCGGGATATCGACTTCTTCGCGTAAAAGACGGGAGGCACGGGCTCTGCGGCGGAAGAAGGGGAGGACAAGACCCGGGACCAGATAGAGTGCCTCTTCCACATAACAGGAATATCTGGAAAAAAACTTTAAACCGTTTAAGCGGAGATTCCCGCTGTTGGCAAGGATGCCCGCAACCCTTGCTCCGTGTCTGCCGGCGTATTCGATGGCAAGGTTCGCACCGTCGCTGTGCCCGACAAGGAGACATTTCTCGATCTGAAGAAAAGAGAGCAGTTCTTCCAGACCATCGGCGAGGTGGGCAAAGCTGATCTCGCCGGACAGCTCTCCGGATTTTCCATGCCCGAGGCTGTCCACGAAGATGAGCTTCATGCAAGGGGACGCTGCTTTTGAAAGTAACGGCTATCCAGGTTGTTGCCGTGAAGGAAGACGACCGGGAAGCCCCGCCCCAGAATCTCATAATAGATATACTCGCCATTGGTTCGATAGAAATTCATTTTCTTTTCGTTCGCTTCTGTTCGTTTGGAATGCATGCTACGCATGCTATAATAAAATATGGGTAAATAAATGTATAGGAGTGATTTTGATAACGATGTTCACACTGATAGACCAGTTGCAAGAGACCACGGAATGTTACTACATAGACTTTCTGCCTAAAAAAATGAACGGTTCCAATTATTTTGAAATCGAGGAATTCTTCTACCGCACTTATATCAAAGATTTTTCATTGTCCGAATGGTAGTGAAACTTCTTGGTTATTATCCTGCGCAAATCTATTTGACCGAGTTTCCCGAGCACAGTGATTCTAATTTCAAATCATTATATCCTGTGGGAGAAGATATACGAAAATAAACCACTCACAGAATTGGATCAAATCATTTCTCATGTAATAATCAATGATGTATCTTCTGTTCAAATTCTGTTAGGAGATGCTGAAAAATTTCTTATCAGTATAAATGGAGGTTTTTCAATCGATCTCTATCACATACCGGAAAAAGAATTAGAACTACTCCACATGTTAATTGAGCAAGAAAATCTCTTTTTAAGAAAAGAGGAGAGCAGGGCGTAAAACCCCCTTCCGGTTCTGCTATAATAAAGGGGTATGTCGAACTATTCACTTTTACTTGCAGATGATGAAGAAGAAGTTATACAGGCGATTCTGAAAACCATTGATTTTGAGGCACTGGGCTTTCGCGTCATGGGCTATGCAAGGAACGGGGTCAGGGCACTGGAGATGGCGGAGGAGGAGACGCCGGATGTGGTCATGACCGATATCCGCATGCCTTATATGGACGGGTTGGAGTTAGCAAAAGAGGCTGAAGGAAGAATTCCCGCCACCAGACTGTTAATCTTTACCGGGTTTGATGAGTTTTCCTATGCAAAAAGAGGCGGTGCATTTGGAGGTGGAGGAATACATTCTAAAGCCTGCCGGTGCGGAGGAACTGAGAGAAGTTTTTACCAGACTGCACAAGTCGATGGATGAAGAGCGCGATGAGAAGCGGAATGTAGAAAGGTTAAAAGACTATTATCTGCAGTCGCTTCCCGCTTTTACAGACGAATTTCTATACCTCTTTGATTGAGGGCAGGATACCGGAAGAGAAGCTGCCGCATTTCCTGGTGGACTATCAGATTGATCTGGATGCGCCAAGCTATGTCTGTGTCGATTTGCACACTTCCTCCGCAGGACTGCCGGAAGAGGTGACCACCCTTCTGGTGACGATGTCGGTGCAGCGCTATTTCGAAGAGAACGTCAGCAAACAGTGGAGGGCCAAATTTTCCTATCTGGGCGATACGGTCATGATTGCGCAGATCGATGCGCCGGACCTGGTGCGGACGCTGACCGATGAAATGGATCACCTCTGCATGGCGGCCAAGAAAATCACCGGGGCGCTGGTGACGGCGGGCATCGGGGCCGTGGTTTTGCAGTTATCGGAGATCGCGGAGAGTTACAGCGGTGCCAGGAAGGCCGTCTCCTGCGGAAGCTGTACGGGGGCGGAAAGTCCATTAACATCATGGAGGCTTCCGATGACAAGAAGGATTACGTGGCGAAGGCGCTGGCTTATACGGGAGAGCATTATAACGACCCGAAGCTGTCGCTGGACTTTCTCTGTGGAAAGCTGAACGTGTCCAACTCTTATTTTTCCACCCTTTTTAAGAAAAACGGGGAAGTCCTTCGTGGCCTATCTGACGGAATTTCGCATGCAGCAGGCAGCCAGGATGTTGGAGGAGACGGCGGAAAAGAATTACAGGATTGCCGAAAGTGTCGGCTACGAAGACGCGAACTATTTTAGCTATGTGTTTAAAAAACAATACGGGTGCTCTCCGTCCACCTACCGGACGGCGCACAAGACGGCATGAATCAGCAGGGGGGGATTCAGTCAACCATAAGGAGGACCTTCCTTGCCGTCGCCATGGTGATTACGCTGGTGCTCAGCTGGACGCTGTACCTGCGCTTTCTTTTGCTGTCCAGAGAAACGGCGCTGCGCAGTACAAAGGGAGATCTGGAGATCACGGCGGCTTCTCTGGAAGACTATCTGCTGGGCATGAGGCGGGTATCGGATGCCATTGCCTATCATGTCATTCGGAAGGGAAACGTCTCTTCGGAAGAGATGCAGAGAGAACTGGAGCTTCTGTATGAGTCCAACAAGGATCAGATCGTGACGGTTGCGCTCTACGACAGCTTCGGCTCCCTGATTACGGCGGAGCCGGTTGCCGTCAGAAGGAAAATCCGGATGTGACGCGCCAAAGCTGGTTTTATCTCTGCCCAAAATGAAATTGAAAACCTGCATTTTTTTCGACACCGCATATTCAAAATCTGTTTGAAGATGCGGCGTTTCGCTACCACTGGGTCATTTCCCTGTCCAGAGAGGTGGATCTCCCGCGGAGAGGAATCGCTCGCAGGGCGTTTTTGCTAGTGGATATCGATTACGGCATGATTGAGCAGATCATGAGCATTGCCAGCAGCGAGAAGGGAGGCAGGTATTATTACCTGACGGATCCGAAGGGTAGCCTGATCTGGCATCCCGAGCAGGTGGAACTGTCAAGAGGGCTGCGGGAAGAGAATAACCGGGAAGACGCTGCCCTGTCCGACGGGGTGCATCAGACTTCTTTTCAGGGGAAAAAAGAGGACGGTGGTGGTGCGAACCCTTGGCTATACAGGGGTGGAAGCTGATCAGGGTCATCCCGGACCATGCGGGAACCTACGGAATTCGTTACGAAAAAAATATTTTTATCCTCCTCTTTATCATCGGCACGGAGTTCATTCTTCTCTTTGTCTGCAGAACCATTGCCGACAAGATTTCGCGTCCGATCCTGCAGTTGAATGACGCAGTGGGAGAGTATGAGAAGGCGCCACAGGAAGGCAAGAGAGGGCGGCGCAGAAGATTCCGATCGCCGGTCCGCCGGAGATCGGACATTTGGGAAGTTCCATCAGGCGATCCTACCTTCGCATCGAGGGATTTGATGGAGGAAATTGTCAGGCAGCAGAACGAAAGAAGGAGAAGTGAGCTGGCGGCCCTGCAGAGCCAGATCAATCCGCACTTTTTATACAATACGCTGGATTCGATTACCTGGATGGTGGAATCGGGGCATAATCAGGGAGCAGCCAAGATGATTACGGAGCTTGGCAGGCTTCTGCGCATCAGCATTTCAAGGGTCATTCGATTATTCGCCTCAGAGAGGAGATCCAACATGCCAAAAGCTACATGAACATTCAAAGAGTGCGCTATGGAGACCGCTTTCAGGTGGAGTTTCTGATTGACCCTGTCGTCGAAGATGATTGTACCGTCAAGCTGGTTTTGCAGCCGCTTTTGGAAAATGCCATCTATTACGGCGTGGGGGAGATGGATCCGGAGGATGGCGGAAAGATTCTGGTGAAAGCATTTCTGGAAAAAGAGGGCTCTCGTATCTGTCTGGTGGTAGAAGACAACGGAATGGGAATGAAAAGAAGAGGAGGTGGAGAATCTGCTGTCAGAAACAGGAGCGTCTCTTCGCCATGGAAACGGGGTGGGACTTCTGAACGTTCACCACAGAATCCAGCTTCTCTTTGGGGAGTCCTACGGCATTCAGGTGGAGAGCGAGCCGGATGCGGGAACGAAGGTCATGATTTTTTTACCGGTCATCCCTTATTCGGAGGAGAAGAGAGGAACTGGAAAGGGGAAGAGCCTGTGAGGGGAAGGAGCTGCTACAGAAGATCGGACACATGAAAGGGCAGGAAAAGTTCACCTTCCGGACACTTCTGATTCTGACCGTCTGTCTGGCAATTGCGGTGTTATTTGCACTGTCTCATGAAAGCCGGATGGAAAAAAACCGCTGCAGGTTCTGGTGGTGGCAAACCGGATGGACGAGAGCTGCTGGAATGCCTTCCACTACGGGCTGAAACAGGCGGCACAGGAGAATCACATTGTACTTACGATCGCATCGGCGGGGAATGCGGGGAGATGGAACGCGTCCTGATGCGAGAAGAGGCGGAGGGGAAGGACGGACTCATCTTCCAGCCTTTTTACGGAGAGGGGCGGGAATGATTCCTGCGGGCCTGCCTTCGGTACAGGTGGAGAGCAGAGGAGAGAGCGCGAAAGAAGAGGTGCTGCCGGATGCGCACAAAATCGGAGAGGCGGTTGCGAAGGGGATTTTAGAAGACTTTGAGGGAGATTTGCGGGGAAGAAGATCGGTATTTTGCAGGGAAAAAGGACAGATCTTTTGCTGCAGATTGTGCAGAAGGTTTTGAACGCGGAATCGAAGGCGCAGGCGGGAGCGTGGAATGGAAGGTGGAAAAATCTCTACGCGAAAGATGAGCCCCAGGAGCGCCTAAGCGGCCTGGAAGTGGTGGACATTGTGGTCGCCCTGGACAACGACGATCTGGTGTTAGCCGGAGAGTGTGCGCTAAAGAAAAACCTGCACGGCGCGATTGTATACGGGGTGGGCAGTTCCACGGAAGCAGCTTACTATCTGGACCGCAACATGGTGCGGCTGCTGGTGGTGCCGGATACGTTTACGATGGGATACCGGGCGCTTACCGTTTTGAACAGCCGGATGAGGGGAGGCCTCCTGCAGAGGATTTCTCCCTTCCAAAAAACTGAAACGGTAGAGGTGCCCTTTATGGTTCTGCGAAGGGAACAGCTTTTTCAAAAACCAGATGCTGCTCTATGCCATGAACCAGTAGGGAAGAATGCCGTGAAGTAGCAGGATGGTTCCGGTGTCAAAAATAGGGAAGTCAGCACCGCAGACGGAAATGCATTGGGATTTCGACAGACAGGAAAAGGGGGAGAGATGAAACGGGAGATCAAAAGGCGGCTTCTTTTGGCGATGCTTAGTATGAGCGGAGTGATCGTTCTAATCTTTTGCGGGGCAGGGAGACAGAAAAAAGACCCTTTTTTCCATGTCGGAGTGGTGGTCTATGACCGGACGGATACCTTCTTAGGGGGCCTGGTGGATGCGTTCAAGGAGGATCTGGAGCTGCTGGCAGGGGAAATGGATGTGTCTGTGAAGGTGAAGTATGCGGATTCCTCCCAGCGGAATGAGGACATGATGGTGGAGGAGCTTCTGGATGAAGGGTGCAGCCTCATCTGTGTGAATCTGGTAGATCGCGCCGCACCCTCTTCTGTGATCCATGCGGCACAGAGCAGAGAGGTGCCGGTGATTTTTTTTAACAGGGAGCCGGTGGAGGAGGATCTCAACCGCTGGAACAGGCTGTATTACGTCGGTGCGAATGCGAAGGAATCGGGAGACCTGCAGGGAGAAGAGGCATGCCGGTACTTTCAAAAAGCCATCCGGAAGCGGATCGGAATGGGGACGGCGAGATTGAGTATGTGCTTTTTTGAAGGGAGGCAGGGCATCAGGATGCGATTATACGAACCGATCGCTCCCTGAAAAATCAAAGAGGGGGAATCAAGCTTCAGGAGCTGAATTTTCAAATTGCAAACTGGAGCAGAACGCAGGCCAAAAAGCAGAATGATCCAACTGATCAACCGTTTTTGGTAATCAAATCGAAATGGTGCTCTGTAATAATGACGATATGGCACTCGGAGTTTCCGACGCTTATGAGCAGATGAACAAGGGAGGGTCGGACAGACCGCTGATTTATGGTGTGGACGGAACGAAGGAGGGGCTGCAGGCATTGCAGGAAGGCAGGATTTCCGGAACGGTCTATAACGACAAGGAGGCACAGGCGCTGGTGATGGCGCAGATGGCGATCGGGATCGAACGGGGGCAGGTGCCGGAGGAATATGAGGTTCCGGAGCTGTCCGGAAAAATCCTTTCTCTTTCCATGCAGAAGGAGAGGGTGATTCTGCTTCCCTATGCAGCCGTGGAGAAAAGGCGTTCGGATGAGTGGCAAAGAAGGCAGGAACGTCTGGTAAAATGGCTTGGAAAATAGGCAGAGGGCTCAGAAGGGAGAGAGGTCGAAGTCTTCGGATGGAAGGTTTGTGCAAACCACACAAAAATCAAAAATATATTTAGGTAGTTAGTACATTCTAAAAGGCGAATCTTAAAAATTTCAATACTTCCAGCAAAAATATTCCATAGTATCGCCTTGCTTTTCCCCCTATAATCTGGAATTGTAAATAAGAACTACCTACTTTAAGGGAGGAAATGAAAATGAAGGCAAAGAAAATCATCAGCATTACGACTGCAGCTCTCTTTGCGGTCGGCATGATGGGTTGCGGGAGTTCGTCCTCGACGGATAGCGCAGCTTCTACCTCGGCAGCTCCGGCAACGAGTCAGGCAGCCAGTGCAGCTTCTCAGGGACAGGCTGCGGACACGGCTGCAAGCGGAGAGGTGGCAAACAAGGATAAGCCCCTTGTATGGTTCAACAGACAGCCCTCCAACAGCTCCACCGGAGAACTGGATATGAAGGCTCTGAACTTCAACGACAAGACCTACTATGTAGGATTTGATGCCAACCAGGGTGCGGAACTCCAGGGCGAGATGGTCAAAGATTATATCGAAAAGCATGCAAAAGACATCGACCGCAATGGAGACGGCATCATCGGCTATGTACTGGCAATCGGCGATATCGGACACAACGATTCCATCGCTCGTACCAGAGGCGTCCGTAAGGCTCTGGGCACCGGCGTAGAGAAGGACGGAGCAATCAACGCAGAACCTGCAGGAACCAATACGGACGGCAAGTCCAAGGTGGTACAGGACGGCACCCTGGAAGTAGGCGGCAAGACCTATAAGGTTCGCGAGCTGGCTTCTCAGGAAATGAAGAACTCCGCAGGAGCTACCTGGGATGCGGCAACGGCAGGAAATGCCATCGGCACCTGGTCTTCTTCTTTCGGTGATCAGATTGATGTCATTGCCTCCAATAACGACGGAATGGGCATGTCCATGTTCAATGCATGGAGCAAGGACAAGAAGGTTCCGACCTTCGGATATGATGCAAACTCCGATGCAGTGGCAGCCATTGCAGAAGGTTACGGCGGCACCATCAGCCAGCATGCGGACGTACAGGCATATCTGACCCTCAGAGTGCTGAGAAACGCTCTGGACGGCGCTGACATCGACAGCGGCATCGGCACCAAAGACGATGCAGGAAACGTACTTTCTAACGATGTATACCGCTATGACGAGAAGAGCCGCAGCTACTATGCTTTGAACGTAGCCGTGACCGAAGAGAACTACAAAGACTTCACGGATGCAACCAAGGTTTACGATCCGGTTAGCAAGCAGTTGGATGCCTCCAAACATCCTTCCAAGAAGGTATGGCTTGACATCTACAACGCGGCAGACAACTTCTTAAGCGCAACCTACCAGCCGCTGCTGCAGAACTACGACAAGCTGCTCAATCTGGATGTGGAATACATCGGCGGAGACGGACAGACCGAGTCGAACATCACCAACCGCCTCGGAAATCCGAGCCAGTATGATGCATTTGCCATCAACATGGTGAAAACAGACAACGCGGCATCCTATACCGCACTGCTGAATCAGTAAGAATTTTTGCCTGATGCAGGGATTGCCGGATTCTTTTTCCGGCAATCCCTTTTGTAACAGAAACAATATGAGGAACAGAATATGGCAGCAGATCAGAATACAGAATATCTCCTTTCCATCCGGGGGATGTGCAAGTCCTTCGGTAGGAATCGCGTGCTGGACCACATCAATCTGGATGTAAAGCCGGGCACCATCATGGGATTGATGGGAGAAAAACGGCGCCGGAAAAATCGACCATGATGAAATGTCTTTTTCGGTACCTACCAGAGAGACGAGGGACATATTGTTCTGGATGGGCGGGAAGTAAATTTCTCCGGTCCCAAAGACGCTTTTGGAAAACAGGGATTGCGATGGTGCACCAGGAATTGAACCAGTGCCTGGAAAGAAGCGTCGTCGATAATTTGTTTTTGGGACGCTATCCTTTGACGGCGGTCGGTGTCGTAGATGAAAACCGCATGAAGAGTGAGGCTTCCGAACTTTTCCGAAAACTGAATATGACGGTCAATCTGACACAGCCGATGAAGCAGATGAGTGTGTCACAGAGGCAGATGTGTGAAATTGCCAAGGCCATTTCCTACCATGCCAAACTGATTGTACTGGATGAGCCCACCTCATCCCTGACGATTCCTGAAGTGGAAAAAGCTGTTCGAAATGATGCGCATGTTGAAAGCGCAGGGCATTTCGCTTATATATATCTCACACAAAATGGACGAGATCTTTGAAATTCAGTGACGAGGGTTTCCGTACTCCGTGACGGAAAACTGGTCATGACGGAAGACGTGAAAAATACCGACATGAACCGCTTGATTGCGGCGATGGTCGGCAGATCTCTGAAAACCGTTTTTCCGCCGGTGGACAACGAGCCGGGAGAAGAGATTTTTTCGATTCGTCACTTGTTCACCAAGTACCAACCGGTGCTGAATGATATTACCTTCGATGTAAGAAAGGGAGAGATCTTCGGCCTGTACGGGCTGGTTGGCGCAGGCAGAACGGAACTCCTGGAGACCATCTTCGGGATGCGAACCAGAGCGGCGGGACGGATTTATTATCAGGATCAGCTGATGAATTTTTTCCACGCCCAAAGAGGCCATGGAGCATGGTTTTGCCCTGATCACGGAAGAACGGAAGGCAAATGGACTCTTCCTGAAGGGGATCTTACTTTTAACACGACGATTTCCAACCTTCCCCAGTATATGGCAGGCCCGGCACTCAGTCGCGATAAGATGACAAAGGCGACGGCGGCGGAAATCAAGGTGATGCGCACCAAGTGTTTGGGTCCTTCGGATCTGATCAGCTCTCTCTCCGGCGGGAACCAGCAGAAGGTCATTTTTCGGAAAATGGATGGAGAGAGATCCGCGGGTGTTCCTGATGGACGAACCGACCAGAGGGATCGATGTCGGGGCGAAGTATGAAATCTACGAGTTGATCATCAAAATGGCGAAGCAGGGGAAGACCATCATCGTGGTTTCTTCTGAAATGCCGGAGATCCTGGGAATCACCAACCGCATCGGCGTGATGAGCAACGGCCATCTCTCGGGCATCGTCAATACCAAGGAAACCAATCAGGAAGAGCTGTTGAAACTCAGCGCAATGTATCTGTGATAAAGGAGCATACCATGACGACAAATAACATTCTTACCGCAGAAGAAGAAATCCGTTTTGCGGCAGCCGATTGAGGAGCAGATCGGAGAAATCCAGAAGAAAAATCGATGCGCTGCGTGTGGACGGGACCGACCGTATCCTTTCCCTCCGCAACCATATTTCCCTGGTAAAAAGAAGACAAACTCTATTCCAGGGAAGAAGTGGCGAAAAATCATTGCGCAGGATAAGGAAGAGCTGAAAAAAGCGGAAGAGATCGAGCAAAAAAACAGGGCGCAGGGAGCAGAAGCTGATCGCCGAGGGAGAGGCCTATCTGGCAGCGCACTTCGATCAGGACTATTATTCCAAGGTGGCCCTCAGTTGTGCGCAGGAGAAAGAGGAAGCGGCAAGGAAGTACAACAAAACCCTTGCAGATTTAAAGGCGGAGCATGAGAAGCAGCTGGCGGCCTGCAAGGATGCGGCGGAGACCAAGGACGAAAATTACGTTTACAAGAATAAGAAATTCGATGCGAAGATGACATACGATGCGGAACTGGAGCGCATTAAGACCAGAAAGCATGATGCCTTCAGTTACCGTTATCATCTGATTGATCTGCTTCGTCTCTCCAGATTCAGCCTGCCGCAGAAATTTGCACAGTGGAAAGAGAATTATTTCTACACCTTCAACCGCGTACAGTTTTTGTATCGCAACGGACTGTATCTGGTCATTATCCTGATCTTCATTGCCCTGGGAATCATCACGCCGGCAGTGAAGCACACGCCTCTTTTTACCTATAACAACATCCTGAATATCTTGCAGCAGGCGTCTCCCCGTATGTTCTTAGCCCTCGGGGTAGCGGGACTGATTCTTTTAACCGGAACAGACCTTTCCATCGGCCGTATGGTCGGTATGGGCATGGTGACGGCGACGATCATTATGCATCAGGGGAAAAATACGGGCGGCGTCTTCGGACATATCTTTGATTTCACCGGGATGCCGGTGCTTGGAAGAATCCTTCTGGCGCTCCTTGTCTGCACGGTGTTAACCACCGCTTTTGCGGCGATTGCGGGCTTCTTTACCGCAAAATTCCGGATGCATCCCTTTATTTCGACCATGTCGAACATGCTGATGATCTTCGGACTGGTTACTTATGCAACCAAGGGGGTTTCCTTCGGTGCGATCGAGTCTCCCATTCCGACCATGGTCATTCCCAAGGTGAACGGCTTCCCGACCATCATTATCTGGGCGGTCGCAGCCATTTTCATCGTCTGGTTCATCTGGAATAAGACCCGCTTTGGAAAGAACCTTTATGCGGTCGGCGGAAACCCCGAAGCGGCAGCGGCCTCCGGTATCTCCGTCTTCAAGGTGACCATGAGCGCCTTCATCATGGCGGGTATTCTCTACGGCTTTGGCTCCTGGTTGGAATGTATCCGTATGGTGGGTTCGGGTTCCGCCGCTTACGGACAGGGCTGGGACATGGATGCGATTGCGGCCTGCGTGGTCGGCGGCGTCTCCTTCACCGGCGGTATCGGTAAAATTTCCGGCGTCGTGGTCGGTGTGCTGATCTTCACGGCACTGACCTATTCCCTGACGATTCTCGGAATTGATACCAACCTGCAGTTCGTCTTCGAAGGAATCATTATTCTCTCGGCCGTCACGCTGGACTGCCTGAAGTACATTAAAAAGAACTGATCATGGTATAATGGGATAATGTACGGGCTGCACGCAATCCCGTATGAGGGTGTCAAAAAGGGAAGGGATTCCGACGGAGTTTTTGATCTATTGACACCTGCGTCCTTTCATTACAGCAATAGGAATGTAATCACATCCATGGATCAGATCAAGGGTTTTATCAAAAATATGGTCTACCATAATGAAGAGAACGGATACACGGTACTCACGCTCCAGGCAGAAGGAGAGGAGATTACTGTGGTCGGTTCTCTTCGTGCTGTAGATATCGGAGATACGATTGCGGTAACGGGCACCTTCATCGAGCATCCGGTTTACGGGAAGCAGATGAAGGCGGACAGTTTTTCTGTTACCGTACCGGATGATGCGCAGGCAATGGAGAGGTATCTGGCAAGCGGCGCCATTAAAGGAATCGGGCAGGCGCTGGCTTCGAAGATCGTGAAAATTTTCGGTGCGGATACTTTTCGTGTCATCGAAGAAGAACCGGAGCTGCTCACCAGGGTAAAGGGCATCAGCGCCAAAAAGGCGATGGATATTTCCATGCAGATGCATGAGAAAATCGACCTGAGGGATGCCCTTGTTTTTTTGCAAAAATATGGCGTATCCGGCAGCATGGCGGTAAGGATTTTTCACCGTTATGGAACGAATATCTACTCGATTTTTGCGCGAAAACCCGTACCGGCTGGCGACGGAAGTGGACGGGATCGGCTTTAAAACGGCGGATGAGATTGCGCAGAAAATCGGCATCAGCGCCTCTTCCGAATTTCGCATCAAAAGCGGGTTGCTCTACACGCTGTTGCAGGCGCAGGCAGGAGGGCATTGCTATCTTCCTTTGGGACTTCTTTTACGGGAAACAAAGAGGATGCTGGGGATTTTGGAGGAAGGAGAAGATTTTGAAGAGGTTGCGAAAGTCCAGCTGAAAAGTTTGCAGCTGGACCAGCAGGTGGTGGTGAAAGTGCCGGAGGAAGATGCAAATCCCGAACCGGCCAACGGTTCTTCCATCGTGCGACCGGATTCCACCGTGCGACCGGACTCCGCCGTGCAAGCTTCTGGAAGAGAAGCGGAAGCGCGCGTCTACAGCAGCTATTTTTATCATGCGGAGAAGAAGAGTGCGGCGCTTTTGCTCCGCCTTCTGGAAGCGTGTAAGGAACATACAGGCGCAGGAAAAAGGAGCGCCTTAGAAGAAGCGGTAGCGGGACGGATCCGCAAAATCGAAAAAGAAGAAGGCTACGAACTGGACCAGGAGCAGCGCAGAGCGGTGCAGGAAGCGGTGACAAGGGGGGTGGTGCTCATCACCGGAGGCCCCGGTACGGGGAAGACCACGACCATTCGCACCATTCTACGGTATTTGGAAAAAGAAGGAAGCGATTTCCTGTTGGCGGCGCCGACCGGCAGAGCGGCGAAACGGATGAGTGAGGCGACCGGTGCGGAGGCGAAAACCATCCACAGACTCCTGGAGGTGAATGCGCAGCCGCAGAAGGAAGGGGGCGCAGGAAACGTTTCCGAAGGCATCGGCGTTTTTGAGAGAGACGAGGAGCATCCCTTGGAAACGGACTGTGTCATCATCGATGAGACTTCTATGCTGGATCTGCGCCTCTTCTATGCCCTGCTAAGGGCGATCCTTCCGGGGACGCATCTGATTTTGGTGGGAGACGCCGACCAGCTGCCCAGTGTCGGCGCCGGTCAGGTGTTAAAGGATCTGATTGCCAGCAGATGTTTGCCGACGATTACCCTGCAAAAGATCTTCAGGCAGGCGGAAAAAAGTGATATTATTATGAATGCACACCGGATCAACCGGGGTGAGTCCATTTCTCTGGACAATCAGAGCAAAGATTTCTTTTTTCTGGAACGAAACGATCCCCAGGTCATTTATAAACATCTGGTACAGCTGCTTCGGGACAAGTTGCCCCGCTTCCTGCGAGTCGGAATGGAGGAGATTCAGGTGCTGACTCCCATGCGAAGGGGACCTCTCGGGGTAGAGATGTTGAACCGGGTTTTGCAGGGACAGTTGAATCCACCTGCAAGGAATAAGCCGGAATATGATACGGGAAACAAGATTTTTCGCCTGGGCGATAAAGTGATGCAGATCAAAAACAACTACCAGATGGAGTGGGAGTGTGTCGGCAGATACGGTATCCCTACGCGAAGGGGGACGGGCATCTTTAACGGAGATCTGGGCAGGGTGATTGAGGTGATCCCCGCCGCCCAGATGCTCAAGGTGGAATTTGATGAGGGAAGACAGGTTCACTATCCCTATTCTCAGACGGATGAGCTGGAGCTTGCCTATGCGGTGACGGTTCACAAAAGCCAGGGAAGCGAGTATCCTGCGGTTCTCCTGCCACTGTTAGGGAGGGCCGGAAATGTTGATGAACCGGAACCTGCTGTATACGGCGATCACCAGGGCAAGATCGCTGGTGGTGATTTTGGGAAGCGTGGGAGCGGTGAACCAGATGATTGGAAACGCCAGACAAATGAAGAGATACACCGGGCTGGCGGATCAAATCCGTGAGTTGCAACGAGGAGAGCAGATGGGGTAGAGGAATACGCAGAGAGGGTGTTGGATGTTTTTTTTCCCAGGCATTGTCCGGTTTGTGATCGCCTTCTTCCCATGGGAAAGGGAGTGCATCCCGCCTGCGCCCTGAAATGGAAGAGGATCACGGGGCCTACCTGCCTGCGATGCGGAAAAGCACTGTCCGGCTCTTACAAAGACGAGGAATTTTGTGAAGACTGCAAGAGGCGGAGACATTTTTTTGACAGGGGGATTGCTGTCTTTCCTTACCGAAGCATCGCCTCCTCCCTTTACCGCTTCAAATACGAGGGCAGACAGGAGTATGCCGCGTATTTTGGACAGGAGATTTTCCTGCACTGTGCGTCTTTTTTGGCGCAGGTCCGTCCGGATGCGCTCATTCCGGTTCCGATGTACGAGAAAAAGAGGAGGAGTCGCGGTTACAATCAGGCCGCCCTTCTCGCCAGAGAGGTGTCCAAAAGAAGCGGGATTCCGATGAAAGATCATCTGGTGATCCGTGTAAAAAACACCGCGCCCCAGAAGCAGATGGACGTGCAAAGACGGCGGCAGAATCTGAAAAACGCTTTCTTTCTAAGGGAAAGTGTTGTAGAATTAAAGTGCGTTGTTATCATCGACGACATCTATACGACCGGCAGCACGATGGATGCTCTGGCTACGCTACTCAAAGCAAATGGGGGTTCACAGGGTCTATGCCGTTTCACTTAGCATTGGAACGTTATAGAACACACAAAGATTCTACGGATTAAACCGAGGGAAGGCGGTGGAACATGGGGATCAGGGAATTGTGCGAGATGTGGCAGGATTTTCAATAGCGTGACAGGACGGCCGATCTGCGAAGTTTGCAGAAAAGAATTAGAAGAGATGTACCAGAAGGTCAAGACCTTCATCAAGGAAAATCCGAATCATAATATCAAAGAGGTTTCGGAGGAGTGTGAGGTTCCCGAAGGGCAGATCAAACAGTGGGTAAGAGAGGAAAGATTGCAATTTTCCAGAGAATCGAAGGCCCTCTTGTGTGAGAGATGCGGGCAACCGATCACAACCGGAAGATTTTTGTAACAGTTGCAAGACCGATATGGCAAATGCGATTAATGATGCAATGAGGCCCGCTTCGGAAGAAAAAGCAGGAAGCGGCCAGCGAAGCCATTCGGAGGGCCAGGTTGGAGAAGGAACAGGGGATGCGATTCCTGAAGAACAAACCGATTCAGTAGGATGGTAAATCGTGAGAAGGTCATCCTGATGACCCACATGGCGCAGTATGCAGAGCGCGAGGGCACCAGAGATGCGGAGATAAATCAATATTTTCGAAGTGATTATCTATCTTTTCAGATTGTCAAGTCGGTGATCTGCTCCACAATCCTTTATTTTTTTGATCATCGGATTTTTGTGATGGTTCGTTTTGAATCCTTTTGGCAGGATTTGTTCGGGGGAGGTTTTGGCGGAGGCGGCATCCTTCTTCTGGTCGGGTGGCTGGTCCTTACGGCTATTTATTCGTGGGCGGCTTATGTGGTCTATTCACACAAATATAAGCAGATGCGCCGCAGAATCAGAGCCTACTGTGACAGCCTGGAGAAGCTGGAAGAACTGTACGAAAGGAAGCTGTAACATGCCGTCACTCCTGGAATTGAAACAGACGATCAAGGCGTTTTATGTTCGTTACGAAACTTATATTCTGCACATTTTGCGTTTCCTCATTGCACTCGTAGCGCTTCTTGTCATCAATTCTACCTTGCACTTTGAAACGCAGATGACCTCTCCGGTGGTAGTGCTTGTGAGTTCCCTTCTGTGCGCAATCCTTCCGGCCGGATTCACGATTTTTCATCTGCGCCGCTTTTTGTGCTGATCCACCTTTTTTTCAGCTTTCGGTCGAAACGTTTGCTGCCTGTGCGATTCTCTTTTTATTCATTTGGCTATCCCTATGCTCGTTTTTCTGACAAAAAGATATCCTGGCGCTTGTGCTGACGCCTCTTGCATTTTATTTTCATCTCCCGCAGATCGTACCGCTCGTTCTGGCGATTTTTTTTGCGCCATCCTCTCTGATTACCCTGATTTGCGGCACCGTCATCTATTTTTTTCTCCACTATATTTCAGTGAATGCGGCACAGTATCTGCCCAACAGCAGCGCGGAGGAAATCGTAACCAGGCTGCAGGGGATGGCGGGAGCTTTATTTGCGGATAAAAACGATGCTCTTTTATCTGATCGCTTTTTTTCTGCAACCTTTGCTGTTACCTATCTGCTTAGGCGCAGATCCATGGACCATGCGTGGACGATTGCGATCGTCTCGGGTTCCTTTACGGATCTCTTTCTTTTGATGCTCGGAGATCTGTTTTTTTGACACCAGTATTTCGATACCGGGGACAGTGATCGGCGTTCTCCTCGCAGGCGGCATTGGCTATGTGGTTCGCCTGTTTGCGTTTCACCTGGACTATCAATGGGCGGAGCAGGTGCAGTTTGAGGATGACGATTATTATTATTATGTAAAGGCGATTCCTAAAGTAGCGATGACACAGAAACAGGAGGTGATCAAACAGATCACCAGACAGAAAAACGAAGAAGTCCGATGCGACAGATTGAATTTTTTTCTCAATAATAATTTAACCAACCTGCACATGCCCGCCATTCGGCCGACGGATCTGGTGCAGATTCTGATTATCAGTTTCCTGATGTATCACTTATTGATCTGGATGAGGAAGACCAGAATCTGGTCCCTGTTTAAGGGGCTTGTGGTCATCCTTGTTTTTTTATCCTGCTTGCTTATGTGCTGGATATGACAACCATCATCTGGATTGTCAAAAACGTGCTTTCGATTGCCGTGATTGCGATTGTGGTCATCCTGCAGCCGGAGCTGCGAAAGGCACTGGAGCAACTTGGCAGGAAAAACTATCTGTCCGGTCTGTTTAGTTTTGACAACCGGGAAGATGGTCGCTTTTTCCGATCGAACGATCAATGAAATTGCGCGTGCCTGTTACGAAATGGCCAAGGTGCGGACGGGGGCTTTAATTGTCATAAGACAGAACAATTCTCTCGCCGATTATGAGTTGACCGGCATTGCAATCGACGGGATCGTTTCCTCCCAACTGCTCATCAATATCTTTTGAACATAATACGCCTCTGCACGACGGGGCGGTGATCATTTCCGGAGATCGGATCACGTCTGCCACCTGTTATCTGCCGCTCTCCGACAATCTGGATATCGACAAGGACCTGGGGACCAGGCACAGGGCAGGTCTTGGAGTTTCAGAAGTGACGGATGCGCTCATTCTCATTGTTTCAGAAGAAACCGGCAAGATTTCGGTCGCCTATGACGGTCAACTCGAGAGGGGAGTGGATTCGGACAGGCTGAAGGAGAGGATGAAGGAAATTCAGAATAAGCCGCAGGAGAATCCGCACAAACCTCAGAAGGGGAGAGGAAAGGCAAAATGAACAAACTAAAACGGATCCTTACGGTGATTGCCAGGAACTGGACTTGGAAACTTGCCTCCTTTGCACTGGCTTTTATTGTGTGGTTTCTGGTAACGAATATGGACAATCCGGTGACGGTGCGAAGGTTTTACAATATTCCCGTTACTTTCCGAAATACCCAGGTCGTGACAGACGCCGGACAAGTGTTTGAGGTGCTGGACGACAGCGGCATGGTGGGCACGGTCACGGTCAGCGCCAGAAGAGAGGTGGCAGATACTTTAACCAAGGATAACATTGTCGCCGTAGCGGATTTCAACAACTTGACAAGCCGGAACACGGTGGATATCGTATTTGGTGTGAACAGGGCAGCAGCTCCATCACATCGATTGGCGGTTCGAATAATACGCTGAAACTGCGGATTGAGGAGAAAAAGACCAAGACGTTAGAGCTGTCGGCGCAGGCGGTAGGGACTCTGTCCAAGGGGTATGTGGTCGGATCGGCAGTGACGGCACAGAACTTAATTCGCATCAGCGGCCCCGCCTCCCGTGTGGATCAGGTACAGAAAGCGGTGGCAGAGGTCGATGTGACCGGGCAGACGACGGATGCGGAAACGCAGGCGGATATTAAGCTGTTAAACGAGAGGGGGAAGGTGGTTACGGATCCTTCTATTACGCAGAACATTGCGGCAGTGAATGTCCATGTGACCATTCTGCAGACCAAGACCGTTCCGATTACATTAGAGACTTCCGGCCAGCCTGCAGACGGTTATCTGTTGTCGGGGAACCCGGTGGTGGATCCGGAGGAAGTGGAGATTGCAGGGAAGAGCGCTACTCTTTCGTCGATCAAGGAGATTTCCCTAAAGGGAGAGGAATTCTCGATCAGCGGTAGAAAGGAGAGCCTGCAGCTGACGGTCGATCTGAAGCCTTATCTGCCGGACGGGGTGGTATTCGCAGATGACGCCTTTAAGGGCAGGGTGAGCGTCACGGAGCCGATTGAGAAGGAGGGAATGAAGACGGTCGTGATCCCGTTTGACCAGATCGCCATCACGAACGTGCCCGAAGCTTATACGGTGCATGGAGAAAAGCCCTCGATCGGAAGTTCTCCGCCTGATGGCGTAAACGTTGTCCTCAAGGGGAAGAGCAGCGACCTGGAAGCGCTTTCCGTCACCCAGATCAGCGCATCGGCAGACGGAGCACAGGCGGTGACTAGGGCAAATCTGTCCGGAGACGATGTCCAGGCAAGGGTCAGCGTACCGCTTTCCCTCTCGCTTCCGGAGGGCATCACGCAGGAAGGAACAGCGGCTCTTACGCTGATTGTAGCAAAGAAATAGATCGCTATTGGGTTCAAGTAGATCAACCAGGCAGGAATACGAGGTGTGATATGGGAAGAATGTTTGGAACAGACGGCGTAAGAGGAGTTGCAAATGAAGAGCTGACTCCGCTTCTTGCAATGCAGCTGGGACAGGCGGGCGCTTATGTGCTGTCCAGAGAGAACAATCATAAACCGACGATCATGGTCGGCTGCGATACGAGGCTTTCGGGAGATATGCTAGCAAATGCATTGATGGCGGGAGCCTGCTCGGTAGGAGCCAATGTCGTCTATCTGGGGATTTTTGCCGACCCCTGCGGTGGCCTATCTGACCAACAAATACAAGGTGGACGCCGGCGTGGTCATTTCCGCTTCCCATAATCCCATGGAATTCAACGGAATCAAGTTTTTTTGACGGCAGCGGGTACAAGCTGCCCGATGCGCTGGAAGACGAAATTGAAGCGCTGATCAAGAGCAATATGGCGGGGATTTCCATGCCGATCGGCACCGGGATCGGCAAGATCAAATACCGTACGGATGCAAGGGAAGAATACATCAACCATGACATCAAATGTGTCGATGTAGATCTGTCCGGCATCAAGATGGTGGTGGACTGTGCAGAAGGAGCCTCTTCCTATACGGCGGTAGAAGCCATGCAACAGCTGGGCGCAACGGTCATTCCGATTCACAACAACCCGGACGGGACCAATATCAATGCCGGTTGCGGCTCCACCCACATGGATGAGTTGCGGGCAAGAGTCATGGCGGAGAAGGCCGATATCGGCGTGGCCTTTGACGGGGATGCCGATCGTTTTCTGGCGGTGGATGAGAAGGGAAACAAGATTGATGGCGATCAGATCATGGCGATTGTCGGAAAGCACATGAAGGAAAAGGGGCAGCTTAAGAAGAATACCATTGTGGCAACGATCATGTCCAACCTGGGCTTTTTCAAGATGGGAGAAAGAGAACATATCCGGATTGATCAGACCAGGGTGGGAGACCGGTATGTGCTGGAGCACATGAAAGAAATCGGTGCCAATCTCGGAGGGGAGCAGTCGGGACATGTGATTTTCTTAGATGAGAATACAACGGGAGACGGACTTTTAACCGCCCTTCATCTCCTGCAGGTCATGGTGGAAACGAAGAAACCGTTATCGGAGCTTTCACAGGTGATGACCGTCATGCCGCAGGCGCTGGAAAAACGCCACGGTACCGAACCATAAGAAGGAGGCGTATCTGGATTATCCGGAGATTCGGGATGCGATTGATCAGCTGGAAAAAAAGAGTTCGCCGGAAACGGAAGGGTATTGATCAGACCCTCCGGCACGGAGCCGCTCGTGCGGGTCATGATTGAGGGAAGTGACCTGGAGAAAATCACGAAAGAAGCCAAAAATCTGGCGGCCCTCATTCAAAAAAACAGTCATTTAAAGCTTACGGAGAAAAGAAATGGTTCAGAAAAAGTCACCATCAAAAAAATCCGACCGGAATGAATTTGAGGCCGGCCGAAAACCTGTGCAAGGTGGCGTTGCGCTATCAGGCGCATAGCAATTTCGAATTTAACGGCGGAACATTTAATTTAAAGAGCATTTTAAGCGTTTTGGGATCCAGCGCCAGATGCGGAGATGAAATCACAGTGACGTGTAGCGGGCCGGAAGAGCAGGAAGCACTGGATGCCATCATCAAGGCCATTGAGGCGGGGCTGGGAGAATAAGGATGCAAAAAGAAATATCTGATTACCGGGGCAAACGGACAGCTTGGCAGGGGCGATTACCGGAAAACTGAGGCAGACGGATGCAGAACTGATTCTAACCGAGGCAGGAAGGGCAGCAGAGGAGTTCCACCTGCAGGAGCTGGACATCACGAAGACGGAAGCGGTTTTGGAATTTGCAAGAGGGGTGAAGCCGACGGCAATCCTGAATTGTGCGGCGTATACGGCAGTGGACGCACAGGAAAAAGGATGTGGATCTGTCTTATAGGATCAATGCGATCGGTGCGCGGAATCTGGCGATTGCGGCACAGGAAACCGGATCGAAGCTTCTGCATGTGTCCACCGATTATGTGTTCTCCGGCGACGGGGTAAGACCTTACATCGAATTTGATGCACCGGCTCCGGTCAGTGTCTATGGGAAAACCAAGCTGGCAGGAGAAGAGTTTGTCAAACAGTTTTTGTCAAAGATCTTTCATCCTGAGAACTGCCTGGCTGTACGGAGAAGGGAAGAATTTCGTCAAAACGATGCTGGCGCTTTCGCAGACGCATCAGGAACTCTCCGTGGTCAACGACCAGGTGGGATCCCCGACCAGTGCGGAGGAACTGGCAAATGCCATCTGCTCCTTACTGGACACCGAGAATTACGGGCTCTTCCATGCAACCTGCGAGGGAGACTGCTCCTGGGCGGAATTTGCAAGTGAGATCTTTCGTCTGGCGGGGAAGGACACCGTGGTGCACCCGATTACCAGTCAGGAATATCAACAACAAAATCCGCAGAGCGCGAAGAGACCTGCCTATTCGATCCTGGATAATTACATGTTGCGTTTAACGGGGGGATATCAGTTTGCCGATTGGCATGACGCCATCCGAACCTATATGGAGGGACTGAAAGGATAAGGGCGAAATGGTAAAACGTTCCGAAATTCCCGTGTCGGTTTCAGACGTCGGATTCCGGGTTTTTGCGTTCGTATCCTGATCAGGAAATTCTCATACATGGAGATTTAGATTCTCATGCTGACAGTGATCGCAATATGGATCTACATACTGGTGACGGCATATATAACCGGATATGCCGTCCTTGCTTGTTTATGCAGAAGATTTTTCTCTTACTCCGGTCGGGAGAAAAAAAGACGCATATATCAGGTGAGACACCGCACCGCCTATCTTTTTGCAGGACTTGCGGTGAATACGCTCTATGCGGAGATTTTTCTCTCTTTCATGGCGTAGGACTAGAGGCCAATCTGGTTCTGGTTGCCATCTGTGTGCTTCTTCTCTTGTTTTTTTCCAAAGAAGCGAAGAAGGAATGTTCGGAGTGCTTCCTCAAAATCAGGCTCACCAAAAGCGCCTGGTTCTTTGTGGGTGTGTTTCTGGTGATGGCTTACGGCACCTCTCACGGTTATGCGCATTATGATACCGGCCTGTATCACGCGCAGGCGATCCACTGGATTGAAAGCTTCGGGGTCGTCAAAGGACTGGGAAACCCTGCATGTAAGACTTGCCCTATAACTCCGCAGCCTTTCCGCTCTGCGCTCTCTATAGTTTTTCTTTTTCTGAAAGGACAGTCCTTTCATACCGTATCCGGTTTTTTTGCCTGGTGCTGGCGTTCCAGTGTCTGGAACTCAGAGACATTGCGAGACGTCGTGCGCTTCTGATCAGCGATGTGGCAAGGCTGGTTGCTCTGCTCTATCTTTACAGCGTCTACGATGAGATGATTTCCCCGGCCTCTGACTATTTTGTGACGGTACTCGTCTTCTATATTGTGATTGCCTACCTGGATCTTTCTGTAAAAAGAACGGTCCTATGCGCCCTATGCCTTTCTCTTCCTTCTGTCCGTTTATGCGCTCACCATCAAACTTTCTGCAGGGATGATGGTATGGGTGGTGCTGAAGCCGGCAGTCATGCTGTTTCGGGAAAGAGGCAGGAAGGCCTGGGAAGGTTCTTGCTGCACTCTTCCTGCTGGCAGGCCTGGTCGCGGTTCCTTTCCTGCTGCGCAATGTCCTCCTTTCCGGCTGGTTGATCTACCCCTTTTGCCGGACTGGATCTGTTTGCAGTGGACTGGAAGATCCCAAAGGGAGAACTGCTCTACGATGCCAAAGAGATTGGGGCCTATGGGAGAGGATACCACAGTGTCTCCATGGCGGACAGACCCTTTCTTCTCTGGGTAAGAGACTGGTTTCATCAACAAACCGTTTCCCTCCGCCTCTTATGGGTGGCGGACCTGTGTAGCCTTCTCCTGACCGTCCCGGCGCTGTGCAAATGGCTCATCCTTTTGAGACGTGAAAAGGTTTTTGGAAAAAGAAACTGCGACCACATGGGATCTTCCCGTTGAATGCCAGGTGGCAGACCGGGTATGCGGATTTTTCTGCTAATCGAAGCGGTCCTTTATGCTTCCTTCCTCTTCTGGTTTCTGACGGCACCTCTCTTGCGATACGGATATGCGTATGTCTATCTTCCGGCGGCACTGATGGTCTGTTGGTTATGGATCTGGTTCAGGCTCCTGTTCACCAAAAGAGAGAAGACAGTCGGTGGAAGGGAGGCAGAAGACCGGAGGGGATTCGGACTTCCAAGTGAGAGCGGACTGAAAATCGGCAATCGGATCCTGATTTTTCTGGTGGCGGTTTTGCTTCTGTATAAAAGCGGCAGACTCTTTTTTTCCGAAGCAAAAAAATTCCAGCTCTCTTATCTGGTTTGCCAGGAGGATTATGAGCATTTTTCGGACGCAGCCCTTTTATCTGGGCGGAAAACGGTTTTACCGACCGGTGGAGGGGGACAGAGCAGGCTACTCGCCCTTCCCGTCCGCACCGGCGCTGCCGCGGGCAAAGCTGAGGGGGCCTTCCCTCCGGGAGGGATTCCGGAGTGTCCCGTAAAGACCTCGGGGACAGGATTGCATCCCCCTGATCGGAGCGGGGGTAAGAGGAGCCGGAAGCTTCGCCCGGGCAAAAGCTTCCGAGGAAGAACAAGACAAGAGGAGAAAAAAACGATGAAGGAGTTTTTTTAAAAAGGAAGAAGATTGAGATTTCACTGAAACGCTATGGGATAGACGCCTTATCCGCCATGGCACAGGGACTTTTTGTTCCCTCCTGATCGGGACGATTTTTAAATACGATCGGACAGCGACTGGGAATTTCCGCCTTAACAAAAGTTGTGGCAACGATCGGCGGTGTCGATTATACCGTGGGAGCGATGGCTTCCGCCATGAGCGGACCGGCGATGGCAACGGCCATTGCTTATGCACTGGAGGCGCCACCGCTGGTGCTTTTCTCCCTGATCACCGTGGGCTTTGCTTCTAATGCGCTGGGAGGAGCGGGAGGACCGCTCGCCGTCCTCTTCGTAGCCATTCTCTCGACGGAAATCGGCAAGGCGGTTTCCAAGGAAACGAAGGTGGACATTCTGGTGACCCCCCTCGTGACGATCGGCTCCGGCATGCTCTTTTCAGCCCTTTTGGCACCGCTCATCGGAAAAGCGGCCGCAGAGGTAGGAAGTCTGATCATGTGGGCAACGGAATTGCAACCCTTCTTTATGGGAATTCTGGTTTCCGCTCTGGTAGGCATTGCTCTTACGCTTCCGATTTCTTCTGCAGCCATTTGTGCGGCTCTCGGGCTGACCGGTCTTGCGGGAGGCGCGGCGGTAGCAGGTTGCTGCGCCCAGATGGTGGGCTTTGCTGTGATCTCTTATCGGGAAAACGGAATATCCGGCCTTGTCTCCCAAGGACTGGGGACCTCCATGCTGCAAATGGGGAATATTGTCAAAAATCCGAGGATCTGGATTCCGGCGACGTTTGCATCTATGATCACAGGCCCTCTGGCGACCTGCCTGTTTCATTTTGAGAATAACGGTCCGGCGGTGACTTCCGGCATGGGAACCTGCGGCCTTGTGGGACCGATCGGGGTGTATACCGGCTGGCTGAGCGCGGTAGAAGCGGGCGGAAAGAGCGCAGTGACCGCCATGGACTGGATTTCTCTGGTGCTCCTGTGCCTGGTGCTGCCGGCTGTATTATCTTTGCTTGGAGCTGCCTTTTGCAGGAAAATGGGTTGGATCAAAGAGGGCGATATGAAACTGTCTGCCTAAAGACAGGAGAAAGGAAACGCTCCTTTGAGAAAGAAAAACGCTCCTTTGGAGAAAGGAAGCGCTCTTTTGGAGTAAGAAACGATATCCGCCCTTGTATTCCTGAGATTTTTGTAGGATAATAGAGCCCATGGGGTATCAAGAGGATGCATCAAATTTCAGGAGGGAGAAGATGAGATTCAGAAAATGGAAAAGATTGCAACAAGTAGCAACCTTTGTGACGACACTGGCTGTGGCGCTCAGTGTAGCGCTCGCACCTCTGCCGGATGAAGCGGCTGCTTTTTTTGCCCTGTAAGAAACAGCATCTCTGCACAGGCGGCGGGACCGGTACAGGGCATTGACGTCAGTGCCTATCAGGGCGCAGTGAACTGGCAGGCAGTGAAGGCAAGCGGCATTCAGTTTGCTTTTGTTCGCATCGGCACGTCCAAAACCATTGACCGTTTTTACCCCGCCAATTTAAATGGTGCGGCGGCTGTGGGCATCCGTGCGGGTGCTTATTGGTATACTTATGCAGCAAGTGTCGATCAGGCCAGGGCGGAAGCACAGCTGATGGTGAGTCTGATGCAGAACTATCCGGTTTCTTTTCCGGTGGCCATTGATATCGAGGCGGAGATCCATAAGGGGCTGCCGCCGGATCAGCTGGCGGCAATTGCCAATACGTTCTGTGACGTGATTGCAGCGGCCGGCTATTACCCGATGGTTTATGCCAGCAGAAACTGGTTTGTCCAGAGAATCGGCGCTGTCTATGCGGATAAGTGGGTGGCGCAGTACAATACGGTGAACACGCACCCGGGACCGTACACCGTCTGGCAGTATACGTCTAATGGTGCGGTGGGTGGCATTGCCGGTCGGGTAGACATGAACTATCTGTTCAAAGGATTACGCTTCCGTGATTCCGCCGGAAGGTTTTTATCGATGTAGGGTGGGAAGCGCGTCTTCTACAGCAATTACCGGAAGAAGGCGGGATGGATTACTTACAACAACGGGCTCTACTATGCGGCGCCCGATTTTACCATCACAACAGGCTGGTTCAATGACGGATCGGCGATGCGCTATCTGGATCCGCTCCAGGGCGGAAAGGCTGCCGTCGGCTTCTATAAGATCGATAAGGGCAGTTATCTCTTTGATGCCAATGGCGTGCAGACCGTCGGCTTGCAACCGGTGGGGAGTCAGTTCATGTATTTCAATCCGGCCTCCGGCGGAGCTGCCGCCAGCGGATTTGTGACGCTGCCGGATGGAACAAGGTATTTCGGACCGGACTATGCAATGGTCTCCGGAATGCAGCAAATCCAAGGCAAGACGTATGACTTTAATGCGTCCGGCATCCTGCAGTACGGTTTGCAAAATACGCCTGTAGGAATGATGTATTTCGATCCGGCCTCCGGTGGTGCGGCTGCCACGGGAATGACGGCAACACCGGAAGGAATGCGCTACTTTGATGAAAATCACATCATGAAGACGGGCCTGCAGACAGTTGGAAAGAAGTTATACTACTTCAATGAAAAAAAGGCATTATGGCAAACACCGGTTTGACTGCCCTGCCGGATGGTCTTTACTACTTCGGTGCAGACGGAGCCGCCGTCTCCGGTATGGTCACCGCTGCAGACGGAAAGATCTATTTCATGGGCGGAGATTACAAGGCGCAGATCGGTTTGATTCAGACGCCGGGCGGAACCTATTATACCGATGTAGACGGGCACCTGGTCACGGGCTTCCTGCAGACGAGTGCGGGTTACTATTACTTCGATCCGGCGACCGGGCTGATGGTCAGGAATGCGACTGTGAACATCGCAGGCATGAACTGCACCTTTGATGCAAACGGAATCCTGATTGCACCGCAGGGGCTGACGCCGCAGGTATCTGCGGTGGCACCGGGAACGGTCATTCCGCCGAAGGCAGCGGCGGCACAGCCACATACGAGAAGGTCCACCAGGAAGAAAAGATAATGTCAAGACCAAAGTCTTTCCGGGCTTTTAGCTTGGAAAGACTTTGGCGTACCAAGGGAAAGAAATACAATAAGGGAAAAGGACAAAAAAGCGAGACGAAGAGACGTCTTTCACCAACAGCGCGGAGAGTACACATGACATTTGAAGAGGCAAAAAGAAATTACAGGAATGCGGACAGGGACACGTCTTACGTTTTTTTATGACGAACTAAGCGGGAAGGAGCAGGAAGAGCTTCTGGCGCAGATTGATCGAACCGATTTCCATATCTTGGAGAATAGCAAAAACAGGGGAAAGGAACTTCCAAGAGGAGAATTTTCTCCCCTGTCCTGCATGGAGATCCCGGAGATTCAGAAGCGGGAGGAAGACTTTAGGGAGAGCGGGCCTTTCCGCCATCAAGGAAAGAAAGGTGGCAGCCTGCCTCTTGGCCGGCGGCATGGGAACCAGACTGGGAAGCAGCGATCCCAAGGGCATGTATGACATCGGGCTGACGAGGCACGTCTATATTTTTTTCAGCGCTTGATCGAAAATCTGCTGGATGTGGTAAAAGAAGCGGAGGGTAGCTACATTCCTCTTTACATCATGACCAGTGAAAAAAACCATACGCAAACGGTAACCTTTTTGAAAGAGCATGCTTTCTTTGGGTATCCGGAGAAGGAAGTGACTTTTTACCCAGGAAATGGCTCCCTGCCTGCGACTATAACGGCAAGGTTTACATGGAGAGCAAATATCAGATCGCCACTTCCCCGAACGGCAACGCGGGCTGGTATCTCTCTTTGCAAAGGGCGGGACTGACGAAGAAGATGGAGGAAGAGGGCATCCGGTGGATCAATATTTTCTCCGTCGATAATGTATTGCAGAGAATCTGCGATCCCGTCTTTGTGGGGGCAACGATCACGAAGGAGGTGGAATGCGGTGCCAAGGTGGTCAAAAAGGTGACAAAGGATGAGAAGGTCGGGGTCATCTGCTTAGAAGATGGAAGACCTTCGATCGTGGAGTACTACGACCTGTCGGAAAAAATGATGGACGAGAAGAATGAGAAGGGGGATCCGGCCTATAACTTCGGGGTCATCCTGAATTATCTTTTTACGAACCGGCACTGAAGCGGATCGCGAACCAGAAACTACCCCTGCATGTGGTAGAAAAAAAGATCAATCACATCGATGAAGCGGGAAATCCGGTGCAGGCACAGGAGATCAACGGGATCAAATTTGAGCAGCTGGTTCTGGATATGATTCATGAACTGAAGAGCTGCCTCCCGTACGAAGTCGTCAGGGAGCATGAATTCGCACCGATCAAGAACAAGACGGGGGTAGACTCGGTGGAAAGCGCAAGAGAGCTTTGCAAAAAAGAAGGAATTGCGCTGTAAATCGGAAGCAAGGGATGAGGTCAAAAGAGTCTCCTGGACAGTTTACAGGTTTCACACAGATCATAGATGAATGGGGGAAGGCATGCTACGGCTTTGGGTGCGTGAATTTAAAAACAATCATTTACTAAAAAGATCTGACACTGGAAGACGACTCGGAGGACACCAGGACGCACCGGATCATGAAGATGTTAGAGGAAGCCTGTTATCAGTTCGATCTTCCCAAGCCTCTTTGGTTGGAGGTCAATGTGAAGGACTTTCAAAATCATGCACGGTGTCGCTTCACCCGGGACAGTTTCGTCGAAGAAATTGATTTTTGACTATATGGAGATCCGGGTGCTGGAAGAGGACGGATCCTAAGGAGACAAGAGGGTTGCAGAGGCATGGATCGGCCGGAAATTGCCGAAAGGAAGAAGCGAAATTTGAAGGTGGATACACCGGAAGAACAATAAGAAGTTTGAAGGTGGAAATGCCCGAAGAAAAATGCGAAGTTTGAAGGTGGAAATACCCGAAAGAAGGATACAAAATTTTCAAGTGGAAACACCGGAAAGAAGATACGCAAGTACAGAAAGAGGGAAATCGTGAGCGGAGATGACAACAAGAAGATGGCGGATAGCGGTATGCAGACAGGATCGGAGAATGGCAATTACAGCGGGTATTCTTATGAAAATCGAGTGAATTCGTCTCCGCAATCCGGTTCTTCCACGCAGCAGGAGAGGGACAAAAACGGAAAGGAGCCTCGAAAGAGGAAGCCTCTCCGCTTTCTTTGCTTTCTGCTGATTCTTTTTGCTCCTTGCCTGCGGAGTCACTTCTTATGCATATCCGCCGGTAAGAGCGGAAGTCTATGCCAGAACCGGTTGGCAGATCTATGCGCCGGGGAAGGCGAAAGCAAAAAGAGACGGAGGTCACTCAGGAAAAACCCAAAAGAACTCCGGCAAAGATCATGCGACAGCGGATGCGTCCGGGAAGTCTAAGAAAAAAAGGGGAAACACAGAGCGGGGCTGCCGCAGAGGCAAGTACGCCGGGTGCAGAGGCGAGTGCCGGTGCTTCCGGCGCAGAGGCGAGTACCGGTGTTAACGGAGTCGGCCTGGGCGCGTCCGGGGCAGCTTCCTCCGGTGACTCTGGCCTTACGGACGAAAATAAGACCGTTGTGACCGATGTTTCCGAGGTGGTGGAGAGCGTCATGCCATCCATTGTCGCCATCAACTGCAAATACACGCAAACGGTAGAGGATTACGGAGATCTCTATGAAGAAACCGGAGAGATGTACGGATCGGGTATCATCTTAGAGAAAACGGATCAGGAACTGCTGATTGTAACCAATGAGCATGTCATTGAGGATGCGGATGCACTGCAGGTGACCTTTTTTGACGGAACAAAAGCACCGGCGAACTTAAAGGGCTATAATGATACGCTGGATCTGGCGGTGATTGCGGTGAATTTACAGAAGCTGACGGAAGAAACGGAAGATCAGATTCAAACAGCGACGCTCGGGGACTCCAGGATTCTGAAGATCGGAGAGCCCGCCATTGCCATCGGAAATGCGATGGGGTACGGCCAGTCTGTGACCTGCGGAGTCATCAGTGCTCTTGGCAGAAAGGTCGAGTTGGACGACGGGGAAACGGAGCAGTTCATCCAGACGGACGCCGCCGTCAACCCCGGGAATTCGGGTGGCGCGCTTCTCAATAAGAAGGGCGAGGTCATCAGGGATCAATTCCGCCAAGGTCGGTGGAGATTCTGTGGACGGCATCGGCTTCGCCATCCCGATTTCGGATGTCAGAGATGAAATTATGCAACTGAGCGAACAAAAAGACGAAGTTCAAGGTGAAGGCGATCGATCGGGGTTACCTTGGCTTGAGTGCAGAAGATCCTTCGGGGATTGAGGGCGCCTACGTTTCGGAAGTGCGAGAGAAGAGTGCTGCAGAAAAGGCAGGACTTCGTACGGGCGATATCATCACGAAGGTGGATGATATGGAAGTGGATTCCGTAGCAAGTCTGGTGCGCGTGATGTCTTACTATCATGCCGGAGATGAGGCGGATGTAACGGTGATTCGGAAGGAAACCGGCGGCTATGCCATTCGGGAAATTACGGTCACCCTGCTAAACGCAAAGGCGAGTGGGATCACCATCCATTCCGAGGAAGCGGATCCCGGTGATACCGCAGACCGGAACGGAAAGGCGGGAGACGATATGGAATCCTATTTAGGGAGCGGAGAGGATGACGGCGACGGTGCGGATTACGACGAGGAAGATGCGCCGGATGACACACTCAAATCTCTGCAGTTCCGGAATGGCAGGAGAAAAGAGCATCTTAAGAGCGGATCATTGCAAAAAAAGGCCGTAAAGAACAGAGGGAAGAATGGAAGATCATTTTTAAGGATAATCACCAGAATAACGAGGATGGCACTTACGAGGCGGTGTGCTTCGTTTGTCGCAGACCGGAATCCAAGGTCGGACACATGATGCATCTGCCGGGAGATATCCACATCTGTGATTCATGTATGCAGAGGATGATGGATACCATCGGATCCTTTTGATTACAACGGGCTACTAAACAATGCGCAGCTGATGAATGAACTCAACAAAAAAATATGCAAAACAAATTCACCGGCGGAGGAGATCAACAGACGAGAGGAGCGGCAGAAGAAAAAGACAAAGAAACTTCAAAAGAAAAGACGGAAGAACAGGTCAACGAAGCTGCAAATGAGAAGACAGAAGAAAAGGCAGCAGACCGGACGAAGGAAAAAGGTAGACGAACAGGCGAAGCAGGAAGAGGAATCTCAAGAAAACGGGGATGACAAGTCTTCTCACCCTGCCTCCCTTTACCATCTTTAATCTGGGAGAACTGTTCGGAGGCGGCGGGATTCCGAATACGCAGAGGGTGAAGAAAAAGAAAACAGGCCCGCAGCCCTAAGAAGGAATTTGATCTGAACAGCATCCCTGCCCCTCATAAAATCAAGGCCAAATTGGATGATTATATCATCGGTCAGGAAAAAGGCCAAGAAGATGATCTCGGTTGCCGTCTACAACCACTATAAGCGGGTGTCCACGCAGACCATGGACGACATCGAAATCGAGAAGTCGAATATCTTGATGATCGGCCCGACAGGAAGCGGTAAAACCTATCTGGTGCGGACGCTGGCAAAGCTGTTGGACGTGCCGCTTGCCATTGCGGATGCCACCAGTTTAACGGAGGCGGGATACATCGGAGACGACATCGAGAGCGTGGTTTCCAAACTCCTTGCGGCAGCGGGGAACGATATTGAAAAAGCGGAACAGGGCATCGTCTTTATCGATGAAATAGACAAGATTGCCAGGAAAAAGAACACGACCTCCAGGGATGTCAGCGGGGAATCCGTGCAGCAGGGGATGTTAAAACTGCTCGAAGGATCGGATATCGAGGTTCCGGTCGGAGCGAACTCCAAGAATGCCATGGTGCCTCTGGCAACCGTGAACACCCGTAATATTCTATTTATTTGCGGCGGTGCTTTCCCGGATCTGGAAGACATCATCAAGCAGCGTCTGAACAAAGAGTCGTCCATTGGTTTTACCTCCAACCTTAAGGATGCACATGATAAGGACCCGGATATTCTCAGTAAAGTCACCATTGAAGACTTGCGCAAATACGGGATGGTTCCGGAATTTCTCGGTAGACTTCCGGTGATCTGCACCCTGCAGGGACTGACGAAGGAAATGCTCATTCAGATCCTGAAAGAGCCCAAAAAAACGCGATTCTGAAGCAATATCAGAAGCTCCTTGCGCTGGATGAGGTGGAACTGTTGTTTGATGACTCCGCTCTTCTTGCCATCGCAGAAAAAGCCATGAAAAAAGATACGGGGGCGAGAGCACTGCGTGCCATTATCGAAGAATTCATGCTGGACATCATGTATGAAATTCCCAAGGATGAAAATATCGGGCGGGTGACCATTACCGGAGACTATATCAATGGAAAGGAGGCCCTCTGATTGAGATTCGTAAAGACGAGGTGCCGAAGATCGGTTCCTCCCGCACCCCTGAAAAAAAGCTGAGATCCGAATCGAGTGGATCTAATGAAGGCAGATTTGAATGCAGTGGATCCGAATAGGTTAGATTTGAATCGAGGTGGATCCGAAGCTCGTACAAGAGAATGCTTTGGTGAATGGAAGCTACAAAAAGAGGCTGCAGATTCATTTCTGCAGCCTCTTTAGAACTACTCTACTGAAGATGATGGGGAAATGATTTCAGTTAGGCTTCCCCGGAGAAGAGGGCAGTGGAGAGATAACGATCGCCACTGTCGGGAAGCAGAGCCACAATGGTCTTTCCCTTAAATTCAGGGCGCTTAGCCAGTTCTACCGCCGCCTTCAGGGCAGCACCGGAAGAAATGCCGACCAGAATGCCCTCGGTGGTCGCAAAAGTCTCTGCCGTAGGCAAAGGCATCTTCGTTGGTGACGCGGACGATTTCATCATAGACCGTGGGATCCAATACCTTGGGAATAAAAGCCTGCGCCGATTCCCTGAATCTTGTGAGGTCCCGGATTCTCGCCAGAAAGCACGGCGGAGGTATCGGGCTCCACCGCAACGACACGTACGGAAGCCTTCTTGCTCTTCAGATATTTGCCTGTGCCGGTTAAGGTTCCGCCGGTACCCACGCCCGCAATGAAAGCATCCACTTCGCCGTCGGTGTCTTCATAGATTTCTGGGCCGGTGGTTGCCTCATGGATCTTCGGATTGGCGGGATTATCAAACTGTCCCAAAACGACAGAACCGGGGGTCTGCTCCTGCAATTCATTTGCCTTGGCAATGGCGCCCTTCATCCCCTTTGCCCCTTCGGTCAAAACCAGTTCCGCTCCATAAGCCTTTAACAGATTTCTGCGTTCCACGCTCATGGTGTCAGGTAGGACGATAATCGCATGATAGCCTTTGGAAGCGGCAACGGCTGCGATACCGATTCCGGTATTACCGGAGGTCGGCTCAATGATGGTTCCGCCGGGAGCAAGTTTCCCGCTCTTCTCCGCATCCTCAACCATGGCAAGCGCAATCCTGTCTTTCACGCTGCCGGAGGGATTCAACGCTTCCACCTTCACCAGAATACGAGCATCGGTCACGCCTTCCTTCTTTGCAAAACGACTGGCGTCCAGAAGGGGGTTCTGCCAATGAGTTCCGTCGATCTCGAAATAATATTTGCCATGTGGATTCTCCTTTTTTTAATAAACCTTATTTCCTACGGGATTAGTATGATTAAGCAATGAATAGAATATAATGCCTTTTCTACTTCTTGTCAACTCCCTTTTGAAAAAAACTTCGATTCGGTTCATCTTCTATTCTGAGCAAAAAAATTCTGAGCAAAAAAATGATTTGTCATTGGCAAGTAAGCGAGAGGGGTGATCATCTGTTTCGTCTGTTTTCCAGATTCTCGCGCAAAAGACTGGCGCCCTTTTCCACCCGCTGCTGCGCTTCCATCCGAAGACGCTCCGTCTCTTCCCGGATCTTATCCAGCCTGGCGGAGATCCGCTCGGTACGGTAAACCACCTCAGGGTAAGCATCTGTAAAACGACGGTAGAAATAAGAACGGCTGCTGAACAGTTGACGAATTTCCCTATTGATCTGTTCCGTATCGTCCGCCGTACTCGTCTCCGTCTGCTGTTTGATCAGTTTCAGAACCAGGTGCGATATAAGGAAGTCCGTGAGCAGGGACACAATTAAGACGCAGACCAGAATTTCCTGGAGGAGAAGGGGAATCCTGTGAATGAGTTGGGAAAAAAGAGGATCGAGGAAATGGATAATCAAAACGCCACCCAGCCCGAAGAGAATCAGGTTACCGATCCAGATTCTGCCATTCAGATTCATCGGACGGTTGCTGTAATCCCACCATCTGGCATGGAACTTTTTCCAGATAATAGCTGATGGAATATTCCCAGATTCCACAGATCACAAAGGAAAAAAAGAAAGAGGCGATAAACCCGCGTTCAATGGGAGCAAAGGCCTGCACAGCGACCGTGATCATCACGGCGCCCGACCCGTAGATCGGAAGCCAGGGACCGGTCAGAAAACCGCGGTTGATGAATCGGTGATATTTACGGAACATCAGCGTGACCTCCATACACCAACCAAGAAAAGAAAAAGATAAAAAAATAGTAAAAACAAGTAGAGTAGTTCCTGCTTCATAAACGTGTCTCCTTCCCGCACTTTTTGTCTCCAAACATATAATAAGAAGGGGGAGACTGTCAACCGATACGGGAAAAAGAAGCTGATCAGTTGAATCGTGTATCCGCCACCTGCTAGAATGGGGAGGAAAATGAAACGATAGAGAGGGAGACCAAAGATGCCTTTCATGAGAAAAATTAAGCCACAACGCGACCTGGATCGATTTGAACAGTGACCGGATCGCAGACGGATCCCAACTTTATAATGAGTATGAAATCGACCCCAAAACCATCGAATATGCGCTGGACAAAAAAACGAGCATGCCCACATGGATTATAACAGGGAGGATGGGACGGTCACCTTCATTTACAGCGTGCTGGATCTGGAAAAAGACAAAGAATATTACGAGACGGTGCCGCTCACCTTTCTGGCGCAGAAGAGCAGACTGATCACGATCAGCAACCAGGACAATCAGTATATCATCCGCCGGATGTGTGAATATGCGGACACACACGAAGAACTGTCCATTTATACCCTTTTTGTTTGCCGCACTTGAAATGATTTCCAATGCCTACTATCCGATCATTGAACGCTTAGACAAGCAGAAGGATGAGATCAATCATCTTTTACGCAAAAAAACGACCAAGCAAAACCTCTATGCACTCAGCGATCTGGAGATCGGAATGGTGTACTTAACTTCCGCCGCCACGCAGAACCGGCTCCTGCTCGAGCATATTCAGGCGCACGCGCTCTACCGGAGCCTGAATGAAGAGGAGACAGGGACAATTCGACGATGCCATGGTGGAAGCCAGACAGCTCGTTTCCATGACGACCCTCATGTCCACGATTGTGCGACAGTTGTCTGACTCCTACAACAACATCCTGAACAATGATTTAAATAACAACCTGAGCACGCTGACGATCTTTGAAATCCTGCTCAGCGTCGTGGCGGTCATAACCGGCTTCTTCGGCATGAATGTTCCGCTGCCACTAATGGAGGAACCGAAAGCCTGGGTCATGATCTGCGCAGGCAGTGCGATCTTGTGGATTGTACTGGAGCGTATCATGAGGGGGATTATCAGGAGGAAGTGAGGGGGATGGAGGTACGTTCTTTCTCTGCACCCAGTCTGAAATACATGACCGATTTTTTTATGAGTTTTATGGGATATCGTAATTCATCCACCCGTTGTGGACGATTCGCCCTTAGCGCAACGGAACCTCCTTTTTCATCTCCTCCCACTTCCGTTCCATATCCTGCACCAGTGCGATCTGCGTTCTGGCGCGGTCGAGGTTGTGAGCGGGGCGGGCGGTGTGGAAATAGATATCGCCTTCGAGATAATCGGCAGGAAGCGCATGCCGCACTCCAGCGTCATGATCTTTGCCCCTTCCGGAAGAGACTCGATTTCAAGAGGAGTGAGTTTTCCGTTTGCACCGGCCAGAAAGCCTTTTTACATAGGTGGAATAGAGGGGGAGTGAGAGCGAGACCTTGGATAAATCTCTCGTCTTCTTCGGCGGTATTGGCGCCGAAACGGATGGAATCTCCGAAGTCAAAGATGGACAGACCGGGCATGATGGTGTCCAAATCGATGATGCAAAGCGCTTTTTCCCGTTTTTTTGTGTCGAAGAGAATATTGTTTAATTTCGTGTCGTTGTGAGAAACGCGAAGCGGCAACTCGTTTTTTTCGGAGGAGATCCAGCGCATAGGGAGATCTTTTTCGTGCTGGTAAAAAAATTCGATCTCGCGCTCACAATCCTTTCTTCTGGAGGCCGGATCGGCTGCGACGGCCTGTTTGAAATCAGAAAAGCGTTTCACACTGTGGTGAAAGTCCGGGATGGTGACATAAAGCCGATGTGCCGGAAACCCGGAAAGCAGATTTTGAAAGCGGCCAAAGGCATAGGCGCTCTCATAGAAGTGTTCCGGCTTTTCTACCAGATTGTAGGTGGTTGTACCCTCAATAAAAAGATAGACGCGGAAAAAAATTTCCGTTTGCATCCTCAAAGAAACATTGCCCTGTCCGTGTCTGCACGAGGGTGAGCGCCTCCCGCTCGGGATCCCTCCCGTATAGGTCATCTCTTCTTTCATATAGGAGCAGACGAGAGAGATATTTTCCATGAGTTCGGCGGGTTTCCTGAATACTTCTGTATTGATCCTTTGCAGGATGTACTTCTTGTCCGCTTCGACGAGGAAGGTGTCGTTAATGTGGCCGGAACCGTAGGAGCGGCAGGAGCGTACCCCTGCCGGAGAGCTGGAACTGCGAAAGGGCAGCTTCGATTTCGCTTTGTTGGAGAATCTTTTTCATGCGTACTTCTTTCTTTTGATGAAAAGCGATTTTTGGATGATAGGCTTTTTCTATTTGTGACAATCCATTTTGCGGGTGATAGACTTTTCCCGTTTGTGAAAAGCTGGTCTGTGGGCACTCCATCTATGAGCGATCCGAAGGTTAACCCTTCACGCCTCCGCCGGTCACGCCTGCGATGATGCGCTCGGACAGAAAGAGGTAGAGGATGAGGGTAGGCAGAAAGACGATGATGACAGAGGAGAACATGCCTGCCCAGTCGCCGGTGTACTTCATGGAATTGATCATGGAATAGAGACCGACGGCAACGCTGCGCACCTTGTCGGAATTGCCGAAGATGAGGGAGATAAAATATTCGTTCCAGACGTTAATGAAATTAAAGATGCTGACGGTGATAATGCCGGGCTGTGCCATGGGTAGCATGATTTCCCAGAAGGTTCTGCCGGGAGCGCAACCGTCGATGGCGGCGGCTTCCTCAAATGCCCTGGAAATGTTCGAGAAGAACCCCATCAGGAAGATCGTGGTGTAGGGAACGTTAATGCCGACATAGAGAAGAATCAGGGTCAGCTTGTTTGCCGTGACGTTGTTCAGGATATCCAGACCTGCGACCAGGGCAAAGAGCGGGAGGACAATCATCACGACGGGCACTCCCATAGACGCTACAAAAAGTGCTGAATCAGCTTGTTGCATGCAAAGTCAAAGCGGGAGAGCGCATAAGCCGCCGGCGCACAGATCAGAATCAACAGGAAGACGGAGCTGAGCGAATAGAAAAGGGAGTTGAAGAAGATGGTGGAGACATCGGAGTTCACCCACGCCTTTTTCATAGTTCTCAAAATGCAGGCCGCTGGAGAGCAGGCTGTTGGCAAAGATCTCTCTTGTGGTGGAAAAACTGGCCAGAAAGACCCAGCCTAGCAGCATCACCGTAAAGAAAATCCATAAGAGTAAGAGCAGATATCCGGGCAATAAGCGGGCTTCCTTCTTGAGGCGGAAGGGCTCGCGGTATTTTTTTCTTTTTTTAAATATGGAAAACATAGTCCCTCCTAAAATTCCAGTTCTTTATCCTGTAAGAGTTTGTTACAGATGGTGAAAATCACCACCACACAGATGCTGAGCATGACGCCGACTGCCGCGCCGATGCCGGCATTGCGCTCGGTGACGCTGTTTCCGGCACCGAAAATCTGCATATACATGTAAACCATGGGGGTAATCGTCTGTGTATCCGCGGTTACAGTGGAAAAGAGCTGCGACCAGACAAAGAAGCCGACACTGGAAACCGACCACATGGTAATATTCGTTTGAAACATTCCTTTTAACAGGGGAAGCGTGATGTGATAGAACTGCCCGATCCGGTTTGCGCCGTCCAACGTAGCGGCTTCAAAATAGTCGCTGCTGATGCGCTCGATGCCGCTGCAAAAGATCAGCATGTGATAGCCGACCATACCGAAGCAGTAGGCGATGAGGAGGGCCGTGAACTTATGCTCATTGCTCAGCCATTGCATGGAGGCCAGCCCCGGCAGATGCAAGAAGGTAAAGACTGTCTTTAACAGACCGAACTTGGGGCTGTAAACATATTGGAGCCACATGGTGGCAAGTGCAACCGCAGAAACGATATTCGGCAGGTAGATCATGGCCCGGAAAAAAAGCTTTTTGCCCCTGATGCCGGAGGTGATGATGACGGCGAAGAGAAGGGCAAGCGACAGGACGATCAGGCCGCCGAAGAACCAGATGCGAAAGAGATTCCACATGGAAATGCGGAACAGGGTCGTATGAAAGAGCTTGGTGTAATTGGCAAGCCCTACAAACTGCCATTTGGAGATCCCGTCGGTGACGCCTTCGATTTTGAAAAAAACTCATGGCAAGCGTGCGTAGAATCGGGTAGAGAAAGATGAGAATAAAGAGGAGCGCTGCCGGACTTACAAAGGCGATCAGCATGGCGGAATCACAACAAACCTCCTGGGGAAATTCATAGCCGTTCCTGATAGGGGAAAGATGAGGCTTCATCAGAAGATGATAGCAGAAATTTGGATTCGGTAAAAGAGCGATTCTCCTGCGATAGGGAAAAAATTGGAAAGCTGTCGGTAGGGGACGGAAAAAGGGGTCTCCTGTGACAGGAAAAGAGTTGAAAAACGTCCGATCGAGGGAAGAGATCCCCTGTGTGAGGAAACAGAAAAAAAGGAAGCGGCTCCCGGATGAGAAGCCGCTTCTCATAAAACTTACTTCTTCAAATTGGCAACGAACTCTTCCGCACTGATGCTTCCGCCGCAGAGCTTCATGAAGTTTTCCTTCAGGATCGGTGTCATGTCGACATTATCCTCTGCAGAGGCAGCCCAGGGATAACGGATTTTCAGCTCTTCCATGACCGGCTTGACGCTGGCAAGCTGTTTCGGCCATTCCTTGTTTTCGGAGTCTGCCGGGATGCCGAGAGATTCCTGAGAAAGCTTCGCGTCATATTTGCCCTTGGTGAAGTACTGGATCAGCTTGAATGCATCGTCCGCCTTCTTGGAATTCTTGTTGATGGCAAAAACCTGGGCGCCGTAGTTGGAGGCATCGGTGCCGTCCTTGCCGTTCGGAACGGCGGGATAGCTGAAGCAGCCCCAGTCAAAATCTTCGCCTGTAATATCCTTGACTTCGTTCGGAAGCCAAGAGCCGTTTAGGTACATCGCAGCTGTTCCCAGTGCCAGTTCCTGATTCTGACCGGCAGGCCAGACGTTCGAGGCGATCTGCTCCGAGAAGTATCCCTTTTGGCAAAGTCCTCATAAGCCTTGGCAACCGCAAGCACCGACGGATCGTCCCACTTGCCTTCTTTTACAATCTCGGAGGCCTTCTCATAGCCGTTGATACGGGAGAGGTGGTAACCGAAATTGCTGAGGATGTAGGCGTCATCGCTGGTGATCGGGGTGAATCCCGCCTTTTTGATCTTGGCACAGGCGGCGTCCAGTTCCTCCCAGGTCTTGGGGACATCGGTCACGCCCGCCTTCTTGAAGATTTCCTTATTGTAGAACATGGCAAAGACGTTCGGCTGATACGGAATGGACTTTAAGGTGCCGCCACCGGCTTCTCTACAAGCGGCGATCAGTCCGGCATTCGCTGTTTTCTCGTAGTCGCTCTTCTTTGCAAGGTCTTCTAGGTCAAGGAGATAATCTCCCCAAGTCTTGTTCACGCGGTCGATATCTTCGTCAAAGAGATCGATGTTGGTTCCCGCATCCAGTGCCGGCTGCAAACCTTCGCGGATACCGGTTCTGCCCTTGAATTCCACGTCCACGGGAATGCCGGTTTCCTTGGAAAAAGCCTCCGCCGCTTCCTTGATGACCTTGCCCTGCGGTTCCGTGGCTTCCCACATGGACCAGTAAACCAGTCCGTCTGCAGGGGTGTCGGTCTGCCCGGCGGCAGTGGTCGATGCGGCCTCCTGCGGGGTGCTTCCCGCACTGGTACTCGTGGCTGCATTTCCGCCGCAGCCAAGGAGCGTCAGCCCGGAAAGAAGGGCAATCGCAGTGGTTGTTACTACTCTTTTTCATACTTACCTCCCAAAGTGGTCCTCGACATTGTGGAATCTATCCAAATGCGAGGGGTGATATAAGAAAATTATAGAGGAAAAGGGCGGGGGTGACAACCGGAAAAAGGGAAGGGGGATTGAACAGAATGAACAATTTCGTGACGATAAATTTATGGAAATTGCGAAGTGTTCGGATGGAAAAAAATGATAAATTGTAATTGTCCAGTGAACAAAACGTGAAGGACAAAATCTTCCAAGGGAGGGTTTTGTCCTTTTTAATTGTTTAAATTGATTAACTGATCAAAAAAATCATCCATGGAAAGCGGGGATGTAGGGGATATGACGATAACAGAGCAGATGGAATTTCAAAAGAACACAAAGACCAAGGTGGACGTTATTCTTGACACGGATGCATACAACGAGATTGATGATCTCTTTGCCATTGCATATATGATTTTATCTCAGGAAAGGATGAATATAAAGGGAATCTTGGCAGCTCCGTTTTATAGTCCTAGATCTTTGGGAAGGATAAGACAGAACCATTCTCCGAAGGAGGGAATGCTTCAAAGCCATCGACAGATTTTTAGAATTGCTGCAAGTGATGGGAAGAGAAGATCTTTTTTTCTTTGGTGAGAAAAGGATCAGATCATTTTATGAAGGATGAAACGCTTCCTGTGTATTCGGAAGCAGCGCAGACGCTTGTAGAGGTGGCTAATGCGCATTCAGCGGAAAATCCATTGTATGTGATTGGGATTGCAGCTATTACGGATATTGCCTCTGCGTTATTGATAGAACCTGCAATCAAGGATAAGGTGGTTATCGTTTGGTTGGGAGGTGACGCATATAAATATGGTCGTTTTGACGATTTCAATGCAATCCAAGACATAGCAGCGGTACGAACAGTTTTCGAGAGTGGAGCACCTATTGTACAGCTCCCATGTAAAGGAGTTGTTTCTGAATTTGTAGCGTCAGAGAAGGAAATACATCAGAATTTATTTGGGAAAAATCGCCTTTGTAATTACTTATTAGAGGTGACGATGGATTTTCATGAGGAAAAAGGAACAGACCCATAGTTGGGTCAAGGTCCTTTGGGATGTGACTGCTGTAGCATGGCTACAAACAGAAAAATACATGGATGCACGTCAAGAATTAAAGCCGCACCTAGGGTATGACCGTACCTATTCCACCCAAAATTCAAATGGTTTTATCAACTATATTTACCATATCCATTGTGATGAGCTAATGGATGATCTATGGAGGCGGTTAGAAAAAGCAACGTAAAATGTTGAAGGAGGAATCATATCTATGAAAAAGAGGAAAATGTTAGCGCTGTTGGCAACTGGGATTATGTGCTTTGCTACAGCATGTGGAGGATTTGCACCACCAGCTGAGGAGGGAAATTCAGAGGCCCATCGGTCAGAGGAAAGTAGTGGGGGAAATCAGTCGAATGAAGTCACCATCCATCTGATGATGAGCAATTCACAAGAAATCGGTGTGAGTGCAGCGGTGGAAGCATTTAATAAAGCTTATAAGGGAAAAAAATCAAATGCGATGCCGATTATGTTGCTTTTTAACGACGTTTTTTTGAGACCTTAGAAGTATTGATGAGCAATAAATCCTCAGAATATGATATTTTTTTGCGGCAGACGGCCCTAATGTAGCCGCTTACGTGAAGAGAGGGTATTTGCAGCCATTAGATCAGTGGTTCAGTAAAAAAAGACATTGGAGAATTCAGCGAAGCGATGCAAACAGAAGCCATATACGATGGGAAATTTTATGGAGCTCCCATGGGGAATTCTTCAACCGTCATGTACTATAATAAGGCGCTTTTAGAGCAGGCAGGAATTCAGATTGATTTTTGATTCGATTGCCCCGGATCATCGGCTGACTTGGGAGCAAATTGTAGAATACGGCAAAGAAGCAAAGAAAAAGCTCGATCCCGATGGACAGAAGGGAATCTATGGGGTTGAATTTCAGCAGGTAGGCAGGGTGTATCAAATGAATATCTTACCCAATTCCCTAGGTGGAGAGCAGATCAGTAAGGATGGGTTAAGCGTAGACGGCGTTATTAACACAGAGCCGTGGCTGGACGCTCTGAAGTTTTATCAAGATGAAGTAAAGGAAGGGCTTTTTACCAGAGGGATATCTGCGGACGACACAAGCAGCTATTTCATGTCGGGGAAAATTCTTTTCTATATCGGAACAACAGCACTGCCAGCTGCATTTGAAAAAAATGGGTTTAAGGATTGGGGATATACCTATATTCCGTGTTTTAAAGGACATGAGAATGAGGTAAAAACCGCCTGCGGTAGCTGGACAATCGGAATGAATGCCTATTCCGAGCATCAGAAGGAAGCTGCTGAGTTTATCCGGTATTTGACAATGGGAGACGGAGCAGATGTATATATAAATGCATCGGGAATGGTTCCGGCGCTAACAAGACAGTTTACAAAGGATTTGATTGCTTCCAAACCATACATGGAGGTGGCGCAATATGAGGTGACACATACGGCGCTCGTGAGAGCAATCACGCCGGGATTTAATGAATATGCTACGTCTATGAATGCGATGTGGGATAACGTTCGCAATGGAGCCGATATAAAAAAATCGGTTGATACCTGTATTGATGAGCTCAATACGGCATTCCAGGAATATAAATAGCGGTTGAGGTTTGTGTTGAGAGTGAGCAATATTTAACGGATGAAAACGGACTTGAAGGCGTGGAGAAGCCGATACCACGCCTTCAAAGTTAAGAGCGAGGAAGATGTAGTGCAAATAAAGACAGCTTCGCAAAGAAACGGGCTTAATCAAATGCTTCGTTGGAAGAATATACTTCCTTATTGCATGTTGGCTCCAGCCCTTTTTGTCATTATTATTTTTTTAAAATCATACCCATTATCTCAGTCGTGCTCTGGTCATTCGTTCGCGATGGAAATTTCTCAACGAAAACCTATGTAATTCTATTTCAGGACAAAACGTTTTTGGAATTCATTGGGAACGACATTGAAGATGAATTTGGTCATGATACCGATGCAGGTGATTCTGTCATTTATCCTGGCGCTGATTGTCAATATGCAATTAAAGGGGATTGCCGTATTTCGGACCATTTTTTATCTTCCGGTCACCATGGCGATTTCGGTTGCATCCATTACATGGGACATGATGGCAAATTACAATAGTGGCGTTTTTTTAATAGCATTCTCAGCTTCGTGGGAATAGATAAGCAAGGATTGTTTACAGATGCCAGACAGGCGCTCTGGTGTATTGTCTTGATGGCTACATGGAAAGGATGTGGCTATTGGATGATGTATTTTCTAGCAGGGCTGAAAGGAATTGACACGGAAATATATGAGTCAGCGAAGCTGGACGGAGCCGGATTTTTCACCATGCTTTTCAAAGTCACCCTACCACTGTTAAAAAATGTACTCCTGTTTGTTGCGGTTGCAAATACGTCTGCCAACATGCTCTTATTTGCACCGATGCAACTGATCACAGAGGGAGGTCCACAGAACAGTACGAATGTTCTTATGTATGAAATATATAAATCGGCCTTTCGGAGCGGCAATGCTGCAAGGGCTGGAGCACTTACAACAATTCTTTTGATCATTGTGCTGGTGATTGTTGTAACTCAATTTTTAATGCTGAATTCGGAAAATCATTCCTGAGACAAAGGAAATCAATCATTATGAAGAGAATAAAAACAAGGCTCTTTTCTATAACTGCGTACCTGGTATTATCGGTGATAGCGGTAATTGCAATCTTCCCGATTCTGTATATTTTTCTTGCGGCCTTTCGTACGAATCAGGAATTTTTTGAGTATGCACTTCCATTTACATGGAAAACGCTCATTCCACAACAATGGACTGTGGATAATTTTTCAGGCAATTTTTTTCCGAGTTTCATTTTGGACGTTCCATTCTCAATACCTGTCTTGTTATTGCAGTGCTTCTTCCATTAAGCCTGATACTCTCTGCTCTTGGTGGCTTCACGTTTGCATTTTTTTGAGTTTCGTTTAAAAAAAGTACTTTTTGCCATTTGCTTAATTTCATTTATGATCCCGACAGATGCAATTGCTATTCCGCTTTATAAAGAAGTTTCACAAATGAGGTTGATTAACACTTACTGGGCATTGATTTTTTTCCTAGTGCGGCAAGTGGACTGGCGATGTTTTTTATTTACGCAATTTTTTTAAGGATATCCCTAAATCTATTCTGGAAGCAGGAAGAATTGATGGAGCAAATTGGCTACAGATATTTTTCGGCATTGTACTACCATTGTCTGTGCCAGTTTCTATTACGGCAGGACTCATGATTTTCATCAATGAATGGAATAATTTCTTTTTGGCCTTTGCTTGCAGCAAGAAATGAAGCGGTAAGAACGATACAGGTTGCACTAGCATATTTTTGAAGACGAAAACCAAGTTTATTTCAGTTATATCTTTGCAGCATCTGCCATATCAGCGCTTGTTCCGGTATGCCTGTTTTTACCTTTGCAAAAATATTTTGTACAAGGAATTACAAGTGGGGGCGTAAAAGGATGAGAGAATTAAAATTAAAGATACCAGAGCTCAGGCAGTGAAGTGGAGATGGCAGTTGCACCACATGCAATGGCACTCTCAACGTCTTTCTTTTATTGACAAATCCACCTACAATCAAAGGCTTATTTAAACCTTTGGCCATATATTTTGTCACACCGGGAATCACACCTGGGAGAATTTCAACCGCGTCTGCAGCACTGGAATCCAGTTGTTTTTTTGATATTGGCTTGCGAAATTGCATCAAATACAAAGTATCGTTGAATACAGGCAAGATCAAGCGCATGCGCTCGCCGAACCTGATTGGATTTGGTGGTTACGATTCCATCTGCTGTTGTAAAATAGCGAACAAAATCGACAGCGCCGTCTCTGGAAGATAAACCATCAATTAAATCAATATAAATGAAGGAGTGAATACGCCTAGATTGACAGTTGTTCACTATTTCGGGAATGTCCTTTAGATTTCCGCACATAATGACAGCAATTTTCACATGGGACAGAATGAGGTCATCCACCTTGTCTTGTTCGCAAAGAGAAGCGATGACTGGAAATTGATTTAGTAAGTCAACGATAGATTGCATAGGATTATGTCCTTCTTTCTCGTTCCAATATATTCCGTTCATGGAAATGCAGTCTGTCAATCATTCTAGGGCATTCTATTTTTTTATAATCAAGTATTTCAAGGGAGGTGAATTTGTGAACATAATTGACAATGTGTTGCATTTGCAAAATAAATCCTCCACCTCAAGTGTGATTATACCAATTGCGGTCATGTTACTTGCAGGATTTGCATTAACGCGGATAACGAAGAAGCTAAGGCTGCCTAATGTAACCGCATATATATTGGCCGGAATGATCATAGGCCCTTGCGGATTCCAGGTGGTTGGTTATCCAATCATCAGTAAAATGGACTTTATTGCGGATATAGCACTTGCATTTATCGCTTTTAGCACAGGAGAATTTTTTACATTTTCTGAGCTCAAAAAAAACGGATGTAAGGTAGTGATCATTACAATTTTTGAAGCCTCCATGGCCTCCGTGCTTGTATTTATATTGAGTTATTATCTGTTACACATGGATTTGAACTTTGCGCTGATCTTATCTGCACTTGCGTCTACAACCGCACCGGCGTCTACCGTTATGACGATACGGCAACTGGATGCTAAGGGCGATTTTGTGAACACATTGCTACAGGTGGTGGCCTTAGATGATGTATTTGGTCTAGTTGCATATAGTGTCGCAATATCTGTAGCAATGGCGAGAAAAAAATAGATCACTTGCACATGGGTAGCATGGTCTTTCCGATTATATATAATATCCTAGCTCTTTTTACTTGGAATGGCCTTCGGGGTTTTGATGAGAGCCCTGATGCCGACAAATCGTTCCACAGACAATCGGTTGATTATCATGATTGCGTTGCTTTTCGGCTTTTGTGGAATATGTGCGTTATTCGACATCTCGCCGCTCCTAGGATGCATGTCTATGGGGGCTGTTTATATGAATGTTACAGGGGATGACAAGCTATTTAAGCAACTCAATTACTTCAGTCCTCCGATTCTATTGCTTTTTTTTGTTCGCTCAGGCATGAATTTTAGAATCAATGCTTTGTTTTTTTCAGGTGAGGAGGGAGCTCCACTCATCATAGTCGGAGTCTTATATTTTTTCGTTCGAATTCTAGGAAAGTACATAGGAGCCTATTTGGGAGCTGCCTGCTCTGGCAAGTCGACGAAAATCAGGAATTATCTAGGACTTGCATTAATTCCCCAGGCTGGGGTTGCAATAGGGCTTTCCGCTTTGGGAGCCAGGATACTGGGAGGTGAAACGGGAAGTGCGTTGGAAACTGTGATCTTAGCTTCTAGTGTGCTGTATGAGCTCATTGGACCGGGGTGTGCCAAACTAGCGCTTTATCTATCTGGCTCGTATACGCTGAAGCTAGAAGATTTAACAAGCGATATTAAGGAGAAAAAGAGGAGCATAATGAGGTAGAACTCCTGATTGCAAGAATTCAAGCAATCCAGAAAACACTTCGAATCGGCGGGATCTTATTTCTGAAGAGGAAAAAGCATTTACGGAGGCAGCAGAGGAGCAGTGCAGAACGCGGTAATAATTGAGTTGACAAAAACAATAATGGTCAGTTGTGATATCAATCTATGTTCCGTAATTGTTCGTCTTTTCACTGCTATTTTTCTTTCCTCTGTGATTGGATTTGAACGTGCCAGTAAAAGGCATTCAGCAGGATTAAGAACATTTATTTTGGTGACGTTATCAGCGTGTGTTTCTATGATGCTGGATATTCTTATGATGAGTAAAACGGTCTCTCATTTGCCGGCACTGTCTGCAATTGCACTTTTTTGTGTAGCAACGATCAGTTGCAGAACAATCATTTATAGTTCACGTAATCAGATAAAGGGATTGACGACAGCGGTTGCACTATGGTCCTGTACGCTAATCGGTTTTTGTACTGGGGGCAGGTTTGTACTTTATTAGCATTATAACTTTTCTCATCCTTCTTGGAATTCTCTATTATCTGCCAGGATGGGAGCTTTACCTGAAGAACCGTTCCAATCACTTTGAAATCCATTTGGAATTGAAGAGTAGACAGTTTTTACAAGATTTTGTGACCACCATTCGCAGGTTGGGACTTCGAATTGATGACATCGAGTTGAACAGCGCATATCATGGATCGGGTCTTAGTGTCTATTCTGTTACCTTTACAATCGACAGTAAGGAATTAAAAAAATACAAAACACACCGGGAGATTATTGAGGCGTTGTCAACGATTGATTATATTTACTACATAGAGGAAATGAGGTAGTTGTCCTTCGAAAGGCGTGAGGAGTTTTGAATCAGGTAGATGCAAGGACAAGAGATTTCTTCGACAGGCAGGTTCTTGCGGAGATCAAGGCAAAATATGGATTCAATGAATTGGATGCGATTCGCAGCTTTCTACTCTCTGAAACCTATCAAATGTTAGTCGATCCCCAGACGGAAGTTTATTCGTTCAGTCCTCTGATTCTTTTTGACATGTGGGAGAGTGAGATGATCACAGGAGATCCGCGGAATTCCAGATATATCAGGGAGGATTGAGCCTTGTGCAAAGAAGCCGAATTTTTTGACTATTGATATTTTTTGCAATAGGTGGCTACAATAATATTACAAACGACTAATAAACGCATACATTATGTATTGGAATATAAGGAGATGATTTATGGCTGAACAGGTATTAGTTCAATTCAGAGCGGACAAAGCGTTAAAAGAAGAAGTGGCGGATATTTACAGTCAGCTTGGTATGGATCTTCCTACTGCTTTTCGTATGTTCTTGAATAAGAGTAAACAAGTAAGAGGACTGCCTTTTGATGCGGTACTGCCACCTGTAATCCAACGAGAGGACTTCAGATCGGCGTTTAAGGCTTTGCGTGAAGAAGCTGTTGATGTACCAGAGATGTCTCTTGAAGAGATCAACGCTGAAATATCCGCTACAAGAGCTGAGCGAAAAAGGGGGTAGTCTATGATCTACGCAGTTATAGACACCAATGTTTTCGTGGCTGCCCTTCTGACCAAGAATGATGATTCTGCAACCGTCAAGGTATATAAGGCTATTGCGGACGGATTGATCACGTCTCTTTATCATAAGGATATATTGACGGAATATGAAGAAGTTCTTAGCAGACCCAAATTCAAGTTCAGCGAGCAAAGGATCAACGTTGTCCTCGATATGATCGTCAAATATGGCATAGAAGTTTTTCCTAAGCCTACTGGAGAGATTCTTGTGGATATGGATGATCTGATCTTCTATGAGGTGGCTATGGAGAAGAGAGACGATGATTCTTATCTGGTCACTGGAAATCAGAAGCATTATCCTGTTAGGGATTTTATTGTGACACCAGCAGAGATGATAGAAATAATCGAAAACGGAACGCTATGATATCCTTGAAAAGGTTATGAAAAAGAAGGAGAGCTACACCAATCCATAAAAAGGATTCCTGTATGCGGATTATAAGAATCAAGGGGCGGATGAGGTCCTGCGGAAGTGGGATGAAGCGGGCATTACACAGCTGATCTATGACTTGTATGAGATTTACCATGTAGAACGACTGGAAAACGCTTTTTGTGGATATCGATGAGATCCTGGCAGAAAGGGAACTGAGGAGCTAAAATCTTTAGACACTTCAAAATCCGAAGACACGCCAAAAGCCGTAAAGACTCTCCAATCTGTAGACACTTTTCTCCGACTGCCTACAGATTGGAGAGTTCTCTCAAATCCCGATTTCTCTCTAACAATCTCAATTTCTCTCTAAAATCCTAATTCTTCATTGACCAGAATCAGATGCATCCGTCCCGGGTGCTTCGAATAACGGGTAATCAGGAATTCACAGCAGATGGTGTCGGGAGATTTGCAATCCGAACATTTGCCCGTCACTTTGCAGGGCGTTTTAAGCGGAAAACGTTGCGCATTGGCGGGGGCGGCGACATTCCTGGCGCGTTTCATGGCACTGTCCAGGTCGGAACAGACCTTCTGGATTCCCACAATAAAAATGACCTTCTGCGGACCCTGCGCAATGCAGGCGACACGATTGGCATTGCCGTCGATGTTGACGAGGATGCCGTCATCGGTCATGGCATTGACGCTGGATAAAAAAATGTCTGCCGAGAAAAGAAGCTAGAAGCGCCTCGCGAGATCCATCTGGCTTCTGTCAATAAAATGATACCCCCCTTCGTTCAGGGCGGACAAAAGACCGATCTCTTTGGCACTCATACAACCGCCCATTGCAATGCTCTTTTCTTTCGGAATCAGGCTGAGGGCAAGCCGACAGGCCTCTTTTTGATCTGCGGCGTAATACCCGGTGATGTTGCGCGACTGCAGTCCTTTGATCACCGTCTGAGCGAGCACTTCGTTCCTTTTTTTGCAAATTGCTGTCCATGGGACTTCCTCCTTGTTAAAAACAGTACGAAACTCAATCCGCGTTTTTCTCTATGACATCCTGATAAAAGGCAGCCATCGCCGCCCTGTAGTAGGGGGCAAGCCACAGGAAGGGAACAAAGAAGGTGAGGGCGCACACAAGAGCCAGAGGAAGGAAGCTGCACATCAGAACAAGCAGACGGATTTTTGTCCCTTCATCAGCCGGAAACTGGCCTGAACGATCTCCTTCACGCTTCGCTCCGGAAAATCATGAAGCAAAAAAAGAAAACCTGTGAAAGCCCTAGCTTGCAAAGGAGCGATAGTAATTCGCAGGCAAGCATCAGGAGATAGAAGGAGAAGTCGGACAGGCGGTTCGCATATCCCGTGAAATCTAGTAGAAGAAGGGGAGAGGCGCAGACAAGGTCGATGGCAAGCAGGATCAGCTGGAGTTTGATGGCTTTATCCGGTTGTGTGGTAAATCCTGCAAAGAGGTTCTTCACCGCTACTTCTTTGCCGTAGATCAGGTTCAGATAGAGGAAGGCGGAGCCGGAAATGAAAAAGTCCCATGAAGAGCTGGACGAGGGTCATGGATAATTCGTAGAGGGCGACGCCGAAAAAAACCGGTGTGCACGGCCGGTACAACAATCATGACAAGGGTTAGAAAGACAAAGAGGGTGATGATGGAGGCCTTCACGCAGACGGAGAGGTTTCCGAGCAACTGCTCTCTGGCCCTTTTTTTGATGGTTGAAATAGAATGGTTTTTTTTCATGGAGGATGACCTTCTAAGGTTAGTAGTTAGAAAGGTTACTTTCTGATTGCTTGCGTTTATTGGATCCTGTTGCCCAGCTGCTGCAACAGTTCGTCGTAGGCTTTCGCCTCGTCTTCTCCGTAGACGCTCTCCAGTTGCTTGCGAAAAAGGCTACTGGCATCCGGATCGTGGATGACTTTGTAGAACTGCAGGCCGATTCGCAGATAAGACAACAGGATGGCGCTAAAGACAAGGGCGTAGACGATGGTCCTTTTGCCGGAGAATTTCACTATATGTCCCTTGGAGAGACAATCAGCACGAGCGAAGTTCCTGCGAGGATGCAGGAAATCATCAGGATGGATAATACAAAAAGAGGGAGATCAGAGCCAGGATCAGGGCAGTCATCTCCAGTTGAGAGGCGTAACGCCTTTTCGGATTCATGTTTGTACTCCTTTATCAAAGAGGTGCGGTCAAAGAATCCACTCGTTTCCTATTAGGCAAGCGCACAGGAAAGACTGGGTCCCTTTGATTTGGAACTCTTCCTAAATTATCATAACCGTTTCTAAATTTCAACGTAAGTCGCCCTACAATCCTGATGAATCGAAGCGTTTTTCCCTGCCAGGTTTCCACATAAATCGAAACGTCTCCCTGCCCGGTTTCTGCATCAATCGAAACGTCTCCCTGCCCGGTTTCTGCATGAATCTGTCTTACTTTCGAATCGAAGTGTTTTCTGTCTGTTTGCCATGGAAACCGAAGCCCTATCCACAAAAAAACAAAAGAAATCCGAACAATTATAATCATAAATAACATTATATTAAATATTAAATTACAAAAATATGATTGATTAAATCGCATTCATAGCCGATGATTCAATATAGAAGAGTATACCTATGTCTTGGTGAGGGAAGGAATCGAAGGCCTGCTCCTTTTCACCGCCAGAAAAGGGCATGGAAGAGAGGGCTGATTAAAGGAGTGAACGCTCAGTAAGGAGGCAGGATGAAGAAGTGGTGCAAAAAGAACACTCGGCCTGTGGCTGTGCATGATGTTGGTGATGCTTGGCCTTGCCGGAAGCACAGTACATGCAGGACCGACAAACGGAACCATCAAGGTAACCGGTGTCACGGAGGGAAGACCTACAGTATTTATAAGATCCTTGACCTGACTTATACCGGCTCGGGTGCCAATAAGCAGGTGTCTTACACGATCGCACCGGAGTGGGTGGATTTTTTTACCACAGGAAACGGGGTACCCTACCTCGTGGCGAGCGACCCCACCGGAACGCTGAACCAGATCATGGTGGGAGGGGTTGTCAAGTACCTGAATATTACTGCTGCTAATGTGGCGGAGTTCTCCAGGGTGGCAACCGGTGAAATCTCCAAGACGACGATTCCCAGAAAGGGCACCCAGGTCTGCCCGACGGGGGCGACGGAAATCACCTTCACCGGTTTGGAACTGGGATATTATCTGGTGCATCCGGAAGGTGCCACGTCCAAGAAGACGGGACAGGAATCGATTGTGTCGCTGACCTCGACCACACCGGACGGGGAAGTGCAGGTGAAGGCGGAATATCCGAGCATTACCAAGGAGGTGAACAAGCGCTCCGTGGATTACGGAGAGGAAGTAACCTACACGCTGAAGAGCAAGGTTCCCGACATCACTGGCTATGATACCTATTTCTATGAGATTACCGATACCCTGTCCAAGGGGCTGACCTTCGTGGATTCCCCGGCGCCTTCCATCACCGTCGAAATTGACGGAGCGGCACAGACAGTGAGCGCCGGCGCGACCGGCAACATTCATTATACGACGTCTACGAATCCGGTGGCAGGCGGCAATGAGACGATTCTCAAGATCAATTTCGATATGAAGCAGTTTCAGAATTTGAAGGAAAAAGAGATCGTCATCACTTATAAGGCGAAGCTCAATAAGGATGCGGTGATCGGAAACGCGGGCAACCCCAACAAGGTGCAACTGGAATATAGCAGAGACCCCAAGGACAGCACGAAGAAGGAAAAAACGCCTCCGCAAACCAAGAAGGTATACACCGGCAAGATCAAGGTGATCAAGCATAAGAACGGCGATGAATCAACGAAACTGGCGGATGCGGAATTCATCCTTTATAAGGAAGAAGGGGCGTCAAAAAAATATTATAAGCTGAATGTCACGCCTGCGCCTCCTGCAGCCCCCGACTTCGAAGGTGATCAGTTGGGAAGCGAGTGAAGCGGATGCAACCGTTCTGAAAACGGATGCCGCCGGCGAACTGGTTTTTGAAGGTCTGAAGGCGGGTACCTATCAGTTAAAAGAGACAAAGGCGCCAACCGGCTACAACCTGCTTGCCGATCCCATTGCGGTAACCTTAAACGATACGGAAGGACCGACCCCTTAAGATGGAGGCGGAAAGCAAGGTGGCGAACAAGTCGGGGGTGGAGCTGCCCAAGACCGGTGGTTCCGGTACGCTGATCTTCGGCGTGCTGGGAGCAGGTTTGGCGGCCATTGCTCTCTTCAGTCTGGGAAAAGACAGGTGGAAGTCCCGTAAGGGAAAGAAATAAGCATCGGACAGAGAAGCGGTTAGAAGAAAGATGCAGCGGACAGGATGACAGCGTGAAGCTGGAAGAAGGAAACAGGGCGGCAGCCTGATCGAAGGGGAAGGGAGCAGGGGTAGAGTCGATTGAAGACGGAAAAAAAGAGTATTTTTCTGAAATTGCTTCTCATTGCCGGTTGCGGGATCTTTTTTTACCCGACGATCAGCGATGCCGTGAACGGACTGACGGAAACGACGGGAATCGTTGCTTATAACGAGGCCTTAACCGGGTTCGAGAGCGTGCAGATCGACAAGATCAGGAAGGCGCCCGCGCCTACAATGAGAAGGTCAGAGAATGCGAAGACAAAAAAATCAAAGGATATGAGAAGGCCCTGAATCCTTTTTCCACCGGTATGATGGGCTCCCTCTATATCCCGAAGATCGAGGTCAATCTGCCGATTTATCATGACGTCAATGAGGGAATTATCCAGAACGGTGTGGGGCATTTGCCCGGGACCTCCCTCCCGATCGGAGGTTCTTCCACGCATTGTGTGTTGTCTACCCATTCCGGGCTGCCGAAGGCAAAACTGTTCACCGACCCTGCATAAACTGGACGAGGGAGATGAATTTATCCTTTCCATTCTGGGAGAGAATCTTTATTACCGGGTGGTGATGATCAAAATCGTTCTGCCGACGCAAACCTCCGATTTGAAGGTGGTGGACGGGAAAGATTATGTGACGCTCACCACCTGTACACCCTACGGCATCAATACCCACAGGCTCTTGGTACGAGGGGAAAGGGTGAGTGCACCGGCGGGTGCGAGGGTGGAGAAGGTCGAACAGAAGGCAAAAGACAGCCGGATGCAGAATGTGCTGACTCTGACTCTGATTTGCGGACTGATCCTCCTGATTGCAATCAGCATTCTGAAAGATCTGTACCGGCTGCTAAGAGGGGAAAGAAAGCAGGGGATGACTGCAGGACCTGCAAAAAAGGCAGTCCACTGCGTACCTGCTGCGGCGTCCGCCGCTACCCCCGCCGCTGCCCCCGCCAGGAAGAGTACGTCGGTAGGACCTGCAAAAACGGCGGTACACAGTGCACCCGTCGCTGCATCTGCTGCTGCCCTCGCCAGGAAGAGCACGTCGGTAGAGAGAGGGAAGAAGGAGGAGAAACTGCAACAGGTACCACCGGAGAAGGTCCGCAGAGGAGAGAACAGGATTGACAGGAACCACATTGCACAGGTGCTTCACCGGGCAAAAGAACGGCAGCTGCTCCCCAGATAGCAGAAGCCAAGAGACGATGCGGCTTATCCGATAGCGTCGATAGAGATGGGGCTTATGAAATAGCGACAGGTAAGAAATGGGGGAATTCATTCAGTAACGGCAGGAGAGCAGCGGAGGATAGAGAGCGATCAGCGGGAAGATTTTCAGAACCCCCGGAGAGGGAAAACGAAAGAATAGGATCCGGAAGAGGCTGCCGGAGCGGACCTGCTTTCGCTTTTTTGCGGCACTGCGCCTCGGAACCTGCCTTCTGTTTGCCATTTTTCTTTGGAACCGTCTGTTGATAGAGGCGTCCGCTACCTGGCTCATTCCATCAACGACACCGGTTCAGTTTACGATTGTCTATGAGGACGGTGCCACGAAGCTCTCGGGGCAAAAGTTTTTCTCTACCACATCGGAGATGTGAACAGCAGCAGACAGCTGGTTTTAGATTCCCCTTTTCCGCCTATCCGATCGACCTGACGGGAGCGGGAAGGGAAGAATGGAATACCTATGCGCTGACATTGCAGAGTTATATTACAGGAAGTCACTTAACGCCTACGCATGAAGGCGTCACCGGAGCGGACGGGAGACTTTCCTTTACCGTAGCAAAAGGGGTCTATTTCATCATCGGAGAGGATGTGGAGATTTCCGGAGTGAAATATAAGACGAGCCCCTTCTTCGTTTTTTTACCCGAATACAATGCGACGACGAACCAGTATCTCTACCAGGTGTTTGCCTATCCGAAATTCACCAGGGAGAAACCGCCGGAGGGAGAGATCGAAATCAAAGTCTTTAAGAAGTGGAAGGACGCGGGGCATGAGGAGGAGAGGCCGGACAAGGTAGAGGTGAGTCTTTTAAAAGACGGAACGGTCACAGAGACGGCCTCGCTACAAGAAGACAACAACTGGAGGCACAGCTTTACAGGACTGGAGGCGGGGCACAATTATCTGGTGATGGAAAAGCAACCCGGGAGAAAGTATAGGGTTTTGATCGAATCAGACGGGAATGATTTCATTCTGACGAATTCCCGTGTGCCCAGGAAGCCCCGGGTGCCGAAGGTTCCTCCTGAGGAGCCTCCGGAAGAACCGAAGAAATGGGAGATTCCGGGAAAGGGAAAACTGCCACAGACCGGGCAGGACTGGGAGATCGTATTCTTTTTGACAGGAACGGGAATGCTTTTTCATTCTACTGGGATTTGGCATTGATCGGAAACAAAGAGGGATGGCGCGTGGAGAGATGGAGCAAGGGAAAAAAGAAGCAGGAGAGGGGGACGGATAAGAAGTCCCGAAACCTTCGCCGCGAGAAGCTTCGTTGTATGATGCTGATCGGCATCTTTCTCTTCGTGTGCTCGTTTCAGCCCCTGTCGATTCCGATGTTTTGTAGGCGCAGACGGCGGCGTTTCGACGCCAGGGAACAACCCCGGGGACCACGCCGGGAACGACGTCGGGAAGTGTGCCGGGCAGCGCCCCGGGAAGTGCACCGGGGACTGCGCCTGGAATCACACCGGGCTCCTCCTCCGGCAGTGTCAGTGCGGGCGTAGGTGCTTCGACGGAAGAAGGCGGAGGGGGCAGTGCAGAAGAGACGGAGGAAGAAGGGAAGACGAAGAAGAGTTAGACGAGGAGGACGAAGAGGATTTAGAGGACGACGAGGAAGACTTAGAGGAGGAAGAGGGGAAGAGGAACTCGACGAGAACAGGGATTCCGATCAAGAAGAAGAAAAAGAAGATCCGAAGAAGAGATCGCTTCTCCGTGCTCCCGGCTCACCGGGGCCGGAAGCGGTGAATGTGTGGAATGGTTTTGAATATTCGATTGAAACGGGAGTCCCCGATCTGATCAAAACGGGAAGCGACTATTATTTGCAGTGGAATTACAAGCTGAAATACAAGAGATCTGCGACCATTGCCAATGCCTTTATTGACCAAATTCAGAATATTTTTACCACCACGAAGGAGTCGGGGCTGGGCGCACCGGAAATCGTCGGAATTCAGAAGAACGGTGCTTCCGTGAGCCCTCTCTTCGCAGGATTCTGCTTACGGCAGCCTGATGCACTCTCTGGGGAGTCTCTGTGAGATCCGAGGTCGGATTCCGGAGATGTGGTTTATACCTTTACGGTCAGGGCAAAGAGAGAGGAAATCCGCTATTTTTATGAGATGGACTTCCACGCGAACAGCATTTTTCGTGTGCCGGCAGGCAGCTATATCCGGGATCCATTTACAGGAGAAACGCGCCTGGTCACTGCGGCGGAGGAATTTCACCTGCGGGCAACCAGAAGGGAAGGCATCAACATCTATGCGCTTCCTCCCACGCAGTTCAAAGAGGAGAAGGAAAGAACGCAGGATTCGATCTACCGGGAGACGTCCTTTCGGGACGATCAGATCATCGCCGGTGATTACATTGCAGACGATCAGATTCGCTGGCTGATTTCCCAGAGCAATACGGGAACGGAAGAGGACGATTTTCCGGTGAATGTTTCCGTGGATGCTTCCCAGGAAATCCAGTCCGTCGATGTGCATTATTACAGACCGGACGATTCCGGCACCTATGTGTTGGATCATACGGACAGTGCAAGCGGGTCGCTTACGGGCGTCACCGTTCCCAGTGGATGGATTGTGCAAGTCGAGGTCATATCCAAGGTCAAGGACGCAAAAAGAAGAATCACACGATCCTGAGGGGGCGGAACTCGAGAGCCTGAAAGCGGATCTGGTGGTGGAGAAGGTCTGGGAGGGGACAAAAAAAGGAGGACTGCGAATTTCATCTCACCGGAGGAAACGGCGGGACGCTGGATGAGACGCTGACGATTTTAAAAACGGATACCAGAGTGGAGAAGCCGAATCTGGACAAGTTCACGAGTCGTACCGGCAGCGGCAAGAGAATCACCTACGAAGTGAGAGAGGTGGAGAATCCGAAGGTGGAACTGCTCTATGAGAGCTATGACCGGGAGACACTGTCCCTGTTGATTCAAGAACAAGGTAAAAGAGACTACCGTTCCCACCGGTATTTGCACGGATTACGGGGTGATTTCCCTTGAGCCGATCGTGATCAATGAATATTTTTGACCAAAATGACAATTATGGTCATGGGGGCAATCTGAAGGGAAAAATTCCGGATTCCCGCACGGGCAAAATCAGGGTCCTCTTTTACCATCGAACTGCCGGACGATCTGATTATCTCGGATAAGCCGAACGCGACGAAGAAGTTTTTGATATCCGAAACGACATGGGAACCGTGATCGGAGAAGTCTACCATACTTCCGATCAGGTTTTTAAAAATTTGTGTTGAATGAAAATGCGTATGCGGTTGCGGATTATGAAGGAAGTTTTGAGATAGGAACGCCACACCCGTGGAACGATTATAAGCGTGTCAACGGCACCGGTCCGCAGCACGGCAAAACCTATTACACGGGAATCGATGTGGACAGGAGATATTTTTACAATCCCTCGAATTCCGGTGCAAATATGGTCAACAAATCGCTTCCCTTTGCCTGCTCTTACATGGACAGGGAAGGTCTTTTTGGAAAACTGTGACAAAACACTGACGCAGAGCAGGACCGTTTATTATAAGGGATCCGATCATTTTCCACGTTTCATGCGATGAATAAGGAAGTGATTGAGACGGGGCCGGATTACGTCCTTTATAATGTCCTCCTTAATGCCAGGGGAGTAAACGGCTGGGCAGAGGGTTCTTTTATCGACTATATGACCGACAGTTACACGCTTTATCACGGAGACAGCGCCGCTTCCATGGCGCAGGACATCAAGATATATGAGGTGGAGGGATTAAGGCAGCAGCTCTCTTATAAGATCAGGGACGGAGAAGATGATTTTATCCCACGCAGGCTTTTGGGAACGGCCATCGATGCGACCTTAAAGTGGAATACAGGATTTTTTCAATCCGCCAGCGGGATATCCGCAGATGGGAACCTGGTCGAATTATATCCGCTTCGAGTTCCAACATACGACCAACCGGACGATTCTGATTCAGATGAAGGTGAAGTTGCAGCCCGGCTGGTCCACCAGGAACGGCGGAAAATACTACAACAACTTTTGGGGAATAAGGGCTATGGTATGAGTGTCAACAATGCCATCATCTCCGAGAACGGTATGACAACGGGGATTGCGGCCGGCGGAGATGCAGCTCAGCCAGTATTCTTTGACGCTTAAGAAAACGGATCTGAATCATCAGCCGATCAAAAACAATTATGCCCTCTTTCGGCTTTACGATAAGGACATGCAGAAGTGTGCGGATTTTTATGACGGATGCGGACGGGAAGCTCCTATTAGACGGACTGAGCAGGTACATCCGGAACGGGACGGAGAAACGGGCATCTATTATTTAAAGGAGATCGACGCTCCGAACGGGTATGAGCTCTCGACCAGGATCTATAAAATTGTGATCAATGCGCAGGAGAAGATTCTGTTTTGGAGAAAAAAAGGCCCTGCCGGGAATGAGGACGTGAATCTGCAGGAGGTGACTGGGGGTAGTCACCCGGAGATTCCAAAACCGTAAGCTGTACTCGGTCAGACTGCGCAAGACGGACGAGGCGGGAAATGCGAAGAAGGGAGCAGGTTCCGCCTGCAAAAATGTAGCTGCGGGCTATGATATGACGACCCCGGCGACGAAGGATGTCAGCGAATTTGTTTTTTACAACTTAAAACCGTCGACGGCGGACTATGTGTTAACGGAGGAGGAGACGCCGGACGGCTATGTGCCTCTGCCGAGTGCGATTACCTTCAAGGTGAACGCGGATGGTAGCATCCTCTGTACATCCGCACCGGATCCGGCGGTATATAAGACGGAATTAAAGGAAGATGAGCGTGTCTTTGAAATGACGGTCATCAATAAAAAGATGGCGGGTTTCCGGGTCAGAAAGGTATCGGACCATGGAAACAAGGTACTGGGCGGAGCCATCTTTGTGCTGACGCCGATCGCACCGACCGCCGGTAGCGAGATCGTGAAAGTCACTTCCTACGGGTCGGGAAGCGCTTATTTTGAAAACCTGGCACCGGGGCAGTATCGCCTTTCCGAGCGGCAGGCGCCGACGGGATATTATAAATCGCACGTCACCTATCTGGTGGAGGTGGATGCGTCCGGAAATCTTTCCATTAAAGAAGAACCCTATCTGACGCCGGTGAACTCGGAGATCAGCAGCATTCCGATGCTGAATTTCAGCATCGTCAATGAGAAGGAGAGGAAGAGCGCCCTGCCGTTTACGGGCGGAGGGGAAGAGCGGTCTTTGGATACAGCGGACTGCTCCTGATGCTGACTTCCGGACTCCTGTTAGCAAAAAGACCCGGTCCGATCTTTCCTTGGAAAAGGAAACGGAATCCGTGGCAGAGTCCGGTGAGGAGGGGCGAGTAAGTCAAGTACGGCTAGTCAGAGTCCGCAGGGAGAAGAGTTTGAAAAAGATAGAGTCCGGTGAGGAAGAGGAGGCGCACGCTCTGAAAAACAAGGAAATACCGGAAATACAACCGCATGAAGAACGCCGCTTATCTGTGTGGCATCCTCTGCATCCTGGCAGGTTTCCTGCTTTTTGCGCAATTTGGGAGAGGACAGGGAGGCGGGAATCGAGGCTTCCGACTCTTTGCAGGTACTTGCAGGTGAGATCCGGGAAGAGGAAGACAAGAAGCAGCCGAGGTTCCGTGCAGACGAAGGCAAAAAAACTCCGGCGACAGAGAAAGAGACGCAACAGGCCGTGCTTTCTTTTTACAAGGATATGGAGATGCCGGCAAGGCGCGTGGCCGGGCGGCGTTATATCGGCATTCTGGAGATCGGTGTTCTTCGCTTGAAACTCCCGGTGTTAGGTACGTTTTCTTACCGGAATATCAAGGTCGCTCCTGCGCGTTTCTTCGGTTCCGTCTACGACGACAATCTGATTCTGCTTGCGCACAACTATCAAAGCCACTTCGGAAAGCTTCATCTTTTTGCAGACGGGGATGAAGTTTCTTTTACCGATATGGACGGGAATCGTTTCCGGTACACGGTCACCGGTGTGGAGGTGATCGGAGGCATGGAGAGGGAAAAACTGGCGGAGGGAGATTTTGATCTCTGTCTCTTTACCTGTACCCTGGGAGGAAAAACAGGGTCGTCGTGCGGTGCAGGAGGGTGGAAGAGAGCCCGTGACGAATTTCCTCTTCCATGGTATGATTAACGGTGGCAAAATTCTTGTATGCGGCGCAGAACCACCGCCGTTGGAAATTTCAGGATACAAGGGGCGGAAGGACCGGCATTTTTGATACAGGAAGACCGTTTGACACCGCAGCATCCGACGGGAGAAGAGATGGGAATCGAGACAGAAACAGAACGCAGAAGGGGGAGACGTCAGGGAAGGACAGGGAGTAGAAGGCGCATCCGCGGGAGAGAAAGTCACCCGTGAGGCGAACCTTTTTCCTGGTTGTCCTTCTTCTTTTTGCTGTTGGCAGGTTATCTCATCTGGCAAAAGAAATTTGCCTATTCTCACGTGCAGGCGGATTTAGACAAATATTTTTCAGGTAGAGGGAAAGGACGATTACCCCTGATTCTGGGTACGGAACAGACGAAGGAGCACGGGAAGAAGTATGACGGCCACTATTACATCCCGTTAAAAAGCCTTCACGAGATGATATCCAAGCGGTTTTATTACGGAGAGGCGAACCAGTTGCTCCTGTTCACCACACCGACGCAGATCATTTTCTTCCACGGTCGGGGAACTTCCTACACTTCGTCAAACGGAAAAGGCGGGGATCTGGGTTTTCCGATCAGCCGACTGGAGGGGATACGCTCTATGTGGCGCTGGATTATGTAAAAGCTCTTTGTCCCCTGTGTCTATCAGGTTTATGAGTCGCCGAATCGGATTTGCCTGACGACTTCCTGGGAAAAAGAGACGAGGTTGCAACGGTTCGGGAAGGATGTGGATCTTCGTTACCGCGGCGGTGTCAAGGCCCCTGTTTTAACAGGGAATGAAAAAAGGGGCAGCAGGTGGTTTTGTTAGACCGTATGGCGCATTGGAGTGAAGTTTTTACCGAAGACGGTTTTACCGGTTATGTGGAGAATCATCAATTGAGAGAAATCAAAGAAGAAACGCCGAATATGCCAGAAGATCTGGCAAAGACAGAAGAATACACCTCGATTCGCAAACCGTACAAGATCAACCTGGTTTTGGGATATGGTGACCAATCAGAGCGCCAACGATGAGCTTGAGCGCCAGGTTGCAGAAGACCAAGGGACTGAACACGATTTCACCGACCTGGTTTTCCCTGATTGACAATGCCGGCAACATCGATTCCCTGGCGAGCACGTCCTATGTGCAGACGGCGCATGCGGCGGGGCTCGAAGTCTGGGGGCTGGTTTCCAATTTCAAGCACGAGGGAGTCAGCACCGCTGCCGTGCTCTCGGATGCGACTGCCAGAGCCAATTTGACGGCACAGCTGATGGCACAGGCAGCGACTTACAAACTGGACGGAATCAACGTGGATTTTGAAAAGGTGCCGTCTACGAGCGGCAAGGACTTTGTGGAATGGATCAGGGAACTTTCCATTGCCTGCAGACAGGCAAAGCTGGTGCTTTCCATCGACAATTATGTACCGATGGGCTTTAATGATTATTATGATCTGACAGAGCAGGGAATCGTAGCGGATTATGTCATCATCATGGGGTATGACGAACATTATGCCGGAAGCAAGGAGGCGGGGGAGCAATGCGTCGATCTCCTATGTGCAAAACGGCATTGAGGCAACGCTCGATGAAGTACCGAAGGAAAAAAAACGGTGAACGGCCTTCCGTTCTACACCAGGATCTGGATGACCAAGGACGGCAAGCTTTCTTCCAAGGTGCTTGGCATGGCGCAGGCGGCGCAATATGTGGCTGCGCAGGGCATCACCCTTTCCTGGGACGAGGAGACGGGACAGAATTACAGGGGAGAAGACGCAGAGCGACGGGACGCTGGTGCAGGTCTGGATGGAAGACGCAGAGTCCATTAGAGAAAAGCTTGGCGTGATGAAACAAAAGGACATCGGAGGCTGTGCGGCCTGGAGACTCGGCATCGAAGTCCCGGAAGTTTGGGATGAGATTGCGACTTTTACAGGCGGTGGCAACCGGTAGAAGGGAAGCAGATGAGCCGGTAGCAGCGCATTTTGTAGCGAAAGGCGAACAGGGAATCAGACAATTGCAGTCCGAATGGCGAGCAGGGAATCAGATAATTGCAGTCCGAATGGCGAACAGGGAATCAGACAATCACGGTCCGTTTGCGGTAAAAGGCAGAATCAGACTGGAGAGGAAGGCAGACAACGGAAACCAGAATCATCCGGATATCCGAAACAAATAAAACAGAACCGGAAACGCTTATGGCGCTTGCCGAGGCGGGAAGAATCATAAGAGAAGGGGGCCTGGTCGCCTTCCCGACAGAAACGGTATATGGCCTGGGCGGGGATGCGATGAATCCGGAATCCTCAAGAAAATCTATGCGGCAAAAGGCAGACCGTCCGACAATCCCCTGATTGTGCATATCTCAGATCTTTCGGAAATCGATCGGGTGGCGAGGAAGGTACCGGAAACGGCGCTGCGTTTGGCAAGGCGTTTTTGGCCGGGGCCGCTTACCATGATTCTGGAAAAGGGGGAAGAGGTGCCGCTTGAAACAACGGGCGGGTTGGAAACGGTCGCCATCCGGATGCCTGGAAACGATATCGCGGCCGCACTCATTCGCGAGTCCCATACACCGATTGCCGCCCCCAGCGCCAATCGTTCCGGGAGACCCTCTCCTACGCTTGCGAGGCATTGTGCAGAGGATTTGGACGGTAAAATTGAGATGATTCTGGACGGGGGAGCAGTCGGAATCGGGTTAGAGTCCACGATCGTAGACTTGAGTACGGAAATCCCCACGATCCTGCGTCCGGGTTATATCACTCTTTCCATGATCCGGGAGATTCTGCCGCAGGCGCAGGTGGATGCGGGAATCATCCAGGCGGATTCCGGGATCAAACCGAAGGCGCCGGGCATGAAATACCGGCATTATGCGCCAAGGGGAGATCTGACCGTGGTGAGGGGGACGCGGCAAGCGGTGGTTGACTATATCAACGCGCAGCTTGCGGAGGTTTCTGCAAGGAGGGTTTCTGGAGGACGGGCGGAAAAGACGGCGGTCATTGCCGTAAGAGAGACGGCTTCCTCCTATCAGGCGGACCTGGTGAGAGATCTGGGATCCCGTAAGGGATCCGGAGGAGATTGCCAGACACCTCTTTGGAGTGTTAAGAGAAATGGACGAGGAAAAATGCGGACGTGATCTTTGCGGAAGCATTTGATGATACCGGCATCAGGGCAGCCATTATGAATCGGTTGTTAAAAAGGCGGCCGGGGAAAACTGATACAGTTATAAGGAGGACAGAACAATGGGAAAACTGGTATTGATGAATCATCCGTTAATTGAGCACAAAATCGGGTATATTCGCAGAACATCCACCGGAACCAAGGATTTCAGGGATGCCATCGGCGAAATTGCGATGTTGATTGGATATGAAGCGACCAGAGATTTGGAACTGCAGGAAGTGGAAATCGAGACGCCGATCTGTAAAACAACAGTCAAAAGAATTAAAGGGTGAAAGCTTTGCATTGTGCCGATTCTGCGGGCGGGTCTTGGTATGGTGGACGGCGTACTGGCGCTGGTTCCGACCGCAAAGGTCGGACACATCGGACTCTACGAGATCCGCAAACACTGGAGCCGGTGGAATATTATTGCAAGATGCCGGCGGACTGCGCCCAGAGAGATATCTTCGTCCTGGATCCGATGTTGGCGACCGGAGGATCGGCCTCTGCAGCCATTACCATGCTCAAGCAAAGAGGCTGTGTCAATATCCGGTTCATGTGCATTATCGCAGCCCCAGACGGGATCGAAAGATTGCAAAGGGAACATCCGGACGTGGACATCTTCGTCGGCGCCAAGGATGACCATCTGAATGAGCACGGTTATATTGTGCCGGGACTGGGAGATGCCGGAGATCGGATCTTCGGAACCAAGTAAGAGGACAAAACTTTCGATGCCGGGACCCGGCATCGAAGAACCTGGAAGTGTTGCAGGAGGAGAGAAGTGAAGCGTCAGGATTATATTTCATGGGATGAATATTTCATGGGCGTCGCCATCCTTTCCGGCAGGCGTTCCAAGGATCCGAACACGCCGGTCGGCTCCTGCATTGTCAGTGAGGACAACAAGATTCTATCCATGGGATACAACGGCTTTCCCATAGGCTGTGCGGATGATGATTTTCCCTGGGAGAGGGAAGCGGAGGATGAACTCGACACGAAATATCCCTTCGTCACCCATAGTGAATTAAATGCCATCCTCAATTACAGGGGCGGCAGTCTGGAAGGAGCCAAGATTTATGTGTCGCTCTTTTCCCTGCAATGAGTGTGCCAAAGCCATTATTCAGGCAGGGGATCCGTACCGTGATTTACGAAAAGCGACAAATATGCCGGCACACCGATGAATCAGGCAGCCAAGCGCATGTTCGATGCGGCGGGAGTCAGATATCATCAGTATGCCAAAACCGGAAGAAAAATCGAACTCACACTGTAGGAACTTGCCTTATGCATCATGAATTCAGGCGGGCGGATCAACGTCCCCGCAGACCTTTTTCATGCAACATCTGGAAAAACAGTATTCCCACCGCTTGTGCAGTATCTGTCTGGTCTTTTTGACGGTAGGGAGTCTGTTTTTGTCTCTTCGCCACACTTTCTGTGAGGGCGTCTCGAGAAACGAGACGAAAGTTGCAGGAAGCGCAGCAGAAGCGCGATGCGACTAAGAATGAGCTTTCGAACAAGCGTAAGCAGGTGGACGGTTTAAATCAGCAAAAAGTCCCTTCAAAATAATTTAAATTCATTAAATGCACAGTTGCAGGGAAGTGAGCGACAACGTAGAAGCGTTGGAAGGTCAGATTACGCAAAAATTCTGAAATTGAAGAGACCGGCGCTTCCCTGGAAATGGCGAAACAGGAGGTGGATCAGCAATATGCTTCTATGAAGCAGAGGATGCGCTTCCTGTTTGAAAGCGAGCGCTTCTGTGTGATGGAGATGATGACAGAAGCGGACAGTTTTTCCGATTTGTTGAACCGCAGTGCCTTTATTGAGGCCATGAGCGCCTATGACAGAAGGAAGTTGGAAGAGTTCAAATCTGCCCAGAAGCACCTGGAAGAAGAGGAAGAAAGATTACGGTCGGAGAAGAACCAGCTGGACGACCTCCATGTGAAAAGACAGGAGGAGCAGAAAAAGGTCACCATCCTGGTAAACGGAACCGCAAATCGGATTGATGAAACTTCCGGAGAACTTGCCGGAGCCATGCAGGAAGCGCAGGCAGTAGAGACGCAGTTAAACGCACAGGAAAAAGGATGTCGCCGCGCTGGAAGCCAAGCTGAAAGAGGAAATCAGGATCTCGAATCTGGCGAAACAGTCCGCCTGGAGGGATATCTCCCAGATCGGCTTCGAAGAAAACGACAGGGAACTGATGGCGGCCATCATTTTACTGTGAAGCAGGGATCGGAGCCTTACGAAGGAAAGGTGGCTGTGGGAGCCGTGGTGATGAACCGCGTCAGAAGCGCAGTCTTTCCCAATACGGTCATGGGGGTCCTGTATCAGAGAAGACAGTTTTCTCCGGTAGGCAGTGGAAGGTTTGCCCTCGCACTGCAGAATCATAAAGGCAACTGCCTCCTGCTACCAGGCGGCGGACGAGGGCGATGAGCGGATATTCCAATGTAGGGAGAGTGCGTTTATTTCCGGACACCGATTCCGGGACTTTCCGGCATCAGCATCGGCGGGCACATCTTTTATTAAGAGCGAAGCAGGGAAGCGGGAAGTGCCTGCATGATCGGCAACTGCAGGAGAGTGATGCCGTCTGCTTCGAGTTCTTTTAACAGAGCATCGAGGCGCAGTAGCGCCTTTTTAACAGGGAAAGGGAGAGGAGATTCCTCCAGGGCCAGTGTGAATTCGTCCAGATCCAGGATCCGATACCTGCCGGTTGCCTCTTCATAGATGACATCCACCAGCAGATCGGTCACCACCAGCCGGTCGCCGGATTCGCTCTCTTCGTAGTCCACGATGTCGCAGTACCAGTAGCTGCTGCCGTCGCCCCTGCAAAAGAGAGAGACCTTGTAACCGCGTTTCAGATAATAACAGGAATAACCGTGTGATAAATCGGGGCGCGCATGAAGCGCCTTCCAGGACGTTACGATGGTTTCATCGCTTCTGGAAGAATCATATCATCCTTCAACAGGATGCATTCGGAGGAATCAGACGTTTGCGGTAAAGAAAGAGATCCTGCATAAGCGCCTCCAAGTCATGCAAAAATTCAGGGATGGTTTTAGCTTACTATCCCATCCGGTAAAAAAGTCAAAGGATACCCATGAAAAATAAATTGCTGAAATTATCCGTCTTTTTGCTTTCTTTTCTCTTCTTCGTTTTCCTTTTTGAAAAAACGTTGAATCATGTGCGTACGGATTCCACTGTGCAAATGGAAGAGGCTTCTCTCCCTCTTCTGACGCTGGTAGCGGATGGCAGACAAATGAATACGCTTCACGGATACAAAAAGGAAATGGACACGGCTCACATCCGCAGCACCATCTTCGCACTACCGGAAAAACAGGCAGGTGAGTGCCAGAGTTTTTGTATGGAGGAAAGGTAAAAAGATGCTTCCTTTGAAGTCAGAAGTACGGATGGAAAAAAATCTGGTGGAGCAGACAAACATTCCGGATCTCCAGAAAGAGGAGAACACGGACAGTCTCCTGCTGCATTTTGCCGTCAAAGATTTGATTGAAGTAGACCGGGAATACATGCTGGTACTTGTACTGCACACGGAGCAGGACCAATCGGTGCGTTATTATACAAGGATTGTTCTGCCCGGGGAGGAAGGGCAGTATGATTTGCAGGATCAGGTGGATTTCGCCCTGGATTTTTCTGCCAAAACCCTGGCCAGGGACCGCAGCATTTCACGCTATTTGGAGACGACGGCGCTCGGGAAGACGGACTCCCCGGAAAAGGTTGATATTCATTCCGGTTTTGCACAGATTACCTATCAAGGTTTAAAAGTGACCAGGAACGAAGAACCGGAGGTAGATGTCTTTGATATTCGAAAGGGAACGATCTCCCTCCGCCTGACCTATCCTGTTGTGGTAGAAGAGGATGGGAAGAGAAGAACCTGCAGGGTAAAAGAGAACTTTTTTTCTGCGTCATGCGGGGAAAAAGACCTATCTGCTCCGTTATCAGCGTACGATGAATACGATTTTTGATCCCAGGGAGGTCGAATCAGAATCAGACCAGCTCAAGCTCTTTATCTGCAACAAAGATGCGGTAACACTTTCAGAAAGCGAGGGAGGAGGGGTATTTTCCTTTGTGAATGAAGGGAGACTCTTCCTCTGCAACCTGTCGGACAGAAGCTTTGTGAATGTATTCGGTTTTTATGAGTCGGATCATTGGGATCCCCGGACATTCTATGACGGGGCGACCATTCGAATCTTAAAGACGGATGAAACTTCTGGACTGACCTTTTTAGTGACCGGATATATGAACCGGGGCAGCCATGAGGGAGAAACGGGGACGGCACTTTACCGCTATGATCCCGTGATTGCGGCGGTGGAGGAACTTGCCTGGATTCCGGACGTTGTGTCGGAGGACATCTTAAAAGCAGAGGTGCAGAAATTGCACTACCTGAACAACGACGATACGTATTTTTACCGAATTCGGAGACGAAATCTATCAAATCAACCTGAAAACACAAGAGGAAAAGCTGCTGGTCGGACAGATCGGAGAAAAAAATCTGGCCTATTCTCAGGACGGAAGCAGAATTGCTTATGAGGAGAAAACGAAGGACAATCGGACGCTCATCCGAGAGAAGGATCTGGGAAGCGGTAAGGAGAGAGTTTTTCGTGCTTCGGAAAATAGCAGCCTGAAGGTGTTGGGTTTCATTGGGGATGATTTGATTTACGGAGTGGCAGATCCGGCAGATGCGGGGAGAAACCAGAGCGGAGAAATGGTTTTTGCCATGGCGCAGGTAAAGATCGCCGGCAGTGAAGGGGAGAGCGTCGATTCGTATCAGGCGCCCGGCTTCCTCGTGACAGGGGTGCAGGTGAAGGAAAATCAGATTATTTTACACCGGGTGAAAAAGACAGACACCGGTCTCCTTGTGGAAGCGTCTAACGACCAGATTATCAGCAAGGACGCAGCGGGGAAAGAGAGCAATCACCTGCAGGTGGTGAAGCAAAAGATGGAGAGTGAGGCGCGCAAGTCGGGGTTAAATCCGGATGCACCGCAAGAGACGCAAAACAGATTGGTGATCGTGATGCGTGAACCGGTTCGCCTTGGTGGAGCCAGGGTGCGTACACCGGGAGAGGTGGAATTTGAAGGGAATCGGACGATTGTCCTACATGCAAAGGATCGGAGAACAGAGTATTATGCTTATGCAGAAAGGGATGTAGTCAGTGAGCAGAATTCGCCTGCAGAGCCGGTGAAGCAGGCTTATGAGAATTTCGGGCAGGTTGTGGACGACCAGAATCAGTATGTGTATTACAGAGGAAACCTGCAGACAAGAAACCAGATGATGGCATTAACCGGTGCGGTGGAAGGAAAAGATTACAGCAATCAGGATTCGACGGCAGTTTGTTTAGATGTCATTTTAAACAATGCGGGAGTGAGCCGTGATGCGGCAGGGATGTTAAAAGAGGGACAGTCTGCTGCACAGATTCTGAAGAGCGCCATGCCGGATACGCAGGTGCTGCCGTTAGATGGTTGTCCTCTGCCTGCCATGCTTTATTATGTGAATCAGGATTCAGCCGTCATGGCATCCTTTCCAGATGGACATTCCGTCCTGCTCATAGGATTTAATGAGTTGAACACCGTGATTTTTGATCCGAAGAAAGGGAGCGCCTCCGTCTACAAATATGGAATGAACGATTCGCTCCGCCTCTTTACCGAAGCGGGCAGTCACTTCCTCACCTATCTGCCGCCAAGGGAGTGAGGAAGCGAAAAACGACCCTCTATTGCACGGGTGAAAGAAGGTGCGATAGAGGGTCGTTTTGATAAAGTCCGGAGTCTTACCTGGAGAGTCCTTGTTCCTTGTATCGTTTCACGAGTTCCTGGATTCTCTCGACAGGGTTTAGCAGATCGCTGATGGACGCATCGTGATTTAAGGTATCAATGATATAAGCGACATATTTGCTCATATCACAGCTGATATACCAGTCACGGGAGAGGAGCTCCGGGGTCTGATAAATCAGATTCGTGGTGAGCAGTTTGTCGAAAACGCCGTCCTGATAGGCTTCATCGAAAGGTGCCAGTCCGCAGGTAAATAAGCCGAAGGTGGAGAAAATATAGATCTTATCTGCCTGCCTTTTTTTGAGCTGAATGGCAACGTCCAGCATGCTTTCTCCGGAGGAGATCATGTCATCAATGATAATGACGGTTTTGCCTTCTACGCTGGAGCCCAGGAATTCATGGGAGATAATCGGGTTGTGACCCCCGACAAGGCGGGTGTAATCGCGCCTCTTATAGAACATCCCGACATCCAACCCCAGGACGGAGGCAAGGTATACTGCACGGTTCATGCCACCCTCATCCGGGCTGATGACCATCATGTGATCCGAGTCAAGCTGAAGATCCGGGATGTGGTTGAGCAGGCCCTTAATGAACTGGTAAGTGGTGCGCACCGTTTCAAAACCGTGGAGAGGAATGGCATTCATCACGCGGGGATCATGTGCTTCAAAGGTGATGATATTGTCCACACCCATGGCAACCAGCTCCTGCAGAGCGATGGCACAGTCAAGAGATTCTCTGCCGGTGCGCTTGTGCTGGCGTCCCTCGTAGAGGAAGGGCATAATGACGTTGATTCTCCTGGCCTTGCCGCCGACAGCGGCAATGATGCGCTTGAGATCCTGATAGTGGTCGTCGGGGGACATGTGATTCTCCTGGTCAAAGAGAGAGTAGACCATGGAATAGTTGGTGATGTCGACCAGCAGATAAAGATCATCTCCGCGGACGGATTCCTTGATCACCCCCTTCCCCTCTCCGCTTCCAAAGCGTGGAACCTCGGAGTCAAGAATAAAGGAGGAGCGTTCGTAACCGGAAAAAGAGAGACTGCCTTTGTGTTCATTCTCTCTTTCCTTCCTCCATTTGACAAGAAAAGCATCCACTTTCTCAGCGAAACTCTCATATCCCCTGAGGGGGATGATTCCGAGGAACCGACAGGAATGGTTTGCAGGTCTCTGCGTTCTTCTCTTCTGGGCATGATTTAATTCGTCCTCATAAATTTGTTAGCCAGCCGTACGTCGCCACCTGCAAGTTCCAGGACGGTATAATCGGCGATCAATCTGGAAAAAAGTCGATCGGAATAGCGGGATCTTAATTCCTCCAGGTTCAGGTTGGTGGAAATAATGGTTGATGTGCCGCGCAGTTTGCGCTCGTTAACAAGATCAAAAAGCCTGGCGGAAACGAAGGCATTGGTGACCTCTGCTCCCCAGATCGTCAATCACGAGCAGGTCACAGGAAATCAGATCCTCTCGAAAAGCGGAAAGACGGCGCCCTTCTCCTTTGTAATCAAAGACGGCATCTGCCAGGCGGTCAAACAGCTCTCCGGAGCTGAAATATAGGACACGATAGCCGAGATCCAGAACTTCCTTAGCGGTGGCAATGGATAGGAAACTTTTGCCACTCCCCACTGTACCATAAAAGAGGATATTTTGACAGCCTTCCTTTTGAGGGAAGGTAGAAAGAAAAATCCCTGCAGGTTTGGTAGGCCAGATAAAAGCGGCGCTGATCCTCCTCCTCCGGGAAAAAGGTCCGTCGGAGATGAGCAAAAATTGTTGGTTTCCATCAATTTTTTTCCAGATTGGACTGCGCATAATACAATTTGCGCATTTTTGGTCTGAAAAGCAGTGGCAGAAGGTATGATTCCTTAAACCGGTATCTTTGCAGTCCGGACAGGTATATTGCAGTTGAAGGTCCTCCCTGCGGTATCCGTGAGCGGACAGGAGAGCCTCTTTCCGGGACATCAGGTCCGATAGTGCCCGGCGAAAGTCCTGAATCGTATAGGACTGACCGTTCAGAATCTTCTTTCCGGATTCCAGAGCCAGATTGGCAGTCTCTTCTTCCAGCTGTTTGAGTTCCGGCAGAGCAAGGTAAATTTCCTGTCTCCTTGTATCCAACTCTGCCTGGTGCCGCTTTCTGGTCTGCTCATATTCGTGCATCATCGCATCGTACTGCGCATTGCTAAGATTCAAAACAGATGCTCCCTGCTCTATTTATTGCTGACGATTTTTTTGTTTCAGTTCTTCGAAATCATAATTGTGCTGTTCGTAACGGTTAAAAACGATTTCTGGTATCCACCACATTCGACGAGGGAGTCGGGCGCGTCAGACGTTTCTTAGACAGCTCTTTCTCATGCGCTTCATCTAAGAGGCGGAGGTCCTCCATGGTCGTTACCTTGTGCTCATGCCATCTGAATAGAATTTTCTCGGCATAATTCAGGCGTTTGCCCTGGGTGCGCAGCACGCTTCTGCGGCAGGCTTCCAAAAGGATCTCCATCGAAAACGCATAGCTGTTCAACCAGCGGTCAAAAAAAGGTGCTTCCGCAGGGGTTAAAAGATTGCTCATTCCCAGCGCCCTCATGAGTTCCAGCACGCGTTTGTCATTTTTTTCAGCCCTTCCGTCTTGGCTGCCTCCGGCGTTCTGATCTGCGCTTTATTCCACTCAATGGCTACTTTTTCCAAATAGGAGGCATAGGAGGAACGGGATTTGGCATTTTTGACCGTATATTGAAACAGATAATCCATCAGGTCGGTCGAAAAATGCAGGCTGTCATAGATATAGAGAACGGAACGCTGTTCGCTGGAAGAAACAGGCCGTTTAAAATACATCTCCGCCAGACCGAAAACCTCGGAAAGAGAGGGATCCTGAATAAATTGATTGAGTTCGGCAGCAGAATAAGAACGCTTCTGCGGGAGCGCCGCCTGTGAGGAAGACTCTTCCCCGCTACTGAGAGAGGAAAACAGGGACGAACTCTCGGACAACTCGGATAAAGCAGACTCTGCAACACCGGAGGGGGCTTCTGAACATAGCGAAGAAGAGACCTCGGAATGAACAGGCCTTGCTTTCCTGGCGGTGACATCCTCTAAAGCGATTTCCTGGAGAGATCCGTCTGTGTCATATTCCAGACGCAGGATACCCTTCTTTTCCCAATAGATCAGGGCTCGATGGATATCCTTTTCCGTATGATTGAATTTATCCGCAATATCCATCACCGTGGTAGGTCTTCCGCTGGAAAGTTTGCGTAATAAATACAAATAGACCTTTAACTGCGCATCGTTTGCGTCAGCCATATATTCGTCAATAAAAACGTTAGAAACCGCAGTCGTCCCCCGTCCTGCGGTCCTGGCGATCTGGACCCGACCCATCATTTTGTTTCACCCATCCTTCTCTGATTTGCTCTGTCTTGTGCCATCGCATTGGCACAGCAAAGCGGTGGAACAGTTACAGATTCTAGCATAGCCCTTTGCGGAAAAGAAATAGGCAAGGTGACGAGATTTTGCTCTCGTCCCCCTGCCAGGTGGATTCGGTAAAAATGTGAAAAAAATGTGGATATTGTGGATATAAGTGAAACCGTTATCAAAAATACCCGAGAAAACAAGGATCCGCAGGAAGGGAAAAAGGAGAGTTTTTCCACAGGAATGGGAAGCTTTTTGCAGGGATCGCAGCGTGGAAATGTGGATAAACTACTCTCCCAGAAGGTCTTCCCCGATTTTTCACAACGTCTCCCGCTCCCATGGTTATCAACACATCGTTTTTTTCGTGCAATTTTGCAGGAGGAATTTTTCGATTTCAGAAAAAGACGGAAAATAATCACATTCATGTCCGGTTTTTCGTATTTCCTCTGCAGGGTTTTTCGAGCTGATTCCCCAGATGATCGGTCTCCCTGGCTGCATAAATGTCGGCGAGAACAATCTTGTCGGCAAGGCAAAGCGCCTCTGCAAAATCGTGCATCAGGGCCTTGGTGCGCGTGTAGGGTATGAGGCTGAAACACACACCAGAGCGTTTTGTGCGGGTAATTTCTGGCCGCTGTCAGGGTGGCGCGGATTTCCGTGGGATGGTGCGCATAATCGTCAATGATCGTCACGCCGTCTACCTCCCCTTGCGTTCAAAGCGCCGGTTGGTGCCGCTAAAGTTTTTTAAGGCGGTGCGGATTCTGTCTTCCGGCACCTGCATGAGATCAGCGGCGGCGATGGCGGCCATGGAATTGTATACATTATGGAGACCGGGGATGCGGAGCGTAATCCGGTCGGTGCTGCCGTCTTTTTTATGAAGGGTATAGGTTGGGCATGCAAACTGGTCATAGGTGATGTCTGTTGCGTAATAATCAAAGTGCTCGTTTAGGCCGTAGGTGAGGATGCGCCCCTTCACGGCCGCTGTGATCTCTTCCAGACGATCAATTTCTCCGTTAATGACAAGCGCACCGTCTGCGGGGAGGAGAGAAGCGAATTTGGCAAAAGAAGCACGGATCTCATTCAGGTCCTTAAAGAAGTCCAGATGGTCGGCATCAATATCCAGGATGACGGAAACTTTCGGGAAAAAGCTGTGATAGCTGTTGGTATATTCGCAGGCTTCGGTCACAAAATAACCGGAGTGGCCGACTCGAATATTGCCGCCGATATCGCGGAAGACTCCGCCGATCGATAAGGTGGGGTCCATGTCAGCTTCTAGTAGAATCTTAGACAGCATCGAGGTGGTAGAAGTTTTTGCCATGCGTACCTGCAATGGCAACAGGAAAATCATAGAACTTCATGATCTGTCCCAGTAGCTGGGCTCTGGTGAGCATCGGCAAATGAAGCCTGCATGCCGCCTGGTATTCCGGATTGTCCCGGTGAACCGCTGCCGTATAAACGACCACATCAATTTTGGGGTTTGCCTGTAGAATATTTTTCTTCTTTTTGCCCATAAAAATCAGGGATTCCCGCTTTCTCCAGAACCTCCGTCATTTCGGATCTCTTCGCATCCGAGCCGGAAACCGGAAAGGATTTATCCTTTAAGATGTGGGCGAGGCCGCTCATTGAAATGCCGCCGATGCCGATGAAGTAAACGTGAACGGGATGATGATAGTCGATTTGATACATAGATTCCTCGCTTTTTTTGAGAAAAAAACGCTGTGATTGCATTCGGATTCCGTGAGGCCCCTGCCCTGCTACATCCTCATGCCCTAGGCGTGTGTTCAGGCAAGACTGTGATTACGGATTGTTTCGTGCTACGCACTCCCACAATCCGCCCCACATTCGGATTCCGCGGGGCCCCTGCCCCGCTACATCCTCATGTCGGGGCGTGTCATGAATCCCCGCTTAGGCAGACGAGTCTGCCTAAGCGGGAGGGATTATGACACTGTAATCACAGTATAAAAACCCATAAGTTTTGATGTCAAAATGGGGGACTTCGGTTAAATTTATAGGCGAAATGGGAGTCTTATGAGATAACAAAAGGTATCATTGTATATTTTTTTACTATAAACAAAAGAAATTTCGGAGTTTTTTAAACAGGATGCTTTTATTTTTGAATAGATGGTGTTATAATCCTGTTATATATCTGAAAGGAGCTCTTTTTAGATAGAAGTCGCTTCCTGCCAGGGAGCGCATTGTCTGGAGCCAGAACTTTACTTGCAGACTCTTACTACAAAGGCGAAGACAAGATAAAGATCGTCACGAAGGATGGCGAGAGAGATGTTGGTGGATTGTTTGTAGAAAGAGGTGTAGCTATCATGGAAATTACAGACGTCAGAATCAGAAAAGTGGACAAGTTAGGGAAGCTGAAGGGGATTGCCAGTATCACGATCGACAATGAGTTCGTGATTCATGATATTAAGGTGATCGACGGAGATAAGGGGCTCTTTATTGCGATGCCCTCCAAGAAATCGGTAGATGGGGAATATCGTGATATTGCGCATCCGATCAACTCAGGGGTCAGAAGTATGATGCAGGAGAAGATTTTTAAATGCCTATGAGAAATCGCAGGTCATGCCTTTTACAGGCGCGGTGACAAGCGTCGCAGGATGATCGGAACACAGGGGAGAACGGCCGCGTACTTTGCGACCGTTTTTACTGTCTTTTCGTGGTATGATAAAGAAGTCGGGGGTCATTTTTACCGGGGATGTGTTGCTTTTTGTACCCGTAAGGATGACTTTTTTTGACGAACAAATATAACCAACGTTTCTATTTCATTATAAAAAGAAAGGAAGCCACGATGCGAAAAAAACAAAGATCATTTGTACCATTGGTCCCGCCTCGGAGGATGAAGAAATTCTGGAGAAGATGGTAAAGGCGGGGATGAATGTCGCCAGACTCAATTTTTTCTCACGGTACACGAAGAACATCAGAAAAAGATCATCACGATCAAGAAACTCAGGGAGCGCATGGGGGTACCGATTGCCATCATGCTGGATACCAAGGGGCCGGAATATCGAATCGGTACGTTTGCGGATCACAAGATTGAACTGAAGGAGGGAGATACCTTTATCTTCACCGCCAGAGAGGTGGAAGGCGATCAGGAGAAGGTTTCCGTCAGTTATAAGGACCTGCCGCATTCGGTGGAACCGGGCGACAAGATTCTGGTGAACAACGGGCTGGTGGTCTGCATTGTGAAGGAGATTCAGCAGGAGGATGTGATCTGCACCGTGGAGACGGGAGGTGTCATTTCCGATCACAAGAGCATGAATTTTCCGGGTAAGCTGATGCAGGGAGATTTCCTGAGCGAACAGGATAAATCCGACCTCCTGTTCGGCATTGAAAACGGCATTGATTTTTGTGGCTGCCTCCTTTGTTTCCACAGGAGACGACATGAGAGAGATGCGGGAGTTTTTGGACAAGAACGGCGGTAAGGACATCAGTATCATTGCCAAGATCGAGAATCGTTCCGGTGTAGAGAATATAGAAGATATCTGCGAAGTGGCGAGCGGTGTCATGGTGGCCAGGGGCGATCTGGGAGTGGAGATCGACTATATGGAGGTGCCTGCCGTCCAGAAGGAAATCGTTTCCAAATGCAGGCTGCTCGGACGCCGCGTGATCATCGCAACGGAGATGCTCGAATCCATGATCACCAATGTCCGTCCCACCAGAGCGGAGATTTCCGACGTGGCCAATGCGGTTTATGACGGCGCCTCTGCGATCATGCTTTCGGGCGAATCGGCGGCGGGTAAATACCCGGTGGAAGCAGTTTCCGTCATGGCAAGGGTGGCGGAATATACCGAAAAATCACATTCACTACAGGGAACGCTTCAAGAAGGAAGAAATTCAGTTCCGTGACGATCTGGATGCCATTTTCCCATACGACCTGCCAGATGGCGATGGATCTGGACGCCAAGTGCATTGTGGTTTCTTCCGTGAGCGGCAGAACCGCCCGTATGGTCAGTCGTTTCCGCTGCGAGATCCCGATTATCGGCATGACGACCTCTCTGCGTGCCTACTATAAACTGGCACTCTCCTGGGGCGTGACGCCCATGCTTTGCGAACAGTACGATTCCTTAGACGTCATGCTGTATCATGCGGTGAGCGTGGCGACTGAGTATCTGGGATTAAAAGAGGGGGATCGCATCGTCCTAACCGGCGGACAGATCGGAGGCGGCGCTGGAAGCACCAATATGATCAAGGTGGAAAAGGTACATCGCAGACCGGCACTGTAAGGCAAATGACAGGTCAACCGGGAACAGAATAGCGCTGTCAGTGGACGGGAAAAGTGGGAAGCGGCCGGATAAAATTCCGGCCAGACGCTTCCCCTTTTTATCGTTACATGTGATATACTTCTTTCGTTAATTATGGTTTTGCTTTTGTGTTCAGTTCAGAAGGGAGAGTTTATGAAAAAAAAGGGAATCGGTGTCCTGTTAAGTGCCCTGCTGCTCGTAGGGTCGCTTGCCGGATGTCAGTCTGCAGCGGAATCCGCAGGAGGAAATGAAGCACAGAACACGACTGCCCAGTCTTCGCAGCAGGCAGCGGGAGAAGCTGCTTCCGGTACGCAGCCTGGTGGAAGCGGAGTGGCTGCTTCCGATCTCAAAGTGGGCTTCATCTACGTTGGAGATGAAACGGACCAGGGTTATACGACCAATTTCATGTCCGGTGCGAGAGAAATGCAGAAGAAGCTCGGTTTAAAAGACGACCAGATCATCGAAAAGAAGAATATGCCGGAGGGAGCGGAGTGTGCAACAGCGCTGAAAGAACTGGCGGAAGCGGGCTGCAATATCATTTTCACAACTTCTTTCGGTTTTGAACAGTATATGGAAGAGGTGGCACCGGATTACCCGAACATTCAGTTTTGTCAGGCAACCGGATTTCAAGGTGCGACAGACAAGTTAGAGAACACCCATGATTTCTTTCCACAGATCTTCCAGGCCCGTTACCTGTCCGGTATCATTGCGGGGATGAAAACGAAGACCAATAAGATCGGTTTTGTCGCAGCCATGCCCTTTTCGGAAGTCGTAAGCGGATACACGGCATTCTATCTTGGAGCAAAGAGTGTCAATCCGAAGGTGCAGATGGAAGTCATGTATACCAACAGCTGGAACGATGCGCAGAAGGAAGCGCAGTTGGCGCAGGCACTGATTGATGACGGCTGTGATGTGCTGGGGCAGCATGCCGATTCCGCTGCGACGGCGACGACGGCGGAGAGCAACAAGGTCTGGCAGATCGGTTACAATACCGACATGATTGATCAGGCGCCGAATGCATCGATTACGGGAGCACGCTGTGACTGGGGATCCTACATCACTTATGCGGTGCAGTGTGTGATCGATGGCAAGCAGATTCCGCAGGACTGGACCGGCGGCTTAAAAGAGAATGCGGTTCTGCTGACGCCCTATAATGATAAGCTGATGCCGCAGGGCGCAGCAGATGCGGTGGAAAAGGCGAAGCAGGAGATTGAGGACGGCAAGCTGCATGTCTTTGATACCAAAACCTTCACAGTGGACGGCAAGGAAATGTCCTCTTATATAACTGAAGCCGGCAAAGAATTTATCTCAGACGGTTATTTCCATGAGCAGGATCCGGAAGTCGGCGGTTCTTCTCCTGCTTTCCCTGTCGATTGGACGATTGACGGAATTACGGTAAAGAAATAACGTTATTTTGATCTTTTACGGAGGTGTCTCTGCAAATGGGGCACCTCCGTCTGTTCTGCAAAAAAGAAGATTCTACAGGAAAGAAGATCCCACAGGAGGAAACACATGGAGAATGAAGTCTTCGCGGTGGAAATGCGCGGGATTTCCAAGTCTTTCGGCAAGGTCAGGGCCAACGATCATGTTGATTTGAAACTGAAAAAGGGAGAAATTCTGGCGCTGCTTGGCGAAAACGGCAGCGGGAAGACCACCTTGATGAATATGCTCTCCGGTATCTATTATCAGGACGAGGGAGAAGTTTTCGTAGACGGGTGTCCGGTTTCGATCCGTTCGCCGAAAGATGCATTTGCACACGGAATCGGTATGGTTCACCAACACTATTTGCTGGTGAATGTGTTTACTGCGGCGGAAAATATCGTTTTGGGAACGAAGATCAAGGGCTCTTTTTCGAATCGAAAAGTCAATGAGCAGGTGCAGGAGATTGTGGACCGCTATGGCTTTGACCTGGATCCGAAAAAAAGAAAATTTATGATATGTCCGTTGCGGAGAAGCAGACCGTAGAAATCGTCAAGGTTCTATACAGAGGAGCGAAGATACTGATTCTGGATGAGCCGACAGCGGTTTTAACACCGCAGGAGACGCAAAAACTGTTTCAAGTGTTGTTCCACATGAAGCAGGACGGGAAATCCATCATTATTATCACGCATAAGCTGAACGAAGTGTTGGAGGTTTCCGATCGGGTGGAGATTTTTAAGACACGGCAGTTGCGTAGAGACGGTGCGCACGGAGGACGCAACGGTGAATTCCCTAACCGAGGCCATGGTCGGGAAAAAGATGGAACTGAAGCTGGAGCGACCGGAAACGCAGCCGGGGCCTGGGATTCTTCGGGCGGAGCATTTGCGGGTGCGAAATTCGGAACAGCTTTTGGCACTGGACGATGTCTCTTTTGCGCTGAACGGAGGGGAGATTCTCGGTGTGGCAGGCATTTCCGGGAGCGGTCAAAAAGAGCTCTGCGATGTGGTGGCGGGCCTGATCAGACCGGAGAAGGGAAAAAAATCTTTTTCCGCAGAGAAGGTGGGGAGAAGGATGAGATGATGGATCTTTTAACCCTGAGTGAAGAGGAGAGGAGAAAAGCCGGTATTTCCCACTTCGGTGCTTTTTGCCTATGTGCCGGAGGACAGGTTGGGCATGGGGCTGGTGGCTTCCATGGGAATGACGGATAACATGTTGCTTCGCACCTACAATAGGGAAAAGGGGATCCTGGCAGACCGCAAGACGCCCAATGAGATGGCAAAAAGCTGATTCAGGATCTGGAGATCAAGACGCCCGGGACAGAGGTACCGGTGAGAAGGCTGTCGGGAGGCAACGTGCAGAAGGTACTGCTTGGCAGAGAAATCATGTGCATGCCGCAGCTCCTCATCGTTTCCTATCCCACCAGAGGACTGGATATCATGTCTTCTTATAAAAGTATTTGAGTTGGTGAATGAGCAAAAAGAAAAAAAGGAGTGGCGGTGCTCTACATCGGCGAGGATCTGGACGTACTGATGGAACTCTGTGACCGGATTCTGGTTCTCTGCGGAGGGAAGGTCAGTGGAATTCTGGATGCGAGAAAGACGACCAAGGAGGAGATTGGTCTGCTGATGACGGGAACGATTCAAACAGAGACCCGTGAGGAGAGCGTCTATCCAAAGAGGGGGAAGAATGAGGATGCAGATGAAAAACAGCGAAGAACCCTTCGTCCGTATGGTGAAAAGGGATCGCCTGACGGGAATGCAGACCTGGCGGATCCGGGTGATTGCCGTGCTGCTGGCGCTTCTGGCGGGGGCGGTTTTGTTTTTGGTTTTACGGAAAAAAATCCGGTGCAGGCGTACCTGGACATGCTTTACGGCGCCTTTGGGTCCAAGGTTCTTGCACAGGAGACGATCAGCAAGACGATTCCGCTCCTCATTACGGCAATCGGCATTTCCTACGCCTTTCAGATGCACTTCTGGAATATCGGCGGGGAGGGACAGATCCTGATGGGAGGGATCGGGCGGCTTATTTTTGCTTACTTTTTATGCCGATCAACTGCCGAGGATTCCGCTCCTTCTGATCATGATGGTCAGTGCGATGTGTATGGGGGATTGTATGGACTGATCCCTGCCCTCTTTAAGGTGAAATTCGGCACCAACGAAACGCTCTTTACCCTGATGTTAAATTATATCGCCTTCTATATCATCGTTTTTTTCTGGAAAACGGGCCGTGGAAGGCACCGGGCAGTTCTTTTTCCCAAGATGCCGATGATCAACCGCGGGGTTTATCTCTCCAAGGTGGCAGGCGTGCAGTGGGGATGGATTGCCGGTTTGGTGCTGATTGGAATCACCTGGTTCGTCTTTCATAAAACGAGGGCAGGCTACGAAATTGCGGTCGTCGGAGAGAGCAATAAGACGGCACGTTATGCGAGGGATCAATGTGGGGAAGGTCTTTCGCAGAACCATGTTTTTTTCCGGCGCCATCATCGGTCTGGTCGGGTTCTTTCAGGTGGCGGGCACCGATCATGCGCTGACAGAGGGAACAGCGGGAGGGGTCGGCTTCACCGCAATTACCGTGGCATGGTTGGCGCACATGAGCCCTGTGCGCATCGGTGTGGTCGCCCTTGGGATTGCCGTTCTGGAAAGGGGATGCAATCAGCTGGAGACGACCATTGGGATCCCCGCTTCCGTTGCGGATATCCTCATCGGCATTATCCTGTTCTTTATGCTGGGCTGTGATTTCTTTATCAACTATCGTTTGATTTTCAGGAAAAAGAAGGAGGCGACGAGATGAATACACTGATTCACCTGTTAGAGGCGGCAGTGATCGCAGGAACGCCTCTGCTTCTGGGAGCGCTTGGAGAAATTCTCTGTGAACGGGCGGGGAACCTGAATCTGGGCGTGGAAGGGAAATGTTCATGGGGGCCGTTGCCGGGATTGCAGCCGCCTTCTTTTATAACCAGGCGGGAGGGGAGAACGGCTTCGTTGCGGTAGCATTCGCTACTCTTTTTTCCTTCCTCTTTGGCGCACTGGGAGCCCTGATCTATGCCTTCCTGGTGGTTACCATGCGGGCGAACCAGAACGTGACCGGTCTGATTCTGACGATTTTCGGAACGGGCTTCGGCAATTTCTTCGGCGCTTTTTTTCCAAAGATGACGGGGAAAACGCTGGTGGTATCCGATACGACCAAAAAGATGTTTGGAAATGGTTCCCTGTTCAACTGGATGGTCTATCTGGCACTCCTGATTGCCCTTCTGATGGCGTACTTCCTCTATCATACAAGGAGAGGGCTGTCCCTGCGGGCGATCGGAGAGAATCCGCAGGCAGCGGACGCGGCGGGCATACCGGTGTCTTTGTACAAATACGTAGCAACCATGATCGGGGGCGGCATTTGCGGACTTGGCGGCATGTACATCAGCATGGTTTCCCAAAACGGGAACTGGGTGGATAATTGCGTCAGCGGATACGGCTGGCTGGCGGTGGCGCTCGTGATTTTCGCCGCCTGGAGCCCTTACCGCGCCTTGCTTGTCTCCATTGTTTTCGGCGGCCTCATGATTTTGCGCTTCTATGTGCAACTGCCGATTCCAAGCCAGTTTTATGAAATGGCGCCCTATGCGGTGACCATTCTCGTGTTGATTATCACCAGCATGAGGGGCACGAGGGAGCATAACCAGCCGAAGAGTTGCGGCGTCAATTATTTCCGGGAAGAGAGATAGGAGAGAGAGAAAAGGGGAGAAAGAGAGCTCTCCTGCGGAAGAAGACCGGCATACCGCTTAAAAAAAGGTATGCCGGTAAGGATAGACAAATCGTTTCATCGGGAAGATGGTCGTTTACAGGAGCTTCTCCTCGTAGATGGCACGGGCGCCTCCGATGTATTTGGGGCGTCTGCGTGCGCAGGTGATCACGGCATTTCCAATCCTCTGAAGGCTGATACGAAGCGGAACGACCACAGGGTGGATGTGCATGCCGATTAAGGTCTGCCCGATATCGATGCCGGCGTCGGCCCTTGCCTTCAGATCTTCGACCAGAACGGCATCGGGCAGCTTTTTCATAGGCTACGGAGGCAAAAGGCACCTCCTGCGTGGTTCGGCTGCGGGATGGCGTTGACTATTTCCAGATCATATTTTTCCATCGTACTCCGGCTTACCACCAGCGCACGATTCAAGTGTTCGCAGCACTGGGCGGCCAGCCGGATTTTTTTGGGCAAAAGAGCGGAAGAAATGCCCTCGTACAGGGCGAGCGCCACATCCATGCTGGTCGCACTGCCGATTTTTTTCCCCGAGGACTTCGGAGCTGGAGCAGCCGACCACGAAGAGAGAATCCGGTTGCAGGTGAGCCGCCTCACAAATTTCCAGAACGGCAGTTTTTGCAACTTCCTGTATTTGACTGAAATCTACTTGCGCCATTGTGATCCTCCTGATTGGAAAAGAGATCCTCTTGCATCATCGGATGCTCTTGATTTTCTCTGCTTCATATCTTTCCTGCTTCTTATCTTTCCTGCAGCTTTTTCAAAGCGCTCGATCAGCCCGCACTTAAAGCAGAGGAAGAGGGATAAGACGACGCCGAGCAGGGACTGTGCCGCTTCATAGGGAATGCCGATGATGGCCGTTTCGCGACTGCCGTAGACAAACGCCTTTCCCAGAGTGTATCCGATTACCATGATGAGCGCACCGATGAGCGTGGCAAGGAGAGTCAGAGGAAAACGCTTCCGCTGTTCTCCAGCCTTCCGGTGCACCAGGAGAGAGATGACGAGTGCCTGCAGCCCATGAGTGGCGAGAGAGACAAACATGGGGGCAGGATAGAAAAATCATGTCGCCCAGGAAGGCGCCGATGCCGCCGACCAGCATGGCCGGAAAGGGAGCCAGTAAAAATCGCTGCGGTGCAGATCACGGCGTCGCAGAGGTAGAGATGCCCTCCCGGTACCGGAATGCCGTAGGAGGAGACGGCGATGTTCATTGCCATGAACATACCGCCAAGTGCCAGTGTACGGATCTGGTCGCTTCCCAAAGCGACGGAAGCTGCTGTTTTTTGCGTTGCGGTGGATGTGTTTAGCATGTTATTCTCCTTCATGTGAGTGATATGATTGTCAAACGTGGATCCATTCTTTCGGAATTCCGGATACGCCTGACATCGGTATCACGGAAATCACAATCCTTATTATAGAAAAAAATCTGGTATTGTTTCCATAACCAAATTATGAATAAATGACAATGCCAGATAACAAGATCAGCCAGAGTGAGGTGAGAAATGTTTATCATTGCAGGACTGGGCAATCCGGAGAAAAAATATGACGGCACGAGGCACAACAGCGGGTTTGCCGTGATCGATCTTTTGGCGAAGCAGAATCAGATTCCCTATGGAGGTACAAAGTTTCGCAGTGCAACGGGAAGCGGCGTCATAGGCGGCAAGAAGGTGCTGCTGTTAAAACCGCTTACCTATATGAATCTGAGCGGAGAGGCCATCGGGGAGGCCTGCGCCTTTTATAAAATCAAGGTGGAGGAAGAATTGATTGTCATTTCTGATGACATCGATACGGAGCCGGGCGAGATCCGCGTGCGGAAAAAAGGCAGTGCAGGAGGTCATAACGGGTTGAAGAATATCATTGCACATCTGGGAACGGATGCCTTTACTCGAGTTCGTGTCGGAGTGGGAGCCAAGCCTGTGGGCGGCGATCTGGTTTCCCATGTGCTTGGACGCCTGCAGGCGGAGGAAGAAGCGGCTTACGAAGAGGGGCTCTTAAAGGCCGCAGAGGCGGTCGGTTCGATTTTAGAAGAAGGAGTGGACAGGACCATGAACCGTTTTAATCATCACAGAAAACAGAATGGGGAGAAGGAATGAAATCGATTCAGGCGCCGCTGTTTGAGCTGCCCGCTTTTTTGACGCTGAATAAAGAATTGGAAAAACCGTCATCCTGCGTACAGGTGGACGGCTGTACCGGCTCGGAGAAACTGCATTTGATGGATGCGTGCGGGGCGGATTTTTCGCAGCAGGATTCTGGTGACTTATTCGGATTTGCGGGCCAAAGAACTTCTGGAGGACGCACGGTTCTATGACAGGAATGTTCTCCTGTATCCCGCCAAAGATCTGATCTTTTATCAGGCGGATATCCATGGCAACGAGATCACCAGAGAGCGGATGCGCTGTCTGCGCCGGTTGATCGAAGGGGGAGAGTTGACGGTGATCACAACCTTTTCCGCCCTTATGACGCCACAGATTCCTCTTTCAGTGGTAAAAAAACATGTTTTTTTCCGTAGAGAAGGAAAAACAATTAGAGCTTTCGGAGACCGCAAGGAAGCTCGCGGAGATGGGATACGAGAAGGTCTATCAGGTGGAAGCGCCGGGACAGTTTGCGATCCGCGGCGATATTCTGGATGTCTTTGATCTGACCGAAGAGAATCCGTACCGAATCGAATTGTTCGGGGACGAGGTAGAGTCGCTTCGCAGTTTTGACCTGATGTCGCAGCGCTCCATCGAACCGCTGGACCAGGTTCGGATCTATCCGGCGAGCGAAATGATTCTGGAGGAGGACAGAAGCCAAAGAGGCATCGAAAAGATTACGGCGGAAGCACAGCAGGTGGTCGAAAGATTCCGGAAGGAAATGAAAACCGAGCAGGCGCACCGGCTTGACGAGATGGTGAAGGAATTGGTCGAGCAGGTGGAACAGCAGAGTAAGAAGGCCAATTTAGAGAGTTTTATCCACTATTTCTACGAAGATACGGTGAGCTTTCTCGAATATTTTTAAGTCGGGAATTGGCGCGGCATCTGCTGGAACGAAGGCGGGCGCAGGTGCAAGGACAGCTGCCTGTCTCTTCATCGACGAGGCGGGACATGTGCTGGAGCAGGGAAGAGCGGTGGAGGAAGAATTCAGGCAGAGCATGATCCACCGCGCAGAACAGGGCTACATCCTGCCCGGGCAGATGGACCTGCTCTACGGGACGGAGGAGACGGTGGCGAAGCTATCGGTGCTGCGGAGGGTCCTCCTTTGTGAAATTCCCATGCCGAAAGACCGGAATCTTTTTGCCCCGGAAAAAGAAATCTCGATCGGTGCCAGATCGCTTGCGCCATACAACAACAGCTTCGAGAGATTGGTGCATGACCTGAAGCAGTATAAAAAGGAAAAGTACAGAGTCCTGATTCTGTCCGGCTCGCGCACCAGAGCCAAGCGCCTGGTGGATGATTTGCGGGACAACGGGATTGAATCTTTTACTCTGAAGATCCGCAGAGAGTGCCGCAGCCGGGCGAGATTATGACCTATTATGGAAGAATTCTCAAAGGTTTTGAATATCCGGAAATTCGCTTTGCCGTGATTTCGGAAAGCGATATTTTTACCGAGCATGTCAAAAAGCGGAAAAAGAAGAAACATACCGGCGGACAGGCGATCTCCGGCTTTTTCCGATCTGAAGATCGGGGATTATGTCATCCACGAGGATCACGGACTGGGAATTTACCGCGGCATCGAAAAAAATCGTTGTGGATCGGGTAGCCAGAGATTATATGAAGATCGAATATGCCGGAGGCGGAAATCTTTATGTGCTGGCTTCCGGTTTCGAGGTGATTCAGAAATATGCGGCAGGAGCGGAGCAGGAAGAGGGAAAACCGAGGAATCTGAAGTTAAATAAGCTCGGCGGTACGGACTGGGCAAGGACGAAAGCAAAGGTCAAAAGTGCCGTCAATGAGATTGCGGAAGATCTGGTGGAACTCTATGCCAAAAGGCAGGAAGAGAAGGGCTACGCCTTTACCAAAGACACGGTATGGCAGCAGGAATTTGAAGACGCCTTTCCCTATCAGGAAACGGAGGATCAGGAAAACGCCATTGCCGATGTTAAAAACGATATGGAATCCACCAAAATCATGGACCGTCTCGTCTGCGGCGACGTCGGCTTCGGCAAGACGGAGATCGCCATCCGTGCCGCTTTCAAAGCCGTGCAGGATTCCAAACAGGTGGCAGTGCTGGTGCCTACGACGATTCTGGCGCAGCAGCATTATAATACGTTTTCTTCCCGCATGCGGGACTTCCCGGTTCGGGTGGAGATGCTCTCCCGTTTTCGAACCGCGGCGGAACAGAAAAAGACGCTGCAGGCGCTGAAAAAGGGTGAAGTAGACATCGTCATCGGCACACACCGCATGCTGTCGAAGGATGTGGTATTCAAGAATCTGGGACTCCTGGTGGTCGATGAGGAGCAGCGCTTTGGCGTGACGCATAAAGAAAAGGTCAAAAAACTGCGGGAGAACATCGATGTGCTGACCCTTAGCGCAACGCCCATCCCGCGAACGCTCCACATGTCGCTGGTCGGCATTCGGGATATGTCTCTTTTAGAGGAGGCGCCAAATGACCGCCTGCCGATTCAAACTTATGTCTGTGAATACAATGATGAAATGGTCAGAGAAGCGGTTGTGAGGGAACTGAATCAGGGGCGGTCAGGTGTATTATGTGTATAACCGTGTCTCGACCATTGCTGATATTGCCGCCAGGCTCAAAAAGCTGGTGCCGGAGGCCAGAGTCGCCTTTGCACACGGACAGATGGCGGAGCAGGAGCTGGAAAAAAATCATGTATGATTTCATTTCCGGCGATATTGACGTGCTGGTATCGACCACCATTATCGAAACGGGACTGGATATCCCCAACGTCAACACGATGATCATTCATGACTCGGACCAGATGGGACTCGCACAGCTGTATCAGCTGAGGGGAGGGTCGGGAGATCAAACCGGACGGCCTATGCCTTCCTGATGTACAAACGAAACCGGATGTTAAAAAGAGGTGGCGGAAAAGAGGCTGTCTGCCATTCGGGAATTTACGGATTTGGGCTCCGGATACCGGATTGCCATGCGGGATCTTGAGATTCGCGGGGCGGGCAATCTCCTGGGGCAAAGACAGTCCGGTCACATGATGGCGGTCGGTTATGATCTTTATTGCAAGATGTTAGAAGAGTCCATCAGGAAGCAGAAGAGGCGGGACAAGATCAGGAGAACCGAAGAACTGTTAGCAGCCACTCAGGGAGGGAAAGACACAGGCAGGCTTCCTCATGCAAAATTCAGGGAGGATGCACAGCAAGCAGGAGCAGGCGTGCAAAAATCAGGAGAGGTCGCACAGCAAGCAGGAGCAGGCGTACCAAAATCAGGAGAGGTTGCCCGGGAAAGGGAGGAGGATTGGCAGCAGGAAGAGGAAGAGACCTTCTTCCATACCAATATTGATTTGGCAGTTGACGCATTTATTCCACCGGAATATATTCTGAATGAGGAACAGAAGCTGGAGATTTATAAACGGATTGCAGCGCTCGAGACGGAGGCGGAGGCGGACGATATGCGGGACGAGCTGATCGATCGTTTCGGTGCGCTTCCCGAATCGGTGGACAATCTGATTCGGATCTCGCTTCTGCGAACCAGAGCCCACCGGCTTTTTCCTAACGGAAGTGAGGGGCGGAGGCGGAAGCGTCACCTTTACGCTAACGCCTGCGGCGAGGATCCGGGTAGATGCGATCCCGAAGCTGCTTGCGGAAGTAAACCCGAAGAAGAAAGCGGTTCGGACGATCGGACCGACAAGAACCCGCTTCCGCGCACAGGTGTCACAGGGAAACAGGACGCCGATCACCGGAAGTAGGACGCAGGAGAAAAACTGACCTTTCACGGGGTGGGCGCGAAACCCTGCTTCGTTTACGCATACCCGAGGAGGTTGCAGCAGGCGGAGATGGGGGACGGCACCGGCGATCGAAAGGAAGTGGGACTTCTGGATGAGGTAGAAGGGATGTTCACCAGGATGGAGCAGATCCTTCTGTGAGTGTGAGGACAAAGCATTTCACCAGACAAAGCATTTCACCAGACAAAGCATTTCACCAGACAAAGCATTTCACCAAACGAAGCATTTCGCCAAACGAAGCATTTCGCCGGAAAAGGCAGGGGAAAACGGCGGAAAAGAACAGGAGAGGGAATGACGAAAGAATTTTTTTCATACCGGACGATCAGATACGGTTGCATGCCAAAATGGATTTTTCCGGAGGGGTTTGAAGCGGATTCGAAAAAGAAGCTTCCCCTCCTGCTCGTGGTGCATGGGTTTACCGGGCACATGGAAGAGGCGCACATCCTGGGGGTGGCGAGGACGGCGGTGGCCTGCGGGATGATTGCCCTGCGCGTGGAAATGTACGGCCATGGGAGATCCGATGGTGCGTTCAGGAACCACACCCTCTATAAGTGGATCTCCAATCTGCTTGCCGTGATCGACTATGCAAAGGCACTGCCCCTATGTGGGAAAAACTCTATCTTGCGGGTCACTCGCAGGGCGGACTGCTTGCCATGATGGTAGGCGGGATGCGTGCCGATGATTTGGAAGCGCTCCTGCCGCTTTCTCCGGCCTGGATGATTCCGGATTTCGTAAGGAGGGAGAGATTCTGGGCACTTCTTTTTGACCCGGACCATATTCCCGAGGTGTTAGCAAGACCGGACGGTCTGGAGCTGAAGGGGATTATCTTCGTGTCGCCATGACCTTGCATGTGGAGGACGAGATCGATCGGTTCCACGGACCGGTCCTGATCGTGCAAGGCGAGAAGGATGAAGCGGTGCCTCTCGCGTATGCGAAGAAAGCACAAGAGAAGTACGAAAATGCAAAGCTGGTTCTGATCGAGGGAGACAGCCACTGTTTTGATCACCATTTGGATCTTATGCTGGGGGGGCGGTGAAGGATTTTTTTACAGGAGGTTTGCGAGTCGTAAAGGAAAGGCGGCGGAGCGCTGCCTAATGGCGGAAGGGCTCTGCAATTTGAGAAAAAGGGAAATGGCGGCAGCCGGTGAAAGGAAGTAGTAGACATGGTGAATGAACACTATCAGAAGATGTTAGGGGCAAAGAACAGGATTCGTGTGCTGGCGGAGTTTGCAACGAAGAGGAAAAAGAGAAGTCGGAGAGGAGAACGTGTTTGATTTCTCTTTGGGGAATCCGTCGCTGCCGGTGCCACGGGAATTCACGCAGGAGATGATCCGGCTCCTGCAAAACGAAGACTCCCTGACGCTGCACGGATATTCTCCTACGCTGGGCAATCCGCTGTTTAAGGAAAAAAAATAGCGGAGTCTCTCAATCGGCGATTTGGAATGACCCTATACGGAGAATCACATTTTTTCCGACCACCGGCGCAGCCGAGGCGCTGGCACATGCGCTGCGGGCTGTGACGAAGCCGGGGGATGAGGTGCTTGTTTTTCGCACCCTTCTTTTCTGAATATGCCCCCTATGTGGAGGGGCGGGCTGCAAGCTGCGGGTGGTGCCTGCCGATGAAGAAACGTTTCAAATAAACTTCCCTGCGTTAGAGCAGATGCTGACAGAAAACGTAGCTGCGCTTCTCATCAACTCGCCGAACAATCCTTCGGGCGTGGTATATTCCGAAGAGACGCTGAAAAAAAGCTGGCCGGGATTCTGGAGGAAAAAGAAGAGGAATATGGAAAAAGATCTCTTCCTGATTTCCGACGAACCCTACCGGGAGATTCTTTTTGATAAAGCGTCATTTCCCTATATCTCGAAGTTTTACAAAAACACGCTCTCCTGTTATTCCTACGCCAAGTCGATGTCAATCCCGGGAGAGAGGCTGGGATATGTCGCCGTGAATCCGGCTTGCAAAGACGCAGAGCAGATCGTGCCGATGTGCGGGCAGATTTCCAGAGGACTGGGGCACAACTGCCCGCCGTCCCTCATCCAGATTGCCGTGGCAAGAACCTGTGAAGCGCTTTCCGATTTGCAGGTCTACGAGAGAAACCGGAACCTGATTTATGAAACCCTGATGGATCTCGGATTTACCTGTGTTAAGCCGGGCGGTACGTTCTACATCTTCCCGAAGGCACTGACGGAGGATGCGGAAACCTTTTGCCGGGCTGCCCTGCAATACGACCTGATTCTGGTTCCGTCGGACGGCTTCGGCGTCCCCGGTTTCTTCCGCATGGCTTATTGCACCGGCGAGGAGAAGGTGACGCGCGCCATGGTTCGTTTTCGTGAATTTGTGGAAAAAGAGTATCCGAACCGGTAACAGTCGTTTCAACAAAGGGAGAGGGGTTCTTCCGGGGAAGCCCGGAGGTAGAAAAAGTGTGCCGGGTGAATGGAACCGGCAGGAGGCGGGAAGTTGATTGAGGTTTTAAAAGCGATTTTATTCGGTATTGTGGAGGGAATCACGGAGTGGTTGCCGATTTCCTCGACAGGACACATGATTCTGTTAAACGAGTTTGTGCATCTGGATGTCTCTTCTGCGTTCTATGAAATGTTTGAAGTGGTGATCCAGTTCGGCGCGATTCTTGCCGTGATCCTGTTGTTTTGGAAAAAAAATTTTTCCCTTTTTGATTGGTCGATGCGGGCAAGACGGGAGAAAAGAGTCAATCGGAAGGAAATCTGGCGGATGTGGGGGATGATTTTTGATTTCCACCCTGCCTGCCGTGGTGGTAGGTCTGCCGTTCGATGACCCTGTTTACGGCACTTTTTTTACAACAGCATTTGTGTGGCGACGGCCCTCATTGTATTCGGGATCGGCTTTCTATGGATCGAGAACCGGAATGCGGGAAGGAAGCCAAGGGTGACTTCCATTCGACAGATCAATGCAAAAACGGCGGTGATCATCGGACTCTTCCAGGTGATCGCGGCGATCTTTCCCGGAACCTCGCGCTCGGGAGCGACGATTTTTGGGGGCGCTTCTCATCGGCGTGGCACGACCGGTAGCGGCGGAATATACGTTTTTTTCTGGCGATTCCCGTGATGTTCGGAGCCAGTCTTTTGAAAATCGTGAAGTTCGGCTTTCACTTTTCAGCGATGGAAGCCACGATTCTCTTTGTCGGGATGCTGAGTGCTTTCTTTGTTTCCGTTTTCGTGATCCGCTTTTTTTCATGGGCTATATCCGCAAACATAATTTCCGGATTTTCGGTTATTACCGCATTGTACTGGGAATCTTCGTTCTGCTCTATTTTGCCTTTGCGGGCTGAAGAAAAAAGCTCTAGTCGGGAGTAGAAAGTCTGATACAGTTTCTACCGGCAGCCTTCGCAGCATAAAGCGCATCGTCGACCGCTTTATAAAACCATTTGCGATCGTGACTTTGGTCCATTTCGGCGACGCCTGCGCTGATGGTAATATGTCCTGCCGTGGTAAAATGAAATCTTTCGACATGTTTGCGCAGCGATTCGGCAAATTTCGCTGCGCTTTCTTTGCCCTCATTCGGCAGGAGAACGAGGAATTCCTCCTCCCCAGCGACCGGAAGAAAGATCAGGGATTCTGGTAGGAACTCTCTTCCTGTAGAAGAATCCCTGCCATTTCCTTCAGGACCAGGTCGCCGACTTCATGACCGAAGGTGTCGTTGACGCGTTTAAAAATGATCAATGTCAAATAAAATCAGGCTGAATTTTTGATCACGATCCAACAGCTGTATGATCCTGGACCGCATGGCACGCCGGTTGTAGAGGCGGGTCAGTTCATCGGTGATTGCCTGGCGCTGGAGTTCTGCATTTGCCGCTTTCAGTTCCTGCATCGCCACGTTAATAAAGTTAACCAGACGCGAGATCATTACGATTTTTCGCAGATCTCTGGTTCGTTTGATTTTTGAAATTCATGGTTTCTGTGAGAGAAGAAGGCTCTTTTTCCCGAAAAGCAGCGATCACCATGGTAGCATTGAAATGAAAGAGTTCTCCGTTGACTCGCAGGTATTCGCCCCCTGTAAAGAGGCCGGAAGCGGGTGCCAGTTCTTGAAAGGGCAGCAGTTCGTTATCGACGCAGTCGCCCCAGAAGGCTTGGCGTACCGTGCAGCTGCAGATGGAGATGGTCTGCGGATGGAAGGTTTGCAATCCTCTTCTGCATTCGAACACGTCTGATAGCATGAAGTCAGGGTCTCCGTAGGAGAGATAAAGGTTCTGCCCCTCTTCCACGGCGGAAATCATTTCCAGAGCACCGTTTTCTTTGCAGGCAAAGGGCACCCGCAGGACATAGGTGTCATTGGTGTAGACAAGAAGAGGGAATTCCTGAATGTTATCGTAGAAATGTTTATCGTTCGGGATTTTTTTAAATAGCGGGAATAGATGTCAAAAGGCGGGCTTATGATCCAGCTCATAAAAGCATTTTACCGGAGGCTCTGGTTGCCCGCATCGGGGTACCGAGCGGCTTCCAACCTGTCACATAGTCGGTGGCAAGATGAAAATCTTTACCGGAATAGGTGATAACAATGACGTTGCAGGCTTCACCCGGGTCTGCAGTAAAAACAAACTTCGGCTTCAGGTTCTTAATTCGAAAAGGAGCGTAGCCGAAGAGTTTGACCTTCTGGGAACAGGTATTGATGGCGGGCAGCAGATCGGGAACAGACAGATTCCAGGAATCGATGAGGAGTTCCGCACCCCTGACAGAAGGGAGTTGCATCAATGAGGGAGGCAATCTGCCGCCCCTTTTTCCTCTCTTCTCCGGGCTGAATCTGAAAGGCGTGCATGCCGATGCTGGTGCAGGTAAAAATAGAAACCCGAATCAGAACGGAGGGAGAGATCATCCTTCCTTTTTGATTTCACCGCCGGATGTGAGGCCGCAAATGAAAGCGGTGGGAAAGGTCTTCCGGATCAGGGAAAGGACATCCTGCTGTATGACATGGACCTGCAGCCCCATAAATACATGCACCAGAACGGCGGACACATCCTTGTGCGTGGCAGCTTTTTGCGCAACTTCCAGTTTATACTCTACCTGAGCAGAATCCGTGAGGTCTATAACAAATTGTTTCATGATCGTCTGATGCCTGTTTCCTCTCCTGTGTATGATCGTATCTTTCTTCATATGTTTCGGATAGAAGGAAGAGAAAAAAATGATAGGGGCTTGAATAAATGGGATGATGTGTCATAATATTCCTTGTATGGAATACTAGGGAGAGGATATGTTTGAAGTAGAATTCTATTCGCTTGCAGATGGAACAAAACCTGTCGGGCAGTTTATTAAATCGATCGAGGATGATAAATTGCGAGCGAAGGTAATTCGCAGTATTAAACTGTTGGAAACCTTTGGAAGCGAGTTGCGAATGCCGGAGAGCAAACACATTGAGAATGGGATTTACGAACTCCGCACCATTCAAAAGTAATAATATTGTTCGCTGTTTGTATTTCTTTTATACAGGAAAAATTATTGTTACAAACGGGTGGATCAAAAAAACAAAAAAAACACCCCCGGAGGAAATAGAGCTTGCAAAAACAAGGAGAGCTGATTATGAGCAGAGACACCAAAAAGACCAGCGATATTGATGAACTATTGCAGGAGGAATTAAAGAATCCATCTTTTGCCAAAGCCTGGGAAGAGACAGAGCTGGAGGACCAGGTGAAACGCATGTTGATACAGGCGCGGATTGATAGCGGTTTAACACAGAAAGAGCTGGCAGCAAAGTCAGGCATTCGTCAGTCTAATATCAGTCGCATAGAAAACGGAGATTGTGTTCCGACGCTCACCACCCTTCATGCGATTGCCAGGGGAGCGGGCAGAAGGTTGAAGATCGAGATGGTATGATACAGACACCAAATACGTTTGACCTTCAAATCGAGGAAAAAAATAGCATAAACCTCCTGTAGAACGGCATTTTTCGTTGACAGTTGTGCATTTTTGCGGTATTCTTTCCCTTGTGAAGGTTAAGGGGGAGTGTGACAAAGAAAAGCGGATTGCTCCTTCGAAAATCATCGGAAATGCATATGTGTACGAAACGAAAGGAAGGTAGCAATGGCAGTATCATCGACAAAATCGACAAAAAAAGCCTGTCGCAACCGTCAAGAAACAGCCAACGGAGCTCAGGAAAGCAGATCCGACCGCAGTTCGTGTCGTAGACACCGCGAAGAAAGAGATCAAAAGCGTAACACCTGCGGCAGAGAACACAATGACAGCGGACAAGACTGACAAAGCAGAGAGGGAAAAACGCAATGAAATCTGTAGGGACAAAGAAAGAAGCTCCGAAGAAAGCAGCTCCTAAGAAGGAGACGAAGGCGGTAGCGAAGGAAGAACCTAAGAAGGCGGTAGCAAAGGAAGAACCTAAGAAGGCGGCAGCCAAGGAAGAACTGAAGAAGGCGGCAGCCAAGGAAGCACCGAAAAAGGTGGTAGCGAAGAAGGAAACGAAGGCAGAGGGCAAGAAGACCACCAGGAAAGAAACAGCATCTCATCAGGAAGTACAGAGCAAGCTGGTGCTTCAATACGGAACGATTTTCGATTGATCAGGATACCCTTTTACAGAATATTCATAACTACCTGAAAGCGGATAAGGGAATCGAAGAATCGCAGATCCAGTCTCTGGATGTTTATGTGAAACCGGAAGAGGGTAGGGGCTTATGTCGTTGTAAACGGCGAAGAGCAGGGCAGCATTTTATTGTAAGAACGGAAACAGAAAAGAGCTCGGAGACGAATTTCTCCGGGCTCTTCTTTCATGTAGAGAGAATGTTCGGAGGGAAGGTAAAATTCGGCTGGAAAGTCTTTTTGCCGGAAAGCCTCTTTGCCGGAGAGTCTCTTTCAAATGGAACGTTTTTTCGGAGGAAAAAGGAGAAAAATTGATTATCCGCAGCAAAAGAGTCTGGTTGAACGGGCAGTTCATACCGGCACAAATTGAGTGGAGACAGGGGAAGATCGTAAGGGTTTCTTCCTATAACAAGGAGGCCTGTGACAGAGATTACGGTCTTCTTAGAATCATCCCCGGGATGATCGATCTGCATACACACGGGGCTTACGGCTTTGATACCAACGATGCCGAAGAAGAGGGTCTGAAGAACTGGGCAAGGAGAATTCCGGAGGACGGTTGCACCGCCTTTCTGGCAACGACGGTGACGCAGATGCCTAGGGTGTTGGAAAAAGCAGTGGCTAATGTGGCACAGGTGATGGAGCAGAATCCCGCCGGAGCGGAAATTCTGGGGATTCATCTGGAAGGGCCCTTTATTGATCGAAAGTACAGGGGGGCACAGCCGCCGGAGGCAATTGCGCTTCCAAGCGTGACGCAGTTTGAGAAATATCAGGAGGCGGCGAAGGGAAGAATCCGCTATGTCACGCTGGCACCCGAACATGACGATCAACACGCTCTGATCCGCTACCTTGCAGAGCATCGGGTCGTCGCATCCCTGGGACATTCCGGTGCAGATTTTTCAGGAGGCGAAGCGGGCATTTGAAGATGGAGCAAAAACGATGACGCACATCTTTAACGGAATGTCCGGTGTTCACCACAGGACACCGGGGCTGGGGGGCCTGCGCGCTTGCTCTACAGCAGGTGTATGGAGAGATCATCTGTGACGGACTTCACGTCGTGCCGGAGATGTTGCATCTTTTTTTGCATCCAAAGACAGAAATCACGGGGTAATGGTGACGGATTCTCTTCGCTTCAAACACTTTGATGAACAGCTTTATCGGAAGCATCTTTTCGAAAGAGGCAAAACGAAGGATGAAGTCGAGAAGATTTGCACCGCCAAATTTTTCACTGGGAGGGCATGCCGTAGAGGTGAGAAGGAGGAGAGAAGAAGGGCATCAGGATCAGGCACTTGCTTACCTGGCCGGAACAGACACGATTGCCGGAAGCATTCTCTCCATGAATCAGGGACTGCGCATCTTAATTGAGGAGGCTAAGGTGCCGGTAGAGAAAGCGATTGCCGCTGCGACCTGCAACCCGGCAAGGTGTCTGGGCGTGGAGGTCCGAAAGGGTTTCATCCGGAGAGGGATGGATGCAGACCTGGTGGTGCTCAACGAAGATTATGAGGTGGAAGAGACCTTTTTGCAGGGGAAGGGCCTGCCTGCATCCATAAGGATGTTGTGTCTGTAAGGGAGTTGCATCAGTAGAGGGGTATCCGTAAGGTTGCAGCTTCCGGGGGCAGTGGGGAAAAAACAACAATTTTCTAAATCTTCACAATTCCATCGATTTCGCCGGTTGACAATCGGAAACCTTCGTAGTAAATTATGTAGGTAGAAAGTGTTAGCACTCATTGAGGTTGAGTGCTAACACCGGAAAAAGGATTGCAGGAGCGAGTGAGGCCGGCATGGAACTGACAGAACGCAAACAGAAAAATTCTAAATGCCATTGTCAGAAACTATCTGGAATCAGGAGAACCGGTTGGGAGCAGAACCATCTCCAGATATACGGATCTCAATCTGAGCTCGGCGACCATCCGCAATGAAATGGCGGATTTGGAGGAGATGGGATTGATTTTACAACCCCATACCTCGGCAGGTCGTATCCCTTCCGACCGTGGGTACCGGGTTTATGTCGACCAGATGCTTGCACGCAAGGAGGCGGAGGTCGAGCAGATGAGGGAGATGCTGCTGGACAAGGAGGAGAAGCTCGAGGATCTGCTGAAACAGGTAGCCAGAAGGCTGGCTGCGGATACCAATTATGCAACCATGATCTCCGCACCTCTTACCCAGGGGAACAAGATTAAATTCCTTCAGGTCTCCAGGATGGATGAGGGGCAGCTGCTCATTACAACGGTAATGGAGGGAAACCTCATTAAGAATACCGTGATGGATGTGCAGGAGCAGGTAAGTGACCAGGAAGTATTGAAGTTAAATATGCTGATCAATACCAGACTCTGCGGTCTGGAGGCGGGAAGCATCAGCCTTGGACTGATCACGGCGATGAAGCAGGAGGCGGGGGAGCAGGGGCAAATTGTTTCCCGTGTGATTGACGCCATTGCGGAAACGATCCGGGAAGACGAAGATCTGGAGATTTATACCAGCGGGACGAATAATATCTTTCGGTATCCGGAGCTTTCCGATAGGGGCAAGGCAAGTGAATTCATTGATGCCTTTGAGAACAAGGAAGACTTGCAAAGCCTTGTGGAAGAAACGCTTTCCACTTCAGAGGACCCTGACAAGAAGAATGCAATCCAGGTGTATATCGGTTCCGAGACCAAGGTGCAGACGATGCGGGACTGCGCCGTCGTTACCGCCACCTATGATTTCGGAGGCGGGATGAGAGGAACGGTTGGCATCATCGGACCGAAGCGAATGGACTATGATAAGGTAGTTTCCGCACTGAAAAACAATCAAGTCGCAGTTAGACGGGCTGCGGAGTGAGAAGTGATAGACGACGGAGAAAGGAATGGTTGATCGTGGATGATAAGGAAAGAGCGCTGGAGGATGTCCTCGAGGAATTGGAGGAAGAATCCGGTGAAAGAATGGAGCAGGCAGGAGAAATTCCCGTAAGCGGTGAAGAAGATCCGGAAACGACAGAGGATACCAATGGGGAAGAGCAGGGAGTAGAAAACGAAGGGGTCTCCTTTGAGGAGGCAGATCTTTCGGATTCGCAGATCGCAGAGGGAGGACAGTCCTCTTCGGGAAAAGAAGGTTTTTTTTCCAGGAAAAAGGATAAAAAGAATCCGTTGCAAGAAAAGGTAGAAGCCTTAAATGACAAGGTGATGCGTCAGATGGCGGAGTTTGATAATTTCCGCAAGCGTTCCGAAAAGGAAAAGTCGCAGATGTTCGATATGGGCGCATCCAGTGTCCTGACCAAAAATTCTGCCGGTGATTGATAATTTTGAGAGAGGCTTCGGCATGTTGCAGGAAGAGGACAAAGAGGATGCTTTTACCGATGGGATGATCAAGGTTTATAAACAGCTGATGACCGAACTGGAGAGCATCGGGGTGAAGCCGATTGAGGCGTTAGGCAAAAGAATTTGATCCGAATCTGCACAATGCAGTCATGCAAGTGGACACGAAAGAAGTCGAGCCCGGTCATGTCGCGCAGGAGTTGCAGAAGGGGTATTTGTATAAGGACACGGTACTGCGTCACAGCATGGTAGCCGTGCAGCAATAAAAAAAGTGTCAATCTTTTGACATCAATCAGAAAAAAATTTGAAATCTACAATAGAAACGTTCGCAAGAGCGGATCTGTGGATAATAGATTTGCCAATGGACATGGAGGAAAAGAATATGAGTAAGATTATCGGTATCGATCTGGGTACAACAAATAGCTGTGTGGCGGTCATGGAAGGTGGTCAGCCGACCGTCATTACCAATGCGGAAGGCAGCAGGACGACTCCGTCCATCGTTGCTTTTACAAAAAGATGGAGAGCGGCTGGTTGGGGAACCGGCAAAGCGTCAGGCAGTCACCAATGCCGACAGAACCATCTCTTCGATTAAGAGGGATATGGGAACGGATCACGGACGCACCATTGACGGCAAGAAATATTCACCGCAGCAGATCTCTGCCATGATTCTGTCCAAGTTGAAGTCGGATGCGGAGCAGTATCTGGGAGAAAAAGTAACGGAAGCGGTCATCACGGTTCCTGCTTATTTCAATGATGCACAGCGTCAGGCAACGAAGGATGCAGGCAAGATTGCAGGCCTCGATGTGAAGCGTATCATTAACGAGCCTACGGCAGCAGCGCTTGCTTACGGTCTGGACAATGAAAAAGAGCAGAAGATCATGGTGTATGACCTCGGTGGAGGCACCTTCGATGTTTCCATTATCGAAATCGGTGACGGCGTCATCGAAGTTCTGGCGACCAACGGAGACACCCACCTGGGCGGCGACGACTTCGACCAGAGAATCATGAACTGGATGGTCGATGAATTTAAGAAGAAGGAAGGCGTGGATCTTTCCAAGGATACCATGGCAATGCAGCGTCTGAAGGAAGCGGCGGAGAAGGCCAAGAAGGAACTGTCCGCTTCTACAACGACCAACATCAACCTTCCGTTCATCACGGCAACGGCAGATGGTCCGAAGCACTTTGATATGGATCTCAGCAGGGCAAAGTTTGAAGAGTTGATCAGTGATCTGGTAGAAAAGACGGCAATCCCGGTGCAGAACGCGATGAAGGATGCGGGACTTTCCAATTCCGATATTGGCAAGGTACTGCTGGTCGGCGGTTCCACCCGTGTTCCCTGTGTAGTGGAAAAGGTGAAGCAGCTGATGGGGCAGGAGCCCAGCAAGAATCTGAATCCGGATGAGTGTGTGGCCATCGGTGCTTCCATTCAGGGCGGTAAATTAGCCGGAGATGCCGGTGCGGGAGACATCCTGCTTCTGGATGTAACGCCGCTGTCTCTGTCGATTGAAACCATGGGCGGAGTCGCAACCAGACTGATTGAGAGGAACACGACGATTCCGACCAAGAAGAGCCAGATCTTCTCGACGGCGGCAGACAATCAGACGGCAGTGGACATCAACGTTCTGCAGGGAGAGAGACAGTTTGCAAAGGATAATAAGTCTCTTGGCCAGTTCCGTTTGGACGGGATCCCGCCGGCAATGAGAGGGTACCGCAGATTGAAGTGACCTTTGATATCGATGCCAACGGCATTGTCAATGTATCTGCCAAGGATCTGGGAACCGGCAAGGAGCAGCATATCACGATCACGGCAGGAAGCAACATGTCGGATTCCGATATTGATAAGGCCATTAAGGAAGCGCAGGAGTACGAGGCACAGGATAAGAAGCGCAAAGAGGGATCGATGCCAGAAATGAAGCGGATTCCTTTGTATTCCAGACCGAAAAGGCACTTGGTGAGGTAGGAGACAAGATCGATGCGGCACAGAAGCAGACGGTCGAGGACGATCTGAAAGCGATGAAGGAGCTGCTGGAGCAGACGAAGGACAAGGAACTGTCCGATTCCGAAATCGACGATTTGAAGTCCAGGAAGGAAAAGCTGATGAACGATGCGCAGGCGCTGTTTGCCAAGGTCTATGAGCAGGCACAGGGAGCAGCGGGCGCTTCTACAGCCGGGCAGCAGAGCCAGGATGCAGGCAATGCTTCGACAAACGGTGCAACCGGCAATGACGATGTAGTAGACGGAGATTATAGAGAAGTATAAAGAGATTGTGTGTAACCTCCCGTTTCCGGTTTTGAAACGGGAGGTTAGAAAGGTCAAAGCGCCAATATGGCAGATCAGAAACGAGATTATTATGAGGTGCTCGGGGTTGGGAAGAGTGCCACAGATGATGAAATCAAAAAAGCGTACCGGGTTCTTGCAAAAAAATATCATCCGGACATGAATCCGGGAGATGCTTCTGCAGCCGATAAATTCAAAGAGGCTTCGGAAGCTTATGCGGTCTTAAGCGATCCCGAAAAGCGCAGACAGTATGATCAGTTCGGCCATGCCGCATTCGAAAACGGCGGCGGAGGATATGGTGGCGGCTTTGACTTCAGCGGCACGGATTTTTCGGATATTTTTGGCGATATTTTTGGAGATTTCTTCGGAGGCGGTCGCGCGAGAAGCGGTCGCGGAGGTCAGGCGAGGGGAGCCAATCTCCGCACCAGTGTCCGGATTACCTTCATGGAGTCGATTACCGGCTGTGAGAAAGAGCTGGATCTGACGCTCAAGGATCTCTGCCCGACCTGTAAGGGAAGTGGTGCCAAAGCGGGAACGAGCCCACAGACTTGCCCGAAATGTGGCGGTAAGGGACAGGTGGTCTTTACCCAGCAATCTTTCTTTGGCACAGTGAGAAATGTACAGACCTGTCCGGATTGTGGCGGCAGCGGGAAGATCATTAAGGATAAATGTCCGGACTGCGGTGGCAGCGGGTATATTGCAAGCCGTAAGAAGATCAAGGTTTCGATCCCGGCAGGGATTGACAATGGGCAAAGTGTGCGGATCCGGGAAAAGGGAGAACCGGGGGTCGGTGGCGGAACCAGGGAGACCTGTTGGTGGAAGTGTTGGTTTCCTCCCATCCGATTTTCCAAAGGCAGGACTATGATATTTTTTCCACGGTGCCGATGTCCTTTGCCGTATCTGCACTTGGCGGTTCGATTGTCATTGATACGGTAGACGGCAAGGTGATCTACGATGTGAAGGCGGGAACCGCTACCAACACGCGGGTCAGACTGCGCGGGAAGGGTGTGCCTTCGCTTCGAGATAAGAACGTACGGGGCGATCACTACATCACGCTGGTGACCCAAACGCCGGAGAGACTCAGCAAGGAAGCAAAAGAGTTGCTGACACAGTTCGATGCCCTTACGGGCGACAGCCTGAATGCGGCGAAGAGAATGAAGGAACAGGGAACGACGGTAGAAGAAGAAACACCGAAGAAAAAGGGGTTTTTTAAGCGATGAGAAGTTCCATAGAGCAGATGTTATTGCTGATCGCCATGATCGCATTTTCGATCTTTCGCACGATCTATAAAACCAAAAAGAAGAATGCGGCTGCATCTGCGAATATGAAGCAGGAAAGGACGATTCTGGCGACCCCCTCTTCTTATTCGAAGACGGTGGATATGAGCAAGCGCTTTACTTCCGGCAAGATACTCGGTGACGGGAGGACACCCGGTTATTCTCAGACGGCCGGTTCCAATGCGGCACCTAGCTATGCGAAGACGTCTGGCAGAATCGGTACGGGAGGAAGGGGGCAGATTTCTTTGGCACCACCCGAGCCAGGGTATATGTATTTAAACGGGGTCTATACCAAACTTGCAGATGCCGATAAAATTCATTTTTAAGGTGTTTTTCATCATTCAAGAACTTTTCCTATATTTGCAGAGAGAGAAGAAACGTGTGCAGTGGTTATTCCTGCACACTTTTTTTACGCAAATTTTTGTAGTGGTAAAAGAACGGAGCTCTGTTTATAATGAGTGCAGGCTTAACACGAATGCAGGATTGGAAGCATAGATAAAAGGAGGCAATCAATGCCGATCACAGTCAATGAACAGGAAAAAACCATTCATTTGGAAACCGACCATACCTCCTACATGATGGCGGTTTCGGAATACGGTCATCTGGGACATCTCTACTATGGCAAACGGATCAAACATGTGAATCCGGAAGAGCATTTTCGTTTCTTCGAGGTGCCTTCTCCCAGGCCTGATCTGAAACGGGAGAAGGCAAGGATGCTCGCGATCTTTCCCTTTGAATATCCGACGGGAGGGATAGGAGACTTCCGCACACCTGCTCTGCAGGTAAGAAATGAAAAGGGAATGAGTGCCTGTGAACTTTTGTACAGGGACGCGCGGGTGGAATTCGGGAAGCCGAAACTCCCGGGACTTCCATCGTCTTTTGGGGATGAGCAGTCGGTTGAGACCCTGACAGTGGAACTGGAAGATCCGGTGTTGCATCTGAAGGTCATGCTTCTTTATTCCGTCTTTGTAAAAGAAGATATCATTACCAGGAGTGTCAGGATCTGCAATGAAGGAAAAGAAACGCTGACCATAGAACGGGCGCTCAGTGCGTCCATGGATTTGGAGAACAGAAACTTTGAGGTTCTGGGGTTGTTCGGTGACTGGGCAAGAGAAAGACACCCGGAGAGAGTAAAGCTGCATCATGGAAAACAGGTGATTTCGTCTTTGCGTGGGGTCTCTTCCCCACAGGAAGCGCCGTTCATTGCTCTTTTGGGGGAAGGGACTTCCCAGGAAGGCGGAGAGGTGACGGCAATGAATTTCGTTTATTCCGGAAATTTCGTTGCCGTTGCGGAGCGCAGTGCCTCTGAATCGGTACGGTTGGGGATGGGGATTCATCCGGAAGGGTTCTCCTGGCAGCTTCTGCCGGGGGCAGAGTTTGTGACGCCGGAGGTGGTGATGACCTATTCTTCTGAGGGATTGGACGAGATGACGCATCACTTCCATGATTTTTTTACCGCAACCATTTGATCCGTAGCCGTTACCTGCAAGAGGAAAGGCCGGTTTTGATCAACAACTGGGAAGGAACTTATTTCGATTTCGATGAGACGAAGCTCTATGAGATCGCCAGGGGAGCATCCGCCTGCGGAATCGAAATGTTTGTCATGGACGATGGCTGGTTTGGGAACAGGGAACGACGACGAGCACGGGCTCGGCGATTGGATGGTGAATGAACAGAAATTAAAGGGGGCATTCGACAACTGGCAGACCGGATCCGCGGACTGGGCATGAAATTCGGTATCTGGGTAGAGCCGGAAATGGTGAATCCCGATTCGGATCTTTACAGAGAACATCCGGACTGGGCGATTGCCATCCCGGGAAGGGAACCTTCTCTTTTTAGGAGCCAGCTGGTACTGGATATTTCCAGAAAAGAAGTGAGAGATGAGATCATGGACCGGATCCTCAAGGTCCTGCACGAAGTAGAGGCGGATTATGTCAAGTGGGATATGAACCGTTATCTCAGCGATCTGGGCAGCTTCGCGCTGACGCAGGAGAGACAAGGAGAGCTTTCTCACCGTTATGTGCTGGGTGTGTATGAGATGCAGGAGAGACTGGTGAAGGAACTGCCGAACCTCCTCTTTGAAAATTGTTCCTCCGGCGGGGCAAGATTTGACCCAGGGGATGCTTTTACTATAGCCCGCAGATTTGGACTAGTGATGACACCGATGCCATCGAAAGGCTGAAGATTCAGGAAGGAACGGCCCTTGTCTATCCGCTTTCCACCATGGGAGCGCATGTGTCCAAGGTGCCGAATGAGCAGGTGGGCAGAATCTGCCCGATTGCGACCAGGGCAAATGTCGCTCTGGCAGGGAGCTTCGGCTACGAACTGGATATCACGAAGATGACAGCAGAGGAAAAAGAAGAGATTCCGAAGCAGATTCGGATGTACCACCGCTTCCGGAAGCTGACGATGGAGGGAGATTATTACAGGATCGCTTCCTGGAGTGCAGAAAGACCCTTTGATGTTTGGATGATCGTCTCAAAGGACAGGAAAGAAGCCTTGGTCACTTATGTCCAGGTTCTGGGACGTCCTCAGACCGGGGCGGAGAGGATTCGGCTCCGCGGCCTGGATCCGGATACAGGCTATCACATGGAGACCGTTTCCGGAAAGATGCTGCCGAGCACTTCCTCGCTTCGTTACGGAGATGATCTGATGAACGACGGAATGCTCTTTCCGGCGCTGGGAGACTTCGAGAGCCTCGTGCTCTACCTGCGTGCGGAAAGAGCCGACGTATAAACGTTTCGATGGATCCTGCGGCATGATTTGTCCTGCTTTGCTTTATTGATCCTGCTTTGCTTTTTTGACAATATCGCCTACGCCGTTCAGTACAATGGAAGGACGATAGGCGTATTGTTTTACGGTGTCTTCATCGGAAATGCCGGAGAGAACCAGAACCGTGGACATACCGCTTTCCAGACCGGAGATCACGTCCGTATCCATCCGGTCGCCGATCATCACCGCTTCTGCGGAGTGGCACTGCAAAAATCCGAAGACCGGTGCGCATCATGAGCGGATTCGGTTTTTCCGCAAAAAAATAGGCCTTTTGTCCGGTGGCAATTTCGATGGGAGAGATCAGCGCACCGCAGGCGGGCATGATGCCATCCTCGATCGGTCCGGATACATCGGAATTGGCGCCGATCAATTTGGCGCCGTTTAAAAACCAGATTGGTGGCTTTGGTCACCGATTCCAGCGAATAGGTGTGGCCTTCTCCCACAACGACATAGTCGGGGTCGACGTCATTCATCGTGAACCCGGCATCATAGAGGGCGTTTAAGAGCCCTGCTTCTCCGATGGCGTAAACCGAACACCCGGGACTCTGCTCTTTTTAGGAAGGAGGCGGTAGCTAAGGCGCTGGTATAAAAGTGCTCTTCCGGCACATCCAGTCCCATTCGCTCCAGCTTTTGCTTGAGTTCTCTCCTGGTCAGACCGGAGTTGTTGGTCAAAAAGGTATTCTTTTTCCCTCATCCTGCAGCCATTTGACAAATTCTTTCACCCCCGGGAGCAGGGTGTTCCCATGGTAGAGGACACCGTCCATGTCCGAGATAAAGCCTTTTTCATTAAAATTGATCATGTTCTTCCTTCCTTGATGTAAAATCTGTGAGTGTGCGCTTCCCTTCGCTGTTTCTCCCTTCCTTTGTAAAACAAGACGGGTGATCGCTTCGCTCTCACCCCTGCAACCCCATTCGGAATTTTTGCTTCACTTCGTTGCGGTTTTCCTCGTATGTGTGTTTAGGTGTTACCAGCCGCTTGTAAAACAAGACGGGTGATCGCTTCGCTCTCACCCTGCAACCCCATTCGAATTTCGCTTCACTTCGTTGCGCAAAAATTCCTCATGTGTTTGCGGGTCAAGGTTTCCCACCGCTGCTCGAAAATAAATTTTTCGGCAGCAGTGAGAACTTTGCCCCTGTTTTACAAGTCGTCTTCGATGGCGGTACTTTTGGCGTAGGCGGTGGAGCGGGCTTCGAAGAAGTCGGTTTTGACCATGTTGGCGTCGGCGTATTGGGCGACCCATTTCATGCTTTCGGGTTCTTTGTCGTAACCGTCGTAGAGGGTGCCGAGGCCTAGGGAGCTGTAGCGGAGGTTGCCGAGGTATTTGATATAATCCTCCACCATGGTGCTGTTGAGTCCGGGGATGTTGTCGCCGATGACATACTGGCCCCAGGCGATTTCCTGGGTGACGCCTTCCTTGATCATGTCGGTGATTTCTTCGATCCGTTTCGGCTGAAAGAGCGCCGGTTCCTCTTTCTGCAGTTCCAGGAGGATGTTACGGAAGAGCCAGAGGTGGGTGTTTTCATCCCGGTTGATATAGCGGATTTCCTGAACGGAGCCCGGCATTTTGCCGTTTCGTCCGAGGTTGTAAAAAAACATGAAGCCGGAGTAGAAATAAATCCCTTCCAGGATGAAGTTGGCAATGCAGACGCGGAGGAAGCTTTCCTTGGTTTGTTTTTCGATAAACTCGTTGTAGAGGTTTCCGATAAATTCATTTCTGCGCAGCAGATGCGGGTCGGTTTTCCACTGATAGAGGATGTCATTTCGTTCGGTCGGGTTGCAGATGGTATCCAGCATGTAGCTGTAGCTCTGGCTGTGGATACATTCCTGAAAAGTCTGGATGGACAGGCAGAGGTTCACTTCGTTGGCGGTGACATACTGCGAGATATTCGGGAGGTTTGCCGACTGGAGGGAATCCAGATAGACAAGGAAGCTGAGGATCTTGTCATAGGCAGTGCGTTCCTCCGGTGTAAGGTGCGGGTAGTCGCTCTTATCCTGGTTCAGGTTGATTTCCTCCGGTACCCAGAAGTTGTTCATCGCCTGTCGATACCAGTCGGAAACCCATTCATACTTCATATTATTAAAGTCATTGATATTGGTCGTGTTGAAATTGATGAGTCGTCGGTTGCGTACATCAATGTCCCCTTCCGGGTTAAACAGGGGCTTGCGCCAGATTTTTTTCCATGGAAAAGTCCTTTCTATATGAGATGAGTTGGATCGCATGATACAGGACTGTCTGCAATCACTGATCAAAATACCCGTAATCTGCCCGTTTTTTCCGATTTTAAGAGGAGCAGGATTCGCAGTCCTCCGGATCCAGAGATTTGGAACGGACATAGTAAATGGTCTTCACACCGGATTCCCAGGCCAGCGTATAAAGGTTTAATAGTTCGCTCATCTTGTATTCATTCGTGATCCACAGATTGACGCTCTGGGACTGATCGATATGCCGTTGTCGCAGTCCGGCGGCCCGCACGGACCAGGTTTGGTCGATCAGATGGGCGGATTTGTAATACCAGTAGGTGTCCATGGAAAGTTCCGGTGCGACTCTCGGCAGGATGGCTCCTTTTTTTCTTCGAGGAAAAAACGGTGCATGACCGGATCAAGTCCTGCACTGGTGCCGATCAGGATGGAGGTGGAACTGGTCGGGGCGGTTGCTAAAATCCATGCGTTCCGGATGCCCTGATGCACCTTCGCTTCCAACTCCTTCCACTCCGGTGAGTCATAATTTCGTCTTCTGAAATAGGCACCGGTCTCCCATTCGGAGCCGGAGAAGAACCGGTAAGATCCTCTCTTTTGCCAGCTCTGCGCTGGCGGAAATGGCGGCAAAAATTGATGTCTTCAAACACCTGGTCGGCAAAGCGCAGATGTTCCTCCGATTCCCAGGCGATGTGGTGTTTGGCGAGCATGTGGTGATAGCCGGAAACACCCAGTCCAATGGCACGGTATTTTTGATTGGTCAGTTCCGCTTCTTTGACCGGATAAAAGTTGAGGTCGATGACATTGTCCAGCGCCCGCACAACCGTTTTTGGTGATTCTTCTGATCTCCTCCTTGTCGTTTACATCAATGTTGCCAAGGCAGAGCGAAGCAAGGTTGCATACGACGAAGTCACCGGGTTTGACGCTACTTACAATGATTTCATCGCCGTCTTTTGTTTCGACCCGCTGTTCTAAAAATTTCCGCCTCTTTCATGTTCTGTGCAATTTCCGTGCACAGATTGGAGCAATAGATGATCCCCCGATGCTGATTGGGATTCATGCGGTTGACGGTATCCCGGTAGAAGGCGAAGGGCGTGCCGGTCTCCACAGCCGATTTTTAAAAATCAGCCGAACGAGATCTTTTCAGGACATAGACCCGCTTGCTGATGCGGTTGTCTCTGACGCAATCCTCATAACGGGTTTCCCATTCTTCCCCGTAAAAATCTTCCAGACAGTAGCCTTTGATGAGCAGGATGTCATGCGGATCCATCAGATACCAGTTTTTGGTTCAGATCCTCTTTTACTTTTTTTCCAAAAAAAGATCAGGGATAGCAGACCGCAGGAAGACGTCATGCGCCTTCATCCGGTCGTCTCCGTTGTTGGTACGCAGCTGGAGAAATTCGGGTAGATCTTTGTGCCAGGCATCGAGGTAGACGGCCACTGCTCCCTGGCGCATGCCCAGCTGATCGACCGCTACCGCCGTGTCGTTCACCACTCGTATCCAGCGGATGACACCGCCGCTGGCACCCTCGAAGCCGCGGATCTTGCCTCCCCTTGACCTCACCTTGCCGAAATACATCCCCATCCCGCCGCCATATTTGGAAACGTCGGCGAAGCGGGAGATGCTCTGGTAGATGCCGTCCAGAGAGTCTGCGACGGTATCAATAAAACAGGAACTCAGCTGGTGATAGGGCTTTCTGGCGTTGGAAAGGGTCGGCGTTGCCATCGTCACCTTGTGGAGACTCAGCATATCATAGAATTCCTTGACATAGATGGCCCGGTTCTCCTTTTCCTTCATTGCCAGATGCATTGCGATGCCCAGATACATTTCCTGGGGAGATTCCAGGGGCGTATGCTGTCGGTCCCGTATGGTGTATCTGGAGAGGAGCAGATCCAGCCCGGAATAGGTAAAAAGATCGTTCCGGCTCTCGTCTAAAAAGCAGGAGACCTCTGTCACTTCTTCCTTGGCGTAGGCGTCCAGAATATAGGCGCCGTACAGCCCCTGCTCCGTGAGGTAGCAGAGCTTTTCGTAAAAACCGTCCAGATTCCTGCTTGCTTCCGCTTTGTGAAGTTCCTGATGGAACTGGTAGGAGAGGAGTCTGCCGGCAATTCTTTCCCAGTCCGGTTCCTCCTGGGTGGTCAGTTCCGCCGCTGCTCTGGTGAGCAAAAAGCAGGCGCTCCTTTTTTTCTCCAGTGTTCCCTTGCTCAGGGACAGATATTTGGCGGAAAGGCGGGAAAGGTCATAATCGGGGAAATCTTTCTGAATCTTCAAAAGCACCTCTTCGATGCCGTCGTCTCCGATCTCCTCCTTGATTCGCTGCCTTAAATGGCGAAGTAGGGTGCGCTTTTTCCCGGTAGAGAATATAGGCTCAGGGCGACCTTGTAATCGCCATTCTGCATCAGAGCCTCTTCCACGGTGTTCTGAATCTCTTCGACGGTCACCCGGCTCTGCCCGGCAAACGCAATTTCCACCTTGGAAAGCAAAAAGACGAAGCTTTTTCGTCACTGACCGGAATGCCTTCCGAACGAAAGGCTTTTTCCATGGCATGGCAAATTTTTCTGCCCTTATATTCTTCCTCAGCAAGGCCTCGTTTGATAATTGTTTGCATGTTTCCTCTTTCTATGTGTTACGATGTGATTTGGTGCGATGAACAGAATAGGAGTGGATTTGTGAAAAGCTGTAAGTTCTGCGATTTCCCTCTTCATTGTTCCCTATTGTACCACAGAAGAAGGGGAAAATTACACATAGATTATATCTATAAAGGAAGGGAATTCATTGACGCAAATAAAGGGCTTATTTTATACTGAATCCAAATGCAGGGGAAATTTTTTTCTTTCGTGTAGGAAGCTGTTACCCTCAGCTTTTTGCAATAGAGAACTGTCAACCAGCAAATTAAGAAAGGAGAAGGTGCGATGGCTATTTTAAAGGGTAAAAAAAGTCATTATCATCGGTGACCGTGATGGTGTTCCGGGACCGGCGATAGCGCAGTGCGTAGAAACGGCCGGCGGCGAAGTGATCTTTTCTTCGACAGAGTGTTTCGTTTGAACGAGCGCAGGCGCAATGGATCTGGAAAATCAGAAAAGGGTGAAGGAATTTGCCGAGAAGTACGGCCCCGAGAACATTGTTGTAATCGTGGGTGCGGCAGAGGGCGAAGCTGCAGGTCTTGCAGCGGAGACCGTTACGGCAGGTGACCCGACTTTTGCAGGTCCGTTGACTGGGGTCCAGCTTGGACTCACATGTTATCATTGCTGTGAACCGGAAGTAAAAGCGGAGTTTGATCCTCAGGTATATGAGGACCAGGTCGGCATGATGGAAATGGTTCTGGATGTCGAAGATATTCAGAAGGAAATGCAGCCGATCAGGGAACAGTATTGCAAATACCTCGGGAAATAACAGTACGAAGGAACGGTGTGTTTACTGCACGCCGTTCTTTTTTGGAACATAGTAAAAATCTCACAAGGCCGGCTTTGATATACCAAAAATCTATTGACACGAAACATGATAATCGTTAGACTGAAGCCATGTATCTTTGGTAAATAAATTAGGAAAAAACGCTTCTTTTTCCGAGATTTTACCAAATTGCACAAAGGTCTATAACAACGACATTTTTTTAATGAAGGAGCAGGACTATGGGCAAGGTGTATGATGTGATTGTCCTCGGTGCGGGACCGGGAGGGCTGTCTGCCGGGCTTTATGCAGGACGCGCAAGACTTTCCGTTGCGATTATTGAGAAGGCTGCCGACGGCGGTCAGATTGCGATCACGGATGAAATTGAAAACTATCCGGGACAGGAAGTGGAAGGCGAAAGCGGGCCGTCTCTGATTGAGAGAATGACAAAGCAGTGTGAGAAATTCGGCTGCGAGAGAATCAAGGACACGATTGAAAGCGTGGAGCTGAAGGGGGATGTCAAGAAGGTAAAGTGCCAGAAGGGGGAATACGAGGCAAAGACCATCGTGATTGCCACCGGGTGCTATCCGCGCCCGATTGGTTGCGAAGGGGAGAAGGAATACCAGGGGAAGGGTGTTTCCTACTGCGCCACCTGTGATGCGAACTTCTTTGAAGACTTTGACGTCTATGTCGTCGGCGGCGGCGATGCGGCGGTGGAAGAGGCCATGTACCTTACCAAGTTTGCCAGAAACGTCACCGTGATCCACCGCAGAAATGAGCTGAGGGCTGCCAAATCCATTCAGGAGAAGGCGTTCAAGGTACCCAACCTGCACTTTATGTGGGACAGCGTGGTGACGAAGCTGGGCGGCGATGACATCCTGCAGGAAATGGAAGTCCGCAACGTCAAGACGAATGAAATCACAACGATCAAGGCAAATGAAGAGGACGGAATGTTTGGTCTCTTCGGCTTCATCGGAAGAATCCCGAACACCGATTTCCTCAAGGACAGCGGACTTACCATGGATGATAAGGGTTATATCCCGACCGATCAGGATATGAAGACCAATATTCCGGGCGTTTTTGCGGCGGGAGATGTCAGAGTGAAAACGCTGCGTCAGGTGGTCACCGCAGCAGGAGACGGTGCGGTAGCTGCAACGATGTGCGACAAATACATTAACGGAACCATTCCGGAATTCTCAGATCCGGCTAAGCAATCATAAAGGAGGAAAGCAACATGTTGGAAGTAGATAAGAACACATTTGAAGAAGAGGTTTTAAAGGCAGACGGCTATGTATTCGTAGACTATTTTTGGGGACGGCTGTGTCCCCTGCCAGGCGCTGATGCCGTTTGTGCACTCTCTGGCGGACAAGTATGGCGACAAGCTGAAATTCACGCAGCTCAATACCACTAAGGCACGCAGACTGGCGATCTCTCAGAAGATTCTGGGACTGCCCGTGATGGCGATCTACAAGAACGGCGAGAAGGTGGAAGAGCTGGTAAAGGATCAGGCAACCGAAGAAAATATCGAGGCCATGGTCAAGAAATATATCTGAGCCGCAGTTGGATCAGAGCGAAGGTTTTAGACGAAACAGGCGGTGGTGAGGGTCAGTTCTGCCTCACCACCTTTTTTTAAAAAAGAAGTCACAAAAAAAAAACAATCAAGGGTAAAAAGAGAAGTCACAGGAAAGGGGAAATGAGGGATGAATAGTGTAATCAAAGGAGCCGGATACATCCTGGCCCATGTACCGGAGATGGTCATTCATAACGGAACGACCCAGACAACGGAGAGAATCGTGAACCCGAACTCCGAATACTTAAAAGCAGCTGGGCAGCCATCTGCGCTCCTATGAGGACTGTGTGTCTTATTGGCCGAATCAGGTTTATATCGGGAATGCGACGCCGGAAGAACTTGCCGAAGTCGAGTTTCCGTATTATGACAAAAAGAAGGAAGGTGCTTGCCGTTACGGGCAGTTCGGCGAAATCATGCCGGAAGACGAATTCCTGTTGCTCGGACAGACCTGCGATGTCTTTGAAGTGTATTTCCTGGAAAAAGGGGTTTGTGGAAGCGACCAGAGAAAAGTTCGGGAAGAATCCGATCATCACGGAGGAGATCAAGGCGCGTGTGCTGGACGGCATCGAACTTTCCGAGATTGAGAATTTTGTCAACAACGAGAAGGCGGAAGGACTGTATCATGACGGGAAGCTGGTCGGGTGCGTGAAGCGTGCACACGATATCGACGTTAATCTCTCGGCGGAAGTGATGCACGAGAACATCATGAACAAGGCGACCGGCGTGCTTTCCATCCTTTATGGTGTAAAAAAATGCTGGCATTGACAAGGATGACGTGGAATATGTGATCGACTGCTCGGAAGAAGCCTGCGGCGACATGAACCAGAGAGGCGGCGGCAACTTTGCAAAAGCAGCTGCGGAAATCGCAGGACTGAACAAGGCAACCGGTTCCGATGCCAGAGGATTCTGCGCGGGGCCTTCGCATGCAATGATCGAGGCTGCGTCTCTCGTGAAGGCGGGTGCGTTTAAGTGCGTGGCGGTGATCGGCGGCGGCTGCACGGCAAAGCTCGGAATGAACGGCAAGAACCATGTAGAAAAGAATATGCCGGCGCTGGAAGACTGCCTGGGCGGTTTCTGCGTGATCGTTTCGGAAAACGACGGCGTAAGCCCGGAGATCAATCTGGATATTCTGGGTCGTCATACGGTGGGAACCGGAAGCGCACCGCAGAACGTCATCGGCTCTCTGGTGGCGGATCCGCTGGAACGCAACGGCATGAAGATCACCGATATCGACAAATATTCTCCGGAGATGCAGAACCCGGATATCACCAAGCCGGCAGGAGCAGGAGACGTGCCGCTGGCAAACTATAAGATGATTGCCGCTTTGGCAGTGAAGAAGGGCGATCTGGAGAAGAAGGATCTGGCGAACTTCGCAAAGGACCATGGTCTGACCGGATTTGCACCGACACAGGGACATATTCCTTCCGGCGTGCCTTATGTGGGCTTTGCACGCCTTGATATTCTCTCCGGCAAGATCAAAAATGCCATGATCATCGGTAAAGGATCTCTCTTCCTAGGCAGAATGACCAACCTCTTTGACGGTGTTTCTTTTGTCATTCAAAAGAACACGGGCAAGGGACTTCGGAAGGCTCTGTCTCTGAAGACGAGGTCAAGAAGTTAATCGCAAGCTCTCTGAAGGAATTTGCAAAGACGCTGTTAGGAGAAGAATAAGAGGGAGGATGTAAAAATGGCAAACGGAATTCAGAAACAGATTGCCGAAACCTTCCTTGAAATGGCGCAGGGACTGGAAACGGGAAGTTTTGGAGCCAGACCGAAAATCGCACTGACCGGCATGGGAAGCGAACATGGGGAAGAAAACGCCATGAAGGCGGCGTTAGAAGCGGCAAAGGACAACATTGATGTGTATTACATCGGGACGCTGGAAGCGGAAGGTGTCACCACCATCAAGGTTGCAAACGACGAGGAAGGCCATGACAAGATGGAGGAGATGCTGAAAAAAACGGCGAGGTGGACGGTGCCGTGACCATGCACTTTCCTTTTTCCGATCGGCGTTTCCACCGTCGGCAGGAGTATCACACCCGCTTTTTGCCAAGGAGATTTTTTTGGCCAATACGACGGGAACCTCCAGCACCAACCGGATTGAGGGCATGATTCGCAATGCGATCTGCGGCATCATCGCGGCAAAAGCCGTAGGAAATGCACATCCCACCGTCGGCATTCTGAACGTGGACGGCGCAAGACAGACGGAGAAAGCACTCAAGCAGTTAAAGGAAAACGGATATGAGATCACCTTTGCGGAGAGCAGCAGGTCGGACGGGGGTTGCATTATGCGCGGCAATGATGTCTTACAGGCTTCCGCGGATGTGATGGTCATGGACTCTTTAACCGGCAATGTCATGAGCAAAATGCTCTCCGCCTTCACCAGCGGGGGAAGCTTTGAGTCCATGGGTTACGGCTACGGTCCCGGCATCGGAGAAGGGTATGAGCAGCTGGTCATGATTATCTCCCGTGCGAGCGGTGCCCCTGTGATTGCCAATGCGATCCGCTTTGCGGCGCAGCTGGTCAGGGGCAAGGTCTTTGCGGTGGCGAAGGAGGAATTTGCGAAGGCAAAGAAGGCCGGTCTTGACAGGATTTTTGAATGAGGTCGCACAAAGCGCCAAACCTGCGGCATCGGAAGAAGAGGTGAAGGAGCCTCCGAAGGAGATTGTGACCGCGCAGATTCCGGGAATCGAGGTCATGGATCTGGACGATGCGGTAAAAGCCGTCTGGAAAATCGGCATCTACGCCGAGAGCGGAATGGGCTGTACCGGTCCGATTATCCGTGTTTCTCCGGCTAATCTGGAAAAAAAGCGCAGGAAGAGTTGAAAAAGGCGGGGTACATCGGTTAAGATAGACGTTGACCGCATGGAAACAACGCTCATACGTAGGAAAACATGCTGCCCGCAGATTCTGTCTGCAAGTAGTACACTGCCCGCAGATTCTGTCTGCGGGCAGTGTACTACTTGCAGTGTCGAACCTAGGGACAGAGCTTTGGTCCATCGAAGAATTCATCATGGCAGGGATACAGGAGGAGTGAGATGGCAGCAGAGAAAATCAGGCTGACAAAGATGACAAAAGCATCGGGGTGAGCAGCCAAAATAGGTCCAAAGACCCTTGCCCAGGTTCTGGGTAAGCTACCGAAATTTTATGATGAAAATCTGCTGGTCGGCATTGAAACCTCGGATGACGCAGCCGTCTACAAGATCGACGAGCGCCTGTCCATGATTCAGACCGTAGATTTTTTTACACCGATCGTGGACGACCCCTTTACCTTCGGACAGATCGCAGCGGCAAACGCATTAAGTGATGTCTTTGCAATGGGAGGGAGCCCAGGGTGGCGCTCAACATCGTCTGTTTTCCCAATTGCCTGGATCCGTCTATTCTCGGCGATATCATGGCAGGAGGAGCAAGCAAGGTCAAAGAAGCAGGCGCCGTGCTGGTTGGCGGACACTCCGTACAGGACGACGACCCCAAGTACGGCCTCTGTGTCTCCGGTTTTGTGGAGACGGACAAGATCCTTAGAAACTACGGGGCAAAGCCCGGAGACGTCCTGATTTTGACCAAGCAGATCGGAAGCGGCATCATCAACACGGCGATCAAGGCGGAAATGTGTTCAGAAGAAGCGGAACAGGAAGCCTGTGATGTCATGAAATCGTTAAATAAGAAGGCAAAGGAAGCGATGGAAGGGCTCTGTGTCCATGCCTGCACCGATATTACGGGCTTCGGGCTTTTGGGACACGGCATCGAAATGGCGCAGGCCAGTCAGGTCTTTGTCGATCTCTATGTGAAAAAAAGTGCCCGTGATCACGGACGCCCTCTCCTATGCGGAGATGGGGCTCGTGCCCGCCGGCTCCTATAATAACCGCGAATATACCGGCCATCTGGTGGATCGCACTCAGGTGGCGGATGTCTATTATGATCTGCTGTACGATCCACAGTCGTCCGGCGGCCTGTTATTCAGCATCCCGCAGGAGCAGGCGGATCTGGCGATGCAAAGGCTGAAAGAGGCGGAACTGGACACAAAGACAGCCATCATCGGAGAAGTAAAGGGAACTGGGAGCGGGAGAGGAGAAGCGGATTGCTTTGATTGCTTGAGCGGACACTTGGAAAAAGGATGCAACGGTGATTTTGCGTGCGGACTAAGTGGAAAATCCGGTTCACGACGCAGGGGAGGATATGGATAAAAAAACAGCTGGTTTCGCAGGATCCCTAAGGTGGATGTGCTGCTGGAGACAAAAAGAAGTAACGGAATGGATCAGGGTCGATGGTCGTCCGGTCGTCATGGAGGCGATCCGGGAGGAAACGGCTGCTCTTTAGAAAGAAGCTGGAAACCTGCGAGAAGGAAGAAGAGGCAGAGAAAGCATTCCAATCCCTCTTAGCGAAAATCCGCAAACGGATCCTGGACATGACCAGTCCGCAGGTAAAGCAGGTCATCAATGGAACGGGCGTCATCCTGCACACCAATCTCGGCAGAGCGCCGATTGCGCCGGAGCAGGCAAGGCGGATTTCTGAAATCGTAACAGGATATTCCAACCTGGAATACGATCTGGAAAAAAAGGAGAGGGGGAGCGGTACTCTCATTTTTCAAAACTCCTCTGCCGGCTGACCGGAGCCGAAGCCTGCATGGTGGTCAATAACAATGCGGCTGCCGTCCTCCTGGCACTCAGCACCATCGCTACCGGGGGCGAGGTCATCACTTCCCGTGGAGAACTGGTGGAAATCGGAGGCAAATTCCGCATCCCGGACGTCTGTGCACAGGGGGAGCAAGGCTGGTCGAAGTGGGGACGACCAACAAAAACGCACCTCAGTGATTATGCGGAAGCGATCACGGAGGAAACCAAGGCGATTTTAAAGGTGCATACCAGCAACTACCGGATCGTAGGTTTCTCCGAGCTAGTTGAGAGAGAAGATCTGAAGCGGCTGGCAAGTCAGCATGACCTGCCTCTGATAGAGGATCTGGGGAGTGGCGTCCTGGTGGATTTGAGCAAATACGGGCTTTCTTACGAGCCGACGGTACAGGATTCGGTGAAAGCCGGGGTGGATGTGGTCTGCTTCTCCGGGGATAAGCTGCTTGGAGGTCCGCAGGCGGGAATCATTGTCGGGAGAAAAAAGTGGATTGAGAAGATGAAAAAGCACCCGCTTACCCGGGCGCTTCGCGTGGATAAATTCACGGTGACGGCGCTGGAGATGGTTCTGTTAGATTACCTGGATGAAGAGAGGGCAGTGAAAAAGATCCCGGTCCTGAAGATGATCAGAGAATCCAAGGAAGCGCTGAAGAAGAAAGCGGAGGCACTCAAGGAGCAGGTAGAATCCCTTTCCGGAGCGGCGGATTTTGCGGTTCTGCCCTGTGAGGAACAAATCGGCGGAGGATCTCTCCCTCTGGAGAGATTGCAAGGCTATGCGCTGGTGATCAGGCCGAAGCGGATTTCCGTTCCGGAACTGGAAGAGAAGATGCGCCATCTGCCCGTGCCGATCATCGGCAGAACCATCGAAAACGCCGTTTGGCTGGATGTCCGCACCATGTTCGAGGAGGACTTCGGTCCGGTTTCCCAAATGCTGGGAGAGATTTTATAGAGCATCACAGGGGGTGTCCATGAATCAATCAAAACACATCATCATCGGGACGGCAGGACATATCGATCATGGGAAAACAACCCTGATTCGCGCACTGACCGGCAGAAATACGGATCGTCTGAAGGAAGAACAGAAGAGGGGCATCACGATTGACCTGGGCTTCACCTGGTTCGATATGGAGGACGGGACAAGGGCAGGCATTGTGGATGTGCCCGGGCACGAGAAATTCATCGGCAATATGGTGGCGGGCGTGGTCGGCATGGACCTCGTTTTGATGGTCGTGGCTGCAGACGAGGGCATCATGCCGCAGACAAGAGAGCATCTGGATATCCTTGAACTTCTGGGCGTGAGCAAAACCGTTCTCGTACTGAACAAATGCGATCTGGTGGACGAAGACTGGCTGGAAATGATGGAGGAGGATATCAGGGGAAGACTGGCAGGCACCATTATGGAAAAGGCGCCGATCGTTCGCGTTTCCGCCGCCACCGGGGCCGGAATCAGCGCGTTGAAGGCCTGTATCCTCAAGATGGTACAGGAAGAGGTGACGCCCAGGGACATCCAAACGATCCCGAGGCTGCCGATCGACCGCGTCTTTACCATGCCGGGCTTCGGCACCATCGTCACCGGCACGCTGATCTCGGGACTGATCCATAAAGAAGACGTTCTGGAGATGTATCCGATCCACAAAGAGTGCAGGATTCGGAGCATTCAGGTACACGGCAGCGATCAGGAGAGCTGTGAGGCGGGACAGCGCGTTGCCATCAATCTTGCCAATGTAAAAAAAGAAGAAATTCATAGGGGCTGTGTGATTGCGCCTAAGAACAGCATGAAAAAAACACCGACCGGATCGACGTCTCGATCCGCGTGCTGAAAGACTCGGAACGCATCTTGACCAACAGAGAAAGGCTGCATTTTTTTACAGGGACCAGTGAAATTCTCTGCCGTGCGGTCCTCTTAAACGAGGATGAACTTGGACCGGGGAGACGGGGCTTGCACAGCTGCTCTTTAGAGGAGGAAATTGCAGTGAGGAGGAGGAGACCGCTTTGTGATCCGGTTTTACTCTCCCTGGAGACCATCGGCGGCGGTGTGATTCTGGAACCGAATCCGACGAAGAAAAAGAGGTTTAACGAAGCCTCGATTGATGAACTGAAACGCAAAGGAGTCCGGTTCTCTTGCCGATATCTGCGAGCTGCATATCAAAGAGCACGGTGACACGATGCTTGCGCAATCGGAGCTTGCCAAACTCACCTCACATACCCGGGAGGAACTGGTGCCCTACCTGGATGCGCTGGTGGAGGAAGGTGTCGTGCTTGCCTTCCCTCTGCGGAAGGACACCTATTACTGGCATAAGGACAGTGAGTTTTTTTGCTTCGACAGGATCTGAGCAGAGATCTCAAGCGGTTTCATGCCAAATTCCCTTACCGCCACGGGATGAAGACGGCGGAAGTGCATATTTCCTATATGAAAAAAAGCAAAGACCAACGTCTTTGACGCCTATCTGAGCAGGATGGTGGAGCAGGGATCTTCGGGATGGAGGAAGGTTATCTCTTCCTTGCAGGCTTTGCACCCGCCCATGATGAAACCTATGAAAAGGTGCGCGAACTTCTGGAGTCACAGATGGAGAAGGCGGGCTTTGAGCTGCTACGGTTTTCCGAGCTGAATCTGGAAAAATACCCGGAAGACACGGTGCTGGATCTGCTGCAGCTTCTGATTGAAGAGAAAGAGGTGGTGAAGGCAGGTCTGGAAATCGAGATGGTGACGCTTGCCTCTTTGATGATGGAAGCCAGGGAAAAAAAGGTGGAAGCTTATTTTGCCGAAAAATGATCTGATTACGATCGCACAGATCAGAGACATGTTTGCCACCAATAGAAAGAGCGCCAAGTCGATTTTTGGAATATTTGGATACGATCAAGGTGACAAAAAAAGCTGGGTGCAGAGACAGAGAGGGTGGCATACCGATGAATCTGAAGCAGATCGAGGCCTTTGTGAAGGTAGCAAATAACAGGAGTTTTTCGCAGACAGCCAAGGAATTATACCTGACACAGCCGACGATCAGTGCACATATCTCCGCACTGGAAGAGGAACTGGGCGTACAGCTGTTTGTACGGACAACCAAGGGCGTCCGGGTGACGGAGGAAGGGAAAAAGCTCTATCTGTATGCAAGACAGATGACGGAGTTGGAGGAAAATATCAAAACCCTTTTTCAGAAGAGGGGAGAGGACGAGGCGTCCTCTCAGCAGGTAGTCATTGCCGCATCAACCATCCCTGCGCAGTATCTGGTACCGAAGATCCTTGCCGAATACAACAAGCTTTTATTCGAATGTGCAGTTTCGGGTGACGGAGACCGATTCGGCAGGGGTGATCGAGGAGGTGCAGAATCATACCATTGACATCGGGTTTACAGGGAGCATTCTGGACAAGAGATCCTGCTCCTATCTGTCTTTTTATGAAGATGAACTGCTGATTGTGACGCCGAATCTTCCAAGGTTCCGCAAGATGGAGAAAGAGAAGATGGCGCAGCGGCCGGATTGGATTTTACAGGAAGCGATCATCATGCGGGAGTACGGCTCCGGTACGCGGAGGGAGACGGAGAAACGCCTGCGCAGACTGGGGATCGACCTTTCGGGAATGAATGTGGTGGCCAATATGAGCAGCCCGGAGGCGATTATCCGCTCGGTGAAAAGCGGGATCGGGATTACCTTCATTTCGAGGCTGGCGGCACAGGAAGCCATTCAGGCCGGTGAGGTGCTTGCCTTCCCGCTGCCCAGGGAAAACAGTCACAGAAGGATTTACATGGTTTGCAATCCTCACTACCCGCTTCCGAGAGCGGTGAAGCAACTGATTCGTCTGGTGAAAAAAATGTATACGCCGCAGAATGGCACCCCACTTACAGAAGGTGCAGAAGCACGGGATTCTTCTGCAGATGCAGAAGGGTTCAGCCGTGCAGAAATTTCCGCTTCGGAAGAGGAAACATCCTCTTTTAGCATGAGTGCTTCGGAACAGATGGGGTGAGAAGATGCAAAGATCGGGGATTCAGGTCGGAAAAATAGAGCTCGGCATCCTGATGACCAATTTTTACTACCTTTATCGGGAGGAAGGCAGGGAGAAGGAGGAAAGCCGCAGAAAAACACCGGTCATCTGTATCGACCCGGCGGATCATGGAGAGGAAATCTATGAAACGCTGACCGGACAAGGCCTGGTGCCGGAAGTGATCTTACTCACCCATGCCCATTTTGATCATATCAGGGGCGTGCAGGCACTACAGCGTCTAAGCGGCGCTCCCGTGTACTGCTACAAGGAAGAGAAAGAGCTTTGTGAGGATCCGGACAAAAACGGATCTGCCGCCTACGGGCACCCCCTCACCGTGCAGCCAAGCGCCTACCTTTCGGACGGGGAGGAGATTTTTAGCGGCGGGACTGCGCTGCATTCTGCTTGCAACCCCCGGACACACGAAGGGCAGCTGCTCTTATTATGTTCCGGAGGGAGGCTTTGTCCTGAGCAGGGGACACCCTCTTTGATCACTCGGTCGGACGCACGGACATGGCAACGGGATCGCAGGAGGAACTCTTACGCTCCATTCGGGAGAAGCTCTTTGTTCTGCCGGAGGAAACCATCGTCTACCCGGGACATGGATCAGAGACGTCCATCGGAGAGGAAAAGACGCACAATCCTTTTTTAAGCCTTTGATTGGAAAATTCATGGTGGACGGTGAAGGGGGAAATGACTAGAATAGGTCCTGATATGATTTACTTTGATAACGCAGCAACCACAATGCACAAGCCGCCGCAGGTCATTACAGCGGTCACAGAAGCCATGCAGCAGATGGGAAATGCCGGCAGAGGAGTTCATTCCGCTTCTCTGGGAACATCCAGAACCATCTTCGACACAAGGGTGAAACTGGCGCAATTTTTCCATGCTTCCGATCCCCGGAGAATTGCTTTTACCTGCAATTCCACGGAGAGCCTGAATTTGGCGATCAAGGGAGCGTTTCTTCCGGGAGATCACGTCATTACGACGGAGTTGGAGCACAATTCTGTGTTGCGCCCGCTTTATGAGATGGAAGAAAAGGGAGTCAGTCTTTCCTTTGTGTCTAGCGACAAATGGGGGAGAATTCGGATCTCGGATTTTGAAAAAGAGATTCGAGGAGAAACCAGAGCCATCGTCTGTACCCATGCTTCCAATCTGACCGGAAACGTGGTCGATATCGAAGCGGTAGGAGAGATCGCGAAAAAACACGGTCTGCTCTTCATCGTTGATGCCTCCCAGAGTGCGGGGGTCTTTCCTATCGATGTCGACAAGATGCATATTGACATCCTCTGTTTTACCGGCCATAAGGGAATGTACGGACCGCAGGGTACGGGGGGCATCTATGTGCGGGAAGGCATTTCTCTAAGACCGCTCAAATCGGGAGGCAGCGGGGTGCAAACCTATTCCCATACCCACCCGAAGGAAATGCCGACGGCACTGGAGGCGGGAACCTTAAACGGGCACGGGATTGCAGGGCTCCATGCGGCACTGGAATTTTTAGGGCAAACCGGCTTAGAAGAAATCCGGAAAAAAGAACAGGAACTGATGATGCGGTTCTACCAGGGTGTCATGCAGATCCCCGGCGTCTTTGTTTACGGGGATTTCAGCACGAAGGAACGCTGCGCTGTTGTGGCGCTCAACCTGGAAGATTATGATTCTTCCGATATTGCGGACGAACTGTCCGAGCGTTACGGAATCTGCGTAAGACCGGGCGCCCACTGTGCGCCTTTGATGCATCAGGCGCTGGGAACCGTGGAACAGGGCGCCGTGCGCTTCAGCTTTTCTTATTTCAACACGGAAGAAGAGATTGACCGTGGGATAGAAGCGCTGCGTAAGATTGCAGAGGAATAAAACATCGTAGGATTACAGAGGAATCAAACAGGAGGAAAAAAACAATGGAAAAAGTGATTGATTGCATGGGAATGGGATGCCCGCTTCCGGTGGTGAATGCCAAAAAGGCGGTGGAAGAGTTTACTGAGGATGGAAGGCTGACCGTTCAGGTGGACAACGAAACGGCAATGAAGAATTTAACCAAATTTGCCGCATCCAGAAATTTTGAAGTCAGCAGCGCGAAGAAGGGTGAGAACGCCTATGAAGTGACCATGCTGGTGAAGAAAGCTTCCTGTGAGGAAGCAGAGCAAGAGAAGGCAGGAGGCAGACAGGGAGGCGTCACCGTGGTGCTTTCTGCGAATACCATGGGAACGGGAGAAGAGAAGTTGGGCAAGGCACTGATGAAGGCCTTTATCTTTGCGCTTACGAGTCAGGATGAATTGCCGGAGTATATTGTCTGCTACAACACTGGTGCCTATTTAACAACGGAGGGATCGGACTGCCTTGCCGATCTCAAGAATCTGGAAGCGGCGGGAGTGAAGATCATGACCTGCGGCACCTGTCTGGATTATTATCAGATCAAGGATAAGCTTGCCGTCGGAACGGTTTCCAATATGTATGAAATCGTCGAGACCCAGATGCGCTCCGCCCTGATTGTTCGGCCATGAGAAAAAAAGAATTAAAGCTGGTCATCAGTTTTGCGACCACCACGGATGCGCTGGAGATGGAGAAGATCTGTAAGGACAACGGCGCAGGTGGTCGTATGATTCCGGTTCCCCGCGTCATTTCCGCCGGCTGCGGTCTGGCCTGGGCTGCGGAGGTTTCCGAAAAAGAAGAGCTCGTGCGCCTGATGGAGAAATATCATCTGCAGGCGGAAGGGATTCATGAGTGTATGATCTGAAAACGATGATCCGCAAAAGTTTAAAAGAAAAAGAGGCTGTCGCACAAAATGCGACAGCCTCTTTTGATAGTGCGTAATCCGTTGGAATCCTTTCAAACAGCGTCCCTACTCTAACTCTCCTTTGCCCGAAACACGGTTTCGTAGTGATGATCCTCATGTACGATCACGACCTGTTCCGTTTCCTCTGGATAGGATCCCGTTTCGTCGGGGCAGGGAGAGTCGCTTTCATATCGGACACAGGTACCGCAGCTGCTGGAAAGAGTCCTGGGTACCGGCATCATTTCCGCAGGGATCCCTGCCCCTGGCAGATTTTTGCGGAAATGAAGGGCACCGAAGTGAGAATAAAAAGTGGCGATATACGTCATCTTATTTGGTAACGGAGAGGGTGTACTCTCCGTTCGTTTCCTTGGCCTGCACCTGATATCCTTCATGTCTTGCATAGCGGGAGACATTTTTCCATGGCGGTCGGATTATCGACCAGGATCTCGTAAGATGATTCTTTGCTGTTCAGTGCGTTTCTGGTTAAGATCACGGGCTCCGGGCAGGATAACCCTCTTGCATCCACAGTTTTCATTTGATATCCCTTCTTTTTTTGGCTGAAATACCCTCACCGGGTTCAATCGTTTTTCTTGGTTCCAATCGCCGCATTAGATTAAACCGTTTTCTTTTTGGTTCCAATCGCCTCATCGGGCGAAATTGTTTTCTGCGGTTTCAATCGTTTCAACGGGCGAAACTGTTTTCTCCAGTTTTTCATCGTCCTATTGTTTGCAATCGACTCACTCAGCCTTCTGCTTACGAAAGGTATTCGTGTAGGCAATGGCCAGAGTCACGACAAAGCCGATGAGGACGGCGATCTTGCCGTTTGGAGTCGGGCCTTCGCCACTGGCGGCTAAGGAGAAGTTGTGCGCAAAAAGCGGCACCGACCATCAGACCTAAAACCGTAATCGCACTATCCGTATTGCCTTCCCCGCTTAGGACCAGTTGACGAAGCGGGCAGCCGCCAAGAAGTACGCAGCCGAAACCGGCAAGCACCATACCGAGGAAATTCCACAGTCCGTCCGTGTGAGCAACCGGTTGTCCGGCAAAGCCCAGGGTGAAGAAGGTTCCGGTACCGGCGCCTGTTAAAATCAGGTTGCAAACCAGAGCGGAGACGAGGATGGAGACAAAGCCCAGAATCAACTTGGGTTCCTTAAAGAGGACAAGGTCACGAATGCCTCCCACCATGCAAAGGCGGGTTCTTTGTGCAAGCGCACCGACAATCAGACCTGCAATCAGGCTCAGTCCGATTGCTGCGTGCATGGCACCGGGACCCTTGCCGGTTTCGGTAAAGTGAATAAACGGCGGAGCAAGTACCAGAAGGACCAGGAAAATGACTTCGATGATCGGCAGGATACTGCCCTCACTGAAGGGAAGCTTGTATGTTCTCTTCAGGGAGTAGCCTTTGTTCAGAAAAAAGACACCGCAGAGAATGCCGACAACAAAGCCCGCCAGACCGAAGATCGCATTTAGATCACCGCCTGCCAGACGCAGAATCGTGCGGAAGGGGCAGCCAAGGAACATGAGGCAGCCGATCATCACGAAGAAGCCGAGGACAAAGCGGGTAAGGGAGAGCTGCCGCCTTTGGGAGAAAATTCTTTTTGCCAAGAGCGAGAAGACAACTGCCCAGAACCAGACCGATAATTTCCGGACGGATGTACTGCACGGGGAGCAGCCTGATGCAGGCCGAGCGCCCCTGTGGTATCCCGCAGGAAGCAGGCAATACAAAAACCCATGTTTTTCGGATTGCCGAACAGGGCCAGGAGAGATGCAATCACACCGATGATCAGTCCTGCAACAATCATTGCAGTTCTTTCTTTCTTTTGTACCATTTCCACCTCCATAAAACGTGTCGCTGAGATCCCTATGATGCCGATCGGGCAAGGGGTCCACCTGTGAATTAGCCAAAAGAAATCATAACAATTTTACTTATCTCTTACCAATTCATTTTATACAATGTTAATGAACTGAGATTGTTTTTTCTATGCCACCGGTGCAGGTGGGGAGGAGACGATTCACCAACCGCATTTTCTATGCCGCTGGTGCACACGGGAGAAAGAGCCGTCAGACTTTGGAAGGCGTGCAGGAGAGGGACTGCCTTTTCAAGAGAGAAGTCAGGGAGACGGCTGCGTAGGCAACCTCTTCTTCGGTATTGTTCCAGCCGAAGGAAAAAAACGGATCGTGCCGGACGGATAGGTGCCCAGCGTTTTGTGGGCGGACGGCGCACAGTGCAGACCGACCCTGGTCATGATGCCGTATTCGTTATCGAGCGCATAGGCGATTTCTGCAGGATCACAGGACGTGGGTTGCACCGAGACAACGCCGGTGCGGTCCTGAATATTTTTCCCGATCAGACGCAGGAGACCTTCTTCGCAGGGCTTTTGCAACGCTTGCAGAAAGGTGGAGGTGAGGGAGGCTCGTGCTCCCTGATGGCTTTTAGGGCAAGATCGAAGCGCCTTGCTCTTGGAAGGGAAGGAGTCCCCCTGCCAAGGATCCAGGAAAGAGCCGCATGAAGACCGAAGATGCCCGGAAGGTTCAGGGGTGCCCGCTTCAAACCGGTCGGGCAGGAAGGCGGGAATCTCTTCCGTATGGCTCAGACTGCCGGTGCCACCGGACAGGAGAGGCGTGATGAGGGGAACCGCTTCCTCACGCAGCACAAGACCGCCGATGCCCTGCGGTCCCAGAAGCGCCTTGTGGCCGGTGAAACAAAGGGCGTCCACCTGCATTTTTTCCATATCAAGGGGAAAGACGCCTGCCGTCTGCGCCGTATCCAGGACAAAGAAAAGACCGTTTTCCTTGCAGAATGCGCCGACTGCTTCGGCGGGGAGGAGGCTGCCGCAGACATTGCTGGCGTGAAGCATCACAACCGCCTTTGTGCCAGGCTTTAAGCAGGGAGAGCTTCTCCGGCAGCAGACTGCCGTCCGCTTCACAGGGGACGCGTGTAAAAGAAACGCCCGCTTTTGCCAGTTGGACGAGGGGACGCATGACGGCATTGTGCTCCATGGAAGAGACGATCACATGGTCGCCGGGTTGCAGGAGTCCTTTTAAGATGATATTCAGGCTCTCGGTAATGTTGGCAGTGAAGATGATATTTTTTTATAAACGGGATACCCGAAAAGATCTCCGAGCAGTTCTCTGGTTTCGTAGATCACCTCCTCTGCGGCGTAGGCGCTTTGGTAGGTGCCGCGATTCACATTTGTGCCGTAACCGGTCATAAACCTGTAAAACCGCATCCGGCACTTCCTGTGGTTTTGGAAAAGAGGTGGCGGCGTGATCCAGATAAATTCGGCGGGGTGCGGGCATGGCGGGTCTCCTTGCATGCAAAGAAAAGGCGGTGGAGGTCAAAAGGCTTTTGACCTCTCAGGTTACAGGAATGCTACTCCATCATCATACCGATGGAAGAGGGATTTTTCCAATTGTAATTTTTTCAATCCATCACGTATTCTATTGAAAAAAATTCGATTACAAAAAGAGGGTTGAATCTTTTTATGATGATACCGGTGTCAAGAGGATTTCGATCAGGAGATTTCAGGGGAAGAATATGCAGGTCATTCAGGAGTTGCCGGAAGTTTTTTTGAAGCGTTTGCAGAGCAGAGGCAGAAGTCTTTTTAACCGTCAAGGAATATAAGGATAAAGGGGATTCCGGTGATCGGCTCATACTGTACCTATTTTTCCGCAGGAAATTGCGATGGCGATGGGGGCGGCAAGTGTCAGCCTTTGTTCCACCTCGGATGAGACGCTGCAGGAGGCGGAGAAGGATCTGCCGAAGAACCTCTGTCCCTTGATCAAATCCAGTTACGGCTTTTGCCAAAACCGAGAAATGTCCGTATTTTTTTATTTCTCGGATGTGGTCGTGGGAGAGACGACCTGCGACGGCAAAAAAGAAGATGTACGAATTGATGTCGGAATTCAAGGATGTTTTTTTCTGTTGCAACTGCCACAAACGCAGACAGAGGAGGCGGCTCTTTCCTACCGAAAGGAAATCATCCGATTCAAAGAATATCTGGAAAAGAAATTTTCGGTCAAAATCACCGATGCACAGGTGAGAGAAGCGGTACACAGGAACAATGAGATTCGTCTGGCGATTCGCAATCTCTATGCGGTGATGAAAAAAACGATCCCTGTCCGATCAGCGGTTATGATCTTTTTTAAGGTTCTCTACGGAAGCACCTTCCGGCTGGATCGCAGCGCCATCGCTGCAGAGATGGATGCATTAAGAAAGAAGGTGGAGGAGGAATACCAGAAAGGGGTGCATCAGGAAAAAAAGCCCCGCATCGTGATCACCGGCTGTCCCATGGGAGGGCGCCACCGAGAAGGTGATTCGAGCCATTGAAGAGAACGGCGGGATTGTCGTCGGGTATGAAAACTGTACCGGCGCCAAGCAGTACGACCGGTTGGTAGAGGAAGATACGGAAGATATTTATGAAGCCATTGCAAAGCGATATCTTGGGATCGGCTGCAGCGTCATGACGCCGAATCCGAACCGCTTTGATTTGCTTGGACGGATGATCGAGGAATACAGGGCGGACGGCGTTGTGGAAATGACCCTGACGGCCTGTTTGACGTATAACGTAGAGACCCGCGCCATCCGCAGATTCTGCGTGGAAGAAAAGAAGGTGCCCTTCATCAGTGTGGAAACCGATTATTCACAGGCGGATGTCGAGCAGTTAAACACCAGAATCACCGCCTTTTTTTGGAAATGCTGTAAGAGGAAGAAAGGATAAGACGGCAAATGAAATTTGTGGGGATTGATATCGGATCCACCTGCGCCAAAAACCGTGGTGCTGGATGAGGCGGGAGAGCCGGAAAACCTGTTTGTGATTCCGACCGGATGGAGCAGCTTCGATGCGCTGGAAAAAGATTAGGAAACAGTTGCTGGAAGCGGGTGTAAGCGACACGGATGCCTATACGGTGTCTACCGGATACGGGAGAAAGGCGGTTCCCTTCGCGCAGAAGCAGGTGACGGAGATCACCTGCCATGCCAGGGAGCGGCGGCGCTCTTCGGAGAAGGAGAGATGAACCTCATCGATATCGGCGGTCAGGACACCAAGGTGATTTCTGCCAGGGGCGGTTTGGTGGAAGAATTTTTACATGAACGATAAGTGCTCTGCGGGAACAGGAAAATTCATCGAAATCATGGCCAACCGGCTGGAGCTTCGATTGCCAAACTGGATGAGATTGCGGAAAGGCGTACGAAGGAAGTTCAGATCAGCTCGATGTGCACGGTCTTTGCGGAGTCGGAAATCGTGTCCATGGTGGGGCAGGGAACCTCGAAGGAAAAACATCGCCTGGGGGTACTCAATTCCGTAGCCAACAAGGTCAAGCAGGAATACGGGAAGTTAAGGGATGGAGATCGACCGGTATATCTGACCGGCGGACTCTGCGAAGCGTCTTTTTTCCTGCGGATGCTTTCGGACAAACTGGGAGGCAAGGTCACTTCCTGCAAGAGGGCCCGCTATGCGGGGGCACTCGGCGCTGCTTTTTCTCGCTTATGAAAAAAATACGGCGAAACGCGCACCTGATGTGCCAAACAGCGGGCGGGAGCGCCCTCCTTTTGTTTGACATCTTGTGAAAAATTATGACATAATTTCCTGTACCCCTTTTTTTATGGGGGTGGTTAGGTAACTGGTGTGCCTCCTGGTCTTCAAAAACCTGTGTTGGGCGTTCACGCGTCCTGGGTGGGTTCGATTCCCACACGCCCTCGCCAAAAAAACGATCGGAGTTTTTCCGTTAAATGCTGCCGCACGAGATTCTGGATGCGACAGCTTTTTATAAGGAGTCCCATGAGAATTTTTAAGTATCCTGGCACAGAAACCTTCCAGCACCGGAAGCGGCGTCTATCTGATGGAGCTGGTGCGCCAGTTTTTCTTTACAGGGGCAGGAGCAGGCGGTCATTGCAGGTGTCTATGAGGAAGATCCGTCTCCCTTCCCGAAAGAGGTTCGCTACCGCCCGGTTACTTTCAAAAACGGCGGGGCTACCGTTTCCCATTTTTGGCATGTCGGATGAAATGCCCTATGAAAGCTCTCGTTACCGTGATATGACGCCTGCAAACAGGAGGCGGTTTGCAGATGCCTTTCTGCAGGCACTGGATGAAGTCGTTGCAAGCTTTTTCGCCTGATCTGATCCTCTGCCACCACCTTTATCTACTCACCGCCCTCGTCAGAGAACATCTTCCCCGCCACCGGATTTACGGTTTTTGCCATAACACCGATTTGAGACAGATGGTCAAAACGGATCTGGAGAGGGATTTTTATTCGCCATCAGATCAGGCGGCTGGACCGGATTTTTCGTGCCGCAGCTCTCGCAACAGGAAGAAGTGAGACGCATTTTTCGGGGTAGAGGAAGAAAAGATCAGACAGATCGGCATCGGCTATAATCAGGAGATTTTTTTCGTCTGGAAAAAAAGAGGACAAACGGAGCGGATCCGCATCCTCTTGTGAGGAGAAGAGACTGATCTTTGCGGGAAAGATTTCCGAAAAAAAAGGAGTCTTCAGCTTGCTGCGGGCACTGACGCTTTTGGCGGAAAAAGGGGAAAGAGTCACCCTGACGCTCGCGGGAGGCGCAGGGGACCTGGAGGAATATGAAAGGATCAGGAAGATGGCAAAAGAAGCGCCTTATCCGGTAACTTTTACGGGGCGCCTGTCGCAGGAGGAGCTTGCAGACAGATACTTGGCAAGTGATCTTTTTGTGCTCCCCTCCTTCTTTGATGCGATTCCCCTTGTGGTCATTGAGGCGCTTGCCTGTTCCTGTAAGGTGGTGGTTTCGGAACTGCCCGGGATCAGAAGCTGGTTTGACGCAAACGCAAAAAGCGCCGATATTCGTTATGTACCTCTGCCTGGAATGCAGCAGGCGGATGAGCCGGTAAAGGAGGAGCTTCCCCTCTTTGAAGAAAGACTGGCAGGGGAAATGGAGAAGGCACTTCACGATCCAAAGAGCGCGGATCCCCGTGCAGTGGAGGGTTTGTCATGGAAAGCACTGTCAGGGAAAGTTCTTTGCGAGGGTTAAACGACACGGACAGACGGGTCGGAAGGGTCCGCTTTTTCACAGGGAACAGGCGCATAAGGATTCCCATCCTCGTCCTGTGCCTTCTGCTAGGCATTCCACTTTTGTCCAGAGGGTGCAGAGGGGACGAAAGTCGACAGAGCATTTTTCCGGAAAAAACGGCCGTTCTTCTCGGCGCCTCCCCGGAGAACGTCCTTGGAAGGGTGGAACAGGACGGCGTCTACCAGACGCTGATTCTGGATTTACAGAATTTCTCAAAGGAACAGGTAAGCGCCCTGCACCATGCGGGGGTGAAGAAGATTTATTCTTACCTTGATGTCGGATCGCTGGAAACGTATCGACCCTATTTTTACCCGCTTTCAGAAGCTGGTGAGGGCTCCCTATGAAAACTGGGAGGAGGAATACTGGGTCGATGTTTCAGATATTTCCTGGCAAGATTTTCTGGTGAAGGAGCTGGCAAGCGATCTGGTACAGAAGGGGGCGGACGGTTTTTTTCTGGATAATACGGACGTGTATGCGCAGGAGGAGACGCCGCAAACCTACGAAGGGCTGGTGCGAATCCTGGAAGGACTGGGGACTACCATCTGCCGGTGATTGTCAACGGGGAGATCTCTTTGTCAAAAAAACTGATCGCAGATCACAAGCAGAATCTGCTTCGTGCCGTCTGCCAGGAATCTGTTTTTTTCCTGCATCAGGGATTATAAGAAGAATCAATTCGGCAGGCAGAACAAAGAGGTGCGGGACGATTATTTGACCTATTTGCAGACCTGCAAGAAGGCAAATCTTGCGGTGCTTCTGATCGAATATACGAAGGATTCCAAGTTGGAAAAGGAGGCGGATTCTTATTGCAAAAAAATGGGATTTTTGTCTTTTTGTCTCTAAAAGCCTGGGGTTGGAGGAATAAGGACAGAAAACATCCATCTGCAAGCATTGATATAATAATAAGATACAATACCCGGAAACGATACAAAGTGCAGGAAAGAGAGGGAAGTCATGGAATTTCAGGAAGTCGTTACGACAAGAAGAAGTGTCAGAAAGTACACGGACAAAGAGATTGCGGAAGAGGATTTAAAGGGAGATTGTGAGGCTCGCCTCCTATGCACCGTCCTGGAAAAACACGCAGTGCGTGTCGTACGTTTTTGTACGGGATGAGGAAAAGAAGGCGCGTCTGTCGGAATGTGTCTGCGGCTTTGCCTATAATACGAAGACGATCGGCCGCTGCAAGGTGCTTTGTGCCGTCGTCACAGAGAAAGGCAAGAGCGGTTGCGAGGAGGACGGAAGCTTCAGGGACTCCCAGAAAAGACGAGTGGGAAATGTTTGATGCGGGGATTGCCGCACAAACCTTCTGTCTGGCAGCCAGAGAGAGAGGAATCGGAACGGTAATCATGGGTTATGTGGATGACGGGGAAGCGGGTAAGGTGCTGCATCTTCCGGAGAAAAAGCGTGTGACCGCCTTTATCGCGATGGGCTATCCGGAGGCGGAAGGGAAAATGCCTCCCAGAAAATCCGTGGACGAGCTGATGACAACGGTGTAAGGAGATCATAAGAAATGAAATGGATGCGTTTTCGAATCCGCACCAATCCGGCATCGGAAGATCGGATGATTGCTGCGATGATGGAGATCGGGTTGACAGGTGCGCAGATTGAAGACAAGGTACCGTTAACGGCGGCGGAAAAAGAACAGATTTACACCTTCGATGTAGAGGATCCCGTCGATGACGGAATTGCCTATGTCAGTTTTTTTGCAGAAGCGGATGAGGGCAACCGCCTCAAGGTAACGCTGCCGGACGGAAGGGAAGTCACAAGATCGCCGGAAAAGCTGCAGGAGGAAATGCAGGCGGTGTTGTCTACTCTGCGGGAAGGGGGCGATATCGGGGACGGAACGCTCTCCCTTTCCTTAACGGAAGATATCGATTGGATGAACAACTGGAAGCAGTATTTTCATCATTTTTATCTGGACGGAGATATTCTGGTCATTCCTTCGTGGGAGAAGTTACAAAAGGAGGATACGGCGGGAGCCAAATACATCCTGCACATGGATCCAGGAACCGCCTTCGGAACCGGTGCGCATGAAACGACACAGCTTGCCCAGCGGATGATCCGGAAGTATCTGAAAAAGGGGATCGTCTTCTGGACGTCGGCACCGGGAGCGGCGTGCTGGGAATTCTGGCACTGATGTTTGGCGCCTCTCAAGTGACGGGTACGGATCTGGATCCGTTCTGTGCAGAGGCGGTCAGACAGAATCTTGCAAACAACGGCTTTCCCACGCCGGACCTTCGGGATTACAGAAGCAGTAGAGAAAAAAAGAGGTTTCATCTGGAAGAACAGGCAAGAGAGGGCGCATCCTTTCGTCTTGTCCTCAGGGAATGTGATTGGGGATCCTGTCGTACAGGATGCAGTGGGAACACAGTGTTACGACCTTGTGGTTGCGAACATCCTGCCGGTGGTTCTCGTTCCGCTCACCCCGGAAATCCCCCCGTATCTGAAGGACGGCGGCATTTATATTACGTCGGGGATTCTGACGGAGCGGATGGAAGAATTAAAGAGATGCCATGAAGAGGCGGGACTCACCGTGATCGAAACGCAGACGCAGGGAGAGTGGTGTACGGTGGTCTCAAGAAAAGAGAACGCAAAGGAGGGAGCATGAACGATCATCAGAGGCAGTCAAAAAAGATCAATTCCAGTGCCTATCTGGCACCCGGAGCGGTGGTTTGCGGAGACGTGGAAATAGGAGAGCAGAGCAGTGTCTGGTTTCATGCCACCGTCCGCGGCGATTATCCGATTCGAATCGGTGCCAGAACGAACATCCAGGACAACGTGGTCGTCCATGTGGACGACGGTTTTGCGGTATCGATCGGAGAGGAGGTGACGGTCGGGCATTCCTGTATCATTCACGGGTGTACAGTTGGGGATCGTTGCCTGATCGGGATGGGGGTCGATCCTGATGAATGGAGCGCAGGTGGGAAGCGACTGTATCATCGGCGCGGGCAGCCTGATTACACAGAATACGATTATCCCCGCAGGAAGCCTCGTTTACGGAAGACCCGGCAAGGTGATCCGTGCTTTGACCGTAGAGGAAAAAGAAACCATCCGCAAGGATGCGGCGCTCTATGTCCGTCATGCCAAACAGTATAAGGAGGCGGAAAGGAGTCGGGATGCATCACCTCTTTGCGGATGACGCTAGGGCGTCAGAGAACAGATGCAGACTGGAGATCCGCGGCGACAACTACCATCACATCGTACATGTGCTGCGGATGCGGGAAGGAGACGAGATTTCGGTCAGCTTTCCGGAAGACCCGGCGGAATACCGTTACGGGATCGAAGCAATCACGGCAGAAGAAGTCCTGTGTACCCTTCGTTTTGTGAAAGAGGAGGGGCTGGAGCTTTCATCGAAGATCTACCTCTTTCAGGGGCTCCCCAAGGGAGACAAGATGGAACTCATCGTGCAGAAAGCGGTGGAGTTAGGTGCCTTTGAAGTGATTCCGGTCAAAATGCGCCGTTGTGTGGCAAAATGGGATGAGAAAAAAACCGCCTCACGCCTGAAACGCTTGCAAGCGGTAGCGGAAGCGGCGGCAGGTCAGGCCAGAAGAGGGATCATTCCCAGGGTGCAGACGTCGATGACCATGAAGGAAGCGTTGCACTACGCAGAGGCAAACAGCGACAGAATTCTCCTGCCGTATGAACTGGCGGAAGGCATGGATCGGACGAGAAAGATCATCGGACAGCTCGAAAAAGGACAGAATCTCTCGGTCTTTATCGGACCGGAAGGCGGATTTGCGGAAGAAGAGGTTGCCGCCGCGGTTGCAGCAGGAGCGCAGCCAATCACCATGGGAAGACGGATTCTGCGCACGGAAACGGCGGGGTTTACGCTTTTGTCCTGGTTGATGTATCAGCTGGAGTAGAGACCTGCTAAAGTCCTGGGATGCGATGTGGCGAGGACTTTTTGGAGATTCCGGCGTCCGGACGTTTGTCCCGGGGCAGCAGGCAGGAAGAGGGGTGTGTTTTGGCAGAGAATCGAATCGACGTAGAGACGCTCATTGGAGAGGCCAGAAAGGTACGGCAGAAGGCTTATGCGCCGTATTCGGGTTTTCTGGTGGGAGCCGCCCTTCTGGGGGCGGACGGTAAGATTTACACGGGTTGCAATGTGGAAAATGCGTCCTTCGGTGCCGGCATCTGTGCGGAGAGAAGTGCTTTTGTCCGTGCGGTTTCCGAGGGAGAAAAAGAGTTCCTGGCGATTGCGATCGTGGGTGGAAAAAAAGAAAGGAGCGGACCTCCCTTCCCTGCCCGCCCTGCGGTATCTGCCGTCAGTTCATGCGGGAATTCTGCGATCCAGAAAGCTTCCGGATCATCTTAGAGAATCCGAAAGAAGGAAAGGATATTTTTTTGTTGAAAGAATTGTTGCCGATGAGCTTCGGCCCGGCACAGCTGGGAACCTGATGAGCTTCAAACCTTCCCGGCTAGAGCCATAGCAATGGGCTTCGAATTGTCACGGTTAGAGCCACAGCAATGCGCTTCCGATCGGCACCGCTTAAGCTCTCCAATGAGAGGCGGGATCTCCTTTTTGGAGGGAAAGGTTTAAGACGGCAGATCGAGATACTTTCTGGACAGGGAGAAGCCGCGACCGTTGACCTCTCTTACGCTGCTGGTGGTAAAGAAGGCAACGGGATCCACATCCTGAATTGCCTCACGAATCTCGTTCATCCTTCTGGTAGAGGCCACGCAGAGGACGATCTGCATTTCCTCTCCCGTCATGCCACCCTCACCCTGAATCAAGGTGGCTCCGAGATCCAGATTCAGAATGGCCTTCCGAATCTCCTGCCATTTTTCTGGAAAAGATCATGAACTGTACTTCACCGGTAGCAAAGCCCAGCGCCTTGTCCATCGAGACCACACAGACCAGTTCGGCGAGAATACCGAGCAGAATCTGCTCTTTGGTGGCGAAGGGAATCTGCAAGAGCATGATGAGACAGTCCAGACCGTACATGACCGGTGCAATCGGCAGTCGCTTCTTGGAATGGAGGATCACCGGGATGACATCCGCACCGCCGGTAGACCCGCCAGCCCGAATCACCATGGCGACACCGAGGCCGGAGGACATGGAACCACAGACCATGGCAAGCAGAGGATTGTCCGTCATTTGCTGCAAACAGGGAAGCTGAGAAAAAAAGGTTAAAAAAAGGCAGGGAAGGCGAAGGTGCCGACAATGATGGTCATTGCATAACGTTTTCCCATAAAGAAGAAGGCCAGCAGAAACAGAAAAAAATACTGACCAGGGTAACGGCGATATTGACATCCAGACCGCCGTGAGAGAGGAAGGCCAACACCCTTCCCATGCCGGTGGCACCGGCAACAATAAACTTCATCGGCAGCAGAAATACCGCCATGCCGAAGGCATCTGCCATAATCCCGCAGAGGTAGAGAGCGGTTTTCAAAAAATCGTTTGGGATTTCGTTTTTTTGGAAAAAAAGGAGATCATATCCGGTTCCTTCTTTTTAGCGATCAGTGGGAAGTTGATTTTTCACAATATTCCTTCTATTTTTATGCTGATTTTTTTCGTCGGAAGCAAGCGAAAAAGAGGAGAACGATGATTTTTCGGAAATGTCAGGAATAAAAAGACCCATGATTCAATTCGGAGGTTTTAAAAAAAGGAAAGAGGGTATAGAGATGTGTGATTTAACAGGAGATTTGATGATGGACGTTTATCTGGGAGACATCAATAAACGTTATGGAGAACTGGCCGAGATGTCTCCGGAGAGATGGGAACTGGCGGACCGGGGAGCTACGGAATTTTAAAGAATTATTTAACCCACACCTATGAAAAAGCTGGTGGAAGAGGACAAAAATCATACAAAGGGAAAAACTACGGCCTCTTTAACACCGGTCTTTTTACCAAAAATTATGAGCTGATTTATGCCTATCTGGAGCCGAATATTGCGAACGGTTCACAGCCGTTTTATTTAAAAGCTTTTTTGACCGAGTATGATCTGGGACGGAAGGGGATTGACGAACTGCCGGAGAGGGCGAATTACTTTTCAGACCCGGGGCTGCTCATCTTCGATGCGAATTGCAGGATCAAAGTGCAGTATTCGCATATTCTGGAAGATAGCAAAAATTTAGAGCGTCTGCCTCTGGAGGTGCAGAACGCAAAGAACCTGATTCCGCTCTTCAACGGAGCGCTGGATATGATGAAAAAGAAGGTATCGGCCAATTACAGAATCGCCATCCCGCAATACTATAACAAAACGATTCAGTTGCTATTGCCGCTCTGTCTGCTCGATCAGGAGATACCGGACACCGCTCTGGTGGTCAGCAAAGACCCGAGCGGTACCTTCTATCAGGGGCATACCTGTCTGACGCTGGAAATGGCATACAGCAACGCCAGACTGATTGCCAAACCCGAGAGCAACTGGTTGCAGCTGGTATAAAGGAGCTTATATTGCACGGCTTGCTCTCTTCAGCTCTCCGGCTTGCGGTAGAAATGCCCCTGCACCTGTTCGGTGCGGAAGGTGTTGATGAAGGCTTTGGCGTCAATTTCACGGATTTTTCTTGACAATCCGCGCCCGGTCGGATCTGGATACCACGGAGTAGACAACGATGCGTTCCGTTCCCGCATGGCCCCTCGCCCCGAAGGACCGTGGCCCCGTGATGTGCGTTATGATAAATCAGTTCCGTGATTTCATGCGGATGGTCGGTCACGACAAAGAGGGTCTCCTGCTGATAGCGGTGATAGAGCGCATGGATGACCTGCGTAGAGACGAATTGATAAATGATGGAATAGAGAGCGCCGTCCCAGCCGAAGAGGATGCCGGAGGCAACCAGAATGACGGCGTTGATGCCGAGGCTGACATTCCAGGAGTCCACGCCGTTGCGAGAGGAGAGCCAGGTGGCGATAAAGTCGGTTCCTCCGCTGGTGGCGTCTGCGGAAAGACAGATCGAAATGCCGAATCCGTTGATCAGACCGCCGAAAACACTGACCAGAAGCGAGTCATAGGTAATGACGAAATTCGGGAAAGCATCGACAAAGACACCCTGTAAAAAAACGACCAGCAGAGAATAGAGGGTAAATTTTTTGCCGACGAAGCGAAAACCGATGTAGACCGGAAAAGCGTTTAACAGAAGGTTAATCGGGGTATAAGGCACGTCCTGATGAAAGAAGGTCTGCAGGATCCGTTGAATTAAAATCGTGCCGCCGGCCGCTCCTCCGGGAACCAGACCGCCCGTGTGTACAAAGCTGTTGATGTTTAAAGCTAAGATGAAGGCAGCAATCACGCATAGCAGGATTCGTCTACAATCATCGAGGATGGTTTCTTTCAAAGCCGGTCTCCTTGGAAAACAGTTTTTGAATGGGACAAAGTTGATGATATCCCAGAATCCGTTTGTTTTCAAGACCTTCTAAGAGACGGTATGCGGGAGAGCTCAGTGCCCTCTGGGTACGCGGGAAAACAAGCTTTTTTCATTGACAAGATCGGCGTGCAGGAGCCGGAAAAAGGCATAGATCAGGATGGGAAGCGCACCGAAGAGGGCATGCACCCCGAAATAGGTGCAGAGAACGGTGCTGAGGATGGCACCGGCAAGGAAGAACAGGATCATGGAGCCATGCATCCGGAATTTTTAGAAGGGCTCGCTCGTCCTTGTCCCTGATGGCCTTCACCAGGTTGGAGCCGGTCTGACGGATGTGGTTGGTCACAAAGGTGGTTGCCATCGGAACCCCCTCGTTCTGGCGAAAGGTATTGAATTGCATGGCGCAGATAAAGTTCAGGCTGATCTGGCAGATACGGTCGGGAGCCGAGGGGGCAGTGCGCCAAGGAAGATGACGAGAAAGATTTCAATCAGAACAAGAAGCGTGTCCCAACGAAGCACCTGCATCTTTCGGATCCTTTTTTTGCAAGCACCTCGGAGAGGATGGTTCCCGGCAAAAGTAAGCAAAGATCGGAACTAACATATAGAGGGCCCTTGCGAAATTCCGTTGCCCGAGCGCCATGCCGAGCAGAACGATGTTTGCCGTCTGCGCATTGCAAAACACGCCGCCTCTTACACAGAAGGTATAGGCTCCGTAGTATCCTCCGATCATAATCAGGGTAAGAAATACCCAGTTTTTTTCACATTCCAGAAAAAATTCCCGTTCTTCCTCTACCGCCTTTTGCATTTGCCGTCTCCTTGAAAAAGTCTTCTTCACCGCCTGTATGCCAGAAACAACTTTGCTTACAGCAACTACACAGATGGTGGAACAGGTCAGGCAAACTGTCAAGAGGAAAATCTCATAATAAACCTAAAAAAATTCATAACAAACCGCGGACCTGCAGGTCTTTCAGGGCATCTACCAACACCCGGTTATCGTCATGGTTGAGCGCACCGATATGTCCGACTCGAAAGATGTGATTTTTGAGTTCGCCTCCATTCGGGCAGACCCAAATTCCGTAATCTTCTTTCAGTCGCAGAACGAGCTCGTAGGCATTTGCGGAAGGGATCTGCAGGGCACTGACGGCATTTGCGGGATTTTCTGCAAGGAGAGTCAGGGGAAGATCCCTGATTCTGTCTCTGAAATCTTTTTGCCTGTGAGGCGGTTCTTTCAATCTCTTTTTCTGCGCCTCCGCTTCTCTTTATTTCCGCCAGTCTTTCATGAATTTGTAAAAAGAATCCCGACGGCAGGGGTAAAGGGGGTCTGACCGCGCTCCTGATCTTTGAGTATGTCCGGTAAATGAAAATACAGGGTTTTGGGTTTGTTCTGATCAACCCGTTCTACCGCTTTCTCGGAAAGGGCGAGGATGGACACACCGGGAGGGCAGGAGAGAGCTTTCTGAGAACCGGTAATCATGACATCTGCGCCGATTTCTTCCATATAGAAAGGATCTGCCAGAAAAGAAGATACACAATCACAGACAAAGAACAAAATGATTTTTCTTGCAGAAATTGCCGAGCATATCGGTATCGTACAATACACCGGTGGAAGTTTCGTCTACATTGACAAGAAGTCCGGTAAAGCCCTGTCCGTCATAGGCGTCCAGCTGCTCCCTGGAAAGATGCTTTCCAGGTGATAGTCGGATTGCGGTATAGGGAATTTCATGAATTTCGCAGATGTCGGCAAAACGCTGACCGAAGCTTCCTCCGTTCACCACCAGAAGATGATCCGCCCCGGTAAAGCAGTTCATGACAGCGGCTTCCATTGCTCCGGTGCTGGAACAGGTCAGAAAAAAACAGCCCCGGAATCCTTCCCGGCATGGCAAAACTGCAAAAGGAGTCTTTCATTCTCCAACATCAGATGGGAGAATTCCGGGGTTCTGAAATAAGGTACCTGTCTGGCACCCAGTGAGCAAATGCATTCGGGCGCCGTCACCGGACCCACGGTAAAGTTCAACATTTTGCATCCCTTTCAGTGGAAAAAGCTACACGATAAGAAAATGAGATCATCCGCACGTGAAGAGAGACCTTATTTTTCTGAAACGAACGAAATTTAGTCGAAGCGGTGATCCTTGAGGAGCGCAATGCTCTGGTCATCCCCGATCGGGAGTTTATCAATGGTTCTCCCTATTTCTTTTTCATAATCGTCAATGGCATCCTTGACGCCGGGTAAACCGATGTTGTAATAGTCATGGATTAGAATCACGCTTCCTTCGATCATTTTGGGGTAAAAGAAGCGCAGACCTTCCAGGATCGGTGCATATAAATCAAAGTCCAGATGTACAAAGCAAAACTGATCCTCAATACCGGCTGCTGTTTCGGGAAAAAAAGCCCTGACGGATGATGACCCGCTTCGGATCGTCCATTTTTGAAAGGACAAAGGGAATGGAGGTATTGGAGAACTCGTGGTCATTCAGACCGAAGGAGTAACGTTCCTTTTCATATTCAACATCCCGCTGGTCGAAGCCTTCAAAGGTGTCAAACAAATAAAGTTTGGAATGAGGGAAGGCGCGGTGAATGTATTTTGGCGAATTCTCCGCGGAAGACGCCACCTTCCGCCACGGAAACGCTTGTGTTGCCCAACAGTTTGGCATAGGATGCAAGCCATGTATTTCTCACATCCGAAACAGAGTCTACCGGAATCTCAACGGTGATCTTATCCGGCGAAACACCGTGATCTAAAAAGTGTTTTTGGATATCTTTATAGAAGAGAGAGGCGATGGTGATTTGGTCATATTCCAATTCGGAAAGACTCTCCACTCCTCCATAGCAGGGCAAACCATCTGTAATCATGTGCCCTTTTTTGTCGGGATTTCCATCCAGAAAACCGATTACATCGACTCGGTCTTTCATGTCTTTGTATACTTGCCTGCCGGTGAGTCCTGAGCCATAAATCAATACTTTCAATTAAATTCCTCCTTTAATCATGAATGACGACTGCAATTTTTTTACGCCTCGAAACGCATGAAAATCCTCCATCACGGAGCAGATGTTTAAAGAAACATTCTGATTGATAAAAGAAAGAGTTTTGCCCTCTGTGATGGCTTTCGAAAAGGAAAGCAGCTGTTGCCGGATGCCCTCCCCTTCTAAAGAGTAGAAATAACGTTTGTTCATGGTGGGATCTTCATATCGGAGCTCGAAATAATCGGTTTTTCCACCAAGGTGCCGGCACATAAATGTAGCCCTTTGTACCGGAGATAACCAGTTCCCCTTCGGATTTGACGCCTCTCCCCACCTTGATCGTAGCAACGGCGGAAGGAAAGCAAAAATCAATTTTGGTAAAGCTGTCAAATGATAGTGTTTCCTCTTCGAATAGAGAAATCATTTGTTTCTCATAAGGTTCATGGAAGAGTTGGAACACAGGAAGCATGGCGGTCGGTCCCCACGCACAAATGCTGTTCCAGGTATGCGCAAGATTCGCGTTTGGCGCGTGGAACATGCTGGTACAACTGGCGTCCACAGAGATCACGTTGCCGATTTTTCCTGATTTTGCCAGTAGAATGAGCCGATTATAGGCGGTATTATATGCTGTTTTATTCGCTTCCATCAGCACCAGTTTTTTTTGATGGGCAAGGGTAAAAAGAGCTTCTGCTTCCCCTTTTTTCAGCGCAATCGGAGATTCACACAGCACATGTTTTCCCTGTTCGAGGGCATATTTGATTTCTTCGTAGTGCCTTCCGGGGTGGGAGAAGATATACACACAGTCGCACTGTTCCAAAAATGCGTCATAATCCTTCCACGAGAAATCAGGATTCAGAATGGGATTGCAATAGGCAGAGACAAAAAGACCGTTTACGGATTGACTTTCCCTGGCATATTTATTCTGCACATTCTCTTCATAACCACCCACGATACCGAGATTCAAGCGGTTACTTTCCGATCGAATCCTGGTACTGGATACACCGGAGGTTCTTTGCAGGTAGATGACGGAGCAGTATTCTTTCAGATAGTCGAAATATCCCTCCCAATCGGAACCGACGGTAAAGATATTGGCTCCATATTTCTGGATATCGTCAATCTTCTGCCCTTCATATTCTTCCACGATGATCTCGTCGGCAAGTCCCGTCTTCTTCACGCCCTCAATTCTTTCCGCAAGGGACTGTTTGACATTGATCTTGCCACGGTTGTAGTCAAAATCGTCAGAAGTGACCCCGACAATCAGGTAATCGCCCAGGGGCTCTGGCACGCTCCAGAAGCCTTAGGTGACCGGCATGCAGTAAATCATAGGTTCCATAAGTAATGACTCTGGTCATGACACCGTTCTTCTCTCATTCCACAAAACAGAATTGATGCATCCTCCAGCTATGATCATTATTTCGGAAAAAAAAGAACGAAAAATAAGAGGAAACAAACGTCTGCCTGCAGAAAGTGGCATCTTGTTGTCAAAAAGAGGGGTGGAAGTATAATGGGATGCGCGAATGCAAAAAAAGCAAGGAGAACAGGATGCAGATACTGGTAGTCGGAGTCGGCAATGTCGGTATGTCCCTCGTGGGACAGCTGAGCAAAGAGCAGCACAATATTACGGTGGTGGACACCAACAGCGACAATGTCGAGTTTGCGGTCAATAATTTTGATGTGATGGGACTGGTGGGCAACGGCGCCTCTTATCAGATGATGTGCGATGCGGGCATTGAGGGCGCAGATCTGATGATTGCCGTGACGAATTCGGATGAACTGAATCTGCTATGCTGTCTGATTGCCAAGAAGGCCGGCGGCTGCCGCACCATTGCCCGTGTCAGGAATCCGGAGTATCGCCAGGAAGTGGATTTTATTAAAGAAGAACTGGGACTTTCCATGGTCATCAATCCGGAGAGTGCTTCCGCTACAGAGGTGGTGCGCCTCATGGAGTTTCCGTCCGCCACCAAGGTAGAAACTTTTGCCAGAGGCAGGGCGGAGCTGGTTACCATTGTCCTGGAAGAGAACAGCTACATTGTCGGCAAGAGTCTGCGCAAGCTTCAGGCGGAACTCAAGAGCAATGTCCTGTTTGCCGTTGTTTCCAGAGCAGGGAGGTCATCATTCCGGACGGCAATTTTGTGCCGCAGGTGAAAGACGAGATTTCTTTTATCGGAACCTCCAAGAATATGGTGAAACTCTTTCGAAGGCTGCATCTTCCGACGGTGCGGGTCAGTACCTCTATGATCATCGGGGAGGCGCCATCGGCTATTATCTGGCCAAGCAGCTGATCGATTACGGGATTCGCGTGACTCTTTTTGAAAAAAAGACCATGCCAGATGCAAGGAGTTGTCTTCCAAGCTGCCGGAGGCGATTATCATCCATGCGGACGGAACCGATAAGGACATGCTTCTCGAAGAAGGAATTGCGGACGTCAGTTCGTTTATTACGCTGACGGGTCTGGATGAAGAGAATATCATGCTTTCTCTTTTTGCCAAAAAGCGTATCCAAGGCGAAATGTGTGACCAAGATACACCATGTGAATTACGGCGCCATCATTGATTCGCTGAACATCGGCAGCATTCTCTATCCCAAGACCATCACGGCGGAGCGGATTGTGCGGTTTGTAAGAGGACTCTCCAACTCCTTTGACTCCAATATTGAAACCCTCTATTCGATTAATGACGGAAAGGCGGAGGTGCTGGAGTTTCTGATCGGAGAAAATGCGCCTGTCGTGGACATTCCGCTTGCACAGCTGAATCCCAGGATGAAGGATGGGATTCTGATTGCCTCCATTATGCGGGGGGGAGAAGTGATCTCTCCCCAGGGCTCTTCGACCATTCAAAAAGGAGACAGCGTCATTATCGTCACGACGCAGACGGGTTTCCATGATATTAGGGATATATTGAAATGAATTATAAAATGATAAGTTTTGTGCTGATGCGTGTGCTGGCGTTGCTCGGCGTTTTGTTTGTATTTCCGTTTGTGACAGCCCTGCTGTATCATGAAGAAAACTGCGCCAGGATCTTTCTGGTGTTTGCACTGCTTTGCGGCCTTACGGGGGCTCTTCACAGCAGGCAGAGACCGGAAAATCCGGTTTTTTACGCCAGAGAAGGCTTTGTCATGACGGTGCTTTCCTGGATCATGATTTCCATGATCGGGGCGCTTCCCTTTGTTCTTGCAGGAACGATTCCTTCCTATGTGGACGCCGTGTTTGAGACGGTTTCCGGCTTTACCACGACGGGCGCCAGCATCCTGAGCGGGGATGCCATTGATCGGATGTACAAAAGCGTGGAATTTTGGCGCTGCTTTACCCACTGGGGCGGAGGGATGGGGATTCTGGTCTTTATGATTGCCATTCTGCCGCGAACGGACGGGTATTCCATGTATCTGATGAAGGCGGAAAGCCCGGGACCCACGGTCGGTAAATTTGTGCCGAAGGTGCAGGATACGGCCAAGATCCTCTACCTGATTTATATGGGCTTTACGCTCACGGAGATCGTTCTGTTAAAAAAATCTGCGGGCTTCCGTTGTTTGACGCGATGACGCTCACCTTTTTCCTCTGTCGGAACGGGAGGCTTCTCCATTTCCAGTGCGGGAATTATGTCCTATTCGATTCCGGCACAGATGGTGATCATCGTGTTCATGACGATTTGCGGTACGAATTTTGCCGTGTACTATGCTCTGACGAGAAGGAGGTTCAAGGAGGCGATTCGCTGTGAGGAGGCCAAGTGGTATCTGATTGCGATGTTCGGCTCTGCCGCCCTCATTGCGTGGAACGTGCATGGGGCAGGTCTGGTCAAAAGCCCGTTTTTGGCCTTTCACCATGCGCTGTTCACGGTTTCCTCCATTATGACCACCACCGGTTTTGCCACACTGGACTTTAATACCTGGCCGGCCTTTTTCCAAAGCCTTGCTCTTTGTTCTGACCCTGATCGGTGCCTGTGCGGGTTCTACCGGAGGCGGCTTCAAGTACTCAGGCTGATCATTCTGTTGCGAAGGGTGAGGGAACGAGCTGGATTTCTCCATCCACCCCAAATGCATCAAGCAGGTCTATATGGATGGCAGGAGGGTGGAGAGCACAACGGTAAAGGGCGTGCTGACCTATCTGGTGATTTACACCGCGATTTTTCTCCTGTCCTTTCTCCTGATCTCTCTGGACGGCAAGGATTTTGAAACCAATATGTCGGCGATTGCAGCGACGATCAACAATGTGGGACCGGGACTGGGGCTGGTCGGACCTGCCGGAAATTTCGGCTCCTATTCGGATTTCTCCAAGTTGGTGATGACTTTTGACATGCTGGCGGGGAGGTTGGAATTCATTCCTGTGCTGGTGCTGCTTCGTAGATCGACTTGGCGGTCCTGAAATGCCGCCTGACAGACGCTGCTTTAGGTAAGTAGCAGACGCACTGCATAGATCAGCAGCAGGTGCAGGGGATAAAAAGAAATAAAAGAGATATTTGGCGCGGCCTCGCAGGAAGCCGCGTTTTCCGTTATAAAAAAAGCAAAGAAGAAAGGCGGGAAAACTATAGCTCTCCAGATACAGGGTCGCTGACAGCAGGCTCCAGCCGAGGAAGGAAGCAAGGAGCCGATGTTTACGGAAGCAGTAGAAGAGGACGATTAAGAGAACGCCAATCGCACCGTAATCCGTGTGAAGGAGGCTGGCAAGACCTGCCCCCAGAAGGACGAGGAGCAGGCAGAAAGCATAGGGCAGAATGGACAGGAGTTCTGACGGAAGGCCTCCTTTTTTTGTAAAAAAAAGCGATCTTTCTCATGGAAAAGACGATTTTTCTCATGGAAACGGAGACCCTTCTCACGAAATCGAAGAAGATGGTCAGAGTGCAGGATCTCATCCATGCCCCAGATGACGGCAAGGCCGATGGTCAGGGTGAAAAAAAGACATTCTGATGGTTCGCATTTCGCAGTCCACCAAACAGTGCCAGATTAAAGGGAATTTCAGAGAGGAAGGAGAAGAGGAGCAGGCGCAGCAGGTACTTGCCTCTGCTACTCGTGTGCAGCAGTCCTTCGACGAGCAGAAAGCAAAAGATCGGAAAAGCACTCCGGCCGATGATGCGCAGAAGGGAATAGAACTCGTAGGTAAGGAGATAACGGTGGAAGAGAAAAGAGATGCCGTGGTCGTTGGTGAAAAGGGGGGAGGTTGGTGGCAGAGAGAGGAGGGGGAGAAGAAGACCTGCACCCAGGTGGTCGATCAACATGGTGGTGATCGCAACCATTTTCAGAACACTGCCGCTGATAGAGAATCAGGGGATCCTTGTCTCTTTTTCCATAACATCCCTTTCCATGATACAATGATACCAGTACATTTCCTCCGCCTCCGGGCAGGAGGATGGTTGCAAAATCGTATTCATCATAGAGCAGATGAGGCAAAGTGGAAAGGAGAGGGACCGCAATGAAATTAAAATTTATCGGAGCGGATCATGAGGTGACCGGAAGCTGTCATTATCTGGAAGCATGCGGCAGGCATCTGCTGGTAGACTACGGCATGGAGCAGGGCAGAAATGTGTTTGAGAACGTGCCGCTGCCGGTGAACGCCGCCCTCATTGACGCTGTTTTTTTAACCCATGCACATATTGACCATTCCGGGCTTCTGCCTCTTCTGTATGCGAACGGGTTTCGCGGCAAGATCTATGCTACCGAGGCAACGACGGATCTCTGCGGGATCATGCTGCGGGATTCCGCCCACATTCAAATGCAGGAAGCGGAGTGGAGAAGCCGCAAGGGGGCAAGGAACAAGAGCATTGCGCAGATCACGCCCCTTTATACGATGGAAGACGCAGACAATACCATGAAGTGTTTTGTGCCCTGCGCCTATAATGAGGAGATTCCTGTCGAAGAGGGGATTCGCATCCGCTTTACGGATATCGGACACCTCTTAGGCTCTGCGAGCATTGAGGTCTGGCTCACGGAGGGGGCGGTGGAGAAAAAGCTGGTCTTTTCCGGAGATATCGGGAACGTCGATCAGCCGTTAATCAAGGATCCGCTCCCCACCAAGGCGGCGGATTATGTGATCATGGAGTCCACCTATGGAGACCGCTTACATACCGCATATCGGCCGGATTATGTAAAGGGACTTGCCACGGTTTTTCAGGAAACCTTCAAGCGGGGAGGCAATGTGGTCATTCCTTCCTTTGCGGTCGGCAGGACACAGGAGATCCTTTATTTTATCCGCAAGATCAAGCAGGAAGGTCTGGTGAAGGAGGAAGCGGATTTTCCGGTTTATGTGGATTCTCCGCTTGCCGTCGATGCCACGGAGATTTTTAACGAGCATGTGTATGACTGCTTTGATGAGGAGGCGCTGGAGATCGTCGGGAGGGAGAAAAACCCGATCTCTTTTCCGGGACTGCGCTTAGCCATCACGCCGGACGAATCCCGGGCGATTAACTTCGATCCACGGCCGAAGGTGATCCTTTCTGCTTCCGGCATGTGTGATGCGGGCAGGATCAAACATCATCTCAAGCACAATCTCTGGCGTCCGGGTGTACGATCCTCTTCGTCGGCTATCAGGCGGTGGGAACGCCGGGCAGGAGTCTGGTGGACGGGGCGGATCATATCAAACTTTTCGGAGAAACCGTGGATGTCAGGGCAGGATCGAGAAGTTAGAAGGTTTATCCGGGCATGCCGATAAAAACGGTCTGATTCGCTGGGTGAGCGCCTTTGAAGCAAAGCCCGCCAGGGTCTTTGTGGTGCACGGCGAGGATGTGGTCGCTAGGTCTTTTACCGAATGTTTGCAAAAAGAATATCGTCTGGATGCCTATGCACCCTATTCCGGCACGGAATTTGATTTAGCCAGGGAGAGTTCACCTATGAGGCTCCTCCCGTTCCGGTGAAGAAGGCGGAGAGTCTGACAGGGAATCCCGGGAGCGGATCCTGTTTCTGCAAAGGGAACGGAATGGTATCCGGCTATAGGTTCTTCTGCAGGGCGTACGGCGGATCGGAGTGTCTTTGCAAGGCTTCTTGCAGCAGGCGAGAGGCTGCTTGCAGTCATCGGCAAAAAAACAAGGGGCTTAGCAACAAGGATCTGGGGAAATTTGCGGACCAGATTCATGCGCTTGCCGACAAGTGGGATCGGTGAAGAGACGGATACAGATGGGAAACGAGATCGGGGCAGGAGATTATTAGAATGAAGTGTATTGCAGCGGTAGATGAAAACTGGGGAATCGGCAAAAATGGCGGACTGCTCTTGCGGGTGCCGGCGGATATGAAGCGTTTCCGGCTTCTGACGACGGGAGGGGTGGTCGTGCTGGGCAGGAAAACCATGGATACCTTTCCGCAGAAGCAGCCGCTTCCGAATCGAACCAATGTCATTTTTGACAACAAGGGAGACTACCGGGTAGGGAGTACTGCAAGCGGGACGGCAAAAAATGTGAAAATCGTACATAGCATGGAGGAAGCGACGGGGCTCTTAGAGACCTACCCGCAGGATCAGGTTTTCATCATCGGAGGAGAAAGCATCTACGGGCAGTTTCTACCTTACTGCAACGAATGTCTGATCACCCATTTTGAGAGAGCTTATGACGCAGACGCTTATTTTTCCGAATCTGGAGAAAGATCCTGCGTGGGAGCTGACAGAGGAGAGTGAAGAGCAGGTGTATTTTGACACCACATATACGTTTAGAACCTACCGCAGAATTCCGAAATAAAGAGAGGAAAACTGTTCACAGAATTTTTAGCACTCACCGCTTGCAAGTGCTAATTGCATTGCGTATAATGATTTTACTCAAAGAAGAAAGGAGTGAACCGATGATCATAGTAAAAATGAATGACTCCTCGGTGGAGTGCAGTATTGCCGCTTCCGAACTGAAGGAAATCGGGCTGACTCCGGAAGCGCTCATGAATGGGGAGAAGAACGGCATCGTTTTTTTCTGGACCAGATGAATCAAGAGATCAGAGAGCAGTTAGGCTATAACCCGGACAGAGAAGTTCTTTTGATGTCCAGAAATATGGCGCCGGACGGTTCTTTCCATATTTATGCCATTAAGATGACGAATGAGGATATTCAGGCTGCGGGAGAGAGGATCAGAGAAGCCGCCTACAGCATGTTGGAGAAGGTGGCGCAGGACAAGTTGAATGCCATTACTTCGCTTTCCGGCAAAGCCAAGGGAGAAGCGCTGGGGAAACTCTTCTCGGAAATTTCAGAGGACGTGAACCGTGTCTACACGAGGGAGCAGCATGATAAAAGCCAGCCGGTTGTTTTAACCAAACCCGCAGCGAAGTATGCGTCGTATCTGATTGAGGTGGAAAGCTTACAGGCGGGGATCCGGCTGGCAAGGGTATTGCAGTCCTATCCGATCACCGATTCCGCACTTTACCGGGATGCGGAGCATTTCTATTTGCAAGTCGGCTTGAAGATGGAAGAAGAGCGGGTGGTCTACGATTTTCGTAAGACCTGCTTGGAATATGCCGACAATATATTGGTGAATTCACCCGATCTGTTGCATCTGGAGGAAGCAGGAAAGAAGTTGATTGAAAAGGATGCGATCCGGCATCTTACGGACATGCAGGGATGAAGTCGCTTGCGGTATTTCAAATGAGCGGGATCTACAAAGACAGAGATCTTCGGGAATGCTTTCCCGGAATGGATCTCTGTCTTTTTGACTGCAGCGAAGAAAGAGGAACGAACGGCTTCTGTGATGAGGAGGCGAAGAACCGACTCAGGCAGCAGATTGTCCGCATGCAGGCGTGCCTGGAGGAGAGGATCTGCATACAGAGGAAGTGCCCTATGGGGTGCATCTGCTGGACAATGGCAATTATCACTATCTCTCCGCCCTGATGACGGAAAGAATCGGAGAGCCTTATACCCTGGTTCTCATTGATCACCACCCGGATATGCAGCCTTCCTCCTTTGGATGTGAGGTGCTCTCCTGTGGAAGCTGGGTGCTGAATGCCCTTCTGACGCAGAAGAACTTGAAGCGGGTTTTTGCACTCGGCGTGGAGGAGACGCTGAAAGAAGAAGCGCTCTTGTGCGTGCGGGAGGCGATCGGCAGGGAAGAGTATGAACGGGTGCGGAAAAAAATATCTTTTGCATATCCGAAGCCGGAGGAAGTGGTCGGGGGCATCTATCTGTCGATTGATAAGGACGTTCTGGCAAAAAAATTTGTGAAGACCAACTGGGATCAGGGAGAGATGACCCTGCCGCAGTTAGAAGATATTCTCAGGGATTTGTGCACGAATCATAAGGTCATCGGCATGGATCTTTGCGGCGCGCCGGATGAAACGGTCCTACAGGAGCATCCGGAGTCACTTCGGGAGTCTCTTCTTTTGGACGCGCATCTCATCCGGGTGATGCAAGCCTCCTCCTGCGGTCGGCAGGGAATGAAAGATGGGAATTCGTTGACATAGGGGAGAATAAATAACGAAAGATATTCCAAAGGAACGCTTGACAAGGAGGACGAGACTCTATATAATTGCTTTTGTTGCGTGCAGGAATGGCGGAATTGGCAGACGCGCAGGCTTCAGGTGCCTGTTGTAGCAATACAGTGAGGGTTCAAGTCCCTTTTTCCTGCACTACCTTTTTTTGAAGGTAGTGCAATTTTATAATGAAAGATTGCGGAAGTGTCGGAACTGGCAGACGAGCAAGACTAAGGATCTTGTGTTAGCAATAACGTGTGGGTTCAAGTCCCATCTTCCGCATGAATGAAAAGGACTCAGAAATGTTGAGAAATCAGCGCTTCTGAGTTTTCTTTTGCGCAAAAATGGATTAGGCGTTGGAGTTTCTGGGAGATCTGAGACTTTTCGTATTTCAAATCCGGTAGTACATGTGTCATATCAGTCAACTCTTTCACCGATCTCTGTTCTGATCAGTTGTTGGAAATGGAAGTGAATCGGTTTCACGAGCACGTGTTATAATTTATTGTGCAAGTGTAAGAAGTATAGAGGATTGCTGAATGGAAAAGGAAGTACACTATGATTCGCGAAATCAGTGTAGGGACAGAGGAGGATCCTCCTGGCTTAGGAGAGAGAGGAGCCTTCCTTCCGGTTCGCAATCGTTACGCCGGCGATAATGATGAGGGCGCCGATTACCTGGAATATCCCCAGCTTTTCCTGTAGCAGGACGATGCCGGAGAGCATCGACACCACGGTGGAGAGACCGATAAAGGAAGAAGTGCGGTTGACGCCGATCTTGGCGATGGCGACGTTGGATAAAAAAAGAAGGCGAGGACGGAACAGACGATCCCTTGATAAAGAACCGCCAGCAAAAAGGAAAAAGTCCCGGAAGGGAAGGGTGAGGAGTCCCGCCAGATTGCAGTGGATTACCGCTTCCAAAAGAGCCAGTGTGCAGAAGACAAGGGCGCCTGCAGCCAGCATGCAGTAGGTGATTTCGATTCCGGTATAATCTCCCGCTTTTTTTCCACGAACACGCAGTAAAGCGCATAGAGAGCACGGCACCCAGGAGAAAAAAAGATATCCGGTTGCCGAAAAACGGGAGGAAGAGCCGGCGGCAAATACCGTCATGAGGACACCGCCAAGCGTGATCAGAATACCGGCGGTTTGAGCCTTCGACGGTTTTTTTCTTTTAGAATCAGCGTAGAAGCTAACAGAGAGGCGACGGGAATGCAGGCGAGGAAAACGCCGCTTTCCGAAGCGGTGGTTTGGCGGATACCAAGCGTCTCGCAGGTAAAGTAGATCACGGGACTGAGGAAAGCCACGCGAAGGAGAGGTCGAAGATTTTTTTGCCCCTGATTTTGCAACGGAATGACTTTGCTTCCGGTAAGCAGCGTCATGCAAAGAAAGGCAATCAGAAACCTCCAGCCAAGGAGAGACAATCCGCTGGCGTTTGCGGTTGCACTTTTGGTAAAAAAATATAACTGAGACCGAAGATGCTTTCGCAGCTAAGTGCGCAAAGGCAGCCGGTCCAAAGATCTTTGCGGTTAAGACGGGAGCGGGATGGTGTTGTCATGCCTGTACCTCGTGTTCGATTTCATAGGGGTTGAAATGGGTATTCTGTCATTATAGCGGAAAATATAGGACTTGTCCTTCTTTGCGGGGCGGAAGAAAATCCCTGAAATGTTTGCGCCATTTACTCAATCAGAAAAGGGGGAATCACAATGGCATTGCTGACGCTTAGAAACATATCCTATCTTTACGAAGACACACATGGCGGAATTCGCGACATTTCTTTTGAGGCGGACGAAGGAGATTTTATTGCGATCGTTGGAAAAAACGGAGCCGGAAAATCTACTTTACTCAACGTCTTATCCGGCATCTACCCGCCCCAGGAGGGGGAAATCACCTGTGCTCCCACGCTGAATTACCATGATCTGGGGATCAGTCCTCAAAAGCAATCCATTGATTGGTATTTAAACGTGCGTGATAACATCATGCTGGGAGCGGTGCTGGCCGGTTTTTCCAGGAAAGAGGCCAGGAGAGCAACTGACTCCATTTCGGAGGTTCTTGATCTGACGGAATTCTATAAACGCACCCCGGATGCCCCTGTCCGGAGGACAGCAACAACAGGTGCAGGTGGCACGTGCTCTGGTGCACAATCCTAAAATCATGATTTTTGGACGAACCAACCGCCGGTTTGGATTATCGCTATTCACAAGGGTTATTTGCGTATTTGAAAAAGAAATGTCTGGAGGAAAAGAAACTGGTTCTTGTCTCCTCGCATGATTTGGGAATCCTCGAAGAATGCTGCAACAAGATTCTGTTTTTAAACCGGGGGAAGCAGTTTTACTTCGGTAGCATGCAAGATTTTTTTAGCGGATCACCAATTAACAAAAAGAAGTCGAAATTTCCTTCTCCGGCGAAATGAGCGATTCACTTAAAAAGAACTCGCCAGCCAAAAAAAGCGAAGATTGAAGGTGATACCGTATCGATTCTCGAGTCTCCTTCTGTGGACTTGAGCCGCATCATCGGAAGCCTTCTTGCCGAAGTATCGATCACCAATATTCATAGCGAGCGTTTGGGACTGAAAGAAATCATGATGCAAGAGGAGGAAACAGACCATGCATAAATTTCAAATGTATATGAAGCGCGGGCACCTCGGACGAAAAGGCTTTACCCATCATGGTCAACAATGAGTTGAAAGCACTTTGGTCCAACAAACAAATCATCTATAGCAGTTTGCTTTCCCCATTCTGTATTTCTTATTTTTACTCGGTCGGGATTCAATCGACGTTTGGGGATATTTCTTTCAATGGAACGACCGTCAGTTTTCTTTCTTATTCCTTAATCGGCATTTTTTTGCCATGTCGTTATTTAAGGAAATGTACCAATGTGTGTACCGGATGATCATCGACAAGCGCTGGGGGCTGCTAAGCCTAAAGATTTTTGAACGGCGTTCAGCCATCGGTCTACATTCTTGGAATCGCGACCTTTCCTATTGTAGGCGTTGTCATTCAATCGGTGATCCTCTATCTTCTTTCCCACCTGGTTGGCGGATCCTTTCCACTTTACCGATTTTTGCATCATCCTTGTATTCCTGATGATCAGTGTGCTCTTTTGGGCATCCCTTTTTGATTTGTGTGGCACTTTTTGGTTAAGAATTATAAGCAGCGGGATTTTTGTGATGGATACGCTGCTGTATCCCATTCTTTTGCCGCACCGCTTTTCTATTCATTTGACCATGCGCCATCCGTTTTTAAAATGGATTTCCCGCGTGAATCCGTTAACGTATCAGGTGGATGCGATGCGTGCCATAGCATTCGGCATTCCTGATTTTACCACGATGATCGTCGTTGTGGTGCTCGCCGTTTTGGCATACTTGCTTGCGATCTTCTGCCTGAATCACGCCGATTTCAAGAGTGACGAACATTAAGTGCCCTGTGCTATGACGGCGGGTGTCCTTTTGCCCCGAATTCATAAAAAAATGATGTGTAAAAAAACGGGATTTTTCTACAAAAAAATACTGAACAAAATATAAAAATTATCGTATAATAATCCTAGAAAGTCTGTAAAATCACATCATTCACCTTAGCAGTTTTCACCAGACCCGCCGGAAACTGCAACGCAGGAAGGAGGCTGCATTTATGAAAAAATTGGGACTTGTTCCGAAACTGATCATCGCCATTATCCTGGGTATTTTAATCGGGCAGTATGCACCGCTGGGTCTTTGCGAGCTGATCGTTACACTGTCCGGGATCTTCAGCAATTTCCTGAAGTTTGTCATTCCGCTCATGATTCTCGCCTATGTGGCGATGGGAATTGCAGATCTGTCGCAGGGAGCGGGAAAGCTTCTGCTGTTTACGGTCATCCTGGCATACGGCTCTACTTTGATTGGCGGTACGATTTCTTATCTGGTTTCCATCAATCTGTTTCCGAGTTTTATGTCGGCGGATGCCATGGAGAAAAATCCGGGCGACGGCAGACCAGTCGGTCAGCGCCTTCTTCAGCATCTCCATTCCGCCGCTGTTTGACACGCTCTCTGCCGTGGTGCTGGCTTTTATCCTGGGTCTGTGTCTCTCTGCAATGAAGGGCAAGGAAATCGGGACAACCCTGTATGAGGCGATGAAAGACTTTGCGGGTATTATTGATAAGGTTCTGCACACCGCCATTATTCCGCTTCTGCCGCTGTACATTCTGGGCACCTTCGTGGACATGACCCGCTCCGGCAAGACCTTTGCCATCCTGTCGATTCTCTGGAAGGTCTTTATCGTGGTGATTCTCATGCATCTCTGCTACCTCTTCGTGCAGTTCATCGTGGCAGGGTACCCTTTCGAAAAAGAATCCCTTCCAGCTGATGAAGAACCAGATTCCCGGTTACGCAACGGCACTGGGCACCCAGTCTTCTGCAGCGACGATTCCGGTTAATTTAGAGTGTGCGAAGAATGACGGCATCACGGAGCAGATTCGTAACTTCGTTGTGCCACTCTGTGCCAACATTCACATGTGCGGTTCTATGATTACCATTACCGCCTGTGCAACGGCGGTCTGCCTGATGCACGGCATTCCGATCAGCATCGGTAGCGTCATTCCCTTCATTATGACGCTGGGTGTCGCCATGGTGGCATCTCCCGGTGCACCGGGCGGCTCCATTATGACGGCCCTCCCCTTCCTGTATATGATTTTCGGTAAGGAGCTGGGAGATCCGAACGGGCCGATTTGCGCGATTATGGTGGCACTTTACATCACACAGGATTCCTTTGGAACGGCCTGCAATGTGTCGGGAGACAATGCCATCGGTGTGATTGTCAACGAATTTTTATTCCAGAATGATTGAAAAAAAGAAGGCAAAGCAGAATAAAAATTTCATCAGGAAGATAAGCGGGATTGTGGATAAAGCAAAAGAAGAAACCTTCTGTTCTTTATCCACAATTCTTTTTCCGTGGAGGGACCAAGGGGCAAGAGAGTCAACATTTGATGCAGGCATCCATTCGGAGAAATTTTGCACCCTTCAAAATTCTTTTACAATCGGGAAAGGAAGGACAGGAGTGAATATCTTCAATATCATCGGACCCATTATGATCGGGCCGTCCAGCTCTCATACAGCGGGCGCATGCAGGCTGGGAAGGGTGGTCAACAAGCTGGCAGACGGCGAGAACTTCAAGCAACTGGAGATCGAGCTTTCCGGCTCTTTTGCCAGAACCTACAGAGGACATGGAACGGATCGGGCGCTGCTGGCAGGGATCATGGGGTATCACAGCTACAGCGAGGAAATCCGTGATGCGCTTCAAATTGCGAAAGACAGGGGAATCGAATATCGTTTTATTGAAACGGACATTCCGGACGCCCACCCCAATACGGCACGGATTCACTACGTGTTGGAGAACGGTCAGAAGGGCGTGGTGGAAGGCGCCAGCATTGGCGGCGGAAACATTCGCGTGGATTCCGTGAACGGGATGCGCGTCGATTTTACCGGGGAAAATAATACGATTCTGGTGCTGCATCAGGATATCCCGGGGATGATCGCCGAGGTGACTCATGTGATGTACGAAAAATATACGGATCTGAATATAGGAAACTTTCATTTAAGCAGGCCGGAAAAGGGCGGAACGGCGCTCATGACTATTGAGATCGATCAGGTTCCGCCGCCCGAGTTGTTAAAGGACATCAATGCCCTTCCTCATGTGGACAATGCGATTTTGATTCGTTCGATCTGACAGGGATGCATTTTTTTCGGGAAAAGGAAGGGAGCAGGAGGTGAATTTTAAATGATTTCCTATAACAGTATCAAGGAGATTTGCGACAAGGCAAGCGAGCAGGGGCTGAAGATCAGCGAATTCTGTCTGCGAGATCAGGCAAAGCAGATGGAGCAGTCGGAAGACGAGATCTATGCCACGATGGAAAAAAATTTCGATGTAATGGTGGAGGCGGTTTCGAAGGGAAACGATCCGGAGCTTCGCTCGACGTCCGGCCTCACCGGGGGAGAAGGCTACAAGATGCTGCGCTATGCGCAGGAATCGGGAGGTGGTCTTTCCGGCATGTTCTTAAGCAGAGCCATCGGCAGAGCCATGTGTGTGCGAACTGCAACGCAGCCATGGGGAGGATTGTGGCGACGCCGACGGCAGGGTCCTGCGGCATCCTGCCCGGTTGTCTGGTGTCGATGTATGAGGATCGGCACATGGACAAAAAGGACATTGTGATGTCGATTTTTTTACGGCGGGAGCCTTCGGGATGGTCATTGCCAATACGGCTTCCATCGCCGGTGCCTCCGGCGGTTGTCAGGCCGAGTGCGGTTCGGCTTCCGGTATGGCGGCGGCGGCGCTGGTGGAACTTGGGGGCGGGAGTCCGAAAGCGTGCGGAGATGCGCTGGGCATGGCTCTTATCAATCAGATGGGACTTGTCTGCGATCCCGTTGCGGGTCTGGTGGAAATTCCCTGCATCAAAAGAAACGTTTCGGGAGTGATGATCGCCTTTTCCAGTGCGGATATGGCGCTCTCCGGAATCGACCTCAAGATTCCGGTAGACGAATGTATCGCTGCCATGAAGTCGGTGGGCGACAGCATGTCGGCAAGCTTAAAGGAGACGTCACTGGGTGGGCTGGCGACGAGCCCGACGGGCATGGCGCTCAAGAAGAAGGTGTTTGGAGAGTAAGAATAGAATTTGTAAACAAAGAAAGCCCCATGCACCCGGGGCTTTCTTTGTTGGAACAAAAAGGGCTGAATCTCCGGTCACGTTGCCATCCTGCGACCTCTGCATTTTCTCTTTACAGATTTTCGAAATGAATGGAATATCCCAGGTCTTTCAGAAAGGCATAGAGATCCGGGCTCTTGATAAAAACGGTTCTTTCATTGGAATTCGGATGAAAGCTCATCCGCTCTTCGTTTGCAATCTCCTGATCCACAAAGACTTCTACGTCGTGGTCGGTATTGTTTAGCAGACCGAAAGGAGAGACGACGCCGGGCTGGAGCCCCAGCTTCTCCTGCAGGTCATCCGCAGAAGCCATTTTGAGTTGGCGGTCGCCAACCAGATCTTTAAAGTGAGACATATCCATCCGCTTGCTGCCATCCATGATGAGCATGAAAAAAAGCGAGTCTTTTTGTTCCTCATCAACAGGGTTTTTGGTTCTGACGCCGAGGGATTCCCTCAATGACCCTGTCGGCAATCTCCATGGTCGGTGCCGGTTCGTGCTCGACCAGTTGCACATCGATCCCATCCTCTTTTAACTTCTGCATCACTTCTTCAAAACCGTACATAAGCACCCCGCTTTCTAATCGCATCTCGTGACTCTGGTATCAGTATAACAAATTTTTTGAAAAAAACCTTGACAGACAGATTTCACCGAAATAGAATACAAGAGTATTAGATACTTAATACACAAACATACTAGGAAAGCAGAGCCGGAGAGAGCAACCGGATTGTATCGATCCTATATGCAGGTCGAATGGATTCTATTGATGTCATCGCCCTTCATGGATCGCATCGGTCTGGCGCAGGAAAGCCGGTCCTGCCCCTGAAGGAGAGGGTTATGCCGTGGAAATTAGATGAGAGTATACCGATTTATCTGCAGCTCCTGAACCAGTTAAAGCTTAAGATTGTCCGAGGAGACTATCCGCCGGGGGAGACGATCCCGAGCGTGCGGGAACTGGCGGCACAGGCGCAGGTGAATCCCAATACGATGCAGCGGGCGCTGATGGAGCTGGAAAGAGAAGGCTTTGTGGTGACACATCGCGGGAAGGGCAGGATGGTGACCGATGATGCTTCCCGGATTGAACAGGAAAAGAGGGAAGCGGCACAGAGAGAGTTAACGGATTGTCTGGAGAAACTGCATTTGATGGGGATTACGAGAGAGGAACTTTTTGCAAATGGTAGATGATTTCAGGCCGCAGAGTTCCGTGCAGGTTTGAGTGCAGCGGTCAGGATAGGAAACCGAAGCGCTCGGCACCACTTGGAAAGATTCCGGATTTTAGAAATTCCCGGAATCGATTTGGATGGAGAGGAGAAGTGAAATGACAGAAGACAACAGGCTGACCATGGAGAATCCGTCGGGAGAGGGGTCAGAAAACAGCAGTCCGGTTTCAGAGGCGGCGCAAGGGCAGCCCGCACCGGAGACGCAGTTGCAGGAGAGCCTGGCGGAAGAGAACCGCAGCCCGGTATCGGAGGCAGTGCAGGAGCAGCCCATGCAGAAGGGCTTCGCGGAAGAAAACAGCAGTCCGGCTCCGGGGATGGCGCAGGAGCAGGCGACAGAGGGACAGTCTTTGCAGGATCCGGGGACAGTAGCCAGTCGCCATCCGGTTGCCGAATTCCGGGGGCTGACCAAGAAGTATGGCTCTCTGGTGGCACTGAACGGAGTGAGCTTTCAGATCGGCAGCGGCAGGATCGTCGGCCTTCTGGGACCCAACGGCAGCGGCAAGACCACGATGATCAAATTGATTAACGGGCTGTTAAAGCCGAATAAGGGAGAAGTCCTGATTGACGGCCTCGTACCGGGACCGGAGACGGCAAAGCTGGTTTCATATCTGCCGGATCGGAATTATCTGGACGGGGATATGACCTTCCAGCGTGCGTGTAAGCTTTTTTCCACCTTCTACCAGGACTTCGACGAGAATAAAGCAAAAGAAATGCTGCAGGCACTGCATATCAACCCGAAGAGTCGCTTCAAGACGCTTAGTAAGGGCAACCGGGATAAGGCGCAGTTGATCCTGGTGATGAGCAGAAGGGCCAAGCTTTATGTACTGGATGAACCGATCGCCGGAGTGGATCCTGCGGCAAGGGACTATATTCTGAATACGATTGTGGCCAATTATAATCCGAATGCGACGATATTGATCTCTACGCATCTGATCTCGGATGTAGAGAAGATTTTAGATGATGTGCTTTTCCTGAAAAATGGAGAAGTCGCACTGTATAATAGTGCGGATGAAGTAAGAAGAGAGCACGGAAAGAGCGTAGATGAAGTGTTTCGGGAGGTTTTCGCATGCTGAAGAAATTGTTTCGATATGAATTTGGAAATACATGGATGCTGCCGGTGCTGTTTAATTTGATTGCGGTAGCCCTTACCCTGGTGACCGGTTATCAATTTCGGCTCTTAAAACCGTACATGCAGACTTCGGAGGTTCCTGTCGCACTTAGAGTGAACCAAACAATCTCCGGTTTTTTGTTAATGGCACTCATCCTGTTCATGGTTGCCTCCAATTTGATCCTGGTACTGTATTTCTATGTTCGCTTTTACAAAGAAATCTATAGCGATGTAGGATACCTGATGCATACGCTGCCGGTGACCAAGAGGGAGCTTTTGACGGCCCATACGCTCGTGGGCGGTTTCTGGGCGCTGGAATATGGAATCATGGATATCTTCTGCACCACATGGATGTTTATCATGGTTTCGAAATTTTCCATTTCCTTTGAAGAAGCGCTTTACCAGCTTCGCAGGGCTCTGGAGATGCAGCAATGGGACGCCTCTATATGGGGGCAGAGGAATTTTTCATCCTGCTTCTGACGCTGGTGTTGCTGCTGATCTCTCCTTTTTTACAGATGGCAAAAGGCTTTTGCGCCATCTCCCTGGGACAAATATTCAAGTCGCACCGGGTATTTGGCAGTGTTCTGATGTATATTGTGATCAGCATTGTGCTGGGGCTGGTGCAGAATCTCATCTTCTTCTTCAGGGATCGTTCCGGTGGCGACTACCTCGGATTTCGCAGGAAATGGTGTGCCCGGAATTTTTAAGGTTTGGAATTCCGGATAAGTTTCTGGGAGACTCGATGATGGAGGCGCCCTTTGTAGCGGCGAATTTCCTGATCCTCCTACTGCTGCTCTATCTGGTTTTCTCTATTTTGCAGTTTGTGATTTTCGGAATCATCAACAGAAGTCGCATGGAAAGCAGTTTGAATCTGGAGTAATGGGGATAAAATGGAGAATCTGGTAGAAATCCGGGATGTTTGCAAGATCTATAATCCCGGTGAAAATGAGGTACGCGCCCTCAATCATGTGAGTCTGACAATTGGAGAAAAAGAGTTTGTGACCATTATCGGGCAGTCAGGCTCCGGCAAAAGCACGTTAATGAATATCCTGGGGTGCCTGGACACGCCGACCAGCGGCACTTACATGTTACACGGGCAGGATGTCTCCCATATGTCGGACGATGAGCAGTCGGATATTCGCAATCGGGAAATCGGTTTTATTTTTCAGGGATTCAATCTGATCGCCGGGCTGACCGCTTTGGAAAATGTGGAACTGCCTCTCATCTACAGGGGCGTGCCCAGAAGGAAGCGGATGGAGCTATCCGAGAAGGCACTGCGGGTCGTCGGACTGGAGAAAAAGAATGACGCATAAGCCGTCCGAGATGTCCGGCGGGCAGCAGCAGAAGTAGCGATCGCCAGAGCGATCGCACAGGCGCCTCCGATTATCCTGGCGGATGAACCGACCGGAAATCTGGATTCCGCTTCCAGTAAGGAAATCATGGGAATTCTGGCAAGGCTCCATGAAGAAGGCAGGACGGTCATCCTGATCACCCACGATCCGTCCATTGCAGCACAGGCCAAACGGGCGGTGAAGATTATAGATGGTAAAATAGTTTCCGACACGGGAAATATACAAGCATAAAGGAGTTGGAGTCGGAAACTACCTTCAGGTAGTTTCCGATACAGGGAACAATATGCAAGCATAAAGGAGTTGGAGCCGGAAACTACCTTCCGATCGTTTCCGATACAGGGAACAATATGCAAGCATAAAGGAGTTGGAGTCGGAAACGACCTTCCGATCATTTTAGGCACGAGAAGAATCAATCATTGAGGTGCAATCAGAGTTAGGGGAGTCACCACGGAGGAGGATGCGTTTTGAGCAGTGAAAATACGGAACAGAGTGTGGCGCAGGCAGAGGCGGGCGCCGGAAGTATGACAGATAATGGCGGCGGAAGTTTGAGCGCAGTTCATGACGATGTGGCTACGCTCCAGGAGGAAAGTACAGGAAGCGGAGAGGAAATCCTTTCCGGGGAGAAGCCCTCGAAGAAGAAAAAAACGCCTCGTACGCCGGAGCAGAAGAGAAAGTTCTGGAGGAGGGTTCGGTGGGCAGTGATTTTTGCTGATCCTTCTTGCAGCGGGATATTATTTTTTTACAATCAGATGCAAAAGCAAAAGGATCAGCCGACACCGGTGGAGACCACAAAGGTGGAGACAGGTAACATCGAGCAGAAAGTCAGCTTGAACGGCAAGGTGGACGCGGATGAGACCAAGACCTATTTTTGCCCCGGTGACGGCGGACATTACGGGGGTCAGTGCCAAGGTCGGGGATGAGGTCAAGAAGGGACAGAAGCTGGTTACGTTCGGCACCAAGGATATGAACAGGCAGCTGACGCAAGATAGTCTGACCATCAAACAGGCACAGGGGCAGTATGACGATGCCACCTATACGGACAAGGAAGAGCTTGCCAAGTGGGGGATTCCGGAGAAGGCTTCGATTGATGATGTCACTGACCAGATCGACGATATGGTGACAGAGAGGCAGAATCAGATCAATGACAAGAAGGAGAGAATCAGTCAGACCCTGAAGGATGTGAACCGGGTTGCGAATGACGTCAACGAAGACGGCAAAGACGATGCGCAGCAGCAGGATCTGGATCATGACAGTTCTTATCAGGAGAAGGCGACGGAGATTGCGAAGGCCAGAGAGGATACCCAATACGCGCTGGAGCATGATGAGGAGATCTTGAAGTGGCAGAGGCAGATCGAAGAATTAAACCGCTTGAAGCAGGAGCTGACGACAGCCAAGAGTGGTATGATGACGCCGGGCGGCAGAGTGGCGGCGGATGCGACCAATCAGTTAGCAGGGCTGTCTGCAAAGAATACGGCTGCGGACATTGCCATTGCCAGGAAGGGAATCACTTCGGAATTTAACGGAGTCGTGACCGATGTCAAGGCAATGAGCGGCATGAAGGCGACGACGGGGATGGAGCTTTTGACCGTTGCCGGAACGGATCAGGTGAAGGTGACCGTGAGCCTGACCAAGTATGATTTGGAAAAAAAGTAAAGGTCGGCCAGGAAGCGAAGATCAAGGTTGCAGATAAAAACCTATGAAGGCAAGGTGGTGAAGATCGACCGCAATGCGACGACGAACCAGCAGGGAGGCACGGTGGTTTCCGCCGATATCGCAATTGCAAACCCGGATCAGAATCTTTATATCGGACTGGAAGCAACTGCCGATGTCCATACGGCAAGCGGCACAGACGTACTGTTAGTGCCCATCGAAGCCGTCAACATGGATAAAAAAAGGTTCCTTTGTGTATGTGTTGGAAAAAAAGGTGTCGTCAAGCGTAGAAATGTAAAAACCGGTATCAGCTCGGATACGCAACAGGAAATTGTGTCCGGTCTGAAGAAGGGGATCTGATTCTGAGCGGAAGTACCGGCGATGTAAAGGAAGGCATGAAGGCGGTACCGATGGATCAGACAGGAAACGGAGCGCAGGGAGGGAATCCGGCACCGGCGCTTCCGAAATCAAGGTAGGTTAAAGAGAGAGACGTATGGGACAGCTTTTGGAATATATTAAAATCGCGCTCAATCATCTTCGTGCCAGCAAGGGGAGAGCCTTCCTCACGATGCTGGGGATCATCATCGGTATTGCCTCTGTCATTACGGTCATTACCGTCGGAAACGGGCTGTCAGGTTCGGTCAGCGGAGAGCTGGATTCGTTTGGAAACGGGATGATTCAGATTTATGCCAATGTGCAGGGAAAGGGGGTCAATGTTTCTTTTGACAGCGACGACATTGACTACCTGAAACAGAAGTTGGAGCACGTCAAGGGAATCACACCTGCCACTTCATGGACAGGGAAGGGAAGGGGCCGAAGGGGGAGTTTGATGCAACAGCTACGGCGGGGAATTCCGCCCTGCAATATTACAGCACCGAGCCCCTGATCCGAGGCCATTATTTTTACCGAAGAGGACAGCGAGTCCGGCGCCCATGTCTGTGTGCTCACGAGGGCGAGCGCCATGGCGCTCTTTGGCAGTGACGATGTGATCGGGATGACCTTTGAGTTGAATCTGTATGGAACCACAACGGAGCTGAAGATCGTCGGCATCAGGCAGGATAAACAGGCCAAGATTATTTCCATGTTAAATGGAGGAGACGATTCGCTTTCCATTGAAATGCCCTACTCCGTTCTGACCGGTCTGTTCGGCATGGATGAAGGTTACGATTCCATTGTGATTTTTCCGGAATCCAGTGTCTATGCGAATGAAACCGCTACGAGGGCGGTCAAGCTCCTGAATGCCAAAAAAAGGGAGTGCAGGATCCGAATATCATCCAGGTGCAAAGCATGACGGATTTCACCAGCCAGGTCGACAATGTCATGCAGTACATTACCGTTTTTGTTTCCCTGGTTGCTGCCATCTCTCTCCTAGTGGGGGGAATCGGCGTTATGAACATCATGCTGGTGTCCGTGACCGAAAGGACCAGAGAAATCGGGATCAGGAAGTCTTTGGGGGCAAGAACCTCTTCAATTATGATGCAGTTCCTGGCGGAGGCGGGCATTATCACTCTTTTTAGGCGGTCTGATCGGCATTGTGCTGGGGCTTGTGATTGGCAATGTGGTTTGTAGCGTCCTGTCGTTTCCGGCGAGCATCTCTCCGTTTGTCGTGATTGTGGCAACTCTCTTTTCTTCCGCAGTCGGCATTTTCTTCGGGATCTATCCGGCCAAAAAGGCGGCGAAGCTCTCCCCGATTGAAGCGCTGCGACATGAGTAGATTCGGTAAAGGAGTCGGGATGCAGGTATTTGAATCTTATAGCGAAGAAGATACGTTTCACTTCGGTGAAACGATGGGGACAGAGGCATCCCCCAGGACGGTTATTACGCTCCGGGGAATCTTGGCGTCGGTAAAACGGTTTTTCACCAAAGGGATTTGCCGTGGGGCTGGGAATTACGGAGATCGTCAACAGTCCGACGTTTACCATTTTGCAGATTCATGAGGGGGACGCCTTCTCCTCTATCATTTTGATGTGTATCGGATTGGGGATGTTTCCGAAATGGACGAAATCGGATTCGAGGATTACGTCTATGGGGACGGGGTGAGCCTGATTGAATGGGCGGAATTGATTCAGGAAATCCTCCCGGAAACCAGAATATCCGTAGAGATTGAGAAAGATCTGGAAAAGGGGGAAGATTATCGAAGGATTACGGTTAGGAAGTTTTGAGGTGAGAATGAAAATAGGAGTCAAAAAGAAGGCAGAGTTAAAAAAGAATGGTGTAAAGGGCGCTCTTTTTGCTTGCAGCACCGGGCTTCTGCTTGCGCTGAGCGCCTGTGCAAAAGAGGGTGCATCACCTGCGCAGGCAGGCGCAAGCGTTGCGACCTCACAAGCGGGTGTATCAGAGGCAGCCTCTTCGGTAGACGCATCTAAGGAGACGCAGCAGGCAGACGCATCTGCGAGCAGCCGTCAGGCAGGCGTGAACATGACAGCGCCGAAGGAAGGCACGTCTGCGGCAACCTCCCCCCTAAACCTGCCGGCAGGAAGAGGAAAGAGCGGGGAGACGGTATCTGTGATTTATCAGACGGAGGGGGTGAAACTTCGAACCAAAGACTATTCGGAAGAGAAGTTTGATACGAACGCGCAGTTGAAAGAAATGATGGATTACTGGGCAAAGGGAAATATGAAGGCGGTAGAGGAACTGGCGCATCTCTCGAGGTTTGAAGCGATGTCGGCATCCATGAAAACCGAATCCGGAGACCGTTCTTCCTATTACGGAGAGGTGAACGAGAAGAAGGAGCCGGAAGGAAAAGGCATCATGGTTTATTCGGAGAACCGCTATTATTACGGCTCGTTTCAAAATGGAAGGCGGGAGGGAAAGGGAACATGGATCCAGTTCTACCCGTCCTATTCCAGGGATACGGCAACGTATCACTCTTATTCCGGTGAATTTAAGAATGATCTGCCGAATGGACAGGGACAGGAGCATTATGAATATAACCCCGAGCGGATGGACAAAAACCTGCTGTATCTTCAAAATGTGATCGGTACGTTTCAAGACGGTTTTTATCAGGGGAAAATGTATGTGATCACCTTGGATCCAAACGGAAAGACCGCGGAGTGGAAGGGGGTGTGCAAGAGCGGCACCTGGCAAAAAGAGGGAGAGGCGGATGCGAAACGCCGCTATCCTGTTTTGCACGGAAGGCTGGACGAAGACAGACATATCTGGATGACGGAGAAAGAGAATCGTGATTTTTGGTGTGAGGGAGATTGCATGGAAATAATCCGGCTGGCTTTTTTTGATGTGGACGGTGTTCTGAGCGCACCGGAATACCGGGATCAGGGGGAAGCGGTGATCGGTTTTACCGAAGAAGGATGGCAGCATTGGTGCGAGGAAGAGGAAGAAGCCGGATATCGTTATTGTAAACCGCTACCTCCAGTCCGCACCTTTGCCGAAGAACGGAAGAAGGACGGGAGCAGGCTCTTTGTACTAACCGCTACGGCAGGAGAGCTGGAGACGAAGGCCAAGGAGGTGTTTGTGAGAGAACATTATCCGGCTCTTTTTTGAAGTAGTCATTCCGGTCTCCCATGAGAACCAAAAAGGTGGCTGTGATCAGGAGGATGGCAAAAGAGAACGGAATCCCGCTGACGCAGTGCATGTTGGTTGAAGATACGCTTTCCACTCTGTTAAAGGCGCATGACGCCGGTATTTGTGCGGTACATGTTTCCAATATTTTTGCCGGGAATGTATCCGGATAATACAAGAATCTGCTTGCGTTCCTACAGGTTTTTGCTATACTGGTGTGGTAACTGAATACGATTTGGATTCTGCAAGGGGTGCCGGCGCAAACCGGCTGAGAGTAAGCGTATTGCCGTTTTATCCCTGGAACCTGAACCGGACAATGCCGGCGTAGGAATGGAGAATGCATGCGTATGGACGAAATACGCATGAAGAATAGAGCATCTCTTTGCACCTGCGGCGGCGGGTGCTTTTCTTTTACTCTAATCAAGGAGGGGATATGTCATACTTTTTTTCAATTCTCGGAGGAAGCGGGGGCTTTTCTTCCGAAAACATCAGGCAAGATCTTCATTGCGGTGCTCCTCATTTTGGCGCTTGTCGTAGGGACTCTGTTTCGCGGAAGGGAAAAGGCGCCGCGGATGAGCGTAAAAGCAGCTGGCGTTTTTCCGCTGCGGCACTTGCTCTGGGAATGGTGACCAGCAATATTAAAATCTGGAAGATGCCGATGGGAGGCTCGCTCACCCTGTTTTCCATGTTCTTTATCTGCTTGATCGGTTATCTCTACGGAACGAGGTGCGGTCTCATGGCAGGCGTTGCATACGGCCTTTTGCAGCTGCTGATCGATCCCTATGTGATCGGGCTGCCGCAGCTTCTGTTGGATTATCCGGTGGCATTCGGCGCACTTGGCTTATCCGGTCTGATGGCGGACAAAAAGAACGGTCTGATCACCGGCTATTTACTGGGGATCAGCGGAAGATTTGTGGTTGCGGTCTGCTCCGGTCTGCTCTTCTTTGCAAGCAGCACACCGGAAACCATGACTCCTCTGGTTTATTCTGTATTATATAACGGAAGTTATATATATGGAGAAGGTGCACTGACGATCATCTTGCTGACGCTTCCAGCTGTGAAAAAAACCTTTGTCCGGATTAAGGGGATGGCGGTGGAGCCTCTGAAAAACGCAGCGTAAAGATGCGGCCGTCCTTGGAGACAACGGTCTGCGGATAGATCTTGCGGACGGCAGACTGGTATTCCTGCGGATTGACCATGGACGGACTGTAATGCGTGAGCCATAACTCGGAAACGTCGGCATCCCTTGCCAGTTCGGCGGCTTCATACATGGTCATGTGGCATTTGTCTTTGGCGCTTTGCTGCTTTTCCGGATCGCCGTACATTCCTTCACAGATGAAGAGATCGGCGCCGGCCGCATTCCTTATGATGCTTTTTGTTGGACGGGAATCTGTCACATAGGTGAGACGGATTCCCTTTCTTTCTGCTCCCATGACCAGGTCGGGGGTAAGTGTTCTGCCGTCTTCCGTTATGACGGTCTTTCCTTTTTGCAGAGGGTTCCAGTATTTCTTGTCGATTTCCGCCGCCAGAGCGGCCTCCACATTGAATTTTCCCTTACGGGACAGGTCGAACCTATAACCATAACAGGGGATATTGTGATGGACTTTGAAAGCGGTGATGGTAAAGTCCGGCAGGAGAGCCACTTCCGGTTCGTAAACTTCTTCGGCAGAAGTCAGTTCATGGAAGTGAATGGGAAAGGGAGTTGAGGCGCAATGACCAAAAAGAGATTTCACCACATGCTCCAGTCCCTTCGGACCAATAATCGTAACAGGTGTTGTTTTATCTGCATTGCCCATCGATAACAGCATTCCGGGAAGTCCGGAGATGTGGTCTGCGTGGAAGTGGGTAAAAGCAGATGTAATCGATTTGGGCAGACGAAAAGCCACGGCGTCTTAACGCAATCTGTGTGGCTTCTCCGCAATCCACCAGGATGCCTGCACCGTGGCAGCGCAGATATAGGGAGGTTAAAAAAACGATTCGGAAGGGGCATCATACCGCCGGTTCCGAGGAGACATACATCAATCATGAAATATCCTTCTCTTCTCTGAGCCAGAGGATTTCAGCATCCTCTTTCGGTTGATCGTAGAAACCGGGACGGATGCCTTCAGAGACAAAGCCAAACTTCTCATAGAGCCGCCGCGCGGCCCGGTTACTTCTCCGAACTTCTAAGGTAAAGGCATGCAGGCCAGCCTGTCTGCCTGCCATTAGCAGCTCCATCAGCATCCTGGTGGCGATTCCTTCTCTGCGGTGCTCCTTCGAAACGGAGACGTTGGAGATTTCACCCTCGCCGGCAATGAGTTGCAGACCGCACATGCCGATGATTTGGTTTCCTCTCTCTGCGATCAGAAAGATTTTGTCGCTTGCAGTCGCGGCTTCCTTCAACATGGTAAGAGTCCAGGGAGTGGAAAAGTTTTCTTTTTCCAGGGCGGCACAGGCGTCCAGATCGCTTTCTTCCATGCGCCGTACCACGGTTGCCGTCCGCTCCGCCTGTGATGGACGGTAGTAGGCGGGAACGAAATCATCGGCAGGGATCGCAATGTGGGAGAGCGCATCCTTCCGGAGCAGATCGAACACATAGGAGCAGATCGCCTCTGCGCTTTGCCGATCTCTGTGAAGAGGAGCGGTAAAATACGGGATGTGCAAAAAGTTCCCCGATGCGTTGCAGGTAAACCGGAATGCCATCTCCCAGGAGAGCAACGGTCTGCTGTTTCTCCTTTGCAAAATGATTACATGCTTCGCAGATTTCTTCGACGCTGCAGGGGCGGCTATCCACAAGGGGAGTCATCTGAAGAGAAGAATCAAAAAGCAAAGAGTCCGGTGTAAACCTGTCCCCTTCTGGCATCCATCATCGGACAAACCAGAGTATTTGGACTGCACATCTGATAGGCGAGCGCGTGCAGTGTGGGAACCGGAATCAGAGGCTTCTGCAGGGCAAGGCAAAGCCCTTTGGCGGTAGCCGCCCCGATGCGGAGACCGGTAAAAGAGCCGGGACCGGAGGAAAGAGCAACGGCATCAATCGTGTCCAAGTCAAGATGGGAGAGCGTCTTTAACTCTTCCATCATGGGCATTAGGTTCTGGGAATGGGTCGTCTTGTACTGAAGACGAAACCCTCCGATCAGCTTCCCATCCTCCGCAAGGGCAACAGAAGCGACCGGTCCGGAAGTATCAAGAGCAAGTATTTTCAATGGATATCCTCTCTAAGCAAACAATCATAGGTTGGTTTTATGTCAGAAGGCAAGAAAGCGCAGACGATTATAAAACCCTACCCATTTTTTCATATATGAGAGGAAATTACAAGCCGGGCATCCTTCAAAAAACTGTAAATCACGAGCAGCAGAATGATGCCGATCGGAAACGCAAAGATGATGCTGACGGATTGGATCTGTTGCATACTGCTGTCGGAAAATACAAGGGCGATCGGGAGTACAATCAGGAGTAGGCACCATAAAAATATCACTCGTTTTCTGGGCTTGGCGCCTTCCTCCAGCCGCCTGTAGCTGTAACAGGCCGCGGTATAAGCAATGGAGTCGAAGGAGGTGGCGTAAAAGCAGATCATGCATAAGAGGGTGATGAGGAGGAAGAGGGAAGAAAAGGGAAGCGTCTCCATCATTTTCAATATCACCCGATATAGATCGGCTCCGTTCTGAAAAAGGCGTCAGAAAGTCAGCGATTTTTTTATATTCGAGCGCCTGCCCATAGCCGCCCAGTACCAGAAAAACTGACGAGGGTGGAGCCGACACCGAACAGGTAGCCGCCGCCAATAACCTGCCGGATCGTTCTGCCACGGGAGATGCTGCCGATAAAAAACGGTGCCGCCACGCACCAGACCATCCAATAGGCCCAGTAGTAAATGGTCCAGTTTTTGAGGAAAGTGTGTTTTCCGCAAAGGATCGGTGGTTGTGCTGAGAGAAATGAAGTTTTGCATCATTGCCCCCCAGGCTCTGCAGTCCGTTTTCCACGATAAATTTTGCTTCTCCGCCGAAGAGAAAGACGGCAGCCAACAGGAGAAAGAAGAGCTGAATGCAGATTTTGGCTAAGAGGTGGATTCCCCGAAATCCTTGCAGTGCCGCATATGTGTATACCGTGCAGGTGAGGAGTAAAATCAGGACCGTCAGAAATTTTCTGGAAACAGGAAGCGGAAGGAGGGTCAAAATAATTTCCGACATCAAAGGGGTGGCAACAGAGAAGGTGGTTGCAGTTCCGGCAAGGAGGGCGAAGAGGGCAAAGAGATCAATGATGCGGCCTGGAACGCCGTCCGCCTTTTCTTTCAGGATAGGCCTGCAGGCTTCCGAAAAGCGTCGTCTGCTTCTCTTCCTCACGTGCAGCATGAAGCCGAAGGAAACGGCCAGTACCAGATAGAAGGCCCAGGGAATGAAACTCCAGTGAAAGAGCGGATAGACGGAGGCCCATTCTTGTGCATGACCGGATACGGAGAGAGAGGGATCCGAAGCATACAGGATCCATTCCGCAAAACTGTAGAAGAGAATGTCTGCGGCGAGTCCGCAGGTAAACATGGTGGCGCCCCAGGTAAAAAAAGGAGTGCTTAGGCTTCTCTCCGGGAGGACCTAACACGATTTTGCCGTAGTCGGAGACCATGAGATAAAGAGAAAGCAGAAAAATACCAAATCCCAGAATCAGATAGAAGGATCCGAGCGTGTCTCCGAAAAAGAAACGGGCTTGTGCAATGATGGAACGGGTTTTTTTCGGGGAAGAAAAACATCGCACAGGCAAGTGCAAAAAAAGCAGAGAAAAGGAAGCAGGGTGAACGACAGGTCGAATCGCCCGGGAAGGGGATCACGACGAAGACCCGCATCCTGCCCGGTTGCGGGATCCGGCCTGACGAGTCCATTCTGTTCAGGAAGGGGATTCTGTCCTTGCAGGGGATCGGGGCTGGTGCAGCTTTTGGTCTAAACGGTTATAATTCATGGGAAGAAATCCTCCTTTTGGGATGGCGATTCGGTCAGGAAAGGGCGATAGGCGGGATCCGCTTCCGCCAGCTCTTCCAGGCTGTCAATTTCAATCACATCTCCCGCTTCCATCAGCTCGATTCCCAGTCTGAAATCGGAAAAATGCAAAAAAACATGGGGACATCGTCCCAGTAGATTTGCCGGTTGTTTCTGTCCATAAATTCATGTTCCAGGTGACGGTGCAGCTTTCTGCCGTCTTCTTTGCTCCACCTTGAGATGGAAAACAACTGCCAGCCATCCCTTCCTCCGCTTCTGGAACAGGAGGTGATGAGGCGGTCTTTCGTCACCTGTAACAGCCATTCGTTTGTCTGCTGAGGACAGCGGACGGCATTATACCCAGATCTGATGAATTCCGGATGGAGGACGGAGGAGTTACGGATGATCTGATCCCCGTCCAGGATGATGCAGTCCTCCAGATACTCTCTGGCCACATACAAAGAACTGATGTTATTACATGAATCATAATATTTGTTATGTATTAGCTGCAACCCGGGGTATTCCTGAGGGAGATCCCGAAACTGTTCCTCTAAATAGCCGACCACGACATAAATTTCATGAATTCCGTTTTGCCAAAGACCATGCAGAATGGTATCGATCATGCGCACCCCGCCCACACGCACCAGCGGTTTCGGCGTGTGCAGGGTCAGCGGACGCATCCGTTTACCAGTTCCGGCTGCCATGACGATGGCTCTTTTTACGGTGTGCATCCGTTTGCCTCCATCATTGTTTTCGCCAGGGACGCATATTCCTTGGCGTAGCGATACTGGCATAAACTATACTGCCCGAATTCCACCCCCAGAAGATTCTTGTATTCGCACCAGTTGGACCAGAGTAGGCCGCAGATTGATACATAACAATAGATTTTTTTATCTGGGTTTGTATCGAACAGGAGTGGTTAAAATATAAATCCAGCAGATGGTCGATCTGGTCTTTTTGATAAAGGGCATAAATGCTGAACATCGCCAGATCCACGTGGGGGTCCTGCATGCCGGCATATTCCCAGTCTAAAAAGTTGCACCTGTGTGTCTCCCTCTTTTTTTCCACAAAGAGGAAATTGTCCGGCACCGCATCAATATGGGTTAAGCAGAAAGTCTTCTCCTGTGCATCGATATATTCTTGCAGGGAAAAAACAGCTCTCTTTGTGGTCGGATAATCGGAATAAGCGGAAGGCGTGTTTTTCTCTTAGATCTTCGTACCGCTGGATTTGGTCAAAGAGAGGGAAGGAATGGGCAACTTCCAGTCGGAGGGAATGAAAATCACGCAGCTTGTCTACCATGCGAATCAGATCCGCTTCGTTATTTGCATCTCCGGTTCTGGAATTAGTTAAATAACGAGTGATTTTTACAACCATTATCCGGATTGAGATAAAGCGGAGAATCGCAGAGGTCGTGCCCTTGAATGGCCTTTGTATACCGCGGCCTCCTGCCTGCGGTTGATCAGGCTGTCCGTTCCCTCGCCGGGGATCCGCATGATGTATTTATCTCCCCGGCAGGTAAAGGAAAAGGAACGATTGGTCATGCCCTTTTTCAGTACCTGAATTTCGGAGAGTTCCGCTTCCTTGCAATGCAGGCAGGAGGCAATGAGAGAAAGAGCGTCGGAATGCAGATGGGAGGAGGTGTCATCAACAGCCCGTAATTCTTCAAAGGTGTTGATTTCGATGACATCCCCGGCGGAAACCTGTCTGGCTTTGACGAACATTTTGTTTTTTTCGTAGAGAGCTTCTTCCCAGAAGCAGTCGTCAAAACGAGGATTCCTGTCATAGGCAGCCAGATTGGCGCGAACTCTGTCCGCGTCCTCTCCGCAAAGATAGGAAATGCCTACCATGGAGAGCCCCTCACCCCTAGCGGTTTTCACAATTTCCTTTTTCCGGTTGATGCGGACATCGGACTCTGCGTCCGGCAAGTCGCTCATCAGATACCAGGAATATAATTCAGAAGTGGAAAAAGGATTCTGCGTACAGTATAGGTCGCAGGGGAGAACATAAGTATTCGCAATTTGATCCCGTACCAGAGCAAGGGAGGCCAGGTTATTTTTTCGATAATAAAGGGGATTGACCACCAGCTTGACCCCAAAGAGATCAATCAGGTAGTCGAACTTTTCCTTCATAAAACCGACGACAATGGTAATGTTCCGGATGCCCACTTCCTGCAGCTGCCTGATTTGCCGCTCGATCAGCCTTTCACCTCTGACGCAGAGCAGGGCTTTAGGTCTCTCCTGTTGAATCGGAATCATGCGCATTCCATAACCGGCAGCCAGGAGGATGGCATTTTTGGGGACGACAGGCTTGTATTCTCTTTTGCGCCCGTGGGAGAAGGGAAAAACCTTCTAAATAACCGTCCGCGGCAAGGGAGGTCAGAGCCTGGTTCACCGCTCCGAGAGAGTGTCCGGTGATTTCTGAAAGTGCCCGCTGGCTTTCTATATGCTGCCGGTTTAAAGCAAGGAGAAGATCGGCCTCTACAAGATTCATGAATCCTCCGAAAAACAGTTGGATGTCTATGACAAGTGTATCATAACACCTATAATCTCATATTCGTGAACGAATTGCAATATTGATTTCATGAAAAGCAAGAATAATAATTTCATGAACAAATTAAAAATGAAAACCGCAAAGGATCCGGAACCGTCTGCAATCCTGCATCGAATCGGATCCTTTTTCACCGGTATATCCGGGCAATGACCACCATGGGTATGTCCAGGCAATCATTTCCGAGGCTCTACAGGAGTTCCGCAGTGGCCACGATGTCTGTATCCGTGCCTGCCACCCGGTGAATCAGAACATCACCGAGGTGAATCGGCGCTTTTACGGACGTTTGATTGATCTCCCGCATTGCGCTGCCGATCAAATTTTTTGGGGATCGGATGGGATGTTTTGACGCTGATGCGGTCCCTTGCCTGGGAAGGCGCGGGAACCACCGCCATGGTGGAAGTGAGTGTCCTGACGGGGTTTGTTACCTCGCTTCTGGCGTATTCTTCTCCGATTTTTACAATGATTCCCACTGATGTTTTTCTACCCTGCCGTTCTCTACGAAAAACAGTGATATTACATCCCATCGGGCAGCCGATGCAGGTGAGTTCCTTCTGTTCCATGATTTAAGCCTCATTCTGAATGTCATTCCGGATGGAGATCGTGATTTCTGTGAGATCTGTTCTTGCGACAAGATCCTTTTTTTGCAGAAGAACCTGTTCCATTTCCCCCGGTGTGATGATTTTTTTGGCTCTTTGAAAAAAATGGTTCGCCATTGAAGGTGACCTGAATGGTGCCGGGGCGGTAGACGTTGTCGGCACGAAAGAACACATGCAAAACCTCCGGCATGCGGTCCGTCCGGAGCGTAGAGGGCACGGTGTAGCGCACCCCGCGACCGGCGCACAGTCGGACACCGGGCGTAGAATCGTTGCCCTCTGTAGGAGAATTGGGAAGCGCCCGGATGTAGGCAGCTGCCTGTTCCCCGGCCGTTTTTGCTTCCGCACTCACGTTGTCGACCAGATCATGGACGTGGAGGACATTTCCGCAGGCAAAGATCCCGGGAACACTGGTCTGCAAGCTCTCGTCTACAAAAGGGCCGCCGGTGACCGGGTTTAGGGAAATACCGGCGCCGCGGGAGAGCTCATTCTCCGGAATCAGACCGGTAGAGAGGAGGAGGGTGTCACAGGGAATGCGTCTTTCCGTTCCCGGAATCGGCTGCCTGTTCTCGTCCACCTGTGCAAGGGTGACGGCGCACACTCTTTTTTTCCCCTCAATCGATACGACTGTATGGGAGAGTAAGAGCGGGATGTCAAAGTCGTCCAAACACTGCACAATGTTGCGCTTCAGGCCGCCGGAATAGGGTAAAAGTTCGGCGACGCATTTGACGCTTGCGCCCTCCAGAGTCATCCGCCTTGCCATGATTAAACCGATGTCGCCTGAGCCCAGGATGACCACTTCCCTGCCGGGCAGATAGCCTTCCATATTCACCAGGCGCTGCGCCGTGCCTGCGGAATAGACACCTGCCGGGCGGAAGCCGGGAATATTGAGGGCGCCTCTGGGGCGTTCCCTGCAGCCCATGGCAAGGATGACAGCCTTCGGCTTCCGTGTAAAAAATCCTTCTCTCGGGTTTAATGCGCTGATGGTGAGGTCGTTTGCAAGGTGCATGACCATGGTGTCGTTCTTCCATGGAATCTGCAGTTCATCGGCCTCTTTGATAAAACGATAGGCATATTCGGGACCGGTCAGTTCCTCGTGAAAGGTGTGCAGACCGAAACCGTTATGAATACATTGATTCAGGATGCCGCCCCTGACGTGATCCCGTTCTAAGATGAGAATCTTGTCGCACCCCGCTTTTTTGGCAGCGATGGCGGCGGCAAGACCGGCAGGACCACCTCCAATGATCATCAGATCGGGGGACGCAGAAGGGGTGTCCGGGGAAAAAGAATGTGGATCGCTCGTCATTGTTTTGTCCTCCCTACTACGAGAGGGGAGCCCTCGCCGGATTTGGTGACCTCTTCCATTTCCAACTGCAGTTCCCGTTGCAGAATATCCATGACCTTAGGGGGAGCAAAATCCCGCCTGACACCTGCCCATGCCGGCGCGGGTGCGTCTTTTTACACCGTCGAGGCTTCTGGCGCCGGGGGTTCGATGAATGGCATCCAGGATCTCTCCCTCCGTTACGGATTCACAGCGACAGATCAGGTTGCCATAGGCAGGCTGTTCCCGAATAAGCGCATTTCGATCTTCTGTGGACAAAGAAAAGGGCGAAAGAAAGCCCGTTCGCCTGGACTGAAAAGATGTTTTTCTCCGGGGCGGGAAGCTTCTGGAGAACGAGCTTCGTCACGTAGGTTCCAATGGCGGGAGAGGAGGAAAGTCCGGGGATTCGATGCCGGCTACATCAATGAAGCTAGGAGCGTCTTTTACCTCTCCGATGATAAAGTCGTGCACTTCTCTTTCTGAGCCATCCGGGCGCACCGCATGTGCGCGCAACCCAGCAAAGGAGGTGATTACCTGGCGGAGGGGCACATTTTTTTGGCAGAAAGCGCCACCTTCCTGGAGAGCTCATCCAGCCCGGAAGAGGTGGTACAGGTGCCCTCTTTATCTGCAATGTCCTCCGCAGTCGGCCCTGCAAGAAGGTTGCCATGGATGGTCGGGGTAAGCAGGACGCCTTTTCCCATTTTACCGGGGAGCTGAAAGAGGGTGTGTGACACAAAGGAAGAAGCCTCTTTGTCCATCAGCTTATATTCCCCTCTGCGTGCAACGATCCGCAGGGGATCTTCGCTACCAGATTGTGGATATCATCGGCATAGACGCCGGCGGCATTGATGACGATTTTTGGCATGAAAGGCATCGTGTTCCGACTGAACGATCCACCCGCCGGAGGAGTCTCGGTCTATTTTTTTTACCCGCGTATCAAAAAAGAAGGACGCACCGTTCGCACAGGCGTTTTCTGCCAGTGCAATGGTGAGGAGAAAGGGACAGAGGATGGCGGAGGTGGGCGCAAAGAGGCAGGCAGAAACCTCGTCCGATAAGTTGGGCTCGATGGCTCTTGCTTCCTCTCCGGAAAGGAGACGAAGACCTTGCACACCGTTTTGTTCTCCCTGCTTCTGCAGTCGCATAAGAACGGGAAGGTCTTTCGGATCCAAACAAAGTACCATGGCTCCATTTTGCCGGTAGGGGAAGTCCAGCTCCTTCGAGAGGCGCTCCATCTGTTGGGAGCCTTCTACATTCAGTCTGGACATCAAGGTGCCCTGGGGGTGCGTCGAATCCGGCATGGACGATGGCCGAATTGGCTTTGGAAGTGCCGCAGCAGACATCCTCCTCCGCTTCCAGTACACAGGTGCGCAGGGAATAACGGGAAAGCTCTCTGGCAATCGCGCAACCGCAGACGCCGGCACCGATCAGGATGACGTCAAAGTCTTTCATGCATCCTCCTTTGTGGCGGTGGCAGAGGCTGATGAAACATCTGCACCTACAGAATTCTGCAAAAGGGGAGCGCCGGTTTCCTCTTCTGTCTCCTGCGCATAGAAGAGCGCACAGCGAACGGCCCTGTGCCACCCCTTCAGTAGACGCGTCCGATCCGCTTCCTGCATTTGCGGATGGAAGGCTCTACCCGGTTTCCGGATCCGACTGATCTCTTCTTTGTCCTTCCAGAATCCGACCGCCAGTCCTGCCAGGAAGGCGGCGCCCAGAGCGGTGCTTTCAATGCATCCCGGTCTTACGACGTCCATCTTCGCCAGATCGGACTGGAATTGCAGCAGAAAGTCGTTGGCACTGGCGCCTCCGTCTACCAAAAGGGAGCCCAGTTGGATGCCGGTATCCTCCTGCATGGCGTGAATCACGTCATAGGACTGGTAGGCAATGGACTCCAGAGCCGCTCGTATAAACTGCTCCTTTTTGCACCCTCTGGTAAGCCCGACCACCATGCCGCGGGCGTGCGGATTCCACCAGGGAGCCCCGAGGCCGGTGAAGGCAGGCACGAGATAAACTTCATCTGAACCTTCCGGCGCCTGTTGCGCATATTCTTCGGACTGCGGGGCATTTTTTTATCATGCGCATCTCATCCCGAAGCCATTGGATCACGGCACCTGCGACAAAGACGGACCCCTCCAGCGCATACTCCACATGGTTGGAAGTCGAGGCGGCAATCGTGGCTAACAGACCGTTTTTGGAAGAAACCGGCTGATGACCGGTATGCATCAGGATGAAGGCGCCAGTACCGTAGGTATTTTTGACATCCCCTTTTTGAAAACAGCATTGCCCGAAAAGCGCCGCCTGTTGATCGCCTGCCGCACCTGCGATCCGGATCGGTGCATCGAAGAGATCGGTGGTTTCTCCGTAGATACAGCTGGAAGGTTTCACCTCGGGAAGCATGGATTGGGGAATGTGAAAAAAAGCTGCAACAGCTCGTCATCCCACTTTTTTTCATGAATGTTGAAAAAGCATGGTTCTGGAGGCGTTGGTGTAATCGGTGACGTGCACGGCGCCCCTGGTCAGGTTCCAGATGAGCCAGGTATCGACGGTTCCAAAGAGCAGTTCGCCCTTCTGTGCGCGTGTCCGAGCCCCTTCCACATGGTCGAGAATCCAGGCAATCTTGCTGGCGGAAAAATAGGCGTCGGCGACCAGACCGGTCTTTTCCTTGATCTTCTCGCCGTATCCTTTCTCCAACAGATTGTCGATGAGATCCGCCGTTCTTCTGCACTGCCAGACGATCGCAGGGTAAACGGGCTCGCCCGTCTTTTTGTCCCAGACGATCGTGGTTTCCCGCTGATTGGTGATGCCAATGGCGGCAATATCAGACGCGGTAGCACCAACCTCCGCCATCGCCTCGATGGCAACGGATAGCTGTGAAGACCAGATTTCCCGCGGGTTATGTTCCACCCATCCGGGTTTCGGGTAATACTGTGTATATTCCTTTTGTGCCAGTGAACAAATCTCTCCGCTGTGATCAAAAAGGATACAGCGAGAGGAGGTGGTGCCCTGATCGAGCGCCATCACATATTTTTTTGTTTTTTCCCCCATAAGCCCCCTGAGGTTGTCTTTTTTGATGAAGTTTCAACAAACAGTATTGTACACCCCGGGATATAGGTTTGCTACACTTTCGCTTTTTCTTCTCCAAGATTTACTCAAAATAGTGCTTGACGGAAGAGAAAAGTTAAATTATATTATTTTTTTCATTAGCTATAACTAACCAAAACCATTTGCTTTCCCGTTGTGAACAAAGAAGGCATCTCTTGCGAATAGAATGTCCGGGCGAAATCTCTTTATTATTTTATACCGGGACGGGGAGAAACGCAGAAACGGCAGCGGGGAGAACAGGAGGGTGAATTGAGAAAAAGGTATTTGGGGGAAAAGAATCGGCGCAGCCCCTGTTAACGGCAACCATAATGTTGACGCTTGGAGGCTGTGGAAACGGAGGGACGGGATCTTCCGGAGCAGCGCAGAGCAGCACAGGGGCAGCAGAAGCAGTTCCTTCCAGCCAGAGCGCGGAAAGTGCTGCTTCTAAGCAGAGTTCTTCAGAAAGCGTGAAACAGGAGGAGGCAAAGGATACGGGAGAGACGGTGACCGTCACCGATCATGCGGGCAGGACGGTAACGGTGAAGAAGGATCCGCAACGGGTCGCCGTTCTGGATATTCTGCCACTGCCGGCTACGCTGACTGTGTTTTTGAATTCGGCAAAAAACATTGTTGCCATGGAACCTGCCAGTATGAATGCCGCCAAAAACGGGATCCTGGCGGAGCTGTATCCGGAGATTTTGAACGCAGACACGGATATCATGAATGGCGATGACGTGAATGTCGAAGCTTTGATGGCACTGAACCCGGACGTGGTATTTTACAGCGGAAGGAATGAGGAGTTAGCGAAGAAATTAGAGAATTCGGGACTAACCTGCGTGGCGGTTTCTCCGACCAAATGGAATTACGACTGCATCAAGACGTATGACAACTGGATTTCTCTCCTTGGCCAGATTTTTCCGTCTGCAGAGGCAGCGAAGAAGACAGAGGAATCTTCCGCACGCGCGCGTGAGGTGGAAGAAAAGATCAAGGAAAAGACAGGTGCGTTGAAAGAAGGAGAAAAGAAAAAGGTGCTCTTCCTCTTCCGCTATGATGAGAACGGAATCATTACTTCGGGCGCCCATTTCTTCGGTCAGTGGTGGTGTGACGCTTCCGGCGGGATCAATGTAGCCAAAGAGGTGCCGGCGGAGAATACGGCGGCTAAGATCACGATGGAGCAGGTATACAAATGGAATCCGGATGTGATTTTTTTATCACCAACTTTACGCAGACGCTTCCCGAGGATCTCTATCAAAATGCAATCGGCAGTGATGACTGGAGCACGGTGGAAGCGGTTAAAAAGAAGCAGGTCTATAAGCTGCCTTTTGGGCTCTTATCGCACCTACACGCCTGGGATTGATACGCCCATGACGTTAGAGTGGATGGCAAAAACGCTGTATCCGGACTTGTTCCCGGAATTCGATGTCAAAAAAGACGTGAAAGCCTATTATAAGGATCTTTACGGAATTGCCTTAACCGATGCACAGTTTGAAGCCATGTATCATCCGGAAAGAGCGGCAGGGCGGATGAACAAATGAGGGAGGAAACACGGAAGGGAAGAATTTTTTGGATTTTTGTCCTTGCCCTGTTGCTCCTCATTCCGATCTGTTCGCTGATTGCACTTTGCCTGGGGCCTTTTCGCATTGCGCCTCTACGGGTGATAGAGGGAATGGGGCTGTCGCACTAAGTGATTAGAGCGACAGCCTTTTTCATCGTGCGCCCAGCGGCGCACGTTTCTAACCGGTGCAAGTCCGGAGTCCGCCCGGTAGTGGGAAGGACATAGCCGAAGGCAAGGGTGTCCATCGTGAGGTGGAATCTAAAGGAAGCCGGATTCGGGGAACCTACTAACCCGAGGGCAAACCTCTGGCCTGACGAACAGAAATCATTTACAGGCTGCAAACGAGGGTAAGGCTGCTAGACAAGACGAAGCCCGATAACTACACGGAATCGTTTGTAGTAGAAATGGCAGGTAGATGGAGGGAAAGAAACGTGCGGTACCTGGGGAGGTCTGCGTGGAATGCTCCGAAAGGAGAAAACCGTCATCGAGAGGTGGCATTGAACATGCAGAAGTCAGCAGAGGTCATAGTACCCGAGAGGGAAAGGACCGAATCAGTAGGAGTCCATAGTACGACTGAGAAAGGAGGATGAGCACATGGATGCAGAAAACATCGGACACGATGGCTGCTCACAAAGAGATAGTGCGGAACACAAAGGGTATGTGAGAGCGCACCGCTCATTCAACCGGATATGGAAGGAAAGGGATAGTGCACAGCCTGATCTCTTGGGGAAGATACTGGAAAAGGACAACCTGAACAGAGCTTTTAAGAGAGTGAGGGCAAACAAAGGAGCGCCGGGAGTCGATGGAATGAACGTTGACGAGACGCTTGTATGGCTTAAGGAGAACAACCACGAGTTGGTAGACAGGATACGGCGAGGGAAGTATACGCCGAAGCCGGTCAGACGAGTAGAGATCCCAAAGCCAGACGGGGGGAATACGGAAGCTTGGTATTCCCACCGTCACCGACCGAACCATCCAGCAAGCCATGGCACAACAGATGATGCCGATTTATGAGCCGCTGTTTGCAGATGGAAGCTACGGCTATCGTCCCGGACGGAGCGCAAAAGATGCCATACGGAAGGTAAAGGAGTATGCGGAGCAAGGATATACCCAAGCGGTAAGTCTAGACTTGTCCAAATACTTTGACACACTGAACCATATCATTCTGGTGAACCTGCTACGCAGAGAGATCAAGGATGAGCGTGTCATCCAGATGGTAAAGCGATATCTGAAAAGCGGGGTCATGGAAAATGGAGTGGTCATCGATACAGAGGAAGGTTCGCCACAGGGAGGGAATCTGTCTCCGCTGTTGGCAAACATCTACCTCAATGAATTTGATCAGGAGTATCTGAGACGTGGAGTTCCGTGCATACGCTATGCGGACGACATTGTTCTATTGGCAAAGAGCGAACGAGCGGCAAAGAGGCTACTGGAGACGAGCACGAAGTATCTGGAAGAAACCTTGAAATTGAAGGTGAATCAGGAGAAAAGCCGTGTGGTCAGTGCATTTGCAATCCGAAATTTTTAAGTATCTCGGCTTTGCACTGGGAAGGAACGGAAGCGGAATATTTATCCGAGTTCATGTAAAGTCGATGGAAAAGTTCAAAGCCCGATTGAGAGAGCTTTCTTCCCGAAAACGCTGTCAAAGCATCAGACCGGCACTTGAAAAGATAAAGGTCTATGTAAGAGGGTGGATGAACTACTACGGAACCGCAAGCATGAAGAATCAAGTCGATGCTCTGAATGGATGGCTGTGTCACCGTATTCGTATGTGCATTTGGAAACAATGGAAGAAGTTCAAGACAAAGAAGCGTAAGCTGATTGGACTGGGCGTTCCGGAATATTTTGCACATCAAGCGGCAGGATGCCGTCGCGGATACTGGTGGACGACCAACACAGGAGCGGTCAAAAGAGCTCTAACAAAAGAAAGACTGGTACGGTGGGGCTTTTATGATCTCACTCTTGCGTACCAGTCAGTGCACGTAAACTATTGAAACCGCCGTGTACCGAACGGTACGCACGGTGGTGTGAGAGGACGGGGGTTAATCACCCCCTCCTACTCGATCATAAAACAAAGCCCCGGGCTTCGAAAAGTCCGGGCTTTATTGTAAAATAATGGTATGCAAACCCCATTACATTTACAGCCTGATTATACGGCATATCGAGGCTATTATCAAATCAAACTTCCATTAGAAATGGAACCCATGATCCCGGCTGACGATCCGGTCCGCCTTCTAAGTGCATTTGTGGAGAAATGGATCTTTCGGAACTCTACGACACATATGACAGAGTCCGGAAAAATCAGGCGACACCGCGTCAGATGCTTAAGATCATGATCTATGCTTCCATGAACAGACTGTTTTCCAGCCGTGACATTGAAACTGCCTGCAAAAGGGACATTAACTTTATGTATCTTCTTGAAGGAATGCCGGCTCCGGATCATTCCACGATCGCAAGGTTTATCTCCCTTCATCTGTCTGCTTGTTCCAAACCGATCCTTACGAATTTGACATCGATCCTTCATGATCTTGGAGAGATCTCTGGCAAGACCCTATTTATTGATGGGACAAAAATTGAATCCTACGCAAACAAGTATACGTTTGTGTGGAAAAAGTCTGTTACAAAGCATCAGGCTCGTTTGTTTGAAAAGATCATTTCTTTCATCGAAGAATGTGAGACTCTGTACGGAATCAAAGTAGTCTATGGTGGAAAAGCAACTCTGCATACCATGAAGCGTCTGCGCAAAAAAAGCTCTATAAGATCAGGGAAGAAGAACAAATCACATTTGTTTACGGGAACGGCCATCGGAAAAAGTCAGCTGCAGAAATCCATTGAAACGCTGGAAGGATATATCCGTAAGCTGAAAGAATACACAAAACATCTTCATATCTGCGGAAAAAGAAACAGCTATTCCAAGACTGATCCGGACGCAACATTCATGCATCTGAAAGAGGATGCTATGCGCAACGGACAGTTGAAGCCAGCCTATAATCTCCAGCACGGAGTTGACGCGCAATACATTACGTGGCTGGATCTGAGCAGCCATCCGACAGATGTCCTGACGCTGGTTCCCTTTATAAAAGACATGGAAGAGCATCTTCCATTTCAATACAAGGAGATCGTTGCTGACGCCGGATATGAAAGTGAAGAAGCTTATGTTTTTTTCTGGAACAAAATGGTCAGGTATCTTATCTGAAACCACAGAATTATGAGATCTCGAAGACCCTGAAAATACCGCCAGGATATCAGCCGGAGAGAGAACATGAAGTATGATTCTGAGACAGACGAATATATTTGTTCAAATGGAAGGAAGCTCAAGCAAATCTATGACCGTCATAATAAAAACCGGAACGGATATGTCAGTACAGTGACTATCTACGAATGTGAGAATTGTCAGGGATGTCCTTATAAAGACAAATGTATCCATGGCAACAACTGCAAGACTCCAATGGAAGAACGCAACAAACGGCTGAACGTCTCAAAAGTGATGAAAGAAAAAGCGCGAGGAAACAATGGAAAGGATCACAACGGAGTACGGGACACAACTGCGGATGAACCGAAGTATCCAGGTCGAAGGCAGCTTTGCTGTCATAAAAAGAAGACATGAACTTCCGACGATATCTTTACCGGGGAAAGAGAATGTGTTGGCCCAGAGCGTTCTTCTGGCCATTGCCTACAACATCAATAAGCTTCATTTCAAGATCCAGGGTGGCCGGACAGGTCAGTTTCTGACTGAACTGAAAGCTTCATAAATTTAAGTCATTTAAAACAGCAATTAGGAGATGTCGCTTATTCGGTGAGCGTCTTTAGATAGCGTGCGCTTAATTCAGTAATTTTCCTGAAATCATTGCTAAAACAGGAAAAATCCGGCTCAAATGGCCGGATTTTCATCAATAATCGAAGGTTGCCGCAACATCTATTGCGACAGCCCCAGCGCACAGGACAACGTGCGCAGGGTGCTTTTTTACATCCGTTTGCCCAGAATCCTGATGTCGCTGGTTGCAGGGGCAGGTCTTGCAACCGCAGGCGCTGCCTTTCAGAGTTTATTTGGAAACCCGCTTGCCACCCCGGATACACTTGGGGTGGCAAACGGGGCTTCTTTCGGAGCGGCGGGGGGGATTCTCCTTGGACTTGGCGGAATGGGAGTGGAGATCAGTGCGATGTGCATGGGACTGTTTGCCGTCCTGCTGGTTTTTACACTCAGCAAAAGAATGAGTACAGGGAAGTCCCTCTATTCTGCAGGTCATTCTGACCGGCATGGTAATCAGCTCTCTATTTTCAGCACTGGTATCTTTGGTCAAATATGCCGCGGACCCGCAGGATGTTTTGCCGGTGATTACGTTCTGGCTGATGGGGAGTTTTTCAGGAGTGACGGTGCAGTCCCTGATCTTCGGTGCCCCCTTCATTCTTTGCGGTACCCTCTTGTTGTTTTTTTGCTGCGCTTTCGTCTCAATGCGCTTTCTCTTCCGGAGGATGAGGCGAGGTCTCTGGGCATTCCCTTACAGACAACCAGAATGCTGGTCATTCTCGGTTCCACCATGAGTACGGCGGCAGTGGTTGCCCTCTGTGGTTTAATCGGATGGGTCGGACTGCTGATTCCGCATATTGCAAGGATGATCTTCGGAAACGACAATCGCCGGGTGATCCCGGCGTCGATTCTTCTGGGAGCACTCTTTATGCTCCTGGTAGACACGATCGCCAGATGCATGACGGCGGCGGAGATTCCGGTTTCGATTCTGACCGCCACCATCGGGGCCCCGGTTTTTATTCTTCTGCTGCAAAAAAACGGGAGGACTGAACGGATGAATTTTGAAGTAAAGGACGGCAGCTTCGCCTATCCGGGCGGAAGGGAGATTTTCCGTCGGATCAATCTGAAGATGGAAGACGGCATGACGCTTTCCGTTCTGGGTGCCAATGGGGTGGGAAAGACCACCCTGATGAAATGCCTTCTGGGACTCTTATCATGGAAAAAGCGGCAGCAGCACCTTAGACGGAAAGGACTTTTTCCTCCCTATGAGGCGGGAGAGATCTGGAAGAGGATCGCCTATGTTCCTCAGGCAAAAAAACCTGATTTTTCCCTGCACCTGTGAGGAAATGGTTCTCTTAGGACGAAGCGCTTATCTCGGCATGTTTGCGATGCCGAAGAAGAAGGACAAGGAAATTGCGGAGGAGGCGATGGAACTGGCGGGCGTCACCCATCTGCGTCACCAACCCTGCAACCGCATCAGCGGCGGAGAGTTGCAACTGGTTCTGATTGCAAGGGCCCTGGCGGCAAAGCCAAAGCTCCTCGTCTTAGACGAGCCGGAGACGGGGTTGGATTTTCGTAATCAGCTGCTGGTACTGGATTTGGTACAGAAGCTGTGCACACTCGGGAAAATGGCCGCCATCATCAACACGCATTATCCGGAGCATGCATTGCGCATTTCGCAGAAGACGCTGCTCCTTTCCGGGAGGGTGAGCACCTCTTTGGAGATACGAGAGAGGTGCTCACCGATGAAAAATATGAAAAATGCGTTTCGCGTGAACCTGGCGCTATGCAAAGAAGCCATTCAGGGAAAAACGTACACCACGGTGATACCCGTGTCGTTGATTTCGTAGTCGCACAAAGGGGGAGAAATTGATCAAAAATCGCAATTTATGGAAAGGGAGGAATCGGCAAGTCGACGACCACCTCCAACCTCTCGGCAGCGCTTGCCGTGAAGGGCATGCGTGTGATGCAGGTCGGTTGTGACCCGAAGGCGGATTCGACCAAAAACCTGATGGAAGGAGTCCGGATTCCTACCGTGCTTCATACCATCCGGGAAAAGGGAGAGGAAGTCTGTCTTTCCGATCTTTGCTACCGTGGGTTTCATGAGATTGTCTGTGTAGAGTCAGGCGGTCCCACTCCCGGTGTGGGATGTGCCGGAAGAGGCATTATCACGGCTTTTGAAAAGCTGGAAGAACTGCAGGCCTACGAAGAATACCGGCCGGACGTCGTTTTCTATGACGTCCTGGGTGATGTCGTCTGTGGCGGTTTTGCCATGCCGATTCGCGCAGGGTACGCGGATCTGGTCTTTGTAGTGACCAGCGGCGAAATGATGTCTCTTTTTGCGGCGGATAATATTGCGCAGGCGGTAAAAAATTTTGGAAAAAGAGGTTATGCAAGACTCGGAGGCTATATCCAGAACGCCCGAAATGTGGAAAATGAGACGGCGCTTGTGGAGAAGGCGGCAGAGGAAGCGGGGACGAGGTGATTGATATTGTCCCCAGAGAACCGGTGGTACAGCTTGCGGAAAACAGGGGACAGACCGTGATTGAAGCTTTTCCGGACAGCGAGATGGCGAAAAGATATGCAAGACTGGCGGAGCGGGTTTTGGAGGTGGCAAATTCATGAGCTGCGGATGTTTTCGGGACTCTCTTCATTATTCTTCTCCCAGCCACGGCGACTGGGGAGTCGTCAGAATCGGGATGTTGTTGCCGCAGAGCGTTCAGCTCTTTATCTGTTGCAGCGGTTGTGGCCGTCACGGAGCACTGAGCGCCATCCATCAGGGATATAAGGACCGCCTCTTTTATTTATATCTGGATCAAAGCGATATTGTTTCCGGATACGACGACCTGATCCCGGAAGCGGTGGATGAAATTTTAAGTCGGTTGGAGAAAAGGCCAAGAGCCATGCTTCTGTTTGTCAGCTGCCTGGACGACCTGATCGGCACCAACCACGAGGCTGTGCTGGAGGAACTTCGCAGGAGACATCCGGAGATCAGATTTGCCTTTGCTCACATGAATCCGATTACTTTGAACGAGGCACTCTCCCTCCGGTTTCCATCCAAAAGAACCTGTATGCCATGTTGGATGCGCCAAAAAGAAAAGGATGGAGGCATCGGGTGCATCGGGAATCTGGAAAGAATTTCAGACCGCTCCGAGCTCTATTTTTTTGATCCGGAGCACAGGGGGAAGCTTCGACATATTTCGGACTATACCTCGTTCGATGATTTTCAGGAAATGGCTGCCTGTAAGAAAAAAATCTTCTCCTGTTTCCGCCGGGAAGGGCAGCGGCAAGGGATTTGCAGGAACGACTGGGGACGGAATTTCTTTTTTTACCCGCCACCTATGATCTGGAGGAGATTGCAGAGAACTACCGAAGATTGGAAGAGTTCTTAGCATGTAAATGGAAGGCAGAGGCGAAGCAGTGCTTAGAGGAGAGTCGAAAGCGGGCAGAGAAAGAAATGGAGGAAACTCGGGAAGCGCTCGGAGATTATCCGATCATCGTCGATGATACGGCAACGATCCAGCCCTTTGGGCTTGCCCTCACGCTTTTTAAAAAGGGGCTTCCATGTGGTGCGGGTGGAAGCGGATGCTTGTGCGCCCTTTGACAGGGCACATCTGGAAGAACTGAAGAAAAAAATTACCCGAAGGTGGAGAGCTTCCAGCCGATTCACAGTTCTTCGGTTGCAATGGACAGACCGCTTCCTGAAAGCCTTGCGCTGGGGTTCGAGGGAGGGTACCTGGCGGGTTCTAAACACGTGGCGGATCTCTTTATGGACGGCGGTATGTTCGGTTATGACGGGGTGATTTCTCTGATGAGAAGCATGCGGGAAGGAATGAAGCGGACGGGCGCTCTGAAGTCTCTTATCGAGAGCAAGGGACTGGTAGTATGACGTAGGAGAAGTTCCGTTTATGGGGGAAAGCCTACTCGTGTCCGATCAACGATGTGAGGCAGTATGATCCTTGCAGATGAGGAAAAACAAACTTCGCGGGCGGATTTGGCATTCCATCATAGGACCAATCCTTGCGGGTGAGGAAAAAAACATAAATTTGTTCATCACTAATACTTGCGCCTAATGATCAATCCTTGCGGGTGAGGAAAAAAACAGGAAGAAGCGAAAAAGAGGAAAAAGAGGAAAACGATGGCGAGGTTATCAATGGTCATGCCGCCGTTTACACCGGATTATTCCGGAGCAGCGGCGGTCTTATTCGACTTAAATGCGGTGACGGTCCTGCATGATGCTTCGGGCTGCACCGGAAATTATACGCTGTATGATGAACCCAGGTGGTACGGCTCAAAGGCGGCGGTTTTTCTGCTCGGGCCTGCGTCGGATGGATGTGATCCTGGGGGAGGATGACAAACTGATTGCCCGTGTTCTGCAGGCGGTAAAAGAAAGAGAGCCGGAACTGGTGGCACTGATCGCAAGTCCGGTACCCATGGTCATCGGTACCGATGTGGAAGGAATCGCACAGGAAATCGAGGAGCGTACAGGACTCCCTTCCATCGGTGTGAATTGCAACGGAACGGACTATTATGATCTTGGAGCATTCAAGGCGGCAAAATTGCTTTTTGTCCCTGTTTTCTGGACCCGTCCGGGAAGGTGGTCCGGGGGAGGGTAAACATCCTTGGAGCTCTCTCCATGGATTATACGGAAGAAGAAATGAACGGGATTTGCTCCCTTCTGCATGAGGCGGGATATGAGGTCAACACCGTCTTTCCGAGGGGATACGATACCAAACAAATCCGGAAGATGGGAGAGGCGCAGGTCAATCTGGCGATTTCCCGCTTCGGTTTTTTTACTTGCCAGGCATCTGGAAAAAAAGAAGTCGGTACGCCTTATCTCTGTACGGTCCCGGTGGGAAAAAGGGGAAAAGAGCGGCTTTTGAAGGGGCTTAAGGAAGTGTGTGTGAGCGGGAAGTCACAGATCATTTTGCAGGAAGATGGAATTGGTTCAACTCAGACGATGAGGCAGCAGGAAAGCGTCTCTAATCAGACCGCCGGGCAGGAGAGAACCGACTCCGGTCAGTTCACCGGGCAGGAGAGTAGTGATTCCGGCCAGTCGGGCACTGCAAACAAGCGCACAGTCAATCAAAGAAAGAAGGTTCTGATCATAGGGAGAGCAAGTTTATGGCAACTCGCTAAGATGTGCCTTACAGGTTGAAGACCCGGAGGTAGAAGTCTCGGTCTGCAGCCTCTTTGGGCAGGAGAAGGCGCTTGCGCTTCCTCAGGACAGAAATTTGAAAACGGAAAAAGAAATGGTGGAAGTCCTGAACGATTCCCGCTATCAGGAGGTAATCGCGGATCCGCTCTTCCGGATGCTCCTGCAAGGAGAACGCAGAGACGTGCCGTTTTTGTCCCTTCCCCAGTATGCAATTTCCAGTAAGTTTGGGGGAGACAGACCGAATTGGATGGGAAGGGAGATATCGTATAAAAAACAGGGGAATCAATGATTTTAGGAGAAGAAAGAATCCTTTCACATATCATGGTAAAAAACATCTCTGGTTCACTTTTATCACAAATTACAGAGCTTTCACTGGTATGTACAGACCCATGCGAAGCTGGAGGAGACGTGACACAAATCGAAAGAGCAGGGAGCTCTGCGCTGTGGTTTCTCACAAGGGAAATTCAGCGATCATCTCTTCTAACGTATAAAGCATTGTGTTTTTTTTGGTTGCTTCCGCCATGATTTTCTTATCAAATCCGCTTTCCGAAAAAAGCGCATAATAGAACTTTGCTGTTTTTTTAAGGGAGGCAAGTTTTGCCAGCGTATCCAAATATTCTGAATAAGAAAAATGGACTCGTTTTCCATTTACATTCTCCCAGTAGGTATTGCTTGGCATCGGCACTGATACAAAGAAGATCTATTTCAGATTCCGCTATACGGACTCCCTTAGGCATGGTTTCATCACGAACTGTCGTTTTTCCCATCCATCTTCCCATTTTGGCATAACGGAAAGGCAAAGCATTCTTTTTCTGCATTTCCCGAACAAACTCATGGCAGACAGACTCAAAAAGGAATAGAGGCAAATTGCTGAAGCACAGGCTTGACTAAATATTCATAGACACCATCCACATCCCCATCTTCCAGCTGAGAAAAAAATTCGTAAAAGCAAAACGCATACCAGAAGCGAAAAATAATGATCCGTCAAACGATAAATTCCTCTATTGGAATTCCCATGTTCTTTTATTCCCGCATCCACTGAAAAATTCCCTGTTCCACAATGCCCAGTTCCATCAGGTTCTTAAGGTACACACTGGTCTTGGAAGTATCCTCTACAAGAGACTTTTGGCTAATGGCATTCAGCTTGGTATTTCCCATGGCAACCGCCTCAATAATAGAATTGTAGATCGGAGTTTCTCTCAACTCCTGATGGAGCAAAAACTCCACCTCGCTATATAAAATACAGCCCTTCGTCAAAAATATTTCTTTTTATATTTTTCCTCAAGAGATAAATTCGAATTCCACTGACATAAATAATGTGGTATACCGCCAAGAATAGCATAAGACAACAGCTTATCTTTTGCAGAATAATTCGGAAAGAATTTTGCCGCATCATAAAAACCCATTTCCCGCATTTTGTAGATTCCGGTAGCCCTGCCATAGAGAGGATTTTTTTCTGCCAGTAATTCCTTTTCCATAAAACTCATGGCACTTCCGCACAAAACCAGCATCACATTCTTATCTCTAAGCTCCGTATCCCATAAGTTTTGTAGTATAGAGGGTATACTTTTATTGCCATGGCACATATAGGGGAACTCATCAATAATCAATAATTTTTTCTTTTCCCCATAAGGAAGCTCCTGGATGGAGCGAAATGCCGTTTCCCAATCATGAAAGCTAGAGATATAGTTTTTTGCCGGAATCTCTTCTCGTAACATACAACTAGAAAAAAATTTCTGAGCTGCACTGCATCTGTTGTTTCAGTACAGGAAAAAAAGACGTGGGGCTTTCCTTTACAAAAACTCTCGTAAAGTTTCCGTCTTACCGACACGTCTTCTACCATATAAAACAATCAGCTGTCCGCCACTTTCATTGTATTTGTTATTGAAAAAATTTAACTCGTTTTGTCTTCCGATAAACAAAGCTCGTTCCCTCCCACTCAATATAAATGTCTAATCTAGATTTACTAAATCACAATTTGGAATTATTATATCGAGAACAAAACGGGTAGGCAAGAATAATGTTATCTACCCTATTTAAGGGGGACACCGATAGGGGAACATCATTTCTCCATTTTAAGTAATCCAGTAATTCCATTCATCACATTCTTCTCACGGGTAGCGAAGAATAAATTTATATTATTTTTATGTTTTTCGCCACAGTTTATCCGAATTCGCCCCTTATGATGAAAAAGGTTATTTTGCCATTTGAAATGATTTTACAAGCCAAAAGAGAGACCATCTGCGTGTAAAGTGGTTTGCAGAGAATCTTTTACGATGGTTCTCTGTATTCATTGTATCATTGAAATCGAAAGGAGATTGTTTGTGACAAATAAAAAAAGTAGAGAACTTAATCATCGGATTCGGTAAGGCGGGAAAGACTCTTGCAAATTATCTTGGAAATAAGGGAGAGAAGACCGTTTTGGTGGAAAAAAATCCCCTCTGATGTACGGCGGAACCTGTATCAATGTGGGCTGCATTCCTTCTAAGTTTCTGGCGACCGCTGCGGATCGAAGAAGCTTCAGTGGAGAGAGTGACGCGGAATACTATAAAAAAATGCCGTTTTACAGAAGAAGGCATTGATTGCCAAGCTGAATAAGGCAAATTACGACAAGGTGGCAAGCAATGAAAATGTTGAAGTGCTGGACGGACTGGCTTCTTTTAAAGACGAGCACACCGTGCAGATTACGAATGGCAGCGAGGTGTCCGAAGTTTATGCGGAGCGCATCTTTGTAAACACCGGGGCAAGACCGTTTATCCCAAGTGTTCCCGGTTTGGAAGTCGGAAAACGCATTCATACCAGCGAAACGCTGATGAACCTGGAAGAATTCCCGAAGAGCTTGGCGATTCTCGGCAGTGGCTTTATCGGGCTGGAATTTGCGGCGAGTTACGCGAAGTTCGGTACAAAGGTTACGATTATTGACCAAGGAGATCGAATCTTACCCAGAGAAGACGATGATGTAGCGAAGGAAGTATTTGCATCTTATCAGGGATTAGGTGTGGACTTCCTTTTTGGCGCGGCGCTTCAGCAGGTGTCGCAGGATGAAAAATGCAGTTCACCTTTCCTACACGGTAAATGGAGAAAAGAAAGAGCTTTCCGTAGATGCCTTTCTCGTTGCGACCGGACGACAGGCGAATACGGAAGAGCTGCATTTGGAAAAATGCGGGGGTAGAAGTTTCTGAAAGAGGCTTTTATCAAGGTAAATGAACACCTGCAGAGCAATAAGGCGCACATTTTTCGCTATGGGAGATGTCAACGGAGGTCCGCAGTTTACCTATATTTCCTTAGATGATTTCCGAATTGTGAAGAGCTTTTTGGATAATCAGGGAAGCTATGAAAGAAATAATCGCCAGCCGGTTGCTTTTTTTCCGCCTTCCTCCATCCTACCTTTTTCCAGAGTGGGACTCAGTGAAAAAAAGAAGCAAGAGAAAAGGGCTACAAAATCAAAGTGGCGACCTTACCGGTTACCGCGATTCCCAAGGCGAAAATCCTCGGAAATCAAACCGGACTGTATAAAGCGATTGTGGATGCCGAGAATAATCAGATTTTGGGCGTGACTTTGTTCGGCGAAGAGTCCCATGAGGTAATCAATATCGTAGTTTTTAGCGATGATGACGAAGCAGCCCTACACTGTTCTTGCGAACCAGATTTTCACCCACCCGACTATGGCGGAAGCGCTGAACGATTTGTTCGGGGCGGTGAAATAAAATTTGCTGCAATTGACCTCAGTGTTTGTTATGATGCCATTCGAAATAAGGAAGCACTCTATCGGAGTTTTAAAATAGACTTTATGTGCTTATGCGAAAGAGTCCCCTCATTTAAGAGGGGCTCTCCTTTAAAAGGCGGTATCTTATTTAAAACGGATTCTCTGGCAGGAATACTGAAAGGCGATACGGAAATAGACAAGGCGAGAAGGAGAAGTATGAAGTTACTAATGGACGGAAATATGCTTCTGGATGTGCTTCAGAAAAAGTGATGTCGCATCACGCTTGGGCATTTTTCCTAATGGAACCCGTTATCTGTTTGGACTTTTAGCGCGGATTCTTCGTTTGATTTCCCACGAACCAGTAATCACAGATTGTGCCGCCTGTTGCCAATGTCTGTTCTCTATGCAATACACCTTTGTTTCGGTCCACCGCAATGTGGTCAATGTCACAGCACAAGGGCAATAAATCAAGGTAGCCATTCTCTCTTGCGAATTTTTTTCCAAAGGGCATCTTGTGAAGTGATAATAAAAGCCGTCCCTATGCCGTTTTTTTCATCAAAATGAAAATCCCAGGTTTTTATCCTGGTATTCCGGATGCGTCTCTGCCCATTCTTCCGCCTTATGCATTCTTTCGGCAAATTTCTTCATGTCCGTCTCTTGATTGAAATCGATGGAGCTCATGGCTTTTCTGATGAAACGATTGTCCATAAATGCAGCGATGATTTCTCTAAAATCCTCTACCGAAAACTTACCGGCCTTGCAAACTGCCAGGAAAAACATAGGCGGAATAAATATTGTGCGCCATAGGGTTCTTCTCTCCGACATCTTCCGTGTTTTCCAGCATTTCCCGATATAAGATCCGTCCTTTTTGTAAGCTTTCCTTCGTCTTTATCCTTCCCGAACTTTTTTACCATCGGTTTTTTCAGAAATAAACTGAATAAGCTAAAATAGATTCCTTTGTATTTCATTACACGCACCCCGCTAAAATTTTTCATACATGTAGTTTCTGTTTTGCTACTTAGCACATATTATAAGAGTACCACAGCCGGAGGGATAAAAAAATAGAATGATGGATTTATTTGCTGGTGGAGACGGTGGAGAGAGGCGGTTGGAGTCTGATTTGCAGTATGCTGATTAACATTCCAATGAACTTGCACGGTCTCCTTTAAATAAGATGGTCTTCATTTATCAGAACAATACCGGAACCTTCCTTTGCAATATCCAACATACGTCGTGTAAAGCCGCTTTTACTAAACACGCCATAGATAATCTCATATCCCGAAAAAGCCTTTCGAATTTCTGCGGCACGATCCACTTTTTTTCTTTTAATGCGAAGTACACCGGTGCATTGACCGGTTTTTGCATGGTATTTGCACTCGCCGGTAAATACCCGTTTGTTTTGGTGGTCTACGGATACTACATCAATTTCCGTATCACGATCAAAATCATTTAACCAGTAAGAGCCGATACGAGATGGTAAAAAAGGAAATGCCTTATTGTTGCACAGCTCTACAAAAATGGACTTACAGATATCCTCATAAGCAAATGCTACAAAATTTTTTTCCCTGAAAATCCTTGTGTATTTCATCCAGCACAATCTGCATATTGTCCAATTCCAGTTCGCCTTTATAGGGATAAACATAACGGAACCAGAAACGGATGAAATTATCCGCAATAAAATATAGACCCTTGCGGGATTTTTCCGGATTTTTTTCAGTAATAGGCGTTCTCTTTTCTATAAATCCTAAATCCAAAAGCGTAGATAGATATGGTGTCAGAGAAGAGCTTTCTTGCCCAAGTATGCCGGCAATCTTGCTTTAGTTTATGATTGCCGTCCGCAATCGCCTTAATGATGGAAAAAGTAGTTTACCGCTGTCATGGACTCGCTTTTTTTAGCAAGAAATTAGGGTTCCTCATATAAGAAACCATTTTTTTAGATAAAACAGTATCCTTGATTTGTTCTTCCAAAGGACGTCCATCTTCAAAAAAACTCGAGATATTTCGGAATGCCGCCTGTTACAGCATACTGTTCTACGGCATGGTCAAAGGGCATCTTCTGTACAGCATAGATATCCGTGAATGGCAGTGGAGCTAAGCGTATTTGTGCTGTCCTACGGCCGTACAAAAGGACTGTCATAGGACAGGGCGTGTTTCTGCATCATACCGATGAAAGAACCGGACAGAATCAGCATCACATGACTGTCTTTTAAAATTTCATCCCAGGCATTTTGCAAAATAGAGGGAAAAGCCGAATTGGTCTTTACAAGATATGGAAATTCATCAATGACAAACACCTTCTTCTCTTCGGGCTTATAGTCAGCAATCACTTGGAATAAATCCAACCAATCCGTAAATGTTGTTTTTTTGCAGTAATGTATTTTTTTGTTGTACGAGCCATAACGCCTGCCAATCGCTTCATGCTTTGGCTTTCCAATTCTTCTGTGGCAAGAAAAATAGAATGCGGTTTTCTCCTTCAGAAATTCCTTAATCAGCGTTGTCTTTCCAACTCTGCGGCGGCCATAGATAACCACAAAGCTGCTGTCACGATTATATTCCTCTTCCAATTTACTAAGCTCATTTTTTCTGCCTATAAATTTCATACATTGGGCCTCTTTATTATAAAACTAATTTATGATAATCTTGTTTATACTATACAACTGAAAAAAATAGAAAGTCAATATTCTTTATTAAGGATTCTTCAGGACAGATATAGTATAATTACCATCGTTAGTTAAGAAGAAGTGGAAGCATTTTTGCGTTGAATATTCAGGATAAAATCGAATATTTATGATAAAAGAAAGCAGGAGTAGAAATGGATCTTATTCAGAAGATAAAGCGGATAGAACAGTATGTTTTAGAGAATTTTTGAAGAACTGGACTTGGATGATCCGATAGAAGAGGGATATTGGGAGGAGTATCAAGAGATTCCCGGGGCTTCGCAGAAAGAGATAGAGGCTTTTGAGAAGAAGTTTTCCATCAAGCTACCAAAAGACTTTAAGGCACTTTACAGCTATAAAAACGGAAGCAAATATTTCAGCATTTTACCTTCTACAATCCATGATGTGGAAATGTCATTTTCTCTGATGAGTTTAGAGCAGATGGAGAAGACAAAGCAATATTTTTCAGAACAGAGATGCTCTTCTGACAGAATTTCCGGACTTTTTTTCACCGAAGAAGAAATAGAGAAAATGCGGGATAGCAGGATTAAGCCTTATCTTTTTCATAAGCAATGGATTCCCTTTGCGGAGTATTGTGACAGTTGCTTTTTGATGCTGGATTTTGACCCGGATAAGGAGGGAAAAGAGGGACAGATTCTTTGCTATATCCATGATCCGGATGAGGTGATTTATGCCGCAGCAGGACTTTCGGAGTTCGTGGATGAAATTTTACTGACTATAGACTGAGGGGAATCCGGAATTTGATATTACAGTGAAGCAGTAATGATAACGGGGATATTGTCCCGGAAAGGGATGCTTATGGAAGCAATAAAACTACCTAAGAAGTACCGAGACATTTGCGAGGAAATCAAAAATGGCTCCTATGAAAGTTTGGAGAAGCTTGATGCCTTTGAAGAGAAGTTTTCCCATCAAAATCTTGCGGTAAGGGCTGGGGTGGAGTTTTTTGACCGAAAGTATGAAGAGGCGGTAAGTCATACTCTCCTATTAATGCCCTTTTGGGATGAGTGGTATTATTCCAATGTGGCTAACGAATATATGATGGCCTTGTGCTTTGCGGCAAAGAAAATCGGACGGGAAGCGGAAGCCAGTCAGGCTCTTCAGGAAGAACAAAGTCGCTTAATGGAAGCAGAGGAAGAGAAATGTCTTAAGGGCTCTTGCCAACGATACAATTATTGCAAGATTCTCTTGAACTATTTGCAGCAGGATATTTTACCGGAATCAAGAAGCAAGAATTATCAGCCGCCAAAAGTGCCGAAAGCAGCTTCGGAATTGATAGCAGAAGGTAAGCTGAATACGGAAAAAAAGACTTTGATCAGAAGAAGCTTTTGAATTTACTTTTTATGAAGGGCAGTCCGGAGAATACAGTGGACTATTATGAAAGGATTAAGGACTTAAATCTTGGGGAACTGTATTACGAGCAAGCTTGTATTTGCTATCAGTATCTCGGACAAAAAGACAAGGTATTGGAAGTGATAGAACGCTGGGCAAAAAGCAAGCTTTGGGATGTAGCCAGTCCTACGCAGGTTCGCCCCATGAGCTTCTTTATGTATCCCTTTATGCATGAATATTTGGAAAATGAAGAGAGTTTAAAACGAATTAGGGAAGCTATCTTTGGATAAAGTTCGGATAAAGATCAGGGAGGAAAAGGATGAAAGAGAAAATCGTCAGAGTGATCAAAATTGGGAAGGAAGCCCTGTATGAATTTCTCTATGAAAATATGATTTCCGAAGAGGAAAATCTTCTGCAAGTATCTGCTACAGAGGTGATGAATCACTTTGCCATGGACTGGGAAAGAGGAGAGTTTATTTTTTATGGCACATCAGGCGGAAGATGCGGATGGGGAATTAATTCCCTGCCGAAAGAAATTCAGCCTGAAACATTGTTGAAAGCCCCTGCCTGAAACGGCAGATTCTTTGCTGGGACGAGGAAAGGTCTATCGGGACTATAGCTTTGAGGAATTAAAAGAGCTTTGTGGAGAGAACGAAGATCACGACGGAAAGTGAGTGTTTTATGAAATATAGGGATTGGAATGAAATGCAACGGAAGCTTGAAGCATTATATGTTTTGGATAATGCGTTGACAGATCCTTCCGAAGAGTATCTCCGCTTAATTCGAAGGACAGAAGACGGGGAAAGGCTTCATTATCATGTGGATAATGGAGCAGGTGATTCCTTATCTGTGATTTTTACGGAAAAGCTGGTGCTGGTGAAAGGATTCGCGCATGAAAGTGCATTGAATCTGTTTGCGAAAGAACAAGAGGAGCAAAGTATACTTGAGCGGATCTATGCCGGGCTTCCGGAGAAATATCATAATCTCTTTTCACCAAAGGAAAAAAGAGAAACGACTTTTTTCCTCTGGTATGACGGAGAACTCCATCAAAAATTCCTTAGCGGAAAAATGATGGTGGGCAGTGGTTGTTATCGTATGCCTTTGAAAGTTTCGAGAAATTCCGGGACTTTACCAAAGACTATTATGAACAAGACTTTTCGGAGAGCTTACTCCGTCAACTATATGAAGAAGGAGCCCTTTCGGATAAAGAGTTAGAGGAACTGATTTAAGGGGTGTCTTCCCCTTCTTCCCAGAACAGCTCATCCAATGTTTTTCCTAATACATGACAAATGGCGAGGCAGAGGCGGATGGTAGGGTTATAGTCCCCTTTTTCTATAGCATTGATGGTTTGCCTACTAACGCCTACCAGATCGGCCAGCTCCTGCTGGGACAGATCTTTTCCCGCTCTAGCGGATTTTTAAACGGAGATTCTTCATTTTCCACCTCACTCTTCATCATTCTTCATTCGATTCTTCAGTAGCATGAGAATCAGGGCAATGGCAAAAAAGATACTGAGAAGGAGAGGAAGCATAAAGCGGCTGCTGAGCCTTCCGGCAATCCATATTTTATCGGGAGAGATATTCTCTACGGTGTTAAAGACGTTCAGTACACTGAACAGAGCCCATACAATAACAGCAATCCTTTTATTATGTTTATTGCTAAGCCCCCAGAAGGCATCATGGAAAAGGCAGTATCCCATCAGGATCAGTCCTGAGAAGAGGAGTATGGCAAGGGGAATAATCCCGGCTTCCAAATATTTCTCAATCGGCTCGGCAAAAGCAGCGTACAGCATGAGGAGTCCCATGGTGGTGAAAAAAAGCGTATTGATAGCCCTTTCCACGGACGATTACCTGCCTTTCATCATAACAATCTTGTTTGTCCTTACTCAATCTGTTTCGAAAGAGAACTAGCAGTGTAACGGTAAAAAAACCTACAGCTATTCCTAAATTAAAATAATTCATCGAAAACTCCTTTCCTTTTCTTGCATTCTCACTTTTTTTGGAGGAAGCAATACGTATTACAAAATGTCGTAAATATTTTACATAACCAATATACACCTTTGATTTTTAATATGTCAAGTATATTTTACAAAAAAAGACATCAGATAGGAAACTTTCTTCAGGAGTATCCGTCTCAATTTTCTTTACCGATCATCTATTCTTCAAAAGTTCTGCTACAATGAAACTGTTTAAGCAAATGAACAGAAGGAGTGAAGAACATAGGGCATTAATAAAGAAACAAAGTGAGGAGTAAGGACGATGTTATTTTTATTTTTTTCAGCTACCGGAAATACCAAGCATGTAGCAGAGAAAAATTAAAGAGCCGCAGGAAGAAATGATATCCATTGAGGAAGCCTGCAAGGCAGAAAGCTATGAGTATACGGTTAAGGACGGAAGGTTTGGAATTTTAAGTCCCTACCTATGCTTGGGGACTACCCAGCATTGTTTATGAGTTCTTGGAAAAGTTGAAGCTTCGGTATGAAACAAAAGCCCTACAGCTTTTTATGTGGGAACCTTCTGGATGACAACGGGGGCAGCCTCTTCGATTGCGGATAGTCTTTTAAAAAGAAAAAGGTTTAGCCTTGGATGCGAAATTCGATATTCGTATGCCGGATACTTGGACTGTGATTTTTGACTTATCCAATGCGGAAAAGGTTAAAAACTAGCTTAAAGCAGGCGGAAGAGGAAATCACTGAGCTTAAGGCATCGCTTTCCGAAAAGAAAAAAAGGAAAAGAGATGGATTTCACGGTGCCCGAATTTGTAGGAAGGATGGCGAAAAAAAGCTTTTATGACGGTAAGATGCGAAAGACCAAGAATCTTTCTGTGTCCGATGCCTGCATCGGCTGCACACTTTGCGCTAAGAAATGCCCGGTTCAGGCGATTGAAATGCAGAACAAAAAAAGCCGGCTTTGGGTGAAGGAAGACTGCACCATGTGTCTGGGCTGTCTTCACCGTTGCCCGAAACATGCCATATATTACGGGAGCGGCAAGGCGACCAACGCCCATGGACAATATACGTATCAAAAATACGCAGGAGAGAAGAGCGTGTAAGCTCTTCTTTCAATGGGTATAGGGTGCAGTATCCCTCGATTTAACGTGAGTGATTTTGTGAAAAGGTAAAAAACGCTCATGTTAAAACCGCCAAATCCTTATATCAGATGATTCCGTACCGATCTGTGCTATAGTAAAAATACGATTCAATACGATTAGAAAGGAAACCACTATGACTACAGAAGAAAAAAATTAAAGAAATATCAAGACTGGATATTCAAATGCTCCGCCTACCAAATGGCGTTAAACATCATTGTGATTGATAAGCAGACGGTGGCGCCTGTGGCAGGGGCGAGCTACCGGGATGAGCGTTCCGCATACCTTGAAGGGGAGCTTTTCAGTCTGGAAACCGATCCGGAAATCGTGGCCTTACTGAAGGATTTGCGGGAGGATCCTGAGGTAGATGCGGACAATAGGAGGGCCATTGGGCTTTATTATAAAAAGGCACAGGATACGCTTTGCATTCCAAAGGCGGAGTTTGTGGCTTTTAAAAAGCTCTGTGCGGAGTCCTTTGATGCCTGGATTTTTGCAAAATCCAAGGCGGATTATTCCCTTTTGCCCCCTACCTGGAGAAGATGATTGAGAGCCAGAAAAGGCTTTTACGGTTACCGAAAGAGCGACAAGAGCATTTATGACCGTATGCTGGACGATTTTGAGCCGGGCATGAATCAGGAAAAGTACGATGCTTTTTGCTGCCTTAAAGGAAAGACTGGTGCCTCTTATTCAGAAGGTCACAAAAGGCGAAACAGCTTCGGGAGGATTTTTCTTACGCAGAGCTTCCCTGTGGAAGAGCAAAAAGAAGTTTATGGAAGGGCTTTTTGGAGTATCTGCATTTTGATCCTTCCTGGGGTTATCAAAAATGAGTCCGAGCATCCTTTTACTTCCTGGACCTGTGAAAATGACTGCCGTACCACAACCAAATACCTCGAGAACAATGTAATTTCCGCCGTTTTATCCACGGTGCATGAGGTAGGGCATGCCTACTATGAGCACAATATCAACCCGAAGTATGACGGAATGATTTTGTCTGAGGGAGTGTCTTCCGGTATGCATGAGTCCCAGTCCAGGTTGTTAGAAAATTATCTGGGACGGTCGATGGCTTTCTGGAGCTATCACTATCCTAGGCTGCAAAAGCATTTTCCAAAGCAACTGGGAGAGGTATCTTTGGAAGAGTTTTATCAAGCCATCAATGTGGCCAAGCCGTCCCTGATCCGTACGGAAGCGGATGAATTGACCTATCCGATGCATGTCCTCATTCGCTATGAAATCGAAAAGGGCTTGTTTAACGGCAGCATTTCTACAGAAGGGCTGAACCGTACATGGAACGCAAAGTACAAGGAGTACTTAGGGGTAGATGTACCAAATGATCAGGTGGGCATTTTACAGGATGTGCACTGGTCAGACGGGTTGTTCGGCTATTTCCCGACCTATGCACTTGGCACCGCCTATGCAGCGCAGTATGTGAAGTCGATGCGAAAGGATCTGGATGTGGATGCTCTTTTGGCGGAAAACCATTTCGATACCATCATGAACTGGCTGAAGGAGCATATCCATACCTACGGTTTCCGCTATGAGGCACCGGAGCTGATGAAAATGGTGACCGGGGAAGAGTTTAATGTAAATGATTTCCTGGATTACATTGAGGAGAAATACACGAAACTGTATCAGTTGTAGGGGAGGAAATTTAAAGTTCGGTGTTTTCTAAGATGATGTTCAACATCTGACGAGGGGTAACTACATAAAATTTTTCAGGAAAATGCTTTATATTACCGGTGACAAGCCAAGCTTCTTCCGTTTTTCGTTGTTCCATTACCACTTCATAAAAAACTAAATCTTTCGGATCGGGAAGACTCACGGATAGCGGTTACGCATCTATATAGAGACCATGCAGACGAAAAGTCTGTATAATATCATCAATCAAGTCTTTTGGAAGATGGAATTTGGGGCGAGATAATACATCCCGGTATTCTGACTCGATATTGTAATTTAAAACCGGTGTAATGGTACCGGAAAATACCATGTCGAGAATGTTACCGGGAACAGATTGATGCTTGAGCATTGCAGATACGAGTACATTGGTATCAATGACAGCAAAATATTTCATAAGATACTATTTCCGTGCTTCTGCAATTTCTGCGTTGATTTCATCTAGGGACATATCGGAAATACCATATTCTTCCGCAATTTTACTGGCTTTCTCTAAAGCATAAATTCCGGGGGAATACTTTTTTTCAAGGGTCATGCTAAATGGTATACCGTTTTCCTGATTTAACCTAGACATACACATCCTAAGATAGGCAGGAAGAGAAAGTCCCAGTTTTTCTAAGATTTGTATGGATTTTAGCTTTTCCGTGTCTTCTGTTCGGAATTGAACCAGTGTACTTGCCATATTTTCGCCCCCATTCGTAGAATATATACTAAACATCTTCTTGTGGTATTAGTATAGCAGACAGAAACCGGAAAAAAACAATCATACGATTACTAATGATTACAAATAATTACGATTTGATTTATTAACGAAAGATGAGTAAAGGAGATTTTTTGTGGCACGCTTTATTGTTTTTTTGATGTGGAGACAGCCGTGCCTGCGCGGAGATTTTGCTTCGTTATCTGGAAGCAGGGGCTGAGGTGAAGGACTTTATACGGACCTGCTCATTTAAGAAATAAGGAATGGAGTGTTGAGTAAAGTGTTGAACAAAGAAATGTGTAAGTGCTGAACAAAGTGTTGAGCAAAGTATTAAATCAAGCATATTAGAGATTTTGCAGGAAAGATATATAAAGGATATTATGAAGGACATTATGAAAGACATCATCATTCAAGAAGCTCTGCCGGAGGATGCGGAGGCAAGAATAGCTTATGCAAAACAGGTGGGTTCGGAAACAGACAATTTATCCTTTGGGAAGGAGGGATTTCCAATTTCCATAGAGGAAGAGCAGGAGGAAATTCGGCTTTTAAAAAGTGGGAACTTTACCGGCGTTTTTTTAAGATTGGGGAAGAGTATATCGACTTTGACAGTATGGTGTTGGATTTAAGATAGGATATACGGAGAAAAACCGGAAGAGGTAGCGTATGCATAGAGAAGATTTTACCTTGTGTGGTCATAAACTAAGCTTATTTCAGGCGGAGAAAGCGGACTGCCCTCTGATTGTTTTTCACAGCTTTTCCGATGAGGGGGAGGCGGTGTATCAGGAGCTTCGAAAGCAGAATGCGCCGGAGTGTCATTTTCTATCCATTTCCGTTCATGACTGGCAGAGGGAGATGTCTCCCCTGGCTGGCAGCGGCGCTCTCGAAAGACGGGGAGGCTTTTTTTCCGGAGGCGCGGATGTATATTTGGAAAGCCTACTGTCTGTTATTTTTACCTTGGGCTACGGAAAGAATTCACGGAAAGGCGAGCTTGATAGGCATAGCCGGCTATTCTCTTGCCGGTTTATTTGCCTTGTATGCCCTGTATAAGACGGATGTCTTTTCCCGTGTAGCAAGTATGTCGGGTTCTCTATGGTTTCCGGGAATGCGGAACTTTTGCAAAGAAAAATACGATGAAAAATCCTGCCGGAAAAAGCTGTATTTATCCATTGGAGATCAAGAGTCCAAAACGAGACATCCTATTTTTAAAAAAACCATGCAGAAAAAAATACGGAAGAGCTGCTTGGCTATTTTTAGGAGCTTGGGGATTCCCTGCAAATATGAGCTGAACCCTGGGAAATCATTTTCAAGATGTCAATCTCCGCTGTGCAAGGGGAATTATGGAGCTTTTGCAATAAACATGGATTCATTGGATTGTAGAGATGGGAAGAAGGCGGAATCGTTGTTTGAGAAATAAGGCAATTCCGATCACAGGGTACAGTCACGGCGTACCGCTCTGCGTTCCCTAGAACCTGTAAAAGTAATAGGCAAAAAGAGCCAGTAAGTTTACAGAAACGATGACACACAGATGGGTACGATAACTGATTCTGAGGTAGGCAACAAACTCCCTTAAGATCGCATTTAAAGTAAAGTACCACTTGGTTTTTTTCCGCCAAAGCCTTTGCAAGAGATATGGAGCTTTTTGGCGAGAATCAGCGCGCGAAACACATGATAAGAAGTCGTCACAATGGCGAGGGAGGGTTTTTCTTCGGAAGAATCCTCCTCTATTTTTGCCTTGGAAAACAGGAGGTTTTCATAGGTGTTTTTGGACTGATCTTCGATCAGGATCCGGGAAGCGGAAATGCCCTTGGAAAGTATATAGCGCTTCATGCATTCCGCCTCTGTAATGCTTTCTCCGGGTCCCATTCCGCCGGAAAGGACTAATTTTGCATCCGGATTTTTCCAGTAAAGAAATGCCTTTGTCTACCCGGTTTCGCAGGAGGGGCGTCATTTTTCTCCCCTAAGATTCCGCAGCCCAGCACGATGATATAATGAAAGCCCTGATTTTTCCGCAGATGCACCAGATTCAGTACGGCCGAAAAGGCATACATGGCAGCCAGAAACAAAAGGTAGGAAAGACTTAGAATGACGACCAGATAGAGAGCCTCCAGGACAGGATAAGCCGCGAAGAAAGAGATGCGCGGAAAAAGGAAGAGGAAGAGGAAGAGACCGATCGAGAAAGCGAGAGACAAAAGGTTATGAAACTTGAATCCTTCCTTTCGAAGGATTTGAATCCCCTGAATAAAGTATAGGAGAAGAAAAAGCAAGAGGGAAAAAAATACCAAAAAAAGAGCCAGAGCGGTCACCGATACGGTAAGCACCCCCATCCAAAAACTGCTTTTTTGGATTTCCTGCGAATAGGTAAATACGGTAAAAACAGAGGAAAAAAACAGACTCAGAAGGAATAAACTGAGGAGCGTACCGGTCCACATGGATCTTCTTTCCTTGTATAAGCGGTGGAAAAAAGCGCCGCCGCTGATCAGGCTTGCGGCATAAAACAGGAGAACAAAAATATTACCGATCAATTTCATTTCAAGGAGGCTCCTTTCAAACGGCTTTTACTGGATTTCAGTAAGCAATCACAAGTTTCGTAAAGGCTTCCGGGAATCCCGAATGATGGTCTGCCAAATACGTTTGACGCCCACATCGAAATATACAGTATACCATATAGATGTGCAATTGATTCGTAAAAAAACGATGAAGGGAAAAGATTGCTATTTCGGAGCGGGCAGTGTAGCATGTGGGTAGGTTTCAGTTGACTGCTTGAAGAAGGAGACAGGAGATGAGATTTACATTACCAAGAGACATTTACCACGGAGAGAACGCACTGGAGGCACTGAAGACTTTTAAGGGAAAGAAAGCCTTTGTCTGTGTGGGCGGAGGTTCCATGAAGCGTTTCGGCTTTCTGGATAAAGTGGTGCAGTATCTGCAGGAAGCCGGTATGGAAGTAAAGCTGTTTGAAGGCATTGAGTCCGATCCTTCCGTCGATACGGTCATGAAGGGCGCAAAGGAAATGCAGGACTTCGGGCCGGATTGGATCGTGGCAATCGGCGGAGGCTCCCCCATTGATGCAGCGAAGGCGATGTGGATTAAGTACGAATATCCGGACTGCACCTTCGAAGATATGTGTAAGGTATTCGGAATTCCGACCCTCAGAAACAAGGCAAAGTTCTGCGCGATTTCTCCACATCGGGAACTGCGACCGAAGTAACCGCCTTTTTCCATTATCACGGACTACCAGAAGGGGATTAAGTATCCGATTGCGGACTTTGAAATCACGCCTGATGTGGCAATCGTCGATCCGGCCCCTGGCACAGACCATGCCGAAGAAGCTGGTGGCGCACACCGGAATGGACGCTTTAACCCATGCGATTGAGGCCTATGTCTCCACGGCAAACTGCGATTATACGGATCCTCTGGCGCTGCATGCCATTGAAATGATTCGAGACAATCTGGTGAATTCTTATAACGAGGACAAGCAGGCCAGAAATGAAATGCACAATGCACAGTGTCTTGCCGGAATGGCCTTTTTCCAATGCGCTTCTCGGCATTGTTCATTCCATGGCGCATAAGACCGGCGCAGTATTCGGGGATTTAGGTGCGCATATCATTCACGGTGCGGCAAATGCCATGTATCTTCCGAAGGTCATTGCTTTTAATGCAAAGGATGAGACGGCAAAGAAGCGCTATGCCAAGATTGCCGACGTCATCGGCCTTGCCGGAAACAGCGATGAAGAAAAAGTAAAAGCCTTGATTGCCTAGTGTCAGAGATCTCAATGATCAGCTGAACATTCCGCATTGCATTCAGCACTATGGTGCAGATTCTTATCCCTGCCGAGCAGGGCTTTGTGCCGGAGAACATTTTTCTTAGAAAGACTTCATGACATTGCGGTCAATGCGATTGCCGATGCTTGTACGGGATCGAATCCCCGCCAGCCCAGCGTAGAGGAGATGGAAAAAGCTCTTAAAGTGCTGCTACTATGATACGGAAGTTGATTTTTTTAAGGGAAAAAGAACTTTAAAGAAAATCGTCCCCTCTTTCCCCGCGGCCTGTCTACCCTCAAAAGGGTTACAGGCTGCGGATGATTTCACAGCATTTTTTTACATCCGCTTCCCTTTGTGGACCAGCTGGTGCAAAAACGAATTACGCTGGAATTTTTCGTCATAGCGTTCCATGTAGGCGTACTGCGCCTGTTTTTTTAGTTTTATCATCTTTTTCGTGGGAAATGGTAAAAAAAGACCTGATTGGTGGGATAATCTCCAAAGAGGGGAAGACCGGCATCCTGTAAGGCTTTCTTGATTTCCCGGGCATAGGGCATTGGCTTTTTTCCGATCTGGAGATAGAGATCCTCTTGGAACAGCTCGTCAAATTGCAAACCCAGAAGCCAGCCTTTGGCAAGGAGGGCGCCGTGTTGTTTGATGGAGGTAAAAAAATGAGGCAGGCGCCTGGAATCCGGAATCACGACAGCCTCTCCGAACAAAGCGCCGCATTTGGTGCCTCCGATATAGAAAACATCACAGAGTTTGACCAGATCCGGAAGCGTCACATCGTTTTCAGGAGCGGCCAGGGCATAGGCCAAGCGGGCGCCGTCCACAAAGAGCAGCAGTTGATGTTTTTTTACAAAGGTTTGAGATGGCGGTCAGTTCCGCCTTGTCATACAGACTGCCGTATTCGGTGGGCTGAGAAAGATAAACCATGCCGGGCTGGACGGTGTGCGCATTGTTTTCATCCAGGGCAAAGTCTGAAAGAAAGGCCTCCAAAGTTTGGGGGAGAGTTTACCGTCCTTCCCTTTTAAGGGGAGAACCTTATGCCGTGTCAGTTCAATGGCTCCGGCTTCATGAATGGCAATATGCCCGCTGTCGGCGCAGAGGATGCCCTGGTAGGAAGCAAGGAAGGAATCGATTACCGTGGCATTGGTCTGGGTTCCGCCGACCAGAAATTCCACCCTGCGCATCGGGACACTGGCAGGCTTTTTCGGATTTTTTTCTTTGGCGGAAGTGCATATGCCATCGCTCCCATAGCCCGGATAAGGATTTCGGTTCTCTTCGGTCAGGCGTTTTAAGATATTTTCGTGACAGGCTTCCTGATAATCGGATTGGAATTGCAGGATATCGGTATGCATAGGTCTCCTTTTTGATCGGGGCTCCATCGGCGGATGGACGACCGGGAGCGATATGGATGATACTTTGCTTTGGGTGTCTGTCAATAGATCATAAGCTCTTCTGGAAGGATGAAAATGTTTGAGGATGAACCCTTATTATATTGTAAGGAGGGCAGCAGGCAAAAAAATCAAGCAGTAATCTCCTTTCCGCTCATCTCACGTTTTTTTCCTGACAGAGGATTTTTTTGAAAAATGTAGAAAAAGGGTTAACCCTTAACTTCCGTAAAAAGTGTATTTCACTTAGCTTCCGAATTGTATTGCTCTATACCGCGTGGTAAGGCTACCCCCCAGTTTGATAATTTGTCCCCGATCTACCATCGTTTTTAAAAATGCGGCCGGCGGTAGACTGGCTGACTTCCAGTAGCTCTTGCACTTCCTTTCTGGTGATTTCTTTCTGTGTAGATAGGACTTGCATAATTTGCTCCTCAGCGGAGGGCAGTGCAGGGGAGGGCGCTACAGAATAAGGAGCAACAGAATAGCAGACATGATCCTCTTTTACGATTTGTCCTGCATTGGTATTGGGAAGGATGATTTTAAAGGCATTATTGCTACAGATAATGGAGGGCTGTTTCCATTTTCCAAAGTAGCTGTCCATGATTTTTTTAATGCCGGTTCCATAGGCCTCTATTAATTGCAATCGATAGAAAACATTGGCAAGATGGGGATTTCGGCAAACGGAAATCCCTAACTTGATATCCGCAAGCTCCAACCCTGTGGGTAGACCGCCAAGAGTGACAAACTCCATATGGTCCGGATAAATACTGATAAGGGTAGCGGCATGGAAGGCGTAGTCTCGGTGGATCAAGGAATTGAGCAATGCCTCTCGGACGGCCACTTCCGGATAATCCCGATTGTCAATCCGCAATAGTTTATCAAAGCTTGCATGTACCTGGTTGTGAAGGTCGATATAGTCGTATACATCATGAAGCTGTTGCATAAGGGAGCCGGAAAACTCTCTACGATCTTTAAAGACGGTTTCCGTGCCACTTTCAAAAACAGCAAGCTTAATAGAGTAGGGACATTGATCGGAGAGTAATAGGGCAAGATTTGTATAGAGCTTGTCGGTGGACTGCATGTGTAGCGTTTGCATTTGCGCCTGTGCGAAAGGAATCTTTCGAGTTTTAAATTCTTGCCTTAGAGCATCAAAAACTTAAGGCTTGACTTAGGGAACGCATCTCTTCAAAGCTGTCACCATCGGTTTCTTTAATCATTTGTCGGATGGCGGTATCGCTTGCCGGCACGGAAGAATATCCCTGTCTTACATAAACTCCTTCAGGCCTAAGCCCTTTTTGGTTAGATAGTAAGGGCGATTGGTTCCTCTTTGAATATGGACTGCGATAATAGATTTCCCTCAAGTTCCAGTGTCTCATAATGGATAAACATGGTGATATCCGGTTTAATACTATCTCTTACCATGTTGGAGATTTGTAATGCGGAGTCATCTGTACTTTCTACGCCAATGATTTCTCCTTGATCCGTTATTCCGACATAGATAATCCCCCGTTACAGTTGGCAAAAAGCGATTATTTCTTTCTTAATATCGTCTTGTACAATTGATTTTAGCTCGACACTTTCTGATTCTTGAAATTTCATTTCATCACCTTCGGATCTTATCTGTAGTTTCCTCATGTGCGAATCATTCTCTTTATTCTCCTCTTTTCTAATCATTCTAATCATATCAACTAGGTCTGTCAAGAAGAATGATTAGAATACGAAATTTTTCTATTAAAATACTGATTCTCACAAGGAAAAATGATCGCTGTCTATTAATGGTAGAAGCGTTATTTTTTTGAAGGATTGAGCAATTTGCTCCAGAAATTTATGGGCGATTGGCGTGAAGGTCTGATATTTATTCCAAATAAGATGGAGCTTTGTTTCGCATTTAGGAGACAAGGGAATAAAGGTCAAATCACTTTCCTCAAGAGCAGTTAATGAGGTTTTTAAAGCTAAGAAGGATGCCAAGACCCTCTGCAGTGAACATAGAACCGTTATTTGATGGAAAAGCTTTTTTTCTTATAAATAATTTTTTTCCCCAATTCTTCCTCTAGGCCTTTTAGTGCTTTGGATAAGGTGGGCTGTGTTACATGAAGCAGCTCCGCTGCGTGGGACATATTTTTTTCCTAGGTAACAGCGAGAAAATATTTTCGTTTTTTTGAGAATAGCCTTGAGGAAAAAGTGACAGTAAAATTTTTTTGAAAGATGTAATAAAATAGTTGACAATAAAATTCGACCGTGCTATATTTGAGCATGTTGAAGATGTAATAAATAAAATTACAACAAAGGCTTACCAAAAAAGATTACAGGCTTTGACAAGACTGAAAAAGTAAAGTTTAGGAAATCACAGTCTAAGAAATCAAAGAAAAAAATAGTGTAAAGAGGAAAACTTCCTCGGAAAGGAAAGAATCATGGCAAAGATTGCAGTTGTAGCAGCAAACGGAAAAGCAGCAAAGAAAATCATTACAGAGGCAGTGAACAGAGGTTTTGAAGTAACAGCATTTGGAAGAAGGGCGGAAAATGATACGGATGCCAAGAACTATATCCAAAAAGATATTTTGGAGCTTACAAGAGAGGACTTAAAGGGATATGATGCAGTGGTAGATGCTTTTGGCGCATGGACAGCTGAAACCCTTCCTCTTCATAGCAAGACAACACAACACTTGGCGGACATTCTCTCCGGCACAGATGTAAGACTTTTGGTGGTAGGAGGAGCCGGATCTCTTTATGTAAATCCGGAGCATACGATTCAAGTAGCAGACGGGGAGAACTTCCCGGAAGCCTTTAAGCCTTTGGCACAGGCTATGGCAGCAGCGCTTTCCGAGCTTAGAGAGAGAAAGGATGTGAAGTGGACCTACATCAGTCCTGCAGCTGACTTCCAGGCAGAGGGAGAGAGAAGTGGAAAGTATATCCTTGACGGAGAAGAGTTCACATTAAATCCTGCAGGAGAGTCCGTGATTTCTTATGCAGACTATGCCATTGCTATGGTGGATGAAATCGAATCCGAAAGCATATTCCGGAAAGAATTTCCGTAGTAAAAGCGTAAGTCTATATAAAATTCATATAACATAGAAAGGAGCGGGTACCCATGTTTTTTTCTTTCATAGAAATACCATACAGCATCCCTGGGAAAAATATTCCCTACGAAGAGCAAGTTCGTAAATTAAAGGAAAAAAATTCAAAAATGCGGAGGCTATTGTACTGGGTGCCGGCTCCGGACTATCTACGGCAGCGGGTTTAACGTATAGCGGAGAGCGTTTTCAGAATTATTTCTTTGACTTTTGCTAAAAAAATACCCTATTCAAGATATCTATTCCGGGGGTTCTTTCCCTTTGAAAGTCCTGAGGAATTTTTGGGCTTGGTGGAGTCGCCATATTTATTTTTAATCGATACATTGATGCCCCCTCGGATGTTTATGGAAATCTCAAAAAGATTGTGGAGGGAAAGGACTACTTTGTCTTAACCACCAATGTGGATCATCAGTTTCAAAGAGCCGGCTTTGCAAAAGGAAAGACTCTTTTATACTCAGGGGGATTACGGACTTTTTCAAAGCTCCCGCCCCTACATTGGCTAAGACTTATGATAATCAGGAAATTGTGGAGAAAAATGTTGGAAGCCCAGGGCTTTGTCCGGGATGATGAGGGATTTTTTTCAGCTGCCGGAGGATAAGAAGTTGAAAATATTGATTCCCACAGAGCTTATTCCCATTTGTCCGGATGACGGACTCCCCATGACTACGAATCTTCGAGCGGATGAAAACTTTGTGGAGGATGCAGGCTGGAAAATGGCGGCAAAAACGCTATCAGGATTTCCTACATAGTCATAAGGGAAAGCATGTCTTATACTGGGAATTGGGAGTAGGGATGAATACTCCTGTGATTATCAAGTTCCCCTTTTGGCGATATACCGAAGAGAATCTCAATGCTTACTACGCCTGTCTGAATCTGGGAGAGGCGGGATGCAGCGAAAAAATTGTAGATAGAAGCATTTGCTTGAATGCAGATATTGGGCAGGTGCTTAGAGATTTGTTATAGGAAAGCTTTTCAGGAGGATTTATGCAGGTTTCAACCAAATTTACCATTGCCTTACACATTTTAATTGCCGTGAAATACTTTTGAAGAGGAATATAAGCTTACCAGTGATTTTCTTTCTGCCAGTATTGGCAGTAATCCGGTGATTATTCGAAATATCATGTCTCAGCTTCGGGAGGCGGAAATCATAGAAATCAAACGTGGCCCGGGTGGAATTCATATCACAAAAGAGCTAAAGGATATTTCTTTCCTGGACATTTATCAGGCGGTGGAAACGAATGGCGGGGTGAGCTTTTTAACTTCCATGATCAGCCGAATCCTAACTGTCCTGTGGGAAGAAATATTCATAAGGCGTTAGATGAAAGCCTTCTTGCCGTACAGAAAAAAAGTTTGAAGAAGAGTTAAAAGAGCATTCTGTGGCGGAGGTATATGAGAGGATGAGAAAGGTCGGGATGTGCGATTGAAAAAAAGGTTGCAACTATTTAAGAACAGAATTTCCGAATCTGATTTTTGAGAAGAAGACATTCTGCTCCGGTATATTCATTCTGTCCGGAGAAAGTAGAAGTGATTGAGAGAAAGCCTATTTGGATATGAGCCATAGGAGAAAAACACAGATGAAAATGGATCTTACTATTAAGATTACCCCCAAAATGGTAACAGATGCTCAGGGGAATGAGAAGAAAGCATTGGTGGGGCATTTAGGTACACATTTTGACGTGATGAATAAAGAATTCCCATTGGAATATGCAGAAAGAAAGGGAATTGTATTTGATGTGAGTGGAATCAAAAACAGAGATATTGATTGTGCGGATCACGGCGTTTTGATTGTCGAAAAATTTATGTTCCCTGCATCGGATTTTTAGAGCGTGGAGAGAACTTTCTTGCCCATACCTACCCGATGAATTATGCGGAAATGACGGGACTGCCCTGTCGAGTGATTGCTGAGATTTAGGGAGAAAAAGGATATTTCTGCTATAGTACAACTGATGCAGGTTGGCTTTTGGGTGAAAGGAAAAAGAACCGGTATCGTCTATCCTGTATAGTTGGAATTCAGGGAATGTGGTTTATAGAGTGGATCACGACATTCTAAGGTAGTGATGGAGGTCATCAAAATGGGAATGTGCTGATTATGATTTGCTAACATAGCGCAAGCAAATTCCGGTTTGTAAGGGGGAGGGAATGAAGAAGATAATTGATTATCTGATATAACCCATTGGCAATTGTCACCTATGGTTCGTTTAGTTGTGGTATGAATGATTCATACAGTGATTATGATTGCATGATTATTGTTAACAAAAAGACAATAGGCATGACGATGCCGTTATTGGTGGAATTCGATTGGATTAGCTTTTATTTTTCACCTAATAGTTGCATATAATGAGACTATGAGGTGAAAAATATGATAAAAACAACAGCAATACTCCTAGAGGAATTAAGTGAATACGGTTCTCCCAAGTCTAAGCTCTCCCGTATGGCTAAGAGCGGCGAGTGCTTCCCATAACGAAAGGAATTTATGAGACGAATCCGCACACTCCGGCTTACTTACTTGCCGGCAGTATTTACGGACCTTCCTATATATCTTTTGAATATGCCTTGAGCTTCTATGGACTGATTCCGGAAGCGGTATATACAGTTACTTCCGCCACATTTGAAAAGAAAAAAAGAAAAAGAAGTTTGAAACAGCTTTTTGGAACTTTCAGTTATCGGGATGTGCCTTCCAAGGCATTTCCTCTTGGTATTCGTTTAGTTCAAGAGGGAGAGTATTTTTTTATAGGATTGCCGAGCCGGACAAGGCTTTATGTGATCAATTGTATACCATTTCACCGGTAGGAAATACCAAGGAGCTTTTCCGGCTTTTAACAGAAAGTTTACGTATTGAAGAATCAGAGCTAAAAAAGCTGGATGCCGCTAAGGTATGTGCGTATAGTGCAGCGTATCATACGACCAATATTAAAAAGTTGTACTCCCTTCTGAGGAGGATTTAATATGAGCACAAATATCGCTTGTTACCAGTGCCCTATGAAATCTGTTTGTACGACATGCCTTCTTTGTTTGCCGGGAAAATCCATGCGGTAATCTGCCGTGGGTGGCAGAGTCGTGTTAAGGGTAGAGATTTGTACGATTATATTTTTTATCTTTCCAAAGCTGTGACCGTCAATCAAAAGCATCTTAGAGCACGATTAATCGACAGCGGATATATTTCTGAAAATCAAGAATGTACATTAGAAGAGATTAAAACGATGCTAAAGAATCGCTTTGACAGCATTGACTTTTTGCAAGCCAGAAAGGATGTTGAGCCATTTATTCGCGATACTTCCGTTTTGGATATTTGGAGTTCGGACTTTTTTAAGCAAATTACGGAAGGATTGAAAGTACTATAAGACCATGCAAACTTCACTTTATGGCTAAGTCTGTTTTTTTAATCAGGCAAAGGAATTGATTCTATGTATGGAGGAAATTTATATGGGATTCTGGATATTCATGTTCATTATGGTTTTTACTTATTCCGTTAACTATGATTTTTCTTCGGTTGGCTACTTTTCAGGAAAACACCGAAAGAAATTAATTATGTATACGGATACCGAACAAAAAGGTCAATGATGAATGAGGAAACATGGAGATTTGCGAATCAATATTGTGGGAAGGTATGGTATCTTTGTGGACTGATTTTTAGCTCCTCTTTCCGTGATTGCCATAGCCCTTGTATTTGGGAAAGGACCGGGAACCGTGGGAACGATTGGCGGTATAATTACAATGTTACAGATGATTCCTTTAGTTGGTGCGATTATTCCTACAGAGAACGCATTAAAGAAAAAAATTTTTGATGAAAACGGAAAAAGAAGATAAACAGAATGGACGGAGCTTTTTTTGAGTGAGATTTGTCAGTGCAAAATAGAAAAAAAGGAAGAGCAAATCTCTTAAGGAGGTGAGTGGATTTGAAGGAATATATTGCCGCATTAGAACAGGAATTTTTCTTCGATAGAAAAATGGTTTCAAGACGGAAGAAAGTAGAGCTTTACAGGATTTTTCAATCCCATGATTTTTGCTTATTGCAAGACTTTTGGCATTTGCAGCTTTTTCAATCTCCTGTTTATCAAGTGAGAATGTATGGGGTATTTCTTTTTCGGCTATTTATCTGAAGATGAAGAAATCCTCCATTTTATGAAGGAAGAAGTTACAAAGGATGAGAACTGGAGAGTGCAGGAGATTTTTAGCGAAGTCCTTTGATATATATTGTAAAAAAATCGGAATGGAAAAAGCCCTACCTACGATTACGGAATGGCTACAAAGCCCTGAGCCGAATGCTCGAAGAGCCGTTACGGAAGGGCTAAGAATCTGGACAAGCAGAGCCTATTTTAAAGAACATCCGGAAGAAGCCATTCATCGTTTAGCTGCTTTTAAAAGCGGATCCCAGTGAATATGTACGAAAGTCCGTGGGCAATGCTTTACGAGATATCAGTAAGAAATTTCCGGATTTAATTAAAAGGGAAGTAGAGACGTGGTCTTTGGACAGTAAAGAGATAAAACAGGTTTATCAATTGGCCACTAAACTCTAAGTTGCATAGGTCTTAATGAAAAACTATAGAAAGTTTAGGAATTAGGAGAGATTATAAAAAAAGGAGATTATAAAAAAATGGCTTCAAGTAAAGAATATTTAGACTTTATTTTTAGAACAAGTATCGGAATTAAATAATGTTAGTTATAAAGCCATGATGGGAGAATTTATTATCTATTACAATGGAAAAAAATTATTGGTGGAATTTATGATGATAGGGTTTTTAGTAAAGCCTGTGAAGTCTGCAATAGCACTTATGCCAAATGCAAAGTATGAGCTACCCTATGATGGAGCTAAGGAAATGCTATTGGTAGATGATGTTGATAATAAAGAGTTTCTCATTGGATTGTTCGATGCTCTGTATGATGATTTACCTGCACCAAAACCAAAAGAAATAATCAAATTAAAACTTGTGAGGATGGGATAATACAGTGAATGAGAAAAAAATAATGAGATAATTTTTATTTGAAACACATGATCAAGAAGTTACGTTGTCAGTTTCTCTTGAAAATGAGACAGTATGGCTGAGTTCTAATCAAATGGCATTGCTTTTTGATAGAGATGAAAAAACGGTTCGTAAACATGTTAATAATGTTTTTAAGGAAAATGAATTAGACAAAGAAAACAACACGCAAAAAATGCGCGTTGATGGAGTTAAACAGAAAGTTCCATTTTATAGTTTGGATGTCATCATATCTGTTGGTTATAGAGTCAAATCCCAGCGTGGAACTGAATTTAGACAATGGGCGAACAAAGTTTTAAAACAATATATCTTGAATGGGTATGCAATCAATGAGAAACGACTTCTTGCGTTAAACAAAACGGTTGAGATTCAATCCAAGATAATCGCAAATGCACTGGAAGTTGAAGAGTCAGAGATACTTAGAGCAGTAAATCTATATACAGATGCCCTGCTTCTGTTGGATCAGTATGATCACCAGTCATTGAGTAAGCCTAGTGGAAGAAAGTCTTTGTATCGTATGACTTACGGTGATTGTAGAACAATCATTAACCAACTAGAAGATAGCTTTAGTTCGGATGTCTTTGGAGTTGAAAAAGAAGCAGGTAAACTTGAAGGGATACTTGCTGCTGTTTATCAGGATGTCTTTGGAGGTGAGGTATATCCATCACTAGAAGAAAAAGCAGCAAACCTTTTATATTTCTTGATAAAGGATCATCCCTTTGTTGATGGATGTAAGCGGGTTGCAGCATCCATATTTTTGGAATTTCTAGGGAGAAATGACGCATTATTCCGGAATGGAGAAAAGGTAATTAGCGATGGAGCTTTAGTAGCAATTACACTCATGATTGCAGAGTCTAAGCCGGAGGAAAAAGACATAATGACTACTTTGGTTATGAATTTACTGAAGATATAGATAAATTAGTATTTGTAGAGGAGGGTTGATGAAAGATATTAGACCGGATTTTTAAAGATATAAAATCATTTGAGGAATTTAACAGATACTATTGGTATCGAGAAGAGCTTTTCGCAAATTTGTAAGTCTCTTGGATTAGAATACAGAAGTACAAAACAGGAGCTGAATCATATTATAGAACAATATTTCAAGAAAAAAATAGAATAGAAAAGTCTGTAATGAAAGTAAACAAAAAAACAAGCCGAAGCGATAACCTTAAATTCACCGTTACTTGAATGTGGTTTTTTTCCTTCAATCAAAAATTTCGCGAGTATTTTTTTCAGCTGTAACAGGTATTAATCCATTTAAATTTAATGCTGATATGGCAACTGCATGGAGAAAAGTAAAAGCAGAAAATGACTTAAACTTTACAATTCAAGATATGCTTAAAATATATTATGGTGAATCAGATTACGCTAAGTATGATCATTCAGCTTGTCAATGGAATCAGTTCCTAAAAAGATTTTTGTTTAGATAAATGTAGCAATCATTATTCTGATAAGTTAAAAGCTGCAGCTACCATTTGGAAAGAAGTTAGAGACTCAAAAAATGAAAAAGTTTATTCAAGGGAACTTTTTAAAAATATGAGGATAAAATAGAGGAGTACCATAAATAACTTCCGGTCTGTATGGGAGAGTAAAATGTTAAAGATATTACATTTCAAGAGGATTAGGGAGATAGAAAAAGTATGCTGAACATTAGCCAACTATCTACAAAGTATAGAATAAAAAAAATGGAGGAAGAGGATATCTCTAGAATTTTTGAATCTGGAGAATGGCAATCCTCCATACTTTGTGTATTGTCCACCAAAGCCATGTAGGGAAACGGTGCTGAATGATTTAAAAAAGCCTTACCGGAGGGGAAAAGCTTTGAGGACAAGTTTTATATCGGCTTTTTTTGAGAATGACCGCTTAATTGCCATTATGGACTTTATTCTCTCCTTTCCAAAAGAAGATACGATTTTCATTGGCTTGTTCATGATGGACAGTAAAGAGTCCGGAAAAGGGAAAGGGAGCGCTATTATTATAGAGGCTTTAACGGCATGGAAAAGAGAAGGCTATAAAAAAGTAAGGCTGGCCTATATGAAAGGAAATATGCAAAGCAGGAGCTTTTGGAGAAAATGTGGTTTTGCGGAGACGGGCGTAGAAAAAGAAAATGAGTATGGAATAGCGGTCATTATGGAAAAAATATTGTGATGGGATAAACCTGGATTTAGAAAATACTTTATTTTCACCGGGTAGTTGCATATAATGAGACTATGAGGTGAAAATATGATAAAAACAACAGCAATGCTCCTAGAGGAATTAAGTGAATACGGTTCTCCAAAGTCTAAGCTCTCCCGTATGGCTAAGAATGGTGAGTACTTCCCTATCACAAAAGGAATTTATGAAACAGACCGGCATACTCCGGCTTACTTACTCGCGGGCAGTATTTACGGTCCTTCCTACATTTCCTTTGAATATGCTCTAAGCTTCTATGGGATGATTCCGGAAGCGGTATATACCGTTACTTCCGCCACATTTGAGAAGAAAAAGAAAAAGAAGTTTGAAACGGCTTTCGGGACATTTACTTACCGTGATGTACCTTCCGAGGCATTTCCTCTTGGCATCCGTTTGTTGCAAGAAGGAGAATACTTTTATCGTATTGCTGAAGTAGAAAAGGCCTTATGCGATCAGCTTTATACTGTGTCTCCTTTGGCAAATACAAAGGAGCTTTTTTTGCATTTAACAGAAAACTTACGCATTGAAGAATCTGAACTGAAAAAGCTGGATACCATTAAGGTATGTGAGTATAGTGCAGCGTATCATTCAACAAATATTAAAAAGTTGTGCTCTCTTCTTAGGAGGCTTTAGATGAGTGTTGTGATTGAACAAATGTTGAAAAGCTATGGTATGGAATTTGAAAATTCTAACAGAAGGATACTTCGGCTATACTACAACATATAAAGGCTGGCTTTTGGGAGATAGGAAAAGAACCTGTATCGGCTATCTTGTATATTTGGAATTCAGGGGATCTGGTTTACAGAAGTTACCACCAAACTCTAAGTTGCATAGGTCTTAATGAAAACTATAGAAAGTTTAGGAATTAGGAGGGATTATAAAAAAATGGCTTCAAGTAAAGAATATTTAGACTTTATTTTTAGAACAAGTATCGGAATTGGATAATGTTAGTTATAAAGCCATGATGGGAGAATTTATTATCTATTACAATGGAAAAAAATTATTGGTGGAATTTATGATGATAGGTTTTTAGTAAAAGCCTGTGAAGTCTGCAATAGCACTTATGCCAAATGCAAAGTATGAGCTACCCTATGATGGAGCTAAGGAAATGCTATTGGTAGATGATGTTGATAATAAAGAGTTTCTAATTGGATTGTTCGATGCTCTGTATGATGATTTACCTGCACCAAAACCAAAGAAATAATCAAATTTGAATTTGAAGGGATAAGGATATGGAGAAAGAATAATGAGCAAAAATTACAGATAGAAAGGATTATATTCTTCACCAGTTTCGAAGAACTTGGAATAAGAAGAGCGAAAATTACTGCATAGAACGAATCTATAATAAAATTGACAATCCAGATTTAAAAATTCGTAACACAACAAATGTTCAGGCGTAAAGAAAAACAAAATAGCCTTAGCAGATTTGTACTTTCCGCAACTAAATTTATCGGTTGAGATTGACGAAGATCACCATAAGTCGCAAGAAGAATTGGATAAAGAACGTACTGCAGACATTCTTAAGAAGATGCGGAGTCTAGAAAACGTGGCTGAATTTGAACCAGAGGAATTAAGAATAAATGCTGAGTCCAGTCAAACGCTTGAATCACTAAACGCACAAATTGATAAAGTTGTTGAACTTATTAAAGAACGAATCAATAAACTCACTAAACCATTAGAGTGGGAAGATATCATCATAACTGCAGATCAAGTAAAAGCCGAAGGTAAAGATATATTCGATGGCAAGATTGCATTGAGGACAATCCAAGAAGTGTCGGAGTTATTTGACAAGGGATATCACGGTACGCAGAGGTGTTACTTCGAAAAGTCGAAAGGATCTAATATATGGATTTGGTGTCCGAAGCTCAAGTTAGAGGATGTAATTCAAAGAGTACCTTATAATAATGAAATATCTCTTGATGGAAACACAATCTACGAATCAACAAAGGAAAACACTAATAAGTTTGTTGAGGCAGTCTTACAAAAAGCCACAGGCAGATCAGAAAAGAATCGTTTTTTCCCATATTATAAAATGGAATCTGGAGAAATGGCATATGTATTTAAGGGTATATATGTATTGGATTCAGAAAAAGACAAGAGAAATACAAAAGAGAGTCTGGGTAAGAGAAGCAAAATGCATTTCTTTTAAATCTTTCCAAATAACAAATCTCAGTTTATAAAGATATAAAAATTAAAGAAAAGTGAAGGAGAGGTGAGAAGAATTGCGGAGAGCCTTTATTTTTCCTGCAAATATATGGACGGTACGGAGGAATGATTCCCTGCTTTCCGATACTGTAGGGATGTGGGTGAAAGAGCTTAGCGGAATGACGAAAGAGGAGATGGAAAACAAGCATGAGCATCTATAATTGGATACAGAAAGTGTTCTTTGAAACCTATGAAGAATGGCATATGAAAGATCCTAATTACGATAGAAATGGATTTCATATCATCGGAATTGATAATTCTCTAAAAGCAATGCATGACGGATATACTACTTATGCAGAGATAAGCCCGTCCCATGCCGTAAAGGGTTGTACATCGATGAAAGCGGTAGTCGGGAAAAAGCAAAGAGCTGGTCAATTTATATTTGAAAATAGAGGATAAAAAAATATCTTATTTCCGACTTAAGCTACAGCGATGCCGTAAAGATTATGAGGGCATTTGTAAAAAAGGAAGTTCTTCCCGATGAAAAGACTTATACGGAAGTGATAGGAAATGATGATGCAATCGTAAAAATCCGCATTTGAAGACTTATCAAAGCTCCTGCTGGAAGACCCAAAAACAGCGCAACGATTCCTGAAAAAGCACAAGCATGAAAGTATGGAAGATATGGACCATGCCTGGGAAGAGCTTTTTTTCGCGTTAGAGCGGAAAGGAAAAGTGATAGAACTGGATTGGAAAGCGAGGAAGGATAGTTTTATTCCTGCTGTGCGTAAATTAAGTGCCGGGTTAAATCTCGAGATAGATGAGAAAAATATTGAATGATGAAGAGGATATCCCAAGATGGGGAAAGATTCTGAATGCCGAGTGGACAGAGTATGTTTTGTCTGCCATGGATATAGGAAGTGACAGCTATGCACTGATGGTTCTCAGCAAGGAAGACTTTGAAAAAGCAAGAGAGCTGGCGAAAGTAATCTTGCATAGAATAGCAGTGATTGAAGAGATGTGAGAAGAGAAGTGAGATGAGAAGTTCTAGAAAAAACTTGAGGTGAAAATAGATATGGAAACGCTAAACAGCATCATTCAAAAAATGGAAGCCGGAATGCAAGATAACGAGGATTTTGAAAACGTTATGATGGACTGCATGGAAGAAATTGAAGAAAACTATAATCAATTAGACTCGGTACAGCCCTTGCTCCGGCTGATGGAAAGGCATCCTTTGACAGATTTTGGAAGCCCCGGACCAATCGTCCATTTTGTGGAGAGATTTTATAAAAAAGGATATGAAGAAGAACTTCTTCTGTCCTTGAAAAAGAATGCCTACATTGCATACAGTTTGGATGCTAAATCGTCTTATCAATGGAACAGATCAAGCGGAAGTCTATTTAGATATTCTGAAGGGAATTTCTGAAAATGCATCATGCGATAAGGAAATCAGAGAAGAGGCATTGCATTTCTCGTCGATTCACTAAAGCACAATAGTTCAAAGTTTACTTTTTATAATGCTTGATTTAAAATAATAAAAAGAAAAACTTGAAATCTAAAGAATCTAAAGAATTTAAAAATTTAAGTAAGATAAAGAGCGAAAGGAAGAAAATATGAACTTGGCAAAAATTTCAGCAAACGGTCAGATTACAGTGCCTGTAGAAGTGCGCCGCCAACTTGGATTAAAATCCGGTGATAAGCTTTTTATTTCTTCAAAAGCAAAATGGAGAAATTATTGTTAGTAATGCCTCCGCTACTGCCATCCGAAAGGCGCAAGCTGCATTTCAGGGAGTTGCAGAAGAAATGGGTATAAATAGTGAGGAGGATATTCAAGAACTGGTAAATGAAGTGCGTTATGGAAGAAAGGTATAATGAATATTAAGCCAATTATTAAAGCGTTTTTTATTTCCAACATTGCTTCATATAACAGCAGTTGCAGTACTGGTTGGAATTCTAAAAGAAAAAGGATATGGATTAGGTTACCATTCTTTTTTGGGGATGGTTTTTATTATCATTGGAGGTGTGTCGTCCGCCTTTTGGGGCGTATTTTATCAAATTAAATACAATGGGAAAAATCCTTTGTGTATAATAAAGGATTTTTCAAAAATAAAGCAGCCATTTAAAAATCTATGCAATGGCAATTGTGTTCTTAGTTATAGATTTTTGTTCTGTGGCAATAAGTAAGGGATTCAAAATTGAAAATGTATGGATTCCGATAGCTCTATTCTTTAAGGCCATTCTATTTGGCGGAATAGAAGAAATAGGATGGAGATATTCATTCCAGCCCTGTTTAGAGAAAAAGCTTTCCTATATCGTTGCGACGATGATGACCTTTGTATGCTGGGGAGTATGGCATTTTTTGTTCTTTTTTATTGATGGTAGCATTGTAATGGTTGATGTTCTTAATTTCTCGTTGGGACTATTCACAAACTGTTTCATACTATCGGCATTATTTGCCTATTCAAATAGTTTATGGATATGTGTAATGACACATGCACTAATGAATACATTATCCCAAATTACTTTCTATGATAATGTAATTATAGGGAATGCATCCAAAGTAATATGTATAGTTGCTGCTATTTTGTTAGTTCATGCGACAAAGAAGGTAAAAAGCAGCTTAATGAAAGCTGACAATGTTTCCACCGTTGGATGAGCAAAAGTTCAGCAATTTGATAGGAGACTATACCAAGGGCAAGGATACGGGAAATCAATGCATTATTGTGAAAAATACAGATTACATTGAAAGCGAGGTGAAGCGAGTGTTAATGAATTCGTCGGAGTACATCTCCATTGTTGAAAATATCAAGCGAGAGATAAAAGCTGCACAGTATCGTGCTGCGATTCATGCAAATGAGGATATGCTCTTGCTTTTACCATGATATTGGTTGTGTTATAAATGAGCATAAATTGTGGGAAACAGATTCATTGATAACCTGGCTACCGATATAAGAATGGATTTTCCGGAAAGCAAGGGATATTCTGTTCGCAATCTAAAGTATATGGCAAAATTTGCCGAGACCTATCCCAATCATGAATTTGTGCAGACAGTGTCTGCACAAATTCCATGGTCTCATAATATTGCTATTATTGAAAAAGGTTAAAGATCCGGAGCAACGCATATGGTATATTCAAAAAAACAGCCGAAAATGGATGGTCTCATAATGTTTTGATTCATCAAATCGAAAGCGGACTATATCAGCGGCAGGTGCTGGTTGATAAGGTTTCTAATTTTGAAAGTCGCTTGCCGTCACCGCAAAGTGAGTTGGCAGCACAGACCATGAAAGACCCGTATGTGTTCGACTTTATCCCATTCCGTGAGGAGATGTTGGAAAGAGATATTGAGCAGGCGCTTGTTCGCGACGTTACTAAGCTTCTGCTGGAACTTGGAACAGGATTTGCATTTTTTTAGGCAATCAGTATCATCTTAATGTCGGGGGTGATGATTTTTTTATATTGACCTATTGTTTTATAATCTGAACCTGCGGTGTTATGTAGTTATCGAGTTGAAAGCAGGAGATTTCAAACCGGATTATGCCGGTCAGCTGAACTTCTACCTGTCTGCAGTAGATGGAATCCTAAAGAAAGAGGAAGACAATCCGTCCATCGGCTTACTGCTCTGCAAAAAGCAAGAATAATTTGGTTGCAGAATATTCCCTAAAGGACATTTCAAAGCCGATTGGTGTGAGTGAATATAAAGTCACCCGAAGCCTGCCGGATGCCCTGGAAGAGCAGTTGCCGTCTGTTGAAGATATTCTAAAGAGAATTAAGTAAACTTGTGGAGAAAAAAACATGAAAAAAAGTTTATGGGAATCACCTTAGCTTTTTATTTTTTTATTTTTTTGCCTTTAACAGCTTGCGGAGCGAAGAAGGAAACTCAGCTCTGCCGGAGGCAAAGGAAATTACGGAAATTGAAATTACGGAAAATCCTTCCGGAACTACTGTGAAAAATCACGGAACAGGATGAAATAGCTAAAATAGTGAACGACATCAAAGAGAATACTAAAAGATACAGGAGGGAAAAAGTTATCATGATCAGCCTGTAAACATTAAAAATTTTCTGGCTGTTACTTTTTTTATCATACCAATACGGAAGAGAACCCGGGGGTCGTTTATCTATATGAAAATAGGAATAAGATCTATGCTGAACAACCCTATTCAGGGATTTGGAAGATCAAAAAAAGAAGTATTTAAAGAGATTAGCGGTAAATTAAAAGTAATAAATGGACAATGTAAAAAGGATTTTTGACACACGCTATAAGTGATGTAAAAAGCCATTTGTTGGACGACAGGGGCATTTTTCCCTACAATAAAAAAATGCCAGGGAGGTGCAGTAGCATGGAAAAATGGCTTTTATAGAAACAGATAACTACTGGGATGATAATATTGGGGGAAACATCTTCGAGAGGTGATGTTTGTCTTCAATCAGTCTATTTAAAAAAATGATAGCCAGTTTATAACAACAAGGATGATGTAATGAATGATGGAATGTATTTAAGGATATGTGCAATTAGAAAGAATAATAATGGATGGGAATTTTCAGATTGCAACGGAGAATCTCTTAAAGCTCCTGATGAAAAAAGTATTTTCACCTCATCTATGAACAAAAGGTAGAACGTAAAAAGTACATTGTTGATGAAAACACCGCATGTGTATGGTTTCTGAGGGAAAAAGCAGATAATGGTGATATAACTTGTATCCAGGTCGGCAGAACAAAAAAACCTAACTAATCTTTTTAAGCAATGATATAAAAAGAGGATATAAAAAGTTTCTATAGTGGAGTTGGGAAGTATGGAAAGCTTAAAGAAAAATATAATGAGTTAGTTTTTTATGAGGTGGATGTTAATCGAATTATAAAGGAAGATAAAGACGCAAAAAAATATTGGGGTCAAAGCCTAAAGATAAGAATCTTGGTTTGGCCTATTCTGTTATATGTGCTGCTTATGTTGAAGGAAAGTTGTCATTTGAAAAGGAAGCCGAACTATATTGTCCTTCAACTTTGGATAGATATTATTATGCATACTTTAAGGAACATTGATGGTGAGGTGCAAATGAAGGAATATAAAATTAAAGGTACAGAATACAAAATTCGCTATAATGATCTTTGCGGAGATTCAATACCGATTGTGTTCATACATGGTCTAGGATGTGCGGGGTCTTTTGATTATGTTGAAGTAGCGTCCACTCTTGGACGTGATCATAGAATAATTTTAGTTGATTTATTGGGTGCAGGTTATAGCGATAAACCACTAAAATTTAAATATACAGTTGCTTCGCATGTTAAATATTTAAAAGAGTTTATTGAAGATCTTAATCTAGAAAAAGTTATTATATTTGGTCACAGTTTAGGGGGTGCAATAGCGATAGAATTGTCTGATTTGTTAAAAAGTCGTGTAAAGGCTCTTATACTAAGTGAATCAAATTTAGACCCAAGCACTCCTGGATCAGCAAGCTTTGAATTTGCGAATTTTAATGATAAGGATTTAGATAAGTCATTTGAAAAGAAACTTATAGAGTATGAAAAATCAGGGAATACAATGTGGACTGCTACCTTAAGAAACTGGCTACCAAAAGCTGCATTTGAATTATCTGTTAATGCTGCTAATGGTGGTAAAGTATCATGGAGAGAGCTTCTATATAGATTTGAATTTCCAAAATATTTTATTTTTGGAGAAAAATCACTACCTGATGCAGATTTTGATAAATTAAAAGAGCATAATGTTATTGTTGAAGTTGTTCCGAATGCTGGGCACTCGATGGCATGGGAAAATCCTAAGGACTTCGCGCAAGCAATAAAAAGATGCTTGCATTCAAAGTTTCTAAGATAAAAACTGAATATAGCATTTATGGGAGGTGGATGAAGTCCATCTCTTTTTTACGATAAAGGGGTGCATTTACAATTTCTATCGTGTAAATTAGACTTTAGATTAGTCGCTTTACTTTTGCTATACTGGCGACTATAATAAAACCATACTTTAGATTAGTCGGAGGATGGGAATGGCATATATTCCAAGAGCTATTTCGGATATTTTAAAAAGCAGGGTAAAAAACAGCAAATGTACATTGATTGTAGGGGCAAGACAGGTGGGAAAATCCACACTGGTAAAGCGGGAATTTCCTGAATTTAACCGAAGTAATTTTGATGATCGCTTAACCAGAGTGCAGGCCAAAGAGGAGCCTAAGCTTTTCTTTTTGAACAATCCCTGTCCCTTATTTATTGATGAGGTACAGAAGGAATCCTCCATTTTGGAAGAGATTAAATTGAAGGTGGATGATTCTGATGAAAGAGGACAATTTATCCTATCCGGTTCTCAAAAGCTGGAATTGATGAAGGGGGTAAGCGAATCTTTGGCAGGAAGAGTATCGGTCTATGAGTTATCCGGTTTATCCTTACGGGAGCTTCATCAAATCCGTTTCAACCGTCCTTTTGTTCCCAAAGAAGAGTATATCAAAGAGCGGGAGAAGGAATTGAAAGACTATGACAATATTTGGGAAATCATTCATCGAGGTTCTTATCCTGAGCTTTATGATATAGAACGGGACTGGCAGGAATTTTATTCCTCCTATGTTGCCACTTATTTGGAAAGAGATATCCATGAACTGATTGCTGCGGATAGTATTACATTTACAAAATTCCTGACGGCGGTTGCGGCAAGAACAGGAGAAATGCTGAATTATAAAAACATTGCGGGAGATGTTGGCGTAAGTGAACCGACCATAAAAAACTGGATTTCTATTCTGGAAAGAACGGGAATCGTCTTTCTTTTACAGGCTTACAGTGCGGGGGCTTTAAACAGAGCAATCAAAACCCCGAAGATCTATTTTTCGGGATACGGGCCTTGCTTGTTATTTGACCAGATGGTTAACTGCGGATGCTTTGAAAAATTCAGCAGTTGCCGGAAACATCTTTGAAACCTTTGTGGTGTCGGAGATTTTAAAATCCTATTCCAATGCAGGAAAAGACTACCGCTTTAATATCTTCTACTATAGAGGAAAGGATAAGAATGCTTCCGGTGAAAATGAAATCGACTTAATCATTGAAGAGGATGGAATCTTGTATCCGGTGGAAATAAAAATGTCGGGAAACCCTAAGGCTTCCATGGGAGCTACAAATCAAGTACTGGATAAGATCCCGGATAAAAAAAGAGGCATGGGAATCATCCTATGCCTTATTGATAAAAAAAGACCTATCTCAGAGAGAATTTATTGGCGTTGCCGATTGCTTATGTCTAGTGGAGAGATTATCACGAGTGCCTTTACTGCTTTAGGGAACTTTTTACGAATGAGAAATACATAAAAGTTCCCTAAAATATACGCCGGAAGAGTAAATTCAGTGCCCCCCTCTACGCTGTAATCGATTGTTCGGCGTTCCACATGGCAGTATATTTACCGCCCAATGCCAAAAAGTTTTTTTCATGGGTTCCGGATTCCACCACTTTTCCACCGGACAGCACGAGAATCTGATCCGCGTTTTTTATAATAGACAAGGTGTGCGCAATCATTACAACGGTCTTGTTTTCTTGCAGAAGACTTACAATGGCCTGTTTTACAGCGAATTCATTTTCAATGTCCAAAGAGGCGGTTGCCTCATCAAGAAGCAGAATCGGGCTGTTTTTCAATATGGCCCGGGCAATAGAAAGCCGCTGCCGTTCACCGCCGGAAAGCAGATTTCCATTTTCACCGATAGGAGTATCATAGCCTTTTTTTCCATTTTGCGGATAAACGGGTTACAGTTCGCTTTTTGGCAGGCCTTTTCAATTTCTTCATCGGTAGCGGAAGGCTTTTGCATGGCGTATATTTTTCCCGAACTGTATCATTAAACAGGAAGGTGTCCTGATCCACCATGGAGATGCTATCCAGCACATCTTCCGCATTGACATTTCGGATAGATTGTCCTCCGATGGCAATTTCTCCGCTTTCCGGCTCATAATACTTCGCAATCAGATTCAGAATTGTTGATTTGCCCGAGCCGGAGTCTCCCACGATTGCGGTTAGCCTGCAATCCGGGATGGAGAAGCGCATTTCTTTTAGAACCACTTCCCCCTGCACATAAGAAAACGATACATCGTGAAAGGAGATGTCGTGTTCTTTGGGAGAAAAAACAGCTTGGCTTTTCGCTTCTTCCTTTTCCGCCAACACGTTTTGAATGTTTGTCTTAGAGAGCAGGAGATTCCTGTAACTGAACAGATCGACCGAAATCGCAGCGGTCAGCCGGGCGAAAACCATCGGCATCATGCAGAGAAAGAGGAATGTGACTGCGGAAATCTTCCCGGACTGCCATGGGGTGAATCCAATCCACATCACAAGCGGAACAGTCAGCCAATTGACAATATTAAAAGCGAAATTAACAGGTATTCCGTGTGCCTCATATTGATAACTGACGGTGCTGAATTTCCGTAGGACATCTGTTGTATTTCTGTTTTTTACACCGCCCATTCCATAGGAACGGAAGGTCCGGATTCCGTCAATGTACTCGACGATTTGTCCCTACAGCTTCCGCCGTAACGGAATTTTTTTCTTTACCGTACTTTTTCCACAATTCGAAACGACAAACCCATTTCCGGAACGAGGAGTAGAAGAGAGAACAGCAGGAGGATTGCGGCCGGAAAAATAGAGAACACAGATCAAAGCAAGTACGATTACGGACAGCACCCCGTTTTTTACAAGGGAGGCAAGTTTGTGCGTCAGAATCTGCTCATAACTGTTTACATCTGCCGTCATGATATGGATATATTGTCCTTCCTGTTTCTCCGTAAAAGAGGATAGTGGAACTCTCCTCAGCTTATCGCCAAAGCCGAGACGGATATTTTTAGAAACTTCGGCACCTCCGATTTGGCTCTGTGTATAGCCTGTGCTGTAAATGGCAAGCCGTATCAGGAAGATTACGCCGACAAGGCAGGATATACGGGTGATGCTCCTTATATCGGCAGACCCGTCGTACAGCATTTTCAGCACCGCGTAAAGGACAATGTAGTTACTTCCTGACAGCAGTCCTTCCAGAACAGTCAATAGCAGACCGAGGTAAAACCGGGGATTCTTATGGAAAAGATCTTTGTCTCTCATCTTACGTCTCCTCCTTTCCCATAGCGGATATTTCTTGCCGCTTCATAGCTTTCCCAACTTTTCCGATAGGTTCTGTTTCGCGTAAGCAGTTCATCATGGGTTCCTATATCGGAAATCGTGTGATTTTTCTACTACCAGAACCCTGTCACACATACCGACCACACTAAGCCGATGTGCAATGATGATGACGGTTTTTCCTTTGCAGAGGTTCTTAATCGCCTTGTCAATCTCCATCTGATTTTCCGGATCGGCGGCACTTGTCGCTTCATCCAGGATGAGAATTGGCGCATTTTTTTCAAAAATGGCCCCTAGCGATAGCGATTCGTTGTTTTTTTCTCCGCCTGAAAAGCGGGAATCGTAACTTCCGACCTTTGTTTCATATCCATCCGGAAGGGACATAATGAAATCGTCAATCTGCGCTTTTCTTGCAGCTTCCCGCACCTCCGTAAGAGATGCATTCCTCCCCATGCGGATATTGTCAAAGACAGAGTCACGGGTCAGAAAAGTCTTCTGAAAGACAAGAGAGATATGCTGAAGGAGCGTTTCATAGCGAATGCTTTTAACATTTTTCCCTCCGATCAAAACCTCTCCCTCGTCCACATCATAGAAACGGGCAATCAGTGCGGCAACCGTGCTTTTTCCCCGCTCCGGATGCTCCCACAACTGCAATTTTCTCGCCATCCCGGATGCGCAGGTTGGCATTTTTCCAGTACGTTTATTTTTCCCGTCATAGGAAAAAGCGCACGTCTTTTTAATGTGATATCATGGCTTTCAGGGAAAGCGTCGCCTCCTTCAAAGATAGGAATCGCCAGTATTTCTTTTTACTTTGTTCATGCCGCTAAATGCCTGTGCAAAATTCCCGGAAAGTTGTTGAAGCGGAAGCAGTTCCGTTAAATACAAGGATCCGATGTAGGAAAAGAGGAGAAATACACTTGCCGGGATAGATCCCCGCAGGAAAAGTCTCCCGCCCAGGGGAACAAGGAGCAAAAAGTCCGGATTCCAAAAGTAGGATGAATACGGCATATAGGGGAGCAGTCTTTTTCGCGATTTTATTCCATGCTCTGTTCTCGTCAAGAATGGCTTCTCTGAACTTCTTAAAGGATTTGCTGCCCATCCGGTAAGCCTTGATAAGGCGCATACCGCGGACATATTCGACCATAACGGAATTGAAGTCGGCAAGGGATTCGTTGGTTTCCGGCAACAGGGCAGACATTTTTCTGAAACACCGCCATCATCACCGGGATATCCAAAAAGAGAGGAATCAGGGAAATCAGTGCCAGCGGAATGTTCACAGTCATGAGATACAGAAAAATCACGACAGGACCGGTGAGATAGCTGACCAGCTCCGGAATGTTATGGGCAAGACACAACTCCAGCTTCTCAATGTTTTTCATTCAAGACGGTTTTGATTTCGCCTGTGCTCCGTTCACTAACGTATCCGAGCGGCACTTTCGCGAGCTGTTCTATAATCATGCAGCGCACGCGAAATAGCGCATTGTACGCTCCTTTATGCGAGAGCACGCCGGACAGCCCCAAGAGAACCATGCGAAGAATGGTCGTGACGCCTACCAGAACGATACAGTCCGTCAATCCTTTCCTTGTCAGTGTTCCAAGCAGAACGGCGTCCATCAGGTGGTAAAATACCGACGTATGGTCCGATTACAAACAGTCCGCTTAAGAAAGCACAGAAAACTGAGGCAAGCAAGTACCATTTGTCTCTTCCTGCCCATGTAAGAAGTAATTTTACCGGCTTTTCCTGGTTCTTATGCAAAGCAATTCCCTCCTTTAACCATACATATTGAAATGAAAGAGACGCTGTGGTAATACATTGTTAGATAAAGCTAATCGCAGGAACAGTATAAGAAATCAGGGAAAGCGAAACAATACAGTCGAGCGTCGTTTGCCTGAACTGTATGAAATGATGTCCGATATGTATGATTTTGAGGTAATTCTATGGAAGTCAACGAATTTTACAGAGAATGGCTTACCCGCAGCGGTTTTTGTTGAATGTGAATCTACACAGAACTTTAGTCCTGCCGGAAAAATTGTATCTCGCGCCAAAGGAAGTAGCCTGTGGATATTACTGGGTCTACGGAGAAAAAGGATTTGTTTGATATTAAAATCCATGATTTCTATTTTTTCGAGGATCACTTTATCTCTCTTACTACGCCGGAGTGTTTAAGCATTACTTACTATGATTCCGTGTCCGGGGAGGAGTTGACCCCTTACCGCCGTTTAACTGCGGGATGTGTCAAAACCTTTCACGGAGGGCATGCGCATTATCAATCCATTATGCACAAGAATATTCCGATCCGTTCCATAGGGATTGAAGTATTTCCTGCATATTATGAAAAATATCTGCGGGAAAGCTATCCGGATGACTACCTTCCTCCCAATGAGGCGTTCCGTCGCATCGGGCAGACGCTCGACTTTCCGGAGATGTCCCGTCTTTTACGCCAAGTTTGGGAGTATAAAGGAGAAGGCATACCGGCAAAGTTATTCTATGAAGCCAAGGTCGCGGAAGCGGTTTCTCTTGTTTATGAACACGGAAAGAAAAGCAAAAGTGATTTATCTGCAAAAATATCCCAGCAGGACAGGGAAGCCTTAAGTAATGTTACCTCCTATATCCATGACCATTTTAACTCGGCGCTTCCGCTGGATACCCTTGCACGAATCGCCTGTATGGGTACAACAAAGTTGAAGACCTCTTTTAAGCACATCTATCACTGCACCGTTTCTGCGTATATCCAAGAGCGACGGATGAGCCACGCGGAAATGCTGCTAGCTTCTACAGATCTTACAGTCGACCAGGTAGCTTCGGCTGTCGGGTATTCCAATGCCGGAAGATTTGCGGAAAAATTTAAAAAAATAATACAGGACTCTTTCCGTCGGAATATCGTAAAATGGCACGGAGGAAATAAGGCAGAATATTTTCCATTCATACCATTTTTTTATCCTAAAGCTTGCAAAAGTTATCTATTATAGATTAGTGAAACAGCTTAAACAGATTAGTGAAACAGCTTAAACGAGGAGATATATGAAAAATCAGTAAAAGCATAATAATCAGTCTCATTTTAGGGATCCTATTCGGCCTTATTCTTCTATTTTTCAAGCTAAGGCTTAAGCTTAGTGAAGAAGAAACCATACGAATTTACATTTTCTCGTCGATAGCAGTTCTGCTCATCAGCGTTATTATAAATCTGTCTTATAATTTTGTTTACGCAAGGAAAAATTAATGCCCTTACCCCCTTACTCGGCGAAACAAAGTATGACGAATATCTGGAAAAGATAACAGTGATTCGGGACAAGGTGAAATCCAAGCATCTTAGGGCTATTGCCGAGCTGAATCGTACTGCGGCATTAACAGGGAAAAAAGAATATGGCGCAGCAGTGGAAATTCTAAAGGAATTGGAGCCAAGGGTAAAGAAAATACCTCATGTAGAGATGGTCAGAAGGTTGAATCTTTGCTTGAATTATTTTTACTTAAAGGAGTATAAAAAGGCGGAGGCTCTTTATAAAGACAGCGAAGCGCTTTTTGGAAAATACAAAGAGAATGCGTTCTATAAAAAGAACTTTACCATTCTGGATATGTTTCTAGATTTATGCTGTTATGGGAAAAAAAGAGGGCATGGCAGAGCGGATTCAGGAAGCAAGAAGGAGGTATCCGGAAAAGCAACTGCAAGAAGATTTTGATTATTTGGAGAGCTTTTTGGAAGAACGGTAGAAATGAAAATCGACTCAATGGAGAGATAGGTGCAACGAATGGAATTTATTCAGGACGAAGTTCTTAGGATGACATGGCTAAGCCGTTTATTGCGTTTAGCTTTAGAGAAGTTAGGTTTGGATGTGGACAGCCGCATCGGGGGCAGTCTGCACTTCTTTTTTATATGACTGTGTGAAAATTACGATTTACCTTTGTGTGTTGATTTTTTTGCGATTTCTTATCTACAAAGTTTTTTTCCCGCCGGAAAGAACGAAGAAGATACTGGGGAAATTTCGGGGGCTTTCTGCCAATCTGGTAGCCGCTCTTTTAGGAACGGTTACTCCCTTTTGCTCTTGTTCTTCCATTCCGATTTTTATGGGATTTACGGCAGCAGGACTTCCTTTGGGGGTGTCTTTTTCTTTCCTGATTTCTTCTCCCATGGTGGACTTGGGGAGTTTAGTATTGCTAAGCGGTATATTTGGGATAAGGATTGCTTTTGTCTATGTACTTTTAGGGCTTTGCCTGGCAGTTATAGGCGGAGTCGTGATTGAGCACTTAGGTTTGGAAAAATGAAGTAGAGGACATTCTTCGGGGCTTGCCGGCTGTAGAACAGGGACATTCCCACATTATCTTTTAAAGAACGGCTTTCTTATGCCAAAGAGCAGGTGAAAACGACCTTTCGAAAGGTCATTCTTTATATTCTAGTGGGCGTGGGAATCGGCTCTTTGATTCACAACTGGATTCCTAAAGCCTGGGTGCTCTCTTTACTGGGTGCAAAGAATCCTTTCGGCGTAATCCTGGCAACCTTAGTGGGGATTCCCATGTATGCGGACATTTTCGGAACCATTCCTATAGCGGAATCGCTTCTTTTGAAAGGCGCGGAGCTCGGGACGGTGCTTTCTTTTTATGATGGGAGTGATAACGCTGTCGCTTCCTTCTATGATTATGCTTCGGAAGGTGATTAAACCGAAGCTTTTGGGAATTTTCGTGGGGATATGTGTGGTTGGAATCATCCTGATAGGCTATCTTTTTAATGCTTTGCAGGCGGTACTTCCGCTATGATTTAGAAGGGATATATGCAATAGAAGAAGGCAATACTTTGACGCTTTTTAGGAGGGGTAATGGAAAAGAAAAAGTTATTTGTTTTAACAGGCTTTTTGGGGGCGGGAAAAACCAGCTTCCTACAGCATGTTTTGGAGGCATTTTCTGATAAAAAGCTTGCGGTGATTCAAAATGAATTCGGAAAAATCGGGATTGACGGAAGCATTCTGCAAAGACAGGGGATTCCAATCAAAGAAATCAATCGAGGTTCCATTTTTTGCTCCTGCCTTCAGTTGTCCTTTGTGGAAGCCTTGGCAGAGCTTGCGAAGAGCGATGCGGAGTCTCTTTTTGTGGAAAGCTCAGGGCTCGCGGATCCGTCCAATATCATGGATATTTTAGAGAGCGTGAAGCTGCTTACGGGGGACGTGTATGATTTTCAGGGGGTAATCTGCCTGATTGACGGCGTGCATTTCCCGAAGCAGGTGAAGGATACGGAAACGGTGGACAGGCAGTTAAAGCATTGTGATGTTGCCATCATCAATAAAATAGATTTGATTTCAGAAGAACAATACAAGAAAGTCCTTTCTTTAGTCCGGAAAGTGAATCCGCATTGCCAAGTTTTATCCTGTGCTCATGGGCAGGCGGACTTAAGTTTTATGAAAGAAGCTTTTTTTACAGGGGATTGGGCATTTTCAGAGGAAAGCTTAAATACGGTGGACAACAAGCCGAAGACGATTTCCTTGCTTTGCTTCGAAAATGTGGAAAAAGGGGCGATTTCAACAATTTCTGCAAGCGGTTCTACCGGAATGCTATCGAATCAAGGGCTTCTTCCTTTTAGACCGGAGCTGGACGCAGGTGGATGTGGTGGAAGAACTGATTGACTATAAGCCATGTCCAACAAAGGAGATTTTCGAGCTGGTATTCTTGTCCAAGGTGGGTCCGAAGGTGATTCGGAGCATTGATGAGGCTTGGAAAAATATATGGACTCTCCCATGAAATTAAAGAATTAGGCGAGCGGGAATCAGGGAGAGAATAGAAATAAGCAGGAAAGAAATTCAGCGAGGGAAGGAATATGGAAATTAAGGTAATCGGTGCAGGATGTAAAGAATGCGATACGCTCTATCAAAATGTAGAAGAGGCGGTAAAGGAGCTGGGAAAGGATGCCAAAATCGAGAAGGTAGAGGAGTTAATTGAGATTGTAAAGCTTGGGGTACTCAGTGCGCCATCCCTCATGATTGACGGAAAACTTATCGTAAGCGGACGGGTTCCCGGAGTCGGAGAATTGAAAAAGCTATTGTCTTAAATAGAGGAGAAGCATGATGCAAAAGGTAAAAAAACAGTGGCAATTGTCAGTCTTTCCAGCGGTGTTTTGGGAGAAGATTTTGTGCAGCATGAAGTAAAAATAGGATTGGAACGCCTGCGCCGTTTTGGGCTGGAAGTGAAATTATGGAAAATGCCTTGAAAGGCTTAGACTATCTGAAAGAGCATCCGGAAAAGAGGGCAGAGGATCTCTTACAGGCTTTTTTTCCGACGATTCGATAGATATGATTTTATGTGCCATAGGGGAGAGGATACTTATCGCCTACTTCCCTATCTTTTTGAAGAGGGACAATTGGAAAAGGTCGTAAAGCAAAAGGTTTTCCTTGGCTTTTCCGATACCACGATGAATCACTTGATGCTTCATAAATTAGGGATTAAGAGCTTTTACGGGCAGGCTTTTTCTTCCGGATATTTGCGAATTGGAAGAGGAAATGTTGCCCCTACAGCGAAAAATACTTTTTGGAATTGATTCAAAGCGGAAGCATTCGTTGTGTTGAGCCGAGTCCGATTTGGTATGAGGAGCGGACAGATTTTTGGACCGAAAGCAATAGGAACAAAAACGAGTTAGCCATGAGAATGAAGGCTTTTTACTCTTACAGGGGAGTCCTGTTTTTTTCGGGGAGAAATCTTAGGGGGTTGTATAGATACTCTCTATGATATCTTTGACACAACGAGGCACGAGGACTCTGTCAGCGTATGCAAAAAGTATGCACTATTTCCGGATTTGGAAGACTGGAAAGGCAAAATTCTTTTATTGGAAAGTAGCGAGGAGCAACCCCATCCGGAGAAGTATCGGAAAATGCTCAAAGCTTTAAAGCAAAGCGGTATTTTTCGAAGTCCTTAGTGGTGTGCTGGTGGGTAAGCCGATGGATGAGCGTTATTCCAAGGAGTATCAGGAAATTCTTCCGGAGGTGATTGGTAATCCCACTCTTCCAATTGTCTTTAATCTGAATGTGGGACATGCTACGCCGAGAGCGATTATTCCCTTTGGAATCATGGCAAAGGTGGATGTTTCTGCACAAAGAATTAACTTTTCGAGAGAGTAAGAGGAGAAAAACACCGTTGAAACAGAAAGGATTGCAGCGAGAAATGCAGGGCGTGGAGGATACTCTCTATATTCCCTTTGCGGCGCGTATTTACGCCTCTGAACACTTTCCGAACTTCTTTTTATGATGAGAAGGTAATGGATCTGGCAAAAGCGTATTTCTGTGGAGAAAATTATGAAAAACTCCATAGAGTATTTTTCACATGGCCAGTGTTTGCAGGCAGAAAACCCTGGATGGGAAAAATAAAGGACTTTTTAAAGCGAAAACAAGTCGTAAATGGGAAAGCGATGCAGTCCATTGGAAAGCATGCGGAGTCTTTGTCGGAGGGAGAGAATTCCGCTTCCAAAGCACAATGCAATATTGTCTTTTTAGGAGCGGGTTTGGAGACGGCCCTATGATCGAATCGGAAATAAGGAGGCACTGTTCTATCAGCTGGATTTACCGGATGTGATCAAAGTGAGAGAAGAGCTTCTGGGGAAGGGGGAAAACGAAGGGCTTCTGAGCGGAGACTTATTTGCTCTTGAGTGGCTGAAGGAGATAGATTGCACTTTGCCGACCTTACTGGTAGTTGCCGGTGTTTTTCAATATTTTCATAAGGAGAAGATTCTGCAGTTTCTTCGGAAGCTGAAAACGTTGCTTTCCGACTGGGAAATCGCTTTTGATGCGACGAATTCTACCGGCCTAAAAATATGCCAACAAATATGTGAGAAAAACGGGAAACACGAAGGCGGAGATGTACTTCGGGCTGGATGATCCGGAGGCTTTTTGCGAAGGAGGCAGGACTTAGGCTTCTTTCCGTGGACGGCTTCTACCAGGATGCGCTTGCGCATTGCAAGGGATTAAAGCTGAAAACCAGGCTGTTCATGTTCTTTTCGGATCAGTGGAGGAGAACGATGGTGGTGCATCTGGCCCGGGTTTCCTAAGGAGAGAGCGGATGCCCTGAAGTGGCGTCCTTTTCGACCGTAGTTGCATGCTTTGGTACACGGGTGCTATAGTAGTAAGGTTAAACACGGAAGTGGTAGGGAAAGACGTTACGAGCAGGACCGGCCTCGTCTTGGAGTAGACGGGTCTCTGTTACAAAGTAAAGAGGATGATTTATGAAGCAAACAAGAAATGATGTCCGAAATGTTGCGATTATTGCCCATGTCGATCATGGCAAAACGACGCTGGTGGATGGACTTCTGAAGCAGAGCGGGATTTTTCGTGAAAACCAGGAAGTACAAGAGCGCGTGATGGATTCCAATGATATCGAGCGGGAACGCGGGATCACGATTTTATCCAAAAATACGGCAATCAATTATAAGGATGTGAAAATCAACATCATCGATACGCCCGGGCACGCCGATTTTGGGGGCGAGGTGGAACGTGTGCTCAAGATGGTGAATGGTGTCATTCTGGTCGTGGATGCCTTCGAGGGGCCGATGCCGCAGACGAAGTTTGTGCTGCGGAAGGCAATGGAACTGCATCATCCGGTGATTGTTTGTATCAATAAGATTGACCGGCCGGAAGCCAGACCGCAGGAAGTGATTGATGAGGTGCTGGAGCTGTTGATGGATCTGGGCGCCAATGACAAGCAGCTCGACTGCCCCTTTGTTTTTGCCTCTGCCAGAGCGGGCATCTCGTCCATGGATCCGGATGAAAAGGGGAAGGATCTGAAACCGCTGTTGGACACGATCATCAATTACATTCCGGCGCCCGTCGGAGATCCGGATGCACCGGCGCAGATGCTGATCTCGACAATTGATTATAATGAGTATGTCGGCAGGGATCGGCGTCGGAAAGATTGATAACGGAACGCTTCGCGTGAATGATGAAGTGGTGATTGTCAATCATCATGAGCCGGATCGCATGGTAAAGACCAAAATCAGCAAGCTTTATGAATTCGAGGGCCTGAATAAGGTGGAGGTCAAAGAAGCGGGAATCGGCTCGATTGTTGCCGTCTCCGGCATTTCGGATCTTAAGATCGGAGACACGCTCTGCTCTCCGGAAGCACCGAAAGCGATCAAGTTCCAAAAGATTTCCGAACCGACGATCTCCATGAATTTCATTGTGAATGATTCTCCTCTTGCGGGGCAGGAAGGCAAGTTCGTCACGAGCCGTCACCTGCGGGATCGCCTCTATAGAGAGCTCAATACGGATGTCTCTCTCCGGGTGGAAGATACGGAGACAACGGAAACCTTTAAAGTTTCCGGCAGAGGAGAGCTCCATCTGTCCGTCCTCATCGAAAAACATGAGGAGAGAAGGTTATGAATTTGCGGTCAGCAAGGCGGAAGTCATCTTTAAGGAAGACGAGAAGGGTAAGAAGTTAGAGCCGATGGAGCGTTGCTATATTGATGTGCCGGAAGAATTTTCCGGAAATGTCATTCAGAAGCTGGGGCAGCGTAAGGGCGAACTGGTTTCGATGGGAGAGGCAAGCGGCGGATACTCCAGACTTGAATTCCGGATTCCCGCCAGAGGTCTGATCGGTTATCGTTCGGAATTCATGACGGATACCAAGGGAAATGGGATCATTAACACGATTTTCGATGGATATGAATCCTACAGGGAGACATTGCTTACCGCAAACAGGGGTCTTTGATTGCCTTCGAAACGGGGAGGCAGTGACCTATGGTTCTGTATAATGCGCAGGAGCGCGGCATTCTTTTTGTAGGACCGGGAACCAAGGTCTACTCCGGTATGATTGTGGGAGCTTCCGGAAAAAAAGCGAAGACATTGAGGTCAATGTTTGCAAGACCAAGCACCCTGACCAATACCAGAACCTCCTCTTCCGATGATGCGCTTCGTTTAACGCCACCGAAGGTGATGTCGCTGGAACAGTGTATCGAATTTCTGGAGACCGACGAATTGTTGGAAGTCACGCCGCAGTCCCTCCGTCTGCGGAAGCGCATCTTAGATCCGACGCTAAGAAAAACGTGCAGGATATGCCGCAAAGATGCGGGCGGAAGCGCAGAAGAAGTAAGGATAGACGAGTGAGTGGGGAGAATGGATTGATGAAAAAAACATAAATTGATAGACGAAATTTCGTCTTTTTGCAGCAAGAATGACGGCTCTTTTTGATCGGTGCGACGACGCTGTTTACACTGCCTGCATACGCAGCAGAACAGACGGTGAACACTGCGCAGGAAGCAGCGGCAAGTGCGGTAGGCGTTTTGCGAAATACCGCATTCACAACGAGTGCCGATATGCAGAAGAAGATGGGGAGCAGCGATCTTGCAGACTGGTCGCCGGTGTATCTGACCAGTGTCGAAAATATTTTCTGGACCTATTCGGATCAGGATGCACCGGGCGGTACGCAGCTGACGCTGAATATTGCAAAAAATGCGTACCGAAACCTCAACATGCTCTTAGATAACGGCTACACCATGGATTACAATGAACTGGCTGCCTATGCACAGGAGTATCTGGGGAAAAAGAATGGGGTGAAAGACGCCTTTTACAATACGCTGGCCTCCTGTCTGAACAATCCCTACCTGCTAAACCGTCCGGCAGCCAAGGTGACAGCAACGACTTATAATGGCAGAGATTACAGCAAGGTTTTTGATGCGGCTTATTATTATAAGCAGAATCCGGATCTGCAGGCCACGATTGGCAACCATCCGGCGGCGCTGCTCAAGCAGTTTGTAGAAGAGGGCATCAATCAGGAAGACAGGGGAATGCCTCTTTTCAGATTGGCGCTTATAAGGCGCAGTTGGATGCGCAGGTTTTTGGCATCAGAGGTCAGTTCCCCCGCTTATCTGGCGCTGCAAAACGGAGCAAAGGGGGTGGCGCACCCGCAGCCGCTTGGCATCTATAGTTATTCTCTTGCCAATTATTACGGACACTACCTCGGCTGGTACGGTTCCACAGACGTGATGATTACACAGAATACGGCAGGGGCGGCGCTTCCTTATCAGAACACCTCGAATATCAGTGTTTATACGGGGCTTCCGGTCACTACCGCGCAGGCGAATCAGAGACCTTTGGCGGTGATGATGCCGACTGACCGCGCGGCACAGCCTTCCTATGGCATCAGCAGGGCGGATATCCTGTATGAAGTAATGGAAGAGGGCGAGATTTCCAGACAGATGGCGATTATTCCGCAGTGGGAGGACTTATCCCGGATCGGCAATCTCCGCAGCTGCCGTCTCTATTATATTTATGCGGCAAAAAGAGTGGGATCCCATTCTGATTCATTTCGGCGGGGTTGGTTATATGAAGGGGACGATTGACGGTCCGGATATGAACAACCTGTCGGGTACCTATGAATATGGGATCGGCGGAGCGGCACCGGGGGCAGGCTTCTTTTTCCGGAGCGCTGACAGAAGTGCGCCCCATAACGCCTATATTTCGGCAGCAGGCATTATCAAAGCGGCAAAGCGTCTGGGTTATTCTCTGTCTCTTCGGAGCGGTTATTACAACCCGAAGCATTTTAACTTTGGAAGTCCGGACAACACACTGGATGCTTACGGCGCTTCTGCCAGAACAGCGAACATCGTAGATCTTCGCAAGATTTTCCCTTATTCGAAGTCGAAATTCCTTTACGATCCGGCAAGCGGCGTGTATCTGAAACAGATTCATGGCAGAGCACAGACCGATGCCATCAACGGCAAGCAGATTTCTTTTGCCAATGTGATCATCCAGAATACCAAGTGGAGAAAGATGGATAAGAAGGGCTACCTCGGCTTTGATATGCTGGGAACCACGCAGGACGGCTGGTACTGCACAAAGGGAAAGGCGATCCACATTACCTGGAAAAAGACTTCCGACTACGAGCCGACCAGGTACTATGACAACAATGGAAATGAAATCACGATGACACCCGGAAAAACCTATATCGGTATTACACAGCAGGGCAGACAGCCGATTTTCACGCCTTAAGAAGTGCGCACAATTGGAATACCTGCACCCGCAGCAAAGAGGGCGTTTGACAGACAAAAAAAGAACAGCTAGAAGGCAGTGTAACTTGGGGATTTGTAATCCCGGGAAACGGCATAGTCGTGAAATGCGGCTATGCCGTTTTTTAAAAAGAAGCCCGAAATAACGCCTATCGCAAGGTGAACGAGGAACTGATCCTGATATTTGGAGCATTAGCTTCTTTTGTTCAAGGAGAAATCGGAATAGATATATCTGGATTGGTTATAGGCTTCCTGTTTAGCCCTTATGGGCTTCCTATGATAGGAGCAACTGCGATAGCATTTATTGAATTGATAAATGAGAAGATTAAAGCGATATAGTTAAGTTGGGTGATTGGAGAAAAATGGATATAAAGGCATTTTGGAATGACGTAATAACTCAGAATAGGTTCACCTTACCATCATATTTTTTTGTGAAGATGCAGTAATATGTTGGCATTGTACAAATGAAAAGTTTACGGTTGATGAATATATTAGAGTGAATTGTGATTATCCGGGGAAATGGCATGGTGAAGTTGAAAGGATAGAACAATTTGATTCAAAAAAATAATTATTGTAGGTAAAGTACAGTCTTTTTGATAATACTATCTCATGTCATGTAACAACCTTTATCAAGCTTCTCGATGATAAGATTTGCGAAATGGATGAATACTGGGCTGATGATGGAGAGATACCATCTTGGCGAAAAAAAGTTAGGTATTGGGACAACAATTAACTAATTGCCGAGATTAGCAAGTTATATGTTTCTATGAGATGAAACCTATAAAACTTGTACGGATATTGTAGGGTAGGAAAAGAAATTTTCCTCTATACTAAAAATAAACCGAAAGAAAGGGGGATTTGAAATGAATATCATCAAGTCGTTTAACAATACGATTGATTATCTTGAAACAGTTCTTGATGATGAAATTGACGAAAAGAAAGTAACTCAGTTATCCGGATACTCTTATTCAGTGTTCAGCCGCTTGTTTTCTATTCTGACCGAAACAACGCTCTCAGAATATTTAAGAAGCAGAAGATTGACGGAAGCAGCCGTTATATTAAGAGATACGGATGAAAAGATTATTGATCTTGCCTTCAAATTTGGATATGAGTCATCGGTTTCATTTGGAACAGCTTTTAGGAATTGCTTTTAGGAATTTTCATGGATTTACTCCTTCTGAGGTAAGAAATGGGAAACCATTCAAATTAGTTTCACGAGTGCAATTAGCACTCAGTGTAAGCGGAGGAAGAAGTATGAATATTACAATTCAAAAGAAACAAGTCTTTTCGGTTGCGGGGGTAAATGAACAAAACATCAATTCATCATTATGTCCAAGTGTCTGGGGGTAAGCTGTATGAAAAAAATGAATCGTTGATGTGCTGTTTAGAGCAGTTATTACGACAATGAATGTTGTAAACAGTACATCAACATTAAAGGAGAAACTCGCATGTCTAAGGCGAAAAAAGAGACGATTGAAGCAAAAGGCTTTGCTATTCAAATTTATACTGAAGACTTTAAAAAAACGACTATATAAGTCTAACGGATATTGCAAGATATAAAAGCGATGAGCCAAGTGATGTAATCAAAAATTGGATGAGAAGAAAAAGATACTATTGAATTTCTTGGTTTATGGGAAAGCTTAAACAACATGAATTTTAATTCGGTCGAATTCGACCGAATTAAATCGGAAGCTGGATATAATTCCTTTACATTGTCTCCTAAGAAATGGGTGGAGAAAACTGGAGCAATCGGAATTATCTCAAAAGGCGGAAGATATGGTGGAGCATTTGCACATACAGATATTGCCTTTGAATTTGCTTCATGGATTTCTGCTGAATTTAAGATGTATGTAATTCAGGATTACAAAAGACTTAAGTCAGATGAAAACTCTAAGCTATCATTAAGCTGGAATCTTAATCGAGAAATCTCCAAGATCAATTACAAAATTCATACAGATGCAATCAAAGAATATCTCTTAAAGGATCTTACCAACGAACAGTTGTCCTATAAGTATGCAAGTGAAGCAGATATGCTCAATGTTGCCTTATTTAACAAGAGAGCTAAACAGTGGCGTGAAGAAAATCCTAACTTAAAAGGGTAATATGAGAGATTATGCAAGTTTGAATGAGTTACTTGTACTTGCAAACATGGAAAGCTATAATGCGGTTCTTATCGGTAAAGGTGTGGAACAAAAAAAGAAAGAATGATAGAACTTAGAAAGCTTGCCAGAACTCAGCTGATGTCAATTGAGAAGTTGAAAAATACAGGAATTAAGAGTTTAGAGGATAGGTCAAAGAAGTAGAGAGGTATGTTATGAGAGGGGCATTGAAAAATTATCTTATTTCCATATTGGAGAATCGTGGTTGATAAATGCACAAAAGAAGAAATAACAAACTCGTGATATACCAACTCACGAGTTTGTTATTTGCTAATATGAGAAGAGACCAGGTTCACACCGGCGTTGCAGGATGTGGAGAAACAGGGCGCAGTCAAGTTGTTTGCGCTGGAGGATCTTTATTAGTGATGGAAGAGTCTGATACCGGTGAAGCACATGACCATATCGTGCGCGTCACAGGCGGCAATGACGTGGTCGTCGCGGACGGAGCCGCCGGGCTGTGCAACATATTTCACGCCGGATTTATAGGCACGTTCAATGTTGTCGCCGAAGGGGAAGAAGGCGTCGCTGCCAAGAGATACCCCGGTATTGCCCCTTAACCAGGCCTGCTTTTCTTCTTCGGTGAAGGGATCCGGCTTTACCCGGAAGAGATTCTCCCATCTGCCTTCTGCGAGGAGGTCGGCAGATTCTTCACCCAGATAGAGGTCGATTGCATTGTCACGGTCTGGGCGGCGGACTTCATCCCTAAACGGCAGTTCCAATACCTTTGGGCTTTGGCGCAGATACCAGTGATCCGCCTTGCTGCCGGCGAGTCTCGTGCAATGGATGCGGGATTGCTGACCGGCGCCGATGCCGATGGCCTGTCCGTCCTTGGCGTAGCAGACCGAATTGGACTGGGTATATTTTAGCGTAATGAGGGACAGGAGCAGATCACGACGGGCCTGCTCCGGCAGGTCCTTGTTTTTTTGGTGACGATATGACGGAGCATGCTTTCATCAATGGAAACGGTATTGTGTCCCTGCTCGAAGGTGACGCCGAAAACCTGCTTTTTTTCAATGGCGGCAGGGGCGGTAAGCGGAATCGATCTGTAAGATGCAGTAAGCCCCCTTCTTCTTGGCCTTCAGGATGGAAAGTGCCTGCGGATCATATCCCGGAGCGATGACGCCGTCCGACACTTCCGGTCGGATGAGATTCGCGGTCGTCTCATCGCAGATATCGGAGAGGGCAATGAAATCGCCGAAGGAGGACATGCGGTCTGCACCTCTGGCTCTTGCATAGGCGCAGGCAAGGGGGGAGAGGCTTAGGGGATCTTCCACACAGTAGACCTTTGCTTCGGTGTCGGAGAGAGGAAGACCGAGGGCTGCGCCTGCAGGAGAAACATGCTTAAAGGAGGTGGCAGAGGGCAGCTGGCAGGACGTTTTCAGTTCGGAGACAAGTTGCCAGCCATTGAGTGCATCTAGCAGGTTGATATAGCCGGGATGCCCGTTTAAGACCGTGATCGGAAGATCGCTGCCGTCTTCCATATAGACACGGGAAGGCTTTTGATTGGGATTACAGCCATATTTGAGTGTGAGTTCCTTCATTCGTCATGCTCCTTTTCTGAGGATGGGTGTCAGGTATTTGCGTTGAGGATGCGGTTTTCCACCTTGCCCTCTCGCAGATCAATCGTTCGCACGAGAAGGGAAATTCGATTATCCGGATCCAGTGCATTCCAGATTTCTTCTGTGATCGTCCAGATATCGTTTCCAAGGGCGACGCAGGCGGGTTCGCCGGTAAAAGAAGGGAGCGGGTCTCCGTCCCCGTTGTAGGTATGAATCAGATATCCTTCTCCGGCCAGTGGCTGATCATAGGTGTAGGTGAAGCGGACGCAGGAGGAGGGATCTCCGTGATTGCTCTTTACAATGGATAAAGCAAAGTGGAAGGACATCTCCTCTTTTTTTCTTCTTTTTTTCTTCTTGGGTTTCAGATAGGCAAGACCGGAAATGCGCGGTGTATAATTGGGGGCATCCGGTTCAAAAACTCCCGCATGCGCAGGGCTTTTTCAAAGGCACGCAAGGTTTGCAGGGTAGGAGATTTCGTCGTACAGCTGCCTGTCCTTTTGCTGAATAGCTTGATAAATCGTGTCGGTCTGGTCGCCGTTGGTCACAATGGTGGCATTTTTGATAAACACGCAGAGGGGAATAGATAATCAGCGAAGGATCTTTTCATTTTGGAAGGGTCAAAAGGCTGTGTTTTGATCACGCCATTCTCCTCCACAAAGACCAGTTGCGGCTGTTTTCACTTCTTCCCATGATGAAATAGGCGATCACTGCCTTCTTTCCATCCTCGCTCTTCCCGATGAGAATGCCTCGCCCGGGATAGGTTGTTTTAGATAGTTCCTGTTGTATACTGTTCATGGAATGACCTCCTTTTGGATTCCATTGCGGTTTCAGATTCTGAGGGGATCGATCGGAGCTTCCGGCAGTAGACTTACTGATGCTTCCGGTAGCAGACCTACTTGCGTTTCCACGGAAAGAATCGATTCACCCGTTGGCAGTAATGACGGTAGTCTTCTCCATATAATTTTGTCAGCCAGGTTTCCTCTGTAAAAACCAGCACCAGCGTTAAGACCAACCATTGCAGGAAGATGACGGGGAGAAGCCATATATTATGAAAAAAAAGCATGATCGCAATCAGGAGGAACCACCATCCCGCATACATCGGATTTCTGGTATAAGCAAAGATTCCGTCTGTTTTCAGTCGGTTGGTTGTAATATACTGATCCATATCGGACTTTACGGCACCGAAGAACCATACAAGCAGACCGGAGAGCAGGAAGAAGATTCCCAGGACATCGAACAGGATTCGGAAAGAGCCGCTTACGTTTCCGCCTCTCATACAGGTTTTTTGACAGCAGGATGCCGATCAGGAAAAGCAGGGCAATGACAAAGATGAGAGCTGGTCCGATCCCAAAAAGAGGAAGTTTTTGGTCTCGGTTCTGATAATTGGTTAATTTCATGGGTGACTCCTGTTTTTTTGAAAGCAAGAATGCCGGCTGAGGACGTCAAAAACCATTCTCCTGCAAGCAAACTGGCGCTTCATTTGGATACTTTTTGGAACAGATATCATCATCATGATTGTAACATTGTGATTGTAACATGGCTATTGTAACACAAGAGGGGGAGAATCCACACCCGATTTGGAGGATGGGAGAGTACGATGCTGCGATTTATTTTTCGGCGCTTCCGGTGCCGGCAAAAGCGTTTCCTTATACAGAGAAGTGATCGAACGGGCTGAGAGAGAGCCGGAGAGGAATTTTTTTATTCTGGTGCCGGACCAGTTTACGATGCAAACGCAGATGGATGTGGTCAGAGAGCATCCCAGACACGGGATCATGAATATCGACGTCCTGAGCTTTGGAAGGCTCTCCCATCGTATTCTGGCAGAATGCGGGGGAGAAGATGCCGGTACTAGATGATACGGGCAAAAGTCTGCTTCTGCGTCATGCTGCGGACAAGCATGCGGAGGAGCTTCCCTACATTGGCAGGAATATGCACAAGGCGGGATATATTGATGAAGTGAAGTCTACCATCTCGGAGTTCATGCAGTACAATCTGTCGCCAACCGATCTGGATCTGCTCATCAAGGCAGGGGAAAAGAGAAGTACGCTGCAAGCTAAATTAAAGGACTTGCGGCTTCTTTATGCCGCCTTTCTGGAGGAGATCAAAAACCGGTTTCGGACGCCAGAGGAGACGCTGGGTCTGGTGGCTTCGCTGGTGCCTGAATCCGCTTTGTTAGAAGATTCCGTGATTGCCTTTGACGGATTTACCGGCTTTACTCCGGTGCAGTATAGGCTGCTTGGGGCACTGATGGCGACTTGCAGCGAGGGTGATTTGTACGGTCACGATTCCGGCAGAGGAAGATCTGTATTCCTTCCGTGACGGGGTGCCCGAGCAGGACCTTTTTACCTGAGTAAAAAGACGATCTTTCAGCTGGAAAAGACGGAGTGGTTGGCGCAGAGAGAAGCCGACCTTGCGCATACGCCGGATCTGGACCGGTTTCTGGAGGCACAAAGACAGCTGAGAAAAAGGAGGGGAATCGACCGGCTTCTTTTTGGGAATCCGGTGGTGCGTCTTTCGAATAATCCGCCCCTTGCCTTTCTGGAAGCAGGTCTTTTCCGCTACCCGTTCAAGTCCTTTTTCACAAGAGGCGTCCACCCTGCATTTGAGCGTTTCGCTCACCAGAGAGGAGGAAATTTCCCGTGTATTTCGCACGATTCGGACGCTGATCAGAGAAGACGAGACGCTCTATTACAGGGATTTTGCCATCGTCTGCGGCACACAGGAGGATTACGAGGATGCGGTGACAAAATGCGCTTCTCTCTTTCATGTTCCCTGTTATATTGATAAAACGAGAAAGATGAAAATGAACCCTTATGTGGAGTTCCTAACCGCAATGTTGCAGGTCATCGTGACGGATTTCGCTCCGGATGCGGTTTTTCCATTTTCTGAAGAGCGGGATTTTGCAAGAGGGGAAGAGGATATTTTCCTTTTAGAAAACTATGTGCGTGCACGTAGGGTGAGGGAAGGAAGCCTATAGACAGAGTTTTGTACGCGCCTTTCCTACACCTGGAGGGAAGAAGAGGGAAGAATCGGACAAGCTGGCTCTTCTGCAGAGGCTCAATGCACTTCGGGAGAAATGGATGGAAATGCTCTCCCCCCTGCTTGCCGTAACAGAAAAAGGAAAGGTGGTTACGGCAGGGGAGCTGACCGAAGCGGTAAGGGAAGTGACGACAAGGTGCCTGGCAAAAGAAAAGCTGGATGCGGAGGCAAGTCGGCTGGAAGAAGCAAACGACAGCGAGGCGCGCTGCGGAGTTTCGTCAGATTTACGAGAAAACAGAGGCTCTGTTGACACAGATACAGGAGCTTCTTTGTCATGAAAAAGATGGATGTCCGCGAGTATGCGCAGATCCTGGATGCGGGCTTCTCACAGATGGAGGTCGGAACGATTCCTAGGAAGGTGGATCGGGTGCTGGTAGGCGATATCGAGCGCACCAGACTCCGGGAGGTAAAATATCTTTTTTTACAGGAGTGGATGATGCGTCCATCCCCGGAAGGGTCTCTGGTGGAGGAATCCTTTCGGAAACGGACAGGAATTTTTTTGCTGGAGAGAGGATCGAATCGAGCTGGCGCCAACTCCCAGAGCGCAGATGTATATCCAACGCCTCTATTTATATCTCAATCTGACCAAACCCTCCAGGGGACTGTATTTGTCTCTTTCGGCAGTGGGAAGTGATGGAAAGAGCTTGCGCCCGGCTTATCTGATTAGCGTGATGCAGGAAATGTTTCCGTCCCTTATTCTGGAAAAAACGGAGGGGGTCGGGAAACTGTCCGACATTCAAACAAGGGAGGACGCCCTGCATCGTATGGCGCCTCTCATGAGGAGTTATGCGGATGGGCTACTGCAGGAGGAGGAGCAGGCAGACTTCCTTGCCTTATATGGGATGTTACAGGACAGCGGTCAGATCCGGGCGGAGGTGGAGGCTGCTTTTAAGAGGTATGAGCATCACCCGTTAGCGGGCGCGCTTGCGGAGGCCATTTACACCACGCATCTGGAGAATTCGGTCAGTAGATTGGAGCGCTTTGCCGAATGCCACTTTGCTCATTTTGCAAAATATGCCCTCTCTTTACAGGAAAGAGAAGAAGATGAGTTTGATGCAGCAGACCTTGGAAATGTGTTCCATGGAATCCTGGAAGATTTTGCAAACCGCTTGGAACAGGGGGGGCTGAGTTGGAAGACCTTTTCCAAAGAGGAAGGAGAAAGACTGCTGCATCTTGCTTTCGAAGAATATACGCAAACCTACGGAGAGAGCATCCTATATGGAAGCGCCAGGAGACAGGGGAAGCTGACCAGGATTGAACGGATCATGCAGCGTACGGTGGAGCAGTTACAATATCAGTTAAAAAAGGGAGATTTTATGCCGGAAGGGGTAGAAGTGGACTTTCGGCAGGCGGGAGATCTGCCGGAGATCCATATCGATCTCTCGAAAGAAGCAGAAGAGAAAGAAGAGCAAAGTGCCATTCCGGTACAGGGAGAGATCGTGTTGCACGGGCGGATTGACCGTGTGGATCTGGCACATCAGGCCGATAAAGTATATGTGAAGATTATTGATTTTTAAATCGGGGAAGAAAGATTTTGATATTGCTGCTCTTTATTACGGCCTGCAGTTGCAGCTCGTGGTTTATATGGAAGTGGCAAAGGCCATGCAGCAGGAGCAACATCCGGACAAGGAAGTGATTCCGGCAGCCCTTCTCTATTATCATGTCAGCGATCCTTTGATCAAAGACGGAGCAGGAAAAAGCAAGGAGGAGATTCTATCCAAAATCCGGAGCGAACTGCGTACAACGGGGTTGGTGAACGAGAGCGATCAGGTGATTGCACTGTTAGATGAGGATTTATCCGGCGCCGGGGCCAGGTCCGACGTCATACCGGTCAAACGGACGAAAAACGGAACCTGGGATTCCACTTCTTCCGTGGTGACGCAGGAGGAATATGACCGACTGGCTTCTTATGTCAAAAAAACAGATCCGGAAGGCGGGGCGACAGATTTTTAAACGGAGATATCGCAGTGAATCCTTATCAAAGAGGCGATCGTAATGCCTGTACCTACTGCCCTTTTCCGCAGCCTCTGCGGTTTTGATCCGTCTATACCCGGATACCACATGCATCAGCTGGAAAAAAATGGACGAAGGAAGAAGTCATGCACAAGATTTGATTTGAACTCTACCCTGCAATCTGCTATAGTTTGTTCCGGGTTGACCGGGGAAAGAAGATGCCGGTAAGCCAATCAAAAATTCTTTTTGCATACAGGGAGAATGTGATAGAGGAGCCCAATGAACCATCCAACTTCTTTTTCAGAATCAGAATGATCGGAACCCAATCAAGAATCAGAATGATCGAACCCCTTTTCAGAACAGGAACGATCAAATTTCTTTTTCAAAAATAACGGGAAATTAAAGCTGCTGATCATGGTGGGAACGAGACCGGAGATCATTCGGCTTTCCGCCGTGATTCGGAAGTGCAGGAAATATTTTGATACGATTCTGGCACATACGGGGCAGAATTACGACTATAACCTGAACGGCGTTTTTTTTAAAGATCTGAAACTGAAAGATCCGGAAGTCTATCTGGATGCGGTGGGAGAAGATCTCGGTCAGACGATGGGAAACATCATTGCGAAATCCTATGAGCTGATGCGGGAGACTCAGCCGGATGCGCTGCTGGTGCTGGGGGATACCAACTCCCTGCCTTTCGGTGATTGGCGCCAAGCGGTTGCATATCCCGATCTTCCACATGGAGGCGGGGAACCGGTGCAAGGATGAATGCCTGCCGGAGGAGACGAACCGCAGAATTGTCGATATCATCTCCGATGTGAACCTTCCTTATTCGGAAAGGGCGAGACAGTACCTGATCGAATGCGGCCTTCCGAAGGAGCGTACCTTTTGTGACGGGTTCTCCGATGGCGGAGGTATTGCAGGCAAACTGGGAGGAAATTGGGAAAAGTGATATCTTGCAGCGCCTTTCTTTGCAGAAGGGGAAGTATATCCTCTTGTCCGCCCACCGGGAAGAAAACATTGACACGGAGGCAAACTTTCATTCCCTTTTTGCGGCGATCAATCAGATGACGGAGAAATATGATCTTCCCGTCCTTTATTCCTGCCACCCGCGCAGTGCCAGGAAACTGGAAGAAAGCGGATTTGTGTTGGACAAACGGGTGATTCGCCATGAGCCGTTAGGGTTCCATGACTATAACTGTTTGCAGATGAATGCCTTCTGCGTGGTCTCCGACAGCGGTACGCTTCCGGAAGAATCCAGCTTCTTTTTGAGCAAGGGAAATCCTTTCCCTGCGGTCTGCATCCGGACATCCACGGAGCGCCCCGAGGCAATGGAAAAGGGAGATTTCGTGCTGGCGGGAATCGGAACGCAGGAACTGTTGCAGGCAATCGAGGTCGCCGTTTCCTTGCAGGAAGGTGGAGACCTGGGTATTCCCGTTCCGGATTATGTAGAAGAAAATGTTTCCGTGAAGGTGGTTAAAATCATTCAAAGTTATACAAACGTGGTCAATCGCATGGTCTGGCGCAAGTAGGATTGCCGCCTGCCGGGAGAATATCCGGGGATAAGATTGGAAGAGTATCCGGGGGGAAGATAAGAAGAGAAGTTAGGGGGAAGATGGGAAGAATATCCAAGGGTAAGATAGGAAGAGTAGGAGACGAGGCAGATGTCGATTCAATGGAAAAAGGAGGAGATTACGGCCGCCCTGTTTGATATGGACGGCATCCTCTTCGATACGGAAAAAAATTGCATTTGAAATTTTGGAAGAAGGTGGCGGAGGAAGAGGGATTACCCTTCCTCCCGAATTTGCGCCCGCCATGTGCGGCTCGAGTGGAAAAGGATCTCTGGAAGTCATTCGAAGGTTCTATCATACGGAGGATCCAGCAGAAGATCTTCGATCGCAAGACGGCTTACTATCAGGAGACTCTAAGCCAGGAAGTTCCGGTAAAGGAAGGCGTGCCGGAGATCCTGTCTTTTTTTCAGCAAAAAGGGATCAAGATAGCAGTTGCCTCGTCCTCTCCTCTGGACCGTGTTCACCTTTATTTGGAAAAAAACAGGGTCTGACGCCCTTCTTTGCAGTGGCTTGCTCGGGTTCGGATTTGGAGCATGGAAAACCGGCTCCGGACATCTTCCTGAAGGCGGCGGCGATGTTGGGTGCGCCGCGGGCAGAGGTGCTTCGTGTTTGAAGACAGCTTTAACGGGATTCGGGCAGCCCATGCGGGAGGAATGCATCCGATGATGGTGGTGGATCTACTGGAACCGGATGAAGAGATGCGCAAAATCAGTGATGGAATTTTTTACAGTATGAATGAGGTAAGGAAGTGCTTGTTACAATGAAGAAAAAAACAGAGAAGAAATCAGAGAGAACATTAAGAAATCGACTTTTGCAGGCGGGAATGGTGATGGCAGCGGCGGTGATTCTGTTTGCTTCCATGGGACTTCCCGCACAGGCGGGAAAGAAGAGGAGAGCGCAAACGGCGGCGACTCCGCTTACTTATGGAGACGCGTATATCATTAAGTTTGACGGCAACGGCGCAACGGGCGGTGTGATGGACGATATGGTGCTGCCGACCGGTCTTGCCTATCCGCTGGAGACCAACCGGTATACGAGGACGGGCTATTCCTTTGCGGGATGGTCGGACGCAAGCGGGAATGTCTACAACAACAATCAGGTTGTGCAGAATTTGAAAAACGGCAGAATAGAGTCCAGGAAGTTAGCTGTATTCAGTGCAGGTTTTCCGATCAATCAGGCGCTGAAATTCAGGAGCACCCAGGGCTCCGTTGTCTTCGACAGAAACGGGCACCGTTATCTGGCATTTACCGCCTCCATCAATGATCCGTCCTATTATGCAGGAGATCTGAGCCATTATGAAACGGCGGTTTTGCTGTATGATCTTACGACCGGGCAGCTGGTGGCCGATGTGCATAATCTGAATTTTGATCACGGAAACAGCATGTGCTACAACCCGGATAACGGGCATATCTATATTGCAGAAGGAGGTTCTCTTCCGGGGTATCCGTCGGGGATTATGGAGCTGACCTGGGACTTGAAGGCAATTGACTCCCATGGATTTCCGGATCTGGGAAGAGCCTTTTCCATCACTTATGCCAACGGTCAGTATTTTGTGATCGGCAAGGGACCCAGAGACGGGGATGCGACCACTCTGTTCCGTCTGAACAGTGATATGCAGATGGAGGATCATTTTAACGTCAGCAAGTGGTATCCGGCAGGGTATTCGCCTCAGGGCATTGCGGCGGATGATCATTTTGTTTACTGCATTGCGGCGAATTTTTCCCATCATCAGTGGAAAAAGAGCCAGAAGGTGAGTCGTCTTTACCAGAAACGGTCTGTATGCGGGAACCTGGTCCCTGGATATCACGAAGGAGGCGGAAGATATGTCCATCCTCGGAAATGATGTCTATATTACCACGAATGATAAGACGGCAACCACACTGTACCAGTCCGTTCTGCCTTCCGTAAAACTCTATGCCCAGTGGGTGCCTGCGAGATGAGAGGCGCAGCAGTAAAGAGGCGGTTTCAGCCGTTTTTAAATGCCACGACACTGAAAATTCTGGCCGTCGTCCTGATGTTTATGGATCACATCCATGAAATGTTTGCGGCGCAGGGAGCGCCGCTTTGACTGACGATCTTCGGAAGACTGGTGTTTCCGATTCTTCTTTACAACGGAGGAAAAGGAAGAGGAATGAAGAACTTTTTCTATATTTTCTACCCGGTGCATATTGCTCTTCTTTACATCCTCTCCACCCTGCTGTTTGGGTGAGAATGGGTGGATTGTAACTGTAACAGTTCACTTGCAGGCGGATATCCCATCCGCCTGTTTTTCGTTGCAAGGGGATTTGAAGGGAAGAGGGGAGAATAGAAGACAAAAAGCGGATAGAGGGGGTTATAAAAGCTCACAGGAAAAGAGAGACAGAGCGACAAGCTCTTATAATGGAATGACAATAACAAGGGGACAGAGAGAAAAAGTCCGCCCCTATTCCTCACAAAATAACTTTTAAGTACTTGACATATAATAACTTATGAGTTATTGTAATAGACAGAGAGGGGGCCAGTCAGCTTGTACGAAGTGCATTTTTACAGAAATAGAAAAGGAGAACAGCCCGCACTTTCCTACTTAAAGGAACTTTTAGGAAAGAAAGATAAAGACAGCCGCATAAGAGCAGGGGAAGATACATGACTATATAAACCTTTTGCGGGAGTATGGCACTTTTATAGGAGAGCCAGCCGTAAAGCATATTGAGGGGGATATATGGGAGCTGAGACCCGCAAGGGACAGAGTGCTTTTTGTTGCATGGCATAACAACGGCTATGTGCTACTACACGCTTTTGAAAAGCACACAGAAAACCCCAGAGCGGGAAAAAGAAGCGGGCAAGGGAAGAATACAAAGACTTAAAAGAAAGGGGCTTGAACGATGAATAATAGCGCAATCGGAGAAAGCTGGGAAGATGTGGAACAGGAGCTTTTTCACCCCAGAGGAAATAGCGGAGAGCAAGCTAAAAAGTTTCTCTTATAGGGAGCTTATCAAAACCAGACAGGAACAGGGCATAAGCCAGAAAAAAATTAGAGGAATTGAGTGGAGTAAAACAGCCTGTTATAGCCCGCATGGAAAAAGGGCTATACAAGCCCTCAGATTGACACGCTCTTAAAAGTGCTTGCGCCTTTAGGAAAGACGCTTGCTATTGTGCCGCTAAAAACAAGACAATAAAAAATTCAAACGGAACGGTCGGGGAGCTTGACGGCTTGCCCGCTCTTTTTTCCCTAAAATAGCTGTCAATAGTGTCAGCACTCTCTGCATGACATTTAATTGATACCTTTGATTGTCACAGAACTGATTGGCATACTGTCAATCAGTATGAAGAAAGAAGGACGCGGAAGAGCTCTCCTTATGGCGAAGAATCAACTGGTGCTGCGAGATCCGTATAAAAAGAGGCTGTGCGCGAGGAAAATCGTGCACAGCCTCTTGGCAATTCGCAAACCGTTTACCTGGTGTATACGGCGCGGGAAGATACCAACTGGTTCACATCCATACCGATGATGGAAGAAGCCTTACTGAGGGCGGGGCCTGCCTGTGGCGTGCCTAAAACCCTGTAGAGATCATAGGCGGCCTTGCGGTGTCCGTTCAGTGCATACAACCCCTGCGCAAGGTGCGCATTGACCTCACTCTGTGCATCCGTCTGACGGAAGTACATGAAGGCGCTGACCTCCGGGAAGGAAGCTGCCATCTGGTAACCGTAGGCAAGGGAGGCATACTGCTTGTCTTCACCGTAGGAAGAGGTATAACCGATCTCGGAAATCGAGATGTCACGAACCTTTCCGTTTGGTGCAAGGAACTGTGGCTGGTGCATATAGTCTACCAGGATGTGGAAGTTCTCCATGGTGATGTATTTGGTGCGAACCGTGTTGTTTAGGAGACTTCCCAGCTGGCGCCATGCCATCGGGTCATAGAGGGGTGTGTTGTATGGATGGAAGGAAAGTCTCCAGTCGATATTGCCTTCTCTGAGAATGTCCGCATTGAACTGATCCAGATAATCCTTGGAAAGGAAGCAGCCGGGATTGGATTTGCGCTGCCATTCCTGGTCAAGGGAGTTGTAAATATTCGCATTGGCATTCTTGGACTTGATGCCGTTGTAGAAAATACGGAAAGCCTTGATGTAGGCGCTGACATTGTATTCAAGGTTGGTGGAAGGCAGGTAATACCACTCGGTACGGGCGTTGATTTCATTACCGATGACCCAGTTGTCCACCTGTGCCATGCCGTTTGCACCGGAATAGTGCTCGCCCAGGAAGGCGGCAACCGCAGCCAGATGCTTTACACCGGCAGGCTCCGCCGTATTAAACGCATAACCTCTGCCGGCAAAGCCGTTTCTGGAATCCGGATGCTTCAAATCGGCGGGCGAAGAATTGTCATTCAGCAGCGTTAAGGTGACGGAAATACCCATCTTATTCCACTGTTTGAACATGGCGTCATAGATGGCAACCGTCTGGGCATTGAAAGAGTAGGTCTGTCCGTCGTACACATAGTTAATGCCGCTGCCGGTAAGAGCGCCGATCGGCAGATTGTAGACGATCTGCTGCACCCCTAATTTGGCGGCGTCCGCATAGACATCCGCCTTGGTTATATCGGGGAAATATCCCTTGATGCCCACCTTCATACGGGGCATGGTGAATTTCGCCAGTGCTTCCGGATTGGTGATGTAATGCTCGTGAGAAACCTGCACCCATCCGCCGTTCTGTTTGACGGCAACGATGAATTTGCGGTCCAGATTGGATTCTGCGGTGTTGTAGGCTAGAGGGAAGGAGAAGACGGCATCCTTGCCTGCCGGTGCCGTTGCAATGACCTTTCCTACGGGGCCGTCCTGATGAGACCTCGTTGGCAAACAGATAAAATGTGCCGTCACCGGCGGGAACGGATGCGCTGGAGGTGCGGACAACCACCTGATTGCCCTCAATCAGGGCAGACTGGATGGTCACCGGGCGGTAAAGTGCGGCCGCTTCCGCCACCTCCCCAGGGCGCTCTTTGCGGCAAACTGTGCGCCGGCGATGACTGTGCAGGCACAAAGAATGCCGGTCAAAAAAATTTCTTCAGACGATTTTTTTCATGTAACTTTCCTTTCTGCAATTGCTTGTTTGACTAACTTTTTATCTTCGAATCAGGAGCGAGTTTAAATCTGCGCCGATGATTGCGGAAGCGTTATTGATGTAGGTGCCTGCCTCCGGGGTGTCCATGAACTGGAAATAGGCGTAAGACTGTTTGTGCGCACCGCCTACCCCGCAGATCCCGTTGGCAAGCCCCTGGGCAATCTCGCTGGGAGCATCCATTTCTCTGGAAAAAATAATTCCGTCTACATGAGAATTCGCCTCTGCCTGCTTATAAGCATAAATCAGAGAAGCGGCTTGAAGCAGCTCTCCCTGTAAGGAAGTGTACCCGACTTCGGACAGAAGGACGCTGCGCACCTGGCCGTTTGGAGCCAGCAGCCTGGGTTGCGAGAGATAATCCGTCAGCACTTCGATGTTCTGAATGGTAATATAGGGAGTCGCCTGCGAATGCTGTGCATATTTGCCGTTATTCCATGCCATCGGGCTGTATAGGGGTACATTGTAGGGATGCATGGCGACATGCCAGTCGATATTCCCTTCTGCCGTCATCATATCATTGAAGAGGCTGAGGAAGGAGACACCCGAAAAATATTTCGGAGAAGAAGCCCTTGCCCACTGCTGATCGATGCACATGTAGACGCGGGCGTTCGCGTTTTCACTCCGGATGCCGTTGTAAAAAAATACGGAAGGCCCTTGCATATTCGCCGGTGAAGATGCCGAGGTCGCCGGTGTTCATGAAATGCCAGTCTCCTCTGGCGTTGACTTCATTCCCTACGATCCAGTTGTCTACCCTGCCGTGCGCGTCACTGTATCTCTGGGCAGGAAGGAGGCGACAGCCTGCAGTTTTTCTACACCTGCGGGTTCTGCGGTGTTGAAGGCGTAATAAGGAGCCGGGCCACCTCTGGAGAGCGGGTGTACGATCGAGGGATCGCCGGGGTTGGCGAGCAGGACGGCAGTCACCTGAATGCCCTGCGCGTTCATACGGCTAAACGCATAATCCAACTGTGCGATCATGCCGGAACTGAACTGATAGGTTTTACCGTTATAAGTGTAGGGGATGCCGCCCTGCGAACAGATGGAACCCAGGAGAACATTGTAAATCGACTGTTTGACGCCCAGCTGTTTCAGGGAATTTCCGCTTAGCAGTTCCGCGGCAGGTAACAGCCCTTTCTTGCCGGCGACCGCTCTTGGCGCCGTGTGGGTTGCCGTAACCTCCGGGTTGGTGAGGTAGCGGGAGGAGGAAACCGGAACGAGGACGCCCCCTCTTTTCACACAAACCGTAAATTTTTTTGAAAAGGTTGGAATTTTGCAGAATTTTTTTGCAAGAGGAAAAGAAAAAGTTTGCCGAAGCACCGACGCCGGCTTGCGCAACTTCCTTCCCAAGGGCACCGTTTTTCATATACGTTTTGCGCGAGCAGATGGTACAGACCGTCATCGGCTGCGGGAGGCGCAGGAGACTGTGCGCTTACGACGACATTTCCGCCTTGAATGACAGCGCCGGTCAGAACAACCGGATCAGCGGCGGTGGAGACTGTGGCGACAGCCTTGCTGTTTTTTCCTTTTGCATAGGAAACGGCTCCTTCGCTTCCTCCGGGTAGAACGCCCGCGTGGAGGAGGGAGCAGGAAAGTACGACGGCGCAACTCGTAGCGACAAGTCGCACCAGGGTCCTTTTTTTCATTGCAGTAACCTCGCTTTCGTTTTTTGGAATCGCCTGTTCAATATACCATGAGACCCCTGAATACACAAACAGAGAACGATCGATTTACCGTATATTCAGGTGGGCGATATTGGTATCGGTTAATTTCGGGAAAAAGAAAGGAGATAGACGCAACTGGAGGGTCTTTTTCTTGACTTTTGATATTTAACGTGATAAAGTATTGAAGCAATAAAACCTTTTGGTTACAAGAAGACGGTTCGTAATGAGGGATCCGAGTTTGAACTGCCGTCTGAACGGGAGGAGGAACCGTTTTGATCAAATACATCCTGAAGCGTGTTTTGCTGGCTGCGCTTACGCTGTTTCTGATTTGCTTCATCACCTTTTTTTGCGATGAATGCCATTCCGGGCGGACCGTTTAACGGAGAGAAGGCGAAATCCGAGGCGGTCATGAAGGTATTAAATGAACGCTACGGATTAGACCAGCCGGTCGGCGTGCAGTTTGTCAACTACATGAAGAATGCGTTGCACGGTTATTTCGGTGTCTCCCTGAAGAACGGAAGAGGAATTTCGCAAACCATTGCAGAATCCTTCGCCGTAAGCGCAAAGATCGGCGGAATTGCAGTCATTGTGGCGCTGATCTTCGGACTGATTCTGGGCTGCGTGGCAGCTCTAAACCGCAATCACTGGCCGGATCATATCATTATTTTCTTCGTCACTCTGTTTACGGCAATGCCATCCTTTGTGGCAGCGTCCTTCCTGCTCCTGGTGTTCTGTCTTCAGTTGGAGTGGGTTCCGGTCTGGAGCACGCAGAATCCGAGCATCCTGCTTCCGGTGTTTGCACTGTCTCTGTCACCCATGTCCTATATTACAAGGCTGACCAAAACCTCCATGCTGGATGCACTGGGGCAGGATTACGTGCGGACGGCAAGAGCGAAGGGACTTCGTCCGGTGAAGGTGATTTTTGTTCATACACTGAGAAACGCACTGATTCCCGTCATAACCTATGTGGGTCCCCTGACGGCTGCCATTTTAACCGGTTCCCTGGTGGTCGAGAAGATTTTTACCATCGGAGGATTGGGGTCACAGTTTGTAGACAGCATTACCAATCGGGATTATCCCATGGTGATGGGAACAACCATTTTCCTGGCTACCATTATGGTACTGATGAATCTGATCTCGGATATTCTCTATAAAGTAGTCGATCCCCGAATCAAACTGGACTAACGACAAAGGAACCGTCACCAAGGATAAGCACAGAAGCCCGGTCACAAAGCAAACGGCAGGGAGTGATAGATGAATCCCAATATGGAAATTCCAACACCGAAGAAAAAAATCCCTTCAGCGCACAGATGGATCTTTCGAAGTTTGAGAAAGCCAGCGAGGAAGAAAAAGAAACAGCAGGATGTCATGGCGCAGTCCAGTACCTTTTTCAGGGACGGAATGAAAAAAACTGCTTCGCAATCCTCTGGCGGTGCTCTCGTTGCTCATTCTGATTTTTGTCATCGTGCTGATGATCATTACCCCCAGAATGGTGCCTTATTCTTATTCACAGATCATTACCGTGGGAGGTCAGAGAGACAAGGCGGCAGCCAATCTGAAACCCTTTGAATATTCCGAGAAAGAGCAGGCTTATATGCAGGAGACGGGAGAAAAGCTTTTCCCGCACATCCTGGGCACCGACGAACTTTGCAGGGATTATTTTTATCCGTGTGGTGTATGGCACGAGAGTCTCGTTCTTAGTGGGGTTCTTCGCCTCCCTCATGGTGCTTGCGATCGGTACGCTCTACGGCTCTATTTCGGGTTATGCCGGAGGCAGGACGGATCTGATTATGATGCGGATCGTGGATATCATTTACTCTCTTCCGGATTTGCTGATCATCATTCTGTTATCGGTTGTCTTTCGGGAAACAGGGAACTTTTCCAAAATCCCTCTGATCGGCGGACTGGGCACCAATATGGTATCGATGTTCATCGTCTTTGCGCTTCTTTATTGGGTTGGCATGGCAAGACTGGTGAGAGGGCAGATTTTGCAAATCAAGCAGAATGAATACGTTCTGGCGGCAAAGTCGATCGGCGCTTCTTCCGGCAGAATCATCCGAAAGCACATTCTGCCGAACTGTCTCAGCGTCATCATCATTACCACTGCGCAGCAGATTCCGTCCGCGATCTTTACGGAATCCTACCTGTCCTTCCTCGGACTGGGCGTGGCGCTGCCGATGCCCTCGCTCGGCTCCCTGGCCAATACCGCAAGGAGCGGGATGCAGTCCTATCCATGGAAGCTGGTATTTCCGTCTGTCATGATCATTTTTGATTGTGTTGGCGTTTAACCTGTTGGCGGATGCTCTGCGAGATGCTTTTGATCCGAAGTTGAGAAAATAAAACGGTTGGAGAATTTCTTTTTACAGGAAAAGAAATGAAGAACCATCAGAAGCGCGACAAATTAGAATCGGGAACCATGAGAATAGAGGGAAGGCAAATGGAAACAGTAGCAGATCAGGCGGCAATGAAGCTGAAAGAAAACGAGGAAAGTCCCCTCCTTTCCGTGAGAAATCTTCACACCTCTTTTTTTACCGACTCGGGAGAAGTGAAGGCGGTGAACGGAGTCTCGTTTAATCTTCCGAAGGGGAAGATCCTTGGTGTGGTAGGAGAGTCCGGCTCCGGGAAGTCTGTCACCGCCTACTCCATCATGCAGATTCTGGCGGATACCGGACGGGTGGTAGAAGGAGAGATTCTTTTTTAAGGGAGAGAACATTCTCGAATATTCCAGAAACCAGATGGATCATTTTCGGGGAGAGAAGGTTTCCATCATTTTCCAGGACCCGATGACCAGCTTGAACCCGGTCTTTACCGTGGGCTGGCAGCTGAGGGAATCGTTAAAGCTGCATACCAAATATAAAACGAAAAAGGCGGCAACGGAGAGAGCCATCGAGCTTTTGGAGATGGTAGGGGTCAACGAGCCGAAGAAGCGGATTCGTCAATATCCCTTTGAGCTGTCCGGCGGGATGCGGCAGCGTGTGATGATCGCGATGGCGCTTGCCTGCGAACCGGATATCCTGATTGCGGATGAGCCGACGACGGCGCTGGATGTGACGATTCAGGCACAGATTCTGGAGCTGATGCAGGAATTGCAAAAGAAGATCGGGATGTCCATTATCCTGGTCACCCACGATCTGGGCGTGATCGCCTCCATGTGTGATGAAATCATCGTGATGTATGGCGGGCGTGTCTGTGAAAGAGGGACGGCGGACGATATTTTTTTACCGGCCGTATCATGAATATACCAAGGGACTGTTGCGATCGGTGCCCAATATCAACAACATGAACGAGAAGCTGGTGCCGATTGGCGGCTCTCCGATCAATCTTTTAAATATGCCGAAGGGCTGTGCGTTTTGCGCCAGGTGCGAGATGGCAATGAAAATCTGTCTGACCGAGGTCCCGAAGGAAGAAGTCACGCCGGACGGACATTATGCTTCCTGCTGGCTGAATGTGAAAAAAAGCGTTTGGAAGAAGAGAGAGAAACAGCAAGGGCGGCAACCTCCTCATGAAAGCGGCACGTACAGCCGGGAAATACGATCGTTGCATCATACGGAAGGGTAAACGATGACAGAAGAGAACAAGAAAACCGGGAATCTCGTAGAGGTTCGGAATTTGAAAATGTACTTTCCGGTACGGACGGGAACCTTCGGCACGAAGCCGTTAAAGGCGGTGGACGGAGTGAGTTTCCATATCGGCGCCGGTGAGACACTGGGACTGGTGGGAGAATCGGGCTGTGGCAAGACGACGGTGGGACGAACCCTTCTGCGTTTGTACAAACCGACCGGTGGAGAATTTATTTTTGACGGAGAGAAGGTCACGGACAAAAACATCCACTCCTACCGCAAGCGGATGCAGATGGTCTTTCAGGATCCCTATTCCAGCCTGAATCCGCGTATGATTGTCGAAGATATCATCGGAGAACCACTGGATGTACATCGCCTTTATCATTCCAGGAAGGAAAGGCATGAGAGAGTGCTGCACCTGATGGAGTTGGTAGGACTCAATGCGGAGCATGCGACCCGCTATGCCCACGAATTTTCGGGAGGGCAGAGGCAGAGGATCGGCATTGCGAGAGCCTTGGCGGTGAAACCCGATTTCATTGTCTGCGATGAACCGGTTTCGGCACTGGACGTCTCCATTCAGGCGCAGGTCATCAATATGTTTGAAGAACTGCAGGAAAAAAACTTGGGGTGGCTTATCTCTTCATCGCCCACGACCTGCTCGTGGTACATCATATTTCAAGCGAATTGCAGTCATGTATCTGGGGAAAATCGTTGAAATCGCAGATGCCGATGAACTGAATACGCATCCGATTCATCCTTATACCTTGAGCCTTCTATCGGCGGTGCCGGTGCCCGATCCGGAAACGGCAAGGGCGTCCAAGAGGATCATTCTGGAGGGGATGTACCTTCTCCTCTTCACATGCCGAGCGGCTGTCCTTTCAGAACCAGATGCCGCTATGCCACAGAGCAGTGTGCAAGAGAGTGTCCCGAGCTGACCGACAGAGGGAGTGGACACATGGTCGCCTGCTTCGAGAAATAGTTTTTTTGAAAAAAATAACATCGCTTACCGTTTGGGTTATTTCCGGCTACGTCCGTGAAATAGAGCAAGGAAGGAAAATAGGAGCGAAACGCTCCGGACAGGAGGATAGGTTATGAAAAAGAAGTTGTTGGCACTGTTTCTGATGGGTGCAATGGTCAGCTCCATGTTGGCCGGCTGCGGCTCGGAACAGAAGGACACAGCTGCAAAAAAACAGGGGAGATGAGGCTGCTACTGCAGGCGCATCTGCTTCAGGGCAACAGGCGCATCCGGGAAATCCGCTCCCGACTGGACGGCTTATACCAAGCTGATCAAGGAGATCTACAAAGATACGGACATGGTAGACCGTGAAGCCAAGATGCATGAGGCGGAAGACATGCTGATGGACACGGGTGCGGTCATGCCGCTCTATTATTACAATGATCTCTATCTGTTGAACACTGCTTTTACCGGCGATTACTCGAATGTCTTTGGCTATAAATATTTCATGCATGTGAAAAAAAGACGGAAAGAATGCCAAGGTCATGAGATTGAATCTGGCGTCCGAACCGGACCATCTGGATCCGGCGTTAAATACGACGGCAGACGGCGGGTGTCTTGCACTCAACAGCTTTGCAGGACTCTATACCTATGACAAAGATGGGAAACTGGTACCCGAACTGGCAGACGGAGAGCCGGAAGTTTCGGAAGACGGCACACAGTATACCGTCAAGGTAAAAAGGACTGAAGTGGTCGGACGGTTCCGGTCTGAATGCAAATGACTTCGTCTATTCATGGCAGCGTACCGCGGATCCGAAAACGGGAGCGGACTATGCTTACCTCTTCGATGTATTTGCCAAGGATGCAGATGGGAAGTTGAAAGTAGAAGCCAAGGACGACAATACCATTACCTTCACCCTGGCTGCTCCCTGCAGCTATATGGTGGGACTGATGGCATTCCCGACTTTCCTTCCTGTGCAGAAGAAGGCGGTGGAAGCGGCCGACAAGGATGGCTCGAACCCGGGCGCCTGGGCAATGGAAGCCGGTTTTGTTACCAACGGTGCCTACACCTTGAAGAGTTGGAAGCACAAGGAGTCCATGGTTTATGTCAAGAATCCGAATTATTACGATGCGGACAATGTGACCGTGGATGAGTTGGACTTCATGCTCTCCGCTGACGATACCGCGATTCTGGCGGCTTATCAGGCAGGAAACCTGGACTTTGCCGATTCGGTTCCGACCGGGGAAATCAAGAATCTGAAAGACAAACCGGATTTCCACGTGATTCCGAACCTCGGCACCTATTATGTAGCCTTTAATGTGAACAGCTCCATGTTTGACGGCATGACCACCGAGCAGGCCAGCGATACCCGTAAGGCACTCAGCAAGCTGATCGATCGTCAATACATCATTGACACCATCGGACAGACAGAGCAGAAACTGGCGACCAGCTTCATTCCGCCGGCAATGAGCGACGGACACGGCGGCGAGTTCAAGAAGAATGACGATGCTTACACCTATCCGGTTAAGGATGCGGTTGGCTATTATTCTCCGGATGTGGACGTAGACGGAGCGGTTGAACTCCTGAAAAAAGCGGGCTTCCAGTTTGACGACAACAACCAGCTCTCCGAATCCACGCCGTTACACATCAATTATCTGACAAAATGACGGTACCGCTCACGTTGCGATTGCACAGGCGCTGCAGCAGGATTTCTCTGCCATCGGCATTACGATGGATATCAATCAGGAAGACTGGCAGACTTTCCTTAACGACCGCAAACAGGGTAACTTCGATGTAGCTCGTGAAGGATGGCTGGCTGATTTCGATGATCCGATCAATATGTTAGACATGTTCCTTCCGGAATCCGGCAATAACGATTGCCAGCTGGGAAAAATAAAGCGGTCTGCTTCGTCAGGAAATAGGCGAAAGAGGATGTGGAAGTACCGTCGTGTTTCGGGGAAACGTTTCAAAGCGACAGGTATGAAACAGTATGAATAGAAGATAAACGGTTTTGCACATCAAGCCATCCGCCCTACCGTGAAAGACAGGGGGCGGGTGGCTTTTTGTTGATGCGCCCTGGCGGTGCACGTTTCTAACCGGTGCAAGTCCGGAATCCGCCCGGTGGTGGGAAGGATATAGCCGAAGGCAAGGGTGTCCATCGTGAGGTGGAATCTGAAGGAAGCCGGATTCGGGGAACATACTAACCCGAGGGCAAACCTCGGGCCTGACGAACAGAAATCTCATATAAGGTTTTCGCTGAGGGTAAGACTGCTGAACAAGCCGAAGCTCCATAACTACACGGAATCAGCGGGAATAAATGAGGCAGGTAGATGGAGGAAAAGAAACGTGTGGTACCCAGGGAGGCCTGTACGAGATGCTCTGAAAAGAGTAACCACTGTCGTAAGACAGTGCTGAACGTACTAGGAGTCAGCAGAGGCCATAGTAGCAGCACAGCCGTGAAGGGCTGAATCAACAGGAGTCTTAAGTACGACCCGGAAAGGAGGAACGGGCACATGAATGCAGAAAACAAAGACAGCTGCTCACAAAGAGATAGCGCGGAACGCGAAAGGGTATGTGAGAGCGCACCGCTCGTTCAACCGGATATGGAAGGAAAGGGACAGTGCAGAGCCGGACATTCTCGGAAAGATCCTGGATAAGGGCAACCTGAACCGGGCCTATAAGAGAGTGAAGGCAAACAAAGGAGCGCCAGGAATCGATGGGATGACCACCCGGGACGCGCTTCCATGGCTGAGGAACATCAAAAGCGAGCTGATCGCAAAAATACGGAGTGGACATTACACCCCATCGCCTGTGAGGCGTAAAGAGATCCCGAAGCCAGACGGCGGGGTACGAAAGCTTGGTATCCCGACGGTAATCGACCGCATCATCCAGCAGGCAATTGCCCAGCAGCTGATGCCCATCTATGAGCCGTTATTTTCGGACGGAAGCTACGGCTACCGACCGGGAAGAAGCACGAAAGATGCCATTCAAAAGATCAAAGAGTACGCGGAAAAAGGGATACACAAGGGCTGTAGTTCTTGACCTATCCAAGTACTTTGACACGATTGATCATGTAAAACTGCTTAATCTTCTGAGACAGAATGTCAAAGATGAAAGAGTGATCCAGATGATCAAACGGTATCTGAAGAGAGGCGTGATGGAGGACGGTGTTGTTGTTCCTACAGTAGAAGGTTCCCCGCAGGGTGGAAATTTATCGCCTTTGCTAGCGAACATCTACCTGAACGAATTTGACTAGGAATTCAAGAGACGAGGTGTGCCGTGCATCCGCTATGCAGACGATATTGTTCTGTTGGCAAAAAGTGAGCGGGCATCCCAGAGACTATTGGAATCCAGTGTGAAGTACCTGGAGGGAGCCCTGAACTTGAGGGTCAACCGGGAGAAAAGCAGAACGGTCAGCGTGATTGCAATCCGAAATTTTAAGTACCTTGGCTTCTGTCTCGGGAAAGGGAAGAATGGAGTATTTATCCGTGTACATCCGAAGTCATACATGAAGTTCAAGGACAAGCTGAGGGTGCTTACTTCCCGGAGCAGATGCGGCAGTATCGTAAAAGCCATGAAGCGGATAGAGATATCAGCACGCGGATGGCTGAACTATTTTGGAATAGCGGACATGAAGAGTTGAAACCGCCGTGTACCGAACGGTACGCACGGTGGTGTGAGAGGACGGCGGCTAATCACAGCCTCCTACTCGATTTGTCTTATGTAATTCTTTTCACAAAGGGATTGACAAATCTAATTCGTAAATTTAAAATTACTAAGTTGTAAGAGATAGATTATTCTAACTAAGGCCTTGAAGGAGGTTTGTATGCTGCCCTTAGCTTTTACGAATGCCGGAGATTATGTTGAAGTGGTTCGCGTCGGCGGAAATGACGAGGCAAAACAACACTTAAGCGACCTTGGCTTTGTGCCCGGTGCTTATGTGACAGTCATTTCGGCGCACGGCGGTGATATCATCGTCAATGTCAAGGATTCCAGACTCGCGATTACGCGGGAGATGGCGCAGAAGATTCAAGTGCAGCCTGCAGCGAAGAATTGAGTGCAGGAGAGGAGGCAGAGATGAAGACACTGAAAGACATTCCGGTCGGCGAGAGCAGCGTGGTCGTGAAGATTCACGGCGAGGGTGCGCTCAGAAGACGCATTATGGACATGGGTATCACGAAGGGCACGGAAATTTATGTCCGCAAGGTGGCCCCGCTCGGTGATCCGGTTGAGATCACGGTCAGAGGGTATGAGCTTTCGCTCCGCAAGGCGGACGCTGAAATTCTGGAAATGCAGTAAGGAAAGAAGGGGGATTTAGATGGCAATTAAGATTGCACTGGCAGGAAATCCAAACTGCGGTAAGACAACACTGTTCAATGACCTGACCGGAAGCACCCAGTACGTCGGTAACTGGCCGGGTGTTACGGTCGAGAAGAAAGAGGGCCGCTTAAAGGGGCATAAGGATGTCATCATCCAGGATTTACCCGGTATTTATTCGCTGAGCCCGTATACGCTCGAGGAAGTGGTCACCAGAAACTATCTTGTGACGGAGAAGCCGGATGCCATTCTGAATATCATCGACGGCACCAATATTGAGCGAAATCTGTATCTCACGACCCAGTTGCTGGAGATCGGTCTTCCGACTGTCATCGCTGTCAACATGATGGATCTCGTGAAGAAGAACGGCGATGAGCTGAACTTAAAGAAGCTCTCGGAAGAGCTCGGGTGTCCGGTGGTCGAGATGAGTGCACTGAAGGGGCGAGTCCACGAAGGACGCCGCAGAGTTGTGTCTCAAGCTCGCGGAGGAGCACAGAAAGGGCGCGCTTCCGCACGTCTTCACGGGTTCCGTGGAGCATGCGATTGCGCACATCGAGGAGTCGATTGAGAGTAAGGTTGATCCGGTCAACCTCCGCTGGTTTGCAATCAAGTTCTTTGAGCGCGACGAGAAGGCAATCGAAAAGGTGCAGCTCGACGCTGCGACGAAGCAGCACATTGAGCAGCACATCAAGGATTGCGAGAAAGAAATGGATGACGACTCCGAGTCGATTATCACGAACCAGCGCTACGAGTACATTCAGAAGGTTGTTGCGGACTGCGTGAAGAAAAAGGCAGTCAAAGGTCAGCTCACGACTTCGGATAAGATTGACCACATTGTCACAAACCGCTTCCTGGCGTTGCCCATCTTTGCGTTTATCATGTGGTTTGTTTACTTCATCTCGGTTACTGCAATCGGTAAGCCACTCACAGACTGGACGAATGATGTCTTCTTCGGCGAGATTGTGACGAATGCCGCAAATAACTTCATTGCAACCTTCCACCCTCGCAGACTGGCTCCAGAGCTTGATTGTCGACGGTATCATCGGCGGCGTCGGCACGGTCCTCGGCTTTGTGCCGCAGATGGTAATTCTGTTCTTCTTCCCTGTCCTTCCTCGAGGGACTCGGGCTACATGGCGCGTGTCGCGTTCATCATGGACCGCGTGTTCCGTCGCTTCGGTCTCTCCGGTAAGTCCTTCATCCCGATGCTGGTCGGCACGGGCTGCGGCGTTCCGGCTATCATGGCGTCCAGAACCATTGAGAACGAGAAAGACAGACGTATGACCATCATTCTCTCGACCTTCCTGCCCTGCTCGGCAAAGATGGAAATCGTCGCGATGATGGCACTGACTTTCTTTCCGACCAACCACTTTGTGGCGCCGGGTATGTACTTCCTCGGCCTTGCCATCGTGATTCTCTCCGGTATCGCGCTGAAGAAGATGAATTACTTCGCGGGCGATCCGGCTCCGTTCGTCATGGAACTCCCGGCTTACCACATGCCGTCCTTCAAAGGGTGTCATGATTCACGTCTGGGAAGAGCAAAGGCCTTCATGATTAAGGCCGGCACGATTATCTTCATCGTCTGCGTGCTGCTCTGGGTGCTCATGCACTTCAACACCTCGTTCCAGTATGTCGCGGACAATCTGGATGACAGCATTCTGAAGGTCATCGGTGAGGGCAATTGCTGTCATCTTCGCGCCGCTCGGCCTCGGCAACTGGCAGGCTGCAGTCGCGACCGTCAGCGCGGAGCTCGCAAAGGAGCAGGCGACCGGTACCCTCGGTATACTCGCACATGCGACATCCGACGGCAAGGCGGATGTCTCTGCGGCTATCTTCAACATGTTTGACGGCAGTCAGCTGAAGGTCTCACATTCCTGCTTCTCAACATCTTTGACGCACCTTGCCTGGTTGCAATCGCAACTGGGTTCCGTGAGCAGGGGCAGGCGAAGTGGGGCTGGATTACCTTCGGTTTCCAGATGGGACTCGGCTATTGCCTCTCGCTCTGCGTGTTCCAGCTCGGAACGCTCGCACAGGGCGGCAGCTTTACCTTCTGGACCGCAGTCGCAATTCTTCTGGTGCTTGCCGCACTCTGCTTCATTTTCCGTCCGGCACCGAAGCATGTGAAGAAGGAAAATGTGAGTGCCGTTCGCGCAAACGCATAAAGTTAAAAATGTAAAGTACGCTGACCGGTCTCTGCCGTCTCCTTGGAGAGCGGCAGAGAAGCGGCGGCGGAGATTCATTTCCGTTCCGTCAGGAAAGGAGGAAAATGACAATGAATCCGGCAACTGTTATTGTATTTCTTATTTTACTCGCCTTAATCGGTCTTGCGGTTCGCTACTGCCTGCGCCACGGTTCTTGTGACGCCTGCAGCGGTTCCTGTGGCAGCAGTCACCATTGCGCGCCGACAGGCTGCTCGAGCTGCTCTCATCTCGAAGAGGAGAAGGCGGCTGTACCGGAGCGCTTCCGTCTGAAGAAGTGAGCAATGTTTCATCTGCAAGTCAGGAGGTAGAACTATGGTCAAAAATATCATTCGGATTGACGGCATGGCCTGCAGCATGTGCGAGGCGCATGTGAGCGATGCGATTCGGAAGCAGTTTCCGGATGCCAAGAAGGTGAGTGCATCCCACGGAAAGAAGGAAGCGAGTTTCGTCACCGAGACACCCGCGGATGAAGCGACCGTCAAAAAGATGATCGATGAAACCGGCTACCACTACGAGGGCCTCCGCACGGAGCCCTACGAGAAAAAAAGGATTCTTTGGTCTCTTCGGTTGAAACAAGAAAAAGGAAAGCGCCCGCCCGGGTTATGATATGTAACCTCTTTACTGGACACGAAAAGTGTCACAGTAAGGAGGGTTTTATTTTTTGTAAAACAGGAAGACCGGGTGACGGTTCTTTTTCGTGTCGAATGATTTAAGAATTCGGAAATTGTTTTGCTCTTGTAAAATTTTTGTAGGAATTCGGGCAATTTTTCTGATCCGCATTGGAAAAAAATCGGGCTTGTAATGTTAGAATGTTCATGATGTTTTTGAAAAGAGAGTTTTTCCTATAGAGGTTGTTCTGTTTGCCTCTGGGAAAGCATATAGAAATGGAGGTTGAACATGAGTAAACCGGTAGTTCTAGTTGTAATGGACGGCGTTGGCTGGACGGACAAGGACCATGGGAATGCCGTGATGCATTCTTATAAACCGCAGTTGGACGAGCTGATGACCAGGTGGCCGCATACCACGATCAAGGCGCACGGAACGGCGGTCGGCCTGCCCTCCGATGCAGATATGGGGAATTCGGAAGTGGGGCATAATGCGCTTGGCTGCGGGCAGATTTATTCCCAGGGAGCCAAGCTGGTGAATGAGTCGATCACCTCCGGCAAGATCTATGAAAGCAGTGCATGGAAGGGTGCCATCGACTATGTCAAGGACAATCATGGGAAGTTACATTTCATCGGTCTGTTGTCTGACGGAAATGTGCACTCCAACATCTCTCATCTGATCGCCATGATTCAGAAGGCAAAGGAAGAGGGCGTCAAGGAAGTGCGGGCGCACATCCTGCTGGACGGAAGAGATGTGCCGGAAACCAGTGCGCTGCAATATGTGGATGAACTGGAAAATGTTTTTTTGCCAAGTTGAATGACGACTCCTTCCATGGCTGCATCGCTTCCGGCGGCGGCCGGATGTCGATTACGATGGATCGTTATGATGCGGACTGGTCGATGGTGGAGAGAGGTTGGCATATTCATGTCATGGGAGACGGGAAGATGTACCCTTCCGCCAGAGAGGCCATTGAGTCCCTGCGCAAGGAGGGAGGATACACCGATCAGTATCTGCCCGGCTTCGTGGTAGGAAAAGACGGAGCTCCCGCGGGCACGATTGATGACGGAGATTCGGTCATCTTCTTCAACTTCAGGGGCGATCGTGCGGTTGAAATTTCCAAGGCTTTTGATTATATGAACAAGGGCTTCGACGCCTTCCCGATGCCGAAGAAACCCAAGGTTTTTCTATGCAGGCATGCTGCAGTATGACGGAGATTTAAAGCTTCCGGATCACTTCCTTGTGGAGCCGCCGCACATTGAACACACGATGAGCGAGTTTCTGGTGGGCAAAAAAAGTGAAGAGTTATGCCTGCTCGAAACCCAGAAATTCGGGCACATGACCTACTTCTGGAACGGAAATCGGAGCGAGAAGTTTTCTGAGGAACTGGAAACCTGGGAAGAGGTGGATTCGGATATTATTCCTTTCGACCAGAAACCCTGGATGAAGGCAACGGAAGTAACGGAGAAGATGCTTGCTGCCATCGAATCCGGAAAGTATCAGTTCCTGCGTTGCAATTATCCCAACGGAGATATGGTGGGGCATACCGGGAATTATGAAGCGACGATCATCGGGGTGGAAAGCGTGGATTTGAACCCTGAAACGCCTGATGGACGCCTGCCTGAAATATGACTATTGCCTGCTGGTTATGGCGGATCATGGCAATTCGGATGAAATGTATGATAAGGGCATGAATCCGGACGGCACGCCGAAGCCGAAGACCTCCACTCCCTGGCGCCGGTTCCGTTCGCCGTCTTTAACGGGCCGGAAGGAACGAAGATCAAGGAAGGACAGTTCGGTCTGGCGAATGTAGCGGCGACGACGGTGAAGATTTTTGGGATTTGAGCCGCCGAAGGAATGGCTGGAGAGCATCATCGAATAAGCAAAAGGACTGTGAAACGAAATAGGGGATAGACACTTTTTGTCCCCGCGTCACAGATTTTTATGACAGAACAGGAGGATTTCTCATGAAATTAGAAGAACTGGAACCGAAGAAGGTAATGGAGTATTTCAAGCAGCTGTGTGCCATCCCGCATGGTTCGGGCAATGTGCAGGCGGTCAGCGATTTCCTTTAAGAAGTTTGCGCAGGATCGGAATCTGGAAGTCATTCAGGACGAAAGCTTGAATATCATCATCAAGAAAGCTGCCTCAGCCGGATATGAAGGCAAAGGAGCCGATTATCTTACAGGGGCACATGGATATGGTGGCTGTGGCAGAGGACGGCAGCGGCATTGATATGAAGACGCATCCGCTCGATCTGCGGATGGACGGAGACTGGCTGTATGCAGATAAGACGAGCCTTGGAGGAGACGACGGTATTGCGGTTGCCATGTGTATGGCACTGTTAGACGATGATTCTCTGGCACATCCTCCGCTGGAAGTGGTCTTGACCACAGAAGAAGAAACCAACATGGGAGGCGCAAGCCGAATCGATCTCTCCAGTTTGGAAGGCAAAAGACTTCTCAATCTGGACTCGGAAGAGGAAGGCATTCTTCTCTGTGGCTGCGCCGGAGGCGGTACCTATTATGCAGCGCTTCCTTATCAGACCGGAGAGGTGGAAGGAATTTCCTACAAACTGGAGATCTGCGGTCTCACCGGCGGACATTCCGGACAGATGATCAACGAGGGTAGGGGAAACGCCAACCTGATGCTGGGCAGACTGTTGTATGAAATCGGCGAATTGGAAGGGCTGACCTTCCACTTAAAAGACGTTTCAGGCGGCAAGGCGACCAATGTGATCGCTCCTTCTGCGGTTGCGGAGCTGGTGATCGAGAAGGAAGAGGATGCGATTCCACTGAAAGAGACGGTAGATCGGATTGCAGATAAGATTCGCAATGAATACCGGATCACGGAGCCCGGACTGTTCATCACCCTGACAAGGGAAGAGACGGGGAAATGGAGCTGTATCGATGGAGAGGCGACGAAGAAACTTGCCAGACTCATCTGTGCCCTCCCCAACGGCGTGCAGGGGATGAGTGCGGCAGTGCCGGGACTGGTCGAGACGTCATTAAACCTTGGGCTGGTGCAGAATGAGAAGGATCACAGCAGACTGCTGCTGCAGTATTTAATTCGTTCCAGCGTACAGTCGGCAAAAGAATTCCTGTTCGAGAAACTGCATGTGATTGGCAAGGCAATCGGAGCAGACTGTGGCATCTCCGATACCTACCCCGGTTGGGAATATCAGCCGGTGTCTCCGCTCAGAGATCACATGGTAGAAGTCTACGAGAAGATGTATGGCAAAAAATGAAAACGGAAGCCATTCACGCCGGTTTGGAATGCGGCTTCTTCTCGGAAAAAGATTCCGGGTCTTGATTGCGTTTCCATCGGTCCGGATATGAAGGACATTCATTCGCCGAAGGAGATGTTAAATATCCCCAGTGTCAAACGCACCTGGGAATATGTTTGCGAGGCACTGAAGAGCCTGTAAGCGCAAGACACAGAAGAGCCTGTAAGGTCTGTAAGGGTGTGTGAAATGGATATTGATTTTTTTCCAAATAAATAGGATACAATTCATGCATTGTAATGCAAGATCATGCATGGCTTTGGTGTCAAAAAGACACCCGTTCCGGGAGGGAGGGATGCTCTTTTGACACCTGATTTTTCAAACGGAAAGACCGAAAGAAAGGAAGGGGGAACCATACAGTGGGATTAAAAGATATGTTATTCGGCTCCGAGGAGGAGAACCAGGCAGCTGCTGACCAGTTCAACCACGTGGATCAGGGCGAAATCACGACGGATATGCTGATCTCCGAAATTATCGGGAAGCACCCGATGGCGGCACAGTTTCTGATGGATTGTGGGATGGAATGTATTTTCTGCCCGGCTTCCCAGATGGAAACACTGGAGCAGGCCTGCAGTGTGCACGGCATTGACGCCGAAGAGATCTGTGCGGCATTAAACGAGCAGATCAAAGATCATAACGCATAAACCGCGTCTTTTAGGGCATGACAGTATAATTGCCGTCATGCCCTTGACAGAGGCGGATGATTGTGGTAGTTTATCTAGGTTGACATACATAAAGCAGAGCATCCGCTCTCACCCCTGTGCGCTTTCCCTTTGAGGCATTCCCTTGGATGGATTGCAGCGAGCAGGTGTTCATATCGGAAGTCAATCCAAATTTCCTTAGGCAAAAGCTTCTGACCGAATCATCGATCATTGATTATCGAAGTAGCTGGCAATCGAATGGGGAATGAGATCTGCAGAACTGGAAAACGCAGGATCGTGCAGGCAGGGTTGAATCGCAGATAGGACAGGCGGATACTTTGTATACCGCCTTTTTATATTGCGGACAATGCCTGTCAAGGGGTTCTGTGAACAGTTTCAGACCATCTGGGAGGATACAGCGATTAGCAGAAACGATTTATTTATCAATGAGCAGATCAGGGACAGAGAGATTCGTCTCATCGGAGAAAACGGAGAGCAGCTTGGCATCATGTCTGCTGCAGAGGCTTTGAAGCTTGCGGAGAAGGCAGAACTGGATCTGGTAAAGATCGCGCCGAATGCGAAGCCGCCGGTGTGCAGGATTATTGATTACGGGAAGTTCAAATATGAACAGCTGCGCAAGGCGAAGGAAGCGCGTAAGAAACAGAAGACCGTGGAGATCAAAGAGATCCGTCTTTCGCCCAATATTGATACCAACGATCTGAACACCAAAGTCGGTGCTGCCAGAAAGTTTCTGGAAAAAGGGGAACCGTGTGAAAATCACGCTCCGGTTCCGCGGAAGAGAGATGGCGCACATGGGGGCAAGCGTCCACATCTTAACGGATTTTGCCGCCGGACTGTCCGATATTGCTGTCATTGATAAGCAGCCGAAGGTAGAAGGCCGCAGTATGACCATGTTTTTTTAACCGAAAAAGCAGGAGGAAAGTAACATGAAAATCAAATTCAAGACCAATAGATCCGCCGCGAAGCGTTTCAAGGTAAGTGGAACGGGTAAGCTGATTCGCAATAAGGCATATAAGCGTCACATTCTGACCAAGAAGTCCACCAAGCGTAAGAGGAATCTCCGCCATGCCACAGAGGTGGATGCAACCAATGTAAAAAAACCATGCGGAAGATCATGCCGTATAAGTAAAGAGAATCGGATGACAGGACGAAGAAGGGATGGTCTTGTCGTATGAAATGGAGGAAATGAAATGGCTAGAGTAAAGGGCGCTTTAAACGCAAAAGAAGAAGCATAATAAAGTATTAAAAGGCAGCAAAGGGTTATCGCGGTGCACGCAGCAAACAGTATCGTTATGCCAAACAGTCCGTGATGAGAGCAATGACCTCGCAGTTTGAGGGACGGAAGCAGCGCAAGAGGGATATGCGCGCACTCTGGATTACCCGTATCAATGCGGCGGCACATCTGAACGAGATTTCCTACAGCCAGTTGATGCATGGATTAAAGCTGGCTGGCGTGGATATGAACCGCAAGATGCTGGCTGAACTGGCCGTGAACGATCCGGAAGGATTCAAGACACTGGCTGAACTGGCAAAGAGCAAAGTGAGCGCATAAGTTCCTGCGACCACATCAAAAATGATCCGCCTTTCTATATGACGAAAAGAGTAAACCCTCCGATGAGAAGACTTCGGAGGGTTTTTTTGTGGGTGCAGATCTATGGACGGGAAGGAGAGCTCTTTTTCTACTTGCTGTGACGGTCTGTTGAGGGGAGCAAAAAGAGTAATAGTTCTCAATCTGCAAGAAAATATTTTTTTGGAATGGTTCCATATATCATCTCGAAAGTCTTCCCGTTTGCTGTTACCGGTTGTCAAATCCAGGTATTTTGTTTTTGATGTCCTTCATCTTTGTCTGGAGGTCTTCATGGGAAGTAACGGAATGGAGGGTTTTCGCAAGGAAATTTCTAAAATCCTGATAATCCTTTTTGTGTGATGGATAAATTTCCTTGCATGATTGCGTATTCGTCCCAATCCGACCTGGCAGGGAGATACCCGCGGGATTCATAGTTCTTCTTCATCCGGACAAGCTCGTGATTTCTTGCATCTTCAGAAAATGCAGGGTTTGCGATGATTTCATCGTTATGCTTGCGGTACTGCTGGATCAATTGGTCAAATCCATCTTTCAGGCTGGCAGGGATGAAATGATCGGAGAGATATTCTAAGGCACAAATAGAAGATTCCTGAATTGCGATCATTTCTGCTTTACTGAGAGACAAATCCATACCAAAATTTTTCGTCCTGAAAATCGAGCCAAAATTGTAAAAGGAGTTGATGGAATGTACGGACTGAACCTGATTCATTCCATCTGTAATTTGACATAGTTTTTTTCAAATTCATAGACCTCTGAATCAGACATTTGCTCATAGAAACCGTTCTCGTATAAATACTTGCTGAACGTGACCCATTGATCATGATCGTTCAGCCAGAATTCATCTTCTATTTCTCTTCCTGCGGCTTCCTCCTTCCGGGATTCGTAAAGCTGTTTGTACATTTCTTGACCGTACAGGGCAACAGAATGGTAGCTACAGGTAAGTTCGACAGTGTCTGTGGATATATGAATCGCATTTGGATCCCCTAATTTTGATCCAAAAAAAGTCAGGGTTTTTCTTGTATGGCTCTTTTTAATGCACGCTGGAGATGAAGCTCGCTTTCGCGGCGGCTCTCATCGGAAATCTTGATTTCTGGACGGGGTCTGGCATCTAGTCTGGATTGATATGCGCCTGGAAAATATGCGCCTGCATTTATTTTTCATTATTTTTTTACATCGGATGAATGGTGGAAAAGGTATGGCTGCTCCACGAGATAAGACAAATGGAATAATTCGCCTATGTTCTATATCGGAATTTTTTTGTTAGATAAATAATTGGTGAAAAAAACAATCTTGAAAATGCAGAATTTTCTGTATATTCCGATACATAGAAGGAAAGGAGGGTTTCTCATGAACGATTTGATTCAGTGGCCTGCTCGCGGTGGTACAAGGGGGATCCGACTGGGGTTTTCGGTGAAGGACAAGGATGGAAAGCGGAAGTCCTTCACTTATGAGGCGGGACAGGAAGAAGTTCCTGCACGAGTCGGAGGACAGGAAAATATATCCAGTTCCGGTAGGAAGAAAATCAAATATGCCTATAAAGCGAAGTCCGCTAAGATCCGGGAAGCGAAGTCGTCTGCAGCGGTCTCGGAGCTTTGTGCGAGACTGAGTGCGGAGATCAGGATCTGATCGAGAAGCTAAAGTCGGGAGAATACGATCAGACGGAGATCTTGCGGGCGCTCATGCATGCGGAGAGGCTGGAGGCTGCTGCGCTGAAGAAACTGCAGGACCTTCGGACCGAAGAGGCGGCAGAGAGGGCCATGAAGAGCAAAAAGGGACAGCAACAGGAAGGGGAAGGCGGTACAGAAGAAGGACAGAGTGCCGTGGAGAAAAGCGCCGGAGAGAAAAAGCAGAGAGGGAGAACTTCTCACGAAGCTGCTGCCAAAAGACACGGACCGTCTCTTAGGAGAGGTGGGAAAACCGGTCTTTGAAAGGGAACTCACGCTCACCTCTTTCTTAAAGGCAGGTGGGGCGAAGAGCCTTGATGCCTCTCTTCAGAAAGCACTGGAAGGGATACAGAAAGAGACGGAAGAAATGATGCGGGAAATGGGAGGAGGAGTCTCCCTCTCGCAGGACGATCGCGACCTGATGCGAGCCCTTTCCGGAGAAATGACGCCGGAGGATTTAAAGGAGATGAAAGCAAGGCACCGCTGTGCAGAGGAAAGGATCCTGGCCTATGCGGATGCGGAGTATCTGAAAGCCCCTTTTTCCGAGTTGGAACAACAAAAACGAAACCGGAGCCTCCTTTGCCGATTTTTGTATCGACGCCGTCGGACCCGGTTTATCCTTCTGCATCCGGTGGTTTGGTCGACCTTCAGCTTTGATTTTACCTGCGGTTTACAACGATAGCGACCGGTAGGTCTGTTTGCTGGCATCAAACTGCTCGGCGATGTCACCGTTCCGGTAGGCGTCAATCAGCGCTTCCAACTCCCGGATCTTGACCTCCAGTTCCTTGCCGATATCGGTGTCTTTCACCCGCTTGCGAACGTTCACGCGGGCGACGATCCGGCGGTCGGAGTGGATGTCTGTACCGGAGGCGATCGCATCCTCTGTCGACTTGAACGGATCGTGGGCGGCAAGCACGAGACCGTTGGAGTTGGAGATCAGGGTATAGCCGGCGATGCCGGTTTCCTTTTGGTAAGCCCTGGCAAAACCGCCGTCGATTACAAGCAGCTTGCCACCGCATTTAATCGAGGGACTCACCGTTTTTTTCTTTGACCGGAACATGACCGTTGATGATATGGGCGTCTTTCCTGCCTGCTAGACCGAATTCCGCAAGCACCATCTCGACAATTTCCTCTTTTTCACAGAGGAGATAATAGGGGTTCTTGCGTTCTTCATGCGTCTCTTTTTCCGCCAGAAAAATAGCGCTCAAAGGTAGCCATCTTGTCCTTGCCGAAGAGGGGAGAATCCTTGTGCAGCCAGACCCACCACATGAGATCTCTTCCCTTTTCGCGCTCCGTTACGTCTAAGGACACGAAGCCCTTTCGAATATAACTTTCCAAAACTTCGTAAAGAGCCCCTGCCCTTATATTTCTTGCCGTAGATATTGGCGCAGGCGAAGCTGCCGTCCGGGGCAAGGGGCATGCAGCCGTGGAAGAGGAGATTGCCGTTGTACACTTTGTAGAGGGTTGCCGCTGCGCAAAAGAAATTTGATATGCTGCTGTAATTTTTTCACAGCTTTTGAAGGCATGGATCAGGCGCTCGACCAGGTCCGCTTCCTGTGCCGTATAAGCATAGGGATTTGCGGGATCGACGGTGGGAAAGTGCGTGTCGAGCATCTTGTAGGTTTTGCCGTCCAGGGTAATCAGGCCGGTTTGAAAATCAATCCGGTGCAGCAGATTTCTTTTTTTCCAGCTGAAATTCCGGATGCGCGAGGATGAGCTGGCCCTCCGCCTTGAATTGCAGAATCGAAACGGCCTTATGAATCTTGAGATTGATCAACATCTCCCGCTCGTCGGTGGTGTTGTTCCCCTTCAGATGAAAACAGGAGCAGGGATCCCCCTCGTAGGTGCCCATGGCGTAGGAGGCAAGGGGCAGCATGTTGATGCCGTAACCGTCTTCCAGGATGTCGAGGTTTCCGTAGCGGGCACAGATGCGAATCACGTTGCAAATGCAGGCGATTTCTCCTGCGGCGGCGCCCATCCACAGGACGTCATGGTTTCCCACTGAATATCCACGGAATGGTAATTCATCAGGGTGTCCAGGATGAGGTGAGGACCGGGGCCGCGATCGTAGATATCGCCGATGATATGCAGGTGATCGATGACCAGACGCTGAATCAGGGGAGCAGAGCGCAATGATGAACTCTCTTGCCCGGTTGAGCGAAATGATGGTCGAGAGAATAGATTCGTAATAGGATTCCTTGTCGTCCCGATCTTCCCTCTCCATCAACAGTTCTTCCAGTACATAGTCAAAACCGGCGGGCAGCGCCTTCCTTACCTTGGAGCGCGTATACTTATTGGCGACATTCCTGGCTACCTTGATGAGGCGGCAGAGCATGACGCGGTACCAATCCTCCGGGCTCTCTAAATCGCGGAAGACCAGATGCATTTTTTTCTTCGGGATAATAAATCAGAGTGGCCAATTCCCGCTTATCGACCTGGCTGAGAGAATTGCCGAAGATGTCGTCGATTTTTGTGGCGAACGGTACCCGAGGCATTGCGCAGCACATGGGAAAAAGGCTTCATTCTCCCCGTGCACGTCGGTTAAAAAAATGTTCGGTGCCCTTGGGAAGCTGCAGGATGGCGGATAAATTAATGACTTCCGTGCTGGCGGCGGTAATGGTGGGATAGAGATCGGAGAGCCGCTCCAGATAGCGTTTGGACAGATCCTGTGACGGTAACGATGTCTTTGCCATAGAATTCCCCTTGTTTGAAAAAAACCTCTTCTTACCCAGTATATCGGTTCCGTCTGCGCTTAGCAAAAGAAATCTTCCCTCAGCGCATCCGACCGGTCAAATTGACTAAAAAACACGAGAAGGCTGTCCGATTGCCTATAAGGAAAATCTATATATAAGGGTAAAATATTGCCTTTTTTGAGTTAAATATGTTAAAAAAAGTATCAAATGTCCTGACTCGGGAAAGAAGAAATCTACGTGGAGAAGTGATATGAAAAATTATACGATTCTTACGAACAATCCCTCTCTGCAGGCGGTTTTTCCCGGAAAGTATCCGAATCTGCAGTGTGAAATTGACTACAGAGAGCTTTCATTTGAAGCACTGCTGATGGCGGTGCGGGATGAGGTGCATAAGGGTGCTCACATTTTGTCTCATCCGCTTGACGGCAGCGTAAAGCCGATGGAGACACCTTATAAGTCTGTTTTAATTGAAAAGACAGTGGGGGAGCTGGATTTTGACTCGCTGTCGCTGATTGAGAACGCCATCGCTACCTGCAAGAAGTTTCAGGTGCAGGAGAGAGAGTTTCTCCCTGAAGTGCAGGCGGATTTTCAAATGATCGATCGTTCTCTGATGGAGAGCGCACTGGATGCGGCGAAGCTGATTTGACCGCAGAGGGTGAGTCACCACGGAGATCCACCGATAAATGAAGGAAACAGGCAAGTGACCCGGATACAACGGAAAGTTGCCATACAGGAAGACGGGACATCCAAAAATCAAGAAGGAGGGAACTGTTTATGAAACTGGAACTTGGAAAGATCACCATCAAGGATATCCAGTTCGCCGAGAAGTCCGAGATTAAAGACGGTGTTCTTTATGTTTCGAAGGACGACTTAAGAGAGGTTGCACTCTCGGAAGAGAAAAATCAAGGCGGCGGATTTTTGAGGTGGCGAAGCCGGGTGAGTCGGTTCGTATCACACCCGTAAAGGATGTGGTGGAGCCCAGAATCAAGGTCGAAGGAAGGGGAGGTGTCTTCCCGGGCTTCGTATCCGGAGTGGACACCGTAGGAAGCGGCAAGACACTGGCACTGAAAGGGATGGCGGTTGTGACCACCGGTCCGATCGTGAACTTTCAGGAGGGCGTGATTGATATGAGCGGCCCCGGAGCGGATTATACCCCTTTCTCCAAAACGCTGAATCTGTGTGTGGTCTGCGAGCCTTATGAAAATGTAGAGAAGCATCAGTATGAGTCGGCGCTTCGTATGGTAGGACTGAAGCTGGCGGCGCATATTGCAGAGTTGGCCAAGGATTTACAGCCGGAAGAAAGCACCGTCTATGAAACCCCCGATCTGCTGGAGGGAATGAAGGCGTATCCGGAGCTTCCGCGTGTCGCTTATGTACAGATGCTCCAGAGTCAGGGGCTGCTGCACGACACCTATGTGTACGGCGTGGATGCCAAGAAGATTCTTCCGACGATTCTCTATCCGACCGAGAGTATGGACGGAGCGATCCTGTCCGGAAACTGCGTTTCTGCCTGCGACAAGAACCCGACCTACGTGCATGAGAACAACCCGATTGTGGAAGATCTGTTTGCACAGCACGGCAAGACAATCAATTTCGTGGCGCATGTGATTACCAACGAGAATGTGTTCCTGGCAGACAAGGAGAGATCCTCCAACCAGACCGCAAAGCTTTGCAAAATGTTAGGTCTGGACGGCGTGATTGTTTCCGAAGAAGGCTTCGGAAACCCGGATACCGATCTGATCATGAACTGCAAGAAGATCGAGGCGGAAGGGATCAAGACGGTTGTAGTGACGGATGAATATGCAGGACGCGATGGCAAGTCCCAGTCGCTGGCAGACGCGGATCAGGCAGCAGATGCGCTGGTTTCCGGTGGAAATGCCAATGAACTGGTGAGACTTCCGAAGCTGGACAAGGTCATCGGAACGATGGAATACATCAGCAAGATTGCCGGCTCCAGCGATAAGGCACTCCAGGAAGACGGCTCCATCGAAGTGGAGCTTCAGGTCATTACCGGAGCGACCAGTGAAGTAGGCTTTAACAAGCTGAGCGCGAGATAAGGAGGTTTGATTCATGAGTAAGATCAGAATTGTTCATTACATCAACCAATTCTTCGCGCAGATCGGTGGAGAGGAGAAATCGGATTATCCCATCGAGTTGCGAGAAGGAGAGGCTGTTGGACCGGGACTGGCATTTAAGGCTGCTTTTCGGGGATCAGGCGGAGATCGTTGGCACGATTGTCTGCGGCGACAGCTATTTCAATGAAAACATCGACGCAACCACCAAAAACCATTGTGGAGATGGTCAAAAAGCTTTCCCCGATGTGGTGATGTTCGGACCTGCCTTCAACGCAGGGCGTTACGGTTTTGCCTGTGGTACGGCTGCGGCTGCGGTGGTAGAGGAGCTTGGCATTCCCGCCATCACCGGCATGTACCCGGAAAATCCCGGTGTAGACGCTGCCAAAGGACTTGCCCTATGTCATCGCCACCAAGAACAGTGCTGCGGATATGCGAAATGCCGTGAAGGCAATGGCACCTTTGACTCTCAAACTTGCGCGTCATGAGCATATCGGTGCTTCCTGCGAAGAAGGTTATATCAACCAGGGCACCCGTGTGAACTTCTTTGACAAGAAGCGCGGATCCGAGAGAGCGGTGGACATGCTCCTGAAGAAACTGGCAGGCAAGGAATATGTGACGGAATATCCGATGCCGTCCTTTGACAGAGTCGATCCGATGCCGGCAGTGAAAGATCTGGCACATGCGACGATCGCGCTGGTGACTTCCGGCGGTATCTCGCCCGAAGGGCAATCCGGATCATATCGAGAGTTCGAGCGCAACGAAGTTTGGCGAATATAGCCTGGAAGGTGTCAACCAGTTAACGGAAGCGACCTATGAGACGGCGCACGGCGGTTATGACCCGAGCTATGCCAACGAAGATCCGAACAGAGTTCTGCCGGTCGATGTCATGAGAGATCTGGAAAAAGAAGGTGTCATCGGCAAGATGCATGAGCTGTTCTATACGACAGTAGGAAACGGAACCGCAGTGGCTTCTGCGAAGAAGTTCGGAGAGGAGATCGGGAAGAGGCTTTTGTCCGCGGGGGTCAATGCCGTCATCTTGACCAGTACGTGAGGAACCTGTACTCGTTGCGGTGCAACGATGGTGAAAGAAATTGAGCGTTGTGGTCTTCCGGTGGTTCATATCTGCACAGTCGTACCGATTTCTCTGACGGTTGGGGCAAACAGGATCGTTCCCTGCCATTGCAATCCCGCATCCGCTTGGAAATCCGTCTCTGAATGCGGAAGAGGAGAAGGCGCTTAGAAGAAAGATTGTGGAGAAGGCACTGAAAGCTCTGACGACAGAAGTTTCAGGACAAACTGTATTTAAGGATTGATTTGCTGAAGCAAAAAAACACGATAAAAAGGGGAAACGGTAGTATGCTTCATATTGTGCAAACCATTAACAGTTATCTTTCGGATTATGTACTGATCATCCTGTTACTGGGACTTGGTCTTTGGTTTACGATCCGGACACGCTTTGTGCAGGTGCGTTATTTTGGGGAAGGCATGAAACGCTGCTTTGGGGTCTGTCTCTGCACGGAGGCGCGCACAATGGGGGGCATGAGTTCCTTCCAGGCACTGGCTACCGCAATCGCGGCTCAGGTCGGCACCGGCAATATTGTCGGTGCCTCCGGCGCGATTTTGACCGGTGGTCCGGGTGCGATTTTCTGGATGTGGCTCATTGCCTTTTTTGGTATGGCAACGATTTATGCAGAGGCGATTCTGGCACAGGAGACCAGAATCATTCATGAGGACGGTCATATTCAAGGCGGTCCCGTCTATTACATTCATAGAGCCTTTAAGGGCGGTTTTGGCAGATTCCTTGCCTGCTTCTTTGCAGTTGCAATCATTGTAGCGCTTGGATTCTGCGGTTGTATGGTGCAGTCCAATTCCATCGGCTCCACCTGTGCAACGGCATTCGGCATTCCTTCTTGGATTGTTGGAATCATCCTGGTCATCATCTGTGCGATCATCTTCATCGGCGGCATGGACCGTCTGGCATCGGTTACAGAAAAGATCGTGCCGATTATGGCGGGTTTCTTCCTGCTTGCTGCGATTATCGTTCTGATCATGCGTGCAGGCAAGGTGCCGGAAGGCTTTTGCTTTGATCTTCCGCTATGCGTTTACTCCGCAGGCGATTGTTGGCGGCTCCTTCGGTGCGGCACTCAAGGCTGCGATTTCGCAGGGCGCCAAGAGAGGCCTGTTCTCTAACGAAGCCGGTATGGGTTCTACCCCTCACGCACATGCGCAGGCTCTTGTAAAGGTTCCTCACCAGCAGGGCTGTGTGGCGATGATCGGTGTCTTCATCGATACGTTTGTAGTTTTAACCCTGAATGCGCTTGTCATCATTACGACCCTGTATACCAAGGGCGGCATTCTGGAAGGCGGATACAAGGGAGCACTGACAGATACGATCAACAAGACGAACCTGTCTCAGACTGCTTTCGGAACGGTGTTCGGCACCAACGCCGGCAACATCTTCGTGGCAGTCAGCCTGTTCTTCTTTGCTTTCTCCACCATTCTCGGATGGAATATGTTCGGCAAGATCAATATGATCTATCTCTTCGGAAAAAAATCCGTGGTGGTATATAACATCGTCGCTCTGATCTTCATCTTCCTCGGCACCCTGACCTCGAATGATCTGGTGTGGGAGCTGACGGATATGTTTAACCAGCTGATGGTGCTTCCGAACGCTCTGGCGTTGTTTGCGCTAACGGCTCTGGTCGTGAAGTCGGCAACGGCGGACCACTCGCACGATCCGGAATAAGGGAAGCTGGTCTTAGAAATGGGTCCGATCATCTGAGAAATGAAAAGAGGCAGTGCATTCGTGCACTGCCTCTTTTGCAAGAGAGAATTGGAAATTCTTTGGAATAAGGGGACGAATGTGACCATCCCCACCCCTCTTATTTTCCAAGAATCTGTAGGATCAAATCAACGGTACCTTCCACCCCGTAGGCGGAGGAGTTGAGGCAGAGATCGTAATTGCCTGCATTCCCCACTTTCTGCCGGTATAATAGCGATAATAGCTGGCATGGGTGTGGTCGATTTTCCGGACCAGTCGAAGCGCCTGCCAGTGATCGATGTGGTTCAGGCGCATCACCCGTTGCACGCGAAGCTCTATCGGCGCAGTGATAAAGATGGACACATGGGGGATGGCATTGCTGGTGAAGATGCGGTCCGCACAGCGCCCCATGACCACGAAATCTCTTTTTGCCAGATCGCAGAGAAGATCGCTCTGGTTGAAAAAGAAGGCGTCTCTGGTATTCAAACCATGATAGCGGTAGGTCCTTTTTCACCCGCTGAGAGAAACTCTCATGCTCCTTGGGGCTGTTGGGCTTCACCAATAGATCTAAACTTTGTTCATTCATATCGGAGTAATCGGAGACGTGATCCTGGGCGGCTTCCAGACGCTTCATGACGGATGAAAAGATTTCCGCATCGTAATAATTGATCTGCAGCTTATCCGCCAGTAAAAAGCCGATATCGTTTCCGGCAGAACCGAAGGAGCGGGAGATACAGATAATCAGGTGTTGTCCCTCCGGAAACCGGTTTTTCAAATAGAGTTCATTGAGGTTTGCCTGATCCTTGTCCAGTAAGGGGAGATTGCCGATTCCATGGGGAATATCCCGTAAATCCTTTAGGATAAGGTCATATTCGGTCATTGCCTTCTTGTGCAGTTCCTTATCCGGAATCGTCCGTGCCATATTGGAAATGAGGGCAAGTCGGCTTCGCAGCGCATGTTCTCCGTTGGCATCCTGCATAAGGGCAACCATTTCGGAGACCGCTTTGTCGCGGTCGCGGTTAAAGACATGCCCCAGTGCCGAACCCAGGGAGGAATAGACCATCTGATCCAGATCATAAATGCGATTGGCAAGTTGTTTGATATCCATATAAGCCTCTTTTCGGAAGAGATCTTCTTCCGGCTTGTGTAAAACGGCAGCCATTCTTAGAGGGACTCTGCGTTTATTTGAAAAACACCGGACATTCCTGAATGGGCAATGCGTCTATAAGAAAAATACCGGACATTCTTGGATGGGCACCGCATTTACAAGAAAAAAACCAGGGAGTCTAATATAAACACGGGAATCAAGATCCCGAAGGACCACTTCATATAGCCGAAGAAGGAGGGCATCTGGATGCCGTTTTCATCGGAAATCGATTTTTACCATGAAGTTGGGCGCATTTCCGATATAAGTATTGGCGCCCATAAAGACCGCCCCGCAGGAAATCGCCTCCAGCATCTGAATGGGAATATCGCCGAGGGTGGTTAAGATCCCATGGTGAAAGCCCAAAGACCCCGCTGTCGTCAGAAAGACGAGGTAGGTGGGCGTATTGTCGAGGAAGCTGGATAAAAAGCCGGTCGACCAGAACATCTGCCACGCCTGTGTAATGCCGAGTTCGGGCCCCTTTGCCTTTAACAAAAAGCAGAGCGGGTTGCATGGTGATGAAGATGCCGATAAAGAGAATCGCCACTTCCTGGATGGCGCTCCAGGTAAAGTGATTTTTCCTTCTGTTCTGTACATCGGTGGTGCGGAAAGAGAGAGCGGCAGCAAGCAGGATCAGTAGAATTTCAATGATGGCAGGGAGCCCCAGTGTCACTCCTGCAAAAACAGGCAGTCCCTTCACGCTTCCATCCGTGTTCTGAAAAGCCTTGATTCCGGGCAGAACACCGCTCAGAACCACGCCCGCAATAATCATGACGATGAAGAGGAGATTATGGGCACCGCCGATTTTTGAGATCGCAGCCTGCCTTTGAAATATCAGGATGCAGACCGGAAGCAATGTCTTTTCGGTAGTAATGCACATCGATGTGGTAAAAGAGAAAGAGCAGAAGAACGACATTGAAGAGCAGAACCGGAAACAGCTTCAAACTCCAGAAGAAGGGAACGCCTCTCATGAAGCCCATCAGCAGCGGCGGATCTCCCACCGGTGTGAGGCAGCCTCCCATATTGGATACGAGGAAGATAAAGAAAACCATGATGTGGCTTCTTTTTCTCCTCCATGAATTCATTTTGATGACCGGACGGATCATCAGCATGGAAGACCCGGTGGTTCCGATGCAACTGGACAGGGAGCGTACCGATGATAAGAAGGCAGACATTGACCCGGGGAGAACCGGCGAGATCGCCTTCAAAGGTGATATTTCCGGCGACACAGTAAAGCCCAAAGAGCAGAACGATGAAGGTCAGATAATCATTGACGAGGGTCTCCGTCTCCATATTGGCAGTCTTTGCTACACCGAAGGAGGCGGCAAATAAAACCATGGAAAGGACGGACCAGAAAAAGAACCGCCCACTGTTTGTTGTGATCCCACCAATCGGGCTTTAAAATCGGAAAAAAAGCGCAATGCACAACAGCAGCCCCGCAAAAGGGATGCATTGCCATATTTGAACGGACATGCGAGTAGCCTCCTAAAACCTTTACATGAAGTTGCGATTGCCAAAGTGGTCAATGGTCAGGAAGCCGGGGCCGACATGGGCGCCGATGATGAGGATAGAGGCCTGATCTGAATCTTCGCCATCGGGTTGCATTCCAGAATTTTTCTCTTTTGCCATTTCCGCTTTTTTTCAGGGTGCGTCCGCATGGCAGATCATGACATCCTCTCCAAGAGAAGTGTCTTTTGCATTCTGATAGAGCGTAACCAGCTGATTGACAGCCTTCATACTGCCCCTCTGCTTGCCGATGATCGCAAGGCTGCCGTCATCCGCTATCTTCAGAATCGGTTTGATGTTCAGTGCGTTGCCTAAAAAAAGGCGGTGGTGGGAGAAATTCTGCCTCCGTGCTTCAGGTATTTGAGATCCTCCACCATGAACCAGTGGCAAATCTGCTTGGCGTGTTCTCGCAGGAAGGAAGCGTTTTCCGACAGGGACATTCCTGCCTTGCGGTTCCTGATCGCAAGCATCAGCATGAGCCCCATCCCCCGGTACCGGCAAGGGAATCGACCAGCTCCACCTGTACGTTGTCTTCGCTATAATCTTCTCGCAGTCCCTCGACGGCAACCTGTGCGGATTCGTATGTTTTGGTGATTCCGGAAGAAAGTGAAATCGATAAAATGGCCTTTCCTTTAGCAACCGTCGGACCGAAGGCCTGGTCATAGGCAAAGGGCGTAATCTGGCTGGTAGAAGCCAATTCGTCGTTCCGCATTCTTTCATAAAATTCATGCAACTCTTCCGGCGTTTCCTCGCCACTCAGCGTCTTTTCTTCCCCGCCAATCGTATAATTCATGGGAATCACCCGGATCTCATTGTCCGTGATATAAGCGGGATCAATGTCAACGGAGGCATCAATGTAAATTTCATAATCGTTCATCCGTATCTTCCTCTCTTGCTCGGACGGCAAAAAACATCAGTGAATCAGGGAAAATCTACCCGGAAAAGTATAGCACAAATTGCGCTTTTATAGATGAGAAAAATGGATTACCTGCAGCCGGCGTAAGGGCTGTCGTTTTGACATAGCAGCTGCCGTCTCGGTTTGGTTTTTATTTTTTTGTCTTATTCGGTATCGACGCAGACGCCGTGCACAAGGAAACGCCTTCCGCTGCCGGTGAAGCCGGTGCAGGTGGAGAGCGTCACATATTCATGGAAAAGAGCAGCCTGTTTTTTTCTTCTTCCGGCGTGAGAGTGACACGCACAAAGGATTTTTGCGAATCATCGCAAGATAGGCCTCCTCTCCTTCTTTGGAAGGTCTGCTGTAGGTGTCGCTGTTGCCATCGTCCTGATAGTAGGCAAAGATGCGGTACTTCTTCACGGAACCGTCTTTTAAATAAAGGTAAAAAAATAGGGCGCGCTCTGAATCAGGGTTTCGTCCTGCAGATATTTTTTGAGGCTGCCGAACATCGTGCCGTTTCTCATGTTGTGGCCGTAAATAAAGGTATTAAAGCCGACCAGGTCGGGAGAGTCCTGGTAATCCATGAAGATGGCGCCGCTGAGCGATACATTTTTCAAAAGTGTGCTGCAAATAATAATCGTTGTCTTTTTCCCCGCACCACCGGATAGCTGATATCGACGCCGGGCATATAAATCCAGGAGACCACATCTGCATTGATGGAAGAGAGCCCCTTGAAATTCACTTTTAAGTCGGGCACCTCCTTGACCTCCTGATCCGGAGCGGCCTGGATATTCGCACCCTTCAAGGTGACAAATTGCTTGTTTAATTCCTTGTATTCCAGCATGGCCTTCAAATAGCCGAAGAGATAGATGCTGAGGACGGCGATGGCGACAAGAAAGGCAACCGAAAAGACGGCAATGAAATGCACATATCTCTCCGCCATCCGCCTTTTCTTGCGCCTCTCCTTTCGCATGATCTGCGCAGGGGACTTCGCCGTTCGCTTAGGCAGTCTGCGTTTGACCAGGGAAGTCCCGGAGGCGGTTCGGTTTGCAGAGGCGGTTCGAGACTTAGAGGCAGAGTGCTTCCGGGAGGCGGTTCGAGTCGTAGAGGCAGAGCGAGCCTTCAAGGTGGAGCGATCTTTAGAGGCAGGGCGTTCCTTAGAACGGGTCGTGGAGGCAGAGTGCTTCCGGAAGCTTTTCTCTTTCTGCCCCGGTTTCTGTCTTGAGACGTCCTTCTGGTAAGGTTCCTTCTGATAGACATCCTTCTGATTGGAAGGGCGTGCGGCTGACGCAGTGGAAGAACGTTTCTGATTGGAACGTTTGCTGCCAGCGTTTTTGGGATCGCGATTAGCATGATCATTGCGGTTAGCGCCATCATTGCGTTTAGTACCATCTTTCACGTTGGAGTTCTGTGCACCTGTTATAGGTCGGTTTTCACCGGTTTTTGCTGCGCTTTTTTTCCGCTTCTTTTTCGGAGTGGGTGTCCGCTTTATCGTATTTTTCTGTAGGTCTTTCCTTTGCTGCCTGTCATTGCGTTTCATTCCTTCCCGATCGGGTCGTGTCAATTCCTTTAAAAATAAATTTTTTATAAACTAAAATGAGTCATCATACCAGATTTAGGGCATGACATAAGTGTCACAACAAGATATGACGATTTTGTCATAGAAGATGACATATATGTCATAAATCATAAAAAACCCTCTTGTTTCAAATATAAAAAGGTGATAATGTTGATTCCACAGCAAAAAGGGCTACTGAAATATCTGAGATGATACGTACATCATAGCGGGTGTAGGCGGGAATGTCCATTGCAAACGAAACTTTTTATTCAATCGTCTCAAAAAAATCTAAAAAGAAGGAGAAACAGAGGTGACTAGTATGAACAGACTGGCAAAAAAATCTTTGACTGCATCAGTTTTGCTTACGATGATCCTCTCACTGATGCCCGCGATCAACGCTAGGGCGGACGGAGGATACACGGCAACGGCGGTGCCGGATAAGGATTTCTCTACTGGGGAATTAGCGACCACATTTCTTATGGCATGTTTGAGATCTCGGATCCGAATTCTACGGCAGCTTTTTGCATGAACTTTGACTATGACGCTCCGGATAAGGAAGGTGTTTCGGGTTATACTGCCAAAACGGTACAGCCGACCAGCCAGAATCAAGCTGCAGACTTGCTGGACGAGCATGCGGGTTCTCCCAGTAACTTGACGGCAAATTGGCACGGAGCGGATCTGTATCAGAAAGTTATGACCGTCCTGTACTATGGATATCAGGGAGATGGACGTGCGAAGATCATCGGGAGTCAGAGCCTCGCCCGAAGATAGAGATGAACTCTACCGGATTGCAAACCCAGTTTTTCCATTTGGTATTACACGGATGGAAGAGGGAGATTCAAAAATAAAAATCCGTCGAGGGAAGGATTTTTTCAGGAAGTAGTAAAAGGTCTGTCGGATGCCGACGCAACTTGGGCTTATAATATGTACAGTGCGCTGGTAAGCGACAGTCTTGCACTACCGAATGAGTTCTATCAGAACCATGAACTGACCATCTATGTTGCACCGAGTGGAAAGACAGGACAAACCAAGGACAGACCTTGGCAGAACATGATCAGTGTGCGTTCCATCCGCGACCGTAAGAGCAAGGATGTCGATTTCAGCAAGGTGGATGTGAACGGAAGCGGCTCCAAGGATTTGCCCGGAGCGCAGCTGAGAGTGAAGGGGAAGGACGACCGCGGAAACGATGTAGACCATACCTGGGAATCGGGCAATACCGCACATCGGTTTACGCTCTATCCCGGTTCCTATACCATGACAGAGACGCAGTCGCCCAAGGGCTTTCAAACGACGACAGAAACGGTCGATTTTGTGGTAAAAGAAGTAAACGGCGACCTGAAGATATTAAAGAAGGATGGCAGTCAGGTCGATAAAGTGGTAATGAAGAATGTGCCTTCTCCTACGGTTGTCTTCAGCAAACAGGATCTGGATTCTCATGCAGAGATTGCAGGAGCGCAGTTGCAGATCACGGGACGCAGCGATAACGATGAAGAGATTCAGCCGATTTCCTGGACTTCGGAAGCGGGCAAGAGCCATCAGGTAAACCTGTACTTTGGGGGTCTACACGCTGGCAGAAACAAAAGTGCCGGACGGATATCTGCAGGCGGATCCGATCACCTTCAAGGTGGAAAAAGATCGGAGACGGCTCCAGCTTTAAGATTCAGATCAAGCAGAGCGATGGAAGCTATAAGGATTTAAATGATTCCAAGGTAGTGATGTTGGATAAGAAGAATCCGAATCCGACTCCTCCGAACAGCAATTCCTCGTCGTCGAAGCCGAACACACCGCCTAACCCGAACACACCACCTAACCCGAACACCCCGCCGACTCCGAACACACCTCCGGATAAGCCGAACACTCCGCCGACGCCGAATACGCCGCCGACCACTCCGAACACGCCGCAGAATCCGAATAACGGGCACAGCGCACCGCAGGTGGCAGGCGCAAAACGCAGCAATCCGGTAACGCCGGGTGTGCCGGGAACGCCGGTGCCCCCTTCCGATGGCGGTCATGTACCCGGAGTGGCAGGTGCACAGAGGTCTCCGGAAACGGCAGATGCGACACCGATTGCCTTGCTCCTTGGGGTCATGAGCATCGCAGCGGCAGGACTTGGGATCTTCATGCACAAGTGGAAGAAACTGGGATAAGTAAGAGAATTGAAAGAGGAACACCCATCTGAAAAACAGAACGGGAAACAACGAAGTACATAAAGAAGAGACAGGGGAACCTCGCAGCATGCGCTGCGGGGTTTTTCCTGTGCTTGCAGAAGAGATGGGGATAGATCGTGAAGGGATAGAGAAGGACGAGGAGGAGAGCCTGTCACTCGTCATAAAAAGGAGAAGGACGGATGGTGGAAGAGATTGCAAAGATGATTGCAGAGGGAAGAGGACGGGAGGCTGCGCAGGCAATCACAAGGGCAAAGCAGGAAGGGAAAGCGGGAAGCGACTGGATCGTTCTGGAAGCGGAGCTTGCGGTGACGGAAGGAAGGATCGAAGAAGCCCGCAGGCTCCTTGCGGCAGGGCTGGAACAAGATCCGGAGCATAGCGAGTTTTTTTGTCGTACTGGGCGAAACCTATTCGTTTGAAAACAGTAACCTTGCCTACCTCTGCTTTTGAACAGGCGCTTCTTTATTGTCAAAAAGAAGAAGATGAGGAAATGATCTGCGCCGTCATGGAAGAAAATGCGCAAACGGTGCGGATTTCGTGTCAGAGAAACCTCCTTCCTCATCGTTTCCTATAACGACAGAGAACTCATGAAAGAGTGTGTGTCGGCAATTCGAAAGAGTGTACGGCGGGGGACTTACGAGATTGTCGTGGTAGACAACCGGTCTACGGACGGCGTGCAGAAATGGTTACGAGACCAGCTGGACATCCGTCTGATTGAGAATGGAAGGAATGTCGGCTATCCGACCGGGATGAATATTGCCTATCGCGCATGCAGGAAGGAAAATGACATCTTTATGCTGAATAACGATGCCGTTCTGACGCCGAATGCTTATTTCTGGTTGCGGATGGCTCTTTATGCAGGAAGAGAGGTCGGCGCAGTCGGCCCCATGAGCAACGAAGCGTCCGGACAGACCATTTCCCCCGCGCCGGCGACGATGGAGGAGACCTTTCTTTTGGCAAAAGGAATCAATCTTCCTCCGAAAACCCCTGCGAAGAAGCACTGAGCCTGACCGGATTTGCTGTTTTTGATCGGAGCGGAAGCAGCAAAAAAAGTGTCTCCATGGAAAAAGACATCATGGACGATCGATATTCTCCCGCCTACTTTGAGGACGATGACCTCAGCGTGCGCATTTTTATATGCAGGCTATCGCAATCGAATCGTACACAACGCCCTCGTCTACCACAAGGGAGGGAACGGGTTTCCGGAGAAAGACGAAGCGTCACATAAGGGAGGAAGCGCTTTTTCCGAAGGAAGGCGAAGGGCTGCACAAGGGGGCAGCGAAGTTAATGTCAAAGGAGAAAAGGAGGAAGACCTAGCGCAAGCCAAGATGGAATTGCTGCAAAAAAAGTAGAAAGCAGTTCGTGGATAAATGGGGCTTTGATATCTGGGCTTATAAGGGGGTATGGACAGATTTTTGCGGAAGTCATTGACAAGGAGCAAAACGCACCGATTCGCATTCTGGAACTGGATTGCGGGATGGGAGCCAATTTGTGCTACCTGCAATACCGTTTTCCGGAAAGCGTCTGCGCGGGAATCGACCGGAGCCCGCTGGCAGTCGGGCTGGGGAAGAGAGCCGTGGATCTTAGGGTACGGAGACTGCGAATCCTTTGCCTTTCCCTGGAGAAAACATTCTTTCGATTATATTTTTGCAGTGGATGCGCTCGGGCGGGCGGCGGACAAGGCCTCTTTTACCGGGAAGCTGGCGAATTATTTAAAGGAAGGCGGACTTCTTGTGAGTCACCATAGCCTCTTGCAGGACGAAACCATACAGAGCCTTCTGCGAGAGGAAGGATTTGTAAGAACGAAAGAAGTCGGAGATCTCTGCTGCTATCGTTACCGGTAAAGAGGGCCCGGTTTTTACCGTCAATCATCCAAAAAGAGAAATTGGATCTTTGGTTACGAGGGGATGAGAGACGGTTCCCCTTCCTTATTGCATGGCATCCAACCGCTTTCTGGCGGGGGAGTAGGAGCCGCATTTGCGATAGTAGGACAGGGCGGTTTCCCTCTCCCGGAGCACCTCATAAATGACGCCCATATTGTACCAGGCGCTGTAGGTGTTGGTGCCTTCAATCGAATAATCCTTCATCTTCGTCGCCTTTTCAAATTCGAATAATGCGCGCTGGAACATGGCGTTGTTCATGTAGATCAGCCCCATGAGAAAGCAGAAGTCGGCGCGCTTGGCAAAATCGTCGTAAACATTCTGCAGTTGCAGCGCCTTCTGGTATTGCTTGAGTTCTAACAGGCAGTAGCCGTAGGATTCGACCATTTCCTGGACAAAGGCAAGGGAAGGGCGCAGGTCCTTGGTCGCCAGTCCCAGTTCAAAATAATGTGCGGCCAGAGCGTGGTTGTTCAGAACCACATAGCATTTGCCCATCTGAAAAATAGGTATAGGCGTCCGGGCCGTTTTTGCGCAAGTGTATCCTGTAGCATGCTCAGATCTCTCTCCGCCTTTTTCGCGCAGTCCCTTCTCCTGATAGCCGCCGTGGTAGAAGGTAAGCGGAATTTCAAAAATATTTTTTTGTTTGGGATCATTGGGAGAACTTTCGGAGGCGTGGGGAGGGAGAAGAGAGAGAACTCCTTGTGAATGGAGGTGACATTCTCATGAATCTTCCCTTCATAATGGTAGAGTCTCTGGTCGTAGAGCCTGCCCACAAATTCATGCATGACGCCGGAGTTGCCCAGGAAATCGGTATAAGGAGAGATTCTGGTGATCATGCCGATTTGGTCTGCCCGTTCTTCCATCGCCGTCTGCAGACGGGGGAGATGGGCCTCCACCAGAAATTCATCACAGTCCACCGCCAGGATCCACGGATTGGAAGCCTTGGATGCGGCAAAATTTCTGGCAGCCGAAAAGTCGTTGATCCAGGAAAAAGAAAAGACCTTGTCAGTGAATTCTTTGGCATAGGAGACGGTTCTGTCGCCGGATCCGGTGTCTACCACAACGATCTCGCTCTGCAGGGGAGAAAGAGAGCGGAGACATTTCCGAACGTTTTTTCCTCATTCCTGACAATCATGCAGACGGTAAAAGCAGGCATAATGAAATCCCCCAAAATATACGATAAACAATAAAGACAAACGAAATATAGAAGATAGAAACACGGAATTCTGAAGCAAGCATTCACGGGGTGTCTGATAAAATCGTTTCTACTTTCTATTTTAACATGGAATCCCCGGTTTAGCATCCGCAGGCGTAGAAGGTGTTTCATCTATTTCATACCTGCGGTTGGTTGCATCCCGCAGGCTTCGGGCAACCCTGGTGGGACCGGATCGGAGGGACCTGATTGAAAATTTTATTCATGAACTGGAAGAGCTACGGGAATGAGGATTTTCTGGATGCCTGCAAAAGAGTGGAAAGAGGCAGGGGAAGATCTGGAGGTGAAATTATATCCCTTTGAAAACACGGATAAACGAACCGATCCTGTTTTTGAGCAGACCTTTGCGGCAGCGCTTGGGAGGGAAAAAAACCGGACTTTGTATTTTTCCTTTAATTTTTTTATCCCCTCCTTTCACTGGTTTGTAACCGGGAACAGGTCAAATACGTTTCCTGGGTCTATGATTGTCCGCATATCTCTCTGTATTCCTATACCCCTGATTCACCCCTGCAACTACGTGTTTGTCTTCGATTCCGAAGTGTATGAGACCTTTGTCAGACAGGGGATTCAGACGGTGTATTATCTTCCGCTGGCTGCGAATGTGAAGCGCCTGGATGCGATGGAGGTGACGGGGGAAATCTGGAGAAGGTATCAGTCCAGGGTTTCTTTTGTCGGTCAGCTCTATCATGAGTCACATACCTTTTTATGACCGGATGGAAAAAAAGTTGGATGCTTATACGAGGGGGTATCTGGAAGGTCTGATGCAATCCCAGAAGAAGGTGGACGGGATCAATTTTATCGAGGAGTGCCTGACGCCGGAAATCGAAGCGGGGATGCAGAGAGCCATGCCGATGATTCCGAATGCGGACGGGGTAGAGACGAGTGCCTATATGTATGCACAGTATGTGATCAATCGCAAAATCACACAGATGGAGCGAAGCGAGATCATCAGAGAGATCGCAGAGAAGGTTCCCGTCACCTTATATACGCCGGATGCTTCTTTTTCCGCTCCCGATGTGACACTGCACCCGTCTGTGGATTACTACACGCAGACTCCCTATGTGTATAAGTGTACAGACATCAATTTGAATCTGACGTTGCGTTCGATCAAAAAAGGGATTCCGCTGCGCATCTTTGATATTATGGGAGCCGGAGGCTTCGTTCTCACCAATTACCAGGAAGACCTGCTTTCTTTTTTTACACCGGGAGAGGATTTTGTTTATTATGAAGACAGACAGGATCTGATGGAGAAAATCGCTTATTATCTGACGCATGAGGAGGAGAGAAGAGCGATTGCAAAGAGCGGCCATGACAAGGTGAAGGAAAACCATACCTACCTGCTGCGGTTAAAAGAAATCATTCATACAGTTATCAATTCAAAAAGGTAAACCGATATATGATTTTGAACTGTTTGGTTGCGTGTTTCGTTTCAAGGATGAAAACGTAAGAGGCGTCAGGGAGTTGACGGAGGAAGCGCGGATGAACAAGGCAGAGGTTCTCAAAGTCGAAATTCTGCGGCAGTACAAGAGTGTGCGGCAGTTTGCTCTGGAGATGAAGATCCCTATTCCACATTAGTAACCGCTTTGGATCGCGGGATCGGTGGAATGGCATACGGGACAGTGATCATGATGTGTGATAAACTGAATCTGAACCCCGTTGATTTCACTTCGTTAGAAGAGGGCCAGGATCTTGGAGAGCGGATTGTGGAAAACAGGGTCATGCGGGACTATCTGAAGTTGAACAAGGTCGGGCGTAAAAATTGCTCGATTACATGGGCGACCTGGCGCTGTTGGGGAAATACATTACATGAAGCATTTTTGACGATCTGGTGGTAGGCGCGGGACTGTTTGGCTGTGTGTATGCACATGAAATGAGGAGGCAGGGCAGGAACGTACTGGTCATCGACAAAAGGGACCACGTCGCAGGCAATATTTTTACCAAAGAAATCAGAGGGATTCAGGTGCATGAATACGGTGCGCATATCTTCCACACTTCCGACCGGGAAGTCTGGGAATATGCGAACCGTTTTTGTATGATGAATCATTATATCAATGCGCCCGTGGCCATCTATCGGGACGAGCTCTACAATCTGCCTTTTAACATGAACACTTTTTCCAGGATGTGGCAGATTCGGACGCCTGCAGAAGCGAAGAAGAAGATCGCACAGCAGACGGAGGCGGAGATCAGACGGATTTTGTCTGGGCGTCTGCACAGACAACCGGACGCGGTCACGGAAGAAGAGGTAGGGGAGTTTCAGGCAAAGAACCTGGAAGAGCAGGGGCTTTCTCTTGCAGGGAGAGATATTTTTGACAAATTGATCAGGGGTTATACGGAGAAGCAGTGGGGCAGGAAATGTGAGGAGCTGCCTGCTTTTATCATCAAAAGACTGCCGTTCCGCTTCGTATATGACAACAATTATTTTAACGATCCCTACCAGGGGATCCCTGTGGGAGGATATACGGCCTTCTGCGAAAAACTGCTGGGACTTCGCCCGTGCGGAAGCAGGCAGGAGGACGATCTTGCGGGAAGCATTGAAGTCAGATGCAAGACCGATTACCATGACCTCGTTGTGATGCGGGAAGATGGACTTCCTGCCAGGCCGTTTGCCCTGAAAAAGCGGGGAGAGGTTTGACCGGCTGATTTATACCGGAGCGGTGGATGCCTTTTTTTCCTACAAAGAAGGGACGCTGGAATATCGTTCCCTTCGCTTTGAGAAGGAGGATCTGCCGGAGGAGGAGAATTATCAGGGCAATGCCGTAGTCAACTATACGGAGCGGGAGGTGCCTTTTACCCGCATCATCGAGCATAAGCATTTTGAATTCGGCAAGGGAAAGGAACCGTGATCACGAGGGAATATCCTGCCTCCTGGAAGAGGGGAGACGAGCCCTATTATCCGATGAATGACGAGAAGAACAATGCGCTTTTTGCCAGATATATGGAGCGGGCGAAGCGGATGCCGGATGTCATGTTCGGCGGAAGGCTGGGCGCTTATCGTTATTTCAATATGGATCAGGTGATTCGTACGGCACTGGATGCGGCAAAAAAATAATTTTTTTGAAAAACCCTTAAGCTTTTCGGGATTTCTGTCGATAAAAGAAGGGAAAGCAACCAATAGGGATGCTCGTGTGGGGACACGAAACTGATATAAAATCCGGGAAACAGCAAAAGAAACGGGGAGTGGGGCCGTCTTTGCTGCATTTGCTACATCGTTTTACCTTGAATCCGGTCACGGATGGACCGCAGAACTAAAAATTCAGGGAAGAAAGGAGGAAAACGATGCCAAGTATTATCTTGAATAATGCGTATACGCATTATTTGACTCTTATGCATCTCAGAAAGTTACGCAGTTCGAATCGCATAAAAGAGGCGATTTGCGTAATGTCTGCCGTTCGATTGTCAGAACCAATCGAAACACTCCCGTCTGTCTTCTCGGTAAAGATGAAGCTTCCAAGGCAAATGCCATTGATCTGAAAGAATTCGTCCGTACGCTCAATTCCCAGTTGAACCATCTTGCGGATATTGTGCATGAGAATCCGCTCGGGCAAAAAAACAGGCGTATTCTTCCAATCCGGAGATCGCCGACGCAGTTTATATCGGAATGAACGGGGATGAGGCGCCGACCTTTTTCTCTGACGGTTCATCAGCTGGCAGCTATCCAGGAGAATATCGGAACCTATTTGAAGCCGGAAGAGGTGGGATTAAAACCTGGAAACTACGGCTTTCAGGTGCGAGTGGCGGATCAGAATTATGAATTTCAGTTTTCTGTCAAGGAACATGAAAGCAACAGAGAGGTGCAGGACCGTCTGGTGAGGCTGATGAACAAGGCTAGGATCGGGCTGCACGCAACGACGCTGATCGACGAGGAAGGGAACAGTGCGATTTCCATTACCGCACGCAATTCCGGGCGAACCGCCAGAAACGAGTCGATGTTTGAAGTGACGGAGATGCAGGGTGAAGTACAGGAAGGAATTCACCTGGGCGCCACCACTTATCTTGGGTTAAACCAGATTGCACAGGACGCAAAGGATGCGCAGTTTGAGGTCAACAGGGATTTACAAGAGTTCGCCGTCGAATCATTTTAGCGTTTCCGGGCAATACGAGCTTTTGATCAAAAAAGTCAGCAGCCATGAAGATGAGACCATCATCGGCATTAAGAATGAGGCGGATTCCCTGGTGGATCACGTTCACACGCTGGCAAACAGCTACAATACGTTTCTCGACAATGTGGAGCGAATCGGACAAACAAAGGGCTTTAAGTCGGGACAGATTCTGCATGAAACGACAGGTCTGGCAAAGAAGGCGGTAGAGGACAGTGGAGGCTTTGCAGGAATCCGGATGGATGAGTCGGGCAGGTTGCAGGTCGATGAGGCGAGCCCTGCAGGCGGCTTCCGGGACGCCGGATGCGGAACTGAACGAAAGAGTGAAACCCCTTAAAACCTTTGCAAAAGCCCTGCGGGAGAGAACGGAGCAGATGGCAATTGATCCGATGCTCTATATTGCAAGACCGATCGTCGCCTACAAGGCGCCGGGGAGAGAATTCCCGAGTCCTTATATTTCCAGTGAATACAGCGGCATGCTCTATAGCAGTTACTGCTGATGGTGCAGAAAGACCGTGCACCTGCCATAGAAAAGCATTCAGGTGAGCGCAGAAACAGCCGCACACCTGTCGTAGAAAAAAAGGGTCTGTGAAAGCATTCAGGTGAACGCAGAAACAGTTGCGCACCTGTCGTAGAAAAAAACAAAAGAAAAGTGGCGCTCAAAAACCTGTGCAGAGGATGGCACAGGGTTTTTTTGAAAAAAATTCAAATTTGTGCTTGACAGTAATGGTGACCTTTGATATTATCTTTTTTGCGCTTCGAAAACGCGCAACACTTTGGAGAGATATCGAAGTGGTCATAACGAGGCGGTCTTGAAAACCGTTTGTCCGCAAGGGCGCGTGGGTTCGAATCCCACTCTCTCCGTTCGGACTGGTCCAATCGTCCGCGCTTCGCTATTAAATATAGATCAAACCTAAACCAAAAAGGCACGGTTTGTGAATCAACTATCTTGGAGAAGTACTCAAGTGGTCGAAGAGACACCCCTGGAAAGGGTGCAGGTCGTTAATAGCGGCGCGAGGGTTCGAATCCCTCCTTCTCCGTTTCTCTGATTCTTTCAGAGGGCAGCACCTTGACAACTGAACAGTGATGCAAACCTGAATAATTCTGAAGAAGAATAATTCAAGAACAAAACCTTAAAAAGGTAAATTACGGACAGGACTAGCGATAGTCTTGGACTGAGATTGAACGAGAAGAGCCTTTAAGCGTCGTGGTAGAGATACTCATGAAGTTTAAAGGAGAGATACAAAACTGAGAGTTCGATCCTGGCTCAGGATGAACGCTGGCGGCGTGCCTAACACATGCAAGTCGAACGAAGCTATGAGACGGAAGCCTTCGGGTGGAAGACTGATAGACTGAGTGGCGGACGGGTGAGTAACGCGTGGGCAACCTGCCCCATACCGGGGGATAGCAGTTGGAAACGACTGGTAAAACCGCATAAGCGCACAGTAAGGCATCTTACAGTGTGAAAAACTCCGGTGGTATGGGATGGGCCCGCGTCTGATTAGCCAGTTGGTGAGGTAACGGCTCACCAAAGCGACGATCAGTAGCCGGCCTGAGAGGGCGGACGGCCACATTGGGACTGAGACACGGCCCAGACTCCTACGGGAGGCAGCAGTGGGGGATATTGCACAATGGAGGAAACTCTGATGCAGCGACGCCGCGTGAGTGAAGAAGTATTTCGGTATGTAAAGCTCTATCAGCAGGGAAGAAAGGCTCGCAAGAGATGACGGTACCTGAGTAAGAAGCTCCGGCTAAATACGTGCCAGCAGCCGCGGTAATACGTATGGAGCAAGCGTTATCCGGATTTACTGGGTGTAAAGGGAGCGCAGACGGATATGCAAGTCTGAAGTGAAACCCCACGGCTCAACCGTGGGCTTGCTTTTGGAAACTGTAGATCTAGAGTACTGGAGAGGTAAGCGGAATTCCTGGTGTAGCGGTGAAATGCGTAGATATCAGGAAGAACATCGGCGGCGAAGGCGGCTTACTGGACAGCAACTGACGTTGAGGCTCGAAGGCGTGGGGAGCAAACAGGATTAGATACCCTGGTAGTCCACGCGGTAAACGATGAATACTAGGTGTTGGGAGACAAAGTTTTTCAGTGCCGAAGCAAACGTGATAAGTATTCCACCTGGGGAGTACGTTCGCAAGAATGAAACTCAAAGGAATTGACGGGGACCCGCACAAGCGGTGGAGCATGTGGTTTAATTCGAAGCAACGCGAAGAACCTTACCAGACCTTGAATCCGGACGGATTAGAGGTAAAGCTTTAAGCCCTTCGGGGCGTCCGAGACAGGTGGTGCATGGTTGTCGTCAGCTCGTGTCGTGAGATGTTGGGTTAAGTCCCGCAACGAGCGCAACCCTTGCGTATAGTAGCCAGCAAGTAAAGTTGGGAACTCTATACGGACTGCCGGGGATAACCCGGAGGAAGGTGGGGATGACGTCAAATCATCATGCCCCTTATGGTCTGGGCTACACACGTGCTACAATGTCGTAACAGAGGGAAGCGAAAGGGTGACCTGAAGCGAATCTCAAAAAAACAACGACCCAGTTCGGACTGCAGGCTGCAACCCGCCTGCACGAAGCTGGAATCGCTAGTAATCGCGAATCAGCATGTCGCGGTGAATACGTTCCCGGGTCTTGTACACACCGCCCGTCACACCATGGGAGTCGGGAATGCCCGAAGCCGGTGACCTAACTGCAAAGAAGGAGCCGTCGAAGGCAGGCCGGATGACTGGGGTGAAGTCGTAACAAGGTAGCCGTAGGGAGAACCTGCGGCTGGATCACCTCCTTTCTAAAGGAATGAGTAAGGTTTGCATCACTGTCCAGTTGTCAAAGTTCTTGCAGCAATCTTTTGAATGAACAAGCCTGCATGCTTGCATGCAAGGGCTGTGAAGGCAAAAGATTGGTATAAGGAACGCGACCGGGCACCAAGTGAGGAGCGTAGCGAGTCACTTGGGGTGAGGGAAGCGTTACCTGCAAGAACGAATGGACAACCAAACAACCAAATATTTCCGGTGGCGATACGGTATGGGGTAACACCCGTTCCCATCCCGAACACGACGGTGAAGACCATATCGGCCGAAGGTACTGTATTGGAGACGATACGGGAGAATAGGTGGTTGCCGGACCCATTTCGAAGAGGAAATCTTCGAGACGGATGAAAATCCGGATTGCACCTTGAAAAACCGAATACTGAGAATCAGAAAAAAATCTGAAAAGACAAGACATCGAAAGCAAGAGAAACAGAAATTGCATGCAATGCAAACTTTTTAGAGCATCTTATGTTTATCGCTAAACATAAGAGAAGGACAAGCTAAAAAGGGCGTAAGGTGAATGCCTTGGCACTAAGAGCCGATGAAAGACGTGATAAGCTGCGAAAAGCTTCGGGGAGTGGCAAATACACAATGATCCGAAGATATCTGAATGGGGCAACCCACATGAGCGAACCTCATGTACCGTATACTGAATCCATAGGTATACGGAGGGAGACCCGGTGAACTGAAACATCTAAGTAGCCGGAGGAAGAGAAAACAAAAGTGATTCCGCAAGTAGCGGCGAGCGAACGCGGAGGAGCCCAAACCGGAATGCTTGCATTCCGGGGTTCGGACTGCGGACGTGACTGACGAGCCAAACAGAATGGTACTGGGAAGACCAACCAGAGAGGGTGAAAGTCCCGTAAGTGAAGGTAAGGAAGCACAGCAGGATCCAGAGTAATACGAGACACGAGAAACCTTGTATGAACGCGCGGGGACCACCCCGTAAGGCTAAATACTCCTTAGTGACCGATAGAGGATAGTACCGTGAGGGAACGGTGAAAAGAACCCCGGGAGGGGAGTGAAAGAGAACCTGAAACCTTATGCCTACAAGCTGCGAGAGGACAATGATACGTCAAGGCGTATAAAGTCTGATCGTGTACTTTTTGTAGAACGGTCCGGCGAGCCATGTATACCGGCGAGGTTAAGTTTTTAAGAGACCGAGCCGAAGGGAGACCGAGTGTGAAGAGCGCGCAAGTCGGTATATATGGGCCCGAAACCGGGTGACCTACCCATGACCAGGATGAAGCGGCCGTAAAAGGCTGTGGAGGTCCGAACACACATCCGTTGAAAAGGGTGGTGATGAGTTGTGGGTAGGGGAGAAATTCCAATCGAACCCGGAGATAGCTGGTTCTCCCCGAAATAGCTTTAGGGCTAGCCTGATAGCATACCTGATGGAGGTAGGGCACTGAACGTCTAAGGGGGCTTCACCGCTTACCGAAGACCATCAAACCACGAATGCCATACAGGAAGAGCATCAGAGTCAGACTGCACGAGATAAGTTGGGTAGTCAAAAGGGAAACAGCCCAGATCTACAGCTAAGGTCCCAAAGTACGTGTTAAGTGGAAAAGGATGTAGGATTTCAAAAGACAGCTAGGATGTTGGCTTAGAAGCAGCCACACATTCAAAGAGTGCGTAATAGCTCACTAGCCGAGAGGTCCCGCGCCGAAAATTACCGGGGCTGAAACACGACACCGAAGCTTAGGGACAGGATATATCTACGGGTATATTCTGTCGGTAGGGGAGCATTCACAGGAGGAAGAAACCATACTGAAAAGAGTGGCGGACTGCTGTGAAGGGAGAATGCCGGAATGAGTAGCGAGATGAAGGTGAGAATCCTTCAGGCCGAATATCCAAGGATTTCAGGGTAAAGCTGATCTGCCCTGAGGAAGTCGGGACCTAAGGCGAGGCCGAAAGGCGTAGCCGATGGACAGCAGGTTGAGATTCCTGCACCTGAGTAAATCAGAAGAGCGAGGACACGGAGAAGTAGAGTCAGCCGGGAGAGAAGCCCGGTGCAAGCGAAGCTGCTAGTAGGGAGTAAATCCCCTACGGAAGGCAGATGCGTGATGCGGAGCGAAATAAAAGTAGTGAAGGACTTAAGGGAACCGTCGAGAAAAGTCGCTATTGTGTTTACTCAGCCCGTACCGTAAACCGACACAGGTGGATGAGGAGAGAATCCTAAGGCCGACGGGAGAAGCATTGCTAAGGAACTCGGCAAAAGTCCCCGTAACTTCGGGAGAGGGGAGCCTGCGAGAGCAGGCCGCAGAGAAGAGGCTCAAGCAACTGTTTAGCAAAAACACAGGTCTATGCGAAACCGAAAGGTGAGGTATATGGGCTGACGCCCTGCCCGGTGCTGGAAGGTTAAGAGGAGAGGTTAGCGCAAGCGAAGCTTTTGAATTTAAGCCCCAGTAAACGGCGGCCGTAACTATAACGGTCCTAAGGTAGCGAAATTCCTTGTCGGGTAAGTTCCGACCCGCACGAAAGGCGTAATGATTTGAGCACTGTCTCGGCAATGCACCCGGTGAAATTGAAGTACCAGTGAAGATGCTGGTTACCCGCGCCAGGACGGAAAGACCCCATGGAGCTTTACTCCAGCTTGATACTGGGATTCGGTAATGTATGTACAGGATAGGTGGGAGACGAAGAAGTGATGACGTCAGTTGTCACAGAGTCGCTGTTGGGATACCACCCTTGCGTTACTGGATTTTCTAACCTGCGGCCGTGAAACCGGCCGGGGGACAATGTCTGGCGGGGAGTTTGACTGGGGCGGTCGCCTCCGAAAGGGTATCGGAGGCGCTCAAAGGTTCCTTCAGGATGGACGGAAACCATCCGAAGAGTGCAAAGGCAGAAGGGAGCCTGACTGTGACACCGACGGGTGGAACAGGTACGAAAAGTAGGACTTAGTGATCCGGTGGTATGAAAGTGGGATTGCCATCGCTCAACGGATAAAAGCTACCCTGGGGATAACAGGCTGATCACTCCCCAAGAGTTCACATCGACGGAGTGGTTTGGCACCTCGATGTCGGCTCATCGCATCCTGGGGCTGTAGCAGGTCCCAAAGGGTTGGGCTGTTCGCCCATTAAAGCGGTACGCGAGCTGGGTTCAGAACGTCGTGAGACAGTTCGGTCCCTATCCGGCGCGGGCGTAGGATATCTGAGAGGAGCTGTCCTTAGTACGAGAGGACCGGGATGGACGGACCGCTGGTGTATCTGCTGCGTTGTCAAACGCAAGAGGCAGGGTAGCCATGTCCGGCAGGGATAAACGCTGAAGGCATCTAAGCGTGAAGCCCCCTCAAGATGAGATATCCCGCCCTACGGGGCATAAGATCCCTTGAAGAGTACAAGGTAGATAGGCGGAAGGTGTAAGTGTGGTAACACACTCAGCTGATCCGTACTAATAGATCGAAGGCTTGTCCTTATCTTTTCTGTCATCAGTGTTCGGTTTTGAGGGTGCAATCGAAGCAGGAATACGTATTCTTACTCCTATTCCTCAATAGCTCAATGGTAGAGCGCACGGCTGTTAACCGTGATGTTGTAGGTTCGAGCCCTACTTGGGGAGCTCGTATTTTTTATGTTAGAACAATTTGCTTTAGGAGCTTTAGCTCAGTTGGTTAGAGCAGCCGGCTCATAACCGGCCGGTCCCGGGTTCGAGTCCCTGAAGCTCCACTTCTAAGATTGCCGTGGCTGCAAGGTTTTGCTTCCGCGGTTTTTTGTTATTCTGCGCTGATATCATTGGGGAAGTGACAGAGATCACAGTAAAGGGAGGGGGAATGTCGGAAATATCTTGTGAAAATATTTTTCAAGATCATTATGATTTCTGGGGTCATTTAAGTGACAAGCAGAAAACATATTTGATCTCTCATACGCACGAAGTGCACTATAAGAGGGGGGAAACCCTGCATTATGGCGGAGATGATTGTATCGGTGTGATTTTGATCGCCTCCGGCATGTTCCGTATTTATCTGCTGTCGGATGAGGGAAGGGATGTAACCCTGTTTCGTCTCTATGACCATGACGTCTGCATGCTATCCGCTTCCTGTGCCCTTGATGCCGTGACCTTTGACGTGCATATTGATGCGGAATCGGAGACGGTGGGATATCTCATTGAGGCCGCCGCTTTCAGACAGTTGATGAACGAGAATATTTATATCAAGTCTTTTGCGGATGAAATTATCGTCGAAAACTTCTCGGATGTCATGTGGACGATGCAGCAGATCTTATTCATGGGAATTGATAAGAGGTTGGCTTTATTCCTCTATGACGAAATGAGCAGAACCGGCCAGGTCGAAATCAAAAATGACCCACGACCAGATTGCCAGATATATCGGCAGCGCCAGAGAAGTGGTTTCCCGCATGCTCAAATATTTTTGTCTCTGAAAAAAATGGTGGAACTTTCCAGAGGCGGAATCAGGATCGTGGATAAAGAAAAAAACTCCGGAGGCTTGCTGGTTAAGAAAGCACCGGAGTTTTAGATTTTTGTGAGGAAAAAGGATCGGCCTCTTATGGGACCCTCTTCTTAGGATCGATTCCGCCAATGAAGAAGCGCTTAGTTGGATACACCGATCATGGACAGGATTTTCGCCTTCGGCACCACGCCTACGCTTTGATCAACGACTTTTCCCTCTTTCATGAAGACCAGGGTGGGAATGCTCATGACGCCGTACTGCTGGGCGAGTTCCTGTTCTTCGTCCACATTTACCTTACAGACTTTGACTGCGTCGGTCTCTTCCGCGATTTGATCCACAACCGGAGAGAGCATCTTGCAGGGCCGCACCAGCTGGCCCAGAAGTCGATGAGTACCGGCTTATCGGAATGAAGAGCTTCTGTTTCAAAATTATCTTTGTTTAATGTTATTACGGACATATGATACCTCCTATTTCGAATCGATGCTGATTTCATCCTAATTCATTGTGCAAAATCCTTCCGTGAGTAAGTTACATTCTTGTTGACATGCCCTAAGATCATGATATAATTCTTTAGTCGGGCAAAGATAATGCCTTAGCCGGCATGGCGGAACTGGCAGACGCCCGGGACTTAAAATCCCGTGGGTAGCGATACCCGTACCGGTTCGATCCCGGTTGCCGGCAGGAAAGAGTCACGGTTGGTGGCTCTTTTTTTTTTACTCTGATTTCGGGTGATGCGGGTTTGCAAATGTAGCCCAATTCACTATAATGATTACGTGACAACGACAGAGAAAGGGGTGTTGAAATGATGGTGCAGGCAGAATATGAAAGATGGTTAAAAGCAGACCTTCAGGATGTGGATTTGCATACCGAATTACAGCGGATCAGAGGAGATGAAGATGCGATTAAAGACCGGTTTGCGGTTTCCCTTCATTTCAGGGACTGCCGGTCTTAGAGGAACGATTGGTGCGGGAACCAACCGAATGAATATCTGGGTGGTCAGACAGGCCACACAGGGCGTAGCAGATTGGGTGAAAACCCAGGGAGGAACGCAGACCGTTGCCATCAGCTATGATTCCAGAATCAAGGGGAATCTTTTTGCAATGGATGCAGCGGGTGTCTTAGCTGCAAACGGAATCAAAGTGCGGATTTATGATGCTCTGATGCCGGTTCCGGCTCTTTCTTTTGCCACCCGATATTACCATTGCAATGCGGGCATCATGATTACCGCCTCCCACAATCCCTGCCAAATATAACGGCTATAAGGCTTATGGTCCGGATGGCTGTCAGATGACGGATGATGCGGCGGCTGTGGTTTATGACTCCATACAAAAGACGGATGTGCTGACAGGGGCAAGGTATATGTCTTTTTGCGGAAGGTGTGGAGAAGGGGCTGATTCGTTTTGTGGGTGATGATTGCAAGGAAGCCTTCTATCAGAACGTCGAAGCCTGCCAGGTGAGACCCGGACTGTGCAAGGAGGCGGGACTGAAGCTGGTCTATTCGCCGTTAAATGGAACGGGACTGGTACCGGTCACCAGGGTATTGCAGGGACATCGGTATTTCCGATCTTACAATTGTACCGGAACAGGAATATCCGAACGGCTATTTTACCACCGCTCCTTATCCGAATCCGGAAATCAGACAGGCACTCGAGAAGGGACTGGAACTGGCAAAGGAAGAGGAAGCGGACTTAATGCTGGCAACCGATCCCGATGCGGACAGAGTCGGCATTGCCATGCGCTATGCAGACGGCACGTATGAACTTGTGACCGGAAATGAAATGGGTGTGCTGTTACTCGATTACATCTGTGCCGGAAGGATAGAGAAGGGAACGATGTCAAAGAACCCGGTGGCGGTGATGTCCATCGTATCGACGCCTCTGGCGGTGAGGGTGGCAGAGCACTACGGTGTGGAGCTCAGACAGGTTTTAACCGGCTTTTAAATGGATTGGAGATCAAATTGCAGGACTGGAAAAAGAAGGTGAAACCGACCGCTTCATCTTCGGCTTTGAGGAGAGTTACGGATATCTGGCAGGCCCCTATGTGAGAGATAAAGACGCTGTAGTCGCATCTATGCTGATTTGTGAGATGGCGGCCTATTATAGAAGCAGGGGCTCCAGTATCAAGCAGAGGTTAGAAGAAATCTATCAGCAGTACGGCCGTTACCTGAATCAGGTAGACAGCTTTGAATTCCCCGGACTCTCCGGAATGGAGAAGATGTCTGCGATTATGGAGAGCCTGAGAAAGAACCCGCTTACAGACATTGCCGGTGTGAAGGTGGTTCAGGTTACGGACTATGAAGAACCGGAAAAGACGGGGCTTCCCAAGGCCAATATTTTTGATTTATGCGCTGGAAGACGGTTCGGGCGTTGTCGTTCGTCCTTCCGGTACCGAGCCCAAAATCAAGATCTATTTCACCACAGAAGGGACAGGATCTGGCAGAAGCAAAAGCGAAGAAAGATGCCCTGTCTGCGTCCATGAAACCGTTTCTTTCCTGAGGTCCTATGCTGAATTATATTTCTTTTGCTTTTTTATTTCTGCTTCCTGTATTGGTGGGGATCACCTATCTCTTGCCGGTGAAGGCACGTTCTCTTTTCTTTCTTCTTGCGGGTGCGTGCCTTTACGCTTCTATGGGAATCCGTTTTTCTTCCGGTGCTTTTTCCTTGTGGTCTGTTCCACTTATCTCGGTGGAAGGCTCTGTGAACACCGGGAAGAGGCGGTCAATAAAGGAAACGAGAAGGCGAAGTCTTCAGGACAAAGGCGGATGGCTCTTGTTTTATGTATCGGCTTCAACCTTTCTTTCCTCTTTGTCTTTAAATATCTCCGGCTTTTTGCGCCGGGGATGGCGGTGGCTGCTCCCTTTGGCATCTCCTTCTTTGTACTGACCGGTCTGGGATATGTCATCGATTGTTACAGGGGAAAGTATCAGGCAGAGAAGAATTTTCTCACCTATGCCGCCTTTTCTTCCTTTTTTTCCCGTTAATCGCTTCCGGCCCGATCGAGCGTGCAGATCACCTGATTCCGCAGATGAAGCAGCCGAGACCCCTTTCTTACCGGAGACTGCAAAGTGGCATGCTCTTAATGGTTTGGGGATATTTTTCTGAAACTAGTGCTTGCCAACCGGCTTAGCATACTGGTACAGAGCGGGTTTGAAAACCCGCAGTCGCAGGCGGGAATCCTGTTAATACTCAGCGTTCTGGCATTTACTTTTGAAATCTATTGCGATTTTTACGGTTATTCTTCGATTGCAAAGGGCTGTGCCGCACTGCTGGGGATAGAAGTCATGGACAACTTCAAAAAGCCCTTACCTTTTCGGGAAACATAGCGGAATTCTGGAGGAGATGGCATATCTCCCTCTCCAGCTGGTTTCAGGGATTATCTTTATATTCCTCTGGGCGGAAACCGGAGAGGAATTTACGAAGAGACCGCAATCTTCTGATTGTCTTTCTGGTTAGCGGGATCTGGCATGGAGCAGGCATCACCCTATCTCTTCTGGGGATTCTGCATGGCCTTGCCCTCATTGTCTATGATCGGTCAAAGGCAGTTTTTTGCATGGGGGAGAAAAGAGTAGGGATTCGTACCGGGGCGCTGTCCCACCGGATCTTCTGTGTCCTGCTCAATCTGTCCTTTGTCTCTTTTGCCTGGATTTTCTTTCATGCGACGACTCTTTCGCAGGGATTTTCCGTGGTGCGGAATCTCTTCCCTCTGCATTTGGACAGAATTTTTTTGCGGGCGGCATCCTGCAGATGGGACTGGATCTTCCCAATTTGCTTGTCCTGTTGGTGGGGCTTGCCCTTCTTCTGTTCGCAGACCTCTGTACCGATCGGGGACTGGTTTTGAGAGAGCGGATTGCCACACAGGGCGTCTGGTTGCGGTTTTTGATTGAAATCGGTGCGATCTGTCTGATCCTCATTCTGGGGATCTGGGGCGCATCCATCCAGGGAGATTCCTTTATCTATGCACAGTTTTAAGATGGATCTTTTACAAAAAAATTTCTGGAAAAGAGCTTTATCTCTGTTCTTATTTCTCCTTCTGTTATCCGACGCCCTCCTTTTTTGCAACCGGCTGTTGGTTAGAAAGGACAGCTACAGGGATCGGGCGCTCTTTTTAAAGAAGGGAAGGCAGGCAGGATCGATGCCCTTTTTCTTGGAAATTCCCACATGAAAAACGGCGTGAATCCGGCACAGCTCTATGAAGAATACGGCATCACGTCTTATAATCTCGCCAGCAAGGGCGCAAGGCTGAATGTCAGTTACTGGATTTTAAAGAATGCGCTCCGTACCTGCACACCGAAATTTGTTTTCATTGACGGGTATTATCTGGATCAGGACGTGAGATACCTGGATCAGTTGCCGAAGGATACGGGCGTAGAAGGAGAGACGCAGCAGCAGGCGCTAGGGCTGGCGCATGATGCGTTAGATGCCTTCCGTTTGTCGAAAACGAAGCAGGAAGCGGTTTTTGATTTGTTTAAAAAGAAAAACCAGACAGGAATTTCTTTTTCCCCTTCTATACCTACCACAATCGCTGGAAACAACTGACAGCAGACGATTACCGGATGGCTGTGGGGCATGGAGAAGTGTCAAAGTGCCTTGGTGCGGAGATGAATCTTAAAATTGACGTGGAAGCGCAGAAAACCGATTTGATTCCGGCAGAGGCGGGAATGGAGAAGGAAACCGTCGGGACGCAGTACCTGCAAAAGATCATCGCGCTTTGCCTGGAGAAGGGGATCACACCCGTCGTCATACAACTTCCCTTCCCGGGAACGGAGGAACAGCAAAGAGCGGGAAATCAAGCCATTCTGCTTGCAAAGAAGGCGGGGATTCCCTGCGTGAATCTGAATTACGTTCCGAATCTGATTCAGGCGGGGAGCGATCTGTGCTCGCAGACCCATCTTTCCGCCTACGGTGCTTATAAGACCACGCATGAGCTGGGCGGGATCATGCAGCAGCTCGGGATGAAAGATCATCGGAAGGATGAGACCTATGCCGGGTGGAACACCTATGTGGATGCGATGCATGAAGAGAGGAGAGAGGGACTTGAACAGGCGAAGGATGTCAGAAGCGCACTGATGATGTTGCGTTTTGACGATTTTGACGCGGTGGTCTTCATCAACCACGGTTCCCGCCTGCTGCACAGTCCTTATATTCTTTCGGAGTTATCTGATCTCACCGGAAAGCCCATGGATTTCGATGCGCAGTACGACGATTCTCTTCTGGTGGTGAAGGATCAGGGAGGGAAACAGAACGCTTCCTATTTCGGATTCCAGGACGTGGAGAAGGTAAAGACTTCCTTTGCAAAGCTGTCGTATCTGTCCACCAAAGACTGGAACAATCTGCAGCTCCTTGGTGCAGACGGGAACAGCCTTGTAGACGCGGACGGGGAAGGAAACGCACTGCAGTATTATACGCTGGCGGACAAAGAGGCGCAGATCTTTGTGTTTGATGCGAGAGATCATCGTCCCCTCTATACGCTGCGATTTTAATGCCGGAGCGCCAGTACTTTGCGGTAGACCTGTTCCAGCTTACTCAGATGCTGATCGAAGGTGTAATGCTCCTGTTCAATGGAGTAGGACTTTTGACGAAACTGCTCTCTAAGAGAGGAATTGCGCAGGAGAAGGAGGACGGCGTCCGCCATGGAGGAAGTGTCTCCATAGGCGAAGAGAAAGCCGTTTTCACCCTCGGAGACGATCTGCGGGATGCCGCCTACCTTTGAGGCAACGATGGGAAGCCCGTAAGCCATTCCTTCGATGATAGACATGGGGAAGCCTTCCGCATGGGAGGGCAGAAGCAGAAGATCGCTCTCTCGCAGCAGTCTTTCTTTCTCTTCTCCTCTGACCCAGCCGGGAAAGGAGATTTGATCGCGAAGCCCCCGTTTGGTGGCATAGTCCATGAGAGCCTGCCTTTCTCCGTCTCCCTGCCATGATGAGCCTGGCTTCTGGCATTTGCGAAACGACTTTTGCAAACAGATCCACACAGTCGTAAGCGCCTTTTTTTTCGGAAAAAGCGCCCAGAAAGAGAAGCCGGTGACGGCAGGGCTTGTTTTTCTCAAAAGGAATCGAGGGGCCGTAGTTCCCGATCACCGCCATCTTTTCCTCCGGAATCACACAGGAAAAGGTCTTTTTCCAGTAATCCGTCAGCACAATAAAGAAATCGCAGGCACTCCAGGCCTTTTTGACGAGCGCCTTTTTGAGCGGAGAGGCATGGACGTAGAAGGTGTCAAAGTAGGAGGAGTGGATGTGATTGACGATGCGGATCCCCTTTTTCCTGGCTAAAAATGAAAGGAAGACTCCGGTAAAAGCTCCCGCCGAAGGAGGTGTGCATGTGCACCAGGGCAGGACGTTTGGTTCTGAGAACCCGGGAAAAGGCAAAGATGGCAGAAATCTCCTTCCTGATTTTTTTGAATTTGCTGCCATCGCAAAAAGGATTCCACGTAGGTGACGTCAAAGTCCTTTTCCAGTTTAGAACCGTAATAAGCGGCGGTAACGGCTGCGATGCCGCCCCGCACATTTTTTTCCTGAACGATCATACAGATGGGTGTCGGGTTGTCTTTCTTCACTTGTACTCCTCTGGCTCCTGTCCGCTTCTCTTGCCTGTTTTTGCTTTCCCTTGTCTGTTTCTCTTGTCGATCCTTTGCGAGACGTTTTTGACCCTCGCAGGGATATCCACTATAATAAATTTATGATGCTCTGGTACTTCGAAAGGACGATCCCATGAATCAAAGAAGAAATCCGGTAGACGATTTTTCTGCATCATCTGGCTGATGAGTATGCAGCGGAAATCGTCTGGGCGATGTTGATGCTGATCGCGCTGGTGATGCGGCTTGAGATTATTCCGCGCATGCAGTCGGACGATTATTATATGTTCTTGGAGCCCTGGTGCAAGACCTTTGCTTCGATGTCCTTCCGGGAGGGAATGGCGGTTGAAGTAACCAATTATTATGTGCCGTATACCCTGCTGTTAAATGTGATTGCGCACCTGCCGCTTCCCTATTACATTCTGATCTGTCTGACTTCCTGCTTCTTTGATTTTATCACAGCTTTTTTGTGATCAAGCTGGTTCGCTTTCTGCTGCAGGAGGAAAGCAGGAGTTTACCCTGATCAACCTCTCCTCTCCGGAGGCGCTTTCCGGGGCGTACCTGAGTGAGGAGGAGATCAGAAACCGCGCCGGTATTTGCGGAATGGCTCTTCTCTTTTTGCCCTTTGTCTTCTTAAACAGTGCAGTGTGGGGGCAGTGCGATTCGATCTATACCGCCTTTGCGATCATGTCCCTCACCTATCTGCTGCAGGGAAAAAATCACAAAGCCTTCCTGCTGTTCGGTGTCGCCCTGTCCTTTAAACTACAGGCAAATTTTTTTCCCTGCCGTTTTTTTCTCTATTATTATTTTTGCAAAAAGATGCAGCATCCTGCACTTCCTCTATATTCCCGCCGTTTATCTGGCAGCGGGGCTGCCTGCTGTTTTCTGCGGAAGATCTCCCTTAGATACCTATCTGGTTTACCGCCTGCAAGTGACGCATGACACGGACTCGGTTACAAGAAACATGCCGAACCTATACAGCTTTGGTCTGGCCGATTATTATGTCCTGAAAACAGCGGGAATTCTGATCGCCGCCGCCGTTTTCTTTGCGGCGTTTCTCTGGGTGTTAAAAGGCAGAGAGCGGCTGGATTTGAAGAATCTGATGCTCCTTTGTCTCTGGACCCTTCTGACTGCGGTGATGTTCCTGCCCGGCATGCACGAGCGATATGACTATCCTTCCAGCCTCCTGCTCAGCGTTTATGCCCTTGCTTACCGGGAAAAAAAGATCCTGCTTTGTGCGCTTCTCGTCAATCTCATCGACCTGATGACGTACTGTTCCTTTCTGTTCTATACAACACTCCTGCCGCCGGATCTCCTGGTGCTACCCTATCTCTTTGTCTATCTGCAGGTCACGCTCAAGCTGCGCCATGTGTTGTTAGACCGGGAGGTCTAGCAGGGGAAGGGGTTATTTTTCGGGGAAAAGGATGAATGTTAAGAGCGAAAAAGGTTTTTTTATGAAAAAGAAGTAAATGAGGCTCTTGCAACAGTGGATGCGGAATGCATTCTTTGGGGTGAGGACCTGTACGATATGAAGGTCGTTTTGTATCCAAAGAAGATTGCCCTTATTCCCGGATATGAGGAGATCAAAAATGACCTTGTAAATGCGGCGCTTGTATATTTTGATTTTTCCAGAGAGCAGTACATCAAAAAGCAGCATAGTTCGGTTTGACTGGGAAAGAAACATCATATATATTGCAGAGAAAAAAATTTTAATGCGATATGGAGATATTTAAGAAGGAGCGTTGATCTTGGAATCAGGATTCAAAAGGAAAATGGGGCTGAGCTTCCTGTAGAGGCGGCGGAGGATGTGGTCGATCTGTTCCTTTTGCAGAAAAAGGGAAGCGAGGCTGTCATAAGAGGCGGGCAGCTAAAGCATGTTGCGAGGGAGATACCGGAAGAGGAGAAACTTGCGCAGGGTAGAAAACAGAGTCTTTTTGGATCAGCAGAAATATAAGTATTTTTACGGGGCAGATGGAGATGTGTTTCATGATAAGGACTGTGAATACATCAAAGAGATAGCACCGGAGAGCTTTATGGCATCCGATCACATGCCGGAGGGGTTAAAGTCTTGTAAGAAGTGCAAAAGACGGATGTTTTTAAGAGAGGCCTGCAGTCCGTATGTGAAGCAGATTCCCTATGTGGACCAACTACTTTCAAGAGGTGGTATTATGGACCTTCATCTTGAAAGATTTGTTTATGAGGAGGGGCTTAAGTTTAAGGTTGACCACGCAGACGAACTTACCGTAAAGGGAAGAGAAGACACCTGGATCATAAAAAGGGTTTGATAAGAACTATCTCTCGTTATGGCATAACAACTATGTAAAGACTGCACCCAGAGAAAGATATATCACACAGGGTTTTCATAACCAGAAGATGAATGGCAAAAAGCTGTATTCTTTGCTTGAATATGTCTGTGGATATACCTTTGACAAACACCTTGCCGCAGAGGACCGGGCAGAACAGGCAAGATTGGAAGAGATAAAGGCAGAAGAAGAGAGGATAAAGAGAGAAAGCAGTTTGATTTTACCGTATAAAAGCATTTTTGGAAAAAGGCTATTGATGTTGATTTTTTTCCAGAGTAGTTCTTGTACGATGTAACCCTTGTCAAAATGCAGATGAATGAAAGAGGAGGTTTTATAAAATGCCACTCATTTTTTTGTATATGGATTGGTATGGTGATTTTAGCCTTTGTAGTATGGAAAAAGCGGATATTGGAACACAAATAAAAAAATCTTGCAGCTTATAGTATGCACGATTACTTGGGTTTGTTTGTTTTATCACCTTGTTAGCATTGCACATTACGTTGATGAAAGTGGAGAAAAAAATAAAAAAACATAATGGGCAATTATGGGTTGGGATTGCTGTGGGTTAGCATCGTGTCCTTCTCTATATATTTGTTTTATTTATATATTGATTTCTTTTTTTAAAAAGAGCAATTAGAAGTAAGCCGAAAAGTTACTTGCCCTCTCGTACATGGTGCGATTCCTCCTTACTGGCAAGGGAGATCGCCGCAAGGGCTGCGCCCTGTCCCCAGGGGAAAGATCCGTAGATCTGTCTGTGTACGGCAAAAATCTTCGCAGGCGGAAAGCGATCCTGTGACCAGACCGTCCTCCCGGATGCAGGGAAGAAGGGAGTGGCGCAGAGAGAAGATTTGCTGCGGCAAAATGGTAGGGCATTCAGCCAGCAACCCTCCCCTTCCGCACGTCCGATGGCATAGCAGAGCATCGAAAGACCGCTTGTATCCACCGCCCCCTCGGAGGAGCAGAGGATCCAGGAAAGGGCGCCGTCCTCGCGCTGACAGTTTAAAAATATTTTGTAACAGCTGAAAATAAGGCAGGAACAGTTTCTCATCCGGAAGAGACTGCCTGCCGTTCTTTTACAGGCAATCAAATATTCCGTATATCCCATCAGAAGCCAGCCGGCGGCTCGGCTCCAGCCGGGGATGCCCTGCTTAGCTCCTTTTTAAGCTATAGCCGTGGTAGGGGAGGCCGCTTCTTTGATCCATTCCATGCTGAAGGAAAGCTGTTAACTGGGAGGCGGCAAAAGAAAGGTAGGAAGAGCCATCCTGTCCTTTGCAGGCAGCTAGGAGGGAGAAGAAGAACGAAACCATTCCGCAGCCGTCTGCGAAGATATCGTCTCCTCCGGACGCCGGGTTGTATATCAGGCTACCCTCTGCATCTGCGGGAAGTTTTCGCAGGATGTCGGCAAAACGTTCGCCCTCGTGCAGGAGGGATGAGATTGCGCTAAGGCGGGACGCTTCCTGCGGAGATTGCTGTTCCAGCGCACCGATCCTTTCCTCTTCCTTCTGATAGAGACGAAGACCTGCACCCATGGCGAGCGCATCATCCACGTGGAGACGGCGCGGATGTGCCTTTCCTGCGTGCAGATGGCGCTGTAAATACGTCCTTGCGCTGTTCTGTGCCTCGGAATTTCCCGTTTCTACCAGCCCCAGTAGGGAGGAGTCCGGCAGGCCAGAAGAGGGATCCTGAATAGAGGCGTCGCCGGGGCGCTTGAGCAGCCTTTTGACGGCATCTTTGCCCCTGTTCAGAGGCGAGGGTGTTCGATTTCCTGTAGATTGCGAAGGGCAATCGTCGTCATTTTGGAAAGCAAAGACGGCGGGAACTTTTCGAAGGGATCGTCTTCTATTGGTTTGGTGGGAAAAAAATGGTTGGGATTCAGTCATTGGTTTTTACCTTCCGGTTGGGCTGTATCTTGATCTAAGAGGAGAATCCGCAGGTACCGTTCTCCCGTCAGACCAAGGAGATGCAGGCAGGAGACGCGCTGCCCTGCGAAGCAGGAGCATGAGACCGAAGGAAGCGTAAGGCAGCAGGTAGATATAGTAGCGCATCGTATAGCGACTGCTTCCCTCCCAGATTTCATGGAAGAGCATGCCGCCGAAAATATAGAGGATCAAAAATCCCTGAAAGGAGGAGAGCTTCTTTGCCCGGAAGACGGAAATACAGTAGAGGAGGGTTCCCAAATAGATGAGAAACATGGAAATCCGCATGACAAAGTAGAATATGCGCATGCCCCTTCCGTAGATCAGGGAGTTTACGATTCTGCTATGCCCCTCTACATGGCGGGAGGCGAGCTCCAGATTTCGCATGCTGACAAAGGAAGGGTCTGCCCACTGCGTCATGCCTTTTTTGAAATAAAAAAATAAGTGGCATGGGCAGGATGGTGCAGCAACGACTTAAAGTCAGAACAAAATCGTTTTTTGGCTTCGAGGTCCGTTTTTTCGTGATCAAACTGGTTGTTCCGATACGTTCCCGCATTATAACCGTTATACCAGCCGTTTTGACCGCTTCCGTCGCTTTCCTCCTGAATCGCCATGGCAAAGTAGGTGCTGGAGGGTACGCCCTGCGGGAGAGAGGTATGTGCCGCAATCTGCGCATAGGTTTCTCCAAAAATCCTTGGAGAGGCGACGCCGAAGAAAAGAAGAAGGAGGCTGAGAAGAAGCTTTTTTTGCCATTCCTTCGGACGCAGGGACGGGTTCTCCCGGATCCAAAGGGATAATAGAATTGCAATCACCGCAATGTAGGAATTGGTCTTTAGAAGAACGGCGGGAAACAGCAGGAGGGCGCAGAAGATTTCGTCTCTTGCTTTGCTATATTTGAGAAAGCGGATATGCAGATAAAAGGCGGCGCTCAGCGGCAGTAAGGAAGGAATATCGCCGTAAATCAGTGTCACAGATACATGGAAGAACAGCAGGAAGGGAGTAAGAAGGGCTGCCATGGAGGCGATTTCCCGGTCCTCAAAGAGCTCCATCGTGATCTGATACAGCAGGAAGAGCGTTCCCAGAATGCAGATCAGGTTGAGGAACTGGTAGGCGGTATAATTGCTTTTTCCGAACAACAGATAGACCAGCTGCCCGTAGGCGACGTAACCGATTTGGAAGGGATAGATGTACAGGTAACTCCCTTTATCCGTCAACTGGGAAAAAAATCACCCCTCATGAAGGCGTTGACGACATCGACATCCAGGGTTCTCGCATCGTTGACCGCAAGCCCCCGCACGCCGAAGATCAGGAATAGACCGCACAGGAGACCAAAGGCGAAGAGGAGGAGAAGGGGAACGAAACAGGGAAGAAAAAGACCGGTTTTCCTACGTAGAAACAGAAAGACGGAAAATACGAAAAAAAGGCACTGACGAGCAGAAGAAGCGGATTCGTGCGCTGTCTCTCCTGTAAATCAAAGACGATGCCCAGTTTGTAATGCACCGAGTAGAGGGTGGAATACAGCAGGAGAATCGCAATCAGAACGGAAAAGGGGATGAAGTAAATACACGAAAAGAGACGGTAGAGCGGATGGGGCGTTCTTTTGGTTGTTGTCATGATATGCCTTTATGGGAATCCTCCCGGTGGAGCAGAGAGTCACTCTTTTATCTTTTTGAAACAGAAACAGGGTATGACCGGTTCCGGGCAGCTTGTCTTCTTCCTTGAGAACCAGGTCGTAGTGCAGGAAAATATTATCGGGGGCGCCGTCCATCGAGAGAATAAAATCCGTGCTTCCGCTTCGGATGGCTCCCATTTGCACCTCATAAACCTCGTCCAGATGGATGGTCTGGGTCTGGAAAAAGTAGACCGTAGGAAGGATGCCGGAAACCGTATATAAACCTTGGTCGAAGCAGTTGACGTTTAATAGAGTAGGCGCCTTTACGCCGCTTTTTCGGATATATTCCGTGAAATGGGTTTGCCAGAGATCTCCCTTTTTCAACGAATGATAAGCTCGATTCTGGGTAAGGGAAAAACAAAGGAGAAGCATACCCAGAAGAGAGGCAAAGAGGGCTCCGTAGAAAGATAAGAGTTTCAGGGCGGGAGAAATATGATAGAAAGCGGGACCTCTTTTTGAGGCTTTCTCGGTAAAAATTCCTGTTTCTTCGGGAGAAAAAAAGGCTGGCTGCCATTTCCACAAGCACAACAAAGGTGCCAAGAGGAAGAATGTAGTAAGGAAGCGCGATCCCTCCGATGAAGATACCCAACAGGAGACCGGCGCCAAGGAGTAGGAGGTTGATTTTTTCGATCCCCTTGGTGTCCTTGCGGAAGAGAAAGAGGAGGACACCGGCCAGGGCAAAGAGACCAGGCAGAGGATTGAGAAAAAACTGCCGATACAGTACCTTGCCAAGCAGAAGGAACCTTGCGCCAAGGCTCATTTTCACCGAATAGACAAAGAGATTGCAATAGAGGTAGACATAGATCCAGTCGTACAGGGCGCCGTGGATGAGAAAGTAAAGGAAGAAGGGAACAATCGGGACGAGAAAACCTGCGCCAAAGACGAGGAGAGAGTACATGGTGATCTGGATTCTGCGCAGTACGCCGATGACCTGTCTGTAAGCGAAGAGGTTGGCGAGCAAGAGCATCAGTACCCATCCGATGAAGAATCCGAGGGAGTTGAATTTGATCAAAAAGACAAAGGAGGAGAGAACGCCCCCTAAGAACATGGTGCGGTAAGGCACGGGTTCCGGATAAACGGTTCTGAAATACAGGAAGGAGAGGTAGAGCCCCCATGACAGGAAGGGCAGTAGAAATTCCTCCGCACTTCCCCCCCACCACATGGCTCTGGAGGAGTAGAGAATGGCGCCGCAGAGAGGGGTCATCAAAAAGACCGTACCGCGCGGGAGATAGAGCAGAGCAATCTTCATTTGTGCAAGCAAAGTGAGAGCACAGGCAATGACTTCAAGCACAAAGACGCCGTGAAAAAGTCGTGTAGGAAAAAAAGAGGCCAGTCCATAGAGAAAATACAGAAAGACGCCCTTCTGGTCAAAGAGATCCTTATAGGGAACCAGACCGCGGAACATGGATTTGCCGACGGTAAAATAGCTGTTTACATCATCCCAGTTGTTGAAAGGGTACCAAAAAGGAAGAGCGCGTGCATAGAGTCATCATTAGCAACGCACATACGAAACAGAAAAAGAATTTCGAAAAATAGACGTTGTTGTTTTTTTGTTCAAATAAAACCTCATCCTCAAATACTTCTGTTGCCGGCATCTCCAAGATGGATATCCTAAGGATCAGATGCTCCTTACATTTTTTTCTTATTATATATCTGATCAATCCCGCCTGTCAAAATGGAGGACAGGGCCTTCGTTGACAGGGGCAGAGCGATTGCTCATAATTGAAAAGAACATCATGAATACAAGAAGAATTTCAGGAGGGAGGCGGCATGAGAAGGGCGGTTGTGATTGGAGATTCGAATACATACGGATTTGACCCGGCGGGAGCGTTTGGAGGACGCTTTCCGGAGACGGTTCGTTTTATAAAGGTACTGGAGAGAAGGCTCTGTGAGGAATGGGAGATCGTGGGGCTTGGACTGAATGGAAGAGAAATCCCGCATACGGCGGCGGAGCTCGAGTCCTTAGACCGGACGTTGGAGGAATCTTCTCCGATCGATGTATTATATGTGATGCTGGGGACCAACGATTATCTGAATATGTTTGATCCGGATATCCCGCAGGTGATTGCAAGACTGAAGGGAATGATGGAGCGCGTGGAGGCCAGTGAAAGCATCCGGCATTACCATACTGCACTGGTCCTGATCGCACCTGCCCAGGTGATGACGGGAGCGGATGAATATTATGCCAAGTATGACACGAGGGACGGGAGACTGTCCAGGGCCTACCAGCGCCTGGCTGAAGAAAGGAGGTGGATTTTCCTGGATGCCGCTAGTTGGAATCTGCCACTTGCTTATGACGGGGTTCATTTTTCGGAGAGGGCACACCTTCTTTTTGCAGATCGGTTGGAAGAGCATCTGAACCGGATGAAATTTCAGCTTGACTGGGAGGAAGAGGAAGCAAGGAAGAGGGAGATGGAAGCGGAAGGTGAGGCAGAATGAGATTCACAGAGGAACAGCAGGCAGTCATTGATGCGCGCCACCAAAATATTCTGGTCTCTGCGGCAGCCGGTAGCGGGAAAACAGCAGTTTTGACCGAGCGGATCTTAGGTCTCATTTCCGGAGAAGATGCGGTGGATATTGACCGCTTGCTGGTTGTGACCTTTACCAGAGCGGCGGCGGCGCAGATGAAGGAGAAAATCAGCGCCAGAATTAGTCGGGCGTTGCAGGAGAATCCGCAGGACGAGCATCTGCAGAGACAGCAGACCCTCATTCATCATGCACAGATCACGACGATTGACTCATTCTGTCAATCTGTCATCCGCAGTCACTTCGGAGAGATTGACCTGGATCCTTCTTATCGTGTGGTGGAAGAAGGCGAGATCACATTGTTGGAGCAGCAGGTGCTTTCCGAGCTGTTAGAGAAGGAATATGCCTTGTCCAATCGGAAGGAGTCGGATCCCTCCACCTCCGACTTCCTTTTTTGCGCGGATTATTTTTTTCGGAAGGAGCCTCGGACGAGGCGCTTGAAAAAAACATCTTAGACCTTTACCACAAATCCGTCAGCACGCCCTTTCCGGATCTGTGGCTGAAAGAACGGATGGACGACTATGAGGTCCCTGAAGAGGATTTTGATGCTCTTTTCTTTGTGAAAGAGGTGGAGAGAAAAACCATGGAACAGCTCCAGGACGCAGTGCACACCCTGCAAAGGGCGGCAATGATCTGCGATGAGGCGGACGGACCCATGGCTTATACACCGAATCTGCAGGCAGAGATCGCACAGATCGCACGGGCCATTTTCGCAGATGGAGGAAGGGAGGGTTACGAGAAAGTAAGGAGCGCCCTCTTCACGATTTCCTTCGGCAATCTGAAACCGGTCAGAGACAAAAGCGTTTCACCTTCTAAAAAAAAGGTCGTTTCCGAAATGCGAAAGGAAGTCAAAGACCGGATCACACACTTGAAGGAGCGTTATTTTGCAAGGGATCAAGAGACTGAAATCGGGTACATGCGCTTGGCTTCCAGGGCAGTCAGAGAGCTGGCTCGTTTGTCCCTTGTCTTTCTTGAGGAGATGGAAAAAGGCCAAGAGAGAAAGAAATATCATCGATTTTTCGGATATGGAGCACGAGGCGTTGCGCATTCTCATCCACAGGGAGGAGACGGAAGACGGTCAGATTTTGATTTCTCCAACCGAGGCGGCGCAGGCACTCAGACAAGAATTTAAGGAAGTCATGATTGATGAATATCAGGATTCCAATGAGGTGCAGGAGCTCATCCTGAAGGCGGTGTCCACACAGGATGACGGCGTTTTCAATCGTTTCATGGTGGGGGATGTCAAACAGAGTATCTACCGGTTTCGCCAGGCCCGTCCTGAAATTTTTCATGGAAAAAAATGGACCGGTATCAAAAAGGAGGAGAAGGCGAAGGAGCGGCGTATGGATTTGCACCGGAATTTCAGAAGCCGTTCGGAAGTCCTTCTTTTTGTCAACGACTGCTTTCAAAGATTGATGAAAAAAAGACCTGGGCGGGGTGGAATACGATGCGGATGCCCGCCTGGTACCCGGGCTTGCGTACAAGGAAGCGGAAGCGGGGAGTTACGATCCGGAGATTCTGCTTCTGGTTTCGGCAGAGGCAGGGGGAGAGAAGTCGGCGCTGGAAGCCAGAATGATCGCAGGACGGATCAAGGAGCTATTGCGCTCATGCCGGGTGGACAACAGGGGCAGGAGGTCTGAGACCCTTGCGGTATCAGGATATCGTTCTTCTCATGAGGTCGGCGGGAGCGGAAGGACGAGATGAGATTTTCCGTAAAACGCTGGAACAGGAGGGGATTCCCGCCTATGTGGAATCCCGCACCGGGTATTTTTCCGCACAGGAAGTGCAGGTACTTTTGGCACTCTTATCCGTGATAGACAATCCCCTGCAGGATATTCCTTTTGCTTCCGTGATGCGCTCTCAGATCGGAGGTTTCTCAGATGAGGAGCTTGCGAAGGTACGGGCAGAGGGGAAAAAGAAAGGATGGATAGACGATTATTTTGCGCAGAGCGTTGCCCGCTATGCGGCAGAGGATGAAAAGACAGCAAAAATTTCTGGATCTCATGGAAGACTTTCGGAAGCACAGTTCTTATTTGCAAAACCCATGAATTGCTCCATTATATTTTGGAAAAAAACACAATTCGATTCCTACATCCGGGCATTGCCCTGCAGGGGAAAGAAGATTGGCGAATGTCAAGATGCTGTTAACAAAGGCGAGGGCCTTTGAGAAGACTTCTTTTTCGCGGCGCCTCCCATTTTGTGCGCTACATTGAGCAACTCAAAAAATATGAGGTGGATTTCGGAGAGGCCAACGTCCTGGACGAGAGTGCGGACGTGGTTCGTATCATGACCATTCATAAGAGCAAGGGGCTGGAATTTCCGGTGGTTTTTTTGTCTGCGGGACGCATCATAAGGTGAATTTACAGGATGCGAACGGAAGAATGATCCTCGATTCCGACCTGGGGGCGGGGCTTGATTACATCCAGACCGAGGAACGAATCCGGGACTCGACCATGAAGAAGGCGTTGATTGCGGATCACATGAAGGAGGTGGCACTCGGAGAAGAGTTGCGTGTTCTGTATGTGGCCATGACAAGAGCCAAAGAAAAACTGATTTTGACCGGACTGGTTAAAGAAGAAGAGAAGGTCAGAGAACTGTTGGAGCTGCATGCACAGGAGGAGGGAGCCCTTCTCTATTCCGATCGTGTGAGCGGTGAAAGCTATCTGAAACTGGTTCTCTTAGCCTATGCGCCCTATTTCGCAGGAGGACAGCCGTTTGCGCCTGCGAAGCTCACTTTTTGTTCGGAGGAGGATTTGGCTACAGCTTCTGTGAAAGAACAGGTGAACCTGGCACTTTTGCAGAAAAAAACTGCTGACTCAAGGAGTCGATACTATAATCCAACCTTCGAAAGAAGAGGAGAAAGGGCTTGTATCCTTGCTTTTGCCTCGCTTTCAAGAGCATTATGCGCATGAGAAAGCATTAGGACTTTTTGCCAAAACGACGGTGACAGAACTGAAACAGTCATTGATTGATGAGGCGACAGCATCTCTGGAAGCACACCCCTTTGCCTATGCGGAGGGGAAAAAAGAGAGAGAAGGAAGGAGAAGCGGGGGAGGTGGTGCACAGAGAGGAACGCTGTATCACCGGGCGATGGAGCTCCTGCCTCTTGCTTTGTTACAGGCAGGAGCACAGGCAAAGGCGCAGGAGGTGGAAGCTTTCCTGCAAAAAGGAGCAAGAGAGAGAAGGTTTGACGAGGAAGGGATCCATCAAATCAGAATCGAAGATTTACAGCGATTTTTACGTTCTGCTTTCGCTACCCGCATGGCAAGGGCAATGGAACAAAAAAACGGCTCTTTCGTGAGCGTCAGTTCATGATCGGACTGCCGGCAAATCGGATGAATCCGGATTTTCCGGGGAAGAATTGGTTCTGGTGCAGGGAGTGATCGACTGCTATTTTTGAAGAAGAGGGGAGCTGGTGTTAATCGATTATAAGACCGACTGCCTGGACGAAGAAAAGCTGCGGCTCTTTTATAAGCCGCAGCTGGAAATCTACAGGGAGGCACTGGAACAGTTGACCAATCAGAAGGTCAAAGAAATGGCACTGTATTCCTTTCATTTGGGAAAGGAGATTGCCTTTTTCGTGAAAAGTGTTTTACTTTTTCTTCGCTTAGAGCAAGCGAATGCCGTGTGCAAGACAATCGGCTTCTTCCTGTTCCGGCCAGAGGGAAGACTGTACTTCTCCGATATGGGCTTTGCGGAGCATGAAGAGGCACAGGCGGACTGACCGATGCCGCCCCCGATGGTGGAAGGCAGTTCGCCGGCTAAAATCGCCTTTTGAAAAGGGGAGACTCGCCCGTTCTTCGCAGCCGGATTTCTTTAGCTGGTAACGCAGAGACGCCGCATTCACACGGATGCCCATGGAGGAGAGCTCCAGCGCAATATCCAAAACCGGATAATAGACGAGGATATCCGCATTGAGTGCCCAGTCATCGTAATCCGGCGCCCTGCCGTCGTGAGGGGCTCCATTCTTTAAGTCGTCGCCGATCTGCATCAGGCAGACGGCTTTTTTGTCCTTCGTGATCAGATACTCCCTTTCCTTCGGCGTTTGATTCGGATAAAGAGCTTCCAATTCGGCGGTGGTGAGGAAGAAGATGTCCTTTGGAAGGAGCAGGTCGATGGTATCATATTGAATGGCCATGAACTGTTCGGTCTTGCGGATGGCCTTATAGACGGTTTTCACAGTATCTTGCAGGGTTTCGAGGGTTCTGTCTTCTTCTGTAATTATTTTTTCCCAGTCCCATTGATCCACATAGATGGAATGAATGGCATCGCAGACTTCGTCCCTCCGCACCGCATTCATATCGGTGTAAAGCCCTTCTCCTACCTGAAAACCGTAACGGTGCAACGCATAACGCTTCCATTTGGCAAGAGATTGCACAATTTCCCCCCGGTGATCCGAGTCATGCAGGATGTCAAAAGCGACAGGGCGTTCCACGCCGTTCAGATTATCGTTCAGACCGCTGGCGGGATCGACAAAGAGAGGTGCACTGACGCGCAAAAGGTTTAATCTCCCGGCTAACATTTGCTGAAACGTATCCTTGACGGATTTGATGGCGACCTGTGTATCGTGCAGGTTTAGTTCCGGTACATAAGGATCTGGATATTTCATGAATGAAAAACCTCCTTCAAACGATTATCCCTTTATTATACCTTCCGGAATTCCAATGTAAAGCAGGAGGCATTAGTAGGTAAATTGCTCTGCCAGCCTGCTCTTTTCTACCAGATTCCGGTAGGTGGGGGACTGCGCCATCAGTTCCTCGTGACTGCCGCAGACCTCTACCCTTCCCTCCGACAATACCAGAATGCGATCGGCCTTCGTGATGGATTTCATGCGGTGAGAAACAATCAGAACGGTCTTTTGGCGTTTCTTTCCGGAAGACGTCCCCTTGCCGATTAAGCTGCTGATGCTTTCCTGAATCTTCCGCTCGTTATCGATATCCAGATTGGCGGAGATTTCGTCTAAGAGCAAAATCGGCGCATCTTTTTAAGAAGGCTCTTGCAATCGAGATCCTTTGTCTTTCGCCGCCGGAAAGCTCTGCTCCGTTTTTCTCCGATCTTCGTCTGGAAGCCCTCGGGCAACTGTTCAATAAAGTCGAAGCAGTTGGCAAGCCGTGCAGCTTCTCTCACTTCCTCGTCCGTTGCATCTGCTCTTCCCAGGCGGATATTTTCCATTACGGTGGTGTTAAAGAGGTTCACTTCCTGGAACACCATGGAAATGTTCTGGAAGATGGAGTCGGTAGACGTGCGTTGAAGGTCCCTGTCTCCAATCAGAATGGTCCCGGTCTTAGCATCATAAAGTCTGGAAAGCAGCCGCAAAATCGTTGTTTTTTTCCGCAACCGGAGGGGCCTACTAAGGCAAAGAGTTCTCCTTCGTTCACGTGGGCGGATACGTCTTTTTAAAAATCGGACGATCGTTCTGATAGGAAAAAGAAACATCCTGAAAAGTGATGGAATAGTTGGAAAGCGTTGCCTTTTTCTCCCTCCTGTTTCGGCGTATGTTTGATTTCCGCAATTCTCCGGACGGCGGGAGCGATATAAAAGATTTCCATCAGGCTTTCTTTTGGAAATGTCGAAAATCTCCTTCAGTTTCATGGAAGCGATTAGAAAGCCAAGAAGATACAGCAGGGAAATCTTGCTTTCCCGAAAGAGAGGATAACCTACGAAAACCACCGTGGCAACACTTAAAAAAAGCAAAAGATACCGGAAATTCCCACGGTGATCAGAGAGCTCATTTCGGTTTTGATATGAAGGGCCTCGCGCTGGTCCATTTTTTGAAAAAGCTCTTTCCTTACTTCTTCTTCCGGAAGAAAACTGCTGATTTCCTGGTGCAGGTCGATGTGTTCCTGAAAGGCCTCCGCATTCTCCCGCATCAGATTGTAGTATTTCTGGTTGTTGTTCACGACAAACTGACGGGAAAGCGGAACCAGAAGAAAACTGAAAAACGGTCGGAAGAAGGGTCGCCAGTCCCTAATTTCCAATTGGAGAGGCAGAGGAGAGCGCCCATCAAAGGAAAGAAAAAAATACCATGGCAACCACCTTTGGGAACCGAGTGAGAGAGGGCATGTTCAATTCGTTCCACATCGGACATAATGCTTTCGGAAAGGTCGGTGAGGTCATGCCTGGAAAAAAATAAGCGATCGGAAGATCCGCCAGATTTCCTGCAATTTCCTTTCTCAAATTGGCAGATTCCTTGTAAGTGGCGTCATACAGGCAGACGTACTCTTTAGAAAGCAGAACATACAATACCAGTAAAATCAGGATGCAGGAAAGACAAAGCAGAAAGGAAGAAAAAGATCCCTCCGGCGTGAACCGATGGTTGAGGAGTTGATCTGCAAGAAACATCAGAAGAATCACCGGCGTCATATTCCAGAGATCCGTCAAAAAGCAGGCAATGGTTGCTTTCTGCAAAGTTTCTGCACCAGGTTCCGATACGGCAAAGTGTTTTTTAAACCAAGTTTTTCATGCGTGAATCCTCCAATCCTCTGTAGATTGATAGAGTTCCCAAAGTTTTTTTATAGGTAGAATCTTCGGAGAGTAGTTCCGTGCTGCCGCCCTTTCGATGACGGTGCCGTGTTCCAGTACCAGAATTTCATGCAGGCCCTGAATGCTGGAAAGCCGGTGGGCAATCATAATGACGGTCTTTCCCTGTATCAGGTTCTTAAAGGCATTTTGCAGGGCGTATTCCTGGTCCGCGTCAATCGAAGCACTGGCCTCATCCAGGATGACGATTGGAGCGTCCTTTAAAAATAGCTCTGGCTATAGCGATTCTCTGTTTTTTTCCCCACCGGAGAGGTAGACACCCTTTGCGCCGATGAGGGTGTGCTCCCCTTCGGGGAAGCGGGAAAGGATTTCCTTGCAGCCTGCAAGTTCCAGAGCATGAAGCACTTCATCTTTAGAAGCTTCCGGTTTTCCGAGAAGAACATTCTCATAAATGCTTTTATGGAAGAGCTTACAATCTTGAAACACAAAGGCAATGGCATGACAAAGCGCTGTTTTGCTGTAGCTTTCAATGGGTTTTCCACCGATGGTGATGCTGCCGGAATCCACCTTGTAAAAACCGGATAAGAGCTTGGCAACGGTGGATTTTCCGGAGCCGGAATGCCCGACAAGAGCGTAACTCTTGCCTTCTTCCAAGGAAAAAGAAAGATGTTCCAGCACTTTTTTTTCGCCATAGGAAAAGCCCACGTTCTGGAAGGAAATACGATAATTCGGGAACTGCTCCTCCTCCCCGTATGGAAGGGAATCTTCCTGCATCTTGTCATACAGAGCCTCCAACTGTTCGATCGCATAGTTGGCATTGAACACATACATGCTCGACCACATGATTTTTCATAAAGGAAACGCTAATGACACCGTCCAGGAAAAAAATCATGATCAGCTCGATCAGAAGCTTCTCGGGATTCGTTTCTTTGGTTAAGACAAAAGAGAGGGGATGGCAAGAATGGGAATGAGTCCGAGGAAGACCAGCTGGTACAGCACATAGGGGGTCTTGCAGCTAAGGGAATATTCGTAGGCGTATTTGGCATAGGATTCAATGGCATCCTTCATGGCCTGAAAGCTTTGCAGGCGGTTGCCGAAAAGCTTCACCACCTGAATCCCCTTTACGTACTCCACCGTTTCGGAACTCAAACGATTGAGGGATTCCTGATACAGCTTCATAAATTGGCTGTCTCCCCATCATTTTCATTAAGATAAAAACCACTGATGAGAACGAGAAGCAGGAGAATGATCCCTACCCGAAGGCTGACCAGGAAACCGAGGAGGAGGGAGAGTACGGGGACGAGGAACGCCTGAGCGGAATCCGGTATCATGTGAGCAACGGCCTGGTGGGTCTTTTTCTGCGTTGTTGTCGATGGTCTTTCGAATATATCCGGAAGAATGGAGATCAAAAAAACGAAAGCTGGCGGAAGATAGACCTTCGATTCCTTTCTTTCTCAGATTCGTTTCCAGTCGAAAAGCAAAGAGATGCGAAAAAAACGCCCGAGAAGAGATAAAACAATCCGGCAAGAGTCAAGGCAAGCACCATTTGAAGGGTGAGAGTATAGGCATGGCTACCTTTTTTTCAAGCAATAAATCATTTAAGAAAAAGTAGAGCAAGGTGTATGCATAAACCAGAATCACGCTCGAAAGAAGGGAAGAAAAAAATGGAAAAAGATGGCAGGCCGACGTTCCGGTACATACTGAAATACCTTCTTGTAAACACTCATAGAAATTTCCTCCTGATGGTCTTACATGGAATTTGGATAGACGGGAAATCTGATAGATAGCAATATTTTTACCACAGTAAGTTTTGTTTAACAACAAAGGAAAACCATATTGCTGCAACATTCGGATGCAAAAAGGAGCACCAGGCGTTGAACACGCCTGATGCTCCAAAGGACTCTTACCGTCCCTTTGAGAAATTACTTAGCCTTCTCTACGCTCTTGATGGTGCCGGTGAAGGCATCTACTTCGCTGAGTTTGCCGGTGTAAGTAACGGTTACCTTATCTCCGTCCTTTACCTGATCCAGACCGGTAGGCTTGTCGCCTTCGAAGGCGAACATGTTTGGGGTTCCCTTATCATCGGTTACAACAAAGGACATATCCTTGATGTCGCTGATGGTGCCGGTCAGAGTCTCCTCTGCGCTGGCGTCAGCACTTGCGCTGGAAGAAGCGGCGCTGGATGCTGCGGTAGATGCAGCAGTGGAAGCAGCCGGAGCAGCGGTGGAAGCTGCAACGGAAGCAGCCGTAGAAGCGGAGGTAGATGCAGTGGAGTCTGCGGATGAATTGCCGCAGCCTGCCAGTACAGAAGCTGCCAGAACAGTAGATGTTGCCAGTGCGAATAATTTCTTCTTGATCATTTTCATAATCTCCTTCTCTGTTAAAATTTATATCCCCTACCGGATAACGAAGATCATTATAGTCCTTACATTGTGAACAGTCAATGGAAAAAATGTGTCAATTTTGTGTCCAACGAAAATCGGCCGGGAAATCGCTCCGAAAAAGCGACTGCCCGGATTCCAGAAAGTGGTTTCATCAATTGGCTTTATGCAGTGTCTCCATGGGGGGGGATACTGCGAAACGCGGTGCCTAGAAACGGTTCCTGAACTAGGAGAGCAGGAGCCCTGCGAAAGTGAGCAGAATGCCAATGCAAGAGGTGAGTGTGAGACGTTCGTGCAGGATGAGGACACCGAGCAGAATGGTGCCTACCGGCTGCAGATAAATGTAGATGCTGGTGGCAACAGGGCCCAGTTGCTGGACGGCGTAATTCCAGCTGGCAAAACAGATGGCGGAAGCCAGGATGCCGAGAAAGAGCAGGTTGAGCCCGATCATGGGGGTAAACAGCACGTCCAGCGGAAAGGTTGTTCCGGTAAGTGGAATGAAAGGCAGGGTAAACAGAATGCCGTAAAAAAAGATCCTTCGGGTGACCGCCATGGCGGATTCTCCCGCCCTTTCGAGGCGTTCCGTTGTGAGATTATAGAGCGCCCACATAAGAGCCGAAAGGAGGGCAGTCAGATCACCGATGGGACTTAAGTGAACCTGCTGGCCGCCGAACGTAATCAGGGCGATTCCCCTATGGCAAAGCACAAAGCCGAGGAAAAAAATCTTTTCGGCAATTTTTGCTCGTGGGATCGGTAAGACGTTTTTAAAAGTGCCGTGAAAAAGAGGTGCAGTGGAAACAATCACACAGACATTTCCGGCAGAAGTGTTTTGGAGCGCCATGTGCTCCACCAGGAAGTAAAGGGTGATTCCGGTTAGTCCGGCAGCCGCAAAGAGAGCCTCCTTTTTCCATCCATGAAAGCCAATCGGCTTCCTCACCATAAACAGAAAAGCAAGGTATCCCAGAATAAAGCGCAGAAGCAAACAGCGCCGTCGGCGTGAGCGATTGCAAGAGAATCTTGGTATTGATAAAGGTGGTTCCCCAGACAAGTACCGTTAGGGAGGGCAACCAAATGCCCCTTATTCTTTTGGACAAAATTTTCTGCATTTTTGGTCATGAATGAAAGTATATCACATCGTTTTGACCCGCGCATCTACCTATTGTAAAAATTGCTTCATGACATCTATTTTTCGAAAAAGTTTTCTGTTCGTTCGCTGGTAGAATTTCTCCTGCGGACGGGGGACTTAGATAATCGTATACAGGCACCGTCTGATGCGATGGCGGCAGGAAGCCGCCTTCATAAGAAACTGCAAAAACAGGGAGGCGCAGACTATCATGCCGAGGTGCTCCTTTGCGGGAATCTTCGTTCTTGCATGGAAGGAGAAAGAAGCAAGGATCCGGATTGAGGGCAGGGCGGACGGGATTGTGCTATAGGAGGGAGAGGTTCCCATGATTGATGAAATCAAGGGAACCTACCGCAGTGTTACGAAGATGAAGGAGCCAAATTCCGTCCATTTGGCACAGGCGAAACTCTATGCCTTTCTCTATGCGCGTCAGGAGAAGCTGCCACAGATTCGGGTGCGCATGACGTATGGAAACTTAGACACGGAAAAGATCCGGTGTTTTTGAGAACCTCTATTTTTTTGGAGCGAAATGGAAGATTTTTTTCAGGAGATTCTCTCGCTCTTGCGCCCCTGGATCGAAATGGAGGCCGGATGGCAGGAGGTTCGGACCGCCTCTATTTTTGCAGATGCACTTCCCTTTTTCCTGGAGAGAGGGACAAAAGAAGCTTGCCGCCGGCGTTTATCGCACGATTGATCAGAAAAAAAAGTTGTTTTTAGAGGCACCGACCGGAAGCGGAAAGACACTGGCAGTTCTCTATCCTGCTTTAAAGGCAGTGGGAGAAGAAAAGGCGGACCGGATTTTCTACTTAACGGCAAAGACGATGACCGCCGCAGTGGCGCAGGACGCCCTATCGGCTCCTGCGGCAAAAAGGAAAACCTGCGATTTAAAAACGGTGACTCTGACCGCCAAGGAAAAAATTTGTCCCAATCCGGTTTGCGAATGCAATCCGGACGATTGCCCCTATGCAAGAGGGCATTTTGACCGTGTCAACCGGGCACTCTTTTCCCTGCTCAATGAGAAGGAAGAATATACCTGGCAGGTGGTTCTGGAAAAAGCACGCAGCTCCAGTGTCTGTCCCTTCGAACTTTCACTGGATCTAAGCCTTTTTCTGTGACGGAATCATCTGTGATTACAATTACCTCTTTGATCCCTTTGTTTACTTGAAGCGTTTTTCTGGCGCAGACGGCGTGTCGCTACCTCTTCTTGATTGATGAAGCGCATAACCTGTTAGAGAGAGGCAGAGAGATGTACAGTGCGGAGCTGGCGCGGGAAGAATTTTTCCGCTCTGCGCACCTCTCTGCGAAAAAGAGCTGCGAAAGGAAAGAGGCTTTGTCCCGGGTTCTGGAAGAACTGGAAAAAAAGCAGAGAACGTTTTTTTCTCAAATAAAAGCAGAGAAATTCGACAAAAGCAAAGCCGGAGATTTCCGTGGTGGAAAGGATCGATTCCTTTGCAGACCACATGACGAACTTACATCGTGCGCTTACTTCCTACCTGGATCAGCACAGGGCACAGGCAAAGAATGAGAGGTTACTCGCCTTCTTTTTTTCGACTGAACCGTTTTTTTAGTGATCTACGAGAAATCGGACCAAAAGATATCGGTATATCGTAAAAGATGAGAAAGGAGAGCGAACCCTTCGCATCTTGTGCCTGGATCCCTCGGAAGATCTGAAAGCCTGTATGGGGCTTGGACGAGCGTCTATTCTGTTTTCTGCCACTTTTTTGCCGATTCAGTATTATAAACAGCTGCTGGGGGGAACGCAGGAAGATTATGAAATCTATGCAGAAACGGCTTTTGATGCAGATCGGTGCGTCTACCTGATCAGCAGGGATGTCACTGCCAAATACACGGCCAGATCGATGGAGATGTACCGGAAAACAGCATTATATATTAGAAGAGTTGCTGCGTCTAAAAGGGGAAATTATCTGGTTTTCTTTCCGTCCTTTGCTTATCTGGAGCGCACCAGGCAGGTTTATGAAGAAGAATACCGGACAAGGGACACAGAGATCCTCTGCCAGAGAACGGGCATGACCCAGGAAGAGAAGGAAAGATTCCTAAACAGCTTCTCGGAGGGAAACCGGCTGCCGTTAGAGGATCAAATTCACTTCGACTTAACCGTGGTAGAGGATCGTACGCTGGTTGGATTCTGCGTGATGGGAGGCATCTTCGGAGAAGGAATCGATTTGAGAGGAGAGTCCCTGATCGGCGTGATCGTGGTCGGCTGTGGCATTCCACAGGTGGGATTTTCCAGAAACCTGCTGAGGGAATATTTTGACAATTGTGGAAAAAACGGCTATGACTACGCCTATCGATTCCCGGGAATCCATAAAGTGCTACAGGCAGCGGGGAGAGTCATCCGCACGGAAGAAGATGCGGGCGTTGTGGTTCTCTTAGATGATCGCTTCTTTGAAAAAGGCTATCAGACGCTGTTCCCCCGTGAGTGGCGCCATCAAATCAGTGTTACGACTAATACGGTCAATAATGAATTATCAAATTTTTTGGAAAAAAATGAACGATAACCCCTAAAATGAAGTTCCTGGAAGAGAAATGAGAATCGGATTCCGAAAAAGCGGGAAGTGGAAAAAGGAAAATGACAAATATGTCATTGTGGATAACTCTGTGGAAATTGGGGATATTTCGGGAAGCAAGAGTGAAAATACCCTCAAAAAAAGCAGGGTAAAACAGGAAAAATTTGTCCATCGATTGAATTGGAAACAACAGTAAAACCAACTCGGTCAATTCAAAAAGAAAGCAGAAATGCACGCTTCGACTGCGGGATGCGCGACAAAAATGTCAGAAACGGCGAGAGATGGAGGGGAATTTTCATTCTTTTTACAGTGCAGGCAACCAGGCGCATCGAAGGAGAAGAAGGACAATCGGTCCAGGGGAGATGGAGTGCGACAGGCAAGGGGGGATATGTTATAATAGCAGGAAAAGTCTAGCAGAAATCCCTTCTCATGAGGGACAAAGGAAGCAGGAAATTCATAGAAAGGCATGTGATCAGAGAAAATGAAGAAAGAGCTGGCAAAAACATACGATCCGAACGGAATTGAAGATCGGATTTATAAGAACTGGGAAGAAAAGCGGTATTTTCATGCGGAAGTGGACGAAACAAAGAAACCGTTTACCATTGTCATTCCACCGCCGAATGTGACGGGAATCCTGCATTTGGGACACGCAATGGACAATACCATGCAGGATATCCTGATTCGCTGGAAAAGGATGCAGGGATACAATGCGCTCTGGCAGCCGGGAACGGATCACGCCTCAATTTCGACGGAAGTGAAAATCATTCATCAATTAAAGGAAGAGGGAACGACCAAGGAGGAACTGGGAAGAGAGAAGTTTCTGGAGAGGGCCTGGGAGTGGAAACGCCAGTATGGCGGCACCATTATCAAACAGCTGAAGAAACTGGGTTCTTCCTGTGATTGGGAAAGAGAACGCTTTACCATGGATGAGGGCTGCAACCGGGCGGTGAAGGAAGCCTTTGTCCGTATGTACAAAAAGGCTATATTTACCAGGGATCCCGGATTGTGAACTGGTGTCCTGTCTGCGGTACATCCATTTTCGGATGCGGAGGTGGAGTATGAGGAGCAGGTCGGTCATCTGTGGCATATCAAATATCCTCTGATTGAGGAAGACGGCAGCATTTCGAAAGAGCACTTTATCGAATTTGCAACCACGCGCCCGGAGACGATGCTGGGAGATACGGCTTTAGCGGTAAATCCGGAGGACGAACGCTATCGTTCTTATCAGGGACGGTTTGTATGGCTGCCCTTTGCAGAGAGGAAGATACCGATTGTCGCGGATGAATATGTGGACAGAGAATTCGGCACTGGAGTGGTGAAGATCACCCCCGGTCATGATCCGAATGACTTTGAAGTCGGAAAGCGCCATCATCTGCCGGAAGTGAATATTCTGAATGACGACGCTACGATCAATGAAAACGGCGGCCGTTTTCAGGGAATGGACCGGTATACTTGCCGCAAGCAGATTGTCAAGGAACTGGAGGAGATGGGTCTTCTCGTTCGTACGGAAGAGTACTCGCATAACGTGGGCACCCATGAGAGATGTCACACGACGGTGGAGCCCCTTATCAAAAAGCAATGGTTTGTCAAGATGGATGAACTGATCAAGCCGGCAGTGACGGCGGTGCAGGATGGAACGATCCGCCTGATCCCGAAAAGAACCGAATCCATCTATTTTTAATTGGACGGATCATATTCGCGACTGGTGCATTTCCAGACAGTTATGGTGGGGACATAGAATTCCCGCTTATACCTGTGATTCATGCGGAGAAGTCGTGGTGGATTATGAAATGCCAAAAAAGTGTGAAAAATGCGGCTGCACACACTTCACGCAGGATCCGGACGTGTTAGATACCTGGTTTTCATCCGCTCTCTGGCCCTTTGAAACGTTAGGGTGGCCGGATGAGACGCCGGAGCTGAAGTACTTTTTTTCCCGACAGACGTGCTGGTGACCGGTTATGACATCCTCTTTTTTTCTGGGTCATTCGCATGATCTTCTCCAGTTATGAGCAAATGGGAACTTATCCCTTCCATACGGTTCTTTTCCATGGACTGATCCGGGACGAGCAGGGGCGGAAGTTCTCGAAATCGCTCGGGAACGGGATCGATCCCTTGGAAGTGATTCGTACTTATGGAGCGGATGCGCTCAGATTAACGCTCATCACAGGAAATGCGCCCGGCAATGATATGCGTTTCTATAAGGAAAAAAATAGAAAACAGCCGCAATTTCGCCAATAAGGTCTGGAATGCGTCGCGCTTCATCATGATGAACATGGACGAGAACCAGGAGGGATTATCTTCTCAGTTACCGGAACACCTGGAAGCGGCAGATCGTTGGATCCTGTCGAGGCTGAATCGTGTCACCGGGGAAGTGACGGAGAATATGGACCGTTATGAACTGGGGATTGCGGTGCAGAAGGTTTATGACTTTATCTGGGATGAGTTCTGCGACTGGTATATTGAAATGGTCAAGCCAAGGCTCTACCAAAAGGAAAACGAAGCCAGCAGACAAGCGGCTTTGTGGACGTTGGAAACGGTGCTGATTCATGCGCTGAAGCTCCTGCACCCCTACATGCCTTTTATTACAGAAGAAATTTATCAAACACTGAAAGAGGCAGCGGGAGCAACAGATTTAGAAGAATCCATCATGATTTCTTCCTGGCCCCTGTATGACGAAGGATGGAACTTCGAGCAGGATGAAAAAGCCATTGAAACCATCAAAGAGGCGGTGAGGGAATTCGAAATTTGCGGGCACAAAGGAATGTGGCGCCGTCCAGGAAGGTGAAGGTCTATGTGGTCAGCGACAAAGAGGAAACGCTACAGATTTTTCCGGAAGGCGCAACTCTTTTTGAATCCCTTGCCTGTGCGTCTTTGTCATCCTGCCAAATGAATCGCGATGGCATTGATGAGAAGGCACTTTCGATCGTGACGCCGGAAGCGACCCTGTATATTCCGCTGGAAGATTTGGTGGATCTGGCGGCGGAGAAGGAGAGACTGAAACGAGAACAGGAAAGATTACAAAAAGAACTGGACCGGTCAAAGAAAATGCTCTCCAATGAACGGTTCCTGGCAAAGGCACCGGAGTCAAAAAAATTGCAGAAGAAAAAAAGAAAAACAGCGGAAATATGAGCAGACCTATGCGCAGGTCTGTGAGCGGTTGGCACAGATCGAAAAGTGAGCAGAGAACCGCAACAGTGAAGATTCCATCAATGAGAGAACCGTAACAGTGGCGTTTTTCATCCATGAGACGGAGGGATTAGGGTGATCAATTTTTGAAGAGGAACTGAAGAAGTACCGTCCTGTGCCGGATATGGATTCTATGGAGGAATCCATACAGAATCAGGATCTGGATGATATGGCGGATGTGGCGCTGCGCCTTCTGAAGGAGGCGAAGGAAGAAGCCATCCAGATGAAAAACAAGAGACTGAGTTTATGATGAGATGTTTCAATTGCGGATTTGAAGTCAATGAGGAAGACCGGTGCCCCAACTGTGGCATCGGTTTTAAAAACTCGAGAGGAAGATCCTGTATTTTTTTCCGACTATTTTTTTACAACGACGGTCTCGACAAAGCGAATGTAAAGGATCTGACAGGGGCGATTATTGCATTAAAGCAAAGCCTGAAATTCAACAAATACAATATTGATGCCCGCAACCTGCTTGGTTTATTGTTTCTGGAGATCAGGGGAGATCGTCTCTGCGCTTTCGCAGTGGGTGGTTTCAAGAACCTGCGTGCGGAGAACAACCGGGCGGATAAGTATTTGAATGAGATGCGAAAAGACCCGGAGCTTCTCGAGGTGATGAACCAGGGCATCCATCATTACAATATCGCACTCCGAAATGCCAAGAAAAAGAGCTATGACATGGCGGTGATTCAGTTGAAGAAGGCACTGACCATGAACGGCAATCTATTGAGGGACAAGGCAGCTGCTTGCCCTTCTTTATATGCAGAGGGGAGATTATGCAAGGGCAAAAAAGGAAGTAAGCAGATGCTTTCAGATTGACCATGGAAGTACCAGGAGTGAGCGCTACCAAAGTGAGATCCGTGCCTATTTCCGGGAAGGTTCCAGAGCCAAAAAAAGACAGATGCAGGAATTTTTGTCTGCCTTTCGGAGCAAAAACAAAGGGCACGAACATAAAAACGAAAAGAAGCCAATCGTGCAGGGCGCCCAGACAGGAAAAAAAGTGCGGTGCAGTACCAGAACGGGAATGAGATCATCATTCAGCCGCTGAACCGGTTTCGGATGGACGGAACGATTTCGGTGGTCAGCGTGGGAATCGGTCTGGTGATGGGGCTGCTCTTTGCCATTTACCTGATTTTGCCGGATATGATGCAGAAACGGACCACAGATTTTTACCGATAAAGTCAAAGTGTTAAGCGAGGAAGCGGACCGGAAGAGTGTAGCCATCGATGATCTGGAGAAGCAGGTGAAGGAGCTGAACCAGACAAAGGGAGAAATGCAGCAGCAAATCGATGAATTTGAGGGAAGCGACAAGGCGGAAGACACCATGGACAACCTGATGATGGCTGCCGCTGCCTATATTTCCGGGACCGGAAAGATGGAAGAATATGCCGGATACATGGACGGCATTCATATCGAGCAGATCAATGATGCCGGTATGCCCGGTTATCAGAAGCTGTATGAAATGCTGGTGGAGAGGATCGAGTCAAGCTTTCCAGGTATTATTTTTAAACAGGGAGCTTCTTCCTTCCGTACGGAAGATTATAAAAATGCCATCAAGATGTATGGACTGGCCTTCCAATATGATGCGCAGAATGTCGATGCTCTGTACAACCTTGCGGAATCCTACCGCCTCTTTGGAGACAGCGTGAAAGCAAAAACAGCTGTATGACCAGGTGATCCGAGACTTCCCGGATTCCAGGAAAGAGTCGGGAGCGGAGGCAAGGCTGGCGGAAATGAAGAAGCAGGAAGAACAGGACAGAGAGAATGCACAGAACTCGTCGAACGGTTCCTCCAGAAAGAACAGCGGTTCTTTGTCAACCACCAATCAGAATGCAGGTTCACAGACCACGAAAAGAGGGCGCTGATGAGGCAGATGGTATTTAAAATGGAGAGGCAGGGGCTTCTCAAAGAGGGGGATAAAATCACGGTAACAGAGGGAAGCCTCCCATCTGCGTATTATTATACGATTGATCCCGCCCGGGCGATGAGCGGAAACATTCCTTTTTCCGAACGCTTGCAGTCCACAAAGGGAGTCGTTTGTAAGGTGGAGGAGAACGAAAGAGGATTCTATGTCACGGCGGAATTTGAAGAGTGATTTCCGGTGCTCCAACCGAATACATCCCGACTGGATGCTCCCATACGGACCGGCAGGAAACCGAATACATCCCGGCTGGATGTTCCCATACGGACCGGCAGGAACTGGAGGAGTCAATCGTGAGGGAGGAACAGCGGTTTTGAGAAGGAGAGTCACACGGGGGCTTACGCTTCTGCTTTGTAGTACGTTGCTTTTATGTGGCTGCTCTTTTCACAACGAAAACCCGGTGCTATCGGAGGCAGCGAAACAGATTCAGACGCTTCATTACGACGAAGCCATTGCAAAGCTAAAGAACGGGAAAGGGGACCTTTCCAAGGCAAGAGAGGCAAAGCGTCTGTTGGGCATCGCTTATTTAAAAAGGGCTCTTACAAGAAGGCGGCAGCTACTTTTGAAAAAGCGCTTTCCATGAGCAACGGTCTGCTTTGTGAAGAGGATTTTTGATCTCAGCTATTATCTGGCGCAGTGCTATCGGAAGATGGGAAAGGCGGAGGAAGCGCAGAAGGTTTACGAGCACATTTTAGCGCTCCGTCCGCATGATTTAACGGCGCTGTATGAGATGGGGGCGACGAAACTGGCAGCAGGGGATTTGACGGGGGCGGCAGCGAGTCTGGACAAGGCGGTGAACGAAGATCCCGGAAATCTGGATTTGCGGATTCGCATTTTCCAGATGTATGCTCAAAACGGAAAAGAAGATACGGGTAAGGCGGTTCTTTCAGAAGCCAGGAACCGCTATGGTTCGAAGTTGAGTGCATACGATCGGGGGAGGTTGGATTTTTATCTGGGAAACAATGCGGAAGCGCAGAGCGGACTGGAGAAAGCGCTTGCACAGGCCGGAGAAAGAAAAAAAGCGGGGATCGCCCTTTTGCTCGGACAGACGGGGGAAAAAGCAGGGACAGTATCAGTATGCGATTGATATTTATTCTTCCGTACTGAAGGCGGGAGAACCAGATGCCAGGCTTTATAATCGAAGAGCGTTGTGCAGAATGGCTTTAAAGGAGTATGCGGAGGCAATTACGGATCTGGAAGCGGGGCTTGCACGAAAGGATCCGTCCGCATCCAGAACGCTTCTGCGAAATGAAGTAACAGCCTATGAGTATAGCGGAGATTTTACGAAGGCAAAAGAAAAAATGAAGGAGTATCTCTCTTTGTACCCTGAAGATGCGGAAGCGCAGAGAGAAGAAATTTTTTTGTCGACGAGAAACGAAGAACCGACAGAATAAAAACAGGACAGGATCCGAACAGCGTTATTGCAGTACCAACGGAGTGGCAGCCATTATGCAGGAGGCATGTATGAGATCGAATTCCCAATCCAAGTCCCAACCATCTTCCATACAAGGGGGAAAATCACCACAGGAGTCCAAAGCAACGAAAAGAGCCCAAGGCATCGAAAGAGTCCAAAGCATCGAAAAGAGTCCAGTGTATCAAGAGAGTCCAAGGCATCGAAAGAGTCCAGTGTATCAAAAGAGTACAGTGCATCAAGAGAGTCAAGCGCATCGACTCTCTTTGAGGAACGACTGAAAAAGCACATGGATGAGCTGAAATGGCTGTATGCGGAGCTGTATCATGATGACCAGGGAAAGCCGGATGAGCAGGCGCTCGCTTATTTTTTGCAGGTGTTGCGAAAAAATGCGGAGGAGCGCTCCGAAGAATTGAAAGCGTGGGATCATCAAAAAGAGCAGAATCCGGATTGGTACAGGAAGCAGGATCTGACCGGTATGATGATGTATACCGAGTGTTTCGGAGAAAACCTTGCGGGAGTGCGCTCGCATTTGGATTATCTGAAAGAATGCGGTATTTCTTATCTGCATCTGATGCCTTTGCTACAAAGCCCAAAGGGCAGGAGTGACGGTGGTTATGCGGTATCCGATTTCCGCACCATCGAGCCGGAGCTGGGTACGATGGAGGATCTGTCGCTGTTAACCAGGGCCTGCCACGAAGAGGGAATCGTCACCTGCCTTGATTTCGTCATGAACCACACCAGTGAGGATCATGAGTGGGCAAAAAGGGCCAGAGCAGGAGAAAAGGAATATCAGGACCGATTTTTTTCTTTTTATGATAACTGGGATATCCCTGAATGCATTTGAAAGGACGGTTCCGCAGGTGTTCCCGCAGACGGCGCCGGGCAATTTTACCTGGTGTGAAGAAGCAAAAAAAGTCGTGATGACTACTTTTTACCCTTATCAGTGGGATTTGAATTATGCGAATCCGGTCGTTTTCAATGATATGACGGATAACCTGTTATTTCTTTGCAACCGGGGAATCGATGTGATTCGACTGGATGCGACGCCGTATATCTGGAAGAGTCTGGGAACGAATTGCAGGAATTTGCCACAGGTACATTCCTTGGTTCGCCTTCTCCATATCGCGGCGGACATTGTCTGCCCCGGTACCTTAATGCTGGGAGAGGTGGTCATGGAGCCGAAGGAAGTGGTTCCCTACTTCGGTAGCGTCGAAAAACCGGAATGTGACCCTGCTCTACAATGTGACGACGATGGCGTGTACCTGGCATACGGTAGCGACCAGAGATGTGAGACTTTTAAAGCATCAGCTGGCGACTACCTTTGCGCTTCCGAAGGAATATACGTTTCTCAACTATCTTCGCTGCCATGACGATATCGGTTGGGGGCTGGATTATGGATATCTGCAAAAATTTTGGAATCACCCAGGTGGCGCACAAAAAAATATTTGAATGATTATTTAACGGGAAGGTATTACGGATCCGATGCCAGAGGAGAGTTATACAATGACGATCCAAGACTGGGAGATGCGAGGCTCTGCGGCACGACGGCCTCGTTATGTGGAGTAGAAGCGGCGGAGTATGAGAAGAATGAGGAGAAGCTTCACAGGGCACTTCGTAAGGACATCATGCTTCATGCCTTCTTACTCACGCTTTCCGGGATTCCGGTGCTATACTCCGGGGACGAGATTGCGCAGCTGAACGATTATTCTTACCACGAAGATCCGCTGAAATGGGAAGATTCCAGGTACCTCCACCGCGGCAAATTTCTCTGGGAGGATGAAAAGAAACGCAAGAGGCTGCATACCAGGCAGGGAGAGATGTTCCGCGCATGGAAAAGGCTGCTTGCCGTCAGAGCCAAAAATCTCTCCTTCCATCCCAGGGCGGAGAGCTGGATCATCGAAACCTACAACGATCATGTGCTTGGAATCGGCAGATATTATGAGGGAAGGAAATTGATCGCGCTCTTCAATTTTTTTCTGAAGAGGAGGAGATTGCGTGGATCAATGAGGAAGGTAGGTATAAGGATCTGATCAGCAAAAAGGTGGAAGCGAAGTCGCCCCGTATCCAGGCCTTTGATTTTCTATGGATGCAGTCGGTCTAAGGAGGGGCGGTGCAACGTCGTTTGTTTTTGCGTCTCTTTCTGCTTGCCGTGAAACAGGCATCACGAGTACCTGATCATCCATATTGCGACGTTTGCTCCGCCCCTCCTGCAAGGGGCTCAGGCAGAGATCAGGCGGAGAATTTTTTCGATTTCTGTCCAGTATTTTTTTCAGAATGGCATTGTTGCAGCGGTAGAGCTCGTGTTTTGCATTCTTGATCAGAACCAGACGGGAGTATTTGGAGGGAGAATCATTTTTCCAGCTCATGGATAAAATGAATCTGTCCCTTGGGAAGCACCATGCTGTCTTCTTCGGTTTGGAAGAGAAGGACGGGCGTTTTTCACTCTGCGACAGTTCCTGGAATTCCCGATCTCATGGGTGAGTTTCAAAAATTGCATGGCATTGAGAGAGACAGGCCGCGAGTCTGATAGCTTTCTTCTTTGCACATCTTCTGATACCAGTAGTCATAGCGGGGTAGACTGTTGGTTAAAGCGTCCTGCGGAGCGTAGGGGCTCCACTTCCGGTTCTCCGGTCCAGTATTTTTCGGCCGAGTCCGTGCCGGATCATGAAATGGCCATAGGCAAGGGCAAGCGGCAGCGGGATTTTGCCACTGTTGATGTCCAGCATGGGAGAAGAGAGGATGGCTTTTTGGAAATCGTCCGGATATCGTTCCAGATAGGCGGCAGCGACCGCCCCTCCCATCGAATGCGCAAAGAGAAAGGTAGGAGCGCCCTGAAGAATCTCGTGAACAAAGGTGTGCAGATCATCGATCAGGTCTGCATAATTTTCAATATTCACGAGAAAGGGGTCATTGACAGATCGGTAGGAGTATCCGTGTTCCCGCTGTTGCAGGAGGGCGACCCGGTATCCGAGTTGTAAAAAGTAGTAAGCGGTCTCGTAGAATTTCGGAATAGCCTCTGCGAATCCGTGAAGAATGACGAGGGTCTGTGCGTTTTTGTTGTCCGCGTCATAGATTTCATAATAGAGAGGCTGCCCTTTTACCCGCTCAAACGTTCCTGTGTGTTTGTGAGCTTCCAATCTGGGAAGCACCTTATTCTGCATTTCTTCCGCATAATGATTTTTCGTCTAAAAATCTTCATCTGTTGCCTTTCTTTCCGGCCGTTTCCTAGTGCCGGATTCTTTATCGGCGAAGTCGTGACTTTTCTTTTGTCCTTTTTGCAAAAATGTTTCTATTTATCTGCCGATGAATCGATTGATCTGCCTATGAAATCAATGATCTAATGATGAAATCAATGATCTAATGATGAAATCAATGATCTGCCGATGAATCATTTTTACCTACCTATGAATAAAACTGCAATTCTGCCAAAAAAGCAAGCAGAATTGCAGTTCGTGAATACGAAGATACAAGGACCTCAGCCAATGCCTCCCAGAATGGCGCCGCAGATGAGGGCAAGGAGAGAGAGTCCGCAGAAGAGATACTTTCCTGCCTGATACCAGGTGTTTCCAAGCGGTTTGGAAGCCCCTGCATTGACGGCATCCAGTGCATATTTTTTTACCGAACATCCAGAAGAACATGATGCCGGCAAGGAGTGCGCCGAGCGGGCAGATGTAGATGGAGACGGCATCCATCCATTCGGATACGATCCCCTGAATCCCCAGAGCAACGACCGTCCCGATGACGCCGATGGTGCAGACGGCAGGTACTCTCTTCATGTGGAACTGCTGCTGGAGCGTGGCAACCGGTGCTTCGTATAGGGTTGACGAGGGACGAAAGTCCCGCAAACATCACGCAGATGTAGAAGACGACGCCGACGATGGCACCTCCGGGCATCCGGTTCATGACATTTAGAAGGTGGATGAACATGAGTCCGGGACCACCTACGCTCAGCTCTTCGCCGCAGGTCGCCATCGCGGGGATAATCAGGAAGGCGGCCAGGAGAGCGGCCAGCGTATCAAAGACGCCGATCTGAAGAGCGGACCTAGGAATGTCCTCTTTTTTGCTCAGATAAGAACCATAGATGACCGTGCCGTTTCCTGCGATGGAAAGGGAGAAGAAGGCCTGTCCAAAAGCAAAGATCCAGAGCTTGGGGGTTCATGAGAGCCTGCGGATTGACGGTGAAGATGTACTGATATCCGTTGACAGCGCCGGGCTGGAAGCCGACATAGATGGCAAGACCAACCAGCATGACAAAGAGGAGTGGCATCATGATTTTTGTTGGCTTTTTCAATGCCTCCTGCGACACCGAGTCCCATGATGGCAAAGTTGACGATGAGGGCGACGACAATCCAAAGGTTATTGCCGAGAGCGCTGGCAGTGCCACCAAAGAGACCGCCGATTTTGTCCATGTCCGCCCCCAGCTGAATCAGTTCTCCCGTGCAGGCAAGAAAGACGTATTTAAAGATCCAGCCGACCACGCAGGAATAACCGATGGCAAGCGCCAGAGAGCCGAGAGAGGGGATGATACCGATTTTTTCCCCAAGAGAAGCTCCTTTTCCGGCGTGCTCCGTGGCTTTTGCAAAGGCGCCGATCGGGCCCTTGCCGGTGCTTCTGCCCAGAGCGATTTCTTCTGTGACACCGAGGCTTGCGATAATCACGACAAAAATGAAATAAGGAATTAAAAAGGTCATGCCGCCCCAGGCGGAAAACCAAAACAGGAAATCGCCAGAGGTTTCCCATGCCGACTGCGGAACCGATGCAGGCAAGAATAAATCCAATTCGGGAATCAAATCCGTCCGCCTTCCCTTCGGGCGAGGTAGTATTTTCGTTCATATCTGTCTCCTAATTGGACCGGGGGCAGAACGCCCCCGGAAGAATTCATATTGTGGCGTGTGTTGGGTCACATATTTGGAATCACGTGTTCGGATCAGAACTGTTCCGGAGTCCAGCTCTTCCAGTAATCGTAATGAGAGGCATCGGTCATTTCTTCCTTTGTCGGCGCGTATGGCTCCAGCCAGGCGTGGAAGTGTCTCATCGGCAGCGTATGTCCGAAGGTGATCTTCAGATTCGGAATCGTGTCGCGATCCTGATACAGCTGGGTCAGGGCAGCAATGATGTAGTCCATGTGCTGTTTGCTGAACTGGGAACGGTTGATGGCAAGACGCACCACATTGCAGACTTCTTTTTGCTGTTCGGGGGTTTTCAGGTCATATTCCATTGAGAAATCTCCCAGCTCGGAGCAGCGGATGCCGTAGCGGTGCACCATTTCCAGAGAGAGTGCCTGACCGGCAAAACTTTCATGGTTCCTCTTATAATCGAAGAAGCGATCGACATCAATATAGACGCCGTGTCCGCCTGCGGGCTGTACCACCGGAACGCCGTTCTTCGTGAGGGCGTCTGCAAGGTACTGGCACTGTCTGACGCGCTCGTCCTGATAATCAAAACGGGCTTCCTCATAAAGGCCCTGCGCAAGCGCCATGATGTCGTGACCGGACATTCCGCCGTAGGAGTCATTGCCGTAAGCGGAGATCTGGCGCACCTTCAGCAGATGCCCGATGTCCACTTTGACGGAACCGTCTTCATTGAATTCAGAGAATTTTTTTCCAGAAAAGTCCCTTGTCACGGAAGGCCAGTAAGCCGCCCATGTTCGAGTGACCGTTCTTTTTCAGAGAAGCGGAAACCACATCGAAGAGGGAGAACATTTCTTTGGCAATTTCGGCGATGGACTTGTCTGCATATCCGGGCTCGTTCATCTTGATGAAATAGCAGTTCTCTGCCCATCTTGCACCGTCCATCACGAAAGGAATGTCATACTTATGTGCAATCTCGAAACTTCCCGCATATTCTGCATGGAAACTGCCTGGCCGCAGACCGAATTATTGGTAACGGTTGCGTAGATGAGGGCACGTTCTCAACGCCGACCGCCTCGATCAATTGCAGCAGCTTTTTCAATGTCCATATTGCCTTTGAACGGATTGACCTCATACTTGCCGCTCTCCGGAACCTCGAACAGAACCTCTTTATGGAAGAGATTGCGAGGGACGTTGCCCATCTGCTTAATGTTACCCTCTGTGGTATCAAAGTGGGCATTGGAAGGGATGGTAAAGACCTTACCGGGCCATCTTTTGGCAAAAAGAGGTTTTAATACATCAAACAGAAGTGTCTCTGCGCATCTCCCCTGCGGGACAATGAAGGTGTTCGGTCTGGAAAGCTGGTACTGACCGCCGTTGATAAAGCCGCCCTCGTAGTCTTTGAGATAGACATCGTCCATCATTTTTTCAACATCATCGCGGTCTACGCCTTCTTTCAGGTAGTTGATGAGGCGAAGCTGCTTGTCTCCGCGCTCCCACAGATCGCGGAAAGCGTCCAGGAGGACGTAATAGCCTTTGTTCCGTCCGTAAGATTCATCAGCAAGGAACATGGCGGACCATTGCGTGTCTGTCATGGAGGTAGTACCCGAGTCGGAGAGGCAATCCACATAGAGCATTCCGGCGGGGAAGGCAAATTCATTATAGTGTGTGGCCTGTAGTGCTCTAAGGCGCTGTGCGGCGCTTACCGTCGGGATTTCCCGGACTACATGAGTCCACGACTTCGGCGCTTCGGTGTTTAATTTGAATTCCATTTGTTCATTCCTCCTTAATCTCTGGTTGCGTAATCAAGAATTTAATATTAAAGTAACAACAAACCTGTACAATGTCAATTGCTTATGTGCATAATCATTAAAAATCAAGCGGTATAAATCATATAAAATATGCAAAATACCTAAAAACAATCAAAAATAAAATTGTCACGCAATTCAGACAATAAAAATGTTTATAATTTGTTTATTGACAACAATAGAATACGTGATAGAATTAAATCATCAAAACAAAGAACAAAGCACCGAGAAAAAGGTGCTACCAAGATCCTTCCGCACCGTGTAACGAGAAGGTACAAGGGATCAGAAAGGAAGGTACAGTCCCAAATTCTACGGAAGTTCCACCAGATTCAGTTTTTTGACGAACCGCCATTCCTTACATCGCCGGTGAAGGAAAATGCAGCAGCGGACATACATGAGAAGATCGTAAGAAATAGAAGTTGATCGTTAGAACTATGATGTTGGATTGAAATAGCAGTACAAGTAGTAGGAACAGGGAAATCGAACAAAAGGCAATGAAGATGAAAATGTTCGAACCTAGCAAACCATGTATGAAAGCTCTTCGGCTGAACTTCACAACTTAGAAGCAGGATAGAGGATGAGACGAATACGGTAAGTCAAAAGAAAGGTAGGTAAAGTCCATTGGACGAGAGTACATTAGGAGGGCATCACCCAACCGATGAGTTGAGTTGATGCCCTCCTCCATGTGCGTGGGAGAAAGTGGGAGAAAAAGGAGAGGATTGAAACGAGCGGGGACCTAGATCTTCTCATCCGTTTTGTTGGGAAGGGGCGTGATTGGCAAGGACCATTCCCCCCTGTCTCCGTTGCGGGAGAGGGGAGAGTATGCTACTATTTTTGTAATTCTATGATACAAGTGTCAAAAGTATCAGCCTTCGATGCAAGCTTGCAATGAGATTCCTGTTTGTGCTTTTGATGCTCACATCCATCTTTACAGGAAAATGAGGGAGAGGGGAAATGGCTATTTTTAAAGGTGCGGGTGTTGCAATTGTGACCCCATTTCGGGAAGACGGTTCTGTGGATTATGAGGAATTCGATCGTCTTGTGGATTTCCAGATTGCGGAAGGAACGGATGCCATTATTGTCTGCGGCACGACCGGAGAAGCTGCCACGATGACGGTGGAGGAACACACAGAGGTGATTAGGCACTGTGTGAAGCATGTGAGGGGAAGAGTTCCGGTCATCGCGGGGACGGGATCCAATGCGACGGCAACCGCAGTAGAACTTTCACAGCTGGCACAGAAGGACGGTGTAGACGCCGTTTTGCAGGTGACACCTTATTACAATAAGGCAACGCAGGAAGGGCTGATCGAACATTTTTGTGCCGTTTCGGATGCCATTGACATTCCGATCATTCTTTATAATGTGCCCGGTAGAACCGGATGTAATATCTTGCCGGAAACGGTGGCGAAGATTATGAAAAGAGGGAAAAACGTAAAGGGCATCAAGGATGCCACGGGCTCCCTTACGCAGACTGCAATGACGATGGAAAAGTGTGACGGCAATCTGGAAGTCTATTCCGGAAACGACGATATCATCGTTCCCATGATGTCCATCGGAGCAGAAGGAGTCATCTCCGTACTGTCCAACATAGCACCCGGAAAGACACATGAAATGTGCAGGAAATGTCTGGAGAATGACTTTATTTCTGCGGGAAAGATGCAAATAGAAGCGATTCCTCTTGTAAGAGCGCTGTTTCTGGAAGTCAATCCTATCCCGGTGAAGAAGGCCCTGTCTTTGATGGGGTACCATTCCCATTATCTGAGACTGCCTTTAACCGGTATGCAGACGGAGCATGCAGAGGTCCTGAAGCTTGCGATGAGGAAGTATGGAATAGAGGTGACAGAGTAGATGACGAGAATCATATTGCATGGATGTCAAGGGAGGATGGGAAGGACGGTAGCGGACCTTGCATCCGAAGAAGGAGTACGGATTGTGGCAGGTGTGACGCCCTCTCCCGAGGAGAGTCCCTTCTTTCCAGTGTATGCATCCGTGGAAAAAGTCGTAGAGGATGCGGACGTCGTCATTGATTTTTCAACGGCAAAGGCGGTCGATTCGCTGTTAGAAGACTGCCTGGTCAAAAAACTTCCCCTTGTGCTCTGTACGACCGGATTATCTGAGGAGCAGATGAGCAGGGGGGAGGAGGTCTCCCGGGAGATCCCCGTTCTGATGTCTGCCAACATGAGTTTGGGGATCAATGTGCTGCGGAAGATGCTTTATGATCATGCAGCTCTTCTGGCGGAGGCCGGGTTTGATATTGAAATTGTGGAGAAACACCACAATCAGAAACTGGATGCACCCAGCGGTACGGCGATCGCTCTTGCAGATGCGGCAAATGCAAGTCTGGAAAAAGCAGGAGAGAAGCCTTACGGGATGATATTGGACAGAAGCAAGCACAGGATGAAGCGCCCGCACGATGAAATCGGCATTAGTGCTGTGCGGGGCGGAACCATTGTGGGAGACCATGATGTGATTTTTTTGCAGGTGTGGATGAGGTGGTGACGCTTTCCCATAGAGCTTATTCCAGAGCGATCTTTGCAAAAGGTGCGCTGGCGGCGGCGAAGTTTCTTGCGGGAAAAAGAAGCGGGCAGGTACGATATGGCAGATGTCATCGGATAAGCATCAAACAAGCACCGGATCAGCATCAAACAAACACCGAACTGGACAGGCACCGGACAGGCACCGGACAGGAGGCAACAAAGAAAAAGGGCAAAAGACAAAAAGCGAAAAGCGACCAGAAGATTCAGATGAGAAAGAATGGGAACTAAAAGCCTCCGGCTCACGAGCCGGAGGCTTTGTTTAATCGTACTACCGTTGCTGTATCAAAGGATCAGGCACTGTAGTTCAATTAAAGTTTGGCTGACAATTACAGTTTGTTTACGTTGACAGCCTGCGGGCCCTTCTCACCCTGGACTACATCATATTCTACGGCAGCTCCCTCATCAAGAGACTTGAAGCCTTCCATATTCAGCCCTGAGTAGTGTACGAATACATCGTTGCCGGCCTCATCGGAAATGAATCCGTAGCCCTTCTGGTTGTTGAACCACTTTACAGTACCTTTGTTCATTGTAAAATACCTCCACAGAAATAAAAAAATGTTAAATTATTACTGAAAAATCAGCAATACAGATAAGATAGCACACCCGAAGCGAAAAGTAAAGCTGATTTTCGGCAAAAGGGCGACTTTTCTTTTGGACTGTAGTGTGATAAACTGAAACAATGAATAAAATTATACATAAAGAAGCGGTGGATCAACTTTTCGAAGCCATCCTCACGCTGAATAGCAAAGAAGAATGTTACTCCTTTTTTTGAGGACCTCTGCACGGTGAATGAGCTGCTTGCCATCGCACAGAGGTATGAGGTTGCGCAAATGTTAGACCAGTCCTGCACCTATCTGGACATTGCCCACAAGACGGGTGCCTCAACCGCAACCATTTCACGAGTAAACCGTTCTCTCAATTTCGGTGAGGGCGGTTATCAAATTACCTTTGCACGCAGAAGAGGAGACGGAGAGGGAAAACAGCAGTGAAATTCACTGCTGCTTTTTCTCTGTCTCCAGTATTTCGCTGAAAAGGAAACTTTTTATTTTTGCTCTTTCGCTTCTTTGTTTCCGGTGTTTCCTTCTGTGGTTCCTTCTTTGGAAGTCATGGAACACTTCCCGTCGAAAACCGCATTTTCATCAATGACGATTGCCTTCGTGGTAATATCTCCGACTACCTTTCCGGTGTCGCTGATTTCTGTCTTTCCTTCTGATGAATCAATGTTTCCATGGATTTCCCCGGCCAGAAAGACGTTGTCCGCTTTGGTATTCCCTTCGATTTTTCCGGTGGATCCCACAATCAGGGAGCCTTTTACCTCGACGTCGCCTTTGATCTCGCCGTCAATCCTGGTGGACCCTTCTGCGTGAAGCTTGCCTTCACAGATGGTGCCGCTGCCGATCAGGGTAACTACCTGCTGCGCAGCTGTGTCGTATAAGGTCGTGCTGCTGGATTTCTGTGTCTGAAATAGTGACATTTTTTTCACCTCTTATCCGTTGATATCAATGATTTCTTCGGGATTCACATATTGGTCGTCCTTTTTGGATCTGATATCCTACGTTAGTATTTTTTTGTTCCGATCATGAAGAGGGCGTCTCCGCGCTGAACCATCGCACCTGCTTTGACGAGGGGGCTTCCGGCATTGCGGTAAATGGAAAGATAGCCGTTGCCGTGGTCAATCGTGATCGTATGGCCGTATTCCGCATCATCGGTGACGGACTGAACGGTGCCGCTTCCGGAAGCGATGATCTGCGATCCGGCAGAGGCGGTGAAAATGACGATCGGATTGCCGCTTTCTTTTCCCGTCTTCCTTGCCGGTGCCATTGGGATTGTCCTTCCCCGCTTTCATCTGCGCAGGAGGAGAGAGGGAAACCGCTGAGGGATTTTCATTTCCTCTTCCGTTTTAGCAGCTTTTCTCTTCGGCACTCCGGTAATTGTTCACCGCGACCATGAGTTGATCCGCTTCGTCATGAAGTTCGGAATTCTCTTTGCTCAGTTTCTTGTTCTCGGAAGTAAGATGAGCAACCTGTGCGGTCAACTCCCTTTTCATAGAAGAGCTGCGATGAATATAGATGCCGGCGTAGATCATAAAACAGAGAATGACGAGGGAAAGTGCAAAGACACTGTAGACAAGGACAAGCGCCGGCACGTGGGAGAGGGTGAACTGCCGAATCCCCTGACCGGCCTCATCGGTGATGATCATAAACGTATAATGCCGTTTATGAGAATGTTTCCGGGGTTTCTCTCTGTTGGATGAGGTTGGTGCTTCGTAATCCTGCATAATTTACCTGCCATCTAGGGTTCATGATTCAGAACATCTGTTTAAGATTTTTAACACAGGAACTTTATTTGTGTCAAAAAAACTGTAAAACTTTCATAATATTATGATACAAGTGTCATCATTCGTGTTACAATAGTTGCCGATATCATCATTCGTTGGAAAGGAAGTTGAAACCATGGCACTGTTACAGAAATGGAGGGACAAGGCCTATTCGGAGACTGCGGAGAAGTCGCAGCTGGAGAAAGCTCTGGTCCGATTACTTTTTAAAAGAAAAAGAGATCTATGCGCAACTCTTAAAAGATCCCGACACGGAAGTGAAAGGGACGGTTGCGGAATTGGCACAGAAATTCGGGGTTGATTTGATGACGATGACCGGCTTTCTGGACGGTATCGATGAGTCGCTAACTGAACAAAACCCGATCGAGGAGATGGAGGAAGACACCGTTGTTTCTCTGCGCTTCGATAAGGAAAAAAATTATACAAGAACATGGTCGCTGCAGGAGCAGACTGGCTGTACGGACTTCCGGAGTGGGATTCGATTTTTGACAAGGATAAGCAGAAGGAGCTCTACCGGGAGCAGAAGAATTCGGGAACCTTCCATAAGACGGTTCTGGTGCGCCCGAATGATCCCTGTCCTTGCGGAAGCGGTAAGAAATATAAGAGGTGCCATGGAAGAAAGGGAGCGGAAGCGTAGAAAGAAGGATTGCAATGTCACTGAATAAAGAAGATTTTTTAGCGGTATATCGTCATTCCATGTCGCATATTCTGGCGAAGGCGGTCATTGAGATTTTTCGGCAAAGAAAATGTGCAATATGCGATAGGACCTCAGATTGCAGACGGTTTCTATTATGATTTCATCCTGCCTCGTCCGGTAAACAAAGACGATTTTGCCGTGATTGAAAGCAAGATGCGTGAGATTCTAAAGCGCAAAGAAGATTGGACCAGGAAGGAAGTTTCCAGAAAAGACGCGCTGGAGCTGTTCAAAAATCAGAAATTCAAAACCGAAGTGATTCAGGATCTTCCGGAAGATGCGACCATCACGGTTTATCAAACAGGAAATGATTATGTCGATCTGTGCAAGGGGCCTCACGTCGAGAATTCACAGGAACTTTTAGGGGTTGCTTTTCAGATTCGGTCGGTGTCCGGCTCTTACTGGAGAGGAGATGAGCATAGGGAGCAGTTGCAGCGCATCTATTGCTATGCCTTTCCGACCAAGGAGGAACTGAAGGCGCATGTGGCGCTGATTAAAGAGGCACAGGAGAGGGATCACCGTAAGATCGGGCAGCAGCTGGAGCTCTTTATGTTTGATGAGACCGCCCCCGGTATGCCTTACTGGCTGCCCCGTGGATGGAAGCTGTACAATGCGCTCATGGACTTCTCCAGAGAACAGCAGGAGATTTTCGGATATTCGGAAATTTCGGCGCCTCTGATTAACAATCGCAAACTGTGGCTGGTTTCCGGTCACTGGGCGCATTATAAGAACAACATGTTTATCGTGCCGGATCTGGAAACCGATGAAGAAGGGAATTTCATCGAAGCGAAGATCGAGGCGAGCGAGGAGAATGCCGATATTTATGCCGCCAAGCCGATGAACTGTCCGAATGCAATGATGACTTATAAGCGCAAACCTCGCTCTTATAAGGATCTTCCGATCCGTTACAGCGAATATGATGTCCTTCACCGCAAAGAGAAGTCCGGTCAGATGTCGGGTCTGCTTCGGGTACAGGCTTTCAGGCAGGACGACGACCATACCTTTGTTATGGAAAGTCAGATTGAGGAGGAAATCGGCAGAATCTTTGAACTGGCAGACCGCATTTATTCTACCCTTGGCGTGACCTACCGTGCAGAGCTCTCTACCAGACCGGATGATTTTATGGGGGACATCAAGGTTTGGGACCGTGCCGAAAGCGGCTCTTAAGCGGATCCTGGATCACAAATACGGCGAAGGCGGTTATGAGATCAATGAAGGGGACGGTGCGTTTTACGGTCCGAAAATTGATTTGCAGATGAAGGATGCGCTCGGTAGAGAATGGCAGGTCGGGACCTTCCAGTTAGACTTCCAGTTGCCGCATAATTTTTGAACTGAAATATACGGCGGCAGACGGGAGTCAACAGGAACCGGTGGTCATTCACCGCGCCATTTACGGTTCTTTCGAACGCTTTATCGGTGTGTTAATCGAGAACTTTAAGGGCGTGTTCCCGTTCTGGATGTCTCCTTATCAGGTGGGAATTGTGCCGATCCGTACAGAACACAATGATTATGCAAGGAAGGTGGCGGAAAAGCTGGCGGCCAGCCATGTGCGCTTCGAAGCGGATTATTCGGATAACAATATGAAGGAAAAGATCAAGAAGTTTAAGAACTTTAAAGATCCGTATATTGTAGTTCTGGGAGATCGGGAAGCGGCGGAGAATACGGTTTCGATCAACGTCAGAGGTTCGAATAAACAGATTCAAAATGTGCCGCTGGATCGTTTTGCAGAGGTGTGCAGAGCGTTAAATGCGGAGAGATCACTGGAACTGACAGAAGAGTTCTGAGAAGCCAAATTGAATTCATTCTAAAATAGTACCCCCTCTCGGAAAGATATGGACGCCGAAGAGGGGGTGTTTTGTATGGTTTTACGATCGGATCTCATTTTGTGATCGGATGCGCTTTCCTTTCGGATGCGTTGCTTTCGGATGCGTTTTCCTTTCGGATGTGTTTTTTTCTTTCGGATGTGCTTTCCTTTCGGATGTGCTTTACTTTCGGATGCCGATCCGGTGAAAGACCTCGTCCACAAAAATATTGGCTCTCAAGAGATCCTGGTTGTCCGGGTGAGTGGAGGAGGCTTCGTATTCCTGCATCATCTTTTTCCCAGGTGGCTGCTTTGTCGCCTCGGAAACGGTCGTAACTTTGTCGGATTTCGGGAGACATTTTGCCACGACAGAAATAAGCGCCCATATAACGGTTGTCCGAGGGAAGAAAGGCCAGAATCTGATTTTCCAGCAATTTGTGGTAGGCGGGAGAATCTCCCATCCCACAGGTGCCGAATAATGCCACGGTCTTCCCGTGGAGAGACAGAAGAAGATCCATAATCTCGATGGAACAGCTGGAGTGATTGACCCAAAAACCGATGAAATAAATATCTCCATCACTTTGACCATTCCAGTTCCGGATCTGCAAAAGCTCCTTCTCTTCGCTATGAATCGCAGAGTAGATCTCTTTTGCCACACGTTCCGTATTTCCTGTTTCACTTGCATAGACGACCAGATATTTGTGTTTGCTCATACTTTTTTACAGTGATGAATGAATGACGGTTTCGTGCAGCGGTTAAGACCGGCAGAGGCGGATGAATGTGGTTTCGTGCAGCGGTTAAGACCGGCAAAGGCGGATCAATGTGGTTTCGCGCGACGGTTAAGGCGGACAGAGGCGGATTCCGGTATACGAGGACGGGAATGGGTAGTGGTTAGCAGCATAAAATGAAAGGTACCAGACCGCCTGCGGATCCTCCAAGGAAGTTGCAGCACAGGCTTCCCATACAGCAAAGGGAGCAAAGTCTGGACATTTCAGGCGGTACATTCATTTGAAAGGGAGATCCGTAAAAAGTCTGTTGTGCATCGTACCAGGAAGTGCCGGACTGCAACTGCAAAAGCAGCTGACGGTAGTTGGCATTGGAAGGATCCAGGTTTACGGCGCGTTGTGCATCTTCCGTGGCACTCACGTGGTTCCCCAAACCTGCATTTGCAATGGCGCTATAGTAATACCACCTGGCAGAGCGACCGGAAAGAGAGTCCAGTACATGCCGCGCTTCGGCAAAGTGCATGCTTTGAATATAATTGACCACGGCACGAAGCCGCACGGATTCTTCGTCATCACCGTCCTCTTCCTGCCTGTGATCGCTTTGAAACGGGCCAAAGCCGTCAAAAGGAGAACGGTAGGCACTGCCTCCCCCTTCCCGTTCCTCCATAATCTGATTGTAAGCCTGTGTGATTCTTTTGAACATCTCTTCTGCCTGGTCTTTTCTGGGATTGTTGATGTTGGCATCGGGATGATATTTTTCTGGATAATTTGCGATAGGCTTTTTTTGATTTCTTCATCGGATGCATCTTTCGATACACCTAAAAAGCTGGTAAGGGTCGGTCATTGTTTTGCTCTGCTCATTTCTCTTTCTTCTACGGGGCGGTTCGCCATCTTTTTTGCAATTTCTGATCCGCACGCAGATAGCCGTTGAAAATACCTGCGTAAAGGATGTTGCGGAGAATGGAGACATCCTTCAGAAGAGGAAGCTTTTCAAAAGATTTCGTACATTCTCCTGCCGTCTGATACAGGAGTTCTTTCATGGTTTGGCTGAAATGAATGGGATCCTTTTTCCCATAAAAGAAATCAGCGGATTATAATTCTTTTTGGAGATCGAGGTGCAAATCATCGAAGGCATCCGTGAGATAAATGAATTTTTCCCAGGAAAAACCGATGCGAAAAAGCACATCGGACCATTCATCCTTCCGGTAAACGAACAAAGCGCCCATGATTTCTCCGAATCGGTTGGCGATCCGTTCGTGGCTGTCACAGTGGTCTGCTTCTAAAGCGTGGATGCTCTGCAACTGACGGGTAAGATGCGCCGTCTTTTCGGGATATTTCCTCACCAGTCTTTGGTAATTTTTTCTCAAACAGGCAAGGGTGAGAAGAGCGGAAGGTTTATGTTCATCCTGCCAGTCGTCCAGAGCCTTATGATAAGCCAATAGAAGATTGATGTCGGCGGCATAGGCGCTGAATTGATTGCGGATTCTGGCTCTTTTAACAAATGGATGGGACAGGCATCTGCCGTAGCATACCTGTTCTTCCGGTTCATAAAGAGAAGTGAGCAGAAGCGCAAGAAAAGTGAGGTCATAGCTGAGTGTCCATTCTCCGCTGAGACCGTAGCCCTCTTTGAGATCCCTGCACAGCCCGCAATAATAAGCTCTATAACGTTCGAACTCACGAAATTTGAGTTCCGGCTGATAAACCTGAATATAGCCGAACATGCTTAAGAAACTTTGCGGAATTCCTTTTGGCACTTAGGACATCGAATCACAATGTTGCCTTTGCCACGCGGAATTCGAATCTTCTGCCCGCAAGAGGGACATTTGTAAATATGATAGTGTCTCAGCTGCGCACCGTGTGTCTGTGCGTGCTTGACGCTTCCACCAATGCGGGATAAGAAGCTTCTCACTTTTCCGGCATATTGCACATAGACCTCGTTTTCGTGATAACGCCTGGGAATGTTTCTGGAAAACAACCGGAAATAAAGGATAAAAAGAGAAAAAGAGAAACGGTTACGAAAGCGCGTGACGGCCAGAAAATGGAAATGGTTAATAGAACAAACCAAAATCCCATTAAAAATTTGGTCAGGCGGTCAATTCCGTAAGATCCATACCGTCCCTGCATAAATCTCGAAATATAATCCCTAAAAGTCCCCATAGAATACCCTCTCTGTCCACCTTCTACATAGTGACCTGATAGTAAAAAGTCTAATCGGGTACAATGGGTATTGCAATGAATCGTGAATAAAGTTATCTAAAAAAATGCTTAAAAGAATACGGAAAAATTAAACGTTTATTCATCAAATTGTACAGGAACGGGGTTATCCGACGAAAGCAAAAAAGCGCTTAGACAGGACAGTGTAGTGTAAAACGCCTCGTCCGCCACGGACACATTCATCATGGATATATCCACTTCCGGCTTGTCTTAGAGCAAGCGGACGTTGTAAAATAAAAAAATATGATAAAAAGACAACCAACGCTATCTGAATATTCTTCAGGTTTTTTTCTCGATCTTGTCCTCGTGGCGCTGATGTATATGCTGGCGTGGTATCTGCGTTTCGAGTCGAGCCTGAAACGGTTCTATCCCCCCATCGGACATGCGCTTCCAATGGAGTACTATTTCGATGCGCTGATTTATTTAATACCGATCTATCTGATCCTGAATATCATTTACGGCCTGTACAAGCCAAGGCGCGCGACTCGTTTCCACTACGAATTTGCCAGCATCCTGAAAGTCAATATTTTCGGGCTGATCAGTATTTTTGTCGTGCTTTTTCTTTTTCAAGCAGACGCATTTTTCGCGGGCCATGATCCTGATCTTCTTCGTGCTGAACACGGTCTCCTCCGCAGTGGCGAGGTCCCTTCTGCGGCGGTTTCTGCGCTTTGTGAGAAAGAGGGGCTACAATTTAAAGCATGTTCTGCTGATCGGGTATTCGCGCTCGGCGGAGGCTTATATCCGAAGGGTGAGCGAAAACCCGGAATGGGGTTATGTCATCAATGGGATTTTGGACGACCATGTGCCGATCGGCACCAGGTACCGGAGCGTGAAGGTGGTAGGTGTCATTGACGATTTGCAAAAGCAATTGGAGCAAAACCGATATGACGAGATTACGATCACACTTTCGCTGGACCATTACGACCGTTTGGAAGAGTTGGTTGCTCTATGTGAGAAGTCGGGGGTGCATACGAAATTTGTACCGGATTACACCTCGCTTTTTTTCCCAGCAATCCGTATACGGAGGATATTCAGGGGCTACCGGTCATCAATATACGTTATGTTCCCTTGACCATCATCGGAAACCGCTTGTTGAAGCGGGCAACGGATATTGCGGGAAGCCTGTTTGCCATCCTTCTCTTTTCTCCCATCATGTTGATCGCCTTTTTGACCGTGAAACTGACCAGCAGGGGAGGAGCTATTTTCAAGCAGGAGAGAATCGGTCTGCACGGCAAGCCTTTCATGATGTACAAATTTCGAACCATGGCGGTGCAGAGTGAAAAGGAAGAGAAGAAGGGGTGGACCACTCGAAACGATCCGAGGGTTACCCCCGTCGGGCACTTCCTGAGGAAGACCAGCATAGACGAGATGCCGCAGTTTTTTTAACGTTCTAATGGGAAAAAAATGAGTCTGGTGGGTCCCCGACCGGAGCGACCGCAGTTTGTAGAAAAGTTTAAGGAAGAGATTCCCAGGTACATGGTGAAGCATCAGGTAAGACCCGGAATCACCGGCTGGGCACAGGTGAACGGTTACAGAGGAGATACCTCCATCCGGAAGCGGATTGAATATGACATTTACTACATTGAAAACTGGACCTATGGATTTGATATACGGATCTTAATCGGAACGGTTTTTCACGGCTTTCGGAATAAAAATGCTTACTGAGCGCGCGGTCTTCGGACGGCGCTTTTTTTCTGTAATATGCCCCTGTTTATGGCATGATAGGTGGCAGGGGTTTTAGGAAAAAAATACAAGGAGAAAAGGATAGGGGATTGATGGACACAAGAAATCATGGCACGACAAGGGGCAGGAAACCTTCTGCTTCAAGGAAGAGTGCGGGCAGAAACATGCGCAGCAAAGAGTATGATTATGATCCTTATGAGGAGGATTATGGAAGAACCGGGAGAAAATCCTCTTCCTCATATAGAAGGGATGGCGATTACGACGATTATGAGGATTATGAGGATGAGGTAGATGACCGCTACGAAGACAGAAGGAGGAGCAGGAGAAGAGCGGCGCCTTCCAAAAAGAAGGAGCAGCAGGAGAAAGCGCAGAACGAGGAGCTTGATCCTGCTTTGCGGTGGAGCTCGTGGTTGCCGTTGTACTGGTCTTTGTGCTCCGCGGTTTCCTGACAGCCACCAAGGTCGGCAAGGTCAAACTGAACGAAGCGGAAATTAAGAGCAATATGAATGAAGGAGTCGTGACCAATTCCGAACTGGATGGGTATCGGAACATAGCGCTCTTCGGGGTAGACTCTACAAAGGGAGCCCTGAACAAAGCGACACGCAGCGACTCGATCATTATTGCTTCCATCAAGGAAGATAGCGGTGACGTCAAGCTTTGTTCCGTCTACCGGGATACCTACCTGGATATCGGAGACGGTATTTACGGCAAATGCAACGGGGCCTATGCCAAGGGGGGACCGACACAGGCCATCAATATGTTAAATCGCAGTCTGGATTTGAATATTACCGATTTTATCACGATCGGGTTCGGCGGTTTGACGAAGGCCATTGATTCCCTTGGAGGAATCACGCTCAACATTCCGCAGAACATGATTACCGCCTTGAATAATTATCAGATCAGTATGGTCGGGAAGACGGACGACGGGATCCATTATACAGCGCAGTCCGGAAAGGATTATAAGCCGATCACGCAGGCGGGAGAACAGCTGGTCAACGGACTGCAGGCGACAGCCTACTGTCGTGTAAGGTATATTGAGGGGAATGATTTTGCCAGAGCCCAGCACCAGCGGGAAGTGATTATGAAGACGCTGGAAAAGGCCAAAAGTGCAAATCCCGCAAAGCTGGAAGCGATTGCGAATGATGTCTTTGGGCAGACCTACACTTCACTGGACATCAAGGAGATTCTGCAAATTCTCTCCCATATCGGCAATTATCAAATCGTGGATCAAACGGGATTTCCGAATCAGGAGCAGTTAAAGGTAGGAAATATCGGAAAAGCGGGAAGCTGTGTCGTACCGACCGATTTGGCATCCAATGTTTCCTGGGTGCACCAATTCCTGTTCGGAACGGAGAATTACCAGGTTTCCGAAGAAATTCGAAAAGTCAGCGAACAGATAACAGGCAGAACGGCAAAAATATCTCAGATAGGATCGTAGGCATTGAGTTCTTATGATGTGGTCATACCAATTTATCATCCGGTCAAATTTGAATTTGTAAGGCAGATGCAGATGCTCCTTGGGCAGAGTCACCTCCCGGGAAAGATCATCCTGATGCTGACAAAGGAGGCATCGGGGGGTTGATGAGAAGGAACTCTATGCCTGGGCAAGAGAGGCGGAGGAAGACAGGGGACTTTCTCCGGAGACAGTACCGGAGGTGGAAGTACATTCTCTTTTAAAGACGGACTTTGATCACGCAGGTACGAGAAATGCGGGAGCTTCTTTCGCCGGAGCGCAGACGGACTTCTTGCTTTTTTTGACTCAGGACGCCAGACCGCTCACAGAGAACCTGGCCGGTAAGATGAAGGAAGTCTTTGAAAGAGAGCCAAGGGTAGCAGTGGTCTATGCAAAGCAGGTGGCGGGAGAAAAATGCACCGGAGGCGGAAAAAGATTTCCCGTGCGTTCAATTATGCAGACAGACCGCTTCTCAAGGGGAAAGAGGATGAAGAGCGACTGGGAATCAAAACCTATTTCTGCTCCAATGCCTGCGCCATGTACCGCCTGTCCGTTTTTCATCATCTGAACGGCTTTGAGGCGCCTGCTATTTTTAATGAGGATATGGTTTATGCACACAAGGCGGTGCAGGCGGGATACTGGATTGCCTATGAGCCGGAAGCGAAGGTAGAGCATTCACATCGTTATACGAGTGAGGAACAGTTCAGACGCAATTTCGACAACGGCGTTTCGCAGGCCATGCATCCGGAGGTTTTTCAAGGCCTTTCTTCCGAAAAAGAGGGAAAAAAAGCTGTTAAAAGCAGACCGTTCATGAGTTGGCGGGAGCGGGAAAATGGCAGCAGATTCCGCCTTTTTTTCTGGCAGTGCGTGTGCCGGTATGCGGGTTTTTTTCCTTGGGAGGCATTATAGGCTCCTGCCGCAGTTTTTAGTGAAGAGATGTGCGATGAACGTGGCCTTTTTTCAGAAACGACATTCGCAATAGAAGGGGAAGGACAGGACAGTGGAACTGAAAATTGGAAGTACGGACGATATTCGCACTTGGGAGGAGGTCACCCTCCTTTACCACTCGGCGTTAAAACAGATGAATACCAAGATTTCCATTTTAAACGACGAATTCCAGCAGGTGCATCGTTATAATCCGATTGAACATACCAAGGCCAGGATGAAGACGCCGGAGTCGATTGTCAAGAAATTAAAGAGGCACGGCTACGAATCCAATATTGAAAATATGGTCAAGTATGTCAATGACATCGCAGGAATTCGTATTATCTGCTCGTTTACCTCGGATATCTATCGCATTGCCGACATGATTTCCAACCAGGGAGACGTGCATGTCATCGCCGTAAGAGACTATATCATGAATCCGAAGACCTCCGGCTACCGCAGCTACCACATGGTGATTACGGTTCCGGTCTATCTCTCGGACCGGATTATCGATGTAAGGGTAGAAGTACAGATCCGGACGGTGGCGATGGATTTCTGGGCCTCCCTGGAGCATAAAATCCGTTATAAATTTGAAGGGAATGCCCCCACGCATATCAATGCGGAGCTGTTTGAATGCTCGCACATGGTTTTCGGAGCTGGATTCAAGGATGATGCGGTTAAACGAAGAAATTCAGCAGCTGGCAGGAGAGAAAGAAGAGCCGGAAGCAGAAGAAACGCTGGAAGAAGACGAGACCCAGGAAGAATCCCTATAAAGAGGAGTGCCCGGATGCGCTAAGCACCCGGGCTATTATGAAAAAAATCAATCTAATTCTCTTTGCGATAAGAGTATTGTAGATGTCTTTTTATGAACAACACATGAACAAAACAATAACATATCGTTAACGTGCATAAACCATCCTCAGGGATCGAATCAATGATCGGGATATTGCACAAAAATCGTAAATGTCAGGCAGATGCAGGAGATCAGATGAGCGAACAGAGCGAACATAGCGAACAGAAGGAAGATGTTTCACAGGAAAGAAAGACGGACCGCGATTTTGCCGAACAGATCATTCAGGCCAACAATGCGGCGAAACAGGCGGAACTTGATCGTTTAAAGGTGATCAATGAAAACCATGAAGAGGAAATTGCGGCACTGAAGGTGCAACTACAGGAAAACCGGGAGGCGATTGACCGAATTGACCAGCTGCTTTCACAGACGGAGGAATATACCCACACCACAGGGGTTCGTATTTACAGGAATGTGCAGGCTTCCTTCATGGAGGAGCAGTCGAAACAGACGGCAGTTCTTCTGGGGCAGATGAAGGAACAGGAAGAGAGGATGGATGATCTCCTTCGCCGTTCCAAAAAGAAGGGACGCACCCTGCTCCTGGTACTGATTTTACTTGCGGTACTTGGCAACACCGCGCTCTTTGTGTTACATTTTTACTTCCACATCTTCTGACATTTCACAGGGAGCATTTGACAATGGTCTTCAGTTCAATGGTTTTTATGGATTTTTTTCTGCCGGTGTCGCTGGCAGGAGGGTTCGTCTTTCAGAAAATCAGACTGCAGAATCTTTTTCTGCTTCTAATGAGCCTGCTCTTCTACGCATGGGGAGAACCGCATTATCTGATTCTGCTCCTTCTTTCCATCGGGATGAACTGGGCCTTCGGGCTGTGGATGGAAAGAGCACCCTTCCACAAAAAGTTCGTTTTTGGTATTATCCGTCCTCTGTAACCTGGCTCTGCTCGGCTATTATAAATATGCGGATTTTATTCTGAATACGTTGGATGCCTTTCTTCCGGGAGCAGATCTGCCCAGACTGCATCTTCCTCTCCCGATCGGGATTTCTTTTTTCACCTTTCAGGCGATGAGTTATGTGATTGACCTCTATCGAGGGAGTATCAAGCGGAAAAAAAGCCTGTTGGATCTGGCTCTCTATATTTCCTTTTTTTCCCCAACTGATTGCGGGGCCGATTGTGAAATACCGTGACATCCATGAGGAGATCCACAACAGACAGACGGTTTCACTTGCCAATTTGTCCACGGGAGCAAGACGTTTTTATTTACGGGTTGGGCAAGAAGGTGATACTCTCCAATCTGATTGCTTCCTGTGCCACGACTTTCCTCTCCGCAGATCAGACGCAGACTTCCTCTCTGATGGCATGGACGGGGGTCATTCTCTATGCGCTGCAGATCTATTATGATTTCTCCGGCTACTCGGATATGGCGATCGGTCTCGGAAGAATGTTCGGTTTTCATATCCTGGAGAATTTCAATCTGCCCTATATCTCCGGCTCGATTCAGGAGTTCTGGCGCAGGTGGCACATGTCTCTGTCCGGTTGGTTCAAGGAGTATCTCTATATTCCGCTTGGCGGAAACCGCAAAGGAGAGTTGCGCACCTGTATCAATCTGTTGATTGTCTTTGCCACCACGGGGCTCTGGCACGGAGCCAGCTGGAATTTTTGTCTGCTGGGGGCTCTGGCACGGCGCATTTATTGTCATCGAGCGGCTGGGCTTTTCCAGGGTTTTGAAAAAGCACCGGGTTTTCGGTCACATCTACGCACTACTGGTAGAAGTAACCGGCTGGTCCTTCTTTGCGGTAGACAGTGCCAAAAAGGCGCTCCACCTCCTAGGAGTCATGTTCCGACCCTTTCTCTTTTTCCATACGCCGAGAATCTTCTATACCAGTATGACACCGCAGGCCTGTCTGGCCTTTGGGCTTGCGGTCTGCGGCAGCGGGCTGATTCAGGTTCTTTTTTCCGGTCAAAAGACGGAGTGGATCGCACGGAAATGGAAGAATTCGGCTCTGGAATGGATTTACCTGTCCTTCATTGCGCTGTATGCCGTGATGCTGCTTGCCAATCATACCTATAATCCGTTTATTTATTTCCGCTTCTAAAAGAGGTCGCCAGGATGAAGAAATCATTGCAAATCGGATATTTGATCACAATTCTTCTGATTTTCTTTGTGCCGGGCCTGCTTTTTGTAAGCGGGAAGGGGAAGAGCGCCTCAGACACCGAAGAAAACAGAACGTTAAGCACAATGCCAAAGCTGGAAGCTTCCACCTACCGTGTCTTTCCGACGCAGTTTGAAGATTATTTCAACGACCATCTTCCCCTGAAGGATCAGCTGGTATTTGCCAACAGTTATCTGGATTACCGCATCTTTCATTCTTCGTCCTCAGATCAGGTGGTGGTCGGAAAAAAACGGCTGGCTGTTCTATACGGGAACGCAGCAGGGCGATGAGGCGCAGATGAAAGATTATCTGGGAGAGAACCTGTATACGGAAGAAGAGCTGCAAACTTTGGCAAGTAAGTTGAATCAGGCGGCGGCGGATTTTTCAAAAGAGGGGTGCGCATCTGACCTTTGTTTTTAATCCCAATAAATCCCGCATCTATGCAGATCAGATGCCCGCTGCTTATGGCAAACCGGCAGAGAATTACCGTTTGAAACAGGTGGTGCAGTATTTAAAAGCAAATACCAAGCTGGATATCGTAGATACGACCGATGTACTTGCAGATTATCATAAAAAAATCCGCAGAATCAGATCTATTTCAAATATGACACGCACTGGAACAGCTTCGGCTCCTATATTGCGACCGGGCTCTTGGCACAGGGGCTTAAAAGGTCGCTTCCCTCTCCGGATGCCGTAAGCATTCAGGACGGGAAACATCCCATCTATGACTTGGCGCGGATGCTGCATTTGCAGGACATTCTAACGGAGGATCCCGCCCCTGATTGTAAGCGGTTATACGGACAGAACCTATGAGTCTCAGATGAGCGGTGAGGGAGCGGAAATCATGATTCACGGCAGCTGCGCTTCCCCCGAGGCGGATGCAAGAAAGCTTCTCTTAATCGGAGATTCGTATGGAACCTTTATGTTCCGCTTTCTGGCAACGGAGTTCGCCCAAACGACCTACTGTCATTATTCGCAGTATCACAGGGATGTGCTGGAAGCAGAAAAAGCCGCAGGAAGTGGTGTTTGAACTGGTAGAAAGAAACCTCTCCCTTTTAAATTCATTTTTCGATCGACCGTGCATTCCCGCAATAAAGGGGCGATTGCTTTTGCATAAACGAAAAATGACGAAGATAGAAAGACTGTGGTTTTTGCGTAGCGTTCCAGTCGCCTTTCTCTTGTTTTTCCTGCTTTTTCCGAGCCTCAGAGATTCGGAAGAGGGAAAGAATTTTTACAAGATCACGTTGAACGGAGAAGCGATCGGTGCGCTATCTTCGCGTGCCCAGGTTTTTGCCTGCATGAGACAGGCGAGGAAGGACCTGGCAGGACAGGGCAAAGACTTTATCCTTGCGGAGAGTGATCTGAGGGTCGAGGGAGAGAGCCGCATCTTCGGCGTCGTCTCCGGTAAGCGGCAGGGTGATCAGGCGAATGATGGATTCGCTCAATGATCACCGTAAGAGTCTGCTGCACAAATCGTTTACCGTGAAAATCAACCAGGGATATACGGTCAATCTGTCCTCCATGAAGGAGGTAAAGGCCCTGATTGCCGCCGCCAAAGACAAGTACGACGAGAAGAATGCTTATCAGGTGGAGATTGGTGCAGACAAGGACCGGGCACTTCATGTGCTCTCCGCTTCTCTGGTTTCCAGGCAAAAAAGAGGCAGGAGGAAGAGAGTATGCGTGCCGTTTTCGCAGCGGGAGTGGACGCAGAGATCGATACGGTTTTTGATTCCGCAGAACCGGATGCGAATCTTCTCTCGTTTCAGGATTTTGACCTGGGACTAAAGGGAATGAGCATTGAAGACCGGATTGAAATCGTGGAATCCTATTTGCCACAGAAGGAATTGACGAGCCTTAAGGATGCGATCTCGGAAGTGACCAAAGACAAAGAGACCAATAAGATTTATGAGGTGAAAGCAGGAGACACCCTGTCGGTGATTGCACAGAAGTATGGACTGACGGTGGCAAAGCTGGTGTCGATGAATCCAACGCTGGAAAATGAAAACTCGTTGATCAGACCGCAGGATGAACTGATTGTAACCGTGCCGGAACCTCTTCTTACCATTGCCCATCAAACGGAAGCTTATTTGGAGGAGGATTATGAGGCGGAGGTAAAAATACGTCGATAATCCCTCCTGGTACACCGATGAAACGAAGGTTTTGCAGGACCCTGTAGCAGGACATCGGAAGGTGATTGCGCTGGAGATGTATAGCAACGAAAACCTGACGGGGAGACAAATCATCAAGGAAGAGGTGGTTGCGCCTGCTGTTCCCAAGATTGTGGAGAGAGGCACCAGGGTGAGACCGACCCTACATCAAGCCGATTTCAGGGGAAGGCTTTCTTCCGGATTCGGCAGGAGGGTAAGACCCAGAAGAGGGGCCAGCTCCTTCCATAAGGGCGTTGATTTTTCCACCCCGATCGGAACGGCAGTCAAGGCTTCCAGTGCCGGAACGGTGACCAGAGCCAGCTGGGGGAGGGATACGGCTACTGTGTTTATATTTCCCATCCGGACGGCAGAGAAACCAGATACGGTCACCTGAGCAGAGTTCTGGTTCATGTCGGGGAGAAGGTGGATCAGGGGCAGAAGATTGCCCTTTCAGGGGAATACGGGCGTCTCCACCGGCCCGCATCTGCACTTTGAAATCCTGATCGGGGAGCGCAGGTCGATCCGATGAAATACATCGGTCGCTGAGATTTTTTGATTGGATCGGGACAGGAAGATGGTTTCAGATCATTGTGGAAAGAAATTCATTTCTGACCGCAGAGAAACAGAAAAAAATGTTCGGGTGGAAATTTGACCGATCCGTGATATAATCCGTAAGGTGTAAAAACATCTTTTGTCGAGGACTCACTTGCATCTACACAGGAGCAATCGGAAGACTTTCCGATTGAGAGGCAGGGATGGATACAAATCAAAAAATGATTGAAGAATATGTGATCAAAGGCGGGATACCTCTGGTTGGCGAGGTGGAAATCGGTGGAGCCAAAAACGCTTCTCTTGCTCTTTTGGCGGCGGCTACCATGACGGACGAAACGGTCACCATTGAAAATGTACCGGATGTTCGAGATACCAGGGTGCTCATGCAGGCGATGGAGTCGATCGGTGTCCGGATTGAGAAACCGGACAGGCATACCGTCATCATCAATGCGAGGAACGCGGCGAATCATACCATAGAAAACGATTATATCAAGCGGATTCGCGCGTCTTATTATCTTCTGGGGGCACTGCTTGGGAAATGCAAGCATGCGGAGGTGGTTTTGCCGGGAGGCTGTGATATCGGCCTCAGGCCGATTGATCAGCACATCAAGGGATTTACGGCGCTGGGGGCGGAGGTCCTGATTGAACATGGGATTATCATTGCAAAGGCGCAGAAGCTGATCGGCGCCCATATCTATCTGGATGTGGTGTCTGTAGGAGCGACCATCAACATCATGATGGCTGCAGCGATGGCGGAAGGAAAGACCATTATAGAGAATGCGGCAAAAGAACCGCATGTCGTGGACCTCGCCAACTTCTTAAACAGCATGGGAGCCAATATTAAGGGGCGGGAACCGACGTCATTCGGATTAAGGGCGTTTCTCAGTTGCATGGCACGGTTTATACCACCATTCCCGATCAGATTGAGGCGGGGACTTTTATGATGGCTGCTGCTGCAACGCATGGAGATATTCTTTTAAAAAATGTGATCCCCAAGCACCTGGAGTCCATCTCCGCCAAGTTGCTGGAGACTGGTTGTCAGATTCTGGAATCAGGGAGATGCGATTCGGGTGGTGGCAACCAGAAGACTGAGTGGCACCAATGTCAAAACGCTTCCCTATCCCGGCTTTCCCACTGACATGCAGCCACAGATGACGACCCTTTTATCTGTTGCCAGCGGTGTGAGCATCGTATCGGAATCCATTTTCGAGAATCGGTTTCGGTATGTGGACGAGTTGAACCGAATGGGGGCAGGAATTAAGGTGGAAGGTTCCAGCGCCATCATTAAGGGAGTAGAGTGCCTGAGTGGAGCACAAATTTCCGCACCGGATCTGCGGGCGGGGGCGGCGCTTGTCATTGCGGCACTGATGGCGGACGGCTTTACGACCATCGATCATATTCATTTCATTGAGCGAGGGTATGAGGATTTTCCGCAGAAGTTGCGGGAGCTGGGAGCCCTGATTGAGAGGGTGGAAAGTGATCGGGAAGAGCGTCACTTCCGTTTGAAATATGCCTGAGGGGATCCGGTGGTCAGAAAGAGATCCTTTTCTTAGCAGCCTTCCCCATCCCAGTGCGAGGATGACGGAAAGGAAGGCAAGCGGGAGAGATAGGAGAACAGAGGGAAGGGAATCCGGATGGGAGGACAACACAGGCAGGCGGTGCTTTTAAGAGAATCTGCATCGCAATAATCGGAAATTTGTGCCAGAGCAGAATGGTCATGGATTCTTTTCAAAAGACGTCAGAAGCGTTTTTCGTATCAAACAGGGAACGCTTTTTTTCTTTTGCCCTGCGATCGTTTGGGAAAGCAGGAGAATTCCTGCGCATCCGCAGATCGTTGCAGGAAGATAAAGAAAAGGATTGTGGTATTCATCCGTTCGTATGCTGACCTCTCCGTTCAGACGGGCAAGAAAGAGATAGGTCGATAGAAAAAGAAGGGAGAGAAGGAAGGAGAGGAAGCTGCGTTTTTAAAGAATGAAAATTCCTTTGCAAACCGGAACCTTCGAAAAGAAGGCCCAGAAGGAACATCGGCAGCAGATGAAGGGCGCTCTCGGTCTGCCAGGGGAGCCTGAGATGCGAAAAAGCAGTTGGGCGTCAAGAAGAACAGGAGGAGAGTCAGAATCACCCAGAGGCGGGGAAAAGGGTGAACCTGCAGCATCCATCCGGCGAGCAGAAAGAGCATGAACAGACAGGGCAGAAACCAGAGGGCGGTATTCCATTTCATGCCATCGTGCTTGGAGTTGGCGTAGAGGATCTGGAAGATTCCCTTTTGCAGAGAAATCGGAAGCAGATCCTGCGAAGCGGCCCAGGGCCAGAAAGACGACAACGGAAAGTCCTGCACAAAAAAAGTAAGAGAGCAGGAGGCTTGAGAATTTTTTTTTCAAAAGAGAAAGAAGGGGGAGATGAAACGCAGAGGAACAGGCGGCATTCCGACCGGAAATGAAGACGAAGACACTCAGTACACTGACGCCGATGGTGGAAAGGACCATTCCTGTACGAAGAACATGCGCGATGGCAATCAGATAAATCGCAATGCCACGCGCAATGTCATAGGAAGGATCTCTCCCTTGTTTCGTACGAAGAGGTGAAGTGTCTATGTTGGTGTTGGAATGCCCCATTCTTCTACAGCAGTTCCTCGATGTAAAGTTGCGGATTCAGGCTCAAATCAATATATTCGTTGCCGATGCGGATCGTCGGTTTGGAAAAGAATTCACGGTTGATAAAAACGATTTCTCCCTTGCGTCCATCGTTCAAACGGACCTGATTGAGCAGGTAGATGTTGACGACATTGGACATAGAAAGAAAAGGTAGGCGCTGGAGTCGTATTTCTGCATGCCTTCATTCTCGATAATGGAAAGAGCGATGAAGGGGCATTGTGCATCGCGGTAGACGCGGGGGGAAGTAACGGCATCATACACATCCGCCAGTGCAATCACCTTGGCGAAGGGATCAATGTCTTTCCCTACCAGGTGATTGGGATAGCCCGAACCGTCGCAACGTTCGTGATGCTCTAAGACTGCTAACTTAATTCGTTCATCAATGTTCTGATCTTTCAGAATTTCGTACCCGTGTAAGGTGTGCTCCTTAATGATGTTGTATTCGTCACTCGTGAGGGAGGCAGGTTTAGAGATGATATTGTGCGGCACCATCAGCTTACCGATGTCATGCATCAGACCGGCCTTGGTCAAAACATTGAGGTCTTCCTCCGGAAGATTCATCCAGACGCCGATCAGAATGTGCAATGAGTGCTACGTTAACGGAATGGGCATAGGTCTCATCGTCATACTGCCTCAGGCAGTGAAGCATATCGAAGAGATGGGACGGCCCGGTGGTAGCGGTGATCAGGTGGAAAACCGGTTCCGCCATTTCACTCACCTTTTTATCGCTGATGTCACTGTCCTGCTTGACGATTTCATTGATGCTCCACTTGAAACTGGAGAATGTTTCTTCAAAAATCCGATTTGAATTGTCGGAATTCCGGTGTTTGCCGAAGTCTTTGTGCATAAGAGGGAGGAAGATCCGGAGAAGCGGGCTCCTTTGTAGGCTCCCACAAACCCTCTTGAATGGAGATGCGTGAAGTCGGATACATCTCCAGCCTGGAAATCAATTTGTCATCGAGTACCGTTCCGCGGGGCATGATCATTTGCCCGCTGCCCAGAGAATACAGATTGTCAGCAAGCTGCATTCCGGGACGTAGTTGTGACGCATCAATATATCTCATAGATTTCACCTTTTCATCAACAGGTACAATATATCTCATTTATCATAACACGATATTTGTACGAAGGGAAGTTTGACGGAAACAAATGGAACAGATTATAATATTTGAGGCAAAAACAACTGGAATTCGGAAGATCCATTCTGACGGGAGACGGCATGATTCTATTTGAACTTCGCGGAAATGAATATATGCATGACTGTCCGCTTTTGTTAAAGAGCGGAAGCCTTTTTGAAGCGGGTGGCACCCGGCATAAATACGTCGTTCTGGTCTTTCGCAATCTCTCGATGAAAAAAAGTGATCTCTGCGGAGGTGGAGCTCTATGCCTTCGACTCGGGAAAAAAATACAGGTGGGAGGCGCAACGACCTACCATTACGCGGGGGAGATCGTCGGCGAAGGAGAGGAATTCGGAGAGAATGAGGAGATCAGGCTCTCTTACGACAGAACGGCAATGTTTGTTCCGCTCCTCGTAAACGTCACCTTTGAAGACGGTTCCATGTGGAAAAATGCGAACCATACGCTGTTTCGACCGCTTCCAAGGCAGGAAGAGGCAGCCGGTATCTTTCCCCTGCCGGAGCTGATGAAGCAGTATCGGATCGAAATCAACGAAGAGGCGGTTTATCTGCCCAGGCAGATTGGAGATCTGTGGCTGTGTGCTTGTGGAGAAATCAATACGGAGGAGAGCTGTCGCAGATGCCATGCCACGCATGAGCAGGTTTTTCGCGCCACCGATATGGATTATTTCAAAAAGAGGTTGCAGGAGCGCCTGCAGGCGAGGCATTGCAGCAGAAGTTGCAGGAGAAAAAAGAAGGCGTGAGGCCTTTTTCTGATTCTTCTCGCCCTGATTGTGGTTCTGATCGCGCTTCTTTCGGTTTTCCTCCTGGGAAAAGCAGGTAAGTCCGGAGCCCGAAGAGAAGAAACGGATTCGGGCGCAGGGAGAAAGTAAGGTCGCCTCCGCGGACGCATCCTTTTCTTCCGGTGCAGCCGCTTCTGCGGACGCATCCGATTCTTCTCGTGCAGCTACGGGGGAAGGAATCCACTTCTGCGAGTGCAGCTGCCGGAGGGGAAGCTTCTTCCCGTGCAGCTGCCTCCGTACGGTCGAAGGAAGAAACCGCCTCTGCGGGAGCAAGCCTTCAGAAGAGCGGGCAGGAATCGTCCGGGGGTCTACAGCGGTAGTCGCAGGGACGGCAGTGCACAGAATCTTTGACGGTAGTTACACCTTTCAGGTAAGTGACGGCAGCAGAGTAACGATGAAAGTCGTCTGGACCAAGGAAAAGGAAAAACCCGACGGTGTCGGTTTCCGATGACAAAGGGATGCGCAGTCTGACTCTTTTACAGATGGATGATTCGGAATTGCGCGCAGAAGACAGGAAAAATGGACGCACCTATTCCATTCACTATCATGATGGAAGTTATCTTTTTCACCGGGTTGGATATTAAGGATGAAGCATAGATGACGCATAGGGCCGGGTACAGGACATGAAGAAACAGACGGTACAGCGTGTTTTTACTCCTGCTTTTGCTTGTGCTGCAGATTGCGGTTGGACTTCTGTTTGCGCAAAAAGAAGCAAGGGTATCATGAAGATGAAATGTATACCTATTATTCGACAAACGGGACCAACGGTCTTTTTTTGCCGGACAGAGAATGGCAGAACAGTAAGGAGATTCTCAAAGAGTTCGTTGTGCTGCCGGGAGAGAATTTTGATTATGCGCGGATTAAAGAGGTGCAGTCATGGGATGTGCATCCTCCGCTCTATTATTTCCTCTTTCATACGGTCTGTGATTTCTTTCCGGGAAGGTTCAGCAAGTGGCCGGGGATCTTCACGAACCTGATTGCCATGGTGCTTTGTTTCCTGCTGATGGAACGCCTTCTGAAAACGCTGGGACGGCCTTTTGTGGTGCGTTTCCTCGTTCTGGCGCTGGTTGGGCTGAATCCGATGACGATCTCGGCCCTGGTCTTCTTCCGGATGTATTTCTGGCTGACGGTCTTTGTACTTGCATGTGCAAAACTGCATGTAGAAAAGACGCTCCAACTGATGGAGGAGAGGGCGGAATTCGGAAAAGAATCGTTTTTGCGCTTCTTGCTCCCTCTGATGATCGTATCCTACCTTGGATTCCTGACCCAGTATTTTTACCTGATCTTCTTTGTGCTGATCGGAGTGGCTTTTTCGGTTGTCTTGCTGCAAAAAGGATGGCGGGCCGTTCTTCTTTATGTCTTCTGTTGTGCCTCCTCTCTTCTGCTTGCCGTGCTGTCCTACCCAGCGTCTGCGGCGCATATTTTCAGGGGATATCGGGGAAAAGAAGCGGCGCAGTCGGCTGTGAACGGAGGGAATCTATGGGAGCGGTTCTCCTTTTTTGCCGGATTGCTCAACGATTTCGTCTTTGGTGGCGGGCTGTTTATCCTGCTTGCGCTCTGCGTGGCGGGAGGAGCTCTGCTGTTGTGGATGAGGCATTTTCGTCTTCCGGCAACAGAAGAGAAGACGATTAGCGGAAGAAGGGGCTTGGGAGTCGCTTACGGGGTTCTGCTTTTTGGAACCGTCGGATACTTTCTGGTGGTTTCCAAGGTGGCGCTGCTGGCCTATGCCCCGTCGAACCGGTACGAGATGCCGGTGTATCCCCTTCTTTTAGCACTTGTGATTCTGTTGACCGATGATCTGCTTCGAAGTTTCCTGCAGGAGATCGGTAGGAGAGTGGCTATCCTAAGAGAGAAGAGAGCGGAAGAAAAAGATTGCCGCTGTTCTATGCGCCGTTCTCTTTCTGGGGCTGACCTGCAAGGGACTTTTTGTGGATCACCGCGTGCTGTTTCTCTATCCTGAAAACGCGGCGCGTCTTGCCTATGCCAGAACGCACAGGGAGGATACCGCCATTCTTCTCATGAATCCGGCGGTTTCTTATCGGGTCTGGCATTATGAAGATATTTTTATGAATTATCCAAGACTCTATTTTGCAGATACAGCAAACACGTCTGATTTTACGGACCCGGCGATTTGCAATGCAAAGGCGCTGGATGTCTATGTCACCGATCCCAGAAATCAGAAAGAACTGTTGCAGATGATTCTGAGAGTCAATCCCCATGTATCCGGCTATCAGGAAATCTATACGGCAGATACTCTGCGACTCTATCACTTTGAATAAGATCAGGAGATTGTTTCAATTACCTTTTTAGAAAGGAGGAACGGTATGGGAATGAATCCGGCGGATATGATGCGCCTGATGGGAGAATTTTCACGCTTCCAGAAAGCGCATCCGAAGGTGGTTGCTTTTTACACAGTATATCGCAGGAGGCTTGTCGGAGGGATCTGTCATTGAAATATCCGTGCAGAAGCCGGGGGAAGAGAAGGTGACCTGCAATATGAAGGTCCTGCCGGAGGATGTACAGATGGCAAAAGACGTTAAAAGAGATGAAGAGTTGAGGTAAGAGACGGCGAAAGTGCGGGGATTTTTCACCATAAAAACAGGAGGGGCGGAAACTCCCTCCTGTTTTTTTCGTGTGACGAGCGGGTGCTACTCGATTGTCCCCTGTGCCGGACGGCGCACGTTTCGATCGAATTCTACCCGGTTTTCCCCGCGTCCGGTGGTGTAGCGATTTGCCTCGGAGGAATGCAATTTTTATTTGGCGCCGGACTTGGTGTAAGCATCCTTCTGGATTTCCAGGAATTTGTCAAGACCCATGGACTGTAATTGTTTGTTGTAGGCATCCCAGCCCTTGTCCACGCCGCCCTTGGTTACCCAATCGGCCTGTGAGGAATCCACGTAGTTGCTGATGTCGGTGTAAAGGGTAGCAAGGTTCTGCAGCTGCTCCTGTGTATAGGAAACATTCGGGAAAGCAGGTTTTGCATATTGAACGAAGTCCTTGTCCACCGCGAGCTTGGAAGCATCGCCGTTTTTCCGATTCATATTTGACCTTGCTGTTGAAATCTTCGCCCACGTACTTCGGACCGAAATCGCGGAGGGAATTGACCCAGGCAAAGGTATCGGCAGAGGAATCGTCATCGGGCTTCAGCACTTCATAGGTTCCGTCGCTGTTCTTCTTGACCGCTTTTATCGAAACCGCCGTAGTAGTTCTGGATGGAAGCGTCTTCGGTATAGAAGCCGTCGATCCACTTTAACAGCGCATCAGGGATCCTTGCATTTGTTGGTGACGAGGAATTCATAGCGGCTGTAGTTGTAATGCTGCGGATCGGAGGCCACATACTGCTTTCCGTCCGGTCCCTTCAGTGCCGGAAGCGGTACATATTGATCGGCATTGGCACCGAAGGTGGAGTCGGTGGTCCAACCGGCAGCAGAGCCGATCACGGGGGTCTTGCTCATCAGCTTGGAATCCCGCATGGAGTCGTCCTCGGTGAAGATTTCGGGATCGATCAGACCTGCCTCGTATGCCTTGTGCATGGCTTCGATTCCCTGCTTGTAAGAATCGGTGACCGGCAGGAAGACAGGCGCATTGTCCTTGATGGCCATTGCATAGGTGCCGTCTGCTCCAATGTTGGTGCCGAAGGGAAGGGCAAAGAAGTAGAAGGGATCTGCATAGCCCTTGCCATAAGGGATTTCATCGTTCGGATCGCCGTTTCCATTGGCATCCTTCTCTTTAAATGCTTTCAGGACATTCAGATACTCGTCAAAGGTGGTCGGCATGGAAAGCCCCAGGTTGTCCAGCCACTTCTTGTTGATGAAAACCTGATTGCCGACGACGGGACGGCAGGGACGTTTTGCGGGCAGACCGTAGATATGTCCGTCTGCGGAGGTCGCCAGATTTTTTTCATGACCGGGTCGGAATCCAGAATCTTCTTGAGGTTCGGCATGTCCTTTTCGACATAATCATCCAGGACAAGGAAGGAAGCCTTGTTCTGTTCGATATCAGATTCCGAAAGCGCATTGGAGCCAAGGAAGGCATCGGGAAGATCGCTTCCTGCCAGTGTCACCGCCTTTTTATCTCCCCAGTCGGAATTCAGGATGGTTTCCCAATCAATCTGGATACCGTTTTTCTTTTGCAGATTGATCCGGGAAGCCTTCGTGATACTTCTCCCCAGTCCGCCCAGCGAACGGTGGCAATTTTTGAACGTGGGTGTGGAAGAGGCGCTTGTGCTTCCTCCAGTGGATGACTGCTCCGCGGCATTTTTGGGAACCGCACCCTGGCGAGCATTCCGCCGGTCAGAAGAGCCGTCAGGAAAAGAGTCAAAAAGCTGTTTCTTTTTTTCATGTGTTTCCTCCTTTTCTTACATCTGTTGCTATATCTACCCCTCACTCCTTGACCGCACCCAGCATGACGCCCTGGTTGAAGTATTTTTGAAGGAAGGGATAAAGACACATAATCGGCAGCGTCGAAACGACGATGGACGCGTATTTCATCATATCCGAAAGTTGTCTGAGTTCCTGCTGTGCCGTTCCGGTTGCCGCACCCAGAAGAGACTCATTGGAAATCAGGATTCTCCGGAGAAGAAGCTGCAACGGAATCAAATCATCGCTTTTCAGGTAGATCAGTGCATTCAGCCACTGGTTCCACATCCAGACGGCGGTCCACAGAGCAATGACGGCAACCACAGCCTTGGACAGCGGCAGTACAATGGTAAAGAAGTAGCGGATGGTAGAGCAGCCGTCAATCTGTGCCGCTTCGAAGAGCGACTCCGGAATGGTGGACGTGAAAAAGGTTCTTGCCACGATAATATTGAAGGTGGAAGTGACAAAGGGCAGAATCAGCGCCCACATGGTATCGTAGAGACCGAAGGAGCGGACAACGAAATAGGTCGGAATCAGCCCGCCGGAGACAAACATCGGAATCATGTAAAAGATGCTGATGACCTTTCTCCCAAGCAGCTCCTTCCTGGAAAGCGCATAGCCGGCAGGCAGGTTTACGAGAAGACCTACGACCGTTGCCACGGCGGAATACAAGATGGTATTGAAATAGCTGTGCCAGATTGCTCTTTGTTCAAAAAGCTTCTCATACCCTCTAAAAATCCATGTGCTTTGGCCAGAGCCAGACCTTTCCCAGAGCCACATCGTTCGGGTTCGAAAAGGAAGCGATGATCACGAACCAGAGCGGGTAGAGAACGGCGATGATCATCAAAACCGCAATCAGATAAAAAAACAAGTTGGGAACCGGAAATTTTTCCTGTATTTTTTTGGCATAAAACTTTTTTTATGAATTCCTGTTTGTGCACCCGCAAAGGATGAAGTCGATTTCTGCATAAGGTACCTCCTCTAGAAAAAGCCCTGTGCCGGTCATTTTTTTGCCGATCTTGTTGATGAAGAGCAGAATCGCGACATTGACAATGGTATTAAAGAGACCGATCGCCGTAGAGAGGAATACTGCATGCTCTGCAGGCCGATCTTGTAAACATAGGTTGAAATAATTTCGCTTGCCATGATATTCTGAACGTTCTGCAGAAGGAAAGCCTTCTCGAAGCCGATGCTGAGCAGTCCGCCGACTCGCAGGATCATGAGCGTCATGGCAGTCGGCAGGATGAGCGGCAAATCAATGAAGCGGATTTTTTTGCAAAACGGTTGCTCCGTCCATGGTTGCCGCCTCATAATAGGTGGGGTCAATCGAGGAAAGCGCCGCCAGGTAAATAATCGAATCCCATCCGACATTCTGCCAGACGTCCGTCCAGACATACACATGTTTGAAGGCGGAAGCGCTGGCCATGACATTGGGAAAGTCTCTCCCGAACAGATGAAACAGGTTGGCAAAGAGTCCGGAGGAGGGAGAGAGGAAGATCAGGATCAGACCGCACATGACCATGGTGGAAATGAAGTGGGGCAGATAGGTGATCACCTGAAAAGTCTTCTTGAACAGCCCGTTTGACAGCTGGTTGCAAAAGCAGAGCCAGCAGGATCGGCAGCGGAAAGGCGACCAGCAGGCTGTAAAAACTCAGAACCAGCGTGTTCCGGATGGTAGGCCAGAACTGATAACTGCGGAAAAACTGCAGGAAATTATCGAAGCCGACAAAGGGGCTGTGAAAGATGCCAAGGCTTGGAGAATAGCGCTCAAAAGCCATGACGAGCCCGCCAAGCGGCAGGTAGGAGAAACAAAAAGAGCAGGACAAAGGAGGGCAGCAGAAGCAGATAGAGCGGAATACTCCGTCTGATTGCCGTTTTCGTGATCTTTTTCCCTTTCATCGCAGGTCCCTCCTTCGGTAGCTGATATTTGATGGACTTAGAATAGTGAAATTCAGGGAAAAAAAATAGTACAATTACGACGGAGCAGATGCCGCTTTCCGAAAAGGAAGGCAGCAGCCTGCAGAACAGTCGTACAAAACGGGAAAATCCTGTCACTATCCGGTCAAAAAGACAATAGAAAGTAAGACAACAGGCAGTGGGGCAGGCGGCGATTGCAAACAAGGAGGAGCGCCATGAAGGCAGGGGAAAGGAAGCATCTATGGAGAGGAAAAATTACATCAGAAGCGATATTCCCTGATCCGTAATTTCAACGTGCTGATTGTTTTACTGACCGTTCTTCTTTTGATCAATCTCTTTCTGGGCATCAGTTCCATGATTTCTTTTCGCGATCATAATGAAAAGCAGATCGAAAAGATCCTGGGGGCTTACAGGCAGAAGCAGGATGAGAGGCTTGAATTTGTGCGTCATTATGTGGAATGGTCTGCCGTTCACGAGCCCCTCCTGAGAGATTTGATGAAACACACCGGAGCGGGAAAAGAGGTGCAGGACCTTCTGATCCTGCGTTCCCGCGTGAGGGATATGAAGAATGCTTATGGAGCGGGGGTGATGTTTTTTGCCTATTTGGAAGGAGAGGAAAAGTTTTATCACCTCTCCGAGGTCAAGATCCCCTATGAGGACTATCTGGAGCTGCGGAAGAGGGCGCCGCAAAAGGCAGAAAAGGAAGGGCAGAAGATGGCCTGGCAGAGAATCCGCCTGGGGCAGGATAGGAAGTCTTTTCTCTTTTACGGGGTCAGTTATCAGGGCGTTTATGTCTGCAGCCTGGTAGATGCAGAGAAACTGAGGGGGAATCTGGATGATATCATCACCGGACGAAAGGGATATTATAGACTTCTGGATGAAGAAGGAAGGGAGTTCCTGAAGGTGGATGGAAGCGGCGGCAGTCTTTTTCCCCTTTTTTACAGGAACTATACGCTGCAGGCAGATCCCGGAGGGATGCCCTATCAGGTGCAGGTGCATGCAGATGTATACAGCGCCGCCGCCGAGCAGGAAATCAGACAGAGCCTGATTTTGCTCCTCTTATTTGTGGTGCTCTTTGTTGCGGCCAGGTATATTTATGTGACCAACAGAAGCGTTCTTCGTCCTTTGGAAAACTTTCAGATTGCCCTGAAAAATGTCAGTGCAGAGGACAGCATTCTGCACATGGAGTCTCCGCCGCTGCGGGAACTGGAGCCTGCAGATCAGCAGTTAAAAAATCTGGTGTCGCAGCTGCAGAAGATGCGGATCAGCGTTTATGAAGAAGAACTGGAGCGAAAAATTCGAAATTACTTTTTTTGCAACATCAGATCAGACCGCATTTTTTTATCTGAACTGTCTGGCGACCATCGATAGCATGGCGCAGTTGGGCGAGATAGAGGAGCTGCGAAAGATGGTTCTTTTCACCTCCCAATACATCCGTTATCTGTTTCAGGTAGACAGCAATCTGGTTCGCCTGTCATACGAACTGACGCACATCGAGGCTTATCTGGACATTCAAAACCTGCGCATGGAGGAGAACTTTGAAGTAGAGGTCAAGGCGGCGCCGGAAGCAATGGAAGCCTGTATTCCGCCGCTGTTTCTCATCAGTTTTTGTGGAAAATTCCGTTAAACATGCGTCTGTATCCGCGGGAGAAAAAAATTGAAGATTTCGATTCACTGCAGAAGAGAAAAAGAAAGGCTGATCATAGATATCGCGGACTCCGGTCAGGGATTTCCTCCGGAATTCCTGAGGGAGCAGGAAGGAGAGCTTCCGCTTGCAGAGGGGAAGGGAGGAGAGCCTCTGGTCGCGGAGAGGAAAGAAGAGCCTCCGGTTGCAAAAAGGCGGGAAGAAGGGGCTGCGATCGGGGAAAAAAACGGGAAGAAGGATCGCAGGTCAAGGAAGCGGTTTTAAAAAGAACGCATATCGGAATTGCCAATAGTAGAAAAAAAGGTTGGCACTCCTTTATGGAAGGTCTTACCGCCTGGTTCTCTTGAATCTCCCCGCTCCGGCGCACGGGGCCGTCGTGCATGTGGAAATTCCCTTTGAGCAGTCGAGTGAGAAGGCGGTTGCCTTTGATTAGGAACAGCGTAGTAAGAGGCAGAAAGGATAGGGAGTGGGAATGAAGGTTTTACTCGTGGATGACGACCGTTTTGTGATTGCAGCTCTGAAAAAAGGCGTCCGGTGGGAAGCGCTCGGGTTTGATGAGATCTTTACTGCCCATAACGTGGAGGAAGCGTGGCAGGTGGAGGAGAAGGAGCAGGTGACGCTCATCGTGTCGGATATCGATATGCCCAGAGGAAGCGGTTTGGATTTTTTTGCGGAAGTTGCGCAAGGAGGGAGGAATACCCCTTGCATCTTTCTGACCAATTACGCGGATTTCGCCTATGCCCAGGAGGCGGTCAGTCTGAAGTGCTATCACTATTTTCTAAAGCCGGTGGATTACGGAAAGCTGACGCAGGTGATCCAGGATGCCGTGAAGGAGTCCAGGGCGAAGGCTGCGGATCAGTCCGGTCGTTATCTTTCTTTTTGGAGAGAGGCCTTGCTGCACAGAGAGAGCAGGGAGGTGCCGGAAGAATTCTATGACAAAGAGGAGGAACTCTGCCTCCTCATGGTGCAACTTTATCCTTATTACCTGTCTTCGGATCTTCAACTAAAGAGCAGGCTGAACGAAGAAGTTCTGCCACTGCTATCTTCCCTCCTTACTGCCGACCTGCCGGAGGCAAAGCGAGAAGGAAGCGTGATTATGAGCGGCCTTCCGGGATGGGATCGTTATTATGCGGTTCTGCGTCTGGGGAAAAAGACGGAGGAAAAGGTAGAGCAGGGATTCCTGGAGAAAAGCGCCAATGCGTTCCTGCAGTCTTTCCTGGAAAAAGTCTCACTGCCCCGCCAATGTGTATCTGACACCTCCCGCCGCTCCACAGGAAATCGGGAGGCAGATGGCGGTTCTGAACGAAGAGGCCCGCAATGACTTAGGGCCTGCCGGTCATGTATTTTTGTTGTGTGGAAAACAGACAGGGGAAAAAAAGAAGCCGGAGTGGAAACGGTGGATGGGCAGCAGGTGAAAGCATTGTTGGAGGAGGAGAATTTTGATGGCCTTAGCGAACTCTGTCATGCCTACTTAGAATCCCAGCTACAGAAGGGAACCTTGCATGCACGGAGCATTCTCAACCTGCAAATCGACATTGTGCAGCAGCTCTACGCCTATTTGGAGAAGCGCGGCATCCGTGCGCATCAGCTTTTTCAGGAGAACCTTATAAGACGATTTCCGCCTGCGCCACAAAGAGCGCCAAGGATATGGAAACCTATCTGTATTTTCTTTTTCTGCAAAGCAAAAGAGGATTGAAACTGAGTGCCATGAATCAGAGTGTGGCGGATCGGGTCAGGGAATTTGTGGATGCCCATTACCGGGAGGATATCGGCAGAGAATCGTTAGAGGAAATTCTGTATTTTTGATCCGGATTACAGTTCGAGACTTTTTAAAAAGGAAACCGGCATGTCCTTCATGCATTATGTCATTCAGAAGCGGATGACGGAAGCAAAGCGGCTGCTGCTAAACAGCTCGATGCCGGTGGGAGCCATCGCCGCACAGGTCGGATATGATAATTATTCCTATTTTTCCCGCCTTTTTAAAAGAAACGTCGGCATCACCCCCGCCGAATACCGCAGAAACAACAAGCTCCTGCAAAGTTCCGCTTTGCAGGAGCCGTAAAATCAGAAATCAACCGGTTGTGACGCCGGGGGCCAACCTCTAACCGGCGGGACGCTGGGTGTCAACCTCCAACCGGCGGGACGCCAGGTGCCAACTTCCAACCGGTGTAAAGTTTAACGGAAATTTGCCGCTTCCGGGTAGGAAAAACCGTCGTCGTTGTAGAGTTCATAACTCTTTTCATCCGCCTCATAGGTGAGGTAGGTGATCGTGGAATTGTCAATCTCCGCTGTGGTCATGGCAGGTTTTGCAATCGGCAGCACGTGACCCTTCCGTAGGAAGAGAAGGGTTTCAAAGAGATTGCAGGTGACATAGTGGTCGCCTTTTTTTCCAGAATCTCCTCCGTGTAATCGTTAAAGGCACGGAAACGGATCATCTTCATTTCTTCCGGCAGATAGACATTTCTTCCGGTGCGGTTCTGCTCAACGACAGGGGCTAACATGATGCTCTCACCGGCCAGAATCTGATCCTCGATCTCGAAAGCCCTAGGGTCTTCCCCGTATTCAAAAGGAGAGGTTTCATATACATGCCGTCGCGAAGCGCCGCCTTCATAAATTCACTGTAGATGTAAGGAATGAGCGCGTAACGCAACTCAATCAGTTTTTTTGAAGTCGTCCAGGTGTGTAAAGCGGTACAGCTCCTGCAATCTGGTGCCGGTGCAGGCGTGGTTGCGGTAAAGCGGAATCAGAATCGCAAGAGACAGCCATCTGGCCATCAAATCTTCCGTGCAGTCAGCACCGAAGCCGCCCATATCCGAACCGGAATAGAGGAAGCCGCACATGTTCAGCGCGGGCATCTGCGCTAATGACAGCTTCAGGTGAGACCACCAGGACTTATTATCACCGGTCCATACGCCGCCGTAGCGGTGCATGCCGATATAGCTGGAGCGGGAAAAACAGAAGGATTCGTTTGTCCGGTTCCATCTCCCGAAGGGCTTCCCCGGCGGCTCTTGTCATATAGAAGCCGTAGAGGTTGTGTACCTTGTCGTGGCGGATTTTTTTGCCCTCGTATTCGTGATAAAAACGCTTGTAATCGCCCTCATAGTTGCTAAGAGAAGCGATCAGGCTTTGGAACTGGAAGAGGGATTCGATGTCCAGATTGCGCCCTTTAAACTGATCCAGCGAGTCGAAGACCTCCTTCAGATGGTCTTCCGTATAAAAAAATAGCGGGTTCATTCATATCATTCCAGAAGCCGTCGATTCCCTGATCTAGCAGGACCTGATATTTGTGTCCGAACCATTTGCGCGTTTGCGGCTTTAAGAAGTCGGGAAAGTGCACCTGTCCCGGCCAAACGGCAGCGACCAGCCGTTCTCCGTTTTCTTTTTTGACAAAATAATCGTTTTCACAGCCCTCTTCATAGACATCATAGCCGTCTTCGATTTTGACACCGGCATCAATGATCGGCACCAGATGGACGTTCTTTTCGGAAAGCTCTTTGGAAAAGGCGGACAGATCGGGAAAACGGTCGTGATCTACCGTGAAATCCTTATAGCGTTCCATATAATCAATGTCCATATAGATGGCGTCAAGCGGGATGCCTGCCTGATGGTAGTTCTGATAGACCTCCCGGACGTCCGCTTCCGTCTTATATCCCCAGCGGCTTTGGCCGAAGCCGAACGCCCACTTGGGGGCAGATAGCAGTGCCCGGTGAGCCCCCTAAACTCCTTCACCACTTCGGTCGGTGTTTTGGCGGTGATCCGGTAACAATCGGCAGCTCCGGAAGCGGACTTGATTTGCAGGACATCGGTTTTGGTATAACCGATATCGAAGGTTACGGTTCCCGGGTCATCAATAAAGATTCCTTCTGCCGAAGCTGCTCCGGGAGAGAGTAGAATGATAAAGTTCTGGGAAGCGTAGAGGAGCGCTTGTCCTCATCGTGGTGCGGCTCATCCGTATTGTTGCTGATATAGACCCAGCCTCTCTTGTTGATGCCACGGACCGTTTCGCCAAGACCGACGACCGTAAGGGTGGGAGAGAGGGTTTTGGTCAGAGTGCCTTCCTGCCCGTCTATTTTCCATTCCGGAAAATGGTCGGTGGAAGGGATTTTGTCCTCATCCAGTACAACTGCGCCTGTGGGAATGGGAGAGCCCATTCGAAGTCTTTCTATCATCTGTTCACCTCATTTTGTTGTTTTTCTGGAGCTTTGCAGGTATCATCCGCTACTTCTTCATGGGGGGTATAGCTGGTATATTTTTGCCCCCACGGGTTCCGTGGGGTTCCATTCGGAATCCGCGGGGGCCCTGCCCCGCTACTTCCTCGGGTGGGGGCGTGTCATGAGATCTTACCCTGACAGGCATGCGAGCATGCCTGTCAGGGATAAGACTTCATGACACTAAATATCCATTCCCCAGTATTCTAAGGTACCTACGGTAAATTGCAAGTAGGATCCGGAAGGATCTTCTCCGGTCTCAAAGGGGAGAGGGGTGGATTCGCAGCCGTTGTAATCGGGGGAGGCAAGGTAGGCGGCGGAGATTTTTGTCTGTGTAGAATTTCACCTTCAGGTTGTGCAGGATTTTCGGATCCTTTTTTTCTTCCCTTTTCATCGACCCAGAGGTTGTCATTGCTGCGCAGGTTGATGAGGTGGAGGATCTGGTGGGTGGCATCTTCCTTGGTATATGTAAAGACTTTATAGCTTTCTCCGACAGAGCTGGTGGGGACGCCCTCAATTTCCACCTTGTTTTCTGTGGGGGTCTGACCGTCTCTCAGCAGGTTTTTCGTAGGCAACGCTGAAGTCGTACATGGCGGTGATTTTTGTCTTCAGGTGCTCGCTCATGGGGATTTTTATCATCCGGATAGTAGGCGGCATGCAACATGCGATTTCCGTCCCCAAGTTCCAGACGGCCTCCTCCGCGGCAAAGGTGACGGCGTCCATCAGCAGGACGGCAGCGTCATTCATAAAGTCTTTCTTTGTGTCGATGTTGATGTAGGCTTTGACGGTGAGGGATTTGCCGACTCCGTCCATGGAGTAGGACCTGCTGTCTTCCTTGCTCCTCTCCACTTCGCGCAGGACGGAATGATAGGTGTTAAAGAGTTCCCCGTCTCTTGCACGGTCCCAGGGCCAGAATTCCGCATAGAGAACATCGGTGTGCGAGGTGTTTGCCTGTTCATTTCCCTGTGCACCGACCGGATTGAAGGAGAGGTATTTTTTTCCGAGCGCTTTTTTTGGCGGCGTTCAGGAAGCTGCGGTAGGTTTGCTTGACCAGGTAAAATCGGTTTTTCCGTCTTCGTCATATCCCAGGGGACCTCCGGAAGCATCCGTCATCTCACCGAATTCACCGATGGTATCGCCATGCCACCCGTCAAAGCCAAGGACTTCCAGCGCGCGTTTTTCTTTTGCAAAGATGTAGGTCTGCCATTCGGGATTCAGTGGATTGACAAAGTAAAGATGGCCATTGTGAGAAGGCGAGTCGCCCATGGTGAAATAGAAGGGTCCCTTTCCCTTTGGATTTCCTTCTTTGAAAAAGAGGCGCCAGCAGCAGGCGGGAGTCTCTCTTCCCTCCTTGTCCGTAAAAAAAGAGTCCGTTCCGGCATAGATCATATTGTAGGCCATATTCACCATCTTCTTCTTTTTGGGCTGCTTTTTTATAACGCAGCAGGGTGTCTACATGGATGGTTCTGCCCGACCAGTCCGTCCAGTCGGAAAGATGGTCTTTGCTCACGGAATCAGGAAGCGGTTCATGGTGCAGGTGGTGCCAGTCGTAGTATTCGATGACATTGATATGATAACGATTCATCTGTGCAATCATATCCTCTGCCGGCAGGGAAGGGCCGTAGTCACAGACATAGCCGTACCTGGGGAATTTAACAAAGGAGGAGGAAACGTCAATCGCACAGGTGTCTTTTGCAAGCACCTCGCCCGCTTCGTCCACTACCTGGATCCTCACCAGATAGCCGGTGAAATCCGGATCCGGCGCAGGAAAAAGAACCTGCACTTCTTCGCCCTGCCTGGACAGGAGTTTCGTTTGGAAGCTGCTCACCTTTTTTTCGTGATGGAAGAGCAGCGTCTCCAGGGTGAGGGATTTTTGTGGGGACTGCCGCGTTTTCAATTTTGCAGGATATCGTTACGGTTTCTTTCGGGGCATACAGGGCTTTGTCGCTTCCGATGATCCGAAAGGAGAGCTTCTGCTCTGTGGTGTGTGCTGACTGCATTTTGATTTCCTCCGTACATCCTCCCATCACGAGCGCAAAGAGAAGGCCTGTGATGGTCAGGATTTTGATTCTATTTGTTCTCATGTGGCAGATGGGTCCTTGTTTTTTTACAGCTGGCGCGGTACTCCCTGGGGGTCATGCCGTTCACCTTGATAAAAAGATCCGTGAAGGCGCGCAGATTGGGGAAACCGCTTTCTTCCGCGATTTTGGTGATGGATAAAGAACTGCGCTCTAACAGATAGCTTGCATGTCCGAGGCGGATGGAAGACAGATAATATTTGAAATTCCTTCCTGTCTCCCGGTAAAAAGTTTGGAGAAATAGGCACTGGTAAAACCGAAGTGGGAGCTGACATCCTTTAATTGCAGGTTCTCCATATAATGGGCATGGACGTAATCGGTAAAAAGGGAGCCGTTCAGTTCTTTCGAAGGGTCTGTCTCCGTCTCCTTGTGGCTGCTTTCTTCTTTCTCCGATAAAAGAAGGCTGAAGATGGAAAGGACACAGCTGTTCATCCCGATCACCCGGTTCGCCTTTTGCGATAGAGAATGCAGATAGAGGTGGTAGAGCAGCTTCCAGATTTCCTGTCGGTGCGGATCCACCTCTTCTTTGGAAAAAAGAAGGAGAGCCTCCCGTTTCCGATTTCTCCAATAGATGCGGATATATTCCTCTGGAATCAGAACGGCGAAGCCGAGATAGTCCTCGGTCACCTCATAAGAGGTATGAACGACATTGGGATTGATCAGGACGAATTCTTCCGATTCGATCAGACAAACCTCGTTCCCGATGTGATTCTCCAACTTTCCGTTGATGCAGACGTTGAATTCGTAACTGCTGTGCCAGTGAGGAAGCGGCCTACTGGTGTTGAGCTGCTTTTTCCGTCTCAATGAGTCTGGAGTGAAATACCTTGCAGAAGCAGTTGCTCTCCGGAATGACCTGTTCATACTCTATCAGTTCCATCTGTTTTTGACCTCTAGTTCCTGATTGAATCCCCCAGGGACTTCTGCCGAAAGCCCCGAAGATATTGCTGTTCGAAAAACAGGACTATGATATCATTACACCTTAATCTGCACAACTTTGAAAGACATTTAACCAACTAAGGATAAAAATTGCACAAAAATGACAAAAAGCCCTTGGCAGGTGGGGAGAGGAAAAGGCAAAAATCAAGATAGATCAAAGTGACGTAGATAGAAATGATGTGTCCGTGTTTCAAGGAGGTGAAATGAAAAGAAAGTTTTGTCCGGTATCATGGCGGCAATGGTCGCGACCAGTCTTCTCGCCGGTTGCGGAGGAAGTGCGCAGAAGGCGGATGAGGGGAAGGATGTGCCTGCAGCAGCGACAAGTGCGGATGCTGCCGGTGGTTCGTCTGACAGCAAAACGGCTTCTTCCTCAGATGAAATTGCCTACAACGGGGACGAGGTAACGATTACCTATTGGCATACGCATTCGGATGCGGAAGAAGAGGTTCTGACCGATCAGATCATTCCGGCATTTGAAGAAAAGTATCCGAAGATTCATGTGGAAGCGGTTCGTATGCCTTACGACGGCCTGATGCAGCAGATCATCACGAGCATCTCCTCATCCACAGGCCCGGATCTGATGAGAATGGATATTATATGGGTACCGGAGCTGGCAAAGATGGGAGCCCTGGAAGCGGTGGACGATCTGGACGGTTTTGCAAAGTTAAAGGATACCCTGTACGAAGGCCCCCTGCAGACGAATTTTTATGATGGCAAATATTACGGATTGCCGTTAAATACCAACTGCCTCTCCGGCGCCTGGAGCAAGCCACTTATGGAGCAGCTGGGAATCAAGGAGCTTCCCAAAACCTATGATGAAGTGCTTGCATTAAAGGACAAATTAAAGAAGGGACAGTATCTGATCGCCTGCGAAGGCCCCAATCCCTGGTCCATGGCTCCGCTTTTTCTCCTCGCTGGGCGGCGTGTATACCAATGAGGATCACACGAAGGCAAGCGGCTATCTGGATAGTGAAGCCAGCATTAAGGCGATGGAAACCATCGTGAAGTGGTACGACGAAGGCATCATCGGCCCCTGCATGAACGGCGAAAAGCCCGATGCGGCCAACGGTCTGTATGACGGACAGTATCTGTTTTTCCTATCAGGGACCCTGGTTCTATTCCAATGACGATGAAAAGCCAGATCGCCAAGGTGCAGGACGGACTGCTGCCCGCAGGAGAAGCCGGTTCCCTGACCGTAAACGGCGGAGAAGACCTCGTCATCTTCAAGGGAAGCCAGAAGAAGGAAGCATCCTGGGTTTTTTTGCCAGATTCCTGATGAGCGATTTCGCACAGAAAGCGCAGGCGGTGAGGCGGCGGACATTTGGTGCCTACAGTGAAGACGGTGGCGGAGAGCGAGGAAGTCAAGAATACCCCTCACATGGAAACCTACTTAAAACAGTTGGAAGGCGCGGTACCGAGAACGCCTACACCGGTTTGGGAAAAGATGAGTGACAAGCTGACGGTCGCATTCACAAGCTGCCTCCTGCATGAAGACAAGCCGCAGAGTGCTTTTCAAAAGGCGGCGAAAGAAATCGATGCCCTGCTTGCAGAGGGTGGAAAATAAGACAGCTGCGTAACAAGTTAGAAGCGGCTGCATAGGAAGGTGGACGCATACACGGCGACGCAATGTAAAAAGACAGCTGTGGATTCAGAAACGAGAACAACAGATGACGGAAGGAGGTGGGAACTTTTCGGGAAGTTTTTTCCGCAGAAAAGTTCCCACTCTTCCAATAGGGAAATCTTTTATGGACGGAAGAAATCAGTTAGTGAGAAAACGCTTGGAACGAGGGATGAAGGAGTGGATCGCGGTCCTTCCCTTCCTTTCGGTAGGAACGGTGCTTTTTGTGGTCTTTGTCCTCTATCCTCAGATCAAAAATATCTACATATCACTGACCAATTACAGCATTATGCCCGGAGCGGACAATCAGTTTGTGGGGCTTGAAAATTACAAACGAATCTTCGAAGGCATGCACGAAAAAGGTTCGGATGCCTATTTTTTTCTGGATGGCTTTTTCGCAACAACGTGCTGGCGATCTTGATTACGGTGCCGGGGCAGCTCATCCTGGGGCTACTCGCCGCGGTCCTCATTCACAGTCTGCGCTTTGGAAAAAAACATCTACAAGGTTCTCCTTTATATCGCAGTGATCTGCGACTGGGTCGTGTTCTGCAATATCGTGGACTATATTTTTCAGCCGGATAACGGGAGTCTGGTCAACTACCTTCTCACCAGTATCGGCCTTTTTGAAGGAACCGGTGTCCTGGTTAAAAAAACACCTGGACCGCCAATTTTTGTGATCTGGTTCTGCTCGATCTGGAAGGGCTTCGGCTGGGTCATGATCATCTATACCGCCGGGCTGCAGGGAATTCCGCAGGACAGATACGAAGCGGCCAAGGTGGACGGGGCAAACGCATTCCAACGCTTTTTTTACATCACGCTGCCCGGACTTCATGCCACCACTTTCTACCTGTTAATCAATCTGATCAACGGAGCCATGAATATCTTTATTCAGGTCTTCCTGTTAACCAAGGGGATCCGATCGGTTCGACGGATGTGGTCATGGATTATATTTACAGACGCGCCTTCAATTATTTTTGAATTCGGCTATGCGGCAGCTTCGGGACTCGTCATGGGCGGCGTTGTGTTTGTCCTGTCCATGGCTTTGAAAAAAATATCTGCGCTACGGACAGGACGATTAAGGGGGTCACGATGAAGAGAAAACAAAACACCATGCAATTATGCATTCACCTGGTACTGATCTTTTATTTGCATCCTCAGCCTGTTGCCGTTTTTTTGTCCATGGTTTCGACTTCTTTTATGAAGGTAAAGGGAGTGCTGCCCGATGAGCCGATTCTTTTGCCGAGGCTTCCCCTTTATACCCAGAACTATGTGAAGGCCTGGGTGTCCAATCACTTCCAGACCTATTTCGTCAATACGATTGTGGTGTCCTTCGGCGGTGTGGTGAGTCAATCTTTTTGGTATCGCTGACCATGGCCTATTCCTTTGCACGTTTCAAATTTCCGGGCAAAGAGTGGATGTTCAACCTCCTTCTGCTGACCATGATGATTCCCGCACAGTTGGCCATGATCTCGCAGTATACGGTTTTAAACGGGCTGAAACTGATTGATGATTACAAAGGAATCTGGCTCCTGTGGGGAGGTACCTGTGTGGCGGGAAATACCTTTTTTTACCGGGGCTTCTTTGAATCGGTTCCGAGAGAGCTGGAAGAGTCCATGTATCTGGACGGCGCTTCCAGGTTGCAGACCCTTCTTCACTGCATCATTCCTCTGAGCAAGCCCGCCATCGCCACCCAGCTGGTCTTTGCCTTAAACGGCTACTGGTCGAATCTGTTCGACATCTTAACGTTTACCAAATCGACCAGCAAGAGAACGCTCTCTGTCGCGCTCCAGTTATTCAGAGGCCAGTACACCACAGATTACGGAAGGCTCTTTGCAGCCAGTACGATCGTGATTCTGCCCAACCTTCTGCTCTTTGTGATTTTCCAAAAGCAGTTTATGAGACAGGGACTGACGGAAGGTGCAGTCAAGGAGTAAAGAGGCGGCACCATCGGGGCGATTCGAATGGTTTCCGCAGGGAAAAAAACGGCCGGGCAGGGAGAAAACGGTACGGTCTTGCGGGTAGATCAGCGAAAAAAGATGAACGGGGAAGGACAGGAGATGGGGATCAGGGAGATGAGGATCAAGAAGATGGAAATCAAGGAGAAGGAGATGGGAGAGCAGGAAAACACAGCCCGTACGTACGGAATCGGGGTCGTGAAGCTGGGGAAAGAAACGAAGAGGAAGGAAGTCGGAAGGGGAGAAGCTGATTGCGGGGAAGCAGAAGAGGTGATCCTGGATACCTTCTATAGTGCGGGGGGCAGAGAAACGATTGTAAAAACAAAGGCGGGACTCTCCTATGACAGGGAAAATCTCTATGTTTCTCTGACCTGCTTTGAGGACGCACCCAGGGTTTTACGGCCATCGGACGGCAACCGAAACGAAATGGAGTGGATGAAGAGAGACGACCTGGTGGAAGTGGTTCTGGCTTCGGGGACGTTTTTCACAGAGGATTACTGCGTCTTTCGTGTGCGCTCGTCCGGAGAGGAGAAGCCCATAGGGAGAACGGTATGACCTACCACGGGGAGATCATGCCATTCTGGATGACCAATTTACAGAAAAAAACGAGGCGAAGATCACGGAGATTCCGTCCGCTTCTTATCAATTCCAGGTGAAAGAGGAAGAAAGAAGTGGAGCGCACATCTTACGCTTCCATGGGAACTGTTTGGCGGATATCCGGGGAGGGAGGCTGCTTTCGTTTCCAGATCTACCGCAAGAAGAACCAGACCAATGAGGTGCTTGCCTTAACCCCTCTGGATCTCAATTCCAATTATGAAAATAAATTCGATTATGATCCGGAGACCTTTCTGGAGGCTTATCTCGGAGGAGAGGCAGGAGTGGAGTATGCAAACTGTGCCTGCGTCATCCTCCCCAGCGGTATCATGCACTGGCAAAGACCAGCCACCCTGCAATGGCCTTCTTCTGTGTGTCGCAAGAAAATTCTGGAGCTTCAGAAATCGCAGGAAAAACGACAGAGGCAAATCTGGCGGACCGGATTGTCACCCTTGCAAAGCTGGCAGGATGTTCTGATTCTGGAGGGAGCGGATTTTTTTCCGAATTCCAGGTGCGAGAACTCTTTTTCCCAAAGGTGGATCCCTGGGTGCAGAGACGGCTTTGCAATGAAGCCCTGCGCAGAAAGGATATGCGGGAGGCTTGCCTTGTCCTGGATGAGTTGCTCTCTTATTACAAAACCTTCACCGCCTGGTGGTATGCGGATGGAACGCTGGGGGAATGCGGATGAAGACAACTGGGATGAATTTGCCCTGCTACAGGAAGTGAAAGAAGGGGAGAACGGGATCCGACTGATCTTTCTAACAGACGGCAAGGAAGTGAGTGCAACCCTCCTTCCACAGAAAAGAGGTGCCCGCTTTTATGTAGAAAAAGAGGGAGATTACAAGAGCACTGCGGTGCCGTTTCGGCTACTTTTTATCCAAAGAAGAAGCCACTGTAGAGACAAAGCATAGCAGGATCACGATTCGTTCGGGAAAAACTGGGAAATCCGGATCGATCAGAAATTTGTCCTAAGCAAAGAGAATCTCCGTCTGTATCGAAACGGCGGGAGATTTGCCTTTGATATCAGGCAGCAGCTTCTCCCTGACGAAATGGTTTATGGTTTTGGGGAGCGGTTTGATGCAGTCAACCAGAGGGAAAAGGTGCTGACCCTCTGGCAGAGAGATGCCTTTGAGGGCTGCGGTTGTTCCATCGGCAACCAGTCGTACAAGAATGTCTCTTTCTTCCACTCGACGGCAGGATATGCGCTCTTTATCAACAGTTTTTTTACCGCATCCGCGTAGACGCCGGGAAGGTGTACGAGGGTCTTCGGATTTCCACGATGGGAGATAAGACCGACTTTACCGTCTTTACGGGAACGGCGCAAGAAAACATGGAAGGCTATACGCTGCTTACCGGAAAACCGCTTCTCCCGCCGGATTGGGTGTTTGAACCCTGGGCAGGCGGCGGTGTGGGCAGGTGGATGGACGGGCCAACCGGGGACGTGGTCAAAGAAATGGAAGGAGTTCTGAATCGGTTCCGGAATCTGGACATCCCTCACTCCGGTTTGTATGCAGAGGGTGCCGGGTGGCGGTTCGGCGATCGTTATCACAAGGAGGAGCCTTACCAGATCGCGGACTTTGCGCATCAGAGAGGAATCCGTGTTTTTCTCATGGCAGTTTTTCGCATATCGATGAAGAGGAGGCCGCTTCCTATCTGCCGGATTGTCCAAGGGAAGAGCTTCCCATTACCAGAACACCCGGTTACGGGGGAAAAAGAAAACTGCCGTCAGAGATTGATTTTTTTCCCACCCCAGGGCGATGGAACTCCTGGAGGCACAGTGGAAGGACAGGATGGATGCCGGAATGGACGGCACCATGGTGGATTTCGGGGAAATCACACCGGATGAGGCCCTCTTTTTTGACGGAAGAAGAGGCGATGAGATGCACAACGCCTATGCGGTGGAATATACGAAGGCCTATCGCCAGCTTTTTCACGAAATATAGGGGAGAAGACCATGTGCTGTATTCCAGATCGGCTTCCGCCGGCACGCAGCACTACGCCTGCCAGTTCGGAGGAGATCAGCTCTCCGGTTTTCGAGGTCTTACCTACTCCATCAACGGAGGAGTAACGGCAGGTTCTTCCGGACTTCCCTTCTGGGGGGTGGATGCCGGCGGGTATGACGGACTCTGCGATGAGGAATCTTATCTGCGGTGGACCGAGTTTGCCGCCTTCTGCCCGATCATGCGCTATCACGGAACAAGACCGAGGGAGCCTTGGATTTATAGCGACTATGCGGTAAGATTATACAGATATTACGCATGGCTTCGGGAAAAATCTTTTGCCCTACAGCATAGAGACGGGAGAAAAGGCACACCGGACAGGAATGCCGATGATGTGGCCGCTGCCGATGATGTTCCCAGAGGACGAGAGGGCAAGAGCGTACGGGGATGAGTATCTGTACGGGGATTCCCTTCTGGTGGCGCCGGTGCATGAAGAGGGAAGAGAGAGAAATTTACTTCCCGAAGGGACAGATGGGTGAACCTTTTTGACTTTCAAGAAACGGTTTCCGGTCCGAAAACACTGGTCAAAAAAAGTGCCGATTTCCAGGATTCCGGTCTATGTGAGGGAAGGTGCTTTCCTTCCTCTTTTCTTAAACGGCGATCTGCACCTCGGGGAGAGCCTGACCTATGAAAAAGAAAAAAAGTCATGCTGATTGCGCTTCCTGTAGAGGAAGAGAGAAGCAGCTCCTATCAGGCGGAGGGATCGCCTGATTCAGAAGACAAAAGAGGGAATCCACATCTTGCTCCGGCAGGCAAGGGATCTTCATTATGTCATTCTGCTTGGACTCTCTCAGATGGAAGATGCCGGGGAGCGAGATCTCCTCTTCGGAAAGCGACTTAACCGGGGAGGACGATCCGAAAGCAGTTCCTATGCATAGGAGAGAATTCTCTGCGATCGAGGTGAACGGAAGGACACTTAGAAGAGCGTCCTCCGTGAATGATCTGCGTTACGGGAAGGCTTCTATCTGCGAGGAGACGGCTCCGTGGTTCTTAGAGTCATGCCGGAAGAGGAAGTGTATATTTTTTTGGAAAAAAAGTGAAGCAGGAAGTACGTATTTTTGGCGGAACGGGAGAAGCGGGAAGTACAGAATTTGCGGAACGGGAGAAGCGGGAAGTACGGATTTGACGGAAAAAGGATGAAACAGGAAGGATAAGGGAGAACACATGAATTTTGAAAGGCTGACCACTTATTTGGATGAACTGCAGGAGAGATACGGCGTTCCCGGTTCGGATCTTCTTGTCACGAAGAATCAGGAGGAGATTTATAGACATCTGACGGGATATCGTGATTATGAACACAAGGAGGCGACGAAGGAAGATCAGCTCTACCGCCTTTTTTTCCGCAACCAAGGTCATTACCATGATTGCCGTCATGCAGCAGATTGAGGCGGGAAAGATCGGACTTTACGACGAATTGCAAAAATTTTTACCGGAATACGGCACTCTGTATGTGGTAGATGAGGGCAAGGATTACGGCTGGGGAAACTGGCCGGACCTCAGTGCTCCCTGCCACCTCTCCCATAAACCCATCCGCATCATCGATCTGATGACGATGACGGCGGGACTGAATTACAATACGGAGCCTCCGACAGGGATGTCCCTTTCAGAAGACAAAGCATCGGCAGGGAAAAAGGAAGCGCAGATGAAGGGAGCACCGGGAGAGACCTTGACGCAGAAGGTGATGCGTGCGGTGGCGCAGATGCCGTTACTCTTTGAACCCGGTACCCACTGGGCTTACAGCCTTGCGCATGATGTGCTGGCGGCAGTGGTGGAAGTCGTTACCGGGCAGAGGTTTAGCGACTACCTGGAGGAGCATATCTTTTTGCCTTCAGGTGCTTCTGATCTCACCTTCCATCCGAATGCGGAGCAGGAGAAGAGGATGGCAGCCCTCTACGTTTCCAAGAACGGCACGAAGGAGATGCTGCCTTGCACAGATCTCTCTGTGCTTGGTCTGCGTATGCTCGACCAGTTCGAGAGTGGCGGCGGTGGCCTGATCGGTGGCGTAGAAGGATACAGCAAGGTGATTGCGGCTCTGGCAAACGGCGGCGTGACCGGGAAGGGGGAGAGACTCCTTACAGAAAAATCCATCCGCCTCTTCATGACGCCTTATACGAGCGGAGAGCTGCAGTTGGATTTCATGAAGATGCAAAAGTTCGGTTACAGCTACGGGCTGGGAGTCAGGGTCCTAACAGAGAAGGGAAGCTCCAGATCTCCTCTCGGTGAATTCGGCTGGGACGGCGCTGCAGGTGCTTACGTGCTCATCGATCCCATCCATCATCTGACGATCTTTTATGCGCAGCATACGCTGGCCTACGACGCTGTCTTTACGGAAGTTCATCCGAGAATCCGGGACCTGGTCTACGAGGCACTGGAAGATTGAAGCGGTATCAGGGAGGGCAGCAAATCGCTACCCTCCTTTTTTCATATCCCATTTTCTAAGTACATACCAAATGGTAGATAAGGTATGAAAGGCGATATACCCGGTGCACTCTCCTGTAGCGCACATTCTAACGATTTCACGAGATGGCTGGCTACTCAGGTCATCTCTGTTTGTTAAATAATTTAAGAGAATATTTGTATCAATCAATAGCACCATATTTTTTATGCATTGCACCTGATCTTTCTTTGTTAAAATCAATCTCTCTTTTATTTTCTTTTCTTACTGCTTCTAACCTTTCAAACGCCTCTAGTTTGCTGTGATGGTTCGAGGCATTGGGCGGCAATGGTGCTTTGATCATAAATGGAATACTTCTTTCTCGTAGAGCTGTTTTTCGTAAATGTTTCATAGAAGGTTTGTTTCGTTTGTCCCATTTCATCAAGCATATTCCCCAAATCCTCGTGTTGCCCTGAAATACATCCGGGTTATACGCAAGGAGATGGAAGTCCGAATCAGCAAGTTTCTCCACTATATGGTTTAGGTGACGAAAAAACAGGACTATGGGAAGGGTTTTTTTATTTTACGGATAACCTTGAACCTGCGAAGGAATGGTTGGTTTGCAGACCGGATGACCGCATCCCTGCCTCAATAAAAGCGCCGAAACGGTTGACGATGTAAACCTGGTGTATTAAAAATAATCAACGAAAGGAGATGACCATATGTCTACAGTTCCTACTCAAATCCGCATTGATGCGAACGTCAAGAAACAGGCCAACGAACTCTTCAGTGAGCTCGGAATGGACATGTCCGGGGCAGTCAATATTTTTCTCCGGCAGTGTGTCTTAAGAGGCGGTCTCCCGTTTATCGTAGAGGTTCCTCAGTACTCCCAGAAGGTAATGGATGCCATGAGCGAAGCCAGGCGCATTTCCCGTGATCCTGAAGTTCCGGGATATGCAAACATGGACGACCTCAGGAAAGCCCTCGAAGAGTAAATGCTGACAGTCAAATTTACCACGGCTTATAAGAAAAGCTATAAGCTGATGAAGAAGCGTGGGAAGAACCTTTCTCTCTGGAAGAAGTGATCGACACTTTACGTCAGGGTAAAGCGTTGGAGGAAAGATTCCGTGACCACGAATTAAAAAGGAAACCGCAAAGGATTTCGGGAATGCCATATCCAGCCAGACTGGCTCCTGATCTACCTGATAGAGAATGACATCCTGACTCTGACGCTTGTTGATACGGGAAGTCATTCTGACCTGTTGAATCTCTGATTCTCAGCCGTTCCGTTATGGAGCGGCTTTTTTTCTATCTGTCACCGCGCTCTTTTGTGGATCTTCTCGTGACAGCTTCTGCAGAGGCTTATGAGGTTGAGTTACATCTTTGGCCGGATGTACAAACCCAATCAACGGGAGGACCCTCTTTCATGGATTATATACAAACCGAAGCGGATGACAACTGGCATTCACTCAGTCAATGAATTTTTTTGTCTTGTCAGCAAAAAAATCTTTCTTAGGACGGTTGTAAAGCGGCCTAGAACAGGGTATCCTGCTATTAAAGATTTCTGTGGGAAACCGCAAAAATCTTTGATAGGAGGTGACAAACTATATGGAAATTAAAAGAGATCGCTACCTGAATACACTCATCAGTAAGGAGCATAACGGTCTTATTAAAGTCATCACCGGTATGCGCAGATGCGGCAAATCATATCTTCTCTTTACGCTTTTCAAAGAACATTTGCTGTCAAAGGGAGTAGCGGAGGATCACATCATTGAAATCGCCTTTGATGCCTTTGAAAAACAAGAAGTATCGAGCCCCTGAGGTGTTGTATCCGCATTTGAAGGAGCAGATGAAAGATGATGCGATGTATTATGTACTACTTGACGAGGTACAGCTGCTGGATGAATTTGAATCTATTCTCAATAGCCTGATACGCATGAAAAATGTAGATGTATATGTAACCGGAAGCAATGCCCGTTTCCTTTCCAAGGATGTGATTACTGAGTTCAGAGGTCGTGGCGATGAAGTGCATATGTATCCCTTAAGCTTTGCTGAATTCATGTCAGTCTATCAGGGTACAAAGCAGGACGGATGGAATGAGTATATGCTCTATGGCGGTATTCCGCTGGTACTTACGTTTACCACTTCGGATCAGAAAATTGCGTTCTTGAAATCTCTCTTTGAGGAAACCTATATTTCGGATATCGTCGGCAGGCATAATATTCGCAACAAGGCGGAATTAGAGGAGCTTTTGAATATTCTGTCCTCGGCGATCGGTTCTCTGACCAATCCGGAAAAACTGTCAGCGACATTTCAAACGGTTAAGAAAAAGAAGATGAGCAATGTGACCATTAAACGGTATATTGATTATCTCTGTGATTCCTTCTTGATTGACAGCGCAATTCGATATGATGTGAAGGGAAAGAAATACATTGATACGCCGGTAAAGTATTATTTTACGGATACGGGGCTTCGCAATGCCAGATTGAATTTCCGACAGATGGAAGAAACGCACATCATGGAGAATATGATCTTCAATGAGTTGAAAATGAGGGGGTTCCATGTGGATGTGGGTGTGATCGTGCAGTATGATACTAATGATAAAGGCAACAGCATCCGCAAGCAGCTGGAAATTGATTTTGTCTGCAACCAGGGTTCCAAACGCTATTATATCCAGTCTGCTTACGCGATTTCTGATCAGGCCAAAATGGAGCAGGAGCAAAGATCTTTGATGTTGACGGGAGATTTCTTTAAGCGAATGATCATTACCAAAGACACACCTGCACCGTATTACAATGAGTCTGGCGTGTTGATGATGAGTGTATATGACTTCCTGCTGAATGATAACAGCTTAGAGAACTAAAAAGCATATCATGATCTGAAAGGATGTCGCAGATAAGCAGCATGAATGAGGACAAGTACCTAGGCAATGATGCCACCGAAATTCAGTACACGATCCTCAAATCGGAATACAAAAAGATCATATAATCGTTACAATACAGGGGAACAAGGGGGAGATTTCGATGAATAAAAATCAGCTGGCGGCAAAAATCTGGGAGTCCGCCAACCGGATGCGGTCAAAGATTGAGGCCAATGATTATAAGGATTACATTCTGGGCTTCATTTTTCTATAAATATCTATCCGATCAGGAAGAGCAGTGGTTGATACATCAGGGCTATGATGCGGCTTCGATTCAGAAGTATGTCAATGAGGAAGCGGATGATGCCTATTCCGGCAAAAGCAATGCCCAGCGAAGCTTAGGGTATTTTATTGCTTATAAGGATTTATTTTCCACCTGGCTGGATCTGGGCGCCGACTTCTCTGTCGATCATGTGCGCACAGCCCTTTCTTCTTTAACCGACTGATTTCTCCTTCACATAAAAAAAGGTGTTTGAAGGTATTTTTAACACACTGGAAACCGGATTATCGAAGCTGGGGGATAGCACGAAGCAGCAAACGAGAGCGGTCAGCGACCTCATTCAGCTCATTCGGGAGATCCCCATGAACGGCAGTCAGGACTACGACGTCCTGGGCTATATTTATGAATTTTTATTGGAAAAAAATTTGCCTCCAATGCGGGAAAAAAAGCGGGGGAATTCTATACGCCGCATGAAGTTTCCCTCTTGATGTCGGAGATGATCGCCGCACATTTAAAGGGGAGGGACAAGATCAAAATCTATGACCCGACTTCCGGTTCCGGAAGCCTTCTCATTAACATCGGCAAGACGACTGCCAAATACATCGGGGAAAAAGATCATATTCGGTATTATGCACAGGAGTTGAAGGCAAATACCTATAACCTAACACGCATGAACCTGGTCATGAGGGGGATTCTGCCGGACAATATTTTAACGAGAAATGGAGATACACTGGAAGAGGACTGGCCCTATTTTGACGAGGCGGACCCGCAGGGAACTTATGATCCGCTCTATGTGGATGCGGTGGTCAGCAATCCTCCCTACTCGCAGCGCTGGGATCCGGAGGGGAAGGAAACGGATCCCAGGTATAAAGGTTACGGCATCGCTCCCAGATCCAAAGCGGACTATGCCTTCCTTCTTCATGATTTATATCACCTGAAGCCGGACGGGATGATGACGATTGTTCTTCCCCACGGCGTGCTCTTTCGAGGAGGAGAAGAGGGAGAGATTCGAAAGCATCTGATTGAGAAAAATAACATAGAAGCCATCATCGGCCTACCCGCCAATATTTTCTTTGGCACCGGCATCCCCACCATTATTATGGTACTTCGGCAAAAAAGAGAGAGTACAGATGTTTTAATTGTCGATGCTTCGAAGGGCTTTGCCAAGGAAGGGAAGAATAACAAGCTCCGCGCATCCGATATTCGAAGAATCGCAGATACCGTCAGAGACAAGAGAAGCATCCCAAAAATTTTTCCCGGATGGTCAGTCGAGAAGAAATTCGGGACAATGACTACAACCTGAACATTCCCCGTTATGTGGATTCCCAGGAAGAGGCAGAGAGCTATGACATCTATGCTTCTATGTTCGGCGGCATTCCGGAAGGAGAAATGGAGAAATTTGCGCAGTATTGGAAGGAGTTTCCCAGCCTGAAAGAGGAGCTCTTCACCGGAGAGGGAGGGTATCTTAAACTTGCTACAGAGGATATAAAGAATACCGTGCAGAAGAATCAAGATGTGGAGCACTATTTGCTTCATTTCCGGAATGCCTTTCAGGGTTTGGGAAAGACGCTTGCCTCTTATCTGATAGAAGAGGCGGAAACCCTATCCGTTCCTAAGACAGAGGAGATCCTCACGGCTGAAATTTTTTTCCGGATTTGACGGAGTCTCTTTTGGATCCCTATCAGGCTTATGAGCTCTTTGAAAAAGAATATACGGATATAGCAGGAGACCTTGAGCTGATCCAGACAGAAGGGCTACAAGCGATCAGCCAGGTTGACCCCAATATGGTGATCAAAAAGAAAAATGGAAAAGACGTGGAAGTGCAGGAAGGCTGGAAAGGACATATCCTGCCCTTTGATCTGGTTCAGAAACGCTATCTTACAGAAGAACTGTCAGAGCTATCACGAATGAGAAGAGAAGTGGAAGAAATTGCAGCCTCAGTCGAAGAGCTTCTGGAATCCCTCTCCGAAGAGGATAAAGAAAGTCTTGCCGACGTGCTGACGGAAGAAAAGGATGCCTTTGTCTTTAAAAACAGCAAGGCGGTTTTAAAGACCCTGCAGGAAGATGCGGAAAATAATGGAGAACTCATTTCCCTATTGAAAAAGGCAGACAGATATAACAGTGAGGAAAAGAGCTTAAAGAGCAAGATCAAAGACAAGGAAGATGCGCTTCATTTAAAAACGAAAGAAACGATAGAAAATCTCACGAAGGAGCAGGGAAAAGAACTCCTCTATGACAAGTGGATTCTGCCGATTGTGAGTGGAATCGACAGCCTTCCGGTCGCTATGCTGCAAGATTTTACAAAAAATCTGGAAAGTCTTTCCAGGAAATACGAAACCACCATGAGCGACCTGGAAGAAGAAATCGCCGATACTTCCAAGGAACTGGTGGACATGCTTTCGGAACTCACCGGTTCAGCGCAGGATATGGAAGGAATTCAGGAACTTCGCTTACTGTTTGGAGGGGACATTCATGAATAATCGGAAAACACCGAGAATACGGTTTAAGGGATTCACAGATGATTGGGAACAGCGTAAGCTGGGGGAACTCGTTGATAGAGTCGTTCGCAAGAATACAAATAACGAATCTACGCTGCCGTTAACAATCTCAGCACAATATGGTTTGGTTAACCAAATCTTATATTTTAACAATCGTGTTGCGAGCCGAGATGTGAGCAACTATTACTTGGTACTGAATGGTGAATTTGCCTACAATAAAAGCACCTCTGACGGTTATCCATTCGGTGCGGTCAAAAGACTTGACTTGTATGAAAAAAAGGCGTATTATCAACGCTTTACATCGTTTTTTTGCTCCTAAAGAAGATCATCAGATTGACTCAGATTTCCTGACTGTTTTTCTTCGATACAGATAGGTGGTATAAAGGTGTTGCTGAGAGAGCTTCCGAGGGCGCAAGAAATCACGGACTGCTTAATATTTCTGCTGAGAATTTCTTTGACATAGACCTTTCTATGCCTGAAGATATTGCAGAGCAAAAGCAAATTGGAGCGATTATCCGTAACCTCGACCACCTTATCACCCTTCATCAGCGAAAGTTGGAAAAGCTAAAAATAGTAAAAAAAGCAATGCTGGAAAAATTGCTTCCCGAAAAATGGTGAAAAAGTTCCAAGATTTAGATTTTCCGGATTTACTGGCGATTGGGAACAGCGTAAGTTGGGGAAGTATTCGAAGAATACTCTGAGAAGAACCACGATGACTTACCAACTCTTATGATTATTCAAGGTGGTGGCACAATACGAAGAGATGAGTCTGACCGCAGTTTATTATATGACAAAGCAAATCTAACTAATTATAAGATGGTAAATGAAGGGGATTTTATCGTTCATCTTCGCTCCTTTGAAGGTGGTTTGGAAATGGCAACAAACACTGGGATAATAAGCCCTGCTTACCATACATTTTCATGGTGAAAATACAGATTCAAGGTTTTATTATTCATATTTTTCGTTCAAAGAAATTTATTGATATTGACTTAACACCTCATGTATATGGAATCCGAGACGGGCGTAGTATTGATATAGAGGGAATGAAAACAGTCAAAAATTCCTTTTACGAGTTATGAGGAACAAAAAAAGCAATTGGCATGTTTATCAAGCACCTCGACCACCTTATCACCCTTCATCAGCGAAAGTTGGAAAAAGCTAAAAATTATCAAAAAGTCTTTCTTGGAGAAGATGTTTGTTTAGGAGGAACTGCGAATGGAGCAAATCATTTTTATATCATGGAAGTCCGAATCAACAAGTTTCTCCCCAATATGGTTTAGGTGACGAAAAAGCATGACTATGGGAAAAGGATTTTTATCTTACGGAAAGTCTTGAACTTGCGAAAGAATGGGCGGTTTGCAGACCGGATGAGCGGAATGGTTGGGTTCATAAATTTAGCTTGGATATAACAGACTTAAAAGTCCTAGACTTTCAAGAGCATAATATTCTTTCGTGGCTAGCGGAGCTCATGAAACATAGAGATGCGGCGGATTCGAAAAAGATACAGAGTTTTATCCGGAAAAATTTATTGAGAAATACGGAATCGAGTCGGAGAACTATGATGTAATCAAGGGCTGGAGAGCAAATGCTTCATATTTCTACATTGCAAGAGAGTTTGTCCGGGATAATATTGACGTTGAAATTCTGGAGGAGCTCTTGTCTTTAGGAGGGCTGGGGATTCAATACTGTATCAAATCCGAACGCGCCTATAAAAAAACTGACGGAAATAAAAGAGGCTGCAATCTGTGTAGATTTTCAGGAATTCAATGAAAAAAATATAATGCGAGAGATGTCAGTGCAAGAGAAAAAAATGCGCAAACTGGTGGATTCCGATGCAAATAAGGTTACGAATGTATTTAGTACGATATTAGAGCGTTCCTCTAATTCATAAAAAAAGCTGCTAATTGAATCAAAAAGGAAAGCTCTAATCAAAGAACTGAAATTATGGATACTACGGTTGAAATAAAACCATTCAAGCTCTATAATTACATCTATATAAATTATTACAAATAATGTATAACGGAATATTTAGGTGTAATTATGATGATTGAGAAAAGAATTAGAAAGGGTATTTGCTTTATCCTTTGCAATATCTGAACAGAAAGAAAAGAATGGACTGCCCAGATACCTAACTACGGGCAGAAAGATTTATAAAAGCAGAATATGAGCAGTTTGGCTTTTTATATTATAAAGCTTCCTTCTGCAATTGACAGCAGGGTACTTTATAAAGAAAAGCTGCTATATGAAGAGAAATTTGGAGTACCAGTTGCTTTCTGCTTTGAAACTCTTACAAAAAAATAATAGGAATGCATACGTAAAGCATCACATCCCCTTTATGATGATTCCGACACAGATTTATTTGCCGTTTTTAGGAATCCTTTTTAGCAAGAAGTTTACTGGGGCGGAAGGAAGTGCTTTACTGCAATTAACAGCCAATGCGCAGATGATTTTACTTTATCTACTGTATAATAAACAAGCTGATTATACGAAGAAAGAATTGGCGGTAATACTTGGGCTGGATCCCGTTTATGTAACAAGAGGCACAAAAGAGCTTGTTTCCAGAGGATTTATTGCAGAGAAAAGAAAAGGAAGAAGTGTCGAAGTGGGGCTTACAATTGATTCAAAAGAGTTGTTTAATGTCGCAAGCTCAGCGCTTTCCAGTCCTGTTACTGATGAAATATATGTGAGAAAAACAGAAGATGTGATAGGACTTCCAAAGGCTTCGGATTTTTGCTTTATCTGAAATTAGTATGATAAATCCACCGGAGATTGCTGTGTATGCCTGTTTTAAGAAAAGCAGGGTTGTAGATAAATTTGAAATTGTTGATGAGCCGGGATGGGAAAAGCCTTCTGAGATATGCAAAGTGGAATTATGGAACTATGATCCGGTGAAGCTTTGTGAAAACGGAATAGTAGATAAGCTTTCCTTGTACGCCTCATTGAAGGATACAAAAGATCCCAGAGTTCAGGGGGAATTAGAAAACGTTTTGGAGGAATTAAGTGGCAGTAAGTGGTTTAGATGAATTCGCAAGGTATTTTGCCGGTTATGAGGACTGCTATACAATTATTGGAGGAGCGGCATGTGAGATTCTGATGTCGCAGACGCCAATAGATTTTTAGAGCGACAAAAGATGTAGAACATGATTATTCTTTTTGAGGATAAATTCAAGGAATTTGCAGAACTATTCTGGAATTATGTCCGCGAAGGGGAGTATACGTATGGCTGGAAAAAAATAGCAATGAGCCTCACTTTTACAGATTTACAGATCCTAAAAAGTGGATATCCGAAACAGATAGAATTGTTTTCGAGAAAGCCGAGTTATCATCTGGAATCTTCAACACCGATAGTTCCTATACGCATTGATGACGATGTGTCATCCCTTTCGGCTATTTTTGCTCAATGATGATTTTCTATGAGTTTATGTTAAAGGGGCGTACGGTTATAAGTGGCTTAAGTGTACTGACGGCAAGCTATATTATTCCCTTTAAGATGATGGCGTGGGTAAACCTTATGCAAGAAAAAGGCTGAAGGCAGACACGTAAATTCAAAAAGATTTGCGAAAGCACAAAAATGATGTTTTCCAACTATTTCAGATCGTACCGGAGGGAGAAACTGTTGAGGTAACCGGTGATGTGGCTGACTCCATAGATGCATTTCTTGAGATGATTAAGGGGAGAAAATTGTGTTCACTGACCTTCAGATTGACTCTGATCTCAAGGCAGAAATCAAAGCTTTACGAGAAACGTATATAAGGATGTAAACGATCCACAAGAACAATGAACTGCTTAAAGAAACAAATTCATTGCAAAACCGTCAGTGATTATGAGATGAAAATTTTTTTGGTGGGAGATCATGGAAATGCAGGCATATTCTGAAGCTTATTTAGGGGATGTGGTAGAAAATCAGGGGAAGCTTTTTGATTTTGTCGCGCAGAATTATCCGGACAAAAATACTGCAGACTTTATCAAGGCTTATATGAATAGTAAAAACGAGAAAGTGCATTGATGAAGGTCAAGCCTATGTGAATACCATGGATTCTTCCGAATTATGGAATTATTTCTGTAAAACAGATGGTTTTACATTACAAAAAGGTGATTCTATGAAAGGTTTTGTGCCCGATTGGATAGGTGAATTTTATGCCTACTATCAATGGTATTACAATATTCCGAGTAGTGAAGTTGTTAAAAAGTTCCGATTGAATACCTGATAAAAGCATATGGCGGTCTGCATGATTTAGACCTCGAGTTAGCGGTTCAGAAGGTTGGAGCGTAACGGTAAAATAGCAAAATCTCATGCTTGAATTCACTTTCTTGGGAACAGCGTAAGTTGGGGAAAAATGCTTATAAGCCTGCAAAAACAATACTCTTTCAAGAGCTGATTTATTACCTGAACAAGGGATTGCAAAAGAATGTTCACTATGGGGATATTTTGGTTAAATTTGGTGAAATAATAGATGTGAAAACTGAATCACTTCCGATGATTGCAGATGAAGCAATTATGGCTAAATACAAGTCATCATTTTTACAAAACGGTGATGTTATTTTGGCAGATACCGCAGAGGACGAAACCGTTGGAAAAATGTACTGAAATAGCGGGATTAAGTGATGAAATCGTAATTTCAGGGCTACATACAATACCTTACAGACCATTACAAAAATTTGCTTCCGGATACCTTTGGATATTATATGAACTCGGCGTTTTTTTCACAACCAATTATTACCTCTTATGCAGGGAATAAAGGTTACTTCGATTTCAAAAACAGCGTTGCAAAATACAGATATTTCATATCCAAAATCCGCAAATGAACAGGCAGCTATCGGCAAAATACTTTTCCCGCCTCGACCACCTTATCACCCTTCATCAGCGAAAGTTGGAAAAGTTAAAAATCATTAAAAAGTCTTTCTTGGAGAAGATGTTTGTTTAGGGGGAACTGCGAATGGAGCAGATCATTTTATATCATGGTAGTCCAAATCAGCAGCTTTCTCCCCAATATGGGTTAGGGGACGAAAAACATGACTATGGGAAGAGCTTTTATCATACGGATAACCTTGAACCTGCGAAGGAATGGTCGGTTTGCAGACCGGATGAACGGAATGGTTGGGTTCATAAATTCAGCTTGGACATAACAGACTTAAAAGTCTTAGACTTTCAAAAGTACAATATTCTTTCCTGGCTTGCGGAGCTCATGAAACATAGAGAGGCAGCGGATTCGAAAAAGATACAGGGATGTATCAAGTGCCCGGTGGTAGTTATACACAGGTTAACTATTATGAAATATAACGAGGGGAAAGTTTATGCCAAATTTAAAAGCAAAAGAATATAAGAAGTTTGAAGAAATTAAGTACATCCGAAAGGATGGAAGTGAGTATTGGAGTGCAAGGGAACTTGCTGATGTACTTGATTATTCTCAGTGGAGAAACTTTCAAAAGGTCATTGATAGAGCAATGATTGCGTGTGAGAACAGTGGTCATGAAGTGACATACGATTTTGCTGAGGTCAGCAAAATCGTGGAGGCGGGAGTGCAACAAGTAAGGCTATAAAAAGATTATGAGCTTACGAGATATGCTTGCTATTTGGTTGTGCAAAATGGAGATCCGAGAAAAGAGGTTATTGCACTTGGACAAACCTATTTTGCGATACAAACATATCGTCAAGAAATAGCAGATCATTTTAATCAGCTTGATGAGGATAGAAGAAGACTTGTAGTTCGTGGGGACATTAAACAATGGAATCAACTTTTGGTAGAAACAGCACATGATGCAGGAGTTATCACAAACGAAGAATTTGCTATATTCCAGAATGCAGGGTATATGGGATTGTATGGTGGGTTAGATGTAGAAGATATACATGATAGAAAAGGACTGACAGCGAGACAAAAATCTTGGATTATATGGGAAGTACCGAGTTGATTGCTAACTTATTTAGAATTTCACAGACCGAAGAAAAAAACTGAGGAAAGACCAAGTTGAAGGAGCGGAAGCGGCAACAAAGGTTCACTACTCAGTAGGAAAAGAAGTTAGAAGCGCTATTAAAAAAATTGGCGGAACGATGCCGGAAGATTTGCCCGTTCCGGAGAAAAGCATTCAACAGATAGAAAAAGAACAGATTAAGCGTTTAAAAGATAAAGCTAAAAAAGGTAAGCTGATGTTGGATGAATGATAATAGAGAATACAGGTTGATTCAGAGGAGCAAGATAAGGAGCAAGTAAAGGCACAAATAAGGGAGCAAGATAAGGAGCAAGTCACGATACGAGATCTGATTCAATTAAAATGTTTGATTTCGTAAAATGTTGACATAGTCAAAGTATATCGAAAAAAATATTTGTGGAAATCATGAGTAAGTATTTTTTTCTTGGGAACAGCGTAAGCTATCGGAATTAGTGGCTAAATATGAAGATCCAGTTGAAACACCACATGGCGGATATATCAGGCTTGGAATAAGGAGCCACGCTAAGGGTACGTTTCATGAATATGTCGAACCAGGACACGAATTGGAAACTGCCAAGATGCATCGTGTGGCTACCAACAAATTAATCTTCAACATTACCTTTGCATGGGAACATGCGGTTGCAATTGCAAATGAAAAATGATGCAGGAAAAACTCGTTTCACACCGCTTCCCGCAATTTACACTGTTGGAATCGTTGCGTCCAGAGTTTTTTTGAAATATGTCATTCTTGATGAAGGATTTCATCATAATCTTTATCTTGCCTCACCTGGAGGTGCAGGAAGAAATCGCGTGCTGAAAATAGAGGAAGCCTTGGATTATCCAATCTATTATCCTTCCTTGGAGGAACAGCACAAAATCGGAGGGTTATTAAATAAATTGAATGACCTTATCACCCTTCATCAGCGAAAGTTAGAAAAGCTAAAAAAATCATCAAAAAAAGTCTTTCTTGGAAAAGATGTTTGTTTAGGAGAAACTACGAATGGAGCAAATCATTTTATATCATGACAGTCCGAACTAGCGAGTTTCCCCTCAATATGGTTTGGGGGACGAAAAAAACGTGACTAGGAGAAAGTTTTTTTATCTTACCGGAAGTCTCGAACTTGCGAAAATATGGGCGGTTTGCAGACCGGATGAGCGGAATGGTTGGGTTTATAAACTCAGCTTGGACATAACAGACTTAAAAGTCTTAGACTTTCAAAAGTACAATATTCTTTCCTGGCTTGCGGAGCTTATGAAACATAGAGAGGCAGTGGATTCGAAAAGATACAGAGATGTATCAAGTGCCCGGTGGTAGTGATGCACAGGTTAACTATTATGAAATATAACGAGGGAAAGTTTATGCCAAATTTAAAAAGCAAAAAGAATATAAAAAAAGTTTGAAGAAATTAAGTACATCCGAAAGGATGGAAGTGAGTATTGGAGTGCAAGGGAACTTGCTGATGTACTTGATTATTCTCAGTGGAGAAACTTTCAAAAGGTCATTGATAGAGCAATGATTGCGTGTGAGAACAGTGGTCATGAGTGATATACGATTTTGCTGAGGTCAGCAAAATCGTGGAGGCAGGTGCTATAAGGAAGGCTATAAAAGATTATGAGCTTACGAGATATGCTTGCTATTTGGTTGTGCAAAACGGGGATCCGAGAAAAGAGGTTATTGCACTTGGACAAACCTATTTTGCGATACAAACATATCGTCAAGAAATAGCAGATCATTTTAATCGGCTTGATGAAGATAGAAGAAGACTTGTAGTTCGTGGTGATATTAAACAATGGAACCAACTTTTGGTAGAAACAGCACATGATGCAGGAGTTATCACAAACGAAGAATTTGCTATATTCCAGAATGCAGGGTATATGGGATTGTATGGTGGGTTAGATGTAGAAGATATACATGATAGAAAAAGGACTGACAGCGAGACAAAAAAATCTTGGACTATATGGGAAGTACCGAATTGATTGCTAACTTATTTAGAATTTCACAGACCGAAGAAAAACTGAGGAAAGACCAAGTTGAAGGAGCAGAAGCGGCAACAAAGGTTCACTACTCAGTAGGAAAAGAAGTTAGAAGCGCTATTGAAAAAATTGGCGGCACGATGCCGGAAGATTTGCCTGTTCCGGAGAAAAGCATTCAACAGATAGAAAAAAAGAACAGATGAAGCGTTTAAAAGATAAAGCTAAAAAAAGGTAAGCTGATGTTGGATGAATGATAAGGGAGAATGCATGTTGATTCAGAGGAGCAAGATAAGGAGCAAGTAAAGGCACAAATAAAGGGAGCAAGATAAGGAGCAAGTCACAATATAAAAACTTATTCAATTAAAATGTTTGATTTCGTAAAATATTGACATAGTCAAAAGTATATTGAAAAAAATATTTGTGGAAATCATGAGTAAGTATTTTTTTCTTGGGAACAGCGTAAGTTGGGGGAAATATATGCGAGATCGGGTGAAAAGAATGATGGCAGTGTAGGAATTGACAGAAATATTACTGTTGCAACGATGCAATTCAAAGATGATGTAAAAGTGTCAACGACAGAGTATCTTAAGACATACTACACATTTAATGTAGGTGATATTGCATTTGAAGGACATCAAAGCAAAGAATTTCGCTTTGGTCGATTTGTTGAAAAACGATATTGGAAACGGCATAGTTTCCCATATTTTCGCCGTTTTTTTAGACCAATAGTAGAGTATGATTTGAAGTTTTGGAAGTATGCCACAAACAATGAGCGACTGATGCAGAGAGTTCTTTCACGGTCAACTAAAGCATCTACGATGATGCATGACTTGGTTACGGACGATTTTCTTAATGAGAGTTTTCTTGTACCTACAATAGAAGAGCAAAGAAAGATTGGCGATTATTTCTCTCACCTCGACCACCTTATCACCCTTCATCAGCGAAAGTTGGAAAAGTTAAAAATCATTAAAAAGTCTTTCTTGGAGAAGATGTTTGTTTAGGAGGAACTGCGGATGGAGCAAATCATTTTATATCATGGAAGTCCGAATCAGCAGCTTTATCCCCAATATGGGTTAGGGGACGAAAAACATGACTATGGGAAGGGCTTTTATCATACGGATAACCTTGAACCTGCGAAGGAATGGTCGGTTTGCAGACCGGATGAACGGAATGGTTGGGTTCATAAATTCAGCTTGGACATAACAGACTTAAAAGTCTTAGACTTTCAAAAGTACAATATTCTTTCCTGGCTTGCGGAGCTCATGAAACATAGAGAGGCAGCGGATTCGAAAAGATACAGGGATGTATCAAGTGCCCGGTGGTAGTTATACACAGGTTAACTATTATGAAATATAACGAGGGAAAGTTTATGCCAAATTTAAAAAGCAAAAAGAATATAAGAAGTTTGAAGAAATTAAGTACATCCGAAAGGATGGAAGTGAGTATTGAGTGCAAAGGGAACTTGCTGATGTACTTGATTATTCTCAGTGGAGAAACTTTCAAAAAGGTCATTGATAGAGCAATGATTGCGTGTGAGAACAGTGGTCATGAAGGGACATACGATTTTGCTGAGGTCAGCAAAATCGTGGAGGCGGGTGCTACAAGTAAGGCTATAAAAGATTATGAGCTTACGAGATATGCTTGCTATTTGGTTGTGCAAAATGGAGATCCGAGAAAAGAGGTTATTGCACTTGGACAAACCTATTTTGCGATACAAACATATCGTCAAGAAATAGCAGATCATTTTAATCAGCTTGATGAGGATAGAAGAAGACTTGTAGTTCGTGGGGACATTAAACAATGGAATCAACTTTTGGTAGAAACAGCACATGATGCAGGAGTTATCACAAACGAAGAATTTGCTATATTCCAGAATGCAGGGTATATGGGATTGTATGGTGGGTTAGATGTAGAAGATATACATGATAGAAAAAGGACTGACAGCGAGACAAAAAAATCTTGGATTATATGGGAAGTACCGAGTTGATTGCTAACTTATTTAGAATTTCACAGACCGAAGAAAAACTGAGGAAAGACCAAGTTGAAGGAGCGGAAGCGGCAACAAAGGTTCACTACTCAGTAGGAAAAGAAGTTAGAAGCGCTATTAAAAAATTGGCGGAACGATGCTGGAAGATTTGCCCTGTTCCGGAGAAAAGCATTCAACAGATAGAAAAAAAGAACAGATTAAGCGTTTAAAAGATAAAGCTAAAAAAAGGTAAGCTGATGTTGGATGAATGATAATAGAGAATACAGATTGATTCAGAGGAGCAAGATAAGGAGCAAGTAAAGGCACAAATAAGGGAGCAAGATAAGGAGCAAGTCACGATACGAGATCTGATTTAATTAAAATGTTTGATTTCGTAAAATGTTGACATAGTCAAAGTATATCGAAAAAAATATTTGTGGAAATCATGAGTAAGTATTTTTTTCTTGGGAACAGCGTAAGCTATCGGAATTAGTGGCTAAATATGAAGATCCAGTTGAAACACCACATGGCGGATATATCAGGCTTGGAATAAGGAGCCACGCTAAGGGTACGTTTCATGAATATGTCGAACCAGGACACGAATTGGAAACTGCCAAGATGCATCGTGTGGCTACCAACAAATTAATCTTCAACATTACCTTTGCATGGGAACATGCGGTTGCAATTGCAAATGAAAATGATGCAGGAAAACTCGTTTCACACCGCTTCCCGCAATTTACACTGTTGGAATCGTTGCGTCCAGAGTTTTTGAAATATGTCATTCTTGATGAAGGATTTCATCATAATCTTTATCTTGCCTCACCTGGAGGTGCAGGAAGAAATCGCGTGCTGAAAATAGAGGAAGCCTTGGATTATCCAATCTATTATCCTTCCTTGGAGGAACAGCACAAAATCGGAGGGTTATTAAATAAATTGAATGACCTTATCACCCTTCATCAGCGTAAGCGAACAAGGCTGAAAGCGATCAGAAAAAGCCATGCACCGGCAGTTGTTTTTTTGACGGAAAGGGATCACGTGCGGGGAATCGTCCGTTGGAGTAGCATTTGGCATTCGGAAGAGGAGACTTGCAAGACAGGAGACGACGTAAGCGGGAAGAGTTGCCTTCATCAGCGTAAGAGGTTCGGGAGGGATACTTATGCTGAGTGATACCAAAAAGGCGGATCTGTTTGTAGATTATTACGAGCGATGGATCCGCATCTATAAAGAGGGGGCGATTCGGGATGTAACCTTAAACAAATACAGGATGACACTTCGGTGGGTGCAGAAATTGATTCCCGAGGTGAAGCTCTGTGAGATGACAAGGGTGGTTTACCAGCAGCTGATCAACGATTATGCGAGGGATCACGAGCGCCAGACGACAATGGATTTTCACCACCAGCTGAAAGGGGCTTTGTTGGATGCGGTGGATGAGGGATTCATTGAACGGGATCCGACGAGGAAGGTGATTCTCAAGGGTAAGACGCCCTAGGGGGAAGAAGATCAAGTATCTGAATCAGTTCGAGCTGCATGCGCTTTTAACCGGTCTGAACCTGGGGGAGAAGGTGAGCTGGGATTGGTTCATTCTTCTGGTTGCCAAGACGGGGATGCGTTTTTTTCGGAAGCTTTGGCGCTGACACCGAAGGACTTTGATTTTGCGCACCAGTTGCTCTTTGTCAACAAAACGTGGAACTATAAGAAGGGCGGGGGATTCGCGGAGACCAAGAACAAATCCTCGATTCGCAAGATTCAGATTGACTGGCAGACCGTGATGCAGTTTGCGGTTTTGACCAGGGATCTCGCCGCAGGACGAGCCGATTTTTGTAAAAAAAGAAGAGAGGTATGCGCCCATTTATAATTCGACGGTGAATGGAATCCTGGAGAGGTATTGCAAGAAATTAGGGATCGCCACGATTTCCGTCCACGGGCTTCGTCACACGCATGCCTCTCTTTTGCTATTTGCGGGGGTGTCGATTGGAAGTGTCGCCAGAAGGCTGGGACATGCCAGCATGACGACCACCCAGAAAAACTTATCTGCATATTATCCAGGAGTTGGAAAAATCAGGATATTGATCTTGTCATGCGGTCTCTGGCAAATCTGACGTAAGCGGTAAAAGAAAATCATAGGGAGTCAAACTTTTTGACACCCGCATCAGAGATTTAGTCTCTACGCTGATGGAGGAGTACAAAATGGATCAATTTGAGAACGAGCTGGAATTTGAGCAGGCGGTGATTGATGCGCTACAGAGACATGGTTGGGCAAAAGAGGTACTTCATCATCCGACGGAAGAGGATCTGATCGATAACTGGGCAAAGATTCTTTATGAAAAACAATCAGGAAGAGGACAGGCTGAATCATTTTTCCCCTCGTTCGGGAAGAAATGGACGAGCTGCTGGAACAGATTCGCAACCTGCGTACGCCCCATGCACTGAATGGATTCATCAACGGTTATTCCGTTTCGATCACGAGGAGAAATCCGGACGACAAGCAGCACTTCGGAAAAGAGGTCAGTCTAAGGATTTATGACCGGATGCAAATTGCGGCGGGACACAGTGTGTACCAGATTGCAGAGCAGCCGGTTTTTTTCAGAGAAGAGAAAAAGATTTTGCAGGATCGCCGCGGAGATCTGCTTCTTTTTAATCAACGGGATGCCTGTCTTTCATGTGGAACTGAAGAGATCCGGTGTGCCGGTGCAGGAAGCGGTCCATCAGATTCAAAAAAATATGCGCACGAGGGGATTTATACCGGCATCCTGGCGCTGGTGCAGATTTTTTTGTTGCGATGAATCCGGAAGAGAGCCTCTATTTTTGCAAATCCCGGACCGGATGGAAGTTTTCAGTCGGACTTCCATTTTCATTGGGCGGATTTCAACAATGAGCCGGTCAATGATTGGAAACAGGTGGTCACACAGCTGCTCTGCATCCCTATGGCACATCAGCTCATCGGCTTTTTATACGGTGGCGGATGACAGCGACGGGGTGTTGAAAGTGATGCGTAGCTACCAGTACAATGCCGTCAATAAAATTTCAGATCGGGTAAAAAAACAGGACTGGGAAGAGGGGAAGCAGTTGGGCGGTTATGTCTGGCATACGACGGGTTCCGGAAAGACGATGACTTCTTTTAAATCCGCGCAGCTGATTGCCAATTCGAAAGATGCGGATAAGGTTGTTTTTTTGATGGACCGGATCGAACTCGGTACGCAGTCTTTAGCAGAATACAGAGGGTTTGCGGATGATGCAAAAGAGGTGCAGGGCACGGAAGACACGAGGATGCTCCTTGCCAAATTAAAGAGCAGAGATCCGAAAAATACGCTGATTGTGTCCTCCATTCAGAAGATGAGTAGAATCCGTGAGGACGAAGCGTGGAGGATGCGGAAAAAGGATTTAGAGGAAATCCAGGGGAAAAAGACTGGTTTTCATCGTGGATGAGTGTCACCGTTCTACTTTCGGAGAGATGTTAACCATCATCAAAGAGACCTTCCCGAAGGCGCTTTTCTTTGGTTTTACCGGTACGCCGGTTTTTACAGAAAACGGGAAGAAGACCCTTACCACAGCAGATATTTTCGGAAATGAGTTGCACCGTTACAGCATTGCGGACGGGATTCGGGATCAAAATGTGCTGGGGTTTGATCCGACTCAGGTGTTTGTTTATCAGGCAAAGGATCTGCGGAAACGGGTGGCGCTTCATGAGTCCGGCGCAGCGTCGGAGGAAGAAGCCCTTTCCGATGAGGGGATGCGCCAGAAGTATTATCACTTCCTGTCACAGGCAGAGGTGCCGATGGCGGGAGTGGTGCTGGAGGATGGCTCCTACCGGAAGGGGATTGAAGATTATGTGGAAAAAGATGCCTGGCAGGTTGAAAAATATCAGAAGGCGGTCGTGAAGGACATCGCAGACAACTGGATGATGCTCAGCAGAAATTCCAAATTTCACGGGATCTTTGCGACTTCCAGTATACCGGAAGCCATACGGTATTATCGTTTTTTTGGAGAAATAGCGCCGAATCTCAAAGTCACCGGGCTCTTCGACCCGACCATTGACAATAAGGGGGGAGAGCAGACGCTTTTAAAAGAAGACGGTCTGGTGGACATGTTACAGGATTACAATGCGCGCTATGACCAGAACTTTGATATCAGCAGGTACCCTGCTTTTAAGAAGGATGTTGCCGCCAGACTGGCGCACAAGAAACCCTATGAGAGACTGAAGACGGAAGAACAGCTGGATTTGCTGATCGTGGTCAACCAGATGTTGACAGGTTTCGATTCCAAATGGGTGAATACCCTGTATCTGGATAAAGAACTGACTTACCAAAATTTGATTCAGGCTTTTTCCAGAACCAACCGCCTCTTTCATCTCAATGAAAAGCCCTTTGGCTCGATCCGCTATTACCGCAAACCTTATACGATGAAGCGCAATATTGAGGATGCGGTCAAACTCTATTCCGGAGACCGCCCGCAGGGGCTGTTCGCCGATCATCTGTTAGAGAATATTCGGCACATGAATTTTTTTTACGAGGAGATCCGTTCCCTGTTTGACCATGCAGGAATTCCGGAGAGGGAGAAGCTTCCGGAGGATACGCCATCCCGTGCGAAGTTTGCCAGGCTCTTCAGAGAGTGGAATCAGGCCTTTTCAGGCGGCGAAAATCCAGGGATTTCGCTGGGACAAGCCGGTCTATACCTTTGTGACAGACCCGGAAGAGGAGGACGAGGAGAATCCGCAAGAAGAGGCGGGGGTAAATCCATCCGCTGCGCCATGACCAAGGAGGATTTCGATGTTTTGTTGCAGCGCTACAAAGAACTGCGCCCCGCTTCTGGTGACGGACCGGAAACCAGAAGCCTTTCTTTCCCGTTAGACCCGTATCTGACGGAGATGAGCACCGGGATGATTGATCATCACTATATGAACTCCCGTTTTTGAAAAATGGAAAAAAAGAACTGTCGGATCCGGATACGGACCCGCAGGAGAGGGAGCGTACGCTGGAAGAGTTGCATCGGTCCTTTGCCTATCTTTCGCAGGAAGAGCAGAAGTTTGCGAACCTTTTTGCATGATGTACAGACCGGGGATGTAAAACTGGTAAGCGGAATGACGTTCAGCGATTACATCGTGCAATATGCAAAAAGCCAAAAATGATCAGATTGACCGGATGGCGGAGGAATTGGGACTCGATCGTTTGCGTCTGACTCGTATCATGGAAACCAACGTGAATGAAAAGAATCTGAATGAATATGGACGGTTTGATCAACTGAAGGCCACTGTCGTGCGGGAGCGGGCGCAGGAATATTTTTCCAGGGTCGATGGAGAAAAAGGTACCGCCCTTCCTGGTAAATAACCGGGTGGATAAGCTGCTGACCGATTTTATCACCTCCGGCGGCTTCGATCTTTGATTGCGGGTATTCTGTTTGGATGCGTCTTGTCAAGACATCATGGTATCACCTTCGAAATTTCATGTGCTGCCTTTATGCCCGGAATAGTTTCTCTTACAAGCATAATGTGTATAAGAGTCGGGTAAAGGATAAGAAGGGATGAATGGAAAGGAAAGGAAAATAAAAGAAAAGAATATGAACGCTGGACACGGACCGACTCCCTATGAAACAAGGGAAATCTTGCTTTTATAAAACGGACAATGGCGATGTTCGGGTTGAGATCCTTTTTGTATCAGGAAAATTTGTGGCTGACACAAGTGAAAATGGCTGAATTGTTTGAAGTCCAGAAGGCAGCCATTTCGAAGCATCTGAAAAACATCTTTGAATCCGGCGAACTGCTTGAAGAAGCAGTTGTTTCCAAAATGGAAACAACTGCGACAGACGGTAAGCGGTACAATACCAATTACTATAATCTGGATGCCATTATCGCTGTCGGATACCGTGTAAACTCCAGAAAAAGCTACCATGTTCCGTATCTGGGCAAACCGTATATTAAAGGAGTTCATCATCAAGGGATATGTGATGGATGATGCACGGCTACGGGAACCGGAAAATTTCTTCGGCAAAGACTATTTTTGAGGAACAGTTGGAGCGCATCCGTGACATTCGCTCCAGTGAACGCCGCTTCTATCAAAAGATTACAGATATTTACTCTCAGTGCAGTGCCGACTATGATGTGAACAGTCCCATTACAAAGGAGTTTTTTTGCCACAGTACAGAACAAGCTCCATTACGCTGTCACACATCATACGGCGGCTGAGATTGTCTATGGCAGAGCGGACAGCACAAAGCCTAATATGGGCTTAACTACTTGGAAAAATGCTCCGCAGGGCCGCATCCGCCGGGCGGATGTTTACATTGCCAAAAACTACTTAAATGAAGCAGAAATGACTAATCTGAATGAAATCGTGACAATGTACCTTGACTATGCCGAGAGACAGGCACGCCGGGGAAACATCATGTACATGCAGGATTGGGTGCGTCGTCTGGACGCGTTCCTCCAGTTTAACGAGGAAGATATTTTGCAAAACAAGGGGAAAGTGACTGCGGCGATTGCCAAAGCCTTTGCGGAAAGCGAATATGAAAAATTCCGCGTTTTGCAGGACAGAACATATCAGAGCGACTTTGATAGACTTGTAGAAAGAATGGAAGAAACCGACGAATAAAAGTGTCCCTTCTACCCACTAAAAAGGGATGGAAGGGACAACTTTGATCTGTGTGATTTCCGTTCTGTGTTACTTCTGATCCTTGGAATCCGAAATGGCGCCCTTGATCTTTTCTTCTACTTCGTTGAGTGCGCTGGTGGCTTTTTCCATGCCGAGGGCTTTCGCACTCTCAACACCGGAAAAGTGCTTCCGTCTTCACATTTGATACGACTTCTTCCACCTTGTCCTTGGGAATCATACCTTTGCTTGCATCTGAAACCTTTTTTCCAATTTCGTCAAAAACACCCATGTTGTCTCCTCCTTTTGTTTTCAAACGAGAGGTATTCTAACATCTTTCTTTGCAGACGGCAAGGTGGATTCCGCGAGAGGATAAAACCGATGAAGCGGATAGCAGGGGCTGGGAATAGAACGGTGAGATTGCAGAATAGACGAAAGAAGGGGGTAGGGATAGAATAGAACGAGTGATGCAACGAGATCACATCTCCTAGTATTGATAAGGAAATCGAATGGAAAGGATCAGGGTGAGAGAGTTGCACTCATCCGATGAAATATATGACACAAAAATATACCACAAAAAAAGAAAAATTCTGCTTTTAGCAACCGGCGGGACCATTGCGTCCAGAAAATCGGATCACGGGCTGAAGCCACAGATTAGGCCGGAGGAACTGCTGCGGTATCTTCCGCAGGTGGAGGCGATCTGCGAGGGTGAATGCCGTCCAGATCCTGAATCTGGACAGTTCCAATATGGAGCCGAAGCACTGGAAGAAGATGGTGCAGGCCATTGCAGATCATTACGAGGACTATGACGGATTTGTGATTGCACACGGTACGGATACCATGGCATACACGGCAGCAGCGCTTTCCGATATGGTGCAGAACTCGCAGAAACCGATTGTCATCACAGGGGCGCAGAAACCGATTGATCTGGAAATCACCGACGCCAAGGCGAATCTCCTGGATTCCTTCCTGTATGCGTCGGATGCGCTCTCGCAGGGGGTGCAGATCGTGTTTGACGGAAAGGTCATTGCAGGTACCAGAGCCAAAAAAAGTGCGCTCGAAAAAGCTATAATGCTTTTTTTCCAGTATCGACTTTCCCTATCTGGCGATCATTCAGGACGGCAAGATCATGCGGTATATTCCGCCGGTTCCTTTCTTAGAGCCGGTGCAGTTCTTTCATGAGCTGGACGACAGCGTGTTTCTAATGAAGCTGATTCCAGGCGTTCGCCCCCGAATCCTGAAAGAGGTATTTGAAAACTATCACAGCATCATCGTGGAAAGCTTTGGCGTTGGCGGGATTCCGAGTTCCATTGCGGAGGAGTTTTTATGGCCTGTGTCAGGAGTACCCGGATCGGCTGGTGGTAATGTCCACGCAGGTGGCGCATGAAGGCAGCGATATGACGGTGTATGAAGTCGGCCATGATATGAAAAAAATACTGCCGTTTTCTGGAATCCTATGACATGACGCTGGAATCCGTGATTGCCAAGGTCATGTGGATGTGTGGCAATCTCGTAAGTCTTGACGGGAATCCGGAAGAAATTTTTACCGGAAGATCAATTACGATCTGATCTTCGGTCAGGACCGAAAGCCATTATCGTAAGGATCCCACTAAGGGAGTTCCCTCGTTTACGGTAGAACCTCGATGGTGGACGGCAGAACTTCTCTGTTGGCGATGGGGTTTCCGGCGATGTTTACCTTCTTTAAATGAGGCAGGTCCAGCAGAGGGGTGAGATCGGAAACGTAATTATCGGAGATGTCCAATTCTTCCAGATTCTTAAGACCCTTGATGCAGTCCAGGTTTTCCAGCTTGTCGCCGCTTAATACCAGCTTTTTTTAATGACTTAAAATGGGGGGAGAAAAGACCCGGCGTTTTTCCGAGAAATTCTGATTCTCGTTGTCGGCGTTAATGATCGTGGCCTTGTTTAGCGTCAGGCTCTCTACCGTATGGTCATCTTTCATCTTCTTTAAGGAGACGGGCACAAGCGGATTGTTGACTGAGGTGCTATCGCCAAGAGGCGGTTTGACGATGATTTCCTTCGCTCCGGTTCCGGCATAAGCAAGACTATAATCCCCGTACCGGTTAAAGGGAGTGCCGATATAGGTGAGCTTTGTAAGGGAAGGCAGTTCATGAAGGACACTTCCCAGATCCGGATCGGTCTGACCGGAGATACCGCTGCCGTAGATGGTTAAATCGCTGAGCGCCTTCATTCCTTTCATAAAAAGACGCACTATATTCCATAATATAATTGTTCATGACGAGCTTTTTGGATCGAGGGCATGTGGGCGACCTGCTTCCTATCCCACTCATAGATGTCGATCTCTTTCAGTGCATGCAGGGAGTGGAGATCCGGAATGTCGTAGGTATGGTAATTCAGCTGGAGTCTCTGGAGGGAGGAAAGCGTCGGTAAGACGCTCACATCCTCTAAAGACGAGCAGTTGATGTCCAGACTGTTTAAGGATAGATGCCCTTCAGACCGTCCAGGTTGAGGATCGGCACCTGCTTCAGTGTCAGAGACTTTAGATTTGGCATATTTTTTACAAAATTCAGATCTTTCAAATTCTGAAGCTGGCTTAGCCGAAGGGATTCGATCTGCGGCATGCCGCTGAGAACGGCAATATTCTTGACCGGTTTCTCGTAAGGCCCTTCGATCGAGAGATCCGTGCAGCTACTCAGGGTAGAAAGAGGAGAGAGATCCAAAACGGTTTTATCATCTTCAAAAATGGAGAGATGAAGCGATTGCAGTTTGGGAAAGCTGCGCAGAAAAAAAGGAGACCGTCCGCATTGAGGTCGTTTACGGAGACGGACAGGTGCTCCAAAGAGGAAAAGGCTTTTAAAAAGGCGCATCCTGGTCTGATTTCGCATCGGAATTCTGTGCCTCCTGCGTATCCGTCTGGTCTTCCATCAGATCCTTATCTAACAGCACGCCGTCCAGACTCTTGATCTGAGCGGGGTTTGCAAGGAGACTTGCAAGGGTATACAGGTCTTCGTGGTCTGCAGAAAAAAATATTGCAGCTGTGTCAGGTTCTTCAGGTTCTGTACCCCTGCGTCTTCGCCATAGAAAAAAAGGAAACATCACTGCCGATCGACAGGGATTTCAGTCCGGGAAAGACCTGCAGGTCCGTTTCGTCGATCTGCTCGGTTGCCTGGAATTCGAGCGTCTTCGGATCCTGCGGGGTCCCGTCATTCCGGATTTCTTTTTGCATAAAGAAATTGCCATTTCTTGAATCGTCGGAAGAAGAGGAGCCCACCTTGGTAATCTCGAGATAAGAGAGTGAAGCAAAAATCCTCTTTGGTGATCGCAGAGAGTTTTTTTGCCAAAAAGCCTTTTCTACAAACTGTTTTATGACGGGATCCCTCGGAACGGTACGAAAGTCCGCGGGTGCGCTCTTTCCGGAGACGGTGGGAGTAGGAGAGGTCTCCCTGTTTGACGGTGAAGAGGAATGAGAACGGGATGAGACCGCAGGCGATCAGGACGCCGATCAAAGGGACCATAACGGTGGCCTTGACATTCGAAGCCTTCTGCCTTGCGGTTTCCTGAAAGCGGCTTCTACGCTCGTTCTCCCCGCCCAGATTCAGGTTGTCGATATGGATGTTTTGAGTGATATTCGGTTTGTTTGGCTCCAGATAAACCTTGGTGCCGCAGTATTCACAGGTGACAAAGCCCTCCTTCATGCCGTCCGGAATATGCAGTGTTCCGTGGCAGTTCGGGCACTCGATTTTTGGTAACTTGCACGTTTCCCCTCGCTGGATCAGCTCATGAATGATCGGTAGTAGCGTAATCAGTAGTAGAGTGTTTTTTTCTCACCTATTGTAAGCCCAATCGGACGGCTTCGCAATCCGGGGCGAGCTCCTTTGATTTCAGAAAGCAGGCCGGTCAGCACCTTCCCTCTCCGGAAGGGGCAGGATGTGACGATCGGGTGACTGTTAACGTAAAAGGGGGCTGCCGCAACATCTATTGCGACAGCCCCAGCAAATGTTCCAAAAGGATGTTCAGATCTTAAATCTTGCCACTTCCTGCTGTAAGCCGGTGGCGATTTCCGCCAGACTTTCGCTGGCGCCGGAGATATCTTTGATGGCCTGAACCTGGGTGTCCACGGAGGCGGATACTTCTTCGGTTGTTGAAGCATTTTTCCTGTGCAACGGCAGAAAGGTTGCTGATGATCTGTGTAATGGAGCCGTTTTTTTCTGCTCAATGTTCTCCGCTTCCTGCGAGACTTCGTGGACAATTTCCTTGCTCTTTTCCAGGGCGTCGGAGATTTCATGGAATTTTTTTCGCCGGTTTCCTGCAGCCTCTTTTTCCTGATCCGAGACGGCCTGTTTGGTGATGTCCATGGTATGAACCGCCTTCTTGGTCTGTTCCTGCAGGGCGGTAATGGTCTTCTTGATATCTCCTGTAAAGCCTGCGGACTGTTCTGCCAGCTTTCTAATTTCTTCGGCGACCACGGCAAAGCCTTTGCCGGCTTCTCCTGCTCTGGCAGCTTCAATGGCGGCGTTGAGCGCAAGCAGGTTGGTCTGGTCGGAGATCGACTGGATCATATCGCTGGCGCTGGAGATTTTTGTCGGCACTGTTATCGGTCTGCGTGATAATCTCGGCAATCTCTTTGGAAGATTCTGTGACCTTGTTGGTGGCTTTGGGCAAGTTCCTCCAGACTCTGGTTGCCTTCGTCCTTTTTCTCGTTGATCAGTTCCGTGGACTGATCCAGTTCCTCTAAAACGGCCATCATCTGCTTCAGGAGTTCATTGAGCCTTCCACATTCTTTGTGGCATCCTGTGTATCCGCTGCCTGTCCTGCAGCGCCCTTTTGCAATATTTTTCTACCGCATTCGCAACGCTTGAGGAGGAGGCGGAGGCGGACTCGGGCGGTCGCCGACAGTTCTTCTGCGGTGGCGGCGGTATTCTGCGCATGGTCGGAAATTTTGGAAATAATGTCTTTGATGTTATTTTTTTCAAAGTCTGAGTCGCCCGGTAAATATCGCCCACCCTCATCCGCTCTTTGGGAATAATCGGTGGAGGGTTCCCTGGTCATATCATAATCGGCCATGTGCAGGAGGTCGGTCTTGATATCGTTGAAGTTGATCGCTACCCGTCTGGCAAAAACCAGATAGATGATGAACACACCGAAACAGATTAAGAGTACCGTGGTCAGGATGAGATAGCGTTGCAACTCGTTCAGATTGGCATAAAGTTCGTTTTCGTTGATGGCAACGACTGCCAGATATTTTCTACCTTCCACATGGGAGAGGGCGCTGACCCTTTTTTTACCGAACCAGCGATAAATTCCTACGTTGTCGGTGTTTGCGTCAATGTTTTTGTTTGAAAAAAAGTCGACCGCTTCCTGGAAGCTTTTTGTCTTCCTTGCTCTTCTCCACCAGGTTCAGCCCCGTATCGACCAGGCTGTGATCGGTATGACCAACCAGGTTGGTATCATAGTCGTAAATGGCAATATTTCCGGATTTGCCCCAGGAGAATTCGGAGCACATATCCGATACGAAATCAATGCCGATGATGCCGGCGAACACACCCTGCGGTTCTTTGCTGTCCGGGATATAATAGGGCGTTCCTACAATAAAAATCTTTTTTCCCGTGACCTTATCGGTGGAGAAGGGGGTGGTGTAGGTTTTTCCCTGCATTGCCTGTTTGTAAAACTCCTGATCGCTGACGTCAAAATAATCCGCACCCTTCGTGAGATTCTTGCCCTTGCCTTTTTTTATCGGATTTGTAAAAAGCAATGAATCCAAGTTTCTTGGCCCTGGCCTCGAAAAAGCTGATCATGACGTCTTCGGAATAGGCGTTGTTGGTCAGGATGGGATTGGCCGCCAGTTCCTTGACGAAGTCTTCCTTGTCCGACATTTCCTCAGAGAATTTCTCCGCCGTTTGTTTGGAGATCACCATCATATCGGTGTCCACCTGGTCCAAAAATGCCCTTTTGGACAGGATGGAGCTGATGATCAGAATGATGCCACAAATCAGGCTGATCACCAGAAAACCACCGATCATAATCAGAATCTTGATGCTCTTTACCCTTGATTTTTTTCATGTCTGGAAGACACTCCTTTCCATGGCGCTTCTGCGGACGAGAGCAGAAATTCGAAATCGGTTCGTGTCTTCTATATCGGCGAAAAACAGCGTCTGCTCTTAGAGAAAGTCTCGAGGAAGGGTAGGCTTTTTTTGCTTGCGTCTTGCGCTTTCTGCACCTATAATAAATAGTTAGGTATCGCTGTCAAAAACGAGCTCATTCTCTTACAAGCCTGCTTGTAGGAGAGCTTTTGTATTTCTGACAGGATCATGAGGAGTTTCATTTGAGTAAAAAGAAGATGGGAGAGGTTCAGTGATTAAAGTTGCCATTTTGGGACACGGCACCGTCGGTAGCGGCGTGGCGGAAATTTTGACGAAACAACCGGAGAGAGTTGCGCATGCTGCCGGGCAGGAGCTGGAATTAAAAATATATTCTGGATCGCAGAGATTTGTCGGGTGATCCGAATGAAGAGAAGGTTGTGCGGGAGATCGACACGATTTTGGAAGATCCGGAAGTGAAGGTGATCTGTGAGACGATGGGGGCGTGGAACCGGCTTTTTTTCTTTTTCCATGAAGGCGCTGCAGAGGGGATCAGCGTTTGCTCCTCCAATAAAGAACTGGTAGAGGAAAAGGGAGCACAGCTGGTTGCCTGTGCAAGAGAACACCACTGCTCCTATCTTTTTGAAGCAAGCGTGGGAGGCGGCATTCCGATTCTCCGCGTTTTGCACGATTCCCTTGCGCATGAAGAGATTGAATCCGTGAACGGGATTTTGAACGGTACGACCAATTATATCTTAACCGAGATGAAGAGGGAGGGGGCAGATTTTGCCGCTGTCCTTTCGCAGGCGCAGGAAAAGGGGTATGCGGAGCGCAGTCCCGAGGCGGATATTGAGGGGATGGATGCATGCCGCAAGACGGCGATTTTGGCCTCTTTGATCAGCGGGAAACGGGTGCGGGCAAGCGAAATTCCGACCACCGGCATTACTGCGATCACCGGCGTGGATTTGCAATATGCGGACGCATTGCACATGGAGCTCAAACTTCTGGGAAGCATCCGGCACCAAAAAGGGGAAATCGAAGCGATCGTTGCTCCTTTCTTCATCCCACAGGAGCATATACTGGCAGCAGTGCATGGAGTGTACAATGCGGTGCTGGTGCACAGCAATCATCTCCTGGATACCTTCTATTACGGGCAGGGCGCAGGAAAAGAAGCCACGGCTTCCGCAGTGGTGGCGGATATGATTTTTGCCTCGCAGCACGCAAGCAGCCACATTCCGGTGAATCTGACGGAAGAGGAAGCCAGGATGTGCAGCAAGGAAGAAACGTACCGACGTTTTTTTGTCAGAGCGGATGCTTCTTCCGCTGCGGCTGCGGCACAGCTGTTTGGACAGGATCTTACGGAAGTGAAGGTGGAGGAGATTATGATGAATTTGCTTTCCTCACCGGAAACATGTCGGAGAGCTCCTTCTTAGATCAGTACCGGGCGCTTCCGGGAGGCAGAGGCTATTTTCGCATCCTCTCCTAAGGGAAACGGAGGTTGTTTTTACGTTCTCTCCTAAGGGAAGCGGAGGCTGTTTTTACGTTCTTTCCTAAGGGGAGCGGAGGCTGTTTTTACATTCTTTCCTAAAGAAAAAAATGGAGTGAAGGTGTGAAAGTGGTCATGCAAGTGGGTGTATTAGAAATTTTACAGACATCATAAGGCAGAATAGATGAAAAAAAGTAGTAAAATTTGGAGGTTCCTCCCTGGCAGGGGTGGAGCAGTTTGAAAAAGTTGCCGACATCATTCATGCAGACTGCGATCGTCGATTCGTGGTGCCGTCCGCACCGGGCAAAAGAAACGACTCGGACAGCAAGGTAACGGATCTGCTGTATCAGTGCTATGCCATGGCGGAAGCGGGAGAGGATTTTGAAACGGCGCTTTCTGCGATTCGGGATCGGTACGAGGAAATCATTGACGGACTGCATTTGCAACTGTCGTTAGGGGATGAATTTCAGACGATTGCCGAGAATTTCAGACAAAAGAAAGGGAAGCATTATGCGGCCTCCCGAGGGGAATATTTAAACGGGATTCTGCTGGCTGCCTATCTGGGTTTTCCCTTTGTGGATGCGGCGAAAATCATCCGCTTTGACGATGAGGAGGAATTTGAGGCGGAAAAGACGCACCGCCTGGTGAGAGACTTGCTTTCCTCCATGGAGTGTGCCGTTATCCCCGGCTTTTACGGGGCAAAGGAGGACGGCAGCATCGTGACATTCTCCAGGGAGGTTCGGATATCACCGGCTCCATTATCGCCAGAGGGATCCATGCGGATGTATATGAAAACTGGACGGATGTTTCCGGTTTTTTTGGTGGCGGATCCGCACATCATCAGACATCCGGAGCGGATTGAAACGATCACCTATCTGGAACTGAGGGAGCTTTCCTACATGGGCGCTTCGGTTTTTGCATGAGGATGCAATCTTTCCGGTAAGAAAGAGGGGGATCCTGATCAATATCCGGAACACCAATCATCCGGAGGATGAGGGAACCTGGATTGTCGAATCGACCGCCAGAAAATCCAAATACACGATTACCGGAATTGCCGGCAGAAAAGATTTTTGCTGTATCAATATAGAAAAAAAGACCGGATGAATTCCGAGGTCGGTTTTATCAGAAAGGTGCTGCAGGCGTTCGAAGATCAGAATATTTCCGTGGAGCATGTACCTTCCGGTATCGACACCATGACTGTTTTTGTGGGTCAGGAAGAATTTATCGAGAAGGAGCAGAGCATTGTCTCCGAGATTCACCGTCTGGCAAAACCGGATATGTTGGAGATCGAATCGGATCTGGCACTGATTGCCGTCGTCGGCAGGGGAATGAAGAGCGAAAGAGGGACAGCCGCAAGGATTTTCTCCGCACTCGCCCATGCGCATATCAATATCCGGATGATTGATCAGGGCTCCAGTGAGATGAATATCATTATCGGGGTGGAAACCAGAGATTTTGAAAAAGCGATCGAAGCCATTTACAGCATCTTTGTGCTGACACAGGTTTAATACAGGAAGACAGGAAGGATCAGGGGGAATGGATACAAGGGAAACGGGATATATCGAACAGCTAGTACTCAACAGAGAGGATCGCAGAATGCAGTTTCTCTCCGTCTTTCTGATCGTTTTTGGGAATCGCCTCTCTGATCATTCTACTGCCGATCTCATTGTTGTTTTTGCTTTTTACGGTACTTTGCTTTGTAGGGGCTTATATCGCTTCCTCCAGACAGGTGGTGGAGTACGAATACCTTTATTTTTGACAAAGAAATCAGCATCGACCGGATTTTAAACCGCGCAAGGCGCAAGAAGGTCGGGGCCTATACGCTGGATCTCATGGAGATCGTGGCGCCGGAGCACTCGCACACCTTGGATCCCTACCGGGAAAAGAAGGGAAAGGTAATCGATTGCAGAGGTTCTTCCGATGAAGAAGGTGCAAGGAATTACATCGCGGTTTTTGACCAATCAGGAAAAAAACTGCTTTTTACACCCGGCAGGGCAATGATTGATGCGATGCGCCAGAGAGAGCCACGCAAGGTGAGGTTGGATTAAATCACCCCCTCTCCGGGAGAGGCCGGAATACGATTAGGAAGCATACCAGAGGAAACAGACATCTTGTCGGGAAAAGGAGAAAAAAATGGGGAAGATCATTGGCGAAGGAATTACATTTGATGATATTTTTGTTGGTTCCTGCCTATTCGGACGTACTGCCGAATGAAATTGACGTCAGCACCCAGCTCACCAAGAAGATTCATCTGAACATTCCCATGATGAGCGCAGGAATGGACACGGTCACCGAGCATAGGATGGCAATTGCCATGGCACGTCAGGGAGGCATCGGCATTATTCACAAGAATATGTCGATTGAGCAGCAGGCGGATGAGGTCGATCAGGTGAAGCGTTCGGAAAACGGCGTCATCAGCAACCCTTTTTCCCTGACACCGGAGCATACGCTGAAGGATGCGGATGATCTGATGTCCAAATTTCGCATTTCCGGTGTGCTGATCACGGTGGGTAAAAAAAGCTGGTCGGGATCATTACGAACCGTGATCTGAAATTCGAGGAAGATTATTCTCAAAAAGATTTCCGATTGTATGACCAGTGAAAATCTGATCACCGCCAAACAGGGGATCACCCTGGAAAGCGCCAAGAAGATCCTTGCAAAATCCAAAAAGGAAAAGCTTCCGATTGTGGATGACGATTTCAACCTGGTAGGACTCATTACGATTAAGGACATCGAGAAATCGGTAAAAATATCCGCTCTCTGCAAAGGATGCGCAGGGAAGACTGCTCTGCGGAGCGGGAGTCGGCATTACTGCGAACGTCCTGGATCGTACTTCCGAGTTGGTGCGTGCCGGGGTAGATGTGGTGGTGCTGGATTCTGCGCACGGACACTCTGAAAATGTCCTGCGCTGTGTGCGCATGATTAAAGAAAAATTCCCGGATTTACAGTTGATCGCCGGGAATGTGGCGACGGCAAAGGCAACCAGAGATCTGATCGAGGCAGGGGCTGACTGCGTGAAGGTGGGAATCGGTCCCGGCTCCATTTGCACCACAAGGGTGGTGGCAGGCATCGGTGTGCCTGCAGGTTTCGGCTGTGATGAACTGTGCGGAAGAAGCGGACAAGAGCGGGATTCCGGTCATCGCGGACGGCGGCATCAAATTTTCCGGAGACATTACCAAGGCTCTGGCGGCAGGCGCCGGCATCATCATGATCGGCTCTCTTTTTGCAGGTTGTGATGAGGCGCCCGGCGACTTTGAATTGTATCAGGGAAGGAAATTCAAGGTATACCGCGGGATGGGGTCGATTGCGGCAATGGAAAGCGGATCGAAGGATCGCTATTTTCAGGAAAATGCCAAGAAACTGGTGCCGGAAGGAGTGGAAGGGCGCGTCGCCTATAAAGGGACCCTGGAGGATACCATCTTCCAGCTCATTGGAGGTTTGCGTTCCGGCATGGGGTATTGCGGCTGTAAGAATATTGTGGAACTGCAAAGGAAGGCGGAATTTGTCAAGATATCACCGGCTGCTCTGAGAGAGAGTCATCCGCATGATATCCATATCACGAAAGAAGCGCCGAACTATTCGGTTGAGGAATAAAAAGAAGACTTCTGACCTGTATCGCACACCCCTACGGGAGAAGATGAATATTCCATGGAGCAGAATCCGTTTTTAAAGGGAAACTTCACCGAAGAACAGACACAGATGCTGGAAATGTGGCAGGATCATTTCTGTCAGCTGACCGGCGTTTGCGTCTGTGCTTTTGATGCTGCCGGAAATCAGCTCACCAGGCTTAGCGGGGAAGCGGAAGACCGGAAGCGGATGGAAGAGGTGGTGTCCATAGACCGGATGCGGATGATTCACAACCGGATCCTGCAAAGCCCTCTGGAAGATCAGGCGGTGGAAAACACGGAGGCCGCCAACGTCAAGCTGGCAGTAGCGGCGATTCGGGACGCACAGAGGCGGGTGATCCTTGATTTTGTCGTGATTGCCGTGTGTTCCGGAGCGGGAGTCTGTCGATCTGCCCGTGACCAGACCGATGTTGGAAGGGGTGAAGAACTGCCTGCCGCAGGAGAAGCTGATTGCGGCGCTTGCGCTGATTCGCAGCACGATGTCCGCAGTTTTGGAACTGTTTTTTGACAAGGCAGAGGTCCTGCAGCAAAATGAAAATTATCGCAAGAATCAGGAAGAGATGAACCTCCAAAAGAGGCAGGCGGAGGCGATGACAAAGATCGTCTCTTTCCTGGATTCGGATGAGCCGATTGACAAGATCATGGAGCAGGAGATTGCTCACATCGGCTCCTTTTTAGGGCTTTCTCATGCCTTTGTGATGCACCTGCACAGGAGCGATCCGTTGATCGATGTGAGTCTCCAGTGGTGCGCCGAGGGAGAAAGTGATATTTTTTCCAGGACCAGGGATCTGGAACATTATTGGTTTCTCAAAGAACCTTCGATTCAGGTGATTTCCGGGGAAGCGCAGATAACGGCAGCGGAAAGGGAAACTCTGGAGAAGTTAGGCATCCGGGCGCTTGCCGTCTGCCCGGTGCAGGTCAACGAGCAGCCCGCCTTTTACGCCTGCTTTGCGGAGTGCAGAAAAGAACACGTCTTCCGCACCGTGGAAATCAAATTCTTAACCGATGCGATTCGTATCCTGCAAAATATCATTACAAAGAGAAACCAGCGCAATTCCCTGGCAGGTTCCTATGCGGCTCTGGAGTCCATGCTGGACAATATCGGCTCTTCGATTTATGTGAGGGATATCGAGACCAACCGCCTGCTGTTTGCCAATCGGTCGCTGCGAAGTCGCTTCTCCAAAGAATTAAAGGAAGGGACGCTCCAACAGCTCTTCGAAGGCGGCATCCCGTCGCAGAGTCATTCCGGAAACTGTGAGATTTATCATGAGGATCGCAACCACTGGTACGACCTCTATTATACCCGCATTAAGTGGGTGGACTACCGGCCGGTTTTCCTCTGTGCGATCTATGATGTGACCGAAAAGAAGGTCTACCAGAGGAGGATTGAGCAACAGGCTTACACAGACTTCCTGACAGGTCTTTATAACCGCATGTGCTGCGAAAGAGACCTGGTGAAATACATTGAAGAGGCCAAGCGAACAGGGAGCAAGGGCGCCGTGCTGTATATGGATCTGGATGATTTCAAGCATATCAATGATGGACTTGGACATCAATACGGCGATCTGCTTCTGAAATCCATTTCCAAGGCGCTTTCCGAGACCGTCGGCATCCATAATAGCTGCTACCGGATGGGCGGAGATGAATTTGTTATCATCGTTCCTGCCAGAAGCTATCATCTCTTTGAAGAGATCATTGCCCATTTGCAGGATATTTTTTTCCAGGCCGTGGCTGTTAAAGGATACCGATTATTACTGTACCATGAGCATGGGAACCGTGGATTTCCCGGAGGAAGGGACGACGGTGACCGAGCTGATCCAGAAGGCAGACATTGCCATGTACGAAGCGAAGAAGTCGGGAAAAAAATCGGATTGCCAAATATTCCGATAATATCCAGACTCATTCCAGCAAGAGACTGGATATGGAAAAAAAGATGCGGGACGCTTCGCTTCGTGATTACGATGAATTTGAGGTCTATTTCCAGCCGATCGTGAATGCGCAGGAGGAAGGGACGCCCTGTGTCGGAGCAGAGGCACTTGCCAGATGGAATTCCAAGGACGGTTTTGTACCTCCTTCCGATTTTATCCCGTTGGCAGAATACCTGGGTCTGATCAATCCCATCGGCAATCATGTATTAGAGGTGGCCTGTCTTCAGTGCAAGGAGTGGAACGACAGGGGGTATCCGGACTTTACCATCAACGTCAATCTATCGGTGGTGCAGCTCTTACAGCCGGATATCATTGATGTCATTAAAAAAATGCCATCGAAAAATCCGGGATCCGTCCATCCAATCTCACCCTGGAAGTGACGGAGTCGTTAGCAATCAATGACCTGGACCGCACGAAGTCCATTTTGAAGAGTATTAAGAATCTTGGGGTGAAGCTTGCACTCGATGATTTCGGAACCGGTTATTCGTCTTTAAATAATATCCGTGTCCTTCCCTTTGATATCATCAAGGTAGACCAGAATTTCGTCAAAGACCTGACGGAGGATTCGTATTCGCAGGCTTTCATCCGAATGATTGCAGAACTGGCGGATGCCATTTCAGCCGATATCTGTGTAGAGGGAATCGAGACGGGGCAGCAGCTGAAGGTCTTAGAAGACATGAAGGTCAAGTTCATTCAGGGATATTATTTCAGTAAACCGATTACGAGAGAAGCATTTGAAAAAAATACATCCGCCCCTGTTTCAGGCGAGGCGAAGGAGAACAGAAAGAAGTCGGAGGAGCAATGATAGAAGAAGGCAAAAGCAGAAATTTTTATTGAAACGGAAATCGACAAAGATCTGGAGGCGGGCGTCTACGATCATGTGACCACCAGATTCCCACCGGAGCCGAACGGTTTTTTACATATCGGTCATGCCAAGAGCATTTTATTAAATTACGGACTGGCGAAGGAATATGGCGGAAAATTCCACCTTCGATTTGACGATACGAATCCGACGAAGGAAAAAAGCGAATACATGGATGCGATCGTCGAGGATGTAGAGTGGCTGGGTGCGGATTTCGGAAATCAGGTGCTGCATGCTTCGGATTATTTCGAAGAAATGTTTGAAGATGCGCTGAAACTGATTCGGAACGGGAAGGCATATATTTCCACCCTGACACCCGAGGAAATCAGGCAGTACAGAGGAACCCTCACGGAAGCGGGGAAGGAAGATCCGGGCAGGGAAAGAAGCGTGCAGGAGAATCTGAGGATGTTCGAGGAGATGCGCGCAGGTAGCGTGCCGGACGGAGAGCGAACACTGCGAGCTCGAATTGATATGGCGTCTCCCAACATCAACATGCGGGATCCGATTCTCTACCGGGTTGCACACATGTCCCATCCTAGGACGGGCGAGAAGTGGTGCATCTATCCGATGTATGATTTTGCACACCCTGATCGAAGATGCCATTGAGAAAATCACGCATTCCATTTGTACGCTGGAATTTGAAGATCACAGGCCGCTGTATGACTGGGTGGTGAGAGAATGCGGTTATACGCCGGGCGGGCCGAGACAGATCGAATTTGCCAAGCTCTATTTAACGAACGTGGTCACCGGCAAAAAGATATATCAAGAAGCTGGTGGAAGAACAAATTGTAGACGGGTGGGACGACCCGAGGCTCGTGACCATTGCTTCTCTTCGAAGAAGAGGGTATACACCGGAATCCATTCGGATGTTTGTGGAACTGGGAGGTGTATCCAAGGCAAATTCTTCCACGGATATCGCCATGCTCGAATACTGTATCCGTGAGGATTTAAAAATATAAGGCTCCCCGTATGCTGGCGGTCCTGGACCCGGTGAAACTCGTGATTGACAACTATCCGGAGGGACAGACCGAGATGCTTGAAATCGAGAACAACAAGGAAGTTCCGGAAATGGGCAGTCGTCAGATTCCGTTTGGAAGAGAACTGTATATCGAGCGGGAGGATTTCATGGAGGAACCGCCAAAGAAATATTTCCGTCTTTTTCCCGGAAATGAAGTGCGCCTGATGAATGCTTACTTTGTCACCTGTACCGGTTGTGAGAAGGATGCGGACGGCAGGGTAAAAGTGGTGCACTGCACCTATGATCCGGAAACCAGGTCCGGTTCCGGCTTTTCTGCAAGAAAGGTGAAGGGTACCATTCACTGGGTATCGGCAAGCGAGTCCGTTTCCGCACAGGTGCGCCTGTACGAGAACATCGTGGATGAGGAAAAAGGGGTTTATAACGAGGAGGACGGAAGCGTCAATGTCAATCCGCATTCTTTAACAGTAGTGGAAGCGAAGTTAGAGAAGGCACTTGCGGATGCGAAAGCAGGGGATCGGTTTCAATTTGTGCGCAATGGATATTTTTGTGTGGACAGTAAAGACTCGAAGGAGAGGCAGCCGGTGTTTAACCGGATCGTCTCACTGAAGAGCTCTTTTAAACTGCCGAAAGGATGAGAATGATGGGGTTTATAGCAGATACGGAAGAGGAAAAGCCGGACGTTTATGATAAGCGCTATACCTGCCCGGTTTGTGAACAGGATTTTACCAGCAAAACCATGTTTGCCAGGAAAGTGCGGATTACCAAATACGACTATGATATGAGGCCGTTTTTTGCCACGACCAATCCGCAGAAGTATGAGATTGTCGTCTGCCCGCACTGCGGATATGCGGTGCATGAGAAATATTTCGAGCCTCTGTCGGTGAAGAACCAGAAGAAGGTCAAGGAGGAAATCGCACCGCTCTTTGAAAAATCTTTCCTGGGATGGGGACTTTTACACCTATGAGCAGGCAAAAAAAGGATGGAAATGGCACTGGCCTGTTCTCAGGTAAAAGAGGCGAAGGCATCGGAAGAGGCTTATGTGCTCCTGCGCTATGCCTGGATCGTAAGAGCCCAGAGTGAGTCTGCTCCCGAGGATGAGGAACTTCAGAAGAAAAAAATCAGGTGCAGGAGAGAGAGCTGCGCATCCGTGCCTTGCAGAAGTTTCAGGAAGCCATGAATACGGAAGATTTTTCCGATTGCGGGAATGGATCAGAGAACCTTTTATTTCATCCTTGCGGCGCTTCTTTACAGCATCGGTAAAAATGAAGAGTGCAGGAAACTGTTAAGCCGTCTGATCTTGATGCGTGGCAACGGTGTCAATTTGAAAAATCGGATTGAGCAGTTAAATGTACTGGCGACCAAGGCGATGAAAGAGGATGCTGCTTCGTGAATGGCCTCGGGATTGCATTAAAGGGCGGGGCATGCTATTACGAACAGATTTATGAGGCCATTCGAAAGGATATCCTGACAGGGAAGCTGCGTGCGGGAGAGCGGCTTCCCTCGACCCGTTTTCTGGCAGATTTTTTATCTGTTTCCAGGACGACGACATCAGCCGCCTATGACCAACTTCTTTCCGAAGGCTATCTGGATGCCAGACCCAGAAAAGGATACTTTGTTTCGGATATTTCGCTTCTGTATAAGACGGTGGAGAAGATGCAGGAGAAGGAGAAACAGGACCCTTCTCCTCTTTCTTGTGCAAAGAAAGAAAAGAGGATTGATTTTTCTCCCCGAGCCATTGATATGAGCGCCTTTCCCTTTCCGACCTGGAAGAAGTTAATCAAAGAGGCCTTCTTAGAGGGGGAGAGGGGCTGCTGTCACTGGGAGAGCAGCAGGGCGACCTTCCGCTCAGGGAAGCGATCTCGCACTATTTGTCTCTTTCCCGCGGGGTTTCCTGCAATCCGTCCCGTATCGTCATCGGAGCCGGAGAGGATTACCTTCTTATGCTGCTTCGACAGATTCTGGGTAGAAGGCAGACTGCCATGGAGGAAGTCTCCTATGTGAGGGGAAAGGAGATTTTCAAGCGACTGGGGAATCCGGTGCTCCCTGATCCCAATGGATGAAAACGGCATGGTGCCTGAGCATTTGAGAAAAAGCAAGGCCAGCCTGGTCTTTCTGATGCCCGGGAGACAGTATCCCTGCGGACTTACAATGCCTGCCGGGAGAAGGGGAGAGTTGCTTGCCTGGGCGGAGGAGGAAGACGACCGCTTCCTGATTGAAGACGATTACGATTCGGAATTCCGCTACAGAGGTAGACCCGTTCCCTCGCTGCAGGGAATGGATAAAAAGAGGACGTGTCATTTATATGGGGACTTTCTCCAAGGCAATCGCCCCAGCCATTCGTATCAGTTATATGGTGCTGCCGGAGACGCTACTCGGACGCTTTGTGCAAAACTGCTCCTGCTATTCCTGTACGGTGTCCAGACTGGATCAGGCAGTGCTGGGAAAGTTTCTGAGGGAAGGTTTTTTTGAACGCTATCTGAACAAGATGAGAAGACGGTATAAACAGAAGCAGGAGCTGGTGATGGCGCAGACCGAGGCGCTAAAAGAGAATTATGAATTAAAGGGTACAGGTGCGGGACTCCATGTCCTGCTTTCAGAAAAAGAAAACGATCTCTTCCTCCGCTGCGCTGATGAAGCGGGAGAAAAAGATCGCTCAGAAATTACAAAAAGCAGGGGCCCTCGTCTATCCTCTGCATGAATTTGATTTGACGGGAGAAAGAACTTACTTGCAAAGACCCTCTCTGGTCTTGGGGTATGCGGGACTTACCGAAAATGAAATCAAGAAAGGCTGCACCATTTTACAGGAAGTACTGGCAGACCTGTAAGCGCAGTGTGAAGTAGCCCGCATGTAGAACGAATCCCTCTCCCTGCCTGCAACAAAGTTCTAAGAGATTTAGTTCTGACTGCTACTTCCATCCTTCTCGTCGTTGAAGAATTCTTCGCTGTTCTCCAATTGATCTCCGCTTCCTGAAGAATTCGCTTCACCGGAAGAAGATTTCGCATTCTCTTCGTCATGAGAAGGCTCCAAATCGACATATTTGCGGGAAGGCGTTTCGTTCTCCGTCTCAAAATCATCGAAGTTGTCAAAATCATCATCAAAATCGTCTTCCAGAGCCTTGTCGCGTCTGGTCAGATAATAATAAGCGCCTGCGGCTGCAGCGCCTGCCACTACACAAAAAAAGCCAAAAAGCTTGCTGAATCCGTTATTCTTTGCCATTGCCAATCACCCTTCCTGACATCATGATCTGTTTTTTTCTGAAAATGTTCGTCCCCATTGTAATACAGCTTCCCTCTGAATGGAAGAGAAAAAAATAAAAAGAGACAAAAGAAAAAAACCGTTTTCCTGTGGCAAATCCGCGGCGGGGTGCTATATTTGTGAATAGACTGTAAAGGTCAACGAGAAGGAGAGTCGATTGAACGAAAAATTTTTCGACCTGAAAAAAAGAAAAAGCAGGATCGGATCATCAACGGCTGCATGAAGGTTTTTCGCCTTCTGCGGTTATGCGCATGCTTCCACCGACGAAATGGTCCGGGAGGCGCATATTTCCAAAGGTTTACTTTTTCCACTACTTTGGAAGCAAATCCGGTTTGTACCATTTTTCTCTATGATTATGCAGTAAGGTTTGTGACACTGGAAATCACAAGAAATACCGCTGCGGTAAAGGAGAATTTTTTTGCAGCGCAGGATGCGCTTCTCCTTGCTTGGTCGGATGCCATGCGCATCTACCCTTATGTACAGCTTTTTCTTCGAACGGCGGAGAAGGAGAGGGATCAGGCGGCCTTAGAAGAGATCAGAGAGAGGCGGGAGAATTTTCGGCTGTTAATGGGAGACTTAAATGATCACAGTACCATTGCAGAGAATATGGATCCGGAAAGCGAGCGCAAAATCCGCAGGATTGTCCAGTATACCCTGAGGGGGATCGCAGACGAGACCGACCATGAGCAGAGTGCGTGGCAGGATCGTTATCTGAGAGAGGCGTCGGATACGCTTGAAATCATCCGAAAGTTGGTTTTTTACGGAAATTAGGACCTGATCGTCCGGTTCCGGTTTGCATTTGAGGACTCATGGAGAGGCAGAACGATAGCGGAACAGGAGATTCCGCGGAAAGGCAAAACGATGGCAAAACATAACTTGGGCAAACGCAGCAGTGGAATCTTACTTCCCATTTTTTCGCTTCCGTCTCGTTACGGCATTGGAACCTACGGGCAGGCGGCCTATGACTTTGTGGACTTCCTGAAGGCCGGGGGACAGACCTATTGGCAGATTCTCCCGATGGGCCCCACGGGGTATGCAGATTCCCCCTACCAGTCTTTTTTTCCACCTATGCGTTGAATCCCTATCTGATTGACCCGGAATTCCTGATTCGTGACGGCATCTTGAAGAAGCAGGACTGTGAGGCGCTGGACTTTGGGAAAAAAAGCTTCTTTTTGTAGATTATGGGCTGCTGTTTCAAAACCGCAGGAAGCTTCTTTTGAAGGCGTTTCAGAATAGCGGACTCTTTGCTTCGGCAGATCCCAAAATGGCGCAGGAGTATGCCGCTTTCGTCAAGGAAAAATGAGGGCTGGTTAAACGATTATGCGCTCTTTATGGTGCTCAAGGACCATCATGACGGCAAGCCGTGGAGCGAGTGGGAGCAGGACCTGAAATTGCGGAAGGAAAAAGGCGCTGCAGGAGATCGCTAGGAAATATGATGAAGATGTGAATTTCTACCGGTTCTGCCAGTTCATCGCAAGGAAACAGTGGAACGACCTGAAACGGTATGCCAATGAGAACGGTATTTCCATCATTGGAGATATTCCGATCTATGTGGCTTTTTGATTCCGCAGACACCTGGGCGAATCCGGAACTCTTTCTGTTAGATGAGAAGGCGCAACCGATTGATGTGGCAGGCTGCCCGCCGGATGCCTTTTTCTGCAACCGGTCAGCTTTTGGGGAAATCCGATTTACCGCTGGGATTATCACAAAAAGACGGGGTTTGCCTGGTGGATGAATCGACTTCGCGCAGCTTTTTGATTTGGTGGATGTGCTTCGAATCGACCATTTCCGCGGCTTTGATTCCTTCTGGGCGGTTCCCGGCAAGGACGAGACGGCCATGAACGGAGAGTGGAGAAAAAGGCCCCGGCTTTTGATTTGTTTGAGACGATGCAGGAGAAACTGGGAGATCGAAAGGTGATTGCGGAGGATCTGGGTTATTTAACGCCCTCGGTCAAGAGACTGTTAAAGAAAACCGGTTTTCCGGGGATGAAGGTACTGCAGTTTGCTTTTGATTCCAGAGAAGAGAGCGATTATCTGCCTCATCATTATGGCACGAACTGCGTGGTGTATACGGGGACTCATGATAACAATACGACAGCAGGGTGGATTCATGAATTGAGCGCCCGTGACCGGAAGTTTGCCAAGGATTACCTGAACGTCAGCCAGAACAAGAAGATTCCGGATGCCATGATCCGGACTGCCCTCATGTCGGTTGCGGAGACCGTGGTGATCCTGATGCAGGACTATCTGGAGGTCGGGGAAGAAGGCAGAATCAATATGCCGTCTACGGTTGGCAGAAACTGGACCTGGCGGATGCAGGAGGGCACTTGCACGAAAGAACTGGCTGCCCATATCAGAGATTTAACCAGCATCTACGGCAGGTGCTCCCGTAGTTTGGATACAAAAAGGAAAGAAGGCAAAGAAGTGAAGAAAATCGCATTATTTCTGGCAGAAGGATTTGAGGAGATCGAAGCATTAACCGTGGTGGATCTGGTAAGGCGGGCACGGCTGGAAATTCAAACGGTGTCCATCTCGGAGGAAAAAGAAGTTCCGGGTTCGCATGGAATTTTTGGTGACGGCGGATGAGGTCATCGGAAACATCGATTTTGAAGAGTTCGACATGATCGTTTTGCCCGGTGGCCTTCCGGGAACGGACAATCTGGAAAAATTGCACGCTTCTGCAGGAAAAAAATCCGCTATTTTTTTGCAGACTGGCAGACAGGTAGCGGCGATCTGTGCAGCACCCAGAATCTTAGGACATCTCGGTGTCCTTGAGGGGAAAGCAGGCGGTTTGCTATCCCACCATGGAAGGGGAACTGAAGGGGGCGCAGATCCCGGATACCACAACAGCGGTGAGTGGAAATCTCATCACGGCCCGCGGTATGGGCTGCGCCATCGACTTCGGGTTGAAAATTGTCGAGCATTATGCGGGCAAAAGATAAAGCGAGGGAGTTGGAGGAGCAGATTGTATACGGGACCTACCGGCGGGAAGATTGATCCGGAAGATGGATCCTGTTGTGAAATGCCTTTTACTTCCGGCGCTATGACCGGAAAGGGATCCTGTACTACCCGGATCGGAATGTGGCGTGACAGAATTTTTGCTTTTTGGCACTTATAACATAGAATCAGTTGTGATATAATTGTACGAATGCGTACAAAAAGGAGGAAGGTTAACGAATGAGCGTTAAAGTTGAAAAAGCTGGATGAAGGGATGGCAAAGCTGACCGTCGAAGTATCCGAAGAGACACTGAAAAAGGCGATCGATCAGGCTTATCTGAAAAATAAAAAGCAGAATCAATGTACCCGGTTTCCGTAAGGGGAAGGCGCCTCGCAGAGTCATCGAACAGATTTACGGGAAGGGCATTTTTCTACGATGATGCCGCCAATGAAGTGATCTATGAAGAATATCCGAAGGCGGTGGAGGAGAGCAAGGAGGAGATTGTTTCTGATCCGGAGCTTTCCGTAGAACAGATTGAAGAGGGCAAACCCTTTATCTTCACGGCCAAGGTGGCTCTCAAGCCTCCGGTCGGACTGGGCAAATACAAGGGAATTGAAGTGTCCAAACCGGAAACGGAAGTGAAGGATGAAGATGTAGATGCCGAGATCGAGAAACAGCGCAACAACAATGCGCGGATGGTGGATATTACGGATCGACCGGTGCAGAAGGACGATATGATCCACTTGAACTATGAGGGATTTGTGGATGGAAAGGCCTTTGCCGGCGGAAAGGGAGAAGACCAGCCGCTTACGATCGGTTCCGGCAGCTTTATCCCGGGCTTTGAGGATCAGCTGATCGGCAAGAAAATCGGAGAGGACTGCGAGGTGAAGGTGACCTTCCCTGCGGATTATCATGAGAAGTCTCTTGCCGGAAAAGAGGCTACCTTTAAGTGCCATATTAACAGCATCAAGGAAAAGAAACTTCCGGAGCTGAACGATGAATTCGCCTCCGACGTTTCCGAATTCGATACGCTGGAAGAATACAAGAAAGATCTGAAGGAAAAGCTGGCAAAGCGCAAGGAAGAAAGCGCAAAGGCACAGAAGGAAAAATGAGGCGGTGGCAGCACTGATTCTGGATTCCGAAATCGAACTTCCGGAAGCCATGGTGACCACCCAGGCGCGTCGCATGCTGGATGACTTCGGAAGACAGTTGCAAATGCAGGGATTGAACCTGCAGAGCTATTTACAGTATACGGGCAGCAGCGCCGATCAGATGCTGGCACAGATTCGCCCGCAGGCCATCGAGCGCATTAAATCCAGACTTTGCCTGGAAGCGGTCGCTGCAGCGGAAAAAGATCGAGGCCACCGAAGAGGATGTAGAAAATAAATTAAAAGACATCGCGTCCCAGTACCACATGGAAGTGGAAAAGTTAAAGGAAACGATGCAGGAGAACGATAAGGAGCAGATCAAGAAGGATCTTGCGGTTGAGAAAGCGGCGCAGTTCCTTGTCGATCATGCCAAGGAAGTGAAGCAGAAAAAGGATAAGAAAGAAGCCGGTAAGGGAAAAGAGGCTTCTGCAGAAGAGAAGAAGGAGCAGGGCGCAGAATAAGGCGCACCGTTCCGGAAAGGATAGGTTCGTATTTATGAGTCTCATTCCTTATGTCATTGAGCAGACATCCAGAGGAGAACGCTCCTATGATATCTACTCCAGACTCTTAAAGGATCGGATTATTTTTCTTGGAGAAGAAGTCAATGCAAATTCGGCTGCCGTAGTCGTTGCACAGCTTCTTTTCCTGGAGGCGGAAGATCCTTCCAAGGACATCCACCTCTACATCAACAGCCCCGGAGGAGAGATCACCTCCGGAATGGCGATTTATGACACCATGCGCTATATTAAATGCGATGTGTCTACCATTTGCATCGGGATGGCTGCAAGCATGGGCGCCTTCCTTTTGGCGGGGGGCACCAAGGGTAAGCGGATGGCGCTGCCGAATGCCGAGATCATGATTCATCAGCCCAGTGGAGGCTCGCAGGGACAGGCGACGGAAATCGAAATTGCCGCCAAACATATTTTAAGAACCAAAGAAAAGTTAAACCGCATTTTGTCCGATAATACAGGTAAGCCCTACGAAACCGTGGCGGCTGATACCGAGCGTGACAACTGGATGGACGCAGAGGAAGCCAAGGCGTACGGTCTCATTGATTCCGTGGTGGCGGCTCGTGTGGAAGCGGACCAAAAAGGACGGCGGAAGCAAGGAGTAACCTGCCTATCCATCTGAACAAGGGAGGTAAATGATCACGAATAAGATTACAGGCGAGATTCGTTGCTCTTTCTGCAACAAGACACAGGATCAGGTTCGTAAATTGATTGCCGGTCCGGGTGGTGTCTATATCTGTGATGAATGCGTGGACATTTGTGCTGACATCATCGAAGAAGAATTTGAGGACGAGAATGAGCCGCAGCGGGAGGAACAGGAAATCCATCTGCTGAAACCGCAGGAGATCAAAGAATTTCTGGACGAATATGTCATTGGACAGGAAGAAGCCAAAAAGGTTCTTTCTGTGGCTGTCTATAATCACTATAAACGGGTGACGGCACCGGAGACAGATTCGCCGGATGACGTGGAACTGCAGAAAAGCAATATCATCATGATCGGGCCTACCGGCTCCGGTAAGACCTACCTGGCGCAGACGCTGGCGAAGATCATCAATGTGCCTTTTGCCATTGCAGACGCAACCACCTTGACGGAAGCAGGCTATGTCGGAGAAGATGTAGAGAATATTCTCTTAAAGCTGCTACAGGATGCGGACTACGATGTGGAGCGTGCGCAGTACGGTATTATCTATATTGACGAAATTGACAAGATCACCAAGAAGGGGGAGAACGTCTCCATTACCCGCGATGTCTCCGGTGAGGGGTACAGCAGGCTCTTTTGAAGATCGTAGAAGGGACCGTCGCTTCCGTTCCTCCGCAAGGCGGCAGGAAGCATCCCCATCAGGAACTGATCCAGATCGACACCAGCAATATTCTGTTTATCTGCGGAGGAGCTTTTGACGGACTGGAGAAGATTGTGGAAGCCAGATTGGATCGTTCCGCAATCGGATTCAATGCGGAAATCGCAGATAAAACGGAGCAGGGAGATCGGCGAGGTGATTAAGAAGGTTTCACCGCAGGATCTGGTCAAGTTCGGGTTGATTCCGGAGTTTGTCGGACGTGTGCCGATCACGGTAACACTGGAAGGCTTGTCGAGGGAGGCGCTGAAGCAGATTCTGGTGAAACCGAAGAATGCGCTGGTGAAGCAGTATCGGAAGCTTTTCGATTTCGATCATGTTTCCCTTCATTTTGAGGATGATGCCATTGATTTGATTGCTGAAGAAGCTTATGAGAGAAAGACGGGGGCAAGAGGTCTCCGCTCCATTATGGAAAAGACCATGATGGATGTGATGTATGAGATTCCGTCGGACGAAAATGTGACGGAATGCGTCATCACGAGAAGCGCGGTAGAAGGGGAATCCAAACCGCTTCTCGTACGTAAGGGAGAAGCGCCGCGTATACAAAAAAAGGGCAAGATAGCTTTAGGATGAACGGATAGGGCCGGGGAACAGGACGTTCTCCGGCTGTTCTTTTTTTGTCGGAGTCAGACTCTGAAAAGGTGTCGTTTGATCGTGGATGTCAAATGCCTTCGACGCCACACAAGGAGTACACAGGATATGGTGATAAAAAAGTGCCGAATTGGAAACCGTTTGTGGAATCACCTCGCAGCTGCCATCCCACGAGGAGGTGGAATTTGCCTTTGCCGGCAGGAGCAATGTGGGAAAGAGCTCGCTCATCAATGCGCTGATGCAGAGAAAAAAAGCCTCGCAAGAACCTCTCAGACCCCCGGAAAAAAACGCAGACGATCAATTATTATAAGGTCAACGACCGCTTTTTATTTTGTAGATCTGCCCGGATATGGCTATGCAAGGCATTCAAAGGAAGAGGTGGCCAAGTGGGGACCGATGATTGAGAATTATCTGCATACGTCGCAGGTGTTGCAACTTCTCTTTCTGCTTGTGGATATCCGTCATGCGCCGACAGAACACGACTTGATGATGCGTGACTGGGCAAGAGGTAGAGACCTGCCACTGGTCGTCATTGCCACCAAGGCGGACAAGCTGAACAAGAGTGAAGGCAGGAAGAGACCGGTGGAACTGAGGAAGGAACTTGGTCTGTATGACCATGAAGCGCTCATCCCGTTTTCCGCACTCAATAAGGCGGGGAGAGAAGAAATCTATGAACTTTTGGAAGAGCGCCTTGCAGAATCCGATAAGATATAGGAAAATGACAGCATCAGCGAAGTAATATCAGGTAGGCAGAACCAGTTACGAAACATCGGGTGAAACCGCATCGGCTGGGAGAGCATCAGGAAGGACGACAGGAGTTAAGACAGCGAGGAGGAAGACGGAAATGATGGATTTTATCAGAAGGATGAAGCAAAATATTGTGGCGGATGCGATCGTCTGCCTGGTGATCGGGGCGGTCATGCTCTTTTGGCCGGGGTTTTCGGCGGAGCTTCTGTGCACTGTCATTGCCTGGATGGTGATTCTGGTCGGCGCCTTTATGGTGATTGATTTTTTTGCCAAAAGAGAGGAAGGCTTTTACAGCGGGATGATCCTAGGCATTGGCGGGATTATCACGGTGTTCGGCATCATTCTTTTAACGCATGTAAACAGCTTCATTCTATTCATTCCGAAGATCTTCGGTATCGTGATTTTGGTGAGCGGCGTGATGAATCTGGCACAGGTCATCGCACTGGGAACCAGGAAGGATCGTTATTGGTATGTTCCTCTGATTTTTGCCCTGATTACGGTTCTGATTGGAGTGGTCTTTTTGACCAGATCGGGAATCGTGACCAGAACCTTTATCCGGATTATGGGAGTCTGCCTGATTTATAACGGAATTTCCGACCTCTGGACGATCACGAGAGTCTCCAAATACCTGAAAGAGGAGATGCAGGAGAAAAACGCAGTGGACACCACCTATCGGGAATAAGCCCTACGCATTTGTAGAAAGGCGCAGTGGATACCACCTATCGGGAATAAGCCTTACGCATTTGTAGAAAGGCGCAGTGGGCAAAAGTTCTGCACGTTTGTAGAAAGGCACTATGAGCAGGAAGAATCCAAACAAAAAGAAATCCCTTCTCGGCAGGCACATCCGGAGATTTCTCCTGATGCTGGTCGGATGGCTGATTTTGTTAAAAATTGCTTTTGCAGGAAAAAAATCGGCATCTCCGGCGTGGTCAGCCGCTCCATTGCAAGAGATATTGGCGGATATACCAATATCGCACTCTTCGGGGTGGATTCCAGAGAAAAAGAGCTGGAAAAGAGCACCCGGTCGGATACCATGATTATTGCATCAATCAACAATCAAACGGGCGAAGTCAAAATGGTTTCCGTTTACCGGGACACCTATCTGGACGTGGGAAACGGCGTGTTTACCAAATGCAATGCGGCTTATGCCAAGGGCGGTCCGGAGCAGGCGATTGCCATGTTAAATTCCAATCTGGATCTGAACATTACCGACTTTGTGACAGTGGGTTTCGGAGGTCTGACGCAGGTCATCAATGACGTGGGCGGAATCACGCTGGATATTCAGCCGGAGGAAATCAGGCCGCTCAACGATTACCAGATCAGTATGGTCGGCACTTCTTCTGACGGGATCCACTTTACGGCGCAGGAAGGAAAGGACTATACGCCGATTACACAGGCGGGAGAGCAGCTCTGCAACGGACTGCAGGCAACCGCCTATTGCAGAATCCGCTACACGGCGGGGAATGATTTCAGGCGGACACAGAGACAGCGGACGGTCATCAATTTGACGGCACAGGCCATCAAAAGGCGGGACCGCTGCGCTGGGTGCAGGTCGGCAATGATATTCGGGAATGGACCTATACTTCGCTGGACACCGGCGATATGTTAGGACTGATGACGAAGGCCATGCGGTATCACATCGGGGAAACGGCCGGCTTCCCTTTTTCCGGACAAGGTGGCGACCGGTCGTGTGGGACGGAGCGGCTCCTGTGTGATCCCGGTGAATCTGGTGACCAATGTGCAGCAGCTACACGCTTTTTTTATTCGGCGAGCAGAATTATACGCCGACGCAGACCGTGCAGAACAACAGTGCAAGGATTTCCAGAGACACGGGTCATTGAGATTTATCTTTTTTTACAAAGAAAAGCTTGAGTTTGAAGAGCAAACTGTTATACTAGTAATAGAACATAGATAACAGTTTGCTTTTGTTTGGGATTGGAGGAAGCTTATGAATATACAGAAATTTACACAGAAGTCCATCGAGGCGGTGAACGGATGTGAGAAGATCGCAATGGAGTACGGCAACCAGGAAATTGAACAGGAACATCTGCTCTACAGTTTATTGCAGGTAGAGGATTCCCTGATTCGGAAGCTTTTGGAGAAGATGGGCGTTGATACGGCTGCCTTTGAGAATCGCGTCCGGCAGGCGTTAGAGAAGAGGACCAAGGTGACGGGTGCCAAACCCCTATGTCGGGCAGTATCTGAATCAGGTGCTGACCGGAGCAGAGGATGAGGCGAAGGCGCTGGGAGACGAATATGTTTCCGTAGAGCATCTCTTTTTGATGCTGCTCAAGAAGCCGAACCGGGAAGTCAAGGAGATTTTTTTGAGGAATACGGGATTACCAGATCCTCCTTCTTAGAGGCGCTGCGGAGCGTGAGAGGGAACCGCAATGTGACCAGCGATAATCCGGAAGCAACCTATGACACCTTGGAAAAAAATACGGCACGGAGCTGGTCGCCAAGGCCAAAAAGCCAGAAGATGGATCCTGTGATCGGCAGAGATGAAGAGATTCGAAATGTGATTCGGATTCTCTCCAGAAAGACCAAGAACAATCCTGTTCTGATCGGGGAACCGGGAGTCGGTAAGACGGCAGTAGTAGAAGCGCTCGCCCAGAGAATTGCAAAGGGAGATGTGCCGGAACAGCTGAAGAATAAGAAGATTTTTTTCACTGGACATGGGAGCTCTGGTCGCAGGTGCCAAATACAGGGGCGAATTTGAAGAGAGATTGAAAGCGGTACTCGAAGATGTGAGGCAGTCGGAGGGGGAGATCATCCTCTTCATTGACGAGCTGCATACCATTGTCGGTGCGGGTAAGACCGAGGGCAGCATGGATGCGGGGAATCTCCTGAAGCCGATGTTGGCGAGGGGAGAGTTGCACTGCATCGGCGCAACGACCCTGAATGAATACCGGCAGTATATTGAGAAGGACGCCGCTCTGGAAAGAAGATTTCAGCCGGTGATGGTGGATGAGCCGACGGTGGAAGATACCATTTCCATTCTGCGCGGTTTGAAGGAACGGTATGAGAACTACCATCATGTTGCCATTCAGGACAATGCATTGGTAGCGGCAGCGACGCTTTCCAACCGGTATATCACCGATCGTTTTTGCCGGATAAAGCCATCGACCTGATGGATGAGGCCTGTGCCCTGATTAAGACGGAGTTGAATTCCCAGCCGGCGGAAATGGATGAACTGGATCACCGGATTCGCCAGTTGGAAATCGAAGAGGCAGCGCTCAAAAAAAGAGGACGATTCGCTCTCTGCAGAAAGATTGAAGAGTCTGCAAAAGGAACTGGCGGAAGCCAAGGAAGAATACAGCACGCTTCAGGCGCAGCTGCAAAATGAGAAAGAGCTGCTGGGCAGACAGTCCAAGTTGCGGGAGGAAATCGAACAGACCAGACGCGATGCCGAGGCGGCGGAGCAGAAGGGGATTATAACAGGGCCGGCGAGTTAACCTACAGCAAGCTGCCGGAGCTGCAAAAAGGAACTGGAAGAGGAGATTGAGAAGGCGAAGGATAGAGATCTGACGTTAGCACATGACCGTGTGACGGAGGAGGAAATTGCCAAAATCGTCTCCCGCTGGACCCGGAATCCCGGTCGCCAAGCTGACCGAGAGCGAGCGCAGCAAGACCCTGCATTTGGAGGAACTGCTGCATCAGAGGGTGATCGGTCAGGAAGAGGCGGTATCCAAGGTGGCGGAGGCCATCATGCGCTCCAAGGCGGGGATCAAAGATCCGGGCAAGCCGATCGGCTCCTTCCTCTTTCTCGGACCGACCGGTGTAGGAAAGACGGAGCTTGCCAAGTCGCTGGCTGCAGCGCTTTTTGACAACGAGAATAATATGGTTCGGATCGACATGAGCGAATACATGGAGAAATACTCCGTATCCCGCCTCATCGGTGCGGCGCCCGGATATGTCGGCTATGAAGAAGGCGGGCAGTTAACCGAGGCGGTGCGCAGAAAGCCTTACTCTGTGGTGCTATTTGATGAAATTGAAAAGGCGCATCCGGACGTATTCAACGTGCTTTTACAGGTGCTGGACGACGGGAGGGTGACCGATTCCCAGGGCAGGACGGTTGATTTTAAGAACACGATTCTGATTATGACGAGCAACATCGGCGCACAGGCGCTGCTGTCCGGCATCCGTGAAGATGGAACGATCGCAGATGAGGCACAGAAGGAGACCATGGAGGAGTTGCGTGCGCACTTCCGTCCGGAATTCTTAAACCGTCTGGATGAGATTATTCTCTTCAAGCCCTTGACGAAGGAAAATATTTCAGGCATTGTAAATCTGCTGATTGCAGGCATCAATCGCAGATTGGCAGACCGTGAGATTCGGATCGAAATGACAGAAGAGGCCAAGCAGTATGTTGTGGATCATGCCTTTGATCCGAATTACGGAGCCAGACCGCTTCGAAGGTATCTGCAGAAATATGTAGAGACGCTGTCTGCGAAGCTGATTCTGGAAGATCAGGTAGAGCCCCATGATACGATCCGTTTTGTGGTGAAGGACGGGGAGCTTACGGCAGAGGCGGTGAAGGCAAAAAGAAGTAGGATAAGTGCGTCTGTCCGTCTGAAAAGCGGGCAGGCGAATGAGAAAGAAAAATGGAAGAACTTTTTCCATCAGAATCAGGCTGAGATCAAAAAGAAACTGAGAGAAAAGATCCGTGCACAGATTCGTGCTTTCTCCCCGGAGGAGAAGGCAAGATCCGATGCACGGATCTTCCGTGCTGTTCTTAGCCTTCCCCTTTATCAAAGAGCAAAGGTTATTTTTCGTTTATGTGAGTCTGGACTGGGAAATCGATACCCGTGCGCTGATTCAGGATGCACTTCTTGAGGGTAAGACGGTCGTTGTTCCAAAGTGTCTGCCGGGAGGCAGGATGGAGGTCTACCGTCTTAAGGACTTTCACCAGCTGAAGGCGCAGACACTGGGGATTTTTAGAACCGGGAGAGGACATGGAGCGAATGACCAAGGAGCAGTTAGAACTTGCTCTGATTCCCTGCCTTTCCTGCACGAGAGACGGCATCCGTCTCGGACAGGGCGGGGGTATTATGACCGGTTCCTGGCCGGTACACCATGGATCGATAAAGTCGCTTTGTGCAGGGAGAGCCTGTTGTCGGCAAATCTCCCTTGCGAGGAGCACGATGTCCGGATGGATGCGGTTCTGACAGAAACCGCGTTCCTGCGCAGAAAGGAGCAGTCATGAAAAAACGCAAAGGAAATTCAGAAACCGATATGACGGTAGGAAGGCCTCTTCCGCTCATCCTTAAGTTTATGATTCCTCTTTTCATCGGGAATGTGTTTCAGCAGATCTATAACATGGCGGACACCATCATCGTCGGCCGTTTCGTAGGAGAAAAGGCGCTGGCTGCCGTCGGATCGACGGGAACGATTATGTTTCTGGTCCTGGGCTTCTCACAGGGGCTCACGACCGGTTTTACGGTGCTGACCAGCCAGTGTTACGGAGCCAGGGATATGGACCGCCTCAAGCACAGTGTGGCAAACGGAATCCTGTTGTCCGCCTTTGTATCGCTTGTGGTAACGCTGCTGTCCACCTGGTCGATGCGCGGCATTCTGCATGTCATGAACACACCGGCGGATATTTATCAGGATGCCTGGACCTATATCACCATTATCTGTGCCGGCAGCGCGGTCAGCATTTATTACAACCTGCTCTCTTCCTACCTGCGGGCAGTCGGCAACAGTGAGGTGCCTCTTCTCTTTCTGGTTTTCTCCGCCTGCCTGAACGTGGTGCTGGATCTGGTTTTGATTATCAATGCGCACATGGGGACGGCAGGAGCTGCCGTTGCAACCGTGATCTCTCAAGGGGTATCCGCCGTCCTCTGTGCCGTTTATATTTTTGTAAAAATACCGATGCTCCGCCCGAAGGCAAAAGACTGGTATCTGAGCGCACAGGATACGAGGCATCAGTTGATCGTGGGACTGCCGATGGCACTGCAGTTTGCCATCACGGCATCCGGCACCATGATCATGCAAAGTGCCATCAATCTCTTCGGTTCCGTTGCAGTGGCGGCATTTACAGCAGCCTCGAAATTGCAGAATCTGGTGATGCAGGGGATGATTTCCATGGGACAGGCAATGGCAACCTTCTGCGGGCAGAATTATGGAAAAGGAGACGATGAGAGGATCCGGAAGGGAACCAGACAGGCAGTCCTTGCGCTGGTTGTGTATTCCTTCGTGGCCGGAACCCTCATGCTGATCGGAGTGGAAACCCTGATGGGATTTTTCTTTACCAGGGGGACGAATCTGTCCGCCATGCTGCCCTATGCGCGTACCTACGCCAGACACTGCGTCATGTTCTACATCCCCCTCAGTCTGATCTTTGTGTATCGCAATGCCATGCAGGGCTGCGGATTCGGACTGTTGCCCATGCTGGGAGGGGAATGGAGCTGGTCTCGAGACTGTTTATGGCCGTTCTCTCAATGCACATGAACAGCTACTCCGCCGCCTGTTTCTGCGATCCCTTTGCCTGGCTGACAACCGGAATTTATTCGGTGATCGCCTGGCTTTTTGTCAGTAAAAAAAGTAAGAGAGAGACTGGGAGGGAAGACATCCTAGAAGAGAGCGCCATATCGTTTGGATATTTGTGATAAAATGATACGAGTGTCAAAGGATCCGGATTCAATGCGAACTTGCTTGCAGGAGGATTTTGGAGCGTTTGATATAGCAAAAGTACTTTTAGAGAGGGCAGGGGGAAGATGATCGAACAAACGGAGAGTAGGAGAGAGGAAGCGGTCAGAAAAACTGGTGCGGTATGGAATCCGTCGGAAACTGATCGGCAGGGAGGATGCAGGATATGCGGCAAACAGGCTCTTTGATATTCTGAGGGTGGAGCCGTCTGTTTCTTTCCATTTTGAAGAAAAAGAAGGGGAGCAGACAAAGGGGGAAGCGGAATCTCTGGATGAGATTTTAGGAATTCTGCTGGACGATGCGATCTGCCGCGGCATCATCGAAGAGAGCATTACCGACCGGGATCTGTTGGATACCAGACTCATGGAGGTACTCACACCCAGACCTTCAGAGGTGATAGAAACCTTCTGGGAGAAGTATGAGGACGATCCGGAGGATGCCACAGATTATTTTTTTACCGGCTGGCAGGAGATACGAATTACATCCGGACGGAGAGGGTCGCAAAGGACCAGAAGTGGGTCGTTTCGACCAAATACGGGGACCTGGATATGACGATCAACTTGTCCAAGCCGGAAAAAGATCCGAAGGCGATCGCGGCGGCTAAGAACCGTGCTTGTGCAGCCTACCCGAAGTGTCTGCTCTGTCCGGAGAATGAGGGATATGCGGGGAGAGCGGATCATCCGGCCAGGCAGACTCTTCGCCTGATTCCACTGACCTTGGGAGCGGAAAGATGGTATTTGCAATATTCGCCTTATGTCTATTATAACGAGCACTGCATCGTGCTCTCCGGAGAGCACAGACCGATGCTGATTGACCGCGGAACGTTCGTCCGTCTTTTGGAATTTGTCATGATGTTCCCGCATTATACCGTCGGATCCAATGCCGACCTCCCCATTGTGGGGGGCTCCCATTCTGACGCATGAACATTTCCAGGGAGGCAGATATACCTTTGCGATGGAGAGAGCGGCAATCCGGAAACAGGTCACCTTCGCCGGCTACGAGGAGGTGGAAGCGGGCATCGTGAACTGGCCGATGTCGGTGCTTCGGCTAAGCGCGGATACACCGGATCCGCTGATCGAGCTTGCCACTAAGATTTTGACCGCCTGGAGACTTTATAGCGATGAAAGCGTGCAGATTCTCTGCGAGAGTGAGCAGGGATCCCACAACACCATCACGCCGATTGCAAGGATGCGGGAGGGGAGATTTGAACTGGATCTGGTGCTTCGGAACAACCGGACAACAGAGGAACATCCGCTTGGCATCTTTCACCCGCACGAGGAACTCCATCACATCAAGAAGGAGAATATCGGTCTGATCGAAGTCATGGGACTGGCGGTTCTGCCGGCAAGGTTACGCCAGGAGATCGATCAGATGAAAAGACCTTGTGCTACAGGGAAAAGAGATCGAAGAGGTGCCGGAACTTAAGAAGCATGGACCGTGGCTAAAAGGAAATTCTGGACAGGCATCCGGAATACGAAAAAGAAGCAGTCTTACAGGGAGGCGCCGCTTCCGAAGCGCAATTCGACCGGATTCTGAAGGAAGAGATCGGTCAGGTCTTTGTCAGAGTGCTGGAGCACTGTGGCGTTTTTAAAGAGGATGAAGAGGGAAGAAAGGCCTTTGACCGTTTCATTGACGAAGTGAATGCGACAGGCAGGGGATGAAAAAGGGGGACAAGTAATGAGCAGGATACCGGAGGAGAGACGACTAAGAGAGATCTACGGCGAGGAGGTGCAAACGGCTGTTTCCCGCTATTTGCACCTGAAGGAAGGCTTTGAGAAACGATTCGGGGAAGCGGAACTGTCTTATTTTTACGGCACCCGGCAGAACCGAGATCATTGGGAATCATGTGGATCATAACGGAGGGAAGATCCTCTGCGCCAGCATTACCATGGATACCATCTGTGCAGCGGAGAAAACGGACGATGGCAAAATCACGGTGGTCTCCGAGGGATTTCCGGAAGTGGAGATACAGGTGGAGCGCGCAGGAGAGACACCGCACCGCAAAGGGACCCTCTCTCTCCTGGCAGGGATTGTAGAGGGCATCAAGGCGGCAGGCTTTCAGGCAGGCGGATTCCGTGCCCTATGTGACCAGCAATGTCATTCCTTCGGCGGGCGTTTCTTCCTCGGCCTCTTTTGAGATGCTGATCTGCACGGTGCTCAACCATTTTTACAATGGAGAGAAGATGCAGGCGGCGGACTATGCAAGGGCCGGACAATATGCGGAGAATCACTTCTGGGACAAGGCATCCGGCCTCATGGATCAGATGGCCTGTGCCTTTGGCGGTACGATCCTTCTGGATTTCCGGGAGGGCGTACAGGTAGAAAAAGTCGATTTTTTTCTTTTGACGATCTGGACAGCGACCTGATCATCGTCAATACCGGAAAGGGGCATGCGAATCTCTCCGAAGAATACAGTTCGATTCCGAAGGAAATGTTTGCCCTGCCAAACGGTTCGGAAAAGGAGCGCCTGTGCGAAGTTTCGGAAGAAGATTTTTTACAGAGGCTTACGACAATCCGGCAGGAGATCCAAAACGACCGTGCAATCCTTCGTGCGCTGCACTTTTTTGAAGAGACAAGGCGTGTCACAGAGGCGGGAGATGCCCTTCGTGCGGGGACACCGGAGAAATTACTGCCCCTCATTACGGAGGGAGGGAATTCTTCCTGGAAATGGTTGCAAAACGGAAGCGTCAGCAAAGAAACGAAGGAACAATCGATCCCGCTGGCACTGGCGCTGACGGAAATCTTCTGTAAAAGAAAGGGGGATGGCGTCTGCCGCATTCATGGAGGCGGTTTTGCCGGGGTCATCATGGCGGTCATTCCGAAGAGGGATACCGCAGAATATGTGGACTTTATGACGCCTTACTTCGGCAAAGAAAACCTGCACATCATGAACATCAGACAGACCGGGGCTGTCTTTGTGGGGGCATGATGGCTTCCTCGTATCTGACCCTTTATAAAATCATCATCCTCTACCTCTTAGACCGCGCGGAGATTCCACTCTCCCGCTCACAGGTTATGCGATTTTTTGCTGGATAGAGAATATACGACTTTCGTCACCTTTCAGGATGCGCTTTCACAGCTCACCGAACAGGGGCTGGTGAAGGGGAGCAGGATACCCACCGCACGTTCCTGCTCTTAACACCGGAGGAAAGGAGTCCCTGACCTTTTTTCTGGACAGGCTCAATCCGGAGATCAGAGAGCAGGCGGATGCCTATTTAATTCAAAACCGGATGAAACTTCGTGCGGAGGCCGCCGTGCGGACGGATTACACCAGAAGGGCGGATGGTTCCTATCTGGCAGAGATGAAGATCCTGGAAAAACGGCAGACAGACCCTTGGGCTCTTAATGGAAGCACAGACGGAAGCGGATGCCATTGCGCTCTGTGATCGTTTCCGGGAAAGGAATGGAGAAATCTATCCCTATCTGATTGGGAAGTTGATGGTTCCGGACGAAAAATCCTAGGAGAGGCTGTCGCATTTGGCAGAAGAAGAGAGCTGTTTTCAAAAAAATATGGGAAAACCGGATTGACAAAGGAGCCTCCCTTTGCTATATTATTCAAGTCGGTTTGCAAGAGGTTAATATGTTGCAGATTAGACAGGCTGCTATAGCACAGTCGGTAGTGCGTCGCATTGGTAGTGCGAAGGTCACCGGTCCGAATCCGGTTAGCAGCTAATCATAAGGGCTGTCGCAAAAGCGACAGCCTCTTTTCATGTAGTGCGCCTGACGATGCAACGTTTCCGGCGCTCCTTCATTGGGATTTTTGGGAATAGCGCTCTTCTAAGGCAAAAGTGTTTTTCCAGCACTCCCGGATGAGACGGGAAGTAGAGTGCTCATGCGCGGTGGTATATTCGGATGGCTCTTTCCACCTCAATGTTTCTTTTTTTCAAGAAAGTCCAGGGAAAGAGTGAAAGGTAGCAAAAAATTTCTCCAAAATGAGAATATTCCCTGTGGATGTGGGGAGTCTACCTCCATCATACACATTGAAATCTCCATCATTTGACGGTAAAATGATGGAGATAAATCCGAAATGAAGGAGATTCCTATGAGAGATTTTGATTATATTGCAAGTCCCGAGAAGTTGCTGACACCTGAAATTGTTCAGATGATTAGCAGCATCCATGAACATAAGGGGAAACAGGAATTATTTCTCGAATCCAACGTAGATGAACTGAAAACACTCTTAGAAGTTGCTTTGATTCAGAGTACGGGAGCATCCAATCGAATCGAAGGTATTTTTACAAGCGATAAGCGTTTGGAAGAATTGGTAAGCCAGAAGGCAGAACCCCGCAACCGATCTGAGCAGGAAATTGCCGGTTATCGTGAGGTGCTTTCCACAATCCACGAAGGCTATGAATATATCAATCCGAGATCGAACATTATTTTACAGTTACATCGGGATCTGTACTCCTATTCACAGGGGGCTGCCGGTGGAAGTTATAAGAACTCCGATAATGTAATTGCAGAAACAGATGCCGAGGGTCATCAGAAAGCACGTTTTGTTCCGGTTCCCGCATTTCAGACTGCTGAAGCGATGGAAGAACTTTGTACTCGCTTCCTTGAAGCGTGGGAAGCGGACCGCATTGATAAACTGGTCCTGATTCCCATGTTCATTCTGGACTTTCTGTGTATCCATCCTTTCAATGACGGAAATGGTAGAATGAGTCGATTACTCACTTTACTGCTTTTCTATAAGGCGGGATACATCGTTGGGAAATATGTCAGTATGGAAATGCTGATTGAAAAGACAAAAGAAACATATTATGAAGCTCTTCAAGCAAGTTCTGCTGGATGGCATGAGGGTGAAAACAGCTATGAGCCTTTTGTTAAGTATTATCTGGGTATCATGCAGAAAGCATATAATGAATTTGAAAGTCGTGTAGAGCATTTGAAGCGTCGCAGTCTTTCTAAGCCTGATCGAATTAAAGCAGTTATTGATCACAAGGTTGGAAAGATTACAAAGAAAGAAATCATGGAGCTTTGTCCTGATATAAGCAGAGTTACCGTGGAAAGGACTTTGACGGATCTGGTTAAGAGTGGGTATATCGCCAAAGTTGGTGCAGGTCCATCTACCGGGTATGTCCGTATATAATCTCATATCTCCATCATTACATGTAAAATGATGGAGATATGAGATTTATCGGTAAAATGCCAGGAAAAATCCATAAAAAACAGGCTGTCTGAGGAAAGATTTTTCCTGATCAGACAGCCCGGGACTGAAGGTGAAGTTTCTTTTTTTTAACTCAAATGAACCGATATTTCAGAATAAAGATGACGGTCAGGATCCACATGAGGATGCTGACATTCTTTCTTTTCCCGCAGATGGAATTGAGCAGGGTGTAGCTGATAATACCGAAGGAGATGCCTTCCGAGATGGAATACATGAAAGCCATGGAGGTGATGCAGATGAAGCAAGGGATGGCTTCCGTTAACTGGTTCCACTCGATTTTGGCAACCTGCTGCGTCATGAAGAAACCGACCACGATGAGGGCGGGAGCGGTGGCAAACGAAGGAATGGTGAGAAAGAGAGGGGAGAAGAAGAGGGACAGTAAAAACAGCGCCCCCGTAACGATGGCAGTCAGACCGGTTCTGCCGCCTTCGGCAATGCCGGCGGAGGATTCCACGAAGGTGGTGATGGTGGAAGTACCAAACATGGCGCCGATGGTGGTGCCGACGGAGTCTGCAAGAAGCGCCCCCTTGATTCCGGGAAGTTTTCCTTCCTGATCCAGCATGTCCGCTTTGGATGCACAGCCGACGAGGGTGCCGATGGTATCGAAGATATCAACGAAGAGGAAGGCAAAGACGACGACGATGAAGCTCAGAATTCCTTCGCTCCGGATCTGGGAAAAATCCATTTTCATGAAAGTCAGGGGCCATGGAGGTCGGTGTAGAGAGGAAACCGGAAGGAATCACGGAATAGAATCCCTGCCTCCGGATTCGGTACGTAAAGGCCTGCGACCTGGCAGAGAATGCCGAGAATCCATGTAGCCAGAATGCCGATCAGGATATTTCCCTTGATGTTCTTGATGACCAGAACGGCTGTGATGACAATGCCGATAAAAAGCGAGAAGCACGGTGATGCCTTCCGTATGGAAGGTTCCTTTGACAATCGAGCCGTGAAAGGAAAAATAGAGTGACCAGGGTAGAGGAGTCCGTGACGATATGCGAGTTCTGCAGACCGATAAAGCAGATAAACAGCCCGATGCCGACGGAGACGGCGAGTTTCAGATTCTTCGGGATGGCGTTGAAGATGGCCTCACGCACATTCAGGAAGGTAAGCAAGATGAAGAGGATGCCCTCGGTAAATACCGCAGCCAGAGCAACCTGCCAGGGATAGTGATAGGTCTGAACCACCGTATAGGTAAAATAAGCGTTGAGCCCCATGCCGGCGGAAAGAGCAAAGGGAGATTTGCAAACAGCGCCATACAGAATGAGGCAAGGGCGGAAGCCAGAGCTGTTGCGGTAAACACAGAGCCGCCATCCATTCCGGCTGCCCCGAGAATATTCGGGTTGACCGCCAGAATATAGGCCATTGTCATGAAGGTGGTGATGCCGGCGATCAGTTCGGTTTTGACGTCGGTACCGTGCTCCTTCAACTTAAAAGAACTTTTTCCATACTAGATCCTCCTTTTTCAATACAAACTGCCTTTTAGCGTACCACTTAAATAGAGAAATCGTCAATCAAAACAAGTGGGGAGAGACCAATTTCCAGGAGGGTGGAAGGGGGATTGCGAGAAATATGGTAAGATGAAAGCAGGGAAAAACTCTCTTGAAGAAACGACACTTGATTTGTATCCGGATACCAATGCTTTGATGGAACCGAAATAGATAGTAGAGGAGGAGCGTCATGAAATATGAGGAGTACCAGAAACTGAGGGCGTGCGGCACTGGGACAGGCAGAGGCGGATCTGCTTCTTGCCAACGGAAAACTGGTGGACGTATTTACCGGCGAAATTGTGGAATCTTCGATTGCGGTGAAGGACGGGCTGATTATCGGCGTCTCTCGTTCCTACCAGGCCAAAAAGGTAGTGGACCTGGAGGGAGCCTACATCGCACCCGGCTTCATCGATGCGCATTTGCACCTGGAATCCACGATGGTTTCTCCGGCGGAGCTGGTGGGAGAAGCGGTGAAAAAGGGCACGACCACCTTTATCGTGGACCCGCATGAGGCGGCAAATGTATCCGGTGCGGACGGGATCCGTTATATTTTGGACCAGACCGGGCATTCTCCGGCGAATGTCTTCGTCATGATGCCGTCCTGTGTACCGGCGACCGATCTGGACGATAACGGCTGTCTCTTTTCAGCCAATGACATGTATCCCTTTGTGGGAAATCCAAGGGTCCTGGGACTTGGGGAAGTGATGGACGCTCCGGCGGTTTTAGAGGGAGATCCCCGAATGTTTGCCAAGTTTGCTCTCTTTGAAAACCGCACCATTGACGGACACGCCCCCTATCTTTCCAACAAACAGCTGTCTGCCTATAAGATGGCGGGCGTGGATACCGACCACGAGGCGGCGACCTTTGCCTATGCGCTGGAAGAGGTGAGAAGGGGGATCCACGTGCATATCCGGGAGGGGAGCGCCGCCCGCAATCTGGAAGACATCGTAAGGGGCATTGTGGCGGAAAAGATCGATACCGAACACTTCTCTTTTTGCACGGATGACAAACACATCGAAGATATTCTCAGAGAGGGCACATCGGCTACAATGTGAAAAAGGCGGTCTCGCTGGGACTATCCCCGTGAAGGCCATCAAGATGGCGACGATCAATACGGCAAAATGTTACGGCCTCAAGCAGGTCGGTGCGATTTCTCCCGGTTACCAGGCGGATTTCGTGATTCTGGACGATTTACAGGATTTCCACATCCGCGCCGTTTATTTTTAAAGGAAAAAAAGGTAGAGGAAAAGGGGCAGGTACACGTGCCGAAATGCCCCTCGCACCTGCGGCATACGATCCACCTGGATCCGGTGAAAAAGGAGGATTTCCTTCTTCCCATCAGGAAGCGCATCACCCATGTGATCGGCATGGAAGCGCATCAGATCACGACGAGCAATTTACCGGTGGCCTTTGCCAAAACCGAAAACTTCGAACCGAAGGACGGTTTCTTAAAGATTGCCGCAGTGGAGCGGCATAAGAATACCGGAAAAAAATCGGTGTCGCCATCGCCAAAGGCTATGGCATTCGCAACGACGCCATTGCCTCTTCTGTTTCCCATGACTCTCATAACATCATCGTCATTGGAGACAGCGATGCGGATATGGCAAGGGCTGTGAACGAGATCATCCGTGTCCAGGGCGGGTATACGGTGGTGGAAGACGGGAAGGTTTTTGAAACCCTTCCCTCCCGATTATGGGGCTGATGAGCGACGCCGGATTTGACAAGGTCGATCATCTTTTGCAAAAAGATGAAGAATAAGGCCTATGAAATGGGAGTTTCTAGGGAACTGGATCCCTTCATCACCCTTTTTCGTTCATGGCGCTCACGGTCATCCCTGACGCTGCGGATTACGCCAAGAGGACTGTTTCTGTTTGATGAGAAAGGATTGCGACCGGTTTCGTAAGGAATCGTGATACACAGTGATTGATATCCGAGTCGATCCGGCGTTGCGTCCGGTTTCGCAAGGGAGCGCCATACAGAGTTCGCCTCCCGCATCGCTTTGGACAAAAGTCAATTCGATATTTGTTTTTTTCACTCAAAATTTGTTATGATAACGGCGATTCCAAACGGAATCATGATGGAAACAAATGATAAATACACAAGAGGAGAGACCTATGAAAAAAATGCCCTAATTGCGGCGCATCTTGTAATGATGATGCCAAGTTCTGCACAACCTGCGGGAATTCCATGGAGGGAGCGGCACCTGTCACGGAGGATACGACTGTCAAAGAGCAAACAGATCCGGTGAGCGCAGAAGGTGGTTCTGCGGAAGCGCCGACTTCGGGCTCTGCGGAAGAGTCGACTCCGGGCTCCGCGGAAGAGCCGGTTTCTGATGCTTCGGAGACGACAACTTCCGGTAACGGGGAGAACAACCGGACGTCACCGTATGATTTTTGCCTCACAGCAGGAAGTAGAAGCCCCTCCGAAGAAAAAGAAGGGAAAGTACATTTTGATTTTCGCCATTCTGGCAGCGGTGCTCGCTTGCGGAATCGGCGCCTTTGCGATGGTGGCCGGCAGGCTGAATCGAGCCAAGAATTTCTGGGTGATTCAGGCCAAATTTTTTTCGGACAGCGGTTTGCGGCGCTGAAGGATGTGGAGACGGAGGATCAGATTGACTCTACTTACACGTTGTCGGTGGACACGGACAGCGAAGCGTATAACAAGTACCTGAAGGATTCCTCTCTGGTGTTCCAGTTAAAGGCGGACCAGAAGAAAAAAATGAGTCGGAGAGCAATCTGGCTCTGAACCTGAAGGGAAGCAACGTGCTCAATTTCTATACCAAAGCGAATAAGGACGTGGTGAAGCTTGCCAGCCCGGAACTTAGCGAGAAGGTCTATTCCATCAAGACGGATGCCCTGTTAAAAAAAAGCTTGGCATGGAAGACGGGAATGCGAAGAAAAAAAGAACTGGAGAATCTGACCCGGAAGGAACTGTTGCAGTCGTTAGACGCTTATTTCAGTCTGGTCAAGGCGACGACCACGAAGGACAATCTCACGACTTCCAAGGGAAAGCTTACTTTCACCGGTTTTTCAGGCGAAGGAGCAGGAGGTGACGATCTATTCTTTCCGCCCGAGCAAGGAAGATGTGGAGGCGTTCACCAATAAGTTAAAAGACAAGTTCAAAGAAGGCGATCCTTTATACGATTATCTCTTACAGGTGCAGCTCGGAAATGTGGCAGGGTCGCAGCTGGGTATGCCCGAGGCAGTGTTTCCTCCTCCGCCAAAGAAGAGGCGAAGAAGGAGATGGACGAATCCTTTCAGAAATTCTGTGAAGACTTGAACCGGACAGGCACCAAACTGGAGTGGAATGTCTATGCCAAGGGCGATCAATTACTGAAGATCGAAATCAAGGGAAGAGAACAGGCGCAGAATACCGCTGCACAGGAGTCCTCTTCCACAGAAGCGGATGGAAAAACGACGGATGCGCCCGGTGTGTACAGTTATGAATACTGGAAGGAAGGCGATCAGGTGCAGGAGGCGCTCACCATGAAGGACAGCGCAGATGCAGAGGGTTCCGGTTTTGTGAACGAATACAGCACTTCCGGAGATCAGACCAAGGGAGAATTCCACACGATCGGCGGAGAGCGGCTCACCCTTTCTTACGAAATGAAGGGGGATACGAAGCATCCGCTAATGATTCCTTATGGTACCCTATCAAATCACTTATGAAGGAAAGACCACGCCGATCGAGGTGACGAAGGGAGAGAAGGGGATACCAATCTTGTGATCAAGGACCTTGATCTGACGGGAGGCGAGACGGCTACGGTGACACTGAACGGTGCGAAGGGAACGAATATCAAGGCACCCACAGGAGAAGAGGTCGATATGACGAACTGGGATGACGCACAGTATACGAACCTTGCGAACGAACTCAGCCTCAGTGCGCAGAAGCTTGCCTTGCAGACGATGCAGGAACTCGGTTTGATGGGAAATATGTTCGGTGGAAGTTACTAAATGGACAAGATGGTTTTTGAAGTGAGATCGATCACAAAAACGTTTTTCAGAAAAAGGGGACCGGCCGTGTTTGCGCCGGTTTCCTTTTCGCTATATGCAGGCGAGATTCTGGGGATCAGCGGAGAAAAACGGGGCAGGCAAGTCCACTCTGGTAGAAATTCTGGCAGGGGTGCAGAAACCGGACGGAGGAAAGATTGTTTACGGAGAAGGCGTAAAGGGAAGAATCGGTTATGTGCCCCAGGAAATTGCCCTGTACGATGATTTGCGAGCAGAGGAGAATCTGGCGTTTTTGGCAGGGCAAGCGGCTTGCCGGAGAAGTTCATCCGGATTCGCAGCCGTTATCTTCTGGAGCAGCTCTCTCTTCTGGAGCGCAGAAGGGATCTGACTGGCACTTTTTCCGGTGGAATGAAGAGGAAATTGCATTTGGCAAGTGCACTGATGCTCACACCAAAGCTCCTCCTCTTGGACGAAGTGACGGAGGGGTGGACGAGACTTCCTGCGTCCGGATGTTTGACCCTGATTCAGAAGACGGCAAGACAGGGTTGCGGGGTGGTCTTTATCAGTCACAGGAAGGGGAAGAAGAGAGCTTTGTGACCGGATCCTTTCGCTACGGAAGGAGGAAACATGCATCGGTTAAGAGCACTCCTCCTGAAAGACCTGACGCTGTTTCTTCGTGGGGCAGGCATGGTTGCTCTCCTGCTTCCCTTCCTGTTGCTCCTATTCTTTGCAAAAGAAAAAGAGTCGCTTCTTTCAGATGTGACATTGAAAACCGTTTCCAATCGCGATCCGGGACGAAGATGAGACGTATATGTCCAGGACGTTAATTCACATGGTGGGGGAAGTGGAACTCTTTTCCAAAGTGGATGTGGTAAAAGAGGAGTCGGATGCAGAACTGTTTGCGAAGGGGTATGCGGCAGTGACGACGATTCCTAAGGATTTTTTTTATGAGATGTATGTGTCGGATAAGCGTCCGGCGCTTTTTGTCCCTGAATGAGGGGATGCCTTTGCAGGCAACGCTCTACCGGGCTGTTTTCACCTCCGTGATGGACGTCATCCGGATGGAGGAGGCGGCACATTACGGCATGTATTTCTTTGTCTACGGGAAACTGAACCGCCAGCAAAAAATCGATGCCTACAATGAAACCAGTGAGAATCTTTTTCTGGATATCCTCGGCAGGCAGCAGGTTTTTGATTCCGATCTCCTGCATTCGGATGCGCCTTCCTTCGATTTAAGAAGGCTTGCGTCGATCCTGCTGTCGGTCGTTACGGTTCTGTTCCTCACGGGCTTTCTGTCGTCTGTGCCGGAAGAGAGAAAAAAACGCATTCTTCCGCGTTTTGTGGCTCTTGGAGGAAACCCCTTCTACTTCGCTTTATCCAGGTATCTGCTGTTTCTTCTTTTTCTCACGCCGATTCTGATCGCCGTGTGCCTGTTAGCGGTGCAAGAGGGAAGGCTCTTTCTCTTTCTTTGTCTCCTGGTGCCCGTCAGCGCCGTATTTCTTGCCTTTTCCGCTCTTGGGTTGTATGTTTCCGGCGCCCGCATGATGCGCAGGGTGGGAAGCGTTTATCTGCTGTTTTCGCTGATTCTTTCCGGGACGATTTGGCCGCTCAGGGGCTTCCTGTTTGGATGAGCTGCCTGCAGAGGCTGACGCTTCCCGATCAGTTCAGAATGATTTTGGAAAATGCCCACGCTCACGGAAAGTGGCAGAGAGATGATCCCCTTCCCTTTTTGGTTCACCTCTTCCTCTTTCTGTTCGGATGGATGCTTCCACGCTTCTACAGGCCTAAAAGGGAAGAAGAACAGAGGAAGAAAGGAAGAAGCACTTTCCAAAACCCTGCGGAAGTGGTGGAAAACTTGCAAACGGAGAGGGGTTGAACTGCGCGGAAGTGGCGGAAAATGCGCAGACGGAGAGGGAATGAACCGTGCGGAAGTGGTGGAAAAATGCGCAGACGGTAGCGGAGGAGGATCGTCCAAAGGGACGGACGAAAGCGCTCTTTTAGAGGTTGCCTGCTGACCTTATCAAAGCTTCGTTTGATTGCCGGAAGAAGGAGGGAGGCAGGGGATGATTTTGGTTCTGCTTCTTTGCGGCTTTTCTCACCGTCTTTTTACAAAAAGGGGAGGGCAGAGAAATTCACCTCCTGATTTGGGATGAGGATCAGACGAAAAGATCGGCGGAACTGGTGGAGCGGATGACAAAAGGTGGACGGACTCCGTGTCAGCCTCAAGGATCGGAAGGAGGCAGAAGGAGAGAGGAAAAGGGATCTGATCACGGGCGATGCGGAAGGGATGCTGGTCATTCCAAGCGGTTACGGAAGAGCGATTGTGACGGGGAAGGATGCCAGACTTCATTTTTGAGAGCAAGGCCTCTTCTTTTTTTCCAATCAGGGGCTGCGGGAGATTATCGCGGGGCAAAATAATATTCTGAAAGCGGAGGCACGCGCCAGATTGGAAGCACAAAAGCGGCTGTCTCATCCCTTTCTGAACAAGAGAGCCATGACCTGAGTCAGTGGATGAAACGAGAGGAAAGCACGTTTCCGCCTCTATATAAAATCGAAACGGAGAAAGAAACCGAACCGGAAGGAAGTTTAAAAGGACCCTTTTGCGCCGGATTCCTTTCACTTTGCCATCTTTGGCGTGATGATCCTGCTCTTTGCGGAGGCGGAGGTTTTTTGCTTCCGTGGACCATCGCAGAGTAGAAAGACGCATGCGCGCCCTACCCGCAGGGCGTGTTCATGATGCGTTTCAGTGATTTGGCAGCCTTGATCCTGACGGGGAAGTGGTGCTTCTCTGCTTCCCTGCTGCCGGGGCAGGCGGTCTTTCAGCGGTTTGTTCCTGTCCTGCTCTTTTTTTGATCATTCTGGCATCTTTGGCTCTGCTCCTTGCTTACCGAAGCAAAAATGCAGGGAGAAGCGGAGCGATTGCCCCGTATCTGGCACTCCTTCTGGGTCTTGGCGGCGGGTGCTTTACCGATGTAAGCGCTTTTAGCGGCCTTCTCAGGGAAGGTCTCACCCGTTTCTGCCGTCAGGAGCCTTATTCGGAGCGGCATCCGGGCAGCAGGCAGGAGGGGACCAGCCCTTCTGGTACTGGTTATGCAGAGTGTGTTTTTCATAGGAATCCTGGGAGTCTCCTGTTTTCGTTCCCAACGTTAGGTGGTAAACTGGGAGAGGCTTATTTCGGAAGCGCAAGAGATCATTTGGAATCGTAAGAGAAGGAGAGAAAAATGGGGCTGATGAAGCTGAAACCTGCCTGCAAGGACTACCTATGGGGCGGGAACAGATTGAAGACGGAATATGGAATTGCCTGTGAGGGAGAGATTCTTTCGGAGGCGTGGGTACTGTCCTGCCATCCGGACGGCCCCAGCGTCATTGAGAACGGCGCCTATGCGGGGAAAACCCTGCGGGAATATCTGGAAGCGGAGGGAGGGTCCGTTTTGGGAAAAAATGGCGCCAAATTCACCGATTTTCCGATCTTGACCAAACTGATCGATGCAAGGGACAATCTGTCGATTCAGGTACATCCGGATAATGCCTATGCGCAGAAATATGAGAATCAGTACGGGAAGACGGAGATGTGGTATATCATGGACGCCGCGCCGGACGCCTTTCTGTATTTTGGCTTTGAACACGAAATTGGCAGAGAGGAGTTTGAGAGAAGGATCAGGGAGGACGACTTGCTGCCTGTGTTGCATCAGGCACCGGTTCACAAAGGTGACGTGTTCTTCATTGAAGCAGGCACCCTCCATGCCATAGGAAAAAATATTCTCCTTGCGGAGATTCAGCAGAATTCCAACGTCACTTATCGTGTTTACGACTATGGAAGAGTGGGAAAAGACGGAAAGAGACGAGAATTGCACATCGAAAAAGCGCTGGATGTCACCAACTGCCGCAGGGCGGAAGATACGCACTGCTATCCGCATGTGGCTTCCTGCCCTTATTTCACGGTGGATCATCTGGTGCTGGACGGAAAGACAATGAAGAAGATCTGCGGAGAGGTCGGGGAGGATTCTTTTCTCAGCATCCTGTTCTTAAGCGGCGAAGGCGAGATTTCCTGCGCACAGGAGAGCTTCTCCTACCGGAAGGGAGAGAGCTATTTCCTGCCGGCAGGAAGCGGTTCCTTTGCGATTGAAGGAGAGTGTGACGCGCTGATCACCACCCTCCCGGCATAAACGTAAGCGTTCATGGGTGGAAAAGCTTTTTGGTCTGGTAGAAAGGTTCGCAGGTGAGATTGACATGCAGCTTCTGAAAGGTGCGCTCGTCTACACTGGATAAGATGACGGAAGAGTGCATTTCACAGCCGGCCAGCCCCGGGATCTGAGCGAGGGACTTTGCTGCATCCGCATTGTCCTTGGCGCAGATTGTGAGTGCGATGAGGACCTCCTCCACATGCAGGTGCGGGTTATGTCCTCCCAGACACTGCACCTTCAGCTGCTGGATCGGCTCGATGATTTCAGGAGAGATGAGTTCGATGTTCTCGTCAACCCCTGCCAGAGCCTTGAGTGCGTTTAATACCATGGCGGAGGAAGCGCCCATCAGGGGAGAAGTCTTGCCCGTGATCACTCTTCCGTCCGGAAGCAAGATGGCGGCAGCAGGAGCGCCGGTCACCTCTGCCTTCAGATTGGCAGCTGCTACCGCCGGTCTTTCAATGATGCCGGTTTCCGCCTTTGTCATCAAGATCTCCAGCTGTTCCGTGGTCTTCCTCGTGTGGTTTCCCTTACAGACTTCTTCCAGTTCTTTATAATAGCGGCGGATGATTTCCTGCCTGGCAGCCTTTTGTACCACGGCATCATCCACAATGCAGCTTCCGATCATGTTGACCCCCATATCGGTGGGGGGACTGGTAGGGGAGCTTCCATAGATTTTTTTCAAAAAAATCTCATTCAAAATCGGGAAAAACAGCCACATCACGGTTGTAATTGACGGTGGTTTTTGCCATAGGCTTCCAGGTGATAGGGATCAATCATATTCACATCGCCCAGATCAATGGTGGCAGCTTCGTAAGCCAGATTCACCGGATGCCTTAGCGGAAGATTCCAGACCGGGAAGGTTTCAAATTTGGCATAACCGGCTTTGACTCCCCTTTTGTTCTCCTGGTAGAGCTGGGATAAACAGACCGCCATTTTGCCGCTGCCGGGACCCGGCGCAGTAACGACGACGAGAGAATGCGTCGTTTCAATATAATCATTCTTGCCATATCCTTCGTCGCTGGTGATAAAAGGAATATTGGACGGATAGCCCGGAATGGTGTAGTGGCGGTAAACACGAATGCCAAGTGCTTCCAGTTTCTTCTGGTAGGCTACCACCTGCGGGCTTCCATCGAAGCGGGTGAGCACGACGCTTCCGACGAAGAGACCGTAGGAGCGGAAGGCATCAATCAGCCGTAGGACGTCCATCGCATAGGGAAGGTCCAGATCGCCCCTGCGCTTGTCATTTTTCGACGTCGGAGGAATTGATCACGACGATCACTTCGACTTCTTCTTTCAGCTGGGTGAGCATGCGGATTTTTGGAATCCGGCTGAAAACCGGGCAGGACCCTGGAAGCATGAAAATCATCGAAGAGCTTTCCGCCAAATTCCAGATATAATTTTTCCACCGAACTGAGACACACGTTCACGGATGTGTGCAGACTGTATTTTTAGATATTTGTCATTATCAAAACCGAGATTTTGCATGGAGAACCCCTCTTTGAAAAATTCACAGATAAAATTCATTTTTAGCACAGGGAGGATGGCGTCTCAAGCAAACACCCTCGATTCGCCAGAGAAAGAAGAGGCAAAAAGGAGGGTGTTTAGCAAACGATGATTGGATTTAGATCGGATGTTTGGTGTCGTTCATCGGCTTCCCAGGGATGCAAGGTTTCGTCGGGAATGCGGTTATTTCACGAGACGCAAATTTGCAAGTTCGTTCTGTGCAGCCGGTTTTAAAAAGAGAAGCGTAGTCGAAGAGGAGGTAGCCGGAGAGTCCCGCTTTTTTTGCAGAAAGAGCCTGTTCATACAGGTTGGTATTGCGAAGCTGCCATCCGGGATCTCCCGGAATCTTTTCCCCGCAGCGGTAAGAGGCTAAGCCAACGAACATGGGGAGCCCCAGTTTGTTGAGAAAAATCCACTGCTGCAAGCGCCTGGTATAAAGCGGATCGTTGCCCTGTTTGCCGTGTTGGTTGGTCCAATACAGCTGGGGGCAGATGTAATCCAGATACCCGGGAGTGGAGAGCCAGGTGCCGACATCCGCTCCCATTTTGATGTTGTTCTCCACATTGCCGGTGGGCGAGATGCCGAAGATTTTGCCATACCGGTGGGTGAGCGCATAAACCTGCCGGATCATTTCATTGTGCACAGAAGTGCCCAGAGGCGGGAAGTAGTCGTCAAAATGAATGCCGTCAACCGGATATTTGATAAGAATCTCCTGAATGCCCGCAACGATATTTGCGACGGATACGAGGGAAGGATCGCCGCTGTAACTGCCTTTGCGGTAGCCGTAGGGATTGATCCATGCGTGGAACGCCAGCCCTTTGGCATGCGCAATCGAAACAAAATCCGCAAGGGGATCGAAACCCGGATTTCCTCCTAACATTTGTGTGCTCCAGGGTAGATGCCGGACGGGTAAACGGCGTCGTTGTGGGAGCGTACATGCATGAAAATGGCATTGCACCCTTGTGCCAGTGCAACATCACAAATTTGCGAAAAGGCTGCCTTCATTTCCGGCTCGGTTTTTCCTTTTAAAAATTGCTGCCAGTTTAAAAAGGAAAACCACACTCCCTTCATCTCCGCCTGCGCCTGATTTCGTGCGGGACCGGATGACTTTCCGGCAGCACCGGCATGGAGCGGGAAAAAGCAAGAAGCCAGGAGAATGGCACTAAGCAGCAGTACACAGAGATTCTTTTTCGATTGCGGGGATTTCCTATTCCATTTCATTGTTTTCTCCTTTAAAGATAGGGCATATCAAAATCGTCTGGTTTTCTCTTTTCAAGATAGGGATATCAAACTTCCTTGTCTCTCTTTTTAAAGACAGGGCGTGTCAAGATCTCCTGGTTTCCGGAGCAATTTCTACACTTTCTTTTTGGTAATATTCTGCAACAGCCCGGTTCAACCAGTCCTGTGGATCGGTGGAAAAAAATCCTGAAAAAAACAGGAGTTCCGGTTTTGGTGTGCAGGGGAGAAAGAGACTTTTTACAGAAGCATCATGAAAAAAATCTTTTCTCTTTTGCCGCATTCTGCACGGTAATGCCGCATATTGCCGTTGGCCAGATCCGTGATGGCAGAGGTGCTCATATAATAACGCGGATTGACCTGAAGCAGGTAGGCGGATCGAAGCAGAAAGAGGAGAAGAACGATTCCATAGAATAATTTACAAAAAAAGGCGGTTCGGGTACAGGACGATTTTTTTGTATTCTGCCCTCCGTAAAAACCGGCGTGCGGTCGTCTTCGGGGGAAGAGAAACTGTCCGGATGGGCATCCGAAGTGACACCAAAGAGGTGACGGATGGAAGTGATCCATCCTGCCAGATAAAAAAAGACCAAGACCAAGCAGCAGGACAAACTGTTCCCACATCAGAGCCCGGATGCGTCCTGCATCAATATTGGCAGTTGCATAGAGGGGGGAGTGATGTTGGATGCAGACAGGCAGAGGCAGAGGCAAATGACCAGGAGCGGATGACGAAAGAAGGCGGGGTGATTTTGTGCGCAAGCATTCGCCGCCTGCCTTCCGGCAATCAGTAGAAGCGGTAGGAGCAAAAGAAACAGCAGGATCACCGGAAGGGAGAGAAAGTCGCCTCCCACATCGGTGAAGATGTGGCGAAAGGAGGATAGAACCGCCTGCAAAGGGGAAAGGCCCTTCGTCCCGGTTTGCCTGAGACGGTTTCCGGGGGCAAGGCAGGCGAGGAGAAAGCCGGAATATAAACACAAAACAGGAGCAAGAAGGCGCAGCAGTCGTCTTCCTTTTTTGTAAGAGCAAAAAAATAAGGAAAGAAGGGAAGAAACCAGAACGCAGGTGAGGGAGGTCATGAAATTCGCACCCCTCGAGAAGAAAGCCGAAGAAACAGAGAAGGACGCCGGACCGGAGGATGTTCTTTTTTCCTTTAATAAAAAAAGAACTTGCAGAGAAAAACCGAAGAAGAAAAAGCATGAGTCCGTACTCACCGGTATAAATGGCGCCTGCAAACCAGTAGAAGCCCTCGACTCGCGCAGATCCGGGTTCCATGCCCTGCAAACAGATAAACAATAAGCCGTAAGCAATGGATGCGGCAAGATGGATATCTACCCCTAGAAGGTCAGAGAATATTTTTTTGATTAAAAAAAGGGTTCCAAAAAAATCAGAAGAAAAAAATTAAAAAAATACCGATCGGATAGAGCTTCTCAGAAAACAATCCGGGCTGAATTCCGGACAGGAAGGAGGAAAAATAGTAGCCGATCCAGTTGTTGTAATACCAGACCGTTCTCGTAAGTGCAGCAAGGAGAGCGGTCAAAAAGACTTCCGGAGGATTGATATGCCAGATGGGTCGCTCTTCCCATGGCATAGTCATCTACAGCCGGGTAGGCATAGAAGGCGGTCAGCAGGAGAGGCTGCAGAGAGACCCAGAAACAAAAAGGCGACAAAGTGGTGAAGGCGACGAAATTTAGAGTTGGTGAGTGACACGGACAAAACCTCTTTGAACGGTAAGATGGATGCTGCGTGGGAATGAACACATCCAATCACAATGGGAGACAAGCTCATCTTATCATGGAAGGGGGTGGAAACGAAAGCATTGTGATGGTTATGGTTCGGTAAGAATTAGATTATATTTCAAATCATAAACATAATAAAAAAACATTTGCAATATGATAGTCTTACGCTATAATACAGACTTTGACAGAGACTGATTTTTCACAGAAAAAGATGAGATTGATAAAATTTTTTTCTTACAATCTAAATCTCTTTGAAATTCGGTCGAAATAACAAAAAGAAGAGAAATAACATAAATTACTGAAATTATGATAGTAATTATGATTATTTTTCTGCTATAATCATGTTAGTAACCAAATTCGTATGCTGCAGGTACTGCGACAACCAGGAGGGCGAAGGGTGGACAATCAAAATACGAATCACAACAAGAACGGCAGTAACAAGGATGACAGCCAGATCAATATCAAGAGAGTTGAATTTGATCGCAGTTCTCGCGTAAACCAGAAAAAGTCGAATGGAAAATGGAAGAACATTCTCCAGACCACCATTCGTTCGATGATGGTAAAGGATGAGGAAGAGGGTGAAGAAGCCGCTAAAAAGAGGGTGAAGGGAAGCAGCGTTACCCAAATCGCAAAGGGCGCGGTGGCCATCGGTGTGATTACCGGAGGTGTCACTGCTACCCAAATGACGGCGTTCGCAAGCGATGGCGAAATGGTGGCTGAGGTTCATCAGGGAACCACCGTTGCGGGTGAACATGAAGTAACCATTGAAGAGGCTCCTGCGGAACAGAGTTCCGGACAGGAAGTCGTGGAGACGGTAGTTGAGCAGGAAATCGGGTCCGGAACAGAGACAACCGCTTCTGCTTCCGCAACTTCTTCTGAGGAAGTGGGGCAGTCGGAAGGTTCTACTTCCCAATCGGACAGTGGTGGCTCAGAGAGTGGCAGCGTTTCGTCTTCTGATAGCGGATCACAGAGCGCTGCGGATAGCAATTCCATTTCCGAGAGCCTGTCGGGCACCGATTCGGATTCTGCAAAAGAATCGGAGTCTAACAGCGTATCCGCTTCAAAATCGGAATCTGACAGTGTATCCGCTTCGGATTCGGAATCAGTTCGTTTGTCCGAAAAAGAATCCGATTCGATTCGTCTGTCTGAAAATGCTTCCCGCTCCGCATCGGACAGTGCTTCTACAACGGAATCGAATTCCACAAGTCTTTCGAATTCCGAAACCGAGTCGTCCAGCCTTTCGGAATCCGGTACAGATTCATCCAGCCTTTCGAATTCCGGCACGGACTCTTTAAGCACGTCGGAATCCGGCACGGATTCTGCAAGTCTTTCCCTGACCGGCTCTGAATCAATCAGTCTCTCTAGCGTACAGTCGGAATCGGCCAGCCTTTCCGGCTCAGAGAGCATGTCTGTTTCGCAGTCCGTACTGGAGTCCGGCAGCTCCTTTGGATCCGATTCGACGTCTTCTTCTTTGAGCGCTCAGGAGTCGCTTTCTTTATCCGAGAGTGAGTCGGATGTTTCCTTCCTGGATTCGATCATGACCTCTATTATGGAGAGCGAATCCCTTGTCGATGCGAATCGTCCTCAGGTGCTGGGTGCCAGAAGGATGAGAATGCTTTACAGCGGCTCTCCGGATGAGGTCGTCTTTGTCTACAGTCCGGATGCTGCCCTGAAAACATGGGGCGCAAGAGGAACCGACACGGCCCTCATCACGGATGTGACGGGAACATATAACAAGGTCACAAAGCAGATTACCTGGAAGATTAAGTACGCTTCCAACCTACAGCATGATTATAAGTCGGTTTATGTCGGTCTTTACATTGATGCCGGAAAGAATCTGGGGCAGGTCAGTGATGTCCAGCTGGACGGCGTGGCAATGGAGAATTCGGATCAATACAATCCGGTCAGGCCGCAGAATCCGGTCTTCTCGGGGAACGGTCAGCTGGACGGTACTGCCTATGTCAGCAAAGACCAGATGCCCAACTATGTAAAAAATTCTACCCATCGTCCTCGCGGCGATCAGGGCAGCCATCACGAAATTACCTTTAAGACACAGTTCACCGGACAGTCCGCCAAAGACTTGAAGGATATTGAGCTTTTTCTTTGTTGCGCATACAGCGCCCTGCGAAACCCTATAAGAGAAACATCGAAATGGGCCAGATCACCTATGCGGACGGCAAGCCCTTACTGACCACTTGGGCAAGTGGGCGCGGTGCCAACCTCGGTGGTTATAGCATTAAGAACGGAGAAGGCTATTGTCCCGGCTTTGAATCCAATGAGGAAAGCAGATCGAATTCCACCTCTATTTCGGGCAGCGAAAGCCACTCCCGTTCACAGAGCCTCTCCGACAGTGCATCGACCAGCAAGAGAGATTCGGTCAGCCAGAGCATTTCCAATTCCAGAAGTGAATCGCTTAGCGAGTCAGACTCCAGATCGAGGAGCAACTCCATCAGCGAGTCGGAGTCCAGGTCCAGGAGCAACTCCATCAGCGAGTCGGAGTCTAGGTCCAGGAGCAACTCCATCAGCGAGTCGGAGTCCATTTCCAGGAGCAATTCCATCAGTGAGTCGGAATCCAGGTCCAGAAGCGCTTCCATCAGCGAGTCCAATTCTCGCTCTGTAAGCCAGAGTGCGTCTGCATCCAACAGCGCAAGCCAGAGTGCATCGGCATCGAACAGTGCAAGCCAGAGTGCATCGGCTTCAAATAGTGCAAGCCAGAGTGCATCGGCTTCGAACAGTGCAAGCCAGAGTGCATCCGCATCCAACAGCGCAAGCCAGAGCGCATCTGCATCGAACAGTGCAAGCGCATCTACTTCCGCAAGCCAGAGCGCAAGTGCTTCGAATAGTGCAAGTGCTTCTACTTCTGCGAGCCAGAGCGCATCCGCATCGAATAGTGCAAGTGCATCGACCTCTGCAAGCCAGAGCGCATCGGCATCGAACAGCGCAAGTGCGTCAACCTCTGCGAGCCAGAGTGCATCTGCATCGAATAGTGCAAGTGCGTCTACATCCGCAAGCCAGAGCGCATCGGCTTCTAATAGTGCAAGTGCCTCGACCTCTGCAAGTCAGAGTGCGTCGGCATCCACAAGTGCAAGCGCATCAACCTCTGCAAGCCAGAGTGCGTCGGCATCCACAAGTGCAAGCGCATCAACCTCTGCAAGCCAGAGTGCGTCGGCATCGAATAGCGCAAGTGCATCTACTTCCGCAAGCCAGAGTGCGTCTGCTTCAAATAGTGCAAGTGCCTCTACTTCTGCAAGCCAGAGCGCATCCGCTTCTAATAGTGCAAGTGCATCTACTTCCGCAAGCCAGAGCGCATCGGCATCGAACAGCGCAAGTGCATCTACATCCGCAAGCCAGAGTGCATCTGCATCGAATAGTGCAAGTGCATCTACATCCGCAAGCCAGAGCGCATCGGCATCGAACAGCGCAAGTGCCTCTACATCCGCAAGCCAGAGTGCGTCGGCATCGAATAGCGCCAGTGCGTCAACTTCTGCAAGCCAGAGTGTGTCGGCATCGAATAGTGCAAGTGCCTCTACATCCGCAAGCCAGAGCGCATCGGCATCGAATAGTGCAAGTGCATCTACATCCGCAAGCCAGAGTGTAAGTGCTTCTAATAGTGCAAGTGCGTCTACTTCCGTGAGCCAGAGCGCATCGGTATCGAATAGCGCAAGTGCCTCTACTTCTGCAAGCCAGAGTGCAAGTGCATCTACTTCCGCAAGCCAGAGCGCATCTGCATCGAATAGTGCAAGTGCGTCTACATCTGCAAGCCAGAGCGCAAGTGCTTCGAATAGTGCAAGCGCGTCTACTTCTGCAAGCCAGAGTGCATCCGCATCGAATAGCGCAAGTGCGTCTACTTCTGCAAGCCAGAGTGCGTCGGTATCGAACAGTGCAAGTGCGTCTACCTCTGCAAGCCAGAGTGCATCGGCATCGAATAGCGCAAGCGCCTCTACTTCTGTAAGCCAGAGCACATCGGCATCGAATAGCGCAAGTGCGTCGACCTCCGCAAGCCAGAGCGCAAGTGCATCGAACAGTGCAAGTGCATCGACTTCTGCAAGCCAGAGTGCATCCGCATCAAATAGTGCAAGTGCCTCTACTTCCGCAAGCCAGAGTGCATCGGCATCGAATAGTGCAAGTGCGTCGACCTCCGCAAGCCAGAGCGCAAGTGCATCGAACAGTGCAAGTGCATCGACTTCTGCAAGCCAGAGTGCATCCGCATCAAATAGTGCAAGTGCCTCTACTTCCGCAAGCCAGAGTGCATCGGCATCGAATAGTGCAAGTGCGTCGACCTCCGCAAGCCAGAGCGCAAGTGCATCGAACAGTGCAAGTGCATCGACTTCTGCAAGCCAGAGTGCATCCGCATCAAATAGTGCAAGTGCTTCTACTTCCGCAAGCCAGAGTGCATCGGCATCGAATAGTGCAAGTGCGTCGACTTCCGCAAGCCAGAGTGCGTCGGCATCGAACAGCGCAAGTGCGTCTACTTCTACGAGCCAGAGTGCGTCGGCATCGAATAGTGCAAGTGCGTCGACCTCCGCAAGCCAGAGCGCAAGTGCATCGAACAGTGCAAGTGCATCGACTTCTGCGAGCCAGAGTGCATCCGCATCAAATAGTGCAAGTGCGTCGACCTCCGCAAGCCAGAGCGCAAGTGCATCGAACAGTGCAAGTGCATCGACTTCTGCGAGCCAGAGTGCATCCGCATCAACAGTGCAAGTGCCTCTACTTCCGCAAGCCAGAGTGCATCGGCATCGAATAGTGCAAGTGCGTCGACCTCCGCAAGCCAGAGCGCAAGTGCATCGAACAGTGCAAGTGCATCGACTTCTGCAAGCCAGAGTGCATCCGCATCAACAGTGCAAGTGCCTCGACTTCCGCAAGCCAGAGTGCATCGGCATCGAATAGTGCAAGTGCGTCGACCTCCGCAAGCCAGAGCGCAAGTGCATCGAACAGTGCAAGTGCCTCGACTTCCGCAAGCCAGAGTGCGTCGGCATCGAACAGCGCAAGTGCGTCTACTTCTACGAGCCAGAGTGCGTCGGCATCGAATAGTGCAAGTGCCTCTACATCCGTAAGCCAGAGCGCAAGTGCATCGAACAGTGCAAGTGCATCGACTTCTGCAAGCCAGAGTGCATCCGCATCAAATAGTGCAAGTGCCTCTACTTCCGCAAGCCAGAGTGCATCGGCATCGAATAGTGCAAGTGCGTCGACCTCCGCAAGCCAGAGCGCAAGTGCATCGAACAGTGCAAGTGCATCGACTTCTGCAAGCCAGAGTGCATCCGCATCAAATAGTGCAAGTGCTTCTACTTCCGCAAGCCAGAGTGCATCGGCATCGAATAGTGCAAGTGCGTCGACCTCCGCAAGCCAGAGCGCAAGTGCATCGAACAGTGCAAGTGCCTCTACTTCCGCAAGCCAGAGTGCGTCGGCATCGAACAGCGCAAGTGCGTCTACTTCTACGAGCCAGAGTGCGTCGGCATCGAATAGTGCAAGTGCCTCTACATCCGTAAGCCAGAGCACGTCGGCATCGAATAGTGCAAGCGCATCGACCAGCGTAAGTGCTTCTACTTCTGCAAGCCAGAGTGCAAGTGCATCGAATAGCGCAAGTGCGTCGACTTCCGCAAGCCAGAGCGCATCCGCTTCGAACAGTGCAAGTGCGTCGACTTCTGCAAGCCAGAGCGCAAGTGCATCGAATAGTGCAAGTGCTTCTACTTCTGCGAGCCAGAGTGCATCGGCATCGAATAGCGCAAGCGCATCAACCTCCGCAAGCCAGAGTGTGTCGGCATCGAATAGTGCAAGTGCCTCGACCTCTGCAAGCCAGAGCGCAAGTGCATCGAATAGTGCAAGTGCGTCTACTTCTGCAAGTCAGAGTGCGTCGGCATCGACAAGTGCAAGCCAGAGCGTAAGTGCATCGAATAGCGCAAGTGCATCGACTTCCGCAAGCCAGAGCGCATCGGCATCGAATAGCGCAAGTGCATCAACCTCCGCAAGCCAGAGTGTGTCGGCATCGAATAGTGCAAGTGCCTCGACCTCTGCAAGCCAGAGCGCAAGTGCATCGAATAGTGCAAGTGCGTCGACTTCTGCAAGCCAGAGCGCATCGGCATCGAATAGTGCAAGTGCGTCAACTTCTGCAAGCCAGAGTGCGTCGGCATCGAATAGTGCAAGTGCGTCAACCTCTGCAAGCCAGAGCGCAAGTGCGTCGAATAGTGCAAGTGCTTCTACTTCTGCGAGCCAGAGTGCGTCGGCATCGAATAGTGCAAGTGCCTCGACCTCCGCAAGCCAGAGTGCAAGTGCATCGAATAGCGCAAGTGCGTCGACCTCCGCAAGCCAGAGCGCATCCGCATCGAATAGCGCAAGTGCGTCAACTTCCGCAAGCCAGAGTGCATCGGCATTGAATAGCGCAAGCGCATCTACTTCTGCGAGCCAGAGTGCATCCGCATCGACAAGTGCGAGCCAGAGTGCATCTGCATCGAATAGTGCAAGTGCATCCACTTCTGCAAGCCAGAGTGCATCTGCATCGAATAGTGCAAGTGCATCCACTTCTGCAAGCCAGAGTGCATCGGCATCGAATAGCGCAAGCGCGTCTACATCCGCAAGCCAGAGTGCGTCGGCATCGAATAGTGCAAGTGCGTCTACATCCGCAAGCCAGAGTGCATCGGCATCGAATAGCGCAAGTGCGTCGACATCCGCAAGCCAGAGCGCATCCGCATCGAATAGCGCAAGTGCGTCGACATCCGCAAGCCAGAGCGCATCCGCATCGAATAGTGCAAGTGCGTCGACTTCTGCAAGCCAGAGTGTATCGGCATCGAATAGCGCAAGTGCATCAACCTCTGCAAGTCAGAGTGCGTCTGCATCCACAAGTGCAAGCCAGAGCGCGTCTGCATCGAATAGTGCAAGTGCGTCGACTTCTGCAAGCCAGAGTGCAAGTGCGTCGACATCCGCAAGCCAGAGTGCATCGGCATCGAACAGTGTAAGTGCGTCAACCTCTGCGAGCCAGAGTGCATCTGCATCGAATAGCGCAAGTGCATCAACCTCTGCAAGTCAGAGTGCGTCTGCATCGAATAGCGCAAGTGCATCAACCTCTGCAAGTCAGAGTGCGTCGGCATCGAATAGCGCAAGTGCATCAACCTCTGCAAGTCAGAGTGCGTCGACATCGAATAGCGCAAGTGCATCGACTTCTGCAAGCCAGAGCGCAAGTGCATCGAACAGTGCAAGTGCATCGACTTCTGCAAGCCAGAGTGCATCCGCATCAAATAGTGCAAGTGCCTCTACTTCCGCAAGCCAGAGTGCATCGGCATCGAATAGTGCAAGCGCGTCTACATCTGCAAGCCAGAGCGCAAGTGCGTCGAATAGTGCAAGTGCGTCTACATCTGCAAGCCAGAGTGCGTCGGCATCGAATAGCGCAAGCGCGTCTACATCTGCAAGCCAGAGCGCAAGTGCTTCGAATAGTGCAAGCGCATCCACCTCTGCAAGCCAGAGCGCAAGTGCATCGAATAGTGCAAGCGCATCAACCTCTGCAAGCCAGAGTGCGTCGGCATCGAACAGTGCAAGTGCATCTACCTCTGTAAGCCAGAGCGCAAGTGCATCGAATAGTGCAAGTGCTTCTACTTCTGCGAGCCAGAGCGCATCGGCATCGACCTCTGCAAGCCAGAGCGTAAGTGCTTCGAATAGTGCAAGTGCATCGACATCCGCAAGCCAGAGCGCATCCGCGTCGAACAGTGCAAGTGCCTCTACTTCTGCAAGCCAGAGCGCATCGGCATCGAATAGCGCAAGTGCATCTACTTCCGCAAGCCAGAGCGCATCCGCTTCGAACAGTGCAAGTGCGTCGACTTCCGCAAGCCAGAGTGCAAGTGCATCGAATAGTGCAAGTGCGTCGACTTCTGCAAGCCAGAGTGCAAGTGCCTCTACTTCCGCAAGCCAGAGCGCGTCTGCATCGACAAGTGCAAGCCAGAGTGCGTCTGCTTCAAATAGTGCAAGTGCATCTACTTCCGCAAGCCAGAGTGCATCCGCATCGAACAGCGCAAGTGCCTCTACTTCCGCAAGCCAGAGCGCATCCGCATCGAACAGCGCAAGTGCTTCTACTTCTGCGAGCCAGAGTGCATCTGCATCGAATAGTGCAAGTGCATCAACCTCTGTAAGTCAGAGTGCATCCGCATCGAACAGTGCAAGTGCATCTACTTCCGCAAGCCAGAGCGCATCGGCATCGACCTCTGCAAGCCAGAGTGCAAGTGTTTCTAATAGTGCAAGTGCATCAACTTCTGCAAGCCAGAGTACATCTGCATCGAATAGTGCAAGTGCATCGACCTCTGCAAGCCAGAGCGTAAGTGCTTCGAATAGCGCAAGCGCATCGACTTCTGCAAGCCAGAGTGCGTCGGCATCCACAAGTGCGAGCCAGAGTGTAAGTGCATCGAATAGTGCAAGTGCGTCAACCTCTGCAAGTCAGAGTGCGTCTGCATCGACAAGTGCAAGCCAGAGCGCAAGTGCCTCGACTTCCGCAAGCCAGAGCGCATCCGCTTCGAACAGCGCAAGTGCATCAACCTCTGCAAGCCAGAGTGCATCCGCTTCTAATAGTGCAAGTGCGTCAACTTCTGCGAGCCAGAGTGCGTCGGCATCGAATAGTGCAAGTGCCTCGACTTCCGCAAGCCAGAGTGCGTCTGCTTCAAATAGTGCAAGTGCCTCGACTTCCGCAAGCCAGAGCGCATCTGCATCGAATAGCGCAAGTGCCTCTACTTCCGCGAGCCAGAGTGCATCCGCTTCTAATAGTGCAAGTGCGTCAACTTCTGCAAGCCAGAGTGCATCGGCATCGAATAGCGCAAGCGCATCTACTTCCGCAAGCCAGAGCGTAAGTGCATCGAATAGTGCAAGTGCGTCTACATCTGCAAGCCAGAGCGCAAGTGCTTCGAATAGTGCAAGCGCATCAACCTCTGCAAGCCAGAGCGCGTCTGCATCGAATAGTGCAAGTGCGTCTACTTCTGCAAGCCAGAGTGCATCGGCATCGAACAGTGCAAGTGCGTCAACCTCTGCAAGTCAGAGTGCGTCTGCATCGACAAGTGCAAGCCAGAGCGTAAGTGCTTCGAATAGCGCAAGTGCATCGACTTCCGCAAGTGAGAGTGCGTCAGCATCGACAAGCGTAAGCCAGAGTGCATCCGCTTCGAACAGTGCAAGTGCGTCTACTTCTGCAAGCCAGAGCGCAAGTGCATCGAATAGCGCAAGCGCATCTACTTCCGCAAGCCAGAGTGCGTCTGCTTCAAATAGTGCAAGTGCCTCGACTTCCGCAAGCCAGAGCGCATCTGCATCGAATAGCGCAAGTGCCTCTACTTCCGCAAGCCAGAGTGCATCTGCATCGAACAGTGCAAGTGCATCAACCTCTGCAAGTGAGAGCGCATCTGCATCGACTTCTGCAAGCCAGAGCGTAAGTGCATCGAATAGCGCAAGTGCCTCTACTTCTGCGAGCCAGAGTGCATCCGCATCGAATAGCGCAAGTGCATCAACCTCTGCAAGCCAGAGTGCAAGTGCATCGAATAGTGCAAGCGCATCGACCTCTGCAAGTGAGAGCGCAAGTTTATCGACTTCTGCAAGCCAGAGTGCATCCGCATCGAATAGTGCAAGTGTATCGGCTTCCGCGAGTGAGAGTGCGTCGGCATCGACCTCTGCAAGCCAGAGCGTAAGTGCATCGAATAGTGCAAGTGCTTCAACTTCTGTAAGTGAGAGTGCATCGGCATCGATCAGTGCAAGCGCATCGACCTCTGCAAGTGCATCGACCTCTGCAAGTGCATCGACCAGTGCAAGCGCATCAACCTCTGCAAGCGAGAGTGCGTCGGCATCGACCTCTGCAAGCCAGAGCGTAAGTGCTTCGAATAGTGCAAGTGTTTCGACCAGCGTAAGCCAGAGCACATCGGCATCGAATAGTGCAAGCGCATCGACCTCTGCAAGTGAGAGTGCGTCGGCATCGACCAGCGAAAGCCAGAGCACGTCGGCATCGAATAGTGCAAGCGCATCGACCTCCGCAAGCGAGAGCACATCGGCATCGAATAGTGCAAGCGCATCGGTAAGCGCAAGTGAGAGTACATCTGCATCGACCAGTGCAAGTGCATCGACCTCTGCAAGTGAGAGTGCGTCGGCATCGACCAGCGAAAGCCAGAGCACATCCGCATCGAATAGTGCAAGCACATCGGTAAGCGAAAGCCAGAGCACATCCGCATCGAATAGTGCAAGCACATCGGTAAGCGTAAGCCAGAGCACATCCGCATCGAATAGTGCAAGCACATCGGTAAGCGTAAGCCAGAGCACGTCGGCATCGAATAGTGCAAGCGCATCGGTCAGCGAAAGCCAGAGCACATCGGCATCGAATAGTGCAAGTGTTTCGACCAGCGTAAGCCAGAGCACATCGGCATCGAATAGTGCAAGCGCATCGACCTCTGCAAGTGAGAGCGCATCGGCATCGACAAGCGCAAGCCAGAGCGTAAGTGCATCGAATAGTGCAAGTGCATCGACCTCCGCAAGTGAGAGTGCATCGACAAGTGCAAGCCAGAGCGAAAGTGCATCGAATAGTGCAAGCGCATCGACTTCTGCAAGTGAGAGCGCATCGGCATCCACAAGCGCAAGCCAGAGCGAAAGTGCATCGAATAGTGCAAGCGCATCGACCTCTGCAAGCCAGAGCGCAAGCGCATCGAATAGTGCAAGTGCATCGACCTCTGCAAGTGAGAGTGCATCGGCATCGACAAGTGCAAGCCAGAGCGCAAGCGCATCGAATAGTGCAAGCGCATCGACCTCTGTAAGTGAGAGTGCATCGGCATCGACCTCTGTAAGCCAGAGCGTAAGTGCATCGAATAGTGCAAGCGCATCGACCTCTGCAAGTGAGAGCGTGTCGGCATCGAACAGTGCAAGTGCATCGACCTCTGCAAGCCAGAGCACATCGGCATTGATCAGTGCAAGTGCATCGACTTCCGCAAGTGAGAGCGCATCGGCATCCACAAGCGCGAGCCAGAGTGCGTCGGCATCGACCTCTGCAAGCCAGAGCGTAAGTGCTTCGAATAGTGCAAGTGTTTCGACCAGCGTAAGCCAGAGCACATCGGCATCGAATAGTGCAAGCACATCGATTTCTGCAAGTGAGAGTGCATCCGCTTCGAATAGTGCAAGCACATCGGTAAGCGTAAGCCAGAGCACATCGGCATCGAATAGCGCAAGTGCATCGACCAGCGCAAGCCAGAGCGTAAGTGCTTCGACCAGCGCAAGCAATAGCGTAAGTGCTTCGACCAGCGTAAGCCAGAGCACACCGGCATCGAATAGTGCAAGCGCATCGACTTCCGCAAGCGAGAGTGCAAGTGCGTCTACCTCTGCAAGTGAGAGCGAATCGGGATCGACAAGTGTGAGCCAGAGCACATCGGCATCGAATAGTGCAAGTGCATCTACTTCCACAAGTGAGAGTGCAAGTGTTTCGAATAGTGCAAGCACATCGGTAAGCGTAAGCCAGAGCACACCGGCATCGAATAGTGCAAGCGCATCGACTTCCGCAAGCGAGAGTGCAAGTGCGTCTACCTCTGCAAGTGAGAGCGAATCGGGATCGACAAGTGTGAGCCAGAGCACATCGGCATCCAATAGTGCAAGCGCATCGGTAAGCGCAAGTGAGAGCACATCCGCATCCAACAGTGCAAGTGCATCGACCAGCGCAAGCCAGAGCGTAAGTGCTTCGAATAGCGCAAGTGCATCGACCAGTGTAAGCCAGAGCGTAAGTGCATCGAATAGTGCAAGCACATCGGTAAGCGCAAGTGAGAGCACATCTGCATCTAACAGTGCAAGCGCAAGTGAGAGCACATCGGCATCCAATAGTGCAAGTGCATCGACCAGTGCAAGCCAGAGTGTAAGTGCATCGAATAGTGCAAGCGCATCGACCTCTGCAAGCGAGAGTGCATCGGCATCGACAAGTGCAAGCCAGAGCACATCGGCATCTAATAGTGCAAGCACATCGGTAAGCGCAAGTGAGAGTGCATCTGCATCGACAAGTGCAAGCCAGAGCGCAAGTGCTTCGAATAGCGCAAGTGCATCGACCAGCGTAAGCCAGAGCACATCGGCATCGAATAGTGCAAGCACATCGGTAAGTGCAAGTGAGAGCACATCCGCATCCAACAGTGCAAGTGCTTCGACCAGCGCAAGTCAGAGCACATCGGCATCGACCAGTGCAAGCCGGAGTGCATCAGGCTCGACAAGCACAAGCATTTCCGCAAGCGAGAGTGCCAGCAGGTCCGCCAGTGCTTCTGCAAGTAACAGCAATTCGGTAAGCAGAAGCCAGAGTGCAAGCGCTTCGGTAAGCAGGAGCGAGAGTTCGTCGAATACGCCAGCACCGACACCGGCACCGGCACCTTCGAATAATCCGTCGACACCGAGCTCTACACCGACATCTGTTTCGGCGACAGAAAGACCGAACGTCCTTGGTGCGAAGAGACCGATGGAGACCGGAACCGAGACACCGGCAGCGGTGAAATCGGAGACGAATGCACCGGGAGTGCTGGGAGCGCACAGGAATCACCAGACGGGAGATACGTTCGATATGGCACTGCATGAGGCAGGAATTGGCATCGGACTCGCCGGAATTGCAGCGCTGGCAATGGGAAAGCGCAAGAAAAAAAGCGAGAACTCTGACGAAGAGTAAGAGATCGGCAAGCAGTATATAGGATCAGGGGGTACCCGTTCAGGCGGGTATCCCTTGATCTGTTTTTTTGCCACCGGGTGTCTGTTCAGACGGGGATCTCTTGATCTGCTTTTTGCCAGGGGGTGCCTGTTCAGACGGGCATCCCCTGATCTGTTTTGGTCTCTGGATGTACATTCAGAGGGGAGAGGCTGTTCCTTCTTTTTCCTCCTTTCTTCTATAGAAGAAAGGGGTTTAATCCGATAATTGATATATGAAAGAAAAAGAATCTGCGGCAAAGATTAACAACTACATTGTTCCTGTCGATGATCTATCTCTTTGGGAAAAAGCTTGATTCTGCCATGGGTTGCCAGACCGAAGACGCCGGAAGCCATTTCCGGTTTGCGAGAGTTTATTGCAAGTACCATGGGGGATGAGGCGCAAACGGTCAATCTCTTCTCTCTGGGGATCATGCCTTATATGACGGCATCGATCCTTTTCATGCTGTTTAGAAGCATCTTTCGGCAGAATGCCAGAGTCATATCGCAGACCAAGGTCGACAAATCGATGGCGGTGGCGGCACTGGTGATTGCAGTGATTCAAGCAGTGATTCGAGTGATGGATTTAAAGTTGAATGTGCCGAAGGCATATTATTTGCAGATGCAGATCCTCACTGGAGTGGTATTTGTGGTTGGTGCAGCCATTGTCATTATGATTTCGGAGATTAACAAAAATGGGGTGGGCTATTTTTTTCTGTCTTTATTTTTGATCAATATTCTAAGTGCAATGGTCATCAATGTGCTGTATTCCGAGAAGAGTATAGATGCAATCGTAAAGCTGGGAATCCCCAGGACTGCTTTTTCTTGGTGCTTTGTTGGGATTTTACTTTATCGTCATTGTCGTCACGATTATTTTTTTGAGAGCAGTGAAGTCCGGATTCCCATCCAGCATGTCATGTTGAATAATACTTTTTTTCCGATGAGGAATACCTGGCGATTAAAGCTGAATCCTGCGGGAACCATGCCGATTATGTATACCATGACCTTCTTCTTTCTGCCCTATTATTTGCTAAAGTTTCTCTTGAAGTTTTTTTCCGGATCACAAATGGATGTTGATTATTTATGCCAATTTAAATTTAAATTCTTTATGGGGAATTCTGCTGTATTTGATTTTTGACTGCCGTCCTGAATTATTTTTTTGGCACAGATTATGATCTCGCCTGAGGAGATTGCGGAGAACATGAAGAAATCCGGAGACTATATTCCGGAAATGAAGCCGGGTAAAGAGACAAAGAAGCTGTTGGACCATGTCGTGTTCAAAACTTCTATGATCAGCTCGCTTTCTTTTGCGATTCTTTCGGGGATACCGCTGTTGGTGCAATATGCGCTGAAGGTACAGTCGCCGCTCTTCATGATGCCGCTCAATTTCATGATTTTGATCTCGATTGAGCTGACTCTGATTGAGGAAATAAAGACCAGGTTCATCACAGAACAATATAAGGACTTTCTATAATGTATCGATTTATTCCGTCATGGTATTCAAATGTATTCAAATGGCATGCCAATGAGACGCCCGGCAGAGAAAAAAAGAGACGGGTATGAGTTCGATGATACCGTCAACCAGGTTCGAATGTTCCTGTCTGCGGGGAAGATGTCGAAATCATGGTTTTTGGCGTATATGCCGAGAATGCGGAGTTTTTCTACACCGGCAGGGGTTAAGTGGCGTGCGGGTATTCTCTGTTTTTGACAAAATTCAGGGGATTGAAGAGAGTCGCTGCGGGCTTCTCAGCTATCTGGATTTGGAATGGCCGGATGATGTGGAATTTGTATTCTCGCCCTTTGTCATCAGTGCCTTTTCCCAAAACCGTTATTTTTGCTCGGGTCGAACTTTCTCAGGAAGGGACTCTTCTTTGGATTGATTTTTCTGGGAGAGGATGGCAAAACTGCGCAGAGAAAGATCTTTGATGATAGGGGTTTCCTCTCCTCGACTCTGTTTTTTGAAGAAGAGAGGGTTGTTCGTCAGGATGACATGGCGGGAAGGCTGGTTCTTAGAAATCGGATTGCGGAAGGAAAGCTGGAGCGGTTTTCCAACGGTACGGTGAAGCGTGCGTATGCATCGGAGGAAGAGATGATTTCCAAAGTATTGGGAAAAACATCTGACCTCTTCTGCGAAAGAAGACACGATTATCATTGCTTCCAAGGAGCAGCACAATGCCATCGCCATTCAGGCGGCAAAAGGGCAGGAGCGTTGTTCTGTCCTATTTTGAGGATCGGTTTGATCTGAGCAAGGCGGAAGAACTGCAGCGGGACACCTCTTTTGCCAAACTGATTGTGACGGATACGGAGCATACCGCCAGGCAGATTCGGGAGATTGTGGGCGGGAAAACACCGATTTATGATATTTCTCCCTTTGATACCAGGCTTTCTCTGGGAAAGAGCCAACGAATCAGGGAACTTAAGGTATTTATGCCGATTGATTTTTCTGGAGGAACCGTTTCGAGGGTATGCGCTTACGCAAATCTTTGCGTTTATGCAGAAGAATCCGGATGTACGGCTCTTAGTGGGAACGACAGATCCGACCAAGAGGAATATTCGCAGTTTGATTGACGGTCTTCGCGATGCACTGGAAAAAAATCAGGTGGAGGGAATCTTCGTAGAGGATGAGGAGGAAGAAAAAGAGCCGGGTGAAAACGAGTTAGAGGAAGAGGAGGTCAAGCCCAGAATCTTTATCAAGACCTACCTTTTCCGAGACGGATCTGATCCGCATCCTCTATGATACCAGACTGATCTTAGACGTCTCCGACCAGCCCGATCTGTATTTGCAGATCGCAGGAATCAGCGCAGGCATTCCGCAGATCAATTACCGGTTTACGAGGTATGTGGAGCACTTGAAGGACGGTTTTTATTATTCAGAACATTCATCATGTCACCGAAGGACTGGAATATTACCTGACGGGGCTGGCGAACTGGAATGAGGCTCTGGTGTACTGTATCCAGGAGATCATCAAGTATACCGGCGGAAATCTCGTAGCAAAATGGAAGGAACTTGTGGCAGGGAATGAAATTTAATTTTCTTTTCTTAACAGAGAAAGATCCGCAGGCGTCCTATGAAATTCCAAAGGGAATGACGGTAACGACGGATCTGTATGACCCTCTTTTCACAAAAAAAACCCTGCCGGATCTGACGTTGATTGACAGGGAGCTTTCTTCTGAGGAGATTTCCCATCTGGAGAGTCTCTGCACGGCTTATACGGTTGTTTATACCTCCGCCTCCTTTGAAACGCAGGAGATGAAGCCGTTTTTGAAAATGAAGCTGGGCATTCGGATCTCGGAAGCCAACATTCAAGGGCTGATCGACAACGCCGTTCTTTCCTTTGGGAGAAAATCCGTCTTCGGAAAACACCCGGTGAACAGTATGCATGTTTCGGAAACATTTGCAGGAAGCATTTCCTTTGAAGGAAACAGTTTTTTGCAGTTATCCGGCGAGTTCGGGGATGATTTTACGGAAGTGATGAACTGGAGGTATAACCTTCCGTTGGAGGTGGAAACGCCGCTGGAGCTTTGGCCGGAATATACTGTTTATGGAGAGATGGAAATCATCCTGGTGGTACGAAGGATGATTCAGGGTACTGCGGACGGTTATACGGAAAAAATTATTTATACCCAAAAGGATCTGGAAAGGCCGGTGGTGATTTCCTCATCCGGCAACCCGGAATTCCTGGCGCTAAGCATTGCGGCAAGAGGGAACGGCACGCTGCGCATCGGCTCGATTCACTACCGCAATGTCGCAAAAGGCATCGGCCTTTTTATGGCGGGAGGCAGAAGATTTGCGGATGCCGACAGAGAGGAATTCTTCTATTACTTTTAACCCGATGGATTTGAAACCTCCTTTGAATGTTTATTTTTTTCCGGATACCGAACCGCCGAAGGGTTTGAAGCTTATTCCCTTATGAAGTCGCTGGGTGCCCCCTTTATGTTGTTCTCCGATCCCAGATTGGAAGGAGGGGCCTTCTATTTGGGAAGTGAAGAGTACGAGGAGGAGATCGCTTCTTTGATCATGGATGCCGCAGCGTATCTGGGCTTCACGAATGATGAAATTATTCTTTCGGGCATTTCCATGGGAACGTATGGAGCGACTTATTACAGTACAAAGGTTCTGCCTCATGCGGTGATTATCGCGAAACCGTTGATGAGCGCAGGAAATATTGCGAATAATTTACGAAGCATTCGACCGAACGATTTTGAGACTTCTCTCGATCTTTTGCTAAAAAACGAACAGGATCAGACGCCGGAGGCGATTGAGAGGATGAATCGGGTGATGTGGGACGCACTGGATGCGGCGGATTTCTCCCATACGGAATTTGCGATCTCCTACATGATCCATGACGATTATGACAGAACAGCCTATGCCGACCTTCTGGACAGCTTAGGAAAAAGGAACATCAGTATCTATGGGAAGGGTGTGATCGGCAGACATAATGACAACACCGATGCGGTAGTCCATTGGTTTGAAAGCGCCTACAACAAAAATACTGAGGGACGATTTCGGCAGGGAGCGGTAAAGATGACTAGACCGGAACTTAGGGTATTTGATCTTCTGGGAAAAGATCATGAAAAATGTCTTTCTCTACGGAAGCAAGGTGGAATTTCTAAAAGGAGCATGTGGTGCGCTTCGAGAATCCGCTTATGGCTTCCGGTGTCAGCATTGTGCGCTGGAATAGTCTGGTAGATTATCAGGGAGAAAGGGCGGAGCCAGGACTTCCGCTGTTAGAGGAAGAAAAAAAGTACCATCTGAAACCCTTCTACCGGGAAGAACCGGGGAAGCATTCTGCTTCGCGTGACCTATTTTTAACCGCTTCGGAGATGTGATTTCCTTTGAAATGATCGGAGGGGATGAGGATGTCTTTTCCTGCCCGAAGGGAACGCACCGCTATACGGTAGAACTGGTGAATGGGGGCAATACCTGTCTCACCTTCCATCATTTGGAAATCTATGAGGCGGATCCGGTGGAGAAGGATGATGCGAAACCGGCGGAGAATGCAGAAGGGCCTTTATATCCACGGGAAAATATGCTTCTTCACAAAGAGGAAGAGGACGCGACGCTTCGCATTCTGGTGAAGGGGCCGGAGGGCAGGATGCAAAGAATCCCTGCCATTTGTGATCTGCCGGATTATAAAAATCTGATGGTGGCACCCAATGAAGTGATGCTGCCACAGCCTTTTTTTCTCGGATGCCTGGTTGCGTTCGCTTCCGGTAGATTCATACAGGGAGCGTGGAGTTTATCCCATTCGATGAGAGAAGTAAGAAATATACGGACCGGTTGGAAGGATTTTTTTCCTGAAGAAAGAAAAAGGATGCGCATGCGGAGGGCGTTAGCCGTAAGGAGACGGTCAAAAAAGCGCAGGTTAAACGGGGGGCGAACGGAGAAACCAAAAAGCTCTATAAGGTATTAAAACGAGTGAATGCACTGGCGGGAGAGATGCGGGCACTGAGCGATGAGGCTCTCTGCGCAGACACAGAAATTGAAAGCGTTATACAAGGCGGGGCGCTCGTTAGACGAGCTTCTTCCGGAAGCCTATGCATCCATCAGAGAGGCGGCAGGCAGGGTCCTTGGGATGTACCCCTATGATGTGCAGGTGTTGGGAGCCATCGCTCTTCACCAGGGAAATATTGCGGAAATGGTAACCGGAGAAGGCAAGACGCTGGTGGCCTGTATGCCGCTTTATCTAAATGCACTGACAGAGAAAAGCAATATCCTGGTCACCGTAAACGAATATCTGGCTTACCGAGACGGCAAGCAGATGACACCCCTCTATCAGTTCATGCAAATGACGCTGGGAATCGGAGTGCCGGAGAATCCGTCAGAAACCATTAAGATCAGTAAAAACATGCGATCTACGCATCGGATATTGTCTATACCACCAATGGCGCACTGGGATTTGATTATCTCATTGATAATCTGGCGGTATCCAAAAAGGATAAATTTTTAAGGGATTTTTACTACTGCATTATTGATGAAGCGGATTCCGTGCTGTTAGACTCTGCGCAGACACCGCTTGTCATTTCCGGAGCGCCGAGGGTGCAGTCCAACCTGCATCAGGTCACCGATTATTTTGTCAGTACTCTGCAACAGAAAAAGGACTATGAGGTGGAGGACAAAAATGTCTGGTTGACCGGGAGGGGGATTGAAAAAGGCGGAGAGATTCTTTGCGACGGATCATCTGTTCAGCAGGGAGAATTACGATCTGATTCGCAATATTGTGCTGGCCCTGAAGGCGCATGCGGTTTATGAAAAAGACAAAGATTATGTGGTGGACGACGGAGAGATCAAGCTGCTGGACGTGCAGACAGGAAGGGTGCTCAATGGAACCAAGTTAAGGGGCGGGCAGCACCAGGCGCTGGAAGCCAAGGAGAATGTCAAAATCACCATGGAAAGCCGCGCCATGGCATCCATCACCTATCAGGATTTCTTTAATAAGTTCCCGAAGAAGGCAGGAATGACGGGGACGGGTATTTATGATATAGCAGAGTTTAAAAGAGATTTACGGGGTCGGCGTCGTCCCGATCCCGACCAGAAACGAGATCAAGCGCATTGATTACCCGGATCGGATCTTTGGCAATGTAGAGGAGCAGCTTTATGCCGCTCTGGACGAGGTAATGGAAATTCATGCGACCGGACAGCCGGTGCTTCTGATCTCCGAATCCATTGCCATGACCGACATTATCTCAGAACTCCTTTTACAGGCACAGGTCCCTCATAACGTTCTCAATGCCTACAATATTGCAAAAGAGGCACAGGTGATCGCAGAGGCGGGAGAAAAAAATGCCGTTACCATCGCCACTTCGATCGCCGGACGCGGCACCGATATCAAATTGGGAGAGGGTGTAAGGGAACTGGGCGGTCTGGCGCTGATCGGCATTGGGCGAATGGCCAATACCAGAATCGAAATGCAGGCGAGGGGAAGATCCGGCAGGCAGGGAGATCCCGGTTTTTCGAGGTTCTACGTCTCGCTGGAAGACGATATCGTTTTAGAGCACGGGCCGGAGAAGCTGGATAAATATAGAAAAAAAGAAGGAGAGATTACTTCCGGCAAGATGCTGCATGTGATCAACAATGCACAGAAGGTGGCGGAAGAACAGGCAAGAGAAGCCAGGAGATCCACCCAGGAATACGGAGAGAGCATCCGGAACCAGAGAGAACTGATTTATCAGATGAGGGACCGGATCATTGAGTCACCCAGAATGGATCTGGATTATTTCCGTAAGGTGGAAGAAGAGCTCATCGAAAATTTCCTAAACGAAAACGGCAAAGAGTACAGCAAAAATCTCATCCTGCGCTTTGCGATGGACAATATTAGCTTACCGGCTGGATTTGTATCCGGAGGAGGAAGATTTGGCGGATGAAGCCAGTGTCAAATCGTACTTGATGAAGCTTTTTGAAAGGGCTTATGAGAAGCAAATGAGTTTGCTGGAGGATGAAAAAGACGAGGAACCGTTTCTGTGAGCTGATGATGTTAAAAGCCATCGATGAAGCATGGATTGAACAGGTGGACTTTACGCAGCAGCTGCGCGGCATCATCTCCGGGAGGCAGTACGCAAGCAGAAATCCTCTGTTTGAATTTAATAAAGAGTCCTACAAGGCCTTCCAGAAGATGCAGAAAGAAGTGAAGATCAGGATGATGCGCAATATTCTGCTGGGAGAAATTTCAGAGGAAAGGATGGAGCACTCAAGGTGCTGGTGCCGTAATGAGAATATTTAATTTAAACAGAGGGATCGGCTGGGCTTCCAGCGGCGTGGAATACGCACAGATTTATCGGGCAAGACTCCTTCGCATGATTCATGCGGATGCGAAATTCATTTTCACCGATTTATTTACCTTTGAAAAATATCGAGCACCTGACAAAGGCAATCGGTTTTTCAGGATGAAGAGGTGATCTGGCTGTATAGGCTTCTTTACGGATTTTTTTCGGTGAGAGCCCTGCTCTTATACGTTTCGAGATCTGGAGAAGACCCTGGAAGAGGGAAGTTACCGCACCGAAGAGCATGCGGATTATATCCGGTACGTTTTTCAGGGAAAAGATGCTTATATCAACGCCTATTTTGCAAGAGGATACGATCGCTCCAGGGGAATCACGGACGAGAACAGAGCCTCCTCCCGCATTCCGGAAACGATTTTGTGCAGCGAACGGAACTGGTGATTGCCGGCAATCTGTTGCGAAAGGACTTTTATACGAGCGGAAAAAAATTTTTTTCGGAATACTATGCCAGAAGGGACGACAAGGCAGTGGAGTATCTCCGGAGATTTTTTTCAACCGGGACGGCTCCGTTGCCTTGGAAGAGATGATTCTTGGCGAGGAGAAGAGCATCTTCAAAGTGGGAAAAGACCTGGTTTACTCCAAGGAAGAACTCATTGCCAAGCTGATTCGGGAGCTTGCGCTTACCAGAGAGGATGTCGTGATCATTGACCGTGCAACAGAGATCGGGCAGGCGGTGATCAGGAACCGGAAAAGAAGCCTGTGTGGGAACCGTGGTGCATGCGGAACATTATAACGAGCCCTCCGAGAAAGAAGATACCATCCTCTGGAATAATTATTATGAATATGAATTTTTCCAATGCGGATCAGCTCTCTTTTATCATTACCTCTACGCTGGCACAGGAAAAGATTCTTCGCAGGCAGATGAAGAAGTACAGGAATCTGGACTGTAATATTGTGACGATTCCGGTCGGAAGCTTGCATGAATTGACCAAAAGGCGGCAGGGAAACGGGGAGGAGATTCGTTTGATTACCGCGTCCAGACTGGCTTCTGAAAAGCATGTGGATGTCCTGGTGGATGCGGTGGCGCAGGCACACCGGACGTTTCCTCAGATTCGCTTTGATATCTACGGAAAGGGTGCGGAAGAAAATCCGATCCGGGAGCTGATCAAGGACCATCATGCGGAGGAGTACATCAGGCTTTGCGGACATCAGGAGCTGCATGAGATCTACCCGGATTATGATGTATACCTCAGTGCATCTACTTCAGAGGGTTTTGGACTGACGCTGATGGAAGCGGTTGGAGCCGGGCTTGCCATGATCGGTTTCGATGTACATTACGGAAATCAGACCTTTATTGATCCGGAAAAAAACGGTTATCTTTTGCCCTACCATACCGAAATGAGCAATCAGAAGATGGCGGAAGCAATCGCAGAGGCCATTTGCAAGATCTGTGATCCTGCAAAGATCGAAGCTTTTTCGAAACGCTCCTATGCGATCGCAGAAGAATACCTGTCTGAGAATGTCGCAAAGAAATGGGAGGCTCTCTTAAAGAGCCTTTCGCAAGGAGAGAGTGTATGATTTTACTGATGGACGAGTACACTGAAAAAAGCAGATTGTTACATGAGTCGCTCAAGGCGGCAGGGATTGCGCATGACTGCATCTGCGTATTCTACAACGGCTATCTGCCGGACGATGTGATTTCCCCTATGCCTATTATTCGGGATGTATGGCGCAACAAAGCGGGAGACCGAAATATTTCAATGAACTGGAAATTCCCTTCGGCTTCGAGATTAGAGGAAATAATTCCACCGCCCAGCTCTATGACTATGAAAAGAGGAGGGCTGGAATCTTTTTATGCGGAGCCGAGGCATTTGAGAAATATCAATATCGTTGATTATTTGAATGAGGCGGGAGGGGCGGTTTTTTCCGATCATTATAATAAATATGGAAAACGCTTTGCCCAGACCCTTCTGGACGAGAACCAGAGACAGCTGATGAAGGTCTATTTTGACAGGGAAGGCAGAGAGGTCATTTTAGAAAATCTGGTGACGGGCGGTGTCATTCTCACCTATGAGGGGAAGACGATTCTCTATGGAAACAAGATCGATTTTTTACTTGATTTCATTGTGAAATGTGGTTATGATACGTCACGAGTTCTTTATAATTCCCTGTCTTATCCGCTTTTTGTTTCCAACCGATTGCCTAAGGAAGGGTGTGCGGGAGATCTGCTCTTCTGGCAGGAAGAGCTGGGAGATCAGCTGCCGGGGAACATGGAGCTGCTCTTCCAGGACGAGAGCACGAGGACGACGAAGATTGCTGTACAGTCCGAACCGGTTTATGATAAGTTGCAAAAGCTTATGCCGGGGAACAGCAGGATACAGGTGAGTCCCTTGGGGTTTATTTACCCCTTTGTCAGGAAAAATAAGGGCGGGAAGCAGGTTCTGATTATGACCAACTCCGATCGGATCAAGGAGATTGTGCATTTGGTCAGCAGCCTTTCGGAGGTCACCTTCCATATCGGCGCTTTGACAGAGATGTCTTCGACTTTGCGGTGTCTGTCGGATTTTTCCAATGTCCGGCTTTACGAGAGCATCACGCCAAACAGACAGGATCAGTTGTTCGAGGACTGTGATCTGTATCTGGATATCAATTATGAGGGAGAAATTTTGGATGCCGTCAAAACGGCCTTCCTGCATAATCAGCTGATTGTCGCCTTCCAGGATACCGTGCATAACAAGTCCCTATGTGGCGAAGGAAAATCTATTTGCACCGGAAGAGGGAGACCTACTCTGTGAAGAAGTGAGACATTGTCTTGGAGACCCTGTGTACTTGGAAGAAAAAAACTGGAAGGGCAGAGACGCTTTGCGATGGCGGAAAATAAGGAAAGATATCTCGAGGTGATCAATGGATAAGAAAGACCGGAATCCTGCAGGGATTCCATTGATTCAAGCTGGGGAAAAATCAGGGAAGAGAAAAACGAGGCGGAAAAAAAGATCGTGGTGAAAAGTATAAGATCGTCGGGGCTCTTTTTGCCATTCTGATGATCCTTGCCATGTTAGCCAAATATCTGGTTTAGTTGTTTTGTGGGAGAAAGGGAGTAAAAAGTGACAAAGTATATTTTTGTAACCGGCGGTGTCGTTTCCGGACTGGGGAAGGGAATCACGGCGGCTTCTCTGGGACGCCTCTTAAAGTCCAGAGGGCTCAAGGTGGCTGCACAGAAGTTGGATCCTTATATCAATGTGGATCCCGGAACGATGAGTCCTTACCAGCACGGAGAAGTATATGTCACGGAAGACAGGGGCGGAGACGGATCTGGACCTGGGGCATTATGAGAGATTCATTGATGAGGATTTGAACAAATATTCCAATCTGACGACAGGGAAGGTTTATTGGAATGTCCTGAACAAAGAAAGGCGGGGAGAGTACCTGGGGTCTACGGTGCAGGTAATCCCGCATATCACCAACGAAATCAAGGAATTCGTTTACAGCGTAGGAGCCAAGACGGGAGCGGACGTCGTCATTACGGAAATCGGCGGGACGATTGGAGATATGGAGTCCCAGCCCTTTTTGGAGGCGGTGAGACAGATCTCCTTAGAGGTCGGAAGACAGAACAGTCTCTTTATCCATGTCACCCTTGTTCCTTATCTGCGCGGCTCGGAGGAGCATAAGTCCAAGCCGACGCAGCATTCGGTCAAGGAGTTGCAGGGGATGGGGATCAATCCGAACCTCATTGTTCTGCGCTGCGATGAACCGTTAGAAGATTCGATTTTCCAGAAGATCGCTCTGTTTTGCAATGTCAAGGCGGACTGTGTCATTGAGAATCTTACGCTACCCAATCTGTATGAGGCGCCGCTGATGCTGGAGAAGGCGCATTTTTCCGATGTGGTCTGCAGAGAACTTGGCCTGCAGGTGCCGGAAGCGGACCTCCATGAATGGACACAGATGGTGGAGCGCATCAACAATGCCAGAGAAAACTGTGTGGAGATCGGTCTGGTCGGGAAATATGTAGGCTTGCACGATGCCTATCTTTCGGTGGCGGAGGCCTTGCACCATGCCGGCTTTTACCACAATGTGCACATCAACCTGCACTGGATCGATTCCGAAGAGATTCATGAAGATAATATTGACGACGTCCTTTCGGGGACGGATGGAATCATTGTTCCAGGGCGGCTTTGGAAATCGAGGCATTGAAGGGATGGTCCTGACGGCAAAAGTATGCCAGGGAGCACAAAATTCCTTATTTCGGCATCTGTCTGGGCATGCAGATTGCTGCCATCGAATTCGCCCGTAATGTGGCGGGGATTCGCGATGCCAACTCCGGCGAATTTAACGAGCAGTGCAAGAACAAGGTGATCGACTTTATGCCGGGACAGTGTGCAGACATTGACAAGGGAGGAACCTTAAGACTGGGCGCCTATCCCTGTGTCATTCGAAAAGGCACTCTGATGGAGAAATGTTACGGCTGCGAGGAGATTGCAGAACGACATCGGCATCGCTACGAATTTAATAATGATTACAGACAGAAATTGGAGGATCTGGGCCTGGTCGCCAGCGGCATTTCCCCGGACGGGAGACTGGTGGAGACGATTGAGATCCCGGAGCATCCCTTTTTCATCGGGGTGCAGTTCCATCCCGAATTCAAATCCCGTCCGAACAAACCGCATCCTCTGTTCAGGGGCTTCATCGGTGCAGCGCTTGCGAAACAGAAAGACAGAGATTCATCCGGAGAAAAGGGCGATCTTACTTGACCGGGAGATGGCTCTATGATATTCTATTGCAGTCGTTTAAACAGACGGTCCTCTGATGAAGTCTGCAAAGAGGCAGACCACTTCGTATGCAGGGCGGGAAGGTTGAAATTCCCGGAGGAATCAGATCCCGGAATGGTTTCGGGAAGCTGCATCATTGCATCAAGAACGTCCGCAGGAGGCGGAGGTGTGCCGCTAAGTGGCTTACGGCTACGGTAGCTAAGACACTGAAACATCCGATGAAAGGAACGGGATATTGAGATGGCACTTGTGATTGAAGAGCTGGAAAAAGGAACAACTGAAGGAAAACGCACTAACTTTCCATACGGGAGATACGGTTCGTGTTTATGGGAAGATCAAGGAAGGAAACCGTGAAAGAGTGCAGATCTTCGAGGGAACGGTGAAGAAGATTCAGGGCGGTTCCAGCCGTACGACCTTTTACGGTCAGAAAGCTTTCCAACAACATTGGCGTGGAAAAGACCTGGCCGCTACATTCTCCCTTGGTAGAGAAGGTGGAAGTGGTCAGACACGGTAAGGTCAGACGCGCGAAGTTAAATTACCTGAAGGGACGTACCGGAAAGCGCGCGAAGGTGAAGGAAGTTTTAAAATAAGTTCTGCAATCATAGAAGGCACCTTCTTGTCAGTAATCAAGAAGATGCCTTTTTGCTTGAGAGAGGCCCGTCCCTTTTGGTCCGTTTACAGAAGGGATGGGCTTACTAGAAACAGGGAAATGGAGCAGGGAATCCATGTGGAAATTTCGTAGGCGCCGCAGGCGCTATTCTTTTCAATATCAGGAAAAGAAAAGAAAGCAGATGTTGGCAAGGGGAAGGCAGATCTTATCATGGAGTGTCCTGATTTTTGCCGCCGCACTTTGCGCGTTTGTAATGGTGATGCTCTTTGGCAGACAAACGATGGTGATGGAGGATTCCATGAAGCCGACCCTTTCAAGGGGACAGTCCGTCTATGTCAACCGTCTGATCTATAAATTTGCCTCTCCCAAAATCGGAGACATCATTGTCTTTTACCCGAATGGAAATCAAAAAAACTGCATGGCTATGTAAAGAGAGTGGTCGCCGTGGGAGGGGATACGGTTCAGATCAAGGACGGGATCCTGTATGTGAACGGTAAGCCGCAGGATACAGGCAGTGCAATCTATGATAAAATGAAAGATGCCGGTATTGCAGAATCCAGAATCAGATTGGGCAGCGGAGAATATTTTGTACTGGGAGACAACCGAAATGAATCGGAGGACTCCCGCAGTGCCAATATTGGCATGGTCACACGCGATATGATACTGGGAAAGGTTTGGCATGTGGGTGCCTTAGAACGGGAATTAGGATGAATCCATACCACTGGTATCCGGGACACATGACAAAAGCCATCCGGATGATGAAGGAAAACCTCACTCTTGTCGATATGATCATTGAGGTACTTGATGCACGCATCCCCCTCTCGTCCAGGAATCCGGATCTGGCTTCTCTTGGGAAGAACAAGCTTCGGCTTCTTTTTGTTAAACAAGGCGGATTTGGCGGACGTGGAGGCAACCAGGGCTTGGATCAAGTCTTACGAGGAAGCCGGAATCACCGCCCTTCCCCTCTGTGCGAAGGAAGCGGGAAAGTTACGTGCGGTAAACGAAGCGCTCAGGCGCATCGCCGAGGAAAAGACAAAAAAAGACAACGCCAGAGGCATGAAGAGAGGTGAGAACCATGATTTGCGGGATTCCCAATGTAGGGAAATCCACCGTCATCAACGCACTTGCGGGAAGAGCCTCTGCAAAGACCGGGAATAAACCGGGGGTAACCAAGGGGAAGCAGTGGATCAGCCTTTCCTCAGGAATCCAGATGTTGGACACGCCGGGAGTCTTATGGCCGAAGTTTGAGGATCCCTTTCAGGAGAGCATCTGGCGATGATCGGTTCCATGAATGACGAAAAACTTTGACAAAGCCGATCTTGCGATCCGCCTGATTCATCTGATCGAAGAGTTGTACCCCGGGCGCATTCCGGAAAAAAATATGGGATTTCAGAGGAACAGATCGAACAGATGATAGAAGCTTATCACTTGTTTAACCGCGAGGGCGGCATCCTGTATGCAACAGCCAGGAATCGCAATTTGATCAAACGGAAGGCGGAGCCGGATTATGACAGGGCTTCGGCACTGATCCTGGATGATTTCAGAAGCGGAAAGCTCGGTGGTCTGACGTTGGAAGTTTGTCCAACAGGAGGAAGTAAAATTGGGTAAAGCACTGAAGGAAGTATTGAGTACGGTTTTGTATCTGGTTGTCATTGTACTGTTGACGTTCCTCTTCGTGAAATTTGTCATGCAGAGGACGGAGGTGAAGGGTTCCTCCATGGAGCCGGCCCTTCAAGACGGAGATTCCCTTTTAGTAGATAAGATCAGTTATCGCCTGAAAGACCCGGAACGCTTTGACATCATTGTTTTTCCGTTTGAATACAAAGAGCATACCTATTTTATCAAGCGGATTATCGGACTGCCGGGAGAGACCGTACAGATTACCGGAGACGGGACGATCCTGATCAACGGGAAGAAACTCGAGGAATATTATGGCAGAGAAAAGATTACAGACCCGGGACGGGCGGCGACTCCCTTCACTCTGGGGCCGGATGAATACTTTGTCATGGGAGATAATCGCAACTATTCGATGGATGGAAGAGATCCTGCTGTCGGAAATATTAAGAAAAAAAGATATTATCGGGAAAGCCTGGATCCGCATTTATCCATTTTCCAAGTTCGGTCTTCTGGAACACGGGAAAGACCCGCTTGCCAAATAGGAGAGAAGCATGATGTCGGAATCTGTAGCAGAAATCAAAAAGCAGTTGGAGGAGGCAGCATCGCTGCCTTCTTTTATTGCAAAGTATGAGGCGGATGAGAGGTGCGGCGTCCGGAACCTTGTACAGAAGGCAAAAAGCAGTGGATTGCGCTGCAAAAGGAAGAAGAGCGCATCGAAAAGATGAAATTCTTCGAAAAGAAATATGCAGAATACACCCTGATCTGCGGGATCGATGAAGTGGGAAGAGGCCCTTTGGCAGGGCCTGTCTGTGCCGGTGCGGTGATTTTACCAAGAGACCATGATATTCTGTATCTTAACGATTCGAAGAAATTAACCGAAACAAAAAAAGGAAGGAGCTGGATCAGGTCATCCGGAGAGAGTCGATCGCCTATGCGACCGCCTTTGTTTCGCCTGGAAGGATTGACGAGATCAATATTTTTGGAGGCGACCAAGGAAGCGATGGTGAAGGCACTCAGGCGCCTTTTTGCCGGGTGCGGTGGCGGAAGATCCGGAAAAAAAGAAACGAAGAAGCGAGGGTGAAACCGGATTTGCTGTTGATTGATGCTCTGCACCTTTCGTCTCTTCCTGACATCAAACAGGGTTTCGATCATCAAGGGAGACGAAAAGAGTGTCTCGATCGCGGCGGCTTCCATCCTTGCCAAGGTGAAGAGAGATCATTTGATGGAGAAGTACGCACAGATTTATCCTGTTTATGGCTTTGCTTCCAACAAAGGTTACGGGACAGAAGCACATCGGGAAGCTGATTCTAAAATATGGCCCTTGTCCGATTCATAGAAGGACATTTATAGGAAACCCTGGTATGACGGATCCCTTTTTTTACGACTACAACCTAACCCCCGTGAGTCCGGTGGGAAGCCTGAACGAAAGCGGAACGGTTCAAATAACGGCGCCCGTCGGGGCGGCACGCCTGCAGGAACTGTTGTCCGGCTTACAGAACGGGCAGACGTTGCATGCCAGGATTCTTTCCCTGGAGACGGACGAGGCGGGAAACCGCTATGCCAGAATGGATCTGGGAGAAAATCTGTCTGTGACGGCCAGGTGCAACGGAAATCTCTCTTTATTAGAGGGAAGTCTGCTTTCTTTTCAGGTGAGCAAAAGTGGGGAAGGCAAAATCAGCCTGCATCCTCTTTATCAGAATACCGCAGCTCTTGACCAGGTGGTGGCGAAGGCGCTCCAAAATGCGGGAATGAGCACAGAGGAAGCAAATGTACAAATGGTCAGAGACATGATGGAAAAGGGGCTTCCGATCGACAGATCCAGTCTTTACCAGATGAAGGAAGCAGTGAATGACTTTCCGTTTGCGCCGATGCAGACACTTTTTGCAGCTGAAAAAGCATGGGAATTGCCGTAAATGCGGATAACATCGAGCAGATGATGAATTACCAGACCTTTCAGCACCAGATCGTGGACAGTGTGGGTGAAATCATCAGCGAAATGCCCCAGGCCTATCTGTCTCTCTTGCAAAGCGGTCAGGCGCAGCAAGCGTTAGATATGTACAGTACCTGTATCAAGATGTTTGTCTCACAGGAGGCGGAAACAGAAGAAACGGCAGTACGCAGCCCGGGCAAAGTCGAGAAAAGCAAACAAATCAGTCCGGAACTACAGGAAGCGCTTCCGGATGAGCAGGGCATGGAATTGCAAAAACAGCCTCAGGATCTCCTGTTTGCGAAGGAGGGTTTTCTTCGTCTGGTAAAGGAGTTGGGGGCAACTCCCGAGGAGTTGCGGCAGGTTTTTGTAAAGACACAGGGCGGCACGGCGGAGGCCTTTTCCGCAAGGCAACTCCTTCTGCTACTGGACACTCTCTATGACCGGACGGACCAGACGAAGGAGAGCAAAGAGAACTGGTCCAGAATCTTCTCGTCGGATGTGTTTACGAAGGCCTTTCGCAGTGAGATGGAGCGGCAGTGGCTTTTGGAGCCGGAGAAGGTGAATGAAGCAAGTGTAAACAGACTCTATGAGAGGCTGCAGGAACAGACGCAAAAGCTGACCCAGACGCTCAAAGACTTTGCAGTAAAAGACACGGCTCTTGCACAGAGTGTGAACCACCTTTCTCAGAATGTGGAATTCATGAATCAGGTGAATCATTTGTTTCAATATGTGCAGCTGCCACTCAAAATGCAAAACGGCAACGCCAATGGAGAGTTATATATTTATACGGACAAACGGGCTCTTGCCAGGAAGGACGGGGATGTCAGCGCCCTTCTTCATCTGGACATGGAAGCACTGGGAAGTTTAGACGTCTATGTTGCCATGCACGGACAAAAGGTGAATACCAATTTTTACCTGGAAAATGAGGATGCGCTCCTGTTAATGGAGGCGCACCTGGAGGAGTTAAATGCCCGCCTCCTGAAAAGAGGATATACGATGGAAACGAGAATGCAGCTGATGAGCGAGCGCTCGAAGGAAGATGCGGCGGTTAGCGCCCTTTTAAAAAACGGGACGAGGAATCAGATAGGAGTGGATGTGCTTTCGAGCAGTCGGTTCGATGCACGGGCTTAAGGAATGCAGGAAAAAAGGAACAGAAGAAAACAGATTGATTCATCGCAGGGAAGCGGAAAGAAAAATCAGACCAGGCAGGCGATCGCACTGGAATATCTTCCGGGAAAAGACATTGCGCCTCGTGTGATTGCCAGTGGGAAAGGAAGACTGGCGCAGAGGATCATCGAGCGGGCGAAGGAGCGGGAGATTCCGATCCATCAGGACGATCAGTTGGCAGGCACCCTCTCCAGGCTGGAGATTGGAGATGCGATACCACAGGAGTTATACGAGGTGGTGGCGGAGATCCTTGTCTTTGTCGATGCGGTGGACAAGATTCGGGCAAAAGAGCATAACAGGACCTTCTTATGAGCGGTTCTATCTGCGGTAAGGGAAGGCGTTTTTGATCCACTCAAAGCGGTAAGCGCTGGAGGCACTTGCCCATAAGGCAAGGACATCAAAGCGGATGGGTGTATCCGGATGGACGTGGTGGCTTAGAAGGTAAAATGTCGGCAACCAGGCAGATGGTCTTTTTGCTTGCGAAGGGTAACGGCTTCCTGCGGGGCCCCAAGACAGCTGTTTTTTTCCGGTATTTCACTTCCAGGAAAACCAGGTAGGACCGGTCTTTTAGGATCAGATCAATCTCTCCGCATCGGTTCCGGTAGTTTTGATCCAGAATTCGGACATTGTGGTCTTGGAGAAAGGAAAGAGCTCTTTCTTCACCATTGGTGCCAACGGTACGTTTGTTTAACATAGAACCTCCTTTTTGTGTAGAAATGATGGGGAAAACAGGCGGGGATTCTATACCTCTGTCGTAGAAATCCGGACGGTAGAGGAATAGAGAACCGGCTCTTTAGCAGGAAGGACCGGAAAACGGTCGGTGAGAGAGGAGATGCGTATGACACAGAAAAAAATAAGAATGGAGTGGTATATCTGTCCTTTCCGGAATTGGAGAGGATTGCGGGACTCCGCCATCTTTTTCTCAACCAGAAAGGGAGGAGTCAGCAGGGGAGAATTTTTCTCAGATGAATTTTTCCTTCACCAGAGGGGACGATCCGGAAGCGGTGCGGGAAAAATTACCGCCGGATTTCAGAAGTGCTGGGGGTATCAGGGAAGACTCGATGTCTTTGTGACCAGTTACCAGACCCATACGGTGAATATTCGAAGAGTCCGTGCGCTTGATAGTGGAAAAGGAGTGACCAGAGAAAGAGATTATCGTGATATCGACGGTCTCATCACCAATGAGAGAGGGCTTGTCCTGACGACCTTTCATGCGGATTGCACGCCTCTGTACTTTGTGGACGAAGCGCATCATGCCATCGGACTTGCACATTCCGGGTGGAGAGGAACCGTGAATGATATGGCGGGCGAAATGGTACGCCGCATGGGAGAAGAGTTCGGAACAGCGCCGAGCGATCTGGTTTGTGCGATCGGTCCCTGCATCTGCGGAGCCTGCTATGAAGTGGGGAGGGATGTGTATGATGCCTTTGAAAAAAAGTGGGGCAGGGAGGAATTACATCGCTATATTTCGAAAGAAGAAGACAGAGAAACCCTGGAAACGGCAGTTTTCCATCTGTCGCCCAATCTCCCTGAAGGGAAATATTTGCTCGATCTGCGCAATGCCAATCTAAGAAATCTGGAAAAGGCAGGCGTGCCCAGACAGAAGGTTGCCGTCACCAATTATTGTACCAGGGAAAATCCGGCGCTTCTTTTTCTCACCGCGCACAGGGAGAGAAGAGAGGAAATCTTGCCGCCTTCCTGACGCTGGCGTAGGTGCAGGAAGGCTTGCAGGAGACCGGAGAAGCGATCAGATCTCGGGGATCGCTTCTCTGCCGCTGGCACCGGCATTGTACTTGGCGATAAATTCATGGATCTTGTCGGTTGGCAGGAGCACGTTTGCAATGGATTGATCGTGATTGATAAAATCGATGATGGTAGCCAGGAATTCACACATATCGGCTTCCAGGAAGTAGGGCTTCTGTTTGATCTCATCCGGCTGCCAGGTCAGATTGGTGGTGATGATGCGGTCAAAATCACCTGCGGCATAGGCCTTGTCAAACTTCTCCATTCCATTCGTGAACAGACCGAAGGTGGCGCAGATAAAGACGCGCTTCGCCTTCATGTGTTTGAGCTGTCTGGCGGTATCAATCATGCTGCCGCCGGAGGAGATCATATCATCGATGATGATGACATCCTTGCCCGCAATGTCGCTTCCGAGGAACTCGTGCGCCACGATCGGATTGGAACCTCCTACGATCCTGGAGTAATCGCGACGCTTATAAAACATGCCGGTATCGGCACCCAGGACATTTGCAAAGTAGACCGCACGGTCAAGCGCTCCCTCGTCGGGAGAGATGACGGTCAGGTGTTCCTTGTCTACAATCAGGTCATCTATATTATAAAGAAGTGCTTTTAGGAATTGGTAAGAAGCAAGGAAGGAATCAAAGCCGCCCAGAGGCGCCGAGTTGGCAACACGGGGGTCGTGTGCATCAAAGGTGATGAAATTGGCAATTCCCATGTCCTTGAGCTCACGGATCATGACGGCACAGTCGAGGGATTCTCTCCCGCTGCGCTTATGCTGTCTGCTCTCATACATGAAGGGCATGATGATGTTAATACGCTTGGCAATGCCGGCAATGGCGCCGATCACCCTCTTCATGTCCTGGTAGTGGTCATCGGGCGACTTATAATTGGTAAAACCGTACATTTGATAGGAAATGCTGTGGTTCATGACATCGGTAATCAGATAAATATCCTGTCCTCTGGCAGATTCGAGAAGCGTCGCCTTGGCTTCTCCCGAATCAAAACGGTCTGTCGAAAACTTTAAGCGGTAATCTTCCTGCAGATATCCCTTGAACGTGATTTCATCCTTCGGCATGTGATGCTTGTGCTTACGGATGTCAATCAGATCCTTGTTAATGCTATCCCCCAGTTCCCGCGCAGAGTCCATAACAACTAACTTGAGCGGTGCAACCGGAATGGTGGTATCCAGCTTCTGAAAATCAGGCATGTGACACTCTCCTTCGAAAAACTTTGTTGAAAAAAAAACTTGAAAGCGGTATGATCTTATTCATCATATCATATAGCAGGAAAATTTTGCTATTTTTCTATTCCTTGGAACACCCATGAAAAGACAACCATTCGAACACTTGATTTCAGCGATTGATCCGGACAGTATTGCGGAAGAGATGGGAATTGAAAGCGGGGATGTTCTCCTTCGCATCAATGACAGAGTGGTGGAAGACATCCTTGACTATCGTTTTCTGATTCGGAACGAGCAGCTGCAGGTACTGATTCGAAAGAAGCCGTCACAGGATTTCCCCGAAGGGGAAGAGTGGCTTTTGGAGATTGAGAAAGAGGAAGAAGACGACCTCGGACTGCAATTTGACAATGGGCTGATGGATGATTACAGGACCTGTACCAATCAGTGCGTGTTCTGCTTCATTGATCAGATGCCGAAGGGGATGCGGGATACCCTTTACTTTAAGGATGACGATACGAGGCTCTCTTTTTACAGGGAAACTACGCCACCTTTACCAACATGAGCGATCATGATGTAAACCGGATTCTACGCTATCACCTTTCTCCGATCAATGTTTCTTTTTCATACCACAAACCGCAAGTTGCGCTGTGAGATGTTGCATAACCGCTTTGCAGGAGAGGCTCTGGATAAGGTCAAGAGGCTCTGTGGCAGCGACAGCCATGTGGAATTAAACGGTCAGATTGTCCTTTGCAAAGGGATCAACGACGGCAAAAGAGCTGTCGCACACACTGGAAGATTTGTACAGGGAGTATCGCCCGGCTCTTCAGAGTGTCTCGGTGGTGCCGGTGGGGCTTACGAAGTTTCGCGAGAATTTACACAAGCTGCTTCCGTTTACAAAACAGGATGCGAGAGAGGTTCTTGCCGAAATCAGGAAATGGCAGCAGAAGTCCGAAATAGAGTACGGAGATCATTTTCGTTTATGCCGGAGACGAGTGGTATCTGTTAGCGGATGAAGAGCAGGACGGGGTGGAAGAGAATCGCACAGGTACAGACCGTATTGACCGGATCCTTCCGAAAGAGAGCGACTATGACGGCTATCCGCAGTTAGAAAAACGGGGTCGGTATGTTGAGGCTTCTCATCACGGAGTTCAGGCAGGCGCTTGAGGAGCAGAGGAAGAAGTTTCAGGCAGGGAGAATTGGTATTCAGTTCCGTCACCGGATATGCATCCTACCCGGTGATCCGGATGCTCTATGCAGAATTGCAGCAGGCGTTTCCCGGAATTCATCCCCCTGCTTTATCCGGTGAGAAATGATTTTTTTCGAGAGAGAATCACGGTGACCGGACTGCTCACCGGTCAGGATATTGTGAAGCAGCTGAAAGGGAAGGAATTAGGAAAGGTTCTGTTCCTGCCGGAAAATCTCCTTCGTTCGGGAGAAGATTATCTGCTTGACGATATGACGACCGGGGAGATCAGCCGTCAGCTACAGGTTCCTGTGGAAGTGGCGGGGATGTCCGGAGGAGAGTTGGTAGAGACCATTCTGCGTCTGGCAAGAGGCGCGGGTGGCGATGTTCTGCAGACACGAAGAACCAACCCTTATGAGATTGCAAGTAACAGACTCCCTCGGGGGAATAGACTGGATTTTCGCAATACGTATGAACCGGACCAATTATCAAAAACAGCTGGAAGAAGTACTGAAAAGAATGAAAGAAGAGGGGAAGCGCAAGCGTCTTTTGCTGCATGCCTGTTGTGCGCCGTGCTCCTCTTACTGTCTCGAATACCTGAGAGAGGCCTTTGCGCTGACCGTTTTTCTTTTACAATCCGAATCTGACAGAGCAGAAAAGAGTATCGAAGGCGGGTGGAGGAGGAAAAGAGGCTGATTGCCCTGATGAACGGGCAGGAGGGCTCTTCTCAAATAGAAATCCTGGAGGGCAGGTATGAACCGGAGCGCTTTCTGGAGGCGGCGAAGGGACTGGAAAGATGCAAGGAAGGCGGAGAACGCTGTGTCAGATGTTTTGCGCTTCGCCTCGGCGAGACGGCCCGTGTTGCCGCAGAGGGCGGATTTGATTTTTACCACTTCCCTCACCATTAGTCCCTTAAAGAACAGCGCGCTGCTCAATCAGATCGGCGCACAGGAGGGGGAACGTTACGGGGTTCGTTTTTGCCCAGTGATTTCAAAAAACAATGGTTATCTGCGCTCCACACAGCTAAGCCGCCTGTACGGCTTGTACCGACAGAACTATTGCGGCTGTATCTATAGCAAGGTGGAAGCTTCAGATAGAAGGCAGCCATAGCAATTCACTTGTCGAAAAAAGAACAGCCATTGCCGGGAAGAACAGCAACGGTTGGGAAGAACAGCCATTGCCGGGAAGAACAGCAGTGGTCGGGAAGAACAGCCGTTGCCGGGAGGAACAGCAATGGTCGGGAGAAAACGGCAATGAATGGCAGACGAGTGGTCGAACCGATAGGAAGGAGAAGACATGAAGAAACTATTGGAATGGATCGAAGAGGAAGTGGCACAGGCATTTGAAGACGCCGGCTACGATCGGGCATTGGGGGTTGTGACTCCTTCCAACAGGCGGGATCTCTGTGAATTTCAATGCAACGGTGCAATGGCGGGAGCCAAGAAATACCACAAGGCACCCTTGCAGATTGCGGAAGAGGTGGCATCCAAACTGAAGAATTCCGAGATTTTTGGAAAAAGGCGGAGCCGGTGAAGCCAGGGATTCTTGAACCTGACCTTGAAGCCGGAGACGATTCGCAAATATGTGGTGGAAATGATGCATGCCAAGCACTTCGGCGCCGGTGAAAGCACCCCGGATCAGACGATCGTCATCGATTACGGCGGGCCGAACGTGGCGAAGCCTCTGCATGTCGGACATCTGCGTGCAGCGATTATCGGCGAGAGCTTAAAGCGGATCTTTCGCTATACCGGCAATAAAGTCATCGGCGATATCCACATGGGAGACTGGGGCTTGCAAATGGGGCTGATTTTGACCGAGTTAAAAAGGAGACAGCCGGACCTGCCTTACTTTGATCCGTCCTATACAGGGGAATACCCGAAGGAAGCGCCCTTTACCATTTCGGAGCTGGAAGAAATCTACCCGACAGCTTCTGCGAAATCCAAGGAAGATGAAGCATACAGGGCGGAAGCCATGGAAGATACCAGAAAGCTGCAGAATGGAGAAAGAGGTCTGCGTGCCCTCTGGCATCACATCGTCAACGTCTCTGTGGAGGATATCAAACGCAATTATGATCTGCTGAATGTGGATTTCGATCTCTGGTGGGGAGAATCCACGGTCAACGATATTATTGCGCCGATGATCGAAGACATGAAACAGCGCGGATATGCCAAGGAGTCACAGGGGGCACTGGTAGTGGATGTTTCGGAGGAGACGGACAAGAAGGAAGTCCCTCCCTGCATGTTGCTCAAATCGGACGGCGCCGCTCTGTACACCACGACGGATCTGGCAACCATCCAAAAAGCGAATGGATGATTTTCATCCGGATGAAATTGTATATGTGGTGGATAAAAGACAGGATCTTCACTTTATCCAGTGCTTCCGTACCGCTAGAAAGACGAAGATGGTGCTGCCGGAGACCGTGCTGATTTTTTTGTCGGATTCGGCACCATGAACGGAAAGGACGGAAAGCCGTATAAGACCAGAGAGGGAGGCGTCCCGCGTCTGGAAGTTCTGATTGGCGATACAGAGGAAAAAGATGTATGAGCGCGTGAAGGAAGCCAATCCGGACATGGAAGAGGAAAAGGCAAGGGAGACTGCGCATAAGATTGCCGTTGCAGCGATCAAATACGGGGACCTTTCCAACCAGCCGTCCAAGGATTATGTTTTTCGATCTGGATAAATTCACTTCCTTTGAAGGAGATACCGGCCCCTACATCCTCTATACGATGGTGCGAATCAAATCCATTCTCGCCAAGTATGAGGCGGAAGGCAAGAAAGCAAAAAGATGCCAAACTCGCCAGCGCCGGCTCCAAGGAAGAAAAAGCGCTTGCACTGGAGCTTTGCACCTTTGCAGACAGCGTGGAAGAAGCCAGAAAAACCTATGCGCCCACCAGAGTCTGCGCATACATTTACGGTCTTTGCAACACCTTTAATTCCTTCTACCACCAGACGCACATCTTAAAAAGAAAGCGATCCGGAAAAAGAAGGAAAGCTACATCGCTCTGCTCTACATCACCTTGCAGGTGCTGGAAGCAGCAGCAGACCTCCTCGGCTTCGAAGCCCCGGATGCGATGTGATCCTCAAGTGTCGAAAGTCATCCCCTGCCACAAGCTTGCTTGCTGACAGGGGATGACTTTATGACACGCCCCCCAACATAGAGGATAATCCGAATGCCTCCCGGGGTGCGGGAGTGCGAAGCACGGAGCAGCCCGGGAGGATCACATAGAGAAGTGACACGCCCCCAACATAGAGGACAATCCGAATGCTGGGCGGGATGCGGGAGTGCAGAAGCACGAAGCAGCCAGGGAGTGGGGCGTGCAAGCTAAACGAAAGGAGAAGCGGATGAGATGCAGTGAGATTATTGCGTGTTTGGAACAGCTGTCTCCTCCTTCTTTCGCGGAGGAATGGGATAATGTCGGCCTTCTGGTCGGCAGGAAGGAAAAAGGAAGTATCCACGGTCTTCATTGCCCCTGGATGCGACGGAAGAGAACATTCATGCGGCGATTCGAGCGGAGGCGGACCTTTTGATTACGCACCACCCGATGATTTTTCATTCCATCAAGAAAGTGACGGACGAGGATTATACCGGCAGAAGGATTGTGAAACTGCTTCGGTATGACATCAGCTATTATGCGATGCATACCAATTTTGATGTGATGGGCATGGCAGATGCGGCAGCGGACGACCTGAAGTTGAACAAGAGGGAGGTTCTGCTGGTAACCTTTGAAGATGACCTGTCCAAGGAAGGAATTGGAAGAATCGGCTTTCTGGATCATCCGGTTTCATTAAAGGAGATGGGAGAAATCGTGAAGGAGGCTTTTTCATCTGCCGGATGTGAGGATCTACGGAGATCTGTCTAAGACGGTCCGGAAAGTCGCCATCTGTCCCGGCTCGGGAGGCAGTGTGATCCCTGCAGCAAGAAAAGGACAGGCAGACGTTCTGATCACCGGAGATCTGGATTATCATGAATCCATTGACGCCGTAGAAGAGGGATTATGTCTGATGGATGCAGGGCATTACGGGATTGAAAAAAATTGTTTATCTCCTATATGAACGATTTTTTTGAAAAAGAGAACTTCCGGAACTGCAGGTGAAAACGGCGCCACTCAAAGAGCCCTTTATGACCGTCTGAGGAGGTGAGAAAGTGAAACTTGAAATCGACCACAAATGCGTAGAGTACAAAGAAGGAACGCGGTTTGAAACCATTGCAGCCGATTTCCAGCACAACTACCCGGATCGCATTGCGCTCGTGATTTACAATGGAAAAAAATCAGAGAGCTGTTCAAAAAGCAAACTGGGATGGAACGCTGTCCTTTTTAACCCTTTCCTCTGCGGCGGGGCACATGGCTTATCATCGCACCGCCTGTATGATGATGCTGAAAGCGGTCAGAGACGTAGCTTGCAGTGAAACGGTGGATGTGAAGGTGGAGTTTACCGTCGGTTATGGGTTCTACTGCACTTTTCGCAACACCGACAGGACGCCGGAAGCTTCCTTCCTGGAAAAGATAGAAAAAGCGAATGGAGGAGTTGAGGGATCAGAAGATTCCCATCCGGAAGAGAGATACACCGATGGAAGAAGCCCTGCAGATTTTTGAAAAGCAGGGGATGTTGGATAAGGTGCAGCTTTTCCGTTATCGGGCGTCTTCCAGCGTCAATGTTTACAATTTGGACGGCTTTTATGATTATTATTATGGATATATGCTGCCGGACACTTCTTATGTCACCAAATTCCATCTGCAAAGGCAACACGACGGATTCCTTTTGGTTCTGCCTCCACAGGAAAAGCCGGATGTACTGGTCAAGACCTCTTCCAGAGAAAAGGTATTCAACCAGATGATCCTGAGTACGCACTGGGGACGCATGATGCAGGTGCAGAATGTGGCGGATCTCAACGATTGTGTGGTGAGCGGGAAGGTGAATCAGCTGATCCTGGTGCAGGAAGCACTCTTTGAGCGCAGGATCGGGGAAATTGCCAAACATATCTACGACCGGCCACATGTCAAGATGGTGATGATTGCCGGCCCCAGTTCTTCCGGCAAGACATCGTTTGCCAACCGTCTCTGTATTCAGCTGCGTACCTTTGGCAGGACGCCGCATCTGATCAGTCTGGATAATTATTATAAAAACCGGGAGGATACACCCAAAAATCCGGACGGCAGCTATAACTTTTGAGACAATTGATGCGATTGATGTGGAATATTTTAACGAAAGCATGAAAAACACTGTTGGCGGGCGGAACCGTGGAGATTCCTCGCTTCAATTTTTGTCAAGGGAGAACGGGAGAAATTTGGCGAGAAGCTGAAAATCGGAGAGTCGGATATTCTGGTCTTCGAGGGAATTCACGGTCTGAATGAAGAGATGAGTTATGCGCTGCCGTCGGAATCCAAATATAAAATTTATATCAGCTGCCTGACCACGCTCAACATTGACAGCCATAACCGGATTTCCACAACGGATGCGCGTATCCTTAGGCGGATTGTCCGCGATGCCAGAACCAGAGGATCCAGTGCGGCTGAAACCATCGGCATGTGGAAGTCGATCCGGGCGGGGAGGAGGCTTATATTTTTCCCTTCCAGGAAGAGGCGGACGAGATGTTTAATTCCGCGGCAATCTATGAATTCGCCGTCTTAAAAGCAGTATGCGGTTCCCCTTCTCTATCAGATCCAGCAAGATGCGCCGGAGCGATTGGAAGCCAACAGGTTGCTGAAATTTCTCAGTTATTTTTCTGGCGGTGGACTCGCAGATCCTCCCGAACAACAGCATTTGCAGGGAGTTTGTGGGCGGATCTATCTTTCATGTTTAATCTGTGCTAGAATGCTCAAAAAGCAGGTTGGATGATCGCGGCTCTTTCTTTGAAAAAGAGAGAGACGAGGAAAGTCCGGGCTTCAAAGGGCGGGATGCCGGATAACGTCCGGCGGAGGTGACTCCCGGGAAAGTGCAACAGAGAAGAAACCGCTGGTTTTCCAGTAAAGGGTGAAACGGCAGTGTAAGAGACTACCGCACGGCTGGTGACAGTTGTGGCAATGTAAAACCCCATCCGAAGCAAGACCGCAGAGGAACGATAAAGCTTGCCCGGCTTGTTCCAGGTAGGTCGCTTGAGACTGATGGCAACATCAGCCCTAGATAGATGATCATCGAAGACATAACCCGGCTTATAGACCTGCTTTTTTTATGATGCGTAGATGAAAAAGCATTGGACGGCTCGAATTCTATGGTGTTTTCTTCTTCCTGTACTCAGCGCCTTGCTTCTTGCAGGCAGGGCGCTGGCGCCGGATGAAGGCTTTGCGGTTCGCCTCTATCTGGAGGCGGATCTCTTTGCCATCCGGCCGCTTGCAAGGGGAGACGTGGCTTCCTCTTTTGAGAGAGTCAGACCGTCTGTAGTGCAGATCGTCGGGAAAGATACGTTTGGAAGCGGGAATATCTATGAGATTACAAAGACCGAGGTCAAAATTCTGACCTGTGCTCATGTCTGTGCAGATCAGAACAGGGGGAGTGATGCGGAGAAGGAGACAGGAGAAATCTGCATCACTTTTTTTAATGGATATGCGACGCAGGTAACATCCCTTTTCCTGGACCGGGATTCGGATCTGGCGCTTCTGTCGGTTCGAACGAAAGAGATTCCGGCAAGCATTCTTCTTCAGCTGAAAAAAATCACCCTGACGAAAGATCTGCCATCTGTCGGAAGCCCTTTATTTTTAGTGCATGAAGCGGAACCCCCTTTTACGGACAAGAAGAGTGCTGCCTCCGGAAATCAAACGGCAAATAGGGAGCTTCGGGGCGGGGAGTTTTTATGGAGGCTTTTGCGGGCATGGTATACCGGCAGAAAAACGCTGGTGAAGGAGTTGGGAAAAGAGAATTTATGCAAGCTGTAAGGCACTTCCCGGCATGAGCAGGGGAGGAGCCTTTGATGACAAAGGTGGTTATATCGGTATGCTGGAGGGAGGGACCTTTCAGAACGAAGCCTTTCTGATTCCGTCATTGGAGATCCTGCGTATCGTCCATCAGGAAGGGCACTGAAACCGAAAAGCGGATTGAAAGACAGCGAGGTCGGGAAGAAGTCAAGGCTAGGAAGACAGCGAGGTCAGGAAGATGGCAAGGCTGGCAAGGAAGCGCTGCCAGGAGGACAGCAAGGCTAGCAAGGAAATGATGCCAGGAGGACGGCAAGAGCAGGAAGGAAGCACAGGATGAAAAAAAGAAAAAAAGGGTAATTTCGGATCCCTGTAAAGATGCGGAGGAAAGGTATGCGCAGAAATTTCGGATAGTGGAGACGATCGGTGCCCCTTGACGATGCGGAAACGTATTATACCACGTCTGATTTTCAGAATCTGGACAGGGGATACCGCAGACATTGTGGACCGACGGCTCTGACCAATGCCCTGTTTACCATCCGGGGGGCGCTACATCAGAGAAAAGCCGCAGAAGAAGCTCTGCCGGCGAGAAACCTATCAGCAGAAAAGGTGTTTTCACGGGTGGCGCGCATCGGCATGCACAGACTGCTTTACTGGAATACAGACCTGTTTCATCGTTTTGGCGGAACGTCCAATCTGCTGGCGCCTCTTTATGCACTGGCCTGCTTCCGTGCCTTCTCTCAGAAAAAGGTGCGACCGGGCATGAATTTACCGGCTTGGAGACCGTTTCTACAGCACGCTTTTTCCAGGGGAGCACACATCTATCTGGAGTTGCTCTTTCACCCCTGCTACGGGAGTCATCATCTTCTGGCAAGCGCCATGCTCCGTTTACAGGGAGAAGACGGGAAGACGACCAAATACTATCTGAAGTTGGCAGACGGCTGGGGAAAGTCGCCACGTTACCTTCCGGTAGAAGAATTGTATTTCAGTCAGTTCTTTGCAATCTATTGCTGATGTTGCAATTTTTTTAAAAAAGTGATAAAAAAATAGAGTTCGACGATGAAGACAGAAAAAAGACAGTGCGAAAATCATTGTGACCACACACAAGAAATACCGGATGCCGAAGGATCCCCTGTATCTTCCTTTGCAGGTAGGAGCCGGTATCGAGAAGAAAGGCGTGAAAACGCCTTCTCTTGGTTATGCCTGCGATGATACGGGAGAAAAATATTTCGAAGAAGAACCCGCTTTTCTGTGAGACTGACGGGGCTCTACTGGGCGTGGAAGAACCTGGACGCCGAATATATCGGGTTGGTTCATTATCGCCGCTATTTTTGGAAGAGACCGTTATGCATACCGCAAGCATCTGCCCCAGTGGGTGAGACTGCATTCTCCTTGGACCAAGATTCTGAAATCGGAAGATGTGGAACGGTTAATGGAAAAGTACCGCGTTCTTGTTCCCGCAAAGCGCCGATATTATATTGAAACACTTTATTCCCATTACGAACATACGCACTTTGTCCATCATCTGCATGTGACAAGAGGGTCATCTCAAACTCTGTCCTGAATATCTGACGGTGTATGACCACGTCTTGAAGCAGACAAACGGTTATATGTTTAATATGATGGTCATGGATCGCGCTCTACTGGATGATTATTGCTCCTGGCTCTTTCCGATTCTGTTTGCGCTAGAGCAGAAGATTGATGTCACGGAACTTTCCTATTATCAGGGCAGATACTGTGGAAGAGTGGGCGAGATCATTTTCAATGTGTGGCTGTCCTACCAGTTGGAGAGCAGGGAGGCTTGCACGGAACGAGGTTTTGGAGCTTCCTATATCTATATGGAAAAAAATCGATTGGATCAAAAAGGTAAAAATCTTTTTGCTGGCGAAGTTTCTTCATAAGCGATATGAGCAGTGAGGCAGATGGTCAAGCTGAGTACAGTCGATCTTTTTTTAAGTATATGATTCCGCAGAATTCGGTGATTCTGGAGGAAGAGGAGCTTTTTCTTTTACAAAAAGAAGAGCTTTCCATTCTGAACGACATTCAGGATCTATGCGAAGAAGAAGGGATCTTCTTCATGTTAGGCGGAGGAACCGCTCTGGGGGCAGTACGCCATCAGGGCTTTATTCCGTGGGACGACGATGTGGATCTCAATATGCCCCGCCCGGATTATGAGCGCTTCATCCGTGCTTTTTCCAAAAAGTATGGGGATCGATACTGGCTTCATACGCCGGAGAAGACAAAAGGATATGCGTTACTTTTAGCAAGAGTCCGCAAGAAGGGGACCTGTGTACGGACCAGAGAAGATTTCTTTAACCGGGAATGTGGCGCCTTCATTGATATCTTTGTGATAGAAAACACCTTTCAGAATCCGCTTGCGCGGAAACTGCACGGGTTTCTCTGCCTGGTTGCGGGCTTCCTCCTCTCTTGCAGGAAGTTCTACAGGGAGCGGAAATTCATGAGACGGATGCTAATGCAATCGAAGAGCGTGCTGGATGCGCACGCTTACCGGAGTGCCAAGGTGAGTTTCTTCTTGAAGATCACGCTCGGAAGAGGCTTATCCTTTGCCGGGATTGACGCATGGCGACGCTTTGCCTTAAAAATGTTACCGTTTGTGTAACAATAATCGGTCGACCCTATGTGACGACACCTGCCGGGAGGAAACATTTCTTTGGGGAGCTCTACCTTAGAAAAGATTTTTCTTCGGTGCACCATGCTTCCTTTTGCAGGTAGAAAAGAGGCCGTGCACGGCGGATTATCAGACCTATCTGACGAGATTATACGGGGATTACCTGCGGATACCGAAGCCGGAGGAGAGGGAAAAGCACTCTTTTTCAAACCGTACTCACTCACAAGAGATCTCGCTTCTTTTAGCGGGAAGAAGCCGGGAGGAAACCTTTGAATATAGCCGTTATTTTTTTGCAGGAGGCACCGGAAAGCGGATGCACAGCGGAGCCATTCCGAAGACAGTTTTTGGAATTGCACGCAAAACCGCTGATTGTCTATACGTTAGAGAAGTTCCAGAATCATCAGGATATCGATGCCATCGTTGTGGTTTGTCTCAAAAGCTGGATTGACAGGTTGGAGAAGTTGGTGGACACCTACGGTTTGAACAAGGTGAGAGCCATCACGCCCGGAGGGGAGACTCCGTAGGAATCTGCTTTTCAGGGACTTTTAAAGGTGAGGGAGTTTGCAAAAGACGATGATATCGTGCTGGTTCACGACGGCGTCAGACCTCTGGTCGATGAGTCCACGATTACAAAAAGGAGTTGCCTGTACGAGAAAAAAACGGAAATGCCATTACCGTGACGCCGGCCATTGAAACGATCTTTCTGGATAATACGAGAGAGGGCGAGGTCGGACAGATTCTGGACCGCTCCCAGTGTTTGATGGCAAGAGCTCCGCAATGCTTTTTGTTGGGGGAGTTATACCACGCACAAAAGTCTTCTTTGGAAAAGGGAGAGAAATTCATCGACAGCGCTTCCTTGATGAAGGCATACGGGCACAAACTGTACACCGTGGAAGGGGTGCCGGAGAACATCAAGATCACAACGCCGATCGACTTTTTATATGTTCAGCGCCATTATCGATGCCAAGGAAAGCTCCAAGGTTTTTTTGGCTGATCCGATCAGGAAAGTATAAGAGGTTTTAGAAGCCACAGAAAAACATCCGAGGTTTTTCAGGTAAAAGAAGGAAGAGGAAATGCCGATATTAAAAAGTATTCAAAAGAAAACTGAAGCGTGTGGGTCCCGTAATGGTAGAAGGGGGCTGATCAATCGAACCCAGGTTGCCACTAAACAGGCAAAACAATGGGTGGATCGCACCATTGGTTACGAGGCAAGACGGATCCTGTCCCGTAAGCAAAAAGATCAGACCCAAACAGGTGATGTTTTATTACCTTTCAGCATGAATACGCCTGCAATCCGAGGGTATATCTGCGAAGCTCTTTTTGCGGGAAGGGGCAGACGTCGATATCTACTGGGCAGTCGAAGATCCGCTCTTTGCCAGGGACCTGCCGGACCGTGCCAATGTGCATGCGGTCAAAATCAATTCTTATGAATATTTTGAAGCCGCCATGTCCTCCAGAGTGATTGTCATCAACTCCCTCTTAGGAGATAAATTCTATCCGTTCCCGGTGAAGAAGGGACAGGTGGTCATCGAAACCTGGCACGGCTCTTTGGGCATCAAACGCTTTGACCTTGCCCACTACAACACCAATGTGTCCTGGCCGGAGGCGGCGAAGAGAACAGGGAGAGCTTACGACCTTCTGCATTTCAATTCGTCCTTTGAAGACAGCGTTTTTCGGGAGACTTTTTGGAAAAAAATACCAGAATCCTTCATGCAGGGCATGCGAGGAACGACATCTTTTTTTGATACCTATCAGGAAGAGAGAAAGCGTTGGAAGGAGAAGTTCCTGAAGGAGAATGGACTTGACGAGAAGGTGAAGCTTGCTCTCTACGCACCGACCTTCCGGGATGATCATAATTTTGCTGTCTATGATTTGCAGGCGGATCGGGTCCTGGATGCACTGGAAAAAAACGGTTTTGGCGGGGAGTGGCGCCTGCTTCTGCGTTATCACGACAACGACAAAAAGACGGAGAGCAAGTTAAACAATGTGAAATCCGGTCGTGTCATAGATGTGACCTCCCTTCCGGATATTCAGGAGTTGCTTTCCTTTGTGGATGCGGGGATCACGGACTACTCCTCCTGGATTTATGATTTTTATCCTGGGGAAGCCCGGCTTTATCTATGCCAGAGACATCGAACTCTACAACAACGAGAGGGCTTCTATTTCACCTTGGAAGAATCGCCCTTTCCGGTCGCTAAGAACAACGACGAAATGGAAGAGAATATCCTGAAATTTGACGACGCACGGTACCGGGCGGAGGTCAAGAAGTTCCTGGAAGACAAGGGCTGCATAGACGACGGCCATGCAGGAGAGAGGGTGGCATCGTTGATTACCAGAATTACGCAAAAAGAAGCCGGTCGTAAGATGAACAGCCTGATCACGACCGTCAAGAAAAAAATGCGTTTCTGTTTTTCCGAGCTGGTTAAAAGGGATTTCAAGCAGAAATATAAGCGCAGCATTCTGGGGATGGGATGGAGCATCCTCTCGCCCCTGATGACGCTCTTTGTCATGAAGCTGGTCTTTACCAATTTTTTCGGAAAGAGCATGCCGCATTATACCATCTACCTTTTTTTCCGGCAACCTGGTGCTTGCTTACTATAAAGAGGCAACCAAGAACGGGATGAATGCGCTGGTGACCAACGCCAAGATTTTTACGAAAATCAACGTGCCGAAGTATCTCTTTCTTCTCTCCAAAAACGTTTCGGCTCTGGTGAATTTTCTGCTCACGTTGATTGTGTATTTCGCCTTTTGCATTCTTGACGGCATTTACTTTCATCCGCGCATGCTGATGCTGATTTATCCGATTCTGGGACTCCTGCTGTTGTGCATCGGGGTGGGAATGATTCTCTCCGCCGCCTTTGTCTTTTTTAGGGATGTCAGATATCTCTATGACGTGTTTTTAACACTGTTAACCTACCTCTCTGCCATCTTTTATTCCGTGGATCAGTTCAAGGAGCCGTGGAAGAGAGAAATGTTTCTTTTGAATCCGGTGTATGTGTTCATCAAATACTTCCGTGTGATTGTGATTGACGGCAAAATTCCGTCGCTGGCGTACCACTTGCTCTGCCTGTTTTATGCACTGTTTTTCTTGGCCATCGGCGCCCATGTTTACAAGAAGCACAATCACCAGTTCCTCTATTATTTGTAAGGCGGGTTTATGTCGGTTATTGAATGCAATCATGTAAGCATCCGTTATGTAACGGGTGATTTTAAAGCAATCGGGTTAAAAGAATATGTCGTTCGCAAAACTTTCCCATCATTATCATGTGAAAAGAGTTCTGGGCGGACAAAGAGATTACGTTCCGCTTGGAAAAAGGGAGATATGCTCGGAATCATCGGCACCAACGGAGCCGGAAAGAGCACTCTCTTAAAGGCGGTGACCGGCATCATGGTTCCGACTTCGGGTACGCTGCATACGGAAGGCTCGATTGCGGCACTGTTGGAGCTTGCCAGCGGCTTTGACGATGAGATGACGGTAGAGAGAATACTTATCTTCGGGGCGCACTATTAGGCTATACCAGAGAATTTCTGGATGAAAAAAATACGAGGAAATCATTGCTTTTGCAGAACTGGAGGAGTTTCAGGATTACGAATTCAAGCAGCTCTCCAGCGGGATGAAGAGCAGACTCGCTTTCTCCATTGCCTGTCTGGTTCACCCGAATATCCTGATTCTGGATGAGGTGCTTTCTGTTGGCGACGGCGCATTTCGAAAAGAAGAGCGGAAACAAAATGAAAGAGATTCTAAAAAGTGGAGTAACCACCATCCTTGTTTCTGCATATGCTGCAACAGGTGAGAGATCTCTGCAACAAGGTGCTGTGGCTGGATCACGGAAAACAGGTAGCTTTCACCGACGAGGGTGGAGCTTTATCTGGATGCGTACGAAGAATTTCTGAAGACCAAAAAGCTCCCGAAAACAAGAGAAGAAGTGGAGGCAATGGCGTTTGCTTTTGAGGCAAGACCGGCGGAAGAAAAGGCATGACCAAAGAAAAAGATCCCTATTTGGAAGAGGATTTACGAGAGATCGTGGCAGAGAATGAAATCGACTGGGAGGCTCTTGCAGGGTGTTCTGTGCTGGTAACGGGCTCGACCGGGCTCATCGGTTCCCTTCTGGTGAAGGCGCTTTGCATGGCAAATCAGACGCTTACTTTCTGCAAAAGAAAAGCCGATTCGTGTGGTTGCTCTGATTCGGAGCAGAAAGAAGGCAGAAGAGGTTTTTCGGACCGCTGTATACGGAAGAGGCATTTTTCCTGTGTGGTAGCGGATTTGACGCAGGAAGCGCCCCGGGTCGAGGGAGCAGTAGACTATATCCTGCATGCGGCTGCGCAGACGGCCTCGAAGGAAATGGTGGAACATCCGGTCGAAACCATCTGGACTGCCGTGAAGGGCACCGAACATCTCCTGACGCTTGCCACACAAAAAAAGGTTCGCGGCATGGTCTATCTTTCTTCCATGGAAGTGTATGGAAGCTTCCTGGACGGAAGAAGGGTGATCGAAGAAATGAGCGGCTATGTCAACCCGCTTGCCGTCAGAAGCAATTATCCGCTTACCAAAAAGGCTGTGCGAGAATCTCTGTGTGGCATATCATCAGGAGTATGGAGTTCCTGTTCGTATCGCAAGGCTTGCACAAACGTTTGGAGCGGGGGTACTGCCTACGGATCACCGTGTATTTGCCCAGTTTGCAAGAAGTGTCATGGAAAAGAAGGATATTGTGCTTCATACGCGCGGGCAGTCGGAAGGAAACTACTGCTATACGGCAGATACCGTCAGGGCACTGTTGATGCTTCTGACGAAGGGAACGTCCGGAGAAGCTTATAACATAGCCAATGAAGAAATGCACCGAAAAAAATCGCGGATTTGGCGGAGTTTGCGGCAGAGAAACTGGCTGGTGGTAAAATCCGTGTTGTTTATGAGATCCCGGAGGGGAATGCCTTCGGTTATGCGGCGGATACGAAGATGTGCCTGGATGCTTCCAAAATGAGAGGACTTTCCTGGGAACCGAAGCATGGGTTAGAAGATTCCTTCAGGAGGCTGATTGCGTCTTTGGCGGATAAAGGTTGAACTGGACGGGCAAGCCATGTATACTGTGAATGGCAGAAGGAATAGAGAGGGCAGAGAAAAGAATGGGAGAGATGATTTATCGGCTTTTTGCGCCGAACCTGATTATTGTATGTGTAGATGAGCGGAAGGGAAACGACTGTGCCGGCAAGTTTTGGCAGCAGTATGAGAAACATTCCTATCCGTTTCAGACGATTTCCGATCTTTTTTCCAAATGGAAGACTTGTTTGACAGCTGGAATTTTTCCGCAGAGTTCCAACAGATCCAGAACCTTCATCGAAGAAGCGGGTATCGACGAGTCGGAGCTTTCGGGGAAGAGAACGACCAGAATCAAGAGAGGAAAGAGAGCAGATATCTCTGACTTGCAGGATCGCAAGGGGAAGCTTGCCACCTTTGTCATTCAGGTGCAGTATAGGCAGAACTCCAGCTGGCAGGGGCAGGTGATCTGGGTGGACGAGAATCGTAAAGAGCATTTCAGAAGTGCACTGGAACTCATGAAGCTGATGGATGAGGCACTGGAGGAAGAGACGAAGCAGGGACAAGCATCCCGGTCCAGCGTTTCCTAATAGGTACCAGGCTTGCGCCGGAAGAGATTGGTCTTTCGGCGCTTTTGTTATATGGGGATAGGAGTGTCAGGCGCTTGCAGCACTCTCACGACAGGATACGGGAATTTTCAAAAAGGGCGGAGGCGTTTATGATCGAACATCATGCGGAATTTGAAGAGAAGATCGGTGAAATCGTGAATCTGATTCTTCGTGACTATGAAAAGGGACGGGACATTGATCAGATGGATGTCTTTGCACAGCCGGATAAGGCGCAGGTGACCAATCTTGTCCAGAAACTGATGATTGTCGTCTTTCCTGGTTATTACAGGGAAAAGGTCTATCGGTCTTTTAACGACAATAACCGGTTGACCATGATCATGGAGGATGTGCTCTATAACCTGCGGAAGCAGATCTTTTTGGCTCTGCGGTATCAGGAAGATTTTTGCGCAGGCGACCGAAATAGAAATGCAGAGGCATGCAGAGGAAGTTTGCACGAAGTTTTTTTCAGAAAATACCGAAGATCAGAGAGTTTATCAATACGGATATTCAGGCGACCTTTGACGGAGACCCTGCGTCTCTCAGCAAGGCGGAGATTGTGCTCTGCTATCCGGGGCTCTTTGCCACGAGCGTCAACCGGTTGGCTCATGAGCTGTATTTATTAAACGTCCCGCTCATTCCCAGAATGATGACGGAATATGCCCATGGTCTTACAGGAATCGACATCAATCCGGGAGCAAAAGATTGGCAAATATTTTATGATCGATCATGGGACCGGAGTAGTAATCGGCGAAACGGCGGAGATCGGCTGCCATGTCAAGGTCTATCAGGGGTGACCATTGGAGCCCTCTCGACCAGAGAAGGACAGGAATTGAGGGGAAGGAAGCGGCATCCCACGATTCATGACAATGTCACCATCTATTCCGGCGCATCCATTCTGGGAGGAGAAACCGTGATCGGCCGTGATGCGGTGATCGGGGGAAATGTCTTTATCACTTCTTCCATTAAGCCGGGAACCAGAGTCAGTGTGAAAAACCAGGAGCTGGTTTACCGAAACGACGATGAAGCCTGTTTCCGCTGTGACTAAGAGAAGCGGAAGTCTTTTACTGCCAGCCGCCGTCGATCGTCAGGATCTGACCGGTCAGGTAGGAGGGCGCATGCATCAGCTGATGGATGACCTGGGCCACCTCTTTTGCAGTACCGAAGCGACCGGAGGATTTCTTCTTGCAGTGCGGACAGTTCTTCCGGTGAAAGAAGATTCCGGTTCATATCGGTGTCGATGACGCCGGGGGCAATGGCGTTGACGGCAATGCCGGAGGGCGCAAGTTCCTTTGCCAGCGCCCTGGTAAAAGCGTTGATCCCTCCCTTGGAGGCGGAATAAGCGACTTCACAGGAGGCGCCGACACTTCCGAAAACGGAAGAGAGGTTGATGATCTTGGCATTTTCCGCCTGGAGCAATAGCGGAATGGCAAATTTACACGCATAGAAGACGGCGTCCAGATTGGTATTCATTAGCTGTGTCCATTCTTCGATCGCCATCTCCTGCAGAGGCCCGCTCCACGTGATGCCTGCGTTGTTGATGAGCACATCCAGCCTCTTGATCTGCGCAAACAGTTGTTCGACGGCCAGGGGGTCGCCCATATCACAGAGAAAAGGGTTGGCAAAAGATGCCGTACCGTCCGGACAGTTCTTCCGCCCATGCTTCCAATTCGTGATAATGGGTCTTTCCGGTGAGGTACAGGTGAGTGCCTTCCTGCGCCAGGAGAAGAGCGGCGGCTTTTTCCGATTCCTCTGGAAGCGCCTGTGATGAGAACAAAGCGGTTTTGTGACTGCGTCATATTTCTCCTTTTTTTGACATGATACGATTCTGTTTCTTTACAAGATACAATTCTTTTTTTACAGGATACGATTTTTTACAGGATAAGATGGTTCTTCCACTTTTCCATCTTAGTATAACAGGAGGTACAAGGATATGTATGATATGTTAATTATCGGTTCGGGCCCGGCCGGAATGTCCGCAGCGGTATATGGAAAACGGGCGGGTCTGAATCTGGTGGTTTTATAAAAAAATCCTGTCAGCGGAGGACAGATTATCGATACCTACGAGGTAGATAACTATCTGGGGCTTCCCGGCATCAACGGGTTTGATCTGGCGCAGAAATTCAGAGAGCATGTAGACAGACTGGGAGCGGAGGTCCAGGACGGGAAGTCACTTCCATCGAAAAGAGGGACGGCGGCTATCTGGTAAAGACAGCTGAGACCCTCTTATGAAACGAAAAACCATTGTTTACGCAGCAGGTGCCACTCATGCCAGGTTGGGCGTTCCGGGAGAGGAGAAGTTAGCCGGTCGTGGCGTTTCCTACTGCGCTACCTGCGACGGCGCTTTTTTTAAAAACAAGACGGCAGTGGTCGTCGGTGGTGGAGATGTGGCGGTGGAAGATGCGATCTTCCTTGCCCGTATCTGTAAGGAGGTCTATCTGGTTCACCGCAGACATGAACTTCGGGCGACGAAGGTTCTGCAGGACGAGCTGTTTTCGCTCAAGAATGTGACGCCGGTTTGGGACAGCGTCGTAGAGGAGATCGAAGGAGAGGACCTCGTCACTGCAGTCAGAGTCAAAAACAGAAACACCGGCGAGGAAAGAGAACTGTCTACCAACGCCTGTTTTTGTAGCGGTCGGCATTCGCCCTTCGACGGAGCTTTTAGACGGTTTGGTAAGGAGAAATGAGGCTGGCTACGTGGAAGCAGATGAAGTAGGCAGAACCGCTGCAGAGGGAATCTTCGTGGCAGGAGACGCCAGAAAAAAACGTCTGCGGCAAATCGTCACCGCTGTGGCGGACGGCGCTGTCGCTGCAACCGCAGCGGATGATTATCTGACCGAGAATCACCTGAGATGAATCTGCCTTTCTATCTGGAACTCAATGACGATGCGCTGATACAGGCGCTTTCTTCCGGCGCCTTTACCGGAGTCCCGGAAACACATAATATCCAGATGCTGTTTCCGGGAAGTCTCCTTCTGTCTCTTCTGTACCGCCTGGCGGGAGGGATTCCGTGGTACGGGCTTCTCCTTCTTTTTGCAGGCACTCTGCGTCCCTGCTGGTTCTTGGGCAGGTTTTTCGCATCCGGAAAGGTTCCGACAGAGTGGCGGCGATGATTCTTGCAAGCGGTCTTTTTCTGACCGCCCTCTACCCGCATTTTCTGTTCCTGACCCTATACCTTTACGGCGGGGATGTTGAGCGCTACAGCAGTGCTTCTGATCCTGAATGACGGGGATGGGGAGGGTGCCCGGTCAGAGAAGCGGAAGGTGGCGGAGAGAGCCAAACAACCGCCAGCTTGCGATCATTCTGGTGGTGCTTGCGTTCTGTCTGCGTTCTGAACTCCTTCTTCTGACCTTCCCTTTCGTGCTCCTTGCCTTTCTTTTTCGAGTGGATCGGTTTCGCAGGGAAAACGGGACCGGAAAAGGCTTCCTGCTCTATGGTCGCATTCTTCTCTGGATGATGGGGCTGATGGCGGTTTGTTTTCTGTCCGACCAGATCGCATACAGCAGAAAGGACTGGAGAGAATTTCGTGCCCTGTTCGATGCCCGTACCAGGCTCTACGATTTTGAACGGATTCCTTCCTATCAGGAAAATCGAAACTTTTACCGAAAAATCGGTCTGGAGGAGACAGACGTCACACTTTTGCAAAATTATAATTTTGCGCTGGACCCGCAGATCGATGCAGAAAAGATGAGACTGGTGGCGGAAGAGGCGAACAGGATGGAAGCAAAAATGCGCCCGCCTGCTTCCCGCCTGAAAAAGGCGGTTTCCATTTATGTCTGGCGCCTGCACCATTTTTGTTCTTCCTGTAAGCTTTCGCGACAGCAATACGGATATGCCCTACCTTGCGATCGTTCTCCTCTTGTATCTCCTGGTCTTTCTGATCATGCACCGTACGGGGGTCCTTTGGAAGTTAGTCCTGCTCTTTCTTTGCCGCAGCACCCTCTGGACCTATATGATCTACAACGGAAGAATCATGAACCGGGTGATGCATTCTCTTTTATTGGTGGAGCTGTTCTTTCTAATCGGCATGGTGCTTCCGGAATTGGGAAAAGAGTGGGATGTAGGAAAAAAAAGGCTTTCCGTGGCGGGCTTTGCCTTGCTGGTGGCTGCTTCCTTCCTGTTTGTCCCAGGGGCAGATGCAGAATGTGTCCGGGGAAGTGAGGAAGGAGAAGAGTTCAACCGACCTTATGAAAAGATGCTGGCATCCTTAGAGCAGAAAAAGGGATTTACCTTTATCGACGTTTACAGTTCGGTCGATTATACGGTGAAGGCACTGGGAAAACAGTCCCTGCTGAAACCGACCAAAGAAACCCTCGCAGGAGGATGGGCAGCAAAGAGCCCGCTCTATGAGAAAAAGCTGCGACATTTCGGGATACGAAATATGGAAGAAGGACTGTTGCAGGAGAACGTCACCTTCCTGGCGGAGAAGGAAGAAGACTTGAGCTGGCTGACCGATTATTACAGAGATAGAAAGGAAAATGTGACATTGCAGAAACAAAAGCAGCTGGCAGGCAGGTGGATTCTCTGGAAATTGAAAAGAGTTGAACGGGATATCAGATAAGCGAACGGGTACCACGAAGGTACCCGTCTTTATTTTTGTGATTTCGGGCAAAATCGAATCATAGGAAGGAAGACACATTGTGAGAAATGTATAGAATTCTAAAAATACAATAGTATAAATTGTTCAACATTTAAACTTATTACAGGTTTGTAATAAATTCTTGACAGAATGAGGCCCTTGTAGTATATTTGTAAGCAGTGTTAATATTTTTTTGTAACAAACCAGTGATGTTCAAGCGCACAGTTAGGAGATGAGATTTTTGAAAAAGAGAAAAAGTAAGTTCATTCCGATCACCGGTTCCATCGTATGTTCTACCGCAATCGGCTTGCTTTTCCGTCTTTCCATCCTATGCTGGAAATGTTTCTTCGGTACTTCCGTCAGCGGGACTTGATTATGCCATTTCTTCCAGTCAGGTTTCCCTTTCTTCTTTACAGAATCATGTGGCTTCCTCTCTTGTCGTCAGCAATGGATCCATGACGGCAGGTGTGGCATCCGTTGTCAAGAGCACGGCGAAGAATATTGCAGAGACCAGTATGCTGGATGCGGATATTCTGAATGATCTGGAGGCCAAGACAGACGAAGAGAATTTCGAGAATCTGGTCATCGCCAAGGTGAATGACTATGTTCATGTACGAAAAGAGCCGAACACCGACTCGGAATCGGTCGGAAAGCTCTATAATCATTCGGTCGGCACTTTCCTGGAAGAGAAGGACGGCTGGTATAAGATCAAGTCCGGTTCTGTGACAGGATATGTGAAGGCGGAATACTGTGTCACGGGGAAAGATGCTGTTGAGCTGGCGCCCAAGGTGGGTACCCGTATTGCAACCGTTACGACGACAACGCTTAAGGTACGCTCCGGTGCAAGTCAGGATGCCGATGTCATTGGACTGGTTCCGATCGAAGAGGAACTGGTAGTCAAGGAAGAGCAGGAAGGCTGGGTCAAGGTTGACATCGAAGAGGGACAGGGTTATGTCTCCAATGATTATGTCAAGCTTTCCACTGAATTCGTAGAAGCGGAGTCCAAGGCGGAAGAAGAGGCTCGTCTGGCGAAAGAAAAGGCGGAGCAGGAAGCGGCGATCAAGGCTGCCATGGCGGAAGCCAGAAGAAGCAGACAGGAGAGCCAGAAACAGGCAAGAGGAGGAAAGGGCAAGACATCGTCCGGTTCCGGTAAATCTTATCGTCCTGCGGAAAGCTACACCACCGCTTCCAGCGGAATGGGAAATGCGGTCAAGGATTATGCGCTTCAGTTTGTAGGCAATCCTTATGTATATGGCGGCACCAGCCTGACGAACGGAACGGACTGCTCCGGTTTTGTCATGAGTGTTTATAAGAACTTCGGTGTGAGCCTGCCGCACTCTTCGGCAGGAGACAGAAGTGTCGGTGCAGCAGTAGACGGACTGGCGAATGCGCAGCCCGGTGACCTTGTATGCTATTCCGGTCACGTGGCACTCTATATCGGAGGCGGACAGATCGTACATGCATCCACTTCCAGAACCGGTATTATCGTATCAATGCCAATTATCGGACACCTCTTAGCGTCAGAAGAGTTTTTCTAAGCTCTTGACCATATACCAACATCCACTGGCAAAAGAGAACCAGATTGATTCTGATTCTCTTTTTTTTACTTGCAAAACGGAGGGCGTGTGAGGGGATGTACTTTTGATATCGGTAACGTGTATAATAAAAGTAGCTGTAAAAAACAGAAAACGGAGGTGCGCCAATGAAGTTTACGATCGTAGGGAAAAATCTGGATGTGACTGAGGGGCTGCGTGAGGCCGTAGAGGACAAGCTGGGGAAACTTGACAAATTTTTCACCACGGAAACCAAGGCAAATGTGACGCTGAGCGTGGACAAGGGCAAACATAGGATTGAAGTAACGATTCCGATGAAGGGGAAGCTCATCCGTTCGGAACAGGTCAGTGGAGACATGTATGTATCCATCAATATGGTGGAAGAGGTGATTGAACGCCAGCTCAGGAAGTACAAGAACCGGCTGGTGGATAAACAGCAGGATGTTACGAATTTCAAGAGGGAATTTCTGGACAGAGAAGAGGCGGACGAGGATGAAGTCAAAATCGAGAGGATCAAGCAGTTCCCGATCAAACCCATGTATCCCGAGGATGCCTGCGTGCAAATGGAACTGCTCGGACACGATTTCTTTGTCTTTGTCAATGCCGAGACGGACGTCACCTGTGTGGTTTACAAGAGAAAAAGCGGTGCTTACGGCATGATTGAGCCGGAAGCCTGAAGACGGAGGGGCAGGAATCCGCCTGTGCTTTTCGGAGCCCTGCCCTGATTTGTCTTATCATCACAGATTCTTTTTGCAATCATAGATTCGTTTTATAATCACACAAATATTCATTTTTATAATAAATAAGCCGAATATGATAGTGAAGACTCGTGCAGGTTTGCCTGACGGGAGGGAGGAAGATCAAACGGCAAGGAAAGAAAAATAAAACCAATGCCATGCGGGAACTGGAGAGGAGAAGATTCCGTATGTCTGCCATACCCTATGAATGTGACGAATTTACAGACGGGGTGCAGGTGGCGGATCTGTTGCATCTTTCACATGAACTGGTGTATAAGACGCTGGTTTGCGAGGGAAATGACCGAAATTATTATGTCTTTGTCCTTCCGGTGGAAGAGGAACTGGATTTGAAGAAGTGTGCGAAGTCGGTTGGGGTCAAATCGCTGTCCATGATTCATGTAAAGGATATCAATAAGGTGACAGGTTATGTGCGCGGTGGATGTACTGCCATCGGCATGAAGAAGAGATATGTGACACGGATTGACGATTCTGCCAGGAAGCTGCCCCGGATGATTGTAAGTGGCGGGAGACTCGGAACACAGATGGAACTGAAGCCGGAGAATTTATGTCAGGCGGCGGGTGCAGAATTTGCTTCTCTGACCTAGATGGAAGATCGATTGAGTGTAAGAAACAGGCTTGGTGTCCGTTCACCATGGATGGGAGTGCGGGTTGATGAAAGCTGATGCAAAGGATAGAGGCGTAATTACAAAGCGGATGTTTGTTGTTTCCGTTTTTTCACTGGTGGTGATGTATGCGCTGATTGCTGTCATTTTGCATTGGGACGGAGAGAATCATGTGCCCTACCTTACGCTGGACAAAGATCTCACGGTCGATGTACGGCATTTAGATGGAAGCGTGGAGCATTCGGACAGCAATTTCTATTCCTCTCCGGTAGCGGGAGAGACGGTGGTGGTTCATGTGCCTTTAGATGCGGCGAAAAAGATGGATCATGCCGCCCTCTGTTTTGGCTGTTACAATGCCGCTGTCCGTGTGTACTTCGAGAATCAGGTGCTACTAAAAGAGGGTGTCGGCGCAGTAAAGCCGACCGGTCATCTGATCTGCAACGTACCGCTGCCGCAGGAAGCGTGGGGGAAGAGCGTAAGGATTGAGCTGTATCAGCTGGAAGATCATGCAGCTTCTAGAATCAGCCATGTGCTTGTCTTGCCGGCGATCCGGTCCTATGCCTATCCTCTGCTCGGACAGAGATTCGGTTTCCTGGTGTTTGGGTCCATGTTTTTCCATTTCGGTTCTCCTCTTCTTCTATTCGACTTTCATGCGCATCTTTCGGATTCATACGGAGCAGGGGATGTTTTTTTCCTTCTTCTGTCTCAGCACCTCGGTCTGGTATCTCGGATTTCAGGGAATGCTCTACCTGATGATCGAAAACCGTACGGTTTGTGCCTATGCGGAATATGCAGCCCTGTATATGATGCCCATTCCTTTCTTTGGGTATATGCGGCGGGAGCCCGTGGGAGAAAAGGCACGGAGGCTCTTTCACACCGCGGAAAAGATCTATATCGCTTTTTTCCTTTTCAGTGCGGCGACGGAGATTTTCACACCGAGAGACGGTTTTATCACACTCCTGACGATCGACCATATTCTGCTGTTGTGCGGATGCAGCCTGGTGCTTTTTAATATAATCCGTTCCTGGAAAAAACAGTATGATATGTCCTCCAGGATCCTCTACAGTGGTATTGCGCTCTCTGTCTCCTTTGTATTCCTGGAAATCTTTCGGGTCATCCTCAACCGCTACAACGTATCCGGTTATCATCATTTGTGGATGCGCCTCTTTGTGAATTGCAATTTCGCAATGCTTTTTTTGTTAACGTTTACAAATGTGCTGATTCTCAGTTATATTTTCCGTACGGCGGAGGCAATCAGGGACAGGGCAGAGGAGAATCAGTTAAAGAGATTGGCTTATCTGGATATTCTCACGGGGATTCCAAACCGATTGGATTGCGAGAAACATCTGTCGCAAATGGAAGAAGAAAAACGGAGAGGTTACACGCTCCTGTTCTTTGACGTCGATCATTTGAAAAAAGCCAATGATACATACGGGCATCAGACGGGAGATGTCCTCATCAAGGCGACGGCAGAGGCGCTCAAGAGAGTGTGCGAGGGAAAAGAGGGCTTCTACGGCCGCTTCGGTGGAGATGAATTCCTGGCCTGTTTTTATCAACAAAGGGAGGCGGATCAGGTTTGTGACGCCTTCATGAAAGAGATCAATCGCTATAATGAGCAACATCTGCTTCCGTTTGCCATCTCGGTTTCTGTGGGGAGATACGATGAAACCGAGAATCAGGGTGTTTTTGTTTCGGTGCAGTCTGCCATTCGGATTGCCGATACGAGGATGTATGCCAACAAGCAGATGATGGGAATCGCCAATCATTGACGATTTAGATGTGATGTGAGATTTGTTTGACCGGGACGGATGATGGGGGAGAGGATCGATGGATCTGGCCGTATTTTCGGATATTCATTCCAATTATGCCGCTTTGCAGGCTTGCTTTGATTTTTGTACGACGCGCGGTATTACGCACTTCCTTCTGCTGGGGGATTATGTAACGGACTGCCCCTCTCCGCAGAAGACCATGGAGCTTTTATATATTTTGCAAAAATATTTTCAGGCGGTCTTTATCCGGGGCAACCGGGAAGAATATCTTCTGAATTACCGAAAAGAGAACGGAACGGGCTGGAAGAAGGGTTCCTCCAGCGGCTCTCTTCTGTATACGTACGAGAATCTGACGGAGAGAGATTTCAATTTCTTTGATTCTCTACCGATTTATGGGGTCTATCAGGAAGAGGGATTGCCTTCTTTTGAATATTGCCACGGTTCCCCGCAAAGAGCGGGAGAACTGCTCTTTCGAGGAAGCGGAACACGAGGAAAACGTTGTCTTCCTTGAAAACGCAACTCCTGGTTCACGGACATCATCATATACAGGAGGTGTATGAATATAGGGAAAAGAAGTCTTTGAATCCGGGATCGATTGGTATTCCGTGGTACTTCGAGGGCAAAACACAGTTTGCCATTCTGCACGGAAGGGGAACCACCTGGGAAGAGGAGCTCATTCAGCTGGATTATGACAGAGAGTCTCTCCTGGAAGACTTTGAGCAGAGCGGACTCACGGAGATGGCACCGGCCTGGGCGGCGGTGACCATGCACACAGTTCGAACCGGCAGAGATTTAAATGAAACGGTGAAACTGCGTGCCATGCAACTTTGCAGGGAAGAACAGGGGACAGGCGGTCTGGCCGGATATCCCGGAGGAATACTGGGCGAGGGCACTACTGGAATACCGCATTGACCTCAAGGGAAGAGAAATACAGACCAAAGACGGGGAGGGAACCTTGGAAAATCCTTAAGAATCTATGAAATCTCCAACCAGCACTTGAGTGAGCAATCAAAAGAAATAGTGAGAAAATGAGAAAAACAGAGATATTCGCAATTATACGCGAATATCTCTGTTTGCATTCAAAAACGAATCTGGATAATATAGTTTTTTGTTGGTTAGCACTCATAAAGAGTGAGTGCTAACAACCTGAAATGATCGATGGAAAGAAGACATAAGGAGGCATATCAATGAAGTTACAACCTTTAGCAGACAGAGTTGTTCTGAAGCAGCTCGAAGCAGAAGAGACGACCAAGTCAGGGAATTGTTCTTCCAGGGAAAGAGAAGGAAAAAGCCGCAGCAGGCGGAAGTCATCATGGTTGGCCCCGGCGGAGTGGTAGACGGCAAGGACGTCAAGATGGAAGTCAAGAAGGGTGACCATGTCATTTATTCGAAGTATGCCGGAACCGAAGTCAAGATGGATGATGACGTGGAGTATATCATTGTAAGACAGAGTGACATTCTTGCAGTGATCAAATAATATTTTCAGGTAAGTATCGCATGTTTGCGTGAATGGAGGATTTACGATGGCTAAGACGATTAAAAATGGCGCGGATGCCCGCGTTGCAATGGCAGAAGGCATTAACAAGCTGGCGGATACCGTCAGAATCACACTGGGACCCAAGGGACGCAATGTGGTTTTGGACAAGAACTATGGCGCACCGACCATTACCAACGATGGAGTGACCATTGCAAAGGAAATTGAGTTAAAAGATCCCTATGAGAACATGGGTGCACAGTTGGTAAAAGAAGTAGCAACCAAGACCAATGATGTGGCTGGCGACGGCACAACGACCGCTACGGTTTTGGCACAGGCCATGATCAACGAAGGCATGAAGAATCTGGCTGCGGGTGCAAACCCGATCGAGCTGCGCAAGGGCATGAAGAAGGCGACGGATGCAGCGGTTGCGAGCATCAAGGCAATGTCCACCAAGGTAAAGGGCAAAGAACAGATCATGAGAGTTGCTGCCGTTTCTTCCGGCGATGACGAAGTGGGACAGATGATTGCAGATGCCATGGAGAAGGTTTCCAATGACGGTGTCATCACGATTGAAGAGTCCAAGACGATGCAGACGGAACTGGATCTGGTAGAAGGAATGCAGTTCGACCGTGGCTATATCAGTGCCTATATGGCAACGGATATGGACAAGATGGAAGCCAATCTGGAAGATCCCTATATCCTGATTACCGACAAGAAGATCTCGAACATCCAGGACATTCTTCCTCTTCTGGAGCAGGTGGTGAAGACCGGAGCGAAGCTTCTGATTATCGCAGAGGATGTAGACGGCGAGGCACTGACCACACTGATTGTCAATAAACTGCGTGGCACCTTTAATGTAGTAGCGGTAAAGGCACCCGGCTATGGCGATCGCAGAAAGGATATGCTGCAGGATATTGCGATTCTGACCGGCGGTACCGTGATTTCCTCTGATCTTGGCAAGGACCTTGCAGATACCAAGATGGAAGATCTCGGAAGAGCCAAGAGCGTCAAAGTCGAGAAAGAAAAGACGACGATTGTAGACGGACTCGGTGCCAAGAAGGATATTCAGGCAAGAATTGCACAGATCAAAAATCAGATTCAGGAGACGACCTCCGATTTCGATAAGGAGAAGTTGCAGGAGCGTCTGGCGAAGCTGGCCGGTGGCGTTGCGGTTGTCCGCGTCGGTGCAGCAACCGAGACAGAGATGAAGGAAGCCAAATACCGCATGGAGGATGCTTTAAATGCAACCCGTGCTGCAGTAGAAGAGGGCATTATCTTCGGTGGCGGTTCCGCATACATCCATGCACAGAAAGAAGTGGCGAAGTGCATCGAGTCTCTGGAAGGGGATGTGAAGACAGGTGCCAGAATCGTAGAGAAAGCACTGGAAGCTCCTCTGTACCAGATTGCAGTGAATGCAGGGCTGAATGGTGCCGTGATCGTCAACAAGGTCAAGGAATCCAAGCAGGGAATCGGATTTAACGCATACTCCGAAGAGTATGTCGATATGGTGAAGGACGGTATCTTGGATCCTGCCAAGGTGACCAGAAATGCACTTCAAAATGCAACCAGCGTAGCCGGCAGCTTCTTAACCACGGAAGCGGCAGTCGCCACTATCAAGAGCCGGTACCTCCGATGCCTCAGGGCGGCGGCATGGACGGGATGATGTAAGACATTCCGCTGGCAGATCCGAAACAGCTTAGAAGTAAGACTCATAGAAATCCGGAAAAAACGAAATCCACAGTTTTTTCTGGATTTCTTTTTTATGTATTCATTTTTTGATTATTCTGCCGATATATTTATGGGCAAGAAGTATGCCCTGATGGGGACAACAATCGAATAGGAAAGGAGGAAGAGGAACAGATGTCTGGTACAGCAGGACTGATCAAGGACGCTGTCTCATCTGCGCAGGTGCAAAATAAGGGCTTGCAGTCGCAAAATTCCTGTAAAAAGGGAAAGGCAGAACTTCCCTTTGATTCGGTGATCCAGGCAAGTGCGATCAGCGCAGTGGCAGCGAGTCAGACACAGGCGGAAACGACCAGAAGCCGCCCTGCAGAAGGTGAAGATGGACGAGTAGTGAAGGAGACGCAAAGACAGCCGGAAGTCAGAAAGAACATTGGAGGAGGAACGGATCGCTTCCAAACGACGGAAGGCATGAAGAAAGCGGATCAGCGGACATCCGGTACACCAGCAAAGACCCAATTCGACGGCAAACTGGAACAGGCAAAGGAAGGCGCAGGAGAGCTCCTGACGGAAGAAATCGCGAATGAACTCGGGATTTCGCAAGAGGAAGTCAGAGATACACTTACGAAGCTTGGACTTGGCGCTACCGACCTGTACAGTCCGGAGCATCTGGTGGAATTTTTTTCACAGATTTCCGGAGAAGATGCGTCTGCCATCCTGACGGATGGAAATCTTTTTCAAAGTTTTCAGAACCTGATGGCAAGAGCGCAAAACTGCATACAGGAGTTGTCTGAAACGCTTGGGATCCCGGTCGAAGTGATTTCGGAGGAATGGAAGGGCAGGAATCTGTAGAGGAAAAAGAATCCTTGCAGGAGGGTGACCTGTTGCCTGAATTTCTTCACGAAACCAGAAAAACAGATGGAGGAAGGCTTCCTCTTCGGCGTAGATCAAAAGGAAGAGAGCACAGCAGATAACGGACAGGCAGGGAAGGTGCAGGAGAAGGCGGCTTCAGATCCGATGACGCTCTCCAAAACCTTACAGGATCATCAAACGGATGCTTCTGATCAGAAGCAGGATTTCTCTTTTCACAAGAATTCCAAATCACTACAGCAGGTCCGGGGCGAGAATCAAACGGAACAGCCACTAAGCGCGCAGGCAGTGGTCATGCGTCATATTCTAAGTGAGGTGTCCCGGTCGATCGAAGGATTACCAAAAGCATCTCCGGAAGGAGGGACGCAGGCGCAGGAACTGGTGCGACAGATCATGGACTATCTCAGGGTACAAACGGGGAGCGATATGACGAGCATGGAAATGCAGCTGCACCCGCAGTCCCTGGGGAAACTTCACATCAGCATCCAGGCAATGGGAAACGGAGATATGATTGCGCAGTTTACGGCGCAGAACGAATCGGTGAAGACGGCACTCCAGACGCAGCTGCCTCAACTCCTGGAAAGGTTTGAGGAACAGGGATTAAAGGTCTCCGAGGTGCAAGTCGGCGTGGATCCGGAAGCGTATGGAAACGGGCAGAACCGCTCGGGGAACGGAGACGGGCAGGAGAAAGAGCAGGAAAAGAAAATTGCCCGTGTGAGCAGACTGCGCCGGATGTCCATCGACTTAACGAAGCTGGAGAAAGAGGATGTGGAGCGTCTGAATGAGGAGGACCGGATCGAAGCGCAGATGATGAGAGAAAACGGCAATACAGTGAACTTCCGTGCATAAGCACTTCTTATGCAGGAGAAAGGATAGAGATGCCAGATCGTGTCAACATGGGAGCAACCATTAACAATGGGAAGGTGACCAACCAGCCGGATCCTGCGGCGAAGAAGGACCCGGATGTCAAAGCGAAGGAAAAAGACAACCGCCAAAGGCTATAAGGACCAGTTTTTTTACAACTTCTGGTTGCGCAGATGAAATACCAGGACCCGTTGGAACCGGTTTCCAATACAGAATATATTTCCCAGTATTCCACCCTCTCGATGGTGGAGCAGATGAGCAATATGTCCTCTGCCATGGAGCTTTCCAGAGCGGGAGATTATGTGGGTAAGTATGTGGTGATTCGGGACGGTATATCCGAGGACGCCAACAGCTACAAGGAAGTCGAAGGAAACGTTGATTATGTCACCTATGAAAACGGAAAGGCCTTTGTGAATGTCAACGGGCAGAATTATAAGGCCGACGATGTCTATCAGGTGGTCTCATCCGGGTACGAATATGCCAACAAACTTGCCTATGAATTCATTAAGGCATTGGACAAGCTTCCGGAAGCAAAATACATGACGAAGGCGGATGCGAAGACGGTAAAAAAATCTGGCACTTGCCTATGACAAGTTGGACGAAGTGGCGAAAGGCATGATCGAGCCCAAATACCTGCAGCGCATGAAGGAATTGCTGGATGCAGCCAAAAAGATTCTGGGAGAAGAGAATAAGCCCGCCGGTACCTGATGAACGTAACTATAAACATTTCGGAGAAGGAAGCCGAAAATGAATATCAGAGAGAGTGCGCTAAGGTCCGTTTCCATCACACAGGCGCAGGACGCTTACCGAAACAACCGAACAAGACAAAGTGCGGAAAACGCCTTACCCTTAGAAGAATCTTTTGGATCCGTACTGAACAGGGAACAGGAACTGCATTTTTTTCGGGTCATGCGAAAAAGCAGACTGCAAAAGCCGTGGCATTCAGATGACCGATCTTCAGATGAAGAGGTTAAACAGTGCCAAATCACAGGCACAGGAGAAGGGAATCCGGGAATCTTTGATCATGCTGGACAACCTGGCCTTTATCGTGAATGTGCCGAGCAATACGGTGGTGACGGCGATGGACAGGGACGAACACGAGAACAAGGTTTTCACCAATATCGATGGTGCGGTGATTGCATAGTACAATAACCCGCCTTCTTTTAAAAACAGACCGGACAGGGATTTCCTGTGCGGATGAGGAGGAAAGAATATGCTCAGATCCATGTATTCAGGTGTTGCCGGTTTAAAAGTGCATCAGACCAGAATGGATGTTATCGGAAATAATATTGCAAATGTCAATACCACTGCTTATAAGTATCAGGCGATCAATTTCAGCGATGTGATGTATCAGACTTCTCAGCATGCTTCCGGCGCAACCCAGACCACCGGTGGTGTCAATGCCCGCCAGGTCGGTCTCGGCGCCATTCAGGCGGCTATATCCACCGCCATTGAGCAACAGGGAGCAACCCAGACCACCAACAATCCCTTCGATATGAGAATCAGCGGCAACTCCTTCTTTGTCGTCAATGACGGGTCGGGCCCCAAGTATACCAGAGACGGCTCTTTCTACATCGACGGACAGGGAAATCTGGCCACCAGTGCGAACGGCTATTATGTGCTTGGCTGGGGAACCCAGAAAGATGAAAAAACCGGCGGGCTGACCGTCAATAAGAATGCCGGGATCGGAAAAATGTCATTGATGACGGCGGATAATTTAACGTATGAAGCGGAGGCGACCGCTGCGGGAACTTTTTCCGGAAACATCGATAAAAACGACGTGGATGTGGCTTCTTCGGAAGGAAAAATGATTCAGTATGAATTCTATGACAACAAAGGTTATACCTACACGGCGAAATTCACACTAAAGCAGGTGGTGGATGCGGCAGGAGAGCCGATTGCCGGAGAATATACCATGCAGCTCAAGGATATTACAACGGCAAAAACATCGGCGGAGAAAGGCACGCAGCAGGTTTCCATCAGACAGTTCGAAACGGGAACGGGGGATGACTATTATAAGACCCTAAAAGATATGGGCATTACCTTTGGCAATACGGTGGATGGAGCAGGTGCCGCCATCAATGCAGACGGCGATACGATTCATCTGAAATTCAATACCAGAACGGGCGCCCTGGAATCCATTGACGGCTATCCGAAAACAACGGACGGAGACAAGTGGAAGGCGGCTCTCTTCCACTTCAACAGCGACGCTGCGGCACAGACGCCGGGAAATACCACCAGCGGAAATGCGGCCCCTGCAGACATTCAGAGCAATGTGACTGCCATGGTGACGGCAATGGGGGCGGATACCGAGACAACCAGTGCGGACAAGACCAGAATCATCTCCATGGATTTCAGCCCGGTAACCAATAATAATACCAATTCGCAGGCAACCATTAAGGTGGCCAAAAGGAAATACTCAGCGGAAACCTGACCGGCAGACAGGTGGGAGCCCTGAACGGTTTGCAGGTCGGCAAAGACGGTAAGGTGACCGCCACTTATACGAACGGACAGACCAGACTGATGGGACAGATTGCAGTAGCGCAGTTTGCCAATGCGTCCGGTTTGGAAAAAGAGGGGAATAACCTCTATTCCGCCACTTTGAATTCCGGAGAAGCGAAGGTGATGGATGTCTCGGAAGACGGCGGCAGCATCACGACCGGGGTGCTGGAGATGAGTAACGTGGATCTCTCCAACGAATTTACCAGCATGATTACCGCACAGCGCGGGTTCCAGGCCAATTCCAGAATCATTACGGTATCGGATACCCTGTTGGAAGAGCTGGTGAACCTGAAGCGTTAAGATAGACGGTATCGTTCAGGCATGGATGCCTTGGGAAGGTGAGGCGTTTACCGCACTGTCTGGTCTGCACTTTACTGGAGAAGGGAAGGAGAAGGGATACTCCTTTGTGTAAAAAGACGGATCAGGCGGTGCCCTTCCCATTTATCATCGGATATTTTGATAAATATTTGTGTTTTTGTTGTAACGTGGCGCAATATGTTGTATAATTTGTTCTTGAAGTGTAAACCTTAATGCTTCGGGAACAAACCTAAGAAACATGGAGGTTACACCTTGGATTTAGCATCTGTTATCGGTTATCTGATGTGTTTCGTACTGATTATTGTCAGTATTATGTTGTCCGCAGGACCTACCGGCATCAAGTCGTTCATTGATGCACCTTCTATGCTGATCACCATCGGTGGGTCGTTCATGGTTGTGTTTGCTTCCAATACCGTGGAAAGCTTCATTGCCGGACTCAAGATCTTACCGGTATATATGAAGGCACCGGTAAGTGATACCGCTTCCATCATCAAGCAAATCGTAGAACTTTCCAATGCCGCCCGTAAAGAAGGGCTCCTTGCACTGGAAGGTACGGCGAGGGAGATGGATGATAAGTTCATGCAGAAGGGACTCCTTCTCGTTGTGGACGGTACAGAGCCGGAAATGGTCAAGAGTGTCATGGAAGCGGAAATTGACACCATAGATGCCAGACACAAAGAGCGGATACAGGTATTTGAGGATCTGGCTGCCCAGGGACCCTGCTTGGGGCATGATCGGAACACTGATCGGTCTGATCCTGATGTTGAAGAACATGTCGGATCCCTCCTCCATCGGGCCGTCTATGGCGGTGGCGCTGATTACCACGATGTACGGATCCATGTTGGCGAACTGGGTTTGCTTCCCGGTTTCGACCAAGATGAAAAAAAGCGGAATGACGCTGAAATCACACTCAAAGGGATCATTGTCGAAGGACTGATGTCCATACAGGCGGGAGAGAATCCCCGCACAACGGAAGAAAAGCTGAAATCCTTCCTATCACCGCAACAAAGAGATGCTTACGAAGCTGAAAAACGGCTCCGGCAGTGCAGGAGGTGAGTAAGGGTGGCAAAAAGAAGCTCCAATTATCATGGGTGCTCCTGCATGGACGGCGACCTTCGGCGATTTGATGAACCTTCTGCTATGCTTCTTCGTTTTACTTTTTTCCATGTCCAGCACGGATGCTGCTAAATTTGAACAGGTTGCCGCTTCTTTTTCAAGTGCCTTCGGTATTTTTACGGGTGGAGAAATGGCGTTCGGCAAAGGCTCTCTTTTGGGAGACGGCGCTACCCAGTTAAACGAGTTGGATTCTTATATCAATTCCATGGGGATGAACCAGCAGGGTGCAGAGGATGTAGACTCGCCCAAGACGGATGCGCAGAAAGAGGCGGAGAAGGAACAGATGGAGGCCAGCGAACAACTGGCGGAGAAGGTTGAGAAGGCAGTCAATGAGAGTCCGATGCTGGAACAGGCGGTAGAGCTCAATTATACCAGTCAATACGTGCAGTTAACGATTCAGGGAGCGCTTCTCTTTGATTCGGGCAAGGTACAGATCAAAGACGATGCAAAGCCGATTCTGGATAAGGTCGGACAGATCCTGGAATCTTATGCGGGCGGTCTCATTGAAATTGAAGGTCATACGGACAATGTTCCGATGAGCGGCTCCAAATATTCGAACAATGACGAACTGTCTTCCGGGCGTGCACAATCTGTTTTTTTGACTACCTGATCTCACATACGGATCTGGACCCGGCGAAAATCAAGCACTCCGGCAGAGGAGAGTATGTGCCGGTGGCAGATAATTCGGTTCCTGAAGGCAGAGCCAGAAACAGACGAGTAGAAATTCGTATTTATAATCCAAAAAGCCCATTGTATTAATTCTAATGCACAGGTAAAATTAATAAAGAAACCCTGAGAGAAAGGCGGAAGTATCCATGAAAAGAAATCTGCTCTCGATTCTGATTCTTGCACTGCTTCTGGTGAATACGATTTTAACCGGCGTGATGATGTTTTCCCTGGCTACCACCAATGCCAAAACGGCAAAGCTGATTTCCGATATCAGCGCTGCCATGAAAGCTGGAACAGGCAGGAGGTACGGGAGGCGGTACGGCAAGCGCACCGGAAGAAGAGGTGGCGCTGAATGATCAGGTTTCTTATGAAATTGCGGGGCCTGACAGCGAACTCACGATTCCCCTCACGCCCGGTGCAGACGGCAAACAGCATTACTTGGTACTGCAGTGCGCAGTGAGCATCAACAAGAAACACGATGATTTCAAAACCTATGGCTCTGGTGATTTGAGCGCTTATAAGGATAAAGTCATTGATACGATCAATCAGACCATCGGTTCTTATACCTTCGAAGAACTGCAACAGCCGAAAGCGCAGGATGATGTCAAGAAGAAAGTGCTGGGGGCACTTAGAAGCCTGTTCGACGGTTCCACATTTATCTATCAAATCAGCTTTTCGAAGTTCCTTGCGGCTTGATGGAGTTTACTGAAAAAAAGTTTTTGAAAAAAAGGGGAGTAAAGGGTGGCTGATGTATTATCTCAAAACGAAATAGACAGTCTGCTTTCTTCGCTGTCGTCCGGTGAGGTAGACCTCACGGAGATGACAAAGAAAGATGAGAAGAAGGTGGCAGATTATGATTTCCGCAGACCGGCAAAGTTTTTCAAAGGAGCATCTGCGCACCCTGGAAATCATTTTTCGAACACTATGGAAGGCTTTTGTCCAACAATCTTCCGATCTATTTGCGGAAGAATGTGACGGTGGAGGTGGTGAATTCCGAAACGCTGACCTTCAATGAATTCTCCAATTCGCTTTCCAATCCTTCCATTCTGGGGATTATCAATTTCCAACCACTGCTTGGAAATATCATCATGGAAATCCAGGCAGGACTGGGGTTTGTCTTTATCGACAGAATGCTGGGAGGAACCGGCGGAGCGGTTGAGAAGCTGAGACCCTTCACGGACATTGAATTGCCTTTAATCGAAAAGCTGGTCGGCTTGTGCATGAATCTCATGACGGAGCCGTGGGAGAATGTAATTGAACTGGATCCTGTCATCGACAGGGTAGAAACCAATCCGCAGTTTGCACAGGTGATTTCGCCGACCGATATGATTGCTCTAATTACGCTGAACATTACGATCGGTGAGGTCGAAGGCTATATGAACATCTGCCTGCCGTTCTTCACGCTAGAGCCAATCATGGGGAAGTTGAATACAAAGTATATGTATTCGACGATGGAGAATTCCAAGGACGAGGATTATTCCTTTAAACTGGAATCTCTGGTGAAGAGGGTAGACATTCCGGTTCGCGCAGTGCTTGGTTCCTGCAAGGTTTCCGTCTATGATGTAGTACATCTGCAAGAAGGGGATATCATCAGACTGGATGAGAATGTAGACCTCGAAATGCACATTTATGTTGGGAATATCAATAAGTTCACGGCCCTGCCGGGTACGCTCAAGGACAAATATGCGGTCAGGGTGACTTCCGTGATCAGAGAGGAGGAGTGATGTATGGACGGAGCGCTGTCTCAGGACGAGATTAATGCCCTGCTTACAGGTATGACACCAGATGATAGCGATGGAGGGGGAACAGCCGGCACTGATGGCGGGCCGGGGACAAAGGATTCCATGCTGAGTGATAAAGAAAAGGACGCCATCGGTGAAGTTGCCAATATCACAATGGGCTCATCGGCAACCACCCTTTTTTCTCTGGTCAATCATAAGGTCAACATTACAACGCCGCAAGTAGAGGTTTCAGACTGGAAGGGAGTTGCGGAACATTACGAAAGGCCCTGTGTTTTCATTACAATCAAGTACACCATGGGGGTCGACGGTACCAATGTTCTGATCCTGAAAGAACATGACGTCATGGTGATTACTGACTTGATGATGGGGGGCGACGGAACAAATACGGAGGGAACGATCGGCGAACTCCAGTTATCCGCGATCTCCGAAGCAATGAACCAGATGATGGGGGCCGCGGCGACATCCCTTTCCACCATGACAGGCCAGAAAGTAGATATATCACCACCACATGCAACGCTGGAGAGCTTTCTGGATGAGGATCCGTCAAAAATTTTTCCAGTTTTTCTGACAGAAGATTTTTGTAAAAATATCGTTTCGAATGGAAATAGACGGCCTGGTAGATTCCACATTGATGCAACTGTACCCAATTGACTTTGCAAAGAGTTTATATGATACTTTGATTATGGACACTTCTTCTAAAACAAATCCATCAACCACACCTGTATCGCAGCCACAGAATACTTCTGTGCCGCCGCAGAGTTCACCGGGAATGACCGCACCGGGCATGACAGCCACGCCGGTACAGCAACCGATGAATGTGCAACCCGCACAGTTCCAGAGTTTCTCGGCGGATGCCATTCAAGTTCCGGGAGCGGAGAATATCGGTTTAATCAGCGATGTACCGCTGGATGTAACCGTGGAGCTTGGCAGAACGATCAAGCCGATCTCGGATATTCTGAATTTTTGCGCCGGGCACCATCATAGAACTGGACAAAATCGCCGGGGAACCGGTGGATGTCTTGGTAAACGGGAAGTACGTTGCCAGAGGCGAGGTTGTCGTCATCGAAGAAAGCTTCGGCGTCAGGGTGACGGAAATCATAAAATAACCTAGGTCATTCAACAATAATGGATTGGAGAAAAATGGCTAAAAGTGTTTTTGATTTGTGACGATGCAGCGTTTATGAGAATGATGATCAAAGACATTCTCACAAAAAAACGGCTATGATATCGCAGGCGAAGCAGAAAATGGCGCCATTGCGGTTTCCAAATATCAGGAGCTTAAGCCGGATCTGGTATTGATGGATATTACCATGCCGGAGATGGATGGAATACAAGCGCTGAAGAACATCAAAGCGGCGGACGGTGCGGCGAATGTCATCATGTGTTCCGCAATGGGACAGCAGGCGATGGTCATTGAGGCTATTCAGGCGGGAGCCAAGGACTTTGTGGTAAAGCCCTTCCAGGCGGACAGAGTTCTGGAAGCGGTGAAGAAGGTAATCGGTTGAGACCTGCACGCCTTCTTACGGCACAGTCTGTTTCGGAGCTTCTTACGGTTATCCTGTTGTTTGCTCTTGTTCTTGTGATAACCTATTTTTACAACGAAATGGATCGCCACTTCGCAGAAGGCGGCAGGGACATCTGCCAATATTGAAGTCTTGGAAACTTCGCGTCTGTCGGCATCTAAATATTTTTGTGATTGTCAGAATTGGCAGACGTTTTTTTCGCGTGTGCAGTTTCCAAGGAGCAGGTAACGTTTTTGACGGAACTGGCGGAAGACGAGCTGGATCTGAAAAAAAGAACGGGGCGTCGTTACCTTTCGGGGATTTTTTTCCGCATAGCGAAGGAACAAGTGAAGTCTGGAAATCGGTAGACGTTGGGTAAGAAGAGGATGATCAAAAAGAGGGGAGCTTGGAAAGTGGAAGCGGCTGGCTTTTTATCAGTACGGTGATCGCAGTACTGATGATAGCCTTCCTTTTTGTGAGTATTCCGATCTATTCCCGTGCGGCAAGTACAAACGGTCAGGGCTATGACGAGAGTCTCTTCCGTGACCTGGATGCTTCCGGTGGCAAGGAACGAACAAACGAACGTGAACCCGGTTCTTCCTCTTCGGCGGAGGATCTCAAAAAAATTAAATATCGCAAATACGGTGACCGTGACCTATGACAATGGGAATGGAACGCTGAACGGTTCTCTTCGCATCCTCATTACGCTGACTTTGATTTCTCTTGCGCCGACGTTGCTTGTTATGATGACGTCGTTTACGCGCATCATCATTGTATTGCATTTTACCAGAGCGGCGCTGAATACGCAGACGGCTCCTCCCAATATGGTCCTTCTGGGACTGGCACTGTTCCTGACCTTTTTTATTATGCAGCCCACGCTGAATAAGGTGTACGATCATGCGGTGGTTCCTTTTGAAAATCAGGAAATCGATCAGGAAGAAGCCATCAAGCGCGGGATGGACCCGCTGCGAGATTTTATGTTTTCACAGACCATGACGAAAAGACGTCAAGCTTTTTATGGAGATTGCCAAAGTGAACTGGGATGGAAGCCTGGACACGATTCCGAATCGGATTTTGATTCCCAGTTTCATTATTAGCGAGCTCAGGACGGCTTTTATTATCGGGTTTATCATTTATATTCCCTTCATTGTCATTGATATGGTCGTGGCAAGTGTGCTGATGAGTATGGGCATGATGATGTTGCCGCCGACGACGATTTCCATGCCGTTTAAGATTCTGCTGTTTATTTTGGCAGACGGATGGAATTTGATCATCGGCAATCTGGTGAAAACATTTTTACTAGAGCAAGGTGATTTTTTTGAGATCTATCGCTCCGTTGGAAGAGCATGACGTTCATAAAACCGAGGTTGGGGATCGTCTATGACAGTCGGACAGGTAAATGAAATTGTTGGGGAAGCGTTATTTTTTTAGTCATCAAACTTTCTGCACCGATTCTGCTGGTTTCCCTTGTGGTTGGTCTTTTTGATCTCCATCTTTCAGACGGCAACCTCGATTCAGGAACAGACGTTGACCTTTGTTCCCAAGGTGGTCTGCGTATTTATTTCGATTATTGTTTTTGGGAAACTGGATGGCAACGGAAATCACGAATTACATCTCCGCTCTTTGGGGCGGTTTCAGTCGATACATTCATTAAAGGAATCGGTTCGCCTTGGTCCATTACGCCTTCACCTATGCCAATCTGGAATATTTTCTGCTGATTTTTGCGAGAATGACGGCCTTTGTGTCTGTGAATCCGATCTTTGGAACCAGAAATACGGTTCCTGGCCGCGTAAAAATCGGCTTTTCGCTTTTTATGTCCTTCTTGCTCTATGGGCTGGTGAAAGAGCGGGCCGTTTCCTATGGAACGATCCTGGGATATTCCTTTGCGATCCTGCGTGAGGTCTGTGTAGGAATCCTGCTTGCCTGTGCGACTCAGATGTGTATGGGGGTGACGGTATTTGCCGGTTCCGTGGTGGATATGATGACCGGACTTTCCATGGTCACCATGATGGATCCGATGTCCATGGAGTCGGTGACCATTACAGGGACGATTTACAATTACGCCATGCTTCTTATGCTGATGGTCAGCGGGATGTACCGGTACCTGTTGTCCGCATTTGCAGATTCTTTTTCGCTGATCCCCATCAGGGCAGGCCGTCTTTCATACAGACAGACTCCTAAAGACGATGTTGTCTTTTTATGACAGATTATATTGTGATCGGTTTTTCGCATTTCCCTTCCCGTTTTTTGTGATTTCGTTTATTGTAACGATGATTTTGGGGATTCTGGCAAAAGTTGCGCCGCAGATGAATATGTTTTCTGTCGGCATTCAGATCAAAATTTTGATCGGCGTTTTTGTGATGTATTTAAGCTGCCGAATGCTTGGCGGAGTATCTACTTTTTATCTTCAGACAAATTCAGATACTGATGAAGCAGTTCACGAATGGGATGATTGCATAAAGATGCAGGAACAAAATTCCCTGATAATTGCATATAATTTGCAGTTTTTTGCCAAGGAAGGGCCGGGTGGAGAAAAGACGGAAGAGCCGACCGTCAAGCGGCTTTCTGATGCCAGAAAAAAAGGGCAGGTGGCAAAGAGCAAGGAAATTAGCGCAGCGGCGTCTCTGTTGGCGTTTTTTCTCATGCTGAAGGGGCTGCTTTCCTGGATGGGAGACCGTTTTCTGGATGATTTCAATGGAATCTACAACATGATTCCGGACACAGTCAAGCTCTATGACGGCCATATTCCACAGTTGACACTACGGGATTTGATGATCAAGATGATTCTGGACATGACGATTCTTCTACTTCCCTTTTTTTCATTGTGGGGGTCGTTTTGGCACTTCTAACCAACATCATTCAGGTGGGGATGAAGTGGACAAACGAGCCGTTAAAAGCCGAAATTTGACAAGATGAATCCGATATCCGGTTTTCAAAGAATTTTTCTCCGCGCAATCTCTGTTCAATCTCGGACTTTCTATCTTAAAGATTGTGTTAATCTCTATTGTTGTGTATAATTATTTAATGGGGAGAAAAGAATCTTTATTCCTGCTTTATGATATGCCGTTGAACCAATCCATCGCTCTGATGTGGGATATTGTCATACAGTTGGGCATCCGTGTATCCGTGATTTATTTTATTGTGGCTGCTTCCGATTTTTATCTACCAGAAGAGGAAGTTTCATACGGATATGAAGATGACCAAACAGGAAGTCAAGGATGAGATGAAGGACACCGAGGGGGACCCTCAGGTGAAGAGACAGACAGAGGCAGAAGATGCGGGAGGTTTCGATGCGACGTATGATGCAGGATCTCCCAAGAGCCGATGTGGTCATCACGAACCCGACGCATTATGCGGTTGCGATTTTGTATGATGCCGACCAATATGCCGCACCGGTTGTGCTTGCCAAGGGAGCAGATTTCATTGCGCAGAAGATCAAGGATGTGGCGAAGGAAAATCACATTGAGATTGTAGAAAATAAACCGCTTGCCAGAATGCTATATGCGAATGTGGAGATCGGAGAACAGATTCCGCCCGAATTATACAAGGCAGTGGCGGAGGTTCTGGCTTTTGTATATCAACTGAAAGGGAAGGTTTCCTAAAGAAAAGCAGGAAATGAGTGGGTTCGTTCAGATATGTTTCGGATAGGTGTAAGAATACCGACGTTGGGAAAGGAGGGGAAAAAGCCATGCCGACAAGATCGTCTTCCAGGTTTAAAAATCAAGGACAGACTCATGGATTACGGCGTTGCTCTGTACCTGGTAGCAGCCATCATGATGCTCCCTGATCCCGATGGATAAGCTTTTGATGGATATCCTGCTTTCGGTGGACATGGCGATTGCCTTTGCAGTCCTTTTTACGGCTATGTTTTCGAAGGAAGTTCTGGATATGTCTTATTTTTCCGACCATCCTTCTGTTTACGACGATCTTTCGGATTGCACTTAATGTATCCTCCACGAGGCTGATTCTAACAACAGGGAGATCCCGGTAAGGTTATCCAGGTTTTTCGGCCAGTTTGTGGGCGGCGGCAATCTGGTCATTGGCGTCATTATCTACATCATCATTCTGATCGTGCAGTTGATTGTTATCAATAAAGGGGTCTGAACGTGTCGCAGAGGTGACGGCAAGATTCACGCTGGATGCGATGCCGGGCAAGCAGATGGCCATTGATGCCGATTTAAACACCGGTGCCATTGACGATGCAGAGGCCAAAAAGACGTAGAAATAAATTGCAGGAAGAGGCCAGCTTTTTCGGCTCTATGGACGGTGCGTCCAAATATGTCAAAGGAGATACGGCGGCAGGACTGATCATTACGGTCATTAACATTGTCGGCGGCCTGATTATGGGGATTGTGGCAGCCGGCATGTCCCTTCAGGATGCGATGCAGCATTATACGATCCTGACCATCGGTGACGGACTCGTCGGAGCCATTCCTTCTCTGATGATTTCGATGGCGACCGGTATTCTGGTGACAAAGGGAGCACACGAGGCAGACTTCGGTCGGGAGTTGATCGGTCAGGTTTTCGGTGTGACGAAATCCATGTATCTGGTCGGCGGGGTGTTGACCGGACTGGGGATTCTTACGCCACTTCCGACGATTACCTATGTAGGGATTGGCGTTGTATTCATCATCGCAGCCAGAGTATCGCAGCAGGCGGTAGAGGAGTCCAAAATTGAGGAGATGGTGCAGGAGGATGAGGTACAGGCAGAAGCAGTGAGAAAGCCGGAGAATGTCAATACGCTTTTGCAGGTGGATCCCATTGAACTGGAATTTGGCTACGGAATCATTCCTCTGGCGGATGTCAATCAAGGAGGAGATCTGTTAGATCGCGTGGTGATGATTCGACGCCAGATCGCACTGGAACTGGGTACGGTCGTGCCTATTATCCGTCTTAGGGATAATATTCAGCTCAATCCCAACCAGTATATCATTAAGATTAAGGGCATTCAGATTTCGGAAGGAGAGATCCTTTTCGATCATTATATGGCAATGAACCCGGGGAGTGTGGAAGAAGAGATCACCGGCATTCCGACCTTTGAGCCGTCCTTCCATCTGCCGGCCATTTGGATTACAGAATCGCAGCGGGAGAGGGCAGAGAGTTACGGATACACCGTGGTGGATCCGCCGTCCATTATTGCCACCCACTTAACAGAAGTCATTCGCGAACATATCGCAGAGCTTCTCACCAGACAGGATGTGCAGAATCTGGTGAATAACCTGAAAGAGGGCAATCAGGCTCTGGCGGATGAGCTTGTTCCGAAGTTAATGAGTTTGGGTGAAATTGAAAAAGTGCTGCAAAATCTGCTTAGAGAGGGCATTTCCATTCGCGACCTGGTGACGATTTTTCGAAACGCTGGCAGATTATGCACCCTCCACACATGACACCGATGTGCTGACGGAGTATGTAAGGCAGTCTCTCAAGCGGGCCATTTCCACCAAATATTTTTCAACCGAGGAGACGACCAGTGTGGTGACTCTGGATCCGAAGCTGGAGCAGCAGATTATGGATAGTGTCAAACAGACGGAAAACGGAGCCTACCTCACCATGGACCCGGAGAAGACCAAACAGATCATCCACTCGACGGAGGTGGAGACCAAGAAGTTAGAAGATGCGGGGAAACCGATGATTGTGATGACTTCACCGATTGTCCGCATGTACTTTAAGAAGATGACGCAGGATTATTTCAAAGACCTTGTTGTGGTTTCCTACAATGAGGTGGAGCCGCAGATTGAGCTTCAGTCCGTCGGAATGATTACAGCATAGGGGAGAGTTGAGACAGCAAGATGATTATTAAAAAGTACACGGGGAAAAACGAGGAAGAAGCGACTGAGGCGGCAAGAGGGGAGCTTGGTCCCGACATTGTGATCATGAACGTCCGTCAGGTGAAAAAGACAGGTTTTTTTGCTTTTTTGAAACCGTCCCAGACGGAGGTGACAGTGGCACTGGAAGAAGGGGATCTGCCGGGGAGGCAGAGCTCCGTCATCCGGCCGGAAGATACGGATGCGACAGGGAAGCAGGGCACAGCAATGAAAAAGTCGTCTTTTTCCGCCTATGTGTCGGATGAATCTGGGACGGCTTCACGCACGCCGTCCGGAACGGGAGAGCAGCTGGCAAGGGCAGTCAGTGAAGGAAGAATCCCTCCTCTGCGTGTTGCGCAGACGGAAGGAGAGATTGATTCCAAGTTGGATGACCTTCAGGCATTTTTGCATGTTGCAACGGTCAGGAAGAACGGACAGAAACAGAACGATCCGCAGGCATCTCCAAATGGAATCGAGAGAGAGCGCGAAAGAGAAGAAACGGATGCCATGGTCGCATCGGAATCCGGTGCGGTATACGGAAGTGCGCGGGAAGCTTCTTTGCGGATGCAGAACGCCTCTGTATCCAAAGAGGAGAGTGCGGAGACCCTGGCTGATTTCTCGAGAGCACATCAGAGGAGTGACCTGCCGGAAGAAAATCTCTCTTTTATCAAGTTGCTTTACAATACGCTGCTTGAAAATGATGTCAATGAGCGCTATGCCAATGAGTTGACGGATGAGGTGGAAAAAATATCCAAGCCGGACATGCCTCTGGAATATGCTCTGGCCAATGTGTACCAGAAAATGGTGCTCAAATTCGGGCCTACCGAGATCATAGAGCCGTGTGCAGATGGCCCTAAGGCGGAAATCTTCATTGGTCCGACCGGTGTAGGAAAAACAACGACCATCGCCAAGCTGGCTTCCCGCCTCTATGTGGCAGAGCACAGGAAGGTGGCTTTGCTGACGGTAGACACTTATCGGATTGCAGCTGCAGAACAGCTTAGAACTTATGCTTCTATCCTGGAAATCCCCTTTCGCGTCATTTATTCCATCGAAGATATGAAGCAGGCGGCGGAGGATTTCAAGGACTACGATTTCCTGATGGTGGATACGGCGGGGCATTCTCTTCACAATGAAGAGCAGAAGACTAATATTGTTAACTTTATCAAGACCCTGCAGGAGGCAATGGAAAGCGAGAGCTTCCTCGTTCTGTCCGCCACCACCAAATATCGGGATCTGATCGAAATCACGGATACCTATAAGACTATGGTGGGAGATTACAAGCTGATTTTTACGAAGATGGACGAAACAGCGGTGACGGGGAACCTTTACAATATTCGTATGCATACGGGGGCTTCGATGTCTTATATCACAAATGGACAGGATGTACCGGATGATATCGCAGTTTTCAATGCGCAGAAGATCGTCAAGGTGCTTTTGGGCGGCAGTACCAGGGCTGAATAATCCCGGGCATTTCGCACAGGCAAATCGTTTTTTTAGATCAAGGAATAGAAAATGGATCAGGCGCAGCAGCTTCGAAAAATAATTAAAAATACAAATTTACCACAAAGGCCCAAGGCCAGAATTATTACAGTCACCAGTGGAAAGGGCGGCGTCGGCAAAAGCAATGTTGCGATCAATATCGCCATTCAGTTCCGTAAATTGGGACATCGTGTCATTATTTTGGATGCAGATTTTGGTCTTGCCAATATTGAGATTATGTTTGGAACGGTACCCAAGCATAATCTTTGCGATTTGATTTATCAGGGGAAAAAAATATCAAGGATATTATCACCTGGGGACCGATGGATGTCGGATTCATATCGGGCGGATCCGGAATATCGGACATGTACAATCTCAGTCAAGATTATTTGGTTTATATCATCGTGAATCTGGCGGAACTCGATGCAATAGCCGATACTATTATTATCGATACGGGTGCAGGCGTCTCCAATGCCGTACTGGAATTTCTGGTGGCAAGCGGAGAAGTGATTCTGGTTTTTAACGCCGGAGCCGACCTCCATTACGGATTCCTATTCGCTTATGAAAGCACTTTTCGCAGTATCCGAGATTCTCCGTCAATGATACGAGAGTGAAGGTCATTACCAATCGGGTGGATACGGATGAGGCCGGTCAGCAGCTTTTCAACAAACTGAATTCGGTCGTCGCAAGATATTTGAAGATACCCATGTCTTATCTGGGTTCCATACCACAGGATCCGCTTTTGCAAAAGAGCGTGATGCAACAAACACCGGTTTCACTGGCGTATGAGAATGCCAAATCGGTCCGTTCTTTTGAAAATATTACTGCACAGTTAACAGGAACACAGGCGACAGACGGAGTAAAGACACGCGGGATGGCTGCATTTTTTTCCCTACATAATCACGGGCAGAAAGTTGTCGGAGAAACAGAACGAAAGATGATCGGAGGGATCTATGTTAGCAGACTACATTTCACCGGGTGACAAAATCGAGCTTCAGGCGGTATCTGGAGGGTGGACTTTGGACGAGAAGGAGGAGCATAAGCTTTACCGCTCCACTCTTAGTGACATCCTTTCGGAAGATCGAATCGATGCCATGATGCCGATGGACAAAAAGGGGAAACTCATTCTGCTTCCGGTGGATGGAGAGTTTAACATTTTTTTCTACTCCAAGACCGGCCAGTATCAATGCTACGGTAAGATTATTGATCGATATCGTTCTCAGAACCTGTATATCTTAACCATGGATATTTTATCCGGCTTACAGAGAATGCAGCGCAGGGCTTATTATCGTTTCCCCTGTGCGTTTGAGATGCACTGCAGGCAATTGAACGAATATGAACAGCTGGTGATGAACAGCAATGTTTTTTGAACCGAACCCGAGTGAAGTTCTGGAGAAGGCGGTGATTGTTGATATTTCAGGGGGTGGCATTCGCTTTATTTCAGGAAAGTCGCTGGAAGAAGGAATTACTCTTTTCTGTGTTTTCAGCCTGCCGGCCAGAAAGAAGAAGGCGGAGGAATATCGCCTCTGCGTAAGGATTCTGAGTGCAGAGAGCTGGAGAACAGGCGGGGGACTTATGAGTATCGTGCCCAGTATACCATCATTGATGAAGATGATCGGGAAGAGATCATTCATTATATTTTTTTGAAGAGGAACGCAAGGTTCGTAAACATCAGGAGGCGTGATATAGCCAAAAACAGTTGAAAAAAATGAAAAATCCTATTAGTTGATGACTCTGCACTCATGCGAAGCGTAGTGGGTGATATTATTAACTCAGACGCCAGATTCCACGTGGAAGATAAGGCAAGAGACGGCGTGGAGGCAATGGAGCTGTTAGAGAAAAAACAGTATGATGCCGTTGTTCTGGATGCCAACATGCCGAAGCTGGACGGAATCAGGGGTTCTGAAACGGATTCGCATGGAAGGCATTCGGGCCCGTGTTCTGATGTGTTCTACCAGCACCCAGGAGGGATCAAAGCTGGCGATGGACGCCCTGGAGCTTGGCGCAATTGATTTTGTGCACAAGCCGGAGCGTGCCAGTCTCTGCAAAGGAGAGGTTTTTTCCAAATTCTTTTTGCAGACGTTAGCTGCGGTGTGCGCAGGGAAGCTTCCCCTCAACGATCATGCGATTCTTCCGGATCTCACACGAAATGCCGGAGGAAGTGTTTCAGGTGTTGCTGCCTCAGGTGGCGGGAAGACCGGAGAACTCACCAAGGGGAACCGGTTGGTGGCCCTGGCGGCTTCTACCGGGGGACCGAAGGCATTGCAGGCCGTGATACCGAGGCTGCCGAAGAATTTAAACGCACCTGTCGTGCTGGTGCAGCACATGCCAAGCGGTTTTACCGCTTCGCTTGCACATTACCTGGATTCCATGTCAGTCATCAATGTGAAAGAGGCAGAAGAAGGAGATATCTTAAAGGCGGGAACCGTCTATATTGCAAAAGGGAGGGCTGCACCTGTATGTCCAGTTGGAACATGGGCAGCACGTCATTCATTTTAAAGACGGTCCTACCAGAGAGGGCGTCAAGCCTTGTGCAAATTATATGTATGAGTCTCTTGCAGATTCAAAATATGACGAGATCGTTTGTGTGGTTCTAACAGGGATGGGAGCAGACGGCACAGAAGGAATCCGTAACCTGAAAAAAAGAAAAAGGTTCATGTTATAAGTCAAAAATGCCGATACATGTATTGTGTATGGTATGCCGCGGGCGGTGGTAAGCGCGGGACTTTCGGATGAAGAGGAGCCGTTAGATCAAATTGCTCGTGAGATCGTATTGAACATAGGCGTGAGCTGAGGACTTACGCCGGATTGGAGCAGGACATGGATGTTTCTCAGTATCTCGGTGTGTTTCTGGATGAAGCGAAGGAGCATCTGCAAACGCTGAATGATTCCATCATGCAGCTGGAGCAGGATCCGAATAACGAAGACTGCATCAATGAAATCTTTCGTGCTGCACATTCCATGAAGGGAATGGCGGGCACCATGGAGTTATAAGCGTATGCAGCAGCTGACCCATGATATCGAAGATGTCTTTTCTGACATTCGCAATGGTACCCTCAAAGTAAACGGAAATATTATTGATACCCTGTTCCAGTGTTTGGATGCCGTACAGGCCTATGTGGACAATATTGGGCAGACACAGGATGAAGGTACGGAGGACAATGCACATCTGATTCAGGCGCTTGCAAATATTCGTGCGGGTGGCGCAGGAGTAGATGAACAGAAGACAGAGAATGCCCCTGCCGCAAGTGAGAACGTGCAGGAAACCGTGCATACAGCGGATGCCGCGGTCGCCTATCAGGAGATCCGGATTGATCCGGATATGAAGGCCAAGCTGGAGGGCGATCTCTCAGATGGAAAAAAAGTGTTCGGGATTACCGTACATATCATGGAGTCCTGCGTCCTGAAGGCGGCGAGAGCCTTTCTGGTATTAAAAGGATTAGAAGAAATCGGCGAAATCGCTTTATGCGAACCATCCATGCAGGATATTGAAGATGAAAAGTTCGATACGACGTTTTCGCTTTTGCTGGTAACAGAAGATACCATAGACCATGTCAGAACGATCGCAGAGGAAGTGTCTGAAATCCAGAAAGTCGATGTCGGCGACTATGATGTGAAAAAAACAGCAAGAATTCCGAGGACGATTTCCCATGCACCTGCACCTGCGGCGCAGGCATCGAAGCAGGCGGCAAATGTCCCGGTTCCTCAGCCAAAATCACCTGCCGCAGATCGCAATACACCTCCGGTCAAGAAACCGGCGGGAAAAATCGGTCGTTTCCCGCACCATTCGTGTAGATATTGAAAAGCTGGATTCTATGATGAATCTGGTTTCTGAATTGATTATCGCCAAGAATTCCCTGATTTCCACGACACAGAGCGAAGAACTCAGCAACAATGCAGTCAATGAACGGATCGAGTATCTGGAAAGTGTCACCACGAATCTGCATGAATCTGTCATGAAGGTCCGCATGGTTCCCATTGAAAATGCGTTGCAGAAATTCCCCGCATGATCCGGGATTTGAACAAATCATTGGGCAAAAAAATGGAATTGACCATGACCGGTGAAGACACGGAAATGGACCGTACCGTTGTGGACGAGATCGGGGACCCGCTCATGCATCTGCTGAGAAACAGCGCAGATCACGGGATTGAGACGCCGGATGTCCGCATCTCCAGAGGAAAGCCGGAGGTTGGACAAATCTTCCTTCACGCATACCAGGACGGAAACAGCGTCGTCATTGAAGTAGGGGACGATGGAAACGGCATTGATGCGGATGTGGTGAAGGCAAAGGCCATTGAGAAGGGAGTGGTCACACCGGAGCAGGCAGAAGCACTAACGGAGCAGCAATGCGTGGAGCTTCTTTTTCCATCCCGGGTTTTCTACCGCAAAGAATGTATCGGAAATATCCGGCAGAGGGGTCGGTCTGGATGTCGTGAAATCAAAGGTGGAATCCCTTTCTGGCGAAGTATCGGTGAAGACCAAACAGGGCGAAGGTTCCACCTGGGTCATTCGTCTCCCGATGACGCTTGCAATTATCCAGGCGCTCATGGTGGTGGTCGGTGGAGAGAAATATGCCATTCCGCTCGATTCGATCCAAACGATCGAAGATGTGAATCCCAAGGATGTCGAGTTTGTGTCGAACAAGGAGGTCATTACCCTGCGTGGCAGTGTCTGCCCGCTCATCCGGCTGTCGGAGGCACTGGATTGTACAGAGGCAGGCGGAGAAAAAGACGAGAACAAAGTGGTTGTCATTGTCCGTAAGAAGGAGCAGCAGTTCGGCCTCGTGATTGATCAGCTGATCGGACAGTTGGAAATCGTCATTAAGCCTCTGGGCAAATATACCGGGAAGACGAAACTGTTCAGCGGTGCAACCATTCTGGGGGACGGAGAAGTCGCACTGATTTTGGATACCAACTCTTTGGTCTGATAAAGGGAGGGATAGCATGGATGCATTAAGAGACACCACTGATGTCGGCGAATTGATTCAGTATATTGTAATCAAGCTGGGAAATGAGCGATACGGGATACCGATTCGTTACATTGATAACATTGTAAAAAAATGCAGAAGGTGACGCGGGTACCGAAGGCGGAACCGTATTTAAAAGGGAGTCATCAATATCCGTGGCGACATCGTTCCCGTCATGAGCCTTAGAATCAAGATCGAAATGGGAGAGGACGAAGTGACGGAGGATACCTGCATTCTGATTCTTCGTCCGGAGAGCGGAAATGAACTCTTTGGCATCATCGTAGATGCAGTGGATCGCGTTCTGACACTAGGCACCAACAACATTGAAAAAGTTAACCGGAGGGAAGGCAAGGAAAGACGCAAACTTTATCAGCGGAGTTGGGAAATATGAGGATGGATTGGTTTCCATTCTGGATATTGAAGCTTTGGAGATGGATAACGAGAAAAAAAGAAAAAGAAGGAATAAATATGGCAGGACTGAATATTGATCAGTTAACCGTGAAATATTTTGATGTACTGAAGGAATTGGGAAATATCGGAGCAGGGAAATGCAACCAGTGCTCTGGCACAGCTTTTTGGGCATGAAGATCGACATGTCGGTCCCGGAGGTTCGTCTTTTGGAATTTAAAGATGTCGGAGATGCCATGGGCGGTGCCGATCAGATCATGGTAGGCATCTATCTCATGGTGGAAGGAGATGTGAACGGCAGCATGATGTTCCTTCTCAGTGACAAGTCCGCCAGAAATCTTGTGAATAAACTCATGCAGCAGAATTCACAGGACATGAATTTCAGCGAGATCGAGCTTTCTGCCATGATGGAAGTAGGGAATATCATCACGGGAGCCTATCTGAACTCGATTGCCACGATGACCAACCTGACGATGGTTCCTTCCGTGCCTGCGATTGCGGTGGATATGTGTGGAGCGATCCTTTCTGTTCCCGCAATCGAATTCGGAATGGAGGCGGATAAAATCCTACTGATTGATACACAGTTTTTTTGATGACATTAAAATGGACGGTTATTTTTATCATGCTTCCGGATCTGCCGTCCTACAGCAAGATACTTTCTTCCCTAGGGCTAGGCGATGTTACAGTCGGATAAAGGAGCGCCGATATGGATCAAAAGGGACAGGTGACAATCATCGGCATGGCCGATTTGAATATCTGTATTCCCCCTAATGGAATATCAACCTTGGGACTTGGCTCATGCGTAGGCGTAGCCATCAGGGACCCGATTTCTAAGGTGGGAGGGCTCGCTCATATTATGCTTCCGGACTCCACCGCGGTGACGGGGGGACCCGTCAACATCCCCAAATATGCCGACACGGGGATTGAAGAATTGGTGAAACAAATCTGTGCCAAGGGCGCGGTGAAATCGAGGTTGGTTGCCAAAATTGCCGGTGGAGCACAGATGTTTGCCTTTAAGTCGAGCAATGCAACGATTCGAGTGGGAGATCGGAATGTGGAAGCGTCCATTGCTAAATTGAAGGAATTGCGGATTCCGATTGTCGCACAGGATACGGGAGAATCCTACGGAAGAACCGTAGTATTTTACCCGGAAACGGGGGATTTCATTATTCGAGCGGTGGGGAGGCCGGAAAAAACGATATGAACGGGCAAGAGACGGAAATGTCGAAAGAAATGAAGAAAAAGGTCAATGTGGGCGCAAAGGTGGAAATGATTGCACCGTTTATTTCTCTTGCTGCAACGGCCATCATCGCCATTCGCACCTATTTTCAGGGGTTTGCACTTGGCACCTGGCTGGTGATCGTAGCAGGGAGCATGGTACTCTTCATGTTTGCGGGAAGCGTGTTGCAATTTATGGTGATGTATTTTTATAGAACAGACCAAAATCAAGGAAGAGGCGAAGCGGCAGGAGATGATGCAAAACAGTGCCCTTCTGGATGGCGCACTGGATGGAAATGCCATTGAATCCGGCACCAATGAAGAAGGTACGGCGTCATCTAAGGCGCAATCGTAAGGGATAAGAGCAGGGGAGACTTATGGACGAAGCTGCAAGAAATAAATTATGGAAAGAATATGGGGAATTAAAGAATGCAGATCTGCGAGAGAAGCTGATTCTGGAATATGCTCCCCTTGTAAAACTGGTTGCGGGACGTCTCTCCATGTACCTTGGGTTTAACGTCGAATATGACGATCTGGTCGGGTATGGCGTCTTTGGCTTGATTGACGCCATTGATAAGTTTGACACGATGAAGGATGTCAAATTTGAAACCTATGCTTCTCTTCGCATCCGCGGAGCCATTCTGGATCAGATCAGGAAGATGGACTGGATTCCGAGAACCATTCGAGATCGCCAGAAAAAAATCGATTCCGCCATCAAGGAAATTGAGGCTGAACACGGTCATGTAGCCACTGATTCTGAAATTGCCGCCAAAATGAATATTTCAGAAGACGAGTACATGAACTGGCAGACCCAGATGAAGGTGACCAATGTTGTATCATTGAATGAGTTCATGGAACAGGGAGCGGATATTCCGGACGATGCGATCAGCAACACGAGATTCGAGAAACCGGAAGAAGCCATTGAAAAGGAAGAGCTCAAGCAGATGCTCGCAGAGGCTCTGGAGCTTTTGACAGAGAGAGAAAAGAAGGTGATTCTGCTATACTACTATGAAGAATTAACCTTAAAGGAAATCAGCAGTGTGCTGGATGTTTCGGAGTCCAGAGTATCGCAACTGCACACAAGAGCTTTACAGAAAATGAGACAGAAGATGGGTAAGTACATGGGAATCCTGACGGAACACGCTTAAAGATCTGAGCTTTTTCCTTATCTGCAGATAATGCGTGCGATCTCTCCGTAGGAGGAACCATGGGGGATTTGAACCGTTCCGGAATGAACATAACGATCTTTTTCCATTTTGAATCAGATAGGTATTGAAAGAAGGTGCATCTTCAATGACTCCCGCATCTGCAAGTGCTCTTGCCACTTGATCCGATCCATATCCTCTCGGAATGGTGACGATGATACTGCCGCTCGGCTTTACGCTACTTGCCGATGCGGCGTTTTTGGTGGAAGAGGAGACCGAAGAGGCAGAGACTGCGGAAGAGGAAGCGCTGGCGGAGGCTTGTTTGATCGAAGTAGAGGAAGATCCTGTGTTTGCGCTATTAGATGGGCCGGCAGCTTCTTGTGACTTGGAAATTACAGAGTTCCCGGAGTTCCCGGAGTTTCCGGACGTAGAGAGAGCGGAAGCTGAACTCGCATCTTTCGTTGTGGAGGCAGAGCCGAAATTTTTAGTGGCGGAAGACAGACGGTCAGATACCGAAGAGGAACTCTTGCTACCATTTGTCTGCTCTTCGGGATGAGAGAAACATCCTTTACGGTACCTTGGCTTCCGGCTCTACTTGCGCCCATCACCTGCGGGTTTGGGTCGGAATTCACCGTGCTTCCCGAGGAAACCGAGGATCCGCTTTCGGCAGCATCCTGGCTGGAGGAAGCGGTATCCTTATTCTCTTCCTTCATGGCCGCGATCTTGGCATTCGCCTCGCTTAAGGCATCTGCTTTTGCCTTGGCTACTTGAGAGGCCATCTCGAGGCATCCACCATTCCGTATTCCTTGGCCTTTGCCATGATCTCTTCCTGACTCATGGTCTTGTTGCGACCAAGAGCCAGTCCCATGATAATGGCAGTACATACAACACCCGTTCCTACTCCGCGTAAATACATTTTCATTTTCATAACGATCTTCTATCTTTCCGATGTCTGAGTGCCAGATCCGTCATCAACTTGACCTCTCCGACGCCAATCCCCATTTTTCTTGCAATCGCAACGCTTGAAAGTCCCTCTTCATGCAATTTCATAACAGCTGCCTGCCGTTCTTCAAAGAGAGGATCCGATTCCTCGTGGGAAACAGTAAGAGCGGCGCCGCCGGATGCGGCAACAGCGGAAGAAGGTGCGTTTTTTGCAACCTTTTTATCCGGATGAGACCCTTTACCTTTGATGGAAATCACCTTGGCGGATAGAGCACCGAAGGCCTCCGCTGCGGCGATACTCTCTTTATCACGGGATTCCGAAACGGATTCGTCCGTGTGAACGCTTTCAATCACATGTTCGTTTGGTGCAGGAGAAACACTCTTGATCTCTGCCAGAAGAGGAGAGAAGGGCTTGTTTTTCTTTCTCGGTGGTTTCTGCAAGCTTCATGGCAGCTTCCAGTTCATCCTTCATCACCTGCGTCTTCTTCGCAGTTTCACCGGAAGCAATTCTTGCCTCTTCTATGATTGCACGGGCATTCTCTGCCGTAATCTCGGCGTCCTTTACAGTCTGTTTCGCTTCAGCGGCGGTTTGCGTTACTTCTCCGGCAAGTTCCGTCAAATTTTTTTGTGTTTGTCATTCAGCATGTCATACAGAAACATGACTTCATCGTGATTTTTTTGTGGATATCCTGTAAAACCGTGTCGGAATATTCATGAATGGCACTGATCTTTTCGTTTGTGAGACGCTCCAAGCTGCGTTCCGATTTAGAAGCGCTTCTTCCAGGGTATCATCGACTTTGTCGTGAATATCGTTTGCGGCATGATCAACCGAGTGTTTCACCATTTCGTTGACGCTACCCCTGACGGCTTCTTTCTCCTCCTCATTTAATCGGAACCTGCCGTCCGATGAAGTCCCTCTGTCCGGCATGACAAAACCAACCACGATTGCCATGAATCCAATGATAATCATGATAATTTCCGTTGCGCTGATCAATTTTTTTCCCTCTTTTTATTTAATATTCTATTGATTTCTGCGTTGACGACACTCAGATTTTTAAAGTCATAGGTGGGCTTGGGACTTGGCTCAATCTGACGACCATCTTTCCCGACCAGAACAGAGGATTTTTGGATGCAGCTCTTTCAACGGTTTGTCTTTTTTTCTTTTTTATGGTCACCGTCTGGCGATTCGTAGGAGCCGTTTCCCTTTTCCTTGGCATCAAATTTGAACTTTTGCGGATCGGATTTGGATGTGTGGGACACCGACTGCGATTTCTCGTCCGCTTCACGGGAAAACTGTACTTGAAAAGCAGCCTGGTCTGTCTGAGGTTTATTGTCCTCGTTCTGTTTTACCGCAGAATAATCACCGGTTCGAATAATTGCGCCTTGAAAATCAATGCGACCGATTGACATAGATACCCCCAAGATATTGTAGCTCTCGCACTTATAAAGTACAGTATATCATGTTTTTATCGGTGTATCAACGAATTTTCGTATGTTTTTACCTATTTTAAAAGGTGGGAAATGAGAGCCGAAGAATGGGGTGAAGTGACAACTCTTTTGCACTCCAGTGACAACGATCTTGCACTCCGGAGCAAAGCAAGGTTTCACCGCAGGTGAGCGACAGGGCTGTGGGATCAGGCTGCACTACGGTAGACGAAAATTCTTGTGTAATCTTGTATTCTGTGGTATTATACACAGGCTATTTATCAATCACGCATGTCTTCATGCTGTGTGGTGCCTTTTTAGCTAAGGTTCACAGCAAAACGGAGAAGGCTCAATCCGCGATGACATGCGGAAGTCAAACCAAATGGAGGGAATAAAATGAGCGTAGTTACGATGAAACAGCTGTTGGAAGCCGGTGTTCACTTCGGACATCAGACCAGAAGATGGAACCCTAAGATGGCCCCGTATATTTTCACGGAGCGGAACGGAATCCATATTATTGACCTGCAGAAGTCGGTAGGCAAGGTGGATGAGGCATATAAGGCCGTTTATGAAATTACCGAGCAGGGTGGAACCATTCTTTTCGTAGGAACCAAGAAACAGGCGCAGGATGCGGTCAAGGCAGAAGCGGAACGCTGCGGAATGTATTATGTAAACGAGCGCTGGCTCGGCGGCATGTTAACCAATTTCCGTACCATCCAGTCCAGAATCGATCGTCTGAAGAAGATTGAGAAGATGCGGGAAGATGGAACCTTTGAACTTCTTCCCAAGAAAGAGGTGGCGCAGCTCAAGAAAGAATATGACAAGCTGAACCGCAATCTTGGCGGGATTCGAGATATGAAGCGCATTCCGGATGCGATTTTTTTGTCATTGATCCGAAGAAGGAGCACATTTGTGTGCAGGAAGCGCATGCGCTTGGCATTACTCTGATCGGTATCGGTGATACCAACTGCGATCCGGAAGATTTGGATTATATTATCCCCGGGAATGATGATGCAATTCGTGCCGTTAAGCTTTTGACCGGCAAGATGGCAGATGCGGTGATTGAGGCAAACCAGGGCGAAACCGCCGATGCGGGTGAAGAGCAGGTAGAGAAGGCAGAAGAGACTGCTCCGCAGGATATTGAGGAAGTTGCTTCAGAACAGTAAGATTGAGAATGAGGGGATTTTTTTCCAGAAAGGAAACGAAAATGGCGATTACAGCAGCAATGGTGAAAGAATTGCGTGAGTCGACTGGCGCCGGTATGATGGAATGCAAGAAGGCGCTGAGCGAGACCAACGGCGATATGGATGCGGCAGTAGAATATCTGAGAAAAAAACGGCGCAATGAAGGCGGAAAAGAAGGCTAGCCGGATTGCGGCGGAAGGTCTCACCAGAGTGGCGGTAAAGGATGACAAAACCGCCGCTGTAGTAGAGGTGAATTCGGAAACGGATTTTGTGGCGCAGAATGAGAAATTCCAGAATTTTGTAGAAGCAGTTGCCAAGCAGGCAGTTCTGTCTGATGCAAAAGATATGGATGCTTTTCTTGCGGAACCTTGGGTAGAAGACAAAAATGAAACCGTGAAGGAAGCACTGGTTGCGATCACCGCAGTGATCGGTGAGAAGCTGTCCATCCGTCGTTTTGAAAAGCTGACAGCGGACAATGGGATTGTAGTCCCTTATGTACACGGCGGCGGGAGAATCAGCGTGCTGGTCGAGGCGGAAACCGGTTCTACTTCGGATGCAGTCAAAGAGGCTGTGAAGAATGTGGCAATGCAGGTGGCTGCACTGAATGCCAGATATGTGGACATGGCGGACGTTCCGGAAGATTACAAGAATCACGAGAAGGAAATCCTCTTAGCGCAGGCAACCAAAGAAAATGAGGAACTTCCGGAGAATAAACGCAAGCCGCAGCAGATCATTGAGAAGATGTTAATCGGACGTCTGAACAAGGAACTGAAGGAAATGTGCCTGAATGAGCAGGTCTATGTCAAGGCTGCGGACGGAAAGCAGACCGTGAAGCAATATCTGGATCAGGTTGCAAAGGCGGAGAATACCACACTTTCCATCAAACGTTTCGTTCGTTTCGAAACGGGAGAAGGAATCGAGAAGAGAGAAGAAAATTTTGCAGAAGAAGTTGCAAAACAGGCGGGATTGAAATAATTTCCGTACAAGGATTGCTCCTTGGAGGGTGCGTTCGTTTGGGCGCGCCCTCTGTGTTTTCTTAGATCAGGTTGTACACATTTTGATTGTAGGATTTTTTCTATTTATTATATTTTTCTATTCATTATAGAAGATTTTTTTAGAAAGGTCCTGCTCTGCCGTCACAACCGGCCATCTCTTTGACGGAGGTTTTCAGATGGATGATATGGACGAACAAAAATACTGCTCTCTCAGGCTGGCGAATCAGCTCTGTTTTCCCCTCTATGCCTGCTCCAAGGAAATCACGAGAGCGTATAAACCTTTTTTGGATCAGCTGGATCTGACTTATACCCAGTATATTACGATGATGGTACTCTGGGAAAAGAAGAAGGTGAACGTGAAGATGCTGGGGGATTCGCTCTTTTTGGATTCCGGAACGCTTACTCCTGTCCTAAAAAAACTGGAGAGCAAAAGGATACATTCGAAGAGAAAGGTCTTCGCAGGACGAACGCAACCTGGAGGTGACGATTACGGAAGAAGGTGTTAAACTTCAGGAAGATGCACTCAGCATTCCAAAAGCGATGGGAAGTTGTATGTCACTGGACAAGGGAGAGATGAAGATGCTCTATGACCTACTCTATAAGTTGATACGAAACGTGAGGGGGCATTGAGAGAAAGACACGGGACCGGCTATGAAATTTGTTCGAATCAATGAATATACCGTGAATTGTATCCTAACTGCAGACGATCTGGAAGAGCAGGGGATCCGCATAGAAGATCTTCTAAAAAAGGAAGAAAGTTCGATGGAGTTCCTGCATGGAATTATTGAGCGTGCAACAGAAGAAGTCGGGTTTCATCCGGACGGTAACGTGCTTCCGATGCAGATCACGATGCTTCCCGATGATTCGATTTCTCTGACACTCACCGAAAATCCTTCTAAAATGATAGGTAACTTTATCGAAGGATTCACCGGTGCGCTTCAGAAGCTGGTGAGCAGCATTGAACAGGGGAAAAAAGCTTCTGAATCCGAATCAAAGGAGGAGGGGAACCGGACTGCAGTGGCAGACCAGAAGGCGGAAAGCAGGAAGATGACCGTCCTGAAAATGGTCTTTTCGTTCAAGCAACTTTCCGATGTGTTAAAGCTGGCGGCAGTGGTGAGAGAGTATCCAAAGGAAAGCAGCCTCTTTGTGGATCGCAAGAAGGGACGTTATCTTCTTCTGATCGGGCAGGAGATTGATAAAGAAGAATCCACGATATCACCGATTTTTTTGCATGCGGGGGAATATGGGGATTTTTGTGAGTGCAGATGAGAGGTTCATGGAACACATGCGAGAAACATGTGATTGTATCGTTCCGAGGGATGCGATCAAACGTCTACATTTGTTGGGGAAGGCAGTATGAAAGCAGAATACAAATTTCCAATCCGTCTCAATCAATATCTGGCGAGAACCGGTCTTTGCTCACGCAGACAGGCGGATTTACTGATTGAAGAGGGAAAATTACAGTCAACGGGACCACTGCGCAGCTGGGGGAACAGGTTCTTCCCTTAGATGAGGTACGGGCAAACGGAAGGCTCGTGAGGCTTCCGGAGGAGCTTTTGACTTATGCCCTATTATAAGCCGAAGGGATTGTCTGCACGAGGGAAGATCCGCACATCCCGGAGCAGGATACCGTTGCTTATGTCGTAAAAAAATGTGCTGAAATTGCCGGGAAATATCATTTATGCGGGACGATTGGACCGGGAATCGGAAGGACTCCTTTTGCTGACCAATGACGGTATTTTTGTCTCAGGAAATGATGAAGGGTGCAAAATCATCACGAAAAGGAATATGAAGTTCGTGTGGACCATCCGCTCACCAGGCAGACGGTGATGGATCTGATGCATGGGGTCTATCTGCCGGAATTGGATATTACAACGAGACCCTGCAGAGTTCGTGTGGATGATAGCGACAATCGTAAGATGTACATGTTGCTGACGCAAGGGTTGAATCGACAGATCAGACGAATGTGTGCGGTCTTCGGTTATCAGGTGATCTCCCTTTTGCGTACCCGCATCATGAACGTGACCATTGACGGAATGCGCCCGGGGGATTGCAGGGGAATTGTTCGAGGAGAGGCCAGAGAATTGTATCGCCAGGCAAGGAGCGCTGCCGGTTTATAAAATCATGATGAATAAGACCGCGTATGAAGAACTGAAACAAAAGTTGAAATACCACATGAACCGGTATTACAACGAGGATGAGCCGAAATCAGTGATTATGAATACGATCGGCTCATGGTGCAGCTGAAGGAAGCGGAGAAAGAGCACCCGGAATGGGTGGATCAAGACTCACCAACACAGGTGATCGGGGAGAATGTGGTCGATGAGAAATTTGCTGCAAGCACCCCCGGGGATCAAAAAGAACTTCAGGTGTGGTCGTTTCCCATGATGTGCCCATGCTTTCCATTCAGGATGTTTTTACCAAAGAGGATGTGTTGCGTTGGGTTCACGAGGTAAGAAGCCGACATCCGGATGTGAAATTCAGCGTGGAGCAGAAAATCGATGGGCTTTCCATGAGCATTCGCTATGACAAGGGTAAAATCGTCCTGGCAGAAACGCGGGGGACGGTCTTCTTGGAGAAGATGTGACGCTGAACGCCCTTGCCATCCCGGATGTACTTCAGGACCTTGGCCCTGCAGGAAAGAATGATGCGGGACTTTTGCTTCCACTGGAAATCCGCGGCGAAGTTTATATGACCTTGGAAGCCTTCGAGAAAACCAATGAAAGGCAGGAGCTGGAAGGGAAGAAAATTTTCGCCAATCCAAGGAATTGTGCGGCAGGAACCTTGAAGCAGCTGGATCCCCGGATGGTCAAGAAACGCGGATTATCCATGTTTCTTTTCAATATGCAAAGAGCGGAGGACGAGACGTTGATGCAGTCGCATCAAGGGGCTCTAAGGCGGATGAAGGCAGCTGGATTTCCAATTGTTCCCTCTGTTCTCTGTGTCAGCGATGAAGAAATCCTTGCACAAATCGATGCCATCGGAGCCTCCCTGGGAGAACTTTCCTACGATATTGACGGGGCGGTCGTCAAGATTGACCAGATTGCATATCGGGAGGATTTTCCTGCAGGGAGTAAATATAGTGCAGGACATATTGCTTACAAATATCCGCCGGAAGAAAAAGAGGCTGTCATTCAAAAGATCGAACTTTCAGTCGGAATGACGGGAAGAATCAATCCGACTGCTGTTTTTCACGCCGATTCGGCTTTGCGGGACGGCGGTTTCGCGTGCAACCCTCCATAATCAGGACTTTATTAACCGGCTCGGGATCGGAATCGGGGATACGGTTCTGGTCTATAAATCGGGAGAGATCATCCCGAAGATCCGATCGGTGGTTCGGGAGAAGCATCCTGAGGGAGGAGAGGTTTATCGGATTCCTTCGGTCTGTCCGGTTTGTGGAGGCAGAGTAGAAAGAGAGGCGGGGAGTGCGGACATGTTTTGCACCAATGAAGACTGTCCGGCCAAACTCATCCGCAGAGCGATTCACTTTGTATCCAGAGATGCCATGGATTTGAAAGGCTTCGGCGCGGAATATATTCAATCCTTGATTGAAGGGGGGTATCTGCGTAACATTGCGGACCTTTATTCCTTAAAAGATCACCGAAGCCGTTTAATACAAGAGGGGGTGATCGGCAAGGAAAAGAATACGGACAAGCTCCTTGCCGTGATCGAGCGCTCCAAGCAAAATGAGCCTTACCGTCTGCTTTGCGGACTTGCAATCGCCAATGTCGGCAAGGAAGTAGCGAAAACGCTCATGCACCATTTTCACTCCTTTGACGCCCTGAGGGAAGCAGGACTGGAAGACCTTTTAAAGGTGCCTGACGTGGGAGAAACCACGGCAAGGGGGATCCTGAATTATTTTGCTGGGAAGGAACATCAGGAACTCTTAGAGCGTCTGAAGAAAGAAGGGGTCAGGATGGAAGAAGAAAAGACCTTGGCTCCCGGAGCGGAGCAGCCTCTTGCCGGAAAGAAAATCGTGATCACGGGAGCACTCTCTCACTTCCTGAACAGAGAGGAACTGATCTCCTTTATAGAGGAGAGGGAGGCAAGGTTTCCGGAAGCGTTTCCGGGAAAAACGGATTTTTTTAATCAACAACGACAAGGCTTCCACATCAGGAAAAAAATAAAAAGGCGATCGAGTTGGGAATCCCCATTCTTTCAGAAGACGATTTTTTTATCGAACCTTGCACCAGAGAAAAATGTGTCTTCGGAGAAACAGGATCTTTAATGGATGGAATGGATTTTGTAGAAAAAGCAATCCATTTTTACAAGGATGAAGAAGAGGAAAGAGAATGAACAGGAGATATAGGATTCTTGTGGCAGTGTTTTGCATTTCGCTTTTTGCTTTCGTTGGCAGGAGGCGTAACGGCATTGGCGGCGGGAAAAGAGGGGAGCGCCTCCTCGAAGAGGGATCTTCTCTGCCGGAAGTAACGGGGGTGCAGATCAAAGACAGGGGAACAGGCAAGCAAACGAAAGAAGATCCCGAACCGAAAAACCGGAGAGGAGGCGCCTTTTTCTTCTCTTTGCAGGTGTGGCGGCAACAGGTGTTTATCTCTTCCTTTCGCTTAGGGAGAGAGCGGCGGAGAATTGAACAGAACTTCTTTTTATGAAGAGAAGTTGCGGAGCGTTAAAGCAGAACTTCTTTTTATGAAGAGGAGTTTCAGAGAATTGAGAAGAACTTCTTTTTATGAAGAGGAGTTTCAGAGAATTGAGCAGAACTTCTTTGATCAAGAGGTTTTGCGTGAGCCTGATGTTGCTTTCCCTGGTGAATCTTCTGTTTGATCTGGGAAGGTCCGAAGAACACGCACAAAAAGCAAAGAAAAGTGGAAGCGCTTTATTACGCGGAGCAGACATCTGCGCCGCTCCCGGAAGGCGCAGATCGGAATCGGAATGCGGACAGCAGAAAGCAAAGGACGCAGAATCAGGCGGATAGGGAGGGTTGTCTCCTCCGATACGGGAATTCTGGTGGGGAGAAACGGAACAAGGACTCATTCTTCTCTGGGGGCGCTGACGAAGGAGAATCCGGACACGGTGGCATGGCTGAGTGTCCCGGGGACACTCGATTGACTATCCGGTCGTACAGTGTAAGGACGTGGCCTTCTATCTGAATCACAATTTTTTTCTGGAGCCGGATGCCTATGGCTGCCTTTTCGTCAAAGAACAGGCAGATCTGCAAACGCCCGGAACGAATTTCGTGATCTATGGACATAACATGCGGGACGGAAGCATGTTTGGCTCTCTGATCAGCTATGAGAACAGACATTTTTTTATGAAAAATCATAAACTCATCTCGATTGGACACGGGGAGAGAAATGTCGGGAATATGAAGTGATGTCGGTATTAAAAACGCATCTCTTTCAGAACAGAGAAGATACCTTTAAATATTATCAGTTTTATCAGGCAAATACGGAAGAAGAATTCAAGAATTACAATCAAAATCTCAAAGCACTCTCTCTCTATGATACGGGAGTGACGGCGTCCTACGGAGATCATTTCCTCACTCTTTCCACCTGCTCCTCCTATGTGGAGGACGGTCGCCTCGCAGTGGTTGCCAGGCAGATCTCTCCGGAGTCTGCGCACGGAGATGAAAACCGGAGGTTCTGCGTCTTTCGGCACTTTTGACGAATAGAACAAAAGAAGATTTTTTTCTTAGCGCCCGGGAACGATTGAAATGTGCGGGACGTTTAGAACCTTTCGAGATTTTAGAAGCTGAAGTGAAAAGTTTAATTCCACTCTAAAAAAACCGAGTCGATGAAAGTGGCGTTTACTCTTGCAGAACAGGGGTAAATGCCATTTTGTGTTGTACAACAATGGAAATCAGTATTACACTAACTTCTATGACAGGCCTCTGTCAGCTGCGACCAAATGTTTTTTTCAGGCATGACAACGAAGCGGACTTTAGTCGGTTTTTTTCAAAAAAAGTAGGACTAATTTCCACTTCAAGCGATCGGTATGGAGCGCCCTGACAGCCGCCTGTTGTCATTTACTTTTTTAAGAAGATAGGACTTGAGAATAATCTTGTCCTTTTCTATTTTTTTCGGATGCCGAAAAGCATTCAGCTTTTTCGTAAAGATCATGGTACATAAAAATCTGCAACATCCAGAGGACTCTTTCCGCCAAGCTTTTCGACGGGAGCAGAGTCCACATGACTCAGGACGAGGTTTAAGTCATCCTGATTAGTCAGTCCGAGAGCGTTCAGGTCTGTCCCTTTGGGAAGAATGTAACGCAGTTCAATGTGTTTGTTCTCCAAAAGAGCCTTTCTGTCCGGAACGCATGGGGTCACAATAGAAAAACTCGTGTTCGTCTGGCACCATCAGCATCTGTCTCCATGGATTCGGCGGCAGTAAATTCAGTTCCCCGATCCGTCAGAAGAATGTGAACATATTTCCTGAATGTATCCCGGCCAAGAATCTTCTCCAGAAAGTCAATTCCTTCTTTCATGGAAAGAGCTGTTTTACGTTCCTGATAGATGGCAAAAAGGACCCCCGCACTCACGAATTTAAAGGTCTGGATGAACGGTCCATTGGTTTCGTCATTGTAAACGGTGTCCATCTGTGTCACGAACACATCCTGATGATCGGCAATATATTGCTCATAGTCCTTAAATGTGCGGCCATGAAGATACTTCCGGTCAATCCTTTTCTTATATCCCCTAGATTTTTTTCTTTGGGATTTTACGGGATACCTTTGCGGCGGAGATCCATGACAGTGACACCGGCAATTTCATGGAATACATTTCCCTCTATGTAGTTATAAAGAGTTTTTCTCAGAAATCCCAAGCTCAGGGTGATTGGTAACGATCTGGTAGGGGGACTGCCCATGACCGAGCAACGGCTTGATGATGGCGGCCATCTCCCTTTGCCTCCTGCACGGTAAGATTCACTCCTTGTCTGGAATCAATCAATGTCGTCCGGTAATCTATCTGGGCGTCTTCTGGACAGTATTGATATTTATCGAACCTACAGTGGCTCCAGTTAGAGCAGCCATTGCATGCACCGGGGGAACGGTCGCGCCTTGAGCAGTGAAAAGGATCATACTCCGGACAGTCGACAGTACACTGGCGTCCAAAGACGCATCTCTTGTAATGATTACACTCCAGAGGCATCTTGCACTTATGTGTCAGCTTACGGTGGAGCTTGATTTCCTTGCCAATGGTAGATTTATCCTTTCCTATCGTCTGGGCAATAGCGGTTTTGGTGGAACCGTTTGTTATGCCGGTAAAGATGATGCGTCGTTCTTCGAGGGTTAAATGCGAAAAAAAGCATTTGTTATACTCATGTAGGCACCTGCCTTTCCGGCGGCTGTCAGCTACATGAACTGTAAGACAAAAAGCCACAACTGGTTAAGTGGAAAGTGGTGAAAGACTAACGTCTACTTCGTCCCCTTTAGAGTGGAATTAAACTTTTCACTTCAGCGAGATTTTTAGAAGGTTTAGAAATTTTTTTGAAATTCTATTGACAAACAGGATGGGGTGGTTTAAAAATTCTCTTTGTTGTCAGGTAAACAACATATAAATGTACGTGTAGCTCAGCTGGATAGAGCGTCTGGCTACGGACCAGAAGGTCGCGAGTTCGAATCTTGTCACGTACAGCGAAAGGAATCCGTAAGGGTTCCTTTTTCGTAGAGTTTTGTATAATACGGATAGGATGATGCCGGTGTCTAAAAGCATCAGAATCCTTTTTGTCAGGGTTTTGTGGGGGACGGGGAAGAGGGATGAACCAAACATACGAGTTGATTGCACCCTGCCATTTCGGTTTTGGAAGCGGTTTTAAAAAGAGAAATCTATGACCTTGGATATGATATCTGCGAGGTGCAGGACGGAAGAGTTTCCTTTCTGGGAGATGCGGAGGCAATCTGTCGCGCCAATCTCTGTCTCAGGAGTGCAGAGAGGATTCTTCTGAAAGCAGGCAGTTTCCATGCGGAAAGTTTCGAAGATCTCTTTCAGGGAACCAGGGGGATCCGGTGGCAGGATTTTTTTCCCAAAAATGCCAAATTCTGGGTCACCAAGGCGGCCAGTGTGAAGTCGAAGCTGTTCAGCCCGTCCGACATCCAGTCTGTCATGAAAAAGGCCATGGTAGATACCATGGCACAGTCTTACGGAATCCATCATTTTGAAGAGGACGGGGATCCCTATCCGGTCCGTGTTTTTTTATCAAGAATAACGAGGTCACTGTTGCCATTGACACGACGGGAATTTCTCTCACAAAAGGGGGTATCGTAAGCTGGAAAACGGTGCGCCGATTGCGGAGAATCTTGCGGCAGCTCTTCTTTTGCTCACTCCGTGGAAGGGAAATCGTATTCTGGTAGACCCCTTCTGCGGGAGCGGAACGATCCCGATTGAGGCGGCAATGATCGCCTCCGGGATCGCTCCGGGTCTGTTCAGATCTTTTACGGCACAGAGCTGGAAGCACCTGATCCCGGAAAAAGACTGGGAGGAAGTGAAGGAGGAAATGCGGGAAGAGATTGACGATCATCCTGAAACCGATATTCAAGGCTATGACATTGATCCGGAGAGCATTTCCATCGCAATGATCAATGCCAAAAAAAGGCGGGAGTGGATCATTTGATTCATTTTCAGACAAGAGACGTAAAAGATTTAAGCCATCGTAAAAAAATACGGATTCATTTTAACCAACCCGCCCTATGGAGAGCGCATGGGTGAAGAGGAGGAACTTTTTTTCCCTTTATCGAACGCTTGGAGAGAGGTTTCGTGCACTGGACTCCTGGTCGATGTATGTCATCACTTCCTATACGGAAGCGGAGAAGGCAATGGGAGTCAAGGCGCAGAAAAAAATCGCAAAAATCTATAATGGAATGATCAAAAACCTTTTTCTATCAGTTTCCCGGTCCCAAACCACCGAAAGGAAAAATCTTCCACATGAGTTTCGATGAATTGCAAAAAGACAGCGATTGTGATTGCTCTTTTTCTATAACGACGCTCGTCTTCATGTTGCATCATACTTTGATGAAGCAATTTGCGATTGCAGAAGTGGCTTATGCAAAGGAGGATGCACTTTCCGGAACTTCTTTTTGCTCTGACAGAGAGAGAGGTGGACACCAGACAGTCGCCGTATGATTTGTGTATTCCGGTTCCGGAGGGGACGCACTATGAAGATTTTCATATAGAAAACCATTACTTTACGAAAAAGCTGGTTGTGCGGATTCATACCGGAAGGGATGATTTTTATCGAAAGCATGCGGTCTTTTGCAATTCCTCCAAGGTCAAAAAAATCATTTGGGCAGAAAGAGGAAAAAAAGAGCTGACCCTTTCTTTTTCATTGAATCGGGTTTATGATTGCGATGCGGATCTGACGGATGGAATGATTTCTTTGCGGTTTTCCCCTGTTGCAGGGAACAATTCGCATCTGGTTCTGCTGGATCCGTCTGCGAAGCCCGGCACCGATGCACAGACAAGCCTGTTGCTTGCACAGAAGATCGTAAACTTATCCGAGCCGGGAAAGGATTCCGTTCGCTTTTTCCTCACACGGATGGGGGAAGATGCCCCCACGGATAGAGAGGTGGCTGCGTTCATAAACGAGACGGGAGCGGATCGTTATCTGTGCCTGGCGGTGGAAAAGGAGTTGCAGAACGTAGACTCGCAGGAACAGGCGAATGCAGAATCACAGACTGCGGGTGCACAAAAGCAGGAGGCGCAAACGGCAGCGTCACAGAAGCAGGAGGCGCAAACGGCAGCATCACAGAGTCAGGAGGCGCAAACGGCAGCATCGCGGAAGCAGGATGGGCAAGAAGGGGAAGGCTGTACCGTGCAGGCGCGGACGCTCTACAGTGACGGTTATTATATTCGGAACTACGGAAATGTTGCTTTTGCCAATACCATGGAAGAGGCGCTCTATCATGAGGCGGGATTTGAGGCTTTGGGACTCTCTGCAGATCCGGATCCATCCTCTCTTTTGCATCATCTTAAAATTCATGGAGCGCAGGTAGAGCTAGGGGCAGATTGCCTGGAACAGGAGACGGTACAAGCGTCATTGCACAAGAATAAAAAAAGCAGGAAGAAATTCTGAACCGGGCGGCAGCAGCACTTTATGAGGGGCTGATGCAAAGCTACGAACAGGCGGAAAAATTAGAGAAAGAGGGTATATCAAGTGGACTTAAAGACCTATCGATGGATTTTTTGCAACCGGAAATCAGGATAAAGTGAGAGAGATCAGACAGATGCTTCCATGGAATGTGATTTCGATGAAGGAAGCAGGGATTGATTTGGAGATCGTAGAGGACGGGAAAACCTTTGCGGAGAATGCGCTCATCAAGGCAAGAGCATTGCATGCGTATTTGAAGGAAAGAGGACGGGAAGAGAAGACCATTGTTATGGCGGATGATTCAGGACTGGAGATTGATGCGCTGAATGGAGAACCCGGAATTTACTCTGCCCGTTACCTGGGGCATGACACGCCTTATACGGTGAAGAATCAAAAATTTCCTGGATCGAATGAAGGGTGTACCGGAGGAGAAGCGTACGGCACGTTATATTTGCGCCATTGCCACCGTCCTTCCCGACGGTGAGGAATTGCAGACCGAGGCGGCTTTGGAGGGTAGGATCGCCTATCAAAGTGCGGGAAATAACGGCTTCGGCTTTGATCCGATTCTTTATTTACCTCAGTATGGCAAAACCAGTGCAGAGATTTCTGTAGAGGAAAAAAATGCGATCAGCCACCGGGGCAAGGCATTGCAGAAAATGAAAATTTTGCTTGAAGAACATAGGTAGATCGTGTATTCTTAAAAAGATGTTTTGCGGTCATGGCGGAATTGGCAGACGCGCAGGATTTAGGTTCCTGTGCCTTAAGGCGTATGGGTTCAAGTCCCACTGACCGCAATCGGCTTCAGTCCGTTGATGGTCTTCTTTTAAAAATTCATTGATCTGTTTGTCCTTTTGGCATCCGGTCTTTATGAAAAAGAAGACGATCGCTTGTTTGTTTCCTTCTCTTTCCTTGGCGAAAAAAACCGTCGTCAAATAAATTTCAAAAAAGGGATTGACAGACAAAAGGGTGCATTATATAATTGTCAATGCGTTCTAACGGAGGCGCTAGACAGACATCCCTTCGGGGGTGTGGCTCAGCTTGTAGAGCGCCTGGTTTGGGACCAGGAAGTCGCAGGTTCTGAATCCTGTCACCCCGACTTCAACAGGATATCACTTTAATATAGGAAATAATTGTTTCTACCTTGCAGGTGTAGTTCAGTGGTAGAACACCAGCCTTCCAAGCTGGATATGTGGGTTCGATTCCCATCACCTGCTTATCCTTGAAAAGGATATACCTCGAAAGGGATACATCTGATAAAAGGATATGTGTCCGTAGCTCAGCTGGATAGAGCAACGGCCTTCTAAGCCGTGGGTCGGGGGTTCGAATCCCTTCGGACACGTTACAGGAGCAGTCTAATATGGTGGGTATGGCGTAGTTGGTTAACGCGCCAGATTGTGGTTCTGGAGATCGTGGGTTCGAGTCCCACTATCCACCCGCATCCAGTATGGAAGATTGCGATTCAAGCGATGCGTTTTGTGAAGGGCTATCGCCAAGTGGTAAGGCACAGCACTTTGACTGCTGCATTCGCCGGTTCGAATCCTGCTAGCCCTGATACCTCAGACCAAGCTGGGATTTTGAGGGCGCTTTTTGCTGCTCCTGAAGCTCTTGAGCCACTAGCTCAGTCGGTAGAGCACTTGACTTTTAATCAAGTTGTCGAGGGTTCTGATTCCCTCGTGGCTCACAAACTAGGAAATAGGCTAAAAGCCTGAATCTACAAGGGTTTCCGGTACATGGGAACCCTTTTCTTTTGTTCTAAAACGAACGGAAAAGGTGTGGAATAGAGGTAGTCAAAAAGTAGTCAAGATTCTGTTCAACTTTTCTGCGGCATTTCCTTTCTCCTCGTCCAGATGCGCATACACCTGCAGGATCATTTTTCGTCGACATATCCCATTCTCATTTTTTTATTTGGACTTGCATGGAGGTACCGGGGTAAGTACAACCTGAGGATCAGGACGCAATGAGGCTCCTGAATACCATAAGAGATTCCGGAGATCTGAAGGAATTAAAAAGCAAACTGGAGGGTTTGAAGGGGCCGGAGGCAGCAGAAATCCTCAAGGAACTGGAAAGCCCTGCATACCGGGCTGGATTTCTCCTTCAGCTATGTGAATGATCAGGAACTGAACAGGATCCTTAGAACCAACTGGAGCGGTGCAAACGACTCAAAGAGGATATGGGGGAATACACGGGGCTGGCAAGGGAACTTAAAACGCAGATGACGCTTGCGTACCTCACCGGAAAGAATGAGAGCGAGATCGCAGGAGAAATAGCCAATAAATATGCAACCGGTGCAGCCTATGCACGGAGACTGGTACGGACAGAATCGGCCTACGTATCCGGACAAGCGCAGGCAGCAGCGGATCAGGAAGCAGGAATTGAGTCCTACAAGATCATAGCCACACTGGACCTGAGAACCTCCAATATATGCAGGGAAATGGACGGGAAAGAATTTGCATACAAGGATATGGAGGTAGGAGTGAATGATCCGCCTTTCCACCCGTTTTTGCAGAACAACCGTTCTTTCAGAGCTGGACGATCAGAATTTGGGTGAGCTGAAGCGGAGATCCAGAGACCCGGAAACCGGAAAGGTAAAGACTTTTTCCGGAGATATCACATATCAGAAATGGTATGAGAGTGAGGTTGCAAATAATCCGGAGGCGCTCTTTGCGGAGCAGGTGGCCAAACACAGAGGAGCTGATCTGCAGCAACATGAGAGATATGTTGAGCGCCTAGGAAAAAGAAAGTAGGTTCAATAGATGATTTCAGAGAGCTGAAATACAAAAACTCCGGAAGAATTTGAAAAGCTGAAAGAGCTTTTACAAGAATCCACTCTCAGAGGTGAGCGCTGATATTGAGAGAAATATGGCCATCAGGAATGGTAATATATATGGCATTCAGACAACCGGGGCAAGGATATTGATAAGGAGATCCTGAAAGATATTGATAACGCTATCCACAAGCTGCACAAAGAGCATGAGAATATCAAGGTTGATAAGATTTCTTTCCTCCCAGGAGATAAGCTGGGCAGTGATATTGCAAGAGCGGCAATCGATAAGAAAAACGCTCAAAACAACACTGAAATTGAACGGAGATATATTCTCAGATCCGGAGGCTTTGAAAAACATACTTGAACATATGCCCGAGGGAATTTCAGAGAAAGATGGCTTATATGGATACCTGCTCCATGAATATACTCATTTCATGGAATATGATTATGTGATCAAAAAGCATACAATAAACGGAATCACGGATGCTGCAAAGGTAAAAGAAGATCTCAATCATTGCATAAGTGCCACGGAGTTACTCAAAGAGGCTCTTTCATCTTGCGGATTAGATTACAATGATGGTATAATACAGACGATAAGCGAATATGCAACATATAACAATGCGGAGACAATAGCTGAGGCATATTCATACAAGGGAACAGATAAGCCGCTGTGTGAGGTCATCAAGAAACTTGTAAATGCAAGATGGAGAAAGTAACATGATTCCGTTAATACCAAAGGAAAATTCAGGGAAAAAAATACAATTTAAGCCGGGAGATGTGGCACTCAAGGAGGGTGTTGTACTTAAGGCTGAGGAAAAAAAGTGATTTTTGATAAGTTCAGAGCCAGCATGAGAGAACAGGCTAGATCAAGAATGGATTAAGGACAACCAAATAAAGAACGATACTGAAAGAGCTGTGCAGAAAATGCATGGCTCTTTTTGTATGCAAAAAGGAGGGGCAGATGGGGAAGATATTGGCAATAGCAGGGGGAATACCCACAGGAATACTCCTAGCGGCGCTCACTGGATGCATGTTGGCGATCCAAAATGTGAGGGAAAAACAGCAGCAGGATATGCAGAATGAGAAAGGCAGGTAGCGGGCATGAATTTCGGAGATGCCTTAGAGGAATTAAAGGATGGATACAAATGCAGGAGAGCCGGATGGAACGGCAAAGGAACTTATATTAAGCTACAGAAACCGGATGAGTACAGCAAAATGACATTGCCTCATATCTACATAGTGACCATATCCTTGATCACAGATTTTGAGAGTTCGGGTCTTGCGGTTGTCATCCCAGTATAGGCTTCTTGATAAAAGACGGACTCGGGATATACAGAGAGCAGAGCCGGCTTTTGACTCTCCAAAGAATTACCGTCTTTCGCCTGTATCTGTGAGGATACTCGGGCATAAGCGTAGATAGTCATAATTTAATTTTCTTCCCTCAAGCTACATTTCATCCGTAGGCTTGAACACATAAACTAAAATGATTTCATACGATAATAAATAGTTGGACAGACTGAATATTTGTGATATAATACGACCATAAGGATGAAATAGGGCATTTCCACGTTCATGGAGGCAAAAATGGTCAGTTACAAAAGGCTCTTCAAGTTGTTAATCGATCGCGATATGAAAAAAGGTGAGCTTGAACGAGCAGCAGATATTAGTCACTATGTTATGTATAAGCTCAACCATGGAGAGACTGTTACAACAGAGGTGATTGAAAAATTTGTCGTACACTTAACTGTACGCCTGATGAGATCATGGAAATCGTTTATGATGATGAGGTAGAGCAATGACGGTAAAGCCAATCTTGAAATGGGCCGGTGGAAAGACCCAAATGTTACCGGAACTGTTACCTCGTGTGCCGGAACGATATGGCAAATATATCGAACCTTTTTTTGGTGGTGGCGCATTGTTCTTTGCGTTACAGCCGAAGAATGCAGTTATTGCAGACAGCAATCCGGAAATAATAAATGTTTATCAGCAAGTAGCGAATGATACAGAAGCAGTCATTCGTCAGCTTCTGATATATAAAAATACCGAGGAGTGCTTTTACCAAGTGCGTGAGCAGAATTGGCAAACGCTTGATCCTTTTGAAGCCGCTGCACGAACTATCTTCCTCAACAAAACTTGTTTTAATGGCTTATATCGAGTAAATCGCAAAGGGCAATTTAACACTCCCTTTGGGCGTTACAAGAATCCAAAAAAATCTGTGATGCTGATGCCCTTCGGGCAGCGGCAGAAGTTCTACGCAACGCCACTATAATATGCGCTGATTATGTAGGCGTGTTGGAACAAAATGCTGAGGCAGGAGATTTTGTTTTCTTAGATCCACCGTATGTACCTGTATCTGAGTATGCAGATTTTAAGCGATATACAAAAGAACAATTCCGCGAGGATGATCATAGATGTCTTGCTGAACAAGTGGAAAAACTTCGACAGCGAGGATGTTATATCATTGAAACCAATTCAAGCGCACCTCTTGTTTATGAACTGTATAGAGCCTATCAAGTTGAGGTGATACTGACGAAGCGTGCTATTTCATCAAAGGCTGATACACGCACAGGAGAGGATGTCATAATCACGGCTGTACCGAACGTTCAAATGCCGGCTGAATTTGCAGCGCTTTCGGAACAAGTGAGTAAATATCCGCCTACACGCTTCATGGGGTCAAAGAGCAAACTTCTTGGAGCAATCTGGGGAGTGGCAAAGCGGTTCGATTTTACGACTGTATTAGATTTATTCAGTGGCTCTGGTGTCGTTTCTTATATGCTGAAGACACAAGGAAAGCAGGTGATAAGTAACGACTATATGGCCATGAGTCATGTCTTTGCGAAAGCCATGGTGGAGAACAGTAGCACGGTGTTGACTTCGGAAGAGATTGAGTGGCTTCTGATGGATCATGGAACTGACATGTTTGTCGAACAGACTTTTAGAGGTCTCTATTTCTCAGATCAGGATAACCATTTGATCGATGTAATACGTGCAAACATCAAGAGTATGGAAGATGAAAACAAACAAGCTTTTAGCTATGACAGCACTGATTCGTGCATGTACCAAGAAACGGCCTCGAGGACTGTTCACATATGTTGGATTAAAAAAACATCCAATGATGATGGACGCCGTGACCTGGTAATCAGTATGGAGCAGCAATTTCGAGAAAAATGCCAATGCAGTCAACAATGCAGTTTTTGATAATGGACAGGAGAATTTGTCTATACGAGGGGAGGCAATGAATGTCCCGGGGATCGTTCCTGACTTGGTGTATATGGATCCGCCGTACTATTCGCCGCTATCCGATAATGAATACGTGAGACGGTATCACTTCCTTGAGGGATTAGCTTGCGATTGGCAGGGAGTGCAGATACAGCAACATACAAAAACGAAGAAATTCAAATCATATCCGACACCATTCTCGTCTAGAGACGGTGCAGCAGAGGCATTTGATAAGTTGTTTGAGAAGTATAGTACAAAAAAATTTTTAATTGTTTCGTATAGTTCCAATAGCGAACCGACGAAAGAAGAAATGATTGAAATCATGAAGCGCCATAAGACTCATGTTGAAGTGGTGCCAATTGATCATACGTATAGTTTTTGGAAATCAAAAGGCTGCAAGGACACATCGGCAGAAAGTACAAGAATATCTGTTTGTTGGCTATTGATTGAGATTAGGGAACTGAGGGAACATTTATGAAAAATAGGTGATAATGAAAAATCTCGATATGGCACTTAGGGAACACTGGAGTCCGCAATCCTATGAGAATCCAAGATGGTTTCCGGGTTTTTTTGCGAGCAGTTCATATGTTGGAGACTTTCACGGTAAGCCGGCTGAAATAGGATTCACCCGCCTTATGAATGAAGCAGGTATTGTTTCCAGTGAAGGTAAAGACGGAACTATAGGCCGGAAGTGGAGACTGATGTTTGAACGATATGGTTTCATGTATCGGATTGTTGAAAAAAATCAGATCCGTATACGCAGGACGATCTTGGGTCTGCTGACAGCGTGACACCATTTGGACGAACATTTATCAGTGCAGACACATTACCTGCTATGCAAGAATGCTTTTTGCGTTCCTTATCAGTTGAACAGTGGGAACTTCCGGATGGTTCTGGATTGTTCTCGCCACTCAGATGGATTCTCGCACTTATGCTGGAACTTGAAAAAGAACTGGCTCGACAGAGATGTCACGTATCGAGTTTGCCCTGTATGGACATACAACAAATCCGTTATATGATATTGATGATGTTGTGGATCATATTCTTGACTTGCGTGAGCGTCGAAGAGATTCTAAGGCGAAGAAGGTTTTTGACCGTCAAGAAAAACATACTCGTGGTGAATTTTTATTCCATGAAGGAGCAAAACTTCACTGATTATGGAGATATGAATATGAGATATCTTCGTATATCCGGCATCCTGCAAAGAAAAAGGTCGAGGCCTAATGGTCGTACCGGAAAAAGTATGTGATAGCCGAGGCTCTCGCCAGCAGATCGTACAGTAAAAATGCAGTTATAGATCAGCTAAAAGTTTTAACGACCGGTGCGCCACTTCCAACAGATGATATTGTAATTGCAAAAGCAGGTGCTTGCGGATTTACAGGAACAGCTGAAGGAACGACACATAGTATATGATATTTCCGATCTTCCGCTTAATACACCAGCAGAGGTAAATGTAGCGCGTGGTCGACTGGAAGAGAAATTGTCGATGGAAAATGAGATTAGATATGCATCTGTTCAGGTGGAACAGTGGCAAGAAATCTCTGATTATATGACCCTGCTCATAAGCGGTGGCGGAAAGAAAACGTATGATGAGGATTATGAAATTGAAGTTCCCAAAGAAGAATGTGCAGTTTATTTAGAGTGGACGTTATGGAGAGCAGCACTTGCGATCAATCATTTAACCAATGCTCCTTATAAAGTGCGCGGCTTCAGATTGGATTCGGACTTTATGCCAGTGTCGGCAGCAGGCGGTGGACGCGGCGATCTTTATTGTGACTATAAAGATTTTACTATGCTGACGGAAGTAACGATGTCTACATCATCACGTCAGGAAGCAATGGAGGGAGAACCTGTTCGGCGTCACGTTTCCGATGCCGTTGAACAGTATGAAAAGCCTGTCCTTTGTCTCTTCATTGCAGTGCGTGTGGACAACAACACTGTCGAAACATTTCGCCACGGAGTATGGTATGCAGGGACGAAAAAACAGCGTTTGACAATACTCCCGTTAACCTTGGAACAGTATCAGGACTTCTTTGTGAAGATGTTCCGTGTGAGAAAGGCAGAACCGGATAGAGTTGCAGATCTCATTGACCGCTGTATGGCATATCGAGATCGGATGGAAGCATTGGAGTGGAAAGAGCATATTGCAAAAATGGTATCGCTCGGGCCATATGGCGGACGTTTCCCCATAGATACCCAGGCATCTATGATTGCTGAGCCAGTCGGCAGATATGGTGAAGAAGCATTTCCGCATGGAATTTATTTTGGAACAAGAATTACGGATGCAGTCCGTGGCGAGACGGGGGTTGTTACTCAGATAACCGATGACCATGTTGTTGTGAATTACCCTCAGATAACGAGCAGCGACACTGAAACGAAAATTCCCTATGGCCCGGAAGCCTTTTCCAAAGGATGGATCAAGGTTGAATAGCATGGTGACCAGCAAGAGTAAAAATCAAACTCCGATTTGCTGTGAACAAGGGATGCTAATTAACTAAAGTGGCAGGAGAGAACAATGATTTTATCTGATAACGAAACAAAACTTGATTTGTTGAACAATCAAGCTATTGCTAAGACGATTTTGTCTATCATCAAGGACAGCAATGAATCAGTATCTATTGGTGTTCATGGAGATTGGGGAGCTGGCAAGTCCAGTATTCTTCTTATGGTCGAAAATTTCCTCAATCCAGAATCCAATAATGAAAAATCGGATGACTTAGAAGAACTTGATTTGGACGATTGGGATTTAGAAGATCCAGAAGGTGCTGTTGATGAGGAATCGGATGTTCCTGTTACAGGAATCATAACAATCCGGTTTAACAGCTGGCAGTATCAGGGATTTGAAGATGCGAAGATTGCTCTGATGAGCGCTATTGTAAAGGCACTTCAAAAGGAAGCGAAATCGTATTATAAGAAACATCCAGTAAAGGGTGCATTTAAAAAGCTAAAAGAAACCTGCAAAAGAATCTGGGATAATATAGACAAACTTAGCCTTGCGAAGAATACAGCTAAGCTTGGAGTTTCCGTTGCTACCGGAACAACTCCTATTGCACTATTTAACATTGGCGCACAGCAGGTAAAGAAAATTTTTTCTGATGAAGCGGAACGCAATGATTTTTATTAGCAAAGCAGGAACGTTGTTGAAAAAGTACCTCCGTTGAGACGTCAAGTTATAAAGAAATAGCTGAATTCAGGGCCAATTATAAAGAACTGTTCAAGGCCTCCCACATAGAGAGGCTTGTTGTTCTGATTGATGATCTTGACCGCTGTCTGCCAAAAGTGGCTATTGAAACATTGGAAGCCGTTAGAATGTTTCTGTCGATGGAAAATACTGCATTTATCATTGCGGCTGATGACGCTATGATAAGATATTCTGTAAAAGAATATTTCCCTCGCGTGTTAGAAAAAAAGAGGGCGAGGATTCCACAAAGACGATTGATTATAATCAATTTTTCTGAAAAAAATATCTTGAAAAAAATTGATACAGGTTCCGATGCATATTCCCAGGATAGGAATTGCAGAGGCAGAGATGTATGTGCTGCTCCTAATGATTGAATCAAAATTAGGTGAAACAGAAGAGTTGATAGGTCTTGCCAATGCGGTTATCAAGAAACTGAGTAGACCTTGGGCTTTAGAACCATTGACATCTGAGGAAATAAAGAGAGTTGCTGGCGAGAAGTATGAATCCGTGATTGAAAACGTTAAAATCGCTAAGAGTATCGATAAGATTCTTGCAGAAAAATACAAATGGTAATCCGAGAAATATAAAGCGTTTTCTAAACATGCTACTGCTGCGTACAGAAATAGCACATAATCGTGGTTTTGACGAACTAAAGATGCCGGTGCTTGCAAAGATGATGTTAGCAGAACAATATAATTATGACTTTTATAAGGCAATTGCTTCTGAATTAAGGGAAGATGGCACTTGTCCTGCATTTGATTTGGTTTCAGAATCCGAAGAAAAAAACTGAAGATAATGCGACAGACACGGGAACAGAATCTGAGACATCAGAGACATCTACGGAACAGTCAACAAAAACCCGAATCTGTAAAACCAGAATACAGAAACAAAGATTTTTTAAAAAGAAGTTAGATGAGGAAGCCATAAAAAGCTTGGATGGGAACCGAACCTTCTCTTGAAGGCGTTGATTTGAGACCATATTATTTTTGCGTGTACGGAGAAAGAAGACTTCTTCTTCAGTAGCCAGGAAGAAAGGCTGAGAGAAATCATTCAGGCTGTTCGAGGTGGAAAATTTACTGCTGGAAGTCGGAATGAACAAATTAAAAAACTGGAAAACCCTGATGCCAAGTATGTCTTTAATGTAGTTTCACAGTCTATGTTTACATATGATTTGTCAGCTCAGAAGGCACCTAAGATAGTTGAAGGGTTGCGAGTCTTTGTGAAAATCCGGACAGAAATGCAGAATAATTTAGTGGAGTTTTTGCTTACACTTCCCCTTGATAAGTTGGGAATGTGGGGCACCGGTGGATGGGATGAATGCATTCCAAAGGATTCTGAGGCGAGAACTGCGCTTAAAGACTTCTTTAAGGGAATATCTGAAAAATCGACGAATGCATTAGTAAAGAGTGCAGCAAATAATGCGTTGGAGAATTAACTTATGGGAACATCAACAAGAAATAGTGGTCAAAATGGACATAGTCCATTAGTTCCAACTTGGTTAGAAGGAAACCCAGTTCCTGTGGCACCAGTAGAGACTGGTGTTCCGGTACAGCCAGCACCAGATACATCCCAAAATCCAAATCAACCTCTTCAGCCTATACCAGTTGAAGCTGATCCAAACCGATTCAGAGGACCGAGAACATCATTTACTCATTTTTGTTTCAGGCGGCGGACGAAATGGTTCATCAATGAGACGTGGCGTTTCCCACTACGTTAGTCGATCCCTTGGAGGGAGTTCTAATGCCACCAAGCGATTAGGCTCTGCTCGCACGAGTACATCTCGGTTATATGGTGTTCTCCATACGCTTGCTGGGGGAGGAGGATTGCGTGACGTAGCCAGATTATTAGCGATAGATAATCTGGAAGGTTTAAGAGCTTCAGAGTTCTTTATTAAGGTTGCGCAATTCATATGTCCAGACGGTGGATCAGAAGATGAAGGTATCTCCAGATCTGCATACTATGATACTGTTGCTGATAATCCGGAATTAATGGATAAACCAACGGAAAATCTTACGCGAGAAGAAATTGATTTGATTCTTCAAAGCTATATGTCAAAAGTTGTGATGCAACAGATCATGAATGGGATTGCAAATAACACTATTAGGTTTTTCTGAGTCTTTAGATGAAATATCCCATATTGAGGATGCGGTTGAGCAACTGATAGATCAAAGTGTGGCAGATGCTTTTGCTCAAGTCAGGCAAGAAAATGCTGATATGACAAACCTTAAAGCAAAGGAGATTACTGACAGGGTTTATCAAAAAACATTTGAAATCCTGGAAAGGGTTGGTGACTGAGCATGTATAGATATCATTTAATCGCATCATTTGACAAGGAACTAAAGGAACTTAAATCCGAAACTTTGCAGGAAAGTAGTGTGGTAAATGTTGAAATACCCGTATTGTCCTCATCGGGGATGCTTCGGTATGGTCTGCAAAGAACAGTTGATGATTTGACAAAAGCTGATATTTACCCTTCTGAGGCTGGATATGATGCAATAATTATAGGCCTTTTCGTGTACATGGCTGACATGAAAATATCAAGGCGAGTCCATGCACAGGATTCTTGGTCACGAGAGATAATTCTTACTATTCCTGTATTTGATAACAAGTGGGCTGAGCTTAAGGAAACTTTTGAACGCATGCTTAAGTTTCTCACAGGAGATCTTTGGACAATTGAATTTACAAAGCGTGAGATCGCTTTGGCACAAGAAGATAAGTTTGAGAATAGAAATGATAAATATCTATTTGCATCGCTGTTTTCAGGGGGAATGGATAGTTTAATAGCAGCTATAAATTATATGGAGCAAGGCCAACAAACTTTACTGGTGAGCCATGCCGGAGAGAGCCGTGTTAGACACTGGCAAACAGATCTGTTATCCGTGCTTGATGATCATTATGGCGATACTCCGCATGAAAATGCCTATTATTGGACAAATTTGGATGGCGTTGAGTTCCCTAAAGGAGGATCAGATTTAAATCAGAGAAGTAGATCGTTCCTTTTTATTGCTATTGCTTTGTTTGCTATGAGTGGCACTAAGAGTTGTACACGGCTGTTAATGCCGGAAAAATGGGCTTATTGCTCTTAACGTACCATTAGAATATCTTCGTCTTGGATCTCATAGTACAAGAACGACACATCCATTTTATTTAAAACTATGGAATACAATTACTTCAGATATCTTCGGTTACTCAATATCTAATCCCTATTGGAATAAGACAAAGGGAGAAATGGCGTCTGAATGCTTAAATCAGGACGTCCTCAAAATTGGAATGAGATATTCGTATTCGTGTTCTTCTGTCAATAGCGTTAGCATTCAAAGTGGAGAATCTAACCATTGTGGACATTGTCTTCCGTGTATTATCCGCCGTGCAGCAATGCATAAGGCCTTTGGTGACTATGACCCATCTGTATATATGGATTCGAGTGCCACTGAATTAGTTAATAATCGTGAGGCAAAAGGTGAACAGATTCGTTCTTTCCAGTATGCTATAGATAGGCTGCAGAAGTATCCAGGAGCAAAAAATGCGCTGATACATAAGCCTGGCCCATTGGAAATGGATGATAATTATTTGCAGGAGCTTGCTGATACATATTATCGTGGACTCATGGAAGTAGATCAATGGATTCATGACAGTTTGGAGAAAGAAAATGCTGATTGATACACATTTTCATCTTGATTTGAATGAGAATATGCAGAACTTGATTCAACAGTTGAATTCATCCTCAATAGGGATTATTGCTGTGGGAACAACACCAAAGGCTTTTAAGCGTGAGCGAGAACTTGTTTCAAATACAAAGAATGTACAAGTTGGCCTTGGTCTGCATCCACAGTTAATAATGGAGAGAGGGCATGAAATAGATCTGTTCTTGGATTTAGTAAAGGATAGCAGATACATAGGCGAGGTAGGACTTGATTTTAATGCCTCGTACAAAAACTCCAAAAGAGCAACAAATATATTGCTTTAGAAAAATCGCAGAGATAAGTGCGTTAGAGGGCAATAAGATTCTTTCTATACATAGTGTCAAGGCAACGACGGAAGTAATTAATGAACTAAACAGAGCAGGAACTTTCAAAACATGTATCTGTATTTTTCATTGGTTTACCGGTTCTTCGACTGACAGAAAAAAAGCATCGGAAATGGGTGCGTATTTTTCAATTAATCCAAGAATGTTGAAGACCAAATCTGGACAGGAAACTATCAGATCGATTCCGGGGGATAAAATTCTTCTCGAAACAGATGTCCCGTTTACAAGGAAATATAACAAAATAGACGATCTTAAGCTCGATCTCGTAGATTTAATCCACTGCATCTCCGATATACGTGGAGAAGAAATGATGAGTCAGATCAACTTAAATAGTAATCTGATATGGGATTAGTTGATTTTGGACTATAAATGCCAGAATATGGAGAAACGCGAATCGTAGATAGAGGAAGCAACTATGACACAGGAAACAATCGATCGCATCAGCAACAAAACAATAGACAGGATCGATTTGTGTGCGTATGCGCAAAGACAGATCGGTAGCGAAGCGGAGAGAGACCGCTCTTTTTGCATACCATTGATGTTTTCTTTTTCCAAAATGAGCATACAGGATAGAAGGGGAGACAAATTAGGCTTTTGAGTGGGTAGATTTTTGCAGAATTATACAATTTTTTTGCCATCCTTTTACCATACATGTACAAGATTAAGGATACAATAAGGAATGGGTTGGGCAATATTCAAGAGACCTAACCAAAAAGGGATAGATCCTTTTTACTATCGGTGCGTTAAGATAAGAGCAGTTGGAAAGAGAGAATGAGTCGGACCGGCTGCGATTGTCTATTTCATCACAAGGAGGAAAAAATGTCCAACATTCATGTAACAAGTGAGATCAAAACTCTCAAAAAGGTGCTGCTGCACAGACCGGGTGAGGAACTTCTGAACCTGACTCCCGATACGCTGGGAGAGCTGCTGTTCGATGACATCCCGGACCTGAAGGATGACAGGAAGAGCACGATCGTTTTGCCAAGATCCTGAGAGACCATGGTGTAGAAGTTGTTTATCTGGAAGATTTAATGGCGGAGACTCTGAAGGCACGCCCTGAAATCAAGGAGAAGTTCCTGGATCAGTGGATTGAGGAGTCCGGCGTTCATACCGAAGTGTATCACAAGATCATCAAGGAATATCTGGCTAAATTCACCGATGAGAAGGAACTGGTTCTGAAGACTATGTCCGGAATCACCTTTGCAGAGCTGGGTGAGATTCATACCAACTTCCTGGTAGACCGTATTGCAACGGCTTCCCACCTTCTTGTCAATCCGATGCCGAACCTGTACTTCACCCGTGACCCGTTTGCTTCTGTAGGAAACGGTGCTGTCATCAACAGAATGTTCTCTGTAACAAGAAATCGTGAGACCATTTACGCAGATTATATCTTCAAATATCATCCGGATTATGCCGGAAACGTACCGGATCTGTATGGACGTCACAACCACTTCCACATCGAAGGTGGAGATGTGCTCAACGTAAATGAGAAGCTTCTGTTCATTGGAATGTCTCAGAGAACACAGCCGGAAGCCATCCAGGATCTGGCAATGAAGATGTTCTATGAGAACGAAGGAAACAAGATCGAAACCATTCTGGCTTTCAATATCCCGGTAAGCCGTGCGTTCATGCACCTGGATACCGTGTTCACGCAGATTGACACCGATGCGTTTACCATTCACCCGGGAATCATGGGAACCCTGCAGGTATTTGCAATTACGAAGGATGCTGCCAATCACGATGTGAAGATTGAAGAGCATACCGGAAAGCTGGAAGAGATTCTTGCAAAATTCATGGGTCTGGAGAAGGTTCGTCTTTTCCCTTGCGGTGCCGGAGATGCTCTGGCAGCAGAGAGAGAGCAGTGGAACGATGGATCCAATACCCTCTGCATCGCTCCCGGAACGGTGATCGTTTACAAGCGTAATTATGTCACCAACCAGTATCTGAAGGACAATGGGTTCAATGTACTGGAGCTGGAAGCATCCAACCTTTGCGTAGGACGCGGCGGCCCGAGATGCATGTCCATGCCGCTGGTTCGTGAAGACTGATTGATGTGTAAAACGGGGCGCCATGGGTGAATTCCTGTGGCACCCGTTACAATAGGTGTGGCTCAGGGATTGAACTGCATCTGCAATATGTAAAGAACAGAAAGGAAATGGTTATGGGTGTTAATGTAAGAGGAAGAAGTTTTTTGACATTGTTGGACTTTACGCCGGCTGAGATCAGATATCTGCTGGAGCTGTCTGCTGAATTCAAGAAGATGAAGGCAAACGGTGTGGATCACAGCTATTTAAAGGGCAAGCAGGTCGTTCTGCTGTTTGAAAAGACTTCCACCAGAACTCGTTGCGCATTCGAAGTTGGCGCACGCGATCTTGGAATGGGAGTGACCTTCCTGGATTCCGGCTCTTCTCAGATGGGCAAGAAGGAGTCTCTGGAAGATACCGCTAAGGTTCTTGGCCGTATGTTCGACGGGATCGAGTATCGTGGTTTTGATCAGAAGGTGGTAGAAGATCTTGCCAAATATTCGGGAATTCCGGTATGGAACGGTCTGACCGATCTGTATCATCCGACCCAGATGCTTGCGGATATTCTTACCGTAAAAGAGGAGTTCGGCGATGTCAGAGGACGCAAGTTGACATTCTTCGGAGACGCCAGAAACAATGTGGCAAATTCTCTGATGATCGTTTGCGCAAAGCTTGGCATGCACTTCTGTGCTTGCGGACCGAAGGAGCTCATGCCGACGGATGATCTTGTTGCTAAGTGCAGAGAGATTGCCAAGGAGACCGGCGCTGAAATCGAGCTGACCGATGACATCAAGATCGGTGCTAAGGATGCGGATGTTCTGTATACCGACATCTGGCTTTCCATGGGCGAGCCGGCAGAGCTTTGGGAGAAGAGAATCAAGCTGCTTCGTCCTTATCAGGTCAACAAGGAACTGCTTGCAATGGCGAAGCCTACTGCTATCTTCCTTCACTGCCTGCCTTCCTTCCACGATCGTAATACCACGATCGGTGAGGATATCTATCAGAAATACGGCCTGGAAGCAATGGAAGTAACGGATGATGTCTTCCTTGGCAAGCATGCAAGGCAGTTTGACGAGGCGGATAATCGTATGCACACCATCAAGGCAGTGATGTACGCCACCTTGAAGTAAGCAGGAGAAGAGCATGGCAAAAGCGTATTGTCAGTTGCTCTCGGGGAAATGCCTTAGGCAATACCCCCGAGGAGCAACTTAATTTGGTTCGTGAGACCGCTAAGACGATCGTGGATCTGTCTGAGGCCGGTTATGAAGTCATTGTGGGACATGGCAACGGCCCCTCAGGTCGGCATGATCAATCTTGCAATGGAATTTTTCCAGCACAAAGGGAGGCAATACTCCTTTTATGCCGTTCCCGGAGTGCGGAGCAATGTCTCAGGGATACATCGGCTATCATTTGCAGCAGGCGATCCAACAGGAATTAAAAGCCCGTCATATCGATAAGGAATGCGCTTCTGTGATCACGCAGGTGGTGGTAGACGAGAAAGACCCCGGGTTTGCCAATCCGACCAAGCCGGTAGGAAGTTTTTATACGAAGGAAGAAGCGGACAAGATCGCTGCAGAAAAGGGCTTCACCTTTGTAGAAGATGCGGGACGTGGCTATCGCCGCGTGGTACCGTCTCCGATTCCGAAGCGGATTGTAGAACTGAAGGTCGTGGAGCAGCTGGTCAAGGCCGGCGATATCGTCATCACCGTAGGTGGCGGCGGCATTCCGGTTGTGGAAACGCCGAATGGTCTGAAAGGCGTTGCAGCTGTCATCGATAAGGATCGTTCCAGTGCCTTGCTTGCGGAGTCGATCGGCGCCGATATGCTGATCATCCTGACGGCAGTGGATCGGGTTTGCATCAACTTCAACAAGCCGGATCAGAAGGAACTTCCGACGATGACGCTTGCGGAAGCAGACAAGTATATTGGAGAAAAGCAATTTGCTCCCGGCAGCATGCTTCCTAAGGTGCAGTCTTGTATCGAATTTGTAAAGAATAATACGCACGGGGGACCGCGCTCATCACTTCTTTACAGAAGGCTGCGCTTGCGCTTAAGGGCGAAACAGGAACCGTTATTACAAAATAATTCTTGAAGGGAGGATGATTTTTTTATGCAAAAAGAAAAAAAGAATCACTCACAGCGTTTTCGATTTTGTTCATCATTTTAGCGGTTTTGTCCATTATTTCCGTGTTGCTCAACGGACAGCCGATCAGCAACAGCCTGATTGAGGGACTGAATCCGGATAAGTACGGCGATCTTTTACAGACCGTAAAGGACGGAGGAACCGTAACCGTTCAGGGAGCCAGCTTCAGCAACTTCTTTATGGCTTATCCAAACGGATTTGTGAATGCGGCAGATCTGATTGTATTCATCGTTTCCATCGGCGGCTTTATCGGTGTCGTCATGAAGACGGGAGCTCTGGAAGCCGGCGTTTACCATCTGGTTAAAAATGCACGGCAGAGAAGAGGTTCTGATCGTGATCCTGATGGTGCTCTTCTCCATCGGCGGATCGACTTACGGCATGGCAGAGGAGACGATCGGATTTTATGCACTGATCACGACCGCACTCGTGGCAGCCGGGTTTGACACAATTGTTGCTGTCGGAACGGTGCTTCTTGGAGCCGGTTGCGGTGTTCTGGGTTCCACCATTAACCCGTTTGCGACCGGAGCAGCCACCGCTGCACTGCAGAGCGTAAACGTACCCTACAGCAGCACCACGATCATGGTTCTGGGCTTTGTTCTCTGGGTATCTTCGCTTCTGCTTGCGATTTTGTTTGTGCTGAGTTATGCGAAGAAGGTAAAGAAGGACAAGGGTTCCACCATTCTGTCCTTACAGGAACAGCAGGATATGAAGGAAGCCTTTGAGAGACCGGATGGAAACACGCTGGAGTTCACCGGCAAGCATAAGGCGGTTCTGATTGTGTTTGCGATTACCTTTGTTATTATGATCGCTTCTCTGATTTCCTATCAGGACATCGTCTTTGGCGGAAGTGAAGAAGCTTACATGAATGTCTTTGGCTGGTCTTCCTTCCTCACGGGTCTGCCGCTTGGTCAGTGGTATTTTGCGGAACTGGCTGCCTGGTTTACCTTTGCCAGCATCATCGTTGCCATCATGGGCAGGATGTCGGAAAATGAATTTGTGAACACCTATCTGGACGGCGCCAAGGATCTTCTGTCGGTTGCTTTGATCATTGCAGTCGCTCGTGGGATCACGGTTGTCATGCAGGCGACGCACATGGACTTCTGGATTCTGGATCGCTCCTCTGCTCTGTTAAGAGGAGTTCCCGGATTCGTGTTTGCACCGATGTCTTATATCATTTATCTGGTGCTCAGCTTCTAGTTCCTTCGACCTCCGGTCTGGCAGGCTTCTCCATCCCGGTTACCGGCGGTTTGGCGAACACGCTCGGATTCAGCGCTTCTGTGATGGTCAGCATCTTCTCTGCAGGCTGTGGTCTGATCAACCTCTTCACTCCTACATCGGGCGTGGTCATGGGTGGACTTGGTGCAGCGAAGGTTGAGTTAAAGACTTATATGAAATGGGGTCTGAAACTCTTTATTGCCATCGGAATTGCAAACATCATCGTTCTTTCGATTGCGATGATGATCGTCTAAGGACAAGATGACCGGGATGACCTTCTAAAGTTAAGATGACCGGGATGATCGCGTAAATGCAGGATCATTTTGAAAACATTTTTAGGCATTGCGATTGGTTTTTTAGAGACAGGGCTTTCTATCGTATGATGGAAGGCTCTGTTTTTTTGTCCTGCCATGGTATAAAATGGGGTGGATGGAAACGATCAAGAATTTTCCTGAATTTCCTGGTACATTATAGCTTATACGCTAGGCTGTACCGGTCGTTAGAAAGTGGACTAGAATGTCAAAAAAGGCAGTATTACAGGATAATTGGACTTCGGGAACCGACCCGAATTCTTTGTGTTCTTTTGACTATGAAGCAATTGAAAAACCTACGAAGGCATTGATGCATCGGGCTGCACGTTTTCTTTACTTTAACAAGGGAAGGGGAAAATTAAGATTGACGGAACAGAGTATGAGATTATTCCCGATACACTTTGTGTGATTACCCCCTGGAAGGTAACCGATATCATCGATGTCAGAGATACGCTTCATCTGAATCTGATTATATACGATTATCAGTACATCAACACGATCCTGAAAGTATCGCCGGGGCTGGAAAAAGGAGAGTGAAAATCTCTTGAATTTCTGGCCACCCATCCGGTGGTGTATCTGAAAGGAGAACAGAGAGAGGAAGTCAGGAGTCTCATGGCAGCTCTTCGGAAAGAGTTGGGAGTAGAGTCGTCCGTGATGCAAAAGTCGGAAAAGCCTCTTTCCTTTCTATACGCACTGACCAAAATGGTAGAGTTGATGGTGCTCTACCGTCGTTTTTTCAGTCTTCTAACGTGACATCTCTGGCATCCATGTCCGGTCCGCAAAAATGCGGTTCTAAGCTATATCTTTTTTCATTCGGCGGAACATTTGACCATGGAAAAGGTGGCGGATGTATTTTACATTTCCGCATCCACGCTGTCGAAACGCCTATCGGATTTGACGGGAACCACTTTTTCCAGGCTGTTGGTCGATATCCGGGTGGACAAGGCGGTCGATTATTTGATTTATACGGGGCTGCCGTTAGACGAAATCGCGGTACTGATCGGATTTACGGATGCCTCTCACCTGACCAGACACTTTGTGGAGAAATTCGGTCTCACACCCAATAAGTATCGGAAGACTTATGGGAAGGGCAGCGCCACCTTCAGTGCATCGGACAAGAATATCGGAATGGAAGTAACGGAATATTTATATGATCATTTTGATTCCGAACTCCTGCATGCCAGTCAATTTGCGGAGAAATATCAGGTTTCGGTTTCGGAATTAAACCGTATTCTTCTATATTACTCGGGGAAAAAAACTTTGCGACGCTGCTTAACTATATCCGAATCAATAAAGCCGGAGAGATGCTTGTCACGACCACATATTCGATTTTTGGAAATCTCGATTTCGGTTGGCTACAGCAACATCAAGACCTTTAACTTGAATTTCTTTAAATTCAAGGGAATGACGCCCAGTGAATTCAGAGACTCTGTCACCTTACAGAAGTTGGATAAAACGGTAAGCGGCACCAGATCGTGCTAGAGGTTTTTCGTTGTCAGGACCCATATCTTCAATCGGTTTGTGCAAAAGAAGCAAAGGTGAAGGTGGCACGAACCAGTTCCGCTCCTTCTTCATCCGTGATTGACACGGAATAAAAGGGAAATATTGGCGCCTCTCTTGATTTCATTGGCCTCGGCGTAAAGTGTTTTTCTGATGAAGAGCCGGTCTCATGAAGTGAATATCCGCATCCAGTGTCGTCATCCAGACGCCATGGGAAGTGGCAGCGCTTCCTGCCGTGGTATCGGCAAGGGTAAAGAGACAGCCTCCATGCACCGATCCGATCGGGTTGACTTTGCGTTCATCCACGCGAAGAACAGCCTTTGCATATCCTTCTTTAATTTCGATGATCTCCACCCCGGCGTCTACTGAAAAGGGATTGCGCTCATTCCGGTATTGTACCAGTTTGTGAAAGTCGATTTTGGTTTCTGAATTTGTTTTTCTCTATCATGCAGTGATTTTTCCTTTTTTTGATTTATTATAGCATGGGTCTTACCACGAATGCTGCTATAATCAAGGAGCTTCTTTTCACAGGAACCTGAGCATCTTCAATATCAAAAGAAAAAAATCAGAACTGTGAAGAAACCGGATCCGTGTAGAAAAGGAGTAAAAGAAGGGAAGCCATGAAAATCCGTGTAGGAAGGGAGTAAAAAGAGGAAGCCATGAAAATTCTGATCTGTGGTGGAAGCAAGAGTGGAAAGTCTGCGTTTGCAGAGCGGATAGCGCTTCGGCTTCCTTCTCCTCACTACTATGTGGCGACCATGATTGCAACGGATGAGGAGGATAGAGATAGAATCAGGCGCCACAAAGGCAGGCGCAGCGGTCTGTCCTTCCAAACGGTGGAACAGGGACGGGATCTCACAAGAGCCCTCGAGCAGAGAGATCGAGAAGGAACTTTTTGGTAGAGGCGATGACCAGCCTCCTTGCCAATGAGATGTTTTGCAGTGGAAGTTACGATCCGGAGGCAGGCGAGCGGGTCCGGGAGGATCTGGAAACCTTCCTCCGAGAGGCAGAAAAATGTCGTGTTGGTGTTTGACAACCTGTATGCGGATACGACGAAGCTGGATGAGGGGAGTGAGTCATTTCGCAGAGCTCTGGCGCAGTTGCAAATCTGTGCCACTAAAAGCTGTGATCTGTGTATCGAAATCTGCCTGGGAGAGGCAGTTGTGTGGAAGGGAAGAATGGAATGGGACGCTTTGTGTAAAGAGATGGACGAGGGAAAGGGAATGAGTCCTGTTTGTAGTGGGAAAACCTATCATAGCAGGGCCCTGCCTTCAGGAGGAACAGAAGAGAGGGGTGGGGTACCTTGTTACAAAGAGCTTGTCATCGGAGGCGCCTATCAGGGAAAAACGGCTTATGTCAGGGAGAAATATGGTCTTGCAGAGGGGGAGATCCTGGTCTGTTCGGAGGGAAAAGAGCCTGATTTTCGGGCGCATTTCATTTCTCACCTGGAGAGATATGTTCTTTTTTGTCTCAAAAAAGGGATCAAACCGGAGCTTCGTTTTGCGGAGGGAGCGGTTCTTTTAAGTGATGATATCTCTTGCGGTATCGTACCGCTGGATCCTCTTTACCGAAGGTGGAGAGAGGAAACAGGGCTTTTCCTCAGAGAAGTGGCAGGTCGCTCCCGTCTGGTCACAAGAGTGAGCTGCGGCCTTCCTTCGGTGTTGAAAAAGGAAGTTTGATTTCTACAGGAGAGCACGAGGGAGCGGAGACGGACAGAGAATGCGACAAATCTTGTTACTCAGGCACGGCCTTACGGAGGCGGGCGAGAGACACCTGTATTGCGGAAGCACGGATCTTCCTCTCTCGGACCGCGGGATCCGAAATTTACAGCGGCGCAGAAGAAAGGGGGATGGAACGCCGAAGGGTTATCCGTCCTTAGACGGTTTTTTCATCTGCTCCAGCGGAATGCAGAGGGCAACGCAGACTCTTTTTCTGCTATACGGGATCCGGGATGCTGCCGCCATCAGAGACTTTGAAGAAGTGGACTTCGGGATCTTTGAAATGCATTCTTATGAGGAATTAAAGGATCGACCTGCCTATCAGAAGTGGCTGCGGGAGGATCCGGAGTGTGTCCCTCCTCCGGGAGGCGAGAGCGGGCGGCAGATGAAGGAGAGGGTGATCCGGGCGTTTCACCATCTGGAAGAAAAACAGAACAAGATCTGCCTGGTCTCCCACGGCGGGCCGATTGCCTGTCTGATGCAGGAATTTTTTCCGAAGGAAGCGAGAAATCGTTATGAATGGCAGCCCCCTTACGGGGAGGGATATTGGATCCGGGATTCGGAAGAGGGGATGGAATATAAGCGGATTCCGGAAATCATAAAACAAACTTAGAGAATCGAAACAACAGGGGATGAACACCAATGAAGACTGAACAACATTGCAAGGTGGCAAAAGTGATCGCCATTGCTTTTTCCATGTATTCCAAAAATTCCAATGCCCCAGTTTTTCCTGGGAAGAAGAGGAGAGGCGCTATGCAATGGCTGCCTTTCCTTTGGTCGGACTGCTGATTGACCTTCTGGAGGCAATCCTTTTTTTCTGTGGAAAGAAAATCGGCCTTCCCGCTCTTCCCCTGTCCATCCTCCTGCTTCTCTTACCGGTTCTGGTAGACGGGGGCATTCATGTGGACGGCTTCATGGACACCTCCGATGCCCTGTCCTCTTATCGAACCAAAGAGGAGAGGTTACGCATTTTAAAAGATCCGCATATTGGCGCCTTTGCCGTGATTTCGCTCCTGATGCTTGCGGGCCTCTTCCTTTGCAGTACCTCTCTATTGATTCGCCAGTCCAAGGGGCTTCCGCTCTTTGTTTTTTTGCTTATGTGAGAAGTCTGTCCGGCATCAGCGTGGTTTCTTTTTCCCCTGGCGACAAAGGGCGGAACGCTGCAAGCCTTTTCTTCGAAGGAGGACACTTCTTGCAGAGATACGGTGAGAGGGATCCTGTTTTTACAGGCGCTCCTCTATGGAGGAGGCCTGATTCTTACCTCTCAAGGAATAGGCTTTCTTGCACTCATCGTTTCACTGCTTATTTTTCCTCTACTATTACCGGAAGTCTCTTGTACTCTTTCACGGCATTACGGGAGATGTGGCAGGTTGGTTTCTGTGCATTTGTGAACTTGCCATCTGCGTCGTGGTGGCGGTGGGAGGACTCCTGTGATCAAGGCGCTGGTGATTGGGTTTGTGCTGGACTTTCTGATCGGTGATCCTGCTTTTTCTGCCACATCCGGTGCGGCTGGTCGGGAAGTGGATTTCTTTTTGGAAGGGCGATTATTAAATTTAGAGGACTCTCCGAGGTGGCAGAGGAGAAAGGGAGCTTTGCTGGTCTTTCTGGTGCTGCTCCTTTTCGGTCTGGGAACAGAAGCACTGCTGAGGCTTGCCTCTAGCCGGAGCCCTGTGGTTCTCCTGATGACGAGGAGCATTCTGACTGCCTACTGCCTGGCAGCAAGAGATCTGGAGCGGGCAGCAAGCAAAGTCAGGAGGGCGTTAGAGCGCAGGAATTTGCAGGAAGCAAGAGAAAGCGTCTCTATGATTGTCGGGAGAGATACGGATCGTTTAAACGAGGAAGAAGTCTGCAAGGCGGCGGTGGAGTCCGTGGCGGAGAGCAGTTGCGACGGCGTGATTGCCCCTCTTTTTTACCTGGCAATCGGAGGACCTCTCCTTGGCATGCTTTACAAGTGCGTCAATACCATGGATTCGATGATCGGATATCGCAATGACAGATACCGCTATTTTTGGAACAGCGGCGGCGAGACTGGATGATGTTTTTGAATTTTTATTCCTGCCAGACTTTCCGCGGGGCTGATGATTGTCGCCTCACTCCTTCTGCGTCTGGATGCGGGGAATGCGCTTCGGATTTATAGGAGAGACCGTGACAAACATGCCAGTCCGAATTCTGCGCATACGGAAAGTGTGGTGGCCGGGGCCCTGCGTCTGCAACTGGCAGGAGACGCCTGGTATTTTGGGAAAAAAGTGTGTAAACCTACGATTGGGGACGCCGGTAAGGAGGCGGAGCCGGAAGACATAAGAAAGCCTGTCGCATCATGTATGTCGCAGCGTTGCTGGGGCTTTTTTTCTACTGGTCGGACTCAGGGTTCTGCTGTTCTAAACAGGAATTTTAATAGTTTGCCGGTGCCGGATTTTTCGATGGGAGGTGACGGATGAGGGAGAGGGATGCCATTACATATTCTATTTTTTACCGATGAGGGGAAGCGGTTAGCAGAACAGATTGCCGGAGAGGGAGCGGATGTTTTTCAGGAGATCTCCTTCACTGATGGTAGAAAAGAGTCGCTTGCCGGCTGGACGAAAAAACATTTCCGGACAGGTCAGATCCTTCTCTATGTGGGGAGCCTGTGGAATCGCCGTACGGGCGATTGCGCCCTATGTGCAAAAGCAAACAGACGGATCCGGCGGTTCTGGTCGCCGATGAGAGGAGATTTGTGATTTCCCTCCTGTCAGGACACCTGGGAGAGGCCAATTCTTATGCAGAAATCGTGGCAGGACTGACCGGCGGGCAGGCAGTAATCACAACGGCAACCGATGTGAACGGCCTTTTCGCCGTCGATGTGTTTGCAAAAAAATGGTCTTATTCTTACAGACTTTAAAACAGCGAAGGACTTTACAGCAAAACTGCTTAAGACGAAAAAGGGGATCCTCGTGATTCCAAAGCCATACCGGAAATGGATCACAGTTTCCGGTAAAATCCCGGAAGAACTTGCGATTGCCGGGGAAGAGTCGGAAGCAGGGTACGAATCGCACAGAAGTTCAAGAAGCGCATTTAAACCCAGGGAAAGAGTCCTGTTTGCCGCAGCTTCTTCTTTCACCGCAAGCGGCCGTCCATGGGACGGATTCCCCTTTGGAGTCGGAGGGAACTGCGCCTCTGCTTCCCCCGGCGAGGCTTCAGCTGATCCCTCCCTGCCTGATTCTGGGAGTCGGTTTGAAGAAGGGGAAAACAGAGCAGGAGCTCCTTTCCTTTATTCGAAAAGTTTTGCAGGCAAACGGGCTTTTGGAAGAGGCGATTGGCCAGGTTGCCAGCGTTGATTTAAAAAGATGAGCCGGCACTCTGGATGGCAGCAGAAACATACGGTGTACCGCTTCGTTTTTTACCGCAGAGGAGTTGATGCAGGTGAAGGGAGAATTTTCAAAAATCCGCCTTCGTACAGGCAGTGACAGGGGCGGATAATGTCTGTGAGAGAGCATCCATAGCCGCGGGAGCAGAGGAGATTCTGGTTCCTAAGACGGCAGAGAACGGGTTGACCCTTGCCATTGGCGTAAGAAAGATGATGATTCGCTTTTGAGAGTAGAAGAGGAGAAGGATGGATTCGATCTTTATTTTTTCCGGAACGACAGAGGGAAGAGAGCTTACCACTCAGTTGGCAGAGCGGGGATACGACTGCACCGTCAGCGTTGCAACGGAATACGGATGCGAAGTGATGGAAATGCAGGAAGAGCGTTTCTGTACGGACCGGTCGACTGAATCAGGAACAGATGTGTATGAATTTTCGGCAAAAAAACTATCTCTGCGTGATCGATGCCACACATCCCTTTGCGGGGGTGGTTTCAGCTGAAATCAAAAGAGCCTGTAAGCAGGAGGAGCTTCCGTATCTGCGGTTTTTGCAGACCAACGGAGTGGGAGAGCGAGGAAAAGGCAAAGGGGAAACCCGCTCTTTCTTTTGATACCGCATGGGAGGCCGCCACCTGGCTCAAAGAGAGAGGAGAAGATTCTGCTTACCACGGGGAGCAAAGATCTAAGCCTGATTGCAGGGGTGATTGCAGATCCTTCCAGGCTGTATGTCAGGGTGCTGCCCGGGGTGGAAAGTTTGCAGGCATGCGAAAAAGGCCGGGATTCCAAAGCCGCAGATCATTGCCTGTCAAGGGCCGTTTTCGGTAGAAATGAATACGGCACTGTTGCATTTTTCAGGTGCACGCTATCTCCCTGACCAAGGAAACGGGAAGGGCGGGCGGCTTTCCGGAAAAATGGAAGCAGCTTATGCGTGTCAGGTGCAGCCGGTGGTGATTCGAAATCCGGAAAAATAGAAACCCTGGTGGCGAGGGGGTACGGAGAAAAATCAGTTTTCTTTTTCCATGTTTGCAGCACTGATCGCAGAAGTGGATGCGCTGGCAAAGGCAGAGAAAGGAAGAAGCTAAGGTCTCCACAACCACGGAAGGAACCCTTCAGCGAACCTTGATCCTTGCAGGAGTCGGGACAGGGAACCCTGCCCAACAGACGCAGGAACTAGTGGAGGCACTGGCGGATGCGGATGTGATTTTTGGAGCCTCTCGTATCCTTCGGTCCTTGCGCGCGCCGGAGGAAAAAAACAGGCACTTTACCAGGCTGACCGGATTCGGGAAGAACTGATCCGACATCCGGAGTGGAAAAAAAGGTGTTGGTTGCTTATTCCGGAGATACAGGGTTTTACAGCGGTGCGCAGAGTTTATTAAATCTTCTTCGTACCGATGCGGAACTGTTCAAAAGCGGTTTTGCCGTGAGGGTTCTGTGCGGCATCTCGTCGGTCCAGTATCTGGCATCCAAAATCGGGAAACCGTGGCAGGAGGCGAAATTCCTGAGCATGCACGGACGAAGAGGGAACCTGATCGGCAATCTCTTGCGTTATCCGAAATGCTTTCTGTTATTGGAAGGATGCAAACAGCTAAGAGCATGCGCCCTTATGTTGCAAGAGGCGATGGAGAAGGGGAGTGGTACGAGGCTTACACATCTATTTCGGATACCAGCTGGGGAGCGCAGAAGAAGAAACCGGTGTCGTCACAGTGGAGGAGCTGTCCGGTCGGACGGCGGAGGGACTCTACCTCCTTTATCTGGAAACGGAGGAGGACGACAGGCAGGTTTTGACGCCGGGGATTCCAGATGCCGCATTTATTCGACAGATGGCAGAGGAAATACGGTTGCAACAGAGGAAATGCGGGTACAACAGAAGGAAGTTCCGGCTCCGGAACCATCGAAAACAGCGGTTCTCATTCTGGATCCATTGAAAACCGCAGTTCCTGTTTGGCACCCCTGGAAAAAGGCGGTCGCAGAACGGTGCCGATGACAAAGGCAGAAATACGGATGCTGGCTCTTTGTAAGTTGCATCTGACGGAACGGGCCGTTTTCTACGATATCGGCGGAGGCAGCGGTTCTGTATCGATCGAAGCGGCCAGGCTTTGCATAGAGGGAAGGGTCTATTCGGTAGAGCAAAGAGCGGACGCCCTGGATCTCCTGCGTCGTAACAAGGAACGCTTCTGCTGCGAAAATCTGGAAATTGTGGCAGGCAGTGCGCCGGAGTCCCTGACCTTGCTTCCTGCACCGACCCATGTGTTCATCGGAGGAAGCGACGGGAAGCTCATGGAGATTTTGCAGACCGTGATGCAGAAGAACAAAGACGTCCGCATCGTCATCACCTGCGTGACTCTGGAGACCCTGGCAGAGGTACAAAAAAAGCGCTGGCACAGATCGGAAAAGATTGGCGGGAAAAAAAGACCGGGTGGAGATCATCCAGGTGGCGGTCACGAAGGCAAGAGCAGTCGGAAGGTATCATCTCTTCCGTGCGCAGGACCCGGTTTTTATGATTACGGTAGGATAAATTTTTGAGAATTTGATCGCCGGAATCTTTCAAAAAAATGGGAAGGAAGCTTTATTATTTTTCATAAAGATACCGGTCTGGAAGTGGACTTTGTGATTCGCTATCAGGAAAGGCTACTTTTAGTGGAGGTGAAAGCTTCCACCGGGAACACCAAAAGCACGAAGACGATTCTAAAAAAACAAAAGACAAGTATCATGTAGATCAGGCGATTAAAAATCGGAGATTATAATCTGGGGTGTGAAGGAGAGATATTGACGGTGCCACACTATATGGCATTTTTACTGCAAGAACTGTGAGGAAAGAAATGCTATAGAATCAGGCGCAGATGAAGCGATTCAGGCATGCAACCGTTGTAGAAATCTAGCCATCCAATCCTCTACACCTCTCCACGAATCTGCGGATCAAGGCGGGATTGGATTCATAGTAGAGATGAGGAAAGCCCGCAAAGCAGGTTTTTGTAGGAAACCATGCAGTCCCAACTGCGCCCGCCAACCGGCTTTTTCGGCGGTACAGCTTTCTCCGTTGGTATCGGTGTCATAATAATGGAATTCATGCCCCTGATCTTTTCGCCGGACGAAAGATAGGGAAGGTCCTGCCAGCTTTTTGCAGTGAGTTCCAGATAACCGAATCGTACCAACCGACTGTTCTTATGGGCGGAACCCGGAAGAAGGTTTACAAGGGGAAAAGACTGTCCACCCATGTCTTGCACACTTTTTTGCAGGTAAAGGAAGCCGCCGCATTCGGCAAGCGTCGGCATACCGGATTCAATGGCGTCACGAATCTCTTGCAGGAGAGAGATGTTTCTCGACAGTTCCTGCAGGTGCAATTCCGGATAACCTCCGGGCAGAATCAGACCGGAAGCCTTTGGAAGATGGGCATCTTTCATCGGTGAAAAGAAAACAGGGATTGGCACCAAATTCTTTTAACAGTCTTAAATTCTCTTCGTAAAAAGGAAAAAGAGGCGTCCCTTGCGATGGCGATCGGGACTTTTTGCAAGAAAAAGGAGAGCAGGGTTCTTCCATTTGATCCGGAGAAAGTGGGGTGGGTTCTTCCCTGAGAGCTGTGACTTTAGAGGGGAGAAGGGGATGGTTTTTGCACCGGAAGAGGAGCTCTTAGAAGGAAGGGGGAGCGGAGGTGCCGATTGTGCAAGAGAAAGCAAAGCCTCCAGATCCAGTGTTTCTTCCAGTTGATTTGCAAGTGCATCGATCTGGTTTTGAAAAAGAGGGATTTCTTCCGGCTGAATCAGGCCCAAGTGCCTGCTTGCCCAGGAAGCATCCTTGAGCTCGGGGAGATATCCCAATGCCTTTACCCCAGGGGATTTCTTCCATGCATTTCGTGAGAATCCGATAGGCAGACGAGGAGACCCGGTTAAAAAAATGACGCCACGAATCCAACTTTCTTCTGTGTAGGGAGAGAAGTCCCTTGATCAGAGGAACCACCGTCCTACTCATCCCTCTGGCATTTATGACAAGAATGACGGGCGTTTTTGTGATGCGAGCAAGATCATAGGACGAGGCAGTGAGCAAACTCCCCCCCAGACCGTCATAATATCCCATCACGCCTTCCATCACGCTCAGGTCATACCCTTCCGCCTCTTTTGCGAAAAGGGCAAGCGTATGCTCCTCACCGGTAAAAAGAATCCAGGTTACCGGAAGGAATCCCAAGAACCTGTTTGTGGAACAGGGGATCAATAAAATCCGGACCGCATTTAAAGGCATGCAACCTGCGACCGTTCTCGGATAACAGGCGGAGCAGGCCGCAGGTGAGATAAGTTTTGCCGCTTCCGCTCTGGGGGGCGGCAATCAGGATTCGGGGAAAGGATTTTTTTTGCATCGTACGGCGCAGACTCGTGTTCTGCCTTGCGGTCTTTATTCCAGTGTCAGCAGCAGAGCCATCTTGAAGCGCTTCGTAGCCTTGACGCTGTGGAGCCCTCCCTTAGCAAAATGGAAATTCTCCCCAGCTTTGATCGTAGAAGTTTTTTCCCTCATAGCCGATTTCCGCCTCCCCGTCCAGAGCGAAGACAAGAGCCTCGCCCGGAGCGGCATGCTCCGATAAACCGGTTCCTTCATCAAATGCCATCAAAACAAACTTCATTTTATCGTTATGGACTAGGTCCATATTTACGATTTTTCCCTCCTGATAGGGAACCAGGGCTGCCAGTTGAAATACTTCTCCTGCTTTGATTGCTGCGTTCATTCTGTCCTCCTTTAAAATCATCAGTTCTATAAAGACGGCGCCGGCTGTAGTCCGCAGACCGACTGCGCGGTCCGCCTGTGTCAGCATCCCGTCTCCGCATGACAACTGCACGGAAAAATCATCGTCCCCATAAACCTCCAGATCCCCTCACAGAGAAACAGGAGTTTGCAATAGGGAAAGACTTCCGCGCTGATATCGGTTTCGGGAGCCATGGAAAAATAAATGACGGGATTTTTCCCCTCGGTAATCTGCTTGGAAATCGTGCACCCGGCTACCGGCGGATTGTCTTTGGCAATGGAAAAGACGCTACCGATTTTTTCGCGCATCTTGCTCCTCCTCGTATGGAAAAAAAGAGTATTTCCTGTATTTCGATTTGCTCCAGAAATGCCCTTGTCAGCACCGGTCAACGCATTTGGTTAAAAAATCTGCTGGTGATACAATCACAGGATGTTTTATATCAGCTTCTAGAAAATCCTTATCGCCCGTGAGCAAAAATCGGCTTTAGAGGCTATAGCAGCCCGCAATATAGGACGATCATTCGCATCTCTAATTTGAGTTTCTTCTAAACTCAGTTCCACTGGAACAGGCACGAGTTCTAAAGTCATGAGCGCCAACGAAAGAAAAACGATCTAATGCATTTTGTCGATCTGGAAATTTTTTATTAAAGATGCGCTTCATTTCATCCACATTTTGTTCACTGATCAAACCTCGATTCGGATAGGTCGATGCCATCACAAATGCCTGATATGGAACACCCCCAAAATTCAGTGCGGCAAATATAAGGACATTGGTATCTATTAAAACCCTCATTGATCAGCATCCTCATCCCGTAGTTCTTTGACTAAAAGCCACCACATCTTCATCTGTATTCAGACCGGCTTTTTGAGCCTGTCCGACCATTTCTTTCTGCAGCATCTGCATAGCATAAATTGCAGAGTTCACGATACGAACCTCATTATCTTCCACAATAAAGGTTACTCGATCGCCACTACTTACTTTCAAAAATATGACGAATATCTTTGGGAAGGGTGATTTGTCCTTTGGCCATAACCTTTGCATTGTCTATAAAGGCTTGTGAGAACATAAGAATATCCTCTTCTAAATGTTGTTTGCAATTACTGTAGGAATTTCCTTACTTTGATTATATACAGTGCTAAGAAATTGTAAAGTTGAGGGAATAGCAAGATAAAACCGGACAACTGTCAAACCATTGAGATGCTCTCATGTTGACTCTAGGTGGGATTGTCAACAGGCACAAAGAATAGATATAATGAAAATATATCAAATATTTAAAAAAAGTCCTATCAATACAAAAAAATTTGTGAAATATAAACAAAAAAATTACAGAGATAAGCTGTGGGGTTTCAGAAGAAAACCAAGAGAGAGGGAGCTTCCTTGAAAAATACAAAAGAAAAAAATATTTGGTAAAAGACGGGGATTCTATTGTAATTGATATTGGAACAACAACCTTGGAATTTGCCAAATTTTTGAAAGGGAAAAAGATAACCGTTTTTACCAACTCATTGAAAATCGCATATGAACTGATGGATGAAAGCACCATGTCGTTCATCATTCTTGGAGGCAGAGTACGGCATGGGAAGGAACTACGTCCGGTTACTGGAGCGAAGAAATGATTGATCACATCTATGCGGATAAACTGTTCCTAGGTGTCGGCGCCATGCAGCCGGGTCAGGGGATCATGGATTATCACATGGAAGAAACGAATTTAAGGCGACATTATTTGAAGCATTGTAGAGAAGTCATTGCACTCTCGGACTACAGTAAATTTGGGATTTCAGCTCTGAATCTGGTCTGTGAAACAGACAAAATTGACTGTCTTGTAACGGACGAGCAGATAGATAAAAAGATCTTGAAAGAGCTTCGGGAAAGGGGAGTCAGAGTGTTAGTGGCTTAAGGAAAATAACGAAAAAGAATCGAGCAAACATGTGGGAAAATGTGTAAAAGTACTGCCTTTACACATTTTTTTTGCAAATATTTTGCAATATGCACAAAAAAATTACGAAAAATCGAGTTCGCATAAGGAAGTTAAGCTCCTACCGGGTGCATTTTTATGGTAAGAAGTATGGAGAATTCACTATCATATTAAACAGACAGTGATTTCGAAAAGGTAAGTACAGGTTGGATATGTAAAAATAATTACTTACCCTTTAACTATCCCTCTGATAAAATATGGGATAGTTAAGAGGAAAGTTAGAAGCGCAGCTTTCTTGTTCAAGAAGGAGGAAATGATGGCCATCCCGATCAATGTAGAGGAACTGCTCCGTCAACGCGTGATAGAAAATGCACGCATAGAATACAAGGCAGACTGGAATCCGGAACCGATTTTACATTCTATTACTGCCTTTGCCAATGATTTTGATAATCTTGGTGGCGGCTACATTGTAATAGGCGTTGGAGAACAAAACGGTTATCCAAGGTTCCCGGTTAAAGGACTTGAGAAAAACATGCTGGATGCTATCCAGAAGGAAGTTTTCAACAAATGCAACTTTATTGAACCCCGGTATATACCGGTCATAGAACCGGCCTTGATTGATGGACGGGATGTCCTTATTTTATGGGCTCCCGGAGGAGACGATCGGCCCTATAAATGCCCGGTCAAAATATACACGGAGAAAGGCGCAAAAAAAAGCGAAAAGGCATATTATATTCGGAAAGGCTCCAACACCATCCGTGCAAATACATTGGAGGAACGGGAGCTGATCGGTCTGGCGAGGAATATTCCGTTTGACGATAGAACAAATCCTCATGCTCAAATAGCGGATATGCGTTCCAGCCTGCTTTCAGAATATCTTCATGAAATTGATAGCGGTCTGTACGAAGGTTCGCTCTCCCGTACAGTTGAAGATGTGGCAACAGATATGAGGCTTATTGGTGGTCCCCCGGAAGCAAGAAAACCTATCAATGTAGGATTGATGTTTTTTAATGAAAGACCGGACAAATTTTTTCCTTACAGTCGGATTGAAGTAGTGGACAAGCCTGATCCGACCGGGGTCGGGATGAAAGAACGAATTTTTCACAGGGCCGCTTGACCGACAGCTGCGGGATGCTCTGTCGTATATCAGAAATTATGTCATAGCAGAGTATGTCACTAAGGTCCCTGATCAGGCAGAGGCGATCCGCGTGTACAACTGGCCTTACAGGGCAGTTGAGGAAGCACTCAGTAATGCTGTCTACCATCGTTCCTATCAGATTCATGAGCCAATTACCGTAACGGTTACTCCTGAACGAATGGAAATCCTGAGTCTGCCAGGACCTGACCGCTCCATCACGGATAATGATCTGGAAAAGAGAGTGCTGGTTTCAAGCCGATACCGGAACAGACGAATCGGTGATTTTCTCAAAGAATTAAAAGATGGTTGAGGGAAGGAATACCGGCATTCCGCTGATTGTGAATGAGATGAAAAAAACAACGGTTCTGATCTGCCAACCTTTAAGACGGATGAGGACAGAAGTTATTTCCGCGTGATTCTACCGGGTCACCCAGCATTTCTTGAGAAAAAAATAAAAATGATGCGAGAGAGCCGAAAGTGGAGAAACATTCCAAACGCAGGAACAGAGAAGATCTAAAACAGCTTGTTCTTGAAGTACTAAAACAAAAAGGTGATCTTTCAATGAATGAGTTGGCTACGGAACTTGGATATAAGAGCTTGAACGATACACTTCGGGCTGTTGTTAAGGAAAATGCTGGAGACAGGAGAAGTTGCATATCTATATCCAGGCAAACCTAATAGTAGAAATCAGAAGATTTGCTTAACGAAATGATATTACTATAAATCAGTGACATAGGAGACAAGGAGATAGATTACATGGACGGTATTGTGTATTGCAAAGGAAAAGAAAAAAGGAGTATTCTTCCTTCCGCGACCAAACCGGAACTGCTTCTCATGGATGAACCGTATGGGCAGTTGGATATTGATCTGCGTTTCAAACTGGAGGATGAGCTGATCAGATTATGGAAGAAGACCGGTACGACGGTTCTTTTTTTATTACACATAATATAGAAGAGGCCGTATATCTCAGTCAGAAAATCATGGTGCTGACCAATAAACCGACCTCCGTAAAAACCGTGCTGGACAATCCGTTGCCCATGCCGCGCGATGTGGTCTCGCCGGAGTTTGTCGAATTGCGCAACAAGGTCACCGATTTGATTAAATGGTGGTAATGACGGCAGTGTGAGAGGGAGGGGCGCCCCTCCCTCCCGGCTTCTCAATCAAATTTAGAACAGCAGGTGCATGAAGAGGGCGCTGATCGGAATGGCAATCAGTGTCCTTTCGAAGAAGCAGATGATAAGCTCCTTCAGCTTCACGGGAATCCTTGTGGAAAGCATCACGACGATGGTTTCCGAGAAGAAAAATAATCTGTACCATGGATACGGTCACGACCATGTAACGTGCCCCCTCGGAAAGCATTGATACCTTATCTGAAATCAGCAGAACCGGAAGAAACATTTCCGCGATACCGACAGGGAGAGAAGGTGCAATGATGGCGGCATCCGGCACACGGCAAAGGAATAAGAGAGGTTCAAATAATTTGCCGAGCCAGTGAAACAGCGGCGTATAGGTCGCAATCATCATGGCGGTGACACCGGCGGCGGTTAAGAGCGAAATCACCTTGGGGAGTACGAAGCAGCTGTCTTTGAGACTCCCTGCAATTTCCTTAAGAAGATTGGGAGCGGTGGCCGCTTTTTTTACGGCTCTGCTGCTGCCGATTTTCAGCATATCCCTGACGGGGATTTTTTCAGCCGCAATTTCCTCCGGCGTCTGGATATGCCCGTCCAGGTAGACGGACTCTTTTTGGAAAGAGGAGGAATCCGGCACATGAAAAAAACTGATGAGCAGCGTGACAAGCATCGCAATAAAATAAATCGGTAGCATCATGTACGAAAACTTCAAGTTCGACGAGTGGCTGCGGATTCTCGGCTTTGAGAATGATTATAAAATCCTCTATGTATATGACAGGGGAGGATTGTTAGATGCCATCAAACAGAGCAATTATTCGACCGTGATGATGAAACGGTTTTCGGAAGATTCCTACAGCCCGGACTGTGTGGAGATCCCGATCGTGAACGCCCCCTGCGGAATGAATGCCTACCTGCTGTATCATTCAGATTACGAGCTGAACCCGCGTGAAAAGATTTTTTTATCCGCCAGCTAAGGGACCTGTTTCGCTCGTAAATTTGATTGAAATAATAGACATAGAATGATATAATTCGCCTATAGATAGGAGGTGATCGGGATGTTTGCACAGCAGGAAGCAATCAGACCGTCTGCAGATTTAAGAAATCATTACAATGAAATCTCCAGACAATGTCGAGAAGAGAAGGAAGTGGTGATTATCACAGTGAATGGCAGGGGAGACACGGTGTCTCTCGGATACGAAGAATATAAGAGAATGAAAGCTAGAATCGAGCTTCTGGAAATCCTTGCAGAAGCGGACGAGGACGTAAAAGTGTGGAAGAGTCGGCTCTATGAAGGAGACTTTTAACGACTTGCGTAACCTTCTGCAGGAGGGGAGTCTTGAAGTATGAAGTCATCAGGACAGATACAGCAGATGCGTTGATTCGAAAAATTGTCCTCTACATTGCGGAAAACTTCGGCAATGAAGTTGCACGTGAAAAAAATTGAATCACATGGAAGAAGCCATTATGAGTTTGGGCGATCACCCCTATGCCGGGGTAGCACCGAGATACACCGTGTTCAAAAGACAAGGATATCTGGTGTTGATTACGGATAAGGATCTTATATTCTATAAGGTGGATGAGAGCAAAAAAACAGGTCATTGTTTATGCTGTGGTGGACCAGCGGCAGGATTACTTAAGCATCCTTAGAGGGTTGTAAGTTGCCGCCTTTCTGAAGGAACCCGGCCGTCCATAGAGATTTCACTTAGAGACTTGTCGTCGCTCATTCCGCCTTGCCTCTACGTTGACAGCCGCTACCCCCTATGCTATGATGCATCCAAATCGTCCGGACGGGAAAGATAAAGAAACGATTCTCCCGGTCCGGCTCCATATCCCAAGCGGTGCCGAAGATCTTTTCAGGTCATCTTCGGGTAAAAGAGAAACAGGTGAAAGTCCTGTACGAACTCGTCACTGTAAGAAGCAGGAAGAGGCCGCAGCATTCAGAATATCGTGGATGCTGCCTCAAAGTCACTGCCGCAAAAGCGGTGGGAAGGCTGGCTTCTCCCCATAACCTTCAAGTCAGGAAACCTGCCGTTTGGATGAAAATGACGAGGGGGAAGGCGCCTGAGCAGGTGACCTCAAACCTTCCGGATCACGAGATACTGACCGTGTCATTGATCATACAGACAGAACGGCTGTCTGTATTTTTTGAGTGAATATGCAGTTGCCATCCGGTCAAGAGCGGGTGGCTTTTTTATGCCAAAGGAGAAGTAAGGAGACGGAAAATGATGAAAAAAAAGTTTTGGACGGTAGCATTATGCAGTGGTTTGGTTGCCGCCACTGCTCTTAGCGGTTGCGGACAGACAGGAGCAAACGGAAGTACTAAGGAGAAGAGCGGGGAGGCTTCCAGTGTGGCCTCTAATGCAGCAGCTTCTCAGACCGCAGGAGCTGCTACCTCGGAAGAGGGTGGAGCTTCTAAAAGCGATCAGGAGAAGGCGGATCAGGTTGCCAAGTTGATTGATGCCATCTATGTGCAGGAGAGAACGGATCAGACCGATGCACAGTGTGAAGAGGCAAAGAAAGGATGGGATGCTTTGACAGACAAGCAGAAATCGCTGGTCGAAGGAGAACATGCTGACCCGGAATATTTTGGAAGGGATACGGGGGATGCATCCGCAGACAATCCGTTAAATCAGGACAGGATCGGGAAGAAGGAGCTGCTGGTGGTCAGCTTTGGAACTTCCTTCAACAATAGTCGTGTGGCGGACATCGGAGGAGTTGAGAAGGCGCTGCAGCAGGCGTTTCCGGACTGGTCGGTAAGGAGAGCCTTTACTGCGCAGATCATTATCAACCATATCCAGGCAAGGGATCAGGAGAAGATCGACAACATGGATCAGGCTCTGGAACGTGCGATAAAGAATGGAGTCAAAGAGCTGGTGGTACAGCCGACCCACCTGATGCACGGGGCAGAGTACGATGAACTGGTCAGTGCCGTAGACAAGTACAAGGACAAGTTCCAGTCGGTAAAAGTGGCGGAGCCGCTTCTTGGAGAAGTGGGAAAGAGTGACACCCAGGTCAATCCGGACAAGAAGAGAGTCTGTGAGGCAATTGTGAAAGCGGCGCTGTCGGATGGGAAGTACAGCAGTCTGAAAAGAGGCACAGAAGGCAGGGGTTGCCTTCGTCTTCATGGGACATGGAACCTCTCATACGGCAAATATTACCTATAATCAGATGCAGGCGCAGATGAAGGATCTGGGATATTCCAATGTCTTTATCGGAACCGTGGAAGGAAAGCCTGAGAATACTTCCTGTGAAAAATGTCATTCAGGCGGTCAAAAAAACGGATATAAAACGGTCGTGCTTCGTCCCCTCATGGTAGTGGCGGGAGACCATGCCAATAACGACATGGCAGGCGATGACGAGGACTCCTGGAAGAGCCAGTTTGAGGCAGCGGGTGCCTTTGATCAGATTCTGACACAGATTCACGGACTTGGAGAAATTCCGGAAGTGCAAGAGATCTATATCGACCATTCGGCAGCAGCGACTGGAGAAAAAGCAAAAGCATCTGCGGAAAAGGAAAGCGGAAGTACGGAGCAGGCAAGCAGTCAAAAGGCATTAAAGGACGGCACCTATCTTGCCAATTTCAATACAGACAGCAATATGTTCCATGTGAACGAGGCAAAGGAGGGAAAGGGGACTCTTACCGTGAAGGAGGGCAAGATGACCATTCATATTGCGCTTCCGTCTAAGAATATCGTGAACCTCTTTACAGGAAGTGCGCAGGAGGCGGCTGCAAAGGGAGCAAAACTCCTGCAGCCGGTGGTGGAAAAAGGTGAAATATGCAGACGGGACGGAAGAGGAAGTCAACAGCTTTGATCTGCCGGTTCCGGAACTGGATAAAGAATTTTCCGTAGCGATTATCGGGACCAAGGGGAAGTGGTATGACCATAAGGTCAGTGTCACGAATCCGGTGAAGAAGTAACATCGCATGAAGATAAGACGTTTTTTCTCTGTACTATCTTTGAGCCTTTTGCTCATCACCTCTCTTGCCGGTTGTCAGCGGGAAAAGGCGCCAACCGGTAAGGAACAGACCGCAGACGGGGTTTATACGCCTGCGGTTTTTCGCGTAAGCGGAGGCAGCGGACGGGTGACAATCACTTGCTCGCAGGTGACCGTTCAGAAAGAGAAGGTGCTTGCGCATCTGGTTTTCTCCAGCCCTCATTACACACAGGTCAAGGTGGGGAATCAGATTTTTTACAGACAGGAGTCTGCTGCAAGCAAGGAAAAGGCGGAAGCGGGCGAGAAAGTGGAGGAAGGCGGGGAGGATACGACGTCTTCCTTTGATGTGCCAGCGAAACTGAATCAGGAATTTGAAATCAAGGCGACGACAACGGCCATGTCCAGACCCTACGAAATCACCCTATCTCCTCTTTCTAAAGTTGAAAGGAAGCGGATCGGATTCTTCCCTGCCGGAAGGGCAGACGGGCAGGAGCGGAGAGAAGGCAACCGGGGCAGGAGCAGGAACGGCCAAGCCGTATGATTCCTCCTTTGATGCGAAGAAGCTTACGGGTCTTACCTTCTTGAAGAAAGAGGCTCTTTCTTATGCAAAAGGGTTCTCCATTTACACCTATCAGGGAGGCTACCGCCTGATCGATGTCAGAAATTCTGCGCGGTATCTTTTCGTACCGGATCAGAAAGAAGAGCCGAAGGACCTTCCGGCACACCTGGTGGTCATTCACCAGCCGCATCGGATTTATCTGGCGGCGACGGCGACGATGTCTCTGTTTGACAAGGTGCATGCGCTAAGCTGTGTGCGGATGACGGGAACGGATGTTTCCGGTTGGTCAATCCGGGCGCCGAAGAAGGCGCTGCAAGACGGCAGGATGATTTATGCGGGAAAATATAGCGCGCCCGATTATGAGCTTTTAACGAAGGAAGGCTGTGATCTTGCGGTAGAGTCCACGATGATTTCCCATACGCCGGAAGTCACAGAAATGCTGACCAGTCTGGGAATCCCTGTTTTTGTAGACAGATCCAGTTATGAAGCGCATCCCCTGGGAAGAACCGAGGTGGATCAAGGTATACGGCGTTTTGACCGGCCACGAACAGGAAAGCCGAGGCCTTTTTGAGGAACAGAAAAAGAAGGTGGAATCGTTAGGAAACCATCCGTCTACAGGAAAGACGGTCGCTTTTTTCTCCGTATCCACGGATGGAAAGATACAGGTACGAAGAGGATCGGACTACATTGCAAAAATGATTGCCCTAGCGGGAGGCACCTATCTTTTTAACGATCTGGAAGGGGAAGGCGCCGGTGCCCAAATCACGATGGAGGAATTTTATAAGAGGGCAGCCGATGCGGATTATTTGATTTACAATGGGGCGATCGAAGGAATGTTAGGCGGGATGGACGATTTGCTGAAAAAAAGTGAATTGTTCTCCGATTTTTAAAGCGGTACAGGAAGGAAAGGTCTGGCAGACGGGGAAGAGCCTCTATCAGGAAGCGGATATCGTGGGGGAGATGACGGTAGATCTCCATAAGATGTTAGAAGGAAGGCCGGAGGGAGAAATGCGATTTTTAAAGAAGGTGGACTAGGAATGCGTTTTTTAAAGAAGGTGGACTAGGAATGCGTTTTTTAAAGAAGGTGGACTAGGAATGCGGAAGAGAGAGGGGATGCAAAAGGCATATTGGATCGGCATGTTTGGCTTTCTTTTGTTGCTCCTGGTTGGAATCGTGGTTCTCAACATCAATGCCGGAAATGTCAAAATCCCGCCGGGCAGGATCCTGCAGATTCTTTTTGACGGGAGAGGGAAGAAAAACGAGGTGAATATCATTTGGAAACTTCGTCTGCCCCGGATTCTGATGTCCGCCCTTCTGGGCGGGGCGCTGTCCCTGTCCGGTTTCCTGTTGCAGACCTATTTTCACAACCCGATTGCAGGCCCCTTTGTGCTGGGTATCTCTTCCGGAGCTAAGATGATGGTGGCAGTCACCATGGTTTTTCTTGCAGGAGGAAGCGGTTTCTTCCTCTTTCCTGCTGATTGGTGTTGCCTTTGCGGGAGCGCTTGCCGCAACGCTTCTGATTCTTCTGCTGTCCACCTTTGTGAAGCAGATGGCGACCCCTCTTAGTCGGCGGAATCATGATTGGCTATATTTGCTCGGCACTCACGGATTTTTCTGATTACCTTTGCGCAGGATTCGGATCTCATCAGCTTAAGAGGGTGGTCTCTCGGCTCGTTTTTCCGGCACGAGCTGGGCGCAGGTGAAGCTGGCGTTCTTCCCGGTGGCGGGGGCTCTTCTGCTTTCTTTTTCTGTCCAAACCGGCGGAGGCCTTTCAACTGGGAGAAGCTTATGCAGGAAGCATGGGAGTGAATACCCGCCTGTTCAAGACGGCACTGATTCTCTTGTCCAGTCTCCTCTCTGCCTGTGTGACCGCCTTTGCCGGCCCCCATTTCCTTCGTGGGAATCGCCGTTCCTTTTTTTAACCAAATTTCTCTTTCGTACGGCAAAACCTATCCTGCTGATTCCCGCAGTCTTCCTTTTTGGCGCAGTCTTTTGTATGTTCTGTGACTTCATTGCCAGATGTGCCTTTGCCCCGGTGGAATTGAATATCAGTACGGTAACGTCGATCTTCGGTGCGCCCGTTGTGATTCTGCTTTTGCTCAGCAGACAGAAGGATAGGGGATGAGCATGGAAAAAAAGAGAGACGCCTTCCCGTTGGACCGGGGAGGGGAGAAACAAGGAGAGGTTTCCGGTCATTCGGAGAAAAACGGGGTCGTGACCCGTCATCTGGCAGTCGGATATGGGAAAAAAGTGCTGATTCGTGATATCTGTCTTACGATTGGGAGGGGAGAAATCGTCACCCTGGTCGGCCCGAACGGATCGGGCAAGTCCACCATCCTGAACAGTCTTGCGAGGCAGTTGAAATTAGCAGGGGGAGAAGTTCTGATTGAGGGGACGGATCTGCAGAAGATGAAGGCGGTTTCTCTTGCAAGAAAAATGGCGCTGGTGCTCACGAAAAGGCCCTCACCGGAGAAAAATGACCTGCAGGGACGTGGCCTCTATGGGAAGATACCCTTATACGGGGCGGATGGGACTTCTGTCCCTGTCCGACAACCAAAAGGTGGAGGAGGCGCTTTCTCTGGTGCATGCACTTGACATCGCAGAGCAGCCCTTTTCACAGGTAAGCGACGGGCAGAAGCAGCGTATCCTGCTTGCCCGTGCGATTTGCCAGGAGCCGGAGATTCTTTTTGCTGGACGAGCCGACGTCCTTTCTGGATATCCGGCATAAGATTGATTTGCTCTGCGTGCTACGGGGTCTTGCCAGAAGGGGGATGACGATTCTGATGTCTCTGCATGAGATTGATCTTGCCATGAAGGTATCGGACTACCTGATCTGCGTCAAGGGAGATACGATTGAAGCTTACGGCACGCCGGAAGAGGTGATGAGCGGGGAGCGGATTCAAAAAAATGTACGAACTGGAGAGGGGCAGTTTTAACGAACTGTTAGGCAGTGCGGAGTTACCGAAGCCTGCCGGAGAGGCGGATGTCTTCGTGCTTTCCTGCGGCGGGAGCGGAATTCCGGTTTTTCAGGAGGCTGCAACGGGAAGGCAGGGGGTTTCTGGCAGGGATTCTTTATACCAATGATCTGGATTATCCGGTGGCAAAGGCGCTGGCGGAAGAAGTCATCTCCGAAGAACCGTTTATGCCGATTAGGCAGGAAACCTTTGAAAAAGCCTGCGAGAAAATCTGTCAGGTATCCACCGTCCTGAATGCAGGTTTTCCGAAGGGCACCTATAATCAAAAGATGCAGGAGTTGCTTTTTTTTGCAAAGGAAAGCGGTAAGAGGATCGAGGGATAGCGGAAGCTGTTTTTTGCCAGGAACAGCAGAAAGCGGATCGGTGAATCGTTGAAGTTGTTTTATGCGAAGGATAGCGAAAAGCAAATCGGGGAAGGGCGGATGGATTTCAAAAAAAGGTTTGCACTGCCGCTTCCGGCACTGGAAGAAGAGCTTGGAGAAAGGCTGTCTCTCATACCGGAAACGGATCGGGAAATGGAAGAACAGGCAAAAAGGTACCAGCTGTCTTTGGCAAAGCCCCCGGGGAGTCTGGGAGAACTGGAGAACATCGCAGTTCGTCTGGCGGGGATGACCGGGCACTTAAAGAGCCGGATTCGGAAGAAACGAATTCTGGTTCTCTGTGCGGATAACGGTGTGGTGGAAGAGGGAGTGTCCTCTGCGCCGCAGTCTGTCACTGCGATGCAGGCCTGCAATATGACCAGACACCTGACAGGAATGTCCTGCCTGGCAAGAGAATTTCACTGCGAGTGCAGGGTCGTGGATGTGGGAATCGCCACCCCCTATCATTGTCCGGAGATTGTAGACAGAAGGATCAAAAAGGGGACGGCGAATCTGGCAAAAGAAGCCGCTATGACCAGAAGAGAGACCCTTCTTGCCATCCTGACGGGGATGGATCTGGCGGAGGAAGCGGCGAAGGAGGGGGTGGATCTCCTTGGCGTCGGAGAGATGGGGATAGGAAATACCACCACCTCTTCGGCGGTGTTAGCGGTGTTAACGGGAAGAAGCGCCCGTGAGGTCACCGGACGTGGAGGCGGGCTGTTGGAAGAAGCTTACCTCCATAAAAATCAGGGTGATTGACGAGGCGGTCCAGTTTCACCGTCCGGATCCTGCCGACCCGGTAGAGGTGCTCTCAAGGTAGGGGGACTGGATCTGGCAGCGATGTGCGGCGTCTTTTTGGGAGCGGCAAGGAACCGGATTCCTGCCGTGATCGACGGCTTTATTTCGATCGTGGCGGCACTCCTTGCAAAGAGACTGTCTGATCGTGCAAGTGCTTATTTTTTTGCCTCTCATGTTTCGGAAGAACCCGGATATTTAATCGCGCAAAAAGAATTGTCGCTTTCCTCCTTTTTGCAGCTACAGATGAGGCTTGGAGAAGGCAGCGGTTGTGTGCTTGCTTTCGAGGTGATCCGGGCTGCTTGTACGATCATGAACGAGATGGCAACGTTTGAAGAAGCAAACATTCAGGATGATTACTTAGCGGAAATCCGGGACGAGATGAAAAGATAGAAATTCCTTTTTGGCAGGTAATCAGGAAGGCATTTTCGGTTCTATAAGAGGCGAGGAAAGAAAAAGATGGCAGCAAAGGCAATCATGGTGCAGGGAACGATGTCGAATGCAGGCAAAAAGTCTGTTGGTGGCGGGACTGTGCCGAATCTTTCATGAGGAGGGTTACAAGACAGCGCCCTTTAAGTCACAGAATATGGCGCTCAATTCCTATATCACCAAAGAGGGTTTGGAAATGGGAAGGGCGCAGGTGATGCAGGCGGAAGCGGCAGGGAGGTTGCCGGACGTCCGGATGAACCCGATTCTGTTAAAACCGACGGGGGACACCACCTCGCAGGTCATTGTAAAAGGGAAAGTGCTCGATACCCTCTCAGCATCTTCCTGATTTTTGCTATGAAAAAAAGCTCATCCCCACCATTCTGGAGTCCTATGAGAGCCTGGCGGAGGAAAATGACATCCTGGTGTTGGAAGGAGCGGGATCTCCTGCCGAGATCAATCTGAATGAAAACGACATTGTCAATATGGGGATGGCGAAGATGGCGAAGGCGCCGGTGCTGCTGGTAGGAGACATCGATCGCGGCGGGGTGTTTGCACAGCTGATCGGCACGCAGATGCTGCTACGGGATTGGGAAAAATATTTGAAGGGAATGATCGTAAAACAAATTCCGTGGGGATCAGCGCCTGCTGAAATCAGGACTGACGATGTTAGAAGAGCGCACCGGGGTTCCGGTGGTGGGTTGTGTGCCTTACCTGCAGGTGGATCTGGATGAAGAAGATTCTTTAGCGGAGCTTCTATCCACAAGGGAAGGCAGCAGACCGGGGGCGGAACTGGAGATCGTTGTGATCCGTCTGCCGCATCTGTCCAATTTTACGGACTTTCAGACCTTTCTCCGGTTCCGTGAAGTGAATCTGCGTTATGTCAGGGAGCCGTCCCGCTTGGGCAAGCCGGATCTGATTTTTTTACCCGGAACGAAGAATACCATGCAAGATCTTGAGTGGTTAAGGGAAAGCGGGATGGAGGAGGCTGTTTTAAGGGCAAACCATTCCGGAAGTCTGTTATTCGGGATCTGCGGCGGATATCAAATGTTAGGAGAAGTCTTAGAAGATCCGGACGGACGCGAGGCGGGAGAGGGAAAGAAAGGCGGGAGCGCAAGAGGACTTGGACTTTTGCCGATGAAAACCGTCTTTCAGAAGACAAAGGTCAGAACGCAGGTCGAGGGAAGCTTCTGCACCTTGCGGGAGCGCTTTGCGGGCTGTCGGGACTTCCCTGTCTGCGGGTATGAAGTCCACATGGGGATCAGCACGCCGCTACAAGACGTTTCTCCCTTCTGCCTGGTGGAAGTGAAATCGGAAGAAGGAAAGAAGGAAAAGAAGGCGGACGGGCTCTTTCAGGGGATGTATACGGCAGCTATATTCACGGGCTGTTTGACGCGGATGCGGTTGTGGAAACTCTCCTTTCCTGTTTGTTTGAGAAAAAGGGAAAGAAGCCGGTGATTCAGAAAGAAGCTTCCGGAAAAGACCATAAGGAGGCGCAGTATGCGCTCCTTGCAAGACAGCTGCGCACACACCTGGACATGCAAAAATTGATCAGATTCTGGAAGAGGGAATGCAAGATGTCAGCTGAAACCGAGATCTCAACTGAAACCGGGATTTCAAGTGAAACGGCGGAGGGAGAGCGCAGGATGCAGGAGCAAAAAAGATACCGTCACGGAGGAGAAGCGGATCAAAAGGCTGCGGTAAGACTGGATTTTTCGATCAATGTCAATCCGCTTGGTCTGCCACGGGTAGTAAAAAAAGTCTTGCAGGAAGGATTGGATGCACTCACCAGGTACCCGGACCCGGAATGTAGTGAGACTGCGTGGGGCTTTGTCGAAGCATTTTTTCCTTCCCCGGGAAGATATTCTCTGTGGAAACGGTGCCTCGGAACTGCTGATGCTTCTTGCACTTGCCAGGAAACCGAAGAAAGTCCTGTTAACGGCACCTTCGTTTTTCGGATATGAAAGAGCCTTTGCAAGAAGCGGGGCGAAGCTTGTCTTCTACTTTCTTTCCAGAGAAGATCATTTCGCAATTCGGGAAGATTACCTTTCCTGCCTGCAAAAAGAGAACCCGGATCTCGTGGTGTTAACCCAACCGGCAAACCCCGTGGGCAATCTGATTGCGGAAGAGAGGCGGATGCAGATATGGAGATACTGCAAAGAGCACGGGATTTTCTTATTGGTGGATGAATGCTTTCTTTCGCTGGTGAAGGGGGGAGAGGATCATACGATGCTTCCCTTCCTCGTGCAGGATCCGAACCTGATGGTTCTAAGAGCCTTTACCAAAACCTATGCGATGCCGGGGCTTCGTCTGGGCTTTGTGTTTTCATCCAACCTGTCTCTGCTGTTGCAAATGGCCTCTTACCAGCCGGAGTGGAGCGTTTCGGTAATGGCACAGCAGGCGGGAATCCGTGCATTGCAGGAAGAAACTTATCTTCAGAATTCCCTTCACTTGATTGCAGAGGAAAGAGATTTTTTTAAGAAGAGGACTGCGGGAGAGGGAATGGAGGTTTTTTTCTCCGAAGCAAATTTCCTTCTTTTTACGGACAAAGATGTGGCAAAACCGCTTCTGAAAAAGGGATTTTGATTCGAGACTGCAGCAACTACCGTGGCCTTAAAAGGGGATACTACCGGGTGGCGGTGAAAAAAAGGAAAGAAAATGAGGAGCTGCTTCGTGCACTGGATGAGGTGCTGGAAGAAGAAAGGAGGGAGAAATCCATGGAGTTCACACATCTTTTACCGGAAGAAATTGAAAAGACCAGTTTTGCGATCATCGAAGGGGAGCTTGCAGAGAGGGGAATCCGGGTGGAAGAAGATAAAAAACCGGTGCTTTACCGTGTCATCCATACAACGGCGGATTTTGAATATGCGAATACAATGACCTTTTTCCGATCAGGCACTGGAAAAAAAGCAAAAGAAGCGATTAAAAGAGGAGCGCATATCATCACCGATACGCAGATGGCTTATGCCGGAATTAACAAAAAAAAGCTGGCGGACTTCGGGGGCGAGGTCCATTGTTATATGGCAGATGAGGACGTTGCGAAAGAGGCAAAAGAAAGGCGACAAACGAGAGCAATGGTCAGCATGGAGAAAGCGCTGAGGCGGAAGGAGGAGCTGATTTTTGCAATCGGAAATGCACCGACCGCCCTGCTTCGTTTGAAGGAAGCGGTGGATCAGGGAGAGCGTCCCGCACTGATCATCGGGGTGCCGGTCGGCTTCGTGAATGTCACTGCGGCAAAGGAGCTGATCCTGCAGACAAAGATTCCTTACATTGTCAACCGGGGAGAAAGGGAGGGAGCAACGTGGCAGCGGCCATTTGCAATGCGCTCCTGTATTCGATCTGATAGGAAGCTGGAGAGATTCCATGATGAAACTGGAGCGATTCCGGATTCTGGACGGGCAGAAATTAAGATATGGCTATACCACGGGGAGCTGTGCGGCGGCAGCAGCAAAGGCGGCCGCCTTTATGCTTCTTACCGGGAGAGAGATCAACGAAGTGAAACTGGTGACGCCCGCAGGCATTCCTCTCACGTTGGAAGTTCTGGATGTGAGCCGCACTGCATCCTCCGTTTCCTGTGCGATCCGGAAGGACGCGGGAGATGATCCGGATGCGACAGACGGCGCACTGGTATATGCAGAGGTGTGCTTCAGAGAAGAGGGCGGTGTCTTCATTGAAGGCGGACCGGGCGTTGGCAGGGTGACGAAGCCGGGGCTGGACCAACCGGTCGGAAAACGCCGCCATCAATTCCGTTCCGAGAAAGATGATCACGGAAGCGCTGATGGAAGTATGGGAAATGTTCCGGGAAAAAGAGCCTTTCCGGAAGGAAGAGGAAAAGGGTTTCAAGGTGACGATTCGCATTCCGGATGGAGAGGAACTTGCAAAAAAAACCTTCAATCCGAAACTGGGGATCGTAGGTGGCATCTCTGTTTTAGGGACGACCGGAATCGTGACGCCGATGAGCGAGGAGGCGTTACTTGCCACGATTCGTACCGAGATTAAGATGCGCAGGGCGGAAGGCCTTCCGATCCTTCCGATGGCGCCGGGCAATTATGGAAGAGCTTTTTTTCAGGAAAAATACGGCTTCTCTCTGGATCTGGCGGTGGAAACGTCCAACTTCATTGCGGATGCGCTTTTTCATGGCGCAGGCGCAGGGATTTTCTAAAATTCTTTTCATCGGCCACATCGGGAAAATGATTAAGGTGGCGGGGGATCCGCAATACGCATTCGAAGTACGGCGATCACCGAATGGAAATCCTGCTGCAAATCACGGAGGAGGTTCTTCCCGGAAACTGTCACAAAAAGGCAGGGAGGAAATTCAGAAAGCCGTGTCCATGGATGAAGCGCTTCGCCTTTTGAAGGAAAAGACAATGGACGAGGCCGTCCTGCGGGAAGTAACCGGAAGGGTGAAGAGGCATCTGGAAGAATTTGCGGGAGGAGGCGTTCATGTGGAAACGGTGATTTTTCAAATCTTTACGGCGCTCTCGGCAGCACCGCACAGGTAGAAGCCCATATGGAAGAACTCAAAAGCGTATGAGGAGGCGTGAACATGGTACATTTTGTAGGAGCAGGTCCCGGGGCGGTGGATCTGATTACGGTGAGAGGACAAAGGCTTCTTGCGCAGGCGGATGTGATCATCTATGCAGGCTCTTTTGGTCAATCCCGCCCTGCTAAGGGATGGAAAAAAAGAGGCGAAGATATACAATAGCGCAAAAGATGACCCTGGAAGAGGTGATACAGGTGATGCGCACTGCCTGGGAAGAAGGAAAAAGAAACGGTTCGTTTGCACACGGGAGATCCTTCTCTGTACGGGGGCAATCAGGGAGCAGATGGATCTTTTTGGACAAAGAGAGGATTCCTTACGATGTGACGCCCGGTGTCAGCTCGTTTTTGCGGGGCCGCTTCCGCCCTGCATCTGGAATATACCCTTCCCGGTCTTTTCGCAGAGCGTCGTGATTACGAGAATGGAGGGCAGGACGAAGGTGCCGTCCAAAGAGGAGATCCGCTCTTTGCCGCCCACCGGGCGACCATGGTGCTTTTCCTTTCCGCCGGTTTGTTGGAAAGGCTGGAAGAAGAGCTGGTGCAGGGAGGCTATCCAAAAGATACACCGGCGGCCCTTGTATATAAGGCAACCTGGGAGGATGAGAAAACGGTTCTGTGCACCGTAGGGACGTTAGTGAAGGCAGCCGGAGACGCCGGCATTCATAAGACGGCCCCTCATCATCGTAGGGGATGTGGTTGCCTTCTGCAAGAAAGAGGAGCATGCGCAAGGCCCCGAAAGTGCGCTTGCCTTTCGGGAGGATGCGTCGCCTGCCTGTCGGGAAGATGCATCGCTTGCCTGTCGGGAAGACTTTCGGGAAGACGCGTCGCCCTGCCTGTCGGGAAGAAGCATCGCTTGCCGAACAGGAGATCAGTAGGGAATTGCAGAGCCTGTCTTATGAACGCTCGAAGCTGTATGATCCGTCTTTCACAACGGAGTTTCGGAGGAGTCGGGAATGAAGAAAAACGAAATTTGCGTCATCGGAATCGGCCCGGGAAGCGCCGGAATGATGACGGCAGATGCCAGAAGAGCATTGCAGGAGTGCAGCTGCGTGGTGGGATATCCGCTTTATGTGGATCTGGTCAAAGACCTGATCGCAGGTAAAAACGATTACCACCTCGATGAGGCGGGAAGAAGAAAGATGCAAAGCGGCGCTCGAGGAAGCCAAAAAAAGGAGAGAAGGTGGCCTTTGTCTGCAGCGGGGACGCAGGGGTATACGGAATGGCGGGGCTGTTGTATGAAATGGCGGAAGAAAGTCCTGAGATAGAAGTGAAGGTCATTCCCGGGATTACCGCAGCTCTGAGCGGAGCCGCCGTGTTGGGAGCGCCGCTGATTCATGACTGTTGCCTGATCAGCTTAAGCGATTTGATGACACCGATGGAAACCATCAGAAAGAGGTTGATCCTGGCGGCGGAAGCAGGCTTTTATTATTGTCCCTGTATAACCCCGGCAGCAGGACAAGGAGAGATTATTTAAAGAGAGCCTGTGAATGGCTGATGGAAGAACTCTCCCCGGAGACCGTCTGCGGTCTTGCCAGGCAGATCGGCAGAGAGGGAGAGGAGACGCAGATTCTTCCGCTATCGAAGTTAAAGGATATGGAAGCGGATATGTTTACCACGGTGTTTATCGGAAATGCGACGACCAAAGAGATAAGGGGGAAGATGGTGACGCCGCGTGGATATGCCTTTGAGCATGCCGATCCGTCTGCAAAAGGTGGGAGGCAGGAGAGATGACAGAAGCTTCTTATCGTTTTTTGAAAACCGGGCCTGCAAATATTTTTCCCTGCCACAAACAGGAGGGAGATTTCAACTGCCTTTTTGCTTCTGCCCGATGTATTTCCTGAAAACCTGTCCGGGGCGATATCAGCTCATTGACCATAAAGGAAAGAAAAATCAAGGACTGTTCGGATTGTAGTTTCCCGCATATTCCGGAAAACTATGACGCCATCATGGCAGTTCTGCGACATCAAATGGAGTAGGCAACAAAAACATTCGTAATCCGCTCATCAAAAAAATGGCTACTTACTCATAGTGTAGTTGTGTCAAAGGGTGGAAATCTCCCGCAAGTAAACTTGCGTCGAATTCCGACCCCTTTGACACTTGTATCATCCTGTTGAAAATCTGTCCTTTGACGAGTAAAAATAGAGATGTTGCGGAAAAGGTTGCATCATACAAGAAGGAGTTATTATGCCAACACATACCAATCTGCAGAGAGATATCCTGATTTCGAATTTGGAAGAGCAGCTGCAAAAGGGAGCAAAGGAGGTCTGCGGCAAATCGCTGTCGCGTTGTTCCAACAGGGAGGTCTACAAGATTCTGCTCAAAGTGACCAACGATCTGCTTGCGGTGACCGAATCCTGTCAGGGGGAAAAAGAAGCTGTATTTTATCTCCATGGAGTTTCTGATCGGCAAACTCCTTTCCAATAACCTGATCAATCTTCGGATTTATGATGAGGTCAAGAACATCCTGCATCAATACGGCAAAGAGTTGTCTGAAATCGAAGAAGTGGAGCCGGAACCGTCGCTTGGAAATGGCGGATTGGGGCGTCTTGCTGCCTGCTTCCTGGATTCCATCGCCACCCTGGGTCTTCCGGGAGAGGGAATCGGTCTGCTGTACCACTACGGTCTGTTTCGCCAGAAGTTCCGCTCCAATTTACAGAAGGCGGAGAAGGATCCCTGGATCGAGAAGGATTCCTGGCTGGAAAAAGACCGATACGGTTTTCGATGTTCAATTTGGAGACAAGAAGGTAACGGCTCGTCTGTATAATCTGCGTGTGGCGGGCTATGACTCCGATGTCAATATGCTTCGTCTCTTTGATTTGGAGAGTGTCGACGAGGGTCTGGTGAAAAGCGGGATCCAGTTTGACAAGTCAAAGGTCGATCAGAACCTGACGCTTTTTCCTGTATCCGGATGACTCGGATGAGGATGGCAACCTGCTGCGAATCTATCAGGAGTATTTCCTTTGCAGCTGTGCAGCCCAGCTGATCCTGGGGGAGATGAAGGCACATCGCTATGACTGTACCAGACTTTCCGACTATGCACAGGTTCAAATCAATGATACACATCCGACCATGGTCATCCCGGAACTCATCCGTCTGTTGATGGAAGAGAAGGGCTTTGATATGGACAAGGCGATCGAACTGGTGACGCAAACCTGCGCCTATACGAACCATACCATTCTGGCGGAAGCGCTGGAAACCCGGCCAAGAGCCTGGCTTGAGAAGGTGGTACCGCAGCTGGTTCCGATCATTGACGAACTGGATCGCCGGATCAGAAGCCGCTATGAGAATCCGAAAGTACAGATCATTGACGAAGAGAACCGCGTACACATGGCCTTCCTGGATATTCATTACGGACATTCGGTCAACGGTGTGGCGGAGATCCATACGGAGATTCTGAAGAAATCCGAGCTGCATGATTTCTACGAGATTTATCCGGAGAAGTTCAACAACAAGACCAACGGCATTACCTTTAGGAGATGGCTCTTCTCCTGCAATCCGGAGCTGACCGCCCTCATCGAGGAAAAGATCGGCAGTGGTTTCAGGAAAAATGCGGAGGAACTGGAGCGCCTGCTGGCATTTCGAGGGGACGATGCGTTCCTGGACCGTCTGGAAACCATCAAACAGGACAATAAGGCAAGGCTGTCGGCCTATATTCAGAAGCGGGAAAAAGTAGAGCTGGATCCGAACTCTGTCTTTGATATTCAGGTGAAGAGGCTGCATGAATATAAGAGGCAGCAGATGAATGCGCTCTACATCATCCATAAATATCTGGAGATCAAGGGGGGAAAGAAGCCGGCACGTCCGATTTCCTTCATCTTCGGTGCCAAAGCGGCTCCCGCCTATATTATTGCGCAGGATATTATTCATCTGCTCCTGTGCCTCCAGCAGATTATTGACCACGATCCGGAAGTCAGCCCCCTATATGAAGGTCGTCTTCGTGACCAATTACAATGTCAGCTACGCCGAGAAGCTGATTCCCGCCTGTGACGTGTCTGAGCAGATTTCTCTTGCGTCTAAGGAAGCCAGTGGAACCAGCAATATGAAGTTCATGTTAAACGGTGCCGTGACGCTGGGAACCGACGACGGTGCCAATGTGGAAATCCACAGACTGGTGGGAGATGACAATATCTTTATTTTCGGGATCAGTGCCGATGAAGTGATCGAACATTACAAGAGGGCGGACTACGTTTCCAGAGAGTATTATGAGAAGAGTCTGGTGATCAAAGAAGCGGTGGATTTCATCATCGGCGAAGAGTGCCTGGCGGTCGGTCACAAACGTCACCTGACGCGGCTCTACAACGAATTGCTAAACAAAGACTGGTTCATGACTCTGATTGATCTGGAGTCTTACATTGCGAAGAAGGACGAGATCTTTTGCAGCCTATGAGGATCGCAGAAGATGGAAGAAGATGATGCTTGAAAATATCGCACATGCCGGCTTCTTCCTCCGATCGGACGATCAGGGAATATAATAACGACATCTGGCACTTGAAAGAATTGGACAATCAGTGATTTTTTTCAGAAAAAAGCTGTATCTGTCTCCTGACGGAAGAATCGAAGTCAGGAGACAGTCTTATGGAGGAGCGGAAGTTCGCATGCTGCTCGTAGACGGCACGAGGGAGTCCGCTACCTTCGAGAAAAAGGCAAGCGTTGCGAACCGGTTTTTGATTACATCAAAACCTTCGCAGCGCTTTTTGCTGATTCACCCGGAATTCTCAGAGACGCTCTTAATCGGGGAGCCGGCTGTTCCCTGCCCAAGTATCTTCTGATGCGCTTTCCAAAGAAGCGGATGGAGGTCGTGGAGAAGGATGCGTTGATGGTGGAATTGGCAAACCGGTATTTTTATCTGGAGGATGCCGTCCAAAGATACGATCCGCATAGGGAACGTTTGTCTGTGACCGTGATGGACGGTTATGACTATCTGTGCCAGATAGAGAAACGCTATGATGTCATTTTTAATGACGCTTTTACCGGTTGCGTGGCGGACGCACGTTTGTCCTCGGAAGCAGGCATTTCCCTCATTCAGAAAAAGACTGAAGCAAAACGGGATGTATGTGATGAACCTGGTGGCAGAGCCGGACGGAACCGTAAGAAAGCGGCTGGAGACACGACTGAAAAAGTATTTCCGCACGGTTCAGGTGCAACTTTTGGAGCCGGACAGGCAAAGAAAAGAGAAACAGAATATCATTGTAAGCGCCTCGAATGAGGAGAGGAAGAATGGAGAGGATGCAGACACGGGTCTGTGGTTGATAGAAACGGAGTAAAAAGTGCTGAACTGGATCAGAAACATGAAGAACCAAAAATGGTACCCGTTTGCGGTGGCGCTCTGCGTGGCAATTCTTTTTTTATGTCGCTCTGTCCCGCTTCGATGTCGTTCTATCGGGTGCGGGAAGCTTTCTCGGCTTCATCAGACCTGTACTGATTTCGCTGGCGATTGCCTATGTGCTGGACCCGCTGGTCATGTTTTTTTGAAAGGACCATCTTTTCCAAACTGAAATCGGAGCAACTTTCCAGGAACTTCTCCGTCCTTCTGATGGTGATTTCGGTTGCGGTGATGATTGCAATCCTGATGATCGTGATGATCCCTCCGCTTGTATCCAGCATAACCTCCTGATGACCAATTTGAGGAATTATACGGGAACCTTTTTCGGATATGCTGGAGCAGTTGCAGGAGTCGGCAGCGGTGGTGCACCTGGATTTAACGAAGGTGACGAAAGGCCTGATCAGCTACATCAACAATTTTGCCAATCAACTTCCGGAGAATCTCTCCCGCATCGCTTCCACCTCCGTCAGCATCGGCAGCGGAATTTTTAACGGTGTAATCAGTTTTATTCTGGCAATTTATGTGTTGCTGGACAAGGGAAAGTTGATGGTTGGGGTGAAGCGACTTGCCTTTTCCATTCTTCCGGAACAGAAGTATGTCAGCTATGGAGATTTTTGGAATCGCTGCAATAAGATTCTGATTCGCTATATCGGGGGCGATCTTCTGGACGGGCTCATTGTCGGTATGGCAAACTGTATTTTCATGATGATCCTGCGGATGCCCCTATGCCGCCCTGCTCTCCGTCATCGTGGGGGTAACGAATCTGGCGCCGACCTTCGGCCCGATTGTAGGAGGTGCGATCGGTGTACTTCTCCTTCTACTAGTGAACCCTTGGTCTGCACTCTGGTTTTTTTGATTTTTACCATTGTCTTGCAAACCTGCGACGGTTATGTCATTAAACCCAAACTTTTTGGCAACACCCTGGGAGTCTCTTCGGTTTGGATTCTGATGGCACTCATTGTATTTGGCAGAATGTTTGGCGTTTTTGGGCGTCCTGCTTGCCATTCCCTTTGCCGCCATCATGAATTTCCTGTATCACGACTGGATTGCAAGGAGAAAGAAAAACAGAACCAGTGATTTCACTGGTTCTGCTCATAATGCCGGATCTCTTCTTCAAAGGGATCGGAGATATCCACCTTTTTTTCCTTCGAAATTTTTTTCTGTGATACCATGTATTTTTTTCTCAAAGCCGATCGGATTATAGCTCATTTTTGGCGCGTCTGAGTCCTTCTAATCCCACATCATCCTCTCGATTGACGATTCTTGCATCCGGAAATTCATGGAGCAGGAATTGCTGATTGATCATCTGGTAAAGACCGGTGATTCCGGCGTCTGCCTTTTTCCACGCTGATGCAGGCCATGTTTTCTAGCGGATTTAACGTACCGATGGAGAGCGCTTCCAGTTTCCCGTCAATGAAGATGCCCCCCATCTTGTATTGCATGCTGCAACACTCCGCCAGGATCTGCTTCAGACCGCTCTGCTCGAATTCCAGGGTCGCCTCTCCGTCGGTTTCTTCGGCTTCTCTTTTGGAGAACCACTCATCCAGGAAAGCTTCAATATCCGCACGGTTTTCGCAGGAGAGGGTACGGTACTCCCAGCGGTCCTGATAGTCTCTGGTGAATTTATTGATCAGATTCCTTTTTTTCTGAAAGGCCTTTCCCGGAAGCGTTCGCAGCTGTTCCCCGTCATAGAGGTAATCTTTTAGATCTTCCTCTTCGGTCACGACATAGTTGGGATTTTCTCTAAGTTTCAGGTATTCCACTCCCTCTTCGTCAGCCAGATAGATGACAAAGGGCTGTCCCAGCACGTCATTGAAGAAGCTTTGCAGGGTTTCAAAATAGTGAGGCAAATCCTCTTCCCTACAGTAAGGCAGAGCAGCAAAGTATTCTTCTTTGTTCTTCATCATAATGAGCAGGGCTTTCTGATCTAAAAATACAATACCGGCATTTGTAATAATCTGCCCAGATAAAAAAATCAAGCCACCCGCTGTCGCAGGTTTTTATTGGGACGGAGGGAAAAATAAGGGGTTACGGATATCGCCTCCTCTGCGTCCGGTGTATAAAATCGCCAATTCATAGATTCTCCTTTTGGATTTGATTTTTGCTATAATGATTGCACCGTTCTTCCTAGATTGGTAGACTAACAAACATCATATCACGGGCACTTCAATGCGTCCATGTGAAGGGGTGAACTCCGGAGACGGTTTTTACGAATTCTGCAAGGCGTGATATAATTTGCCGTGTTTTTCTGTTGAATGCTTTTGGGTTTTGGAGTAGGAATCAATGAATACGAAATGGAAGAAACTTTACTTTCCGCTTTTTCTGGGAAGTGGCGTTTATCATCGGAACCAGACTTTGGTCCATCTATGCGCTTTACCTGTACTTTCTTTTTTTCTGGGGATTCTGGTCGCTTATCAGGACAGTTTCTCCATGCGTGCGTGGCTTTCTTCGCTTAGAAGCGGGAAGAAATTCTGGATTCCGGTTTTCTTGACCGGTGCAGCCACCTATCTGGCCTATCAGTTTAAACTGAAGTTTCCGAGCCTTCTGCCGATGGTGCTGGATGTCGGTATCATCGATATTCGCACCACCGGAGTGGTCGATATGTTTTTTTATTTGCCGTGACCTTTATGTTCATGGCGCCCTTTGCGGAGGAGCTCTTTTTACGGGCGGGACTGATCTCTTTTGCAGATAAAAAGAAGATGGTGGCGACCACCCTGCTTTCGCTGATCCTGAATATGTTGCTCTATGCAGACGGTTGGGTGGGGATGGTGAGCATGGCGCTTCTCTTCCTGCCGATGACGCTCTGCTATGTATGTACGAGAAACAAATATGCATCCCTGACCGTTCACCTGGTCTATGGCCTATGTTACCACATGCCGGACTTTCTCTATGCGGTCGCCAGGATGTCGATGCGTTGAGGAGGGAAGGGGGAGATTATGGCATTTGAAGATCAATTTTTTGATTATGCAAGGTCCAGAGTCGATACGCTGGTCAAAAATGATACGGTCCCGGAAACTTTTTTCGAGCAGTATCATGTCTACCGCGGGCTGCGTGATTTAAACGGCAAGGGGTGCTGACGGGATTAACCAATATCTCGGAAATCACCTCCTTTGATCTCGTGGACGGAAGCGGATTCCGCGTGACGGCAGGCTGGCCTATCGCGGATATGATATTAAAAGATCTGGTCAAAAAATATTCCAAGAGTCGGTTTGCGTTTGAACAGTTGGCCTATCTGCTTCTCTTTGGAGATCTTCCGGATAAACAGGAAGCCGGGGAATTCATCGAACAGTTAGGAGAGGCGAGGGTTCTCCCGACCAACTTTGTCCGCGATGTCATCATGAAGGCGCCGACCAAAGATATTATGAATTCCATGACAAGGAGCATTTTGACACTGGCTTCCTATGACCCCTATGCGCAAAAAACCGATCTCGGGAATGTGATCAGACAGTGCATTTCCTTAACGGCAATTTTTCCGATGCTCGCGATTTACGGCTATCACGCATACAACCATTATGAGAATCTGGAGAGCATGTATATCCATCGTCCGGATCCGAAGAAATCGACTGCGGAAAATATCCTGATGATGCTGCGACCGGACAAGCAGTATGATGAGATCGAAGCGCAGGTGCTGGACTGTGCACTGATGTTACACATGGAGCATGGTGGAGGTAACAATTCCACCTTTACCACCCGCGTGGTCACCTCTTCCGGCTCGGATACCTATGCGACGATGGCGGCTGCGATGTCTTCCTTAAAGGGACCTCGACATGGCGGTGCGAACATCAAGGTGGTAGAGATGATGCAGAACATCAGAGAGAATGTGAAGGATCCTGCGGATGAAGAAGAGCTCTCCTATTATCTGTCCAAGATCCTTTCGGGGGATGCGTTTGATCACAAGGGTTTAATCTACGGAATGGGACATGCGATCTATGCGGTTTCCGACCCGAGAGAGCGGATTTTTCCGAAAATTCGTCGAGAAACTTTCGGAGGACAAGGGAAGGCAGGAAGAACTACATCTGTACGAGGAGATTGAAAGGCTGGCACCGCAGGTCATTGCAGCCAGAAGACATATTTATAAGGGCGTCAGCCCGAACGTCGATTTCTACAGCGGATTTGTTTATGATATGCTGGATATACCCGTGGAACTCTTTACACCGATGTTCGCCATTGCCAGAATCACGGGATGGAGCGCACACAGGCTGGAGGAACTGGTCGGAAACGGCAAGATTATTCGTCCGGCTTACGAAAGTGTGAAGGAGGGCAGGAAGATACCTTGAAAACGGGGGAGGTAGAATCGGCAGGCGTTTCCGGAGAAGAAGCATTTCGTACAGAAGCTTCGAGTATAGGAGACAGAAAGTGGTATGTCAAGGGGCTGCGGGACGGTATTCCGATTGCAGCAGGTTATTTTTGCCGTTTCCCTGGCACTGGGGATCGCTGCCCGAAACGTCGGATTCTCGGCGCTGCAAGCAACGGCAATGAGCGGACTTTTCCATGCAAGCGCGGGAGAATATGTGGCGATTACGCTGGCAGGTGCAGGCGCCGCCTATATCGAAGCCTGTATGATGGAACTGGTGGCAAACATCCGCTATCTGCTTCTGTCTTTTTCCCTTTCCCAGAAGTTAAAGACAGGAACGCCGCTTGGGCACCGGCTTGTCTTGGCCTATTTTCTGACGGATGAGATCTTCGGACTCTCCATTCGAGTGCCCGGGTTTTTGAATCCTTTTTATTCTTACGGAATGATTACGGTAGCGTCACCGGCATGGATTCTGGGCTCTCTGTTTGGAGTGGTACTGGGAAATGTGCTTTCTGCGCGCATCGTTTCTGCGCTGGGAATCAGTCTGTTTGGCATGTTCCTTGCGATTATTATTCCGCCTGCCAAGAAGGACCGGGTGCTCCTTTTCTTTGTCACCCTTGCGATGCTGTTTTCAGGACTCTTTTTCCTATCTGCCTCTCACAAGCCGTATCGCCCCCGGACTTCGCACCCTATTTCTGACAGTGGGGCTTTCACTGGCGGCAGCCCTGCTTTTTCCCAGGGACCAAGTGGCTTCAGAAGCAGAACCGGTTTCGGAATCAGAAACCGTTCCGGAAAGAGAAACGGTTCTAGCAACAGAACCGGTTTCGGAATCAGAAAACGTTCCGGAAAGAGAAACGGTTTTAGCAACAGAAACGGTTTCGGAAGCAGGAATGGTTCCGGAAAGAAAAAAACAATTTCTGAAACAGAAACGATTCCCTACAAGGAGGACAACCACTGATGCCCCGTTATTGGATGTATATTCTTCTGCTGGCTATCGTGACGTATCTGATTCGCGTTTTTACCCCTCACCGTTTTTTTCATAAGGAAATCAAAAAAATAAAACGGTGCTGTCTTTTTTTGTATTATGTACCCTATATTACGCTGGCGGTGATGACATTTCCCGAAATCCTGCATGCAACGATGAGCCCGTACTCGGCGCTACTTGCGTTTGTGGTCGGTATCGTTCTGGCATTTTCCGGAAAAACGCTGCCCACGATCGCAGCAGCCTGCTGCGTGGTCGTGTTCCTTTCGGAGTGGGTTCTGGTGAGGTGACGGAATATTTTTTTACCGAAGCGTGACCGGTGTTGCCAAAACGGAATTTTGATCATTGAGGAGATCTTATGCAAAATGAAAACATATTGGAAGGCAGACATGCGGTATTGGAAGCCTTCCGCGCCGGAGAAACCATAGACAAACTTTATATTCTGGACGGTTGTCATGACGGCCCCTTAGAGAACATCAGAAGAGAGGCGAAGAAGAAGAATACGATGATTCGCTTTTGTCACTAAGGAGCGCTTGGATCAGCTCTCCGAAACGGGGAAGCATCAGGGCGTGGTTGCGCAGACAGCGAGTTTTGCTTATGCGGAAATCGACGATATCTTTGCGCTGGCAAAAAAGAGGAGAAGAGCCCTTCGTTTTTTTGCTGGATGAAATTGAGGATCCGCATAATCTCGGCGCCATCATAAGGAGCGCCAATGTCTGCGGGGCACACGGCGTGATTATTCCAAAGAACCGGGCGGCGCTCTTAACGGCTGCGGTGGCAAGGGCCAGTGCAGGGGCGATCAGTTACACGCCGGTGGTGAAGGTGACGAACCTGTCGAAGACGATCGAGGAATTAAAGGAGAGGGCTCTGGCTCGTTTGCGCCGACATGGAGGGCGAACCAATGTACCGCTTGAAGCTCACCGGGCCGATCGGACTGGTCATTGGCAATGAAGGAAGCGGCGTTTCCGCCTTGGTGAAAAAAAGCACTGTGACATGATGGCTGCCATTCCCATGAAGGGAGAAATCTCTTCCCTGAACGCTTCGGTTGCGGCAGGCGTTCTGGCTTATGAAATCGTCAGGCAGCGACTGGCGCTTTAGACCGGAAAGATAGGGACTCGAAAGTAAATGGGGGCAACAACAATCCTGGAAGAAGGAATCGTAGCCACCATGGAAGAAATGGGAACAGAAGCAATGGAAGGATAAAGGATCGATCGTATTGAGTAGTGGAAACAGAAGGGAGACACGATGAAATTTAAAGACATGAAGTATGAGCGCATTTCGGTAGAGGAGATCGCAAAAAGAGAAGGAGCTGATTCAGGCTTTCAAAGAAGCGAAGAGCTTTGCAGAGGCGGATCAGTTTTTTTAAAGCAGAATGCACTGGACGGGCATGTGAACTCGATGCAAGTGCTGGCGAGTACCCGCCATTCCATCAATACGGAAGATCCGTTCTATGATGCAGAAGAAAGCTACTGGAACCAGGCTTCTCCGCAGATTAACGAGTATTACCAGGAATTCACCAAGGCACTGCTGGCTTCCCCCTTTCGGGCGGAGCTGGAAAAGAAATACGGAAAGATTGTCTTCATGAATGCGGAGATTGCGCTGAAGACGTTTTCACCTGCCATTATCCCGATGCTGCAAAAAGGAAAATGAGCTGGTGAACACGTACGAGAAACTCTTAGCCAGTGCGCAGGTTCCTTTTGAAGGGAAGGAGTACACGCTTTCCCAGATGACACTGTTTAAAAAAACGACAAAGATGATGAGAGACGTCTTGCCGCCTGGAAGGCGGAGGGGCAGTGGTATAAAGACAACCAGGACCAGCTGGATGAGATTTATGATCAGATGGTGCACCTGCGAGATGAAATGGGAAAGAAGCTGGGCTACGACGACTTTGTGAAGCTGGGTTATTACCGCATGAACCGAAACTGCTACGACAAGGCGGATGTGGAAAAGTTCCGGGAAGCCGTCGTCAAATATGTGGTTCCTGTGGCGGCGAAGGTGTACGAGAGACAGGCAAAGCGTCTTGGGAAAACCTACCCGATGAGCTATGCGGACAATGCCATCGAGTTCCGCAGCGGAAATCGAAGCCGGTGGGGAAACCGGAGGATATCGTGGCAGCCGGTAAGAAATTCTATGAGTGGCGCTCTCCGGAAACCAGAGAATTCTTCGACCACATGCTGGAAAATGAGCTGATGGATCTGCTTTCTGCCAAGGGAAAGCAGGGAGGAGGGTATTGCACCAGCATTCTGGATTATAAAACGCCCTTCATTTTTGCCAACTTCAATGGAACACAGGGAGATGTGGACGTCATCACGCACGAGGCGGGGCATGCCTTTGCCGCCTATTTGAACCGGAATCGCATCCCTTTTTTTCAACCATCTGGCCGGGGATGGAGGCTTGTGAAGTGCACTCCATGTCAATGGAATTTTTTGCCGAAGCTTTCTCGAAGGAATTCTTCGGAGAGGATGCCAGAAAAATACGATTACTCTCATCTGACCGAGGCACTCACCTTCCTTCCCTACGGGACGATGGTGGACCACTTCCAGCATATCGTCTACGAGAATCCGGATATGACGCCTGCGGAACGTCATGCGAAATGGAAGGAGTTGATTGGAATTTACCAGCCATGGATGAAGCTGGACGGTGAGATTCCTTTCTATGCCGAGGGAGAAGGCTGGCAGAGACAGCATCACATTTACTCCATGCCTTTCTATTATATCGACTATTGTCTTGCACAGACGGTCGCACTGGAATTCTGGGAGTTGCGCAGAAAGGACGACCAAAACGCCTGGGAACACTACATGGCCTATACGAAACAGGGGGGAAGCGTTCCCTTTACGGAGCTGTTAAAAATGCCGGGATGAAGAGCCCGTTTGATGAGAGTTGCCTGAGAGAGGTCTGCGAAACGGCAGCAAGATATCTGGATCAATACGACCTGACGGGAATCGAATAAGATGGGGATGTTTCGTTCTCCCTATGACAGGGGAGGAGTGCTGTCGGCGGAGGCGCAGCAGGAGAGAAAGAAGATCTATCAAGACGCAAGAGCGGAAGAGGTGCGTAAACGGGAAAAGTTGCAACTGTTCCTGCTCTATCTGGCGGAAATTCCCCCGATGCTTCTGCCGGGGTTTCTGGCGGGAGCGGCGGTCTCTCATACCGCCCTCCTGCTGCTTCCCTATGCGCTGGAGGTCATCTGTGTTGTTACTTCGGGTATTACCCTTTTTCAGTATGGAAGGCTTGGGAAGGAGATCCATGGCATGACTTATAAAAGCGTCATGCTTTCCTTACAGATGCGTGTGATGCTCGCCCTCTTAGGAGGGGGGAGTTTCCTGGTCCTGCAGTCTATCTGGATGGCTTTACATAGAAGGAATCTGACCGGGGCGGAGTTACTGGTTCTGCTTGCACAGCTGGTTTTTACAGGCGTATCGACTTGTTTTGCAAAAAAAGGTGAAGCAGACCGTTCGGAATTGGACGTTGTAAAAATCGTTTTTATCTTATAATCAAAAAGATTGTTTCATTAGAAACTTGATTTAAGGAGGAAGCCATTATGAAAAAAAGAGACAACGAATTGTCGCTTCTGTGATGACGGCGGCAATGACTCTTTCACTGTTGGCGGGATGCGGTGCGTCCGGAAACAACGGTGGAGGAGCGAGTCAGGGGGCGCTTCTAGTGAGGCATCCGGTGATACGACCGGAAGCCAGACGGGCACTCTGGTCTTTGCGCAGGACGAAATGCAGGAGAAATTCTCTCCCTTCTTTGCGGAAACCGTTCCGGATCGTACGATTACGGATCTTTCCGATGTGACTCTGTTGACAACGGACAGAACGGGCGCCATTGTCTACAAAGGGAATCGAAGGGGAAAAGAGAGAATACAACGGAAAGGAATATACTTACCGTGGGATTTCCGACCTGGATGTCAAGGAGAACAAGGACGGCACGGTCGATTATAATTTTACGCTCAAAGACGGCGTGAAATTTGCCGACGGGCAGCCGCTAACCGTGGATGATGTCATCTTTACCCTGTATGTGCTTGCCGATCCGACTTATGACGGTGCTGCTACGCTCTTTTTCTCTTCCGATCAAGGGAATGGAAGAATACAGAAGCGGCGTGGATACGCTCTTTCATTTGATGATCAAGGCGGGAGAGAACAACAAGGACTTCTCCAAGTGGACAGAGGATCAGCAAAAAGAAATTCTGGACGGATTACAACAAGGCTGCAGAAGCTTTTTGTAAAAGAAATCGTAGATACCTGTGTCGCCAACGGCCTGAACAAGGAAGGCGATTCCATCTCCGCCGTGGCCGCCAACTACGGTTATGAAGGTCTCAAGAGCGATGCAACCGCAATGGACTTCTTCAATGCCATGGTCAAGAAGTATGACGGAGACGTGGTGGCGATGTCCAAGGCGGAGAGCGCTGGTTCTCAGTTTACTGATCTGATGGATAGCTACAAAGAGTTTGCAGTCGGTGTTTCGACCGGGAAATCCGCCCCGAACATCAGCGGCATTCAGAAGACCGGCAAGAATACGCTTAAGATTACGGCAACCAAGGTGGATGCACAGATGATCTACCAGCTGTCGACGGACATTGCACCTCTGCATTATTACGGGGATCCTTCCAAATACAATTATGACAAGAACGAGTTCGGCTTCCCCAAGGGTGACCTTTCCTCCGTCCGTGCCAAGACGACGAAACCACTCGGTGCAGGTCCTTATACCTTCGAGAAGTATGAGAACGGCACGGTAACCATGAAGGCGAACAAAAGAATTTTTTTGACGGTGTTCCCAAGATCGCGAATGTGAGAATCACCACCATGGCCAAGTCGGATTATGTGAACTCGATTGTGACCGGCACATCGGATGTCAACAACCCAGATTTCACAAATGAAAAACGCGGATGCAATCAAGAAGGCGAACAGCAATGGAGAGCTTTCCGGCGATAAGATCAAGACGGTTTCCGTGGATGCGCTGGGCTATGGTTACATCGGTATCAATACGCACAATGTTTCTGTCAACAAGGAGCCGGGCAGTGAAGCCTCCAAGGATCTCCGTAAGGCTTTTGCAACCATCTTCGCAGCTTACCGCGATCTGGCAATCAGCACCTATTACGGCGATCGTGCCAGCGTGATCAACTACCCGATTTCCAATACTTCCTGGGCAGCCCCGCAGCCGACGGACGATGGCTATGAAGTCGCCTTCTCCAAGGACGTGGATGGCAATCCGATTTATACCTCCGGTATGAAGGATGAGGACAAATATGCAGCAGCCAAGAAGGCGGCGCTCGGATATTTCAAGGCGGCCGGCTATACTGTGAAAGATGGCAAGATTACTGCAGCTCCCAAGGGCGCCAAGATGGAATACGAAGTCATGGTTCCCGGTGGCGGAACCGGAGATCATCCGTCCTTCATGATTATGACGGAAGCGCAGAAGGCCCTCAAAGAGATCGGCATGAAGCTCACCGTCAATGACCTGTCCAACGCCAGCGATTTGTGGAATAATTGCAGGCGCATCAGGCAGAAATGTGGTGTGCAGCTTGGCAGGCAACACCGGATCCGGATATGTACCAGATTTATTACTCCGATACAAAGAACGGCGGTAAACAGCCGGGCGGTTCCAATTATATGTATCAGATCGAAGATAAAGATCTGGATGATATGATCGTACAGGCCAGAGAGTCCACCGATCAGGAATATCGTAAAACAATTTATAAGGCTTGCCTCGACAAGATTGTCGATTGGGCTTGCGAGGTTCCCGTTTACCAGAGACAGGAAGTCACGATCTTCAGTGCCGAGAGATTGAAAGAAGATACCATTACTCCGGATATGACTTCTTATTACAAGTGGTATGCGGAAATCAACAACATGCAGTTAGCAAAAATAAAAAAACAGATTACTGCTGTTGACCTTTCAGGAAAGGCTTTGCATAGAGAACCTTCCCTGAGAGGAAAAAAAATAGAATCAAGCGGAATTCGTTCCGTTCATGTTGTTTTTTTCGGGTGAAACCGCATTTCCTGAAATTCGAAGGAATGCGGTTTTTCCCAGAATAAAATTAGATGCTGGAAAATAGGCACCTTATTGGAAGAGCAGGTTCTCAGTGAAAAAAATATATTATCAAACGTTTACTTTGGTCCGTAGTGATTCTCTTCATCGTTGCTTTTTTTGCTCTATGTGCTGATGCGCAGTTTGCCGACCTCTTATCTGGAGCAGATCGCCAGACAGAAATCGCAACAACCGGGTTCTAAAAAGCTTCGAAGAATGGATGCAGCAACTGCAGGCTACTTATGGAATGGACAAGGGAATCGTTCCGGGCTTTTTTTCCTGGTTGGGGAAGGCAGCAAGGGGTGATTTCGGAGACAGTTGGAAATACACGGTTCCGGTAACGCAGAAATTTGCAGATTGTGTCGCAATCTCTTTCTGGATGAGCCTGGTGGTTATGATTCTGGAAATGCTGATTTCCATCCCGCTCGGAATTATCGCCGCTACCAGGCAATATTCGATGACGGACAACGTCATCTCTGTGATTGCACTGGCAGGAATTTCTCTTCCGACTTTCTTTACCGCATCTTTGTTAAAGCTCGCTTTTTGCGGTCAAATTACGGTGGTTTGATTTGAGTGGTTTGACCGGACGAAACCATGACTTTCTCCCCGGCAGGGCAGAGATGGGATATCGCCATGCACATGGTGCTTCCGATCCTCACACTTTTTAATTGCCAGCATCGGATCCTATATGAGATACATCCGAACCAATATGCTGGAAGTGCTGAATTCGGATTACATTCGCACGGCAAGAGCAAAGGGGCTTTCCGAGAGACGCGTCATCTATCACCATGCGTTTCGCAATACCCTGATTACGCTTGTGACCATCTGGGGGACATCGCTGCCGGCTCTGTTTTTCGGGTGCCATGATTACGGAGCAGCTTTTCTCGATTCCGGGCATCGGTTATATCTCTTATCAGGCCATGATTGCAGGGGATATTCCCTTCTCCATGTTTTATCTGGTCTTCATTGCGGTTCTAACCCTGATCGGCAATCTGCTGACTGATATTCTGTATGCCGTGGTGGATCCGCGTGTTCGCATTGCATAAGAAAGGAGGAGAGACATGTCTGATACAGAAAAGAATGCGATGAGTCAAAATAATAGTAATGATAAATTCAGTTTGAATGATGATCGCCGCGTGAAAGTGCTTTCCCCCGGTGCAATGGTGGCAAAGAGGTTCTTCAGGAACCGGATTGCGGTCATCGGTCTGGTGGTTTTGGTTCTCATGTTTGTTTTTTCCTTCATCGGTGGAGCAATTTCTCCCTATGGAGAGTCCCAGCTTTTTTTATCGGGATAACAAGCAGAGCCAGAAATATGCCGGTGTGAAGGTAAATACGGAGCTTCGATATCAGCAGGCTTCCAAGGATGCGTTTCCTGCTCTTGCACAGGCGCAGTTCGTACTTGCAAGAGGGAAGAAGCAGACCGAATTTGCTTCCGGGGATACGAAATATACCTACGAAGAGGCAGGCAAAGATTTCTACCTGATCAGAAAAAGCGGGAGTACAGATCCGGTCGCTTTTGCCGCAATTGATACGGTCACATCTTCAGATGGGGTGACCAAGCTTCCTTTTTCCTTCCAGGTGGCTGCGCTCAAGGCATTCACCAATGAAGAAAAAGCTTTTGAAGAGGGCGGAGATTCTTACCAGATCGAATCGGACGGCACGGTGACAAAGGACGGAAAGCCATACGCCTATGCCAGCCGCTATGTCTTAAATGCCATCATGTCGGACGTCACCTTTTCCAAAGAGTTCAAAGAAGAGTTGATTGCGGACATTGATGCCGGGAAAAAGAATTTACTTTCAAAGAGAAAAAAATGGGGAAGAGGCCAAATACACCATTGAATTTGACGCTCCTTCCAAGGCCTATATCATTAAGCAAACGAGGGAACAGCGCGTGTACGATACCTATTCCTCGCCGAGTAAAAAGCATTTGCTCGGGACGGATAAGAATGGTATGGACATGCTCACCAGGCTGATGTACGGAGGCAGGGTTTCCCTTTATATTGGCTTCATTGTGGTCTTTATCGAGACGTTTATCGGGATGATCATGGGAGGCGTTTCCGGTTATTTCGGCGGATGGGTCGACAATTTAATCATGAGAATCGTGGATGTCTTCTACTGTATTCCGTCCATTCCCATCTATATCATCATCGGTGCCGCCATGGATGCGCTCCGTGTAGACCCGCAGATCAGAATGGTATACCTGATGCTGATTCTGGGCTTCTTTGGCTGGCCTTCCATTACCAGACTGGTAAGGGGACAGATTCTCACGCTGAGAGAGCAGGAGTTCATGACAGCGGCGGAAGCGACCGGAATCAAACCGATCAACCGGATTTTCAGGCATCTTCTTCCGAATGTCATTCCGCAGCTGATCGTCACCTGTACGATGAGTCTGGGCGGTGTGATCCTGACGGAGGCAGTCCTTTCCTTCCTCGGTCTGGGGGTAAAGTTCCGTTTGCCTCCTGGGGTAATATCATCAATGATGTGAATAATACTTATGTTCTCAGCAACTATCTCTTTATCTGGGTGCCTGCAGGTGTTTGCCTGCTGCTTACGGTTCTCGCCTTCAACCTTGTGGGTGACGGCCTGAGAGACGCCTTTGATCCGAAGATGAAGCGGTAAACTGGAAGCGCATACTATAAAGAATTGAGGAAATCAGATGGCAAGAGATGACGGTTATCTTTCCGCGAAAGAGTCACGGAGGATATCGAAGGAAAACAAAAAAATCACATCGAAGCTCGAAAAGCAAAGGAAGCGCAGAAACGTTCCCGAGAGCGAATATTTAACGAAGATGAGGGACGAGAACAATACCGTCGAATTCGAAGACCTGCATACCTATTTTTACACGGATGCCGGCACGGTGAAGAGTGTGGACAGCGTCACCTTCGACGTGCCGATGGGAAAGACGGTTGGGGTAGTGGGAGAATCCGGCTGCGGCAAGTCCGTGACCAGTCTCTCTCTCATGCAGCTTTTGCAACGTCCGCAGGGACAGGTGGTGAAGGGCTCCATTCGTTTGAACACAGGAGATAAGGTCTATGAGATCACAAAGACACCGGAGCAGACCATGCAGCATCTGCGCGGGAACTTCATGTCCATGATCTTTCAGGAGCCGATGACCTCGCTCAATCCCGTTTTTAAGATCGGTGATCAGGTGGATGAAGTTACGCTCTTTCATAAAAACGAATACAAAACCAAGGAAGAGATCAAAAAAATCGTACGATTGAACTTCTTGAAATGGTCGGCATTGCAAAACAGCAAGGGAGTCTACGAAATGTATCCCCATGAGCTGTCCGGCGGAATGAGACAGCGTGTCATGATCGCAATGGCGCTTGCCTGTTCCCCCAGACTGATTATCGCAGATGAACCGACCACCGCTCTGGATGTGACCATCCAGGCACAGATTCTGGATCTGCTGCAGGGCTTAAAAGACAAGATCAATTCGTCTATCATGCTGATTACCCATGATCTGGGCGTGATTGCGGAGATGGCGGATTACGTGGTTGTCATGTACTCCGGTCGCGTGGTGGAGGCAGGGACGGCGAAGGAGATCTTTTTCGAATCCGGCGCATCCGTATACCATTGGTCTGATGGCTTCCAAGCCGGTTGTAGGCAAGGAAGTGGACAAGCTCTATTCCATTCCCGGCAAGGTGCCCAATCCGATCAATATGCCGAATTATTGTTATTTCCGCGATCGCTGTGACCGCCGTATGGAGTGCTGTAACGGTGCCTATCCGAAGGAAATCTGGCTCTCCCAAACCCATCGGGTGAGCTGCTACCGTTTTGATCCGGATTTTTAATGGAAAAAGCATGAGCAAAGGAAAGAAAACGAGGAAATGATGGCAAAAGAACGAGTTGAAACAGGAAGAGATAGTGCCCATCGTACATCAGGAAGAGAATATTCTGGAAGTAAACGGCCTAAAGAAGTATTTCCCGATTAAGGGAGGCTTTTTTCAATAATGTGGTCGCGCAGGTTAAGGCGATTGACGGGATCTCCTTTCATATCAAGAGGGGAACGACCATGGGGCTCGTAGGAGAGTCCGGCTGTGGAAAGACAACGACCGGCCGATCGATTCTTCGTCTGAACGGGGAAAAAAACGGCAGGACAGGTCCTGTTTAACGGGAAAGAGGTTTATGACATTCCCTAAGGATGAGCTGAATGAGCTGCGGGTCAAGATGCAGATTATTTTCCAGGATCCCTTTTTCCTCCCCTTTTCGCCAAGGCTTCCGGTGGGAGAAATCATCGGCGAAGCGGTCAAAGAGCATCATCTGGTGCCAGGCAATGAATATGAGGACTATATTGATCAAATCATGGACAGCTGCGGTTTGCAGCCCTTTCATAAGGGGCGTTATCCGCATGAATTTTCCGGCGGACAAAGGCAGAGAATCTGTATTGCCAGAGCCCTTGCCCTGAATCCGGAATTCGTGGTGTGTGATGAGCCCGTTTCCGCTCTGGATGTATCAATTCAGGCGCAGATCATCAACCTGTTGGAGGATCTGCAGGAAAAATTCAAGCTGACTTACCTCTTTATTTCGCATGATCTTTCGGTCGTGGAGCATATTTCCGATACCGTTGGAGTCATGTATCTGGGGAATATTGTTGAGTTCGGAACGACCAAAGAACTGTTCAAAAACCCGCTTCATCCCTATACGCAGGCGCTCTTTTCCGCGATTCCGATCCCGGATCCGGATGCCAAGATGAATCGAATTATTCTGGAAGGAAGCATTCCCTCTCCTGCCAATCCGCCGGAGGGCTGCAAGTTCCATACGCGCTGCAATCGTTGCATGGAAATCTGCAAGCACCAGGTTCCGCAGAGGAAGGATATGGGGGACGGTCACTATGTGTGCTGCCATCTGTATAATGATGGGACGGAAGGAACAGCACAGGCAGAGGATAGCAGGAAAGACCGGCAAAAGGATGAAGCGATCTTATCTGAAAAGGCATGAATGAAGAAAGATGCGCATGCGGGTAAAGATTTGCCCGATGAAAAAAATGATTGAAAAGATCCGGGAGGGAGAAGATACCTTCACGGAACGTTTGATGAACAAATACAAGGATCTCGTCCGTAAAAAGGCGGGGTCCCTGTATATTTTAGGGGCGGATAAGGAAGACCTGATTCAGGAGGGCATGATCGGACTCTTTAAAGCGATCAGAGACTTTGACTGCGAAAGGGATGCCTCCTTTGCCACCTTTGCGGATCTTTGCGTTTCCAGGCAGATGTACTCGGCCATTGAGAGTGCAAAGCGAAAAAGAATTTGCCACTAAACCACTATGTCTCACTGGATGCAGAAATTGGTGGCACAGAGCAGTCTTCCCCTGACGGTTTAGATGGGGAGCCCTTCATCAATTCCCTTGTAGCAGAGGGACAAAGGACACCGGAAGAGCATGTGATTGAGCAGGAAGCTTTTTCTTCGCCTGTCTTCTTTGATCGAAACGGAGCTGACCGCCTTAGAGAGAGGTCCTTCATCTCAATTTGACTGGAATGCCCACGGCGCAGATCGCGAAGATGCTGGGGAGAAGAAAAAAATCGGCAGACAATGCTCTGCAGCGGGCGAAGGGAAAAATTAAAAAAAGAGGCTTTCGTAGATAAGGGTCTAAAAAGTTTTTGGGATGCAGAGGTTTTCTCTGGATCCCTCTTTTTTATTTTTTTCGGAAGGAGCTGCCCTCCTGTTCGGCGAGCCCCTTTAACGTCAGATGCACCAGATGCGTCATCAGTTCCGTCAGTGTCATCGCATTCTGCTTAAGGTTCATCTTTTCCATGAGAATGGACACCGATTGCAGGGTGGGTTCCAGGAGAGAGAAGACGGTCTGTTCCGATTCCGTTAAAGAAAGAATTCTTTGTTCTGTCCTCTTTCTGTCCCCTGTCGGGTCATTTTCCTTATTTTTTAAGGGAGAAGAAGTGCTTTCCTCCCTGGCGGCTTTCTTTCCTCGTATCTCATATAAACCGGCCAGGAGATCCTCGGGAGAAGTGGCGATGCCCGCCCCCTGGCGAATCAGGTCGTTGCATCCATCGCTTAAACGGTCGCAGATTCGGCCGGGCAGGGGCATAGACTTCCTTTCCCTGTTCCAGGGCCTGGTCCACGGTAATGAAAGTACCGCTTCTTTGTCTTGCTTCAATCACCAGAACCAAATCGGAAAGCCCTGAAATGATGCGGTTTCGTTGAGGAAAGAAAATGGATTTGGCTGCTGTTCCGGGCTTATATTCGGAAATCAGGCCGCCATGAGAGGGAATGGCATCATAAAGTGCCCTGTTTTCAGAGGGGTAGCAGACATCCACTCCACTCCCCAGTACGGCATAGGTCTCCCCACCTGCTTCCAGTGCGCTTGCCTGTGCAATTCCGTCGATCCCAAGAGCCAGACCGGAGACGATCTGAATACCGGCTTTTTGCAAGTACAATCCCAAACTGTCTGGCCTCATACCGCCCATAGTCCGAACACATTCTGGCCCCGATGACGGCTATTGTGGGAAGGGAAGGATTCGGAAGACTGCCTCTTACAAAAAGTGCAGCTGGCGGATCGGGGATGTCCCTTAGACCGGGAGGATAGGAAACATCCTCAAAAGGGATGAGGCGAATCCCGCCGCTGTTTAGCTTCTCCCATTGCTCACCAGGGCTGTGTGTTTTTTTAAAAGTGAGAAAGGTGTGGAACAAAGAAGGCGGTAGGAGTGCTTCCATTTCTTTTGCAGGGAGCTGATAGATGATCTTTGCGGCTTCTTCCGGGGAGACGAAAGCCTCTGCATCAGGGGGTGGACGGCTTGCATCAGCTTCCGGATGGTCTTTCCACCGATCCCCGGGATGGTATACAGCCAGGCCAGGTAGATTTGTGTATGCGACATGTCATCCTCCTACGCTTCCGTGGTTCCAATATTTTTCCGCTTGCAATGCGGTAACAGGATGCTTCTGCAAGGTGCGCTTCCGTGATTTCGTGGGATTCATCCAGATCGGCAATGGTTCTGGCCACCTTCAGCAGACGGTGGTAGGACCTGGCGCTTAGATTCATTTTTGATAGATCTCCGCAAGCAGGGTCTGCTCTTTGGACCCTAGCTACAATACTGAGCAATATGCTGCGGCTCCATATCGGAATTAAAGCGGAGAGAGGTGTTTTGAAAGCGCTTTTTTGCCACTTCTCTTGCCGCCAGGACACGGCTTCTGATTTGTGCAGAAGTTTCGTTACAGGGGCGTCTGTTGTTTAAATCGGAGACGTCCATTCTGGGTACCTCGATGGAGAGATCGATGCGATCCAGGATTGGTCCGGAAATACGCGAGAGATACCGATGGATTTCACGTTCGGAGCATCGGCAGAGATTGCGATCAGGGAAATAACCGCAGGGACAGGGATTCATGGCGCAAACCAACATAAAGTCGGAGGGGAAGAGATAGGTCCCTGTACTTCTGGAAAGAGAAACGGTGTGCTCTTCCAGTGGCTGCCGGAGGAGATCCAGGGTGGTCTGAGGAAATTCCGCAATTTCGTCCAGAAAGAGAACGCCTCGGTGTGCGAGAGAAATGGCGCCTGGAGAAGGAATGTGACCGCCCCCAAGTAGGGCGCTCTTTGTAGTGGAATGGTGGGGACAAAGACAGGGCCTTTTTGTGATTAAAACCTGCTCTTTGGAGAGAAGTCCCGCTACTGAGTAGATCGAAGAAACCTCCAGAGCTTCCTCCATCGAAAGAGGGGGCAGGATGGTAGGGATGCGTTTGGCAATCATGCTCTTTCCGGACCCGGGGGGACCGATCATAAGGAGGTGATGAAAGCCCGCGGTTGCAATTTCTACCGCCCTTTTGGCGGCAGACTGTCCGTTGATCTCCTGAAAGTCAAGGGAGGGGTTCTCCTCTTTTTGAAAAAGCGCTCTCACATCCAGAACCGTTTCCGGTATGACGGCATTTTTTTCGTTCTGTCCGGCACAGCAGTAGGCAATGGCTTCCGTCAGCGTCTGTACGCCAATCAGACGGATGCCCTGTACAACAGCCCCCTCCCTCGCATTGGAAAAGGGCAGAATACAGGTCTGGATCCCCGCCTTCTTCGCGGTAGAAACGATGGGTAAAAACACCCCTGACTCCCTTGACTTCTCCGGTGAGACTGAGTTCTCCCAGAACGAGCGTATTTTCCAAATCTGCCTCGTTCAGATGACCGGTGGCGCAAAAGAATGGCAAGCGCAATCGGAAGATCCAGTCCGGTACCGGATTTACGGATATTTGCCGGGGAGAGGTTGATGGTGATATGCATGGGAGAAAGGGAAAGGCCGGAGTTTCGGAGAGCGACCTTCACTCTTTCACAGGATTCACGGACTTCGGTGGACAGAAGTCCCTACCATATTGAAGACCGGAAGTCCCGTGGAAACATCGGCTTCCACCTGAATCAGGTGGCTGTGAATCCCTTGAATACTCCCGGAAATAATGGTACTGAACATCAGAATACTCCTATCGAATCAGATCAAAGAGGAATGGAAGGGATGTGTGAAAAAGAGAGGGTGTGAAAAGAGAGGGTGTGAAAAAGAGAGGGTGTGAAAAGAGAGGATATGAAAAAGAGAGGATGTGAAAAGACGGAAGCGGAAATGCTTCATGTGGATTCTCATCTTAGCAGTCAAAAAAAGAAACCTGTCAAGAAAAAAATATAAACTATAAAATAAAACAATGAATCAATTAGATACAATATAAATAAATAAAGAAGTGCAAAAATAGAAATGAAATTCCGACCTCATGCGCATCCGGCGAAAATTGCCCTTGTTTTTCGTGCTCGTGTTATAATGGTTGAATTGTATGACCAAGGGAAAAAGGGTTTCTCGGAGGAAGGGATGAAATTTCATATCACGAACCTGTATGGAACAGCCGATGTCAACCGATTTGCCCCCATTCAAGATACGGCGGCTGTTGGGCTCTCACTCGGGTTTCATGAGATGGCCATTTATTGCTATCCGGCTGCAGAAGAGGAGGATGGCAGGTTAACCGCCAGATTGGACGGGATCATATCCGCACTGGAGCCGAATGATACGGTTTTTCTTGCAGCTGCCAACCGGGAATGGACTTCGTTTTGAGAGAGCACTGCTTAGTCGAATCAAAGCTTATCCGGGAGTTAAGGTGGTTCTGTGGTTGCATTCCTTTGCCGATCCTACCTATTCGGATCGCACGGCACTGATTTCTCTGCTAAATCGTTCCGATTTTTCTTATTTTTGTCAAGCAGTAAGCTGTATCGATCTTTGAAGCTGGAAGGCCTGACCGAGATTCCCTATTCGCTGCAGGAAGCGTACGATGATCCCTCTTTGGTTTCGGTCTCGGATTTTTCTCTTGCAGGAAGTGGGGGAGCAGGAAGCGGAAAGCGGTTTTACCACGCTTTTTTCAGAACACCGGGATTACAAGAGGATACCTGCTGGACGGCTTTGGATTGCTGTATCCCGGCATCTGTGGGTTGGGAGCGGAGGCAGCGGATCTTTTTTACCATATCCGCTTCCATTCTATGTTTCTTCGGGTATTCCGGTTGTTGCTATAAGAGGAAGTGAGTGGGAACCGTTTGTGAGGAAATGGGAAATCGGTTTTTACGGTAAGACAGCCGGAAGAGACGAGAAGGCGGATTGAGGAACTGGATGAGTATGATAAAAAGAGGATGGAAGATAACGCCAGATGCCTCCATTTCCTTCTCAAAAAGCTCCTATTTTTACGAGAAAGGTGATATGGGAAGCGGTAGAGGGATTGAGAAAACCCGTCTCTTTCATCCGTCTTGTGCCGCAGAGAGGGAGGAAGCGCCACAGGAGGCCCGGAAGGAAGTACGGGTAACAGAGACGGTTCATATCTGCTTTGGCCTGCATGACCGGAACAGGGGATTATACCTGGCAGGTGTCTGCCGCCATGCAATCGCTGATGCAGAATTCTTTTTGCAAAAATTCTGTTTTCATCTGCTTCATGATGATACTTTGCGGGATGACTACAGGAGCGCCTGAAAAAAACAGGTAAAAAAAGTCGGGGGCAGAGATTTGCTTTCACTTCGTGGATCAGACGCTGTTTCGGGAAGCTTCTGCCCTGTTTAGCCGGTATACCGTAGGTGCGCTTTTTTTCGGCTTTTTGATTCCGGACCTTCTTGTGGATCTTCCGAAGGTGATTTACCTGGATGCGGACATCGTCTGCTGCAGGGATATCGTGGATTTTTTTGGAGAACGGATATCAACGGATTTGCCCTGGCCGGAGTAGAGGATCCCTATCCGCCGCATCTGTTCATAAACGGGAAGGAAAACGAATCCTGGAGAGGATCTACCTATGTCAATTCCGGCGTTTTGCTCATGAATTTGCAGGAAATTCGAGAAATGGGCAACCTGCTGGACGCCTTTCTTGACTTTATTCGAGAGAATCAAAAGGATCGTTTGCCGGATCAAAAATTTTTCTCAACTGGTATTTTTGCCGGAAAAAAATCAAGGTGGTGGAGAAGGAGTGGGATTATTTTAGCAATATTTATCGGCAAGACCTGGTTCCGCTGGAAGGCAGGTTGTTTCACTACGCTGCGGACGTCCTTCAATTATCGACTCCGACAGCGCTGGATTTGTATTACCGGGATGTGGTCTGGAACACACCCTTTGCCAGATCGACACTTCTGCCCAAATACGATCGCTTATCGGAGCTGGATGCTTCTAAGTTGGATCATTTGCAAAAATTAACGGCTTCCGTCTTTGATCCTTCGATCCGGAAGATTTATTATGGCCAGGACAACCGCAGCATGCAGAGTTTGAAGCAATTTTTACCGCCCACGGAGAGGATCTCTGTTTGCATGAGAATGCGACGCCCACGGAGTTGATCCGCCTGCTGGAGGAAGGGGGATCGGAAAAATCTGATTTTTTTATCCTGGCGGATGAACAGTATCCGGAACTGGAGAAGAGGTTGCGGGAGCGAGGTCTCCACGCAGGAGAGGATTATTTCAACCTGTTGCTGTTAATGTCTTCCAGGCAGGGCGGATATGCCCTAAGACGCTGTAGCAGACAAGATCCGCCGCCCTCCTGCGCAGGTAGAAGGGCAGTGAAAGGAAGGGAAGTCGGCAGCAAGCGGGAGAATGTTTGACCAGAAAGGAGATTCAATGAGTTTGATCAAGAAACCGGTGACGGAATGCGAGATATTCTGCCGGAGGAAATGCGTCTAAGACGTTATGTGGAAGGAGTCATCAGGGATACTTATGCCAAATTCGGCTTTACGGAGATTGGAACGCCTGTCGTGGAATCGCTGGAGAATTTAAACAGCAAACAGGGGAGAGAATGAAAAAGCTGATTTTCAAGATTTTTGAAAAGAGGAGAGAAACTGAAGTTGGAGGAGGTTCAGACGGAGAAGGAGTTGTCGGATTCGGGCTTGCGTTATGATTTAACCGTTCCGCTGGTTCGTTTTTTTGCGAACCATACGAATGAGCTGCCTTCTCCCTTTAAGGCGCTGCAGATGGGCTATGTCTTCCGGGCGGACCGCCCGCAGAAGGGTCGTTATCGCCAATTCATGCAGTGTGATATCGATATCCTGGGCGAAGCGTCGAACCTGGCAGAAATCGAGTTGATTCTGGCGACAACGCAGGCGCTCGTCACACTGGGGTTTCATGACTTCAAGGTGAGAATCAATGACCGTCGCATTTTAAAGGCGATGGCTCGTTATGGCGGATTTGAGGAGAAGGATTTTTGACTCGGTTTTTCATCGAACTGGACAAGTTGGAAAAAAATCGGCCTGGACGGGGGTGGAAGATGCCCTGATGGAAGACGGCTTTGAGAAGGAGCAGGTATCCCGCTTTTTACAATTGGTAAAAAAAGTAATGGAAAAAAATCCGGTTTGGATGCTTTGAAGGTGTTGGCGGAAACCATTCTTCCGGTAGAGGGCGAAGAGGAAGAGGACTCCATTGCGGAGGTGAAAGAGAATCTGGAGGAAATCATCAGGGCGGTAGAAGAAACCGGGAGTCATGGCTTTGACCTGGTATTTGATGTCACGCTGGTGAGAGGAATGTCCTATTATACCAGGGACGATCTTTGAAATTGCCATGCCACAGTACGGCGGCAGCTGCGGGGGCGGCGGACGCTACGACAGGGATGATTGGGAAGTTCTCCGGACAGAACACTCCTGCCTGCGGTTTTTCGATCGGTTTTGAGCGGATCCTCATGATCCTGTTGGAAGAAGGGTTTCAGGTCCCGGAGTCCTCGGGGAAAATGGCTTTTCTGGTAGAGAAGGGAATCCGCAAGGAGCAGCTGAGCGCGATTATTGGGGAAGCACAGAAGAGACGGGCAGAGGGGAATAAGGTGCTGCTCGTGCGAATGAATAAGAACAAAAAAATTCCAAAAAGAGCAGCTTGCTTCGCAGGGGGTATGAAGAAATTCGTGAATTTTTACAGGGAAGGACTACGGAATTGAAATACATCGATATGCACTGTGATACCATGGCATCCATCTGGTATTCCCGCTTAAGAGGAGAAAAATTTTGATCTTTCGGATGCGCCGCTCATGGTCAATCTAAACAAGCTGAAGCAGGGAGATTGCCTTTGTCAGACCTTTGCGATGTTTGTTTATCTGAATCGTCCGGAAAAATTTTGACGGACGGCAGGAGCATGGAACGGTTCAGGGAAATGAAAAGAAGATGGATCCCTGGTTCGGCGTAAGTGAGATCCTAAAGGTTTTTTTCAGGAACAGATGGAGAAGCATCAGGGGAACATCAGGCAGGTTCGGACAGGAACGGAGATCGCACAGGCATTGCAGGAAGCTTCGCCTATGATGACGGCACTGTTAAGTGTGGAAGAGGGCGGTGTCTGCAAAGGAGATCTTGAAGCGTTGCAGAAGCTCTATGATGCAGGCACCAGAATGATGACGCTCACCTGGAATTTTGAGAATGAATTGGCTTCTCCCAACGTACCGATTCCGGGACAGTATTACCGCTTTGTTCCTCGCACGGACAACGGACTGAAAAAGAGGGATTCGAATTTGTGGAACGGATGCAGCAGCTCTCCATGCTCGTGGATGTTTCGCATCTCTCCGATGCCGGTTTTTACGACGTGGAAAAAGACGGTGAAGGGTCCTTTTATCGCCAGCCATTCCAATGCCCGTTCGGTTTGCGGCTGCAACCGGAATATGACGGACGATATGATCAGGCGATTGGCACAACACGGCGGTGTGATGGGGCTTAATTTTGCACCGGAATTTCTGGAAGAGTCCGATCATCCAAGAGAAACGGTAGAAAATGCGGTACGGATGGCATCCTATATTAAAAAGGTCGGAGGAATTGAGGTGCTGGGCCTTGGCAGTGATTTTGACGGCATTGAGGGAGAACTGGAAATCGGGGGAGCGGATCAGATGGAACTGCTTGCAGACGGACTGTCCCGTGCGGGATTTACCGCTTCGGAAATCGAGCAGGTTTTCTATAAGAATGTACTGCGTGTGTTTCAAGAGGTGCTGGGATAATGAGAATATGCCTGTTAAACGACTCTTTTTCCGCCGGTGATCGACGGGGTCGCGAATACGGTTTTTGAATTATGCAACCCTTCTCACGAGAGAAGAGAAGGCGAGCGTCATTGTCGCCACACCCAGATACCCGGGGTGAATTATGCCGAATATCCCTTCCGTGTGCTTCCGTATAAAAGTTTTTGATATTGGAGGAGCGGTAGAGGGATATCGTGCGGGAAATCCGTTGGCGGTTCGGACGGTGAGCGGGATGATGGAGTTTCATCCGGACGTGATTCATACCCATTGTCCTGTGATTTCCACCATGCTGGCCAGACAGGTGCAGCATGAGACGGACGCCCCTCTGATTTTTCACTTACCACACCAAGTTCGATCTGGACATCGAGAGAGCGGTGAGATCCCGCTTCTTACAAAAAGGAGGGATTCGTTTTTCTCATTGAGAATATTTCCGCCTGCGATGAGGTTTGGGCGGTATCCAAAGGGGCGGAGAAAACCTGAAATCGCTCGGTTATACGGGCGAATATACTGTCATGGAAAACGGAGTGGATTTTTCCCAAAGGCAGAGTGGAAAAAGTAGGGTCGATCAGGTGACGGCAGGTTATGACCTTCCGGAAGGGGTTCCGGTCTTTCTGTTTGTCGGGAGACTTCTCGATTACAAAGGGCTGCCGTTAATTGTGGATGCCTTGCAGATTCTGGCAGAAAAAAAGATACCTTTCCGCATGGTGTGGATCGGAGGAGGGGCGGATGCAGAAGCGCTGCAGCAGAGAGTGAAGGAGGCGGGACTTTCAGACAGGGCCTTTTTTACCGGACCGATACAGGATAGAGAAGAGTTGCGGGCGTGGAATACCAGAGCGGATCTGTTTCTGTTCCCCTCTACCTATGATACCAACGGGATTGTGGTCAGGGAGGCGGCTGCCTGTGCGCTAGCCAGTGTCCTCATTCGTGATTCCTCCGCAGCAGAGGGGATTTCGGATGGAAGAAACGGGTTTTTAATTGATCATAATGCAGAAGCAATGGCGGCTTTGCTGGAGAGACTCTGTGCCCAACCGGAAAAGATGAGGGAAGCGGGGGGGCATGCCATGGAGGAAATCTACGTTTCCTGGAGCGACAGCGTCAAACACGCCTATGAGCGCTATCAGGTAGTCATTGAGAATAAAAAGGCAGGCAGGGTATAAGGAACACAGGGCTGCTTTTTCCAGAAGATTGCTCGGAGCAACGGCAGAGGCCCTTTCTGCCACCTCAGATGTCAAGGATGCGGTGCGCAATAATGTCCTCTCCGCCTTTGACTTTTATACGAAATCACTCCGGGAAGGGATGATGGAGAATATCTCGGAGCGAATTGAGGAATATAGAAAATCCATTACCGCCAGGAAGGAAAAAGGATCCGGAGTAAGGTTGAGACTTGCCACACAAGTGGCATGGGTGTATCGTATACGGAAAAAGCGGTATAGAGTGGAAATGAGAAAGAGGGGAAAGAATTGATGAATCAATCAGGTTGGGGAAGACGTTTTTGCAGCCTCCTGGCTCTTGGGAGCATGGTCTGTGTCATGGTTTCCGGTTGCGGAAGCGGCGCAGGTGCAAAACAGACGGAGGTGGGTGATTCCGCAAAAGAAGCGCAGCAGACGCTCGGAAAAAGCAATATTGATACCACGACCTTTCTGAAATTTGTAGATGATAATCCGGATATTGTAGATCCGCAATGCACATCCGATTTCTACACCATCCCGATGAACTGTTTTGATCGTCTGGTGGAAGTGAAGGCGAATGACGACGGCACCAGCCAGATCGTCCCTTCTCTTGCAAAGAGCTATGAAGTTTCGAAGGATGGCCTTACCTATACCTTCCATTTAAATCAAGGGGTGAAATTTTCCAATGGAGCCGATCTGACTTCCTCGGACGTCCTGTATACCTTTAACCGCCTGTTAACTTATCCGAAGTCGGTGAACGGCAGCATTGCTTCCGGTCTGAAGGGAGCAAAGGAAGTATCGGAGGGAAAACAGAAGTCGTTAGAGGGACGGGGATCAAGATCATCGACGACCATACCTTTGAAATGATTTTAGAGCAGCCCCTATGCCGCCTTTTTGGCGCAGCTGACCGCTCCCGGGGCTTCGATTCTGGATGAAAAGACGACGGAAGAAGCGGGAGATCAGTTCGGAATCGACCCGAGAAAACGATCGGAACAGGTCCATTTGTCTTTTCCTCCTGGACATTCAATTCGGAACTCATTCTGAGTGCCAATAAGAATTGCTGGTCCGGTGCGCCTGCCTGTGACGGACTGGACATCAAGGTGGTGCCGGATGATGAAACACAGCGAATGATGTATGAAAACGGAGAAATTGATTTCCTGGATCTGGACAATGCACAGAGTCAGATTGATTATTTCCTGAAAAGCGATCAATACAAGAATCAGATTGTAGAAGGGACCCGTGTCGGGATCTATTATATTTCCTTAAATGAGGATATCAAGCCTCTTGACAACCCGAAAGTGCGCAAGGCACTTCAGATGGCGCTGGACCGCAAATCGATTCTGGATGCCGTTTACGGGGGGAGAGGACAGGTAGAGAACGGAATCCTGCCGCACGGACTCATTGGTTACAATCCGAATCTTCCGGAAATCAAATATGATGTAGAAGGCGCGAAGCAGCTGTTAAAGGATGCCGGTTATGCGGACGGGTTTGATTTGGAGTTGGATCTTTCCTCGAAGGACGATCAGTCGGGAAAGGATTTGCTGGAAATTGCCTCTGCCATGTGGGAGCAGATCGGTGTGAAATGCACGGTGAAGACGGTGGATGATGCCACCATTCAGGATCAGAAGCACGATGGAAAACTGGGCTGTTATCAGTCTTCGTGGTCTGCGGATTTCAACGATCCGGATAACTTTATGTTCACCTTCTTCGGGAATGATGCCAATACCAAGTTCCGGAGTCTGAATTATAAGAATGAAGATGCCATGCAGCGCGTGACCGCCGCCAGAGCAATTACGGATGAGACGAAGCGCATCCAGGAATATCAGGATCTGGAGAAGCTCATTGCACAGGAAGACGCCGCCTGGATCCCACTCTTTTCCAAACAGCATCTTTTATGTCGTCAGCCCCAAGGTTTCCGGATTCAAGGTTTCATGGAACGGCTGGTCAAACAATTATTATCACAATGTTTCGGTGAAACGGTAAGGCAGGAGCTTGTTTTGGCCAGAAAAATGATACAAAGAATCCTGGTATCCATCCCGGTGATGTTAGGTGTGGTATTTTTGATATTCCTCATGCTGAATGTCGTTCCGGGAAATCCGATTGAAGAGATGCTCGGAGAGCATGCGTCGCAAAGTGTCATCGATCGGATGAGTCGGTATTATGGCCTGGATCAACCGGTATATGTGCAATTTTTTTGATCTACGTGAAAAATCTTTTGCGTGGGGATTTGGGCGTTTCCTATAAACTGAATCGTTCCGTGAACGATCTGATTGGGAGCGCCTTCCCCTATACGCTGAAACTGACGCTGTTGTCCGCTCTTCTTGCCTGGGTGATCGGAATCCCGGCGGGGATTGTTTCTGCCATTCGGAAGAATTCCCTGATCGACCGTCTGTTTATGGGAGTGTCCCTGATGGGCGTTTCCATGCCGGTATTCTGGGCAGCGCTCCTCTTTCAATATCTCTTTGCTTATCGTTTGAATTTGGTGCCGGTTTCCGGTGTCGTCTCTTTTTCCTCCTATCTTTTACCTGCCACTGTGCTTGGTTGGAGCAGCGCGGGTACGATTGCGAGACTGACAAGGTCTAATCTGCTGGAAGTTCTGGAAGAGGATTACATCCGAACCGCCTTTGCCAAGGGGCTGTCACAAACCGGAGTCATTTTGCACCATGCGTTTAAAAACGCACTGCTTCCGGTAGTGACGATGATGGCCATTCAGGTGGCTTCCATGCTTTCCGGTGCGGTGATTACAGAGACGGTCTTCGCCATTCCCGGGATCGGAAGGTTGGCGGTAGACGCCATCACAAGCAGGGATATGCCGCTTTTGCAGGGAACGGTACTTTTTACGACGGTTTTGATGATCCTGGGAAATCTGGTTGCGGATCTTCTCTATACGGTCATTGATCCAAGGATTCGGGAAATCTAATGGGACAGATAAAAGCTGCAAATGACATGGAACAACTGAAGCTGCAGACGGATATCGGAGAGAGAGACTCTGCGCTGGACCAGGTAAGAACCCTTTGCAGAGAGAATAAACTTGCCGCCTTTTCCGCCTTTGTCATCCTGGCAATTGCCATCATGGCAATTTTTGCCCCTTTGTGGCGCCCTATGATCCGACCAAACAGGATCTGATTCATCGCTTGCAGGGGATGAGCAGAGAGCATCTATTTGGAACGGACCAGTTGGGGCGGGATATTTTTCCAGGATGATCTACGGGGCAAAGGGTTTCGCTTGCCATCGGACTATTTCCAACCCTGATTTCTCTGCTGTTTGGCACGGTACTCGGTATATTGAGTGGATTTCTGGGAAAGAAAACGGATTTCTTCATTATGAGGCTGGCTGACGTGACCATGGCTTTCCCTTCGCTTCTCCTGGCGATGGTGGTGATGTACACTCTGGGACAGGGAATCGTGAATATTTTTAGCCCTCACCCTCGTTTCCTGGGCAGGGAGTGCCAGAGTGATTCGTGCACAGACACTCGCACTTTCCCAGATGGAATACGTGGAGGCGGCACGCAGCATGGGCGTCTCGAATGTTGGAATTATGTTGCATCATATTCTTCCCAACTGCCTTCCGAATCTGATTGTCTTATTTACCTTGAACATCCCCGGTTCCATCCTTGCGGAATCTTCTCTCAGTTTCCTGGGGATTGGCGCACAATCGCCGATGACCAGCTGGGGGCTCATGGTGGCGGAGGGAAAGCAGTATCTGTTTGCGGACCCCGTGGTGGCCATTGCGCCGGGAGTCGCCATTCTGGTTCTGGCACTTGCTTTTTAATTTTTTTGGGAGACGGCGTGAGGGATGTGCTGGATCCGTATCTGAATCAGGCGTAAGAGGAAGGGAAGAGACAGGATTTTTTTCCGGGAAAAGAAGTTGTGAAACAGGACGGTTGATAGCACCTGGATGATGATGACAAATACATTAGAACTGAAACGGGTAACCACCTATTTTTCATACACAAAGAGGACTGCTTCCAGCCATGGACAATGTTTCCGTTACGGTGCCAAGGGGGAAGATTGTTGGCATTGTCGGAGAATCGGGTTGCGGGGAAGAGCATGACGGCGATGAGCATCCTGCGTCTCATTCGGAAACCGGGGAAGATCGAGAGCGGCGAGATCCTGTTTTGCGGAGAAGATCTTCTGAAGAAATCCGAAAAAGAGATGCGAAAGATTCGCGGCGACCGCATCAGCATGATTTTTCAGGAACCGATGACCAGTCTCAATCCCCTGTATACGGTGGGACATCAGGTGATGGAAGCCCTTTTTTTGCATGAAAAAATAGATCAAGCAAGTGCAAAAGAGCGTGCGATTCGTATTTTGCAGGAGGTGGGTATTCCGGAGGCTGAAGCGCGGTTAAGGTCCTATCCGCATCAACTATCCGGCGGACTCAGACAAAGGGTGATGATCGGGATGGCGATGATCTGCAAGCCGGATCTTTTGATCGCCGATGAACCGACCACTGCACTAGATGTAACGATAGAGGCGCAGATCCTTGCACTGATGAAGCGTCTGAAGGAAGAGCAGGGGACATCCATCCTCTTGATTACGCACAACATGGGCGTGGTCGCCAAGGTTTGTGATGAGGTTTACGTCATGTATGCGGGGAAGATCATGGAGCATGCAGAAGTATTTGAGCTCTTCAACCATGTCAGCCACCCGTACACGGAGGGACTGCTAAAATCGATTCCCAGAATTGATCATGTGACCGATCGCCTCTACAGTATACCGGGGGTGGTGCCCAATCTCCTGCATCTGCCAAACGGTTGCAGCTTTTGTACACGCTGTGCGGAAGCAGACAAAGATTGTGCAGGCTCTAAACCGGAACTGAGGCAGATTCGGGAAGGACACTGGGTGAGGTGTTGCAAGAGACTGCCCGAAGGGATGGCGGCGGATGCGGAAGCGTATGAATAGGGATCAGAATTTTCAAGAACCAACTTCTCAAGAACAAACTTTTCGCGAACAAACTTCTGACGAACAAACCATGCAGGAAGGGAGTCCGCTTTTAGTTGCGGAGAGAATCAGCAAGACCTTTGAGGCCGGCGCTTCAGGAAAACATCAAAGAGTCCATGCAGTAACGGATGTATCTCTCAAGCTTTACCGGGGAGAGACACTTGCGCTGGTAGGAGAGTCCGGCTGCGGAAAATCCACCCTGGGTCGGTTGCTCATCGGCTTATTAAAACCGGATCAAGGAAGCGTCTTTTATCAGGGGCAGGAGATCACGTCGATGAAAGCGCGGGATTTCAAGCACCTTCGGAGCCGGATGCAGATCATCTTCCAGGATCCGTATGCTTCCCTGGACCCCCCGCATGAGCGTGGAGCAGATTTTGGCAGAGCCGCTCTTAGCCGGGCATGTCTGTTCCTCCAGGGTGCAGAGGCAGAAGAAGGTGGAATCTCTCTTGCAAATGGTAGAGATTCCGAGAGAATACCGAAATCGGTACCCGCATCAATTTTTCCGGAGGTCAGAGACAGCGGATCGGCATTGCAAGAGCACTGGCGCTGAATCCGGAAATCGTGGTCTGTGATGAACCGGTTTCCGCACTCGACGTTTCCATCCAGTCTCAGGTGCTAAACCTGCTTAAGGATTTGCAGGAAGAGAGAAATCTGACCTACCTCTTTATTTCACATGATCTGTCGGTCGTCAGGCATATTTCGAACCGGATTTGTGTGATGTTTTTGGGGAAGATTTGCGAGATCGGAAGGACAGAGGAAGTGTTTGCGCATCCCGGACATCCTTACACCAGACTTTTGCTGGATTCCATCCCCCTGCCGGACCCGGCAAAGAGGTCGGAGGAAACAGCGTCTTTTACAGGGGAGATGCCAAGCCCTCTTCATCTTCCATCCGGTTGTTTCTTTCGTACCCGCTGTCCTTATGCGAGTGCAGCGTGCGCAGAAAGAACGCCGGAGTTAACGGTTGAAAACGGGCGGAGCATCTCTTGTTTTCACCCATTATAAAAAAATTTCCTTTTGAACGAGGGGATACCAGAGAAATCATGGGAGGTCAATCCATGCAAGAAGTTCCGATACCTGCAATGGCCTGTCTTGCTTCCCCCTTCCGGAAGATATTGCAAACCGGAAGGCGAGCGGCGACTATTACGGTGCGATTGTGCTGATTGATGAGAGGCTTCGCACACAAAACAGCAGCTTACCCCCGCATGCTTCGAGACAAGCTGCAGGTGGAGCGCGAAATTTTTAAAGCGCCTTCCGCTCGATTATCCGGATAGCAGAAGGAGCCTCTTCGAAAAAGCTAAAGGTAGAGTTGCCGGACCTGACGAAGGAGGAGTTCATTCTACTGCGGAATGAGGGACGGTTAGACTTTATCCTGGTAAACGGGGAGGAAAGGTATATTGATTCTGCAGTACAAACCCTCCTGAATGATCCGAAGTATGCAAAGAGAAGTGCTACGTTGTTGGGAAAAAAATGGGAAGAATTTCCGGAAGGTTATCTGGCGGTTCGTAGCTGTCTTTCTACAATGAGAGAGCGGAAGGAACTGTCGTTCCGGTTCCGTGTTCATGCGGGTATACAGGAAAAGCCGGGTATCAGCAGAGCGGATAGAGTGGCTGCCTATCTTCCCCTTCCACGTACTTGCTGCAGGGAGAGAGACGGGCTGGTTCAGACGGAGATTCGCATCCTCAAAACAACGGAGAATTGCAGAGTCTATGTGGCGCCGGAGGAGGCGGGGCAGAGGACCGTTTATCTGGAAAAAGAATGGCAGGAAAACCAGGAATTTTTTGTGGAATATGAATACAACGTACGCGTCTTCTATCAGGATCTTTGGAAAGATTACGGGGACGAGGCGTTTGATTCCGGTAGTGCGTTAGAGACGAATGATGGAGGCGAGAGAGGACAGTCATCTGTCTGTAAGGCGGTAGGATCTTCAGAATGGGTGAAGAGGGAAGACAGGGAGGAACAGCTTCCCCATGTGCAGTTTACGCCCTTTTTAAAGGCGCTATGCAGGGAAATCGTATCGGGTCAGAGAGGAGATTTGCAGAAGGCAAAGGGCCATTTATGACTATATCACAAAAAAATATCCGCTACTCTTATATGCGCACCTATTTTACCATCGAAAATCTTTCGGAATATGCGGCGGTGAACCGAAGGGGCGATTGCGGAGTGCAGTCGCTTCTCTTCATCACGCTTTGTAGGATCGCAGGAATTCCTGCAAAGTGGCAGTCGGGCAATGCCATGAAGCCTCCCTCTCACTTTGGCAGCCACGACTGGGCACTGGTTTTTCTGCCTGTTTGCGGTTGGGTTCCGGTGGATTGCTCTTTTGGCGGAGGTGCTTTCGCACACGGAGATGAAGAGCGCAGAAGATTCTATTTTGGCAATCTGGATCCCTGGCGGATGGTGGCAAATGCTTCATTGGAAGGAGCTTTCGTGCCGCCTGTGTGCGGATTGCGAAGGGATCCCTACGACAATCAGTCGGGAGAAATACAAATCGAAGGGGAAGAAGTGGCCCATCAGAATCTGCAAAGCGTCCAGACACTAGGATCTGTTACCAAAAGGATGCGAACCGACCAGGAAGTGGCTGTGAATAAATATTTGATGGAGTATGCGGAAGCGGAGATTTAGAAATGAATGGAATCGACGTCTGATGGATGAACAGAAGACCTCTTTCCATTTTTCTATAGTGGGTATGATGATCGGTCACTTCTCCTCTAAATATTTTTAAATATCTTTCAGCCTCTGGGCGATGGGTGGAATTGATCACAATTCCGGCATAGACCTTGCCGGTAAAGCCTGCCTTTTTGTACAGGGCTTTGTCGGTAAGGTCCAGATATTTGTGCCGGTGATCCAGCGGAAGAAGCGCCTTGTTTTGCTCAAAATAGGCAAGTGCCTCCTCGTCCATGAGAACCACATCCAACTCTTTTTGCACTCAGAGTCGCCACGAGTTTCATCTGTGCGGCATAGGCATATTCAGGGATTCGTTTCTTCGGGAGAAGGTACTTGTGCGGAAGAAGATTCTCCCGGGCCCGCATGATTTGCGGAGACTGCCCCCGCGGCCCCTGATGGTACAAGCAGTTGGTCCATGAGGGTAACCGTCCGGCGTTTGGTGGAATATCCGTTTTTTTGCAGATAGGCTTCCCCAAGAAAAATGTTCTGCATTCTCGGGGGTACGCACATTCACCAGGGCAACGGTCAGGATCTCTTCCTTCCTGGTCAGCACACTGTGAAGCGTGGTAAGGAACAGCAGGAGAGCGGCCAGTGCGAGCAGTATGGGGATCTTATAGTAATCATAGATGAACTGGACTTTTTGTTTCCCCTTTAACTCCTTAAAAATTTGAGCAGAAGTCTTACCCCCGTTTTTCTGCCATTATGCCTTCATCTCTTTCGCCAGCTTCTCTGTATAAGCGCTGAGTGCCTTAAAGGTTTCATCGCTGATATCATGTTCGACCTTGCAGGCGTCGTCTCTCGCGGTTGCCGCATTTACCCCGATTTCCTGAAAGAACTCCGTCAGCATTTTGTGGCGTGCATAAATTCGATCGGCGATCTCCATTCCCTTGTCGGTGAGGGAAATCATTTTGGCATGATCCATGGTGACATATCCGTTGTCCCGCAGCTGCCGGATGGCATAAGAGACACTGGGCTTTGTCACCCCGAGATGTTCTGCCAAATCAATGGAGCGGACATAGCCCTGCTCCTCTTTGAGCATTAGAACAGCTTCCAGATAATCTTCCGCTGATTTTAATATTTTCATTTTCCTACCTCTTGTTCTAACTCTGGAAATATTTTTTTGGTTCATTTTTAAACTTATATTAGCACTTCTGAATCGCTTTGAAAAGCGGGATTTCGAAAGCAATTGCAAGAGGATATAGGTCACCTTGGCAGTGAATCCCCAGATGACCTTATCCTGATATTCATAAAATCGAATCTCATCGGCCGGCATGAGATAGGGGTAGCTTTTTCCGCCCTGTATTTTATCAAAGGGGAAGGAATCCGGAAGCACTCTGGAGTTCTGGCTGAGATAGACCTTTGGTTCCTGTGAGAGAAGAACAGACAGAGGTACGGTGAAAATATGTGCGGATTCACTATGGTCAAAAGAACCGTCATACTGATGTAACATGCCAATATAAGGGGTTACAATGGCACCGCCGGGGCCAATCAGCTTGGGGAGTTTTTTAAGGAGGGTGATTTGATCCCTGGTAATCAGAAGTTCTTCCTGCAGCTCTCTGATCACGGTATCTCGTGAGCGCTCTCCGCTTTCCGTATGTCCGCCGGGAAAGCTGATGTCTCCGGGCTGCATAGAAAGTTTTTTGGACCTGACCTCATAGAGAAGATGCCAGCCATCTTCCCTGAACAGGAGGGGAGCACAGACTGCTGCCCGCGGTGGAATCAGCTGAGAAACCGCCTTTGGGGATACATAGGAAGGAGAGCCTGTTGCGGTGTAGGCATCCGTGTTCTGCAAGATTTGGATGAGCGTTTTTCTCTTCCATGTGAGCTGCGAAAGAAGGGAGTGCGTTTGGGAGATGTTTTGTCATTTTCGACCTGCCTTTCAACCGGTTCGTTGTCAAAAACCACATATTTTTTTAACAAAAATCGCATTATGCTTCTCTTACGGAAGCAAGGAAAGCATTTGCCAAATGGCAGATGGGAGTTTATGATTTCTATAATTAGTTAGAAAATCTGTATTGTACAATGTTGTATTGCGCAAGCGCAAGTTATGTTCCGGACGAGGGTCATGGTAGGAGAAGGGGGCCTGGTGCCTCCGAAACCTCATGATGCCAGACGAGGGACCAAAGTGCTGTTTGTAGCCCTGTATCATTGTAGTATAAATGCGAGAACATTTCGAGGAGGAGATGAAGATGTCCAAAGTGATTGATTTGAGCAAATCGGTTTATGAGTTAGCAAAAAGAATATCCGGAGGTGATCGACCTGATGGCAGGGATCGGCTTTTACCGAGATTCGAAAAAAAGCCGGTTCTGCATTCGGTCGGCAAGATCATGACCATTCCCAAGGGTTCCGTGATGAAGAATATTCCGATGGAGAAGATTCGGGCTGCATTTTGAAGAGGCAGGGATTCACCTTAATAGAAGGGAACAAGGAGGAAGCCTCTTCCCGGGGCGAGGAGAAGACGGAGCCTGCAGAGAAGAAGGGCAAGTCGGATCTGACGGCAGAGGAGAGAAATCGGCTTCTGAAGAGTTATTTGACTCGTCTGAGTGAGGGAGAAGAGTTGGAGTCTGTGAGAAAAGATTTTGTCTCACACTTCCAAGACGTGGAAGCCAGTGAAATCATGAAGGCAGAACAGGAATTGATCAGAGGAGGCGCACCGATCACAGAGGTGCAGAAGCTCTGCGATGTTCACTCCGCGCTTTTTCACGGGAATACGAGAGAAGAAAAGATCGCCAATGCCGAAAATGCGGCAAGAGTGGCGATGCAGAAGGAGAGGGCTTATACTGCCTGCCTTCAGATCAAGGGGCATCCGCTCGCTCTTTTTCAAAAAGAGAAAACGACGAATTGAAACGTCAGTTGGATTTAGCCAGAAAACAGTTGGAGGAAGGAAAGGACATCGGAGAGGAACTGAAAAAAAGCTTCGTGATTTATCGATCCACTATGCCAAAAAGGGGATCTTCTCTATCCGCACCTTCAGGTGAAATACGCAATTGTGGGGCCCTCCAAAGTCATGTGGACGGTGGACGATGAAATTAGAGACGAGATGGCAAGCCTCTGTGCCGACCAAAACCATGGAGACTCCTGGAAGGACAAAGCAGCGAAGGTGCTGGAGCGTGCCGATGAGATGATTTTTAAGGAGGAGAATATTCTTTTCCCGATCTGCGCGGTAAACTTTACGGAAGAGGAGTGGAAACAGCTGTACCATGATGAAAAGGATTATGCCGTCTGCCTGGGCGTGAAGCCGGAAGTCTGGGAGGAAGCGGAGAAGGAAGATCCTTCACTGCATGCCGGGGAAAAAGAGGTTCCCACCGACGAAGTCGTGCTGGGAGGCGGTCATTTAACCATGGAGCAGTTAGATGCCATGTTAAATACCATTCCAATGGAGCTGACTTTCGTGGATGCAGATGATATCAACCGTTTCTTCAACGAGAGCGAGGGACCGAAAATTTTTTTCAAACGCCCTTCCATGGCTGTTGACAGAGAGGTTTATTCCTGTCACCCGCCCAAAAATCGAGCCGATTGTCAGAGAAATCATCGAAGGATTTAAATCAGGGAAGGTTTCCGAAGTTCCTGTATGGATGGAGAAAGGTGGACATGCGGTTCTGGTCCGGTATATGGCCGTGCGTGACAAAGAAGGCAAATATATCGGTACTTTAGAAGCAGTACAGGACATGGATTTTGCCAGGGAACATTTTAAGAAGGGCTGACGGATTCCCTCACCACGGAAGACGGGCTCTGATGGACGGACCTTTTTTTCCTATGGCAGAAAGGCTGACGGATCTTGGATGGAAGAACGGCCGCGACTTATCTCCTGTAAGGGCAGGAAGGGAAAGAAGATGGTTAGTTTTTATATAATTATAGTAAAAAAACTCTGGTTTAATCAGGATAGTTCTGCTATATTAGTCTTGATCGGGTCGGTAGAACCCGGAAAGGAGAAAATCTTATGTTAAAGCATTTGCAAATTGAGAAAGTAATCGGACGTGAAATCGTAGACTCCCGCGGCAATCCCACGGTAGAAGCCGAGGTAACGTTAAGCGACGGAACGGTCGCCTTAGGAGCCGCTCCCAGTGGAGCTTCTACCGGTGAGTTTGAAGCGATTGAACTAAGAGACAACGATCCGGACCGCTTCGGGGGGAAGGGCGTACAGAATGCAGTGTCCAACATCAACACGGTCATCAATGCTGCCATTAAAGGACTGGATCCGCAGGATGTGTATGCGGTGGATGCGGCAATGATTCGCGCGGATGGAACGCCGAATAAATCGGTTCTGGGAGCCAATGCCATCCTGGCGGTTTCCATTGCCAGCGCAAGGGCGGCAGCGAAGGCTCTGGGCATTCCGCTTTACCGTTTCCTAGGAGGTGCCAATGCGAACTGCCTGCCTGTGCCGATGATGAATATTTTTAAATGGCGGCGCACATGCCACAAATTCGGTAGACACACAGGAATTCATGATTATGCCTGTGGGCGCACCCTCCTTTAAAGAAGCGCTTCGCCAGTGCACAGAGGTGTTCCATGCGCTCCAAAAGTTGCTGAAGGCAGAAGGAAATACCACGGCAGTCGGAGACGAAGGCGGTTTTGCGCCGGATTTGAAAGACGATGAAGACGCGATTGAGCACATTTTAACCGCCATTCGGAATGCAGGTTATGAACCCGGTAAGGATTTTTGTATTGGCGATGGATGCAGCTTCCAGTGAATGGAAGAGTGAGAAAGGAAGGGCTTTTATCATCAGCCGAAGTCAGGCAGAGACTTTAGTGCCAGCGAACTCATTGCGCACTGGAAGTCCCTGATTGAGAAATACCCGATCTGGTCGATCGAAGATGGACTGGACGAGGAAGACTGGGAAGGCTGGCAGGAGATGACGAAGGAACTGGGAGATAAGGTACAGTTGGTCGGGGATGACCTTTTTGTGACCAATACGGAGCGCTTGAAGAAGGGAATCGATTCCCACTGCGCCAACTCCATTCTGATCAAATTGAATCAGATCGGCAGTGTTTCCGAGACTTTGGAGGCCATCAAGATGGCGCATAAGGCAGGATATACGGCGATTACCTCTCATCGTTCCGGCGAGACAGAGGATACGACCATCGCGGATCTGGCGGTGGCATTAAACACCAGACAGATCAAGACCGGAGCACCTTCCCGCTCAGAGCGTGTAGCCAAATATAACCAGTTGCTGCGCATCGAAGAAGAACTGGGTAATGCAGCGGTCTACCCGGGGGTAGAAGCCTTTAATAGAAAATAAGGGGCAGGAGCAGGTTCATGAATTTTGAGACAGTGAACGGGATTTTGATTCCGTTTCTGGGGACGTCGCTGGGGTCTGCCTGTGTCTATCTGTTAAAAAAAGATTTAAGTCCCGCGGTTGCCCGTGCTCTGAATGGATTCGCCTCCGGAGTGATGGTGGCGGCTTCCATTTGGAGCCTGCTCATACCGGCAATCGAACAGAATGCAGGAAAAGGAAGGGGGCGGTGCTGCCTGCGATCCTCGGATTCTGGGTGGGCACCCTCTTTCTCCTGTTACTGGACCATGTGATTCCGCATTTACACATGTTTGCAGATCAGGCGGAGGGGCCCAAGAGCCATCTGGCAAGGACAACCATGATGATTCTGGCAGTGACCTTGCACAATATTCCGGAAGGTATGGCGGTTGGCATTGTCTATGCGGGACTTCTGGCAGGAACAAGTGGAATCACGGCGGGGGCGGCACTTGCCCCTGTCCATCGGAATTGCCATCCAGAATTTTTCCGGAAGGGGCGATCATTTCCATGCCGCTGCATGCGCAGGGAATGAACCGGCATAAATCCTTTATCGGGGGTGTTCTGTCGGGTGCGGTGGAACCAGTCGGTGCCCTGGTGATGATTGCCTTCTCCGCCCTCTTTGTGCCCGTGATGCCCTACCTGCTCAGCTTTGCGGCGGGCGCTATGATGTATGTGGTGGTAGAGGAGCTGATTCCGGAGATGTCGTCCGGAGAACATTCGAATGTGGGCGTCTTAATGTTTTGCGTTTGGATTTACGTTAATGATGGCTTTGGATGTGATTCTGGGATAAGCGGGATCGGAATCCCGGAAAAAGACCTTCTTAGAAAGAGAATACCCATCCGGAATACGGATCATACGGGGAGAAACGGAATACCTAGTAGAAACTCCATAGAAACGGATACAATCAACAGACACAATCAGCGGGTAAGAAATTCTTACCCGTTGATTGTGTCATGTTCGCTTTTTACTTCTTCCATGAGCTTGCGCAGCCGGTAGGTGCAGTTGGTTTTCGTTAGAACCGCTTTATATGGAATCCGGATGGAAGCTTCTTTCATTGCGTGCAACAGTTGATCCAGCAGATCTTCCGGGAAAAAAGCCATGAGAAGAAAGGGAAAATCCGGCGCAGGTGAGCGGCCGGAGAGGTCTGTGCAAGAAGGAGTCAAAGGACCCGGTGTAACGGGGCTTTCCGGTTTGCATAGGCTTCCGATACTACTTTCCAGTCCACATAGACTGCCGACACTGCGCTCCAGATCCTCCTCATGCAACGTGCGGATCGAGATATCCAGTTTTCTTAGCGCTTGACGTATCTCATGCCCATAGGGATCTTGATTGCCCAGATGATAGAGCATCGCAAACGGTGTGGGAGAGGATAGCTGCATGTAGACCTCCTGGTCTGCCGTCCATCGCCGGTTTCAAAGCCTTTTGCAAACACAGGATGGGAGCAGAAAGCCTTAGTAAAGGGTTAGAGGATTGCCGTGATAAACGTGATGGCGCCGAAAATAATTCCCGGTGAATTGGCGGCGATCAGCGGCCAGTCCTTCTTCTTTTGGAAAAATCCGTAGCTCACCCAAAGAGTGCAATTGATGGCAGCCACAAGCGGCTGTATGGGGTTACCCGGCCTCCCGCTTAAGTTGTGGGCGATCTGAGGAAAGTAAGCGATGTACATCAGCATGGAAGTACCTGTGCCAATCCAGCCCATCAGTTTTTTTGTGTTTTTTTGGATTCATCGTGGCCTCCTTTCGAGGCTCTTCCGAAAGCATGTTCCAATATCTTCGGATAGAGAGAAAAATGGAATAGAACCGCCGGATACAAAACGATTACAAGAACGTTATGATGGAGAAAACGCTCTCCTGTACCGGCATGTGTATTCTAGGGATAAAGAGACAGACTGTCAATAGATTTCTGTGTACGAAGTCCGCTGATATTTCTCTGCTGAAGTGAAAAGTTTAATTCCACTCTAAAGGGGACGAAGTAGACGTTAGTCTTTCACCACTTTCCACTTAACCAGTTGTGGCTTTTTGTCTTACAGTTCATGTAGCTGACAGCCGCCGGAAAGGCAGGTGCCTACATGAGTATAACAAATGCTTTTTCGCATTTAACCCTCGAAGAACGACGCATCATCTTTACCGGCATAACAAACGGTTCCACCAAAACCGCTATTGCCCAGACGATAGGAAAGGATAAATCTACCATTGGCAAGGAAATCAAGCTCCACCGTAAGCTGACACATAAGTGCAAGATGCCTCTGGAGTGTAATCATTACAAGAGATGCGTCTTTGGACGCCAGTGTACTGTCGACTGTCCGGAGTATGATCCTTTTCACTGCTCAAGGCGCGACCGTTCCCCCGGTGCATGCAATGGCTGCTCTAACTGGAGCCACTGTAGGTTCGATAAATATCAATACTGTCCAGAAGACGCCCAGATAGATTACCGGACGACATTGATTGATTCCAGACAAGGAGTGAATCTTACCGTGCAGGAGGCAAAGGAGATGGCCGCCATCATCAAGCCGTTGCTCGGTCATGGGCAGTCCCCCTACCAGATCGTTACCAATCACCCTGAGCTTGGGATTTCTGAGAAAACTCTTTATAACTACATAGAGGGAAATGTATTCCATGAAATTGCCGGTGTCACTGTCATGGATCTCCGCCGCAAGGTATCCCGTAAAATCCCAAAAGAAAAAAATCTAGGGGATATAAGAAAAAGGATTGACCGGAAGTATCTTCATGGCCGCACATTTAAGGACTATGAGCAATATATTGCCGATCATCAGGATGTGTTCGTGACACAGATGGACACCGTTTACAATGACGAAACCAATGGACCGTTCATCCAGACCTTTAAATTCGTGAGTGCGGGGGTCCTTTTTGCCATCTATCAGGAACGTAAAACAGCTCTTTCCATGAAAGAAGGAATTGACTTTCTGGAGAAGATTCTTGGCCAGGGATACATTCAGGAAATATGTTCACATTCTTCTGACGGATCGGGGAACTGAATTTACTGCCGCCGAATCCATGGAGACAGATGCTGATGGTGCCAGACGAACACGAGTTTTCTATTGTGACCCCATGCGTTCCGGACAGAAAGGCTCTTTGGAGAACAAACACATTGAACTGCGTTACATTCTTCCCAAAGGGACAGACCTGAACGCTCTCGGACTGACTAATCAGGATGACTTAAACCTCGTCCTGAGTCATGTGGACTCTGCTCCCGTCGAAAAAGCTTGGCGGAAAGAGTCCTCTGGATGTTGCAGATTTTATGTACCATGATCTTTACGAAAAGCTGAATGCTTTTCGGCATCCGAAAAAAATAGAAAAGGACAAGATTATTCTCAAGTCCTATCTTCTTAAAAAAAGTAAATGACAACAGGCGGCTGTCAGGGCGCTCCATACCGATCGCTTGAAGTGGAAATTAGTCCTACTTTTTTTGAAAAAAACCGACTAAAGTCCGCTTCGTTGTCATGCCTGAAAAAAACATTTGGTCGCAGCTGACAGAGGCCTGTCATAGAAGTTAGTGTAATACTGATTTCCATTGTTGTACAACACAAAATGGCATTTACCCCTGTTCTGCAAGAGTAAACGCCACTTTCATCGACTCGGTTTTTTTAGAGTGGAATTAAACTTTTCACTTCAGCCTGATATTTCTCTCTGTTTTTCGGAAAAGGAAGGCGAAGGGAGATCGGTGATGGATGCGTCAGTCTGAGGAATTTTTCCCTCTTGCACCTTTGGTACATTTCATAGGCGGGATCAATGATCTTTAATTTGGTTACCTTTTGTAATGCGGTCGCAAAATAAGGGAAGTGGGTGCAACCAAGCACAAGACATTCGGCTTGATTCTGTTCGAAAAAGGAGCAGAGAGATTCCAGGTTCATGTTTTTGACGATTTCTTCCGGCGGCATTCCGTCTTCCACAGCCTGAACAGCGGGAAAGATTCCTGCCCCTAAAACAGTCATAAAATCTCCGTGTCCTTCGCTTAAGGCTTCTTCGATGTGGTAGCAGGATTGATTATGTGCCGCAATGACAGCAACTCTTTGATATTTTTTTCCTAATTGTCTGTAAATTTGCAGAGGTGTGTAGACGCGCACGCTTCGAACGTTCATGTAGGAGTCAAAGTCAAAGGCGCCTGCCAAGGAATTGCAATAAATGAAAAAGTCCTCGATGCCGCATGTGCTTGCCTGGTGAAAAATATCATCGATGCGTTCTTCTTTTTCCTTATTGTCTGCGTACTGGAATCTGGCCTGTTCTTCACAGGTGGAAGAGACCGGATAGGACATCAGCTCTAGCGCTGGGTCTAACTTTCTCAGATATTCCATCCCCATTCTCGTATCCGTATTGGTTCCGGCGATCACAGCAATTTTCATCTCTCTGCTTCTCCTCCTATCTTTGACCTGGCCCCATCTTTGGCTCGGTTCCATCTTTGTTTGGTTTCTATCTTTCAATCTCAATTTTGCTTCTGTTTCGAATCAATTCTATCATATTGATCTCCCTCGATCATTATTTTCGAGGGAGATTTCATTTTGAGTCTTGCAATTATAGTTAGGATGTGCTAATTTATAAAGAAGTTAATTATAACTAACAAATATATGTTTTTCAATGTGAAGGCAGCCAGTGCGAACCCGGTGAAGAAGAGTTCCATGAGACGCTTTCATCACAGTGAAAAAGGAGGAAAAAACGATGAGCAAGGTTGCGGTGGTTTACTGGTCAGGGACAGGAAATACGGAGATCATGGCGAATGCGGTAGCGGATGGAGCAAAGGGGAAGGGAGCCGAGGTCGATGTCCTCACCTGTGGCGATTTCTCTTCCGCCAAGGTCAGCGAATATGAGGGAATCGCTTTTTGGTTGTCCTGCCATGGGAGCAGAGGTTTTGGAGGAAACAGAATTTCAGCCCATGTTTGATGAAGTGAAGGGAAAGCTGGGTGGTAAGAAGGTGGCTCTCTTCGGTTCCTATGGTTGGGGAGACGGAGAGTGGATGCGCAGCTGGGAAGAGGACTGCAAGGCAAATGGAGTGAATCTGGTAACCGACAGTGTCATCTGTAATGCCGCTCCTGACGATACGGCACTTGCTTCTTTGAAGGCACTGGGAGGCGATCTGCTAAGACTTAAGAAACAATCGTCACTTGAAAAGAGGGTAACCGTAGGGGGGTGGAAAGGGAATGTCGGAAGAAGAATTGATCGAAAATGCAGCGCCGACCCTTGCAGGAATCAAGACGGGGAGTTTATTTACCTGCCGATTTGATTCACAGGAACAGACGAGGAAGGATCTTCGTAAATTGAATGCGCTTCTTCTTCCGAAGGGTTTACGCATTATCCCGTTGCGCATGGTAAGGGGCCGCGTCTTGATCTATGTGTATCGCATCTCCAGGCTGGGGAGGATCTGGCAAAACAAGAGGCCAGAGAGATTCTGAAACAACGGGGATATGACGCTTCTTCCATAGAGAGCTGTCTTGCCGTGCTGTTCAAAAAGCTTCGGGAAGAGGAGGATTTCCCACATGAAATCGGCCTCTTCCTCGGTTATCCTCCCGTCGATGTACGCGGGTTTATGGAACACAGAGATACCGGACTCAAATGTACCGGGTTTTGGAAGGTGTATGGCGATGAAGTAGAGGCCAGGAAGCAGTTTGAAAAGTATCGCAGATGCACGGAAGCATACGAAAAATTTTTTTCCTGCGGCAGGTCGGTGGAGGGACTGATTGTAGCAGGATGAGAAGTGAATCTGGAATCAAAGAAGTGAGGTTGAATCGTGGACAAAGACCATAGTATCGTGATTTTAGGCGGAAATGAATGTATGGAGTGTCAGTATAAAACATTGTGCAAAAAAATACAACTGTAAGGCGAAGATTTATATTAAGCCGACCAGTGGTTTGAAAAATAAATTGGGCTCTCCGGATCTGATGATTTTTTTCACCGGCTGCATGTCGCATAAGATGGTTCATTCAGCGATGGCAGAGGTCAAAGGTTTAGACACGGTGATTGAATATTCGAAGAGCGCATCGGCTTCGGCTCTCAAAGGAATCCTCGAAAAAAATACTGCTCGGACGAGCAAAAAGAGGCGGTTTTTCTGCTCGTGAAATCGTTTGTGGGGGAGCAGAGTGAAATAAGCGCCTTTGACAAAATTTCCATCTACTTTTAAAATTAGTAGAGTTAGGGATCTGTATTTTTTTGCTTCAGGGGAGGAGGAGTTCATGCCCATCAGCGTAGCACCCAGGCGCTCCAGAGAAGATTATCTGGAAGCGATTTTAATGTTGATTCATGAAAAGGGTGCCTGTCGAATCACAGATATTGCAACGAAATTAAACTATTCCATGCCCAGCGTGTCGGTTGGAGTGAAGAAGTTGGAGGATGATGGACTGGTCTTGCGGGATGACTGGAGAATTGTCCTGACGAAGGAAGGAAAGGAGATTGCGGAAGGCACCTTGAAGAAGCATCTTTTTCCGAAAACTGTTCGAAGCGGCAGGGATTGATGCAGAGGTCGCGGAGCAGGAAGCCTGTCTCGTAGAACATGTCATCAGCGATGATAGCTTCCGAAAGCTTTCAAGCATCTTCATGTGGATTGAGTGTTAACTAATAATGTTTATTTTTGTGCTATGGGGCGCCTTGCCTTATGATCATATAGACAGGCGCTATTGTTTTTTTAATATTTTTTTGAAAGGAGTTTACGATGTTTGGTTGGAAAAAAAGCTTGCAGCATTTGCAGGAGGTGTTTTGTTTGGAACAGCGGGGATCAGCATTTTAAAGAGCCAGGATGCCAAGAAGGCATATACCCATTGTACAGCGGCCATTCTGCGTGGAAGAGATGCGGTGATGAAGACCGGGACTTCTCTCCGGGAGAATTGCAGTGATATTTATCAGGACGCTTCCGATATCAATGAACAGAGATATGCCGATGCGGATGAAAAAGAAGTTGGAAGAAGCAAAGGCCATGGTAGAGTCTTACCAGGATAAGGTCAAAGAATACGAGGCCAAGGTGGCGGAAAATCGTAAGACGGAGGGCTGATCCAGGGGGAAATCATGCAATTTTTTTAATTCGCCACGAGTCTGCGCATACGCTACGTATACACGTGGCTCTTTCTCGTATGTCGATGGAAGAAGCAGACTTGCTGGAATATTATTTGAACAATCAACCCTATGTAAGCGGGGTAAAGGTCTTTGAGCAGACCGGAGATGCGCTCATCACCTACCACAGGACGGGTGAGACGAGGCGGCAGCTGCGGGAAGCTCTTTCCTCTTTTTCCTTCTCCAATCAGGAACTCAAGGCTCTTGTACCGGAAGAGAGCGGAAGGGCGTTAAACAGGGAGTACCAGAATAAAATTGTCGGAAAAATTCTCGGAATTTCTTTCGAAAGCTCTTTTTCCCGGTAGGTCTGCAAATGGCATGGAGTCTGGTGAAAAGCATCCGCTTTTTTTCTGTATGGCACTTAAATGCCTCTTTAGGGGACGGCTGGATGTGCCGGTTCTGGACGCAGCAGCCATTTTAGCTTCCATGCTGCGCGGAGACTTCGAAACAGCCGGCAGTATTATGTTCCTATTGGAAACGGGCGACATTCTGGAAGAGTGGACCCACAAGAAATCGGTGGGAGATCTGGCCAGAACTCTATCGCTGAAGGTGGATAAAGTTTGGCTAAAGGCCGGAGAAGAGGAAGTTCTGGTTGATGTCAATCAAGTAAAGAAGGGCGACCGCTTTGTGGTGCGCACATCGAATATCATTCCTCTGGACGGAGTCGTGGTGTCTGGAGAAGTCAGTGTAAACCAGGCATCGATGACCGGAGAATCCATCCCTGTCGTCAAAAAGCAGGGGGGAGCCGTCTATGCCGGAACCGTCGTAGAAGAGGGGGAATGTGTCGTAGAGGTCACGAAAGAAGCAGGCAGCGGCAAGTACGATCAGATTGTAAGGATGATCGAGGAGTCTGAGAAACTAAAATCTACGACAGAGTCCAGAGCCTATCATTTGGCGGATTCTCTGGTTCCTTATGCGCTGGCGGGAACGGGACTCACCTATTTGTTTACCAGGAATATTACGCGTGCCATTTCTTTCCTGATGGTAGATTTTTTTCCTGTGCACTTAAGCTTTCCATGCCTTTGTCGGTGCTTTCCGCAATCCGCGAGGCTGGCAAATACAATATTTCGGTAAAGGGAGGAAAGTTCCTGGAGGCGGTTGCAGAAGCCAAAACCATCGTTTTTTTGATAAAACGGGGACACTGACCAAAGGCGGAACCGACCGTGGTTAAAATCTATACCTTTGGTGAGTTTGCCAGGATGGACCGGGAAGAGGGACAAGTAGAAGAGGATCTGGCTTCAGGCAAGGGAACTGAGCAGGGGACAAAGGGAGGCACTCAGGCTCTCCGCCTGCCTGGAGGAGCATTTCCCTCATTCCATGGCGAATGCCGTAGTGGCAGCCGCCAAAAAGAGGACCATCAATCACAAAGAAATGCATTCGGAAGTGCAATACGTCGTTGCACACGGAATTGCTTCTCATGTGGACGGCAAGCGTGTGGTGATCGGCAGCCATCATTTTATTTTTGAAGACGAGAAGATAACGGTACTTCCGAACGAGCAACACAAGCTGGATGGAATCTCACATGCCTATACGCAGTTATATCTCGCGATTGGCGGTGAGCTGGCAGCGGTGCTATGTATCTTTGATCCGCTCAGGAAAGAGGCTCCGGAGGTGATCGCGTCTCTCCATGCGCTTGGAATCGACAAGATCTGCATGATGACGGGAGATAGCGAGAAAACGGCCGCTTCTGTGGCGAATTCTCTTCACATTGATGAATATCATGCAGAAGTACTGCCGCAGGATAAGGCTGCTTTTTATTGCCAAAGAACATGCGGCAGGCCGCAAGGTGATTATGGTTGGTGACGGTGTCAATGATACACCGGCTCTTTCGGAGGCGGATGCAGGAGTGGCGGTCAATGGCGGTGCCGCAATTGCCAGAGAAGTGGCGGATATCACGATCAGCGCCGACTCCCTGTATGAACTGGTGAAGTTAAGGAAATTATCGGATGCACTGATGAAGAGAATCCGGGACAATTACCGTTTCATCATTTCCTTTAACGGAATGCTAATTGCCCTAGGAGTAGCAGGGATTTTTGCAACCTGCCACCTCGGCACTTCTTCATAATTCTTCCACGATCCTGATCGGTGTCAAGAGCATGACCGATCTGTTGGCAGAAGCGCCGGACGAAATATAAACGGACTTTTACCGGGTCATTATGGTAAAAACAGAAGGGCAAAAACAGGGAACAACCTTGTTTTTGCTCTTTTTTTCGATGCCGGTGAAAAAAAGGGTCGAAAAAGTTTCCCGAACGCCAGTTGACACCAGAGTGGGATCCATTTGACATTTGCATGGTTTGACTGGACACTTGCATTGTTTAATTAGTCCTCTATAATTAGAATTCTAACTTGCAAAATTTTTTTGAATTCCTTTAAACTACAACCTGATTGTAAAACATTGGCATCAAGTGAGATCGAGGAGAGATAACCATGAAAAAATATCATCGAATACAGATCGTCCTGGTGGCGGTGCAACTGGTGTTCGCATTTTTATTAATGATCGGGGAAAAGTCCTTTTTGCGCCCCTGCAGTGCCAGACCGGACGGAACGTTCATGACTTGTCACTGGGCGGGCGAATCGGTTTACGTTCTTTCAATCCTTCTGTTTTTTGGGGCGATGCTCATGCTGATCATCCGCAAACAGGAAGTATATGCCGCGCTGGAGGGAATGGTCATCTTGATCTGCCTCCTCATGAAACACATCCCGGGCGGATTCATCCCTCTTTGTATGAAGAAGGATATGCGCTGCTGGGCGGTGATGCGCCCCGGGGTCGGTCTGCTCTGCGCCCTTGTCATTCTGCTCGCGATTGTGGTTGAAGTTCTTGTGTGGAGGGCAAAAAAAGAGGCGGGAAGTGGAGATGAGAACAGGGGAGAGAAGCAATGAGGCTTTTCGATTCCCTTCCGGTCAAAAATATAAGCAGGAGACCGTTTCGGAGTAGCGCTCTTATTTTGCTTTCTTTTTTTGTTGTGCTTCCTGATCACGGGCGGAAGTTTGATTATTTTTTTGGTCTTCAGAGTGGACTGCACTCTTTGCAAAAGCAGACTCGGCGCGGATCTGATGGTTGTTCCCTACGAAGCGACGACGAAGGCGGATATCGGCAACATCGTTCTGCAGGGTAATACCGGATATTTTTTTACATGGATAAAAAGAAGCTGGAGAGATCCGCAACCTGGAAGGGGTCGGGAAGATTTCCGCGCAGTTTTTTTCTTGCCAGCTGTTCCGCCAGCTGCTGTTCCACCAAGGTGCAGATCATCGGGATTGATCCGCAAACGGACTTTACGATTCAGCCCTGGATCGAAAAAAAGCTATGGGAAAAAAATCCCGCCTACTTAGAGATTCTCGTAGGGAATAGTCTGAATGCCTTTGCGGGAGATACGATGACGTTTTATGGGACCAAGGTGAAGGTGGTCGGAAAGTTGGCCAAGACCGGTACGTACCTGGACACCTCTGTCTTCTGCGGGCCGGATACCATTAGGACGCTGATTACGGCGGCAAAAGAACGGAAAATGTTCGATTTCGGAAATCTGGATCCGAATAAGATTGTCTCCTGCATCATGGTGGATACGGCAGACGGATATTCGGTGGATGAGGGTGATGAATGAGATCAACCTGCATGTACGGAAGGTCAGGGCCATTCGAACTGCAGAAATGATTGCGAATGTATCGGATCAGCTGGAGGGTACCAGCAGCATTGCAACGGCGCTGACGGTGGCGGTCTGGATTCTTTCTCTCATCATTCTGTCTCTTGCTTATACCATGATGACCAGAGAACGAAGAAAAGAATTTGCGCTGCTACGCGTGATGGGGGCGTCCGGCAAGATGTTAAGCGGAATTCTGCTGATCGAATCCTTTCTTTTAAGCGCTGTCGGCAGCGTGATGGGAGCAATTTTGGCTGTAGGGATGTCGGAGGGGTTCAGCGCTCTGATTGAGGAATCCATGAAGATGCCTTTTTCTGTTGCCGGAGGGTTTCCGGCTGATTGCCCTTGTGCTTGGGACGACGCTTCTGTCCATTGGCGCAGGTGCGCTTTCAAGCGCATTTTTCCGCTGCTAAAATGAGCAAAATAGATGCCGCTCTTACACTGAGGTCGGAGTGATACGGAGAACAATCGGATGTTATATGCAGAGGGAATTCAAAAAAACAATATCTTAGGAAACGCAAAGACAGTAATGTGTTTGAGGCGGTGCAGGAAACAACCTTAGAGATTGCAAATGGTAAGATCACGGTGATCCATGGGAGAAGTGGCAGCGGAAAGAGTACGCTACTCAACATGCTCTCCGGTATTCTGAAGCCTACCAGAGGGCGGGTTCTGCTCGGAGAGACCGATCTCTATCAATTGGATGACGTGAGGCGGGCGCTTTTGCGTAACGAAAAATTCGGTGTGGTACCGCAGGGGCAGAGTGCGATTTATTCGTTGAATGTGCTGGAAAACGTACTCTTACCTTTTACCATGTACGAAAAAAGGACGAAACAGTCGGGAGATCTGCAGGAGGCCAGAAGAAGAGCGGAAGCCCTGCTTTCCGCCACAGGGCTGCAGGAACTGCGGGACGTCTTCCCGCAGGAGCTTTCGGTGGAGAACTCAGGAGGATGGCCATTGCCAGAGCACTCATGATGAAACCGGAGATCGTTTTTGCAGATGAGCCTACAGAAGACCTTGATGATTCCAATACGAAGGTCGTGTTAAAAGCTTTTTTGAAGATGCTGCAAAGAACGGTTGTGCTGTTTTTAATCGTGACACATGATAATAGCGTGTTCCCATACGCCAACGTCCTACTCCGGATGGACGACGGAAAGTTGAAAGAGGAGAAAGATGTATAAAGTTTCCGTTCTCTTCATACTTTCATAAAATATGGCTTGCATCTTCGAAAAAAATGCGTTATACTTAATAACCGTGAATACAAGTTAACAGCATCTAATAAAGAATAGTTGCTGTTTAAGAAAGCAAGGACATGCAATCATAAGTAGTACTGTTTTTGGAGGAGTAAGATGAATCTATCAATCAAAGGAAGACGAATCAGGGATTTTGTTGTTTTCCGTCCTGGCGGCTGCGCTGATGATTTTCACTCTGCCGTCGCAAATGGTGCCCGCCTATGCAAAGGGCAAGACGGAGGTCTATGCCACTTGGAAGGAGTACCAGAAGAGCGGACAGGAATCCGGAACCTGGAATGATGTCGCTGCGGCGATGGATCAGGCTTTTGACAAAGCACAGGAATTATTTTCCGCCAAGGACTATGATGGCGCATACAAGTGGATTAACAACGCCTACTATGGGTATTATGAAACTACGGGTTTTTGAGAGAATGGCGATGGGATATATCGCCGGCTCCAGAAAAAAACGGAAGTAGAGTTACAGTTTGCTTCTTTGCAAATCGGTTGCAAAGAACAAGGGAACAGAGCAGGACTTCAAGAAAGAACTGGATACCCTTCGTTCCATGATTCACCATGACGCCAACGTCCTCGATGGAAAGTCAGATGCAAATGATTCTTCGGATGCATCTGCCACTTCGAGCAGCGCGGGCAGGCAAGTGCTTCTTCCGGAAGCAGCACTTCGGCTGCAACCGCAGCATTTGTGGCTTCCTTCTCCATTATTCTGAGAGAAGGGTTTGAGGCCATTCTGATTGTCGGAGCGATGATTGCCTATCTGGTCAAGATGGCAGGAGAAGATAATGCACGCAGGAAGAAGCTGCTTCTTCCCATCTATATCGGCTCGGTCATGGGTGTTGTGATGAGCCTGGTTCTGGCCTGGCTGTTAAATCTTCTCAGACTTGCCAATTCCGCCTCGCAGGAAGTGATCGAAGGAATTACGGCGCTGACCGCAGTCTTCGTTCTCTATTATGTCAGCAACTGGATGCTCTCCAAGTCGGAAACAGAAGCCTGGTCCTCCTACATTAAGTCCAAGGCGGAACAATCTTCCGCTAATAACAATACGAGGGCACTTGGTTTCACCGCCTTCCTCGCTGTTTTCAGAGAGGGTGCGGAGGTGGTTCTGTTCTTCCAGCCCATGCTTGCGGGAGACAATATTCATTCCGTCTTTATGGGATTCATCATCGGTTGCATTTCACTGGTGTTCGTTTACCTTGCCATCCACTTCCTGAGTCTCAGGATTCCGATTAAGCCGTTCTTCACCTTTACCAGCATCCTGATGTTTGTGATGTCCATTTCCTTCCTGGGCGGCGGTATCAAAGAGTTGATTGAGGGAGACGTGCTTCCAATGACTTCCCCTGCATGGCTACAGTGGATCCCGTCCAATGATCTGATGGATGTGTTAGGCATTTATCCGACCCTGCAGACGTTGATTCCTCAGCTGATCCTGTTAGTGATCACCGTGGTGGTCTATGTGAAAGCAGACCAGGAAAAAAATCATGCGCTGCATGCACAGGCACTTGCAGAACATGAGGGCTGCAGAAGCAAAGCGCATCGCAGAGGAAAAGAAGGCTGCGGATGAGCAGCTTAGAAAGACCATCCGCGAAGTAGTGGAACAGGTTCTTGCCGAGAAATCGGGACAGCAGTAACGCATATAATGATCGGAAAAGCTCAGCCTTTCCCGTGAATTATAGATCAAAAAAACCATTTCACTTAGAGGAGGGAACAATGAAAAAGAAAGTAATTTCAACTCTTTTTCTCCGTTGTGGCCGTATCAGCAATGCTGATCACCGGCTGTGGAAGCTCGAACAGCGCGCAGACTCAGTCGTCCAGCGCACCGGCTTCCAGCGCAGCAGCTTCTACCGAAGCAGTTGCAGCAACGGCAACTTCGGATGCAGGAGCAGCAGCACCGGGAGATGCTGCAGGATTCACAGAGAATCCGATCTTCGAAGATGCAAAGGTAGACTTTATGAATGTCTCCGCCGTTTATTTCCAGCCGGTTCCGATGGCACCCGGACAGGAAGACATTTCCAAGTTCAATATGCATCTGGAGTGCGATGTGCATGCACTGAAGAATGATCTTGGATACGGTGTCGGTGACTGGATTCCTTATCTGACGATTGACTATGATATCAAGGGATCCGATGGAAAGACCGCAGCTTCGGGAACTTTCATGGAAATGAGCGCTTCCGACGGTCCGCACTACGGCGCTAATATCAACCTTCCGAAGGCGGATACCTACAGTGTTACCTTTACCTTCCACAGCCCGGCTGAGAACGGTTATCTGATTCACTCTGACAAAGAGACCGGCCCCGGAGGAGTTCTGGAAGATCACTTCAAGAACGGAAACCTGACCTATACCTATAAGGGATGGGATTACACACCGCAGGAGTGGTAAAGAGTACGGCAACTTGAATGCTTTTTCTGGTACGCTGTGTCCGATCTCAGTCGGAGACAGCGTACTGCCACGTTTATTACGAGGAAAAGATTTTTGTTAAAATACTTTGTAGAATCAACCGAACAATTGATGATCATGATGTTGCTGATCGGCTTGATCGGCGCCTATGCGGTAAAAAAACGATAAAGGATACCGGTGCCAGAATCATCGGAATTGCCACCCTGTGCGGTTTTATTTTGTCCTTTATCATGACCTGGTTTAAAAACAGAAACCAATCTGATTGATACCGCAACTTGGAATCTGCGTAATTTTACGGTTTCAATCATTGCATTTATATTTTTTTATTCTGTTTGCAATCATTAAGAAACAGGCGGAAAAAGAAAGAAAAAAACCGCTTTCTTTTTGTGATCCGGATTCTCCCCTCTTGTATGCTGGGCGTACAGGTGGTGATGTTAATGGTGTATTATTTGACGGTTTTTCTGGAGAATCCACACACCATTCTGTTAACGGATTCTTCCGTTTTATCGACGTCCTTCCTGTTCAAAGTGATCGGCTGTTTTTTCGGCCTGGTCCTGACCTACCTGGCGGGACTTGCAGTGAAAAGCGCTTCCATCCGGCTTTCCGAAGGAACCATTGTTTTGCTTCTGGTCCCTGCAAACATAGTGAATTTCGTCAAATACCTGACGAATGCCATCGGGGTACTGCTTGCGCGTAGAATCATTCCGTCGAATCACACCCTGTTTGTGATTTCTAAAAAAATGCAGCCAACTACGGAGATCTTTTTTTATTTTTCCTTACCATGTTGGTCTGTGTATTTTTCCCTGATTCTCCTGTTTTTGAAGAGCCTGCATGTGAATGAGCCGTGGACGAATCCGGCGGAGCACCGTAAGATTCGTGCGAAGTGGCGCAACAACCGCAGATGGTGCGTAACCGGGATTGTGGTATTCTTCCTGGTTCTGATGAACATGACGACAATTTCCGCCTATGCCAACAGAGAGGTGGAACTGAGCCCGATTGAGAAGGTGAAAATTCAGGACGACGCCTTGTACATTCCCTTTGATCAGGTGAATGATGGTCATTTGCACCGTTTTCGGGTACACGACAGATGACGGCATCACTTTGAGAATGATTGTCATCCAAAAACCGAATTCTTCCGCCTATGGTGTCGGCATGGACTGCTGTGATATCTGCGGAGAAACCGGTTACTACGAGAAAGAGGGGCAGGTCATCTGTAACCGTTGTGATGTGGTCATGAACATCAATACCATCGGATTTAAGGGCGGCTGCAATCCGAAGATTGTGGACTATCATATTAAGGACGGACATATCATTGTTCCGATCCAGAGCATGCTGCAGTATAAGGATGATTTTTAAAAATGTTCGTACAGACGTAACAACACAGCAGTGAAAGGACTCATTTATGTTTTTCAGAATGATCAGAGGAACACTCCTCAGACAGTGGAAAAAAATGATCCTGATTGCCATCACGATCGCACTGGGCGCTTCGCTCGCAACTGCAATGCTGAGTGTGGTTCTGGATGTCGGAGATAAAAATCAATCAGGAATTGAAAACCTACGGCGCCAACATTACGGTGGTGCCGAAACAGAGACTCGGTGGTCAGCGACCTCTACGATGTGGAGGGTGCTGCAGACGGTGGTGCGTATCTTCAGGAAAAAGGAACTGGGAAAGATCAAGACCATTTTCTGGGCATTCAACATCGTGGATTATGCCCCCTTCGTGAGGGCGTCCGCTACCCTGAAGGACAATACGAAAGTTCTGGTAACAGGAAGCTGGTTCAACCATCACATGTCGCTGCCGACAGGAGAGGAGCTGGACGCAGGCTTGTCCAATCTCAGAAGCTGGTGGGATATTACGGAAGGCTCCTGGATGGACGAACAGAAGATGAAGAATCAGGACGTCTGCATGGTAGGAAGTGCTCTGGCACAGAAGGAAAAGATTCATGTAGGAGACATTCTTTCTCTTAAGGGCACAAAAACGCAAAAAGATTTGAAAGTGACCGGAATCTTTAATGCGGGCGGTGATGAGGACAATCAAATTTTCACACCCCTTCATATTGCACAGGCACTGGACGGCCTGGAAGGCAAGGTGGATTCGATCGAGGTCAGTGCGCTGACAACGCCGGACAACGATTTGGCAAAGCGTGCGGCAAAGGATCCGAAGTCCCTGACGGTTGCCCAGTATGAAACGTGGTATTGCACGGCCTATGTGAGTTCCATCTGCTATCAGATCCAGGAGGTGATTACCGGTTCCGTGGCATCTGCAGTGAGACAGGTGGCGGATTCGGAAGGCGCCATTCTGGACAAGACCAAACTCCTCATGCTCCTGATTACGGTGATGAGTCTGATCGGGTCGGCGCTTGGCATCAGTAATCTGGTGACGGCAAGCGTGATGGAGAGAAGCAATGAAATCGGCTTGATGAAGGCGGTTGGGGCGCAGAATGCTTCCGTTACGGGACTCGTTCTTACGGAGATCCTGGTAACGGCTCTACTGGGAGGCACGGTCGGCTTCTTTATGGGAATCGGATTTGCACAGATTATCGGCAGAACGGTATTCGGGGCAGCGGTTACCATTCGGGCGATGATTATCCCGATTGTTGCGGTTCTGGTTGCCCTGGTGACCTTAGCCGGATCTCTCCCTGCCATTCGGATGTTACTGAAATTGGAACCGGCGGAAGTGCTTCACGGGAGATAAGATATGTCAAAAAACAGAATGTATTTCAGAATGATTACGGCCTCTCTATTTCGCCGCAGATCCAGAATGGTGGTCGCACTGCTTGCCATTGCCATCGGAGCTGCCATCCTTTCCGGTCTGATCACAATTTACCGTGATGTACCGAGGCAGATGGGAGCGCAGTTTCGGAATTACGGCGCCAATATGATTTTGACGGCCAACAAAGATTCTTTTACGGAAAAAGACCTTTCCAATGCAACGGATGTGGTGAAAAAAAATGAACTGGTCGGTGCAACCCCCTTCCGTTATGAAACGGTTCGTATTCATGAACAGCCTGTCATGGCTGCCGGAACGGATATGAAGAGCATCCGGAAGACCAGCCCTTACTGGCTGGTAGACGGGGCCTATCCCAAGGCGGAGAATGAGATGCTGGTGGGAGAGAAGGTGGCGGCGGACCTCGGACTGAAGGTAGGAGATAAGGTCAGTGTGGTCTACACACCGGAAGGTGGGGACGACAGGGAAGTGGAATTTAAGGTCGCAGGAACGCTCAGTACCGGCGGCTCGGAAGAAGATTATCTCTACTTGAATATGGCAGATCTGGAAGCCCTCACCGGACAAAAGGATCAGATTGATCTTGCGGAAGTCAGTATTTCTACCAATGCCGCCAGGCTGAACCAATATGTGAATGATATCAATCAAAAGGTTCCGGATCTTACCGCGAAGTTGGTCAAGAGAGTGACTGCCTCGGAAACCACGGTCCTTTCCAAACTGCAGGCCTTGGTTCTGCTGGTGACCGTGATTGTTCTTGCGCTTACCCTGATTTGCGTGGCCACCACAATGACAGCTGTGGTTTCGGAGAGGAGAAATGAAATCGGTCTCAGGAAGGCAATCGGTGCATCCGATGAGAGTATCATTGCCGAGTTCATGGGAGAAGGCATTGTGCTTGGAGCAGCCGGCGGTTTCATCGGTGTTTTTTTGTTGGATTCGGATTTGCGCAGTTTGTCAGCGTCAATGTGTTCAGCAGCTATATTACGCTCAATGTCCTGTTGATTCCGCTTACGATCCTCGTCTCGATTGCCGTTTCAGGGATCGCCTGCCTCTTCCCGATCAAGAGTGCAACCAGCATTGATCCTGCTCTTGTGCTAAAAGGAGAATGATTTCTCCGCTTTCATAAGCAATTACATGACGAGAAAGAAAGGAACGAACCGATGAGTTTGTTAGAATTGAAGGATGTTTATAAGATTTACGGAGATTTACATGCACTGGACAATGTGAATTTCAAGGTGGAGAAGGGAGAATGGGTCTCCATTATGGGTCCCTCCGGTTCCGGCAAGAGTACGATGATGAATATCATCGGCTGTATGGATAAAGCCTTCCAAGGGGCAGGTGTTGTTAGATGGCGTGGATATTGCCAAAGAGAACGCAAAGAATCTGACGACCATTCGAAGAGATAAAAATTGGGCTGATTTTTTTCAGCAGTTCTATCTGGTACAGTATTTGACTGCGCTTGAAAATGTGATGCTGGCGCAGTATTATCACAGCATGCCGGATGAAAAAGAAGCGCTGGAAGCACTGAGCCGCGTCGGTCTTGCAGACCGAGCGCATCACCTTCCCAGCCAGCTCTCCGGCGGTGAGCAGCAAAGGGTCTGCGTGGCAAGGGCACTGATCAATCATCCGGAAATTATCTTGGCGGACGAGCCGACCGGAAATCTGGATGATGCCAACGAAGAGATTGTGGTGGATCTTTTCCAGAAACTGCATGAAGAGGGCACGACGCTCGTGATTGTCACCCATGATCCGGAGGTCGGAGAGGTGGCACAGAGGCAGATTGTGCTGCGTAGCGGTAAGATCTCCAAGGAAACGAGAAACGAGCATTTTACCGGAAAAAAATCAGGTTCAACAACTAAGCGTTTGAGCGCCCGTACAGTGCCGGATGAACCGGAACAGAAGAAGGGGCGATTCAGAACTTGCAGCAAATCGGGATACCGTTGCAAGATCGAAAACGCGGAAAAAGAGGAGAAATGAAAAAGACGGATATCGATCTTTCTTTTACTTGGCATGACGAGTGCGGCTCTCCTTGCCGGATGCGGCGGGAAGGTCAGTTATAAAGACGGAACTTTTACCGGAAAAAGCGATCCTTATGAAAGCGAAGACGGCTCCGGAGATGCAGATGGTTACGGTGTGGTCAAGCTGACCATTAAGAACAACGCGATCACGTCCTGTGAATACAAGACATATCAGCCGGACGGCACACCGAAGGATGATAAGTACGGCATGAAAGAGGGAGCAATTGCCAATAAAGATTTCTATAATAAGGCACAGAAGGCGGTAGCTGCCTGTGACGAATATGCTTCTATGCTGGTACAAAACGGTGAGTTGAAGGGAATCGATTCGATTTCCGGTGCGACTGTGAATTATAATGAATTTATGGATGCAGCAGGAAAAGCACTGGATCAGGCAAAGAAATGAGAAAGATAGGAAGGTTGTGTGGACATTTGAGCGGGATCTTGGCAGCGCTGCTGGTGCTGCTTGTTCTGCCATACCTGCATCAACCTTCCTTTCGCTTATTTTTGGAAGGGAAAAAACGGATACCGTCAGCAGTGCGACCGTACTTCTGGATGCACCGGGAGGAAATTTTTATATTCTGTTAAATCCAAAGCTCCATACCGATCAGAAGAAAAGAGAGCAGTGGGTCGATTTTTTTCAGGGAAAAGATGTTTCCTTTATCTTTGAGGATCTTTCCTGTTCGGTTGCCAGAGCGGATTCTGCGGCGGTGGATATGGCAAAGAGCTTTCAGTCCAGACTGCCGCAAAATCAGATGAAATTGGTACTGGAAGACACAGCGATGCTTCGTTCCAGAGTACAGGCCGGGAAGTATGATGTGGTGCTTGTATCAAAAAGAGTTTTGTGATGCTGCGATGAATCAGAAGCAGTGGAAGGGGATCCTGATTCCGTACAGTAAAGAGGAGGAGAAATAAAGAGATTGAGAAAGTGGAATGCCTTGATCAGCGTGCTGATTTTGGCTCTTTTTATCGTTCATGCGGTTTCAGGAACGTATCAAATGGCAGGCATTCTTCCGGGAGGCTCTTCCTTTCGTAAGGTGCTTGCCTTTGTGATGCTCGTGCTGCTGATCCTGCATGCCTTGATCGGAACGATACTGGGGATAGAAACCGTAAAAGCCATGAAGAAGAGCGGAGTCTTTTTATCTTCGGGAGAACCAGGCCTTTTTTTGCCCAGAGAATCAGCGGATTTGCCATGCTCCTCTTCATTCTGGTTCATCTCCTGATCTTTTATGTCAAAGATTCCCCAAAATTTGTCCTGCATGATTTCGGCGTGCAGCAGCTAACCGTCAGCCTCCTTCTGGTGGCGTGCCTAGTCGTGCATCTGGTCTTTGGGATCAGGCAGCTTCTCATTTCTCTGGGCATCCGATCTTTTTCGGAAATCCTGGCGGATGTGCTTTTTGTGGTTTCGGTGGTACTGCTCCTGTCCGCCATTGGCTTTCTGATCTATTTTTACAGGTGGAATCTAGCATGGAGACCGTAAATATTGTAGGAGCCGGACTGGCAGGGTTGTCTGCGGCTCTGACACTGGCCAAACAGCATCAGCCCTGCAGACTCATTTCCGCACAGGCATCCGAGCGGGCGCAGTCGGTGCTGGCGGAAGGAGGTATTAACGGTGCGCTGAACAACATGGGAGAGGGAGACTCCATTCTCCTGCATGAGGAAGATACGTGTCTGGCAGGCTGTCAGATTGCAGACGAGGAGGCAGTCAGAGGACTGACCGGTCATGCGCCTGCAATCATTCAGATGCTGGCGGACCTGGGCGTACCCTTTAACCGTCAGGACGGGAAGATCTTGCAGCGCTCCTTCGGCGGACAGAGAAAAAAGAGGACTGCTTTTGCCAAGAGCAGCACCGGCAAGATGATCATGCATGCGCTGATTGATGAGGTGAGAAAGTATGAGGTGCTGGGGCTTGTTGAGAGATACCCGCATCATCTGTTTGAGGATTTGTTGATCAGGGAGGTAAATCCGGAGCATTTGCATCAGGAGCAGGGCTCGATTCCGGAATATCCTAGGCGGGAGCAGGGCTCGATTTCAGAATATCTCCGGCAAGAGCAGGGAGGGAGTTAAAAAGAGAAGGTCTGCTGCGGTCTCCTCATCCGGGATGTTTATACAGGGAGGAAATGCGTTTCGCGGGACCTGTTCTCATGGCCTGCGGAGGAATGAACAGGGCTTTTTTTCCGTCCAGAACGACGGGAACCCTCATCAACAGCAGGGAATGCGGCTGCCAGGCTTTTTGCAAGGGGAGTGCGTTTTAGTAACCTGGAGATGATCCAATACCATCCCACGACGCTTGCCATTGCCGGCAAGCGGTTGTTAATCAGTGAGGCTGCCAGAGGAGAGGGAGGAAGGCTCTTTGTGCGCAGAGCGGGAGAACCTTGGTATTTTATGGAAGAGAAATACCCGGAATTCGGCAACCTGATGCCAAGAGATGTAGTAGCCAGAGAGATGTATTTTGTGACGCACGAAGCGGATTGTGATCCTCAGGTTTATCTGGATATGAGAGGGATTTCCAAAGAGATCTTTCAGAAACGTTTGTCCGATTTGCGAGCGGAACTCCTGCATTACGGGAAACCGGATCCGGAGAGGGAACCGATCCCGGTCGAGCAGGGCATTCACTACTTTATGGGGGGCATCGATGTCGATGTTTTCCATCAAACGAACCTGCGCTTTCTCTATGCGGCAGGAGAGTGCTGCTCGCAGTATCACGGCGCCAATCGGCTGGGCGGCAACTCCATGTTGGGAGCACTTTATGGCGGACAGGTTGCCGCAGAGACCATTTTGAAAGAGGGAGAATCGTCTTTTCAATATGCACCGGAGGCAGTCGCTTTTTGCGTGCGCATGAAGAATCCGCTTCTCGTCCTACGGAATCCGCTGCGAAGGACGATACATCCAGTACAGATCCGGAAGGGAGCAGATACGAAGAGGAGACGCCGCAAATCACGGCAAAGATGGCTTCTCTCTTATATGAGTCGCTGGGCATTATTCGGGAAGAAAAGTCCATGCGCCGTGCGTTAGAAGGCCTCTCCCTTTTGTTGCAGGAAGAAGGTCTAACCGAAACCGACCGAAATCGGATCATGCTGGGGAAGCCATTCTGCGTAGCGCCCTCTTCCGTAAGGAGAGCAGAGGCGCTCATTTCCGGAGTGATTTTCCGGATAGGGACGAAGCATTCTGCGGTCTGGTGACGGCGATCAAGAAGGACGGAAAGATCGAAATCGATATAAGGAAGAAAAGAGAAGATTCAAAAGGAAGGACAAAAGAGACGAAGCTGAATGAGACGTAAAGGGATGCAGGACGGCACAAAAGAGATCATTTTCCATATCTTAAGGAGAGAGTCGGCAAATTCTCCTTCTTATTGGCAAAAGATTCCTTATCTGTGCAGGGATGAGAGTGAAACCGTTGCGTTTGCCCTGGAAAAAATCAATCAGGATCCGGACTATCTGGATCTGAATGGAAAGAAGGTCGGTAAAATACGTTGGCAGCGCAGTTGTCTGCAGAAAAAGTGCGGCGCCTGTGCGATGGTGATTAACAAACGGCCGTCTCTTGCCTGCGATACCTTTCTCAGAGAAGCAAGGAAAAGAAACGGAGTCATCGTGGTCGAACCGCTGCGAAAATTTCCGGTCATTGGAGACTTGCTCGTGGATCGTTCGATTCTCTTTGAAAATCTGAGGACCATGCAGCTATGGATGAAAGACGGAAGCACAGTGAAAAAGGAGGACAGGGGGGAAGCGTACGAAGCTTCCAGATGCCTGCAGTGTGGATGTTGTCTGGAGGTCTGTCCCAACTTTATGACGGGAGGGGAGTTCTTCGGAGCAGCCTCCTTTGTGCCCACAACGAGGTTGATTACAGAGCTTCCGAAAGGAGAGAGGGAAGAGCTTTCCGCCCTTTACCGCAGGCATGCTTATGATGGCTGTGGTAAAGCGCTTTCCTGCAAGAAGGTCTGTCCGGCAGGCATCGATACGGCGCACATGCTTGTGCAGTCGAACGCGCTGGCGGTCTGGAGACAAAGATGAAGGGGAAGAAGGTTCTCCCGCTTGTTTCAGTTTGGGCGCTTTCGGTTTTGCTGGTTGCGGTTTTTCTCTTGGCGAATGGATTCTTTCGCAAAGAAAGAACCGTTTTTTTAACGACAGCGCAGGCAAAATACTCCGAAGGCAGCTCGATCGTGTTAACGAATCGAGAAGAGATCGTGAGGCAAATCAGACGCTCCTTAAAGCAACACGACCAGCGGATTAAGATTTTTTTTCATGCCAAAAAAGAAGCCATGTCTGACGTGGAGCCGTTAACAAAGGGCTTGATGGAGGAGGCGCTTGCCGATACGAACCGTCCGGATGAGGGCGATTATCTGCGGTTTCAGTACGGTGGTTATACCCTCTCCTACGGTCATAAGCCCTCCGGAGACGGCTATGATTATTCTCTGTCCATTGCGCCCAAATATTATACATGGCGCATACAGGACGAGCAGGTTACGAAGGAACTGGAAGAGATCCGAAAGGGGATGCATTTTCATTTTTTTACCTCGGACAGGGAAAAGATTCGGAAGATTTACGACTGGTTTTACGATCATGTCACCTATGACAGGGTACATGAAAAAAACACCGAGAATCACCTGAAAACCACGGCGTATGCGGCAATTTGTGAACGGGAGGCGGTTTGTCAGGGATATTGTGTGGCTATGTACCGCATGTTAAAGGAAGAGGGAATCGATTGTAGAATTATGACGGGACAGGCGGTAGATCCGAAGGAAGAGAGTCCGGGGAGGTCAGAGAGTAAGAAGGGAGAGGGGAAGAGGCGGAACACGGAGTACCACTCCTGGATTCTTGTGAGGTTGGGTGATTTTTATTACAATATAGATGTGACCTGGGACAAGGAACTCGGCACACATGAATATTATTTGCGCGGCAAAAAGCTTTTTCAAGGATCACAAACCGGATGCGAAATTACCGAAAAAAATCCTTCACCGATCGATATCCGGTTGCGGAGGAGGATGCGGGCAGGGAGGTTTCAAATGAAGTTTGATTTTTACCAGTATCTTAGACCGGCATGGAAGGGATGCGATTGCGGTAGACGGCATTGGGAAAAGGGCCAATGCGCCGAAGGCGCCGAAGGACGGCTTTGATGCCATTCCCATGTGGGTGGCGGATATGAATTTTCCGACTGCACCGAGCATTCAGAGAGCCATTTGTGAGAGAGTGGCGCATCCTTGCTTTGGCTATTTTTCAGCCGAGCAAAGACTATTATGAGAGCATTATCGAATGGCAGCGCAGACAGAACGGAGTAGAAGGGCTGAAGGCGGAGCATATCGCCTATGAAAACGGCGTTCTGGGAGGTGTTTTGTCGGCGCTTTCTCTTTTTGTACCAGGGGAGACAAGGTGCTCTTACACTCGCCTACCTACATCGGATTTACGCAGGCACTGACGGCAAACGGCTATCAGATCGTTTCCAGTCCGCTTCGTTTGGATGAGAAAGGGGTCTGGCGGATCGATTTTTGAGGAGATGGAACGCAAACTTCGACAGGAGAAAATTCACGCCGCCATCTTCTGCTCTCCGCATAACCCCTGTGGAAGGGTTTGGGAGAAGGAAGAGCTGGAACAGGTGTCAAGCCTTTTTGAAAAAAATATGAGGTCAACGTGGTTTCGGACGAGATCTGGTCGGATCTCATCATGCCCGGGCACAGGCACCTTCCGTTTCAATCGGTCAGCGAATATGCGAGGATGCATACCGTAGCCCTCATGCACCGTCCAAGACCTTTAACCTGGCGGGGCTTGTGGGAAGCTATCACATTATTTACAATAAGACGCTTCGGGAGCGGATGGCAAGGGCGACGGCCCTTTCGCATTATAATGAGATGAACGTCCTGTCCATGCATGCCTTAATCGGTGCCTATTCGGAGGAGGGAAGGGTGGCTTTAGCGAACTGCTCTCTATCCTTTCCGACAATCTGGATTTTGCCTGTAATTTCATGGAAAGAGAATTTCCGTATTTGCATGCCATGAAGGCGGAAGGAACTTATATGCTTTTCATTGACTGCAAAGACTGGTTGCAGAAAAAGAATCTGACGCTTGCGGAACTGGAGAATCAGATCTGGGAGGTGGGCGTCAGTGTTCAGGACGGAAAAATGTTTCATGGGGATACGCATCTGAGGATGAATCTGGCGCTGCCGAAATCCCGCGTGGAGGAAGCCTTTTTCAGGCTGAAAGATCATGTTTTTTTCTGTAAGATTCTCGTGCACGGCGCTTTTTTTGCTGTGCGTAGCCAAAAAAACACAAGATATTGTTTTCACTATTGAAATAACCACAAATGATGGTATAATAAAAGCTGTAAGCGAGAAAGCATTCATTCGCTTACAGCTTTTTGCATAAGGGGGAGCAGGGACGCAAATGGCAAGGGGTGACAAGGAGGTATGGTATGCATCTGAAAATAGCGGGGTATCAGAAACATTCATCTGTGAACGGACCGGGAATCAGGTTCGTTCTTTTTTTTGTCCAAGGGTGTCCGCATCATTGTCCCGGGTGCCAGAATCCGGAGACGCATGACCAGGATGGCGGACAAGAGGTGGATACGGATGAGATTCTGCAGGTCATCGCAGACACGAGGTATCTGGACGGGGTGACGCTTTCCGGAGGGGATCCCTTCCTGCAGGCGGAGGCGATGGCGCTAGTAGCGAGGGGGGTTCATGAGTTGGGCATGAGCGTCTGGGCTTATACCGGATGGACCTATGAACAGATTTTTGGACGGTCAGGCAGGAGAAGAGGGATCTCCTTGTTAAAAAAACGTTGACGTTCTGGTGGACGGAAGGTATATCGAGTCCAGAAGGAGCGCGGACGTGATTTGGAGGGGGTCTTCCAATCAAAGACTGATTGATGTGGCAAGTAGCCTCAAAGAGGGGAGAGTGATTCCGCAGGATACAGCCGCAGAGAGGGAGCAGATCGCACTCTAATCGGGGGAGTGTTGAAACATAGAAGCAGGAATTGTGGAGGGAAGAAGGGGTATGGTAAGGTTGAAATCCGTTGTTAAGAGAAATGGTGAGGAAGCGCCTTTTGACGGCAAAAAAATTGAGAATGCAATCGCCAAGGCTTTTTCTTGCTACAGGGGAAGTGGAAGTCAGAGATATTTCCACGATGGCAAGGGCAATTGAGCTGATTGTAAGAACCAATTTGAAAGATGTGGCGCGGGAAAAAGCCCACCGTCGAGCAGATTCAGGATGCCGTCGAGCTGGCGCTGATGAAATGCGGGTACCAGCAGACCGCCAAGGCATATATTCTGTATCGCTCTCAGCATCAGAAGGCGAGAGACACCAAAAAAATACGCTGCTGGATTACAAGAAGCTGGTCAACGGTTATATCAGGGGCGGAAAAAAAGACTGGAGAGTGAAGGAAAATTCCACGGTCACCATGAGTGTCGGCGGCTTGATTCTGTCCAATTCCGGCGCCATCACAGCCAATTACTGGTTGAGTGAAGTATATGACGAGGAGATTGCGCAGGCACATCGCAGTTGTTTTCTGCATCTGCATGACCTTTCGATGTTGACGGGATATTGCGCCGGTTGGAGTCTGAAAACAGCTGATCAAAGAAGGACTTGGCGGTGTTGTCGGCAGAATGACAAGCGCACCGGCGAAGCATCTGTCCACCCTCTGCAATCAGATGGTTAATTTTCTGGGCATCATGCAAAATGAGTGGGCCGGCGCACAAGCCTTTTCTTCCTTTGACACCTATCTGGCACCCTTTGTAAAAGTGGATCACTTAAATTACGAAGAGGTCAAACAGTGTATCCAGAGCTTTATTTACGGAGTGAATACGCCTTCCAGATGGGGAACGCAGGCGCCGTTTACCAATGTCACGCTGGACTGGACCGTTCCGAAGGATATGCAGGAGCTAAAAGCCATCATCGGTGGCAAGGAAGTCGATTTTACTTACGGAGACTGCAAGCAGGAAATGGATCTGGTGAACCGGGCATTTATTGAGATTATGATTGAGGGAGATGCCAACGGTCGAGGGTTCCAATATCCGATTCCGACATATTCTATTACCAGGGACTTTGATTGGGGAGAAAGTGAAAACGCAAAGCTCCTGTTTGAAATGACGGCGAAGTACGGAACCCCTTATTTTTCCAACTATATCAACTCGGATATGGAACCCTCCGATGTCCGCTCCATGTGCTGTAGGCTGCGACTGGATTTGAGAGAGCTCAGAAAGAAGGGAGGAGGGTTCTTTGGCAGCGGAGAATCCACGGGATCCATCGGCGTGGTGACACTCAATCTCCCGCGAATCGCTTACCTATCCGAAAGCAAAAAACAATTTTTTGCCCTGCTAGATCAATATATGGACATTGCAGCCAGATCCCTTTCTGTCAAGAGACAGGTGATTACCAGACTGCTGGAAGAGGGACTCTATCCCTATACCAAACGTTATCTCGGGTCTTTTACCAATCACTTTTCCACGATCGGGCTGGTCGGGATGAATGAAGCGCTTTTAAATGCGGTCTGGATGAATGGCGACCTGACGAGCGCTTCCGGAAGAAAGTTTGCAAAGGAAGTGCTGCAACACATGAGAGAGCGGCTTTCCGATTATCAGGAAGAATATGGGGATCTGTATAATCTGGAAGCGACGCCTGCCGAATCCACGACCTATCGTTTTGCCAAACATGATACGGAGGAATTTCCGGACATCATTACGGCGGCAAAAAGAGGGACAGGCTCCCTACTATACCAATTCCACTCACCTGCCGGTAGGCTTCAGCGATGATATCTTCGATGCGCTGGAGATGGAAGATGAGTTGCAAACCATGTATACTTCCGGCACCGTCTTTCATGGTTTCCTTGGAGAGCGCCTTCCCGATTGGAAGAGCGCCCAGGTTTTGGTGCGCAAGATTGCGGAAAATTTCCGGCTGCCTTATTATACCCTGTCTCCCACTTATTCTGTCTGCCCGGCCCATGGGTATCTGGCAGGAGAATCTTTTACCTGCCCGGTTTGTGGAAAGGAAACGGAGGTTTATTCCAGAATTACCGGATATTATCGGCCGGTAAGAAACTGGAACGAGGGGAAGGTCTCTGAATTTAAGAATAGAAAGACCTATGAAAAATGGGAGGCAGCCTCCTCCGAAGAGAGAAAACAGTTGTTTCCTCTTTTGCTGACGTCCAGAACCTGTCCCAATTGTAAGGTGGCAAAAAAGCTGCTGAGTGAAGCCTACTTTGCGTTTCGTTCGGTTCTGGCGGAGGAAGAGGAAGGTGCGGCGCTTGCAAGGAAATACGGGGTTGCCAGCGTCCCGACTCTTTTCGTGCCGAAGGCGGACGGTTATCAAATTTATCAGGGGATTGCAGGGGTACAGGTATTCCTAAGGGAACAGAGGAGGCCACGGCAGGCGGTTGCTCTGTAAGCCGGAGGAGGATGGATTCAGGCGAACCTCTCCGTTACCGGTTGTCACCAATACATTGCGATTGTTCAGGCATAGGGATGGCACCTATGCCTGTTTTTTTGAGTTTTGACATAGGGTTCCGTCATTGGTATGATGTGGTGGGTGCCGGGGCGGAAGAGCAATTTTTTCTGCGAGAGTACCTGTAGCAAGAGAGGAAGATACCATTTCAGGAGGAATGAGATTATGGGATTAGTCAGAGCAGCAATCAATGCGGCCTCAGGCGTTTTTTGCAGATCAGTTTAAAGAATATTTTGCCTGCGACGCCCCTGTCGGATGAAGTGTTGATGGCAAGAGGCGCACGCATGAAGGGCGGAAGAAGCGCCAACAAAGGAGATGACAATATCATCACGACCGGATCCATTGTAACGGTCGCTAACGGGCAGTGCATGATGATTGTAGATCAGGGAAAGATTGTCGAATTCAGTGCAGAACCGGGCGCCTTTACCTATGACGCTTCTACGGAGCCTTCTATTTTTCTGCGGCGATTTCAAGGAGGGGTGCAGAGATCCTTTGAAAGTTTCGCCAAGCGTTTTGCTTTCGGCGGACAGAATCCGAAAAACCAGAGGGTCTATTATTTCAATACCAAGGAGATTATCGGCAATAAATACGGTACGGCAACGCCGGTTCCCTTCCGTGTCCTGGATGAGAGGGCGGGAATTGATATGGATATCGGTCTGCGTTCTTTCGGAGAATACAGCTATCATATTTCTGATCCGGTGCTGTTTTATACGAATGTCTGCGGCAATGTGGAAGACGAGTACAGAAGGCAGGAGTTGGATTCCCAGCTGAAAAACGGAACTGCTCACCGCTCTGCAGCCGGCGTTCGCCAAAATCGGAGCCATGGGCATCCGTTATTCGGAGGTGCCGGCGCACACCATGGAGCTGGCTGACGCCCTGAACGAGGTTCTTAGCAAGAAGTGGAGAGAGAGAGGCATCGAAATTGTTTCCTTCGGCGTTTCCAGCATCACCGCCAATCCGGAAGATGAAAAAGACGATCAAGGAGATGCAGAAAACGGCAGCGCTTCGAGATGCTTCCCTTGCAGGAGCGACCCTGGTCGGCGCACAGGCAGAGGCAATGAAGGCAGCTGCTTCCAATCCCAATGCCGGACCGGCGATGGCCTTTATGGGGATGAACATGGCGGCGCAGGCAGGCGGCGCCAACGCGGCGCAGTTCTATCAGATGGGAGGACAGGGCGCACCGATGCAAAACCAGAATCCGCAGCAGCCGGCGATGCAGCAACAACAGAGTGCGAGAAACATGCAGCAGCAGACAGACGCTTCGTGGACCTGTTCCTGCGGAACGGTCAATACCGGTAATTTCTGTGGAAATTGCGGAAAGCAAAAGCCGCAACCGGCTTCCGCTTCCTGGACCTGTTCCTGTGGAGCGGTGAATACCGGCAATTTCTGTAATCAGTGTGGAAAGCCCAGGGCCTAAGCACACGTCTGATTCAGTAGGAGAAGCCCACAAATGACGCATGGACGCGGTTTGTGGGCTTCTGTTTTATTTCCTTGCAAAAAGAACCTTGACATCTGAAGATGCAAGATTCTTATCAGTAGCTCGTACGGGAATCGAACCCATGATTCCGCCGTGAGAGGGCGGCGTCTTGACCTCTTGACCAACGAGCCATCTTACGAAGTTTGCCTTGTTTACGGCACTTGACTACTTTACTACATGGAGAGGAAAAAAAGCAAGAGATATTTTTGAAAAAAAGGGAAAAAAACGTTGTATGATGAAACCGGTGTAAGAATAGGAGTCGGAAACCAGTGGATAGGGATGGATCAGCAGAGAGGTTGAAAGAAATGAAAAGAATCGCACTGAAACTTGCCCATGTCGGAATCAATCCGGATAGCCCGGAGGAAATGAAAAAGATGAGGTTCTTCCTTCATGATGTACTCGGAATGGAAGAGACCATGGAAACACCGGTCTCCTGGTTTGGCATGGACGGCAAAGCGGAGCTGATGAAGCAGGAGGGAAGAGGAAGGAAAGGGCATCTCGGTTTCTACACACCGGATATCAAACAGGCGATGGAAGACCTGGAGAAGCAGGGTTACACCTTTGATCCCGCTTCCGCCAGATATACGGAGGACGGAAACCTGCAACTTATTTACCTAACGGAAGAAATTGATGGTTTTGCCATTCATTTGACGACGATGGAATAACAGGTGACAATCATATCAGATACCTGGAGTGAGAGTCGGAGCGCTCCCCTCCTCATTCCTGTTTAAAACGGGAGAGGTCGCTTTCCGGCATCAATTCTTTTTCCGATGATGGTTACCATTTCCGTCAGCTTCTTGTAATCTTCATCGGAAAAGCGTTCTTTGCAGCGGGCAACAACGGCCTCCAGATAAGTGGAATTGATATTGTAATATTCCAGATACTTCCTGGTGGGACGCAGGTGATACTCCCTCTGGTCTTTTCTGGATTGCACTTTTTCCAGATATCCCTTTTGAATCAGGCTGCTGACCCGGTAGGCGGTGTTCGGAGCAGAGATGTTCATCATGTGCGAAAACTGGGAAATAGTGGGTTCTCCCAGCGCCATGATACACTCCATGCTGAAGGCTTCCACCGTCGTCAGCGTGGCCTCCCGTCTTTCAAAGCGGGAAAAAAATGCGCATATAAAACTGGATTCTGAATTTTTGCAGAATTTCATTCAGCTGTTGACTGAATGCATCCGGGGCGTTAGAGCCCTCTGGCTGGTTGGTCATAGGACCCGTGTCCTCCCTTTCGGCAAGTAGCTGTGTTTCTTATTGGTCGGCAATGGCAAAAAGCAGTTCCGCAAAAGCGACAACCTTTCCGTTGACAGTCACTTTTGCACTTCCGATTCCCCACAGGACCGTCCTGTCTGGTCAGTTCACATCTTAATTCCAGAACATCGCCGGGTTTCACCTGCTTCTTAAACCTTGCCTTATTGACCCCTCCAAAGAGTGCAATCTTGCCGCGGTTTTCCGGCTCGCTCAAAAGGGCTACCGCACCACATTGCGCAAGCGCCTCCAGGAGCAGGACACCGGGCATGATCGGTTGTCCGGGGAAGTGCCCCTGAAAAAAGGGCTCATTTATCGTAACACATTTGCGTGCAATACACCATTTTCCCTCTTCATAATCCAACACCCGGTCGATCAGCAAAAAAAGGGATAACGGTGGGGGAGAATCTGAAGGATTTCCTCAGATTCAGCTCCTTTGCTCCTTCTCTCACTTCTTTAGGCATTCCTGTCTGATCTCCATCTGTGTTTGTCATCTTTCATTTTTCCTCACATTCATGATTTTCATCAATCTGCCTGATTCTTAAAAAAATCAGGCAGGCATTGTGTCCACCGAAGCCCAGGCTGTTAGAGAGGACATAGCTCAGATGCTTTTTTCTACCTTCATTTGGGACATAGTCCAGATCCAGTTCCGGGTCCGGAATCTTTAGATTTGCAGTCGGAGGTACAAAAGAATCCTTTAAGGCAAGGCAGGAAAAAGACGGCTTCGATTCCTCCTGCGCCTCCTAACAGATGTCCGGTCATGGATTTGGTGCTGGAAACACAAAGCTCATAGGCATGCTTGCCGAAGACTTCTTTAATCGCAGCGGTTTCTCCCGCATCGTTCAGAGCAGTGGAAGTGCCATGTGCGTTGATATAGTCGATCCGGTCTTTGGAGACAGAAGCATCTTGCAATGCCAGGTTCATGCAGGCGGCACCCCTTCTCCATTTGGAGAGGGAGCGGTGATGTGATAGGCGTCACAGTTGGTACCGTAGCCGACGATCTCCGCATAGATTTTTGGCGTTTCTTTGGATGGCATGTTCTCTCTCTTCCAAAACCAGGATGCCGCTTCCTTCTCCCATGACAAAACCGCTTCTTTCTTTGTCGAAGGGAATGCTGGCGCGGTCTTTGTCGGTGGCATGCGATAAAGCCTTCATTACGGAAAAGCCGCCCATGGCAAGAGGGGTGATGCTGGCCTCCGTTCCTCCACAGACGATGAGCGTTTCATAGCCGTCCCTGATGCGGTGAAAGGCATCGCCTATGGCGTTGCTGCCACCTGCACAGGCAGTGACGGGACAGGTGCAAATGCCCTTTAGACCATGTTGAATGGCAATGCGGGCGGCAGCCATATTCGAGATCACCATCGGAATGAAGAAGGGAGACACGTTCAAATCCCTTCTCCAGTCCCTTCGAATGTTCGCTCTCCATCACTTCGAAGCCGCCGATGCCGCTGGAGACAATCACGCCGAAAGAAGCGGCCTCGCTTTCAGCTGCCCTGGCTTCATAGGATTTTTGTCCCTCTGATCCGGAGAGGAAACCGGAATCTGCAATCGCTTCTTCGGCAGCATAAAGTGCAAACTGTGTAAAGCGTGCCATTCTTCTGGCTTCTCTTTTATCCAAACGGAGAGAAGGATCGAAATTCTTCACCTCGCCTGCAAGTTTGACAGAGAAATCGGTTGTATCGAACTGGGTGATTGCTCCGATGCCGACTTCTCCGTTTTTGATCTTATCCCAGCTTTCGATCACACTGTTTCCTGTCGGATTGACGGTTCCCCAGTCCGGTTACGACCACTCTTCTTTTTCCATTTTCTTAAACCCCCATGGCGCCGTCTACGCCGATTACTTGACCACTGATGTAGGAAGCCTCTTCCGAAGCAAGGAAGGCGACCAAAGAAGCGACTTCTTCCGGGCGCCCCTCTCTCTTCATCGGGATGCGGGAGAGGGTAGCCTCTTTGGCATTCTCCGTCATGGCATTTGTCATATCTGTGGCAATATAGCCCGGTGCGATGGCGTTTGCCGTGATGTTTCTGGAAGCTACTTCGATGGCAATGGATTTCGTGATGCCAATGATACCGGCCTTGGATGCCGCATAATTGACCTGTCCCGCATTGCCGTGGACACCTGCAATCGAGGAGAGGTTAATGATTCTGCCGAATCGCTGTTTCATCATTTCCCTGATGCAGAAGTGGCAGGTGAGATAGGTTCCACGCAGGTTGGTCGCAATAACCCTGTCAAAATCCTCGGGATACATCATGGCGAGCAACTGATCGGCAGTGATTCCGGCATTGTTCACCAGGACAGAGATGGTTCCCAGTTTTTTTCCGTGACATGTTGAATCATAGCGGAAACTTCCCCTTCCTCTGCCACATTTGTCCGGTAGGTCATGACAGTGATCTTCTCGTTTTCCTTCCTGCAGGCAGAGGCGGTTTCCCTGGCTGCCACTTCATTTCCTGCATAATTGATGCACAGATGGTAGCCTTTTTTTGCAAGCATTAAACAGATGGCTTTACCGATGCCGCGACTCCCTCCTGTTACGAGGGCTGTTTTTTTGAATTTGTTTATCCCTGGGCATGGGATCTCATTCCTTTCTTCATCAATGGTGGATCGCTTTTGATCTCGTTCGTAAGTTTGGCCTGTAGAGCAATCTCGCTTGTAAGTTTGTTCTGTAGGTGCGATCTCGCTTGTAAGTTTGGTCTGTAGTACTATCTCGTTCTTAAGTCCTTGTCTTGCAGGAGAGAAGTGATTTCCTCAACGGTTTCCAGCGCTTCCAGGCGGTAGTTCTCCTGCCCCAGGGCTTTTGCCGTTTTTTTGACAAAACCGCTGATCGCCCTGCCGGGTCCTACTTCAATAAAAACGGTCACGCCGAGAGCAAACAACTTTCGGATGGTCTGCTCCATGCGGACAGGAGATTGTACCTGACGCACCAGGAGGTCGGAGATCGGGATCCCTTCCGTATTCAGGTCGCCTAAGCAGTTAAAGAGAACCGGAATCTGTGCTTCCGCAAAGGATTCTGTCCGGAATCTTTCTTTCAAGGCTTCTCCGGCAGGATGCATCAGGCTTGTGTGGAAGGGACCGCTGACGGAGAGAGGAATACAGCGCCTTGCTCCCCTTTTCCATGGCAAGTGCAGAAGCCTGATCGACTGCTTTTTTCACCGCCGATCACGATCTGACCGGGGCAGTTGTAATTACAAATGGAGACAATCCCGGCGGAGGAAGTCTGGTTGCAACAGTCCTGGATGTCTTTTTTTCATCCAGATTCAGGATTGCTGTCATGCCGGAGGAAATCCCCTTGCCGCATCCGCCATGGCCTTTCCTCTAAAAGCCGTCAGTTCGATGGCGGCTTCTGCAGAGAGTACCCCCGCATGAGCCAGGGCACTGTATTCCCCGAGGGAGAGGCCGGCAGTGTAATCACAGAGGATACCGCTATCTTTTAATACTCTGGAAACGCCGGTAGCGAAAGCAACCAGACAGGGTTGCGTATACTGTGTCTGAAGAAGAAGATCATCAGGGATTTTTCAAAGCACATCTTCTTCAGGTCAAAGGGTAAATTTGCGTTGTCAAATACTTCGCGAAAGGCTGGAAAACGTTCGTATAGGTCTTTTCCCATGCCGGTGTGTTGAGAACCTTGTCCTGCAAATAAAATAGCTGTTTTCATGTGGAATGCTCCTCAAGCAAGTGAAAAAAAGTGATTAAAACGGCAATCCTGTGATTTAAAAACGAAAAATCCTTCGCAGAGAGAGGCAAAAATCTCAGAAAGCGGCCGGATCGCAGAAAGCTGTCCGCAAGTTTGCCCGCTCATCAGGGAGCCGGTTTGGATATCGCCGTCAAAAACGGCGCGCCTGAGAGAACCTAGAGTATACTGTTCCAGCTCCATTTTGTCCGCTCCCGCTCTTTCTTTCTTGATATATTCTCTTGCCATTTTGTTTTTGATGATTCGTACCGGCGCCTGAATGCTTCTGCCTGTGACCACCGTGTCAGAGCCCTTTGCCTTGAGCAATGCGTTTTTTTATAGTTTTTCATGAATCGGGCATTCGGTGCTGACCAATAAGCAGGTGCCGACCTGTACGCCACAGGCGCCGAGATCGAGAGCTGCCTTCATCTGCCTTTTATCGGCAATGCCGCCAGCCGCAATCACCGGGATTTTTACGGTATCGCAGACCTGGGGAACGAGTGTCATGGTGGTCATTTCTCCGACATGACCACCGCTTTCGCAGCCTTCTGCGATGACGGCATCTGCGCCAAGGTCTTCCAGATGTTTTGCCAGAATGGGCGCGGCAACTACGGGAATGACCATGATCTTCTTGCGCTTGAAGGAATCCATGTACTTCCCGGGATTCCCTGCACCGGTGGTTACCACCTGGATGTTTTCCTCCAGAACCACTTGGACAAATTCATCGATCAGCGGATGCATCAGCATCAAATTGACGCCAAAGGGTTTGTCGGTTGCTTGGCGACAGGTTTGAATTTCGGACCTGAGAGACTCTGCATCCCGGATTCCACCGGCTCCAATCAGCCCCAAACCTCCGGCGTTCGAGCATGCAGCAGCGAAGGCGCCGGTTGCAATATTGGCCATGCCACCCTGGATGATCGGATATTTGGTGCCAAGAATCTGATTTAAGTATTTCACTGTATCGACCTCCTTTTTTATGCGATGGTCAAAATGACGCCGCCCCAGGTCAGCCCCGAGCCGAAACCGACCAGCATCAGCTTCATCCCGCTCTTTAACATCCCCTTGTCATGCATTTGCGCAAGGGCGAGCGGAATGGAAGCGGCAGAGGTATTTCCGAGAGCTTCCATGTTTTTAAAAAAACTTGGAGGGATCGTAGTGCCCTTTTTACCACATGATCAATGATCCGGCTGTTGGCCTGGTGGCAGACACAGAAATCCAGATCATCCATACGCAGATGAGACATCTCCAGTAAATGGTTGATACAGAAGGGAATGGTCTTGACTGCAAAGCGGAAGACCTCTTGCCCATCCATCCGGATGAAATTCGGAGAAAAACCGATGTGATTGCAGGTAATCTCCGTTCCGCCTCTGGCGCCCAGAAAAGGGAAAGTAGGGGGAATCGGCTCTCTCCACAACAGCAGCGCCCGCACCGTCACCAAAGAGCACACAGGTGGAGCGATCTTCCATATTGAGAAGCCTGGAGAGCTGCTCGGCACCGATGACAAGAGCATACCTTGCGCCGGATGTTTCTAAAAAGGCCTCTTGCTACCTCCAGAGCATACAAGAAACCGCTGCAGGCTGCGTTGATGTCCAGAACGGGAATGCTTTCGGAGAGCCCGAGTTCCGACTGAAGGATGCAGGCACAGGAGGGAGTGGCGTACCTGGCGGTAATGGTTGCAACAACCAGAGCCCCTGATTTCTTCCTTTGCGATTCCGGAACGCTCCAGCGCCTGCATGGCTGCACCTAGAGCAAGAGAATTGGTATTTTCCTCCTTGTCAGGATCGCAAAAAGTATCTCCCGTGAATCCCCCGTTCGCTCAAAGATCCATTCGTCGCTGGTGTCGACCATTTTTTGCCAAATCGTCATTGGTTACATATTTGGATGGAAGGAAGGAGCCAAAGGATACGATTCTTAATCCCTTCATACGGCATGCTCCTTTCTGGAAAGGGAGAAATGTTTTTTTCTCCGGTGCACCGATTTTGCGGAATTTCCGATGACGGTCGGCGATGAGATCACCCTCGCTGTGCCCAAGGAGACCGTACAGCTGTTTTTTTCCAGCGCTGCATCCAGTTTGTCATAAAGTGCGCCGGGATTCAGTTGGGCTCCTCCTAGCGGTTCCGGAATCATTTCATCCACAATCCCGGAAGATTGCAGATCCTGCGCGGTTAGCTTCATCATCTCGCAGGCTTCTTCATGCCTGCCGGCGTCCTTCCAGAGGATGCTGGCAAAGCCCTCCGGAGACAGCACGGAATAAACTGCATTTTTCCAGCATCAGGATGCGGTTGGCGACAGAAAGGGCGAGTGCGCCGCCGGAATTCCCTCCCGGTGACCACGCAGATCACAGGAACCTTCAGTCTGCTCATGGCGGCGAGGTTTTTTTCGCAATGGCTTCTCCCTGACCGTGTTCCTCGGCTGCCTTTCCCGGATAAGCCCCCGGCGTATCAATGAAGGTAAAGATCGGTCTGCCGAATTTTTTTCTGCCTGCTTCATGAGCCGGAGTGCTTTTGCGGTACCCTTCGGGTCTGGGCATACCGAAATTAAAGCGGATATTGTCTTCTGCGGAGTGACCTTTGCGGTGGCCGACCACCGTGACGGGAATGCCCTTATATCTGGCGATTCCTCCATAGATGCTTAAATCCTCATCATAGAGATGATCTCCCCTTTGTTCAAAAAAATCGGTAAACAGGGCATCCACAATATCATCGATATGCGGGCGCATGATATGTCTTGCCAGGTAGACTTTGTCTGCGGGCGTAAGATCACGACAACCTGACAGAAGTGCGCTTCTCCTGCTTTTTTTAATTCGCTTCGTTCTTCTTTTTCCCGCTTTTTTTCCATTTCCTGGCGAATTTTATATTCTTCTTCCAGAATCTCTCTGATCATGCGTGCCTCCCCTCTTTTTGGTGCAATTTTAAAAATCTTGATCAGCGTATCCCTCATTTCATTTCGGGGGACAATGGCATCAATAAAGCCATGTGCCTCCAAATATTCCGCCCGCTGAAAAATCCTTCGGAAGTTTCTCTCCGATGGTCTGCTCAATGACGCGGGGGCCCGCAAAGCCGATCAGAGCACCGGGCTCGGCAAGCGTGATGTCGCCAAGAGTGGCAAAAGAGGCAGTCACGCCTCCGGTTGTGGGGTGGGTCAGATAGCTGATGAAAAGTCCGCCTTTCTCAGAAAAATTCCTCGATGGCAGCCGCCGTTTTCGCCATCTGCATAAGGGAAAAAAATACCTTCCTGCATTCTGGCGCCCCCGCTGGAAGAGAAAATGAGGAGCGGTGTTTTCTTTTTTTCCGCATATTCAATGGCTCTGGTTACTTTTTTTCCCCGACCACCGAGGACATACTTCCCATGAAAAAGCGGGAATCCAGTACGACTACGGTCACGCGAATGCCGTCGATGCGCCCGTATCCGGTAATGGCGGATTCTTTCAGACCTGTTTTTTTACCGACTTCTTCTGCCTTCTCCGCATATCCGGGAAAGTGGAGCGGGTCGTTTACACCGAGGGCAGAATCGATCTCGTGGAAGGTACCGGGATCGAGTATCAGTTTTAAACGGTAGTGTCCGCCGATCGGACGGTATTTGCCGCAGAGCGGGCAGACATATAAATTCTGTTTCCAGGCGGTCTTCAGTGCACGACGTTTGCACGCAGGGCAGTTCACGAATTCCGGCGCATTGTCCAGAACCGCTTTCATCGGATTGATGCTACCGCCGCTTTCCACTTCCGCCTTCATCTCCATAGTGGAGGAAGCGTAGAGATCTTTTACTTGATCAACGATGTTCATGGATCTTTCCTCTTTCAAATATTTAAAAAAAATTGAACGATATGGCTAAAAAAATTATGGACGCCTTCTGCGTCCATAAAAAGAGAAGTTTACGCGTTCTTCTGAATGTAGTCGAAGATATCGCCGACGGTCTTCATCTTGGCAAGTTCCCCGTCTTCAATCTTCTTGCCGGTTGCATCTTCTAAAGCCATATGCAATTCGACCAGATCCAGAGAATCGGCCTCCAGATCATCCATGATGCTGGCTTCTGGTTTGACCTGATCTTCGTCACAGCCTAAAGTTTCTACAATGATGTTTTTTTAATTTTTTTCAAAATCCATGGGGTTGCCTCCTGTTTCCGTTTGACTGCACAGCTTTGTGTTCTCTTGCAGTTCCGATTTACGAGAATCATCATAACAGTTTTTTTCGGGTGTTGTCAATAACTAGTTAAAAAAATTTTAATTAAACGAGATGATACGGTTTTGGATACGATGTGATGCGGAAATTGCAGAAAACGATGTTTTTCTGTAAACTGAACACAGTGGAATTTCCGCAGAGCATAGCCTGCCATCCTCTGTCTCGCGCAGAAGAAGCTGGTAGAAGAAGCGTGCGCGGAGGAAAAAGGAACGAAAGAAACATATAGAATAGAAGAGAAAGTAGCAGAAAAAGCAGCTTCGAAAAAAAGTAGCTTAGCAGATAAAGGAAAACCTATGGATTCTTTTGCAAACAAAGCAATTTCGTAAGAACGAACAAATTTCGCTGACGATTGAGGACCTCACAGAGGAAGGAGCGGGGAGTAGGAAAGGTGGACGGCTTCCCTTTTTTTGTGAAAGACACGGTACCGGGGGATGTTGTCGTCGCCTCTGTGACCAGGGTAAAAAAAGAATTATGCCTTTGCGCGACTCGTTCAAATCGTTCAGCCTTCCAGGAACCGTGTGGATGCACGCTGTCCTGTTGCGAAATCCTGTGGCGGTTGCCAGTTGCAAGAACTTTCTTATGAACGCCAGCTTTTTTTAAGGAAAATAAGGTGCGCAATCATCTGATCCGCATCGGTGGTTTCGAGGCGGAAGAAGTAGATGCACGGATGCACAGGGTGATCGGGATGGAAAAAGCCCTTCCGGTATCGGAACAAGGCGCAGGTGCCCTTTGCCACAGACAAAGACGGGAGGCTGATTTGTGGTTTCTATGCAGGGCGAACCCATGCCGTCATCCGGATGCAGGATTGTGTGATTGGAATTGCCGAGAATGAACAGATCCTAAAGACGATCCGCTCCTATGCCGAAAGGTTTCATATCCCCTGCATACAACGAGCAAACCGGAAAGGGTGTACTCAGGCATGTATTGATCCGAAAGGGGTTTCATACAGGGCAGATCATGGTTTGCCTGGTTGTTCACCGGAAGGAAAAAACGTCTCTTCCGCATCAGGACCAGCTGATTACGGAACTGGTAAAAATCAAAGGAATGGCTTCCATTTCCTTGAATTATAACCGGAAACAGACCAATGTCATCATGGGAGAAACAGGAAAGACGATTTGGGGCAGGGATGTGATAGAAGATACACTTCTGGATCTGCGCTTCCTTATATCACCTCTTTCTTTTTACCAGATCAATCCGGTACAGACCGAAGTCTTATACAAGACGGTGATTTCATGTGCGGCTTTACAGGGAGACGAGACAGTTTGGGATCTTTATTGTGGCATCGGCACCATCTCTCTTGCACTGGCGGCTGCCATGCGTGACAGGAAGAACGAGGGCGGTCATGTATTTGGCATTGAGGTAGTGGAACAGGCCGTGCGTGATGCCAGAGAAAATGCGCAGGCAAACGACATTCAAAACGTGACTTTCTACGAGGGTAAGGCAGAGGAACTTCTTCCAAAATTGAAGGGAAAAGAGTTGCCGCCTCCGGATCTCATTGTAGTCGACCCGCCCAGAAAGGGATGCGCGCAGGAAACGCTGCAGACCATGCTGGAAGCAGAACCCGGACGCATCATCTATGTCAGCTGCGATTCCGCGACACTGGCCCGTGACCTGCGCATCCTTGTGGATGGCGGTTACCGCCTGCAACTGGTGCAGCCCGTCGATATGTTCCCGCAGACGGTGCATGTGGAGTGTGTTGTATTGATGTCAAGAGTTGCACCCAGCGAGTAGATGACATGCTGAAAATAAAGGATTGTTTTAAGGCTATTGTTGGCTTGGAGTAAGATATCACTTAAGAGCTTATAAGAAAATCGGATATGAAATATGCAATAATGTTATTGTCGAAAAAAACAGAATACCAATGCTATTTTTTTGATATAGATAGCTATGAAAAAGATCTGCTGGAGGCTAATAAGGAAATTATTATTTCCAGCCCCGGATTAAATCACGCCAAGGTGGATACTTTTGTAAGACTTTTAAAACAGAGACAGGAAGATGGAGTTAGGATTACGGTAATAACCCTTAATCCGGAGGGATATCCGGAAGAAAAAATTGAGGATACAAAAAGACTTGTAGAGATACTTAAAAATTGCGGTGCCAACATTAAGCTTCAGGAGCATATGCATGAACATTTCGCTATCATAGACGAAGAGATAGTATGGTATGGAAGTATGAATTTTCTATCACGAGCGAAGGTGGATGATAATCTTATGCGTGTAAAAAGTAAAGATGTAGCGCAGGAATTATTGGAAATAAGCTTTGGATAAGAAATATGCTAAGCTTCTATGCTACGTTCCTGATTCAGGACGCACTGCGTCCTAAATCAAGCTGGGCTCATTATCGAACCCTAATGAAAATTCCTGATGAAAAAGATCTTGAGTTTTACATGGAGGCGAAGAATTAAAGAATTATAGAATTATATGGAAACGATGTCATATAGTAGAAAAAAATGTCAATTGTTATGAAAATCAGGAATTAAAAAGCCTATTGATTATCCATAGCTTGGGAAATTTATCTGCTTGACAATATAGGATAAAAAAACTATATTATTTTATTAGGAGTTTGGAATGAAGTTTGAAGTAGAATTTTTATGAGACAAAAAAATGGGATTCAACCGGCGAGGGAATTTATTCTTTTACAGGAAAAAAAGATTTATTGCTAAAAACCCTAGAAATGATACAACTTTTACAAGATAACGGATACCAATTACGTGAACCTTATTCAAAAAGCTCTAGAAAATGGTATCTTTGAATTGCGAATAAAATTGGGAAATAATATTTCAAGGATTATGTATTTCTTTTTATGTAGATCAACATATCATTCTTACAAATGGTTTCATTAAAAAAAGACACAAAAGACTCCTCGAAATGAAATTGAGAAAGCAAAAAAATATCGGGCAGATTATATGGATAGAAAGGAATCGTACAATGAGTAGAAAGTTTGATGATTTTTCTTCAGGAACAACTTCAGGATCCTGAAATTCGAAAAGAATATGAAGCTCTTCAGCCGGAACATACAGTTATTCAGGCTATGATTGATGCCAGAAAGAAATCCGGAATGACACAAAAAGAGCTTGCAGAGATAACCGGTATTGCACAAGGAGATATTAGCAAACTGGAACGTGGTAGTGCCAATCCATCTATTAGGACGCTTCAGCGCTTGGCAAAAGGAATGGGAATGATTCTTAAGATTGAATTCACTCCGGAGCAGGTATCGGCAGTGAAATAGTTTTCAGGATATGTGAAAGACAGAAATTTTTCTTGGAATAGACAGTTTGAATGTTGCAAGAAATTTCTGTCTTAACTTTTATTATCAGTTGTTATCTATTGTTTACCAATGAGGGTAGCTTTACTTGAAGATATAACACTGGATGAAGGCGGAGACGCTGCTCTATGTGGCACTGATTGGATATATCCACTATGAAGCGCCGGAGAACGAGCAGAACTTCGCAACGCTCCTTGAAATGCTGAACAGCATGGATGTGCGGAAGGATGATGAAGAGTATCAGAATCCGGTAGACATGATGTTTGAGGCACTGAAGAAAAAGAACTCGAACCACTTTGCGGTAAGGCAATATGTCAAGTTCAAGATGGCTGCCGGCAAAACCTTAAAATCCATACTCGTGAGCTGCGGAGCCCGTCTTGCACCCTTTGATATTCAGGAAACTCGTGACATCACGATGTATGAAGAACTGGAGCTGGGAGACAGAAAGACGGCGTTGTTTCTGCTGATGTCGGATGCGGATTCCACGTTCAATTTCCTGATCAGCATGATCTATACGCAACTGTTCAATCTGCTGTGTGAGAAAGCGGATGACGTGTACAGCGGAAGACTTCCGGTGCATGTGCGCTGTCTGATCGACGAGTGCGCGAACATCGGTCAGATTCCGAATCTGGAGAAGCTGGTGGCGACGATCCGCAGCCGTGAGATCAGCGCCTGCCTGGTGCTTCAGGCGAAGTCCCAGCTGAAAGCGATATATAAGGACAGCGCCGATACCATCGTGGGCAACATGGATTCGCAGATTTTCTTCGGTGGCAGTGAACCGACCACGCTGAAGGATCTGAACCAGGCACTCGGCAAGGAAACGACACCTACAACACCGGCGAGAGCAGGGGCAGAGAGCAGTCCCACTCGCTAAATGATCAAAAATTAGGCCGTGATTTGTATCTGTCGATGAGCTTGCGGTTCTGGACGGCAGTAAATGCATCCTGCAGCTGCGTGGTGTAAGACCGTTTCTTTCCGAGAAATATGACCTTACCAAGCATCCTAACTACCATCTGACTTTCGATGCGGACAAGAAGAACACTTTCTATATCGAAAAATTTCTGTCCCGGAAGCCGACACTTCATTCGAAAGACCAGTACACGGTGGTCAAGCCGGATGAAGCGAACTGACAACTGAATATGGCTCCCGTTCCGGCAGCGAAGAGCGCAGCCGGATATGTTCCGCCCTCTGTTTCAAAAAGCAGGGGGCTTTCTTTATGCCGGTAAGGAGTCGGCAGGGCTTATGGATTCCACAAGCTACCGGCGAGGGCTCCTGACAGATAAGCCCACCCTGTACAGCGCAGGAGAAGCAGACAACTACCACGACAGACAACAGCACAGCAGCTGCATTCACAACAAAAAGCAAGAATGGAGGATAGAAACCTAGGGACGCCGGATACCGTTGGCAGCTGCTGGAAGTCACCAATCCCGCTTGGGTTTCAAAAAAATCAATATGGCTTTTTTTCAACAGCGCAGTAACCGTACTTCGGACCCTCGTGATCGCACTTGGCGCAGGCCTTGGCATCTGGGGCGCAATCAACCTTCTGGAGGGGTATGGCAACGACAATCCGGGCGCAAAGTCCCGGGGTATGAAGCAGCTCATGGCGGACGTGGCAACCCAGATCGGCACATCCCCGGCGGGATTTTTCGCCGGGGGTGTTTGCCATGATACGGAATGTATCGGAATCTGTGATCATCCTCATCGCAGGGCTGATTCTGACATTCATAGCCTGCTATGAGCTGATTCAGCTGATCATTGATCATAACAACTTAGCCAATTTTGAGGCATGGATTTTCTTTAAGTGGGTCTTCAAGACCTTCGTTGCCGTCATGCTAATCACCAATAACTTCAACATCATAATGGCGGTATTTGATGTGGTGCAGCATGTGATAAACAGCGCTGTAGGAATTATCGGCGGAGCCACTGCCGTGGACAGCGCGGCGCTTGCCAGTATGCGGGACACACTGGAAGGTATGTCGATCGGGCCGCTGATCGGTGTCTATATGGAAGTGCTCTGTGTCGTGAACCTGAATTAGAGGTAAGCAAAAAGGCGGGTCGGAGCTGTAAACCATCGAACAAGGGCAGCCGCAGAACTGCCCGATACATACCAGGCTTTCCCTCACGAAAAAATTACTTTACCTTTACGCTCTTATAATCTATTATAAAGAGCGAGAAAGTAAGGTGATGAAATGACACGATTTGATCTTTTAGACAATCTTGTAGAGAACGGAAACGGGTATCTGTGCACTTCACAGGTGCTGAAAAGCGGCATTTCCAAGCCTACGCTTGCGGACTATGTAAGTAAACGGAACATGGAGCGAGTGGCGCATGGCGTATACCTGGCGGAGGATGCATGGCCGGACGAGCTGTACCTGCTTTATCTCTCCAACAGGCGCATCATTTTCTCCCATGAAACCGCGCTGATGCTGCATGGGCTGATGGAGCGGGAACCAAATAAAACGAGTGTGACGGTGCAGGCGGGATATAACTCTACGCATCTGCGCAAGAAAGGCATTCAGGTTTATCAGGTAAAGCCGGACGTCTATGAAATTGGTGCTGTGGAAGTACAGACGAGCTTTTGGCAATACAGTTCGCGCGTATGACATGGAGCGGACGATCTGTGATGTTCTTCGGTACAAGGATACGATGGATGTGCAGATTTTTTTCAGTATGCGATGAAGGAATATATGGCCAGCGCCCATAAGAATTTGAATCATCTGATGGAGTATGCCAGGAGATTTCAGATTGAGCCTGCTATGAGGACATATACGGAGGTAATGTTATGATCAGGACTGCGACACAGCTGAAGGCAAAAGTGAGAAACCTGTCCGGCGGAGACAGCAAAAAGGCGCAGACCTTGATCCGCAACTTCATTATGGAGCGTTTCCTGGAGCGGATCGTTCTTTCCCAGTACCGCAACAATTTCATCCTGAAGGGCGGTATGCTGGTGGCGGCAGTCGTCGGTCTGGATACGAGAGCGACGATGGACATTGATACTACGGTGAAATCGCTGAACTTTACTAAGGATAATGCAGTCAAGATCGTTGAGGAGATTATTGCCGTAAATCTTGACGATGGCGTTCAGTTTCAGATCACCAAGGTCACGGATATCATGGAAGAGCATGATTATCCGGGAATCCGGTTCATGTTGGAAGCCACGCTCGATAAATGCGGCAGGCTGTCAAGATTGATATCTCCACCGGGGATGTCATTACTCCAAGAGCAGTCGAATATTCCTATCACCTGATGTTTGAAGATCGGGCAATTTCCCTCTGGACATACAATCTGTAAACACTCTTGGTAGAGAAACTGGAAACAATCATGGCTCGCGGTACGGCGAATACACGGATGCGAGACTTCTACGACATCCATGTGATCAGTCACCAGGAAGCTTTTGACAGAGAAATCCTTAAAAAGGCGTTTCTTGCAACAAGCGCAAAGCGGAATACGACAGATCAGATTCCTGACTTTAGGGATATTCTTTCCACGGTAGAAGCTGACGCAAGCATGAAAAAGCAGTGGGACAGCTTCCGGGAGGATTCTTTCTTCGTTGGTGAATTGTCATGGAACGAGGTTATGGCAAGTGTGAAAGTGCTGGCAGAAGTAGTTCTGTGATTCAAAGACACAGATAATCAAATCGGGTTTTTCCGCTATACACTGCCTCGCAACCGAAAAGTTGCGTGATAGTTGGTGGAGAAACTACTTTCAAATGTCTATACTGAGTGTAAGAAAGGAGGATAAACAAATGCTTGTTGTAATCTTGATGGTCATTCTTGCGCTTGCGCTCATGGGGGTGTTCATTTATCTGCTGGTTCTGGTAATAAAAGTCCTTCAAGCCGGGAGAGATCACGCCGGAGGACGCCAACCGGCTGAGGTACGAACTGGCTATACGATTCACGAAAAGGGCAGCACGCTTTTACCGTCTCTACACATTAGGGAAGAGATAAAAAGAAAAAATCTATCATTCTCAATTTATGTACAAGGAGGTTGGTTTTGACAATGAGTTTTTTTCAAAAAGAGCTTTTTCATCTTCTGTTAAGTTTATAGCTGTACATTTCTTAGTCTATTTGCCATTTCTATAACTTCATTTCCTAAAGTATTTTCGGGGTCTTAGGGTCTCCCTAACAAGCTAAAAAAATTGATAAAAAAAGAAGCAGTTCCCAAAGGGCTGCTTCATCAATTTTCCGTAAGTGTCCGTACACTTACTGTGCTTGCTACAAAAGAATGATTATGATAGCAAGCATTAAGCAAATTTTAAATGTATATTTTATATTGTACCAAATGAGGTAAATAATGTCATCAGAATTGAAAAAAATGCTTTTAATATGACAATATATGTCAAGTTAATATAATATAACAATTATAGGAGATGTTAAAACGATGAAAGATAATAGGCTATTTAGGATACTATATTATATTTTAGAAAAGGGAAAAGTTACGGCAAGTGAACTTGCAGATAAATTTGAGGTGTCAGTCAGGACAATATATCGAGATATTGACTCTATCAGCAGTGCCGGTATTCCCATTTATGCGTTGCAAGGAAAGGGCGGCGGAATAGAAATTGCTGAGGATTTTTGTTCTTAGTAAATCACTACTGTCTGAAAACGAGAAACAACAAATTATGTCATCTCTTCAAGGATTGGATAATACCGCGATACAACATGAGAATGAGCTTCTAACAAAACTTTCCGCACTCTTTAAAATGAAAAATACCAGTTGGATAGAAGTTGACTTTAATAATTGGCAAAACAATAAGCTGTATGAAAAAACATTCAATGATATTAAGTCGGCAATTATAAGTAAAAACATTGTTTCGTTCACATATTTTAGCAGCAATGAAAAAGGAACAAGCAGAAGTGTTAAGCCTGTGAGATTACTTTTTCAAGAGTCAGGATTGGTATCTATATGCTTTCTGTTTACTTAGAAATGATTTTTAGATATTTCAAATTGTCTCGGATAAAGAATTTAGAAGTCCATACTGAAAAAGTTTGATGACAACTTTGAAGATGCAATACTCAAGAAAGAAATGCCACACGAGAACACAGTGCATATAAAAAGTTAAGTTTGATCGTAAAGTTGCTTTTTCGAGTATATGATGAGATAAACGGAGAAATCATAGAAGACGATGAGGGAAATTTATATGCTGAAATAGAAATACCGAATGACTATAATTTATTCAATTATATTTTTTTCTTTCGGAGATGGGGCAGAAGTATTAGAGCCAAAAAGAGATACGAATGCAGATTAAAGAAATGATAAATAAAATGGCGGGAAAATATATAACTTGACAAATGGTGTCAAGTATCCTCCTGTATAATTTAATTAACCAAGATGCAAAGGGAGGATTGGATAATGAAATATGAATGGAGAAAAACAAGAAAAAGAATCTTTATGGTGTGAAGCAGACACCTATCATTGTAGAAGTGCCAAAGCAAAAAAATTTATTTTTGGTAAAAGGTAAAGGAAATCCGAATGAAGTAGATTTCTCAGACAGAATATCCGCATTATATTCTCTTGCCTATGCCATTAAAATGATGTTTAAAAATGCAACGAAAAATAAAACTGATAACGAGATTGCAGATTTTACGGTATATCCGTTAGAGGGATTTTGGAAAAAAGTAAATGGAGAAGAGTTTGATAAAAACAAACTGGAATACATATTGATGATTAAACAACCTGCTTTTTATTCCACAAGAGATATTTGCAAAAGGCACTTGAGAATATAAAAAAGAAAAAGCCTGACGCATTGAATGATGAGATAAGTTTTAGAAAAATAGAAGAGGGTAAATCTATTCAGATTTTACATGTTGGAAGTTATGATGATGAGCCAAAATCATTTGAACAGATGGATGAATTTGCAAGAAAACTTGATCTTACAAGAATAGGTGATTTTCATAAAGAAATATACCTAAGTAATAAAAAAACAGGACATCAGAAGAAAAAAACAAAAAAAACTATATTAAGATATTCAGTGAAATAGGAGGTAACGATGAACAAGATTACTTGTATTTGTTTAGGTGTGAAAGATATGGAAAGGTCAATCAAGTTTTTATAGAGATGGTTTTAGGATATAAGACTGATTGCAGAGAAAATAATCCGTCAGTATGCTTTTTTTATACTCCGGGAACAAAGTTTGAACTATTTCCTTTGGAACAATTAGCAAAAGATATTGATGAAAAATAATCCACCAAAAAGGGAATGGATTTTTCAGGAATTACATTAGCCTACAATGTTGAACATAAAGAAGATGTAGAGACTGTAATTGCATTAGTAAGAAAAGCAGGTGGAAAAAAATTGTAAAAGAGCCACAGGAAGTTTTTTTGGGGTGGATATCACGCATATTTTTTTCGGATTTAGATGGATACTATTGGGAAGTTTTCATGGGGACCGAATTTTTCAATTTGATGAAAATGGATTGCTGAAATTTTGAGGATAAATAGGGAAAAGAGTATGCCATAAAGTAAGGAATATTTGATTTTTGAAGGAGGTAATCATAGTGAATGAATTTAATGAATTTGTTCGTGAGATTTTTTTCCGCAGCAGGTGATATTGTCATAAGATCCATGATGGGCGGATACCTTATATATTTTTAACGGTAAGCTGATAGGTGACATTTGCGATAATGAACTATTTTTTTAAAGAGAACGCCGACATCGGACAAACTTCTTGCAGACTCAGAATTGCGTTATCCGTATGAGGGTTCAAAGATATTGATGTATGCATTCGACAGATTTGAGGATATGGATTTGATTACTGAACTACTGAAAGGTATGTATGCGGAACTGCCAGAAAAAGAAACCCAAGAAAGCTAAATGAGACAAACAAGCTTCAGTTTGTTGAACTTAGCAAGGTATAAGTTTATATGAGATGAAGCCTATAAAATTTGTACAGAATACTGTAGGGTAAGAAAAGAAATCTTCCTCTATACTAAAAATAAACCGAAAGAAAGGAGGAAAATCAAAAATGAATATTATCAAGTCGTTTAACAATACGATTGATTATCTTGAAATAGTTCTTGATGATGAAATTGACGAAAAGAAAGTAAGTCAGTTATCTGGATACTCTTATTCTATGTTCAGTCGCTTGTTTTCTATTCTAACTGAAACAACACTCTCAGAATATTTAAGAAGTAGACGATTAACGGAAGCGGCGATTATGTTAAGAGATACAGATGACAAGATTATTGATATTGCATTCAAATTCGGATATGAGTCATCAGATTCATTTGGAACAGCTTTTAAGAACTTTCATGGATTTACTCCTTCAGAGGTGAGAAATGGGAAACCATTCAAATTAGTATCACGAGTGCAATTAGCACTAAGTGTAAGAGGAGGAAGAAGCATGAACATTACAATTCAAAAGAAACAAGCATTTACAGTTGCAGGGGTAAATGAACAAAGCATCAATTCATCATTATGTCCGAGTGTATGGGATAAGCTATATGAAAAAAATATAGCCACGATGAACTTGCAAGTTTGGGAAGCGGTCAAAAGTATGGGCGTTTGCCATGATGTGGAAAAATCCAAGCACAATAAATTATATGGCTGGTTATATCGTTAATGATGTAGATAAAGCCACAAGTATGGGCTTAGATGTTTTTGGAAGTGGAAGAAGCAGAGTATGCCGTTGTAGAGTTAACAGGATCTGTTCCGGATTGCATTCATAACGTGTGGAAATATGCAATGGAAGTATTCTTCCCTGAGCATGGCTATATTCATTCAGGAAAACCTGACTTTGAATATTACTATGAAGGTGATATGCATAGCAAAGACTACAAAATGGAACTTTTGGATTCCGATAACTAAAAGCTTAACAAATCCCAATTTGTCTGGCTCATTCAAAAAAATTATATAGTGAAAGCACATGACTTTAAGATCATAGAATCTTTCAGTTATGTGCTTTTTTTCTGTGCCTATTTTTATTCCCGGTGGGACTTTGACTGACATAGAGTTATTAAGTAAATGGTAAATAACCTGTCATCTTTTTTCTCCACAAAAATTGAGATAATCGTGAAAAAGTGTGAAAAAGTTGAACGCACTTTTTTTCCACTTTACAAACTTTTTCTCACTTTGCACACTATCTCATGGAGGAATTCAAGATGAATACAAAAACTTGCTACAAGTAGGATGCGAACAGGGCAATGGGCTGACATTATTAAAGATTGCAAGGAGAGCGGTCTAAAAAGTAGATGACTATTGTGCACAGCATGGCCTCTCCAGAAATGCCTACTTCTACTGGCTTAGAAAAAGTAAAGGAAGCCGCCCTTACGCAGAGTGGTTTTGTGGAAGTACGGCAACAGGTGGAGGTTTCCTCCTGCTATCCATCTCCAAAGTTAACAGCGTCCGTAAACGAAATAGTTTTAGGGATTGACGAAAACACGCCGATGGATTTACTGGCAAATGTTATAAAGGTCTTGAAAAATGCTTAACGATGCTTCCGGATTCAAACACATCTACCTCTGTACCGGATATACAGACCTTAGAAGAGGTATTGATGGCCCTAATTGCAGTAGTTAATGCCGGTTTTTAAACTTGATCCCAGGGAATCAGGCTCCATCTTTTTGTTTTTGTGGTCGCATCGGTGATCGCATAAAAGCTCTCCTGTACTTACTCGGTTTTTTTCCGGTTTTTTGCAAGAAAGAACGTCAAAAAGAATAAAAAATTTCTTTGCAATCTATGTGTATCTCCGAGTGTATTTACGGGATGCTTTAATCCCTCTGGATAATAATGACGCAGAGATAAGCATCAGAAGCTTCTGCGTTGGAAAGCATTCTTGGCACATCATCGATTCCGTGAGAGGAGCCTCTGCCAGTGCCCTTCTATACAGTATTGCGGAAAGTGCAAAGGCAAACCAACTAAAGCCCTACGAATACTTTGCATACCTACTAAAGGAACTCATAAAATATCCAAGAGAAAATGTTCCTGAGGAAGAACTGAAAAAACTGATGACTTGGTCGGAGGCATTACCGGATAGATGTAGGAAGAATAAAACCAGATAAGAAAAACCTGCCAGCCTGAGAGCTGGCAGATTTTTTTGGGGCAGACAGGTTATTTACCATTTACTTTAATCCTAAGCTTGCAGAAAAACACATATACGAGATTAATAAACTGGTTGAAAAAGCCCACAATCTAAAAACCTCACAGGCTAAAAGGTCTGAGTTTGGTGACTATTCAAAGTATGTAACTTTTTATACCTACAGATAAAAAGGAAACAAAGAAGACGGGAAAAATTAAAGTTGAAATAAATGAAGAGGCGATAGAAAAAGCAAAAAAGCTTGCAGGATATAATCTAATTGTAACGTCAGAGCTGTCAATGACTTCAAAAAGAAATATATGATACATACCATAATCTCTGGCGAATCGAGCAGTCATTCAGGGCAATGAAATCAAAAGCTTGACGCCAGACCTGTATACCTCCAAAAAAATAAGACTCAATTATCGGTCATTTCCTGATATGTTACCTTGCTGTTCTTCTTTCCCGAATGCTGCAAATTTACATCTTAGAAGATAAATATGGAATTGAAGAAATATTTAACTTTATAAGGGGTTTTAAGGTAGCAAAGATCTCAGATTATAAATACATAAACCTTACATGTAGTTCAGACTTTATAAAAGAAACTAGCTATAAATACAAAACTTCCATTGACATTGTATTTTCTCAATAATGAAGATATAAATAAAATGCTAAGCTATAGGTTCTAATCTTTGGCTTAGCACTATTTTTTTAATCTCAACTCCAAAAGGTAGGTAATATACATGTCAAATAGAAAAAACAGGAGTAGAATGTAATGGTTTGAGATCAATATTTAGTGATATTATTATTTTAATATAATCAGAGTGGAGGAATTGTATGGATACGGTACTTAGACTGACTAATGTGAATAAAAGCTTTTGGAGAGCATCATGTTCTCCATGATGTGAGCTTTAAGGCAGGCAGGGGAGAGCTTTATCGGCTACATAGGGCCAAACGGAAGTGGCAAGTCCACAACTGTTAAGCTGATGCTTGGAATCCTTGGTGGATACACAGGTACAATTGAGGTCTTTGGTAAGAATATAGAAGAAGATCTGGTAAGCTACAAGAGGAAGATAGGTTATGTTCCAGAGATTCTATCCCTCTATGAGAGCCTTACAGGGAAGAATATATCTCTTTCTTATCCTCTGTCTATGAACTAAGCAACTGGAGAGGTAGGATGGAGGAGCTTGCGGAGATATTTCAGATAAATGATGCGCTCACCACTCGTATCTCTGGTTATTCAAAGGGTATGAAGCAAAAAATAGCCATCATAGGAAGCCTTATACATAACCCTGACATCCTCTTCCTTGATGAACCGCTTAACGGTATGGATACTAATAGCGTGGCTGTGTTTAAGGAGGTGCTTAAGACACTTACCAAGCAGGGGAAGACTATATTTTATTCTTCTCATATTATGGAAGTGGTGGAGCAGATGAGTAGCAGGGTTATCCTTCTTAAGGACGGTACTGTGATTGCAGACTCAACAGTTGAAGAACTGAAAAACAACAGCAGGGGCAGTAGTATGGAGGAGATTTTTAATGACCTTACAGGCTTTACAAAGGGACACGACCTTGCAGCTAAGTTTGTAGACACACTGACCGGAGGTGAGACTATTGAAGATGAAAAATAGCGAACCCTTTGTGCTTAAGGTAGTTGATAAATGTGTAAAGCCATTTTTAAGTAAAGACTTAAACTATGGTCAGATTAGGGAGATTCTTAGGCTAAAGCTAATTATGGATAGCAGAAGGGTTTCCCCTGCTCTGCAAAATAACGGGAAGAAGATAGGGAAAGAGCCGAAAAGATCTATGATTTTTAACCTGCCTGGTTTTTTTATGGGGTTAGGAATTTTTTTATCGCTTCTATGCAGGTGATGCCAAATATGTTTGGAGCTAATACAATCAGCTTTGCCATGCTTATATTCATGTTATTTTCCGTCTATATCAGTGAATATTCAGCTGTACTCTTAGACACTACAGAAAAGTCATTTTACGGAGCACTGCCGATTGGGAAAAATGAGATAAGTACTGCAAAAAACATACATATAGCCTATTATATAGGAACTATAGCAGCTGCTATGATGCTGCCATCTATAGTTGTCGGCTTTATTTCTAAGGGAATCCTATACGGCTTTGCGTTCACTCTGGTATCGATTGTGATTGTTGTCGTTTGCCTCCACCTTGCAGGAGTTATTTACTACCTCCTTCTCAAGGTATTTTTCCGGAGAGAAGCTAAAGGACATATTAAGCGGCTTTCAGATATTTATGACAATAGCGATAATACTCTCATATCAGATTGTGCCAAGAGTCGTAAGTATAGCAGGCTTCTCAAAGGGGCAGATTACATTTTCACCAGTTTACTTTTTGCTGCCATCAGCTTGGTTCTCTGCGATACTGGAGAGCTTATTTGGCGCAGGAGGTGAATGGTACATATATGTACTGGCAGGAATCACAGTGCCTGCAGTTATCTTGCTTGAGGTGCTTTATAAGAAAAAGGTAATGCCTGAGTTTGAAGGAGAGCTTGACAAGCTTACGGAAACAGCCAAGGAAAATAAATCACTTTCACCATTTTCAAAGCTTATGTGTAAGCTCCTTTCAAAGGATGAGCAGGAAAATGCCTTTATGAAGCTTGTGCTGATACAGGTGTCAAGAAACAGGGATATGAAGCTTAAGCTCTATCCGCAGCTTGCCAATGTATTTATTCTCCCTATAATAATGGTTCTGCCACAGATTACAGGGGAAAAGGGACTTACAGGATTTATAGAAAATCTCAGAGAAGGAAGATGGGGGTTAGCTCTGCTTTATTTTACAGGGCTTACTTCCGCAGCCATCTATGGGATAATAACTCAGACTGAGAATAAAGAGAGCATAATGTTCTATCAGATTCTTCCAATTGAGAATCTAAGTAAATGTATAAGGGCAGGAGTTAAGGTAGTATTGTTTCGCTATCTGACGCCTATCTTTGTTGCTCTGTCAGCTCTGCTTTTTGCGGTTTATGGAATTGCTATCCTACCCGATATAGTCATTGCCTACTTGTCGTTTATATTTGTAACAAGTCTTATGATAAGAGTAGGTACTTGGGAGCTTCCATTTTCTTCGGAATTCAATCCTGCAAATGTAGGACGGGGATTACTTTTGTTATTTATGAGTTTATTCATACTTGCCTTATTTGGTTGGACGCATATATTTTGGCTTAAAACCCTAGAGTTACAGCTAATAGGTATAGTGGTGATGATACTGGCTAACCTTGTATTATGGAAGTTCTTTATGAATAAGAAATACATTATAGCCAGAGAATAAGAAATATTTTTCTTAAAGGTTAAGAAAAATGAAGAGCTAAGTGACTTATGACGTATAAAAGCTTGTAGGAAGAGTATTGATAGAGCATATAAAAGTATATAAAAAGTGGCTGCCACTCTAAGAAGTGTTTATTCTTAGGGTGACAGCCTTTTCTAGTCTCTAAGTTGTGGGAGCTTAATCATATTTGTAATCTGCTAATTTTATACAATTAACAGTAGATTCGTAAATGGTCAATAACCCGTCATCTTTTTTCCCTCCACAAAAATTGAGATAATTGTGAAAAGTGTGAAAAGTTAAACGCACTTTTTTTCCACTTTACAAACTTTTTTTCCACTTTGCACACTATCTCAGGAAGGAATTCAATATGAACACAAAAACTCGCTACAAGCAGGATGCGAACAGGGCAATGGGCTGACATTATTAAAGACTATTGTGCACAGCATGGCCTCTCCAGAAATGCCTACTTCTACCGGCTTCGAAAGGTAAAGGAAGCTGCCCTTTCGCAGAGTGGATTTGTGGAAGTACGGCAACAAGTGGAGGTTTCCTCCTGCTATCCATCTCCAAAGTTAACAGCGTCCGTAAATGAAATCGTCCTAGGGATTGACGAAAACACGCCGATGGATTTACTGACAAATGTTATAAAAGGTCTTGAAAAAAATGCTTAACGATGCTTCTGGATTCAAACACATTTATCTTTGTACCGGATATACAGACCTTAGAAGAGGTATTGATGGCCTAATTGCAGTAGTTAATGCCGGTTTTTAAACTTGATCCCAGGGAATCAGGCTCCATCTTTTTTTGTTTTGCGGCCGCAGATGTGATCGCATAAAAAAACTCTCCTGTATGAGGGAGACGGTTGGCTTCTTTTGCTATAAGCGATTTACAGATGGAAAGCTACAGTGGCCACGGAGCACCAGTGAATCCCGCACTTTAACCCCTCAGCAGTACCGATGGCTCATGGAGGGCTTTCCATTGATCAGAAAAAAAGCCATTCTTCCGGTAAAACCGGAGCTTTACTAACTCGGTTTTCCTACTTCTTTTGCAAGAAAAAAATGTCAAAAAAAGGAATAAAAAAATCTCTTTAAAAATCCTTGGTACTGAAGTTTGAGTTAGGATTGTTTTTCTTGAAAATAAAGAATCTTGACAAATATTGAATTAAAATTTATTATTAAATATAAATTCAGTATTAGTATAGAAAGAGGTGTGCTATGGCACAAGTATTAAAAAGAAGAAGTTAGAAATAGAATACTGGAAGCAGCAGAAAAAGTATTTTTATAAAAAAAGGATTATAGAGGTGCCAAATTAACAGAAATTGCAAAAGGAAGCAGATATTCCTGTGGCGCTCATTTATACCTATTTCAAAAAAATAAGGAAGTTTTTGTTTGATGCAGTAGTAAGTTCTGTTTATATAAACTTCGAGTCAGCTTTTAATGAGGAAGAATCTTTGGAAAAAGGTTCTGCTTCTGAAAGGTTTGATGAAGTTGGAGAAAATTATATTCATGAACTTTTTAAAAGAGCGTAAGAAGTTAATTATTTTTAATGGATAAAAAGTTCAGGGACAAAGCATACAGAAGCAAAACAAAAACTCATATCGCAAATGCAGGTTCATATTGAAGTAAGCTTAAAAAGACAATCAAAAGAGGAATATGATCCGATGCTTGCCCATATTTTTAGCCAGTAACTTTACAGAGGGGCTTCTTGAAATAGCAAGGCACTATCAAAGTGAAAAGTGGGCAAAAGATATGCTAAAACTTATTGCAAGGTGTTATTACAAGGGAGTGGAATCCCTGTAATCAGCACAAAAATAGACTTTGCGTAATCAGCAAAGTCTTACTTTTAAACCTTAATACTGAATTAAAAATTCAATATTATTCAATTTTTGAAAGGAGCGTTGTTCATGCCGGAAAAAGAATTAAGGAAAAAAAGTGATTGGGAAAAAAATGGCTTATCCAATTCACTTCTTGCTTTTAAAAAAATAGTATGTGATTTGATACCACAAATCTTACTTGTATATTTGATTAGTTCTTTAATCACAAACAATATTAACGAAGGGAAGTTAAAGTATATATTCTTGGGAATCTTTATATCGTTTGTATTAAAAGGTGTGTTTTATTATTTTGCAACAAAGGTTGCCCATGAGAAAGCATACGAAAAATTGACAGAACTTAGGTTAGATATTATTGGTCATTTAAAAAAACTAAGTTTAGGATTTTTCAAAGAACATAATACAGGAGAGCTTACCAATATCGTTCAACATGATGTAGAGCAAGTGGAAGTATACCTTGCCCATGGTCTTCCGGAAATAATGTCAGTTACACTTCTGCCTACCATTATTTTTTTGTAGCTATGATTTTTTTGTGGATTGGCGTCTTGCACTTGGTATGATTGCCGGAGTTCCACTCATGTATTTGGTAAAAGTTCTTTCACAGAAAACAATGGATAAAAACTTTGCTATTTACTTTAACCATGAAAACAAGATGAGAGAAGAGCTAATGGAATATGTAAAAAATATTTCTGTTATTAAGGCTTTTGCTAAAGAAGAGGAGATTAGTGAAAGAACATTAAAAACGGCAAGAGAGTATATTTACTGGGTTAAAAAGAGCATGGGAGCAATTACAATTCCAATGGGACTCATTGACATATTTATGGAAATTGGAGTGGTAATTGTCATGATTTTTGGGAAGTATCTTTCTTTATCAGGGGAATATTACAACGCCTAATTTTATCCTTGCAATTATTTTATCCTCTGCGTTTACTGCATCTATAAGTAAGACAGCTACATTGCAACATTTTTTTCTATTGTGTTTAAGGAAGCTCTAAAGGCGATTGGAAAAAGTTTTAACAGTTCCGCTTCCAAAGAAAAAAAGACAGAACAAGGTTTAGAATTTGGAAACATAGAATTTAAAGATGTGAATTTTTGCATACGGAAAAAGATGGATTTAAGCTTAAAAAAATATCAATTTGACTTTTTAAGAAAAAAATAGCTTGAATGCCTTCGTAGGGGCAAGCGGTTGTGGGAAAAGTACCGTATCTAATTTGCTTATGGGATTTTGGGATGCAGATGAAGGACAAATACTGATAAATGGAAAAGACATAAAAGAATATAGCCAAGAAAATATCTCAATGCTGATTGGTAGTGTGCAACAGGAGGTTATCCTTTTTCGATTTAAGTATTTTTTTGACAATATAGCAATTGGGAAACTTAATGCGACAAAAAGAAGAAGTCATAGAAGCTGCCAAAAAAAGCGAGATGTCATGACTTTTATTTCAGCATTGCCAAATGGATATGCAACACGAGTAGGTGAAATGGGTGTTAAGTTATCCGGTGGAGAAAAACAAAGAATCTCCATAGCAAGAATGATACTGAAAAAAATGCACCGATTTTTAATATTAGATGAGGCAATGGCAGCTGTTGATAGTGAAAATGAAAGACTAATCGGTGAAGCAATTGACGATTTAAGCAAGGATAAAAACCATCATTACAATTGCTCATCATCTAAATTCGATTAGAGATTCAGACCAAATTATAGTTATGGATAAGGGTGTTGTTCTTGATGCAGGAAGCCATGAAGAGCTGATGAAAAGATGTGATTTTTATAAGGATATGGTTGAAGCACAGAACAAAGTAGATAGATGGGATTTGAAAGATAATAGTCTTTCACGAGCAAGGAACGGAGTGGACTGCGAGTGAATCAAAGAAAGTCTTTCATGAGCAAGGAACGGAGTGGATTGCGAGTGTGCGGAGGTGGTAACAGAAAATGTTTAGAGAAATGTTAAAACTACTTACAAAAACCGGCAAGAGAGATTTGATTATATCAAGTGTATTCTTTGCCCTTTATGGACTAAGCTCCATAGCCATGATTGTTATCGTATTTTCTATACTGTTCCAAATCTTTGATGGAACGAGCTTAGCAAGCCTATATAAATATTTTATTGCGATTGGATTACTTGTAGTCTTCAAAGGCATTTGTAACATGGTTGCAGATATGAAAAAAAGCATAGTGCAGGTTTTGATATTGTTCAGCAAATCAGAGAACGCATGATTATTAAATTAAAAAATTCAGTTTGGGATTTTTATACCAACGAAAGACTGGGTGAGATCAATACGATTTTACACAAAGATGTTGATAATATGTCCCTTGTTGTAGGACACATATGGTCAAGAATGTTTGGTGATTTTTTGATAGCTGCGGTTGTATTTATTGGTCTTGCAAGGATTGATATAAAACTTGCTATTCTAATGGCTGTATCTGTTCCGATTGCCCTTGTCTTTCTATATCTAACAATTAAGCAATCTGAAAAGAATTGAAAATCAAAAACAACTCAGCACTTCTTGATATGGTTAGCTTATTTGTTGAATATGTTAGAGGAATACCTGTACTAAAAAGTTTTTCAAACAATAAGAGCTTGGATAATGAGCTTATGAATAAAACAAAAAAGTTTGGAGAAACAAGTAAAGCAGCTTCAAGATTCAAGGCAAAACAGTTATCTATATTTGGTTTTTTACTAGATATTGGATATTTAGTTCTTTTTAATTGCAGGAGCAATACTTGTTATAAAGGGAAGTCTTGATGTACTTAATTTTATTATCTTTTGCAGTAATTTCAAAAAGAGTTTTATAAGCCATTTGCTTCTATGGAACAACACTATATGTACTATGTTTCGGCGGTAGATAGTTACGAAAGACTCTCAAGAATTTTATATGCAGACATTATATCGGATAAGGTCGATGGAATTATTCCGAAACATAATGATATAGCTTTTGAAAACATAGATTTTTTTCCTATGAAAAAGATGAGTTCAAAATGGAAAATTTAAGTTTTGATATTGACGAAAAAAAACAATGACTGCACTGGTTGGTGAGTCAGGAAGTGGCAAGACGACGATAACTAACCTGTTATTAAGATTTTTATGATGTGCATAAAGGAAAAAAATCACACTCGGAGGAACTGATATAAGGGATATTCCTTATGATGAGCTTTTAGATCGTATTAGCATTGTTATGCAGAATGTTCAACTGTTTGATAACACGATTGAAGAAAACATCAGAGTAGGTAAAAAAGGAGCTACAAAAAGAAGAAATCATTGAAGCTGCAAAGAAAGCAAGGATACATGATTTCATTATGAGTTTACCAAAAAGCTTATGAAACGGATATTGGAGAAAATGGTGGGATTCTTTCAGGTGGACAGAGACAAAGAATATCTATTGCAAGAGCTTTTCTAAAGGATGCACCTATTTTTAATTCTTGATGAAATGACAAGTAATGTTGATCCTGTAAATGAATCTTTGATACAAGATGCCATTACAGAACTTGCAAAGAATAGAACTGTACTTGTGGTGGCTCATCATTTAAAAACCATTCAAAAAGCTGACCAAATTCTCGTTTTTCAAAAAGGCAATTTATTTGAAAAAGGAAAGCATGGGGAACTTCTTGATAAAAATGGTTACTATACAAAATTATGGAAAGCTCAGTACGAGGTATAATCATGATTTTTGTTAAAAGATGTTTCTTATGAATGGGAAGATGGACGAACTGCTTTTAAAAAAATATCAATCTTGAGATTAAAAAGGTGAATTTATTTTTAATTTCAGGGAAAAGTGGAAGTGGTAAAAGTACTCTTGGAAGTGTAATGAATGGTCTTATTCCGCATTATTATAAAGGTAAAATGCAAGGAAAAGCCTTTGTGTCAGGAAAAGATATAAGCAAATTATCGCTTCATGAAATAGGGCATATTGTAGGAACTGTATTTCAAGATCCAAGAAGTCAGTTTTTTTACGACAACGACAGATGAAGAAATCGCTTTTGGGCTTCAAACCATCTGCAAGTCAAGAGAGGAAATCAAACAGAGAGTAGAAGAAGTATATGCAGAGCTGGATATTCCGGAACTGAAAGGAAAATCTGTTTTTGAATTATCAAGCGGACAGAAACAAAAGATAGCTATTGCAAGCATCTATGCGATGAATCCGAAAGTTTTAATTTTAGATGAACCTTCAGCAAATTTGGATATGAAAGCAACATTTGACCTATTTTTTTGATTTTTGGAAAAAAATTAAAGAAAAAAAGGAACAACGGTTGTTCTAATTGAACATCGTTTGTACTATGTAAAGTCTTTATTTGACCGTTTTCTTTTTGATAAAAGAGGAGAAATTGCACAGGATTTGAGTCGGAAAGAAGTTATCCATCTTGAAGGGGCGTTTTGGGATGAAAATGGACTAAGAACTCTTGAATTAGAAGAATACAGGATAAGTGAGAAGAAAGATTCATATCAATTAAATGATGAAAGTATCAGTGGAAAAGGCTTGAAATTTTTGTTACCCAAGTGCAGCTAAGGATGGAAAGAAGCAAAAAAACAGTACATCTTAAATCATCTTGATTTCAATATGGAGTGCGGAAAAGCCATTGGTCTTATTGGCTTAAATGGTACCGGGAAAACCACATTTGCAAGGGTGATTTCGGGACTTGAGAAGATAAAAGAGGGAAAAATATGGGCGGAAAAAGATAAAGAGATGAATCGAAAAAGATTTAATGGATATGTCATATTTTGTCTTTCAAGATTCAGACTATCAGTTGTTTTCGGAAAGTGTACTTGATGAAATGCTGCTTGGTATGGAGGGTAAGGATAAAAAAGAAAATACGCAAAAGGCAAAGTCTATTTTAAGTGTACTTGGCTTAGACAAATACATTGATAAGCATCCGTTTGCTTTTATCAAGAGGAGAAAAACAAAGACTGACAATAGCTTGTGGAATGATGAAACAGGCAAAGATTTTTTTATCTATGATGAACCAACATCAGGCTGTGATAAAGACTCCATGCTTTCCGTCGCAAAACTGATTGAAGAACAATTGAAAAATTGGGACCACAGTTTTGGTAATAAGTCATGATTTTTGAGTTTTTTTAGCAAACACAGTGAGTAGGCTCTGGGTAATGGGAGATGGAAAAAAATAGAAACTGTTTTTAGATATGAGTGAAAGTAATAAATTTCTCATATTAGACAAGATGAGAGGAGGTAGAGAGCTTGTCAGATAGAAAAAAACTATAGATCCGAGAATAAAACTTACTCTGCTTCCAATTGCCTCCTTTACGAGCTTTTTTTATAAGCGATACAATTCTACTTTTTCGGACTGATTGTCTTCGCCTTTTTTTCTGTATGTATACAGTGGAATGGGAAAAAAAGAGCATTACGCTTTATCTTGTTTTTTTCTGCTTTTTATACTGCATAGAGTTAGGGCTTGAAAAGTTTTTGCAAAGCAAGCTTCGTATTTGCAATATACATGTTTATTTACTTTGCATCAAGAATGACCTTAATCGCTATGTTTGGTGGATATATAACAAAGACTACAAGCGTAAGTGAAATGCTTGAAGCATTAAATAGAATGAAAATACCCAGAAGCATTGGCATACCTTTTTAGTGTTTTACTTAGGTTTGTACCAACTATAAAAAAATAGAACTCAAGGCATTAAAAAGAAAATATGAAGATCCGAGGAATCGTAAGAAACAGATTTTTTTCCCGTTGCTACATCCAATTAAATATATGGAATATACGCTTGTTCCACTTTTTAATGAGAATGATTAAGATTTCAGATGAACTGTCAGCTTCAGCACTCATTAGAGGACTTGATAGTGATGAAAACAGGGTTACATTAACAGAATTGCGGTTTAGAACAACGGATTTATTGATTGGACTATTAGGAGCTTTGATGATTACTCTTATGATAGTAATACAGAAAAATTTACTAGGAGACCAACTATGAAAAAAACAAATTAAATGGTCATGATTTTTATTACAATCGGAATTTTTTTAATGCAATTGGAATTGTCATATACATGGCAGCCAGCTTTGCTATGGCAACAACAGTTATAGGAGGATTTATTGCTTCAGGAGTTAGCTTTTATGATAGCTGCTACCGTTTATATTCTTATGGCTGTAAAAGTTAAAAAGAAGGGTGTATTTACAATATCAGGAACGCTTCTTGCTTTAATTGCATTGTCAGGAGGACATTTGCCTCATGCAGTCTTTGCTGTAATCGGTGGAATGATATGTGATTTGATTATAGGAAATTATGAGAGCAAGGGACGAATGATTATTGGATATGGGACATTTGCATTAGCAGATTTTTTTAGGAACAGTAATTCCTGTAATATTATTCGGGACAGCTTCTTTTTGTGGAAAGAGCATCAAAATGGAAAAATGAGCGAAGCACAAATAAATGAAGCATTATCTTATTTCAAAGTTTCGTGGGCAGTAGGATTTGGCTTGATAACTTTTGTTCTTGCTTGCATAGGAGCATTTGGTGCAACAAGGATACTTAAAAAACATTTTGAAAAAGCAGGAGTGATTTAATCAATCTTTGTTTGTGAGGGAAAAAATGGATTAAATAATGGAGACGGTGGTTCTACTGACAAAGGCAAATGAATATAGCAGCCAGAAAAGGCTTAAAACAAAGGGATTTCGATAGATTGCCTGATCAAGGGCGGTCTGCCGGAATCCCTTTTTGCGTTCCGCGACGATTGTTCTGATCACCGATATAAGGCATAGTACCTGGAGTGATATGAAGATTATCTTGTGATTCAGAGGTGCTGTGATATAATTTATTTTGTTGTAAAGATTCAGATGTTCGCAGTCGAGAGCAGAAAGGAGGACAGTCATGAGGCGTATGATGAATGAAGCGAATCAAACGGTAGAAACGGTAGAAACAGTAAGCAACAGAGGCATGATTGTCCGCTATTATATCTTCTGATGATCCCGGGATAAAAAAACAGCAGACATGTCATTGGATTAGCCTCTGTGGGATGCAGGGCTGCTTTTTTTGCGTGCAAGGAAAGCAGCCTGAAACGGAGGATTTATTTTGATATCAGTAAAAGGTAAATATGCAGAGGCACAGATCATGTGTGCGGAGGAACCTGAGCAATATGCGACATCTCAGATCAAAATGATATGTGACAATGAAGCATCACAAGGGGCGGTTATCCGGATTATGCCTGATGTACACCCGGGTAAGGTGGGACCTGTAGGACTTACAATGACAGTGACAGACAGGATTCTTCCGGCACTTGTAGGTGTAGATATCGGATGCGGAATACTGGCAATCTGTGTAGGAAAGATTAAAAACGACTTCCAGAGGCTTGACAGTGTAATCAGAAATGCAATTCCCACAGGTTTTTCAAACTAGGAAGAAGATCCATCATACTGCTGATCAGTCAAAGCTTGATGGACTCTGCTGTGCGAACCATATCAGAAGGCAAAAGGCACTGCTCAGTCTCGGTACTCTGGGTGGCGGGAATCACTTCATAGAGCTAGATCAAGATGAGACCGGAGTTACGTACCTTATTATTCATACGGGTAGCAGGCATCTTGGGAAGGAAGTGGCAGATTACTATATGTCTGCCGGTCAGAGGAAACTAAGGGGCAAAAGAATCGATGTGCCATATGAAATGACCTGGATTGAAGAGGATTTGATGGAAGACTATCTTCACGATCTCGCGATCGTACAGGATTATGCCTCATTGAATCGCTACATCATTGCTACAGAGATTATGAAGGGGATGAAATGGAAGCGCCAGTCTGAAATGTCCTGTATCCACAATTATGTGGATCTCACAACCGATGTACCGATTCTCAGAAAAGGAGCGATATCTGCAAAGCCGGATGAGGATGTGATCATTCCCATAAACATGAAGGATGGGGGCATCATCGGAAGAGGAAAGGGCAATGCTGAATGGAACTATTCCGCACCTCACGGTGGCGGGAGAGTGCTTTCCAGGGAGGCAGTTCAGACCTCCCACACCGTTTCGGAATTCAAGGCGGAGATGAAGGGAATATATTCGAGCTGCATTGGCAAAGGAACGCTGGATGAAGCTCCTTTTGCTTATCGCAGAAAGGAATATGTTGAGGATGCAGTGAAGGACACCGTTACGGTGGAGAAGGTTCTTTCACCTGTCTATAACTTTAAGGGAGGTGAGGAACGATGATCTTGCAACTTAGTTCGGGGATGGGACCGGTCGAGTGTAGAGTTGCTGTCGGTGGAATCTTCCGGGCTTTCATAAGTGAGTTTCCTGATATGGAGATGGTGACCTGCACAAAAAGGTGAAGTAGAGGGCTCTTATTCATCGGTCATTTTATCATCTGATGCGGATTTATCAAAGCTTGAAGGTACAATGGAATGGATATGTAAGAGCAAACAGCGTCCGGGGCATAAGAGAAAGAACTGGTTTATTGATGTAAGTGTGATCCCGGAAGTTACGGCAGTGGATGAAAGCATCTCTGATAGCGATATCCGGATTGAAAAATTTCACTCTGGCGGTCCCGGTGGTCAAAATGTAAATAAGGTTGAAACAGGAGTTAGAATAATCCACCTGCCGACGGGGATTACAGTTTCTTCCACAAGGCAGAGGAGCCAGTTCGCTAATAAACAGGATGCATTGAAAAAGTTGGCAACGATTCTAAAGCAGATGAATGCTGATTGTGTAAACAGGCAGAAAAAGTACTGCATGGAGCAAACATGCCCGGATCACAAGAGGAAATCCGGTCAGGATTTATGAGGGAAATGAATTTAAGCTTATCATGCAAGCCCGAGCTGAACCTCTCAAAATGCCTGCAGCGTGCAGCTTGAACATCCGCAACGCAGGAGGAATCAACCCTCCTATAACCATGGATATCCGTTCATTCTAAAAATCTTAGATTTTTTTGCCTTGAAAAACTTTTACCCATTATCATAAAGAGAGGACTGCATTTTTGCAGTCCCTCTTTATATGCTGAAGTGAAAAGTTTAATTCCACTCTAAAAACCGAGTCGATGAAAGTGGCGTTTACTCTTGCAGAACAGGGGTAAATGCCATTTTGTGTTGTACAACAATGGAAATCAGTATTACACTAACTTCTATGACAGGCCTCTGTCAGCTGCGACCAAATGTTTTTTTCAGGCATGACAACGAAGCGGACTTTAGTCGGTTTTTTTCAAAAAAAGTAGGACTAATTTCCACTTCAAGCGATCGGTATGGAGCGCCCTGACAGCCGCCTGTTGTCATTTACTTTTTTAAGAAGATAGGACTTGAGAATAATCTTGTCCTTTTTCTATTTTTTTCGGATGCCGAAAGCATTCAGCTTTTCGTAAAAGATCATGGTACATAAAATCTGCAACATCCAGAGGACTCTTTCCGCCAAGCTTTTTCGACGGGAGCAGAGTCCACATGACTCAGGACGAGGTTTAAGTCATCCTGATTAGTCAGTCCGAGAGCGTTCAGGTCTGTCCCTTTGGGAAGAATGTAACGCAGTTCAATGTGTTTGTTCTCCAAAGAGCCTTTCTGTCCGGAACGCATGGGGTCACAATAGAAAACTCGTGTTCGTCTGGCACCATCAGCATCTGTCTCCATGGATTCGGCGGCAGTAAATTCAGTTCCCCGATCCGTCAGAAGAATGTGAACATATTTCCTGAATGTATCCCGGCCAAGAATCTTCTCCAGAAAGTCAATTCCTTCTTTCATGGAAAGAGCTGTTTTACGTTCCTGATAGATGGCAAAAAGGACCCCCGCACTCACGAATTTAAAGGTCTGGATGAACGGTCCATTGGTTTCGTCATTGTAAACGGTGTCCATCTGTGTCACGAACACATCCTGATGATCGGCAATATATTGCTCATAGTCCTTAAATGTGCGGCCATGAAGATACTTCCGGTCAATCCTTTTCTTATATCCCCTAGATTTTTTCTTTGGGATTTTACGGGATACCTTGCGGCGGAGATCCATGACAGTGACACCGGCAATTTCATGGAATACATTTCCCTCTATGTAGTTATAAAGAGTTTTCTCAGAAATCCCAAGCTCAGGGTGATTGGTAACGATCTGGTAGGGGGACTGCCCATGACCGAGCAACGGCTTGATGATGGCGGCCATCTCCTTTGCCTCCTGCACGGTAAGATTCACTCCTTGTCTGGAATCAATCAATGTCGTCCGGTAATCTATCTGGGCGTCTTCTGGACAGTATTGATATTTATCGAACCTACAGTGGCTCCAGTTAGAGCAGCCATTGCATGCACCGGGGGAACGGTCGCGCCTTGAGCAGTGAAAAGGATCATACTCCGGACAGTCGACAGTACACTGGCGTCCAAAGACGCATCTCTTGTAATGATTACACTCCAGAGGCATCTTGCACTTATGTGTCAGCTTACGGTGGAGCTTGATTTCCTTGCCAATGGTAGATTTATCCTTTCCTATCGTCTGGGCAATAGCGGTTTTGGTGGAACCGTTTGTTATGCCGGTAAAGATGATGCGTCGTTCTTCGAGGGTTAAATGCGAAAAAAAGCATTTGTTATACTCATGTAGGCACCTGCCTTTCCGGCGGCTGTCAGCTACATGAACTGTAAGACAAAAAGCCACAACTGGTTAAGTGGAAAGTGGTGAAAGACTAACGTCTACTTCGTCCCCTTTAGAGTGGAATTAAACTTTTCACTTCAGCTCCCTCTTTATATACAGAAAATCATAGAAAAACAGTTGACATCTGAACGGAGTAGTATTATAAATTTAACTGATAATAAGATTACCGATAATTAAATTATCAAAAATCGGTTCATCTGCCATACTGCGCAAACCAATATTCAAGAGGGAAAAATGATGAATGAAAGAAAAGAATGTAAAAAATTAGATGGAAAAGATTTAATCAACATTGGCATTTTCACCGCAATATATTTTGTTGTTGTTTTTTCTGTTGCAATGCTTGGGATGATACCGATTTTTTTGGTTCTGCTTTACTGTTTTTTTGTACCGCTGGTCGGAGGTATTATTTTTGAATTGTTCTTAACCAAGGTAAAGAAATTCGGAATGATCACAATTATGGGATTCTTATTAGGGCTCATTATGCTGTTAACCGGCATGGGATACGTTCCGATTGTTACAGGAACGCTTTTTTTGGTTGTTTGGCTGATTTTTATTTATACAAAAGGGAAATTTGCAAGTGCCAGGTTAGCTGTTTTGGCAAATGGTTTCTTTAGCATTTGGTGTTGGGGGAACTATTATGAATTGTTCTTTAATCCGGATGCATATTGGTCAACCCGTCAAGTGTATGGGGAAGGATATATTACGGCGGTACGGGCGCTATTTCCTACCCTACATGGCGCCGGTATTGGTTGCAGTTTGTTTTTGTGAGTGGTATATTTGGCGGACTTCTCGGCAGAATGCTGCTGAAAAAAACATTTTTAAAAGAGCGGGAATTGCATAATGAACAGAAAAATTTTTAAGCTTGATCCCAGAACAAAACTATTTCTGATTCTCATAACCGCTTTAGTTGTTTTAAGCCGATGGGGAGGAGAAGATTTGCATGCCTTTCGAATGGTTTTAACAGCCGTGCCGTTTGTTTTGCTTCTGGCGGAAAAAGAATATTCCTATTGTCTGAAAAGCTTCATAGGGCTGTTGAGCAGTTGTTGCATTCTATATATTCCTTATGTTTGGGACAACAGCTTGGTTGGAACATTAGCTATCGTTGTTGGCAGTATTCTTTCAAGAATGATACCTACAATAGCAATTGCTTATTATGCTGTAAAGACAACTAAGCTCAGTGAGTTTGTAGCCGGAATGGAAAAAAATGCATGTTTCTGAAAAAAATAATCATTCCATTAACTGTTGTTTTTAGGTTTTTACCAACGTTAAAAGAAGAATTTCAATCCATCGATGATGCAATGAGAATGCGTGGGATTTGTTTCGGAGGGAAAAAAACATCGAAAGTTTTGGAGTACAAAATAATTCCCATGCTCATCTGTTCCGTGCGAATTGGCGAGGAACTGTCAGCGGCAGCTATCACAAGAGGACTGGCTTCAGGAATCAAGCGCACCAATATTTGTAAGATTGGATTTGGAATTTTTGGATTATGCCTTTTTGACCTTTTTTTGTAGTGATAGTCGTTAGACTCACGATGCGTTTTATAGGAGTATAAGGATGGTTGAGATAAAAAAATTGCACAGTTACTTATGCTGCCGAACCAAACCATAAGGCATTAAAAAGAGATTAGTTTAACGATAGAGGATGGAGAATTTGTTCTCTTAACAGGAGAATCGGGTTGTGGAAAAACAACGATTTTTAAGGTTGATTAGTGGGCTTATTCCCTATTTTTATGATGCAAACGTAGAGGGAGACATATCTGTAGAAGGTCTTAACGCAGAGAAATCTACGATTTACGACCTGGCAAAGATGAGCGGCACCGTTTTTCAAAATCCAAGATCTCAATTTTATACCTGTGAGGTAAAAAGCGAGCTTGTATTTGGATGTGAGAATGAAGGAATTCCGGAGGAGGAAATCAATCATAGACTGGCTGAGACGGTGAAAAAGATTTTTCCATCGAAAAACTGTTAGACAGAGGAATGTTTGAACTGTCCGGTGGAGAAAAACAACAGGTTGCCTGTGCATCCATAGACATGGAAAGAACCAAGATCATCTTGCTTGACGAGCCATCGGCAAATCTTGATTACGAAGCCGTAAAAAGACTTAAGGAACTCATCTCTATATGGAAAAAAGCAGGGAAGACGATTATTGCTTCGGAGCATAGAATCGCTTACCTTTGGGAAATATGTGACAGGACAATTATTATTGAAAATGGGCGAATATTAAGAAATCTTGATAAAGAAGAAATGAAAAAAATCACAGAGGAAGAGGTAAGAGATTTCGGGATTCGAAGCTTTGTTGAGAGGAATCCTTTTCAGATGGATATAGAAGAAGCTACAGCTCGTGATTCTATATTAGACTTTAAAAATTATAAATTTAGATATAAGAAGGGAGACAGAATCTTTGAGGGCAGACGATGTGAAAAATTGCCAAAGGGAAAAATTACCGCTCTGATTGGACGTAACGGAGCGGGAAAAGACCACTTTTTAAATTGCTTATGTGGCATTAGAAAGTGCAAGGGTGATTTAGTAATAAATGGAAAACCTCTTGATTGGAAGCAACGAAGAAAGAGGATGTTTATGATCATGCAGGATGTAAGTCACCAGCTATTTACCGAAAGCGTACTGGAGGAAGTTCTGCTGGGAATGGAGAAAGAAGATAGAAATCGTGCGCTTACAATCTTGAAAAACTGGATTTAAGCACAGTAGAGGAAAGGCATCCGCTAAAGCCTTTCCGGTGGTCAAATGCAGCGAGTTGCGATAGCCAGCGCTATAGCCGGAGATCATGACATCATTCTTTTAGATGAACCGACAAGCGGCCTGGATTATAAGCACATGGTGGATATAGCAGAGATTTTAAAAGAACTTCAGTCCATGGGAAAGACGATTGTTGTGGCAACGCATGATGGAGAGTTTATCGAAAGTTGTTGCAACAGAAAACTGATCATTTGATATTCCTCCCCACCCGGGATGGGATTGCCAATCCGTTCTGTATCAAACTAAGTTCATTTACTAAACAGCAAATATAAAGGAGAGAGTATATGTCAAATCGAGATACAAGCATTGATCCGAGGCTTTTTGGAAAGTGCTCGTAAAGAGTTCATGGAAAAGGGATTTATCAAAGCCGAACTGAAGACAATCTGTGAGAATGCAAAGATTACAACAGGAGCGGTTTATAAACGATATAAAAGGGAAGGAAGAGCTGTTTAGTGCTGTTGTCGAAGAAGCGGTAAGCACTTTAGATCGTTTTGTTTCGGAACGAACGGACGTGGACTTTTCCTCTATGAGCGATGAAGAAGTGAGAAATACATGGATTATGCAGGAAAAAAATACATCTTAGATGTGTTCCGAATCCTATGGGATATTCGAGAAGAATTTGTATTACTTTTAGAAAAAAATCTGCCGGGACGGTGCATGAGAACTTCGGGCATGACTTTTGCTTTTTGCATGACACACGCTTATACGCAATATTATGAAGAGGCAAAAAAGAGAAATATTGCCAAAGCGGAGATTTCGGATCAGGAAATGCATGTTCTCTGTACGGTATTCTGGACCTCTATTTATGAGCCTTTCATTCATAAGATGCCTTGGAAAGAAATCGAAGAGCATTGCAAAGTGCTATGCAGATTCCTGGATTGGAAAAAGGCAGTAGGAATCATGGATTAGTATAGTTTGACCGTCGAAAGACGGCTTTAAAAACGAGGTACTGCACGCTTTACGAGTGATACTGGGTATGAATAAACACTAAAAGGTTAGCAAAAACTAATCAAAAAGGAGAGCACAATGTTTAAAAAGTGGCTCCCTATATGGGAGAATACAAGAAATACACGATCCGAGCAGTCATCATGATGTGTATCGGGATTGTGGCAAAAACGATGCCCTATTTTTTCCTGTATCAGATGATTGCCCCTTTAACAAAAGGGCAATCCATCAGTTTGGGATATCTGATGCTCAGGGTACTCGGGGTACTTTTGTCGGAAAATCATTTATTCTTTCGCCTATGTGAAAGGACTGATATTTTCCCATATCAGTGCATACAATACCCTGAAAAATTTAAGAATATCTCTACAGGGGAAACTGGAAAAACAGTCTCTCGGAAATATAGAGAGCCTTGGTACCGGCCGTATAAAAAAAGGTATTTACAGAAGATATTGATATGATCGAGCTTTTACTTGCTCATGCGATTCCGGAAGGGATTGCCAATATTTCGATTCCGCTTGCCATCCTCGTTCTGATGTTTGTAGTGGATTACCGCTTGGCTTTGCTTTCCCTTCTTCCCATCCTCGCAGGAATCTTTGCCATGGGTATGATGATGAAGCAGGGCAGCTCCAAAATGGATGCTTACTATGAATCCGCTGCCGTGATGAATAACACCATTATTGAATACGTAAATGGAATGGAAGTCGTTAAGGTATTCAATAAGGACGGCGATTCTTATCAAAGATTCGGAGAAGTCGTAAAAAACTACAGAGATTTTACGCTTGCATGGTACAGAGCTTGTTGGCCATGGATGGCGATGTATTCCAGTGTTTTACCGTGTCTCGCCCTTTTTATCCTTCCGGTAGGCGCTTTTTGGGTTATCAGCGGAAGTCTGGCTTTAGATAAACTGATTTTTAGTGCTTTGTATGTCTTTCGCAGTCGGTCCGTCTTTTATGAAGGCGATGCATTTTGCAGGAAATTTTCCGCAGCTGAACTATAAAATCGCAGAGCTGGAACATCTTATGGATAGACCGGCGCTTCAAGAGGGAAGTGCAAAGTTTAGTGGGAGGAATAGGGATGTTCAGTTTGAAAATGTCAGATTCGCTTATGGAGAGAAAGAGGTTCTGCATGGGGTAAGTCTGGATCTTGCGCAGGGAACAACAACCGCTCTTGTGGGAGAATCGGGAAGCGGAAAGTCTACACTGGCTAAGCTTTTTAGTGCATTATTATGACTTAAAAGACGGGAAAAATCCGGATCGGCGGGCAGGATATCACGGATTTGTCACTGGAAAGCGCTGAATCATGAGGTCTCTTATGTTTCGCAGGAGCAATTTTTTTATTCAATACAACGCTTTATGAAAAATATTCTTATCGGAAAGCCCGAGGCGAAAAAAGAGAAGAGGTACTGAAAGCGGCAAGTAGAGCGCAGTGTGATGAGTTTCTGAAGAGACTTCCTGACGGAATAGAGACCATGGCGGGAGACGGCGGAAAGCAACTGTCGGGAGGAGAGCGCCAGAGAATTTCCCTTGGCACGTGCGATTTTGAAGGATGCGCCGATTGTGGTTTTTGGACGAGGCTACCGCCTTTATGGATCCGGAAAATGAAGAAAAAAATTAAATGCTGCTCTTGATGAAATTACAAAAGAATAAGACGGTGCTTGTGATTGCGCACAGACTTTTCCACGGTAAAAAAATGCGGATAAGATTTGCGTGATAAAAAGAAGGAAAGTGTATCGCGGCCGATAAGCATGAGAAGCTCCTGGAAGAATGTCCGGAGTATAAGAAATTCTGGGATGCCTCTGTAAGTGCAAGCACGTGGAAGATTAAGGGAGGAGAAAAAAAGCATGCTAAAGATACTGCATAGAATCGTTTGTATGACAGGAAAATACAGTTCCCGAATCAGAGCTTCGTATATTACTTCTTTCATCAAGGGAATTATGATGAAGGCACCGTTAATCTTTAGTTTTATGGCGATCAGTCTCTTTATGAAGGGGCAAATGCAGGAAAAGATATGTCTTTATCTTGGAATCGGTCTTGTTCTTTGCATAGCAGTGGAAGCGGTTTTTGAGCACATCACGAATGTTCTTCAATCCGCAACAGGATATGAGGTGTTTGCGGATATGCGAATGAGACTGGGAGATCATCTCCGAAAACTTCCGATGGGATACTTTACAGAAGGAAATATGGGAAAAATAAGCACAGTTCTATGTACAGACATGGTGTTTATTGAAGAGTGCTGTATGAGTGTTTTATCTGAACTGGTGACTTTTATGATTTCCCAAGGGCTTATGACACTCATGATGTTTGTCATGGATATACGATTAGGGATAGCTGCTCTGACAGTGATTATCGCCTTTGTCATCGTTGGAAATTGTATGATGAAAACGACCCTTGCGCATTCCAGGACGAAGCAGGAGGGAAGTGAGTCGCTTACGGAAGAGGTTTTGGATTTTGCCGAAGGAATAGGGATTATCAAGTCCTTTAATATGTTAGGAGAAAAATCCAAAAGTCTTTCCGCCGAGTTTGATAAAAGCTGTAAAGAAAGTATTGATTTTGAGAAAAGCTATGGGCCCTGGGCGAGAGCCTTATACCTTACCTATGGAATCGGCACGTCCTTTATGCTTGCTGTAGCAGGCCTCTTATATGCGAAGGGAGAAATGGCGCCGGACTATATGGTGGGAATGGTATTGTTCTTATTTGATTTGTTTATTTCCATAGAGAGCTATTATGGGCAAATTACCAGACTTACGGTAACGGCGGCATCTTTAGACAGAATAGAAGAGGTTTTTCAAGTGGAAGAACTTAAAGATGTCAGTGATCAGGAGTTTTTCTGAAAGTACAAAGGAGACAGAAAAGGATTCGCTTGTGGAGTACAGCGATGTAAGTTTTGGCTATACCGGAAAGAATGTGCTGAATCATATCTCCTTTAGCATGAAAAAGGGGGAAATGACTGCTCTTGTAGGACCGTCAGGCAGTGGAAAATCTACCATTGCCTCTCTTCTTGCCAGATTTTGGGACATCCGGGAGGGAATGATTAAGCTTAACGGCAAAGACATCAAAAATATTTCCTTGGGAAGCCTGATGGATCAAATCAGCATGGTGTTTCAGAGGGTTTATCTTTTTAAGGACACAATCTACAACAATATCGCAATGGGGAGGCCCGATGCGACAAGGGAAGAAGTAGTGGAGGCGGCAAAGAAGGCAAGATGCTATGATCTTATCCGCTCGCTTCCGGAAGGCTTTGATACGGTAATCGGGGAAGGCGGTGCCTCCCTTTCCGGCGGAGAGAAACAAAGAATTTCCATTGCCAGATGTATCCTGAAGGACTCGCCCATCGTTATTTTAGATGAAGCAACAGCAAGTGTGGATGCGGATAATGAACGGGCTATACAGGAGGCGATTTCGGAACTCTGCAAGAATAAGACCCTTCTGGTCATTGCGCATAGATTAAAGACCATAAAGGACGCGGACCAGATTCTTGTTGTATCGGACGGAAAGATTATAGAGCGCGGAAATCACGATAAACTCATGAAAGAAGACGGTACTTACGCACGGATGGTCTCCGTGCAGGCGTCTTAAAAGGAAAATGAGAAGAAGATGACGCCGAGTGCGTCCTATCCTGCTCAGAATAATCATAGCCCGTCGTTTGCCGGAGTCATGGTAATAGCCTCTGTGCGAGAATGCACAGAGGCTATTATATAGTTCGTGGCTGGATGTAGGCTACAGGTCGTGCCTAGTTTTCCGTTTGTTAGCTTCTTTATATACCTGCTCGTCTGCTCGTGCGGAAATAACGATGATTTTCATCACAGTGGCTGTGTATTCGACTTTATAGACGACTCGGATGCCGATATCCCGAAATTTAATCTTTAGCAGGTTTGTGAGATTGGTTCCACTTTTATTTCCGAGAGGTTTCCCATAACCGCCCTGCTGAGCGGGGAGCGGGTTCTCACTTACCTTATCAATTCCCTTGAGGACGATAATCTGAGTACTTCGATCCAGCTTTTTCAGATCCTTTTTAGCCTCTTCCAAATATTCAATCTGCCACCTCATTCCATCACCACATCCCCAGCAGCAGCAAGATCCGCCTCGCTGATACCAAGCTCAGACATCACATCTTCACGGGAAGACGTGGAAGAAGAGTCTTCTTTCAGGCGTCTTGTTGCCTCAAGGAGCAAAGTATAGTCTTCTTCGATCTCGCTGAGACGTTGAAATTCAGAAGGAGACAGGATAATAGCTGCCGGCTGGTTGTTTTTTAATACGATGAGCTGGTTTTCGGTATGAAGACGATCAAAAATTCTGGAAGCCTGACCGCGGTTAAACTGCGTAATAGGAACAAGACTGTCGAGAATATCTGCTGTATATGCCATAGGAATTACCTCCATTTGTCTCTATTATAGGCATGTTAAAGACGAGAATCAAGATAAACATTATTAAATAACGACAAAAAGTAATTACAATAAATCGATATCGTATGTATTGTCGGAAGAGAGGCACTTGCTTTTTCTTCCATCATTATCCGGATATCAGATATGGAATGAAGTTTTCACAAAACAATATTGAACGTGAAGACCGGGACTCTCGGAAAGGGAGTTCTTTCTTCCGATTTATGGATATCGAATGGGGATTTGCGTAGAAAATACACTTTTACGAATGGGGATTTGCGCTGAATTTAGCTTTTCTTTAAGTGGGGATTTGCGTAAAAAAGGCGATTTTCCTCTATGTTTAAAGAATCAGGAAAATAAAAAACAGAAAGCAGAAATACGTGTCATTGCATGGTCAATTGTTTTGGGATTTTTCTATATGAAAAAAATGCAGATTGGAACAATAAAATCATACAAACATCTTGATTAAAGCTCGATTTAGAATATAATCCCGAGTTTGACAGTTGTGAAAGAGTCAAGAGCCCATAAACAGCGTAATTACAACATTTATGAGCTTTTGTTTTTCTTTTTGAATTCTAGCAATATTTCTACTTTCTTGTTGCGGTTAAAATCTTTTTTTCATATCTCTTTGAGATACAATCTCGTAATCCGTTCTAAAACCAAATGTGTCGTGTAGTTTATCTGTAAGATCGGTTCGGGTATACTCCGGGATATACCCTTCACCGGGAGCTATCAGCATGTTCATTTCTTTCAGTGTTCTTATGATATTTTTCAGTGGTATGGCTCTCGCCTAACTTCTTTTCCAGAATGCGATAAAGAATCAGTGCGGTGAAGCAGGTAATGAAATGTGCTGTGATTCGATCTTTTCTGCTGAGATATACCGGTCTGGCTTGAAATTCACTCTTCATAATCCGGAAACATTCTTCAATCTGCCATCTCTTTTGATTGATACTTATAATCGTCGCTACATCATCCTCCAGGTTTGTGCATACGGCATAGAAACCGTCATAACGTTCCTCTTCTGTGGCAACATCTCCATCTATCGAAGGGATCATTTTATCTGCAATCTCGCCGTCAGAAATACAGTGATTCTGACGCATAAAACGCTTGGGATCGTTCGGTCGTTTTTTATTCAGAGAAGAAGGATTTTCGACGAGCTTTTCAGCACGTTCAAGCTGACGGTTCCGTATCTTTCTCATATAGTCCCGATATTGAAAGGAAAAGGTTACAACGAGATGTTGTTCCAGACCGTCTTCGTTAATCCATCGATCTTTTATAGAATGTCTTCTCATAATTCTCGACTTCATCTAATTCACTGAGCTTGTACTCTTTTTATCTCCGATAAGGTGCCATCCGTCTGTATCAAGACAGTAATCCTTGAGATATCCTTTCAGCTTTTTGATTGGTTGTGTGGTAACAAATTTCCGGTTCGGAGTGTTGTTGAAGACACGGTTCGAAGTTGATGATAGTCCTGCATCTGTACAAACAATAAACTTCGTCATTCCAAAGTCAGAAAGAATCTTTTTCTCCAATGGTTTCATCGAAGGTTGTTCATTCTCGTTTTTCGTTAAAGAGGGAGAAGGTGAGTGGAATCCCATCAGCATCCATAAATAGCCCCATCTGTACAATCGGGTTCGGACGGTTTTCTTTGGAATGGCCATATTTTCTGAAATCATCCGCTTCCTCAATCTTGAAGTAATAGTTAGTGCAGTCATAGTAAAGAACTCTTTTGTGTCGATTCAGTACCATTTCGGAATTCTTGTAAAGTTGAGACTGGAAAAAAATCATTCTCTTTCGCAAGGATTTCCAGTGCACGGTAAACGTGATGGAGCTTGCAGTCAGGCTTTTCAAGAAACTGTTTTGAAAGTTCAAGAGAAGACCTCTTGGATCCGTGATAAATAATCCTGGAGAAAAGCAACATCGACAGGATTTGATTCAGGTCAAACTCAAACTTGTACTTTTCGGCAATCTGTGTACAGATGTCATGGATTTTTAAATCATAGTAGATGTCCTTCAGAAAGAGGTAGCCCACGTTTACGCTACGGCAGGCTTCTTTCTTAATCAAGGTCGAAGAGGAATACTTAAGCATAATGTCTTTTTTGAAGCTTTTTCTTCTGCGGAGCGTTTGGCGGCGTACTGCTTTGCCCACTCCAGCGGAGTAAGATCTCCGCAAACTTTCAGAAGTTCATCTTCCGAACCAATCTTCTCTATCGTCTTAGTAGTGGATTTACCATCTACCCAAACTGATTTACTAAGGTAATAGATGGTCTGATTCTTAGATTTTTGATACAGATACTTTCATGACGCAGCCCCTCCATGCGCCCGTTATACCACACATAGCTGAATATAGTCGGTGTATATTTGATAAAATTTGACAAAAAAATACAGGCTTTTCAAGGCCTGAGGGGATTTTGGGACTATTTAACTGTCAAACTACCGAGCTGAATAATTGGAACGTGTCTACTTATATTGACTGCTACAGGTTGGAAATCCGGGAATCTAGGTTGACAAACAATCAAAAAAATATTATAATAAAAACTGACTGAAGTCAGTCAATATATATATATGAGGTAGAATTTATATGGCAAAAACTAAAGAAGAAAGACGCAATGAAATCATTGAGACAGCTGGAAAGCTGTTTGAGGAGAAAGGGATATGAGCAGACACAAGTACAGGATATTGTCAATGAAATTGGAGTAGCAAAGGGACTTTTTCTATTATTACTTCAAGTCAAAAAGATGAAGTAATGGAGGAGTTGGCAGATAGATATGCAGACGCGATAATAGATGCTGTCAATAAGTTGATAGATAAGGATATAACCACCTTTAACAAAAATCAATCGTATTTTTTTCAAATTTTTTTATTGATTCGGCAGAAAAAAAGTTTGGCATATTTATGGGAATCCTAAATGTGAAAAAAACGGTAAAACACACGAGAGGATTTTTCAATGTTGGGAAAAAGATGGTTCCTCTTGTAACAGAACTTATACTTTCTGGAAATGATAATGGAGAATGCAACTGCAGCGATCCAAAGTTTATCACTGAGTTTTTTTGGTTTCAGGATTATTTAATATCATGAATCAAATTTCTCCAGATGAGAAAATCGATTATTTGAAGGAAAAACTACCAACAATCAAGACAATGATTCTTAAACTATATAATTTTGCTGAACAGAAGGAGAGCAAATGAGTAGAAATTACGTATACACAGAATTAACAAATGCCATTGAACAGGCGATGCTAGTAGGCGGACTTGAGTCAGAAAGTACGCAAATATCTCATTTCATTGCTGAGCATGGTGAACGTTTCCATTTTGATCCCGAAAAAGAACGATATTTTATTAATAGTTTTTATCCGTCTTTTCCTGGTAAAGCATGGGAAAGATTTGTTCAAGGTGGCTATAAGATGGTGTCACAAAATACACGAATACCTATTCAAGCAGATATTGTTGTAACTGGTAGATGTCATTGCCATTGTTGGCATTGCTTTAGAATCAAAGATCAAAAAACTGACTTGACGCTTAGAGAAATCCATGGCATTATGAGTGACCTTTATGATATGGGGACAGCAACTGTTGGCATTACAGGTGGAGAACCTATGTTAAGAGATGATATCTGCGACATTATAAAACTAATCCCCGATGGAATTGAAGGGCAATTATATACAACTGGTCATAAAATAACATCGGATTTTTGCGGAATTTCTATCCAATACGCACATAACAAGAGTGATCATTAGCCTTGATCACTATCAAGAAAATACGGCAAATCGTATGCGAAATTATTCAAATGCTTTTGCTGAAGCAGAGAACGCTATTCGTTGCTTAGTTAAAGCCGGTGTATATACAGCGGTTACAGTATGTATAACGGAAAGGCTACTAAACAGGGACGCCCTAGAACGTTACTTTGATCATGTCTGCCAACTTTCACCTGATGAAATCCGGGTGATTCTTCCTATCCCTCAGGGGAATCTGGAAGGAAAGTCAGTAACTAGACTCTATTCTCAGGCTATTGACTTTATAAAAGATATCAAAAGAGAATTTGCTACCAAGAAAAATTATCCAGGAGTAGTGAATTTTTGCGAATTTGAAAGTGCATCATACATGGGATGTAGTGCTGGTGCTAACTATATTTCTATTAATAACGACGGGCTCGTTACACCATGTGTAGCAGTTCCTTTATCTTTTGGTAATATCCGTGAGAACAGTCTTAAGAATATTTTTAAGGACATGGAGCGGTATTTTCCAAAATCTGGGCGTGTTTGCTATGGGAAGACTTCAGGAAGGGTAATGACAAGAAGCAAAAGTAGATACGACAATAACACCGCTCAATCCAGAAGTATCAAAAATAGCTTCTATGTGTACAGCATCATCTCACAGGGCCGCATTGTTTGACTGCTTCTGTAAAGGAATTTGAATAATAATATACTCGGAGGACAAATATGACTATCATAAAGGGTTCGGGGTCTTTTATACCATCAGAGCTGTCGGACGATGCTTACATCAATAAATATGGCAAAATGGTCCCGGCAGTATGTAAATTCGTTGCAAACCGTAAGCATTTCTCGGCTACATCACCTGTTAGCGGTGAAAAAAATATTTACAAATCTGGAGATGGCTGAAAAAAAGCTTCACTTTCAGCCATGCATTCTGCTGGGATTAGTAACAAAGAAATAGACATGATATTGTATTCTAGCTGTACTCCAGATTTTTCTTCTGCCACCTTGTTTTTTTCATTATTACAGAAAAGACTTGGAATCAAAAAGGTGTATCGGATTTGATATTAGATCTGGATGTGCTGGTTTTGGTACAGCTATGACTATTGCAGATACCTATATAAAATCAGGTCAAGCACATAATATTCTATTAGTTGGATCTGATGTCATTTCTACACGATTTACTTCTCTGCCAGTCAAAGAGTATAAGCTTAAGCATGCTTTTAACCATATGTTTTTGGCGACTGTGCTGGAGCCTTAGTATTATCGGACTCTAAAGATGCTGATCGAGGTATTTTTGTATACAGAAATGTGTTCAGATCATGCTAATGCAGATATGGGATCCTGTATGCCAATTGGCGGATCTTTATATCCTTATCCGAATAATGATGTCAAAGAGGAGCAATGGCCGGTTTTTTTCAGGCTCCAGGCTTAAGTGAAAAGTACTTGTCTGAAGTTTTGATTTCTTCGCTGAAAACTTTTGAAAAAAACACAAATACAAATCTAAGAGATGTTGATGCATTTGTTATGCCAGTTGAATCGGAGATAATAAAGAAGCATGTATTAGAAGCGCTTCCTGCTATTCAAGAAAACAAAATATATACGGGAAGTGATGGCGGAGCTCTTGTTAATGCAGCAGTACCTTATGCTATTGATAAGGCGATTAGTGAGGGGAAAATTAAAAAGAATTCGAAAGTACTAATCTATGCTGCCGAAAATACACAATGGCAACATGCTCTAATTTATGTTAAGTGGTAGATTGTATTCTTTACATAGCGAGGTGAATATATTGAAAGCAGTTACATTTGAGAATGTATCAAAGACATATAATGTTGGTGACAGCGAAGTAACGGCACTTGATCATGTTAGCTTCAGCATTGAAGACGAAAGTGTCACTGTGATTTTAGGACCGAGCGGATCTGGAAAGAGTACGATGCTCAATCTTATAGGTGGCATGGATAGAGCCTCATCTGGGTGCATACGGGTGTCAGATACCGATATTTCAAAGCTCAATGAATTTGAACTAACCAAATACAGAAGGAAAAAGATAGGATTTGTTTTCCAGTTTTACAATCTGATACCCTCACTTAATGCGCTAGAGAATGTCAGTATTGTGGCTAAGATGACGTCACATTCGTTTGACGCAAAGGAAATGATCCGTAGTGTCGGGCTGGAGGATAGATGTCAGCATTTTCCTGATGAACTTTCAGGCGGAGAAATGCAGCGCTTGTCTATCGCGCGTGCCATATGTAAAAATCCTGACATTCTTCTCTGTGATGAGCCAACAGGGGCTCTGGACAGCGCTACAGGAAGGAGTGTACTTCAACTTCTTACGGATATGGCCAGGAAATATAACAAAACCGTAATCATAGTGACGCATATCGCTTTCTATTGCGCTATGCGCTAATGAAGTGATACACCCTAAAGGACGGTAGGATCGAATTTTCTGAGAAAAATGAAAAACCTTTGAAGATTGACGAGGTAAACTGGTAATGGGTACACTGTTTCGTAAAATGCTTCGTGACATCTGGCGACTGAAATCTCAGTTCCTGTCGATATTTATCATGTGCGCTCTTGGAATGCTGATATACTCAGGTATCGAGGGAGTATGGAACGGTATGGAGCAGGAAGAGACTGCCTATTTTTAAGGATTCAAATCTGGCAGATATCTGGATCAGTGGTCTCGGATTTGACAATGATGATATTGGACAGATCAAAAGAGCTTGATGGGATAAACGAAACCCAGCTTTCGCTGTAGAAAGCGCATATCTGGATAGCGATTCCAATGTCAATATCTGTCTTATATCCAACAAAGACAATAAAATATCAAAGCCTTTATGCATTAACGGAAATGAATATAAGCCAACAGAAGACGGCATCTGGCTGGATAAAGATTATGCAGACAATAAGAAAATCCATGTTGGTGACCAGATTCAGATATACTACGGTGAAAAAAGTCAAAAGTTAGAAGTTAAGGGATTGGTCTACAGCCCTGAGTATATCTGCTATACAGGTTCATCTACATTCATGGTGCCAGATCATTCGAAATATACCTATGGATTCATATCAGCAGATACTCTTTCTCAGATAGTCCCTAATGCAGCCTATAATCAGATAAAAATTACTACAGATAATATAACTGACGTGGATTCACTGCGCTCAGATCTGAAAACTATTCTCAATGATAAATATATGATGTGTTATGACAGAACGGAATACACACCTGTATCTTCATACATAAATAAGATCGGGCAGATAAAAAAGATGTCTGTCATGTTTTCACTCGTATTTTTTCTTCTGGCACTCCTTACCATTTACACAACTATGACAAGAATTGTCAGGAAGCAGCGTACACAGATCGGAATATTAAAGGCGCTTGGTTTTCATCCTCTTCAGATCCAGCTACATTATGCTGTTTACGGACTTGTCATCAGCATTCCAGCAGCATTACTGGGCTACGAGCTTGCACCATATACAGTAACCCCTGTCCTTCTTTCTCTGCAGAAAAAGTTTTACAGCATGCCTGAATGGCTGGGGCGTAATTCGTATTATTCAGTAATCCTTATTGTACTGCTTATCACTATCTGTACATTATCTGCCTGGATCTCATGCAGATCTATCGTAGTTGAGACACCGACTGATTTGCTCCGTGATTCTGGCAGGCAGAGTCAGAAAAAGGTCTTTGCTGAACATTTTAAAGTTCTGTGGAACAGACTGAGCTTTGACTGGAGGTGGATCATCCGAGATGCAGGACAGAACAAAATTCGTACAGCAATAGGAATTGTAGGCGTTTTAGGGAGCATGATACTTCTGATGGCAAGCTTCGGATTAAAAGACACTATCAACATCGTAAACAGTGAGATTTATGGCAGGCAATACACTTATTATGAAAAGTTAAATCTCAGCATGTCTCCAACAGAGGATGAAGTCAAAAAATAGAATCTCTTCTGTCAGGCGACTGTCAGTGGGTAAGCGAACAGTCATGTGAGGCAAGAAGCTCAATGTCTGTTCATTCTGAAAGGCTGTTTATTATTGGTCAGGGTTATTTTTTCACGACATATGATACTGATGGAAATGTGCTGGGACTACCTGTTGATGGAATAATTCTATCCAGTTCTTCAGCCAGAGATCTGAATGTGAAAGAAAAACGGATTTATCAGCGTACTTATAGCGGGAAGGAGAAATTATCTGAAGGTCTCCCAGATAGCAGATATAAACAGCCCTCAGGGAATATTTATGTCGCAGTCATACTGGGAATCGCTTGGCAATACATTTACAGCCAGCGCATTATTGGCAGATGACAACATGAATCTGGGCGATGTGAAGCAGATGTCTGTTATCAAAGATTCAGTCAAATTGAAGAAACAATACAGTGAGTCCGAGGAATTGCTGGACAGCGTTCAGGGAGTAATCATACTTCTGATTGCAGCAGCCATTCTTCTAAGTGTTGTGATCCAGTATAATCTCGGATTATTGAACTTTACAGAAAAATACAGAGAATATGCCACACTTCGTGTTCTCGGCAGTTACAATACAGATATAAAGAGTCTGATCTTTAAAAGCAGCCTGATTCCCATGGTGACAGGGTGGATAATTGGCTCGATTGCTGGATGGTATTTTCTTGGACTATATGTCAGAACAGTCTCAACAACCACGATTTCATATTCACCTCATTTACGATTGATATCATATATAATTGTTTCATTAATCGTCGTAGGCTGCTCTCTTTTAATCCAGCTTATGGTGTGCAGGTTAACAGCACATATAGATATGGTCGAATCGTTGAAGTCGGTCGAATAAAATGTTGTAATAAAACGGAATATTCATTCTTAAAAACAACTCCCGTCTTTGACAGTTGCGAAAGAGTCAAGAGCCCATAAACGGCGTAATTACACCATTTATGAGCTCTTGTTTTTCTTTTCTGAATTCTAGCAATATTTCTACTTTCTCGTTGCGGTTAAAATCTTTTTCTCTTTGAGATACAATTTCGTAATCCGTTCTGAAATCAAATGCGTCGTGTAGTTTATCTGTAAGGTCGGTTCGGGTATACTCAGGGATATAGCCTTCACCGGGGACTATCAGCATGTTCATTTCTTTCAGTGTTCTTATGATGTTTTCAGTGGCATAGCTCTCGCCTAACTTCTTTTCCAGAATGCGATAAAGAATCAGTGCGGTGAAGCAGGTAATGAAATGTGCCGTGATTCGATCTTTTCTACTGAGATATATCGGTCTGGCTTGAAATTCACTCTTCATAATCCGGAAACATTCTTCAATCTGCCATCGTTTTTTTGATTAATACTTATAATCGTTGCCACGTCATCTTCCAGGTTTGTGCATACGGCATAGAAACCGTCATAACGTTCCCATCTATCGAAGCGGATCATTTTTATCTGCAATCTCGCCGTCAGAAATACAGCGATTCTGACGAATAAAAACGCTTGGGATCGTTCGGACGTTTTTTTCTGATGTCCTTCAGAAAGAGGTAGCCTACGTTTACGCTACGGCAGCTTTCTTTCTTAATCAAGGTCGAAGAGGAATACTTAAGTAGTACTTTTCCCAATCTGTTAGACTGTATGGGATTTCTCCCGTAAGTCTTGGCTATGTTTGTCTCTTAGGTTTACCGTCTTCTTTAGTTTTGGATGCGGTTTCTGGAGCAGTAACTTTTGGTTTGTTTTTACTTTCGGGCGGACGACCCCTGTCTCCGCCTTGGCACCTGATCATCATTAAAGCTGATCCGTTTTTCTTTGATTTGTTCTTGCTCCCTGCAGGTCTGCCCCTGTTTCTTTTTTTAGGTGGTTCTTCTGACTTTGGAAGCAGGCCCAGATTCTGAAGGATTTCGATATGTGATGGATTCATCCGAATTAATCGCCAGGCGCTATTGTCAATACGGGCTTTCTTCGCTCTTACGAGAATCGACATGATTTTCTTATACGTATGATTCTCCAGCAGATCAGCTTTATCAAATGCCTTGATCAGACGGAATGTCAGGACTGTAGACAAGAAGTCACAGAACTCACTTCCTATTACAGAGTAGTCATCCTGTATCCGGGTTTCATCGAATTCACATGCGGATTTATAGAAACGCATGGCAACTTCGATTTCCCAACGTTTGTCATAGGCTTTATAGGCGATTTCCGGAGGAAGATCCAGATCACACTCAAGTACAATCGTACCGAATGTCTTCTGTTTCTGGCGAAGAGTTTCGAGATCATAAGTCTTATTTTTCTTCGCCCGGCTGAGCCAGTCACGTTCCTCTTTGGCAGCTTTATAGCTGTCGCGATACGAATAGAGCCATTTGTTGGTTCCAACACACTTCTCTTTCCGGAAGGTGATTCCTTCGTATCCTGGGAGAAGGTCTGTGAAGTCAAGCATGTTGTGCCGCTCGATCAGCTTGGAATTTCGCTTGATTGGATTCAGGTAATGCAGATCCGGATTTTTTTCTCAAAGGTGTTCATGGGCGGATGCTTCCGGAAAACCTTTGTCCGCAACAATGATGCCCTGCGTGATCTTGTTCTGGGCAATGAATTCGCTGTAGGAAGTGGCGTTCAGCATGTTTCCAGGGAAGCATTTGGAGCAGACCGGCTCCATCTCTTCCAGATCAAAAGGCAAACAGAACAGATATGTCTCGTGTCCCTTTTTGTCTTTGCTTTTCTGGAGAAATCCGAGAGGGAGTTGACTTCGGATTCGTCCGATTTCAGCGTTCCATCGATTAGAAGATGGTGATCCATGGAAACAGCTGCAGCACGGTTCTGCATGAACTTGACAGTGCGGGACAATGCCTTGCCAAGATCATTCAGAAATGTCGAAACGGTATTCTTTGACAACGAAACGTCCGGATACAATTCGGACAGAAAAACTGGTATCGTATGCCTCCTTAAGTTCATAATCCTTGATGCCCTTATCGCAGCCCCTGAGGATAGCAATACAGTAGATTTTTTCTGCATCTGTTTTGCTGTAAACCGCAAGCAGTTCATCCATAATGCTCTTAAAGAGCTGATCACAGAGAATAACGTTTGCCCAATCCTTTAGATCTATAGGTGCAGTTGCGACATCAGTGGGCTCATCCTTCGTAATCGGAACAAATTTGCCGTCAATGATGTGCCCAATAGTAGGCCCATTAACTGGAAGATGACGGCCGTTCACGTTGCGGCATCCGACCCGCTGACGAACAGCAAAGAGGTCTTTGTTTTTTCCATAACGGATCACAACAGTATTCTTAGGTCTGGAAACAGCAAGGATTTCGCTGGGTATCGGCATTACGGATTCTCCTTTCATATAGACTTATACTAACATATATTAGACTATATTTCCAGAGAAATCATTCTGAAATGTCGACGAATTTCAAGGTACTTTAGAGTTAAAACTGAGGATTCCAGCCTTGTATTTGGGAGAATTATTAGGTTTTCCTTCCAAAAATGTAGTGATCAGCCGGATAAGACTTGCTGGTATAGCGTTTTGTATAGTCTCATCGGTTGGGAAAGTTATACTTAAGCATAATGTCTTTTTTTGAAGCTTTTTCTTCTGCGGAGCGTTTGGCGGCGTATTGCTTTGCCCACTCCAGCGGAGTAAGATCTCCGCAAACTTTCAGAAGTTCATCTTCCGAACCAATCTTCTCTATCGTCTTAGTAGTGGATTTACCATCTACCCAAACTGATTTACTCAGGTAATAGATGGTCTGATTCTTAGATTTTGATACAGATACTTTCATGACGCAGTCCCTCCATGCGCCCGTTATATCATATATATAGCCAAATATAGCTAGTACTATTTTTTTGGAAAAATTTGACAAAAAAATACAGGCTTTTTCAAGGCCTGAGGAGATTTTTGGAACTATGTAACTGTCAAACTCCCGGGATTTTTTTCTACATGAAAAAAATGCAGATTGGAACAATAAAATCATACAAATATCTTGATTAAAGCTCTATTTAGAATATAATCTGTTTTTATATAGATGAAAAAAATGTTCCATTCTGCAAAAAAATCATGGAGATTGATATGCTACCAAGAAAGCAATATGTTAATGAGTTGATGAGATTAAAAGAGAACGGAAGAGTTAAGATTATTACCGGTCTTAGACGAAGTGGCAAGTCAGTCCTTCTTTTTGACTTGTTTCGTCAGCAACTCTTAGACGAAGGAGTTGTTCAGGAACAGATTATAGGGATACAGTTGGATGATTTGCGAAATATGAAATATCGAGATCCACTTCATTTGGATGAATATATTAGAAGCCAAATTATAGATGCAAAAAGGTTTTTTTATGTATTTATAGATGAGATACAGCTGGTTTCCGAAGTAAAGAATCCTTATGTGGACAATCAAGAAGCAAAGATTAGTTTTTGTAGATGTAGTTCTGGGGCTCTTGAAGATAAAAAAATGTGGATGTCTATGTGACCGGAAGTAACTCAAAGATGCTTTCGTCAGATGTGCTTACGCAGTTTAGGGATAGAGGGGATGAGGTCAGAGTATTTCCCTTTCTTTTGCTGAGTTTTATGATGCTTATGAAGGAGATAAGCGGGAGGCCTGGCAAGAGTATTACACCTATGGCGGAATGCCGATGATCTTGGAAATGGATACGCATGAACGGAAAAAGTAAATATCTTCGAGATCTATTTGAAAGAACTTATATTAAGGACATCATGGAGAGAAATAAGATCAAGAACGACGAAGAGGTACTGGCTATACTTCTTGATATCCTGGCATCTGGGATTGGTTCATTGACAAATCCCGGTAAACTGTCCAATACTTTTAAGAGTGAAAGAAATATATCCCTTGCACCGGATACCATTGATAGATATTTGCATTACTTTGAGGATTCCTATCTGCTTCAAAAGGCAAAGCGTTATGATGTGAAGGGAAAAAAATATATCAAGACACCGTCCAAATATTACTATACTGACTTAGGGTTACGGAATGCCAGACTTGGATTTAGACAAATCGAGGAAACGCATTTGATGGAGAATGTTCTCTATAACGATTTAATACGGCGAGGCTTTGATGTAGACGTCGGAGTCGTAGAGATTGCAACTATGGAAGAGGGAAAAAAAGTACGGAAACAATTAGAAGTGGATTTTGTGCTTAATAGGGGAAATGACAGGTACTACATTCAGTCGGCACTAAGCATTGCAGATCCGGAAAAGAAAAAGCAGGAAATCGCATCTCTCCTCAGAATACCGGATTCGTTTAAAAAGATGGTTGTGGTCAAAGACTATTTAAAACCTTGGAAAGATGATAATGGAATCCAGTATGTGGGGATAGAGCATTTCCTCAGGGATGAAAATATCCTTGTGGGATAAAATAACTAGACAGCCCCTTTTGTCATGATAGGAGCATCGCATGAGAGAATTTAAAAGCATATCCGGCCTGTATGACGGCAACTTAGCCTTATCCATAGCGCCGGCCCTCACCCCCAAAGGGATAGAGGAAAATCCATTGTTTTTTCATGGAGAAATCGTAAATCCTGCGATTATCGCGGGAGGACTTTTGGTTCTTGCGGATATTGTGAGCACAAGATATTTTCAGTATGTGCCTGTAGCGCAGAAGGATCCCGTACTTTCTGCTCAGGGGATAGGCTAAGAGCGGAATGCTTTTTCGGCTTGTAACGGTGTTTATGCAAGGCTGGATATATTTCAAACTGCCTTGGACGGAGAAATCCTTTACGGCACTACCAATGTGGATATAGGCGTCAAGCTAAGACAAGCCCTTTGTAAAGTGAGGCAGGGAGATAAATTGAAGTTTCTTATCGGTGAGGAAGGCTGGAAGAGCGTGCACTGTAAGGCGCTTTCGGATGGAACTTTGCTTACGGATATCCTGATAGAGCGCCCCGTGCAAATGCCGGATCGCTGGATTCGAGCTTTGGGAAATTGCGCCGTGCTTCATCAAAAAATGAAATACAAATTCCATCTGGAAGGAATGCAGGCAAAGGCCTTTATTGCAGGGCTTCCTCCTGTTACCGGTAAGGAACAATCCGGATGGCTATGCCCTACAAAAAAACCGGTGCAATTTTAAAGCTACGGGAAGAAAAAGACAGCGTATATATCAGCGGTCTTCATAGGCTTAGCGGGCTGAAGCGCCTCATGAGCCATGTGAACAGGATTAACTTTTATGCTCCGGAAGGGGTTGCTCCCGGGCAAATGATGATAGAGGTCTGTATGAGCGGCGCAAGCATTACCCTGAGCCTTACGGCGAAGAGCTATGAAGGCTATTCCGGAGAAGGGGCTTTGCTGGAGGCGCTTTTCAGACTTAGAGACTTTGGAATGTGCCGACAGAATTGATAATGAACTGAATTTTTGAGCCGAAAATTAAACTTGAAAATATCTCTACATCCTTAGGCGCGGATAAGAAAAAAATGTTCATGATGCTATGGAACTGCTAGCCGTTTCAGGAAAGCTGGGCTTTGATGTCCATGAAAAATGCATTTTTTTCCATAGAGAGCTTCCGGATGACCCGGATAGAGTATTAAAGGACAATCCGAGACTTGTGGCGGCAAAAAAAGCTCATGGAAGACACCGTTTTTTTGTGGGGGGTTCCCTTTGGTATGTGAAGTCGGGGAGACAAACTACAGAGTGCTTTACCCGGAAGGATCCGGAGTGGAAAATGCAAAAATGCACTTGTACGTGGTATTTAAAGCATCGAAACAGCAGGGGCCCTTGTAAGCATATTTTTGGCAGTAAAATTAAGACAGGGACTGTAATTCCAAGCAGGCAGGAAATATGGTCAAAAGATTAAAATATAGTAGGCAAGCAGATAAAAGGAGTTTACTATGGCGAGCAAACTGGAAAGGGCTGTTGCAATCTACCGTTCTTTAGGCTATGAGGAAAGCCCTTATGAAAATATTTTTAAGCCTCGGGATAGGAACGAAGGAAGAGCAAGCTATTGCAAGGGATGGACTAAAAATCCGGAGAATGGGTGCAAATCAAACAATTATCCGAGAACAGCTACGGCTTTGCTCCGGTTGTGGATGTAGATCTAAAAAAAGCTTGCTGTTTTTGCCGTTCGTATCGGTGTGGAGGCGAAGAGGGCGGTAAATGTGATAGGCCGGGGAGATGAAATTGCTCTTCAGGCAATTATGGATAGAGGTGAGAACTATGCAATCCATTTCATTTCCGCTGCCGAAAGCGGCAATAGGAGAGCCTGGGAGCATTCCCTCTCCGTCCTTGGTATGCTCTGCCTGAAACTTCTCCACAGGATGAATCTCCCTATTCCGGAATCCGTGGAGTATATGAAGGACTGGGCAGCCGCTTCCGCAGTGATTTTACTGGGAGCAAAAAAGGATTATCTCTTCGATGAGAGCTTTACGCTGGAGAAGGAAGAAATTCTTGGAAGATTTATAGAGCATATCGAAAAGGGAATTTCCCTAAATATGCCGGGAACAGGACCCTTTCCCGATTTGCTTTTCTTTGGAGTGGAGAATCATTTGCTTAGTAAAGAAGCGGCAAAAGAGTATATCTTTGATGCGCTTTATATTGCGAAAAGACCCGGGGACAGAAAAGCATGGGTAGAGCTTTTGGATAAACTTGGCTGTGCAGAAAAGGATTATATAGATAGGGGCGGAAAAATCTTATTCCGCTACTGGGACTGGGGGAGAGTCCTCTTATAGAGCGATTTGCCCCTGTTCTTATAGAAAAATATTTCCGAGGAACTTCTTTATCCGGTACTCATTTCCTGTACTTCCGCTAAGGTCAAGAAAACGAAGAAGATGCTTTTTAAATTCTGTCTTAAAGCGAGAGAAGCCAAAAATCCGCCAATGACTTTGCAGAATGGCTTTTCCCTTTATTTGCAGGATGAGGATAAGAGCATTGCCGGTCTTGCAGAAAAAAATTGGCTCTGTCCTGGGGGCTAAGATTAGAACAAGAAGAAAGTAATGAAGAATTGCGGGGCTTGTGGAGAGAATGCCCCAAGCTTTGGAAAGTTCCAAGATTTAGCTTGGGAGATAAAACGGCGGAAAGCTTAACCGACATGGTTGCCCTGCTTTCCGAGAGAAAGGACTGCGTGGAAGATCTTCTTTTTGAGCAGTTCCTTGCCTTGGCAAATCAAATCGCATACAAAAATCCTGAAGAAGCCAAAATGAGTCTTCTGGGAATTCCCAACAGCGATTCCGGTACTTTGTGGACATTGGGGAGATGGGCAAGAGGAATAGAAATCAAGCCGGTGGAGGAAAGCCGGCAAAGATTTTGGCAGGGGGAGAAAGAAAATGTAAGGATAGAGTATCGGGAACTCTTAACCATGCGAAGAGAGCTTCTTTTTCGTACCATGGGACAATGGCCCTGCTTACTCAGCACCCCAAGCTTTGAAGACTTAAGCATTTCCGTAGAGGATTTGCTGGAGCGACTAAGTCTGTACCGAGCGGAAAAAAATTCTCCTACGTATCGGAGCCGGATTTACAGCTTGCACTAACAAGACTAGATATGGAGACATTTTCACAGGAAGATATAAGCAAATGCAAGGAAGAAAGAAGCAAATGCGTGGAAAAGCTACAAGAGCTTGACTTAAAAATCCAGCTTCCCTCCGGAGGATTTTTGCAAGATGAAGAGGGAAAGGACATTTTGCTGGGGGAGTTGCTTGCAGCTTATTTGCAAGACCCCTATGTAGAACCGGTGTTTTTCCCGGGAGAAACGCCCTATTGGAAGGTAGAATTAAAAATGCCGGAAAGCATTAAGGCACTACCTTATAGACTGTCTTACAGTCATAACGCACAGTTTTCGATTTTTCCGAATTGGGGAGATTATTCCCTTACGGCGGTGCATAGAGATTTCGAAGTTTATCATGGACAAGGCATCATTTTGCGACAGCTGGCAAGAAGGAGGAAGCCCTTAAGTAAAGGGGCGCTGATGAACTGGATTGCGGTATTTGGGAGGCTCAGTGATGAAAATGCGGAGGAGGCACTGAAAGCAAACAAAGAAGCTTGGGAAAGAGGCCTTTTGCTTCCGGGGATAGCGGATATTTCCTATTTGGATTGGAGCGGCGGGGAGCTGTCTAACTTGGCAAATCTAGCTGCCGCCATGGACTTCATGGCAAATGAGGGGATGCTGAGTTTAGTATGGAAAGCAGCTTGTGACGCAGTGGAAGAGTCCTTAAAGATGCCCAGAATCCTAGCAGGAACTGCGGAGCTTGTAAAGTTTTTAAGAGATTATCTGGATGAGGTGATATTTGCGGTAGAAAAAAAGCTTGCGCCTAAAGAAGCACTGGAAATGAAGCCCATCCGCATTTTGGCGGGAAAAAGCGGCTCCTCGAAGGCCGTAAGCTATGCAAAGGAAATCCTTGAGAAGTTGCTTTCCATAGAGACAGAGCAGATACAGAATGTTAAAAAAGTAGGCTTAAGAGAGAATCAAGGAACTATAGACGATACATCAAAAAGTAAAATAATAGCTTCCGTAGAGCCCCCCGCTGACTTTGAGAAAGTATGGCTTCCTTTACTGGAAGGAAAAGAACTCATAGAAGACCATGCTACTTTTCGGATAAAGGCCATAGAACTAAGAAAAAAGGAAAAAGTTTTTCAATTCGACCTGGATTTGCCGGAGGATTCGGACTGTTCCTATCAGGTGGTCATTTCCGGATGGTTGTATGGTCTGGCTCACGAGGGACAGGTTTCAGGAACCAAGGTAGACCGTAGGGGAGACCGAAACGACAAAATAGACGCTGAAAAAGAAGTATGGCTTCATTATGATAAGGAAAAAGGGAAGATTGTAGTAAGCGAGTTTAGAAACTGGAGAGGGGGAGACAAGGCTCCTCTGGTAGGGGAGGCTACGCCCTATTCCAAACTGTTTTTAAGCTTTGTTGTAGCGCTCCTGGCTCAGGATGGAGATAGCATCTACGGGGCAAAAGAGTCTGTTTAAAGAATTGGTCCAATCCGGTACATTATCGCTAAAGACAGTGAGGGAAATTACAAGGCTTCTCTTAAGCTATGAAGAAATCAGTCCTGCCAAGCTTGTGCGAATTGTGGAAAAAGGAAGGCGGATTCTTAAGCATTTGCTGGGGAATGCTTTGGGAATGTATAAAGGATGCGGGAGCGAAAAACGGCGGAAACAGGAAAACCGCCTGTCTGGATTAACAGAATTTTTAGATATTTGCATCTATTATGCAGCGTATTTAAGAGAAGCCGCTACAAGAGGATCTATTTCGAAAGAAGATGCCCCTGTGGCCCGGTCTTTTGGAAATGGCAAACTGTGGTGCGAAGTCTACTGCGGTTAAGAAAGCGAAGGAGCTTTTTCGAAATCTTGGGAATCGGCTAAATATAGAGTTAGTAAAGGAACAAGAGGGAGTGTAAGCATGGAACTACTGGATTACTTAGCATGGAGAAATGATGTTCCTCTATCGGTGTCCCCTTTTAATGAGGTGGACAATGTTATCCTTGCCTATTTGTCCTATATTGATTTTGCTACGTTACGGCAGGAATGGGATGGCTTCTATGATTTAAAGGAGCTGTTTCAGAGCTTTTTGCGAAAAGTATTCCATGGAAGAAATCGGGAAATCAGGACAGTTTACGGAGCGAGCGCCGCTATTGCTACAAAAGATGATGGAAGGAGCACGTTTTCATGATACAAAAAGTTGGGTATTATGTGAAGGATTTTTGACAAAGATACGGTAAAAAGCAATTTGCTGCCCTTTGCTTTTTACTTCCGGATGGCACTAACTACGTTTCTTTTCGAGGGACAGATGAGACCATTACCGGTTGGAGAGAAGATTTTCTCATGAGCTGCCAATCGGAAACCGCAGGCTCCAAGGAGGCGGTGAGCTATTTCAATAAAGTAGCTAAATCTTTAGAGGGAAAGTTTATTCTGGGAGGACACTCGAAGGGCGGGAACTTCGCCATGTATGCGGCAGCCTTCTGTGAGGCTGAGTACAAGGAACGTATTGTACAAGTTTATAATAATGACGGCCCGGGCTTTCGGGAGGAGATTATTCAGTCTCCGGAGTTTCAGGAGATACTGCCTAAAAATTCTTACCATCGTTCCTCAGAGCTCCATTATCGGGCAACTTCTGTCCAATCCCGCAAAGCAACATGTGATTCACAGTACTGCAAAGGGCATTTTGCAGCATGATGCCATGACCTGGGAAGCGGAAAAGGATTCCCTAGTCTCTTCAGAACTGGATGAGCTTAGTGAGTACACGAAAACTACCTTGGGAAGCTGGCTGGAAACTATGGACGATGAAACGAGAGAATCCCTTTGCACAACGGCATTTTCCCTGATTGAAAGTACAAAATCAGAGACCTTTATAGAGTTCTCCGGAAATTTAATGAAGAACATGGAAACCATCTGGAAGGAAATGGGAAAGCTTCCGGAGGATAAGAAAAAAGAAATTATGAATGCTTTAAGCAAGTTGATAGAGAGCAGTAAAAAAAGCCGCCGTTTCCCAGATTAAAAAGCGGCGGACAGACGGTAATCAGTCAACTACAGAGCAGCGGACAGGCACTGCTTAGCCAGATGCAAACAAGCGGTCATGCGGGCAATGGTCAGGTGATGGGAAAGACAAAGGAGGGGGAGAGGAGGATTTCAGATGAACGAAAAAGAAGAAATACTATTTATGCAAACCAAACTCATCAGATTGGCAGCAGAAGAATGGAAACTTTCCATGGATAAAAATACTTTCTTTAATTTAAAACAGGCGAATGTTTTTAGACTATATAGAAAAAGGCTTATGGAATCTTCCATTGCGAGGGAGACGAGGCAGTGTTGCAGGATATTGAAGAATGTCTTGATGCGAAAGGATTAAAGATACATGCTTGAGTTAAAAAGAAAGCCTAATTCTTTATCATGGAGGTTATTGTGAGGTATCGAGACCGGACTTAAGGAAATGTGCCAAAATGAAGGATTTTTGGACAAGGGTTTTACCTTATAAGTTCTAAAGAGTAGGCAGAGAGTTTTTTTGAAATTATATAAAGAAAAGAAGAAAAAAACGGAGCATTTCAACATGATCATCAACACAGGACAGCGAACGGATATCCCCGCCTTCTATTCCGAGTGGTTTGCAAACAGACTGAAGGAGGGACTTGTCTGTGTCCGCAATCCATATAATCCGAATCAGGTAAACCGGTACCGGCTCGATTCTTCTGTGGTAGATGTGATCGGATTTTGTACCAAGAACCCGGTACCCATGTTTCCATATATGGAGCTTCTGAAAGACTATGGACAATACTGGTTTGTTACCATCACGCCCTACGGACGGGATATAGAGCCGAATGTGCCGGACAAGCATCTTCTGTTAGATCATTTCAGGCATCTTTCAGATATGGTCGGTGTGAATTCTGTCGGATGGCGATACGATCCGATTTTTTTCTCCAGAAAATATACGGCCGAATATCACTTACGGGCATTTGAACAGATTGCAACTGCGTTGGACGGTTATACAAATACAGCGGTGATCAGCTTTATTGACCTTTATCCGAAGGTGAAGCGCAATTTTCCGGAGGCGCATGAAGTAAGTAAAGAAAGCGGAATTATGCTGGGCAGGGCATTCATTGAAATTGCAGGTGCTCACGGAATGACGCTGAAACCCTGCGCAGAGGGAAATGAACTTGCTGCATACGGAGCGGACTGCGATGGATGTATGCGGATCAGCGATTATGAAAAAGGCCATCGGTAAGCGGTTAAATGCTCCGAAAAAAAGAAATGTGCAAGAGCAGAATGTGCCTGTTATCTCACTTGTGATATAGGAGCATACAATACCTGCAAGCATCTTTGTAAATATTGCTATGCGAATGCCGCACCTGAAAAAGTGCTGGCGCAGAGCAGGCAGCACGATCCTAAATCTCCGTTTCTGATCGGAAACTATAGAAAAGACGATAAGATTCATGATGTTCCGCAGAGGTCGTGGATCGATGAGCAGACGGTCTTTCAAGTCGAGGGAAAATAAATGAGACCTATTTGCAATATAAGGGAGTTCAGTAAAAACGAGGAACACCTGAGTATAAAAAAACGAGATATTTCCGGATCCGATATATCAGAAAGGCAAAATCCTCGAGTATTTACAGGGATTTAATCCAGACTGTGCCGCTGGTATGAGCCTTAAGGACGAGATAACCGGGCAGACTACGGATAAGGGCGTCTCCGGCTACTCCGACGAGGAGGGCAGCTGGTATTGGGACGATCGAATGGTCTATCACTTCGAAAAGTACAATATGCGGCTTTCCGAGGATTTCCTCGATTACGTATTAAGTAAATAAGACGGTTACAACCTCATACGTTAAAACGGCACCTCGCCTCCGGGCTGGGTACCTTTTTATTGGTCTATAATCCGAGACCTTAAAGGCGGATGATTCGTAGGACGATGGTAAATCCTTAAAATAACCCTAAATGCGAAAGGATCTTGAAGGGAACGATACGCGGAGGCACATGTATATGGCATTTAAGAATTACCTATTTTCGTTATATCCAAACTTTCCACGTGATTTTTTGATTCAAACAAGAAAAGATCCTGATACGTGTAATGGAGAGCTGTATAGCGATTTATTAACGGTGTTTTTTGGCGATAAACAATTAAAATCCTTGGGATTAGCTTCGGTAAAGAAAGAGAAACAAAAGTATCAAGGTCGGTTCTACTATACATTATTTGTTAATAAGGGCAAATATTTGCTTTCTTCCGATTATATAGGAGCCTCCATATATTGGGCAATAGAAGCAGGATTAAACAAAGAAGAGATTGTTCAATTTCTTAAGATATCCAGAACATTAGGAGGTCATATCGTTTTTTTCCAAGAGGAAATGGTACACCAACAATAAATCAGGCGAGAGGTGGAGAAAAAAACCTATTATGATAGATTTGATTTAACGCTATTGGCGTTAAAGAAGTGGTATTTAGGTGATGCAGATACAAGGATCGGAGAGGCGATAGAAAGAGGGAAGGATTGGTTTAATCTTTTTGGCAGGGGAATAGAAGGGTTCCACAATTTCATCCATTTTTTTCATTTGGAAGATTTCCTGTTTGAAGATGATAAAATTATAGATTTAATTGATTCTGATTTAGATCAGGGTATTCGTACAGAGCTTAAGACCGAGAAAAATAGATATACCGAAGGATAAGGAGGGTTATAAAAAGATACTTCCGAAATAGCAATCAGATTGTTAGGAACAGAACAACAATACTGGAAAGGCTTTTTAAAAAGGATAAAAGAAATGGAAACCAATCCGAAACTACGAAGGAGGATCATACCGATATGTCTGCAAGATATTTCAATCAGAGGCTGGATACGTATTTGCCCATTTGGGATCAGTAAGAGTAAAACAGAAGGATAAATTTCAACATGAAAATTGTAGAATATGGAAAACAAAATAGAGACGTTATCATGCTTCTTCACGGTGGTGGATTGTCGTGGTGGAATTACAGAACCGAGGCAGAAATACTAAAAGATCGTTATCATGTTGTACTGCCGATTCTTGATGGTCATGCGGGCAGCGATGATGATTTTATTAGCATCGAGAAGAATGCAAGTCGAATGATCTCGTTTATCGACAAACAATATGGAGGCACGGTTCTTCTTATTGGAGGTTTGTCCCTCGGTGCGCAGGTACTGTTAGAAATGCTGACACAGCGGAGTCATATTTGTCAATACGCTGTCATTGAGAGTGCATCTGTCATTCCTTCCAAGTGGATAAAGGGTTTGATCTTGCCAACTGTTTCTCAGAGTTATAGACTGATTCGCAAGAAATGGTTTGCAAAAATGCAATTTCATTATCTCCATATACATGAAACTTTGTTTGAAGACTATTATCGAGATACAGCGAAGATTTCAAAAAATAACATGATTGCATTTCTGGAAGCCAATATATCTTATGAAATGAAGTCTGGATTACAGAACGCCTGCTCCAGAGTACGTGTAGTTATTGGAGAGAAGGAACAGCCCAGGATGCTCCGTTCAGCGGAGCAGTTGTATAAGGGAATGCCCGGCAGTTGTCTTGAAATAAAAGGCAAGCTACATCATGGAGAGTATTCCATCAATTATCCAGATATGTATATAAAAGAACTTCTCGACTTCGTTCAGACTTAAATAGAATCTCACTCAGTGGGGGCTTCAGATCCTGTGGCTATACAGCGCGGGCACAAAATTGTTGTTGCCATTGCGCTTGTTCATGTTCTTGTATTAGATACAATGGATCGCAGCGCAGATCTTGGCGATGTCATAGTGCAGCTTTCGAAAATTCGTAAGAGGGTGTCAATAGCCATTTAGATAATTTTCTAAATTCCTATTGACACCCCATCTTTGCAGGTAGTACACTGTTATTTAGAGGTACTTCTAAATACAAAATGAAAGGAGCCGTTGGAATGGCTTTTGCAGAAACCTTTAAAGCTTTGTCGGACCCTGTGCGACGACAGATTCTGGAATTGCTGAAAAAAAGGACCCTTATCAGCCGGAGATATTGTTTCCCACTTTGATATGACCGGTGCGACCATTTCCTACCATCTTAAAATCCTGAAACAAGCCGATCTTGTTTTTTTGAGAGTCGAGAAAAAAATTTTATTTATTACCAGTTGAATACATCCGTGTTAGAAGAAATCATGCTGTGGATGTCACAGCTGAAAGTAGGAACCTTAGATGCTGAAAGAAAATAAAAGAACCTGGATTATTACAAATATTGTGGTGGTTCTCCCCGTGTTAATCGGTGTAATTTTTCTGGAACCGTTTGCCTGATGTGATGGCGACCCATTTTGGAATGAATAACGCAGCCAATGGTTTCAGCAACAAGGCAATGGCAGTGTTTGGATTACCGGCATTCCTTTTGGTTGTGCATTGGCTCTGCGCGTTTGCAATTGCTCGCGACCCGAAGAAGCAAAATATCAGCGCCAAGATGTATCGGCTTGTTCTGTGGATTGCGCCTGTGATTTCGCTGGTCGTTGCAGCTGTAATGTATCCGATGAACCTGGGATATCAAACGGACATTACATTCTATATGGTACTGTTTGTAGGTGCATTTTTTGTCGTGATTGGAAACTACCTGCCAAAAGCAAGACAGAATTACACCATCGGAATCAGAATTCCATGGACGCTTGCAAATGAAGAAAACTGGAATCGAACGAATCACCTTGCTGGGTATCTTTGGATGATTGGCGGAATCGTTATGATTTTCATTTGCTTGACGCGGATTGTTGGGGTGGAATGGCTGATCGGTGTCCTTCTGATCATGGTACTGGTGCCCATTATTTATTCTTATTGGTTGCACGCTCAAAAGGGTCTATAACTTTTGCACTTCAAATCGGGTAAAAGGGTAGACTCCATTACAATTACAAGCCATTATAGAGACCATGAAGGAAAGGTGATAAAGAAGGGAGAGCAAATCGGTGGTGAAGGTTTATTGTTATAGCCGTTGCACAACCTGCAAGAAGGCTTTGCAGTGGCTGGATGATAACAGAATTGAGCATGAGGTCATTGATATCAAGGAAGACCATCCGGATGAGAATGCGCTACAGAAATATTATGAGATGAGTGGTCTGCCATTGAAACGCTTCTGGAACACCAGTGGCATCCCGTACAGAGAGAAGGGACTTTCCAGAAAGCTACCAGATATGAGTGAAGAGGAGCAGCTGGCTCTGCTGGCAACGGACGGTATGCTGGTCAAGCGCCCCCTGTTGATCGGCGATGATTTTGTCCTGACTGGATTCAAGGAATCAGAATGGACGGAGAAACTGTTGTAAGTGGAGCGATGGAAATATCACTGTACCTGCTCGACATGTGTAGAACATAGCCATGATGGAAAAGTAAAGTGTGATAATATTGCTTAAAACAAGGACTTCACCATAGTGACCTTGCAGAAAAGGAGGATGAAGCGGAGCTTGGTTATTGGCTGGGAGTTGATTATTGGGGACAGGGCATTGTGCCGGAGGCGGCAAGAGAGCTGCTGCGTCATGCTTTTTCGGATCTGAGCCTTGTTCGCATCTGGTGCGGCTATTTTTAATGGCAACGAGAAATCAAAGCGTGTTCAGGAAAAACTTGGGTTCAAGTATCAATGGACCTCTGGGGATGTGCCAGTGTCGCTGCTGGGCGAAACAAGAAAGGAACATGTGAGCCTACTGACGAAAGAAGAATGGGGAAAGCTTATTACGCTGTATACACCGTCTATCGAAGCGCTCAAGACGCACGAAAGTTTAGAGTAAAAAGGAGAGAATACCTGATAAACCAAGCAGTAGGAGGCAGAAATATAAAAAGGTGAACAGTGGTGCATAAAGAGCTTCAGGCTTCCAAGAGTCCTACAACGGTATCTATTTCCCAGTGGCCGCATTCGATTCTGAGCGAAGCAATCTCAGGGCGTTCATCTATACTGGATCCAAGAATGCGCTTATTCTTACGAACTTTATGTGCTTTGTGGTCCTTCTCAAAGCCTCAGGAACATCGAATGGTGTAATAGGCAGATTCCCAGCCCACAGCTCAGTGTATAGTGTCTTTGTACAAGGGATTTTTATCTGCTGCAAATAGTTCGTGTTTTCTTGCATAACCTACGCAGGCATCAAGTGACCATTTGCGAGTCTTGATCTGTTTAGCAAGCCATTTGACGAATTCTGAGTTTGAATCAAGCTTATGAGGTTTATGGCAACGTGAACGATTGATTTCGAAATTTTGCTGTCCACGTTTAGCAGAATACTCAGGATTACGTCCTCTTGTGCCATTGCGCTTTCCTACACCCTCTGCGGAGCTCGTTTAGAACTGTAGAAGCGGAGCAACCAATGGTTTCGGCAGTTTTACGGAGAGAATAGCCAAGTTTATTAAAGATACGAATACTGCACCTGTCCTCAAATTTTTAGGTGCTGACCCCTTTGCCTATCAGGTGTGAATGTAGTAGAATTAAGTTGGTCCATGATATTGATTCCTTTCGTGAATTTAGTGTGGTAACTTAATTCTACCAAAGAATCCGTCATGGATTACTTTTTTATTCAGTTGTTCAAGTTGATTTTACAATTAACCTCTGTAACAAATGGAAAGAACCGCTACATGGTAGGCTGGGAATCTATTCGAGAAAACTGAAGGGACAGCGGTAGACACCTATGGGGTGGAAACATTTTTGGCTCACAAACTGGTTCAGCGCGAAGACGGTACACTCGGAGTGAGGATGCCGGATACGATTGAACAGTCTTTTACGGAAGAAAAGAATGGCAGAATCCTTATGGATCGTTACAACAGAATAGACGGAGATCAGTATTATCTCGATGAACGGTCGGTTCGATTTACGAAAAACTCTGCTAAGGTCAGCCTAATGGTAAGCGGAAAGATCATGCTAGTTTATGTAAATGATGTGGCATTGGTTTCAGATGTTATGAGATCGCTTCTGGTTCAGTGGGAATTTTTACAGAATACGGAGAAATCAGGGCAAAGGGAACAAGGCTGTTGGTACAGAAATATTGACATTTGTCTTTAGTATGTATAATGAAAAAGGGTAATAATCTTGTTATTTTTCGTTCGGATGATTTTCTGGAATTTCCTGATGTTCATGCTGAAAAGGGAATAGATATAAAAATGGACAGGAGGAGAAAAAAATATGTTCTTTGGAGGACTTGAGAATATTTTTGAGCTTTAGAAACGGTTCTTCCCATGCAATTACATGGGAGAACCGTACAGGGAGAGAAGGGAAAAGGCGGTATAGCGAAAAGCGAGCTGGGACCGTCAAGAAAAAGGCTCACCCTGTGTGCCTGAGATAGCAGCAGGGAGAAACAGTGACACTAGCTGAGATAATAGGACCGGGCATTATTCAGCATATTTGGATGACTGTGACGGATCGTACCAGTGAGAGAAACAGATATGTTCTGCGGGATCTTGTAGTTCGTATGTATTGGGATGATGAGGGAACCCCGTCTGTAGAAAGTCCTCTGGGGGATTTGTTTTGCTGTGGATTCGGTGTGTCTTATCAGGTGAATTCGCAGCCCATAGTAGTAAATCCTACCCGTGGATTTAATATGTATTTTTCCTATGCCTTTTTAGGAGAAAGGCAAAAAAATAACAGTAGAAAATCAGTGTGATGAAGCTATTCCTGCTTTTTTTTATCAGGTGGATTACTGTCTTACAGATGAGATTACAGATGACGCAGGATATTTCCATGCGCAGTGGAGAAGACAGCATATTACAGAGAAGGGAAAAGATTATGTGATTTTGGATAATATACAGGGTAAAGGTCAGTATGTAGGTACATATATGGCACTGACTACGCTGGAACGTTACTGGTACGGAGAAGGTGAAGTTAAATTCTACATTGACGGAGATAAGGAATATCCTACAATCTGCGGGACAGGAACAGAAGATTACTTTGGTGGAGCCTGGAGTTTTGCTAAGCAGGAAGAAGGAAAGACAGTAGAGCAGATGTTCTGTACACCTTATCTGGGGTACCCTTTTTATTCCTGCCATGACACATTTATACATAATGATTACCATAATGATGACCAGATGCCGCAGAGAAGCTTCTACAGATGGCATATCGCAGATCCCATTCTTTTTAAAGAAGATCTTAAAGTTACGATACAGCAGATTGGTGTATACTATGGTGGATTATTTGAGCGTCAGGATGATGTGGCAACTGTAGCCTACTGGTATCAGGCAGAGCCGCATAGGAAATTCCCGAAGTTTCCGGCGAGAAAAGAGCGTTGGCCAAGATAACTCTAGTTGAATTACATTGATAAAGGCTTTTAGGTTATTTCGTATTTTCATCCATCAACACCATCCATATATAGATTCTTATACAGAGCTATGAACTTCTCTGGTGTTAAACTCTCACAGGATTTTTACAATTCTCCCGTCCTTGAGAAAGTGCAATTGATCAGAAAGATCAGTGATAAAGGAATAATCCTGCGATGCCATAATGATAATTCTTTCTTTTTTTAATGGTTTTGGAGGATACTCTTTAATACTTCTATATTCGCAATATCAAGTCCCTCCGATGCCTCATCGATCATAATGCATTTTGCATCCATCACAACGGCAGACATAATTGAGACCAGTCGTTTCTGTCCGAAAGATAGTTCTTCGATTACTTTATGCTGAATTTTGTCGTATATTGGGAAAAGCTTACGGCAGCTCTCCAACCCCTCTAATGTCTGCTGTTTTGTCATACCTGAAAGAACAGCAAAAAATTTAAGGTTTTCCTGTACTGTATTTTTTACATAGAGGTTTCGATCTCCTGACAGTAGCAAGACGGTATTCCGCTTCTCGCATATACCCTCATAACGGACCTGTCCCTGATCTGGATAAACAAAGTCAGCAATCACACTTAAAAGCGTAGTCTTTCCCTCTCCATTAGGTGCAATAATTGTGCTGATTGTACCTTCTTTGAAAGTCAAGTTGATATTCTTAAGGACTATTTTTTTCTGGAGTAACTACGCTTGAGATTTTCAATACATATTTGATTATTCATTTTTTTCATTTTACCCTATATGCTTGACTTTACAAGGAGGAATATTTGAAGCCTTCATGCAGAACGACTATTTTTTTATCCTTATATGCCTGAAATGTCTAATACTAATTCTCTTTATCTCTTTGTCCACAAGCTCATAAGCGATATTTTTTAGGGATGGTACTACCAAAGCTGTTAAGCCATCCCCACAGATATTGTCGCAAATTATTTTTGATTTCACTTATACAATTAGACTGATTTAGAATAATTTGCTCTAGTACTTCAGGGATCACAACATATCCATTGTCCAGTATGATTTTATTATCTTTTCTCCCAAGAATATATAAGAAGCCGTCTCTATCGATTTTCTTGTGAAAAATAGTATTTGTTTGAAGTCCTGGTGACAAAGTTAAATAAGTAGATGGCAATGAGGTGATTTTTGAGATAAAATGCTTTTGCATAAAAGCTAATATAGTTTCGGGAGGATAGAATGTTAGAAAATTTAAAGAATTTCTTTACTCGAAAAGATGAATCTAAGTCTGAGAATCAAAGGAATAGTGAGAATGGGTCCGAGCGCCCCCGATTTACACTGATGGTAGAAAACTATGCAGTTGTAGAGGGGGATTGTTTTTTTCTGTAGAAGGCCAACTCTTTGGAAATGCTAAAGAAGGGGAGAAGGTTTATGCTCTGCATCGTGATGGAACTATTTCTCATCTAACGATTATGAAGATAGAAGAAAGTACGACATTTGCGGAACAGGTAAAAAGAGGAACAAGAGGAAACACCGGAAACACAAGGGGCGAGAAGGGTAAAGCTCTTTTTCTCTCGAAAAGAAGCCCTTTCTCCGGACTGGCAATATGCAGTAATCACGGATATTCCCTATCAGATTGAAGCAAATGTACATCAAGCGGTGGAGAATCCCTATCTTTTAGGCTTAAGTCGTGTTTTTTTGAAAGACAAGGAGAGGGAGAATTTCTGAATCTCTTTTTAGAGAGCTGGTGAGAAGTCATTACCTGGTGGCGATAGAGACAGACGGAAGCCAGCCAATGGGGGAAAAAGGATGGCTCTGTAACCCTAAAGGCAGGGATGAAGCTCACCATTCCTCATGTAACGATGGATCGGGGAGAATCGGCTCTTCCGGTGTTTACGGATTGGTTTGCACTAGGCGCCATGGATCAGCAGATGGAGGCTTTGAATCAACAGAAGGAGGCAGGGAGGAAAAGAGAAACCATGATTGCAGGTTTCCCTCAAATTGTTTCCATGCTTACTAAGGGAGAAGGATTTGTGATCAATCCCTATGGACCGCAGCTCTTCTATGTAAGCCCGGAGCTAATTCATAACCTGATGAGTTCGCCGGGATACCAAAGTGAGTTTGGGGAAGCGAAAGTACAGTCCGTGGAAGTGAAGAAGGATGCGGAGGTTTTACTGGGATATCCAAAGGAGAATGAAGAAGTGGAAGCCTTACACAGGAGACTTATATCCTTTGCAAAGACACATTCCGAGATTGCAATGCTGGATATGCTTTTTAAAAAAGGGATGAAAGCGGAACTACTTCTTATCTGATTATTGTGGACATGCCGGAGGAGCATTGTCATGAATGCTTTAAGGAAATCTATGAAAGCTGTCGGGATCTTTTGCATCGGGTTCCCTATATGGATTTTGTGACCTTGCAAAGAGGAGATTTTGCAAAGGGGGCAAGGACTGAGGAACCGCTTTATCTAAGGGATTAGATATTTTTCTTAAAATAAGAAATATTTTAGACGCTTAAACACTTTTGGGAGTGCTTAACAGCCGGAAGAACGATGGGAAAAATAGGAGTGAATTGTAAAAGTATGAGAACAAAAAGGAGATGCGATTGCCTTTCGGTCTATCCTTTCCGGATAGCTATATAGATCGTCCTTTCCGTACAGCGGATTGGGAGCTGATTCGTTTTCGGGAAAAATAAAAAAAGCCTTTTTGCTTATCTACGAAAGAAATGGTTTTGTGAACCTGAATGTGAAGGTACATCCGGAATGGCGGGATTTTTGGAGGAGAGTTTACCCTGCGGTGCAACCTGCGTATCATCAGAATAAAAGAGCATTGGAACACTATAATTTTTAGATGGTAGTATTCCCGAGGAAGAGCTTCGGAGAATGATTTCGGAAAGCTATGCTCTTATTTCGATTCTCCCACAAAAAGGATTTACGAGGCGGTGAAGAAGATTCCCAAGGGCAAGGTAGCCACCTATGCTCAGGTTGCGGAGATGGCGGGAAATAAAAAGATGTCCCGGGCCGTGGGTAATGCCCTGCATAAGAATCCGGATCCGGACCATATCCCCTGTTTTCGGGTTGTGAATTTCAAGGGGGAGCTTGCTCCCGCCTTTGCCTTTGGGGGAGAGGATGAGCAGAGAAAACGCCTGGAAGAAGATGGGGTGGAAGTGAAGGACGGAAAAGTGGATTTAAAAAAGTATGGAATGGGACTTAAAGAGATAGAGAAAGTAAGATATAGGAAAGCCTGATAAGAAAATGCCAGAATCTTTGTATGCTGAATGTCAAGAAAATCAAATCATCCTTCATGTGGATATGGACGTTTTTGTATGCTTCCGTGGAAACGCGGGACAATCCGACTCTTAAAGATAAGCCCCTGATTATCGGTGCGAAACCCACGGAGCGGGGAGTGGTGGCAACTTGCAATTTTCTTGCAGCAGGAGGGACTTTCCGAAGAGCGAATTGAGGAAATTTGCAGGAATATCAATTCCGTTTCCTTTAGCAAAAATAGAGGAAGGGTTCCGGAGACTATTGAGGGAAAAATTGTGCAGGATGCAGACCGACTGGAAGCGATTGGCGCTATCGGTATTGCTCGCTGCTTTCAGTTTGGCGGAAGCCACGGAAGGAGCTTGGAGAATTCCATTGAGCATTTTTATGACAAGCTTTTACTGATTTCTAAGGAATTAAATACTCCTTCAGCCAAGAAGATGGCGGAGAAAAAGGGATAAGCTCATGCAGGACTTTCTGAAGGAATGGGGAGAGGAAATGAATTAGATATTAAGACCGTAAAATAGTTTAATTTACCAGCTCATTTCTTAAATAATTCCGAGTGAGTTCCAAGACGGTAGAGTATAAGGACAAGAACGTCATTTTGAATTTCGTATACTAACAACCAATCCGGTTCAACATGACATTCTCTTGTTCCCTTATACTTACCGGATAGGTCATGGTCTCGATATTTTGCCTCTAATATGCCGCCTTCTGCTAGAATATTTACTACATCAAAGAGTTTATTTAAATCTTTATTCTGTTTTTTAGCGAGTTTAATATCTTTCTTAAACTGATTAGTGAACTTGACTTCGTATTTCATACTTCCAAAGCCGCCTTGAGATCATCCATAGTTTTATAGGATTTTACGCCACTATCTAAGGCAATACGGCGTCCTTCCTCGATAGCAGCAGCTGTCTCTTCATTTGGAGTATCCAGTTTTAAAGAAAAGGGAATCCCGTTTTTCACGGATAGTTGTTCTAAGAAACATATTGATGGCGGTAGTCATATTCAGCCCCAGCTCGGAGAAAATTTGATCTGCCTGCTCTTTAATATCCTTATCGGTTCTGATGTTTAAATTTGTTGTCGCCATGCAAAGTACCTCCAATCAGATATTTCTACATTGTTATTTTAACGCATTGACTTTATGATAGAATACATCAAAATTCGTTTGTTATCAATACACTATCATTATAAAACGAAGTAACCAGTTATGAATGAAACAAGAGTTCCGGAAGGAGTGGGGAGAGGAAGTGACTTTGAATTACTAATGGAGGTCGCTAAAAATTATTTATATCCCTTACCAGTTCATCTAAGTTTCTTCGACCATAACGCATTTTTGGTAAAACGATACTGATCGTTAGAGATCATATTTCTTTATTTAGTCACGGTGCAATCTATTGGAATCTGTAAATATAAGGAAAAATAGAGCGGAATCCCGTTTTTTTGCAGACTCTGGATAGGATTCATCTTCGTTAGAAGGAGCAACACATCAATGTAGGAAACTTATGCTATCCGGTATTTACATGGCAGAACTTGAAAAATAGGGGACTGTAAGCCTCACAATTTATCGAGAAAAACAGAATGGATTTACACAGGAGAGGAGCTTTTTATTTGCGCAATTTTTTTGAAAAAAATATGCTTTGGCGATTCTGATTGGCGGCGTTTTTCGAAGCGGTGGCGGTGGGTCTTTGGCTTACGAAGCATAATCTTTTTTTATCTTTTTCAACTTTAGTTATATCGGAATCTCTTTATCCTTAGGAATTTTTTTCTGCTCGGAAGAAAAATATCCCCATGCCCGTCGTGTGGTACAGCTTCTGGTCGGGCTCTATATGCTCGTTTATTTAGGGCTTATCAACCGGGAAAAATATGCAAATTGAGGGATTTTGGTACTATTTGTTTACCGGTGTTTTTCGAGGCGGCTACCATTCATTACGCGGTGGCAAAAAAATCTTCGGGCCTCTCATTTTTTTGAAGAGGCTTCTGCGGCTATGCCTGTTGGACTGCCATGGTTTTTGGATTTTCTGCCCTATAAAAACGAGAGCCCTTCCCCGGAAAAATATCGGCTGGATTCGCTATCTGACGTTTGCTTTGTCTTTTCCTCTTTGTTTCCGCCTTGTTTCTTTTTGAAGGTAGGAAACTTGGAAAAGGATTATGTTTTTGGGCATTTCTCCTTGGAAATCTTGCTTATTATCTTGTGGGAATAGCACTGGCTTTTTCTTTTTCAAGGACAATCGGGCTTTCTGCAAATATATCTGCCCGGTTACCGTATTCCTAAAGCCTATGAGTTATTTCTCTTTGGTGCGCATCCGTTGTGATGAGAATAAAATGCATTTCCTGCGGAAAATGCAAGAAGGTCTGCCCCATGGATGTGGAAATGACCGACAATTCCAGGAAGCGAAAAAAACGGGACAGATTGCATTCTATGCATGGAATGTGTAAAGGTCTGCCCGAAGGGAGCGCTGTAAGGGAGAAAAAAAAGATAGATGAGGCAGGAAATATGAAGATTTTTATTGTAGAAGATGAAGAGAATATCGTAAGGCTTTTTAAAGGATGAGCTTATGCAGTGGGGCTACACGGTAGAATCCGTAAAGGATTTTCAAAGAGTGAGCGATGAAGTGGAAGAAGGAAATCCTGAACTGATTCTTATGGACATCAGCTTACCCTGTTATAACGGATTTTATTGGACGGAAAAAAATCCGTAAATTTTTCTCATGTTCCCATCCTCTTTCTTTCGTCCCACAGCGAGTCCATGGACATGGTGCAGGCCATGCAATTCGGAGCGGATGACTATATCGTGAAGCCCATTGATTTATATGTGACAAGGGCGAAGATTCAGGCATTGCTTCGGAGAACCTACGAATACACCGCGGTGCAGGACAATCTTTCCTTTCAAGGCTTGCAGCTGGACTTAGCAAAAGGCGGCTCTCCTGGGTGAAGGTTTTTCGTATTGACTTAACAAAGACAGAACTACTCATCTTGGAGTGCTTATTCTTAGCAAAGGGTGGAATTTCAAAAAGAGGAAATCATGAACCATTGCTGGCAGGGGAGAGGATTTTTCTGGATGACAACACCCTTTCCGTCAATATCACGAGACTCCGAAAAAGCTTTCTGCCGTGGGTTTAGAGGATTTGATTCAAAACGAAAAAGGAATTGGATATTTTTTTAGCGTTAGAAAAGTAGTGATTAAAAAGGAGGCGGAAAAAAACCACGATGCAAATAAAAAAACCGGATACCGGCGTATCTCCAAACAAAAATCGGATTTATTAGGGTTTTTCCTGCTTTTGCTGTCCCTTTTCGGAGGGATTTTTTTCTTTGGGCATTTGCCCCGGAGTTATTTTTGTTTTAGGGGCGGAGCTGAGCGGCTTTTTGCTCTTTGTCTATCTTGTCCTTAGCTACTTTTTCCTTTGTCCGGAAGGAAAGCTTGGGAAAAAGCCTTGGAGCGGATAGAAATGGAGAAAAAGGAAGAGGAACGCAGGCGGATAGAGGAAAAAAGGGAGCTTTCCGAGTATTTTTCTTCTCTGGGTGCATCAGATTAAAACGCCGATTACCGTGTCGAAGCTCCTTCTTCGAAAAAAACGGAGAGTGAGTATAAAAAGAAGCTCGAGGAGCAAATGTTCTATATCGAAGAGTACAGCAATATGGCGATGAACTATTTGAAAATGCAGAACCGTTCCGCCGATATGGATATTCATCCGGTGGATTTGGAAGCCTGTTTAAAAACGTTTATTTAAAAAAAGTACGCTCCCATTTTTATTGAAAAACAACTTTCCCTTCATTATGAGGGGCTCTGTACGGATGGCAACGGAGAAAAGGCGGAAGTAATCAGCGATGAAAAATGGCTTTCGATTCTCTTAGAGCAGCTTCTTTCCAATGCTCTAAAAATACACGAAAGAAGGCAGTATCAGCTTTTCTTTTGACCGGGAAAGCGCCTCTCTTCGGATACAGGATACGGGAATCGGGATTCCCTCTTCGGACTTAAAGAAAATATTTGACCTGGGCTATTCCGGCTTTAATGGCAGGGCTACGGAGAAATCCAGTGGACTGGGACTCTATATGGTGCAGAAGATTGCCGGATTTTTGCAGATTTCCGTATCGGTGGAATCTACCGTGGCGGTGGGAAGCTGCTTTACTTTGCGTTTTCCAAACTCCTCCAATCTTACAATTCTGTAAGCTTTATCCCTTATTTTGTCATCTTAAATAAAGGCAAAAACCGGATATTCGTTTTATACTTCTTCTTGTTCCAAGCCTTCCTGAAAAATGAGCCAAGGCAATGTGTAGAAGGGAGTATAAAACGAATGTCCATTTTAGAATGTAAAAACGTCAAGAAAAATCTATCAAACCAAGAATCTTACAACGGAAGCTCTACGGGATGTGAGCTTCTCCGTGGAAAAAGGGGAGTTTATCTCGATTATGGGGGAGTCCGGTGCAGGAAAGACCACTCTCTTAAATATCCTTGCCACCCTGGACAATCCCAGCTCCGGTGTTCTTTTATTAAACGGAAGGGACATGGGGAGTCTCAAGAAAGAAGAAGTTTCCGCCTTTCGAAGAAAGGAGCTGGGCTTTGTCTTTCAAGATTTTTAACCTCCTGGATCAGTTCAATAACAGGGACAATGTCTTCCTTCCTCTTGTGTTATCGGAAGAGAAAGAAAGTCTGATGAAGGAGCGTTTAGCAAAAATGCAGGGGATTCTGGGAATAGAGGAGCTTTTGGAGAAGTATCCCTATGAGGTATCCGGCGGACAAAAAGCAACGTATCGCCATTGCCAGAGCCATGATTACAAAACCCCTCTCCTGCTTGCGGATGAGCCTACAGGCGCGTTGGATTCCGCGTCTTCAGAGATGATTTTGCAGCTCTTCCATAAGATTCATGCCGAGGGACAGACTATTTTGATGGTAACCCATTCTCTTCGAGCCGCCTCCTACGCCGATAGAGTCTTATTTATCAAAGACGGCGTGGTTTTTTCCATGAGATTTATCGTGGAAATGAGGAGGGACAGCGTGATTTTATGGAACGCATCTCTGAGGCACAGCTTGTACTGAGCAAGCAGCAGAATGCGCTTCGCCCCGATAGTCCTTACGATAGGCAAACGGAGATGACAACGGAGATGGCGCAAAAGGATGCTTTCACAGAGAGAAAAGGAAGGGAGGAATAGGCATGCGCTTTTTATGGCAAGACGCTTCGCTCTGAAAAATCTCCGGGCGAATCGGCTTTTTAGAAATACCCTTTGTATTCTCTTCCGGGATTATGGGAATGCTTTTCTTTGTCATGGCTTCTTTACTGGAAAATCATTACGTAGAAACCCGTCATAGGGATTTGCCCCTTTTTATCCAAGTCGGTACGATTCTTCTTTGCATTTTTACCTTTATTTTTATCCAGTATGCAGTTAATTTCATGCTGAAGAAACGAAATAAGGAGTTTGCCCTTTATAGCATTTTTGGGCTTGGAGAAGAAGCATATCCGAAAGATTATTGCCATTGAATTTTTTTCTGCCTCTTTGCTTTTTATCCTGGTACTGAGCATTGTGGGGGGATATCTCTTTGGACAAATGGTCTTTCTCATGCTGAATTTCATCATGAAAGACGTGTCGGGCAGGCTGATGGACTTTCCCTTCAGTTTTTCCGCCCTGTTCTATACTACGGTTTTGCTGTTGTGCCTCTATCTTTTCACCTTGCTCCGCAGCAGTTTTCGGATTTCCTTTTCTACCCCGATGGCGCTTTTACAAAAAGGACATGAGGGGGAGGGGGAACCGAAGTCGAGAGTGATTCTTTCTCTCATCGGCTTCCTTTTCCTCGGCATCGGCTACAGGGATTGCACTTTTGATCCAAGGCTTACTGTCTTCCTTTAATTACTTTTTTCCTGGCGGTACTGGCGGTAATTCTTGCGACCTATCTTTTGTATATTTCCTTTTCCGTGCTGATTTTTGAAAATGGAGAAAAAGCGCCCTTCTTACTACAAGCCGGAGAAGTTCTTAAGCATTAGCGGCCTTCTCTATCGTATCAGGGGAAATGCGGTTTCTCTTGCAAGTATTTCCATCTTGAGTACAGGGGTGATCTTGAGCCTTGCCACCACCATTTGTATGTACGCAAATATTCAGAATAAGGGAAACAGCTTATTTTCCAGAGAATACAGTATGGAACTTTCCCCATTTTTCCTATCCGGAAAAGGAAGGGAAGACTTGAAACAGTCTTTAAATCAAATGGTGCTGGAAAGCGTGAACGAGCCTTCCGAGGTAGAGGGCTTATATAGCATGGCAAACGCTTGCTACCGCGGGTTATGTAGAGGATGGTCAAATCCTGCCTGTGCAAGGACAAGAGAACATGGTGAATGCCAAAGATCCCAATATGATTATCCTTTATGATTTAGCTGGCTACAATGCCCGTTTTTCAGAAGCATCTTTATTTAGGGGAAAATGAAATTCTGCTTTGCAACAATAGAAATACACCGAAGGAGCCGGGCAGTTTGAAAATCGGAGATCGGGTGTTTCAGGTGAGCTCTATTGAAAATATCTTGCCGGTGGATATGGTGGCTTTAGGAAGCTACGGTATTGTGGTGCGGGATCTTGCTACCATGGAATATATAGAGAAATGTTTACAGCCTAAGGAGCATCGCAGTGAATCTACCGGCATCGAATTGACCACCCATTGGAATTTGAAAGGGATTTCCGGGGAGGCATATCAGCCGAAGTACAGCGCCTTAAAGAAACAGCTAAAGGCATTTTCAGAAAAAAATTTCAAGGGAAACTATCGGTATTCGGTAGAAAATAAGGAAGAGTACCTGCAATCGCAATATGAAGTAAACGGCGGTTTTTATTCTTAGGGGTGCTGATTGGCATCATTTTTCCTGACAGGCACGGTATTAATCAGCTACTACAAGCAAATCAGCGAAGGCTATGAAGACAGAGAAAAGATGCAGATCATGAAGAAGCTGGGGCTGTCCGACCGTTTGATTCAGAAGACCGGATCCTCTCAGATTCTATGGCTGTTCTTCGGCCCCTTAGCAGTGGCAACCCTGCACTGCCTCGTAGCCTCCAAGATTGTTTTTCAGACTGCTGGGACTTTTCGGAGTGGGAAGTCTGACCCTTTATGCTCGGCTGTTTGTCCGCGGTACTTCTTGTCTTCGCGCTGGTTTATCTCGTGATCTTTCGGCTGACCAAGAAAGCCTACACACGGATTGTAGAATAGAAAGATATTCGTTACGGAAAGAGTGAATTGTGGAAAAAACATACTGTTTATGGAGAGAAAGTTCGGATTGTGAAATGAGAAAATCCTCTTTATAGAGGGCGTTTGGTTTTGGAACAGGGAAAGTGAGGAAGAAAGAGATGAAAATGATAGGGAAACTTTTGAAACTTGCAGGAAAAAAATTGTTCTTACGCTGCTAGCCTTTCTGTTTGTCTGTGTTTTTGCTTTATTTTGGAAAATTAAAGTTCGAGGAATTGCAGGCTCACCGAGAAATCAAAAGCCGTACAGGTGGAAATGAAGCCATTATCCGCAGAGTATATACCGGAGAATATTTCTATTCTTTCTATCGGGGAGGCTGCCCATGGCTGTAAAGAAATGCAGGAGCTGAAGCTGTCTGTTTTCAAGGAAATGGTGGAGAAACGGGGCTTTACGGCATTTGCTCTGGAAGCGGACTATGGGGAGTGTGCGGAAATTAACCGCTATATTCAAGGAGGAGAAGGAAGCGCCGAGGAAATGGTACAGAAGTTCGCCTTTCCCATTTACCATACCAAAAGAAATGGCAGAGCTCATTTCCTGGATGCGGGAGTGGAATGAAAGTGCTCCGGAAGAGAAGAAGGTTCGCTTCTACGGCTTTTGATATGCAAGATCCTGAGGGAAGTTATGCTTTCTTAAAGGAATACAGCCTGTCTCACAAGCTGACGAGCGAAGAAGAGTTTGAAAAAAATCTGGACTGCATTAAGGATGAGAATTTCAGCTTAAACGAAAAGAATGCCGGAGAAGTCATCACCTTTTTGGACAGCTTAAAGGAAAAAGGTGGAAAAGAGTCCGGAAGAAGCGGAGAAGGAGAAGAGAAACACAGCGAATGAGCAGGAGGCTACAGATAAACAAGCCTTTTAAGGAGAATCAAGACTTTCTGATGGAGTTAAATACCGTCCGACAAGCCGCGGAAACTTGGCTTTCCAAAGAGAATTCCTCTGTCCTTCGGGACCGGGATATGGAAGAAAATGTAAAGAAAATCCTGGAAATAGAGAAAAAAATCGGTTCCGGAAAGCTCGTTATTTCTGCGCATGACGGACACATTCAGAAGGAAAATCCGATTTATAACAGCATGGGTGTGCTTTTGACCAAGGACTTCGGGGAAGCTTACTATGCCATTGGAACGGATGTCTGGAAGGTAACAGACAATATCAAGGTGCTTGGAGAAGCGAAGAGAACGGTACAGAGCTTTGTTTCGGTAGACCCCTTAGCCGCACAGGCAAGATTTGCGAAGGGAAAGCAATATGCCTTGTATTTTTCAAGCATTACAGACGAGAAAAGCAAAGTCTATCAGCTGATTCATACGCCGATGGAAATGTTGCAACTGGGAGAGGGCTACTCTTTTCTTATGCGATTTTTACCGAATTCTTATCGGGTGAAGAGTGCGCCCGTTCAGCGCTACGACAGCATGATTTATCTTTTATGAAGGGAATCCGATAGAGGTTTTGGAGTAGAAACAATTGCCGGCGAGGTAGAGTATTTCTTGTAAAATCAAAACAAGGCAAAGGCATCCTGTTAAGTAAAAATGCAATACTGTATTATGCAAAAGTATGTTATTGCATAATACAGTATTGCATTTTATAATGTTCCTGATGAGTATCATGAGTATGCGCAATATCCCGTTTTCAGGAGGTGATTTTATGCGCTTTATAGGAAGAGCATTCGAATTAAGGGAATTAGAAGAAGAATACGAGAAAGGCATTTTCGCTTTATCGGTTATTTACGGGAGAAGACGAGTAGGGAAAACCTACCTGATTAAAGAATTTTTAAAAAGAAAAAAAGGCTATTATTTTTGTGGCACTGGAATCCAATGCACTTATCAACCTGAGCCTTTTTGTCACAAGCCATCTATGAAGCTTGCGGGAATCTAAAGGGGCTTCCCGATTTTCAAGATTTTGAGAAAGCCCTTCGCTATTTGTTTGCCTACGGAGAAGAGCATAGAATCGTTTTTGTCATCGATGAGTATCCCTATTTAGCCCAAAGTGCGGAGCATATTTCCTCCCTATTACAAAAACTGATTGATGAGTATAGGGAGAGGAGCAAGCTCTTCCTGATTTTTGTGCGGCTCTTCCATGAGCTTCATGGAAAAATCAGGTACTGGGCTACAAAAGTCCGCTTTATGGACGACGGACAAGCCAGTTAAAGCTTCAGCCCTTTGGTTATTTGGAAGCGGCAGAATTTGTCGCTTCTTATAGTTATAGAGATAAGGCGATTGTCTATGGCATTACCGGGGGCATTGCGGAATATCTAAGCTTCTTTGATGAAAATGTAGATTTAAAAAGCAACATTATTCGTAATTTCCTGAAACCCGGCGGAAGATTATTCGAAGAGCCTGATAATCTCTTAAAGCAAGAACTGAGACAACCCAAGCTTTACAATGATATTCTTTTTGTGATTTCGGCAGGGGCAAGCAAACTAAATGAAATTGCAACAAAATTAAATATACAAAGCGGGGGACTCAGTCATTATCTGAATTCCTTATTGGAGCTTGGAATCATTGAGAAGAAAACACCGGTTTTAGACCGTAAAAGTAAGCGCCCTATTTATCGGATCAAGGATACGATGTTTCGCTTTTGGTACTGTTTCGTACAGAAAAATTTGAACTTGCTCAATATGGATTTGGGAGAACTTGTATACGAAAAACAGATTGAGCCTAAACTCAATGAATATATGGGGGCTGTATTTGAGCAGATTGTTATAGAATATTTTGAACAAAGACTGCGAAAAGGAGAGTTGGACTTCCTACCGGAAGATTATGGAAACTGGTGGGGAACGGACAAAATCAGAAAGAAGGAATCCGAAATTGATTTACTTGCCTTTGATGGCAAGGACAGCTATTTATTTGCCGAGGTAAAGTGGAGAAATCAAAAAAATAGATGCGGCAATTTACTAAGAATTATTGGAAAAAGGCAAAGCCATTTCCTGCGAAGAATAAAAAGCTATTGGCTGGTAAGCCTTTTCCGGATTTGAAGACTTTTTCCGCTGAAGAAAACTTGGAGCGAATCACTTTAGAGCAAATTTATGAGATAGGACAACAAAGTGTTGACCCATTCTATTCAGAAAGCAATAGGCGTTCGCTGAAAAAATCTATAAAGGAATTGCGAGAGGGTAAAGGAAAAGCGCATGAGCTCATAGAGGTGGATGACGAGATAAGAATACAAGGAGATAAGCAATGACTTTAATCAGTATTACCAAGGCAAGAGCAAAAGCTTAATCAGATTGTTTCAGAAGTAAATGAATATTCTCAGCCAATCACGATTACCAACAATAGAGGGGAAAAAAATGCGGTGTTGATTGGAGAGGAGGATTGGAAAGCCATTCAGGAAACTTTGTACTTGAATAGTATTCCGGGTATGAGCCAAAGTATTTTGGCATCAAAGGAAGAAGATTTATCGGAATGTACAAGTTACGATCCTAATGAGGAGTGGTAATGTATTTGATAAAGTTCAGTAAAATGGCTTGGATGTGGACGTATTAAGAAAGTCTCCTCCACCTCCTGATAGGGATAAGCCTTACGGAGTGCACAGTAGCAGGGGCAGTCTTCTTCGTGGTCGTTAATGACCCCACAGGCCTGTAAAAAAAGAATAGACAATGACGGGACCGGTATATTGAAAGCCCCGTTTTTTTAAATCCTTACTGATTGCCTCGGAAAGGGCGTTTTTGGCCGGCATTACCCCCTTTTCATGCCCCTGATAACAAAGACTTTTTCCATCGGAAAACTTCCAAAGGTATGCATCAAAGCTCCCCTCTTCTTTTTGCAGAGCTAAAAATGCCTTGGCGTTTTGCACCATGGCTCTGATTTTTCGCTCCGATCGAATCATATTTTCCGTATGCATGATTCTTGCAATATCTTCTTCCGTGAATGCTGCGACTTTTTTCCAGAGAGAAGTCGGAAAAAAACAGCTTCGAAGCGTTTCTCTTTTTCGAAGAATCAAGGCCCAGCTAAGACCGGCCTGCATGGATTCCAAAAGCAAATATTCAAAGAGCTTTTGATCCTCATGGGTGGGCACGCCCCATTCCTTATCGTGGTAGGATATCATTTCTGCACTGCTGTTTTTCCATTGACAAGCCATAGCGCCTCCTTTCTAATGGATTATAGCAGAATCGATTGGTAGCCTGTCTTTGTTGTGTGAAAAAAATTTTTCATTTTTGTGACCATTTCGTTTCCCGCTCCGTCTATATAGGAGAAAGCAAAAGAACGGATACGGAAAGAGAGGACGATGATGAAAAAAATAGGATGAATCAGAAATTGGTGGCGGTAGTATTGGGCCTGTCCATGGCGTTGGTGGCTTGTAAAGGCGGAAAGCCTTTCCCTACAGAGGAATCGAGCGTAGGGGGTAAGATGACAGAGACGGGTTCGGAAAAAAACAGTTCTTCGGAAACAAAGAAACAGGAGGAAGGAACCACTTTTGACCGGGAAGAGACACCGATGGTAGGAGGCTGGAGTATAAACAAAGGACATTTTTCTCCGGAGGAAAATAAAGACGCCATGAAGGCATTTCATAAAGCAATCAATGGTTTAACCGGTTATTACTACGAGGTGGTCGCCGTTTTGGGATCCCAAGTGGTGGCAGGGACGAATTATGCATACCTTTGCAGGGGGAATGTGGTTGTTCCGGATGCAGAGCCTACGTATCTGATCCTGTACGTTTACGAGAATCTCATTGGCAAGGCCAGGATTCTTGACTCGCAATCTATTTTCACAGGAGATCTAGGGGGAGTGATCGGAGACTTTAACCTGAATACCGGAAAGACGGAGCTGCAAGAGAATGCGGCTGTCTCTGCCGCCTTTGAAAAAGCAGTAGTGAATCTTGCTGATGTGAGCTATGAGCCGATTGCTTATCTTGGTTTTGCAGACAGTGGATGGAGAGGGACCGACCTATGCTGTCTTATGCCTTGAAAAAGGCAGGAACAGCTTCTGCGAAAACAAAGTTGAGCATGATTACCATCTATGAGGATTTGGGAGGAAAGGCGAAAATACGGAGTACGGAAGATGTGGAACTTGGCCTATCATGATGATAAAAATGCGTCCTATTGCCGATCCAATGCAGGAAAAGGAAGGACGAGGATTGAGGGATATGGAAGACCAAAAGATTATCGACTTGTATTTTCAAAAGGGAAGAGATTGCAATTTCGGAAACCAAAAAGTAAATACAGCCGATTGCTTCTTTTCCATTTCTTATGGCATTCTCAAAATCATGGCGGATGCAGAGGAGTGCGAGAACGATACGTATTGGAAAACCTGGAATGCGATCCCGCCGAAACAGCCGGAAAATCTGCCAGCTTTTTTTATCGAAGATCGTTCGGAATCTTTCTTTAGACCGCTATGACAGCCTTCATGCAGAAAAAGCGTGGAGAGGAGAGATTCCCTGGTTCTGGAAGAGCTATCGGAAGTTCTTCCAGATCAGGGGTCGATTCTTGAGAGAGCCATGAGTTGTCGGAGCTCATTGACTCTTTTTGGCTACTCTAAAACCGGAGAGCAGAAATATTTTTTTATGAGAAGGTATTGGTTTATGGATTCCGTAGCGGAGATTGCAGAGAAATCCGGCTCTGGGCTTAGTAAGGTGAAAAATGAGTTTAAGCCGTACAAGAGAGTACCTGAAGCTTTTCTTAGAGCAGGAGGGATATCGTTTATGAAAGAAGACAGCAAGCGACTGCTTCGGGGAATGACGGAGGTAAGAGATCAATATATCCTGGAGGCAGAGGTTTTTTACCAAGAGAAAGAGAATCAGGGGCTTAGCCAAAGAAAGTGTAAAAAGGGAAGAGGCAAAGGAAGAAAAAGAGTGCACTGAAAAAGAAAGAATTGATAAAGAAAAAAAGAGGAGCAAAATACAGGACGCTAAGAAGAAAAAAATACTTACTCTTCCTCGGGTTTTGGGAATTTCCCTTTCCATAGCAGCTGCCTGCATGGTCCTTTTTCATCAGAAGCCATATGATTGCTCCCAAATCAGGTAGCCCCGGCTCTTTTGCACTTGAGGGAACACAGGGGAGAATTCCGACGGTGCAACAATGGCAGAAGAAGTAGATTCTTTGCAGAAGGCAAAAGAACTTACTGGTTTCGATCTGCGTATCCCGGAAGGAAAAGAGCCTTTTACGAAAAAAACGTTCACGGTGATAGGGGACGACATGATAGATGTAAGGTATTCGCAAGAGGCGACCTCTGCTTTGGGATACGATATCCGGAAGGCTAGAGGAGAAGGAGATATCAGCGGAGATTATACCAAATATGCGGAAAGGCAGGAAGTAGATTTGAAAGCAAGAAAAAGTGACTTTTAAAAGGGAGAAGCCGGAACCTATTCGCTTGCTTTTATGGGAAGAGAACGGCTTCAGTTATGCAGTAAGAGCAGGGGAAAAGCCAATGACGGAAGAAGAGATTCTGGAGATCGTCGGTGCGGTAGATTAAACAATGCGGAGAAGGGAAGCAGCTTCACGTGATCCTGTCTTTTTCCGGCGGATAAACCGTTTTTCGGACGGTCGATTGACAGCAAATGAGAGTCAACTTATACTGAGCAGAATATATCGTAGGAAAACGGAAGGAAGTAAGGGAGCAAGCAAGGGAGCAAGCAAGGAGGGAGAGCAACAGTCTCCATACTGGGAAAGTAGAATTTTACGGGTGACAGGATGAAAGTAACGTATCTGAACCACAGCGGTTTTTTTGCTGGAATTAGAAGACTGCTATATTATTTTTGATTATTACAGGGGAGAATTGCCACCTCTGAACAAGAAAAAAAGAAGTACTTGTTTTTTTGCAGTCATGTCCATGGGGGATCACTATAATCCGACGATTTTTTTCTATGCTTACCGGGCAGGGGATGACGTATCAGGCGGTACTTGCAAGTGATATACGGGATGAAAAAGAGGGTATCGAAGATCAAGCACAGCTTTGTTGAACCTGATAAAAAGCTATTCGTTGGATCATGGGATTCAGCTTGAGACCCTGCTCTCCAATGACAGCGGAGTCGCTTTTGTGCTAAAAACAAAGGAAGGTTCTATCTATCATGCCGGGGACTTAAACGATTGGTATTGGGAGGGAGAACCGGAAGAAGACAATCGGAGGCTCCGTGAGATTTATCACAGGGAGATTGGGAGAATCAAGGGCAGACATTTTGACCTTGCCTTCGTTCCACTTGATCCGAGACTGGAGGCGCACTACGCGGACGGGATGCTGTATTTCCTTGAAAATGTGGATTGCGGTGCCATATTTCCGATGCATTACTGGGGAGAACCCGATGTGATTCAGCGTTTTCTAACGGAATACCCTATGTACCGCTCACGGATCAAAAACACGGAAACAGCGAAAGGAGAAGGACTATGAAGTTCAAGATGATTCACGAGAATTTGAATGTATCCGATTTGGACCGTTCCTTCGATTCTACGAGGAAGCCCTCGACTTACATGAGGTGAGACGAAAAACCAGCGAGGATTTTATCATTGTGTATTTAAAGAGTGATGTCGATGATTTTGAGTTGGAGCTTACCTGGCTGAAAGATCACCTTCAGGCTTACGACCTGGGAGAGTGCGAATTCCATCTGGCATTTCAGGCGGATAACTTTGAAGAAGCGCATAAAAAGCACAAGGAGATGGGCTGCATTTGCTTTTGAAAATGAAGCCATGGGCATCTATTTCATAGAAGACCCGGATGGCTACTGGCTGGAGGTTTTTGCCATAAGTTTATAATTGGGAGCGGGACGAGAGATTGTTTTTCAGAGCACTGTCGTGATGTATCTTGAGAATATAGCCCATGTATTTGAGGAAGGAAGTCAGGGCGGATTTTTTTGTGCTGCGTACAGATGAGATAAAAAAAATGTATTGCCCTATATGGTTAGATTATGCTAACATATTTATTGAACGAGTGTCGGTCAATGACGGATTGGTGGTGATGATTTGGCAAATAGAATTTCCAAAGCCCCGGAAGAGAGAAAGCAGGAATTTATAGAAGTCGCAACAAGGCTTTTTTTGCGGCAAAGGGGTATGAGAAAGTTTCTGTGAGAGATATTCTCGCGGAAGTAAATGGCGCTCCCGGGATGTTTTATTATTATTTCAAGTCCAAGGAAGATATATTTTTAGCTTGTATGGAAACTTATTTTTCAGAGAGACTGAAAGTAAAGGTAGATTTACTGAAAAACAAGGATATCGCCTATGAAGAGAGAATCAAGATCTTGAGAGAGCTTATTACGAAGGATATCCGTAGTTTTACCCATAGCTTTGATTTTTTTCAGCAGACCATTCGATAACGGATAATTCCTACAGACTTTGGGAATTAACGCATTACATCGGACGTTTTTGTTGAGGCCTATGCCGATTTCATTTTGGAAGGAATCGAAACGAAGAAGATAGAAAAATCATATCGGTGTTACAAAAGAAAAGGCAAGGGAGATTGCCGCTTTTATTCTTTATGGAGCAATAGGAGCAATTTACAGTGATGCAAAAAATGGGAAGGATGAGCCGCACAGTCCTGCAAGTGTATTTCAAGTGATTGGCAGGATATTTGCCTAAGACAATAAAATTTATTTTTTTACGCGGACTTTAAATCATCATTTATAAGACAGAACAAGGAAAACATGGAAACGTGTTTTCCTTGTATTCGTTTTAGGGATAACGAACGAACTCGTTCGGTCGAAAAAACGGGCAATGCGTCGATCAAGAGGGAGGTAGATTCATGAAGGATAAGAAGAAGTCAATAGAAGAACTTGCGAGTTTATGTGGCACGAAGAAGGGAAGCCTGATTGTCGGAAATATTCTGATTGCTATGGGAGCGATTCTTAACATTTTACCCGTTTTACTGACCTATAAGATTATTGTGAGCTTGATAACGAAAAAAAGGAAGCGCGGGGAAATCTGATTTCCTATGCTATTTATGGCGTATTAGCGGTATTCGCAGCCTATCTTTTTACCTACATCGGAAGTATTTTTGTGCCATACGTTTTTCCTACAGGTTTATTGCCAATTTAAAGAAAAAAATAGTATCGCATATTGCTACCTTACCGCTTGGCTATTTTACTGGAGAGCATAAAGCAAAGCTGAAACAAGTCTTAAGCTCGGATATGAATCAAATAGAAGGGTATTATGCACATCAATTGCCAAGTCTTGTCAAGGAGAGCTTACCGCTTTAGTTGGTGCTTCCGGGGCAGGGAAATCAACAATTGGGGCTTTGATTCCGAGATTTTATGAACCAACGGACGGGGTGATTAAACTGGGAGGAGTGAACATACAAGAGATGCCCTCGAAATCCTTGATGGAAAATATCTCCTTTGTTTTTCAGGACAATGACTTGCTTTCCGGTACGATTTTTCAAAATATTGCAATGGCAAAAAGGTTGCAGCAAGGAAGAGGTGATAGAAGCGGCTAAAAAAGCAAGATGCCATGACTTTATCATGAAACTGGAGAAGGGCTATGAAACAATATTAGGCAAGGGCAATACTTTATCCGGCGGAGAGAAACAAAGAATAGCTGTGGCAAGAGCGATGTTAAAGAATGCACCGGTTTTGATCTTGGATGAGGCGACAAGCTATGCAGATTCTAAAAACGAGTGTCTTTTCCAAGAAGCTTTAGCGGAGTTGGTAAAAGACAAAACGGTCATCATGATTGCCCATAGACTTGGTACGATAAAAAAATGCACAACAAATTCTCGTTCTTTCCGAGGGGCAAATTGTGGAAAGAGGCACGCATGAAAGCTTAATGAAGAAAGAGGGAGTTTATCGGAAAAATGTTTTTCGATTTTTTTGATGAGGTGAGAAGATGGAAGATGAAGCAGGAAGGAGGATTGTATCATGCTTAAAAAAATATTACTTTAGGGAAACCGGAAACGCTTATAAAGCCTGTTTTGCTTAATACTTTATCCTCGATTTCTAATTTGATCCCTTTTATTTGCCTAGTCCGGATTGTGAAGAGTCTTATTCTATCGAGTCAAAACGGAAAGACAGACATTGCCTCTTTGTGGAAATATTTCGCTTTGATGGTATTATTTTTTTCTTCTTACTTTATTTTTTTGAAAAATCTGGCGACAAAGTACACTTATGAGTTCGGCTATCAAAAAGACGGCAGAGGGACGAATCAGGCTTGCAAATCATCTAAGAAGCTTGCCGCTGGGATTTATCTCCGGGAAAAGTTCTACAGAAATTTTGGATACGTTAATGCATGATTTTAGCATAGTGGAAATCGCCAAAACGCATCAGGCACCACAATTTTTTTCAGCTCCGTTTTTGTTGCTCTCCTATGCGTAATCTTCTTTTTCACTGTAGATATCAAAATGGGAGTTGCAGCATTCATCGGCTTTCCTCTTTCCATACTGTTTTTTTAAGCTTGATGCAATATTTTCAAAAAAAGATGCTTTTAAAAACCGAAGTGGCAAAGCGGAATGAGCAGGATGCTATGGAGGAATATTTAACTACGGTAAAAATGGTAAAGGCGTATAACTTTACCCCGGATACGATAGAAAAAGATTCATAAAGCTATTGAAAGGGCGGAGAAGAGTAATATAAAAAAACGAAAAAAAGGGATTGGTTCTCTCATCACTATTGCCGGCATGGTATTACAGGGTGGGACTTCCCTTGATGAGCTTGGTAGGGCTGAATCTCTTGTTGAAAGGAAGTCTTAGTCCGGAAAAATTTCTTTTATTTTTGTTTGTCGGAACAAGAATATTTGACCCTTTAGATATTGCTCTCGTAAATTATGCTGCTTTGCAAATCGCTTCTGTTTCGGGGGAGAGAATCAGGAAGCTGTTGGCAGAGAAGCCGATGACGGGAAAAAGAGGTATTGAATGCGGAAAATACGGTAGAACTTAGCGATGTTTCCTTCTCTTATGAAGAAAGAAAGGTAATTCAGAATCTGTCTTTACAGATTAAAGAGAAGGAATTTCTCGCGCTGGTCGGAAGCTCTGGTTCCGGTAAAACTACTTTGCTTAAACTTTTGGCAAGATTTTATGATGTGCAGGAAGGAAGGATTCAGATTGGCAATAGCGATATTGCAAAAGCGTCTCCTAATGAGGTCCTTCGGAAGTTTTCCATTGTTTTTCAAGATGCCCTGCTTTTTTTAGAGATACTATTTATAACAACATTCAGTTTGGGAATCCATCGGCAAAAAGAGGATGTCATAGAAGCGTCCAAGATGGCAGGGGCGTACGACTTTATTATGCGAAAAGAAAATGGCTTTGAAACGATGGTGGGAGAAGGCAAAGGCAACGCATATCGATCGCAAGAGCGATATTAAAGAATGCGCCCATTATATTACTGGATGAAGCCACTGCATCACTGGATCCGGAGAATGAAGAAGCGGTACAGAAGGCGATTTCCAATTTGATTCAAAAATAAAAACCGTTATCGTAGTGGCGCACAGGCTAAACAATGTTGTGGCTGCCGACAAGATTGTGGTTCTTCAGGAGGGAAGGATTGTAGAACAGGGAAAGCATGAAGAATTACTTAATCAAGGAGGATTGTATAGAGAGTTGTGGGACTATCAGGAGAAAGTAAAGAATTGGCAAATTACGAATACAAGCCCTAAACTCTCATAAACTGCTTAAGAGCGCTCAAATATGTTTATCGGGTGGTCAAAAGCAGAGAGTCGTAATTCTATCCGCCTTACTTTCCAAGAAGAATATTTTATTTTTTTGGATGAGCCGACCAGCGGACTGGATTATGCAAGCATGAAGGTCGTTGCAAAGAACATCACCAAGTTTAAAGCGGAAAAGAATCTGATTTTAATTATCTCCCATGACATGGAATTTTTAGAGGAGGTATGTGATAGAGTGCTGCTGTTTTTGCAATAAATGCCTGTTCAATTGCGGAACACGTGTCATAATAAGGAGAGTGGCATGTTGCGTAGTGATTGTAACCGTGAATGTCGGAAAGGAAACAATGAAACTACTTTTAACCGCATTTACCCCTTTTGACGGGGAGAAAATCAATCCGGCCCTGGAGGCCATGAAGCTGGTGAAAGACAGGATAGATGACGTTGAAGTGGTGAAGGTCGAGGTGCCGACTGTTTTTAGGAAGTCCATTCAGGTCGTGACGGAAGCGATCGAGAAGGAGGAGCCGGACTTTGTGCTTTCGATCGGACAGGCAGGAGGAAGAGAGGGGATCACGCCGGAGAGAGTCGCCATCAATATCGATGATGCAAGGATTCCGGATAACGAAGGGAACCAACCGATCGATGAGACTATTTTTTTCCTGACGGGGCAAACGCTTACTTTTTCCACGCTTCCGGTGAAAGCCATGGTGGAAGCGATCAGACGGGAAGGACTGCCTTCATCCTTATCGAACTCCGCCGGCACCTATGTTTGCAATCACCTGATGTATGGTATTTTTGTATTTTTTTGAAAAAAAGAATTGCCAAGTGGGAAACGGTCATTTACAATACAAAGACTCCTGCCTGCTAAATGATGGTGAAGAAAAAGACAGGCAGTGAAAGCGGGTTTCATTCATGTTCCCTATCTCCCGGAGCAGACAAAGAATCAGAAAAACCTGCCCTCGTTACCGCTTTTAGATATGGTAAGAGGGCTGGAAGCAGCTCATTTGTGCGATTGCAGAAAATGAAGTGGATTTGAAGAAAGCCTACGGATGCGAGTGCTAGACTGAGAGACGAGTGCGGACGAGAGAAGACAGGAAAAAAAGAAAGTGTAGAAGTGCGAAACGGTAAGGTGGAATCTGGAGAAATACGGGATGAAAAAAAGGAGACAGCGGATGGGAATCAAATATAGGCACGAATGGAAACATGTCCTGAATACCGCCGATTTGTTGATTTTGCGGCAGCGCCTGCGAGCGGTAATGGAATTTGGAAAAGAAGAGCAAGCGCAACGGCCTGGGGACCAAGTTGTTGGTGGCAGGTATCTTGTTTGCAAAGAAATATAGGAGGTAAATATTAGCTCCGGGAAGGGTAGGAATGGGACGTTTTCAAATCAACTATTTTCAAACGATTATTCTGGGCTTTGCGGCCTTGATTTTGATCGGCGCTTTTTTGCTTATGTTGCCGGTCTCCAGCAGAGCCCATCTCTATACGCCCTTTCTGGAGGCGCTCTTTACTTCCACCTCCGCTTCCTGTGTGACGGGGTTGATTGTATATGACACCGCTACTCACTGGTCTTTTTTCGGACAGGTGGTCATCCTTCTGCTGATACAGATCGGCGGGCTGGGCGTTGTCGTCACAGTGACCTCCCTCTTTGTTTTTGTCGGGCAAACAAATCGGATATGCGCAAAGAAAAAAACCCCTGGCCAATTCTATCTCCATCAGCTCGCAGGGCGAAATTCTGAAAATGCTGATTTTTTTCTCTTAAAGTGGACCGGGATGATCGAACTGTTTTTTTGCCGCCCTCCTGGCGACGCAGTTTGTTCCTGAATTTGGTTTCCGGCGGGGAATTTGGTATGCGATTTTTCATTCTGTATCCGCATTTTGTAATGCCGGCTTTGATCTCATGGGGGTAAAGGAGCCGTTTTCCTCCCTCACCGATTATGTGGGAAATCCTGTTGTCAATCTCAGTATTATGAGTTTGATTCTGCTCGGAGGATTGGGCTTTCTGACGTGGAAGGATATGGCGGAAAAAGAAATGGGATTTTTCATCGCTACCGTCTACAGAGTAAGATGATTCTTTCTGCAACGCTCCTCCTGGTTCTGCTTCCGGCAGTCTTCTATTTTTGTGTGGAGTTTCGGGGAGATCGTTTCCGGAACGGATCCTCGCTTCTTTCTTTACTGCAGTCACCCCGAGAACGGCAGGGTTTAATACGGTGGATTTTACGAAGTTTTCTGACAGCGGACTTTTCCTGCAGATCCTGTTGATGCTGGTGGGAGCGGCGCCCGGCAGTACCGGCGGCGGGATGAAAAATTACCACAATGAGCGTGTTGTTGCTCACTTCCATCGCCATCTTTTAGGAACAGCCTGCGGACGGAAGCCTTTGGAAGAACCATACCCGGAGACGTCATTCGCAATGCGACCACGATTGCCTTTATGTATCTGGTCTTATGTATTTTTGTCCGGCATGTTTATCAGTTTGTATGAAAAAAAGTTCCGCTGTTAAGCGCCTGTTTCGAAAACGGCCAGCGCCATTGCAACGGTAGGGACTCACACTGGGGATCACCCCGTCCCTTCGTCCCGTCTCGCATCTCCTGTTAATTGCGCTGATGTATATCGGGAGAGTGGGAGGACTTTGTTTGATTTATGCTGTTTTTTCCCAATGCCAATCCGGACAGGGGGAGACTGGTGGAAGAAAATGTCAATGTAGGATAGGAGTCAGAGATGAAGCAGATACTGATTATCGGTTTGGGGCGTTTCGGTTTACACATTGCCAAAAAGCTACAGGAAATGCATATTCAGGTGCTGGGAGTGGACAGCAATGAAGAAAGAGTCAAGGTGGCGCTCCCTCATGTGACCAATGCGGAAATCGGGGATGCGACCAATCAGAAGTTTTTTGGGGTCCCTGGGTGTCGCCAATTTTGATGTGTGCATTGTGGCGATTGGCAATGATTTTCTGGCTTCCTTGGAAACGACTTCTTACTTAAAAGAACTGGGCGCCAAAAAGGTGGTTGCGCGGGCGGCCAGAGATCTGGAGGAGAATTTTTTGCTTAGAAACGGTGCGGATGCCGTTGTTTATCCCGAAAAATCCATGGGGAATCTGACCGCCATCCAGTGGAGTTCGGAGAATGTGCTGGATTATATTCAGGTTAGTAAAAGATTTTGCCGTATTTGAAATTGAGCTGCCGAAGGACTGGGCGGGAAAATCTATTGGTGAAATTGATGTCCGAAAGAAATTCAAGGTCAATATCATCGCGGTGAAGAACAGCGATCAAGTCAATGTTTCCTTGGATTCGGACTATCGTTTTAGCGAAGGGGAAAGCCTTTATATCATCGGGAAAGATAAGGATATTCAAAGATACTTTCACACGCTGTGAGTAGCGGGAGAGCGACAGTCAATAGACGACTCCCGGTGGAGGAAGCGGCTGATCGGATGGATAGACTGGATCACTTCATCAGGGTAGGAGACTCACAGCAGAGGAGGTCTGTTTCAAAAAAATAAAACGGACGCGAAGGAAGGCTCTTATCTGGAATAATCCTTCAAGGTTTCAAAGACAGCGATTCTTTTGGCGGTCGGTAGCGGGCATTCCGATGAAGATACAGCCATAATTGTAGCCGGTGGCTGTTTTCTGATAGCGAACGATTTGCAGAATGACATGCAGGACTTCTTTGGTCCAGATGGTCAGAAAAGCTTCGTAGATATCACCGATGGTCAGCTGTCTGTCGCTGTTGAAGCCCAGACCGAATTGCGAGCAGTCTGTGATGTCAATGGTGGCAGATTCCGGGGAAGCATTCGACCCAAGCGGCTTGATGATGATTTTTTTCCGTTCAGATCCAGTCTTGCGCTTTTTGCGTCTCTCATTCATTGTTTCTACCCCTCCTGAATAATTTCACAATGAAATTGCAGGCAATATGCCAGTGCTCCACAATATTATACAACTGAATCGTGAAAATTGCACCCTTTTTTTATTCAATGATACAGGGCATTTCATCAGGACAATACTTTTTTTAAATCGGTAAAAAAGGAGGGGTAGGAAATGCGGATGCAGTCTTCATCCGGTATCTGGGTTTCTCCGTCTGCCAGTAGAGCAGCAACCGCGAAGCTGAGGGCGATGCGGTGGTCGTGATGCGGGTCGATCGTTGCACCGTGAAGGGGTGAGATTTGCGGGGGTGTCCGCAGATCCTCATCCCGTCCTTACAGGGCAACACATCTGCGCCCATTGCTTTCAGGTTTTCATAGGTGGAAGCGAGGCGGTCCGATTCCTTGACTCTTAGTTCCGCCGCATCCTGTAATACCATCTCGCATTCACTAAGAGAAGCGATCACCGCAAGCAGAGGAAGCTCATCAATCAGAGTGGGAATGATTTTTTTCCCAATCGTGATTCGTCCATTGGTATCTCCGTGCAGTTGCGAATATCTTACAATGAGGTCCGCATAGGGTTCACTTGCCAGAACCGCCTTGTCGAGCCGGATCTCTGCTCCCATCCGGTGTAAGATTTGAAGAAACCCGGTTCTGGTCGGGTTGATTCCCACATTTCGGATGCGGATTTCGGAGCCGGGAACGAGGAGAGCTGCTGCAATGAAGTAGGCAGCCGATGAAAAATCACCGGGGATGCGAATTTGAGAAGCGGAAAGGGAAGAACCCGGATGAAGCAGGGTGAGGATTCTTCCATCCGACAGAGGGCGACATTCGATCTTTGCGCCAAGATCCGGGAGCAGGAGCTCCGTGTGATTGCGAGAGAGTGTTTCCTCTATAATAGCGGTGGCTTCTTCACAATAAAGACCGGCAAGAAGAATACAACTTTTGACCTGGGCGGACGGAATCGGAGACTCGTAAGTGATGCCGTGCAGTTCTTTGCCGTGAATCAGAAGAGGGCAGCATTCATTGCGGTTTTTGCTGATGATGTCTGCGCCCATTTGCCCTAGTGGATGAAGAATTCTTTTTCATCGGTCTGCGATTTAAAAGACGCATCCCCGCCGATTTCGGATGAAAAGGGTTGAGCGGCCAGAATGCCTGTCATGAGCCGTGTAGTGGTAGCACTGTTGCCGGCATCAAGGGAAGATCAGCAGCGTGCAGTCCATACAGTCCCCTGCCGTGAACGAGCAACCGCTCCTCTTCCTCTTCCATTTCAATGCCAAGAGAAGATAAACACCGTATGGTAGAGAGACAGTCGTCTCCTTTCAAAAAAACCGCGAACTTCGGTTTTTACCCTTTGCAAGCGAGCCCAGGATGATGGCACGGTGGGTGATGGATTTATCCCCGGTACCGTAATCGTGCCTTTGAGCGGACGAGCTGCTTTTTGCAAAGGTAAGCATGAGGATTCCTTTCAAAAACTTTTCTGGGGTTGCAACGCAACCGGTCAAACAGGAAAACGGACAGCCGGTGAGACAGGCGAGAGAAAGAGGTTTACTACCTGCATTGGATGGATTTACATGCGAGTCTTACAGGCTTCGATGTTCCAGAAAAAGATACGGCTTGACCGCTTCCATTAAATGAGAGAAATGATCGAAGTTGAGAGACTGCGCACCGTCAGAGAGCGCCCTGGGAGGGGCATGATGAACTTCGATTTCCAGTCCGTCCGCACCGGCTGCAACGGCGGCTTTTGCCATCGGTTCGACATAGCGATAGTTTCCGGTTGCATGAGAGGGATCCACAATAACAGGGAGGCGGGTTCGATCCCGAAGAACCGGTACGGCAGATAGATCCAAGGTATTCCTGGTGGCATTTTCGTAGGTGCGGATGCCTCTTTCGCAGAGAACAATATGGGAATTTCCCTCGGACATCATATATTCCGCTGCATTTAACCATTCCTCAATGGTGGCGCAGAGACCGCGTTTCAACAAAACGGGAAGGCCGGATCGTCCCACTTCTTTTAGCAGAACAAAATTCTGCATATTTCTGGCACCGATCTGGACCATGTCCACATATCTTGCAGCTCTTGCAAGAGAATGTTCGGAAACCACTTCCGTCACGGTGGCAAGGCCAAAGGCATCGGCTGCCTGTTTCATGAATTTTAGCCCCTCTTCTCCAAGACCTTGAAAAGAGTAAGGAGAAGTGCGTGCTTTATAGGCTCCTCCCCTCAGAATGGTGGCGCCGGTCTGTTTCACCTTCTCTGCGATTTTCATGATTTGTTCTTCCGATTCAATGGCGCAAGGACCGGCAATCACGGTAAAGGTTTCCGGACTGATCCGGATCTTTTCACCGATTAGAATCGTAGAAGAACCCGGATGAAGTTGAGGATGGACGGAAGAATCCATGAGATCCATCTTTTGTTACGCTCCTTTTCTGAGTGACACAGGTGGCATTTGATACTTGTATCATTATAATGGGAAGAAGTATATTCTTCCATAGGGAATCTGACTAAGGAAATCCGTCATCGAAACCGATATATAGAAACCGAGCCAACTGGACCATAAGGGGGACCATTATGAAACCAAGGAACTTCTGGAAATATCTAAGGATACTGCTTATCATTTTGTTCATCGGCCTGGCGGGTTATAACCTTGCGGCGATCGTGTTAAATGAGCGGGAAAACGACGAAGCCAAATCTGAATATGCGACTTTGGCTAAGACGATGGTCAAACCGGAGACTGCTCCAAAAACGGAAGGAGAGGAGAAACCGAAACAGGAGGAAGACTACCCGCACTTATCGATTGATTTTCAGGCACTCAAGTCCCGCAACAAGGATTTCGTCGGGTGGCTTTCCTTCCCGGCACTGGATTTAAGCTATCCGGTCTGCCAGGAAAAAAAAGTGGATCAGTACCTCTATGTGACTTTTGACGGGAAGAAAAATTCTTCCGGATGCATCTTTATGGACAAGGATAGCAGTGCCACTTTTTGACGGTAGAAGCGACTTTATCTTTGGACACAACATGCGGAACCTTTCCATGTTTGGCTCCTTAAAGACCCCTGTTAAGAAAGGGAAACGAGCATCTTCTGGAAAAGAATCATTATCTTTATATTTATACCGAGGAGAAAGTCATCCGGTATGAGATCTTTGCGTATTACAATGCAAAGGCCGGAAGCAGTATCTATTCTTTGGTAAAGACCGATGAGCAATATGATGCTTTTCTAAAAATGATCGAGCAAAGAAATGTTTATAAGAACCATCCGACAGGCGACTTTTGGTCAGCGTCCGGAAATCCTTACCTTATCGACCTGCTTTTGGCAAGGCCGGGGAGATACAAGATTTCTGGTTAGCGCGTATAAGCAAAAAGGAATGGAAGAACCAATAAAGGCGAAGCAATGAAAGCGAATAAATAATCATATTTGCTATTGAAAAATTTATTTAGCAGGTGATATTATGATTCTTGAAAAGGAAAGAAGTAAATCTTTGAAGCAGTGGAGGCTAAAAATGCAAAAAGATAAAAAAAGGATTTTTATCAGGGGGTACTTGTATTTTTGTATGGTGGGTGCTTGCATGGCCTGTGGGCAAATCCAGAAGGGCAGCCTTCCGGATCAGGCAGCGGTCAGGGAATTTGACGCCAACCAGACGGAAATCTATATTGATGATAATGCCATTGCCCTCGCAGAGCAGATTCCCTAGCAGTGAAAAATATGGATCAGGCGGCGCAGACGGCTTTTTGCCCTGATGAATCAGCAACGCGCTGCGGCGGGATTAGCGGCTCTTGCCTGGAATCAGGGGCTGGCGGATGCGGCAAAGGTGCGTGCGGGAGAAATCATCAGCCTGTTCGCACATAAGAGGCCGAACGGTTCTGACTGGTGGACGGTGAACAGCAAGATCATGTACGGCGAGAATCTGGCGAAACTCTATCAATCGGCGGACAGTGTCACGGCGGCTTGGATGGCTTCTCCGACCCACAAAGCCAATATCATGGATGCAGGGTTCAAAACCTGTGGAATCTCCATCGTTGAAAACGGCGGTAAGTGGTACTGGGCACAGGAATTCGGCTATTGAAAAAAATCTTGCAGAGAACAGGAGGACAAACTGCAAGGTAGTGGATGTTCCCTGTTGGTGCTTTTTTAAGGAAATACTTTGCTACAGATAGAGTAATCTTGAAAAAGGTGCGTTTTCTAATGAATTTCCCGCTCCTGTTGAACAGGGGGCGGGAAATTTTTGCGCCTGGGTGTGGGGGTGGATGGAAAAAAATAGTCTTTGCAAGGCAAGCAACTTCGGTTAAACTAAAAAAATCGGGTCATCCGTAAGGGCAAGAATTTGCCGGAGATTCCAAACAACTTTAACGCCTAGATCATCGAGGGGAAGGATAGAAAGAATGCGAAAAATGTTTGAAACAAAGAAGTTGGCAGCCATCACACTCATCATGGCGGTTCTGCTCGTTATGGGGGCATGTTCCGGTCATAGCGCACAGGAGTCTACCTCCGGTTCGGTCGCACAGGAATCGGTGGCAGGTGATAGCGCACAGGAATCGACGGTACGAGATAGCGCACAGGAATCAGCGGTAGGAGACAGCGCAAAGGAATCGGCGGCGGGGGTTAACGCAAAAGAGGTGACAGGGAATCCGAAGAAGCAGAGATACAGCAGAGTGGTGGCGCTGTCTCATTCCATTGCAGACATGTGGCTGCTCGCAGGCGGGCAGTTAGCGGGAACGACCGATGATGAATTAAAAGCCTTGCAGGATGCGGGAAAGGACGGATCAGGGATTGCCTCCGTGGGAGGACTCATGAATGCGAGCGCAGAGGCGATTGTTGCGCTAAATCCGGATCTGGTCCTCTTGTCCGCGGACATCCCTTCTCATAAGAAGCTCAGAAGTACCCTGGAGGAAGCGGGATTCAATGTCCTTGCGGTCAACATTGACGACTTTGAAGATTATGACAGGGCGATGAAGCAATTCACAAACGATACAGGGGACCATGCTTCCTATGAAAAAAATGTGTCGGCGGTCGCAAAGGAGATTTCCGATTTTAAAAAGAATCACAGGCTTGCGGGAACAGCCCTGTTTATGCAGATTTCCTCTACCAAAAACAAGGTACTGAAAAGAGATAATTTCGTCGTCCGGATGGGGACGGATCTTGGACTTACCAATGTGGCGGACGATGACTCAGGGTTGACGGAGGCGAATGTAGAGGCCATACTGGAATTGAATCCGGATTATATTTTTCTGATTCCCATGGGGATCGAGAAGAAGGCGGAACAATCCTATGAAGAAGCGTTTGCGCAAAAAAAGACGGGTGGAAAGAGTTGTCGGCTGTGAAAAAATCATGTCTATTCTTTGCCGAAGGATTTATTTCGTTACAAACCAAATAACCGGTGGGCGGAGGCCTACCGGTACCTGTACCAGCTGGTGAATGATCAATAATGGTTGAGAAGTGTGATGGATAAGAAAAAAAGGGAGACAGTCGGACGCAGATGCCAGAGGGTTGATCCCTGACGGGTATTCTATTCCTTTTGATTGCCTGTTTCATGGGAATCTTTTTGGGCAGGGTAAAGGGGACGAACCTGATCACCTTTTCGATTCGTTTGCCGAGGACGATAGCCGGAATTTTCTGCGGGGCGGGGCTGAGTGTGGCGGGTCTTTTGCTGCAGTCTTCGTTACATAATTCCTTGTGTTCTCCGGGAATCATAGGGATCAATCAGGGAGCAGGGTGTTTACCTTGCTGGCAGGTCTTCTCTGTCCGTCTCTACCGCTTGTGAGAGGGCTTTTTCTCTTTTGTGGGGGCGCTTTTATCGGTGGCGCTCGTGTTCGGCATTACCGGCATTGCCGGTCGTCAAAAAAATCCACGGTGATTCTTGCAGGAGTAGCGGTTTCCAGTTTGATGAGTGCACTGATGCAGGGAATCATTCTTTTTTTTCCGGAAGCCGTTGTAGATAAGATCAGCTTTAATTTGGGAGGACTTTCCACCATCAGCCTGTCGCAGCTTTATCCTTTGATGGCGGTGAGTATGATTTGCTTTGTCCTGGTCTGCGTTTTTGCGACACGGATTGAGATGCTGACCCTGGGAGATGAAGTGGCAACCGGTCTTGGCATTCATGCAGGCAGAACCAGGGCGCAGACGGTGGTATTGGCGGGGATTCTTTCAGGCGCCGTTATCAGCGTGGCAGGACTGTTGGGGTTTATAGGGCTGATCGTACCCAATGTGGTGCGAATGTGTCATTTTAGAAATTTCAGGATACAAATTCTGCTCTGCATGCTGTATGGGGGCGCTTTTTTGACCATCTGTGACAGCGGGGCAAGGTTCCTGTTCTATCCCTATGAGGTTCCGGTTGGATTGATCATGTCAGTCATCAGGGGCGCCTTTCTTTGTTTTTCTTACTGATGAGGAGAAAAAGGATGGGGCACGAATGAATTTGCATATTCAACATCTTCGTACAGGGTACGGAGAAAGGCCGTTTGTGGAAGTAGAAGACCTCGAGATTGGAACAGGAAAGATTGTTTCCTTGATCGGAGAAAACGGGTGCGGAAAATCCACCTTCTTAAAGGCATTCGTCGGTCTGTTGCCTTATGAAGGCCGGGTTCAAATGAATGGGTGCGAACTGTCTTGTCTTTCTACAAAAGAAAGAGCCAGGCTCATCAGCTATCTGCCACAGCATCTTCTTGCGCCGGAGATGGACGTCTCTCAGTTGCTGGCACACGGACGTTATGCAAGAGGAGGAGATCTTCCGTATGGAAGAAGGGCGGATCAAGGGCATTGCAAAATAGGCTCTTTTGCACAAGGGTGTAAGGAGTTTTTTGGAGAATTTGCCGTCCGCCTCCGGGAAGAGGACAGACAGATCATGACAAAGGCCTCTGAGATGACGGGAATAGACGCTCTTCAAAACACACTGCTGAGGAAGCTTTCGGGAGGAGAAAGGCAGCTGGCTTATCTTGCCATGACCATCGCCCAGGATGCGGATCTTCTGCTGTTGGACGAACCCGCCACCTATATGGACATTCGGCACAGACTGCGGCTTGGTCAAATCTTGCAGGAATTAAAGGCAGAGGGAAAGACGGTCTTAATGACCACACATGATATTGCTGAAGGATTTTCCGTTTCGGATGAGATGATCGTGATGCAGGAGGGACACTTTATGATCAGAGGATCACCGGAGGACTTGTGTAAGGAAAAAGAATTATTGAGAAAGATATTGGGAATCAGCCTGATGAAGGATCCTTCTGAGGAAGCTGTTTTCCAATATAAACTGGCCAGATAAGCAAGAAAAAGGAGGAAGGAAATTGGGATACCTATTGGATGAGACGGGGTTTTCACATCTGATTGAGAACCTGAAAAAGTCGTACCGAATTTTTGCCCCGGTGCTCAAAAAAGGGCAGGGACGGCATTTAGACACCGATGTGGTGTTGTATGACGAGGTGAACGAAGCGGGAGAGATCGAATTATTGAAGAAATCCGATTATGCTTTCAAAGAAGCCATGACACCGTTGTCGGAGACTCTGTTTTTTTTCACAGAGAAGGAGACCAAGCTTGCCGATATAGATGAGAGGCCGGTTCTGGTTTTCCTAAGGAGCTGTGATCTCCATGCGCTGAGAAGACAGGACGCCATTTATTTGCAAAACGGAAGAGAAAAGGATCCTTTTTATCAGAGGAGGAGAGAGCTTCTCAAATTCGTGTTGATTGGCTGTCAGGAGGCGTACGAGAACTGTTTTTGTGTGGACATGGGAAGCAATCAGACGAAGGAAGGCTATGTGTTCTCTATTGACAAGACGAAGGAGACCTATCGTTTTCAAGTTTTTGGATCCGTCCTTCCGTGACGCTTTCGTTTCCCTGTCTGCAAAAGAGGAAGAAGTGACTCCTTTTTATGTGACGGAAACCAAAACAAAGGTGGAGGTGCCGGACGAGGTGCCCGCTTCCCATCATCAAGCACCCTTTGTGGGATGAATATACGACTCGCTGCATCGGCTGCGGTAGATGCAATTTTTGTCTGTCCTACCTGTGCTTGCTTCTCCATGCAGGATATCTTTTATACGGATAACGGAAAGGTGGGAGAAAGGCGCAGAGTGGCGGCATCCTGTATGGTCGATGGTTTCACGGACGTGGCAGGAGGAGGACAGTACAGACGCACGCAGGGAGAGCGGATGCGCTTCAAGGTGTTGCACAAGATCAGCGACCATAAAAAGAGATTTGGTGAAAATATGTGCGTGGGTTGTGGGCGTTGTGATGATGTCTGTCCGGAGTATATTTCCTACTCCCAAATCATCAATAAAGTATCGGCTGCCGTAAAGGAGGAAGCGAAGAATGAATAATGCGTATATCCCCTTTCCTTCCGAGATTCAAGAGGTCATCAGACATACCAAGAAGGAATATACGTTTCGGATGCACTTTGAAGGCGAGGTGAAACCCGGACAGTTTTTTGAAGTTTCCGTGCCGAAATACGGGGAGGCACCGATCTCCGTGAGCGGAATTGGAAAGGATTATGTGGATTTAACGATACGGAAAGTCGGCCGTGTCACGGGAGAAGTGTTTGAGAAGTATGAGGGACAATCTCTCTTACTGCGAGGACCTTACGGGAACGGATTCGATGTAGATCTCTATAAGGGATAGAAACCGTTGTAGTGGCCGGCGGTACCGGCGTGTCCCCGGTGAGAGGAGTGATCGAAGCCCTTTCAAACCTTCCGGATGCCTCCGATAAATATGCCATTGCGGGCTTCAGAAGCCCGGAGGATATGCTCTTTCGGGAAGATCTGAAAAAAACTGGGAAAAAGAAGATCCATTTGATTTTAACAGTGGACCAGGCACCGGAGGGTTACGATGGCAATATCGGTCTGGTTACGAAATATATTGCGGATCTGCCGCTTCGGGATCCGGAAAAAGCCAGAGCGGTGGTCGTCGGTCCGCCTCCTATGATGAAATTCACCATTATCGAGCTGCAAAAAAAAGGATTCAGGGATGAAAATATCACTGTTTCCTATGAACGCAAGATGTGTTGCGGCTTAGGAAAAATGCGGACACTGTCGAATCAATGACACCTATATCTGTCTGGACGGACCGGTGTTTCAGTATACGGAAGCCAGAAATATGGTGGATTAAGGGAGAAAAACAAATGGGAAAACTGGATATTCATGTACCCGATTTAAAAACATGCCTTCCGGGTGTCGAAAAACAGAGGACAGACGGCTGCCAGGATTCGTATTCCGGGAGGGGCGGCCGATACCAAGGTTTTTACAAAAGGTCATTGATATCGCCAATCGATATGGAGATGGCACGGTCAATATTACCAACAGGCAGGGAATTGAAATTCCGCAGATTCGTCTGGAAGACGTGGAAGCGGTGAAAAAAAGAGATTCAGCCGATTATCGATCATTATCAGATCGTACAAGGAAAAAAAGAAACGGGCTTCGATTCTTCGGGCACCAGAAACATTGTGGCCTGTCCCGGTGCTAAACTCTGTCCGTTCGGGAATTATGACACCAAGGCGCTTGCGCTGCGGATCGATCATGAGATTTTTTTCCCAATGACCGTCATGTGAAGGTGGCTTTCACCGGGTGCTCCAATGATTGTGCCAAGGTGAGAATGGATGATTATGGCATTATCGGCATGACGGAACCGCAGTACAATCCGGATCGTTGTGTGACCTGCAAGCAGTGCGTGAATATGTGTAAAAGACGTTCGGTAGGGGCTTTATCGGTGGTCAACGGTAAAATTGTGAGAGATACACAGAAGTGTGTGGGCTGCGGTGTCTGCGTGCATTACTGTCCGACCAGAGCCTGGACCAGAAGTAGGGAACACTATTTCCGAATTGTTCTTCTGGGCAGAACAGGGAAAAGAAATCCTCGCCTTGCAGAGGACTTCATCAAATGGGCGGATGAAGAGGTGTAGTCAAAATCATCAAAAAAACGGCTATGCTTATATTGAAGAATTTATTGATCCCAATGCGGTAGAGCATAAGGAGCATATCGGATATATTGTTGATCGTACGGGGTTTGAGAAATTCAAGGAATACATTCTGCAAGGAGTGGAATTGGGAGAAAAAGCAGAGGTGGCAAGCCCTATGTACTGGGGTGGCAAGCACTATAGTACATTCGGGCAGTAAATAGAGTTTCTTGCCGGAGGGTGAAAGAATGGGGTCTTCCCCTTTTGGCACAGAAAGACAAAGGAGGGGTTACATGCAAGACTATGTGAAGGTGTATTCCAAGCGCTTTCCGAATGTGTTTCTCACGGTGATTCCGGGGCATTTCATGACGCCGAATTCTCATATCAATCATTACATTGATATGACGACCATGAAATCACGTCAGTCGGAAGCAAGAGCAACGGCGGAGGCGCTTGCCTTTGATTATGTCGCTTCTACGGTGGTGGATACCATTATCTGCATGGATAACAGCGAGGTCATTGGAGCGTATCTGGCGGATGAACTGACAAGGCATGGGATTCAGTCGATGAACCATCACAAGACCATTTACATCATGACACCGGAATATGATTCTTACGGACAGATGATTTTTAGAGATAACGTAAGGAAAATGATCAAGGACAAGCATGTGCTCCTGTTGCTTGCCAGCACCACGACGGGGAAGACGCTGCGAAGTGCCATTGAGGGAATTCGTTATTACGGTGGCGAAATTACAGGGTTTCTGCCATTTTTTTCTACCGTGGATACAGTGGCGGGAATGCCGATTCACCGACTGTTTTCAAAAGAAGATGTGCCGGAGTATATCACCGCTTCTGCCGATCGTTGCCCGATGTGCAAAGAAGGGATGCCGATTGATGCAATTTGTAATGGTTTTGGCTATAGCACCGTGAATAGTTGAGTACCATTGGTTGACTTTTCACAAAGATACGAGTACAATTGAAACATAATTGATCATTGTGTATGGGTTGTTGCGGGAAGTAGAAGGTTTACTAGAGGAGGAAAGGCAATGGCAGCGAAAAAGAGCAGCAAAGCGAACATCGTGCTTCAGTACGGAGACAGATCCATTTCTTACGATGAACTTGTTCAAAACATGAAAAAAACAAATGGATCTATGATTATAAGAGAGAGATTTCGAATTGAAGGAAATGGAACTCTATGTAAAACCGGAAGAAGACCGCGTCTACTATGTGATTAACGAAAGCGAAGAAAACGGGAGCTTTGGACTCTAAATAAAAACGATTGGACCCGGGAGCCTCTGCCATCTGTCATCGGCAGGGGCTTTATTTTTTGTTTGAGTACCCGGGGACTCTTTCTTTTCTCTTCCCACGGGAGGCGGCAGAATCCGGTCTTTTCCAATCCACCATATTTCGTGTAGAATATCTCCAGTAGGTTCTGAAAAATACAAAAATATGGAAAAGAGACAGGCAGGACATTTGAACTGCAACGAAGCAGAGCATCTTATTCCCGAGTATTTGAATGACCGGATGGACAACTGGCAGTTGGAAGAGTTCCTTCATCATGTCAAAACTTGCCCAGATTGCAGAGAGGAACTGACGATTCAACTCTTGGTTAAGGTCGGTCTGCAAAAAGTTGGAGGAGAGTGGCGATTTCAATCTGATCCGGGAGATGAACACACAGATGGAAGAGGCGGAGCACCGTCTGAAGGTCAGGAATATTTTTACAAAATATTTCATTTGTGCTCCAGACCCTTGTTCTGGTCTGTGCTGTTGTGATGATTTGGCTTGCCGGGCGAATATTATGAGCAAAGTTTTACTGATTGACGGTCACAGTATCTTAAACCGGGCTTTTTATGGACTGCCCGATTTAACGAATGCAGAAGGGGCACATACCGGAGCAGTGTACGGTTTTTTTGACCATTCTTTTTAAATTGTTGGAGGAAGAAAAGCCGGATTATTTGACGGTTGCCTTTGATGTACATGCGCCGACCTTTCGCCATGAAATGTACGAGGCTTATAAGGGTACCAGAAAGGGCATGCCGGAAGAATTAAAGGAACAGGTGCCACTGCTAAAGAAAGTTTTGGATGCGATGGGAGTCTGCAGAATCGAACAGGCAGGACTGGAAGCAGACGACATCCTGGGGAGTCTGGCCAAACAGGCACAGGCAGACGGCAATGAGGTCATCCTTGTATCAGGGAGACAGAGATCTGCTGCAGATTGCGGATGTGCATATTTGCATCTATCTGCCCCGCACCAAAATGGGAAAGACAACCATCGAACATTATTATGCAAGCGATGTGCAGGAGAAGATCGGACTCAGCCCGGCGCAGTTTATCGAATTGAAAGCCTTGATGGGGATACGGCAGATAATATCCCGGGAGTTCCCAAAGTCGGAGAAAAAGACGGCGCTTTCTTTAATGCAGATCTATGGATCCATTGAGGGAATTTATGCGCACCTGGAAGAAATTTCCAGGAAGGCGGTGCGAGAGTCGCTTCTTGCAAATAGAGATCTTTGCGATCTGTCCTTGCGGCTGGCGACCATTCAGACGGACTGTGGAATCGGTTTTGGATTATGAATCGGCAAAGATACACAATTTTTCACAGAAGAGGCTTATACTCTATACAAGAGGCTGAATTTTTAAAAATCTGCTTCACCGTTTTGAGACGGAAGACAGCAGGAAGACAGATCCTGCGGATGCAGCGCAGGTAGTGAAGATTGCAAGCATAGAGGAGGCGGATCGGGTTTTTCAGGAGGCCAAAAGAAGCTAAGGTCTGCGGATATTTTTTTCTTGGGAGAGAAGAACTTGCAGGAGGAGTCGAATGTCCTTTGTCTTGCGCTTCATTTTGAGGAAGAGAAGACCTACTGCCTGGTTTGTGGCAGCGAACTGACAACGGCGTATTTAAGGGGAAAAGATGGAGGATCTGGCGGATCATTCGGACTGTATTCTCAGCGCCTTTGATACCAAAAAAACACATGGCAGTTTTTTTACCCCGCAGGAGATGAGGCAAAAGGAGGAAATACCAGGCAGTGTGAGTACCGGACGGGTGCTGAAAGCCTTTGATATTCTGATTGCCGCCTATCTGCTAAATCCGTTAAAGAATGATTATACGGCGGAAGACATTGCCTCAGAATATCTCTCTCTCAGTGTGCCAAGTTTTTAAGGAACTCTTTTCATCCCGCTCTCTTTCGGATATTCCGGAAGAGGAGTTGCTTGCCCTATGCGGCAGGTCAGGCAAAAATCGCCCATCTCGCACTTGCAGTGCTGAAAAAGAAGTTATTGGAAGCGGAGGAATGGTCTCTGTTTACGGAGATTGAAATGCCGCTCACCCTATATTCTCTACGAAATGGAGCGAAACGGCATTCTTTGCAAAAAGAGATGCGCTGCAAGAATATGGAAACACGCTTGGAAAAAAAGCATTGCCGCATTGGAAAAAAAGAAATTTATGAGGGAGCAGGAGAGTCTTTTAACCTCAATTCTCCCAAACAGCTCGAGGAAATCCTGTTTCAGAAACTGGGTCTTCCGGGTGGTAAAAACAAAGACCGGTTATTCCACGGCTGCAGATGTGCTCGAAGAGCTCGCAGTGAAATATCCGCTGGTACGAAAGATTCTCGACTACCGGGCGCTGGCAAAATTAAAAAAAGCACCTATGCCGACGGGCTTTCCGCTTTTATTGAAGCGGATGGCAGGATTCATACGATTTATCATCAGACGATCACGGCGACGGGGCGACTTTCCTCCGCTGAGCCGAATCTGCAGAATATTCCTATGAGGACCGAGCAAGGGAGGCTGATTCGAAAAGTCTTCGTGCCACAGGGGGGATGGATATTTGTGGATGCGGATTATTCCCAGATCGAATTGCGGATTTTGGCACACATGTCGGATGATGCCGGTTTGATGGAAGCCTATGAGGAAGGCCGGGATATTCACCGGATGACAGCGGCCAGGGTTTTTTTCATAAAAGTTTTGAGGATGTGACACCGGATGAGCGCAGAAATGCCAAGGCGGTTAATTTCGGGATTGTTTACGGCATCAGTTCTTTTGGTCTCTCCAATGATCTTCGCATTTCCAGAGAAGAGGCGAAATCCTATATGGATAAATATTTTGCCACCTATCCCGGAGTGAAAGAATACCAGGAGAAAGCAGTAAAAGAAGCCAAGGAAAATGGCTACGCCTCTACCTTATTCCATAGAAGAAGACCAATGCCGGAGTTTGGAAGCAGCAATTTTATGCAAAGAAAAATTCGGCGAACGGGTTGCAATGAATGCACCGATCCAGGGAAGCGCAGCGGATATCATGAAGATCGCAATGATTCGCGTCTTTAAAAAGGTTAAAGAGAGAACTTCCGGACGCCAGGATGTGTTTGCAAATTCATGATGAACTTCTTTTGGAAGTTCCGGAGAAGGATAGAGAAAGAGCGGGAGAGATCCTGTCTTATGAGATGGAGCATGCGGCAAAGCTGAAGGTAAGGCTGGAAGTGGACTGCCATGAGGGAACAGACTGGTATGAGGCAAAATGAGAAGAGCAGGTGAGTGCTTATGAAAATCATCAGCATCACCGGAGGCGTAGGGTCCGGCAAAAGCAGTCTTTTACAATATATTGGATCAAGGTATGACTGCAGAATTCTATTTGCTGATGCCATTGCAAAAGAGCTGGAAGAGCCGGGAGGAAGCTGTTACGAGGATCTGGTTCGCTTACTGGGGAGGCAGATTTTGCAAGAGAACGGGAAGATTGATTCCGTTCGAATGTCGGAGCTGATTTTTTTCATAACGGGAACTTGCTTTCAGAAGTCAATCTGATTCTGCATCCGGCGGTCAGGGGAACCATCCAATCGGAAATCGAAGCGGAAAAGAGAAGTGGAAAGGTGCGGTTCTTCTTTATTGAGGCAGCGCTTCTGATTGAATGCGGCTATGAAGAAATCGTGGATGAAATATGGTTTATTCATGCGCCAAGGGACGTCAGGAGAAAAAGGTTACAGAAGGAAAGAGGCTACAGTGAGGGGCGAATAAACGGCATCTTTGCCAACCAGTTACCAGAAGAAACTTTTTTTGCACACGCAGACGTTGTGATCGAAAACGGCGGGAGATTTGCAGATGCCTGCCGCCAGGTGGATGAAAAAAATTGGGGAGAGAACTTGATTACAAGAAGCCAAAAAGAGGAAAAGGTGGTGTTCGGTCTGGATATCGGTACCAGAAGTGTGGTAGGTACCATTGGATATCAGCAGGAAAACAAGTTCCATGTCATGGCGCAGAAGGTGAAACTGCATGAAACCAGAGCCATGCTGGACGGGCAGATTCATGATATTGCAAAGGTTTCTTCCACCATCCTTTCGGTCAAGGAGGAACTGGAGAGGGAGACGGGAATTGAACTGACGGATGTATGCATTGCCGCTGCAGGACGCGTGCTTCGGACGGTGCAGGCTCTTTATGAAGAAGAGTACGAGGAAGAAAAAAATATCACACAGGAGGACATCTATCATCTGGAGTCCCGTGCGGTGGAAGCTGCCTATGCCGAGTTCGTGCAGAAATACAAGAGCGATGAGAAATTTTTTTCTGGTAGGATATACGGTCAGGCATTTCTATATGAACGGCGCACCCATTGTGAATCTGGAGGGACACAACCTCTTAAAGGCAGGCGTGGATGTCATTGCCACCTTTCTTCCTCAGGACGTGGTGGACGGTTTGTATACGGCCTGTGAAAGGGCGGGGCTGCATGTGGCGAATCTGACCCTGGAGCCGATTGCGGCGATTCGCGTGGCGATTCCCGAGAAGTTCAGAAGCCTCAATATGGCTTTGATTGACGTGGGAGCAGGGACTTCCGATATTTGCGTGACGAGTGAAGGAACGATCATTGCTTATGGAATGATTCCGGAAGCGGGAGATCATCTGACGGAAATCATTGCTCAGAATTGTCTGGTGGACTTTCATACGGCGGATCAGATCAAGATTGAGGGAAGCACGAAGCCGACTGTGACCTTTTACGATGTCATGGGCCTGGAGAAGACCATTACGGCAGAAGAAATTCAGAACATGATCCATACCCAGGTGGAGTTAATGGCGGATCATGCGACCGAGATGATCCTGCAGCTAAATGGAGACAGACCGGTGCAGGCGGTCTTTGTCGTCGGCGGAGGCGGTTGTGTGCCGGGGTATACCAAGGCAATCGCCGCCAGGTTGGGAATACCGGAAGAGCGTGTGGCGCTTCGGGGGAGGAAGTCATGAAGAATATCATCTTCCCCGAGCAGGATGAGGTGGCGCATGATTCTCTGATGGTGACGCCGATTGGAATTTGCATCAGTTTCTATGAAGAAACCAATAATTTCGTCTTTGTATCTTTCAACGGAATACAGACCAAGATCTATGATAACGGCAAATTGACAGTGGCGGACGCCGCCATTCAGGCATCTTTTTCCGAATGAGGATCTCTTCCCGAAAAGAGGAAAGGAACTGCATTTTTCCGTCAACGGAGAAGAGAGGACGGTCAGAGGAACGGCGGGAGAGGCGGCCGTCATTCGAGGTCAATGGCAGACTCTCTTCCATTCACACGCATATTCATGCCAATGATGTGATTGATGTGGAACGCTCTACGGCAGGAGAAGCAGGACATTTAAGAATTGCCTCGTTAGCCGAATATATCGACAAACTGCATGTGGAACTGGATGGCAAGATGGTGGAGTTGCCCCATTTCGCCACGGCAAACGGGGAGCCGAAATCGGAACTGTATGATATTCAGGAGGGGATCAGGTACAGATCAAGGAATATGATACGGCAGGACAGATTGCACAGCTCCTGGATATTCCGCTAACGCCTGAAGTGGTGGTCTTTGTGAATCATGAGCGTGCGGATGCCGATACCAAGGTCTATGAGAATTTTCAGTTAAAATTTGGAAATCGGGATGATCTGATCATGGACGCTTACCGGAATTTTTCCGGATGCGGAGCAGGAAGAAGACACAGAGGAAATGTCGGAAGACTCTGCTGTCGCAGAGCACAAAGCGGCAGTAAACGAGAAGGCAGAGGCATTTCACCAGGCGACGGGAGGCGTGTTTGACCATCAGGGAGGAGCCCCGGGTCCCACGCTTTCCAAGGATCTGCATGTGATTGTCAATGATTCGCCGATCACACTGCAAGGGAAACTGGAATATTTTTTTGTCGATGTATTTGATTATATTGATTTTGATCTCTCAAAGCCGGATGGCAGGAGTATCGTCACACAGTTAAATGGCAGTACCCCGAATTATATGCAGGTGTTGCAGGAAGGGGACCGGATTGAGATTTATTGGGCGAAGAAATGAGATTAGCAAGCATTGCAAGCGGTTCCAACGGCAACTGTATCTATATCGAAGTGAACAAACGCATATCCTCATTGATGCAGGGGTCAGCCGCAAGAAGATTGAAGAGGGACTGCACTCGCTGTATCTGGATCTATCGGATATCAATGCCGTTTTTTTAACCCATGAACATAGCGATCATGTGAGCGGTCTTTTTCCTCTGTTAAATAAGAGAGACATTCCGGTCTATGCAACCGGAGGAACGCTTCAGGGAATCCGGAAGTACGACAAGAAAAAAATACGATGGAGGAGAGGAAAATGACGCTCATCCATGCGGATACACCGGTTCTATGCGGTGATTTGCAGGTGGATCCTTTTGCCATTTCGCATGATGCACTGGAACCGGTCTGTTACCGGGTGACCTGTCAGGGGAAAAAAGTCGCAGTCGCAACCGATCTGGGATGCTATGATGATTATTTAGTGGATCGGTTGCAGGGGATGGATGCCCTTCTACTGGAAGCAAACTATGATCTTCGCATGTTACAGGCGGGGCCCTATCCGTATTATCTGAAGCAGAGGATTTTTAAGTGACAACGGGCATTTGTCCAATGATGCCTCTTCCCGGTTGCTGATCCGGCTCTTACACGACCATCTAAAGGGGGTTTTGCTGGGGCACTTAAGTGAGCAGAACAACCTTCCGGAACTGGCTTATGAGACGGTACGGGTAGAGATTGAAATGAGCGATAATGCCTATCATGCCGGAGATTTTCGCCTGGGGGGTTGCAAACCAGATTTGCTCCCTCAGAAATCCTCAAAGTTTGAAAGGAAGATGCAGATGCAAAAAGGTGATTGTGACAGTTGTTGGAAAGGATACCTTTGGTATCATCGCCAGAGTCGGTGCTTATATGGCGGAAAAGAGAATCAATATCCTTGATATTACGCAGACCATTGTTTCAGGATATTTCAATATGCTGATGATTGTGGACTGCTCCAAGGTGAGACCTTAGCTTTGACGATATGGCGGAGGGACTGGATCAAATCGGCAGAGAACTGGGTGTGACCGTGAAATGCCAGAGAGAAGAAATTTTTTTGAAGCCATGCATCGTATCTAAGCTCTTTGTGAGGGAAATTCAGGCATGATGAATCAAAAAGAAATCTTTGAAACCAATGAGATGATTGAGAAGGAAAATCTCGATGTTCGAACCATCACGATGGGTATCAGTTTGTTCGACTGTGCCAGTGAGGATCCGGCTGCCTTTTGGACAAAAGATTTATGATAAAATCTGCCGTCAGGCGGAAAATCTGGTTAAGGTAGGAAATGAGATTGGAAGAGAATTCGGTATTCCGATTATCAATAAACGAGTTTCCGTTACACCCATTACTCTGGCTGCGGGAAATTGCAGGAGAGAAGAAGATTATATCCAAATTGCCCGCATGTTAGACTGTGCTGCGCACACGGTCGGGGTGGATTTTATCGGCGGATATTCTGCCCTTGTCTCCAAACACATGACAGGAGCGGATCGGATGTTAATCGAATCGATTCCGCAGGTGCTTTCGCAAACCGAGCTGGTCTGTTCCTCTGTCAATGTAGCTTCGACCAAAACGGGAATCAATATGGATGCGGTCCGGCTTCTCGGGAAACAGGTAAAGAAAACCGCCGATCTGACAGCCCAAAGAGACTCGATTGGCTGCTGTAAGTTGGTAATCTTTTGCAATGCGCCGGATGATAATCCTTTTTATGGCGGGGGCTTTTCACGGAGTGACAGAAGGAGATGCCGTCATCAGCGTGGGGGTTTCCGGCCCCGGGGTCGTCAAGAAGGCGTTGGAGAACGTGAGAGGAGCTGACTTCGAGACACTTTGCGAAACCATCAAGAAGACGGCGTTCAAGGTCACCAGGGTGGGGCAGCTTGTAGCGAAAGAAGCCTCTTCCCTGCTGCAGGTGCCGTTTGGGATTGTCGATCTTTCGCTTGCGCCGACACCAGCCATCGGTGATTCCGTTGCGGAAATTTTGGAGGAGATCGGTCTGGAGAAGGCAGGGGCGCCGGGCACAACGGCAGCGTTAGCACTCTTAAACGATCAGGTCAAAAAGGGTGGAATCATGGCCAGTTCCTATGTGGGTGGACTCTCCGGAGCCTTTATCCCGGTCAGTGAAGACCGGGGGATGATCGAAGCGGTGGGCGCCGGCGCTCTTACACTGGAAAAGCTGGAGGCGATGACCTGTGTTTGTTCGGTGGGGTTAGATATGATTGCCATTCCGGGAGACACTTCGGAAGAGACGATTTCCGGGATCATTGCAGACGAGATGGCGATTGGGATGGTGAATCAGAAGACGAGTGCCGTGCGCCTGATTCCGGTGATCGGCAAGGGCGTAGGAGACAGGGCGGAATTTGGCGGCCTTCTCGGATATGCCCCCCATCATGCCGGTCAATTCTTTTTCGTGTAACGCCTTTGTGAACAGGGGCGGTAGAATCCCCGCTCCGGTCCACTCGTTTAAAAATTGAGATTTCATTTTTGATCAAACAGATAAAGGGATAAAGTGAGCATTAGATTCAGGAAGAAAAGTGGGTTGGAAAAATACAATCCGCCAGAATGCCAGAAGAACCAGAAACCTTAGGCAGGAAAAAAACGGGAATTTCCAGAAAAGAGAAGCGCAAGGGAAGAATTTCCTGGCTCTTTCTTTCGCCTTCCCTTTTGGGAGTGCTGACTTTTTTTCTGCTTCCCTTCTGCGTGATCATCTTTTATGCTTTTGTGAACAATCCGATCCAGAAGGAATTTGTCGGGATCCAGAACTTTATCAACGTATGGGATAACAACGCTTTTAAGAGGGCGGGATGGAATACACTTCGCTTTTCTTTTACGGCAGTGCCGCTCGCAGTCATGTTGTCTCTTCTTCTTGCAGTGATTATGGAATCCAAAATTCGAATGAAGAGCCAGTTTCGAACCTTCTTCCTAACGCCGATGATGGTTCCGGTTGCATCGATTGTCCTGATCTGGCAGGTGCTGTTTCATTATAACGGCACGATCAATGAGGTGCTCATTCATTTAAACCTGATTGATGCCGCCCATAAAATCGACTGGTTTAATACCGTGCATGCGCAGGTCATCATTGTAGTCCTGTTTCTTTGGAAAAATCTGGGTTACAATATGATTCTTTTCATGGCGGCACTTTCTTCGGTTCCGCAGGATGTGATTGAGGTAGCAGAGCTTGAGAGCGCAACCAAATGGCAGATTTTCTGGAAAATCAGAATGCGTTATATTTCCTCAACCATTCTTTTTGTAACGATTATGTCGCTTATCAATTCGTTCAAGGTGTTTCGAGAAATTTATTTGCTCACGGGGGATTATCCCTATGAATCGTTATATATGCTGCAGCATTATATGAATAATAAGTTTCAATCTTTGGACTACCAGGCACTGTCCACCGCCGCCATTATCATGTCTGCAGTCATTATTGTACTGGTATTTATTATGTTCCGTTTTGAAGATGTTTACGGCAAGGATGTAGAGGGCTGATGTTTCATTCATTTATAGAAGGGGAATATAAAGAAGCAATTATCGAGCGTGCGCCGCAGAACAGGTGGCTGGACGATCCGGTGGAAAGAGCAAAAAAAGAGGAAGAGCGCTTTCAGGTGCAGATTCCTCGCAGAGAGCTCACCAAATCGGAAAAGAGAGAGCACAGGAAGCAAATTGCGGTACACAAGAGGAAGCTGCGAATCGGAAAGATCGAAATCTGGGCAGGAACGTTTGCCTGCGCTTTTTTTCGCAGTTCTTTTCCTGTTACCGATCGTACTGACCTTTACCAATTCTTTTTATGTCGGTTTCAGAGATCAATGCCAACTACGGCGCGATTTTTTTCAAACATCGGATACGGGAAGCCATGTTTTTTTGTTGAAAAACCGTGAATTTGAAATTTATTCCGGACATGGTGACCTTTGCGCAATATTTCACAGTGATGTTTAAATCTCCCGCCTATTTGTTTAAATTCTGGAATGCAGTCATTTATGTGGTGCCGATCGTGATTTTTTTCAGCTGGCGGTGGCGGCCCTGGCATCTTATGGTTTTGCCAGATATTCGGGAAGGGTGAAAAGAAGTGATTTTTTTGCCTACATCATCCTGATGCTGATGCCGTATCAGGTGACCCTTGTGCCGAATTATCTGATCTCAAACTGGCTGCATTTAATCAATACCAGATGGGCCATCTGGCTGCCGAGATCTTTTTCTCCCTTTGCGGTTTATCTTTTAACCAAATTCATTCGGAGAATCCCGGTTTCGGTGATGGAAGCGGCGGAGATTGATGGAGCAGGGGAATGGCAGGTGTTTTCGCAAATCTGCTTGCCGCTTTGTAAAAGCGGATTGTTCTCCATTGCCATTTTGATTTTTTTATCGACTACTGGAATATGGTGGAACAGCCTTTGATTCTGCTGTCCGATGAAGAGATGCATCCGCTGTCGGTGTTTCTATCTAAAAATCAATTCAGGGAAATTTCGCTTGCATTTGCGGTTGCGGTGATCTATATGATTCCTCCGCTCTTCATGTTTTTTTATACGGAGAGGAGTACCTGGTGGAAGGGATCACTTATCAGGGCGGCACAAAGGGGTAATGAAGTTGAGGAAGGTCTGATCCGGTTCAGCACAGAGAGGTCTGATACAGTTTATTACAGACAGGTCGATTCTGTCTGATGGGTAGGAGGAGAGAGATGGAAGAAGTGAAGGCACAGGCACCGGAAACGGAAGGGCAGAAAAAGCGCGGTGCAGGAAACAGAGGAGCAGAAGCTTAGAAAACGGAAGGATCATCTCAAGAATGCCATCATTGCGTTTTTTTGGTGATCATGTTAATTCTGACGCTGTTTTCGAATACATTTATGAATTATACGTTACCGGAAGTGGCGACCACCAATATTACGTCCGGTTCGATTTCTCCGCAGATCAGGGGACCGGCACGCTGAGTGCAGACGACCCTTATAATGTGATGGTGACGGAGACCAGAACCATCGCTTCGGTTGCACTCAAGGTGGGGGCTAAGGTCAAGAAGGGAGATACCATTTATTATCTGGAAGACGCCAAATCGGACGAGATCAAAACCAAAGAGAAGGCGTTGGAAGATGCGAGAACGGCGTATAAAAAGGCTCTTTTTACCGGAGACATCGATGATGAAACCATTACGGATGTGCGGAAGGGCAAACAGAAGAGTTTAGATTCCTATCAAAAAAAGCTAAAAGAGGCAAATGATGCCGTAGATGCGGCGCAGACGCTTTTAGATATGATTGATGATCAGATTGCGCTTCTCACCGAGGCAGGTGCGATTGCACAGGCCGATCAGGCCTATGACCTTCTGACGCCGGAGTATGAAGCGGCGTTAATCACGCAACAGTTAGCGAGGGCGGAAAGAGAGGCGGATCAGGACCGCATCGATCATTTAAAAAGACTGCAGGAGGATCAGGCGCGCATCAAATCCCAGTTAACGACTTATGCGGCACAGCTGTCGAAAGATAATGAAAAGAAGCAGGCGACCCTTACCTATATGCAGACCTGTGCCAAGAAGGATCTGGAGAAGGCGCAGAAGGACAAGGAGGAGGTCACCAAAGGGATCGGAACCGAGATTGATCTCAACAGTCAGAAAGAGAATATCGCCAATCTCGAACAGGATCTGGCAGAAATGAAGAAAAAAAGCGATCGGAGCGACGATTGATGCCCCGATTGACGGAACGATCTCTTCGCTAGCCCTTTCTGCGGGACAGCAAACCTCTGCAGATACGCCGGTGGCGGTGATACAGAGGGCGGGACAGGACATGACCTTCAGTTTTACGGTCAAAAAAGAACAGGCGCAGAAGCTTCATGTCGGAGACGAAGCGCAGCCGCAAAATCCTTGGCAGTACACCGAATTCTCCGCAAAGTTAAAGTCCATCTCGCCTGACCAGGAGAACCCTACAACCATGCGGAAGCTGACTTTTCTCGTCAAATCACCGGAGGTGGAGAACGGGCAGTCAGTGAGTGTGAAGATGGGAGAATCGTCCAAGGATTACGATATGGTAGTACCGAATTCTTCCATTCGTGAGGACAATAACGGAAAGTTTGTCCTGATCGTTTCCTCTAAATCGTCTCCGCTCGGGAACCGTTATATTGCCAAGAGATTGGATGTGGAAGTATTAGCCAGTGACGACACCAAGACCGCCATCAATGCGGTTTTTGGAGGACAGCTACGATACCTACGTCATCACGACCAGCACAGCCCCCGTAAAGGCGGGAGATCAGGTGAGACTGTCGAATGCGGATGCACAATAAACCCTAAATTCCCTGGCAGAAATCATCTGTCCGGGAAACAAAAAAATACAGCTTCTGACAGCAGCTCTTTCCCTCCTTTTGTGGAGCATTCTGCAATGCTTTCGTCTGTCGCTACAGAATTCCCTGCCGGATCAGAATGCGGCGGCGAGATGGTCCAAAAAAATCACGATGTGGCACAAATCAGCATCTTTTTTACGGAAGACCAGAAGATTACGGAAGACAGTGTAAAAGAGCTGGCCTGGAAGCTCACGCAGGCTCTGACGGAGCAGGCAATCGGCAAGGACGAGAAGAAATCTTCCGGAAGAGAGCTGGTGATGGCATACAGTGCGGAGGGGCAGATCACCCTGAACCGGGAAGGAAAGACGCTGACGGTAAATGCAGTCGGTGTCGGAGGAGATTTTTTTCCTCTTTCATCCCCTGACCCTCTTAAGCGGTCAATACCTGAACACAAGTCTGGATATGAAGGACGGGATCGTACTGGATGAAGATACGGCTTGGCAGCTATTCGGCTCTTCCAATATCGTGGGGCAGACCGTGGAAATCGGAGGCCTTCCCTTCTACATCCGGGGGGTGGTGAAAAAGCCGACCGGAAGGTTGGAAAAGGCAGCCGGATTATCGCAGAGCCTTGTCTTTGTAGATTATGCAATGCTGCAGAAGTATGGCAGCTTCGGGGAGGCGGTTTTGTCCCGAAGGACGATTCTACCAATGTTGCTCCAGCGGGTGATACAGGAGGGAACGGACAGGTGGCTCGGCTCCGCAGCATCCTGGCTTCTCTTCCGGAGGAGGTAAGACTGGATCCATGGGTCGGTGCTTTGGGTGCACAGGGAGTATTACGGATCTCTCATTCGCATTCGGTGGTTGCGCACAGGGAGAGTCCTCTTCTTGTCAGTGCCGTGACAACAGGAACGGCGAGCGCTACCAGGGACGGCAAGCGCTACCGGGACGGGCAGTGGAGCAGGAACGGCGAGCGCTATCGGGACGGGGAGTGCAGCGGGCAGTGCCACGGGGTCGGCCACCACAGATACCGCAAGTGGGACAGGTGCTACCGGCACGGGAGGGAGCTTAAGTACAAGCACCTCGGAATCCGGACAGGCGAGCACGGGCAGTACCACCGGAGGTTCCACAAGCGCTTCCGGCACGACCAATGATGCGGGCAGCGCCGGTGCAGGTACGAGCGGCGGTTCGGGAGGTTCCTCCAACCCTTCCGTTCACGTCAGTCCGGGACAGGGAGGTGGTAGTGATTCCGGAAGCGGAGGAGGCAGTACACCGGAAGCAGAACCCGTCGGGGGAATCAACTGCATCGAAATTCTGATGCCAAATCCTGTGGACGGTTTTGCAAAAGGGACTGGTTCTGGCACAGGCAGGGTATGATCCTGCGGATGCGAAGATTGTGGACAATACGGTACGCTTTCGCAATACCGCCCTGATGAAGGTAATCGGTGAATATGGCACAAGATCCATGCAGCTGATTTCCATTCATTATCCTTATTGGGAAAATATCGCCAGAGGACTGGAAGAGGAACTGGCTTTCATTTTCATCTTAGAGTGCCTGTTGCTTGCTTATCCGACCTTGGTGCTCTGTGCCTTTGTGGTGTCGCTTTACAGAAATAAAACCTGGACGATGGCGCAACTGGTCAAGAAGGTGCAGGATAAGATCTATGATATCCAGGCACGCAGAGCGGAAAAGAAGAAGAAAAACGGATGATTCGGGTATAGCGAAAGGTCTTATAGAGGAATGCACCGGTCAAAACCGGAGAGAAAGGAAGGGGAATGAAATTTCAAAAACGTTTGCTTTCGGGAATTTTAATTGCGTCACTGTCGCTGTCCATGGCGGCCTGCGGTTCTTCCCAGGGCGGCAGTACAGGAGACAAGAAGGAGGACAGCGCAATCAAGGATCAGGTATACCGGGAAACCGTTGTGCCGATGAAGGACGCAGGGGTGCTGGCCAATGATATCAGCACTCTGTCCTATAGCAAGGGAAGGATCTATTTCTTTGCCACTCATTATGATTATGACCAGAAGAGCGGCATGGCTTCCGATGCTGAAAATGTGATTGTTCACATGAAAGAGGACGGCACGGATGTAAAGAAGATAGACCTTCCGAAGGCGCCAAAAGGATACGAATATTATTTTTCCTGCTACCGCATTTTGACCAGGAGGGCAATGTCTATCTGGTAATGGATAAGACGCCTGCTTATGAAGACGTAAAGGAAGATCCGCATACCAGTGATGCCGGAGATTCCGGAGATGCCTCTGGGAAGGCAAATGTGGTGCAGGACGAGTATTCGCTCGTCAAACTGGATCCGTCCGGAAAGCAGCTCTTTTCCGTCAAGCTGGGGGAAAAGGCGCTCAAGGATCCGAATATCGGCACCTATTATACCAACAGTCTTCTCTATCTGGAGGGAAGGGACTGCTGCTCTCGGATTTAACGGGAAATTACATCCTGAGTGACCAGGACGGCAGTCTGAAAAGCACCATCTCTCAGTCAAAGGAAGGAAACAACAGCGATCAGCTCATGGTGGACAAAGAAGGCAGGCTCTATCGTTATGATACGTCAGACGCCTCCACAGAAACGTTGAGCAGGCTGAATATGGAGACGTGGAAGGAGGAAGGAGAGCCTCTGAAGCTGACGAAGGAGATGCCGGAACTCAGTTACGCCGCTCTGGTGCCGGGGACGGGGACGGATTATGATTTCGTGACCATGGGAAGCGGAAATGAAACTGACCTCTACGGTTGGAATTTCGGAGACAAAACGGCTCATAAAATTTGTGATTTTGTTTCCTCCAACTTAATGACGCAGACAGTGGACAGCCTGATCTCTCTAGGTGATGGTAAATTTCTCATTCGATATGAAAGCACGGAACAGTCGGCTTCTTCCGGTGAGAATGGAGAAGGAGATCCTTCCGTAATCTCTCTTTTAACCAAGGTGGATCCGAAGGATGTGAAGGACAAGAAGGAACTCATCATGGCCTATAATGATTGGATGAGTGCCAACCTTCGCGCTGCCGTGATCAATTTCAACAAGAAGAGTGACCAGTACCGCATCCGCCTAAAGAGCTATACAACGGAATACAATGAAAAATACAGGAGTCGGTTCCAGCCCGTTAAACAATGATATTATTTCGGGAAATACGCCGGACCTGGTCGTCATGGATGCCAATATGCCAAAAAGAAAGCTATTATGCGAAGGGGATCTTTGAGCCTCTCGATTCCCGTTTTGAAAAAGATGGTTTCCTGGACAAGACAAAATATTATACCAATGTCTTTGATGCCTATCGGTCCAGAGGAAAGATATACGAGGTCATCCCTTCTTCAGCATTAATACATTGGCGGTAAAAAAAGAAATATGCCGATAAGATGAAGCCTTGGACGATTCAGACCATGCAGCAAATGGCGGATGGCATGCACGTTTCTTACGACAAGCTATTTGGGTTCAGTGTCCCGCGTGATTCTCTGTTCCAGATGCTTCTGATGTTTAACGCCGATCGTTTCATTGATTGGGAAAAAGCAGAAAGCGGACTTCCAGAATGAGGATTTCTATCAGCTGTTAGAAGTGAGCAAGAAATTCCCGAAAGATACCAAGAATGACGATTATGATCCGGATCAGGAAAAACTGGTATTATCAGGATAAGTCCCTGCTGTATCCGCTTTATCTGGCGGCAGCCGATTCGTATCAGTATGCAAGGTACGGTGCGTTCAGAGAGCCGATCGCCATCGTTGGATATCCGAGTGCGGACGGCAAGGGAGCAAGTTCCATTTCCGAGCAGATCAGTCTTGCCATGAGTGCCACTACCACCAGTAAAGATGCCTGCTGGGATTTCCTCTCGTCCCTGTTAAAAGACGATTTCCAGAAGCAGAGCGGTTATACGTTGCCGGTTTTAAGGAGTGAACTGGATAAGGGGTTGGAAAAGGCCATGAAGCCGAACAAGGGAGATCAGGACGCAAAGGGTGGCGATGTGATGTATTCCAATGGCGGAAGCCACGGAGTGGATACCACCGGGATGAAACCGCTCACCCAGGAAGATGTGGATCAGATCAAGGGACTGATTGAAAGCGTCCATCAAAAAGAGGGAATTGATCCGGCGGTGATGGACATTCTCCTGACAGAAACCTCTGCCTATTTTGCCGGACAAAAGAGCGCTCAGGATGTGGCGAAGGTGATTCAGAGTAAGGTACAGACCTATATGGAAGAGAACTCCTAAGGTTTTCTTCCAAATGACAGATAGAAAGCAGGAAAGTAATATGACAGAGAAATTAAAGGTTGCCGTCCTGGGCGGCACAGGAATGGTAGGACAGCGATTCATTACCATTTTGGAAAACCATCCCTGGTTTGAAGTGACTACGATTGCAGCTTCTCCGCGCTCTGCAGGCAAGACTTATGAGGAGGCTCTTGCAGGCAGGTGGAAGCTGGAAGTACCGATGCCGGAAATGGTAAAAAAAATCGTGGTCAAAGACGTGCAGGATGTAGAAGGAATCGCAAAGGATGTGGATTTCTGCTTCTCGGCAGTCGATATGTCAAAGGATGAGATCCGGGCGATCGAAGAGGCTTATGCAAAGACGGAGACGCCTGTCGTTTCCAATAACAGTGCGCACAGGTGGACGCCGGATGTACCGATGATCATTCCCGAGATCAATCCGGAACATGCGGAGGTCATCGCCTTTCAAAGGGAGAGGCTTCATACCAAAAGGGGCTTTATTGCAGTAAAACCGAATTGTTCCATTCAGAGTTATACCCCTGTTCTGGCTGCGTGGAAAGACTTGGAACCTTATGAAGCAGTGGTAACCACCTATCAGGCCATTTCCGGTGCCGGTAAGAACTTTGAGGAGTGGCCGGAAATGGTCGGAAACGTCATCCCTTTTTATTTCCGGGGAGGAAGAAAAAGAGCGAAAAGGAGCCGCTGCGGATTTTTGGGCATATCGAAGGGGGACAGATCGTTCCGGCAAAGAGCCCCCTGATTACCTGTCAGTGCATTCGGATTCCGGTTTTGTACGGCCATACGGCTGCCGTCTTCCTGCGTCTTAAAAAAAGAGTGCAGAAAAGGAAGAACTCATTGAGAAGCTTCATGCCTTTTTCCGGTGTGCCGCAGCAGCTGCAGCTTCCCAGTGCGCCGAAGCAGATGATCCGTTATTTGGAGGAAGAAGATCGTCCGCAGGTGACTAAGGACGTAGACTACGAAGGAGGGATGGGTGTCTCGATTGGCAGGCTGAGAAAAAGACAGCCTGTTGGATTGGAAATTTGTCGGCCTGTCTCATAATACCCTAAGAGGGGCGGCCGGCGGTGCGGTGGAGTGTGCGGAGCTTCTTTGTGCGCTTCACTATATTGAGAAGAAATAGTTTGGGAAAGAAACTCTTTATTGCGGAAAAAAACCGAGTGTCGCAGCACAGTTTGCACAGGCACTGCAGTCTCGTTTTACACGAAGAAACGGATACCTGGAATCGGAGAAGGAAGTTCTTACCTGGTGCGTGGGGCATCTGGTGACCATGAGTTATCCGGATGCCTATGACTCCAGTTATAAAAGGTGGTCATTGGATACCATTCCCTTTATCCCGCAGGTCTTTCGATATGAGGTGATCGACAGTGTCAGAAAGCAGTTTCAGATTGTGGCATCTCTTCTCAATCGGAAGGATGTAGATCTGATTTATATCTGTACGGACTCCGGAAGAGAGGGAGAATATATTTACCGGCTGGTGGATCAGGAAGCGCAGGTGCAGAATAAGGTAAAGAAGCGCGTATGGATTGATTCACAGACGGAAGAAGAGATTTTACGTGGAATCCGGGAGGCCAAAGACGATTCCGCCTATGACAACCTGGGAGCGGCTGCCTTTTTGCGTGCGAAAGAAGATTATCTGATGGGCATCAATTTCTCCCGCGCCTTGACGCTAAAGTACCGAAGAGTCATTCAGGACTATCTGAAAATTGAAAAATGTGTGGTTTCGGTAGGGCGCGTCATGACCTGTGTGCTGGGCATGGTGGTGAACAGAGAGAGGGAGATCCGGAATTTTACTAAAAAAACACCTTTTATCGGGTCGATGGCGTGTTTGCCCTAAAGACGCAGAAGGGAGAGGCAAAAGAAAAGGGGGCCTCTTCCGACCGGGAGGGATGCAGCAAGGAGACAGATACAGGAAGGGTCACCGCTTTTTGGAAGGTCATGGAGGGAAGCCGTTTTTTTCAGTCCCCCCTTCTGTACAACGAAAGAGGATTTCAAAAGAGGCAGACGGCGCAGGAGCTGGTAAATCATTTAGAGCCTTTGCCGCGAGAAGCAATCCTGCAATCCGTCTCCAGAAAGCAGGAAGTGAAAAATGCCCCCTCCTTTATAATCTGGCGGAATTGCAAAAACGACTGTTCCAAATTTTTTTAAGATCAGTCCGGATCAGACTCTGGCAGCGGCACAGGAGTTATATGAAAAAAAGCTGACGACCTATCCCAGAACAGATGCACGGGTACTTTCCAGCGCAGTGGCAAAAGAAATTGTGCGCAACATTTCCGGGCTACAGAACTACCCGCAGACGTCTCTCTTTGCTCGGGCGATCCTGCAGCACGCTTCTTATAAGGGAATTGAAAAGACACGCTATGTAAACGATCAGGCAATCACCGATCATTATGCCATTATTCCAACCGGTCAGGGACTGTCCGCACTTGGCAGCTGTTCGTCAACGGTACAGAAGGTTTACGAATGCATCGCCAGACGTTTCCTTGCTATTTTCTATCCGCCTGCCAAATATATGAAGGTGCTCCTTTCCTTTGCGGTGAAGGAGGAACATTTTTCCAACTTTCGGATTCGGGAATCAAAGGGATATCTTCACGTCATGGATTATTCTTTTTTTGAAAAAAAGGAAGAAGAAAGTCAGGATCCGGCGCTTTTGCAACAACTTTCCCGTTTGAGAAAGGGAATGCGCGTCCATTTGACAAAGTTGGAAATCAAGGAGGGAGAAACCTCTCCTCCCAAACGATACAATTCCGGTTCTATGATTCTGGCAATGGAAAAATGCCGGACAGTTTATCGAGGATGAGGAACTAAGAGAACAGATCAGGGGCTGCGGCATTGGGACGAGTGCGACCAGGGCGGAAATTTTTGAAGAAGCTGATGTCGATCCGCTATTTGCACCTGGATAAGAAGACGCAGGTCATCACGCCGACTCAGATGGGGGAGATGGTGTATGAGGCGGTGGCGCTCTCCATGAAACCGATGCTAAACCCGGCTCTGACCGCAAGCTGGGAAAAGGGGCTGAGCGGAGTAGCAGAGGGCAGGATCACGGAAGACGAATACATGAAAAAAACTGGATGATTTTTGTCAGGAGGCGCACGGAATTTGTGAAGGGAAGTGATTACAGCCAGATCCTCTATTCCCGCTTTGAGGGCATTGCAAGAAATTACAAAAAGGCAAAAGGAGACCGGCGTCAGGCCCGTTTGATCCCCACATCAGAGGATATTCTGACCCATCGCAGACGAAAGACAGAAAGAAGGTAGAAATGCAGGAGTATTGTATTAAAGAACTTTTTTAGTCTCAGTGAAACCATTGCAGCAGAGATCTTTGAGGGAGTGACCTACCCGTGGGAGGTTTTGCCAAAGATCAAAGAGTTTATTCTGAAACTGGGACCGACCTTGAGCGCGGAACGGTTTGAAAAGAGAGGGGAAAACGTATGGGTGGCGAAGTCTGCCACCGTGTTTGATTCCGCCTATCTGGGAGGGCCCTGTATCATCGATGAGGAAGCGCAGGTCAGGCAGTGCGCTTTTATCAGAGGCAGTGCCATTGTGGGAAAAAAAGGCGGTGGTCGGCAATTCGACGGAGCTGAAAAATGTGATTCTGTTCAACCAGGTACAGGTGCCGCACTACAATTATGTCGGTGATTCGGTTTTGGGTCTTCATGCGCACATGGGGGCAGGTTCCATCACCTCAAATGTAAAGGCAGATAATTCAAACGTCGTGATCAAGAACGGAGAGAACGATCAGGTGCAGACGGGGATGCGCAAGGTAGGGGCGATGCTTGGAGATTTTGCCGACATTGGCTGCAACAGCGTCTTAAATCCAGGCACCGTGATCGGTAAGAGAACGAGCGTGTATCCGACCTCCTGTGTGCGTGGCTGTATTCCGGCGGATCATATCTATAAGGATGCGGAACACATCGTCAAACGGCGGCAGGGTGACGAAGGATGAAAGACGCATTGAAATGGACGGATTGATATCGCGACATCGGAAGAATTGATGTCGTTACACCGGGAAGGATTTTCTTTTCATTCCGGACAAAATATGGTTTAATGGAATCGTTGTGTGGCTGCATCTCTGCATGCAGTCCGACTCGTGATGAAAGCGTCGTTGAAAAACGGCGTTTTGTCATATCTGGGCAATAAAAGCTTTTGAACTGAAGGAAAGGAGAATTAACACATGATCTACACAAAGAAGGTCGAAGATATGTGCAGTGTCCATCAGGACGTGCACCATGGCTGTGCACCCATTCCGGAAGAGGCCAAATGGGTACAGGCAAAAGAGGTAAAGGACATTTCCGGGTTCACCCATGGGGTGGGCTGGTGCGCACCGCAGCAGGGATGTTGCAAGCTGTCCTTAAACATCAAGAATGGCATCATCGAAGAAGCACTGGTGGAAACCATCGGATGTTCCGGTATGACGCAGTCAGCTGCCATGGCAGGTGAAATTCTTCCGGGCCTTACGGTTTTAGAAGCTTTGAATACGGATCTGGTTTGTGATGCCATCAACACCGCAATGAGAGAGCTGTTTTTGCAGATTGTATACGGACGCTCTCAGTCCGCTTTTTCCGAGGACGGTCTGGCAATCGGCGCCGGGTTGGAGGATCTGGGTAAGGGCTTCCGCTCGCAGGTCGGAACGATTTATTCTACCAGAGAAAAGGGTCCCCGCTATCTGGAAATGACGGACGGATATATCACCGACCTCTGTCTGGATAAGGACGACAACATCATCGGATACAAATTCGTGAATTTCGGAAAAATGGAAGATGCGATCAAGGCCGGCGAAGATGTGAATACCGCATACGAGAAGGCGAAGGGACAGTACGGTCGCGTGGATGATGCGGTAAGAACCATTGACCCTCGTAAGGAATGATTTCGGACAATAAAGGAGGAAATGAGCATGGCTTTGTTTGAGTCATATGAAAGAAGAATTGATAAAATCAACGGCGTACTGAAGGGCTACGGAATCGATTCCATCGAAGAGGCGAAGAAGATTACCGAGGATGCCGGTTTGAATGTTTACGACCTGGTAAAGGGCGTACAGCCGATCTGCTTTGAAAAATGCCTGCTGGGCATACACGGTCGGAGCTGCCATTGCCATCAAAAAGAATTGTCGTAAGGCAAGTGAAGCGTCTGCGGCAATCGGCGAAGGACTGCAAAGCTTCTGTATTCCCGGCTCCGTTGCCGACCAGCGTAAGGTGGGTCTGGGACATGGGAATCTCGGGAAAATGCTGCTAGAAGAGGACACCGAATGTTTTTGCTTTTTCTTGCCGGGCATGAATCCTTTGCGGCTGCAGAGGGTGCCATCGGTATCGCCACCAAGGCCAATAAGGTGCGTACCAAGCCGCTGCGCGTCATTCTGAATGGTCTGGGCAAGGATGCGGCGAAGATTATCTCCCGTATTAACGGCTTTACCTTTGTGGAAACGCAGATGGATTATGCAACCGACACGCTGAATATTCTCTCCGAGACCCCTTATTCCACAGGGAGAGAGCCAAGGTCAAATGCTATGGTGCCAATGATGTTCGCGAGGGCGTGAAGATCATGTGGCAGGAAAACGTGGATGTTTCCATCACGGGAAATTCTACGAATCCGACCCGTTTCCAGCATCCGGTTGCAGGTACCTATAAAAAGGAGCGTCTGGAAGCAGGAAAGAAGTATTTCTCTGTGGCATCCGGCGGTGGCACAGGGACGTACCCTGCATCCGGATAACATGGCGGCAGGTCCCGCTTCATACGGCTTTTACCGATACGCTAGGAAGAATGCACTCCGATGCGCAGTTCGCGGGTTCCTCTTCCGTACCGGCACATGTGGAAATGATGGGTCTGATCGGCATGGGCAACAATCCGATGGTCGGCGCAACCGTTTCCCTTTGCGGTTTCCATCGAAGAAGCGGCGAAGGCAGGCAAGTTCTAAGTCAAGACAGGCTGCGGGCAACAGGTTATTCATAGAAACGATCAGCCACGCAGACGTGAAAAAGTGTAGCAGAAATACAAAAAGACAGTCGGTTTGCCAGCCGGCTGTCTTTTTGTAGAGATGCACTCCTGCAAGCTTCGTTTGTATATCCGTTTAGCAATCTGTCAGAATCCTCCTCCACGCTTTGGTCAGCTTCTCCAAAGACCAGGCGGCATTGGCGGGGCTGGTGGAAGGCAGGCAGATATCCCTGCCGGTTGGTCAGGGGCAGACAGTATTTCTGATAAATTTCGTGCGATTTTTTTCCATTGGTATAAACGGCGCGGATGGGAGCAGAATGCAGAATGAGATTCAGGTCGTTCGGAACCGCATTTTTGATCGATGCGTCGCTGGCACCGACAATATCGCAGGCATGAATCGAATCCCAGCAGGCGATATGGTGTCTTTTCAGGAAAGCCTGTTTCTCCGGAACCGTGGACGCCGTTTTGTCCTGAAAGAGTTCTGCGATCACCTTCCAGAAACGGTTCTGCGGATGCCCGTAGAAAAAGCCGGATTCTCTGGACTTTGGGGAGGGAAAACTGCCGAGAATCAGGATATTTGAATTTTCATCATAGAACGGCGAAATCGGGTGAATGAGGTGATGATATTCCGGCATGCTTCGTTTCCCTTTCTCCTTCTTCGTGACATCATCTTTTTCTTCGATGAATGATTATAACATGATCTTTTTGACAGACATCCCGGAATATGCCAAAAATGAGCCCTGAGAAAGAGGATCGCAGCTTTGTGAAGGGGGAGTAGCATGAGATTTTTGATTCAGGTGGTGACACAGTCGGAAGTAAGGATTGCAAATGAGGTCAAGGGAAAAAAATCGGCAGAGGATCTCTGGTTTTCATTGGAATTGGCAAAGAAGATACGAAAGAAATTGCGGACAAGATGATTGCCAAGCTGTTGGGACTTAGAATCTTTGCAGATGAAAACGGGAAAACGAACCTGGCGCTGAAGGATATCGGGGGAGAACTTCTGCTGGTCTCCCAATTTACCCTTTATGCGGATGTCAGACACGGGAACAGGCCGGGTTTTACGAATGCAGGTGCGCCACAGGAAGCAAGAGAACTTTATGAATACATCATCGAAAGATGTAGGGAGCAGGTATCAACTGTGGAGACGGGAGTTTTTGGTGCGGACATGAAGGTCCTGCTGACCAATGACGGGCCCTTTACCATCCTTCTGGACTCGGAGGAAATCCTTCCAAAGAAGGCAAAATAACAGATTTTTAGGATTCCGAGGGTGGTGAAAAAGACAAGATACGGGATACAGAAGGTGGTGAAGAGACAAGATGCGCAAGCTGATTGAGATACAGGAATCAGGAGAACCCCTTCCGGTGGTGTTGGTGGGGGTCAATACCGGAAAAAAAGTGACCGCACTTATGCCGATGAGATGCGGGAGTTAAAAGAGCTGGTACGCGCCTGCAACATGGAGGCGGTGGATACGCTGGTGCAGAATGCCCAGGTGCCTGTGCAGGCTACTTTGCTGGGCTCCGGCAAGGTGGAAGAATTAAAGGCAGTGCTTTACGCTTCGCATGCAGGGAGAGTTGTATTCAATGAAATGCTGACGCCGGCGCAATTCCGGAATTTGCAGAAGATCCTGGATGTGGAAGTGATGGACCGGACCGGGCTGATTCTTCGCATTTTTCCGACCGTGCCAGAACCAGAGAGGCCAGACTGCAGGTGGAATATGCCAGACTGCAATATTTGATGCCAAGGCTTACCGGAATGTGGACGCACTTTGGCAGGCAGGCGGGGGAAGCGGAAGACTCTCCAATAAAGGTGTGGGAGAGACCCAGCTGGAACTGGACAGGCGCCATATTGAGAGGCGGATGGCGGAGCTTAGAAGAGAGTTGAACCGGATCGACCGGGAAAAGGTCGGTTCAGCGGGAAAAGAGACTCTCGGCTACCCTTCCGCGGATTGCGCTGGTCGGATATACCAATGCGGGAAAATCGACTCTGATGAACAAACTGTTGGCGCAAGGTTCCGCCTCTTTTGCAGAAGAAAAGCAGGTTTATGCGCAGGACATGCTCTTTGCGACACTGGACACAACGATCCGGCGCATCGACATCAAAGGACGGAAGCCGTTTTTGCTTTCGGATACGGTCGGATTTATCAGAGAGCTTCCGCCGGATCTGGTGAAGGCCTTTTTGTCCACGCTGGAGGAGGTGCGGGTGGCGGATCTGTTATTGGAGGTGGTGGATTTCTCCGACCCGGATTATGAAAGCAGGATGGAAGTGACCAGAAAAAAACGCTTTTTACAGATTGGAGCGGGAACCATTCCTACGATTACGGTGATGAATAAAACGGACCTGGTTCTGAAAACGGGGGAGAGCGAGAATCGTCCGAAAAGGGAAGGGAGGAGAATGCAGACCGGAACATTTCCGATGTGGCGCTTCCTTATCAATCCGGCGATAAGATCTATATGAGTGCGGAGAAAGGAATCGGGATCACGGAGCTGTTAGACCTGATTGAGAAAAAAGGGGAGGAGCAGCGGATCCCCTTTGCTTTCCTGATTCCTTATACGGAAGCAAAAGTCCTCTCGGAAATCGCACGCCTAGCGGTGGTGGAAACATCGGAATACCTGGAAGAAGGCGTTTTTATGACGGGAAAAATCAACCGCAGAGAGGCGGGGCGCTACAACCAATTTGAAACAAAATTGAAAAAGGTTGAAAAATAGGACTGGTCAATCGTGAAATTTCGTGTTAACATATCGGAGTCGGTTCTTTTTATCGACAGAGCCATCTCATCGAATGGCTGATGTCCGGGAGTATAGCTCAGCCGGGAGAGCGTCCGCCCTCACACGCGGGAGGTCACGGGTTCGAGCCCCGTTGCGCCCAGATCTGAAACCCTTGTAAACAGTCTTGTTTATGAGGGTTTTTATTATACAAACGGTTTACTTTTTTTCAGGGAGGCAGGTATGAATTTTTCTCGAGGAACACATTTTTGAAACATGGACAGGTGCGTCCCGGAGCAATCTTGAAGGTGGATTCTTTCTTGAATCACCAGTTGGATACGGAGATTCTGGATCGGATCGGCGAGGAATTTTTATCAAACCTTTCAGCATGAAAAAAATCACGCGGATTCTGACGGTGGAAGCCAGCGGGATTGCCATTGCCTGCATGACGGCAAGGTTTTTCCATGTGCCGGTGGTTTTTGCCAAGAAAGCCAAGAGCAAGAACCTGGACGGAGATCTTTATACGAGTGTTGTTCATTCCTATACCTATGGAAGGGATTATGACATTACGCTTGCCAGAAAATTTCTGACTTCTGAGGATACGGTGCTCCTGGTCGATGATTTCCTGGCCGTAGGCAAGGCGATGAACAGGGCTGTTGGATATTTGTTCGCAGGCGGGAGCCAGGGTGGCCGGCATCAGAATTGCGATTGAAAAAAAAGGGTTTCAGGAGGGCGGTAATCATTTAAGAGAGGCCGGATATGCGGTACGCAGCATCGCAATCATCGATCAAATGAGGGATGATGGCAGCATTGTATTCCGGGAACAGGATGGAAACCGATGAGTCATATTGCAGAGAATTTGCAAAGGGTAGAAAAAAAGGATCGAAGAAGCTTGCGTGCGTGCAGGCAGGGACAGGGGGAAGTCACCCTGATTGCCGTTTCCAAAACGAAACCGGTATCGGATATTCAGGAAGCGATGGCTTGCGGCATCACGGTCTTTGGCGAGAATAAGGTACAGGAACTTAAACAGAAGACGGAAGAAATTTCTGTTCCGTTGCATTGGCATATGATCGGTCATTTGCAAACCAATAAAGTGAAATACCTTCCGGGGATGGCGGAGATGATTCATTCGGTGGATCGTCTGGAACTGGCTCTGGAGATCGACAAGCAGGCACAGAAACATCAGATGGTGATGGATGTGCTGCTAGAAGTGAATGTCGCAAGAGAAGATACCAAGTTCGGACTGATGGTAGAGGAGACGGAGCCGCTTCTCAGACAGCTTGCGCTCTTAAAGCATATCAGAGTCAGGGGACTGATGACGATTGCTCCTTTTACGGAGAATGCGGAATCGAACCGCAGGTATTTCCACACGTTAAGAGAACAAAAAAAGAAGAACTCAACCGAAAGGAGATCTTGGAGAGACAGATGGACGTTCTTTCTATGGGCATGACGGGAGATTACGAAATCGCCATTGAAGAAGGAGCCACCCATGTCCGTGTGGGAACCGGCATTTTCGGAGAAAGAAATTACTCGATTTTCATAGATCACAAAAGCGGGATGCGACGATCGCATCCCGCTTTTTGTGATTGTGCATCTTACATTTGTGATCCGGGAATCAAACGATTGTGAAAACCCTTTTTGATCCAGCGGAGATCATTCTCCCACTTCAATTCTGGTTGACTCTTCTTTTTCCGGAAGAGCTTCCTTTTTGGGAATGGAGACCGAAAGCACCCCATTCTTGTAAGAAGCCTTGATATCTTCCGGTTTCAATCCCTCTACATGGAAGGAACGGGTAAAGGAACGAGAGGTACGCTCTCTGCGGATGTACTTGCCTTCCTTTTTATCCTCATTTTTCTCTTCGTGGCTTGCGGAAATTTTGAGGGTGTCTTTTTCCAGATCCACGTGGATATCTTCCTTCTGGAAGCCTGGAAGCTCCGCTTCCAGCGTATACCCGTTTTTCATTCTCGATGACATCCGTCTTCATGGCATCTGCCTCTGACAAACTAAAATTCCCTCCAAAAAAAGTGATTCATCATATCGTCCATTTCCATGAACGGGTCGTTATAAGTTTTCACATCGTTATCTCTTTTCCAAAGCATAGGCATTAACATTGTCTTTTTCCTCCTTATATTTGAATGATCTATATTCAAGAAACTGAGATTGATTTGTTTTCCTCTCTCAATTTCTATATATGTTATAGCACACATAGAACAGACAATCAATAAACAAAAATATAATTAAAATATAAACTAAATACGAAGTGTCAGCTACAGGTTTATCCCCTGTCATCCCGATCGGTTTTGTGCTATGATTATTGGCGTTTGGTGTATGGGCGGGGGTGCATCCGCGAAAGAAGAAAAGCTGCCGTGGTTCGCAGTAGTGCTTGATGAGAAGCTGCGCTTATAGAGATCGGAAGAGAGCATGGCAGACGGCGTGGGGGAAGGAGACAGTTTTCATGAGAGAGAATCGGCTTTTTTTCTGGTGGTACCCTGTTACAACGAAGAAGAAGTGCTTCCGGAGACGGCAAAGAGGATACGGGAAAAAAATTCAAAAAAACTGATCGCTTCCGGATTGATTGCCGAAAACAGCCGTGTTCTTTTTTTGTGGATGACGGATCCAGTGACAGAACCTGGGAACTGATCAGGGAACTATCATGAAAAGGATCCACTTTATCAGGGCATTAAGCTTTCCCGAAACAGAGGCCACCAGAATGCACTGATGGCAGGACTGATGACAGTTCGTACACTTTGTGATATGGCGATCTCTATGGATGCCGATTTGCAGGACGATGTAGACGCCATTGACAAAATGATTTTTGAAATTTCAAGAAGGTGCGGATGTCGTCTATGGCGTGAGATCCAGTCGGAAAACGGATACCTTTTTTTAAGAAAAACAACGGCACAGACTTTTTTTATCGTTTAATGAATACGATGGGCGCCCAGACCGTCTATAATCATGCGGATTTCCGCCTGCTCAGCAGACGGGCGCTGGTCGGACTCTCGGAGTTCCGTGAGGTCAATATGTTTTTGCGCGGGATGGTTCCGCTGGTGGGATTCCCCTCTGATGTGGTCTATTATGAAAGAGCGGAGCGATTTGCCGGAACCAGCAAGTACCCGCTGAAAAAAATGATTCGCTTTGCCATGGAGGGGATCACCTCTCTTTCGACAGAGCCGATTCAATGGATCACGAAGCTTGGCTTTTTTATCTTCCTGGTCAGTATTGCTTTTTTGATTTATACGCTGGTTCAACATGCGACGGGCCATACCGAGGTCGGCTGGTCTTCGACTTTCATTTCCATCTGGGCCATCGGAGGGCTGATCATGATTTCTCTGGGAGTTTTGGGAGACTATATTGGAAGAATTTATTTAGAAACGAAGGCAAGGCCCCGTTACATTATCGAGACTTATCTGAAGGATCCGGATAGAGAAGTAGATCTCATCGACCCGGCAGTCGGTAGAAGGTGAGAGTGGTTTTGACATCCGTGTGATGATTGTCATGTAGGAAAAGAAAGGATGAACAATGGCAGAAGATAGACAAAGTCAAATGCAGAATCAGAATCCGAACAGCTGTACCCACGAATGTTCCAGTTGTGGAAGCAACTGTCCTTCTCGAGGTGCCGCACCGGGGAGTTTTTCAGGTCAAGCCGTTGCCCGGTACCCATATTAAAAAAAGATCATCGGGGTGGTATCCGGAAAGGGAGGCGTCGGAAAGAGTTTTTGTGACCGGCCTCTGCGGTTGCGCAGTACAAAAAGCAGGTTTCAGACAGCCATTTTGGATGCGGATATTACGGGACCTTCTATCCCTAAAATGTTCGGTGCGGTTCCTTCCAATCAGGTGACAAAGGAAGGGTATATGATTCCTGCCGTATCGGCTTCGGGGATCAAACTGATGTCTTTGAATCTTTTATTAGAAGATGAGACACAGCCGGTGGTTTGGAGAGGGCCGGTCATTGCCGGAGTCGTGAAGCAGTTTTTATCAGGAAGTCGTATGGAATGAGGTGGATGTTCTGTTTGTGGATATGCCGCCGGGAACCGGAGATGTGCCGCTGACGGTGTTCCAGTCTCTTCCGGTGGATGGGATTATTATTGTGACGACACCGCAGGATCTGGTTTCCATGATCGTAGAGAAGGCGGTTCGCATGGCGGACGAGATGAAGATCCCGATTCTGGGTGTAATGGAAAACATGAGTTACATGAAGTGTCCGCATTGCGGGGAACTTCTTTATCCCTTCGGACAGAGTCATATTGAGTCCTATACGGCCAAAAACGGTGTGGCGCTCCTTGGCAGACTCCCGATGAATCCGGAGTGGGCGAGATGTTGTGACGAAGGGAGAATCGAGGAGATTGAGACAGGAGAACTGGAAAGTCTGAGGGGAATCCTGAAAAGGACAGCTGAATGAAGTTTAAGTTTAGCAAGAAGCAGATGACCTGGGGGAATGACCGCCTTCCTTGTGATCGCAGCGGGAATCCTATTTTTATTTCCTGGTCTTTGAATTCAGAAACATTATCAAAAGTATCCAGGGAATCATGGATTCCATCGCCCCCGTCTTATACGGGGTAGTGATTGCTTATATCCTGTCTCCGGTTTTGAATTTTATCGAGCACTATTTGTTAAAACCGATTTTTCAATCGTTTTGGCGCTTCGACTTCCCCTGCCTTTTTGACGACAGAAAAAGAAATTCAAAACCATGCGTACGATAGCGGTGACCCTGTCCATTGCCACATGGATCGGACTGCTTTCGGTGGTTATATTTTTCCTTATACCGCAGCTGATCACAAGTGTCATGGAGATTTCGCGTAACATTCCGAGGTATATCAATAACGTCAACCATTATATCAATACCTATTTGGCTTCCCAGCCCAAAACGCAGAAGCTGGCGATCGACCTCTGGAATTCCTATTCCGACCGCCTGTATGAATTTTTGGAGACAGACGGTCATTCCGGCGCTGACGGATATGCTGCAGGTATTTTCTCAGCAGCTGGTGACCTTGTTTGCGGGCTTATTTAACTTTTTTCATCGGTACGATCGTTTCGATTTATCTGCTCAATTCCAAGGAGCAGATCTGTGCCCTGCTTTAAAAAAATCTGCTACGCGCTATTCAAAGAGAATCTGGCCAATGAGATCATTTCGGCCTTCCGTTATACGCACTATACCTTCATTGCCTTTATTACAGGGAAGCTTTTAGACTCTTTCCTGGTCGGCCTTATTTGTTACGGCGGAATGAGGGTGATGCAGCTGCCTTATCCGGAATTGATTTCCGTGATTGTCGGTGTAAGCAATCTGATTCCCTTTTTGGACCGTATATCGGAGGAATCGGGGAGCGCTTCTGCTTGTGCTAATCAATCCGGTTTCCGCACTTTATTTTTCTGATTTTTTTGAGGCGATTTTGCAGCAGGTGGACGGGAATATCCTCGGGCCCTATATTCTTGGGAATTCCACCGGACTGTCCAGCTTCTGGGTGATTTTCTCCATTATGTTTTTTGGAGCACTCTGGGGAGCTGTTGGCTGGGTGATTGGCGTACCTGTTTTTTTGCTGTGGTTTACGCCCTCTTCCGAAAAGTATCGGATGCACTGCTTAGAAAAACGAGGGTTGACGCTGGAGACCGGTGTCTATGAGGAGCTTGCCTATCTGGAAAACGGCGAAATGAAATTTTTGGGAGACCAGGCAAGTACGCGGTTTAATGCGAAGCGTCCGCAGTCCAACTGGAAGAGACTGCTTCATATCGGTAAAAAATTATCTGCGGATGCCAAGAAGAGAACCTTTACCGGTTGAGAAAAATCTTTTTCCAGGACAAAAATTTTTTGCATGGAACAAGCATGACAGAAAGAAGGAAGTATGAGTAAAAAAAGAAATGGACTGGTCAAACATCGGGTTTAATTACTGGAAAACAGACTATCGATATGTTTCCAATTTTAAGGACGGAAAGTGGGATGAGGGTTGTATCACTTCTGACGACCGGATTGTTTTATCGGAAGATGCGGGCGTGCTGCAATATTCACAGTCCTGCTTTGAAGGACTCAAGGCCTATGAGACACAGGACGGCAGAATCGTCACCTTCAGACCGGATCTGAATGCCAGACGCATGCATGACAGCGCCATTCGCCTGGAGATGCCGCCCCTTTCCGGAGGAGCGCTTCCTGCGTGCAGTGAATCAGGTGGTTCGGGCAAATGCGGACTGGGTGCCTCCTTACGGACACCATGCGACGCTTTATATCCGTCCGAATATGTTTGCCACCAGCCCCGTGATCGGGGTGAAACCGGCAGAGGAATATCAATTCCGTATTTTTGTGACGCCGGTAGGTCCCTACTTCAAAAACGGCGCCAAACCGATTGTGGTGAAGGTGTCGGACTATGACCGGGCGGCTCCGCACGGAACGGGAAATATCAAAGCGGGGCTGAATTATGCCATGAGTCTGTATCCGATCGTGAAGGCGCACGAGGAAGGTTTCGCCGAAAATATTTATCTGGATCCCGGCACCAGAACCTATGTGGAGGAGACGGGAGGAGCCAATATTATTTTTTTGTGGACGCAGATGGAAATCTGGTCGTTCCCAAGTCCCTATACGGATTCGATTCTGCCTTCTGTAACCAGACGCTCGATCGTAACTGTCGCACAGGACTATCTGCATCTGAAGGTGGAAGAGAGACCGTCCGTTTGGATGAAGTACAGAACTTCAAGGAAATGGGACTTTGCGGGACGGCTGCCGTGCTTTCTCCGGTCGGCAAGATCTATGATCATGGCAGGGAAATCTGCTTTGAAAGCGGAATGGAAGAGATGGGGCCTGTGACAAGGAAGTTATATGATCTTTTGACCGGCATTCAGATGGGAACGGAAGAGGCACCCGCTGGCTGGATTCATGAAATTCCGATGGATTAAGATCTTGTGGTCGGGAAGAGACAAAAAGAAATGACCTGATTCTTTTTCTGGTCCTGATCGGTGCGGCGCTTGTGCTTTCGCTGGTACTGTACGGGAAGGAAAATGGGGGCGGCATTGTGGTCGTGCAGGTGGACGGAAAAAAAGACGGCATCTTATCCGCTTGACCGGGACAGGGATGTGATGATTCGTGTACCGGGAGGGGGATATAATCATCTGATGATTCGGGACGGCGAATGCTATTTAACAGGTGCAAATTGTCCGGATCAGCTGTGTGTCAAGCAGGGGAAAATTTCAAAAGACGGGCAGAGCATTATCTGCCTGCCGCATCGGCTGGTGATTACCGTCCAGAAGGGAGAGAAGAGCGGCGTAGATACCGTGGCGCAGTGAGAAACGGCGATTGGATGGGGGGGTGCAACCTGCGATTCTATGGTGGCTTGTTTTGCAATGAGGAAAAAACGGTAGGGTGACAAAAGACGGGGGAGAAAAAACAGGAAAAATGACAAGAAACGGGCTGTTACTTGCAACAGCCCTTGTTTTGTCCTACATCGAAACACTGATCCCCTTTTTTTCTTTGGAGTTCCGGGATGAAGCTGGGTCTTCGAATTTGGCTGTTCTTCTTGCTCTTCTTCTTTACGGGTGGAGAGAGGCGCTTCTCATTAACGTGCTGCGCATTGTGCTTACCGGTTTTCTGTTTGGCAATCTCTTCTCGATTCTGTTTAGCCTGGCGGGGGCGGCGGCCAGTTTTGTTGTGATGATGTTATTGGTGAAACGGAAGATCTTTGGAATCGCCGGTATTTCCATTGCAGGAGGCGTGTCACATAATATCGGACAGCTCTTCGTCGCCGCCTTTGTGGTCAAAACGAGTGGCATTCTCTATTATGCGGCACCACTAATCATTGCCGGTACCGTCACCGGTTTCCTCATTGGCATTGTGACAGCGGGGAGTTGCGCCTTATTTAAAAAAAGGCGATGGATTAGGGCGAAGAGGGTGCGGGTCGAGGGCAATCGGGTAGCGAATGGAAGGAAGAGAAAAAAAGGTTTACAGGGAGTGGAGAAGTGATTGCGTTTGTGAGCGGAATTTTTATCGGATAGTACAGAAGATGCTGCAGTGGTGGATGTTTCCGGAGTTGGTTACCGCGTGCTGGTTTCTCCCGGAACGTTGGATAAACTCCCGGCAGTGGGAACACCGGTGAAACTGTATACCTATTTCTGCGTGCGGGAAGACGCCTTGCTTTTATACGGCTTTCTGACCAAGGAGGAACTGGGACTGTTCAAGCAGCTGATTACGGTTTCCGGCATCGGACCAAAGGCAGGGCTCTCTTCTTTCCGTCATGAGTGTGGACGATCTGCGTTTTGCAATTTTTTTCTGCGGATGCGAGAGCGATTGCAAAAGCTCCGGGAGTGGGGAAGAAAACGGCAGAACGGTTGGTATTAGAGCTAAAGGACAAGATCGGAGCGCCCGGTGTGCTGCCAGATGCGGAAACTTACGAAGGGCAGGAGGCTGGGATGGATCTTACTCCTTCCGGAGGTGGATCTGCCAGAGACGAGGCAGTACGCGCACTCATTGCACTTGGCTATCCTGCGCAGGATGCGGTCAGAGCAGTCAGAACCGCTGCGGATAAATGTACGGAGGAGGCAGATACGGAGCATCTTCTGTCTGCTGCGCTGAAAGAATTGATCTGATCATGGGGAGGACAAATTGGACGGTAGAGCAGAAGACAAACAAAAAAGAACGATTCGGACGGGAAGCAGACCTGTAGAAACCGCCTTTACCAAAGAAGATGTCGGCGTGGAAGGTTCACTCCGTCCGAAAACCCTGACCACCCTACATTGGGCAAAAAGATCAAAGAGAGCCTGGATATCTATATTTCTGCGGCAAAAAGAGGAGACAGCTTTAGACCATATTCTTTTTACGGACCGCCCGGTCTGGGGAAGACCACTCTTTCACAGATTCTTGCAAATGAAATGGGAGTCCATATCAAGATTACCAGTGGACCTGCCATTGAGAAGCCGGGAGAGATGGCGGCCATTCTTAACAATTTTAAAAAGCGGGGATCTGTTGTTTATTGATGAAATCCACCGCTTGAACAGGCAGGTAGAAGAGGTGCTGTATCCTGCCATGGAAGATTTTTGCCATTGACATCATGATCGGCAAGGGGCCAAGTGCCAGATCCATCCGATTGGAGCTTCCCAGATTCACCCCTGGTGGGGGCAACCACCAGGGCCGGTATGCTGTCCGCTCCTCTGCGTGACCGCTTTGGCATTGTGCACCGAATGGAATTTTATGAGGTGGAAGAACTTTGCCAAATCATCGAACAGTCGGCGAACGTCCTGCAAGTAACGGTTCAAAAGGAGGGAGCCATGGAGATGGCAAGGAGAAGCAGAGGGACGCCCAGGCTTGCCAACCGGATTTTGAAGCGGGTACGGGATTATGCGGAAGTGCGTTATGATGGAATCATCACGAAAGAAGTCGCTGAGGAGGCGCTGGACCTAATGGGGGTGGACAAGATGGGACTTGACCACACCGATCAGAACCTGTTGTTAACCATGATCGAAAAATTCGACGGCGGACCGGTGGGATTGGATACCCTGGCGGCGGCGGTAGGAGAAAGATTCCGGCACCATAGAAGATGTGTATGAGCCCTACCTTTTGAAAAACGGACTTTTAAACCGAACGCCAAGAGGAAGAGTGGCGACGCTCCTTGCTTATACGCACCTTGGTCTTGCCATGCATCTGAATCATGATTTATAATAGTTCTGTATTGGTTGGGGGAGGCAATAATTTGTGGGGGAGGCATTTTGAATGTCAGCAAAAACAGACACCCAGGTTGTCATCGGCGGCAGGATGTATACAGTCAGTGGCTACGAGTCGGAAGCCTATTTGCAGCAGGTGGCTACTTATCTAAACAATAAAATTGTCGAATTTCAGAGACTGGATGGATACAACAGGCAGAGCACGGATTTGCAGCATTTTTTGTTGCAGTTAAATATTGCAGATGATTACTTTAAAGCCAAGAAACAAATTTCTCTGATGGAGGAACAGATCGAAGAGAAGGAGAAAAGCACTTTACGATATCAAGCATGAGCTGATTACCACCCAGATGAAATTGGAGCAGGCAGAGCAATCGAATCAGGATTTGACTCAAAAATTGAGCGATCAGGACAAAAAGATCATTCAGTTGGAGGCAGAACATAAAAAGCGGTCGCAGATCATCATAGAGACAGGAGAGACGGGAGGGCGCAGTCTCTCCTTTTTATATCCCGGTGTCGGGCAAAGTCACATCAGGAGTTCTGTCCATGGACGGGTAAATTCTTTTAAGAGATGTCCTAGGACGTTTGTTCTGTGTTTTGATGTGCAGAATCATCACCGTTTGGAGAAGTTGACAGGAGACGTATGCAACTATTACAGCAAGACAGAATCAGAAAACCGGAGCTGTTAGCTCCTGCAGGATCCTATGAAGGAATGATCGGCGCCATAAACGCAGGGGCAGATGCCGTGTATTTTTGGAGGCAGTCTGTTCAGTGCCAGGGCTTTTGCGCAAAATTTTAGTACAGAAGAGGCAGCCGACGCCATTCGTTATGCGGCACTTCATGGGGTGAAGACCTATCTGACGATCAACACGCTGGTGAAGGAGCAGGAGTTGGGAGACCTGATTCCTTTTTTGACCCCCTATGTAAGAGCCGGTCTTAATGGTGTGATTGTGCAGGATCTGGGTGTTTTTGGCACTGGTACAAGAGAACTTTCCCGAACTGGAACTACATGCCAGTACGCAGATGGCAATCAGCGGAAAATATGGAGCCTTGCTTTTAAAGCGGCTGGGCTGCGTACGGGTCGTGCCTGCCAGAGAACTCTCCCTTACAGAGTTAAAGATCATGAAAGAGGGAAGCGGCGTAGACCTTGAGGCTTTTTATCCATGGTGCGATGTGTTATTGTTACTCAGGACTTTGCCTGTTTTCCAGTATCATCGGCGGAAGGAGCGGGAACAGAGGGAGATGTGCGCAGTCCCTGCAGACTGCCCTATCATCTGGTAGAAGCTTCCGAAGCAGGAAGATCCAAAGAAAAAAATCCGGGTATCTGCTCAGTTTAAAAAGACTTGTGTGCACTGCCTCTTCTGCCCGAGCTGATGGAAGCCGGAATCGATTCTTTTAAAATTGAGGGTCGAATGAAGAAACCGGAATATACGGCGGGAGTGACCGCGATTTACCGGAAATATATTGATCTTTACCTGGAGGATCCGGCTTCTTTCCATGTAGCAAAAGAGGATCTTTCGAGGCTTTCGTCTCTTTACATGAGATCCCAGATCGAAACCGGATATTATCACCGCCACAACGGCAGAGAAATGGTCACGCTTTTGCAGCCGGGATACAGCGGGAGCAGCGAGACACTGCTAAAGGAGATTCGAGATCTTTATTTAACCGGAAAAAGACCATCCCGGTGCAGATGACCGTCCGCCTGACCATCGGTAAACCTGCAGAGTTGATCCTGAAAACCGCGCCGAAAGAGAATTCCCTCCGGGCGATGGACGACGTTTCCGTTTCTGTCAGAGGGTAGAGGTACAGGAAGCAAAGAAGGCGCCGCTACAGGAAGAGCAGGTGATCCGGAGCCTGAAAAAAACTGGGAGGAACGAATTTTTCACTGTATCTCCTGCACGGTAGAAGGGCTGACAGAAAATTGCACGGGCGTGTTTCTGCCTTCCGCTGCGCTGAATGACCTGAGGAGAAGAGCGGTCGCTTCTCTGGAAAAAAAGATTCTTTTGCAGAAGGACAATCCAACCTTACCTGTGGAGAGGAAGGAAGTCCCCCTTCCTTCTTTTCATGCGGGAAATGAGATCGTCCGCAAAGCGAACCTCCATGTCAGTGTAGAGAGTGAGGAACAGCTGTCTGCGCTGATGCGCTCCCCTTTGAAAGCGGATCGTATTTCCATTGGGGTACTTCCCTTCTTCAAAAACCCGTCCCTGATTCAGAACATCAGGAGCTTTTACAAAGAGCCTCCGCAAATTTTTTTGCCGCGCTCCCCTTTATGACGAGAGAGGAAACGGAGGTGGATCTTAAGGATCTGGACTTTCTCTTGCAGCTGCCGATCGACGGATTTGTCATCCGGAATCTGGAGGAGCTGGCATACCTGCTGGCAAAGGAAGAGAAAGAGGCAGGACAGAGAAAGAGGATGCTGCTTGCAGATGCGTCTCTCTACTGCTGGAATCACCGGGCAGTTCTTGCCCTTCCGGTGGATGCCTTTACACTTCCGCTCGAGCTCTCTTTTCATGACTGGGGACGGATGCTTGCTGCATTGAGGGAATTCGAATCGAGGGAATTCGAATCGAGGGAATTCGAATCGAGGGAATTCGAATCGAGGGAATTCGAACGGAAGAGCAATTTCCCCAAAAGGTCTTATGAGATTCCTGTATACGGGAATGCGCCGATGATGGTCAGTGCAAACTGTGTGAAAAAGACGGTCTCCGGATGTTCCGGCAGGAGGGGAGAGTGCTATAGAGAACGGATTTTTTTATGAAAGATCGGACGGACAGACAACTTCCCGTGACATGTGAATGCAGATACTGTTATAATATAATAGAGAATGCCCTGCCGACCAGTCTGCACAAACAGCTTTTTCGCCATTCGAAAATCTTTTTCCGGATGCGGGTCTTCGTCTTGCATTCACAGGAGAGCGGGAAGACGAGTGTGAACGGGTCTGCAGTCTGTTTCATGAGGTAGAAAGCGGAAGAGAGCCTTCTTCCGGAGAAAAAGACCTTTGCCTATACCACAGGCAGATATCGCAAATCGACTGAATAGACCACTTTGTTGCGGCGGGAGAGAAGAGATCCGTGAATATTTTTCATTACGGAGCTGTCAAAATATTTGATTGCCATTTTGATTGTTCTATATACGCTGGAGAGTTTCTTTGCTCTTCGGTACCGAAGCGAGACGAGAAGAGAAGGTGTCTGTTTTCGTCAGACGGTTTTCATCTTGATCATTCAGTTTCTTTTTGTCCAGATTCTGACCAGGACGGGAGACTTTAAGTATCTCTTCTATTATGCGGCACAGCTCGCAATCCTGTTTGGACTTTTTCTCTCTTTCCGGATGCTTGTGCCTAATAGCAGCCGCTTCATCCTGAATCAGATGGGATTGCTGCTGATGACAGGGATGACTATATTGTTGCGTATTGATGCCTATAAAGCAGCCAAGCAGTATTTCGTGATTTTTCTTTCTCTTGTGGCGGGGATCCTGGTTGCGACTGCAGTGTATTATTACGATGTATTGGAACGGATTTACTGGTATTATGCTCTCATCGGGATTCTGGCGCTGGGCGTGGTATTCCTCTTTGGTAGAACCACATACGGTTCGAAATTATCCGTTTCCATTGCAGGGTTGAGTTTTTCAGTCCTCCGAATTTGTCAAGATTCTGTTTGTGTTTTTTTCTGGCAGGGGCGTTAGCCAGGGCTTCGGATTTCCGTCAGGTGGCGATCACCGGATTTGTTGCGGCGATTCACGTTTTGATTCTGGTTTTTATCAAGGGATTTAGGGAGCGCATTGATTTTTCGCCGTTGTCTATACTTTTTATGGTTTTTGTTGCCACCGGAAGGTACCTGTATTTGTGCAGTTTTGCAGTCCTTGGTATTCTGGCGTCGGCAGTTGCTTACAGGCTCTTTTTCGCATGTCCGGGTTCGGTTTGAAGTGTGGAATAACCCTTGGGTGAGGATCGATTCTTCCGGCTATCAGATCACACAGTCTCTCTTTGGGATGAGTGCGGGAGGATGGTTTGGGCTGGGTCTGTTCGGTGGCATGCCTAAATCCATTCCGTTTGTAGAAGACGATTTTATCTTTTCTGCGATCGGAGAAGAGCTGGGGTTGATCTATGCGATCTGTCTGCTCTTTGTCTGTCTGTCGGTTTTGTTCATGTTTTTTATGGGAGGCCGTCAGGCTTCGCAATTTGTATTTTTAAGCTGGCAACGGTCGGAATGGGAGTTACCTTTCTGTTCCAGGTGTTTCTGACGGTCGGAGGGGATCCCAATTTATTCCTCTGACCGGAGTGACCTTGCCGCTGGTTAGTTATGGCGGATCCTCTATCCTGGCATCCATGCTTACGTTCTCGATCTTTGAAGCCATCTGCCGTATTCGTGCGGATGAACATCTGGATGCCATTGAGCGAATGAAGGGTCGTGTCAAAGAGGACAGAGAGGACGACGAGGAGTGAAGAGGAAATTATTTGATCCGATTGCAGTGACAGGGATCCTCTTTCTTTTGCTGTTTCTGGCTCTTGCTTTTCACATCGGGAGTTATTCCTATCAACACCGCATGGAGCTGATGAGCAACAGTTATAATCAGCGCCAAAAGATTTTTTTCTGGCGCAGAATACACGCGGAAGCATCTATGCGGCGGACGACTCTGTTTTGGCAAAAAAACGGAAACGGAGGCAAACGGGGGAAAAGAGAGTTTATCCGTACGGAGAATTGTTTGCCCATGCGGTCGGTTATGCAGATTTTTGGGAAGAGTGGAATTGAGGCTTATGCCAATTATTATTTGGTTCGTTCGGATATTTCGCTTAGAGAAAAAATGGCCTGTGAGGCTGGTCACAAAAAGAATCCCGGCAACGACGTATACACAACCTTGCAACCCCGTATTCAAAAAGGCGGCGCTGGATGCACTGGGGGAGAGAGGAGCAATCCTGCTCACCGAGGTCAAAACCGGTAAAATCCTCGCCATGGTGTCCAGACCTGATTTTGATCCGAACACCATTGAGCAGACTTGGAAGAGGATGAAGGAAGAGGACAAAAACACACAGCTGCTAAACCGGGCAACCATAGGGCTTTATCCCCCGGGGTCCACTTTCAAAATCGTGACGGCGCTTGCCTATCTGAGAGAACATGACAACAAATATCAGGATTATCAATATGATTGCCGGGGCTTTTTTTCGATCGGAAAGGATACCATTCGCTGTTTTCATGGGGAGCGGCACGGTCATGTGAACTTCATGACTTCTTTTGCCCTATCCTGTAATTCTTCTTTTGCGAATATAGGCGTGCACCTGGATCGGGGAGGGTTTCAGCGCACGCTGCACTCCCTTCTGTTTGGGCAGCCGCTTCCTTATGATTTGCCCTATTCTAACAGTTATGCAAAGGTGAACAAGGATACAACCGACGCGGATTTAATGCAGGTGGCGATCGGACAGGAACTACCCTGATGACGCCGCTACATCTAAATATGATTACGAGTGCGATTGCCAATGGGGGACCTTATGGAAACCATATTTTTGTAACGGATGTCAAAAATGCGGACGGGGAACGCATTCGTTCCTTTGCACCGGAAAAAGAAGGGCAGCTCCTCAGTAGCACGGAAGCGGAAATTATGCGTTCTTTGATGGCGGATGTGGTAGAGGAGGGTACCGGAAGAGGGCTTAGGGGGCTCTCTTTATACTGCAGCAGGAAAGACCGGGAGTGCAGAGTACTCCAGTCTGACCAAGGACTCTCATGCCTGGTTTACCGGCTTTGCGCCAGCACAGAATCCGGAGGTGGCAATCACCGTCATTTTGGAGAATGCCGGTACGGGGGGAACCGTTGCGGTTCCGGTGGCAAGACAGGTGTTAGATGCCTATTTCCGTCGGTAGGGAAATGGACTACCATATAGAGGCGGATTTGCAGTAAAGGAATTTGATTTATGTAATTGTACGGGAAAGGGGAGAAGACCAGAAAAAAATCCCATCAAAAGCAATGCTTGGCTAAGTTCATGCTAGATGAAAGACAAAGAGCAAACACGGATCATGACTTCAATGAGAAGGTAAACTTGAGGGGAATGGGGATGAAGCAGATCAAAAGGGTGTTGAAAGCAGTCTGTTCTATTTGGCTATGTGTGTTGTTGGCGGTCTTTTTCGTATCAGGTGCCGGTGTTAGCGGCGGTGGAGGTGGAAGCGCATCTAACCGGGGTGGAGCTTCGTGATCATAGCGGCGTGGCAATGACCGAGCAGACCAAGGGAGGATATTTTTCAGGTACATTTGGAGTGGAATGTGCCTTACACCCCTGCATCAGGGGATTTTTTCAATATCACGGTGCCGCCGGAGCTGGATCTGACCACGCAAGACACGCATCCGCTTACGTTTGCACTGAAGGATGAGGATGAAAATGAAATTGCGGAAGCCACGATCACGCCGGAAGCTCCAACCTCTTCCGGGGGCGGCGGCAACCTGAAAGTGGTATTCAATTCCGCTGCAGAAGGGAAAACAAATGCAAGCGGAAATATTCACTTTCAGGCCAAATTTAATGAAAACAAGGTGCAGGTCAACCAGGAGAATTCCATTCCGTTTCTGGTCAACGGAAGGACGGATCTCTCGCCGAGCGACACCAAGATCAAAGTCATTCCGAATACCGTGATTCCTCCGGACCGCGTGATCGGTAAAAGTGCGAAGCCGCATGGTGGTATTTACAATGAGGCGAGATGGCAGATGGCGATCAACGGCGGGAAAATGAATTTAAAGGGAGTCAAGATTACGGACACCATTCTGACGAGGAACGGAACGTATTTCGACCCGGACGATGCGGCGACAGCGGCGAGTTCCATGCATTTTTACTTTCCGAAAGGTCACCTACGGAAGCAAACCCGCAGGTGCCGGATACCTGGAATGACGGTGTGGTCGATGTGAGATCGATGGTAACTTTTGATGCGAATAAGCACTCGTTTACCCTGGATCTGGGAGACATCGGGACACAGGGCTACTGGCTGGAATACAAAACCAGCGTCCCTGTACGGGGACAATAAGCAGAAGAATTTTTGCCGAACTGACGGCAACGAATGTGACGTTTGCAAAATCCTGCCGTTACCGAAGGCACCTGGCAGTATAACACTTCAGGAGGAGGAGCCACCGAAAATCTTGCCAATCGGTTAAAAAAATCCGGAAGATTGACGCAGTAACAGATGATCTGATTCCGATTCCGGGTGCTAAATTCAGCGTGAAACGAAATTCGGACGGAACAGAGTATACGCTGGAAACTCAAATGGGGGTCGTGGTTTCCGGTCTGATCGGAGCGGGCGATTATACGGTAAAAGAGATTGAACCCCTTCCGGATACGAGCTGGACGAGACCGAATACCCGGTTCATGTGAGTGCATCCGATGGCGCTGTGTTCAATTCCTATGACATGCCGAAGAAAGTGGATATCAAGGTCAAAAAGCTCTGGAAGTACGCAGGGGTGCGATGGATTTTTCCGGCACCGGTTCCTTCGATCGATGTGGAGCTTTATAACAACGGGGTGGCGACAGGGAGGACCCTGACGCTGGATGAAACCAATCATTTCACGGATGCCTTTGAAGAACAGAGCGTCGTATCGGGAGGGCGTCCCAACCACTATACGGTCAAGGAGTTGAACGAGACTGCAGGTACGGTTACCTTAGATGGGCAACCCCTATGATGTGCAGGTGACGGGAAGTGAGAGCAGTGGCTTTGTGGTCACCAACCTTTCCTGTGTGCAGCCACCCGCACCACCCTCCCATGGCCACGGGGGTGGAGGCTCCGGCACGCATTCCGGAGGGTCCTCTCCCGGAACATCGGGGGCGTACCCGGGATTGCCGGCGTACCTGGAGCAACCACCGGAACACCCGGAGGCGGACCCGTGGCGCCCGGAGCACCCGGATCTGTACCGGGAGTTTTGCTTGGAGCAATCGGAACACAGGAACGGTTCCCGGGGCAACAGGCACACCGGGAACCTCAGGGCGCACCCTGACGCCACCAGGGGGAACTCCCCAAAAAGGCGCAGAGAAGAAACGAAGCCCCTCGACAAGAAAAAAAGACGGCAGGAGCGTGCAATCAGCGCAAAGAATGCCGGTGGAAAGAGTGCCGGAGAGAAAAATGCCGGTAAGAAGAATGACTCGCACTCTTTGCCGGGAGAACGAGCAGGGGCGAAGAGAAATAAAAGTAAGGGAGAGCCCGGAGACATCAGGGGGAGGAGCAGAAGGCAAAAGAAGGGAAAAGAGGCGGGAGATCAGCGCAGGGTTCGCTCCCCGCAAACCGGAGAAAGGGAGATCGTCCCACATGTATTTGGCTTTTTTTGTTATCTTTGATGGCAACTCTTCTCCTGTTATTTGATCAGAGGCTGCGCCATCTGGCGGATGGATGGAAGGCAAATCAGGAGCGATGAAAGAAGATCCTTTTTTTCACCTAAAAGTTTCAAACAAACAGACCGGTTGTGTACAGAAATCGATGGGAAGACGGCTCTTTATTGTCTCATTGGCTCTCCTGTCGGACATTCTGCCTCTCCGCAGATGTATAATGAGGCTTTTTCGCAGATGGGGAATCCATGCGGTTTATCTTGCCTTTGACATTCAGGAAGATCAAATCGCGGAGGCCATTTCTGCGGTGCGTCTCCTGGGGATTCAAGGGATGAATGTGACGATGCCGTGCAAAACAGAGATTCTCCCTACTTAGACGATCTATCGATGGAGGCGAGGCTCTGCGGTGCCGTTAATACCGTTGTAAAAAGAAGGCGAAAGATTAAAGGGATATATGACCGATGGCATAGGTTTTTGCGAAAAAAACCTTCTGGCACACGGATGTTCCATACGGGATAAAAAGGTGACTCTTTGCGGAAGTGGCGGTGCGGGCAGAGCGATTCAGATGCAGCTTGTCAAAGAAGGGGCTCGTGCCCTTTCGATTTTCAAACGGAAAAATCATACCTTTGATGCACAGGAAAAAAATTTGCTGCACAGATGCATTCTCTTGCAAGCAGCTGTCGCATACAGGTCTTTGACCTGGCGGATCAGGAGCTTTTTCAAAAGGAAGTGAAGGATAGTGATCTGTTGGTGAATGCGACCAATGTGGGGATGGCGCCGAAGGTAGAAGAAAGTATCCTTTTAGAGAATTCCTGTTTCCACAAGGATTTGACCGTTGCCGACATCGTTTATCACCCGGACGAGACACGCTTACTGAGAAAAGCAAGGGAAGAGGGGTGTAAAGTCATTGGAGGAAGGGGGATGCTGCTGAAACAGGGAGAAGAAGCGTTTCGGCTTTTTTACCGGTCTTTCCGTGACCTGGGAAGAGAGGGATGATGGGTAACGATTGGTGTGAGGGGCAAATGAGAGAAAGAAGGCCTCAAATCATTCTTTCGATTGCGCAAGAGACAGAGGAGGAAATCGTCCGGGTAGCCAAAGCTTGGGGGAGACGAATGAAGGTAGAGTGCTGTATGGAAGCGACTGCTACGACATCGTAGAATGGAGGGCGGACCATTTTGCGCAGGTGTTTCATTTTGCAGCAACAAGGAAGGTCCTTTTTGCGTCTGCGGCAGATCTTTTTCGGGAAAACCGATTCTCTTTACCTTTCGTACCAAGGCGGAGGGAGGCGAAAAGGAAGCAAGCACGGAAGCCTATTTCGACTTAAACAAAATGGTCTGTGAAAGCGGACTGGCAGACTTCATAGATGTCGAAGCTTTTGCAAAGGGAGATGTGGCAGAAAAAAAGTCATTGCCGTCGCGCATCAGCAGCGGGTCAAGGTGATTGCTTCCCATCATGATTTTTGTGAAAACACCCACAAAGAAAAGAAATCTGCAGGAGGTTGCTTTCACATGGAGGCTCTGGAAGCGGATATTCTCAAGATCGCCTATCGGGCTCGTACCGGAGAAGAGGTTCTAAGACTGATGGATCTTGCAAGGAAAAGAGAAGCGTCCGGTGTAAGACAGCCCCTGATTGCGCTTTCCATGGGAGAGCAGGGGAGGATCAGCCGTATGATCGGAGAAAGCTACGGCTCTTTTGCTACTTTCGCATCTTCAGGAGAAGCCACTGCACCGGGACAGATTCATGCGGTCGAGATGTACCGCCTGCTGACTGGGTTTCATCGTATGTTGCGACCGGGGGAAAAACGGGGGCCTTCCGAAGTGGAGGACCAACCTCTTTCTCATCGGTTTCATGGGCAGTGGCAAGAGCTCAGTCGCAGCCTATCTTCACAGACTGCTTGCAGCGGGTGATCTGGATATGGATAGGGAGATCGAGAAGAGGGAGGGAGGACCATCACCGACCTTTTTTTGATGGAAGGAGAAACCTGCTTCCGGAATCTGGAAACCGCTCTTTTGGAGGAGGTACAGGAAGGAGACGGCACCGTTGTTGCTTGCGGAGGAGGTGCTGTTTTGCGTGAGAGCAATGTGGATGTCATGAGAAAACGTGGAAAAGTGGTATGGCTGGACACCCCTCTTCTCACGGTTTTTCATAGAACAAGGGGAGACCATTCCAGACCTCTTTTGGAAAATAAAAGGACGCTTCGGGATATTGCAGAGATGATGGAGGAAAGGAGACCTTACTATGAAGAAGCGTCGGATGTCAGAGTTGTGACCGAAGGAAAAAGCATACCGGAAATTTGCGAAGAGATTGTACGAAGTGTTCTGTTGCAATCAATTGGATATAGGAAAAAATGATTTCCCCTGTTATAATGTGTTTGCAGTTTAAGCGGCTTGTGGCTGGAAATAGACAGGAGAAATTATGGCAACCAATGATGTAAGTATTGTGCGTTTTAAACATGACATTATGACGGAGGTCTGTCGACTGGCCTGGGAGGGCGCACTCACGACGGACAATCGGGAAAGGTTGGTTTATCAGGTGATTCCGGGGCCGAAGCCAACCTACAGGTGTTGTGTATATAAGGAAAGAGAGATTGTCAGACAGAGGATTCGTCTGGCTTGTGCGGAGTCCGTGGAGAAGGATCCGGACAACCGGAATGTCGTGCAGGTGATTGAGGCGGCTTGTGACGCATGTCCGATCGCTTCCTATACGGTGACGGATAATTGTCGTTTTTTTGTCTGGGGAAGTCCTGTCTGAATTCCTGCCATTTTAATGCGATTTCCCCGGGACCGTTAAAGATGCATATTGCACCGGATCTCTGCAAGGAATGCGGCATGTGTGCCAAGAGTTGTCCTTATGGTGCCATCGTGCATCTGGAAAGACCCTGTAAGAAAGCCTGTCCGGTGGAGGCGATCACCTATGATGAGAACGGGCTCTGTCTGATCAATGAACAGAAATGTATCCAGTGCGGTCACTGTATTCACGCCTGTCCCTTCGGAGCCATCGGTTCCAAAAACCTATCTGGTGCAGATTATTGAAGCCATCAAGGCAGGGAAAGAAGTCTATGCCATGTGCGCCCCGTCTACAGAGGGGCAGTTTGGCGATAAGATCACGATGGCAAGCATCGGAAAGGCACTGAAGGCACTCGGTTTTACCGATATGGTGGAAGTCGGACTTGGCGGAGACATGACCGCTGCCTATGAGGCACTGGAATGGTCGGAAGCCCGCAAAGAGGGACGGAAGATGACGACCTCCTGCTGCCCTGCCTTTAAGAACATGTTAAAAAAGCATTTTCCGGAACAATATGAGCAGAACATGTCTTCTACCGTATCGCCCATGTGCGGGGTCTCCAGGTATCTCAAGTACATTCACCCGGGCTGTGTCACGGTCTTTGTCGGCCCCTGCATTGCCAAAAAGGGAGAGGCGGAGGATAAGAGTGTGACCGGAAACGCAGATTATGCGATCACCTTCGGCGAGTTCCGCGCGTTGATGCGATCCAAAGACATCGAGTTGGAGGCGGATGAGGACGCCTATCAGGAGGCCTCTGTCTTTGGAAAACGCTTTGCCAGCAGCGGAGGCGTGGCAGGAGCGGTGATTGAGTGCATGCAGGAGAGAGGAGAGGATACCACCGATATCAAACTTCTCAAATGTGCCGGCGGCGGAGATTGCAAGAAGGCACTGTTAATGTTGAAGCTGGGCAGGATGCAGGAAGACTTTATGGAAGGCATGATTTGTGCCGGCGGTTGCGTGGGTGGTCCCTCGAAGCATAAGACGGAGATGGAAATCACCAAAGCCAGGGCGATGCTCCTTTCCAAGGCGGATAATCGTAAAGTGCTGGAGAACCTGAAACACTATCCGATGGATCAGTTCTCCATGTTCCGAGATGGCCATCTGGGAAACACACCGGAAGATATCTGCGACGCGGATCACCAGAATAAGGTTCCTAGCGAGGAAGTAAAACAATGATGCAGCGATTGCAAGAAGCAATATTCAGTAAGAAAGCACCGATCGTCGTGGGACTGGATCCGCAGCTTTCCTTTATACCCAAACGGATTCTGGAACCCTGTCTGAAAGAGTTCGGGGAAACGCCGGAGGCGGCGGCAGAGGCGTTTTATCGGTTTAATGTGGAGATCGTTGATGCCGTTTCCGATCTCGTTCCTGCGGTCAAACCGCAGATCGCCATGTATGAGATTCTCGGATCCCCGGCCTGATCTGCTATGAGAAGACGATACAACTTTGTAAAAATGGCCTACTCGTGATCGGGGACATCAAAAGAGGAGACATCGGTTCCACTTCTCTTGCATACGCAGAGGGACATTTGGGTAGCATAATGGTTGGAAATACACGGTGCAGGGGCTTTGATGCGGACTTTGCAACCGTCAATCCTTACCTGGGGAGCGACGGGGTACAGCCCTTTATTGATATCTGCAAAAGGGAGGATAAGGGAATTTTTTTGTTCTTGTCAAAACATCCAATCCGTCCAGCGGGGAATTGCAGGACAAGCTGACGGAGGGTAGGCTCTCTATGAGCTGGTCGGTTCCTATGTGGAAGAGTGGGGAAAGCAGCTGCGAAAGGGAGATTTATCGGAAGTAGGAGCGGTCGTCGGCGCCACCTATCCGGAAATGGGGAAAACGCTGCGCGAAATCATGCCCCATACCATGATCCTGGTTCCCGGTTACGGGGCGCAAGGCGGAAGCGGAAAGGATTTGGTTCCTTTTTTTCAGAAAAAGACGGAAGCGGAGCCATTGTTAATTCTTCCCGCGGTATCATTGCTGCGTGGAAGAAGGGACTCTATGGCGATCCGGAGAAGGAAGAGGTAAAAAGAAGCGGCAAGAGGGGCGGTTTTGGAAATGAAAGAAGATATCGCATCTGCCTTGTCATAAAGAAAGGTGGTCAAGTGGAGCGTTATAAAGAAGAATTTATTGAATTCATGATTGCATCCAAGGTGCTCAAGTTCGGAAGCTTTACCTTAAAAAGTGGAAGAGTTTCGCCCTTTTTATGAATGCGGGCGCCTATGTGACAGGCGGACAAATAAGGAAGCTTGGCGCTTTTTATGCCAGAGCCATTAAAGACAGCTATGGGCTGGAGTTTGATGTTCTCTTTGGACCGGCCTACAAAGGAATTCCTCTTGCGGTTGCAACTGCCTGCGCCATCAGCGAGCTGTACGGAAAGGAAGTCCGCTATTGTGCCAACCGTAAGGAAGTAAAGGATCATGGAGATAAGGGAATTCTGCTAGGATCCTCCTTACAGGATGGAGACCGCGTGGTGATCATCGAAGATGTCACGACATCCGGAGCCTCTATGGAGGAGACGGTACCTATTTTACGGGCACAGGCGAAGGTGGAAATCAAGGGGCTGATCGTCTCTCTCAATCGTCAGGAAAAGGGATTGCATTCCGATCGAAGTGCGCTTGCAGAGATTCAGGAAACATACGGGTTTCCTGCAAGTGCGATTGTTACGATGGAGGAAGTCATTCAATATCTGGACGGCAGAGAAGTACAGGGAAAACTCCTGATGGATGATGTCATGAAAAAAGCCATTGAAGATTATTATAAAGAATACGGAGCCAGATAAGATGGAAGAGAAAACTTATAAAATCATGAGCGGAAGCGGAATCATGAACGTCATTATGGGAATCAGCGCAATCGCACTGGGTGCTATCGCCGGTGTGATGTTGATTTATAGTGGAGTGAAACTGCTTTCGAATCGTCAGGGAATTACTTTCTGATGAAAGAGCAGAGGCAGGAGACAAACAAAATCGAAGATCTCTCCTCCAGGGATGCATCTCTTCAGGACACGGGGGCTTACGGCGAGGGTAAGCAGGAAGAAACCTGGTTGCAGAAGGTACAGGAGAGTCTCCCGGGTCTTCGTATGTCGAAGTGGAGGTTAAGACCTCCGATCAGAAGAAGCAGATATATTTTTACAGACAACAAGCACCCCTGGAGGGGGATTTTTTTCCACACTGCTCGGTCTTTTTGCCTTTTGTTCTGCTCACGGGTGCCATTGATCTGGCATACCAAGGCGGAGGAAGAGCGGGAGCAAGAAGTGTGGCGGCGTTTCTCCTTGCCGTCGTTTTTTTCGATAGGGGAGAGTTGTTTGGCGTCTTATCCAGGTTGGAACAGGATATTTATCCCCCTTTCCGAATTTAGGGATTGCATTGAACGCAGTCGTCATAGCGGGGAAATCGGGATGATTCTTTTGGGACAGTTGATGCACTAGGAGATACAGAATGTATCAGAAAGGAAGAAGATGGCACAGGTAGAGATTGTGATGGGGAGCGATTCGGATCTGGCTGTGATGTCCAAGGCGGCGGAGGTGTTAGATCAATTTGAGATTTCCCTATGAAATGCGGATTCTTTCCGCACACCGGGAGCCGGATGACTTTTTGCTTTTGCCAAGGGGGCGGAAGAAAGGGGCTGCAAGGTGATTATTGCAGGAGCCGGCATGGCAGCGCATTTGCCGGGAATGTGTGCGGCCCTCTTTCCCCTGCCGGTGATCGGGGTACCGATGCACACCACGTCCTTAGGAGGAAGGGATTCTCTTTATTCGATTGTACAGATGCCTTCCGGCATTCCGGTCGCTACGGTCGCCATTAACGGAGGCGCCAATGCCGGAATTTTAGCGGTGAAGATTCTGGCAACTTCGAATCCGAGTCTCTTAGAGCAATTAAAGGGATATGCGCAGAGGCAGGCGGATTCGGTCAGAGAAAAAGATCAGAAGTTGCAGGAAACGGGATACCGTAATTACGCGAAATAAAGGCAGATCAAGTCAGAACAGGATCCCTGAAGGAAAAATGAGGAAAGTAAAGGAATAGAAAAGAAAGTAAAAGGAAAGCAAAGGAAAAACAAAGGAAAAATGAGGGAAAATAAAGGGGGAAAATGCCATGGGACTCGATTATAAATCTTCCGGCGTAGATATCGAAGCCGGTTACAGATCGGTCGAGCTGATCAAACAGTCTGTCAAAGAAACAATGCGACCGGAGGTATTGGGGGCTCTTGGCGGTTTTCTCCGGCGCTTTTTCCCTTCAAAAAAATCAAGGAAATGAAGAGTCCAGTGCTCCCTGTCCGGTACGGACGGCGTCGGCACGAAGTTGAAGCTGGCTTTCTTAATGAATCGGCATGACACCATTGGAATCGACTGCGTCGCCATGTGTGTAAATGATGTGGCATGCGCAGGGGGAGAACCGCTTTTTCTGGATTACATTGCCTGTGGCAAGAATGAGCCGGAAAAGATTGCCCGGATTGTGAAGGGAATTGCGGATGGCTGTGCACAGTGCGGAGCTGCTTTGATCGGGGAGAGACGGCAGAACATCCCGGACTGATGCCTGAAGAAGAGTATGATGTGGCAGGCTTTGCGGTTGGCATTGCAGAGAAAGAAGAAATCATCGACGGACACGAGATCGGGGAGAAAGACGTGTTAATCGGCGTTTTCTCCAGCGGCCTTCATTCCAATGGTTTTTTTCTCTTGTCCGGAACGTTTTTGATATGACGAAGGAGAGCCTTTCACACTACTATGAGGAACTGTCTGCCCCTCTTGGCGAAGTCTTGCTGACACCTACCAAAAATCTATGTCAAAATGATGAAGCAGTTAAAAGAGAATGGAATCCGAGTAAAGGGATGCAGCCATATCACGGGAGGTGGATTTTATGAGAATGTCCTGAGAATGTTGAGAGACGGGGTAAGAGCCGTCATCCACAAGAACAGTTATCCTGTTCCCCCTGATTTTTTTCATTGCTGCAAAAAAAGGCGGAATCGATGAGAGAATGATGTATCAGACCTTCAACATGGGACTGGGGATGGTTCTTGCCGTGGATCCAAAAAGAGGCGGAGAGGGCGCTGCAGGTGATCAGGGAAAGCGGGGAACAGGGAGCTTTGGTTGGAGAGATCATTAAAGGCGAAAAAGGAATCGACTTATGTTAAGATGTGCGGTCCTGGTTTCCGGTGGGGGCACAAATTTGCAGGCGCTGATCGATGCAAGGAAAGAAGGACGCCTGGCAGATACGGAATTTGTGCTTGTTTTCTCCAATCGGAAAGATGCGTTTGCGTTACAAAGGGCAAAAAGACGCCGGTATTCCGGTCAAGTCTTTTTCTCCGAAAGATTTTACAGATCGAAAGAAATTCGAGGAAGCGCTCTATGATCTGTTGTTACAGGTAAGTCCGGATTTAATTGTACTGGCAGGATTTCTGTTAAAGGTTCCGGATGCTATTGTGATGCATTTTGAAAACCGGATCATCAACATTCATCCTTCCCTGATTCCTTCTTTTTGCGGAGAAGGAGCCTACGGAATTAAGGTGCATGAAATGGCACTGCAAAGGGGAGTAAGAGTGAGCGGCGCAACGGTGCACTTTGTAGACAAGGGCATGGATACCGGTCCAATTCTCTTACAAAAGGCAGTGGATGTCAGACAGGGAGATACGCCGCAGTCTTTGCAAAAAAGAATCATGGAACAGGCAGAATGGCAGATTCTTCCGTTGGCAGTTGATTGGATTTCCAGAGGGAAGGTGAAGGTGAATGCACAGCACCGGGTCGAAATAGAGGATGAAGATCAATAGCCGGCATCGGATCGAGATGGAAGATGAGGATGAGAAATGGACATATTAATTGTAGGCAGCGGAGGAAGAGAGCATGCCATTGCGATGGCACTTCGCAGAAGTCCGAAAGTGGAAAAACTGTACTGTGCGCCCGGTAATGCCGGAATAGCAGAGATTGCCGAGTGCGTTCTGATCGGACCCATGGAGTTTGACAAGCTCCTTACTTTTGCAAAGGAACATCGGATCGATTTGACGGTGGTGGGAATGGATGATCCTCTGGTTGGCGGAATTGTGGACGTGTTTGAAAGGGCGGGACTTCGTATTTTCGGACCGAGGAAAAACGCAGCGATTCTGGAGGGAAGCAAGTCTTTTGCCAAAGATCTGATGAAAAAAATACGGCATACCGACAGCGGCGTATGAGAGCTTTTCAAAGCCGGAGGAGGCCTATGCCTATTTGGAGAGGGCGAAGATGCCTGTCGTTCTAAAGGCGGACGGGCTGGCACTTGGCAAGGGGTTCTGATCTGCCACACCTTAGAAGAAGCAAGGGCGGGCGTGAAGCAGATTATGGAAGAGAAGAAATTCGGGTCGGCAGGCGATCAAATGGTCATTGAGGAATTTATGACCGGGCGTGAGATCTCCATGCTCTCTTTTGTAGACGGGAAAACGATTCGGCTCATGTCTTCCGCACAGGACCACAAGCGGGCGCAGGATGGAGATCAGGGGCCCAATACCGGTGGAATGGGAAACTTCTCCCCCAGTCCCTTTTTATACGAAGGAGGTCGATCGTTTTTGCAAAAGAGAAGATCTACCAAAAGACGGTGGATGCCATGCGGCAGGAGGGGAGAGAATTTAAAGGCGTCATCTTCTTCGGACTCATGTTGACAGAGGAGGGACCAAAGGTTCTGGAATTCAATGCCAGATTTGGGGACCCTGAGGCTCAGGTGGTTTTGCCAAGACTCAAAACGGACCTGGTGGATGTGATGGAGGCCTGTATGGACGGAACGCTGGCGGATCTTCCGGTGACCTTTGAAGAGGATGCCTGTGTTTGCGTGGTACTTGCCAGCAAGGGGTATCCCGTTTCTTATGAAACCGGTAAGGTGATTCACGGGTTGGATGCTTTTTGCGACAAGGAAGACGTGTACTGTTTTCATGCCGGAACAAAGCGGAACGAGAAGAACGAAGTTGTCACAAGCGGCGGCCGTGTACTGGGGATTACGGCAAAGGGAAAAACTTTGCAGGAAGCCAGAGCAAAAAGCCCTAGGAGGCAACAGAATGGGTGACCTTCGAAAAATAAATATATGCGTACGGATATTGGAAGTGCGATCGATTCTTCTGAATCACCGGTTTTTCGTGAAGATGAAAGCGGAATGTAGAAAATGAGTAGTAGCACTGGATGGCATTTTATATTACAATGAAGCATTGAAATCATAGATGGGAGTGAAGAAGAAGTATGAAGAAACAATCAGGAAGAGTGATCACCACTTTAGCCGGAGGTACGCTGGCTCTTGTGCTGGCACTGGGAAGTGCGAATCCGGCTTTTGCAGCCAGCGGCAAGGTGAAATACAGTTCGAGGGTGAGGCAGAGCGCAGATTCGAACAGCAAGGCAATCGGATCTTTTAGCAAGGATGCAACCGTAGATCTGCTGTCCCAGGTAACAGATGCCAACGGTCAGGGTTTGGTATCAGGTCAATGTAGTGGGCGGGACCGGATACATCAGGGGAGATTTGATTTCCACGACAGATACGGTGCCAAAGGCTTCCGGTACAGGAAGCGCTTCTACTACCAGCACCCAGGCGGCCGCTTTCTACCCAGATAACGACATCCTCCGGCAGCGGAAATTTTTAATGTTACGGATACTGGGAGCAAGGAAGCCTACATTTCTGCAGGAAAAAAATTGCAATATTCGCAGTGGCCCCGGTGTTTCCTATTCTTCCCAGGGGTCGCTGTCAAATGGCTCTTCTCTGACGATCACCGGCGAAACAACCGCTTCTGACGGAAAGAAATGGTACCGCATCAGCTATAACGGGAACACCGGGTATATTCGTGCGAATCTGGTGACGGAGGGAGTTCACCCACCCAGTCGGCAAATACAACGAACGCTTCTTCTGCCAATACACAGAACACTGCAAATACGTCGAACACCGCAAACACATCAAACACGGCAAATACCACCGGTGACACGGACAGTACCACCGGAAGTACGGCTTCTCAGGAGGCGGAGGCCGCCGGAGACAGTTCGGAGAATGCGGCAAGCGATGCTTCAGCCCAGGCGCAAGCTTCTGCAGATGCACAGGCTTCTACACAGACAGAGGATCCGGATGCCGGAAAACAATATACGATTAAATATGAAGCGGATGAGAGTGGGGCGGAAGTCGCATGGCTATATGATAACAATGCGGCAGGCACCCCAGAATCAAGGTAGAGAATTTGTTAAGTGCCTATGCAGATCTCGACCAGGGCACAGACGCTGGAAAAAAAGGTGAAACTCTTTAAAATCCTCATCATTGCGCTGGCGGCTACAGTCCTGCTTCTGTTAATCCTTCTCATCGCAACAGCGGCACGCTTCCGCCGTTTTGCCGAGGGCGTTGAGGAGGAAGACGGGTACGAGGAGGATCGAAGAGGTCGAAGACGTTCTCGAAGGGAATCCTTTGAAGAGGATGAGGACGAGGAAGACGACGAAGACGAAGAGGATGAGGATGAAGAAGACGAAGAGGACGACGAAGAGGATCAGGAAGACGACGAAGATGAGGATGAAGAGGACGATGATGGAGATTCCTATGAAGATGATGCGAGGAATCGAGTAGTTTCTCCGGCTGCCGGTTCGAAACCCGCTCCCAGAAAACCCAAGAATTTCATGGTCGGCGGGGATGAAGATGATATGGAATATGGGTTCCTCAGACCGAAAAGAGAAGTGATTGATGGATATCTCCTACTGTTATATAATGCGTATAACAGTAGGAGATATTATCATGTTGATAGAAATTGATTTTAACAGCAGTGAAGCGATTTACACGCAGTTATGCAATCAAATTATTCTGGGCATTGCGACAGCACAGTATCATGACGGAGATCAGCTTCCCAGTGTGCGGGCGCTGGCCGAAACGATCGGCATCAATATGCATACGGTGAACAAGGCTTATACCATTTTGCAGCAGGAAGGCTTTGTCAAAATTGATCGCAGACGTGGTGTGGTGATTGCGGTGGATATCGATAAGCTGGAAGCATTGCAGGAGACAGAACAGAATCTTGCCATTGTGCTGGCACGCGCATTCTGCAGGGGGGTGAGCAGAGAGGAAGTTCACGAGTTGGTGGATCATCTCTTTGACAACTGTAAGGGGCATCGTGTACAGGAGTAGTGTCTTTTATTTCTCTTACGGAAAGGATTTTATTTTTTTTTATGGAAACAAAATATACAGATAAAGCAAGAGAAGTTTTAAAACAGGCGCGTAAGACGGCGCAGACATTGCAGTTGAACTATGTCGGGACAGAACACATCTTAATCAGTCTGGTGAAGACACAGCAGTGTGTGGCGTCCAGGATTTTGCAGGACAATGGGGTCAGCGAAGAAAGACTCATGAATATGATCCGGGATCTGATTGTGCAGGACGGGGCGGTAGCCACCCTGGATGCGGATGGCTTTTCTCCACGGGCGCAGAAGGTGTTAGAAGAGGCAGAACGTTTGTCGAAGCGCTTTCATGCGGATCGTATCGGCACGGAACACATTCTGTTAGCACTCATCAAAGAAGGTGAAAATGTTGCGCTGCGGCTGATTTCCACCATGGGCGTTCAGATTCAAAAAGGTCTATGCGGAGACGCTCTCAGCGATGGGAGAGGATCCGAGCCTTGTAAAGGAGGATCTGGGGCAGCAAAAGAGCGGTGGCAAGAAAAAGGATCCGTTCTTGAAAAAAATATAGCAGAGATTTGACGGCGCTTGCAGAAGAGGGAAAAGTTGGATCCGGTCATTGGAAGAGAAGCCGAAATCAGGCGCGTGGTACAGATTCTCAGCAGGCGAACGAAGAACAATCCCTGTTTAATTGGAGAGCCCGGGGTCGGTAAAACGGCGGTGGTAGAGGGACTGGCAAGGCGCATCGTATCGGGAGACGTGCCGCTTACCGTCAAAAACAAGAAGCTGCTCACACTGGATATTTCCGGAATGGTGGCAGGCAGCAAATACCGCGGGGAATTTGAAGAGCGGATCAAAAAAAGTCATTCAGGAAGTCAGGGATGATCAGAATATCATTCTTTTTGTGGATGAAATGCACACCTTGATCGGAGCAGGCGGTGCGGAAGGTTCGATTGACGCCTCCAATATTTTAAAACCTTCTCTTGCCAGAGGGGAAGTGCAGATGATCGGTGCGACCACCATCACGGAGTACCGGAAATATGTGGAAAAGGATGCGGCGCTGGAGAGAAGATTCCAACCGGTAAACATCGAGGAACCGTCGAAAGAAGAGACGTTAGCCATTTTGAGTGGCGTAGCACACAAATATGAAGAGCATCACCATGTAAAGATTGCGCAGGCAGCGCTGAAGGCGGCAGTCGATTTGTCGGAGAGGTACATCAATGACCGGAATCTGCCGGATAAGGCCATCGATTTGATTGATGAGCCGCTGCCGCGGTGCGTCTGCATACACTGGCGGTGACACCTCAGATGAAGAAATTGGAAGTACAGATCAAGGAGTTGGATGCCTCCATCGAAGAAGCACTGAAGGAAAATGATTTTCTGAAGGCAGGAGAGTGCAATCGGAAGCAGAATGAGATGGCAGGAAAGCTTTCCAGAATGAAGCTTTTGAACGAGAGGAACCTTCGCCTACATCCTCTGGCGGTAGAAGAAAAAGACATTGAGCAGGTCATTGCAGACTGGACCAAGATCCCGGTCACTAAGATTGCAGAAAAAGAGAGCACAAGATTACTCAAATTGGACGAGGAACTTCATCACCGTGTCATCGGACAGAAGGAAGCAGTAGAGGCGGTGACAAAGGCAGTCAGAAGAGGACGGGTCGGGTTGCAGAATCCGAATCGCCCGATCGGTTCCTTCCTGTTTTTGGGACCGACCGGTGTTGGCAAAACGGAGTTGTCCAAGGCGCTTGCCGAGGCACTTTTCGGTTCAGAAGATGCCTTAATCCGGGTAGATATGTCCGAATATATGGAAGGGCATTCGGTGTCCAAATTGATTGGCTCTCCGCCCGGATATGTCGGGTATGAAGAGGGAGGTCAGCTTTCCGAAAAGGTGCGCACCCATCCGTACTCTGTGATTTTGTTTGATGAGGTGGAAAAGGCACATCCGGATATTTTTCAATGTGCTTCTGCAGGTTTTAGATGACGGGCACATGACGGATGCAAAAGGCAGAAAGGTCAGCTTTTAAAAAAACACGATTTTGATTATGACTTCCAATGTCGGGGCACAGAGGATCGTTGCACCAAAGCATCTGGGGTTTGCAAACGAGTCCAATGAGCAAAAAGGATTATGAGACAATGAAGTCCGGCGTGATGGAAGAGGTAAAGCGGCTCTTCAAACCGGAATTTATCAACTGAATCGATGAGATTATGGTCTTTCATCCGCTTAACCATGAAGAGATGCTGCAGATCGTGGACCTTTTGGCGGCACAATTTGAAAAAGCGCTGCAAGGAGCAGATGGGGATCGATCTGAAGATGAGCAGTGCATTAAAAGCTTACCTGGTCGATCATTATGCGGATGCCAAGATGGGGGGCAAGGCCTTTAAAACGTGCGATGCAGTCGATGATCGAAGACGAGATGGCGCTTGCCCTGCTGAACGGGACCATTGCAGCGAAGGAGGCTGTAAAAAGCGGATTTGAAAGACGGAAAGGCAGTCTTTTTGCCGGTGAAGAAGAGACAAACGGGGAGAACCAAGAAAGTGAAGCAGGTGAAAGGATGACAGGGAAGAATAAAACCGTTTTTCTGTCGGAACTGCGGATATGAATCTGCAAAGTGGATGGGGCAGTGCCCATCCTGCAAAAGAGTGGAATAGTTTTGTAGAAGAGCCGGTGAAGGGAAAGGGAAGTAGAGCAAGCACCGGCTCTTTTTTTCTGCGGGAGGAAATCTTCAGCCGAAGAACCAACCGCTTCTGTTGTCTGAAATCAAGTCAGGAGATGGAGAGGAACGCTTCGACACTCATTTTAAAAGAGCTGAACCGTGTGCTGGGGGAGGATTGGTAAAAAGGGTCTTTGGTGCTGATTGGTGGGGATCCGGGTGTTGGTAAATCGACTTTGCTCCTTCAAAGTGCCCGTTTTTCTATGGACGGCAGAAGTGTTCTCTATGTTTCCGGGGAAGAGTCGGCAAGGCAGATTAAGTTGAGAGCAGACAGGATTGGCGTATTTACGAAGGAACTCCCTATTTCTGGCGGAAACGAATTTAAGCGTCATAGAAGAGACGTTGCTGCGTGTGAGGCCGGAGATTGTGGTGATCGATTCCATTCAAACGATGTTTCATGAAGAGATTTCATCTGCACCGGGGAGTGTTTCACAGGTCAGGAAACAACGGGAATGCTGCTTCGAATTGCCAAGCAGGAGAATATCGCCATCCTGATTGTGGGCCATGTCACCAAGGAAGGGATGGTGGCGGGGCCTAAAGTTCTGGAGCACATGGTGGACACGGTTCTCTATTTTTGAAGGAGACCGGAATGCCTCCTATAAAATTCTGCGTGCGGTCAAAAACCGTTTTGGTTCTACCAACGAAATCGGCGTATTTGAAATGCGTTCGGAAGGACTGATGGAAGTGGAAAAATCCTTCCGAGTTTATGCTGGACGGACGCCCCAAAGATGCTGGGGGCTCGATCGTGTCCTGCTCCATGGAAGGAAGCAGACCGATTATGATTGAAATACAGGCGCTGGTTTGCCGTACGAATTTCGGCTATCCCAGAAGACAGGCAAACGGCATGGATTATAACAGAGTCAATCTGTTGATGGCGGTTTTGGAAAAAAAGAATCGGTCTTCAGATGTCAGATTGTGATGCCTATGTCAACCTGGCGGGCGGGATGAAGTTGACAGAGCCCGCCATGGATTTGGGAATCTGCCTGGCGATCATCTCCAGTTTCAGAAATCGTCCGGTCGATCCCTTTTTGGTTGCCTTTTGGAGAAGTGGGCTTATCCGGAGAGGTGCGTGCCGTCTCGATGGCAAACGAGCGCGTGAAAGAGGCGCTGAAGCTCGGCTTTACCGTTTGCCTCCTTCCGAAAGCTTCGATGGGGCGCGTGCAGCTGAAGGAAGAGGATCGAAAGAAAATCAAATTGATCGGGGTCGAGAACGTCAGGCAGGCGATGGATCTGATCTAAGACAGATTCTGTTTCAAAAAAACCTCGGAGAAATGGTATCTCCGAGGTTTTTTTCTTTAACAGGGGAAGCAGGATTCGAACCCGCATGAACGGTTTTGGAGACCGCAATACTAGCCATTGTATGATTCCCCTTCAGGTCGTCCTATCCGGACGATGTCCGATCGCTTTTTAACGACAGAGAGTATTATAACAAGGAGACCTCCGGTGCGCAAGCTGTTTTTTTCTAAAAATCCATCACAGGAAGGGTCACATAATGACAGATACGTCAGATTTCTATGTACTTTTTAAATTCAGGATGATAGAATGATCTGGGTTTCAAAAGTGAGGGTGCTTTTGAGGCTTGTATCTTACATAGAACGGTCTGAAGCCGCTTAAAGGAGGATTCTAAGATGGAAGAGAAGATCCGAAAAGAAAGCATCGAAGACTTTACTGCAAGATACCGTAAGGGGGTAGATCTTTTGATGAAATATCTCCCCTGGTTAGAAGAAAAGTCCGGTGAGGATACTGCGCAGCGCTGCCAGAAAGGAACGCTGCCTTTTTCCTGTTTATGACTCTACACTTCTCAATTTTTGTGAAAGACGCCCAGGATACGAAGATGTTAGATCGGAATTACAATTATGCCTATTCCAGACGAGGATGGACGGGTGTGAACGATGAAAAAGAATTTTATCGCAGGAGCAAGGCTTCAGGATATGCATGATTTGAATGCGATCCTGTCAAGATATGTGCTAGAAGGAAGGACAAGAGGAGCCGTTTGGAGCAAGGGAGTTAAAAGCCGTATCTTTTGTCTGGTGATCAAAAAGATGGATGAGCTCCTCGTTAAATGGAATAAGGAACCTTCTGCCAGGTAGAGGTGCACAGGAAAACGAGGGGATGTCTCCGAGGTTTTTTCCACCCCCTTTTTATTTGGTAAAAACAAGAGGAGGCAGGGATTTTTCCGGAGAAAAGACGGAGGTGATATGGGAGAAAAATCCGAACAGAAGAAAAAAACTGATCGTGAACCGGGCACGTGCCGTCTTTTTCCGAAAAGGGATTCAAGGCGGTGACCATGAAGGATATCGTGGATGCCTGCGAGATTTTCAGAGGGGGCTTGTACCTGTATTTTTCCAACACAGCAGAAATTTTTCAGGCGGTTCTGGATACAGAGGCAGAGGAAGAGTTGGACGAGGAAGATCATCTGGACGAGAAAACACTGAAATACCGCTCGGCTTCCGATCTGTTAGCTCTCTTTATCAAGGAGCAAAAGAAGCAACTTTTTTGCATAAAAAAATAATTTGGGAATTGCGGAATACGAATACTTTTCTCAGAAAGTCAAAGAGGATGAAACGGCAAATCCGTTAAAGGATCAGTTTGATACAGCCGCTCTTGTTTTGGAGCGAATGGTAGAAAATGGCATACGACGGGGAGAATTTGAATGCGAGGATCCGCACGGATTTTTTCCAGAAATCTAATGTATGCCATCGAAGGAATGAAGATTGCAGGACTGACAATGCGACTATCAGAATCGGACTTTGATCGGGAAATCCTCTATGCGCTCAGGCAGCTGATGCCTGCAGGAGAGTAAAAAGGGTGTTGTACCTTTTCCGGATCTTTCCCTTTTTGAAGAAAATGATCAGAAATGACAAACGAGAGAACGACTGGCAGAATGGAAGGAGGAACCATGACCGAGGTACGGAGAATTTACGTAGAGAAGAAACCTTCTTTTGCGGTGCGCGCAAGGGAAGTCAAGGAGGAACTTCGGAGTTTCTTGAATCTGACGCAGGTGGAGGATGTGCGTATCCTGATCCGTTATGATGTGGAAGGCGTATCGGAGCCCGTGTTTCAAGAGGCATTAACCTGTGTGTTTGCAGAGCCTCCCTTGGACACGGTTTATCAGGAAAAACTGGAGATCCCGGAAGGAGTGCATGTTTTTAGTGTGGAAGCCCTGCCGGGACAGTTCGATCAAAGAGCGGACTCTGCCATCCAGTGTCTTCGGTTCCTGAAGGAGGATGAGGAACCGATCGTGAGGACGGCTGTGACCTATCTTCTCTACGGGGCTTTTGTCGGAAGAAGAGGTTCATGAAGTGGAATCTTATATCATGAACCCGGTGGATTCCAGAATTGCAAAGGAACAGAAACCGAATACCTTGAAGGAGGTATATGAACAGCCGGCGGAGATTGCTTTGATGCAAGGTTTTTTGCAAATGGATGACCGGGCCTTTCAGGAGTTGTATGAATCTCTGAATCTGGCAATGACCTATCAGGATTTTTCTTTGGATTCGTACCTATTTTCGCAACGAGGAACATCGGGAACCAACGGTGACCGAGATTCGCGTATTGGATACATACTGGTCCGACCACTGCCGTCATACCACTTTTTTTCTACCGTATTGAAAAAAAGGTTGACTTTGAAGACGGATTTTTATCTGCCGCCGATCAAAGAGGCTTATCACGAATACCAATCGATCAGGGAAGAACTATATCAGGGACAGGAGAAGCAGGATTCTCATCCGATTTGTCTGATGGATGTGGCGCTTGCCGGAATGAAGAAGTTAAAGGCGGACGGACTGCTCACCGATCAGGAAGACTCCGAGGAGAACAATGCCTGTTCGGTAGTGGTTCCTGTAGATGTGGATTATGGAAAAGGGATTATAAGAGAAAAACTGGTTGGTCTTTTTAAGAATGAAACGCACAACCATCCGACGGAGATCGAGCCGTTCGGAGGCGCTGCTACCCTGCCTTGGAGGAGCAATCAGGATCCGCTTTTCCGGAAGAGGTTATGTGTATCAGGCAATGCGGGTAACGGGAGCTGCGGATCCGACGCTTCCCGTTGCGCAGACGCTTGAGGGAAAGCTGCCGCAAAAAGAGACTGGTCAAAGGGGCGGCGAACGGATATTCCTCATACGGAAATCAAATCGGGCTTGCAACCGGACTGGTGGATGAAATTTATCACCCGGGCTATGTGGCAAAGCGCATGGAAATTGGTGCCGTCATGGGCGCAGCCAGACAGAAGGACGTGGTGAGAAAGAAGGCGGAGCCGGAGGATGTGATCATCCTTTTGGGTGGCCGCACGGGAAGAGACGGCATTGGAGGGGCAACCGGCTCTTCCAAAAACATACTTCCGCCTCTCTTACTTCTTGCGGTGCGGAGGTGCAAAAGGGAAACGCACCGACGGAACGGAAGATTCAGCGACTCTTCCGCAGACCGGAGGTAAGCAGCCTGATTAAGAAATGCAATGATTTCGGTGCAGGCGGCGTTTCGGTCGCGATCGGGGAGCTGGCAGACGGACTGACCGTAAATCTGGATCTGGTACCCAAGAAATACGCAGGGCTGGACGGAACGGAGCTGGCGATTTCCGAATCGCAGGAACGAATGGCGGTTGTCGTATCTCCGAAAGATGAAGAAGCTTTCTTGCATTATGCGGCAGAGGAGAATTTGGAGGCAGTCTCTGTGGCGAAGGTCACGAAAGAACCCAGGCTGGTACTGTTGTGGCATGGCAAAAAAATCGTCGATTTAAGCAGGGCGTTTCTGAATACCAACGGAGCCAGACAGGAAGAGGAAGTGCTTGTGACGCTTCCGGATCCAAAGGAGAATTATTTCCAAAAGATCGCCTCGGAAAAGGTAGAAGAAGCCTTGCAGGCAGGCGATAGCAAGAAGGCGTTTCTGGAAACGCTTTCCGATTTGAATGTATGCTCGAAAAAAAGGGTTGTCAGAGATGTTCGACGCTTCCATCGGTGCGGGGACCGTGGTCATGCCCTTTGGAGGAGAAAAAGCAGCTTACACCGATCCAGACAATGGCGGCAAAGCTCCCCATTCTGAGGGGCAAGAGCGATGTGATTACGATGATGAGCTACGGCTTTGATCCGTATCTCTCCACCTGGAGTCCCTTCCATGGGGCAAGTTATGCGGTCCTGGAGTCCGTATCCAAAAATCGTCGCAGCGGGAGGAGATTATAAGAAACTGCATCTGACCTTTCAGGAATATTTCAGACGAATGAGATCCGTGCCTTCGGATTGGGGAAGTTCTTGCGGCTCTCCTCGGGGCACTGCATGCACAGCTTGCATTTGGCATAGCCTCCATTGGAGGAAAAAGACTCCATGTCAGGATCCTTTAATGAAATCCATGTACCGCCGACCCTGGTTTCCTTTGCAGTAGACGTCGCAAAGAGCGAAGCATTTTTGACACCGGAGTGCAAGAAGGCGGGGAATTTCCTCGTGGAGTTTCAGATTCCCAAAGATGCCTATGATCTTCCGAATTATCCGCGGGTCAAGCAACTCTATGATGCGGTTACTGCGCTGATGCGGGAAGGGAAAAATTTTCTCCTGCTATGCGGAGGATGCCTACGGGATTGCCGCCTCGGCCGCCAAGATGGCATTTGGCTCTTGGTTCGGCGTTCATTTTCAGGATGAACTGGAGGAAAAAGACCTGTTTGTCAATGCAACCGGCAACCTCCTTGCAGAGGTAGAGGCTTCAGCCCTTTCTTCTATTTTGCAGATAGAGGGAGCAAGAAAGGTGGCAGAACTCACCACAGAGTCCGACTTTGTGTTCGGGAAGAGTCGTGTCTCCATGGAAGAGGCGCTTGCATCCTGGACTTCGAAACTGGAAAAAGTTTTTTTCCGACAACGGCTTCCGTCGATGCAGAAGAAGTAAAGACCAAGGTCTTTCACACGGATAAAGTCTATATTTGCAAGCACAAGATGGCAAAGCCCAGAGTGTTCATTCCGGTCTTTCCCGGAACCAACTGTGAATATGATTCTGCAGCCGCTTTTGAAGAGGCTAGGGGCCATCACGGATATTCAGGTTTTTTTAGAAACCGGGATGCGACCGATATTAGAGAATCTGTCTCCTGCTTCGAAAAAGCCATTGATCAGGCACAGATCATTATGTTTCCCGGGGATTTTCAGCGGGAGATGAGCCGGATGGAAGCGCCAAATTCTTTGCAACTGCTTTTTCGAAATGAACGGATGAAACTGGCGGTGGAACGGTTGTTGCATGAAAGAGACGGACTGGCGCTTGGCATCTGCAACGGCTTTCAAGCGATGGTCAAACTCGGTCTGGTGCCTTATGGAGATATCTGGGGACAGAAAGAGGATTCGGTCACTTTGACCAACAACACCTTAGGACGTCATATCTCACACATGGCGCACTTGAAAGTGGTTTCCAATCTCTCCCTGGCTTTCCCTGGCGGAAGAAGGTGGGGTTTATGTCAATCCGGTGTCGCACGGAGAGGGCAGATTCGTAGGTCCCGCAGAAGGAATCCAAAAGCTGTTTGAAAGAGGACAGGTGGCCACACAGTACTGCATGCCGGATGGCCGCATCAGCATGGATGACGCTTATAATTTGAACGGATCTTATTTTGCAATTGAGGGCATTACCTCCCCGGACGGTCGTTGCTATGGAAAGATGGCGCATGCGGAACGCAGGGGAAGAGGCGTTGCTTTGTAATATTACCGGCAATCAGAATCTTCGAATTTTTTTGAAGCCGGTGTTCGGTATTTTGCGGATTGATGGGAAAACGGTTATGAAAAGAAAAAATATTGTTGCGGTGATTGGAAGGCCAAACGTCGGGAAGTCCACCCTCTTTAACGCACTGGCAGGGAAGGATATTTCGATTGTCAAAGATACGCCGGGTATTACCAGAGACCGTATTTATCAGGATGTAGAGTGGCTGAACCAATCCTTTACCTTGATTGATACCGGCGGAATTGAGCCGGACAGCAAGGATATCATTTTGTCACAGATGAGAGAGCAGGCAGAGATTGCCATTGAAACAGCGGATGTCATTCTCTTCCTCTGTGATGTCAAGCAGGGACCTCATTGATGCCGACCACAGGGTTGCTGATCTGCTTCGAAAGTCCGGAAAGCCGGTCGTTCTGGCAGTGAACAAGGTGGACAATTTTCAGAAGGAGATGCTGGATACCTATGAGTTCTATCAACTTGGCATTGGAGATCCACACCCCATCAGTGCAGCGGGGAGACTCGGTATCGGCGATCTGTTAGAGGAAATCACCACTCTTTTTCCGAAAGAGACGAGGGAGGAGGAAGAAGAGGATGCAGTTTCTGTTGCGATCATCGGAAAGCCGAACGTGGGGAAGTCTTCGATCATCAATAAATTGATCGGGACAAACAGATTGATTGTTTCCGACATCGCCGGAACGACCAGAGATGCCGTAGATACGCCCATGCAATATCATGGGAGAAATTATATTTTTATCGACACGGCGGGACTGAGGCGCAAGAACAAGATCAAGGAAGAGTTGGAACGCTTTATGATTATCCGTTCCGTTTCAGCGGTCGAGAGGGCGGATGTCTGTATTCTCGTCATTGATGCAGAGGAAGGAGTCACGGAGCAGGATGCGAAAATCGCTGGTATTGCCCATGAGAGGGGAAAGGCGATGATCATCGCCGTCAATAAATGGGATCTGGTGGAAAAGGACAATCATACGGTGAAAGAGTTTTCGGATCAAATTCGTCAGACCCTTGCTTTTGCACCTTATGCAGAAATCCTGTTTGTTTCTGCAAAGAGCGGACAGCGGTTAACGAAGCTTTATGACCTGATTGATGCGGTGAGTGAAAATCACGCCAGACGCGTGCCGACCGGTTTGTTGAATGAGGTTTTGACGCAAGCCATGGTCATGCAACAGCCACCTTCGGACAAAGGAAAGTTGCTGCGCATTTATTACATGACCCAGGTAGCAGTCAAACCGCCGACCTTTGTGCTTTTTGTCAATGATAAAGAGTTAATGCACTTCTCTTATACGAGGTATATTGAGAATCAAATCCGAAAAACGTTCGGTTTTCAGGGGACACCGCTACGTTTTCTTGTGCGGGAAAAGAGCCGAAAAGAGATCTGAAGAGGTAACGGAAACAGAGCCGGACATAAGTGGATGTTGACGAGAGTTTTGCGGCAGGAGGAGAAGAAATGTTTCGGGTTTTATGTCTGTTGATCGGTTATGGCTGCGGTCTTTTTAACACGGCGATCGCACTTGGAAAATTCATGCATGTGGATATTACAAAGCAGGGGTCGGGCAATGCCGGTACGACCAACATGATGCGGATCATGGGGCCGAAGGCGGGTTTTACGGTCCTGATCGGAGATATGTTAAAGGTGATTCTGCTGATTATCCTTGTGGGACATTTTTTTGTCCAGGCAGAATCCGGAACCTCTACCTCTATAAGGCGTGGACGGGGTTCGGGGCTGTGCTTGGTCACAATTTTCCCTTTTACCGTCACTTTAAGGGAGGGAAGGGAATTGCAACGACCAGCGGTTTTATCATTGCCTTTCATCCCACGCTGATTCCGGTGAATTTCATTGCGTTTCTGGTGCCATTCTGGCTGACGCATTATGTTTCTTTTGCCTCTTTAACGCTCATGGTTGTCATGTTCGTCAGCATCGTTTTTCGAAGGACAGGTGCTTCACTTATACGGCAGTTTAGGGGGACATTTGCCGGAGCTCTACGGCTTGATTTTCGTCATGATGCTTCTGGCTTTTTGGCAGCATAGGGGAAATATTAGAAAGCTGCTTACAGGAACGGAGCGCAAAACCTATATTTTTCAAGAAGAACAAGGTAAGCTGATCCTTGTATCGGGGGCTTGTGAGGGAGAGAAAATGCAGGAGGAACACTTGAATATTGCGGTTGTGGGCGCCGGAAGTTGGGGAATGGCACTTGCGTATGTGCTTTTCCAACAATGGACACAGGGTCAGCGTCTTTACACGTTCGGCAAAGCATGCGGAAGAATTTGCCAGACTGCATGAGAACAGAGAAAAATTACCTGGCGTCATTCTCAAAGATACGGTATCCTTTTCCTCTGATTTACAAGAGGTGGTCAAGCAGAAGGATGTGATCGTGATGGTGGTGCCGTCCAAAACGATTCGGGAGACGGCAAGAGAGATCCGCCCTATTTTTGGAAAAAGGAGGGATCTTCTTCTCAAGTCGATCATCAAGGCTTGTCTCTAAAGGAAGAGGGAAAGAGAGAAGGAAAACGCCCACAGATCGTAAACTGTACGAAGGGAATTGAAGACGGAAGCTTGAAAACGATGTCGGAGGTGTTGGAAGAGGAGCTGCCGGGATTTGCCATTTCCGTCCTCTCAGGACCTTCTCATGCGGAAGAAGTCGGAAAAGGAATGCCGACTACGATTGTGGTAGGGGCAAAGACGTTGGCAAACGCCCGCTTCCTGCAGAACGTCTTTATGAATGAGACATTCCGTGTCTATATCAGTCCGGATATGCTGGGAATCGAACTGGGAGCTTCTCTTAAAAATGTCATTGCACTCGGAGCGGGAATTGCGGACGGACTGGGGTACGGCGACAACACAAGAGCAGCGCTGATTACCAGAGGGATTTATGAGATTACAAAACTGGGGATGGCCATGGGGGGTGAATTCATGACCTTTACCGGTCTTTTCGGGCATTGGAGATTTGATCGTAACCTGTACTTCGGAACATTCCAGAAATCACAGGGCAGGGAAACGGATCGGGCAGGGAGCAACGCCTGAGGAAGCGATGCGGGAAGTGAAGCAGGTGGTGGAAGGCGTTTTCTCCGCCAAAAGCTGCGCTCGACCTCTCTAGGAAATATCAGGTTCCGATGCCGATCGTGGAAGAGGTCAATGCCGTTCTCTTTCAGGGAAAGTCCCCGGAAGAGAGTGTGAGAGACTTAATGCTTAGGGACAAGAAAGCAGAGAGTGTTTCCCTTGTTTGGCAGGGGAGCGAGGAGCAGAAGGAATATCAGCAGTTTCGTATTCGGTAAAACCGGATTTTGATGGGAGACAACATGACAAAGATTTGGATGAAATCCTGTTTTTCGACTTAAAAACCCTGCGTGTACAGGTGTTCTGCGGTTTAATGGGAGCGCTTGCGATTGTTTTTAGATCAGTTTTCGGTAGCACTGAATCCCTTTGTAAAAATCGGTTTTTTCCGGTCTGCCGAACCGTTTGATCGACTACCTATTCGGTCCGGCGGTCGGTGCGCTGTTCGGCGCCGTGATGGATGTGGTGAAATTTATCATCAAGCCGGACGGAACCTTCCAGCCTGCTTTTACCTTGGTTCCCTATTGTCGCTTCCGTGATTTACGGCTACTTTCTTTTTGAAAAACCGCTGAAACTTTGGCGTGTCGCACTTTCTCAGCTCATCGTCAAAATCGTCTGTAATATCTGTATGAATACATTTTTACTGTCCGTTTTTGTATGGAAGCGCATTGGGAAAAAAATCCTTCCGATGAGGGCACTTAGAAATTTGGTCATGTGGCCAATTGATACACTGGTGATGTTTGTCCTCCTGACGGCAGTGGATCGGATGCTGCTTCCCCTGATGCGCAGAGAGCATTGGCTGTAGCGCATTGATCATGGTCTTTGATAATGGCTGAAAAAAATAGTTCTTGTGTCATGGGGAGAAATCTGTTATAATTCCACTGTTTGCACGGGGGCATTAGCGCAGTTGGGAGCGCGTCTCCATGGCATGGAGGAGGTCGAGGGTTCGAATCCCTTATGCTCCATACACTGGTCTCCGGAGTCCCTACGTAATTTTGGATTCCGGAGATTTCTCTTTGTATAAAAAAAGATGGGAAAGAGAGGGAATGCGATGACAACAGAGACCTTTTTGGAAGAGTTGGAAGCACTTCTAAAAAAACCATGATCTGCCGGCACTCAAAAAAAGAAACTTCTCGAACTGCAACCTGTGGATGTGGCGGAAATTCTGGGAAAGGTTCCGGACGAAACCAGGATTATTCTTTTTCGTATTTTGCCAAAAGACCTTGCCGCAGAGACGTTCAGTGAGATGGAGCCTTCCGAGCAGCAGAAGCTTCTCACCAATTTTACGGCACAGGAAGTACAGGATGTGTTGCAGCAGATGTATACGGATGATGCCGTAGACCTGTTGGAAGAAATGCCCGCCAATGTGGTCAGAGACGTGCTTTCTCATGTCAGTCCGGAAGCCAGGAAAGAGATGAATCAGCTGCTGCAATATCCGGATGACAGCGCCGGTGCGGTGATGACCACCGAGTTCGTCAAGCTCAAAGAAGACATGTCCGTGTTGGATGCCATCCGTTGGATTCAGGCGCATGGAGACGATCGAGAAGATGTGTATACCTGCTATGTGACAGAAAAAGAGGCAGAAACTGATCGGTGTGATCACGGTGCGGGAAATGCTTCTTTGTAAAAAGAATGCCACCGTGGGAGAAATCATGGAAAAACGTGATTTCCGTACACACGACGGATGACAGGGAGATCGCAGCGAAACTCTTCGATCGTTACGATTTTACCGCTCTTCCCGTTCTGGACCAGGAAGACAGGCTGGTGGGTATCATTACCGTCGATGACGCCATCGACGTACTGACGGAGGAAACGACAGAGGACTTCCAAAAGCTCGCCGCCACCGCACCGGAGGATCAGCCGTATCTGAAGACACCTGTGGTGAAAATGGCCAGAAACCGCATTGTCTGGCTTCTCGTTCTCATGATTTCCGATATGGTTTCCGGCGGGATTTTTGGGCAAATTTCAGGATGAGTTGACCGCTCTGCCCCTTCTCATCACCTTCATCCCGATGTTAACCGACACGGGCGGCAATGCCGGAAGCCAGTCTTCCACCTTGGTCATTCGCGGCATTGCCCCTGCATGAAATCGGGATTGCAGATTTTTTTCAAGGTCTTATGGAAAGAAATCCGGGTTGCCGTTATCTGTGGTGTGATACTGGGACTCATCAATTTTTATCCGGCTCTCCATTCAGTATCCGGGACATGAGATGGTGGCTTGGACGGTTGCCTTGGCGATGATTTGCACGGTGCTCATGGCAAAGTCGATCGGTGGCGTACTGCCTTTGATTGCGGAGAAATTAAAGATGGATCCTGCGCTGATGGCCTCGCCTCTGATCACTACCATCGTAGATGCAGGGTCGCTCCTTATCTATCTGAATCTGGCAAAAATGTTCCTTCCCATTTGAAAAGAAGAACGAGAAAATTGTTCCTTCCGATCTGAAAAGAGGAAGGGGGACAACAAAAAATATGAGAATCTTTCTCAAATTTACTTGACCGAAGGATGAAATTCGGACTATAATTGAGAACGGTTCTCATTTTTTGTAGGAGAAAATCTTGCAGACAAAATCCAAATATAAGACCAAGCAGCGGGAGAAGCTCCTGCAATATATCGAGCGCATCCCCGGCACACATTTCAGTGCGGGAGATCTCTGTGATCATTTAAAGGCGGAAGGCGCTGCCATCGGCCTTTCTACTGTTTACAGACAGTTGGAGCTGCTCGTCGACGAGGGGGTTTTGCAAAAATATGTGATTGATGGCAATACCCCTGCCTGTTTTGAATATGTAGGTGAGCACAAAAGAGCGGAGACGGATCCCGGCTTTCACTGTAAGTGTGAAAAATGCGGGAAACTCATTCATCTGCATTGTGAGGAGCTTTCACAAATACAGGATCATCTTCGAAAAGAACATGATTTTCAAATGAATCCTATGCGCACGGTCTTCTATGGTCTATGTTCGGATTGTCTTCCGTAAGTTTTTCTTCCGTAAGTTTTGTTTCGTAAGTTTTGTTTCGTAAGTCTGGTTCCGTCAGTCTGCATTTTCTTCGATTTGTAGATTGTCTCCTTTATGGAAGTGGATGTAAGACGGTTCATGAGGATACCTTTCTTTTTTTCACGACAGGGGGCTACGTTTGTCACATTTTTTTGGACGCACAAAAAAAAGCAGCTTCTGCAGGAATCCTTCTCTTCCTGCTGCTGTTCATCCTGCTTTTGGATACCGGTTTTGTGGCGCATGAACAGCATCATCATTGTACCGGTTCCGACTGCCCGATCTGCAAAATGTTGGCTATTTGCGAACAGACGCTGCATCAGATCGGCGGAGGGGAAATCAGCCTGCAAAGCGTGGAGATGCCTTTCGTTGCAACGGAAGTTCTTTTTGGTGGCAGTCGTTCCTCATCTGGTCTATGCCACTCCGGTTTTGTTCAAGGTGAGACTCAATCATTAAGAAATCCATCTTGACGCAGGATTGAGGGAAGTTAGAGGAAAGTCAGAAGGAAGCAGGATAGCAGAATTTGATCTCTTTCTACCTTGCGCACATTGTTTAGGGAATGGAACATTGGATACGATGGATAGGACCGGATCTTTTATGATATGGATCTTATTTGACCTTTAGAAGAGAGGAGTTTCGGATGAAAAAAAGAATGTCTTTTTTTTCGGCGATTGTACTTACGGCAATGACGGTGATGCTTTCCGCCTGCGGAGGCACACAAACACAGAAGGCAGGACAGAATAGCAGTGCACAAAACGCAGGAGAGGTGCAGAGCGCATCTGACGGAAATCAGAGCAGTGCGGGAACGGACAAAGATACCGCGAAGAAGCTACAGATTGTCACCACGATTTTTTTCCGGAATATGACTGGGCAAAAAAATATCCTGGGGAAAAAAATCCCGCAGGAGTAGAAATGACCATGCTTCTGAATAATGGTGTGGATCTTCATAGCTACCAGCCCACGGCTGACGATATTTTAAAGATTTCCACCTGTGATCTTTTTGTTTATGTCGGGGGAGAATCTGATACCTGGGTGAAGGATGCACTCAAGGAAGCCACCAATAAAAACATGGAAGTCATGAATCTGTTGGAGACGCTTGGAGAAAGCGTAAAGGAAGAAGAGGTTGTTGAGGGAATGCAGGAAGATCCCGATGAAGATGCCCATGACCACGACGGAGATCAGGAAGGTGCAGCGGATCACAACGATCAGGAGCAGAAGGATCACGATGCTCACGCGGATGCAGAGGATTCCGAGGCTTGTGAAGTGGAATATGACGAGCATGTCTGGCTTTCTCTGCGCAATGCGGAAACACTGGTGAAGGCACTTTCCGAGAAGATCCAGAAGATGGATCCTGCCAATGCGGCACTCTATCAGGAAAATACCGATGCCTATCTCTCCAAGCTGGAAGGTCTGGACAAAGAATATACGGATGTGGTGAAACAGGCGAAGTTCCATACCCTCCTCTTTGGAGATCGTTTCCCGTTCCGCTATCTGACGGAAGATTATCACCTGAAATACTATGCCGCTTTTGTCGGTTGCTCGGCAGAGACAGAAGCCAGCTTTGAGACGATCACTTTTTTGGCAAAAAAAATGGATGAACTGAAGCTTCCTGCCATTTTAACCATTGAGGGGAAGGATCATCGCATCGCAGAAACCATCGTAAAGAACACGAAGGCAAAGAATGCGCAGATCTTAACGCTGGATTCCATGCAGTCTACCACGTCAAAGGATGTGGAAGAGGGAGCTTCTTATCTTAAAATCATGCAGGAGAATTTGAACGTTTTAAAGAAGGCGCTTTTGTAAGTGCTATGGGGTGGAGCTCCTAATGGGAAATAACGGATAAGGCAAGGAGCGCACGAGACAAGAAGTGCAGAGTAGGAAACACAAACAGAAGTTACAAGTAAGAAGATACCGGGCAGGGCGTCTGGGACAGAAGCTAAGACTGGAAGGAAGGACAGGAGGGGAGATGGCATTACTTACCGTCAAGGATCTGACGATCGGCTATGAATCCCGTGTGGTACTAAAGAATTTAAATTTTTTTCGGTGCAGGAGGGAGACTATCTGTGCATTGTAGGGGAGAATGGCTGCGGCAAAACCACCTTAATGAAGACATTGGTTCATTTGAATGATCCGCTTGGCGGCCAGATCGAACTGGGAGACGGGCTGAAAAAGAATGAAATCGGCTATCTCCCCCAGCAAACCGATGTGCAAAAGGATTTTCCGGCGTCCGTGGAGGAGATTGTCCTCTCCGGATGCCAGTCCAGGTGCGGACTCCGGCCATTTTACAATCGGGAAGATAAGCGTCTTGCCAGAGACAATATGGAACGCATGGGGGTGCTGGCGCTTAGAAGACGCTGCTTCAGAGAACTTTCCGGGGGCCAGCAGCAGAGAGTGCTGCTCTCCCGCGCCCTCTGTGCAACCCAAAAACTTCTGTTCCTGGATGAGCCCGTTTCAGGGCTTGATCCGAGGGTAAGCGCCCAGCTGTATGATTTGATCACCTCCCTAAACCGTGAAGGGATTACCATTATTATGATTTCGCATGACTTAGATGCTGCGTTAGAAAGAGCCAGCCATATTTTTGCATATTGGAAAGAACGTTTTTTTCGGAACCAAAGAGTCTTACCTGAACAGCGAAGAGGGAAAGCTATTCTTAAGTGCGGGGCGGAAGGAGGTGTCTCATGATTGAACAACTGCAGCTGTATCTTTCTTACCCTTTTCGTCCGATACGCCATCATTGTCGGCGTGTTGATCGCTCTCTGCTCGTCTTTGCTCGGGGTGACTTTGGTATTAAAGCGCTTCTCCTTCATCGGAGACGGACTTTCTCATGTGGCTTTCGGCGCCATGTCGGTTGCCACGGTATTAAAAGCTGAGCAACCAGATGGTACTGATCCTTCCAATTACCATTCTGTGTGCCGTCCTCCTGCTGCGAACCGGGAAAAAAACCAGGATCAAAGGAGATGCGGCGATTGCTATGATCTCCGTAGGCGCCCTGGCCTTCGGTTATTTAATCATGAATCTTTTTTTCCACCTCTTCCAATTTAACCGGTGATGTTTGCAGTACACTCTTCGGATCGACTTCCATTCTGACACTGACGCAGAATGAGGTGCTGCTTTGTGCGGTGCTTTCGGTAGTTGTTATCCTGATTTTTTTGTCTTTTTTTATCATAAAAATCTTTGCGGTCACCTTCGACGAAGATTTTTGCAAAGGCAGTAGGCACCAATACGGGAACCTATCAGCTGATCATTGCCGTGACGATTGCGGTGATTATCGTCCTAGCCATGAATCTGGTGGGCTCCCTCCTCATTTCCGCACTGGTGATCTTTCCGGCGCTTTCCGCGATGCGACTCTTTCACAGCTTTCGTGCGGTAACGATCTTTTCGGCACTCCTCTCCGTTTTCTGTGCACTTAGTGGGATACTTATTTCGGTACTTGCCGGCACACCGGTCGGTTCCACGATTGTGGCGGTGGACGTTGCCGGGTTTTTTTCTTTGCTGCCTAGTGGAAAAAGGTTTTTAGCAGGAATAAGAGGAAAAAAATTCTGTCCTTCTTGGCCTTTTTTTCTTGCAATGCTCCTCATGGGATGTGCGAAGAAAAAAACACAACACCCTGTTGTATCTGCTACGAATGCCGCTGCGCAGGATTCTTCCGCCTCGTCTTTGGAAAGCCTGCCTAAAGCGAGCGCAGAAGCTTCTAGTCAGGCAGGGGCAGCTTCTTCTTGGGCATCTATCAGCCAGGAAAGCACAACCTCTTCTAGGGCTTCCGATCGTCTGGAAAGCACAACCTCTTCTACGGCTCCCGATCGCCAGGAAAGCAAAAACGCTTCTGCAACTTCCTCTCGGAAGAAGACGGATTCGTCCGTGCAGGATGGCACAGCGGGTGGAACGAATGACTCAAAAGCGGCAGCCGTCTCCGGAAAGAAAGAAAAAGCCGAAAAATCTTCTGCAAACAAAGCGCCGTCCAAGCCGGAAAAGGTGGATTTGGATCTGACTACCATGTCTTCTACCATGGTATATTCCGAGGTCTTTAATATGGTAACCACTCCTGAAAATTACATCGGAAAGACGGTAAAAATGCGTGGCACATACATGTATTATTATGATGAGAAACCGGATCATTACTATTTTTTCTGCCTGATTTCTGATGCAATGGCATGCTGCTCGCAGGGAATCGAGTTTTCTCTGACCAAGGATTATCATTATCCGGAGGATTACCCGAAGCCGGACGATGAAATCACGGTGGTGGGTGTCTTTGACAGCTACGAGGAAGAGGGGAATACCTATTGCATTCTAAGAAATGCAAGACTGGTACCCTAACAAAGAGATAGAAGAGGTGGGTGCCAAATACACTGGATCCCCACCTCTTTTGAATTCTCATCAAAAAAACTTTTGGATTTTTCAGCAAAAAAATCTGGATTTTCGGTTGACATTTGAAAAAGAATCCGTTTAATATAAGCAAGAAAGTTGTACGCAATACAATTTAACACCACTTGAAAGCGGAAGACAATGGATAGGGGTGATTTTACTAATATTTTACCCGCAGATAAGGGACTATCCTTGACACTGCCTCACAGAAACCTTTAGAATGATGGAACCGACGGAAATGAACAATCGGTTTGAACTAGCTTGATTTGAAAGGGGATTTTACGATGAGCAATCAGTATGCAGGAACAAAAACAGAAAAGAATTTGAGAGAAGCTTTGGCAGGAGAGTCGCAGGCAAGAGTAAAATATGCTTATTTTGCTTCCGTTGCCAAGAAGCAGGGGTTTGAGCAGATTGCCGCTCTGTTTCAGAAGACTTCGGATAATGAGAATGCGCATGCAAAGCTTTGGTTCAAGGCACTCGGTTTACAGGGAGACACGAAGGAAAACCTGGCTGCCGCCGCTCAGGGAGAGAATTATGAGTGGACCGACATGTATGAGCGGATGGCGAAAGAAGCGGATGAAGAAGGTTTTCATGATCTTGCCGCACAGTTTCGTGGCGTAGGAGCCATTGAGAAGACCCATGAAGAAAGATACAGGGCTCTGTTGCACAACGTAGAAAATGAATGAAGTCTTTAAGAAGAGCGAAGTCAAAGTTTGGGAGTGCAGAAATTGCGGACACATTGTGGTCGGCACAGAAGCCCCTGCCGTATGTCCGGTCTGCCACCATCCGCAAGCCTTCTTTGAGATTCAGGAGAAGAACTATTAATTTCGATCGGATCACCAGTCGGATAGGAATTCCACCCGGGATTACCGATGAAGCATTTTGATCATAACAAAGGAGGGAAGAGAATGGTTTTTATAAGTGTAATCATTGCGGAGATCTGATTACATTTCTGACCGACAAGCAGGTGGTTCCCACCTGTTGCGGGGAGAAGATGGTGGAGGTCATCGCCAATACAACCGATGCAGCAAAGGAAAAGCATGTGCCGGCTGTGACAGTGGAAGGAAATCAGGTAAGTGTGAACGTCGGCTCCGTCGATCATCCTATGCTTGAGGAGCATCATATCGAGTTTATTCTTTTGGAAACCAATCAGGGATTTCAGAAGAAGGATTTGAAGCCGGGAGAGGCACCTCACGCCGTCTTTGATCTTTGCAGAGGGCGAGAAACCGGTAGCGGTATATGAAAACTGTAATTTGCACGGTCTTTGGAAAGCGGAAATTTCTAAAAACAACGAGAAGGAAAGGAACTTATGATGAGCAAGTATGAATGTGAACCCTGTGGCTATGTCTACGATCCTGCAGTAGGTGATCCGGACAACGGAATTGCCCCCGGAACAGCTTTTGAAGATCTGCCCGATGATTGGGTTTGTCCGGTCTGCGGCGTAGATAAGAGTATGTTCAATAAAATCGATTAAGAAGCTGGATCAATACCAGCGCAGGTTTATGATCGAGATAGTAAAGTTTGGACATGAGCCAGAGAAATGAGCGACAGCGAAGGAGATCCTTCGCTGTCTTTTTTGATATTGTCGTGGAGACATAAAATGAAAATAGTAGAATTCATATAATCACCGTTAGACTATCTTTAATGGATTCCCCCTTTTTACCGATATTACATTTGGAACTATTGTTTATTTTTCACATATCATTTGATATGTAAAATTACAGATGGTGGGCAGGGAAGGTCCTGCGATAAAAGCCATCTGGTGCGGGGGTGGGATGAGAAAAGCACAAAAAGATCGTATTCTTTCTTTGGCTTCAGAGTTTTTATGAGGCGTTAAATCAAATTGAAGAATATTATAAACGGCAAAACTTCGAATCATGTGAAGAGCTTCTGGCGGTGTGTCAGGAAGGTGCCATTGCGATTGGGAAACAACTGGAAAAAGCACAGGAGAAAGAGGAAGAGAGAGGCGTATCAAGGATTGTTCCCTTACTGGAAGATTTTTGTGAAGCTCTCTTTTGCTTTAGCAATCTTTTAGAAAGTGCGAATGCTGCTGAAGTAGATCAAAAATTGCAACGGCTGCGCACACGATGGCAGGAGGTCCAACGATGGATAGAAGAGGACATAAAAAGTTGTTTTTGGAGATTGTTTTTCCTACCGTATAAGGCAACCATGTGGGATTCTTTGGAGAGCATTTATTTAGCGGCAAGTGAGGATCCGGATTGTCATGCCGTTGTGATACCGATCCCGTATTATAATAGAAAGTCTGACAGTAGCTTGGGAGATAAGCATTATGAAATCGCTGAATTCCCCCCCGAAATTCCTTGTATTTCTTATGAAAACTATGATTTCGTGCAGGAGTTCCCTGATGTGATCTATATTCACAATCCCTATGATGGAGGGAATCTAGTCTCCAGTGTAGATCCATACTTTTATTCGAAAAATTTAAAGCAACTTTGTCGGAGATTGGTATATGTACCCTATTTTTCTTCTTCAGGAGGTCCTAATAGTTTCGATTATCTATTAAGTGCCTATTTTCATGTAGATCATATTGTGGTGCAGTCTTCCTGTTTTTCTTCCTTTTTTTACAGCAGTCGACGGGGAAAAGAAATGTCTAGTAACCGGTTCGCCGAAATTTGATAAGATTGCCCAATTAAAAAAATCACAAGTTCCGGTACCATCCGATTGGATAGAAAAGATCTCGTTCAAAAAGTCTGTTATTTTGAATACCAGCGTGGATGATGTGCTGCAAGGAGCTGTGAACTTTCTTCATAAACTGGATTATATCTTTGCAACCTTCAGAGACCGAGCCGATTTCTGTTTGATATGGAGACCACACCCTTTGTTAGGTCAGACGTTTCAATCAATGAGGACAGATTTCTATTTGGAATTTGAGAAACGGAAAGAACAATATCGGAAGGAAGGGTGGGGGATATACGATGAAACACCCATCCCGGAATATACCTTAGCAATCGCAGATCGGTATATTGGTGGGGGAGTTTCTTCTCTATCCACCATGTTTGGGGCGCAGGGGAAACCGGTTTTTATATTAAATTTCCAGATCGATTCCCTCCCGAATCAGGCGGATTACCTTGGGAGCCTTTTAAGTGGCCGATATAACGAATTGGAAGAGAAATATATTGTCACAGAGGGAAATCAGCTTTTTCGAAAAGAGGGAGGATGACACCTATCATTTTATTTGTAGATTGTCAGAGGAGTCCATGAAGGGCTACGGAAGAGCGGTAGAATGTGGCAAAAAAATATATGTAATTCCGCTTCATAATTTGGAAATTGCCGTAATAGAAGAGAATCATGAAATGCGCAAAATCCCTTTACGCCCGCATCATGTAATCTACCGTTTCTTCTTAGATTCGATTCGGATAGGAGAATATATCTTTCTCATTCCGATAGAGTATCCCTATCTGGTTCGATTTGATTTGAGAAACGAAGAGATCAGGTATCTGGAAATGGAGAGAGGTTTTTTTGGTGATTATACTGTTCATGACAATATAAAAAAATGTTGCTCATTGTATTTATGAAAATTATTTGATCGTTGCGTCTCCGGTGAAGAGCTATTTTTATGGCGATAGATTATGAAACCATGGAGGTGGAATCCGTATTACCAGGAGGAGTAGAGCACGGTGGATTCTCCTGTATAGCAACGGACTTCGATCAGGCTAGAATATGGTTTTTGCCATCATCCGGTCATTTTTTTGGTTGTTGGGATCCAATGCGTGGAGATGTTAAGACCTTTGATTATTGCGTTAAGGAAGAAAGTGTGCATTCTGAGAAAGAGAATTTTAAAGTGGAAGATCTGTCCTTTTTCTCGTTGGTTGTGTCACCAAAAGGGGTCTTACTGGCGTCCAAGGACGGACAGCATTTTCTGCTTTTCGATTGCGAGACGAAAAAATTTCACAGATGGAACCCCCTTTTTCTTTGCCCTCTCATCCGCAAAAGCTGTTATTACTCTTGTCCTATTACGGGCGTATTGTTTAGACATATATCAGACGAAGCAGGTTCCCGACAATTGCCTGGGACAATTCGATATTTTTTTCCATGCCGGATCGGAAACTCTATGCACTTTCAGAGGATCTGGAAGGTTACAAAGAGATTCCAATTCAATTTTTAAGTAAAGAATTAAAAGAACATTGCTACGGATTTGCAAGGCATGCTCCATGGAGAAGATACGGTTGCTACGAAGATGCTTTTCACACCCTTCCAGCTTTTCTGGATGGAACCTTACCGGGAAGTCCGTTTGATTCGGTAAAAGCCATTCAGGATTATCAGGAAATCATAGAAAACGCAGATGGTACCTGTGGGCAAAAGACGCATGAAGCGGTAAAGAATATTCTTATGAATCAATCAAAGGGGGGACGATGAGAAGAAAAAAGAAGGAACAACTTCTTTCCTTAATGCAAGAATATGGGGAGGCCCATACAGAGCTGGAAAGACTCTATCAGAAGGGGGATTTGGAAGCTTGTTGCGAACTACTGACGACCTGTCAGGAGACTGCCGTTGCAATTGGAGAGCAGATCGAGGAGGAAGGCTCTGGTACACAAACCGTGCATCGGATAGAAGAATACTGTGAGGATTTGTACGAAAGTCATCATGCGGTAGCGGTGCAGGATCTCAGGTCGAGTGTTACATTCGTTTTCCAAACTGCGCACGCAGTGGAAAGAAGTAGAAAAAAACGTTTCAGGAGGAAATACAAGTCATTTTTGGAAATTGTTTTTTTCTGCCTTACAAAGCCTCCATGTGGGATTCTATGGAAAGTATCTATCTGGCGGCAAAGGCAGATCCTTCCTGTCATGCAGTGGTTCTTCCGATTCCTTACTATGATCGGAATTCCGCCCATGAGCTTACAACCAAACATAATGAGACAAATCTGTTTCCCCCGATCTAAGTTGCAAGTCTTGTGAAGAGTACCATTTACAAGACGTGCAGCCGGATATCATTTATATTCATAATCCCTTTGATGGGGGAATGCAGTGACCAGCATTGATCCCCGCTTTTATTCGAATGCATTAAAAAGAATTGTAGTAAACTCGTTTATGTCCCTTATTATGTGTCCGCAGGTGGAATTCATAGCTTTCAGTTAAATTTTTTTGCATATCCATTTGTTGATTACGTGGTTGCACAGTCTTATAACCTTCTTCCCTATTTCTCGTCTTTGATTAAGAGGGAGCAATTCATCGTGACCGGCTCTCCGAAATTTGATCAGATGCTTGCTGTCTGCAACGCTCCAGCTAAAATGCCGGAAGCCTGGAAGGAGAGGGCAAGTGACAAAAAAATTGTTTTTTTCTATAATACTAGCATAGAGGAGGCTATTCTCTACAAAGAAGGTTTTTTTAAATAAGTTGGAGTATGTCTTTCATCAATTTAAGGACAGAGAGGATCTCTGTTTGATCTGGAGGCCGCATCCCTTGTTGGAAGCAACTTTTTTTCTTCGATGTTGCCGGAGCTGGGAAGAAAGTACCTGGCGATCCAGGAGAGGTTTATTCAGGACGGTTATGGTATTTACGATGATACGGAAAGCCCTGAACAGGCCATGGCGCTGTCGGATGCCTATTTGGGTGGCTGGACCTCAGCGCTTGCCACGATGTTTGGAATTACGGGGAAGCCTCTATTTCTACTCGATCAAAACATCCACTGCCTTCCAGATCAGGAAGATTATTTGGGGACTCTCCTTAGCGGGAGAGTAGATGAATTAGATGGAAATTACCTGGTGACCGAAGGAAGTCAGTTATTTGGTCGGGGGAAGGATGGCATTTTCCACTTCTGCTGCCGGCTGTCAGAGGATTCGGAAAAAAAGCCTACGGTAGAGTTTTTCGAGGAAGAAGACAGGTTGTATATCGCTCCGCTGCATTCCTTCCAGATCTTAGTTAGAGATGGGGAAGGAGGGTGCAGATCCATCCCCTTGAAACCCCTGCGAAGTGACGCTTTCTGCCTTTGCGGATTCGATTCGGGTAGGGGATTTTCTCTTCCTGATCCCGCAAACCTATCCTTATTTGGTAAGGATGGATTTTTAGGACAGAAGAACTTCATTATGTGGAAGTGCCGGAATCGTTCTTCGGCGTAGATGAAGACGGAAATCCGAACACTAGGGGATACTGCCTCTTCCGCAATTTTTCTGTTATTTTTCCTCTGTCAATGATCCGCAAATTCTGGCAGTAGACGTAAATCATCTGGAAAGGCAGACGGTTCTGCCAGGTGAAGACTTGCGGGCAGGTGGTTATACCTTCCTGACGACCGATCTCCGGAAGGAAAACGTATGGCTGCTATCTGCGGATGATACGTCCGTATGCAGGTGGAATCCGGAAAATGGAGAGTATCGTCGTTTCGATTGCGCACAGGAAGAAATCGGACTATTTGATTGTGGATTTGAGATACCGGGTAAAATCAGACCTTTTTTCCTCTATGGTAGATACCAAGAAAGGGCTGCTGCTAGCACCGGCTAGCGGAGACCGCTTCTTCTTATTATCGGCAGACGATGAGAAATTCCATGTTTGGACACCTCCTTTTCCGATGTCGACAAAACCAAGGAGCGGATATATGAGGAGTCCATTTCTGGGAATTTTGTTTAGACAGCAGGAAGCATTCGGAGCGGAGCAGGGGAATTTGGGAGCCATCCGTTATTTTTCGATGCCGGATCGAAAGCTCTATGAAATAACGGAAGACTTGGACAGTTACACGGAAATTCCGCTTCTTTTTTCTTTAAAAGAACTGAAAGAACACTGCTATGGATTTGCCAGACGCAATCCCTGGCAGAGGTATGGCTGTTATGAAGATTATTTTTCATACGCTGCCGGATTTTTCTTTCCGATCGCCTTCCGGGGAATCCTCACTGTAAAGAAGAACAAATTCGGGATTATTCGGAAATCACCGAAAATTCAGACGGAACCTGCGGGAAAAAGACCCATGAGGAGGTGAAGCGGAGATTATTTGAGGATTAGTGCCACTCACGTTCGTGAGGAAGGGGATCTCCTGCCTCCTGCAGGATCCATCTCACCATCTCCTCCGGATTCTTTACCACGGTGACATCCGGATAGGCATCAAATTCACCGGCGGGCGCTGCGCCCCAGGAAACGGCAAGAGCGCGCACACCCGCCTTTTTGGCGCCTTCCAAATCGTAGAAGCGGTCGCCGATCATCAGGCAGGAGGCCTTGAGATCGCGGACGGCCCTTAGATAGTCCGCACATTCAGGAGAGGAAAGATCCTCGCCTTCTTCGGGCGTATAAATCTCCGGTCTGGTTTGGGCGGAAAGCCTACGGAATACTTCCTCGATAACCTCGGCTTTATTGGATCTCAGAACATCGGAAATGGAACCGGTAATGCAGTCGAAATAGGAATCCAAGTGAAAGTGAGAGAGGACGATTTTGACCATGGCCTCCGGCTTGCTGGAGGCGACACAGAGGAGAAAGCCCTCTTTCTTTAGTGCCTCCAGCGCCTCCGGTACCCCTGCGTAAACGCTACATTCAAAGATGCCTTGTTTTTTGTAATAGTTCCGGTATTCCGTCGTGGCCTGCGTCGTCTGTTCCGCATCCAGATGACAAAACTGCGGAAAAAGCGATGCTGAGCGGAGGGCCGATAAAAAGCCTTAGGGTTGCTTCGTCGGGGATGGGCTGATGTAAGTTCTGTAGGGCATATTGCAGGCTATGAATGATTCCGGGGGCGGAGTCGATCAGTGTGCCGTCCAGATCAAAAAGAAGTATTTTTAACATCACATTCTCCTATCGTTTGCTCTGATTTTTCGTAAACAGAATGCAGTGCATGAAGGAAGGTTTTCATTTCATCAGATACCCGCCTATTATACCTGTTTTTTTGATCTGCCTGCAAACAGACCTTATTTTTTTGTTTCGTTCGAATTTAAATACTTTTGACACGGGGATCATGATATAATTTTTTTCGAAAAACGAGGAGGAGACCATGAATCGAATTCAAATGAAAAACACCGCTTGTCGAGATGGACGGCGATGAAATGACAAGAGTTCTCTGGCAGATGATCAAGGAGAAGCTGCTGCTGCCGTATGTCGAGTTGAAGACGGAGTATTATGATTTGGGACTCAAAAAAAGAGGGATGAGACGGACGATGAGATTACCGTTTTGTCTGCGCAGGCGACAAAAAAATATGGCGTGGCGGTCAAGTGCGCAACGATTACACCGAATGCGGACAGGGTGAAGGAATATGGACTCAAAAATGTGGAAGAGCCCAAACGGTACGATTCGGGCTCTTCTGGACGGGACGGTGTTCCGGACACCGATTCTGGTACGCGGGATTGAGCCCAATGTCCGAAGCTGGAAGGCACCGATTACCATTGCCAGGCATGCGTATGGGGATGTCTACAAGAATGCGGAGATTCGGATTCCGTCTGCCGGCAGGGCGGAGCTGGTATTTACGGCAAAGGACGGGAGTCAGGTGCGGGAACTGATCCACGATTTTTGAGGCACCCGGAGTGATCCAGGGCATTCATAATACGGATCAGTCGATCCGGAGTTTTGCCAGATCCTGTTTTTTTCTTATGCGCTTTCAGAGAAAAAACCGCTTTGGTTTGGAACCAAGGATACGATTTCGAAGATTTATGACGCCAGATTTCGGGAGATTTTTGATCAGATTTATCAGGAAGAATTTAAAGAGACTTTTGAAAGAGAAGGCATCGACTACTTTTTACACCTTAATCGATGATGCGGTTGCCCGAATTATCAAGTCGGAGGGCGGAATGATTTGGGCGTGCAAGAATTATGACGGCGATGTGATGAGCGATATGATTTCCTCCGCCTTCGGGTCGCTTGCCATGATGACGTCTGTTCTGGTGTCTCCGGAGGGTGTCTATGAATATGAGGCTGCACACGGAACCGTGCAAAGGCACTATTATAAATATTTAAAAAGGAGAGGAAACTTCCACCAATTCGGTAGCGACGATTTTTCGCCTGGACCGGGGCGCTGAAGAAGCGAGGAGAGATCGATGCGCTTCCGGAACTGGTTGCTTTTTGCAAAAGGTTGGAGGAAGCAACGCTTTCTACCATCGAGGCGGGGGAGATGACAAAGGATTTGGCGCTCATCACCAGTTTGCCGGAGAAAAATCCTGAATTCGGGCGCCTTTCTGGATGCGATCGCAAGAAGATTATAGGATGGCAAGAAGAGTGAGGATGATAAGAAACAGATAGGATCACAGGAAGGGGACAGGATTGCAAGAAGACCAGATGACGGAAATAACTGCGGATTGGCTACAGGGAGAAACTGCCTTTACTGCAGTTCCTCCCACCGGTCGTAAAGGAGATGCAGGCGCGTTTGTAATGCTTCCTGCTCATCGGTGAATTTGCGAAGCTTTGCAAGGTCGGTGGCAATTTCCGGTCTCTGCAGAGCTTCATTGATTTCCTTGTCTCTTGCCTCTAATTGTTCGATTTCCTGTTCGGTTCTGGCCAGTTCCGCTTCCTGTTTTTCTTTTTGGGCTTGAAGTTCTTTTTGCGTTTTCCAATCTTCTTTTCCGCCGGCAGGAGAGGCATCCTTGATTTCTGTTTGCATCGCCTTTGCAAGAGGGAGAGAGGATCCCCTTGCGGATTCTTCTTCCATTTGCGCGTGTCTTTCTTCGCAATGGTCTAAGTAGTAATCATAGTTGCCGATATAAGAGATCAGTTTGCCGTTTCTGAGTTCCAGAATTCTGGTGGCGGTACGGTTGATAAAATAGCGGTCATGGCTGACGTAGAGAACCGTTCCCTCGTAGCCGGAAACGGCACTCTCCAGAATCTCTTTGGAAACAATGTCCAGGTGGTTGGTCGGCTCATCCAACAGGAGAAAATTGGCGTCGGAGAGCATGAGCTTTGCAAGAGACATGCGTCCTTTTTCACCGCCGGAAAGCATGGAAATCTGTTTATAGACATCGTCTCCGGTAAAGAGGAAGGCAGCAAGTGTCGAGCGAATCCTAGTATTGTTCAGGGTCGGATACGCATCCGAAATCTCATCAAACAAGGTCTTTTGATCATGTAGGACATGATGTTCCTGGTCATAGTAGCCAATATGCACCTTGGTTCCAAGCTGTAAGTACCCTTCATCCGGCGCTACGAGTCCCTGGATGATTTTTGAGCAACGTTGTTTTTTTCCGGTGCCGTTTTTTGCCGATGATGGCCACCTTCTCCCCTCGTTTCACGTCAAAATCCAGGTGAGAAAAAAGGGAATGGGTTCCGAAGGACTTCGCCAGGTCTTCTACATGCAGGACATCGTTTCCACTCTCGCAGGAAGGGATGAGCGCAATATGCATGTCGCTTTTTGGCTTCTGTGGGCCGCTTTAGTCGCTCCATTTTGGAGAGCATTTTTTTCGCGGCTTTCCGCACGCTTGATGGATTTTTTTCACGGTTATAGGACTTGAGTTTGGTAATCACGTCTTCCTGGTGCTTGATGATTTGCTGCTGCTTCAGATAGGCATGCCACCTGGTGGCACGGTCCTTTGCCTTTTTTTCCGAGTAGGCAGTGTAATTTCCAAGATAGACACTGGCATGCGTCTGATCGATTTCGATCACCTTGCTCACAATGCGGTCCAGAAAGTAACGGTCGTGAGAGACGATTAGGACAGCCGAATCGACGTTTTTCAGATAAGTTTCCAGCCAGGAAACAGAAGCCATGTCGAGATGGTTTGTGGGCTCGTCCAGAAGGATCAGATCCGGGGATGTGAGTAAAAGTTTTCCGAGTGCCACACGGGTTTTCTGTCCTCCGGAGAGAGCAGAGATTTGTTTTTGCATTTCATCGTCGGAAAACCCCAGCCCCCTCGCAACGCCTTGCACCTCACTCCTCCAGGCATACCCTTTTTGTTCGGAAAATTTTTGCTGCAACTCCACATAGCGATTGCTTAATTCCTCCAGTTCCTTGCCGGAGAGATGCTTCATCGCTTCTTCTGCCTGCGTGAGTTCTTTCTCCATGGTGATGAGATCCCTCTTGGATTTAGAAAGCTCTTCGAAGATGGTGTGGTCGCCTGACAAGTCTTGATTTTGTGCCAGATAACCGATCCGAAGATCTTTTGGCATAGGTGACGGAGCCGGAATCGGCTTTCAGTTGCCCTCAGGATTAACTTTAAAAAGGGTTGTTTTCCCGCTGCCATTGATGCCTACAATCGCAGCCTTCTCGTTTTTCAATATGAAAAGAGACATCTTGAAGTATGTCTTCTCCGTTAAAGCTTTTTGGTCAAAGCATGTACATTTAAAATCATTATGGTCACCGTAACATATTTGGTAATAGGAAAGAATCAAAGGATTTCAGATATCCACCGCCTTGTAAGCGCCTGTATCATGATATCCGAACCTGATTGACAATGCAAATGCTGAATTTTATAATTTAAGTAATATCATGAAGCGGGTGTCAAAAATATTTGACACTTGTTCATACCATTGTCAAATGTGTGGAAGGGCGTGAATTGATTGACGGAGCAGAAAACCTCACAGGCGGTGATCGGCAGACTCCCACGTTATTACCGCTTCCTGGGAGAATTGAAGGACAGAGGAGTACAGCGGGTGTCTTCGCAGGAACTGAGTGATATGGTGAAGGTAACCGCATCGCAGATTAGACAGGATCTCAATCACTTTGGCGGATTTGGACAGCAGGGATATGGGTATAACGTAGAATTCCTCTATGAAGAGATCGGCAGGATCCTGGGAATTGACCACGTACACGATCTGATTCTGATCGGTGCGGGGCATCTCGGACAGGCGCTTCTGAATTATGCCGATTTCCATAAAAGGGGTTTTGTTTTTCGTTGTGCGTTTGACGTCGATACAGCTTTGTGCGGAAGGAAAATCGGAGATGTTCCCATCCTTTCCATGCAGGAATTGGAAGACTATTTACACAGGCATCCGATTGAGATTGCGGTGCTGACCGTTCCGTCTAAGGCGGCAAAAACGATTTCCGGTCGTCTCATCCAGCTTGGAATCCGTGGGATTTGGAACTTTGCTCATGTGGACCTCGATGTGCCGCAGAGTCTCATTGTCGAAAATGTACATCTGTCAGACAGCCTGATGAAGCTGTCTTATAATATTTCCCAGTATGAACAAGAACATAGAAGATAAGGATTTTTTTAGAAATTTTTAAAGGGTAGGCATATTCCTATTTTGACACTGGATCCGAAATGGGAGTTGTTGTTTGCGGATGAAGGGATTCCTGAGGATATCCGGCAAAAAGCGGATGAACTCAACCATCTTTTGTCTGTGCAGAGTATTTTAAGGGGACAGATGAAGGAGAGGAAGAGACAGAAAAGCCAGTTGTTAGAGGAAATGGTCGACCTTAGGGAACAGGCCAGGCAGACGGAAGAAAAACGTGCTGATTGAGCAAGAACTGCAGAGGCATAGAGAGCAGATCAATGAATGCAATCAGAAATTGGAAGAACTGACAGAAGCGCAGATTGGACTTCCGACTCAAATCTATGAGCTGAATTTCAGTTTGATGTTGATGACCATGGATCTGTGTTATCGCGATATGCAGGAAAATACGGATAAGATACGACTTTCGAATGAATGGATCAGGCAGGTGCGGATCGAGTTGAAGAAGCAGCTGATCAGGAAACAGGAAAGTGAGTTTCATAATTATCAGATCTATCAATATATGCATGATATTTTTGGACCTGAGGTCATAGATGTTTTTGATTTGGAATATGATCCGGAAAAAGTGGCATCCGGTTCTGGATGACAAACCGGCATCCGGGGGTGAATCTGTTGAGATATGCACTTTCTGCAAGAGAAATGCAAGTTTGTGATCGGAATACAAGGGAGTATTTCGGGCTTTCATCATTGGTTTTAATGGAGCGCGCAGCGCTAAAGATTTGTGACAGGATCGAGGAGTTGCTCTCAGGGGAGATGCGAAAGATTGTGATCTTCGCAGGAAGGGGAAACAACGGAGCGGATGCGCTCGCCTGTGCACGAATCCTTCACGAACGCGGCTATCAGGCGCGTATTTTTTTGTTGGGAGAAGAGACAAAAAGCAGTGAAGAATGTAAGATCCAAAAGAAAATTTTTGAGAGATACCGACTTTCTATAGAGAATTATAGCAGGGAGACCGAATGGGGAGAGGGCCCCTTTTTGATCATAGACGGCATTTTCGGTATCGGTTTTAACAGAACAATGGAGGGGATCTATGCGCAGGCGGTAAGGGAGATCAATCGTCTTCGCAAGCAGGAACCACATACAAGGGTGTTGTCGATTGATATTGCCAGTGGGATTCATGCAGATAATGGACAGGTAAGCGATCCCTGCGTGCGGGCGGATATCACCTTGACCTTTGCCTTTGCGAAGATCGGGCAGCTTCTGTACCCGGGAGCAGAATATACAGGGAAACTGGAAATTGCGGATATTGGCATCACGGCGGCCTCTTTCCTCGGAGTGATGCCGCAAGCCTCCTATCTGACGGAAAGTGTGTTGGAACTGCTGCCGGAGCGTTCTCCCTCCGGCAACAAGGGAACATTTGGAAAGTGCGTTATCATTGCAGGAAGTGATAAGATCAGCGGCGCAGCGCTTCTCTGTGCGGAAACTTGCTATCGCTCCGGTGCCGGTATGGTCAAGGTGATTACTTCAAGGAAAACAAAGAAGCGGTGCAGACTTCTCTCCCGGAGGCGCTTTTCGACTTTTTACTCTCTGACAGACGGCATCAGGTGCTATGAGGAACTGGATCTGATTCTGGACGAGGCCTTTGAATGGGCAACTTCGCTGGTGATTGGCCCGGGGATAGGAACTTCCAGAGGAGCCTATCATATGGTTCTAAGGGTCCTTACGAAATATACGGGGCCACTTATTCTGGATGCAGATGCGCTTACGATGATTGCTTCTTCGGATGAACTAAAGGACTTGCTCTTGCAGTATCAGGGGGGGAGACGATGGGCCATTTTGACCCCTCATGTGAAGGAATTTGCAGGTTTGTACGGCACCTCGGTCGCTGATGTAAAGGAGCACCTGGTTCCTTATACCATTGAGCTGGCAAAGAAGTACGGCGTCTGTGTGATTTGCAAAGATGCACGCAGCATCATCGCCTCTTACGAGCTGCCGGGATATGCCATTAACGTCAGCGGTAACTGCGGCATGGCAACTGCCGGCAGTGGAGATGTATTAGCAGGGCTTTTGGGGGCGCTTGCCTGTCTTTTACCTTCCCCCTATCGTACGGCTGCCGTTGGCGCGTATATTCATGGAAAGGCAGGAGATCTGGCAAAAAAAGAGCTGGGCGAATATTATATGCTTGCCGGTGATTTGATGAAAAGAATTCAGAAAGTTCTTTCCGAATAAAAAGAATGGGAAAAATATGGTTGATCAGTCCAGAATTGATGCGGAAATAGATCTTTCCGCCATAAGAGAAAAATCTTTATTCTATGCTAGAGGGCAGGATCCGGAAAAAAAGGTCATTGCTGTCGTCAAAAGCAAATGCCTACGGTCATGGAGCACTTCGTGTAGCAAGTGCCTTGGAGGATGAAGAACGTCTCTTCGGTTTTTGCGGGTTGCAACAGCTGCAGAAGCCTTTGGAACTCAGACAGGGAGGCATACGAAAACCGATCCTTCTTCTGGGCTATGTCTTTCCGGAACACTTTGAGGAGCTCATCGAAAAGGAGGTACGCTTCTCTGTTTTTCGATGCGGAAACGCTCCGATTTCTGTCGGAGAAGTCGAATCGATTAGGGAGAGAGGCTCTCGTTCACATCCCCGTGGATACAGCCATGTCGCGCATCGGCATCTTTCCGGATGAGGAGGGCTTGTCGTTTGTAAGGGAAGCCTTCTTGACACGGGGGTACGCGTGGAAGGTATCTTTACACATTTTGCCAGAGCGGACGAGACGGATTTGGCACCGGCGAAAGAACAGTATGCGAAGTTCGACGATTTCATCAAAAAAAGCACAGCCTTATTTTTGGTGGAGAGCCACCCCTGATTCACTGTGCAAACTCTGCAGCCACCATGAGAATGCCTGCGCTTCCCTACCCATTGGTGAGGGCGGGGATCACGCTTTACGGGCTGGAACCTTCTTCGGAAACAAGGGACCTTAGGGAAGGTTAAGACCGGCTCTTTTCTCTTTATAGCAAAAATCACCTTTATAAAAGAAGTGCCGGAAGGCGTTCCTGTGAGCTACGGCGGTTCTTTTTGTGACAGAAAAAAAGGACGAGGATTGCAACGGTCTGTGCCGGATATGCGGACGGTTATCCAAGAGGAGCTTCTCCCAAAGGCTTCGTCCTGATTCATGGAAAGCGTGCGAAGATACTGGGGCGTATCTGCATGGATCAGATGATGGTGGACGTTTCGGAGATTCCGGAGGCTGTTCGTGGAGACCGGGTCACCTTGATCGGGAAGGATGGGATGGAAGAGATTCGGGTAGAGACCCTTTCGGAGTGGTCGGGCAGGTTTCATTATGAACTGATCTGTGATCTGACTCCGAGAGTGGCGCGGATTTACAAAAGAGTAGGCCAGCTGATATAATAGCAAAAGTTTATGCAATCGGACGTGGGATATTAGAAAAAGAGGTTTGTGACAATATGGACGATGGCAGGTTAATGATTCTAATCTGTCTAATGGTTTTTCAATATGATGATCTACGGCTTCGGTGCAGCAATCCACTATTTGAAGCGGGATGAGGTGGAAAGAAAGGCGAATGAAGACGAGACGGATACGGCAAGTGTAAAAAAATTTTTAAAAATCATGGAGGATCAGATTTCCTACATTTATGCGATTTATCTCTTCGGTATCTTAGTGAATTTATGGATAGGAAGGTTTTTTTGCCGGATCTGGAGAAACTGTTTGTATCAAACCTTGCAGTCAATGGGATGGTGGCGACCCTTCTTTCCTACTTCCTTCTGGTTTGGTTTTTACTTGCGTTTTGTGTCATTTTACCCAGAAAATTATGTGCTTCTCATGCCAGGAGGGCGGCTTATGCGCTGGTTTATCCGGTGAATTTGCTTTTGATCCTCTTAAAGCCGCTTACGGTTTGGATGACCGGAAGTGCTAAAGTCCTTCTTCTTCTCCTTCGTCAAAGAGATTCCCTCGGAGAAGCCGATGTGACAGAAGAAGAGATTCTATCCATGGTGTCGGAGGGGCAGGAACAGGGAGTGTTGCAAGATTCGGAAGCGGATATGATCACGAATATCTTTGAGCTTTCGGACAAACAGGCCAGAGATATCATGACGGACCGCAATGAGATTGTCGGAGTGGACGCGGATTTAACGCTGGACGAGGCAATGGAGTATATGATGGCGCAAAACAACTCCCGCTACCCGGTCTACCTGGAAAAACATCGATCACATCATTGGGATCCTGCATATCCGAGATGCGATGAAAGCATACGATCAAGAGGAGATGGGAGAACAGACGCTGCGAAAGATCAAGGGGCTTTTGAGACGGCCGGTTTTTGTTCCGGAAACCAGGAACATTGATATGCTTTTCAAGAGCATGCAGTCCACAAAAACACAGATGGTGGTCGTCATGGATGAGTATGGTCAAACGGCCGGTCTGATTTCCATGGAAGATATTCTGGAAGAGATTGTAGGGGATATCAGGGACGAGTATGACGAGGAAGACGGACACATCCGAACGACAGCCAGAAAAGATGAGTTCCTCATTGATGGAAGGACCCCTCTTGAGGAGTTGGAAGAGCGCTTCCATATTCAATTTGATACAAAAGAATGTGAGACCATCAATGGATACCTCATTATGAAATTGGATCATATTCCGTCCGAGCATGAGGTATTTGAGACGGATGTGGGGCCTTGTCGATTTGCCATTGAGGAAGTGAAGAATCATATGATTCAAAAGGTGCAGATGACAAAGCTTCCCGAGGAGGGTGCAGAGGACCATGTGCCTGGTCAAGAGCAGGAACCGTCGTGAAATCAGTAGATAAACAGTAGGACCGATCAAAACACAGAGAAAAGAAGGGGATTATGTCAGGACATTCAAAATTTGCAAACATCAAACACAAGAAAGAAAAAAATGACGCTGCCAAGGGCAAGATTTTCACCATCATCGGGAGAGAAATCGCAGTGGCGGTTAAGGAAGGGGGGCCGGACCCTGCCAATAATTTCAAGTTGGCGACCGTGATTGCCAAGGCGAAGGCAAACAATATGCCGAATGAGACGATTGAAAGAGGAATCAAAAAAAGCCAGTGGCGCAGACGGGGCGGTGGATTATAAGAGCATCACCTATGAAGGATATGGCCCTGCAGGAACGGCTATTATCGTGGAGGCATTAACCGATAATCAGAATCGAACGGCGGCAAATGTGAGGGCTGCTTTTTTTCGAAGGGGGCGGAAATGTAGGAACACCGGGCTGCGTTTTCTTTTCATGTTCGATCGGAGGGGACAGATCCTGATTGACAAGGAAGAATGCAAACTTTCTGCCGATGATTTGATGATGCTTTCTCTGGATGCCGGCGCGGAAGATTTTTCAGGAGGCGGAAGACAGCTATGAAGTACTCAGCAGCCCGGAAGCCTTTCAGGATGTGGTAAAAAGCGCTGGAAGAGAACAAGGTAGCTACGGTTTCTGCTGAAATCACAATGATCCCGCAGAATTATGTAAAGGTGAAGGAAGAAAGCGACCGGATTCAATTGCAGCGTATTCTGGACATTCTGGATGAAGATGATGATGTACAGAATGTGTATCATAACTGGGACGACGAAGAATAATCGACGGAAATGAGGACGAGGCCATGCCCTTAGATCTTTCAGAAGAAAAAAACAGCTTTTTGTTCCGGAAGGGATGGTTCTTCCCTGCAGGAGATGCCCTTGTCGATGCGGACGAGACCCCGCGGATGAATCTTCCTGGAGCAAAGGACGACTGGGTGCTCAGCCTGCAGGGCATGCAGGAGTCGGTACACGGGCACCTGGGGCGCGGAAAGAAAAAGAAGCGCCCTTCGTCCACCTGTCACAAAACGGCATGGCAAAAAGACAGAAAGAGGATGCAGGAGTTTGATCTGCCCTATGTGCCGGGGGATGATTTTGATTTCTGATCACGGAGAAGATCTGCGAATGCAAAGGGGAAAAAGAGGAGTGCCCGGGAGGAGAAAGAGGAATGGATTTTAAAAAAATTTAGAAGCTTATGAATTGATCGAAGATCGGCGCATTGACGACCTCGCTTCCGAGGCCGTTCTTTTACGTCATAAAAAAACGGGTGCCAAAATTGCACTTTTATCCAATGAAGAGGAAAATAAAGTTTTTTACATCAGCTTTCGAACCCCGCCCACGGATTCCACGGGAGTGGCGCATATCATTGAGCACACGGTGCTTTGTGGTTCCCGCGATTTTTCCGGTGAAAGATCCTTTTATGGAACTGGTAAAGGGATCTTTAAACACCTTCCTCAACGCAATCACTTATCCGGACAAGACCATCTATCCGGTGGCAAGCTGCAATGACGCGGATTTCAAGAATCTGATGCATGTCTATTTGGACGCCGTTTTTACCCGAATATTTACCTTTCCGACAAATATTTTTAAGCAGGAGGGTTGGCATTACGAGATGGAAAGCCCGGAAGATGAGCTAAAGATCAACGGCGTCGTCTATAATGAGATGAAGGGAGCTTATTCTTCTCCCGAAGATGTGCTGGCTCGTGCCATCCAGAATTCTCTCTACCCGGATAATGCATACGGAGTAGAATCCGGAGGAGACCCGGATCACATTCCGGATCTGACCTATGAGCAGTATCTGGACTTTCATAAGCGTTATTATCATCCGTCCAACAGCTATATCTATTTATACGGAAATATGGATATGGAAGAAAGGCTGCGGTATCTGGATGAGGCTTATCTGTCCCACTTTGACTATCTGCCGATTGATTCTCAGGTGAAAGATCAGGCAGCCTTTTTCTTCTCCCAGAGAAACCACCTTGCCCTATTCGATCCTGCAGGCGGACAGCCTTTCTCATCACACCTATCTTACCTATAATTGCAGTTTGGAGGCTACGCTGGATGCCGAATTATATCTGGCGATGAATGTGCTGGACTATGCCTTGATTTCCTCTCCCGGGGCGGTCTTAAAGCAGGCACTTTTAAATGCCGGAATCGGCCAGGATATTTCTGCAAACTATGAGTCGGCGGTGAAACAGCCATACTATTCTATTACCGCTTCTTATGCAGAAAAAGAGCAGAAGGATGACTTTGTCCGCGTGATCCGGGAGGTATTACAGGAGCAGGTCCGTCAGGGAATTGATAAAAAGGCGCTACTGGCGGGGATTAATCAGGGAGAATTTCATTTCAGAGAGGCAAATTTTGGAAGAGTGCCGAAAGGATTGATTTACGGCCTTCAGATGCTGGAGTCCTGGCTCTACGATGAGACAAAAACCATGGCTTCTGATCGATGCGGGAAAGCACTATCAGTCCTTGAGAGAGAAGCTGGATTCCGGGTATTTTTGAAGCGCTCATCCAGAAATATCTCCTTGACAATCCGCATCGGACGGTTCTGATGATGGTGCCGGAGAGAGGTCTTTCTGCAAGAAAGGAGAAAAGAACTTGCCGATTCCCTGCAGAACAGGAAAAAGAATCTGTCTTCTGCAGAGGTCGATCAGATCATAAAGGATTTGAAGGAATTGCGGAAGTGGCAGGAGACGCCGGATCGGGAAGAGGATCTCCTGAAGATTCCGATGTTACAAAGAGAGGATTTAAGGAAAGAAGCCGAGCCTTTTTCAATCAGATGAAGAAGCTGGGGGAGATGAACGTTCTGCAGCATGATGTCTTTACGACAGGCATTGCTTATCTGCGCCTTATCTTTGATACGGAGCATGTGCCGCAGGAGCTTTTTCCCTATTTGATTATTCTGAAGGCAGCGCTGGGATTAGTCGACACGAAGGAACATTCTTATACGGAGTTAAACCGGGAAATAGACATTTATACGGGGGGAATTGGCGCAAGCACCGGTATTTATACCGATGCAAAGAATGAAAAAGAAATATTTAACGACCTTTGAGGTGTCGCTTCGCGTCCTGTATGAAAATCTGGAAAAAGGAGTCTTGCTGGTACAGGAGATCCTCACCTCCTCTCTTTTCAAGACCGCAAGAGAATGAGGGAAATCCTGGAGGAACTGAAGTCCAATATGAAGAGTGTTCTGACTTCTGCAGGACATCAGGCCGCCGCCTCAAGGGCGCTTTCCCACGTCTCGGAACAGGGCAGGATTTCCGACCTTCTCCATGGGATTGCAGGTTTTTCGTCTGGTGGAAAGCCTGTGTGAAAACGATGAGGAAGGGCAGTACCGGGATCTCGCACGGAAGTTGGACGCTCTTTGCAGAATTCTTTTTAGAAAAGAAAATCTGCTGATTGACTATACTTCTCCGGAAGAGGCCTTTGCGCCGTTAGAGAAGGCACTTTCCGGTTTCGATGATCATTTATTTCAAGAAGCGGTGACGGAGGGCATTTTACGCCCGGTGTTCTTTTCCTGCTCAGAGGCATTCGAGACGGCGGGGAGTGTGCAGTATGTTTGCAGAGCCGGCAACTTCCGCCATGCAGGTCTCCCCTATACCGGAGTCCTTCGATTGCTCAAGGTCATGATGGGATACGATTATTTGTGGAACCAGATCCGGGTGAAGGGCGGCGCTTATGGCTGTATGACCAATTTCGGCAGAAGCGGAGACAGCTATTTTGTCACCTATCGGGATCCGCATTTGAAACAAAGCGTTGACGTCTTTGCAGGTGCTGCAGCTTATATTGCAGGCTTTGAGGCAGACGACAGGACAATGACCAAGTATGTGATCGGTGCGGTGGGAGAAAGCGATGTGCCCAAGACGCCGCCGGAGAAGGGAGTTTACGGTCTGACCATGTTCCTGACGGGCACGACCATGGAAATGCTACAAAAAAGCAGGGACGAGCTTCTTCATGCAAGCGTCGAGGATGTACGGGCGCTCGCACCTTATGCAGAGGCTTTAATGAAAGAAGGAGCCTTCTGCGTGATCGGCGCACAGGAAAAGATTCGCTCGCATCAGGAAATGTTTGATGAAACGATGCCGCTTTTTTTCTCAAAGCAGGGAAGAGGAAGAGCAAGGATAACGACACTTGCCTGTGATGTGGAGAAGCAGGGATAAAGATACACATATTCGATGCGGAGAAGCGGGGATAAAGATACACACACGCAATGCGGCGAAGCAGGGAAAAGGATGTATAAGAGGGTGAGGAAGGAAAACGAAGATGTGGAATGATGCGAAATTTAAATCCGGTATCATTACGCTGGTTGGGCGTCCGAACGTGGGCAAAGTCTACCCTGATGAATCAGATGATCGGCCAAAAATTGCCATTACTTCCGCAAAACCGCAGACGACCAGGAACAAAAATCATGACGGTCTACTCGGACGATGATTGTCAGATGGTTTTCCAGGATACGCCCGGCCTGCATGAGGCGCAGAATAAGCTGGGAGAATACATGGTGAAGATCGCAAAGAGTTCGTTGGAGGAGGTGGATGTCGTACTGATGTTGGCAGAAGTCAGTTCCTTCATCGGAAAGACGGAGAAATCGTTGATCGAACAACTGCGCCTTTTGCATAAGCCTGTGATTCTGGTCTTAAAATAAGATGGACGGGAAGGATCCTGCTCAGATTCAAGAAGCGAAGAACTTATATGAGAACGAGATGCCTTTTTCGGAAATCGTGACCGTCTCCGCGCTGAAGCACCAGGGGATCGATCATCTGATGCAAACGATCAAACAGTACCTGCCATACGGACCTGCCCTTTATGAGGAAGATACGCTGACCGACCAATTGGAGAGAGATCTGGTGTCTGAGATCGTAAGAGAGAAGGCGCTTCGCTGTCTGAGAGACGAGGTGCCGCATGGAATTGCCGTTTATACAGACAGCATGAAAGAAAGAGAGAAGAAAAACGGAGAAATTTTGATGGATATCGCATCGACCCTTGTTTGCGAGAGAGATTCCCATAAGGGAATGATCATAGGCAAAGGGGGGAGCATGTTGAAAAGAATTGGCACAGAAGCCAGGATAGATATGGAAAAAAACTCTTGGAGTGTCAGGTAAACCTGAAGCTTTTTGTCAAGGTAAGAAGGGATTGGCGGGATAACGAAGCGCAGCTTCGGAATTTCGGATACCGTTTCTGATGAGAGAAGAAGATCTGTCGGTCACGGGGATTGTCCTGAAACGATTTCCGCTACGGGAAAATGATTTTCTGGTGACCTTATTGACCAAAGAAAAGGGAAAGATTTCGGTTTTTGCTTATGGCGCAAGGAGACAGAACAGCAGGCTGTTAGGGGTGCTTGAGCCGTTTTGTTTCGGGACTTTCAGGCTCCTTCCGGTGAAAGGTGGCTACCGGGCGGACAGCGCACAGATACGAAATTATTTCGAGTGCTTTCGGAAAGATATGGATGCCGCTTTCTACGGGACTTTTTCTGGAACTCGCCGATTATTATACACGCGAAAATAATGAAGAAACGGCTTTGTTACATCTTCTCTATGTCGCCCTCCGTGCCCTGGAAAAGGGAACGATTGAAAGAAAGCTGGTTTGCTGTATTTATGAGATTCGAGCCCTGGTCACACAGGGCGAGTTTCCCGGAGTGATACAGAAAGTCTGTTCGGATACGGCCTATACCATTGATTTTATCGTCCACTCTCCCTGAACCATCTGTACACGTTTACTGTTTCCGATGCAGTGCTGGTAGAACTTTGTGCCTTCTGCAAAGAATTGAGAAAGCGGTGCATCGACCGCCCGTTAAAAAAAGTCTTGCCATGCTGGAGATGGGATTCATTTGAAATTACACAGGGTCTGGGCTATAATACTTTGATACTGGTGACAAAAGCATCCGCTTCTTTTGCAAGCAGGCTTGCAGAAGGGTTTCTGATCTTTTGATACCCGCATCGTTTTTATTTTTAGGTGAAACGCAGGAACAAGGTGGCATCAAGTAGGAATGGATTTTGAACGAACATGAGCAGGCTTGGAACTAAGAAATCAAACTGGGTTTTTCATAGGGCAGTGGCAGGGGTGCTTTTCCTTCTGATCTTTTTATTCACGGGTTGTGCTTCTGACAGAGATCCGGATCGAACGACCGTAGAAGTTGGAGAAGACGGAACAGTTACGCAATTTATTGTAGAAGATTTCGATGCAGATTATTATGATGCATCCGAAATGAAAAGAAAGAATTCAGGCGGAGATGGCTGCGGTACCGAAAAGAAGATGGAACGGTTTTTTTCTCGATGCTTGCAAGGTCAAAGACAAGCTTGCCAAAGTGAAGCTCACCTATTCTTCCACAAAGGCTTTTGAGCGTTTTAACCATGAAATTCTTTTCTTCGGTTCAGTCAAAGAGGCTGAAGCTGCGGGTTATCACTTGCCTTCAGATCAATTAGAAGTGCGTCACCTGAATGAAAAATGGAAGATTTTAATCAGCAATACCGAAGCTTTCCTTCGATTGCCTGAAAAGGTGAAGGATGTTTCGAAAGGACTTAAGAAGGTGGATGACCACACGGTGGATCCAAGTGGTGCTGCATACGAGACATATATGGTCACCCCTACAGTAAGATCAGAAAGACAGACAGGGACCGTTGGCGGACGGAGTGGTATCCGGAAGCCGCACGAAAGTCAGCAAGAGATGGGAGGGTAAAATGCGTTCACAGGATAAGACAATGGATAAGATTATCGCTCTGGCAAAAGAACAGAGGCTTTGTTTTTTTCCGGGGTCTGAAATCTATGGCGGTCTGGCCAATACCTGGGATTACGGAAGTTTGGGCGTGGAACTGAAAAACAATGTCAAAAAGGCCTGGTGGAAGAAGTTTGTACAGGAAAGCCCCTATAATGTGGGTGTGGATTGTGCCATTTTAATGAATCCACAGACTTGGGTGGCCAGCGGGCATCTGTCCGGCTTCTCGGATCCGCTCATGGACTGCAGAGAATGTCATGAAAGATTTCGCGCAGACAAACTCATCGAAGATTTTGCGGCGGAAAAGGGAATCACACTGGAGTCTTCCGTAGACGGTTGGAGCCAAAGTCAGATGAAGCAGTTTATAGAGGACAATCAGATTCCTTGTCCCAGCTGTGGAAAACGGAATTTTTACCGATATTCGCCAGTTTAATCTGATGTTTAAAAACGTTTCAGGGAGTGACCGAAGATGCCAAAAATACGGTGTATCTTCGTCCGGAAACCGCACAGGGAATCTTTGTCAATTTCAAAAATGTGCAGAGAACAACCAGAAAGAAGCTACCCTTTGGAATCGCACAGATCGGAAAGTCTTTCCGGAATGAAATTACACCGGGGAATTTCACGTTCCGTACCAGAGAATTCGAGCAGATGGAGTTGGAATTTTTCTGCAAGCCGGATACGGATCTGGAGTGGTTTGAATATTGGAGAAGTACCTGTGTGAACTGGCTAAGGTCTCTTGGGATGAAAGAGGAAGAGATGCGGCTGCGGGATCATGATAAGGAAGAGCTTTCTTTTTATTCCAAGGCGACGACAGATATTGAATTCCTCTTTCCGTTCGGCTGGGGTGAACTTTGGGGGATTGCGGATCGCACGAATTATGACCTTGGAAGACATCAGGAAACCTCCGGTGAAGATCTCACTTATTTCGATGATGAAACGGGAGAACGCTATATTCCTTATGTGGTAGAGCCGTCTCTGGGTGCGGACAGGGTGGTTCTTGCCTTCCTTTGTGGCGCTTATGACGAGGAAGAGCTGGAAGGGGAGACATGAGAACTGTCTTACACTTCCATCCGGCGCTAGCCCCAATCAAGGCAGCCGTTCTTCCCCTTTCCAAGAAGTTGTCGGAGTCCGCACAGAAGGTGTATGAAGAACTTTCTAAAAACTGGATGTGTGATTATGATGACCGTGGCAACATCGGAAAACGTTATCGTAGACAGGATGAGATCGGTACGCCGTATTGCATCACCTATGATTTTGATTCGGAAAAACGATCAGATGGTCACGGTGAGAGAGCGCGATTCGATGAATCAGGAAAGAGTGGCGATCGATAGATTGACGGATTATTTGAAAGATAAATTGGCATTCTAAAAGAAAAAAATTTTAGTGAAACGGAGCTTTTGGAGGATGATGGGTGAGTGAAGTGAAGAAATATGGTGTAAAACGAACTGAGATCAATGTTTTTAAAGTTCTTCGAGAGTAAGGGACATCTCGTCATGAAGAGCTTTTCGCTGGTGCCGCATAATGACAATTCTCTTTTGATCATTAATTCAGGAATGGCTCCCTTTAAAGCCCCTATTTTACAGGCCAGGAAATTCCTCCAAGGCGCAGAGTGACCACTTGCCAAAAAAATGTATCCGTACAGGAGATTTGGAAAATGTCGGAAAGACGGCTCGCCATGGCACCTTTTTTGAGATGCTCGGAAAATTTTTCTTTCGGAGATTATTTTAAGAGAGAGGCCATTCATTGGAGCTGGGAGTTTCTGACAGAGGTGGTCGGGCTGGATCCGAATCGGCTCTATCCGTCGGTCTATACGGAGGACGAGGAGGCCTTTGCCATTTGGAGGGACGAGATCGGCATCGCTCCTGAGCGAATCTACAAATTCGGAAAGGCGGATAATTTCTGGGAGCACGGTTCCGGCCCCTGCGGACCCTGTTCCGAAATCTATTATGACCGAGGGGAAAAGTTCGGCAACGGTCCGGAAGATGTGATGGGCGGGGAAGGCGACCGTTTCATGGAAGTATGGAACAACGTTTTTTCCCAGTTTAACAATGACGGACATGGCCATTATACGGAGTTGGTCCAAAAGAACATCGATACCGGCATGGGACTGGAACGCCTGGCAGTCGTGGTGCAGGATGTCGGTTCGATCTTTGATGTGGATACGATTAAAATGCTGCGAGACCATGTTTGCAAGCTGGCCGGCGGTATTTCGTATGAGGCGGAGAATACGAAGGAAAGTGACATCTCTGTGCGAATTGTAGTGGATCATATCCGCTCCACCACTTTCATGATTTCTGATGGGATCATGCCCTCCAATGAGGGGAGAGGCTATGTGCTTCGAAGATTGATCAGGCGTGCAGTGAGACATGGAAGGAAATTGAATATCAAGGGATCCTTCCTTCCGGAATTAGCGAGCACCGTTATCGAGGAATCGAAGGACGGCTACCCGGAGCTGATCGAAAAGAAGGATTTTATTCTGAATGTCATCCAACAGGAAGAAGAAAAGTTTGACAAGACTTATGAGCAGGGCTTAGAGATTCTCGCTTCCATGGAAAAAGAGTTGGAGGCCTCCGGAGGGAAAAATGCTCTCCGGGGAAAATGCTTTTCGTCTGTACGATACCTACGGCTTTCCTGTGGACTCCACCAAGGAAATTTTGGAAGAGAGAGGTTATTCCATCGATGAAGACGGCTTTGAAGCCGCAATGAAAAAGCAGAGGGAAACAGCCAGAAACAGTCGGAAGACCACCAATTACATGGGGGCGGATGCGACGATCTATGAAGAAATTGACCCGAAGTTGCAGTCCGTTTTTTGTCGGTTATGATACATTTCAAGCGAAATCCAGGTCGATTGCACTGGTTCATCTGGTCTCCGAGGGGAAGACGGTGAGAATGCGCTTGTGGATGCACTGACCGATGGCATGACGGGGGCAATCATTACGGAAGAAACCCCTGTTTTATGCGACTATGGGTGGCCAGATCGGTGATAAGGGGACCATTGAATCGAAGAATGGTAGCTTCGAAGTAAGGGATACCCTTCATGTAGCGGGCAATAAAATTGCGCATATCGGCCAGGTGACGAGGGGAATGTTCACCTTAGGAGAGCAGGTAGAACTTGCGGTAGATGAGAAGAACAGAAAGGACATCTGCCGGAACCATTCCGTTACGCATCTTTGCAGAAGGCGCTTAGGGAAGTTCTCGGCACTCACGTGGAGCAGGCAGGCTCCTATCAGGATGCTTACAGAACCCGCTTTGATTTTTCTCATTTTCAGGCAATGACTCCTCAGGAGCTGAAAGAGGTGGAAGACCTGGTTAACGAGAAGATTCAGGAAGAGCTGCCGGTTGGCACCAAAATCATGTCACTGGAGGACGCCAGAAAGAGCGGTGCAATGGCTCTTTTTGGTGAAAAAAATACGGAGACGAGGTTCGTGTGGTGACGATGGAGATTTCTCAACGGAACTTTGCGGCGGAACTCATGTAAAAAAATACGGTTGAAATCGGTTCCTTTAAGATTGTTTCCGAAAGCGGAATTGCAGCGGGAGTGCGCAGAATTGAGGCGCTGACCGGAAGAAACGTACGATCTTATTTTTACAAAAAAATAGAACAGGAGATGCAGAAGGCTGCCGAAAAACTCAAGGCTTCCCCTGCAGAACTTACAGATAAGATCACACATTTACAGGAGCAGTTGAAAAAAAGCTGCAATCGGAAAAACGAATCCCTTAAGAGAAAAGAAGCGCAGAAATCTTTAGGGAGATCTGTCCGAAACGGCAAAGGATGTGAACGGGACCAAACTGATTGCCGCTTCTCTAAAGGAAGTGGATATGAACGGTCTGCGTGATCTGTGCGACACCATGAAGCAGAAGGAAAAGAATGCGGTGATTGTTCTGGTTTCCGACAATGGGGGATAAGGCACAGCTGGTCGTGATGGCAGACGCAGAAGCCGTGAAGAAAGGTGCGCATGCGGGCAATCTGGTCAAACAAATCGCACCGAAGATTGGCGGAGGAGGTGGCGGCCGTCCCGATATGGCACAGGCAGGAGGGAAGAATCCATCCGGTATTGCGGACGCCCTAAAGGAAGCGGAAGCTGCGCTGTCTGCACAGTTAATCCACGAATAGATTCGGCTTCTTCTGTGCATTCAATTTCGGAAGGGATTTTTAAAGAGTCCTTCGCTGTGTGGATTGTGTGCGCAGTGAGTAGTGAATAATGGAGGAGTGAGATCACAGGTACACGCCATGCGTTCATGGCAGAAGGAGAGGGAAAATGGCTAACTTTTTTAACGAACTGGGGAAAAAACTCTCAGATGTCGGAAGCACTGCAATGCAGAAAACAAAAGAATTTTCTGATATTACAAAGCTGAACAGCGCCGTTGCGGAAGAGGAGAGGAATCAGGGGAATCTCTTCACGCAACTGGGAAAAATCTATTTTGATCAGCATCAGGATGCACCGGAAGATTTGTATAAAGATACGGTGGAAGCACTGAAGTCTTCCATGTCAAAGGTTGCGGAATTAAAGGAACAGTTAAGAGCAATTAAGAAGGTGCGTACCTGCGAAAATTGCGGGACGGAAATCGCAAATGATGCGGCATTCTGCCCGAAATGCGGTGCCAAACTGCCGGAGATCGTAGCGCCCAAGGCGGAAGAGAAGGAAGGGTAAATCACTGCCAAAGCTGCGGACAGGAATTGGAAGAGGGTGCACAGTTTTGCCCCGGTTGCGGAGCGAAGGTTACGAATGAAGAAGTGACAGACGCCTGTACGACAGATCAGGCAGGTGACTGCGAAGTTTGCGGCTGTGATCAGACAGAAGCAGATGAATCGGAGAAGAACTAGGAGACACCTCATTCCGGGTAGCTGAAGTGAAAAGTTTAATTCCACTCTAAAAAAACCGAGTCGATGAAAGTGGCGTTTACTCTTGCAGAACAGGGGTAAATGCCATTTTGTGTTGTACAACAATGGAAATCAGTATTACACTAACTTCTATGACAGGCCTCTGTCAGCTGCGACCAAATGTTTTTTTCAGGCATGACAACGAAGCGGACTTTAGTCGGTTTTTTTCAAAAAAAGTAGGACTAATTTCCACTTCAAGCGATCGGTATGGAGCGCCCTGACAGCCGCCTGTTGTCATTTACTTTTTAAGAAGATAGGACTTGAGAATAATCTTGTCCTTTTCTATTTTTTTCGGATGCCGAAAGCATTCAGCTTTTCGTAAAGATCATGGTACATAAAATCTGCAACATCCAGAGGACTCTTTCCGCCAAGCTTTTCGACGGGAGCAGAGTCCACATGACTCAGGACGAGGTTTAAGTCATCCTGATTAGTCAGTCCGAGAGCGTTCAGGTCTGTCCCTTTGGGAAGAATGTAACGCAGTTCAATGTGTTTGTTCTCCAAAGAGCCTTTCTGTCCGGAACGCATGGGGTCACAATAGAAAAACTCGTGTTCGTCTGGCACCATCAGCATCTGTCTCCATGGATTCGGCGGCAGTAAATTCAGTTCCCCGATCCGTCAGAAGAATGTGAACATATTTCCTGAATGTATCCCGGCCAAGAATCTTCTCCAGAAAGTCAATTCCTTCTTTCATGGAAAGAGCTGTTTTACGTTCCTGATAGATGGCAAAAAGGACCCCCGCACTCACGAATTTAAAGGTCTGGATGAACGGTCCATTGGTTTCGTCATTGTAAACGGTGTCCATCTGTGTCACGAACACATCCTGATGATCGGCAATATATTGCTCATAGTCCTTAAATGTGCGGCCATGAAGATACTTCCGGTCAATCCTTTTCTTATATCCCCTAGATTTTTTCTTTGGGATTTTACGGGATACCTTGCGGCGGAGATCCATGACAGTGACACCGGCAATTTCATGGAATACATTTCCCTCTATGTAGTTATAAAGAGTTTTCTCAGAAATCCCAAGCTCAGGGTGATTGGTAACGATCTGGTAGGGGGACTGCCCATGACCGAGCAACGGCTTGATGATGGCGGCCATCTCCTTTGCCTCCTGCACGGTAAGATTCACTCCTTGTCTGGAATCAATCAATGTCGTCCGGTAATCTATCTGGGCGTCTTCTGGACAGTATTGATATTTATCGAACCTACAGTGGCTCCAGTTAGAGCAGCCATTGCATGCACCGGGGAACGGTCGCGCCTTGAGCAGTGAAAAGGATCATACTCCGGACAGTCGACAGTACACTGGCGTCCAAAGACGCATCTCTTGTAATGATTACACTCCAGAGGCATCTTGCACTTATGTGTCAGCTTACGGTGGAGCTTGATTTCCTTGCCAATGGTAGATTTATCCTTTCCTATCGTCTGGGCAATAGCGGTTTTTGGTGGAACCGTTTGTTATGCCGGTAAAGATGATGCGTCGTTCTTCGAGGGTTAAATGCGAAAAAGCATTTGTTATACTCATGTAGGCACCTGCCTTTCCGGCGGCTGTCAGCTACATGAACTGTAAGACAAAAAAAGCCACAACTGGTTAAGTGGAAAGTGGTGAAAGACTAACGTCTACTTCGTCCCCTTTTAGAGTGGAATTAAACTTTTCACTTCAGCCCTCATTCCGGGTATGATATTTGGGAGGATTTTCACTTGACGCAGACAGGAATTATGATATAATATCTGTGTTGCGCATTTATGAGCAACAAATAACCCAATCAGTCATAGATTTTGATTCTGGACGGGACTGAAGGGAGGGTGGAAGAGAGCATGTCATCTGTTATTGTCAAGGAAAATGAAACTCTGGACAGCGCATTGCGTCGTTTCAAGAGAAGCTGTGCAAAGGCTGGCATTCAGCAGGAGATTCGTAAGAGAGAACATTACGAAAAGCCGAGTGTGAAGCGCAAGAAGAAGTCGGAAGCTGCCAGAAAAAGGAAACACAACTGATACAAATGGCCCCTGGTTTATTTTATAGATCAGGGGCTTCTTTTTTACATGAGGAAACATGATTCCAATTTTATCCGTCATCCTTCTTCTTGGTCTGTTTCTATGTATGCAGATCTACCATGATACCCATCATTTTGTGATTCGAACTTATCATTTGCATTCGTCTAAGTTGCAGGAGGAGCTTACCATCGTTCTTGTTTCTGATTTGCATGGACAAGATTATGGCGCTGGGAATCAAGCGCTTCTTTCAGCGATCAGAACAATTCATCCGGATTTGATTCTCAGTGCCGGAGATATCATTACATCCTATCATCATCTGAGTAGACAGACGTATGACACAGGGTCTGCCTTCCCTGTCTGCACTGGCAGGGGAATTTCCGGTTTATGCGGCAAATGGCAACCATGAGCACCGTCTTTTGATGCGAACGGATTTTGCAGAAGGATGCGAGAGGTATCTGGATGAGTTGAAGGGGGCAGGCGTTTGTATTTTTGAATAATGCATCTTCCTATTTTCCGCTAAGTGGAAACAAGAAGGTGTATCTGTATGGGCTGGATCTGGATGATTCTTATTTCAAGCGATTCTCGAAAAGAGAACTTCCAATCCAATATTTGCATGAAGTCCTGGGAGAACCGGTCAACGATGCCTTTCGAATCCTGATTGCCCATAATCCGGCCTACTTTCCGGTTTACGCGGCCTGGGGGCTGATCTTGTGGTATCGGGGCATGTGCATGGCGGCATCGTGAAACTTCCCTTCTTCGGTGGTGTGATTTCTCCTTCTTTTCGTCTCTTCCCAAAATACGACGGAGGAAAGTACCATATCGATTCAGCCTCTTGTGGGGACTTAGGCTCCACCATGATTCTGGGACGCGGCTTGGGGACACATACCCTTCCGGTTCGGCTCTTTAACCCGGGAGAACTGGTTGTGATCCATCTCCACCCCGCAGCAGATCGGAAATAAATGTAAGTCTTGCAACTGCACGGCAATACAAGGAGTTTTTATATCGGAAAATGGATTTTCATTTAAAAACGACGAATGATTAGCACCGCAGGGATGCGGTGGTATGAGGAGTTTTTATATCGGAAAATGGATTTTCATTTAAAAACGACGAATGTTCAGCACCGCAGGGATGCGGTGGTATGAGGAGTTTTTATATCGGAAAATGGATTTTCATTTAAAAACGACGAATGTTCAGCACCGCAGGGATGCGGTGGTATGAGGAGTTTTTATATGGCTCTCGAAGTCACTTTGGAAGTATTTGAAGGTCCCCTGGATCTTTTGCTTGCCTTGATTGACCGAAATAAAATTGATATTTATGACATCCCGATTACGATCGTGACAGATCAATATTTGGACTATATCCGGCGAATGCAGCAGAGAGATATGGATATTACCAGCGAATTCCTGGTCATGGCGGCGACCCTTCTGTGCATTAAGTCCAAGATGCTTTTTACCAAAAAGCGGTCAATGAGGATGGCGAGGAGGAGGATCCCAGGCAGGAGTTGGTAGAACAACTATTGCAGTATAAGATGTATAAATATATGTCTTATGAACTGAAGGATATGCAACGGGGGGCGGATTTCAGATTGTATCGGAGTAAAAATATCCCGCCGGAGGTTGAAAAAAATACGAAGAACCGGTGGATCTTCAGGAATTGATAGGAGACCGGAATCTAGCCACGCTAAATGAGATTTTCAGACAGGTACTCAAGCGTCAGCAGGATAAGGTGGATCCGATTCGATCCGGCTTTGGAAAAATAGAAAGAGAGGAGATCGATCTGGACCAGAAAAACGCTATATATCCGTGCATACATCAGGGAACACCCTTCCTTCAGTTTTCGTCAACTGCTGGAAAGGCAGCATTCCAAAACAGAGATTATCGTAACCTTTCTGGTGGTTCTGGAAGAAATGAAGCTGGGTGAAATTGAAATTGAACAAGCCGATGCTTTCGGCGAAATCAAGATTCGAGCGAAGGATGTAGCTTTAATGGAATTGGATAAGAGTGCAGCGATTATAGAAGCCATTCTTTTTACGATGGGAAATGCGGTAGAATTGAATACATTGATGAATGTGCTGGATGAGTCTCCGAAAGAGTTGCGGGAGCAGTTGCGTTACCTGAGAAAAAAATATGCAAAGCCTGACAGCGGGATTTCGCTCATTGAGTTGGAGGATTCCGTTCAACTTTGTACCAAAAAAAGAGTGGTATGAATACCTGATTCAGGTGGCGAAGACACCGAAAAAGGCCGTTTTGACCGACGCACTGCTGGAGACTCTTTCCATCATTGCTTACAAGCAGCCGATTACAAGGTTGGAAATTGAACGGATCCGTGGAGTCAATTCCGATCATGCCGTGAGTCGCCTGGTGGAATACGGGTTTGTGACGGATATCGGCAGAATGGATGCACCGGGAAGACCTCTCTTGTTTGGAACCACAGAAGAATTTTTGCGGGCCTTTGGTGTTCGCTCTCTGGAAGAGTTACCCTCCCTGGATGCGGTACAGGTGGAAGAGTTCAAAAAAGAGGCGGAAAACGAGGTCAATGTAAAGCTGGATATTTGAAAATCCGCTCATGGTGCAATCATTAAGACTTCGTTTATTTTTTTACAAAAATATGTTATACTAAAAGCGTATCTGTCTTTTGACGGGTACGCTGTTTTGATTGACTTTACAGCATTCTAATTTCTATAAATCTTCACGGAGGTAATACCATGAGCAGTTCTTTAAGTGCGAGAGAGAGGATTGAATCTCTACTCGATGAAAACAGCTTCGTGGAAATCGGTGCCAGGGTAAGAGCCAGGAGCACGGATTTCAGTTTGAAGCCGACAGAGGCCCCTTCCGACGGTGTCATTACCGGCTATGGCTTGATAGAAGGCAGACCTGTTTATGTATATAGCCAGGATGCTTCTGTCTTAAACGGTTCTGTGGGGGAGATGCATGCAAAGAAAATTGTAAATCTGTATCAGCTGGCGCAAAAGACCGGTTCCCCTGTGGTCGGGATGTTGGATTCCTCAGGAATTCGTTTGCAGGAGTCGACGGATGCCTTAAATGCACTAGGTGAAATTTACAAACAGCAGGTGAGAGCTTCCGGGGTCATTCCGCAGATTTGTGCGGTCTTTGGTCCGTGTGGAGGGGGGATGAGCATACTGTCTTCTCTGGCCGATTTTACTTTTCTGGAAAAAGAAAAGGGACGGCTGTTTGTAAATGAACCGGACACCCTGAAGGACAATTATAAGGAAAAGTGTGATACGGCAGAAGCCGCTTTTCAGGGGAAAAGACGGGAAATGTGGCGGTTGTCTGTAATATCGATGAAATTTTCGCAGAAATCCGGGAATTGATTGGCTTTTTGCCCTCCAATTTTGAGGAAGAGGATGCAGATAGAGAATGTGAGGATGATTTAAACCGCCTGACGGAAAACATGAGCGCAGAGCTTACCGATCCGGCGCTTGCCCTGTTTGATCTTGCAGATGACGGCAATTTTTATGAAACCGGCAAGTCTTTTGCAAAAGAAATGGTGACCGGCTTTTTGCGTCTGGACGGTCAGGTCATTGGTGCGGTGGCTAATCGTATCGAATGGATAGGAGAAGATGGGAAACCGTTACAAAAAGTTTGATGCCGCCCTCACGGAGCGTGGTTGTAAAAAAAGGCAGCCAGGTTTGTATGGTTCTGTGATGCGTTTGATATCCCGGTGCTTACCCTGACCAATACCCAAGGATTTGCGGCAACGGTGTGCGAGGAACGCAGGTTATCCGAAAATGCAGCCGCACTGGTTTCGGCTTTTGCCAGTGCGACGGTACCGAAAGTAAATGTCATTACGCAAAAGGCGTATGGATCCCCCTATATCATTATGAATTCCAGGCCATCGGCGCAGATCTTACGTTTTGCCTGGCAGATACGGAGATCGGCGTGATGGATGCGGATTTTGCAGCCAAAATCCTTTCGGATGGGAAATCGTCCGCTGAAACACTTTCCATCAGACAGAAATATGCAGAACTTCAGAACAATGCATCTTCTGCAGCGGGAAGGGGTTATGTGGATGATATGATTGATCCGAGTGAAGTCAGGAAGTATCTCATCGGTGCATTTGAGATCTTATACAGCAAGTGCGAAGAGGAACCGTCCAAAAAAACATGGAACCATTTAAGGAAGGAGCAAGCAATGAAACAGAAACTGAGAACCATCACCGCGCTGCTCCCGGTTCTCTGCCTTCTGAGTGCCTGTACGGATCAGAAGAAAACGGAGTTGATTGATGCAGGCTTGAATACGCTACTGGGCATGGGGATGGCGTTTGCAGTCCTCATTCTGATTAGCTTAGTGATTAGTCTCTTCCCGCTCATCAATAAGACACAGACGCCACATGTACATCAGGAGCAGGCAAAAAGCAAAGAAAAGAGAAGTACCGTCTTCGGGCTCAGAAAACGAACCGGAGAAGGTCGAGACAGGACCTGAGGAAGATGAAATTTCTGCTGTGATTTCCGCAGCAATCGCCGCTTATGAAAGCGAAACAGAAGGAAAGGGAAGCGGGGGATATTTCGTCCGTTCCGTTAGAAAAGAGACGCAACAGCAGCCGTTTATACAGATAAAAAAATGCAGGAGGAATGATAATGAAAAATTATACCATTACGGTAAATGGGAATGTTTATGATGTGACAGTAGAAGAAAAATGGCAGAGAGGAGACGCCTCAGGTGTCCTCTGCGAGAAGACCTGCACCCGCCGCTCGTAAAGCTGCGCCTTCCGGAAAGACAACGGGCATGGGAAGCATTAAGGTGGAAGCCGGTGCTGCAGGAAAGGTACTCAAAATTGATGCGCAGGTCGGCACACAGGTGAAGGCAGGGACGGCTGTGGTGACCATTGAATCCATGAAGATGGAGATCCCTGATGGTTGCGCCTAAGGACGGGACCGTTGCCAGTATTGACGTTGCGGTAGGAGATTCTTGTGAAGCGGGACAGGTTTTGGCAACTTTAAACTGATCGTCATACAATGATTCTATTTCCGCGACGCATGGAGGAAAGCAATGGAGTATATTTCAAATACGCTGCATAATCTCTGGTTGCAGACTGCCTTTACGAATATGACGATCGGCAACCTGATTATGATCGTGGTGGCACTTTTTCTTTTTATATCTGGCAATTCGTTGGGATTTTGAACCGCTGCTTTTGATACCGATTTCTTTTGGAATGCTGCTCGTCAATATTTACCCGGATATTATGCTGAGTATCGAGAAATCTCCGAATGGAGTCGGTGGTCTTTTATATTATTTCTACAAGCTGGACGAATGGGCGATTTTACCGTCTCTCATTTTCATGGGTGTCGGTGCAATGACCGATTTCGGTCCTTTGATTGCAAATCCGTCCTCATTTTTAATGGGAGCCGCTGCACAGTTCGGTATTTTTTTGCCGCCTATTTTATGGCGATCTTTATGGGCTTTAATGACAAAGAGGCGGCCGCAATTTCCATTATTGGCGGAGCAGACGGTCCTACCTCGATCTTTCTGGCGTCCAAATTGGGACAGGCATCCATCTTAGGTCCGATTGCGGTTGCCGCTTATTCCTATATGTCGTTGGTTCCGATTATTCAACCCCCGGTGATGAAGCTGTTAACAACGAGAAAAGAGAAGACCATACGGATGGAACAATTGCGCCCGGTATCCAAATTGGAGAAGATTCTATTCCCCATCGTGGTGACGATTGTGGTTTGCTGTATCCTGCCTACAACGGCCCCTTTGGTCGGTATGTTGATGTTGGGAAATTTATTTCGGGAATGTGGAGTGGTTAGACAATTACAGGAGACCGCTTCCCAATGCGATGATGTATATTGTTGTGATTTTTGCTCGGCACCTCTGTGGGCGCAACCACAAGTGCAGAAGCTTTTTTGAACATCGTCACTTTGAAGATCGTTGCACTTGGTCTGATTGCGTTTGTCATAGGGACTGCTTCCGGTGTACTGTTAGGCAAGGTCATGTGTCTGGTGACAGGCGGTAAAGTGAATCCTCTGATTGGAAGCGCAGGAGTGTCTGCGGTGCCGATGGCGGCTCGTGTTTCACAAAAAGTGGGCGCAGAATATGATCCCACGAATTTTTTCTTCTGATGCATGCCATGGGACCCAATGTGGCAGGGGTAGTCGGTACTGCGGTGGTTGCCGGAACGTTTATGGCGGTCTTCGGTATTTTTTTAACAAATAGAAGGATGATTCTGATCTAAATTTCAAATCATACTTGAAAGGAAGGATGATATATGTCTGATGAATTGATGAAAAAACCGGTCGGCATCACAGAGACGGTGCTGCGTGATGCCCATCAGTCACTGATTGCTACCAGAATGCCGATAGAAGAAATGCTCCCGATTGTTCCGGTGATGGATCAGGTCGGCTATCATTCCGTGGAGTGCTGGGGCGGAGCTACGTTTGACGCCTGCCTTCGGTTTTTAAAGGAAGATCCCTGGGTGAGACTTAGAAAGCTGCGGGAAGGCTTCAAAAAGACAAAGCTGCAGATGCTCTTTCGAGGGCAGAACATTTTGGGATATAAGCATTACCCGGATGATGTCGTTGAATATTTCGTCCAGAAATCCATTGCAAACGGGATTGATATTCTCCGAATTTTTGACTGTCTCAATGACATGAGAAATTTGGAGACTTCTGTAAAGGCGTGTAAAAAAGAAGGCGGTCATGCGCAGGTGACGCTGGTTTATACGCTTGGCGATGCGTATACCATGGACTATTGGATGAATATTTCTAAGGAAATCGAGTCGATGGGAGCGGATTCTATTTGCATTAAAGACATGTCGGGTCTTTTGCTCCCTTATACGGCGCAGGAACTCATTACATCTATTAAATCCGCAACGAAGCTTCCGATCCAGCTTCATACACACTATACCTCCGGCGAGGCCAGTATGACTTACCTGAAGGCGGTAGAAGCGGGAGTGGACGTGATCGACTGTGCCATTTCACCGATGGCGCTGGGTACTTCACAGCCGGCGACAGAAGTGATGGTAGAGGCTCTGAAGGGAACCCCCTATGATACGGGGTTGGATCAGACTCTTCTGGCTAAAATTGCGGATCATTTCCGCCCCTATAGAGAAGAGTGTTTAAAGAGTGGCCTGATGGATCCGAAGGTGCTGGGAGTCAATATCAAAACCCTTTTATATCAGGTTCCAGGCGGCATGCTTTCCAATATGGTCAGTCAGTTAAAGGAACAGAATGCGAGTGACAAGTATCAGGATGTCTTGGAGGAAATCCCCCGTGTCCGGAAGGATTTTGGGGAACCGCCTCTGGTGACACCTCTTCTCAGATTGTCGGCACACAGGCGGTGATGAATGTGCTGATGGGAGAAAGATACAAGGTTTCCACCGACCAGACCAAGGACCTGGTCTCCGGACATTACGGCAGGACGGTGAAGCCGATCAATCCGGAAGTCAGAAAAAAAATTATCGGGGATGCAGAGGTGATTACCTGCAGACCGGCAGATCTGCTAAAGCCGGGGCTTGCGCAGTTTGAAGAAGAGTGCAAGGAGTGGAAACAGCAGGATGAGGACGTGCTTTCTTATGCGCTCTTCCCGCAGGTGGCAGTCGCTTTCTTTAAATATCGTTTGGCACAGCAGAAAAAGGTGGATCTTAATAGCGCGGATACCAAGAACGGAGCATATCCGGCATAATGCATCAGAGGTCATGACAGGTTCTTTAACGTGAGGTTTTCGCTGAAGGAGGATCGGTTGTCAATGTCAGATGCAATACAGCTCAATAACAGAAGAGGGGGAGGTTCGAAACGGCAGGCGCTTGCACAAAGAACGGTTGCCGGGTTTCGGATTCGACCCGGGTATTATGATATGAACGGCGCGACGGCACTGCAGGATGGAGTAAACTTTACGGTTTACTCCAACGGTGCAACTGCCATCGTGCTGCTTCTTTTTCGGAGGGATGAAAAAGCCTTTTGCTAAAATCCCATTTCCGCAGGATTACCGGATCGGAAAGGTTTATTCGATGTTCGTCTTTGGCTTGCAGATTAGCGAACTGGAATATGCTTTTCAGGTGGACGGCCCATGGGAACCGGAAAAAGGGCTTCTCTTTGATAAAAACCATGTTCTGTTGGATCCTTTTGCCAAGGCAGTGGCGGGACAGCGCAAGTGGGGAGAAAACGAGAACACGAAGCTGGGCTATCGCGGTCGCGTGGTGAAGAACGACTTTGAATGGGGGTTAGAGATGCCCCATCTTCGGATCCCCATGAGTGATTCCATTATTTACGAGTTGCATGTACGTTCTTTTTACCAACGATCCTTCTTCCGGTGTACGTGCTCCCGGTACCTTCGAGGGAATCATGGAGAAGCTTTCCTATCTCAAAAGTCTCGGAATTACGGCAATAGAGCTAATGCCTGTCTTCGAATTTGACGAAACAAGAGATAAACGAGTTTATAATGGCAAAACGCTTCTGGATTACTGGGGCTACAATACGGTGAGTTTTTTTGCACCGAATACCAGTTATGCTTCCACCGATGAGTATAATCATGAAGGGGTGGAACTGAAAACACTGATCCGCCTTCTAAAAGAAAATGACATTGAAGTAATCCTGGATGTGGTATTCAATCATACGGCAGAAGGGAATGAAAACGGACCTTTTATCTCTTTCAAAGGCTTCGATAATAATATTTATTACATGCTGACACCCGAAGGCTATTATTATAATTTCTCCGGCTGTGGCAATACCATGAACTGCAACCATCCGATGGTGCAGGAAATGATTGTACAATGTCTGCATTACTGGGTAGAAGATTATCATGTGGACGGGTTTCGTTTTGATCTGGCCAGTATTCTTGGCAGAGATGAGGATGGTTCTCCGATGAAGAGTCCGCCCCTCATCCACCGGCTGGCATTTGATCCCCTGCTAGGGGATGTGAAGCTGATTGCAGAAGCCTGGGATGCCGGAGGCTTATACCAGGTAGGAGAGTTTTCTGCTTGTAAAAGATGGGCAGAGTGGAACGGCAAATACAGGGATGACATCCGGTCTTATTTAAAGGGGGATCTATGGTGTGCCGAAGATGCCTTAAAAAGAATAACCGGCTCGCCGGATCTGTACGGCGGAGATTATCTGGGTTATGAATCTTCTATAAATTTTTTTAACCTGTCATGATGGTTTTTACCCCTGCATGATTTATACTGTTATAACAATAAACATAACGGGGATAACGGATGGAATAATACGGATGGCACAAATGACAATCGCAGTTGGAACTGTGGTTTTGAAGGAGAAACGTCCGACCCGGAGATTTGTGCTCTGCGGGAAAGAATGATGCGAAATGCCATTGCGGTTCTTATGACAAGCAGAGGAACTCCGATGATTCTTTCCGGAGATGAATTCGGGAATTCCCAGAAGGGAAATAACAATGCGTATTGTCAGGACAATGAGATTTCGTGGCTGAACTGGAACGATCTGGATAAGAACCGAGATTTTTTTGATTTTTTTATAAAAAGATGATCTCCTTTCGAAAGAAACATCCGGCGATTCGAAGAGATCTTTTACCTGCACAGAGCGGCTTCCCATTTATCAGCACGCAGGTGATTCACCGGGAGGAACAGGGCGGAAAAAGCAGAGCAGGCGGCCATCGGTGTATGTTTTGCCGGATATGATAAACGACGCGGCAGGGATGATATCGTTTTTTTGGCAATCAATGCATTCTGGAAGTCGGTAGAACTGGATTTACCGATGATTCCCGGTAGCGGCGTTTGGCAGATTACCGTGAATACCTGTGCGGAAGACGGGGAGTCTTTCTATCGCAGACCCAGGCCGACACAAGGCAAGTTCTTGATGCAACCCAGAAGTGTTTGTATCTTTACGGCGCTCTATATTGACGAAGGGTTCAGGACGGATTAAATGGCTGAGACGGATTTCACAAAAACCATGAAGGAATCAGAACAAACAGAACCGCAGGTAGAAGCCTCCTCTGCACAAGCGGAAAACCCGCAGGCAGAGGTTGTCTCTGCACAAGCGGAAAATTCGCAGGCGGAATCCGATTCTGCAAAGGAGAAGGCGGATATTAAAAGTGACTTTGCAGAATCTTCTCTTGTGGTGGAAGGGTTTCGGTTTTTTTGACCACGGCGGATGCGGAAAAAGCCAAATTGGATCTTGCCAAAAATCAATTATTTGAAGAAAAAAACCTTGGTTATGCTACTTCAACCGCACTTGATGCGGTGTACGAGAAAGCCATTGAGAATCAAATTTTCTCCACTCCGGTGGGCTGGCAATTTTTATTTGAAATCCGCATGCGTTTGATTTCATCGGAGCTCAAAGGAACTGCGTTTTTCGCCGATTCCGGTTACTATGCCGCTCTCCAGACGAGAGGCCAAAGAGCAGGCGGAACAGGAGTTGCAAAAAAAGAACGAAAAAAAGAGAACGCAAGAAAGGGGTAGTCGAGGGAAGCTTTCCAGAAAAGCAGGGAGGATGATACAGTTTTCTCTGGCGCTGAATCTGGTTCTTGTGTTTCTCGTAGCTGCCATGTTTGTGATCTTGAATTTCTCACAAACCGATAATATCGTGAACTATAAACGAAATATCACCAATCGTTTTGCCGAGAGAGAAGAAAGGCTGAAAGAGAGAGAAGCCGCCATTCGGGAAAAAGAGCGCAAACTTCATCTCTCCGACAAGGGAGATTCGGAAAACGCAACTTCGGGTCTGGCGACACCGGATGAAAGCGAACCCGCTGTAAATGGCAGAGGGAAATAGATTGAAAAAAAGGAGATAGGAAAGGAATGCCGGATAAAAGAAAGATTTTAATCGTGGACGATGAGGAGCGCATGCGCAAACTCGTCCGCGATTTTTTTGGTAAAAAAATTTTGCAGTCGTTGAGGCTGCAGACGGGAGCGAAGCTTTGATCTGTTTTTTGCGGATTCCGAGATTTCCCTCGTGATTTTGGATGTGATGATGCCGAAACTGGATGGCTTTGCCTGTGCCAAAGAAATCAGAGCCTATTCCAAGGTGCCGATTATCATGCTGACCGCAAAAGGGCAGGAAAGAGACGAACTGCAGGGATTTGAAATCGGAGTGGACGAATATATTTCCAAGCCTTTTTTTCGCCTAAGGTTTTTAGTGGCAAGAGTAGAGGCAATCTTACGTAGAACCGGAAAAAGAGCCGGATGAAGAGCTCTTAGAAGCGGGAGGAGTGGTTCTGAATCGCTCTGCGCATACGGTGACCATTGACGGTCAGAATGTGGATTTATCGTATAAAGAGTTCGAACTTCTTTCCTATTTTATGGAGAACAGGGGATCGCCCTTTCCAGAGAGACCATTCTGGACCATGTCTGGAATTATGATTATTTCGGGGACACCAGAACCATTGATACACACGTGAAAAAAACTACGCAGCAAGATGGGAGAGAAGGGGGATCTCATAAAAACCATCTGGGGAATGGGGTACAAATTTGAAACAAACTATAGGGCGAAACTCCTTTCAAAAAAACAATTTTTTTCTCTTTGCTTTTAGCCGTCTCTGTTGGGACGGTTCTACTTTGTTTGCTCATGAATAATCTTTTTCTGGAGCGCTTCTATACGCGCCACAAGAAAAGGGCGATGAATCAGGTTTATCTCCAGATCAATCAAGCTGCAGAGGAAAATACGCTTTTGTCGAAGGAGTTTCAGTCAAGGCTTCAGGAGATGGCGGAAAAAGCACAGCATTGCCCTGTTGGTGCTGGATCGGGATTCGCAGGTTGTGATTACGACTTCAGGATACTCGGAACTGTTAACGGAGAGACTGTGGAAGCGGGTCCTGGAGGGCAAGGTCAGCTCACAGGGAGAATCGAAATACCGGATCGAAGAGGGAAGGGATACCAGGAACGGGCCGGTGTATATGGAGTGCTGGGGGTTCCTTGGAAATGGTACTATTTTTTTGATGCGGACCGCTTTGACAGGCATTCACGACAGCGTCCAATTTTCGAATCGATTCATGGGGGCAATTGCCTTCGTTGCCGTTTTTTTCTGCACGGCGCTTTCCTATTTTTCCTCCCGATTTACCAGACCGGTGAGCGAACTCACCAGGATTTCAGAACGGATGAAGAATTTGGACTTTGATGCGAAATACTCTTGTCATGCGGGAAATGAGCTTGATTTTCTTGGGCAAAACATCAATGAATTATCGGAAATTCTTCTCACCACGATCTCCGAATGGAAGGCCGCCAATATCGAACTGAAGAAGGATATCAAACAGAAGGAAGAGATCGATGAACAGCGCAGAGAATTTCTGTCTAATGTATCTCACGAATTAAAGACGCCGATCGCCTTAATTCAGGGGTATGCGGAGGGGTTAAAAGAAGCGGTGAATGACGATCCTGCTTCCAGAGATGATTACTGCGATGTGATCATGGATGAAGCTGCCCGAATGAACACCATGGTGCAGAAACTGATGACCCTGGACCAACTGGAGAGCGGTGGAGATCCCGTCAGGTTGGAACGATTTAGTGCAAGAGAAATGGTTCAAAAATTTCCTGAAATCGGCCGATATATTAGCAAGACAGAAAAAAATGCAAATGTGCAATTGATGAAGGGGCCCAACCTTATGGTTTGGGCAGATGAGTTCAAAAGCGGAAGAGGTGTTAAGAAATTTTTTTACCAATGCATTGAACCATTTGGACGGAGAAAGGCTGGTGGAGATTTCTCTCGAAAAAAATGGATCATAAGGTTCGAATCTCTGTTTTTTTAATACAGGGGAACCCATACCGGAAGAAGCCCTTCCCCATCTTTTTGAAAAAAATTTTATAAGGTAGACAAAGCCAGGAGCCGGGCTTATGGTGGAAACGGCATTGGCCTTTTCCATCGTAAAGGCAATCATGGATTCCCTTCACCAGACCTATGGGGTAAAAACTATAAAGATGGCGTATGTTTTTATTTTGATTTGGAAGCAGACCGTTAAACACAGAGGGTTAGGGTTAGGCAAATGAAGAGAATGGACGGCAAGAAATGGGGGACTTGGGTGGCGGCAATTTCCGTAGGCCTGATGGTTACGGGCTGCGGAACCCCTTTTCCCAAAATGAGTGAAGAAGAGTATCAAAAGGTGGTGACCTATGCAGCCGGGATTCTCATGAAATACCAGGTGGGTTCCAGTGACAAATTGACCCTATGTGGATCCAACTTATACGCCCCCGGGCATGGAGGATATCAGAGGGCTCCCGGATGAGGATACCGGTTCAGGTGCCTCCTCTTCGATGGCAGGGAGTATGAATGCAGAGGCCCAGTCCTCTTCCGCAGGAGGCGTAAATGCAGGAACCGGAAGTTCTGGTGATACCCCTTCACAGCCGGGGGCAGAAACCTCATCTGACGGGAACGGAGAAAAGAATCACACCGTCCAGGCGGATCAAGTGGAGTTGTCAAAAATCCTATGTGCAAAAAAGATTGCGGAAGGCATAGAGATCAAATACGACGGCTATTCAGTGAAAGGTTCCTATCCGGATTCTGCAGATCAGGGGGCTATGGTAGCCGGAGACGGAAAGAAAATTTTAGTCCTGAGTTTTAAACTGACAAATCCTACTTCCGGAGAGCTTGCCGTCAATGCGGTGGGAGCCAATTTGCGGTATAAATTGATGGTAGACGGTGAAGACATTGGTTTTACCAATGTCACGATGATCCCAAACGATTTAAGCTCTTTAGTGACAAAGATTCCTGCAGGCGGGAAGATGGAGGCGGTTTTGCTGCAGGAGATGGATGCGGCAAAGGCAAAAAAAATAGGCTCTGTTTCCTTACAGATTATTTCGAAAGACGGCACTCAGAATATTTCACTCGAGTAAAGGCTGAACATACAATCCGGTTAAATTCTTTGCTTTATCTATTATAGAACTGCACAGCTCTTCCGATAATATTAGTGACGATTGTGAAATCGGTTTTTCTACCCATAGCTATATGAAAAGTCAAGAAAAGATGTGAGGTGGATCGAGTGGAAACAAATATTTTTGATGGAAAGCGGCACCAATGAATTTGAAATTTTGAGTTTATGATTGACGAGCGCTGCTACGGTATCAATGTGGCGAAGATCAAAGAAATCATCACCTATCAGGCGGTGACTCCTGTCCCCAATGCACACCCCAGTATAGAAGGTATTTTTATGCCTCGTGATACGATGATCACAGCGATTGATCTAAGGAACTGTTTGCAAAGAGGGGCCTCCGAGCCGGGTGGTCTTTTTCATCGTGACGAATTTTTAACAAACTGGACATTGCTTTTTCATGTAGATTCGGTGACAGGAATCCATCGTATTTCCTGGGCCGATATTATTAAACCGAACGTCACGATCTCAACGGTTGAAAAAAAGTGTTTCCACTGGTATTATTAAACTGGAAGACCGTCTGATCATCATTCTGGATTTTTGAAAAAAATTGTTTCCGATATCAATCCGAATACCGGATTAAATATGGATCAACTCACTCAATTCGATCAGAGACCAAGAAATGAGATTCCGATTGTTTTTGGCAGAGGACTCTCAATTGTTAAATAAATTGATTGTGGAATCTTTGCACAAATCCGGTTATAGCAATGTGAGACATTTTGAGAATGGAAAACTCGCCTATGATTTCATCTTCCAATGCGCAGATGATGGAACGGTTGCACAGAATGTCAGATGTCTCATTACAGATATTGAAATGCCAATCATGGATGGACACCGTTTGACAAAACTGGTAAAGACGGATGATCGAACCAAGCATATTCCTGTGGTGATCTTTTCCTCGTTGGTGAACGAAGAAATGCGCAGGAAGGGAGAGGCTCTTGGCGCAGACAGACAGATGTCAAAGCCGGAGATCGGGCAGCTGGTTTCCACTATTGATGAATTGGTAAATAGCAACCAGAATAAAATTGCCGCAAATGCTTGAAGAGGATGGAACAGGATTACGGGCGCGAAGCGGGAGTTTCGCGCCTTAACTTATGGGAGCGAAAAGGGTGAAGAGGGTCGTGCAGTGGAGTTCTTAGATGGCGGATCGTAACGAATATTTGGACGGAATTTTAAACAATATTACAGATCTGGATGGGCAACAGGATCCGGACAGTCTACAGAAAAATGTGGAAAAAGGCGGATAGTCTAAGGAAAACCGCCAGAAACCACGCTTCTCTGGAGAGAGAATTTTTTGCTGCAGAAAATGATCTGCTGGAACTCAATGATATGTTGGACAAGGCGGATCGTAATGTGGTGGTCAGCGACGGCTTGAAGCAGTTGATGGATCACTACGGCGAGATCACGGAGCAGGAAGCTTCTCCTCTCCAGATCGGTCCTTCTGCAGAGGAAACGGATCTGCGAGATAAAGAGGAAAAGTCTCTGGATGATCTCATTGCTGTCCTGGAAAAAGGAAGTGTCAGTCACAATTCCGGAGAACCATTGCAAGAGAGAGACGTGGAAAGCAGAATCGATCCTCGGAGCAGTTCTTCTCTTCCCGACAGCAATACCGAGCAGCTTGAGGAAAAGCCACTTCCTACGATTGATTCCGTGCCCGGCATGGAAGAGATTACAGATCCCCAGAAAGCACTCCGGGATCTGAATATTGATGTGCTCCTGGATAAGGCAGAAGCGCAGATGAAGGAGCAAACGGAAAGTGCGGATCAGGAGGAAGATGCGTCTTCTTTCGCATCCGCTTCTTCACAGGAAGCAGAGAAGTCCTTGACGGAGGAAATTCCAGCCGAGGCAGAGCAGAGTCCTTCAGAGGCAGAGGAAGTACCATCCGAGACAGAGGAGAGCCGATCCGAGACCGAGCAACCTTCATCTGCGTCCGAAGAGGCTTTTTTTGAAAGGGAAGCAGGTCCCTCTGCGGAAGAAGACAGCGTCTCTGAAGTAGAAGAAGACAGCATCTCTGAAGTGGAAGAAGGTAGTACCTCTGAAGTGGAAGAAGACAGCATCTCTGAAGCGGAAGAAGGTAGTACCTCTGAAGCGGAAGAAAGTAGTACCTCTGAAGTGGAAGAAGACAGTACCCCTGAAACGGAAGAATCTACATCTCAAACGGAAGAGATCTCTCTTCATTCTTTTTTGGAATCGCCGGAAGGGGAGGTCGAGGAGACAACAACAGATCATAAGGAGCATTTGGCACCGGAAGACCTGAAAGATTCTATTTCGGCGCAGATTGCGGCAGTGCTATCCGGCGAGGATTTGCAGGCCTCTTTGCAAAAAGCACAAACAGAAGATGGGATGGAACAGAACAATCCGCATTCTGAACAGGAGGAAACAGGGGCAGAAGCGGACATACCGGATTTAGGACAAGAAAATCATTCCGAAGAGAAATTGTCGATTCCGGAAGAGATAAAGGAGACTGAAGTGGATCTGAAGGACCTGGACAAGATCATGGACTCTCTGGCAACGGATCATATTGATGATATCGAGAATGAAAAGGGGCAGGCATCCAAAGAAGACATAGAGGCCTTGCAGGCGGCGATGATGGATGAGCTCGGTGACCATGGACAAGAGGAGGAAGATAGTGCGCATCCCCTTGAAAAAAAGAGGAAAGAGAGAAAAAAATCCGGTCAAAAACAGGGACTATTTGCCAGAATAAAAGCCCTTTTTGCCTCTTTGTCTGAGGATGAAGAAGAAGAGGAGACTGCGGATCACCTGACACAAGAGGGGAGCGAAACAAAGGAGAATAAGGCGGAGAAAGATCTCGCCACCGGTCATGAGGGACCAAAAGAAAAGAATCCCGCCAAAGAGGAAGAACAGCTTGCTTCTTTGACAGAAGAAAATTCTCAGGTTTTAAAAAGAACTGAACGAAGAAGACGCGCAGGCAGCGGAAAAGAAAAAGAAAAAGAAGAAACCAAAAAAAGAAAAGAAACCTAAAAAGGCACCGAAACCAAAGAAACCCAAAAAAGCGCCGGAGCCTCCACAAGGGCCGCCACCCAAGCGAATCCCTCCCAAACGCATCATTTTGGTTGGAGTCTTTGCGGTTACCTTCGGCATTTTGGTCTATCTTCCTTCGGAAGTTTTTCCGGAACCACTTGTGGTCAAGCAGGCGAAATCGTCCTATAAGAAGGGGGAATACTGGAACACCTATAAGGACCTGTACGGCAAGGCTGCTGTTTTGACAAAGGATCAACAGGAAGAATTTAAGAAGGCGGAAGTGATTTCCAAGATGCAGCGCTATTACGATGAGTATGCGGATTATTCTTCGGTTGTCGGAAAGGAACCGGAAGCCTTAAATGCTTTAATCAAAGGAGTGGGGCGGCATGACGAGATCTACAAGGAAGCCAAAGAAACCGGAGATCCAAAGGTGGAAGAAGAGGTGAGCAATACCTATGATGATCTTGTAACTGCGCTACAGGATGATTATCATCTGACAGATGACCTGGCCAAACAGCTGTATGCGATTGAAGATCCGATTGAATATACCATCCGTCTTCAATGGATTACCGGGGTACGAGGGGCGACAGAAGAGTAAAGTCTTTGCGGCTGCCGGTTGTTTTTCATCTTGTCAACGAAGCATGACTGTTGGAGAAAAGAGAAGAATGGAGGTCAATTACGATCAGTGATGGGGGAGTTCCATCAGTGATCGTGGTTAGCCTTCTTTTTACCGTTTTTTTCGCAAAGATCCGGAAAAGAGAAAAGATCGAAAGATCAAGGAGTCTATGGTATCTGGTTCTTAACCACCTTTTCATGTTATCCTTGAAAAATGAATGAAGAAACGTTATCTTAAGATACGTCGATGTGATTCAGCAAAGAAAGGTGTCTTCACGAAAGGAAGCAGATTTGTCACAGATTACGGGAGACTGGCTGGAGGCGGTCGGGTCTGAATTTAAAAACCCTACTATAGCGAACTCTATCAATTTGTGAAAAAAAGAATATGAAACACAGGTGGTTTATCCCCGGCAGACGAATTGTTTGAGGCTCTTCATTTAACGCCGCTCCATCAGATCAAAGCGGTGATCCTGGGGCAGGATCCCTATCATGAGCCGGGTCAGGCACATGGGCTTTCTTTTTCCGTAAAACCGGGAACCCCTGATTCCACCCTCACTTATGAATATTTATCAAGAACTTCATGAGGACCTGGGATGTAGGATTCCAAACAATGGCTATTTGGTAAAATGGGCAAAACAGGGGGTTCTACTCTTAAATACGATTCTGAGTGTTCGGGCGCATGAGGCTTTTTCCCATAAGGGAAGAGGTTGGGAGCAGTTTACGGATGCGCTCATTCTGGCGGTGGCAAGGCAGGACAGGCCGATTGTGTTTTTGCTTTGGGGAGCGGCTGCGCAGAAGAAAGCAGCATTTATTACAAATAGGAATCATCTGGTTTTAAAAGCGCCTCACCCAAGCCCGTTATCTGCTTATCGAGGTGTTTTTCACTGCAAACATTTCAGCAAATGCAATGACTTTTTGACCGGAGCGCAGCTGGCTCCGATTGACTGGCAGATTGAAAATATTTAGAAGAGTCTCCCTGTGTTCTGGTAAGGGGAGACCGGTATTTTGCTTTTGACCCACCCATGAAAAGGAATCATCAAATGAACAAACAACCTTTTGTAACCAAAGAACAGATGGAAGAAGTTTCTAGGAAGTATCCGACGCCCTTTTACATTTACGATGAGAAGGGCATCGTAGAAAAATGCACGCAGAGTGAACCAGGCTTTTTCCTGGAATAAGGGATTCCGAGAATATTTTGCGGTGAAAGCAACCCCGAATCCGGTATTGATGCAGTTACTGATGAGAGAGGGCTGCGGTTTTGACTGCTCCTCGGAAACGGAGTTAATGCTGTCGAGTGCTGTGGGGGCATCAGGGGAGCAGATCATGTTTTCCTCCAATGACACGCCTCTTTCCGAGTTTGTGTATGCCAATGACCTGGGAGCTATCATCAATCTGGATGACTTCACCCACATCGAATCGCTTGAGGAAGTGGTCCATCCTCTGCCAAAGACCATTTGCTGTCGCTATAATCCGGGCGGTGTCTTTGAGCTTTCCAATGGAATCATGGACAACCCGGGAGATTCCAAATATGGAATGACCAAAGCACAGATTTTTGAAGCTTACCGGATTTTTGCAAAAAAAAGGCGTGAAGAAGTTCGGTCTGCATGCCTTCTTAGCCAGCAATACCGTGACAAACGAGTATTATCCGAAACTGGCCGGAGAAATGTTTGCGCTTGCGGTAGAGCTGAAGAAGGAAACGGGAGCGGATATCCGGTTTATCAACCTGTCCGGAGGCGTAGGGATTCCGTATCTTCCGAATCAGGAGGAAAATGATATTTTCGCCATCGGAAAGGGCGTACAGAGACAATATGATGCGATATTGAAACCGGCAGGAATGGGGGATGTAGCTATTTATACAGAAATGGGCCGGTTTATGTTGGGACCTTACGGTGCGCTTGTGACGAGGGCAATCCATGAGAAACACATTTACAAAGAATATATTGGAGTAGATGCATGTGCGGTCAATCTCATGCGGCCTGCGATGTATGGATCTTATCATCACATCACCGTTTTAGGAAAAGAAACGGCACCCTGCGATCATACCTATGATGTGGTCGGTTCTCTGTGTGAGAATAATGATAAATTTGCGATTGATCGGCAACTGCCCGAGATTCATCAAGGGGATCTTTTGCTGATTCATGATACCGGCGCACATGGGTTTGCCATGGGGTATAACTATAACGGCAAGCTGCGCAGTACAGAGCTGTTATTAAAGGAAGATGGCAAGATTTCCTGCATCAGAAGGGCGGAGACGCCGCTGGATTATTTTTGAAACTTTCGATATTCTGCCGATCTATGAAAATCTGGAGAAGATCGTCAGAAAACAGCATCCCGGTTTGTAAGAGAGGTGGGAACTCTCTGGCAAGGTGTATCTCAATTTGTTATAATTTTGATGGAATCAGTGCCAGGAACCTGAATCTGTTGTAAGCGGACAGATTTTTTTGGCGCTTCTATCATTCTCAATTTGTCGGTACTTTTTAATCATGTTTTGGATCTAAAAGAGAGAGGAGGTATTTCATTATGGCTGGTGGCTTCGGTTCCATGATCGCAAAGCTCAAATTGAGCCCGAAAACAATCGTATTTCCGGAGGGGAAGGATGAACGGATCTTAGAGGCGGCATCAAGACTCTTATCTTCAAACTTCTTACATCCTATTTTTGGTTGGAAAAGAAGAAGAGATTTTTGCCGCATCCGAGGTGGCCGGCTTTTAATGTTCACGGTGCAAAGATTATTGACCCGGATCACTTTGATCGTTTCGATGAAATGGTCGAGTTATTTATGGAACTTCGTGCCGGCAAGGGGATTACATTAGAGCAGGCCAGAGAGACTTGCAGGCAGGCCAATTATTTCAGCACGATGTTGGTGAAGATGGGGATTGCGGATGCTCTTCTTGGTGGAGCCACCTATTCCACTGCGGATACGGTACGTCCTGCACTGCAGCTGATCAAAAACCAAGCCGGGGAATAAATTGGTATCTTCTTGTTTCATCATGGTTCGTCCTTCTGCCAGCGGTGAAAATGAAATCCTTGTCATGGGGGATTGTGCCATCAATATTCATCCGACGTCGGATGACCTGGTAGAGATCGCACATGAAGCTTCGGAATGTGCCAAGATTTTTGGTGTAGATCCGAAGGTGGCATTCCTGAGCTATTCCACCATGGGCTCGGGTAAGGGAGAAGATGTCGATAAGATGCGAACTGCCTGTGAAAAAAACAAGAGCAGCCTTCCCGGATATGCAGGTGGCTTCCGGAGAGATGCAGTTTGATGCTGCGGTGGCGCCAAGGGTCGCTAAGAACAAATGCCCGGATGATCCGGTGGCAGGACACGCAAATACCTTTATTTTCCCTGATATCAATGCAGGAAACATCGGATATAAGATTGCACAGCGCCTAGGGAATTTCGACGCTTACGGGCCGATTCTCCTAGGGTTGAATGCGCCGATCAATGATCTTTCAAGAGGCTGCAACGGACAGGAAGCCTATTCCATGGCAATTATTACCGCCTCTCTTTGCTGATGGTCGCGGAAAGTAAATTGCGCAAACAGATCGCTGACACCTGCCTGCAACTGGAAGAGCAGGGACTTTTGCTTAGGAGTTGGGGCAGCGTGTCGGCAAGACTGAATGAGCAGGAAATGATCATTACACCGACCGGGATTGCTTACAAAGATCTGACACCGGACAAGATGGTCAGAGTGAATGTGCATACGCTCTCATTCTCCGGAAGCAGAAGGCCTTCCAGTGAGGTGCAGATTCATGCATCCATTTACAGAGAGAGGACCGGGGTAGGAGTGATCGTTCACTCCCATCAGGTCTATTCGTCCTGTGTCAGTGCCATTGCACAAAAATACCTGCTCTTTATGAACGATGGGAATAAGACGAAGATTCCTGTGGTTCAATATGCTTTTCCCGGATCGGCCGATGTCGCCGAACAAGTTGTTTTTTGCCTAAAAAAACATCCGGCCGCTCATAGCCTCCTTCTGGCGAACCATGGGGTGGTTTGCTTTTGGCGAAACGTTTGCAGCAGTCATGCAACAGGCCAAACAGTTGGAAATCATCAGTTATAATTATTTGATTGATGTGTGTAATACAGAATTAAAGTATGGGATTGTAGAGGGATTTTCGAGCTTTCGTAAAGAGGGAAAAAAATCTACTATATCCGAAAGGATACCCCGGAGCGGCTTTAGGCAGATTCATAAGCGCATCTATCGAAAAAGATCGGATGTGTCTTATATTTTTACATAATCAGGCAGAGGCAGATGAGATTATCTCCCGAAGGTATACTTCCGTGCGGCCTCTGCTCTTAGATTCGGCACAGATCTGTGGCAGTCTTATTCGCATTCCTGCCAACGAATCCGGTAAGGGAAGAGAAACACTTTCCATTAAAAATGTAGATGTGGTATTCAGTCCGAACGATGGGGTCTTTTGTCTGGGAGGCAGCCGGAGTGAGGCGGAAGCCAGGGCACTCATTATGAACAAAGGATGCATTGCGCAAATTGCAGCAATTCGCAGAGGGCATGCGAACTATCTTTCGACTTCGGATTGTAGAAAGGCGAATCGGCACTACCATCACGTCTATGCGGGGGCTTTCCCGTGGCGAGCCGGAACTTTAAAAAGCTGCCATTTGTGTTCTCTGAATGGCCGTAACATCAAATCTGCTACAGGATCTCGTCATGAGAAAGATGTTTAATTTCTACAGTATCTTTCTTCAAATGCAGAAACGGGAATCGGTTTCGAAAAATAGTAGCCCTGAAAGACATCGCAGTTGCAATCTAAAAAGAAAAATCAATTTGTTCTTTTTCTTCTACACCCTCAGAAATGACCATCATGCCCAGGTCTCTTGCCATGGCAATAATATAAGCAAGGATGGTACGATTTCTTCTGTCTTTGGACATTTCCTTAATAGTGACATGTCAATTTTCAAAGTGTCTGCCTTCATATCTTTTTATCAGGCAAAGAGAAGAGTAACCGCTTCCAAAGTCATCAATCTCCACCTTGAAACCATAATTTTTGCAGGTTGGCAACGGTGGAGAATTGCTACGGTTATTATTCATCAGAGCCGTTTCCGTAATTTCAAGATGCAGTTTTTTTCCGGCTGAATTCCATATTTTTTTGTCAGATTCAAAAAGACATCGTAGATGTTGATGAAATAAAAAAATCTTTGGGAGAAATATTGACGGAAATGTAGCACTGTTCCATAGGAGTATCTTTCCAGCTGTATAAAAGCCTGGCCGCCGTCTCCCATACAAAAAGATCCAACTGATAAATATAACCGGTTTTTCCAGTACGGGAATAAAATCTCCGGGCATTAGCATGGTCCCATCCGGTTTGATCCAGCGGATCAGAGCCTCCGCGCCCAGAATCGTTCCATCCGCCATGGATTGCGGTTGCAGATAGAGTTGCAGTTCTTTCTGCTGCATGGCTTCATTTAACTCATTTAAAAATTCGATTTTTCATAGACGGTTTGCTGGAGCATTTCCGGTGTATAGTAGGCGATGCTGTTCACATTGTCGTGGGAAACACTGGATCTGGCCATGGCAGCACGCTCATACATGGTGGGAATCAGGATATCCAGATCTTTGATTTCATAGACTCCAATCTGAAACTGGATGCGATAAGAATTGGATTCTATGGAGTGTGAAACGGCCTCGACAATTTCGGCCACCGTTGCTTCGGAGTATTTTTCTTTTTGCATCAGAATCGCAAAGTGATCGCCGAAGAGACGGCTGCTCACTTCAATATGATACCGGGGGTCGCATAGCTGCTGGGCAATTCGGCATAAGACTTCGTTGCCCTTTTCGGAGCCGAAGAGGTCGTTGATCAGTTTAAAATCTCGAATGTTGGTGGAAATCATATAGCGCCTGATTTCAGGACTTTTGAGAGAACCTCCTGTACTTTTTTCAAAAATCCTTCACGGTTATATAAGCCGGTTAAGGAATCATGGGTAGCGCGTTCATGTTCCATTTCCAGTGCGTTGACATCAATCGTACGGTCCGTAATCGTGATATAGTAACCGAGATCATGTTCCTGCTCATCTTTGATCCGCTGGTAATCGTATCCCAGATGCTTGGTCTGATCCGGAAGGGAAAGAGAGTCGATCCAGTGACAGGACTGCATTTTTGGAAAGGTTGTGCTCTTTTATATTTTTTTGTTCCATGTGATCTCGTAGTGAGTCTGTTTTTTTATCCAGATGCAGGAGAGAATAGCATTCCGGGTTTGAGAAAATCATCTTGCGGCTCATATCAAAACAGGCAACGGCGTTATGCATAGAAGTCACGGCATAGGTCAATACACGCACAATCAGGTCGCGTGGAATCAGAATCTGCGTCGAGTAGTAGATGAGGGCAGACAAACAAGAGGTATAGAATCAGGGCGAGGTCAAGCGGTATCTGGATGATGGTATAAAGTCCGTCCAGGATTAGAATGGTTGAAAATACGACCAGAAGAATCAAATATTTTCTCCGGTAGAGGGGAGAGGCATTGATGACTCTTTCGATCAAAACGACAAGGGTAAGCACCGCAATGAGATACGAAAGGATGAGATGCAAGTGATAATAGGGAGTAGAGGTATGAAAGATGTGATAAGACATGTTGTCGAACCACACCATTTCAGAGGTGGTGAAGGCGTGGTGATCATGTACATTCATGATAAAGGAAAAAGTATCGCACATGGAAGCGATCAGAAAGAGAACAGAGAAGTGGAACGATCTTAGGCGACTGTCCGTATAACAAAGGACAAAGCGGTAAAAAAAGCAATTAAAAAGCCAGGCGGTCGAAGCATAATACATCCCTTGAAAGAAGAGGATGTCTTTTTTTCCTGTATGGAGATAATCGAAACCAGATTGAAGGCAATGCTAATACAAGTGAGAAGATTCACTTGATAGAGAAGGAAATTCAGCTTATTTCTTCTAGCGCGGAGACCCTGAGTCATAATCAGAACGACGGCGATCAACACGCTTAGAGTAATCGTAAAGAAGGATTTCATTCTTTATTCGTCTTCGTCCTCCGGTGACATGTATTTGGCTTCAAAATCCGTAACTGGGAGCGGTTTGTCAAAATAATAACCTTGAAAGGCATCACAGCCTTTGTCTTCCAGATAATCTAATTGTTCCTTCGTCTCTACTCCTTCCACAATGATATGAATTTTTCAAATTTTTGCACATTTCAATAATGGAATCCAGAATGATGCGGCTACGCTCTAAGTGCGCAGTTTCATGAAGAAAGGCAGGCGCAATCTTGACGGTGTCCACCTCGACATCTTTCAGTGTGGTAAGAGAGGAGGAACCCGTCCCAAAAGAATCTATTTCCACGATAAATCCCTGGGCAATCAGGCGGTCGATGACACGACGATTGGAACTGGTTACAAAGACGTCTTCCGTGATTTCCAGGCGCAGCGCCGCAGGAGGAAGATTGTATTCTGCTACCAGATCGGAAAAAAAGTAGAATCAATATCCAGATAAAAAGAAATCTTTTTGAGAGAGGTTGACGGAAAGAAACAGACCGTCCCAGCCCCTGTTGTACCAGGTTTCTAACTGAGAAGCAGCCAGTTCCCAGACGTAACGGTCAATGAGGTAAATCAGACCGGCTTCCTCCAGCACCCCGACAAAGGCGGCAGGAAGAAGGATCCCTTTCTGCGGGTGGTTCCATCTGACCAGCGTTTCTGCGCCGATCATGGTTCCGTCAGAAGAGATGCGCGGCTGCAGAAAGATGCAGAAATCTTCTTGATCCAATGCCTCTTCGACTTCACGAAGAACCTGTTTTTTGGAATGGATCAGACTTTTTAGATCCGCATTGTAGTAAACAATACGGTTCCCATTTTGGGTTTCGGCATAGGCAAGTGCTTTGGAAGCATATTTGCACATGGAAGACACAGAGGCGTCTTCTCTTAGCCCGTCGTATACGCCGGCATGGAGAAAGATATGATAGGGGGCGGAATTTTCGGTAATTTCATTGAAATGCACCAGAATCTGCTCCCTGCTTGCGCGTTCCTTGTGGAGGAGAAGTAGAAACTGATCGCTTTTAAATCTGCCCAGGAATTCGTCTTTTTGACAGCAGGCTGCCAATTTTTTGGCGGTTAAGCGCAGCATTTTCCTGCCGATCTCTCTTCCGTATAATTCGTTGATTCTGCGGAAATCTTCGATGGCAATACACAGCAGGTTGTATTGGTCGATCGAAACCTGCTGGATCTTATTGTAAAAAGGCAAGTTGGGAATCGAGTCCGTCAATTTGTTCAAGCGGATCCTGAAGAGACGATAATTTTGTTTTCTTTTCTTCACCCATAAGAACGTCCTTGTTTCAAATGAAGATGAATGATTGTTACCAAACATGCCTCGCAGAATATAGGAATATGTGATGCCTTTTTCTTCTGTTGATGGCACTGAGAAGGTCAATTTGTGTATAGTTTTTCGGAGACTGTTGTGGTAAACTGAAGATGTTGTTTAGAAATTCATCAAAAAAACAAGAGCATTTTTAATAATAAGGAGGCAAGGCCGTGAAATCCGATCAGGAAGGCAGTGTAAAAAGACGGCAGATATATTGCTTATATTTCCAGTTATACGTTTGGTTCCAAGGAAGATTATGGAATTCGTGTCTATGATGTGGATGTGGCAAAGGGCAGGATGACGGAGAAGGACAAGGTGGAAATCACAAACTCGTCCTACCTGACGGAGTCGCATAATCGAAAGTTTTTTTATATTCCATTACGGATATGGGAGTAGAAGGTTACAGGATTCGGGACGACGGCACGCTGGATAAGATCAATGAGGCTTCGATCAATGGAATGCGAAGCTGTTATCTTTCTACGGATTATGAGGACAAGTTTCTCTTTTTGTGCTGGCTATCATGACGGGAAGGTGACAGTACTCAGGCTAAACGAGGATGGCAGTATTGGTGCGATCACGGATGAAATCTATCATAAAGGATTGGGACTGGGAACCGGTCGCAGCAATATGCCGCATGTGGAATGTGTGCGGATGACAAGGGATAACAAATATGTCTGTGCTGTGGATTCAGGGATGAACAGGACCATTGTTTATCAGTTAGATCACAGAAATGGGACGTTAAAGAATGTAGACATCATTCATGCGGACCAGGAGGCAGCCCCCAGACATATTCGTTTTTCTCCGAACGGGAAGTTTGCTTATATTGTTTGTGAACAGAAGAGTTTAATTGACGTTTATCGCTATGAAGAAAGAGATGGGGCGCCGGAGTTCGAGCGCATTCAGCAGATTGCAACCAATGCGGAGGACGATCCGGCGGGAACGGCAGCCAGCGCTTTACATTTTTTTCACTGGATTATCGTTATCTGATCAGTTCCGATATGACAACCAATGAGGTCGTGATCTTTAAGTCCGACTTTGAGACGGGACTTCTCTCCAAGATACTGAGTCTTCCGATTGCGGGAACCTATCCGAAGGATGCCATGCTTTTTCCTGATGATCAGCACCTCGTGTCGTTAAATCATGAATCCAATACGTTGACCTTTTTTCACCTTCAATGAAAAAAATAAGACGCTGGTGATGAACGGTCCGGAAATCCCGGTTGACCGACCCAATTGTATCGTGCTCCACAAGCTTCCGAATGAATGATGCGGTTTTTCAGGTTCGGCGCATTTTTAGATGATACGGATCCGGGATCCGATAGAGATGGAGCAAAACTTATTTGGAATAAAATTGCAGGATAGATGATGCTTTTGCACTCATGTTCGTGATCATCGCATCCAGTAGTGTAATCGCACACATACTCTCAACAACAACAATGGCACGGGGAACAATCACAGGATCATGTCTTCCGTGAATTTCAATTGAAATCGGTTGTCCGTCCGTCGACACCGTCTGTTGCTTCTTGGCAATAGACGGTGTCGGTTTGATATAAGCGCGTAATATAATTGGATCACCGTCGGAAAATTCCACCCAGAATCCCACCGCTATGATTGGTTGCCTTTTGAGATTTTTTTCCGTCTTTCATGCAAAACATGTCATTGTTCTCGCTTCCCTTTTGGAAAGGAGCAAGGATTCCGTCTCCAATCTCTACTGCCTTCACAGCACCAATGCTCATGATGGCCTGTGCCAGTATCGCATCCAGTTTGCAAAATACAGGGTCTCCGATGCCGGCAGGGACGCCGTCGATCCTGCATTCGATCACGCCTCCGGCCGAATCCCCTTCCGCCTGGCACTGTCTGACATAGTCGCCTGCTTTTTGATCCGCCGTTTCATCCACCAGGCCGGTGGGAGAAGAAAGCACTTGTTCGGGAAAAGATCCGCTTAGTTTGAGTCTGAACGGGTCCAATGGATTTTGTATAGGCGGTCGTTCGAATTCCCATTTCAGACAAGAGCTTTTGCACAAAGGGCGCCGGCCGCCACTCTGGCTGCCGTTTCTCTGCCGGAGGACCTTCCTCCTCCTCTATAATCTCTAAAGCCATATTTGCAGTCGTAGGTATAATCGGCATGACCGGGGCGATAACAGCCGGCAATCTCCCGGTAGTCTCTGCTGTCCTGTGCCGTATTGCGGATCAGCAGCGCAATAGGAGTGCCTGTCGTTTTGTCTTCAAAAACCCCGGAGAGGATTTCCACGAGATCTTCTTCCGCTCTGCAGGTGGTCAGGTTACTCGCCCCTGGTTTGCGCCGATTTAAATAAGCCTGAATGTCGGAAGGCCTGACCTGCATTCCTGCCGGAAAACCGTCAATGACGACGCCGATGGCAGCGCCGTGCGATTCGCCGAAGGTAGTGACGGTTATATTTTTTCCAAAAGATGATCCAGACATTTTTTTCAAAACCTTTCTATTTCTTTTGACGTAGGATAAAAGAATCGTTTATAATCATTGGCGTGTCAAAAGATCAAAAGCTCTCTTGGAATTCTTGATGCTTTTGATACTCATATCATAGGATATCATGAATCTGGGAGAAAAAGATGAACGGGTTTCTGTTGGTGGCAGTTAAAGCTTTTTGATCGGTTTTTATTGCACTTATCATGATTATCAATGTGACGGGAAAGGGAAATCTGGCGCCTTCTACCGCCAGTGACCAGGTGCAGAATTATGTGCTGGGCGGCATCATCGGCGGTGTGATTTATAATGAAGCCATTTCTCTCTTGACCTATATTGCGGTTCTTTCCATTTGGTGCGGCCTGGTCCCTTTTTTTCGATGGATCAAAACGTATAACGTGAAAGCAAAACAGATTTTTGGACGGAAAGGCACGGATCATTATTGACAACGGAAGATTGAATGTGGAAAATTGCAAAAAAAGCAAGGCTCAGTGCGCATGATGTTGCCTTTTAAATTGCGTACGCATAATATTTATTCCACCAGAGTGGTGAAGAGAGCGGTGGTCGAGCAGAACGGACAACTGATTATCATTCAGACAGGTGAAGAAAATCCGAAATTTCCGCTGATTACAGACGGTCAGCTACAATCGGAGATTCTGGACGTGATTGGCAGAGACGAAGATTGGCTGCATGAGGAAATGAAGAAGCAGGGGTATCAGGAATACAGCGAGATCTTCCTTGGAGAATACACCGATGGAACTCTTGTTTTTACCCCTTATCACTCCGAATCGGTCAATACGAATCAAACAGAGATATAAGACGGGCAGAAGAAATATTTGGTAGCTTTTTAGATTATGGAAGGAATCATGATCTTTTAAAAGAAAAAAACTTCCATAAAATTTAATTTTTGCTATAATAATAATATATTAATGTTCGTATAGTGATAGAGGATATCCTGACGGCATGAATAATATATTATTATTGGAATCGCCCTGCTATCATAAAATGATTGCCGGGATGAAGAAGATCATTGTAAAAGCACCGGAAGCTCTACCGTTTCATCTTTATGCTTACGGTGTTCTTTTACGATCCTTATTTATGGTGGCTGTCTGTTAAGGGCAAACCGCAAGAGGCTTTTATGTTTCTTTTGCGCAATCGTGATTTTCTCTTGTAGCAGTAGCTTCACGTTTATGTCCGCTAGACAAAAGGAAATCTCCTATCAGGTGGAAGGGCCAAACGAGAAGCGGATTCGGACTTTCTGGATGCACCAAGGCCTGCCTTTGCAGAAGAAGAGGAAACCTTAGCCGGTGAGGAAGGTGCGCCCATTCCCGCACAGGACAGGGTATCTCTGGAAGACGTACTGGCGGCTTCCGCGGATCCGGTTTTGTCGGAGCGTCATGAAGAGAGGGAAGCAGAGAAAAAAACGGTCTTTCACGTTTCTGACTGGAAACTGATTCTTGTGAATAAGCAACATCCGATTCCGGAATCCTATACCTTTCCGATCGGGAACCTCAGCAAGAATATGCAGTGTGACGCGCGCACGATCGAGCCGTTGCAGAGGATGCTGAAGGATGCCTATGCTGCCGGAGTCTCTTTGATTGTGACGTCCCCTTATCGTTCGGGAAACAGACAGAGCCATCTTTTTTTCGTGCAAGGGTATCGCAGTATATGGAAGGCGGCTGCAGTTATGCGGACGCTTACAAGAAGGCCGCTTACGCAATCACAATCCCCGGGCATCCGAGCATCAGATTGGTCTGGCTTTCGATATCATCACAAACTCCTATAGTCAACTGGACGAAGGGTTTGGCGACACGGGGGCAGGCAAGTGGCTTGCAGATAATGCCTATCGTTATGGTTTTATCCTGCGGTATCCGAAAGGCGGAGAAACGGTCACCGGCATTGAATACGAACCATGGCATTTTTCGTTATGTAGGCGAGGATGCGGCAAAAATCATCTATGAGAATCATCTAACGTTGGAAGAGTTCTGGGAGCAATATTTATATCATTGAATACGCAATCCACCTATCATATTTTAAAAAAACAGAAGGTTCTGCAAAACGCGCCGAATTGGTGACGGTGCATGGTGTCATTTCCACCCCCGTCTTTATGAATGTGGCAACGGCCGCGGCGATCAAGGGGGCTGTCTCCACAGAAGATCTGGAAGGGATTGAGAACGAGGTTGTTCTTTGCAATACCTATCACCTGCATTTAAGGCCGGGAGACGCTGTCATCTATAAGATGGGCGGACTGCACTCTTTTATGTCCTGTCGAAAGCCGATTTTAACCGATTCCGGCGGGTTCCAGGTGTTTTCCCTTTCCAAGCAGAGAACCATTAAAGAGGAAGGCGTACATTTCCGTTCTCATATTGACGGACATCCTCTTTTTATGGGGCCGGAAGAAAGCATTCGGATTCAGTCACACCTGGGCAGCACGATCGCAATGGCCTTTGATGAGTGTCCTGCCGCCTATGCGGATCCTGCGTATGTGAGGGATTCGGTACAACGCACGACAAGATGGCTGCGCCGTTGCAGGGAAGAAATGAAACGGATGAATGCGCTGCCGGGTACCGTGAATCCTCATCAGCTTTTATTTGGAATCAATCAGGGAGCAATTTATCCGGACATCCGTGTCGATCATGCCAAACAGATTGCCGAAATGGATTTGGACGGGTATGCCATCGGCGGATTGGCGGTGGGGGAGACACACGAAGAAATGTACCGCGTGATCGAGGCGGTGGTGCCTCACCTTCCCCGGAATAAGCCTACGTATTTGATGGGGGTTGGCACACCGCAGAATATTCTGGAAGCGGTAGAGCGCGGGGTGGATTTTTTTGATTGTGTCTATCCTTCCAGAAATGGCAGGCATGGACATGTTTATACCAATCACGGCAAACTGAATCTGCTCAACAAACGGTTTGAAACCGATCCTCATCCGATTGAGGAAGGTTGTTCCTGTCCCGCCTGCAAGCGTTATTCCAGAGCTTATCTGCGACATTTGCTCAAAAGCGGTGAAATGTTAGGAATGCGCCTTTGCGTTCTGCATAACCTTTTTTTCTATAATCGTATGATGAAAGAAATCAGAAGTGCACTGGATCAGGGGTGTTTTTCCGAATATAAAAGGAAAATGCTGAACGATCTGAATGAGGCGGGTCTTGAGAAGAATCGATCTTATCAGGATATTGCCAAGGGATGGAAAAAGGGATCGTGAAAGACGAAGATTTCGTCTTGTCAATTATTTTGAATTCTTGTATGATTGTAAAGTATTGCGCAGGAGAGCCTGTGACGAATACGGATAGAGGAGAGGATAAAGGAGAGCAGAATGAGTGCGTTACTTAGTTTGGCTTCGGCAGGAGCTGCTTCCAACGGATTGGTGATGGTGGTTTACATCGTCGTGATTTTTGGAGCCATGTATTTCCTGATGATTCGACCGCAGAGAAAAGAGCAGAAGCAGAAGGCGGCGATTCTGGCATCCATGGCGATTGGGGACAGTGTCAAAACCAGTTCGGGCATGATCGGCACCGTGATCGATCTAAATGAGGGAGGACGGTACGGTGATTGTGGAATTTGGGAACAATAAAAATTGTCGGATTCCCATGGTGAAGGAAGCGATTATCGAGGTGGAGAAGCCGGAAGATGCGCTAAAAGTGCAGGAGACGGTGGAGAAGAAAAAGAAATAAAGATTACTAATAGTCTTTTGTAAGCCGGATGGGCAATCATCCGGCTTTTCTTCTAAAATGAATGGAGAGACAGATGCAGCTGAATTTTTGTATGTATTCCAGGGGACGGGATTGGACCGGAAATTATAGACGAGGCCAGGAAAGTGGTCTGTCGGTGTGCAGAGCTGTACGGCCATCAGGTGAGAACAGAGGAAATCCTGATGGGAGGTGCCTCCATTGATGCCTATGGCATCCCTCTGACCGAAGAAGCGGTGCAGACGGCAAAAAGCGGCGGATGCCGTACTGATGGGGGGCTGTCGGTGGGGATAGTACGACATCGCCCTGGTACCGGCTTCCACCCAACAAGAGACCGGAAGCCGGTCTTTTGCAGCTGCGAAGGCGGCTGGGTGTCTTTGCTAATTTAAGACCGGCCTATCTTTTTCCGGAAATGAAAGACGTCTGCCCGTTGCGAGAGGGGCTGCCGACCGGGGCTTTGATTTGCTTGTGATGAGGGAGCTGACGGGAGGTCTTTATTTTGGCGAGCGGCATACGGAGGTGGTGAACGGAGAGAAAAGGGCGACGGATACGCTGGTTTATTCGAGTCGGAGATTCGGCGTATTGCCGTGAAAGCGTTCGAAATTGCCGAAAAAAAGAAGGAAAAAAAGGTAACCAGCGTAGACAAGGCGAATGTCCTGGATTCTTCCAGGCTTTGGAGGAGCGTGGTCGAAGAGGTGGCGGTTCATTATCCGGACGTGACACTGGAACACATGTTGGTAGATAATTGTGCCATGCAGTTGATTTTTGGCTCCCTCTCGGTTTGACGTGGTTCTGACGGAGAATATGTTTGGAGATATTCTCTCGGATGAAGCCAGTATGATTACCGGCTCGATTGGAATGCTTCCCAGCGCTTCTTTGAATGAGACCAGGTTCGGTTTATATGAGCCCAGCCACGGCTCTGCTCCCGATATCGCAGGGAAGGATATTGCCAATCCGATTGCAACGATCCTTTCTTCCGCCATGATGTTGCGGTATAGCTTTGGCTTGGAAGAGGAAGCACTGGCCATTGAAAATGCGGTTAAACAAGTCCTGAGGGATGGATTTAGAACGGCAGATTTGATGCCAAGGCAGGCAGGATACAGTTCGATAGAAGTGAGAAGATGCGGTTGCCAGGACATGGGAAATGCGATCGCGGAGAGGATCAAAAAAGATGAAAAATAGTGATACGGTAACGCGCGGAATACAAAGAGCGCCCCATAGAAGTTTGTTTCATGCACTCGGTTGGACGGAAGAAGAGATGAAAAAGCCGATTATCGGCATTGTCTCCTCCCAGAGCGAAGTGATCCCCGGCCATATGGAGCTGGATCGTATCGCAGAAGCGGTTAAAATGGGGGTTGCGGAAGCTGGCGGAATGCCGGTGGTGGTCCCTGCCATTGCGGTTTGTGACGGGATTGCAATGGGACATACGGGAATGAAATATTCTCTGGTAACCAGAGATCTGATTGCAGACAGTACCGAATGCCTTGCTTATGCACACGCATTCGATGGGATGGTCATGATCCCGAATTGTGATAAAAATGTACCCGGTCTTTTTAATGGCGGCGGCAAGAGTCAATATTCCAACGATTTTTTTGTTTCAGGAGGTCCCATGCTTGCCGGAAAAAAATTGACGGCAAAAAAACGCAGCCTCTCCGCCATGTTCGAGGCGGTCGGAGAAGTGACTTCCGGCAGGATGACGGAAGAAAAACTGAGCGAATATGAGGAAAAGGCATGTCCGACCTGCGGCTCCTGCTCGGGGATGTACACGGCAAATTCCATGAACTGTTTAACGGAGGCAATCGGTATGGGACTGAGAGGAAACGGAACGATTCCGGCCGTTTATTCCTCCAGGATTCGATTAGCCAAGCATGCCGGAAATCAGATTATGGAACTGGTTAAGAAGAATATCCGCCCCAGAGATATCATGACAAAGGATGCGTTCATGAATGCCATGACCGTAGATATGGCGCTGGGCTGTTCCACGAATACGATGCTTCATCTGCCTGCCATCGCACATGAGGCGGGGGTGGAAATCAATATGGAGACGGCCAATGAGGGTTTCCGACCGCACGCCCAATCTTTTGTCACCTGGCGCCTGCGGGTTCGACCCTATATGGAAGATTTGGAGGAAGCAGGCGGCGTGTATGCGGTGATGAAAGAGCTGACAAAGAAGAATCTGCTTATCACAGATCTTTTGACCGTGACAGGAAAAAAACCGTAGAGGAGAATTTGAAGGGGGTTCAAAACCTTGACGAAACTGTGATCCGTCCGATCGACCATCCTTTTTCTGGAAAAAGGGGAATCGCCGTACTCGGGGAAATCTGGCTCCAGATACCGGTATTGTGAAGCAGTCTGCGGTAGCGGAAGAAATGATGGTTCACGAAGGTCCCGCACGCGTCTTTGATTGTGAGGAGGATGCCATTGCCGCCATTCTGGGGGGAAGATCAGGAAGGAGACGTCGTCATTATCCGGTATGAAGGCCCGAAGGGAGGACCGGGGATGAGAGAGATGCTTAGTCCCACCTCTGCCATCGCCGGTATGGGGCTTGGAGAGACCGTGGCTCTCATTACCGACGGCAGATTCTCAGGCGCATCCAGAGGTGCTTCCATCGGGCATGTATCTCCGGAAGCAGCGCTGGGAGGTCCCATTGCCCTTGTCAGGGAGGGAGATCTCATTTCCATTGATATCCCGCATCATCGATTGGATATGAAGGTTTCAGAACAGGAGCTGGAAGCAAGAAGGAAAAAAACTGGAAGCCGAAAGAATCCAAAGTGACAGGCGGTTATTTAGCAAGATATGTAAAAATGGTCACCAGCGGCAATCAGGGTGCGATTCTGCAGTAAGGGGCAAACAATGTTACTAACCGGCGCACAAATTGTAATCGAATGTTTGAAAAGAACAGCAGGTGGATACGGTTTTTCGGATATCCCGGCGGAACCATTCTCAATATTTACGACGAGCTTTACCTGCATGAGAAGGAAATTAGGCATATTCGTACTTCTCGCGAGCAGGGGGCAGCACATGCGGCGGACGGTTATGCCAGATCCACCGGTAAAGTCGGGGTATGTATGGCGACCAGCGGCCCGGGTTCTACCAACCTTGTCACAGGTCTTGCAACCGCCTATATGGACTCGATTCCTATGGTTGCAATTACCTGTAATGTCAATCTTCCCCTGCTTGGCAAAGACTCCTTCCAGGAGGTGGACATGACCGGCGTCACCATGCCGATTACGAAGCATGGGTTTATTGTGAAGGACATTAAACAACTGGCTCCTACCATACGAAGAGCTTTTTCAAATTGCCTCTTCCGGTAGAAAGGGGCCGGTCGTGGTAGATATTACCAAGGATGTCACACAACTGAAATGCGAATTTACCAAAAAGAAACCGGAGCCTCTTCTGCGCCCCCCCAAAAATATGACGAACAGGATATCGAACAGGCAGTAGCGCTCATTCAAAAGTCCAAAAAGCCCTTCCTTCTGGTAGGAGGAGGCGCAATCAGTGCAGATGCGGGAGAAGAACTTGCCGCATTTCTGACTAAGATGGATGCCCCCGTCAGCGAAACCTTGATGGGAATCGGCGCTTTTGATGAGGATAATCCTCATTTTACCGGCATGATCGGCATGCACGGAACGAAGGCTTCTAATCTGGCGGTTTCCGAATGCGACCTTTTGATTGCACTGGGAGCCCGTTTTTCCGATCGCGTCATCGGCAATCCGAAGACCTTCGCTTCTAAGGCAAAAAGCTGCATATTGATATTGATCCGGCTGAAATCAATAAAAACATCAAAGCAGACGCTTCGATTGTCGGCGATTTGAAGGAGATTCTTACCGATCTGAACCGAGCGCTTCCGGCACAATCCCATCCGCAGTGGACGGCGCATGTAGAAGAGTTGAAGCACAAATTTCCCATGCAATATGATCAAACGAGGCTGACCTGCCCGTATATTGTGGAAACTCTGAACCGTTTAACAAAGGGAAATGCCATTCTATCGACGGATGTCGGACAACATCAGATCTGGACGGCCCAGTATTTCACCTTTCATAAGCCCAGAACCTTTTTGACTTCCGGAGGCCTTGGTACCATGGGATATGGACTTGGTGCCTGTATCGGTGCCAAGGCGGGAAACCCGAATACCCCCTGCATCAATATCGGGGGCGACGGCTGCTTTCGAATGAACATGAATGAGTTGGCCACCGCCTCCAGCTATCATCTTCCGGTGATTCAGATTATTATCAACAATCATGTGCTGGGGATGGTCAGACAGTGGCAGACACTCTTTTACCAGAAACATTATTCCGCCACCGTCCTGGATTCAAATGTGGATTATTGCAAGGTGGCGGAGGCTCTCGGGTGTAAGGCGCTTCGCATTACCAGAAGGGAAGAAGTGGAAGACGCGCTCCTGGAGGCGCTTCATTCGGATCAGCCGGTGGTGATTGACGCAGTGATTTTTAGAAGACGACAAGGTGTTTCCGATGGTGCCCGCAGGTGCGCCGGTCAGCGAATGCTTTGATGAAGAGGATCTCAAGAAGAGAGAAGAAAAGAATTGAGTGCCGGAAGTGCCCTTTTTGCATCAGACAGATGGGGAAGCCTTCGCACACTTTCCCGAAGAAGGAGGACAAAAAATTGAAACGAGTTTATAACTTTTCAGCCGGTCCCGCGATGCTTCCGGAGGAAGTGCTGAAAAAAGCAGCGGAAGAGATGTTGGACTTTCATGGCAGCGGCATGTCAATCAATGAAATGAGTCACCGCTCACAAACCTTTCAAGACGTGATTGATCAGGCGGAACAGGATCTGCGCAGACTCATGGGAATTCCGGATTCGTACCGCATTCTTTTTCAAAGCGGCAGCGCAACCCATCAATTCGCTGCCATTCCGATGAACCTGATGAAAAAGAAAAAAGCAGCCTATATTATCACCGGTCAGTGGGCAAAGAAGGCTGCTGAAGAGGCGAAAAAGTATGGAGATGTTTTTCGTCCCCGCTTCCAGCGAGGATCAGAACTTTTCTTATATTCCGGACTGCAGCAACCTTGCCCTTCCGGAGGAGATCGATTACGTCTATATTTGTGAAAAATAATACGATATACGGTACAAAAATTCCATTCCCTGCCTGACACCAAGGGACATGATCTTGTTGCAGATGTATCCTCCTGCTTCCTATCCGAGCCGGTAGACATCACGAAGTATGGGGTTATGTTTGGCGGAGTCCAGAAAAAAATATCGGCCCCGCCGGGATGACGATCGTGATCATAAGAGAAGATCTGGTAAAGGAGGAAACCTGTCCCTTCTGTCCCACAATCATGAAATACAAAACACAGGTGGATGCAGGAAATCTCTATAATACACCGAATTGCTGGGATATCTATATTTGTGGTCTGGTCTTTCAATGGCTGTTGGAGAGGGGCGGACTGTCCGAAATAGAAAAGAGAAATCAGGAGAAGGCAGCTCTACTTTATGAATTTTTTTGGATCAGAGCAAACTGTTTCGGGGGACGGTCCGGAAGGAAGACAGGTCCCTGATGAATGTTCCCTTTGTGACCAATTCCAAAGAGATGGATGCCGCCTTTATTGCGGAGGCAAAAAGAAGAGGGACTGGTCTCTTTAAAGGGACACCGCAGCGTTGGAGGAATGCGTGCCAGTATCTATAATGCCATGCCGATTGCAGGCGTGCAGAAACTGGTTCACTTCATGGAATCTTTTGAAAAGAGAAATCGTTAAATACAGCTATCACGGGAGGAGAGAGATGACGTACCGGTACCGCTGTTTAAATCCGATTGCCAAAATTGGTTTTGAATCGCTTTACAGAAGACTATATACAGACAGATACGACGCAGGAAGCGCAGGCCATTTTGGTGCGAAGCGCGAAAATGCTGGAAATGGAATTTGATCCGGGGCTTCTCTGCATTGCACGTGCAGGGGCAGGAGTCAATAATATTCCTTTAGATCGATGCGCACAGAAAGGCATTGTCGTTTTTAATACGCCGGGAGCCAACCCAATGCCGTGAAAGAAATGGTGATTGCCGCTATGTTTCTGGCTTCTCGCGATATTATTTCCGGCGTTGAGTGGGTGAAGGCAAATGCGAGAGATCCGGAGATCGCCGTCCTCACGGAAAAAAAGAAAAGAAAAGGTTTGCGGGAACCGAAATTGCAGGGAAGAAACTGGGTATTATCGGACTGGGAGCGATTGGTGTGCGCGTCGCAAATGCCGCCAAAAACCTCGGCATGGAAGTATTCGGATATGATCCTTACCTCTCGATTGACGCTGCCTGGAATCTTTCCGAGACGTGCATCACGTCCTTTCTTTAGATGAAATCTATAGCAAATGCGATATCATTACCATTCACGTGCCGGCAATTGAAAGCACCAGGGAATGCTGGATGCGGCAGCCATTTCCAAGATGAAGAAAGGAACGATCCTGCTGAATTTTTCAAGAGACCTTCTGGTGGACGAACATGCCGTTCTCTCCGGCATCAATTCCGGAAAAAAATAGCGAAATATGTCACGGATTTTTCCCAATACCGTCGTGTCGGGACACGATCACTGTCTGGTTATTCCGCACCTTGGCGCTTCTACGGAGGAGTCGGAGGACAACTGTGCGGTGATGGCGGTGCTGGAGGTCAGAAATTACCTGGAAAACGGAAATATACACAACAGCGTCAATTATCCGGACTGTGATCTCGGGATCTGCCAGAATCCGAGGCTGGCCATTTACCATAAGAATATTACCAATATGATTTCACAATTCACAAATGTGATTGGAAAAAGACGGACATAACATCGTGGAACTCTCCAACCAGTCCAGGGGAGAAATCGCGTACACCATGATGGATGTCGAAAGGTCGTTTTCTGCACAGTTGGTGGACCAGCTTTCACAAATCGAAGGGGTTTTTTTCGGGTCCGAGTGGTAAAAATGAAGGTGGAAGATAAGGAGTATTGGCATGAACAGCAAGCTGTATAAATTGATGAACTGGCCGGAAATCGAAGAAATTATTTACTCGGACGGAAAGGATCCCCATCGTATCCTCGGGGCACATAAGGTCGGAGGCTCCATGTTGGTGCAGTGTTTTTTTACCGGAAGCGGAGAAAGTAGAGGTTCTGCTTCGTAAGGGTACAAAGAGCAGGCGCTATGAAATGGAACTTGCGGATGAGGCCGGTTTTTTTGCAGCACTGCTTCCCTATCAAAAAGATCCGCACGCCTATCTTTTATGAGGTTACCAATCAGGACGGCACAAAAAAACGATTGCGGATCCCTACACCTTTGAGCCGGGAATTCAAAGAGAAGATTGTATTAAATTTACGAGCGGAATTCATTATTCCATTTATGAAAAAAACTGGGAGCACATCCACAGGAAAGAGACGGCATACAGGGATGTTCCTTCGCCATCTGGGCGCCCTTTGTTGCAAGAGTCAGCGTGATCGGTTCCTTTAATCATTTTTGACGGAAGAATCCACCAGATGAGGGAAGTGGATCCCTGCGGAATCTATGAAATTTTTTTATTCCGGATGTAGGTGCGGGAGAAGAATATTGTTTTGAGATCAAATCGAAAGCAGGGGATATTTTTCCGCAGAGAGGATCCCTTTGCTTTTTGTTAAATCGAAGAAAAAAACGAAGGCTGTGCCCTGATCACGAATCCGCCGGAAATGATCTGGCATGACGATGCCTTCCTGCAATCCAGGAAAAAGCAGATAAGGCGGAAATGCCCCTTTCGATCTGCGAAATTTCTCCGGATCTGTTTTTGGCGGATCGCAAGATTGCGGAGGATGACGTTTACTTATCCGAGGCCCTTCTTCATCTGGTGCAGGAGAATGGGTTTAATGCCGTGGAATTTATGCCGGTAATGGAACATGACGATGCGGATCCCTATGCCGTCACGAATTTTTTTGCGCTTTCCTCCAAGATCGGAAGGATGGAGCATTTCATGAAGGTCATTGATACGCTGCACCGGAACGGAATTCGTGTCATTCTGGACTTTCCCGCCACCTTTTTCCGAAAAAAATCAGTCGCTCTTCCGTGCAAACGGCAGCCCCCTCTATGAATACGCAGAGCCCACCAAGGAGCGTCAGCCTAAGTCCGGTTATCTGACCTTCGATTTTTGGCAGGAAAGAAGTGGTGAATTATTTGCTGTCCTGTGCGCTTTACTGGTGTTCGCTTTGTCATGTGGACGGTCTGCGGATTACCGATATCGCCAAAATCATTTACCTGGATTATGACAGGCCGCCGGGCGGCTGGATTCCCAATATCTATGGGGGAAACCAGAACCTGGAGGCGGAGGATTTCGTCAAAACGCTGAACCAAACGGTACATAAAAAGGATAGCGGTATCCTGATGATCACCAAAGAAACCGCCAATTGGCCGAAGGTAACCACTTCTGCCAAAGAGGGCGGACTTGGCTTTGACTATAAGTGGAACAGCGGCTGGGCGAGAGATTTTTTTGCCTATATGGATAACGATCCCCTCTACCGCAGCGGGCACCACAACGAGCTGGTTTTCAGCCTGATCTATCATTATACGGAGCATTTCCTGCTCAGTTTTTTTCTCATGAAGATATCGGAGGTTTTTCCGAAATGCTGTCCCGCATGCCGGGAGATTCCAAGCAGAAAGAGGCGGGAGTACGGTTTGCCATCGCTTACTTAATGGTACATCCGGGGCGCAAAATGATTTTCCGCGGGGTCTGTGAAATCGAGGCGGATCATGAGAAACATTTAAGAACCTTGATGCAGGATTTAAACCGGCTGTATTTCGAGCACCCGGCGCTTTACGAGTTGGATGACGCAGAGGGTGGTTTTGAATGGATCAATTCCATGGCGGCACAGGAATGCATGATGTCGTTTGTCCGGCATGGAAAAAGAAGAAGATATGCTGCTCGTCGTCTGCAATATGGCGGGGATTCCGAGAGAATTTACCGTAGGCGTTCCCAGAGATGGCAAATATACGGAAATTTTGAATACGGATGCCAAGGAATACGGCGGAAACGGATTGGAAAACGGCACAGAAGTGCTGGAAGTGGTGAAACGCGAGGCGGACGGAAGAGAGTTCAGCATACAGGTGAAGGTCGCTGCCTCCAGTCTTCTTGTGCTCCGCTTTGTCCCTTATACCGCACAGGAAAATAAGATTCGTTTGATTCGACATGAGACTTATGTGAAGATGGAGGAGGAGCAGGACGAGAGTAGAGAGGCGCTAAGGAAGAAGCAGGAAGCGGAAGAGGAAAAGCTGCTTGCCGAACTACGGAAAAAAATATGAGCTGGAAATGTCCAGACAGGAAGAATCCATTCGGGAGAAGTATCATAAAATAGAGGCGGAAAAAAATCATGCATATAGTGAAGGCTTCCGCAAAAAGACGGAGTAACCTTAAATGATAGGGAAGTGGCTCACTTTAACGGCAGGAACAGATCCCATAGAGATGGTGAGTGAAGTGACGGATCATCAGATCAGTGAAAATGCGCTGCATCGTTTTTTCAAGAACTTACCGGATCAAGCCATGCAATTTGCCATCCAGGTAGCGGTTACCCTGCTGGTGGTACTGGTAGCGCTTCGCCTCATCCGCATGCTGGTCGGCGTGGTGAAAAAATCTCTGGATAAGACGCAGATGGATGCAGGAATGAGCGGGTTTCTCTGCTCCTTCCTGTCGGCGGCGCTGAAAGTCCTTCTTCTATTCGGGGTTCTATCTTCCTTCGGGGTAAATTCCGCAAGCATTGTGGCGCTTTTGGGTTCTGCCGGTGTCGCCATCGGTTTAGCCCTGCAGGGCGGACTTTCCAATCTAATCGGCGGTTTGATTATTCTGATTTTGAAGCCTTTTGTCGTAGGGGATTATATTTCCGAAGACAGCCATTCCCATGAAGGAACGGTGCAGGAAATCGGCCTGTTTTATACCCAGCTGTATACCTATGACCAGAAGGTGGTGGTATTGCCCAATGGAGATCTGGCAAACACCGGCGTCATCAATATGACAAAACAGCCCAGGCGGATGTTGGAAATGAAAGTGGGGGTCTCCTATGATGCCGACATTGATCAGACCAAACAAGTCTTAAGAAAGGTAATGGAAGAGTTGCCGGAGTCGCTGAAACAAGAACCCTTCCTTGTCTTTGTAGACTCGTTGCAGGACTCCAGCGTGGTCTTCGGCCTCCGATGTTTTGTGAAAACGTCGAATTATTTCCGGGCGAAATGCGATCTGACCGAGCAGGTAAAGAAAGCACTGGATCTGGCAGGGAATCGAAATTCCCTATCCCCAGATGGATCTTCATCAGCGTTAAGAACAGTGGAAATGAAATCGAGAAAAAAACGATCTTCCGCGGAAGATCGTTTTTAGCTGGAAATCGGACTTGAACCGACGACCTACTGATTACGAATCAGTTGCGCTACCAACTGCGCTATTCCAGCATATAGAAAAGATGGTATTTTTTTAAACCGAATAAAAATTATACCAGATTCCTGCGGTTTTGGCAAGTGTTTTTTTCTTTTCTTTTTAAATAATTTACATCGAAGCTGAAGTGAAAAGTTTAATTCCACTCTAAAGGGGACGAAGTAGACGTTAGTCTTTCACCACTTTCCACTTAACCAGTTGTGGCTTTTTTGTCTTACAGTTCATGTAGCTGACAGCCGCCGGAAAGGCAGGTGCCTACATGAGTATAACAAATGCTTTTTCGCATTTAACCCTCGAAGAACGACGCATCATCTTTACCGGCATAACAAACGGTTCCACCAAAACCGCTATTGCCCAGACGATAGGAAAGGATAAATCTACCATTGGCAAGGAAATCAAGCTCCACCGTAAGCTGACACATAAGTGCAAGATGCCTCTGGAGTGTAATCATTACAAGAGATGCGTCTTTGGACGCCAGTGTACTGTCGACTGTCCGGAGTATGATCCTTTTCACTGCTCAAGGCGCGACCGTTCCCCGGTGCATGCAATGGCTGCTCTAACTGGAGCCACTGTAGGTCTCGATAAATATCAATACTGTCCAGAAGACGCCCAGATAGATTACCGGACGACATTGATTGATTCCAGACAAGGAGTGAATCTTACCGTGCAGGAGGCAAAGGAGATGGCCGCCATCATCAAGCCGTTGCTCGGTCATGGGCAGTCCCCCTACCAGATCGTTACCAATCACCCTGAGCTTGGGATTTCTGAGAAAACTCTTTATAACTACATAGAGGGAAATGTATTCCATGAAATTGCCGGTGTCACTGTCATGGATCTCCGCCGCAAGGTATCCCGTAAAAATCCCAAAAGAAAAAAATCTAGGGGATATAAGAAAAGGATTGACCGGAAGTATCTTCATGGCCGCACATTTAAGGACTATGAGCAATATATTGCCGATCATCAGGATGTGTTCGTGACACAGATGGACACCGTTTACAATGACGAAACCAATGGACCGTTCATCCAGACCTTTAAATTCGTGAGTGCGGGGGTCCTTTTTGCCATCTATCAGGAACGTAAAACAGCTCTTTCCATGAAAGAAGGAATTGACTTTCTGGAGAAGATTCTTGGCCGGGATACATTCAGGAAATATGTTCACATTCTTCTGACGGATCGGGGAACTGAATTTACTGCCGCCGAATCCATGGAGACAGATGCTGATGGTGCCAGACGAACACGAGTTTTCTATTGTGACCCCATGCGTTCCGGACAGAAAGGCTCTTTGGAGAACAAACACATTGAACTGCGTTACATTCTTCCCAAAGGGACAGACCTGAACGCTCTCGGACTGACTAATCAGGATGACTTAAACCTCGTCCTGAGTCATGTGGACTCTGCTCCCGTCGAAAAAGCTTGGCGGAAAGAGTCCTCTGGATGTTGCAGATTTTATGTACCATGATCTTTACGAAAAAGCTGAATGCTTTCGGCATCCGAAAAAAATAGAAAAGGACAAGATTATTCTCAAGTCCTATCTTCTTAAAAAAAGTAAATGACAACAGGCGGCTGTCAGGGCGCTCCATACCGATCGCTTGAAGTGGAAATTAGTCCTACTTTTTGAAAAAAACCGACTAAAAGTCCGCTTCGTTGTCATGCCTGAAAAACATTTGGTCGCAGCTGACAGAGGCCTGTCATAGAAGTTAGTGTAATACTGATTTCCATTGTTGTACAACACAAAATGGCATTTACCCCTGTTCTGCAAGAGTAAACGCCACTTTCATCGACTCGGTTTTTAGAGTGGAATTAAACTTTTCACTTCAGCAATTTACATCGAAGGCCACTTGCATTATACTGTTAGGGTTGTGGATACAGAAAGGATATGGAAGGAGTTTACAAGATGAATCAAAAAATTGGAATCAAACAGGTGGTAGCCATCGGCATTGGCACCGCGTTATTCGCTGTTCTTACCATGGTTCAGGTACCGCTCGGTTTTTATTCCGAATACCTCGCTTCAGGTCAGGATGGCGGTTCTGGCTTTTTTTCTCTGCCGTATTCGGACCGGTAGTCGGCGGTCTTAGCGGAATCCTGGGGCATGCACTGGGAGATGCGATTTTTTACGGCTCTGTCTGGTGGAGTTGGGTTTTTCCGGAAGCAGTGGTCGGTGTCGGCATTGGTCTGTTTATGAAGAAATTGGCAGTGGAAGAGGGAGAATTCAAGGGCTCCAAGCTGCTGCTCTTTAATATTGTTCAGGTTGTGGCAAATGCGTTGGCATGGATTGGCCTTGCTCCCGCACTGGATATTCTTATCTATACCGAACCGGCAAACAAGGTGTTTTTTTGCAGGGAGTCTTTGCCTTCATCGGCAATATTATTATCATTGGAATTTTTGGGAACCCTGCTTTTTGGTAGTCTATTCTCAGATTAAGGGCTCCTCCTCCGGTCTGAAGAAGGAAGACTAAAGAAACTCATGGACAATCCGATCATCGCATTTGAACATTTTTCATTCAAATACCGTACCCAGGAGGAACCTACCCTTGTGGATTTGAATTTGAAGATCCACAAGGGGGAAAAAGATTCTGATTACGGGGCCCTCCGGTTGTGGGAAATCTACGATTGCCCATTGTATCAATGGTCTGATTCCATCGTCTTACCCGGGGAGTTATCCGGTAGTCTGGTTGTAGACGGTGTCAAACCTTCGGAAGAAGGCGTGTTCGGGATGTCTCATAAGGTGGGCACCATCTTGCAGGACACCAATGGACAGTTTATCGGATTAACGGTTGCGGAAGATATTGCCTTTGCGCTGGAAAATGAAGCTCGATCACAGGAAGAGATCTTCCAAAAGGTGGAGCAGGCGGTTCGAACGGTCGATATGCAGTCTTATCTGAAACATTCTCCGTCCGAGCTTTCAGGAGGTCAGAAACAACGGGTTTCTCTCGGCGGTGTTTTGGTAGACGATGTCAAAATTCTTCTGTTTGACGAACCGCTGGCTAATCTTGATCCCGCAACCGGCAAGAAAACGATGGCGCTGATTGACGAAATCTGTAAGCAGAAGAAGATGACCATCGTGATCATTGAGCATCGATTAGAGGATGTGTTGTATCGTGATATCGATCGGATTGTCGTTTTGCAGGAAGGCAGAATCATTGCGGATGAAAAAAACCGGACGACCTTTTGTGCACCAATCTTTTAACAGAAGCAGGAGTAAGAGAACCTCTCTATGTGGCAGCGCTGAAACACGCGGGATGTAAGATTTCTCCTCAGGATGCGCCGCAGCACATAGACAGTATGAATGTGCATCCCTATCGGGAACAGGTACGAAACTGGTTTCAGAAGACGCCGGTTTCTCTTGCCCCCAATGAGAATCCGGTGATCCTGGAGGCAAGCCACCTGTTTTTTCCTATCGCAAGGAAGAACCGATTTTTAGAGGATGTATCGTTTCAAATCCGCAAAAGGGAGATGATTTCTCTTGTAGGAAGAAACGGTGCGGGAAAAATCCACACTTGCCTCCCTGATTATGGGATTCTGCAAACCGGATCGCGGAAGAATCCTGCTTAGCGGCACGGACATGTCCCCTCTGTCCGTGAAGGAAAGAGGGGAGAAGATCGGACTGGTGATGCAGGCACCCGGTCAGATGATTTCCAGGCCAATGATCATGGACGAGGTGGAACTGGGACTCTTGGTGAGAGGTGTGAAAAAAAGAGGAAAGGCAGAAACGGGCAGAGGAGGCCCTGCGGATCTGTGGCTTATACCAGATGCGCCACTGGCCGGTATCCGCACTTTCTTTTGGACAAAAAAAGAGAGTCACCATAGCCTCCATTCTGGTCATGCAACCGGAAATCCTGATTCTGGACGAACCGACGGCGGGACAGGATTTCAGACATTATACAGAGATCATGGAATTTTTTAAAGAAATTGAATCAGGAACTGGGACTTACGATTGTCATGATCACCCACGATATGCATTTGATGCTGGAATATACAGACCGGGCGCTTGTCCTGTCAGACAGGAAGCTTCTTGCAGATGATAAACCCGCCCGCATTTTGACGAACGAAATGATTGCGGACCGTGCCTATCTCAAGAAAACCTCTTTGTATGATCTGGCTAAAAAATGCGACATTACAGAAGCCGATGATTTTTACGGAGCGTTTTATTGCCTTTGAGAGGGAAGGGGGACGGGCCCTATGAACAGGCTTCTAAGTTATGAGGAAAAAAACACGCCTCTTCACCGCTTGTCCGGTGTCACCAAATTGGTATTTTTTCTGTTGTGGTGTCTGACCAGTGCCCTGACTTATGACACGCGGGTACTTTTTGGTCATGGTAGGCATCAGTCTGGTGCTGTATGTCCTTTCCGGAACGACCTGGCAACAGGTACGGTCGGTCTTTGCCTTTGTCATGGTTTTTATGGTGTTGAATCTTTTTGCTATTTTTATGCTTTCTCCTTATCAGGGGACTGCGATTTACGGGAGCAAAACGATTCTTTCCCCTTTCCTGCCCGGTCATGCGCTTACCAAAGAGGAACTTTTTACCTGTTCAACGTATTTATTAAGTACTTTACGGTCGTTCCTTCGGTCTTTATCTTCCTGGTGACCACAGATCCTTCCGAATTTGCCGCTTCCCTCAACATGGTAGGGCTTCCTTATACCATTTCCTATTCGGTCGCCATCGCCCTGAGGTACATCCCGGATATCCAGTCCGACTTTACGAGAATTCGGAACGCCCAGGAGGCCAGAGGGATTGAAATGAGTAAAAAGGCATCTCTGCCGGAGAGAATCCGGCGAACGTCCAATATCATTTTTCCGCTTCTGTTCTCCTCCATGGAACACATTGACGTGGTATCCAATGCAATGGAACTGCGCGGTTTTGGTAAAAAAAGAAGCGCACCTGGTATGCTTATCGAAAACTAGAGTTCATGGATATCCTGGTTTTATCGGCAACGGTGATTTTCTGCGTAGCAGCCCTTTGCTTCACCTTCTATGACGGAAGCAGGTACTGGTATCCCTGGCATTAAACGAACAGAGCAAACGACAATCACAATCGTTTAATAGAAACCTGCGCCACCTGGCACAACAGAAAAAAACCCGCCTCGGTGATGAACCAAAAACGGGTTTTTCATATTCGTGGAAACTGAGATTCCCTGCTTACGCACGCTCGACTTTGCCGGAGCGCAGACAGCTGGTGCAGACATTCATTTTTCTTCGAACCGCCCGGAACCTTTACGGACACATGATGTACGTTGGAGTACCAGATCCGGTTGGATCTTCTATGTGAATGGCTGACGTTGCTTCCGAAATGGACGCTCTTGCCACAGACTTCACATTTCGCCATTTTGACACCTCCTTTACATTACCGATGTTTGTTTACGGCGCAAAATGTCCGCAACGGTGATATTCTATCAGAATGTTCATAAAAAAACGCAAGAGAGAAATTGAAAGAATCGTCTTTTTATGGTAGTGTAAGAAATGTCTTTTTAAATAAAAAAATGGAAGCTATGCTTCGGAAATGAGGGTCAGAATGAAATCATCTTCGATCAATACGCATCTGGGGAAGATCGCGATTGGAAATGAAGTAATTGCACAATATGCCGGTGCGGTAGCGACAGAATGTTTCGGCATTGTCGGAATGGCCAACGTCAGCATGAAGGATGGATTGGTCAATCTGCTTAAGAGCGATCATATGACAAAGGGAATCAATGTGGTGCTTTCCCCAGTCAGAAGCTGACTCTGGATTTTTCATGTCATTGTAGCTTACGGCGTCAATATCTCTACGGTTGCGGATAATCTGATTGACAATGTGAAATACAAGGTGGAAGAATATACCGGTATTGAAATTGAGAAAATCAATATCTACGTCGAAGGCGTCAGAGTGATCGATTAAACAGGAGGACGGTATTTTGGCTAATAACACGATTGACGCACGTCTGCTTGCAAAGATGTTTCTTGCAGGCGCTAAAAAAATCTGGAAGCAAAGAAAGCATGGATTAACGAGTTGAATGTATTTCCCGTCCCGGACGGAGATACGGGAACCAATATGACCATGACGATTATGTCTGCCGCCAAAGAAGTGACGCAGGCGGATCCGTCCGATATGAAAGCCATCTGCAAGTGCATTTCTTCCGGCTCTCTTCGCGGAGCCAGAGGAAATTCCGGCGTCATCCTCTCCCAGCTTTTGCGCGGTTTCACTCATGTGGTGAGAGAGGAAGAGACGATTGACGCGCCGATTATCGCCCGCGCCTTTGAAAAAGCGGTGGAGACGGCATATAAGGCTGTCATGAAGCCCAAAGAGGGAACGATCCTCACAGTTGCCAAGGGCGCAAGCGACAAGGCCCAGGAACTGATCCTGGAGGGAAGACCGATCTGGAACCATTCTTCGCGGAGATCATTGCGTATGCAGAAGAGGTTCTTGCAAAAACGCCTGAAATGCTGCCGGTTTTAAAGCAGGCAGGGGTTGTGGACTCCGGCGGACAGGGACTTGTGCAGGTGTTAAAGGGCGCCTATGATGGTTTTTCTTGGCAAGGAATTGGATCTTACGATTGACGAAAATGCCGGTACTCCCGGAGCCTCCTCAATCGGCGGTCCCTAATTTAGAGGCTGTTTCTTCTGCAGAAATTAAATTCGGCTATTGCACCGAGTTCATTGTGCTGTTGAAAAAGGCCCTGACCAAAAAGCAGGAGGCCGACTTCCGTTCCTTCCTGGAGTCGATTGGAGACAGCATCGTTATGGTCGCCGATGAGGATCTGTGCAAGGTACACGTCCATACGAACGATCCGGGTCTGGCTTTTCAAAAGGCTCTCCTGTACGGTGAGCTTTCCAACATGAAAAATTGACAATATGCGCCTGGAGCACAGAGAAAAATTGTTCCACATGGAGCAGGGCGGAGGCGCTACGGAGATTCAGCAGGAAGTTTCCGGGCAGGCGGAGAAGCCGGCAGAAGCACCTGCTCCGGAAACGGTACATAAGGAAATCGGCTTCGTGGCGGTATGCGTCGGCGAGGGGATTGCGAATATTTTCCGAAATTTAGGCGTCGATCAGGTCATTGAAGGCGGACAGACAATGAATCCGTCCACTGCGGATATTATGGATGCCGTGGACAAGGTGGATGCCGATACGGTGTTTATTTTGCCCAACAACAAAAACATTATTCTTGCAGCCAACCAGGCCGTTGCGATGGATGAAAAAAAGAAGCTGATTGTTATTCCTTCTAAAACCATTGCCCAGGGGATTTCAGCCGTAGTCAATTATATGGAAGGCGTCGGCGTGGAAGAAAACAAGGAGGCCATGACAGCGGCTTTAGACGAAGTACATAGCGGCGAGGTCACCTATGCCGTGCGGGATACCACCATTGACAACATCGAAATCCGCAAGGGTGATTTCATGGGGATTGGAGATAGTGGAATCGCTGCGGTTGGTACAAGCTGCGAGGAAGTCACGATGGACCTGATCGACAAAATGGCGATTGACGAGACGGAGCTGATTAGTATTTATTACGGGCAGGATGTCACAAAAGATGAGGCGGATCATTTGCGCAATCTTGTTTCTTCTAAATATGCAAACCATGATGTGGAGTTGCAATTCGGCGGACAGCCGGTCTATTACTACCTTGTATCTACGGAATGATGAGCGACATCATTTTCTTATGTGATCTTGGCATTCCGGTTGCTATGGATGGATATGAATCTTAGGGTTTTACAACAACCAGTCACTGTTCTGAAAGGCATCGGGTCGAAAACAGGAAAGCTCTTCGAGAAGTGTGGAATCACAACCATCGAAGAGCTTTTGCGCTACTATCCGAAAGGCTATGACATCTTTGAGCCGCCCATTTCTCTTGCAGAAGTGCAGGATGGTATGCACTGTGCGCTTTGCTGTACCCTCGTGGGAGAGCCGTCAATCGGATTTTATTCCGGAAAAACGGTGATGCGTCTGAAAGGCACGGATGGAAGCGGTCAAATCACCCTTTCTTATTTCAATGCGCCTTATTTAAAAAAAGTATTACAAGCGGGAGAGCAGAAAGTTTTTTTAAGGGGTAGTAAAAAGGGGAAACACCCTGAGTATGGACCAGCCGAAATTTTACACCACCGAGGAATATCTTCTTTTGCAGAATTCGATGCAGCCGAACTATTCTCTGGTCAAGGGACTGTCCAACCATATCATTCAGAAAGCGATGAAGGAAGCACTCCTTCAATTTCCCCCTGACCAGGATCTTCTGCCGGAAAAAGATTCGCAAAAAGAAGGGTTTGTTTCTCTGTTTCTTGCCCTCCATGATATTCATTTTCCAAAAGACAGGGATTCTTATTTACAAGCCAGAAAAAAAGACTCGCCTTTGATGAATTTTATTTCTTTTTGGCTAGACTAAAGGAACGAAAGGAAGCGGAAAGTACCTCCAAAAACCACTGGCAAATGATCGAAACGGCGGATACTTCCCGGCTGGTTGAGGCTCTGCCCTATGAACTGACGCAGGGACAACAAAGGGTCTTTCAGGATATTCGGCAGGATCTCTGTTCTGACCATACGATGAACCGTCTGATTCAAGGCGATGTCAGGGAGCGGAAAAACCATTCTTGCCTTTTTTTGGCTCTTCTCATGTGCGCTTCCAACGGCTTTTCAGGGGGCAATCATGGCGCCTACAGCGGTTCTGGCTGCACAGCACTTTTGCGCAATTTACAGAACTGACCAGAAGATATCACCCTGCCGATTCATCCTGTTCTTTTAACGGGAAGTTCCTCTGCAAGGGAGAAAAAAAGGAAATCTATCACGCGATTGCAGCAGGAGAATACAATGTCATCGTCGGGACCCATGCTCTTTTTCAAGAAAAAGTAATTTATAAAAAAATTTAGCGCTGGTCGTGACCGATGAGCAGCACCGGTTCGGGGGTCAGACAGAGGGACTTTCTTGCGGGGAAGGGTAGGGACGTTCATGTGCTTTCCATGTCCGCTACGCCGATTCCGAGGAGTTTAGCCCTGATTCTCTATGCGGACCTGCAGGTGAGCACCCTGAAAGAACGTCCGAAAAAAAGAAAGCCGATCAAAAATGCCATTGTGGATGCCTCCTATCGCCAAAAGGCCTATCAGCTGATCATCAAGAAAGTGAGAGAAGGAAGACAGGCTTACATCATCTGCCCCATGGTAGAGGAAGGAGAACTGGAGGGGTCAGAATGTGACTGCCTATACGCAGATGCTTTCCCGTCTTTTGCCAAACGATATTCGAATGGAAAAACTGCATGGAAGGATGCGATCCGAAGAAAAAGACCGTATCATGGAAAATTTTGCAGCACATCACATTGATGTTCTGATTTCTACGACGGTCATCGAAGTGGGGATCAATGTTCCGAATGCTTCCGTGATGATGATCGAAGATGCCCAAAGGTTTGGGCTTTGCACAACTTCATCAGCTACGGGGACGGGTTGGCCGAGGGAAGAGCAATCTTTTGCATCTTTGTAGATACCTCTGGAGGGAAGGCCTCAAAAAGACTGGAGATTCTGGGCAAAACAAATGATGGTTTCGAAATTGCAGAGGAAGATTTGAAACTGCGCGGCCCCGGAGAACTGTTCGGTCTTAGGCAAAGCGGAGAGCTTTCTTTCCAGATCGCTGATATTTATCGGGATGCAGACCTTTTATTCCTGGCAAAGAACCTTCTACCGTGCTAGTTCACCGGAGAGCTGTCCGGGACTTCCGCAGTCTTCCGGCTCCCGAATCTTCCGCTTTCCGAGTCTTTCGGTTTCCGGAAGTCGGCATTGACTAAGTGATATGCTGTCTGGTATGATTGTTTGGCATAAATGGGTGTTGCGTAAAAAGGGATTTTCTTATGTAAGCAAGCATATCTTACGTTTATGAGGATTTGCTACGGATCAAATGAAGGAAGATAGAGGATTGGTTTTTAATAAAGGAGAAATGAAATGATTCATCCGTCTTATGTCGATTTAATGAAAGTGGTCAACAAGGATGTGGAAGAAGGAGAGGAACCGGTCATCAGCAGTCGCTATTCGATTGTGATGGCGACAGCAAAGCGTGCAAGGCAGTTGATCGCCGGTGATGAGGCGCTGGTGCCCATCAAAACCAATGAAAAGCCGATGAGCATTGCCATTGATGAGTTGAGCCATGATCAAATCAAGATTCTGACGGACGAAGAAAAAGGCGGAGAGGAAATCTCACAAAGGCGAAAAAGGGTTCTGCCGCATCCGACGAAGATTCTGCCACAGGGGAAGCGGAATAGGAATCATGAAGGTTTGTTTTGTATCTCTTGGCTGTGATAAGAACCGAATTGATTCTGAAGTAATGCTCCATACGCTTTACGATCATGGCTATGAAATCACGGAGGATGAAGATGATGCGGAAGCAGCAGTGGTAAATACCTGCTGCTTTATTCTTGATGCTAAAAAGAGAGCATTGACCGTATTCTTGAATTTGCCGAAAAAAGAAAAGATGGTCGCTTGAAGGCGCTAATTGTAGCCGGCTGTATGGCGCAAAGATATGGGAAAGAAATTCGGAAAGAAATTCCCGAAGTGGATGAAATCATTGGAACCACTGCTATTGATCAGATTGCCCTTGCCCTGGATCATGCACGGATGGGGGAGGAAAACGATTATTTCGAAAATATCGACCGAAAACTGGAGGGAAATCAAAAGCGGATTCTTTCAACGGTTGGATATTTTGGATACTTGAGAATTGCAGAAGGTTGCAACAAGCATTGCACCTACTGTGCCATTCCGATGGTGCGAGGCGCTTATCGCAGTGTACCGGAAGAGGATATTATTGAGGAAGCCAGGAGTTTGGCTGAGAGGGGAGTAAGAGAACTGATTCTGGTAGCGCAGGAAACCACTCTGTACGGGATGGATCTTGACGGAAAGAAGCATCTCCCCCGGTTGTTAAAGAGACTTTGCCACGAGGTAGAGGATGTTTTTATCAGACTTCTATACTGCTATCCGGAAGAAATTACACCGGAGCTGATTCAGGTCATGAAGGAGGAGCCTAAAATCCTGCATTACCTGGATATGCCGATTCAGAGCGGATCGGATCAGGTATTAAAACGGATGGGCAGGCGGACCAGCACCTCGCAGATTCGAGAGATCGTACAAATGCTCCGCAAAGAGATTCCGGATATCTGTCTGCGAACGACCTTAATTACCGGATTCCCCGGCGAGACGAGTAAGGAACATGAAGAAACCCTGGCTATGGTGGAAGAGTTGTGCTTCGACCGTCTCGGTGTCTTTCCTTATTCCAGAGAAGAGGGACACCTGCTGCGTTGATGAAAGGGCAATTAACGGAAGCAGTCAAGAAACGCCGAAGAGATCAGATTATGAAGTTGCAGCAGAAAATTGCATTTGCAAAAAATCAGTCTCTGAAGGGAATCACCATGCAGGCTATGATTGAAGGGAGCATTCCTGAGGAAGAAGGAGAAAACGGTCACCCCGTATATATCGCCAGAACGTATCGCGATGCCCCGGATGTGGACGGTCTGCTCTTCCTTCCCTATGTACAGAGGGATCATGAGAGTGGAGACATGATCAAAGTTCTCATCACTGCGGCGAAGGGATATGACTTGATTGGAAAAAGAGGTAGAAGCATGAACCTGCCGAATCGATTAACTATTTTTACGTATTTTTCCTGATTCCGTTCTTTGTTTTTTTATGCTGTCGGATTTTTTTCCAAATGGATTGCGCTTATTATTTTTTTGTGGTTGCATCTCTCACCGATATGTTAGACGGCAAAATCGCCAGGAAATATAATCTGGTGACGGACTTCGGGAAATTTATGGACCCCCTTGCGGATAAACTTCTGGTTTGTTCCGCCTTAATTTGTCTTGTGGAATTGAAACGGATCCCGGCGTGGATTGTCATTGCCATTATTTCGAGAGAATTTATTATCAGCGGTTTCCGTTTGGTTGCTGCGGAAAAACAGATCGTCATCGCAGCGAATTTCTGGGGCAAGATTAAGACGGTTTGCCAAATGTTCATGGTGATTCTGATGATCGCAAATATCAGGGCGCTCACGCTGATTACGCAGATCATGATGTGGCTCTCTCTTATCTTAACGGTGGTTTCTCTGATGACTTATATGGTGCAGAACAAATCCGTTTTGCATGGTGAATGATGAAAAAAAGTGCTTGATTTTTTTCTGCAGGCGATTTTTCCCCTGCACAAATGGAGCAGGTGGAGCGAACGAAGGATGATCTGGTGATTGCCTGTGATGCCGGATTTGCTCATTGTATCTGTGCCGGTATCACTCCTGATTATATTATTGGCGACTTTGATTCTATGAAAGAAACTGCATTAGTGGTGCAGGAAGCCTTTCGAAGTTTTCGGAACCGGCATCCGGATCGTGTTCTTTCTCTTTCTGTCAGAAAAGACGATACCGACACCATGTTTGCGGCGAAGTTCGCGATGCAGAAGGGATATCAGGAATTCCGGCTGTTTGGGATGCTGGGAGGCCGTCGCTTCGACCATGCGCTTGCCAATTTACAGACGCTTCTTCTCATCCGGCACCACAACGGAAGGGGAACGATCCTGGATCCCTCCTGCACGATTCAAATTGCGAAAAATGAAACCGTTTGTTTTCCGGCAGGCACAAAGGGATATCTTTCCGTGATCCCTGTTGACGGAGAAGCAAGGGGAGTGACTTTAAAGGGCTTGTCGTTTCCCACACAGGAGGAAAACCTGTTTACCGACTCAACCAGAGGCATCAGCAATGAGTTTTTACCGGACAAGGCCGCTTCCGTCAGTGTAAAAGCAGGCACGCTCCTCCTGATTGTCACGCATATCCCTTGACCTGATATCTGTACATGGTAAGAATAAGTTTCAAACCGGAAAGACATGAGGCGGGGAGAACGATTTGTTTTTTTAGAATTGCTATGGTATAATTCAAAACTGTTGCAGATGCAGTTTGAGAGAGTCAATTGGATGATAGAAGGGAATCAGGGGAGGAAGTTTCGTGTCCGGCTTATATTTGTTCGTAACGGTGATTTATATTCTGCTTTGTCTTGTCATGCTGGTTTTGATTTTATCACAGGAGGGCAAACAGCAGGGATTAGGCGCCATTACCGGTGCTTCACAGGAAACGTATTGGTCAAAGATCAAGGGGCACACGAGAGAGGGGATTATCCCGCGGGCAACGATATGGCTTGCAGTTGTTTATTTTGCCCTTTCTCTGGTCATCTCTTTGGGACTGGTGAAATAAGAGTTGTTCTGATGATACTGCCCGGATCCGTCTGTGATTCGGGCTTTTTCTGAAAAAAAGGAAGAGCGATAAAATTGCATTCGAAACGTCCGATCAAAAAACATCATAGCTCCTTGGCACAAAAGAAGGAATCTATAACCCCCTTGATGCAGGGAGGGGAAGCAGGCAAGAACAAAATCCTGTCTTTCATGAGAGATCCCGCCTATGTACCGATGAAGGAAAAGGAACTGGTCCTCATGATGCAGGTGAAGGACGATCGACGGGAACTCTTCAAAAGTTGCCTGAACGACCTGCTCTCCGAGGGAAGAATTACAAAAAAACGAGAGAGGAAGATATCAGATCGAGGATTCCCTGATTGTCGGAACCTTTATCAGCAACCAGGGCGGGCTTCGGCTTTGTAGAGGCGGAAGGACTCGAAAACGACCTGTATATTGCGGCGGAAAATACGGCGGATGCTTTTTGCTGGATACGGTAGAAGCGAAAGTTTTGCCTGCGGGCAGAAGCGGTAGACGGGAAGGCAAAATCGTCAGAGTGCTGCTTCGCGGAATGAGCAGGCTGGTGGGCACTTATGACGAGCACCAGCACTTTGGTTTTGTAATACCGGATAATCCCAAGATTCCCTGTGACATTTTTGTTGAAAAAAAGAGGGAAGGCTGCCGGTCTGCATGCGGAAGCAGGAGAGAAGGTAGTCGTAGAAATCACGGATTATGGTGATCCGCAGGGAAACCGGAATCCCTGAGGGCAGACTCATCGAAATTCTGGGCAATAAAGATGCGCCCGGAGTGGATGTCCTATCCATCATCCGGGAGAAAAAGATTCCTGAAGAATTTCCCGATCCAGTATTAAGGCAGGCAGATAAAATCCCTGAAGCCCTCCTGGCGGCTGATTATGAAACAAGAGCCGATTTCAGAAAGATGCTGTTGGTGACCATCGATTCCGAAGATGCAAAGGATCTGGATGATGCGGTTTCGCTGGAAAAGGATGAAGATGGCTTCTATCACCTGGGCGTTCATATTGCGGACGTGACCAACTATGTACAGGAAAATTCCGCCCTGGACAAAGAGGCGCTGGAGAGAGGAACCAGTGTCTACCTTCCGGACCGCGTGATCCCTATGTTACCAAGAAAGCTCAGCAACGGGATTTGTTCTCTTAATGAGAAGCAGGACAGGTTGGCGCTTTCCTGCCTGATGACGATTGATCCGGAGGGAGGGTGACGGATCATCGGATCGTGCAAAGCGTGATCTGCACCAATCGGAGGATGACCTATACCTCCGTTTCTAAAATCCTGGATGACCGGGATCCGGAAGAATGTGAGAAGTACCGCCATCTGATTCCCATGTTTTTCTGCATGAAGGAGCTTTCCGATCTTTTGCAAAAGAAAAGGAGGGAGAGGGAGCATTGATTTTGATCTGCCCGAATCCAGGATCACCTTGGACGAAAGGGGGATGCCGCTTTCCATTGAACCCTATCCCAGAAACAGTGCTACGAACTTAATCGAGGAATTTATGCTACTTGCCAATGAAACCGTGGCGGAGCATTATTTCTGGCTGGATACCCCTTTTGTGTATAGAATCCATGAAGCGCCTGCGGAAGAGAAGATGGAGAAGCTGGGTTCTTTTTTACAAAAACTCGGGATTTATTTGAAGAGCGGGCGTCATGCAGAGGTGCATCCCAAGGAGATCCAGAAGGCGCTTGCCCATGCCCAGGAGGAGGAATACCGAAATCTTGCACCGATCATGGAGCGAATTGCGCTACGTTCGATGATGCAAGCCAAATATTCCACCAACTGTTCAGGGCATTTTGGTCTTGCCGCTCCCTACTATTGCCATTTCACCTCTCCCATCAGACGCTATCCCGATTTGCAGATTCACCGGATTATCAAGGAGGAGTTGCGTGGGAAACTGACCGAAGAGCGAAAAGAACATTATGACTCGATTCTGTCTCATGTCGCCTCCCAGTCTTCTGAAAGGGAGCGAAGAGCCAAGGAGGCGGAGAGACAGGCGGATAAACGCAAGAAGGCGCTCTATATGCAGCAGAGAATCGGAGAGAAGTTTGACGGCGTGATTTCCGGCGTAACGTCTTTTGGATTTTATGTAGAATTACCTAATACCTGTGAAGGTCTTGTGCACGTGTCTTCTTTGATGAACGACTATTTTGAATATGATTCGAATACAGAAACGTTGACCGGAAGAGATTTTGGCATGATTTATCGCATGGGGCAGGAGGTACGTATCCGGGTCATTGATGCGGAGCCGGACACGGGGAATGTGGATTTCGTGCTGGAGGAATAAAATGGCGGAAACGACACAGAAATTGATTGCAAACAACAAAAAAGCTTATCATGATTATTTTATTGACGAAAAGTATGAGGCCGGTATTTCTCTGGTAGGCACTGAGGTGAAATCTCTCCGCATGGGGAAATGCAGTATTAAGGAGGCTTTTTGTTGAGATCTCTGCCGGAGAGGCCTTCATCGTGGGATGAACATTTCTCCTTATGAAAAGGGAAATCTCTTCAACCGGGACCCGCTAAGAAAAACGCCGCCTTCTGCTCCATAAGAATGAAATCCGAAAGATGGGAGAGCAAAGCAAACAGCAAGGCTACACGCTTGTGCCGCTGCAAGTGTATTTGAAAAAGAGGAAAGGTCAAGGTCGAAGTAGGGCTGGCGAAGGGCAAAAACAGTACGACAAAAAGAGCAACCATCGCCAAGAAAGATGCACAACGCTCGGCAGAAAGAGAATATAAGGTACGGTTTCGGTAGCAAGGACCCGGGCGGAGATTTAGGTGCAGATTTAGAAACAGCCGCTCCCCCGGGGAAAATCCGAAGGATGGTCCCTTTGACATTTGTATCCTCCATCCTTATAATAGAAGAACCAGCAGCAATCACTGCTCGGATTTCATGGGCCAGTAAAGGTTTCGACAGGGATCTTGAAGCCGGAGAAGCTATCCGCAGGACGGTGCGTCAAACCTCAAATTAAAATTAAACGCTGAAGATAATTTAGCACTCGCTGCCTGATGGCAGCCGTCAGCTGCTTTACACCTGCATGAAGCATCCCTGACGTCAAATCTGCAGGAAACGACATGACCTAAGCTTTGCAGTTATGGGCGTATCATGAAGCTACCGGAAGGCTGTGTGCGTGGATTCATGCACCTGAAGGGAACGCGGTGAAGAACCGGTAATAATCCACTATGATAGTAGAAGGACGGGGGATTGGTTTTTGGACACGGGTTCGACTCCCGTCTGGTCCATTCAAAGACAAGAATGCAACAGAAATAAGCACAAAGGCATTTTAATGAAAAAAATATTAAGGCCACCATCCGAGGGGATAGTGGTCCTTTTTTGCTTATAAAAACTCACAATCAATACTACTAGAACAGAAAAAGAGATCTACAGAAACATAAGGAGTAAAGTACTAACCTAGGCATACTAAAGTTGCAGCGCGTATGTAAGTTCTGAAAAATCGTTTCGTTAAAGACAAGGAGAATGAAGAACCAATATGATTCTTTCCAAGAAACAGTACACATCATGGGACAATATTCTGATTTCATACAAAAGCAGTGAACTCAGTACTGTCTTGTATGCGCTTATTAGACTTATTGAATATATGACGCCTACAATACAGATTGCAGTGAATGCGCTGTTTATTGAAAAGGCTTTGTCATATCTGTCAGGAAGAAGTTCTCGTGAGAATTGCTTCTTCCTATTCTTATGCTAAGCGGAATTATTATGTATAACCGAATCTGTAAAGTCCTAGCTGCTTTGTGTATGAAACATGTCCAAAATGGGATTCGGGCTCAATTTCATACAGCAATCATTCAAAAATGTGCCAGACTGACCTACGAGAGTATTGAAAACAAGGAAATATGGGAGCTGTTTCAGCGGATTAATAACAAGCTCGAAGACAGAATGACTATAGGGTTTCAAAACAGTGTTGAACTGATTGGAATGGGAGTTCAAATTCTTGGTTTTTCTTGGTGCACTGATGTTCAGTGCTTGGTGGGCCGCGTTTATTGTCGTTATCTTGTCTGTGCCTATTATGATTCTGGGAATCAAGGGAGGACAAAAAGCAGTACGAAGCCGAAAGAGAAACCGGAAAAATACGAGATTCGATATGAATACCTTAGCGACATCATGACAAATCGTGATTCTGCAAGGGAGCGCAGCTTGTTCCATTATCAGGAGAGGTTAATTCTGCAATGGAATAAATTATTTGAAAAAAGTAAAGTACCTTCAGCGGAAGGTAACAATCAATACTATGCTTCGTATGAAGGCTGTGAATCTGACTGTGTCTTTAGCCATGTTTATGGTTGACCTCATTTTGCTATTGGCGGTTGCAAAGGGGAAGGTGTCAGTAGGCATGTTTATTGCATTAACACAGGCCTCTATTGGTATCATATCCATTATGTCCTGGGAATTTTCAGACCGCATTAAGGAATTTGCCACACAGAGAGAGTTCTTCAAAGATATCACGCATTTCGCATCTCTTCCCGAAACAGAGGGCGCTACATCTGAACCCGCTCCGCCTGTTCCGTTACAATCTATTGAGTTTCGTCACGTTACATTCCGCTATCCAAACACAGAAAAAGAGGTGCTTCGTGACTTGTGCCTGAAAATGGAGCCGGGAAGACATTATGCGGTTGTTGGCAGAAATGGGGCCGGAAAAACCACCCTCACCAAGCTGTTAACTGGTCTTTATACAGATTATGAAGGAGAAATCCTGATAAACAACAAATCGATAAAGAACTATGCGGCTTCTGAACTGAAGAGTTTTTTTGCTGTCCTATTTCAGGATTTTTCCCGTTATCACATTTCTCTTCGGGATAACATTGCAATTGGAGATATCAGAAACTTTGGCAATCCGGATACAGATCGGAATATAGAAAAAATTCTTGATGAGCTGAACATGACAGATAATATACGAACACTTCCCGATAAGATGAATACCCACCTGGGAAAACTTGACGAAAAAGGTGTGGATTTTTCCGGCGGCCAGTGGCAGCGGCTTGCCATTGCGCGTGTTATGTTGTCCCCTGCACCCATGTATATTTTAGATGAACCGACAGCAGCACTGGATCCAATGAGTGAATCAAAGATATATGGGGATTTTGAATATATTAGCCGGCAAAAAACTACATTGCTAATCTCACATCGCCTTGGTGCCACAAAAACAGCGGATTATATTCTGGTTCTTGATGATGGGCATATTGTCCAGCAGGGATCCCACGCTACGCTGATGCAATATGACGGACTGTACAAGGAAATGTATGATAGTCAAAGGAGTTGGTATCAATGAAGAAAAAGCATCTGGTTTTTCGCAGAATGATATTCGATATGTTCAGAATCAGCCCCGGAATGACTACGCTTTATTGCCTGTTTGATGTTTTGCATGCTGGCGGTTATATTCTTGTCATGCTCTGTACTGAAAAATTGTTCGACAGTGTTCCTCTGCTTGCTGCAGGCTCACCGTTGTCCGTGTCACTCCGGCCGCTTCTGTTTCTTATCATGGCAACAGTATTTTTTGAGATTGCGAACAGTTTAAGTAATTTCCATATCGAGCATCTTTCCCCTAAGATACTCAGTCATTTCTACAAGCGTATCTATATAAAAGCATCCCATATTTCACCGATAGATTACGAACGTCCGGAATTCCTTGATATGCTCAATAAGGCCTTGCAAGGCGTGGAATATGGTTTTTTTGCTTCCAGCCTGATTCTGATGGTATTTACCTTCTATGTGCCTTACTTCATTTTATTGGGGGTGTACCTGCAGCACATTTCACCCATACTGATTCTGATTGTTCTGCTGATTTTTACGCCGGTCATTCTTGGCCAAGTAATACGGTTTCGGTTGTTTTCCGAAGCGGAAGATGCGATTGCCCCAATCAGGCGAGCTACTGATTATTATGAACAAGTCGTCTGCAATCGAAAGTTTTTTAAAGAAACACGAATTCTTGGTATCGTAAACCACTTTATGCAGCTATATCAGGATGGAGTTATCCTAATCAATCAGAAAACTTTGACTGCCGAAAAAAAACATATCAGGATAGATGCGGCCCTGAGACTGTTTACTATCGGTGGATATATCGGTATCCTTCTAATGTTGGTAAACAGTTTGATTCAAAAAGTGATTTCTCCGGGAGCTTTTTCCGCTGTCTTCGCATCTGTAAATATGATGTATGCGCTTGCTGAGGAGATGGTTACAATGTTCTCGGGGCAGATTACACAATACGCAGTATCTATTCAGAACTACCATTCATTCATTGATCTTCCGGAAAATGCAAAAAGAAGAAGGAAGTTTCGACAAAACGAAAGGCATCACTCTTGACAACGTTCATTTCAGTTACCCGAATACGCAGACAGAGACAATACGCGGAATTAGCCTTAAAATCCAGCCGGGTGAAACCGTATCCATCGTTGGTGAAAACGGTGCCGGAAAATCGACTCTGGCAAAACTTATGCTTGGTTTATATGTTCCGGACAGAGGAACCGTCCGTATTGGTGGACTTGACAGCGAAAAAGTCGCTTCACGGTGCATATATCAAAAATTGTGCCGCTGTTTTCCAAGATTACCAACACTATCTCACAACACTGGAGGAAAAACATTACCATAAGCAGCAATAATAGCTGTTACAATAAGCTTTGTTAAACTAAACCATGTTTGTGAAAGGGCCAAATTGTTAGTCAACAGTGATTCCTTCCCACAGGGGTTTAGTACCATGCTGTCCAGAGAATTCGGGGGTGTGGATTTGTCAGGCGGACAATGGCAGCGAATTGCGATTGCTCGCGGAATATTCCGTGAACATGACATCATTGTTTTAGATGAACCGACATCTGCGATTGATCCGATTGAAGAAAGTCTCATGTATCAAAAATTTCAAAGAAATATCCGAAGGAAAAACTGCTATTATAATTACACATCGCCTTGGCGCTGCCAGAATTGCTGATCGGATTATAGTGTTGAAAGATGGCATTATAGATGATATAGGCACTCATGAGGAACTGATTAACAAAAGGTGGAGTGTATTCTGAAATGTATAGAACGCAAAGCAAAATGGTATGAATAATCGTTTATAATATGGGAGAAAAGACGGCCGTTTTATCGGCGCTACTACGATTTAGATTGTGTCGAATGGAATTCGGCCACGAGGAAAAGAACATGGACTACGTAATTGATGTACAGAATCTATGCAGAGAATATAAACAAACTCGCAACCTGTTCAAACGCAAACAGCAATCCATAAAAAGCGGTAAATGGAGTGTCATTTTCAGTTGAAAGAGGAGAGATATTCGGATTGCTGGGGCAAAATGGTGCTGGGATTTGATACCTTCGGTGAAGAGAAGAAAATACGTCCACGGATAAACTTTATCTTCGGCGGGGAAATGGGCGTCTATCGACGCCTCTCTGCCAGAGACAATCTGCGGTACTTTTCAAACCTGTATCTATTGAACCGAAAGGAGCAAGAGCAAAGAATTGAAAAGATTCTGGAGCAGGTGGACTTAGCCGATCTTGCGGAAACATACTCAAAAGGAATGATACAGCGCTTACAGATTGCACGTGGGCTGATTAATGATCCGGAAATCCTTTTTATGGATGAACCCACAGTCGGATTGGATCCGATCGGTGCAAGAATGTTGCGGAATATCATTCGCTGCCTTAAGCAGGAAGGACGCACAGTTCTCTTAACGACTCATTATTTGCCGGAAGCTGAAGAGCTATGTGACCGGATGGTTATTATAAACAAAGGGCAAAAATCGTTGCACATGGTACACCGGCCGAGATCAAACACGGCTATGAGACACTTGAAGAAGCTTATGTGGATTTAATTAAGGAGGCTTCTAAATGAGTTTAGCGGTACTAATAAATTCTATGCACGTACAAATGAAGCAATCGTTTGTTCGCCCTATGTTTCGATTTTGCTTGTTGGCCAATCCTGTGTTAAATACCATCTTGCTGTATATCCACCTTGTCTAACCTTCGGCACCATTAAATACATGGCACCAAGCTTGGTATCCAGACGACGTGGACGGTATCCTGATCTATAACCGGAGCGGCTTTTCACAGCGTTCACTTTTTGTCTGCTTTTTAGTTGAGAGGTCACCTCAGCTTCCATCATCTGATTGCACAGCCATTCCAGCATGCTGAGCATTGGATCTGGCTGATTCATAAAGCTGAATAGTAAAAGTGGTGAGATTTGTGATATCTTGTTTTTGGGCCATTGAGAGTTCTCTTTGTAAATGAGTTGTTTAGTCGCAATCATTCTACATGAGCCCTCATTGGCTTTTCTACTATTCAGCTTTTGCGGAACATAATCATACGCTATCCAGAAGGAGGTTCGAGAATGCAACAGAGCTATTTAGATACAAATATCGGCGACAAAGAATTTGACATGCTGCGCAATCAGGAGCATGTGGATGAAGTCTGGGCTGTAATGAAATCTATCGTTGAGAAGTATGCTGACGGATACCTCGACGGCATTGCTCGCTATAAAGACGGCTCTTCTCCGCAGGATAACTTCTCAACCTTCCTGCAGGAGCTTATCAGCAAAAACGACAAGCTCCATGACAAGTACCATGAAGTGTTCGACATGGATGTCATGGAAGACGAGTACGCGGAAGACACCGAGGGATTCAAGAATGCGGTTCTCAAAACGGATGTCGACGTCATCAAAAAGACGCTTCAGAGCAAAAGCGAAGCCCTGAAGGAATGGAAGCAAAAGTTCTTTGCTGCCAAGAGCCAGTCTCTCTACGACACCTTCTATAACATGATCTCCTTCGCGACAGATTACGAGCAGGACATGGACGAGGATGCGATGAACGCGCTCGACAAGGTCGAGGACTGCGGCCTTGCCAAGATGGAAGAAGATGCCTGTTACAAGTCCGGTGTTCTGGGCTACGGCATCGTTTCGAACATCCTGAACCATATGTATCCGAGAACCTTTCCGGGAACATACAAGGCAGGCGTGTGGTCTTTGTACTTCCTATCAGACGGCACGAAGCAGATCAAGATGCCGTCCGGCACGTCCGAGTTCGGGATGGTCAAAGACGAGACGTGGTCGAAGAAAGGCATCTATGAGATGGAGCACAACTACTTCTTCCCGTATGAGGTGTTCTGCATTTACACGCTGAGGATATACCGGGTTCTGGTGGACAAGATTGCAGAGAGATTTGGCAAGGAGTACTCGTCGGATTACCGCTTCCTGCTCACCAATAGCTTCTACGAATACGTTACAAGTGAGAACAAGGCAAACATCGCCACATTGGCGGGCAACGATGATGTGCTGAAGTTCAAAACACCGTGGTAAAGATATGGACAAACATGAACTGCTAAAAGAACACTTCCCGAAGATCGATGACTTCAGGGGAATACAGGAACCAACGATAGACACTCTTGTCGATGGCGAGAACGTCCTAAGTCTCATGCCCACAGGTGGCGGGAAGTCCCTGATCTATCAGATTGCAGGGCTTGCGATTGGGAAGACGACGCTTGTTATTTCCCCTCTCGTGGCGCTAATGTCGCAGCAGTGTGACCAGCTGAACGAAAAAGGACTGGCATCTATCAACTTCTCGGGGATGGATTACAGGAAGCAGTTCAGAACCATAACGGATATGGCTCATCAGAAGATGCCTCGATTCATCTTCACGTCGCCGGAGCGCATATCGAACGATGGGTATTTGGAATATGTTCTCAAGATGCAAAGCGACGAGATCGGTCTGGTTGTGGTCGATGAGGTTCATTGCGTGTCGCAATGGGGCGAGGGCTTCAGACCCGCTTACAGGAACATCCCTTGCGCTTAACAGAATCTTCGGGAAAACTGGGCTCGCGTGCTGTGCCTCACCGCAACGCTCAACGACAAGCAGCAGGAGCAGATCCGAGACGAGTTCCATATCACGAAGGTCATAAAGGGCGAAAACCTATGGCGTGAGAACCTCCATCTTGAAATCCTCAATTTGAAGGACGGCAAGGAAGAGACGAAGGACAGCGAACTTGAGAAGATCATAGACAAGCACCCCGGAGAAAAGGTGCTCGTGTTCGCACACAGGAAGTATGGCAACAAGGGAACGACGCGTACCCTGTACGAGAAATACAAGGACGTCTACGACGGAGTGGCATACTTCGACTCCGATATGAGCGACACAGATAAGGCTGCAGTCATGGACGGCTTCATTACCGGAGATGTCAAGATCGTATTCGCAACATCCGCATTTGGCATGGGCGTTGATATCGAGGACATACGCGTTGTCGTCAACTACCTGATTTCAGAGACGGTGGAGCAGTACTATCAGGAGGTTGGCAGAGGCGGCAGGGATGGAAAAAAACCGCCTATGGCTACCTTCTCTACACGAACCAATCGAAGCGTGGACGCAGGATGCTGCTCAATAGCACGCTCTGTACCGAGAAGAACATCCGCGACGAATGGGACGAGCGCCGGATCGACAGTGGTCAGGACTTCGGGCACGTCAACTACGAAATGATGAGTGACGAGCAGCGCACGGCATTCGCCCTGCTCATGGATTATGGTGCTGTATCTGTCGTGGCCAAGGGCGTTCAGTCGCTCAAGTGCTTTGAAGCCATATCACCCGAAGGGGATGTTTTCTTAAAGGAGATGATGCAGTTCTCCAAAACGAGTCTCGTGAAGGTAATCGCCAAGAAATCCGGCAAGAACATAAACTCCCTCTCCCTTGATATCTGGAAGCACTGCGTAGAGGGAGACCTCAAGATGAAGTCGGCTCCTAACAAGGCGATATTCTACACATCGAAGCAGGAGCTTACAGACGATTTGGTGAATCAGATCCTGTCGGATCAGGAAGATAAAAAAAGAGGCAAGAGTCCGGGCGTTCGAGCAGTTCACCGCAGGCATTGAGGCTGGAAGGACTGCCGAGGAACTCGTGAAGGAGGCTTTGGACATTTAGAGGAGGCAAAACGGCATGGCGGTATTTATACCGAGCATAAAACCAGAGGACTTTAACAACAGTTACGGCGAAATGAAGGTGTACGAGGCGCTTCGTTCTTTGAACGATAGGTACACCGTCTTTTTACTCGCTCAGCTGGGTGGGTGTAAACGAGAATCGCACAATCGGCGAGGCCGACTTTGTGATCCTGCACCCGGACAAGGGGGCGCTGGTCATCGAGGTGAAGTCCGGCGAAATTGAATACAAGAATGGCGAGTGGATTCAGACCAACACCCGTACAAGGGCTGCAAAGCGAATTGATCCGCTCAATCAGGCAAGAAAAAGCCAGTTTGAGCTGATTGACAGGCTCTACAAGGCAGACCTCGATTTCCCGATTCCAATGATGTGCTACTGCGCATGGTTTCCGTCGGTCGAGATGCCAGCGGAGCGGTCGTTGCCACCGGAAGCTCCGAAGGAGATTGTTCTCGACCAGAAAAGTCTTGAGAACCCGGAAAAGGCAATCAACGCCTGCTTCAACTATTGGGAGACGAAATACAGAAGCGTTCGCCTCGACCATCACCAATTCCGCAAGGTTGTGGACACGCTCTGCCCATATTTTTCATGTTGTCCCAAAACTCAAGACCAAGATCGAGGAGATGGAGGCATCTTACATCCAGCTCACTAACCAGCAATCAGCTCTGCTCGATTTCTTGGAAGAACAGCGCACAGCCGTCATTCATGGGCTCGCCGGAACGGGTAAGACGGTGCTTGCAGTCGAGAAGGCAAAGAGGCTCGCATCGGAGAAGGAGTCGGTTCTGTTTCTCTGCTACAACAGCTTCCTGCGGAACATGCTAAGGGAGAACAATGCCATACCCAATGTAACATTCCACAATGCTCACTCGCTTGCTTTCGAGATCATGGGACAGACAAATGCTCCTATCGAGGACGTACTCGACGAGTTCGAGAAGTATCTGGAAGTTGTCTTTGATGCTGATAATTGGGGTTACAGCAACATAATCGTAGACGAGGGTCAGGATCTGGATGACCGCCTCTTAAATAGGCTCTACGAGCTTGTCAGGACTAAGAAGGTTTTCTACGACCGGAACCAGTACATCATGAAGAACCAGCTTCCGACGTGGATTGAGGATGCCGAGTGCAGGCTCGTGCTCCACAAGAACTGTCGTAACACAGCCGAGGTGTTCAAGACATCTTGCAGCATCATGGGACTGGATAACCTTACGTTCAACGAAATACATGGGGAGATTCCATCGGTCAGCTTCTATACGAAGGAAAGCGAGCTTGAGAAGATCGTCGAGGGCTTCATAAAAAGATGTACGACGGAAGGCCTGACGACAGACGATGTCGTCATCCTCACCTCAAGAACCACAGATGATACGTGGATATCCGTCGACAAAGAGTACGCAGGTCATCAGCTGTCGCAGACGAAGGAACCGGAGAAGATACTGTTCACCACGATTCGCAAGTTCAAGGGGCTGGAGGCGGAGGCCATATTGATCATCGACACCTCTATGTCCTCGCTGATAAAAAGACGAGAACAAGCGACTTCTATACGTCGGTTCGTCGAGAGCAAAGAACCTCTTGAGTATTGCCATGCTCGAGGATATAGAAGGAAATGACATGGGCGATTTCCTGCGCAGCATCGCACCTGACAGGAATGTCCCGAAGAATAAGAAAGGCCTGAAGAGGCTGTTGAACGTGACAGTTTAGGAGGTGCATCACATGTTTGAAACAAAGAAAACGCTGATTGTTGTCTACAAAGACGAGCTTCTTATGAACCAGCTCAAAAAGATGATAGAAACGCATGATGATGCAGAAGACGGCATTGTCGGGACCGCGGACGATTCTATCAACGTCGTTTCTTGGACTGAGAAGGTATGGCTTGGCAACAAGAAGGCCGGAAACATACAAGGCAAGATCCTGTTCCTCGGAGACATTAAGGGAACGGATAAGCTAATTCCGGTCATAGATGTGAAGTTCGACGATTGCGGCGTGAAATACGGATGGGCAGGCAATCAGGCAGTGCTTTATGTGGAACCGGAAGCCCTTATGAGCCACGAAGGGTACGACGAGTTCTTGAAAAAAAGCTCTCTGATTTGCCCGTACCAAAATTCCTAAAGACGATGAAGGAAGAGATTGTTGAGACAGCAGGCGAAGAGGTTGCAGAAGAAACAGTAGAGCAGGAAGATCCGGAAGACAAGAAAAAAAGACGCCCGCTTTCCTAAATGTTGCTAAGAAGGTATTAGAAAGCGGAGCTGATGCTATAGAGAAGGTCAGCAAACAGGTTGCTGTTAAGTCAGAGGAAATATTCAGGAATAAATCCCTGATGAAACGCCAGATGCTTTTTTTATGGGGCGATTCACCTGTACAAGGATGGTCTGGAGAACTTCATGAACCAATAAGGTAAACAAGCATGCAAAAAGAACGAAGTACAACAAGGCTGGGAATTTGCCGTTGCGATTATGGGAGCAGACGTAGCCACCCACATGGGTGCAGAGTACGTCAGTGCTGTTGAAGCGGCGATAAAGCAGCTTGAAGATAATATCAACAACCACCAGTACCGCAATCTGGGCATCGGGCAGCTACAAGGCTACATGCTCGAGGAATGGGGGGCTGGCACTTTTTAATGTGGATGCAGTTGCCGCTGATTCGGCAGACCGTGCTACGGTTCTCCACAGCCTTATAAAGGACTCCGTAGACATCAAACTGGACTCCGGCGAGGGCATTCAGTGCGAAGTCCCTATGGAACCCCGGAGCAGACGGCCAAAGGCGCAAGCTCGCATGAATCCTGACACCGGACAGGCAAGCTATCAGGATCAAGGAAGGCTCGTACCCTCCGATCATCTCGAAGAGGCGAAACAGATCGCACATCGCGAGGCGCTTAGAAATGAACCCATACGAGAAGATGTTTCAAAAAGCATACAGCGAAACCGAAACAAAGCTTACAGACAAGATAACGAATGACGAGGGTGTGGAGTCCAGATCGGCTTCCAGAAAAAAGACCTCGAGAAGATGGCCAAAGAGAGCAAGGAGCAGAAGTTCAGAGCCGAAGAACACGGGGTTACTGCAGAAAGTGCCATTCAAGCTGAATATTTGCTAAAAGCAGGCATTGAAAGCCGGGTATACTACCGCAGCCATTACCGTTGCCGTTCAGCTGGCTCCCGAGATTTATAAAGCCATCGACTTTCTCATCAAAAATGGAGAACTTAACCTCGCACAAGTTAAGCATATGGGCGAGAAAGGAATCTCTGCAGGAGCCGAAGGGTTTCTTAGGGGGTCAATATCCGCTGCACTACAGATCATGTGCGACAGCGGCGCACTCGGAGAAGCCATCAAGGGCATCAGTCCGACAATTCTCGGAACCGTGGTGGCACTGGTATTACAGACTGCAAAGAACAGCATTCTTGTCGCTGCCGGTAAAATGTCCACACAGCAGATGGGAGCAGCGTTTGTAGACATGGTTGTTGTCTCCGGCGGATACCTTGTTGGTGCGCACATCGGTGGAATTATCGGGCAAGCACTCGGATTCCAGCTTCCAGTAATCGGATACCTTCTCGGTAGCCTTGTCGGGACATCGTTCTGCGTTGTCTACAACATTGGAAAGAAAAAAACTTATATCGTTCTGTGTAGATACCGGGTTCACTTGCTTCGGGCTGGTAGAGCAGAATTACGAGATCCCAGAGGATGTTCTTCATGAGATGGGCGTCGAAACGGTCACGATTCCACGAACCAGTATCGAGACCACGGAGATCCAGAGAACAGCTATCGGTGCATCGCAAATAACGAGAGCGGACTACGAGACGATCGATATCACCGTCCCTGCGCCGAGGCGTTATCGGCGTAAACAAGGTCGGGTATGTTTTCTCATAGCAGAAGAAAAAAATAGACTAAAGTGGAATTATTGCTCTGAATAGAAAAGAAAAGATCTAAAAAGAACATCGCATTGATCGTCGTGTTATGCCCCCTTGTCCTATTGGTGGGTGTATGGCAGGGTTTTTGCGCATTTATGTACAACGAGAATATCAATCAACGGTTTGAAAGCTATGAGCCGTTAAGGCTGCATGTAGGGGACTTCGATGGACTGCAGTGCACAGAGTACAAGTTCCCCTCTGACAAGGGACAAATGCTTGCTGGGTACTTATACAGTGCAAGCAGCGTTCCGCGCGGAATCATTATCATCGCCCACGGGTACGGGGGTGGCCACAACTCGTATATGGACGGTGCAAACTACTTTGCGTAGCACGGGTATTACGTGTTCGTCTACGATGCCACCGGAAACGATGCAAGCGAAGGCGATGATGTGGTGCCTATTAGCTACGGCTATAACCTGTACTACGAGAAATACAAGAACGACCCACGGTTCACCTTCCTGCATTTCGATGACAAGGGGCACAGCGACTTCTTCATTGATGGTAATGACACCTACAAGGATGAGTTTGACGCCGAGTTTGACAAATGGTTCGAAACGCTTGGATACGACTGCAGTTCAGACGAGAACAAAGAGCGGTTTGCAGAAGATAGAGCAGAATATATAAATACCCACCTCGATAGAGTAAGGTGGAGCAATCGGCTTGATAAAGAACTCTTCAATCAGTTCTTGGACTTTTACGATAGGAACATGTAGCTATGACATCGAGCAAAGAGTATCTGGATTACATATTGGAGCTGTTTTCCGACTTGGAAGATGTATCCTACCGCGCCATGATGGGCGAATACATCATCTACTACCGGGGCAAGGTCATAGGCGGTATTTACGACGATCGCTTTCTGGTGAAGCCCACGAAGTCGGCACAGGCGATGATGCCGGATGCGGAGATGGAGCTTCCCTATGAGGGCGCGAAGGAGATGCTGTTGGTCGACGGCGTCGAGAACCGAGAGTTCTTGGCAGAATTGCTGAAAGCGATATATGAGGAACCGCCTACTCCGAAGAAGAAATGAAGAATGATTCCCGCTCAACGAGGCACCTATTTCTGGTATTCAGTGCTATGCCGAATGCGGACATCATTGTCATGGAGGATCTTCGGCACGCTCTTAGGGGTGATACTGATCAGGGAGGAGATATCCTTGGCGTGCATCCCATCGGCGTACATCTGAAGGACACGATCCACCAGCGCCGGGCGGTCGGTGACCTTGTTGGAAACCGTGATGCCTTGCAGCCTCAAATGCCTGCTGATGGTAGAGCGGTGGCAGTCGAAGTCCCAGGCGAGTTCATAGACGCTGGCACCTTCACTGTAGCGTTGAGTATTTGTCGGATTTCATCGTCTGTGAGATCTTTTTGTTGCTGCTGTATCTAGGTGACGATATAATTAGGGTCGTAGGAAGTATCGGTGATATCGACGCTGACCTGCGTAAACGCCTTGGAATTACAGGCTTGCGAGTGTTCACGTTTGATGGTGGTTAACCGGGGGACAAAGTTCGAGTAGCGAAGCAACAGTCCCATTCAATTCATACAAATTGAACACTATTTGTTTGGCATTGCAATGCCGAAGAATAGACTATATTTGATATATAGCGGATGATTATGAGTAGGTATTCTTTTAGAACACCTGCTCATAATATTTTATAAAAGAGATTTTCATTATGAGTTCAAAAATTGCACTCCAGTTTCAGTAACTATTTTTGGTATGGCACAAGAAAAAGTGGATTGCCATTGTGGGCTAAAGTAGCTATTACTCCCATAGGATTACTAACAAGCTCGAAGACAGAATGATTATAGGGTTTAAAAACAGTGTTGAACTGATTGGAATGGGAGTTCAAATTCTTGGTTTTCTTGGTGCACTGATGTTCAGTGCCTGGTGGGGCGCGTTTATTGTCGTTATCTTGTCTGTGCCTATTATGATTCTGGGAATCAAGGGAGGACAAAAGCAGTACGAAGCCGAAAGAGAAACTGGAAAAAGCCGAAAGAGAAACTGAAAAAAGCCAGCTTGCACGAACAAATGTTTTTTTCAGTATAATATTCAAATGCAAAGATTTCGTTCGAATGCCGCCATGCTGTTTTATTTTTTGCGCGGTTCAAAAAAATACTATTTCCTGACGTTCTTGTTTGTGATCTTGACTTCCATCTTGGATCTTTCCAATCCCAGAATTATCGGATTTACTGTGGATAGCGTAATCGGATCGAAGGAACCGGAGCTTCCTATGCTCTTTTCCGGATTCTTGCGTGACTTCGGGGGTGTCGACTTTCTGAAAAAAACATTTGGTCGGCATTGCCATCCTTGTTATTGTATTGGCATCTCTGGCAGCTTTTACACGGATTTTCTACCGGATCAATATTGCAAAAGGAACGGAGCGTTTTTGTAGAAACGCTTCGAAATGAACTGTATTCCCATATCATTCGCCTTCCTTATGCATGGCATAAGAAACATGCGACGGGAGATATCATTCAGCGCTGCACTTCGGATGTGGATACGGTGAAAACCTTTTTGTCGGAACAGTTGGTGAATCTGGTTCGCATTACGGTACTGATTACACTCAGTATCTTCTTTATGTTGCAGGTAAATGGAAAAACTGACCCTTTATTGCGGCTATTTTTTATTCCGATCATTGTCCTTTACTCGGTTTTTTTCATACCAAAATTGCAAAAGACTTTTGAAAATGTGGATGTGCAGGAGGGTAAGCTCTCGACCATCGTACAAGAGAACCTGACGGGCATTCGTGTGGTTCGTGCCTTTGGAAGAGAATCTTTTGAACGGGAGCGTTTTGAGAGGCAGAATGAAATTTATTTTTCTTCCGACCTGCATCTTTGCAGGTACCTGTCTGCCTTTTGGATTTCAGGTGATTTGATCACAGGTTTACAGATTCTAAGTGTGTTGACGTTCGGTGTTGTGCTTTGTTTGAAAGGGGAACTCAGTGTTGGGGGCTATATTGCCTTTTTTTGCCTATAATTCCATGATGGTATGGCCGGTCAGGATGATCGGCAGAGTGATTGCGGAGATGAGCAAGTCCGGCGTCTCCTTTGAGCGCATTCGTTACATGATGAATGCAGAGGAAGAACCTGGTGAAACCGGGGAGAAGATCCGGTTAGACGGCAAAGATATTGTTTTTTTGACCATGTGTCCTTCACTTATCCGGATCACGAGAATACGACTTCTCATGAAGAGACGGGCAGTGATACCGAGGTCCCTGCATGAGATCAGCTTCACCGTAAAAAGGAGGTTCGACCCTTGGGATTCTGGGGGAACAGGCTCCGGTAAATCCACTCTGATGCTACTATTAGACAGACTGTACGATTTGCCGGTGGGAAGCGGACAAATCAGGATCGGCGGAACGGATATTCGTTCGATTTCCAGATCTTATCTTCGCAAGAATATTGGCATGGTCTTGCAGGAGCCTTATCTCTTTTTCCCGGACGCTGGCGCAGAATATTTCCATTTCAAGGAGAGAGGCAAAAAGCGGACGAAATTCAAAAGGGTTTCCAGAATCGCTTCGTTAGAAGATGCCATTGCCCATTTTAACGATGGGTATGAAACTTTTGTGGGAGAGAGGGGCGTAACCCTGTCGGGTGGGCAGAAGCAACGAACCGCCATTGCACAAATGCTGATTCGAAAGCCGCCAATCATGATTTTTGACGACTCCTTTCTGCTGTGGATGCACAGACAGATGAAAAAAATCAGACGGGCGTTGTCCGGGGAAATCCAGTCTGCTACAGTGATTCTGATTGCCCATCGCATCAGTACGCTGATGCAGGCGGATCATATTATCGTATTGGATCACGGACGCATTGCCGAAGAGGGACGCATGCGGATTTAATACAAAAATGGGATTTATAGTAAAATTTACCATCTTCAAGCGGGGATATCTGCAGATACGGAAGAATGATGAGTCCAAACACAGATCACAAACAAAAAAAGAAGAAATCCCGTCCCTTTCTTTTTCGGGATTCCTCAAATATTGCCTTTACCAGGCCCTACCGCAAAACGATGTGCGCAATGCTTCTATTCGGTTGTCTCAGTTCTGCGATAGGGGCGACCTATGCCTTGTTTAACCGATACGCACTGGATCATTTTATTGCGGAGAATACGACGAAGGGAATCGGATTCTTCGTTCTGGCCTATTTGGGGCTGTTGTTTTTCCAGCTTTTACTGGATTACTTTACGCTGTTCCAGGCTTGCCGCATCGAAATTGCCATCGGCAAAGATCTGCGGGCGGCAGCCTTTAATCACCTCCAGACCCTTTCCTTTTCTTATTTCAATCAAAATAGTGTCGGATACACCCACTCCCGTGTCATGAGTGATACCGGCAAAATCGGCGTACTGATGTCCTGGAGGTTCATGGATGTTGTGTGGAATATCTCTACCCTTGTCTGCATGATCCTGATCATGCTTGTGGTGAATTTTCGGCTGGGGCTCATCCTTTTTCTCTTACTGCCGATCACCGCGTTTCTTGTCTGGCTTTTCCAGCAGAAATTAACGTCCATGCATAGAAAAATCAGAGAGCTGAACTCCAAAAATAACCGGAAATTTTTAACGAGGGAATCACGGGAGCGAAGTCGATTAAGACATTGGTCGTAGAAGAGCTGGTGGAGAAGGATTTTTCGAGAAGATTCACATCTGATGCGGACTGCCGGTGTTCATGCCATGCGCTATCAGGCCTTTCTTTTGTCGGCGGTCGTCCTCATGGGTTCCGTTTCGCTTGCTCTGATTTTATGGAGGGTGGCGCACTCAGTATGCAGCATGCCATGCAAATCGGAACGCTTTCTGTTTTTCATGTCCTATGCTCTGAATATTATGGAGCCGGTACAGATAATCGTGGAAACATTTGCCGCTCTTATTCAAATTCAAGTGAATATCGAGCGTCTCACAAGACTCCTTTCTACCAAGTCAGATGTCGTGGATACACCGCATGTCATTGAAAAGTACGGAGACACCTTTCATCCCAAAAAAAGAAAATTGGGAGCCGCTGCACGGTGACATTGAATTCCGGGATGTTTCCTTTACCTATCCGGACGGAAAGGAAGAAGTCTTATCCCATTTTTTGCCTAACGGTTCCGCAAGGACAAAAATGTCGCCATTGTCGGGGAAACAGGTGCGGGAAAATCCACGCTGGTCAATCTGGTTTGTCGCTTTTATGAACCTACTTCCGGTGAAATTTTTTGGTCGACGGGGTGAATCTTGAGAGCGCTCTCAATTATGGTTGCACTCAATATCGGCTATGTGTTACAAACGCCTCATCTTTTTTTCAGGGACGGTCCGTGAAAATTTAAAAATATGGCAGACCGGAGGCAAGTGATGCGGAGATTTGGCAGGCACTGCACACAGTCTCAGCCGATCAGATGATTAGAAATCTGGAATATGGATTGGATAGCGAGGTAGGAGAAGGCGGAGGAAGCCTCTCCACCGGGGAAAAAAACAGTTGCTTTCCTTTGCCCGGGCACTGTTAGCAGACCCCAGGATCCTGGTGTTGGACGAAGCGACTTCTCTATTGATACCGTGATGGAGAAAACCATCCAGGATGCAATTTCCACCGTCATCAGAGGGCGAATCTCCTTCGTCATAGCGCATAGACTTTCTACGATTGTGGAAGCAGATCTGATTCTTGTCGTAAAAAGATGGTAAAAATCGTGGAAAGAGGAACGCATAAAGAGCTCTTACAAAGAAAAGGGTATTACGAAGAATTATATTCCAGACAGTTTGAAGCTCTGCTGGAAGAAGAGCAGCTGTAGGGCTGTTTTTCCAAGACGAAATCCGCCTGGATGATTACGGATGGGTTTGATTTATTTACGCAGGATTCGATTCTTTGTATAATATATAAGTTTGAGGAGATCTATTTTTATGAGGGAAGACAGCAGTTGTGACGGACAGCAACTCCGGTATTTCACCGGAAGAAGCAAAAAGCAAACGGTATTGATGTCATTTCCATGCCTTTTTCGGATCGGGGAACGCGAATATCTGGAAAATGTAAATTTGACGCAGGAAGAATTTTTTCCAAAAAGCTAAAAACAGGGGCTGGATGTTTCTACCAGCATGCCTTCTCCCGGGATCCTGATGGATACATTTGATGCGAAATTAAAGGAGTATGAGGACCTGGTCTATATACCGATGTCCAGCGGCCTTTCCGGCTCCTGTCAGGCGGCAAAAACCCTTGCGGAGGACTATGACGGCAGGGTACAGGTGGTCGATAACAAACGAATCTCCGTCACGATGCGCAATTCCGTGTTGGATGCGCTTAGATTGGCGAAAAGTGGTAAGAATGCCGCAGAAATTCGCGAAATTCTGGAGCAGGACGCTTTTCAATACCAGCATCTATATCATGCTGGATACGTTATATTATTTAAAAAAAGGCGGAAGAATTACACCTGCCGCTGCAGCACTCGGCACTCTTCTCAAACTGAAACCCTATTTTTGCAGCTTCATGGGGAAAAAAATTAGATGCCTTTGCCAAGGCCAGAACGATCATGCAAGGGAAAAAGATCATGTTACAGGCGATTCGGGAGGATGCAGAAAAAGCGTTTGGGAGGTCTTTCCGTAGAAAAATGTACGAATCGACTCTGCTTATACCTATGATCAGGATGCAGCAAAAGAATGGAAGACTGAAATTGAATCCGCTTTTTCCCGGATTTGAAATTTATCAGCAGCCTCTTTCTCTTTCCATTGCCTGCCATATCGGCCCGGGCGCTCTTGCTGTAACGGTGACAAAGAAGCTACAGGTGATGTGATCGTTCATTGTTTTGAAAAGGGGAGGGGAGTTCAGATTCATGGCATCCAATAAGAGCCATCTTTATGATGCTTCCAGTATCACGGTTCTGGAGGGTCTGGAAGCAGTTCGAATGCGGCCCGGCATGTATATCGGATCGGTTTCTACCAGAGGTTTGAACCATCTGATTTATGAAATCGTGGATAATGCGGTTGATGAACATTTAGCCGGCTTTTTGTACAGAGATTCATGTCACGCTGGAAGCGGATGGCAGTGCGACCGTGGAGGATAACGGGAGAGGAATTCCCGTAGGAATGCATGCGCAAGGAGTCTCCGCCGAGCGCGTGGTTTATACGACACTTCATGCAGGCGGGAAATTCGGTCATGATGCCTATAAAACAAGCGGAGGACTGCACGGAGTCGGCTCTTCCGTGGTCAATGCACTATCCCTTCGCATGACCGTTCGTGTTTCCAGAGACGGTAAGATCTATCAGGATACCTATGAAAGAGGCAATCCCACCACCCCTCTCGAAAAGGGGCTTCTGCCTGTGGTCGGTAAGTCTTCCAAAACAGGGACCCTTGTCAATTTCCTTCCCGATCCCGATATCTTCGAAAGAACCCGCTTCAAAGAAGACGAGGTCATCAATCGTCTTCACGAAACAGCCTATTTGAATCCGCAGCTTACGATTGTTTTCACGGATAAAAGAGAGGGTTCGGATCCGACCCCCGTTTCTTTTCATGAACCGGAGGGTATTATCGGTTTTATCCGCGACCTGAATGCAACCAAGGAGGCGGTCATTCCTCCTGTATATTTCAAGGGCGTAAGTGAAAAGATAGAAGTGGAAGTCGCTTTTCAATACGTCAGTGAATTCCACGAAGATGTTCTTGGCTTCTGTAATAATATTTATAATTCGGAAGGTGGAACGCATATTACCGGTTTCAAGACAATGTTCACCACCGTGATGAATAATTATGCCAGAGAGCTTGGCATCTTAAAGGAAAAGGACCCGAATTTCACCGGCGCGGATATTCGCAACGGAATGACGGCCATTGTCTCCATCAAACATCCGGATCCCCGCTTTGAAGGACAGACCAAAACGAAGCTGGACAACCAGGATGCGGCTAAGGCGGTATCTAAGGTGACAGGGGATGAAATTCCCAGATTTTTCGACCGCAATCTGGAGCTGCTAAAGGCCGTCCTTTCCTGTGCAGAGAAGGCTGCCAAAATTCGTAAGGCCGAGGAAAAAACGAAGACGAATATGCTGACTAAGCAAAAGTTCTCGTTTGACTCCAACGGCAAACTGGCCAACTGTATTTCTAAAGATCCGAAAGAGTGCGAAATCTTCATTGTAGAAGGGGACTCCGCCGGCGGCTCTGCCAAGATGGGACGAAACAGAACCTTTCAGGCGATTCTGCCGATTCGAGGGAAAATCCTCAATGTAGAAAAAGCTTCCATCGATAAGGTGTTAGCCAATGCGGAAATCAAGTCTATGATCAACGCATTTGGTTGCGGTTTTTCGGAAGGATATGGGAATGATTTTGATATTGCAAAGCTCCGCTATGACAAAATTATCATCATGGCCGATGCGGATGTGGATGGTGCCCATATCGCCACCCCTGCTTCTCACCCTGTTCTATCGTTTTTATGCCAGAACTGATTTTTTTGAAGGACATGTGTATGTCGCCATGCCCCCTTATATAAAGTGATTCCATCGCAGGGCAAAGAAGAGTATTTATACGACGATAAGGCACTGGAGAAATATCGAAAGACACACAAACAGGCTTTTACCCTGCAACGGTACAAAGGGCTTGGAGAAATGGATCCGGCTCAGCTTTGGGAGACGACCCTGGATCCGGAAAAGAGAATGCTGAAGGCGGTCATGGTCGAAGATGCCAAAATGGCATCCAGAACAACGGAATTGCTGATGGGGCAGGAGGTTCCACCCAGAAGAGAATATATCCGTAAACATGCCACCGACGCCGCTTTGGATATTTAAGAGCCCGGTTATCCTGGTACAAGGCCAGGATGAGGAGAGGGGATAGAAGGAAGCGGCGTTCTTGAAAAGCAACAACGATTTTCTGCAGGAAACGAGGGATTTATGGCAAATACATCTGCAATAGACCGCATTGTACAAACAGAATATTCCGACGTGATGCAGCAGTCCTATATTGATTATGCAATGAGTGTGATTGTGGCGCGTGCACTGCCGGATATCCGGGACGGTTTAAAACCAGTGCAAAGAAGAACCCTTTATGATATGTATGAGCTTGGCATCCGTTATGACAAGCCATATCGTAAAAGTGCGAGAATCGTGGGCGATACCATGGGTAAGTATCACCCTCATGGGGACAGCTCCATCTATGATTCGCTCGTCGTGATGGCACAGGAGTTTAAAAAGGCACTCCCGCTTGTGGACGGACACGGGAATTTCGGCACCATAGAGGGAGACGGCGCTGCAGCCATGCGTTATACCGAAGCCAGGCTGCAAAAGGTGACACAAGAAAACTTTCTCACCGATTTGGATAAAGATATCGTAGATTTTGTCCCGAATTTTGACGAGACCGAAAGAGAACCCTCTGTTCTTCCGGTCAAGATCCCCCATTTTCTGATTAACGGGTCGGAGGGATTGCGGTCGGAATGGCGACCAGCACGCCTCCGCATAATTTAAAGGAGATTCTGGATGCGGAAATTGCCTTTTATCGAAAACGACCAGATCGGCACGGAAGAACTGCTGAGGCTGGTCAAAGGACCGGATTTTCCGACGGGCGGCATCGTCATTAACCAAAGTGAATTAAAGCAGATTTACGAAACAGGCGAGGGAAAAATCCGCCTTCGTGGCAGGGTAAAAAGAAGAAAAAGGGGCGCAACGGTCATCCTCTTTTAATTGTAAGCGAAATTCCCTATACCATGATCGGAAGCGGAATTGCAAAGTTCTTGACGGATGTGGCGGCCCTTCAGGAAAATAAGGTCACAAACGATATCGTAGATATTGCCAATCAGTCCTCCAAAGAAGGAGTCCGGATTGTCATTGAGTTAAAGAAGGGAACGGATGTAGCCAATTTTACCAACCTTCTTTACAAAAAAACCAAGCTGGAAGATACGTTCGGCGTCAATATGCTTGCGATTCATGAAGGCAGACCGGAAACCATGAATCTGCGAGAAATCATCAAGGCCTGCGTGGATTTTCAATTTGAATGCACCAGACGCAAATACACCACCCTGCTTGCCAGAGAGAAGGCGAAAAAGAAATCCAGGAGGGCCTGATCAAGGCCTGCAATGTCATTGATTTGATTATTGAAATCCTGCGCGGTTCCGAAACAAGACAGATGGCAAAAAGAGTGTCTGGTTTCCGGGAAAACGGACGGCATCTCCTTTCGGTCCAGAGAATCGAAAATCATGGCGGCACAGCTGCTTTTTCAGAAAAAGCAGGCAGATGCCATTCTTGAGATGCGTCTCTACAAGCTCATCGGACTTGAAATTCATGCCCTAACGAAAGAGCATGAAGAGACCGTCGCTAAAATCTATCGTTATGAAGATATCCTGGAAGAGCGTTCTTCCATGGCCATGGTGATCTCCAAGGAACTGGCGGATATCCGCAAAGAATATGGTGAAAACGCCGCACCGAAATCGGGAATTTTGCCGATGCGGTATATGAGGAAAAAAACAGGCAGAGGAGTTTGATCTTGCCTTTGTCATGGATCGGTTTGGCTATGCCAAAACCATTGATTTACCCACTTTCGAAAAGAACAAAGAGGGGATTGCCACGGAGTACCCATACGGTTTCATTTGCCGGAATACCGGTAAAATTTGTATCTTTACCAACACGGGGAACCTGCATACCATCAAGGCACAGGATCTGCCTCAGGGGAAGCTGAAAGACAAGGGGATTCCCATTGACAATGTTTCTAATTTTGACGCAGCCAGGGAGCAGATCGTCTTTGCTGCAAGCCAATCGGATCTGAATCTTTACCGGCTGATTTTTTTATCACCAAACAAGCGATGGTTAAGATGGTGGATGGCGGCGAATTTGATGTTGCAAAAAAATGTGTGGCGGCCACCAAATTAAACGACGGGGACGAAGTCATCCGTATTGGGCTTCTGAAAACGCAGAAGACCATTGTGTTACAGACACAAAACCATTATTTTCTCCGCTTTCCTCTGGAAGAAATCCCGGAAAAGAAGAAAGCAGCGATCGGTGTTCGCGGCATGAAACTGGGAAAAAAACGATGCTTTATCTCAGGTTTATTTTTTTAGAGGATGTGGATCTGTCGGTAGCTGCTGTAGAGGGAAAGAGCATTGCTTTAAATACGCTTAAAATCGCAAGCCGGGATGGGCGCGGACAGAAAAAAGCGTAATTGTGATGAAAGGAACGAAACGATGAGAGTAATTGCAGGAAGCGCAAGGAGTATCCCTTTAAAAAAACTCCGGAAGGAGAGGGTACCAGACCCACGCAGGATCGGATCAAAGAAACGTTGTTTAACATGATTCAGGCGTTCGTTCCCGGTGCTGTCTTTTTGGATCTCTTTGCCGGAGGAGGAGGAATTGGAATTGAGGCGCTCTCCAGAGGAGCGAAGAGGGCCTATTTTGTTGAAAACGCAAGCGCCCCCTATCGCTGTTTGCAAGAGAATCTTCATAAAACGCATCTCGAGGAACAGGCCATTCTTCTAAAACAGGATATTCTATCGGCGCTGCATGGAATTCATGAAAAGAAAGTAGATCTCATTTATCTGGATCCTCCCTATGATACGGATCTGTATGAACGCACCCTACCGGTCCTCTCGCAGATGCCTTACCTGACAGAGGATAGCCTGGTCATTGCAGAATCCACGCTGGAGAAGGATTTTTCTTTTGTAACGGAGTTGGGTTATCTCATTCAAAGAGAAAAGTGCTATAAACACAATAAACATGTATTTTTTTAAAAATTCATCGGAAAAGAGAAGGGGCAAGAATGAAAACTGCCATTTACCCGGGAACCTTCGATCCGGTCACCTATGGACATCTGGATATCATCAAACGTGCCGCCGCAATGTTCGACCATATCATTGTCGTTAGTGATGCACAACTCCGCCAAGCATTCGTTGTTTTCAGCTGAGGAACGTGTTAAAATGATAAATCATGCTGTCAGGGAGATTCCCGGTGTCAGTGTCGATGTTCATAACTCACTTTTAACAGATTATTGCAGTAAAAAGAACATCTATACAGTGATACGTGGACTTCGTTCCACCACAGATTATGAATATGAATTGCAGCTTGCTCTGACCAATCGCGAAATGTCGGGGGGGCGGGTCGACACCGTGTTTTTAACGACCGCACACCGTTATTCCTATGTCAGCAGTTCGGTTGTCCGTGAATTTGCTATGTACGGCGCAGATGTTTCGGAATTGGTTCCTTTACAAGTTGCAGCCCTTCTAAAAGAAAAATTCACCGATGTCCCCAGGAACGAATCCGGGGAGAGGAGATCAAATGAGTCAACTGGATCAGATGATTGATAAAATTGAAGCCTATCTGGATCAATGTAAGTTTCAGACACTCTCAAAGACCAATATCATCGTAGATAAGGAAACCATCGATGATATGTTGGAGGAACTCCGGACAAAAACACCGGAAGAGATCCGGAAGTATCGAACCATGGTGAATAACGAGGAAGTCATCCTGAATGATGCCAAACGCAAGGCGCATGCGCTCATCAATGAGGCGCAGGAACATCGTAACGAGCTGATTAATGAACACGAAGTCATGCGTCAGGCTTACGAGCAGGCCAATGAAGTCATTAAATCAGCGGCCAAACAGGCACAGGAATTATTGAATCGTGCCACGACGGAATCTAATGCAATGAAAACGGCAGCGGTATCCTATACCGACCGCCTCCTTTCCGAGGTAGAAGACGCTTTAAATAAGGCAGTAGAGTCCTCCGAAAAACACATGAGTTCCTTGATCGGTGAACTTGCCACGTATCAGGAAACGGTAAGGGCGAATCGGAGAGATTTACAACCTCCACAGGTGGAGACAGCGACATCACAAGAGACGGATCCACCGAAAGAAAACAAAGAAAAAGATATCAATATCATGTAAGAGGGGATTTTATGCAAAAAAACAAATGGTTTTTACCCATGATTGCAAGTCTTTTCATTGGCTTTTTCACTGGCATCGTCCTTCCCGGATGATGCTGTTGTTTATGCGAAGGAAAAGAAGCCGATTGTGATCTGTATCGATCCGGGACACGGGGGAGTAGGCGGACGAAATCTCGGTGCGCAGTATAATGGCATCTCTGAAAAAAAGAGGTAACCTTAATCACCGCAACCGCGATGAAAAAAATGAATTGGAAAAAAATATGAAGGCATACAGGTCTACATGACAAGAACAACGGACACAGAGGTGTCTTTGGATGCCCGTGCCGCTTATGCCAAGGCAGTTGGCGCAGATTTTTTTATTCAGTATCCACTATAATGCTTCTCCTTCTCATACCATCTACGGATCCGAGATATGGATCAGTGCTTTTGGAAATAATTACAAGCGTGGCGCGGAATTTGGCGCCTATGAACAAAGCGAGCTGCAATCCATGGGGCTTTACCAAAGGGGAATCAAGACCAGACTTTCTTCCAAGGGAGTGGATTATTATGGCATTCTCCGCGCCTCCACCGCTTTGGGTATTCCAAGTTGCATCATCGAGCATGCTCATTTGGATCATCCGGTAGATCTGGCTGTTCTTTCCAAAAATAATTCCTATGTCAACTTCGGGATTGCAGATGCGACAGCCGTTGCAAAAATATTATCACCTGAAGTCAAGAATTCTCGGTGTAGATTACTCCAGGATTCCCACGATCAACGTGAAGATGCCAACCGTACCGGTTGCTGGTGATACGACTCCTCCGGAAGTTTGCCAAATCAATTCTGCCATTTATGATCCTTCCAAAAAGGTAATACAGGCGAATATGACAGCAAGCGATTCCAACGGTTTGGTGATCTATTATGCTTACAGTCTGGACAACGGAAGATCCTGGTCCTATTTATTGCCCTGGGATAGAAACCTGAAGCAGATGACTGTCACAATTCCTGCAAATACCGCCATTCCCACGCTCATGGTAAAAGCACATAATCAATACGACAAGGAAACAATTTCTGCGCCTGTTCCGGTTTCTGTCAAATGAAAAAACCAGATCTTGTGCTTTCTTCCTTTCAGGCCGTTATTTTTGATCTGGACGGGACTCTGGTCGATTCCATGTGGGTTTGGGAGGCGATTGATGCCGCATATCTGGCTCGTTTTCACATCACCGTTCCGGAAGGTTTGCAAACCGAATTAAACGGAAAAAAACCATCGTGGAGACGGCAAGATATTTTTCAGTCGCGTTTTTGGTATTCGTGACGAGGTATCCCGCATTTTGCACGATTGGGATGAAATGGCAATCTGTTTTTACCGGGATCAGATTCCGTTAAAACCGGGCGTGTTGCCTTTTTTGGCAAAATGCAGGGCATACGGGATTCCGCTTGGCATTGCCTCCAGTAACTCCAAACGTCTCATCGAAGAGGTGTTGCATACCCATCAGATTGATTCCTATTTCTCCTGTATTCGTTCCGGAAATGATGCCCTGCGTTCCAAGCCCGCACCGGATATCTATTTAAATGTCGCCGAAGGACTGATGAGAAACGCACAGGACTGTCTTGTCTTTGAGGATCTGATCGAAGGCATTCAGGCGGGCAAGGCGGCGGGCATGACTGTATGCGCAGTAAAAGATGATTACTCCATGAATCAGTGGGAAGAAAAAAAGCAGCTTGCCGATGACTTTATCACCGATTACAGAGAGTATCTCACCAGATTGGAGAAAGGATCGGATGAATAGAGCAGCGGTTCCCAAGGGCTCTTACGGCTATATTATTTCAGGCAGAAAAACAGGGTTGATAAGAACCTGTATTTTAACAGGATTTTGTGTGGGGATTTTTCTTCTGGGATTTGCATTAACCGGGACCAACCGAAATGTTTTCAGCATCATTGCGGCACTGGGCTGTATTCCCGTCGGTCTTTCCACGGTAAACATGATTCTTTTTTTCCGTGCCAAACCCTGTAGCGAGAAGGCATATCAGGAAATCGAATCGCATCGCGGTGGCCTATCCATACAATACGATCTGGAAATGACTGCCGATCCGACAAACTTTTCCATTGCGGCAATTACTGTCTTTGGTCAAACGATTGCCGCTTACACAGAAGATCAAACTTTAGATGTATTGGATGCACAAAAACACCTTCGTCTGCAAATTGGTATTTCTTCCTATCACGATTACCATATCCAGGTATTTCATGACCTGAAGGCTTTCTGCCAATTGCTGGACCAAATGGAAGAGGAGAGACGAAAAGAGGAGATCCATCCGATCCAAATGGAAGAGGAGAGACGAAAAAGAGGAGATCCATCCGATCCAAAATGGAACAGGATTCGAATCCAAATCAAAGGCAGACCCTTCCCTCCATTTTTTTCGGTCTATTTCCATTTGAACCGGATACGGACAGCAAGGGTGCGGGCGTCGTTTTCACACTATGTCTCATTTTTTTCGTAGATGAAAGAATTGATTATTGCAACAAATGAAGCAGGAAAAAAAGACTGGATAAGCTGTTGGCGGGCATTCTTCCCAAGGCCGATTCCGGTTTTCTGTATAAAATGCTCCGCAAAAACATTGTTCTAAACGACAAAAAGGGCAACGGGAAGAGAGCGACTGGTACAGGGAGATTCCGTTAAAATCTGGTTTTTCCGATGAAACATTTGCAAAACTTTCTGACGGAGCGCAAAGAAGAAAAACATCTTTCCCAATATGAAGAAGCTTTTTGAGAAGTTTCAAAAATACGGGAATCCGAATTTTACATGAAACGAACGATGTTTGTGTTTTCAACAAACCTCCCGGTATCCTATCACAAAAAGCGAGAGAAGAAGACCTCAGCTTAAATGAGTATTGGATTGGTTATCTCCTACATGAACAAAAGACCAGTGAAGAGGCTCTGTTATCTTTTCGCCCCTCTGTCATGAATCGCCTAGATCGGGGGACCAGTGGCTGTGTTTTATGTGCAAAAGACCCTGATGGGCGCAAATTTTTTTATCCCAGGGGCTAAAAAGACCATACGATTCATAAATATTATCATACCATTGTCAAAGGGATTCTCCTGGGAAGTGGAGTCATTACCGCCCGTCTAACCAAAGACGAACGACGAAATTTGGTCCAATTACAGGATCTCAACCCATTGCAAAGAGGACGGAAAAATCTACCCATTGACTCTGCCGATTTGACCCAAACGGTTTATCGCACCATGGCAGTCAACCGGGAGCAGGGACTATCTTTGGTTGAAGTTGAACTAAAGAGCGGAAAAACACATCAGATCCGTTCTCATTTTGCCTCGATTGGCCATCCGATTGCCGGAGATCGTAAATATGGAGATTTCCAATGGAATCAACAATTATATAAGGCTTTTCATTTAGATAGCCAGCTTTTTACACTGTAGACAGGTTGGTTGGGAATCGGTGAAAATAGATGCGCCTTATTTTTTTCAAAAATTTCAGCAGATAAAGAGATTTTTTTATTTTTTTATCTACGGAGGGAGACGGCACTTCATGCCAACATGGAATTCCAGAGGTCTTCGCGGTTCTTTCCTGGAAGATTTGATCAACCACACCAATGAACTTTACCGGGATGAGGAGCTTGCACTCATCCAGAAGATCCCTGACTCCGATTACTCCCATCAAAAATCGACAAAGAATCCAGGCATATTACGCTGGCTTATTTTGATCAAAAAAATCCACCGTGGACTATATTGGTGCCGTGCAAGGAATCCCCGTTTGTTTTGATGCCAAAGGAATGTGCTTTTGATACCTTTGCACTGGAGAATATTCATGAACATCAGGTATCCTTTATGAATTCCTTTGAAAGACAAGAAGGGATTGCCTTTTTTTCCTGATTTATTTTTACCGCACACGAGCAATTCTATTACTTACGGATACAGGATCTAATGCGTTTCTGGGAACGGGCAAGCTCGGGTGGAAGGAAAAGTTTCCGCATAGACGAACTGGATCCGCAATGGTTTTTGATGAAGGAACAGAATTCTACCATTCCTTATTTAGAAATGATCCAGTTGGATTTACAAACGAGAACTTGATTGCTTCTTAAATCTGATTGCTTTTGATCTGAAACTGATTGCTTTGAGTTAAACCTGATTGATTCGATCTGAACCTGATTCCTTCGAGCTAAACCCGGTTTCTTCAATCCGGGAAGGAAACAACTTTGGAAAGTGAGATAATATGAATACAAATCTGGCCTTATCCGATGAAATCCTGATGCAGATAAAAAAAGCCGGAAAGATATATCGGCAATGAAGTCAACGCCGTCATGAAAGATCTCCGGACCACAAAGATCCGTTTTTGCGATGTGCTTTCCGGATGTCTATGATATCGGGATGTCCCATCTGGGGATTCAGATCCTTTACGGCATGATGAATGAATGGGATGATGTTTGGTGCGAAAGAGTATATTCTCCGTGGCCGGATCTGGATGCCATTTTACGGCAGCGGCAGATCCCTCTTTTTGCGTTGGAATCACAAGAGCCGGTCTTTCGTTTTGACTTTCTGGGATTCACCCTGCAATATGAGCTTTGTTACACAAACGTGTTGCAGGTACTGGATTTATCCGGAATTCCTATCCTTGCGGATGAAAGAGACTGGGATGACCCGATTGTCATCGGCGGAGGTCCCTGTACCTACAACCCGGAACCGATGGCAGATTTTTTTGATTTGTTCTACATCGGAGAAGGCGAAACGAGGTACAGACAGCTTTTTGATGTCTATCTGGATGCAAAAAAGGAAGGAGTGTCTAGGAACGAATTTCTTAGACGTTGTGCACAGATTCCGGGAATCTATGTGCCGTCTCTCTACCGGGTGGACTATCATGACGATGGCACAGTTGCAAGAATTACACCTCTGGATTCTGAAATCCCTCCCGTCATTGAAAAAGGAAATGGTACAAGATTTAAGCAGCGCTTATTATCCTGAAAAAGCCTGTTGTTCCTTATATTCAAACCGCACAGGACCGTGTCGTCTTAGAAATTTTTGAGAGGCTGTATTAGAGGATGCCGTTTTTTTGTCAAAGCAGGACAACTGTACAGACCGTTTCGGGAAAGAGACTTAGAAGTATTAAAACAGCAAGCCATTGCCCTTTTAAAGAACACAGGACATGAAGAAATCTCCCTGAGCAGCCTAAGTTCCAGCGATTATTCCAGATTACAGGAGTTAGTCAATTTTCTTATTGGATACTGTTCGGAAAAAAACAGATCAATATTTCCCTCCCTTCACTAAGAATTGACGCTTTTTCCCTTGATATCATGAGTAAAAATCCAAGATGTGAAAAAAATCGTCCCTGACTTTCGCTCCTGAAGCGGGGACGCAGCGATTACGGGATGTCATTAACAAGGGAATTTCGAAAGAAGATATCTTGCGTGGGGCGCATGATGCTTTCCTTGGAGGTTGGAATAAAGTAAAATTATATTTTATGTTGGGCATTCCCTTTGAGACCGATGCGGATATTCAAGGAATCGGTGACATTGCCAACGCCGTTTGCGCCGAATATTTCGATACCGTTCCGAAAGAAAAAAGAAATGGGAGAACGGTGGAAGTGACGGCCAGTACCTCTTTTTTCATCCCCAAACCGTTTACTCCTTTTCAATGGGCTCCCATGAACACACGAGATGAATTTTTAGATAAGGCGGCTAAGACCAGGCGGGGAATCACCTCTCAGCTCAACCAAAAGCATATCAAATATAACTGGCACGAGGCGGACGCCAGCGTACTGGAGGGGATCTTTGCAAGAGGTGACCGCAAACTTTCTGCCGTCATCCAATCTGCTTATCAGAAAGGTTGTATGTTTGACGCATGGGGAGAGTTCTTCCATTATGATCTTTGGCTGGAAAGTTTTGCATCCTGTCAGATCGATATGGATTTTTTTATGTGTCTCGTATGCGGGGAGAACAAGAAATATTTCCATGGGAACACCTGTCCTGCGGTGTCAGTAAGGCTTTTTTGTACCGTGAATGGAAAAGAGCCAAGGAAGGGCAGGTTACGCCAAACTGCCGTGTTTCCTGTTCCGGTTGCTGCTCTAAAAACTATAGCCGCTTTGGAACAGTCTGTCCCGGCAGTTCTGTAGGTTGAGGTTCTGAGAAATGAGAATGAGAGTAAAATTTTCCAAACATGGTCCCATTCGTTTTATTGGGCATCTTGATTTAATGCGGTATTTTCAAAAAGTGAACCGGCGTGCCGATCTGCCTGTCAAATATTCGGAGGGGTTTAATCCTCATCAACTCCTTACCTTTGCGCTTCCCCTTTCCGTCGGAATGGAAAGCGACGGGGAATATTTGGAAATCCAGTTCGCACAGGAAATCTCTGCAGAAGAAGTACTTGGACGTATGAATGCAGAAATGCACGAGGGAATCACGGCGCTCACTGCCAAGCCCTTGACCTCACAGGAAAAAGGCGATGACTGCCGTTTTTCGCCTGTGCTTACGAAAGTCTCCTTCCGGGAAGAATTGCAGGACAAGGTATTAGAAAATCGTATTGCACAATATTTGAATCAAACGGAAATCCCGGTGGAAAAAGAAAACCAAAAAAAGGGTTCACGAACTTTAATATAAGGCCCTTTATATACCAAATGAAAATGGCTCAGTGAGAAGAAAAAGACTTTTACTGTTAAAGGCCGGAAGTGAGAATCATGTGAAGCCTTCCCTTCTAATGAGTTCTTTTTCTGGGTGAGACAATCAGCCAAAAATTATGGTATGCTGAGAAAGGATATTTTTCACATCCGAAAAGAGACGACAACGGTCTTTTTCTGGTTCCTCTTATTTCGTCAAAAGATTCTGAAAAAAATCTATCTGAATGAAAAACGCGGGGTTCAAACCATGAACAAAAAAATCATCCAGCATTACCCTCTGCCTGCTTCTGGTTTTTGCTTCTGGCTGCATGTGGAGGTAGCAAACAAGCGTCAACTTCCGTCTCTCAACCAGGGTCTTCGAAAGCTTCCAACAGTGGTGCAAATGAGAGTACACAAGACAGCAATTCGACGGTGGATGCTTCTGTGTCAAATGCTTCCTCCTCCTTCGAAGAGGAAGTCTCTAACGAAGGAAGCTCGGTGAATCCATCCGGAGAAGAGCAGGGTTCGTATGCAGCTTACAATAATGACGATACTGCAGGCAGAAATTTGTATCCGATTTCCGCCACAATGAAAAAAATCGAATTGACCGCTATCTGCAGGCAGGCAACAAGAATGCTGCCAGCCCGTCCTCTGCTTACACGAAATCCGGTAACTCTTCTTCCGGTAACTCTGCGTCCAGAAGTTCTTCCGGGAGTTCGGCTTCCGGCAGTTCTTCCGGTAACTCCGTGTCAAACAATTCTGTTTCGTCCTCCTCCGGCGCAAGCAACAGTTCCTCCGGCAATTCTGCCCAATCCAATCTTTCTCAGTCCGGCAGCAACGCATCTGCCAACGCTTCCGCCGTGAGCGCCATGGCGATCGCTTACACCTATTTACATTGGATGCCGGTAAACGGAGAAACCAGGTATTTTGCGATTGCTGCGGTTACAAATACGGGGCGTACCAATTTAGTGATTAAGGCATCCAAATCAGAATTGAAGGATTCCGGGGAAATACGGTTGATGTACAGGATTTAAATGGATGGAATCAAATCATTGCCCCCGGTGAGACCGCCTATTTAACCTCTCCAGACAGTTATAAAATTCCCAACGGGGTCACCATCTCGAATCAGTGCCGACTCAATGCAGTAATCAGCGCCGATCCGACGACGGAACCGGCTGTTTATTACAACGTCGTTTCTCCTCTGGTGGAAACGACCTCTGACAGTCATATCCATTCCAAGGCCACCATTAGCAATACCACCTCTAATGAAGCAAAAGAATATCCAAGTGTTAACGTATCTTTATGATAAAAAAACAATAATGTGATTGAGGTAATAGAAGGAAAAAAATCGACTCCCTGGCAGCTTCTCAAAGCGCAACCGTGGACGCCACTTCCATTCGTAAAAATCGATGTGTCGGATGTTTTCCTATTACCGAATCTTTGCGAGAAAGTCTGCCGGATAAGATGGATATTCTGATTTTTTCAACAGGAAGAACAAATTCTCTATGCCGTTCTGCGGGAACGACAACTGGAATATATACGACGGAATTTTTATTCAGGTACGGAAGATATCTATCTGGGAAGAGTCGAAAATGTGGTTCAGAACCTTAATGCCTGCTTTGTTCGGTTTCATGATCAGGAAATCGGATATCTGCCATTCGACGAAATTCCGGACCTTTCATTGGTCAACCGAACCTTTCGAGCGGGAGACCGAATCAAAGCAGGAGATCTGCTCCCGGTGCAGATTATGGTTCCTCCCCGCAAAACCAAACAGGCGAAACTTTCCGGATATCTGACACTATCCAGTCATTCTGTTGTCATTTCACTTGCTACTTCCCGTGATGCAGGTCTGCACGTTTCCAAAAAGCTTCCTGACGCAGTCAGGAGTTTTTTGATTCATGAAATCAAAAATAAAATCAACTCGAATCCGGAATTAGAGGAGATCTTTACCAGGTACTCTATCATACTGAGAACAGAAGCAGGAGAGGGAATTGCTTCAGATGCATCCGGGAACCATGACGCAATCCTCAATAGAATCATACAAGAGATCTCTACACTTCATCACGAACTGGAAACCATTCAAAGCAAACTGGCACCTACACGTCAGATCGGCAGTCTCTTATATCGCACAAGCTTTTTCCACACAGATGGAAAACCATCTGGCAGACTTAGTTCACTTTATCCAAAATACAGAAGAGAGATCCGTGATTCGGGTGATTACAAATAGCAGAGAGTGTATGGAAGAAATACAGCACTTACCCCTTTTTGCAACAACACCCTGAAATGACCGTTTCCTGCCATGATGTCCTTCAACAAGGCATTTCCCTTGAACATCTCTATGGTCTGCCATCTAAACTGGAGGAAATTTCTCACAAAAGAGTCTGGTTAAAATCCGGTGCTTATTTGGTGATGGAACAAACAGAGGCTCTTTTTGTGATCGATGTCAACTCCGGGAAAGATATTGCATCAAAAAAACAACTTTTTTTGAAGACCAATCTGGATGCCGCAAAGGGAATCCCTTAGGCAAAATCCGACTTCGAAATCTATCCGGAATGATTCTGATTGATTTTTATCAATCTACAAGATCAAAAGGAGCAGTATCAACTCGAAAGTGAACTGCAACGTTTATGCCGATTAGATCCGATTCGAACCCGTTTTTGTGGATTTTTACCAAATTAGGGATTGCAGAAATTACAAGAGCGGCAAAGTGAAAAAGCATTAAAATACCGCGCAAAAGGAGTAACGAGTAATGAGAAAATCCCCATTGACAAACTCCGGAACAGTCTGATAAAATCTTTAAGTATGCCGCTTGATGAGGTTATATGAACTATATTTGTTCATACGGAAATAGACAGATATCCCTTTGTGAATATCCATCTTTTTCTGAAAGTACGATTTTTATGAAGAGAAGCGTTTCTGAAAGTGTATGGATTAAATTTTTCCGAAAAAAACACTTTATGAATTCTATTTCATGAAATCCCACACCGTAATCAGCGAGTTTAAGAAGAAGGAGGTGCCCTATGTACGCAATTATTGTTACCGGCGGAAAACAGTATAAGGTTTCCGAGGGTGATGTCATTGATGTCGAGAAGCTTGAAGTGGAAGAAGGCAAGCAGGTTACATTCGATCAAGTCATTGCCGTAAGTGACGGGACGCTGAGAGTTGCATCTGAAGTTGCAGGCGCAAAGGTAAATGCAACGGTCGTAAAAGCAAGGCAAAAGTGCAAAGGTGACGGTTTACAGGTATAAACCCAAGACCGGATATCACAAAAAGAACGGTCACAGACAGCCTTACACGCGTGTGAAGATCGAAGCAATCAGCATGTAACAGATCGGCAATTTCATGACATCGGTGGTTATCTATCAGACAAAAGAGGGCACATTTACCGGATTTGATGCGTTGGGGCACGCTGGCTTTGCAGATGCAGGGGAAGATATTGTCTGTGCTGCAATTTCAGCCCTCGTAATCAATACGGTCAATTCTATTGAAAAATTGACAGATAGTACCGTTTTGGTGCAGGAAGATCAAAAAAAGCCGGCAAGATCTCTTGTCGCTTTCCGGTCAAACTCAACGGAGATGGAGTGCTTCTCATGCGTTCGCTACACTTGGGTGTAAATGAAATTGCGAAGAGGTACGGAAAAAAAGTACCTAAAAAGTAATTACAAAGGAGGTATGAGCCATGATTCAGATGAATCTGCAATTTTTTTGCTCATAAAAAGGGTGTCGGTTCTACAAAGAACGGCAGAGATTCCGAATCGAAGAGGCTGGGAGCTAAGCGTGCCGATGGCCAATTTGTAAAGGCCGGAAATATTCTTTACAGACAGCGCGGTACACATATTCATCCCGGTATCAATGTTGGAATTGGTGGTGATGATACACTTTTTGCTCTCACAGATGGTGTTCTGAAATTTGAGCGCAAGGGACGAAGCAAAACACAGGCGAGTGTACATCCTGTCATTGCAAGGTAAATAGTAGATGACCTCGAAAATGGTTTCAAACCGGAAGCTTTGGTTTGAAACCATTCTTTGATTATTGCCGAAAGGATTACAACAGGAGATTTCATGCCAGAGTTTATTGATCATGTAAAAATTCATATTGCCAGTGGCAAGGGCGGAGACGGCCATGTCTCCTTTCGTAGGGAAAAATATGTAGCCAATGGAGGCCCCGATGGTGGAGATGGCGGCAAAGGAGGAGATGTTATTTTTACAGTTGATCCTGGGCGAAATACACTGTCTGACTTTTCATTATAATGGCAAATACAAGGCGGAGAGCGGAGAAGAAGGTGGCAATAAGCGCTGCAGCAGCAAATCCAGGGCGGATTTAATCTTGAAAGTTCCGGAGGGAACCGTGGTGAGAGAAGCGGACTCAGGCGCTGTGATTGCCGATTTATCCGGAGATCAGAAGAGGGTCGTCCTGCTCAAAGGGGGGAGAGGCGGAACCGGCAATATGCATTATGCAACTGCAACCATGCAAGCCCCACAATATGCCAAACCGGGTCAGGAAGCGAAAGAACTGGATGTGGTGCTCGAACTCAAGATGATTGCAGATGTGGGTTTGGTTGGGTTCCCCAATGTCGGTAAATCCACCTTTCTTTCCAAGGTATCCAACGCCAGGCCTCAGGTTGCCAATTATCACTTTACGACCTTGACTCCCAGCCTTGGAGTTGTACATTTGGATGATGCAAGAGATTTTGTCATTGCCGACATTCCCGGATTAATTGAAGGCGCATCGGAAGGTGCAGGACTCGGTTTGGAGTTTCTAAGGCATATTGAACGCACCAATGTCATCATTCATGTTGTAGATGCCGCGAGGCTGGAGGGAAGAGATCCCTGGACGATATTGAACTGATCAATCACGAGCTAAAAAGTACAAAGCTGCCATTGCGGAAAAGCCACAAATCATAGCAGCCAACAAAATTGACATGCTTCCGGATGGAGCAGATTCTGAGATCATTCACGAAATGAAACGTATTTATGAACCTCGTGGAGTAAAAGTTTTTCCTACCTCTACACTGACAGGTGCAGGACTGCATAAATTGTTGTATGATGTAAGCACCCTTCTTTCCAAGATCAATCAAACCCCTCTCGTTTTTTTGAGCAGGAATTCGATCCGGAGGCATTCACAAAGTCTGAGAAAGAAGGATATACGATCTCATATAACCGCAAAGAAAAACGCCTATGTAATCGAAGGCCCTCGAATCGAAAAAGATGCTTGGTTATACCAATTTGGAATCAGAAAAAGGATTTGCCTTCTTCCAGCAATTTTTACGGGATAATGGAATAATTGCAGAGCTGGAAAAAAAGGGAATTCGCGAGGGCGACTTGATTCGAATCTACGGTCACGGCTTTGAATACTATCCAGACAGGTGATAAAAATGAACTATATACAAACAAGCAAACAACGATCTTTTCTCAAGCATCTAGCTTCCAATCTGGAGCCTTCTTTTCAGATTGGAAAAGGAGGATCCGCTCCAGAAGTGACTCAGGCGCTATCGGAACTTTTTCATAATCGGGAACTGGTTAAATTAACCGTACTGAAAAATTGTGAAGAGGATTTGCGCTCTATTGCACAAATGGTTTCCGAGCGAACCAGAAGTGAGATTGTTCAAGTGATTGGACGCAAGATTGTATTGTACAAACCGTTTCCCGATCCAGAAAAACGCAAAATCCTATTGCCAAAATAAGGAAGAAGGTTCTGAGCATGCAGATTTTATTCTTGTTTCCATTATTTCTTTCATTCATGATCTGTTTCATATCGTAGGAGGTCTGCATGAAAGAGCGTAAAATCGGAATTATGGGAGGCACTTTTAATCCCATTCATTATGGTCATCTGTTACTTGCGGAGAATGCAAGAGAACAATTCGGGTTGGATCGTGTCATCTTTATTCCCAGTGGCACACCTTATTTAAAGGACACTTCCAAACTCCCGAGCGGAGATCTGCGCTATCAATTAGTCAAAATCGCAATTCAAAATAATCCCTATTTCACCTGCTCCAGGCTGGAAATCGATCGTACAGGTGATACCTACACCGTAGATACTCTTCTTCAATTAGAAAAATGTACCCGGGAGATCAGCTTTATTTTTATCGTTGGAGCAGATTCCCTGATGGAAATGGAACGTTGGAAACGCACAAGAGATATTTTTTTCTCATTGTATTATTCTGGCATCCATCCGCGGCGAGATTAGTCTGACTGATTTAGAAAAACAGTTGGAACTGGCTTCTAAATACCAGGCAAATATTCACTTACTTAAAGGCGATCGCGTTGATATTTCCTCAACAGATATACGATCCAGAATTGCGAGCGGAAAATCCGTCCGTTACTTAATGTCACAAGAGTGCATTGAATTCGTTTATCTCAAGAATTTTTTTATATCGGCGATACGATTGGGGCCGGCGATATAGAAGCACCGGATCAAATAGCTCTTCCCATAAGACATCAGCGCCACTAGAAATGTAACTGTCGCAGACCCCCGAGGAGAACAATGAAACAACAGACCATCACCGCGCATATGGCGGAACTTCGTCGTCAGATGAAAAAAGTGCTAAAAAAACAGAGAGGTTTGATCACACCTTAGGTGTGGCTTATACCGCTGCCTCCCTAGCCTTTCTATATGACGTAGATCTCGACCAGGCGTTAACTGCCGGCATGTTGCATGACTGTGCAAAATATGTGGAACATAAGGTGGAAACATGCAAAAAGTTTCATATTCCTGTTACAGAAGCGGAAGAGAAAGAGCCGTCGCTACTTCATGCGAAGCTAGGAGCCTATCTGGCAGAACACCAATACCATGTCCAGGATCCGGAGGTGTTAAACGCCATCCGCTACCATACAACCGGTCATCCAAACATGACGCTACTAGAAAAATCATTTTTGTGGCAGATTATATTGAACCGAACCGAAAGATGCTTCCTCACCTTTCAGAGATTCGAAAAATGGCCTATCGGGACTTAAATGAAGCAATCGTTCATATTCTACAGGATACGCTTGCCTATTTGGATCAAAGTTCTAAAATAAAAGACCCGGAAACACAGAGAACCCTACAGTATTATTTATCCGTCCATGCGGACTAATTGATCATTAGAAAACGCACCATATCCACAGAAAACCACAGAAAAGAAAGGATTCCGATTTGAAAAAACAACTTCATTCCATAGAAACCTCCCAAGAGATGGTAAAACTTGCCTTGCAGGCACTGGAAGAACGCAAGGGCGAAGATATCCGTATTCTGAATATTAGTGAAGTTTCTGTTCTGGCAGACTACTTCATCATTGCCAGTGCAAACAACAACCGACATCTCAAAGCGTTAAGAGATATTGCAGAAGAAAAATTAGAGAGAGCTGGATTTGAATTGAAAAATGTAGAAGGGGACGAAAATACTCCCTGGATACTAATGGATTTTGGAGATATCGTCATTCACCTTTTTGACCACGATTGTCGTATGTTCTATGATCTGGAAAAGAATCTGGCGAGATGGAAGAGTAGTTTCCAGCGATGAATTCTAATCCATTATCAAAAAAATTACTGATAAATTCGCAAAACACCGAAGACTTTTTCCAAGTATCTGGCATCGCTTCACAATGATCGGTTCCATTTCATCATTTTTCCGGCTGAAGCCTTATATGCCCCTTTTTTTCTTTGTAAAAAGTCTTAACAGTAGCAGAATCATCGATCAGAGCAACTACTTGGTCTCCATTCTCCGCAGTATCACATTCTTGTACAAACAATTGATCCCCGCTTCGAATGCCTGCATTGATCATGGAATTTCCCTTCACTTTCAGAATGAACGTATTTCCCCTTGGGCAAACAGAAGCAGGAAGCGGATAGTACCCTCAATATTTTCTTCTGCAAGAATAGGGGTTCCTGCAGCAACCTGTCCTAAAACGGGTATGTTGATCATTTCCGTTCTTAAAATCTGAAAGTCATCATCACAAATCTCAATGGCTCTTGGCTTGGTAGGATCTCTACGGATATAGCCATTCTTTTCCAATGATTCCAAATGCGCATGAACAGAGGAAGTGGATTTCAAGTGCACCGCCTCTCCAATTTCACGTACTGCTGGAGGAAACCCCCGATTTACAATTTGGTTCTTAATATAATCTAGAATCTCTTGCTGTTTGCTTGAAATCCTGCCGTGATCCATATAAAATTCTCCATTTCTGATCAGAAAAATTCCAATTTTTTTATCTATACTCAGTATATCAAAGTTGAAAAGAAAAGCAAACATATTTTTCGAAAAATATATGTTCGTCTATCTATTGACACGTGAATAAATGTTCGATATACTTTCGATAGTGACCACACGTTCGATTTGTGTTTTATTACTATAAAATGCAGTAAACTAGCAAATATTGATAAGATACTGGTATGAATCATGAAGACAAGATCGAAGCATAAGAACATACAATCGATTCATTTATGGAATAGTAAGATTCACTCCCAACGGCCAAAAGCAAATGTTTGTTCTTTTGCTGGATATGTTTACCATCATCCCTTTTTTCATAATTTTTTGAGTCGATTTCGCATTCCTTTTGTACTTGCTGTTTTTCTCCTTGTGTTTTTCTCAAAGTGGAATCTGAATCTCAGCCATGCAGATATCTATTTTGCTGATGCAAACAGCTATAAGTGCTATCGCAGTATCTGCGTGAAACCTGGAGATTCTATGGAACTCATCGCAAGAGACCAGCTAAATACCGTAGACCCGAACCAAATACAGGATTTCATCGCAGAAGTCTGTTTGATCAATCATAAGATAAATACGCAACTTCGGGCAGGGGATTATTTAATTGTGCCATATTATTCCAATCATCTATTTGCCGCAACTCAATAATCCGCTATAATAGAAAAATGTGAATGGAAGATTGCAGATCAACTGTAAAAATAAGGTTCATGCATTGTTAAAGGATAGATGGATGCAGGGAAATATCGGAAACACAGATAAATATTTTATTGAACAGGATAAAATCAACATTCGAAAAAAATGCGAGAAGTACTAGCCTCCTTACCAAAATTCACTCATCAGTATTTTTAGGAGTATCGAGGGAAACACTTCCAGCCGCACTCGCCTTGGATATGCTTATGATCTTCGCACTTTCTTCGAATTCCTTCATGAGAATAATTCTTCTCTTAAGCAAACTGCAATTACCAATTATAAGCTTTCCATGTTGGATCAAATCAAGAGAGAAGATATCGAAGAATATTTGGAGTATCTATCTTTATATGACAAACATGAGAAAGAACTGACCAATCAAGAATCCGGAAAAGCCAGAAAGCTTTCAGCGCTTCGTTCCTTCTATAATTTTTACTTTCGATTGGAAATGATTGAGACCAATCCACCCTCCATGATCCGCCTCCCTAAGCTTCATGAACATGAAATTATTCGCTTGGAGCCAAATGAGGTGGCAATCATGCTGGACCAGGTAGAGGCCGGTGAGAAATTAACCAAATCACAATTGAAGTTTCATGCTAAAACGAAACTTCGAGATACCGCTCTCATCACGCTCTTGTTAGGTACAGGGATTCGGGTTTCAGAGTGCGTTGGAATTGATATCAATGATATCAATTTTGAGAATAACGGAATCAAGATCCATCGTAAAGGTGGATATGATACAATCGTCTACTTCGGAGAGGAAGTCGAGAAAGCACTTCGAGCTTATTTGGACTCGAGATTGCAATTAAGCGCGGTATCCGGTAGTGAAAATGCCGTTTTTCTCCCTTCAAAGCAAAAGAATTTCCGTACGTGCGGTTGAGAATTTGGTCAAGAAATATGCACAAACCGTTACCTCTTTAAAAATCACGCCACACAAACTTCGTTCTACTTTTGGAACCAACCTCTATAAAGAATCCGGAGATATTTATCTTGTTGCAGATGTTTTTGGGACACAAGGATGTCAATACCACCAGAAAACACTATGCCGCCCAGGATGATGACAATAGACGAAGAGCTGCTAGAATGATCCATTTACGAGAAAGCGAGACATAAGAAAGAATGATGCCAAATAAGCATAAAGAAAAAACGAATATTTCCTTAATTGGAATGCCGGGAGTAGGAAAAAAAGTACCGTTGGCGTTGTACTTGCCAAACGAATGGGATTGGATTTTTATCGATAGTGATCTGGAAATACAAAGACAAACTGGAAAATTTCTTTATGAAATCATCAAAGAACAGGGACTGAAAGGCTTTATTCAGGTAGAAAACCGTATCAATTCCTCTATCAATACGGATCATTCTTTGATTGCAACCGGAGGAAGTGTGATTTATGGCAAAGAGGCAATGCAGCATTTGCATGACATTTCCGTCATCGTTTATTTAAAATTATCCTATGAATCTCTTCAGGTTCGTTTTGGGCTCTCTGGAAGAACGTGGTGTGGCAATTGAAAAAGGACAAACACTTTTTGGGATTGTATAAGGAACGAATCCCATATTATGAACGATATGCCGATTTAACCATCCTGTGTGAAGAAAAAGGGAATCAGCGCCATTGCCAAAGAAATAGAGGGAAAAAGTAAACCCATTTTTTTCATCCAACTATTCGTTAAAAGCTGTCTTTTGCGAATAGTTGGATGAAGATGAATGATCTTCCCAGTTAGCTTCCTGCCTTTTTGTCTTTTCTCAAAATCATCTACAAATTGAGAGATCAACTCCACTCCCCTCGAATCCAAGCTTGACGGAATTCACAGTAAGATCATAACTATCTACATGACCCCATTTTTTGGATGAATAATAGTTATAATAGTTTTTCCGTTGTTTGTCTTTTTCTCATCATTTCTTGTGCTTTACCATCCGAATCAATATCTTTGTATCTACGTCGTATTTCCGCAATTCGTGCGCTTTCATCCGAAGAAATGAAGATATGAACAACGTTTGGTAAATCACTTAGCGCATAGTCAGCGCATCTACCGACAAGAATACAGGGGCCCTCTGATGCGATTTTTCTTTATCGTATCAAACTGTGCAAGAAATATTTTATGACTAATCGGCATATCTACAAATCCAGATGCACTATATCCGAATGAGTAAGTATCCATGACTAAATTATATAAGAACGATGTGGTCGGGCGCTCGTCTTGATGTTCAATCGTTTCTGCAGACAAACCACTCTCCTTTGCCACTCGAGCAATTAGTTCTTTGTCATAACACTTGATTCCATATTTTTTTGCAAGCATCTCCCCAATGGCTCTGCCTCCAGATCCAAATTGTCTACCAATCGTAATCACTGTATTCATAAGATTCCTCCATTATGTAGTTCTCTTTTGACCCTTATTGTAACACATCCAAATTTATGCATCACATCGATGCGCCAACTATTTTAATTCTTTTAAGATCTCTTGAAAATAAGCGGGAAAAGGGCGCGTCAATGCAAATTTCTTTACCCGAACGAGGATGAATAAAATTCAAAGGTCTTTGCATGTAAACATTGTCCCTGTATTTCCAAATGATTCATCTGTAATGATTTTTGATAGATTGGACGGAATCTTTTGACGAGGAGCATATTTTTCGTCTCCCAACAGAGGATGTCCAATCGAGGCCATGTGAACACGAATCTGATGTGTTCTTCCTGTTTCCAACCGACACTGAATATAACTCATCCGATAAAAAGGGGTAAGAGTGCAGCGTATGATAATGTGTGATGGCTTTCTTTCCGTGAATCGGATCAATTCCCATTTTTTCCGATCTCTCTTATGCCGACCAATCGGGGCGTCGATAATGCCCTCTTTTTTTCTTGAAAAAGCCCAAAGACAATGGCATGATAAATGCGCAGAATAGAGTGCTCCTTCAATTGTTCAGCAATTCCTTGCTGCGCCAGGTCTGTTTTACAGATCACCAGAGATCCGGTCGTGTCTTTATCAATTCGATGCACGATTCCCGGTCGTAGCACTCCGTTAATCCCGGATAAAGTATCTCCACAATGGTATAGAATCGCATTCACAAGTGTTCCCGTCGGATGCCCGGGCGCCGGATGCACAACGAGTCCCTTCGGTTTGTTGATCACTAGTAAATCTTCATCTTCGTAAAGAATCTCCAACGGGATATTTTTCAGGCTCTACATGAAACTCTTGAAGGTCAGGGAGGAAAGTTCAATCTGGTCATCTGCTTTTTACCAGTTCTTTTTGCTTTCGCGACCCTTCCATTTAACAAAACGTAATTTTTCATCGATCAATTTTTTTAATTTGCGTACGTGAAAGTTTGTCTGCTATTTCCGCTGCCAAGAAACGATCGATTCGAGATCCCCGCTGTTTCCTCCCGTACTTGAATGATTCTCTTATCCGTATCTATTTCCCCTTCTACACTACGAATATCTTATCTGTTTTTCTGCTCTACGTTAGCTGATTTTTTTCGTGTTTTTTCTGTTGTTTGATACTCAAAAAAACTAAAAATCTTGCTCTTTGTAATAAAAGAGGATAAACAACACCAACAAAATGGTAGAAACTGTCACGTAGATATCAGCGACATTGAATACCGGAAAGTCGATTAGCGAGAAATAGATAAAAATCAATCACATAGGCGTGCTTAGTTCGATCTACCATATTTCCTGCCGCACCGGAAGCAATAAGAATAAGCAGGAAATTAAAGGGAATATATTTCCGCTCCGGTGGAATACGATAAAGGACATAGGCAATCATAATGCAAATAATGATCGCAATCAAAATAAAGAAAATCTTTTGATTCTGAAGCAGTCCAAACGCAGCCCCAAAGTTTTTCTAAATAATGCAACTCCAAAACTCCGGCGATCAAAGGAAATGAATCTTTCCCGCACAAGTGCAGTACAGCAAAACTTTTTGTCATTTGATCTATGAAGACCAAAAAGATAAATAACATCAGATCGATAAAAAGCAACCATCGTTTACCTGTTTTTTTATTCCTCATCAATTTTATCTGCTCCTTACTTGATTTTTTTACTTGATTTTTCTCGTTGGAAATGAGATCTGTTGCATATTTTGATCACATCAACCTGTATCAATCTCTCCACTGGTGGTATCTACTTTGTAATTGCGTCAATCGCTGTTTTGATTTCGATGCTCGACACGTCTTCCGCAAGAAAACTATGCCCAATCTGATCCAGCAAAACGAATTGCAAGTGACCTGCACTTACTTTTTTTGTCAGAAAACATCATCTGCATCAGTGCATCCGGATCCGATATCTCGGTACAAGTAGGCAACGAATAAAAGGACAAAGCACTTCGGATGGTTTCTTCTTCCGCAACAGAAAGAAGACCACGATCTCTCGAAATTCTCGCTGCTGCAAGCATCCCTAGGCCAACACATTCCCCATGAAGTAAAGAAAAAAATTTTTATATTTCTCAAGGGCGTGCCCCAGTGTGTGGCCATAATTTAAAAATTTTTCCGTATTCCTCTGTCTTTTGGATCTTTCTGCACCACATCTCTTTTTATATTCGCAGCAGCTTTGAATCATCTGCAACAGATCCGTTTGGTCGAGTGATAAAATCTGAGCTCCATGGACGGTTAACCAGTTGAAAAAAACGTTGCATTCCAAATCAACCCATACTTGATAATTTCAGCCATCCCTGCTGCAAATTGGCGATGAGGCAAAGGTATTTAAAGTATTCAGATTCATTATAACCGTTTTTAGGCGGATAGAAGGCGCCAATCATATTTTTATATCCAACAAAATCGACGCCTGTCTTTCCGCCGATGCTAGAGTCTGTCTGAGCCAGCAAGGTGGTTGGTACCTGAATATAAGAAATTCCCCTCAAATAAGTTGCTGCAGTAAACCCTGTGATATCCCCTATCACACCTCCTCCCAGCGCAACCAGAAAATCATCACGGTCAAAGTGATTCTCCATTAAAATCTGATAGAGATGTTGAACGGTTTGCAGTGTTTTTTTGTGATTCCCCGGCCGGAAGCACAATGGAATGAAGTTCCGATACCGTATCGTTCAAACTCATGCGTACTTGCGACAGGTACAAAGGTGCTATATTCGTATCTGTTATAATCAAAACACGTCTTTTTATGGAAAAGAGCTTTCTAACCTGATGATGCAGTTCGCAGAAATGCGTGCTTCCACAAATCAAAATATCATAAGCATTGTTGTCCTGCTGCAAGAGGGACGATGCTGTCAGGGTTACAAAAGCATGATCCTCCGTTGCAAAAGATGTGGGTGCCACTGTATCCGCCTTTCGTAGAACAGGATTGCCTGCCATCTATTTACAAATGATTTTTAAGCAAAATGAACGGCAGAAGAAACCTTCTGCCGCAACTTTCCTAACAAAAATATATGTCTTACTTTCCTGCAGAATCTCCAAGTGTACCACCGATCATTTCTTGAAAATCGCCTGAGATATCCACGCTGGGCGGGGTGATAATAAAGATATATCTCGAAATCTTCTGGAGGTTACCTCGAATGGCATAACACGATCCGGAAACAAAATCTACAATCCTCTGTGCAAGATCTACATCAATTCCTTCCAGATTCAAAACAACCGCCCGATTTCCCAAAAGGGTATCGGTTACTTCCTTCGTATCCTCCATGGAAGTAGGTCTAATTGCGCAAATTTCCATGTTACTGGCTGCACTTGCTACCGCTTTCCTCACGGATCTCATTGGTAGGTAACGATTTTACCACAGACTTTCTAAAAACGCTCTTCCGAAGTTTCAATTGCTGGTTCATTCTTACCGATTACCGGTTCTCTAGATGGAGTTTCCTCAGCGTCATCACCCTCATAGTAACTGTCATCATCATAATAGCCGTCATCTTCTCCGTTCAGCTTCATTGCATTTAAAAACTTATCCATGACACTCATATTAAAAACTCCCTTTCCGGTATTTCCGGTATAAAGGCATACCTTGAACATGTTTACATACTATACTATTATCCATGTTTTAAGCGTAGCTGTCAACATTATTCATAAATCAAATCATCATCCTTCACCGTTGAAGAATCGAGCGCAATGTAGTCGAATTCACTTAAACCATACATCGTGTTGGGCTCCACAATTGCATATTCCTCATTTTGATACAGAATTCTAATTTGTCTGAAATCGGCATAACCTTTGTTAATGTTATAGACTCCAGTCAATTTTTTTCTGTATTTTTTTCAGTGTCAGTGTGTCGGTTGACTCCGGTTTCTGAAGGATATCACCCGCGCTGAGAGAGGCATCACCGATATCATAACTGCTTTCTGTCTCATTATAAACAGTGACCCTCTTAAACTCCACACTTTCTCTTCCATTTTTTGGACCAGCCTTTTTTTCAGAACCCCTTGTACCCCATTTTCTCCCTTCGTCAAATACTCTTTAGGTATCACATAAAAATTCTTCTTCACAATGGCTGATTTCGGAATCTTGAGCCCACGCCTCTCCTCTGTAATTAACTGCACATCCAGAAATCGATCGGTACAAAAAGTCATCATGGAGTTCGTAAAAGACAGGAGAATGAGAGGCTTTTGATCACTTCCGCGTGTTTCAGAAACGGATGCCCATAATTCATCCTGGTTTTTTTAAAAACCGAACTTTCACAAATCCAAGTTCGGTCAGCGATTTTGCCATTTTTTTCATCTACAGAAAGGGCCACGGACCAATTTTTCATCTGTAATAATTTTATAAACAGGATCTCCCTCGGCAATCAGATTATTATTTACCAGCGGTTTTTTTCTTGTACTGATTATCCTCAAAGGACTCTCTGTCCAACTGTTCCGGTCTTTTTTGTTTCGTACCCGTCCGTATAATAAACAACGGTTCCGGTTTCAGTTGCATCATAATAATGAATTGCACTTGCATCCGCATTTTTGCTAAGAGCCTCAATATTGGATAAAATACTGGTGTTAGCGAATTTTTGCGCAGTTCCCTGTAAACCTGTTTTAAAATCATAAACCTTAGAAAAATCAGTATCCCGGAAGTCGGAACAGAAATTCATGATCTGTGTACGCAACTCTCCCATATCCTGTGCAGATAAGGTAACGGTGTCGCTCCCTCCGATTTCAGCAGATCCATCAAGCCACCGTTTTTCATCAATGGTATAGACTAAATTTCCAACTGCTACTCTTCCACCCTCCGATGCAAAATAATTTACATAACCAGAATCCGCACTCTTTTTCAATCTTCTCTTGACGAATTGCAATCCCTTTGTAGGTATCATCTGCCGAAAGACTGCCATCCTTTACTTCATACACGACAATATGCTTGGAGCGAAAATAGGAAACAAAAAGCAAACAGAATGTATATGAGGATGATAATAAATATCAGTTTACCAAGGTTAAGATTGAGAGCTTTGGGGTATCCGAGAGGTCTCTGTTCCTGTCGCATTTCAGACTCCACTGAAAAAGGGATCGTGGTTTTACCGCGACCCCGCCATGATCATGATCCTTACAAATATCATTCCTAAAAATCGATACAAAACCAATCAATAAGATCCGCTGTTACCCTTTCACGAATCATTCCATCCATAAGAACTGAATTTCTTATAAGGAAGTTTCAATATATGGCTTTACAGCTTCCGACAATTCCGAAGCATCCATAGACACGCTCAACGTGAAATCTACATGAAACTTTTTCACTTAAACGGTTCAAGCGTTCAATTGTTGTTGTAATATCCTTGCCTTCCAATCCTGCTATATTCAAAAACTGTCAAAAATACATTTGCTGCAAATCGTGATCCTGGGAAATAATACCGGTAATAAATCCAATGAATTCGTCCGGATTCTCTACAAAGTATTCGGAAACGTCAATGAGCCTGACTTTATTATTCAACTCATACATGTGTTTAGTGCTCTTATCCAAATAGACTACATTTCCAAGCACGGCCTTTACCTGCCCGTTTGCTTTATCCAATAAGCACTTGGTCTTGCCTTTTCCCTTTTTGCCGACAATTAACTGAACCATGTCCAAAACCTCCTCAGGTGCGATTCACATTTTAGTTAATTATAGATGATCAATCTGGAAAAAACAACTCTATTCCACCGCTTTTTCCAACATTGCCGTCATGTCGTTGTAGAGTCGATCCACACTGGTATCTCCGAGAATCACCGCAATGTATGGGTTTCCAGCCGTATCCTTAGCCAGTAGAATGAGGCAGTGCCCTGCTGCGGTGGTTGTTCCTGTTTTCCCCCCGATTACCGTAATATTCGAAGGCATTTTGGCCTTTCCGCTAAAATATCGATTCGTCGATTTAATATCGACCGCCACCGCTTCTTTCTTAGAACTATAATACTGTGTTGTATAAGAGGTCATATTGATGATCTGCTGAAATTCGTCAAATTTCATGGCCTCTTGAAAGATGAGATACATATCGTAGGCAGTCACATAATGATTATCTTTTTGTAAACCATGAGGGTTTTGGAAATGACAATTGGTTGCGCCAAGGGCAAGCGCTTCCTCGTTCATCATCTTCACAAAACCATCCACGCTTCCACCAATATTCTCTGCAATCATGATACCTACATCATTGGCGGAGTAGATGAGAAGGATGTGGAGCGCCTGATCCAACGTCATGGAATCTCCTGCTCTCAATCCGATCTTTTGTGCACCTTCTTCTGTAATCAAGTTAACCGATGTGGAAGCGGTAAGTGTCTGGTCCAATTTGGCATGTTTTAATGCGACTAAAGCTGTCATCACTTTTGTGAGGGAAGCCGGATTTTTTCCGCTCGTTGACATGCAGCGAATACAGCGTTTTCCGATGGTTCAAGTCAAACAGCCCCGCACTACAACCGTCTTGCAAACTAAAATCCCCTAGGGTAATATCCGAGTTGGTCACACACAGATTTTTTAGCAAAAGCATCTGCCACATCTTCTTGATCCCGGGAGCCTGCCTTAAAATCAGGAACATAAGAAAGATACTGTGGTGTACCATAAGAACAGCCACCCAATGTACCCATCAGAAAAAAATGCTGTACAAAGGATAAGAAAGAATTTACTTTTTGTAAAGTTCACGCCACTCAAAAATCTCCACGATCCAATGCCTTCAACAGAATTTCCGCTGAAGCAAGGTTTGTTGCAACAGGAATATTATGCACATCACATAATGTAATCACAATATCCTCTTGAGGTTCATGCATCTTATGAGTCAGCGGATCTCTCAAAAAAATCAAAAGATCTATTTCATTCTGTTCAATGGCCGCACCCATCTGCTGTTCACCACCCAGATGCCTTGCCAAATATTTATGGATGTTCAAATTGGTAACTTCTTCGATCAACCGACCTGTCGTTCCGGTAGCATACAATGAATTCTTGCTGAGAATTCCTCTGTATGCGATACAGAAGTTCTGCATCAACTTCTTTTTGCATCATGTGCGATGAGCGCAATATTCATCTGCATGTTCCTCCTTTCATTGAAAGAATGATTTCGATTCTATTCCTTAATCTGTTTATCGATAGAACTTCTTCCCCTGCATCGCCACATTCAATACACAGCCAATACCGGCAAATTCACAAACCAGAGAAGTCAGACCGGAGGAAACGAAGGGAAGCGGAATCCCTGTGTTTGGAATAACCCCCGTTGCGACTCCAATATTTAAAAATCCTTGAAACCCAAGCCAAGCCGCCACACCTACTGCAATCAGCATTCCGGAAAAAAATCTCTTGACCTGCGGGCAATATAAAGACACTTTAAAACAATTGCCAACAACAATAATACAACCAGAATGGAGCCCAGAAAGCCCAATTCTTCACCGATCACCGTAAAAATGAAGTCAGTAGATGATTCCGAGATATAGCCGCTGTTTAAAAACGGAATTAATCTCGTTGGTATGAAGTCCCTTGCCCGAGAATTGACCAGAACCAATTGCCATCATGGAATTCAAGGTTTGGTAGGCATCCTCCGGGTAGTCTTCCGGGTGTAGCCAAGACAAAATTCTCTTCTGCTGATACAGCTTCAAAAAAGGAGAATTCTTCCAAGATGCAGAAACAATCACCAATATAGAAAGCGGAACAACAACCATCATCACCGTGGTAAGCAGTCTCCGATCCATTCCACCGACAAACAGAATTGATGTAAAAATCACGAGGAGCATAATACTAGTGGATAAATCGGGCTGTTTTAGTACCAGAAATACCGGCGGTGCGAGCAGTAAAACACAGAGCATTACAAATGAAATGGATCGAATACGATCTCTATACTTCATAATAAACTTTGCAAAAAAATAAAATCAACATGATTTTTGTGATTTCAGAAGGTTGAAAAAGTAAAACCGCCAATCTGAATCCACCTACTAGCCCCGTGGGAGTCATGCCCCTTCAGAATAACGATCATAAGCAAAGCAAGGCTTACAATATAGCCAAACCAGTAGAGATCGATCAAACGGTGATAATCAATCATAGAAAAGAGGAACATGATTACAAGGCTCACGACAATGCCTATGATTTGTTTTATTTCGAAGTGATTCGTTGGAGGAGGTGATGGCCAAAAACACCGATGGTACTTAGAATCAGTGTGAAAAAGAATCAAAATAAAATCCAACCGCCAAAACGAATAACTAGGTTTGTTTGAATTTCGGATATTTAATTTGAGCTGCTTTCGTCTTCTCAATCTGCCGTCTGACCTCCACCGTCTAGTTCTTTTGCACCTCCGGAGAGGATCTTTTTCCTGTTCTTCCGGATTGTAATAGTAACGATACACATCCCCCGTGATCTGTGCTGCATAGGAAGAGGTATACCCGTACGCAATTCTCGTTGCGATGGCAATTTCCGGGTTTTCATACGGAGCAAAACTGATGAAGAGCGCATGATTGGCCCTGATTGTAATTTGCTGTGCAGTACCGGTTTTTCCGGCCACATCCACTCCAATGTTATTATAGTAAGGCTTGTCCTCTACCACCTGCCGCATCCCAGAGCAGATGGCATCCCAATAGGAAGCATTCATTTGAATCGTATTATGTACGGTGGCCGCATTCTTTTTTTATCGTTTTGCCACTGCTATCCGTGATTTTATCGATCAATGTCAAATTATAACAAGTGCCACGATTCGCCACCGTTGTGACATACCTGGCCAAACCAACTGTGGTATAATTCGCATTTCCCTGTCCGATCGCAGAGCGGATCGCATCCTGGGTAGAGGCCTGCGGCATGGATTCTTCAATTTCGATGCCTGTTTTTTTGTTGTGATTCCATACATATCGGCATATTTGGTCAATCGCTTCAATCCATAGGCAGAATTATATTTTTCCATTTTTCATTCCTAGATTATATCCCACGTTATAAAAGAAAACGTTACAGGATTTTACGAATCGCCTGTACGACATTGAGGCTGCCGTGAGACGAGGGATGAGATCCAGCAAATCGGGCCGTTCTCGATTTTTGTCAAATCGACCGGTACAGGTATAAGTGGAGGACGTTGTAATCACCCCCTCCATCAGGCCTGCTGTAGCAGAAATCGCTTTAAAAGTAGAACCGGGTGCTGTCTTTTGCTGTGTTGCATAATTATAAAGCGGCCTGGATAAGTCATTATTTAACTTTTTGTAATAAGCGGCATCCACTCCATTTGCCAATTTATTATTATCGTAACTGGGATATGACACCATCGCCAGTACATCGCCATTCCTCACATTGGTAATTACCATAGAGCCGGAGCAGGGGTCCAGTGCCAGTTGTGCGGGCGTAATGTCCAAACGCCTCAGGCGATTCAACATGAAAATGTAGGGGCTCTCTCCCCCCCGATCAAATAGACTCTGCTCTGCACTGCCCAGCTTCACCACTCCCTGTTCCAACAAGGCATGGCAGATTTGAGAGCCTGTGACCGTATCATCATCAATCAGATAACGGTATAGTTTTTTTATTAAAATTGACATCGGAAGCGACTTCATTCAGGATATAATCCTCCATCGCCCGATAGATGGTTTCTGCATCAGAATATTCAGAATTCAAGGACAACTTGGTGATATCAACCCAGTTCGCAGAAATCGCATGGCGCAGGTAATCGGCCATGGAGATCGTTTCTTTTGTTGTCCATGCAATGTAAGTTTTGTCATTTTTATCTAAGAGGTCTGCACGGATCACGCCGTTATCATAGAGTTTTTTTACGATGTAACTTTCGTATACTTTGTATTCTTTTGTGAGCTTATTATAGGGCGTTTTCGTCTGCTCCATTTCAGTCCGCAGTCTGTTAAGTACGGTCTTTTGACGAACCTGAAATTCTGCCTCGATCTCCTTCTCTGCTTTTCCTGCGCCATTTTGCGAGAAATGTGTGATATCAATCACCGCGTTATTAAACAATGCGTAATAAACATCATAAATCGGAATAATGAGTTTGGAGGCAGTCACATTCTGCTCAAAAAGGTTTTACATTCCGTATTTTTTTGAGACCAAAATACCAGCCAGCCTATTTTTCAAGAATATCATAGGCTGCTTCTGTAAGATCTTTGTCCACTGTTAAATAAACATCATTTCCTGATCCCGGATTCGTACGGTCCTGGGTCTCGATCACCTTGCCCACACGATCTACAAAAAGAGTTTCCTTCCCCTTCATGCCATGCAGCTCGTTCTCCATCGATTGTTCGATGCCGGCCTTCCCAACCGTGTCATTCATGGCATAATCCGCTGCCGGGTTTTTCTCCTTTAAACGCTCTAATTCTTCCGGAGATATTTTTTTCCAGTATAACCAATAATCTGAGAAAAAAATAGCGAGCATCCACATATTTTCTGGCGGTGCTTTCTGTAACGGAAACTCCGGGCATATCTGCTGCATTTTTCCAAAACATCCGCCACGGTCTTGTCATTGACTCCGGACGCAACCGTGGTGTCAATATATTGCTGGAAGCTGTTGAGCGACATGTCATAACGTATAATCACCATTTTTTTAAAAGAAGTGCATTATCGTAACCGTCACCTGCCAAAAAAAGGATTTACGATCATTCGGATCTTTATATTCCCCAATCCCAAAACGTCTAGCAAGATCAAGAACAACCTCTCTGGCCGTCTTCGTTTTTTCCTGGTATTCCAGCTCATCAATGGATTTTCTGCCATAGACATCTGCCAAAAAAATCGTTGGAGTGCCGTTCCCTCAACAGCAAAAAGAAAATCCGCCGTTTTCATCTAAAAACAATATCAAAATTATTGTCAATGGAATCTCCATTTCGCTCAATGATATTCACAAGCGCCTGAATGGTTGCATTTAGTTTTGCATCATGTCCTCTCCCGCTTTCATACGCATCCTGAATCGTAACCGAATTTGCCAGTTCATTATAGGCTAAAAGATTGCCGTTACGATCATAGATGTTTCCTCGTACACCGGGAATCGAACGCTCTTTTTTTGATACGAAGTTGGAAGGATTTCATATAGTCCTTCCCCCGTATGATCTGAAGATCAAATAAGCGAAGACATAAAATCGAGGTACATAAAATGAGCACCATCGCAAGAATGGTGATACGAGATGTAAAAAAATTCAAAATAGCGTCTTTGATCTCTTCAAACAAATTTTTTTAGCACTCCTCTGCTCAATGTCCTCTAAGTATCCGTTTAAAGATAACAACAGAGGATAGAAACCAAGTGAAACGGCGGAAGTATAAATCGCCTCTGGCAACATGATACTCTGCAGGTAATATTGAAAATGAAAAATTTCCCTGATCAGGAAAAAAACAAGAAAAAAAGCAGAAAAAAAGAAAGCGCCAGATCGCTGAGCAAGATCACCGTAAAAGGCAGTACGATTTTTTTCCGGATAAAATAGACGATGTAACATGCCGCATCCAAAAACCGATGAACATGTATAGCAAGGCGAAAAGCCCCCAAGGTACTGCTACTAAATACATCGAGAACAAGACCGCAGACAAAACCGATCCACAGCCCTTCCCTCTCCCCTCATCAAAGAAAGAGAGGCTGTAGCGATCACAAGAAGATTCGGCGTAATCCCCGCGAAATCAATATAACGAAATATCGTAGATTGTAAAAATATAACAAATCAGGATGACCACCAATGTGATCAAAAGATCTTCTTATTTTCTGAAATATCGTCATTCTCCGCCTGTATCTTTCGTTTCTAAGATGACCAATACGGTTGAAATATGTTCAAAGTCCACTGCGGGAGTCAGTTCTCCTGATTTCGTCAGATGATTGGTATCTTCATTGACTGATGTGATATAACCAATTAAAATACCCGGAAGAAACCGGTCCGACACATTGGAGGTAACAATCTTTTCGCCGACTGCGACCTTATCCGCATTGTCCGTCAGACGAGAAAAACGGGATCGTCCCATTTTTTGTATTCTTCCAGAGATCCGTTGACAATTAAATTATCCGATGTCGATAACACCATCCCACTGACCGAAGAATTATCGGCTATGATCGACTTGACCCTGGCCCACGAGGGACCAACCTCATCTACGATACCGACCAGACCGCTGCCTGCCACGACATTCATATTCTTACGAATTCCATCGGAAGATCCCTTGTCGATCATGAAGGAAGAAAACCAGTTCCCTGCATCTTTGGCAATCACTCTGGCGCCGGTTTTTCTCATATTGCTCATACTGTGCATCCAGTTGATACAATTCTCTCAGTTTCTGGAGTTCATACCGATCCTGCAAAAGATTGGTGTTGTCTGTTGTCAGCTGATCCACCTGACTCTGTAAAATTTTGTTTTCTTTCTTTAGTTGTTTCACATCATTGACTGTTTTTGCATACGCGTCAATTTCCAGTGCGACAGATGTAATCCCCTTTTGTACCGGCGTGACAAAGGACCCGAAAACGGCGTTTACGGGGCCTGATAAAAAGGGGCATAAAAAGTCAATAACATCAGAACCAAACAAAGCCCCGTCATAGCAAACAGAAGATATTTGGCGGGTAGCTGCTGCTTCTCCGGTTCTCCAACCTGATAAAGCTCCGGTTTCATTCTTTACTCGTTTCCAATATCATAGGCCAGAGATTTATACTGATCCTCTTTGATAATCTTGGCCAGACCAAGCGCAACAGAACAGGTCGGATTCTCAGCAAGATTGACATTCAACCCAACGCCGTTGGATAATTTCTGTGCCAGATGTCCGATCTGGGAAGCACCGCCTGTCAGATAAAGGCCGTGCTTATAGATATCAGCTGCCAGTTCCGGAGGTGTTCTCTCCAGTGTTGCACGAATGTTATCCAGAATGGTGTCAAAATTTTCGATCAAGGCCTTATCAATGATATCAGTAGGAATTTCTCTCTCAACCGGAAGTCCGGTTACAATATCCCTTCCGTATACGACTGCATTCTTCCCGGCCTTTTCGAGGTCTTTGAGTGAAATTTTCACATTCTCCGCCGTCTTAGATCCGATCATCAGCGCATATTCTTTTCGAATAATCGAACGAATGGAATCATCAAACTTCTTACCGCCGACTTTAATCAACTTACTGATTACAATTCCTCTTAGGGAAAGAATGGAAATCTCGGTGGTATCATAACCCACATTCACCACTAGAACTCCCTGTGAATTCATAATATCCACATCCAGACCCAAACCATCGGCAATCGACTTCTCGACCACCATGATCTTCCTCGCCTTGAGCCCACTTTCACGAATCAAATCATAGAAGGCTCTTTTTTCTACATCCGTCACGTCATACGGACGAGCTACATAGAAATCTACAGGCTTAGAAAGACCCTTCATTTGGTCATTCACAAAAAGTTTCACCAAAGCCTGCATATTGTCGATATCCGCTATGACACCATTCGACAAGGGATAAGAAATTTTTAATGGGCGCGGGGGCTTTTCTCGTACATTTCATAGGCCGCATTTCCATAGGCGAAAATGGTCGTCTTATTCTGGATTGCGATCATATTTTTTTCTACCACCACATCATCGGTCGCTTTATTGTATATTTTGATATTACAGGTTCCAAGATCAATTCCAAAAAGTATTCGCGCTCAAAAACCTCCTGTGCTCTATCGCATCTAAAGTAAATTTTTCTTCCTTAAAGCTCAGATAACATTTGTTTCCAATAATAATATGATCCACCAGCCGAATGCCGGTGATCTCTCCGGCTTCTTTCACTTTGGCGGTCACTTCCAAATCTGCTTCTGATGGAGAGGGATTTCCTCCCGGATGATTGTGAAGCAGTACCAGCCAGACCGCTTTTTTTCGAAAAATGCATACAGAAAGACATCACGCACTTCTAATAAAGAGGCGTTGCAGGTTCCAATACTGAGGACGGTTTCATCGATTTTGCAAAGCTTCTGATTCAGCGCAACCAGGATGACCCTCTCCTGCTCTTCGTGTCAGCAACAATTCCATATAGTAGTCGGCAACCGACCTGGGGTTGTGAAAAAGACAACTCCTGCTTTGCGCCATCCGCTGCCATTCTTCTGAAAGCTCCGCAATGCATTTCAATTTGACGGCTTTGATCCTTCCAATGCCGTCAATCTGCATTAAATCCTCTACACTTAGATGGTAAAGGCTGTTCAGTCCACGCCCATTCCCGCCATCTAGCGCAAGAATCTTCTGCCCGATCTCCATTGGCGTATGCGTGCCCGACCCCGTACGAATCATGATGGCGAGCAATTCTGCATCCGTCAGAGCCCCCTGCCCCAAAGCGTTCAAACCGCTCATAGGGAAGCGCATCGACATCCAGTTCTGCCTCCTGCATCCGCATCCGCAAAAGACGTTGGTTTTTTTCTCTTGCAATTGATTTCTGAACGCCTCTCCGAAAGGTCTCAGAAACTTGAGATATTGTAGCACAAAGAAAAAAATTACTGTATAGCTTTCAGGTCAAATATACCATAGTCTAATAATTTTTTTGCACTGTCCGCAAAATGCCGAGTTTAGCGCTTGGCCAAGTTAATCCTCCCTGAAAATAAACGGCATAAGGCTCGCGCATCGGCCCGTCTGCAGATAATTCAATAGAGGAGCCGGATACAAAGGCTCCGGCTGCCATAATCACCTTTGCATCATATCCCGGCATGTCCCACGGTTCCGGTCTGACAAAAGAATCGACGGGAGCCGCCGCCTGAATTCCTTCACAGAAGGCGATAAGCGCATCAGGATGGTGAAAAGTGACTGCCTGAATAATGTCGTGCCTCTCCTCTTTCGAGGAAGGAAGCACCTCATAACCCTAATTTCTCATACAGAGCAGCAGCAAAGACGGCTCCCTTGAGTGCAGACGCCGTTACAACCGGAGCTAAAAAAAGTCCCTCATAAAATTGCGGTAGAATTCCCAGCGAGGCTCCGACTTCTTTTCCAAGGCCAGGAGAAGTCAGTCTGTAGGCCGCATTCTCAACACATGCCCTTTTGCCTGCAATGTATCCGCCAACCGGTGCAAGTCCTCCGCCCGGATTTTTGATCAGAGAACCGACGACCATATCAGCACCCACATCAGACGGTTCCATTTTCTCTACAAACTCACCGTAGCAATTATCCACCATACACAAGACATCCGGGCGAATTTGCTTGATTTTTTGAATCAATTCTCCGATCTGTTTTACGGAAAAAGAGGGGCGTGTCTGGTATCCTTTAGACCTTTGGATGGTCACCAGGCGAATTTTTTTCTTCTGTTTGCAAGATCTGCACAATGGCCGGATAGTCAAAAGTCTTTTCTGCAGTAAGATCCGTCTGCAAATAAGAAATTCCGTATTCTTTCAAAGAGCCCCTGGATTCCCGTATCCCAATGACCTCTTCTAAGGTGTCATAGGGCTTTCCCACCGGAGAATACAGGACATCACCAGGGGCGCAAATTGCTCAAAAGGGCCAGCGCCAGAGCATGGGTTCCGCAAGTGATCTGCGGTCTGACCAGTGCGTCTTCTGTATGAAAAAAATGTTTGCATACACCTGCTCTAAGGTGTCTCTTCCGATGTCATTGTAGCCATACCCCGTCGTTCCCAGTAGACAAGCCTCACTCACCCTGCATGTCTGCATGGCATGGAGCACTTTCAGACTATTGTATTCGGCATTCTCATCAATCTTGCAAAAGGTTTCCTGTAAACCTTCTAATATTTTTTTCTCCAAAAGAATATATCTTGGGGGATATTCCCATTTCCTGATAAAGCTCCCGCATTCTGATTACAATCCCTTCTGTATTTCCTGCACGATTCGCAAGTCGTCCTCACCAAAAATCAGCTTTGTTGATCCAAATGACCTCTTTTTCACGACGGAACCAGGTCAGTTGACGTTTGGCAAAAATGTCTTGTGTTTTGCTTAATTCGTAAGACTGCCCTTTCCCGCGAACATTTTTCCCGCGAAGAAATCCGCCATCTCTCGATATCCCAGCCCTTGCATGGATGTCATTTGGTCACTAGAGCGAGGGAGGAATCGACAATTTGCAGCAGCGCCGTTTCCTTTTGCATCTGTTCGCTTGCAGCCCTTGAACCATCCTGCCGGTAGGTACCTTCCAGCAGAGATCGCACCTCTCCTTCCAGCCCTCTTTCCATCATTTCCTCCACACGACGATCGATTTTCTCATATAAGAGGGCACGTTCCCTGGTGAGCACAAAGTAATGAAACTGGTAAGGAGAGGTTTTTTTCACGCTGTCTCCGATTGTGTTCTGAAATTCTTTCTCCGGTCAGATCATAATATTCCAGCGCACGGATCACTCGTTTGACATTGCCGGATGGAATCGCCTCTGCCGCCTCTGCATCGACTTTGCGTAACATCTCGTGCAAGGCTTCTTTCCCTCTTTCCTCGCAAATTTTGGAATAATGATTCCTTAGGGACAGATCTTCCTTCCCTTCACTAAAATCAATATCGTAGAGCAGCGCCTGAATATAGAAGCCGGTTCCCCCTACGATAATCGGTATTCTTCCCCGATGCAGGATTGCTTCCACCGCTTCTTTTGCAAGCTTTTTGGAACATGGTCACATTGAAGGATTCCGTGGGATCTAAAATATCAATCAGATGATGGGGCACGCCGTCCATTTCCTGTTTCGTAATCTTATCCGTTCCGATATTCATATATCGATACACCTGCATCGAGTCGGCAGAGATGATTTCTCCTCCGATCTTTTTGGCAAGTTCGATGGAACATTTCGTTTTTCCGACAGCGGTAGGGCCGGTGAGAACAATCAATGGTTTTTTATTTGTCATGACACAATTCGTTTGAATTTTTTTATCCAGTTCATATTTACTCATGGAAATAATCGTCGGCCTTCCGTGCGGACAATTGTAGGGATTCTCCAGAGTCAGCAATTCGTCAATCAGCGCCTCTATTTCTGCATGGTTCATGGCCGTATTTCCCTTGACCGAAGCCTTGCATGCCATGGAAGCAATTTTTTCTACAATCAGAGAAAAATCCCCCCTCACATGTTCCTCCGCAAGATCATCGATGATGGATAAAAAGAGTTCTTTTTTCCCCATGTCCATATAAATCCACCGGAACGGCTCGAATGGCGTAGGTATGCGCACCGAAAGGCTCCAGTTCGAAACCGAGGGAATTGAAATGCTCCTGATATTCTAAAAGAAGAGCCTCTTCCGCCGCGGTAAGGGTAACCAGAATCGGCTGTGACAAAATCTGTGCATCCGGTTCGTGATTCGCATATCTTTTTCATCATCCGTTCATAATTAACCTTTTCATGGGCCGCATGTTGATCGATCAGAAACATTTTATCCTCAAACGTCACGATCAATAAGTATCAAAAAAACCTGTCCGATGATTTTTGTACGCGGAACGATTTTTAACGGAGAGCATTTTATCGTCAAAAATCTCCAACTGTACATTCTTTTTCAATAATCACCTGACGATCCCGATGAATGATGCCGGATTTCGAAGAATTTTTCTACCGGAGAATGGATGCCGGGCAGTACGCGTCCTTCCGGAATTTTTGCCGCCTTCTTTCGTCTCCTTCTCCTGAAACCAGTCCTCAATTCCTTCCTTTTCCGCTGGTTGTCCCTGCGAGTCCTCTCCTTTTGCCTCCTCCTTTTTGGAGAATCTCTTTTCCTGTCTCCTCCTTTTGGAGTAACGCTTTTCCTGCCCCCTCCTTCTGACGGGCCTCTTTTCCTGTCTCGTCTTCCGGAAGCAGCTCTTTTTGCGAAAAAAACCTTCGAACAGGGACGGGGTCTCTTCCAGCCGATTCACTTCAAAGGGTTGCGGATAAGGAACCGGATTCAACAGGGGATTGATTTTATCTTTTTTCTCTTCCTCCAGCGCCACATTGGGAATCATCTCATGGATGCGGGAAACTTCTGCCACCGAGCGACGAATAAATTCATATAATGCGTCCGGCTCGTGAAAGCGAACCTCCATTTTAGAAGGATGTGCATTCACATCCACCAGATCGGTGGAAAGCTCTATAAACAGAACCGCAAAGGGAAAGCGGTGTTGCATCAGATATTGTTGATATCCTTCCTCTAATGCACGCGAAAGCAGTTTGTTCCTTACATACCTTCCGTTTACAAAAAACAGCTCCTGGTTTCGATTGGCCCGGTTGACTACCGGTTCTCCCAGGAAACCGTGCAGCATCACTCCATCCCCCTTCACATGGACGGGGATTAAGGAATTGGCAATCTCTCTTCCATAAATACGATAAATCAACTCTTTTAAATTACCGCTACCGGAAGAAGAAAAAAACCTCTTTTTTTATCGCTCACCAGGTGGAAGGCAATGTGGGATTATCCAGTGCAAGCTTTTTCCATCAGATCGCCCACCAGGGCCCCTTCACTTCGTGGTTTCCTCAGAAATTTTTTTCTTGCAGGCGTATTGTAAAATAGACGGCGTACCATGACACTGGTTCCGGAAGGGGCTCCCACTTCCTCCATCCCCTCTTCCTTCGAGCCGTCCATCAAATAACGCACCCCTATCAGGGCGTCTTTTTGGTTTTGTGATCATTTCCACTTCTGCCACGGCGGCAATCGAAGAAAGCGCCTCTCCTCGAAAAACCCAGAGAGAGATGGCAAACAGATCCGCCGCGCTTCTGATCTTACTGGTTGCATGTGAAAAAAAGGCTTTTCTCACCTGCGTCTTTTCGATCCCCGATCCATTATCTGTCACCCGAATCAGGGAGGTTCCTCCTTCTCTTATTTCCACTGTAATGAGGGTGGACCCGGCATCAATTGCATTCTCCACCAACTCTTTCACCACACTGGCCGGATTTTTCAATCACCTCTCCTGCGGCAATCTGATCGATGGTATTTTTTTGTCCAGTTGAATGATTTCTGCCATTTTCCTCTCCCGGAAGGATCCATGTGACTCTACAATTTTTTTGTCCTGTCTCCATCCTCTCAAATTCGATTGCGAAGATCGTTCTGTAATTTATACAGCGTATTTAAAGCCTCGATCGGTGTCATCGCAGTCACATCCATTTCCTGTAATTCTCGAATCACCTCTGCGTCTTTTTACCGTATCAGAAAAAGACATTTGATTCAAATCCACCTCATCATAATGCCTGACTTTTTTTAGAAGAAGACTGCGTTTTGACTTTGATCTTTTTGATCGTCTGTGCTATATCGTTTTTCGGATAGTTTCTTTTGCAATTTCTTTGGCCCTATCAATTACCAAATCCGGAACGCCGGCCAGTTTTGCTACCTGAATTCCATAACTTTTATCCGCTCCTCCTCTTATGATTTTTCGAAGGAAAACAATCTGATCGCCTCTTTCTTTTACCGCAATACAATAATTATTGACATTATCAATCTTTCCCTCCAGCTCGGTGAGCTCATGATAATGCGTGGCAAATAGAGTTCTGGCTCCCAGATAGTTACGGTTTGCGATATGCTCTACGACCGCCCAGGCAATGGACAGACCATCGTAGGGTGGAAGTACCACGTCCGATTTCATCCAAAATGAGCAGCGAATTCGGTGTAGCGTTTCTTAGAATATTGGCCACCTCGTTCATCTCCACCATGAAGGTCGACTGCCCGCTTCCCAGATCATCGGAGGCTCCGACTCTGGTGAAAATGCGGTCTGTAATCCCTATGTGGGCACTTTTTGCCGGTACAAAACTTCCGATCTGTGCCATTAAGACAATGAGCGCCGTCTGCCTCATATAGGTGGACTTACCCGCCATATTGGGCCCTGTGATGATAGAAACGGCATTCTTGTTTTGATCCAGCAGAGTGTCGTTATCAATAAAAACTCTCACACGTCTCCATCATCCTCTCTACAACCGGATGCCGCCCTTCCCGAATGTCCAAAAAGGCCGTCCGTAGCAATTTCAGGCTTGATATATCGATTATGCTCCGCCACATAGGCCAGAGAAGCATACACATCTAAATGCGCCACAGCCTTGGCCGTTTTCTGAATCCTCTCTGTTTCTCTGCCGACCCGCTCCCTGAGATTACAGAAAATCTCGTATTCCATCGCATGCAACTTTTCCTGTGCATTTAAAATTTCATCTTCCAGCTCTTTTTAATTTCGGCGTGGTAAAACGCTCACAGTTGGTCAGTGTTTGACGTCTGATAAAATCATCAGGAACCAGTTCTTTTTGAGAATTCGTCACCTCAAAGGAATAGCCGAAATTGTTGCTGAACTTGATCCGAAGATTTTTTTGATCCCTGTACGGGTCCTCGTTTCTTCTTCAAGATCCGCCAGCCACTGCTTGCCGTTCATCGCTACCTCACGGAAGTGGTCCACCTCCTGGTGATAGCCTTTTTCGAATCATCCCTCCCTCTCTCGGGGAAAGCGGGGGCTCTTCTACCAGAGCGGAGGAAATCAGCTCTTCAATATCCTCTAGCACGTCCAGCGCCTTACTTAAGCGTTCCATTGCCGGGCAGGATTCTGCATCCTTCAGCGCCGTTTTTAATTCCCGGAAGAAGTCGAAGCGAATTTCCAAAAGCGACCATATCTCTTGGCCCCGCGGTACGATAGCTGATCCTGGCTAAAAGTCTCTCTAAGTCATAGACTCCAGTCAGATATTCACGAATCTCCTCTCTGCACAAGGCCTGTTCCTTTAAAAAGAAACTGCCGATAGCCTCTCTTCCATCTGAGCCGTATCAATCAGAGGTTGTTCCACGAAGGAGCGCAAAAGTCTCGCTCCCATTGCCGTTTTTGTTTTATCTAATACCCAGAGAAGCGTTCCTCTTTTCTTTTTATCCCGTAGGGTTTCCGTTAGTTCCAGATTTCTTCTGGTCGCCGAATCCAAAAGCATATAGTGACTTGCCACATAAAGGGTGCAGCTGCGTCAGATTGGCCAGATCCGTCTTCTGTACCCGTTTCAAATAGCCAAGAAGAGCGCCGGCGGCAAGTGTGCCATTTGGAAAATCTTCGATCCCAAGGCCAATGGTTGAAGAGGTATGAAAATGGTCCGTCAAGGACCTCCTGCACGATTCTGCTCCAAAATCGAGAGGATCCAGAGGGTAGACCGTCGTTTCATATTTCTCTTTCAGTTCTGTCTCCGATATTCCGTCACTGAGAAAGGAAACATTGCAAATCAGTTCTGAAGGTTGGAATTTTTGCAATCTCGTCCCGAATTTCCTGCACGGAACGGACTTCAGTCAAATGGAAATCACCGGTGGTTACATCGCAGACGGCAATTCCGCTGGCAGGGGAATGAAAAAAACACGCACATGATATAGTTGTTTTTTTGTTTCTTCGAGCGATTGCATATTCAGCGTTGTGCCCGGTGTGACCACCCGAATCACATCCCGCTTCACAATTCCCTTTGCCTGCTTCGGATCTTCCAGTTGCTCACAAATAGCAACTTTATAACCCCTTTGCACGAGCCTTGTCAGGTAGCTCTCCGCCGCATGAAAGGGAACTCCACACATCGGCGCCCTCTGTTCCAGCCCGCAAGATTTTTCCTGTCAGTGTTAATTCCAATTCTCTGGAAACTGTCACCGCATCTTCAAAGAACATTTCATAAAAAAATCACCTAGGCGGTAAAAAAAGAATGCAATCGGGATAGTTTTTTTCTTCATCAGAAGGTAATGTTGCATCATGGGAGAAACTTCTTCTTCCGGAACCCCGGACGACAAAAGATCGCTTAATTTTTTTCTCCCTTATGCATGACTTCGATTGCTTCCATTGTCATAAGATTCACTCCGGTTTCTTACATCCAGTTTCCAATTTTCTCCCACGGCCTGACCAAGACGAACGGGCACCTCTCTTCCTTCCAAAGACGCCTTCCGGATATCCGGAAAAAAATATTTACCCTGTTTTTTTGCAGAAGAACAATAATGGTCGAGCCACCATAAAGGAAGCATCCTTTTTCCTCTCCTCTGGAAAAAGAATACCTCCGATGATAATTACGAATTTTTCCGACCAGCATCGCCCCCACTTCCACCTGAACAACTTTTCCAAAATGTGCCGTGTGCATGAGAGTATACTCGCGACAGTTTTTCCGTAAAAACAGGGATCTCCCGCAAGGCGATGGGGCGTACGGTATGCAAAACACCGGGGATAAAGATATTGTCTTCTTTCCACCCGTCGTCCAGATAGAAATATCTGTGGTAATGCTGCACACACAACCGGTAAACCAGACAGGTTCCCCCTTCAAACTCCTTCGCCAGCGCCGTGTTCTGCAACAAAGCTTCCACCGTATACCGACTTTGTTTAATGGGAAGAACCGTGGTTTGCCGAATCTCCCAGACACTGAGCAGTCCGTCACAAGGCGCAACCAGTGATGATGCCCTCCGGTCCACCGGCCTTTTCTCCGGCTTGAGTTTACGGGTAAAACAATCATTGAAGGAACGAAAATCTGTCTGTTCGCATTCCTTCAGCTCAATATGATTTTTCACGAACGGATGAATCAAAGGAACGGACAGAGGAGAATCCAAGAATTTACCAACGAAAAACAGAGAAGGGCCTCCAAGTCAGAAATTGCAACAGCAAACGTCCCGGCGCGGTTTTATAAAAAAACAGCAGCTCTCTTCCCATATACAATCCCCCGCTTTTTGCTGTCTTTTTCCTTCAGAAAATCAATGAATATGCCTTACCAGTAGCAGTGCAAGAAGCAGAATCAGTGCCTCTACGGCACCAATTCCCACCATAATCCAAACACCGCATACGCCGGGCTTTTTTTGACCTGAATCTTGGACACAAAGAGGAAACCGGTAACGAGGAGCGCAAGATAATAAATCGGTGTAATATCAAAGGGCAGAATATACTGTAAGAGCATGATGGAGGGAAAGATAAGAGCAGCAGAGGTTACCGGCAAACCGATATACGTTTTTTTCGACAGCCGCCCTCCGTTTTTCTGCCTTTCTTCTTCCATTACATTAAAATATGCAAGCCGAATCAAAGCGGCAAGCACATAAAACATCAAAATAAAAAGAATCAGAATGGAAACCGCCCTGGTCCCCCCAGTCCAAAAAAACGAGAACCGGGAAATGCCGTAAATCTGCGGTCCCACCGTAGAAATCGCTTCTCAATGCACGCGGGCAAGACTCCAAAAAGCCACCAAATCCGCCAAAGAATCAATTTGAATTCCAAAAGCCTTTTTCTGCCGGGGAACGATCTTTTTTTGGTCCTTGCGACTCGTCCATCAAAAAGCATCGCAAAGACCGCTTAGCATGAGAAAGAAAACGCCCAAATAGGGATGCCCTGCTGCATGCAGCGAAATACAGATTCCCGCTACTGCGGACAGGAGGGAGAGATATGTAAGCCAAACCGTATAATCGTAAAACCCTAACATTTTATGATCTCTTTCTGCTTAATATAAAATAATAAGCCGCATAACCGATCGCAACCGTGAATCCACTAAGCAAAACACATATATAAAAAGATAAACTCCTGCTTAGAAGTTCCAGACGAACTGCACTGGATTTTGACATCATATCACGAAATCCATCCAGCATCAAATAATCTGCTACCCCCCATTCCTCCCGGAACAGGAACTGTGTTGGAGCCGATGGCAACCATGCTCTGTATCGTCCAAATGGGAAAAAAACGTCCTTTGGGTCGCCCCCGTTGCCAGAAAAAAACAAAAGCCGTAACGGATATTTGAGAGACGCGCTGTGCCAGATTCCAGAGATACGCTCCGACCAGTGCCATTTTGGAACCGGCCATCTGTCCAACACTCTCATGATAAGCTTCAATTCTCTTTTCGTACTTTTGCAATCCAAGCCTTTCGGCTTTCTAAGCAGGCGCAGCTTAGAAAGCAGGTAAGCCGTTTTGTGCACCAGAATGTTCAGGATCTGCCGGTGAAATAGCAGCAATAAAAAGAAAATGGCAAAAAGAACCAGCACAAAGGACCCGAGCAAAATAAGTCCTCTGGAGAGGAGGTTGAAATGGAAAAAAATTTCCGGTGCGGTCACCAGGCAAAGAAGACCCACTGTCAAAAATTCCAAGCGTATACATGACAAGATTCATCACAAGCACCGCTGTCGTTACGGAAAGAGGGATTCCACTTTTTTTCATGAAATAGGCGCTTGCAGGTTGCCCCCCCGAGGCGGATGGAGTGATGGCAGAAAAGAACACATCTCCTGCCGAGAACAAAAAACCCTGTATCGCATTTCTTTTTATAACCGACACTATGCAGGAGGCAAAGAAGGGCGCCACCTTCACAACAGATAAAGCCGAGCATCGCAAAAATGGACATGACCACCCATTTTTTTGTCGGCAGAAAGCACAATTTCTTTCAGATCATGGAGTGAAAGGCTGTCTGCCTGTGACAAAACGGCAGAGATGCTGAGTACTGCAAGTAGAATTGCGATAAAAAACCAGATTATTTTCTTCTTGTCCATTGATCCCAATGCTCCATGCGCTGATATATTTGTTCAAAGCCTCGTCCGCGTGTGACAAGAATACCGATCTCAAAAAAAGCAATTCCGCCTAAAATATCCATTAGAACATGCTGTTTGACTAAAACGACTGAAAGACAGACCAGAAACGTCATGATCGTGGTTAGCCACGCATACCATTTTCCGATCTTTTTCTGCGCAAAGGCCGTTCTTGTACAGAACCAGCTTTCCAAAACGTGAATCGAAGGGAATAAGTTGACCGGCGCATCCATTTGATAAACCCATCTGGTCACCCACTCTGCCACTCCGGTCCCAATCACCCGGGGCCGCAGAATGGTGGAAGGAATCAAAATGAAACAGCCAAAAAGTCAAAAATCTTCGCAAACAACTCTGCACTCAGATATCGATAACAAAATGATTTGCTCTCTCTGCCACAGATGAGGAAACCAATGATCCACTGTAAATAAGCACCTAGGTAAATAAAAATAAAGCCCGGAATAAACGGAATCTCCCTGTCCAGCGGAAGAGATAAATCATGGAAGGTGAAATAACCTTTTAAAGACTGAAGCCCTATATACCCAACAAAATTGAACGAAAGATTCAACAAAAGAGCCGGAATCGCATAAGACGGCAGAAGACTCTTGAATCGTTTTTCGAAGCGGATGAATTTCTTTCAAGCTGGCTCTCTTCCTCTGTAGATGTCTCTTTCTCCTCTGTAGAAGCAACGCCAATTATTGTAGCATCTATTTGTACTTTTTTACACCTGTTTTTTTCCTATCCCCTGCACGGATCCACCCCGTCATACTAAAAAAAGTGTGTTCTAAAAAGAACACACCGTCGCTCCTCTGTTTTGTTTTGTCTTCATCCCCTTTGCACTTCACTTGACTTCATCAGTTCTCTCACTACAACCGACGCGGCCAGAAGCCCGGCTGCAGGAGGCACAAAGGCGCAGGATGCAGGCGTATCTTTTTGTCTCCTTAGCGGTAAATTCCTCTTCTCCGACTCTTCTTTCTCCTCGCTTCTCTCATTCACCTCTTCCCTCTTCTCGGGAAGAGGCTTCATAGAAGGTTCTGTAGAATAAACCACCTTTAGATGCTGAACCCCTCGTTTTCTCAACTCCCGCCTCATGATTCTGGCAAGCGGATCCATGCTGGTTTCAAACAGATCACAGGTCTGCAACTTCGAGGGATCCATTTTATTCCCCGCTCCCATACAGGAGATAATGGGTACCTGTGCCTTCTGCGCTTCCAAAATCAGCCCGATTTTGGCACTGACCGTATCAATCGCGTCCAGGATATAATCATAGTTCTGAAACTCCAGACCGTTTGCCTCTTCGCTGCCCGGTAGATAAAAAATGGGATGTTTCATCACACGGATTTCAGGATTGATGTCATGAATCCTTTCTTCACAAACATCCGTCTTTCTCCTTCCAAGATTCGGGATCAGTGCCATGCATTGACGGTTTAAATTGGTTTCATTATAAAAATCGTTGTCAATGACATCAATGGTTCCTATATTGCTCCTTGCCAGTGCCTCCACCGCACTGCCTCCGACTCCTCCCAGTCCAAAAACCGCCACTCTTTTTGAGAAAAGTGCTTCTACCGCCTCTTTCCCGAATAAACGGATGGTTCTTTGATAGGCATTCTCCGGGCATTTTTTTGAAACCGCTTCCACTTCCCGTCATCATTCTAAAGCTGTCCTCTTTATGCGGCATTTGCCGCTTTCTTTGAATTCATCAACTCATCCAGTTTTTTTACACTCTTTCTCTTCTTCCGTTAAATTCCTTGGAACAAGAATTTCTACCACCATACAAATCTCCCCGTGTTCCCTTATTTTTTTCAAAGAAGGAATCCCTTTTCCTTTCATTCGGATTTTACTACCGCTTTGCGTCCCTTGCGGAATCTTCACCATCAACGTTTTTATGGTCCAGCGTCTGAATCTTCACCTCTCCTCCCAAAAACGGCGGTGGTAAAGGGAACCATCGTCTTCATATACAGGTCAGATCCCTTGCGCTCGACTCCCTTGCGGGGAAGGATATGTACTTGAAGGTATAAGTCTCCCTTCCGTAGACGATCCGTCTGCCCCTGCCCCTTTAAACGAATGCTCTGTCCTTCCTCAATGCCTGCCGGAATATGGACGATCAGAGAATGTGTCCTGCCATCTCCCAGCTGAAAAAGACACTTTCTTATCCGCCCCCAAAACGGCATCTTGAAGGTCCACCTGAATTTCCGATGTTACATCCCCACTGCCAGAAAAAGGCGTCGCTCCCATCAAACCCTGTGTGTTCACGAAAGCCTTCAAAAGGGCCGGATCCGTCGCCGCTCTGAAAATGAACCGTCTTTCCCTTCCTGTCGCCAAATACGTTCCCAAACAGATCTCCGAAGAGATCATTCGGATCCCTTCAAAATGGATGTTTTTGCCCGAAAGGATTTCCACCTTCAAAATGCATATTCCGGTAATACCTTCCATCCCCTCCAAAATGGAAAGGATTGCCTTCGCTCTCTGCCCGGTTCTGCTTCGCAGCACCACTCTCATCAAAGGCGGCAAATCCATACTGATCGTACAACTTGCGCTTCTTCGGATCTCCTAAAACACCATAGGCTTCCTGCACTTCACGAAACTTCTGCTCTGCCTGTTGATCTCCGGGGTTGGTATCCGGATGATATTTTTTGACCAGGGTCCGATATTGCTTTTTTAACTCTTTATCTGTTGCGCTCCTTGATACTCCGAGCACCTCATAATAATCCTGTTTCATATACACCTCGCTTCGCATCATATCCGCTTTTTATATACTATATATGTTATAGCACATATAGAACAGTTTTGCAATGCATTTTTTTGCAAGGGTTTGGAGGAAAATCTTGAGAAGCGCTCCCGTATCGTACAGGGCCTCAAGCCAATCATTTTAAACCAATCATTTTAAAACCAATCATTTTAAACCAATCATTTAAAAACCAATCATTTTAAAAACCAATCATTTAAAAACCAAAACCGGAGTATGAACCGCAATCATACCATACAGCTGTCTTGCTGCTTGAGGCGGCAGGTTAATACACCCATGAGAACCCGCATTTGTATAGATGGCTCCTCCAAAACTCTTTCTCCAGGAAGCGTCATGAATCCCGATATTACGGTAGATGGGCATCCAGTATTGCACAAAGGCTTTATATCCATCTCCTCTCAGGGTACGGTTGGTTTGTTTCCCATAAACCCGGAAAAAAACCTTGCGGTGTCTCTCGTTTTAATTTCTCGTTTCCGGTTACAATATCTGTAACCAGCTTTTTGCTCTCCATTCTCATAGTAATAGAGCTTTTTGTTCGCTTAAATTGATTTCAATATAGGTGGTTCCTACCGATTGAATTTTTAGGAGTTTCTCCGGAATCTGTAAATATTCTCCATTCTGTCGTTTGATGCCCGATGATTGCATTTTTTAAAACTTGAAACTCCGTGGCAGCGTCATAGGTATCCTTCCCGGGAACCTTATTTTCTGCAGGAAAAGAAATCGTTCTTCCATCGGTGGCAACAAATTGTATGATTGCTTCTGTGCCCTCCCCTAAAAAGGTAGAAAATAGATGGTTCATCGATTGAAAGAGAGCTGCTTCGCTAATCAGAGGAACCCCCTCTTCGTTGCAGATGACCCCCTGCACCGAGTAGAGATTTTTCCGGAAGCGTGCTTTCCCGTCCCTGAATCAGAAACAAACCGCTACCGGTTGCCGGATTGATCCTCTGCTGTCTCATGGATGAAAGATTCTGATCGGTTACCAGCCAGTAGGGCAAAAATTTCCATCAATGGCCGCAACATTGTCTCCCCATTGATAAGTCACTCTAAAATCGGAAAGCGCATTCAACTGCTCCGTCAAAAAGATTCTGACGATCCAACCAGCCCGTGTCTTCTGCCGCATACGCACTCATAGAAGCAAAGAGAAAAAAATAAAAGAAAAAAACAACCGCTGTTCTTCCTGTCAAAAAGGCTGCTCTTACGACAAGAAAAAAACCCTTTGGATACAGAGCCTATCTAAAGCCCCTCCGTACTTCTTTTTCTCGGTGTTTCATTGGCATCCTCCATGATTTCGCCCAGATAATAAAATCCGCGACACTCCGTCAACCTGACATCCTGAAAAGTACCGATCCGATCTTTTCCCCCTTTGACATGAACCAGAGCATTATTCGACATCCTACCTGTTACCATCGAGGCATCGTGATCGTTCACCTCTTCGATCAGAACCCGGTGGATCTGTCCCTCTTTCCCTATTGATTGCGTTCTTGCTGTTTCCTGTACGACTTTTAAAAGACGGTCAAAATTGCGTTTTACCGCTTTTTCATCGCATTGATCCGCAAAGCCGGCTGCCGGCGTTCCCGTTCGTCTGGAATAGATGAACGTAAATGCGTTGTCATATTTTGCCTGTTCCACTACGTCAATGGTTTCCTGTACATCCTCCTCCGTTTCTCCGGGAAAACCAACGATCAAATCTGTCGTCAGTGCAAGATCCGGCACGGCCGTCCTGATCTTTTTTACAAGGGTCAGATAAGACTCCTTCGTATAATGACGGTTCATTCTGGCCAAAACCTTGTTGGATCCGGATTGCAGCGGCAAATGCAGATGTCTTGCCACCTTTTCATTTTCTGCTATCACGCGAATCAAATCATCGGAAAGGTCTTTGGGATGAGAAGTCATAAAGCGTACACGCTCAATACCGTCGATCCTGCACACTTCTTCTAACAGTTCCGGAAAGGATACGGCAGTCTCCAATCCCTTGCCATAGGAATTGACGTTCTGCCCTAGTAACATGACTTCTTTTACCCCGTCCTGTGCCAATTTTTCAATTTCCCTGAGGATATCCTGCGGTCTTCTACTTTTTCTCCCTTCCTCTCACATAGGGCACAATACAGTAGCTGCAAAAATTATCGCAGCCATAGGTAATATTTACCCCCGATTTAAACCGGTACTTTCGTGCGGTGGGAAGATCCTCTATCATCTTATCGGACTCTTTCCAAATATCGATAACCATACGGTCCGATTCCAGCATTGTCACCAGAAGCTCCGCAAATTTAAAAATATTATACGTCCCAAAAAAATCAGATCCACGAAGCGGTAGCTTTCCCTGATTTTTTTCGATTGCCACCTGTTCTTGCATCATACATCCACAGATGGCAATCTTCATTTCGAGATTCTCTTTTTTTCAGCGCTCCGGAATAGCCGAGTCTGCCGTACAGTCGGTTATCTGCATTTTTCTCTTACGGTACAGGTATTATAGATAATGAAATCCGCATCTTCCCGATCGGTCATCCGGTATCCGACCTCCTGTAGAATACCGGACAGCTTCTCGAATCGCGCACGTTCATCTGACAGCCGAATGTCATCGTACATGCGGTCAGAGGACGTCCGAGGAGTCTTTCCTTCTGCTGAAGGATTCTCTTCGCCCGTTCGATAAAATAATACTGACGCTGCGGCTCCTCCCGGGGCACCTCCCGCTCCAAAAACATCCCTTCCGCTTCTATCCTCATCCCACATGGTTTCCGTCATGTTCCTCTCTATCTGCGTATAAGGTGACCAGATTCACCAGCACCGACACAGCAGCTTCCATTTCCTGTATAGACGCGTATTCAAACCTTCCATGATAGTTGTACCCTCCCGTAAATAAATTCGGGCAGGGAAGCCCTTTAAAAGAAAGCATCGCTCCGTCCGTACCGCCTCTAATCGGTTCCTCAATGGGCGTAATATTTTCCTGTTCCATTGCCTTTCTGGCATTCTCGATCAAATGAAAATGAGGTCGAATCTGCTCGATCATATTGGAATACACATCTTCCATCAGCAGTTCCACGCAGCCATCTCCATATTTAAAATTCAGGAAGTCCGCTACTCTGCGCATCATCTCCTTTTTCTTTTTGAAGTTTCTGTTTGTCATGATCCCGGAGGATATAGTGAACCACCGCCTGATCCACGGTTCCGCGCATCTGTTCCAGATGATAAAAAGCCTTCTCTGCCCTCCGTGTACATCGGATTCTCCTGCACCGGAAGCATAGAATGAAATTCGTAGGCAAGTAAAGTGGCATTCTTCATCCTGTTTTTTTGCGCTGCCCGGGTGTACACTTAAGCCATGGAAGATCACCCTGTGCTTCCGTTGCATTGAAATTCTCATACTCCAACTCGCCTATCTTTCCGCCATCCACCGTATAAGCGTATTTTGCTCCGAATGTTTTTAGATCAAAAAATGCCGTTCCGTCTCCAATCTCCTCATCCGGCGTAAAGGCGATACAGATTTCACCGTGCTTCTTCTCCGGATGTAAGAGCAGGATTTTAACCATCTCCAGGATCTCTGCGACCCCTGCCTTGTCATCTGCTCCCAACAAAGTAAGACCGTCTGTCACAATCAGATCTTCATCGACATGCCGCATCAAATCCGGGAAAGTTTCCGGCTCTAACAGGATCTCTTTTTCCTCTCCTTCCGCCTCATGTAAAAACAATCTTCTTCCCGTCGTAATGATGCACGATCCTTGGATTCACTCCCGCCCCGGATGCAGCAGATGAAGTATCCATGTGTGCGATAAAACCAAGTGCCGGCGCAAGAACCCCCTCACTTGAGGGAATTTTCGCATACACATAACAGTGTTCTTTGTCATAGGTGACATTAGCAACACCAAGGCTTTTTGAGATCTTCAACCAGAACCCTTGCCAGATTGTGCTGCTTTTTCTGAAGAAGGATGCGTATTTGTGTTTTCATCCGACTGCGTATCTATTTTTTTACATACCTTAAAAAAACCGTTCTACCAAATCATTCATGCTGTTCCCTTTCTTGTACTTTGCCATATACACCGGCTCTTCCACTTTTTCCCAGTTCCTTGATATAACCCGCCTTTTTCATTACTGTGATAAAAAAAGAGATTTTTGGTTCTCCGCACATGGAGATAAGCCGCCAGTTCCTTTGTTGTAAAACCTTCTACCTCCGAAGCTTCCGCCTGCTCCCCTTCCGCCATTCTCCTGTGACGCACCCGGTGCATCGTAAGGACTTCAGCCGGAATCAGGTTCAGAAAATCCTCTCTGGAAGCTAAAACCACCCGCTGGTATAACGCTCGGGGATAAACATCATAGCGGTGAGATCCCTTTTTCCCCTGCCGGGCATATCCGTCCTTTAGCCGAAACTCATCCATATCAATCAGCATCACTTCCAGGATCAGATTCGGGTGTCCCAAATACGAACAGATCCGGTAAAATTCCGGGAAGGCTTCATAAACGCTCCCCTTGATCGGTGATTTATTGCTGGCGCTGATTTCTCCGGTCTGAGGATCCACCCAGTGAACCATCTTGCGATGCGCAAACGGGTAAATCACATGCACCGGATAATCCGGCAGAAAAGAATCCAACTTGCGTCTTAATTGACCGAAATGTGCACTTTGGATTTCAAAAATTTCTCCCTCTCGAAACACATCCGCAATATAGTTCCCAATCCGTATTTCCTTGCAGTCTTCCTCCTGTCCCGCATAAAAGTCCTTGAGGACCGCATGCACGGTTTTTTTCCCTTAATACACCAATGGAAGTCCGTTCATATTCTCTTGTAGCGTAACGAAGAATGCTTTCCTCAAAACGTTCCATTGATTCTAGCTTCTTTCAAAAAAACGGTTCGAATATAGTCAAACGTGGCATTCTCCCCCTTCTCGGCGATCATTTGCAAAAAAAATTCCAACTTCTCCTGCGTATAAGGATGAAGTGGAAGTCTGCCCTGTCCCAATCGGTAATATTCAAAGGCATCCGTCTGCTGATACTGAGATCCCTGTACGTTCTGGAAGCTGCGACACGATCAGCGACCATTTCCGCAATATACCGATCCGGCATGCGAATCGGCATCAGACAACCGGGCAACTTGCTTTTTCATACTGAAATCCACCCAGTACTCAAAATGATGTTTATTTCTCCCCTTATGATGCAACCAGGCTGCGCTGTACCCATGCACCTCTCTTTCTTTAATATTGGGGAACGAGGTCCCCTGATAGTATCTTACACCGTTCCAGAATTCAATCGGTGCAAATTTGGAAAGGTCGTGCATCATTCCCTGATAGTATAACCCCATCCGAAAGCAGAATTTTCGTACCAGGTGGCGATGATGCTGAATCGTAGAAAAAAATGCGCGACCAACTTGCGAAGGGTAATCTTACCGGAATGTGGATCAGGGATCCTTTCTTCCGTCATTTGTTTGATCATGTACCTGTCTCCCAATCAAAAATACTTATGCTACGCGGCTCCAGAGTCAGAGTTTCCTCCCTGACCTCCGTTTGGAGCTTGCAAATGATAGAATCCGAAGCGGTATCTGCAAAAAGGCACCACTTTCTTTCTCCCGGCAGTTTGGGAAGGGCGAAAGATGTCTTCTTCCAAAGTAAATTAAAAGCAATATAAATATAATCGGAAGTTCCCTTCCCATTGCAAATCATCACACCCACTGCGTGCGAATAGGCCGATAAATCCGGCTGCCAGGCCTCCCGCCCGTGAAAAGATATTTTTGGGGTAATTTGCCTCCCACCTCCCTCTTGTATTCGAAAACATCCATGTTTGATAAGAAAGAATACCGGTTTCGAAAACGCTACAAGCGCCTTTATGTAATCCGTCAGAAATGAAAAACTTCCCCTTCGGATCCCAGTCGGTCCAAGAAAGAGCGTTGTCCTGACAATACGGATTATTGTTTCCCTTCTGGGTATTCCCACACTCATCTCCCGCATACAGTAGAGGAGTTCCATGTGAAAGCATCAACATGGTGAGGCCATTCAACATCTGTCTCTTGCGAAGAGATAGAACCGTTTTGCTTCTGCTTAGCCCTTCCTGACCGCAGTTAAAGCTGAAATTCAGATCTCTCCCATCTGCATTATGCTCTCCATTGGCCTCGTTGTGTTTGTGCTCATAAGAAAAGAGATCACGCAGCGTAAAGCCATCGTAATTGCAGAGATAATGGATCCGAGGAAACATCAGGCCATTGTTTGTAAACGCATTTACAAAATCTTGAATACTATAGTCCTCTCCCCGAAGAAATCTTCTTGCGGCAAAAGGGAAAACTTCATCATAAAGGGCACACTGCCCGTCTGAAAGTCTGCCTCCCATTCTGGAAGCATCCCGGTACATAATCTTAAGATCCGAAAAGCATAGGATCGGAAAATCAACATTTCAACGGGGATATTGTCACTTTTCACATGAATGCCGTCAATGTGAAATTCCGAAACCCAGTAACGAATGCAATCCACCATCAAATTCTGATCCGTTCCCGGGGCAAAATAGAACTGTAAGATCACCTCCATTTGGTGGAGGTGGAACTGATGGATCATACTTTTTCAGCTCTGCCACAGGGTGATGCAAATCTGAGGAATAGGCGCTTCTGGGCGCAAAATAAAAAGCCATCCTTATATCCCCCAATAATTGATTTTTAACGAGGGCTCCTTCTTGTCTAACAACATCCCGTTATGAGAATAGAGAGTGGGCGCCTTCACTTCTCCGCTTACTTCTCCATAATTCGGATCTCCGCTCGTCTTCTCCGTATCCACTGCCAAACATTCATAAATAGGCAGCAACTCCACCGTAGTCACCCCAAGCGATTTTTAAATAAGGGATTTTTTTCTGACAAGTCCCTGAAAGGTACCTCTCTCCCGCGCATCCGGAACTCCAACAGAATCCTTTTTGGTAAACCCTCTGACATGCAGGGCGTAAATAAAACTTTGCTCATAGGGAATTTCAGGCCGGATATCTCCGCTCCAATCATATTCCTTAGGAATGACGCATCGTAATGTGCGTTCCGTGATCGGTTTTCCCCACTTCTCTAAACCGCGAATTTCGCGCGCATGCGGGTCGGGGAAATACGTTTCATTTTCAAAAAAAGAGATAGCTGTCATAGCTTTCATCCAGCCCCTTCACCAATGCGCTATAAAGATTTCCGGTCCGGCATGCGGCATCAAAGGAAATTCGCTTTGGACTTCCCTTTCCGCCTCCTGCATAAAAACAGATGCCACAACGCCCTCTTTCATGAAACACCGCACTGACATGAATGCCTTCGCTGCTCTTATAAACCCCCAGCGGATATGCCCCTGCCTGGAATAACGATAATCTGATTGTCTGCCATCATGCTGTCCTTCTTCGTGTTCTGCCAAGGAAATCTTCCATTGCAAACAAAAAGCCTTTTTGGGGCTAAAAGTAAGTGTATTCTATCACATTTCCTCTTCTTGAAAAAAAGAGAAAGCACCGGCCGCAAAAATCTGGACGGCAGTCTACTGGTACCGCCTCCTGCATCCTTTTTCACCTGAAACAAAAGACAGATATAGTCTTTTTCTGGCTCTCGTCACAGCCACATACAAAAAGACGTCTCTCTTCTTCTATTTCCGGTATACTTACCGCATGCCTGGAAGGAAGGACGCCTTCATTGAGAGACGGAAGAAAGACCGTGTCAAACTCAAACCCTTTGCGGCATGCATCGTCATCAGTCGGACTCCCTTCCTCTCTACGTTTAGAGAGCGACTATTTTCCAGTGCCTGCTTGATTTTCTTCTTCTTTTCTACAATGCCATCCAGGAATTCTTGGATTTCAGGTGTTTCTTTTGCCTCTTCCACCAGACGGTTCACACTCTCCTTTGCGAGTAAATAATCCGCTTTTTTGACCGGTGGTTCGAAGGTACCCTGTCATATCCCATGCCATTTACCACATATCCAATCGCCAGGTGGCTCCTCATTTTTCCTGCCATCCGGCACTGCCTTAACAGGAGTTCGACCCTTCTGTACATCTGTGCGTTCTGTTGGTAATAGTGCAGTACCATTTGCGAAGAAAACGGCCCTCCTCCCGCCAGCGCCTCCCGGCTGATGTAACGTAGAGGTTTATTCATCACACGCAGAAAATCAGCACGCTCCATACGACCGGATGCCAATCTTAAATACGCGAACAGATCCATACACACCGCTTCTTCATAAAAACTGCGCAATTTTTCTCTGCAGCAAAAAGGAATTCCTGCCTCTGCCAGAGATTCAGCCATACGCGAGCACTCGGTATTGGTTCGGAAAAAGGATGGCGCTCTCTGTTAAGCTTTTGGGATGGGCGATCAGATATCTGCAAAAGCAGCCTCCTTTCCCTTCTTCTTTTTTTCAAACATCCTGGCCTGTACTTCACAAACTTCTCCCGGATAGGAATTGACCGCCTCCGGGTGTTTTTGAAAAATCGAGTTTGATTTTTCCATGATGATTTGATTGGCGATTTGTAGAATCCGGTCATGAGAACGATAATTAAAGTTCAGAAGAAATTCCTTTGCCTGTGGATAGAACTCCTTAAAAACGCAGCATAAATTCAGGCTTTGATCCACGAAACCCGTAGATAGACTGATCATCATCCCCCACCACAAACAGGTGGTTCCCCGGCTGGGTTAGCTTCTGGAGGCAGAGAAACTGTAGCCTGTTAATATCCTGATATTCGTCTACCAGAAAATACCGAAACCTTTCTCTGTATTTTTTTCCAAAATGCCAGGACTCGTCTCCAGCAAATGAAGACAATCCGGGGTCATATCATCAAAATCGATGCGATGCAATTCCCTTGCAAGCTTTTTGGTATTCTTGTAAAAATGGAAGCAAAGTGTTCTGCATACACAAGACTTGGATCCGGCTTAAAATCTGCTCTTTTGTCGTTCTTGTATCTGGCTATTTCCATCAGCAGAACCCACTCCGTATCCGGATCGGTAGCCAAACCCAGATTCTGCAGCGACTGCCGAAGAATCCCTATCTTCTGTTCGTTGGTCATTAGTTCGTTGGGGTATGTATGGATAGAATTCCGTAGAATTTGAAAGAAAAATGGAATGAAAGGTGCCGAAGGTGACTTCCGGATATCTGCTCTTCGTTAACTGATAAAACCTGCTTTGCATTTCTATAGCGGCACTCTTAGAGAAGGTTACCACCAAAAATTTGCTGCGGAGGAATTCCGTATTCTTCAATCATGTAACGAAGTCTTTGTGTAATGACATAGGTCTTTCCGCTGCCAGGTCCTGCGAGAACCATCGCAGGACCGTCTCTATGTCGAATTGCAAGGAGCTGTGGCATATTTGTCTCTGTGTGAAATGCCTGGGGTGCGGATTGCATTCTTTTCAATTTTTCCTCCCTTCAAAAAAAAATATAAAGGGATCAGAAGGTGGTCTTTTTAGGAGCGTGCGCTTTGTAGCAAAGAGATGGCTTTTTTTGTACTCTGGCTAATGTTTCTTCTTTTCCTAAAAAGCTCCATGATTTCTGTTGCTCCACAGGGTGTCATCGCCTTTTCCTGAAACGGCAATGCGAATCGGCCAGAGCACATAGCCGTTTTTATACCCCTTCTCTTTCGTATATTCCTGAAGCCTCTCATAAAGAGCATCGTTACGATAGTCATTTTGCTCTCTTAGGATAGGTTCCAACTCAGTAAGTACTTTTAAGGAAGAAGCCTCGTCCGTTTTTCATTTTCTTATGACAATACAAACTTGTCTCATATTCCGGCATCTTTTCCAAGAAATCCACCATCGCAGGAATATCGGAAAAAAAGCTCTATCCTGGTTTTCACCATTGCCGCAATTTTTCTCAAAATCCATCTCTTTATGGATGGTGTCCTGCAAAATCGGGATTACCTTTCGATTAAAAAAACTTCATCAGACAGTCTCTTTAGATATTCCCCCGTTCATCCACCGCAGCTTCGTATAATCAAAGACCGCCGGAGATTTGCTGATTCGATGATAATCGAATTCACGAATCAGATCCGCAAGAGAGAGAACCTCTTCATTGTTGTCAGGAGACCATCCGAGCAACGCAACAAAATTCACGATACACTCCGGAAGGAAGCCCTGCTCTACCAAGTCTTCAAAAGAGGAGTGCCCGCTTCGTTTCGACAGTTTGTGATGTTCCTCATCCGTAATCAACGGGCAATGAATGTACTTGGAATCTCCCAGCCAAAGGCTTCATACAACCGGTTATACTTCGGAGAAGACGAAATATACTCATTCCGCGTACGACATGCGTAATTCCCATCAGGTGATCATCCACCACATTTGCAAAATTATAGGGTTGGATAACCGTCTGATTTCATGAGAATCATGTCGTCTAATTCACTGTTGTCTACCGTCACATCCCCGTAGAGTTCATCATGAAAGGTCGTCTGTCCCGTGCGAGGGTTATTTTGTCGAATCACATAAGGTTTTTCCGGCTTTTTAAATTGTCTTCAATCTCCTCCTGCGTCAAGGAAAGACAATGCTTATCGTAAACATGGATCTCCCTTTCCGTCCTGCAGCGTTGTCTTTAAAGCGGCAAGCCTCTCCCTGTGAACAGAAGCAGTAATAAGCCTCTTTCTTGTCGATCAACTCCTTCGCATATTGGAGATAAATCCCCTTTTTTTGTCGTTCGCTTTTGCACATACGGTCCCTACAGGACCTCCCACATCCGGCCCTTCATCATGAGAAAGACCGGCATCCTGCATTGTCTGATATATAATTTCTGTGGCCCCCTCAACAAAAACGCTCCTGGTCTGTATCTTCGATCCGCAGAATAAAATCACCACCACCATGTCTGGCTATTAAAAAAGCATAAAGCGCTGTCCTTAAATTCCCCACATGCATACGTCCCGTCGGAGAAGGCGCATATCTTGTTCTGATTTTCATAACAACTCCTCTCTGAAATACCCTCTGATTTAAGTGGTACCCTTCATTATAACCTCTTAAACCGATCGCAACAAGGTGAAAAAATTTGTAAAAGATGATGATTTCTATGGTATCTTTACAAAATACTTTATATAATATGTAGGTAATCTGTAGTTAGGTTTCCTTTTAATGCATCACAATCTTAATCATTTTACTGGAAAGGGGAACATTTATGAAGCAATGCACGATGCTGGCAATGATTCTTGCCGGTGGACGTGGATCCAGACTGAATGAACTGACGAACAAGCTGGCTAAACCGGCTGTTTCCTACGGGGGAAAGTACCGGATTATCGATTTCCCCCTCAGTAATTGTGCGAATTCTGACATCAATATCATTGGCGTTCTCACACAGTATGAATCCATTTTCCTAAACAGTTATGTAACTGCAGACAGTCGCTGGGGACTGGATGCCAAAAACAGTGGTATCTTTGTATTGCCTCCCAGAGAAAAAGGCAGAAGAGAATTTAAATATCTACCGCGGTACGGCGGATGCCATTTCTCAGAACATTGATTTCATCGACCAATACAGCCCTGACGTGGTCCTCATCCTTTCCGGTGATCATATTTACAAGATGAATTATCAAAAGATGCTGGAAGAACATCGGGCCTCTTATGCGGATGCTTCGATTGCAGTCATCGAAGTCCCCAAAAAGAAGCCAGTCGCTTCGGTATTATGGATGTGGATTCTACCGGAAGGATCCTGGAGTTTGAGGAAAAGCCGGAACAACCCAAAAGCCAGTTGGCATCCATGGGTATTTATATTTTTTTAACTGGAAATTGCTGCGCAAGATGCTGATTGCAGACAGAAAGAACAACGATTCCTCTCACGACTTCGGCAAAGACATCATTCCAACGATGCTACAGGAAAATCGAATTCTGCACGCCTATCAGTTTAAGGGCTATTGGAAGGATGTCGGCACCATCGACTCTCTTTGGGAAGCCAATATGGACTTGATCAAGGAGAATGCTGAACTGGATTTGAATGATAAAAGTTGGAAGATCTATACCGAGGACACCAATACGCTTCCGCATTTTATCGGCCCCTAACGCCAAGATCCGCCATGCCATGATCACGCAGGGATGTCTGGTCGACGGAGAGGTTTCAGGCTCCGTTCTGTTCACCGCTGCTCAGGTCAAAACAGGTGCGAAGGTGATTGACTCTGTTCTGATGCCGGGTTCCCAGGTCGATTCCGGAGCTGTAGTGACCAGAGCCATTGTGGCGGATGGCGTGCATATCGGTCCCGGTGTCAAGATAGGATCCGCAGATTCTCCCAACATCCTGTTGGTGGCTAAAAATGTAAAAGGGAGGAAGCAGATAAATGAGCAAATCGATTTTTTTGGCATTATCAATTCCTGCGACCGTTCTTCCCGCATTAACGGTCTGGAAGAATACAGACCGATCGGTGCCTTCACCTTTGGCGGAAGATATCGTGTCATTGACTTTATTATCTCCAATATGAGCAATTCCGGCATCAATCAAATTCAGATTTTTTTACCGGAAGCAATCCTTTATCTTTAACCGACCATATCGGTACCGGAAGACAGTACAATATCAATTCCAAGAGAGGTCGTATTCATACCTTCTTTTTCCAAACATGCCACCTCTTATAATTTGTACAATACGGCCATTTCCTGTTTTATAGACAACCTTCCTTATATTGCAAATATGCCACAGGAATATGTCCTGGTTGCACCGGCTTATATGATTTACATTCAGGATTATCAATCGCTTCTGGATCAGCACATTGAAAGTGGTGCAGATATTACCTTCCTTTATCAATCGGTCGATACTGCCAAGGAGGATTTTCTTTACAATCTGACCATTGAAATGGACAAGAACAAACGGATCACGAACATTCAAATGAATCCGGGTACCGCTAAAAACCGAAACATTATGATGGATACCTGCATCATGAAAAAGAGCCTGTTTGTCTCGCTGGTCGAAAGTGCGATTAAAACGTCTTCCTTGTATTCTCTCTATAACATCATCGACGACAACCTGAGCAAGCTGAATGTGGTTGGTGTGCCTCATCGCGGATACTTCGTCTCCATAAATGATTTTAATTCTTATTACAAGGCCAACCTGGGTGTCATTGATACCGCAACTACCAATGATCTCTTCCGTGACGATTGGACCATTTATACACAGACAACCGATGCGCCGCCTACCAAATATCTCGATAATGCGGATGTCAAAAGATCGGTCATTGCCAACGGCGGTGTCATCAAGGGAACCATTGAGAACTCCGTCATCGGTCGTGAAGTGACCGTGGAGCCGGGTGCCGTTATCAGGAATTCCATCATCATGTCAGATACCTATATTGGGAAAGATGTACATGTGGAAAACCAGATTGTGGACAAACATGCGGTCATTGACAAAATCAAAAAAGTCGTCTCCGATCCCTCCTGTCCGGGTTATATCAAAAAATCGGACCGCGTGTAAGTGTCACCGTCCTCTTCTACCGTAAAATGAAACCGTAAAGAAAAAAAGCCTTACAGAATTCTAAACCCACCGTTGTCAAATGAAACGGTGGGTTTTTCCTCTAATTCTTAGCCGAAGACCGTGCTTCATTCACCTCCGGCCAATCTTCATCCACTCAGCTCCTGCCAATCTTCATCCGTTCCCCTCCTGCAGATCCTTCTCAGTTACGTTGCAGGCTTCCTCTATCGAAGCGTCCATCAGAAACACCGTCTTTCCTTCGTCTACAGTGGCGTAGTATGCGGAGGCATCACTGGAATAGCTGCCGATTTTCACTGTTTTGATCCCTTGATCCTGCATCTTCAGGCGGATCGTCATCTCCGGTTTGGACAGTCCGTATTGCTCCAGCTTCTTCACATCTTGAATCACCTTTTTGGACTTCAAATCGGAACACTGTTCCAGAATCTTCTGCACCTTCGCCTGATCCACCCTGATCTGGTTTGTTTTATTGTCTTTCTTTTTCTCTAACACCCAAATTTTTCCGGATTTTTTCAAATCTAAGGTCCCGCTTTGATTGGAAAGCGTGAAGGAAACCACCTTTCCCTTATCCAGTGATAAGACGGATTTCTGACCTGCACTTTCTTCCTTTTTTTGAAGCTGTTTCATCCAAAAGGTCGCAAGCACCAAGACGAGAAACAACCCCAAAATGGTCATCAGCTGCATTTTTTGTCTTTTCATCTCAACTTACTTCCTTCTTCTGGATACAAAAACCACGATGCCATAAACAAGGATCAGGATGACGATAGCCATCATGAAAAAAATCCGGTCACCATTGCCTGCTTCAGTGTGACCGTAAGATACGAGGTGGTTTGCTTCACCGGAACCGTCACAAAATCTGTCTTTCCATTTGAAAAATGTGCGAATCACCTGTCCGAATAATTTCAGGTTTTTTTCCCACCGGACACTTGCTGGTCCGCAGCATTGGTAAATAATTGATCCGATGTAAAAATAACTGCGGTAGATTTTTAGCAACAGCTTTTTAATCCAAGCACCAGCGGTCCCTTTAACATCGCCCCTCTGTTCCTTGATCGAACCTGTCTGCGGATCCTGTGCTTCTTTCGGATCTGTACTTAAAAAAAGAATCCTTGAAGTGGTGAGCAACTCCGCATAAGAGATGTCTTTGGTATTCTTATCATAGGAAAGCGCCATGCTGGCCGGTACAAAGATTTTTTTCCATCTCCCTCTTTTAACGAGGCAGTCATATCATCCTCTCCGATTTCCGGATACAAATAATAATTGATGGAACCCTGCGCCGAATTATATAAATGGGATGCGTCCTTTTCAACCGCCAGACCGGTCTCTGCTTTCACACCATACAGCTTCAGCACTGAGGCGAGATTTGGCATTTCCTTCTGGCTATTAAAGGACAGGACTAAGAATAAATTTCCTCCCTTTTTAAGATAAGTAATCACCTTATTGGCATCATCTTTTGAGAGGTCACTTACAGGAGCGTTGATCATTAACAACGCACAATCGGAAGGAACTTCTTTTACCGAGGTCAGATCCAGAGAATCCGTTTTCATATTAAATTGTGCAAACCGATCTTGAAAGTTGGTTTCCAGAGTTGCCTCATCCTGTCCCGATAAGAGATAGACCTTCTGCAGATCTTTCTCCGGCGCACTGACGGTTTGAATCGCATTGATCACCTTTCCTTCCACATCATATCCTGTAACCTCCTGCGAATAAGTCTGTTCATTCATCTGCGTTTGCAGCATATCGTTGACATCAATGGCCTTGTATCTTTTTCGTTTTCTGATCCACTACGATCACACTAAAATAATTGAGCGCCTTATCAGAATACTGGGCATAAAATTGGGGATTTGTGATGGGATCAATGTATTTCAGCGTAATCCTGGAACTGCGAGCTGCAAAATCTTTCAGAATATTTTCGATATTACGCGAGTCCAAATCAATGCTGCCATATACATTGGACTGGTCCTTCTCGGAAAGATAGTAGATGGTAATGGGATCTTCTATTTTGTCAATCACCTTCCTGGATTCTGCGGTAATCGAACGGATTCTGGTCCCTGTCACATCCACCGTACGATAGCGTTCCGGAATCTGTGTCGCAAATACATTTGCTACAATCACCACCGCAATCATGACCACAATCATGGATAAACTGTATGCGCCAACTGTTAAATTCTTTCTACTGACCGTGTATCTACGCTTCTGAATCACCTGTACGCAAAGAAATAGAAAGAGAGCCGTTACAGAAATAAAATAGATCACCGTTGTAAAGTCAAAGGTACCGTTGTATGTCATCGTTTCCATACGAGAATTGAAATCCAGTGCACCGGATAGAATTTTTCGCAAAGCCAGGTAATTTTTTATCCTGGAAAAAGCACTTCCCATGAAGATGCCAACCACAATAAACAGCGCCGAAAAGACAGCCGAAAGTAGAATGTTGTCTGTCAAAGCAGAGAAAAACAAACAAATAGAGGTTAACATCAATGCATACAAATAGAAAGCCAGCAGGGAAGTATAACAGTTTAACAATTGTACATCCCTGCTAAAAAGCCCTCATCAAAAACCGGTAGTAAGCAGGCGATCCCGGTGGGAATGGCAAGCAGCGTTGCAATGGCGAGAAATTTACCGAGCACTACCTGTCCGATGGTAATGGGGGCTGTCATATAAAGCTGATCGGTTTTGTTCCTCGTCTCTTCCGCAAAGGAACGCATCGACAGGAGCGGTATCGCAAAAGTAAATGCAATGGCAGAAGTCACATACACCGGAGCCGCTAAATCTGTATTCCGCCCGGCCAAATTGTTCAGAAAAAGAACAGAAAAAGAATCAACAGGATCGCGGAAATCATGACCGGTCCAATTAAATTCTCCATATAGGATTTAAAATCTCTTTTTCCATATTGCCTTCATTTGTTCTGATTTCCTCCCTTATTCTTACTTGCAGTCACCTTTAAAAATACATCTTCTAACGACTGTTCTTCCTTGGTCATCGACAGGACTGGAAGCGAAACAGATGCAAGCGCTCTTGCTATTTCTGCCCGAATGTCCTCACTACTTTTCGTATAAACCGTAACGAGCAGGGAGCCATCCTCCTTCTTTTGATTAGAAATGTCCACTTTTTGAATGCCAGAAAGTCCGGAAAGAGCTCCCTTTACCTGTGGCTCCTCTCCGATGATCGCAATTTGATAAGTGGCATGACCCGCATATTTGGCTTCTAGTTCCGCAGGCGTGCCGATCTCCTCCATTTTTCCGTGAGAAATAATCATCACCTCATCACAAACCTCATTGACCTCCGAAAGAATATGGGAAGAGAGAATGACAAGGTGCTGCTCCTTCAGAGAGCGGATTAAGTTTCGAATTTCAATGATTTGTTGCGGATCCAATCCTACGGTTGGTTCATCCAGTATAATGATCTCCGGATCTCCCAGAAGTGCCTGCGCCAGCCCCACTCTTTGTCGATATCCTTTGGAAAGATGACGAATCAAACGATCGGCATAGGTTCCGATTAACGTCTTTTTTTCCGCCGAAGCAACTTCGTCTCTTCTCTTCTTAGAAGGGATTTTTTTTAATTCTGCTACAAATTCCAAATACTCCTCTACCGTCATATCGTTATATAAAGGCGGAATCTCCGGCAGGTACCCGATATAAGCTTTTCGCCTTTTTCCGGATCCTTTAACATATCATAACCATTGACCGTTATTTCTCCACTCGTCGGAGCCAGGTATCCTGTCATCATATTCATGGTAGTGGATTTTCCTGCCCCGTTGGGTCCCAGGAACCCATAAATCTTCCCTTTTTCCAATCGAAAAGAAAGATGATCCACCGCTGTGTATGCTCCAAACGTCTTCACAATTTCCTTACCTTCAATCACAGCCTTCCTCCTTCACACTTTTCCCACTTAGAAACCAACAACTCCATTATAGTGATCTTTGTGAAAAAAATGTGTCTCTTGACCCCTAAAGATAAAGGACATCCGTTTCAGATGCCCTTTGCCTGTCCGTTGCAGATTCCGTTGATCTATTGTTTTCCGGTACTTCCGAACCCCCCTCGATTGGTTGCTTCCAGATGTTCTACTTCCAGAAATGCAACCGGAGGCTGATGTTTTACGATTCGAAACTGAAAAGAGACGATCGTTAAAAAGCAATGTGCGTATCCCTTGTTGCCAAAACCGGTGTATACCACTGATCCTCGTCCCCACAGTAAGATTCGTCAATGACTCCCATGTGATTGGTTTGAATCAAACCGTAATTCTTGAAAGTCGAACTGCGAGGCACGACATGCGCTTCATAGCCCTTTGGCAGCTCCATGGCGATCCCAAGCGGAACAAGAACAAAAATCACCTTTTTTTAAATCCATTTCTTTGGCGGAGCGCAGATCGATCCAATCCGATTTCCCCTCAATATAAGTGAGCGGAGTGATCTCTTTATTCAAGTATTTAATTTTGATCGTGACCTGTTCTGTATCCAATTTCTTTCTCCTCCGTCATATAAAAATTTTTATCGTTTTTTTACTTCTGTCCTTCCCGCATAGCGATGACCTAGGTAGCGCTACCTAGGGATCAATAAGGCTGTAAGAGATATCCGGTATAAGGGGAATCTTTAAGCCTCCGCCAAAAATCAATCGTCTCTCCCGTCACAAGGTCATGCGCCCTGCCTGCATTGGCATTAAAATCCAAACGGCATTCCGTGTTTTTCCAAATTGATGGCTATCATAATGCGGTCGTCTTCAAAGCACCTCTCCAGCACGCATTGCTTGTTTTTTTAGCACCAGTTCATGAAAATCTCCATAACATACTGCCTTACTTTCATGAACGGCTCTTGCACAACCGGCAATCGCATCTGTCAGTGCATTCCACTCCGGTTGGTCAAAGCAGGGACGAAGAGTCGGATCCCCCTCCTTTTTATCCCCCTTCACGCCCCATTCTGAACCATAATAGACCGTTGGAATTCCAGGCATTGCAAACATCAGCAGATAAAGTGCCGGTAGAAGCTGAGGTACATTCAATAAACTGGCGATGCGGCTGACATCATGATTATCCACAAAGGACAGAAGATGTTCTCCCTTATACAGGGTCCATGGTTCCGGTCCGAACTGTCTTTTCAAAGAATGGACGATTTCAAAAAGATTATCGGAATTAAAAAGCAGAATAGAGTCCCTTATAGCATTCATAATTGGTGGCGGAATGGCAAAGATCCGGTCCCATGATTCTATGATAATCTCCTCCGATCATCTCTCCCACCAAAAAGAAATCCTGTTTCCAATTGGCAGTTTCCGAACGAATTCTTCGAATGAAATTTTGATCCACAAGGTAGGCGACATCCAATCGAAGACCGTCAATATCGAACTCATCGATCCATCCCTTGATGGTCTCCATCAAATAATCAGTTACCTGCGGGTTTTGGAGGTTTAACTTCACCAGATCATAATTGCCTTCCCAGCCTTCGTACCAAAGCCCATCGTTGAAGCCGTTATTTCCTCCAAATTGAAGATGAAACCAATCCTTATAGGGAGACCCCTCACGATTCTTAAGCACATCCTGAAAAGCCCAAAAGCCTCTTCCGACATGATTAAAAACACCATCCAGCACCACACGAATCTTTTCCTGATGCAAGGTGTCGCAGATGCGTTTGAAATCCTCATTGGTGCCAAGACGTACATCTATTTTTCTGAAATCCCTGGTATTGTATCCATGCGTGTCAGACTCAAATACAGGATTGAAAAGCACGCAGTCCATCCCTAATTTTTTTAGATGTGGAATCCAATCAATCACTTTTTAAAAGGCGATGTTCCTGCTGACCGTCATTTTCAAAAGGAGCTCCACAGAAACCCAGAGGATAAATTTGATAAAACGCACTTTCGTATGCCCACATAACCAATCTCCTTTTCCTTACAGATTTAAAAACCAATTTCCTTGACCGGTTCCCTCTAACTACAACGCAAATCGCCACCGTCATCTTTTTTTCAGTTGTTCTGGAGCTGCATCCGCCGCTGCTGTTGCCAGCTGATCGCACCTTTCATTATAGGGATGTCCCGCATGTCCCTTAACCCAATGCCAAGAGACCGAATGCGCCTTCTTTGCCTGGAGCAGTCTCTCCCATAACGCTTTATTTTTGACCGGTTCCTTTTGGGAAGTCCTCCAGTTCCTGGCCATCCATCCTTCAATCCAATGTTCGTTAAATGCCTTCACTACATACTGGGAATCGGAATACAGATCAACCTCACACGGTCTTTTTTTAACGCCTCCAGCGCCGCAATGACGCCCATCAGTTCCATCCGATTATTGGTTGTCTTTTGATAACCTGCCGACAATTCCCTTTCATGCCTGGTACCTGAAGGATCTACATATACCAAAACTGCTCCGTAGCCGCCCGGTCCCTCCGGATTTCCCCTTGCAGCCCCGTCCGTATAGATTTCCACCCTCATTGTTCTACTCTCTCCAAACACCTTCCTTCAGAAAACGTTGTGCCATTGTTTCTGCCCGTTCCACAATCTCCGTCTCATATCCCATCAATTTTAGCAGTTGAATGGCATTTCTTGTCTTTGCCACCCCAGCCTGCAGGTGATAATGAAAATGAATGTCATTTTCTGTGATGTCCCCTTCAAAATAATAATAGTCGTAGACATCGTTTAACATTCCTGTTAATTCTATATCGTGAGTCGCTGCAAAACAGAGCACGTTCTCCCGACTGAAATAACGAAGAATCTCTGTAGAAGCCGCAATTCTCTCTACCGTATTGGTGCCGCGAAGAACCTCATCTACGAAACAAAGGACCTTATTTCCACCCTTTTTCGATTCGTCAATCACCCTCTTTAACGCCTTAATCTCCACCATATAATAGCTGTCCCCACCCTCCAGATCATCCCGGAGTGTCATGGAAGAAAAGATGCGGAAAATGGGCGCACAATAACTTTCTGCCGGTACCGTCTGGATCGTCTGCGCCAGGAGAGAACAAAGCGCTATTGTTTTTAAGAAGGTTGATTTCCCGGATGCATTGGATCCCGTGATCAAAATGTTTTTTTGACACCGGATGGAGTTCTTGACCGGATGCTGTAAAAGAGGATGATATGCCCCCGTAATGGTAAGTTCCCTCCATCCTCCCATCTGGGAATGCTCCAGCCCTCCTTCAAGGAGGCACGGAAGCAGGCAATCGAGAGCGGAACTTCCATTCTGCCGATTTTCTCGTGCAAACAGTCCACATCCTCTCGGTGCTCCTTGAGTTCCGAGAACATCTGATTGCACTTAATCAAATCAATATGCGTAAGAATGCGCAAATAATCCACCAGAAGATCCAGCGGATTCCCGCTTCCGGACATTCTGGCAGATGACATGAGAATAGAGGAACCTCTACGAAAGGCAGAAAGAGATTGGATTGCCTGATGAAGCTCTTGCAGTTCCAGGTCAAAGGTTCCCTGCAACCTTTCATGATGAATTCGTTCCAATTTCTCCGCCTCTCCTAACAAGCGAAGAACATAATAAAACACAGAAAGATAAGCATCACTGCGTCCCTTCTCCTGAAAAATAAGTAATCATGTTTACACAGATCATTCCCACCAGAAAAAAAGAGGCGCCCCCGAAACAGAAAAAAATGCAGCAGACCAAGGAAAGGATCAGAAGGAAAAGCAGCAGAAAATGTTTGCCGTTGCTGCATTTTTTTCTCCTGATCCAGCAAGTGCAGATAATCATAAATCGAAAACCCTGCCCCGTTGTCGCAGCATATAAAACTGATATTGTAATTGCAGTCGTACGTCACCATCTGTTTGGAGAAGTTCGATTTGCCTCTCCAGCCGTGCTCTCTCGGACGCATTCAGACGACAAGGGTTGCGCAGGAAATCATACAAGACCTCCTCCCCGCTGCCGATTCGCAATAATTCAGACGCGCAAAAAAACAGAGTCCATTTCCAAGTCATTCCAGGTAATGTCATCGATGGCATTCTCCTGTCTATGCTCCTCAAAAAAAGTGCGAAACATGAGAAAGGGCTTCTTCCCCAGAATTCCGATTAGAGAAGCCCCATACTGTGTTTTTTTAAGATCCCTGAAAACGTTCTTTTTGCCTTTTTTTGGTCGGAATGATTTCGCCAGATGAGAAAAAGGGACAGGATCCCTATCGTACAGACCCAAAACAGTACCGTCAAAAGATCACCTTCTTAAATGCCTTTTTTTCCCGCGTCTGACCATAACTCCATCCTTGAAGAAAGCCGCCTCATAGGAAGTTTTTGACCTCACTCACTTTTTTTCTTCTGCAACGGTCACACCGCCCTGCTCCACTGCACGTCTGGCCTCACTCCTGGTCTTGGTGAGTCCTGCGGCGACAAGAACCTGCATGATGTCAATCCTTCCATCTTTAAAAATCAGCCTCCGACAGTTCTACCGTCGGTATTTCTGCACCATTGAAACTCCCTGCCTGCAAAGAGCGCCTTGGCACCTGCCCTGGCCTTCTTCGCTTCCTCTTCTCCGTGCACTAAAGTGGTCAGCTCCGTCGCCAGGATTTCCTTGGCTTCATTCAGCCTGGATCCCTCCCACTTATCCATTTCGTCTATTTGTTCCAGCGGAAGAAAGGTCATTTTGCGTAAAAACAAGAGCACATCCGCATCATCTACATTTCTCCAGTGTTGATAGAAGTCAAAGGGGCTGGTCTTATTCGGATCCAGCCATACTGCACCGGAAGCGCTCTTTTCCCATCTTGGTTCCATCGTGTTTTAATAACAGCGGGAAGGTCATGGCATAAGCATCTTTGCCGAGTTTTTTTACGGATGAGTTCCGTCCCTCCCAGCATATTGCTCCATTGGTCATCTCCCCCATCTGCATATCGCAACCGTATTTCTGAAAAAGCATATAAAAATCATAGCTTTGCATTAACATATAAGAGAATTCCAAAAAAAGAAAGCCCCTGTTCAAGGCGGTTTACATAGCACCTTGCCCGCAGCATTTCATTTACTGAAAAAAACAGGGTCCAATGTCACGCATAAACTCTAAGAAGTTCAAGTTGCGCAGCCAATCTGCATTATTGGCAAGGATCGCCTGTCCGTCATCAAAGTGAATAAAGTTGCTGAGCTGTTTTTTGAAACACTCAATATTATAATCAATCGTTTCGACCGAAACGACCTTTCGCATATCCGTACGCCCGGAAGGATCTCCGATCATGCCGGTTCCGCCACCCATCAGCGCGATTGGTCGATTGCCTGCCATTTGCAGTCGTTTCATTAAAAGCATTGCCATGAAATGTCCCACATGCAAAGGAGTCCGCTGTCGGGTCAAAACCAATATAAAAAACTGCCTTTCCGGCATTGATCCGTTCTTTTATGTCCTCTTCATCTGTCAATTGCGCCAACAGTCCTCTGGCCTTCAATTCATCATAAATCTGCATGAATTCCATTCCTTTCCTGAATCTATATTTCTTCTCTTAGCAGAAAATTATATCATAGAACTCATTCTTGCGGATAGCTGTCATTTTTCAATTTTTATTCTTGAAACAAGAAATGCCCTGTGATAGAATAAAAAAGTCGTTTTGAGGGGCTATAGCTCAGCTGGGAGAGCGCAGCGTTCGCAACGCTGAGGTCGGGGGTTCGATCCCCTTGGCTCCAATTCGAATGCGATATCAATTTGACAACCGAATGATTCCCTCTTATGCATGTGTAGTTCATCGGTAGAACGCCAGCTTCCCAAGCTGGAGAGGTGGGTTCGACTCCCATCACGTGCTTTTTTTATTTGTGCAAAGCCATCGCTTCTGCGACCTTGATGCCGTCTACCGCAGCAGACATGATTCCGCCTGCATACCCGGCCCCTCTCCGCACGGATATAAACCTTTTGCAAAAAAACAGACTGCAGGCTCTCATCTCTCGTAATCCGCACAGGAGAAGACGTCCTGCCCTCTACCCCGGCAAGCAGAGCTTCCGAACTGTCAAACCCCCGGATTTTCTTTCCAAATTGTTGGACCCCTTCGCAAAGTGCCACATTCAATGCCGGCGGAAGAATTTGATGGACCTTTCCAAAAACAGCCTCTCCCCTGAAATGCATTTTCCGGTATCCCGGCACTTTGCTCCCGTAACTCTTCCTCGTTGCACTTTTTCTGAAGATAAGACGTTCCTCAAAAACGCCATAGCTTTCTACCGATCTTCCCTCCCCGATCCGGAAGGCTCTTTCCTCCAATTCCCGTTGAAAAGAAACGCCGGACAGCACGCCCTCTTCCGGAAAAATCTTCCTTCCCTACTGTCAGGACAATGGCACTGTTTGCATATCCAGATGCACGTAGATGTTCACTCATTCCATTCACCGTAAGCCTTCCCTCTTCTGAAGATGCATTGACCACAAAACCGCCCGGACACATACAGAAGGAATAAACGCCCCTCCCGTCTTTTGCATGGGTGACCAGCTTGTACGAGGCAGCGGGAAGACTCACAGGATCACTGATGCCATATTGCGACGCATTGATGAGAGGCTGGGGATGGATGATGCGCAGACCGACAGCAAACGCCTTTTGCTCCATGGGAATTCCCTGTTCGTGAAGAGAAAAAAAGGTGTCTCTTGCGCTATGTCCAATGGCTAAAACGACCTGGTCGGCATAAAACCTTCCCGGTTCGTTTCCACGCCCCTTACCTGACGACCGTTCAGAATGAAGCGCTCTACTCTGGTTTGAAAATGAAATTCCGCTCCCATCCGGATCATCTCTTCCCGCAAATGAACAACCACATTTCTAAGAAGATCGGTGCCTATATGCGGTTTGGCCTCATATAAAATGTCTCGAGGCGCTCCTGCCTCATGCAAGATGCGGAGTACCTCTTTTTGTCTTCCGAAACGATCCTTCGTCAATGTATTTAATTTTTCCGTCTGAAAAAGTTCCGGCTCCTCCTTCTCCAAACTGCACGTTGGACTCTCCGTTCAGTTTTCCGGTCTGCCAAAAGGACGCTACCTGTCTCGTTCTTTCTTCTATCCTGCATCCACGCTCCAGTACCACAGGGCAGTCTCCATGCCTGGCCAGTTCATAGGCGGCAAACAATCCGGCAGGTCCGCTACCTATGATAATGGGTGGTTTTTTTCCTCCAATTCGAATACTGGGGCCTTCGGATGTCCCGGTCATAAGATCGGTCTCTTTCTTTTCTTTTACCATGGCGGAAAAAGTCATAGACGTCCGGTTGCACCTGCTGAATCGAAAGAGATCCTTTTGTCTCCTTCCTCTTGCGGTACAAGCGCTCTTCCACCCGTTTGTCCAAAGTAAGGTCGCAGGCGTAGAGATCATAGATCATCGGTTTCTTTCGGGCGTCAATCGAATGTTTGACAATCTGAAGAGAGCGTATTTGTCCCTCGTCCACATGCAGGTTCTTCGCTGCTCTTTGCTTTAATTCCCTGATCAGCTCGGAATGTTCCGGTTCCCCTCCGGCAAACCCCCTTTTTTTCATCCCATCGTTTTTTTCAGTGTAATCGTGATGCGCAACATAGACTTCCTCTTTCACTCTCCCCTTCTATCTTTTCGCTGCAAAGTTAGACGCTTCCCTTCCGGCAATTATCCCACTCACCCATGCAAAATGAAGATTATAGCCTCCACAGCGTCCATTGACATTCAGTAATTCCCCTGCCATGAAAAACGCCCGGGACCTTTTTCGACTCCAAATGTTCGTTCACCTCCGATAAGTCTACGCCTCCGGCCGTTACCTGTGCACTGGAAAAAGAATCTGTTGCAGAAATCGAAATTTCCAAATTCCGGTACATCTGAAAGATTTTTCCAAAAGAAACAGAAGACACCGACTCTGCAGCCATCTCCGGCTTTACTCCATTCCTTTTCAAAATCATTTCCGTTAAAAAGAGAATGAGAAAAGCCGTTGAACAGTTCTCCGAGCTGACGGTTTCTCCTCCGCGTTTTCCTCTCTTCACAAATATTGTGATATTCCTGATCCGAATAATCAGGAAATAAATTCAGCTTCGCAATCATCCTTTGCTTTCCGGTCAAGGAAAAAGATGAAAGCGCAGACGCAACCACGGCAGATGCTTGTAAAACCGGGATTCCTGAAATCCCTCCTTCCGTGATTTGAATTTCTCCCTCCTCTGTAGCAATCAAACGATCCCTCTTCCCCTCTTCTCGCACAAAAAAAGACACCCTTGCTTCGATACGAAGCCCTGACCGCTTCGGAAGATCTGCATCCGTGGACTTCAATCGAACAAGCGCCGGTAGGGGAGGGATTGTCTTCATTCCCAGCCTGGAAGCCATATAATATCCATCTCCGCTGGACATCGTGGATTTAGGACCTGCCATCCCCCCACAGGATAAGATCACTGCATCCGCTTCATACAAGGTAGAAGAGGTTCTGATCGAAAAATTTGATTCTTAGGTATCACCTGTTTTACCTGAACCTGATCGATCACACGGATCCCCAGATGGCGAATTTCCGATTGGAAAGCCTCCACCACACTGCTTGCCTGACCGGAGTAGGGGTAAAGTCCGCCCTCTTCTTCCCGAATCAGCACTCCTATCGATTTTTAAAAAAATCTCTTACGTCTTTTTTCGGAAATCTGACGAAACAAAGAAGGCAGATAGGTTCTGGCGCTTTGATTATAATCTTCCGGCACAATGCCCTGCGTGCGACAGGTTGCACCTGCCATTTCCCGTCATGGAAAGTTTTTTTCCCTACCGTTTGATTCTTTTTCTAAAATGAGAACATCTGCCCCATTTCGCGCTGCAATGATGGCCGCACACATTCCGGCAGCACCTGCTCCAACAATGATGACCTTCGATTTCATTCTCTCTTTTCCTGAAATTCAGATTACGATCCAAAACGGCGATCTCATGATCTGTCAATCCGTGCAGCCTTCGTATCAGGTAGAGGTACAAGAGAGTTCCCACAACAATGCACCCCATCATCGTGACGATGTCTCCTACCAATAATTTCAGCGGTCTTCCAATGACATAAATCACAAAAAGCACAGACCGATGCGATTCCAAACGGAAGCAAAAATGTTTTCACCAAATCCCTTCCATGCACCTGCATCATGGCATCCAGCTCGTATAATAACAAAAGATCGTAAATGAAGAAATAAGCGATTTCTGAAAGAATTACCACAGAAAGCCCTTTTTTAAAAAGAAAAAAACCCGCCAACGAGCAAAATACCGCCGATCATACTGCTGGCGAACGAGTTGAACAGACAAAGCCTGCGGAGGTGAACAGCAGAAAGAACCACCACCCCGCTGATGGAGAGCGAAACAAAAATCATCAGAAAGGCTCCGCAGCCCAACAGTCGGTTCATCATCGGAGTCGAAATGCCAAAAGAGAGACGTCCCTATTTGTTCCGATAAAGCAAGGAAAAAAAGGCAGAAAGGGGAAAAAGAATCACGCACTGTCCATGGATAAACTGACGATAGAGGGAAAGGGATAACTCTCTTCTTTTTGCGTTTCCATGCACGAATGAGCCTTGTCCCGCTCTTTAAAAACGGAATGACCACTACGAGGCTGATCAGCAGGGAAAAAGAATGAAAGTAAGCATAGTACATCCCGACCAGAGAAGGAAGATCTCGATCCGGACGGCGAAGATGGTGGAAGAAAACAGTAAGAAAAAAAGGCCAGACAAAAGCAGAAGTTCAGGAAGAAACAGGTGAAAGAACCCCTGAAACATCAAAGTCATCAAGGGAAGGTCTTTGCTGAGGAAGGTCGGTTTTGCTTTCTTTAATTGCCTCGCCATATCCGTGCGAAATTTGATATGGGCGGTCAACAAAAAAACAAAAAGAGTGATGAGATTCGCCAGTAAAAGTCCTATGACAGAAAAGATTGCCACATAGCAGTAAGCAGAGTCATTTTGTATACAATAAAAGGTCAACCCTGTTTCCCGTACTGATCACCGAACAACGCAAAAAAACGGCAAATAACAGACTGAGCAACATTCTTAAGAGGTCCGCAAAAGTAGAGAAACTTTTTTTGAAATCTCCCTCCCATTGCGCCTGTATCATTCCTTGCAGAAACAGGAGAAGAGGCAGAAAAAGCAGCCAGAGAAAAATGCATATCCCGATTTGGGCGCTCCATTCAAATAAACGGAGAATTTCAGCCCCCCCATTCCCAGAAGAAGAGACAAGAGAAACGTCGGGAAAAGAAAGTGCCTGTATGCTCTCTTACATTCCTCTTTTGCGTTTCTCAGTTGTTTTCTTTCGATATAGTAACGAATATTACGCGCTAGGATCCGCCTAAGTAAAAAAATGAAAAAGGAGAAACGCAAAGAAAAAAAGCTCAAAGGCAGGAAACAGGTAGGCTAAAGCCGAAACGCCAAGCAACATGGCGATCAGGACGCGGATCAGAACAAACACCGCACAGGAGGCAAAAAGATACCCCAACTGCTGTTCTTCAAAGAACGCCCTCCGTAGAATTCCATCGCTCCTTTTTTTGGCTTGCATACTTCTCCCTTATCTGGCGATTGCAATCGTTCTAAGAATCTCTCGTGATTCCCAGAGCACATAAAACCGACTCCTGCAACTTTTCCATCCGCTCCCCTTCTTCTTCTGTACCATGATCATATCCAAGCAAATGTAGCATGGAATGCGCCACGAGAAAAAGCAAACTCCCGCTTCTCACTATGGCCGTATTCCTCCGCCTGTGATTTCACCCGTCTTGCATTGATCATGATATCTCCCAAAAGAATGTTTCCACTCTCCGGATTGGTACATCCCTCTGCATACCTCTCCCAGGCATCATCAAATTCCTCAGGTGATTGCAACTCAAAACCGGGAAAAGAAAGCACATCGGTCGATGAATCGATCTGCCGGTAGAGCAGATTGCATTGACGAATTCCCTCATCTCCTGTGATTTTTCAGATTCACTTCCACGTTCGTAGGCTTGTTTAGCAGAAGGAGTGTTTTTTCTCCAACGGCATAGGCTACCTTTTCCGGGTCAAACCCGAATTCCCTGCAAAGATCCCCGGGAACGGAAGTATCTTCTCCAGGCTCCTCCTCTTCGATTTCAACGTAAAAAATCATAATAGAGTTTCTCCCCGTTTGAAAAGTTTTTTTCATCTCATTCAGTTCTCTCATGGACAACTCCGATTGATTCAGTGCTCCGTGATAAAAGCTTTTCATTTACAAGATCTTCAATAAAGGAATCCATCTCCACCTGACGTTCCCGATCCTGTGCAAAGGCTTGCATGAGAGATGAAACGAGAAGATCGCAAAACATCACCACCGTCGCTTCTTTGGAGACAGGAGCATTCTCTCCCCCTGTTAAATACTCATGAAGCAGATCCAGCGCCTCCCTGGGAAAATCAAATTCAACAAAATACGGCTGGATCTCATCCCAACCCTGTCGATGATGATTTAAAATCCAAATACGATGGTAATAAGCCAAACTTTTCATCGGCTTTCCTCTTAAGTGAAGTTCCTGTGCCATCCGTTCCGAAAGATAGGCGGTATGAATGGCGCGAAAATATTCCTCTTTGCTCTTGCTCCGGATGGCTACCAGCAAAGCAAATTCCGGATCGTTGATATCCATATATCGATCCGTTTCCCCGCGAATGACCGAAATCGCAAAAAGACTGCGAAATCAGGAGCAGGAGCAAAAGCGAGATCAACAGGTTGACGAGCGGGATGACAAAGAGAGAAAGATGCAAGCCGGAATGAATAAACAGAAACTGATAAGCACACAAAAAAATACCATTTGAAGAGAGAGTGTGATCGCAATTGGAAATGCCACTCGTAACTCTTCATCCAAATGGCGGAACAAAGAAACAGCGACCAGTCCTATGCTCACATAGAGGAAAAAAATTCCGTTGGCTGCGGGTTCTTTTCCAGCAAGACAGAAAACAATAAAAGAACCGTTGCCGCATAAAAATCCGATCTCATGATTGGAAAAAAAGAGTCAACAAAACATAAATGACCACATAAGGCCAGGCAAGAAAAGTGAGACGGGGAAGCAAACATGCCACCAGGAGGCAGAAAAAAAGACGAGCACAAAAGCGCCACAAATGCTTTTCGTTATTATAAGAAAAGTCCCCCGCATAGTTCGCATCCGCGATCAGATAATCAAGCAGAATCCCAAACGAAAGAGCCAGCACCACATTGCGAATCGTCTCCTCTTCCCCTCTTTTAGCCAAAAACGAAATCCCATAGATCATTCCTCCCATGACCAGGATGATAAGAATCATCAGTAAGGGTGGAATCTTTCTACCGGCTTCTGTATTTTCTTCTAGTTGAATCTTTGTTTTTGCCCCATCACTCACTTGCCGCACAAAAACCTTCCCTGCTTTTTATCGGCGCTTCCTTTCTTCTTTTCTACCTCTCCGGGATTGTGATTGGATCTCATAATTCTCGTATGCTTTTGACGATTTTTCTGTACCAGCGGGTGCCTGACCACATCCCCTGCTGCTTAGCGTGCAAAAAGAAATTCCATCAATTTTATGAAGAACTCTTTGTGCGACATCCAGACCGCTCAATGTTCCGGGTGCCAGATCCTTTTGTGTTTCATCCCCTGTTACAATCACCTTTGAACCAAAACCCGATTCTGGTCAGAAACATTTTCATCTGTGCAGGAGTGGTATTCTGCGCCTCATCCAATATGATATACGCCTGATCCAGAGTTCTTCCGCGCATGTAAGCAAGAGGGGCGACTTCTATCAAGCCCTTTTCCATATTCGCCGCAAACTTCTCCGCCCCCATGATCTGATAGAGTGCGTCATAAAGTGGTCTCAAATAGGGATCCACCTTGCTCTGCAAATCTCCCGGAAGAAAGCCAAGCTTTTTCACCCGCTTCAATCGCCGGCCGAGTCAAAAATAATCCTGGACACCTCCTCATGCAAAAAGGCGGTAATTGCCATTGCCATAGCTAAATACGTCTTTCCGGTACCCGCCGGACCGATGCCAAAGGTGATCATATTATTCCGAATAGAATCGACATATTTCTTTTTGACCGATGGTTTTCGGACTGACCGGCTTTGCCTGCCACTGTATGACAGATCAGATCTCCGGACAATTCCACTAAGACGCCATCCCCCTCTTCCTGCACAACTTCCTCCTTACGCAGCGCAATCGCATAATCCACGCTTTGCTCTTCTACGCCTTGCCCGTTTCTTTTGCAATCCGACCAGTTCCAGGATGACCGCAGAAGCATGCCGCACATTCTCTTCCCTTCCTGTCACATGAAGGACCCCATCGCGGTCCACCACAGAGACCCGGAACTGCCTTTCAATTTTCTTGAGGAAAGCATCATTTTGCCCAAAGGCGGTCTGCATCTCATTCATGGAAAGCGCGATGAGCTGTTCAGATGAATTCTTCATTTATGATACGGTGCTCCACTCCTGATCCGATAGCTCCTATAAATTTGCTCCAGTAAAATAATGCGCATAAGTTGGTGCGGAAAGGTAAAGGCGGAAAAAAACTTAACATTTCATCCGCTCTGTTTAAAACCGAATCCGACAATCCCAAAGACCCTCCTATCACAAAAAGCAATCGTGCTTTTTTTCCTCTGACCGAAAGATCTTCCAGATGTCTGGCAAAGGAAAGAGAATCCATCTGTTTCCCCTGAATGGCAAGCGCAATGACATAATCTTCCGCCCCCCATCTTTTTTTGAGAATTCTGCCTCCTTCTTTGTCCAAGATCTGCAATGTTTCCTTTATCTGACGCTTTTTTTCCGGTGTCCTCTCATCTTCCGTTTCCATCATTTGCAAATGACAGTACGGAAGGAGACGCTTCGCATATTCGGAAGTCGCCTCCTGCAGATATTTCTCTTTCAACTTTCCTACACTAATCAGTTTGATCTTTTCCAATGATCCGTTCTGTTTACTTTCTTTTGCTTTTCAAATACTGGTCGATTCCTCTGGCAGCCTTTCTTCCGGCTCCCATCGCCAATATAACTGTAGCAGCGCCGATCACCGCGTCTCCACCGGCAAACACCCCTTCAATGGAAGTGGCACCAGTCTCTTCATCTGCCACGATACATCCCTTTTTATTGGTTTCAAGCCCCGGGGTCGTAGAAGCAATCAGGGGATTGGGGGAAGTGCCAAGAGCTAAAAATCACTGCGTCGCAAGCAATTTCGAATTCGGATCCCTCTACCGGAACCGGTCTGCGTCTTCCGGATTCATCCGGCTCTCAAGGCTCATTTTGATGCATTTGCAACTCTTAACCCAACCATTCTCATCCGCAAAAAAATTTCTACCGGATTGGTGAGCAGATCAAAGATAATGCCTTCATTCTTGGCATGTTCGATTTCTTCCCTTCTGGCAGGAAGCTCGGCATCCGACCTGCGATAAACAATATGAACCTCACTTCCCAATCGGAGTGCCGTTCTGGCAGCGTCCATTGCCACGTTCCCTCCGCCGATCACAACCGTCTTCTTCGGGTGCATGATGGGGGTGCTGGAATCGCTCGAAAAAAAGCCCCCATGAGATTGCTTCTGGTCAAAAACTCATTTTGCCGAGAAGACGCCGAGTGACTGCTCGCCCGGAATATGCATGAACATGGGAAGGCCTGCTCCGGAACCGATGAAAACGGCGTCATAACCTTCTTCCCTCATCAAGCTCTCTACCGTCACCGACTTACCGGCAATGACGTCCGTCTCAATGGTGACCCCAAGAGACTTCAGGTTCTCAATATCCCTTGCAACTACATCCTCTTTCGGAAGACGAAACTCCGGGATTCCATAAACCAACACCCCTCCCGCTTTATGCAGCGCTTCAAAAAAATATGAACCTGATATCCCATTTTCGCCAGATCTCCTGCACAGGTGAGACCTGCAGGGCCGGAACCGATCACAGCAACCTTTTGAGGCTTTTTTTCTTCCGATCCCTGCGGTTTTACTCCTGCACGAATGGCCGTATCCGCCGCATATCTCTCGAGTTTTTCCAATCGCAACCGGCTCCGACTTGAATCCCCGAATACATTTTTCCTTCACATTGTGTCTCTTGCGGACAAACCCTGCCGCAAACCGCAGGAAGAGCAGAAGATTCAGAGAGTGTCTGATAAGCAGCCACGGCATCTCCTGCTTTTTATTTCCTGAATAAATTTGGGGATATTGATGCTTACCGGACAACCTTGTACACAAAGCGGATTCCGGCAGTTCAGACATCTGGCTGCCTCTGCCTCCGCTTCCTCTTTATTATAACCAAGACATACTTCTTCGAAATTTGTTGCGCGTACCTTCGCATCCTGTTCTCGGACCGGTACTCTATTTGTATTTTTCCATGACTTTTTATCTCCTCAATCTGAACAGCATTTTTAAATGATCATACAAACTCCATCCCGATTAGCTGCACTGTCCGCAACCACCGTGGTGCGTCTCTTTCTCTTTCGCTTTTAGGAAAAGTCTTCCCTCTTCTGTCTTATAAAGCTTCATTCGCTCCATTGCCTGATTAAAATCCACCAGATGACCGTCAAATTCCGGTCCGTCCACACAGGCAAACTTCACTTCATCCCCGACACTCAAACGACAGGCGCCACACATACCGGTGCCATCCACCATGATCGGATTCATACTCACAATGGTATGGATGCCGAGATCCTGCGTCAATTTACAGACGAATTTCATCATAATCATCGGTCCGATTGCCACGCAGTGGTTATATTCATGCCCCTCCTGTTTCACAAGGTCTTCCAGACATTTGGTCACCATTCCGCTTCTTCCATACGAACCATCATCGGTCGTTACATAAAGATTAGAAACAGAGCCGATTTCCTTCTCCAAAATTACAAAATCTTTGTTTTTGGCGCCCAGAATGCAATCCGCTGTGATTCCATGCTCCTTCAGCCATTTCAACTGTGGATAAACAGGCGCTGTCCCCACACCTCCAGCGATAAATACAATCTTTTTCTTTTGCAGTTCTTCTGGCGACATTTCCGTTAAGTCCGAAGGCTTTCCAAGAGGGCCTACCACATCGGCAAACGCATCTCCCGTTTTTTTCTGCGCCATCTTATAGGATTCCGCACCAACAATCTGGAAAACAATCTGGATCGTCCCTTCTTTACGATCATAGTCACAGATCGTCAAAGGAATCCTCTCTCCATCTTCTTCACAACGTACAATCACAAACTGACCGGGGAGACATGCCTGTGCTACACGTGGAGCACGGACAATCATTTCAAAAAAATATTCGGTGCCAGTTCCCTGTCTTTCAGAATTTGAAACATCGTTTCATCAACCTCCCTCATTCCTCTCATGCTATTTTTAATTGCACCAATACGATTTTTCCTGTGGAATCATAACCCAAACGATAGCAGGTTCCATCATTTACATTGACAGAAAATTCCAAACCGCTTTTCTCAGTATGGCCATCATCATACACATGGTACTCTACTATTCTATAATACTCATCTGAATCCTGTACAGTAAAAATTCCCATCCACTTCATAGGTGAAGAAACCTTCCTCATCTGCCTTCTTTCCTCCTGCATCTAAAAGGACCTCGTTGCGGATCAACGCATTGATTAGGGCAGATACGGCCTGCTCTTTGCTTACCTGCGGTTTCAAAACAAGTTTATACCGTTTCGTAATGACCTCGCTCTGCTTGCCCTTGTCATCTACGGCAAAAAAACGAAAAACAGAATCGCCATAAGGCATTTCCACCGGTGTTGTATATATTTTCGATTTCACGGAAGGTCTCGTTCCGTCTGACGTATAATAAATGATACAACCCGCCTGCGCAATTGCTACAATCTTTGTGGGTTCAGAATAAATGCCGGATTCTTCCAGAATCTGGGGTGGCGGCACATCTTGCAAATGCAACTGGAAACCGGCTTCAGATACTTTACTCTTTGCGCCCTTCGCAGAAATTGCAATCGCACGCAATAAAATATCTCCGCTTTTGCTAAGCGAGATCGGCTCCTGGTATTGGTTGCTGTGTGCGCTGGGTTTACTGCCGTCCAGTGTGTAATAAATGACATCTCCGGGTCCTGCGTGTATGGTCACCTTCTGTGCCTCGGAAAAAGTCCCACCCGCAGGAACAATAACGGGCTTCTGAACCAAATCGTTGCTGTACTCTTTTCACCACTTCGGTATCCGGACAACGATCCAGAAGGTTCTGAAGAGAATCGAAATCTTCTCTCTTCCGGTAAATATCTGCTGTCATTCGATAGGCTTCTGCGGTTTCTGCTTCAGAAAATCTCGCCGAATTGATGATCCTGTCAAGCGTTACAAGGGCACCCGTATCATCAGATGCCTCCCTCTGATCGCTTGCAAGAGTTAAAATCACCGTGGCATTGGTCGGTTCTTTCTCCATCGTTTTCTTAAGGAGCGCAATGGATTCCTTCAACCTGCCCTCCGTGCGAAGTGTTTCCGCTCTTTTTCAAGTCCCTTTCTGAAGAGGTTTTTCTCAAACCAGACGGTAAATACGATCAATACCAAGACGACAGCGCTCATCAGCAGACGAAGCGGGTGCTCTTTTTATTTGCAAGCGTAGGGAACCCTTTTTTTCCGGATACGCTCTTCTTCCTTCCCGCTGATATGTTTGCCGACTCCACGAAGAGAACGATGGATCTCATTCTCGATTTCCGGTTCAAACTCCGGAACCATGTGAACCTCTCTACCGCAGGCATCACAATACATGTGTCCTTCCGGAATATCAGCCCCGCAGTTTGTACATTTCAAGCCCGTTTCCTCATCCAACTGATCCCGCAATTATTCACCAGCATGGCAATGGTCATCGGCCCCACCCCTCCCGGCACAGGAGTAATTGCGGAGGCTATCCCTTCCACAGACGCAAAATCGACATCCCCACAGAGTTTTCCATCTGCCATCCGATGCATGCCGACATCAATCACAATGGCACCTTTTTTTAATATAATCCGCTGTGATTTTCTTAGGCTTTCCCATCGCCACAATCAAAATATCTGCCTGTTTGCATAGATCCTCCAGATTTTTTGTATGCGAGTGGGCAATCGTCACGGTCGCATTTTCTCTCAGCATTAAGACAGCCATCGGTTTGCCAACAATATGGCTGCGCCCCACGATCACACAATGCTGCCCATCGATTGTAACCTTCGATCGCCTTAAAAAGCTCCAGAATACCGGCTGGTGTACAAGGGATAAATCCTTCTTCTCCTGTCAAAAGCCGACCTGCATTCAAAGGGTGGAAGCCATCCACATCCTTTTCCGGCGCAATCGCCCTCGTCATTCTCTGCGCATCCATATGGAGCGGCAGGGGAAGCTGGAGCAAAATCCCGTCAATCTCCGGATCCTTATTCAAGCGCTCAATCAAGGTTAACACCTCTTCTTGCAATGCGGTATCCGGAAAAGTGAAAATCTTGGATATCATACCAACTGTCTCACATGCCTTTTTTTCTTATTTCTCACATAGATCTGCGAGGCGAGATCTTCTCCTACTAAAATGACTGCCAGTGCGGGTCCGCGTCCGTAAATCTCCCCCAAATCCTGGATTTTTTTCTTCCACTCTTCCTTGATTTGCCCGGCGATTTCTCTACCGTCTATCTTTCGTGTTTCCATCCTGTTCTCCTGCTTCGATCTCCTTTTTAGAAGCCGACTCCTTCGCCGGACCATTTAACAAATAATCTTCAAACTGATCCATTGTCATCAGAATTTTCCTTGGTTTGGTTCCCTCTTCTTCCCCGACCACACCCGCTTCACAAAAGTTGATCCATGATTCTAGCGGCTCGATTAAAGCCGATTTTAAAAAAATACGCTGTAAGTTTCCGATGGACGCTTTTTTTCCTTTCCGATAATAAAACGTCCTGCATCTTCAAAAATATTCATCGCGGTCAGGTGCTTCTTCATTTGTTTCCATGCCTGCTGTCCCGATTCCCTGCAATACCTTCCATGGTGGCAATGGCCTCCTGCACATCCTCCTGATAAGAGTTTGTCTCCTGTTTTTTCAGAAAATCGGTGATATCCTGTATCTCTTTATCCGAAACAAAGGCCCCCTGTACGCGAATGGGTTTGGAATAGCTCTGTGGAAAGAAGAGCATATCGCCCTTTCCCAATAACTTCTCCGCCCCATTCATATCCAGAATGGTTCGGGAATCCGTACCGGAAGAAACGGCAAAAGGCAATGCGGCTCGGCATATTAGCCTTGATCAGCCCTGTAATCACATCCACAGAAGGACGTTGTGTCGCAATAATCAAATGAATCCCTGCCGCTCTTGCCAGTTGTGCCAGGCGACAAATCGCGGTTTCCACCTCATTTTTTGAAACCATCATCAAATCTGCTAACTCATCCACAATCAGTACAATCTGCGGTAGTTTTTCATATCCCTCTTCCCCTTGGTGCAATTCGACAAACTTGTTATAACCACTTAAATCCCTAACCTCTGCATCTGCAAATTTTTTTGTACCTTCTGGTCATTTCCGCAACCGCCCAGCCCAACGCAGCAGCTGCCTTTTTAGGATCGGTCACAACCGGAATCAATAGGTGTGGAATCGAATTATAGACGTTCAATTCCACTACCTTTGGATCAATCATAATCAATTTTACATCCTCGGGTCTCGACTTATAGAGGAGACTGAGAATCATCGTATTAATGCAGACGGACTTGCCGCTCCCCGTAGAGCCTGCAATCAGCAAATGGGGCATCTTGGCAAGATCGGTCACGATGGTTTCACCTGCAATATCCTTCCCTACGGCAAAAGTCAGTGCCGCAGTGGAAGCCTGATAAGCTTGTGACTCCAAAAGTTCCCGCAGTGTGACGGTAATGTTTTTTCTTTGTTGGGCACCTCGATCCCTACTGCCACCTTACCGGGAATCGGCGCTTCGATCCGAATATCCGTTGCAGCCAGATTCAACTTAATATCATCGGAGAGATTCAGGATTTTGGATACTTTCACCCCGATTTCCGGCTGTAACTCATACCTGGTGACCGTCGGTCCCTGTGAGACATCGGTCACCTTCGCATTCACGCCGAATGTATGAAGGATCTTTTTCCAGCCGCTGTGCCGTTTCTTTTTAAGTGGATCCTGGAGTCTCCTCCTCTGTTCCGATTCGGTGCTTTTTAACAATGTGATAGGCGGGAAAATATATTCTCCCCTGTTTTGATCCGTCGGCTCCAGTGCTGCTTTTGGTTTTGCGAGTGGTTTTCTGTGCTCAACCCGAGGCGACAAACTTTCATGTAAGCTCGAACCTTCCTCCGTAAAGCTACGATCGTTCTCTACGGCCTCCTTTTCTTCCTTTGTCTCCTCCTCTTTTATATCTTCTTCCCTTGCTTCTTTTTTTCAGTCTTTGGGGAAACAACAGACGCATTGCCTGTTGCAGGTCTGTTATTTTCCCGGTCTTTCTCAAAAGAAATAAACGTTGGTGCTTGTTCCTTCTCATCCGGAGAAAATCTTCCATGGATGGTGATTTCATGAATGTCATTGATTTCATCCGCCTGCTGTCTTAGAACCGGAAGAACAGGCTCTGTCAAGCGGTCCGGTTGTTCCGGCTCCTCTTCTGCAGCCTGTTTCAGATCGGTATCAGACGTCATGCCAACGGCATATTTGCGCGCACGGGGCAGAGAAGTCCTCTTTCTGGACGCCCCTCTTCCCGTTTTTGTCGTTGTTCCCTACGTTCCTTACGATGTGAGAGGTATTCTGCCGTATCAGCCTCTGCCTTCGAATAAACCGCCATCGTTCCCCTGCGCAGGCCTTCGATAAAAGATCTTTCTGTCAAAATCACAATACAAATAATGCCCAGCACGATCACCAAAAGAATGGTCCCCGTATCCGACAGATAGCGATAGAGGAAGGCCCTGATACCTCCCGCAATCGCTCCACCTCCACCTCGAATGGCAGCGGAAGATTCATATCTCTCTGCAAGAGTGGCAAGGGACGCATCGTTCAACCGCCCCATCAGCAAATCGGTAAAGATGCCAAACTGCAAACACAGCACCACACCGGCCACAATTTTCATCACCACAAGATCCGTATTCCTGGAACCGGCATTGGAAATATAAAAGAAGGTGGCAAACGCCAACAAAACAGGGACAATGTAAGCTAAAATACCGAACAAGCCGAACATCACATGGGAAAGAAGATCTCCAACTTTTCCACAAAAACCAAAATTGCACAACAAAAGAAGGATCATCACAAAAAAAGCAGTACAATGCAAAATGATCTCGTCTCTGAGTGCATAATTTTCTGAACGATAGGATTGTTGAGACCTGGTAGAAGCTCTCCCCGGCTTCCTTCTTCTTTTTCTCTGATTAGACATATTTCCCCTTAAATCCGAAAGTCATTTCAGTATATCATTTTTTTGATTTTTCTTATGCTATACTTAACGCGCTGTAAACAAGGGTACCAATGAACAGAAACAGGAGAACCACCTATGGAATTTAAACAGGTCGCTGAGACAGGCACATTGAAACAAATCGGCAAACAGCAACAGTCCTCTTTAAGAATCAGAGAAGTTGCAGACCATTGCAAGTTATTAAAGACAGATAGTGGATTGAAAGTGGAATGTACCTATACCGGAAGCGGCGCATCTGCCTATATTCAATATGTAGATAATCACCCGCGAAGAATTAACCAAGTACCTTATGAATCCGGATATCGCAGATTTTTTATGACTGGATGGAGGAAAGTCATCAGACTCCCGAGTCGCTCAAGAAACACGAGAAGGAACTCCTGATTCTTTATGTCAATTTCGACCCAACGACGAAAATCATGGAAACAGGCATTTCAGATGACAGTGTGACGATGAAATTGGGAGCCCCGCTTGTTCGCATCAATCTGACTGATCTGTCGCGCGACGCCTTTAAACTGAAAATCTACAATATGCTTTTTGCTTGCGGATGAAATTGCACGCGCCATGGGAAATCAAGAACTTCGACAAATGTCAGATATTCAAATGGTAAAAACTTATCTGGCAGAGATTTACGACAAATACCATGAGGAAGATACGACCCCTGCCTACGATCGCATTCCCTCTTGATTCTGAAATCACATTGATCATTTGTTTTGTGCGGCAAAAAGGGTTCCGACAATCTGCTTATCAATGATTCGATAGAGATTTTTCGGGATCCCTTCCATACGCAATCAGTACATCCACTCCATGTTTTGTGGCATATTCTGCCGCTTCTAATTTCGTAACCATTCCACCCGTTCCACGATTGCTCGCAGTTCCTTCTGCCAGACCGTATATGCCTTCATCTATATGGTCTACTCTGCTGATTAAGTGAGCATCATGGTATTTCTCCGGGTTTTTATCGAACAATCCTTCCTGATCTGTAAGCAAGATCAGTTTCGAGGCTTCACAGAAGACCGCCACAATGGCGGAAAGCATATCATTATCCGAGAAAAGGCGCCTACTGGAGAAAATTTCTTCATGGGAAACCGAATCATTTTCATTGATAATGGGAATCACCCTGCTTTCCAATAGCGCATTCAACGTATTTTTTTAGATTTTTTTCTCCTGACCGGATGATCGATATCTGTATTATCCAGTAAAATCTGTCCGGTTAGCCTTCCGTACTCTCGAAAAAGTTTGTCATAAAGGTGCATTAACTCACACTGACCAACGGCGGCTGCCGCCTGCTTCATTCTTAACTCGGTAGGCTTTTGCAAGAGTCTCATCTTATTAACTCCCACAGCGATTGCACCGGAAGAAACCAAAACCATCTCATATCCTCTGGCCTCAATCGCCGCCAAGGTGCGACAGATCAGATCAATGGTCCGAATATCGATCTCTCCTTCTGTATTTGTCAGCGTCGATGTGCCAACCTTCACAACGATGCGCTTCTTATTCATCCTGCCTCCTGATGGATACACCTGAATGCCTAGGTCTACCTCCGGAACGTGCCATGAATGGACTCAAACTGCTGATTGATAATCTGTACCACCCTCTGATCACCAGACACATTATCCGGATGAAAAATCTTCATCAAATCACGATACCGTTTCTTTAGCGCCGATTCGGAATGTACTCCGCAGAACAAAAGCTCCTGATCTGCCTGATCAAAGGCTCCTTCCAGATAAGACTTCTCTTTCTCCAGGTGATACCTTTCCCTCTCTAACAAAGACCTGTCTTCATCTAAATGGTCATAAGCTTCGCGCAACATTTGCAGTTTTTGCTCTACCAAGGCTTCTCTTTGATCTAACAACTTACGATCTCGTTCCAACCGTCTTTGATAGCGCTCCTGTTCCAGAAGAAACTGCTTCTTTTCCTTTTTGAAGATGTTTGGATTCATCCTGCAGTGCGCTTTCCTGATTCACCAGCCTGCAACTCTCTTTGAAGAGCCAAGTACGAAGCTCTTTCAGGCTGTTTTCACTCAAATTCGGAAGCATTTCCTCCACTTGTTTGAGTGCCTTCTCTTCCATGCCTTATTTTTTTCTCCGTCCATTTCTTCTCTAAAAAGCTACCTCTTTTTGCATCATCATCACTCATCATCCCCCGTTGATCGGGTGCAAAACGATCTACCATATCCGGAATCAAATCCAACACCTTGGTAAGCACGTCCTGATTCCTGACATGAACCAGTTTCGTTTGCCCATTTCGAATGATTAGAATCGCATTCGGAGTCATCTTCGCTCCAAATCCACCGGTTCCGGAATTCTTTTTATCTGCACTGCTTGCTCCTGCGCCCACTCCAAGCGTTACATCCACAAGAGGGACCAGAACGGTATCCCCCTACCTTGGTTGGCTGACCGACCACCGTTTTTGGATGCCAACATCGCATCCATCCCTTGAAAAGTGAGGATATTACCTCACCGAAATTATTTTGATCCATTTTCCTCTCATCTCCTCTAACGATTGATGATCTTCTGAAACCTGCGAACTACCCTGCGCACGTTTCCATCCATCCATAATGCAAGCCCACACCTCAAGATACAAAAAGCAGGTAATCCTACCGTGAAGCCGAAAATCACCGGTTAAAATCGGCTCCTCAAAATTAGCAAAAACCTTCACTCCTCGTGGAAGAAACGGAGATAGAATTCCATAAAGAGCCAGAACGCTTGCTGTATCTGCCGGATTGTCCAGGCCAATGGTCAACTCTGCCTTTCCGCTTTTGGGAAGAAGCGACCGAATCACAACCCCCATTTTCCTGAGTGCGAGACGGAAGGCAGAAGCAAAAGCATCACTCTCAAGCAAGGCTTTTACCATAGATATTCTAACATACATACTGTATATTGTATATTGAATGCGTTTTAAGCACCTGATATGGTTTCTTTAAGAATTCCCATACCCTTGCACCGAACACAGAGAAAAATCGAATCCGCTCATACAGGTTATGTTTCAAAGAATCATCCGAATTCTCTTCTTCGAGAGATTCCTCCATGGCGTCCGTTCGTCTTTCTTCTTTCCCCTCCCTTTGTTCCGCCTCTTCTCTCTCAGCATGATCGCCGGCGAAAGCCTCTGCATCTGTTTCTTTGGGATCAGAATCCTCTACAGCCATCATCCGTTCTGCATCTTTCTGATCTGCGGTTTGCTTCTCCTCCTTCCTTCCTCTCCTGCGTCCTGTGCGCATCTTCCTGTCTTTCCTTGGTAAAAGCGTCCAAAATGCCACACGGATTGTAAACGAGCCCTCGCCCGGGAGGGAGATTCCTCCTCGGATCAGATGAAAAAGCCAGCTGAAAGAGACATGCAGGAAATACCTGTTCTCCTGTGGCTCCGTATCCCCCGGATAAAAATGGCCTTCCAGACGGTATCGCAAGGGAACAAAGAGGAAGAGAAACAGGAACAACAATAAAATGCAAACAAGGAAAGCCAGACAGCATCCGATTATTTTTTTAGAATTCCTACGATTTGCCACATCATATGCGCACCAGATACTCCCGCAATCGACCTTCCATTCCCACCTGACAGGCCTGATTGGAAATCTCCACCAAATAATCTTCCGCCTCCTCGAACGTGGTGACCATCGCATAGATTCGAAGCGGGTGGTCTTCATAATATTTCCATTTCAAAAAGAGACCGTTAATCAGTTCCAGCTGTGTCTCCTCACCCTCAAAGGAAGCCAACAGCCAGACACTGGGGGCTCCCTTTCCGTGTCTTAGCCTCCACCGGATGCGCCCGGGCATCCGTAGATGCGGGCTCATATATAATTTGGGGGAAAAATGCAATATCGCTCTTTCCTCATTTCAGATCAATCCGCTCTCTCACGCCAACGACTTCGCTCACCGGAAGCGTAAAAGAAATTGCTCCAGCCGGTGAATCCGGTCCTGACTGTGTCGCTATTGCCTTCATGATTCCCACTTTTTTCTTTCATATCGGAAACAATCAATAAGATTTCTTTTTCCTCTGCAAGGGATACCCCAAAAACTTTTTGGCAAGCCCGGCCCCCGTTCCTTTGGCATGAAGAACCGTTCCGCCCTCGCTCCTGCCGTTCTGGCTGCCTCCATCACATCATCTGTATATCCCTGATTCAGAATGACAAAAATCAACTCATGAGAAAAGGTCAATTCTCCTGCCTCCTGTCCATTTGTCCTTGCCCCTTCTGTAAAATAAGCAAGAGTGCGTCCTCCGCATACACTTTTTACGGGTATCACTAACAAAATGCCATTGCCCGGCACATCTAACAGCAGTCTTTTTCTTGGCTTCATGAACGAGCAAGCCGGTTCTTTCCCCATCTACGACACATGCAACCAGCGCCTTGGAGGTCGGCTCCAAATCGTAAAATTCTAATACCTCTCTGGAAGCTGTCCCTCGCCCAAACAAAGTCAGAGATAGAGAGATCTGCATGGTGTTCTGAATCGTCGCCATCTCTCTTGCCCTTTTACGATCCAATATGGTAATGACAAAAATTTAAGTCCAATCCATCCCCCTTGTGAACCGTTCCGTTTGCTAAAACAGCTCGATAATATCGGTATCTTTATATACTTTTTCCGGTGCTGCCTGACCTCTTTTCTTCTTGATCTGTGAGAACAATCCCACCAACTGTACCGTGATGAGGGGAAGCATTGCCACAAGGGAGACCAGACCAAAGGCTTCCGTCAGCAGATTTTCCCCCTTCGCCATACAGACTCCCATTGCAAAGGGCAACATGAAGGTGGCGGCCATGGGCCCCGGAAGCCACTCCACCCTGCATCAAAAAGCAATCGCCGTAAAAACAGGCGGTACAAAAAAATGTTAAAACCAGGGCGAACAGATATCCGGGAAACACAAAATATAAAAATTGAAATTCCCGTTTGAATACGGACCATGGATAAAAACCATGGAAAGAGAAACTGCCACAGACAGGGCCAGTTTTCATCGTTTTTAGTAGAAACTGCTCCTGCGCTGATTTCTTCTACCTGCTCCGTAAGAGTGTGTACCGCCGGTTCTGCCGCCACGAGAAACCATCCCATCAGCGCCACAATCGGGATCAGCCAGAAAGAAACCTCTCCCTCCGCTATTTTTCTCCCCAACATCATCCCGATTGGTGAAAAACCGACATTTACCCCGACAAGAAAAAAACAACCAGCCCGACATAGGTAAAACACATTCCCACCAAAATCCGTATGAACCGCAGAAAGCGGATCTTCAGGGAGAAGAATTGAAAAACCAAAAATCAGCATCACCGGAAGAAGTGCAAGTGCCACCTCCTCCATCTGGCTAGGAAGGGAGCGCAGATAGCTCTTCGACATCTCTACCGTGTTGGCATAGGAGGCAACGGTGCTGGCGGCAATTTTTTCCCTCTTTTCCCGGATAAATAAAACCCTAACAAAAGCACCGCAAGAATCGGTCCTATGGAGCAAAGCCCAACTAAACCAAAGGGAATCCGCCTCGGCGTTCTTATCACTGCGGATGGAAGAGACGCCGACGCCTAAGGAAATAATGAAGGTGCCGTCATCGGCCCCGTGGTCACACCTCCTGCATCAAAAGCGACGCTTAAATACTTCGGATCCGAAAAAAAGGCCAACACAAAAACCAGCAAATAGGAGCCGATCAGAAGATATCGGATCTTCACTCCTAAGAGAATGCGCAACATCGCCATCGGCAGAAAGAGACCGACCCCTATGGAAACCGTCATCATGAGTGGAATGGTCCGGATATGTGGAACATTGGCTGCTAACACGCTTAAATCGGGCTCCAGCGATGGTCACCGCACATCCGAGTAAAAACTGCACCCTGAGAATTTTTGCCCAAACTTCTGGATTTTTGTAATCTTCGCCCCAATCATGGAACCGATCTTGGAAAGAGCCGTGTCACAACCAAAATTAAACAGCCCGGAGCCGATCACAAGCAGAAGTGCCCCGGTCAAAAAGACAACATCAAATCCGGTTCTACCGGCACCACCGTAAAGCTGAGAAGCAGTACGATGATGACAATCGGTAAAACCGAAGAAATGGCCTCATGCAGTTTTTCGTATACGTCACTTCTTTTTTTGTAAACCATCCTTCAAACCTGAAACACCTGACGGATCATCTGGATTCCGCTCTTCCTTACTCTACCTTAAAATTGTTCAAACTTCTTCCGCTCCAGATATCATCACTGCCATAGAAGCCCTTGACCTTAGCCAGATTCAGTTTCTCCATTGGCTGCGACTGCAGCACTTCACTGACCGGCGTATTCATTCTGCCAAGGCGCATCTCCTGATTTTTTTGCATGAGGAGCGTAACCATCTGGTTATGTAATTTAAGTGCCATGCCCAGTCTTGCAAACTGATGCACTTCTCCGTCAGAGGTAAGAGCCACCAGATAGTGATCCATGCGAGAACTGGCAAAACACCAAAGAAGAAGCCCATCAGTGCGCTGGATCTGCGCTGATCATATCCATACAACTCTCGAATCTGATCGATGCGGAATACTTCCAATCCTTCCTGATAACTCACAACATAATCTCTTGTGATATAAACACGAGCGGCCTTAAAGTGTTGTGCATTCGGCTCTTCTGCCTGTCTCACACCATTCTGGTAATCCGAATTCGTTTCATATAATGTCTTTGCGTTTGCAATCTTTTTATTCTTTTTGATTTGACGGGAAATCCCTGCAGAACCATCTCTGCTACCCAGAGCCCGATTGCTACGACAAGGAAGATCAGAGCGGCCCACATCCCCTTATCCATATTGGCAAGATTGGTGTCCGCTTTCGAGTAGAAGACACAAGCATGCCCCAAGTAGCTCTCTGCCTCATCCTTTTTGATATCCAGCATCTGAGAGAAAGATTCCTGGGCAGCCGTATCCAACTCAGCGGAGGTCTGCTCTAAGGTTCCCTTTAAAACGGAGGGGGTCTCATCTCCATCTTCTTTCTGTGTCTCATGAATTTTGTGCTGAATTTCTTGACTGTTATAAAACAGATTCCGGAAGTCCGACGATGAAATAATAAACCTTCCCATCCTTTTGCTCGGGCGTCTGCACAAAGACAAATTTATTCCCATCCTCATCCGATGCAAAAGAATCGCTCATATATTTTGCATCCAGATATCCAAAATCATCATAACGATCTGCTTCCACCAGATTCGTATGGCCAAGAGCCGAATCCACTATGATATAAATGAGCAACACGGCAGCGATTGTTAACACTGCTAACACAATGGTGGCAATGACGGTCCCCAACATTCCGGTTTTAAACATCTTTTTTTTCATCAACAGAACTCCTCTTCTCCTTCCAAACTACGTTCTCGTCATCAAACAGATTGGTGTTCTTCCGATGGATCATGGTTGTGGCAACCTCTTGATTCCGACCTTCCTTAGATAGAAGCACCTAATCCGAATGTGCATTATAACATACATGGCTGATAGAAAGAATAGAGTCCCATCATTTTATCAGTACCGTCACCATATATTCTCTAGGAATTTCGCCGATGTTCCAATACACTTTCTCTTCCGGAAGACCGCAGTCTTTGACTGCATAAATTTCGGCATCCGGATACCGGGACAGGACTCTTTCCAGGTCATCCAAATACCTTCCCGCTTTCATTACTACCTTGGTTCCCGGCAATCGGATTGCTTCTTCCAGATTGCTGGTTCCTTGAATCACATGTAACTCTTCATCCTCCTGGCAAAGGGATCGATTGAAACGGGCTGCGGCTGCCGTAAAGGACGAGACTCCATTCACCAGTGCTGTTTGAAATCCGTCCTCTTCTGCAAATTTTTTTAAATAGCAAAAAGGTGGAATAAATACACGGATCCCCGATCGTCAGGAACGCCAGTTGTCTCCCCTCCTGTAAATAGGGACGGATCTTTTCATAGCTTTGTTGAATTTTTTGCTACGCAAACCGCTCTCCTTGATCATGGGAAAAGAGAGCCCAATGATCCTCTTTTTCTTCGAGTTCCGGCACAGCACGGACCGCTATTTGATAGGTCTCGTGCCTTCGTCTTCTCCTTCATTGGCAGGACAATTCGATCCGCCTCTTTGATGATGCGAACTGCCTTCAATGTCGCGAGTTCCGGATCCTCCCGGACCTACCCCTACACCAATGATCTTTCCCTGATTCACTCCTGCAACAACCTCCTGTCCATCCATTTTTTTCATGATAAAAACTCTCTTTTTCAAAGGCTTTCTAAAAAATTACATCGGATGCGTCGTCACCCCCGGCTTACCGACGGGTATCTTCGTTTGTTTTTGCTTGGCGCTCACGGTTGCAAAATCAATGTGCAATTCCATGACTTCCGTTCTGGAAATTGCCGCAGGATTAAAGGCAAAAAGTTCTTGATGATAGTGATCCGTCAGGACGGTTAATGCATGCGTTTTTCTCTCAAATCGGAAACAAAAGGATGCTCCCCCTGCCCATGACAGACTGAAAATTCATGGTGCAGTACCCTCTCCTGATCCGAATAAAGCACATGATTCCGGTCCATTTCGAAACTGACATAAGAATCCTTTCGTAACAAATCCAGTTTATGTCCTTCCAGTGCAGAATGCAGATAGAGCACCACCTGTCCCCTCCACTTCTTCCATTCCGAAATTCAGCGGAACAATATAGGGATAAGAATCCTCATCCTTGATTCCTCAACCGCACCACATCGCAGTTCTGCATGATTTGTAGGATTTCCGCTTTTCTGTTACCTGTCTATCCTTTCTCCGCATGGGCATCATCTGTACTCCCTCCTCTTTTCCCGTCACTCCTTGAGTGAAATCAAATCAAAATCGACCCTCTGGTCCATCGCAGATCGTTCCATCACCAGCCGCCTGCTTCCTGTTATACCCAGAGATCCGAACCCGCCTTAGACGCTTCTATTTTTCACCCAGTCCCCTGCATCAGCCTGCTGCAAATCAGTCCGATCACCAGTGCCGGCAGGACAAAAAGCAGCAAGGCCACCATGTTTTTGCATAGGCATGGGGATAAAAGCCTGCAATACATTCCCTAGTGCATTCATTCCATACCGAAAAGGCATGGACGGATAGCTACACGGTAAAACTTTGGTAAAACTTCCACAGGGAAGGTTCCGCCACTGCCTGCAACCTGCACGACCATGACAATCACCCCGAGGGCTTCCCCACTTCACCGAAGGCGTATGCAAGCGAATACAGGACAAAGGTAAACACAAAGCTTGCAACTGCGGAAGCAAGATAAAAACGAAAGGCGGAAACCACCTGAATCCTTACATGTAAGAGGGTTCCTAAAACAACGATCAACGTCTGCACCTGTCCGATTCCAAAAAACAAGAGATACCGTCCGAAGTATTCATGATCGTATTTCACGCCCGGAATTTCTCCGGGATGCTTTTTGTCTGGCATGAATAATTGCCACCTGAATCAGTGCGCCTACCCAGATCGACAGGATGACATAAAAGGCTGACATGGCGGATCCATTGTTTTCAATCGGATAAAGTGCTTCCATTTCAAGCCCAACCGGAGAGGAAACCAGCTCTGCGATCCGGTCCGGATCCGATGCAAGCAATTTCAAAAACTACATGGTACTGATTCGACGAACGAATTTTCGTAAGCATCGTCATCTGTGCTTGCAGTTTGTTCTGTATCGCAACCAGATTCGCTTTTATCCGGATCAGATCTTTTCTGGCTCCTCCTGCCAGATCCGGCGCTGATCCCAGAATGCGATTCATTTCTTCGAGATTGCTGTCTGCACTTGCAAGAAGTTTCGCCGATTCCGTGATCGAAGACTTGATTGCTTCTGCGGAATCTTCCATCTCCGGGCGAAGATCCGTACGATATTCTTCTGCAAGATCTCTCGTGGCAGACAGCAAATCCGCACAACCGGCGGAAGCCTGTTTAGACAGGGCTACGACCGATTGCCCGCTCCGCGAAAGAGCCTTGATTCCATCAAGGCGTAATAAGAACACTTATTTGATGATGAAAGGCAGCCAGTCTGGCATTCAGTCTTGCCTGAAGTCCGGGAAGCGGCAGGCTGACACCTGAAAAAGCGAGCGCTACCCCGTTCGTCCAGTTGCTTCAACTTCTCCTCATCCGGTCGATTTCAGTGTTCTTCGATGGCTCTTCCCTGCTCCAACTGGTCTCTTAGAGTTTCCAAATACTCCGTCGTCTCTTCTAACAGCGATAGGGCCTCATCTGTGCCTACTCCTTCTTCCCTCCCTTCTCTTCCCCTGCCTGCAGAGAAAGGACTTTTGCACGCGCCTCCGCTTCTGCGGCATGTTTTTCATATCCTGTTTCACCTGCTGTAACTCTTTTGCAGGGTTTTACCGGCCTCCTGTGCCTCTTCTGCAGAGGCGGTTAGGTCGATGAATGTCTGCATGAGGCGGATGCTGCTCGTCAGAACGGAATTCACTTCCTTCAGTTGCGACATGGCGGCATCCGTAAGCGGTGTTTCTCCTCCGGTGTCCTCCAAATATTTTCCCGCAACAAGAACTCCCTTGGCGATGGAGCTGACAAACGCCCTGTTCACCTCCTGTTGTACCGTGGTTTTTACTTTCCCTGTGATCTTAGGCGCAATCGCATTCTTTTTCTCGTTCTCATAATAAACAATTTTAGGATGTTTCAATCCCACTCCCAGAAAAGAAAGCATATCCAGCAGAAAAATGTGGGTCAATGACCAATGCGGCATAATACGCCCCGCTCGTAACGCCTTCCTTGGCTTTCTCTCTGCTTTCTACAAACTGCCAGCCGATGGATGCGTTTCCCCTTCAATTTGTCTATGACGATATTTCCAATATTGAGTCTGCCTCCTCCCAGATCTGCCCCCTCGTCCTCGTTGACCACGGCAACCTTTAGGGTGTGACGTAGACTCGGGCCGTAGGGATCCCAATTGGAGAGGATATTAAACCATGCATACAGAGACGGGAGAACGGATAGCCCCATAATGACCACTACGGCAACCACATTGCTCCATATTTTTCAGCATCCCTGCGAAAAATCTTGAATACATTGCGCATGGGAAACTCCTTTCTGATTTCTGTTTATTCCTTTGATGATTATGACTCTTCTGTATTTGGCTTTTTCTATGTGGCTTTTCTGTATGTGACTTTTCTGTTTATGACTTTTCGGCGTAGGACTTTTCTGTATGTGGCTTTTCTGTTTATGACTTTTCGGCGTAGGACTTTTCTGCGTGTGGCTTTTTCTGTTTATGGCTTTTTCTGTTCATGGCTTCTCTTTATACAGCTTTTGGCACCCGCAATCTGCCTTAAGGTTTGACTTAAGGTTTTCCCGGTCGCCTTCTTCACTCCACTGATTTTCTCCTGAAAAGATTCAATCTGCGCTTCTCTGTCGTCCACGCGAATTAAGGGCTCCGGTTCTCCCGCTTCTTTTCCCTCTAATTCCATTAACTTTTCCTGAAGCACAAAAATCGGAATATTCTACAAAAAAATCAAAATAGCCAGCAATTCCAAAGAGACTGACAATCCATAGCACAAGAAAAAGAAAACGGGATCCTCCGATCACAAAACTGATGAATAAGAAGACGAGAGGCAAAAACACATTCATACGAATACCGATTCGAATGCGGTGGATATTTGCTTCATGCCTTTCTTTCAGCTCTTTGATATAAGATTGATAAAATGCCTGATAGTCTACCATTTGTTCTGTCCCCGCTCTCACATCCTCTTTCTCTTCCGCATTTTTTCACTCTCGTCCCCTCTGCCCCCGAGCACTACATCAGCTGTGTATCCTCCATTCTTTTTCCATAAAGGACAAGAGTTTAGCAGTCGGTTTCCTCACCCAGATTCCAATGGCAAGCGCCACCGGAATAAAAGAGCAGGAGTTTTCCGAGATAGACAAAGAGATCCTGCTTGTAGAATCTCTGCCACGCATTCCCGCAAGGCGTTAATGGCATAGGGAAAAGGAAAAAAGAGATAAACCTGTCGGAAGAAATCCGGCAGAATCTCGATCGGATAGGTTCCGGAAGATCCTGCAATCTGCAAGACCACAATGACGACCGCTGCCGCCTTTCCCACACTGCCAAACGTATAGATCAGGGGAAAAATCAGCAAAGAAAAGACGATACCGGTTACCGCACAAACCTCCCAAAAAGCAACGGGATGCAAACATTGGATGTGAAGGACAAAAAGATCCCCGAGAACGAGGAGCAGCACAAAAAATTGTTCCAACATCGCAAAAATCAAAAATCGACCAAGATAAAGCTGATAGGGCCTTGCCCCCGGATACCTTCTCGCCTCCGGATGCGTCTTCATCACCGCACCGAGCAAAAAGTCCCGTCACCCAGATGGAAAGAACAGAATAAAAGGGGCGACTGCCGAACCATAGTTCTCCACCGGATCAATCACCTCCGATTGGTTGCACCGGATTGGCGAAAAACTGTCCATAGGATTTCGGATCTGCAGTAAAGGTTTGTCGCGAAGCCGGTACTTACTCTTTTCATCCAATTTTTGCGGCATCCGATACCTGCGACAGTCTTTTTTTCCACGTCTAGGGAGCGTATTTCTAAGCTGCAAAAAGACTGACATCACTCCTGCCTATCGTCCCCGACAGGGACGGAAAAATATTCTGTGTTCCTCCAAGGAGATCTGCGGTCTGATCCAGGCTTCCTCTGGCATCCTCTATGGTCTGCGCGGCGCCAATGATCGCAGACTCTATCTCCGACGGCACAACGCCGGTCAGCCGGACCACAAGCTGCCTGCTCTCCTGTTTCACCCTGATCCATCTGCTGATAAAACTTTTTCCTTGTCCTCCTTCTCCCTTTTTCCGTTAGTTGCTCCTGTGTCTTTCCCACCCAGGAAGCAGGATTCATTTTGCTTAACGCCTCGAGGTTTTTCCTTCATTCGGTCCACTTGCCCGATTGCCTGATGTAAATGCGGAGCCTGACTGGCAGGATCGCCCTTCCCAGTGCGCGTAATTGATGCTCCAGCTTTTCCAGCACATCCCGATGGGTTTGGATTGCCTTTTTGAATGGTTTCGGTATCACTGCTGTCGTTATAGCAGCCATGCCCTCCTGAAAATTCACCGCACCGGAAACGGCCTGATCCAAAAGCTGGCGAATTTTTGTACTGTATTCATCCACCGTAAGATTCTGCCCTGTCCCGCGTCCTCCCTGTGCCAGGGTCAGTCCCTCATTCATTTTCCCGATGGCTTCTCCCGCCTTGTTCGCTGCTCCCTCTCCCTGCTGAAGTGCCTGGTTTACAGCCTTACTTCCTGCGAGCAACCGATCCAATTTTTCTGTCTCCGGTGACCGCTCTTCGCAGCTGCTCCAACCGCGATTCCAAAATGATCCGGTTGCCGATCGCTATTGATTTCTCGTGAAACCAGCCCCGCCTCTTCCATGACTCTCTGTGTCATCAGCTCTACAAACTGTTCATTTAACTGAGACTGAATCGTGGTGACGACGGTATCGGTGATTTTATTAGCGATCGCATTCTTTTTTTGATTTTTGATAGAAAACCAGCCTGGGCTGCTTCCCTCCCTCCGTAAATACATGCATCATGTCCTTACTGAAGTCTTCCTCAATGAAGATTGCACCGTAATACTCTCCGGATCTCACCCTTCCTTCGCTTCTTTTTCTGAAGACAGGAAGACCCAGTCGATCTTGTCATTTTGGTGTAACTTCTCCACAATCTGCTCTCCGAGATTTTGCTTTTTGCAAAGAGCCGTTCCCTAAAGAGATCTCCGCTCCCTTGTCCAGGGAGACCACCGCCATCTTCAACCCCTTCGTTCTACCATAGGGATCCCAGTTGGAATAAATATTAGCCCAGGCATATAGACCGCCAAGCACGCAGACCCCGACGGCAATGACTAGGGTAAAAAGCTCCTACCTATTTCTTTGCAATCCTGTTTGAAAATCCGAAAATACCATCTTTCTCCCCTTATGATTTGCAAGCTCCCTTACGTCGATCAGAAGGCAAAACCGTAATCATCCGCAAATGCCAAATCCATAATCACAGGATGACGGAAACTTTCCGTTCCAGTCGTCTCATCGTAAACGACCAGGTAATACTGTTGATTCTTATCATACTGCTTTGTTCTTAAACGTAAAGCGCATTCGGAAGATTCTCTTCTACGCGTCCGTATCACGGCTGTCCGCGATGTACGTGTTCTCATTGGAGATCTTTTCGTTATCCTCGGAGATGAAGTACATCTTATATACGGTCTTCTTAACGGTATCACTGACCGCATCGGACTGGATGAAATCCAGAGTTGTAATCAAGTTTGTAATCTTTTGGACGATGCTGACCAAAGAAATTTGAGCGGGCCGCGTCTCCATATGACCACGTTCCATCTTGATATCCACTATCGGAACCAACATTTCCTGCGGAGATGATCCGCCATGGACAAAGTTTTGTCCGCCGCCGGCAACCTTGAACACATTGTCGCTGACCGGAAAGGAAACGACCTTTGCATCGTCATTATCCAAGATCTTCCCCATAGAAAGACTCTTGACGCCATCTTCTGCCACCGCCTCACGGGCTACAACAAACCTACGATTGATAAAGGCCTTTTTATCACTGATTGCGCCAATCTTCTCGCTCTCGGAAAGCTTGTCCCGCTTGTAAATGAAACCGTGATCCGATGTCACCAAGAAGCGATAGGTATTCGCATTGGCCGAAATTTTGCGGATCAGTTCTATGATTTCACAGATCGCTTCCTTACAGGCAACGAACACCTCGTCTTCCGTGGTTGCCTTGTCACCGCGCGCATCAATCTGGTTGTGATAGACATAGACCAACTGCTTTGCCGGTGAAAAATGTCGCGCAGCTCATTTTTCTTTAGGCCCTTGATTTCATCAAAGCGGACGCAGATACCGTTTTCCTGATGCTGTTGCAGCACCCTTCTCTCTGCCGACAAGATCATTGCAGAGCACATCATCCGCCAGTACACGGTAATCATCCGTCATCGTGAGGGTTTGATGCGGCAACAAGGCCGCCCATACCAAGCCGCATATAAGAGGGCAATACGGAGAGCTGATGGGATAATTCGTCAAAACGCTCGCTGTACAACACACTGTTCATCAAGCTGTCCAGAAAGGCTATGATATTGCCGGACTTATAGGAGACGTAGTGCTTCCAATCCTGCGGCACAGCGCTTCCCAGCTGTCTTGCCGTTGCCGTCACAAACATCGTAACAACCAGCTTCTCCAAGGTCGGTTTTGCATCGGTATAGCCAAACTGTTGCTCGCAGAGCTTCCAGAAAGGGCTTTGAAGATCGTATTTCTCCATTTCCGAGAGAAATTTATTAACAGCGTATCTTCCAAGTGGTTGTCTTTTACATCCGGCTTCGGAAACGGCGCATAGATTAAGTAGTTCGTGCTCGTATCCTCGCGCTCCAGAAAGCGCTTTATCATAAACTGATTGTCAGGCTCCAGCCAGTAGACTTTGGCATTCTCCAGTTCGACAGAATCTATATCCTCCGCGAACTCTGCCTTATCATCATACCAACACATGAGTTTCCGGGTATCTCCCGTAAACTCGTCATTCAGCCGGTCAATGATTTGTTTTAGGTTAAGCTCTGCCATATCCGTGTTTCTCCTGTATGATCCATAATCCCCGTGTTCCGCCGCTTCTCCGAACCAGTCCGCCCTCCATCAGCTTGGTAAAGGCTCTTTGAATCGTAGAGCGGAAACGCCGATCTCTTCCGCAATCCGTGTCTGCGAGATTTTTAGGATTTGCCCGAATGAGCCGCAGGATTTGATCCTCGATTGTTCCACCTTTAGCTTCATTGGCTTCACGATTGGCTTCATTCGCTTCAGCATTGGCTTCATTGGTACCATGATTCTGATTGTCGCGCAGTTCCTTTAGTGCATTCCGAATCATGCCCAGCATGAACTCCACAAACTCTGTGGAATCTCCCGCCTTGTCTGCCTTCTGCAGTACGCGGTAGTACTCTTCCTGATTCTCATGCACCAGAGTTTCCACCGGCAGCCACGCAAAGAGATCATTCCATTTCTGAAGAATCAGCGACTGCCAAAGCCGTCCGGCTCGTCCGTTCCCATCCGCAAAGGGATGAATGAATTCAAACTCATAGTGGAAGATACAGCTTTTACCAGCGGATGGTATTTGGATTCCTTTTAGCCATGTCATTAACTGCGAAATTAGGTCCGGGACATACCTTGCCGATGTACCGGCATGAATCAAAGCGATCCCCGGCATATACGCCGACATTGCGCTGCGGAATCTCCCGGCCTCTTTTACCAGACCTTCCGTCATCATCTTATGGGCATATCAGGATGCTGTCGTCTTCGTTCATCTTCAAAGATGTAGAGACTGCGCGAATGATGTAGTCAAAACCGCGTCTCTTTCCGTAACGACCGTAGGCAGTCACAAAATCCCGCTCTTCCAGATACTCCATAATCATGTCATAGAGATCGAAGACAAGGAGTTTAAATCCGTCCGTGCCCTTGGCGTTTTTCTTTTTCATAGAATCGACACGTTTGCGCACTTCCAATTCTCTGGCTGGATCGTAATCGAACACCCAGAAGTTGACCTCGTTCGCCCTTCCGCTGTTTTTCCCGAAATGTAGGGCTTATGGATGGCAGCCTCCATCTTGTCAAGCCTTTCCTCCAGTCCCTGCCATCATCTCACCCCCATAATCGCTTTCAGTTGATAATTCATACCCTGCTCCTTCAGCCATCGTTCCATCGCTGGATCGGGTAATGGCTTATAAATTTCGCGGACTTTCTTCGCTTTGTTGGTCACTCCAGCTTCATAAAGCATGGATTTATAAGAAACCATCAGCTTCTTGATCGTCGCCTCTGTCCATTTGGCTACTTTCTCACTCTGCTGCTGTTTGCCCTTAAAGAAAATCCGAAGATCGCTGTCCGCCAGTTCATTACTGCCAATGATCATTTTTTCCCGGACCAGCTCATAAACCAGCTCACCAAACAGCACATCGTAGGTCATTGCTGCGAGCAAAGCAAATAGCTTCTGAGACGCCAGGTCACATGCCTCAAAGATGGGATAGAAACTGTCATCCAGACTTTTTCACCCTCGCGGATACGGTATTGAAAATCTGTATCGCACGCGTCCTTGTCGGCGCTCCGAAGATGTTTTCATTTTCACTTAACTGCTTTATTTCTTCCCAGCTATTCCCCGCCAGACGAAGAGCAACCACCTTGCGGAATTCCATAAACCAGAAAGCATGCTTTACAGCACCGGCACTGTACTCTTTTCTGTTCATTCCCCATGACTCCATTCTTATTGTACGGCATTGCCTGTCCCATTTTCGGTACTCGATTCGAGGTCTGGCATTATTTCCACAATATCATCCAGACCACAGTCTAAGGCTTTACAAATTTTCCGGAGAACTTCCGTGGAAACATCTCCATTTTTTCCCATTTTGGCAATCACATTAGTCGAAAGGTCGGCCATTTCACGCAGATCTTTCTTCATCAAATTTCTATCAATTAACAGCTTCCAGAGTTTGTTATAATTCATTGCCATGTCGTTCACCTTTATCTTTTCTATGAGCTTATAGTGGCTAAAACACTGTGAATCAGTATAACACATTGTATTTACTATTTCAATTTCAATTTGAGATATGCAAGATTTGATTTTTTTCAAATTCTTTTGCTGGTATACTTTGCAATGGGTCAATTTTTCAAAGTCGGAATATGCGCTCTCAATGAAAGTTTTGACAGATGATGGTGGCAATCTGTCAACATCTTTTGAAAACTCAATAGCTGGTATTTCTGAGGAGATAGAAAGCATTTCATTGATCAGGATTAACACAAATTATTTCAGCATGCGGCTTTGAAGATAATCCCGATAAGATCATTGGTCTTATTGCCCTGTTCTTTGTTGCAGTCGTTTCTCTCTTTATGCTGATGCTCCCTTTTTTTCGCAATGAGCAGATTAAAACGGTGCCTGCCAGCAAAGACAGGGATTCATGATTGATTCGTAGAGATAATACTGCATCTATTATAATTAAGATAGAATTATAAATAGTTTTGTAAAATATCATCTGATCGGAGATTCGCCATGTTGAAAATAAGAGAGTATAGGGAAAAACAGAAGATGACGATCAAAGAACTGGCAGAATTGTCCGGTATGTCGATCAGCTATATTTCTCAGGTTGAGAGAAAAGAGATCGATCCGTCATTTTCCGCTTTGCGAAAAAATTGCCTCAAGCCGTTCAAGTGCCGCTGTACATGCTGCTGGATGATCTGGAGATTATGGGCAATCTGACGATCCGAAAGGATCAACAGATCATCACCTACTCCGAAGATCATAATGTGTCTTACCGGTTTCTGACTCCGCTTCCGTCACCGGCGTATTCACCGGAAGCGATGCTCATTTTCTTTTTGAGATCGCTGCCCGCTCCCAAGATTCCGATCAGCCGATCCACCATCATTCTGAGGAGATGATCTATGTGTTGGAGGGCGGCTTACAGTTCCGATTGGAGAGACGGATATTGTCCTTGAGGCGGGCGATTCCACCGTCATTCAAAAATATGCCTCATATCTATAAAAATTACGAAGCCGTTCCTGTAAAAGGGTATTTCTTCTATTTCCTCCCATATGGGGACGAATGGATCTTATGAACAATTAGCCTTGGCCGTTTATCGCAAAATGCAACGGCAAATGAGTAGGGCTTTCCGTCTGCCCCCCTTTGTTTGCGTTGCCTTCGACACTGTCGTCACCGTTATATTTAGAAAATCCAAGCCTTCCCCGGCTGATCATTCAAAAATAAATGTCACAGCCATCATTTACCGTACTGTCTGTCCCCACAAGGAGCTGAAACAAAATACCATCTACTATTTTTATTCATATGCCTGTCGTAAAAAGGAAAATTCCTCCTTCGGAATCGTAAACTGTATGTTCTGTTCCTCTCCCGGGTTCAAGGTCACTCGACGGAAACGGATCAACTCTTTTTCCGGTCGGACAACATCGGCAAGCTTTGTGCGTACATAGCACTGCACGACTTCCGTCCCTTTTATCTGTCCCGTATTTTTGACTATACACGTTACCGAGGCATACTTACCTTCCGTAACCGTCCCTCGAATATCTTTGACGGTAAAGCTCGTGTAAGTCAGTCCGAATCCGAATGGAAACAACGGTGTGTTCGGAATATCCATATACCTGCTGCTGAAACGGTCTTTTTTCATGCTTCATCGGGTGTCCTGTCGTCATATCCCAATAAGTGACCGGACATTGCCCGACACTGTACGGAAAGCTTACGGCAAGCTTTCCCGAAGGTTGTCCGTCTCCGTATACGAGATCGACGATTGCCTCAGCGCCCATCGTTCCAGGACGCCACACCACAAGAAACGCTTTTGATTTCTCGCTCAGCTTTCTCACATCCAGCGGACGACCGGTCACAAGTACAGTGATGATATTTTTTGTCCTTGCCCACACCTTATCGAACAGATCCTTTTGAGGCTTCGGTAATTCCAAAAAAAGCTCTGCTGGCAGCTTCCCCGGACTGGATCTCGTGTTCCCCGACAACTAAGACGACTGTGTCCTCCGGTGAGATTGATGCAAGCTTCTTCTCTTCATCAGCAAGCTGCTTTTTCGATCGTCTCCTCCTCCGGTCCCCATACGTCCCACTGCATCGCCTCCTTCTTCGTCAAAATCGTGCTCCCCGTTATGCAGTCGACTTGCTTTCCCTTTTTCTTCAAAACGCTCTCGATCGTCTCCACATGCGCACGCTTACCGAATATGGACCATCTGCTCAAAAATTGGCGGGAGCTTGTATACGGTCCGACCCAATATACTTTTTTTCCATCATCCTTTAAGGGGAGCATTTCTTCATTTTTTTCAGAAGGACGCACCCTCCATGACACACTCCTTGGCAAGCTGTTTTGTCTCCTCGGACAGTATTTCTACGTCTCCCATTCCAGAGAACGGATCTTCAAACAAGCCGAGGTCATTTTTCATGCACAGAATCTTCCAGACACTTTCATCGATTTCCTCCATCGGGATACTGCCATCCAGAACAAGCTCTTCCAAATGCTCCATATACGCCCGACTCATCATATCAATGTCGATACCTGCATTTTGCCCGAAAACCGCACATTCTCTCTGATCGGCAGCCACATGCTGCTCCTCTAGCTGACCGATTGATCCCCAGTCGGAAATAAGGACTCCGTCAAAGCCCATATCATCCCGCAGCGTCTTTTTCAGTAGGTCTTCGTTTTTGCTGATCGGAACGCGGTCGATCGCATGAAAGGCTGTCATGACCATGGAAGGATTGGCCTTTATCGCCTCTCGAAACGGCTTTTAAATATTGCTCAAAGAATGTTCTTTGAGACATTTCCACATCGTTGTACTCCCTTCCTGCACTGACCGCCCCTGTAGCCTGCAAAATGCTTCAAGCATCCTGCCAGCTCATGGTGATCTCCTTTCGGCTCTTCCTGGTAGCCCTCAACCATCGCCTTGCCGAGCGTACCGTTCAAATACGGATCCTCCCCGAAGGATTCCATGATCCTTCCCCACCTCGGATCGGCGGACACGTCGATCATAGGGGAAAAGGTCGCACGAAGCCCTTGGGCCGCCGCCTCTCTCGCAGAAGCGGCGGCACATTTTTTTACAAGCTCGGGTGAAAACTGCACGCCTGCCCAAGGGGATCGGAAAGATTGTCGAACAGCCGTGAATAACATCCGCCATAAACAAGAGCGGAATACCGTGGGGGTGTGCTTTTTGATAAGCCTTCTGTATATTTTTTATTTTTTCTTCTCCGATCGTACCAAGTACGGAACCGGCCGTCTGAAACACCCATGAAGGGATCTGCCCTTCCACTTCATTTCCCGTCATCACCGTATCGGCATCTCCCTCAGCATCGAGCGCTTTTTCATAATAGCTCCCCGTAAGCTGTATCATCTGCCCGATCTTTTCCCGAAGGGACATCGATCCAAGCAGTTGCCTCAATTTTATTTCATCCATCTGTCGCTCCTCTTTTGACACATTTTCGTTAGGAAAAGTAAACTGTTTTTCCTGATTTTGCCGACTCGTAAATCGCCTCCAGCACTCTTGTAACAACAAGCGCCTGTTCGGGCTTGACGATCTGTTCTCTTCCGTTTACGACAACATCGTAGAAATGCTCCTGCTCAATATCCCCTGCTGATTTAGAGCCGCCGCTGAAGAAATCAACTCCGCCTCCCGAAAGATCCGGGATCTCAACGACCGGCATATTTTCGTGGATACAATTGATACGAAGCCCTCCCTTCATATCTGCCCCGCCTTTCGTTCCGCACAAGGTTGTTTTCGCTTCTTCTCCGTCCAAAATATTCAACGCCCAAGAAGATTCCAGCTCGATCACCGCTCCGTTTTTCATTTTGATGAAGCCAAATGCGGAATCCTCCACTGTAAATTGCTCCGGTTCCCAGTTTCCGAAAGCGTTTCCTTGGTTGTCCGAGTCGGAAAGCTTGTGGAAGACCGAACCGGTCACGGACTCCACCTCATAATTGTTCATCATCCAAAGCGTCAGATCCAAAGCGTGCGTCCCGATATCGATCAGCGGACCTCCGCCTTGCTCTTCCTCATTTAGGAATACGCCCCACGTAGGCACCGCTCTTCTGCGCAGCGCATGAGCCTTCGCAAAAATATATGTCTCCAAGTTCTTCCTTTTCACAAAGCTTATGCAGATAGGACGAATCCGCCCGGTATCTGTTCTGGTATCCGATCTGGAGAATACGCCCGGTACGTTTGGATGTCTCCAGCATTTCCAAGGCCTGCGCATATGTTTTCGCCATCGGCTTTTCACATAACGTCCTTCCCGCTCTCCATCGCCGCAATCGATATTTTCGCATGAGAGCGGTTCGGTGTCGTCACATAAACGACGTCCAGATCAAGCTTTAACAGCTCCTTGTAATCTTCAAATACTGCAGCGTCCTTTTCTCCGAATTTTTTCTTTAGCATCCTCCGCCTTTTTCAATGACGATGTCACAAAAGGCAACGAGCTCATAAAGTCCGCTTTTTCATAGCCGGCATATGCTTTCCGTTGGCGATCCCGCCACAGCCGACAATTCCTGCTTTTTAATTTTTTTCATCCCGGTTTCCTTTCCTACAGGTTACCCTGTAAATCAATCTTGATTTTCTTTCTCCGATAAGGCAGCCTTGATCTCTCCCACGGATTTGCCGCGAATTCTCCGCCTCTGCACCATTTCAAATATTGCAGGGAATGAAGCTGTCCTGTCATTTCCCACTCTCCGCTGTAAACCGGATCATGGTATCCTTCGATGCAAATGTCGTCCTCATATCCGTTCTGACGAAGAATGGAGATCACATCCGTCCAGTTTGTATCTCCGAAGCCGGGAAGTCGATGCCATACAAAGGGCGACTTTTCCGAATATTCCGTTTGTCTTTATCCCGCTCCGGTCGATCGTCGCGTCCTTTCCGTGGATGTGAACAATTTTTACACCATTTTTCTCAACTGTGCAACCGGATCGATCAGTTGCACCATCTGATGCGTCGGCTCCCATTCCAACCCGAAATTTTTTCATTTTGGAACTTCCCGGAACATCACCTCCCACGCATCCGGATGAAATCCGATATTGCATGTGGCACTCTGCCATGATCCGTCCATGAGGCAATTTTCAATTCCAAGCTTTACTCCCTTTTCCTCCGCCATATCCGCCAGTTCCCGAAAAACCTTTCCAAACTCGTCAAATGACGCATCCACCGGCTTGCCCTCGTAAGCTCCTGCAAACGTGCTTACACAAGTTGCTCCGAATTTGGGCGCATTTGCGATTACATATTCCAAGTTTTTCCTGTGCTCCGGATACTGGATCGGATTGCAATAATAGCCGATCGTTGACACCTTCGCATCGCTGTTTTCCAGTATCCTGTTTGCTTTCTCTGCGAGCTTCTCAAGATCCGTTCCTTCCAGCTCCATGTGAAAGTTAATAGAAAACGTCTCGAATCCTTTATCCTTCATATTTTTCCAAAAAAATATCTCAGCTTTATTTCCCGGTATACATGTGCCGATTTTTATTTGCTTCATGAAAAGCCTCCTCCTTTGTTTACAGCACGCTTGTACTCCTTACACATTCTTTGCCGTGATGACATTTTACTATCGCCCCCGATGTGTCGTTGCTCTTCCGATATGCCCCCCATGCTGTCTCTACCCCGTTTGTCAAGAAAAGAAAACAACTTGATTTTTCTCTGCTGATTGGAAGATCGCCTCCATTACGCGGATGACTTTGCCCACCTGATCCAGTGTAACGATCGGTTCTTCCCTGTCCAAGCACCGGATCGGGCGACGTTTTTGTGAAACTCGATCACTTCTCCTCGTTCCATCGGAAGTGAGACAGTATGGATCGTATCCTCCCGTCTCGGAGCCATCGTTTTTGTCAGACCTGCCGCTGTTCTCACCGGCACAACATCTTTTTCATTCACTCCCGTTGCAAGCACCATTCTTCCGCTCAGATCCCAGTCTTCCACAATTGCCGTCCCGTTTTCGCCAAGTACATACCATCTGGGAAGAGACAAAAATTACTGGTGCCGACTTCCACTACAGCCTGCAGCCCGTTTTCAAACAAAAGAGTCGCGCAAAAGCCGTCGTCCACGATTTTTGTTTGTCACATTTATCAACGTGGCGTACACGGATCTCAAAGCGTTTCCTTCTGTCAGAAGAAGGATTTGATCGAGAAGGTGAACGCCCCCAGTCCAGCACCATGCCTCCTCCGTGCTCCTTCATCCGCCTCCAATCTCCCGGAATTCCTCTGGAACCGTGTACTCTGCTTTCGATCCGATAAATTTCTCCGAGCTTTTTTTCTTTGCATATCCTTTTTTTACAGTCAGATAGTCGTCATCCCATCTTCGGTTTTGATGAACGGTAATGATTTTCCCGTATATCCTCCGCAGCATTACTAACTCCTGCAGCTCCTCCGAAGACAGTACGGCAGGCTTTTCCAAAACGACATGTTTGCCCGCCATGACTCCACGCCTTGCGATTGGAAGATGCTGATCGTTCGGCGTTGCCACAAGGATCACATCAATTTTCTTATCTGAGAGCAACGCTTCCTCACTCTCATACACGTGAAAACGATGATTGAGCCCCCTCTCTCTTGCTTCCTCCTTAATATCCCATATTCCGGCGAAAACGATCTCTTCAATTTTTGAGAGCAGCTCGGCATGCCACCCTCCCATTCCGCCGTATCCGATGAGTCCGTATACTACTTTTTCTCCTTCCATCTGTCTATCCTTATCCCTTCCTGTTTCAGCTACGCCCAGAACATTTCGCCTCGTTTTTCACGGATCAGTATACGATTTAAGAACCGGATCGCCTTGTCAAGCCCTTCCTCTCCGGACATCAGGCTATCCTCATGCTCAATGCTGACCGCATGATCGTATCCGGCAAGGCGCAGCTCCGACAAAATATTTCTCCAGTACTCCTCTCCGTTCCCGTAACCAACTGTACGGAAGATCCATGAGCGTTCAAGCTCCTTTTGATAATGCTCCGTATCGAGTACGCCGTTTTTCGCCGTCTCATATGGATTGACCCTCGTATCCTTTGCATGAAAGTGAAAAATCGCATTCTCCTTTCCAAGCTCACGAATACATTGAGCCGGATCCATCCCCTGCCATATCAAATGGCTCGGATCAAAATTGGCTCCAATGGCGGATCCTACCTCCTTGCGAAGTCTTAACAAGGTTTTTGTATTGTAAACACAAAATCCCGGGTGCATTTTCAAGAGCAATTTTGTCAACTCCGAACTGCTCCGCAAGCTTCGTATACTCCGCCCAAAACGGGATCAGCACATCCTCCCACTGGTAGCGGAGGATGTCTGAAAAATCGTCCGGCCACGGGCACGTCACCCAGTTTGGCGTCGCATCCTTCTCCGATCCTCCCGGGCAGCCCGAAAATGTATTGATGATATGAACTCCCATTTTCTCCGCTAGCTGCAAAGTTGCAATAAAAATCGTTTCTGAACCTTTTTGCCGTCTCCTCGTCCGGATGGACCATGTTTCCGTGGCAGCTTAATGCACTGACCTGAAGGTCATATTCCTTCAAGGTATCCACAAATATCCGGAACTGCTCTTCATCCTCCAGTAAGATCTTCGGATCACAATGGCTCTTCCCCGGGTATCCGCCTGTTCCAATCTCGATCATATCCACATCTCTTGCCTTCAACCACCGGCAGGCTTCCTCCAATGTCTTTTCACCTAAAGCTACTGATAATACGCCTAGCTTCATAGTTGTCCTCCTTGTCCTTTGAATAAAAACAGGCAGGGAGCTGTGCAGTACCCACCTTTTGCAAAGGTATCGGGTCTCCGTTTTTGCTCCCGCCCGTTTTTGATACGTCCGCTTCCTGCTATTTCTTTTAACTCTGCGTTGATCTCCTTAAGTATTTGATCTCCGCCCTGACTCTTCCAGTTCGCTACAAATTTATCGAATTCGCTGATGTCCGCCTTCCCCATAATGATTTTTGCAAAGGTCTCTTCTTCCATCTTCTTCAAGTTAGACCATTTCGCAGACATTGTCTCCGTCTGTCCGTTGTAAGCATTGTAAACCGGCTCATACTTGTCTTTTACAAGAGGTGCGGCGCCTACCATGATCGCAACAAGTCTCGGAAGATTTCCTTTTGCCAAATCACTGTCCAAATTCAATTTTTGAGGCTGAAATCATCATAAGGCTCTTTCTTTAACTGTGTGATCGCCTCCATATCATTTTTCAGAAGCTTATGTGTGAGAAGTCCACGTCCTCAATTTTTGTCTTTCCTTCCAGATACTTAGTCAAAATATCATAGGAAGTTTCAATCTCGTTTGCATTGTCATATGTATTATACAGAGGATAGAAGTCTGCCGTTCCCATCTCTGTGGATGTGACTCCATCCACTACCCACTGCTGCTCGTTCTTAATGATATAGTTGATGATCTTAAATGCAGCCTCCGGATTTTTGCAGTCCTTGCTTGCCACGACAAACTGGCTTGTCGGTTCTGCCATGTGCGTATAAAATTTATTATCCGTGGACAGCGGTGCAAAATATGCTCTCCAGTCAGCCGATCCTGATAAGGTCGTATCGGCAAAGGTGTATGCACACCACCACGGTCCGAAGAAAATGCCGACCTTTCCTGCAAGAAGAGGCTCCTTGCTGTCATTTCTTACAAGCATTTCCGGATCGATCAACCCTTGCGCGTACAACTTGGAAATACTCTCCAGTGCCTTCTTTGTCTCCGGAAGGATAGAACCGTACTGTACCTTCCCATCCTTTCCTTTCAGCCAATATTGCGGGTACGACTGGAAGCTGCTGAATAAAGGATCAAGACCGAACTGATTTCCTCCGATCCCGTTTAAGTGATCTGAATTTCCGGGTCCTAAAATACCGATCGTATCATTTTGTCCGTTCCCGTCCGGATCTTGCGTGACAAACGCCTGCGCAACCTTGATCATATCATCCCATGTTTTCGGCGCCTGAAGTCCGAGAGCATCCAGCCAATCCTGCCGAATCCACATTTCATTGATGCCGCCTGAGATAAGATTGGGGGCAGGAATTGCCATCATCTCACCCTTATCGTTGGTGATCACCTTCTGCAGCTCCTCACCGCCCGACTTCACATAGCTTTTCAAGGCATCCGAAGCATAGTCGTCATAATATTTATCAAGCGGCTGGATCAAATCGTATTTCAACATAGAACGATATTGTGTCGCGTTCACACTCATCAGCTCCGGTATCGTATTGCTTCCGATGCAAAGACTCATCTTTTTCATCCCAGTCGGACAGAGAAACTACCCAGTCGTAAACAACGTTGATATTCAGATCCTTTTGGAGCATATCGATGTACGGATTTTTTTCATAGGACATCCCTGCCGGGAGCTTGGCGTTCGGGTTCATCTTTCCTCCCAAGTGCACTGTCACCGGCTTTTCATATTTTGCCAAGGGCAAATCTTCCTTCGCCGTCCCTGCCGCTTCCCTCACGGCACTTTTGCTCCTCCTTCTCCTTCTTTGCGCCGCAGCCGCCGAGCAATGTTACAGCCATTGCTACCGCTCCGGTTACGGCGATCAATTTTTTCATTGTCTTCTTACCTTTCATATACATCCTCCTTATTTTGTAATATGATATGGCTTAACCCTTCACGGATCCAAGAGTAATTCCTGAAACAAAATACTTTTTGTAAAAACGGATAAACGATCAGTACCGGGATCATCGCCACAAATATTTTCGCCGCATCCAGTGAAAGATTGTTCAGCTTCATCGCCTGCGCGATCTGATCCGCGTTCATCGAGGAAAAATCCAATGTTACAACCATCTGCTGGATATATGTCTGAAGCGGATAGCTGGACTGCTTTGTGCTCAGCACCATTCCTTGGAAAAACTCATTCCAGTAGGTAACGATCGTAAAAAGAGAGATCGTTGCGATCATCGGCTTTGCCAACGGCAGAAAAATGAAAAACATACATTTCCATGGTCCTCCTCCATCCACAAAGCACGCTTCCTCAAGCTCCGCAGGCAGGTTTTTGAAGAAGTTCACCGCAAAATTACATTGAACACCTGAAGCCCCATTCCGAGGACGAGGCCCCATATACTGTCCATCAAGTGATAGCTTTTCATCGTGATGTACCATGGTACTGTACCTCCGTTAAAAAGCATGCAGAAAATAAAGATCCACATGACCTTGTCTCTTCCCGGAAACTGCTTCTTCGTCCTTGACAACGGATATGCCGCAAGCAGGATGCAGATCACACTTACCGCCGTTCCAAGCACGACTCGCTTGATCGAAACAAGAAAAGAAGTCAAAAAGCCTTGCTCTGACAATATCTTTTTATAGGACAATATATTGAAGCCTACCGGCCAAAAGGCGACCTGTCCGGCGCTGACCGCCTCCTTGCTGCTCAACGAGACACAAAGCACATACCAGACCGGAAGTATGCAAAAGCAGCGTAATGACAACGAGAACGACAACGTTCACTACATCAAATATTTTTGATCCGATTCCTCTGTTCTCTACCATAACGCTCCTCCTAAAAAATTTTATACCCCGTAAACCGATCTGCCAGCTTATATCCGATAACGATCAGAAAGACACTGACTACCGATTTCAGCAATCCCACTGCCGTAGCAAGAGAAAACTGTAAATTCTGTAAGCCTGCCCTGTATACCCAAGTGTCTATAATATCTCCTGTAGAATATACGAGCGGATTATACAGATTGTAAATTTGATCAAAACCGGCATTTAAGATATTCCCAAGGGAAAGGATCGCCAGCAGAGCGACCGTTGTCCGAATGCCCGGCAGTGTTACGTGCCATATTCTCTTCCATCTCCCCGCTCCGTCTGCCGCCGCAGCCTCATATAAATTTTGATCTACTCCGAGGATCGCCGCCAAGTAAACGACCGCATTATACCCAAATCCCTTCCAAATATCCGTGCCGATGATCATCGGCTGAAAGAGCTTCGGCTCTCCGAAGAAATTGATTGCTTTTCCGTGGAACAGCCCAATGAGCTGATTGATCGGTCCGGTATAACCGAAAATGTTCAGCACGATCTTTGCCAGTATGACCCATGACAAGAAATACGGAAGATAGACGATCGTTTGGATCGGTCTTTTCAGCCTCTTCAGACAGAGCTCATTGAACAAGATCGCAAATACAAGAGGAACGATGATATTTCCTATGATCTTTCCCACTGCTATAACCACCGTATTTGCCAGCACCTGCTTGACGTCGTTCATTTGGAACATGTAGGTGAAGTTGCCGAACCCTATAAATTTAGAATGGAGAATTCCCTTCCCCGGGTTGTAGTCCTGAAATGCCATAACGATGCCGAACATCGGAACAATGCTGAAAAAAAAGAGCCATAACAGAGCCGGTATCAGCATAATATAATAGTGTTTGACAAATCTTTTTAATGTACATTCATTTCTCCTCCTTTCCCTTTGATAGAACAAGTATGTGTTGTTTCCGGAAATGTCAAAAGACCGATCTGTTTTTTGTTTATCGCATCTTTTTTCCCGCAAAAAAAATGTCCGAATTATTTCGAACATTTTTGACTCTCTGTATTCACTTGGCGTACATCCATACTGCTTCAAAAACATCTTCGTAAAAATAGTGAAAATGATCGTAGCCAAGGTCGGATGCGATCATTGTGATACTGTCCGTTCCTTCTTCAATACGTCTTTTTGCCTCCCTTAACTTCTGTCCGATCAGGAAGCTGTGAAAGGTTTCCCCCGTCATTTCCCGAAAACGGGTACTAAAGTAACTTCTGCTCATTCCGATTCGATCCGCTACATCCTCAGACTTGATATTTTTCACTTACGTTCGCTTTCACATACTTGATCACGTAAGCAAACGTGTGGATGTCATCTTTATTTTTCATGTCCTCGCATTCTTCGTAGAGTTGCTGTCTCCATTGGTCTATCCACCGAAGCATCTCATCCACATCATTCAATACCGGGAACTGTTCTCTTTGTCTTCCAAGCATCTGATGAAAACGGTAAAGGCTTTTGATAAATATCCGCTCCGCGCTCCGCAAGCTTAGCTGTCTTGTTTTTTTCCGAAAGTTCGGCAAGTCTGTCGTCATCGAACAGCCACACGGAGGACATCCATTCGTTTTCAAGATCATGGAAAATTTTTTCCATCCCCCTCCGACAAGCTGTCATTCTTCTGTGAGACCGCGCCAGCCTTTCTTTCCGTCTCCAAATATTTTTTGAACTCCTTGAAGGATCTGCCCGCACTCCTCTACATCAAAGCTGATCTTCGATATGTAATCCAACGCTCCCATTCTGATCGCGGTCTGTGCGTACCGGAAATCTTCATACATGGAAAAGATAACGAATTGCACGTTGGGATAGCGCTTTTTGCATTCCTGCATCAAGGTCAATCCGTCCATCTCGGGCATATCAATGTCTGTGAAAACAATGTCCACATCGTGGGAATCTAAAAAATTCCAGCGCCTTTCTGCCGTTTTGTACGTCTCCCTCTACCCGGAAACCGTACTTTTCCCATTCCATTACGGCGATCAGCCCCTTCCTTGCAAGCTTATCATCATCTACAACTAAAACCTTCACTTCTGTTCTCCCCTTTCCCTCCCTTCGTCAGTCGAAAATGGCAGGAGTATCGTTATCTTTGTTCCTTCGCCTTTCTTGCTGTTCACAAACAGGCTCGTTTCTCCCTCGTAGAATGAGCTAAGGACCGCTTTCACATAACGCAGTCCGATCCCCGATTCTCTGTCTCCCTGCTTTCCACATCATAGTCAAATGGTTCGTTGATCTCCCGGATCTCCCTTTCGGAAAGCCCCTGACCGCTGTCCTGTATCGTAATGACCGTATAGGAACGCTTCTTATCCCGGAACACTTGCATCCGGATCCGCTCTTCATCTCCCAGGCCGTAACGGATCGCATTCTCTACCAGCGGCTGGAGGAGCATCCGTACCGTCGGCTGATCCAAATACTTTCCTTCCTCCACATTTATTTCAAAGATAAAATCATATCTCACCTGCTGCAGTGCCACATATTTCTCCAATATGCGGATTTCTTCGCGCAAGGTTGTCGCCGCCCCTTCCTTCCTGAGATTATATGCAAGCAATACTTTTGAGTTTCTGTACAAAGTCTCCGATTTCCTTTTGTTTTTCATCTGCGCCATCCATTGAACGGAATTGAGTGTGTTAAGCAAAAAAATGCGGATTGATCTGATACAATAATTTCTCATACGATGTTCTTTGGATATTCTTCTCCTTCTCTACAATACCATGGATCAGATTTTTCGATCTGATTTCTCATCTGATCGATCTCCTGCATCAAAGAGTCGAATTCCTCAATCTCAAAAGCTTTCCTTCCCTCATCAAACTGTCCGGTTCCGATGCGTATCATCTGCTTTCGAAAGCTGTTCAGAGGGATACATACGAGACGATATAGGTAGACGACCGAAATCAAAAAAATACAAAAGGTTCCTATAATGACGAAAAAAATTTTGCCCCACCAACGGTTAACGTCTTTCTTGTACAGGTTATCCGGAACTGCCACCCCGTTTACATATCCGATCTTGCTGCGATACAGGAGTATTTTAAATCCCTCTCTCTCGATCACCTTGTAGGAGGATCTGTCCATTCCGCCCACAGACAATCTTTGCCCCTGCACGATCACAGGATTGTTGCTGAATTTAACAAAGCCCTTCTCATCCATCTGCAAAATGGTATACGGTCCCTTCTTCTCGGAGTAACCCGTCAGATCGGTAGGGACTTCAATCTCCACATATGTATCCACAAGATTTCCCGTTCCAAAAGAGTCCCTCCGCTCCGCAGAACATACGAACGTTTGCGGATTGGATAACTTGGACGGATGAATGGAATGGATACGGTTACCGGCACTTTGCAGGATTTCCGGATTGCCGATATATGACTTCCCCACATCCCTAAAAGTCAGATGCCTGACGATCGGCGTTCCCTTTGCCGAGTCAAAATAATTTGCTCCTACCAACTTAAGGTTGATATATCCAAGCCGGATCAATTCAGTACGCAAAGACTTCTGTCCCATATATTTCTCATACTTGTCGTTTGCATCCAAATATGTTTCCAGCACTGTGCCGATCAAACCGTTTGGTCCCATCTGACTGGCAATGTTGAGAATATCGAAATACGCATTATCCGTATTCTGCGTCATTTGATCCACATAGATCCTCATGCTGTCCAACAGTCTGTTATTCTGTATCATCCGTATCGTCATATAAGATACGATCCCTACTGCCAATAGACTCATTCCTCCACACAGCATCAGTACTTGGATGAGCCGCATTCTGAGCGTTGATTTTCTTTTTTCCCAAACAATCGTTTTGCCTAGCATCCACAACACCTATTCTCTATAAAGCCCGTCCTTATCAGTTATGTTCCTAATTTCTCCCGCTGTCACGGGTCTAACATCACTTGCTGTCACAAACCTTCTCATTTGTCTGTCTGCAGATTCTAACGGACTGTGCGGCGTTAGCCGCACACATCCGTATGATAGTGCGCCCAGCGGCGCACGTTTCTAACCAGTGCAAGTCCGGAGTCCGCCCCGGTAGTGGGAAGGACATAGCCGAAGGCAAGGGTGTCCATCGTGAGGTGGAATCTAAAGGAAGCCGGATTCGGGGAACCTACTAACCCGAGGGCAAACCTCTGGCCTGACGAACAGAAATCATTTACAGGCTGCAAACGAGGGTAAGGCTGCTAGACAAGACGAAGCCCGATAACTACACGGAATCGTTTGTAGTAGAAATGGCAGGTAGATGGAGGGAAAGAAACGTGCGGTACCTGGGGAGGTCTGCGTGGAATGCTCCGAAAGGAGAAACCGTCATCGAGAGGTGGCATTGAACATGCAGAAGTCAGCAGAGGTCATAGTACCCGAGAGGGAAAGGACCGAATCAGTAGGAGTCCATAGTACGACTGAGAAAGGAGGATGAGCACATGGATGCAGAAAACATCGGACACGATGGCTGCTCACAAAGAGATAGTGCGGAACACAAAGGGTATGTGAGAGCGCACCGCTCATTCAACCGGATATGGAAGGAAAGGGATAGTGCACAGCCTGATCTCTTGGGGAAGATACTGGAAAAGGACAACCTGAACAGAGCTTTTTAAGAGGTGAGGGCAAAACAAAGGAGCGCCGGGAGTCGATGGAATGAACGTTGACGAGACGCTTGTATGGCTTTAGGAGAACAACCACGAGTTGGTAGACAGGGATACGGCGAGGGAAGTATACGCCGAAGCCGGTCAGACGAGTAGAGATCCCAAAGCCAGACGGGGAATACGGAAGCTTGGTATTCCCACCGTCACCGACCGAACCATCCAGCAAGCCATGGCACAACAGATGATGCCGATTTATGAGCCGCTGTTTGCAGATGGAAGCTACGGCTATCGTCCCGGACGGAGCGCAAAAAGATGCCATACGGAAGGTAAAGGAGTATGCGGAGCAAGGATATACCCAAGCGGTAAGTCTAGACTTGTCCAAATACTTTGACACACTGAACCATATCATTCTGGTGAACCTGCTACGCAGAGAGATCAAGGATGAGCGTGTCATCCAGATGGTAAAAGCGATATCTGAAAAAGCGGGGTCATGGAAAATGGAGTGGTCATCGATACAGAGGAAGGTTCGCCACAGGGAGGGAATCTGTCTCCGCTGTTGGCAAACATCTACCTCAATGAATTTGATCAGGAGTATCTGAGACGTGGAGTTCCGTGCATACGCTATGCGGACGACATTGTTCTATTGGCAAAGAGCGAACGAGCGGCAAAGAGGCTACTGGAGACGAGCACGAAGTATCTGGAAGAAACCTTGAAATTGAAGGTGAATCAGGAGAAAAGCCGTGTGGTCAGTGCATTTGCAATCCGAAATTTTAAGTATCTCGGCTTTGCACTGGGAAGGAACGGAAGCGGAATATTTATCCGAGTTCATGTAAAGTCGATGGAAAAGTTCAAAGCCCGATTGAGAGAGCTTTCTTCCCGAAAAACGCTGTCAAAGCATCAGACCGGCACTTGAAAAGATAAAGGTCTATGTAAGAGGGTGGATGAACTACTACGGAACCGCAAGCATGAAGAATCAAGTCGATGCTCTGAATGGATGGCTGTGTCACCGTATTCGTATGTGCATTTGGAAACAATGGAAGAAGTTCAAGACAAAGAAGCGTAAGCTGATTGGACTGGGCGTTCCGGAATATTTTGCACATCAAGCGGCAGGATGCCGTCGCGGATACTGGTGGACGACCAACACAGGAGCGGTCAAAAGAGCTCTAACAAAAGAAAGACTGGTACGGTGGGGCTTTTATGATCTCACTCTTGCGTACCAGTCAGTGCACGTAAACTATTGAAACCGCCGTGTACCGAACGGTACGCACGGTGGTGTGAGAGGACGGGGGTTAATCACCCCCTCCTACTCGATCTTTTCAATCCATCTGGCTGCTTCTGCAATACCACTGACTACCGCCTTTACATTATCAGGATGGAGTATTGTGGTCTGCAGCAATCTCTCTTCGTTCCAGTGAACATCACCAGGTCCAGCCAACTCACCACCTATGTTCCAGTTAGGTATGCATATGAAATGCCCCTGATCCAACCTTCCAACTACTACGTGGAATGTCCAGCCGTTTGCCTCTATCTCCATTTCCATTGGATCATAATTCGAGAGAATAAAAATCTCACCTATACATCTCTTATTATTACTGTCTCTATAGCAGAAGGTTATCATGCAATACCACCTCCCACCATTTCATGCTCCGCCACATAGCGGATCACATGCTCATCTATCAGCTTTTTCTTATTCTGTGTCGAGTACATCAGGCTTTTCTCGCATATCCGATTTATCATTCTCGGAATGCCTGCAGATACTTTGTAGATGCTTTCTTCAGCACCCGGAGTGAAGATTTCTCCGTTCGCTTCTGCATAGGCAAGATGTGCTCTTATATATAGGCCTGTTTCACTAAGGTCCATTGGTTTAGGTACTATGTTCATGTCTATACGCTGGGTTATAGCTGTGCATCTCTGCAGCCTGAGCTTATCCCAAAGTTCTGTCTGCCCCACAAGAACCAGCGAAAGGTAAAGTGAACCCCTATGTCAAGACAAATTTTTTTGATTTTTAAGTTGGATTCCGGAGGGGATAAACTCCTCCATTCTCCCTTGGTTACCCACTAAGTGTGGATATATGAGTTGTAAAGGGTCTGCTGCTTGCAGCTTCTGTAAGAACCCTTGACCGCTCATATATTCACGCTTACTCTCCGGAAAGGGGAGAGACAGGAGAATCATTTCCTGTCCCAGTATACCTCTTCCGGGGTTTTGTACTCTAGGCTTGAGTGTGGCCGTTCGTGGTTGTAATAGGCCATGAATCTGCTAATTCCAATCCTGGCTTCCCGTGGCGTTTCGTAGCCATGTGGATAAACGTCCTCATATTTTACTGTTCTCCATAGCCGCTCCACGAAGATATTATCATAAGCCCTGCCACGATGATCCATGCTGATTTTTCGAACCAGCATCAAGAAAAATCTTTGTGAATTGTGGACTGGTAAAACGGCTCCCCTGATCACTGTTCATGATCTCTGGTGTGGATACTTTTAGTGCCTTTTTTGCTGGTATCCATAACGAAGTCGATTTCCATGCTATCGCTGAGTTCCCATTGAAGCACATATCTGGAGAACCAGTCTATGATTGCCGTCAGATAGAGCCAGTCAGTTTTAACCGGAATATACGTTATGTCAATAGACCATACATCCTGCATTCTCAGATTAACATGACGAGGTTAGCAGCGCTACTCCGAGTGCTTCATATATATCAGCCTGCTTGGTCGTAAACTCGCCAATCCTGAGCCTGTGACCCTCATCCTCAAAGCACTCGAGTACATCGAGCCTGTCAAGCAGTTGCTGCATGCTGTAAGTTCTATACAGCTTTGCTTCCCTCATCTTGTGATCAAGATGAGAAATAAGAATAAGAGCGACAAACTCTGTAAATATCTTACCATCGAGATTCTTCTCGGTTTTTACCAGGAGCCGTCTTAGGTTAAGGCGTTCCTTGATATTGCCGAAGGCCTTCTCAACGATGTCCTTCATCCGATACAGATGTAGGGCCATAAAGGCATCCATCTTCTCGTTGGTGATAAGAGCAAAGTATCCGAAATAGCGACGAGCTGCTTTGATGGCCTCTTCTTTGTGGTAGACTCGCCTGCCTCGTACCGCTGTGTCCTTTACTTCAAAGAACTGCGCATAAGCTTTCTTATGCTCCTCGACAAATTTGCCTTCCTGCAGCTCTGAGCAAAGCTCAGTAATCCGCTTGTCGAAAGCCTGCTCGTCATCAGCACCTTTTTCGATGCTGTAGTAGTAATGGATGTAGATACTGCGTTTATCCTTGATGATATCACTCGGTAAAGACCGTTGATGTTATTCTCCGAGTAGAATCCTCTATCCATCACAAACTTGGTCTTGCCAAAACCCAAGATATCCAGATCCTCAAGCAAGTGCTTTACCGTCTTGGAATCCGGTATGTTCCCGGCGAGCTTACCATAATAAAAAGGGCAGTCCCTGACTTCTCTCCAAAAACCAAGAGGAGGTTGATCTGGGGGAGTTTATCGTCCTCTTTATTCTTGCCCCACTGCACCTGCTTTAAGGTCTCAGAGTAGAGAGGAGCTTTTGATACGTATCCGGAAAGCACTGTTTCAAGTCATGAGTCAGACCCATCTTGTCAGCAACTGATTCTAGAAGATATGTGGCTCCATAAAATAGATGCCTCGATTCCACGAATGGCTTTGGACCGGTCTTATTTCCTTCCATACATTCGCAGAGGATAACTGCATACCAGCTCAACAGACTACCCTTGCCAAGTGTGTTTGATTCATATATTTTCCACCGGAAAACATTGCTCGGCTTCCTCAAAAACTCCGAAACTATGTCGTATCTGAAATATCCATCCTTCACTTCCGGATAATGCAGATCTTTATTTTATAGCCATAATAAGACGTTTTGTCTGGTCAACAGATGTGTTTATATCGTCGTCCGGAATTGTCTCTGTATTCTTGAATCTATCACGAATATTCTTTTCATCCACATCTGTCAGGAATGGCATAAACTCACAACGCACGAGCGTATCCTTATCTTCAACAATATCCCTGAGCAGAATAAGGCCGAACTTACGCATCATGATGTATGATTTTTCCAACCGAAGAGGATCTCCATTCTCATTAACACGCTGTGGAATTACGAAGCTACCACTTTTTAATAGTTCGCCTTTTTACAAATATCTTCTTTAAAGAATTTATCTTGAGTAATTAAATTTATAACATCAATTGTATTATCTTCTGCAGTTCGTTTTCTTGTTAATATTAGTGAGGTATCTGCGTGCAGATGCTAATATGATTGGTGCATCAATTCATAAGGGTCCTCTGAACGACGTTTGTTTACAGATGCTTTCGTCATACGTCTCTTTTTTCAAGCATAGAGAGACTATAAATTCTTGATTTTTCATAACAATTGACATTTTTTTCTACTATATGACATCGCTTTCGTATAATTCTATAATTCTCCGCCTCCATGTAAAACCCAGAACTTTTTTTATCAGAAATTCTCATTAGGGATCAATAATGAGTCCAGCCCAATTCAGGACGCAGTGCGTCCTGAATTGGGAACGTAACTATCTAACCTTCAATACTTCTTATCCAAAGCTTATTTCCAATAACTCCTGTGCTACATCTTTACTTTTTACACGCATTAAATTGTCATCCGCTTTCGCTCGTGATAGAAAATTCATACTTCCATACCATACTATCTCTTCATCTATGATCGCAAAATGTTCATGCATATGCTCCTGAAGCTTAATTCTGACACCACAATTTTTAAGTATCTCTACAAGTCTCTTTGTATCTTCAATCTTTTCTTCAGGATATCCTTCCGGGTTAAGGGTTATTACCGTAAAGCTTTAACTCCATCTTCCTGTCTCTGTTTTATAAGCTTTACGAAAGCCTCAACCTTGGCGTGATTTAATCCGGGACTGGAAATAATAATTTCCTTATTTGCCTCCAGCAAATCTTTTTCATATACTTTTTCATAGGTATCTATATCAAAAATAGTATTGGCATTCTGTTTTTCGACAATAATATTATTGCAAATTTCATATCCAATTTTTCTTGTAAGTCCTTAGGCGCTTATGATACATCTTCTCCAGCACACGTATATGAGAATCCACATAATCGTATATGATTACTTCTGTCTTTGTTTCGTAGTCTCGATGTAAACGCCCGGCAAACTGCTCAATATTTCCTTCTGCGGCTGCAGGCATGGTAAGCATCATTGTGTCAAGACGAGGGAAAATTAAAGCCTTCGCCAATATATTTATCGATAGCAACAAGGACAATAGACTCCGCATCCGAAACCGCTCTCATTTGAATTCTCATCTTGTCCTTAGCTTTTTCCACTGCCCCCTCCTTGCAAAAAGATAAACATGATCTGCCTTCCCCTGCAATCGTTGATATAAAAGCTCAGCGTGTTCCTTTATATTTGGTTAGGACGAGAGGCGTTCTACCATTTTGAATGCAATTTACAATATCCAAAATAATCTGTTCATTTCTGGATTCACATTCAATAACTGCCCTGTTTGCCTCCGCAACTTTTATATTCGATGCACTGACCAACCTTGTAAATCTTGGATAAACAAAGTGGTCAATCCCTTGTTTTTCCGCTCTTTCCTTTGCCGTATAGCGAAATCTTATGGGACCGAACTGCATAAAAACTTTCTTTTCCAGTCCGTCTTCCCATTTCGGAGTTGCCGTTAAGCCATAAACATATTTCGCTTTTGCTGAACCGACAATATCTTCAACCGTCTGAGCCGCTCCATGATGACATTCATCCATGATCACCATTCCGTACTGCGCAAGCATGGGATTAATTTCTTCCCCTTTTCCCAAGGAGGAAAAATATTGCAACGTCGATAATACCAGTCATCGAATTATGACCGGCATGTAGCTTTCCAATGATGTTCTTTCTCTTTTTCACTCTTCCTGTTTTTGTCTTATATTCCGGTAACTCAGCGTTTATATCCAGAAACTTATTTAAATCCTCAATCCAATTTTTCTGGATTTCCGTATTATGAACAAGTATCAGAGTATTGGTTTTCCTTTCTGCAATCATATACGCGCCAACAACGGTTTTTACCAAAAAGAAGTGGTTGCTGCAAGAACACCATTATCATGTTCTAAAAATAGCCTTGGCCGCTCTCATCTGTTCATCGTACAAAGCTCCGTTAAAAGTAACATCCAATACATTTCCGACAGTCCTATGATCAGTCAGTGTAATGGGGATATCTGCTTCTTGGAATCTATCCACTATCGATTCCAGTAAAGCTCGCGGAATACAGATATAGCCAGCCTCATCATAACCACAGAAAATGATTCTCGGAATTCCTTTTGTTGAAAAATCCCATAGCAGATTTCTTATAAAAATCAGGATTACTGAATGCCGCCATACGTCGTAAAGCATTTTGCATTCTCGGTTTCATGCTTTTTGTGCTAATGTATACTTTATCAGCAATAACGATTTCCACAGTAGCGGAAACATCTTCTTTACGAAAAAGCTATTTTTTTCCTTTTTTTCCAAGGCTTAGTCTCCTTTTCATCCGCTATACTATCAGTGTCTACTGTATACATATTGAAATCATTATTGAGTACACCCAGGATTCCGGACAAAGACCATTCTTGTATCTTTTTTTCGACTGTTTCAGTAGAAATTTTCTTGATTTTCCTTAAGCAATCCCATTGATTGGGATAAGCATTCCAATTCTCATCCACAAAGGCACTATTTCCGTGCTTAGAGCCTGTCCCTGCAACGGTAAGGCAACCAGATTTCCAAGCCCCGGCTTTCCTGTTTTTGTGTTAATAGGCAAATGGTCCTGAGCTGGAAGCATTCTATCATAGTACTTAAAACTGCGCATATTTACAGATTCAGCACCCTGGGTTAAAAGTGCTGTTCCAAATCGACGTGCAGTACTTGCAAGAATAGGCTTTTCAAAAAATATCCAGATATGAGCGCCTTTTCCTGAACGGGAGCGTTCAACCAGAATAGGAACTTCATTATTTTCACAAATCTTTCTAAAAGCATTAACTTCCGCTACCCATTCCGAATCAATATTCGCACCATCATCCCCACTGTTTAACTCATCATGGCAATCAAAGTCGAATACCAAAAAATTAATCATTTCATCCGGAAACATCGGGTATAGTCCTATAACATCCGAAGCATCTTCTTTTACTCCAAGTAAGTGCTCATATAATACTTGTCCTGTCAGATCCTTATATCTTTGATTCCGACATTCTCCACATTGGAACTGTGGAGAATCCTTCTTGGGGCAAATTCCATCCTTCCAGAAGTTCCAGCATTGCGTATAATAGCCATGTTTTCCGGTCTTCTTATTCGCTTTTCCGGATCTCTTACTATACACATCATTTCTGCCCTTAAACAAATGATAGAAATATTGAACATGCTGCTTCGTAAGCTTAACAGGAAGAATGCGTGCTCCTTGATCCTCCTCAAAAGCTGGATTCCTATTCGGAGAGAAATCTTCTGACTTTTTGACTTCTAATTCATAAGAAACCCCGGCATCATTAAGAAGCTTGTGCAGATATACGATTTCTTCTTCCAGTTGTCTGATTCTCGATAAATACTGTTCCTCATTCATAAAATCTGCCTTTGTTTAAATTTTTATTGGCTCAATCACAAATTTTTATATGATGGCTGATTCCTGACGTACGCCTTCCGGCTCATATCCATGATCTTCATAAAGAAGTATTCATCATCAGGATAGCCGTATCCGTGCCGACGGAGAGTCTTGATCTTTTGATTGATACCCTCAATCTTACCGGACGATAGTTTATAAGTTGCATGAGCGATGATTCCTTCAAAATGGAAATCCAATAGCTTGACCTGAATATCATATGCGATCAAGACTCTTGCCGAGAACACCATGGAATAAATGCGACCGGAGTTCTTAATAGTCATTGGCCAGCTATAGCACTGATCAGGAAAACGATTTTACACAAAATACTGGCACAATCACTACTCATCTTATCATTTTTTTACCTCGAGTGGGCTATTTTATGATAATAGCCAGTCTGCCACATCTACAATCTGTATTCCTTCATGATCTGTTATTCCATGACGGGTTCTGGCAAGAAGCAATTTTGGATAGGCATCCTTTATCTGCAGCAGTGGATTCACTTCTCTTTCAAAGGTCTTTTCATCCGTTATATTTTCTGAAACCTGGATGTAAATTTTTTTCACTGCGTCTGATTGCAACAAAATCAATCTCCTTCTGATAAAGCATGCCGGCATAAACTTCATATCCTCGGTGCATGAGTTCGATTGCCACAATATTCTCTATCACCCTGCCATAATCCATATTCCTTGTTCCAAGCTTGGCGTAGCGGAACGTATGATCGCTGAGATAGTATTTATCATTGGATGCAAGATATTTCTTTCCGCGGATATCGTATCGGCGTACTTTATAGAAGGCAAACGCATTGCAGAGATATTGCATATAAGCGCTAACGGTCTTATGATTGATTTTTATCCTTATTTTCCGGACAACGTATCCGCAATACTTCTTGCCGATGAGAGATTTGAAATGTTATCCATCATATATTCTGATATCCGATCCATGAGGGAAACATTCCGGATTTTATATTTTTGTCTGATATCCCTGACGATCAGCGTATTGTAGATATCTGCTATATAATCATACTTCGCTTCCTGCTTGCGATAGAGATAGGAACCTGACATTCCGCCTTCAATTATGTATCTGTCAAATGCGTCGTAAGCATTATCAATCTCATAGTATTTTTACAAATTCAGCGAACGAAAACGGAAAGAGTTTTTACCTCAAAGGTACGCCCGGTGAATAAAGTGGCAAGATCCGAACTCAGCAGAAACGCGTTCGACCCAGTAATATAAATATCGTAGCGTTCCGATGAATGCATCCCATTAACCGCTTTTTCAAAATCCTTGCACATTTGCACTTCATCAATCATCACATAGTTCGACGTGCCCTCTTGATACTTGCTTGAAACGTAATCATAAAGATTGCGATAAGTGAGCAAATAATCATACTCCGGGAGATTGAAGTTCACATAGATGATGTTCGCTTCCGGTTCGTTCTTCTGCACATATGAAATAAAGGCTTCAAGCAGCTTGGATTTTTCCGCATCGCCTTACGCCCGTTATGACCTTTATATCCGGTGTGCCTTTTATACTGACGAGTTTTTTTCAAGATATTCATTCCGTTCTATAAGCTTCATTTTTCTTCACCCCGCCATTATTATAGCATTTCTATTTCCCGGTTTTAATTAAATTTTTGTTTTTGGGAAGTAGAATTTCTTTCTGTTTCTTGACAGAAGACTGTGAACTTCCTGAAAAAAATCCCCTAAAGTATATCCAGAGGTGAGGCCCCCTCAGACCTCACACCCTTTGGCATCTTCAATCGTCGTATTGATGAAGGATTAAATTTCATCCAGCGAATGCGAACTCGTCTCCAGCGCCTTCATGATCAGATCCTTCTGATAGCCTTTTCTGACATCATATAGCTTTTTGAGATCATCAATTGCCTTCTTATGAGCAGCCCTTGTTTTTGAGGCCCTTTCTTCCGCTTTTTCAATCTTAAACTCCAGCGTCTGCACTGCTGTTCTGCGAATCCTTGCCATGTCACTGCTCCTTCCATTTTACCTTGCTTCTTCTGTTTCCTGCAGGATTTTCCCTATTTCCTGTGCCTGATAGCGGACATTTGCTTCAGTCAACCTGAAAGAATCCAGAATTGTTTTTTGCGGCTTTGTGATTGCATGGTCCAGTCGATATATTCCATCCAGATGGCGGATCATCACGATTTTTTCCAGCTCTTTCAAAGCTGCAGGGGGTCATATCATTCGGCCTCTTGCCCACTGCCTCGCACTTGTCCTTCAGATCTGTGTAAATCCTGCAGCGCAGGATCAGTGCCAGGAACTGAATGAAAATCTTGGTGGAAAGTGCTGCATCGGATCCGACTCGCATGCTCCTGTTGCCAAGATAGGATTGATCTGCCCGGAACAGCTTCTCTGACGCATCGCGGCTCTTATAGCGCTCTATCGCTTCCTTTGCTGTCATCCTGTCCGATGATACGATGGCAAAGTACCCTGCCAGAGAGAGCTCCTCTTCAATGGCTTTCGTGTTCTCTTCTGCCAGTTTGGGCGTCCGCCCATCATTCTCGTAATGAAGGTAGAAGTACTTCTGAATTTCAGGTCCAAACGACTCACATTCCCTTCCGACGCACTGGTTCAGATACGCCTTCAGGCGCTTTACTCTGTTTGATTTCCTGCTTTTTCTCCATAAGCACGCCCATCACTGTAGAAGATGTGAATAAACCGTTTCTGTTCTTCTCCATCAAACAGTTGTCTTTCTATCGTTGTGCCATACACATCAAAACGATCATTGTATCGGTTCCGTTTGGTCTCAAACGATCCCATATTTTTCCAGAATGATTTCCCGGATAAAGTTCTTCATTCCCTTGACCATGTCAAAGAAAGGATGTTCACCTGATAACTCAGCCTGTGAGGGACTGTTTGGCAGACTAAAGAACGAAATGTTTTTATAACCGGAAATGGGAAGGAGTCACCCTGCCGGATTCATGGACATTTTACATGATTACCTCGTTTGGTATAATGAAAAGCGAATCAAAGGAACACTTGGTAACCTGAGTCCTTTGGAGTACAGACGTAGTCTTGGAATTGCTGTTTAGGCAGTCCAAGAAAAATGTCCGCACCCCCTATCCGGACTGAACATGGTGAAATTTGCAGCTTTGCAGTGCAGCAATATGTTTATTGATAAATCCGAAGGCTGTACTAAGCTGAGAGTTACAGATGATGATATTCAGGGAGCCATTGGAGACTCCATGCATCTCTGTAAAGAAATACTAGATAAGAAGGTCGAAACTGTTACGATGAGAGGGGAATAAAAACGACTTGAGTTGTCGTGAAAATAAATTCTGCTATAATACCTCAAAAAAAGGAGGGCGCTATAGGGCTTGTCTTGGGCTGAGAGATTTATCTGGCTGTTTCTTGGTACACATTTGTGTGTTTTATTCTTCATATTCATCTTATTTCGCATTTTTTTGTTTACCTCACCTCAAATTTTTTTAGAGTCAAAAATGGAGTCAAATATACTCTTAAAAATATACATTATAAAAAAATGAACTCACATATCAAAAAAATACTTAGCTGCGTTTCTTTTAATGACTCAACTTTTCTAATTGTTATTTTGTCATCTTCTTGAACTTTCCCACATAGAAGTGGTGACGAAGGATCATATTTGGCAGCATTTGTTTCTACACTTTTTGAACTATAATTTGCATAGCAATATGCACATCCATTTTTTGCATGTATTATAAGTACCTATTTCAACGCTTTCAACGCATCCACATTCTTTACGCTGATTTTTTTGTCTTTGCCAACATTGAGTTTACATCCTATAATTTTTTTCAATTAGTTCTCTATCTATGCAGCAATTATGAATTATACCACATTCATCCAAATCTATTTTTTTCTGCACAACTTCCAATCTTAATATTATTATCTGCAGCTATCTTGCTCAATTTTTTCAGCAAATTCTCGCAGTTCATCATCATTTAATTCATGACTTGATAATCCATCCATATATTTTTTTAGGATATATATCAACAAAACTAATCACGCATTTTTCCGTATATCCACTTAAAAACCTCAGCAATACTTTTTAAATGCCTTCAAATGATATTCTTTCGTATATCTATCAGAAAAAGAATATAGGATCATATCTCCAAATCACTTTTTGCTTGCCAATTTTTTCAGATAATTCTTGAAATACCGGAATCATTTTTGTTTTTATTTGGTAAATTAACCTCAATATCATTTCCGTATCCAGTCAATGTGAATTGAAAATAGTAATTATAATCTTTTATCTCGTTTAACCTTTTTCATCATTGGCAACGGATTCTTTGTCCAAAAACACTATGCAATCTACAACATCTGGAGTAATTTTTATTTCACTTATCTGATGAGCATTCATCGGATTACGAACATATAAAAAAATCCTTCTTTTTATTCTATTATAGAACCATTCCGAATAATAATTAGGAATATCAGTTCTTCTACTTACACTTAATATCATCTAATTCACCCTTTCAAACATGATTACCTGATATCTAATATGTCCTACTTTTTTAAAAATAGGCCATCTACTTAAATATTTCTTACAATTAGATTGACAATTTTTCTTCTTGAATTTTTATAATTCGCACATTCCACATTTAGATTTGTTACAAACTCCAGTGCTTCTGATGGATACTGAAAATCATTATCAAATAATGCAATACCATCATTTCTATCATAATATGTATATTGAGCATAAGGCCATTTAGTACAAAAACCATTTTTCCTTATTGCTTCTATTAAGCGTTTTGTTTTTTGGATATCTCTATCCATGCTTCCCTGATCTTCCCTAAGCGATATACAAACAAAAAATCTATCTTTTTGTATATTCTTTGATGAAAAAGCTATTTGACATAGCATTCAGTTCACTATCAGAGAACTCGCTAATTGACTTCGGAAAAAAATACACGTCAGAAACAAATTGACTATTACCAGTAAAAAACAGCTGCATTTCCAATCAAATAATGCACTTCATCATTTTGTCTTTCAGGGATTTTTATAGTTCCAGTCAATTTTATCTATTCCGACATATCTTATACTGCAGTCTAATTTATGCTTTATTTCTAATGCATGTACCAATGACCAATAGTCTATCATCGAACCACATCCTACTGATGTTACCGAAATACTATTAACATCATCCATCTGAGATAATACATCCAAATACATTCTGCTATATTCAAACGCATAAGCAAATGCATATCTTAATAAGTATAACTGCTGAATATTTATATCTTCATAATCAGGGGAGTGCCCCCGCTTCAAAATTTAATTCTTTTAAACTTGCATAAGCATACATCATTATCAACATATCTTTGCAAATCTTCATATATGTCTTGCAAATATTGTGTTATATCAATCATAAAAAATCCCTCCTCAACTCCATGTGTGCAGTTTTAGAACTTCATAAAATTACCCGGATAGCCAGAAATGCCTTATTTTAAGCCTTTTATCACTATTCAATTCTGTACTTTAGACATCAATACGACCGTCTCCACATGCACCGTCTGCGGGAACATGTCGCAGAGGCAGACTTTTTTGACCTGATAGCCTGCGTTCTCAAAGGTGGGAATATCTCTCACCAGACTGGTAGGCTTACAAGCAACATAAATCACATTCTCAACCTGATAATCCAAAATCTTTTTCAATGCCTTTGGAGAAACACCGTCCCTTGGGGGATCCAGGACGATAAAATCGGGCTTCTCTCTCACATCATCCAACACCTGGAAAACATCCCCCGCCAGAAAGATGGTATTATGAAGACCATTCCTTTCTGCGTTTTTTGCGAGCAGCCTGAACCGCTTCTTCCACAATCTCAATTCCTATGACCTTTCCGGATGCAGGCGCTAAAATTTGGCCGATGGTACCGGTCCCACTGTAGAGATCGTACACGGTCTTCCCCTCTTTTTCTCCCACATACTCCCTGATCTTTTGATACAAAACTTCTGCGCCCAATGTATTGGTTTGGAAAAAGAAAAGGGTGAAATCTGGAAGCTGAGGCCAAGCAATTCTTCTACGATATAGTCTCTTCCGAAAAAGAATCTCCTGTCTCTGCGCTCTTACATCATCTGCGACCTCATCATTGATCAAATGGAGAATGCCCGCCAGCTCTCCCTCTAGCGGAAGCTTCTGCAATTCTTCTACCATTTTGGTAAGCAGGACACGCTCCTCCCCGCCTTCTCTTTTATTTTCAAGACCAGATGCAAGGGGCCGTCATCAGATGCAAAGAGAATGGGATCCGGATCTTTACACCCTACTTCTACTGCCGCTTCCAAATCCGTTTCCTTCTGAAATCGCTGGATGTTTCCAGCGCAATGAGGATCTCTCCCGTCTTAGATGCCCTTCTGATTAACAGGTGCCGCAAATATCCCCTGTGAACGGATTTATGATAGAAGGAAATCTTCTCCTGCTGAAAAAGCTTCCGGATAGAGTCCAGGATTAAATTGTAATCGGAATGTACGATTTTACAATCATTGATATTCAAAAATATCGTGAAAGTGTCCACGCTTATGCAGTCCTAATGTCAGCGGACCATCTTTATACGCATTCCCGAAAGAGAATTCCATTTTATTTCTGGTTTCCCATTCCATGGGACTACCCAAGATGCCCTCAAATTCGTAATCAGAGGAAATCACCCCGTCCAGCATCTTCTTCACCTGGTTTTTCTTTAGAAGGAGCTGTTCCTCATAGGACAGACGCTGGTAAGTGCAGCCCCCGCAGGCACCAAAATTCTTGCAGGCAGGCAGCCTTGTCTCTTTGGGAGAAGAAGCAATCACTTCTTCTAAGGTGGCTTCGTAACGGTTTTTGCCTCTTTTTCTTTACCCGGTATCTGACCTTCTGACCTTCCACACCTTCATTTAAGATCACTCTTTTCTCCTCATCCTTTAAAAGAATGACCCCTTTCCCCGGAAAGTCCACATAAGAAATCACACCTTCCGCCATTTCTCCTTTTTTCATTGATCCTTTCTCCTGCCTTCCAGCTATCCTCTGCTTTTTTTGAAGTCCGATTTCGTAGTAATTGGTCCGTTGGAAACTTTTGGTTGAAAAACCAAACAGCAAGAAGAAACGCCCTGTATCCACAGAGCGCCTCTTATCGTTGTTCCTGTTTGCCGCTAATCGAACTCTCTAAAATATTTACTCTTTCACCGTATGCGGCACGGCATCATGATAATCATCTTCATAATCATCATCAAAGTCGTCGAAGAAATCGTCGTCATCGTAATCATCTGAATATACAGGCGTTACGAAGCGGTAAACCAGGAAGGAAACTATTCCAACGGCAAATACCGCACCAAGAATCGCCAGTACCCACAGAATGACGGTGGAAGGCTTCTTGTCCTCCGCACTCTTTTTTTGTTTAAAAGCTCATGAATTTTGGTCAGCTCCATTACGTCTTCCAATTTTTTTCTTTCATATCCTGCTCCAATCCGGGATGAAACCCTGTAAGTTGAGATATTATTTATTCTAACATGAAACAAGCCAAAAAACATTCAAATTTTCTGAAGCTTTTGCAAAGGCGGCATACATGATCTTCATCCCTGCCTGATCAAACTGTACGGTCACCTTATAGTCTCTGGCTTCCCTGTCCAGTGCTTTCACTGTCCCTTCCCCAAATTTTTATATGCCTTACGCGGTCTCCTACGCGGTAATCCGGCGTGGTTACCTGCGGAACCCCCTTGGAAAGAGCAGAAAAAAAGGCTTCTTTTTCAGGGGGATGTAAAGAAGGCGACACCTTGGATGCCGCTGCCGCCGGTCTTTGCCCCCGGTACGGAGCACTCTGTGAGAAATTCTGTGAAAAGCTCTGCGACATACCGGGGAAGACAAAGGCGCACGGTCAAGGAGGTCACCGGGAATCTCTTTCACAAAAACGGCTGACCTGATGATACCTGGTTTCCCCTCTCACCATTCTGCTTCTCGCACAGGTCAGAATCAACTCTTTCTTTGCTCTGGTAATGCCGACATACATCAGTCTTCGCTCTTCTTCCAGCGCATCCGGATCTTCCTCATCCGCGTTTGCTGACAGATAACTGGGGAAGAGTTCTTCCTCCATTCCTGCCAGATAGACAACGGGAAATTCCAGGCCCTTTGCGCTGTGAAGCGTCATCAGAAGCACCCTGTCGTCCTTTTCATCCGCCTCATCCAGATCTGCGACTAGGGCTACTTCCTCTAGAAATCCCGCCAGAGTCGCTTCTTCTGCATTCTCTTCATAAGCCACCGCCTTCGAGATCAATTCATCCACATTCGACAGTCGGTCGGCCTCTTCTTCCCCGGAAGCTTCCTCGTCATCTAACGATCTTAAGTAGGCAACCATATCCGTTTGGTCAATCAACTTCTTAAGAAATTCCGAAACGGAATATTCCCCCTCCATGGTGCGAAGCACACGGATCAACGAAAGAAAATTCTGCACCTTTTTTTTGAGCGTGCCTCCTGTCAGATACTCGTCTGCAGCAGATAAGGATTCAAAGAAAGAAATCCCCTTCTCTTGCGCATACTCCCTCACCTTTGCCACTGTAATAGCGCCGATCCCCCTCTTGGGTACATTGATGATTCTGGTGATTGCCAGCTCATCTCTCCCGTTATCCACGGTTTTTCAAATAGGCCAGAATATCCTTGATTTCCCGTCTGGCATAGAAATTGACTCCCCAATCAAGCGATAAGGGATCCCTCTCTGACAAAAGCTTCTTCCAAAAGTCTGGACTGTGCATTGGTTCGGTAAAGAACCGCAAAGTCCTTATAAGAAAAGTCCTCTCCCTCTCTGCCTGACCAGATCCTGACAATAAAGGAAGCCTCCTCATAGGCTGTCCCTTCCTGATCAAAACGCAGCTTGTTTCCTGCTTCATTTTGCGTCCAGAGAGTTTTTGACCTTTCTCCCGGTATTATGCGCAATCACATGGTTTGCCGCCTTCAGAATATTCTGTGTCGAGCGGTAGTTTTGCTCCAGGCGAATGATCTTTGCATCCGGGTAACTCTTTTCAAAAATCCAGTATGTTTCGAATATTGGCACCTCGAAAGCGATAGATGGATTGATCGTCATCACCGACCACACAGAGATTTTCGGTATTTTTTTGCCAAAAGATTGACAAAAAGCAAACTGCGCATTGTTCGTGTCCTGATACTCATCCACCATGATGTAGCGAAAAACGGTCCTGGTAATAGGATAAGACCTCCTCGTCCTGCCTGAAGAGCTGAACGGTATTGCAGATCAGGTCATCAAAATCCATAGCATTATCGCGTTTCAGAATCTCCTGATACGTCCGGTAGGCATCCGCCAGTTTGGGATGATCCGGGTTCGTCGAAATCATTTGCGCATAATCATCGCAGGAAATCAAACAGTTCTTGGCGTTTGAAACAGCAGAGCAGAACTGTCTCAATTTCAAAAACGAGTTTCCAGCTGTCTTTCTTTTACAATTTGCTTCATCACAGCCCTTGCATCGTCGCTGTCATAAATCGAAAAACGACTGTCATAGCCGATCCGATCCGCAAATCTGCGCAAAAATACGGACACAGGTGGCATGAAAGGTTGCAACCCAAATACTGCTCGCCTCCGATTGCACCGTGTTCAAAATCCGCTCCCTCATTTCCTTTGCGGCCTTATTGGTGAACGTAATGGCAAGGATGTTCCAGGGATTCACCCCGCAGCGATCTACCAGATTCGCCGTTCTCACCGTTAGTACTCTTGTTTTTCCACTCCCCGCTCCGGCTAAAATGAGCAAAGGACCTTCCGTTTGCCGTACTCCTTCTTCCTGCTCTTGATTGAGACCATCGTAGATATTCATGCCCATTCCCGTTTCGAATCAACCCCCATCTTTCTCTGTTCCTTTTGTAACTGTGCTTGCATTGTCTATTTATTCCTATGCTTATCTATTTATTCCTATGCTTATCGTGTCGTCTTTCTTTTTCCGCTTCCTTCTCTTCCGCTCTTTTCCGCTCATCCTCCATTGCAAAAGCATCCAACATCTTCTGAATCATATATTGTTTGCAATAGCTGTCATAGGCCAGCATACAAATAAAGGCAAACATCTGCATCCGGTCTTTTTTTTCTTCCTCAACATCGAGAAAAGAAGCCCTTGCCTTTCCATAAGCTCTTCGAATGTCTGCAAAGGTGGAATCCGCTTCGCTTCCTGCCATCTGCCTGACGCTCTTATAAATATTGCTTAAGGTGAACGGCTCTGTATCACTGATATGAAATTGTTCTTTTAACGGTTTAAGGAGCGTTCCGATATCATGAATGGAAATCAGATTTTTCATGTAAAAAATCAGGATTAGTAGAATAATGTGATCTTTCGAATACCGTTTTTCTCACCGGAGGCGGAAGCAAGTCATTCTTGGCATAATTGTTAATCATGGTCTTGGTTAAAACCTTATCGGTCTCCGGATGCCTGCATACCTCTCGCAGTCCCTCATCCATGAAGGTGGTTAACTGATCCATGTACAGATCGAGATTGGGAATATCCCCCGTCCGAATCCCCTTCGAACTTTGAATTTCTGATAAAATCTGCTCGAATAATTCATCCGTATTCATTGTCTTAGCCTCTGCCGGTAGCGATCCTTCCTGTCATCCATCACACAGCTGTTGCCTTCTTCTCGATTCCCCGTTTCCATTTAAGCCTGTTTCCATTTAAGCCTTAGAAGACAGTGCCTGGATGCGCATCTCCCTTGCGTTCTCCAGTGCAGACTCTGAAATCTTGTCCGCGCCGAGAAGTCTGGCAAGTTCTCTTGTGCTCCCCTCCTCATCCAATTCACCGATGGTCGTCACACTTCGACCGTTTTGCATTTTCTTTTCTATATAAAAATGTTCGTCTGCCATAGAAGCGATCTGCGGAAGATGGGTAATACAAATCACCTGCCTTCCCCTGGCAAGAAGTCCCAACTTTTGCGAAATCTTCCACGCCGTTCTGCCGCTGATCCCTGCGTCGATTTCATCAAAAATCATCGTATCAATCTCTTCTTTCCCTGCAAAAACCGTCTTCAGCGCAAGCATAATCCGGGATAATTCTCCTCCACTGGCAATTTTTCTGCAGAGGCCTTGTCTCCTCGCCTGGATTGAGGGAAATCATAAACTCCGCTTCATCGAATCCATTTCCCGAGAGTTTATCAGGGATCACCTTGGACTAGAACCTCAAATGCCACATCGGTAAAATTCAGTTCCAGAAGCGTCTTCTTCATTTTTTAGAAGCCAGTTCTTTAGCCGCTTTCTTCCGGCAGTTCGAAATCTCCTGTGCAAGCAAAAGTGCTTCTTTTTTTCTTCTCCTGTGTGCGCTCTTCCATTTCTTTTTAGAAAAAGCTTCCAGGTTCTGTAATTTGTAGAGCGACTTCTTCCGCTCTTCCAAATACGCAGCCACTTCCTCCAAAGAAGAGCCGTATTTGTCCTTCAAATGATTTAGGAGATTTAATCGATCCTCCGTCTCCGAAAAATCCGTTTCATCAAATTCCAGATCGGATAAATAACCGGAGAGACCGCGGGTGAAATCATTGAGAAGATCCTCGATATCCGTGAGCTGTTCCGTGAAGGCATTCACCTGATCATCATAAGCGGAAACCGAGGAAAGCAGACGAATGGCGGAAGAGATATTAGCGGACACATTTCCCCCTCCGTCTTCTCCCACAAGAGAAAAGGCTTCTCCTGCCGCCTGTGCGATTTTTCTGGCATGCAACATCTTATGGTATCTGGCCTCTAAACGCTCGTCTTCTCCCTCTTCAGGCGCCGCATTTTCAATTTCCTCTACTTCATAGGCTGCCAGATCCGCCTCTCTTTTCCTGTCCTGTTCCTCTAAATGGCTACTCTCCAGTTCTCTCTTCCCTTCCAGATAATCCCGGTAGCAAACAGAAAGTTTTTTCTTTCAGTGCGATCATGTGATCGCCGGCATAATCGTCCAGAATCTCCAGATGCTTCTGTTTGTGTAAAAGAATCTGGTTGTCATGCTGCCCGTGAATACTGATGAGGTGCTGTGACAATTCCTGCAGCTGTTTCATGGTAACCGTTTCCCCGTTGATGCGTGATATGCTGCGCGAAGTCGTCATTTTTCTCTGGATCAGGATCTCTCCGTTTTCTTCAATCGGAAGTTCCATCTTTCTCAAACAGGCAAGCGCTTCCTCTTCTGCAGAAAAAACAAGCTCAACCAATGCGGAATCTTCTCCCTCACGGATCAAGCTTTTATCTGCCTTTCCTCCGAGTGCAAGATTGACACTTCCAATAATCACACTCTTGCCGGCACCGGTTTCTCCGGTCAGGATGTTAAGCCCCCTCCCAAATTCAATCTCCTGTTCCTGAATCAGGGCAAGGTTTTTTTGACATGTATACTCAGTAACATCTTCTCACCCACTCCCTTTCCTTTGTCAAAAGTTTGGGACTCCCCAATAGGGAAATCAGCGATAGCTTCCCATGTTGCGGTCTCCTAATACAATCCCCGCTGCAATTCCCTTATGCCATTTTTTTCTGTAAAATTTCCAAAAACTGATTTCGCGCAATCGGATCAATTTCGTCATCTGCAGAGAACCGGAGATCAGAATCCGGGCACCGGTGGTGATTTTTTTCTTCCCTCCGTCCCATCAAAGCTCACTTCCGAAATCTGCTCCTGACCGGTAGAAGAAGGCTGTTCAATTTCTACCCTACGATCCGCGGATAGGACGATGCTGCGATTGGTCAGGGGTATGCGGACAGATTGGCGTAATGAGAAGCATCCTGGCCTGCGGTTCTACAATGGGTCCTCCGGCAGACATATTATAGCCGGTGGAGCCGGTCGGCGTAGAGACAATGATGCCATCCGCCTGATAATCTTTTTAAAAAAACTTTCCGTTGATTTTTGATGCGATAGGAGTTGGCTGTAATAGAACCGTATCGCGCAATCACAATGTCATTCAGCGCATTGGCTGACTCCACTTCTTCGCCTGCTCCTGATGCGGACATGATTTTTTTCCGCAAAGTTGCATCCGCTCTTCCACCTCATAAGCACCGGATAAAAAGTCTCCGAAGCGCCTCTTCAATCCGGCTTCTTTCGATTTCCGCCAGATATCCGATGGTTCCAAGATTGATTCCCAGCAGCGGAATATCCCGCCCGTACACATCTCCTGCCGCCTCTAACATGGTTCCGTCTCCCCCAATGACAATGCAGCATTTTTGTCTCCTGGGGAACTTCATAAATAAAACGACCACCCACATTACGGAAATTGGCAACATGACAAGTTCTCCCTGCCTGCATCAGGAACTGGCGGACCTGCTCCGTGACCTCATGCTCGGGTCTTTGTAATTATTGGTGATGATGCAAAATTCGTCTAATTGAGCACTCATATTATCATTTGGATTCGCCTTCACCAGGCGGAGTGATGGTCTTCTCTTCCTGTGTCTAAAGAGAGCCGTGTGCCGTTTCCACGATTTCCCTGATTTGTCCGTCTCTGATCTGTGTTTCCCCGATTCCGCCTTTTTTCAGATCTAAAAGATATTCAATGTTGCCCTCCGGTCCCCTGATCGGCGAAAAATCCAGTCCAAGAACAGAAAAGCCCACTTCACAGGCAAAAGCGGCCACTTTTGCAATCACTTCTTCATGAACGGTTTTGTCTCTGACAACGCCTTTCTTTCCTACCTTGTCTTTCCCCGCCTCAAACTGAGGTTTAATGAGACAGACCATCTCTCCGCCTGATTTTTAGGATTTCCCATGCAGGCGGTAAGATCCTAGCCAGTGAAATAAAAGACACGTCACAGGAAGCAAAATCAATGGGATCCGGGATATCCTCCGGGAGAGATAGCGAAAATTGGTCTTTTCCATACAAACCACCCGGGGATCCTGACGAAGTTTCCAGGCAAGCTGCCCGTAGCCGACATCAATCGCATATACTTTGGCTGCTCCGTTTTGCAGCATACAGTCCGTGAAACCTCCGGTAGAAGCGCCGATATCCATACAGGTTTTTTTCCAATAAGATCAATGGAAGACCGGCAATGCTTTCTCCAGTTTATATCCCCCTGCTTACGTAACGCTGCATCTCCCCATGGATTTCGATTTTATTTGCCTGTTCTTCCGGAACCTGGCAGCCGGGCTTATCCTCCCTTTCTCCATCCACAAAGACCTTTCCCTCCATGATGAGAGCCTTCGCTTTTTCCCTGGACAGACCGGGAATCTGACCTGTTAAAAGAATATCCAGACGCTGTTTCATCTCCATTTTTCCTTCAGAGCAAAAAGAATCCTCTCTGTGATGGAGGGTCCATCCATTTTCAGTTTCTGTTTTAATAGCTCCGGGCTGCCATGTGTCACAAAAAGTATCGGGAATCGCAATCTGAAGCACCTCACAGGATACATGCAGACCGTCTACATATTCTCTAACCTGAGACCCGAAACCGCCGGTAACCACATTTTCTTCCATTGTCACAATCAGGGAATGCTGCTTCACGGCCTCCGATAAAAAAGCAAAATCCAGTGGTTTAGCAAAACGGGCATTGGCCAAGGAACAGGATAGCCCCCTCTCTTTCAAGCTCCTACGGACCTCCTCCGCCGTTTTTCACCATGCTTCCCAGCGCAAAAAGGAGTATGTCCTTTTCCTGCACAATTGGCTCCGCACGCCCCAACTCAATCGGTGCCCGGAACGCTTCCAACCCACTATACGCCTCTCCCCTGGCATAACGAATGGCAATGGGTCCTTCAAATTTTACAGCAAACTTCATCATGTCGGAAAGCTCCCACTTGTTCTTAGGCGCCATCACCGTCATATTCGGCATCGAGGTTAGATAAGAAAGATCAAAAATCCCTGATGGGTTTCTCCATCCGCCCCTACCAGCCCCGCACGGTCAATGGCAAAGACCACCGGCAGTTTTTTTGCAGGCACACGTCTTCGATCAGCTGGTCGTAGGCTCTTTGCAGGAAGCTGGAATAGACCGCAAACACAGGTCGAAAGCCCCCTAAGGCAAGGCCCGCACAAAAGGCGACCGCATGTTGCTCCGCAATACCCACATCAAAAAAACCGATCCGGGAATTTATTGCAGAAACGTTTCAACCCGGTTCCCTCCGACATGGCCGCTGTCACGTCAACCACCTTCAGATTCCTCATCCCCAGTTTAAACATCACGGTCGAAAAAAATGTCCTGATAGGCAGCGGTACTGCGATGGTTTGTAGGCACCCCGTTATCAATTCGATACGGTTCCGTTCCATGAAAAACGCGCAGGATGATTCTCTGCAGGAGCAAAGCCCTTTTTCCCTTCTTGGTGATCACATGAATGATCACCGCCTTCGGCACCTTTCGGGCTTCTGAAAACACATGGGAAAGCGTCCGGATGTCATGCCCGTCCACCGGTCCAAGATAAGTGATCCCCAAATTTTCAAAGAACATTCCAGGAACAAAGAGTTGTTTAAAGCTATTTTTTTGATTCGCTGGATCCCGCTGATCATTCGATTCCGATGCCTGGTATCCAGGCTCTTATACACATCTCTCTTTAAATTCAGGTACCCCTGCATCGTTCTGACATCGTCCAGGTAGTGCTTCATTCCTCCCGTATTTTCCGAAATGGACATGTCATTGTCATTCAGGATAATGATGAAATTGGTGTTCAACTTGGCTGCATTATTCAAAGCTTCATAAGCCATTTCCCCCGTCAGTGCTCCGTCACCGATCACGGAAACAATGGTGTTGCTCTTCTGTGCCAGATCCCTTGCGCAGACCAGACCCAGTCCTGCTGAAATGGAATCCGAGGCGTGTCCGGTTTCAAAAACATCCGTCTCGCTTTCCTTCTTTTTGGGAAACCGCTTAGCCCACCGTACTGTCTCAGGTGTTCAAAACCCTCTTTTCTTCCTGTCAAAATCTTATGCGTATAGCTCTGATGCCCCACATCCCAGATAATCTTGTCATCCGGAAGATTGAGGACCCGGTGCAAAGCGATGGTAAGTTCCACTGTCCCCAGATTGGAGGCCAAATGCCCACCTGTGACACTGATTTTCTCAATCAGAAAAGAACGGATTTCGGCTGCTAATGAATCCAATTCATTTTTCAGGAATTTTTTTAACATCGTTGGTCTGTTTGATCGAATCCAGTATCATCCCAATCTCCCTATTTGCTGTCTGAAAATTTACTTTTGCCTTGCGATCAAAAAAATGGATGAGATCAATCAAGAAAGAATCTTTTTCAGCACCCTGTTCCATCAGAAGGGCAACCGCATCATCGGAAAGTTTCTTGACCTTTTTTTCGGATGCGGAAAGGCCGTAAAGGCTGACACAGGTCAACTTTTTCGTTCTTTTCATCCGAGCCAATGGGTTTTCCGAGTGTCTTTTTCATTTCCGGTAACGTCCAAAAATATCATCCTGCATTTGGAAAGCCAGTCCCACCTTCGAACCAACCTGCTCCATGCTGTCCACCTGCTCTTTGGTTGCTCCTGCAAGAAGGGCGCCGATCATCAAAGAGGATTCAATCATTGCCGCCGTCTTGTGCTCGTGGATGTAAAGCAGAGTTTCCTCTGCCTGCTTTTTCATCCGCCAGCAGCGCTTGATCATGCTCCGCATACAAATCTGCCCCTTGTCCTCCAACCATTCCGTAAATACCCGCTTTATCGGCCAGAATCCGAAGTGCAGAAATGACACGCTCCGTTTCGGTACTATTCCCCGCTGCAGCAAAAAGAAAGCAGGGCCGTTTCAAAAGCAAAATTGAGCAGCCCGTCTCCTGCAAGAGTCGCCATTCCCGCTCCGTACACCGCATGTGTGGTCTTTCTTCCCCTCCGGTACAGATCATTATCCATCGCAGGGAGATCATCGTGGACCAGGGAATAGGTATGGATCATCTCAATGGCAGCCATGAATGGATGCAAGAGATCCCTATTTTCTCCATGAAACAGTTCAAAGGAAGACTCCATCAAAACCGGGCGCAATCTTTTTTTCCGCCGGATAAGACGCTATAATTCATCGCCTGTACCACATTTAAACAGAAAGAGGCTTCTTCTTCCTTTGGAAGATAAGTGGTTAAAACCTTCTCCGCCCTTCGCACACGCTCATGCAGCTGTCTGTCGAACTCTTTCATCTTGCATGACCTCCTGTCTCTTCTATCCATTTTCCTTGACACATCTTATTCGAAATCTCTCGTGCTGCCGTCTGCAGCGATGATCTGAACCTTTTTCTCAATTTCATCAATATCGGATCCGCTTCTTTCAGAAGCTTCGCCCCTTCTTCATATAGACGAAATATTTCTTCCAGGGAAATATCCTCCGCATCCATCTCTTCAATCCGCTTTTCGACTTCGGAAAAGAGTGCATCCACCGAAGGATTCTTTTTATCTTCCGAAAACGATAACCCTGCTGAAAGATTCTCTTCTTCGGAAGAGGATGAATTCAACGAGGATTCTCTTCTAGTTCCAGTGCTTCCACTTCCTCACTCCCCTATTTCTTCTATCTTGGCGCAGATCTTACCCCTCTCCATGCGAATCTGTACCATCTCGCCCAGGCGAAGATGATGAGGATCTGCAACCGGTCTCCCTGTTTCATCGGTTATAAAACCGAAACTGCCTCGTAACCTCTTCGCCGGCGAATGGGCGCTCAGCACTTCCTCAAGCCCGAAAGTAGCCTCCCCTTCGCTCTTGAAGCGTCCGGTTCATGTGCTCTGCCAGGATCCGCTCCAGTTCGGCTGCGCGCATTCTTTGCTCTCTGATTTTTCATTGCGGGATGCAACATCTGCAAATGTTTCTGCAAAAAGAAGCAAATGATTTTTTTGTCCTGCCTGATCTTGTTCCATATACCGGCGGTGAGGCTATCCCTGTAAGAAATCAACGTTTCTACAAAATGATCGTATTCAAAGACAGCCAGCTCCGCCGCAGCAGAAGGAGTCGGAGCTCTTAAATCCGCCACAAAATCGGCAATCGTAAAAATCCGTTTCGTGCCCAACCGCTGAGATGACCGGCGTTTCACAATCGAAGATGGCCTGTGCAACCACCTCTTCATTAAACGCAGAAAGCTCCTCAATGGATCCTCCGCCTCTACCCACAATCATCACGTCTACATCTGTCTGGGAAAGGCAAACAATGCCCTCTGCAATACTCTGTGCTGCCTTTTCTCCTTGAACGAGAGCCGGATAGAGAATGATTTGTATATAGGGATTTCTTCTGAGAGTAATTTGGATGATATCCCGAAGAGCAGCGCCTCCCGGTGCGGTTACTACACCAAGTTTTTCGAATGTATTTAGGAATCGGCTGCTTGTAAGAGGGATCAAACATCCCTCTTTCTTCCAGCTCTTTTTTTAGCTTCTCAAAGCGCTCATAGATAGAGCCGCTTCCGTCCTGTCTGATCTCCTCTGCAAGGAGCTGATACTTGCCACCCCTCTGGTAAACACCGACTGCTCCGCTTACCAGAACCTGCATTCCGGACTGCATGCGAAACGAAAGACCGGAGCGCTTCGAAGCGAACATCACGCAGGAAAGGATACCGGTGGCATCCTTCAGAGTAAAAATAAAGATGTCCGGATGGATGATCCGTACAATTACTGACTTCTCCACGCACTGTCAAAAAACGCAGAAGAAAGTCCTGTGTAAACATATAGTTAATATAACGATTTACTTGTGATACAGAATAGATTTCACTCTTCGCTCGGTCTTGCAAATTTAGCCAACACTCCATTCACAAAGGAAGGAGAGTCGTCCTGACCATATTTCTTCGCCAACTCTACCGCTTCGCTGATTGCAAACCCCCTGTGGCACTGTCTCATCGTATAACATTTCATAAAGTGCCAACCGCATCACCGTCACATCTACCTTCCCCATTCTTCCGGTATTCCAACCGATCGTTTTTCTCATTGATCCGAGCGTCAATCTCGGATAGATGCTGCATCACATTCTCATATTTTTGACGCACATAAGAGGCATCTTTTTTTCAGAAAGGGCATATCACTCCATTCGGAAAAAAAGAACCTCCTGCTCATTCATATCCTCTTCCGGATGAAATTCCACACGGAAAAAGCAATTGAAAAAAACCTGTTCTCTCAGTTGTGATCTCTTCATACCGGCATTTTAATTCCCGCAACATGCACATTGACATCCTGCACCACAAGACCTGTCATATTGCCTATTGCTGCTTTGACCCTCGTTTGCACCTGTCTGCAGGTAGAAGGAATGTTGTATCCATATCCCATGATCAGATTCAGGTCCGCTGTCACACTTCCTCCATTTAACTGCACCTTCACTCCCTTGGAAAGGGCGCTTTTACCTGCTCTGCTGATCTGTTCCGCTGTGATATCGCCGGCGGCAGCACTGACCCCTTCTACTTCCATCGCGGCAAGTCCTGCGATCCGCGCTACAACATCATCCGCAATCTTCACAGTTCCGATATCCGCATTGTCTTTTTAGTTTTTGTATTTCCATTTTCACTCATCGTGTCAACTCCTTTGTCTTATATTGAGGATATTATACATGGTTTCCTTTGAAAAAAACAGTGCTGCACCACTTCCTCAGTTCCTTTTGAACTCCGAAAGCTGAAGACCTTTATTCCTCTCCAGTGTCATATCCGCACTCCACTCGTTGACAAATAACAAAAAGCGGTCTGCCGTTCATATCTTTGATTTTTTTCATGTCCGAGGTACCGATTAACTTGGACAGATCGGTGTCCGAGTCCACCCAACGAATATATTCATAGGGAAGCGGCTCCAGGATAATATCCACCTTATATTCTGTTTCCAAACGGAATTTCAAAACATCAAATTGCAAAACGCCGACTACACCGACAATGATTTCCTCCAGTCCGGAATTGAATTCCTGAAAAAAATCTGGATGGCTCCTTCCTGTGCAATCTGCGTGATTCCTTTCACAAACTGTTTTTCTTTTCATGGTATCTACCTGACGGATCCGGGCAAAGTGTTCGGGAGCAAACGTCAGGGATACCCTCATACCTTACCTCCTCCTTCGGCATGCAAAGCGTATCTCCAATGGCAAAAAAATCCCGGGATCAAAAACCCCCATGATATCGCCGGCATAAGCCTGTGTCAGGACCTTTCTCTCATCCGCCATCAGCTGCTGCGGCTGGGAGAGCCGTAGTACCTGCCGCTCTGGACATGCTTCACCTCTTCCGACGCTTCATATTTGCCCGAGCAGATCCTCATAAAAGGCAATACGGTCTCTGTGTGCTTTATTCATATTCGCCTGTATTTTAAACACAAAGGCGGTAAAGGGACTTTCTTCAGGATCGATGGTAACCCCCGGAAATTCTTCCCACCGGCGGGGTTGCCATCTTTAAAAAGTGCTGCAAAAAAATTTCCACACCGAAATTCTGCAGGGGCGGAGCCAAAAAAAGACGGGTGTCAATTCTCCGGCTCTCACGGTTGGAAGATCAAACTCCGCTCCTGCACCGTCCAGCAGTTCAATCTCCCTTTTAATTGGTCCATGGCTTCTTCGCCGATGAATTTCGCTGTTAAAGCCTTGTCATGAAGATCAATAAAAGTCTCCTCCCCTGCCTGGTCCCCTTTTTCGGTTCCCGAATAAGTCACAATCTTTTTCCTGCCGGTCATAAATTCCCTTAAAATTTTTTCCCGGAACCGATCGGCCAATTCATCGGGCAGGTTTCAATTCCTAAATTCTGTTCAATATCTTCCAGGAGTTCAAAGGTATCTCTTGCATCACGGTCCAATTTATTGATAAACGTAAAAATCGGAACATGGCGCATACGGCAGACCTTAAATAATTTCTTCGTTTGGGCCTCTACTCCCTTGGAAGCGTCAATCACCATGACCGCAGAGTCCGCAGCCATCAAAGTACGGTAGGTGTCCTCCGAGAAATCCTGATGTCCCGGTGTATCCAGAATGTTGATGCAGCAGTCGTCATAATGGAATTGAAGTGCCGATGAAGTGACGGAAATTCCCTCTGTTTTTCAATCTCCATCCAATCCGAAACCGCATGCTTCGCCGTTGCCTTCCCTTTCACACTTCCTGCCGTGTTAATGGCGCCGCCGTATAATAGAAACTTTTTCCGTTAGCGTGGTTTTCCCCGCATCGGGATGCGAAATAATTGCGAAGGTTCTGCGTTTTTTTGATCTCATTTTTGGTTTCTATACTGTTTGCCATGGAATCCAATCCTCTTTTCTGATCTCGCCTTTATTCAAAAACAGAAGGTCGGTACATCTACCGTACCGGCCTTCCTTCCTATCCGCACCGCAAACCGGAAGACCTGTCAGTCTCCGGTCGGGCACCTGATTTCCTCTTCAGTTTTGCGCAACGTCCTTCATGGAAAAACTGATTCTCCCCATGCGGTCCTTTCCGAGGCAGACAACCGTCACCTCATCGCCCAGCGTGAGCACATCCTCCACATGGGCGATCCTTCCTTGAGAAATTTTGGAAATATGCACCATCCCTTCTTTCCCGGGAGCAAACTGAACAAAGGCACCGAATTCTTTGATGCTGATGACTTTTCCTTTAAAGATCTGGCCCTTTTCGAAATCGGTCGTAATGATTTTGATCATTTCCAGCGCCTGATTGATCTTTTTCCTTATCATCTCCGCAGATGGAGACACGACCATCATCCTCAATATCGATCTGCACGCCCGTACGCGCAATAATCTCATTGATCGTCTTGCCTCTCTGCCCGACCACATCTCCGATCTTTTCAGGATCAATCTGCAGAAATTCGATTTTCGGCGCATATTTGCTGACTTCTTCACGGGGCTCGGCAATGCAGGGAACCAGAACATCGTTGATGATGGTTTCCCTTGCTTCTTTGCACTGTGCAATCGCCTGTTCTACGATGGCTCTCGTCAGACCGTGAATTTTAATATCCATCTGGATGGCGGTAATTCCGTCATGGGTACCGGCAACCTTGAAATCCATATCGCCAAAGAAATCCTCCAGCCCCTGAATATCGGTCAGAACAAGGAAGTCCTCGTCGCTCTCTCCGGTCACGAGTCCGCAGCTGATTCCCGCCACATGCTTCTTGATCGGGACTCCCGCTGCCATTAGTGACAAAGTGGATGCGCAGACGGATGCTTGCGAAGTGGAGCCGTTCGATTCAAAGGTTTCCGAAACACAACGAATCGAGTACGGGAATTCCTCTTCCGAAGGCAGAACCGGCAAAAGCGCTCTTTCCGCCAAAGAACCATGACCGATCTCTCGACGACCGGGTCCTCTGGAAACCTTCGTCTCTCCTACCGAATAGGAGGGAAATTATAGTGATGCACATAGCGTTTATTGGAAGCATAAACATCCAGTCCGTCTACTTTCTGCATCTCCGATAAGGGAGACAGCGTACAAATATCGCAGATCTGCGTCTGTCCTCTGGTAAACATTCCCGATCCGTGTACCCGCGGAATCAAATCAATTTCTGCAGCAAGAGGTCTGATCTGTCTAATCTGTCTTCCATCCGGTCTCTTATGATCCTTCAGGATCATCTTTCTCACCGTTTTTCTTTTTCATACTGATAGATGGCTTCCGGTACGAGAGGCAACCATTCTTCCTGATCCGCGAGCGCCTCATTCACCCGATCTGTAATGTCGCTGATGTTCTGATCTCGAACGGCTTTTTCATCCGCAAAAACCGCCTTCTCCATTTCCTCCTGAGGAACCAGCTCATACAGACGCTCTACAAGTTCCTGCGGAACCGTGCAATGAATATATTCATGCTTCGGCTTTCCGACTTCCGCCACAATTTTCTTAATGAAATCAATGACCTGAAGATTCACCTCATGTGCCATATAAATGGCCTCCAACATGCGGTCTTCCGGAATTTCATTGGCAGCTGCTTCGATCATAATCACCTTTTGGCCCACAGAAGCAACGGTCAGGCGCAGATCTCCCTTATCCCATGCCTCCTGTCCGGGGTTGACAAGGAATTTTTCCGTCCTGCATCCCGATCTGTGTCATGGCACAGGGTCCGTCAAAGGGAATATCCGAGATCGAAGCCGCAATGCTGGAACCGATCATCGCCACAAGCTCCGGTCTGCATTCCGGATCTACCGACATCACCATGTCCTCAATGGTAACATCATTTCTGTAATCCTTTGGAAACAGCGGTCTCATCGGCCTGTCAATCACTCGGCTGGTAAGAATAGCATTCTCAGAAGGCTTTCCTTCCCTCTTGTTAAAACCGCCCGGAAATCTGCCAATCGCATAAAAATTTTTTCCACATATTCTACACTAAGCGGGAAAAATCAATTCCATCTCTCGGCTTTTTGGATGCAGTCGCCGTGCACAGAACAGTCGTGTCCCCATATTGCATAAAAAGCACAGCCGTTTGCCTGTTTGCCAACCTTTCCAATTTCCACCCGTAGGGTTCTCCCACGAGATCCATCGTATAAGTATTCATCAATTCTCTCACCCATCCTTCCTGATGAGACATTCCTCTCATCATGCATCTATGACCTTAGATGCTTCACCTCTATATATCTGTTTCTTACCGTAAAGAAGGACGGAATAAGCCACAAACGGCTGATCCGTCCTTCCTAACTTCCTCAAAAATTATTTTCTTAATCCAAGATCTGCAATCAATTTACGATAGGTCTCGATATCATTCTCACGCAGATATTTCAAAAAGACCTCTTCTGCGTCCTACCATCTTCAGCAATCCTCTTCTGGAATGATTGTCTTTCGGATTCTGTTGCAGATGACCGTTCAATTCCTGAATTCTTTCTGTCAAAATGGCAATCTGCACCTCCGGAGAACCGGTATCGCCTTCTTTTTCTTGCAAATTTGGTGATCACTTCATTCTTTTTTCTTTGGTAATCATAACTTCTCCTTTAACCACATCTGCCGTCTACCGCGCAAGGGATGAGACTTCCTCAAGCGAAGCAGCGGTATTCACACAACTAGTGAATAGTAACACGTTTTTCTTCTTCTGTAAAGTCCCCGGATTCTCTCTTCTATAAAGTACGTGATTCTTCTCTTCTGCGGAACCTTTCGTTCTTCTCTTCAGTAGGGTCGTCAAGAGTTCTGCTCTTCTTTAAATCCTCCTGTCCCCTCTCTCCTGAAAAAAAGCTCTTGCGGCAGAAGCATCCCGCTCTAACGCACCCGTTAATTCTTGCAGGGAAGAAAACTGTTGTTCCTCCCGTCTGAATGTCAGAAACCGAACTTCAATGGGGTCTCCATAAATTTCTCTGTCAAAATCAAACACATGGGTCTCAATGCTGTACTGTGCGCCCTCATTCACCGTGGATTCGTCCCCACGTTTGTCATTCCGTAAAAAGAGTTGCCCCTGCCAGATCACCTCTGAAAAATATACTCCTCTTGGAGGCAGGAGTTTGGAAGGCGTCGGCTGCAAATTTAAGGTGGGAAAACCAAGATCATGTCCAAGGTGAGCGCCATGCTGCACCGTACCCACGACGGTATAAGGCCTGCCAAGCAGATCAGATGCCAGTTCCATCCGCCCTTCTTTCACTGCTTCTCTCACGTAGGTGGAACTGATCTCTCTTCCTTCATAACGCAACTTTGGAACCAGGTGTACTTGAAAATCGCCGGAAACAGCAAGCGACTCCATCAGAGCCAGTCCTCCCTCTCCCTTAAAGCCAAAGGAGAGATCACTCCCCGCATAGATATCCGCTGCTCCAAGCCGTTTCACCAGGATATCGGTGATAAAATCTTTTGGTAAAATAGATACCGTTTTGTCATTGACAGGGAATTCAATTAACAAATCAATTCCCATTTCCTCGAAGAGTCTTCTCTTTTTCTTCCTTTGTGGAAAGCTCCGGAACCGAATATCCGGCAAAGTAGGATGCAAAGGAAGGCTCAAAGGTAAAAAAACCGTTTTCACCAAACCATCGCCGGAGCGCATCAAATCACTTAGCAACTTGCGGTGCCCCCTGTGTACACCGTCAAACTTTCCTATCGCAACCGCACTTCTGCCCTCCAGTGCAAAGTGTGTGGCGTCCGTTATAATTTTTCATTCTATTCTTCCTGCTGTCTGTAAAAAAACTTCTCTACACGGAAGCATTTGGTCCTTTGGTGAAAGCGGTAAAGTCCAAAAAAACATCCATCCGGGTCATACAGTCTGAATCGTTCCCCCTCCTGATATCGCATCTCTTCTATCGGCTCTTGTATCTCCCTGATCGGATCCTGCCTCTCTCCTGTCGGCTCTTGTATCTCCCTGATCGGATCTTGCCTCTCTCCTATCGGCTCTTGCATCTCTCCCGAGGAAGATTCCGCTTCTTCTGAGGAAGATTCCGTTTCTTCCGAAACAATGTTCTCGACCGGAACCGGATTTCCGTTTCGTGCCTGTGCTAAAAAGAAGGGTCGATGATCAAATAATCCCTGTCTCTGAAAAATCTGATCCACCGGAACAATTTTATTCTCCAGCGCCCCCTCATCTCTGAGTGTTTCCAACTGCGAAAGTGTCAGTGCGTCTTCCAGATGAAAGCTCCCCACCGCGGTTCTGGTCAGATGAGCCATTGCGCCGCCACACCCAAGAGAAAGGCCAATATCATGACAGAGCGTTCGGATATAGGTTCCCTTGGAGCATTTCACCTCCATCGTAAACTCATGGCGATCCGCCAAATGAGAAGCATCCAGTAGAGATTGAGAAAATCGTTACTTTCCTGCTCCTTCGCTCCACTTCCATACCGGCACGTGCCAGTTCATACAGTTTTTTGCCTCCCACCTTCAGAGCGGAATACATGGGAGGGATCTGGTCATACCCCCCCTGAAAAGTAAGGATCGCTTTCTTCAGTTCCTCTTCTGAAACTGCTCTTTCATCCCTGGCAATCACTCTGCCGCTTAAATCCTGCGTATCCGTGGTGATTCCCAACCTGCAAACGGCTATATATTCTTTGGTGTGCTCCGTCAGCAGTTCTACCGCCCTGGTTCCGCTTCCAAGGCAAACCACCAGCACCCCTACGGCATCCGGATCCAACGTTCCGGTATGTCCAATGCGTCGCTGTTTGCAAATCCCGCGGAGTCTGGCTACCACATCATTAGAGGTATAGCCCGCCTCTTTATATACATTCAGAAGACCATTATACCGATCGATCGGCATTTCTTTCCTCACATCGATGCCTTTATCGCATTCAACTGTTCTTCCACATAACAGGGACAGATTATTTATGACATCATAGCGCGTGCCGCCTAGGGTACAGCCTGCAGCACGTGCATGCCCTCCTCCACCGAAAACAGCGGCGATTTTGGCTACATCCACTGCTCCCCTGGACCTTAATGATACACGAAAGACCTGTGTTTTAATCTCATACATGAAGATCGTACACTCCACTCCCGCTGTCAAATGAAGCTGAGATACAATTCCATCCGTATCCGACGGTTTTTGCATGATAAAAATCCATGATTCGCTTCGTCAGACAGGACGCGATGCAACGATCGTCCATGAATAAGATGCTTTCGATCAGCGCTCTGCCCAGGAGAAGGTTCTGCAACCAGGTCTTTTCATAAAAAACATGATCGATCAGCTCATTATGATCGAAATCAAAGCGTAAAAGTTCACCTGCTTTTCTCATTGTCTCCGGGGAAGTATTGGAATACTTAAATACACCCGTATCCGTGACAATCCCCATATAGAGTGCCATTGCAATTCCCGTATCGTATTTTTTGAGAATCCGTCAGATCAAAAATCAATTCCGATGTTGAACTGGCGTCCGGCACGATATAATTGATTTTTTTCCTGTACCGGGATTGGAAATATGATGGTCAATATTGACCGTTTTTCTTCGCATTTTGAAAAAGTTCTCTGGCTTCTCCCAGTCGTTCCTCTCCGCAATCCAGTGCAAAGAACAAATCGAATGGTTCCTCCTCTGCAGGAAAGCCCGATCGAATCTCCTCCGTATGCGGTATGATTTTATACTCTTCCGGAATCTCTTCCAGAAAAACGGTGGCATGAATATCCGGATAATTTTTTTTCAGATAAAGATAAAGCCCCATGCAGGATCCCACGCAGTCTCCATCCGGACGAATGTGCCCGCTAATCCCTGATTGTTTTAACACCTGAAAGCCATTCCTCAATCTTCATCCCAGCCGTTTTCCTCCTGAGTTTCCTTTAGGCCCTCTTTTCGCCTATCCTCTTCAGGGATTTCGTCCCGGTTTTCCATCTTGTCATCTTCCCGGTCCTCGTCCTGGTCTTCGCCCCGCATCCTTCTTGCCTCTTCATCTTTTTCCATGACTTCATCAATCCGTTTCGACATGCGAATGGCATATTCGACGGATGCGTCCATGATAAAGCGCAGTTCCGGAGTATTCCGCAGATTTAACTCTCGTGCCAGGGTGGATCGGATGTACCCGCTTGCGCTTTTTAAGCCTTCCATTGTACTTTTTCGATCCTCTTCTTCGCCCAGTACCGAAACCCAAACCTTACAGGTTTTCAGATCCGGCGCCACAACGACCTCCATAACGGAGGTCATCGGGAAAATTCGCGGATCTTTACTGAATCGAATGGCTTCCGAAATGACTTTTTTTACCTCGGAATTGATTCGAATATTTTTTTATATCTGTTTTTTTCATTCTGATTCTGCCCTGAGATTCCTATTTTCGTGGCACTTCCACCATCACATAGGCTTCTACTACATCGCCGACCTGCATCTGATCAAAGCCATCAAATACAAGACCGCATTCAAAACCTTCTTTCACTTCTTTTTGCATCGTCCTTAAACCGTTTCAAAGACTTTAATTCTCCCTCGAAGATCAGTTCTTCTGCACGCCTGATACGCACCTTGCAGCCACGTTCGAGCTTGCCATCCAGAACAAAGGAGCCGGCAATATTGCCGATGGCGCTGGCCTTGAAAATCTGTCTCACTTCCGCATGACCAATCACCTTTTCTTCGTAGATCGGCGCAAGCATTCCTTTCATAGCTGCTTCCACATCATCAATGGCCCTGATAAATCACACGGTAAATTTTAATTTCTACGCCTTCATGCTCCGCAATGGATTTGGCCATTGCATCCGGTTTTACGTCAAAACCGATGATAATCGCATTCGAGGTAGCAGCAAGAGATACGTCAGATTCATTGATGGCACCGACACCGGAATGAATCACCTTCACCACCACTTCTTCTCCCGACAGCTTCAGGAGACTGCTGCGAAGTGCCTCTACGCTTCCCTGCACGTCCGCTTTCAGGATGATATTCAGTTCCTTCAGCTTGCCTTCTTCAATCTTGGAATAGAGATCATCTAACGACATGCGGGCCTTGGTCTCTTCGATCAGGTCGCTCTTATGCTGATTCGAATAGGTCTGCGCATATTGTTTGGCTTCCCGATCGCTCTCATGCCCGACCAGAATCTCGCCGGCAAAGGGCACGTCGGATAGACCCAGGATTTCGACCGGCATGGAAGAGTCGCTTCCTTTACGCGTTTTCCCTTGTCATTCACCATGGCTCGTACACGGCCATAGTTGGCACCTGCGGAAATGAAATCCCCTACATGCAGGGGTCCCTTTCTGAATCAGGACATTGGCAACCGGTCCCTTCCCTTGTCCAGCTCCGCCTCCAGCACAAGCCCTCTGGCCTGCCTGTGCGGATTCGCTTTCAGCTCCATAATATCCGCTGTCAGAAGAATGGTTTCCAGAAGGGTTTCCAGTCCCTCTCCTGTCTTGGCAGAAACCGGCACAAATTCTGTTGATCCGCCCCAGTCGGTGGCAATCAAGCCCTGTTCGGTTAGCTCCTGTTTGACCCGATCCACGTTGGCACTCGGTTTATCAATTTTATTCACGGCTACAATGATCTCTACCCCCGCAGCCTTGGCGTGATTGATAGCCTCGATGGTCTGTGGCATGACTCCATCATCTGCCGCCACCACCAGTACCGCGATATCCGTAGAATTGGCTCCGCGCATTCTCATGGCAGTAAATGCTTCATGTCCCGGCGTATCCAGGAAGGTAATGCATCTGTCTTTGATATTGACAGAATAGGCGCCAATCTTCTGTGTGATTCCGCCTGCCTCTTTTCCGATGACGTCTGTCTTGCGGATCGCATCTAAGAGGATGTTTTTGCCGTGGTCGACATGTCCCATCACAACCACAACCGGAGGGCGCTTTTTCCAACGTGGATTCCTCATCCTCATCCTCTTTCAACAGCTCCTCAATCACATCCACCGGCTCCTCCTTCTCGCAGATAATATCGTAGTCAATGGCAATATTTTCTGCTTCCTCATAAGAGAGCTCGGAATTCACCGTCATGATCTGCCCCGCCAAAAAAACAGCTTTTTTTGATAATTGCGGAAGGCTGGATATGCATCTTATCTGCAAATTCCTTGATTGTGAGCTTATCCGGAACGGAAATTACTTTAATCTGTTCCTTCGGCTCTTCTGTCTTCTCCACCTCCGGTTTAATGAAACGTCCAGCTTTCTTACTTCTGGACATCTGTTCTTCACCCTGATACAGATTTACCAGGTTCTTCGTTCCTTTGCGCTCCTTTTCCTGGGTTGGCCTGCGCTTTTCATTTTCTCCACGCCTGTTTTCAAAACTGCGCTCCGATTTTGCGTGGTGATCTCCCTTCGCGTTTTTCCCGTTTGCCTGTTTTGCAGGAGCATTATCTCTTGGTGCATCCAAACGCGGATTTTTACCGGCGCCTGAGCGGGATCCCTCTTTCTGGTTTCTTCCCTGAGTATCTTTCTGGCCTCTTCCCTGAGAATCCCTTTTGCCCCCGGTGCTGCGCCACCCTTTCCATTTCTTTCGGAAAACGGTTTGTTGTTCTTCTTTGGCTGACTCTGCTCGCGGCCCTCCGGTGATGCTCCGTTTTTTTACTTTTTTTCCACTACTTCCACATTGTTCTGTGCGGGAGAAAGAGGCATTTCGTTCTGATTCTGTTCTGAGTCCTTGATAGTTGACTTTGGAGCTGTAGGGAGCGGTTTCCGCAGAGAATTCCCGTACTCTTCCAGTTGTTTTGGCTTTGTTAAGGGTTTGATCGGACGATAGGCATTCTGCGATACGGCAAAGCCGCTTTTTGCCAGCCGTCCCCCTTTTCTTTCCATTCTCCGTCTGTTGCGTAGGATGTGCTCCTCCGAACTTGGAATTATTCGGATTGGAAACAAAAAAATAATCTTCTTTTTTTCTTTTTTTCTGGGGGCGTAGCGTTCTCTTTGGCTCCCGGAAGGAGCAGCCACCTTCTCCGGCTGAACCTCTTTTTTTCCTTTTTTGCTCCATCAGTTCTTCTTTATGATCCTGCTTTGTCTTCACGGAACCTTCTTTCTCACGCCTTGATGGGGAGGTAACAAATCTTTTTCTTGCTCTCTCAGCATCCACTTCTTCAATGGAACTATTGGAACGTTTTGCTTCGATCCCACTTTCCTGTAAAAAGCAATCAGCTCCTTGGATTCGCAACCGAGTTCCGCTGCAAGTTCTGATACTTTTTATTTTTGGCCATTGTTCCTCCTTATCGGTCTGCTCTGCCGTTTTTCCTGCTCATTTGCGATCTTGTACAATGCATCCGCCAACCCCTTGTCCGTGACTGCGACTGACGATCGTGGCGTGTGACCGATCGCTTTTTCCCATCGCATCTTTTTCTCCATACAAAATCAGACGCGCCTGAAAAAAATTACATTTATTTTTGAAACAGCCTCTTCGTTCGATCGCTTGCATCCCTGCTGACCAGCACCAAATGTGCTTTTTGGTGCCTGAGACTGTCTAACACTCCCGTTTCCCCGGAAACGAGATTTCCGGATTTCTGGCAGATACCCAAAAGTGAATAAAATCGATTATTCATTCCGTATCTGCTCCAAAAAGTGAATGCAACGTTTCCTCGTCCACCTTCATGCGAAACGACCGCTCCAGCCCCCTGTTCTTAGCTGCTTTTCTCAGGCACTCTTCCTTATGACAAAGATAAGCACCTCTGCCATTTTTTTCTTGCCGGTCACATCCATTTCCAGCGTACCCTCCGGAGTATGCACAATCCTGAGCATCTCCTTCTTTGGCTTCTTGGTTCTGCATCCGATACAGGTCCGAAGCGGAATTTTTTTATTGGGAAACCCATCCTGTTTGTCTGGCATCAAAATTTATGACTCCGTATCTTCCGCTTCGCCTTCCTCACTTCCAGGCTCCTCCATCTCATCCGGAGACTCCGGCAAATCCTCCAGGTATTCCCCCGTCATCCAAGTCTTCATCCATATAATCTTCATAACGGAAGCCGGGCGCATCCTTCGCCTGCGTTTCCGACTTAATGTCAATCTTATAGCCGGTCAGTCTTGCAGCTAAACGCGCATTCTGTCCCTCCTTGCCGATGGCAAGAGATAGCTGATAATCGGGTACGACTACCTTGGCTGTCTTTTTCATCCGGATCGGCAAACACGGCTACAATCTTGGCAGGAGAGGGCGTTTTTGAATCAGGTTCCCCGGATTCTCATCCCAAGCGATAATGTCTATCTTTTCTCCATGCAATTCATCGACGATCAAATTGACACGGCTACCATTCACACCGACACAGGCCCCCACAGGGTCTACATTCTCGTTATTGCTGGAAACGGCGATTTTGGTTCGACTGCCGGCCTCCCTGGCAATGCTTTTGATCTCCACCGTACCGTCCTTGATCTCTGTCACTTCCTGTTCAAAGAGACGTTTTACCAGATCCGGATGGGTCCGTGACACCAGGATGCGAGGCCCCTTATTGCCGTTACGCACCTCCAGAATATATACTTTAATACGGTCGTTCGGGCGGTATGCCTCACCCTTGATTTGTTCGTTTTCATTAAGAAGGGCATCCGCTCTGCCGAGGTTGATGCTGACATTGCGCCCGAGATAGCGCTGAACCACGCCGGTTGCAATGTCATGCTCTTTATCAAAATATTCTTTGCATACAGCAGAACGCTCTTCTTCTCTGATCTTTTGCAAAATCACATTCTTGGCATTTTGCGTTGCAATCCTGCCGAAGTTTTTGGAATCCAGCTCTGCCCTCACGGTATCTCCAAGCGCCACATCCAACTGGAATTCTCTGGCGTCGTCGATCCAAATTTCCGTCATCGGATCCAGCACTTCTTCCTTGGTGGCCACAACCGTTTTATTGGCATAAACATGGAAATCGCAGGTCTCTCTGTCCATCTCCACCGATACATTGTCAGCCTTTCCAAAGCTGTTCCTGCAAGCGGTCAGAAGCGAGTTCTCAATTGCTCGAAAAGAGATTCCTTGCTGATATTCTTTTCTTTTTCAAGAATATCCAGTGCTTCCATCAGTTCTCTACTCATTTTTCTGTATCCTCCAGATTATTGATCAAAAATCGAGTGCCAACTTCAGAAGAGCCACATTTTTTTCTTTCTAAACGTATCTCTCCCGCATCTGTCTGAATCAAGTAACAGTCACGATCAAAAAGAAGTTAAAATTCCACTAAACTCTTTCTGCTGGTTAACCGGCAGAAACAACTTTCCCTCCACTTGTTTGCCGATGCTCTGTGAAAGATGTCTGTCCCTGGTCAGTCTCCTGCCAAGACCGGGCGAGCCGACCTCCAGCGTATAAGGTTCTCCGACAAAGTCCACTTCATCCAGGGCCTTGGAAAGAGCACGGTTGACCGCTACACAGTCGTCAATGGTTACGCCCCCCTCTTTATCAATGTAACAGCGAAGGTAGGCTTCTCCCGCTTCCTTCACATATTCCACATCATAAATGTTGACCCCGTTTGCCTCTGCAATCGGAATGAGTAGCGCTTCTGTCTGCTCTTCGATCTGTTTTTCGTCCCATGCGGAAACTCCTGTTTTTCTTCCGTTACACAAGGAAAGTGGGCTCCTGCAAGCCCACTTTCATCAGTACTTTCCCAATTTAACACGCAAAGCCCCTATCGTCAAGGGTTTTTGCAGATTTTACTGCTCTCCTTCATACGGAACAACGGCGCCCTGGAAGGTGTCATTGATATATTTTACAATTTCAGGGAGTGCAGAACTTCACAAAGAGCCTGGATTTTTCGGCTCTGATTCATTGCCTTCCTTCACCGCAATCACATTCACATACTGCTGAATGGCATCTCCGTCTGCAGACTCGGAAGCAAGCGCATCCTTCTTGACATTTAAACCTGCTTCCAAAGCATAATTGCAGTTGACTACACCGTAAGCCACACTGGGAAGCTGTTTGGTAACCTGCTCCGCTGCTACCTCCACCAGCTTTAAGTTATGAGGATTTTTCCTTTACATCATTGACGGTTGCAGTGATTCCCGCACCGTCTGCCAGTTTAATCAAACCTTCCTGTTGAAGTAGAAGCAGGGCTCTTGCTTCGTTGGTCGTATCGTTGGGAATCGCAATGGCATCTCCATCCGCAATGTCCTTCAGGTCTTTTTGGTTCCCGCATAAATGCCGATCGGCTCGTAGTGAATCTTTCCGTTTTTTTAGCGATCGCAATATGGGTTCCCTTCTCTTTGTTAAAAGAATTCAGGTAATTGACATGCTGGAAATAGTTCGCATCGAAGTCGCCGGACTCCACCACATTGTTCGGCTGAATATAATCATCAAAAACCTTGACTTCCAGCTTATACCCCCTTCTTTTTCCAGGATTTTCGCTGCCTGATCCAAGATTTCTGCATGAGGGGTTTCACTTGCGGCAATCTTGATGACATTATCTCCGTCTGCAGGTGCTGCAGCTTCCTTCGAAGCGTCCGTGGAAGCGACCGCCGAAGAAGCCTCTGTTGCAGCTGCGCTTTTGGATGAGACAGTGGAAGTGTCACTGGAAGCTTCCTTCGAACCGCATCCTGCAAGGCCCAGGGTCAGCAGGGATGATAACAAAATGGCTGATACAATTTTCTTTTTTTCATAATAATAGTCCTCCTTGTATTGTCTATCATCAACGGGTCTCTTAGGCACGCCGCCTGTCGAGCCTCGTTGAAATCAAAGTACCGATTCCCTGAAACAACTGCACGAGAAGTACCAGGAGAATCACGCTTGGCCATAGAATATTGGGACGATAGCGGTTATAACCATAACGGATTGCAATATCTCCCAGACCGCCCCCTCCGATCACCCCGGCCATGGCCGAATAACCGAGAATCGTTGCAATGGTAATCGTGGCGCCGGCAATCAGCGAAATTCTCGCCTCTGTCAGCATCACACGCATAATGACTTGAAAATGACTGGCTCCCGCCGCCTGCGCTGCTTCGATCACTCCGTGGTCAACCTCGTTTAGCGAAGACTCCACCATTCTGGCAATCAGCGGAGAAGCGGAAATCACCAACGGCACAATCGTCGCTGTGGAACCATAGGTCTTGTGCACAATCAGCATGGTAAGCGGCATCACAATGATCAGCATGATCAGAAAAGGCACCGATCGCATGATATTGGTAATCAATCCCAAAACATGGTAAAGCTTCCGATTGGGTCTGATTCCTTCCTGACCACTCATCGCTAAAACGACTCCCCATGGAAGTCCCAGCACATAACCGAACAGAGTGGAAACCAACGTCATATAAACTGTCTCCCCAAATCCCTGTAAGAATCATACTTCCCTCTCTGGGAGAAATTTGCAAAAAGTTCCATAAAGCTTCCATCTTTAGTCCAGTACCTCCACCGACAGTTCATGATCTTTCAAATATTGTATCTGTCTATCTGCAATCTCACCCTCCTTAGACAGGGCGAGAATCATATCCCCTCTGGCAACCCCCTGCACGTCCTTTGTATTTGCCTTAAGAATATTCACCGGTTCCCCAAATTGCAGAACCATATTGGCGACTACCGGCTCATAGGATGAATTCCTGGAAAACACAATTCTAACCTTTTCGTCCCGTATGTTTCTCTTCCGTTTTGGAAACCAAAGAGGCTCGGTTCTCTTTCCATTCTTCCGGATCTCTTCCTTCGATAATCAGTCTCTTGGCGGCATCTGATTTGGGATGTGCAAAGACCTCCTCTACGCTTCCATTCTCTACCATCTCCCCGTTTTCCACAATTGCCACATGGTTACAAATCTCCCTCACCACACTCATGGAATGAGTAATGATGACGATGGTGATCCCTGTCTTTTGATTGATCTCTCTGAGTAGTGCAAGGATCTGCTGCGTTGTCTGAGGATCCAGCGCACTGGTTGCCTCATCACAAAGTAAAATTCTGGGATCACAGGCAAGGGCTCTTGCGATTGCCACTCTCTGTCTCTGTCCACCGGAAAGCTGTGCCGGATAAGCCGACGCCTTCTCTTCCAATCCCACTGTTTTTTTAACAGTTCCCTGGCTTTCTTTTTTTGGCTGCCTGCCCTCCTGTCCCATGGATTTTTAGGGGAAAACAGACATTGGCAAGTACCGTGGACTGCATCATCAGATTGAAATTCTGAAAAATCATCCCTATCTGCGCCCTTAACTGCCTTAGCTTCCGGTCATCTAACTGTGTGAGGGATATTCCATCCACTTCCACCGTTCCGGAAGTCGGTGTTTCTAAAAGGTTCAAACACCTGACCAGCGTACTCTTCCCCGCACCAGACATTCCGATGATTCCGTAAACATCCCCCTCTTCCACACGGAAGTTGATATTCTTCAGTGCTTCCACCTCAGCCTCTTTGGTTGAAAAGGTTTTGTATAAATTTTTTTACTTCGATCATTGCCATATCATCTTTTTCTGCGAATCGATACCGTCTACCGATTCTCCTCTCTATCGAAAAAAATCCTCTCTATTGAAAAAAATCCTCTCTATTAAAAATCCTCTCTATTAAAAATCCTCTCTATTGAAAAAAACAACCATAACAGTTGCGCTCAACTTGATTTTCCTATCATAAACATCTGCCCTTATTTAGTCAATTCCAAAAACTAAGGTCTGCTATCGATTCTTTCGATAGCAGACCTCAAGATCAAACCGGGATTGCTCTCCTTCCCTAAGAGACTCAAGCTTCCTGCCAAGCCGTTTCCAAGGCAATTTTCATCATATCCGTAAAGCCCTGTTCCCGCTCGATTGCCGGCAGCGCCTCGTGAGAAAAGATATGATCGGAGATAGACAGGATGGCAAGTGCCTTTTTGTGATCCGCAATCGCAGTCACATATAAACCGGCTGTTTCCATCTCCACTGCCAATTGATTCATATCACGTAATTTTTCATTGATCTTCGGGTCCGGATAATAAAAGAAGTCGGAGGAATAAACGCTTCCCACCTTGACCGGAATTTTTAACTCGCCAGCGGACTTCACCGCATTCGCCAACATGCCATAATCTGCCAGCGGGGCAATGTGTCCATAAAATCCATAAGCGTCCACATAGGCTGAATTCGTACTGGCTCCCATTGCGATCACCACATCCTTTGTATGGAGTTCCGAAGAAAGGGCCCCCGCACTGCCGATGCGAATAATCGACTCCACGCCGAACTGCGTGTATAATTCGTGTGAATAAATGCCCATGGACGGAATCCCCATCCCATGCCCCATCACGGAAATTCTTTTTTTCCCTTATAAATTCCTGTGTATCCGAGCATATTGCGTACATCGTTGAAGAGAACCGGTTGCTCCAGGAAACTCTCCGCTACATATTTGGCGCGCAGCGGATCTCCCGGCATCAGGACTACCTTTGCGATATCGGTTCCTTCTTTCAAAGAAATGCTTGCTGATCCAGATTCTTTTGCCATCACTTCATCCTCCTAAAGACTGTTTGTTGTGGATTGATTTTGCTTTGCATTGATATAAGGGATCAAGCCTTCCGCATCTATGATTCTCTGCATAAAGGGAGGGAAAGCCTGCCCCTGATAGGACTTTCCGGTTGTTTCATCGATAATCAGTCCCGTGTCAAAGTGAATGCGAATCCTGTCTCCTTCCTGAATCTGTCTGGAGGCTTCAGGACATTCGATAATCGGCAGGCCGATATTGATGGCATTACGGTAAAAAAATTCTGGCAAAGGTTTCTGCAATAATACAGGTTATACCCGCAGCCTTAATCGCAATCGGCGCATGCTCTCTGGAGGAACCGCAGCCGAAGTTCTTGTTCGCAACGATGATGTCGCCTGCTTTTACTCTTTTTACAAAGGTCGGATCCAGGTCTTCCAAACAGTGCCGTGCCAGATGCTGTGGATCGCTGTCTGCCAGATATCGCGCAGGGATAATCACATCCGTATCAATATTATCCCCGTATTTAAAAACGTGCCCGCTTGCCTCTTTCATCCCGCCTCCTTTATCATTCCAACTCTGAAGGTTCCGATAGCTTCCCGGTTACGGCACTGGCCGCTGCAACAGCCGGGGACGCCAGGTAGATTTCCGAATCCGTTTCTCCCATCCTACCGATAAAATTCCGGTTGGTGGTGGAAACGCACCTCTCCCCATGCGCCAGAATCCCCATATAACCGCCAAGACAGGGACCGCAGGTCGGTGTAGAGACCACAGCTCCCGCCCTCGATGAAGGTGGAAAGCAACCCTTCCTTCATGGCCTGAAGATAGATCTGCTGGGTCGCAGGAATCACGATACAACGCAACCCCTTTTTGACCTTTTCTTCCTGAGAGAATCTTTGCGGCTATCCGTAAATCTGAAATTCTGCCATTGGTGCAGGAGCCGATCACCACCTGATCGATCGGAATATCTCCAATCTCATCAAACACCCTCGTGTTTTCCGGAAGATGGGGAAAAGAAACCGTCGGCTTTAATGTCCCCAGGTCAATTTCAATCTCCTTTTCATAAAAGTGCATCCGCATCCGGCAAGAAGACTTCATACGCTCTTCCGGGCGCATGTTCCTCTACATAGGCTTTCGTAAGGTCGTCTACCGGAAAGATCCCATTTTTAGCCCCGGCCTCAATGGCCATATTGGCAATGGTCAAGCGGTCATCCATTGACAGATACCGTATGCCGTCACCACAAAAACTCCATGGATTGATATAAAGCTCCGTCTACACCAATTTCACCAATGATATGCAGAATCACGTCTTTTTCCACTGACCCACGGATTCGGTTTTTCCTCTCAGTTCAATACGAATCGCAGATGGCACCTTGAACCATGCTCTTCCGGTCACCATCCCTGCCGCCATGTCTGTAGAACCGATGCCCGTCGAAAAAGGCCCCTAAAGCACCATAGGTACAGGTATGAGAATCTGCACCGATGATGCAATCTCCGGGCAGAACCAGTCCCTGTTCCGGAAGCAGCGCATGCTCAATTCCCATGGTTCCTACATCAAAGAAATGCGTAAGCTCCTGTTGTTTTGCAAAATTTCTACAGCATTTACAGTTTTCCGCCGAAGCGATGTCTTTCGCCGGAACAAAGTGATCGAGTACGATGGCAATCTTATCCTTGTCAAACACACTTTTTATCCTGAAGCTTCTCCATCACTTTAATTGCAACCGGTGAGGTAATGTCATTCCCCAGTACAAAATCCAGTTGGGCTTCGATCAACTCTCCCGCATGTACCTGAGAAAGACCTGCATGTTCGGCCAGAATTTTCTGGCTCATCGTCATTCCGCTCATCTTGTTCCTCTTTCTCTTTCTTTTCTACCTTACAAAAACACCGTACAGGATCGCAAACAGGATGCCGGACAAAGAGGCGACCAGCCCCTGCTCGCAAGTAAGGCGGCTGGTACAAAGCGGTAATTTCATGGATGCCTTTTGGCACATCCACCGCCATCATCCCATAGTCTGCCGTCAAAACAGTTCCCTCCCTGCCATCCACGTAGACCTTCCAGCCTGCCAGGTTCGGAACAGAAAAAAATAGACTAGACTTCGATTTTTCCAAATTAGAAGTGGTTGCCTGAAAACCTCCTCCATAGGAGGAAAACGTTTTCTCTTTACCGGAATCGGTTTTGATCGAAATTCGTTTCTCATGAATGGTTCGAAAGGAGGTACAGGAAGTCGCTGCCCGGTTGCGACATTCCTCATCAAATTCATCATCAGAGGTAACCGCCGTCATATCGGAGGCACCGGCATGAATCATCTGCTCCGTATATTTTTTTCGGCGTGTCGTCCGGCAGGATCAGGGCCTTGACCAGTGCCCGATCGGTCTGATTTTTATCCAACTTGTCAAATTCCGACTCATAAATATACTGACGGAAAACAAATCCCATTGGAATAAAATTCTTATTTTCAAAATAGCGGAATCCGTGTTTCCGATCTCTTGCCTGGTTCACCAGTTCTTCTGTTTCTCCCGTATCCCTCTGGATTTCGGTAAAGCCGTAGGTGCCCATTCCCTTCCCGTATTCCCCATCGGAACTGATGATGTGATTCCAGAGATAGTACTTCTCAGACAAAATTGCCCGAAGCCCCTCCCCTCGAAGAGGTGGATTGGATTCCACCGTCCTTGTAAATCCGATGGTTCCGCTATAGAAGTTAAAAAAATCTCAGCAGGAACGGTGGAAAGAAAAACAGTGAATGGTGGGCATTCCCCATACCATCTCATAATTAGTGGCAGAACCTTCCGTTTCCACCCGGTAAAAAAACATTCGAATCAAGTGTGTCCGGCTTGGAATCCAACATCTGTTGTTTCCACATTTGCATCCCGTAATGATTCACCAAAGACATGCCGTTGATCAGCATGATCATCGTTGCCGCCAAAGAAGAAAGGCAGGTTAAGAGAAGGCCTATGCGCAGTCTCCTTTTTCTGCTTCTTACCAACAGGCAGAGGAGAATCAGACCTACGTACATGCAGGCCGTGGCAATTGCGTTCCGGATAAAATAATCCTTATTTTCGGAAATCTGGAAGAATACGATCTTACCGCTTTCATCCCTAGTCGGAAGACAGTAGATGACGAGCATCAGGGTGAACAAAAGAGTCGATATCAACGTTCCTGTCCGGAAGTTCGTCAAATCCTCCTTTTCAAATTCCCTGACCGTCACAAGCGCCATAAAGAGAATCGGCATAAAGTACCACCTGGCATAGTACCAGGAATTAAAAAGCGAAAAAAACGGAATTTAGCACAGGCACCAATGCAATGAGGAAGCAGGTCCAAAGCAATGTTTTGATCCAGTTCTTCCTTCCTTGATAGGCGCGGAAGAAGGAAAGAACGCCCGACAGCCCGAAGAAAGGAAGAAAGACCGCTAAGGAAGCATTTTTTACCGTCGCATCATATAGAATCGTGCCCTTCCCTGATGATATCCGACACCATCACCATACTCTTCAGAATATCCAGGTACATCAGGGCGCTGGGATAAACGATCATATCATATCCTAGCACCACGTTTTCCAGTCTTGTATTTCCTGCAATGCCGGAGAGCGCAAGCATCAGGAAAAGTGCGGCAATCAGCACCCCGATGATCCCTCCGGAAAGGGCTCTTACGATCATCGAGAGAAGGGTACGCCAATGTCTTCCCCTTGCATAGCGAATCACAGCATAGAGCAAAAGAAATACCACCATGCCGAAGAAAAAGTAATAATTGATGATCGCCAAAAAGACTAACGCAAAGAGTGAACCGCAGCCACCTCGTATATCCATGTGAAATGGGAGAAGCTTCTTCTCCGGTGTCCAGTTCCATCAAAGAATCGAAAGTAAGAAGGAGGAGTGGAAAAAAAGCAACGGCATCCGTAAAATGATTGAAGACAATATTACAACCGTTGAATCCGGAGAAAGCATAAAGAAAACCGCCGATCCGCGCAGAGAGATCTTTGATCTTGTACGTTCGAAAATACAAATACGCCGTGGTCGCACAAGTTGCGTACTTCAACGCCATCAGAAAAGGCATCAGATAGGGAACTGCAGATTCCGGAAAAGGAATCGTCAGCCAGAAAAAGGGGCTGCCCATCAGGTAAAAAGAAAGGTCGCCGATCAGCGTTCCCCCCAGGTCCAGGTTCCAGTTCCAAAAAACCTCTCCGCTTCTGACTGCACGATGTGCCAGTACATAAAACGGGACCTGCTGTACGTTATAGTCGCCATACAGGAAAAAAAGGCCGTGGTTAATCACCAGAATAGGCAGCACGGCAATCACATAAATCAGGAACCCGGTCAGGAACATCATCAGTGGCGCAGGAAACCTGCGCCACCTTCCTCCCGGTATGGATGTTTCCTCCAACTTAGTTGTTGATAAGTTTATCATCCTCACTCCAGCTGTACATTTTACGAATCTCTTCGCCAACTTTTTCCGACGGATGCTCGGAAGCCAGCTTACGCATCGCCTTAAAGTGCACCTGTCCGCCTGCCTGAGACATATCTAACAGGAATTCCTTCGCAAAAGTTCCATCCTGAATATCGGACAGGATCTTTTTCATTGTTTTCTTGGTTTCCGCAGTAATCAGCTTCGGACCGGATACATAATCTCCGTACTCTGCTGTATTGGAGATAGAATAACGCATTCCGGCAAAACCGGATTGATAAATCAGGTCCACAATCAGCTTCATCTCGTGAATGCATTCGAAATAGGCATTTCTGGGATCATAGCCTGCCTCGCAGAGCGTTTCAAAAAGCCGGCCTGCATCAGAGCGCAAACACCGCCACAAAGTACGGCCTGCTCGCCGAAGAGATCGGTCTCCGTTTCCGTACGGAAGGTGGTTTCCAGAATACCCGCACGAGCGCCTCCGATGCCTGCGCCGTAAGCAAGAGCCAGATCCAGTGCCTTTCCGGTTGCATCCTGTTCCACTGCAACCAGCATCGGCACCCCCTACCTGCTTCAAATTCGCTCCGAACCGTGTGTCCGGGTGCCTTCGGTGCAATCATGGTCACATCCACATCTGCAGGTGCCTTGATCAAACCAAAATGCACATTGAAGCCATGGGCGAACATCAGCATGTCACCTGCTTTCAAATTGGGCTCAATATCCTGGTGATACATGGCCGCCTGCTTCTCGTCATTGATCAAAATCATGATGATATCCGCCCACTTGGCAGCCTCTGCATTGGTTTTTACGGTCAGTCCCTGCGCTCTGGCCTTTTCTGCCGACTTTGATCCCTCATATAAGCCGATACAAACCTCACAGCCGGAATCCTTCAGATTCAACCCATGCGCATGTCCCTGGGAACCGTAACCGATCACCGCAATTTTTTTCCCTTCCAACAAGGATAAATTGCAATCCTCCTGATAAAAATTTTTAGCCTCTGATGACATCTGTTTTACCTCCATGCAAAAATAAAATAATTTTGAATTCTTTAGGGATTGCCGGGAAACACCCTTCTGATCGCAGCGTCAGAAATATACCACTTCGTCCATTCCGCGGAAGAGTCCGGCTACGCCAGTCCTGGCAAGCTCCAAGATTTCATATCCTTCAAGAAGACCGAGAAAAGCGTCAATCTTAGATGTATTTCCGGTAATTTCAATGATCAGGATCCCGTCCCCACATCGACAATGGTGCCGCGAAATACATTGGTCAGAGAAATCAGGTTCACCCGGTCCGCTGCCCCGGCCTTCACCTTAATCATCGCCAATTCCCGAAACACACTGCGATCCGGTTTCAACTCTTTGATGTCTCTGACATCCACCAGTTTCGAAACCTGCTTCTCAATCTGTTCCAGAATATTATCCTCACCCGAGGCAACAATGGTAATACGGGTAAATCTGGGATCCGCCGTTACACCGGCTGTGATGCTCTCAATATTGTATCCGCGTCTGGCAAAGAGGCCTGAAATACGACTGAGCACACCTGCAGTATTGTCTACAAGAATTTGAAACGCTTTTTTCTTTCATATTCCTCTTCTCATAAAAAGACCTGTTCAGTATACCATGCGATATGGTTCCGTCAAGGTTACAAAATTCACGAATCCTCCGGAGCGATTTTCACCTTACACCGGCTTTCCTTCGCTTTCCTTGCATTTTTTGAAGCGCCACCACCCCGGTTCTTGCCACTTCCACGATGGAAACACTGCGGAACATCTCCAAAAACAACTCTACCCTCTCCGAAGTGTCACAGATTTGAATTAACATCATGCTCTTTGACATATCGACAATCCTTGCCTGCATAATGTCGCAGTTCTCCATGATGTCTCTGCGATTGGACCGGTTATACTTGACTTTCAGAAGCATCAGTTCTCTGTTGATGGCACTGCCAGACGAGAAGGTCTTGACCTTGATAATGTCCAGTTTTTTATTGAGCTGCTTCTCAATCTGCTCTATGGTATGCTCATCTCCATTCGATACAATGGTCATGCAGGAAATATCTCTGTCCTTTGTTTCTCCCACCACCAGCGAATTGATATTAAAATTCCGTCTGGTAAAAAGACCTGCTACCTTCATGAGTACGCCGGCTCTGTTTTCTACTAACAGTGAATAAATCCGTTTCATAATCCACCTTTCTTATACAAGTACCCGATCATCCGGATCCATCCACACTTCCAAAATTCCGGATTTTTCTTCATTCAGAAAAGCCCTGATCCCATCGGACAGAGAAGAATGACCGTCCAGATGGGAAAAGCTCATTCCGTAAGCCTCCGCAATTTTTGAAAAATCTGGTCCCTCTCCCAAATCCACCATCGTGTAGTGACCCTTATAGGCACGATACTGATATTCATGAACCATTCCCAGCACATTATTTCTGAGCAAAACGATTTTTACCGGAATATCATACTGTTTCGCACATCCCAGTTCATTCATCGTCATTTGAAAGCCGCCTTCCCCGCAAAGGGCAAGTACCTGCCTATCCGGACAGGCAAGTTTTTGCCCCAATCGCAGCCGGCAGCGCATATCCCATCGTCCCCATTCCTCCGGAAGTGAGCAGCCTGCCTTCCGGTGCCACCTCATAGTAATGCGTCGCCCAGATCTGGTTTTGACCTACATCCACACATAGGATCGCACCCGTATCCACTTCTCTGGACAAAGCCTTCATCAGTTCCTTAGAAGGAACAAACTCCTCTTTGACCACAACGCATTTTTCTCTCATCTCCTCTTTCCACTTGTTGAGCGAAGAAAGCCAGGGATCATGCTTTTTCCTCCTCCGGCGCTCGTTTCAGCATTTCTCGAAAAAAATATGCGCAATATCTCCGACAAGCGGAATGGTAGGGCCAACGTTCTTACCGATTTCCGCAGGGTCCACATCGATATGAACCAGAACCTTTCCGGTTCGAATCAACTCCGGGCGATTCACGGCGCGGTCTGCGACACGCGCACCGATCATGAGCAGCAAATCACATTCATTGATGGCCCTGTTTGCATAGGGACGACCGTTGTTGCCGACCATTCCAAAATACAATGGGTCATTCGTGGGCAACACGCCGATCCCCATCATGGTCGAAACAACCGGTATCTGGTGAAGAGATGCAAATTCGCGAATTTCAGAAACCGCATCCGATAAAAAAACACCTCCACCCGCACAAATTAGGGGCTTTTCTGCCCGAAACAGCTCCTTTATTACCTTCTTGACCTGTACCACGTTTCCCTCCACCGTCGGCTTATAGGTACGCATGTGAATCGAATCAGGATACACAAAGGAAGGGAGGGTGGCCGTCTGAATATCTGAGGGAATGTCAATCAGAACCGGCCCCTTTCGACCGGAAGTTGCTATAAAATACGCCTCTTTCATGATTCTCGGCAAATCATTGACGTCTCGAACCAAATAGGAATATTTGACAAAGGACTCGACTGCGCCAGTGATATCCGCCTCCTGGAATACATCCGAGCCGATCAGTTCCGATTGCACCTGTCCGGTAATACAAATAAGCGGAATAGAATCCGCATAAGCAGTTGCGATTCCGGTAATCAGGTTGGTCGCTCCGGGACCGCTTGTCACCACACAAACCCCTGCTTTTCCCTGTCATTCTTGCATATCCGCTAGCCGCGTGAGCCGCATTTTTGTTCCTGCCTGACCAGAATTGGTTTTGATGCTGGATTTCCGCAATGAATCAAAAAAGGGGCAGATTGCAACACCCGGATACCCGAATAGTACCTCTGTCCCTTCCATTTCCATACATTTCACAAGTGAGTCCGCGCCGTTCATTCCGCCTCCTGCTTTTTTCTCTTCAGAGTTAGATCACATCATGGTATCCGAGTCAAGTCAATAGAACCCAAAGAACCTTTGATCTTATGATATGCCTCACATTATACTATTGATGAAAAAAAAAGGAAACGGAAAGAATAGACGCTGATTTCGTGCTGTGCTAGAATAAAAAAAGTATGGCAAAAACAAAATTTAAGGAATGAAACCCTATGAACTTTCAAAACAAAAGAAAATGGATCCGCATCCTTGCGCTGATCGTCCTTGTCCTGATGATCCTGTCCACTCTGGGGGGCTGCGCTCAGGATACGGAAAAACTGGAAACCTATAAGAAGAATATGGATACTTTTTTTGACTCGGTAGCCTCCTATAACGCTTCGATTAACGCAATTGATCCCATGTCGGATCAGGCCGAGAAGGAACTGCTTGGTTATTTAGACAGTATGAATGCAGAATTTTCCAATATGGCGACCTTCCCCATTCCGGAAGAATTCCAGTCCATTTCTAAACTCCCCAAAGATGCTTCCGATTCCATGGCAAAGGCCGTCTCTCTCTACCATGAAGCCTATGACGGAGAATACAACCAGGGAAAGGCGGAGGAAGCAAGGCAATATTATGAAAGAGCCAACCGTGCGGTTCAGGTCATGATCCAGGTGCTTCGCGGCAAAAAGCCCGAAGGCGATGATGTCACTGTAACAAACGGAGAATAAAATACGGTGGCTGTTGCCACCGTAAAAATTTTTCTAATTCTCATATCTGGAGGACAGCTTCAATCTGGTCAGCGCCCTGGCCATCGCCGCCTGCGACAAATGATATTCGCGTTTGGACTGATTTTGTCTCATGTGCTCCTGTGCCAGCTCCAAAGCTTCCCTTGCACGGTTTCTGTCAATATCCTCCGGTCTTTCACAAGTCATCGCCAGGATGGTACAACGGTTATTGGCGATCTGGCAGGAACCGTTTCCGATAATCACTTCCAGTTCCCCACCATCTGCACTCACGATCTTCATATCGCCCTGATAGATGGCAACGATCATTTCCTCATGGTGAGCCAGAATCTGCATACTTCCGTCCTTACAGGGAATCGTCACAGATTCTGCCCTTCCATCAAAGAAAACACCATTCGCACTCATCACTTTTAACCCGAAGGTTTCTTTTCCTGTCTGTGCCATTTAATTCATTCCTGACTGCTTCGCTTTTGCAATCACATCTTCCACCGTTCCGACATTGAAGAAAGCGGATTCGGGATAAGCATCCAGATCCCTTCCACGATTGCCTCGAAGCCTTTTAACGTTTCCTTGATCGTGACAAATTTACCGGGAACATTGGTAAACTGCTCTGCCACATGGAAGGGCTGTGACAGGAAACGCTGAATCTTTCTGGCTCTCTGCACCGTCATTTTATCGTCTTCACTGAGCTCTTCCATGCCGAGGATGGCAATGATATCTTGCAGTTCCTTATATTTTTGCAGCATTTCCTGCACCTTGACTGCAATCTCATAATGCTCATCTCCGACAATTTCTCTTTCCAGTATTCTGGATGATGACTCCAGAGGATCCACTGCCGGATAAATGCCCATTTCCACAATCTTACGGGACAGGACCGTTGTTGCATCCAGGTGTGCAAAAAGTAGTGGCAGGCGCCGGATCCGTCAAATCGTCTGCAGGAACATACACCGCCTGAACCGAAGTGACAGACCCGTTTCTGGTCGAAGCAATTCTTTCCTGAAGCTGTCCGAGATCTGTCGCCAGGGTAGGCTGATAGCCGACTGCAGAGGGCATCCGTCCAAGCAAAGAAGAAACCTCTGAACCTGCCTGAATAAACCGGAAAATATTATCAATGAAGAGCAGAACATCCTGATGCTTCACATCCCGGAAATACTCCGCCATGGTCAGACCGGTTTTCGGCGACCCTCATACGTGAACCGGGCGGCTCATTCATCTGCCCAAATACCAGCGCCGTCTTATTGATCACACCGGAACCTTTCATTTCGGTGAAAAGATCGTTTCCTTCTCTGGAACGCTCGCCCACGCCGGTAAAAATCGAATATCCGCCATGTTCGGTTGCAATATTCTGGATCAACTCTTGAATGAGAACCGTCTTTCCTACGCCCGCACCACCAAAGAGACCGATTTTACCACCTTTGGCATAGGGTGCAAGCAGGTCAATCACCTTGATTCCGGTCTCTAGAACCTCCACCACCGGGCTTTGATCGACCAGTTCCGGGGGCTTGCGGTGAATGCTCCAGTGTTCTTCTTCACTCAGCTGTTCTCCTCCATCAATGGTGTCACCGAACACATTGAAGAGTCTGCCCAGCGTCTTTTCTCCCACCGGGGTCTGAATGGGCGCACCGGTCGGATGCACACGCATTTCTCTGCAGAGCCCTTCGCTGGGAGACAACATAATACAGCGGACAATATTGTTCCCAATCTGCTGTTCTACTTCCATTACTCTGCGTTCGTTATTGACTTCCACCGTCATCGCATCCATCAAAATGAGGAAGGTCTTTATTTTTCCTCAAACATGACATCGACTACCGGTCCTCTCACTTCGACAATACTTCCGTCTGTCACAATGATCCTCCATGAAAAGTTAGCCTAATGTACGGATTTCCTTTGCTCTTTTCAGTGCCATGGCACCGCTGGCAACCTCCGTGATTTCCTGCGTGATCAGCGCCTGACGTTCCCGGTTATATTTTTGTTGAAGATCCTTGATCATTTCCTGTGCATTCTTATTTGCATTATCCATTGCGCTCATTCGCGACATCTGCGCAGAACAGTAGGACTCCACCAGGCATCCATAAATAAACCCGACAATATAATTCGGAACAATGTTGTTGATCAAAGCTTCCGGAGAAGGCTCCATGTGGAACTCCTCCAACCTGACGCCAAGAGTTCCGTTATAATTTTTCCTGCTGGACAGAAGCAAATCCAGCGGTAAAACACGTGAAATTGCAGGAGCACAACTCATTCCGGAACCCACCGCGGTATATACCGCATACACCTCATTCAGCTTCCTGCTTTCGTATGCCTCCATAATGGTATCCGCAATGTGTCTTGCCCTGGACAGGGTCGGATTTTGAGCCGTATAGAGAAAAGATTCCTCAATTTCCTCCTGTCTGGAGTGATAATAATGCCTGCCGACTTCCCCTACCACATACAGTTTATAGGGGGCAGAAATGGAATCGATGTTTTTCCTGTGCAAGCTTCAGCACATTATGATTATAAGCACCTGCCATGCCCTTATCATCCGTAATGATCAAATAGCCCCGGACCCGTTCTTCTTTTGGAATATGATCGTAACTTTCCAAATAGACATTATTCGTTTCCGGCGGAACATGTCTGCCAATTCTGGCGATCATCGCCTGAAGCGCATAGAAATAATCTTGCGTTTTCTCATGCTCTCTTTGCCTTCATCATCTTATTGGATGAAATCATGTACATGGCATTGGTGATTTTCATGGTATCCCCGACAGATTTGATTCTGTCATGGATTTCTTTTAGATTAGACATTATTCCTCATCTTCGTCCGCATCGGCGCTCTCTGATCTTGCTTCCTCCGCCTTCCACTTTGGAATGAACTGATCAAAAAACTTCGACAATCCGATTTTTTTAATTCCTCTGTCAGATCCCTGAAATCTTCCAATTCCTTAATGATATCTTGCTCATAATGAACAAAAATAATCCAACATGGAGGCCTGAAACGCTTTGATCTTTTTCACCGGTATATCATCAAACTTGCCTGCATTTGCCCCGACCATCGTGAGAACCTGTTCATACATGGCAAAGGGTCGGCCCAGGGGCTGTTTGAGCAGCTCCATAAGCGCCGCTCCGTGGTTTAACTGTTTCTTCGTCGCATCATCCAGATCGGAAGCAAACTGTGTAAATACCGCCATTTCCCGGTACTGTGCAAGGTCGATTCGAAGGGGCCCTGAAGCCTTCTTCATTGCCTTTGTCTGTGCAGCAGAACCGACACGGGAAACCGACAAACCAACGTTAACGGCAGGGCGCATTCCCTCAAAGAACAAATCACTCTCAAGGAAAATCTGACCGTCTGTAATAGAGATCACATTCGTCGGAATATAAGCAGAAACATCTCCTGCCTGGGTCTCTATAATAGGAAGAGCTGTGATGGATCCGCCACCCAGTCGTTCTGACAATTTACTGGAACGCTCCAGAAGCCTGGAATGCAGGTAGAACACATCACCCGGATAAGCCTCTCTGCCCGGTGGTCTCTCAAGCAACAAAGAAATGGTCCGGTATGCTACGGCATGCTTGGAGAGATCATCATAAACGATCAGAACATCTTTCCCCTGATGCATAAAATGTTCCGCCATTGCCGTACCGGCGTAGGGCGCAAGGTACTGCAACGGTGCCGGATCCGCAGCTGTAGAGGATAAAACAATGGAATAAGCCATCGCCCCCGTCTTTTCCAGCGTTGCAATCAGATTGGCAATCGTTGACGACTTCTGTCCGATCGCCACATAGATACAGATCACACCCTTCCCTTTTTGATTCTGTATCGTATCCATGGCAATAGAAGTTTTACCGGTTTGGCGATCTCCGATAATTAACTCTCTCTGCCCTCTGCCAATAGGGAACATGGTGTCTATGGAAACAATTCCCGTTTCCAGCGGTTCGTTTACCGGAGCTCTGTCTATGATGCCGGGAGCCGGTGCCTCGACCGGTCTATAGTCAGACTCTACGATCGGTCCCTTGCCGTCTACCGGATTTCCTAATGCATCAATGACCCTTCCGATAAAAGAATCTCCTACCGGAATTCCCTGTAGGCTTATAGGTACGTCTCACGCGGGAGGACTGCCGGATTCCCTCGTCATTTCAAAGAGAATACAGCCAATATGATCATCCCGAATATCCTGTACCATTCCCTTGGTGCCATCTTCAAACTCAACGACTTCCCCGTAAAAAGCATGAGAGATGCCTTTTACATTGGCAATACCGTCACCAACCCAACAGACGTTGCCGACTTCCTTATTTTTCTGCTTCCAGGTTGAATTGATCCAACTTGGTCAGAATGGATTTCAAAGCGGGAGAAGTGGCTTCCCCTGCAATTCACCTTTCAGAGCCTTTTTCAATTGTGCAGCTCTTCCGGAATCACTCCAATCAAACTCGAAGTTGCCACACTTCACAATGAATCCTCCTTCGATGGATTCATCATGCACGGCCTGAATCTGAACGTTCTTCCAACCCGTCTTCTTTTCCAGAAGTGCTTGAATATGAGAAAGCTGTTCCTGCGTAGGCTTCGTCATTGCATAACGCAGTTCGGCAACATCGTATCGATCGAGTCCGGCGCCGCGTCTATTCGATAAATCACTCATTCTTATTTGAGGCCTCCTCAATGAAACGATCATACAGTTCTCTGTCTGTCTGCACCGTATGAGCCGTTGCAGAAATCTTGGAAGCAGCACTCAGTACCATATCGGTAATTTCTGCCTCGAACTGGGCACGCTGTTTCTGGTTCTCAAGCTTGGCATCCCGCCTTGCATCCTCCAGAATCTCACTTGCCTTTTTGTTTGCATTGGCAATAATATTCTCATATTCGTGATAGCCCTTATCCCTGGCATCTTGAATGACCTGCGACTTTTGCGCATCAAGTGCCTTCCTATCACCTTCATATTTTTGCCTTCATCTCCTCTGCTTCTTTCTTTGCAGCAAGAGAATCCTTTGTACAATTCTCCACTTCCTCCCTTCTGGCATCCAGGACACGATCTACACGCTTAAAAAGGAAAAAGTGAAAAATCAAATACAAAACCAGCAGATTGATCACCATATAAAAAATATTGGCGGCACTGAGACTTAACATTTGCTTCCCTCTTTTTCAGATAATTATGATGCAAAAATGATCGCAAGAGCTACAACCAGACCATAGATAGCTGTTGCTTCTGCAAGGGCTCCGCCCAAAATCAGCATGGTCATGATTTTACCGGATGCCTCCGGCTGCCTTGCAACGGCATCCGTTGCCTTCGCAGTGGCGACACCGATTCCAATACCCGCGCCAATGCCTGTGATTGCTGCAATTCCAGCTCCAATAGGAATTAAGTTCATGGTAAAACCTCCTTGTATGTTTTACAACCAATATAGATACTACACCGAATGTGCGAAACAAGCTTTCATCTATTCCGTTGCTTCTGCGATATAAAGGGAAGTAAGGAACACAAAAAAACATAGGCTTGGATCAAACCGTCGAAGAAATCAAAAATACAAACTAAGCAGGGCAGGTACAAAAAAACAGGGACGACAAGTTTGATCAGTTCCATGATGACGGTCGCCCCAAGTACGTTTCCGAATAGTCGCATACATAGGGAAAGCGGTTTGATTCCAACTTCAAGAATGTTCATCGGGGTGATAATCCAGATCGGCTTGGTAAAGGACTTCACCCAACCGCCAACACCGCGATGTCTGATTCCGGCTGCCTCCACCAATACAATGCTCATGCCGGCAAGCGCAATGGTCACATTTAAATCCATGGTCGACGGCGTAAAGTCGAAGACTCCCATTAAATTGGCAAGTCCGATATAGAGCATGACACAGATCAGCCAGTCGATATAAGGCGTTCCGTTTTTTCCGATCAGCCCTGCGACCAGTGCACGCAGCTTGACTACAATCGTCTCCGCAAGCAGCTGTCTCCTGCTGCATCCGTGAACCTTCAAGTTGTGGGTGAGCATCAGGCAAAAGACAAGAAATACGCCCATGATGATCCAGGTGAGAACCACCGATTTGTTGATATCAAAAAAGCCGGGAGGACCGAATGGAAGGTCAAGATGAATGGCCACCTTATTCGATTTGAAGATCTCATTCAGTGTGCTCTTGATATCCATATAGCAGCCTCTTATTCTCCTATTCCTATATCAGAATCAGGTGTGTCCTACTTTTAACACCCTCATCCATTATATTCTTCCGAAACGGGAAGGTCAAACAAACATCCCTGCGCAAAAAAAGAGCCTAAGATCTCATCCGGCTCCTTTGTAGCAAAGTTGTGGGCGCAAGGGGGCTCGAACCCCTGACCTCCTGCACGTCAAGCAGACGCTCTCCCAGCTGAGCTATACTCCCAACAATTTCCCGTCGAACGGGTACCAAAATACTTTATCACGATTTCCATTTTTTTGGAAAGAGGTAATTTTATTTTTCTTCCAGTTCGCGCAAAATCTGATCTGCCAGATCCTTACGGCGCCATCCTTCACATTTTGCTGCCTGAATGACTTCATGCATCTGCACCACACAGGCATCTACCTGATCATTCACCAAGATGTAATCATAGGACAGCATTCCCTTCGCTTCTTCCTGTGCGCGATGGATTCTGCTTTGAATGACCTCTTCCGTTTCTGTCCCTCTTCCTCTTAAACGCCTCTCCAGTTCTTCTACACTGGGAGGGGTAACGAAGAGCAAAAGCGATTCAGGGAATTTCTTTTTGATCTGCAACGCCCCCTGTATCTCGATTTCCAGAAGCACATCCTTGCCTGCCTCAAGCTGTTCTTCTACGAATTTTTGGGAGTGCCATAAAAATGACCGACATAGTTTGCATGTTCAATCAGTCCGTCCTCTTCTACCAGCTTCAAAAAGGCTTCTTCCTCGACAAAAAAATATTCCTTCCCGTCTACTTCTCCGGTCCTGGGCTCTCTGGTCGTCATGGAAACAGACAACCTATAACGATCATACCGGGAAACGAGTTGTTTCATGATCGTGCCCTTCCCGGCTCCTGAAAAACCGGAGATCACTGCTATGATTCCCCTATCCTTAAATGTCTGTATCATTCCTCTGTACTTCCTGTCTTCACTCTCATCACAATCGTATCGGAAAGAAGGGCGGAGAGAACCACCATACCGTTTTCCATGATAATCACCGCCTTGGTTTTTCTTCCCTGTGTCGCATCAATGCAGCATCCTCCGTCTTTTGCCTGCTGCACCAGTCGCTTAATCGGTGCCGCATCCGGAGAAACAATACTCACAATCTTATCCGTATTGATTACATTGCCGAATCCGATATGAATAAATGCATTCATCCCGCCGCCTTCCTTCTCGATTGGTTTATTCCAGATTCTGGATCTGCTCCCGCACCTTCTCGATTGGTTTTATTCCAGATTTTTGGATCTGCTCCCGCACCTTCTCAATCTCCGACTTCAGCTCTACGGTACGTTCCGATATTGCAATATCGGAAGTTTTCGATAAAATCGTGTTGGCCTCACGGTTCATCTCTTGTACAATAAAGTCCATTTTTTTGCCAATACCGTTACCGCTCTCCGTCTTTTTCCAGCGTTTTGCGAAGTGTCTGCATGTGACTTTTTCAGCCTTACCAGCTCCTCATCTACACAGCTTTTTATCTGCGAAGATCGCCACTTCCATTAAGAGACGGTTCTCATCAATTTGCTTATCTTCCATCAGGGCATGGATTCGCTCTTTTAATCGATTTTCATATTCGGAAACCACTTGTGGAGAATGTGCTGCGATAAAAGAAAGATTTTCCTCCATCTCGTTTAACTTATCCAGCAGATCCCGCTTCAGAAAAGGCGCCTTCCTGCATCCTGGTCTTTTTGAAAGCGTCTCCCGCCTCATTCAGAGTGCTTTTTCAGAAGTGAAAGGACTTCCTGCCCATCCAACTGCTTCTCCGTTTGCTCTACCACCTCTGGAAGCTGAATCAATTGATAGGCACTGACCTCTCCCGGCAGATTCATTTCCCTTGCCATTACCAGAATGGCCTTTCGGTATTCCTCTGCAACCTCTTTATGAAAAAGAATGGAGAGATCTGCAGAGGAGATTCTCTCATAGATGATGGATACGTCTACCTTTCCCCTCTGCATATACCTCTTTAACAAGGCTCGAATCTCCGCTTCATAGGGATTACATAATTTAGGCATCCGGAGGTTCAGATCCAAATAACGGTTATTCACGGATTTGATCTCAACCGTAATCCGACATTTCCCGTCTGACCGTTCTGCCCTGCCATACCCCCGTCATACTGGTGACCATTTTATCTCCCTCTCCTAGACGCAAATTGCCTCATAAACTGCGTCCGCACTGGAAACGATGCAGGATGCATGATGCGCCTCCAAGAATTTCGTACTCCTGAACCCCCCAATCCACGCTGATGCAATCAATTCCGCTGTTGCGAGCCGTCTGTAAATCAATCTCAGAATCGCCGATATAAACCGTCTTTTTCCGCCTTAGCTCGCAACTGCTCCATCACTTTCAGCGTCATATCCGGAGCTGGCTTTCTTTTGATTCCTTCCTGTTCCCCCACCGCAAGATCAAATAAACCCGGAAAAAGTTCTGCCGACAACGTCCTTACCGCCGGGTCCGGTTTGTTAGAAACAACGGCAGTTTTTACGCCGGCCTCCTTCAATCTGCGAAGGAGTAGAGGGATTCCCAGGGTAGGGACCTGTTTTTGATATGACAATGATCGGCATAGTACGGTTTAAAGATCTCTGCTATGCGCAACACCTCCGTATGGTTCACCTTAGGAGAAATGGCATCCTGATCCGTACCCACCTGCTCCAAATCCTTTTCATCGATTCCGCCCTCTACTGCAAGGGCTCTGGTCAGAGCCACGATCACACCGCTGCCAAAAAACTTTTTTGTATCTTCCCTATTCCAGTTATGCGAATGACCACTTTGCTGTAAGGCGTAATTTAACGCCAGCGTCAGATCGTCTACGGTATCCAAAAACCGTGCCATCCATATCAAAAATGGCGGTCTCGTACTTCATCCGCTCTTCCTCCTGCCTGCTCCCTGCAAAGCTTCTTTTTCACGGCTTTTACCACAAAATTCACAATCTTTCCGGGCACATAAATTTCTTTGACAAGATTCCCCGTAAGCCGCTCTCCAAGCGCTTCTCTTGCCTTCGCCAACACCAAATCCTTTTTGTCTTCTACACTGATCAGAATGGTTGCCTTCCTCTTGCCATTGACCTGAACGACGACTTCAACCTCTTCCTCCTTCATCGCCTCTTCACTTGCAACCGGCCACTCACTGTGAAACACGGATTCCTTTTCCCCCAGCCTCTGCCAAAGCTCTTCTGAAATATGAGGGGCAAAGGGAGCTAAGAGCTGCACGAATACCTTCAGGGTTTCATGATCGACCCCTCCCTTGGTACTCAAATCAAGTAATTTATTGGTGTATTCCATAAATCCGGAAACCACGGTGTTCAGTGAAAAGCTCTTCAGTCTCTCCGTCAATGTATAAACCATCTGGTGGCGAATACGCAGTAGTTGTCTTGTTTCCGGCACATCCTTTGCGCAATTCTCGCACACAAGCCGCCAGAAACGGGTTAGAAAACGATAGACCCCGTCAATTCCTCTCTCATCCCACTCGGAATCCAGTTCCGGCGGACCTACAAACATCTCGTACAGGCGCAGCGCATCACAGCCATAGTCTCTGATCAGATCATCCGGCGAGACCACATTGCCCCTTGCTCTTGCTCATTTTTGATTCCATTTTTTGCCGGTAATCATGCCCTGGTTGAACAACTTCAGGAAGGGCTCATCAAAACCGATGACGCCGATGTCATACAGGAACTTGGTCCAAAACCTGGAATACAGCAGATGTAAAACCGCATGCTCGACGCCGCCGATATACATATCGACCGGCAGGTAGCGGTCTGCCTTTTCTCTGGAAACCAGTTCCCTGTCGTTATGGACATCTACATACCGCAGGAAATACCAGCTGGATCCTGCCCACTGCGGCATCGTATTGGTTTCACGCCTCGCGTCTCTTCCGCATTTCGGGCATTTGCAGTTCACAAAGGATTCGATTGCGGCAGAGGAGACTCTCCCGTTCCGGTCGGTTCGTATTTCTCTACATCCGGAAGCAGCAGCGGCAGCTCCTCTTCCGGTACCGCTACCGCCCCGCACACCTTGCAGTGCACGATGGGAATCGGTTCTCCCCAATACCGCTGGCGGGAAAACACCCAGTCCCGCAGCTTATAATTTACTTTCTTTCTACCAAGTCCCCTCTGCTCGATCACAGCAGGCGCCTCTTCCTTGCACTTCTTAGCATCCATCCCGTCCCATTCTCCGGAATGGATCATGACGCCTTCCGTTTCGGTATAAGCCTCCTGCAAATCAGAAACTTCCTTGCCATCTTTGGCAATGACCTGAATGATCGGGAGTCCGAATTTCTTTGCAAAATCGAAGTCTCTGCTGTCATGAGCCGGAACACACATGATCGCTCCTGTCCCATGATCCGCCAGTACATAGTCCGAGATCCAAATGGGGAGCTTTTTCCCATTGAGGGATTGATCGCATAAGAGCCTGTAAACGCCCCGTGCTTTTCTTTATCCTGCATCCGGTCCACATTGGATTTGTTCTTTGCAGCGGCCACATAGCCATTAACCGCCTCTGCCTGTTCCGGTTTGGTCAGCTTTTTCTACACTGGGATGCTCCGGCGCAAGCACGAGGAAAGTAGCCCCGTAAAGCGTATCCGGCCGGGTGGTAAAGACCGTTACCTTCTCATCCGTACCGTCTACCGCAAAATCCACTTCCGCGCCATAGCTTCTGCCGATCCAGTCTGTCTGCATCTTCTTGACCTTTTCGGGCCAGTCCAGCTTGTCCAGATCGTCCAGAAGTCGGTCTGCATAAGCAGTGATTTTTCAGCATCCACTGCTTCAGATTCTTCTTGGTCACTTCTGAGCCGCAGCGCTCACACTTGCCATCTACCACTTCTTCGTTTGCAAGTCCCGTTTTGCAGGAAGGACACCAGTTGATCGGCATTTCCTTCTGATAAGCGAGACCTTTCTTAAACATTTGTACAAAGATCCATTGCGTCCATTTAAAGAATTTTCGGATCTGTGGTATTTAATTCCATATCCCAGTCATAAATCGCACCAATCTGCTTGATCTGACGTTTGATATTCCGAATATTCTCTGCAGTGGATATGGAAGGATGGATCCCCATTTTAATCGCATAATTTTTCCGCAGGCAATCCAAAGGCATCCCACCCCATCGGGTGAATGACATAATGATTGCCATTCATCATCATATAGCGGCACCACACATCGGAGATCACATATCCTCTCCAATGCCCGACATGGAGACCGGACCCCGACGGATAGGGAAACATATCTAAACAGTAATACTTGTTCTTCTTACCGTCATTGATGTTAATCGGTTTCTCTTCCCAATTTTTTCGCCATTTTGCTTCAATCTCGGCAGCCTGATACGGTTCGATTTTCTGATCGGAAACAGACATGAAAATTGTACTCCTTTAAGAATGAATTTTTATCATCATAGGTTCTGCAAAAAGCTGTCAAGCTTTTCCCGGACTTGCCTTCCTGCTCTTCTTCCGGCATCTTGTTGAAGCTGACGCCACGATGAATATCCCCCTCCGGCCTGTCTCCAAATTCATAGTCCTTGCCGGGAAGAATTGCATTCAGGAGAATTCCTGCAATCGCAGCAATGGCGAGAGATGTTAATGTAATCGGCGTTCCAAAGGCATAAAAGGTGATCCCATCTTTAAATCCAAGTCCGGAGACCAGAATCACCGCCGCAATAATCAAATTCCTGGACTTTGTCAAATCCACACGGTTTTCGACTACATTTCGAACACCGATCGCTGAAATCATTCCGTAGAGAATGAAACTGATGCCACCAATGATTGCGGACGGCATCGACCCGATGACCTGAGAAACCTTTGGAACAAAAACCGAGAACAATCGCATACAGTGCCGCCAAACGGATGACACGCGGATCAAAAACTCTTGAAAGCTCCAGCACGCCTGTATTTTCTCCGTAAGTGGTATTCGCAGGTCCGCCAAAAAGTGCCGCAACGGAAGTCGCAATGCCGTCTCCCGCCAGGGTACGGTGAAGACCCGGATCCTCAATAAAAATTCTTTCCTGTCGTAGCAGAGATGGCAGAGATATCTCCGATATGCTCCATCATCGTTGCCAGCGCAATCGGTGCCATCACTAAAATGGCGGAAATATCAAATTTAGCAAGGAAGAAAGGGGAATCCGACCCAATTTGCAGAAGCAATCTTCGAATATACTATGAGTGGAGAACCGTCAGCTGCCGTCACCCCCATGCTCTGAAACAGAAGGGCAAAGCAGTAAGAAATGATCACTCCCATCAGAATGGGTACGATTTTGAGCATTCCCTTTCCCCAGATATTAAACACAACCACGGTCACGAGCGCAATCAGCGCAAGCGGCCAGCAAGTAGAAGCGTTTCCAATGGCGGAGGGCGCAGAGAAAGCCCGATACAAATGATCATCGGTCCCGTTACCACCGGCGGAAGATACTTCATGACGGTACGCACGCCGATCTGCCTTACCAGAAGTGCTAGCACCAGGTAGAGCGCTCCGGCTACAACAATGCCCCCGCAAGCATAGGGAAGCTTCTCCCCATAACTCATATTGGCAAAGATACCGCTCTTTAGATTGGCAATCGTCTCAAACCCTCCCAAGAAAGCAAAGGAACTCCCCAGAAAGGCCGGAACCTTAAACCTGGACAGGAGATGAAAAAAATCAATGTTCCTACTGCCCCGCAAAAAGAGGGTATTCTGTACAGAAAGACCCTCTCCATGAAAAGTAACTATCCACCAAGATCGGAACAAGAATCGTTGCCCCAAACATCGCAAACATGTGCTGCAATCCCAATACCAACATTTTTGGCACACCCAGCGTTCTGGCATCATAAACAGCTTGCTTTTTCTCGCCCATTTTTTCCTCTCTTTCCTTACCGTCCGGTGCGACACTCTTTCCAAGTCTCTAAACCGTCGTCCTCTTTCACCACTATGTCGATGCATCCTGTCTATATTACCACAAAAAAATTCCGAAGGAAAAAGAAGGAGAAAAATTTTTTTCATAAAACTTATATCTGTTTCAATCCTGTCAGATCCGTTTCCGCCACCATAGAATAATTCGTATAATAAACAACGAATCCCGGCTTTGCACCGGATGGTTTCTTCACATTCTTTTGCTGCAGATAATCGACCTCCACCTTCTTCTGGTCTCTGCCGGACGAATAATAAGCAGCCAGAGACGCCGCTTCTTCGAAAGCTCGGTCCGTCACCTTTCTTCCCCGCTCTTTAAAATCACATGGGAACCGGGTATCTTTTTGGCATGAAACCACCAGTCTTCCCGGTCTGCAATATGAAAGGTGACCTGATCGTTTTGATAATTGTTTTTGCCTACATAAAGATCAAATCCGTCTTCGGAAACAAAGTGGAGAGGCTGGCTTTCCCTCCCGGTGCTCCTTCTTTCCTCCGATTCCTGCCGGAGGGGTCCCTCCTTTTCCACTCCCCTTCCTGGCCTTCGCACTTGCTTTTTTTCTTATTCGAAATATTTCCCCTTGCCGGGATAAAAACTCCTTGCGAACGGCTCATCTCCTCCCGTTCTCTGGTGCTCCCCTCAAATACGAAGAGGCAATCATCTCTCTGCGAATCTGCATGAGATCTGCTTCATTTTTCTGCCAAATTCAAGGAGGCCTGAATGGATTTCAGATGCTCCACCTCCTCTTTTGTTTCCTCTGTCAGAATGGAAAGTTTCTCTGCCGTCCGCTTCATCTTGTTATATTTTTCGTATAAACGCTGGGCATTTTCCGAAACGCTCCTGGCAGGGTCCAGCCGTACCTTCACCATCTGATCCGTATGATAATCCAGTAATTCTACCTCTTTCAGACCATCCGTAATCTGATACGCATAGGCGGTTAACAACTCTCCCTGCAGCCGGAATTTTTCTCTTTTTTCGGTATCCTTCCACTGTTGCATCTGCAAATCATATTTCTTGGTTGCCCTCTCTAAATGCACCTGGATGACATGGCGCAGCTCGGAAGATTTTTGCCTGATTCGAATGGCCGCATTTTTTTCTTTGCGTAAAACGTAAGAAGGACAGCCGAAATACTGCACATCCTTTCCTTTTTCCATGTTGCCAAAAAGAGTGAGCGGAACAGCGGAAAACTCTTTTGGTGCCCCATTTTCATATAGGATTTCCGGATGAAAAATCTCCCGGAACGAACGACCTCCAGAATTCCTTTCTCCATCGCACGAAACAGGGAGAGGATCTGCTCGTTTCCAAGCTCACTTACAGGAAGATCCGGATCTATTTGACTCCTAAAACAGATCTCCTGTGCCAGAATCGGCGAGAGTCCCGTGTAGCTGTTATACAAAGCCTGAAACACCGGTTGGGCTTTGAACCGCAGGCATTCCGAAAAGGTGACGGCGTCCGCCTCCAGCGGATTCTTTTTATCTTGTGTCGAGGGGATAAAATAATCTTTCCCCGGCAAGACCTCTCTGACGGAAGATACCGAGGCAGGCACCCTTCGGATCGCATCCAGAATGCGATTGTTCTCATCTAAGAAAATAATATTGGAGTATTTTCCCATCAACTCGATTAAAAGCGTCTTCCTGCATAGGTCTCCCATCTCATTTCGATGTTCCACTTCAAAGCGAAGGACACGCTCCAGTCCCGGCTGTGAGACCGATACGATGCGGCTGTTTTGCAAATGCTTGCGAAGCAGCATACAGAAAGAAGGAGCGGCGGGAGGTGCCGCCTTCGTCTCCTCGCAAAGATAGGCAAGCGGTAAAGATGCCTGTGCGGAAAGATAAAGCTTTACCTGTCTGCCTCGTCCCAAATCCTCCGCTGTTTTGATCGTAAAAAAAAGTTCGTCCTTTTCCGTTTGTACAATTTTCTGAATTCTGCCTTCGGTTAAAAATCTGCCAGTTCCTTCCTCAAGGCAGCAATGGTAAGTCCGTCCAGTGCCATGTATGTTCTCCTGAAATATCAAAATAGCCGGCAGACAAGCAGTCTGCCGGCTATCATCCTCTTATCTATCTCTTCCGCAAATTTCTCCCATCCGGTATTGATACGGAGATTATACCCGGCTGAGATATTCTCCCGTACGCGTATCAATCTTAATCTTATCCCCGGTAGACACAAACAAAGGTACATTCACTTGCGCACCTGTCTCTACTGTCGCAGGTTTGGTTGCGCCCTGTTGCCGTATCCCCTTGAATCCGGGTTCGGTCTCCGTGATTTCCAATTCTACAAAAAGAGGAGGCTCAATCGCAAAGACATTCCCATTATAGGAATTGACCTTGACCATTTCATTTTCTTTTCACAAATTTAAGAGCATCCCCTACCACATCGCTGTTTAAGGCAATTTGCTCATAGGTTTCCGTATCCATGAAGTTAAACAAGTCACTGTCGGCATAAAGATACTGCATGTCCTTCCGGTCCACGCGTGCCTGCGGAAACTTCTCGGTAGGACGGAATGTACGCTCCGTCACACCGCCATTAATAATGTCCTTTAATTTGGTTCTGACAAAAGCCGCACCCTTGCCCGGCTTCACATGCTGGAATTCGATAATCTGACAGACATTCCCGTCCAGTTCAATCGTAATGCCGTTTCTGAAATCACTTGCGGAAATCATATAAACCCTCCTGAAATATCGGTACCTTTTTCTTTTTTTGTCTTCTTTAACTAGGATAGTTTAAACGATATCCGCCGTTTTTTTCAACCGTTTTTTTCATGACCTTTTCTGTAAATCATAGATCCCTGAGTCGCAAGCCTTTTCGATCAACCTGATCGCTGTGTGGATCTCCGAATGACAATGCCATCTTCATCATTCACCATGATCTGACCATTTTTATTGCCAACGAAATACTGGTATTCGTGTAACATCGTATCTTGTTCCATCCCGGAGATCGCTTTTTTCATTGCGCCACTCGCATAGCCCATTCCATGCTTGCCACTCAGGATACTTCCCTGTTCACTAAAAGAAATCTGCACATCTCCCGTGACTTCCGCTTCCTCCTTTTGAGGCAGAGAAGAAACTGTGAGATCCTCCTGCTCGCCTGCGGATTCCCTGGCATTTTTCTGGGCAACCGGTGGATTCAAACGAAGGGATACAGCGTTATCTTCTGTGAGCGGAATATCATAGGAGCCGTATCTTGGCGAAAAAGCTCGCAAAAATTTACTACTTTCTCGATAGCCATTGCTCCCTCTCCTTTCCCTGAAGTTTGGATTCTCCTTCAAAATGATTAAAAATCACTAAACGCTGTAACCATTCTATATATCGGCAATTATTTGATAATATTTAGCGATCTTTACGGTTTATCGTTTCTGTTTGCTCCCCGTATTCCCGCCGATTCCAGCAGTTGAATGGTATAGGGCTCCTGCGGCGTTCGATAAAGCGTTTTTTTGTCTGTCCTCCTTCCACCACCCTTCCTTCTTTCAGAATCAGAATGTCATCGCAGAGCTGATAAAGGACCCGTAAATCATGGGAGATAAAAAGCATCGTCAAATGGAGCTCTTTTTGCAATCTGGTAAATGTTTTTAAAAGCTGTGCCTGAATGGTGACATCCAGTGCGGAAAGCGCTTCGTCGGCAATCAGGAGACGGGGGGAGCGCATCAGTGCCATTCCGATCGCCACCCTCTGGCGCTGCCCTCCTGACAGTGCCTGTGGAAAAACGGGTCAAAATCTCTTTTGGCAATTCCACAAGAGGAAGCACCTCCATCACCCTTTGGCGTACTTCTTCCCTCTTCCATTTCCGTCTCGGGTCCGTCCGGAGAATTTCTTCCATTAACCAGCCGATTTTTTTGCAGGATTCAAACTGCTGTAAGGGTCCTGAAATACCATTTGCGGATAAGGGTCTGCACAGGAAATTCTCCCCTCCGTCTCGCGGTTTAACCCTACAATTGCTTTCGCCAGAGAAGATTTCCCACTTCCACTTTCTCCCGCAATTCCCAGTACGCTTCCCTCCTTCACTGAAAAAGAGACATCATAGAGCACCTGCTTCTTTTTGGAGGAGAAAAAAAGGAAGCGTGCCGCCTTCCTTGTAATAGACATTCAGATGCTCTACCGTTAACATCTTCTTAGGTTCCGTTCGCATGGTCTTTTTTCAGTCATCCAGATTCACCACCGGAATCGCTTCCATTAAATTTTTCGTATACGTTTCCTTTGGAGACCGAAAGATGTCCGCAGTTCTCCCCTCTTCCACAATCCTTCCCCTCTGCATGACGATCACACGCTCGCAAAGCTGTGCTACGAGGCTCAGATCATGCGAAATGAACAGGATTGCCGTTCCTCTCTTTTGATGGATCCTTTGCAGCAGAAGAAGAATCTGTGCCTGGATGGTAACATCCAGTGCCGTTGTAGGTTCATCCGCAATTAAAATTTGAGGCTCACCGATCATCGCCGCAGCAATCATCACTCGCTGGCGCATTCCGCCCGAGCTCATGGGGATACATCCGGTAAATTCTTTCCACATCCTGTAACCCCGTTTTTCTCCAGCAAAGAAAGTGCCCTTTTTTTACGCTCTCCTCTGGAAAGTTCCTTATGATGAATCCGCAGACTCTCCTCCACCTGTACTCCGATTTTAAGCAACGGGTTAAGAGAGGTCATCGGTTCTTGAAAGATCATGGAAATTTCGTTTCCCTGAAACGTCCGCAGCTTCTTTCTGCTACAGGTTAAAAGGTTCTCTCCTGCGAACAGGATTTCTCCCTCCCGTTTCATCAAACCTCGTCTGTTTAACAGTCCCGCAATGGCAAGCGCACTCATGCTCTTGCCGGAGCCTGACTCCCCCACGATGCCGACCACCTCCCCGGATACAGAAGGAGATGAAAATCTTCCACCGCCGTCTCCGGTCTTGCATGATCAAAAATTCAATATGTAAATTTTTTTCACTTCTAAAAGAGGTTGCTTCGTCATTTGCTCCACATTCCTTCCCTGGTGGATGCGGAAATGCCTTCCCCGAGAAAAAGAAAACCCAAGGACCATCAAAATCAGCACAACGCCGGGGGCGATGACGTAAAGAGGATCGACAGCAAATACGGCTGTGCATCCGAGAGCATCTGCCCAAGCGACGCCCTCGGCGGCTGTGCACCGATCCCCAGAAAACTCAGTCCCGCCTCCGCTAAAACCGCATTATTAAAGCCGATCATCAAAGAGGACATCAGAGTTGCAGAGGCATTCGGCAACATGTGCACAAAAAGGATCCGAAGGGTCGGCACCCTCTCCAACCTGGCGAATGCGATATAATCTTCTTTCGCAATTTTTCTTAAACTCGCTTCTCACAATCCGCGAAAAGCTCGGTATAAAGGCGATTCCCAGTGCAAACGCCACCTGAAACGTCCCCGTTCCAAACAGAGAAACAAAGACCAGCGCCAGCAAAAGAGAGGGAAAAGCAAAAAGCGCATCCATCAGACGCATCAGCGTCTCATCCAGCCAACCACCCAGATATCCGCAAAAAGCACCAATGAGTGTGCCTACTCCTGCACCAATCGTTACGGTCAGGATGGCGATCAGGAAGGTGATCCGGCTTCCATAGAGAACACGGCAGAAGATATCTCTGCCAAACTTATCCGTTCCCATCCAGTGACGCAACGATATCCCCTGATGCTTCTCCATGATATTCATTGCGGTCGGGTCATACGGCATATAAAAAAACTGACCAGCACGAACAGCGCCAATATTCCCGTAATCAGGGCTCCTATCCATAGATGAGGGATTGATCTTTTGATTCTTACGAAACATTTTTCACTTTCAAAATATCCCTCAAACATCTACCCGCGGATCCACGACTCTACCAATCATGTCCACCATGAAATTGACCAGGAGGATGTACAGCGTCAATCCCATTAGAATTCCCTCGACCACAGGATAATCCCTATTCTGGATGGATGTGATCAGAATCGTGCTGATTCCGGGCAGTTTAAAAGATCTTTTCTATCACAATGGAACCGGCAACCAAATCACTGAGCGTCATTCCATAAAAATTGATGACCGGTAGAATTGCATTGCGAAGCACATGATGATACAAGACACCGCTCACCGTATTCCCCCTGGAATAAGCCGTTCTCGTATAATCTTTTTCTTCTGAGAGCAAAGAAGAACGAAGCAGCCTTGTAGTCATTGCCGCCCTGGGAAGGGCCAGGGTAAAAAGCAGGCAAAATCAAATATCCCAGAAAGCCGATGACATTCTCCTGATAGGAGACATAAGCGCCGGGAACAAACCAGTGCAAAACGAGTCCAAAAAGTGCCGAAAACAGCATCCCGGAGAAAAAAGGAGGAATCGCCATAAACAGTTGTGAAAGCACCATCATGGATTGATCCAACCATCCATTTTTCGAATCGGGCACAAAGAATCCCAACCGGAAGGGAAAAACAGCACCGTCATCCCGAAGGCAAGGAGGGAAAGAAACCCTGTGAGCGGGAGCTTTTTCCGCAATGAGCCCCCCACCGGTTCATCATAAAAATAGCTCATTCCCATATCCCCGTGCACAAGAGAAAAAAGCCACTCTGCGTACCTTTGCGAAAGTGGCTTCAAAAGACCCATTTCCTGCCTCAGCCTATACAACTGTTGCGGTGTTCCCTCCGTCCCCAACTTCCTCAAGGCAGGATCTCCGGGGATCAGTGCAAACACCAGGAAAATACAGGCAGAAACCAAAAAGCAGTGTCATCAGCATGACAAGAAGTTTTTTAAAAATGCAATCATGATGCCGGTTTAATCTAGCGATGTCCTGTGCGTAGAGGGGAAAAAAAGTGTATCCTGTAAATTTTTTATTCAGCGCTACATAGGACGGCAAATCCTGTAAATATACATTTGCCGCCTCATCAGAGAGGATGGTCTCGCACTTTTTAAAGTAGGATGTGCGCTCCTGCTCTTGTACCGCCGATTCCGCCTTTTGATAGGTTTCATCATAGGAATCAGAATGAAAATTGATAAAATTATTCGGTGCACTTGAAACAAAACGCGACAACAGGGAGGAAGCCGATAAAGTGGAAGCATCCACTCCTATGACAGTTGCTTCCATACTTCCGATGATTATAGACGTCCTCCAGCCAACTGTTCCATTCCACTTCCTGGATATCAGCCTTGATGCCCACCTCTTTCAGCTCCTGTGCAATCACCTGTGCTGTTTCGATATGCTGGTCATAGTTGGAAGCAACGGTAATGGTAAAAGAAAAACCGTTCGGATAACCCGCCTGCGTCAGCAGGCTCTTCGCCTTTTCCGGATCATGCGGATATTTGTTTGCCAGTTCCGGAATAAAATATTTGCGAAAAGACGGGTACATACTGGAGCCAATGGGACTTCCCTTCCCGTTGGAAACAAAATCCATGATCTGTTTCACATCCACCGCATAGCACAGCGCCTGCCTCACCTTCTTGTCATGAAAAGGCTTGACCGCATTGTTTAGATAGAGGGCCTGAACCAGATTCATGGTTCCCTCATAGATCTGAAATTGATCCGATAACTGACCAACCTGCTCCGGTGTCAGTCTGGCAAAGAGATCGACGCTGCCCGCTTCCATGTCCATGACAAGGGAATCTGCATCCGACTCAATCTTCCAGGTCAAATTTCGAATCGAGGCTGCATGTGTCGGATCCCAATAATCGTCAAACTTTTTCATCACGATTTTTTTCTTGAGGGATCGGGAAATAAATTGATAAGGACCCGTTCCAATCGGTTGCTTATCCAGTTCCTGATTCTTCTTCGGTACAATGGCTGCCGTGCAGTTGGTAATGAAATCCGCATCCGGTTGCTTTAAAACAAGCTCAATATGCCGATTGTCTGGCATCTTCACTTCTTTTACATTAGAAAAAGCCGATACCAACGGTTTTTCCCGTTTTCGTACCGGCACATCTTTCTAAAGAATATTTCACATCCTCTGCCGTTACATTACTCCCATCATGGAATTTCACTCCGTCCCGTAAAGGTAAACAAAATGGTTTTTGCATCTTTCGAGACCGTCCACGCACTGGCAACAGCAGGTTTCAAATCACCGTTTTCATCTGGTTTCACGAGGCCTTCAAAAACATTGAAAAGCACTTCTCTTGTTCCTGCCGCCTGCGAAAGATGGGGGTCAAGACTGTCCAAATCCTGAAGAATACCTACGGTGATGGAAGAAGCATCTGCCTTTATCGCCCGAATCCTGATGTTTTTGATGAAATCGTCTCCTGCTCCGAAGACGAGCCGCATCCATTCAGTGCACAGCCAGTGTCGTGAACATGGTCAGCAGAAGCATTTGATACGCTGGTTTCCTCATGTTACGATCCTCCTTATGTGTGTGATATGAAGTTTTCAAGTAATCATCATTTACAATGAGGGGGCAATCACAAACGGCACCCCGGACATCAGATTTTTTCTTTGTTAATGACCGCCTTCAGTTCATCCATGAACGTGTTAATATCTTTAAATTCGCGGTACACGGAAGCAAAACGAACATAGGCGACGGGATCCAAATCATGCATGTGGTTCATCACAATTTCGCTGATATCACGACTGGGGATCTCTCGCTCACCCTTATTGAAAAATTTCTGTCTCTACCGCATCTACCACGTTGGAAATCTGTTCCGCACTAACCGGTCTTTTATGACAGGCCCGAAGAATCCCCGATTCAATCTTGGAGCGGGCATAAGGTTCTCTGTTGCTGTCCTTTTTGATTACAATAAGAGGAAGCGACTCCACCGTTTCATAGGTTGTAAACCGTTTTCTGCAAGAATCACAGATCCGACGTCTGCGAATGGATGTATTCTCATCCGCCGGTCTGGAATCAATGACCCTTGTATCATCTTGCCCGCAATAGGGACACTTCATAATGCTTCCCCTTTTAGAATGGTTTCCAGGCTGTTACCTTTTTGGAGAAAATCCGGTATTTTCAAGTTCTTGGTCTGCACATTGCTCTTCACTTCTTCCGGTCTGCCAAGAACACCAGGGTTTGGTCTTGCCACATTCTGCGACTGAGGCAGAGGGACACATGAGTCGCCTGCATCTGCTGCATGCTCGGCTGAGGCATCGGCTGTGCCACAGGTGTAGCTATGGGCTGCTGCGGCATCATCTGCTCCGAAGACGCATAGGAAACACCGGGCGACACCAAAGGTGAGGGAGCCGGACGCTGTCCCATTGCCATCTGCGGTGCCCCGTAAGTGGCAGAGTAGTTGGTCATCCCTGCATTAGACACTCTTGACTGAGCGGTCTGCATGTGCCCGATCGGGGCACGTCTGCCAATGCTCTTATCGTCAATTCCGGTAGCAATGACCGTAATCGTGCAGGCATCCGTACGATTCTCATCATATCAGATCCAAAAATAATATTCGCCTTATCTCCGGTGAGTTGTAAAAATATAACCGGTTGCATCGGAAACATCTGCCAACGTAATATCCCCGAAACATTGACGATCACATCCGTTGCGCCTGTAATGGTTGTCTCTAACAGAGGGACTCGACCGCCAACTTCACCGCATCACTGGCCTTATGGTCTCCACTTCCACTACCAATGCCGATGTGTGCGAGCCCCTTCCCCTTCATTGCCGTTTGAATATCTGCAAAAGTCAAGGTTAATCATACCGGGCACATTGATCAGATCCGTGATTCCCCTGTACCGACTGCTGCAAGACCTCATCCGCCTTCTTCAGTGCGTCCGGCATAGAAGTCCGTCTATCCACGATCTCCAACAACTTATCGTTCGGAATGACAATCATGGTGTCTACATTCCCACGCAAATTCCTCAATACCAATCAGGGCATTCTGCATCCTCGTATGTGCTTCAAAGCTAAAAGGCTTTTGTCACAATTCCGACCGTAAGAATCCCCATGTCCCTTCGCAATACCCTGCAATAATAGGGGCTGCTCCCGTACCTGTACCGCCACCCATACCACAGGTCACAAAGACCATGTCCGCATTTTCGAGTGCCGATTTGATATCCTCTGCACTCTCTTCTGCAGCTTTCTGTCCTACTTCCGGTTTTGCGCCCGCACCAAGACCCTTGGTCAACTTCTCCCCTATTTGCAGAAGAGTAGGAGCCTTGCAGCGCTTCAAGTCCATCTGATCCGTATTGACTCCGATAAATTCGACCCCGGTGATGTCCTCATCCACCATGCGGTTCACTGCGTTATTTCCGGCGCCACCCACCCCTGACAACTATGATCTTGGCCCCGGCTTCCGCTTCATTTGACTTTATCTCCAGCAAAACAGCTCCTCCTTCGCAATTCTGCAATCCATAATAGCTATCATATAATCATTTTACAAAATACGCAACCCGTTTTTGATGTGTTTTGGTGTGATTTTTAAGACGTTTTTTCGTCAAAAGTAATATTTTTTTTGCCAGGTGTATAGTCTTTCATGTGCAGTATTCCGGATTTTTCCCTTGAGTTCCGGCAGAATATGGGATAGCTGTGAAACTTTTTTCATTCAGGTAGGAAGAATCTCCCAACTCCACATTCACCCCCTGTCAAAAATACAGGTAAACCTGATAGTTTTTTATCAAAAAGCATCCGGTCCGCTGAAAGTTGATACTTGAAAGCAAATGTGTCATATCCAGAATCTCCGAAAAGACCTTCGGATCCTTCACCGGCAGTTTCTCGTGCATGACCACACAGTCTACGCCAAGCCCGATCACCTGTGGAATTCCCTTCGTCTTTTTCGAAGAAGCTTCTACGACGATGCCTTCCCGATCAAAATAAATGTACTGTCCCAGATAATCGATATACCCTGCCAGTGCCTTTTTCATAAACTTTTTATTTTTCACTGTATGAGGGGACAAAATATCCACATCCGTCTTTTTCGATGAAAGGAATGTGATCGATGCTTCTATTTCGGTACCGCAAAGATAAAAAGGAGAGAATTATGACAAAAGGGCCGCTCATCACCATGTGGATGATCTCCCGGTCCGAGTAATGCGTATTCCCTTCCACATAAACTTCTGTCACACGATAGTTTTTATAAATAAAATAGGTGAGCCCCTGCCAGCAATGCCAAAAAGATCAGCGGAAAAACAATGACCCAATAATGCGAGTGTCTCTTATCTGTATTTTTGTCTGGTTCCCGTTTTCTTTCCTTGCCGAATCGATCTGATTTTTTTCCTTCTTCTTTTTGCGCAGGGTACTTCCGGACTTTTTCTTTTTCTGCTCATGAAATCGATATGCTCATCTCTGATATTCAATCCTGCGTGCGACATTCATCACAATGCCGACTTCCGCCAGCTGAACTAACACGGCACTGCCTCCGAAGGAAATAAAGGGTAAAGTGATGCCGGTATTGGGAATCGTATTGGTGACCACTGCGATATTTAAAATCACTTGGATGGCTATATGGGCCATGACACCGACTACGAGCAGACTCTCAAACAGATCCGGCGCATTATTGGCAATCACCATCATCCGCCATAGGAGCATCAAGAACAGCAGTACCAGTGCAATCCCACCAAAGATCCCCATCTCTTCACAAATGATAGAAAAAAATCATATCATTTTTGTGCCTCGGGAAGGAGGGTCTTTTTGCATACTCTCTCCCGGTCCCTTCCCGAAAATTCCACCGGAACCAATGGCATAGAGACTTTGTAAGGTCTGATACGATCCATGTTTTTCCCTCGCATAGTCCTCCGGATGCAGCCAGGCCAGAACTCTCGCAAAGCGGAACGAAGAAGAAGGGTCTGCAACCTTCGTGATATAGTAGATAGCGGCAAAAATCAGACCTGCTGCGACGACCGTAAAAAGAAGAAATCTTCCATAATCCGGTGTGGCGACAAAGAGCATCACGATTGTGATTCCGAAAACAATCGCTGCGGACGACAGATTCTGTGTCACTTTATAGATCAGAGCACAGGGCAAAAAGAGGGTTGCAAGAAAAAAACCAGAATCCCCTTCCTTTGCAGATTCTCTGACGCATTTTGCAAATCAAAGCAGCCAGGAAGAGGATCATTGCCACCTTTGCCACCTCTGCCGGCTGCACACTCATGCCCGCAATGCGAATCCATCTTTTTGCTCCATGAGAAGAGTATCCAAAAGGGATCACCATCAGGATCAGTGCGAGACTTCCAAGATAAGCGGGTATCGCAAAATGAGCAAGCAAATGATAATCCGGAAAACGTGAAAGAACCACCATCAGGAGCAGCCCCGCCACTACCGATCCTGCCTGATGCTTTAAGAAGTATGCGGAATCCCCATATTGCAGCGCCGCATTATAAGAACTGGTAGAAAACAGCATCATCAACCCAAATATGCAGAGGGTGAAGGTGAGCAGGACAAGACCGGAGTCATTGACTCCGTGAAAGGTCACTCTTCTGCGATCCCGATTCGCTCTGTCTAGACCTCGAAGATCTTGATACCTCCGGGAAACGGTAATCGGTCTGATTCTTCCGTTTTGAGAATGGTTCCGACGTGCGTGGGTCACATTTTCCTCACGATTCGTAGGCTCTCCATGAAATTTCCGAATTGTTGATGTCTGCATGTTCTCCTCGCATCGTCCATGATCAGTCTCAAACGGAATCCTCCCTGTCCGGTTGATATCTCTTGTCATTGATACTAATATACCTTAAACAGAACTGGCTACAGCTGATTCATATATTCCTTAAACAAATCCGGCTACAGCTGATTCATATATTCCTTAAACAAATCCGGCTACAGCTGATTCACATATTCCTTAAACAGGTCGCCGCGTTGTTCGTAGTTCTCAAACATGCCCCAACTTGCACAGGCCGGAGACAGAAGCACCGCATCCCCCTCCTTGGCGATTTCGGTACAATGCTTCAGTGCTTCGTCAAAAGTTTCCGCAAAATACAGGGACTTGATTCCGTATTTCTGCGCACAGGCAGCAATTTGCGGCGCCGTCTGCCCGATCAGAACCAGCTCCTTCACCTTCGGCTTAGCCTCTTTAATCCAGTCATCGTATGAATTTCCCTTATCATACCCTCCGGCAATCAGAATCGTCGGTGCATCCATGGCGCGGATTCCTTGAATCGCCGCATCCGGATTGGTCGCCTTCGAATCATTATAATAAGAAGCACCACCCTTTGTGGCTACATACTCAATTCGATGCGGCACGGCGCGAAATTGTCTGATCACCGGCAGCATTTGCTCCTTTTTAACTCCTGCAGCCAGGCAGATGGCAATCGCAGCCATGATGTTTTCCGCATTGCAAATCCCCACCAGCGTACTTTCAGAAAAGCACATAAAGCATTCACTCTTTCCGTCTTTTGCCAGAATGATCTGATCCCCGTCCAGAAAAAAAGTCCGTTTTTCCAACTTTTCTTGTGATGAAAAAGCACCGTATGCGCAGGACATTCCTTTGCAAACTTCCATGTGACACATTATCTCGGTTGAGCACACAGGTGTCTTCTTTGCTCTCATTCCTCGCGATCTGCTCTTTGCACCCAATATAGTTTTCCATCGTATGGTGTCGGTTGAGATGATCCGGCGTGATATTCAGAATGGCGGAGACATCTGCATGAAACGCCTGTACTGCTTCCAGCTGAAAGGAGCTGATTTCCGCCACCGTCACCGATTCGTCATCGGTCTCCATCGCCCTCTCCGCATAGGAAAAGCCGATATTTCCGACCAGAAACACCTTTTTACAAACGCTCTTCATGATTGCATAAACCAAAGAGGTAGTCGTTGTCTTGCCGTTGGTTCCTGTAATCGCCAGCAGCTTTCCTTCGCAAACCGGAAGGCAAATTCCACTTCCGAGATGATTTCAACGCCTCTGTTTCGTAAATCGTCCATAAAAAGGAGTATCAAGGGCAACCACCGGCGAAGGCACGCAAAGTGTCAGTTGTTCCATCTGCTCGTCTGAGAGTTTCCCGATCACGATGTCACACCGCTGACGGTCGCTTTCATGCAGACTGCTTCTGATTTCACTCTCCTTCTTCTGTTCATTCTGCTCCAGAAGAATCGGTTTCGCACCAATTTCACAAGCAAGATGAACGCTCCCGACCCCCGAGAGTCCGGCACCAATCACAAGGATCTTCTTACCCGCATATTTTTTGATCCATTCTTCTCTATCCATATTCATCGGTTCGTCCTTTAAAGCCTTCTTCCTTCCTACAGCAGCGCCCAATACGCAAACATACAGCCTAAAATGGTTACGGTGGTAAAGGCATTCACCACCCTCGTCTCACTCCATCCCGACAGCTCAAAATGATGGTGAATCGGGGCCATTTTAAAAATTCGTTTTCCATGCGTTGCCTTAAAATATGTGACCTGCATGATCACCGATATCACCTCAAGTGCATAGATGATTCCAAAAAGGGGATCAACAACGGGATTTTGCAAGGCATAAGCCATGCCGGTTACAAAGCCGCCAATCGCCAAAGATCCCGTATCGCCCATCATCACCTTTCCCGGATACACATTGAAAAAGATATCCCAGAAGGGATCCGAAGAAAGCCGCCGACAAAAAGGCTGCGTCCATTCTTCCCTCCCTCCATGCCACCAAAACAAAAAAGGCTGCAATAACGGCAGTCACCGACGCACAAAAGTCCGTCTACTCCATCGGTGAAATTGGTTCCGTTGCTGGTGGCTAGAGCAATGAACATCAAAACAGGAATGGAAAGCCTCCCGAAATTGATCGCGTGATCAGGAAAAAAACGGCAACACCATATCCGCATAATTGATCCCGGCAAACTGTCCCAGAATAAAAAAATAAAAGAAAAGAAGCCAGAAACTCTCCCAACAGTTTTCTGCCAGGCACGCAGTCCCAGATTGCGATGTTTCACCACCTTAATATAATCATCAATAAAACCGATTAGTCCAAATCCGAACGTAATACTCAACACCGCAGGGATCGTCGCATTCTGTTTGACCTTCGCATAAATCAGAGACAGGAGAAGGACCGGTAAAAGAAAAATCCATCCGCCCATGGTAGGAGTGCCCGCCTTTTTTTATGCGACTGCGGTCCCTCCTCCCTCTCCGTCTGATCCACCTTCTCTATCGTTAACAAACGAATGACCCATGGTCCCAGCAAGGTCGAGATCAGCCATGATCCGAATGCCACCATGATTACCAGTTTCACCTGAATCCATCCTCCTTAGTGCGTTTCATTCGCGCCTGCAACTCCGATGTCATCCGGAAGCGCTCCTGCATCACCGAGCTCCGTGTTCTCTCCATTCCCTGCATTTTTCTCCCTGCACGGAAGTGGTACTTTCCACTTGCAGAAGTGGTATTACCCTTCTGAGAGACCGTATTATCTGACGAAGTGGCGCTTTTACCTGCCTGTGTCTTTGCCTCTCCGTTGTCTCCGGTCTGAACTGTATTCCCGGTTGACGGGGACGCATCCTCTGATTGGTTCGTTCCTTCCTCTGTGGTGCCTTCTGTATCCTTAGCATCTTCCGTATCCGCATTGGAATCGGTTTCCGTAATCAGCGACTGCTGCTTCAGTTCCTCCAGCTCCGCCTTTTCTTCGTCGCTTAATGGCTCTGTCATAGGGATATTCAAATAAGGAAGAGCCTCTGTCAGAATCTGGCGCACAATACGTGTCGCAAATTTGGCGTCATCCTGTCTGGCTGCGTTCGGACGATCCACCACCACATAAATCGCAATTTGCGGATGATCTACAGGGCAAAACCCATAAAGGAAACGACATACCACTTTTTTTCGTGCTCCTGGGAAGCGTTTCCGCCGTTCCGGTCTTGCCTCCGATCATGTATCCCGCCGGCCGCGCCGTTTTGCCGGTACCCTCCGGTCCTGCCACGACCTGTTTGCAATATTCCTTGATTTTTATCACTTACCGATGCGGAGATCGTCTGCTTCAGGATTCGGGGCGAAATGTTTTTCATCACGGCACCGCCGGGAGAAATGATTTGCTTTTGCCAGATGCGGTTCATAATAATAGCCGCCGTTAACCAATGACGAAAAAGGCGCTGATCATTTTCAATCATCGTCACATTAAAGCCCCTGCCCGAAGGAATTGGTCGCCAGCTCCGCACTGCCAAGCTGGTCCGCCGAATAGGTAAGCCCCTGCGTCCTGGCTTCCCCTGCCGAATCGATTCCCTGTTTTTAGCCCAAAGTTGAAAATATTCTGAAATTTGGCAAAGGTTTCCGCACCGGTTGCTTCGGCAATGTGCATCATGGTGACATTGCAGGAAACCTCAATAGCACGTTCCACGCTCACTTCGTTATGAACGCCGTGACAAGCAATCCGGTGTCCTCCTACTTCCAGAAACCCTTGGCAGGTATATACCTCGTTACCGGTGATCTTGCCGGCTTCCAGCGCGCCTGCTACGGTAAAAGGCTTTGCCACCGAACCCGGCTCATAGGTATCGCTGATACAATAGTTTCTCCAAAGGGAATTATATTGTTGTAAAAAGAAGATCCCTCCAGCGTCCCCAGATTTTCCTGCGTAATATATTCATAATTATAATGCTCATCCCGAACCGGATTGCCCTTCTCGTCGACAAGCGGCCTTCCGATCAGCGGTTCCGTATTCTTGGTATCATTCAGATCAAACTGCGGATAAGATGCCATGGCGAGAATCGCCCCGGTATTCACATCCATGATGATACAGCCGGTATTATTGGCTCCGTCTCCCTCTCTGACTGCATTCTCATTTTGCGCATTAAATTCGTTCAGATATTTTTTTCTGCAATCGATTGCAAAATTGCTGTCAATGGTAGACACGACCGTTTTGCCATCGTCAGCAGGAATGACCGTTCTCTCCAGATTGGAGTCATCGTCCAGATAACCATACTCCCTGCCATTTGTCCCGATCAGCGTATCATTATAATACTCTTCCAGTCCATACAGACCGTTTCCGTCACTCGTGGTAAAACCGATGACATCACTGGCAAGCGTCTTGTTCGGGTAGGTTCTCCGGTAACCATCCTCGAACCATACGCCTTGGATATTTTTGTTATAATGTTTGCTTTCCGGATTGGTCAGATCCTTGAAGGCCGATATGTCTGCAAATGAAAGCTGTTTCTTCAGAACATAATACCTGGAATCCGGGTGCTCTTTCACATACTGCCTGATCTCATCTGCGTTCAGTCCCAATTTTTCCGACAATGCACGGATGGTTGGTTCTATATACTCTTTTTGATCTGTCATCTGCACGGCATCCAGAATGACATTATACACCTTTTCGCTGGCAGCCAGAACGGTTCCGTTGGTATCCAGGATCTTTCCTCTGCGAGCCGGAATCGGCTTGGAATCATAAGCCTGTTGCGAAAGAACCTGCTTCTTATATTTTTCCCCGTCTTTTTTTACAATTCTGTAAAGACGATAACCTAGACCGGAAAAACACAATCAATACGATAAAGAACAGAACCAGTAATTTTTTTCTTCATCCAGATCGTGAAAACCGGTTTTCTTCTGTTAGTATTTCCCATGGTCGCCCATCTTACCTGCCCGCATCCGGAATATCCGCATTTTGTCTGACATAATCACTGCCTTCCGCATCCGAATACCGAATGACCTGCCCATCGGATGCATAACGCATCCCATATTTTTGAATCGCAATTCTCTTGATTTCTTCCAGGTCTATTTTTCGTCGTCACCTGATTATAGGCCTCGTCATTCTCCTGCTTCAGCGTATTCAACCTGCTCTTCAACTGCGAAATCTGCCTGACACTGCTGTTCATCTGCATGCGCAGGGATAAATAACCGATTAAAACGACACAGCAAATGGTGATTCCTGCCAACATGAGCATCAGATGAAAGAAATGTAGCCTATGAAGCTCCCTTCGCAGGGGCCTCTCTTTCTTCTCTGATCCTGTGTTCCGGTTCTTCACCAACAAGAGACCTTCTTACGGGGAGTTCCTTAGGAATCGCAGTTCTCACCGTATTTCCATAAATGTACTTTTGAGTTCTTTCCATTATTTCTTCCTCATCTGTCTTTCGAAAATACGTAGTTTTGCGCTTTTCGCACGCGGGTTGCTTTCTCTCTCCCCCTCCGATGGTAAAATCGGTTTTGTTGTAACGACTCTCCCCATGCTGATTTTTCCCACAAACACAGACCGGAAATTCCGGAGGACAGGTACAGGGATTCTCATTTTTTCGAAACGCCGATTTCACAATCCTGTCTTCCAGAGAATGGAACGTAATCACACAAATTCTACCACCGTCGTCAAGCCTCTCGATCATAGCGTCCAGCGCCCCGGATAAAACCTCCAGTTCTCGATTACAAGCGATGCGAATTGCCTGAAAAGTCCTCTTCGAGGGATGTCCTCCCTTGATTCTCATTTTCATTGGAATAGAGGACTCAATAATTTCATTCAGTTCAAATGTGGTCTCGATCGGCTTCTGCGTCCGTACTTTTACAATTTTACCGGCAATTCGGGTGGCAAAACGTTCCTCTCCATATTCCCTTAAAATGAGCGCAAGTTCTTTTTCTGTCCAGGTGTTTATGATTTCTTTTGCCGTAAGTGACTGCCTGCAGTCCATTCGCATGTCCAAAGGAGCGTTAAAGCGGTAAGAAAAACCCCTCTCCGGATCATCCAGCTGATGAGAGGAAACACCGAGGTCCAGCAAAATTCCATCGACCAGACGGATCCCTCTTCCTTTAATACGAGGGATATGTTCTCATAATTATCCCGAACCAGAGTGACCTGTCTTTCATAAGGCCGGAGTTTTTGGGCGGCGGCTTCTATGGCATCCCCGTCCTGATCGATGCCAATCAGTTTCCCTGACGGGGGACAAACGTTTCACTATTTCGAAAGAATGTCCCGCCCCACCAAGCGTGCCGTCCACATAAATGCCGTCCGGTTTGATGCATAAACCGTTTAGGACTTCTTTTTAGCAGGACAGGAGTATGTGAAAATTCCATCTTTTCTCCCATCAGAATTCGAATCCCAGGTCGGAAGCAAGATCATCAATCTTCTCCATCGACTCCTCATTGCTGCTCCAGCGATCGCTGCCCAAATCTCCAATTTATCTCCCACACCGACCACCGTAACATCCTTCGTAATACCTGCATGTTGCAGGAGAGGGAAGGATCAGGATTCTCCCTGTTTGTCCAGCTCCGGATCCGTTGCGCCTGCCAGAAAAAAATCGTTTGATCAGACGAGCATCCTTGTTGTTTAGGGGAAGCGCTGCAAGTTTCTGCTCCAGAGCGTTCCATCCTTCCTGATCAAACACATAAAGGCAGCTGTCAAAACCCTTGGTGACCACAAAGTGATCTCCAAGTCCTTCCCTGAATTTAGCAGGAATAATCAATCTGCCCTTTGCGTCAATCGCATGGCTGAACTCACCCTTAAACGATGCACACATTCGCTTCCACTTTCCACCACTTTTTACCACTTGCTACCATCTTATTCTATTCTTCGGTAAAAACAATGACGGATTAAGGAATTCCCGCAAAAGAGGCCCTGCAGAAGATCTGCAGAGCCAAAAACCCATAGGTTGTGATTCTTTCTATTCTGAACCACTAGATATTCCGTTTTCTCTTCTCTGTTCAACTTTTTCATAGAATATTCAGACTTCTTTTTCCTTCGTAAATAGAGATCTGCCAGTACGGAACAGACAAAAAAACAAAAAGACCCAAAAACTGAGATACCGCAATCCGGGTTCCCTGGCAGGCGAAGCTGATCTGTGCGAAGCTGCTCAATGAAAAACGTCCGATTCCATAGCCTCCCAGATAGAACAGCATCATCTCGCCGTCAAATTTCCGATGGCGCACATAAAGCAGCATCAGACAAAGAAGCATCAGATTCCAAAGACTCTCATATAAAAAAAGTCGGATGTACCTGAATATAGTTACTCCCCGCTGCAATATGAGCAGCGATTTTGGCAGTAATCTCATTCTGGCGAACCATATCCATCGGAAGACGCATGGCAAACAAGCTGTTGGTATAATCTCCAAACGCTTCCCGATTGGTAAAATTCCCACCTTCCAATGATCTGGCCGCAAACAAGACCAAAAACCAACGTATCTGCAAAACGGAAATAGTTTTCTTTTTTTAATTTTGACATAGACGGCCAATGTCGTAAAAACCCGCAATGACGCCGCCATAAATGGCAAGACCGCCATTTCGAATGTAAAGAATGCTGATCGGATCCTCCCTGTATAAATCCCAGGAAAAGGCAACATAGTAAAGACGTGCGCCGATCACAGAACACACGATCAACCATAAGGCAGCATCCCAGACATGATCTTCCTGAACCCCCATGACCTTTGCCATACGAGCAGCCAGAAAAACACCAAGCAACATCCCGCATCCGATAATCACGCCGTAGAAGGCAATAGGAAATCCAAAGATAGAAAAAGTTTTTGGTACATGATGAAGATAAATTCTCAGATGAGGAAATGCAATATCCATCGATTGCATCATTTCAGGCATAACTATTCTCCATAAGAACAAGAAGAATCCCAAACGATTGTTTGGATCCTCCAGACACCGGTATCGGAAGAACCATAGACCAGTCCATCAAGCATTGAACCTTAGAGCAGTCCATCAAACATTGAACCGGAACAGGATCACATCCCCGTCCTGAACCACATACTCTTTTCCTTCCATCCGAACCAGTCCCTTTTCTCTGGCAGCGGACAAAGAGCCTTCCCTTAGCAGATCCTTATAATGAATCGTCTCCGCCTTGATGAATCCTCTTTCGAAGTCAGAGTGGATTTTTCCCGCAGCCTGAGGCGCTTTCGTCCCGACCGGAATCGTCCAGGCTCTTGTCTCATCTTCTCCCGATGTCAAAAAGCTCATCAACCCGAGTGTCCGGTAGCTCGCTCCGATCAATTTCTCCAGTCCCGATTGATGCAATCCCAGATCCGCTAGAAATTCTGCCTTTTCCTCTTCATCAAGCTCCGAGATCTCTTCTTCGATCTGCGCACTAATGACAAACACCTCAGAGCCATCTTTTTTTGCCCAGTCCCGCAGTGCCTGCACGTAGGGATTGGATGCACCGTCATCCGCCAGATCATCATCCTTGACATTGGCCGCATAAATCACAGGCTTCCATGTAAGCAGATTGTAACTTGCAATCCATTTCTGCTCATCTTCGTTTTGGATTTCCATCCCTCTGACGGCTTGATCAGCCTCCAAGCGTTCCTTGATTCGCTTCAAAAACTCAAATTCTCTTCCCGCTTCCTTATCCATCCTTGCCGTCTTCCCCACCTTTGGCCAGACGACGCTCCAGCACTTCCAGGTCCGAGAAAATCAGCTCCCAAATTGATTGTTTCAATATCTCTGACCGGATCCACACTCCCGTCCACATGCACCACATTGGGATCGTCAAAGCAGCGTACCACATGGACAATCGCATCGACCTCTCTGATATTCGCCAGGAACTGGTTGCCCAGCCCTTCTCCCTTGGAAGCACCTTTTACCAGCCCTGCAATATCTACAAATTCAATGGTCGCCGGTGTTACTTTCTTGGAATGATAGAGATCCGCCAGCTCCTTTAACCGCTCATCCGGAACGGCAACCACACCGACATTCGGGTCAATGGTACAAAACGGATAATTTGCCGCCTCTGCCCCCGCCTTCGTCATCGAATTAAACAAGGTGCTCTTACCGACATTGGGTAAGCCAACGATTCCTAGTTTCATCTGTTCTTATATCTCCTTTAATGTTTCATCCTCTACAGTTGTAATGTACACATTCATTATGATCCAGATTTAAAATGTTAAAAGATAAAAGAAGCCTAAATACAGTATTTTATACAATACCATATCTAAGCTCTTTTGTGTTGCATTTCTTTATTTTTAGCTCGGTCTTTGACACATATATCGTAAAATGCAGTAAAATAAGAAGCAGAGAAATGTAACTACAAAATCAGATCGGAGGTAAAAATTGAATCGTTTGATAAAAGAACCCAAAAGAATTTTTTTCTTACTGTTTCCGGCAATTCTCTTATACCTGTATGACAGGGTGGCAGAATTGTTGATTGTACTCGTTCAGAAGGGCTTTTCGTGGTTCCATGTTTCCGCTTCCTTTATAAGCACCAGCGCCAGCTTTATGGATGCCACCCTTTCGGTCCTGCTGACAATCCTGCTCGTGATTGTTTATCGGATCATGTTCCGGAAAAAGGCAGAAGTCTCCCCTTTCTCTTCCGAAGGGCCTGCTGTTTGCCACGATCATCGGTTTCGGTGCGGGAGGTATCGCAACAATTTGGCTTGATTTCATCGACTATCTCACCCTCCATTTTCATGTTTTGCAAGAAGAATCCTCTGCTTTCTCCGGAATGTATGACGATCTGGAGCAGGGGCCCCTACTTGTTCACCTTCCTTGCCATCGTCGCTTTTTGGACCAATGGTAGAAGAAATCCTCTTCCGCGGGCTGATCTTCCGCTCTTTTGAAGAAGTAACGTCTCTTCCCTGGTTTGCCTTTGTCTTGTCGGGTGTTTTATTCGGCATCTGGCACGGCAGTTTTATTCAGGGCGTTTATACCGCGATCATGGGGATCATCCTCGGATATTTTTATCAAGAAAACAAGATCTTTTCTCTTTGTCATCTTCGCACATGCAGTAAACAATTTAAGCGGAACACTCCCCCCTTCCTTGGATACCGATGCGAATAACACGCTGATTACATGGCTCTCCTATCTTTGTATACTTCCTGCCCTCGTTATTCTGTTCTATCTGCATCAAAAGAGCAAACAAAAAGCGTGATGGTTCTTCCACCACGCCACTTTTCCCTTAACGATCCTCTCTGTCATCGTCCGGATCAAAAAGAGCATCATCCTCCCCCTGTCCCTCATGATCGGACATAAATTCACGGGCGGACACCCGGTTTCGCACACGCTCTCTTTCCACCTGATCGGAGATCATCTCCTTGACCTCCTCGCTGTTCTTGACATTGATGATATCAAAGCAGCGCAGATCTTTATCGGAAGAATCAATATGAATCGTCCCCATCCCAAAAATTTTCTGGATCAGCGTCCGTTTCAAACTGACATTCATAATACGGTAAAGGCGAACCTCCTGTTCCGAAGTATTCAAGAGCCCTTTTTCAACAAACAACCGATCCTCGGACATCCCGTATTTGGTAAAGGTCCAAGGCAGACCACACCATAAGTGCATTCTGGAATACCATTTCATCTTTTCTTTTTTTCATCACATCAGCCTTTCTGTACGAATATTACGTCTCTTTCAAGGAGATATCCCTTTTCCTAAACGATCAGATCCTCCTGAATATCAAACCGATCGCATGACGCTTCCCCCGTTCCATAGCGGTCAAACCTTCAATAAGATCTCCCTCTTCAAAGCGATCAGACCTTCTTGTATACCGGTCGATTCCCCTTCAATTCTTCATAAAACATCCTGTAATTTTTCATAACGAATCCTGGAAATCTCCCCGCTTCCACAGCTCTCTTAACGCCGCAAACCGGTTCCGATAAATGCATACAACCGGCAAATTTACACTGCTCCAAGTAGGGTTCAAATTCCGGATAATAGTTTTTTAGAGAAGTACTCTCCACATCTTTTAAAAAAAGGGAGCTGAAACCTGGTGTATCCATGATCCAGCTGTCCGCTTCCTCTCATCCCGCAGAATGGGAAAGATCTCCGCATGCCTTGTCGTATTCTTTTCCGCGCTCTATTTTTTTAGACAGAACGCCGACTTCCATCCCCGCTTGTGGGTGAAGGAGATTGATCAGAGAGGATTTCCCCACACCGGAGGGCCCGGCAATCACCGTTGTCTTCCCCGCCAGTAAGGATTTTAGTTCCGTTATCCCTTCCTCCTGGCAACGGACAGAAACAGAACCGGATAGCCGCAACCGGTGTAGGCCTGCGCAAGGACTGCCGATCTTCTACAGAAGAAATGTCTCCCTTTATTGAAACAGATGAGCACCGGAAGGTTTTGCTGCTTCATCATGATCAGAAACCGATCCAGGAGATAAAAGCTCGGGTTGGGCTTCTTGATGGCGAAAACCACCAGCGCCTGATCTACATTTGCCACCGGCGGGCGTAGAATTGCATTTTTCTTGGTAAAAATACGAGTGAGACTTCCTTCGGCGTCTTGCTCGTGCACTACCTCGAATTCCGCATCATCTCCCACGAGCGGCTTGATTCCTTGTTTGCGAAAGATCCCTTGGCACGGCAAATGTATACTCTTCCATCTCCCGCGTCCAGATAATAGAAGCCGGATACTCCCTTTCTTATTTTTCCCTTCAAGGATTCCTTTCAGATGTTCTGATCACATCACCTTTTTGTTCATTCCTTTGTGAAAGACACAGCCCTCGTGACCGTGCGCTGCTCGCTTTTGCCCGGCGTCACATTTCCGTTTGCGTCCACCGTATCCGGCGTCGTTACGGTATAAACCATCTTGATGGCACCGGTAGGCACCTTCAGCCCGTGCGCCGTCACCGGGCCATAAGGGAATTCCGTCGCTGTCGTATTCAGAATGACCGTTCCATCCGAGGCGATAAAGATGATCTGTACCGGTACTCCTGCCGTATAATCAGAGGCCTCCTGTGAGGTGGGCGCTGCAATGGTTCCGTCAAAATAATAAGAAACCTTTTCCGGGCCGGTGCTAATCTCCAGGTTTACCAGAGAGTTCGGATCAGCCTCTTCTCCCGCAGCGGGTGCCTGTCTGGAAATGGTATCTGCTTTCACCTCCGCACTACTGACCGGTGTAATGGTACCTACGCGCAGACCTGCCTCAATCAAGGTCGCAACCGCCGTATCTTCCGGCATATTGACGACATTCGGTACTTTGACTTTCTGTACCGATGCGGACGCAGATGCAGATGCACTGGAACCGGAAGGTACCGTCGCCGAAGACGATCCGGCTCCATTCCCCGTGGCAACCCTGATCTTCACTTCCGAACCGGATGGTGCAAACGTGCCTGCCACCGGTTCCTGTCCAGTGACTGTATTCCTGCTCTTGCCACTCTCCGTGTCATCCTCCTTCACCACCGTAAACCTCTTGCCCTGCAAGATGGACTTGGCTTCTGCAAAAGAAGTTCCGCTGACATCCGGAATCTCAATTCCGCTTGCCCCCACAGAGGAATCCTGTCCGGATCCATTCGTTTTATTACCAAAAAATCCCGCCTTGGTGCCGAATACAAAGAGAAGAATCACCAGCACCAGAATGCCGACGATCACACCAAGAATCAAAGTGACCTTTTCAATTTCCGGCCCCTCTTCCTCCTCCAGATCGTCCTCGTCATGATACCTCCTCCTAACGGGATCCTCCTCCAAATCGTCTATTCTACGCTTCTTTCTGCTTCCATTTCCGGAAGTTTCCGATTTCTTTTTCACACGCCTGACCGGCGGTTCGTCCTCATCCGGATACCTTTGGAGCTCTCTGCGCAGTTCTCTGTCTTCTTTCTCTGTGGCGATTCGTGTGGCATTCTCTTCATCCGGATCCACGAGATGTACAAAATCCTCGTCCGGAGTAATGAGAGACTGTTTCAAATCACGAATCAATTCGGAAGCAGACTGATATCGTCTGTCGGGAGATTTTTGACAACACTTCAGTACGATCTTCTCGACACTAAGCGGAATATCCGGTACATATTTGCGCACCGATGGAATTGGCTCCTGGATATGTTTGATGGCAATGGCAACCGTCGTATCTCCGTTAAAGGGAACCCTTCCGGTTAACATTTCAAAGAGTGTAACGCCCAGAGAATAAATATCGCTCTTGGCATCGGAATAGCCGCCTCTTGCCTGTTCGGGCGAAGTGTAGTGTACCGATCCCATTACATTCGACGTAATGGTATTGCTGGTTGCAGCCTTTGCAATGCCAAAATCGGTCACCTTCACTTTGCCTTCCCTCGAGATCATGATATTCTGCGGTTTAATATCCCGATGAATGACGTTATTCCGATGTGCCGCCTCCAGCCCCATTGCTACCTGAATCGTTATGCTGACTGCCTCTCTCACCGTCAGCCTGTTTTTCTTCTATATACTTTTTTCAGAGTGATGCCGTCTACCAGTTCCATCACAATATAGTAGACACCGTTTTCGTCTCCGACATCATAAACATTCACAATGTTCGGATGCATTAACCCGGCAGCTGCCTGTGCCTCCGTTCGAAATTTGGACACAAAGTTCTCGTTCTCCGCAAACTCCTGGCGGAGAATCTTCATTACGACCATGCGATTCAGTTTATGATCCTTTGCCCGGTAAACATCGGACATCCCGCCGGTTCCGATTTTTCTCCAGAATCTCGTACCGGTCCCCCATAACGGTTCCCATCTTGATCATAGTTTACCCTCTTGATGCCTCTTCGTTGCGATATGATCGGAAGCAAACGGCTCAATCAGAATGACTGCAATATTGTCTCTGCCTCCCTGATCATTGGCTGCATCTACCAGCTTCTGCGCCATCTCCACCACATCCCTCTGTCCGTTTACAATCATGCGGATCTCTTCGTCTTCCAGCATATTGGTCAGTCCGTCCGAACACATCAGGATCTTATCCTGCTGCTCCAACTCTACATCAAAAAAATCGACATTCACCTCATCATCCGCACCCACCGCACGGGTAATGATATTTTTCTCCGCATGGTGTCTGGCCGTCTTTTCATCAATACCGCCCATGCGAACCATTTCCTCTACCAGAGAGTGGTCTTTGGTGATCTGACGAATGCGATCACTGATAATATAAAGTCTGGAATCTCCCACATTGGCGACCAAAAGGTGTCTTCCCACGACCGTGGAAGCTACGACCGTAGTCCCCATGCCGAATAAATGCACATCCTTTGCCGCCAACTCTCTTAACCTGGTGTTCGCACGGGAGATTGCCTGTCTTAAAATGCGCACCGGGCTTTGCAGGGCACAGTGTGCAATCTCTTCCACCATGGTATCCACTGCAACTTTTGAGGCATATTCCCCTGCGTTCTGACCGCCCATTCCATCCGCAACAATAAAACACATTGGGCAAATTTCCAATGCGCATTTCACAGGAATAGACATAGTCCTGATTCAGTTTTTCTTTTTTTACCAATATCCGTGATGGAAAAAGTCTTTACCAAAAGAAGAATGCTCCCTCAAAAAGAATAAGACAAAAAGCAGCGCATCAGATCTGCTGCGTCATGACCCTTCGACGAAGCTGTCCACACGCGCCGTCAATATCCCTGCCCCATTTCTCTCCTAATAGTAACATTTATTCCGTTTTTCAAGATTTTTTTCTGAAACAAGAGCGCTGCCCGCCTGGAGCTTGCTTGAAAAACTTCTTTCTCTCACGGGATTCACCGGAATCAAATTGACCAAGCAATTGAAATCTTTTAACAGATCCGCCAGCTGCTTTGCATCGGAATCCGCATCGTTTTGTCCTGCAATCAAGGCATATTCAAACGTGATTTGACGCCCTGTTTTTTTGAAAAATATATTTTACAGGCCTGCATCAGGGAAGGAAGATCGTACTTCCTGGCGACCGGCATCAGCATCTGCCCTTTTTCCTGGGTCGGCGCATGAAGGGAAATCGCAAGATTAATCTGCCGTTTTTCTTCTGCAAAACGAAGAATTCCAGGGACAATCCCGCAGGTTGAGACCGTAAGGTGTCTGGCCGAAAGATTTTTGTCCATGGGGGTCGCAGATCAAAGAAAGAAAGCGAAGCACCTGATCCTGGTTCTCCATTGGCTCTCCACTCCCCATGATGACCACATGAGAAATCTTCTCCCACCTCTCTTTGCACAAGGTACACCTGCTCCAGCATTTCCGATGCACTCAAATTCCGCACGACGCCTTCCAGGGTGGAGGCACAGAAGGCACAACCCATACGACAGCCGACCTGGGAGGATATACAAACGCTGCTTCCGAAACGGTACTTCATATAAACACTTTCGATCAAATTCCCGTCGTCGAGCGAAAACAGATATTTTCTGGTTGCATCCTTTTTGATTTCTGCACTTGAGCGATTTGTAATTGCACCAAAGGGGGAAGACTCTCTCTCAATTTCTTAGGAAGATTGGTCATTTGATCATAAGAAGAAGCTGTTTTTTTCGTGCATCCAGGAAAAAGTTGTCTCGCCCGATAGGCTCCCTCTCCTCTTTCCTTCATATATGCCGTCAGTTCTTCTATGGTCATGGACTTTACATCCGTCATTCGCTCTCACTTCTTTCTGAATTTGGCAATAAAAACCCGTCTGTGTCCATTTCTCCCGGCAATAATTGTTTCCGGTACAGACCGGATCCCAACCGGTCAGAAGAAAACAGGTCCCCCTCAAGGGGCAGATTCTTCAGAATCCAGTCCACATTCTCTTCATTTTCTTTGCGGGAAATCGTGCAGGTACTATACATAAGGACGCCACCCGGCTTCAGATATTCAATCGTATTGCGTAGAATTTTTCGTTGCAGCAAGACAAGAGAATCAATATCTTCTGAGGAAAGACGATACTTGATTTCCGGTTTCCTGCCGATTACCCCCAGACCGGAACAAGGCAGATCGCAATATAGGAAATCCGCCTGATTGACCAAATCCGGATAAAATTGTGTGGCATCGCGCGGGGCAATTGCAACCTCATGCAAGCGAAGACGCTCTGCACCTTCCCGGATCTTTTCACATTTCTTCTCGGTCAGATCATAGGCAAACACCCTGCCCGCTCTCTTCCTTATGTTCTCCTGCAAGTACCGCCAGTCTTGTCGCAGCATGCAGGCTCTTTTCCACCCGGTGCCGCACACACATCTACTACTGTGGCATTTCTGGTTAAACCGGCCAGCTCCGTTACCAGCATCGAACTCACGTCCTGGATCGCAAAAAGTCCCTCTTGATACCCCGGGAGAAAGGAGAGATTATCCGTATGGGATAAGGAGAGGGCATAAGGAAGAAACGTCTTTTTTACTTCCGCCTCTTTTTGCAAAAGGGCAATTTCTATTTCCCGTTCTTTGCTGCTTAACCGTTCATCCAGCCGAATCGTCACCGGTCGGGGACACAGAAGCGCCTCACAGATTTGTGCCGTTCTTGCCTGTCCGTATTCCTCTTCCCAAAGATCTACGATCCAACCCGGCATGGAGTATCGAATGGAAGGATTTGGAAAAGAAAGCACCTCCTTCTGTCTGGCAATCGTTCGGAGTACACCGTTGACAAAACCTCTCAAAGAGGAGAACCCATGCTGCGCCGCCAACTTCACCGTCTCATTGACTGCAGCGGAATCCGGGACTCGATCCATAAACAGCAGCTGATAAGCCCCCATCCGGAGGAGTTCCCTGATGAGCGGCTTCATCCGGCTCACTTTTCTGCTGGCATAGGAATCCAGAACAAAATCAAGCGTGATTCTGCGGTCGATGCAACCGACAGCTACACGCTTGATAAAAAGCTTTTTGCTCCGATCGTAAAAAAATCATATTTTTTTGCAACAGTTCTTTTAAAAAGGTCAGAAAAAAAGGAACTGTACTTTTTCCTCCTCCAACAGAAGCTGCAAAACCAGTTCTCGTTCCGTATTCAAATTAGTTCCTTCTCCGGTTTGCTAAGGCAAGAAGTCTCAATAGCTGTAATACTGAGGAAACCGCCGCCGCCACATAGGTCATTGCTGCAGCAAACAAAACACTTCTCGCCATCTGTTTCTCATCGCTCCCCAGTATGCCATAATCCCCCAGCATCTCGAAGGGCACGGTGAGAGGCATCCAGCTCCACCGGCAAGGTGACGACCTGAAACAGAACCGCAAAAACGAAGATCCAAATTCCTAAAGAAGTCAAGGTTTGCCCCCAATACCCCGCTTCCTAGAAGCAGTCCGATAAAAAAACCATCGGAAGACCGAGGTTGGAACCAAAATTAGCCGCAGGCACCAAGGCCGCACGAATTTTTCAATGGAATATATCCCGTCTCATGCTGCATGACATGACCGCACTCATGTGCCGCAACACCGAGGGCGGCAACCGACGTTTGATCGTAAACGGCATCCGATAAATTCACTGTTTTGCTTCCCGGATCGAAGTGATCGGTCAGATTTCCCGGAACATGTCTGATTTGCACATCCGTGACATGATTTTTGATCAAGGATCCGCTTTGCCACCTGTGCCCCCGTCATCCCGCACATGCTGCGTATCTTCGCATACTTTCGATAAGTACTTTGCACGCCGAAGCTAGCCAACATGCAGAGCCCTGCCCCGATCAAAACCAAAAGATAAGTCGGATCAAAACCATAATAATATCCCATTAGTTCTCTCCCTCTTCTCCTAACACACAGTCTGTTCGAATGGAAAACCCGTTGAGAAAATCAGCCGCATCCATCCGCTTCCTGCCTTCTTGCTGCAACTTTGTGATTTTTCAGCGCCTCAGTTCCTGTCTGTACCAACAGTTCTCCTTCTTTCCCGGAAATGACCGTGCCCGGAAGTTTATCTGAATCCACATGGGTAAGATCCGCCTCCCAAATCTTGAGCAGCTGTCTTTTCTCCCTCTCCCGTCTCCTCCGGAAACGGGTATATTCGTAAAGGCTCCCGGCCACGGATTTAATCCTCTGATCTGCCTTTCAATTTCCTCCGCCTTCCTTGTCCAGTCAATTCTTCCCATCTCTTTGGTCAGCTTCGGTACCTTGCTCGAAAAACTCTTCCTTCTGTTTGCGAGTAGTGATCTGCCCTTTTTTTCCAAAAGGGCCAGTGTCTTTACAATGCAGGTGGCGCCGAGCTCCGCTAATTTTTGAAAAAGAGTTCCCCCTGTCTCTTTCGGCGCAATCCGGATTGCTTCCTGATAGAGAATGTCTCCGGTATCCATACCGACATCCATCTGCATGATGGTAATTCCCGTTTCTTTTTCCCCGTCTAAAATAGCCTGTTGAATCGGTGCCGCCCCACGGTATTTGGGAAGAAGGGAAGCATGAATATTAAGACACCCGTAAGGTGGAATCGATAAAATCTCTTCGCGCAGAATCTGGCCGAAGGCAGCAACCACGAACACATCCGCCTCCTGTTCTTTTAACAGGGAGACCGCCTCCTGCCCCCGCAACCTCTCCGGCTGGTAGACAGGAATCTCATGAGAGAGTGCGGCTTCCTTTACCGGAGAAAAAAAGAGACCTCTTTCCCTCTGCCCCGCCTCCGATCCGGCTGCGTCACTGCAAGAACCACCTCATGTCCTGCTTCAATCAACGCTTCCAGTGCACCTACCGAAAAATCGGGTGTCCCCATAAACACAATGCGCAATTTATTCTTCCTCCGGCTTTTCCTCTTCCAAATCTTCGTTGTTCACCAGCTCGCCCTCCACCTTCTCCACATACATAAGACCGTTCAAATGATCATATTCATGCTGGAGCGCTCTGGCCAGAAGTTCCTCTCCCTCCACGCGAATCGGTTCCATATTCAGGTCATATCCCTTCATCACTACATGATTCGCTCTGGTCACAATGCCGCTTTTTTTCCGGGAAGACTCAGACACCCTTCGTAGCCCGTCTGTTTCCCATCCGTCTCCTCGATTTCGGGATTGATGATGACAAATGCATCTTCTCCCGTTACATCAATCACGAACAGTCTCTTGAGAATCCCAACCTGTGGAGCGGCAAGACCAACGCCACCTGCCTCATGCATGGTCTCGATCATATCACTTGCCAACTCCTTGATTCTGGGCGTGATCTCTTTAATTTCTTTACACCTCTTCGTGAGGATCTCGTCTCCATATTCACGAATTATTCTGAATGGCCAATTCCCTTTACCTCCACAAACTTCTAAAACAAATGGACTGGATCCAAATCAAATTGCATCATGACCTGATTCTCACCGGTCTGCTCCAATTGCATTTTATACTTCTCTTCTAGCGAATCCCGTAGCGCAAACAAAAGCTCCTTCTGCGTATGCTTCACATAAACAACCATACGATAAATGTCATTCACCCTGGAAACCGACGCATAAGCGGGTCCGATCACCACCGGTCGATCATTTGAGTGATTATATAATATTTGAAGCCTCTGTTCAATTGTCGTGCGTACCTTCGCTGCAAAGGAAACTCCCACCTCTTCCTGATGTGTAAAAATCCGAATCTGTAAAAAGGTGCGCCACAGGCGGATACATCATAATCCTGCGGTATTCCATCTCTTCTGTAAAAAGCTTCGTAGTCCTGTTTTTGACTGGCCAGAATCGCATAATGATCCGGTTGGTAGGTTTGAATCACCATCGTCCCCGGCTGTGATCCTCTTCCCGCCCTCCCGCTGGCCTGGGTGAGAAGCTGAAAGGTTCTCTCGGCAGCATGGAAATCCCTACATTCAATGACAGATCCGCCGCAAGCGCAGAAACCAGCGTCACCCTCGGAAAATCATGTCCCTTGACAATCATCTGTGTGCCTACCAGAATATCTGCCTCGAAATTCGCGAAGGCACAAAGAATCTTTTCGTAACTGTTCTTGGTCCTTGTCGTATCCGCGTCCATCCGCAGAACCCTTGCCTGTGGAAACATCTTCTGACAGGCACGCTCAATCTGCTGTGTTCCTGCACGAAAGGCTGAAAGATAACGGGAGCCGCAGGAGGGGCAGACAGAAGGAGTTCTCTGTTCATATCCGCAGTAATGACAGACCAACCTCCCCCCGATATGCTCCGACAAAGATACGTCACAATGCGGACATTTAAACACATAACCGCACTGGCGACAGGAAACAAATCCCGCCAATCCCCTGCGGTTCATAAACAGCATGATCTGCTCTTTTTTGGAAAGACGATCCAGAATCTGCTCGGATAGATAGGAAGAAAAGGGCGTACGGTTTCCCTTTTTTAATTCCCTGCGCATATCTGAAATCACCACTCCGGGAAGTGTCCCCCCTGTCAGTCGCCTGGTCATCTTGAACAGATGGTATTCTCCCTCACGGCACGGTCGTAGGCCTCTAAGGAAGGCGTGGCACCCCCCAGCACCACACTTGCCCCCTCTACCAAACCAGCCAGAGCTACTGCCGCCTCTCTCGTATGATATTTGGGCATGCCTTCGCTCTTATAAGTCGGTTCATGTTCCTCGTCCATGATGATCAGCCCCAGATTGGGAAAGGGTGTAAAAAGGGCGGACCGTGGGCCGATCATCACATCCACCTCTCCCCTTCTGGCACGTTCAAACTGGTCGTACTTCTCGCCCGGGAAAGAGAAGAATTCATCACGGAAACACGGTTGCCGAAAAAAATGGTAAAACCTCATCAGAGTTTGAAAGGTGAGCGCAATTTCCGGAATCAGCAAAATCACCGCTTTCCCTCTTTTTACCATTTCCTTTGTCAAGCGAAAATAGACCTCTGTCTTTTCCGCTGCCAGTAATTCCATGAATCAAATAGGTCTTTCGTACCTTTTCATCATAGTCCTGCAATACCTTTTTATGATCAAAGATTGTTCGGAACTAAGCGGTAATTCCTCCTGAGAGGGCTTGCAAAAAGGCCTCTCCACCGACCCTTTGTACGGCATCTGCCACCGGATCCCGATAAACACCTTCCTCCTCCAGTAGGATGACGCCCAGGTTGACCAACCCCCGTATCACTGAAGCGCTGACATTCAGTTTCTGCGTGACAAACGTATATGGCAGACGTACTTCCCTGTGGTCTAATAATGCATTCAGGATACGCGCTCTGGCAAAATGTCCCTTTTCATTGCTCTTATTTGCAAATGATCTGGCTTCTTCTTCTGTAAACCTCAGAGAAAGGTATTTATGCTTCAGTCCTTTCTTTCTCTGGTGAAGTGGCAGCACGCAACGAAGCGCCTGTATCATCGTGGAACCGTATTCTCTCCTCATCCAGGCGGCCAGCCTGACATAAGTTGCTTCGACAGGCAGTTCCCCCTCGGCTCTTCCCCTGATTTCCTTTATCCTGGAGGCGTCATACTCTGTTTCCTCGGAAAAAGAAATGATATAGCCGTTACGAACCGCATCTCCCTTCCCGAAGGGCACCTCTACGCAACTTCCTATCTCCAGCACATCTCTCAACTCTTTTGGAACCGCATAACTGAAGGGATGGTCTACCTTGCTGTGTGCAATATCAATGATGATATTCGCATATTCTTTCATATCTCAATTACTGCTTTTGCTGCGCTTGTTGGTTTTCTTGTAGAATCTCATGAATCAGGACCCTCTCATCCATCGGGTACTTAACCCCTCGTATCTCCTGATAGTCCTCGTGTCCTTTACCCGCCAAAATAATAATATCGCCTCTCTCCCCCTGCGCCATCGCATAACGAATGGCTTTCCTTGCGGTCCGGAATTTCCACATAGTGTCCGTCTGTTTTCTGAATACCCGTCTCAATATCACGGATGATCTCCATAGGGTCCTCGAACCTGGGATTGTCCGATGTAATAATGGTTAAATCCGCCAGTTTTCCGCTCACTTCTCCCATCTCGAACCGTCTTTCTCTGGAACGATTGCCGCCACAACCAAATAAACAAATCAGACGATTGGGTCTGTAATACCGAAGCGTCGTCAAGAGGCTATGCAGCGCCATGGCATTGTGCGCATAATCAATCATCAGGGTATAATCATCCGAGACTTTAACCATCTCAATTCTGCCACGCACCCGAACCTTTTTGAGCGCCTCTTCCATCTCCTCTACCCGGCACCCCATCCGGTGCGCCACTGCGATGGCACATAACGCATTATAGACGCTGAACCTTCCCGGCATGGCAATCTCCGCATGCATGTTCACGATGCCTTTCGTATCGAAGTAGACGCCAAGTTCGCCGGGCTTGTGCATATATGCAAGAGCCTCCGCCTTTAAATCCGCCCCGTCCCCCAGTCCGAAGGTCGTCAAGTCACAGGTATGTCCTTTCAGAATCTGAGGCAGATGCTCGTCGTCTGCGTTTACAATGCCATGCTTACACTGCTGAAACAAAAGTCCCTTACAATGCATATACTCAGCAAAATCTTTGTGCTCATTCGGACCGATATGATCCGGCTCAATGTTTGTAAAAATCCCCATGTCAAACAGGAAACCCTGTGTTCTGTGCATCATCAGCGCCTGAGAAGACACTTCCATCACCACTGCCTTCATTCCCGCATCCGCCATCCTTCTAAAATCCCTCTGCAAGCTAAGGGATTCCGGAGTGGTATTGCTGGCAGGGAAATGCTCCTCCCCAATGATCATCTCAATGGTTCCAATCAGGCCTGTTTTGATTCCGGCATTCTCCAGCATGTTTTTGACAAGATAGGTGGTGGTTGTCTTTCCCTTGGTTCCGGTAATCCCGATCGTCATCAGTTCCTTGGCCGGATGAGAATAGAAGGCCGCTGCAATAAAGGCCATTGCATAGCGGGTATCCTTCACACGAATCACGACCGTCTGCGTGTTCTTTGGAATCTCCACCTCCTCTTCTACCACGATGGCAGCCGCCTTCTTAGAAAAAGCCTCGAAAGCCTTCGTGTGGCCATCGAAATTGGATCCCCGAATGCAGAGGAACAGGCAACCCTCCTGCAACTTTCTGGAATCGTTGACCAGTTCCTTCACTTCTGTCTGCATAGCAGATACGCCTTTGTCATCTCCGCCATTTACGATCTCATAGGAAATTTCTTTGAACAGCTCTTCCAGTTTCATTCGTACTCCTCTCTTATCCAATTACCTTGTAGTCTTCCATCACCAGTTGAAGACTCTGCTGATTCCCCCATTCGTTCACCTGTGGATAATAGGCGATCGCAATCTCAAGAACCTTCTCCTCCTGCTCTTTTGTTTTGCAAAGGGGGGACGAAGCGCCTCTTCTCCCGTATAGAGCACAAAGAGCCGACTCTCCAAAATGCTTCTTTAAAAAGTCATCAAAGCAATCCACCTCCTTAAAACAGAGCAGATCATACCTTCTTTCCATCTCATCCGTCACCTGATATTTACCGACATTTCCCTGTTTCCCCAGCCGCATGCCATGAAGAAGGCGAATCTTTCTGGCGGCAAACAGGGGTTGTTTATTTCCATTCCCATAGGAGCCAGCGCCTCCCACTCACGAATCAGCGGGATGGATAAGACAGAAGGCGGAAGTTCCATATCCAAATGCAGGACTTCCTCCAGATCGTCCTTCGTCAGGAGAGACGCATCATTTAATCTTTTTCTTAGATCTGCAATCCGGTCTTCCTTCATCGAAAAACCGGCCGCCATTGGATGTCCGCCAAATTTGGTAAACAGGTCTTTTACTGCGGATAAGGCTTCGAACATATTATAAGAAGGAATGGATCTTCCACTTCCCTTCACCCCATCTTCCGACGCCGTAATCACAAGCGTTGGGCGATGGCTAAATTCCCTGATCCTACCCGCTACGATCCCTGCAATGGATTCATGCAGATGGGGGAGGTAAATCACGAGGATGTCCGGCAGGCTTCCCTTTTTCTCTTTCTTCATCTCCTCAAGCACTTCTTTTGGCCTGCGCAACGCCTTCTCTGGTCAACTCCTTGCGGCTGTCATTTAAAGCCTTTTAGTTCATTGGCAAGCTGCAGGGCTACTTCCTTATTATTTGCACGAAGCAGGTGCAGCCCCCGTTGTGCAAAATCCAATCTCCCTGTAGCATTCAAACAGGGACCAAGAACAAATCCAAGGTGATAGGTGCTAATCTTGCTTTCTGAAAGACCGTTCACGCGAATCAGCGCTTCCAGTCCAAAACCTGCGGTCTTATTTGCGAAGCAGCGCAGTCCCCTCTTAACGATGATTCGATTTTCATCTAAGAGCGGCATGACATCACAGACCGTTGCCAAAGCGGCGAAGGGATAGAGCTTATCCATTTTCGCTTCCTCTTCCCTTCCCTCTTGGTGTAGAAGCACCTGCATCCACTTAAAGGCAACCACCGCTCCGCAAATATCATGAAAAAGGATAGCTGCTGTCCGCCCGTTTGGGATTTACCACCGCATCCGCCTCCGGAAGCAGATCCTCTCCGGAACCCTCCTTTGGCACATCATGATGATCGCTCACAATGACCGTCATCCCAACTTCTTTGGCGTGTTTTTACCTGATCCCGTGCGGCGATACCGTTGTCACAGGTCAAAATGGTGTCCACGCCGTCTTTTTTTGCCTGATCCACCAACAGCGTACTGATCCCATATCCGTCCCGTATACGATGCGGGAGTACCACATCCACCTCTGCCTGCAGACCGTTCAGAACTTTCCATAAAAATATAGGAAGAGCAAATGCCGTCCACATCATAATCTCCGATGATGCGAATCTTTTTTCTCCCGCAGCTTATCCTGCAGAATGGAGACTGCACGCTCCACATCCGGGAGCAGAAAAGGATCCCGCAGACCCCCTTCCTCGCAGTTCAAATAAGCTGCGATCTCACTTTCCTCCACCAGTCCTCTGTTTCGCAGAAGCCTGGCGGTAATCGGTGAGAGATGGAACGTCTGTGCGATCCTGTTAAAATCTGCCTTCTTTGCGGAGATCATCCACTTAGACATGAAGTTTTTTTGTCCTTCTTTGTCATGTCATACCAAAGCGGAGAGGCGATGAAAATAGATGAATAAGTTCCACAGATGATGCCTACCATGAGGGGAAGAGCAAAATTGCGAATATCCGTCACGCCAAAAATAAAGAGGGATAGTACCATCAGGAAGGTGGTTAAGGAAGTGAACAAACTTCTGGACATCGTCTGTGTCACACTCGTGTTGATGAGCTCCTCCTATTCAGCTTCCCGCGCGCTTTATTTTTCACGAATACGGTCAAAGGTCACGATGGTATCGTTAATCGAGTAACCGACAATCGTCAATACACTTGCAATGAACGTATTTCCCACTTCAATCCTGGTGACGACATAGCAAAGGGTCACGATGACGGCATCATGAGCCAGTGCAATAATGGCAGCAATACCAAACTGCATATCGCTAAAGCGGATTCTCACGTAGAACAGGATACAAACCAGAGCAATCAGAACCGATAAGATGGCATCTCTTGACATTTCATCAGAGATCGTTGCCGAAATGGTCTCTGCAGCAATTTTATCCTCCGGTACCTTGAACTGATCCTGTAGAGCAGTACTCATCGCCTTTCGCTGCTCTACCGAGAGCGGTATGGTCTTGAAAAATGACTTCCTTTGTTCCCGAAACCGTCTGGGTCTGTACAGAGGAAACACCTGTCGCCTTTCTGATTGCGGGAACTACGTTGGCATCCAGATCCTGCAACGTATGATTTTTCGTTAAAAGTTACTGTCGTTGATGTTCCACCCACAAAATCCAGAGAGAAGTTCATCGGCCCTTTTCCGGATGCTGTATTGAAAAGCATCACGATCACGCCGATTGCCATGATTCCGAGGAAACCGCATAATAAATCTTGCGGTTCTTAATAATTGAAAGATATTTGATTTGTTCCGGTTTCCCGTACAACTTCTCTCCCTGCAGTCCGATTCCGTACAGGCAGGCAGAAACCGCCCTTGTAATGAGAAGCGCCGAGAACAGAGAAACCACCGTGCCTAAGGTCAAGGTATAAGCAAACCCGCGGATGGTACCTGTTCCGAAGATCATTAAGACAACTGCTGCGATCAGGGTGGTAATATTTCCATCCAAAATGGCCGAGAGTGCCGCATGATATCCGGATTTCATGGCTTCCTTTACACTCTTGCCCGCCTGCATCTCTTCTCTGATTCTTGCAAAAACCAGAACGTTGGCATCCACCGCCATGCCGATCGAAAGGATAATACCTGCAATGCCGGGCAGAGTCAGAGTGATCTCCAGCCCGTCCAGCAGGATGACGACCAGGCAGCAATAGAAAGCCAGCGCAATGTCTGCGGCAAGGCCCAGGATCCGGTAAACCAATAGCATGAAGAGCACCACCATGGCAAAACCGACCAGCGCCGCAATCAGGCTGGAGTGAATCGCCTCTACCCCCAGCTGCGCACCCACCACATTGGAGCGAAGCTCTTTTAACTGAAGACTGAGGCCGCCGATTCGGATGGTGCTTGCCAGATTCTGCGCCTCTTCCACGGTAAAGGCACCGGTGATCTGCGCTCTTCCGTTTTTGATTTCACTGTTCACCTTCGGAACCGAGACAAACTTCCCATCATAATAGATGGCGATCGTCTCTCCTTTTTTCAAAAGCTCTCTTCGTGGCCTTCGCAAACTTCTTCCTGCCGGCGTCCGTCAGCTGTAAGTCAACCATGTACTCTTTTCGCACCGGTAGAGGCATCGGTCTGGGCGCCTGCCTGCGCCGTTTTGACATCGGTTCCTTTCATCACCACGGAACCTTCCATGTCCAGCGCAGCAATATTTTTGGTGAGCTTATACTCGCCGCCCTGAGAAGTATAATTTTCTTCTCCCTTGGAATTCGTCTGTGCGATGAAATACAGATTTCCCGGCTGCCCCAGTTCTGTAAGAATCTTATCCGCATCATTCACTCCGGGAATCTCAATGCTGATCCGGTTGGATCCCTCTTTGTAAACCTGCGCCTCCGTACTGTACTGACTGACTCTCTGCTGAAGCTTGTATACGGTATCGCTCATATCCTCGGCAGACGGATTTTTATCTCCGATGACCTGATAAGTGATACTGACCCCGCCGGCCAGATCCAACCCGAGATTGATCGAATGAACCGATCCATCCTTCGTTTTACCGATTCCGAACCAGGCAATGTACCCCAGACCCAAAAGAGCTGCCAGGAGCAAAAATCAATGCAACCCATGATTTTGTGCGTTTCATCTTGTCTCTTCCTTCCTTTTTCTCACCTTATTCCGATTCATCCGCCTTTTTCATTTGGAGAAGAATCTTCCTCTGCAAGCGCCGCCTGAATCATAATGGCGCACTCCACCCGCTTGCGCTGCAGCTCACAGCCAATCGAATAGGTTCCGTTAATATCTCCGGTAAAATTATAAGCATTGGCCGCACATCCCCCACTGCAGTAATATCGTGCAAAACAGTTCCTGCATTCCTTCTTCGTGTATACGTTGCAAGCCCTGAATTCACCAACCAGATCCGTCCGGTTCACGCCATGAAACACATCTCCCAAAATGAACTTCTCATTGCCGACAAACTGATGGCAGGGATAGAGCTCCCCCACGGCGTTACACCCAGGTACTCGCAACCGCTTCCACAGCCGGAAAGCCTTTTTGGCCACACAGGGACCTCCGGTCAGATCAATGTCGAAGTGGAAGAAATGGAAATCTCTGCCTTCTCTGTGGCGTTTCAGCAAAAACTGCGCCAATTGATCGTACTCCTCAAACAGAGCGGGCAAATCCTCTTCACGAAGGGCATAATCGTCCTCCGGCTTCGCCACCACAGGTTCCACTGAAATCTGCTGAAAGCCAAGGTTTGCCAGCTCTTCCACATCCTTGGAAAAGTCCAGATTATATCTGGTAAAGGTTCCCCTGACAAAATAATTCTGTTGATTTCTGCTGTTTGCCGCCTTTAGGAATTTGGGAACAATGGTGTCATAACTGGATCCTCGTCTTCCCGGAAAAGGACGCATCCGGTCATGCACTTCTCTTCTGCCGTCTATGCTGAGCACGAGGTTTGCCATCTCCCGATTGGCGAATTCCAGAATCTCATCATTCAGAAGAACCCCGTTTGTGGTCAACGTAAAGCGGAACCTTTTATCATTTTTCTTTTCCAGTTCCCTGCCATAAGCCACTATATTCTTAACCACTTCCCAGTTCATCAGGGGTTCCCCGCCAAAGAAATCCACTTCCAGATTTCTACGGTTTCCGGAATGATCCATCAGGAAATCGAGGGCTGCCTTGCCGACTTCCAGTGACATCAGTCCTCTCTTCCCCCCGTGGTATTGCCCTTCATCCGCAAAGCAATAACTGCACCTGAGATTACAATCATGCGCTATATTCAGGCAGAGCGCCTTTACAACGGTTTCTCTGTCCTGAAACCCGTCCACGTATTCCTCATAAATGTCTTCTGAAAAAAGAAGCTCCTGCGCAACCAGCTCCTCAATCTCAGACAAAGCTTCTTCCAGCGTCTTTCTATCGTATTTCTCCTGTAAAGCGGCATCTGAAAAAACTGCCTCACGCATGGCAGAAAAATCTCCATCACAGCGCCCGCCTTCCTTGTCACCTGCTTTACAGCTTTCTTTCTCACACCCGGAAGAATGCATGTGGCACTTCTTCTCATAGGCCCTTTTTCACAAACGGGAATCATATCGTAAACCGCACGATCTACCACATGCACGGAACCGCTGTTTACATCCAGGACGATATGATAACCGCCATTTTTTTATAACAATGAACCATGAATCAAAACCTTTTTTTCCAAACAAAATTCATCCACTTACCACATGAAACAGGCAGCGGCATTTCCCGCCCGCTGCCCTGCAAAACAACCCACCGAGCGAACACTTATTTCTTGAGCTGTTCGCATTTCTGGTTGCCAACGGTGCAAGAGGTCTTGCAAAGCCGACTGGCAGGAAGTCTGGCACTCACCGCAACCACCCTTCTTCATACTTTCCTTCAAATTTCTGGTCGCCAGAGTTCTGATTCTCTTCATTCTCTCTGTTCTCCTTTGCTATAATCAACAAACACCCGCAAAAAACACAACTCAGTATAGCATGATTCATTTACTTGTGAAAGTGCCTGATGGATTTTCATTCGGTGTCGCAGGAAGTTCCAGCAACACCTTTATAATGCGATGTTGTCTGAGGCCCCGGCAGGTCAGAATCGTTCCGTCTGCAAGCGTAATGCTCTCCCTGTTCTGCGGAAGACGATCCAGATGACCGATCATGAGCCCCCAATCGTATCGTAATCTTCCGAAGAGAGGGAAGTGTGTAAGGCATCATTGACATCATCCAGCTTCATCGTACCTTCAATCAGATATTTGCCTTCTCCCACCTGATTGATCAATCCCTCTTCATCCGAATCGTATTCATCACGGATTTCTCCCACAATCTCCTCCAGCAAATCCTCCATGGTAATCATGCCGGCACAGGCTCCATACTCGCTAAGGACAAATGCCACATTGACCGTCTTTTCCCTCATTTCCATCATTAAGTTGGCTGTTTTCTTAAACTCATAGGTGTAATAAGCATCACGAAGATGGTCTTTAACGTGAAAAGGCTGATTCGCTTCTACAAAAAGCATGTCCTTGATGTTCAACATCCCGATCATATTGTCCGGATGATCCTCATAAACAGGAAGGCGGGTATACATCTCCTCTCTAAAAATCCGCATCACTTCTTCCAACGTGGCGTCTGTAGAAACGCAGGTCATATCGATCCTCGGAATCATAATGTCCTTCGCCAGTGCATCTCCGAAGTCAAACACATTGTTGATCATGTCTTTTTCTTCGCTCTTAATCACGCCGTCTTCGTGGGACACGTTCACGTAGGTTCGCAGCTCTTTTTCCGTAATGGTCTGATGCCCTGCGTCCCGGATCCCGAGCACTTTTTAATACAAGACCGGAGAGCACATTGATCACAAAAATGAGCGGTGTCAGCGTCTGCATTAAAAACCAAATGGCAGAAGCATATCGAAGAGCCATCTTTTTCCGCTGTCGCCTTCGCCGCCGTTTTTCGGTGTAATCTCTCCAAAAATAAGCACAAGAATGGTAAGGATTCCGGTGCCGAGGCCGATCGCAAAAGAGCCAAAAACTTTGGTGACAATAACCGTAGCAAGGGATGAGGCCGAAAGGTTGACCACATTATTCCCAATGAGAATCGCTGTCAGCATCTTGGGATAGTTGGCATCTATTTTCAGAACTCTTGCCGCTCTGGTATTTCCTTCCGAAGCCAGCGTCTGAATCCTTACCTTATTCACCGTACTCATTGCCGTCTCCGCCGATGAAAAAGCCGACAAAGAAAGCAGTGTAATGAGAATCACAAATTGAATGATGATTTCCGTCATGAAATCTGTTCCCCTTTGGCATTCCTATGATAGGATAAAAGCGATGATTCGATTCTACTATGCCCACTTAAATGAATATACACCTTCGTCTCCCCTGCCTCATCCGCTGTATCACCATACGGGACTTTGCCTTCTGGAAAAGGGTTTAAGCGATTTGGGTGTCCCGGGGAATCGGTTTTCCCTTTCCTACGGCATCCATGGAAAACCGTTTCTAACGAACGAGCCAAATCTGCATTTTTCCATTTCTCATGCCGGTGCTTATGTGGTTTGTGCCCTCAGTGATCAAAACATAGGTGCAGACATCCTTGATTTTAGAAAAAATCAAAGGATCCTGTCCCTGGCAGAGCGCTTTTTCTCCTCCGAGAACCTCCGGCTTCTACAACAGGCAGCGAAAGAAGAACTCCCGCCTCTCTTCTTCCGCCTCTTTTGCGCCGCAGAAAGTTATACAAAACTGATTGGCGACGGTCTCTCTCAGGGAATGAAGGATTTTTATATGGATCAAGCACTTCTGCATGTGTACGATCACCGAAGAGCTTCCTCTGTCTCCGGATATCTGACAGAGCCGTTTGGACAGGCAGGATATGCTTGCTTCCTCTGCACGCACATCCCGCTTGCAGAAGACATCTCTTGTATCCCTGTTTTCATGAGGGATATCCTGTAACGGAAGGCTCTTTTAACAGAAAGTTCTTTTAACAAAAGGATCCTTCTCCGAAAAAGACAACATCAGCCCACTGCTCTGGTTGCCTGCTTCAGCCACTCCTTAATTTCCGGCTCCTCAATGAGCGGCTCTACCTTATCATAGACCGCCTGATGATAAGCATTGAGATGATCGATATCTTCCTGCTGCATATACTTCGGATCAATTGCTTCCAGATCAATGGGAGCATACGTTAACATCCCGAATTTCAAAAACTGTCCGTCGCTGTTCTCCAAATCCTTCTGCACTTCCAAAATATTCTCAATCCGTATCCCGTGACTGCCTTCTTTGTACACCCCCGGTTCATCCGAAACGATCATCCCATCCATGATTTCTGCTGCAACCGATCCTGTGCACTGCGCCAGGCGATTCTTTGCGGCCCTTCATGCACATTTAACATATAACCGATTCCATGCCCGGTTCCGCACTTATAGTCCATGTGATTCTTCCACATCGGCTCTCTTGCAGCCAGATCCAGGGTCACTCCGTTGCTCCCCTGTAAAAAAATGAGATTCGCCAGGCGTAACATGCTCATCACGCTTAGCGTATAGTGCTTTTTGATTTCCTCACTGATCGGTCCGAGAACGATCGTTCTGGTGACGTCTGTCGTCCCCCCATGTAGGTTGCACCGGAATCCACCAGGAGCATTCCCTCCGGTTTCAGAGTGGCTGTTTTATCTTTGGTTGCTTCATAATGCATCATGGCTGCATTGGCTCCATAGGCACTGATCGTAGGAAAGGATAATTCCACAAATCCCGGGATTTCACTACGCATGTGATCCAACTTCGTTGCTGCAGAATATTCTGTGATTTCCTGTTTGCCCACATTCTGCTTCAACCAGTAAATAAACCGGGTCAAAACCGCACTGTCTCTGCGATAAACTTCCCTGATATTCTTCAGCTCCGTTTCATTTTTTACCGCCTTAAGAAGCGTGGTCGGATTCATCTGATCGATCAGGGAAACCCCCGCCCTCTTTGCCGCATCCTGTAACAAACGATACAGCGTATAACTGATATTTTTCTGGTCATAGAGGATGTCGGAATCGGGATGAAAGGTGCGCAAAAAGTCGACGACCGAATGATAGTCTTCTAAAAGGATCCCGTTCTTCCCTGCATAATCCTCTACCTCCGGCGTCAGCGCTTTCTTCTGGAGAAACAGATAAAAACAATCCTCGGTTACCAGGCAGTAGGAAAGGGCAACCGGATTGCACTCCACATCATCCGCTCTTAAGTTGGTTAACCACATGATATCATCCAGTTTACTGAGGAAGTGGGTTTCCGCACCTGCCTCTTTCATCTGTTGACGAACCTCATGGAGTTTCTCCTGAAAGCTCCTGCCACACAACTCATCCGAAAGCAGATAGACTTTCGTGCAGGGCAGAGCAGGACGATCTTTCCAGATATCCGCAGCCAAATCCAGATCATAGCGAAAAGTGATCTGCTTTTCTTTCAGTGTTTCTTCAAAATCCACCAGAATATCGGCCGCATTGACCAGGCCGTCGAATCCCAGGCACTGCCCCTTCTGCATTTGTTCGCTCAGATATTCCTTGATCGTAGGGACTCCCTTATCTAACATACGGTAAAGCGTAACTCCTGTCCCATCTATCTCTCTTTCCGCCTGAATAAAATACCTGCCGTCTGTCCACAGTCCTGCCCAGTTGGCAGAAACGACCAGTGTCCCGTTGGAGCCGGAAAAATTGGAAAAACTCTCTAACCTTAAAGAAATCCGCCGAATACTCCGAATTATGATAGTCCGAAGTAGGCATCATATAATAATCAATGCCGTTCTCCGCCATCTTGCTCCGCAGTTCTTTTAATCTGTCCATGATCATCTGATTCATATCTCCACTCCTTCTTTCCTTCATTTGACTCAATCAAGATCGTCTGAATGAAACCGTACGTTGTGTTCCTGGTCCCCTCCGCCCGGAATCTTTCGCTTGTTCGTCCCTTATCCCAATCTCAGAAAAATCCATCAGACTCTTTTGCATATCCGAAATGGCACAAACAGTGGTATGACGAATTTCTGCACCCTGCAGAGAGGAAACCGCATCGGGCACGGAACAGGCAGAAAGCTGCGCCAGCTGACTCGCCAGAGCAAAATCATCTTGTCCTTTGTGTGCTTCTCCCAAAGGCTTGTTCTGAATCGCATTCAAAAACCGCTCTGGAAAACTTAAAAAGGACTGGCGGTAGAGACAATGACCGATGGTGTCTGATCCTTTGTTTCACTCCGGTATTTATTATAAACCGCTCGTGCAACTGCCGTATGCGTATCGATTAGATAACCCGTCTTTTCGAACAACTCCCTAATGGCATCCGCACACTCTTCTTCCGTTGCATAATTCCCATAAAAACCCTTCAGTCCTTCCCGCATCTCCTGACTGATTTCATATCTGCCCTTCTGCATAAGAGCCTCCATCAGGGCAGAATCCTCTTCGGTATCCCTGTTTGCCATATCGAACAGCAATCTTTCTAAATTGGAGGAAATCAAAATATCCATCGAAGGAGAAGCGGTCAGGATAAAGTCCCGATTCCGGTCGTAGACACCGGTCTTAAAAAAATCAAAGAGCACTTTGTTGGAATTGGAAGCACAAATGAGCTTTCCCACCGGAAGTCCCATTTTTTTTGCATAATAAGCCGCCAGAATATTTCCAAAATTGCCCGTAGGGACTACAAAATTGACCGGATCCCCTCTGCGATTCTCCCTTCTCCCAGGAGTCTGGCATAAGCATAGACATAGTATACAATCTGGGGAATCAGTCTTCCGATATTGATGGAATTGGCGGAGGAAAACCGAAGACCTGCACCGTCCATCTTCCTCTCCAGCTCTTTGTCCGTAAACATCTTTTTGACACCGGTCTGGGCATCATCAAAATTTCCTTCAATCCCGATGACACAGGTATTTGCCCCCTTCTGGGTCACCATCTGTTTCTCCTGAATGGGACTCACTCCGTGCTTCGGATAAAAGACACAGATGCGTGTCCCCGGGACATCCGCAAAACCTTCCAGCGCCGCTTTCCCCGTATCTCCGCTGGTAGCGGTTAAAATCACAATTTCATGCTTTTCCTTCTGCTTCTTCACCGCTTCCGTCATGAAATGCGGCAGAATGGAAAGTGCCATGTCTTTAAAGGCAAGCGTTCTTCCATGATAAAGCTCCAGATAATAAGCGCCTTCCGCCTCTACGATAGGAGCGATCGCTTCCGAATCAAACTTATTGTCATAAGCCCTGCAGATACAGTCCCTCAGCTCACTCTCCGTAAAATCTGTCAACAGCAGCTTCATGACTTCGTAAGCGGTCTGTTGATAATCCATTGCGGAAAACTCCTTCATGGAACGATCCAGCATCGGCAGGTGATCCGGTACATAGAGCCCTCCATCGTTCGCAAGTCCCTGCAAAATAGCAACGGAGGCAGGCACCCCTTCTCCCCTTCCTCTCGTTGATTGATAGGTGATCTCATCCCTCATGGTTGCTCCTTCCATTGGTGTAAACCAGTTTCCTTGCAGTCATTTCTATCCTATATCTCGTCTTATATTTTATGAATCAGCGACAAAGCAAGCATCCCTTCCAGTAAGAGAAATAAAAGGAAGGCAGGAGAACGGAAAACGGTCCTCCAAAGTCCTTTTGAAGGATGATGCCTGCAGAATCCATTCCATACGACCCTTCTTTTGCAGAACAAAATAAACAGTCCCAAAATCACAAAAAAACAAGATCCAATCGATACCAAACTTCCGTGAGATCAAGAGCCCCCTTCTCCGGTACCAGGAAACCAAGGAGACTCCCGAATACAAAATTATTCAAAAAATGAAATAAAATCGTATAACCAATGCCATATTCTATTGCAATGTATCCCAGTACCATGCCGATGTAAAGAGCAAAGATACTCTGCGGTAAATTCGCATGCATCCCCCCAAACATCATTGCCGAAAAAAGGACGGCAAACCTCTTCCCATACGGCCTTACACTCTGTAACAGAAAGCCTCTGTAAACCATTTCCTCCATGAGAGGAGCAAAAAAACCTACATAAACCCACATCGGTATCGAAGGATCTACGCTGGTCGCCTTTTCCACACTATCTGCCAGACTGTATCCAAAGAAGTGGAAGGCTCTGTCCAACATGGCAGCGCTTAAGGAAAAAACCGTCTGCCCGCACATGAAGAGCACAAAGAGTTGCAAGAAAGTGGCCAGATTCATCCTGCGCCCCCTCTTGAAAATCTGCCTGATAGAGACACGATCTCTCATCCAGTATGCAAGTATGAGAAACCCAAGCGTAAAACCGATCATGGAACTGAGTGCACCAAAGAAGACTCGCCTTGCGCGAAGGAACCCGAATCTCCGAGCGAAACACCCGCCCTCTGCGTCAGTACCTTCCACAGCGTGCGCAAGGAAGATAACCCGAACACGGTGGCGAACTGCACCAACTGGTAGAGCAGGAGCAGGAATACAATCTCATTGATTTCTCTTTTGAACCGAGTGCGATCAAGATCAGACAAACGAAGACCTATCCTATGAATCGTATACGAATTTACAACTGAATCGTATACAAATTTACAACGCCTTGAAAATCTCATATCACTTATGATGCACTGTCAATCGCATCGTAAACTTAGGCAAGCTTACCTGCAACAGAGTTTTGGATCGTTTAAATCCACATCATCTTACCATGCACGGGGCACATGCGCAATTCCGGACAGAAAGACGGGACTTCTCATCCTCGCCCGGATGCAGATGATCCATGAAGATGCAGAATACGGGGAGAAATAGGAATCCTTCGATAGATTTCCGCATAATCGGAAGCGGAGAGATCCTCCAGATAATTTTGTCGAAATTTGGTGGAAATTCCACTTTTCGCAAGAACATCCGCTGCTTTATTATAGGCAATCGCAGCCTCTTCCTCTGTCTCATAATGTCCAACGACATAATTGCTTTGCACATGAATGACGGTTTTTAAAATTTTTGCATGCCGCGCAAAATGTATCTGCGCACGCCCTGGTACCGATTGATAATCTCAATGTTGAGATAGCGAAGATCCGTCTGATCGCCGTTGATAAAACGATAATCCCGGTTCAGGACTGCATGAGAACGGATGCCATAACGATTCAGAATATTGATTTGAGATCCGTAATCGGCGACAAAAAGATGCTTTCCCCTCTTCATGATTTTATGGGAAGAATAATAAAAGAGATCGTCAATATCGAATTTATAGACAAGCTTTACGAGAAAGATAATAAAGAAAGTACCTCTTTTGCATGTAAATCGGCGTGGAATATAGATTCCCTTTATCTCTGTAGTTGATCAAAATCACATACTTTTTCAAATGGAAGTGCTGTTTTTTTCGGAATCGAATCCATTGTGACTTCCGGGTGGGTAAGCGCATCCATTCCTCCAGATAAGCCTCATGCGCCCTCTTGCCCGTTTTAAACGAGCCGAGTGCAATATGCTTCCTCTTCCAGGTAAGAGAAGCCCTGTAGTCGATTGTGCCTCCGTCTACACGCAGGCGCGGATATACCCCCGGCAAATGCGCTTTCATATACTCCCTTCTACCTTCATATACTTCGTTCTATCAAAAAGTCACTCTTCTCCAAAGGAAATGCTTCCTTGGGAAGAATGACTTCACATGTTAGAATAAGCAGGACTTTTCGAGAAAGAGCGTCCCTTCTCCACCCATCCTTAAGCGGTCTTCGTTCCATCCGCAGCAGATGCATGCGTGGTGAAAATCGCTTTTTTCGGACACTTTTGTGCACAGGTTCCGCAATGGGTGCATTTCGACTGGTCGATTCTGGCCAGATTCTCTTCTACCACAATCGCCCCCGATGGACAATTCTTTTCACAAATATGACAAGCAATGCAACCCACCTTGCAGTATTTGTTCACTTTTGCCCCCATGTCCTTTTGACATACAGGAAACCACTTCCGTGTAAGTATAGGGCACCAGATCAATCAGATGACGAGGACAGATTTCAATGCACTTCTTACAAGCCTTACAGGCCTCTCTGTCAACGACCGCAACCCCGTTTACCACATGAATGGCATCAAACGGACAAACTCTCTCACAGCTCCCGCCACCGAGGCAGCCGAACGAGCAGGTTTTTGCACCTCCTCCCGGCGTCTGTTCGATGAGTCGGCAATCATTGGTTCCAAAATACTCGTACTTGCTGCTGGCTTTCTCGCAGTCTCCGTTGCAATGTACATAAGCGACCTGCCTGACCGTGCTGCCTGCTTCCACTCCCATAATGGCTGCAATCGCATTCCCAACGGGTGCTCCGCCAACCGGACATTGATTCACCGGAGCCTCTCCCTTTGCAATCGCCGCCGCAAGGCCGGAGCAACCTGCATAACCGCAGCCTCCACAGTTGTTTCCGGGTAGTGCTTCCAAAATCTGCGCTTCTTTTTCATCCACATCCACATGGAGCTTGATGTTGGCGAATCCTAACACAAAGCCGATCACGATACCGACAATTGCAACCACCAAAGTTGCCAGTAAAATCGGATTCATAGTCCTCTCTCCTTTCGTTAAAATGAGATGCCGGAGAATCCGACAAACGCAATGGCCATGAGTGCGGAAGACAGAAGCACCATCGGCATGCCCTTAAACGATTCCGGAAAATCATTATATTCCATTTTCTCCCGGATTCCCGCCATCAGCACAATCGCAATGGTAAATCCAATTGCAGTAAACAGACCGGTTACCGTACTCTTGAGAACGAAATGATCTTTAAATCCGGCACTCACATTGTTGATTGCAACACCAAGGACAGCACAGTTGGTCGTGATCAGCGGAAGGTAAATTCCAAGCGCCTGATAAAGAGCCGGCATAAACTTCTTTAACACCATCTCTACAAACTGCACCAACATGGCGATGACCAGGATAAAGATAATCGTATTTAAGTACTCAAGATCCAGCGGCAAAATCACAAACTGGTATAGGCAGGCGCAGACCAAAGACGCAATCGTTAAGACGAAGGTAAGCGCCATTCCCATACCAAATGCCGTATCCACCTTTCTGGAAACTCCAAGGAACGGACACAATCCCAAAAACTGACTCAAAACGACATTGCTGATCAGGGAAGAAGTGACGGCAATGACGACCAATTCATAGATAGTTTTTCCCACTTCTTATTCTCCTTTCTCATCAATCGTGCAACAGGATGCCGGCTGACCAAATTTGGAGGTGTCTTTGCCTTTTTTCTCCATATCGCGCTTGACCTTATTCATAATGGCGATCAGGCAGGCAAGGACCATGAAGGCTCCGGGCTGCTGTACAAAAATCAAAACAGGTGTGAAGCCCTGATATTGCCGTTCCTTCTCCCATAAACTTCATGCTGAAAAAAAGGTGCCGGTTCCGATGATTTCACGAATCAGTCCGATACAGGTGATCGCAATGGTAAAACCAAGCCCCATGCCGATTCCATCAAACAGAGACGGAATCACACCATTTTTGGATGCATAAGCCTCGGCTCTTCCAAAGATGATGCAGTTGACAACGATAAGTGGGATATAGACTCCCAGCGTCTTATACATTGCCGGCATATTGGCATGCATAAACAAATCTACAATGGTCACGAAAGAGGCAATGACCACAATAAATGCCGGAATACGAACCGTATCCGGAACAATCTTACGGATAGCGGCAATGACCGCATTCGAAAGAGCAAGCACGAAGGTCGTTGCAAGCCCCATGTAAATCCCGTTCATGGCGCAGTTGGTAATTGCCAGTGTGGGACACATACCGATCATCAAAACCAAGGTCGGGTTTTCTACTATGATGCCGTTCAGGAAGCGCTCAAGCGGGGTGTTAATCCGTAGCCCCAGAGCACCTTTCTTGCTGTCATCGCTCATTTTGCACCTCCCTGCAATAATACTTGATCCATATATTCAATACAGACGTCCACCCTGTTGGTTATCGCCTTGGAGGTAATTGTCGCAGCGGTAATCGCCTGAATTTCATGGTTTTTCCTTATTGGCATTTTTTTGTTTTTACGGAGAAAAAGATGCTCGGAATCCGCATTTTTTTGACATCCTTGAACTGCGGAACCAGAATGTCGTTTGCATTCATTCCCAGTCCGGGGGACTCACTGTTGCTGATCAGTGAAATTCCGTTTAACGTTCCGTCCTTTGTAAGGCCTACCATGAACTCAAGGGCATCGGAACTGTATCCCTTAGATTTCACCTTGAACGCATAACCAATCACGCTGCTGCTTTTATCCTTTGCTTCCTTCACGGACTCCAACTCCACCTTGCTGTATCCCTTATTGGAAGAAAGAATTTCTGCCGCCTTCGCCGTATCGGTCTTGATATCTCCAAAGCTGTCCGCCGAAGGGAAGACCTCCTTCGTCGCATTTTTCCTCCGCCGCCCTGGTCTGCTCGGCGATGGATGCCTTCGTATTGTCGTATACAAAGCCCAACAAAACTCCCTGCGATCAAAGTAATGAGAAAAAGAATCATCGCATTTTTGATCATCAAAGAAATCTCATTGTTCTGCGCATTCGTCTTCGTTTCACTCATGCCTTTTTTCGCCTCCTTCCGAATACCAAATGCTCTCGGATCGTGAAGCGTTCAATCAGAGGCACGGTCAAATTCTCGATAATAATGGCATAAGAAACTCCCTCACCGGAGGCTCCCGCCACACGGAATACACCCGTCAAAAATCCCCAGAATCATTCCATAAATATATTTCCCCTTGTTGGTGATCGGACTGGTCGTGTAATCGGTTGCCATATAAAAGCGCCCAGCATCAACCCGCCTCCCTGCCAGCTGTGCCGTAATATACTGTGTGCTCTTATCGGGGCCAAAAGGAGTAGAAAATGACAAAGGTTACAATGTAACTGCCCGGGATACGCAAATCAATGATGCCCGCCAAAATCAGGATACAGGCACCGATCACAATGGCAATCATAGAAGTTTCTCCAATGACGCCACCGATTCCCTTTCCTGTTACCATTTCGGAGATATGCGTTTTCCCAAGCATCTCCATCAAATTGCCTGCCGTCTGGCCGGCTTTCAGTGCCGTAAGCGGTGTTGCAGTCGTGGTCGCATCTACCATCGTATCATTTGCCATCGGCATAAAGTGATTCATCCAAACCGGGAAGGAGATGAGAAGAAAAACACCTTGCACCCAGCGCGGGGTTCATGAAGTTCTGCCCCAGCCCTCCAAACACCATCTTCACCACCAGGATGGCGAAGATACCTCCGATGATCGGCAACCAAAGTCCGCCCATGTACAATACTTTCTTTCCGTCATTACCGGCAACGGTGCCGATAATGGTCTGGGCCGGAAGATTCATACCCAGAAGCAGTCCGGTAACAACAGCCGAGAAATCTCCGATCGTCACCACCTTGTGCATGGCTTTTTCATAAATATATTCCGTTGCGACACAACTTGCGACGGAAAGAATTAACATGATCAGCGCATTCAATCCGAAGCTGTAAACCCCGTACCCTGCCGGGATTAAAAGAGATGCGGCAACGACCATCATGATTTTTCTGGTTGTCCAGTTGTCTCTCACATGCGGATTGGATGACACATTCCTCATTTCACTCATCTAGGGACATCCTCCTTATTTCTTCTTCATTTTGCCCATCTGAATTTTACGCATTCCTTTGATCAGCTGAGCAAGCTGTCTTCTTGCAGGACAGATATAGCTGCAACTGCCGCATTCAATGCACTCCATTCCGTACTGATGCAAAAACTTCTCTTCCTCATTGTGTTCCACCGCATCCGCAAGATTCTTCGGAATGAGGTGCTCTGGACAGACGTCCACACACCTGGAACAGTTGATACAGGCACTGGGAGCCAGTTCCGCAACCACATCTTCTGTCAGGCAGGTCATGGCTGAGGCCGTCTTTGTGGTCGGGACATCCAAATCAAACACCGCAAATCCCATCATAGGACCGCCGGATATGATTTTTGGCAGGTTCTTTGACAAATCCGCCGGCTGCATCAATCAGTTCTTTATAATTCGTTCCGATGCGCACCCTGTAATTGCAAGGATCGGTAATGGCATCTCCCGTAATGGTAACGATTCTCTCCATGAGAGGTTCGCCCCTCATCACCGCCCGGTAAACCGCACAAAGCGTATCCACATTGTCCACGATGCAGCCGACATCCGCAGGAAGCATACGGGAATTGATGTCCCTTCCGGTACAGGCGTGAATAATCATACGCTCGCCGCCCTGCGGGTATTTGGTCTGAAGGGCTTTCACCGTGATTTTATCTTCATCCTTTGTCAGCTCCTCCAGCTTTGCAATTGCCTCCGGCTTGTTATCCTCCACCGCAAGAATACCTCTTGCATTTGGAAAAATACTCACCGCGATTTTCAACCCGCCAATCAGCTGTTCCGGATCTTCTATCATTCTCCTGTAATCGGAAGTCAGATACGGTTCACACTCCGCACAGTTGGCAATGACATATTCAATTTTTTCCGGTTCCTTCGGCGCAAATTTGACTGCCGTTGGAAAGCCTGCGCCGCCCATCCCGACGATACCGGCATTTCGAACAGCCTCAATCTTGTCCTGAGCCGACATCTCTTCATAAGGCTTACTCGGCTTCATTTCCACTGCTTCATACTTTCCATCGTTTTCAATGATGATGCTTTGGCACATGCCACCCGTAGCAAGCCGTCTGGGCTCAATCGCTTTCACCTTTCCGGAGACCGTTGCATAGATAGGCGCTGATACAAAGCCACCCGCTTCTGCGATCATCTGCCCCGTTAGGACAGAATCACCGACAGCTACTACAGGTTTCGCAGGAGCCCCTATATGCTGGGACAACGGATAAACCAGATCGCCCTTAGGCAGGACAGGTTTGATGGGCTTATCCATCGTCAGTTCCTTGCCACCGTAAGGATGGACACCGCCGACAAATGTAGGTTTTGCCATGTCTTTCCCTTCTTTCCCTAGAATAAATTATGTGATCTTTGTGGATTTTTCACACATACATATAATATACTATCAGTTTTTTTATAAAATCTACCAAAATGAAGAAAAATACCGAAAAATTATTCCCATGAATTCCGCTCGCAGGTATGGTAGAATGAGAACATTAAATTGAGAAAAAGGGTATGATGAAAAATTATTGCAGAACAATCCACATCAAAAGCTTCTTCCATGTCCTATCTTCCGGATGACATGAGAGAAAAATCTTCTGTTTTTTCGACATTGAGACCACCGGTCTATCTCCTGAACATGCGGAAGTTTTTCTTGATCGGCGCCCTCCGTCTTTCGGAGAACGGCGCAGAGCTTCATCAATTCTTTTGCGGAAACCCAATCCGAAGAAAAAGAAATTCTGGAGGCTTTTTCTCTTTTGCCGAATCTTATGATCTTCTCATTCATTTCAACGGCAGACGATTCGATCTGCCTTTTATTCGAAAGAGATGTGAAATTCTGGGAATTGCAGATCGACTGTCCGGAAAAGAGGACTGTGATCTGTATCAAAGGCTACGGCCGTACCGGAGCCTCCTCCAGATGCAATCCCTGAAACAAAAAGAAATAGAGGAGCTTGTGGGATTTCCCTAGGACCGATGAGCTGAGCGGCTCCGAAATGGTTGGCATTTACAAGGAATATCTCTCTCTCCTCTGATTCGAAGGCGCGCCTTCTCCTTCTTCATAATGCGGATGACGTGAAGGGCATGCCTTTCTGCATGCAAACCCTTCTCCTTGAAAAATTATTTTCGGGCCGCATTGATTTAGAGGCGGTAAAGGCCCAAGCCAATACCTATCGTGCCCTTAACGGGAGTATCAGAAAAGAGCTCTTTCTCCATCTAAAGATGCCCTCCCTCTCCCGTTCCCCCTGCATGCCAGATCAGGCGACTGCTACGTCAAAGCAAACGGCAATATTCTCATCCTGCGAATTCCTTTGTATGAGGAGGAAATGAAATACTTCTATGCCGGCCATCAAGATTATTATTATCTCCCCGAAGAAGACACTGCTTTACACAAAAGCATCGCAAACTTTGTGAACAAAGCATACCGGGTACCGGCCACTCCTTCCACCTGCTACACAAAGAAAAATCACTCTTTTTAAAAAGAATGGTCGGATACCTTTGTTCCCGTTTTCCGAAGAGATTACAAAGATAAGGAACGTTTCTTTGAAGTAACTCCGAGATCCGAAAAAGACAGAAAAAGCGCTCTTCCTACGCAAAGATGGTCTTGCAACAGATGCAGTGACGGGATTATCAAAAGGCACTTGACTCTTCTATCCTAAGGAAAGCATCAGAAAAGCCACAGGGCGATGTTCCCTGTGGCTTCATTTTTTCTATGAGACTTTCTATGATACAAACCTGACGCACAACTCTAAGATTTCGGCTTTTCGTAGTAGAAAGAATTTGCTCTCTGAAACCCGATATCCTTATAATTGATAATCTGCTCCGTACTTCCAATAAACAGAAATCCTTCCGGCGCAAGAGATTTGAAGAATTTTTTTATAGATATCATCCTTCGCTTCTTCTGTAAAATAAATCATCACATTTCTGCAAACAATGAGATGATAATTCACCGGATAGGCATCCCGAAGCAAATCTGCCTTCTTGAACTGTACACATTTCTTGATTTCATTCGAAATGCGAAACTGGCTGCCTTCCTGCGCAAAGTACTTAGACTTCAAATCGGCAGGAACGCCTGCAATGTCTTTTGCACCGTACAAAACCGTTCTTTGCCTTCTCGATTGCCAGCGTATCAATATCCGTAGCAAGCACATGAATTTGAGATAAAGGTACATGCCTGGAAAGGAGCATTGCCAGTGTGTAAGGCTCATCGCCGGTCGAGCAGGCTGCGCTCCATACATCCAGCCGATTTCCGAAACGTTGAATTAAAGTGGGGATCATTTGTTTATCCATCAATTCCCACTGATCTTTGTTTCGAAAAACTCCGAGACATTTATGGTCGATAATTTACGAATGCATCAAAAACTTCCTTATCTTTTTTTGAGCAGATCCACAAATTTATCATAGCCAGTCACTTTGTACTTGTCAATTAAAGTATCAATTCGACGCTTCATCTGTTTCTCTTTGTAAGCATTCAAATTGATACTTGTAATATTGAAAATCTGCCCCTTGAACCATTCGTAATCATATGCCATAGGATTCCGTTCCTCATGCCCGCCTAAAACGGGAGGTATGATACGCTGTTACGGTTGTAAGAATGAAGGCTAGGACTTCTCTATCAGTTTTCAGTATTGTCTTCCTGTTCCTGATCTGTCTCTGACTTTTCCGGAGAAAGAAGTGCCTTCATGCTCAAACTGATCTTACGATCATTCTCATTGAAGTCGACAATCTTTGCAGTGACTTCCTCACCAACCTTCAATACGTCGGAAGGTTTTTTTCGATATGCTCTCTGGCAATTTGAGAAACATGAAGAAGTGCATCAATTCCGGGCTCCAGCTCGATGAAAGCACCGAAATCTGTCATCCTTGCGACCTTTCCTGTAATAATCTCTCCGATTCTGTATTTCTCGGAGGCATCCTTCCAGGGATTCTCATCCTCAAATTTACAGGGAAAGAGCGATCTTGTTGCCATCAATGTTCTTAATCAGAACCTTGACCGTATCTCCCACCTTAAAGGTCTTCTTCGGATTTTCCACACGTCCCCAGGACATTTCGGAAATATGCAGAAGTCCGTCTGCACCTCCCAGATCAATAAAGGCACCAAAATCTGTAATATTCTTTACGACGCCTTCTACCACATCGCCGATATGAATGCGTTCGAATAACTCTTTGGCTTTCTCCGCTCTTTCTTCGGCAATCAACACCTTCCGGTTACCGATATACCGACGTCTCTTGGGATTGTATTCCGTTACAATGAACTGAATATCCTGACCATCGTATTTGGTTAAATCCTTTTTCATAGGTATCGGAAACAAGGCTGGCAGGAATAAAGATTCTGACTTCATCTACCACAACAACCAGGCCGCCGTTCAGAACCTGTACCACCTTGGCCGTGAGGACTTCCTTATTATTGAACGCTTCCTCAATCCTCTTGTTCCCCTTCTCAACTGCCAGTCTCTTATAAGATAAAAGGACCTGACCATCAGCGTCGTTGGTCTTAATGACCTTTGTTTCCATTGTGTCGCCGATTTTTGCAACTGTTGTCAGATCGAGTGAATTGTCGTTGCTATATTCGTTTCTTGTAAGAATACCGTCGGACTTTTCCGCCAATATTCAGGATGATCTCATCCGGCTTAACGTCAATAACACTTCCTTCTACTACTCTCCCGACATGAATGGGTTTTGAAGGATGCCTCCAGCATCTCTTCAAATGTCTGCTCCTGTTCTGACATATGTCTGAACCTCCTCGATAATTTTTCTTTTGGGGTGGAAGCCCCGGCGGTAATCCCGATCCGTGCCGCGCTCTTGAGCCGATGCAGATCTAAATCCCGTTTTGTCTGAATAAAATATGTATGATCACACCGCCTACTGCAGATCTCAAAGAGTTTCCGCGTGTTCGAACTATGTGCACCACCAATCACGATCATTGCATCAACATGGGAGGCGATTTTTCTCCGCCTCCTTCTGTCGCTCCTCAGTCGCGCTACATATCGTATTCATAATGTCAATATTGTAACCGTTCTGAGAAAAAAATTTCAACTGCTTTTTTTAAATTTATTGAAGTTATAGGTTGTTTGCGATACAAGTGTATAAGCGGTATTCTTCGATGCTCTAAAATTCTCTACATCCTCCAGTGTTTCCAGCACAACAACTTCCCCGCTTGCCCATCCGACAATCCCTTCCACCTCCGGATGCTTCGGATTCCCTGTAATCAGAATGGTCCTGCCCCTGTGCGGAAGCTTCCTCCACAATTTTATGAATGCGTTTCACAAAAAGGGCAGGTGGCATCCACCAGAGTCAGTCCCTGTGCTTCTATCATTTCATAAATTTTTTTGCTCACGCCATGAGAGCGGATAATCACCGTTCCGCCGGAAAGATGTTTCAGTGTTTCTTCATCCGGGATAATCTCCACGCCTCTTTTTTCCAGATCCGCTACCACACTCTCATTATGGATAATGGGACCAAACGTATAGATTTTCCCGTTTGCGCTCTCTCCGACCCGAGAGAGCTGATCGTATACCACATTGACTGCCTTCTCCACTCCAAAGCAAAAACCCGCGTGAGAAGCTGTGATTATTTCTCGCTCCATTTTCCGTCCTTTCCGGTCAATTCGGTGCTGTAAAACACAGGATGCAAGTTTCCTTTTCCCGGGTGTTTTCTGAATGAACCGACGAAAATAAATTCCTGGAAAAAAATCCCCAAAAACCGTCTATTTTCTCCGGCTTTGAATCAAATCCAGAATGTTCTGAATCACCTCATCGACCGTCATCATGGACGAATCGATGACCACCGCATCCTCCGCCTGTCTGAGCGGTGAAGTCTCTCTTGTCATATCTCGATGATCCCGCTCTTCGATATCTCGCTGAATGGTCTTTAAATCTGCTTCGATTCCCTTCTCCTGCAACTCACGATATCTTCTTTCTGCTCGAACCCTGGAAGATGCAGTCAGAAAGATCTTTAAATCCGCATCCGGCAAAACCACTGTTCCGATATCTCTACCATCCATCACGACGTCGGCAGACTCTGCCAATTCCCTCTGCAACTGTACAAGGCGTTCTCTGACTCTCGGAACGGCGCTGACTGCGCTGGCGGCATTTCCCACTCTTTCTTCCCGGAGAAAAGCATCTACGTTTTCACCATTCAAAAAGACCGCCTGTTCTCCGTTTTTTTATAAGAAATATCAATCTGTGCCCGGCTGCATTCTTGTCCGATTTTTTTCTGCATCGTTTAAAGGAATTCCGTTTTGTAACATCAACAGAGACATGGCGCGGTACATCGCACCGGTGTCAATATAAATCAAGTTTTCGCGTCGAGCCACCTGCTTCGCTATTGTAGATTTCCCTGCCCCTGCCGGTCCGTCGATGGCAATTTTAAATCCCATGCTCTTCTCCCGTCTGATCCCTTTGTTTTTTTCTCTGAACCTTCTCGCAATCTCTTTATAACCCGCTCCCCCTGCAATTTCAATCAGCGGCGCTTTCCCCGCCAGATGCCCGGTCGACCAGGCAATTTGCAGATTATAACCACCCGTTAGTGCATCCAGATCCACGACTTCGCCCGCAAAATAAAGTCCCCCGACTCGTTTCGACTCCATGGTAGACGGGTTTATTTCCCTAAGGGAAACTCCTCCTCTTGTAACGACCGCCTCGGAAAACCCTCTGCATCCGGTTACCGTTAACTTTAGATTCTTCATCAGATAGACAAAATGCTTGCGTTCTTCCCTTGTAATTTCATGCACCCTCTTTTCCGGCGCAATCCCGGATCGTTTCACCATGACAGGAATCAGTTTAGAGGGAAAAAGATGCTGATTCACATTCATGAACTGCTTATTTTTTCGCAGATTCAAATTCACGCAGAATCCTCGCATCCAGCTGTTCATCCGTCAGTCCCGGCTTTAAATCCAGTAGCAACTGCATCTTTTTAGACGGATCCCAGTAGGCACTGGCGGAGAGGATCAAAGGTCCGCTGACACCGTAATGTGTAAAAAGCATTTCGCCCAGATCTTCAAAAAGAATTTTTTCATCTGAGTCGACTGCCTTCAAGAAAACATTTTTCAAAGAAAGCCCCTGCAAGTCTTTTGCACCACTCTTCTCTTACGATGAGCGGTGTGAGAGAAGGAGCGCAAAAGCGGTCACCCTCATGCCCCGCACTTCTGGCAAACACATATCCGTCCCCGGTCGAACCGGTGGAAGCATAGGAGAGTCCCCCTGTAGCCACAATGACTGCATCAAAGGCAAGTTCTTCTCCACCGGCAAGCCGAATACCCAAAACCTTCTGTCCGTCTTCAGAAAAAAAGCAGTTTCTGCACCTGCGTGTGGAATCTCATTCGGACACCGACCCGCTCCATGCCGCGTACCAGGGGCCTGAATCACATCGGACGAATGATCCGAACAGGGAAACACCCGCCTTCCTCTCTCCACCTTCACAGGGCAGCCATTTTCTGTAAAAAAATTCCTTGACTGCGTCTTTTAGAAAAACCCGTAGATGCTACTGTAGAGAAATTTTTTTGTCCATGTACGACATGAGAAAAAATCTTCCGTCTCACAGTCATTGGTCAAATTGCATCTGCCTTTTCCGGTAATATAGAGTTTTTCCCCGGCTTTTTCATTCTTTTCGAAAAATAAAGGTTTCCGCCCCACCTCTTGCTGCGGCATAAGCAGCCATCATTCCTGCGGCGCCGCAGCCGATCACTGCCACCCTCTTCATCCCGCAAAATCCTTATAGCATGATTTCAAGATCGCCAGACTCTGCTCTTCGTCCAGGTCATAATCGCCACTGACAGCCATGCAGGCTGCTCCATGAATAAAGATCCAAATTTTTCATAAAAAAAGCTGGTCCGGACTCTTCGTACCTCCCTCTCCCGCCTTCCGGATCTGTTCCCGTCACTACATCGTCTGCACCATTCACCAATTCGTAGGGTGCTTTTGGCATTCTCCTCATGCGGCATCAGAAAAAGCAATTCAAACAGTTTTGGCTCCTTCCTCGCAAAGGAGATATAGGCCATGCCAAGATCCACAAATGGAATCTCGTTTCTTTTTTTCGAATGCAGTGTAGAATTCTCCGTAGTAGGAAGCAGCCTTGTCATAAACATCTTTCTTAAGCGCTTCCATATTTGCATAAAGTCGGAAGATCGGTTGGGTGGAACATCCCGCTTCTGATGCAAGTTTTTCTGGACGTAATCTGCTGAAAGCCTTCTTTTTCTGGTAATACGAAAGGCGGCGTCGACAATCTCTTCTTTTCGTGATCGTAGCTTTTCTGGCCATTTCTTTTGCCCGTATCCTTTTCAAGCATTCATAAAACTGTATTGGTATGTTTAATAGCAAACGTTATCATAGTCGATTTCCCCCTGCAGTGTCAAGCGTCTCGCCATCGTTTTCTATCTGCATTGCAATTCTCAGGTAGACGGAAAATGCGCTCGGCACCGCATATTTTTCATTCAACTCCTCTCTTTTGGCCCAGACAAAATCTGCCACAGCAGCCTCTCCCCTCTCTCTACGAGGAGTAAGGCTCCCTGCATTTCCCATTCTTTATGGGTAAAAATATGTTTGCTTTTCACCAATTCTTTCTTTGACGACAGCAGAAGACCATGAGAGGTAGCCCATATTTCGAGATCCACCGGTGACAAATAACCCTCTTCATTGGGAAACTCATACATTCCGGCTAACAGTCCCGTTGCAGGGCGCTTCCGAATCAAAAATCTTGCTCCGTCCGTTACCAGAAGAATCGTGCGCTGCTCTACCTTCTCTCTCTTCGTGAAGATTTGACGGGAAAATACATTTCCTTCCGTCCGGCATGAGACCGGCAGTTTTTCTGAATCGGACACAGAGCGCACCTGGGAAGACCGCCTGGGAGACAGATCGTTTCGCCCAGTTCCATCAGCGCCTGGTTAAACTTCCCGCAGTCTTTTGCAGGCGGCAACTGGTCTTCTAACTCCTTTCGGATTCTATCTCTTGTGTCCTGTCTCGCAATATCACCCGCGTCCGCAAAAAAACGTGTGAAAACCCGGAGCACATTGCCATCCACAACGGGAACCCTTTCCTGAAAGGCAATGGACGCAATGGCGCCTGCCGTATAAGGTCCGATCCCCGGCAAGCGAATCAGTTCCTCATAGTGGGCAGGCAGATTCCCCCCATGCTCCCTGACCACGGTTTCAGCCGCCTTTTTCAAATTTTTTGCCCGGGAATAATAGCCAAGCCCCTCCCATAGTTTCATGAGCTCATCTTCCTCCACTTCCGCCAATGCAAAAATATCCGGAAGACGCTTAGGAACCTGGCGTAGTATTCTTTCACTGCCTCAATCCTGGTTTGCTGCAACATGATTTCGGAAATCCAAACGTGATAAGGGGGTCGGGCTAAGGCGCCAGGGAAGGGACGCTCCACCTTCAAATACCAATGTATGAGCGCTTCCGAAGGAATTTGACGCTTTTTCACCCGGCTGTTGGAAGGATTCAAGGAAGCTCCTTCTGCAAAACGGCCAACTTCCCTGTACCATCCTCAATTTCCATCACTGCGTAGGAAGGGTGACTCCCGCCTCTTGGTCTGACCGGGCTTCCGGGATTGATCACCGTCACACCCTCTTCCTCTGTCACCTCGGGAACATGCGTATGCCCGTACATTGCGATATCGCAGCCGTTTTGTTTTTGCCATTCGTACAAGGTTTCGGTTATCTCTCCTGACGTTCAGCAGATCTCCATGAGAAAGATAGACCCGGTGATAGTCTCCCAGTAAAAAGACCAGTTCCTTAGGCAGATTTCCCTCATAATCGCAGTTTCCCCAACTGCCCTCAGATGATAGTCCCGCCTTTCTCCCAGCGCATACTGAATCTCTCCGCATATATCCCCGCAATGAACCAGTACATCAAAGGGCCTCTCGGCAGCAATGATTTTTTTCAATTCGTAAAAACTTCCGTGTGTATCGCTCACAATCACTACTTTCATGATTTACTCCAAAAGTAGGGTGCAGGTGAATCACTGCCTACCTGCACCCTTCTTCTTTTATGTTTTTCCCGTCCTCTACGATCGCCAAAATGATTAGTAATTGACAATCTGACCGAATTCTTCCTTTGAGAGGCACCGCCTACCAGTCCTCCGTCGATATTCGGTTTTGCAAATAAGTCTGCAGCGGTCTTCGCATTGACAGATCCGCCGTACTGGATACGAATGGCTTCTCCCGTCGCTTCTCCGTAAATTTCACGGATGCATTCCCTAATCGCAGCACAAACCTCTTCCGCCTGATCGCTGGTCGCCGTTTTTTTCCCGTACCGATCGCCCAGATCGGCTCGTAGGCGATGACCGCTGTCTTAGCCTGGTCTGCCGATACTCCCTGGAAAGCGATCTTAATCTGCTGGCGGATAAAATCAATGGTGATTCCCTGCTCTCTCTGCTCCAGCGTTTCTCCGCAGCAGATGATCGGGGTAAGCCCATGTTCAAACGCTTTCAATACCTTTTTATTGACGGTTTCATTGGTCTCCGCAAAATATTGTCTTCTCTCAGAGTGCCCGATGATGACATATTTCACGCCTGCTTCCGTCAACATGTCCGGTGCGATTTCTCCGGTGAAAGCGCCCTTCTCTTCGAAGTACATATTCTCGGCACCGATTGCAATGTTGCTTCCCTCTGCCGCCTGCACCGCGGGAATGATATCAATCGCAGGAACACAAAAGACTACATCCGCATTCTCCGACTTTACCAGTGGCTTTAAGCGCTGAATGAGGTCAACCGCCTGCTTCGGTGTCATGTTCATCTTCCAGTTACCGGCAATAATCATTCTTCTTCCCATAGGAAATTCTCCTCATTATTTATCGTCTGCAGCTACAACGCCCGGCAGTGCCTTGCCTTCCAGGAACTCCAGGGAAGCGCCGCCGCCTGTGGAAATATGAGACATTTTGGATGCGTATCCCAACTGGTTTACCGCCGCCGCAGAGTCTCCACCACCAATGATCGTTGTGGCATCTGTCTGCGCAAGCGCTTTTGCAACTGCCTTGGTTCCCTCTGCCAGAACCGGATTTTTCAAACACGCCCATCGGTCCGTTCCAGACAACCGTCTTTTGCATTCTTCACCGCTTCCGCATATAGTTCACGCGTCTTTTCTCCAATATCCAGCCCTTCTTTATCCGCCGGAATCGCACTAGACGCACATGTCTCTACTTTGATATTGGCATCGTCAATCGGATTCGGGAAAGAGTCCGCAACCACCGTATCTACGGGCAGGAGGAGGGTTTTACCAAGCTTCTGCGCCTTCTCCATCATTTCCTTACAATAATCCACCTTCGTATCGTCTACCAGAGATTTGCCGACCTCATAGCCTTTTTGCCTTTAAGAAGGTGAAGGCCATTCCGCCTCAATGATGAGCGTATCGCACTTCTCCAGAAGGTTGTTGATGACATTTAATTTATCAGCGACCTTCGCTCCACCCAGAATCGCCACAAAAGGTCTGACCGGGTTCTCGACCGCATTTCCTAGGAAATCAATCTCTTTCTGCATCAGATAACCAACTGCACAGGAACCGCCTTTTTTCACGTACAAACTTCGTGACCCCTTCTACCGAACAATGCGCTCTGTGTGAAGAGCCGAAGGCATCACACACATAATCATCACAGAGATCCGCAAGCTCTTTGCTGAACGCTTCGCCGTTCTTTGTCTCTTCCGGACGGAATCTGGTATTCTGTAGCAAAATGACGTCGCCGTCTTTCATCTCCGCTACCGCCTTCGTTACCTCCGGCCCGGTGACGGTATCTAACGCCACAAATTTCACTTCTTTTCCCAGCTTTTTCCGAAAGACGCTCCGCGACAGGGCGAAGAGATTCTCCCTCATTAGGGCCATTCTTCACCTTTCCCAGATGGGAGCAGAGAATGACCTTCCCGCCGTCCTTCATCAGCTTCTCAATTGTAGGCAGCGCTGCTACAATACGGGTTTCGTCGGTGATTTTTCCGTCCTTTAACGGCACATTAAAGTCACAGCGGCACAGGACTCTTTTGCCTTTATATGCCACATCGTCGATTGATTTTTTATTCAGAGCCATAGATAAACCTCCTTCGTTCATGAAAGAAGTCCGGTCCAAGTGGACCGGACCTCCTGTTAGATCACGTTGGTTGTGGTCGTCCGTCTGATTATTTGTTAATCAGAGAGCCAAAGTGCTTGATGGTGCGTACCATCTGGCTGGTGTAGCTGTTCTCATTATCATACCAGGAAACCACCTGTACCAGTGTCTTATCTCCCATCGGCAGAACCTTGGTCTGGGTTGCATCAAAGATGGAACCCGCAGTGCTGTTAATGATATCGGAAGAAACGATCTCATCGGTGTTGTATTCGAAGGACTCGGTCTCTTCTTTCTTCATCTGCTCGTTTACCTGGTCTGCTGTCACCTTGCCGTTTACGACTGCATCCAGAATCGTGGTAGATCCGGTTGCGGTAGGAACACGCTGTGCCGCTCCGTTCAATTTGCCATCCAGTTCCGGAAGAACAAGGCCGATTGCCTTGGCAGCGCCGGAAGAAGAAGGAGTAATGTTCATTGCGCCTGCTCTGGAGCGACGAAGATCTCCCTTTCTCTGCGGTCCGTCCAGGATCATCTGATCGCCGGTATACGCATGTACGGTGGTCATAAAGCCGGACTCAACCGGGCAAAGATCATTCAGAGCTTTTGCCATCGGTGCCAGGCAGTTGGTTGTGCAGGAAGCAGCGGAAATGATCTGATCCTCCGCCGTCAGGGTGTTGTGATTGACATTGTAAACGATGGTCTTGAGGTCATTGCCTGCCGGAGCGGAAATTACGACATGCTTTGCTCCTGCATTGATGTGCGCCATGGACTTCGCTTTAGAGGTATAGAAACCGGTGCACTCCAGAACGACATCAATGTCCAGATCCTTCCAAGGAAGGTTTGCAGCGTCTTTCTCTGCGTAAATGGTAATCTTCTTGCCATTTACAATAATGCTATTCTCACCGGCTTCCACCTTGCCGTTATAACGGCCATGTGTTGTATCATACTTGAGAAGATAAGCAAGCATCTCCGGGCTGGTAAGATCGTTAATTGCTACCACTTCATATCCGTCCGCCTGAAACATCTGTCTGAAAGCCAAACGTCCAATACGTCCGAAACCATTGATTGCTACTCTTACATCTGCCATAGATAGATTCCTCCTAAATGATAGTATTTGGAAGTTTTGCAATTGCCATTACAATTGTAAACGTTGATGAATTATCAACGTTTTCATCTTACCGAATCCTGTATGAAAATTCAAGGTAATTCTTGTACCGGAAGTTATTTTTTTGCTATGATACTCCTTACTATCAGGAGATGGAAACAAAAATGAAGGAACGAATCGAAAAGAGTGCATTGATTGCAATGAGCGGCGGTGTAGATTCCTCTGTCGCCGCTTATCTGATGAAAAAAAGAGGGATTCCGTTGCATGGGCGTCAACATGCGCTTATACCATAACCGGGACATCGGACAGAAGCTGATCGGGAGTTGCTGCTCTCTGCAGGACGCCGACGATGCTGCGGAAGTCTGTTATCGGCTGAATCTTCCCTTTCGCATGCTGGATTATACGGCGCAGTTCAAAAAGAGGTCATGGACAAATTTGTAAAAACCTATGAGACGGGCGGAACACCGAACCCCTGCATCGACTGCAACCGCTATATGAAATTCAAGCACTTGGCGGATTTTTGCGGACGAAACAGGATTCGACAAGATTGTCACCGGTCATTATGCCCGCGTGGATTATGACGAAAGCCTCAGGACGTTATTTATTAAAAAAAGCCGTTGATGAAAAAGAAGGATCAAAGTTATGTCCTGTACATGCTGACACAGGAGCAGCTGTCCCGCATCCGATTCCCCTGGGCAACTTCACCAAAGAAATCACCCGCCGGATCGCAGAAGAGGCAGGTTTTGTCAACGCCAGGAAGCATGACTCCGAAGACATTTGCTTTGTCCCGGACGGCGATTATGTCGCATTCATGGAACGGTATACCCGAAAAAAATATCCGGGCGGAGACTTTCTGGATGAAGCCGGCCATACGATCGGCAGGCACGAGGGGGCTGTTCGGTATACCAAAGGACAGCGCCGGGGGCTGAAATTTTTCCGCCGGGAAGAGAATCTTCGTTATTGACAAAAGATATGGACAGGAATACGGTCACCTTAGGAGACGAGTCCTCTTTTTTCCACCGAAATCGAGCTGACCGATGTGAATTGGATCACGGAACTTCCGGAAACCAGCCTTCGAGTGACCGGCCGCACCCGCTATCACCAAAAAGAAACCGAATGCACCTTAACGCCTTTAGAGTGCCACACGCGCCAGGGTCATTTTCGACCGTCCGGTTCGCGCCGTGACCAGAGGGCAGGCTGCTGTCTTTTACGATGGCGACATTGTGGTTTGTGGTGGAACCATCTTATAAGGGAGTACACGAGAGGAACTGTAAGAAAGGATCTTCAGTAAAATGGAAGCAAAGAAAACAACCGCAAAAGCAGAAAATCGAGGGAAAATCATTATACGGACCGGCATGATTGGTATCCTTGCCAATCTTCTTTTGGCCGCCTTTTAAGGTAACAATCGGTTTTTTTCTCGAACTCTATCTCCGTGATGCTCGACGGCATCAATAACTTATCGGATGCGTTCTCCTCCGTGATTACCATTGTAGGGACGAAGCTTTCTGAAAAGCCGGCGGATCGGGACCATCCCATGGGGCACGGAAGGGCTGAATACCTCACCGCTTCCGTCATCAGTTTAATTGTACTCTATGCCGGTGTCACTTCGCTTGTGGAGTCGGTCAAAAAGATCTTCCACCCTGAAACACCGGAATACCACGCCACCACCATTGCGATCCTGTTCGTCGCAGTGATCGTCAAGATTCTCCTCGGCTTATATGTGAAAAACCGGCATCGTCGTGCACTCCGACTCCCTGAAGGCACAGGGGCAGGATGCTCTACAAGACGCGGTGATCTCCGCCTCTACCATCCTGGCTGCTCTTATTTTTTTATTTTTCTTTCATATCTCTCTGGAGGCTTACCTTGGCACCGTGATTTCTCTTTTTCATTGTAAAAGCCGGCTACGAAATTCTTAGCGAAACAATTTCCCGTATTCTGGGAGAAAGAATCGACTCGGACTTCAGCAGGGATATCCGTCATGCCATTCAGAAACTCCCCGGTGTTTACGGGGTGTACGACCCTGGTTCTCCATAATTACGGGCCGGATAAGTATCTTGCCTCTGTGCACATCGAGGTCAGAGACGATATGAACGCAAAAAGAAATCGATGCGCTAACCAGAACAATCGATACACTGATCTATGAGAAATTCGGCATCGTTATGACCGGAGTCGGCATCTATGCCAGAAATACCGATCCGAAGACAGCTGAACTGCGAGATGAAATTTCCTCCTATCTGATGACAAGAAGAAATATCAAGCAGGTACACGGCTTCTTTTTACGGGAAGAAAATAAATCCATTGCGCTGGATGTCGTCCTTGATTTCCGTGTGACGGATCGCCATAAGGAAGTGATCGACATTCAAAAGGATCTGGAAAAAGAATTTCAACCTTATCACTTTCATGTCACCGGAGACTACGATATCAGCGACTGACTGAAAGAACCTTCCAACCTCCCCTCACCACCGTGACGAGGGAGGTCTTTTTTTATTCTCTTTTGGATCCGTACAAACGTATTTCTGTGTGGATATCCAACCTTCTCCTTCCTGTCTGTCAACACCCGGGCACTCTCTAAACGCTCTCGACGCGCTTTCACAAATTCTTCACATTTCTCTTCGTTTTTCAGCTCCATTTCAGCTTCCCCTTGTATTCTTGATCCCAAGAAGAGGATAACGATGTGAACAAACATCCACTTCTTCCCCTATTGAAATACCGTCTCTACAGTTTTTCACAGCTTTCAACAACGATTTCCTTATGGAAAAAGAAAAGAGGTCAATATGAAAAAAAGAACAGGATTCGGAAAAAAAGTTGTTCTTCCCTGCATCGGCATCGGAATGATGCTTGCCCTCAGTGCCTGTGATGCTTCAGGTCAAATGCTTGGAAACACAACGACAGGCAGTGCAATCACAGCGAGCAAGGTTGCAGACAGTTTGGCAAGTGGCAGTACGACAACAACAGAAAACGGGAAAACCAGCATCACCGTTTCCGGAGACAACATTTCCATCAAAGGGAATGGAGCTACCAGCACCGGAAAGACCATCACGATTTCCGAAGCGGGTTCCTATCAATTAAGCGGCAGTCTGGAGGAAGGACAAATCAAAATCAACACCGATGGGGAGGTAAAGCTCATTCTTGATCAATTCAGCATCACAAATTCCATGGATGCACCCATCGTGAATGAAAAAGGGAACGGTACAGATTCTACTCAAAGAAAATACAGAAAACAAGGTAGCGGATCGCCGCTCCGCCAAAGAGGACACGAACTCCGGCGCAGAAAAGTCAGGCTCCAAAACCGACGATACGAAGGCTGGTACCGACAGTACCGACTTCGATGCAGCCATCTACAGCGAGGGCGACCTTCTTCTTGGCGGTCAGGGAAGCCTTACCATAGAGGGCGGATATGAAGACGGGATCCACAGCAAAACGGCATTAACCATGGAAAGCGGCACTTACGAGATCACTGCTTCTCATCACGGCTTAAACGGGAAAAAAAGCGCTGACGGTGAAAGACGGTACCTATGGGATCACGACCGTAGAGGACGCGCTCCACTCCAAGGGCGATGTGTCGGTGGAAAACGGTAAGATGACCATCCTAGCAGAAGACGATGCGCTTCATGCAGATCAGACGCTTACGGTAAAAAACGGAACCATTGATATCCAAAAATCCAATGAAGGCCTGGAGGGGATCACGGTGAACGTAGAAGGGGGCGATATTTCCATTCAATCCTCTGATGACGGCATTAACGGTGCCGGAGAATCGGAAGACGGCTCCGCGGTAGACATCTCGGTCAATATCTCCGGAGGGAAAGTCAAGATTGTCCCAGGGCGGAGACGGAATCGACTCAATGGAAACCTGAACGTATCCGGCGGAACGATTGTCGTAGACGGTCCTTCGGATGGCGGAAACGCTCCCATTGATTATGACGGCACTGCCACGATCACAGGAGGAACCGTCTTTGCCAGCGGAAACTCCGGCATGTTCCAAGGATTCGATGACAATAGCTCTACCCAGTCCAGCATCATTGATTATCTGGATCAGAATGCAAAAGCAGGAGAAAGCATCACAATTACAGACGCAAACGGCAAAGAAATCTTCTCTTCCTCTGACACCACACAGAGCTTTAACACCTTCCTGTATAGCAGTGCGGATTTGAAGGAGGGCAAGAAGTATACCGTAAAGGTCGGATCCGCCAGCAAGTCTGTAACGGTCAGTAAAAAGACCAATACCATCGGCACCCGCAGCCAGGGGATGGGACAGCCGCCCATGGGTGGTGGAAACGGACAGCCTCCACAGAACGGAAACAATCAACAGGCAATGGGACAGCCGCCTATGGGTGGTGGGAACGGACAGCCTCCTATGAATGGTGGAAACGGACAACCGCCGCAGAACGGAAACAATCAACAGGCAATGGGACAACCGCCTATGAGACAGAACGGACCGCAGGATATGCCCCAGCAGGGAATGCCCCCTATGGGGCAAGGCGGACCGCAGGATATGCCGCAGCAGGGTATGCCCCCTATGGAACAAAATCAAAATCGCAATCAGAAACAGGACCGGAAGCAGGACAGAAACCAAAGTAAAAACAAGAAGCAGAACCAGACAAACAAGCCTTCCGGACAATCTCAAAAGAAAGACAGCGGAAAAATGAAGAAGTAACCAGTCTTTAGAAAGGAGACCCGCTATGAAAAAGCGTTATGTACTCATTCCGGCCTATAAGCCCGAGGAAACTCTACTCTCCTTCATACAGGCTTTGGAAGAGCGGAATTTAAGGGTCATCGTCGTAAACGACGGATCAGGGGAAGAATATCTTCCCCTCTTCCAGAAAATGGAAGACAATACAGGTGTCAAGCTCATTCAACTGAAACAAAACCGGGGCAAGGGTGCTGCGCTAAAAGCAGGGCTCTCCTATCTCCAGACATTGGACGGGAATTTCCAAATCATTACCGTAGACGCGGACGGACAGCACTCCCTGCAGGATACGTTGTTCCTACTGAAGGAAGGAGAGGAACACGAAAACAGTTTACTCCTTGGATCCAGAACACAGTCCGAAGCTCTCCTCTGCGTTCCCGATTGGGAAATGCCATTACCAGGAAGGTCTTTTTCTCACCACCGGCGTTCCGATCCGCGATACCCAAACCGGTTTGCGCTGCTTTTGGAAAAGAGCTGATTCCGGATCTTCTGGCAATCCCCGGCAATCGATATGAATACGAAATGAATGTGCTCCTGGAATTTGCCAGAGCCGGCATTCCCATACTGGAATATCCGATTGAAACCATTTATCTCAACGATAATGCAGGAAGTCACTTCGATACCGTGAAAGATTCTTTTCGAATTTATGGGCAGATCCTGAAGTTTATCTCCACTTCCCTCCTCTCCTTCCTGCTGGACTTTTTGCTCTACAGCCTTTGTTTCGCATATACCGGACAGATCTTTCTCTCCAATGCCCTCGCTCGTATTCTTTCTTTGCACGCCAACTTTTTCTTAAACAAAAATTTTGTCTTTGCAAAAAGGCAGGTCGTGCACAAAGCAGACTGCGGAGATACGCATAGTAAGATCCACGCTCCGTTCAGAGATTATATTTCCTACCTGGGGCTGGCGCTCTTCCTCTTCCTCATCAACAGCCTGCTGCTAAGCGGCATTGTAAACAGCCTGAATGTTAACGCCTATTTTGCAAAAATCCTGACGGAACTGGCATTGTTTCTCTTTTCCTACTATGTGCAAAAGAATCTGATTTTTAACCACAGAGAGAATGAGGGAAGAAATCACGTTACGGAGAGTCCCTGCTAAGAAAGCACCTGTTAAGAGAAAAATCTGCTAAGAAAGTTCCTGTTAAAAAAAGTATCTGGTGAAAAGTCTCTGTTAAGACAGTCTCTGTTAAAAAAGTATCTGGTAAAAAGTCTCTGTTAAGACAGTCTCTGTTAAGAGAGTCCCTGTTTCAGAAGAAAGGAAGTTTTTCATGAAAAAATGGAACCCGAAGATGTCCGGTTTTCTTTATGGAATCCTCTTACTGTCCTATACCGGCTATGCACTTTTGGACAGCTTTGTGATTCCGCATCCCATGCAAACTGTGGTAGCATCTTCCCAACAATCAAATAGCCAAAGCACGCTTGCTGAAAGCGTAGAAGCACAGATCAATCAGAAGCTGAATTCGACAGAGGCGGAGTCCTCTGCGCAGGTCTCCGATCCGACTGAGCTGAATCAAACGGAAACGCAAACGGACGCAAGCACCTCTTCCTCTTTGGAAGGAACTGCCATCGGCAATTATTCGGATAGCAAAACCAAAAATCACCCTGACGAAATATCGCTCTTACGATAGCAGCATCTACGTAGCCGACGTCACCGTGTCCGATGTCTCCGATTTAAAAACCGCCTTTGCACAAAATACCTATGGACGAAACATCACCGAACAAACTTCTTCCATCGCCTCTGATCACCAGGCGGTTCTTGCGATCAACGGAGACTATTACGGGGCCAGACAGAGCGGCTATGTGATTCGAAACGGCCAATTATATCGAGACAGTTCCGGCGGTAACACGGCGGCTGCCATTCTGTCAAACGGCGATTTTCAGTTTGTCACAGAGGGGGAAACTTCTGCGGATACCCTTCTGCAGGATGGTGCCTTGCAGGTCTTTTCCTTCGGCCCGGTTCTTTTTAAAAAAACGGCACGGTATCCGTTTCAGAGAATGAAGAAGTGGGGATGGCGATGGCAAGCAATCCCAGAACGGCGATCGGACGTATCGGCAAAAATCATTATGTCTTTGTGGTCTCCGACGGAAGAACCGAAGAAAGCGCCGGACTCAGCCTTTATGAACTGGCAAGCTTCATGAAAGAACTGGGTGTCACAGATGCCTATAATTTAGACGGCGGTGGTTCTTCTACCATGGTTTTCCAGGGAAACATCATCAACAATCCCACCACCAACGGGCATTCTTTCGAAGAACGGGCGGTGAGTGACATTCTCTATATCGGAGGAAAAAAAATACATGAAAAAAAGACTTTATCTTATCTCTTCTTATCCCTTTTTGTGCTTGTCTTCGGACAGATCTATGAACACTTTTTCCCACGGCGTTTTACTCCAATTATATGATTTTTCGCCTTCCTTTTTCCCTCTCCTGGGACTGTTCCTCCCTAACCTTCTCCTGTGTCTTTTTACCGAAAAAGGCGCAGAGAAATCGAAAGGAAACAAAGGGGAAAAAGGAACGATCCTCCGGTTCCGTGACCGATGAGAAAAAAACTTCTCTTTCTGGAAATGGGGGATTGCCACCCTGACCGTCGGTTCTCTCTACAAGGGCATCCTCGAAATCTATGGAACAAGCAGCCATATGGAACTTTCCTACCTGATCGTCGGATGCGGGTTCTGCCTTCTTGGTTGCATCCTGTTCTTCACAGGTGTAAAAAGGGAAGAGAACATTTCTACCTCACAGAGGAAAGCAGCACCGTAAAGGTTATCCTTTTTCCACTGCCCTCTGCGCTGATCTCCCCCTGATGCATTTTTACAATTTCCTTTGCTATGGAGAGCCCCAGTCCGTACCCTCCGTCCGTTCTGGATTCTTCCATTCGGAAAAACCGTCTCCAAAGCTTCTCCAATTCCTCTTTGCGAAACTCGTTCTCCGTAGCATTGGATATTTGCAACCGGATATCCTTCCCTCTCTTTTCCATGGAGACATCCGTTTCGGTTTGCGGAGGGGAATATTTCAGGGCGTTCTCCAATAAAAATGCTAATCAGCTGCTTGAGTTTATCTCGCCTCTCCCCTTAGGTTCAGGTTCTCTTCCAAATGATATGTCAACGTCCTTTTCTGATCAAAAAAAAGAGGTTCAAACAACAGACACTCCATTTCCACAAGATGAGTAAAAGACAGAATCGCAAATTGATTTTTCCGATCCTGCCAGCGCTCCAATCGGCTTAAATCCAGGAGAGACTCTGTCAGGTACTTCATTCTTCTACTCATTTCCTGAATACCCCGGACGGCCCCTTCCATTTTTTGCAATTCCGTCCCTTCCATCAGATCTGAGGGATCTGTTTTCTCCTTTTCCTCTTTCCGGAACCGATTTAAATGGTAATCTAAATTCTCTACATCATTCAGTATGACGGTCAGCGGCGTCTTCAGTTCATGGGAAGCATCTGCAACAAACTGCCTTTGGGCTTCCAAACTCTCCTTCACGGGAATCAACGTTTCCCCCACAAAAAAACGGGCAAACAGAGCAATGCCCCCGGATAAAACCACAAACAACATCCCCAGTACACCCAAAAGTCTGCGGATGCTCATACTTTCTTTTCGAAAGTCCGTGATCACCAGGCGATACCTTGCTTCCTCCTTCGCCTCCTCTTTAGAAAAAAACACGGTCCTTTCCTTCTCCCACAGAATCCTTTTGGGGACTCTTCCCTCTCTTCCTGCGGCTCGGTACTACGCTTACAATAATAGGGGAAGCTTCCTCCTTCCACGGAAGAAAAGAAGCTTCCTTTCTCGCTCTTTACCTGTTTTAACGCCTTTTGAATCAACTTTTCCTTGATGTCTGCATCCAGAAAATAATCCTGACCGGTACTCTCCTCGATCTCTCCGTCTTCGCGAATCACCAGCTGGAAGATCGGGTAAGATCCTGATGTCGGTACATTCAAGGGTTGCGCCATTGCATTGGTGAGGGCATTTTTTTCATTCCCATATAGAGGCTGTTTCTGTTATAGAAAAATAGAAAGAGCAGAATCAGGAGAAGAAAGCAAATACTCACCGCAGAAAGCAGGAAACTCAATTTTTTTTGCAACTGCCCAATCATTCTTCTCCCTCAACCAAGAGATATCCGAGTCCTCGACTGGTCTTAATCGTCAAATTGGCATCCAGCGCCCTCAATTTCTTCCTTAAAAAACCGATGTAAACTTCTACGTTATTTTTCCGTTGCCTCACTATCGTATCCCCAGATTTTCTCCAGCAGGATGTTTTTGGATACAATCTTATTCTTTTCCTGTAAGAGGAGCTTCATCATCTGGAACTCCTTGGACGAAAGACGAATATTCCCCCTGTCTACAATCAATTCCGAGGAATCTAAATCCAGGACCGTATTGCCAAAGCTGATCTGATTCACCTCTTTACCCTGCCTTCGAAACAGAGCATTGATACAGGCAAGCAGTTCCCGTTCATCAAAGGGCTTCGTGAGATAATAATCCGCACCGGATTCCAGCCCCTCCACCCGGTCTAAGAGATCCGACCTGGCGGTCAGCATGAGAATCAACGTCCCCTTCTTGTCTTTTCTCAAACCTCTTGCCACCTGATATCCGTTTAATTTTGGAAGCATCACATCCAGAATGATCAGATCCAGAGCAAGCGACCTAGCGATTTCCAGCCCCTCTTCTCCGTCATAAGCCAGATACACTGTATGCTTGTTTTTTTCCAGAATTTCTTTCAGAGACTCCGCCAGCATGATTTCATCTTCCACCACTAAAAATCTGCATCACGCGTCTCCCTTGTTCAAAAACAAATCTCCAAATTCCCGTCTCCCTTTCCCCGTACGGAAGAGGAATAAAAGAGCCTGGCCACTTCTGCCAGATCATAACCATCCATCACCCCTGCCGTCTCATAGGGCGAGTGCATGGAAAGCTGCGCCAGACCAATATCGACGGTATTCATCGCCACCTGGCTGTTGGAGATATTCCCCAGCGTCGATCCCCCCAGCATATCCGAACGATTGGTAAACGTCTGGTACGGCACCTGCGCTTTTTCACAAAAACTCTTGAAGACGGCGCCGGAAACGGCGTCCGTCGTGTATTTCTGGTTTGCGCTGTACTTTAATACAATTCCCTGATTCATATAAGGTCGATTCACCGGGTCTGCTTTATCCGGATGTGAGGGATGTACCGCATGGGCATTGTCCGCCGAAATCAAAAAACTGTTCTGCAGTGCCTTATAGTAGTCCACTTCTTCCAGACGAAAGGCGTATAGGATCCGATGCAACACCTCTTTGAGGAAGGGGGAATCCGCCCCTGTTTCGTGCCGCTGCCGACCTCTTCGTTATCGAACACACAGTGCATGGCAACGCTTTCCTTCGGCTTTGCAGCAAAGCAGTCCCTGAAGAGAGGAAAAAGCGCATTGCAAATCATCCAGCCTCCCGCTTCCGATAAACTCCTCACAGGCGCCGAACACGCAGGCCTTCTGCCGGTTATACAAAAACAAATCCCAATCGAGGATATCTTCCTCTTTGACGGAAATCGCTTCGGCAATGATTTCCTTAAATTTTCCCTTTCCTTCCATGGTCGAAAAAAAGAGGCAGCATATCCTTCTGCGCATTGAAAGAATATCCATCGTTGACTTCACGGTTCATGTGAATCGCAAGGTTGGGGATGAGAAGCAGGTCTCTATCCAGATTGACCAGCTTAGATGCCACGCCTTTCTTTGTCCGGATCAGCACTCTTCCCGCCACGGACAGCGGTCTGTCCAGCCATGGTGCGCAAATCATCCCGCCATATTTTTTTCCACATTCAGCTGAATATAAGCCTGCTCCACCTCCATCTCAGGGTCGGTTTTGATTTTTAAACACCGGAGAATCGCTGTGACTGGCGATGATCTGGAAGCCCTGAAACGGTTTTTTTCCGGAAGATGAAAGGCAATGAGCGCAGAGCCGTTGCGCGTAACAAAATATTTGCCTCCCTCTCCAACTTCCAGTCGTCTCCCTCATATAAAGGTGAAAAACCCTCTGCCTGCAGAATCTCCTTCATATTCTCTACTGCAAAAAAGGCATTGACGCTTTTGTCCAGAAAGTTCATGAGTTTTTTGGTAAACTTTCTGGCACTTGCTTCTTTTCCTGCCATGTTCTACTCCTTTTTGTCTTGTGTTCATCCGTCCATTCTTCTAAAATATACCATGACACCGTAAAAAAACTTGAAAGCCGGTCGTATGAATCATGCGATTTTTATTGGAAATCATAGGAACGATTGCCTTTGCGATCTCCGGCGTATTAGCCGCCAAGGAGAAGCAAATGGATCTCTTTGGCGCCATCGTTCTGGGCTGTGCCACCGCCGTGGGAGGCGGCATGATGCGGGATATCATACTGGGAAAATTCCCGCCTGTCCTTTTCACCGACCCTATTTATACAGAGTTCTCATTTTATCACTTGTATTCTAGGGCTTTCTGATAGAGAAAAGACATCTCCATACCACAGGAGAAGAGCTGACTATTCTCCTCTACATGGCAGACAGCATCGGCCTCGGCATCTTTGTTGTAGTGGGAAGCCAGTCTGCCTTTCACGCAGGCTATGGTCATAATCTCTTTCTATGCACCTTTGTCGGTGCGATCACCGGCATTGGCGGCGGCCTTTTGCGCGACATGCTCTCTGCAGAGCTTCCCTCATTATGCGAAAAAAAGAGTCTACGGAGTAGCCGCCATCCTTGGATCTCTATCCTATTCTTTTCTCAGACAACAGGGAGCAAATGACAAGGGTTCCCTGTTGGTTGGCGTCTGCTTCACTATTCTCATCCGCTTTCTGGCGATCCATTTTCACTGGAATCTTCCCTCTTTTCAAGAAAAAGCCGTCCACTACAACCGATTCATCCTCTCTAATAGAATCAGCTTACCAAACGAAATCATCTGCTCTAGGCAAGTCCTCCTATCAAACCAAATCATCCTCTCAAGCCGGGTCAATCTCTCAAGCAGAATCATCTGTGAAAGAAAAAAAATCTCCGTGCGCCTAATGCCTCTGAAATAAAGTCTCCTGCAGCGAGACGAGCTTATCTGCAATGCAAACAATCCACGCCTCTCTGGACATCGGTACTCTCCCCGGATTTAGGGGCCACATGTGACAATAGATAACATGGCTTGTCTTATCATCAATATGAAATAGCATCTGTGCGTTCTTGCACGCCACATTTGCATGGCGAAACCCATGGAAGCGATGGCTCCCGTCTCCCTTCCGGTGCCAGTCATAGAGAAATAAATCATGCAGCATCGCACCGGTAAGCAAGACTTCCAGATCGGAGTGCAGTGCCAAATATCGATTGATTCGATAACTCATTCTGGCGACGTTTTTGCAGTGTTCATACGTAGAAACGCTTCCATGCTGCCTATATTTTTTCATTTGCTGCACGTTTTCATCGGATTCGATGCCGTAGAGAATGGCTTCCATCTCCTGATGGTCCTGCATTCTATCTATCCCTCTTTTCCTTATAAAAATCTTCACAGCTTCCGCTTTGTTTACGAATGTAAGAAAAACGGTGTTAAAGGATCAACATCGCATCCCCAAAACTGAAAAAAAGCGGTATTTCTGCCTGACCGCCTCCTCGTAAGCCCGCAGAATATTCTCTCTACCGGCAAGGGCGGAAACCAGCATCAGCAGAGTCGACTCCGGCAGATGAAAAATTGGTGATGAGCGCATCCATCACCCGGAAAGAGAAGCCCGGGTAAATAAAGATGGAGGTATCTCCGGAGCAGGGCGCCACCCACTGCAAATCGGCACCGCTCTCCTCCCCGTTTTGTCTCTTCTCCAGGAACAGTTGTGCGGCGCTCTCCACCGTTCTGCAACTGGTCGTTCCCACAGATCACACGGTGACCGGAGGCCTTGGCGGAATTGATGGCGTCCGCCGCCTCCTTCGTCACCTGAAACCATTCCGTATGCATCCGGTGTTCTCTGACATCCTCCACTTTCACGGGTCTGAAGGTTCCCAGTCCCACATGCAGGGTGACATAGGCAAGCTTCACTCCCTTCTCTTCCACTCTTTCTAACAATTCCTTCGTAAAATGCAGCCCCGCCGTCGGCGCGGCCGCACTGCCGTCATATTTTGCATAAAACCGTATTGTACCGGTTTCGATCCTTTAGCTCATGTTTGATATAAGGGGAAGCGGCATTTCGCCCAGCCTGTCCAGAACTTCTTCAAAAATCCCCTCGTACTCGAAATGAACCAGGCGATTTCCATCCGGTAAAACCTCCCTGATCTCCGCATGAAGTGCACCGCCTCCGAAGACCACCCTGGCTCCTTCACGCAACTTTTTCCCCGGACGAACCAGAGTCTCCCAGACATCGTTTTCTCTCCGCTTTAGGAGCAGAATCTCCACTGCGGCACCACCGTCTTCCCTTTTTGCCCGAGAAGGCGAGCCGGAATGACGCGCGTATTGTTGAGCACCAGGCAGTCTCCCTCTTGCAAGTAGTCCAGAATTTCATGAAACACATGATGAGACATCTCTCCCGTTTTTCTTATGAAGGACCAGGAGCCTGGAAGAGGCGCGATCCTGCAAGGGATCCTGTGCAATCAATTCTTTTCGGCAGGTCAAAATCATAATCAGAGGTGGAAAACCCTTCCTTCCTTTCCCCCATGACGATCACTCGTTTCTAAGAGAGGCGTGCTTTAAAAAGGCAATATATCCGCGATACGCTTCATAAAGATCCGCCTTGGACGTTGCCTCGTAGGGTGCATGCATGCTGAGAACCGGCACGCCGGAATCAATGACATTCATTCCGTAAAGTGCAAGAATATAGGCTATCGTGCCACCGCCGCCCAGATCGACTCTGCCCAGCTCCGCCGTTTGGAAGTTCACCTTTTCTTTTTTTCAAAAATGGCGCGCAGATGTGCCAGATACTCCGCATTGGCATCATTGCTGCCTGCTTTTTCCATGTGTACCGGTGAATTTGTTAAACACCATACCGCCACCGACATAAGCCACATTCTTTTTTTCGAAAGCAGAAGCAAACTGCGGATCATAGGAACTGGAAACATCGGAAGAAAGCATGCAGGAATTGGCCAGGCATCTGCGCAACTTCAGCTCGCTGTAATCTCCCATTAACTCCATCACCTCCGCCACGGCATTCTCAAAGAAATGAGAACGCATGCCGGTTGCACCGACAGAACCGATTTCCTCTTTATCCACCAGAATGCTGCAAGCGGTTCTTTTGATGTCTTTGGTATCAAAAATAGCTTTTAGCGGAAGGATAGGCGCAGACGCGGTCGTCCTGCCCATAAGCTAAAATCAGGGAGCGATCAAAGCCCGCATCCCTCGCAGGACCTGCCGGCACGATTTCCAGCTCGGCAGAGATAAAGTCCTCTTCTTCAAAACCGTACTGGTCTTTCAGGATCGCAAGGATGCCTCGCTTCACGGCACCGCTTATTTTTGACTGACACGCTTTTTCCTCTTTTTCCTCCCGGAAAGCATAGCGCTGCCCCTTCGTCAGCTTGTCGTCGTCCTTGTCTTCCTTCTCTTCCTTTTCTTCCCTCTCAATCACCAGAGGTTTGTTGCCGATAATCAAATCCAGCATTTCTCCCTCAATGACTTCGGTGGCTTTCTTGGTCATCTGCTCCTGTGCCAGGTGAATCAGGAGGTCGGAAAAGAAGAAGACCGGATCCTCCTCATCCTCCCCCACCGTTAACTGCACCGTTGAGCCATCCTTTTTGACGACTACTCCATGCAACGCAAGCGGCATTGCAACATATTGATATTTCTTGATGCCGCCATAATAATGCGTGTCCAGATAAGCGAACCCTCCCTCCTCATAGAGAGGGTTCTGCTTCACATCCAAACGGGGAGAGTCGATATGTGCGCCCAGGATGTTCATCCCGTTTTCCATCGGTTCCTCTCCAATATGAAAGAGGACAATGGACTTATTCATCCATACGCTGTAAATTTTGTCTCCCTTCTTCACCTTTTTTTCTTTTTTCCAGCAAAGAGGTCAGTTCTACAAATCCTTCCGCCTCCGCCATATTCACCAGTTGGTCTACGCACTCGCGCTCCGTCTTTCCCTGATCCAGAAACTTCTTGTATCCTTCTGCAAATGCGAATGCTTCCTTCTCCTGCTTCTGAGTATAGGTTATCCACGTATTTTTACGAATCATCTTACCCTCCTTGATTCTCCTATGGGGCTGTCAAAAATCCCTCTCTCTGCCATTTTCCTTATGAAAATGCACTTGTATCAACTTCTCAGTTCAATTTTCATTTCCTTTTAATCCATTTAAGATACGGTCCATGCAGCTGTTTACTTCTTCATCCGACAGCGTCCGCTTCGCACTGCGGAAGGACAGGGAATACGCCATGGACTTATATCCTTTTTGGATCTGTGCGCCTTCATATAAATCAAACAGTTCTAATTTCTCAAGATATTCTCCGGCGCAGTTCCGAATGGTCTGCTCGATTTCTCCCGCCAGAATTTCCCTCGGCACCACCATCGAAAGATCCCTGGAAAGAGCAGGAAACCTGGCAATGCCATGATAGCGTCTCTCAAAGGTGGCATAAGGAAGAACGGAGGGAATATCAATGACAGCCAGATACACACGGTCTTTGATTCCATAGTTCGCCGCCACCAGCGGATGCAGCTCTCCCAGATAACCGATTTTCACCAGTTCCTCTGTTTTCGGATCCTGATACAGGATTTCCGCCTGCCTGCCCGGATGCAGATAGGGCCGACCCTGGAGACCATCATAGAGCGTTTCCTTTGGATTCAGCTGCATGTGCTCCAGCATGTTCAGACTCTCCAGAAACTCTTCCACCACCCCCTTCATGGTGTAAAAAAATCTCCTTCCCCATAAAAGCCGAGTGTAAACTGTTCCCTCTCATCCGGAAGGTCTTTTAGCGGCAGTTCTTTGGGCAGATAGATATTGGCGATTTCATACAGACGCACGTCCTTATTCCTACGACTGTAATTGGTGGAAAGACTGGTGAGAATTCCCCCAAGCGGCAACGTCCTCATAATGGAGAAATCTTCCCCAAGCGGATTGGAAATGGTAATCGCTGCTCTCTCCTTTGCTTCCTTTGGTAAAAAGAAGTTTATCAAAAATTTTCGGGCTTTCAAAGGAATAGCAATAGGCTCTGAGAAGCCGGAAAACTGTGCCACCTCCTCCGCCTTATCCCCTGACGTACAGCCGGAACGGTTTCCCTCCGGTGGTTGCACTGTTTTTTTCGGAAGCGTGACCGGGATCTTATCGTAACCGTAAAAGCGAGCCACTTCCTCTGCCAGATCGCAGGTGGCATGCAGGTCCTGACGAAAACTGGGAATGACGACTTCTCCCGTTTTTCTGGTCATACCCGATTTCTTCTCTTTTAAAATAATCGATCATCTCCTCTTTGGAAAGCTTGGTGCCCAGGAGCGCATTGATGCGTCCCTCCTCTAACGGAATCCGCCTCAGGGGTTCGATCGGTTTTCCCGCTTCCACCATGCCTGCGACCACTGTTCCGGCGTGCAGTTCTTCCATCAGCGCACAGGCTCTGTTGATTGCCTCGATCGCATTGGCAGGATCCAGTCCTTTTTTCAAAGAAACCGGAGGCATCCGTTCGCAGCCCGATCCTCTTGGCACTTTTTCCGGATATTGGCTCCCTGAAAGGTTGCCGCTTCGAAGAGAACCGTCTGAACCTTGTCTGTAATCATGGAATTCTCACCGCCCATGATGCCTGCGATGCCGATTTCCTTCTCCGCATCACAAATCATTAGAACATCCCTGTCCAACTGTCTTTTGACTCCGTCCAGCGTAACAAAGCTCTCTCCGTCCCTTGCACGGCGAACGAGGATCTGATTCCCTGCAACCGCCGAAAGATCATAGGCATGCATCGGCTGTCCGTATTCCAGCATCACATAGTTGGTGATGTCCACCAGATTGTTAATGGGGCGGATTCCGCAGGAAGCCAGTCTCCTCTGCATCCACTTCGGCGAGGGTGCAATATGAACATCCTTACAGATCCGTGCGCAGTAATGTGTGCAGAGATCCGAATCCTGCACCTCCACCTTGATGTAATCCTGTGCCTGATCCACCTCACTTTTTACCTGATGATCCGGTTTGTAGAAGGGAAGATCGTAGGCTGCCGCCGCCTCTCTTGCAATTCCAAGGATCGCATAACAGTCCACGCGGTTGGAGGTGATTTCAAATTCGAAGAGCGTATCGTGCAGTCCGAGCGCCGCAACCGCATCGTCTCCCGGCTGTACCCCGCTATTTTTCCCTCAAAGATATACAGACCGTTTTCCGGTGCTTCCGGGTAAAAAAATCACGACTGCTCCCCAATTCTTCGATGGAGCACATCATACCGTAGGATTCCACCCCTCTCAGCTTCCCGGCCTGAATGGGGATCCCCTCCTGCTTTAAATCCGCTCCTGTCTCGTTATGCTCATGTCCATGCGAGGCGGCGACCCTTCCTCCGTCCAGAACCACAGGGACCAGATCCCCCTCCTTCATGTTCTTCGCTCCGGTTACGATCTGCACCCGACCATCTTCCGACACCCCGGTGTTTCCCACGCTGTTTTTTTCCCACATCCACCTGACAGATGACCAGTTTATCCGCGCCCGGATGGGGTTTGATCTCCTGAATCCTGCCGACGACAATCTTCTCCAGATTCTGATCAAACCGTGTATAAGTCTCCGTCTTCGTTCCAAACAGCGTCATACGGTTGAAGAAATCACGATCCGTGCAATCCAAATCCGGTACGTATGCTTTTAATCCATGATAATGAAGCGTCCATTCTTTTCTGCTCTCCTTTTCCAACCGAATTTAAAACTGATTCAGGAACCTGATGTCATTTTTCATACAAGAGGCGCATGTCATCAATTTCGTATTTTTAACAGTGCGATTCTTTTCCAGACCGACTCGAAGGCAAAACCGGTGTATTTCTCCGGATCAATTCCACTCATCTCCAGCACGTGCGGATGCACCATACCGCATCCGAGGATTTCAATCCAGCCCTCTCCCTTGCAGAAACGACAACCTTTGCCGCCACACTTGAAACAGGAAACATCCATCTCCGCCGAAGGCTCTGTAAACGGGAAATGATGGGGACGAAATTTCACCTTCGTGTCTTCTCCAAAGATCTCTCTGGCAAATTCCGCCAGCGTCCCCTTCAGATCCGACATGGTGATGTCCTGGTCAATGACCAGTCCCTCGATCTGATGGAAGGAAGGGGAATGCGTCGCATCCACCTCATCCGCACGAAACACCCGTCCGGGCGAAATCATTTTTAATAGGGAGGTGCCCCTTTTCCATTTCCCTGACCTGAACCGAAGACGTTTGCGTCCGTAGCAGGAAATCTCCGGAAATATAGAAGGTATCCTGTTCATCCTTGGCCGGATGATCCGCCGGGATATTGAGCGCCTCAAAATTATAATAATCCCGTTCAACTTCCGGACCTTCCACCACCTGATATCCCATCCCCACAAAGATCCGCTCCGCCTCTTTCAGGGCAATCGTGTTAGGGTGACTGTGCCCCAGTCTGCTTTTCTTTGCAGGAAGCGTCACGTCAATGACCTCGCTCTTTAATTTCAGGTCTAACAGCGCCTCTTCCATCCTCCTCTTCCGCGCTTCCATGGCAGCCTCAATCGATGCACGCGCCTCGTTTACCATCTGCCCGACCCTGGGTCTGTCCTGCGGTGCGACATCCTTCATGGATTTTAGGAGATCCGTCAGTTGCCCCTTCTTTCCGAGCACCTCTACCCGAATCCGGTTCAAATCGTCTAGGTCTTTGCTTTGCTTTCTAACTGCTCCAGAACCTGTTTATTGATCTGCTCCAATTTTTCTTTGATCATCTCTACCTCCGAAATCTCCGGTCACTTCCCCATCTCCGGAAAGAGCCGCCTACTACCAGCGATCTCTTGCCCTTCGCAACAACCGCTTTTGCTCTAAAAAAATAACCCTGCATCTAAAAAGATGCAGGGACGAAAAATTCCGCGGTACCACCCTGTTTCCCGAAACATCCGGGCACTTGTCTGATTCACTTCCTGCTCCGACGCGAAATTTCAAATCTGTGGTTCAGATTGCTCTCACCCACCGCCGCGAAGCGGGGCAATCCCTCTGGATGAACCATGCTCAGATTCTCTTAGGAGCAAGCTCCTACGTCCTCTACGCTAACCCAATCGATGGGAGTGTCAAAAACCTTTGACACTCCCATCATTTTAAGGACTGGAAAGGCATCTGTCAAGAACCTTTCCGGTTGATTCCCTGCGTCCCCATAGCAATCACCCGCACATTTTTGTTGTAGCGTAACGCCCCAAGGAGCCAATTAACCCACAAGCGACTGCAAAGTCAATTCCTTGCACCCCCTCACCGACTCTGTGCCACCAGCGCCGGCAGATTCGCCTGAACAGCAGCCAGTGCCTGGGCCGGATCCATGCCGCTCTCTACCAAACGCGCAAATGCCTGTTGTACAATTTTTCTCTGTTAAGGAAAGAAAAATTCAGCATGGACAAAATGGCTGAAAGTGTTAAGCTACTATTAGTTAAACGTGACTAATACAATCTTGCTTGTTCTATCATTATGTTATCTCATTATGTTTTTATTCCTATAGTTGCGAAGTTCATACGGCATGTACTCAGTAGCAGAACCTGAACTACATTGATGAAAAAGTTTAGCGAGGTGAGTGTAATGAAATACAAAGGAATTTACTTTAACTTATTCAGTTTATTCTTGAAAAACCGATGGTAAAAAGTTTGGGAAGGATAAGACGAAAGAGAGCTTGCAAAAAGGACGTATCTTATATCGGGAAATGCTGGAGAGCACAGAAGATATCGGAGAGAAAAACCCCATGGCTCACAATATTTACTCCGCCTATGTTTTTCTGGCAGTATGCAGAGCAGGTAACTTTTCGGTGGAGGATTTTAGAGAAGTGATTTCTGCATTTATGGACAATCGCATCATAAGGAAAGCCATGAGTTCCATAGATTTTAATAAAGAAAAGGATATGAAGAAATTTGCCGAAAAGGATGCATAAGGCGGAAGAATGGGCAAAGGCGCATCCGGAATATCAGGATAAAACCTGGGATTTTCATTTTGATGAAAAGCGGCATAAGGACGGCTTTTATTATCACTTCACAAGATGCCCCTTGGAAAAATTTGCGAGAGAGCATGGTTATCTCGACCTCTTACCTCTGTGCTGTGACATTGACCACATTGCGGTTGAACGAAACAAAGGAGTATTGCGTAGAGAGCAAACGCTGGCAACGGGAGGCTCAATCTGTGATTACTGGTTCGTGGGAAATCAAACGAAGAATCCAAGCTAAGAAGGGGTATGCAAGACCGGATTCATCGTGTTAAATTAGAAAAATAGAACAAACTATGCCGCACTAAAGGCAGAGGAGCATAAAGAAGTATTGTAAAAATACTGACCTATGCCAAGTGAACGGAAAATAAGAAAACTCTATGTGAATGGATGAACCATTTGCATAGAGTTTTTCTTTTGTCATGGAAAATTTTTCAGCGTCCGTAGGACGCGCCGCCGTCACCGCAGGTGGCGATCTTGGGGCTTTGGGGGATTATCCCTCAACAAGCGTTTTGGCGGGTAGGAAACCCACCAAAATCGCAAACATGTAAATGTTTGCATTGCTTGCCGATTTGAGAAATCTTAAATAATATCTCATTGTCAGATGGAGCATTTTTCTTTTTTGAGAGTTGGAGAAAAAAACACCTCATTATATAATAACACATAGTTAGTGCTTACTAACCGATTTATCAGAAAGTGAGGGAAATCACTATGGCAAAAAAAGAAAGCCAAGAAGGTAAACCGAAAAAAGGGTTGCCTCGCCTCATAGAGCTGGCGATGACGCAGAAAGCGCCTATGGTAGGAGGAATGATTCTTTCTGCCCTGGCTACGATTGCGTCGTTTCTGCCCTATCTGGCTATTTATTTTTATCATTCAGGAAATTGTGGGAATCTACCCGGATTTTCAGTACACTGGACGTTCCAAAGGTATTGGGATACGGCGGATTGGCTCTCGGCGTGGTTCTTTTGAATGTGCTGCTTTACACTGCGTCCGTGGCTCTTTCCCACATCGCGGCCTATGGCACGTTGTATCAATGTAAAATCAATTATGTATCCCATATCGCCAAGCTCCTCTGGGGTATCACTTAAAAATGGGAAGCGGTAAGCTGCGGAAAATTATGGACGATAACATTGAAAGTTTGGAGGGATTTATCGCCCATGATCTTCCCAATATGATTTCCGCTTTTGTCGCGCCAATCGTTATGCTGGTGTTGGTATTTGCGGTAGACTGGCGCTTTGGTTTAGCAACATTCGTGGGAATTATTGTTTCGTTCCTTGTGTACGGTGTGACCACTGGCGGAAATAAAACAAAAAATTGATGGAGGACTATCAAACTTCTTTGGAGGACATGAGCAATGCCTCTGTGGAGTACATCCGGGGAATTGCAGTAGTCAAAGCGTTTAAGCAGACGGCGTTCTCTTTCAAACGTCTGCATGATTCTATCAAGAATTACACGAAAACCGTTATCCCATACTCACTGAGCCAGGAATTGATGACGGCAGCCTTTACAGCCGCCCTTAACGGAATTTATCTATTTATCATCCCGGTGGGCATTTGGATTGGCAGCTCCACAAATGATTATCAGGCATTTGTAGCCCCCTTTATCTTTTTATCTGATTTTCGTGCCGGTGATTGCCTCAATTCTCATGAAAGTGTTGTATGCTTCTGTCAATGCCATGCAGGTAGGTAATGCTGTGGAACACATGGATCAAGTTTTGGCAGAACCGGAGATTCCGGAAAAGGGCACTTCTCAAAAACCGTCTACATACAATGTTGTTTACGATAATGTAACCTTTTCCTATACAGAAGATGAGACAAATGCGGCATTACAATCCGTGTCCTTTACCGCACCACAGGGAAGGGTTACTGCGATTGTCGGCCCGTCCGGCGGCGGTAAAAGTACCATTGCCAGCCTGCTTCCACGTTTCTATGATGTGGAACAAGGGGCTATCCGTATCGGTGGAGTAGACATCCGTAATATGAGTACCGGCGATCTGATGGATACCGTCAGCTTTGTGTTCCAGGACAATTTCTTATTTAAGCAGAGTATTCTGGATAATATCCGCATGGGAAATCCAAATGCGACTGAAGAAGAAGTTATAGCTGCCTCCAAAGCCGCTCAGTGCCATGAATTTATTTCCGAGCTGCCGCAGAGCTATCAAACTGTGTTTGGCAAAGACGGAGTTAAACTTTCCGGTGGACAGATTCAGCGCATTGCCATAGCGAGAGCCATTGTGAAAAATGCTCCTATCCTAGTATTGGATGAGGCAACCTCTTTCAGCGACCCGGAAAATGAACATCTTATTCAGCAGGCTCTTTCCGAGTTGATGAAAGGCAAAACGGTCATTATGATTGCACACCGTCTTTCGACAATCCGTAAGGCTGACCAAATCCTGTAGTAGACCATGGAAAAATTGTCCAGTCCGGCACACAGATGAATTGATGGCACAGGCTGGCCGCTATCAGGATTTGTGGAATAATTATACTGCGGCGTTGACCTGGAAGTTCAGCGTAGGGAAGGAGGCATAGGTCATGATGAATTTGAAAGAAATGTTTCAGCTCTCAGACCGCGGAGCAAAGGATTTGAAAAAAGGTATTTTTGCCTGCACCCTCACAAATCTTTCTCTTATGCTATCGGTGGTTGTCACAATCCAGATTTTTCTGGAAGTGTTAAAAACCGCTGACTGGCAAAGAAGTTTCCTGGAGCAAGATGTGGATTCTGTTCGGGGCTGGTGTCTTATCGGCAATCATTCATTTTTCTCTGTTGCAAAAACGATTATCGGAAAACGTATGTGTCATGCTATACCGCTGCGGAGGATTCCCGTATCCGTATTGCGGAATTGGTACGCAAGTTCCCCATGAGCGTGTTCAACAACAAAGACTTGACAGAGCTGACCACGAATATGATGGGGGACTGTGCCAGCATTGAACACTCCATGAGCCACATTGTGCCGCCGTTGATGGCCAATGCAATTTCCTGTACGCTGATTTGCGTTTGTGTGATGATCTTTGACTGGCGCATGGGGTTGTCCATTTTTCTGTACGCTGCCCCTGTCGTTCCTCATTATTTTAGGAAGCAGAAAACTCCAAGAGCGCGGCAGCAAGAAACAGGTAGAGGCAAAACTGAAAGCCTCTGAAGAAGAACAGGAATATTTGGAAGGTATCCGTATTATAAAATCCTGCCATCTGGATGGTGAGAAGTTTTCCAAACTGAATGACGCGCTGAAAGACTTAAAGAAGCAATCCATTCACATGGAATTGGGCACAAGTGTGTTTATCTCCATCGCGCAGTTCGTTCTTCAGGCCGGAATTGGAATTACAGTTTTTGTGGGCGTCCATCTTTTGACAGGCGGCAGTATCACCATTTTGCCGCTGCTGCTTTCGCTGGTGATTGTATGCCGGATGTACGGGCCGATCCTGACGATTCTCACCCTGCTTCCTATGCTGTTCCATACCCTAATATCCACCCAGCGAATGAGAGAACTGGCTGGTATTCCCGTAATGGAAGGCCGTACAGATGTACCTATTAAAAACAATAATATTGTTTTTTTGACCATGTCAGCTTTTCCTATAACAAGGAACCTGTTTTGAAAGATGTCAGCGCTACTATTCCAGAAGGAAAAATTACTGCGCTGGTTGGGCCTTCCGGTAGCGGAAAAAGTACCATGTCTCGCCTGATTGCTCGCTTTTGGGATGTGAACAGCGGCACAGTTGCAATCGGCGGTGTAGATGTGAAAACCCTCGATCCTGAATACCTCATGGGATATATGTCCTTTGTATTTCAGGATGTGACCCTGTTCAACGATACTGTCTGGAACAACATCAAAAATCGGAAAATCTGGAGGCAACGGATGAACAGGTTTTTAGCTGCGGCAAAAAGTAGCCTGCTGTGATGAATTTGTAAAAAGGTTGCCGGATGGATATAGCACTCTGCTGGGAGAAAACGGCTCTACGCTTTCCGGCGGTGAACGCCAGCGGATTTCCATTGCCCGCGCACTCTTAAAAGACGCTCCGATTATTTTGCTTGATGAAGCGACCGCTTCCCTCGACCCGGAAAATGAAGTGTTAATCCAGAACGCTATTTCTCGGCTGATAAAAGGGAAAACTGTCCTGGTTATCGCTCACAGACTTCGCACCATTGCAGACGCAGATCAGATTCTGGTATTGAATAATGGAAAAATAGAGGAAGCCGGAGCCCATGAACAGTTGATGTCAAAGAACGGCTTGTACCAACATCTGTATCAGATTCAGACAAAGAGCCAGAAGTGGGCGGTCTGAAAGTTATTGTCAGACGGAGCATTTTTGACCGGCAGAGCAGAAAGCGAAAATATATTATGATATACTAAACAGTGTTAGCTATATCTAACCTACATATCATAAGGAGGTGAGCCTTTGGAGCCTACAGCAATTCTCCCCGCCTATATGGACGAATTAAAAACGCAAGGAAATATCCGGGTGTTGACTCATAGTGAGCAACGCATTGTCTATCAAATCGATTGTGTAGATGGTACTGGAACAGTAGAGGTAATCACACTTTTTTTCCCGGTGTAGTCCTGCAATTCCATAGCTTTCATTGTAAATCATTTCATTTGTCGGAAAGTAAAGAGGTTGGGAATAGCCTGAAAATCAACTACTGCACAGAGGGACGCATGGAAGTGCGGATGTCCGATAACCTGTTTTTGTTTATGGAACCAGGAAATTTAAGCGTTGATGTGCGAAAGGCGCAGGACAGCTTTCAGTTTCCCTGCGGCCACTACCATGGAGTAGAGCTTTTTGTTTCATTCTTCTACACTAAATAGGGACGCGCCTGAATTGTTAAAAACCGTCGAAGTGGATGGAAAAACAAGCCCAGCTCCGATTTTTGCAAGGACGCACAAAGTTATGTTGTCCGGGCGGATGATCGGCTGCGCAAGCTGTTTGAAGATATGGGAAATGCTCCCCCGGAGTGCCGCACACCATATTTACAGATAAAAGTAACAGAATTGTTGCTTCTGCTTTGTAAATCGGATATGCCGGAAAAAAGCGATGAAAGCTCTTTTTATGACTATGGGGCAGGTTCAGATCACCAAGCAAGTCATGGAAATTATAAGCGCAGATTTGAGCAAACATTATTCGATTGAAAATCTGGCGGCTCCATTTGGAATTAGTCCATCCTCTTTGAAAAACTATTTTCAGGGAGTGTATGGAAAAAATATTTCCACATGGCTGCGTGAGGCAAGAATGTCGGCAGCGTCTATGGCGCTGCGGGAGAGTAATCAGCCCGTAGCAGAAATCGCGGCTAAAGTAGGATACGAAAACGCAAGTAAATTTTTCTGCGGCGTTCAAAAAGTTTTTCTGGGAGAAACCCCATTGGAGTACCGGCGTCAAAGCCGGTGTGAAATCTAATTCATCTTTTTTTAGGAGGTACATAAAAATGAACGAAAAAAACAAATACAAAAATCAGAAGCGGCTGGTGTCTGCAGGCGTATTTATTGCCTTGTACTTTGTCGTATTTTTTGATTATTGGAGTGTGCTGTATGCCGGTGCCGCCCCTTTATCTTTTGTATGTCCAGCTTGATTGCTTTGGTAGCCGCTCCGGTTTATCTGATGTTGTTGGCAAAAGCGCCTATGCACGGCCCCATCTTTTATTGCGGCTATTCTGCCCTGCCTGTTCCTTTTACTCCAGGGAAATATATGGGTGGTAGCTGTTACCGGCGCTGTAGCGGGGATTCTGGCAGAGGTCATCGCAGGTATTGGAAAGTTCCGCAACAATAAGCTGAACATTCTAAGCTATCTATTCTTCTCTCAGAATTTGCTGGGCGGTTTCCTTCCTATCTGGATTATGCGAGATTACTTCTTTGCTGACACACTGGAACGTGGTATGAGCGCAGATTTCTGCAACACACTGGAAGCTATGACGCCTACCTGGGTTTTTGTTCCTGATGATTGCAGGAACCGTTATTTTTGCTTTGATTGGCTGCATGATTGGCAAGAGGATGTTCAAGAAACACTTTGAAAAGGCTGGAATGGTATGATGGAGAAACGGGAAGTAAAATTTGATCTGCGGACAAAGTTCATGCTCATATTGGTTGTGAATCTCTTTTTACTTCTCAGTCATTCCGTGATTTTTTTGAATTGGTTTTTGATATTCGGCTGTCTGCTGCTCATTACCATAGACGGGCAGGCAAAGAGCGCCTTTCACTTTTTTTGATTGTCTTTTTGATTATGCTCGGTATCGACCAGCTTTTTGACGCCCCTATATAAACGGCTTTTTTTCTTTACTTTGGTATCCTTTATCACAGTAGCATTGAGAAAGTTTTTTGCCTTGTTTTTATTCTAGGAAATGGATTTTGACGAAAACGGAAGTCAGTGAGTTTGTTGCGGTTATGTGGAAGCTGCGGCTTCCACAGACCGCAATCATTCCGCTATCTGTAGTGTTCCGTTATTTCCTACGATCAAAGAGGAATGGGCTTCTATCCGGGCTGCGATGAAAATGCGGGGAATCCATGTCTCGCTGGAACATATTATGGTTCCGCTTTTTGATGTCCGCGGTGAATGTCAGCGAGGAATTATCGGCAGCGGCATTGTGCCGCGGATTAGACAGTCCAGAACCGCATACCAGTTTGGTACAGGTAAGATTCCGCTTCTCTGATGTCCTTGTTTGGTGTATTACAGGAGCTTTGGCGATTGCTGCGATTATCTTGAAAGGGGTGGGTATTTTATGATTTCGTTTCAAAATGTCACCTACTCCTATCAGGAAAGCGGGGAACCCAAAAAGTCTGGATTCCATCAATCTGGAGGTGAAGGATGGGGAATGTATTTTACTTTTGCGGGAAAAAGCGGCTGCGGAAAAAAACGACTATAACCCGTCTGCTCAATGGTATGATTCCCAATTTTTACGAAGGAAAATTACAAGGAACTGTCATGGTGGATGGGAAAAATCTTTTTGATCTTCCCATGTATGAAATCTCTAAGCGAGTTGGCAGCGTTTTTCAAAATCCTCGGACGCAGTTTTACACTGTCAATACCACCAGCGAGATTGCTTTTGGCTGTGAAAACCTCGGAATGGAACCGCAGGAAATCGCTGAACGTGTGAAACAGACAGCAAAAGATTTACAAATTGAGTATCTGCTGAATCGGAATATTTTTAATTTGTCCGGAGGGGAAAAACAAATCATCGCTTTTGCAAGCATTTATGCGACGTCCCCGCAAAACTATGTTCTGGACGAGCCATCCTCGAATCTGGATATTCAGGCGATTGAAAAGGTGAGGAAAATTTTAAGCCTGCTCAAACAGCAGGGCAAAACCGTCATCATTGCGGAACACCGCACCTATTACCTGAAAGATCTGATAGACCGTGCCATATATATGGAGGATGGCAAAGTTGTCCGAGAATATACAATGGCAGAATTAGCTCGTTTGACCTATGAAGAACGGGTAAACAGCGGGATTCGGACGGTAGATTTACTGTCTTATCCGATTACAGCTCACCATGCGCGTTCATCCAGCCATACCATAGAACTAAAAAGATATTCATTGTTTTTTTATGGGCAAACGGAGGCTTTGTCTATCCTAAGCTATCTATCCCATCGGGCCGGATTACTGCAATCATCGGCACCAATGGGGCAGGAAAAATCCACTTTTGTTTCCTGCATGTGCGGGCTTATGAAAAAGACAAAAGGAACATTCCTGCTGGATGGAAAAAAACAAAGTGCAAAAAGAGCGGGTACGGGATAGCTACCTTGTCATGCAGGAGGTGAATCACCAGCTTTTTCTCTGATAGTGTTAGAGAAGAAATTGTGCTGGGAAGCGGCGAATCTTCAGGAAATAGTCTGCAAGAGATTATGACTGCACTGGATATTTCTGCTCTTTCAGAGCGCCATCCTATGACTTTATCAGGCGGACAAAAGCAGCGGGTTATCATTGCTTCTGCCATGTTCTGCGGGAAAAAAATTTTGTATTTCGATGAACCTACATCCGGCCTCGATTTTAGCCACATGATACAGACTTGCCAGCTATTAAAAACAACTCCAGAAAGAAGATGTTTTTCTTTTCATTATTACTCATGATTACGAATTGATTGCTTCTGTCTGCGATAGCGTGATTCATGTTGAAAATGGACAGGGTACAGGAACAATATCTATTAGACAGTGTTGGTACTGAAAAACTTCAAGCATTTTTTCTCAATTAGAGGAATAAAAAAACAAAAAAAGTCTACTAATAAAAAGTCAAGCGGAAATTTGAAAAATTAGTAGACAGAAATGGAGGTATCACAAAAAGACCACTGATATCGCTGGCCAGCAAAAGAATAAATTTGCCCGCAAAAGGCACTATAATAATTGTCAGGAGATTAGTTATATCTAACCCAAGAATTAAGAACACAATCTCTCAAAACAAGGAGAGCACAATGCAGGAATTAAAATATTTGATAGATAAGGAAATAATAAGGCGAGAGGAAGACTTCATTACGGACATCATTTATCCTATGAAGAACGGAAGGGCGGATATTCATTTGTATGATGTGTTTCCCGGTGTTCAACTGATGATAACAACTTTTGAAAGTGAAACCTGTTATCAGGATGGTATGGAGCAGGATGTCATCAGCATAAACCATTGCTTCAAAGGGCGGTTTGAATGTGTTTTTGACAACAGAAACTGTGCGTATATGGGTGAAGGCGATATTGCAATCAATAATGTTTTACATTCTCCCATTGCCTCATCCTTCCCTTTGAATTATTACTCCGGTTCCACCATAATTCTTTATCCACGGCTATGCAAAACAGTACCGGAATTGAACAGCTTCGGCATAGATACAGATATTTTGACCAGAAAATATTCCCTGGATACTCGTTGTATGGTGTTTCGACGTAATGAGAATGTGGAACATATATACAGAGAATTGTATCGCAGCCTTACTCAACCGGAGTTGCCATATTTGCGCCTGAAAATATTGGAGCTGCTGTATCATTTCCAGGCCAGGCAGACTGTTCTGGAAGAAAATCACGAATATATGGCGAAACCATTGACTGAAAAAATTAAACATGTCAGGAACCATCTGATTGAAGATTTGGAACATTCTGTCAGCCTCAAGGAGCTGGCGGCAGAGCATGAAATCAGCCTGACGCAGCTGAAAACCAGCTTCAAACAGGTTTATGGCGAAACCCCTTATGTCTATTTGAAAAGATATAAGATGCACATAGCTGCAAAACTGCTGTTGGAAACAAAGCAGCGTGTAATCGAAATTGCGGCGGCAATGGGGTATCAGAATCCAAGTAAGTTTACAGAGGCGTTTTTCTCCGTCATGGGAAAGAGACCTTTGGAATATCGAAAACAGAATGAAGAACAATAGAATGGAGTGTCATGTATGGCACTCCATTTTCTTTGACCTTTTGGATTATTTTTGTATTGCTGCGACTTTTCGGGGTAGATGAAGCAATCGTTTCTCGGTTAAAATGTGTTGTGGTTAGCAGATGCTAACTGCATACTACGTAAAAATGAAATGGCTTGGAATCCCCTGCCATTTTCAAGAAAGCGAAGGTGTCGTTATGAAAACAAAACTTACTACAAAAGACTTAATTTCCGCAGGTGCATTCGGAGCAATCTACCTTGTCCTGCTCACTGTATTATCGTCAATGATACTGCCTATCGTTCCAATACTCTATCTGGCAACACCGCTGATTGCCGGCATTATATTAGGCTCGGTGTATATGCTGTATTCATTGAAAGTCCCCCGCACCGGCTCTATTTTTATTCTCGCTGTGCTTGTAGGACTGATTACCTCTATGGCTACATTTTATCCGCTGATTGCCGCTATCGTATGGGGCGTGATAGCAGAACTTATCGTAGCCGGAAAACGCCGCAATTCTGCCAAAGCTCTTATCGCAAGCTACTGTGTGTTTAACCTGACCTCGATGGGCCCGTTCTTTGCAATTTTGATTGCGAAAGATGCGTTTCTTTCCATCTGCACTACATATTATGGGGCTGAGTATGCTGCTACACTCGATTCTCTGACTCCGAATTGGATTATTGTAGTATTCATTGCACTGGCTCTGTTGGGCGGACTTCTGGGCGGTCTGTTCGGTAAGCGTATTCTGACCAAGCATTTTGTGAAAGCCGGTATTGTTGCGTAATGACGCAGAAAAATTCAAGAACTGTGTTAGATCCGAGAAGCAAGCTGGCGGTATTTGTCGCTGCTTGCTTCTCGACTTTTTCAGGTATGACGTATATTCAGGAGATTGCCCTGCTTCTGTTTTGCGGTATTACAATGCTGATTTGTAAAAAAGTGGCGGTGGGCGTTGAATGTTTCTATTACATTTGCAGTTATGTTCTTATGTGACTTGTTTGTGGTGGGAAGATTGTCCGGCCCGCCCCAATATGCAGCCCTGTTGTTGTGCCATGTGCTTCGGTTTTTGCTTCCTCTGTTTGGCGCCTTTTATATTGTCACGAAAACCTCAACCGTGGGACAATATATCAGCGCGTTTATGGCGATGCACCTGCCAAATGTGGTTATTATTCCCATAGCGGTCATGTTTCGTTTTGTGCCCACGCTGACAGAGGAATGGCAGGTCATCACACAGGCAATGCGTCTGCGTGGAATGGCTCTATCCATAAAAAATGTACTGCGTCGCCCTCTGTATATGCTGGAAAATATGTTAGTGCCGTTTCTTTTGCAAAGTTCGGCGATTGTGGATGAAATGTCCGCAGCAGTTATGGCTCGTGGATTTGATAAAGACCATCCCCGAAGCAGTTTCCTTGAAGTGAAGATGAAGGCGCTGGATTGGATATTTGTTGCAGTTTCCGTCATTGTCCTTGTATGGAATCTGCTTTGGTGAGAGGGGAGGATTTTTATGGTAACATTTGAAAATGTATCATTTTTCCTATCAGACGGGTATGGAAACGCCTGCTTCCTCTGTAGTATTAAAAGATGTGAATCTGCACATCAAAAAGGGCGAATGTATTGTCCTGTGCGGAAAAAGCGGCTGTGGAAAAACCACAATGCTGCGTCTTGTCAATGGGCTTGCACCACATTTTTACGCTGGAAACCTACAGGGAGCTGTAAGGGTACATGGCATGGACATCCCCTCGTCTGATCTGCCGAAAATCTCAAGATTTGTGGGAAGTGTTTTTCAAAATCCACGGACTCAGTTTTTTCACATGGATACCACAGGGGAAATGGCATTTAATCTGGAAAATCAAAATATGCCAAGGGAGAAAATGAAAAAGCGGCTTGAGGAAGTCGCTTATCATCTGCATTTGGAGGAACTGCTGGAACGGGACATTTTTGAACTGTCCGGCGGGGAAAAACAGCAGATTGCCTGTGGCTCTGTCTATGCGTCCTTGCCAGAGGTGGTGGTATTGGATGAGCCTTCGTCCAATCTGGACATGGAAAGCATACAAAAGCTGCAAAAGCTGATTCGCACCATGAAAGAGGACGGAAAGACAATTTTAATGTCCGAACATCGCCTATGGTATCTTAGCGGAATGACTGACCGATATATCTTAATGGATAACGGACGGATTATCAGGGAATACGAGCCGAAAGAAATAAATGCACTGACACAGCAGGAAAGGACTGCTTTGGGGCTTCGTGCAGTCAATCCGCAGCAGCTTCATATCATGCCCGAAACCGCGAATCGAAATTTGAATCAGGAACCGGCAATCGAAATCCACGGTCTGACCTTTAACCGTGGGCAGCGCCAGGTATTGGATATTCGCCACCTGGCAATTCCAAAAGGAGCGATTGTTGCGGTCATTGGCGAGAACGGTGCAGGTAAGTCCACGCTGAGTTTATGCCTTGCGGGGCTTCTCAGGCATAACGGAACGATTATGATAGAAGGAAAAACAGTTCCGAACAAAAGACTGCCGGAAACAGCTTTCCTTGTCATGCAGGAGGCAGGACACCAGCTTTTTAGCGACAGTGTAATGGGTGAGCTTACGCTAAACAATCCTTCTTTAACAGAGGAACAGGCACAGGCGGTACTCCGTGAGTTAGGGTTGGCGGGATTGGAAAACAGACACCCCGGTTCTCTTTCCGGCGGACAGCAGCAGCGGCTTTCTCTTGCAACAGCGATCTGTAACCGACGTCCGGTCATGCTGTATGATGAGCCAACCAGCGGACAGGATGGGGATAATCTGCTTCGCACCGTAGAAATCATACGAAAAGCGAACGAGAATGCCGTATGCTCTCTTATCGTATCCCATGACCCGGAGCTGATTGCCCGCTGTGCCACACATATTTTACATATTCATGCAGGAGAAGTAAAAAAGCTCCTGCCATTAGATGAAAGGGGGAACATCTATATGTGGAAAGTATTTAGAGAAGATGCACAGATAAGAAAACCGCAAAAAACCGGTATTCCAAGATTGTTGGAATTTACGGCTCCATTTGGTCCCATGCTCTTTCTCTCCCAGCTTCTTGCCGGAGCGAGTGCACTATTGCTGTTAGCGCCGTTCCTTTGTGTTTATTTTGCCGCAAGGGAGCTTTTGGATTTCCTGCTTGGCGGCAGCATAGATGCGTCTGCGTTGGCGTATTGGGGGCTTTGGGCGCTTGGGTTTGAACTGGCAGGCTTGATTGTCAATTTTATTGCCCTGCTTTTGTCTCCACAAAGCTGCTTTTCATACGGAACAGAATTTGAAAATGGCAGTATTGGAACATCTGTCAAGGCTGCCTCTGGGATATTTTGAAGAAAACAGCAGCGGAAAACTGCGGAAAATCATAGATGAAAACAGTAAACAGACAGAAAGCTATCTGGCACATCAGCTTCCTGACCTCGTAGGGGCACAGGTGTCTATGGTTGCTGCGGCGCTTCTCATGCTTGCGGTTGACTGGCGGATTGGACTTCCTGTGCTGGTGCTTATGATGATCGGTTTTGCGTTTCAAATGTCTATGATGGGTGAAGAAACCATGAATTTTATGAAACGCTATCAGGATGCGCAAAGAGGACATGAGCCATGAAGCGGTGGAGTACGTCAGAGGAATTTCCGTCATTAAAATCTTTGGTCAGTCCGTTCATTCGCTGCGCCGTTTCAAAAGAAGCCATCCATGCCTACCGGGATGACGCCTTAGCCTATACGATGGCCTGCAAGCCGGGGTATGTGGCGTTTAATACTGTGGTAAACTCCTCGTTTCTTGCCTTGATCCCGGCAGCCTTGATTGGTATGGCAGCCGCGGCAGATTTGGAAACATTTGCACAAAACTTTTTATTCTATTTGATTTTTGCACCTGCCTGTGCAGCTATGCTGAACAAATTGATGTATATGACCAACTACAAGATGCAGGCTGTGGAATCCATGCGGCGCATTGATGAAATCCTGCTGACAAGGGAGCAGGCAGAGCCAAGAGAGTTCAAACTGCCGCAGGGTAATGATGTAAGATTCGACCATGTGACTTTTACTTATCCTACAGGCGAGGGCCCTGCCATTTCCGATGTCAGCTTCCTTGCGAAAGGCGGAACCGTGACTGCTTTGGTAGGACATTCCGGCTCAGGCAAAAGTACCATAGGCTCTTTAATTCCACGGTTTTTATGATATTCAGGAGGGTGCATTTTCCATCGGAGGCGTAGCACTTTCTTCCATGAACAGGAAGGCGTTGATGGAAAGAGTTGCCTTTGTATTTCAAAAATCCAAAGCTGCTGAAAGCAAGCATTGAAGAAAATGTCCGGGGCGGGAAAAAGAACGCAGCCGCAGAGGATATTTTTGAACGCTCTGCATTTAGCTGGATGTGATGATATTCTCGAAAAACTCCCTGATGGAATCCATACGATGATTGGAGGAAAAAGGTGTATATCTTTCCGGTGGCGAAATACAGCGGCTCGCTATTGCGAGAGCAATATTGAAGGATGCCCCTATCATCGTTTTTGGACGAGACCACCGCTTTTTGCAGACCCGGAAAATGAAGCACAGATTCAACAGGCATTGAAAGAACTGACAAAAAAACAAAACGGTAATTATGATTGCGCACCGTCTCTCTACCATTACCGATGCAGACCAAATCATCGTGATGAAGGGCGGACAGATAGCGGAGTACGGCAGACACGAGGAATTAGCTGCAAGACAGGGGCGAATATGCCCGTATGTGGACAGAATATCAGAAGTCAATTCGCTGGCAGATGGATAACGCAGGAAACACCGCAGGGGTGCACCATGATGCCCTGAAAAGCGGGCAGGAACAGGAGGCTGCAACATGCTGAAGAATTTACTCGGATTGAGCGATGACGGAGTGCGTGAACTGAAAAGGGTATCGCTGCCACAGCGATTTCCAATTTAGCGATTATGGCTCCCGTTTCGCTTTTTAATGATGGTAACGATGGCGCTTTTAGATAAAAATATGTGGCGGCAAAGGTTTTACCTTCCGGTCAGATGTCATTTTGCTGATGGCAATAGGGCTTTGTGGAATTATCTTTTTAACACAATGGGTGCAGTATCATCTTACCTATACGGTTGCCTATCGGGAAAGTGCAAACCGGCGAATTACTCTGGCAGAAAAAGCTGCGGCGGCTTCCGCTCTCTTTCTTTGGGCAGCGTGACCTTTCCGACCTGACGTCCACGATGATGGGTGACTGCTCAAAAACTGGAACGGATATTCTCAAATGCAGTTCCGGGGCTGTTTGGAACAATCGTGATGTTCCTTGTGGTTTCCGCCTGCTTGCTCTGTGTCGATTGGCGTATGGGACTTTGCATTGTCCTTCCAGTTCCTGTTGCCGGTGTGATTGTATTTGCCGGAAGAAGGATGCAGCAGAATGCGGAGGAAAAGAATTACGATGCCTATCGTGCCGCTTATGACGGTGTGCAGGAGTATCTTGATGTAGTTTCTGAACTTCGTTCTTCTGGAACGGAGCAGGAATATTTAGCCGGAGTAAGAAAAAAACTGGACAATGTAATTGCGTGTGCATTTCGCAATGAGCTTGTTCCCGGTACAGTAGTTACGCTTGCACAGTTTGTCCTTCGCTTCGGCCTGGTGACGGTGTTGCTTGTAGGCGGGGTTTTTAATGTCACAGGGAAGCCTCTCTGTTAATATGTTCCTGCTTTATCTGCTGATAGCAGGCAGGATTTATGAGCCGTTTGGCTCCTGCTTCATGCTGATGGCTGAAATGTTCTCCGCACTGGTCAGTATCCGCCGGACAAAAGAAATGGAGGCTACTCCGGAACAGACCGGTGCGAATGTCTGCAATAATCAAGGCTTTGATATTGAATTTTCCAATGTGGAATTTTCCTATAAGGATACCCCTGTGTTGAAAGGCGTTTCCTTTGTAGCAAAGCAGGGGAAATTACTGCGCTTGTAGGACATTCCGGCAGTGGAAAATCAACCGTATCCCGATTGGCAGCCCGCTTTTTGGGATGCAGATAAGGGAAAGGTTCTGCTCGGCGGCGTGGATGTAACGACCATAGAGCCGGAGGTGTTGTATCGAAACTACTCCATTGTTTTTCAAGATGTTACCCTGTTTGACAATACCATAATGGAAAATATCCGGCTTGGTCGGCAAAACGCCACGGATGAGGAAGTGATAAAAAGCTGCTAAAGCAGCAAGGTGTGAGGAATTTGTCTCCCGCTTGCCGGAGGGGTATCAAAGCAGAATTGGAGAAAACGGCTGTACCCTTTTCCGGTGGCGAACGCCAGCGAATTTCCATCGCCCGTGCGATTTTTGAAGGATGCGCCGGTCATTATTCTGGATGAAGCTACCGCATCTATGGATGTAGAAAATGAAAGCATGGTGCAGGAGGCGTTATCTGAACTTCTGCGCGACAAAACTGTACTCGTGATTGCCCACCGTATGCGTACTGTGGCAGGGGCAGACAAAATCGTGGTGCTGGAAGATGGCAAGGTTGCAGAACAGGGCAGACCGGAAGAGTTGATGAAGCATGGTGGTATTTTCAGCAATATGGTAAGACTGCAGGCGGGAAGCTAATAAGATCATCTGTCATATGTTATTGGTTAAAGGACAAGGCAGCACCCTTTTTGCGTGCACTGCCTTGTCCTTTACTATTGATTTTTTTGGGAGATGTGGGGCAAATCCGCATCCCTTTGAAGATTGGACGGGAGTCCTTAAACGAATCGGAACCGGCGTGACCTGACACGCCGGTTCCAAACTAAAACACTTTTTTACTTCCTTATGGGACGCTGCCTAAAGCAGAGTCGTTTTTTTCTCCGGGGAATGCTTCTTTTAAGCTTCTTTACCTATCTTTTCTTCCATGCCAAAAGCCATGATATTTCTTTTGCACTATTAAACTGCGGAAAAGCACAGTTTGTCATCTGCCTTGTGATAAGCGAACTGACACAATACAGGGATTTAAGCTTTTTCCCCAATGGAATTCACACCCATCATAGCTTCGCCAAAAAAACTCTGTCGCGGTCAGTGCTGTAACATCACTTTCCCTGAAGTCCTTCTTATTTCTTGTAATAATATAATCAGCATGAATCCTCTTCGCTGTAGCCGACTGAATGGCATCTTCAAAATCATCCCACTGCATTTCTGCGGCCGAACTCATATCGCTAACATTAAGATTCTCAAATGTAAAAATGAGCGACAGTTTCTTTAGAACTTCGTTTACTTTCTCTGCATCCAATTCTTTTCGCATCACATAAACCAGATTAGCAAAAGTTAAAGCTGAAATATACCCCTCCGCCTGCTTCGTCTCACAGATCTTCCAGAGTCTAACAGAATCTTCAAAGTAGGGTATTCTTCTCTGAAGCACATCCAAAAGAATATTTCCGTCAATTAGTAGCTTCATACTTCTCCTTCAAACGTTGTTCTCTTACCTTGTCTATATCCGTATCGCCTTTCAGTATCCCTGTAAGAGAATCCGTTAAATAAGATACCGCCTTTTTCTCGCGGAATAAGCCGACCTACCTCTTTACCATTTTTTTGTGACGATAATCTCACTGCCCTCCTGAACCATAGCGAGATACCTGCCAAAGTTGTTCTGCATCTCCGTTGCTGTAGCAGTTGCTGTATTTCCTATCATAGTACCACCTCTCATTTATATTAGCTAATATCAATATATACCTTTTTAGCTAAAATTCAAGATTACCCATAAAAAGAGGATGTGAAAAACTCGATTGAGTTTTTTTCACATCCCCTCAATGAAGTCCTACAAAGATGCTGTTCCCTATTCGACATAAGTTTTTCTTTTTTTCCAATTTTTACAACATAAACCTCGCACTAGTCTCGTCGAACTTTATTTTTACCGCCCCAAACAAATCGTTCAGCGCTTCCGCCATAGTCAGGGTGGGTGAAAATCTGGTTCGCAAGCACCGTGTAAGGCTGCTTCGTCATCATCGCTAAAACTATGATATTGATTACTTCGTGGGACTCTTCACCGAACAAGGTCACGCCCAAAAATCTGATTGTTTTTCAGCATCTATAACTGCCCTTGTACAGTCCGGTTTTGATTTCCGAGGATTTTCGCCTTGGGAATCGCAGTAACCAGTAAGCTCGCCACTTTAATTTTGAAGCCTTTTTTTCTCTCGCTTCCTTTTTCACTGAGTCCCACTCTGGAAAAATGTCGGATGCAGAAAGGCGGAGAAAAGCAAGCGGCTGGCGATTATTTCTTTCGTAGCTTCCCTGATTATCCAAAAAAAGCTCTTCACAATTCGGAAATCATCTAAGGAAACATAGGTAAACTGCGGGCCTCCGTTCACATCTCCCATAGCAAAAAAATGTGCGCCTGATTGCTCTGCAGGTGCTCATTTACCTTGATAAAGCCCCTTTCAGAAACTTCCACACCCACATTTTTCCAAGTGCAGCTCTTCCGTGTTCGCCTGTCGTCCGGTTGCAACAAGAAAAAGCCTCTACGGAAAGCTCTTTCTTTTCGCCATTTACCGTGTAGGAAAGATGAACCGCCTTTTCATCCTGCGATACCTGATTCAGTGCGGCATGAAACAGGAAGTCCACTCCCATCGCCTGATAGGGAGGAAAATACTTCCTTCGCTACATCCTCATCTTCTCTCGGTAATATCCGATCTCCCTGATCAATTATCGTAACTTTTGTACCGAACTTCGCATAGCTCGCCGCAAATTCCAGCCCGATAAAGCCACTGCCGAGAATCGCCAGGCTCTTTGGGAATTCTTCCAGATCCATCAGCGTTTCGCTGGTATGAATGCGTCTTCCGACTTCCAAGCCGGGAACACTTGGGATAAACGGTCGAGCACCGGTATTAACAAAGATGCGCTCCGCATAAACTTCAGATACCTCGCTGCCATTCGTAACCTGCACGGTATGCTCATCCTTAAAAGAAGCCAGTCCGTCAAGGACCTCCACATTTTCATTGCTTGCCACCTTGTCGTAATTTGCCTTATTCAGCTTGGCAATCAGTGCTTTCTTCTGCAAAACAGCATTTTTTTATAGTATTCCGCGTCACTCTGCCCACTAAACCCTCTTCTATCTGCAGCAGTTGCCAGAAACTTAGAAGGAATACATCCTACATTGATACAGGTTCCACCGTACATCAGAGGATTTTTCCACTAAAACGGTCTTCTCCCCTTATTTCCAAGATAATTCGCAAGGGTCTTCCCCGCCTTACCAAATCCGATAATTAAGTTTTCTGCTTTTTTATTGCTCATGCTCTTCTTGTATGATGTTTTCAGAAGCAAAAACACCACTTTCCTTTCTTTTTTTAATATCGTGGTTCAATACATTTCAAATACTGTGTACTTTTTGATCTTATTCTTGTATGAGGGATCAATATTTTTTTAATTCTTTTGTTCTAATTTAGCATATTTTATTGAATTTATCCATAAATATTACACATTTTTCAACAATCTCCTTCCAAACTCCTCTATGCCTCTCACCCTGGGAAGACCTGATTTAGTTTTCGGCTTCTTTTTACCGATATATTTACGGAATGTGCTATGATGGGATGGTTGCAATGACTGGGAATACAGAGATGGAACAAGAGATGAAAGACCCGATTTTTGAAGAAGAGCAGGCACACCTGCATACCACCTACCGCACGCTGTGTGAGATGAAGACAGACCTGGAAGACAAGCTGCAGAAACTCGAACAGCAGGCGGCAGAAGAAAAAAATGACATCCGGGACAATCTGCGGCTGGATACGGCAGATGATGAGGTTTTAATGGAGTCCTATGCAGAAATGGGGACCTGGAACCGGTATGTGGATAGCATGAATGTCACCAGTGATCTGCTGACACACCGGCTAAAAAATCTGGACGTGCTGTTAAAGGCACCCTACTTTGCGCGGGTCACCCTACGGTTTTCACCGGAAGAAGAGGCGGAAGACTATTATATCGGCTCTGCTGCCGTGTCAAAAAAACAGCGTGGATCCGCTGATCATTGATTGGCGAAGCCCGATTGCGGAAACCCTATTACAATCAGGAAAACGGTAAAACTTCCCTATGAGGTAAACGGAAGGCGAATCGAAGCCGACCTGCTGCTTCGCAGACAGTTTGACCTCAAACAGGATCAGCTTACTGCCTACTTCGATACCCAGATCGCCATTGAAGATAAACTCCTGTTACAGTCCCTTTCCAGACATCAAACCGGCAAAATGAAGGATATCACCGCCCAGATTCAGAGGGAGCAGAATGCGGTCATCCGGCATCCGGACGTCCCCGCTCTTCTTGTAAACGGCATTGCCGGAAGCGGCAAAACGTCCATTCTGCTGCAGCGGATCGCCTACTTATTTTACAGGCAGCGCGAAACTCTGCGTCCGGAACAGGTCTGCCTTCTCACGCTCAATCCGGTTTTCCGCGAATACATTGATACCGTGCTGCCGGATCTGGGTGAATGCAACCCCAATACCCTGACCTGGGCGGAATTCATGGACGAGAGGCATCTCCCCTTCCATGACGGTGCGCATCCTAAAACCAGTCTCTCCGATCTCACAAGGTTGGAAGAAGCTCTTCCTTCTTATACGCTTGGTCCGGAGGATTTCTTTCCGGTATACCAAAAAGAAAGGCTTCTTTTATCTGTGCAAAGAATTGCCGAGACGGCGGAAAGCTTCCGGCATTTTGGAACCGGCGTTCGGCTCATCAATGTCCTTTCCTGGAACTGGAAAATGAGATCAAGAGAACGATCCGAGGCGGAAATACAAAGGCAGACGCCTCTGCAGATGGAAGGACGAGGCAGAAGAGAACGACGAAGAAGCTGCAGATCCCTTCCAGATCCCCCTGGATCATGCAAACGAGAACCGCCTGCAAAACGACAACGGAGGCGCTCTGAAAACCCTTCGTACCTATTCCTTTCTAAATTTCCGTCATATTGCGGAAAAACTGTTGGACAGGAGCAATGTGACCGCCCTGGAGCTCCTTTATCTGCGCATGCTGCTCACCGGAGAGTCGGACAAAAATACCAAATACGTCATGATAGATGAGGTACAGGACTATACCGCTGCGCAGCTTCGTCTTCTCCTGCGTTTTTTTCCCAAGGCAAAAATTTATGCTACTGGGGGATGAGTTTCAGGCCATTCGAGAGGATACTGCCACCTTTGCTCAGATCAGAGACCTTTTCTTAGAGGCAAAACAAAAAGGTCACGGAACTCAACCTCTTTACCTGCTATCGCTCGACTCCGGAAATCACGACCCTATTTACCTCTCTGCTACCCAAGGAACTTCGCGTGCATGCTGCTTCGGTACAAAGAGAAGGCACCCCTTGTGAAATCATTTCATGCTCTTCCTATGAAGAACAGAATCAGGCGCTTCTGGCTGCCATTTCCCGTATCGACTGTGAGCACGGACTCACCGCCGTCATCTGCAAAAACCACAGGAGCCTGCAACACATGAGCGAGATCCTGCCTGAAATCCCCATGATTGAAGGAAGCGGCAAGCTTCCCGACCACGGCATTTTTTTAATCGAACTTTCTTATGTCAAAGGACTGGAGTTCGATCACGTGATCTTGCCTGATCTCACACTGCCCTTGAAATTCTCCGGCGATCAAACCAGATTTGAAGAAGTGGACAAAATGGATCTGCTCCTCAGACACCGTCTCTATACCACAGTGTCCCGTGCCACGCAAAAGCTGGTCATGCTTTGCCTGCAAGTTTCTCCATAAGCCAGTCGCGCATCACCACCGCATTATTGCGTTCCTCATCTTTTGCCGCATAGAGCAGCACAAGATCCTGCTCTTTCAATGCGTCCTTGCAGGTTTGAATCCATTTCTCCTTCCCGGGCGCTTCCTCCAGTTCTCTAAGGGTAGCGCTCCTTAAATTCCGGAAAGCGCTCCGGAATATGGGAAAAAATTTCCGCAATTCATTCGAAGGAGCAATTTCTTTCTCCCAGAGATCCACCTTCGCATCCACCTTTTTGATCCCTCTGGGCCAGAGACGATCCACTAAGACACGCAGACCCTGTGCTTGCTCTTTCTCATAAATCCTTTGACAAATCATCTGATGTTTCATCACTTCACCTCTACGAACGAACAATTTGCTTTTTATTCTCGATAGAATTATAGCAAAAAAAGAAGATAGATGACTATCTCCTCTTCTCTGTCCAAAGGACTCGCACTCTATGACACTTTTTTAATAACGGTAGCGAGAGGGGACTACTTCTCCATATAGTAAGTCTCACATCCCCGATGAAAGGCGGGGTTCAAGACTGTCGCTTATCAAAATAACCAAAGAAAAAAATAAAAAGTAATCGAAATGACAAAGCAGGGGCTATTATACCTGTTTTTTCTTACATATGAAGTACCGCTTCTTTCAATTCTTCTTCCGTTTTGACAAAGCTGTATGGCTCGTATTCACCATAAGCAGAAGGTCTGCTGATTGTTACAAGCTGTATTCTATCAAGACCCACCTGAGCAATTAGTTCTTTTTTTAGTGATACAAGTGCTAGACCGTGCTTGGTTTTTAAGAGCAACACAGCCGCGCTTGTTGATATCTTTTAGCAACCAGATAGCACATTTTTTTAGTACCTCTTCAAAAATCTATATCGGTTTTTATGTTTCCAAGTTCATACTCCTGACGCATTCTTTTTTTCCGATGCTATTATCATATCCCTTTTTATACAGGAAAGAATGGAGCCAGTTGTTAAATTGTCTATCGTAATATGTATTGTACTGTAACTCTATTGGATAGTGATAGTGATCAACCTGAAAGTATAAGTGGACACCTCTATATCCGTCATCATTCGATTTGCCTTTTGTCATATCCGCAACTCTGAAGTTCATCTCTTCTGATAACGCAAGTATATCAGAATACGAATCACATAAAGACCTGAACCCCAGTAAATCATTAAAGACCTTTTCTGTCAATGTGTCAGGATAATAGCGGTCGTACTTATGGTGTGCTGACTGCTCTGATTTAATCCTATAGTCGATGGCAATATTTTCAAGAATGTCTCCCTGATTATCCAAAAAGGAGATCACTTCATCTACATCCTTTAGTAGAGAATCTTTGTCAAATTGATGAAGATTTCTCTTTAGGCTCTTATCAAGAGTTGTCTTATATGAAAGTGCTGTCAAGGTCTCAATAGACAGTCCATCTTTTTCAAGTAGTCTAACGGTTTCCATTTTTTTGTATCCTTATTTTTTGTATTCATATACCCCAAAGACTGTACTACTTCCGTTAACGAAGATCGAACGAAATATCCGGGTACCCGAGGAATGTAAATCTCAAAAATGTTGCTGCCTAAAAAGTAACCGAAGCATCTTCAAAGGAGCAAAAATGCAACCGAAAACACGCTTTCAAAAAAACGGAAGTCCAAATAATAACTGGACTCCCGCATCTTTGTATTGTAGCGAGAGGGGACTTGAACCCAAGGCATAAATGGCAATATTCCGCGCAGTTAGTGCGATTACTGTACATTGCATGTCTTATAATCTGCGTTTTAGAGTCCTTATTTTTACACGGGTTTGTGGCTGTGTTCTTTCAAAAATATGACACGAAGTATGACACAAAAACTGATTTAAAAAAATCTTGAAAAAGGTGTTGACATATACGGCAATGCGTGATATTATAGAATCAACAAATGGCAACACCACAAGAAAAGGAGAAAAAAAGATGACAAAATATTACATCACAGAGTTTAAGGCTGAAATCAAAAACAAAAAGAAACATCGCAGCCGGATGCACCGCCAACGATCAAGAACCGGAATTTCTTAGAGAGTTTGACAGTTTAGAAAAAAAGCAAGAGAGGAATTGAAAAAGTACAAAACAAGCATCTACGGCTATCCAGAATACACTCTTGTGACAGAATACGGAATCACCATTCATAAGTGGGACGAGGACGAAGAAAAAAATTTGTTTGGACAGGTGATATTGATTCTTTTTCAGAAATGAACATCCCAGTAGAGACAGCCGACTCACACGATCTAATCACTACCGTTCACAGCTACAAGGAAGGGGAAGAATTCATTGATAAATACGAAAAAAAGCCCACAAGGACGATGACGATTTCGAACCTTTAGATATGGCGCTGTAATAAATAAACAAAACCCCCTCTCCGGATGGAGAGGGGAACCTATAGAAAGAGGCGGACAATGGAAAATGCAATCAAAAAAACCTTCGTGCATCAACCGGACTATCGCAGGCACGGTTTGGGGAAGCTTATCATATCCCCAAGCGTACTGTGCAAGATTGGGAAAGCGGCAGGCGAACCCCCCAGATTATGTCGTAGATCTTTTTGGCATTCAAGGTGCAAGGTGATTTAAAAAAATCTTCAAAAAGGTGTTGACGTATATGGCAATGCGTGCTAATATAGAATCAACAAAAGGAATTCACCACACAAGAAAAGGAGAAAAAAACAAGATGATGAATTACACCGAAAGAGCCGACCTCATAAAAAAGATTGATGAGTCTGCAAACTGGTCGGACATCGAACCAGAAGAATACGAGAAGCTTTGCGAAAGCTTAGGACTCAACTACCACGACTACGATGACCCGGACATGCTCTTTAGTGATATCGTAGAAGCACAAGCCAAGTCGAAATAACAAAAGCCTTCCCTCTTCCCCCGAGCGGGGGAGAGGGAAACACCGAAAATCATTTGATAAACACCTTCCCTTTTTCATCTCTCGCACAGAGCCAACCGGAAGGAATCTGTATCCAGACCGCCCCCGTTGCGATCGGGTAAACCTTCTTACAGGTAACCGCCGTCCCCGCTTGCATAATCGCCCCGCCTGTCACTTTCATGCAGGCGGCACGCCCTGCGGGTGTCAATTTATCCCACGGTTGCGCATACCCGCCCGCAGAGGCTCTCACCCACAAATTAGACTGAAGCGTGTAGGTTTTGCCGGTCTGATACGGTGCGGGACTCTGCGCTTGTGGCTGTACAGGTTTGCAGTCGTATTGCGTCAAATTATATCTTTCGATCAATTTACAAACGGAATTAACCTCTGTGCTAGAGGTCATATATCCGCACTCCTTGATCTGCGCCATTTGCGCACGATAGTCTACACCGCCCCTCACAGCCCCGTAAAGCCCCGTGTTTAGCAATTCGTAGTAATTCTTAACGCATTGCTCCGGAGAGTCGTACGCACGAAATGCGGAGCGAATAACAGTATGTTTGCCGACGGTGTACTCTTCCGATGTGCGAGATGTGAAAAAAACTTCCCGCTCCAGTTCTTTGTAGCGGTCTTTCCGGTGCCGACCTTCTGCCCAAAAAGCATTATGCCTTCGCATAATGCCGGATGTCCCGCATGCGGACTCAATGCACCCCATCCCGATGCAGACGGATGGTAGAATCTTTCCAATGTCTTTGTATGCCTTCTGCGCCAGAGGTGCAATCATCTGAATGAACTCTTTTGCTTGTTTATCTGTCGCCATGCCTTAACTCCCCCTTTTTATCTTAAATACCTTGATGAGAGCCAGTGAAAAAAACCTCTCCCCGAAAAAAACCCATAAAAGCACGTGGTTAGTGTGTCCATTTCCATCTGCCAAAAAGTGAAAAAGGACAATTGCCACCACGGTATAAACAAGGATTGCCATAATGGAAAAAAATTACATATTTATCCATTGCAGACATCTTTTTCGGGGAACAGCTCTCTTCCTTGTCACCGTCCCCCTGTCGCTGATCGGCACGACGTGCCCGATTAGTTTGCATCACTCATCTTCATCGCCTTGACGGCTGCTTCGACGATTGCGTCCAACTGCTCCGCAGTGATCTTGATTTTTCGCTTCCTTCGCTACCTCTGTAAGGGCTTCCATGACGTACTCTTTACGCTCTTCGCCTGTCTTTGCCCACATCACTTGTTGGGCTTTTTAAAAACAAACTGCTTTTGCCCAGAATGACACTCTGTCCAGCTCATCCGCCCCGATGCTGGATTTAAGGTAAGGCACGGCATAGGCGCAAACCCCCGTCACCACCAGCATCACTACTAGCTTTACGATCTCCAATACTAATTCATTCATGATTTTCTCCTCTCATAAAAAAAGACGCTTTCACGTCTCACCTTACAAACCCTGATACCGCCGCACTGATTGCCGCACTTACAAGTCCTGTAATAATACAGGCGATCACTGTATCCCACCTCTTTCCCGGCTTCTCCTCGATCGCTTGTAATCTCACTCCCTGCTTGACCTGTTCTTTCGCCATGTTCTCAATATTGATTGCCATCACCTTCACGGATGCAATCAGTTCTGCGATCTGCTTTTGGCTTGTCTCAAGTGCTCCCAACCTGTAATTCTGCCTTTCGTTTTTCTGCGTCAATTCGTCTAGTCGATTCACTGAATGCTTCACAGCTTACATACTGCTGTTCACCCATGTTTTTCCTCTCCTTTCCCCCATTCTTGAATGATTTCAAAGGTTAACTCCCTCGCCAGTTCCTGCAACTTTTCGGCGTACTGATACATCAGGTCAATTTGACGCATCAGATCTTCTTTTTTAAGCTCCATCATGATTCCCTTTTCGCCGTAACGACATAATATGGTCTGATGCCACAGGAATCTCTTTTTTTCTCCCTTTTCAATTGTTCCGTATGGACCCACCGTAAATGCGTAAATGTCATCACATGAATCTGCTAACCACCATGAATAATTTATGCTTATCATCTTCGGAGAAAGGCGGAATAATGCCATTTGCGGATCTGTAGGAATGGCTCCACTGGAAGAACCCATAAGATCTCTACCAACAACCATAAAAGAACTTAGCGCCCCAGCGTGACTTTTATATAACTGGCGTTTTGCCCTGTCGTCCGTAGGTGATCTATAATCTTGCAAATTCAAGACATCAAAATCTTCTATGCCGGGAATATATCCCACCTCTGATCTTATGGTTTTTGATTCAATCGCTTTTTTTAAATCAGAACTGGCATAACTATGTCTTTGTGCGTCATAGTTGCTTCTTCCATGAATATGATCCGAAATCAGCACAAGATGATGTGTGAATAAAGGAAAGTGTCCTTCGAGGGAAGATATGGTTCGTTCAAGAAAATAGTCAAGGTGAGCAACAAGAAGTTTTTCGGAGCCAAAATCAAAATAATCCCCAACATAAAGATCTTTAAACGTGCCGCTCTTTATCCCTTGAAGTTGGATATTTGTAAGCGAACGTCCCAGATTTTTTTCCCTCTGTAAATATTGTTATGGCTTTTCGGCATTATCTTGTACGACATATCCGACCAATTCATTTAGGGTGACCTACTTTTTGTTTCAACATTAAAAAAACTCTAGTAGATTCGTCATGTGCCCCTATCATATTCCTTCTTTACGATCTCATTTACCGCTTTCACAACCGACGTTTTTATCCGACGTGTTAAGCTCCTTCAGGTCTCCCACTTTGTCCTCTACTTTGGGTATCAAGTTCTTCTTCTTGATATTCCTTGTGCCTGTTCCGTCTGCTTTCCGGATCAGCAACAAGTCTTCATCTTCCGCCGTGGTTGCTTCTGTAAGCCCGTCAATTCTTCTTGTTTGTATGCTAAGTACACTCATGATTTCTCCTCTCTACTTTTATCCAATGACAACAAAGGGTTTTTAATTTTTAATGAGTTTGTGCGTGACATGTTTTCCATTCTGCCACCCGAAACCGCCAGCGCAGAACCCTTATTGCCAGCGTTCTCTAGCCAATACCCCGCCGTTTCGAAACAGCAAGAGGGATTAAGCCTAAACAATGCAAGTTGCCCCCTATAGTCTAATCTGCCATCATCTCCCCCAAAAACGGAGCCTTTACGCCAAAGACCATAGGAACATTAAGCGGGAACATGGAATATTCATCCGTTTGCGAACGGATTCTATACCGATCTGTTCCAATGCCTTCAAATTGGGAGTCCACATTTACTTTTTATATTTTTTTGCAGTATCTCCCTGCGCCATGGGTGGTGTTCATTCCGGAAAACATTGTCCTGATGCTGTTTTGCAAATTTGATCCAATATAACCAGCAAGCCTGGCTACATTTTTTTATCCACCTCGTATTGACTTAATTGTTTAGAGTCCACACAAACAAGCACCACATGATGCCCAAGAGAGGCAGAAACGCCAAAATAATCAAAGTGGGCAATCTGCCATTCATAGCCAAATGCCGTGACCTTGTCCCCGATATACATGTCTTTAAACGTGCCGCTTTTTGATCGTTTCATACATATCATCTGTGAAAGCGGGTAAAACCTTGCCACGATAAATGCCATTGTGGACAATCCCCGCCAGCTCCGGACTTTCGTTTTCCGTGCTTCCGCTTCCACTTGCCGGAAGAAGGTTTTTCTTCTTGATGTTTCTTGTGCCCGTTCCGTCCGCCTTGTGGATGATTAAAAGATCTTCATCTTCTGACGTGGTTGCTTCTTCCAGTTCGTCAATTCTTCTGGTTTGTACGCTAGTCCCGCTCATACGGTTTCCCCCTTCTTCCAATCCGCTTTTGTCCAGTCTGCTATAATCACATGCCCATCATCATCAACTAGTAGCAATCTGGAATCTTTGTCATCCGCTCTGATCGGCGCAATAATGCGGTTCTGTTGAATCATTTCTTCCAGTGCGCTTAGGCGTGCATCAAGTTCTTTCGCAAGATTGATTAGCTCCCCGTTTGTGTTTTTCTCTAACATCCCTTGCACGCCAGAAAACCACTCGCTAAATTCTTGCTGTGCGAAATCCTGAAACTGCCTTCTTGCTTCTACAATCCCTCTTAACTGGTCATAAAAATAGGTTGTCTCCAGATGGTCGATCATCTGTGTGACAACCCCACACTGTGCACTGTCCATCCTTGTATCCGTGATGTCCGCCTGTGAAATCACGGTTTGATTCCCTTGATCTGGACGGTTGCAAGCGACAATTCGTAGAAATCCCCGCTTTCCGGCTGTACCAGTGCCGGAGCCTTCGGGCTTGTGGTCGCTTCCCCTTTTTTTGATTACGATCTCGCAGATTCTTGCCGGATAATTGGCACGAAGCACCACGCGGTCAATCCGCTTATATGCGCCCTCTGTCGGTGCTGTTTCTATCGTTTGTACTGTCTCTTCCTTGTCGTAAACAAGTCTACCCTTAATCAGTGCGTACCCGCCTTTCACCTTCACGGATAAGCCACCGCCCGCAAGCACCTGAAATCCGTTTTTCCGGAAGTGCAAAAATCCCGCTTGTTACAAGCTTTGACAGAAAAAGCGCCATAAAGTCCGATGTCTGCGCCCTGTCAAAGATGGGCATTCCCTCTTCATCGTGCCCTGTGATCTCGCTATCAAAATAGCCATATTGCAACGCCATGCCTTAACTCCCCCTTTTTAGTAACTGTTTGATTGATGTTGTGCCCTCGTTCCCAAACGTGACTTGAATTTCCTGTTTCCCGCCCTCATAGGTTTCTAGAATCTCTGTAATTCGTTGCTCCGATGCGATACCTATTTCTGAATTGATATACGTGCAGTAATCGCCAAGGTCAAAGTCTTTTTTGTATACGAGATTGGCATGGGGGTCTATTCCGGAAGTGACGCTTTGGGCTTTTGCATATTCCGCAAGCTTGTTTTTCCCACGGTTGATTAGCATTTCTCTGTACTTCGCATCTGCTATTTTTCCTCCCGCTCTCGTCTTCGCTTCGAAGGTCTCGTGCGTCTACATACAGTTCTCTTCGCTCTTCCTTCCCTGATCGCATATCCACTTCAACAACAACTCTTGCCGTTCCTTCCCCTTCTCCTGCGACATATGCATAGTTTTTGTAATCGCTGTCGCATCGGTTATATGTGACATTCCTGATGTTGTAAAAGTCGTTTGAGAAGATCGCCCACGAATTCACGTTTTGACTGTCCCGCCTGTCCTTTCCCTGCCATACCTCAAACGCTAATTGATTCGTCTGGTAGTTAAATCTTAGACGGTGACTGATTCCGTATGCGTTTCCGATCTTGTAAAGGGCATCTGAAAGGTTTTCCCCTGTGATCTGCATGCTAAAGGCGCTTGAAACGCCCGCAGGGCTCCCAAGCGCAAGGTTTGCAATCTTACGATCTGCAAGTGGCGGACTGATCGCATTTGCGCTTACCAGTGACCGCATAGCGTTTTCTAACGTGTCTGATAGAACCGTTCTCTTTGCGATTACTCTTTGCGCTAATAGGACTTCCGCAAAATTCCCCTTTGCATATACTTCCCGCTTCCCTTTGTCATCTTGTGAATAATTGACTTCATCAATCACGCCAAGTTCTTCCGCATCCTGTCGATACAAGTATTTTTCCAGAAGAGAGGAGTTCAAAATAATCCTTTGTCGTGTAAAGCTCAAAGGCTCCCAAACTTGTATATCTTCGTGACCATAAAAGTGTTGTAAAGATAGATACGGCGCCTAGCGTATTAAAATCTTGGTCCAGAACGATTAGTTGCATGATCACACTCCCAGATATAACGGCGTATAGTACAACATCACATCAAGATTGCTATAGTTTTCGTCTGCGTTGTACGAAACTTGATTTTCACCCACGGAAAGCATGAATGGCCTTGACTGTCTGTCTATTTTCTGATAGGCGTTTACACCGTTGATTTCTATGGTCTGATGTCTGCTGTCGGTATCTACAACAAGTTCATCTCCCTTTTTTTCAGATCGCAGATCACCCGAACATAATCCCCTGTTACAGACTGCGTAATCTTCGGGTTTTTAACCGCACCACGGGATGCAACAAACCGGATCACAAGCCCGCAAGGGACATCACCATCATTCATAAGAAGCACGTTTTTCGCAAGCGTGCGGTATCCGGTTGTTGTGCCTCTAAGCGTAAGCCCCTTGTGCGGATCCGGAGTTCCCTTAACCTTCTTGTTTAACACTCTCCAAGGAAATGCCGCCAGTGCCGTGTAACTTGCCATGTTGCGCCCGTAATTGTTCATGTTCCGCATGTAAGGAGAAGGGCAGATCAGATCAACCGAAATGGCAATCTTGTTTCTGATTTTGTTTGAAGGAAATGTCCAGCCTTCAAGCTCGTAATCAATATTTCTTTCCGTTCCCCCTAGATTTGCCGTAAGCCTTCCCGTAAATTTCGGATTGAAAAAGTGTATGATGCGCTGTCTTTCCGTCTCGTTATTCCTGTCGTCCCTAAGCTCTGCCTCGATGTGAATCACTCTCTTTAAAATTCGTTTCCCATCAACGATTAACCCGTCCACAAGTGCATTATCACTTGTATTGATATCCAGAGCAGAAGACTCTAGCCCCGTTATTTTTGTGATCCCGAATTCACGGGGTTCCCCTTCTGCGCTTTTCCCGAACAGAAGGGCTTTTCCCGTTACACTCCAGCTTTAAATCTAGGAAATTTGCCATTATGTCACGCCCCCAAATAGTGCCCGTGCCGTCTCTCTTTGCGTCCTTGCGATCTCACTCAGGCGTGGCAACCGGAACATTATAGGTGTTGTTCTGCTCAAAGTTTTCTGTGTGGTACGTGTTCCCTACTGTTCCATGTTGCGCCTGTACGGAGTGGCTCTTTGTGATGTCTCCTGTCTCCATATTGACCGCCAACTTCATCTTCTGTGCTAATTCCTGCATTTCCCCTTCCGCTTCGTCTAACAGCTTCGGAAGGGCATTTTTCATGCCCTGTGCAATGCCCGGCGGGATAAACCTTCCAACCTGCTTTGCCATTACCCTAGAAGGGGAGCGGATGCCAAGCGCATCCTTTGCACTGTCCACAATGCCGGAAAAGAAGTTTTTGACGTTGTCAAACAAGCGATCTTTTGCATCACAGATGCCACGCCACACGCCACTTACCACATTACGACCAATATCAATCATCCTGCCCGGAAGCTCCCTGATCCCGTTTACAACCGCATCAAAAAGCGATCTGGCGGCGCTTGCTCCTCTGTGCGCTAATTCATGCCCCCATGAAGAGATTCGGGAAGCCACATCCATCAGGTGCGACCAGATACGCCCCGGAAGCTCTCCAAAGAAGTGCAGGACGGCATGAACGGCATTTTGTGCGGCATTCTGTGCCCTTGAAACCAGCTCGGATCCCCATTGGACTGCCTTTGTTAGGACATCACTAAAGACCGACCAGACACGCCCGGGAAGTTGCAAAAACCATTGCAGTACCCCATTGATGCAGTTCTGTGCTGTCTGCGTGAGGCTTGCGACCATCTGCGCCCCCCAGCTAATAGCGCCGGACAAAACGTTTTGCAGGATCTCCGCCAACCTTCCCGGCATTGCAGAAAAGAAGGTTACTATCTGGTTAATCCATCCCGGTACATTTGCGCCTATCCAAGACAGAATATTAGACCCCCATTCATGGATTCCGGAAATCACACGGCTTAATACTTCCGCTATCCGTCCCGGCATCTGTGTGAAGAATCCAACTGCGCTATTGATTGCGTTTGAAGCTCCGGAACTGATTGTATCTTGCAAATTGCTAACCCATGCTTGTACGGCTGTTAGCGCACCGGAGAGTCTTTCAGGGATACTTTTCCAGAAATCCACGATCTTATCGCCAATTCCGCTAAAAAACGCCCCGATCTGTTCCCAGTTGTCCTTGATCACAATCACCAGAGTCGCAACCGCCGCCACGATTCCGGCAACTACTGCGGCAACTACTGCGGGTGCACCTAAAATAACCGCACCGACTGCCGCAATTGCAATCCCAAGCCCCATTAGGATTTCTTTTGATGATCGAAAACCCATTTTTGGAACATATCAACAAAACTCGTAATTGCAAGGATGCTTCCGCCAATTACCGCCGAAATCCCGCCAAACGCAACCTTAAAGGTTCCAAAGAATCCCCCACGGTCTTTATTAAGGCAGACAGCGAACCGCTTACCGCTTTTGTTACAGTCGATATCACCCCGCCAAGCTGTGGGAAGTTCTTTTACAAGATCTTTTGCCGTTTTTTTGCAAAAGTCTTGATCGTTCCGATGTTGCTATTTAAAAACGCTTGCAAATCCGGTAACTGTAGATGTGACCGCCTTTGCGGAGTGTATTGCAATGAAAGCCGTTGCAATCCGTCCAAGCCCCTCCCCCAGTGCCCTTAGTGCATCCGGACTCATGCCGTTTAATGCATCAAACACGCCCTTTAGGACATTCGAAACGCCACCAATTGCGCTTCCCATGCTGTCAACAAAACCGGACATGAAGCCTTCTAAAAGAGCCGAAACCCTGGGGAATTCTTCGGATAATCCCTCGCAGAAGCCCTTTATGATGTCTTTTTGCCGCTTGTACGATCAGAGGCGCATTCTCGCTAATACTGCGTCCCAGTTGCGAAACCGCACGTCCTGCGGCGCTCCCGATCTCTCGTGCATTCCCTGCAATCCCTTCTAATACCTTTCTCAAAAGCGTGACGCCAGCGCCCCACAAAGAGCCAGACACGCTGATCAATGCTTTGATTAACTTAGCGACCACACGCCCCGCCGCATTTGTAAATTCACTGCTATTCCCCGTAATGCTTTCAAGAAACGAATTGATTAACCGTTCGGCAGAATCAATTAGTTTCGGTGTTGCATTTAGTATTTTGGTCGCAAGCGTTCCGAAGACTTCGCCCGCCTTGTCTACCATTGCATCGAACCCGCCACTTTTAAAAGCGTCCTGTAAGGCATTCACCATTCCAGTCGCTTCCTGCACAACAACTCTTGCCGTTCCCGTCATGCCCTGACTGATTGCGATCTGAAAGCCTTCCAGCGCAGATTTAAGGATGGTTATATCTCCCTGTAAGTTATCTAGCTGTTTTTTTGCCATCTCCGAAGCGGCAGAATATCCCGTTAGCTCATTGGTACATCCTGCAACTGCGGAAGAAAGTTTTTCATAATCGCTATCCGATGCGTTTACAATGGCAAGAAGCCCGCTCATGCCGTGCTGTCCCGCAATCGTTGCGGCATATTCTGCTTTCTGCGCATCGGTCAAGTTCGCAAAGGAACCCCTTAGCTCCTTCATAATGGTATTTAGGCTTTTGACTTTTTCCGTTCCCGTCCGTCAAGGAAACGCCAAGCTTTTTAAATGCCGCCTCGGATTGTTTTTGTGGGTTTAGCCAGGCTCGTCATGATTGCCCGCAAAGAGGTTCCCGCCTGTGATCCCTTTATACCGGCATTCGCCATTAGACCAATCGCCACGGCGGTATCTTCTGCGGAAAACTTTAGTGCCCCCGCAACTGGTGCCACATACTTAAATGTTTCGCCCATTAGTGATACATTCGTATTCGCATTAGACGATGCCGCCGCCATAATATCCGCAAAATGCCCGCTATCCTTTGCAGACATGCCGAAAGCAGTAAGCGCATCGGTCACAATGTCGGACGTTTGCGCCAGGTCTTCGCCGGAAGCTGCCGCAAGATTCATGATGCCCTCTATGCCGTTCATCATGTCCCCTGTCTTCCACCCTGCCATTGCCATGTAAGAGAAGGCGTCTGCCGCTTCCGATGCAGAAAAACTTCGTCTTTGCGCCCATTTCCTGCGCTTTTTGCAGATAACTGCTCCATCTCTTTTCCGGAAGCTCCACTGATTGCGCCAACGTTTGCCATTGCACTCTCAAAATTCATTCCCACCTTAAGAGATGCCGCTCCGAAGGCTCCGATAGCGGTTGATGCCGCTCCGATTACCTTCGTTGTTGCTTTCATCGCCTTTCCGGCGAAACTTCCCAGCTTGCTAACTCCCGATTGAAAGCCCTTTTCATCAATTGAAGTATCAAATTTTTAGGGTGCCATCATACGCCATACCTTAGTCCCCTATGCCAGACAAGTCTCCGCCGTTTTTGCAGAGCCTTGATTATTTCTTCTTCCTTCTCCTCTTCATCTTTTTGGAAGAGGAAGTGCATGCACCGACTGCATTTTTCGAATAAATTCTTTTTCCTTTTTGGACATATCGCTATCTATCTGTGTTGCCCGGTATCCCATGATCTTTACAAACTCCGTATCAGAGGACAGTGACTTGAATAATGCTTTAAACTTCCACCAGTGAAGAGCCGTATTTTTGCAGATCAATTCCGTAATCCGCCATGAATGCGGCATAGATATAATCATCATCATGTTCAAACGAATAGATCCGGCGCTCTTCCCTCTCCTCGTCGCTATGTCTCTTCTTTCTCCGCTTTCCTTCCGCATTGCAGGAATAAAACCACAACAACGCCTGAATCGCTCCCCCTATGTCTTCCGGAATCTGCGGATAGTAAAGCTCTAGCGCACGCATGATTTTTTTCTTCATCCGCCAACTCTGTATCCTGCATCAGAAGTTCAAACATAACAGAAAAGCGGAAATCCGAATTGATCGGATATTCCGCCCCGCTAATCATCACTGTTTCCGGCAATGCGTCTAGTAACATGTTCACTGTGTGGTACCGCCAAACATCGGACGAACCACACGGCTAGCTGAATACTTTTCTGTCAGGTTCTTCACCTTATCCGACAGCGAATTAGACGCCGAAGCCACTACGCCGAAGGCTTCCAGATAAATATCCAGCTTCTGCGAATTCCCAAAAACCTGCATTGCTGTTCCGGCTCCAAAGATTTCATCAAAATAGTCTCTGACCATTCCGCAGATCTTACGCATCTTATCCGCCGTTGTTCCGGGCATGTTATTGATGTTCTGCACCTGTTCGGAGATTTTTTTGTTCATGGCTTCATACCGCTCCATGACATCCGCATCCATAAGATCCAGCTCTAAACTGGTTCCATTCACATTTACAATGTCCATTTATGCGCCTTTCGTAAAAGTCTTTGTTTCTGTGTTAAACGTGCCAAGAACAGGATCCCCAACCGCATTCAGGTTTCCGGAAAGAGACATCTTGTTTTCTCCCGAAACCTTCGACACCTCTGCGGATACCGTGAACTTTCTTGCCTGATAGGTGTTTTTTGCCCCGTCCTCGTAATAGGTCGCAATGTCTGCGGTCTTCGGCTCTTCTACTTTTTGTGTAAATATAAGCCCCCGCACTTCCGGAACGTGTAAAATACGTCTTTCCTGCACTAACAGAGGTATCCGACGTCTTTTTGTAATCATGTACCGCATTCCAGAGTTCAGCACGGATATAATCAAACTCCGCTTCGGAACCCGTGTAATGATTGCGCCCCCACCTCGTAAAGTGCCGCAATCGCTCGTTCGTCTACGATCTGTTCCGCCTCAAAAAGAAAAATTGCGTCTCGTACGACACAACGGAAGAGGATGCCGAAACATCGTTAACGTATTTCACACTTTCCGATTTTTGCGTTCGGGCTCTCGTCGATTGACGTAAACCCTGCGCCCATTAGCACATAATCCGGCGCACTTTCTGTGCCAACATTCAGATAGTCGGCATATTGATGTCTCTTAACAACGTTGATTTTTTTCCCATTTCTATTAAGCCTCCTTGTAATAATCAATCTGTATTTGTATCTGGTACCTTGCGCTTTGCATGGATATATCCATCACATAGCCGGAAGACAGTGCCCGCATTCCTTGCACCGTACAACCTTCCGGAAATTCCGGATAGTTCTCCGCCATGTCCTGCGCCCCTGATCCATTCCGCCAGTTCTTCATAAAAAGCACTGTTAGAAACGCTCTGAAGCCTGTCCATTGAATAAAATTCCCGGCTGGTGAAGGAAAACTGAAAGATGCGCTCTTCATCGCCGTTCACGTATGTTTTTACAACCGGATCAAAAAAACATCGGTTGTAATGGCATATTCTATTGGCTTATCTCCAAGCGCATCAATGCGAAAGACGCCGTCTTTGAGGAGAGGACACGCAAGAAAAATAATCAGCTATACCCCCTATCATCGTTTGTTCCATCCCGTGCCCCCTCTTACATACAAGCCCGAACGGCTCTTAAAATTGCTTCCTTGTTTGCTACCTTCATTCGCTCAAACCATTTTGCGCCACGCCGTGGATCATAGATTCTTGTTTCCGCCGTTTCGTAATATTGGTGTCTTGCATACGGTGCGTTATAGGAAACCTCGCCGCTCCCGATGACTGTCCCTAGATCACCTGACCTTTTCAAGAACCCCGTGCGAAGCGGGACAAGCTTTAGCATCTAGCCGCAAGACTTCGCTGTCTACGATCATTTGCGCCTTCACAAAGCTTTTTTTCTCCGATTGCTTGCAAAACTTGCATTCCATTTCAGGAACGGCGTTGATGTCGGCGCTTTGATCTCTGAAAAAAATCTCTTTTTTCTCCCCATCATGCACCCCCTATTCGAAGGTGTTTGATCGCATCAGACCCCCGAATTGTGTTGTCTGCGTACTCCGTAACCGTAATCACTCGGCATGATTGCCACTTTGCAGCGCTCTCAATATCCGCCCGTGTGAATGGATCCGGCTCGCTTGCTTCTGCAATCAAAAATCAGATCTCCTTTTTGCAGCGTGAAATACATTGGCGCATTCCATGCATTAAATTTCTTTTTCAGGGATGTATGTTTTGTTCCCTTCTATCTCTGCTCCAATCGTGGGAATGCGAAAACGGTAGACGCTTTTTATCTGTCCAGATGCCATCATTGGCGCTAATTGCTTCGCTCTCATAGTAGGACACGCCACGAATCAGGGTGGAATAGTATTTTTCCTGTCTTGTTTCCTTGTCTACAACCGCATTGAAAAGCGTTATATCCACGTTTGTTAGCATTCTTCCACCCCAAAATCCATTAACCCCGTTCGGGATAAGTACGCATAGGCCGCTTTGTAAAGCTTCTCTTCTTGCGCCTGTATCATCTCCCTTTCCCCCGTTGTTACGTAAGTGACGGAGTAACCATCATTTGATTCCGATGCGATATTTTGACCGCCTGAAGTCCTTTTTTCTGCAAGATAGAGAATATCAGCCATGGCGCAAACCGCCCGCCTAACATCATCCGTGATATTAGACGGGTTTATGCGTCCCATTGTGAAATGGTCTAATTTCTCGCTTGCTCTTAATGCAAGGCGTTCAAAGGTGAATTGCTCCGCTATGATCGTTCCACGGTACTCCCCAATATAGAAATTATGGTCTGCATAGATCATGCGCCCTCACCTCTTTTAAGCGGTTACATGTGCATAAATGCCTGCAACCTTGTTATCTCGTACATCCGCAATCCCTGCCGTACGATATCCAAACTTCCAGGCATCCGCATCCTGATTCAGATCCGGGGAAATGATCTTGTTCACCGTGTGCTTCTGGAACTGAATCACCGCCTTCTTGTCAACCGCAATAAAGTTCAGCGCACCAGTTCCGGAGAATCCGCCCGCTTTCTGCGCACCGGTTACGCCGTCATTCAGCTTAACCGTCTTAAAGAATCTAGCAGAAGGCACTTCGATCACTCCTGCCCATCCTTCCAGTGCCGCACGGCTTGCCGTGGTGTCCAGAGAATCAATCAGATCTTTGAGGGTACTCTTGATAAACAGATATACCGTCCCCAGCCCTGCTTCCGCATCTTTGATTGCGCTCTTTGCAGTCATAACCGCACTGATTGCATCTTTTCCGGTTGCCAGTGCTCCGGTTGCCGAACCAACGCCCGCATGCGAAGCATAAGCCCCGAAACGATATGCATCCAGTTCCGGAACAACCTGCGTTCTAACAAACTCCGCCGACAGAGCGGAAAATACCGGGGTCGCTTCCTGCTCATCCAGTGCATCCACGGAGAACATACGCCCCCTGTCATAGGCGATCTGCTTTGTCTCGTAACTGAAATTCACAGACCCATCCACGAAGCCCGTATTCCTGCCATACGTGGCAAGCCCGTCCATGGTCATTTTGGGAATCAAGATTTCATTTGCGTTTGCGCCCTCTTTGACAAGGCTATTATCACCGTCCAGAACGCTAGTAAGGGAAGCCTGTTTGTATACCTCATCCAGTGCTTCAGAGTAAAATTTTCTCAGTTGAATTGTGTTTGCCATTGTGATCTCCTTTTATTTTTTGTCTACCGGAAGTCCCATCAGAGCACGCATGGTGTCAAAATTGGAATCATTTCCACTGTCGTCCCCGCCTGTCCTTCCTACCGCATTCTTGTGCGGCTCATCCACCTCGAACAGATAGCCATCCGACTTCTTCACGGCTTCAATGGCGGAAGAAATATCTTTGCTTTTGATCCTTCGACGCCCTTAGAGCGTCAAGGTCAAGCATTGCTTTTACTGCCTTCGTGTTTCTTCCCCCGCAGAGGTAATCGCACTTGACAGAGCATCGTTAAACGCTCGTTCTGCTTCCTTTGCCGTGTACTCATCGTCCTTCTTTTTCAGGTCGCCTTGTAAGTCTGTGATCTGCTTTTTCATGGCTTCCACGTCCACACCGTCAAACTTGTTCAGGCTTTCCTTAGCGGTGTCTAGCTGACCTTTGTAATTGTCCCGCTCTCCTTCCGCTTTTTGTGGTCTTTGCCTTCTCTGCGGCGATATCCTTGCCGTTCTCTGCCATGATCTTGTCGATCTGCTCCTGTTCCAGTCCTAAGCCTTTCAAAAAAATTCGGTCTTCATTTGGTTGCTCCTTTCGCGTAATAGGTTGTTTTTAGGGCCTTAACCATCGCCCCCGTGATTGACCGTTTTTAGGCCTGATCATCTGGCCATAAAAAAACACCGGAGATTATCCGATGCTTAATTAACGATATGTGTTTGTTTGACTATATTCCCGGCGTCACGCTTTTAATGTCCCTTGCCGCATAGAACAATTTTCGCATGATGCTGTTTTCCTGCAGGTATTCCAAACCTTTCAGCGTGATTTGTATATCCGTGCAATCGCATGTCTTTTCGCCCGTGATGTCGGTCATGATGGACGCGCCTTTTATGTATCCGCAATCCTCCATCATTTCCATGTAACACATCCATCTGTTCTCCGATACGCCGAGCGCGGTGTGGTCGATTTTCTCAATCTGCGGATGCGGCAGGTCCATGTCCTTTTCAAGTTGTGTGAGGATTTTATAAACCGCTTTGAAATTATCCATACATTCACCAGGCAATTATTTCTGCTTCGCGGCAATTTGTCTGTTCGCCTCTTCTTCTGAAATTTTTCGCGCCGCTATATCTCCGGAATAAATGCCGCACATATTCCAGTCATCTACCCACGACCGTAATTTTTCCATCGTATTTTTTTGAATTGGTCCGTCGTTGCGATCACGAATCAGGATGTTTCCGTCATCATATGCCAGATAATATTCATACATAGTCAGCCCTTGTCCTTTATTTCATCAACGCGTTCTGGTGCCGGAATTCGTTCTGCGTTTTCCTTCATAATTTTTTTCAACTCTAGTTTTCTGGATTCCGGAGTGCTGCTATCCCTTTGTTCCTCATACATTTTTATGATTTTTCTTCTTTGACCGCCAGACTTTGTGGTGTATGGAATTGAAGTTCAAACCGGAAACGCCCTTTGCTCATCACGACCGTATTCACTCCGCGATATGGTCCATCCGACGCAAATGTATTGTTGACCTCAATTAGAGTATAGCCTTTCTTTTTCATCGACTCAATGACCAAAAAAATAATCATCGGTGAAATGGTCATCGCCCGAAACGTTTGTATATCTAAGAACATCCGTTATCTGTTTTGCATATTCGTCCTCCGTTATATTTTTTTGGACTTTGCTTTATCCTTGATTTTTTTCGCTTTAATGACGTTTCGGTTTTGAACCGGTGTTCCAATCCTTCCAGCCTGCCGGTTCCGCCGGAAACCGCATCTTTCAAGTCGGCCGTGATTCGAGGTTCCGTCTTTTTTTGCTTTCTCGATCAAATTGCCGGCCAGTTCTTGTATGTGTTCCCTGTCCCGCTCTTCCTTGGCTGATTTTTGTGAAATATCCCGTACGCCATTTTTTTCGTAATTCTGCCTGCTTGGTGCAACTCTCCCTTTCAGGTCTGCATAAATGCGTTCTTTCTGTTCCGGAAGTCTGAACTTCCTTGAAAACTCCTTGTATTCGTCAAGTTGCGCCTGATATTTGCACTTTGCAATGACGATATCATCCGGATCCGCTTCCCCTCTTCTAAAAGACGTACCTTGCTTCTCTGCGCCCGCATGTTGGTTTCCATCCGGCGCTGTTTCTGCGTGGCTTCATAGGGTGTTATATTCCCGCCCCCTGAAGGGTTGCTTAACGGCTTCCGCTTCTCTCTGCTCTTCTAGCCATTCATCTGTATACTGTCTCTCACTCCCCGGGAAGAACAGGTAATAACTGTGTCTGCAATTCCATCCCAGAAGTCCCGCACCTGTCCCCAGTCCGCAGATATCTTCCAGTTGATCCATGGTATATACTTTGCCTTGCCACTCTGCGTGTTCCGGCCTTGCACCCACATGCCACGACACTTCAAACCGATCCACTCCAAGGATTTCTGCGTTCTTCCTTGTAATCTGATCCGTGAGCTGGGATACCCCCGTTAGTATGGCACGCCTAGCAGCGACATCGATGCGGTTATGCCAGCCGGAAGGGTAATCAATCCCCGTGTAATCTGTCGAGTTCGTTGAGAAGGCGTGATCTGTCCTTAGCCCGCTCCTGGTCATTTCTCCGACCACACGGCGAATCACCGTATTATAATCAAATGCCCCCGATGTAATATCAACAATGGCTTGATCTAGATAATCGTCGTAAATCGCCGATAAAGGTGTGTACGCACCCTTTTTCAGCATGAAGCCCATGGAACGGGTGATATTGATCAGATCCCCTTTTGTTTGGCGAATCATCACCTCTGTGATCTGCTGCAACCACAGATTCTCACTATAGGGGATGAATTCCCTTGTGATTTCCTCGTATTGCTTCCGGTATACGGTGTATTCCTCTTCAATTACGGCTTGATAGAGCTTTTCTACCTCTGCATCATCGAACTGAACCGCAGACGCCACAAGCTTTTTTTAAGTCTTCGGATGATTTACCTAAAAAAATAAGCCGGTTCAATTGCCAGTCCGCTGTACTGGTAATCTTCCCCGCCTTCTTGATGCGTCTAACAATGTCTGACATTATTTCCTGTTCTAATGTCCGGTAATGTTTGGCAAGTCCTGCTTCTATTGCCGATGTGTATGACCTTCTCACGTAAGGACACTAGACGACTGTTCTGGCAGGTTCGCTTTTTGCCGTCTCCTCGTCTTCCTGATACCACTTTGCCCGGTACTCTGCAAGCCCCATTACTCCCATTGCCACATCCTTTCTGTCCTGCTCTCTCTCCCTTCTTCATCCGTTAAGATGCTGTCATTAAAGGTGCAAGCGAACTCATAATTAGCCGTGTAAAGCTCCTCATAGAACGCCAGAGCATCCACAAAAATCAGTGAGACAGGCTTTCAAGTTCTTCTGAATGGCTCCCACACGGTTATATTTGCGCTGTTTTGCGGCTTTAATCTCCGTTGCGGTCTTCTCCACCTCTGACACGTCCGACAGGTCGCCATAAGCTAGTCCAACGATAAATTCAACGTTTCTATATGCCTTCTCCAGTCCTCGCAGATAGGCTTCATCTCGCATCGTGGGAGAATATTCCTTGTACAACTCTCCGCCACTCTGATCAAGGTTAAGCCCTCTGTAAAGCCTCTGCATCCCTTCCGGAAGCTTCGTGCGCCCTTCCTTGTGTCTAAGTGCTCTCTCGTCCACGTGAACGGCTCTTTCCCCTGATCGGTACTCCCAATCCAGACGCCCATACTGTGCATCTGCTCTTCGAATCGCTTGCACTGCTCCGGAATAGATCGAAACACCGCACGGCGAACCGTCCACACGGTTTTTTTAACGGTACTCGGAAATAGCCGTAATCGTTTTTGCTTCATGCCGGGATAGGTGATAGGCTCCGGCGCAATCTCTGCCCACTCGTAAACAGCCGTAAGCGGGCAAGGTCTTCCAAGCGTGTTCTCTGAATTCGAATGGTAACACTTACTTTCAATCACCAGATCATGATTTAAATTAAAATAGTGTCTTTCCACCCGTGTATAAAAGTTGTTTTCATCCATGCGCTTTCTGGTAAAAAAACAGCATATCATCCGGTTTTCCATCGTCGCCGAAAGAAACCGGAACGAACTTGTCTGCGCTAACATATTCCGCCCTTCCGTTTCCAAGAGGCTTCATGACAAAAGAGCCAAGCGCAAGACCGTCCTGCAAGTTTTTCATTCAGATCACGAAGCGCTTCTTGAAAGATCGCATCCAGTGCCTGAAGATTGATGCTTGCGTCCATCTCCACTAGCGTCACATCTGCAAATTCTCTGCAAATGCCCTCTTCCAGCCTGAGTGATGTAATCCCCTTGCTCTCGTCGATCCAGTCTGCACTTCCGTATAACATCCGCTTCCACAGGCTCACCGCATCAATCATCGGTTGTGACATGGTGATGTTCTGCCCTACTATGCTTTTTTTAATTGGCTATATCCGAACATTCTCCCTATTACTCCCCTTATCCAAAAAGCCACTTTCTCAAACATTACGAATCCTCAAAGATCAGGTCTTTCATGTCCCGCTCAATCGTGTATTCCATTGCGTCCAGTGAGTCGATATCCGAAGACCCATCATCCAGGCGTTCATCCGACTCCTTCGCCTTGTCCCATACCGCATCAGATAAAGCCTTAGTGACGGTTCCAGCGTCTTCCGTGACCCAAAACCGCCCCGCCCCCCATCAGTCGAAGAGTGCAATTGATTCGGTCATTGATGCGCTCTTTTCTCGCCGGACGAACACAAACAAAGGGGAAATCCTTTTCCACCGCATTGCGTATCGATGCGCCCAAGATGCTTTCTGCATTGTCCCAGTAAACACCTTCCAAGTTGTGGAACCCGTTACATGTGCTATATTTCTTTTCCACATACCGCACAAAATCAACGAACATGCGATCAAGTGCGTTGCTGTCTATTGGTTCTTCGGTGTCGCTTGCACTGATACGCCTAGATGCAAGGATGATCACGTCCCGCATCCCGTTCGCATAAGCACGGGCAACAAATGCATGACCGGAGCTGTTACCCCCGAAATCAAGTCCTATTTCTATGCTTTTCCAGCTCGCTTCGCTTAAACTGTTTATCGGGGTACTTTCGCCCGCTTCGTCTACGATCTGACAGCAAAAGGCACGGGGATTGTCTGCAAACTTACGATAAATTGCGCCTTCTGCTCTTTTCCATTTGCCAAGGATGAGGCGATCATAATAAATCGTTCCTTCGTACTCTTTGCAAATGTTTTTCTACAAAAATCATTTGATAGATATGGATTATCAAAGATCGTGTATTCCTGTAAGTATTTATCAATATCGGAATCAATGAACGCTTTTAGCCAGTGTGTCGGATGCTCCGGATTGCAGGAGCCATCGAAGCAGGAATAGGGCTTGTCCAGACGGCTTTGCAACATCCGGAACACGTCTCTATGCCATTTTGCAATTTCATCTCCGTACGCATATTTGATCGATGAACCCCTGTATCTTTGCGACCTGTGAAATCTTCTCTGCGCCTAAGCAATAAACATCCTCACCGAACAGGCGGGCAATATTCCGGCTGTTGATTACGCCAACACGCTTTGCACTGTATATCTCCCGCATCGGCTCTAGCACGTTTCTTTCTATCGTCTCTCTGGAAACACCCAGAATTACACTGATTCCCGGCTTTCCTGCCCGCTCTATGATTCGCTTAGGAATAACAGCGGAGATATCCACAAACGACTTTCCGGAACGTACTGCGCCACTTTTTAATGTTCCATCTGTGATCCGCTCTCGCTAGGTATTCTTTCTGCCTGTCGCTTAGGCTTAGCACTCTTCATCCCCTCAATGAATTTCAAAACAATGTCATTATCATCTGTCCCAATGTCGATCTGTTCCCGCTGTCCTAGATACTGTTTCCCCAACCAGATCGCCATAGCGGCATTCTTTTCTGCCAGATGAAACTGCGCTCTTCTAAGTGAGATTTTACCGCCCGATCTCTTTTTTTGTCGAAAACCGTGGAGAAATCCTCGTGATATGTTCTCTTCACCCATGAATAGAGCGTCTTTTTCTGCGATATCAAACCACCCGCAGATTTCATCTCTTGTACACTGTAAAAAACAGAGCTTTTCAAACTCTGTTCGGTCGATTTCTTTTGCCGGTCTCCCCATGTTTATTTAACTCCCATACGTGTTAACACTTCTCTAATAAACTTCTTTCCCCTCCTCACTTCTCCCAAGGTGGGGTGATATTTGAGCTCTTTTTTAGGCAGAGGTTCCCAGTCTTTATCCACCTTTCGATTCAACGCTTCCTTCGTTTTTTGCAGCCGCATTGGATCATTTAGCCCATATTTTTTTGTTTAAAATTATCCACCGTCTTGCCATCAAATGGTTCATGCTCTCTCTCGCCTTATGTCTTTCTTTCTCATCGTATTTACGTGGGTTCTGCGTTATACGATTTAGTTCAATCACTTTTTCTCCAAGTTTCTCAAGTGCTTTATCCATAGACTGCATACTGTTCAAATCTACTTTAACTCCATGTATAGTGATCTTACTGCCACCCCCCGAGCTTGATCCTCTTCCGCCCATGTTTAAATTCTCCTCTAAATTTTGATACGAAAAAAAGACCAAGAGATTTCTCTCTTAGCCTTTTGGCAACCTGGATTTGCACCAAGGTTCGTTGTCCCTACTGAACTATTGCTTGCCTTCCCATATCTTGTCAATCATCTGCTTGCGCCACGACCGCCCATTTATTCCCCGAATTTACGTGCTTCAAAATATTTAATCTCTAAATCTCCATGGTCAAACTCTATTCGATCTGATCCATAGATGATTAGTGTCTTCGGCTTCAGCCTTTCCACGGCTTCTTCCATCCCCTTTTTCCATAAATCACGGGAGCTACTATCATTCATTACCCCAACCGTAGACGTTGCAACCGTCCCGCCTTCAGGCAAGCCATCAAAGGCAAAACAATAGGTTTCTTCTCCGGCAAATTGGATTGTGGGGATCACCGTAATTCCTGCATCCTGCATCTTCTGACCGATCAACCTTGATCTGTATACGTTCCAAATCTTTATTGCAAGTGGCATATCCAGATACAGAGAAAAAAATCAGGCGTTAGCACGCATTCAAACTCGCTTAGCAAGCCTATGTACTTATCTGGACTCGTCCATAACCTTTCAAACTGATAATCATCAATGAAAAAAATGAATCCCGGTATCTCTTTGCTTCGTGCTCTTCGCATAATTAAATCCCATTAGGTTATCGGGGACAAAATTGGTCTTTTCTATAACCGGAATATCATAAATCCCTGCCGATCTAGCTTTATCAAAAGATTCTAGGTTATATTTTCTGAACGTTTGTTCTCTAGCATCTCCATAATAACTAACATCAAATGCCAGATCGGGAAGCTTAAACCCGAATTCAATCAGTTCCGGCAATTCTTGCAGTTCTACATCCAAGATGCCTTTTGTCCCATGATGATAGCTCCGATAGCTTGTTATCAACATGGATATATTCTCTTCGTTCCTGATCGGAGATATCCTCAATCAGCACACATGGAACTTCTTTCATTCCGATAGACTTAGCGGCTTGAATTCGCCCATGTCCTGCAATAACATTCCTGTCCCTGTCAATGATCACAGGACTTATAAACCCGTATCGCCTAATGCTGTGCGCAATCTTTTGCAATTTGTGCGCTTGTGTGGACTCTTGCGTTCTTCTCGTAAGGTCTTAAATCTTCTATCCTTACAGTTTTGTAATCTCCGATCTTTCCCATTGGTCACTGTCCTTACACGAAAAAGGCAGAGCCGTTCAGCTCTGCCCACAATTTATACGATACTATAATACCACATTTGTTTGTCCCCTGAGTGACACACTTTGATGATATTATTGTATCACGTTTGTTTGTCCCCTGAGTGACGCATTTCCGCTATAAACTGTTCCATCAGCTTTACTATCTGTCCGGATTGAGACACTCCGGCAGTCTCGCAAGCGGTCTTGAATTCATCAGCGGTCTTCTGGTACATCGCAAAGGATTTCCGGATATACCCGTTCTTTTTGTCCCATCTGTCTTGTGGTCTAGTCATTGCGCCACCTCTTGACCGCATCCACCAGACCATATCCCCCCGCAATCAGAAGAGCGATATTTAGCGGAATACTGTCGCTTGCGACTTTAAAGATAACCGCCAATGCTAGAAGTGAATAAAATGTTTTTTTCTTTTTCATGGTCTTTTTCGATGAGCTATAATAGCAACTATAGGGGAGAGGCTTTCGCCTCTTCCTCTACCTTAGAGCCTGTATTAGGTCTGCTATTGCCTGAAGGACTGCGCTGGTTGCAATCATGATCTGCAATGCAAACTTGATACGGCTCTTTTTTTATGCTTTTTGCTCATCTCTTACCTCCTTTCTGTTTATACTATATCATACGTAATTACGTATGTCAACCCCTGTAATGTATTTTTTTTGCAAGAAGGTAATAGAATCTGCGTCTAGCCCTGTAATAGGCGGTCTGCTCGTATGGCATGTGCATGTACGTCTTCAGGTAATTGAATGTTGCCCCCTCTGTCGTTACTGCCTTTAGGATGTATACGCCCAGATCATCCCCGCACTCCCTTGCGGTATCCTCTACAAGCGTCATTTTGTCCTTTAGCTCCGCACGGGAGATCGCCGCCTTTTCCACCATGTCCGGCGTAACAGACGCCTGTACCCGGTCTTTATCATACCGGATACATCTTACCGTGTCTGCAAGTGAATTATACTCGTCTACCCACTGCGGATATTGCAAGGCGAAATGATAGACTGTATAGAATTCATGCTTTGACAGCTTAAATCCCCTTTTGAACCCTGCCCTTATGCGTGGCATTTTATCCCTCCCCATCTTGTTATCAAACGCCGTTATAGGCAATCATAGTCACCCCGCATTACTTCATCCGGATCGTATCCAATTCTTTCCACCTGCCTTTTGATTTTTCTTTTTATCTCGCTAACCACTTTACCGCAACAATCGAAGTGAAGTTCCATCTGCCTACACGTGATATACACGTCTGCAATCTCTTCGGCGATATGATCCACATCCTCATCCCCTGTCTCGTTCTTCATCAGGGCTTGTATAAGCTCTGCGCATTCCTCTGCGCATTTTTTTGATTTGGTTTTTCAGAGCCATATTCACGCAAGAACAAAAGCATGCTTCTATCGTGTCCGCTACAGTACATTGTTACCCCCTTTCTCGTCCGGTATATTTATCCACACATCGTCCGCCGGATCGCTTTCAGCCGGAGCCGCACTCTGCGCATTCTTGCTCTCGCAAAAGTCCAGTTCCTCGAGCTTTTTTTCATTATCTCCCCAGGGCGATCCTATATCCTCATATAGCCCAAGTTTTTTTGTATTACGTGAAAGGTAATCTCGTAAAAACAACTCATAGGTTTTTATACGGCTGGATAATTGCGTCGTTTTTTTGCTCTTTAAGGAGTAGCGGCTCGGGAGAAAAAGCCGTTCCGTTATCCTCGGTTATCCTCTCGGTCATAAAATTCGCTTTATCATCCATAACTCCACCTCCTCGCTATACTGATCCGCTTATTTTCCTCAGTTGAACGGCATTTTCCTCTTCGATCCCGTCCGGTATGTTCATGAATCCATCTGCGTCCGGTTTCTCCTGTTGTTTGCTCTCGCAAAAGTCCAGTTCCTCGCAGACTACATCAGTTGTATAAACCTTGCGCCCGTCCTTGTTATCATATGATCCGGTCTGGATTCTGCCTATTACCGCCACTTTCACACCCTTGCGGAAGTATTTCTCCACAAACTCCCCGCTTTTGCCGAAAGCGACGCAAGAGATAAAATCAGCGTCCTTTTTCTTCGTCCTGCGATCGACTGCAAGCGTAAATCTTGCGATCGCCATAGACTCCCCGCCCTGTGTATATCTGACGTCAGGGTCCCTTGTTAGCCGTCCGATTAGTGCAACCTTGTTCATCTTGTCTCCCCTTTCCTTAAAAGCGCTTTTTAGTAATTCCTCTTTAATCGCCGTCCTTCGGTCTCCAGAGGTGCGATACGTTGTCTCTGTCGCCCGCTCCGTGTACATGCACCACCGTCACATCCTTATCCCAAAACATTTCCTTGACCCTGCGCATGGTCTCCCAATCGGGGATACGGTGCTTGTCCCTGTGGGATATGGATACATGTTCCCAATGTCTACCCGACGCTGGTTCGTTGTATTCAAATATCACACAATATTTTGTACCTTCGGCGTCCAGCCAACCGCTGTATGCTTCAAGTGGTGCTTGCGGAATCCTGCCGCTCACGCATAAGTGTGGCGTGTTCATAAGCTCAATAATCGGTTTCATTGTCCATCCTCCTGAAGTTCTTGCCGAATACCTGCATGAATTCGGCGTGTCCATATCTGTCCTCAAAGACGTTTTGCGCTAACTCCTGCAACTCTGCATCCATCACGCCATGATCGTGTAAATCCATGTGGCATCTATGGCACAGATGCACCGTTAGCCCGTATCTGTCCGCCGTTTTCCTTCGTGTGCCGTGCAACATGTGATGCACATGCCCACCGTGGATATAGCGCCCGCAAAGATAGCAACGATCTTCCCTGTCGTCCGGAACGATGCTCTTCATGCCTTTGCCTCAAGAGCCGTTCTTTCTGCTGTCGCTATCCCAATCAGCTTTTTCACGCTAGACGGGATTTTCGCATCCTCTTTCCGCCTCTCTTCTGCCGCTCTGAATCCCCGCATGAAGTGGCTTTTTTTCCACCGTGTGGATGTCATCAAGGCTCATCTCTGCCATCTCCCGAAGGTTTGCCGGAGATACTACGACTTTTTGCAGACGTCCGGAAGATTTTTCAAACTCGCTTGTTGCGTTATACAGGCTGTTGCAGACAGCCTTATACACGTATCCCCACGCCTCATCAGCGGTGATGTCCTCTTGTGGCGGTGTGGTGATCTTTGTGATGCAGTCGATCACCTGCCCCGGTGATGGCGGAAAGCCCTTTGTATCACTTGACAGGTATACCTTCAGCCCCTCGGATGCCACGCTGTAAGAATAATCTTCAAGCACCATCTGCCAAGCGGCAATCATGTTCTCAAGGTCTTGCCCTGTATATCTCGCAAACGATTGCGGGTAGGTAGCCTTGACCACGTAAATCAGTTTTGCAATCTCCCCCCTTGTCATCATGCACCCCCTTGAATGATGCCTTGCAAGTAGTCATTTGCGTTAAAGCTTACGGGTTTTTCCCGTGGGGAAGCACGGCACTCCCTTTTCTCCCAAGTGCGAATAGCGGATTGCCAATCTTTCATGGGCGAATTGCCGACCTTCCAGCCTTTAGACGCATAGAAATCCACAAACGTCTCTGCGTCTATGCTGTTGCCCCTCTCCCTGCAATAGTCCCGCACCTCGTCGACAGAGGGAGCGGAGAAGCGCAAGCGCTTCTCTTTTGCTTGTTTTTTTCTCTTTTAGTCTCCGAAGGAGACTCATTCTCCTTTTCTTTTTCATTTTTCATTTTCATTTACATTTTCATTTTCCTTTTCATTAGGGGTTTCTTTGGGGTTTTCGTCATTATCCCCTATGGGGTTTTTACTGGTATCCCCTATGGGGTTTTCGTCATTATCCCCTATGGGGTTTTTCGTTACAGGTCTGCCACCCTTTTTCCCGTACTCCGCCCCCTTGCATCCGTTGTTATACCGTTTGTTATTGGCGTCTATCTGCGGTTTTATAAGCGCAAAAATTGCCTTTGCAACCCCGTTCAACTCCGGATCAATCCCAGTAATCGCATAAGATGCCACAGCATCATAGCATTGCAACCTTGTCGCATCATCAAGGCATGATATAGCCTCATAAAAACTCCCGTAAAAGATAAAACTATCTCTATTGCCCATCGTTCCACGCTCCGTACAGATCAATCCAATCTGCTAATCGCATTGCAACTAACCACTCGCCCCGATCTCGTCTAAAAAAAACCGTCGGGAGACCGTCCGCCCTCTTGTGTGCCTCTGCTACCGCTTGCGCCATGGATTCATGGATGTTTAGACGCTCTACCCGCTTTACTTCGGGATGTATGCCGGTAAGCCCCACAAGGTCACTTTCTTTGTAAAAAACCTTGCCTCTATGAACGTCATAGCCCCATGTATCCCTGTAGCAGGTTCGCAAGCTCCCTCTCCGCATTTGCGCCCTTATTCCTGCAAGCTCTTCCCCGCTTTTCTTTGTTCCCTTCTCTGATCACTCTCCCGCATCCCCTCTAACAACTGCTTCATCTCTTCATCCGGTGGCGTCTCTAAGTGCATACCCTTCATTTCGGAGATTACCCCGTCCAGTAGTTGCGAAAAACTCTTTTGTGTTGTAAGTGGAAGAGCCGAAGAAACAAAGCATCTGTATCATTCCGTCCTTCTCACCTACAATCTTTGTTTCTCGCCAGACCCGTCTAACCTGCTCTACCGCTTCGGGCTTTACTAGGATGTGTGTAAATTTGCCGTACCGCTCCAGCATGTACAGATAGATGCTCCATGTGTCGCTGTTAATGGCTCTTGCGATCTCTCCCAGGCACGCCCACAAAAAAGCGTTTGCATCTATGCTCCTGCGGTTCCGGTGCCTTGAAAAACTGATATCAAGATCAATATCCATGTACTTTTTCCAAGGCTTCCGGATCCGCTTGCACCTCAAAGGACACTACCGGACGCTTAGACCTAAACGGCATCTGAATTCCGGTGATTCGTCCTTTTGCCTTCATTGCTTCCCGTGCTCCTTGTCCCACTTATCAAGAATCTCTTGACCTGTTTGCCCGAAGGTTACCCAATCGGCAATCGTCATATCGTCTATACTGTTTCTTTTAAATCTTTTGTAAATATGCTCTTCCGGCATCTCGTGACGCTTTGCCATCATCTTGATCGTTAATGCCTGTTTAGGGCTTATCTTTTCATCCATGTTCACAGGTTTTTCAGACTCCTGCGCAGATTTGCCAAGTAGGATAAAAAAACGTCATTCCCGTTGTTAGTGATCACAAGACTTGTGATTGCTCCGCCCTCGTATCCTATCTTTTTCACCTTGAAACGGTCATAAGTTGTGGGCTTTCCGGCAGAATTTTTTGCAAGTTTAAACTTGTCCGGCGTAATCCAGATAAAAGGCGCAGTGTATAATTCCCGTCCAATTCCCAGATTGAAGCATGCTCTCTTGAAGCTGTCGGACGCTTGCCCCTTTTCCTTTTCCGTGTTGCTCTCCGTCCCAACGTCCTGTTTACTAATCCATTCCCCTGTTTCAGGGTTTTTTTACTCTAACGGTACAATACAGGCGGTCGCCGATCAGCTGGTGGGTGCGCTCCCATCCGTATATTCCGAAGGTCTCGTCTAGTATGTTTTGATCAACTCTCGCATCCTTGTACAGGAGAAGGGAGCATCCTTTTTCGGAACAGGTAGCAACCCTCACATCGATTTCATCTGCTCTCAAGTTTCTGAATTGATTCATCCCATCCCCCTTTACCGTATGCGCAGGCTTTCCGTTTGCTTTAACCTTGCAAAGGGCAACTCTTTCCCCGCTTTTAACTCCGCAAGCATACGCTTTTTGTCGGGTTTTGGGTCTTGAACAACCAGATAATCGAACGGGACTGCCTGATCATCATCGATGACCACAGAAGGCGGGTTTTTTTCTGAATCCCAAAAAGAGAAAAGGCTTGTCTTGAATTTTTGTTTTTGCCGGTTGCAATCATGGCATCCTGAAGGTTGGTTCTGATTCGATTGGCTGCATTTGCAATCGCAGTTTTTTTGCTTGCAATCGTTGGATTTCTGCATCCAGTCCGGCACTGTCCTTTCCAAGCTCTAGCAATACCTTCGCATACCCGTCTGCCTTGTCCTCAATCGCCCCTTCTATCCCTTCTAAGGTATCTTTTAGCGCCTGCTCGTCTGCATCCTCTGCCATCTCAAGAAGTGCGGTATAATCGCTTGTAAGCTCGTATAATGTACTCATGACTCCTCCTTCTTTTTAGACTGGCTAATCAAATTTGTTGCTGAAAAACCATAGCCCCATCCGAATACTTTTGCGAATCTCCGAAATGCTAATGGCTGTATGTGCCGGCTCTTTTAAGTGTTCGCCCATTTCTATTTGGATCCTCGTCGCCTCATACTCTTCACTGTCTACGATTCTTTGTAATACGCTCAGCATGATCTCTAACCGTGCTTTTTCGGCTTCCGCATGAACCAGTCTTTCAATTAAATTCATCATGTTATCATTCATTTTTACACCGCCCTTTCCATTCATTTTTACACCGCCCTTTCGTATTTGCTCCTTCCGGACTCTTTGATGCGTCCGTCCGGAAGGTATGTTGTATACTCGTACTCCTGCTCTTTTGCTTCCTTTTTCTTTTTTGTTAGCCAGTCAACAAAGAGCCCTAACCCTGCCAGCCCCAGACTGATCAGCTGTAATCTAACAAATACATCATCCATGGGATTATCCCCAATCACTAGGAAAGCCCATACCCATGCTGCCGCCTGAATTGATAATGCTATGTATTGAATCCCCTCGCCTAATGTCATGCCTTTTTTCTCCCCTCATCTTTATGACCACGTCCGCCATGCTAATGCAATGCCTCACACCCCGTTTGTCTTTCGTGAGAATGAAATGCGGATATTTGCCTATAACCTCATCTCCTTCATACCGTGCGCCGATCTGCACCCAGTCCCGTGCTTCCCGGGTTTCGGAAGGCTTGATAATGTCATGTATCTTATCCCCCACATAGACATACATACCCGACCCCCTTATACTCTGATTCCGGTGCATTCTTCGAAGATGTCTGCATCGAAATTTGGAAGAGAGAGAATTATTTGTTTATCGTAGTCAGTGAGTGCATTCCACCATTTTTTTGCCTATCTCCTGCGTCGTCGGTTTTTGGGCAGGCACGTTAGAAAAAAAATCTTGCCTGAGATACCCACCAATCGTTCATAGTCCAGTCACAGGGCTTATTAAACATGTTGATTGTTTGCCCAGATGTGTTGAAACAACCGAATGCAGCCGAAGCCTTGTTGTAATCTCCTGTGTTCCAATTGCCTGCGTTCCAGTCTCCCGTGTTATAATCACCCGTGTTGTGGCTTCCCGTGTTGTTGTCTCCTGCGTTCCAGTCTCCCGTGTTGTGGCTTCCCGTGTTATAATCACCCGTGTTATAATCTCCGTCGTTACAATGTCCGCTATTGAAACCACCTGTGTTATAGCCCTTCATCTACTTCTCCCTTCCGCAAATTTTTATACTCTGATTCCCGTGCACTTTTTCAAAGATGTCTGCATCGAAATTTGGAAGATCAAAAATCACCTGCCTGTCAGCTTCACACAAATCATCCCACCATAATTGAGCACACTCGGATTCATCCAATCTTTTCAAATAACCGCCGGTTGTTTCATGCGATGGATGTGCTTTTTTTTCTTCATCCGTCATATTGCTTGAACGAACCCATTCAACAACATTTCGCTTAATTTGATTCAACAAGCATCTTGCCGGAGAATGAAGCCAATCTTCAAATGTCCAATCACAAGGCTTTTCAAACATAATCATTTTCTGAATTTTGATGTTAAAACATCCGGTAGAAAAAGAACTGATGTTCCAATCACCCGTGTTGTAAGAGCCCTTGTTCCAATCACCCGTGTTGTAAGAGCCCTTGTTCCAATTACCCGTGTTGTAAGAGCCCTTGTTCCAATTACCCGTGTTGCGATTACCCATGTTCCAATTACCCGTGTTCCAACTACCCGTGTTCCAATTACCCGTGTTGTAATTGCCCATGTTGCAATTACCCGTGTTGCGATTACCCGTGTTGCAATCACCTGCGTTCCAAATGCTCGTGTTGCGATCACCTGTGTTGTAAGAGCCCGTGTTGCAACTGCCCGCGTTGTGATTACCCGTGTTGTAATCACCAGTGTTGCTAAATCCGGTGCAGTCTTTTCCTTCATTCACAATGTGCAGCATTTCATCCCAATGAATTTCACGCACTATTCTAATTTTGTTTGTGCAATACTTGCGATCATCATCCGACTTGTTAATGTCACCATATGCTTCTACTTCTGCAACCTTGTTATCAGAGCTAAAAAGAATAAAAAGTTGAAGCAATCGGATGCCTTGATACAGAAGTGAAATCCTCGCTGACAAACCCTTGGTTTTCTATCCATTTCATAAGATTCGCCAACCTTATATTGAAACCCTCTGCAAGTCCAATCAGGATTGAAAACCTTATAGCCCTTCATCCATTTCTCCTTCCGCAAATATGATGAGTGCCTTGAATTCGCCATCTTTATCGTAGATTTCTCTTGTGCTCCCTGAGGGCGGTATAGGTATACCGCCATGGGATTCTTCACACTTTTCTGCGCCCTCTGCGCTTTCGTACATCCGCTTGCATAACTCACAAACGTATAGCGTTTTTTTGAGTATCTTCATCTTTTCCCCCCTTTTGGATAGTTGTGAAATTTGCCGTTCTCGGTGGTCACAATCTGATACTGTTCTTAGAATTGTCCTCTTATTAGCTTGATTATGTCCTCTTCTGAGAAATGCAATATTTCATCTAATGCGTTCAGTTCAAACAGTTTAAGCGTTGATTGGTCATGTATGCGGTCATACAATGTCCTTTTTGCTATCCCTGTCCTCTTGCTTAGCTCTACTAATGATTCAATATGTGCGTCTATCATGTATCGCTTTATTAGCCACTTCATGATTACTCTCCCAAGAATTTATCTTCCTCAGTCATTAGTCACCTCTCATTTTTTTCGGTTTAACCGATATTTTTAGGTAAAAATATAATGTCTACGTACTTAGTCTTGTAGAGCTGTTCAATCTTTGAAATCTGTGGCACAGTCGGAAAGCTCTTTGCATTTTCCCATCTACCGAGTGTTTCGGGAGTTATTTCAAGGAATGCCGCCGCATCTTCTTGTGTTAGTCCTGCGTTAACTCTCAACGCTTTTAAAGTTATACCCATTACGTTACCTCCGGATATCAATATTTTAGGTTTTCGGTTTCTCCGATATAAGTGCATAATATTCGGTTTCCCTCGATTTTTGTCAACATATTTTTTAAAAAAAGTTGAAAAGTTTTTTTCGTTTTTGCCCGATAATGCTTTTATAGAAAGGAGGAAGCCATTAATGATAGAAAACAGGCAGATCATGGCAAAAAATATTCTTAAATATATGGAACAAGAGAATTTAAAAGCCACTGATATATGTAAAGCTCTTGGTTTCAAACAAAATACTTTTAGTGATTGGGTAAATGCTAAAACCTATCCTAGAATAGATGCCATAGAAAAGCTTGCAAATTACTTTAATATTTCCAAGGCTGATTTAGTTGAGGATACTACCACCGAGTACTACCAAGATAAAGCAACTGCGGTGATGGCTGAAAAAAACTGTTTGAATCCAAGGAAATGCGTTTGCTGTTTGACGCCGCCAAAGACAGTAAACCAGAAGATTTAAAAATGGCGGCAGACTTATTATTAAGGCTGAAAGGAACTAATCCCGATGGATGATGTATTTATTTATCTAGTTGATTTGCCAGCAACAATCAATGAAGCGGTAATACCTTGTTTAGATGGATACACAGTATATATCAATCGCAATTTGGATAGCGACGCCCGCATTAAAGCTTATGCTCATGCATTGTACCATATCAAGAATAACGACTTCGAACGTAGCAATGTCCAAAAGATAGAATCCAAAGCCCACAAACAAAACTTTTTAAGGAGGTCTTGGAAGTGTAACAGGTCAAAAAGGCGCAAAAGTATCATGACATTCAAGGGACTCAATTTGAGTCCTTTGTTTTTAGGAGGAATTATAATGGCAAAAAGCAAAGAAATTACCATCAGGAAATTGGAGAGTGCGTGTGTATTCCCATACAACGCCCGATGGAAAGAAACACTATGAATCATTCACAGCTAGCACCAAACAACAAGCTGAGATGATGGCGGCAAAGTTCGCCAATGATAATGACAGGCAAAGGAGTGATGATCTAACCGCCGAAGAAGCGATGAGAAAATATGTTGAAAAAGAACAGGAATGTCCTTTCCCCATCAACACTCTATGGTTACAACGAATCATTTAAAAGGCTCAAGCCTTTCTACAATCTCCGCATACGCAAAATAAATTCTAGCGATATGCAATCTGTCATTTCATACTTAGTCGAAAAAAAGATTACTCAGCAAAGACAATAAAGAATACTTATGGTTTTTGCGTTCATCCTTGACGTTCTGCGGCATTGATAAGAATTTTTATGGTACATTTACCATCTAACGCAAAGAAACCGCTCAATTCACCCGAGAGCGCCCAAATAATAAAGCTATATAAGAATGCTCGCCCGAATTTACAATTAGCAATTCTGCTTGGTTGTCTATCCCTTAGACGTGGCGAGATATCTGCTCTAAAGTACAAAGATATCAAAGGTAATGAGTTATATATCCATTCTGATTATGTATGGGGAGATGACAAGCAATGGCACTACAAAGAAGTTCCCAAAACCGATGCATCAAGCAGAATCGTATATCTACCCGATTTTATTTTAGCTATGATAGGAACGGGAAGTCCCGAAAACTTTATAATCGATATCAAGCCCAATGCTATAGGGAATGCTTTTCTCCGTCTCAAGAAAAAAAGCTGGGGATAGATATTAGATTTCATGATTTGCGGCACTACTTCGCTTCGTTGGCTAAGGTTTTGGATATTCCAGATAATTACACTGCTAATCTTGGCGGATGGAGAAATGGTTCCAAAGTACTCAAAGATGTTTACCAAAATAACATTGTATCCATGAACGAAATGTACGCTAAGAGAATCAATGAACACTTAGAAGATATGACACAAAATATGTCACGAAGAAATAAAAATACCGCTCAACCATAGTGGGTAAGCGGTTCTTTGTAATAGCGAGAGGGGGACTTGAACCCTCGACACCGCGGGTATGAACCGCGTGCTCTAGCCAGCTGAGCTATCTCGCCATAGAAACACCTCATCGCCTTTGCGACGACTAAGATAATATACATCGTTTCCTCTATTCTTGTCAACTATTATTTCCGATTTTCCCCGCAAGTTGTGAAGACATCTATCCATCACGGATGAAAGCGCTTTTCCGCCGGTTATGGATCTCAGGTATATCGCATAACCGGCAGTGATTTGCCACTTTACCCTATTGCTTATTTTAAGAAACTCGTCCCTTTTCCATCTCATAAATCCTGTCAGCAAGGGACATGGTGGATTGTCTGTGCGAAACCAACACTACCGTCTTTCCCTGCTTTTCCCTCTCTAATGACTGCAAAATAATGCCCTCGTTTAAGACATCGAGATTACTGCTAGGCTCGTCGAGAAGCAGAAGCTCCGCATCGTGAAGGAAGGCTCTTGCGAGACCGATTCGTTGCTTTTCTCCATCAGAAAGAGAATCTCCAAGCTCGCCCACCTTCGTTTCATATCCTTTAGGGAGGCTCATGATAAAGTCATGAATGCTTGCTTTCTTCGCCGCATTTTCAATCTCTTCCTGCGTAGCGGAGAGCTTTGCGACCGCAATATTTTTCCCGATGCTGTCATGGAAGAGAATGGTATCCTGTGTCACATAGCTCGTCATTTTGCGAAGGCAGTCCGTATTGATTTCCTTCACATTTTTTCCGGAAAATAAAATCTTTCCCTGTTTCGTATCCCAGAAACGCATAAGCAGCTTTAAAAGAGTGGATTTTCCGGAGCCGCTGACACCGTGAATCCCGAGAACCTTTCCGTTCGGAATGTCAATCGAAACCTGCTTTAGAATGATTTCATCCTGATAAGAAAATGTAAGTTTTTCGACATTTGCACCGTTAAATCCAATATTTTCTCCGTTCGATACCTCTTCTATCGCCGGTTCCTCCTCTAAAAGGGAAAGTACCCTCTCTCCGGAGGCCAAGGTCTGGTTTAGGGTATTGGAAAGAGAAGAAAGTGCTACAACAGGTCCAAAGGAGCTCATCATGGCAAGGGTGGAAAGGAGCAGAGAAGAAAAAGCCGACGATATGGCTCTGATAGAGGAAAAGCATGGTAAAAACATTCCCCAGGAAAACAGCTGAATTGCAAGATTCGTCACCGCACGCTGTGAGCCCTCAAAGGAGCTTAAGTTTCTCTGGAAAGCGGAGAGTCTTTTCGACCTTTCGTCCATTTCCATAGCTTGTTTTTCTCCCACATGGTATTGCTGGATTTCATCCAGACCGTAGAGACTGTCCAAAACAAAGTTGTTCAGTTCTCCCATCTCGCTTCTCAGTGCCATTCCGGCTTCTGCACTGCGCTTTCCGTTCCAAATGGGAAGCAGCACGCCGACAGTAAGATAGGCCGCTAAGGCAATCGCTCCCGCAAGAATATGCTGCTTTCCGATAAAGAGAAGCATAATCAGCGAAGTCAAAAAGGCAATCACAATCGGGGAAACGGTATGCGCAAAAAAGACCTCTAAGAGTTCGATGTCCGAAGTAATGACGGAGATGAGATTCCCCTTTTCCTTTCCCTCCAGCTTTGCCGGGCAGAGTTTTCTTAATATGGCAAATACCTTGTGACGGATAATCGCTAAGATTCGAAAGGCAATGTAGTGGTTGCAATACTGTTCACCGTAGTGCAGGATTCCACGCGCTGCGGCAAAGAGAAGAATCACAGTAAAGAGCTTCTGCCATGAGCCTGTAGCAAAAGAGAAGAAGCCCCCCGGCATAGAAAAGCTAGCCCCGGAAAGGCCATGCAAAGCAGGAAGCTCCAAAATCCCCTTTAGGATTCCGTATCCCCCGAGAATGGTAAGGAAGATTGCACATAAAAATCCCAAAACACCTAAGATAATGCCGGTCAGCATCACTCCCGTAAGAGGCTTTTACAAGAACGATAAGCTTCCGCATAATGGCCAAATCCGACCTTCTTTTATTCATGCTTTTCCCCTCCTTCCTCTACCGTATCTTCCCTTTCTCCTGTTTTATCCTGCAAGTCTTCCATATGCCCCGGTTCTTCCATACCAGTATCTCTTTGTGTTTCTACAAAACTTACTTTATGTCTTCCTGCAGAACTCTCTTTGTGTTTTTCCGAATAGCGTTCCAGCTCTCTCTGTTCCTTAAACAAACGGCTGTAGCTTCCTCCCTTTTTAAGGAGCTCTTCATGCTTTCCGGCTTCCGCCACTCTGCCGTTTTCCAACATAAAAATACAATCGCTCCCTACAACATTAGCCAGTCTATGGGAAATCAAGAGAATCGTTCTGCTCTTTGCAAGCTCATGAATGACCTCCATAATCCTTTCTTCACTTTTCCGCATCAATATTCGATGTCGCTTCATCAAAAATATAGACCGGAGTATCGTGGAGAAGTGCTCTTGCAAGAGAAAGTCTCTGTTTCTGCCCTCCGGAAATATTGGTACCGTTCGAAAGGAGCGGCATAGCAAGTCCCCCTGTGCTTCTATAAAGGAGAGGAGGTTTACCTTTTTTAAGGCTTCCTTCATCTCCTCCTCGGTTGCGGACGGCTTTTCCGAGGAGCAGATTCTCCCGGACAGTCCCCTTAAAGATCCAGCTGTCATGCCCGATCATCGTCATTTTATCGAGGATAGACCGAGACGAAAAATTCCGTAAGCTCTCTTCCATTTAACTTTACGGAGCCTTTGTATCCCTTATTTTTTTCCCCATAAGAATCCCGGCTATCGTGGATTTTCCGGATCCGGAAAGCCCCACGAGGGACACAAAAGGAACAGGCAGGAATTTCCAATTCGACATCACGAAGGATTTCCCGACTCTCCTCATAGGAAAAGCAAAGTTTCTCCATAGAAATCCGTATTTCTTTTTTTCTTCCGGTACAGCTTTTCCCGTCTTCCGCTTCCGGAAGATCCAGAAAAAGCAAATATTCGGTCACTTGCTTTCATCCCGTTCATGCCGATATGAAAGAAGCTTCCAAGCAGTCGCATGGGGAGAAAGAATTCCGCCGCAAGGAGGGTAATCATTAAAACGCCGGAAAGAGAAATTGCACCCTTGGAAAATTGACCAAGTGCCGAGATGATTCCGACCGCCGCCCCGCCGTAAGCGATAATATCCATCACCGAAGTACTGTTTAACTGCATGGAAAGCACCTTCATCGTGATTTTCCGGAAAAGCTCCGCTTCCCTGTCCATGTCCTCCGCTGCAGCCTGATCCGCCTGATAAATCTTTAAGGTGGTCATGCCCTGCAGCTTTTCCAAAAAGCTGTCGCCAAGTCCATAATAGATTGCAAAATAGTTGCTGAGCAATTTTTTGGCTACAATCATAACAAGCATAATGACAATAGGAATAAGAGGCACAGCAAGTAGGAGGAGCAGTGCCGTTTGAACGCTGATGCGCGAGAGGATAAAGAAGAGGGTAATCGGAGCCAAAAGGGAGTAGAAGAACTGACTTAAGTACCTTCCGAAATAGGTTTCCAGCTGTTCCACGCCTTCTCCTGCCATTTGCACGATTTCCGCGCTGTTTACGCTTTCTCGATAAGACGGTCCAAGGGCAAGCATTTTCCCATAAATCTTATTGCGGAGGATTCGTTTCACATCCGCACTGGCATGAAAGCTCGCCTTTGTATACAGACGGTCGCAGAGAAAGCGAAAGCCCAGTCCGAGCAGAACAATCCCCATAGTCAGGGCTATTCCCTCCGTACTGAGATTCTCGCGCCAAGCACTCTCTAAGAGATGGGCAATATTGTACACAATCACGACCTGTGCAAGGAGCGAAATCCATTGCCATAAAATCTGGTAAACAATATACTTTCCGGCCCCCTCTAAGAGTCGAATCAAACGCATTTTAATCATTAATTCTCCCTTTTCTTTTATCTATTTACACTTTCCTTTTTCCATTATTTCAGTTTTATCCCCTAAGCATCCGGCTTTTTTCCCGCTTTCTTATTTTTCATTCCCTCTACCGCATGAGTAATCGATAAGAGCGGATGATGGAGCAGCATACTCGGTCCGCTTATCCGCATGACCGTCCGAATCTTCTCCCGCATTTCCGGCGAATAGCAGTGTACCGGGCAATAACTGCAGAAACTCTTTTTTTCCATAAAGGGGCAACGGGCAATCCTCGATATGACATAGTCCGAAAGCGCCTTACATTCTCCGCAAAAGTGCCCCTGGAGCTACCGTGCTTCTTCTTGCAGTATGAGAAATCATCTCCGAAATCAAACGGATTTCACCCTGTCTCTTCTTTTTCGATCTGCTCTGAATTCATAAAGAATCCCCCTTCTGAACGACTATCCAGCTCTTTTCCGATCACTTTCCTTCCGCTCTGAGAAATGTTATTCTAATACCTCAGGGCGTTCTACGAAAAGGACGGAATCAAGGATGACTGAGAACGATTCTGCCGTGCAGGCTATTATAAAAGAAATCGAACAGTTACCGGAAAACAAAAGTTATACCGAACGGGGAATTTCTCCCATTTTTCAATTTCATCAAGAAGCGAAGATTCTTTTGGTCGGGCAGGCGCCGGGAAAAAAAGGTAGAGGAATCAGGCATTCCCTTTCATGATCTTTCGGGAAAAAGACTGATGGAATGGATGGGGATTTCCGAAGCAATTTTTTTATGGAAAAGCCATTGCCATTGTCCCCATGGACCTTTATTATCCTGGAAAAGGAAAGGGCGGTGACCTCCCTCCCCGGCGCTTCATGCGTAACTATCACGACAAAATCGTAGCGCTACTTCCCCATATTGAGCTTCGAATCTTAATCGGAAAGTATGCCATTTCCCACTACGATCAAAAAGGTGCAAAAGCTTCCCTTAAAGGAACTGCTTTACTCCCCATGCGATAGGCGACGAAGCAGTCTCCTCGAAAAGGGTCTCCTCCCCATTGATTTTTCCGCTGGTACATCCCAGCCCCTTAAATTACGGCTGGATCAAGAAAAATCCATGGTTTATGGAGAAAAAAACATCCCCTTTTGCAGAGACTGGTGAAGGAGAGAATCAGTGAAAGAGGAATTCCAAAAGGTGATGCATCGATTCTAAGCGAGAATTCGTAATGCACTCTTTTCTGGAGCATATCGAGAAGATATCTCCATTGCTGTAGCCGTTGCCGTATTTCCTATCACAGCACTCCCTCTACTTCGTCAAAAAACGCGCCGCAGAACGTCTTGCTTTTTAATCTGTACCACTTCTTCATCCTCCAATGCAGACGCACTGAGCCATTTTTTAGAAAATAAAAGTTTGTGCCGCTTCTATCATGATACCGCAAGCCCGCAAATCCTTTTTCCTCTTCAATTGCTTTTTGCAAAATCGGATTTCGTTTCTTCTTGTTTACGGACTCCTCTTTCACCAAGGAGCCAAGTACGCCGTTATCCGGAAGGGCGCACATTACGCCCTGCTGATCCAGAGTAATCTCCAGGATTTCCACCTTAAGGACATCTCCTGCCATTGCGTTCTGCACATAGACCGGACCGGTGGCAGGAATGATGCGGTCCCAGTTCAAAGCTCCGATGCAGGTTCCCTCTTCACTAAGCTGGTTATCAAAGCAATCGTGCGTGCGGAAAATAACGATTTCTCCGTCCATCACCTCCGCGACAGGTTCATTGTTGCTGTCAAAAGCAAATACCCTCTTGTTTTCACGGTAAAAGACCGATAAGCCGGAATCTTCCCGCTTCATCGGTCTTTCTCATTCTTAACCGGATAACTTAAGCAAAGTCCATGACATCCGCTTTGATTTTTTTATTGTATGAAACGCAGCGTCCTATTTTTACTTTTCCCAACGCCTGATCCACATCCTGAATGAGATCCTGAATATCTTCGATTCCCACCGACATTCTGATGAGATCCGGCGATACGCCTGCCGCAAGAAGCTCTTCATCGTTCATCTGTCTGTGAGTGGTGGATGCCGGGTGCAGGACACAGGTTCTGGAATCCGCAACGTGGGTAACGATAGCCGCAAGCTTCAGAGAATCCATAAACTTCACAGCCGCTTCCCTTCCGCCAACCACGCCGAAGGAAATCACACCACAGGAGCCATTTGGCAGGTACTTTTTTAGCCAATTCATGCTGGCTGTCCTTTTCCAAACCAGAGAAAGAAACCCATGCCACCTTCGGGTGCTTTTCCAAATGCTTTGCCAGAGCAAGAGCATTTTCATAATGCCTTTCCATTCTTAAATGCAAAGTTTCCAAACCCACGCCGAGATAAAAAGGAATTCTGCGGAGAAGGAATGGAACCTAAGTCGCGCATGAGGTTCGTAGTCATTTTCACAATATAAGCAGCCTTACCGAAGCTCTCCGTATAGACGATTCCATGATAGGTTTCATCTGGAGTGGTAAGCCCCGGAAATTTTTCGCTGTACTTCGTCCAATCAAAATTTCCAGAATCGACTACTGCACCGCCGACGGAGTTGGCAGAACCGTTCATATATTTTTGTAGTGGAATGCGTCACAATATCCGCTCCCCACTCGAAGGGTCTACAGAAAAATCGGCGTTGGGAAGGTATTATCTACGATTAAAGGTACCCCATGCTTATGTGCTGCCTTCGCAAACTTTTTCAATGTCCAAAATCTTCAAAGAGGGATTCGCTAAGATTTCTCCAAAAACTGCCTTGGTATTGGGAAGGAACTTGGAATCCAGTTCCTCCGGGGAAATATCCGGGTCTACAAAGGTGGCGTCAATGCCCATCGTCTTCATGGTCTTTGCAATTAAATTATAGGTTCCGCCGTAGATTGCGGAAGAGGCAATCACGTGATCCCTCGCAGAGGCAATATTGAAGATGGCATAGAAGTTCGCCGCCTGCCCGGAGGAAGTCAGGATAGCCGCTACACCGCCCTCCAACTGACAAATCTTATTGGCCACCGCGTCGTTTGTGGGATTCGACAGTCTGGTATAAAAAAATATCCGGAATCCTTTAAATCAAAAGAGATCTCCCATTTGCCCGGAAGTCTCGTATTTAAAAGTCGTAGACTGCACAATAGGAACCACTCTGGGTTCACCATTTTTTTGGCTCATACCCGCCCTGTACGCAAATGGTGTTGATGTTGTAATTTGCCATGTCTTCACTCCTTTGATTTATTTTTTTACTGTTCAGTCCTATCAGAAAAACTATTTATTATTCTACCATGTCTATGTTTAATTCGTCCTTTATTCTGTATATAGCTTTCCCCAAGATATACAATATTAATAAATTTTTTTGTTCTTTTTCTTCAATGTACAACGCATCCCATGCTATACTTAAAAAAACATAAAATCGTCAAAAAAATATACTTAGCGGAAATCATGTTAAACAACTCCGATAAAGGACTATCCGACAATTGAAAAACTTATCTTTCGATAAGACTTCAGAAAGGAAGCATATGAACCAAATTGACTTGAGTAAAGAAGAACGACAAAAACTCAAGGAACTTCGGGAGGACCCACAATTTAAAAAGGACTGAAATATCTTGAAGATATGCATTTATAAATCACATCCTCTTCTATCTATTTTTATATTGTATTTACTTATTTTTCATATATTTTTATATTGTTTCAGTGCCTTATCTGCATATGTCTTATGTGAATTGATTAGTCCTTTTGAGGGCTTAGTATGGCTCCTCATAATACCTATTTTCGTTCTTGCTATAGCCGCTTGGGGAGCTATCATACTGCTTATCACCAAACTTATTGAAAAACAACTAAAGAAGTTTAGTCCAAGAGAAATATATTTAAAACGTTCACTTCCCCAACGATAAATATCCTTCTTCCCTACTCGGAATTTAATGAAGAAAAAAACTTCCCACTAAAAAGCTTAAAAAAAGGCTCTGCCAAATTTATCATATTATCTCCAGTCCGGTTTACTTAAATTGAAGCATCAAAATAATCTACAAATCACAAACTTATATGCCTACAGTCCAAAAAAGCAGACAGTTGGCACTCACGCATACGAATTTATAGGACAGATTTTTTCCTTTAACTATTCTTCCCATTTTTGACGGACAACTGCGAGTTATTCCTCCAGATAAACTGTTGGAGAACGGAAGAAATAGAGGGTATTTTGCCCCCTGCGAAGGAGAGATAAAAATTGATGTGAAAGATATTCCTCATAACGAAAATTATGACATCTACTGTTCTAACATAGAAGCAGCACGAAATTTCCTAACACCGGCAATGCTTGCCTGGTTTGACAAACAAGTTCCTAGAGGATTAACTTTCTTCTTAACAGGTAATCATATTTATTTGGCTATTCAAAGCAACTTAATTATCTTTGATCCACCGAAGAATATAGCAGCTTGGAAGAAATGGAATATTGAAGAAATTGCATGGCGAATAAAAGCTATGACCCAAACAGCAATGCAACTTACGGAAATATTTCAATAAAGACTAAAGCAATTGCAATGGTATAAAGTGGATTTTTGTTAAGCACTCATTCATTTTCATCCATCCTTGCGCCCGATAACCCCTCTCTCATAATAAAAAATATATTGCTGAATAATCCCTGCATTTTCTCCGTACAAGGAAAATGGAGATACGCCTCCACATTCTTTCTCTATGGCGCGGAAAATCCAGACATCCACCGGAACGCAGGCGGTTCTTCCATAGGCAAATAAAGGCAATGCAGTTTGCAACCTTTATGCCTACGCCCATGACGGCCTGCAGCTTTTCCAGCAATATATTGTCGGGAAGTTCTGCAATGGCTTGTAAATTCAGCTCTCCACTATTGACCTTTTGTATTGCGTCCAAGATATACTTCACCCTATAGCCAAGACCGCAGGCTGCCAGCTCTTCCGCTGTAGCATCTTTCATTTCTTCCGGAGAGGGAAATGCCTTTAGCCTCTCTTGTTCAGTAACAATATCATGGCCGTATTTCTCCGACAGGGCTTCCACGGATTTGATGATGGCGGGAATACTTTTCCGTTGGGAAATAATAAAGGTGAGAAGCATTTCCCAAGGGTCTTGCCGTAGGAGTCGTACTCCTCGTCCATGGGCAATAGCCTGATCCACGAATTCATGCTTTCCGCTTTCCGAAACTGCGATTTCGCCATAGCATCTTTCCAAATCAAAAAGGGAAACCAGATTGTTTCCCAGCTTTCTTTATCACAGGATACCGTATACACTCCGGTTTCTCTGTCTTCCGGACGAAGGTAAATGGCGGAATCTCCGGAGATAAAGCGATAGCTTCCGTCTTCCAGACATTTTCCCCGGAAGCACTGTCCGCTTTCAATAATTTTCTCTAAGTCAAAATCATCTTTGATGGTCACTTGCATAAGTCACACTCCTATAAAGTTTTGTGAAATATCATAGCACAAAAAGACATGCTAAAGCTGTTCAGCCTTATATAAATTTATACTAAGTCCTGCTTTGTCTTTACTAAGTTTTACTGTATCTTTACTAAATCCCCCCTATTTCCTTGCTAAATAATAAAGTAAATTCTTACATCACCTACGTCAAAAAGCCTCTTCTTTATGCTATACTTAAAAAAGTCAAAAATGAATTCAAATATAAGAGAGGGATAAGGATGCAGCAAATGTAATTAACAAAGGAAGAACAGCAACAGCTTAAAGAACTATGGAAGTCTCCGAAATACAAAAAGACTCGAAAATCAATGAATAGAAGTTTTTACTTCGAAGAAAGCCCTATGGTGCCTTTTTTGTATTGTTCTCCGGGCTTTTGTTCTTATGTGTTTTTGTTTTGCCGATTCTTATAACTCTTAAGGAGCAGTCTGTCCTCCCCTCAGCACATTTCTACTTTATCAAAAAAATTGTTTTCGGGATAGTGATTGCTTCATTCCTGGGTATCATCAGCGCATTCATTTTTGGCCGTAATCTATAGCCTTATCTTTAAAATCATAAAACTGCCGGATACGGAGGAAACTTATCTGAATCGGATCCTTCCTCCGATGATCAATATTCTTTTTCCCGATGCAGAATTTGCCGGAAATGAATCACTTCCCCTTCATGCCTTTCAGAAAGCTGTGCCGATTTTTTTCTTATTATTTCCCCTACGGCTTACTGGATTTACAGGAGCAAAAATGGGCTGAAAAATCACCGGCTTATATGCTTACTCTCTAAAAAGGGAAAAAGACAGGAAGGGATTATACGAATTCAAGGGACAAGTTTATACTTTGCAGTATCACTCCCATTTTGAAGGGCAGCTCAGAATCGTTCCCACGGAGAAAGTGTGGGGAAAAGAAACAAATGGAGGACATTTTTCCTGCCTGTGACGGAGAAAAGAAAATCGATGTGGAAGATATTACCCATAATGAACATTACAATATCTTCTGCACCGATGAACAGGCTGCGCGAAAAATTTCTGACACCGACTATGATTTCCTGGTTTGACAGACAAATTTCTTCCGGGTTAGGCTTTTCCTTAAACGACGACCGAATTTACTTGATAGTGAAAAGCGACTTGGCCTTATTCACTCCCCCAAAGAATAAGAAGGCATGGAAAAAAATGGAATATGGAGAAAACCGTCCGGCAGCTAAAGTCCATGGTGGCTTCAGCTAGAGAACTTGCGGAAATGTTCTAACTAAAAAGATATACTCTATGCTCTACGAGCGATACTCATTATGCATCAAAAAGCGGAAAAATACTGTACTGTCTCAGCATTTTCCGCTTTTTTTACTTCCTTCTTTCTACGCAGAAATCCTTTTCGTAGCGTTCGGAAGACAGCGTTTCCAGCATAAAGGAATAGGGATCTCAAAAATTCCTTCGGACAGCATGGAAAAAAATCTGTGGAGAAGTCCCTGAAACCAAGGCCACTCCCTGCTCATTTTTTCGTGACAGGCTGTTGCAGGTTTCTACTTTCCACGTTCCAAAAAAACAATTTGCGGAAGCCTGTAGCCATGATTTGCAAACTTCTTTTTGCGTACTCGAAATTCGACATTTCCGCATGGTTCGCACAATAATCGAATTCCATGTCCGAAATAATATAGAGTTTTTCAGGAATTTCCTCCTGCTTTTGCCCTGTTTTGAATGGCTGTATTCAGAATTAAATCAAAGGTTCTCTGTAAATCCGTATTGGCACACTCATTAAAAGCTTACGCAGTACGTAAGTTTATCTACAATATCTCTGCCTTGCACCTCCACCAGTCTCGGATTTTCGGAAAAGGTAATAAAATGCTTATGAAAACAGCCCTCGTTGTGCTCCGCAAAATAAATCCCTAAAGACTGTGCCACTGCTGCCGGCATATAACCGGAGCCCCAGCCACAATACATAGAACCGGAACCGTCCACTACCGCAAGAGCATTTTCCGCCCCTGTATAGTCAGGAAAAACCTTCCAGGTGACGTCCATAGAACGACGTTCCTCTTCCGTGATTTCCTCTTTCTCCATATCTCTACGGAAAATGGATGCTACGACATCATAGGGCGTCAAGGTTCCTGTATTCATTACAGAAGGATTCTTTTCTGCCTTCTCTAAAAAGGCAGAGTATCTTTCCCTGTCATTTCTAAGAAAAAGCCAGTCTATACTTATACAAAGCTTTAGAGGGCTGCTTTTTCGTAAGAGAAGGAATAGTCCTTCTCCCGAAGGTAATTCTCCATCAACTTTATTTCCGCCCGCAGTGAAACAAGGACTTTACGATACTCTGCATCGCTAAATCCCAAAGCTTTCGCAAGTTTCTTGGCTCTTTTAACGGTATCCTTATTGCTGGTATTCACGGAAGGAAGCCATTTGGCGAGTAAAGAAACACTCTCTCCGATTTTCAGGGCAGCAAGATCTTTATCCAACTGCTCTTTTATGAAACTAAGCATATCCTTTTCGCAAGGTCCGTCCAGAAGGGAAAGAAGGTCATCAAATCTTCCGTACTCCGGAACATTTGTGATATTCTTTCGAACGGACTCCGCCTCATGAAGAGAAAGCCACTTCCATATTGACCGAAACACTCTTCTCTCCCCAAGGCCACCTCGAATGTCTCTTGCGAAGAAAAGAATCTTCATTGCCATATTGTTGTCTTCCGTATAGGCCTTGATAAACCTAGAAATGATTTCATTGTCCTCAGCATTTCGCAAAGCACCAATGGTGGCAAAAAGATCCAGACAGTAAGAGTTTGTGCTCCTGTTGGTAAGAGCGCCATTCTCCGTATATGTCAGATTCTCTTCTTTTCTTAAGTCCTCTAAAAACATTGCTCCTACCTCCTTTTAAAAAAAGAAACAGCCACAAGATACTTTATAAGGTAAGGGGTATTCGCCCCTTCCAGCAAGGGATTTGGAGCAGTTCCAAGTGGGACAAGGAAAAAAAACAAGGACTATCTCAATAAATACTAACGCAAGCACAAGTATAAAATAGGCTAAAGTGACTTATCAGCCTATTTATGATATAATATATCTTAACAATAAAACGGATAAGGGGTAATAATATGGCAATTTCTTATAAACCATTATGGCACTTATTGGTAGAAAGAGAAATGAACAAAGAAGACTTAAAAAGAGCTGCAACCTGTAGATCCATTGAAAGAGGTATTAGATATCCTGATTAACTATAGAAATAATATTTATTTAGAAAGGAGGAAATAAAGTGAGTCAAGAAAATAAGATAAATCAATCTTGCTGAGGTTCAATACAAAAAACCACTGGTACAGTGGAAGAAAAAGCAAATTGCCCCAAATGTCACAAAATAGGAGAAAAGGTTAAGAATATAACTGTAAAGCATATGGTATCAGAAAACCTTATGGGAAAGGTTGTAGATGAAGAAACTTACTATTTATGTATGAATGAAGATTGTGATGTCGTGTATTATAACTCAAACAATGAAAGAGTTTTTTTATAAGGAAGATGTAAAAGTTCCTATATGGTTTAAAAAGGATGCAAATCCCAAATATATATGCTATTGCAACCAAGTTACAGAGCAACAAATTATAAATGCTGTTTTAGATGATGGTGCAAAGAATATTAAAGATATTATTAGACTTACAGGGGCAATGAAAAATGGAAAAGTGCGAAATTAATAATCCTTTTGGGAAAAATGCTGTAGTCCTTTTTATTCAAGAAACCATCAATAAGGCATTAAAAAGCAAACAAAAGTTTGCGAAACATAATTTATAAAGTACGTCACAACAGTAATAAAATTAAAAATAATAAAAAACTATAGAATTAAAATTTTAACGGTTCAGATGTAAAAGTCTGGGCCGCTTTTTTATTTTTCCCGGAAAGGAGGTCACCTATATGGTAAATGATGAAGTTAATAATAAGGCTATAAATATTGAGATAAAAGTGGCTCAGTATTCAGCAAAGGCTATTTTAAAAGCTATGAAAAAGATTATAGAAGATGCCGATGAAAAAAGCCAACCACTTGCAGATTATATTAGTGAAAAAAGAAAAACTAATTCAAGGAAACTTAAGGATATGGTAAAGAAAGGATTTCTTTCAGTCCTCTATCATACAGAGCGGTGAGACAAAGCTCTCCGCAAATATTGTGTAAGCTATGCTTTGTCATTCCTCTTGGCATAATAACATCCGTATATTCCCGTTTACTAAGAGAAAAGAGCTTCTGCTTTCCCTTCCAATCGTCATTGTTAAAAAGCGGTGTGAGAATGAGATAATCCGAATGGGTGAAAATTCCGCTCACCCCGGACTTTTTTCCGCCTGCTTTCAGCTGTTCCGACTCCAAGAGCTTTTCTTTCACTTTGCCCTCAGGGGAAATTTTTGCCAACGCATAATAGTCCATTCCCCATTTGTTCACTGAGCCTGTGCTTTCTCCCGAAGTAAAGGCGTAGAATTCGTCATTTGCTATTTTTAAACTGTCGATTTTCGGCGCATCCTTCGTCCTGTCATCATGGTGGATAAAGTCACTTTTCTCCATTTCCGAAAAGCATTTCCACTTGGCTTCTTTTTTTACAGAATCAAAGTCTAAAAGAGCAAAACATCGGGACAGACCGTAATACACTTCCCTTTCAAAGCAGACAGGAATCAATCTGCCGTCCGAAACCGTCTGAAAATACCTTTGCCTTGCATTTTCCGGCAGCGTTTTGCTAAAGGGCAAAAATCCATTCTTAATCTGGATGATTTCCGGTGAAGAAAAATCTCCGGTAAAATAAACAATTTCTTTCTTGGCTTTTGATTAGCCTGAAGCTGTTCCCGAAGGAAAAAAAGCATCGGATCATTTTCCCGGTCCAGAAAGTCCTCTCCAAGCTCTATTTCCTGTATGCCGGTTTCGGACAGGACAAGAACAGAGTAGGCTCTAGGAACTTCTTCCTTCCTTGTTAAGAGGAGAGCCCTCGCACCTTGCTCCGGACAGGCATGAGAAATAAAGGTATTTTTTTCTCCTCTATCGTTTCGGCACCCTGCGTTAGAGCGCTTCCTTCCGAAAGAAAGCCTGTGCTGTACACATAGGTATATGCTTTTTCCAACTTGTATTTTTGTATAAGGCTTAGTTTTAAAGCTGCCCTGCTATTCCTTACTATTTTCGTTATCTGCCTCTGTGTTTTTCTTTTTTCTTCGCTTGCTTCAGCATAAATTGCCGTTCTTCCTCGATGCGTTTTTGTTCTCTGTTTTTTTCTTTACGCTTTTGTTTGTTCTCTTCATGCTGTAAACTTAACGCCTGTTGCGACTTCGTCCCGATGCCAGCACGCTGCAATTGTTTTTTTGACCTCTCTTTGTGCTCTTTTCGGATTCTGTTTTCTTTCCTTGACTTGCGTTTTGACTTCCGGACTGAATTTCAGCTCATAAAAATGCTTTAAGATAAAATCACGTACCTCAAAGTCCTTGGGCTCTGCACCGAAAGTCACCTTCGCAACAGATAGGCAATTCCCCTCTGTTTTCTCAAAAACGCCCACCCAAAAAGCGCCTTCAAAAAGCACTGTCATTTGATCAAGTCATCTTGTCCATATTTGTCCCTCCAAAATTACTTTTTTTGAACAAAGAATGGACAACCCGGAGGGGAAGGTTACTTACCACAAGATTCTGTGACGGCCGGGCTACCTACCGGCTCTGGCATAGCTCTTTGTATGCGTTGCGTTTTTTTATCTTTGCTGTGTACATAATTGATGAAATTTCTTCCATCGCCTTATATCATAACGATTGAAAACTGCATTAGCAAGAATATAGAATCGTTTGCGATGAAAGTTCCTTCTTTTCAAGGGATATTTCGTGCCTCTTGAAAACAGAGATCGAATAAGAACCAACTTTTTCAAGGGACTTTTTCCATATTTCTTCAACTTTTCCAAGGGACTTTTTTTCTCCTACTTCAAAGGCAAACGATCTCCACACGAAAGGACAGGCTTAGATTAATATCTTGTATTATGCTTTGTTCCCTCATCAATTCTTTAGGCATGATATCGGAAACCACATATACTCCATCTTCTCTTCTATAAGCAAAGGGAGCCACCCCGCACAAAACCATCATAAATGCGGGTTCTTTCATCTTATCCGAATCTATCTTATTTGCTAATTTTAGTAGGGTTTCTGCCCCTTCATTTATTAACTTGTCTCCACCTAATTTAACCTCAACAAGACCATATCTACCATTACGCAAGTGTACTACAGCATCACATTCTAATCCTGTTTTATCCCTATAGTGATATACATCACCATCTAATGCGTCTGCATAGATACGCAAATCACGTACACATAGATTTTCAAAAATCAAACCCATCATGTTTAAATCATTAATTAAATCTTCCGGCCCTAATCCAAGTGCTGCCGTTGCTATTGATGGATCTACAAAATATCTTGTATCTGCAGTTCTTATCGCAGTTTTAGATCTTAAATTAGGATTCCACGCCGGAGAGTCTTCTATTACAAATGTTTTTTCAATGCATTTATATAAGAGTATAATGTTTCTTTATCAAAGGTATCTGTATCATTCACAATGCAATCTTCCCTAATTGTTTCCAGTGAAGCCTGTGTTGCCACATTACGTGCATATGATTTCATTAACCTCTTCGTTCTTTCAGAATCTCTTTTGACTCCATCCACTCTAGATATATCATCATTTACAATCGAGTCATAATAATCAAAAAGCTTGCTTTAACGCAATTTTCTTGGATACATTTAAAGCTAAAGGCCATCCTCCTCTACAAATAAAGTATGCAATATCATCTATACTGCGATTGTCGCTGGCATAAATATCTTTTCCTAAAAACATATCTTCCAACGAGACTGTACCGGTCGAATCTTTAGATTCATAAAGTGACATCGGACGCATTTTCATCCTTACTATACGCCCAGTTCCAGTATGCATGCTTTCATCTAGAATAGGCGGAACTGAGGAACCCGTAAGAATAAATTGTCCAAACTCCCCCTTTGATCCACTTCATATCTGACGGCGTTCCAAATTCCAGGTGCAATCTGCCATTCGTCTATAAGACGAGGAACTTCTCCTTCAAGAAGTGCAGTCGGTTTAAGACTTGCCATTTGTTGATATTGCTCTGTCATATCCGGACGATCCATTTCTATAAAGCTTTTTGCAAGATGTTTTTCCTGATGTTGTTTTTTTCCACACCACTTTGGCCCTTCTATTAATACAGCCCCCTTTGATTCCAAATGTTCTGCTAAAACTTTGTCCGATATTCTTTCAATATATTCTCTCATAGGATACTCTCCTCCATATTGTCTAACATAATTCAATCTTTCATGCCGAGTATTTGACGTTTTTTAATTCTAGTATTTAACGTTTTCTAATTCGAGTATTTAACCTTTAATCATCCTGCTATTGCGCATTATTTTAATCGAGCATATAGCTACTAGTCAATCTACACTTGTAGCAAGTGGGCTTTCACACGATACTCCTCATGAATTAAATCAGCAAACTATTCCCATCCAATAAGAATTCCTTAACTCCCATCATCAGATATCCGTTCTCGTCATAGCGAGGCTTCATACTTTTTTCTACAATAATGATTTTCTTGAAAGAATCCATGGTGCGCTCAAAGGATTTGCATTCCTGTTCATATTTTTCCTGATCGGGAATGGCATAGGCAGACTGAATATAATACTTCTTGCTTCCTAAAGTAGCGATGAAATCGATTTCCCTCTGCACACGAATTTCTTTTCCCATTTGCATCCTTCTCCCTGGACTCCACGGTTCCCACATCTACCTGATAGCCCCTGTATCGCAATTCATTGTAAATGATGTTCTCCATGATATGGGTTTCTTCTATCTGCCGAAATGACAGTCAGGGCATTTTCGAAGACCCAAGTCTTCAAAAATAAATTTTTATAAGGAGTTCCGATATACTTTCGTCCTTTTACATTATATCTTTTTATACGAGAAAGCATAAATGCTTCTTCAGCATAGGTGATGTATTTATCCACTGTTGCATCACTGATATTTGTCCCGTGAACAGAATTCATCGTTGCGGCAATTTTCCTTGGATTGGTAAGGGTGGAAACGCCGGAGGCAATGACATCGATTACTTCCCCTAAAGCGCTTTCATCCTGTACCGAATATCTGGCCACGATATCCCGAAGATACACGTTCTTCATTTGGGATATCAAATAATTGCTTTTCTGCTCTTCCGTACTCATCAGGGCAACTGCCGGGAACCCTCCGTAAACGGAGTAATCATCATAGGCTTCGCTTTTTATCTCCCTCTTTGAATGCATAGTATTCGGAAAAAGATAAAGGCAGCACATGCACTTCATCCCCTCTTCCCTCAAATTCAGTTAAAATATCTTTTGACAGAAACTTGGAATTACTGCCTGTTACGTAAACATCAACATTTTGCTTCCGAAGGAACCCATTCAGCACTGACTCAAAGGCTCCCAGCTTCTGCACCTCGTCCAGCAAAAGGTAGTACATCCCTTCACCACGAATTTGTGGCATCAGCCAGGTAAGAAATCGGGAGGGATCTACCTTACGCTCTTCTTTTTCATTATCCAGTACGATGGGATCTTCTCCAATCTTTAATAAATCCTCCGCTGTATCAAAGGCGAATCGGATAATGTGGCTCTCTCCTACACCTTCTGAAAGTAAATGCTTATAGAATAAAGTATTCAGCAAATACGACTTCCCGCAGCGTCTGATTCCGGTAATCACTTTAATGAAACCATTGTGTTTCCTGACAATAAGTCGATTAAGGTACACATCTCTATTGATTTCTCTATTGATTTCCATCTTGATCTCCATTTCATATTTTTGCCGCAAACGGCACTTTTACAAAATAGTGTACTCATTATTTGGAGAATTCGCAAGAGATTCATTTCCTATTTTTGCCGTAAACGGCATTTTTATGGCATAGACAGAAAATCAAAATGAGATAATAACTTTTGGTAGAAGAATTACTGCGCTGTTAACAGCATTTCTATAAACCACACATGATTTTATTCTCCTCCCAATACCTTTTTCTGCCAGCTTCGTTTTCCGCAGGCCGGACATTTCATATATCTTGCCCGTCCCCTATGCATGGATAGAATGACCTTACTATAGGAAGGCACATAGCGATGATGACAGCACTCGCATTCATAGAATCCTGCTTTCTGTTCAATGCCAACCGCGATAAAAGCTTACCAGTAAAATCATCATAAGGGCAAAGGCGGAGAGTACCATTCTCAGCCAGAAGGGCATCTCTAGGAAAGATGCCAAAAGGATTAAGACTGAGCCGGAGAGCACTGCCGAGAATCCCATCCAGTATTCCAGCTTAAGAGCTCTCCTGTCCCTTTCCTCCACTTCTCGTCTCATTGCCAGAAGGTTCTCTTCTACTTGTTTACTATATAATTCTGCCATGATTCTTTCGCCCGACAGGAGTTCGTTTACGTTGATTTTTCAGAAATCCACAAAGCTCCAGCATGATTCCGGAATCCGGCATAGACTTTCCGTTTTCCCATTTGGATACCGCCCGGTCACTGATTCCAAGCTTTTTCCGCAAGCTCCGCCTGGGTCATACCCGCTTCCTTTCTGCAAGATGCTATAAATTTTTCCGATTTTTGATTTGATCCATATCGGACACCTCCTTTCACGGCATAAGCTTACAGGAAACCGCCGAAAATGACAGGAACCGGCAGTTGAGTTCTATTGATTCTACCACCGCTTGAGTCTGAATTCTTTTTATCTTTAGCCACATACCTTATTGGATCTAATACCGCCGGAATTGCAGGGGAAATCATAACCACCCGTCAAACGGGGGTTTGCTCGAGGGGCTATAAGCCCCTGTTACTAGGCCAGCGTCTCAAAAGGCGCTGGCTTTTTATTTTAGGCTATGGGAAGTTTGACTTCCCACAGCTCCATTCAAGCCATATTGCTTTTTGACTCGTCACTACCCCATAAAGGGGTAGTGGTACTACTTCACGTCAACCCTTGAAAGGGTCTTCATACTCCTTAACACTAAATTTATCCAGAGCGATATCATGTTTCTCTTGCTCTTTGAATATACTTTTTTTATTGTGGCTTTCATTTAGTCCAACCGTACTGACATAATAGCCTTCGGCCCAAAAGTGTCTATTCCCGAATTTATATTTTTAAATTTGCGTGTTTATCAAATATCATTAACGCGCTCTTTCCTTTTAAATATCCCATAAATGAAGAGACACTTATCTTTTGGAGGAATACTAACTAAAATATGTACATGATCAGGCATTAAATGTCCTTCTATTATCTCCACTCCTTTGTATCTGCACAGCTGGGCTATTATGTCCCGTATATCTGTCTTGTATTGATAATATATTATTTTTCGCCTATACTTCGGTGTGAAGACAATATGATATTTACACATCCATTTAGTATGTGCTAATGCATATTCTTTCTTCGCCATCAATCACCTTCCTTTTCTGCAATATAGCTTGAACAACTTTATTGTATAAGGAAAGGTGATTTTTGTATAACTATGTTCCCCACCCGCATAGCGGGTGGTTTTTTGTATCAGAGCTAACATTTTTCAAATGTCAGCTCTGATACTGGCTAAAAAGTCCATGAAATAAAAATCCGGCAAGCTTCTTAAAGAAGTTGCCGGCTCTCCTACTCATTACATGGGGTTACAAAGCAGTAAGAAAGGTTAATCCCCTAAAATCACTCCCGCTGAATTAGGAATAATGAGAATCCAGTCCTTTTTCGGTTCTTTGGTCCACCCATAAATAACCCAAATCAGGCAAGAAATTGCAGCAAATAACGGTTGAAACGGTTGTGCTTTGCTTCCTTGTAAATTGGCGTAAATTTGCGGGATATAGGCAATAAAAAAACAAAAATTCCAAGAAACGCTCCAATAGAACCTACAAAAAGATTGATTTTTTTCTTAGACATCTGCTGACTCCTTTCAATTGTACTTGTCGTAAAGTTACTAAAAAATGTCAATTAGTTCCTTTTGTAACTGACGCCGTGCTAATTATAAGGAATTTTTGCTTTTTGTCAAATATTTTTTATAGATTCTCTGCATCCAATGCAAAAAGCTGAAGTGAAAAGTTTAATTCCACTCTAAAAGGGGACGAAGTAGACGTTAGTCTTTCACCACTTTCCACTTAACCAGTTGTGGCTTTTTGTCTTACAGTTCATGTAGCTGACAGCCGCCGGAAAGGCAGGTGCCTACATGAGTATAACAAATGCTTTTTCGCATTTAACCCTCGAAGAACGACGCATCATCTTTACCGGCATAACAAACGGTTCCACCAAAACCGCTATTGCCCAGACGATAGGAAAGGATAAATCTACCATTGGCAAGGAAATCAAGCTCCACCGTAAGCTGACACATAAGTGCAAGATGCCTCTGGAGTGTAATCATTACAAGAGATGCGTCTTTGGACGCCAGTGTACTGTCGACTGTCCGGAGTATGATCCTTTTTCACTGCTCAAGGCGCGACCGTTCCCCGGTGCATGCAATGGCTGCTCTAACTGGAGCCACTGTAGGTTCGATAAATATCAATACTGTCCAGAAGACGCCCAGATAGATTACCGGACGACATTGATTGATTCCAGACAAGGAGTGAATCTTACCGTGCAGGAGGCAAAGGAGATGGCCGCCATCATCAAGCCGTTGCTCGGTCATGGGCAGTCCCCCTACCAGATCGTTACCAATCACCCTGAGCTTGGGATTTCTGAGAAAACTCTTTATAACTACATAGAGGGAAATGTATTCCATGAAATTGCCGGTGTCACTGTCATGGATCTCCGCCGCAAGGTATCCCGTAAAATCCCAAAGAAAAAAATCTAGGGATATAAGAAAAGGATTGACCGGAAGTATCTTCATGGCCGCACATTTAAGGACTATGAGCAATATATTGCCGATCATCAGGATGTGTTCGTGACACAGATGGACACCGTTTACAATGACGAAACCAATGGACCGTTCATCCAGACCTTTAAATTCGTGAGTGCGGGGGTCCTTTTTGCCATCTATCAGGAACGTAAAACAGCTCTTTCCATGAAAGAAGGAATTGACTTTCTGGAGAAGATTCTTGGCCGGGATACATTCAGGAAATATGTTCACATTCTTCTGACGGATCGGGGAACTGAATTTACTGCCGCCGAATCCATGGAGACAGATGCTGATGGTGCCAGACGAACACGAGTTTTCTATTGTGACCCCATGCGTTCCGGACAGAAAAGGCTCTTTGGAGAACAAACACATTGAACTGCGTTACATTCTTCCCAAAGGGACAGACCTGAACGCTCTCGGACTGACTAATCAGGATGACTTAAACCTCGTCCTGAGTCATGTGGACTCTGCTCCCGTCGAAAAGCTTGGCGGAAAGAGTCCTCTGGATGTTGCAGATTTTATGTACCATGATCTTTACGAAAAGCTGAATGCTTTCGGCATCCGAAAAATAGAAAAGGACAAGATTATTCTCAAGTCCCTATCTTCTTAAAAAAAGTAAATGACAACAGGCGGCTGTCAGGGCGCTCCATACCGATCGCTTGAAGTGGAAATTAGTCCTACTTTTTTGAAAAACCGACTAAAGTCCGCTTCGTTGTCATGCCTGAAAAACATTTGGTCGCAGCTGACAGAGGCCTGTCATAGAAGTTAGTGTAATACTGATTTCCATTGTTGTACAACACAAAATGGCATTTACCCCTGTTCTGCAAGAGTAAACGCCACTTTCATCGACTCGGTTTTTAGAGTGGAATTAAACTTTTCACTTCAGCTCCAATGCAAAAATCTCCTTTATTCAGGTAATTCCCAACTTACTCCATCTTTTCCCTAACCCCTTGATATAACGTGCCTTTTTTCTTTACAAAGGGCTTGATTCCCAGATGGAACCTAAAACTTCTATATTGGAATAAAATATCGGCAGTTCGAGATGCTTTAACTCCCCGGTCTCATAAACACATTTGCATCCATACAACATATCCCCTACATCACTATGTAAAGTCATGATTTTTCGGGTGAGTTCATTCGTTTTGAACATTCGTTTCATAAAAATTCCGGCAAAGGTAGACGGAATTCTATACGGGAGAAGTTCATTTTTATAGAAGCTTAAGTCTACTCCTCTCGCCTTGACCACCTGAATCGTTTCTCTTATTACCTTTACTGTAATAGACAATGCATGGGCATCCTTCATCAAATTAAGAGCAAGCTGCATCGGATGATCAATTTTCCCTTCCCGGGCCGCAGAAGAGGTGACACCGGCATTGATGGCCATATGAAGCCATATCCATTCCACCATGTCGTGAGGAATCTCCGTTTTCAAATCTGCAGAAGCGAGAAGAGCTGTTAAAGCTTTGTAATTGGAAATCCCTGCTTTTCCCTCACCTTCCAGCATAATATGGTCAAAGAGAACACAGTCCAAGTTATTCTGCAAAAAGCCTTCCGCCTGCGGTAGGAAAACCTATAATATAAGGATAAGCACCCACTATTTCATCAATCTCTTCCCGACTGTTCCAAAAGTTACAAAATAAAATCAGACTTCCTGTAATATGGTTCTGTGAAAGTGTCGCTATCGCATCCTTTATTTTCCCGCTTGCCACACTCAAAATAATAAAATCATACTCTGTATTCGGCTTGGTAAGATTCACCTTGTATTGATCTGCTTTTTCTTCTCCTTTTTTGTTATAACGTCCATCTAATAAACTGATATTTAGACTTTCCTGTGCCTTCGATTTTTTCTCTTCTCTCAGCAAATGTTCGACTTGATGCCCTGCTTTTTGGAACACATAGCCGTAAGTTGTGCCTATGACTCCAAGACCCACTATGCATATTCTCATAAATTCTGCCTCCTTTCTTCTATTTTTCCATCCGATTATCCAGGCAAGAACCAGAAGATAATTTTCCACAGCGCCAATCAAATTTACCATTTGATGCATCTTAAGATAATGGACAAAATGATTGCTTCCGATACCGATTCCGCCGAGAATAAGAGCCAGCAAAATAGACTTTAGATAGGTCCAATTGTAGTGCCTATACGACGTAATCAATATGACTAAAACGGCAATATTCCAAAAGCCGATTTCTCTCTGCCATCCTGTAGAAATTCCATACGCAGAGTTTCTTCCCATATATTCCGGTGCGAAAATCTGTAGGATCGCCGCACCGGATATCGCTATGATAAGAATGATAAACAGCACGCGCAAGAAAAGATTCATTTTTTTCTGATGCATTGACTAGACCTCCTTAAACTCACAGATTCCGTTTGCCATCTGTAAATCACACATTACAATTCCCCTATTACGTTTTCTTTTCCAATTCTCCGATAGCCGGAAAACGAAGTAAAGTAACTGCCACAAGGGAAAGAAAGACACCCGAAATCCCTATCATAAAAGCGGCTCCACGTCCGACACCCATTCCACTCAGACTCCCAAGACCATCCGCAGCTAAGCCGGAAACTGCATAGGCAATAACATAGCCCCAGCTGCGAGAGAAAGCCTATAAATCCCCAAGCTCTGCCCTGCAAAGCATCCGGTATATTTGTCCTGCAAAGATAATCCATGCAGTTGTTGCAAAGAGGCAAAGTAGCAAAGAAAAAGAAACCAAATATACTGATGCTGACCAGATTTTCAAATATTGACATACCGATCATAAAGATTCCCGCCATAAAAAAATGAGATTTGAAGAACTTTTTCCATATTCTTTCTTAATGCCGAAACCTCCGAGAAGTATTCCCGATACAAGCATTCCACTTGCACATAGGGTTTCTACAATGCCCAGCACCTTGGAGTCTGAAAAAGAAAGAATCATCGGCTCAACAAGAATTTGCAAAGTCCCAAGAAACAGGGTAATCAGAGAGGAACACAGGACAAGCACAAAAACGCCTTTCTCTATGTGGATTGCTCTCCAGCCTTCTTTCATGCTTTCCAAAAATGACTGCTTATCTGTAGGCTGTTTTGCTTTTATCCCTTGCCTTACAATAAAGGTCGTTGTAATCGTAACAAAGAAGGTAGATACATCAATGAGCAGCAACAGGAAATGTCATGATATGCCAGCAATAGGCCTGCTATAACGGGCGAGAACAGATATCTGGCACTTCCTGCCAAAGACACTAATCCTGAGGCTTTGGAAAACTCCTCCTTGGATAATAAATCTGTGATCGTTGCTCTGTAAGAAGGATCTAAAAGGGAGGAAAATATGGCACTGACGAACACACCTATACATATCTGAACGAGGTTTGCTTCTCCATGTAGCATGCAGAGGAAAATGTAAAGGATGCCAAGTCCTGAACAACCGTCTCCAATCATCATCAAAACTCTTCTATCGTAACGGTCAGCCAACACTCCTGCCGGAACAGTGAAAAAGAAGGGTGAGGCAGAAATCCAAGTAAAGTCACCAAGGCCATTCCTGCCGCACTGCCTGTTTTTGAAAGACATAAACCCCAAGTCCAAAAAGAAGTGAGTCCGCCACCTATAGACGATATGAGCTCCCCAATCCAAAGAAGGAGAAACTTTTTCATTCCGGAACTCATCTTAATTTCCCTCCCCAAATCGTGTTTTCAAGAGTCTTCCAACATGCTCCGTTCCAAAAAACATTTTTTTATTCAGCAGTACAATAATCACCGTTACAATGAAAATCACAATGGTTTCCACACACTTTGTCTCCGCTGTCATCGCAATTTTTTTCCTGCATAAAGTTTACAAACAAATGGAACACCATGCAGGCCAGAATGGAGCGGTCGCTGACCAGATACACCCATGTGATGATATATCCCATGAGAATGGCACCCACGAAGAAATTAATGGCAAACAAGGGATTAACCATAAGTCCTGCCTGATATGTCCCCTTAATAAAGAGCAGGGGAAAATGCCAGAATGACCACAAGATTCCAAAAATCAGAGATTCAATAAACCAATCCATATATTGCCCTATGGAGTCTTCGCAATATCCCTTCCAGCCTACTTCTTCAATAATCGAAGCCAGTGTAATGGTCACAAAAGCAGATCCTATTCCCACTCCGGTAAAGGAAAAATCTTCCGTAAAGGAAAACTGCTTTAAGGATTGTCCGAATAAAAGGGAGAAAAGAATAGAGAAAACAATGATTAGTGCATAAATAATCACGGCCCAAACTACATTCATCCACTTTACTTTATAAAAGCCTATAATCTTTTTCCTTAAGATCTCTCTTCAACTCTTCACAGCCGGATACAAGGACAAATACAGTGGAGACCACTGCCGGTGCAAGGAGACCCAGCAACATCAATACCGCCCCCTTATCTTCGGAAACAAAGATTGCCGGTATCCAGAAGATCCATGTGAAAAAAATACGCACAGAGAAAGAATAACCACGGTCTATATCGATATTCATCTTTATCCAGCATGAACTGTTCTTTGTTCTGTGCTTTATTCTGCGCTTTATTCTGCGCTTTATTCTGCGCTTTGATTATCCCCTTGCTCATAATCTCGCTCATTCCCTTGCTCATTCCTTTGCTCCCTCTACTAAGACCTTGCTGATAAAATGCATGGTTCCGGGTTTTTGCCCCCAGTGACTTCTCCAGCATGTCGATATACACCGCTACATCTTTTTCCCCAAAATCTCCATAATCGAACATATGTTGACTCGTAACTAGGAGCATCTTCACTCGCTCTTCAATAAGAGTGCACGCAAAAAAACTCCCTGTGCTATTCCTTCTTTAACAATCTCTGCCAGAATCGGTACCGCCACCTCTACAATTTTCTTGCAGATTTTATCGTGCATGACGATATTTTCCTTTCTTTCCAGAACATCCGTGATTACCACTTCCTCTTTCTCCGGACGAAAGGCATTCACAACCGAAACCAGTTTTTCGGGTATGGTAAGTGATGCCTGAAGAAGCTCTTTGGCTACAGCGCTCTCCTTCTCTATCATCATTTCAATGACCGCCTCCAGCGTTGCCTCTTTGCTTGCAAAATAATAATAGTAAGTGCCCTTTGCGATACCGGCCTTAGCCACAATCTCGTCAATGCTGGTATTCTCATAGCCTTTTTCTATAAACATGCGATAGGCAAGCTTTAGAAGTTCCTGTTTTCTTTGTTCCCCTTTTTTCATATCCGCCTCCATTTTTTATATGCCTTCTTTTTCATATTCACCCTATTTTTCATATCTTCCCCGGGCTCCATATTTGATCTTTTTGTTTTCATTCGACATTTTCGACTATCAGTCGGTTTTTATGATAAAACAGCAAATGTTGGCTGTCAAGTTTTTTCGACTGTCAGTCGATATTTTTTTCAAACGCAATTTTGGGAAACTAAAAAAGCACCTGCAAAAATGCAAGTGCCTGCCTATTTTACAGCGGAAAGTCCATACGCACATCCTAATACCTGATTCTTACGCCATCATTTGCCTTTCTCACGTTGCCTATTGTTCTGCATTCTCGCGCATACTGTCCCAAGCCTTCGGAAGCCGCATATTTCTTGCCTTTTCTTCCGTATCCTCCCGTTCATCATAGCCGTCATAAGGGGCAGTCGGATCATGCGGTTTTTGTTTTTTTCCGGAGATACAGAGCTTATCCTTGTGTCGAAATGCAAATTCCCCGGTCATCCGTCCACCCCGTGTGTCCGCTCACAATTAGCGGAGTGCATTTTTCTTTCAGCAGAAGCTCTTCCAGCTTCACGAGAGAACGCTTTGCCAATGCATTGTCTTCGGCAAGAGAATTCAAAAAACTGTATCCCCCATCCGCGCCGAACCAAATCGTATCTCCCGTAAACAAATAGGCATCGTCAATAAGATAAACAAGGTGCCCGTAAGTATGCCCGGGAACAAGAATGGCTTCAACCTTGATATCTTGAATATAAATGACTTCCCTGTCATGAAGCAGCGTCTTCGGATTGTCCAGCTTGACAACGGGAAGTTTGCAAAGCTTGTAGAGGACTCTACGGCGAAGTTCTCCCGTTAGATATTTATTTTCCTCTTCTCCCAGATAAATTTCCGCTTCTCTAAAAAGGCCCTCACTATCCGCTTCCAGAGCTCCGATATGGTCCGTATCCAGATGGGTAAGGAAAATGTTTCGAATATCCGAAGCCTTGATATCCAACCACGCCATTTTCTCTGCCAAACGCTCATAATTGTAGCCTGCATCAATCATAATGGTCGTCCCATTTTTTTCCTGTAGAAGAAAAACGTTGGCAACCCACTCCCTTACCACACAAACCCTATCATCTATCCATCCGGTATTCAACGGTTTGAAAATCTCTTTTCCACGATACATAAAAAGACATGAAAACTTTCTGAAACGAAGAGTCTTTTTTTCGACATAAGAATATACCCCCATTTATCATACGAATTTTTGTTTGTGTACAAACTCCCGATATAAATAGAATACGAGAAATATGGAAAAAAAGATACAAGAAAGCAAAAACGAGAGGGGACAAGCCTACACTCCGGCGTCCCTTCTCGCTTTTTTCTTATCAGCCTATTCCTCTTAAAGCACTCCTTTGTTTCTCGAGGCTCAAAGAAATGCTTTTTCCTTTTCCGCTAAACACTTCCACAATAGAATCCTCTGAATCTATTCTTGCGAAGTCTCTTTCTTAGTCTTCCTGATAGACAACGATATATGCTTTTATATAATCACTGCCTTCCACAAGAGTGAGCGGCATTTCCATAATGACTTTCCCTGTCTGTCCATTCGAATATTGCTCTTTTTCCTCAGCAGAGTAGAAATACATTCCGGCGGAATAACGGTGTCCGGCCTCTACGTCAAGATCAAAGCTCACCTTCTCCGTTTTGACGTTCCTTGTCTTAACGCCTACCGTTTCCGTCGACTGATAGATTCCTTCGATGGTATGCTGACCCGGAGTCAACGCCACGATGGTTTCCAAATCATTTCCCATAGTAGACGGCACACTGGAAAGATCGTTTCCGTCGACCCTAATCTGCTTACCATAGATATGAAGAATTGCTCCATTGCGGTTGTCTTCTATAAACTTCTCCACCGAGTTTGCTTTTTTTCTTGCCCCTGGAAAGCATTATTACAAAAGGCTACCGCCCATACTACCGCTACTACAGCAATGATAATGATGGTTTGTGTTGACATGTCTATTCCTCCTAAAAATTTCCCCTCTTTTTCAAAGGCAAAAAGTCACCATTAAAAAAACGGAATTTGAATTTAAAAAAAGTCTAAAATCCATTATAAATTTACTATGCTGAATGTCAATCCGTTTATTAAAGATGCCCCGTAGAGCTGTTAAGGCACGCCGGTAGAAATGTAAACTTAAAATTCTCTAATGCCCTAGCGAGGCTAAATGGAATAATTTCTCCCTGCCTTTCGTTTTCGTATATGCCATTTCCTTGTGCATATACTCTATAATATCTTTGGCCTTAAAATCTTTGAACTTCTTTATCACATCATCTAAGATTCTCCTATCCTCATCTGTAAGAATGGAATAGTCCATTCCTATACTCGGATATATATGAAGCATCAGATCATAATTATTACTTTCTTCCTCTCGTATGTTTAAATTCTCCAAATCCATCAAACTATAATGGCCAACAGGCAATGCCCCCATTGGTTCATGTCTGTATACCATACCTGTCATGGCAATACCGCGTCGTTTAAAGGACAGTGCATCCCCATACCAAAGCATTTTTCATTAGTTTCACTTTGAATAGATTGGATACGCTTTCAGCAATATACGAAATCATCACCTCAATTTTATCAATATTCAGCAAGGTGAAACCATTAAAATCCGATGCTGTATCAAATTTCGCATACTCTGCTTCTAACGCCTGCCTTGTTATATATTCCTTTCCATAGGAATCGAGTTTCCCCACAATTTTAGAATGCACAAGTCTTCTTTTGGTCTCAGAAAACTTATCTGCATTTTTCTTCAAAAGTTCCAGCGCAACCAGAGGATTATCTTTTATCATACGCAACATCGTGTCATAAGCCTCATCTTGAATAGCCTTACTTTCATATCGTGAAATCGTTGCTTCCCCCCATCCAAGTAGGCGAGCTAAATCCACCTGTGAAAGACCATAGCTTTCACGAATTCCCACAATTTCTTCAGAAGTCAATAAGCCGTGTAAAACTCGATAAGCATTCCTTGCATTAAGCAGGTTCTCATTTGCCATCGCTCCGGTCTCAAATTCCCTCTCTTCTTCATCAGCGTTTATGCAGTAAAAAAAATGCTCTTCATAAGATACCTTATCCCCTTTTATCGTAATGCTTGCCAGTCGCTTTCTTTCCTCTACATCATGCTTTTTATCGCATAGAGGACAATCCATATGCACTTTTCTAATAACTTTACTTGCCTCCATCATTCACCTCCGCTTTCCCATCCACTATGCATAAGGAAATTTCATCTTCTCTTTTGCATAGTGGAATGACACGCATAAAATGTATGTCCTCAGATTCTCTTTCTTTTTATCTTTAACTTCACATATACAAGCCTTCTGTTAATATCTTTCCCAAAAGACGAAGAGCAACGGAGGATTGAAATCATCCTTATCAATCTTAGTTTCTGAATATTCTGCCACGGTCAACTCTTTAAGTCGATTCACAACATCCTCGGAATTGTAATCTAAATCAAGCAATGTGTAAGGTGTTGAATGCTCTTCGTCATCTAGCTTCTTTTTCTTTATTAGTATTAAGTCATGGTCTATATCAAAATCATTACCCTTTAAAAATGCTTTCAGTTCCTCAAGGAAAGCAACCACTTCCTGTCTTTTCGATATTCTACTGAGAAAAATAAAGATCACCTCCCTTAAAGGTTTTACTATCAATTGATAGTGTATATCTTATGGAGTTGCATGTCAAGAAAACTATTCCTATTAAGTGTCCATCTTCTGTCCTAATTTTTCTTATAGCTTACGGAATAAATCATAATTTGCGCTACAATACAGAGTAGTATTACTCCCAAAATGTATCCCAGCATTTTATTCATATCCAGATACCCATGAAACAGTTTGGCTTGAAAGGTAAAGTATTCTTTCAGGCTAAGAACAAACATTCCCTGATCCACTCCTTGAAGGCTTGTATTGATATGCTCCAAGAGTCCATTAAGCAGTATATTTCTCAGCATAATCGTTATTTGACTCGCAGGAAATAGGTTGCACACGGTTTGTACTTCATTTGAAAATTGAGAAATAGGAATATAGGCTCCAATCACAAAGCCCGAAGCTGCTGATAGTATTCCAAAGAAAGCTTCGCAGGCACTGACGGTTTTGAAAAACAAAACGATAATCATAAATATTGCGCTTGCAGAAATAGAGCCAAGTGCAACAATAGAAAAGGCTTTTATAACTTGGCTTGCATTCAAATACATATTTCCTTGCATACGAATTCCAATAAGGCCGACAGCCAGAATTATACTGTTCAAAAGTATTGAAGTAAGCACAGCCGATACAAAATAAGCAAAGATAATCTGCCCTCTTTTTAGTGGTGTTGCCAGAATATCATAATCCACTTTATTGGCTCTATCTCTTACCAGTGTGGTAATACAACTAAAGGGAACTGAAATCATTGCGGATCCCAATATTCCTGTCAGCAAAAGGAGATTCGCAAACATATCGATGTCCTTTTCGGTAACCACAGAAGCCAGTCCCGGATACTGCTCCATTGCACTTTGTATCGTACTGACAAAGGTGCCTTTCAGGAATAATAAATACAGTACAAGCACAATAATGGATGTCAGTAGAGAGAATAGAATGCTCTGCCAATCCTTGAAAAACAATAGTAAATTTCTCTTGATAAGTCCCAAAATCCCCCTCATCTTATGCCTCCAGCTTTCTCCCTGTTAAATGTAAGAATACGTCATCCATACTGCCTTTTACAATTTCATAGTCTCTGATTTTTGCTTTTGATTTTTGATAGAGAAATTCGCTTAGGGAGAACTTCTCCTTTGATTTTAAGGGCACAATATAGTGATCTGCTTCATAAGAATACGCCATATCTTTCAGCACAAGCTCATTGTCACCACATTTCTCTGTATACCAAATCAGTTTTGTATTCGTGTATTTCCTTTTTAAAGTCGCCGGCGTATCCTCTGCTACAATTCGTCCCTTATCCAGGATCACAACTCTGTCTGCATCTCTTACTTCTTCCATATAATGTGTTGTAAGAAATATCGTCATTTGTTTTTCTTTTCGAAGATAATCGATATACTCCCACACCAGCTTTCTGGACATGGGGTCCAGCCCGGTTGTGGGCTCATCCAAAAAGAGAATCTTCGGATTATGTAAAAGCGCTCTGATAATATCCACTCTTCTACGTTGTCCTCCTGATAATTGCTCATATTTTCTATTCCAGATGCTTTCCAATTCGAAGGCCTGCATTAAAGGATGTAAACGCTCCAAAATTTCTTCTTTGTGAATTCCATAGTAAGAGGCTCTTGTCAGAAGATTTTCTTTTACGGTCAATACTCCGTCCAGTACCGAATTCTGAAAAACTATACCTATTTTCTCTCGAATCTTGTCATCCTCTTCTCCAAGCTTGTGGGAAAAGATTTCCACCTCTCCCTCTGTTATTCCCAAAAATGGTACAAAGGATATTGATGGTTGTGGATTTTTCCTGCACCATTTTCCCCGAGAAATGCAAAAACTCCCCTCCTTCACGGAAAAAGGAGATATGATCCACCGCAGTTGTTTTATCATAGTTTTTTTGCTTAAGTTCTTTACCGTGATTGCATTCATCCGATTCTCTCCTTCTTGGCGCCTCTATAGTTCTTTCTGTAATTCTTTTCCTATAGTGCTGTACCATGCTATCCTGCAAGTCTTCCTGTAATTCTGCCCCGTTGTCTTAACTTGTTGTTCTGCCTAACCGATTTTTGACAAAAATCAGCTTATCAACTTATAAGCATTAAAAAAAAGTGCCACTCTACCAAGCTGCATTTACAGCTTACCAGTTGCACTTTTTTTCATGAAATGCTTTATTTTCGTGAAAAGCTTTATTTCTTATTCTGAATCTTGCAAAATCTTTAATGGCTTCATTGATTTTTAATCTCGTCTGCCTTTGCTATCCATGCCGTTGCTCCCCAGACAAAGAGATAAATAGCACTATACATGAGACAAAATGATGCGTAAGTTGATGATTTGTCCGAACCAATGAAAAAAAGGCTTGCACATAGAACCACAATTCCGAGAACCGAGACAAAATGGATTCCCATCCTGATCCATACTTCACTTTTTCTTCAAGTTATCCATATCCAAAAAGAAAAATATGTCGGTAATGAGGATAAAAAAATCCCGTGAGGCAAATAGAAAGAGGATCACTCCATTGAAAACTAAAATGTCTGAACTCCTAATGAAAAATGCTGTATAAGCATCAGCATTCCAATTCCAAAAAAAGAATGGCTGTTGAAATCATTAAAGTCTGACTAAAAATAGTTTTTTTACTTTTTGCATATCATAGTCCCAACCTTTCTTTTAGTTCTTTCACATAAGATCTTGCAATAATCACTCGCTCTCCATTCAAAAGTTCTGCCGTCATTCTTCCGTTAATTTCCGCTCGCACTGACTTTATTTTTCCTCATATTGATAATCATTGCCTTTGCTGCTCTGAAGAAATTCCTGCTTAGCGTATTTTTCCAGTTCATATAATCTATATTGCACTTCCAAGCAATCATCCCTTGTATAGAAAAAGGTTCGTTTATCCACGGATTCGATATAATAGATTTTATCAATCGGGCAGAAAACAGCTTCTCCATTACAACGGGCAGTGATAACAGGGGCACTGTTTTCAAAGAGCATTGATGGCAGTTTGAATGTTCTCCGTTACTTTAACAACACGAATCACCGCTTGCTCTTCTTCATAAGAATTTACTTTTTGAATATCCACCTTCACTCTGTCACCACCTTTACAGTGCCATAAGAATTGTTCCTCCGGCGATTAAAATACATGCCAAAATCGATTTGACATTAGTCGTTTCATGAAGAAGTGTAAAAGCTAAAACCATGGTAATCACAATGCTAAACTTATCCACTGCAGCCACTTCAGATACATCTCCCTATTTGCATTGCCTTATAATAGCAGAGCCAGGACGCACCTGTAGAAAGTCCCGATAGGATCAGAAAAAAATCCAAGATTTTCCAGCTAATTTGTCCTATCCCTTTTTGCGCATGGACAAAAAGACCATCATCCAAGACAAGAGGAGAACGACCACCGTTCGAATGGCTGTAGCAAGATTGGAATTGACATCCTCAATACCCAACTTTGCAAATATCGCCGTTAACGATGCAAAAACGGATGATAAAATCGCAAAAAACAGCCACATACCGCTTCCTCCTTCTCATACGGTTTCCAAAATGATCTTTCAAAATTCCAGCTTACAGCCAAGCTCCATATTTCTTTATATACAGCTTTTTCACGGTCTCAATCGTAAGTCCGTAGAGTGCCAAAATCACAAGCAAATACGCAAAGTAATCCATTGGCATCTCCGTAAATACCGTGTTTTTCAAGTTATCAAAAAGATAGGGAATGGAGATGGCTGCAAAAATACCCAATGCCGAAGCAAGCGCCAGTCTGAGTCGCACTTGGAATCCAGAATCGGTCGCTTCGAAGTGCGGATGAACTGCACAATCAGAATTTGGGAAATTAAGCCTTCTACAAACCAGCCTGTCTGGAAATAGTTCTGCATGGAAAGGCTGTTATAGCCCAAAAGGAACCAAAGCACCAGGAAAGTCATTACATCAAATACGGAGGAGATACCGCCCATCACATTCATAAAGGACACAAGGGATGCACTGTTCCACTTATGAGGTTTCTGCAGGAATTCTTCGTCCACATTGTCCCAGGGAATCGCAATCTGGGTAAAGTCATAAATCAGATTCTGAATCAAAATCTGCAGGGGCAGAATGGGCAAAAATGGCAAGAATATCGAAGCAATCAATACGGAGAACACATTTCCAAAGTTACCGGATAATGCCATCTTCATGTATTTCAGGATATTTCCGTAAATTCGCCTTCCCTCATAGATACCGTTTAAAATGACGGTTAGGCTCTTCTCCAAGAGGATAATATCCGCACTGGCTTTCGCAACGTCTGTGGCATTGTCCACGGAAATGCCTACATCTGCATCATGAAGGCTGGGGGCGTCATTTACGCCGTCTCCCATATAGCCCACCACGTGTCCGTTTTTCCGAAGAGCGTCCACCACACGCTGCTTCTGCATAGGAGAAAGACGGGCGAAAATGTCATTTTTCTCCACAACACGGGACAGCTCTTCCTCACTCATCTTTTCCAAGTCGGAGCCTGTTACCGCATTTTGCTCTCCTACCTTCATGCCCACCAGCTTACATACGTGTTCCACCACAACGGGGGCATCGCCGGAGATGACCTTGACGTGAACTCCCGCATCATACAGTCCATGAATGGCTTCCTTGGCATCCGGCTTGGGCGGATCCAGGAAGGCGATAATGCCCAGGAAGGTCATGTCGGTTTCGTCTTCCGCATGGAAAAAACAGCAGTGTCACCCGCATTTTTCCTCTTTGCCGCAACGCCGATGACATGCATTCCCTCATGATTTAGCTTCTCGGAAAGGGCATTAATCTTCTGAAGGTCTTCTTCCTGAATATCCTTGTATTCCTTCTTTATCCGAATACGGCTGCAACAGGCCAGTACGGATTCCAAAGCTCCTTTGGTAATCAATACCTCATCCTGGGGCTTGGGAAGAATTTCTTCAGTCTCCTCCCCCAGATGCTCCCCACCCGGATTGGAAATCACCACACTCATTCTCCGGCGCTCAAAATCATAGGGAATCTCATCGGACTTCACATAGCCCCCGGCGTATTTTTGCACATCGCTTTCCGCACCGTAGGATAGGATGGCCCAGTCAATCAGATTTTTTTACCCCTGTAGAATAGTAGGCATTCATCCATGCATAATTCAAAACCACATAGGAATCCTCTCCATTTACATTGATATATTTCTGTAAAACCACATTGTCCATGGTAAGGGTTCCGGTCTTATCGGTGCACAGCACATCGATAGCTCCTAAGTTCTGGATGGCGGACATGTTCTTTACAATGGTCTTCTTCTTTGCCAGGAACTTCGCACCCTTGGCAAGAGTTCCGTTTACAATCATCGGTAACATTCCCGGGGTAATACCTACCGCAACGGAGATGGAAAATAAAAAGGCTTCCAGCCAGTTTTTCTTCACAAGGCCGTTAATAAGCAATACAAAAAGAACCACCACAATCATGTAGCTAATCAGGATTCTTGTTATCTTCGATAGGCTCTTATCAAAATCGGTTTCTTTCTTCTGCGTATGAATGGTGGAAGAAATCTTTCCCAGATAGGAATTCTTTCCGGTTCGTATCACCACACCGACTCCGGTACCGGAATTCACCGTGGAACCGCCTAAGCAAAGGTTATTTAGTTCCGCTGCATTGACCGCTCTCCGATCCACACCGGTATATTTCTCCACCGGAATAGACTCTCCCGTGAAAGCGGAAACTGAAAGGAACAGGTCTCTGCTCTCCAGAAGATAAAGGTCTCCGCACACGATATCTCCTGAGCCGATGAGCTGTATATCCCCGGGTACCACCTCTTCCACCGGTACTTCTCTGATTTCCGTTCCGTCCTTTCCCGGAATCCGGATTCTCACCGTATCGTGCTCCATCTCCTTTAGCTTCTGCATGTCCAGATAGGAGCCGTAATCCTGGGTAAATCGAATCACCGCACTCATACAGGCCAGTGCCAGGATAATGATTCCGGACAGAATATCCCTTTCCACAACAAAGGTCACAACAGCCAAAACAAGCAGAACAATAATAAAAAGCATCGGTAAAGCTGTGAAATAAAAATAGAATACGCCATGCTTCTGCATGGCGGAAAAGATCGTTATAGCCGTACTTCTCCAGTCTTTCTTCTCGTTCCTCGTCGCTGATTCCATTTGCTGTACAGCATAATTCCTGTAAGACCGAAGAAGCATCTTCCCCGGCAATTTTCTGAAACTCTTGCTCCACACCGGCAGTCTTTGTCGTAGGGTTCAATTTCTTCTCATTGTTTAAAATCATATCTTTCACCCTCCTTTTTACTTATACAGGGATATCTTAGACCTTTGCACAATGCGAGTCAATTTGAACTCTTCGCAGAGATCTCTGTTCATTTTGCCTACTTTTTATTAAGAAAAAAATTTTTTTAACCGATACAATTAATAATTAAATGACTGTTCTCTTGATCATAAGACGAGTTCCCATTCCTCATTCCCAACAAATTTTTCAGCAAAGGAGAAACAATGACTAAGAAGATAGAAACCCCGGATCAGAAGGAAAAGGTGAAGCGTGGTCCCGTTGCCCTCACCATAAAAACTCAATGAAAAACTATCTGCGTAACGTAAAGGTAGAGCGAAAAATTTGACTATGCGTTCAATATTATCTCTATTCGCATGATTATTGTCGTGATCGTCCTACTGATCGGCATGTTATTCTCCATGATACAATTCAGACGTATGTACCAGGTCTATTATGCAACTTCCCTGAGATCAGGGGAGATTTTTGATGCAGGTACAGTCCATGGCAAAAATTCCATTTACGCCAGCTGGTCTCCGGATCAAAAAGAGGCACTGAGCAGGAGCGAGCAGGCCGAAGACGATGCGGAATCCATCATGGAATCTCTCGAGTCACTGGAAAAACTGTATCCCGATAGTTCCGCCTTGCTCTCTCTCGGTCCAATCTTTCTAAGCTGACAGAAGCTACGCAGCCTTATGCAAAAAAATGATTAAGGATGATGCCGAAGAAGATGCGGAATATACTTACTTCACGGAAAAATGGCGCCGATTCTCCGAGAGCTGATCGACAATACGGAAGATCTGGATGGGAGCGTGATTGCGCACGCAAAAAGCGCCTACCGAACCGCTTTTTATCATCTGCATCATTTTTGATGGTTCTGTCTTTTGCCGCCACCATCTTCTGCACCATCTTCGTCAGAAACGCCCGCAGACAGCTGACGGCTGCTATCGTAAAACCAGTCGATGAGGTTTCGAATGCAGCAAAAGAAATGTCCGATGGGCATCTGGATCTGGATTTAAACTATGAAGCTGCCGATGAACTCGGAGATATGACCAAGTACATGAAGGAAACCACGAGAGTCCTGCACGGCGCCATTGAGGATATTGTGGAAACGCTCGGTAGGCTGGCAAACGGCGACTTAACAACCAGTACTAAAAGACATGAACTATTCCGCGGTGATCTGGCGCCTCTCGAAGAACATGTAAACGGGCTGATGGAAAAACTGCGCAGCATGATGACCGATATCAAAGATTCCACCTCTCAGGTTTCCAGCGGTGCCAGCAATATGGCACAGGGTGCCCAGGATCTGGCGGAAGGTGCAACCGATCAATCCGCTTCCGTTCAGGAACTGACAGCCTCCGTTGCCACTGTGGTAGAACAGACCAAGAATTTAAGCAGCTCTGTTGCGGAAGGCAAACAGGTGGCGGATGAGGTAAAAGCCGTCTCTGCAGATGGCTCCACCAAAATGCACGAAGTCGTGGATGCAATGGCAAAGATTACCGAAATTTCCAATGAGATTTCCGGCATTGCCAGGACCATCGAAGATATTGCCTCGCAGACCAATCTCCTATCTCTAAACGCCTCCATCGAAGCAGCAAGAGCCGGGCAGAGCGGAAAAGGCTTTGCGGTTGTTGCCGATGAAATCAGAGCGCTCGCCAGCGACTCCGCAGAAGCCGCCAACCGCGCCAAGGTTCTCATTAACTCGTCTTTGGAAAGTGTGAATCAAGGGAATGCAGTCGTGGAAGAAACCAGTGCCGCCCTGGCAAAGATTGCGGAAGGAATCGACCATATTCAGGAAGTCATGAACAACAATAACACGGTCGCCCAGCAACAGAGCCATGCAATGGAAGAAATCAGCAAGGGCATCGACCAGATTTCCCAAGTGGTTCAGACCAATGCAGCCTCCGCGGAAGAAAGCTCCGCGATCTCGGAGAACTCTCCGCCCAGTCGGAAACCCTGAACGGACTGGTCGATATGTTCAAACTGACGACGTAAAGGAATGATGTCACAGGGCATCCTCCCGAAAGGGATGGTGCCTCGGGGCTTCCTCTCGAAAGGGAAGGTGCCTCGGGGCTTTCTCTCGAAAGGGGCAGATTGCCCCATCCCTTCGAAACGAGTGGATGGAGCGGTCTGCCTCTTTTACCGGATTACCGTCTGATAGGGCATCAAAAAGAGCGGCAGAGCAATCATCTTTTTTTCTCCGGATCCGCACACGAGCGTGATGCGAGGATTTCAAAGTATTTTCTTTTCCCGGTAAAAAGGAAAGCACCCACGCGCCAGAGAGACAGATGAGAGTGGCAAGCAAGGCTGCGATCCGGTATCCCCATCCCGTCTCCGGATGAATGGACGCCAGCGCCGTAAAAAGAAGCGTGGAAAATGCTCTGTCCCATTTTGAAGGCAAAGGTTCTGGCGGCAAAAACATCCCCTCTCTTCTCTCCCGTGATCCGTGCGTCCGCTTCTGCAATGTCCGCCACGATGGCCTGCGGCAGAATCCCCAGGATTGCCATCGGGAAGGCAGCCAGAAGCACCACAATCACTCCCCAGAACAGTCCGGTTCTTCCAAACAGCCCCGAGAGCGCCGTGACCAAGTAGACAAGCGAGCCCACAGAAGCCGATCAGCACCAGTTTTTTTCTTATGAACCCGATGCGCCAGATAATTCACAGGTGCATACGCGGCAAAGGAAAGCAGCGTCATGCCGACATACAGAAGCGTCGTCATGGTTTCCGGAAGCTTCATTAACACCGTTACAAAGAAAGGCAATCCCGTCTGAAAAATGGTGAGCGCAATAAAAATAGAGAATATCACTGCCGACAAATAGGCGGAAATCTCCATTTTGAAAAAGTCTTGATCAGGGAACGAAACACATTGTCCTTCGACGGCTCCGCCTGAATGTAATCCTTCTCGCGGATGGTGAAAGTCGGAAAAAGCAGCGCCATAAGCGCAAGCAGCGCAAGCAACAGAAAGGTCATGCGAATGGACTCCACTCGCCCAAGCACCGGAGTAAGAGCGCCCCAAATATACGGTGCCGCATAACCGATAGCAGAACCCAAAAAGAAAGGTCACGCTGATATAGGGTCGAAATACTGATGCGTGTATCCTGCGTGGTCCCCAGCTCGAAATCAGCGCATTATACGGCGTACAATAAGTGGTCATGCACAGATAAAAAGACAAGCAGCGCCACCAACAGCCATACCCCGTTGAGAGAGGAAATTCTTCCAATGGGCGTAAAGAAAACAAGCACCGTCGATGCCGCAAAGGGTAGCGCAATTTTTTGCATGAAGGGAATCCGCCTGCCTCTCGGATTCGCGGACCGATCCGAGAGATTGGCAATGAGCGGATCGGTCACCGCATCAAAGATCCTGCCCAGAGCACTGATCCCTCCGATGATGGTCACGACGCCAAAGATCACCCTTCCCTGTGGCAGAAAGAGGGTCTGTCCCTCTCTTACCGCCTCCTCCGTCGGCTCATAGAAATAGACCAGCCAGTTCGTAATCAGGGCAGAAAGAAGGCTCCAGCCAAACTGTCCGATGGCAAACGCCCACATCTTCCCCTTCGTTAGTTTCTTCATCTTCCCCTTCCCCTCGGTTCTTGCGATTCTTTCCTTAAAATGCAGCCTCCGGTGACCGGCATAAAGGTCAAATCGGTTGGACACTGATATTATTATATTGCAACCGGAGAAAAAGGAAAGAAGGACCTGGCAAGCGGTTAGATGTTTCCTGTCGGACATAAAAGCCGGCAATCAGGATGGATCCAGCGTCCATCCGGAGCTCTCCTCTCTTGTGCGCAGGAACTCCCGATATAGACCGTCTCTTTCTGCAAGCTCCTTTGGACTCCCCTCTTGCACGACTCTCCCATCCCGGATCGCAATGATATGATCCGCATTTCTGATTGATTTCATGCGATGCGCAATCATGATAACCGTCTTGTTCCTTGTGAGGGCTTCTATGGCCGCAAGAATTTCATGTTCGTTCTCCGCATCCAGCGCTGCGGTTGCTTCATCCATGATAATAATGGGAGAATCCTTGAGAATGGCACGAGCGATGGAGATTCTCTGCTTTTTCTCCTCCTGAAAGGCTGCTGCCGCCTTCCTCTAATACCGTTTGATAACCATCCGGTAGCGCCCGGATAAAATCGTCGCATCTGGCCGCCTTTGCTGCCGCCCGCACCTCCTCCATGCTGGCGCCAGGCTTGCCGAAGGCGATATTATGATAAATGCTGTCCTCAAACAAATATACTTTCTGAAATACCATACTGATTCGCTTCATCAGCTCCTCTGCATCAACCTCTTTGATATCTACGCCACCGATTTTGATGCTTCCGCTGCTTACATCGCGAAATCTGGGAATGAGCTCACACAAAGTTGTTTTGCCCGAACCGGACGGGCCGATGATTGCAGTCAACGATTTTTCCTTGATCGTTGCAGAAACATGGTGTAATACTTCATGATCTCCATAAGAGAAGCTCACCTCCTTCAGTTCTATCTCATTACTTCCCATCGGTCTGGGAGGCTCACCCCACTTCATCGGTTTTGGAAGCTTCCACCTCTCCCATCGCCTTTAGCCCGCTATCTAAAAAGACCCATCATAGAGTACGGACCCAGCCTGACCTAGCGAAACATATACCATGAAGCTGAATACCAGGAGTAGAATGGTTTTTGCCAAAGAAATATTTTTCTTCCTCCCTCAGCCAAAGCGTACAGGCAATGATACCGATTTCAAAGAGGGCGAGGACAACTCTTCCCAAAAACTGCGACGGCATCACCTGATTGGTCAGGTTGATATTCGCCTTCCTGCTGTCCTGAATGGCAGCATTCAGTTCCTCATTTCCTTCTTTGACACGAAATGCTTTGGTCACTTTGATGCCCTGGAGAAAGGTAAGGGTGGCTGCAGCCAGTGCATTCTGCGCCTTTTTGCAAGAGTGGGGCGTTCTTCTCTGAAACCCTCATCTGAACATCTACCACCAGAAGATACAACCCCATCCCGATTCCGGTGATCAAACCGATTCTCCACTCATAGAAAAAAAGACCGCGATTAACATTGAAAACGCACCGAAAATACCGGATACTGTCGTAACCATTGCCATCGCCGCACCCGTCTCAATACCGCTCAGCGTAGTGGTAAGAACCGCTACAATATTTCCCGAATGATGATCGCTAAAGAATCCCAGTGGCAGCCTCTTCAAAAAATGGCCGAGTCCAATGCGCTTATCCGCTGTCATATAAAACCCGACCGCTACACCACCCGTATGCTCGAAAAATGAGGTGGCAAAGCTGCCAAGTGCACAGATGACGGTAAGGATCACAATATTTCTGATGGCAGATTCTACAGGAGAACCGTTTGTGACCACATCTAACGCAAGGAGAAGCGCCATCAGCTGGGTAATACCGATCATCGCTCGTGCGAGCGACATAAGCAAAGTGATCGCCAACGTTTTATGCTGATGCTCGCTGAATTTCCAGAGCATTTTCATGATTTGCATCATAGCACACCTCCCGGAACGGACTCCTGATCTTCCTCTGAAAGCGCCCACATCCTTCTGTATTCCTCGCACGTCTGCATCAGTTCTTCGTGTGTACCCATCTGCTTCAAATGACCGTCCTCAATGTAAGCGATCTGATTTGCATGCCTCACTGTGATCAGTCTGTGCGCAATCACCAGAAGGGTCTTGCCTCTTGCCGCAGCAGATAAGGCTTCCTGAATGGAAGCTTCATTTTCCGGATCCGAACTGGAGGTTGCTTCATCCAGGATCATCACAGGCGCCTGCTTCATCATCGCTCTTGCAATGGTAATTCTCTGTCTCTCTCCTCCCGACAAACTGCCCCCCGCGGCTCCTGCCATGGTCTCATACCCGTTTGGAAGCGCTGCAATAAATTCATGGCAGCCGGCTCTCTTTGCGGTTTCTTCCACTTCCTCATCGGTCGCATTCGGGTTCCCCAGACGAATATTGTCCCGGATGGTCTGATGAAATAAAAAAGTATCCTGGTCTACGAAGGCGATTTCCGCATTTAGAGCGTCCTGCGAATAATCCCTTAGGTCATGTCCTCCGACCATAATGCTTCCTTCATCCGGATCCCAGTATCCTGCAAGAAGTTTTTCCCAAAGTGGATTTACCGCCTCCGGAAGGGCCGACAAGAGCCGTCATACTTCCTTCTTTCATGTTAAAAGAGACGTGACCCACAGCTTTTCTACCGGATTTCCTTATGCTACGCCCCAAACCATCACAGCCAGACTTCCCATAGGAAAAGCTGACGTCTCTAAATTCGATATCATGGTTCCCGAATGCGGTTTGGTTTCCTCTCTTCAGTTCGGGGTAATCAAGTACATCCCGAATTTCTTTCGCATAGGTTCCCATCTGCGCAACCTGATCGATATAGGTGAGCGCGGTCAATAGCGGTGAAAAAATCCCAAATGATAAGATCATCATCAGAAAGAACATCGGTGCCGTTAGACCGCCCTCACTCCAGCATACCAGCCCTGCGATCAGTACCGGAAAGATCGAGAAGGGCGCAATTGCCATCCCCAAAGAAGAATAAATCTGTGTTTCTCTCATCCAATCCACATTGTAATCGGCGTGCCCCTGAACCTCTTCTCGATATTTCCGGTAGCTTTCTTCCGTCCGCCCGAAGTTCTTGATCACTTCAATCCCGTTCACGAACTCCACAATGGCCTGATTCATTCCTTTCATCGCCTTTAGCTGCCCTTGAAACTTTTGTTCATAACCTCGCATCATCCCCATGGTGACGGAAAAACCCAGTAGAATCCATATCGTCATGGCCAGAGCGACTCTCCAGTTAATGAAGAACATCCCTATCATCAGGCAGATTGGCCCCGCAAGATTCCCCGTCATCTCCGGCAGCATGTGGGCAAGCGTCTTTTTCAATTCCTTCGATGTGATCCACAAACATGGTCTTAAGTCTTCCGCTTCCATTCTCTTCAAAATATCCCAGCGGAAGTCTCAACATCTTCTCGGCAAGTGCCTCTCGAATATCTGCAAGTGTTTGATACGCCGCCTGATGAGACAACCAGGTAGACAGGTTCATTGCGATCCCGCTTCCCACTTTACATATTGCTAAGAAAATCCCCTCCTTATCACCAGTCTCCAATCAACCGGCGAGGCGAAGAGTTCTACGACGATTCTTCCTGCAAATACGTACGTACCTACGTTCAGCAACACAGAGAGCGTACTGATCAGGACAGAGGATGCGTATCTCCCACGGTAGGGACGCAGGAAGTCTCCCAGTTCTCTAAAGAACGAGGCGGATTTCTGCCCGGAAGACACCTTCCCGGAATCTTGTTCAGTCTTCATCCTCATACCCCCCTTCTGCCTTCCGTATATGGTTCCTAACCACTCTTTTTTTCCCAGAAGCGAACCGATATATGCCACAAGAGCCGTCGCAACCAAAAAGCACCATCCATCCCCAACTCATGATGAACTTCCCGCATGCGTCATCACATATTTGAGATTTTCAGATTCCTTCACGCTCATCATTTCCATTGTCATGGCCCCTCTCTTGCGCACTTTAAAACCGATCGAGAATACGACCATCCCTTCTAACAAGGCATAATAGAGTGGCATCAGCAACAGAGTAACCGGTGTTGCGTACAGAAAAAGTTCCTGAAGCAAAAATGACGATGTTGATTAACGACAAAAGAACGACCGTGATGATATCTTTTGTTTTGAGCCTGCTTGATTCCATGGATGTCTCCTCCCCAAAGTGAAAATGGATAATCTACGGTTACGACTGTAATAAGACTTAGAATAGAGCGACGATTCTCGTGTAAAAAAAAACCAAACCGATCAATGCGGCAATCAGTACGATGAGTGCCCCATCCGATCGATTGACCTTGAGAGACGTAAAGGACTGCCTGCGACCGGGTAATGCAATTCCTCTCGTTTCTGCCGATGCAGAAAGAGATTCCGCAATTCGAATCACCCTGAGGATCAGGGGTGCCAGGAGGATCTCCATATACTCCGGGAAGCCTGCTATTTTTTCTCTCATCGTCTTAAAAAAACCTCTCGTATGGATAGACTGCTTCATCAGCGATAGGTCTTTTTCCATCACCGGAACAAACCGAAAGATCACGGCAAAAATCATGATTGCTCTCTCCGGCATACGCATATAGCGAAGTGCCGTGATGGTACGACCTCCTCCGTCATTGCTGATAATGGCCGATACAAACTCCCCTATGACCAGAAATCTGGGAATCACATTGATCAGAAGCCCTGTTACGACATTTGGAAATGCCAGATATGCGAATAGCAGCGCTGCGTACACCACGCCATATCCGATAGAAGATTTATATTTCCGTTCATACAGGTTTAAGAGCATCCCTGACAAAAACATTCCGTTCACGAGGGAAGGATCTGCAAATGTGCTTGTCGTACAGCAAAATAACGCAATCACAAGCTTGATGCGCGGATCGAAATGGCGTTCCGGATTTTGCAGGCAAGGGTGGACGGGTTGTAATCCTTAACCGATCCTCCCGGTAGAAACGAAATCGGCGCAGGGATTCATCCGAATCAAGAATAAAACGATCCTGTACCTGTCCGTCTTCTAACCAAATGCACCTTGTGCATACACCCGCAATGAGCTCGATATCATGCGTGATGATGAGAACGATCTTATCCTTCTTCATCGCATGAATCATCTGGATGCAGGGTTCTAAGAGACCTGCCATCGAGTCCCGCTGTTGGTTCATCCAACACAACCACCAGTTTCTCCGAAAAAAATATGCCAGCAGCAACACAAGCTTCTGCATCTGCCCTCCGGATAAGGTGAAGGGATGCCTGTTCCGCAGTTCCCATAAACCAGACTGTTTCAGCAGCCGCTCCATCTCGGTTTCCAGATCCGGGCTGCTTCTTTTCCCGTACTTCAACTCATTCCATACCGAGTTGGTAAAAACTGAAATTCGGCCTCCTGCATGACAAAAAGGCTCTTCTCCTGCAAGCCTCCCCGCCTCTCAACGACTCCGTCCAAGGCAATCTTTCCGGAGGAAGCCCGGTAGATCCCGCAAAGGACTTTTGCCAAACGTGGTTTTTCCGTTGCCGTTGGGTCCGGCAAGCGCAACCACCTCCCCGTTTTTCAGTGCAAGATTCACAGATTTTTAGCGTAGGCTTCTTTGCCCCTCTATACCGGTATCCCACATTCTCACACGTTAGATGGTGCGCCTTAGCTTCTTTCCTCTCATCTTCCACCGGGTCTTCGTCAAAATGAATGCCTGTTAACTTGATATCCCTCTCCTCAGGCATGCGAAGTCCCCGGTCCCTTAATTCCCCCTCTGTCAGCCGGAGCATTTCCTGCGAGGAATAGCATTTCACCATCCTGCCTGCATCCATATACCAATATTCATCCGCAAGCCCCTGCTAAATAATACAGCCTGTGCTCACTGACTACGATCGTCTTGCCTTCTGATTTGAGTTCCGACAGCATGCCTCGAAGTCTGCTGATCGCTCCTTGATCCAGGTTGGCGGTCGGCTCGTCCATAAGAATGACATCGGTGTCCAGTGCCCAGGCAGACAGAATCAAGACGTTTTCCCACAGCCCCGATGCTGCAATCCGAGAGATCATTTCCATTGATCCTACAAAAGCCGGTGAGCTCCCCCTCATAGAATTCCGGGATGAGATGATTGATACAGCGCAGCAGCGTGGATTTCCCACAACCGCTGCAACCACATAAAACCATAAACTTGCCTGCCCCAATATGACCTTCCACCCCCGACCAGGGAAGGCCTTCGCCTCTCGTTGTAGGTAAATCCCAGATGAAAATTGATCTTATTTTTTTCATTTGGTGCCCCTTCTAAAAAGTAAAAAGCTTTCTAACTGATCGTCCTTAAAAATTGCCGTATTCCGGCAATTTTTTAGTTCCACCCTCTATTCTGTTTCCTGCTCTGCAGGTCATTTCCGGATCATCCTGTTGCTTTTGGTTCTTATTAAAAGATTATCATATCGCCTGTTATACCTCAAGATGTTTTTGTATTGTCATGGGTTCAAAGCGATTTGTAATACAAGGGCATCGTCACTAATTGCTTTGTTTACCTGTGTATCGAGATATGTATAATTAGCAACCTGGTTGTATCTTCCCTTGGCATCTACCCCATTCTTCTGAAGATATGCCTTCGGGAAAATGTGATGAACATCTCCGGAGATGGTAATAAGGTCTGAAATCATCGTTCCTTTCATCAGCATGGAGCTACTCTTCAGATAATCCTGTGCCGCCAGGAACGTATTAAAGGCCGGGCTATTTACAGATGTTGTCTCAAGATTCTGCGGAAGTGTTACTCTCCAGAATGTATCCGACAAAGCTGAAGCCTCTGCCTCTTGCGCAAACTGAAGAAATCCCTTCTCAGAAATATTCCGTATATCTCTGCTCATTATAGATTCCGGGGATCCAACATACCTTCCGGTCAGTGTTGATAGCACAAACTAATTCAGGATGCCACTTTTCAGTTTGTTATATGAATCCTCTACGATTTTATCCTTATATTCTCGCGTCAGGAAGTCTCTTCCCGACAGCAGGCTTACAAGATCAGAGAGCCTGCCTCGGTCAAAGCTGTACATAAAAAGCAACCCGAAGCATATCACCATAATCCGGATCATAGATATCCTCATTGTCCTTTGCCAGCCAACGAATCTTTGCTGCAAACTCGGTATTTTCAAAATCCCTGTCCTTCACCATTTGAGGATAGAAATCCGGCTTTACAGCAAGATGGCAGAAATAGTCTACAACTCTCCGCAGCATATTACCGTCGTGCACAGTATCTGAAGCCATTTTCGACATAACGAAGTCGGATTGGCTTAGCGATCCAGCCTTTTAATGGTATATTCCTTTGCAATTTGGTTCATCCATTTCCGGAATTGTACCGCTCGGTCAGAATTGATTTTAAAGCCTACGGCAATAATCATCTCCAAAGAATAATGATTTGTGCTGTAGCTTTTTCCCATCAGGCGCAGTTATTCGAAATTTTTCGAATAACTGAATCCTCCTGTAGTTCACTATCTTCGAATACCTTTTTGATATGATAATTAATTGTATTCGTACCTACGTCATATAGTGTTGCCATCATCTTCTGTGTCAACCATATATTTTTCGTCCAAATAATCATGATTTTGGACGAAAATTATTTACTAGTCTGCGCGGTAGTAAAATGTATTTCTGCCCTGATCCTTCCCGAATTATAATGCCTTCCTCACTAAGTTTCTTCAATGCCGCCAGCACAGAAGACCTTCCTATACTCGGGCAATGAGCTACAACATCTGCACCGGTGAACTTGCCAAGTTTTTTCTTCAGCATACTTCTTCACCATGTCGTATGCTGTACTGCCGTTTCTACTTTCATTCATTAATCCGACACGATCTTCAAATTCTATATAACACGCCAAAAGAACCTGAAGCATATATCTGATAAAAGGCATCGGATCATTTGCTTCTTCATGCCATCCGGCATCGGATTCTTCGAGAGTATCGTAATAACGATCTTTTTGTTTTCTCTATCTGCTTTTCAATACTGATGTATTTTCCAACGTTATACCCGTTCTTATATAGAAGAAGCAGTGTGAGCAGTCTGCTCATCCTGCCGTTTCCATCATTAAATGGATGGATGCAAAGGAAGTCGCAGATAAATGTCGGAATAAGTATCAGGGCATCTATCTTCTCGTTTGCAATGGCCTGCTCATAGGCATTGCACAGATTTTCCACCGCATCCGGCGTGTCGCAGGGTGCAATTGGTGTAAATCTTGTGACTACAGTCCCATCCGGCTTTGTCTCATTAATATAGTTTTGAACACTCTTAAAATGCCCGCCATAAGAAAATCCAGCCCTCTTCACAAGATCCCGGTGAAGCTGAAGGATATACGATGGCCGAATTGGAATGTATTCATTACTCTCATGAATCGTATTCAGGACATCCCGATAACCCATAATCTCATCTTCATCTCGATTCCTTGGCGTGGTTTTTTCCTGAAAAAGCTGCTTCATACGAGTGCCGGTTGTGACAATGCCTTCAATTTTATTGGACGCCTCCGTACTCTGTATCTTTGCGATTTCAACCAGGCGTTCCAACTCTACAGGCTTCTGGCGGATGAATAAATCCTGTCGTCCTTTACACTCATGAATTTTTCGCAACCAGATTCAGAATATCTGTATCCCAGGCTTTAACATAAAGTCTGCTGTAATCAAACGATCTCATTAGAATTCCTTTCATCCAATGTTTCTTATTTTCATCCAATTCTGCTATTATTTGGACGAAAAATCAATCTGTTGGACAAAAAATATTACTTTAATCGTAGTGGGAATAATAGTGTTTTTATCATCCCATAAGCATTCCAATACCAGCTCTTTATTTCTCGATATGGATTTTTCCTTTTCTTCTAGCCTAAATTTCAGTTGACTACAAATTGTAGCCAATTCATTTCCTTTTTAGAATGACTCAATTTCTCGAATAATTTTACCGGCTCCGCCTGCCTTTGCCAGTTTTTCTGCCGAGCGCTTGTGCAGATGCAATCATGTTATTCTCTTCCATGATTTTTATTCGCTTTGTCCCGTATGGTTTCGGCAGTAAATTCATGCTCCTCAATCATCAAGCCTGCGTGATGCCCGGCCATACTTTTTGCATTATATTTTCTTTCAAACACCTTTCCCGGTACAACAAGTTGCGGCACTCCGTGCAGAAGCCCCTCCACCATGCTGTTTTGCCCTCCGTGATGGATAAATAAAACCGCCTCCTCCAGTAAAGTGTAAAAATCCCATCGCGAGGCGATATGCAAATTTTTCCCAATCCTCTTTTTTTGAGATAAGATGATGCGATATAAATCTCATAATCACTGTGCTCAAAGGCTTCAAATATAACTCTTCGCATCTTTTTCGCCGGTATCGTACCATTTCCCATATAGACAAGAATCTTATCTCTAGGATGGTTTGTTCCGCTCTCATAAATAGCCGCCTGCAACGCCCCGCAGTACTGTACATTTTTCTTAGAAAATGGCTCCAGTTCCCGAATGCTTGGGCAAAATAACTGTTCTGCCCGGTCAAATAGTTGTAGGGCACTGTCCACCGTAGGCAAAGACATTTCCCTAAGAAAGCGATTCAAATCCTTTGACCGTCTTGTATCATGGGCATACTCATATTGTGTAGGATAACTGACCGTACAATACAGCGGTATTGCTTCGATTTGTGCCGCTATCATTGCGGAAATATTAAACTCGGAATAAATGGCATCCGGGTGAAAGTCCTGTATTGCTTTTCGAATGGAGGAAACGCTCTTTTTAAGATATCGGTAATCCAGGTTTCCGGTCATGAAAAGAACCTGATCAAAACTATCTACCGTTACGAGGGATGTCATACCTAGCTTCTGCGCAATCAGGGAATATCCTTTTTGCTATGGGTGCTAGGAGCCCAAAGGGCATAGGAACAGCAAGAGCATAATTCCGGATGCCTTCAATGCATTTAAAATTAACATCTTCTGCCATGCAAGTTGCCACGTCGTGTCCCTGCTCTATGGAATTCCTCAGTAAGAATCCTGCATCTTAAGGAAGGTCCCGAAGTTTCTGCCATGGCTGCCATGGGGATTATAAGAATTTTCATAATTTAAATAGTAGTTCCTATACTACTGCGGTATGTCCATGTACCGCACACAACAATCCTCCCTGCCCAAAAGGGAGGCCGAACTGCTGATTAAGGTTTGAACCGGCTTCGGCAATCATCACAAAACCGACTACAAAGCAAGAAATGATTAAAGCTATATCCAAGATATTATTCGTAATGGGACCGGCTATTTGTGAAAGAAATTCAAAGTGATCATTAGATCGGAAATAACTACCTAGTGTAATGATTATTTTACCAATGGAAATGAGTAAGTCCCCTAAAATCATTAAATGTATCATCTGAAAAAGGAAGGTATATAATAAATCACTATAGCTCCTACAGCACAAACCACAAGTACAAAGATTGCTTCTTTATATTCTTTTTTTCATCTTTACTCACTCGTCCTAACTCTTAAAACAAGCCACTATTGCAGCTATATCCGCTACTTCAATTGCACAGACTCCCAAGAAAAGCGAGACATCTACCTGCACAGTTCTTTTTTTAACATGATAATTTTGTGTGTTCTGTATTCTTCCATAAATCCATTCTTTAGAAACATTGTGATTGCCGGATTATCTATAGCGAGATCGTCATAGAGCAGTTTTACGCCATTCTGTTTAGCGGCATCGCACAGCAAATTCAATCCAATTCCGCCATAGCCTTTTTTTCTATATGGAGCATAGACTATGATATCTGCGAGATAAAGCTTTCGATCACTATCGTAATGATAGGCAATCTCTCCAATAAAATGACCGGCGTTATCCTTTAAATATCTGTAGTATCGTTTGCCTTCGTGCTTTATAATCCAGTAATCATACCAGCCACTCCATTCCTCTTTCGGAAAAGGAATTGTACCTCCCCATGCCCGGTTATACGACATGGTTTCCGTATCTTCCATCATCTTCTGTCGAAACCAAAGATCTTCCAAAGATGGGATATAAAGCGTAATGAGCTTTCCCCATTCTTCTTTCGTCAGTAGGCTTACGTGTCCCTTTCTTGTTTCGCCCATCTGTGGCACAGGTGCATCTCCGGTAGTCCATTGATACTTGAACCCCAGCTTTTCCTGAACACGTTTTGATTTGTCGTTGCCATCATAATAACCACACCAGATGCGAACAAGGTTTAGATCCTCAAAGGCATGACGCAGCAGCTCTCTTGCCGCCTCCGGCACAAGGCCCTGTCCCCAATAATCAACTCCCAGCCAATAACCAAGTTCCGCCTCATCCTCCTTTTCTGCAAGGTCATTATGGTGGAAGCCGATGCTGCCAATGGGAAGTCCTGTTTCCTTTAGCACAATAGCGTAGGTCTCCGGTACCATCAGCACATCCCAAATAACCTGTCTGCTGTCCTCTTCACTTGTGTGTACAGGCCACCCTGCAATCGGACCTACTCGCGGATCTTTTGCGTATTTATAGCATTCCTCTGCATCCGTTTCTTCCCACGGACGGAGGATAAGCCTCTCTGTTTCTAAAATCATGTCTATCCTTTCTTTCTCTTAGGATCCGGAAGTTCTTCATGCATTATTGTTCACCTTTTTATATTTCTGCTTCCTACTGTTTGGCTTATCAGGTATCGTCATTTCTATTTTTTTCCTGCATTTAATAAAAGGAACAAGATATCTTTCTCTAAAATTCTTGCTATCTGTAAGACCAAGATAATCCATAATCTCACGCTTACTACGTGGTATACCACAAAATTCGATTAGTTCCGCCAGTCTTTGATCCAAGTCTTGGGGGTGACTTGGGGGTATCTTGAGTAGATGACCCTACTGTAGCAGTTGCCGCTTCGGAAAGGGGAATCACTGTCGTAAAAAAACATCAGCCTCTGTAAAGACCGGCTCTCCACCGGAGTACATCTTCGTATATTTATAGCTGTTTTCGCATGCCAGCTTCCAAGTTCGTCAGCCAGTCCAATTTCTCGGAACACTTTTGCTATCGGCGGATTTTTCGCAAATGGTCGGAATGTCTTCAGATTCAAGTTCCCATGTCCATGCGCAAGATTCGCATTTTCTGTTGTGATCTTGTCCCGCTCAATGATAAGCTTCGGTACATATCCGCTGGAAAAAAATCACGGTGCATAAGCAAATTGGAGATAATTTCACGCAGTATTTTTATCTCTGGCACTTACCCTCTGGATGCCATCCATTGTAAATACATCATTCAGATGCTTCTTTCCGAATTCCATCAAACGGTCATAGCTTTCAATCAAGTTTGTGATTACCACATCTCTATCATCATAACGATCCACATTAAGCACTCTGAAAATAGAATCTGTCTTATGCTGAGGCAAAACTGACATGATACGGTTATCTGTTCCGAAGAGCAATCTTCAAGTATGAGCCCACAGCTTCTGAGCATCTCCTCATCTGTCATGTCAACCCACGGATGGTGCTCGGTGTTCACTCTCGTCATTCTCCTTGCTCGGTCTATCAGATCATGACGAAGGCTTGAAACTGGAATTGCAGGATAGACCTTATTCACAAAATAGGTGCTTTGTTTACGAGCATAAAGATTGAAAACCATGTCCGCATTATCCGTAATATCGATGTCAGACTCATTATTACGGTCAAATATTCTGCCTGCATTACGGTAAACAATTTTTCCCACCGGAACAAAGACGTACAGAACACTAAGTCCATCAACCTCATATTCCTCCGGAGTCAGATATAGCGGCGGATATATTTTGTTCTCATTATTGATTGTCGTAACAAAGTTTTTCTTCATCTGCTCAATACAGTCTTTATCGACACCGTGAATCGTACCGTTATCTTTTACACCAAAGAAAATATGACCGCCCTCCCGATTAGAAAACGAGCAAACGGTATCGTAGACATCCTTCGTATATCCCTTGTGGACTTTTTAAATTCGACCGTTAGTCCCTCGCCCTGACGAATCAATTTCATCAAATTTTCAGGGCTTTTTGTGGCATCTGGCAGACGCAATCCGGCCTGTGAAATTACTCAGATATGCTCTTGCTATTGCTATACTCATTCCAGCTGTGCCTCCTTTCCGAAACCCCTAAAGGGCAATCCTTAAAAAGTATAGGTATCCTTAAATTGTGTAGGAAAATCTTAAAATGCTTTATTCTAACCCCATCGAAGCATCATCGACACAGTTCAAAAGCTCTGCTTTGACAGTTTCCTGTACCCCTCATTAGGCTTTTGATATACGGCACAATCACATCGTAGAACTTCTTCGTCCAGTCAGCTTTGAAAGTTTGCCATCTGGAGCCAATCGGTCTCATTCTCGATGCTGACGTTACTCAACTGAATAAATAGCTTAGACGACTTAATGTCATCGCCACGGTTCCATTGCAACATAGTTCCCAGCGCAGATTCGATTTCGGCTTTATGAGTGTAAAGGCTATCGAAGGCGTCCTTATTTTCCTGTTTATTTCCTCTGCCAAAGACAACCTCTGCTCTAGCTGCATCATAGTTTGATACGCAGCACATATAGAATCCAGCGATACCAAAGAAGCCGTTAATCCAGTTATCCCTCGATGGATTAACATTGGAAAAAGGAACCATTCTCACCATGTGCTTTCTGGATAATCGGAAGTGCGTATGTCCAATATTTCCTACGAAGCTCATAGCGGCTGCCCGGTTCATCTGAATTGGCTTCATTCTCGTCACGCAGATAAAATACCAAGTCTGCCGGATCTTCATCATACAGTTTGAAGAGACGACTCAGGACAGACAGTTTGCTCTGCGTACTGGTGTTTGTCCACACATAGATGCCGTCGCCAATTTTCCAGCGACTTAGTGAACGTATCCGTATTCGTGTTGAAATGGAGGGCAATATTTTCCTCCTCCGACATGGCCAGCTTTGTGATAATAGCCTTGTCCTCAACATACAGAATCTGAATAACCTTCTGGAACATCTCAACCCAGCTTGTTACCGGCTGTTCAGTGTTCTTAAAGGTGAACTTGGCAATCAGGCGTCCAGTCAGCGCGCCCTCATCTTCAAGCGTATATGTGTCTAACTGCTTTTCTTCCGGTTTGTATTCTATAACAGGCGCTGCCCATATCGACAGAGCTCTGCCCATAAGATATTCACTTCGCTCCTCCAGCTCCGCCAGCGTCCACTTCTCCTTCTTGGCTATCCAAGTGTTCACTCGGATACCACTGTCATCGAAACCATTCTGCATTGTTTTCTTCTCGGTGAAAGTACTATTACTATACTTCGAGTTATAGGCCGTCAGCGTAAGATTTGCCATGCGATGCAGCCACAGCTCATGTATCCGCTCATAGTCATCCCCCAGCTCCTTCTGCCATGCCGGTGTCAGATGCTGAGGCATGATGTGCTCTATCGAATAGGTGCCATCATCACAGTGACGATATACATCCTTATCCTCCGAAGTACCAAAGTTCTCGAAGCGCTCAAGAATGTAAATTTTATTCTTGCTATTCATCAGATACACTGGACGTTCCTCAAATGCCTCCTTAAACTCCACATCGTCCGGGAAGCGGGCACGCTCCTTCTTTGAAAGAAGTGCATACTTAAGCTTCTCGACATAGTCATCCTCGGTGCCGTCGTACCGGACGATTTCCCGGTGCAGCATGAGAAAAATTTTATTCAGAGCATTTGTCGGCAGATCACACATCGTCCTGCGGAATAGATAGTTTTCTGTCGTCAAGAAAATCTCCGTGACCTGTGACAGCGTCAGTTTATTTTCGCTATAGAGACGCAGTACTTCAAGGAAATACGGTCTTGTTACCGTCGTCTCCAAACGATTTAGGCGGTCAATGCAAGCATCAAGAGATGCACTACCAGAATTGCCATCAAGGAGGATCTGATAGCGTTTGGCATAGGCCAGCATCTCAGTAAGAAGTAGTTCAGCCTCAATCTTTCCGATTTCCACGAAGTCTTTAAAATTGATATAAATTTTTCTTCTGCTGCGGGATGGCCTGCTGCTTTACGCTCAGGTAATCCCGAATGAAAGCGCTCACATCATATTTCGTACAGACCTCGATCTTATTCCAGTATTTCTCGTAATAGTCCTCCTGTTCCTTGGGAGGCAATCCCATCAGGATATAGTTCCTGATCTTGTCGCCCTCGCTGAGATCAAGGCCGGTCGAGTTCAGACTCTCAAAAATAAGTTGCGGATTATCATCCATATCCAGCCGGATGTTTATAATCTCCAGACGGCATATCGCATCGTAAAGCTGGTCGATGGTGATTTCCTTCTTCTGAATCCGGTCATAGAAATAATCGTAGTTCACCGTCAGATTGGACTCACGAATATGCTCCGTCGGATCAGCGAACAGCTTCCCTAAATGCAGTCTGGTCATTCTTTACCGGCTTGAGCTTGATACGGGTATCCTCCGGTTTCCACTTGTCCACAAGATATTCCTCAAAAATACGCTGCTTCAGATTAGCAGTCTCCGGCACAATGACCCCCTTATCAATCAGGTTATACATGCCAAGGAACAGTAGCGAAACTGTCGTAAGTCGCTGCTGGCCATCGATGACCAAGAACTCCTCATTGTGGCCGTTCGGATTGTAAACGGAAACAAGGCTTCCGAAAAAAATGACTCTTCCGGTGTCCCTTGATAATTTTTACAAGGTCATCGTACAGCTGCTTGCAGTTCTCGGTCTTCCAGTCATAATTTCTCTGGTACACTGGGATAACAAAGCGTTTGTCGGAACCCTCAATGTATTTAACGAATTTGCATTCTGAACCTTTCATATATCGTTAGTCCTCCTTCTTAGCTCCGTATGGCGCAGGACATGTTGCGGAGAATAGCCTCCCATGTGGCTCGTTCACTCTCATCACGGGCATTATGCTAGCGCTCGTCCTTCTTGACATCTTCGGCAATTTCTTGAATCTTTCTTATTTATCTTGTCCTCGTCTGTCCAGTCACAGTTTCCCCAGACATCAGCTTCTGTAAAATGGACAATTCTTAATATGATTAAATTAGGCTTTTGACGCTCTAATCTTCAATTTTTCCCAACTTACTAATGATGGTCTCTTTCCTTCAGGTACTTGGTGTAAGCATTGCCCCATTCCTTGGTACTTATCTATCCAATAGTTTTCAGCGCTTGCTAAGCGTTGAGCATCTTTATAATAATTATCGAATACATAAGGAACATCTTCCAAGACAGCAATTATAATTTTAGTTTTCGAATCTTTATTTGCATTTACTAACACTTTAATGTGCATTCCACTCTCAATCTTATTCTTATGACATTCGGCACGTGTTGGTACCTCTTCACTTTTCCCTACATATTCACATGTTCTATTGCCATCTTTTTCTATGAAAATTCCATATACTCCACGCACACATTTAATAATAGACTCATCAATAAGAACACCCATACATATATTTCCTTCTGATTATTCTACTTCGAATACATCACATGAAGTTTTCGAGATATAACTTATTTTTTTGCTTTAAAATATAATCAATGTCCTGTTTCAGATAAGTAATATCCTACTTTCTTCTTCCAATGTCCTGTTTTGCCATTCTAATGTTCACTTTTTTTCGATTCTGTTGTATCCTCCGCCAATGTGTATTTAATGGAGCCAGAGCTGCGATCAGGCGTGAACTCTACGTTGAATCCATGCTTTTTATAAAAATGTTCCGAGCGATTAAAGTGTCCCTTATCAACCGATGAAAGTTGACCACATATATACTTTGCATCAGTGGTTTTACAATACTTAATAAAGTAAGGCATCAATATAGAACCGTTTCCCACATCATTATTCACCACCAATATATCATCGATTTTGATATAAGGATCCTCTTCATAACTTGACATATATGATGCCATAATTCTAGGATGCCTATTAATAGCCTTATAGCGTTCACTATACAACATAAACCAAATATCATTGTCAAAAACCCATTGTACAACTAAAACCTGTTCTTTCATTCTGTTAATGTCTTCTCCAACAATAACATGATTCTTTTCTTTTAAGATGCTATGAACAAGCTCTATCATAGTGGTTTTCTTATTCGCATTTATTTCAACATCCTCTACTTTACGTTGATAGTAATATTGCATATCTAATAACTCTTTTTTAAAAAAAGTATCAAGTATCCACCATCTCAACATCTCGATTCCCCTTATAGTTTTTAAAATCCAAAGGCGAAATACACCATTATTAACCTGAACTCCCGAAAATTTATATCTAGCTCGGAGCTTTGACCCCTAGAGCAGCGTACAGCTTCAACTGCTTTTCAGTGATTTCCGACAGATGGTGTGCTTTTCCGGGCTGCTGATAGAGCTCGATGATATCAAGCGTATCTATCAACTGTTGCATCGTGTAATTCTTATACAGATGATTATCATCCATCTTTTTCTTGATATAAGACATCAATTCCAATGCTATGAACTGCACAAAAAGTTTACCCTCAAAATTTTCCTCTGAGGAAACGGACATTCTTCGCATATCAAGCCGTTCCTTCAGATTTCCAAAAGACTTTCTATGAGGTCTCTTAATCGATAAGTTCTCAAGGTCTCAACAGGATCTTTGATTCCGTTGGTCATGAGAACGAAATAGCCATAATCCCGTTCTGCTTGTCGAATCGCATCCTCTTTATAGGAAATCTTCAACCCGCGAGCCGGCGTTTCATGAAGTTCGAAATACCCTAGCGTATGCCTTCTCATGTTCCGGATTACGATGACCGCTGCGAAGTTCTTCCTCATATTGGTCTAACATGTGATTGAACCTGTCTCGGTCATCTGTGCAGTGTTGATCATTGAAATAAATGTGGATGTATACCCGTCGTTTATCGGTAACTGTTTCACCGAGTCTGGGTTTTTCTTCGGTGTAGTCCCACTCGTCAGCGAATGTCTTCACATAAAGATGAAGCTCTGAATTGTAGTTGATCCTTGTAACCAGGTCATCTCGAAGCTGATTAAGATGACGTCCAACGATCTTCAGCGAGTTTTTCACCGATTAGAAACTTGTGATGATGCTTCATCAGGTCATTGATGTTCTTCTCGCTGTAAAAGCCGCGGTCCATGACCAGTTTCAGCTTTTTCGAGGTCAAGAAAATCGATATCCTTCAACAGGTTTTCAATGGTCTTCACATCCGGGATATTTCCCGGCAACTTCCGGTAGTACACAGGAAGCATGGATCTTTCTCCAAAGAGCATTGCAAGATTGATCTGCGGAAGATCTTCATCCTCTTTGTTCTTGCCGTACTTCACCTGCTTAAGCAGTTCAGAGTACGATGAGATAGATGTTGTATCAAAGGCAAGATATTCTTTCTCGGAGCGCTGTTTTTGCCTGCTTACGGAAATACTCCAGCTTCTTATCTTCAGAGATCTTGCTAAACAGCTCGCTCATGCGCTGTGAAGGTATATCTTCGTTGAACGGATGCTTATGTGTGCGCCCCATTTCTGAAAAGCGGTACATAGGCTGTCCTTCTTCTGATATCAGGTAATAAGCAACGGACAAGATCTTCGAAGCAAGTGGACCAAAGCATGATTTCAAATCCGCTGCAATGCCGAGTTCTTCTGCGATCTGATCAAACAGAAACGTTGCACCATAGAACTTCCTGGTGCAGGATTCTGCAGGAACAGGACCACGCTTTGGTGCAGATGATTCAACTTGCTGCTCAAGCTGGAAGCTTTTATTAGGGATAAACACGCCATCAAGGATCTTGCCGATGTACTTGCGTTTGTGTTCACCACGTTTTTTTGATGAATTCCAAAAAGCAGTATCAATGTACGCATAAGTCGTGCCGTTAATAACTTGAGTCTTGTATTCCATAGCTTGCCTCCATGGGTATATTTTTATACCTATGTTTGGCTAAATCAAGTATTTCGCACAAGGAAAAATGCCTTATTTCCAACGTCTGTACGGCTTATATCGTTGACCTAGATATAAAAAAACTCGGGAGCTTAGGTTATTAAGCGAAAGTCTTATTCAACTTTAGTTATTGCTTAAAATGGACTACTCGTGTTATTAATTTTTTTATAACACATTTCGTCCATCACATATCTTCCCACACAACAAAGACTCGGGCTTTCATTTCTTGATTTTTTTCTTACCTTTATATTGCAATAATAATCTATTAGCTCCCTTTAAATCCCTGCTACAAATATAAGTAGTATTTTGATTTCCTATAAATTAAATCCAATACTACTTTGTTTTATCGATTCAAGTTTGGACAATAATGCTACCGTCTCCACATGCACCGTCTGCGGGAACATGTCGACAGGGACTGCGCAAAGCGCCCGGTAGCCATGCGTGGTCAGGACTTTCAAGTCCCTTGCTAGCGTGTCCGGATTGCAGGGAGACGTAAAGGATCTTGGACGGCGACAGGGCAAGGAGTGCACGAAGAAAGGTCATCGTCGCACCGCTTCTGGGCGGATCCATGATGACCACATCAATTGCGCCTGCCCGGTTTTCCCCGGCCAGACGCTGCATGAAGACACCGGCATCTTCTTTGACAAAACGGATATTTGAAATCCGGTTTTCCCTGGCATTCAGCGTAGCGTCCCGCACGGCTGCTGCATTTAACTCTACGCCCCATACCTGCTTCACATGGGGGCTTACTATCATGCCGATGGTCCCGACGCCACAGTAACAATCCAGCACCTTCTCCGTTCCCCGAAAGGCGCCAAGGCTCAGAACAGTTTCATATAATTGGACGGTCTGTGGGATTGACCTGATAAAAAGAGGCGGGGGAGATCTTAAAATGCATCCCCATCAGATCATCAGTAATAGCTCCTTTTCCAAAAAGAATCTTCTCCCTCTCTCCCAGTACCATACTGGTTCGCTTATCATTGATGTTCAGGACAAGGGAAGTGATTTCCGGATGCGCCGCCCGAAGCGCTCTCACGAAATGATTTTTTAGAGGGAAGAATGGGCGACGTAAGAACCAGTACCACCAGAATTTCGCCACTTTCCTTTCCGACGCGGATGAGAATGTGCCGAAATAAACCATAACCATTGTCTTCATCGTAGGCACGATACTTAAAAATCCTTCATCAGTTGCAAGATCGTCCGGATGATTTTTCCCGCACGCTCCTCTTCGATCAGACAGTTTTCGATCGGTACGACTTCGTGCGTGCCTTCTTTGTAGGTTCCGGCAAACGGCACTCCTCCCCTTCCATGCGTCATCACCACGTGCACCTTGGCGCGGTAATGCAGAGGATTTTCCATTCCAATGATCGGCTGCACAGAACAAAACGGCTTCAGAAGAGCAGATAACCTTCGCTGCTTGATCTGAAGCTGTTCCTGATACGGTATATCAATCATCTGACAGGCGCCACAATCCCGAGAGTACGGACATCTGGACTTTCCCTTGCATGGCGGTACGTCTTTGTTCCACGTAGCATTTGAAGACTGTTCCTGCGTAATGCTTGAAGCCTGGTCCTGTGTGCCCTTCGATACCTGTGTCCGAATATGGTTTAACCTCTTCTTCGAAGGCTTTGTACTGTCTTTCGTTCTAGTCCCGGTCTTCTTTAAAGGCTGTAAATGATCTTTCGTCTTGATCTTCTTCGAAAGAAGCATACTGCCCCCGGTCTCTGTCTTCTTCTGCGGCGGCTTCCGTTCTTTCGTAAACCTCTCGGATGACCGGTTGTAATTTCTTTCTCTCATGATGTTCCGCAGCCTTTCTCTGCGCCAGAATCCGGACGGTATCCTCTTCCCCTCTCCCTGTGGATTCTGCAATTTAATGTCCTTACCATCCATTCCGATCAGCGCTTCCTTCGCACGTGAAAAAAATCAGCGCTGTTAATTCGAATCACGCAGGAAATTTTTGCCTTTTATTTCTGTGAAAAAGCCTTTTGCAGAAAGGGAAGTTCCTGCCAGTCTGCGAAATAGGAGATACTGGAAGCCAGAAATCGTTTTTTCCAATTCCGTCTTGGCTTCCAGCGTTGTAATCTTGCAAAAGGGTACTTCATTATTAAAAAAATTTGATTGTTCATTAAAATTGATGACACAAAAGCCTCCAAACAAGCGATTATCTCGCTTCGTTCTCTTCCTCTTCCCTTCGGTTCGCAATCATCCACAATTCCATAATCATGCGAAAATGATCTCTCTCCTGAAAAAACAATTCTACATCTTCCGAATCCAGTTTGTCTCCCGTACCGTCTCGAAGCTGTTCCACGATACGGCTCAGCACGTCGTACATCGGCGTCAGACTTAGATTCGCAGAAACTCCTTTCAGGGTGTGTGCCATCATAAAAGCTTCCTGATATTGTTGATTTTCGATCCTCTTTCCCAGTTCACAAAGGTTGTTATCCTCCAAAAATGCATAAAGGAGGTCTAAGTAGAAGCTTTTATCGCCGAGCATGTTGTGCATCGCTTCTCTGGTATTGGCGCCCCAGTGATCCAAACTTCGCAAGAGGCCATCGAAATGACGGTTTTTCCATTGCCGTCATTTCGATGCCCTGCTTTAGAATTTTTCTATCAAGGTCTCTTCCATAACTGCCTCCGGCTTTGGATTTTTGATTCGTAGGTAAGGTTGTGGGTGTCAAAGACACCCATCCTTACAATAGAATTTCCGGTGGTTTGACCCCACCATTTAATGCTCAAAAAGTTCTGCCAAACGATAGAACAATTTCTCCGGATCAATCGGCTTCGTGATGCAGTAATCAATACCGGCTTCTCTACAACGGTCTTGCACCTCCGCTGTGGCATCTGCTGTTAATGCAATGATCGGTATCGACTTCGCATCCGCCATATCGAGCGCTCTGATTTCCTTCGCTGCCTTTAAACCGTCTTTCAGCGGCATCATCAGATCCATGAGAATCGCCTGGTAGTGATAAGCACCTCTTGCCTCAAACAAATCCACCGCTTCCCTGCCCGTCTCTCGCCAGTTCAGAATGAATTTTCTTGGTGTTCAGGATTTTAATCACCACTTCCGCATTGATATGATTGTCCTCCGCTAACAGCACCGTTTTTCCGTAAAGAACCTGATCCTCATAGGTATTGACCTGGTGCGTCCGAAGAGAAATCTGTTCGTCTGTCGCCAAGTTGTAGGAAAGAACAATCGTGAACGTAGAGCCTTCGCCCGGTTTCTGACTCACAGGTAATCTTCCCCTCATCAGGTCGACGAGATTTCTGCAGATGAAGAGGCCCAGTCCGGTTCCCTCATTCATCTCACGTTCGGTATCTCCCTGTTCGAAGGGCAGGAACATTCTCTTTGCATGGACTCCGAAATTCCGATTCCGGTATCCTTGATGACATAGGTATGAATCGCCCTTCCGTCCTCGTACTGAACGGATGTACTGAAAGTCACATTGCCTCCGGCAGGCGTAAACTTGATGCTGTTGGACATTACATTCATGAGCACACGCTCGACATGCTGCGCATCCATCATGACATAACGATCCTGGGATCCTTGTATATTCATTGTGAAGTGGAGGCCCTTGTTCCTGCACTGTTCCCCTGCCATTGTGGCAACGGAATTCAGTACCTGCTCCTCCTTCACTGCCGCATCTACCGTTACTACCTTTCCTGCATTGATCCTGCTGGTTTCAGAATCTCTTCAATCAGATTTAACAGGTAGGAACTGGAAGTCATAATCTTTTCCAGATTGTCTCTGACTTCATCCGGCACGTTTTTGACTGCCAGAGAGAGCTGCGTTAATCCAAAGATTGCCGTCATCGGTGTACGCATGTCATGCGAGACATGGCTGAGGAAGGTTTCCTTTTCCTTGCCTGCCTTGACCGCTTCCCGCAGCGCCTTTGCCATCTCTTCGATCTGTTCCTGATCGTCCACCTGTTTGGTGGTGTCCACAAAGGTCAGGACCAACCCCTGCAGTTTCTTAGGCACATTGATGCTGGACGGAGTTCCCTCCGCCGCATCCATCGCATTCTGTGTCTGGCTCTGTCCCACCACACGATAAGGTGCAATGCGGATCATATAGGTCTTACCCGCAACCGAAGCGCAGTGCTCTTCCATGGGAACCATGGTTTTTAATACTTCTCTGCACTGCTGAATCAGATCAATGGTGGCAAAGTTATAAGTAATATACCGGACACTTCTGCCTACATCCTGATCCACCACATTGAATTCTGAGGAGATATATTCGGTAAACTTCCGGATATTCAAATCCCTGTCGACCATCAGAATACCGACCAGCGTAGAGGATAAGAAGTTTGCCATGTCGTCATTTTAAACCTGCAAGCTCCGTCACCTTGGACTGATATTCTGCATTTTACCGTGTATAATTCCTCGTTAACGGACTGTAACTCTTCATTCGAAGACTGTAATTCTTCATTTGCCGTCAGCAATTCTTCATTTGCAGCCTGCAATTCCGCATTGACACTCTCCAACTCCGTTACCGTCTGGCGCAGGTTCTCCTTGGTCACCTTCAGTTCGTGTTCCAGATTGGAAATACGTTTCGTTGCAGCAGTATCCACTTGATACTCACGAATATCTCCACTAATTTCTCTTTTTTTCTCTGACAAAAGAAATTGCCATCAAACCGGTTTCTGAGCCGGAATGATCGGAAATAGGCTGCGCCACGATGGAGATAAACTCGATTCCCGTTCCAACTGCACAGGAACGGATTCATAAACCACCCGCTGATTGGTCTTTCTGGCATCTCGCAACACAATAGAGGATGCAATCTTGAGATCATCCCGGATCAGCATGAAAATATCCAGAGTCGCCGCTCCTACAGGGGATGGATAAGAACTTCGAACAATCTCCATAGCTCCGAACCATTTCATTGTTCTCATTGACAATGACGCTGGCAGGCATCAACTCTTCCATCACAGAAGTGTCAATATCATTGGTACGGTGCTGTGTGTCCGGTTCTTCCTCCGCACTCTGTATCTGCGCCAAATCCAGAGAATTCTCTACGTTCTGAAGGAATAGCTGATGTTTTTCATGCGCAGGCACCTTCCCTGCAATGTTATGAATGAAAAATCTTCTCATTGGCACAAAGCACACGGAAGATATCATCATAGTCAATGACAGACTCGCTTCTGCCGAGAAACAGATAGCCGTGATCATTTAATGCCATGTGGAAGATCGTAAAACAGGTTTCTCTGCAAAACAGACTGGAAATAAATCAGCACGTTCCGGCAACAAATCAGATCCAGTTTGCCAAAGGGCGGGTCCTGAAAGACGTTGTGCTGGGCAAAAATAATCATCTTACGGATATCGTGGTGGATGACGTACTTGTTTCCCTTTCTGGAAAAAAAGCGAGAAAGACGCGCCACTGAAACATCCTCAATGATGTTATCCCCGTAAACCCCGCGCACCGCCGTAGAGATGGAATCGGCATCCAGATCGGTTGCGAAAATCTTCACATTCCGCCGGATGTTCAACTCTTCCATCACCTCTGAAAACAGAATGGCGATCGAATAAGCTTCTTCTCCCGTCGAACAACCTGCTACCCAGACACGGATCTGACGGTCCTTCGGTACATCCTTGACCAGCTGTCTGATACAGGTTTCTTTGAGCACATCAAAGTATTCCGGGTCTCTGAAAAAGCTGGTGACCCTCGATCAGAACTTCTTTTGCCAGAAGCTTGGCCTCTTCCGGATTATTGTTGAGGAAGGTCACATATTCTCTGAGATTCCGGTTATGGGTAATAGCCAGCCTGCGCTCGATTCTGCGTAGAATCGTCGTCTGCTTGTAATAGGTATAATTGATATTGGTGACATTTTTCAAAATCGAAAAAATCTGAGACATCAAATCTTCGTCCGATAACTGAAGCTTCGATGTCGCATCCACCATGGATCTGGCGATATGCCCCATCTCTTTGGCAATGGAATCCGGTTTCTGGACCAGATCCACAAAACCGGTCGCAATCGCATTGCGTGGCATTCCGTCAAACTTGGCGGATTCCGGTGATTGAACGATAATGACACCGTTCTGCTCTTTTGATGGAGCGGATGCCATTGGTTCCGTCCGACCCGGTTCCGGACAGAATGACCGCTACCGAGCGATTCTCATATTCTTTAGCCAGAGAACGAAAAACATCAATCGGATGGTTGATCTTCTCGGCTTCATATTCATGAAGACGGAGTACATCCGAAACAATTTCAACATTGTACTTCGGGGGATCATATAAATATGATTGCGTTCCACCCTGCATGCCGTCTGTGATTTCCGTCACAGGCATCACAGAATATTTGCCAAGAATCTCGGCGAGCAAACTCTTGTGATCCGGCGCCAAATGTTGAATGATGACGAAAGCCATCCCTGTATTCGAAGGTAAAAAGTCAGAAACTGCTGCAGTGCTTCCAGTCCGCCGGCAGAAGCCCCGATTCCCACCACACAGGGTGGGCTGCACGGACATCTGTAATTTTTGCGAATACATCTCTCTCCCCTCCAACGTTATAAAAACTACTTTTATTGTAGTAAAAATTTATGAATTGAAAAGTGGAATCTTTAAAAACGGTTGATCGAATTACATTTTTCCCGTTTATAATAGAAGCGTTCCTAACAATCTGTCTTGATCAGAGAACGTTTCACGTATGCTACCAATCATCCCGCGTGTCTGCGATCTGATGTCTACCTAGAGGTAATGCCATATGTCTTCAGATGATCACAAAGCCGCACTATTTGATACACTTGTAAATGCAGTGGGGGATGATTTCTATTTCATCCACCCGGAAGACGGTTCGATTCAAGTATTAAAATCGCAGAATGCGGCTTCCTTTTCCTTCCATCAGGAAGGCGAGGGGGATTACGATTATTACATGGAGCAAACCATCTTAAAGCGCTCCACGGACTCCACGCCGTCTGATGTAATTGAAAAGATGCGCCTAAAAAGCGTCATGAAAGCGCTGGAACGACTGAATACTTACCGGGTTTACTACTCCGTTTCCGACGATTCCGGCAAGGTTCATTTCATGCAGGCTATTTTTATCCGGCACAGCAGAGATGAGATTCTCCTTGTAGTTCGTGATGCCAACAGTCTATTAAGGCAAATGTCCAAACGGGTGGACTCTTTACAAAATGCGCTGCACGAATCCAAGGTGGAACTCGACAAGCGCAGTGCCTTTCTAAGTCTCATGAACAGGAATATCCGAGGTCCTCTGTATTCTATCATGGGTCTGACCAAGATTGCACAACAGGAGCAGCCTGATCATACCGCCATTGAATCCTATCTACACAAGGTCTCCATGTCGGGTGCTTATATGTCGGAAACCATCGATGATATCCTGGATCTGCGCCGGATTGCCAAACACGATATCAAGCTGCGTCCGGAACAGATCAAACTCCGTGACTTCTTCGATCGAATCGGGCAGTATCAGTTGCCCGGAATGGACGAAAGGGGCTTTCTGTTTTCCACAGAGACCGATACCGTCAATGATTTGTTGGTTTCCATGGATGTGCATTGCATGGAAGAATTTTGCAACAAACTGCTCTTCTGCGCTTCGACCTACACCATGAAGGGCGGTCGTATTTTACTTCGAGCCAAGAATCTATATCAGGAATCCGACTTCGCACAGATCGAACTTTCCGTGGAGAGTCAGGGCATTGTGATGGAACCGGAGCGCCTGAAACTTCTGACACAGCCAAGTGAATACTTCATCGATCGAATCACGGGAGATCTCTCTCCCCTTGATATTGCTCTGGTGATCCTTAAGAGCTATGTCAAAGCCATGAACACGGAACAACTCAGCGTCACCTCCGATCCAAACCACGGAACCGCCATTTCGTTAACACTAAGGCTGGCTCTGTCTCGCAAACAGGAAGGGAGGAGAATCCTTCAGCGGAAGCTTCGATTGACCTGCGAGGCAAGCGAGTCCTGATCGTGGATGATAATGAGATCAATCTGAAATCAGCGAGAAACTGCTCCTCTCCAAAGGCATCGACGTGGTTTCCGCCACGAACGGTCAGGAAGCCGTACATCGGTTTATCGCAGAAAAGGGCCAATTTGACGTCATTCTCATGGATGTACTGATGCCTGTCATGGACGGGTTGGAAGCGACCAGACAAATCCGGAGCACGCAGGAAATTCCGAATGCACAGACCATCCCGATCATTGCCATGACCGTGAACGGTTTAAGTGAAAACTATGACGAAAGTTTCCGTGCCGGAATGAATGCTCATCTGTTAAAGCCGGTGAATCCGGAGCGTCTCTACAGTGTTATTTCGAAGGTACTGAGCAAAAATCCGAATCATAAAGAACATTTTCTATCCATTGAATTGAGAAGAGAACGGGAGCGATTCTCCAGATCCGAATTGCTCCCGTTCTTTTGATTCATTTCTAATCTCTTCCTGCTAATCTAAGATCCCGTTCTCCTGTCTGAATGACAGGGACAGATCCCGCTCGTTCTCCGCTTCTCAAAATCCTCCAAAGGGGAACATATTCCATCCGTTTTGGTTTCCATTCTCTTCTGATTCCCCCTGGCTATTTTTGATCTTGATTGCCGTTCTGATCATTATCACTACTCTGCTGTGTCTGATCTTGCAGACCCTGCGGCTTTTTCCAGAGTAACCTTCAAATCCTTGGGGCCATAGGTCGTACTCTCTCTCCGCAGTACGGTTACCGTGACCTCCGTCCCTGCTTTATAATAGGATAGCTGGTTGGTTAAATCTTCTCTCTTCGAGACACTCTGTCCGTTCAGGGCTGTAATGATGTCCCCTGCCTGGATGCCTGCTTTCTGTGCGGCTCCGTTCTGTTCCACAGACTCGACATAGGCCCCTTCGACTCCCTGCGGCGTCATCACGGTGATTCCCAAATAACCTTTATCCGCATCTGCGACCTTGATCTTCGTCTCCTGGTTCATCAGCTTGTCCAAGATCGGACGAGCTGCATCAATCGGGATGGCAAAGCCTACACCGTCAACTGCTTCTCCACCGATTTTGGACGAATTAATGCCGATGACCTCTCCCTTGCTGTTTAGAAGAGCACCACCCGAGTTCCCCGGGTTAATTGCCGCATCTGTCTGAATGAAGGTACCTTTCACCTCATCGCTTTTGATCTCACGATTCAGAGCACTGACCACGCCTGTCGTCACGGATTGACCGTAACCGAGCGCATTTCCAATGGCAATGGTGGGTTCCCCGACACTGAGTTTGTCCGAATCTCCCAGGGTCGCCACCTTCAGGTTGCTCAACTCTCCCTGTTTGAGATCTGCTATAGAGACTGCAATCACCGCCAGGTCCATCTTGGCATCCGTGCCCTTCAGATTTGCAGCAGCCTTCGTCCCGTCATTGAAGACCACCTGCAGCTTGTCCGCATTGTCCACCACATGATTGTTTGTGGCGATTAAAAGCTCCTTCTCATTCTTCCCGACGATGATTCCGGAACCGGAGCCTGTTCCCTTCTGCTCCATGGTACCCATAAAGGTCTGCACCTTTTCGGTCACATCCGCATTGATGGCGACAATCGCAGGCATCACGTTGGAGGCAACACTCGTCACATCCGTAGAAATCCGACCGCCCTCCTGCGCCTTTGTCGTGAAAGCTTTTCCACAACCGCATCCCCGCTGCTGGAAACCGAGGTGTTGACAGTCGGGTATTTGCTGACCAGATATCTGGAAGCATAGAAGGCTCCACCTGCACCGCTTCCGCAGCAGAGCGCTGCAACAGCAGCAACCGTTAAAATCTTTCTGCCGATATGCTTCTTTTCTTTTGCAGGCTTCCGGTCCCTGGGCGTAAAATCATTTCCATCTCCGGTATGGTGCCATTCTACCCTCTCCTGCCTTGGTGCCGCTTCCGAATGATTCTCAAAATGATAACGATTTTCTTCTGAATTTCCCATTGTTTTATCCCTCCTGATCCTATTAAGGGTTTTCCCTTTTGCAGAATTTGTTTTTTATTTGATAAACAGGAGTATAAAGAGAAGATGTGAAGATTTTATGATCGAAAAAGTTCAATTTGTGATTTTTGGAAGGATGCGTCTTCTCAGACTTCTTCCGAAAAGTAGCATCTCTTCGAACGCATCCACTGCTCTTCCTCTTCTTCGGTGGTCGTTTCTTTGAGACCCGCCATTTCCGCAAACAGGACCGGATCGATGATCTTTACCATAATGAGCGGATGCTCCGGAAGGTCCTCTTTCACTCCCCTGTCTTGCCAGCGCATCCTCTATTTCCAGAAGTTCCCGATACCTCTCATCTCTCACGCAGTAGATATCATAGCTGTCCTCGATTTCCTCCGTACGCTCCCTGCCGGTGGGAAGTCCGGAATCGTCTCTCTCCCGCACCAGATCACAGAGGACAAAAAAATCCGATCCACTCATAAATGGCAGCATCTACCGGGAGCAGAAAGCAGAACGGTATTTTCTGATCTTTCATATAGGAAAAAGCGGCTCGGAGCAGCTCTGTCATGTGCCCCTTCGTGCCTATGATTCTTGTCCGTCGCCACTGCAAAGATGTAAAAAGACTTCACTCTATTGCCACAAACAGAAACAAGGTAAGGATTCAGGTGCAGCATGGAGAATCTGTCCTTCTTCTTCCTTTACTAAAATCAGGTTGTCTTTGCACTTTTCATGGTAATAATAATCAATAAAGATCTTCGGATCCTCGAAATTTTGCTCATAGAGCGCTCGGGTCTGCTCCTTTTCCTGAAGATCTTTGAGAATTCTGATTCCCATTCACCTTTCCTTTCCGTAACATAAACCTTCGCGGTGAGGTTCCGTTTGCATGTTCCCCTCCTGCATGATCTGTCTTCCATCCTTTACAGGATTCGAACTTTCTTTAAGAGCGAAACGATCTTTCTCCCCTTCGGAAGATGATACATCTCTTCCTCCGTTAATGCCTTAAAACGCACCATAAAAAACGCATAGACAAGGAGACAAATAAACACTGCAAGTGCAGTCGCCAGCAAATTCACAAAAGTAGAACGATGGAAGGAACATTTGCAACCCTTTACACGAGGCCAGATAGGCACCATATCCCGCAAGGCTCATCAAAAACAGAAGACAGAAGGGGAAAGAGATAGGTCCTTTTCATATCCCGCTTCATCTTCAAACTTCTTTTTACAAAAAAATGGTTTAACAAACACATCAGGAACGAATATAGAATCATGGCAAATACCACTGCCATGGTCGTAAGCTTCGTCTGATATAAAACAGCCAAAAGAAACAGGGTCTGCAACATCAGACCAACCGCAGAATTCATCCAGGGCGTGTTGGTTCTCCCAATGCTTTTGCAGAATGCCGGAAGAGACGGCGGATAATGAATAAAAGACCACTGTGACCGACAGGGCTGCTAACAGAATGGAAGCCTGATCCAGTGAACTTCTTTGCGGATAGAGGATCATGGTGATGGGCTTTGCCAATATGGCCAAAAAGGCCGCACAGGGAATCCCAATCGTCATGGTAACCCTCGTCACCTGAGAAGCCAGTTTCGAAGCCTCTTCCTTTTTCCACACGCAAAAAGAAGAAATACTCGGAATCATGGCGGCACTCATGGCATTTGCCATTGCAATCGGAATGTTGGAAATGACGATCGCCTTACCAGAGAGGATCCGTACAGTTCCGTTGCCCTCTCATTCGTCATTCCTCTCCAACCGACCATAACGGAATTAAAAAATCTTTTGATTGACAAAAGGGCGCCAGATAAGAGATGACCGTGCTGGCAATAAACGGAAGCACCACAACGGCAATGGAGTGCAGGATCAAAAGAGAGTTGTTTTCTTCTTTGTGGTGATCCTGACGCAACCTCTTTCGTAAGTAAGGAAGGTTCATCCGGTAAGCCACCAGCATGAAGAGTAGCCCCTGCACAGACGCCGACTCCCGTACCAAAGGCGCTTCCCATGGCACCGTACTGTGCGGATGACTGTTTGCTTCCATCTGAAAAGAGATGGATGAAGACCCATGCCATCAGAACCGAAAAACGGCGTTGAAAATCTGTTCCAGAAGTTGGGAAATAGAGGTCTGAACCATCGTCCGATGTGCCTGGAAATAGCCTCGAATGACCCCCTAGAATGGCACTCAGGATGATGGTCGGAAAAAAGAGATAAAGAACCGGAAGTGCAGCCGGATCCGCAATTAAAACGGGCCCGAAGAAAAACAGAAGAAGGGTGGCCAAAAGCCCCGTTACAAGTACAAAACCCAGTGTATAGTGGAGGGTCTTTTGCGCATTGACATAATCTTTCCTTGCCAACCTCTGCGCCAAAATTTTGGAGAAAGCGGATGGGATGCTGTAAGAAGAAACCAAAAGGGCAATGGTATATAAAGAATAAGCATATTGATAATACCCATTGCCCAGATCACCGATGATGGCGGTCAAGGGGCTCCGATACAGCATCCCGATGATTCTGACGCCCACCCCCGCTGCCGCCAGAATTCCGCCTTGTTTCAAAACACTATTTTTATTTCTGTCCATTAATTCCCTAGAAGCCAATCGTACATTCCCTGATATTTCTTTGCCGACACATTCCAAGAATAATCCACTGCCATGGCTCTGTCGATCATTTTATTCCATTCCCGTTTATTATCATAATACAAAGCCTCCGCATCTCGTATCGCATGCAGCATCTCATGTGCATTATAATTCATAAAGCCAAAGCCCGTTCCGCTGGACGTAAACCGGTTATAAGGTTCTACCGTATCCTTGAGCCCTCCCGTCTGCCTGACGATCGGTATCGTTCCGTACCCCAGTGCGATGAGCTGGGAAAAGGCCGCATGGTTCAAAGAGGGAAGGCATCAAAAAGGCATCGCTGGCCGCATATACCCGATGAGACAGTTCCTCCGAATAATAGATATTGGCGGATACCCTTCCACCATATTTCCAGGCAAAATGACGGAACATGTTCTCATACTGTTCTTCACCTGTTCCCAGTACCACAATCTGCACCGCATCCTGACACAGCTCGTCCATCACGCAGGAGACCAAATCGAAGCCCTTCTGATCCGTCAACCTGGATACAATTCCGATGGTAAAACATTTGGGATCTTCATTCAGACCCAACTGTTTTTTTGAAGCGCAATCTTATTCTTGATCTTTTCTTTCCGAAAGTTGATGGCATCATAATGAAATTCCAGGCAGGGATCCGTTGCCGGATTAAACGCCTCCCTGTCAATGCCATTGACGATCCCTCTCAGATCATTTTGTCTGGCTCTGAGAAGGCCATCTAAATCCTCACCAAAAACGGTGTTTTGATTTCTTCCGCATAAGTCTCCGATACCGTCGTGACCGCATCGGCATACACAATGCCGCCCTTTAACAGATCGGCGTCCTTATTCAATTCCAATTTATCCGGTGTAAAAAGTAGGACGGCAGGCCGGTAATGTCCCTGTACCGTCGGAATGTCCCATTTCCCCTGAAACTTGAGGTTATGAATGGTCATGACCGCCTTGATGCCATGATAAAAATCATTGCCCAGGAACCGTTCTTTCAGATAAACCGGCACCAGACCCGTCTGCCAGTCATGGCAGTGGATCACGTCCGGCCGAAAGCCGATCACCGGAAGTGCAGAAAGCGCCGCCTTTGAAAAATAGGCAAAATTTTTCGATCTCCCACTTCTGGCTGTCGCAATAAGGATGATCCCCGCAAAAATAATATTCTGAATCAATGAAGTAGAAGTGAACATTCTCATAGACTGCATGAAAGATTCCCACATATTCGCTCTTCCAGTGGAAATCCATATAGAAATTGGTGACATATTCCATACGATCCTTCCACTCCTGCTTCATACACATATAGCGGGGCAGAATCACGCGTACATCAAAATACCTGCTGTCAATCTCCTTGGGAAGAGAGCCGACAACGTCCGCCAGTCCTCCTGTTTTTGATAAATGGTACTCCTTCTGAAGCCACGAATAGAATGTTATGCATCGGATTACCTCTCTTTGTTAAAGCATCTGTTTTTCAAACAATCTCACAAAGTCGGCATTGGTTCTGGTTCTTGAGAAAAGATTGATGACCCTGATCCACCATCTCGTCTGCCTTCATGCTGTTGAAGGATCGGCGCATCCGATTGACCACATCCAACTCTTCCCTGGAAAGGAGCAAATCTTCCCGCCTGGTACTGGATTTTTGAATGTTAATCGCAGGGAAAATCCTCTTTTCTTGTAACTTTCGATCCAGAATCAATTCCATGTTACCGGTTCCTTTAAACTCCTCATAGACAACGTCGTCCATCTTGGACCCCTGTCTCAATCAGTGCAGTCGCAAGAATCGTGAGGCTGCCTCCCTCCCTCATATTTCTGGCTGCACCAAAAAAACGCTTCGGCATGTGTAACGCTGCCGGATCCAACCCTCCGGAGAGCGTTCTTCCGGACGGAGGAATGACCTGATTATAAGCCCTCGCCAGTCTGGTAATAGAATCTAACAAGATCATGACATCCTGCTTGTGTTCTACCAGCCTTCGTGCTCTCTCAATCACCATCTCGGAAACCCGTTTATGATGCTCCGGCAACTCATCGAAGGTGGAATAGATCACTTCTGCATTCGGACCTTCGATAAACTCCTTGATATCGGTGACCTCTTCCGGGCGCTCGTCAATCAAAAAGAACGATCAGATGAATGTCCGGATAGTTCCTGCGAATGGATTGTGCCACCTCCTTGAGGAGCGTCGTCTTACCGGCCTTTGGCGGAGATACAATCATCCCTCTCTGTCCCTTCCCCAATCGGACAGATCAGATCCATGATCCGCATGGCAATCGAGGCACCCGGACTCTCCAGCGTAAGCTTTTTATTCGGAAAGATGGGGGTCATGTTCTCAAAATTACCGCGTGATGCCGCAACCTCCGGACTGTATCCGTTGACTCCCTCCAGGTGCGTGAGTGCGGCGAACTTCTCATTCTGAGATTTTTCCCTTGGTAACGCCTCTTAGGATGTCTCCTGTTTTTCAGATTGAATCTCCGAATAATATTCGGAGCCACATAGACATCATTCTCTCCGGGAAGATAGTTTTCACAGCGGATAAATCCAAAACCGTCCTGCATGACCTCTAGGATCCCGGAAGCCTCTGAGATCGGAGCTTCCCCGGAAGGAACCTCTGCGCTCTCTTCTCCCTGGGTGGCGTTGGAAATCCTGCTTCTCTCTCCCTTATATTCTACTCTTTCGCTTTTGACCTCTTGTCTCTCGCTTCTGGCTTCCGGTCTGTCGCCTCTGACTTCCGGTCTCTCGCTTCTGGCTTCCGGTCCCTCGCTTCTTGCTTCCGTCCTCTCGCCTCTGGCTTCCGTCCTCTCGCTTCTGGCTTCCGTCCTCTGCTTCTGGCTTCCGTCCTCTCGTCCTTCGCCTCTTCTCTTTTTACCGGCCTCCTCTCTTTTCGGAATCGAGAAGGCCTTTTCTCCGGCACCTCTCTTTTGATCGGCGCCTCTTCCCTACGGAAAATCCGTAGCAAGCGTGGCCTGCTCACGTTCCGAAACCAGTAATCTCTCAATCAAATCCGCTTTCTTCATCACAGAGGATCCCTTGATCCCGCGATGTTTTGCCAAATCTTTCAGCGTGACAAGATTTAGAGATTCCAGCTTCTCTCTCATGTTTTTCCATATAAAAACTCTCCTGTGACCTATGGCAGATATCCGTATATGATTTCCTATATATGATGTTCCATCTATGATGATCTTATATATGATGTTCTACCCATGATGATCTATATATGATGTTCTATCTTTGATGATCTATCTATGATGTTCTATCTATATAACGTTCTATTTCTATATACGATTTTCTATATATAAGATTCTATATATGATTTTCGATTTATAATTTTCTATGAATGGGGAAATATTGCATAAGAAGTAGCCGAATACGCTTTCGCCAATTCCGTTATTAAAAGTACTATAAACAAGGGAAATTGTCAATCTTCTGCCCCACACGGACGCATAGCGGGACAGAGCAATGATATGATATGATATAAGCATTTCGATAAAAGCTACCCGGAAAGGAAACAGACAAAATGGAAGAAATGAAAGCAACTCCGGAACTGCTGATGGAACTCCTGGAAGCCAAAACAATACAGCAAGCTGCGAAGCACCATGTCCGACATGAATACCGCTGATCTCGCCGCCATTATGGACGAAATGGAGAATGAGGACTCCTGAAAAATGTTCCGCATTCTGCCAAAAGATATGGCAGCGGACGTTTTTGCTGATCTCCAAATGGATGATCAGCAGTATATCATTACCTCGCTTTCGGATAAAGAAGCGTCCAATATCATTGATAACCCTGATGGCAGACGATGCCACGGATCTGCTGGAAGAAATGCCTGCCAATGTGGTTCGTAAAATCCTCTCCCATGCCAAACCTGACACCAGGGCGGATATCAACTATCTGCTGCGTTACCCGGAAGATTCGGCCGGTTCGATCATGACGGTCGAGTATGTCGATTTAAAGGAAAAATATGACCGTATCTGACGCCATCGAACGCATTCGTAAGATCGGCGTGGATTCGGAGACAACCAATATCTGTTATGTCCTGAGTGCCAACCGAATCCTGGTGGGTACCGTTGCCTTACGCTATCTACTGCTGCGGAAACCGGAAGATATTATCGGCGACTTTATGAATGAAAACATCATCAGCATCAATACCTTGACCGACCAGGAAGAGGCGGCAAGAATGTTCCAAAAGTATGACTTTATCGCCATGCCCGTGGTGGATAATGAAAACCGCATGGTCGGCATTATTACCATTGACGATGTCGTTGATATTATGGAAGAAGAAGCGACCGAGGATATCGAAAAGATGGCTGCCATCCTGCCGACCGACAAGCCTTATTTTTAAGGAGGGTGTGTTCGAAACCTACAAAAAGAGAATGCCTTGGCTCCTTCTGTTAATGATTAGCGCCACCTTTACCGGCGCCATTATCACCAAATTCGAGGCAGCACTGGCAGCCAATGTCGTTCTGACCGCCTATATACCGATGCTGATGGACACCGGCGGAAATGCAGGTTCTCAGTCCAGTGTATCTGTCATTCGTGGTCTTTCCCTTAACGAAATCGTCTTCTCCGATATTTTTCAAAACCATCTGGAAGGAAATGCGAGTGGCGGCCTTCTGTGGCATCACACTCGCGTCCGCCAACTTTATCAAACTGATGCTCTTCGATCGCATCAATATGACGATTGCGCTTGCCGTCTGCCTCACCCTCGTGCTTGTCGTTGTTTTTTGCCAAACTGGTGGGCTGCTGTCTGCCTCTTCTGGCAGATAAAATCGGCTTCGACCCCGCCGTCATGGCCTCCCCATGATTACCACCATCGTGGATGCACTTTTCCCTTCTGGTCTATTTCACGATTGCAACCCACATGATTCATCTGGCAAGTTAGAAGCGTTCGGCTCATCCGACAGGTTGGCGATGTTTGACTCATCCGGCAGGTTAGAGCTGTTTTTCCACTTAAGGAGTGGCTTGCGATTGCTCCCTGCATCTTTTATGAAAAACTTTGATTCTTCCCTAAAGTATTGCGGATTTTTGTGCCGATTATAAAGGTGAGATCAAAAAAATCTCACTCCCCCAACAAAACTTTTTCATACGGCCAGCGCTGAACTCCCCATTCGGCGCTGGTCTCCTCTCTTTTATGGCTTTTTTTCAGGGCTTTTTTGGATCATCTTTGTTTGAGAATGATTATGATAAAAGGTTTGCGAAGGAAGTTTCTTTGAGATTATTTTTATGGACCTTTTGGGGAAGTCTATAAAATCAACGGGGATCCGGTTCAATTGAAGCGGACGATCCAGTTTTGTAATCCTTCCCTCTTCGACACGGTAACGGAACAATTCGCAATTGTCAATCGTCATTCTCCAGAAGTCATCTGTTTCCAGCTGGCTCAGGCGAGCAAGAAGCCCCCGCAGACAGGCTCCATGTGACTGAATCAGGATGTTCTCATCTCCGGACGCTCCTTCTTTTTCCAGGAGAGAAGAAATAAAATCCGCCGTACGAGTCCGCAGTTCCTCATACGTTTCCATTCCCTCAGGAAATTGAAACTGAGAAGGATGGGTGAAGAGGCAGCCGATTTTTTCATTGTGTTCATGATCAAAGGCAGTTCCGTCCAGAGGGCCAAAGTCCATTTCGATTAGTCTCTGGTCGATAAAGAACCGAGGATCTTCTCTCTTGATTCCGCTGACAATCTCCGCTGTTTCCACCGCCCTCTCTAACGGGCTGGAATACACTCTACAGAAGTGAAGTCCTTCCTTTTTACATTTCGCAGCCGCTTCCAGTGCCTGATTTCTGCCTGTATCGTTTAAGGGAATGTCGGTCTGTCCCTGGAATCTGCGCTGCAAATTCCAATCTGTCTGTCCATGCCTGATCAAATTCCAAATCATCTTCGTCCACCCGTTTCCTTTTTTTGCCCTGTCATGATCTAAAAAGTCCATAAAAAAAGAAAGTCCCTTTTTCACAGACGGACTGCTCTCCATGAAAAAGGACTTCGACACCCTCACTTCAGCATTGATAAAATCAGTCTGGCCAGAAAGCCTCCTGCGACCATCGCAGTAAGAACAATCAGCGACTGCATCCATTTGATCCGATTCATTTTTCTCCTTCTTCGTACCCGTTCGGATTGGAAGACTGCCACCTCCATCCGTCTCTACACATATCGTCTAAATTCTTCTCCGCCTTCCAGTTCAAAAACGTTTCTGGCCTTTGTCGGATCCGAATAACAAACAGCAACATCCCCCGGCCTTCTCGGATCAATCACATAGGGCAGCTCTTTTCCGCAAGCTTTCTCAAAAGCGTGGATGATGTCCAGTACGCTATAGCCTACGCCCGTTCCGAGATTGAAAACATTGACTCCCTGTAGGGTTTCAAATCCTCGAATCGCGGCTACATGCCCCTTTGCCAGATCCACGACGTGAATGTAATCTCTCACACCGGTCCCATCCGGCGTCGGATAATCATTGCCGAACACATGCACCTTTTTCCAATTTGCCACAGGCAACCTGCGCCACATAAGGGAGAAGATTATTAGGAATGCCCTTGGGATCTTCTCCGATCCGTCCGCTCTCATGCGCACCGATCGGATTGAAATAGCGAAGGAGCATCACCTTCCACCTGGGATCACCCGTATGAAGATCTGTCAGGATCCGCTCCTGCATCGACTTTGTCGCACCATAGGGATTGGTGGTGACCCCTAACGGGCACTCCTCTGTAATCGGAATCTGCGCCGGATCTCCATAAACCGTAGCGGACGAAGAAAAGACCAGCTGAAAACAGCCGTGCCTTCGCATCACCTCACAAAGGGCAAGCGTTGTCCCCAGGTTGTTCTGATAATATTCTAATGGTTTTTGAACAGACTCTCCCACCGCCTTATAGCCGGCGAAATGAATCACCGCTTCAATCTCTTCTTTTTCAAAAAGAGCTTCAACCGCATCCTCGTCTAGGATATCTATTTCGTAAAAAGCAGGACGTTTTCCTGTGATTTGCTCCATACGATCAATGACAAGCGCCTTGGAATTATATAAATTATCCGCGATGACCACATCATAACCTGCATTCATCAGTTCAATGCAGGTATGGCTCCCGATAAAACCGGCGCCCCCTGTAACTAAAATAGACATCATTTCCCTCCTCTATGTCAGCATTGCTTTTAATTTCCGCCGGCAGAACCGTCCAAAGCCGTATCCGGATATCCCAGTTCGTTCGGCTCCATAATATCGGTAATCACAGCCGCATTGGAGGCACTCATTTTAGCAAGAATGTTGCCACGATCCTCCGAAGACATCTTTTAACAAAAATTCTGGCCACCAACTGTACATCGTATTCCGTCCCGCGCTGTACCATTTCGTCAAAGATCGCCGCAGCCGCCTTTGGCTTCATTCCGGAATAAACCTTTGCATAACTCAACACGTCCGCATCTTCCGCCTCCTTTTTTGTCACCTCTTCATAAATCTTGGCGGCGGCATCGGGAGCGATCATCTTATAATACTTTTCATAAGCAGACGGATCCGGTGCATTATTATTATAAATAATATCTTGATAGAACTGATTGCGATCCTGCTCGAACTGCGTTTGATTATCCTCAAAAACTTTCAGCCTGTCAACTTCTCCCTGCAGTTTAGACAGTTTATCCTGATCCTGCTTATTCTGCTGCTGGGCCTCTTTCAGCTGCTCTTCCAGGCTTTGAATATAAGCGCTCTGGTTGCCCTTACTACCTTTTTTACCGGCTTCTTTTTGTGAGGCTACCTGCGCAGACTCCGGCAAAATCATATTCAGATAAGGGACATCTTTTAAGATGGGTGCCAGGACGGTCGAGCCGAAACCACCCACATCCAGTCTGATTAACAACCCCATAATCACCAGCCACATGGCGATAATCAGAATGGTCAGCAAAAAGGAGGCAACTCCTCCCCCGCTCACGTCCAAATCCGATTCCCGATCGGCCAAATCGCGTTCGCGCTCCTTCATTTCCTTCGCGCGCTGCTTTTGTTCTTTCCTTAGCTGTTTTTTTCTCCGCTCTGATCTGTTTTCTTACTTCTTTGGGATCCTCGTAGACCTGCATGGCAGGAGGAACCTGTACCTGTTGATTCTTCTCCGAATCCGCCATTCTGTTAACTCCTGAATTTTTCTCATGTTTTTCCCGGAAACGATCCGACGTCCATAAGTAAAACTGGATCTCTCATCTGACCTCGATCGCTTCCTTGTGCTTTTTCTTCTATCAGAAATGCTTCAAAAAGCTCTTTCTCTGAGCTTTTCCTGCATTTTTCTCTCCTGCATTTTTCAGCGTCAGCTTCTTCCTGGCCTCTTCTACTGCTTCCTCCGCCCGCTTTACTGCCACCGTCTGCTCTTCAATCCTTCCGTTCATACAGGAAACATCGGCATCATTATGAAGAATATCCATAACCGATCCGCTCTTTTTCCCGCATTCTTCTGCCTTCTTCCAGATATCCCGTCTTCTGTTCTTCCATGCCGCATAAGAGAGTAAGCTCTCTTTGCAAAACTTGCTGGCAGGAAGCAAACTCCATCTTGGCAAGCGACTCCTCCTTGCCCTTCAGATTCAGAATACTTTGTAATCTGTAAACAAAGCGTCCCATCACCCCTTTATTCCGGCCATCATGGGGTCAGTCATTCTAGAGTCGTATCCGGATTAAAAAAATTCCCTCCAATTCTTCTACAATGTTCTCGAATTCCACTTTTTTTCATCTGTCTCTTGTTTGAGGAAGGTATTGACCTGCTCATACTTCGAGATCGCATAATCGATATGAGGATTGGCTCCTGCGCGGTAGGCTCCGATATTGATCAAATCTTCGGCATCCTGATAAGTCGCCAGGACATTCTTCAGTTGACCGGCAGCCCTTCTCTGCTCCGGTGTCACAATGGTACTCATGCACCGGGATATGCTTGCCAGCACATCAATCGCAGGATAATGATTTTTTTGCGCTAATTTTTCTATTAAGTACGATGTGACCGTCCAGGATGCCGCGTGCCGCATCTGTGATCGGTTCATTGAAATCATCCCCATCCACGAGTACGGTATACAGCCCGGTAATAGACCCTGTTCTGGCTCTACCCGCCCTCTCTAAAAGCCTGGGCATTTCAGCGTAAACACTGGGGGGATACCCTCTGGAAACAGGGGGTTCTCCGCTAGCCAGGCCGATCTCTCTCTGTGCCATTGAGAATCTGGTCAGGGAATCCATCATTAAAAGGACGTCTTTTCCTTTATCTCTGAAATATTCTGCAATCGAAGTTGCCGTCTTTGCCGCCTTGGTTCGTTCTAGCGCCGGTTTATCGGAGGTGGCACAGACCACGATGGAACGTTTCATTCCCTCCTCTCCAAGGTCTCGCTCAATGAATTCGCGTACCTCTCTGCCTCGTTCTCCGATCAGAGCGATCACGTTAATATCCGCTTTGGTATTGCGGGCGAACATTCCGAGGAGCGTTGATTTTCCTACACCGGAACCTGCAAAAATACCGATTCGCTGTCCCTTTCCTACCGTCAAAAGACCATCTACCGCCTTCACTCCGAGAGGAAGTACATCGGAAACGAGATCTCTGGTAAGTGGGTCCGGGGGCATATTTTCCACCGAATAGGAAATTCCGTTTTCCAGCGGAACGCCCTTGCCGTAATGGGTTCCGTCGATGCGCCCCAAGCCATCCAACGTGTGTCCAATCAGACCTTCTCCAACGTTGATTCGAAGGGGAGAATCGGTATTTTCCACAATGCTTCCATCGCCAATCCCTGCCACGTTTTCATAGGGCATCAGCTGCACTCTTCCATCGTGAAACCCTACTACCTCCGCCATTGCCGGTCTTCCCTGCACATCCACCACCACAGAACCGCCCTTGCTTTTCGGGTAGATCATACAAATATCACCCATTTTCGCGTCCGGCCCGGCCGATTCAATCGTTAAACCAACCACATTGACCACTCTGCCGCGGACACGATAATAGGTGTCATTTGCCATTTTTCGATATCTGGAATAATCAATCCTTGAACCCGTGTTCATCGCTATCGCCTGTCAAAGGACAGGAGCCTCAGCTTCCCTTGACAACTCGGAAAGCTCCGTGCCGAGAGAACAGTCAAAAAAATCCCCCTCTGTTTCGATCATACACTCCCCTGCTTTCAACATGGTATCCTCAATCAGATCCATGGTGGCATTCGGGTTTGTGATACATTGACGAAGCGTCTCTTTTTCATCCATGATCTCATCATAATCATCTGAAGAAACATGAACAATAAAACCCTGGTTGGAATCCAGCCTGGAAAGAGCGCTCTGCAGCAGATGAAGTACGATTGCTTTTATCTTTACCGAAGTTCACATGGAAGACATGCTCATAGATTCTGGTTAGTGTATCGACCATTTCCGGCTCAATCGAGCTGATTTGTTTCTCATAGTTTGCCGTCAGCTCTTTTCTTTTCGCTTCTCGATCTCTTCCTCGATCTTTGCCCCTGACCTCATCTTCCCCCTGCTTCAGACCTTCCGCCTTGCCATGCGCAAACCCTTCCCGCTCGGCTTCCTCAATGATCTGTTTCGCCTGTTCCTTCGCGTCCGCTACAATCTGATCCGCCTGCGTTTGTGCATCCTGAAGGATCATCTTGGCCTGCACCTGATCTTCCGGAGAAGTTTCTGTTGAAAAAAACCTCTGACTTGTTTCTTCTATCCGTTTCGATTCGGTGCTGTCTATGGTCTTCTCGTCCAACAACAAATTCGAAGTGTCCTCTTCCGTGCCCTCTGAGGACTCCTCTCCCTCATTGTTCTCATCCGGATGAAGAATCTCCACCTGTCTCGCCGGAAGACCCTCGTCAAAAAGCGTCTGCCATTTCCTCCTGGCTCATCGTTTCCGACACTTTTTTTCTTTTCGTTCCTCTTCCTCTTGAAACTCATGGATTCTTTCATCGGACAGGGAATTGTTATCAATCATGAGGGTATCATTCTCATGTAGAATGACCCAATTGGATTTAACCAGATTTGATTTAGACAACGATTTCGTCACCTCCACCTCTGGAAATCACGATATCGCCGGCGTCTTCCAGTCTGCGAATCGTATTCACAATCTTCTGCTGTGCTTCCTCCACATCCTTCATTCGCACCGGACCCATGAATTCCATATCTTCTTTAATCATGGTGGACAAACGGCTGGAGAGGTTGCGGAAGATGGCATCTTGTACCTGTTCATTCGCAGTTTTACAAGCCATAGCAAGATCATTATTTTTCCACTTCACGAAGCACACGCTGAATAGAACGATCGTCCAGTAGGAGAATATCCTCGAAGACAAACATCTTCTTCCGGATTTCGTCCGCCAGCTCCGGATCCTCGACCTCAAGTGTTTCGACAATATGTTTTTCGGTTGCGCGATCCACCGTATTGAGAATATCGACCACAGAGTCGACACCCCCGACGATGGTATAATCCTGATTGACCAGAGAAGATAATTTCGTTTCCAAAATGTTCTCCACGTCCTTGATGGTGTCCGGGCTCGTCCGATCCATGGTTGCAATGCGCTTTGCCACGTCAGACTGTCTCGTCCGGCGGCAAAGCCGACAAAATCAGAGCCGCCTGTTGGGTCGGAATATAAGACAGGATGAGTGCAATCGTCTGCGGATGCTCATCCTGAATAAAAGTCAATAGCTGCTGCGGTTCGGTTCTGCGAATAAATTCAAACGGACGAACCTGCAGCGAAGAGGTCAAGCGGGAAATCACATCAATGGCCTTGTCTTCTCCGAGTGCCTTCTCCAGCAGTTCCTTCGCATAGTTTATGCCGCCCTCAGCGATATACTGTTGTGCGAGGCAGACGCCGTAAAACTCATCTATAATGGCATCTTTCACCTGTGGCGTGACGCTTCTCGTATTGGCGATTTCAAGCGTTAGCTCTTCGATTTCCTCTTCCTTCAGGTATTTGAAAATCAGTGAACTTTTCTCCGGCCCAAGTGCAATCAGAAGAATGGCGGCTTTTTGCATTCCGCTCAGTCCTCTTAGCACATCCTCCGGTCCCTTTTTTTTGTTTGCTGCAGCAGGCATATCCGAAACTGCTCCCCCCGTTACTCCTGTTAGACGTTAGCCCTAAGGCCTGGTACCATCCTCTGTTTCGTCGAACCCGATTCTCTTATGCGTATGAGTTTCCTTCATTCAGCCAGTTACGCAGAAGCGAAGCTGCCGCTTCCGGATTGTCATTGACAAATTTGGCAATCGACTTCATTGTATCCGAAGCCTCTTCCAGCTCGATATTGCCAAACTGGCTGGATGGCTGTGACTCCAAAAAGTTGTTCTACGGACAGTTCTTCCGGTTGGTCTTCGCCATTTCCCTCTTCTTTTGCCGTTCTCATACTGCGGAAGATTACAAAGCCCAGAAGGCCAAGAATCGCGATAATCAACAGGATCTGCAAGACATCGCTGACTCCCACGCCCGCGCCCGTCTTATCAAAGAAAACATTCTGATCATAAAGCGCCACTGTCACATTCTGCGTAGGAATACCGGTTGCACCGTTCACCATCTGCACCATCTGATCAATGGTTGTCTGATCGCTCTGTGCGATCGGCGCTGCATTCTGCGCCTTGAATTCTCTCCAGGAAAGGCCATTATGCTCGCTTGCCTTATAATCCGCCTCGTTATTGACAACATAATTGATCGCTGACACCGATACGGTAGAGGTGGCGTAATCAATGCCTCCCCAGCCCTGTTTCTCCGTCGTGATTTTCTCGTTTGGAAGATATTTTGTGGAATTCTGTTCTACAGACGAGGTGGAATTTCCATTGTCCTGCGTCACATAAGAGGTCTCATCATTCGAGTCCGTCCCCGGCACTCCGGAAACCCCCGATTGATTGGTCGATTCGTATGTGTCCTGCTGACTCATCAGTCCCTGTGTTGCGCCGTCCGGAGCGGAATACTGATGGTCTACCGTTTCCTTATTTGAAAAGTCAACCGCCAGATTGGCACCCACTTCGACATTGTCATACAGCTTGGTTCCCAACAGAACATTTCTAACCTGGGTTTTTAGAGCCTGTTCCGCCTTAGACTTATAATTCAGCTGGCTGCTCACCAGCCCGGTGGAGCCTTCTTCTCCGCCGGAAAACAGCATGTTTCCCGCAGAGTCCATGATGACAATGCTATCCGTCGTTTTATTTCCCAGAGCGGCCGAAACCGCCTTGGCCAAATAAGCGGCATTTTCATCCGTGAACTTCGGCTCCTCATTCAGCTTCAGAATCAGAGTCGCCGACGCCTCTTTTTGCTCTGAAATTAACGTGCCGTCATTCTCAGGAATCGAAAGTTCCACACTGGCGGAATCAATGGCATCAAAACTGTTCGTGAAATCCGTTGCCAGCTTCTTTTCCAAATAACTGACGAACTTCTTTTTGCTTATCCGATTCCGTAGTGGAAAAACTACCGTTTGTGACGTTGTCAATGGAATAATCCAGAGACTGCATTTGGTTTGCACCAAGCAGAATATTGGCCTGCGATTCCTTCTCCTTTAATACGGAAAAGGTCATCCCGTCATCCGTCATCTTATAATTGATATTATTATCATCCAGTAATTGTTTGACTGTCTTGGCATCCTCATAATCCGATGCCTGATAGATGGTGACATAGACAGGTCTCGTTAAGACGGAGACCAAAAATAACGATGGTAAGAAGCACACTGGATGCGCCAATTACAATCAGAGTCTTCTGTTTGCTTGAGAACTTCCCCCACCAGGCCACCAGACGGTCCAGAAGTGCACGTAATCGTTCAGGCATGGACTGTTTTCCTCTCATAAAAGACAAATGAATTTTTTTAAAACATCACCCACAACAAATAGAACTTGATTCAAACAACAAAGACAGCATTAAATCTGCATCTGCATGATTTGATTATAAGCAGTCATTGCGCGGTCCCTCACCGCAATGGTGTATTGTAAAGCCAGAGATGCCTTTTGCAAAGCAACCGTAAGATCATGCGTGTTCTGTGTTTCTCCGAGAGCCCATTTAATTTCTTCATCTTCGGCGTCCGATAAGTACGCATTCGTCGTATGGATGTTCTGCAATGCCTGTTGAAAAATGCTGGAAAAAGAATCCTTGTCCGTGCTGCCGGTACCGACTGCCGTTTCCCTGTTTCCGGAAAGTCCGTTCAGTGAAGCTGCTTTTGGCAACCATTTCAGAAGAAATGTTACGAAGTTCACCCTATACCCGCCATGATCTTTCCTCCCCCCCAATCCATTCACCGTTAACTAAAAAGTTCCAGTCCGCGGTTTGCAATCGCCTTGCTTGCTTCAAAGGCGGTGGCGTTTGACTGATATGCATTACTGGCATCGATCAGATTCGTCATTTCTGTGACTGTATTGACATTCGGATAGGTCACATAACCGTTCCTGTCTGCATCCGGATGAGAAGGATCGTAAACCACGTTCATCTTCGTCCAGGTATCCTCATGTAAGCGATCTACTTTAACGCCGCTGCCAAGGAACCCGTCCCTTGCACTGGTAAGCGCTTCCGCAAAAGAACCGTTCCCCTGATTCACCTTCTCCGTAAAAGTGACCACCTTCCGACGGTACGGCTTTCCATTTGCCGTTCTCGTGGTGTTTGCATTGGCCATGTTTTTGTGAAATCGTGTCCATTCGAAACCGCTCTGCCGTCATGCCGGAGGCATTGATACGAAAGGTATCAAATATACTCATAGATGCACCTGCTTTCTATTAGACGTTACTCCTCATTGCATTGGTAAGGTTCTGGAATTCCGCGCGTAAAGAAACTGCAAGTCCGTTGTATTTGACCTGGTTGGATGCAAGCATGACATTTTTCCGTATCGGGATCGACATTATTCCCGTCTAGGCGATAAGAAACTCCCGCGTAATCTGTATACACCTGAGGCATCAGATGCATACTGCGAAGTTTGCGAACTTTGGTGTCCATCGGGACGAATTTAGAGGAGCCAAGAGCTTGCTTTTAGCTCATTCTCGAAGTGAATGTCTTTTCGTTTATAACCGGGCGTATCGGCGTTGGCCAGATTGTTGGAAATCGCACGGTTTCTGAGAGCCGCCGCATCTGCACTGACTTTCAACACATCAATATAATCAAATGCACCTGATCGGATCATTCACTTTCCTCCTCCCACGATATATGTTTCGTATCCTAATTATTGTATCCCAAAGTTAAATGAAACACAAGACCTTGTGCCGCAACTTTCGAAATTTTTCTAGCTTACATTCTCTCTTTTGCATCCTGGATTTCTTGATAGATATAATCATTCAGCACTTTAATATAAGTCCCCTTCATGCCTGAAGATCTGGATTCAATCACTCCCGCCGATTCGAATTTCCGAAGAGCGTTCACAATGACGCTTCTCGTGATACCTACTTTATCGGCTATTTTGCTCGCAACCAAAAACCCCCTCCAGCCCATTTAATTCATCAAATATATGTACCATCGCTTCGGTCTCCGAATAGGAGAGTGTTCCCATTGCGCTCTTTACCACCTGTTTCCTGCGATTTTCCTCCGCTGTTTCCTCTGTAACTGCACGGAGCATTTCCAAACCCACCACCGTTGTTCCATACTCCGACAGGATAATATCATCAATCTCATAGGTTCCTTCTTTTTTTATATAAAAAGAGAGTCCCCAGACGTTCCCCCGCAATTGCAATCGGTGTTACCAATGCCTGCATACAAATCACCACCTCGTCCTCAAACCCGAGTGTGGTCAAATTCACATTTTCCTTCGTGGATAGAATCGCCAGGAAGCGCTCATTTAACATGGGATCAATAAAGGTGCCTACTTCGCCCCCTACCAGCTCTTCGATCACCGGTATGCCCTGACACCTTCCAATCCCCAGTACCTTTCCCTTCCCGCTGATGACAATGGAATTGGAGAGCAGGGTCTGCCCCAACACCCCGCAAAGGTCATTAAAGACAACCTTATTTGCACTGTTTTCATGTAACAATCTGCCAATCAGTCTGGTCTTGTCCAATAATTGTACACTGCTCATTCTCTGTCCTCTTCCTTTTTGGACTCTTTATCACAAACATAACCGCATTCCGGATTATTACATGCCAATTTATTTCCCTTCTCGAGCATCAGTCCTCCGCAGTTAGGACATTTTTTCGTCGACGGCTTCTGCCATACCATGAAGTCACAATTGGGTATATTGATGCAGCCGTAGTATCTGCGTCCTTTTTTTCGTCTTTTTCTGACAACAAGATCTCCTCCGCACTTGGGACAGGCAACTCCGATCTTTTCAAAATAAGGTTTGGTGTTGCGACACTCCGGGAATCCGGGGCAGGCCAGGAATTTACCATGCGGACCATACTTGATCACCATGTGTCTGCCACAGTTTTCGCAGATGACATCCGTCTCTTCCTCGGCGATTTCCACCTTTTCCAGCTCTTTTTTCGCCTTTGCGACCGCTTTGTCCAAATCCGGATACAGGGCTTCAATAATCGACTTCCATTGCACTGTGCCGTCCGCCACCCCATCCAGCTTCTTTTCCATGCCGGCTGTAAAATTCACATCGACGATCTCCGGGAAGTTCTTTTTCATCATCTCATTCACTGCTTCTCCCAGTTCCGTCACGTAGAGGTTTTTGTCCTCTTTGATGATATAGTGGCGCGCCATAATCGTCGTGATGGTCGGAGCATAGGTAGAAGGTCTTCCAATGCCCAGCGCCTCCAGATCATGCACGAGGGAAGCCTCTGTATAATGAGGTTTGGGTTGTGTGAAATGCTGTTGTGCGTCAAAGTCTTCCAGTGCCAGCTTCGTGTCCTGGGAGATTCCGCGAATCAGATGATTTTTTTCCGGCTCATTCTCCTCATCCGTGTAAACATTCATAAAGCCGTCAAAAATGGTTTTCGTTGCTCCCAGCGCAAATCTCGCTTCGTTCGCATCAATTTTGATATTCGTGGTCTCATACTGCGCCGCCGCCATTCTGCTTGCCGTAAACCGTTTCCAAATCAGTTGATAGAGGCGGAATTGATCTCTGGAAAGAGAATCTTTTACCACGGTCGGATTTCTGGTAATGTCCGTCGGCCTTATGGCTTCATGCGCATCTTGAATCCTTTCTTCGTTCTTGGTGCGCACCTCCTGCTGCCCGAGGTATTCCTTTCCATACTCTTTTGCAATATAATCTGCAGCCGCCGCCTTGGCTTCCGCCGCAATCCTGGTGGAATCGGTACGCAGATAGGTGATCAAACCGACCGTTCCCTGCCCTTTCATGTCAATTCCTTCATACAGCTGCTGCGCAATTCGCATGGTCTTTTGCGTAGAAAAAAATTGAGCGCCCGGGACGCCTGTTGCTGCAAGGTGGATGTCGTAAAAAGGAAGCGGCGGTTTCTTGGTTCTTGTTGTCGTCTTCACCTCCGCTACCTGATAAGAGGCGCCTTTCAGAGACGCCAGAATCCGATCCAGCGCCTCCTTATCCGGTATATCCTTTTTCCCGTTCTTATCTCCCCAATAGTGCGCAACCAGCGGCTTCTTTTCCCCTTCCGCATGTAAAACAGCATCTAACGTCCAGTATTCCTGTGGCAAAAAGGAGTCGATCTCCTCCTCTCTGTCGCAGATAATGCGAAGCGCCACGCTCTGCACTCTGCCGGCGGAAAGACCTCTCTTGATTTTTTCCCATAAAAGAGGGGAAATTTCATAGCCGACCACACGGTCCAGTACCCGCCTGGCCTGCTGCGCATCCACCAGATCCATATCGATCTGTCTTGCATGCTTCAAAGACTCCCGCACCGCGTTCTTTGTAATTTCATTAAAGGTGATCCTGGATACCTTGCTCTTATTTTCTTCCAGCTTCAGCGCGGCAATTAAATGCCAGGCTATGGCCTCCCCCTCGCGGTCCGGGTCCGTTGCAAGATAGACATGATCTGCCTTCTTCACCATCTTCCTCAGGCCGGCAAGCAACTCCCCCTTTCCGCGAATCGTAATATACTGCGGATCATAATCATGCTCCACGTCTACTCCCATTCGACTCTTGGGCAGATCTCGTACATGCCCGTTGGAAGCAGCCACCTCATAATTGCTACCCAGAAACTTTTTGATTGCCTTCACCTTGGTTGGCGACTCTACGATCACCAGATTCTTCTTTGCCATCTATTCCATTTCCCTTATCATCGAAGTCTTGCAAGCAAGCCTACATCGATTTTCGACTTTTTGACACCGTTATCTCGGAAATTAATAACCAATTTATAAATATACGCTGAAAAAGAATGAAGATCAAGAGTAAGCATCGAAAAAGACTCACAGAAAGAGCTTCCTTTTTCTGTCTATCATCTCCTCGATACGGCTGATATACTGTGTCACCTCCTTGACGTTATCACACCTCTCTATCCTGCCTTCCCTTCCCCGGAAAAATACCCTTTTGGAAACGCTGCCCGCTCCCAGTGCTACAATGGACTGCACTTCTTCCATGATGAGGACATTGTATAGTCCTTCTTTTCCTTCCCGAGCAAATCCGATGTTCTCCAGATTGCCTGCCATGTTTTTCTGCCTATAAAGGTAGTAGGGAGAAAGTCCCATTCCTCTCGCACCCGTCTCCGCAATCTGCATCATTCTCTCGGAAATCTCCCCCTCTTCTTTTTGTTTCTTCTCCAAGGTCCGTCTTCCTTCCGGTACGCCTTTCCTCCAGCAATATTTCATGAAGTTTGGAGCCCCTCTTGACCGCAAGAGAATGCACGGTCAGATCATCCGGCGAAAAGCTTTTCGATTTCCCGCAGTGTATAAGCCACATCTTCTTCCGTCTCCCCGGGAAGACCCAAAATCAGATCCATATTGATTTGATCAAAGCCCGCCTCTCTGGCCAGATAAAAAGCATCCACCGTCTGCCTCACCGTATGCGCTCTTCCGATTCGGTGTAACGTCTCTTCCCGCATGCTCTGCGGATTGACTGAGATCCTGTCCACGCCGAATTCCCGCAGGGTTCTAAGCTTTTTCCATCGTCATGGAATCCGGCCTTCCGCTCTCTACCGTAAATTCCCTCAGGTGAGTAAAAATCAAAGGTTTTCCGCAGATACGCAAGCATATCCGCAGACTGCGCGGGTGACAGCGTGGTAGGTGTCCCCCCTCCCACATAGATGGTATTGAGCTGCTTTCCTCTCATGATCTGCGCAACCTCATCCATTTCTTGATAGAGACAGGACAGATAATTCTCCACCAATCCCGCATACCGGGCAATCGGGTAGGAGGGGAAAGAACAGTACAAACAGGTCGTGGGGCAGAAGGGAATGCCAATGTAAAGGCTATACCCGTCCTGCGCCTGAATGCCCCTTAGCATCTTCTGCTCTCTATGCGCAATCTCGAGTGCCAAAGACGCCTTTTTTCTGCTGACAAAAAAAACAGATGTCAGATAGTCCAAAACTCTGTCATCTCTTTCCCCCTTTTGTAGCAAATTCATCGCAATTTTGGTAGGCCTGATCCCGGTAAGCGCTCCCCAGGGCAATTTCCTTCCGATCAGTTCAGAAAGCATGCGGTAGAGCATCTGTTTCACTGCATTTTTTTCCGTGGTCAAAGACGCACTGCTCCCGTTCGTGGAAAGGTCTGCACCGTCTTTCCTCCCCCCCTGCTTCCCTTCGCTTTGGCTATAGACGGCCTCTCCTTTTTAAAAATCACATCCCTTCCGATGTCAAAAAGAAGCCTCCACTTTGCCGAGATCTTCGTCAAAACGGAGGTTGATTCCAAGCCGGTACTCCCGATCTTCGATTGGATTCGTTACGATCCGAATTTCTTCTCCCGGGAAAAAAGCCTGCACCAGGGAATGAATATCATAGCGGTATTTTTCCGGAGTGATTTGAATCTGTATCATTGTTTCCTCAACTTTCCTGCTGACACGCTCTTTAAAAGAACGGATTCACTCTCTTTTCATAGCCTATGGTAGTGGTATCCATGTGCCCCTGGGTATACTCTTGTCTCCTCCGGCAAGACGAGAAGCTTCTCTCTGATGGATTGCATCAGCTTCTCCGTCGAACCGGTCGGAAGATCAGTTCGACCCACCGATTGCGCAAAAAGGGTATCTCCGGAAAAACAGAACCTGCTCTTTTGGCAGATAATAACAGCAGCTGCCTTCTGTATGACCGGGCGTGGAGAGGACCTGAATTTCCAAACCATCCTGCCTGATCACCTCCCCGTCTTCCAGAAATCGATCCGGTTGCACCTGACAGGGCAAGCCATAGTCAGCAGAAAGGTTTGCCTCAGTGTCTTCGCACAGTCTTTTTTTCAAGCGCATGACAATACAGAGGCGCACCGAAAGCTCACATAGCTCATACGCACCCCCGATATGGTCAAAATGCGCATGCGTAAGCAAAACCAAATCCACCACGCAGCCCTCTGCCTTCAAATCCTCGTAAATCTTTTTCCCGTCATAAGCCGGATCAATCACAATGCCATGCACAGGAACAGCGGCACTCTTTTTGCCACAAAATAACAATTCGTTCCGACAAAGCCCAAGGTGCTGGACTTGATGATCAAATCTTCCTGGTTCATGTTCAGCCTGTCGACCTTTCTACATCGATGACGCTCTCAATCTGTCTGATCTTTTCGATCAGCTGCTTTTAACTGTCTTCTTCCGCTGACTTCAAACATCATCTCCAGCGTCGCCATCCCCTGTTTGGAGACCTTTGTGTTCAGCGACCGGATCGTGATATCCGCATCGGCGAACACCCTCGAAACATCGGTCAGGAGTCCTCTTCTGTCGCTGGCAAAGACCTTGACATCCGCCGTGTAACTCTCCCATCCGCTGCCGCTTCCTGCTTCCCACTGCGCATCAATCATTCTGCCTCTTTCTTCCTGCGGCATTTTCTGTATGTTGATGCAGTCTCTCCTGTGGATGGAAACGCCTCTTCCCCTCGTCACGAAACCGACAATCGGATCTCCCGGCAGCGGATTGCAGCATTTGGAAAACCGGACCGCCACATCATGAATTCCCTTCACAATAATGGCGCCTCCCTGCCCCCGAAATGCGCGGTGCTACCGCCTCAGCCTCCGAGGTAAGCTCTGCCAGAACCTTTTCATCGGTTAAATGCTTTTTTTCTGATCTTTGTCATGCAGTTCGGAAAGCTTATTGACAATCTGCGCTTCCTTCAGCCCACCATGTCCGACGGCCGCAAGCACCGCATCCCAGTCATGAAAGCCGTACTTGCGGATAATAATATCCTGATATTCCGCTTTGTTGATCTCGGACAGCTCAATGCTTTTTCGTCTTGCAAAAAGCACTGAGAAGTTCTCTTCCTCTGGCGATATTCTCCGCCTTCAGTTCATGCCGGAACCACTGATTGATTTTTATTCTTAGTAGAAGTCGATTTTGCAAAAACTCAGCCAGTCTCTGGAAGGCCCCTTGGAACTCTGGCTGGTAATAATCTCGATCTGATCGCCGTTTTTGAATCTTATAATTGATCGGAACAATTCTGCCATTCACCCGGGCGCCGACCATTTTTGTTCCCAACTGCGGTATGAATGCTGTAGGCGAAGTCCACCGGTGTGGAACCTGCCGTCAGATGCTTCACTTCCCCATCCGGCGTAAAGCAGTAAACATCTTCCGCAAAAAGATTCAAATCGCTTTTGAGTAATCGCATGAATTCCGTATTATCGGACATATCCCGCTGCCACTCTAAAATCTGGCGAAGCCAGGTTAGTTTCTCCTCTTCAGAGGTTTCCGGCTTCTGACCGTCCGACTCTACCTTATACTTCCAGTGAGCGGCGATCCCGTATTCCGCTGCTTTTATGCATTTCGCGGGTGCGAATCTGCACCTCAAAAGGAATCCCGTCCGGACCGAAAAGAGTGGTATGCAGGGGACTGATACATGTTCGCCTTCGGCATGGCGATATAATCCTTGAACCGTCCCGGAATCGGTCTGTAGATCTCATGAATGATCCCAAGTGCCGCATAACAGTCCTTCACCGAGTCCACAATGATACGGATGGCAAACAGATCATAGATCTGATCCAGGGTTTTCCCCTGGTTTCTCATTTTTTTGTAAATGGAAAAAAGGTGCTTGACTCTCCCTCCGACTTCTCCCCGAATGCCGGAAGCGGCGATGTGAATGCGCACCTGCTTGACCACTTCGTCTACGAATTTCTCGCGTTGTTCCTTCTTCTGCGCAACTTCCCGCGTGAGCGTCTGATAAACCTCAGGCTCTAAATATTTCAGCGAAAGGTCATCCAGTTCCACCTTGATTTTGCTGATGCCGAGTCTCCCGGCAATCGGCGCATAGATATCAATGGTTTCCTGCGCAATCCGCTTCTGCTTCTCTTCCTGCATATAGGAAAGCGTACGCATATTATGCAGTCGGTCCGCCAGCTTAATGATGATGACCCGGATGTCCTTCGCCATTGCGAGAAACATGTGTCGCAAATTCTGCGCCTGCATTTCCAGCTGCAGTGGCGTCTTATCCTTGAAGGCATAATCCTTTGGAAGCTGCAGGTTCTGCAATTTGGTGACGCCGTCTACCAGGAGTGCCACGTCCGCTCCGAATTGTTTGCTTACGTCTTCCAGCGAAAGGGTCGTATCCTCGACGACATCATGAAGGAGCCCCGCCGTGATGGTTTCCTTATCCATCTCGAGGTCCGCCAGGATGATGGACACGCAGAGCGGATGAATGATATAAGGCTCTCCCTGACTTTCTAAAGCTGTTCCCTATGCGCTTTGGACGCAGTCAGATAAGCCTTGTCGATCAGACTGATATCATCGGAAGGATGGTATTTATGCACGCGTTCAATCAAATCCCGGTATAGCTTTTTCCGGTGCCTGGTATTCCCCGATTTCTTCTATTTTGCCATCATCAAATTCGCGCTCTAATTCGTTCAATGCTATTTCCCGGTGACCTATTTTTCCCTCATATACAATCGCAGACTCCAGACGTACCGGCGCAATGCGCTCCCGCCCTTTCAGTCCTGCCAGTTCCATGAGAACCACCACGCCCGCGACCTCACCGCCCAGCTGTTTCACCAGCGAGATCATCGCCTCGGTGGTACCTCCCGTCGCAATCAGATCATCTACAATGAGCACCTTCTGCCCGGGTAAAATCGCATCCTTATGCATCTCCAAGACCGCTTTTTCCATATTCCAGGTCGTACTCCACGGAAACCGTAGCCCGCGGCAGCTTTCCCTTCTTGCGGATCAGGACGAAGGGTTTGTGCAGATTATAAGCAATCGGTGTACCGAAGATAAACCCCCGACTCTCCGCTCCAACAACTACGTCAAAATCCAGATCCTTTACCAGCCCCTGCATGGTATCGATCGCAAGATGCAAACCATCCGCATCCTGGGCCACCGTTGTAATATCACGAAACATAATTCCCGGCTCCGGAAAATCCGGAATGGTCGTTACATAATCCTTTAAATTCTTCATTTCTGATCCTCACCCTCTTTTTCTTCTCCGTTTTCGTTCCGGAGACGCTCATCCGTCACACACAAAGCGGACATCCTATCTATTGTAGCAAAGAACAGAAAAAAATACACAAACAGCACTCCAGATCATCCCTGCAGGTCCTTTCCAGAGTACGGTCCCCTTTTACTGCAGGGAGGAAACAGACGGAGGATTGGCCGCCCCTGGAACCCCTGCCGCCTTTGGAGTACCGGCAGGAACTGGCGTGGATGCAGCAGAAGGCAGAGCGGCTGCAAAGGGGAGAGCGGCTGCGACGGGAATTCCTCCGGTCCGCTCGTTCCATATTTGTGCGTCATTTGTCTGTGCCCGCAGCATTTGTGCGCTGTTGACCTGTGCAGGGTTTGTCGGTGTGTGGTCTGCCTGCGCAGGGGTTTGACGGTACGCGATCTGCCTGTGCATGGTTTGACGATACGCGATCTTTCTGTGCAGGGTTTGTCGGTACGCGATCTGCCTGTGCAGAATCTGACCACGCGTTGTTTGTCTGTGTGCGATTGATCGGTGCTTGCGGTCTCTGAGAGGGCGCCGTAGTCTGCACATAGGATACCGCCTGCACCGGGGGCGTTAAAGACGGCGACTTATAAACTCTGGTATCCGTTTGTGAGGCTCTTCCCACTGCTTTCAGAGCCCTGTAATCCGCCAAAATCACGAAGACGAAAAAGAGTCCGGTATAAAGCGGCTGATTCATCATGAGCGCAAAGTCGAAAAAACCATGCATCAGTACAGGAACAAGAAAGGCTTTTCTGAGACCCGCCTCCTCCAAATCAAATTGCTCATGCCCCTGTGCATACTTGGCCGCTCCATAATGAATTCCCATGGCAACGGCAAAGACACAGTGCGCAGGTACCGAAAGCACGCCCCGGTACACACTGAGCTGTAAACCTGTCCCGCTCTCAATCTGAGAACCCCAAACGTAAAGAATATTCTCAATCGTCGCAAAGCCCAGGGAAACAAAAACGGCATACACAACCGCATCAAAACGGTAATCGAAGGCGGGATGGTTCCATGTCGTTTGTTTGAGGAAATAATATTTGAATCCTTCTTCCGCAACCGCCACGATCAGGAAGGCCTCGATGGCATGATACAGGAAAGATCCTTCTCCCTCGATCAGTCCCAATCGGACGAGCGTATTCAAACCGAAGTTGATGAGTAGCGCCTCTACCACCGCTGCGAAGAAGGCGCTTTCCAGTCCCTTGATAAAAAGCTTGAACAGAAGAGGAGCCGGCTCTTTCTCGACTTTATCTGCCTGATAGACCTTGATCAGCAAGAAGACGGACGGAATCACTGCAAGCAAAGTTAAAACGGGCATCTGTTTCTCCTTTAAAACTGTATTCTATAACGGCGACAACAGTATATCATCAGAGCTTCTCTCCCACAATCTTATCTGGCCCTCTACTTTTGTATATTAACTGGTACTTTTTCATCATACCAGATCCTACTATGATATCTATGAATCGTTTTTCAAAAGCAGAAAATAAAGAAAGAGATCGGGAGGAGGTTCTTTCCTACATGAATGATGAAAAAATGAAAGATGAAAAGATGTTAGAAAAGGAGAAGCAGGCGGGACAGGGAGACGAATGGGTTCGCAAGCTCGTCTTTACCGCTATTTTTGCTGCACTGACCTATGTGGTCTTTGCGTTTTTTTGTCTATTCCCGTTCCCACTCCGGGAGGGAAGGTGCAGATTCACCTTGGAAACGCCTTTTTGGTGCTGGGCGTTCTTCTTCTGGGCCCTATTTACGGCTCGCTCGGCGGCGCCCTCGGACTCACCATCGCCGACCTGATTGATCCGGTTTACATCACGGAAGCACCGATCACCTTTGTCATTAAATTTTTGATGGGCGTTCTGGTCGGAATCCTGGCGCACAAACTCGGACACATTTCCACCACAAACGACAACAAAAAGGCAACCACCTGGGTGCTCATTTCTACCATCTGCGGTCTCCTCTTCAATACGATCTTTGACCCTCTTTTGCGCTATTTTTACAAAATGTGGATTCTTGGCAAACCTGCTGCCGAAGTGACTTTTGCCATCAACTTCGGCGTCACTCTGTTAAACTCCATCGTCTCTGCCATCGTTGTGGTTGCTCTCTATCTGGCACTTCGTGCGCCGCTGAAGAAAAACGGCCTGTTCTTCCGGCTGTAAAACGGTACTGCCGTTTTTCTAAACCGGAAGCTTTCTGTCACGGAATGAACCTTTTTGGACAACATCCGCCGAAAGCTTCCACCCGAGGAAAAGACCGGTCGCAGCAGACCGGTCTTTCTGATTTCATTATGCAAAATGTGTATGAGCCGTCCGCCACTGCTTCAGTTTGATCTGTACCCAGAAACCGTAAATGCCCAGTGTGATGATGGTAAGAAAGAACCATTTGATCCAGTTGCCAAAAAAAGCTGAACCGCACTGCCATCAAAGCGGAGCCTTCTGCCTTCGATGACCGTGTGCTTCGCCTCCCACTCATAAATCAGGCAATAGGCCCAGGGAAGACAAATCCCGAAGGTCAGTGTGGTGATCACGGAGCCCAGGATATGATAACCGATCAGTTGCAGCAGTCCTCCATCAAAAATACGAATTGTCAATTTCCAGCATTTCTTTTTCCTTTCTTCTTTTTTTCTGCTTCAGAGTCCGTTTGCATTGCCCGAAGATTATAAAAGCAGAGCACTTTGGTGTCAATTCCTTTTCCACGCCACCGGCTCTATTCTCTTTTCCACCTTTTTACCCGAAGAATTTCATGGTAGAATGTGCTGGCCTAAACGCTGTGCTTACTGAAATGATCGGATGACAGGAACGGCATCATGGGAAGGAGACGGAAGTGAAAACAGCACTTGTACTGGAAGGCGGTGCCATGCGGGGATCTTCTCCGCCGGTGTCATCGATGTGATGATGGAAGAGGGATCTCCCTATGATCTCGTGATCGGCGTGTCCGCCGGAGCCGCCTTCGGATGCAATTACAAATCGAAACAGATCGGAAGAGCTCTTCGCTATAATTTGCGCTATGTAAAAGAATGGAAGTACGGCAGTTTGCGCTCTCTCCTGCTGACCGGCGACTATTATGGTGCGCAATTCTGTTACCGGCTCCTCCCGCAGGTACTAGATGCCATGGACGCTACAACCTACAACGAAAACCCGATGAAGTTTATGGTCGTTGCGACCGATGTCTTTACCGGCAAGCCCCTTTACAAAGAGCTTCCCCTTCTAAATGAGGAAGCCTTGCATTGGATTCGCGGTTCCGCCTCCATGCCTCTTTTTTCAAGACCCGTCAAGGCAGGTCCCTATACCCTCTTAGACGGGGGTATCTCCGACTCCATTCCGGTGAAATATGTAAAAGATCTGGGATACGACCGCATTGTCGCCGTGTTAACAAGACCCTCCTCTTACCAAAAGAAAAAGATGGACCTGCGGGCATTCAAGCCCTTGTTGCGGGAATATCCGCTCACCTACCGGGCGCTCGTAAACCGTCCGCAAAAATACAACGAGACCACGGCTTACATCCGCAGTCTCGAAGAAAAAAACGATATTTTTGTCATCCGCCCGGAGAAAAAAAGCTGGAGATCAGGCGAACGGAGCATAATCCAAAGCGAATTCTCGGTGTTTATGAAGAGGGGCGACTCCTGATGGAAAAGAAGCTGCCCCTCCTGAAAAATTACCTGCAATCTCCTTCTGAAACGGTACTTAGAACGTAATCTGCTCTGCCACCTGTTTCAGCGCTTCCGCAGATTCCTGCAGTTTCGTCTGCTCTTCCTCGCTCAGCACAATCGGCACCTGTGTCTCTACTCCTTCTTCTCCGATCACCGCCGGCATCGAGAGCGCAATATCATGGATTCCGTACTCTCCGTGCAGGATGGAGGATACCGGCAGGATGGAACGCTCGTTCATGACAATGGCACGGCAGATTCGAACCACGCTCATGGCGATGCCGTAATAGGTTGCCTTCTTTTTTTCTCAATGATTTCATAGGCACTGTTCTTGACATTCTCTGCGATGTTCTTCATGGCCTCTGCATGGTTATAATGTCCGCGCATTTCGCAAAAATCGTTCAACGGCACACCGGAGACGTTTGCGCAGCTCCAGGCAACGATCTCACTGTCTCCATGCTCCCCGATGATAAAGCTGTGTACCGAACGGCCATCCACACTCAAATGTTCTCCCAGTTCACTCTTCAGTCTTGCGGTGTCTAATACCGTGCCGGAACCAAGCACCCGCTTCTCCGGAAAACCGGAGATCTTAATCGCCGCATACGTCAGAATATCCACCGGATTGGAAACAATGAGAAGGATTCCCTTATAATGGCGTTTGGCAATTTCCGGAATAATGCTTTTATAAATACCGACATTCTTGTTGACCAGATCCAGCCTTGTTTCGCCCGGCTTCTGGGCTGCCCCAGCGGTAATCACAATGATTCCCGCGTCCATGATTCCGTCATAATCCGAGGCATAAACCTTGACCTGCCCCACAAAAGGCACGCCATGAGAGATATCCAGCGCTTCTCCCTCTGCCCTGTTTTTTTGTCCACATCCACCAAAGCAATTTCTGAAAAAGTCCGCTTTGCATCAGTGCAAACGCCGAAGAAGATCCGACAAAACCGCATCCGATGATGGCAACCTTTCTGTTATCTACTGTTTTCATGATAACCGTCCTTTCCGACAGCAGGTATAATCTGATGTCTGTCTCTTGATCGTACATTCCTTACAGGAAACATCATAGACTCATATCTACCGACTGTAAAGGGATACTAATTCATAACGTTAGGTTCCCGCCTGTTATCTCCAGCCTGGTCTTTCCGGGTCCGATTGTTTCCCTCTGCCCATCCGGAAGCAACACGCTTGCCCGCATGTTACAGGGAAGCTCTATGAAAAAGATGCACCGATCCCCCTCGAAATACCATCCGCTCTTCACTTCTCCCTTTGGTGTCATCACCCGGGCGCTTGCACTTCCCAGTGCCTTGCTGACAAAAGGTTTGATGACGGTGCTGCGATCAGAATAATGAATGCCGCACACTCCGTCCAGTAAAAAAGAGACGATGGCCCCGTAAGCATAATGATTCAACGAATCCTTCGGAACACCATCCTTACTGATGCCGTCCCAGGTTTCCCAGATCGTTGTGGCTCCTTTCCTAACAGAATAAAAGCCAGCCCGGCATCTCTTCCTGCAAAAAGAAGCCGGTATGCCGTAGCAACGAATCCGTTTTTCCGCCAGCACCCCGCATAGATCGGGTGTCGTAAGAAAGCCGGTGTTCAGATGATCATCCATTTCTTCTACCAGCACATTCAGATCCGCTGCGGCTTGCTTTGTCTGCTCCTCCGAAAGAAGTCCAAACGAGATCGGTCTGACATATTGGCACTGCCTCTTCGAATGAATCACTCCTCCGTCCGTAAAGGAGGACAGAAAGGCCGATCGCGCATTTTCGGATACCTCTCTATAATGCTTCGCCTCTTCTTCCTTCTGCAAAATCCCGGCAATTTCCGCCAGTAATTTTCCGGAATAGCTGAAATAGGCGGTGGCAACGTCATAATTCCCTGTTCCTCATGCTCTGCTCGGGCGTTGTTCCCATTTCACACCACTCCCCGTAATTGATTCCCGTCTCCATGGTGTAGTCACGGTACTCGGGATCTCCGTGAAACTCTCCCTCTCCCTTCGCCTTTGCGAGATTTTTCCAAAAAGGCGTACCACTTTTTTTCATCATCTCGTAGTGGTCTTTCAGAATCCGTATATCTCCCGTCCACCGGTAGATGGCATAAGGCACCAAAATGCAGGCATCTCCCCACCCTACAGAGCCTGCCAACATCTGACTGAACATCCCCGGGCGATTGTTGGGCGGTGCAATATTGGCAACCCTTCCATCCTCAAACTGACCATAACGACACTGATTTAACCAGTGGGAAAAAGACGGTCTCACAGTTCATCAGACCAAGCCCCGTCTTCACAAAGATACCGGCATCCCCTGTCCAACCTGCCCTCTCCCTTGTCGGGCAGTCGGTCGGAATTCCCAGAAAGTTCCCCTTCAGACTCCAGAGTGCGTTCTCGAAAAGCCGGTTGAGGAGAGGATTCTCACTGGTGAAAAAAAGCTTTTTGCTCCATATCCGAATATACCGCATGCGCCGTAAAGGCTGCATCCTCCAGGGAAAGATCGGTGATGACCTTCACATAACGGAAACCCATTACGGTAAAATGCGGCTGATAATGATTCTCTCCCTCTTTACAGGTGTAATGAATCATCTGATAAGTGCCGCCTTCCTTATGCCTCTTTCTATCTTCAAAATTTTCTTGCGTGAAATTTCCGTTTTTCATCCAGTGTCTCGCCATGTAAAAGCGTAATGATCTGACCCGCATGCGCCTTTACGCGAAATTCCACGACTCCTGCCATATTCTGAGAAAAAAATCAATCACCCGTTCCCCTGCGGGCGTAAGGATGAGTTTCCCCGGAAAGGTTTCCTTTGCTCTCACCGGCACTGCGTTTCCTGCCTTTAAAAAGTGCATGATCTTCTCCCAGTACCTCTACCGGCTGCCAGCGCCGGTCGTCAGAAAGGCACCTCTTCTTTTTTGTGCATCATAAACCTCGCCCTGCTGCAGATCATTCTGTGCAAGAGCGCCAAGAGAAGCCTCCCAAGAAGCGTCCGTTACAACGACCGGCGTCTTTTTCCACCTCCAGTTTGGCAAGGGCGCTTACTCTGTCGCCGTAAAGATTCCTATCCCCGTCGACTCCGGAGGTGCTGCGGTACCAACCGTCTCCCAATAGGATTTCCAGCGTATTCTCGCCTTCCTCTAATAAATCACCGACATCGTACGTCTGGTAAGGAATTTCAAAATGATAATTGGCAGGTCCGGGGGTCAGAACATCCCTTCCGACCCTTTTTCCCATTAAGGCTTGCTTCATAAACACCTCTGGCGCTGATGTAGAGACGAGCCTCCCCTCTTTCGGAACAGGCAAATTTTTTTCTCAGATAAGCTGCAGGAAGATGGGGGTGAAAGACCTCCGTTTCCACCTTTCTTCTTTCAAGAAAAGCTTTCTTTGCAAGCCGATTCATCGCATCGCCGCCCTCTGCTTCCGCTAAGACTGAAGGATCCGCATCGCTCTTTTTCCTCCCTGCCAATCCAGAGCGCCCCCTGCCAGTCCTCCTCACATAAAAGGCCCATCTCGAAGGTCTGCTCCTCGCTCCACTCTCCGCAGACCTCTTCTTCATCATATAAACGCACCCTCCAGGAAACGCGATCTCTGGAAGCCAGCTTCTCATCAAGAAGATAGAATTCCCGATCAGAGGCCACCTTGCCGGTATCTAACAAAGGGTGTCCGTTTCGTTTTGACTTGAATTTGAAAAGCGGTCTGGAAGCCGCCCTCTGTCGCCACCCATGACAGGCGCTGCGTCTTACTGTCCAGTCCGATCGGGTTCACCCTATATTCTGTTTTTGCAATCAATCGTTCTCATCTCTTATCTCACCTTCTAGTCCCGTCTCTTCTGTTCCTACCTGACATATTCATTCATAAAGGCAGCGGATCTCTCCATCGATTTGAGTGGCGAATTTTTGCAGCCAATTTCTGTGACTCTCAAGTACAATCGCTCGTACCCCTTCCTGTAATGCAAATGAAACAAGCTTTGGCAAAGGCAGGTTTCCGTCCCCCAGTTCCATGCTGTCGGAGGAAAGGAGGGAGTCATAGGCGCTTTCTTTAATTTCGTACCCCGATCATTGATATGATAGAGTTTCATCCTTCCCTTTAATTTTTTTCCAGGAATGCAAAGGGGTCAACCCCCGCTTCCACAGCCCAATAAGTATCCGGTTCAAAAAGAGGGAGGAAGCATCCGACTCCTCGAGCAAGAGGTCCAGCACTCTCCTCGATCCGTCCACCTTCTGGAACTCTACATTGTGATTATGATAACTGAGTGTAATGCCTGCCTTTTTTCAGCTCATCGCCTGTCTTGCTCAGCCGATGAGCCAAATTCATCACCTCTTTGCAATCTAAATAATTGAAACGGTACATTCCTGTGATGATAAGCTGATCCGTCTGAAAGGCCTCCGCATCCGCAAGTACCGCATCTTTTTCCCGTTCCAAACTTCCCAAATCCGTATGGAGCCCTGTCACCTGAAGCTTTGCCTCTGAAATCAGATCTTTCCAGGGCAGCTTTCCTCCCTTTCCCACCGGCATCCCTGCCATTTTGGTCAAAAATCTGACAATAAAGGGAGAGGGATGGATCATGAAACGGTTTAATTCGATTCCGTCATAACCGGCACGCTTCACACTCTTTAACGTTGTGCGTGCCTCCTGCTCAGTTCCTGTTACCGTTCCCAGCATGATTTGCTGTATGGACTTTACTGCCACTTCTTTTCCTTCCCCATGCGTATCTGATCCGTATGGAATGCTCCTGCTTTTTCTCAGACCTGTGTTTTTTTCCTTTTCGCAGTCGGTCCAGACCAGAATTTCCATTCCGGTTCGCAACCCTTCAGGAAAGTTCCTGCACCTGTCCGGTTGCAATGCCGTTTTCATTAAAAGCATCTACCCTGACAAAGTAGTGACTGTCTGCAACAAGCGCCCCAATTCTTCTATGGTTTTCAAAGGTCATGGCACTGTGATACAGTCGATCCGGGGAGAGGCCCCAGAGAATATTGTAACCGGTCGCATCTTCTCCGGTGATCTCCACTTCCATATCCAGCGGATTTGTTCTTCGTGCGTGGAAAGCAGGAGTCTTCGGTTTACTCCCGTCCCCTCTTCCAAATATTCTCAAGCCGGAAACGGCAGGTGTCTGCCCATAGGGAACAGACAAATGTGATAAACGCAAATAGCGGATGGAAATCCCCTCTTCTCGCACAATCAAATCATGAGGCAGATCCGTCTCCTCCTGTCTCTTGTCCTCGATGACGAAATATTGCCTTCCATCCACTGAGCCCTCTAACAGCCAACGCGTCTGATACACCTGCTCATCGATGTACCTTGCCTGGGTTGTACCCCTGATTTTGCCGGGAACGGGAATTTCCGGTGCATCATCTGCAAAAATTCACCTGCACCGCCCTCACATCATAAATTTTGCCCAAATCCATAAGAAGCCAGGAGGACTTGTCTTCCTGTAACGGTCTCCACCAGGTTCTGATGTTTTTCGTCTGCAACGTTTTTCCGCTCTCTTCCCTTCCTCACTGCTGGACGCCGTAACCTTTTTTTCCATAAGAGAGGAGATAGAAGGAGGGTTCCGCCCACGGATCCTCTTCCTCCACACTTACCGGCCAGTCTGCGTATCGCTGATTGCAGAACAATTCTCCCTCCGCATCAATCCCGGCAGGAAAAATGCCGACTCGCCGCTCGAAATCGTGATTCACACTGATTCTCATGGTTGCAGCATGAAAGAGCTTCCCGCTCTTATCCTTCATCGTCGAACCGTGCCCCGCTCCCGGAAGAAACCCTCCCGGCTTATAAGAATAGGGATTATTCTTTGCCGGAACAAAGGGCCCCAGCGGAGACTCTCCCACATACACCCCCGTCGCCGTAGGTATTATACTGCGTGCCCGCAAAAGCATATTGCAGGTAGTACTTCCCGTTCCACTTGTCCATCCAGGCCCCCTCAACGAAGGGCTCATCCGTGAACATCCCGCGGATTAACGGCACATAATTCGGAGGAAGATCCTCGATCTTCTGATGATTTGCCTTCAAAAAGGCCTCAAAGGCGGCATCCACCTCTTCTTTGCTCCTCGGAGATCTGCTGTTATCTTCTCCCACACGTTCAAAACCATTTTGCACCGGATGAGAGAAAATCAATTCCTTCTTTTTCCCCGATGATCTGCATGGTTTTTCGGATCCAGCTCCGCACCGTAAATGGGGGTCTGATTCGAACATCCCCAGTAAAAAAATACATTCTTCCATTCTCATCGACAAAGAGGTTGGGATCCCAGAAGTCGAAGGTTCCCTTGATTTCTTCATACGGTCCGTGGATGACATCCTTCGTCCGGTAGAAATTACAGTTCTCTCCTCTTTTGGAAGCGCAAAAATAGACATAATCCCCCACCACTCTCGCATCCGGGGCGTAATCGTAGAGGGGAAGCGTATCCGGAAGCCGGTAGCTCTTCCACTCCGCCAGATTCTCCGAAACCCATACACTCAAATTCATGGAGGGGAAGAGATAGTACCTTCCCTGAAAAAAATCATCGACGGATCCGCCGCTTCTCTGCAAATCGCAATTCTGTTTTTTTCTCTGATCTGCATTGAACTGGTACCGGTAATTGATATTGATCGGATTGCAAAAATATTTCATTCCAGTTTCTCCAGCATGTTTTATTTTTGGATTCAGTAAAAAGATGGATCTACGATCATTCCCACCAGTTGCTACCGGCAAGTTTTCCAAGTAACTGTAAGCTTTCCTTCGGCTGTCTCTCCATGCTGTTCCGGTCCACACCAACTAAGCCGAAGGTCATGGAGAATCCCTTTTGCCATTCAAAATTGTCTAAAAGGGACCAGTAAAAATATCCCTTGACGGAAATCCCGTCCGCCATGCACCGGTGAACGCCGGCAAGCGCTTCCTTAATAAAAATCCTGCCTAACCTCATCTTTTTGCCGTTGCGATGCCGTTTTCCGTTACCAGAATCGGCATTTGAACACCGGTTTTTGCAAATTCCACATGCACCTTCCTGATCACATGTTCCAGTGCCTGCGGGTAGTTGGCATACCCCATCTGCGTCACCGGCACTCCCTCCTCTACAGGGATCGAGCCCTCCGGTCCGATCTTCATGCAGCTGTAGTTCTGGAGTCCAAAAAAATCATCGTCCCTGATCGTCTTCAGGTAGTGAGAAAACTCATCCTCCCACTCCTTTTCCGCCCGTTCTTCGCCACCTTCTACTACCTGCAAATCGTGCAAGGATAGGGTGAGTCCGACTTTCAAAGTCGGATGGATCTTCTTGATGGCCTCCTTTGCCGCACGGTGCGCCTGCATGACAAGCTCATCTCCCTCTTTGGTGCAGGCGGAAACAAAGCAGGCGGGGTCCTTCGTTCCGAAGGCTTCCAGATTCTCCGCCTCCTGCAGTCTCCTGTTTTCCATCATGGAGCGAAAGTTCATCCCGACCTGAGCCATTCCTTCGCCACTTCCGTTCTCTTCTTCATGGCCCTTTTTGCTCCGTCTGGTCGCCGCCCGGTCTCTCCCTGGAAGCTGCCTGCTGCATCAGCGCCGCCTTTGCCATCATCTGTTTCTGAAACATGGCAGCAATGGCGGAAACCTGTAGTCTCATATTGGCTTCATTGATGGTGCAAACATAAGAAAGCTCGTTTCCCAGCTCCTTCACCACATAGGAGCAGTATTTTTGCAAAAATCCTCTACCACACCCGGATTTTTCCCAGCCCCCTTTGCGAATCAACCAGGCAGGAGAAGTAAAATGCATGAGGGTTACGAACGGTTCCACCCCTCTTTGTTTACAATATCGAATCACGCTACGGTAATGCTCGATTTCCGCTTCGTCAAACTTGCCTTCCTCAGGTTCAATTCTTGCCCATTCAATGGAAAAACGGTAGGCATTGAGCCCCGCATCCGCCAGCAGATCAATGTCCTCCTGATAGCGGTGGTAGTGATCCACCGCCCTGCCTGAAGGTTCTGCAAAACTGGTGTGAGGCAGATGCTCCATCAGCCAGTAATCGCTATGAATGTTATCTCCTTCGACCTGATGTGCTGCAGTGGCAGCACCTATAAAAAAACGACCCATCTTCTCAACCTTTCCGGATCTTTGAAAGAGCCTTGCTCAGTGCTTTGATCTCTTCTCCTTCCAGATCCATTCCGCCCTGCTGTAAAAGTTTCTTGAGAGGCTGTCTGGCGATCATCGCCTGCATTGCAGGAGAAATGGTTACATTTTCTCCCATCCCGCCGGCGGTTTTCTTTTGCATCTGTTTCATCATCTTTTCGATGATGATCGCTCCTGCAGGCTGCGCCTGAATTTCCCCCATGGTACTGTTCAGAGAAAGATAGCCGTTATCCTCTACCGGCTCCTCTTCCTTTTCATCAAACCAATTTCGCACCTTGTCTGCCGATGCAAAGTAAGCAGGATTGGGACTGGAAACCCTGGCAATCTCCATTTCATCTCTTAGATTCGTCCCCGGAACAAGAGCCTCAATCTTGTGTATTCCACAAATCGGAACATCAATGGTGAAGACATGCTCTCCCTTCTGAGCGGAAACCTCTTTGCCATCGACCAAGAACGTCACCTCCTTCTGGTTGGAGTAAGCCTTCACCTGTGTTACCTCTTCTATGCGGTCGTGATATCTCTTTCCACAAAGATGAACGAAGGCCTCCTTCGACCACCAGGCTTTATAAATATAAAACGCATCCTTCTTTTGCTTGCGGTCAAAGGTAATCAAGCCTTTATGATTTTTTGCCGGGATCCCCCGCGTCTTCTCTTCCCGCCGCAGCAAATTCAAACATATTCCAGCAATAGGTTCCCCAAAGATAAGGCCTCTTTGCAAACATTTCCAGCATATGTTCATGGTAAAGCGCCTGATAGCTTTTCGGTATAATCTCCCTTCTCCGGCTTCGGCGACTGAAGCGTAATCACGGCATCCGCGCCATATTCCGTCAGTCCGATCACGGTATCCGGATATTTGGCATGAAAATCATCAAACCAGGCATCGTTATCTTCCATTTCCCCTACATACCACCCGTAGTAGAGATTATACCCACGGATATCCGGAAGAGAAACAAGAGGGCTGTCCGTTTCCAAAAGAAACAGATTGGCCATAGCGGAAACTCTGCCGGGATCCATCTTATGAATGAGATCATTCAGGATGCGGTGATTTTTCCAGCAGATCCTCCGTTACCCCCTGTAAGCTGATCTCATTGGAAATCGCCCAACAAATGATGGACGCATGATTATAATTCTGTACGATCAAATCCTTCATCTGCTCTATTGTGTTGGCTCTGCCCTTTGGAATATGAACCGTAATATACGGAATCTCCGCCCAGACAACAATGCCCTTCTCATCACAAAGGTCATAGAAGGTTTGATCATGCTGATAATGTGCAAGACGAATGGAATTTGCTCCCATGGACAGGATGAGCTCCATATCTTCTTCGTGCATCTGCTTCGTGAGTGCATTTCCCACGCCTGCCCTGTCCTGATGACGGCTCACACCGTGGAGCGGATAGCTCCTTCCGTTCAGGAAAAAGCCTTTTTGCGGATCAAAATGGTATTCCCTGCAGCCAAAGTGTGTCTGCACCTGATCGCAAGCCTTACCGTTTCGGTAAACAGTCGCCGTCGCATGGTACAGATAGGGATCCTCCAGGCCATCCCAGCGATGCACCTTTGGAATCTTCAGACTCCCCTGCGCCAGAAACTTTGTGGGGCGACTTCCTTCCTTCAGCTCCGCCAGGGAAAGCTTTGCTTCACCGACCCCGTCTACACTGACCACGACCTTTTTCCGCATTTCCTACCAGATACGCTTCCAGCGTGATAGAGGCTCCTTCTCCGCAAAGATGGGGCGTCACATAAAAGCCCTCTCCGCCATGGTCTTCCAGATCAAAATGTGTCTCATCTGTCACAATCAGATAAACATCCCGGTAAATCCCGCCGTAAAAGGTGAAATCAGCCTTCTGCGGGTAAACATAATCATTGGGTGCATTGTCTACATAAACTTCCAACAGGTTATTTTCTTTCAGCGCATCCGTGAGGCGGAAGCGGAAAGTCGAATATCCGCCATCATGATGCCCCAGCTCCTCCCCGTTGAGCAAGACTCTGGCGGAGGAATTCACGCCCCTGAATTCCATATAAACCTGTTCCCCTGCAGCGATCGGAGGTGCTGCAAATTCCTTCTTGTATAAGCACTCTCCCCTATAGTAGAGGGAAGGCCCCGTAGAACCGTCTACGGCGTTCCATGTATGAGGAAGACGTACCGCCTCCGGCACTCCCTCCTTTATAAATGTCCAATCCTCGTTGAAATGACTGACTCTTCGCATCTCTGCCTCCTTACGGGGAAACCTCGATTAAATATCCGCGCGGTGAAGTTCCGCCTCCAGGAATTCGTTCTTTGCTTCTTCTTTCTTGTCCGCAATTCTCTTCTGCACCTTCACCATTTCTTCCTTCGTAAGTTTGCAGTCCTTCATGGCAACCAGTGTGATAAACCAACCGACGATCGGAAGTCCGTACATTGCGCACAGAGTGATCGTAAGCACTCCGGTTGTCGTGGGATCTCCGGGCTGAGGGACAGTCTTCGTGTATCCGATGGTCGCTACAGCCGTCGTTGCGATCACAGCGCCAAAGGAGGAGATGATCTTATCGATCAGACTATAAACTCCCGATACCACTGCAGGAGCATATCTTCCGCTTCGATCCAATTCATAATCGATGGTATCCGCCATAAAGGAAGCATTTGCTGTCGTGACACACATCTTGCATCCGTTCAGGGCAAAATTCAGTACAACGTAAATGATCATCGTAAGTCCGGGTCTTGCAACCGTCTTCGGATCAATCACCAGGAAAAATACGGAAAGAGCGCCGGATAAAACCATGCAGATAATCGTCCAGTCTACAATGGCCTTCTTACTGCCATAACGCCCCGCATATTTGGCGCCGCCGGCAGCAAACAGAATCGCCGGGACCATGGCAACCATGCCGAGAATGGTACTCATCGCCATGTTGCCGATCATAATGCCGTAGAGCATGGTTGTGATGATGCTCTGGGTTGCGGTCACCTGTGCCAGTTTGTCCGAAGAAGCGGCTGCGATGTAACTCTGCAACGGTTTGTTATGGCGAACCACCTCAGTCATATCCTTTATTTTTAAGAGGCTCTACCCTCTTCGTTCCCCTAAAGTTCTCCACCTTATCAATATCACTAATGCCGACGCAACAGAGAACATTCCCAAAGAAAGCCAGAATTAAAACAAAACGAACCGTCATTTTGAGGTAAAGTGCATTGAAGGTACCGCCTGCCAGGCGAAGAATCACAATATTGAACACCAGACCGAGCACTGTAGGAATCACATAATTGAATGCGGTCATCCAGACGCCGATGGTAGGTCTCTGCCTGGGATCATTACTAAGCATGGGAGGAATCGTCTGAATCGTCATGTTGATGATTGTGTAACCAAGGATATAGAAGATATAAAGGACGATGAAAGCAGGAGTCCCGAGTCCCTTACCAACCAAAAGGTCAAACATCAGGAACAGGGAAACCGCTTCAATGAAAAAGCCGCTCATAATCAGAATTCTGAGTTTGCCGTACTTTGTATTCACTCTGTCATAGACAAATGCAAACATCGTATCCGTGAGTGCATCCAGAATTCTGGTGGCAGTCAGGATCACTCCGATCAGGGCCGTGCTGACTCCGAACCCGACACTGGCTGCATAACTCGACTGATTCATCAGCATAAAAAAACGCTGGAACCACAGAATGCATTCGCAGCAAATAAGACAATCTGCCATAATTTTTGCACGACGGTAAGCGACTCCGTCAATTTCACTTTGTGTAAGTTTGTTTGCCATGATACCCTCCATCTTGTAAGTGAATCAATTCTTTATAGAATGATGTTAATTCAAATCATCATTTTTCTGATAGAATAATACCGTATTGAATAGTTGTGTTTTTTTCTATTTTTCTCTTGCATAATGTAATGAATTTCATTTTAAAATTATTTTAGTAGAATAATTCTTCTAAGTGTAGGAAAAAAATTTACTATCGTCGCTTTGGGATCAAATCTCAGGCACGATGGCAACATTTCCAGGAAGGGAAACGGTCAGTCATGCCTATGAACGATGAGAATACTATCGATTTCCATCTTTTTGCAACGCTGATCTCAAACTTACTCAGCATTCATGTTACTTCCGTGACGGAACCGGACAAAGACCTGGCTGAATTTGAGAATAAATTCTGTTTCAACGGGAATCTGCAACCGATGTTCAGTGCGCAAGTTCTGCAATTTCTTTTTGGAATCTTCGGATGCGGGAACCCTCTATGAAATTACAGACAAAATGGATGTCAGCCTTCTTTTTTTCCAGTTCAAGGGGAGACCTTTTCTGGTCGGACCCTATGTGAGGAACGAATACAATGATGGGAAGATGCAATCCGTCCTTGCAGAGAGAGGCTTATCCGCTTCGTACTCCCTCTCCCTCAAACTATACTATACTTCCCTTCCCCTCCTTTCCGCCTACCATGCCCAAAAAGGAAATCGAGGCCTGCATTCTCTCCTTTGCTCCCGCTTCTCCACTCTACTCCTTCCGCAAACTCTACGGCATCAGTGAAGATAAAAAGCCGGTGGTGCAGTACAAAGAGGAGTCCGTGGATTACAGAACCATCATGAGAAGATACGATTATGAAAATCATTTTCCTCAATATGGTGTCCAGTGGCAATGTCAAGCAGGTGTTGGAGGCCTTTTTAGAAATGGAAAAGGGAGGAAGAAGCGAAGACAAGGGCATGATTTACATGAACAATCCTCAGGTTTCCACCTCTATCCTCCGCACCCTCATCCGAAAGGCGGCGGAAAAATCAGGTCTCTCTCCGATTATCATTGACGAAATCACGGAAAGACATGCACAGATCTCGATTACCTGCCGCAATACCGCAGAGCTCATCGGACATACCAAGGAGATGATCTTAGAATTAACACAAGCCGTGCATGATCATCTTCACGAAGCCGGACATTATCCCCCGATCATTTCCAAAATGGTGGAACTTGTGAATATGAATTTTAGCGAACCCATTTCTCTCTCCACCATTGCCGAAGAAAACCATGTGTCCGAGTCTTACCTGTCCAAGCGTTTTAAAAAAGAAACCGGAGAAACCTTCGGCGCCTATCTGTCCAAAAAGAAGATGTGAGAAAGCAGCGCAGATGTTAAAGGAGACCTCCCTGCAGATTCAGGAGATCTCCTCCTATATCGGTTACCCGGATAATAATTATTTCATTAAGGTTTTTCGAAAGCAGTATGGCTGTACACCCACGAAATACCGGCAAAGCTAGAGATCCGTTCTCTACAAATGATGCCTTCTGCCCTCTGGTGTACAGAGTGAGGAAACTAAAAACCGAAATATCCTTTGGCGTTAGAATAGCAGATGCCCTCGATTATTTTCTTCAGGCTGTCTTCCACACAGGGATATTCTCCCTGCTCTACCCATTCACCGAGCAGCTGACAGAGAATCCTTCTGAAATATTCATGTCGGGTATAAGAGAGAAAACTTCTGGAGTCGGTCAGCATTCCGACAAAATTTCCAAGCAGGCCAAGATTTGCTAACGTCCTCATCTGCCTGCGCATTCCCATCTTGTGGTCGTTGAACCACCATGCACAGCCATGCTGGATCTTGCCCCTTGCGGTATCGTCCTGAAAAACAGCCTATCACCGTGCCGACCATGTCAAAATCGGCAGGATTCAAGGTATAAATAATGGTTTTGGGCAGCCTTTCTTTTTCTGCCAGTGCATTCAGATAGGCTGCCATCTCTGCCGAAGAACTGTAATTATAAATGGCATCAATGCCGGCATCCGGCCCCAGTTTCGCAAAAAAATTTTCCCGTTGAGATCCCTGATTACTCCATAGTGCAGCTGCATGACAAGATCTCTCTCCGCATAGGCCTCCCCCATCACAACCATGAAAGCGGTTTTATATTTTTCGAATCTCTCGCTCCGAAAGGGTTTTTCCCGCCAGCTTCTCCCGTACGATGGCATCTACCTCTTCCTGTGTATAAGGCTCGTACAGAATGAAGGGAAGTCCATGGTCCGAAACCCTGCACCCATTCTCCACAAAGAAATCCAGACGCTTTTTTTCAGCGCACGAATCAGGGAAGAAAAGTCGGAAATCTTCTCGGCACTGACCCTTGAAAGCTTTTCCATATATTCTGTAAAATCAGGCTTTTCGATTTGCAGCGCATGATCCGGCCGAAAAGAAGGCAGAACCTTTGTTGCAAAGTTCTCTTCCCTGAGCTTTCTATGCCACTCCAGAGAATCGACGGGATCGTCCGTGGTACAAATGACCTCTACCCCCGGATTGCGCAATCAGCTTCCTTGCAGACACCGATCCGTCCTGCAAGAGGCGCTTGCTAAGATTCCATACCTCATCTGCTGTTCCCAGGGAGAGAACGCCTTCGTAGCCGAAATACCTTTTTGAGCTCCAAATGGCTCCAATGATAGAGCGGGTTTCCAATCGCCGCTTCAAGCATCCCGGCGTATTCCCGAAACTTTTCCTGGTCCGGCGCCTCTCCCTGTAATGTATTTTTTTCCGCTACTCCGTTGGAGCGCATCGCTCTCCACTTATAATGATCGCCTGAGAGCCAAAGCTGTGTTAAATTCTCATACTTTTTGATCTTCATAGATTTCCCTTGGACTTAAGTGACAATGATAATCCAGAATCGGCATCTTCTTCGCATAATCGTGATAAAGATGCTCTGCCGTTTTCGATGTCAGTAAAAAAATCCTCATCCATGAATTTTTTTCATGTTTATTTCCCTTCTTTGAAAGGAGTAAAAAGCGCTCCCCTTCACCGGCGGTTCCCGTTGCCTAGATGCCCGACACCTGCGCCACCGCTTGAAACGGCACCTTCATCAGCGCTTTACCCTTGCTCCTCCGTCCTTCATCAGCGCTTCCACCTCATCTTTGCTTGCCATGCTGGTATCCCCGGGCGTGGTCATTGCAAGAGCTCCGTGGGCAGCACCGTAATTGACTGCAATTTCGGCATCCCCCGTCGTCATCAAACCATAAATCAGACCGGAAGCAAAGGAATCTCCTCCTCCTACCCGATCCATGATTTCCAGGCCGTCGTACTTTTTTTGCCAGATAGATTTCTCCACCGTTTCCATAGCAGAGTGCCGTCCAATCGTTGACCGTTGCCGTCTTCACGGTGCGAAGTGTAGTCGCCACCGCCTTGAAGTTCGGATAAACCTTGACCGCCTTCTCAATCATTTTCTTATAGCCGTCAATATTCAGCTCTTTCAGGTTCTTGTCATTGCCTTCGATCTCGAACCCCAGGCAGGCGGTGAAATCTTCTTCATTGCCGATCATGACATCAATATAGGGAGCGATCTCGCGATTCACCTCTCTGGCTTTCTCGATGCCGCCGATGGCATTCCACATAGAGGGTCTGTAATTCAGATCATAAGAAACGACTGTGCCATATTTCTTTGCCGTCTTAATTGCTTTGGTCACCGTCCTACAGGACTGCTCCGAAAGCGCCGCATAGATCCCTCCCGTATGCAACCATCTGACCCCGAGTTCTCCAAAGATATAATCAAAATCAAAATCTTCCGGCGTAGCCTTGGAGATTGCGGTATTGGCGCGGTCGGAGCAGCCGAGTGCTCCCCTGATGCCGAAACCTCTCTCCGTAAAATTGATCCCGTTTCTACAGGTTCTTCCAATCCCGTCCGTCTTCATCCACTTGATCAGAGAGGAATCGACTCCCCCCTGAAGGATGAGATCCTCCATCAGCTTACCCACTTCATTCTCTGCGAAGGCGGTAATGATACCGGTGTGCAGTAAAAAGCATTTGCGCAGTCCCCTTGCCACATTGTACTCTCCGCCACCTTCCCAGGCCTGGAATCTTCTTGCCGTGCGGATCCTTCCTTCTCCGGGGTCGAGACGAAGCATCACTTCTCCCATGGAAACTTCATCATACTTGCAGTCCTTCTCCGGCTTTAAGTTTAATTCTGTTTTCATTATCCTCTCACCTCCGCTACGATCTCTGCCGCCTGTTTGGTCAGTTCTTGGATTCTGTCAAAATTCCCCGCCTGAATCAGATCTTTTTGACCATCCAGCTGCCGCCACAGGCAAGGATGCGGTCGTATTTCAGATACTCTTTTACGTTGTCTGCATTGATTCCGCCTGTTGGCATAAAACGAAGACCGACATAGGGCGCCGCCACTGCCTTGATGAAAGAAAGACCGCCGGAGGGTTCCGCCGGAAAGAATTTCACGATATCCAGTCCGAAGGAAAGAGCCCTCTCGATATCCGACGGAGTGCAGGTACCGGGAGTCACGGGCACCTTTTTGTCAATGCAATAAGAAACGACCTCCGGATTCAAACCGGGACTTACGATGAACTGTGCGCCGGCAGCCAGCGCTCTGTCTGCCTGCTCTACTGTCAGTACGGTTCCGGCTCCGGTCAGCATCTCCGGATAGGTATTTCTCAAGGTCTCAATCGTCTTTTGTGCCGCCCCTGTCCGGAAGGTCACCTCTGCACAGGGCAGTCCTCCCGCAATCAGTGCTTCGCCAAGCGGCTTCGCATCCTTCTCATCCTCCAAAACAACAACCGGGATGATCCCGATTTGATAAAATTTTTCAAAGATTTCGTTCATTTTCCACTCCTCTATCCTGTTTTTCTTTACACGGTCTTAAATCCGAGAAGTCACTTTTTTAAGCGCCTTCCGGACCGAGCCTCTTCCTTTTAACATCTCATTCAAGTCAGCCAGTACACGTTCTGCAAGCCCCACTTCATATAGGTTCACGCCGAAGATTTTTGCATTGGAAAGAAGCGGATGCAGCTTCTCCTCCACTGCTTCCTTCCCTTCTTCCAGCTCCCTTCCATAGGGTGCCAGCTCCTCCATCAAAGGGTCCGGACTACAGGCAAAGGCCACTCCCTCATCCGTTACTCCGCACAGATAACGAATCCATCCGGCAAATACAAAAGGGATAAACGTCAGCTTCGCCGGATCCTTTCCCTCTCTTTGCAGGTTTTTGATGGTTTCCCCAAAACGAATTGCCAGCTTCTGCGAAGTATCCGTTGCGATCCGCTGCGGTGTATCCGGCATAAAGGGATTGGGCAGGCGAACCTTTACCACCGTGTCAATGAATTCCTTTGGATGAATGACAACGGGGTCTGTCACCACCGGCAACCCTTCGATATAGCTGATTCCCTGAATGAGTTTCACCAGATCCTCATCCTTCATTTCATCTGAAATTTTCTGATAGCCAAGAAGACAGCCGAATATGGCAAGAGCTGTATGCAAGGGATTGAGGCAGGTGCAAACCTTCATGCGCTCCACCTTATCGACTGTTTCTCTGTCGGTAAAGATCACCCCTCGCTTTTTCCAGCTCCACTCTTCCATTCGGGAAGGCATCTTCCACTACAAGATATCCCGTCTCTTCGGAATTGACGAAGGAGGAAACATAGGTGTTTTTACCGGTCACTACGGGCTCTACATCCTCCAGACGATCTTTCCTGAGCAGATTCTCTACCGAGGTATCCGGTCTCGGCGTGATCTTATCAATCATCGTCCATGGAAAAGACACCTTTTCCCTATCCTCTACATAAGCAGCAAAACCGCCATCCACAAGTCCCCTCTCCTCCCAGACCTTGGCAAAAAGCAATGCAGAGCAGCATAGAGCTTGTCCCCGTTATGGGAACAGTTGTCTGTGGATACGAGAGCGATCGGTTTCTTTTTCTGCCAGATATCTTTCATAGAGGAGAGCTGCCACCTTTCCAAGGTAGCTCTTAGACCCGGACGGTCCTGCTGTGAGATCCTGTTGTATTCCGGGAAGCGTCCTCCCGAAGCATCCGTGACGGCGTATCCCTTCTCCGTGATGGTAAAGGTCGCAAGACGCAGGGACTCCTGTCTGAAAATTCCCTTCAGTCTGTTAAATTCTACTTCATTCTCCGAATCCAAAAGGAGAGATTCCGCAACGGAACCAATCACCTTTTTTTCCACACTGCCGTCCGCTTTCAAAACAACCGAGATCGAATAATTGTCATTGGGACGATATTTTTTTCAATGATTTCATAATCGTATCCCTCAACTACGGTGATGCCGCGCTTTAGAACGCCCTCCCGAAGCAGGTCCTCTGCGATGTCCGCATGGAAGGCTCTAAAAATATTTCCAGCGCCGAAATGTACCCAGAGTGGAGCCTCCCTGGTTTTTTTCACCATCTCCTCACGATCGTAGGTCGGAAGCTGATATCCCTTTTCCTCCCACTCTCTTCTATTGCGCAGTCCTTCTTCATTTAGTCTCATGCATCTCTCCCCTCATGGCTCTTTTCGATGGCTTCCCAAAGCCCGTTCAGATAGGTTGCCCCCAGTGCCCTATCATACAGGCCATAGCCCGGCATAGCGACCTCATCCCAGATCATCCGTCCGTGATCCGGGCGAATCGGTCCGTCAAATCCTGTTTCATAAAGGGCTTTCATGATTTCATACATATCAAAACTTCCGTCTGAGGAAAGATGCGCCGCTTCTTCAAAATCGGTAGGACTGTTGAATTTCAGATTTCTGACATGGGCAAAAAAGATTCTCCCCTGCAGGGAGCGGATCATATCCGGCAGATCGTTTTTTAAATTCGTACCATAAGAACCGGAGCAAAAAGTCACGCCATTATGCGGATTATCCACCATTTTTCACCATCCGCAGGATATTCTCTTTATTGATGATGATGCGAGGCAATCCGAACACACTCCATGCAGGATCATCCGGATGAATTGCCATACGAATATCGTATTCATCGCAAACAGGCATGATTCTTTCCAGAAAATACTTCAGATTCTCGAACAGCTTCTCTTCATTGACCTCTTTGTAAAGAGCAAAGAGCTCCTTCACCCTTTCCATCCTCTCCGGTTCCCATCCCGGCATGATACTGCCGTTCATATCTCCCGCAATCGAAGAGAACATTTTTTCCGGATCCAGTTGATCTACCGCCTCCTGTGTGTAGGCAAGTACGGTCGAGCCGTCGGCCCTCTTTCTTGCAAGTTCCGTCCTCGTCCAGTCAAAGACGGGCATGAAGTTATAACAAACCAGATGAATGTCTTCCATGCCAAGATTCTGCAGACTTTCTATATAATGGTCAATGTAAAGATCCCTGTCCGCCGTTCCAGCCTTAATCGCCTCATGCACATTCACACTCTCAATCCCGGAAATATGCAATCCGGAGGCTTCCACTTCCTCTTTTAGCGCATGGATTTTCTCCCTGCTCCAGACTTCCCCCGGTGTCGTATCGTAGAGCGTCGTAATGACTCCCGTCACCCCCGGTATCTGCCTGATCTGCTTTAAAGTCACTGTATCAAACTGCGAGCCATACCAGCGCAATGTCATTTCCATGCAATCATCCCTCCTGATGGTTCTCTTTTTCCTGCTTACTATGCTAAAGTATAGATTTTTCCCTAAAGGAGAGCCATGGAACGATTTGCTCTCTATATTGCAAAAAGTTGCTGTCCCCTGCTAGCATGAGAAGAAAAAGGAGGAAATCCGGCAGATGTACAAAGAACTTCGAACCGAGTTTGATACCAGACAGTATATGGTAAAAAAAGATTTTGAATTGTATTATTACTCGGATACAAAAATGAAGACCGTGGAAAATCACTTCCACAATTATTACGAACTGTATTTTTTTATTCGGGGAAATGTTCTTTTGGAAATCAATGGCGGATCCTTTCGGCTCCTGCCTAGAGACCTTGTTCTCATTCCACCAAAAAAACAAGGCATCGCCTGACTGTTCTGGATCAGGAGATGCCTTATCAACGATTTATTTTTCTGGATCAGCGCGTCTTTCTATAAGGACCCTAATGCGCCGATCGGGAGATTTTTGCTATCTTTTTTTCAAAAGGGAGAAAACGGTCAACAAAGTGTGTTCCATCTGGACGTGCTCAGTTTCAATAGCATTCAAACCAGAATCATTTCCCTCTTAGAAGAGATGCACACGGATCGCTTTTGGACATGAAATCATGGTTTCGTCCTATGTAAATCAGCTCATCATGACACTCTCCCGCATGGTCTATGAAAAAGAGCATCCGGAGAGAGGGGGTAGAGAGCAATCCCTCTATCAAAACATTCTCGGTTACATTGAGACCCATGTAACCGAGAATGTTTCTTTAACCCAACTGGCAAAGATCTTTTTTTGTCAGCAAATATTATATCTCTCATCTGTTCAAAGAGCAGATGGGTCTTTCCCTCCACCAATATTTATTGAAGAAGAGGCTCTCACTCTCCAAGGCCTTTCTGATCTCCGGTTCCGAAATGCAAACCTTGCCTGAAAACTGCGGTTTCCATGATTATTCCTCCTTCTACCGCGCTTTCCGGAAAGAATTCGGCATCTCCCCCAGCCAATTCAAGAAATCGATGGAAGAAATGGAACAGAGAAATTGAATTTCATGCCTTTTTTTCGCACCGAATAGCCGAAGGTCCCCAGGATTTCTCCCAGCGCATGATATTTGCCATGAGAATAGGCGATGAGCGGAATCTGTTCCATGTGGAAAACACCTTTTTCATCCAGATAGGTCGCATCTACCTGTACCGAAACCACCTCTGCCAAGAAGAGGTCGTGTGTCCCCAAAGGAAGAATCTGTCGCACCTTGCATTCCAGATTGACGGGAGATTCTTTGACCAGAGGTGCGCGGAGGATCGTCGCCTTTTCCTTCGTCAAATGAAGGTCTTCCCACTTGTTGATCTTCTGTCCTGTCGTGCACCCGGCGCGATCTGTAGCATAGGTCAGCTCTTTTGTGGTCAGATTGATTACAAATTCACCGCTTTCCTTGATCATGGCATAGGAATGCCTCTGCGGTCTGACTGAAATGGACACCATCGGCGGTTCGGAGCAGATCGTTCCCGCCCACGCAAGCGTAATTAAATTGCTCTCTCCCTCGTAATCCCCGCAGCTGACAAGAACAGCGGGCACCGGGTAAAGGAAGTTTCCCGGTTTTGCAAACGTAATTTTATCAGACATTTCTTCTCCTTTCGCGTCAAGCGCTTAGTAGTGCAGCCCCCGTCGCCCTGTTGCATCTCTCCGTCATCACCACCATCAAAATAAGAAAAAAAGAGCAGATAAAACGGGAAAATCTGCATCCCTGTTCCATCGCTGATCAAACCGAAGATTTTTAGGGGCAAAGGTGCTGCCCACATAAGCAAATGCCATTTCCATTCCCACCAACGACTGAGAATTTTTGTGCACCGAACCGCAGAGGGGTCGAGTGAATGATGCTGGGATAGATGGGGGCACAGCCTAACCCGACAAACAGAAACCCGAATAAAGTCAGTTTCACCGGCAAAGGCAGCAGAACCACGAGAATCCCTGCCAGGATCAGCCCTTCTCCCAAACGGATCATCGCCACATCTCCCAGCTTCTCTGAAATAAAACCGGAGATTCCTCTGCCCTAGGGTAACTCCCAGAAAAGCCATGGAGGTAAACTGCGCCGCATCCGCCTCCGCCACCCCTCTCACCAGATGAAAGTAGGAAGAAATCCACAAACCGGTGGCAGCCTCGATCGAACAATAGCATAAGAAGGACAGGAAGATGGCCTTGGCGCCCGGAAGTGCAAGCGCCTGCGATAGCGAAAGCACCTGTCTCTTCTCCGTCTCCTTGCGGTCATTCTCTTTTTTCCATAAAGGAGTAGAAACTATCAGAAGGATGGTCAAAAAGATTTGCAGGTAGCCTACGGTACGATAGCCTGCCTGCCAATGGTCTCCTTGTAAGAGGCAGATTCCCATAATGTAGGGTCCAAGCGTCGCCCCGATCCCCCACATACAATGAAGCCAGGACATGTGCCTTGCCTTATAATGCAGGGCAACATAATTATTCAGAGCCGAATCCACCGCTCCTGCCCCCAGTCCGTAGGGAATGGCAAGGAAAATCAACTGCAGATAGGAGGTGGAAAAGGAAAAAGCCAAACAGAGCCGTTGCCGTCAGCGCAACGGAAAAGGTCGTCACCCTTCCGGTTCCGAAGCGATGGATCAAACGATCCGCAAGCAGGCTTGAAACAATCGTACAGAACGAAATGACCATGGAAATATTGCCGGCGGACTCCACCGTTGCATGTAAGGAGACATGCATCACAGGCCAGGCACTGCCAAGCAGCATATCCGGTAAACCGAGGGAAATAAAAGAAAGATAAATCACAGGAAGAAGAAAACCAACCATCACAGACCTTTCATAAAAACACCCAAAAATGCCGGCTTCTGTTCTTTGACTCCTAGCTGTCTGCCAGGTGGGTTACCGCAAAAACCATCGCTGTCTTCCTCTCCCATAGCCGATCTGCGCATGCGCAGGACCGAAGGCGTGACATTGAAGATTCTTCTATAGGATTCCCGTTTAAAGTAAATGTAGGTTCAAATACACAGAAGGTATCGCACATCTCAGGTGCTTACGAGACAATTATAAACGGAATGACGTGTTTTGGAAAGACCGACTTTTCTACCGTTTCTACTCCGTTTTTCTGAACGAGATTTGCTGCGGAAGACGCAGCCTTCTCCGTCCCCCTTCGATAACCGAAACGTAGCGCAGAAGTCGGACAGACGCTGCAACACTTCTTACAGCGAATGCACTCCGCAGAGTTTTGCTCTTTCACCGGATCAATGTCCATCGGACAGCAGACACTGCACTTTTTTTACAGTGGATACAGGAAGACTTCTGCAAGGACAGGCGGTAAAAACTGATTTTATTGCACAGTCCGTAAATCGCCCCCAGCGGACAGAGCACTTTGCAGAAAAATCGCTCCGTCACCAGACAACCGACGATCGTGAGGGCGAGAATCACCGACTTCAACAGGGTAATCCCTCCCATGGTCTGAAAAAGTTCTTCATGCGTACTCAGTAGAGGGATTCCGCCTTCCAGCATCCCGACCGGACAGATGTATTCACAGTAAGCAGGCGCACCGATTCCCAGCGCCCCTGTGACAAAGACCGGCATCCACAAGACAAATACAACCAGCAGGAGGTATTTCAGATAAGTAAGCGGTTTCCAGATTCTCTTCCGGATCGGAAAGGGGATTTTGTAAAGCAGCTCCTGCAACAGGCCAAAGGGGCAGACAAAGCCACAGATCCATCTGCCGCACAAAACGCCAAGCGCAAGAATAAAGCCTACGACGTAAAATGAAAACTGAAAAATTACTGGAACCCGACACCGCCTGCATCGCACCGATGGGACAGGCAAGTTTCGCCGCAGGGCAGGAATAACAGTTCATTCCGGGGTTACAGAACTGTTTCCATTTGCCCTGATAAATCCTGCCGCCCGCAAAATTGGAAACATCAGAATTGGAAAAAGCCAAAGGCAGCGATCTGTATCAGTTTTTCTCTTGATTTCCTCTTTCATTTTCCTCTCATCCCAGTCCGATGCATTCCAGACAGATATTGACGGCCTTATTCAGGACAATCGGCGCTTCCCCGCGGAAATATCCGTAGACGAGGAAGCAGACCGACAGGGACAGCAGTAGGATCTGCAGTGCCCTCCTGCCTTTATTTCTCATTCAGATAATCCTCCACAAACTTCTTGTAAGCAGGGACATTGGCGCCGATAATCGGTTCCCCGACCAGCTTTCCGTCCTTGTCTACAAAGATGGTGGTAGGAACTCCCTACCATATACTTCAGATACTCCTGAAAGGCAATTCTTCCAATGATGTTGGTGTATTTCACCTTGGTCGCCGCAACGATTTTTCTTTGCATCCTGATAGGTGCTGTCCTCTTCACTGGTCACATCCATCATCACGCCAAGCAGTTGTACGTTATCCGGCAGTTCCTCCGACCATTTCTCCAGTTCCGGCATTTCTCCGATACAGGGGCCGCAAAAGGTTCCCCAGAAATTCACGACCGTCAGGTCCGCCTTTGCGAAAAAGTCATTGGTCACCTCGTTGCCTTCCAAATCCTTCACCTTAAAGTCGGGAACCGGAGAGGGATACCCGGAAACCGTCTGCATGGACTGCTCCCTTCCGCTCTCATTCTGTGCATCCTGGCTTTCTGCCTGTGCCGCACTCTGGCTTCCTGTCTGCTTCGCATCTTGTCCAGACACCTTTGCGGCGCAGGCGCTCAAGCTGCAAAGGGTCGCCACTGCAAGCAATAAACAGCTGATTTTCTTTATTCTCATTCGAACTCCTCCAAATTTTTAGCTTCAATTCGCATCTGACCCTAATCGTCAAATAATCCTTCCATCCTGTGGATGGTCATACGGGAAGCATCCAGATCAATCTCCTTAATACAGTCTTTGATCGCCGGTAAAGCACTTCCTTCTCCCCGCCGGGCAGACTTACTTCGTACACATCGTTGGCATAGGTTTCCAGTACGGCCTTCAGGGTTCCGACCAGAACCCCCTCCTCATCGTAGACGGAAAGGCCAATGAGGTCTGCGACATAATACTCTCCCTCTTCTAAAGGGATCGCATCCTCTCTGCCACCCAGAGCGAACAGCCGTGCAGCCTCTCTACCTGGGAAATATCTTGAAATTCGTCGCACTTCAGAATCACAAATTTACCGGCATCCTTTGTGGAAGCCACATGAAGCTCCCGCGCCTCTCCTTTGTCATTTTCCAAAAAAACCTTTTTCAGGGTACGAAATCTCTTTCGATCGTCCGTTGTTGGAAAAACCTTGCATTCTCCTTTTAGGCCGTGCGGAGAGACCACGACTCCGATTTGAAACTTTTTCAGTCAGTGGCATCTTCTCCTCCTTCCCTCCTCCTGCTCTTCCTTTTCTTCTTCGGTTTGCCATAGTCCGGATGTGCCTGCATCCACTGCGCATAAAGCTCCGGTCGTCTCTCCTTCGTTCTCTGTACCGATTCCGAAAGACGCCAGGCATCCACACGCCCATGGTCGCCGGAAAGGAGAATCTCCGGCACCCGCCTCTTCCTCCAGACCTCCGGTCTCGAATACTGGGGGTATTCCAGCAGCCCGTCCGTAAAGGACTCATCCACTGCAGAATCCTCATTATGTAAGACCCCCGGCACGAGTCTCGCAATGGCATCGATCATCACCATGGATGCCAGCTCTCCACCGGTCAGTACATAATCCCCGATGGAATAGGGTTCCGCCCCGATCTCTTCAATGACACGCTCATCCACCCCTTCGTAATGGCCGCATAGAAAAAAATCAGATTGTCTTCTTTTCGCCAACTCTCTTGCAGCCTGCTGTGTGAAAAAGCTTTCCTGCGGCGTCACATAAATCACGCGAGATTTTCTTTGTCCTTTTTCCCTCTTCCACCTGTCTCCTCACCTCCAGGAAACAGTCATAGATCGGCTGCGCCTGCATCAGCATGCCTGCGCCTCCTCCATAAGTATAATCATCGACGCTGTGGTGCTTCTTGTCCGCAGAGTAATCCCGAATCTGGTAGGTGAAAAGATGCAGATATCCCGCCTCCATGGCACGGTACAGAATCCCCTGCGTCACCCCCTGCCTCACCATATCCGGAAAAAGTGTCATTACATGAAAATTCATTTTTTTACTTTCTTAAAAAGAAACATCCGAAAGCACCGTTGTCTACTTTCGAATGTTCGCTTCCCTATCTGATATCCACATCCACCTTGAGATTTTCTCTGGTTGATGCTGCCTTGACCACAGCACGGATCGCTTTGGCGATTCTCCCCTGTTTCCCGATCACCTTGCCCATATCGGATGGCGCGACATGCAGGGGCAAAAACCACGACATCGTCCTTCCTCTCCTCCTCAACCTGAACCTCTTCCGGATGGTCTACCAGCGCTTTCGCGATTACTTCGACCAATTCCTTCACAGTTTGCCTCCCGGTGCGCCTTATTTCACACCTGCGATGCGAAACAGCTTGCTCACCGTATCCGTCGGCTGCGCACCGTTAGAAAGCCACTTCTTCGCCAGCTCCTCATCCACCTTCACGGTTCCCGGATTGGTATTCGGATCATAGGTTCCGATCTGCTCGATGAATCTTCCGTCTACCGGGAATTTGGAATCCGATACGATAATCTTGTAAAAAGGGGTCTTCTTCTTGCCGATTCTCTTGAGTCTGATTTTTTTACCATTGCTTCTTCTCCTTAGTCCTGTGAAATCGCCTGCAGCATCAGCTGAAGCTTTTCCTCTGTTCCTGCGGCCAGTTCCTCGCGGCTTAACGAAGCATCCTGACACAAGGTGCTCGTCTCTTCACAGAGAGCCTGCAGTCTCTGAAAACGCTCGATCATGTGAAGCTTCTCTTCGTATGCTTCCATTGTTCTGGTACAGCGTCTGATCAGATCATGCACTCCCTGCTTGGTGATGCCATTTTCCTTCGCAATCTCGTTTAAAGAAAGGTCTTCATAAACGGCAGCTTCATAAATCTGCCTCTGGTGAACCGTTAAGAGTTCCCCATAGAAGTCATAGAGCCTTCCCAAATCGATAATCCCGTCCATCACCACCTCTTCTCTCTGGCAAAAAGAAGTATAACCGGATCTTCTAACCATGTCAAGTATTTTTATCTTTACCCCTTCAAGCATCTTCGCTTTATCTCCTGAACCCCTTGCCAAAACCGCCCATGCCGGAAAGCATCTTTCCCATTCCCTTCATACCGCCGGCTTGCTTGTAAAATTTCTGCATCTGCTCGAAATTTTTGACCAGGCGATTCACCTCGGAAATGTCTCTGCCGGATCCCTTCGCGATTCTGGCCTTTCGCATGGGATTGAGCAGCTTGGGATTTCTCCGCTCCTGCAGGGTCATCGAGAGGACGATGGCCTCGGTGTGCGCCATCTCCTTTTCATCCGGCATCTGCTCTTCCCCGATCTTCCCCATTCCCGGTAAGAATTTGAGAAGGCCGCCAAAGCCACCCATCTTGCGCATCTGCTGCATGCTCTCTAAATACATTTCGAAGTCAAACTTGCCCTTGCGCAGGCGAAGGGCCATTTCCTTCTCCTTTTGCGCGTCCATTTCAAGATTGGCTTCGGCAACCTTATCGATCAGGGTGAGGACGTCTCCCATTCCCAGGATTCTGCTTTGCCATCCGTTCCGGGTAAAAAGGCTCCAGGTCGTTCAGCTTCTCTCCCATTCCCGCAAACAAAATCGGCTTTCCTGTCACCGCTTTTTGCCGATAAAGCGGCACCGCCTCTGGAATCCCCGTCCAACTTGGAAAGGATGAGTCCGTCCACACCGATTCTTTTTATTGAATTCCTCGGCGATATTGACGGCATCCTGTCCCGTCATGGCGTCCACCACAAGAAGGGTCCAGTCCACCTTGACCGCCTGCTTGATGTCTTCAAGCTCCTGCATCAAGGCATCGTCGATCTGCAACCTTCCGGCCGTATCCAGAATCACGACATTGCAGCCGTTTTTTCTTCGCATAGTCCAAGGACTGCCTTGCAATTTCCACCGGAGAGACTTCCGTTCCCAGAGAAAAGCAGTCTGTTTCCACCTTCTTTGCGTTTACCTGCAACTGCTCAATCGCCGCCGGCCTGTATACGTCGCAGGCTACGAGGAGAGGTTTTTCTGCCTTTTTTTCCGAATCTGTGCCGCAATCTTGGCTGCACTCGTGGTTTTACCGGAACCTTGCAACCCGCACATCATAAGAACAGTCAGAGATCCCGCCGGGTTCAGGGTAAGCTCCGCCTGCTCCCCTCCCATGAGACTGATCAACTCCTCGTTTACAATCTTGACCACCATCTGTCCCGGATTTAAACCGTTCATCACATCCTGGCCGATGGCTTTTTTTCCTCTACGGAACGGACAAACTGTTTGACGACACGAAAATTCACATCCGCCTCTAAAAGAGCCATCCGGACTTCCTTCATGGAAGCCTTGACATCCTCTTCCGAAAGCCGTCCCTTCCCTCTCAGATTTTTAAATACATTTTGTAATTTTTCCGTTAAGCTCTCAAATGCCATTCCACCCTCTTCTCATTCCATTCTATGTCTCATAGAACTTGCTCTCTGCTCCGTAGGGAAATTCCGTTCTATGCCCTCATAGAATTTGCTCTCTGCTCCGTAGGGAAATTCCGTTTTTTTCCACAGAAAAGTCCGATGCGCCGCTACAGGGAAATTCAGTTCTTCGCCGCATGAAAATTCAGGTCCACCTCGGACGGGATGCCGTCCACCGTTCCCTTTGCACTATACTGCCAGATGGAAAACCGATAAGGATAGTACTGGGGAACGCTGTAATAGGCAATCCAGGTCTGATAGTGGTTCACCTGTGACACATCTAACATCATGGTAAAGGTCTTCAGATTGCCATAGATCATCGGTTCATAGCCCGCTTTTTTTGACCGTTTCACAAAAAAATCTGCGCGTTTTTTGGTAAACTGTTCCCTGAAACCGCCACCTGCCTTGCATTATCGCTCTCCGGAAGTTCCATATCGATTGCGACCGGGTACGAAATCTTGCTGTGGTAGGGACCAAGGAGTCCTACCAGATAATCCGCCTCTTCCTGTGCTTCCGCATCGTTCACTGCAGAGGAATAAAAAGTAAACCCCTACTTTCAGACCCGCATTCAGCGCCCCATCCATATTGACCCTGAATTTTTTTCGTCCTCCGTCAGTTCACCCGTGCGCATCTTTCTCAGCCCCGCACGGACCATCGCAAAATCAATGCTATCGTTCTTCACCTTTTCCCAATCGATGTCCCCCTGATACTGAGATACATCCACACCGGTCAAAGGCTGCACCTGCGCATCCTCTCCTACATACTGCAGTCTTTTTCCCTCCTCTTTTACAAAAATCCTCCGCCGAGAAGGGATTTTTTTCGATTTCCTCATCAATATCAAAAAAAGGCATAGTGATTCTCTTCCGGAACGATGATTGAATGGGGAAAGACGGCTCTCACGGTCGATAACAGGGACGTCCCGTCCTGAAGCGACTTCTGTATCTGTGCACGCAGTCCCGATTGTGCATCCCGCTTTGCAGACTCCACATTGTCCTTGACCATCTGATCGACCTGATCCTGTGTGTAAACACTGGAAGTGGACATTGCCTCCAGTTTTTTTCTCGCCTCGTCTCTCTGTCTCTCCAGCGTCACACTGCGCAGAAGCAGAAAAATACAGAACAGAATGGACAAGAGCGCAACCATACTGAGAATGATGGTAGCGATGACGTTCTGCATATAACGCATCGTTTTTCTCTTCCTGGGCGGTTTCCTGATTTCTTCCATCCCTATGAAAGTTCCTCCTGTTGTTGAAACAAGGCTCTGACAAATTCATCCGGGTTGAACTGTTCCAAATCGTCAATTCCCTCTCCGACACCGATATATTTCACGGGGATATTCAACTCCGATACAATGGCAACGGCGATTCCGCCTCTGGCAGTACCGTCTAACTTGGTCAGTACAATGCCGGTCAGAGCAGCCGTTTCTCCGAATTCTTTCGCCTGCTGCAATGCGTTCTGCCCCGTCGTTCCGTCTAAAACAATCAGATTCTCCCTCCCCCAGTCGGGAAGTTCTCTGTCCAGAATCCGATTCATCTTTTTTTAACTCTTCCATGAGATTTTTTTTATTGTGCAATCTTCCTGCCGTATCGACAATCAAAAGATCCATGTCCCTTGATTTCGCTGCGTTTAGCGCATCATAAACCACACTGGAAGGGTCCGCGCCTTCCTTCCCTGTCACGATCTGCACTCCCGCCCGTTTCGTCCATTCTTCCAGCTGCGCCGTGGCTGCCGCACGGTAAGTATCCGCCGCTGCTACCAGAACGTTTTTTTCCCGTGCCTTTTAAAGAGGGCTGCAAGTTTCCCTACCGAGGTGGTTTTTTCCCACCCCTGTTGACCCCGATCACAAAGATCACCGTCTTGTGATTTTCAAATTCATAGGCGTCCTGCGATGTTTCCATCTGCTCCCGAATATCCTGCACCAGCAACTCTCTGCAGGCATTCGCATCCCTCAGGTGTTCCTGAGAAACCTGTTCCCGCAATCTGTCCATGATACGGCTGGTCGCATTGACCCCGATATCTCCCATGATGAGATTCTCTTCAAGCTCCTCATAAAAATCTTCATCAATATCCGAATACCCGTGAAAGACGTTGTCCAGACCACGAACCATCTGGTCCCTTGTCTTTTGCAGACCGCCTTTGAGTTTTTGAAAAAAACCGGCCATCAGTTTGTCAACTCCTTATCGATCAGATTCACAGACACCAGGATGGAGACCCCCTTCTCCTGCATGGTAATGCCGTAGAGACGATCCGCATTCTCCATCGTGCCTCTTCTGTGTGTAATCACAATAAACTGCGTCTCTTTCAAATGATGCAGATATTCTGCAAAACGAACTACATTATTTTCATCCAGCGCCGCCTCTATCTCGTCTAACAGGCAAAAGGGAGAAGGCTTTAACTTCTGGATGGCAAAAAGAAGAGCGATCGCGGTTAACGCCTTTTCTCCTCCCGACAACTGCATCATGTTCTGCAGTTTCTTCCCCGGTGGTTGTGCGTTGATCCGAATGCCGGCACTTAAGATATCCTCCTCTTCCACCAGCTCCAGGTCCCCCTTCCCGCCGCCGAACATAATTTTAAACACCTCGTGGAAGGAGCGGTTGATGCGATCAAACTGATCTCTAAAGCGCTCTCTCATAGAGGTATCCAACTCTTCAATGATTCCTAAGAGGCGTTCCTTGGCAGAGACCAAATCGTCATACTGCCCTTTCATAAACGTGAAGCGCTCCATTAAAGCACGGTAATCCTCAATGGCATTGACGTTGACATCCCCCAACTTCTTGATGGCATCCTTGATGGTGGAGATTTCCTTTTTCAGTGCAGCAAGATCCGTTAATTCCGGATCCTTCATCTGCTCCGCATCCGAAAGGGTGATCTCATACTCATCCCACATATAATTGATGCGGTTTTCAATGGCTTCCCTGCAGTTTATCCTTCTGCGCCGCAAGCCTCGTCACCTCTTTGTCCAGCGAATTCATCTGTTCGGACAACGATTCTCTGGTGGCAAAAAAAGTTTTTTGTCTGGCGCTTAATTCTTCCTTTTCCTGCTGTTTCTTTTGAAAAATCTCCTGCGCACCGGACTGGGCCTTTTTAGAGGCGGCAATCGTCTCCGTGATTTTGCCGACGTTTTCCTCTCGTCCGGCCAACGTCTCCTCGTTCTCATGTAGAGAAGCTTCGACCTCCGCCAGATCTCTCTTCTTAGAGCGAAGCGTTTCAAAACCCGGTCTATATTTTTCTTTACAAAAGCCGATCCGCTGCCTGAATTTTTTTCTGCTTCTATCTCGCTTTTAGCTACCTCTTCTCTGGCTTTTTGCTCTTCCTCCCGTAGAGTGATCAGTGCCTCCTGCGCCTGTCTGATTTCGTCCTGATATTTTGTTTCCCGCGTTTCGCTGTCCCGGAGAAGACCCGCAATTTCCTCTTTTCTGGTTGCAATATCCTGCAAGCGGTTTCCCAGCTCTTCCGTCTCCTTCTTCAGAGAGGAAAAACTACCCTCTGCCTCTTTCTGTCTTTCCTCTTCCTTGACGACATTCAAACGAGCGGTATTCTGCTCGATGAATTTCTGCTGCAAGGTCATGCGGATCGTTTCCATTTCGGTACGAAGTTCATTCCTGCGCTCCTTCGTCCTTGCAATCGCGTCCTGCGCTTCCCTGGCCGACTGTTCGAAGTTCTTCACCTTGTCCTTCAGCGCTTCCAATTCTCTCCTTCTGCCTAAGAGGTTGGAGGAATTGCGAAATGCTCCACCGGAGATTGCTCCCCCGGAGACAGTTGTTCTCCACCGATCGTCACAATTCGCAGGCTGTGCCGGTATTTGGATGCCAGCTTCAGAGCGCTGTCAATATCTCTGGTGACGACAATCCTGCCCAGTAGTGATTCTGCTACATCCCGGTATCGGTCTTCCATCTGCACAAGTGAGCTTGCCAGTGCAATCACCCCGGGTTCCTTTAAGACACTGCTCTCCCGAAACTCTCTATGATCCCGAATGGAAGTTAAAGGCAGGAAGGTAGCCCGTCCCGCATGCTCTCTTTTCAAAAAAGAAATCAGACGCTTGGCAGTTTCTTCGTCCTGTGTAACGACATTTTGAATGCTGCCGCCCAGGGCCGTTTCAATGGCGGTTTCATACTGTTCTTCCGTCTTGATGATATCCGCCACCACGCCGATGATACCGGGCACAGATGCCTTCTGCTCCATCACACGCTTGACGCTTCCGCCATACCCTTCGTATCGCTCTGTCAGATTGGTCAAAGCGTCCAGTCTGGATTTTTCGGAATGATAGCCTGCCTGCGCCGACCGAAGCTGTGTGTCATACGCAGTCAATTTCTCCTTCATCCCTGCAATTTCAGATTCATACTCCTTCTGCTTCTGATTGAGCGTGGCAATCTCCGCCGTCACCGCTTCAAAGGCTTCCCGGTATTTCAGAATAGCCTCCGACTGTTCCTGCTCCACAGACTGCGCCTGCACCAACCGGCTCGTCAGTTCCGCCTTTCTGATCTTAGCCTGTTGCGTTTCCGTCTCCAGAGAACTCTGCCTGGACTGGATCTGCGCCCGTTCACTCAAAAAGGGTCAAAAGAGCGCTCTTTTTTTCTTCGATCTGTTCCGTTAGAGAAAGAACCTTCCCGGACAGCGCCTCGCTCCCATCTCTCGCCTCTTGATGCGCAGCGGAAAATGCCTGCAATTCCTCATCAATCCGGCTCTTTTTCTTCCTCCTGTTTCTCCAGTTCTCTCTGGATGGAGGAAATTTCTTCCATCAGGCTGTTCTGTCGTTCATGAAAATGCTTGTCATTGCTACGGGCGGAACGAATCTGCTCCTGCAAGATACCGATCTGCCCCTCCAGCTTTTCCTTCATCACGCTGGATCGCGTCATATTGTTCCTGGCTTCCTCGATCTCGCCTTCCAGAATTTCCAGAGCGGCATTCATTTCATCGTAATCCGTGCGCGCCTTCTCGTATCTGCTCTTCGTTTCCGAAAGGTCGTTCTTTGCCGTGTCCAGTTTTTTTGTCCGGTCTCCACCAGGTTCTTTTCGTTGTTCGGAAGAATCCAGAAGAAAAAAAGGTTGACATCCAGCGTCTTCAGCCGGTCCCTGTTTTTTAAATAGACTTTGGCCGTTTCCGCCTGCTTGCTAAGGGGTTCCACCTGTTTTTCAAGCTCGGAAAGAATATCATTTAAGCGCAGGAGGTTCTGCTGCTCTTCCTCTAACTTCTTAATGGAAGCCTCTTTGCGAAGCTTATATTTGACAATTCCCGCCGCCTCGTCAAAGAGGGCCCTGCGGTCCTCCGGCTTGGAAGAAAGGATCTGGTCGATCTGGCCCTGACCGATGATGGAATATCCCTCTTTGCCAATTCCGGTATCATAAAAAGCTCATTGATATCTCTGAGCCTGCAGCCGGATCCGTTGATCATATATTCCGACTCCCCGGAACGATACAGTCTTCTGGAGACCGTCACCTCCTCATATTCAATGGGCAGACTGTGATCCGAATTGTCCAGCGTAATGGCAACAAAGGCATAGCCGAGGGGCTTCCGGAGTTCGGTTCCGGAAAAAAATAACGTCCTGCATACTGCTGCCGCGCAGCTGCTTGCTGCTCTGCTCCCCAAGTACCCAGCGAATGGCATCTGCCACATTGCTCTTGCCGCTTCCGTTTGGACCCACTATGGCGGTGATTCCGTTATGGAAGGTCAGATGAATCCGGTTGGCAAAAGATTTGAAACCATGAATCTCAATATTTTTTTAAATACATACCGTTCCGTTTTTGAATGGCCGTCACCGCCTGATATGCCGCCCGCTGCTCCGACTCCTTCTTGCTCCTTCCCTCTCCTTCTCCTATCTTTCTTCCGTTTAAGCAAACTGCAGTCGTAAAGACCTTCTCGTGTTCGGGTCCTTCCTCTTTACATAATTCGTAGTGCAGAGAGACTCCCTGTTTCTCCTGCACCAGCTCCTGCAATGCAGACTTATAATCATGAAACTGATCATCGCTCTTAGGCTTCGTCAGAATAAAGCGTTCAATGTGATTCCTGGCTGCCTCAATCCCGCCATCCAGATAGATGGCGCCGATTACAGCTTCCATCATGTCCGCAATAATGGAAGCACGCTTCCTTCCGCCTCCCTGCTTCTTCCCCCCTGCCAAGGAACATTTCTTCCGAAATCCGGAGTTCCTTTGCACAAAAAAAGCAAGTGCGTTCTCACAAACAAGAGCCGCTCTTTCTTTCGACAGTTCTCCTTCCCGCAGAGACGGGTAGCGCTCAAACAGATAAGCACTGCTCACCATCTCTAAAACGGCATCCCCGAGAAATTCCAGTCTTTCATAATCCTTTCCCTGATGCTCATTGGCATACGAAGAATGGGTAAGCGCCTCCTGCAACAGAGAGGCATCCTGAAAGTGATAACCGATCCGCTCTTCAAAGGCCGGGAAAGATGGCTGTTCAATCATGGGAAACCGCATTTCTAATCAGCGCAGCGGCTTCTCCCGCCGTTTTTGATTTTTTTCCACTTTTTCCTGCGGAATGGTGATTTGGAATTCTTCCTCCAGTTCCGTTACGATCTGAAAGACATCTAAAGGAATCCGCTCCGAGATCTTCAATGAAGGTCGAGTCCGGTGTGATCTCATTCGGATCCACATTCAGTACCCTGGCTATAATCTGTTTCAGTTTCTCCATCTCATCCATCATACTTCTCCCTGTTCCATCTTTCCTTGCATGGTTTCTTCTACGATCTTCGGTTGAATCGGGTCTTCTACAATCTTAGAACGAATCTGTTCGTTCACGTTCTGTTCGTGAAAGTCTACACATTGCAAAATGGCCTGTTTGATTTCCCCCGCATGAGAAGATCCGTGCGCCTTGACAACCAGTCCCTTTAACCCCAGCATTGGTGCGCCGCCGTACTGCTCTGCGTCATATTTAGACAACACGCCTTTCAGAACCGGTTTAATCAGAAAGCCCCCTGATTTTTGCCTCTCACCGAGCCCATGAGCGCGTCTTTAATCACGTGCATCAAACTCCTGGCGGTACCCTCATACATCTTGAGAATCACGTTTCCGACAAAAGCCTCGCAGACGATCACGTCTACTCCTTCTTTGCCCAGACCGCCGGCGGGAATGTCACGGGCTTCAATGTTGCCGACAAAGTGAATATCCGGGCAGTTTTTGAGAAGAGGGTAAGCTTCCTTGACCAGGGCATTGCCCTTCTCTTCCTCCGCACCGATGTTCACCAGCGCCACCTTAGGGTCTTTGCGATGCATGACATTTTCCATATAGATGGAGCCGATTTTTGGCAAACTGCACCAGTTGTGATGCCCTGGCATCCACATTGGCTCCACAGTCGATGAGGAGAACCGGCCCCCTTTCCGTAGGAAGAACCGGCGCAAGCGGTGCTCTTGCGATTCCCTGTATCCTTCCGATCAGCACCTGCCCTCCGACCAGGGTTGCCCCGGTGGACCCGGCTGACACAAAAGCATCTGCCTCATTGTTTTTTTACCATAAGGAGGGCTTTTTACCAAAGAGGAATCCTTCTTGTTTCTAATGGCGAGCACCGGAGGCTCTGCGGTTTCAATCACTTCCTCCGCATGAACGACTTCGATCCTGTCTTTATCATACTGGTATTTCGCCAGTTCTTCCGTGACTCTTTTTTTCCTGACCTACCAGATAGACCTTCACCCGTTGACACGCATTGACCGCATCTACCGCGCCCTTTATCACTTCTCCGGGTGCATGATCACCGCCCATGGCATCCAGAGCGACCTTTGTCAGCTTTTTCCATGCATTCTCCTCTTTTCTGTCTCGGTTCCCTATGAGTTCCAAAAAGAATAACCTTTCACTTCTATGCAAACCCGCACCAGATTTGGATGCTTTTTGACACGTGTATCATCATATCATAAATGCGTATCAACAAACAGAGCTCTCCGGAAAACCGGAAAGCTCTGTCCTGAAAGCTACTCACAAATCAGATTCAGTCCGCTGCTGCGATGACGCTCTTCTTGTTGTAATATCCACAGCTCTTGCAGACCTTGTGCGGCTCCATCAGTGCGCCGCAATGATCACATTTCACCAGTGTCGGAGCACTCATCTTCCAGTTTGCTCTCCTCTGATCTCTATGACCCTTGGATGATTTATTCTTCGGGCAGATCGACATCTCTTACACCTCCTTGCCGTATTCTATTCGTATGCTACCGTCCGGTTCCGGAAGTCCTGTACCGATCCCGAATAACAGTAATCTGATAAACAACGTGTGAAATTATACCGCAAAAAAGAACGATCTGTCAAGCATCATTTGCAGAGTGCATAGGTGTCCCGTGCAATTGCCAACTCCTCATTGGTAGGAATGGCATAGACAAGTACCTTACTGTCGTCCGTGGAAATCTTCACTTCCTCTCCACGCTTTTTGTTGGCTTCCTCATCCAGATGAATTCCCAGAAGTGTCAGTCTGTCCACGATCATCTTACGAACAAAGCCGGAGTTTTTCGCCGACACCCGCCGTAAAAGCAGATGGCGTCCACCCCACCAAGCGCAGCCGCATAAGCGCCGATGTATTTCACCACACGGTAGGCGAAAGCCTTGACTGCCCGCGTTGCCCCGGCGTTATTCTCGTTCATCCCCGCTTCCAGGTCACGGAAATCGCTGCTCAAATCTCCTGACAATCCGAATACGCCGGATTTTTTTATTCAAAAGATTCATCACCTCCGCGGTTGACAGATTCTCTTTTTTCTCCAAAAATTCCAGAATAGAAGGGTCAAGATCCCCGCTCCTGGTTCCCATGATGAGACCCTCCAGAGGGGTAAGACCCATGGACGTATCAATGCACTTGCCATATTTCACTGCCGATACCGAGGCGCCGTTTCCCAGATGGCAGACAATCACCTTTAAATCTTCCGGTTTTTTTCCCAGAATCTCTGCCATACGACTAGAAACATAGGCATGGCTGGTACCGTGGAAGCCATATCTGCGAATGCGATGCTTCTCATACAAGCTGTAAGGAATCCCGTAAAGATATGCCTCTTCCGGCATCGTCTGATGAAAGGCGGTATCGAAAACAGCAACCATCGGGATCCCGGGCATCAGTTCCTCGCAGGCATAAATCCCCGTCAAATTGGCAGGGGTTGTGAAGTGGCGCCAGGTCGGATACCTCTTCAATCGCACGCTTGACTTCTTCTGTGATCCGCACCGATTTGGTGAATTTCTCTCCCCATGCACGATCCGATGACCGACGGCGCCGATTTCTTTTAAATCTTTCACCACGCCGGTCTCCGGATTCGTCAGGGCTTCAATCACGAGTGCGATCGCCTTCTTGTGATCCGGCATCGGGATTTCCTGTGTGATTTTCTCGCCCCCCGCAGGTGTAAAGCTGATTGCGCTTCCCTCAATGCCGATTCGTTCGCAAATCCCCTTCCCGATCACCTGCTCGGTATCGGAATCGATCAGCTGGAACTTCAGTGAGGAAGAGCCGCAGTTGATTACCAGAATTTTCATATTACCTTCTCCTTTGTCTCATTTTTTTGACAAGCTTACCCAACCTGTCTATACTGAAACCAATAGTTTCAGTATACCCTCAAACACAACTTTTTCAAGGGAATTCATCCATGAAAACCACCGCCATCATCGCCGAACTCAATCCGTTTCATAATGGGCACAGCTCTCTCTTTCGCTATGCTAAGGCAAAAAAACAGGAGCTGATTTCTGTATTGCACTCATGAGCGGTGATTTTTGTGCAAAGGGGAAGCGCCGCCATTATGGAAAAAAATATACCAGAACCCGGATGGCGCTGGCTTCCGGTGCCGATCTCGTGCTGGAGCTCCCCGTCTATTACAGCCTGGGAAGTGCGGAATATTTTTGCTTCCGGCGCCATTTCCACCCTGAACAAATTACATGTCGTCGATACCCCTTTTTATTTGGAAGCGAGAGCGGGGAGATGGACGGTCTCCTTCGCATTGCCGACCTTCTTGCCACGGAAGTACCTTCCTATCAAATGTATCTGCAAAGTGCCCTCAAGAAGGAGAGCCCTTTCCCGTTGCCAGAAGAATGGCACTGGAGAACTGTCTTCCCACCGCCCACAAAGAAGACATTCTCTTGCTGGATACACCGAACAATTCTCTTGGCATTGAATACTTGAAGATGATGAAACGGACCCATGCTTCCTATGAGGCAAGGACGATGAAGCGCATTCCGGGCGTTTGCGCCGAACAGATTCGCACCTCTCTTCTGCAGTCGCATGGTCGAATCAGACGCTCTTACATGCCGGAGCAATGTGCCCTCCTTCTCAAAGAATATCCCCTTCGCAGTGGCTTTTCCTTTGCCGAAAACAACGCGTTCTCTCCCATGCTGGAATATCATCTGACCATGTCTACCCCTGCTTCGATTGCGAAAATACAGGATGTTGGCGAAGAACTTGCTGCAAGGATCTATAAGCTGCTACCCACCTTCACCACCTTCGATGAATTTGCGCTGAAGCTGAAAAACGAAGAATCTGACTTATACCAGAGTCAATCGCGCTCTTCTCCATATTCTTTTACAACAAAAAAAGAGCCACATGGAGGAATATATTGCTTCCGGTACCACCTATGCCCGTGTTCTGGGTTTTCGTGAAAGTGCCTCTGCACTTTTATCCAGGATGAAAAAAAGAGTCGGAACTTCCTCTGGTTACCAAGCTCTCGCAGGCTGCTTCTTTATTAAAAAGCAACCACAGGAAGGGTTTTTCCGCGGAAAGAAATTCCGGAGATGGAACTTCCGTTCCTGAAAATTCCCTGACCGGAAATTCTATGACCGGAAGGGCTCTTGCCTACCGTCTTCTCGAAGAGGATGTCAGAGCCAGTGCCATCTATGATATCTGCTTCTCTTCCCATGCAGAGCCCCGCATGGCTGTCAACGAATTTCAGAAAAGAAATTGTGGTGGTTCCGTAAACAAAAGACTCTCCCTATCCGTTTTGCAGTCGCCTTGCCTTGGTCAGCCTCTTGTCGTAGTACATGGCATCGTCCGCCTTCTTAATGATCTCTTCCGAGGTTTTGCCGTCTTCCGGGTATCTGGCAAAGCCGACGGAAAGATAAATGTTCAGCTGAATCTTCCCGATCCCAATCGGTCTGGCTACATTCAGGCGAATCCTCTTAATCATATCGTTATAGAAGCTCTTCTGCTGGTCTCCTGCTATAATGACGGTAAATTCATCCCCCCCGATCCGGAAGCTTCTGTCCTTATCCTTAACGCTGTTCGCCAGCCTCTTTCCTACCACACTAAGCAGGATATCCCCTGTCTCATGTCCATACACATCGTTTACGGTTTTAAAATCATTCACATCCATATAGATAATGCCATAGGGCGATTTTTTTTTGGCCAACTCTTCCAGATATTCCGTATAACTGCGCTTGTTCAAAAAGCCCCGTCAGGTGATCCCGGTAAGAAAGATCCTCCAGCTCCTTCCCTCTTCTGCGTGCACCTTCAATCCCCCAACCGGCAATCGTGGTTAAGATCGTTAAGACAAAGGCAATGCCTGCCACCAGGATCAGTTCCTGCATATCAATCCAGCTGTTGCTCATGGCAATGCCCAACATGATTTCGTAACCGCCGGATAATTTCAGGGGATAGCTGACCGGATCCTTTAAAGGTCGGTAATCGGAAGAAGCCAGGATATTTTCCGGGAGAGCCGGGTAGGATCCTGCATAAAAGCAGAACTGATATCCCGCCTGTTTCAGACTGTTGACGTTTTCCGTTAGCAGCACCTCCGGGAGCTTAAGCACCACACAGGCAAACCCCCAAAAGTCGTTTCCGTTGACATAGACGGGTCTTATCATCATCATGACCTTCTGTTGATTTCCTAACGTCACGGGAGCAATGAACATCGGTTTCTTCGTGTCTCTTGCCGCCTTGGCGGCCTGCTGCGTCGCGGTGTCTGCAAACAGATTCCCCGGCACCCCTCCTACATTTTCCGCAGGATAAATTCCCTGCACCTTGCCGCTTGGTGCCAACCATATTCCGTAAATCCCGCTTTGATGCTCACACATCATTGCCGAATCATCCCTGAAACATCTGATCGGTAATTCTACCGGATTGTGACTGAATTAACATTTCCCAAATCAGCGTAGCAGAAAAAAACGTGCGTTGAGGGCTCCCTCTACATCAGAGGCGACCGACTGCACGACATACCTTGCCCGTTCCTTCCGGCTATTCATCGTCCGTGTCAGAAACAGCGCTGCCCAAGCGGTAGAAACCAACAGCCCTACCACAAACGATAGCCAAACTGCGCCGCTCCTGTTCTTTTTTTCTTCATACCTTATTATTTTCGGTGAAAACAAGCGGATAATCAAGTGAAATAATCAGATAATTGCTAATTAAATAAAAAAATTTAATTAAATCTAACATTGTGTCCTTGCCCTTTCCTGCTCCATAGCCGATATATGGGCTGAGATACAGGAAAAACAAACTCTATCCGCATCGCCACAAGGAGGTTCCACATGAATATAAACGGATATTCCGCGCTTTTTTTCCAGCCTGTCCGGTCAGTACAATATCCAGGATTCTTTTTGCAAACCTTTATAACAACTATCGACAAATCAAACAGGGAAGCTATGGTCACCTCATGAAGGCCTATGTCGGCAAGGTTGGCAACCAGGCCGCCCTCAAAGCCTTCCGTGAAACAGGGAGGTACGGTAGATGGACGTGGCGCCCTGCCAGATCCCAAGACCATACAAAAAGAGAGAAAGACGTCTTCCCCTGCAAAAAAGGAAACGTCTTCCTCTGCATCTACCACTCCTATGAAGAAAAAATCCGTTTGGTTAGACCGTCAGATCTCCTATGCGGAAAAAAAGACCTCTTACCGCTCTGATGGAAGCGCCAGCCAGACAGAGCCCCCTGCCGGATCCTCGGTTGACTCCTCGGTTTAAAGAGATGGTGCGATCCCCATCCGTGAAAGTGCAAACACTTCTTAGGCTTTCACTCAGATTGTGAAAGCTTGATTTTGTATATTCGTGATAGAGAGGTATCAATCCTCTCTTCGGTCAGCGTGCCGGCATGCACTGCATCCAGCACGCCTTGATAGGCATCCGTAAAATTCTCCGGAAGGTAAAGCAGGTCCGCACCCGCTAAAAGAGCATCCACAGCTGCCGTCCCCGAAGTAAAGCGGTCTGTGACCGCCCTTTGGTTGAGCGCATCTGTCATTACAATCCCATCATACCCCAGCGTCCGTCTTAACTGTCCTTCGATCATTCCGGAAGATAGAGAACAGGGAAGATTCTCAACATCTGCCCGGGTTAAGACCACATTGCTCATCTGAATCAGCGGGACATCCTGCGACATACAATTTCGAAACGGCACAAAATCCTCTGTCTGCAACCTCCCCATGTCCTTCTGGCACTCCGTCATCCCTTCTTTTCCTGCTGCATCCTCTGCTCCTGCCACCGGAAAATTCCCCGCTACCGGCCAAATGCCTCCCGACTGGAGTCCTAGAACGATAGCGACCGAGCGCTGGGACAGCACATGCAGATCCGGATCCGCATCTGTTTCCAGGGATTCTCTCGTGCTTTCTTCTCCTGCGTCTGTCAGATTGGCACAGGGCTGAAGACAAAGATTGAAGCCCAGATTTTTTTCAGGAATTGCCCGCTTTCTTTTGCTTCTTCCTCCACACCGTTTGACCCATCCTCCGCCTCCGGTTCGAAGTTTGACGAATCCTCCCTCTCCGGTTCGAGAAGGGCTGCTCTATCGTTCTCCTGCACCCCTCCTGGACAGATTCTGAAACGGACGCATCTACCGGCGCTGCCTTCCTGAGCCAGGAGCCGTCTCCCTCCGGCAAGAGAAAAAGAGGATAGCTGCTCTGCTTTTTTTGATGTGCTGAAGGAAAGAATGAAGCTCCTCTACCGAGACAAATTTTTTTCTTTTGGTAAAAACAAGTCCTCCCACCGGCATCCTGGTAAGGGCCCCTGCATCTCTCTCCTCTTTTCTTCTTCCTCCTGTCTTCTCCAGCTGATCGACAGATACCACAAACAGGCCTGCCACCTTTTTCTTCCAGTGTCATGCCTGCAATGGTTTCTCGGACCTGCTCGTTTCTCAGATCGGTTGGACTAAGAACAGGAGACTTCGTTTCTTTCTGTTTCTCTCTTTTTTCTCCGAGCACCTGCGTACGAAGCGCTTTTTTCGCTTCTTGTCTGTTTTTGTACAGAATTCTCCGGTTTCTTTTTGCCTGTTGCCTGCAATCAGAAAAAGCACTGCTTCCTCCAACCAAAAAGAAGAAGTGCCGCTACGAGGCTCCAGGCAAGGAAAGTCGCACGTCTCCTCCTTTTTTTCCTTCTCAATCTTGCCATTTCCGGATAATCTACACGTCCGGTAGAAGAATCTTCTTCCTTCCAGTCCATCACCCGTCCCCCATTTTTACCTGTTGATATCACCGGTTCCCCTTCTCGTTTCCGGCAGCTTTCTGTTACACGATTTTTCTTTTCCCCTTCTCCCCCTCTTCGCTTGTCAGCTGCTCTCTCCTCCCCTGATTTCCTGAATTCCCCGGATTTCCCGGCCTTCCCTAATTTCCTAGATCTGCTGTAATACCTCCGTAATGGCCGGCAAAAAAACTGTTTTTTTCCTGGAAACCACACCGGGCAGAATCACACAATCCTTCTCCATCTCCTGTCCAAAGGCGGTCTTTAAGATCTTCGGTGCGGCGCTCCCTGCCCAGATCACAGTCGAAGACTCGTTAATGATATTGGTAAGCAGGAAGTACATCAGGTCCAGCCCCATCTGATTCCTTTCCTCCTCGAGGCAGGAGGCGATTTTGGTTCGGATCTCGGAAAGCTCATCTTCATTCATCGAACTGATTTGACCGATGCCGAAGTTGGTTCCTTCGATGGAGAATTTTTGAAATCCTGATGCAAAAATCTCTTCCGGCGTCTTGTTCTTCAAATTGCTGCCCGCACGAAACATTGCCTTGGCAAAAAGACGGTACATCGATCTCTGCAATTCTGGCAAGTGCTTCTCCTGCTGCTTTGTCCACTGCCGTACAGGTGGGGGACCGATACATCAGCGTATCGGAAAGGATGGCCGACAGCATGAGTGCCGCTATCTTCGGCTCGATTTCGATCCCATGTTCCCTATACATCTCATATACAATGGTACAGGTAGACCCAAGCGGTTCCCCCTGTAATAAATCGGACCAAGCGTTTGGACACTGGCTGCCCGGTGGTGGTCGATGATTTCCTGAATATCGGCGGATTCCACCCCGTGTACCGCCTGCCCCTTTTCATTATGATCTACCAGAATCAGCTTTTTCCTCTTCGCACCGAGGAAATTTCGTCTGGAAATCATGCCTGCATAATCCCCATTTTCATCCAGAATGGGAAAATAGCGATAACGCATCTGCGCCATGACATCCTGAATGTCCTCAATGTAATCATTCATACGGAAGTAAACCAGCCCGTCTCCCTTCATAAAGTAATGAATGGGGACCGACTGATTGATCAGCCTTGCGACCGAATAGGTGTCATAAGGCGTCCGAATGATTCTGGTGCCGTGCTCCTTTGCCATTTTTTTGAATGGTATTTTGCCACCTCCGCATTCCCGCAGACCACGAGGAGGGAAGCATCCAGTTCGATTGCACAAAGCTGCGTCTCATAGCGATTTCCTACCAGAACAATGTCTCCGGATTCAAAAATTCTCCAGCATTTCCGGGCTGCCTGCCGCAATCAGAACCTTTCCTTTCTCGATGCAACCTTCTTTGGAACCCACAATCATCTTGCCATCCAGCGTCTCCAGAATATTTTGATAGCTTGTCCCGGCCTTGAAACAAAGTCTGAATCGTAAATGTCCATATAGGACCTGACGATGTCTCCCGTGGTAATCAGACCTTCCAGACTCTTTCCTTTTAAGATACAAAGAGTGACGACATCCGCCTCTTTCATTCTTTCCCAGGCCTTCTTCATAGAAGTATCACTGGAAGCCTCCGCAATCCTTCTGATTTCGATATCTTTGACCTGCGTCCTGACATCGTCTAAAAGCATCGGTTCCGGAACTCCCGTTTTTCTTCAGCACGTATCGCGTTTCTTCATTCAACCTTCCCTGCTCGTGCCGGAATATTTTTTTCCCGGTGATTTTCTGCTTTTAAATTGGCATAGGCAATCGCCGCACAAATAGAATCGGTGTCCGGCTGTTTATGTCCAATGACGTAGACCGGTGTCGTATCTTCCTTCTTTGGCACCAGGTCTTTTGGGTCCTTCTCTACCTTTTTTTCAGCAGATTCTTTTTTTCTTTTTTTCAGGCATCCTGTTTCCTCCCTGTCATGGAACTTCGTTTTGAATCTTTTTCTTTATTTCCTGCCATAGAACGACGTTCTGAATCTTTTATTTTTATTCCCGTAACGGAACTTTCAATTGAATCTTCCGGATTTTCCGTTAAATTGCTTGACATAACCGGGCATAAAACCCATTTTTTTGCAAGAAGCGTCTCATGGTTACCCTGCTCAAGGATCCTACCATCTTTCATCACCAGAATGAGGTCCGCCCCTGAATCGTGGAAAGACGGTGCGCCACAATAAAAGCTGGTCCTGCCTTCCATCATCTTTAGAAACGCATCCTGCACCTGTAATTCCGTCCTTGTGTCAATCGAACTGGTCGCCTCGTCCAGAATCAGCATGGACGGTACATGAATCATGACGCGCGTAATACAAAGCAGCTGCTTCTGTCCCTGGGAGAGGTTGCCTCCGTCCTCTTCGATGACCGTATCATACCCCTTCTCCATCCTGCGGATAAAGTCGTGCGCGCGGGTCTTTTTGGCGGCTTCCACAATCATTTCCTCGGTGATCCCTGCTCCTTCCAAGCGTCAGATTCTCACGAATCGACCCTTCCCGCAACCATGTTTCCTGCAGCACCATGCCGTAACTTCCGCGCAGGCTCTTTCTGGTCACCTCCCGGATATCGCTACCGTCTACCAGAATGCTTCCCTGATCGACATCATAGAATCGCATCAGAAGATTGATCATCGTTGACTTGCCACAGCCGGTGGGTCCCACAATTGCAATCCGCTGTCCCGGCTTCACCACAAGGTTAAAATGCTGAATCAGCTCCCTATCCTTGACATAGGAAAAAAAGAAACGTCTTTGACTTCCACATGACCTTCTACCTGTTCAGGGAGAACACCCTGCATCCTCCGCCTCCTTTTTTTCTGCGGCTCCTCTTCGATCAAAGAAAAGACTCTGCCGGCACAGGCGATCGCATTCTGTAACTCCGCCACCACGCCCGCCACTTCGTTAAAAGGCTTCGTATACTGTGTGCAGTAGGCGAGAAATGCACTCAAAGTCCCCACACTGAGCTGCCCGGAAAGAACCGTGAGCGCCCCGAAGAAGGTCACCGCCGCATAGACAATCGCATTGATAAACCTGGTAGCCGGATTGGTTAAAGAGGAAAAAAAGGTCGCCTTAACACTGATCCTTGTGAGATCGTCGTTGAGCACGGCAAAGCGCTCTTCCATCTGCGTTTCCTGCTCAAACGCTTTCACAACGGTCAGATTCCCGATCACCTCATCGACAAGCCCTGTCTGCGCTGCCCTGGCTTCGGACTGCTGCCTGAACAGGGGAAAAAAAGACCTTCCTGCAATCACTCTGGCAACCACCAGCGAAAGCGGCGTCAGAATGACGACCAACAGCGCCACCCGCACATTTAAATAAAAACATGAAGCAGAGTGTTCCGATAATGGTCACAATGCCGGTAAACAGCTGCGTGAACCCCATGAGCATTCCATCTGAAAACTGATCCACATCTGCAATCACACGACTGACAACCTCTCCATGCGGATGTCCGTCTATATATTCGAAGGGCAGGATCTGCAGATGCGAAAAAGCATCATTGCGCACATCCCTGACCACACGGAAGGTGATCCGGTTGTTGATGGCGTTCATCAACCACTGGGAAACAGAGGCCGCTATCACAATCCCTGCGATCCGCTCCAGAATCTTCGTGATGCCCCTGAAGTCTACCCTGCCCTTTCCACTTGCCAGATCAATCGCACGGCCTGCCAGAATCGGGAGGTACAACATGAGGATTGCGGAAAAAGGCAGCCAAAAAAACCGATAGCAAAATAAAGAAGCGGTACCGCATAAGATAACGCAGAACCTTCTTCAATATTTCCATTTGTGATCTCTTCTCTTCCTCCGGCTGCATGACCAATCCCTCCTTCTCCGTCTTATTCATGATTCCCCTCTTTCAGGAGACGGTCCCCTTGTCCTTCTTGAGAAGCACTCTGTTTTCTTCCCTGAGACGCATAGATTTCACGATAAACTTCGCATTCCTGCAACAAAGCTTCATGCGTTCCCCTGCCTACCAGCTCTCCGTTGTCTAACACCAGAATTTGATCGCAGTGTTCGATCGAGGCCGTCCGCTGCGACACAATGAAGGTGGTCGGCGGATGAGCCAGTCCGCGAATGGCTTCTCTTAAATTGCGATCGGTCAGGTAGTCCAGTGCCGAAGAAGAGTCGTCCAGAATCAGGATCTCCGGCTTCTTGACGAGCGCCCTGGCAATCGTCAGTCTCTGCTTCTGCCCTCCGGAAAAGTTCTTTCCTCCCTGTGACACCTGATAAGAGAGTCCCCCTCCTTGTGATCTACGACTTCCATCGCCTGTGCAATCCGCAGCGCTTCCTCAATTTCTTCATCGGTTGCATCCGCTTTTCCCCACTTCATATTGTCACGAATACTTCCCGAGATCAATGCCGCCTTTTGCGGCACCACTCCTATCAGCTTCCGAAGCGCATCCGGATCATACTTCTTGACATCAACTCCGTTGACAAATACCGTTCCTCCCGTTGCATCATAAAAACCTCGGAATCAGGTTCACCAGTGAAGTTTTGCCGCTGCCCGTTCCGCCGATAATACCGATGAAACTTCCTCTTTTTGCCTGGAAGGTGAGGTGGGAAAGCGCTTCATCCGCATCCGGCAGGTACCGCAGCGAAACGTCCTCAAAAGACACGGAAATCTCCGTCCGCCCGGTTTGACGCACCGCCTGATCTCCCTGTAGAAAATGCTGCGTGGCTTCCGTTTCCAGAATAGCGGAAACCCGGTCTCCGCATGCAAAAAGAGCGGGTGAGATTCAGAATCAGGTTGGCAAGCTTGACCAGTTCGACCAAAAATCTGGGCCAGGTAATTATACAACGCCACTAAGGCTCCCTGCGTAATTGCCCCTGTCTGCACAGAAACAGCGCCTCTTCCAATCAGCAGGATCACAGCCACATTCAAAATGACATAGGTCAGCGGATTCATCAGCGCCGTTACCCTTCCGACCTGCTCCTGCAGGGTGGTCAACAGATGATTGTCCTTCTGAAACCGCTTCGTTTCATCTTCTTCAATTCCGAAAGCGCGAATCACACGCACACCGGTCAGGTTTTTCTCTGGTCAACCTGAGAACGGTATCCAGTCTCTCCTGCACCTGCCTGTACCTCGGAATACTCCAGACCATAATACCGAGGATGACCGCTAACAGCGCCGGAACTACAATGACAAAGATCAGCGCCAGTTTAGCATTGATGGTAAAGGCCATGATCACCGCGCCCAGCACGACAAAGGAGAGCGCAGCGCCAGACGCAGAAAGAGGTTCATCCCCTGTTGAATCTGGTTCATATCGCTGGTCATTCTGGTGATCATGGTGGAGCCGCCGAGCCTGTCCAGATCCGCATAGGAGAAGGTCAGAATTTTTTTCATCAAATCCACCCGGATATCTCGGACGAAATAAGCGGCGCTTTTTGCCGCAAAATACTGTGCAACCACGGAACAGCTCAGTCCCACTACACCGAGAAAAATCATGAGCCCAAAACGACTCGCCAGAAACGCCTGATCCTGTTTGGCGATTCCCACATCAATCAGGCTCTCTACCACCCTTGGCACAAGCAGTTCCAGGAGCACCTCCAGCAACTTGAACAACGGCGCAAGCAGGGTGATCCATTTATACTTGTCCAGATACTTTAATAATTTTTTCAAAAAAGCTCTCCTCTAGCACTGAATCCGCAATCCCTTCGGATAATGATTTTTCAGGACACCCCCTACCAATTTGCCAAACCCAAGAGAAACGCCCTCACAAAGAACGAGGCACCATGCCGCCTTTGTCCCTGAAGTTTTCTCCGATTTGTCTGCCTTCCATTGTAGCACATGACAGCCGGCGTCACTGGTCTGGATCGTCATTCCCTGCAGATATTGTAACGGTAAAGAAGAACCCGCAGACAATTCCACTGACAGGTACACATCGTTTTCCAACAGCAAATGGGAAAGCGCATGGGACGGCTCTTCTCTGTTTTTTTTCACCTGTAAAAAAAGCGACTCCGGGCTGCAGAACACGCAGTCCCGACAGGTCGGGACTATCCGGCGGAGCCAGATAGATCTGGTCTCCAAACCGTACCGTTGAGATGGTGCCGCTCTTCTCCATCCCCCATTCACCAGGAAGGCGGCATCCGGCCGGAGTATGGGATTCCGCTGAGCATACAAATTCGGAAAAAGACGCTTCTTTGCCTCCTTGCACAACAGCGCATCCGCCAGTCCGATTACCTTCTGTATCTCCTCTTTGCCTCCAGATTTCTGCTTTCCGCAGGGCCAATGTGTAGAAGGAATCAGAGATCCCGCTTTCTTCAGCCTCGCTGCAAAATGCCCCTCTCCTCTTCCTTCGTATGGCAGGAAGCGTTCTTCTTTTTCCAGAAGAAAGTCCGGATGTGTTCGCAAAAAATCGCTGACCTGCCCTTCGTTTTCCTCTTCTTCAAAGGTGCAGGTGGAATAAACCAGTATGCCACCCGGTTTGAGCATCTTTGCCGCATTTTCCAGGATCTCTTTTTGCCTGCTCACACAGCGTATGACATTTTCTAAGCTCCACTCTTTTGCCGCATCCGGATTTTTACGGAACATTCCCTCTCCGGAACAGGGTGCGTCCACCAGAATCTTGTCAAAGGAAGCTTCCAATCTTGCGGCCAGCCTCCCGCTATCTTCATTTAAAACCACAGTCTGTCGAAGCCCCATTCGTTCCACGTTCCTTGCAAGAATCCTGGCCCTCTCCGGCACAAATTCGTTGCTGATTAAGATGCCTCCCCCTCCTCTTTTGCTCATTCTGCAAGAAATCTGCACCGTCTTTCCGCCCGGTGCAGCACAAAGGTCCAGCACGCAGTCTCCCGGCTGCGGATCCAGAAGCGAGACCGGAAGCATGGCGCTTGGCTCCTGAATATAATACAGCCCCGCCTCATGAAGCGGATGCCTGCCCGGTTTCTCCTGAGGAGGATAATAATAGCCATCCTCTTCATAAGGTACCCTCTCCAAGTGGAAAGGAAGCGCAAGAAGCGAAAGGTCAGGTCCCTTGTCACACAGGGGAAGTCGGCTGCGATTGACAAAAAGCGCCCTTTCAGGAGGAAGCTGCAGCTGATCCAGATAACGAGTAAGGAGAAACCCCTTCTCGCTCCGCATCCGGTTTAAAAAGTCTTCCTGCAAATGAATTTCCATTGTTCCTTCCCTTCTCCAGCCCCACTCCTTGGCGCAACGGATAACGCTCTATTGTATGCTTTTCCATTTCCGCCTTCCTTCACGGAAGGCGGAAAGTGAAAGCGGCGGTCGAAAAGAATCGACCGCCGTCTATTGTTGATGTTATTTTTGCTAAACTGGTTGCTCTGCTTTCACGGATCACACTGACCTTGATCTGTCCCGGATATTCCATTTCACCCTCAATCCGCTTGGATATTTCATTGGCCATGATCACCATATCAGCATCGCTGACTTGCTCAGGAACTACCATAACACGAACCTCACGCCCCGCCTGAATGGCGTAGGAATGATCAACCCCCTTAAAGCTGTCTGTGATTTCTTCTAACTGTTTGAGCCTGGTTGTATACGTCTCCAGCGTCTCACGTCTTGCTCCGGGTCTCGCCGCAGAAATCGTATCTGCCGCTGCCACCAGTACCGAAATCAAAGAAGTCGGCTCCACATCTCCATGATGGGACTCTACCGCATTGATTACAATCGAATTCTCTTTGTACTTCCGACAGATGTCTGCACCCAGCTGAATGTGCGAACCTTCCATTTTCATGATCGACCGCCTTGCCGATATCATGCAAAAAGTCCGGCACGTTTGGCCATTCTGACGTCCAGCCCTAACTCTGATGCCATCAAGCCGGTCAACTGTGCCACTTCCACAGAATGTTTCAGTGCATTCTGACCGTAGCTGGTTCTGAATTTCATTTTACCCAGAAGTCTTACAATTTCCGGATGAAGACCGTGAACACCTGCTTCCAGAGCGGCATTTTTCGCCTTCCTCCTTCATCTTATTGTTCACTTCCTTCTGGGCCTTCTCAACCGCCTCTTCGATTCTTGCCGGATGAATACGACCATCCACAATCAACTTCTCAAGAGCAATCCTCGCAACCTCTCTGCGAATCGGGTCAAAACCGGAAATCACAACTGCCTCCGGGGTATCGTCAATAATCAAATCTACGCCGGTCAGCGTCTCCAGCGTACGAATATTTCTTCCTTCTCTACCGATGATTCTGCCCTTCATCTCATCATTCGGAAGCTGTACGACCGAAATGGTGGATTCCGAAACATGGTCGGCAGCACAGCGCTGGATGGCATTGACCACGATTTCTTTGGCTTTCTTATCCGCTGTCTCTTTGGCCTCTGCTTCTAAATTCTTGATCATCACTGCCGTGTCATGCCGAATATCGTCTTCGACAATTTTAAGCAGCTGATCCTGGCCTGATCCTTTGTTAAACCTGAGATTCGTTCCAGTTCCTGTAATCGCTGTTCATTGAGTTTCGCAACCTCTTCGCTCTTCTTTGTCAGGTTGATTTCCCGACTGTTGAGGCTCTGTTCTTTCCTCTCGATGGCTTCCGTGCGTTTGTCTAATGACTCTTCCTTCTGCTGAACCCCTGCGTTCCGACCTCTGCACCTCAGAACGTCTGTCTCTTACTTCCTTTTCCAGCTCGTTCCTTGTCTTGAGCGACTCCTCCTTAACCTCCAGGAGTTTCTCACGCTTGGTCTCCTCTGCATTCTTCAGTGCGTCATCGATAATCTTTCTTGCCTTTTCCTCTGCACTACCGACCTTCTGTTCTGCAACTTTCTTATGATAGGAATTGGTTGCCAAAACCGATACCACTACAGAAACGACAAGAGTTGCTACTACTGCAACTAACAAGTTCATTACAGGAGCACCTCCTTATTTAATTTTCATTGTGCTGTATGCGACTGTTTGTTACGAAAAAAACGTTCTGCCAAAGGTGTGATCATACACCCGCAGAACCCACTTCTTCCGTGTATAACATCATCTCAATTCTAGTGTAAATAAGGAAGGCTGTCAAGGAACTTCTCCAAATTGTGATTCGATTGTGATCGAAAAACAGATATCCTGCTGTTTTGCGTGCTCTCATGAGAAATTTTTACGATCTGACAATCCATGCGAAAAGAGCGGCACCCGACCATCTATTCCTCTAAGAAGGCACGCATGACCTCCCTGAATCACATCGGAAGAAAAACCCCTTTCGCATCAGATACGCCATTTGCTTTTGGCTGTCTTTAAAATCCGCACTTTTTGGATCAAAATGTCGCTTGTGCAAAAGGGTCTTTGCAAGTTCTATTTCTGCCGCTTCCCCGTCCATCTCCTGGAACAGCTCCTCCATCACGGAAGAGACCACCTCTTTGTCGATCCCTCTGGAAAGCAGATCCTGACAGATCCGCTTTTTGCTGCGCCTTCCCAGGCAGTCCGCAAGATATGCCCTTGCATACCGTTCATCATCCACATAGTGGTAACTCTTCACGTAATCCAAGGCGTCATCAATGAGGTTTTCCGGATAGGAACCGCTTTTTTAATTTCTCCCTGAGTTGGTACTCGGTATAATCTTTCTTTTGCAGAAGGTGCATCGCGCGAAGCTTCGCCCGTTTGGGAAGAAGCACCTGCATGATCTCGTGATAGACTTCAGCCGGTATCTCTTCCCCGCCTTTAACCGATATTTCCTCAGTTCTCCTGCGTATAAGAGGAAGGAGGAAGCGCCGTCCAGGCAGACTTCGTATCGCTTCTTGCTTCCTGCCACCGGTTCTATGCTTGTGATTTCCATGTAACCGCTATCCTCCTTCGGAAGCCATTCTCAAAGAAAAGGCGCTTATGATTCTGCCTTGGATTTTTCTGGTCGTTTTAGGGGATGCCAGATCTTCCTCTGCATTCTTCTTGTTTCCTTCAACCCCGCCGGATCCGGATCCGCCGTCTCTGTTTCCTTCTCCAGCCCGTAATGTTCTCTTACCTTTCTCATGATCTCGTCCATGATTTCCGCATGCTCCTGCAGATAGGCCTTGGCATTCTCTCTTCCCTGCCCGATTTTCTGTCCTCCATACTGATACCATGCGCCGCTCTTGTTCACAATATCCACGCCGGACGCCAGGTCCAGGACGTCTCCTGTCACCGAAATTCCCTTGCCAAACATGATATCGAACTCCGCTTCCTTAAAAGGCGGTGCAATCTTATTCTTCACCACCTTGACTCTGGTACGATTGCCGATATTCTCTCCGCCTTGCTTGATGGCTTCGATCCTACGCACGTCCAGTCGAACAGAGGAATAAAATTTCAGGGGACGACCACCGGTCGTTGTCTCCGGATTTCCGAACACGACACCGACCTTCTCCCGCAGCTGATTGATAAATACCACTGTGCAATTGGACTTGCTGATAACGGCGGTCAATTTACGCAGTGCCTGTGACATGAGTCTCGCCTGCAATCCCACATGGGAATCTCCCATATCGCCATCTATTTCCGCTCTGGGAACCAGTGCTGCTACCGAGTCCACGACCACGATGTCGATTGCCCCCTGAACGCACCATGGTCTCAGTGATTTCCAGCGCCTGCTCTCCGCTGTCCGGCTGGGAAATGTATAGATTGTCAATGTCCACTCCGATATTCTTGGCATAAACCGGATCGAGGGCATGTTCCGCATCAATAAATCCGGCAATCCCCCCTCTTCTGCACCTCTGCAATCATGTGCAGGGTCACCGTCGTCTTACCGGAGGATTCCGGGCCGTAGATTTCTACAATTCTCCCCTTCGGGATACCGCCCAGTCCTAACGCAATATCCAGACTCAGCGAGCCGGTCGGGATGGTCTCCACATTCATCTGGTTCGCAGGATCTCCCAGGCGCATGACCGTCCCCTTGCCGAACTGCTTTTCGATCTGCCCCAGTGCCGCGTCCAGTGCCTTCTGCTTCTCATCTCTCTCCAACATCTGTGATACCTGTCCTTTCCGACTCCTGCCTCCCACACATGGCGATTCTTTCAAAACGTATGTTTGCGAACATCTGTTTGATATCATAACGGTTCCTTCCCTCTTTGTCAAGGATTTCGCCCTGACCGATGAACGACCCGGAAACCGTTTCAAAGAAAAAAATAGTGGGAAGTGCAAGACTCCATGCAAGAATTTAGACTTTTTACTATAAATAATTTATCATATTTTTTCTTATTCTGTGCAACAGATCACCGATGCACCCGGCTGTTCGCTATCATTGCATCAAACTTCAAAAAATAAGAGTGCGCGCTTGGAGAGCTCGATCTCCCGGAGAACCCATTCCCCCGCCAGATCCGCTCTTAGGCGATCCCATTCCTTCACTGTCATGATTTTTTCCCGAAAGAGACCGCTTTGCTTCTCCTGTGGCAGCATCACATGCACACGCATCTTGAGGGCGGAAAGGACGCGTTCCTTGATAGAACCCGCCTGCAGCCCCGATAAAAAAATCTGCCATCGACATCTCAAGAGAGGTGTCTTCCTGCAGATATCTGTTGTAAATCACTTGCAGTTTGATCGGTACCAGATCGCTTTCCATCAGTTGTTTGAATGTCGTTCCCGCACCAAAATAATAGCGGTTCAAATCTTGATAAAAGTACTGGTCATCCTTCATTTCGCCGCTCTTCTCCGGAGTCCAAATCCTCAATCCTGTCTCCGCTCAGGCGAATTGCCTCGCGAATCTTCTCTTCTGTCCAGCCGCTTTCCTCCATCAGCTCTTCCACACTGACTTTGTGTCTGAGTTCGTCTGCCAGCTCCCTTGCCCGGTCCGCCACTTCATTGACAAGGTCTGCTGCCTTCTTCCCCTTTGCGCCGGCTTCCAGATCTTCCTGAATCCGTTCCTCCATGGCATTCATAATCATCTGGGACAGGGCACTCTCCACCTCATCCTCTTCTTCGAGCGCAGAAAGCAGGGTCACGCCCCTCATGAGCGCCTCATTTCCCTCGCCGATCAAGTCTTCCAAAAAAACGCCCTGCTCCGCATACAGTTTGGCGATATCCGGTACCAGAGGCAAAAAAATCTCCGCCACAATCCGCTGTGCTTCTTTATCTCCATTCATGGCGCGCCGGATGTACACCTGCTTCTCTCCCTCGCTTCTCTCCGGAAGAAAGGTAAGAGACTCCAGGTAAATCTGGAGGGCGTTTTTGTCCTCGCCGCTCAAATCCGCAGTTAAATCCGGCGTCTCATCCACACCGATGCGATGGCTCTTCAGGTAAGAGAAAATTTCTTTCATCTGTGTCTCATTCAGATGCAGCGAAGCAAACGCTTCTTCCACCTCTTTCCCTGCGATCGTATTCCCCTGTTCTCTTGCACTTCTAACGACACTTGTCAGGATTTTTCCAAATTCTTTTTCTTCCAGGACCGACATCATCCTCTCCTTATTCCGATCTGTTCCTGCCGGATGGTAAGCCAACCCATACGATTGCTCCAGCGCCTCCGCAAACAGAAATCCGCAGGTTACTTGACATGCGTATGTGTAAAAGATGTTCCGGGCAATATTCATAGTTGCCGTTGCACTTCGAGCAGAAACGAAAGTCCATATCCGGATATTCCAGGCTGGTCTTTCCGCAAATCGCACACTTATGAAGCGCAATACCGGGTGGCGTCATTTTGACCATGTTCTGGAATTCTCTTCTGCGCTTTACTTCTTTGGGACGATATCTCTTGAAAGAATCCTTCCTGGACAAAAACCAGTAGATCACGAAGTTGAGGAGCGACATGACAATCGTAATCACCTCGGCATAATCTCCGTTTCCTGCCCCAATGAAGATGCGATAAACCATGAAGGCTCCGTCAAGAAGAGCCAGCCACTTCATTTTGACCGGAATCAAGAACATAAACAACACCATTTCCTCGGGATAGGTGGCGGCAAACGCAAAGAAAATCGACATCATGACATAAAAAGGCGTAATCATGGCACCGATCTGGTCGTAAGCCGTTCCGTTCTCCATGGCCCGTCTCGCCACTTCTCCCGTTGCTTTCACGAGCACCCCCTGGTCCATCGTGATTGCCATTCCTCCTGTGATTCCATAAACGATGAAACCCCCAAGAACCGTAAAGAAAAAGCCAAGGAAGAGGTAAAACGTATACCGGAACTCTCCCCAGGTCTGTTCCAGCTGTCTGCCGATCGGCAGATAGAAAAACACCGCAGTAATGATAAAAAAAGAAATAAACCGCCGTCTGTCGGAATCATCAGCCAGGTCACCAGGCGCCAAATCTGAAAAATGATGCAGAATCATATACGGATTCATCTCACAATAGGTGCGCATTCCATCCAGCTTCAGCATTTCAAACAAAACATATCCGATGGCCTGTAAAAACAAAAACTTCACCGTCAGATCCGGAATCGCAAACCGACCGAACCTTTTCTCCAATTGATCCATTCCTAAACCATATCCTTTCGCTTTTTCTATGTCAAATCTCCGTCTTATTTCTTTTGCCGCTGACATCTTCACATGATACCACGAAAAATCATTTCTAAAAAAATCAAAACTTCCGGTACAAAAAAATTCACAAAACGAAAACACGTCCGTATTCCTTGCATCAGGGAATACGGACGTCTCCTCAAAGAGATCGGCGCAAAGAATCTCCGATCGGGATCAGATTTCAGTGGCATCTTCCATCCGTGCTGGTCGGTATGCAGGAGTTTCTCCGCCTTTTCGCTGAGCGGTTTTTCCAGAAAATCCCGATAACAGTTCTGAATCTCCGAATTTTCATGGCAGAAGCGAAGAGAACCGGCTCTGTCCTGCGTATAAAGGGTAGGCGCCCGCAGCGCCGCCATCTCGCACCTGTCGTAAATCGGCTGCCCGCCGCCCCCAACGCACCCTCCGGGGCACGCCATCACTTCCACGAAGTCATAATGAACCTTTCCTTCTTTTTAATGCATGTAGAAGTCTCCCTGCATTGGCAAGGCCGTGGACGACAGCCACCTTGAGCGGCGTCCCCGCCAGATCGAAGGTTTCTTCCTTCCACCCCTCCATTCCACGCACTGCAGAGAATGCATCCGGATCGGGATTGTGTCCCGTGACTGCCTGGTAAGCCGTTCGAAGCGCAGCCTCCATCACTCCCCCCGTTGCGCCGAAGATATTTCCGGCACCGGAACCCAGGGGGAAGGGGTGGTCCAATTCCACCTCCGGCAGTTCCGCAGGCTCCAGATTCATCATCCGAAGCAACCGGTCTACCTCTCTCGTGGTCAGTACCACGTCTACATCCGGCTCTCCGTTTTCGTTTTTCATGGTTTCATAACCGCACTCCGCCTTTTTGGCAAGGCAGGGCATGATCGACACGGAATAGATACGGGCCGGATCGACGTCTATTTTCTCCGCAAAATAGGTTTTAATCACTGCCCCAAACATCTGCTGCGGCGACTTGGAAGTCGAAAGCTGATCCACAAATTCAGGAAACTGCGCCTTGCAATACCTAATCCACCCGGGACAGCAGGAAGTAAACATCGGAAATTTCTCTTGATCTCCCCGCTTCACTTTTTCCAGAAATTCACTTGCCTCTTCCATGATGGTCAGATCCGCTGAAAAAAATCTGTATCAAACACATAATCGAAGCCGATGGTTTTCAGAGCGCAGGCCAGACGCTTCATCGTGGCCTCTTCCGCCTTCATGTGAAAAGCTTCTCCCCAGGACGTTCTGACCGCAGGTGCGATCTGCGCGACCACGATCTTATCCGGATCCTCCAGGGCGGCAAAAATCTTGTCCGTGTCGTCCCTCTCCCGTAGAGCCCCTGTCGGACAGTGCGTGATACACTGCCCGCAAAGCGTGCAGCTGCTATCCTTCAGATGACGAACCTCTCCTTCTCCGACTGCCACCGTCGTCTGCGCTCCCATATTGATCACGTCCCAGATATGAGAGTCCTGGATCTTATCACAGACCCTGCACACAGCGCATACATTTAATACACTTATCATATTCCCTGATTAAAGGGAAATGGATATCCGATCTTCTGCCTGTCAACTGCGTTTCAAAGGGAATATCGTGTACATTCAAGTCATTGGCCACCTTCTGCAACTTGCAGTTTCCGGAGCGAACGCAGACCGGACAGTTCATTTTGTGCTGGCTTAAAATCAGCTCCACATTTGCCTTCCTGGCAATCCTTGCCTTATGGCTGTCCGTATGAATCACCATGCCCTCCGCCACCCGGATTGTTGCAGGCGGTCAGCAGTCTTTCATAGCCTTCGACCTCTACCACGCAGACACGGCAGGCGGCAATTTCATTGATGTCTTTTAAAAAGCAGAGAGTCGGAATATGAATGCCCACGGAAGCTGCGGCATTTAAAATTGTGGTACGCTCCGGAACGGAAACGGGCCGGTTGTCGATGATCAGATTTACCATTTTGTCTCTCTGCCTCCTCTGAAGATCCCATAGCCGAAATGGTCACAGTGAAGACATCTGCCGGACTCCTGCATCGCCTCCTGCACACTCATCGGACACTCCATCAGTTCAAAAATCCCTCTTCTCTCAGAAGCAGGGCGCTCCACCATGTTGACGCGACCGCAAGGCTTATGATCATCGAAACGGACCGGCGGCAGCACCACCTGTGAGGTGATTTCATGGGAGAAGCCGAGGTACTCGTCAATATTGGCGGCTGCCACCTTTCCTCCTGCAATCGCGCGGATGACCGTAGCGGGACCGGTCACGCAGTCTCCCCTGCAAAGATTCCATCCGCATTCTCCACATCCGCCGTTTCAAAGGCGGAAATGCAACCGCGCTCGACCGGCAGGCCGTATTCTCCAAATTTCCGGGAATCAATCCCCTGCCCGATCGCAACCAGAATCCGGTCAGCCGGAAGCTCAATCTCCGGTTTGTCGCTGGCTTTTGGTGAGGGCCTTCCTCCCTTGATGGCTCCCGGAATCTGCGGCTGTACCACAAGTCCCTTGCAATGTCCCGATGCATCCTTCTCAATCCGAACGGGTGCGTTTAGTTCCACGATCTCGCAGCCGTCGGCAATGGCTCCTTCCACCTCCTCCGGAAGGGCTGTCATATCCTTCTGCCTTCTTCGATAGGCGATCTTTACCGATTTTTGCGCCCAGGCGGATGGCGGACCTGGCGACATCCATCGCCACATTGCCACCTCCGACCACCACAATATTTTTCTCCCGAATAATCCGGATACTCATCGTCTCCGATCGAGCGAAGCATCTCCACTGCAGAAAGGACGCCTTCCGCATCCTCCCCTTCGATGCCGATCTTCCGATCCGTATGCGCACCGATTGCCACGAACATCGCATCGTACTGGGAACGGATCTCCTCAATGGAAATATCATTTCCGATGGACACATTCGTCTTGACGCGAAAGCCCGAAAGCTTCATTCCCTCAATCTCATGGTCCAGTACCTCTCTTGGCAGACGATAAGCGGGGATGCCGTACCGGAGCATTCCTCCCAGCCGCTTTCTCTGTTCGAAAACCGTCACCTCATGCCCCATGATGCTGAGATAGTATGCGCAGCTCAGGCCGCAGGGACCGCCTCCGATGACCGCTACCTTTTTTTCCCTGTTGCGGGCATCCGCAGAGGCGCCTGAATCTCTCCTCGTTTTTCCACGGCAAAACGCTTTAGCCCACGGATATTGATGGCACCGTCCACCATGGTCCGCCTGCACCTGACCTCACAGGGATGTTCGCAGATCATCCCGCAGGCGGCAGGCAGCGGATTGTCCTTTCGGATGAGGGCAACCGCATCGGCATAGCGCTTTTTCATGAATGAGCGCCAGATATCCCGGAATATCCACATGAGCAGGACATTGTGCGACGCAGGGCACCGGCTGCTTATGAGATCCCAGGCACCTCCCGTGCGTAATATGTGCCACATAATCATCCCGAAAGCCCCTGATTCCTTCCAGAACCATCCTTCCCGCTTCCGAGCCGATCGCACAATCGGCAGAGTAATAAATACTCTCCGCCGTCAATTCAATCGTTTGCAGTGTTTTTTTCTGTCGCTCCTCCCGCTAAAAACCTGATGAATCAAGGCCTGCAACTGTCCCAGTCCCACCCTGCACGGAGTACACTTCCCGCAAGACTGGGAATGGCAGAGTCCCAGGAAGGCCGACGCCAGGTCTACCGGACAGAGCCCCCGGCTGTGATGCAGTAATTCTACGCTCGAGATCTTTGTACAGAGACTCTACCGTTTTTTTCCGCACCATCTTTGGTAAAAATACTCAACCTGCTCATCTCGTGTCCTTTCTCTCGCTCTTTGTTTTTAGAAAAAAAGTTTTTCTTTATTTATATAATTATAATCCTTTCTCCGATTTCCTATCTATGAGACGCCTTACCGAAAAAAACCTCTTCTAAATTTGTGCAAGGTGGCAAGCATGCTTCTTTTCACCACGGACTTGCATTATTTGGGAAATGTAATAAAAATAGTCTGGTGCAAAAAGGTTTTTGCGCAATCTATTTTTAGATTTGCAACATACTTCCGAAATGATTTTCATTTCGGGTTCACAAAATGCAACAAGAATGTGAGGGGATATGCTGACAAAAGATTACATACTCGGTGTTGACATCGGTTCCACCACGGTCAAGGTGGCTCTTCTGGATGCCAACAAGAACCTGATTTTTTCAGACTATAAAAGACATTTTGCCAATATTCGGGAAACCATGCAGGATCTCGTTCAGGAAGCCTATGACCAGGTGCAGGACGTGCGGGTGCATCCCGTGATCACCGGATCGGGTGGTCTGGCACTGGCAGGCGCCCTGGATATTCCTTTTACCCAGGAAGTCATTGCCGTTGCCACTTCTCTAAAAAAACTGGCGCCCAAAACGGATGTCGCCATCGAGCTTGGCGGTGAGGATGCCAAAATCATTTATTTTGAAGGGGGGAATGTGGAGCAGCGCATGAACGGAATCTGCGCTGGAGGGACCGGATCCTTTATTGATCAGATGGCCTCTCTTCTCCAAACCGATGCGGCAGGCTTAAACGAATATGCCAAACATTACCAGTCTCTCTACAACATCGCGGCACGCTGCGGTGTCTTTGCCAAGTCCGATATTCAGCCCTTAATCAACGAGGGTGCAACCAGAGAGGATCTGGCCGCCTCCATCTTTCAGGCGGTGGTCAATCAGACGATTTCCGGTCTTGCCTGCGGCAAACCGATCCGCGGACATGTCGCCTTTTTAGGAGGGCCTCTTCATTTCCTTTCGGAACTGAAGGCGGCTTTTATCCGCACCTTGAAACTGGATGCGGCGCATACCATCGATCTGGAAAATTCCCACCTCTTTGCGGCGATCGGCTCGGCCCTCAATGCAAAGGAAAAGAAATCCGTCATGTTGAGTGAGCTGCTTGCAAGGCTCTCTCACAAAATCGAGGTAGAGAGCGAAATCAGCCGCATGGAACCGCTCTTCTCTTCAGAAGAGGATTATCAGGCGTTCCCGCAATCGACAGGCGAAATACCGGGTGAAAACCGCTGACCTGTCGACTTATCACGGAAATGCCTACCTTGGAATCGATGCGGGTTCCACAACCACGAAATGCGCCCTTGTTGCCGAAAAACGGCGATCTGCTCTATTCCTTTTATTCCAGTAACAACGGGAATCCCCTGAAAACCGCCATTTCCTCGATTCAGGAGATTTACCGTCTGATGCCAAAGGATGTGACCATTCGGCGCGCCTGTTCCACCGGATATGGGGAGGCGCTGTTAAAGTCCGCCCTTTTGCTGGACGACGGAGAAGTGGAAACCATCGCCCACTACACAGCCGCCGCCTTTTTGACCCTCAGGTGGACTGTATCCTGGATATCGGCGGTCAGGATATGAAATGTATCCGCATCAAAAAAATCATGCAGTGGACAGCGTACAGCTCAACGAGGCCTGCTCTTCCGGCTGTGGGTCCTTTATTGAGACCTTTGCCAAAAGCCTGAACTTTTCGGTGCAGGATTTTGCGAAGGAAGCCTTATATGCGAAGGCCCCTGATTGATCTCGGCACCAGGTGTACCGTGTTTATGAACTCCAACGTCAAGCAGGCGCAGAAGGAGGGCGCATCGGTCGCAGATATTTCGGCAGGCCTTGCTTACTCCGTCATCAAAAACGCACTGTTTAAGGTCATCAAGGTTTCCGACGCTTCCCAGCTTGGCAAAAACATCGTGGTACAGGGCGGTACCTTTTACAACGATGCGGTGCTTCGCGCCTTTGAAAAAAATCGCCAACTGTCAGGCGGTCAGACCGGACATTGCCGGCATTATGGGTGCCTTCGGTGCCGCCCTCATTGCCCGCGAGCGCTTTCATGAAAAAGGAAGCTCTTCCGACCACGATGCTGTCGATTGATCAGATCAATACGTTGCAGTATTCCACCAGTATGGCGACCTGCAAAGGTTGCACCAACAGCTGCAGGCTGACGGTCAATCGCTTTACCGGCGGCAGACAGTATATTTCCGGAAACCGTTGCGAAAGAGGACTGGGAAGGGCGAAGGTCGATTCCGATACGCCCAATCTCTTCCGGTACAAGTACGACCGCATCTTCGGCTATGAGCCTCTGGGCGTGGAAGTGGCGAAGAGGGGAACGGTCGGCATTCCACGGGTCCTGAATTTTTACGAAAACTATCCGTTCTGGTTCACTTTTTTACCAAACTGGGATACCGTGTCGTCCTGTCTCCCAAGTCCACCAGACAGATCTACGAACTCGGCATTGAATCCATTCCCAGTGAGTCGGAATGCTATCCCGCCAAGATTTCGCACGGACATGTGGAGTGGCTGATCAAACAAAAAGGTAGACTTTATCTTCTATCCCGCTTTGTTCTACGAGCGCAGGGAAGTCGAGGGAGCCACCAATCATTATAACTGCCCGATCGTCACCTCTTACTCGGAAAACATCAAGAATAATGTCGAGGAAATCACGGAGGGAAAGGTCTCCTTCCGCAACCCCTTTATGTCCTTTGGAGACTTGCAGGCAGCCACCGATGCGCTCATTGCGGAATTCAAGGAACTGCCCGCAGAGGAAATCATCGATGCGGCAAAGGCCGGCTGGGAGGAGATGGAAAGTGCCCGCGCCGACGTCTCTAAAAAGGGCGAAGAAACCTTGCAGTGGATGGAAGCCAATCACAAGCACGGCATCGTCATTGCCGGCCGCCCTTATCATCTGGATCCGGAGATCAACCACGGCATTCCGGAGATGGTCGCCTCCTACGGGGTGGCGGTTTTAACGGAAGATTCCATCTCCCATTTAGGGCATCCGGAGCGCCCCCTCATCGTTTCCGACCAGTGGATGTACCATTCCAGGCTCTATGCCGCCGCCACCCTATGTCAGACAGCGGGATGACCTCGACCCTGATCCAGCTCAATTCCTTCGGCTGTGGACTGGATGCCGTCACAACCGATCAGGTGAACGATATCCTCGCGGGATCGGACAAAAATCTATACCCTGTCTGAAAATCGATGAAGTGAACAACTTAGGCAGCGCACGGATCCGCGTACGCTCTCTGCTGGCTGCCATTCGTGTCCGGGAACATGAAAAAAAGAAAGGGAAATCAAACCGACCGATCATCAACGCGTAATCTTTACCGAGGAGATGCGGAAAACCTATACCATCCTCTGCCCGCAGATGTCCCCGATTCACTTTGATCTCTTAGAGCCCGCCTTCCGTTCCTGCGGCTACCACTTCGAAGTGATGCAAAACGACAACAAGGGTGCGATTGACATGGGACTGAAATATGTCAACAACGACGCCTGCTATCCCTCCCTCTGGGTGGTCGGACAGATCATGGACAGCCTGCTGTCCGGCAAGTATGACTTAAACCATACCGCCATCCTGATGACACAGACCGGAGGCGGATGCCGCGCCACCAACTATGTCGGCTTTATCCGCCGTGCCCTGAAGAAGGCCGGAATGGAACAGGTGCCGGTCGTTTCTCTCAATCTGGGAAAGATTGAGGCAAATCCTGGCTTTCACATCAACGCCTCTCTTCTGATCAAGGCATCCCATGCGGCGATCTTAGGGGATATCTTTATGCGCTGCGTCTACCGCATGCGGCCTTATGAAAAAGAGAAAGGCAGCGTAGAAGCCTGCCACGAGAAATGGAAGAAGAAATGTCAGGACTTCGTTTCCTTAAAGCACCCGGGCTATTTCAAATTCCAGAAACTCTGCCGTGCCATCATCGAGGATTTCGACCGCATTGCCATTACAGACGAAGTGAAACCCCGCGTCGGTGTGGTGGGAGAAATCCTGGTCAAATTTGCACCGGCAGCCAATAACCATCTGGTCGATCTGCTGGAAAAAGAAGGTGCGGAGGCGGTTGTCCCCGATCTGGTTGACTTTTATGCAATACTGCTTCTACAACCAGATCTATAAGGCGGATCATTTTGGGAGCAGCAAAAAGGCAAAGGCCATCTGCCGCTTCGGCATCTGGGCCATTGACCACCTGCGCGGCGGTGCCATCCGTGCTTTTTGAAAAGAGCAAACACTTTGAGCCCCCGACCTCGATCTACCAGCTGGTGAATTATGCAGAACCCATCGTCTCAATCGGCAACCAGACCGGAGAAGGATGGTTCCTTACCGGAGAAATGGTGGAGCTGATCAAAGAAGGCGCTCCGAATATCGTCTGCACACAGCCCTTTGGCTGCCTGCCAAAACCATGTCGTCGGCAAGGGCGTCATCAAGAAGCTGCGCCACCTCTATCCCGACTGCAACATTGTGGCGATCGACTATGACCCCGGCGCCAGCGAGGTAAACCAGTTAAACCGGATTAAACTGATGCTGTCCACCGCACAGAAAAAAAGCACAGGAAACAAAAAGGAGCGCCCTCTCTCATGAAGCAGATGGCAAGGGAAGCATCCACCAAGCCGGAGGCGGGTAGAGACCAGGCGGTTTAAACGTCAAAATAAAAATTCTCTTGCCAATTCTCCTGCAAGAGAATTTTTTTATATCTTTGATCAAGCACATCATGCTATACTCATTTACTATGAAAATGAAAAGACACGAAGGGGGTAGTTAAAATTGGCAAAAGACCTGATTCAACTGCAGCACATCTCGAAATCATTCGGTGAGCAACTCATCCTGGACGACTTTTGTCTGAACATTCATGAAAACTCATTTTGTGACTCTGCTGGGGCCGTCGGGCTGTGGCAAAACCACCATGTTACGGATCATCGGCGGTTTCGAGAGTCCCGACAAGGGGAAGGTGATTTTTGACGGAAAGGATATCACCTCTCTTGCTCCCAACAAAAGACAGCTGAATACGGTTTTCCAAAAATATGCTCTCTTTACCCACATGGATGTCGCCGAGAACATTGCCTTCGGCTTAAAGATTAAGAACCAGTCCGATGCCCTATATTAAGGATAAGATTCGCTATGCCCTGAAACTGGTCAATCTGGACGGGTACGAGCACCGCATGCCCGACAACCTTTCGGGAGGTCAGCAGCAGCGGGTTGCAATCGCCAGAGCCATCGTCAACGAACCCAAGGTTCTACTGTTAGACGAGCCGCTTGGTGCACTCGATCTGAAACTCAGGCAGGACATGCAATATGAACTGATTCGACTGAAAAAAATGAGCTTGGCATCACCTTCATCTATGTCACGCATGACCAGGAAGAGGCTCTGACCATGTCTGACCATATCGTCGTCATGAATCAGGGCTATATCCAACAGGAAGGCTCTCCGGAAACCATTTATAATGAGCCGGAGAACGCCTTCGTGGCGGACTTCATCGGAGATTCCAATATCATCAAGGCGACCATGGTCCGGGATGAGCTGGTCGAAATTTTGGGAACCAAATTCGCCTGCGTGGATAAGGGCTTCGGCATCAATCATCCGGTGGATGTCGTCATTCGTCCGGAAGATGTGGAACTGGTTCCAGGGGAAAGGGCACCCTATCCGGAAAGGTGACCCATGTCATCTTCAAGGGGTCCATTATGAGATGGAGGTAGAAGCAGGCGGCTTTTGAATGGCTGGTGCACTCTACGATCATGCACGATGTCGGAAGCGAAGTGGATATCCGGGTCGATCCGTTCAACATTCAGGTCATGAATCGTCCCGCATCCGAAGACGAGGAGGCAATTGAGATCGATGTTTAAAAATAAAAAAGCCTCCACCCTCATGGCTTCTCCCTATATGACCTGGTCGCTGGTCTTTATCATCGTACCACTTGGCATGATTTTTATTCTATGGATTCACGAATGAAAGCAGCGCCTTTTACCCTCAGGAACATCCTTGCGATTGCGGACAAAGCAAATTTCAAAGCGCTGGTCCTGGCCTTTACTCTGGCGATTATTTTCGACCATCATCTGCTTCCTGCTCGCCTATCCGCTGGGCATGATTCTGTGCAGCCACAAGGTCGGCAAGCAGGGTTAATTACCACCCTGTTTATTCTTCCGATGTGGATGAATTTTCTGTTGCGCACCCTGGCCTGGATGACCCTTTTGGAGAACAAAGGCGTTCTGAACAGCATTCTGACACTGCTTCATCTGCCGAATGTCAATATCATCAACACGCCCTCCGCCATCGTGATCGGCATGGTCTATAATTTTTTTGCCCTTTATGATCCTGCCCATCTATACCTCTTTGTCCAGAATCGATGACAACGTCATCAACGCTGCGAGAGACCTCGGTGCCAACTCGGTCCAGACCTTTTTCCGAATCACCCTTCCCCTCTCCGTCCCCGGCATCATTTCAGGGATCACCATGGTCTTTATTCCTGCGCTACCACCTTCGCCATCAGCACCATGCTGGGCGGATCCAAAAATCCTCCTCATCGGAAATGTCATCGAGCAGGAATTCACTTTGACCTATAACTGGCATCTGGGCAGCGGGCTCTCCATCGTCCTGATGATCTTCATCATTATCAACATGGTCGTTTCTTTTGTTTCCGACCAGAAAGCAGAGGAGGACTGATGCGCAAGAAAAATCGAAAAATTTACATGGGTCTCATCATCGCTTTCATGTATCTCCCGATTGCGACCATGATCATCCTTTCTTTTAATGCAAGCAAATCCCGTGCCCGCTGGGGCGGCTTCACCTTGAAATGGTACCTGAATCTGGCGTCGGATTCCGCCATCATCAATGCGCTTGCCAATACCTTAATCATCGCCCTGATCTCCACGATTGTAGCGACCCTCATCGGCACCTTCACCTGTGTGGCGCTCATGGGTCTTGGGAAAAAAAGTCGCACCTTCCTCATGGGAATCGCCAACGTCCCCATGATCAATGCAGACATCGTGACGGGTATTTCGCTGATGCTCCTCTTCCGCGCCCTGCACTTCGGCGCCGGCTTTCTGACCGTACTGATCGCACACATTACTTTTAATATTCCCTATGTGATGCTCAGTGTCATGCCGCGCATGAAGACCATCAATCCCTATACCCTATGAAGCTGCTCTGGATCTTGGCGCGGAGCCGCTCTTTTGCCCTTTCGCAAGACGATCCTTCCGGACCTGATGCCTGCCATCCTGTCCGGCGCCATGATGGCATTCACCATGTCCATCGATGATTTCATCATTACTTATTTTACCAAGGGATCCGGCTTCGACACGTTAGCAACCAAAATCTACAATGAGGTAAAAAGAGGAATTCAATCGGAAATCTATGCGCTTTCCGCCATCATTTTTCCTGGTCGTCCTCCTGCTTTTTATTTGCTTCCGGGCGTCTGCGCGACAAGAATACGCTTGCCGCATCCAAAAAAGAAGTCTCCTATGCTTCCAAGAAAAGACTAGGAAAAAGACAGGCGGCTCTGATTGCCTGTTCCGGCCTTGTCATCGTCCTGCTTGCCATGCTCTTTGGCGGCGTATTCCGGAATGAAGACAACCAGGTTTATATATACAGCTGGGGGGAATACATCGATCCTGACACCATTGCGCAATTCGAAAAAGAAACCGGCATCAAGGTCGTCTATGATGAGTTCGAATCCAACGAAATCATGTATTCCAAGATCGCTGCCGACAATTCCTCTTATGACGTGCTCTGCCCTTCCGACTATATGATCGCCAAAAATGATTCAGGAAGGTCTTCTGCGCCCGCTTGATTGGGACCAGTTGCCCAATTCCAGAGCCAATCTCGATCCCTGCCTATATGAAGACCGCTACCGCTTTTTGACCCCGGAAATCAGTACTGCGTCCCGGATTTCTGCGGTACCGTCGGTATCCTCTACAACAAAAACTGGTACACGACAAGGTGGACAGCTGGGATATCCTCTGGGATCCCAAATACAAGGACCAGATCCTGATGCAGGACAGCGTGCGGGACTCCTTCATGGTTGCTCTGCGCAAAAACGGGTTCTCCATGAATTCCAGGAATCCGAAAGAACTGCAAATTGCGGCAGACGATCTGATTCGGCAAAAGCCTCCGTCCAGGCCTATGTCATCGACCAGGTGAGGGATAAAATGATCGGAGGCGAGGCGGCGCTTGGCGTCATCTATTCCGGCGAAGCCCTCTATACCTTCAGAGAAAACCACGACCTCGAATACGTCGTCCCGAAGGAAGGATCCAACGTATGGATTGACGGCTGGGTGGTAACCAAAGAAAGCCGCCATTACAAGAACGCCATGAAGTGGATTGACTTCATGAACCGTGCGGACATTGCCGTACAGAACTTTGACTTCGTCACCTATACCACGCCCAATTTGAAGGCGCAGAAACTCATCAAGGATCCGCTCATCCGGAATTCGACCGTTGCTTTCCCGGACGCAGAGACCCTTTCCCGCTGTGATTCCTATTCTTACCTCGGGAAAAAGACGGATGCTCTCTATAACAAGCTTTGGAAGAAAGTAAAATCAGGAGACTGACATGCCCATCAAAGTGCAGAATGCGCTCCCTGCAAGGGAACAACTGGAAGAGGAAAATATTTTTGTCGTGGAGGAAGACCGGGCTCTGTCACAGGATATCCGGCCGCTTGCCATCTGTATCCTCAACCTGATGCCCCTCAAGGAAGATACGGAATTGCAGCTGCTCCGCTCTCTGTCCAATACCCCCCTGCAGCTGGATGTGACCTTTATGTACATGTCCACCCACCATGCCTCCAACACCTCTCCCAATCATCTCAACCGTTTCTACCGCACCTTTGCGGAGTTAAAAGAAAACACCTATGACGGACTGATTGTCACGGGTGCTCCGGTTGAGAAGATGTCTTTTGAGGAGGTAGACTACTGGAAGGAACTCACCCGGATTTTCGACTGGGCAAATACCAACGTAACCTCCACTTTTTTTATCTGCTGGGGCGCACAGGCAGGGCTGTACTACTACTATGGCCTGGACAAGATGATGCTAAAGGAAAAGCTCTCCGGCGTCTACCGGAACCGGGTCTTAAACCGGAAGCTTCCCCTCATCCGGGGTTTTGATGATGAATTCCTTATGCCCCACTCCCGTTATACGGAAACGCCGGCAGCTCTCATTCACGGCTGCAAGGATCTGGTTCCCCTTGCAGAATCGGAAGAAGCCGGTATCATGCTGGTTGTCTCCAAGGACGGAAGACGCATTTTTTCCATGGCACATGCGGAATATGACCGCCTGACACTGGATCACGAATATAAAAGAGATTTGGAAAAGGACCTGCGTCCGAAGCTCCCGGTGAACTACTATCCGGAGGATGATCCTTTGAGAGAACCTCGCCTTTCCTGGAGGGCACATTGCAATACCCTCTATACCAACTGGATCAATTATTATGTCTATCAGGCAACTCCTTACCAGTGGGGACAGATTCTGGATGAGAAACGCAGAAATGCCGCCACCATCAATCTCACCGAAAGATTGTCGGATGATTTTTAATCCTGGTGGGGATGTAGTCGGAATGCATCCGTACAAAAAGATAGGAATTATATCCTTTTCCCGCGTGTAACCACCCAGGAAATTTTTTTCAGTCGTTCATTTCCTGAGGAGAAAACCTCCTCAGGACTTCCGACACATAAGACTTCTCCCTCTGATAAAAAGAGGATCCGGTCAGAAATTTCTCTTGCAAATTGCATCTCATGGGTGACGATCACCATCGCCATGCTTGAATCCTTCAGGGAGCGAATCAGCGCAAGGATTTCTCCGGTCAGTTTCGGATCCAGTGCCGATGTCGGTTCATCAAAAAACAGGATCTTCGGTTCCAGTGCCAGGGCTCTGGCAATCGCAACCCTCTGCTTCTGTCCGCCGGAGAGGGCAAAGGGGTATTCCTTCTCCTTATCCGCTAATCCCATTCGACCAAGGAGCTCCCTTCCCTTTTCCCGTGCAATCATCCGGTCTTTCTTTTGCACATGAATCATCGGATTGACGATATTCTCTAACACCGTCCAGTGCGGAAAAAAAGGTTGAAGTTCTGAAAAACAAGGCTAAGACTCTCCTTCGCCTTTTTGCATATTCTGCGCAAGCTCTGCCCGTCCCGCTTCTTCCTGCTCTTTATCCCCCGCTCCCAGACCTGCCAGAAATACCCGCTTCCCAAAGTAGCTCATGCTTCCGGCGTCCGCCTTTTCCAGAAAACAGGCAATCCGCAGCAGGGTCGATTTTCCCGAACCGGATGGGCCGATGATGCTAAAAACCTCACCTTCTTCGCAGGACAGGTCCACTCCGCGCAGGATCTCCTTTTCCTGAAAAAAACATTTTCGAATTCCTTTTCATTTCCAAAACTTTCATTCTCACTCTCTTCCGCCATGTCCCTTCAGGGCTGTCTTTCCTAATCCGATTAAGGATGCCGGTGTCTCAAAAGACTGTCTCCATGGAGAATCTTTTTCTCTTCCGGAGCCCCCTAACAAAGAATGCTTTGCAATCATGCCCCTCTAACGATAATAGTTCAGCTTCTTTTTCACACTGTTCCATCACAAAAGCCACCACGAAGTTAAAGAGATAATACAGGATGCCCGCCATTACAAGAGGCGCAAGGAACTCTCCGAAGAAGAAATCGCCTTTGTGGTCGTAAACATTTCCATCACGGAAATGGAAAAAGGCAAGGGAGGTATCCTTGACCAGGGTGATCACCTCGTTGGTAATAGAGGGAAGAATGTTTTTCCATACCTGCGGAAAGAGGATGCGAAAAAAGCAGGACCACTTCCCATAGCCCAGGATTCTTGCCGCTTCCACCTGACCGCCATCCATGCTCTTGATCCCGGAACGGTAAATCTCCGCAAAATAGGCCGCATAATTCACGACAAAGCCGATGTATACCGCAAAAAAATACGGTAGGAAGGATGGAGGCTGATATGAAGAAGGTAATAAGGGCCGTAATAGACGACAAAGAGCTGCAACATCAGCGGCGTTCCGCGCATCACGGAAATATACACCTTTGTGATTCCCGAAACCATCACATTCGAACTCATTCTGCCAAAAGATACCAATAAGCCAAGTGGCAGGGAGAAAAGAAGCGTGATCAGGAAAATGCTAAGGCTGACGCCAAGTCCCCCTAATAACCGTACCAAAATCGTCATCCATTCCATCTGTCTTTCGTGCCTCCTACGAACTGATCTTCTCTTCTTCCCTCAACCACTTGCGATCCGTGATTTTCTCTACTCCAGAACAAAACCGTCTTTTGATCCGAACCATTTCTCTGTAATCCGATCCACGGTTCCGTCCTCTTTCATTTCCATCAGGGTCTTGTAGACCTGATCCGCCAGCTCGGTGTTTCCCTTTTTAAATCCGATTCCATATTTTTCTTCGGAAAGGCTGTCTTTCAGGATCGCAAAGGGCTTTTTAGAATTTTTGATCTGATACTCCGCCACCACGGAATCCATACAAATGGCATCACAGGCACCACTCTCCAGATCCATCATCGCCGTCTGATAATCTCCGACTTCGACCAGAGAAGCAAAACCGTCTTTCATGGCTTTGTTTTTCCTCTCTGCTTAATGCATTCAGACCGGACGAATCCTTCTGCACTTCCACTGTCTTGCCTTTTTAGGTCGGAAAGATTTTTGATATTCGAACTCTCTCCAACCACAAAAAAACCTGTCGATTGGCCATATAGGGACCGACAAAGGTATATTTGTCTTCCCTGTCTTCCATCGTAAAACCGTTCCAAATACAGTCAATATTACCGGAATTTAACTCCAAATCCTTCGCATCCCAGTTGATCGGCTTCGGAACGAAGGTAAAATTCAAGCGCTTCGCCACCTCTTTGGCAAGCGCAAGGTCGTAGCCCGTATAGGACCCGTCCTTATCCACAAAGCCCATGGGCGGGAATTCCTGATCAAAAGCCGACGGTAAAAGTTTTTCCCCGTCTTCGCCTCTTCTCCTTCCCCTTCACTCCGCGCCTGATTGGCGGCATCTGTTTTCGCAGAAGACGCCCCCGAGCAAGCGACCAACAGCGACCCCAGCAAAGAAAAATAGCAAGAAATATCTGCAGCCTTTTTCTCCATTCTTTTTCCCTTTTTCATTCTGTCCTCCCTTCCCTGACAAAGACGAAAGTCTCGCAAGAGCTTCCTTCCCCGTCAAACACTGAAACATCTCCTGTCTGTTTGGTTTGATTTAGTATAGTAAAGTGTTATCACTTTACTATACTAAATCAAACCTGTCAAGGACTTTCTCCCCTTTTTATGCAGTTTCTGTATGATCCTCTTGTCGATCTGCCTGCAAGCTGTAATCAATCGGCAAGAATCATTCGTGCCTGGTGAATGACGCAGACGGTATTTATGACTTTTTGCAAGTGAGGTACATAGTGGAACATCTCCGTCTCGAAAACGGTAGGAGCCATGTACCGTACCGATCGGCATTCATTTATCCATAGCAAGCACGAAAGGCAGGACGCATTTCTTCTATCAGTCGACGGGATAATCCATAAGCTGTAGCCAGTTTCTCCCAGTTTTTCTAACAATCACCAAAATATCTTTTTGCATCATTCGTGGCGTCAGTCCTGGAGATCCCTGAATCGTACAGCAGTCTCTATGGCAAGATCAATGTTGATACTATTATCTGCTTCGTCCACATTTAAAGATAGTTCATTCCCATAAGGCACGGGATTTACATCGTAAAGAGGTGAAAGTCTCCAGCCATTTTTCCGTGAAAATGAAAGCATGGTTTCGCAAATGGTCATCCGTGTTGCTAACTGCCATGTTAAAAACAATACGTTTCCAAAGCTCAATCAAATCCCGCTTGGGTTGTGCTCCATAGGATTTTTATAAAAGCCGCTATATCCAGATAACTTGTCCCTTCTGCCGCAGAAGCTCCATCTGTTTTTCCAAGTAACGTCATGGCAGAAGCAAAGTGTACCCGCTTGTTTAAAAACACGATCAAAGCGTTTCACCAGATAGGTGCTTCCGAGTTTGGAAAAATTTTTTTCAAGTTTTGCCTCCGGAACGTGTAGGCCGCAGATCTCTGCCAAATCATGCGTTACCATTTCCCATGCTCCGGTATCATTTTCATCATTCTTAGAAGGGAATTTTGCAATCCAAAGCTGTTCTTTCGGATCCATCACAGTAGCTTTTGGTCTGGCACCGCCAAGAGATGAGCCGGGTCTTATTAATTGGTTTAACCATTTTTTTCAGATAAAAGCAGTATCCTCATTTTCAAAATTTCTGGAAGCTTCCTCTAAAGCCCGAAGACTTTGCCCAAGGCGGCGCAGCCGTTTCTTTATCATCTGAAAGGAAGGCCCCATTGGGCTCTGTTTTAAATCGAATTCCTCCCAGCCTCGTTTCATCATATACCCCCAGCAGATAATCACTGTCATAGAGCTTAGCTGGTTTTCGGCCTTCCTTTCCTGCCAAAATTCTTTCGCGTTTATTCATAAGAACCCGCCCCCAACGGTCGGGAGAAGAATCTGAAAAACAGTCCGAAGATTGTTTTTGCCAAAGGGATATTGTCTTCCGGAATATGGTATAAGTTCAGGATCCAATGTGATTTTTTTAGCGATGTCTTTTTGAGCCACTCTCTGTCATATTCAAAGGAATAAGATTCCCCGCCCTTTAAGCTATTCACATAGAGGATTCCTATCAAGATCGGATTCTGCATGCTAAAGTCATCGTAGACGAAAATTGTCTTTTCTTTAGATACCACTATTGATTCCTCCTGGGCGCACGCTTTCTTGTAATCAGATTCAAGTCCTGCAGTTGCCTGCCAAGTGCATCATCCTTTGCAAGCAGTAGAAGGTCTTGATCAAGATTGTTTAGAGCATGCAAAACTGCCGCATAGATTCCCATCGCTACGGATGGGTCGCCTTTTTTCCACTTTCCACAAAGATGCCCGGCTGATTCCTGCACGTTCTGCGGTCAGCTCCGAAGACAGGCTTCGTCTGAGTCTTGCAAGCTTAATCTGCTCACCCATGTTTTTTAGTATTTCTTCCGTTCCCGGAAGGATGTTATATGCCGCTTTCTTCATCTAATGTTCTCCAATTAAGATTTGTTAATATGAACAATATGCCACATAATGTAAATATTAGTATACATTATTTAATTGGTGATTGTAAACAGCAGATGAAGAGGCAGATCATAAAGCTGCGCGGTAGCTTTACCACTCGCCACAGAGCTATCCTATAAAACGATATCCTTACTCCTTTTTCCTCACAAAGATATATTCCTTTTCAGAGGATAGTACCTCGGAGAAGCGGTATCTCATGACGGAAAACTGCTTGATTCCCTCCGGCTTCTCGATCCGATTTTCCGCCATGAAACGGACCATTTCTCCGCGAGCCATCTTACAATACACGCCCTTTTGCACTAGCTTTCCCTGAACATCTTCAAAGAATTTGCAGGTGATATAGGAATCCTCCGCCTGCAAATACTTCTCGATACATTTCGAATACTCCTTCGAGGCGAGATTCACAATGATTCCGCTGCTGTCCCTTAGTTCCTTGTACAGTCTGTCTCCCCAGTAGGCATAGAGATTCTTCGCTCCATTCAGTTCGAGCTTCGCCTGCATCTCCAGGCGGTAAGGTGTCACCCCGTCCATCGGCTTCAGAATCCCGTAGAAGCCGGATAAAATCCGAAGGTGTTCCTGCACATAGTGGAGCATCTCCGTCTCAAAAACGGTCGGAGCCATATACTGATAGGCGATTCCGTCATAGGAAAGAATCGCCGGTGTGAGCCTTCCTCTTAAATCCATCGACGAAAGACGCTCTATATTTTGCTCGGTAATCTTGTCATTGCAGGCCCAAAGTGCCTTGAGTTCCGAAAAAGGACTTCTCTTTCAACCTGGCCTTGATTTTTTTCGGCATCGGAAAGGAAAACAGGCAAGTCCTGGTAAGCAAGCCCATTTTTCATCATGTTGCATCTTTTTTTGCAGGGGAAAGAATGATTCGCATATCAGCTAAGCTCTCCGAAGTCGGTGTTGCTAGTCCCTATCTCTAATCTTCCTTTTGCAGTGCGTACAGATCGGCCTTTCGATCAGCGAGCTTGACCTGTTGACCATCGGCACGGTCAACGACATGTACGCCGAAATGAGTAACGACGACTATGACTATCCGGAGGTCGCCACACAGGAAATGATGGACCGGTTCTGAACGCATAAGCCCCTGCCTTTGCAGACAGGGGCTTTCATGTTACCACTCGTTGGTCTCGTTTTGCTGATGCCGGATGTCTCTGCCGCCGTACATAATGCGTGCAATAGAAACCATATCAGCAGAGTAATCCACGGTATAAAAAACCAGATAGTTATTGACGGGCAGAAAGCGGACACCTTTGCTGTGCCAGGGCTCCTCTTTATACAAGGGATTTCGATCTGGCATGAAATCAAGCGCCCCGATCATTTCCATGATCTTATCTGTTATTTTGCTTGCTGTCTCAGGGACGAGCAGGGTAAATGCGATGTACTCATAAATATCCCGGAGGTCCTGCCTCGCCCGAAACGTATAGACAATCTTCATTTGCTGTGCAGTCTCCTCATTTCGGTTTCCACATCGTCTGCGGAAATGACGCGACCCGCTGCAATATCATCCATACCCAGCTGCATTTCCGCATCGAACTGTTCCTTCGTCAGTTCACCGATGGAGACTGGCTTTTGTGGCAGGCAGTCTCATTTCAAACGGCATGCCCCGCTGAATGACAACCTGCTTTAAGAACATACCAATTGCATTAGACATTGGGATTCCCAACTGGCCAAGGATTATCTCAGCCTGCTCCTTTGTCGCGGGATCAACACGCGTGTATACGTTCGCTGTTTTAGATATGGTTCTTGCCATAAAAAGCACCTCCTCAATGTTTCTGAGAATAGTATATCATAAATGATTGCTTAAAGCAATCTAAAAGCAATTCCGAATGAAAACTCCTTTGTCTTTGGAGTTGTCTGACAAAAACGTGATTATTCCTAAATCAAAATCGCCGGAGGCTCTTGAAGCCTCCGGCTACATCAGGGGTCTGTTGCTCTCCCTTCTTACTCTTCTGTTTCTCCGGCAGCCACCTTCGCCGCTCTTGCCGCCACTTCTCTATCCTGCACTTCTGACGGGCACTGTTCATAGCGGGCAAATTCATAGGAGAAGGTGCCGCTTCCGCCGGTCATGGAACGAAGCTGGGTGCAGTAGCCGTACAGCTCCATCTGCGGTACTTCCGCTTCCACCACCTGCTTGCCGTCTTCCGGGTTCATCCCCAGTACACGCCCTCTGCGCTTATTGAGATCTCCCATGACGTCTCCCGTGAAGCTGTCGGGCACCGTGACCTTTAGGGTCACAATCGGCTCTAACAGCACCGGTCCCGCATCCATAAAGCCTTTTTTTGAACGCCTGGGAAGCGGCCACTTTAAATGCCATTTCCGAAGAATCCACCGGATGATAGGAACCGTCATAGAGAACCGCCTTCACGCCGACAACCGGATAAGCCGCCAGAGGCCCCTTTGACAGGATTCCGCCACTCCCTTTTCCACTGCCGGGAAGTAATTCTTGGGAACTGCACCGCCTACCACTTCCTGCTCGAAGATATAAGGCTTAGACAGATCGCCGGAAGCGGAGAACCGCATCTTCACATGACCGTACTGCCCGTGTCCGCCTGTCTGTTTCTTATATTTGTACTCCACATCCGAAGTCTTCCGGATGGTCTCGCGGAAGGCTACCTTGGGTTTGGTTAGATCAATTTTTACCTTATACTGATCCTCCAACTTGGAAGCCACCACTTCCAGATGCAGATCGCCGATTCCGTACAGGAGCGACTGGTGATTCTCCGAATCATTGACCACTTTCAGGGTCGGATCCTCCGCCGCCAGTTTGGAGAGCGACTGGGAAATCTTGTCAATATCCGCCTTATTCTGTGCATGATAGCGCATAGCGGTATAGGGTTTGGAAATATCGCTTGGTGCATAGGTCACAGGGCAGGACTTGGTGGAAAGGGTATCACAGGTGTCGGCGTCCAGCTTTTGCAGCGCACCGAGATCTCCTGCATGCAACTCCGCAACTTCCGAGGATTTATTCCCCTGCAGCAGATAGAGCTTGCCGATCCTCATCTCCTTCTGCTCGTTGGCGTCATACATGGTGTCATCTGTTTTTCAGAACGCCGGATCTCACCTTAATAAACGAATATTTGCCGATAAAGGGATCGACCATCGTCTTATAGACAAAGGCTGTCTTCGGCTTTGCAAAATCGAAATCCGCCTGGAAAATCTCGTTGGTTTTCGTATTGATACCTGCCATCTTACGATTATCCGGAGACGGCAGGTATTTTACGATGTCGTCCATAAGCGTATACATCCCCTGGCAGAGCGTCGAAGATCCCATCTCTACCGGCACCACCGATCCGTCACAGACACTGACGCGAAGGGCGGCACGAATTTCCGCTTCCGAGAAGGTTTCTCCGCTAAAATAACGATCCATGAATTCTTCGCTGGTTTCCGCAACCGCCTCCATGAGGGTATCATGGTAAAGAGAAAGATTTTCTTTATTATAATCCGGTACCGGAATCTCCTTCACTTCTTTGCCTTCCCAGCGGAAGCCTTTTTCCTGAATGACGTTTACATAACCGACAAACTTACCCTCTTCTCGAATCGGCATATTAAAGGGCGCAATCTTCTTGCCGTAACGATCGGTCAGATCCTGCACGACCCTGACGATAGGAGGCATCGTCAATGTCCATATCGGAAACAAAGACCATCCGCGGAATCTTGTATTTTTTTCACACAGCTCCCAGGCCTTTTCCGTCCCCACTTCCATGCCTGCCTTACCGGAGATGACGATGATGGCCGCATCCGCCACACTCATCGCCTCCTCTACCTCTCCGACAAAATCGAAGAAGCCGGGCGTATCCAGCAGATTGATCTTGCAGCCTTCCCACTCCATCGGAATCGTCGTTGTGCTGATGGAAATTCCACGCTTCTGCTCTTCCTTATCGAAATCGCTGATGGTATTCTTATCTTCCACCCGCCCCATTCTGGAAGTCAGACCAGCCAGATAGGCCATCGCCTCTGCAAGTGTCGTTTTTTTCCGCAACTCCCATGTCCCAGCAGAACCACGTTGCGGATTTTTGTCAGTCGTATAAACGTTCATGCAATGATCCTCCATCCCTTTTTAGTTATGATATGCAAAATGATCCGGTGTCAAACGAATCTTTCTCGCCTGTACCAGATCATTTTTACTAAATATCTATTTTTATGCACAAGTTTTTTTCTGTGAAAAAAATATACAGAAACAGCCGCTATGCAATGTTTTTCTGCCAATTTCAGCACCTGCTCCTGAAGAGAATGAACGGTCCTCTCTGACTCCTGCCTGCTGTCTTTTTTTGTATAGAAATAAAATTTCAACTTCGGCTCCGTTCCGGACGGCCTGAGGGCAAACCAACTGCCATCGATCAGATCAAAACGCAGCACATCAGACCTTGGCAGATCCTCCACCTGTTCCGCATAATCGGTCTTTTTTTCTACAGCAAAATCGCCGAACGCCACCTGCTTTTGCTCCCGAAACGCCTGCATGATTCTGGAAATCCGCTCCTTTCCGGGAATTCCTTTCAGGATCATGGAGTACTGACTCTCGGAAAAAAATAACCGTATTCCCGGTACAGTTCTTCCAGATAATCCCGCAGATGCCTGCCGTTTTTTCTTGCACCAGGCAGCCATCTCCGCCATTAACATCGCGGAACAGACGCCGTCTTTGTCCCTGACCTCTGCTGCCGGCGCACAGCCGATCGACTCTTCGTATCCGAAGAAGAAGGTCTCACCCCTGGCTTCCATCTGCGGAATCCTGCTGCAGATATTCTTGAATCCGGTTAGCGCATAATAGACGTGTAACCCATAAGCCTGCCCGATGGCACTGCCCATGCCGCCCGTTACAATGGACTGCACCATTGCTCCCCTTCTCCGGGAACAGCCCCTTCTCCTTCCTCCCCTGCGCCATGTAGGCAATCAGCATCGCTCCCGTCTGGTTGCCGTTTAGGAAGCGGTAAGAACCGTCCTCCTCCTGAATCTCCACTGCCATCCGGTCAGAGTCCGGATCTGTCGCAATCAGAAGTTCCGCCCCCGTTTCCCTCCCCAGCTTTTTCCGCAAGCAGAAACGCCTTCGATCCTCCGGATTCGGATAACCGACCGTTGTGAATTCCGGATCCGGCTCCTCCTGCTCTTTTCACGATATGAAGGGAAGAAAACCCTCTTGCATAGTACCTTCTTCACAAAGGTGCTGCCTGCCCCTGTTGAGCGGCGTATACACGACGGACACCGAAGGATCGATTTCTCTCCGTCTCTTACAGACTGTTTTTTTGACATAAGCAAGGTATTCTTCGTCAATTGCGTCTGTCGGAAAAAAATCAGCAGCCGCTTCTCCTGCGCTTCCTTGAAGTCCATTTCCCGGATAGGAGAAAAAGATCTCTCTCTTGATTTTTCCTCGCCATTCCTTCCGCAACTTCTCCGAAAATCTGCGCCCCGTCCTGGTAATAGACTTTCAGGCCGTTATACTCCTTTTGGATTATGGCTTGCGGTCATATTGATGCCACAGACTGCCCGCAGCTTTCGAATGGCAAAGGAAAGTTCCGGTGTGGGTCTCATGTCCGGAAAGAGGTAGACCCTGAAAAGCCGCTTGCCAGTAAAAATTCTTGCCGCCAGGAAAGAAAACTCTTTTGAATGATAGCGACAATCATAGGCAATCACTGCTCCGCGCAGGGGATTCTCTCCCGTCTCCAAAAATATAATCTGCGATCCCCTGCACCGCTCTGGATACGGTATACCGGTTCATCCGATTGCTTCCTGCCGCGCAAATGCCCCGCAGTCCTGCTGTGCCAAAAATCCAGGTCCTGATAAAACCGGTCTGCGATCTCCTCTTCTTTTCCTTCGATTTCCAGCAGTTCCTGCCTCATCTCCTCTTCCTGCGGCAACTTCGCAAGCCAATCTTTTGTATCTTTCCAGCGGCGTCATCTTCTCCTTCCCTCCATTGATCTGATTTTTCCTTCACAATTTACAGGATCCTTTTTTTCCTACACAATTTACAGGATCCTTTTTTTCCTTCACAATTTACAGGATCCTTTTTTTCCCTACACTATTGATAGGATCTTTTTTTCCCTTTACAAATTTATCGGTCATTCTGCAATAACGGTTCAGATACATGCTTCTGCAAAGACGCTCGGACAGATCAAGTGAAAGAGGTGTTTTTTTGCCGCGGTGTCGTCCACAACGACGGCGTCAAAGTCATACCCTCCCTCGAAGGCGCCGACTTTTTCCAAAAAAACTTCCACCGATGCGTGTTGCCATTGCAAAGGCGTCCCTCATGTCAAGAGGAGGCACCTCCTCCAGATATCTCCAGTACATCTTGAAACTTCCACGGCACGCACCATCTCATCCGGCATCATCAGACTGTGTCCGCCTGCCACATCGGTTCCGATCCCGACCGGAATGCCAAGCTCCAGCATCTTCCGAACAGGAGCAATCCCGGAAGAGACGTTCAGATTCGATCCGGGACAGTGCGCCACATAAACACCTCTTTGCAGAAGCCTCTGCAGCTCCTCTTCGGAAGAAGAAATGCAGTGTGCCATGATGGTGGGGGAGGCGCTTCCCAGGGTGCCAAACCTGTCATAGGCATCCCCATAAAAGGAAGCCTCCGGCACCAGTTTCTGTACCAGTTGAATCTCTTTGCGGTTCTCGGACAAATGCGATTGAAGCGGGACTTTCTCTTCTTTTGCGATCTCTCCCAGCCCCCTCATCAGCGCATCCGAACAGCTGGGAATAAAGCGCGGTGTCAATATCGGAAAGGTACGCAGATACCTGCGCCTGCTCTCCCCTATCCACTGTCTCGTCGCTTTCAGTGAATCCCCGGTATCCTCCACATAGAACGAAGGTGCGTTCCGGTCCATATTCAACTTCCCTGACATAGGTGATGAGACCGGATGCTTCCAGTTTGTCCATTAAAAAGAAGGGTGCTTTCCGGGAAAAATCGTTGCAAAAATCACTGCGCGGGTGGTATAGGACCGGAATAGATCTTCTACAAAAAAATATCATAGGCAGTATCCGCATAGGATAGGTCCTTGTACCTGCTCTCTTCCGGAAATGTATAGGTATTTAGCCAGTCTAAGAGCTCCAGATCCATTCCCATGCCGCGATAGGTATATTGCGGCGCATGCAGATGGAGATCGGTCATACCGGGCAGAATCAGCTTCCCCCTGCGATTAAGAACCCTCATATGCCGATCCGCCTCCGGCAGCGTCTTCGAAAGAGAGGCGATCCTCCCCTCCTCATCTACGACCAGATAGGAGTCTCTCTTACCTCCAGCTTTCTTTTTTTCATCTGCAAAAACAAAGTCTCCCCGCAGGGCAAACCGCTCCATCTACAATTTCCCTCCGCCTTCGTCAGAAATTTGTCTTCCGCAATGAGAAACCGCTCGTGCGTACCCTCCGCTATCTTCTCTCTCTCATCGAAGACAGCAAAAGAAAAGACCAACTTCCTCCGATCGATCTCCGTTAGTTTCGTTTCACAGGTGACTTCCATTCCCACCGGTGTGGGCGCCAGATGGGACAGCTTGACTGCCGTCCCAACGGTTCCTTCCCCTTGAGAAAGGAAGGGGGCTACGCTCTTCCATGCCGTTTCTTCAACCAGCGCCAGTAACCTGGGCGTCCCCAGCACCGGGAGCGTTCCACTTCCCAGTGCCCTGGCCGTATCTTCCTGCGTCACCTTTATTTTAAGCTTTCCCGGCAAGGCCGACCTGCAGTCCCTGATGGCCTCCCGCTCTTTCCTGTTGTTCCTTTTTCTCCATCGATCTTCCTTTCGCCTCCGTCTCGCTTGCGCAGCAAGGTCTTTTCGCCGTCCCTCTTGCCCGCCTTTCGTTCTTTTTTTACGTATCCGAACGGGCGTAGCAATTCTTCATGGTATTGCTGGCTTCATAGAGCACACTGTTCAAGGTTTTCTGCGCCTGTTTTTTTAACATGGCGGCGACTTCCTCATTGGCACTCTCGCAGAATCCCGCAATGATTTTCTGATCCTGGGTTGCCAGTGTGGACATCTTCTCATCGTAACGGTTCAAAATCTCGTGTCCCTTCGACAGCACCGCATTCTCATAATGCTCGATGTGGTTGAGATTCTTGCTGTAGGCCGCATCCGACAAGGCTGCGATCAGACGGCTGACCCAGTAAAACTGTTCCGTGGAAGCATCCTGGGTCGTACCGGAGAGATAAGCCGGCGTCCGATGAATATTGGTGTAAAAAGGCGCCATCGCATTAAAGGCATTGGACGCAAAGGCCAGCCACTCCACGGAGCGGAACGCCTCCGGAACATCCCCTCTGATTTGAATCAGTGCCATAAAGTCATTTCGATTGATGCCGATGGAACGGTAAGCCCCTCTCATGGAAGTCTCTCCGTAAGTGGCATAGGGATCGAAGGGCGTTCCCTGATAGTGGGAGGAAAGAAGATATTTCACATCCTCTACCGTCAGTTTCTTCTCCGGGATCAGGCTCCATGGAATATCATCCGATTCCGGTCGAAAATCCGCCCCTGCTCCGTCCCAACGGTAGGTATGCGGATTCAGGTACCCTGCCCATATACCAGGCACGCGGCGTGTTATAGACATGGTCCGCATCGTCATGGGAACCGAAAGTAGCGCGCGGGTCAAAAGGTTTCCCCGGCGTCCGATCCAGGTGGAATTTTTGCGATAAACTGCTCCATGTCTGCGGAGCAGAGATGATCCTCTTTTTCTCCAAACGCATCCTTCAGATCAAAGGAATCGATGCCAAGCTGATTCGGCATAATCACCACTCTGTCATCCGGCACCCTCTTGGCCATCCAGTGATGACCGCCGATCGTTTCCATATACCAGACTTCCTTCGAATCGGAAAAGGCAATCCCGTTGCTCTCATACGTGCCATATTTCTCCAGAAGCTCTCCCAGCCGCAGAACACCCTCTCTGGCCGTTTTGATATAGGGAAGCACCAGAACAACGAAATCTTCCTCCCCGATTCCTCCGGAGGCAGGCTTCTCCTTTTGATCCGCCTCGCTCTTTGAAACAAATTCCAAAACCGGATCCGCTCCCTGCACCCGCGGGTTCGAGGTGATCGTTTCCGTTGCGGTCATTCCGACATTGTATTCATTGACGCCGCTGGCTGCCCAGATCCCGACAGAACCGGTCGCATTCGGGCAGCAGGTATAGCGAAATGCTTCCTTCGGCAGCTCCACCTTCTGGCCGGTCATTTTTGGATTGATATTCTTTTGCCTGCTCTTCCGGCTCCACCACTACAAACTTCTTAGGTGCAAAGAGTCCGGAAGGAGAATCGTCGTTCCTGGCAATCATCGTAGAACCGTCATAAGTTGCTTTTTTTCCTGCAAGAATCGTTGTACAAGACATTGAATCTTCCTCCTGTATTTTTTTCATCTTTGTTGATCTATTCGTATGACCATTCTTCTGGTCCAGCCATACTGCTTTTATTGTAACATGGAACGAATTTTGCATAAAACCTGAAATCTCTCGAGTTGAAAAATATGAAATCTTTCGAATTGAAAAATATGAAATCTCTCGAGTTGGAAAACATGAAATCTCTCGAGTTGGAAACATGAAATCTCTCGAGTTGGAAACATGAAATATCTCGAGTTGAAAATGTGAAATCAATCGAGTTGAAAATGTAGAATCCATCGAGTTGAAAATGTGAAATCTCTCGAGTTGGCTTTTGACGAGTACCTCCAGTTGCGATACAATGTGGTCTTTCCCATGCCACCTACCAAAGAGAAGACGGCATTTTTGTCATTCCGATCACTTGCCTTCGTAATTAAAAAAATTGGCATCCTGATTTCCTCTGTCATAAACCAATTCTTTTGATCGATCGCCAATCAAATTCCTTAATCGAAAAAAGGTTCCTGCCGCAAGACAGGAACCCTTTTTGACGATCTTTCATTGCCAAATCACCGACTCGTTTTTTAGAAGATCTTGAGGAAAAACCCCTTCCGGTGGCAAATCGGACTTTAAATCCCCTTCACGGGGTAAATCGTCCTTTCCGAATCTGCTTTAGCGATCTTCCACCGCCGGCTGAGGATAAGCCGTATTCTTCAAAAACATGCTCTTTTTCAGATATTCATCCGTACCGAAATAGGTCCTCACCCGCACGGACTTATCGAAATACAGCATGATTAAGAAGAAGCCGAGGACGCCAAAGAGCAGGGGTCGGCAGCATAACGCCCCAGAAAATCCCAATCGAAAGACCGGCATAAGACCCCAGGGTGATCGCAAAGAAGATCGTAGTCAAAACGGAGCCTACAATCTGAATTCCGAACAGGATCACTTTCACCATTTCATAAAAATGGACGAACTCCGTGTCCTTCTTCTGGATCATGACGAACATCTTGATGCAGATGAATACCCCAACGGCATTGCTGATGAGCGGTATAAAGCCCCCCTTCATCCCACCAAGCAGCAGTCGAAGGACACGGTAAGCATCATAGATGCCGATGAGCAGATATAAATAGGTAAGAACCGCCAGAAATCCTCCCAGCTTCTGAAAAGGATGGGTAATCGGACGGGAATCCGAAACGCCCAGCTTTTTCTTCCATCTTCCCCTGCACATTGTCAAACATCCCCTGCGCATCCTGTGTAAAAGTGGTTGTACCTGTTGTCTGTGAAGAACCGCTACCCGCATTTTGCTCATTCCCCGAATCGGATGCGATTTTCTGTCCGCAGTAAGGACAAAATTCGGATTGATCTGCAATCTCTTTCCCACAGTGAACACAAAACATAATTTTTTTCTCCTCTCTAGAACTTTACGGTCTCTAGAACTCATTGAAACGCATCAATTCTAACATTGGAGGAGAAAATCCGCAAGCTTTCTCCGATGGAAGACCCTGTGCCCGGTTCCGCAGGACGAATGTATTTTTATACCGAGAACATCGAGACTTCCTGCTTCAGCCCCGCCACCATGTGGGAGAGACCGTTGGAAGATTCCTTCATCTCCTGGAGGGAAGCACTCTGTTCTTCGGAAGAGGCTGCCAGATCGCGCATGCTGTCCGCAATGGAGGCGGCATCCTTGCCGACCATCTCTGCATCCACCTTCACTTCATCGGAAATGCGAGCCAGTTCTTCCACTTCCTGCATGGTTCCGCTCATCTGACCGGCGATACCGGAAACACTGTCGCGGATTCCGTTAAACTTCTCTCCCGCCTCATTGATGACATCGGAACTCTGATCGACCGTGTCGCTGCCGGTTTTGGCCGTATCGATGGCCTGTAACATTTCGGACTGAATCGATTGAATGACTTCGGCAATGCTGGTTGCCGCCTCGTTGGATTCCGCCGCCAACTTCCTGACTTCCTCCGCTACGACTGCAAAGCCTTTTCCGTGTTCTCCGGCTCTTGCCGCCTCAATCGAGGCATTTAGAGACAGGAGGTTCGTCTGGGAAGCGATCCCGTTGATCACGGAAGAGAATTCTCCGATTTCCTGTGCCCTTTGTTCCAGCGTTTCCATCACTGCAACGATATTGTTCATGGACTCCTTGCAGGCATGAATCTGTTTCACCGCATTCTGGGCGACTTCGGATCCCGATACCGCTTCCTGTGTAATGGTTGCCACCGTTTCGGAGATTTGATTGAAATCCTCTTTGACCCGCTCCATGGACGCAATCATCCGCGTCATGGACTCTGCAGCACCGGAGGTTGCCTGCATCTGGGAATCCGCCTGCTTGGCACTCTCTGTAATGCGAATTGCCATCTGGTGAGAGACTTCCGCCAGGGTATCCGAAGCGCAGGACAGCTCGTCTGAGGAGGTCGCCTGCGTCGTAATCGCCTGATTGGTGGTATTTAGGAAGCTTCTCATCTGGCTCATGGCATCATTGATGTTATCCGCCAGTCTGCGCAGATCGTTTTTGACCACCAGATGAATTTCATTGATAAAGACCTTCCCGTCTTCTCCCTTGCCGATCGCCCTCGTCATCTTTTTCAATCGGATAGACGATCTTGCGAATCACATAGGTGAAAAATGATGGCAAAACTGAGGGCAACCAGAATCAGTGAAAGAATCATGACAACCGAATACGTTCTGACCTGGCTAAGCATGTGTGCAATCGAGCTGTCCAAACGATTTTCCAACAGGGTCTCAAACTGGTTGAGCGGTGTCATGATGGCATTCTTCTGACTCATATACGTAGAATCATTCATGATCCGATTGGCGAAGGCTTCCTCGCTTTCCTCCGGCTGTTTTTTCCTGACTTCCTCTGCCGAGAGCTGGTGCGCAATGGCGTTAAAAGCGATGGTTTCGGTTTCCGCCAATTTGGTCGAAAGATCGGAGGCCTGCTGCAGGAGATCCATTTCATCGTCGGTAAAGCCCTGCTTCCTCATCAGGTCCGTCAACTTGATCGGCTCTCCCGCTGTATTGGCAACCGCCGCCTTGACATTTTTCCGGCACCGTGCTCCAGAAATCCGCATTGTATCCCACCGGTCTTGCCTGTTTTTCCTGCCCGGATATTGACAATATCCATATAGATCTCTTTGTACTTTTTCATTCCCTGTCTGCGCATAGAGTCTGGCAAAATTGGTCAAATCATTGGAACTCTGCCTTAACTCCTCCGCCAGTTTCAAAGAATCCGTATAATTCTCCTGTGCTGCAATCAGCTTCTTAATGCTGCCGTGCAGTGCCATAAAGGAAAGTGCACAAAGTGCCAATAACAAGACTGCCCCGGCAAGTAAAGCCCTTACCACCCTGCTTAATCGACATTTCATCCTCCTTCTGCCTTCTCTAATCCGGCCTCTGCCTTATCAATTTGAGGCGATACCCTCTCTATTTCGGTCAAAAGCCATTCAACATTAACAAAAATTTTCAAAATTCATAGACCTCTTATGTAAAATTTTCTATCTTTCTTTGCAAAGGAAATACTCTCTCCCGTAATTCTAAAATTAGAAGAAAAGGGCGTTAAACATTGCCCTTGTTTGACCGATAGAAAAGATGAGGCTTTTTGGTTCCTAAAGTAGAAAAAGGGATTTTTTTATTTTTTTCAGTAAAGGAGAGAAAATGGGTAAGAATGATGCGATGAGCAAACAGGAAAAAGGGGAGACGCGGTCCTGTCGTCTTAACGATGAAACTCAATGAAGACTATCTGCGCAGCGTATCGGTAGAGCGAAAATTCAACTATACATTCAACATCATCCTCATTCGAATGTTGATTGTAGTTGCTGCACTCTTCATCGGCATGATCTTCGCGTGGTTTCAGTTCAATCAGATGTACACCACCCTATTATCAAAGCGCCATCCTCGCCGGTGATATCACGACCCATACCCACTCCATGGCCAAGAATGCGATCTGGGTCAGCTGGACCACCAACAAGGAGGAGGCCGATACCAGAGCACAGGGCGCCAGCACGGATGCCCAGTCCATGACAGAAGACATCCAGAAACTGATGAAATTTTACCCGAACAACACGACCCTGACCTCCATTCAGACAAACCTGGATCAGATCACACAGGGGCGCAGGGCTATTTGGAACTGATCAACAAAGGCGGCTCGAAGGAAGAAGCTTACAACTACTTCAACAAAAAAACATGGCGCCCTCCATGCGGGAAATCATCAAAAATACAGAAGTATTGGAGAGTACTGTCATGTCCGATTCCAAAGCCGCTTATCAGAGTTCCCTCATTGCAAGTACGATCATTATGATCCTGGCGCTTCTGATCATCGTACTCTTCGTCATCTTTATCCGCAATGCCCGCAGACAGCTGACCAATGCCATCGTGGAGCCCGTGGAAGAAGTATCCGGTGCGGCAAAAAGAAATTGCCAACGGTCATCTGGATCTTACCCTCAACTATGAGGCAGAGGACGAACTGGGCGGTATGACAAAGAGCATGAGAGAAACCGCAAGGGTCCTAAACGGCACCATTCAGGATATTATCGCCACCCTCGGCCGCCTTTCCAACGGCGACCTGACACAGGGCACCACCCAGCATGAACTCTTCCGTGGAGACCCTCAAGCCTCTGGAAGACAACGTCAACGCCCTGATGAACAAGATGAATGAAATCATGAGCAATATCAAGGATTCTACCGCACAGGTCGCCAGCGGTGCAAGCAACATGGCACAGGGATCTCAGGATCTGGCAGAGGGAGCAACCGATCAGTCCGCTTCCGTCCAGGAGCTGACCGCTTCCGTCACTACCGTCTTAGAGCAGACCAAGTCGCTGACGAACTCGATCTCCGAAGGAAAGCAGATTGCAGACGAAGTCAAGAACACCTCTGCAGAAGGAGCCGATAAGATGCATGAGGTGGTGGACGCCATGGCGAAGATCACCGAGGTTTCCAATGAAATCTCCGGCATCGCCAGAACCATTGAAGATATTGCTTCCCAGACCAACCTCCTATCCCTCAACGCCTCCATCGAAGCAGCCAGAGCCGGGCAAAGTGGCAAGGGATTTGCTGTGGTTGCCGATGAAATCAGGGCGCTTGCCAGCGACTCTGCAGAAGCCGCCAATCGCGCCAAGATCCTCATTAACTCCTCTCTGGAGAGCGTGAACAGGGGTAATGCCGTCGTCGAAGAGACCAGTAGCGCTCTGACCAAGATCACAGAAGGGATCGACCGCATTCAGGAAGTGATGAACACCAACAATACGGTCGCCAGGCAACAAAGCGACGCCATGGAAGAAATCGGCAAAGGCATTGATCAGATTTCCCAGGTTGTCCAGACCAACGCCGCCTCTGCAGAAGAGAGTTCCGCCATCTCCCAGGAGCTCTCCGCCCAGTCCGAAACCTTAAACGGGCTTGTCGACATGTTCAAACTTCGAAGGCCTAAGGCCGGAAAAAGAGTAAGCTTTCAATTTCACTTTCCGGTCATTTGATTTCAAATAGATCAGGGAGCCGTTATCTATAGGGTGACGGCTCCTTTTTCTCGCCTATCAAAAAGAGAACCGGACAAATGATCCGGTTCTCTTCTCTCTTGTTCGTAAAATCCAAAATACAAGTGAATTCTATTAGACAAGTGCGTTCTAAAATGCTTTACCGTCTGTTGGCGATCGCTGCCTGTGCTGCCGCCAGTCTTGCCACCGGCACACGGTAAGGACTGCAGGAAACATAGTCCAGACCGATCTTGTGTGCAAATTCCACAGAAGACGGATCGCCACCATGCTCGCCACAGATACCGATCAGCATACCGGGACGGGTCTGACGTCCCTTCTCGACCGCCATCTTCATCAGCGCACCGACACCCTCGGTATCCAGCTTCGCAAACGGATCGGATTCCAGGATCTTCTCGTCGTAGTAGGAAGTTAAGAACTTACCTGCATCATCACGAGAGAATCCAAAGGTCATCTGGGTCAGATCGTTGGTGCCGAAGCAGTAGAACTCCGCTTCCTTCGCCAGCTTATCTGCAATCAGGCAGGCTCTCGGGATCTCAATCATCGTTCCGACCTTATAGGAAATGTCCGCCTTTGCCCTGGCAATTTCCTCATCCGCAGTCTTCACAATGACCTTTTTCACAAATTCAAATTCCTTCTCGGAACCGGTAAGCGGTACTTCAATCTCCGGATCCACATTCCAGTCCGGATGATCCTTCTTAACTTCGATCGCAGCACCGATGACGGCTCTGGTCTGCATCACGGCGATTTCCGGAAGGTAACCGCCAGACGGCAGCCGCGGTGACCCATCATAGGATTGAATTCTACCAGTCCTGCGATGATGTCCTTGATCTGCTGTACGGTCTTGCCCCTGCGCCTTGGCAACTTTCTCGATCTCATCCTCGGTCTTGGGTACAAATTCATGAAGCGGCGGATCCAGGAAACGGATGGTTACCGGATCTCCTTCCATCGCCTCTAACAGTTCCTTGAAGTCTGCCTGCTGATAAGGCTGAATCTTTGCAAGAGCCGCCTCTCTCTGTTCCAGGGTATCGGAGCAGATCATTTCACGGAAGGCAGCGATTCTGTCCTCATTAAAGAACATGTGCTCCGTACGGCAAAGGCCGATTCCCTCTGCGCCGAGCTCTCTTGCCTTCTTGGCATCCGTCGGGGTATCCGCATTGGTACGAACCTTCATCTGACGATACTTGTCCGCCCAGCCCATGATACGAGAGAATTCTCCTGCAATCTTGGCTTCTACAGTCTTAATCTGGCCGTCATAGATATTGCCGGTCGTTCCGTCGATGGAGATGAAGTCTCCTTCATGGAACTCCTTGCCACCCAGAGTAAACTTCTTGTGCTCTTCGTCCATCACGATGTCGCCGCAACCGGACACACAGCACTCACCCATTCCACGGGCAACCACAGCCGCATGGCTGGTCATACCGCCTCTGACGGTCAGGATTCCCTGTGCGCTCTTCATGCCGGTGATGTCTTCCGGAGAGGTCTCCAGACGAACCAGAACGACCTTCTCTCCCTTGGCAGCCCACTCCACTGCATCTTCTGCCGTAAATACCACCTTGCCGCAAGCAGCGCCGGGAGAAGCACCCAGTCCCTTGCCGATCGGTGTAGCCGCCTTTAAAGCTGCCGGATCGAACTGCGGGTGCAGAAGGGTATCCAGGTTTCTGGGATCGATCATCGCAACCGCTTCCTGCTCCGTCTTCATTCCCTCGTCCACGAGATCGCAGGCAATCTTCAGAGCCGCAGGAGCGGTTCTCTTGCCGTTACGGCACTGCAACATGTACAGCTTGCCATTCTCGACGGTAAATTCCATATCCTGCATGTCATGATAATGATCTTCCAGCGTCTTGCAGACGTTCAGGAAGTCCTTATAAGCCTGAGGGAACTTCTGCTCCATCTCTACAATCGGCATCGGGGTTCTGACACCGGACACCACGTCTTCGCCCTGCGCATTGGTCAGGAATTCGCCCATCAGCTTCTTCTCGCCGGTTGCGGGATCTCTGGTGAATGCCACACCGGTTCCGGAATTCTCATTCAGGTTACCGAAGACCATCGGCATGACATTGACGGCTGTTCCCCAGGAATAAGGGATGTCGTTGTCTCTACGATAGACATTTGCTCTCGGGTTGTCCCAGGAACGGAAAAACGGCTTCAATGGCTAACTTCAGCTGCTCGACCGGGTCCGAAGGGAAGTCCTGTCCCAGCTGTTTCTTATATTCCGCCTTGAACTGTTCCGCAAGCTTCTTCAGATCCTTGGCATCCAGGTCGATGTCGTAGTGAACGCCTTTCTCCGCCTTCATCTTGTCAATCAGTTGTTCAAAATATTTCTTGCCGACTTCCATGACGACATCGGAGAACATCTGGATGAATCTGCGGTAGGAGTCATACACAAAAACGCTCTGAATTTCGGATCCGGATTTCCCTGAATCATCGCTGCAACCACTTCGTCGTTCAAGCCCAGATTCAGAATGGTGTCCATCATACCGGGCATGGAAGCGCGTGCACCGGAACGAACGGAAACCAGAAGCGGATTCTTGAGATCGCCGAACTTCTTGCCGTTCTCCTCTTCCATCTTCTTCACGCCGTCCATCGCCCTGTCCCATGATCTCATCATTGATATGGCGGCCATCTTCGTAATACTGTGTGCAGGCTTCCGTCGTGATGGTGAAGCCCTGAGGCACCGGGAGACCGATGTTGGTCATTTCCGCAAGGTTTGCGCCTTTACCGCCGAGAAGCTCGCGCATATTGGCATTTCCCTCGTTGAACATATAAACCCATTTTGCCATTTGCCATTCCTCGTTTTTTTCTGCGCCGCATTTGTCATCCACGAATGCTCCGCATGCAGCGCCGACACGGAATCCGCGGTCGAGTTTCCCCTGAATCACTTCTTTATGATAAGTTCTGCCTGAGCAGATACCTATTCACCCCTTTGAAACATAGAAAAAGAGCCAACCTTACACAGTGAAATTCAGCCATGCGGTCCACCCTTTGGAAGAAAGCTGTCAAAAAAATAAAGAGGTCGAAGAAAGCACGGTTGTCTTCCAAATCCTTCTCGGAACGAATCGTCCACGCAACGGCGGTGGAAGAAAACCACGCACGGCACAGACGCCTGGAAAGATTATTTCTGCAGCGGTAATTATAAGCTATAAAGTCCGGTCTTGTCAAAAAAATTGCAGAGCAGATGTTTGACAAAAAAATGAAAAAAATTCTTGCGCCGATCTGTGACGCAGGATCCTGAAAAAGAGGTAGACAACTGTCCGCGGAACACCTCCGGGTGTCTGAAGCGGAACCAGCATACAAAAAGGGGCTGAAAAGACTCGATGCAATAAATCCCTTTTTGCCATATTCCCGCAAAAGCGCATCGACTTTTTTTCACAAAGAGAAAAGTCCAGTGTCTCCGCCTTGAGTTCCACAATGAGCGGCACCCTGCCATCCACCAGATTCAAAACCTCCGCAAATGTCGGAATCTTTTCCTCAGAATCCTGAAGGTGAAACCGTTGAAGCTCCTTCAAGGTATAATCCAAGACCCTTCCGGATACCTCCGGTGTTTCCAGAACATCCGCAGAGGAAGCGCCCTCTTTTGGACGCTCCGCAACGCTCCCCTCCTCCTCTCCGCACTTCCCTCTTACCATCCGCGCCAGTGTCCCGTCATGGAACACCACCGGAACACCGTCCGCCGTCAGCTGTACGTCCAGCTCAATCCCGTACCCCGCATCGACCGCACGGCGAAACGCCGCAAGAGAATTCTCCGGAATATTTGCTTTCGGATCGAACAGCCCCCGGTGTGCATAGAGAACACCGGAAAAGGGTTCTTTCGCGGGCCTGTTCCACATCCGTGGCATCACCATCCAAAGATACAGTACCGTAAGAAGCAACCACACCCCAAGCATCGGGAGCAAATAAGCGATCATCCTACATCCATCTCCTTGCTATCTGAATCACCACAGAAATTCTAATACAGGGTGCAAGAAACCGCAAGAAAAAATCATTCTCCGCTGAAATATATCTTTCTTCCAGCGGAAAATGATTTTTTTACCGTGGGGACAAATCCCTTGCCTTCTCTTAAAAAACTTCTTATACGGCAGGTGCGGTTTGAACTACGTTCACACCCTCTATCGTATTTCCCTGCGCATCCTGCGCTTCCACCATCTTGAAGTAGCTGATATCTCCTTCCAGATGATCGGAAACCTCCTTCAGTCTCGTGGCGGCATGCGCCATGGTGGTGATGTTTGCATTCAGTTCTTCCATAGAGGCGTATGTTTCCTGCGTAGCAGCTGCATTGTCCTGAATAATTCCGGACAAGTTGGAAATCACGCTCTCCACATTATTTTTGGAGGTTCCTGCCGCATCGGTATTGTTGCTGATCTCTCCTGTCTCTGCCTGGTATTTTTTTCCACGCCCTTGATGACGAGGCCGAACTTATCCATGGTCTGCTTTAATTTTTTTCCTGCTGCTCGGAAACTGCATTGCGGACGGTATCCATGATACTAACCGACTTCACCGACTGCTCCGACAGCTCTCTGATGACCTCCTCGATGCTGGTCGCAGATTCGCTCGACTGGTTGGCCAGCTTTCGAATTTCATCCGCAACCACCGCAAATCCCTTTGCCGTTTTCTCCGGCTCTGGCCGCCTCAATCGAAGCATTGAGCGAGAGGAGATTGGTTCTGCTGGCGATGTCCGTGATGATGTTGATGGCTTCTTTGATCTTCTCCGCAGACTCATTGGTCCTTGCCACCTGTTCCGCAATGCTCTCAATCGCCTCAATCGACTGGTCATTCGAATTGGAAAGTTCCCGGATAATGGCACTCGATTCGTCAGAGGCTTTTTTTCATATCTCCCGACATGGCGTTGAGATCCTCTACATTCGTCAGAATGCGCTCGATCACGCCGCCCATATCTCCCATATCATGGGTGACCGTATCGGCGATGCCGGACTGTTCGACGGCTCCCTGTGAGATGTGCTCTACCGCCTTGCTGATGTTACCCGCCGCCTCATCGGACTGATTGGCCACGGTGGAGAGATTCTCACTGGCTTCCAGAAGCGTTGCCATGGAAGTGCGAATCCCCTTCACCGCCTCTCTCAGTTTGAGGCGAAGCTCCCGAATGTGCCTTGCCATATCCCCGATTTCATCCGAACGCTCCATGACCTTGCGGTCCATCCGGCTGTCCAGGTCTCCCGAGGAGAGAACCACGATGTAATCCGATACCTTTTCAATCGCCTTTGACATGCGTCTGGATTCCAACACGCTGGCAATCACCCCCAGCAAGAGAACCACCAGTCCCGCCAGGATCAATTGGAAAACACTTTTCTGAATCGACTGATTCATTTTGGCTGCCGGGACCCCTGCAAAGGTCATTCCGATAATCGATTGATCGGCATTTCTGACCGGCATATAACAGACGAAGTACTTCTCTCCGTTCACCTCTCCCTTGGTGGACATATAGGTCTGACCCTTTTTTTAATACCTGATCCACCACCGCCGCAGAGGCCTTGGTTCCAATGAGCCTCTTTCCGTTAGAAGCATCGACCACCGTCGTTAAGAGTCTTGTATCTCCGTAAAAAAAAGTGAGCTCATAACCGGTCGCTTCCTTCAAATTGTCGACCAGATTAAAATCTCCGGTCAGTTTCCAGTCTCCCTTATACACATCTCCCTTTTTTTATCCTGGTGATAATCTCCATCCGCAGAATATGCAAGGACGCCGCTAAAACCCGCCGAAACACTCTGCAAAGCCTCCTCGATGATCTTCTGCCTGATGATGCCCGCCGAAACGAAGGTGATGACGATCATCATGATCAAAAAGCGGATTCACCGTCATCAGCAAAAAGCCGCGCCATCATGTTCAATCTGAACTTCCCGTCCTTCATATCCTCCATCCTCCTGATTGACTCCCTGCCAGTGCAACGTAACCTGGACTTTTAAAAAAAGACATTTCGTCTCAACAAATCCTTTCATTGAAACAAAATGTCTAAGACTTCTATTTATATCGGAGCAATACAGAAAAAAATGTAGAGGAAATGCGATTCTACGGAAGATTTTTTTACCGCTTTTTCCGTTGGAAAATCCCCTTGATGTACGATCAGTGAATCCTTAGGTTTTTCTTCCTGCTTTAGCCTTCGGGAACATACGCCCTTCTTGCCGCACTGATCATCGGCTTCTCTTCCTCCCCTGCCTGCTCTTGCCCCTGGGCCTTCGCCGGATGTGCTGCCTCATCATCCTTTGTTTGCACATCTGCATGGTCATTCGCCAGAGGTGTCACCTCTTCCTCTTTCGTCTGCACATCCACATGCGCATCCGCCTGGTGCACCGCCTCTGCGTCCTGCTGATTCTGTGTTGAAAGTGCCTGATCCTCTAACGGCACCTCATCCTGGTGCAGCAGACCTGTTGTTTCCTGCTCCACCGTCACTTCGGCATTTCCACTTGCGTAAGCAACCCCGTGAAAAATGCCGGCGCCTCCGAGGAGCATCAAAGAGGCGACGCCTCCCTTTACCCATTCCTTCCGCCCTGCAGAATGGTTGGCCTCCCCTCCAGCACGCAGGCTTCTCTTCTCTGTGAAGCGTCCATGAATGACCGATCTCAATTCTTCGTTTCTACTTGCTCTATTTGATTGATTGTCTTTGATTGTGTCTCTGATCCCACTTTTGCATTGTCAACACCTGTCCACCCTAGCTTTCATAATCATTGTAATTATCATATTTTGCAACTTTATGTAGTTTTACATAATTGATTATGATTGTCAAGCCTTTGCGACAAAATATCCGCAGGATTGTTTGCGGTTCCCTAGTCGCAAAGACGAACCGGCGATTGCAAAGATGAACCGGTGGTTACAAAGACGGACCTACGCTTGCAACAGGCTGACTTTCGTCCCGGACGGTCTTCTGCCAAACGGGCGATGGTGAAAGCTTCAGTTATCCTGAAAGTGTCAGTTGTCCTCTTCGGATTCATCCATCTGGTAGACCGTCCGTTTTCTGGCCTCCTCATCCGAAGCCAGGTACTCGTCATAGGTGGTCCGTTTATCGATCAGGCTGCCATCCGGCAGAATCTCCATGATGCGATTGGCCGTGGTCTCTACCACCTGATGATCTCTACAGGCGAACAGCTCCACCCCCGGGAATTTGATCATCCCGTTGTTGAGGGCGGTAATCGATTCCATATCCAGGTGATTCGTCGGCTCGTCAAAGATCAGCACATTTGCCCCGGAAATCATCATCTTGGACAAAAGACAGCGCACCTTTTTCTCCTCCGGAAAGAACCTTCAGACGTTTCACACCGTCTTCTCCCGCAAAAAAAGCATTCTGCCCAGAAAGCCGCGCACATAAGTGGCATCTTTGTTTTCGGAATATCCCGTCAGCCATTCGGCGATGGTTGCATCCGAATCAAACTCCTTCGTGGAATCCTTGGGAAAATAGGACAGAGAAGTGGTAATGCCCCACTTGTACTGTCCCTCATCCGCTTCGATCTCTCCCGTCAGGATACGGAAAAAGAGTGGTCTTAGCCAGTTCATTCCCTCCCACAAAGGCGATCTTATCCTCCTCTGCACAGTGAAGGAAATGTTGTCAAGGATCTTGACTCCATTTAACGTCTTGCTGATTCCCTCCACTTCCAGTACTTCGTTTCCAATCTCACGATCCGGACGGAAATCAATATAGGGATATTTTCTGCTGGAAGGACGGATGTCGTCCAGTTCGATTTTTCTCCAGGGCCTTCTTTCTGGACGTCGCCTGTTTGGACTTGGAAGCATTGGCGGAGAACCTGGCGATAAACTCCTTTAATTCCTTAATCTGCTCCTCTTTCTTTTTGTTCGCCTCCTTCATCTGGCGCACCATGAGCTGGGACGACTCATACCAGAAATCATAATTTCCGGCAAAAAGCGTGATTTTACCATAGTCTATGTCGGCAATATAGGTACATACCTTGTTCAGGAAATAACGGTCGTGCGAAACCACGATCACGGTATTTTTCAAAATTAATCAGAAACTCCTCCAGCCAGTCGATCGCATCCATATCCAGGTGGTTGGTCGGCTCATCCAAGAGCAGGATGTCCGGATTCCCGAAAAGGGCTCTGGCAAGCAGCACCTTCACCTTCTGTGCGCCACCCAGGTCTTTCATCAATTGATGATGGAACTCGGTCGGAATCCCCAGGCCGTTTAAGAGGCTCTCCGCATCCGCTTCGGCTTCCCAGCCGTTCATCTCGGCAAATTCCCCTCTAACTCACTGGCCCTGATCCCGTCCTCGTCACTGAAATCTTCCTTGGCATAGATGGCGTCTTTTTCCTGCATGATTTGAAAAAAAGGCGGGCATTTCCCTGAATGACCGTACTGAGCACCACCTGATCGTCGTATTTAAAAATGATCCTGCTCCAAAAAAAGAGCCTCTCGCCCGGTGTGATGAATACATCTCCACTCGTCGTCTCCAGACGACCGGAGAGGATTTTTCAAAAAGGTGGATTTTCCTGCGCCGTTGGCGCCGATGATGCCATAGCAGTTGCCTGCTGTAAATTTAATGTTGACGTCTTCAAAAAGCGCTTTTTACCGACGCGCAGTGTGACATTGTTTGCCTGAATCATGCAAAAACTCCTTTATTTTTGATACGCCCGGGAGGATTCTCTTCTCCCGTAACTTCTCCAACAGATCTTCCGGTACAAAGAGGTGACCGTAGCCGGTCGCCAGATCTAGTCCCGGCTTGTTCTCGCCATGGAAATCGCTGCCGCCGCTGATTCTCAAATCAAATTCCTGCGCCAGCTTCCTGATGTAACGCTCATCCGCCTCGGTATGCGTCGGATAAATCGCCTCGATGCCGACGAGACCTGCCTCCTTCATCGTTCTCAGGAGCACTCTTAAATCCGCATCCGGCAGACGGTACAGCATGGGATGCGCCAGAACCGGAACGCCTTCCGCCTCCCTGATCATCCGAACCGCATCCACGGGAGTGACCTTTTCTCTTGGCACATAGCAGGGACAGCCTTCTCCGATATATTTCTCAAAAGCCTCTTTGATGCTCTTCACATATCCGTGGTTGAAGAGATATCTTCCGTAATGGGCGCGCGTAATCACGCCGTCCTGAAATTCCCTCATCAGCTGTTCATAAGTGACCGGCATCCCCGCCTCTGTCAGCTTTTTTCACACATCTTGTGATTTCTGGTGATACGGGATTCAATAAAACGCCTGAGATTCTGCTGAAAGCGCTCCAGATGATAATTGATGAACAGACCAACCACATGAATATCATGATCTTCTTCATGAATCCGGAAGATGGTGGAAAATTCGATGCCGGGAACCAGCTCCATCTGCGGCGCATAACGCCTTACCCAGTCTGCTGCCCTCGTTCAGGCCTGCCGTCGTGTCATGATCCGTCAGTGCAATGGCCTTTAAATTCTTCTTCGCCGCATAGGCCATCAGTTCTGACGGGGAAAAGGTTCCATCGGACTTCAGTGAATGAGAATGCAGATCAATTGCCCTCATACGTTCCTCCCTATCAACCTTCAAAAAGCGGTTTTTATATCGTATCATAAAGCCTCTACTACCGCAAACCGAAGTAAATCAGCCTCTGTCGCTCCCCCGCTTGAGTCGGACATTTCTCCTTCAAGAGCGAAACGGATTCTCCTGCGGCAGCCGGATGAATGTTTTTTTACAGAAGTTCTTTCATGTCCTCCGGAAGCGGAGCCTCAAATCGCAGCGGCTTCCCCGAAAAAGGATGCGGCATGGTGATGAGAGCCGCATGCAGGGCCGCCCTGTTTCATCTGCCCCCTGATAAGACGGGTAGTAGAGGGTGTCTCCCAGCAAGGGGTGGCCGATCTGCGCCATGTGGATGCGGATCTGGTGGGTTCTTCCTGTTTCTAAAATAAGACGCACGAGGGCGTAGCCCTCTTTCTGCTCTTCCACTAAGTAATGGGTGCAGGCGCTCCTTCCCTCCGGATGCACCTCCCGAAGCAGTTTCTCTTCCGGAACCTTGCGGATTTTTTTGCCGTCACGATCCCTTCTTTTTTTCTGCAAAAAAACCGGCACAAAGGGCGAGATATTCTTTTTTTCTGCTCCCGTCCTGCGCCTGCTCAAAGAGGCGTCTTGCACAAATTTGGGATTTGGCAAACAGAATCAAACCGGAGGTCTCCTTGTCCAGCCTGCCAACCACCCGGATTTTATGGTGTTCGCCCTCCTCTTCGAAATGTCCCGCCAGATAATTGGCAAGAGAGTCTAAGAAATGCCCATGAGACGGATGAGACACCATCCCGGCGGGCTTGTTCAGACAAACAAAATCTTCATCTTCATAAACAAGAGAAAGTTCTCCCTTTGCAGGCAGAATCTTTCCCTCTTCTTCCTTCCTTTCATGCAGATGGACTTCCACCACATCGCCCTCCTGCACCGGATGCGCCACTGTGACCCGCTTTGCATTAAGCAGAATCCCTGTCCTCCTTACCCTTTGCATGCGAAATCTCTCCCCGGGAGAGATGCAGCTTCTTCCCTCAGGATCTCCTTAACACACTTCCCGTCCTCTTCTTTTCCGATTGCATAAGTGAACTTCTTATAAGAGTTTCTGTTCTGACTCATTCCACCGCCTTTAAAGAGGTCACCATATCCATTTTTCGAATCGTTTTCGTCACCATCCGGTCCACAAGGAGAGAGACAAAAAAGGTGAGAGCCGTGGCAATGAGATAGCTTCTCAGGGAGGCATTCCTGCCGAACATGACATTGTCCGCTTCCACCGTTTTTCATGAGCCAGATCAGCATCCACCTGCCTGCGACAAGCCCGCCAAGGATGCCCGTCACCGTCATGAAGATCCCTTCTCTGGTCACATAAGACGAGGTTTCTCCAATGTGAAAGCCCAGCACGCGAAGGGTGGCAAGCTCTCTGGTGCGCTCGGAAATGTTCATGTTCGTCAGATTAAACAGCACCACACACGCCAGTGCCCCCTGCTGCCACAATGATCATCATGACTGCGGCATTTACCCCCATTAAGGAATTTTTCAATCTGCTGCCGGTAGATTCCATTCCTTTCATAGGAAGAAACCTCCGAAGCGGTCGCCAATTTCCCCGAATCCTTCAACTGTTCCGCCTGCGAAATCCCCTCCGGTATTTGAGCAAAACGGTATTGATTTCGCTGCTTTCTTGTTTCCTTCCCGTCAGGGACCGGTACTCTTCCTGGCTCATAAAGACATAATGGTTAAAAATAATTTTTCTACAATGCCCGCCACACGAACCCGGATGGTTTCCTTCTCTTCTTTCTTGTTTTTCCCTCTCTTCCCCTGATGTCCTCTTCGCTCTCCTGTATCTGAAGACGGATCTCGTCTCCCTTTTTTACATGCAGAAGATCCGCCATCTTTCTGGTAATCAGTACCCCTTTGTTTTCTTTTCAGTTCATTCTGTCCATTCTTTCCCTCCCCCGTTTGCAGGGTAAAAAAATCATGCGCAAACCGGTCCGGGTCTCCCACCACATAGAGGGACACATCCTTAACGGGATCGACACCTTCCGCAGCGACTTTGCAGCTGTCCGTATGAAGTTCAAAGTGTTCTGCCACCAGGGGGTTCTTGCGGATTTTTTTGCAAGCAGGCTGTCGTACTGCTTCCCGCTTAGGGCCTTCGTCCATCTTTAACACCGCCTGATAACGAATGATCTCATCAAACTGCTTCGACATCACGGAATAAATCGCATCGTAGAGCCCCAGCCCCGTCACCAGAAGCGCCGTACACCCCAGCACGCCGAGTGTCGTCATCAGAAAGCGGATCTTATAGCGAAACAGATTGCGGAACATGACCTTGGTCAGGAAACGAAGCTTTTTTTCCAGAAAGGCATCCTCTCCAGAAGAATGCGCTTCCCCGCCTTCGGTGCCCTTGGTCTCATGAGCTCTGCCGGCGTTTCCTTTAATCCGCTTCCACAGATGAGGGCAGCCGTGCCCATCAGGAGAAAGATTGCCGTGCCGAGAGAATAGAACCAGATGAAAGGGGTCGGCACCAGTTTCAGTGAAGGCAGATCGTAGATAGAAGTCCAGGCTGACATACAGATCATCGGAACCAGCGTCGATCCCCAAATAAGTCCCGTCAATCCTCCCTAAAAAGGAGGCATAAAAGGCATAGGACAGGTATTTTTTTCCTATAGAAAGAGGCGAATACCCCATGGCCTTCCAGACACCGATTTCCGTTCTTTCCTCTTCCACCATGCGTGTTAAGCTGGTTAAACAGGAGAGGGTCGCTACCAGATAGAAAATGATCGGAAAGACATCCCCCAGCGCAGCCATCCGATCGGCATCCGAAGAAAAAGAGCATGTATCCTGCGTTCTTATCTCTTCCAAGCAGATAAGCCCCGGCTTCCTCAATCCTCTTCCTCTCCGGAGCGACTGCTTTTTTTGCGCTGCGCCTGTCGCCTCTTCTTCCATCCTTTTTTTGGCATCTTCTAACAAGGACGCCTTCGTTTTCTGCACCTCTCCTTCGTTTGGCAAAGAGAGGGCATTCTGCCTGCGCAAAGCGGCCGCTTTTTGCATCTCCTGCTCCAGCTGCATGGAAATCTGCTTCTCCACCTGCGGCATTTTTCGAAGAAACGGTGCTCTGCACCTTTTCCGCAACCTTCTTGTCGATCTCTTTGGTAAGCTGCTCCTTACGCTGTGCAAGCAGTTCCTTCGTCTCCTCCTTCAGGGAGTCAATGCTTTTTTTTGCTTCCTTGTCATAGGCCCTCGTATAAGCGTCGAGCTGCTTTGTCCCCTGAAAGGTCGCCACCACAAAGGAATAGGCATCCTGCGAAAATTCCTTCTTCGGCAGATAGACACAGGCCTCCACCGTGCCGCTTCCGACGCTGCTGGTGCCGTGGTTGTCTGTCAGAAAGACCGGGCTTGCCACCACCCCGCAGATCCGGTAGGTCAGGTGCCTTGGCAGATCCTTCCGTTTTTTGTCTCCGGTAAAGGGGATGGAATCCCCGATCTTGTATTTCCCGTCCGTAAGGATTCTCTGCTCCACCACACATTCCGCCTCTTTGCTCTTCGGATTCGGAAGCCTCCCCTCCTTCAGCCACAGACGGTCGATTTGATCCGGCAAAGAATAGAGGGATACCGTCTTGCCCTGCCACTTCAAATCACAGCGGTATCCCCTTCTGCATCCAGAACCTTTTTCGATTGCAAAAGCTTCTGTGGCGCATCCTTTTTCCAGCCGATGGTGGAAAGCAGCTGTACATCCATCAGGTTTTTTTGTCCTGAAAGTAAAGCGCCGCCGTATGCTTCATGTCCGGTGCGGTGACTCTAAGCCCAGACAGAAAACCCACAGCGATCATCACCAGCAGGAAGAGGGAGAAAAACCGCTTCCTGCTGTGCAGAATCTCTCGATGAAGTTCCACTTTCTGTATGTTGGAAGATTTCTTTTTTTCTACCATTGAATCTCTTTTGCCGCCTTCGGATTACCTTTTTTTCTACCATTGAATCTCTTCTACCGCCTTCGGAGTTTCGTTATCGCTCACACTTGCCACTCTTCCGTCCTTTACACGAATCACACGATCCGCCATCGGAATCAGAGCCGCATTATGGGTAATGACCACCACACTCATCCCGCCTCCTTCACGGTGCTCTGTAGTAAGGTCAGTACCTGGCGTCCGGTTTGATCGTCCAGTGCGCCGGTCGGCTCGTCGCAGAGCAGGAGTTTCGGTTTCTTCGCCAGCGCCCTGGCAATCGCCACTCTCTGCTGCTCGCCTCCGGACAGCTGCGCCGGAAAGTGATCCATTCTCTCCTGTAATCCGACGCCGGCAAGCGCCTCTTCCGCCTCCATGTGCTCTTTTGCAGATCTGTGCCGCCAGTTCCACGTTTTTCCTTTGCCGTCAGGTTCGGAATCAGGTTATAGAACTGAAAGACGAAGCCGATGTCAAAACGCCTGTAATCTGTCAGCTGCCTCTCATTAAATGCGCTGATTTCTCTGCCGTCCACAAAAAAATCTCCCCGCAGGTGGCGATGTCCATCCCGCCGAGGAGATTTAGGAGGGTCGTCTTTCCGGCGCCGGAAGGCCCGACAATCAGCGTAAACTTTCCCCTTTCGATCTCAAAAGAAACCTTCTTTAGCGCCTCTACCACCACCTCGCCGGTCCGGTATTCTCTACCTACTTCGTGAAAACGGATATATGACATCCTCAATGATCCTTCTTTCTATTCTCCTCTTACGCGCGGATCTCTCTGCGTGCCCGGGCACTTCCTGCTAGCCCCCTGTAGCGAGAAGCCGGAGGATCCCTCCTTCCCTCTACAGGTAAGAAGCTTCCTCTAAATCCTTCCTGCAAGCAGGAAGAGCAGTCTTTCCATCGCTCCCGTCAGATACAGATAACCGCAGAGTGCTTCGAACCCCGTCGCCTTATGATAGTCCGACAGGCTCTGGTTCTTTGCCGGGCTTGCTGTTCTGGCATTTCTTCCCCTTTTATAAATTTCTTTCTCCTTCTCATTCAGAAAGGGAAAAAAATCTCTTCGATCAGCCTCGCCTGGGCAGCTGCATTCACCACGCCCACCTTCTCTTTGTTCAGTTGTTTGACCGAGCGATTGGCTTCTTCTGCCACCTTGGTGCGGACAATCAGCTCAAAGACCACATCGCCGACAAAGGCAAAAAGTTAACGGCGAATACGCATCATAATTCTTTTTCCGGAAGCCGAAAGGTCTCCCGAATCCGGCCGGCCAACCCTTCCTGAGGCATCAACGCTTCCTTTGGAAGCGTCAGCTCTTCACGGTCCACTTGACGCCCCTCTCTCGTATCTTCCAGCACAATTCCCTTAGACAGCAGTTCTTCCCGAATGGCGTCTGCCAGAGCAAAGTTCTTTTCCTTCTTGGCTTTTTGTCCTCTCTGCAATCTTTTTCTTCAATTTCCTCTTCACTGATTTCCAGCTGCGCTTTTTTTCCGTCTTTCTTTCCGCAATCAGCCCCAGAACATCGCAAAGCTTCACGATCTCCTCCTTCAGCAGACGGATATACGCCTTGGAGGAATTCTCGTTTACCGTCGTATTGGCAAGCCTCACCAACTCGAATACAACAGAAATCGCATCTGCTGTATTGAAGTCGTCATCCATCACTCTGCGATAAGCTTGTTCATACTCCCCTGCCTTTGCCTTGCCAAGCCCCTCTTCCTCAAAGAGCTCTTCCTGTCTGTCCTCTTTTTCCAGCGCAAAATTTAGATTGGAGACGCAGTTCACCACTCGTGCATAGGACGCCTTTGCACTCTCCATCAACTTGTCCGAGAAATTGAGGGGACTTCTGTAATGTGCCGACAACATGAAGAGACGCAGCACCTGCGGGTCATATTTTTTTGCAGAATGTCTCTGACGGTAAAAAAAGTTACCTAAAGACTTGGACATTTTCCGGTTATCGATGTTTAAGAAGGCATTGTGCATCCAGTATCTGGCAAAGAGATGATGGCTGCAGCTCTCAGACTGCGCAATCTCATTCTCATGATGCGGAAAGACCAGATCCTCTCCGCCACCATGAATATCAATCTCCTCTCCCAGATACCGCTTGCTCATGACGGAGCATTCGATATGCCAGCCCGGACGACCGTCGCACCAGGGCGACTTCCAGAAAGGTTCTCCCTCCTTCTTGGGCTTCCAGAGAACAAAGTCCAGCGGATCTTCCTTCTGCTCTTCTCCAGAAACCTTCAGGGCGCGTTCTCCGCTTCTAAGATCGTCCAGATTCTTGTGCGACAGCTTGCCATAGCCCCTCAAAACTTCTGGTTCTGAAATAGACCGTACCGTCTTTTTGCCACATAGGCGTGACCGCCTGCAATCAGTTCTTCAATCATGGCAATCATGCCGTCGATTTCTTCCGTCGCAAGAGGATGTTTGGTTGCAGGCAGGATATTCATCGCCTTCATATCCTTTTTGCATTCTTCAATATATCTCTGCGAAATCACCGAAGCGTCTACATTTTCTTCGTTGGCCGCCTTGATGATTTTGTCATCGACATCCGTGAAATTGGAAACGTAGTTGACCTCATACCCGCTGTACATAAAATAGCGACGTACCGTGTCAAAAAAATCATCGGTCTGGCGTTTCCAATATGAATCAGGTTGTATACGGTCGGTCCGCAGACATACATGCGCACCTTGTTTTCCTCAATCGGCACAAAATCCTCGATCTTCCCCGACATGGTATTAAAAATCTGAATCATCCCTCTTCTCTTCCTCCCTCTCCTTCATGCAATCTGTTTTGCTTCCTTTGTCCTGCTCTCCGGTGCGGTCTTTATAGGCTCTTCCCTCCGGCTCAGTCTTCCGGTCTCTTCCCCTCCGGTGCAGTCTTCCGAGCTCTTCCTCTCCGGTGCGAAACGAACTCTTCCTCTCCGGTGCGAAACGGACTCTCCTGCCCGGGCAGAAGGCGTAGCGTCACCCCTGCATTCCCTTGCAGGTGCAACCACATCCTCCCCTGCCTCCTTCCGCAGCCGGTGTCTTCTCCGTTTGATAAGTCACATTTCTCGAAAAAGCATCCTGTGCGGAAGTGAGGAGGCAGACCGCCTGCGCGGCAATGCCTTCGCCTTTTCCGGTAAAACCGAGCCCTTCTTCCGTGGTCGCCTTCACATTGATCTGATCTACCTCAAGGTCCAGCGCCTTTGCAAGATTTTTGCGCATCTGCTCGATAAAAGGGCGCATCTTCGGCGCCTGCGCGATAATCGTCGCATCAATATTATCGATCAAGAGCCCTCTCTCCAGCAACATTTTTCCGACCTGAGCAAGGAGTTTGCAGGAATCCGCTCCCTCCCACTTTGGATCCTGATCCGGAAAATGTGCTCCAATGTCACCCAGTGCGGCAGCTCCCAGCAGAGCGTCCGACACGGCATGTGCCAGCACATCCGCATCCGAATGTCCCAGCAGTCCCTTTTCATACGGAATCTCCACCCCGCCGATGATACATTTTCTGCCTTCTACCAGCCTGTGTACATCATAACCTGTTCCTATTCTCATGCATGCTGGCGCCTCCTTATCTGCGCCGATTTCGCTCTTCTTACCTATGCTGCTTTTTTTGCTTTCTTCGCGCAGGGTTCTGATGAACCCCTGCTCTTATCCTCTGAAGTCGGAAAAAAATGTCTGGTGGGTCCTCCGCTCTTATCCCCTGAAGCCGGAAAAAGCTTCCAACTCTTGCGCCGTCGTATCTTGCACGCTTCCCTGCACCATTTCAGGGATCCCCGCCGCGAACGGCAAAAGCCTCCTTCATCTTTTTGCAGACATTCATTTGCCTTGTTCTGCGGAGAGCCGATGACAAAAAGAAAAACCTCCCTCCGCCTTTCTGGAGAAAAACCGCACAAAGAACAGCGCCCCTCTGCATGAGCTGATTCGCCGCCTTTCTAAGAAGACTTCCCTCTTCCTCTCCCTCCTTTAGGAAGAGTACGAGGCTCTCTCCTCGTTCCGGAAGTTCCTGAATCCGGTAGGACAGCAGTTCCTCCATCTGCTTAGACGCACGAAGCTTCCACTGCCAGATCTCCTGCTGCATCTGATGAAAGCGATCCGGCAGGTTCTCATAGAAGTGGTGCATTCCTGCGCAAGCGCACGTACCATCCCATGCTCTTTTTTTGAAAAAAAGGTGATAGGCTCTTTCGCCGCAGCAAAGGAAGACCCGGGTTCCCTTCTTGTAATTCTGAAAGGACTCTACCTTGAGCAGATTCACCTCCCCCGTCCTTTTGACGTGGGGCGCACAGCAGGCGCATACATCAACGCCGGGGATCGTGACGAGCCTGAGGCTTTCGGAATCAATTTCCTTTTTGCTGCGCCAGGTGAGCTGCTTCTGTTCCTCCGCAGACGGAAAAGAGGCGGTCACGGGCAGATTCTGTCTGATGATCCGATTGGCAACTTCCTCCAGCTCTCTAATCTGTTCCTCTTCCAGCCTCCCGTCAAAGTCCATGGTGACCTCATCGTCTCCCAGATGAAAACCGACGTTATGATAACCATAGCGGCGATTCACCAGACCGGAAAAAATATGTTCACCCGTATGCTGCTGCATCTTGTCATAGCGAACCTCAAAGTCCAGTTTGGCAAAGACTTCCGTACCCGCCTGGAACACCTGTCCCTCATGCCCTAGGTGCAACCTGCTCCCTCACTTCCTAGTGCCACCTGTCCTTCGTGCCCAGGTGCAGCCTGCTTCTCGTGCCAAGATGCAACATGCTCCTCATGCCCGGGTGCAACCTCTCCCTCGTGCCCGGGTGCAGCCTCTCCCGCATACCCGGGATCAGCCTGCTCTACAACGGTATGGATGAGGATGCCGTCCTGCAGACGCACCTGAGACACCCGAAGTGGGGACGCCCCCTCCTGCCAGACCCATCCCGTATCACAGGACTGTCCTCCTGCATCCGGAAAAAAAGGCAGACTGATCCAAAAATCAGGTTCTGACTTCCATCCGAAAGCCGCTTGCAGGAAAGCACTCTTGCCCTGAACTCCCGGCAATAGGCGTCCTCATCGTAAAAGCTTCTTCGTCGGTATCGTTTCTTCCTTCACGTTCCGCGTCTCCATTTCCTTAGCAATTATAATCCATTCTACCACGGAACGCACGAGATTACAGTGGAGGAAGAGCACCAACCACCACTGTTGTCAACAAAGAGGAGATAGATTTCCAACCATTCAGTTTTTTTGGCAGCGTAGGGAATTTAGCAAGGATTCCTTTGAACCCAAGGCTTCCTGACAGTAGGATGGTTATTGCGAAGAGTACTTGACACTATCTACACTTTTCCTCCAGTTTGATTCTATCTGCCCTCAGAATACTGTAAATATAATCATCATAGAAACGATTCTTATATAAGTGATGGTCGCGCAGTTTTTGCATCAATGCTAAATCCACAATACTCCAGCAGTTTTTCTTGAACTGAAGTTTATTTCACATGTTTGAGCATATATTTTTATTCACGTCACTACCGTTTTTGTAGTTTGACATATAATCTTCTCTCCACCCTATCCTTAGTATCATACCAGTTTTCCATACCTAGAATAATAACCCTAATCACGGGAACAAGCGATTTTTCTGGATCCCCGTCAAAAACAGATCAAATATCACAAAGTAAAACGAAAGAAAACCCTCCGCAAGCCGTATAGACAAAGGCTTCACAGAGGGTTTATCGGTTTTCAACTGTCAAAGATGGTAACGCACGACAAAGCCGGAAAATCTTAGTTTGGCGATCCCGAGATGGAAGGAACACTGTGCTTTGAAACACCGTCCCGGAATGGAACTTACGTGGTGCTTAAGACGCTTCCTGCAGTACCCGGTTTAATGTACCGGTCACCGTCTTCTTCACCTTGTCCACTTCCGTCTTCAGCGCAAAAAGCAAGTTCCGGATATAATAACTTCTCTGAAAGAGAGAGATAACGTTCATTCATGGAAGCCAGCTTCTTGCCGTTTTGGGTGCGCTCGATGCGGAGCTTGTATAGTCCCTTCACCAGCGCAAGCATTTCCGGTGCATCATTTCTCTTCACTACTTCCGCAATCTCCGCCTCTGCCTTCTTGCCGGTCGAAACAGACAGGCTGTCCATTTCTTCCAGATGATCTAACAGTTCCTTCGCGTCTTCTTCACTGATCACATCGCGCATCTTGTCTTCGCCGCCATCGACCGGAACATAGAGCACGGCACTCTTATCGGATGCAGAGGATAACTGATAATAGAGCTTCTCTTTACCGGCGGAAAGAAACGGCGGGATGGCAATGTCCTTCAGCATGCAAAGACCACGGCTTCCATAAACTACGACTTCTCCCTTCTTCAGCATTTGTACCTCCTGTCTGGAACAAAAAGTCAAATTTTTTTATGTGAAGCGCAAAAAAATTTGGCTTTCAACACTAAAGAAATCATAGCATTTTTCCCGATATAATTAAAAATACCTCTGCGCCGGAAGATACATGAAATGTTCCACAAAATATTTGTCCATCATGGGATTAAAAACTGTGAAAGTCTGTGTGGTCATAGGTAAATCCCGTCTTATCCATGACATGGCGGGATCGCAGGTTCCCATCATAATAGCAGCACCAGACGCCTTCCCTTTGTCTGTCACAGAAGGCGTACCGCAGCATTTCCCGCACCGCCTCCGTCGTCAGTCCCTGATTCTGATAGGGTCTTGCAATCCAGTATCCAAGCTCCGCTTCCGTCTCTTTTCTTCCTCTTGCCCCACTCGGGCTCATGGTTAAGCCGATGGAGCCGATGGCTTCATTGTCTCCTCCCTTCCTTGTGATGGCAAAAATGCCATCTTTTTTTAAAATGGTTCGGATCATATTTCCGGAATAAATCACAGACTCATGCGGAAGCCACCCCGCATTCGGCCCGATGCCAGGATCAGAAGCATAACGAAAAAGCGCCTGTGCATCCGCTTCATCGTCTTTCCACGGGCGCAAAATCAGACGCTTTGTCTCCAGTACGGTTGGAAATCCGGAGAGAGATTCTCGTCATGCAGCGGGCTCTTTCTCCGCATCCATGGCAAGCTTCAGGCAACCCATAATGCCCTGATTGTCATTCAGACTTGCGGGAACAATATAATTCTCCAGATCCTCCATCTCCTTTGTACGGATGTAACCGTTCATATTCTTTTTGACCTTGCTTCGTATCAACGGGAAGAGATGCTCCTGATGCATCACGCCTCCACCGAAGATAATCACCTGCGGACTCAGAAGCATGACACAGGACTGCACCGCCTGCGCGAGGTATTCCGCCTCAAATTCCCAGACTTCCGGGCGCTTTGCAAGACTCTTCGCCTCTTCCTTCCAGCGGTCCTGAATCGCCGGTCCGCTTGCCATTCCTTCTAAACAGGTTCCGTGGAACGGACAATGTCCTTTATAGGTGTCCCCCTGCGCCGGTACCATCTGAATATGTCCCGCCTCCGGATGCAGCATGCCATGTAAGAGCCTTCCATTGGTCATGATCCCGGCACCGATTCCGGTGCCGACGGTGAAATAGACGGCATCCGTCAGTCCCTTGGCACGCCCCCAGGTCACTTCCCCCAGAAGAGAACCGTTGACATCCGTATCGAAGCCGACCGGAAGCTGCAGAGCCTCCTTCACCGCTCCCACAATGTTATAATTCTGCCAGGGAATTTTGGGAGTGGTCGTGATATAGCCGTAGGTGCTTGAATTCCTGTTCAGATCAATCGGCCCGAAGCAGGCAATGCCGATTGCCCGAATCTCTCTCTCTTTAAAAAAATCTAAGATTCTCGGCATCGTTTCTTCCGGTGTCGTTGTCGGAATGGATACCTGTTCAAAGATCCTTCCGTTCTCATTTCCAAGTGCGCAAATCATCTTGGTTCCGCCTGCTTCCAGTGCTCCGTACATCATGACCGTTCCTCCGGTTCCTTCCCTATGCTGTTGTAAATTTCTGTTGTCTGATCAACATCTCCGGGATACAGGACTTCCTGCATTCCCTTACAAAAACATTTGTAAGACGTTCCTTTTTTACAAAAACGGATCTCTATCCCTGTTTTGGACACCTATGTCCTATGACTGCCTGCTGCCCTGCGAATGCGAAGCCGTTTCCAATAGCTTATTCTTCAGCTGGTCCTCGATCTGTCCCAGTTCCGCCTCTGCGATTCTGCGCTTTTTCTCTTCCCTCCGACTGAATCTTCACCACTTCATCCAGTGTAGAGATCAGTTCCGCGTTCGTCTGCTTCAAGGTCTCGATATCTACGACGCCTCTTTCCAGTTCCTTCGCATTCTCGATCGTCGCCGTTTTCAGCTTCTGGGCATTCTTTTTTCAAAAAGCTCATTGGTCATATCAGACACTTCTCTCTGTGCCTTGGCCGCCTGCGCCGAATGCTCAATGCCGAGGGCAATGACCATCTGGGATTTCCAGAGAGGAATCGTGTTGACAATCGTCGACTGAATCTTCTGTGCCATCTCCGTATCGGAAGACTGCATGAGACGAATCTGCGGGCCGGTCTGCAACGCAATATTTCTGGTCAGTTCCAGATCATAGAGCTTCTTCTCAAACCTGGTGCACTTATCATCCAGATCCTTGGCCGCCTGCGCATCCTGCGGAAGCCCGGAGAGCTGTGCCTTCTGCTGTGCTTCTTTGAGATCGGTCGCGCGAATTTCCGCCAGTCTCTTCTTCCCTGCCAGGATGTACATCGTCAGCTCTTTGAAATAGGTCAGATTCATGTCGTACATCTTGTCGAGCATGGTGGCGTCCTTCATGAGCGTGATCTGGTGCTTCTCCAGCTCATTCGTGATGGTCGTCACATTGGTCTCCACCTTGGCATATCTGGTCTGCAGCGCCGCCGCCTTATTCTGCGCCTTGTGAAAAAAGCCCAGAATTCCCTTTTCATTGTCGTCCACCCTCAAAGTTTTTTTGAGTTGCAGAATCAGGTTGGACACCATTTCACCGGTTTCCCCAGATCCTTGGTTCTTACCGACTCAAGGTCTTTTCCGAAAAAAATCCGCCAGCTTTTTTTCTGCGTGCCCGTCCCTGTAATTCAGGACTGCCGTCGTATTCGTGATATCAATCTGTCTGGAAAAAAATCATCCACCTGTTTCTGCTCCTGCGGTGTCAGGTTGGCCTCCTGTGCCAGCTTTTTCTTCCGGAGACAGGGTTTGTGTCTGTAACACCGGTGCCTGTACATTCTCCATCTGTAAGATCGGCGCCTGCGGCGTACTCTCCATCTGCAGGACAGGAGCCTGCGGTGCGCTCTCCATCTGCAAGACCGGGGTCTGTGTGCTCTGTGCCTGCGGGACGGGTGCCTGTTGCACTGCCGGTTCCTGTTCTTCAAATGACAATACCGGTGAGGGTATCTGTTGTTCTGTGCGTTCTTCCATCTCTGCCATCTGTTGTCCTCCCACTCTAACCAGTTCCTATTCTACTGTCTTTTCCTGTACGATCAGGTCGTCCTCGGACAACCCGTCGTGCGCCATCATGGTCTTCATCACGGAAATATCGGATGAGATGTCCCATGAGACGTCTTCAAACAGACTATCAAAAAGCTTTTCAAAAGCCTGATTGATCCCGGTAAGTGATTCCGAAATTTCTTTCTTGGCTTCCCTGATATTATCTCCGATTTCCTCCCGCTCCGAAAGATCCGCATAAGCGTTTAAGAGCTTCAGTGTCGTCGGAAGATAATAACTCATGAACTTTCGAAGCCCTGATGCGGATTCCGGACGTTTTTTGACTTCATCGAAGATCTTTCCCGTAATATTCTCCAGCTTCTCGATCTTCTGTCTCATCTCGATCCGAAATGCGTTCCTTGCACACATGTACCGCTTCCAGATATTTTTCCCCCTCTTCCAGAACCATCCTGGCTTCGGGCGCATTCTTTGCCTGATCGAGGTTTCTCCTCATGGCTTCACCCAAAGACGCTTCTTCCCTGCCTGAACTTCTCCGTCAGAAGATAGTGCAAGTAGGTCTCTCTGGTCAGGATCAGGGTCTCTTCCTGCGCATCAAAGTGGGAATCCGGCAAAAAAACCGCTCTTCATCATCTTCTTCAAGTCTTCCGCCATCTGTGGAACGGGGGCCCCCACCGTCTCTGGAGAGATCTGAGAGCCTCATATAATCTCCCGTCCCGCAGATTCTCCCCAGCTTTTGGTATTTCTTATAGAGTCTGCGCATTCTGCCACCCTTCACGCCCAGAACCACGCTGCCGATAAAGATCAGTTCAAACAACGCTGCGGCAACCAGAAGACCGACTCCCGACCCGGCAGACACTCCTTTGCTAAATATATATCGCAACATGAGCCCGACCCAAAAAGAGCGCAAGCGCAAAGATTCCGGACCCCAGCGCCATCATCACGCCTGCAATCAGCTGTCCCATTCCGTAATAAGGAGAGAGGATCTTCCATCCCTGTCTGAAAAAAATAATTTCTTCGATTCTTTTCTGCCTGGATCGGCAGAGTCAGTTCTTCCTTTCGCAGCCAATCCGGGCAGTCCTTCTGTCCCATCTGCTGTCTCGTCATCCAGTAAGGTTGTCCGTCTTTTTGCGGGATGACATCCTTTACCAGCAAAGCCAGTTTCTCCTGCCTGCGTTTTTTTCCTGCGCCGGCGACACATAAGGCGTCCCAAATGGTTCCCGCACTGCAGGGGCGTATTCTTCCGATCGTTTCCTCCCAAAATGGCGGATTTGATCGAATCGGATAATCCCATCGACAGGCCGTTGGTGATCTCGGTAACCCCTGTCATAATTTCATTGGATAAGTCCCCGTAATTGCCGCTTTTCACCGCCTGATTCACGGCATCCGTAATCCGGTCCCCGGCATTTTTGAAGCTCATTTAAATTCATCTCATTCCCCCTCACCTCACACCCTTTCAGGATGCGAGTGTCAAAAGTTCTAAAATTCGTTTGGAATTCCCGCCCCTTTGACTCTTGTCATTTTATCATAAAAAAGGAAGTTCCAGAATCCTGCAATCCCTATAAATCAAAAATACTGATCTGATTGCTCTGTGGCAGTTCACTTAACAGCCCGATTTCCGTCAGTTTGTCCATGACCGCCTGCGGGCACTTGGTCTTTTCCCTAAATTCATCGCGGGACAGAAAGGAACCGCCCTTAACCGCCTCTTCAATGGCGATCGCGGCAATCGGACCCATGCCGTCGATGGACTGGAGAGAGGGCATGATTTTACCGTCAATCACCTGAAAGCTTCTGGCCTTCGCACGAAACAGATCGAGTGGCATAAACTCGATTCCTCTCTCATACATTTCTTCCACCAGGCGCATGTCCTGCAATTCCAGCGCTTCCGTGTTGGTCAGCTCGTCCTTGCGGTTTCTGAAATCCTCCATCACCTGATGCAGATGCGCCTCTCCCTGACACATATCCTCATAGGAAAAAGCCTTGGCACGGATCGAGAACCATGCAGCGTAAAAAGCCGCCGGATAATACACCTTAAACCATGCAATCCTCCATGCCATCATCACATAAGCCGCCGCATGTGCCTTCGGAAACATGTATTTGATTTTCAGGCAGGATTCGATGTACCACTCCGGCACCTCTGCTTCCTGCATGGCCTCCTTCATCTCGGGCTGCAGCCCTTTTTCCCTTTCTCACCGATTCCATGGTTTTTAAAGGACAGCGATTTATCCATCCCCTTTTTGAATCAGATAGATCATGATGTCGTCTCTACAGCAGATCGCCGTGTCGATCGTCGCCTGCCCCGACATGATCAGATCCTTGGCGTTTCCCAACCACACGTCCGTTCCGTGGGAGAGACCGGAGATGCGGATCAGGTGAGAAAAAGAAGTCGGCTTCGCATCGATCACCATTTGCATCGCAAAATCGGTGCCAAACTCCGGCAGTCCCAGGCAGCCCAGTTTCGTGCCGCTAATCTGCTTGGGTGTAAGCCCGAGCGCCTCCGTGCTCTGCCAGAGCGTCATGACCTTCCTATCGTCCAGGGGCACCTCTGTCGGATCGATGTCCGTGACATCCTGTAAAAAACGAATCATCGTCGGATCATCATGTCCCAGAATATCCAGCTTCAGCAGATTGTGGTCGATCGAGTGGTAATCATAATGGGTCGTTACCGTCGCAATGTCCTTGTTGGCGGGATGCTGGACCGGTGTAAAAGAATTGATATCCTGTCCGACCGGCAGCACAATGATTCCTCCCGGATGCTGACCGGTTCCCGTTCGAATCCCGGTGCACTTGAGTACCAGGCGATTGATCTCGCTTCTTCTCTTCTCCTCGTGCACCGAGTCAAAATATTTTTTTACATATCCGTAGGCAGTCTTATCCGCTAAGGCTGCAATGGTACCGGCTCTGAAAGTCTGTCCCGCGCCGAAGATCACCTCCGTATATTTATGCGCCTTCGACTGGTATTCTCCCGAAAAGTTCAGGTCGATATCCGGTTCCTTGTCTCCCTTGAATCCGAGGAAGGTTTCAAAAGGAATATCAAAGCCGTCCTTCTTCAGCTTTGCCCCGCAGTGCGGACAGATTTTGTCCGGCATATCACAGCCTGAATTTCCTGCGTAGGCCCCTCACCTCTTCCGAATCAAAGTCGGAATATTTGCACGAGGGACAAACATAATGGGGCGGAAGCGAATTGACCTCCGTAATGCCCGCCGTAAATGCCACAAAGGAGGAGCCGACCGAACCGCGGCTGCCGACCAGATAGCCGTCTTCCACGCTCTTCCACACCAACTTCTGTGCGATGATATACATCACCGCAAAACCGTTGGAAATGATGGAATGCAATTCCCTTTGTAACCTCTCTTCCACGATTTCCGGCAGAGGATCCCCATAAATCTCATGTGCCTTCGTATAACAGATATGCTTTAAAATGCCATCGCTGTTTTCGATCACGGGCGCACATTTATCCGGCCTCACGGGAGAAATGGAATCACACATATCCAGGATCTCACGCGGATGATCAATGACGATTTCTTTTGCCTTCTTCTCGCCCAAATAGGCGAATTCGTTTAACATCTCCTCCGTGGTATGCAGATAAAGCGGTGCAGAGGACTCCTCTTCCATCCCCTCCCCGCCTGAATGATCGTGCGGTAGATTTCGTCCTGCGGATCCAGAAAATGCACGTCGCAGGTCGCCACCACCCGCTTATTAAACTGCTCTCCCAGTTTGACGATCTTCCGGTTCAGTTCTCGCAAGTCCTCTTCCGAGTGGACATTTTCATGCTTCGGAGCGTCAATCATAAAGGCGTTGTTCCCCAATCGGCTGCACTTCCAGGTAATCATAGAAAGAAACCAGCTTGGCAATTTCTTCTTCCGAACGTTCCTCTTCGACCGCCTCAAAGAGTTCTCCTGCGCAACAGGCGCTACCGACGATCAGTCCCTCTCTGTACTTTTCCAGCACGCTTTTGGGTACGAGCGGATATCTGTGGAAATACTCCAGATGTGACTTCGATACCAGCGTATAGAGGTTCACCCTCCCCTTCGTGTTCTTGGCAAGCAGGATACAGTGGTGGGGTCTTAAATGTTTGACCGCTTTCTCCGGCGCATCGTTCAGTCCGTTCACCTGCCCCAGCTTTTCGATCTTTTTTTCCGCCAGCATCGGTAAAAAAGCGAGGAAGATTTCTGCTGTACATTCTGCATCGTTGACTGCCCGGTGATGGCCTTCCATCTCATGACCCGTGATCGTTTTATAGACCACATTTAAGGTATGTCTCGCCTGGGTCGGGAAAAACACCCGCGAGAGACCGACCGTATCCACACTGGTATAGTCAAAGGCAATCCCCAGATCCTTAAAATTCTGCTTGATAAAACTGACGTCAAAAGAGACGTTGTGTCCCACAAGCACGCTCCCCCGGATGAATTCCGCAAATCTCGGAAGAATCTCCTGTCTGGTTCCCGCATCCATCACCATCTCATCGGTAATGGAAGTCAGCTGTCTGATTCGAAAAGGGATCGGGACTTTTTGGATTCACAAATTCCGAGAAGCGATCCACGATTTTTTTCCCTGTCTGATTTTTGACGGCTCCGATTTCAATGATCCGATTCTTGAGAGGGGAAAAACCGGTCGTCTCCAGGTCAAAAACGACATATTCGGGATCCTCCACCCTCTGCCCCTTCTCGTTTGTGACGATCTCTTTCTTATCGTCCACCAGGTAGCATTCCACCCCCGGTACGATCTTGAAGAAATTCTGCCTGTCCGGTGCCTCCAGTCCTGCCTCTTTTGCTGCTCTTTGCCTCTTTATATAGATCTTCATACACATGATTGGCATCGGTCAGCGCCTGTACCACTCCATGGTCGGTAATGGCGATCCCGGGCATCCCCCAGGCATACGCCCTCTTAATGATGTCCTTGACCTCCGAGACCCCGTCCATGTTGCTCATCTTGGTATGGCAGTGCAGCTCCACCCGCTTATTAGGCGCCGTATCCATTCTCTTTACGGTGAAATCCGGGATTTGCAGGATGCCGGAAACGGAGGAGATCGTCACTTCCTTGTCAAAGGAGTCAAAGCGGGAAACCCCTTTCAGCTTCACGAAGGTTCCCTTTTTCACTTTCGCCTGAAATTCCTCATTCTGTTCCTCATTCACAAAGACCTTGACCGTAATCGAGTCGGTAAAATCGGTCAGGTCCAGAATGTAGAGATGTTTTTCCGGTCTTGGTGACGCGTACGTCCAGGGAAAAATCTGTCCGTGGATACAGACATCCACCCTCGGCTCCGCATCCAGTTCACGCAGCGGGATGATCTCTCCATCAAATTCTTTGCCATACAGGAGCGCAGGATTTGTGCTCTTTGGCGTCTGTCCCCCTTTTTCTGCCTCTCCTGTTTCTGAAAGACGTTTGTGTGCCCGTCCCTGTCTGCCTGCCGGAAGTGGAAGAAGCCGGATCGTCCTTTCTTTTTGCCTCCGTACTTCCTCCCTCAGCACTCTCCTGTGCTTCCCTGGGCCGCCCTCTCCTGTCTGTCCTGCACTTCCTTCCTTTTTCTTTTCCCAGGAATCTTCCGCCACCGGCTCCGCCTTTTTCTCTTTGGACATAATTGGTTTCAATTTCGCAGGACAGCCCCGCACCTCTCGTTCAAGATCCGGTCCAGGATGAGACAGAGTTCTTTGCTGTAGCTGTGTCCCAGGATTCCTTCCTCCAGGGACACCACCACTTTCTCATCAGAAAAAGAGATCTCCGCATTTTTAAAGACCGTATAAAGGACAGGGTTGTGACTTTTTGAGTTCCAACAGGATACTGTCCTTATAGGAATCAAGCAGGTTCTCAGGCGTATACTGAGAAGAAAGCACAAAACGTTCCCTGAATTCTGACCGATAGAGAAACACCCGAAACAGCTGCTTCCGGATGGCATCTTCTACACGATAGAGATCCGACTTGGCAATCAGATTCGGGCTGTGCAGATAAATGCGGATCAGATCCTGCTTCTTCGTTGCAGTGACCTGATCCACGACTGTTTGATTCATCAGTTCCCGTATCGGCTCTGTCAGCTTTAAGGTCGGGAAAACCTCTGCAAAACCTTTGGACATGCTTATTTCCCCAATTTCACTTTCACGGATCCCTTTAGGACCAGTGATCCAATTCCTCTTTTAGCACCTGTAAGAGCTGATCTTCCGGGAATTTGCGGATGATTTCCCCGTGCTTCATCAAAGCCCCTCTCCGTCTCCGCCGGCAATGCCCAGATCCGCCTCTCTTGCTTCACCCGGTCCGTTCACGGCGCATCCCATGACCGCCACGCGGAGATTCAGATCGTAATCCTCCACCAGTTCTTCCACCCGGTTGGCCAGGCCGATCAGATCAATCTTTGTCCTGCCGCAGGTCGGACAGGAAACCACATCGATGCCACTCTTACGAAGCCCCAGCGCCTGCAGAATTTTTTTGGCTGCTTTGATTTCCTCTAACGGGTCTCCGGAGAGAAACGCGGATGGTGTCTCCGATGCCCTGACTCAAAATCGCACCCAGCCCGACTGCGGATTTGATGGTGCCGGAATAAACGGTTCCCGCCTCCGTGATTCCGACGTGAAGCGGATAATCGGTTTCTTTTGCCAGAAGCTGATGCGCTTCGATGCACAGCGGAACCTGAGAGGATTTAATGCTGATCACGAGCTTGTCATAGCCCAGCTCCTCGATCAGGTGCGTTTTATCCAGGGCGCTTTCTACCAGCCCCTTTGCCGTCACACCTCCGTATTTCTCCACCAGATCCTTTTCCAGGGAGCCTGAATTGACTCCGACGCGGATGGGGAGTCCTCTTTCCTTACAGGCATCCACCACGGCGCGGATGCGGTCCATTCCCCCGATATTGCCCGGATTGATTCGAATTTTATCCGCCCCGTTTTCGATGGCAAGCAGCGCCATACGATAATCAAAATGAATGTCCGCTACCAGCGGAATATGGATGCGTTTCTTAATCTGCGAAATGGCTTCTGCCGCTTCCTTTGTCGGAACCGTACAGCGAATAATCTCACAGCCTGCCTTCTCCAGTTCCTGGATCTGGGCAACCGTCGCTTCCACATCCTCCGTCCTGGTATTGGTCATCGACTGGATGAGGATCGGATTGCCTCCTCCAATTTTCCGGTCTCCGATTTGAATGACTTTGGTATGATTCCGAATCGACATCTCTCACCTCTTTCAACAGAATTTTTCAGTGGAAAAATCTTCCCACGTCATTGAAAAAGAACAACGACCATCAGTGCGATCAGCGCCACCATTCCAGCGACTGTGACATAGCCCTCCTTCTCCGGAGAAATCGGCTTGCCGCGCAAAACCTCCAGAATCAGGAAAAGAAGCCTACCTCCGTCCAGTCCGGGGACAGGGAGTAAATTCATGATTCCCAGGTTCACAGACAGAAGGAGCGTCAGATCCAGCATGGTTAAGAGGACGGAGGGAATTCCCAGGGGTCTTGCCTCCTGATAGGTTTCATCCACCATCTGCACCATGCCGACCGGCCCGGAGAGAGATTTCAGACCCACCTTCCCCCTCACCAGAAGAGAGAGGCTGCGGAAAGTCATCTCCGCATACCCTTTCGCCGTATACCAGGCGTAAGGCAGTACGTTTTTCGCTTCTACCCTGCCCTGTTTCCCGATTCCCATGCCGAGGTAATATCTGTTGTCTTCCTTGCTATAGAGCGGTTTTACGGTGATTTCCTTTTGAACGCCGTCCCGCTCGATTCGGATCCGGATCGGCTCTCCTTCATTAAAAAAAGAAATCTGGGTGACATCGTAGGCCATGTGTACCCTTTTTCCGTCCATGGCAAGGATCCGGTCGCCTTGTAAAATCCCGGCATCTTTGGCAGCGGAAACCTTTGCAAACCCACTTACCACCGGGTAGTTCCAGACACCGAAGAGGGTCGTGATCACTGCAATCAGGTAAGCCAGGAGGAAGTTAAAGAGAGGGCCGGCGATGACCGTTGCGATTCTGGACCAGACCTTTGCATTGGGGAAGGCGCGTTCATCCGCCTTGTCTACTTCAAACTTGAGTTTACCGCTTCCGTCTCCCCCGTCATCCTCCCTGTCATACACATCCATGCCGTCAAAGATACAGGCGCCTCCAAAAGGAAGGGCACGGAGGGCATAATTGGTCTCTCCCACCTTCTTTTGCCAAAGGGCGGGGCCGACGCCGATCGTAAATTCCTTCACGCGGATCCCGTTGGCCTTTGCAATCAGGAAATGTCCCCCTCATGAGAAAATGACGAGGATACTGAAGATACAAAGAAAAATGAAGATGCTGATGAACATATTCACGGAACAAGCTCCTTCAGGAAGGCGTCGGTTTCCTGTTCGATTTCCAGAATCTGCGGAAGCGTCGGATTTGCAATCGTTTTGTGGTGCTGCATGGCCTTCTCGATCCAATCATAAATCGTCAAAAAACGGATTCTGCCTTCCAGAAACATACGGTTTGCCATCTCGTTGGCTGCATTCATCACCGTCGGCATGCTCCCGCCCTCTCGAATGGCGGAAATCGCAAGCGGCAGTCCCCTGAATGTTTCCGTGTCGGGCTCTTCAAAGGTCATTTCCTTCAGGGAAAAGAGATCCAGCCTTTTTTCCTGCAGAGGCAGACGATCCGGATAAAAGAGGGCATACTGGATCGGCAGCTTCATATCCGGCACACCGAATTGACCGATGATGCTCCCGTCTCACAAACTGAACCGCCGAGTGCAATACGCTCTGCGGTTGTACGACCACCTGAATCTGATCCGGGCGAACGTCAAAGAGATGAACCGCCTCAATCACTTCCAACCCTTTATTGATCAAAGAGGCGGAGTCCACCGTGATCTTTGCTCCCATGGACCAGTTCGGGTGCTGCAGGGCCTCTTTTACCGTCACCTGTTCCAGTTCTTTTTTTGGTTTTGCCACGGAAGGGACCGCCTGAAGCCGTTAACAAAATCTTCTCGATTCTGCCCTTCTTCTCCCCGATTAAAGACTGGAAGATGGCGCTGTGCTCGGAATCCACCGGCAGGATGCGCACCATCTTTTGCCGCGCCAGAGGCATGATCAGATGTCCGGCACAAACGAGCGTCTCCTTATTGGCAAGCGCAATGTCCTTTCCACACTCGATCGCCCGAATGGTCGGCAGAATCCCGATCATGCCGACCACTGCGCTGAGCACGGTATCGGCATCTGACTGTTCCATGATTTCCAGAATCCCCTCCATGCCGGAGAGAACCTTTGTCTTCGTGTCTTTTAGACGGGAGCGCAGTTCCTTTGCCGCTTCCTCCTGAAACATGGCACAGCAGGGAACACCGAATTCCCTGGCCTGCGCCTCTACCGCTTCTACCGAACGGTTGGCAATCAGGGCGGAAACAGAGAGCCTGTCTCTGTGCTGTCTCACGACTTCCAGCGTCTGTGTCCCGATCGAACCGGTTGAACCCAGCAGGATGATTTTTTTCCGCCATAGGATTCCTCTTTTCTTTAGATCAAGTGAAAAAGTGTAAGCATCAGATAAATAAACGGTGTGACAAAGATCACGGAATCAAACCGGTCCATAATTCCCCCGTGTCCCGGGATCAGATGCCCGTAATCTTTCAGGTTATGGTTCCTCTTGATTCCGGAAGCAAAAAGGTCCCCTGAATTGAGAAAAGGATCGAACCCAGCAAAGTCATACAGGCAAACTTCCAAAGAATGACGGAACCAAAGGACTCTGTCTTCATCACAAAAACCAAAGAGCATTCCGACCAGTGCTGCACCAAGAATACCGCCAAGCGCACCTGCCACGGTTTTCTTCGGAGAAAGGAGTGGCACCAGCTTTCTCCGTCCCAGGGCTCTTCCGCACAAATATGCGAAGATATCACAGACCCACGCCACAAAAGGCACCCATGCCAGATAAATTCCCCAGCTTGCTCTCCCGGATCAGAAAGATGAAGGAGAGGAGAAACGGCACATAGAAAAAAAGAGAAGATGACACAAAAGACCTGTCTGCTGTCATACCTGGGAAAAAGAAAGGACATAAAGGATGGCGGTCACGAAAAAGACCAGGAGAAAAGACCAGATCCCCAGGACAGTTCCCCCTCCTTTCCGCAAAACATCAGACCTGCATAGTGAAAGATGGTTCCCAGATACCCTCCTATACAGAGGCTTGAAAACTTTCTTTCCTCCTCGATTCCCATTGCCATCATCATTTCATGAAAACCGATGAGAGAAACCGCACACAAAACAGCGGCTAAAAGATAGCCGCCGCTGATCAGAAGCACAAGTAAAATCATTCCCAGTACGACACTGCTGATGGTTCTGGTTTTCAATGGAGTCCTCCGTACTTCCGATCTCTTTTTCCATAAGAAGCGATGGCTTTTTCGAGTTCTTCCTTGTTAAAAGTCCGGCCAGGCCACAGGCGTATAGTAGAATTCCGTATAGGCACACTGCCAGAGGAGAAAGTTGGAAATGCGCTGCTCCCCGCAGGTTCTGATGAGCAGATCCGGGTCCGGTAAAGGATAGGAATCCAAGTGTCTGGCAATCACTTCTTCCGTGATTTCTTCCACTTGCAGTTCCTGCTGCTTTACCTCCGTCGCGATCTTCTTTACGGCACGAGTGATCTCATCTCTGCTGCCATAATTGATGGCAATGGTAAACTGAAGCCCGGTATTGTCCTTCGTCGCTTCCTCCAGCTTCTCGATCGCCTCCAGAATATCCGGTGCGAGCCTGGATCTCTCCCCGATCACACGGCACTTGACCTTGTTTTTCATGGATTTCTTAATGCTGGTGGTCAGATAGGTCTTGAGCAGCTTCATCAGCGCACTCACCTCATCCTGCGGTCTGTTCCAATTCTCGGTCGAGAAGGCATAGACGGTCAGATACCGGATGCCGAGATCTCTGGCATCCACCAGGATTTCCTCCACCGCCTTGGCTCCCTGAAAATGGCCTGCAGTGCGAGGAAGCCCCTTGGCCTTCGCCCACCTGCCGTTGCCATCCAGTATGATTGCCACATGTGCCGGAACACGGTTCACTTCCTCTATCATTCTTCTCCCTCGCCGGTCTGTTCCATCCAGCCTCTATTTCTCAAATCGTCATGATTTCTTTCGATTTCTCTTCCACCGACTTGTCCACTTCTTTGACATAGCGGTCCGTCAGTTTTTGCAACTCTTCTTCGAGATCTTTGATTTCATCCTCCGAGACATCGCTTCCCTTCAGTTTCTTGAAGGCGTCCGCACCGTCTCTGCGGATATTGCGCAGCGCAATCTTGGCATCTTCTCCCTTCTTGCGTACTTCCTTGGAGAGCTGTTTTCTGCGCTCCTCTGTCAGCTCCGGGAAAATCAGGCGGATGTTGGTCCCGTCATTCGACGGTGTGATGCCGATATCGGAAGCTAAAATCGCTTTCTCGATATCCTTGATCAGCTTCTTATCCCAGGGTGCAATCTGAATCATGCGCGCTTCCGGAACCGACACATTTGCCAGCTGCTGAATGGGCGTGGGGGTTCCGTAATAGTCCACCCTAAGTTTATCCAGAACGTGCGGATTGGCTCTGCCTGCACGAATGCTTTGAAGTTCCTCGCCCAGAAACTTCACGCTCTTATTCATTTTTTCATCGTAAGAAGTCAAACGTTCGTTCATGATTCCCCCCTGCTCAGACCGTCACTGTAGTCCCGTTAAAATTGCCACTCGCTGCTTTAATAATGCTATTTTTCCTCCTGCAGAGCGAAGACACGCATCGGCATCCGATTATCCCTGGCAAGGATGGAGGCGGTCATATCCACTACCTGTAAATTCTTTGCAATCACATCCTCAATGGAGAGCGTGTCATAACGTTTGGCATTTTTGTCTGTTGCCGGATCCGCATTGTAAACACCGTCAATGGACTTGGCCAGCAACAGCATATCCGCTTCCACTTCGATTGCCCGCAACATTACTCCGGTATCGGTAGAAAAATACGGATGTCCTGTGCCTCCCGCAAAGAAAACAACCATGTGATGTGCAAAAATATTTATTTGCCCTGTCCTTAGAAAAAAAGTTTTTGTAAAGGAGCCCACTTCGAAAGGGGTCAAAACCGAGGTCCTCATGTTCTCGGCTCTAAAAATTTCCGAGACATAAATGCAGTTCATCACCGTAGCCAGCATGCCGATCTGATCAGCCTTGACCCGGTCAATGCTCTCGCTGGTCCGTCCTCTCCAGAAATTTCCTCCGCCGATGACAATGCCCACTTCTATGCCCTCTTCCGTCAATTTCTTTACCTGAAGAGCCACACGGCGCACCGTTTCCTCATCAAAGCCGGTCTTGTTCGGTCCGGCAAGCGCTTCGCCGGAAAGTTTCAACATGATTCTCATTTTTATTGTTCCTTTAGCCGTCAAAGAAAGCGGACGGATTGACTTCCGCATATACCTGCGAGCACATTCCCTCAATGACTGCGCCGTTATTTACCTGCACAGACTGGGAGCGAATGTTTCCCATGACGATTGCTGTCGTGTCTAAGATCACCGGTCCGTGTACGTCGATGTCTCCCTTTACGGCACCGGCAACCACTGCGCCGTTTGCAGAAATATTGCCGATGATGACGGTGCTCTGTCCGATCTTCACACTGCCCTTGGAATGAATCTCTCCGTTGATTCTGGCAGATTCCGTATAGATTTCCGCGGCGGTGGAATCTCCGGTAATCTCTCCGCTGATAGTGAGCTTCCCGTTCACCGTCACATTTCCGGTTACCTTGCCCAGAAGTTCCATGTTGCCCGTAGTAGAAATGTCGCCGTTCACCACCATCCCTGCGGTAATGACTGCATCTTCATCTGTTGTTACTGCTGCTCCGTTCTGTTCTTCCATCATAAATCCCCCTCTTTCTGCCTGTAAGTATTCTGTGTCTGCTGTAATGCTCCTGTTTCCGGTGTGAGAACCGTCTCCTGTACCGTCACGGAAGCAGTCTCCTCTCCCTTTCTCGCACTGTCCTGCTCTTCCTCAAAGGACGGATTGGAATTCAGTGCCTGTGACAGCCTGGAGAGAAAATCATCTCCCTCTGTTTCCTGATCGGCGGAAACTTCTCTCCTGCGATCCTCCTCTTCCGCCTGGCTTTCGAATACGGGCTGCGGAAGATCCTCCTCCGTACCGGCCTGGTCTGTACCGGCCTCCTTTTGCAAATCCACCTCATCCAGGTGATTCAGCATCCTGTCCAGATCCACATCGCCTTCAGCCGTCCCATCTTTGCCTGCCTGGCCTTTTTTTTCCGACAACGACAGATCCCCCTTCAAATCCGAAAAAAAACCCATTTTTCACCCTCCGTCTTGTATATTTTTATGATGTATGAATCAACGGACACGATTTTTTTCCGTGATAGGAAGAATCTCCGTATCCTTCTGGCTTTGCAAATATTCAATAATACCGGGCAGCGCACTCACTGTTGCCCGCTTGTCTGCCGCATCATGCAAAAGAATCACCGATTCCTTGTATTTGTCTACATTGGCTGTTACATTTTTGACGATCACCTCCGCGCTGATGCCGTCTCCCCCGTACACATTCCAGTCAAAGTAGGCAATCCCCTCTCTGTCCAGATAAGCTTCCAGATCCTTCATGCTAACCTTGGAAGCCGTGTTGGAACTGCCCCCGGAAAGCGATAATATTTACACCAGACACCCGTCTTGTCAAAGAGCAGATTCTGCAATCGGTGGAGGTCTTCTTGAAACGAATCCAGAGAAACATACAGCTTTGCATAATCATGGCTGTAGGAATGCATGGCGAGCGTATGTCCCTCGTCTACAATCCTTTGGTAGAGCGCAATCGATTTCGCATCCTCTCTTCCTACCACGAAAAAGGTCGCCTTCACCTTGTACTGCTTCAAAATGTCGAGCACCTTCCCGGTCTGTACACTTGGACCGTCATCAAAAGTCAGATACACATGATGCTTGCCGTCTTTGGGAACGGTCCCTGTCAGAGAAGCCGCATCGGAAGGCTCCATGACCACCGGGCGGTTTTGTTTGTTCTTGCTGATCGCACTCTTCCCGCTTCCCTGCCCGCCTTCTCCGATTTCCTTCGCCTGTAGCGCCCTTTCCTTCTCCAAATGGTTCAGCGTCTCCCGCATCCGGTCGTAGCGAATGGCAAGAACGACACTGGCGCACACCAGAACAAAGGCAGTCAAAGTAAGCAGTACTTTGGTTAAGAACCAGGATGCCTTCCCTCTCTTTCCTTCATCTGCATGAAAACTCTCTCCGCTCTCCCACTCCGGGTTCACTGCATGAAACGAAGGTTTCTCTTCGGGGGCTTTTTCTCTCAACAGAAGCGGTTCTCTCTACAGGAATGTTTCTCTCTACAGAAATGTTTCTCTTTGCAGAAGGATTTCTCTCTGCAGAAGTCTCTCTGTCTATAGGAGCGCTTCTTGTAACGGATGCTTCTCTTTCTATGGAGGCGCTTCGCCCCGTGGAAGAGAGTGCCTTCCGCGCCTTTACGATGTCTCCTTCGGCAGACCGTTTTGCTGTCATTTCCGGTCTCACCGTTCTTCTTACGGAAGCGGCATCAATCTTACCGGGCAAACTCTCAGGGCGGATCTGCATGATGGATTTGATTGTTTGTATTTTTTTCCGGCTTTTTCCGGACCCTCATTCCTGCAGGCATCTTGCCCCCAACTCTTCTGATACCAGTGTAAAAGAGTCAAAGCGTCAACCATTTTGACGCCCACCTCCTCTTTTCATACAGGGGATACGCTCATCCCAGCAATTTCAAATTTTACCACATTTACGAATCGCGTACAATCGACAGCGCCAGTTGAATCTGCGCAAGCTCTTCTGTAAGCTCCCTCATCCGATTTTTCCCGGACCGCTCTTTTTTTCAGCTCCTCTAACAGAGAATGCGCCTTCCGTTCCTCCCTTTGCAGGAATTTTTTCAGAACCGGATCCTTCTCCCTCAAGAGGACCGGACCGAAGGCATCCATGACGGCAAGCAGGCGGCTATCCTCCATCTGCGAGGGTGTCTCCTCTGCCTTTGCTTCCAATGCAATCACCGGATAAAAATGTCCATTCTCTTCTACCATTTTCTCATCGGTGATCGAAAAAGAACCCGGATCCTCTTTCTCTTCCTGCGGTTCTGAGAAATTTTCGCAGCGCCGCCACTTCGGACTGCGGTTCCAAAAATCAGGTGCCGGATTCCTTTGTCGTAAGCAAAGCCTTCTTCTAAAAATCTTCCGCATCAGTGCGCCGCCCATACCTGCCAGAACGACCGTATCCGCCTCTCCCTCTTTCAGTGCGGAAAGGCCGTCGGATCTGCGAAGAAGAATCCGATCGGACAAACCAGCTTGCTCTACATTGGCAGCCGCTCTCCTGCAAGGCTCTTCTTTCACATCCATGGCAATCACCTGCGGGCAAATCTTTTCCCGAATCAGATAGATCGGCAAATAGGCGTGGTCGCACCCCACATCGCAGAGGATGCTTCCTGTCGGAACCATTTGTGCCACTGCCAAAAGTCTTCTGGATAATTTCATTTCTTCAGTCCAGATAGTCCTTGAGTTTCCTGCTGCGGGAAGGATGACGCAGTTTACGAAGTGCCTTGGCCTCAATCTGGCGGATTCGTTCCCTGGTGACGTTGAATTCCTTCCCCACTTCTTCCAGGGTTCTGGCTCTGCCGTCATCCAAACCGAAACGCAGCCGAAGAACCTTCTGTTCCCTGTCCGTTAAGGTACTAAGCACCTCCACCAGCTGTTCTTTTAACAGCATAAATGCCGCAGCGTCCGCCGGTACCGGCACGTTGTCGTCCTGAATAAAGTCACCCAGATGGCTGTCTTCCTCTTCCCCGATCGGCGTTTCCAGAGAGACCGGTTCCTGGGAAATTTTTAAAATCTCACGCACACGGCCGACCGGTATGTTCATCTGCTCCGCAATCTCTTCCGGCGTGGGTTCTCTCCCCAGCTCCTGCAAAAGCTGCCTGGAGATACGAATCAGTTTGTTAATGGTCTCCACCATGTGCACCGGAATCCGAATGGTGCGCGCCTGATCTGCGATGGCTCTCGTGATAGCCTGTCTAATCCACCAGGTCGCATAGGTGGAAAATTTAAAGCCCTTCCGGAAATCAAACTTCTCGACTGCCTTGATCAGTCCCAAATTCCCTTCCTGAATCAGATCGAGGAAGAGCATTCCTCTCCCCACATAACGCTTGGCAATGGAAACGACCAGACGAAGATTTGCCTCCGCCAGCTTTTTTCTTGGCGTCCTCTCCGTAGGCCACCATTTCCTGCAGATCCTCTTCGGACTTCCCTTCCAGAATCTTTTCCTGCTCCTTGTCCAGATGCGGCTGCTTTTTCTGCTTCCCTGCTGCAAACACCCTGGTCGCCAGCTCGCCCGCCTCAATCTTCTGTGCCAGATCGATTTCCTGGTCTGCGGTTAAAAGAGGTACCTTGCCAATTTCCTTCAGGTACATCCTTACCGGATCCTCGATGCTGATCCCTCCGGGACGGAGAGATCGATATTTTTCCATATCGGGCTCTTCTTCCTCTTCGGTGCTGCGCAGTTCCTCATCATCCGGCAGATCTTCATCCACCTCTTCCGAGATTCTCAGGACATCCACTCCTGCCCGCTCAAGCTCATCCAGAACATGATCCATTTCCTCATCGTCCAGATTCAGATCCTCAAAATACGCGCTGATATCATCGTATTCCAAGACATTTTTTTTCTTCGCATAGGCAAGAAGTGCATTCAGTCTGGTTTGCACCTTCTCAGACAATTCATCCTCCTGCGTTTCTTCGTCCTCGTAAGGAGCGTCATCCAGCATACTCTCCTGATCTGCATCGATCTCCCCTTCCTCCATGGAGTCAGCGGGTTCCTTCTCTTCTTCCTTTTTCGTCTTCTCTTTCTTTATGCCCTCCTTTTTCAAAGTTGCCTTCTTCACAGGCGACTTCTTAGGAGTCTCCTTCTTAGAGGGCTCTTTCTTTGCCGTCTCTTTCCCGGGATCTTCTTTCTTAGGAGTCTCTTTCTTCGCAGCTTCTTTCTTCGCAGCTTCTTTTTTTCGCAGCTTCTTTTTTCGCAGCTTCTTTTTTTCGCAGCTTCTTTTTCACCGGTTCCTTTTCCTCTTTTTCCTGTGCAACAGATGCTTTCTTCATCGATGATTTCTTAACAGATGCGTCCTTCACGGTTGCTTTCTTCACAGATTCTTTTTTTCAAGGCCTCTTTCTTCTCCGTTTCTTTCTGAGCCACGTCTTTCTTCACGGTTCCCTTCTTCGTCGTTTCTCTCTTTGCTACCGTCTTTTGATCGGCGCTCTTTTTGCATCCCGCTTCTTTTTTTCTTGTTCTTTTGCCTCTTGCGCCCTCTCCGACATTCTGCTTCCCTTCTGTATTTCTTTCACAGCCCGCCTTCCTTCCTGTGACCATTTTCTTTTTTCCAGTCCCTGCCATGCACTCACATCCGGGGTTCTCTTAAATTCCTGGAAAGCACTTCCAGCTCCTTCTTGCCCCTCAATCATCCTGCGCAAATAATCCGGATCCTCTGGCGTAACTGCCTCCATCCTTTTTTTCATAGGAGGCCTTTTTAATGTCGTAGACCAGATCTGCAAAGGCACGTTTCTTCTCTTCATCGGTTTTCACCTCCGCAAGCGTGGAGGTAAGCAATTCGGAAATCCTTCTTTGGCTCTCTTCGTCCCGGTACAGGGGAAAGCACGTGGGCAGGTAAAAAAGTTCCTCCTGCCAGATCCTGAAACATGACCTCCGCCACCCTTTCATAGAGCGGGTCCGTAAAATCGGAGGGCGAAAGATATTTGCTTGCCTCCGAAAAAAAAGACGGTTCATCCGCAAGCCATGTAAGAAGGATGCGCTGCGACTTTAACTTAGGGTCTTCTCTCCCGTCGTCTTTTGACTTTTGTTGCCGTCTTCCTTTCCGGATCCCTCGCAGCTTCCTTCATCAGCCCCTGCGAAGCAAAATGCAACACCTGCTCTCTTAACAGTTCCTGTGTGATGCCGTATTGCGCCGCCAGTGCCTGAAGGTAATTTTTCTCTTTCCATGGGATCTTCAAAAGAAGTGCAGAGTTTTTTTGGCGATCTCGCGGTAGAAAACGCGTCTTTTCATCCGGATCCTGCAGGTGGTACTGCTTCTCTAACTGTTTGATTTCAAAGAAAAAGGATTTTTCCGCCTCCCGCAGCCGTTTCTCAAAGGCTTCTGCTCCCTCTTCACGAAGAAATTCGTCCGGATCTTTATGAGGCTCCAAATGCAGAATCTTGCCAATCATCCCTGTTTTTCTCTCAAAATGGAGATTGCTCTGAGAGAAGCCTTTGTGCCTGCCGTATCGCTGTCGTAGGGACAGGAGAATCTGATCGGTATATCTTTTTAAAAAGAACAGCCTGCCCTGCAGTGAACGCCGTCCCTGAGGGATGCCACCGCCTCAGAAAAAGCCGCCCTGATGCATGGCAATCACATCCATGTAGCCTTCACACAGGATGAACCTTCCTTTTCTGGCATTCTTTGCATAAACCAGCCCATACAAATTTCGACCTTTGTCAAAAAAATCATGGTTTCCGGAGAGTTCAGGTATTTCGGTTCCCCGTCTCCCAGCACTCTGGCGCCAAAGCCGATGACTTTCCGGTTGACGTCCTGAATCGGGAACATCACACGATTTCTGAATTTGTCATGGGTGCCGCCCTTCTCATCATGAACGGCCAGTCCCGCATCGATGATTTCCTGGTCCGTATACCCTTTTTTCTCAGATATTTGGTCAACAGGTCCCAACCAATGGGTGCGTAGCCCAGTCCGAAGCGTCGGATGGTTTCTTCCTTGAGCGCCCTTTTTCTGAAAATAGGCAAGACCTGCTTTCCCCGCCGGCGAATGCAGCATCTTATAATAATAGACAGCCGCCTCCTTATTGATATCCAACAAAATTCTGCGATGATCTCTGGCTTTTTTGGCTGTCTCGGAAACCTCTTCCTCCGAAGCGCAATCCCTGCCCGTTGTGCCAACATCTGAATGGCCTCCGGATAAGACAGGTTATCATATTTCATGAGGAAGGTGAAGGCGTCTCCCCTGCGCCACAGCCGAAGCAGTAAAAGATCTGTTTGTTGGCAGAGACGGAGAAGGAAGGTGTTTTTTTCGTTATGGAAGGGACAGAGGCCGAAGTAATTCGCTCCCCTCTTTCTAAGTGAACATATTGCGAAATGACGTCTACGATGTCATTTCGAGCGCGTATGTCCTCGATCAGATTTTCGTCATAATACATGAGATAGGAAATCCTTCCAGTGTTACTTGTCATGCCCTCACGAGCCGCACCCGAGTGCGACGACTCGAGCCAGGCCCGGGATTGCAGTGGTACGGCTCGGAGAGCCGTACCAGAAGTGCGACGATACGAGATAAAGAGCCAGGCCCGGGATTGCAGTGGGGCGGGGCATCTCAAAGAGCCAGGCCAGGATTGCAATGGTACGGCTCGGAGAGCCGTACTAGAGTGCGACGACTCGAGCCAGGCCCGAGATTTCTTCGTGGGTGGCTCCCGAGCCACCCACGAAGAAATCCCAGGCTGTGGCTTGTCGCCACATCCTCCGCACATCCCGCCACTGCCCGCTGTGCAAGCACGCGGGCGGCGGCGGATGATGCGGAGTGCCTAACTCGTTATCAGTACACGTTCCAGCTTTTGGGGATGAAGAGTTTTTTCGTAGGTCATGATGGCGAAGTGGTCGGTCATGCCGGAGATGTAGTCGCAGGTGATTCGTTCTTTGGGTTCGCCGTTTGCAATCATTTGTTTCATGTGTTCGGGGACGAGGTCGATGTGGACGAGGAAGTGTTCATAGAGGGTCTTTACCATGTCCTGGGCCTTTCCTTCTTCCGATTTGGCGACGGCGTTGGTATATACTGCACGAAACATATACTTCCGCAGTTCCATGAAGCTGTCCCAGACCGTGCTTTCCATTGTGATGTCGTTTTTTGCCGGTGCTTTTTTTCCACAATGGAATGGATGATGGTGTCCAGCCAGTCCTCTTTCGTTCTGCCAAGTACCTTTACGATTTCCAAAGGGAGGTCTTCCATGGTCAGAATTCCTCCTCGGATGGCATCATCGAAGTCATGATGGATATAAGCAATTTTGTCGGAGAGTCGGACGATTCTCCCCTCCAGAGTGGCAGGCATCAGTTCCAGTTCATGATTTAAAATCCCGTCTTTTACCTCGACGGTGAGATTCAGTCCCCTTCCCTCTTTTTCCAGCTTTTCCACGATTCGAAGACTTTGTTCGTTGTGTCTGAAACCGAAGGGGCAGATTTCGTTCAGTGCCCTTTCTCCCGCATGTCCAAAGGGGGTATGGCCAAGGTCGTGCCCAAGGGCTATGGCCTCTACGAGGTCCTCATTGAGTTTGAGTGCTCTGGCAATGGTTCGCGCATTCTGCGCCACTTCCAGAGAATGCGTCATCCTTGTGCGGTAATGGTCTCCGTTGGGCGTTAAAAAAACCTGGGTCTTATCCTTCAATCTGCGAAAGGATTTTGGAATACAGAATCCGATCCCGATCCCTTTGATAAACAGGTCGGATATCGCACTGTGGCTCCTTCCGCTCTCTTCCCTTTGACTCTGAGGATTTGGATGCAAAGACGGAGAGCGTCTGCTTCTCTTTTTTTCCAGTTCTTCTCGAATCTTCATACTGTATTATTCGGTACCGAAGTGTCCATTCCTTTTTTTGAAACCGCTATTTCCAGTTCTTTTTGCTCGAACTGCTCCTGAATCCACCGGATTGCCTGGTCAAACCCCTCCTCGGAAATTTCAAAGGTCGCGCTCGTTTTCTCTTCCTCCGGTGTCCTGGCGTAGGCATAGGGTTCTTTCCAGACGGTAGCCAAAAGCACCGCCGGGCTTCTCTTCTCCGGCGGTGTAAAAACATTTTCCAGAGGCTCCCTGGCGAGGCGGTATCTCATTCCCTCACAGCTGCCAAAAATAAGCCTCTCCGTATTCATAATGCGTCAGATTAAAAAAACTCTGCCTTTTTCAATTGCCATGCTGTTCCTTAAAAGCCCACTTTCCCCGTTTCTTTCTGATTCACGACATAGTAAGCCACCTTTTCCTCCGGCTTTAAATAAACCTGTAAGGAACGAATCTCCGTCTGGGCATAACCTTTCTTCTGCAGGTCTTCATATACCCTCGTTTCAATGTCGCTCATTCTGACTTCACAGTCTCCGTATTGCAGGAAAAAAATTCTTTCTTCGCCGCCGCACTGCATCGCCTGTCCTGCCAGGTTTCTTCCGACGTTCTGTGCGGTTTTGGCTGCTATACGTGACTGTTTTTCTGACTGCCTTGGCCGCAGGAGCCGCAGCCTTTTTACTCCCTCCAAGTAGGGAGAAGCCACATGCAAGGCCTTGTCCTTCGCTGCCTGAAGAGCGGGAGTTGCCGTGTCTTTGGCTGCCTGAAAGGCAGGAGTCGCCGCATCTTTTGCCGCCTGAAGGGCGGGCAGCTGCTTCCTTTGCTGCCTGAAGCGCCGGAGTGGCTGCTTCCCTGACCGTATGGACCGCCGTTTTTCATATAAGGAGTCGCCTTATTGGAAACGTCTTCTAAATTCCTTAATTCTATCACCAGCTTCACTGCTTCCCATCTCTCTTCTCCCCTCTTCGCCGACACCTGGGCGGTTCTTGCCCGGATTGAAATCTCTTTGATTCAAGCAAATCTCTTTGTTTAGATTTCGTTGTTTTTCCTCTCCGTAAGTGATCACATGTGTGGTGAATTCCAGCCCCGGCATGCAGGCGGCCATATCCTTACGGATCCTCTCGAGTGCTTCCAGCCTCATTTCTACCGAGGTGTTTGCATTCCCCTGAATAATGAAGATGGCGTTCTTCGTGTGATCGTCAAATTTGTAATTCTCTCCGTCACGCACATCAATCCAAGCCATGATGCCTTTTTTTATCCTTATAGACATAGTCCGTCTCTGCTACGAATTTTTTTCCGGAGCCAGGATCGGATAAAACACATCCTCCTTCTTGCTGACGGTGAAACAGATTTCCTCGTCTATTTTTATCGAAGTCGTGCCCGCCGATCGCCAGGGAAGGAGCGGAGCGTTTTCCACATTATAAATATCTACAATGCTGTTGATGTTTGGCAAAGAACCACGGCGCTTCACATTTTGAATCAGCGCAATGGCGGTCGGCGGATTTTTCTTGGCACTGCGTCCGACTGCTGTAATGGAATCCCGATATCCCTGATTCACCGGATGTTTAGCTGCTTCCTCAACATCACAACCGAGGGCCCATTCTTCCATCTTCTTTCTCTCTTCCAGAAAAGCATCCGTCAGCTTCGCTGCGGGATCTACATTTTTGGCCAGTGCCAGAACGATGCTTTTCTTTCCCAAATCCGCGATGCTCTTATCGACAATAATCTTCATGTTTCCCCCCTGTTCTTCCCTTTTGCCCGATCACGACTCCTGCAAGATCCCTTATTCTTCCAGATCCGCTTCTCTATGGTTGATGTCAATGATTTGCTTCTGCATGACCTTCGCACCGACATAACGGGAAAGCAGCTCTGCCAGCTCATCCACTGCCGCCTGCAGTTCGTTTACACGATCCTTTTCGATGCACTCCATCGCAATAAATTCTCTGGTCGTTTCGTCCGTAACCTCGGTGCGCTTTCCATCTCTCCAGTTCCAGCATCTGCAGATCACGCCGGTCTGATCATAATAGGCAATTTCTCCGGGAAGCGGCGGTTCCATTTTATCGGACCCGATCGGGAAGAAATCCTCTCCTCCCTTCATCACGCCCAGATGAAGATCTCCCTCAATGGCATCCAGATTTTCCGCGCCGATCGGAAACGCATACTTGAGTGAGATGGCATTGGTGATGTCCACCGTCGGCGCAATCGTACCGACCGGCGTTTCCTTCAGCACCCGCTTCAGAAGCGCCTCCAGTGAACACCTTGCGCCCTTCTTGGTCGGAAATTTGGAATATGCTTCTCTCCAGGCCTTTACCACCTCATTTTCGGAAATCGGCTCCTTCGGAACAAATCGTTTGGCACCTTCATTGGCCTCTTTTAAAATGGATTCAATTTCCTTGCTTCTTGCCGCATCCAGGACGGCAGCTTCCTGTACTTCCTTCACGCTCAGGATCGCAATGCTTGCCTCCGGAAAAATCTTCCAAAATTCTTCATCTGTTACAAACTTCTTCATGTCGTGTCCTCCATTCTTCATTCGTTCTCGTCCGGCCGCAGAAGGTGCAGGCCTTTTTCATATCGAACATGGGAATCATCCGTCACAACCTTGTATGCACGGACGGAAAACAACTTTTCCTGTTCCGCGGAAGAGGCAGGCTCCGGATCAAGCACTTCCAGAACAATATAGAGGTATTGCACCTCTGAAATCGGGATCTTCCTGGTAATCCGACGTGCCCCAAACTTCCTTTGCACTGCTTTGAAATAGGAGTCCCGATCCGTCCCTTCCTGTCTGCATCTTTTAAGGTCGTGGTTCGTCTTTTCCAGAAACGCCTCTCCTTCGTTCACTGCACGGTAATACGAATCCATGCGAAGCTGCAAAATCCTGCTCCTCTTGTCATCCGCCCTGGCTCCTACCACACAAAGAACAGAAAAGCAGGTTAAACACAGCGTCAGAATCACCAGCATAATCGATGCCGTCCCGATATGCAGATGGTACCCGTAAGAAGATTGATTCATTTCAATATTCCAAAGTTTACATGTATGTACAGCATAAGTTCCACCCTTCCCTTGTCAAGGAAGATATTTCCTGAGAACCAGCTTCTCCAGAATCCGACGATGCGCCTGATCAGGGCGATTTTTTCTGAACTTTGATCTCTCCGATCAGAAACTCTCCCCTTCTTCTCACCACCAGAGTGACGCAGAAAAGCGCTTCTTTTTTTGAGGAGATAACCGCCCCTTTTTCATCATAATAATAAATCCAACCTTGCTTTGCGGAAGGCGGGCGCCCCGCCCCTGCCATACGCGGATCAAAAATCAGACATCCCGCCCCTGCCGTGTACGGGCGAAAAGGCAGGTCCTCACCTCCTGTCATGCACCTGTTCAGAAGCTCCGGATTCCCCTCCGAAGCGTAAAAAGCTCTCCGCTGCTTTCTGTGCCAGCATGAGTGCCTGTGTTCGGTCGGACGTTCCCTGCGAAATCCGGTATGCTCCTGCAAAAACACGCACATAAATCGTCGCAGACAGAGCAAAAAGAGGATCACCAAAATCAGCTCCATCAGGATCAGTGAAGTTTTCGAATGTCCCTCCCTCATTTCGTTTCTACCTCGCATGCCTTGAGATGATGAGAGAAATCTCTTCCCCTCCCCGTGTCCATACGCACAGGTTGACATAGCCTTCCCGTATTTCCCTGATCTGTAATTCCTTTAATTCCAGAATCTTCTTTCCCGCATCTGCGCTCATCTTCTCCCCCGTCCTTGCAAAAAGTTCCATCAAAAACCCGTCTTTGGTATAGAGATAGGTGGTATAACCCGTTCCCTGATTGGTCTGTAAAAGAAGGAGCGCCTCCCGTTTGTCGATTCTTCCGCTTCGAATACAGCCCTGCTCATCGGTAGCCTGAAGCTTCTCCGTCAGATAGGCGCTGATCGTTCGCCTTTCATCATTCTGATTCATCCTCTTTGTATTCTTTTGGTACACCGAGGCACTCAAAGCGATCAGAAGGAGGGTGCAGGTTCCAAAAACCAGCAGCAACGTATAAGCAAAGATCGTATCGATATGAGACATCTTCTTTCGTTGTTCGATCCCCGATTGCTTCATTGGTTTGCTTCCCTATTTTTTTGCTTCCTTGATTTTTCCAAAACCGTTACATCCGGGTAGAGATTGGATGCCAGAGGCTGATAATCCACATAAAAAAAAGATTCGTCATACGTCAGTCCATATCTCTTTTTCAAGTAGTCGAGACTGGGCGGGTACATGCCTTCTAACGCATAGCACTGCGCAATGTCCTTCTGCAGTGCGCGGATCAGACTCTTTTTCTGCTCCTGTCTGGTATACGTTTGAAACTGATATAGCGCCATCCAAAAGGCAAGCAGCAGAATCAGCCAGAGTGCCAAGTCTAAAAGATGGCAAAAAACTTCTCCTGCACGGTTCCCATTCTTTTTTTCCAAACGAAATTCGATCCATTTCTTTCCTATCCGATTGCCGACATGATTCCCATTAAAGGCAAGAGAACAGACAGCAGAATCATCCCTACAATCAGGGAGAGCAGGATGATCAGCGTCGGTTCTAAAAACGATATCCAGTGATAAATCTTTCGTCCCGTCTCCTTGTCGTATTGCAGAGCGATCTGCGATAGGGCGGCGTCCATGGAGCCGGACTGAAATCCTGCCAAAAGAAGGCGGGTATAAAGGAGGGAAAAAAACCTCTGTTTTTCTTCAAGGCATCCGGGAAATTGTCGCCTTCTTGCAGGTAACGTTTACATCCTGCGATTTTTCTCCTGCATCTTTTTGTTTTTCCACTAAGGTATTCACCATTTCCAGCGCACGAAAGGTGTCCATCCCGCTGGAGAGCATGAGCGCCATGCCCTCTGCAAATCTTCCTGTTGCAATCTGCATGGCCAGGTTCCTTGTCGGTATGAATTTTTCCGCATGCCGAAGCAAAAAATGGTGACCGGACTGCGTTTTTACCAAAAAAAGCAGAAAGAGATTGGCGGCTCCCAGCCCCAGAATACAAAAGAGAAAAAATCTTCCGGAACGGGACCCGAAATGCATCAGGGAAGCGGAAAACGCATTCATCTCGGTGCCAAGAGAAGCAAAGACTTCTCCAAAGATGGGCAGCACCCTGGTGATTAATACCACAATGACCACAAACATCAAAAAGATCATGAGAAGGGGGTAACTCAGAGCCTCGGAAATGGTTTCTCTGAAGTCATCCTGCCTCGTATAATACCGGGTCAACTCATCCAGAACCGTATCCAGACTGCCGGCTTCTTCTCCCACCTCCACCATGTGACAGTAATAATCCGGAAACACTTGACTGGCCTCCAGGGCGGTGTGCAGCCTTTCCCCGCGGGAAGGGACCTCCTTCATCCGCAGAAGGAGTTTTTTCCCCTCGCCGCTCTGCGTATCCTCAAACAGAATGTTCACCCCTTCGTAAGGAGAGATGCCGCTTTTTAGAAGCATCGCCATCTGCATGCTGAACATGGCCAGCTCACGATCCGAAAGGATCCTTCCCCTGCCTTTTTCTTCTTCTCATTGTGCTTGCTCATCCTCTAATAAATGTATTTCAGCTTATAGTTGTCACCGTCTCCGATAAAAGCGTTTGAGCTCCGCTTCACCGGAAGAAGCGGCAAAGGTGGGATCCATCAGCTCCCAGTTTACTCCGTCAAAGCGGATGACGCCGTTGACCCATCCGATGTTATCGACATAAGAACTGATCCAGGCATGATAGGCTTCTCCGGCAAATCCCACCTCCATTCTGGTGGGAATTTTTCTGTGACCGCAGCATGGCTGTCATCAAAGAGGAATAATCCAGACAGATGCCCGTCCTGCTCTTTAGAGTCTCATCGGGATCGGGTAAGTATCCTGCCTGTACCTCTTCCGCCTTCTTTTCGTCGTAAGAGACCGTTTGGATGATGTAATTGTAGACATTGGATACCACATCCAAATCCGTATTGGCCGGTCTTGCCAGCTTTTTTTGCCTGTTCCACACAGAGACTCTTCTGATCAAAATGCACATACTGGTTCGGGACCAAAAAGGGAAGAAAAAGCGTCCTTCAGCTTCACCTGCTCTTCTCCGAGAGAACCATGGCATATTGGTTTTTGTCGATGTTTTCATAAACCCCGAAAAGGTAATTGCCATCTCCTGCAGAAAGCGGAAAGACCTCTTTTTTTCCGTTTCCCAAAAGATCATAGGTGTAGGTGACCTCGTCTCTTCCTGTAATTTGCAGCTTTACCTTTTTGCTCTGTCCCGTATAGGCTGCGATTACATACCCCTCCTCCGCATTCGAATCATCGATTCTGGCATCCTGATTCGAAAAACCCCTTTTTCCTTCCTCTTTCGGTTCGATACAGAAGGGCGTGTTGTCCCGCTTTCCCTTTCCCCCAGGAAGCGACCACTTCTTCTTCGCAGAGTCCTCTTTTGCACAAGAGATGAAAAAAAAGAGCATACACAGCAGGCAGGCGGATAAAATCATCCTCCTTTTTCTGTGTATCCTCTTTTTGATTTCCCTTTGCATCGTCATGATTCCGGACCCCTTTTGTAGTATATCGGGTATCCTTTGTGAAATCTGAATCCGGTAAACGTCTCGATGCGTCTAAGAAAAGAATCCGGTTCTTTTTATGCGCTCTGCTTCTGTCCCCCTGTATAAAGCTGATAATACCTGCCCTGCATCCGCATCAGTTCCTCATGAGTGCCTCTTTCGATGATCCTGCCTTGTTCCATGACCAGAATGCAGTCTGCATTGCGTACCGTGGAAAGACGATGTGCGATCACGAAAGTGGTCCTGTCCTTCATCAGCGCATCCATTCCGTCCTGTACGATTTTTTCTGTCCGGGTATCGATGGAGCTGGTTGCCTCATCCAGGATCAGCACCGGAGGATCTGCAATCGCCGCTCTGGCGATCGCAAGAAGCTGCCTCTGTCCCTGCGAGAGGTTGCCTCCGTCTCCCTGCAGCACGCTGTCATATCCATTCAGGGAGCTGCCTGATAAAAGAATCGGCTCCCGCAAGCTTTGCCGCCGCCACCACTTCTTCATCCGTCGCATTTAACTTGCCGAATCGAATATTTTCCTTCACCGTTCCGGTGAAAAGATGGGTGTCCTGCAAGACCATTCCCAGGGATCTGCGCAGATCCGGCAGGCAAATCTTATTGATGTTGATGTGGTCGTATCGAATCTTACCGTCCTGAATCTGATAAAAAAACGGTTAATCAAATTGGTAATGGTCGTTTTGCCTGCACCGGTGGAACCGACAAGCGCCACCTTCTGTCCCGGAGTCGCATGCAGGGCGATATGGTGCAGCACGAGCTTGTCCTCCTGATAACCAAAGTCCACGTCATCGAAAACCACGTCCCCCCTTAACTCCGTAAAGGTGGTCTCTCCACTGTCCTGATGATAATGCTTCCAGGCCCAGTGACCGGTATGCTCTCCCGCCTCGCGGAGCTGCCCGTCCTCCTCTTTCCTGGCATTGACTAAGGTCACATAACCCGCATCCTCTTCCGGCTTCTCGTCCATCAGTTCGAAAATACGCTGCGCACCGGCGAGCGCCATCATAACGGCATTCAGCTGCATCGTCAGCTGATTGATCGGCATGCTGAAATTCTTGTTAAAGGTCAGAAAAGAAGCCAGCGCACCCACCGTGAATCCGAAGGTGGAATTCAGCGCAAAGCGCACTTCCGACAAAGGCGCAGAGCACAAAGGAGGTATTTCAAGCTGCGAACTGAGCGGCCCCAGAATATTGGAATAGGCATTGGCTTTGTATGCGCTTTTGGTAAAGTTCTTCATTTAATTCATCGAATTTTTGGATGCTTTCCCCCTCATGGCAGAAGACCTTGACCACCTTCTGTCCCGCCATGGTTTCTTCGATGAAACCGTTCAGCGTACCGAGATTCTTTTTGCTGCGACACAAAATTTCTGCCGGAAATTCCACTCGCCATCCCGGATACCAGAATCGTCACCACCACCATAAAAAAAGGCTGATCAGGGTTAACGGTATGCTGAGCACCGCCATCATCACCACAATGGTGACCACCGTCACAAAGGACTGCACCATCTGCATCATGCTTTGGGAGATCATCTGCCTCAGGGTATCCCACATCGTTCGTGTAAACCGACATGATATCTCCATGCGCGTGGGTGTCAAAAGTACCCGATCGGCAACCTTTCCATCGAAGAAAAGAGCTCGTTCCGCAGCCGTTTGAGCGTTCCCTGCGAAACGGTCACCATCAGTCGATTCTGGATGTAGGTAGCGATGATCCCGATCAGATAAAAAGAGCTACTCTGCCGACGGCCACCCTCAGTCCGGAAAAATCCGGATTCTTCTGCGACATCATCGGTTCGATATACTGATTGATCAGGGTCTTCATGAACATTGTTCCCTGTGCACTGGCCAGGACGCTGATCAGGATGCTTACCAGAATGACAATCAACTGCATCCCATAACGACCAAAAACATATTTCAGAAGTCTGGATAAAAGTTTCCACGGATGCGCCAGTCGCGGCATTGGACCGTTCCTTGCTCCTCTCCCCCATCCTCTTCCCGTGTTTGTTTTCTGCTCTGCCATGATTTCTCCTTACAGATTGTCCAGATCGGTATTACCCGTCTGGGACGCATAGAACCTCGCGGTAAATCCGGTTCTTCTCCATCAGATTCTCGTGTGTGTCAAAGCCATCGATCCTACCCTGATCCATCACGATAATTTTTGTCACAGTCCTTCACGCTGGAAATCCGCTGGGCAATGATGAACTTGGTCGTATCTGCAATTTCCTCCCGCAGTGCCGCACGAATCCTGGCGTCCGTTGCCGTATCTACCGCCGAGGTGGAATCATCCAGAATCAGGATCTTCGGTTTTTTTGAGGAGCGCTCTGGCAATACACAGACGCTGCCTCTGACCGCCGGACACATTGCTGCCCCCTGCTCGATATAGGGTGTGATATCCTTCCGGCATCCGTTCAATAAATTCATCGGCGCAGGCAAGGCGGGCCACCCTCTTGCATTCTTCTTCTCCGGCATCTTTGTTTCCCCAGCGCAGATTTTTCCAGAATCGTTCCGGAAAAAAAGTACATTTTTCTGAAGCACCACGGAGACCTGATTTCTCAGAGCCTCCAGGTCATATTCCCGCACATCTCTTCCTCCCACCTGCACGCTTCCGCTATCCGTATCGTACAGGCGGCTGATCAGACTCACCAGGGTGGATTTGGAGGAGCCGGTTCCTCCGATGATGCCGATCATCTCGCCGGCATTCACATGGAAGCTGATGTCCTGCAAAACCGGCTCTTCCGCTTCTTTGTTATAAGAAAAGCAGACGTGGTCAAAGGTCACACTCCCGTCCGCCACCACAAACAGAGGATTTTCCGGGTTCTGCATCGTACTCTGTTCTTCAATGACTTCCGCAATTCTCCTCGCACTTGCCGCGGACATGGTAATCATGACAAAAGACCATGGAAAGCATCATCAGATTCAGCAGGATATTCATACAGTAGGCAAGCAGGCTCATGAGGATCCCCGGTGGTTAACACCTGGCCGAACGAAGAAGCCGCCTGGCCACCGACTACCATTTTTTTGCCCCGTAATAAGAGATCAGCAGAATACAGACATAAACCGTTCCCTGCATGATCGGGAAGATGGTAACCATCTTGCCTTCCGTCTGCACAAACATCTGATAAATCCCTGCCACCGCCTTCTCAAAGCGGCTGATTTCGTGATCCTCTCTGACATAGGCTTTTACCACACGAATCGCCGAAACATTTTTCCTGGACGCTTTCGTTCAGTTCATCGTAGCGCCTGAATACCTTCTGGAACATAGGTCCCACCGTGCGCATCATATAAACCATCACGAGACTCAGAAAGAAGACCGCCACCAGGTAAACAAGCGAAAGCTTCACGCTGATTAAAAAAAGCTCATGGCAAGAGCAATCACCAGAGAGGCCGGTGCCCGCATGGCCATCCGCAGAATCATCTGATAGGCGTTCTGAATGTTGGTCACATCCGTCGTCAATCGGGTGACGAGTCCCGAAGTGGAGAAGCGATCGATACTGGCAAAAGAAGGTCTGGATATGGTCGAACATCGTCTTTCTCAAATTCCTGGCAAACCCTGCGGAAGCCTTGGCTCCGAAAAAGGCCCCCAGGATTCCGAAGAGAAGACCGATCAGTGCAACGACCAACATCACCAGGCCCGTGCGAAAAATATAAGACAGATCTCCACCTTCAATTCCCCTGTCCACCAAACTCCCCATCAATTTCGGGATGATCATTTCGCAAATCACTTCTCCAATCATCCAGACAGGGGTCAGGATGGACACCCATTTGAATTCCTTGATTTGCGCCATTAACGTCTTTAACATCATTTCCCCTTTTTACCTGTATCTATCTCCACCGCTTCCTCTGTTACTGCAAGACCGGATTTGGCTGCCCCGGTGTGCGCAGGGTCCTCACCTGCACTCCGTTCACCTCAATGTGATCATCCACCTTGATGACCAGACACTGCCTGCCGTCAATCCATCTGGTTTCCACCAGATCCGCCCGTTCCGGATTCACCTTGATGATGACATCGGGCGTTTCCAACTCAAACTTCCTTGTATTGGCAATATTTCCTGCCAGAAGCGGATAATCTTCCCTGCTGAAGGAGGCTTCAAACGTTTTATCAAATTGCTCCAGCTTCTCCTGCTCCACTCCGGAATCCTGCAGCAGCTGTTTGACCTCCTTTTTGGAAAGAGAAAGATTCTCCTTTTCTTCCTCGTGGTCTTCCATCATCTGGTTCAAATTCTCATGGATATTCTGCATAATGGCATAATCGCCATCTTCCCCAATGGTTTCCTGCACGATCTCCTGGAAACCTTCTCTCTGATCCTTTGAGGACAGCGGCGGCACCGTACCAAACAGCGCTTCGATCATCTCCGGATGTAACTCATCCGGTTTTTTTGGTAAAATACAAAAGCTCATGAATATCCGAAGCGCGGTCGATGAAGGCAGGAAACAAAAAGCCCTTTTCCCGGCTGCTCCACCTGCCAGTCCCGATTGCGTTCTTCGATGACATTTTTCTCTTCATTATAACCCAGTCCCGCCTTGGAAAGCGTTACCGGACAAATGGAGCAAAGCAGATATTCATATACATTCTCGGAAGCATCCTCCATTTCTATGCCGTCTTTCGTAACGCCGGGAACGTCATAGGAAGCATGCACCAGAATGATATAATAATTCTCTCCGTTTGCATAATTGGCAATCACCAGGTCGAAAAACTCATCCACGAGTGCCTCGTCCTTCAGCCCGCTATCCCGCAGTTTCAGCAGAAATTCCTGCTTTCCGCCGGTCATCTCCTCCTCTAGCGGAAAAGAAATCGAGAGCAGATTCTTGCCGAAGGTTCCCCAAGCGTATGTTTGAAGAGTTCCAAGTATTTAAAAGTCTCCTCTTCCGGAAGAGAACCGAAGGATCGATGCGAAACGAAAAGCTTTTCCTTCTCATGGTTGACATAGCAGGAACAGATCCGGTCGATCGTACATCTCTCCTGCGTGAATTGTTTGCGAATCTCCAGTACCCCTGCCTTATTCATAACCCCCCTTTTTATGGAACGAAACATCCGGCTTCGGACTTTGCGCCCGTATCACCGGATGTTTCTCATCTTGCATTCAGCTGTTTTTCGTTCGACCACTTTCCCTTAGACTTGCCGTATGAAACGTTGCTCATCCGCTTCTCTTTGGGATTGCTTCTCCTTAGACTTGCCGCATCAGACGATTCCCTGCGCCTGCATCGCTTCCAGTACCTTGCGGAATCCGGCGATATTGGCTCCTGCCACGTAGTTTCCTTCCATTCCGTACTGTTTGGCTGCCTCATCGATGTTATGGTAAATATGTACCATGATCTGTTGGAGCTTTGCATCGACCTCTTCAAAGGTCCAGGAAAGCCTCTCCGCATTCTGGCTCATCTCCAGCGCACTGGTTGCCACACCGCCCGCATTGGATGCCTTGCCGCAGACAAAGAGAACTCCGTTCTTCTGGAAATATTCTGTTGCCTCGATGGTGGTCGGCATATTTGCCCCTTCGCAAACCACCTTGACTCCGTTTGCCACCAAGGTCTTCGCATCATCTAACTGCAGCTCGTTCTGCGTTGCGCAAGGAAGCGCCACATCCGCCTTCACGCTCCAGACGCCCTTCCCTTCATGATATTCTGCAGAGGAACGCTTGCTTGCATATTCGGTGAGCCTTGCGCGTTTGACTTCCTTCACCTCTTTTAACAGAGAAACGTCAATGCCCTCCGGATCATAGATCCAACCGGTGGAATCGGAGCAGGTCACGACATGAGCCCCCAGCTGTTTCGCTTTTTTTCAATCGCATAGATCGCTACATTTCCGGCACCGGAAACCACAACCGTCTTTCCGGAAAGGTCCATGCCGTGGCACTTCATCAGTTCCTCTGTCAGATAGAGAAGACCATAACCGGTGGCTTCCGTCCTGACCAGAGACCCTCCATAGGTAAGGCCCTTTCCGGTCAGCACGCTGTCATAGGAATCCCGGATCCTCTTGTACTGTCCGTAGAGATAGCCGATTTCTCTGCCGCCGACACCGATGTCTCCCGCCGGCACATCCGTATTGGGGCCGATATGGCGAACCAGTTCCGTCATAAAGCTTTGGCAAAAACGCATGACTTCCTGATTGCTCTTTCCGTGAGGATCGAAATCGGAACCGCCCTTGCCGCCGCCGATCGGAAGCCCGGTCAGAGAATTCTTGAGGATCTGCTCCAGACCCAGGAATTTGATGATGCTGAGATTGACCGAAGGATGAAAGCGAAGTCCTCCCTTATAGGGTCCGATCGAAGAACTGTATTGCACACGGTATCCGTTGTTCACATGGACCTGTCCGTGATCATCTACCCATGGTACACGGAACTGGATGATTCTCTCCGGTATTAAAAAACGCTCCAAAAGCGCCTCTTTTTTATAGGTTTCTTCATCCGCTTCTACCACAACGCGGATCGACTCCAGAATTTCTCTCGCCGCCTGCAAAAAAATTCAGGCTGGTCCGGATTCTTCTCTTGTAAATACTGATAAGCTTCATCTACGTATGACATTTGATGATCCTTTCTCCCATTGGAGGGCTTATAAAAATGGAACCTCTGCGTGCCAAGAAATTTCTTCCTCTATATTTTGGAAATCTTTTGACATCGGTATCCTATTATAAGCGCTGCATTTTTCGCAAACAAGAAAAAATTATCCAAAAATTCAGGGATTTCAAAGCGGATTTTTATTCCTCTCCGGGATAGCTCACCCTGATCTGTTTTTCTAATGAAGTCCATCATATTCATGATCTTCAAGGTGCTTTCATGAGACATCTGCTCGCACTCCGCCTTCTGCTCCCGCAGTGCAGAAGCGGAAGCAAGGAGCTCATAGGAATAACCGTCCTTATGTTTTTTTGCCCTCTTTCGGAGAATCCTCTTCCCATGATTGTCATAAACCGAAAAGGATTTGAAACTTGTGATGCCGTCCGTCACCAAATAGCCCCCGCTACCGTAAATCACCCCCTCATGTTTGCCGGGAGTTAACGCCGTACAGGTGAGAGAGGCCACTTTCCCGTCTGCATAGCGGAGCAAAATCCCCGTCTGTTCGTCTGCTCCCAGGGAATTTTTACTTGCAAGAGAGGCAATGTCGGAAACTTCATCGCCAAAAAACAGAGAGGCAAAGGTAAGGACATAGACGCCCATATCCAGGAGTGCTCCCCCTCCGAGCGCCGGATCCGCGATCCTCTGTTTGTCCGCAATCGGTGCACAGATGTGGGCTGTCAGACTTCGTACATCCCCGATCAGGCCACTCGCAATCACTTCCTGCATCTCCGCAGCAAGAGGCAGAAAGCGTGTCCACATCGCCTCCTGTACGAAGAGCCCCTTTTCTTTTCCCAAATCCAGAATCTCCTGCGCCTGTTTCTCGTTCAGCATAAACGGTTTTTCCACCAGAACCGGCTTCCCATTGTTTAATGCCAGTTTGGCACAGTCATAATGTGCGCTGTTTGGCGTAGCTACATAGACCAGATCTACCTTGCTATCCTGCACCAGAGTTTCATAGGAACCGTAGGCCTTTTTGCACTTAAACTCGAGGCAAAACTTTCTGCCGTTTCCTGTTCTCTGGATCCGACGGCATAGAGGCTGAGACCTCTCGTATGTTTGATCGTGGCCGCCATCTTCCTTGCGATCGCACCGGTCCCCATGATTCCTACACGAATTCTTCCAAACATAAAATGCTCCTTTTACGTAGAGCAGGCATTTCTGCCTGCTCTGCTTTCCTGTCCTTTACTTTAAATATTCCGTCTTAATATAGCCTGTCTTCTTATTGTAGGAAACCTTTGCCCATCCGTCCGAGCGAACCTCAAGGACATTGACCGTTTCCTGGGCATAGCTACTGCCACACGGGATGCGCTGGTCGAAGCCTTCTCCCGAATGTTTACAGTATCCTTCAGCGTGTGCGTCCCCTTGCTGATGGAACTCGACTTCGATTTCGTTGTTTCCGTCTTTGCCTGTTCTTTGCTGGTGGTAGAGGACGATTCTCCCGCCTTCACCTTTTTCGAAGTATTCGGTCTTGACATATCCTTCTCCGCCTTCGAACTTAATCTTACTCCAGCCGTTGTCTTCTACCTTGATTCTGGTATAGACCGAGCCGACCGTCGTTTTTTTCCAAGGGACTCTGCATTGGTAGAAGCGGACTTCCGGACATTGACCACATCGTTTGCCTTGATCTTGTCGCTTCCGGACGCTGTCTGCTTCTGCTCGGCAACCTTGGTTTCCCCGGCTCCCGAAGAAGCGGCCGTCTGCTGGGTCGTTGCTGTATCCGCTGCTGCTGCCTGTTCCTTTCCGGTATCTCCGGTTTGTGCCCCTTCTGTGCTAACGGTGCTGCCATTTGCACCGGCTGTGGCACTGCTCCCCGCATCGGCGTTTTGTGTGGAAGCACCCGAAGCTGCCGCACTCGCAGAAGCGCCACTTTCTGATGCAGCGGCACTGCCTGAAGAACCGCCGTTTTCTGCAAGCGCAGCTGCTGCAGCCTTATTGATATTGTCGTAAAACTTGCTGAGAAAAAAATCTTTAACTTCTTATCCTTATCGACCATTTCATTATAATCAGCCGTGATCTTGTTGTTCAGGTCAATCACGTCGTCTTCTAATGAAATCTTCTTGATGTACTCCGACGTCGCCTCGTCGTTCTCCGCCAGGTTGATATAGCAGCTGCCATCCTTCCTGGTGCAGATATAATAGGTCTCCATGCCCGGAACCGGCGTCTCATAATCCTTGAATTTGTATTCTTCGTCCACGTAGGCGATATAACTGCCATCGACAGGACCCGGCTTGGTATATACTTCCACCTTAGGGAAGGGTTCGATGTATTTGGAAACTTCTTTCAACCTGGTCTTGGTCGTCTCGGACATGCCTTCCGAGATTGAGGCGATGGTATCAATGTCACCGGCTGCATAAGCATCATAATATTGATGGATGACATTATTCACCTTTTCATAGGCATTTTTCTCCAGAGGTACATCCGGTATGGCATACACATCGGAGGTCATCGTCTGTGCCGCACTGGACCCCTTCGTCTTACCGGAGGGGCGGGTGGCATGAAACGCCAGTACCACTACCCCTACCAGGCAAATACCGAGGACTGCAAGCATCACCCTTTTCTTGTGATATACAATATAATTCATGAAACGCTGCTGATTCTGTTTAATCGGCGTCTGCGCTTTTCTGACTGCCTGTCTTGCTTCTTTCTCGTCGTGAACACGGGATGATTTCTTCGCATGATTCTCATTACTCATAAGCTTCCCCCTGTAAAAAAACAAAAAAATAATGCGCCCGACAGGAATCGAACCTGCATTAAAGGCGTCGGAGGCCTTCGTTCTATCCATTAGACTACGGGCGCAGATGTTTGCAAAAACCATTACAAACTTGTTAAGCAACTCTCAATATCTTAGCATAGATTCTAACTTCTGTCTATGTCTATTTTTGTGAATTTTTTTCTCGTCGGACCTCTCCTCCTCCTTTTTCGATTTGTGATTCGCCTTGCCTCTTCCTCATGCTCTGAAGGGCAAACGCCATCAAAAACAGGAGAATCGGCAGACCGATCATGGCGCCGAGCAGGGAAGCGAGCGCTTCTCCACTCGCATCCCCGCCGGAAAGCATCCGTAAAATGAAATACAAATACAATCCCAAGAGAAGGAACAGTCCGCAGACTGCCCACAGACGTCTGCCCCTTTCAGACTTCTGTGCTACGGACCCCTTGATGGTTGTTGCTCTTATTCATTGCAGAGGACTCTTTCTGTAAATAATGTCCTCGTTACCGGGGCCATTGGAAACCATGGTGATTGGATAGCCGATTTTCTGCTCGATGAATTCGATATAATTCCTGCAGGCTTCCGGCAATTCTTCATAGGTGCGGATTCCGCGAATGTCGCACTTCCAACCGGGAAGCTTCTCAAAAAAACAGGCTTTGCCTTTTTCCAACTTAGCAGTCACCGGAAAGTCCGTGATCTGCTTTCCGTCCACTTCATAGGCAACGCAAACCGGAATCTCATCCAGATAGCCTAACGGATCCACCACCGTAAAGGCAACCTCCGTTGCCCCCTGCAGTCGGCATCCATACCTGGAAGCCACACAGTCATACCAGCCGACCCTTCTGGGTCTTCCCGTCGTAGCGCCGTACTCCCCTCCGTCTCCTCCGCGGTGTCTCAGCTCATCTGCCTCTTCTCCGAAAAATCTCCGAAACGAAGGCCCCTGCACCGACGGCGGAGGAATACGCCTTGGTCACTGCAATCACATCCCGAATGGCATAGAGGGCAATTCCCGCTCCGATGGCGCCGTAAGCTGCCAGCGTGGAAGAAGAAGTGACCATCGGATGAGATCCCGTGATCCGGATCTTTCATGGTTCCCAGCTGTCCTTCCAGGAGGATGGTCTTTCCTTCTGCAATTGCGTTTTTCCAGGAAAGAAGCGGTATCTGCGATGTAGGGCTCTACCTGTTTGCGATATCCGGCAAGTTCCTGCATCAAATCGTCTGTCTCCATCTTCGGCTTGTGATACAGATGCTCCAGGAGAATATTTTTTTGCACCAGAATACGATCCAATCGCTCTCTCAGGCGACCCTCATCAAAGAGATCTGCCACCTGAAAGCCGATCTTCGCATATTTATCGGAGTAGAACGGCGCGATTCCGGATTTGGTCGAACCGAACGATTTTCCTGCCAGTCTTTCCTCCTCGTATTGATCAAACAGGACATGGTAAGGCATGATAAACTGGCAACGGTCAGAAATCAAAAAGTTTCGGCCTGGGCACTCCCTGTGAAACAATAGACTCCAGTTCCTTCATTAAAACGGGAATATTCAGCGCCACGCCGTTGCCGATCACGTTGGTGATATTGGAATGAAACACGCCGGAAGGAAGGGTATGCAAAGGCAAATTTGCCATAGGCATTCACGATGGTATGACCGGCATTCGCACCTCCCTGAAATCTGACGACAACATCTGCAGAATCCGCTAACATATCTGTGATCTTGCCTTTCCCTTCATCTCCCCAGTTGGCACCTACCACTGCTCTAACCATCTTACCTCTCCTTCTTGGCTCTTCTGATTGATCCTACAACGAAGATGCATTTTGATTTTGGATACAGAACTTCTTGCAATCCTTACGCATTATACCTTAATTTCACACTTTCTGCCTAAAATTTCACGATTTTCCACCAGAATCGGTTCCACCACTTCCTTCAAGAAACGCTCCGTCTGGTGTGCGCTGCAGCCGGTATAAAGTTTCGGATCCATTCTCTCCTGCAGCTGTTGCCTGTTGAGCGGAAAAAGCCGCATCCCCGGCAATTAAATCTAAGAGGTTGTTGTCCAGCCCTTCTTCCTTGACCCTCTTTGCCGCCTGCATCGACAGCTCTCTGATCTTTTCGTGCAACTCCTGCCTGTCTCCGCCTGCTTTGACCGCATCCATGAGAATGTTTTCGGTTGCCATAAAGGGAAGCTCCTGCATCAGATGTTTCTCAATGACCTTGGGATAAACCACGAGTCCGTCGCTGACATTCATGACCAGGTCCAAAACCCCGTCAATGGTGAGAAAGCCCTCCGGCACCGACAACCTCTTATTGGCGGAATCATCCAGTGTTCTCTCCAACCACTGCCCCGTCTCTGTCTGCGCCGCATTCATCACATTGGTGATGGCATAACGGGAAAGCGAACAGATCCGCTCGCAGCGCATCGGATTGCGCTTATAAGCCATGGCACTGGAGCCTACCTGGTTCTTTTCAAACGGCTCCTCGATTTCTTTCATGTGTTGCAAAAGCCGTAAATCGGTTGCCATCTTGGTTGCACTGGCGCCAATTCCCGCAAGGACATTCAGCACCTTCATATCTGTTTTTCTGGAATAGGTTTGTCCCGAAACCGATACACAGCTGCTGAAGCCCATCTTTCTGGCAATCAACTCCTCCAGCCGATCGACCTTATCGATATCCCCCTCGAACAGTTCCAAAAAGGCTGCCTGTGTTCCTGTCGTCCCTTTGCTTCCCAGAAGCTTCATGCCGCGAAGCACATAATCCAGATCGCTTAAGTCGGAAACAAAGTCCTGCAGCCAGAGAGATGCTCTCTTCCCGACCGTCGTCGGCTGCGCCGGCTGAAAATGCGTAAAAGCAAGCGTCGGAAGATCCTTATATTCCTTGGAAAAGTGCGCCAGCCTCTCGATCACATTGATGAGTTTGGCCCGAATCAGGCGAAGTGCCCCCTGCATGATAATAATGTCCGTATTATCTCCCACATAACAGCTGGTCGCTCCGAGGTGAATGATTCCCTTTGCCTTCGGGCACTGGCATCCATAAGCATAAACATGGCTCATCACGTCATGTCTGACTTCTTTTCTCTGGCCTTTGCCACCTCATAATTGATGTCGCTCACATGACGCTTCAACTCCTCGATCTGCTCTTCCGTAATAGGAAGTCCCAGCTCCTTTTCGGCTTCAGCAAGAGCGATCCACAGCTTGCGCCAGGTCGTGAATTTCATATCGGGCGAAAAGAGATATTGCATTTCCGGACTGGCATATCTCTCGCATAGTGGTGATTGATAACTATTGGTTGTCTGATTCATGCGGAAGCCTCCCCCCTGCTCATGGTCACGGGCATTTCCATCCGCTCCATCTTCTCCGTGAAGCGGTCTACCTGCGCCGCAATCTCCTTTGCGTGCCTCGGATAGCGTCTGCCCAGTTCTCTGATATCATTTTTTTGCTCCGCCGATGACCTCCTGCTGGTTATAATCCATTCTTTTCCGCAAAGACTTCCTTTGTGACAGCAGTTTATGCCTCAGATAGGAACTTTCCTCCCTGTTTGTGAGATAAGACACTTCCTTCAACAGATATCTGGGCATTTGGACATCATTTTTCGTAAGCAACTCTTCCAGACGGTTTTTCATCTCCTCCATCTGATTCATGCTTTCCTGATGCTTGCATCGATAGTCCTTCTCCGTCTCATAGCAGGCAATGAGATGCTTGAGCTCCTCCGCCTTTTTCACCCCGAATTTCAAGGCATAGTAATCCAGCAGATTCCGATTATTGACATAGCGTATCTTAACGGTATTCTGTAAAAGAATCAACTTCGATGTCTTTTTTTGTGCCTGCTTCAAATCCCGATGCGCCGCCGTATTGCGCATATAGAGGGAAACAATGGAAAGAGCGGAAAGCAGGGCGGCTGCCATGTAACCATAGACCACCCTCAAAGCCGAGCATGGTATGTAGCGCCAGCAGGACGCCCGTGAGCGCTAGGAAGGTAATAAAACAGGTGACCCCCAGTGTACGCGTTCCCGTGAGAACTTTTTCCAGATCCTCCTCCCTCATCATGGAGGCTTCCTTCTCATCCTCCAGTCGCTTTAAGTCGCTGCGGATTTTGCGGTGCATCTCCTCCGCTTCTTCATATTTGGAGAGGGAACTGTCCGGATCCTCGCTGAGCTGCTCGAGCCTCCCATACTGCAGGTCGGTCATCTGTCCTTCCCTGCCGGAAAGCGTCCGAAGCTCCTCCTCCTTTTCTGCAATCTTTTCCGCAAAAGAAAAAGATCTTTCTGCGTTCCTCACTCCTTAACTCCGAAATCTTCTCCATATCCCGGATGGAGATACTGACGCGATTGTATTCATAGCGCAGCGATTCGATTTCTCTGGCTCCTTCCAGCATTCTCGCCAGGCAATCTTCCACATAGGCAGCACGATCTGCCGGATCTTCCCCATTGAGACCTTCCAGCTTCTTCCTCTTTTCTGCTTCCGACCGATCGTCCTCTTCCGACCGGTCATCCTCTTCCCACCGATCGTCTTCTTCCGAGGCGTCTGTCAGATATCCCTCTGCATCCCTCTGTCATCTCCTTCGAAACGGTCTGTCTTTCCTTTTTTTCTCAAAAAAATTCGTTTAAACAATTCCGTCCGCCCCTCGTGTTTCTCACATCTTCCTGTACCGCCTGCCTGTAAGCCTCTCTTTGATCTCTTGTGATTTTCTCTACCAGCGCATAATACTGTTTGGTCAATCCGTCCCTGCGATAGCGGAAAAGTTGCTTGATCATCTGATATTCCGTGCTTTTTGCATACGCCTCTTCCGCTTCCCGAATCATGGATTCCAGCGTCAGAGAGAACTGGTATGCCCGCCGATCCCCGGAAACGCGATCACATATTCCTTCTCCGGCATCGCCAAACGCAGCGCAGAGAGATAGCTCAAATACGACCGGGGAGAATGATCCATTTCATAGGCGCTCTGAAAGCAGGTCGCCGCCTCCTCAAAGTCGTACAATCGCGTATTCATAATACCTTCATTATAAAGAATTTGCGCCTGCAGCGCCAGATCTCCCTTCGGTGCGCTCTGCTTTAACTCCTCGTAAGCGGCATAAGCCTGGGAATATTTCTGATTTTCCACAAGGAAATCCGCCTGTGCGAGATGTTTCTCGTAGATATCCATATCCGTGTTGTTTGTCAGCGTTTCTCTTGTTTTCTCGATCTCCTCAGGGTGTATTGTATCCGACTGCCTGCAGAATCTCCATGCACAGATCGACCACGCTGCCGCTCCGATAGAGCAGATCATCCAACCGGTCTGCCAGTTCCCCCATGGAACATTCTTCCCGAATCCAGTTTACCAACGAGTGATCAAAATAATCCTGATCAATCAGGTAACGATTCCTCACAATATAAAAACACATCTCCTCCATGGAATGAAGCTGCAGATCCGGCTTCTTCCAAAAATAAGGTGTCTGTGCATAAGTTCCGGTACAAAGCATGACATTGGTCATGGAAACTCCTTCCGCCTCTGTTCTTTGGTCTACACCGTCCCCGAATCAGACCTGAAATTCTGCATGGAAGCTGCGCATCTCCGTTTGCACATAGTCGCCAAACCCCATATCAATGGCGGTGACAAGCAACCTGTTTGCCGCACTCATCTGCAGGGCAAGACGAATCCTGGTGGTTCTCTCCTCCCTATCCTGGGGAATCTGGAGCTGCAAACAAAGCGGATGTGCAATTCCGCCCGCAAGAGGGGTGGACTGGATATAAAGAGTGCTTCCCTGAAGAAGAATCAAATCCACACTGGCTGTGGCATCGTACCAGTTAATGCCGGCTTCTAAGAGCGGATAATAGATCTCCTCTCCTTTGGAGAGCACCTGAATGCCCAGATTGGAGCGAAGTTTGTCTTCTCCCAGAAGAAGAAATTTGGGAGAATCTCCCTGCCTGAGCAGTTTCTGCCTCAGTGCAAAACAAGCTCCCTTGCTGAAGAGGTTGGTCCCTTGAAACACTTTTCTGGTGCGACACAAATAGGAGAGGGAGCGTTTCATCCACTTGTCCTTAAAAGCCGTCCCCGAGCAAATAGATGGAAGAAATCACCCGTCCTCTGCAAAAGCCTTCTGCAATCGACAAAAATTCCTCATCCAGCATATCCCGGGCTTTTTCCCGCGCTACCGCTTCCTCCGGGAGTCCTTCCCTATGATAGGCCATCTCCTCATACGTCCGCATCGTTACCGTGGCAACAATCGGCGTGGTTTTCTGGTCAAAAGAAAGATCATACAGGAAAAGCGCCTGATCCGCCTTTAAGTCACAAGCAATCACATCATGACCGCGGTAGGCATCTTTCTCGTTCAAAATATAATAAAACAGGCTTTCCTCATAATTTTCAAAATAACATTTTTTGATGGGAAGCGTCAGCGCCTTCTGTACCTGCTGCAAGACATGGACCATGGTCTCATCCATCTGTCTGGTCGTGAACATGATCGCTTCAATGGTGCCCGGATCCAGTTCCATGGAAAGCATCGCAAGGCTGCGTTTAATAAAAAGGGAAAGAAGCGCAACCGGATCAAAAGAAACTTCGTCGAGTAGAATTTCTTCCCCTCTCCGTGCCGCCGTTAACAGTCCGTACAAAGGGATTGCCCTTCCCTCCTGTACCTGTTTCTGTGCTTCTGCCCCGAAAAACCACTGGTTCACTCCTCTTTGCTTCGCCAAAAAGGTGGGAATATCAAAGGCCTCCGCTCCCGCCAGCAGGGAAAAGGTCCTGGGCTCCTCTTCATGGTCTGCAAGATAGCTGATCTGAGAAACCTGTTCCCCCAGATCATAGCCCAGAATATATTTCACTTTCGAACCGTCTTTGAAAATCATCTTTCCTCTTCCGCCTCACGGCTTTTCGTTCTCTCTCATCCCCTTTTTGGACATGCTGAGTTGAAAAAAATATAATTGGAAATGAAGCCCGTCCTGAAATATTCTTCTGCCAGATGGTCAAAGGTATCATAGTCGCTCAACGTTCCTGCCACCATCAGATCATTGATCATGGAAAAAGCGACTCCCCTTTCCGGAAGTTCTGATATCGCTGCGCTGCAACGTCCCGCTCTGGGTCAGCTGCTCCACCCTCTCTCCCGCCTCTCCGATCCGGTCCTCTGTAATATAATACTGGACCTGCTCTCCGAAAAACAGGATAAAGGAGGCGATATAGACGCTATCATACATTTCCTTCATCGGTCTGGATTCATAGTCTTCCTGCGGCTCCGTATCTTTGTTTAACAGATAATGCACCGTACAATTCTTCCCGGGCGCACTGCGGTAAACCAGCATCACCCGATCAGAAAAAAACGGGCAAGTTTCGGAAGCAGATCCTGAAATTCCATAAAGAACGGAAAGAAGAGCCCCGCGGCCATCAGTTTTTTTAAAAAAACGGGAATGAGGTCTTCTGCTCCCATCTCTCCTTTATGCTCGAAGCGTACTTCAAATAGTCAATCAGACAGATCACCGGAAGCTTCTGCCCCCCTCTTGCCACCTGCTCCATCTGCTGATACAGGAAGGCATTGGGTAGCTTCTCCTTGACGAAATGGTCATAGGAGGCCTGTGCCAGAAAGGCCAGTTCCAAATCGCTTCCCTGCTTTTTGCACATAGGATCGAAAGATATCGGTCTGCTCGCCGACAAAGGCGCCCGTATAAAGCATTTGCAATAGCAGCCTCTCGGACAGTTCCTCTACATCCACCTCCAAGGACAGGGCAACATTATAAACGTCCCGCATCTCCCTCGTCGTCCCGCAAAAACAGGCACACAGGGTTTGCAAGAGCGTGCTGTTGTATTTCCCCTTCTGAAAGGCATAGAAGAACGTTTCGATGAGACGAGGGTCCTTCCTCTTTTTCTTCCCTCTTCTCCCAAATCATCCATCTGGGTACAGAGTTTGAGGACCGTCTTGGGATCAATGCCATAGGTGCCAAAGCTAACCAGCCAGGAAAGGGCCCTTCTCCCAGTTTCCCGCTGCCATCCACATCTCCAGGTACTCGCCCTCTCTCTTCCGCTCAGATTCTGGGGCTTTTAACTGCAACAGGCATTCGCTCAGTTGCTTATGAAAACCGTTTTCGTAGTAAAAGCGTAAGAGCCTGTGATAGAGTCTGTTTTTATAAGAGGGGCGCAGTTCCTTCCCCTCTAAGAGTTCCTTGAACCTGGAGACATTCTCCATCGTAATCTCATCACAGTTTTTGCTATGATTGCACAAGTAGAGGCTCAGATTTCCCTCTCCACTGCGGATGAAGGGACCAACCAGTTGAGACAACCTCCCCGGAATCATCCACTTGCAGATCGCATAAGGTACCCCCGAGGCAAACCTCTCGCCTCCGGGACTTGCTAACAGAATCGCATAACTCCCTCCGTAAAGCGGTACCCGCGCACGCCCTTCTCTCACGGGGTAATGCATCTCTTTCGCCGTTTCCTCGTATAGAACGACCACTTCACTGATGTTGGGATTCTGCACGCGCACCTGTGCCGTATATAAGACTTCCAGCACTGCATCGGCATTCTGTGCGTTGACCATGGATTCATCCAGAAAAGCCTTGTACAACACGCCCAGATTGGCTCCGGTTCTTCGCTTGGAAATGGCACTGACGACAAAGGCACGGATTCTGGGAAGGTACTGTTCATAAAGCTCCGGCAACTGTTCCCTGTGATCATAGAGGTAACGATAAAGGATGGCGCTTCTACTGTCGTCTAACGCATTCTGATAGGAAAAGAAAATGAGGACGGACTTCGGGATCTCTTCCGTAATCTCCCCATTCTCATTCCGTGCCAGCGACATCATATAGAGTTCGAAGATGCCGTTCAGATGAAGATTTTTGGCAACGCCCTGTACATAATATTCATGCGCACGCGAATCCGTCTTCTCTCCCGCAATCAGTACCCTGCACAATGCCTCCAGGGTATCCGTCTGCGGTCTGAGCGCATAGCAGGCTTCTAAAATGGAACGGAGATCCGCATCATAGGTTTTGGCTCTGGACGCCAAAAAGACCGCCTGATCTGCCATCTCCACCGTGAGAAAATCGTTTCTGGCGCAGAAGCGGAACATATAAATCGTAAAGGGATCCAAACGGACAAGCATGGAGGGATGCTGCATCATGATCTGCAGGGCCTCGACATACAAAATCGGGCTGCGACACCCTCTGGCAAACTGGTCTTTTAACAACTCCCACTTCCTGGCATTGCTGAAGGCAAATTCCTCAGAGACAAACTGCAAGAGCCAGGAAATTCGCCAGTTGTCCGGATTCTCATGAAAGATTTCTTCAATCTGTTCTGCAATTTCCCGAATCTGGTCATCGTCTCTCCCGGCCAGGGTCGTTAGATACAGATAATAGCAGTAGACTTCTTCCTCGATTTCTCCTTGCGTCAGCCGTCCCTTGAGACGGTTCAGAATCTCTTTTCCCTCTTCTACCTTGTCTACGGTAATGAGGAAGTGCGCCTGGTATAGCAAAAAGGAGAGATCCTCTTCGTCCAGCGCCAGCATTTCTTCTAACAGCTTCTCCGCCTCTTTCATCCAGCTGTGCGATGTTCTCTTTTTTAACCGGAACGACTCATAAAGCTTCATTAACCGGATGGTCAGCTGTCTCTTTCTGAGACGCACTCCTAAAAGGGTTCCCTTCTCCGGAGGTTCTATGCGGATGCGAATCACCATTTTGACGTAAGGATTGGAAAAAGTAATCGCCCCCAGATTCAGCCCCTCATGCAGCCTGGAAACATCAATTCGAAACGGGAGCCTGCAGGAGTTCCCTATAAAATCTTCTTCCGTGAGATGATCTTTTTCAGGAACCAGAAAAAGAAGTATCCGTAGACACAAAAGTTCGCAGTAACCGAACCCCCCGCGGCCGATCAGGATCGAATCCTGCCCGTCCTCGATGAGGTCCTGTCTGCGATATATAATCTCCTTGCGATCCGGAATGAATTCTACCGGGAGCTTCTTATGAATTGCTAACAGGAACTCTTCTACATGGCGTTCTTCCCCGGGTGATTCTGCAAGCCTCTGTAAATGCTTTCATACTGTGCATCCGGTCCCTGAAACAGGCGTGCAAAATGCTCCGAATAGAAAAGCGCAACCGCTTCTTTCCAGGCCGTCTTGGCGAGATTGGCGAAGTGGAACAGATTCCTGATTTCACCGAGGCTGCTCATCATCGGGGCTTCCCTGATGCTGACCACAAAGGGAAGCATATACTCGCCCTGGTTGGACAGGATACGGAAATTCCCCTTCAGGACATCCCCGTTCACGAGTCCGGAAGCGTCAAAACGGTAGCTGACGGAGTCCTCCGCTCCCGAAAAATCAGGCGTAATCACCTGCATTCTCACCTCAGAAGAGGTCACTCTCCCTCTACCAGTCCCCTCTCCGGCCCCTCAATATGAAACTCTCCCTCTGATACTTCTCCGGGTAAAAGATCTAACTGCAGCCTTTCTTCCGAAAAACGCAAGAATCCCGTTTCGTATGAAAACTGCCCATGCAAAAGACGCTCAATCGTCTTACTCACCACAACCTCCAAGAGCCGGATGCCCCGCCTGCTGTTTTCAGGGCATCCGCTTCCTATTGTCGATGTCTCTTATTCCGTCTTGGGAGTGTGAGCATCATCAGCTCATTGCTTCTTGCCAAAAAGGCTGTCATTTCCTCAGCGCTAAGCGGTGCATTCTGCAACTTTGCCAGATCATATAGCTGCTGACAAAGCTTCCCGGACACTTCCTCCTGCAGATGCCCCATCACATACTGTACCAGCGGATGGTCTGCATTTAAGTAAAGCGTCTGACCCTCTGCTCCAAAATCCCCCATGTTCATTCCATTCAGCTGATACAGCTTCATCATGTCCTGCATCCGGCGACTTTCCTCCGATACCGTCAGAATAGAGGAAACTTTCGGATCTTTTCAGCTTCTGGACCTTAACTGTAATATCCTTCCCCAGTGCCTTCTTCATCATCTCCGCAATCTTAGTGGCACTCTCTTCAAACTCCTTTTTCCTTTTCTTTCGAAGTTTCAGACGTAAAGGCGGCGGTCAAATCGGCATCGATCCTGCGGAATTTCACGCCTTCATTCTTACTCTCCAACTGCTGCATGAACGGCACATCAATGTTATGCTTCAGGACGTAGGCTTCCATGTGCTGCTCTTTAAACAGGTTAATATACTGACTCTGCTGTTTTTCGTCCGTCACATAATACAGAATCTTCTCTTCGGAATCCTTCCGGTCTTCCTGCTGTTCCGTATTTCCTGCATCATCCGGCTTTTCTGTGCCTTCGTCTACCACTTCCGCTTCGACTTTTTTCGCCATTCTCTCCTTCTGCTGTTTCCGCTTTTTTTCTCTTCGTCGCTTCTCTTTTAACGCATCCGGAAGCGTGATATAGTCTCCTTCCAGATTGCGGAAGAGAATATAGTCGTTCATCTTCTCACAGAATTTATCATCCTTCAGACAGCCGTACTTGATGAAAGGAGAAATGTCTTCCCAATATTTATTATAATTCTCTCTGTCCGTTTTGCACAAGCCCGCAAGCTTATCTGCCACCTTTTTGCTGATATAATCTGAAATTTTTGTCACAAAACCGTCATTTTGCAGGGCACTTCTGGACACATTTAAGGGAAGATCCGGGCAATCGATGACACCTTTTTAACAGCATCAGGTACTCCGGGATGACCTCCTTGATATTGTCTGCAATAAAGACCTGGTTGTTATATAGCTTAATCACCCCTTCCGCAGACTCAAATTCGATATTGAGTTTCGGGAAATAAAGGATTCCCTTCAGCCGGAACGGATAATCCATGTTGAGGTGGATCCAGAACAAAAGGCTCCCTTATAATCATGAAAGACTTTACGGTAAAACTCCTTGTATTCCTCGTCCGTGCATTCCTGTGGCGTCTTCATCCAAAGCGGATGAATCTCGTTCAACAGCTCCGGTCTTCTCTTAATCTTGTATTTCTTCTCTTCTTCCTTCTGCTCTTCTTCCTTCTTCGAAGCTTCCCCGTCCTTCGTATCCGAAGATGCCTCCTCTCCGGCAGGCTTCTTGTCCGCTTCTTTTTTTCTCCGGCTTGATTTCCTCAAGGACGATATCGTCGTCTCTCTTCTCACTCTCTTTCACCGTTTCGGTACGGTCTTCCTGCTCCTTGGACAGATAGATCTCATAAGGCATGAAAGAGCAGTATTTCTGAATCACTTCCCTGGCCTTATATTCGTTGCAGAATTCCAGACAGTCGTCGCTTAAATGCAGGGTGATGGTCGTACCGAAACTCGTCCTTCCCTGTCCTTCTTCCATTTCATATTCGGAAGACCCGTCACAGGTCCAGTGTACAGGATGCGCCCCCTCTTGATAGGACAGCGTATCGATATCCACCCGGTCCGCCACCATAAAAAGTCGAATAGAAGCCCAGACCGAAGTGGCCGATGATCTGGTCCGTTGCATCCTTGTCCTTGTATTTTTCAGGAAGTCCGTCGCACCGGAGAAGGCCACCTGATTGATATACTGCTCCACCTCTTCTGCCGTCATGCCGATTCCGTTATCCGAAATCTTTACGGTTTTTATCCTTGTCGTTCAGGATCACATCCACGCGAGGACGATAGCCCTCAGGAAGGGCAAAATCCCCCATCGAATCCAGTTTCTTCACCTTTGTGATGGCATCACAGGCATTCGAGATCACCTCTCTGTAAAAAATATCGTGGTCGCTGTATAGCCATTTTTTTATAATCGGAAACATATTCTCCGAATTGATTGATAAATTGCCTTTTTTTCTCTGCCATATCTCTACTCCCTTTCTGTTTTCTTCCAAAAATAAAACCGGATGTTTCGTCACATCTCTAAGAAACCAGTTTAGTCGGAGAAAAAAAGAAAAGTCAATGAAAAAAATTAGCACTCATTCTTATTGAGTGCTAACAGTGCCCTTCTGGGAAAAAAAACTCCCCTGTGCTAAAATACTTTCATAACGAAAGGATGAACGCCATGCTGCATACCAATCTGCCAACCCCCTATTATCAGATCTCAGAAGAGGCGCTGGACCGGGAAATTGCTCTTCTCAAACATGCGATGTCCACGCACTGGGGGCACTTTATTCCCTCTTATTCGGTAAAAACCAACTCCCTTCCCTGGTTGCTCAACCATGTGAAAGAAAGGGGGCTGTATGCGGAGATTGTTTCGGAAGAGGAATACGATCTGGTCAAAAGAATCGGATTTCCCGAAGCACACATGATCTACAACGGTCCCATCAAAAGCCGTCCTGTGTTTGAGGCAATCCTCCTTTCAGGCGGTTTCGTCAATCTGGATTCCTCCAGGGAGCCGGAATGGCTGGCTGATCTTTGTGCAAGGCATCCGGACCAAATCCTGGAAGTCGGACTGCGGGTCAACTTTTGATCTTTCTCTGCTCTGTCCGGACGAGGTTCTGGCGGAGGAAGAAGGCAGTCGCTTCGGCTATGCCTATGAAAGCGGAGAGCTGGAAGGGGTGATCCGCCGCCTGAAACAAATCCCCAATGCCAGAATCACCGGGCTCCACCTCCATTCCTCCACCCGTTCCAGGTCGGTCAAGGTCTACCGTGCCCTCGCTTCTTCTGCCTGTAAGGTGGCAGCGGAGTTTGATCTTCCCCTTAAGTATATGGATATGGGAGGCGGTTACTACGGGGGAATCCCGGACAAGCCGAATTACAACGATTATATGAAGGCGATTGGAGAAGCGCTTGCTCCCTTTTATTCCAGAGAGGAACTGGTTCTGATTGCAGAGCCCGGCGTTTCCCTGATTTCCTCTTCTTTTTCCTTTGTCACACAGGTACTGGACGTGAAACAAATCCGGGAACATACCTACCTTGTCACAAACGGAAGCCGATTGAATCTCAATCCGCAGATCACCAGACATTGGTATCCCCACCATCTGGTGCGGACAGCCTCCCTCTCATCCAAGGGGGATGACACTTCCGTCTCGGCAGGAACCTTCCCGTACCAGATCGTCTGCGGCGCCAGCTGTATGGAATATGACCGCCTTTTTACCATCGAAAATGAGCCTCCCTTGCAGGCAGGCGACTATATCGTTTATGACCTGGCAGGAGGATATACGCTTTGCTTAACCCTCTGTTTATCCATTATTTTTCCGGCTGTGTATGTCGAAAAGAAAGACGGCTTACTTGTTCAGGCAAGAGCCCCCTGGACCAATGAAGAGTTTCTGCAAAAAGAATGTCTGGTGAACCCATGTGCAAAACGGTATCCCTTCCCATTCGGGAGGAGAAAAAAATCCGGAAAAAAAGATTTTTCATCCGCACCGATGCTTCCCGCGAAATTGCAACCGGTCATATCATGCGGTGCCTCTCCATCGCCCATGCGCTGCGGGAAAGGAAGGCGGACGTCACCTTCCTGTTCTCGAATCAAGAAAGCGCAGATGTTTTTCATGCCCTGAAAGAGGAGCCCTATTCCTATCTCCTGCTGGAGAGCAATTACCACCAGCCGGAGCAGGAGCTGGTCACCCTTGTCACCCCTCTTGCAGGAGGCGGATTTTTCTGCTGGTGGATTCCTATTTTGTTTCCCGCTCTTATTTTGAAAAAGCTGCATGCTCTGCTTCCTTCTTCTGTCAAAATAGGCTATATCGATGATCTGCAGTCCTATCACCTGCCGGTCCATCTAATGATCAATTATGATCTGGATGCGGATAAAAGTCTCTATACCGATTCCGAACAGGTGCTGGCAGGAGGGGCTTATGCTCCTCTGCGTCCTCAGTTTGAGAACAGGAAACCACAGATTCGAAAAGAGGTCCGAAATCTTCTGCTCTGCTGCGGAGGAGGAGACGAAAAACATCTCCTCCTGAAAATCTCTTCTGCCCTCCTTTCGGATGCGACACTTAAGCAGAAGCGGATCCGGATTCAGGCTCTGGCCGGCGTCCTCCACCCGGACCTGGATGCACTTCGCACCCTGCAAGAAACCTGTCCCCGCTTCGCTCTCCTGCAGGGAGTGAAAGACATGGCCTCTCTGATGCTTTCCTGTGACCTGGCGATTTGCGCCGGAGGAACCACCCTGTATGAACTCTGTGCCAGCGGCCTTCCCTCTGTCTGCTTTCTGATGGCAAAAAATCAACGCTCTGCCGTTTCTGCCTTCCTTCATTCAGGTCTTGTTTCCTGTGCCGGTTCTTTTTGAGGAAGAAAGCGAAGTTCCGGAGGAAAAGACCCTGCAAAACATCCTTTCCGAAACAAAAACTGCTCCCCGCAAGCATACGGGAAGCAAGGTCCAAGAACATGCAGGCAGCAATCGATGGAAAGGGTGCCATGCGCATCGCATCCGCCATTCTATACGGATGAGTAAAACTGTTCTACGGAAGCGACTACTCCGAACGAGACGATCGCTATTCTATACGGATGAGGAAAACCGGCTCCTGATTTCTGCGCTCAGGCGGTGCAATTCTTCTTCGCTGTCTGCTTCCAGAATATAATATCCTCTTCCCATGAGGGAAGCTCCATCGGTCACTTCACGAATCTCATCCCCTTTTTTCAGGTGGCAGACAACATCTCTTAGTGGAAAATCCCTCTTCAGTTCCTCTTCCTGCGGCACCTTCTCCAGCCTTCCTTCCGGAAGATCAAAATACCGGATCATCATTCTTTTGGTCCTGCGAACGCAATACGGCTCCTCCGTTTTTGTGGAAAAAGCAAGCTCCAAGAAGGAAGCAACGGGATCTAAGCCTGTCACCATCGGTGTAAAGAGATCGTGCAGGTGATGCCCCGAAGGTCTGGCGGAGGTTTCAATGAGAAAAGGCGTATCGTCCTGCTGTCTGATGAGGTCGGCATGCAGCAGACAGTTCACAAACCCGAGCGCCTTCCCCGTCTGCTGCAGAAACGCTTCCACCCTGCGACAAAATTTGAGATCACTCTCCGGAGGCACCGATAGATAACCGACACACTGCCGATAAGGAAGCGGCGTCTGCATCTTCTTGCGCAGCAGGATCAGATGGAAGTGCCCATTTTCAAACGCACCGTCCACTCCGTACTCTACGCCTTCCACCATCTGCTCCACGATCTGGTCTTCCCTAAGCGCTCCCTCTTCGCTCAAATCCCGAAGCAGGGTATGGGCATTCTCGCATACCCGCACGCCGCGACTCCCCGAACCATACCTGGGTTTTACCACCACCGGATAGGAAGAGATTGCAGGCAGGTTTGTCTCCTCTATTTGCATCCCCTTAAGAAACAGCCATGCAGAAATACTGCGCAGACCCTCCTTTCTCATCTTCTGATGAAACTGCCATTTATCCGTGCTGTTTCTTGCGCCTTCTTCCGAAACACCGTAAAGCCCGTAATGGTCATTGGCTTCCCCTGTTGTCGTTAAGAACCTTCCAATCGGCACCGGAAGAATGACATCCGGACGGATTCCCTCCTTTTCCAGAAGAAGATATACCGCCTGAGGAGAACGAATGTCCACACAAAAGGCCCGGTCTGCTGCCTGTAACCCTCCTGCCTCCGGGTCGCCGTCCAGTGCAATGACCTCGTATCCCTGCCTTTTTGCGATTTGTATCGCATGCACCGCTTCTGTGCTCGCACCGATGACCAGTGCCTTCATGCCTCTCCTCCGCTATTCATACCTTCAAAGATTGTTTGCCCTGCTTCTTCCTTTGTCTGAACATCCATGGGAAAATACGTATCAAACACTTCCGTAAAGGAAGATGTCGTGCTTTTTCCTCTCTCCGGCAGGACGAGGGATTTCCAGAGTCTTTCATTCCTCTGTACCGGCAGCTTTTGGACAAAGGAATCATACTGCCTGCCAAATGCTTCTCTTCTTCTTCTCTCCACAATCGCCGCCTTGTTCTTCTGTGTTTGTTCCCGATCGAAGGTGGATATGCATTGTAAAAGATAATAAGCCTTCCCTGTCTCTATGACCTCGCTGATCTTTCCCGTATCCAGCGAAAAAGCCGCCTCCTCCAGCGCCTTGTTCTTGTCCCCTCTGCTGACGGAAATCCGGTCAGAATCCGCCTCATTGTAATGGCTGGAGACGGTGGCAAAATCTCCCCCCTCTTCCAGTTCCTCTTTTGCCTTGCTGATCTTATCAAAGGCATCTGCCGTTTTCTTGTAAATGCAGATCTGGCGAAGCGTCACGGTCCTTGCTTCATCATCGCTGATTTCCGGATTGATGTTTCGAATCGTATACAGGTATACCTTCTGTGCAAGCGCCCGTTCCTGATAAAGCGAAGCGATCTCCTCCTCCGTGATGTGGTTCAGCGCTTCCTGATCGGCATCGCTCAGAGAATGAAAATATTCTTTTGCCGCCTGTCCCACCTTGGCTTGATCGGAAGCCTCGAGAACGATGCCCTTTGACTGTGCGAAGAGATCCATCGCCATCAACTGCGACAGCTCTGAGAGACAATCATCCTTGATGACCGCAACGACATCCTCATTGAATACGCTTTCCCCCAGGGTCTTACGATATTTGTTTTTCCGCGTTTAACAAATAAACATTGAGTTCCTTCGTGGTGCAGCTCATGCTCCCGATGCGAAAAATCTCATTTCGGAAAAATCCGGTCGTGAAGATAATCTCCGACTTCCTTTCTCCCGTGCAGGCCGTCAGTGAAAAAAGAAGTACCAGACCGACCAGCATGCGAGAAAAAAATCTTAGTCCGTCCTTTGTTCCCGTTCTCAATTTGCCTGGCCCCTTGCCTTTAAGATGCTTCTTGCCACACTCAGTCCGTTCGCACTGGCCTGTTGCAATCCTCTCGTGACGCCGGCCCCGTCGCCGATCGCATAAAGTCCCGCCACATTGGTTTGAAAATCTTTGCCAACCACGACCTGGTTGGAGTAGAATTTCACCTCCACGCCGTAAAAGCAGGGTCTCATCGGCGGCGATTCCCGGCGTTACCTTGTCTAACGCCTGCAACATCTCGTCAATGTCCACCATGATTCGGTGCGGGAAGACCAGAGACAGATCTCCGGGTACTGCATCTTTCAAGGTGGGAATCAGATTGTTGCGACAAAGACGCTCCTCCGTGGTTCTCCTTCCTCTCTTGAAATCCCCATAGGTCTGGACCAGAATCATACCCCCACAGAGCATGTTGGAAAGTTCTGCGATCTTTTTGCCATATTCAATCGGCGTCTTAAACGGTTTGGTGAAATTCTTGGAAACCAGGATGGCAAAATTGGTATTGTCCGTTTTGTATTCCTTTTGCCTTATAGGCATGACCGTTGACGACCGCCAGTCCCCCCTCGTAGTACTCCGCTGCCACTTCTCCGGAAGGATTGGTGCAGAAGGTGCGCACCTTATCATCGAACGTCGGCGTATGGAAGATCAGCTTGGCTTCGTAAAGATTTTCGTTCAGGAACTGCATGATTTCATCCCGAACTTCCACACGCACTCCTACATCCACCGTCCCCGGTGTCGTCTCTACGCCGATCTCACCACACTTCTCACAAAACCAGTCGGCGCCTTCTCTTCCGACGGCGGAGACGATGGTATCTGAATAAAAGGAATCTCCCTTCACCGTGGTAATCCCCACTGCCCTTCCGTCCTTCGTCAGGATATCCTCCACCATCGTTTCAAAGAGAAGGTCCACCCCGCAGTCTTCCAGATGCCTTTGGAGTCTGCCGTAGATCCGGTATCCTTCTTCGGTTCCCAGATGGCGAATGGGGCACTCTACCAACTTCAGATTGGCATTGATCGCCGCCTTCCGAATCTCTCTGATTTCATTTTGTCTGTCGATGCCGTAAACATTTTGATCCGCCCCAAAATCCAGATAAATTTCATCCGATTCATGAATCAATTTCCGGGTTTCGTCATACCCTAAAATAGAGGGAGATTGCCTCTACATCCGGAGAGAGGGAGAGTTTGCCGTCCGAATAAGCACCGGCGCCGGCAAAACCGGTCGTGATGGAACAGGGTTTGCAGTGCACGCAGACTCCCGTCTTTCTTTTGGGACAAATTCTTTTTCTCGATCGACCTTCCCTTCTCCAGGATTAAAATCTGAAGATCGGGACATTTTTTTCTTCAGCTCATAGGCGCAGAAAGCCCCCAGGTCCCGCTCCGATAATGATGACATCATAATTTTTTTGCATGGATTCTCCTTCCTTCTCAAGCAGAGCCGTCACTTAGGAAACGCTGCCGGAACGATACTGCACCGGCGTCATTCCATATTTCTTTTTTAAACAGGCGGTTAAAATGCTCCACATTGTGGTATCCGACCATCTCCGCCACACGCTCTACCCTCATATTACCATTTTTTCAGAAGGGAACCAGCCTTTTTTTCAGTCGAATTTTCTTCAGATGCTCCCCAAAATGTCTGTCCGGACTTCTCCTTGATGTATTTCGAAAGGTACGGTTTCGAGAGATAAAATTTTTTTGCCAGATCCTCTAACGTGATTTCCAAATACTGCTTCTGCATATAATTCAGAATCTCGCCGATTCTCTCATCGGTGGGCGCCTGCGCCTCTTCACCCCTCCAGATGGTTCACGGAAACGGCGAGTGCATCGACAGAAGCCTTGATGATATCCCTCATGAATGCCGACTCCCCAGTATTCCTTGTCTCCCGCCGTGATACAGACAAAGGCACAGGCCTTGGAAGAGGAACCGGAGGTGAGCGCGTGTTCCTCATAAGCACTCAGCTGGTAACGGACCCCGAAATACTGTTTCAGCGCATTGGAAACCGCATCAATACGACCGTTTCCGTTGGCTTCCACCACATGATCGCTCCCCCCGTGCTGCAGGCTCATCTGCACCAGAATTCCCCTGTCGTCTGTTTGAAATGACAGTCGGTGATCTGGAAATTCATGTCCGGATGAATATACAGATCATCAAAAATCTGATAGACCCGATCCGGCGCAAGCTCCGCATGCTCCCTGTCCGAGATATGCTTCATCGTATATCCCAGGTCTTCCTGCATCTTCTTCGGAACGGAGATGCCAAAGCCGGTCTTGAGAATATAACTCACCCCGCCTTTGCCCGACTGGGAATTGATGCGTATCACATCTCCGTCATACTGCCTTCCGATGTCTCTGGGATCAATTGGCAGATAAAGGGACGCTCCAGATCCCGTTATCCTTTCCGCTCTCGTGAAACGAGAAGCCCTTGAAATCGCATCCTGATGAGAGCCGGAAAAAGCGGTGAATACGAGAGCGCCGGCATAGGGGCTTCTCTCATACACCTTCATACCGGTCAGCCGCTCATAGGTCTGCGCTACCGACATCAGATCGGAGAAATCCAGCTTCGGATCCACTCCCTGGCTGTACATATTGAGTGCCAGAGTTACAATGTCTACATTTCCCGTTCGTTCCCCGTTCCCGAACAGGGTGCCCTCCACGCGGTCGCAGCCCGCCAGAATCGCCATCTCCGTCGTAGCCACCCCGCAGCCTCTATCATTGTGCGGGTGAACGGAAAGCGTCACCTGCTTACGAAAATCCATGTGCTCACTGAGATAGGCAATCTGGGCGCCGAACACATGCGGCATCGATACCTCCACGGTCGTAGGGATATTTATGATCACCTTTTTGTCTTTCTCCGGCTTCCAGACGTTCAGAACGGCGTTGCATACCTCTAAGGCATAGTCCACCTCGGTACCGGAAAAACTCTCCGGCGAATACTCAAACGAAAAATCCCCCTCCGTCTCCTTTGCCAGTTCCTGTAGCAGCCTGGCTCCTTCTACCGCCAGCTCCTTGATTTCCTTCTTATTTTTATGAAAGACCTGTCTCTCTGGGCGACCGACGTCGAATTATAAAGGTGGACAATGGCATGCCCTGCCCCCTGAATGGCTTCAAACGTTCTTCGTATAATGTGTTCCCTCGCCTGCGTAAGGACCTGAATCGTCACATCCTCCGGGATCTTATTTTGCTCAATCAGCTTCCTGGCAAAAGGCAAACTCCGTCTCCGAAGCTGCCGGAAAACCGATTTCAATCTCCTTGAAGCCCAGCTTCACCAGCAGATCAAAAACTCCAACTTTTCCTGTAATCCCATCGGCTCGATCAGCGCCTGATTCCCGTCTCGCAAATCCACGCTGCACCAGATCGGCGCATGATCCACATGATCCTTTCTCAACCAGTCCAGATTCACCTGTGGTGGCATAAAAAACTGCTGATGATACTTTTGTAGATTCTTCATCTGTCCTTCCCTTTGTAAAAAAACATCATTTTCATTGCCCTATTTCGTCTTATCATCATATCATCGTTCGTTTCTTTGTACAGTGCTAATTTTAACTGAAATTATTGATCTATATTATTGTTTCCGCCTCAAGAATGTCAAAAAATCGACGCCTCCCTGCCTGCTAAGGATTGGGAATCTGTTTTTGGGGGATTGCAATTTGTTCTATAACATGTATAATAGTCACATTCTTGCGATTGGTTCGCATGGCGCTTCCCCTATGCGGGGTTTTGATTTGCTGAAATTGCGGAGATCATCACGGGCGTGAAGGCGCTTCCCCTATGCGGGATTTTAATTTAAAAAATGAAGCTAAAGTGTTGATACAAATGTTGATTTTAGAAAGGATTTCTGAATGAATGAAGTAAAGCCACCTAGAAAACCGCTCAGCTTTTATTATTTTACCGTGCTGGTGGTCATGCTCCTCTTAAACTGGTTTATCTTTCCCCTTCTGATGCACCCTGCAGTCAAGGAGACGGATTATTCCCGTTTCGTCCAAATGGCAGATGAAAAGCGGATTGCCAACGTGGAGATCAACGATACCGAAATCGTGTTCAGTGTACGGGACAAGAACGAGCCGCAGAATGAGCATAAATATACCTATTACAAAACGGGAAAAATGAATGATCCCGGCCTGGTAGACCGTCTGCAAAAATCGGGTGCCCGGTACGGCACCGTGATTGTCAAACAAATGTCTCCTCTGATGCAGTTTCTCCTGTATTGGATTCTGCCCATCGTGGTTTTTCATCGTTCTGGGACAGCTTCTTAGCAAAAACTCATGGACAGAATGGGAGGCGGGCAGGCGCCATGTCTTTCGGTTTTGGCAAGTCCAATGCCAAAATTTACGTCCAGTCCTCGGACGGCATCCGTTTCAAGGATGTGGCGGGAGAAGATGAAGCCAAAGAAAACCTGACGGAGATTGTCGACTACCTGCATGATCCTTCCAGGTTTAAATCGATCGGCGCACAGATGCCGAAGGGCGTGCTTCTCGTCGGCCCTCCCGGTACCGGTAAAACAATGCTTGCCAAGGCGGTAGCCGGTGAAGCAAGCGTCCCTTCTTCTCGATCTCCGGCTCGGAATTTGTGGAAATGTTCGTCGGCATGGGTGCTTACAAGGTCCGCGATCTGTTTCGCCAGGCCAAGGAAAAGGGCGCCCTGCATCGTCTTCATTGATGAAATCGATGCCATCGGCAAGAAGAGAGACGGGCAGATTGGCGGCAATGATGAAAGAGAGCAGACGCTGAACCAGTTGCTGACCGAGATGGACGGCTTTGAAGGCAATAACGGTGTCATCATCCTGGCTGCCACCAACCGACCGGAGTCGCTGGACCCGGCTCTCACCAGACCCGGACGCTTTGACAGGCGCGTGCCGGTGGAACTCCCTGACCTCAAAGGACGGGAGGATATCCTTCGCGTACATGCTAAGAAAATCAAACACGCAGATGACATCGATTATGAAAAAATCGCCCGCATAGCAGCGGCGCTTCCGGTGCGGAACTCGCCAATATCATCAATGAGGCCGCCCTTCGTGCCGTCCGGGATAAGAGAGCCTATGCAACGGAAAATGACCTGGAAGAATCCATCGAAGTCGTCATTGCCGGTTACCAGAAAAAGAATGCCATCCTGACCGATAAAGAAAAATGGACCGTTGCCTACCATGAGATCGGCCATGCCTTAGTCGCTGCCAAACAGACCAATTCCGCTCCCGTGCAGAAGATTACCATTATTCCGAGAACCTCCGGTGCACTGGGATATACGATGCAGGTGGAAGAAGGCAATCACTATCTCATGACCCGGGAAGAGTTGGAAAATAAGATTGCCACCCTCACCGGCGGACGTGCGGCAGAGGAAATTGTCTTCAACACCTCTTCCACGGGCGCTTCCAACGATATCGAACAGGCCACCAAAATCGCCAGAAGCATGATTACCCGCTACGGGATGAGCAAGGATTTCGATATGGTTGCCATGGAAACCGTACAGAATCAGTATCTTGGCGGAGATACCTCCCTTGCCTGCTCCGCTCAGACACAGGCGCAGATTGATGAACAGGTCGTCGCTCTCGTACGCAGACAGCATGAAAAAGGCTGCCCAGATCCTGATGGAGAACAGGACCAAGCTGGATGAGCTTGCCAAATTTATTTACAACAAAGAAACCATCACCGGTGAAGAATTCATGGAGATCCTAAACGGCTGACGAAGCCCTTCCATCACAATTTTCATCCGATCCGCCTAAATAAAAGTCCAAAAAGCCTGTCCTTCCAAGGACAGGCTTTTTGTTTGACTTTTTATTTGGCTTTTTGAATGGGTTTTGGTTTTGGCTTTTTTTGTTTTTACGTTTTCATGCTATTGGCTTCCCCTTTTCGGACACGCATTCGGATGCCCCCTGCCGCTTTGCACAAAGGCAGACAGCCTCTCTAGCCTTCTACAATCAGGTAACGTCCGTCTCCCACATCGAAGACCTCCGAAGCCAACAGGACATCTCCGCCTTCCGTGTCCACCCCTTCCTCTTCGAAGTATTCCCGTACCTCATCTGCAGAATGGGCGACCACAGCCAGACAGTCCTCTAAAAAGGCTTCCGCCTCCTCTCTTGTGGAAGCAACCTTCTCCGGAAACAACTGGCGCTGGTTTCTTAAAAAGCAGTCAAGAATTTCATCATCAAAGTCATGCATGCGCCATCTACCTCCTTCTGATCTACGCCTCCGGAAACGAAGTTGGTGTTTCCGGTACAAAAACCCCTGCTTATCATCCGCGAAGTGCCTTTTGCGGCACGTTTTTGCTTCCTCTCCGAACAAAAGCTGGGAGTTCACCCGCTCTTTCCCCTTCGATCCACCTTCTCGTACACTCCATTTGCATTCAGTATATGCGCTTTTTTTCTGTATCTTTCAATTCTGTTTCTAAAATATGCAGAAGCTCTCCTCTCAGTTTTTTTCCTCTTCCACCGGGAACATGATTTCTACACGCCGCTCTAAGTTTCTCGGCATCCAGTCTGCAGAGCTGCAATAAACCTCCGGATTGTACCCGTTTGCAAAGTAAAAGATCCGGCTATGCTCCAAAAAGTTTCCGATGATGGAACGCACCGTGATGTTTTCGCTCACTCCCGGAATGCCCGGCTTTAGCGAGCAGATCCCTCTCACAATCAGATCAATTTTTACACCGGCACCGGAAGCCTTGTAGAGCGCGGCAATGATTTCCGGATGGCAGATCGAATTCATCTTGGCAATGATATGCGCAGGTTCTCCCGCCTTTGCCCTCTCCGCTTCTCTTTGAATCAAATGAGGAGACGGTCCTTGAGCCACAGGGGCGCTAAAACCAGCTGATTCCAAACAAGAGGCTCTGAATAACCGGACAACATATTGAAGACAGCGGTGGCGTCCTGTCCTATTTCTTCCCTAGCAGTGAACAGGCCCACATCCGTATACAGTTTGGCAGTGGAGTCATTGTAATTTCCCGTTGCGAGATGGACATACCTCTTAATGCCGTCCTCCTCCCTGCGAACCACCAACGTGATTTTACAGTGCGTCTTTAAGCCGACCAAACCGTAGATGACATGACAACCGGCTTTTTCCAGCATTCTTGCCCATCCGATGTTGTTTTCTTCGTCAAACCTGGCTTTTAATTCCACCAGGACGGAAACCTGTTTACCATTATCTGCTGCTCTGGCCAGCGCTGCAATGATCGGAGAATTTCCACTGACACGGTAAAGGGTCTGCTTAATTGCCAGAACAGACGGGTCTGCGGCTGCTTTTTCCACAAATCTTACCACCGGAGAAAAGGTTTCATACGGATGATGCATGAGGATGTCCCTCTTCCTGATCTCTTCGAACAGGTCACAATCTTCCGGCAGTTCCGGCACCTGCTGCGGGGACGGATAACGATGCTCCTTCCATTCTTCAAACCCCTCCCGGCTATATACCTTCATCAGAAACGTCAGATCCAGCGGCCCGGAGATCCTGTAAATTTCATGCTCCTCCACCCCCAGCTCTCCCGCGATGCGTGACAGCAGATCTTCACTCGCCTGATCGTCCATCTCCAACCTTAGCGACTGTCCCCCACTGGCGTTTCTTCAGATTCTTTTCGATTTCGATCAGAAGGTCCTCCGCCTCATCTTCATCAATCGTTAAATCCGCATCTCTGCCGATGCGAAAGAGGCTGTTGCACAGAATATCATAATTCAGAAACAGGCAGTGCATATTCCGAAGCATCACCTGCTCCAGAAGAATAAAACGTCTGACATCCCCTTCCTGCCCGGGCAGTTCCAAAAATTCTGGGCAGAACATCCGGCACCTGAACCACTGCCAGATCCGTCAGTTCCCGGCTCTTTTTTTCTGGCGCACGCTTCTTTCTCCTCTCCTGCCTTCTCCCCTGTCTCGTCTTCTCCTCTCCTGCCTTCTCTTCCTTCTTTTTCAACAGAGCGCAGATATTCAACGTTTTATTGCGAACAAGAGGAACGGTCTGGATGAATCAACCGCCATTGGCGTCAGTACCGGATACACCTCCTCCTCAAAATAACGGTCGGCAAAGTCCGCTTCCTTTTTCGTGAGTTCCTCATGGCTGCGCAAAAGAACAATGCCCCTTTTCTTCAGTTCCGGAAGCAGGAGATGGTTCAAGGTGTCGTACTGTGCTTTCACAAATTGATGCAGCGCCGGATAGAGCATTTGGAGCTGCTCCTTTGCTGTCATTCCCGCAATGTCCTTTTTTTGACATCCGCCTGTAACATGTCTTTGAGCGAGGCGACACGAACCATAAAAAAATTCATCCAGGTTACTTGCGGTAATGCTCAAAAATTTCAATCGTTCAAACAGCGGGTTGTCCATACTCCTTGCTTCCTCCAGCACCCGCTCATTGAACTGCAACCAGGACAGTTCCCGGTTTGTATACCATTTTGGACTGGTCATATCCCTTTCTTCCTTCATTCGGCGACCCCTCTCTCCTTTTTCTGTCTAATCACCGGCAAAATGCCGAATACTTCTTCAAAAAACAACGCCCGTCTCTCGAACATCCCCTTTTCCACGGTAATATCGGCGGCGGAATCAATGGCAATGACCAGTTTCTCCTGCTGGATACGAAAATGAACTTCCTTAAATTTCTGCTTATGCGTCCGGTCCAATCCGTTGGCCACGCGCAAAATGGCACTCAGCTTGGCAATCACCAGGTATTCCTCTTCAGACAAATCGGTATACCTTTCCGGCGCATCCAGAATCGTTTCGAACGGGGTGTGGTTGAAACGTACGATATTGGCAACCATCTCTCTCTCCCTGTGGGACAATCCGATCATCTCCGTGGACATAATAATATGATAGGAACACTCCCCATATTGCTCAGGCTGATGTACTTGCCGCAATCATGCAAAATCGCACAAATCTGCAGGAGCAATCTGTGCCTTGCGGAGAGGCCGTGCAATTTTTTGGTCGTGTCAAAAATCGCCAGTGCCAGCGCCTGCAGGGTTTCGCTCCTCTTATGATTTCCCATATACCGCTTCGATATCCCGACCGCACATGCCACAATATCCTGCTCAAAATCGTGTTTCTCGTCCATCCACTTCTTCTGTTCCGCATACTCATAGACCAGTCCGTCACAGAGCGTGACTCCGGGTGCCCAGATGCTCTCCACACCGATCCGGTTCGCCACGCTCGTCACAAGAGCGGCTGCGATGCGAAGGAGCGGAATATTCTCAAGCGGAACCTGTAACTCCTGCGCAACCGTCATGACCGGCTTTTGTGCATACTGACTTACATAAAGTTCCAGTTCCTTCCCCGGGATAAAATCCTCTGCCCGGTGTTGTTTTCTCATGCGGTGCAAAATCGGCGATAAATAATCATCCACCACAATCAAATTCCGAATCCGGTTCTCCTGCAAATACATCTTACGGAAATGATCGACCTGCGGCAGCACAATCTCCGAAATCAGGCTGTCATAACGTTCTACCGGAGCGCCGATCTCATTCATGATGGTGTTTAGACGCAAAACGCCAAGCCGCAGATTCTGCGTTGCCGCCAATTTATCATGATGAAAAATAGAAATCTGTACACTTCCTCCTCCTATATCCAGGATGGCAGCCGTTTTTTCCATGACCCGTCTGAAGTGCTTCGTCTGTAGCGCAACTGACTTGTAATCAATAAACCTCTGCTCCGAGTTGCTCAGGACCGCCACCTCGATCCCCGTCTGGTTGTAAATCAGGTCCTGCACCAGCTGAATGTCTCTCGTCTCCCTCATGGCGCTGGTCCCGCAGGCACGATAGGCCTTGATCCCGTATGTTTTTCATCATGCGATGGTATTCTTTCAGGATCGTACAAATTTCCCGGATGTGACTGGGTGAAATTCTGCCTGTTTTATACGTTTCACTCCCCAGATCAATCCGGTGAACGATATGCTCCAGCTCTTTTACACTGCCCTTCCCTGATAGCTCAAAAAAATTTTTCATGCCCAGTTCATAGGAACCGACATCAATGGCGGCAAACAGTTCCGTCTTACTCATTGCAACCTCCGCTTTTCTTTGTAAAAAAATAGCATTGCCATCCCTTTATTCCGTCCTGAAAAATCTCATAATTCCCGAGGATCCGCATCCTCCCCTGTCTTGGCTAACACCCCCTGCAGCGCATTGATCACCGATGGAGATTCCAGATTCCCTCTGAATTCCACCAGGAAATGACCTTCCTTCCCGCATGCAACCGCACGCGTTAGCACAAGATCATTCTCCATCAACTGCGCATAGAGCGGATATAGAGACACCGCCTCCTTGGGCGCATCCAAAAAGCAGCCGGATGTGATCCGCCTCCTTTGTGTAAATCCGGCGGGAGGCAAAAATCCACATTCCATTATCACAGCACCTGGCAGAAGTATTTTTCCTCTTTTTTTAAAAAAACTTCTCCCTACCAAAGAGATGCCTTCCGGCAGATCCTGCGCACCTCTCTCACAGAAGAAAGACTGCCCGCCGGAAACGACCGCAAAATCCGCTTCCTTCTCCTGCATCCTTCTCATCGCCTCATGTACCGTTTCTGCCCTCAGTCTTCTGAAACCTTCTCCCAGAAGTTTGTTCAGAACTGCGTCCGAAACACCTGCCGTCCGGTCCGTTAACAGGATGCCGGCACCTTCTTTTCTCAAAGTACGAACCTTCTCGAAGGGAAGATTGCTTCCTCCTCCCGCCTTCAGGACTTTCTGGTACTGCTGCTTCCTGCTCAGGGCCAGGATGAGACGAAACAACTGTTCCAGCGCTTCCGCATCCAGCGCAGGTCCCGCCATCTGCGCCACCTGCTTCAGTTTGCATCTTTCTCTTTCCTGATCCTGTACCGCTCTATGATGCCTGATCTTATAATCCGCTACCTGCTCGGTCATTTCAAACCGCCTTTCCAGGAGCAGAACGAGTTCCTGATCAATCCGATCAATCTCTCCCCTTAATTCTTCTAATTTCATCTGTCTTATCCCCTTCGAACTTCTGCCAAACCCTGGATATCATAGGATCCGAAATTCTCTTGAAATTTTGGACCCTATCGACACTCGTATCAGACAAAATCGCCCTAAATAATGTAATCATCTTAGAATAAATCTGCCTTGTTTACAAGAAGCTTCAATGCTAACATAAGAATATGATGCAATTTTTAACAAAGTTTAGCGCACAGTGGGAGGTGCCAGACGATGAAAAAAATCATGGGAAGCTTCTGATCATTCCGCTTATGCTTGTTCTTGCTGCTTTTTATTGCTTTTGCCGTCCATACCTATCTAGGAAGCAAGGTCACGATGAACGACGATTCCGTGATTGGGAATACCGCCGGAAACATCAACAATGATGGACTTTTTCTGTGAGTCTGACGGCGTGGTCTATTTTTCCAACCCTCCGATCTCAATACGCTCTATTCCATGCAACCGGATGAAAGTGACCTTAGGAAACTCTCTTCTCTCTCCGTCAAAAAAACATCCTCTGTGGAGGGAACTTCCTCTATTATTATATGGATATCAATCCCAACGACCAAAAAGGCTTCGGGTCTTGGCAGTGCGGTGCGGGAATACGGGATTTACCGATGCAAGAACAACGGCAAATACGAAATCTGCGTCGCCAGAGAAAAATACGGATCAGTTTCAGCTCTGCGGCAGTTACCTCTATTTCGGACAGGGCGATGAGCATAAGGGCACCCTGGAAAGACTGCGCATTGACAAGCAAGACAGGAGCACCGTCCTGCATGAGAAAATCAATCCCAGCTGCATGGCAGACGGCTCCCTTTATTTTGCAGAAATCAAGGGAGATCACTCCTAAAAGTCCTCAAAACAAATGCACAAAAATCAGGTGGAAACCGTAGCGAATCTGAATGCTTATCAGCCTCAGATCATGGGAAACTGCCTCTATTATCTGGATCTGTCCAACCATTATTATTTGTGCAGTTATGATCTTCGTTCCGGACAAAAACAAACATTGACATCCATGCCGGTCGACATCTATAATCTGAACGGCAACACGGTGTTTTTTTGATTCTCAAGGAACGGACCAGCCCGGATTATATCGCATGTCCCTCTCTAATCAATCCCCCGTGTTGATCGCCCCCGGTGCATATCATGCACTGAACCTGACCTCTCAGTATCTTTACTGCAAGGCTTTTCGGGAGTGATACCGTCTATCATTATGCGCTAAGTGGCGGACAGGCGCTTACTCCCTTCCTGCCTGAGATGGATCAGGGAAAGAACTGATTTTTCTCAAAGAAAGGAGTTCTATGAAAACGTTACGGCACCTTATGAGCCCCACGGATTTCACTGTGGATGAACTGGAAGATCTTTTTGACGTCGCGGTGGACATCAAAAAGAACATGTCAGCTTATTCCCATCTCTGCGACGGCAAAGTCCTTGCTACCTGCTTTTATGAGCCCAGCACCCGCACGCGCCTCAGCTTTGAAACAGCGATGATTCGGCTTGGCGGCAAGTGTATCGGCTTCTCCGATGCCTCTTCCTCATCCGCTTCCAAAGGGGAAAGCGTTGCAGATACCGTCCGTACCATCTCCTGTTTCGCAGACATCTGTGCCATGCGTCACCCGAAAGAGGGCGCGCCAATGGTCGCAGCCTCCAAATCTCTGATCCCGGTGATCAACGGCGGCGACGGCGGACATCACCATCCGACACAGACCCTGACCGACCTGTTAACCATTCGGTCTCTCCACGGAAGCTTGAACAACTTTACCATCGGTCTCTGCGGCGATTTGAAATTTGGCAGGACCGTCCATTCTCTCATTCATGCGCTCACCAGATACAGCGGCATCCGCTTCATCTTTATCTCTCCTCAAGAGCTGCAAGTCCCCGATTATATTACGGACAAACTTGACCAGATGCACATTCCCTACCAAACCACCAAGAAAATCGACGAAGTCATGCCGGAACTGGATTTCCTGTATATGACAAGGGTACAGCGGGAACGTTTCTTTAATGAAGAGGATTATATCCGCTTGAAGGATTATTACATCCTGGATGCAGCCAAAATGAAAGCGGCCAAGCCGAACATGTATGTCCTTCATCCGCTCCCCAGGGTCAACGAGATCGCCGTAGAAGTGGATGACGATCCGCGCGCAGCCTATTTCGAGCAGGTGCAATACGGTCTCTATGTCCGCATGGCACTGATCCTGACTCTCCTCAATATGACCGATGCTCATATCAACGAGGGGCTACTCCGTACCTTTTAAATTCATCGCTCACCCATCCGTGGAGGTTTTAGCATGTTAAATGTCGGAAAAATCGAAGAAGGAATCGTTCTGGATCACATTCAGGCCGGAAAAAGCATGATGATCTATCATCATCTGAACCTGGACAAGCTGGACTGTACCGTTGCCATCATTAAGAACGCCCGTTCCGATAAAATGGAAAAAAAGGATATTCTCAAGGTCGAATGTGATATTGACTCCTTGAATCTGGATGTCCTTGCCTACATTGATCACAACATTACGGTCAATGTCATTCGGGACGGCGAAATTGTAGAGAAAAGAGCACTCACACTTCCGAAGGAAATCCGAAATGTGATGCGTTGCCATAATCCCCGCTGCATCACTTCCATTGAGCAGGGACTGCCGCACATCTTTTATCTGGCAGACGAGGAGAATGAAACCTACCGCTGCAAATACTGTGATGAACAGTATACCGAATCTGATTCAGATTTCGTTTAAAAGGGATGGTCCTTTTTCAGCGAACCTTAAGTACCGTTTCACTGATTGGACATAGTTCTGACACATCTTCCTTTTTAGGATAAGAGTATCAGATGTGAGAAACATCTGGATCCTCCCAATCAAATTTTTTTCATACATGGCTGCCTGGATGTCCCCCATCCGGCAGCCACTCCTCTTTTCTACCGCTGGATCCGGCGACAGAAACTCATCCGCTTTTTACACTGACTGCGCAAAAAAATTTGCAATCACATGATCTGTTTCGATCTGTTTCAATTCGGATTCTGTGCAGAAGGCGGAGTCTGTGCAGCAGCTGCTGCGGCCGCTGCTGCTGCCGCCGCCTCTTCTTCCTGTTGCTTCTGCTCTGCCTTCTTTTGTTCGTCTTCCTGCTTTTTTTCTTTTTCGTCTGCCAGGTAAAGCCTGCGCCTGCGCCTGATTCATTCCGCCGTAGACAATCACCGCCTCTCCCTTTTTCCAAATTGGCAAAAAGATTTTTGGCCTGCGCCGGAGGCAGATTGATGCAGCCGTGCGAACCGCGGGCAAGATACAACTTACCGCCGAATTCTTTTTCTCCAGTAGGCATCATGCATGCCGATGTTTCCATTAAACGGCATCCAGAAACTCACCGGGGTCGAATAATCTTCTCCCTTCAGCGTCGCATCTTTTTCCTTATAATTCAGGAAATAGGTGCCGTCCGGTGTAGCGTTCCCATTGATCGGCTTGCCGGAAACACAGTCCGTCTCCGCCACCAGGGATCCGTTTTTATACAGGTACACATGCTGTGCGTCCAGATCCACTTCCACATAGCTGTTTCCGTAGTCATTGGTTCCAAACTGGGCACCGGTCAATTTATAGACAGGCTTTTACCTCTGCATCCTGCCCTTTCTTAATGGCATCGACAAGCGCATCCGTGGTCTTGTCTCTGTTCATCCACCAGCCATAATTGCCTCCCCTGACCACGATTTCCGCCCCTTTGGATGTTTTTAAAGTTGCGGTTTTCCGCCAAAGGTATCGTACTTTCTGGCAAGCGTTTTTTCACAAAGGCGGCAGCCTGGTCCCGGTTCACCTGGATCTCGAGATCTTTCCCCACTTGCAGCCAGGATGCGATCTCCCTGTCCGCTTAAATTTTCGGTATTTTCCCCGAAGCGGAAGGTCAAGGTTTCGGCGGCAATGGCTTCCAGGCGGCTCTTTGCTTCTGCGATTTCCTTGGAATCGGCACGAAACTTCGGTTCTTTATAGCAGCCAGCTTCTTCGAGTGACAGGGTCGGCTTCATCAAACGGATGGCCTGCGCCACCGCCTTGCAGGTTTTTTTCCTTCATCCAGTTTGTCGCCTTCCTGCTCCGGAACGATCTGAAAAGAACCGTTTTGAAAGACCAGCGTTGCATCTTGCGGGTCCGTGCCTTCCTGAAAGACGCCTCTCTGTTCCAGAGCGCTCTTCACCCTCTGCTCCGGCGCCTCCTCCGCCTCATCCGCATGGAAATCGGTCTGAGTAAAAAAAGCTGCCCCCCAGTAAAGCTCTTTCTGTTGCCTGAGCAGTTTGTATGCCGTTTTTTCCGACAACGGCTTCAGCCCGATCTCCTGCGCCGTCAGAGGAAAAGATTTTTCCGCCTCTTTCCGACAGGGTCAGCACATAACTCTCGGCTGCCTTGTCCATGATCTGCTTCGCTTCTTCTGCACTCTTGAACGAAAACATCTGCACCGTCGATCGAAGTGCGAGGCAGGAAATGGCTGTCAAAAAAATAAGCTCCCAGGAGATATCCGATGATCACCACCCCGGGAATCAAGAGAATTTTGAACGATAAAATTTTTTTCATATTGATCAATCCAATCTAGAATGTGAATTCCTTAAATACTTGTATCATTATAACAAATCAAAAAGAGAATACAATCCAAAATCAGCGCCCGGTTCAAGCGACTTTTCCCTCTCAGTCCGTATGCAAAAAAACAGGTGTGACGGCAAAAGATTCCTTGCTTTCGAAGCAGTCTCTGCCTTAAAATAAGAAAGAACATTTAGAAGATTTTTCTTCATCTCACAGGAGGATGGTTATGGACACAGCTGCTTATCTGAAACTGCAAAACGGCTCTGATGTGCGTGGGGTGGCGCTTCCGGGGGTTGCAGATGAACCGGTGGATTTGACGCCGGAAATCGTCAAGAACATCGGATACGCTTTTTGCAAATAGCATCGCCGAAAAGAAAAGGACCGAACCTTCCCTCCTGAAAATTGCAGTTGGCCGTGATTCCCGCCTGTCCGGAGAAATGCTTGCAAAGGCGCTCGTCCATGGAATCACACAGGCAGGCGCATCTGTACTTGACTGCGCACTTTCCTCCACTCCCGCCATGTTTATGTCCATTGTCTATCCAGAAACCGCCTGCGATGCCTCTGTCATGGTAACCGCCTCCCATCTGCCCTTTCATCGGAACGGACTGAAATTTTTCACTGCCGAAGGAGGCTTCGAAAAGGAGGATATTTACAATCTCCTGCTTCGTGCCTCTCAGGTAGATATCACGGACCGGTCTCTTCCGGACGATAAAGTGTCCTCTTTTGACCTCCTCTCTCTACGCTGCAAAACTCTGCACCTTGATCAAAGAAAAGGTGAAGGCAGCCTCTTACGACAAACCGCTTCAGGGCTCTCACTTCGTGATCGATGCCGGCAACGGCAGCGGCGGTTTTTTTGCCACCAAAATTCTGGAAGAACTGGGCGCTGACACCTCCGGCAGTTGCTTTTTAGAACCGGATGGCCATTTTCCCAACCATGTACCCAATCCGGAAAATGCGGAAGCCATGAAGTCCATCTGCAGGGGCCGTCACAGAAAACCATGCGGATTTCGGTTTTATTTTTGATACCGATGTGGATCGGATGAGCGCCGTCTTCGCCGACGGAACACCGATTAACCGTGACTCCATCATTGCGTTTATGGCAGCCATCCTTGCACCCGATTTTTCCGGGAAGTACCATCGTGACCGACTCCGTTACCAGCGATCGCTTAACCGACTTTCTGGAAAAGGATCTGCATCTCAAGCATCTTCGCTTTTAAAAGAGGATATAAAAAAACGTCATCAACAAGTGCCGCAGTCTGAACGCGTCCGGCATCCCCTGCCCCCTTGCCATGGAAACTTCGGGTCACGGATGCCTTCGTGACAATTACTATTTAGATGACGGTGCCTTCCTTGCCGTTACGATTCTGATTGCACTGGCAAAACAAAAAGCCTCTCATCAAAAGCCGGAACATCTGATCGCCGGTCTCTCTCAAACCTATGCAGCAAAAGAAGTCCGTTTCCGAATCGAAGAAGAAGATTTTCACGCCTACGGAGACCGGGTCCTGGCCGATTTCAAATTGCAGGCCCGCAGCAAAAAAATTTCGATCTCCCCACCTCCTATGAGGGTGTGAGGATTCGTTTTTCCGAAAGGCAGCCTCTCCGCTCACTTCAAAAGAGGCTGGATGCTGTTGCGCGCTTCCCTTCACGATCCGGTCATGGTCTTGAATATGGAAGGAGAGACGGAGGATGATCTTTTGCAGATCACGAAGATGGCCAAAGGTCTTCTCTCCTTTGCGACCAGGCTGGATCAATCGGGTCTTTCCTGATTTTGTAAAATACAGCAGAAATTGAGTAAAAATCCGTCTTCCCTGCTTTGACAGCCATGGGGAATTGTGATAAAATCGTTTTCGTTGCACCGATGGGCAGATGGCTGATCCGGTGCAAGAAGGCCGGTGTGTCGGAATCGGCAGACGAGGCAGACTCAAAAATCTGTTGATGGCAACATCGTGCGGGTTCAAGTCCCGCCACCGGCAAAAAGTCCGAATCGCTTCTTGGGTCGAGAAGCGATTCGGACTTTTTATTTGTCTTGATTGGATCGAGAAGCGATTCGGACTTTTTTCTTGATTCCCCACTCTTTCCCGGGTCCATGATCCGTTGAAAGATCCGTTGAGAGATCAGTTGAAATGATAGATCCTCTGCAAGATCTTATAGATCCCAATGGTGACATTCCTGCCCCCTCGCCCCGGCAGATAGACGAAATTCCCCAGTCCGAAGCGGAGCCGCAGATAGAGCTTGGTACTTCTGTCTCGAATATAAGACCAAAGCTCTTTCTTTTTTTCCAGATCCGCTTTCTTTCCGGAATTGATTAAGAGAACCGAAGAAATCATCGTGATAATTTCGAGGTAATTATACATATAGTGTCTTCTCTGCACCACGGAGCGGATCATTTCATAATTTTCACTATAAAAATCCACCATGATCTTGTTCACCTTGAGCTGCTGATCGATTCGTTTCATCATCACGCTCTCATGAACGGACTGATCGTCTCTGCCGATGTAATAGGAATAAAAATTCACATCCAGGTAATACATGTTTTTTTACAAACAGCAGGGGCTCAAACACATAAAGATTGTCCACATAAAAGGTGTGCTCCGGAAGCTGCAATCCGCATTCTCTTAACAACTTGGTACGGAAGATCACGGAGTGCATCAAGATATATTTGCCAACCGGAAAGTTCTTCATCTCCTTCCAGGTAAAAACCTGCTCAACCGGAAGGTATTTGCGGTATTGCATCACCTTGTGCCGCTTTTTCTCCCACTTTATTATATATGAAATTGCTCACCAGCATGTCCAGTCTGGTTTCGCTCCCCGCAAACTCATCCAGGGTGGAGAGGACTTTCCGGTAGGCCATTTCATTCACCCAGTCATCACTGTCTACCACCTTGAAATACAGTCCTCTTGCTTCCCTCATCCCCGCATTCACCGCAGAACCGTGTCCGCCATTCTCCTGATGGATCGCCCGAATGATGCCGGGATAATTCTTCTCATATTCATTTGCGATCTCCGCCGTACGGTCCTGTGAGCCGTCGTTGATAATTAAAATCTCAACGTCATCTCCCCCGATCAAAAGGGAGTCCACGCACTTTCTCATGTAGTCCTGTGAATTATAACAGGGAATCGCAATGGTCAGCAGTTTCATCTTTTCATACCTCGCATTTCATTCTCGTAACCTGCTGCTTTCAAAGCGCAGCCTCATTTTGTATGGTTTCCCGCAGTGCCGCTATCCTTTCGCTTGCCTCTCCGGAAACAATTTCCGTGTCGAGAGAAATCGCCATGATATCAATCATTTCATCCGTCACATCACCCCTGCATGGAATCCAGAATTTCCATTTTCTCTTCCATCCTGTTCGCATCCAGGAAACGAAGCAGCCTGGGATCCAGCTGTACTTCTTCCTCCGCCGCCTGAACGGAAGGCTCCGCAGGCTTCTCCTTCTGTGAAAACATCCCATCCGACTGCTTTGCTCGCGTCTGCCGGTCCTCCTCCGTCTGCTTTGCTCTCGTTTCCCGGTTTCCTGTCACAGGCGATTCCCCTGCAAAAGAGAGGGCTTCTTCTGAACCTTTCCACAACTGAAACCGTTCTTTTTGCATCGCTCCCGGATACTTTACCGCATCCACCTCCGAACAGAACATCGATAAAGGTCTGGCAAAAACGGCATAATCTCCATAAAGGGCCTGATAAACCACCAGCACTTCTCCCGTTTCGGAATGTCTGGCAAGCGTCAATACCTGATAAAGCCTTCCCTTAAAATGCCTGTATATTTCCTGTGGCCTTGGTGTACGCATCTCATGCCTCCTTCGGTATTGCGCAGCGCAGCAGCAACATTTCAATTGCGATGGTCTGATCCAGTCTCCCACTTTTGACTGCCGCATCATCGTCTGCGCAAGCATTCAGAAGGCTTCGCAGTTGTTTCACCGAATAACGGTTTCCCCACCGCCTGTATTTGTCCACGGCAAAGGGAGGAATGCCCAGAAGGGAGGCCAGTTTGGAACCTCCTCCAAGCTCCTTTGCCTGCAAGATCAACTGTAGCTGTCTGATGAGAAGAGCCAGAATCTTTTGCGGTGCCTCCTTTAAGGCTAACAAATCCAAATACAAAAGCAAACGCCTTCCTGCTGTTCCCGTCCGCCACCGCATCCATCAGATCAAAGATGCGTCCATTTAACCATCCGGCGCAGATTTCCGCAACATCCTTCTCTTCGATCTCCTTGCGCTCCTCCGCATAACTGATCAGCTTCTCCATCTCCTGGTCCAGTGCGGACATGTTGAGTCCCACTCTGTTCATCAAAAAGGAAAGGGCAGCCTCTGAAATACGAAGCCCGTTTTTTCATCCGCGAAGCAATCCACTGGCGAATCACTGCAGGGGACTGTTCATCGCAGGGAAGGAGAAACGCCTTTTTGGCTAACATCTTATAAAAAGCGTCTTCCTTTTGTCCACCTCTGCGTCCGAGAAGACAAAGCAGACCTCCTCCGGAATATCTCTCAAATATTCCTCCAGCGCCTCGTTTCCCTTCTTTAAGAAGCCGCTCCTTCAAAAAAATCACCTTCCGGTCTGCAAAAAGCGGCAACGTATCCGCAAATTCAATGGCTGCTGCGGGATTCGGGTTCTCCTCCCGAATCACTAAGGTGTTCATCTGGTCCTCTGCATGCAGCCCCTTCTTCAAAAAGACTTAGTACCTGCCTAACCAAAAAGCTTCCTCTCCGTAAATCAGATAGCACGGATAGATCTTGCCGGACGCCAGGTCCGCGGATAGCTGCTTCATCATAGGAATGGCATTGTCGTTCTTTTTGGCAGGCAATTCATCTCTCCTTATCACACCATGACCTACAAAAAAATCACTTTACTATTGTAGCACCGAACCGGTTTCTAGGGAAGGAAGGTACAAACCCTCATCCTTGCTCCCCTCAGACAGAGTCACCGTGATCGCTCCGTCCTCTTTGGTGATCCAGGTGTATTTCGAAATGCGGGCAAGCCGCTGCAGCGTCTCCCTATGCGGATGCCCGTATGGATTGTAGTCTCCGCAGGAGATTATGCTGTAATTCGGCCTGCACAGAGACAAAAACGCTTCATCGCTGGTATACCGCGACCCGTGATGAGGCACCTTTAAGAGCGTGACTTTTCTGCTTTTTCAGGCAGCAGACGCAACGTCTCCTTCAAGGCCTCCAGCCCTTCTTTTTCCACATCACCGGTAAACAAAGCCGAAAAGGATCCCCACCTGACCTGCAAAATCGTGGAATGCGCATTTGCTCCTTCCGTTTCCATTCCTGCGGGCGGTCCCAGGATGCGCAGATCTACTTCTCTTTCCTTCCACTCCTGCCCCCGATGTAGGAAAAAAACACGGGAATCCCCGCCTCCTTTGCCTTTTCCTCCAGCAAAAGATAATTTCCGGTCCGTGAACGAGGCGCTGTATCCGGTAGATAGAGCCCGTGAATCCGGACGCCCTCCTCCTTCCCTTCTTCCATCAGGGTCAGAAGTCCGGAAAAAGTGATCCAGATCCTCATGGGTGACAATCGCCGCCTTAATCTCTCCGATCCCTCATAAGCCAAAAAGGAAGAAGCTGAAATTTCCCGACCTGCTTCTTGCTCGTGCTTCCCCATCAATCAGATACGCATTTCCCTCGCATTCCAGCACGATTCCGTCTCCCTGTCCCACGTCCACAAAAAGTCATTTTTCAGCACGGGTCTTGGTCGCAGGAATAAGAGGAAAAAGCCCCACCCCGAGAAGAACAAATCGAAGGAGCTCGATTGCCTTTTTTTGAGGATGTCTCCCGGTATTTTTTTGATACAGAAATACAAAGAGGGACAGACAAAGCAGGTAGAGAAGATTTTGCCAGAGTTCCGCATGCCCTGCGCTCCACCTGCTCCACGGCAGACGTTGGGCTGCCAGGCAGAGTTTCTCGTACACCTGTAGAATCCCATGATCCAGAAGTGCCACCCCTGCTTCCAAGAAGGAGACTGAAGTTTCCCAGGAAAATGACGATCAAGCCTCCAACCAGCAACAGGGTCATGAGGGGGATTACCATCAGATTCAAAAAAACGGAATAAACGGGAACGGTATAAAAAAAGACAAAAAGAACCGGCAGCGTAGAAAGGCTTACTGCCAGGGATGAACGAAAGGACTTGCGGATGCCGCCGATCACTCTTCCTTCCTGCTGCCCGCTTTTTTTCTGAAAAGATAACGCTGGCATCACAAAATAAATTCCGCCGACTGCGAAGAAAGAGAAGAGAAAACCTCCATTTTTCAGCCAAAGTGGTTGGTCTAAAAAGCAGGAGAATGGCCGACAGAGAAAGAGCACTGAGAAGATCATACGATCGGTGCAGACGCGGTGCCGCACACCGGCAGAGAAACATGATAATGGCACGCACCGCAGAAGCATCTCATTCCGCACATGAGCCCGTATAGCACCATCACCAGAATGGCGCAGACGGAACAAAGCGGGAGGGAAGAGCCGTTTTACAAAGCAGCCGGTAAATCAGATACCCGATCAAAAGAAATATGCAGGCCGGAAATGGCAAGCACATGAATGATCCCGTTCCTCCGGTACAAATCTTTGATCTCGGAATCCATCATGCTTTTTTTCTCCCAGAAGGACGGCCTTCATGATACCGCCATCCTCCGGCGAAAAAAACAAAGCGTCAGCACCTCATCCATCCGCCTTCTTAAGTGATAGAGGAATTTCCGGATGACGGCGCTTCTTCCAGACGCCCCAAAGGAATCTGCAATCCTTCAGCGCGTACGCAATTTTCATGGTGGAATAATAAAGGCGGTTGTCGAATTCACCCGGATTGGTTGGTCCCGAAAAAGAGTCTCAGCTTTCTCTCACTTTCACGATCATCCCTGATGGGACAAGACTCCTTCTCCCTGTCCTCTTCCGGACACATTTCTCCCCTCTGCATGCCACCTTCCTGACATGTTTCCTCCGTCTGCATGCCACCCTCCTGGCACGTTTTGCCGTCTTCCATGATACACTGCACAAGGGCCGTTCCCCCTTGGTGTCTGCGGGAAGAAACAAGAGGTCTGACATACCATACATCCACGACCGTATCGTCAAAGGTCCGTTTCCGTTCTGCCCCCTGCAGCTCTCCAACGACGGTTAAGAAATCTCCTTCCGCAGTGCCATGCATCTGTTCTTTTTGTGTAGGGAAAAAGAGAGTTCCTGGAAAAAGAGAATCCGAATCCACACAACCGCCAGTACTGCAAGAAGCAGTACCAGAAGCGGTCGTTTCATAAAAGAATTTACTCCATATCCAACTTTCGTTCAAATAAGGTGGACAGCGGGATCGAGTCCATGAATTTATCCGCTGTACTCCCATTGACCGAGATCTGTACCTTATTGACCTCTGTGAGTTCTGCGAGCGAGTTCACGATCGAATAGATCACAATATCCGGCTTCACCTGATACGGTTCGCTCAGAAACTTTTCATTGAAATCCACATAACAGATGCCGTCTTGCAGCGTCACATTTAAAACCTTGGTGTCCGGATTGATGGTCGGTCTGGAAATATCCGAAGCCGGTCCCTTTACCAATTCCTCTGCAATGACCTGTTCCATAGAGACGTTGCTGCTGTAAATAACGGTTCTGTAAATCGGAACCAGCTTGTTGCCTTCCTGGTTGGTGAAATACAGCAGGATCCGTCCCTTGTCATAGTTATTGATCTCTTTGCCGGCATTGTAAATAAAGGTATCCGCATTCATATTTCCCACTACCGCACCGGCCGCATCTTTTAACGGCTTTCCGTCCACCAGGAAGAAACGGCATCTACCCCCGGAATCTGCATCAGCGTCCTTACAATCGCCGCACGGTCCAGAATCTCGGTGATCCGGTCCAGTGAAGCATAACTTGCATCAAAATTCAGGGTCACGAGACCATTTTCATAAAAAAATAATGTCGCAGAACCACAGCCCCCGAAATCGGTGCTTCATAAGCCAGCCGTTCCGGATGGATTTCCAACTTTGCCAACATCTCCTGCAGCATCTCGTTGACTTTATCCTGATTGGATTTCGGCGTATAAGGCTCCGAAACCAGTCCTGTTTCATCATGGTTGACGTAATAAAATCTGAAAACCATCCCTGCTGGTCGGGATCAGCCACATTGCCTCCCCTTGCAAGAAGCCAGCATCCCCGCCAGAAACAGGCATAAGAGAGCAAGCTGCAGCCCCCTCAGGAAACAGAGTCCGGTTTTTTTCTTCTCAAATGCATCCGCTCTTTCATCTTGCCCCGGCTCTGCCAGCCGTATCTGTTGAAATATAGTTCAAAGGAATCTTCACCACAAAAGTCGTACCGCTCCCCTCCGTGCTATCCGCAGAAATCTCTCCCCGGTGAAGCAGAACCGCACTCTTCGCTACTGCAAGTCCTAGTCCTGTTCCCCCTGACTTCCCTGGATCTCGACTGGTCCACCCGGTAAAACCTCTCATAGATTTTTATCCAAATCCTCCTTAGGCATCCCAATTCCGGAGTCTGCGACCCGAATCGTAAAATATTGATGATCCGCATCCAATGTGACTCTGACCCATCCGCCATCCTTATTATATTTCACCGCATTTTCCACCAGATTCATGATCACAAGAGAAATTTTCACTTCGTCAATTTCCGCTACAATCTCCCCGATGAGATTCCAGGATCAGCTCAATATTTCGCTTATTGGCAATCGGGCGCAGACGCTTTAATACAATTTCCGTCATCTGGTTCACGTTCACGGATGCAATATTCGGCTGCGTCGCCTTCTTGTCCATTTTCACAAGGGACAGCAGATCATTGATAATCTTATCTTCTCTATCGATTTCCGCACTAATGTCCGAAAGAAAGTCCCGGTACACCTCCCCCGGCGCGTCCTCCTGCGAGAGCAGCGTGTCCGCTAACACCTTCATGGAGGTGATCGGCGTCTTCAGTTCATGGGACACATTCGAAACAAACTCCCTGTCTGGAATCATCCAGCACTTTCATCCGCCCCTGCAGCTGGTTAAATGCATCCACGATGTGTTCCGTCTCAATATAATCCGGTACGGAAAGCGGCTCATCCGTAAACCCTGCCTTCATCTCATTCAATTTACTGGTAATCCTGTCGAACGGCTTTAACAACGCCTTGGAAGCCACCAGGGAAAAAACGAGAATCAACATAATCACAATGACTTCGATCACCAGGGCCTTGTTATTCAAAATCTCCATCGTTTTTCTCAATATTTGCCGTGGAGACGCTGGTAAGCATGACCCCCTTCACCACTTCCTTCGTCTGTGCCTCGCTGCTCAGGTAATCCCCGTCACCAATGCCCGCCGTTTCGATGATCGGAGTCGTAATCTCCAAATAGCCGTTTTTGTTGTCGTAGACGGTCGCGACTCCATCGGATCCCTTCCGCAGACAATTCACCACCTCTTCGGAAATAATGGTCTTTCCTTCTCTCTTTCCATAGGTATCTGTGATGACCTGCAGGTCGTCACCGATAATCAAGACTCTTCCGTCATAAAGATTGGCAAGCAGCGTCAGCTCCGCCTGTACGATGGCAGAAGACGGATCCTGCATATAGTTGTACGTGATCAGGTGATTTGCGAGAATACGCAACTGGGTCTGCACTTCATTTTTTCACTTCGATCGCGCGATCCTTATAATTGGTGAGGATGGCGCTTTGCATGATCATGCAGGAAAAAAGACCCGTTATGAAAAGGATCAGAAAAAAACGCACACGAAGACTTTTGACCAAAAAAGACCAGAAACGTTTCATTTTACATACTATGCCTGAAAAATAATAACCGGTTCCCCACTTTGTCCGCACATACCTAGGCTCACTCGGATTGCGTTCCAGCTTCTCGCGCAACCTTCTGACATGCACATCTACCGTACGGACATCACCCGGATAGTCCTCTCCCCAGATGGTCTTTAAAAGCTCCTCTCTGGAGTAAACTTTTCCGGGGGCGGAAGCCAAAAGCTCCAGCACCTCAAACTCCCTGCTGGTGAGGTTAATCTCGCGATCCTTTACCAAAACTCTGCGATACTCCTCGTTGATTTTCAGGTCTTCAAAGACCATCACGCTGGGAGCCGCCTCTCTCTTCTGCATCCGACGCATGATCGCCTTAATTCTGGCCTTTACCTCCAAAATATTGAACGGCTTGGTAATATAATCATCGGCTCCGTATTCCAGGCCGAGAATCTTGTCCATATCATCACCCTTGGCCGTTAACATGATAATCGGAACCGTTGAAAATTCTCTGATTTGCTGACAAACCTCGAAGCCGGTCAGCTTAGGCAGCATCACATCTAATAGGATGATATCATAATGGGATTCCTTTGCCTGCGCCAGCTCTCTTCTCCGTCGTAAGCACAGTCCACTTCCATCCCATCCTGTTCCAGTGAGTAGCGAATGCCCTTCACTATGACCTTTTCATCATCGACAACCAATGCCTTCTTTGCCATTTCTCTCCTAAATCAAACGCTGATCTTTGATTTGATTTTTAAAAAAAGTTTATCCTTGATCCCGGGGATCTTCTTAATCTCTTCAATGCGGGAAAAAAAGATCCATGTGCAGATCGGTAAGCAAGTATGGCGTCTGCCTTTGTCTCTCCAATTCCCGGCAACGTACAAAGTTCCTGCCTGCTTGCCGTATTCAGATTCACCTTGCCGCTTCCCTCTGCAAACGGCTGCGGATGAGTTTCATCCGTTCCGGCTGTCTGTAAATCTGCAATTCCGCTCTCCTGTCGGGCAGGGATCATCGTCTGATCTTCCGCCGGCGCAGCACTCTCTTTCCCTGTACGCATCTTCGCCGTCTCCGCCTTCGTCGGAATGCAAAGCTTCATCCCATCTGTCAGAGGCGCCGCCTGATTGACATACCTGCTGTCCGCATTTCCGGAAAACCCTCCGGCTGCCTGCACCGCATCGATCACTCTGGAAGCGCTTTCCAACTCATAAACCCCTTCCTGAGAAACCGCTCCGCAGACAAAAACTTTGATTCTAACCTGCGACGTAGCGAGTGAACCCTCTCCGGACTTCTCCCGCTGCGCACTTCCGCCCGCCTCTTGCGAAGAAGCGGAACCAACGCTCTGCCCTCCGTCCTCCCTGCTGCCGTAACCCGGTAAAAAAACCTTCTCCCTTTCCCAGGATCGAAGAGTCTTCCCTGTCTGAAGAAGAACCCCCTGTCACAGAAGTTTCCCCTCCTGCAGACAAATCCCGGATCTCGATCTCATTCTTGCCGGTACAACCAATCAGAAGCCCCGTGAGCCCCAGAAGAACAGGGAACAGAAACGCCAAACGAACCTTATTCCATTGCCAAAACATGTCTCCTCCCTTTCTGCAAGGGAGACTCCCGCCATGTATCTGTTATTCTATCCGATTGATCGCAGAATTGCAAGGAATACGTAACATTTTTTTGTAACATGTTTAACCCCTGTCTCAAACCTCTCCGCAGCTGCAACCTCGTTTACAGGGAGAAGGAGAAACCTTACTCTTCTTCCAAATCACTCAGAATAGAAACCGTGGGCGGATCCGGAATCTTCTTCTCATGAACCTCTTTTTCCTGTCACTTGCTGCATCATCTCTTCTGAGAGCAGACGCAGGGTCTCGTTCACCTCCGCCCCCTTCCATATTTGTGTAAAAGCTCTTTCCAGGCGAATCCATAAATCACTGCTCTCCATGCTCTTGGGCAGCGGAACAGAATCTTCATACACACGCAGGAATTCTTTTAAATTCGGATCCCGGTAGCTAAGCCCTCTCTTCACCGGCAGCTTCCCCGCACTGTCAAACATCTCCTCCGATTCCTGTTTGACCAGAAAATCCGCACACCTCCCCGCTTCCTCCGGGCTCTTCGAATATCCGTTAATCACAAGGCAACTGGTTACAGACATGTTCTTAGTTCCGAGCTCTTTGTTCAGCGCCGGGATCCCTGCCACCCCGAATTCATAGGCACAATCACCCTCTTCCTTTGCCTTTCTAATCTTCGTTAACATATCCGGAGTCGCAATGGTAAATACAATTTTCCCTGAAAGAAAATCCTTCGATACCTTTTCATAATTAACCAGAGAAGGGTCAATGGCAAAAAACTGGGACAATTCCTGATAAATCTTCATGCAGCTGATGACCTGATCATTATAGAGGTCCAGCTTTTTTTCGTCCGATCTCCGTCCTTCCCTGCAGGCGTTCAAATATTTCCCGACAAAAAAATAATTATAGAAGATATCATTGATGTCCCATTCAAAAACAGCTTCTACTTCATCCGGTGCATTATAATTCCTTGCAAAAGATACGATATCGGCAATTTGATGCGGCAAAATCTTTTTTTCCCGGGCTTCCAGTTCTTCCTTCGTCACCTCTAAAACGGGATCCCCGGGCTGTGCCTCCGGATGCTCCTGCAGTTTTTTTCGTCCTCAATCTCCTCACGAATCATCTGATCCAGATAAGTCTTGTTATAAAGCAGCGCGCTAGTATCATAATAGTACGGATAAGCGGCCGCTTTTTTTCTGATACCTGACTGCCCGAAGTGCCGTTTCGGGAAAAAAAGAGTCTGGTTGATGACCGGATCTGTTGCACTGAAATCACTGCTTAGTCCCGACAATACCGCTTTTTTCAATGAGATCGTTTGTGAGAATATAGAGATCCGGAAAATCCTTCCCTTCCAATGATGCTTTGCTGATTTTTTTCTAAAAACTCCGCCGCTCCTACCAAGCGAATTTCCAGTCTTGTCCTCCCCTGCCTCTCATTGAAGAGAACCGACTCTTTATTCAGATAGTCCGTCAGGTCTTCGTCGGTATACCAAAGCTTCAGTGTGGTGCGGTTCCTCTGCGCAATCAAATTCCAGGCAGCTGTGCCGTCTAGCGTGGCAATCAACAGACTGACACATAGGCACAGCAATACGAACACAGAGCAAAAGTCTTTTTCTTGAATGCATCATTTCTCCTGTCTACCAATGGCTTTTTCTTTCACAGCAGGTCAAAAGATCCTAATTGCTCCCCGAATCCCTTCGACCCTTGACCCCGGTATCTTTTTTTATATTGTAACGGATTTCTGCCTGTTGTATAGTACAATGGAATCTTCTGGAAAGGAAAGAAAAAGAATGAGGGCTCTAACCTTAATCACCGTCTATCTGATCATCGTGAATCTGGCTGCCTTTCTGCTGATGGGGGTGGATAAACAAAAAGCCAGGCATCATGCCTGGCGCATTTCGGAATCCACCCTTTTTACTGCCACTCTGATCGGCGGCAGCATCGGCTCCATTCTGGGTATGCAGATCTTCCGGCATAAAACAAGGCATCCCGCCTTTGTCATCGGAATGCCTCTCATCCTCCTGATCCAGCTTGCATTTGTGGTCCTTCTCTGGCGCCTCCCCATCCCCGTTCTATTTCTCTGAATCGGTGAAAAGCCTTAACAGGTTAGAATAATGCCCCCATCATTGGCATACAGAGTCGAAACTCCGGCGCCGTCTACGACCAGCACATCCTTAAAATGATTTCTGGCAAGAACCATGTCCTTCACGACCATTGCACGCTCATAGCAGTTGATGTGTGCAATCATGAGCGTTTTCTCTTCCGGATTCTTTACTTCTTTCGTCACCAGATCGACCAACTTCATCATGGCTTTTCTGGTGCCGATCCCCTGTCCCTTCTGCACGATGGCACCGTCATGCGATCCCATCACCGGTTTGATGGACAAGGAGGAAGCCACCAGTGACTTCACCCCGGTCAGCCTCCCGTTTTTTTCCTCAAAGAATTCAGATTATCCAGTACAAAATAGGTATTCATTTCATCTCGAAACCGGCAGATCTGCGTGACCACTTCCGAAAAAGGCAGTCCCTGTTCCGCCAGTTCCAACAGGCGGAAAGCCACCTGCGTTTCTCCACAGCTTGCCGACTTGGAGTCTACGACGAAAATATTCTTGTGCGGATGCTCTTCTTCATATAGATTTTTCCCCAAAACCGCACTGTTGTAAGACCCGGAAAGCTTTGCCGACAGAGTGACGACATACACATCCTCGGCGTCCGTTTCATAGGCGCGAAGATACCGATCGGGGAAGGGCAGGCTGACCTGGCAACACCTTCGTATTCCTCCACGCGTTTTTAAAAAAATCCGCCTGATCAAAAATTGTCGTCGTCCATTGTATGATAACCGCCCACTTCAATACGAGTGGAACGATTTCTATTCTCGGATCGTGATGATACTCCTTTGGCAGATCACAGCAACTGTCAACCACAATCTTGTAGTTCTTCATATTCTCGTCTCTCCCTCACGTCGTTTTTAATACTACATTCCATCATATCACTTACTCCCCCGGTCCGTAAAGATTCCCTTCCGGGCGATACGGATTTTCCTGCGAAGAGCGCAAAAAAAATGCCGTACAGGTATCCCCATACGGCATCTGGTTCATTTCCCGAACAGATCACTGTGCGTCCCTGTTCGAGAGAGTGTCAGCACCAGAACATCGCCCTCTACGCGATAGATCAAAAGCCAGTCGGATTGAATATGACATTCGCGGTGCCCCCTCCAGTTTCCGGTCAATTCATGATCTCTGTTCTCAGGTGGTAGCGTATTTCCCATGGCAAGCGTTTCGATCACGGTTTCCGAAGTTCTATTTTAAGTCCCCTCTTCAATGCCAGCTTGTAATCTTTCCGAAACGCTGTAGTGGGTTTAACAATCAGCTTTGTTTTTCTCACTTCTTAAGATCGGCAAAAAGCGCATCAAGGTCATTATAGCCCTTTACAGACGGGTCTTTTGCAATCCTTTCCGCTTCCAACATGGCGGCAATCGTTTCCTTTTTGGGCTGACGAATGGATATTTCAAACGGAATCCCACCCTCCCGGATCGACTGACGCACGAAAATATTGAAAGCCGTTGTAAGATTCATGCCAAGCTCACCAAATAGAACGTCGGCTTGTGCTTTCAGATCGCTGTCCATGCGGATGCTGATATTGGTAGTCGTTCCAGCCATGAAATCCTCTCCTTTCTACACTCACTATTATCTGCTTTTTGCACGATAATTGCAATACTGTGCACGAAAGATCGAAGCTCATCCGCTTACTTCTGATAGGGCGCCGACTTTTTCCACTTACTTTTTGATAAAAATAAAATGAACGAAGCGCAGGAACGCGTAGATAGATGCAACCACAATACCGGAAATTGTAAAGCCTCCTTGCTTTTCCGCAACCGCTTTTTTTGTTAGGATCAGAGTGATCACAAACGATGGATCTCAAAGGGGCCCCTCAATGGAGAGACCATCCCATACAAGAGAAACGAAAAGGAGTATCCATGATACTGGCAGACAAAAATCATAGAGCTGAGAAAGAAAAAAACGGTTTATCACAGGAAGAACTGGCGGAAAAAGCTGAATGTCAGCAGGCAGTCCATCTCCAAATGGGAGGGGGCGCAATCCATCCCGGACATGAATAAGATCCTGAAATTATCCGACCTCTTCTCGGTCAGCACCGACTATCTGTTAAAAGATGAAATCGAAGAGATGGAGACACAGGTCCCCATCGAGGATCACGATTCTTCCGCAAAGGGAAGCCTCCGTTTCCATGGAAGAAGCAAACGCCTTTCTCGCATATAAAAGCCGGATAGCAACGTCTATGGCTTTCTCCGTCCTGCTCTTTATTGTGTCCGCCGCCCCTCTCATTGCTTTACAGGGCCTGCAGGAGGGTGGAAAGCTCCCCCTTTCCGAAGCCCAGACGGTCGGTATCGGCGTCATTCTCCTGCTATTCATCATCGGTATCGGGACTGCCCTCTTCCTGAAGAACAGTATGGACGGAGAGCGTTTCGCCTATTTGAAAAAAGAGCCACTGAATACCGCCTACGGTGTAAGCGGGATGATTGCAGAAAGAAAGGCAAATTTGCAAAGTTCCTATACGATCCAGACCATTCTGGGAGTTCTGGTTTGCATCCTGTCCGCAACCCCTCTCTTCTTCAGTATGATTTTCTTCCCTGACCAGGATATGGCAATGACGATTGCCGTTCCTTTTTGCTCCTGCTTGTGGGAGTCGGCTCGTTTCTGCTGGTGCGTGCCAGCATTCCCTGGAACGCACTCCAGATTTTATCGGAGGAGGGAGAATTCAGCAGAGAAAACAAGAACTTTGCCGTAAGCAACAAGAAAATTGCAAGCGTTTACTGGTCCGTCACTCTCCTCCTGTATTTCATCCTCAGCTATCTGCTCGGATGGAACCTCAGTTGGGTCATCTGGCCCATTGCAGGAGTGGGCTATGGAGCCGTCATTTCCATCATGAACCTGATCAGAGCAAAGGCCTAAGCCCTTGCTCTTTCTGCATTTCTATCGGATTTGACAAACAAGCAACTCCTGCACCGGCTCCGCCCTTATTTCAGAACCCGATATTCTTTCATCACCTGATCGTCTTCAAAAATCACCGGCTTTGCGGTTAGGCCGTCCGCATCTTTGTCATAGCAAGCCATCAGATAGTCATTCACCTCCTGCCTGCTACGAAACTCCTCTACCTGGTACGGCAGTTCAAAAGCCAGTTTTTTTCCACAAAAAGATAGTGGTCGCCGTCCTCTAGTAAAATGCCGGTATGCCCGATGAATTCCTGCACCTGGTTTTTTCCGTCATCCATGGTCATAAAGACAGACAGCATGTGCATCTTATCATTATGAAAGGAAATACCTTTTTTCTTCCAGGAAGCGATAATCTCCTTTGCCAGTTCTTTGGTATCATGCGTGTTCGTTACATCAATGTAGGAGAAAAATCGTATCGAACTTTTTTTCTTCTCCTCTCCTTGAAAAAAAGGTGTTTTTGCTCCTATCGCCTCGAAGTCCGAGAACAGCATCGTGGTATCCCCTGCCGCCGGATTTTTCACCGTAATGAAATCTCCCATCAACGAAAAGGAAGTGATGCGACAATTTCTCCCCACAAAACCGCCGTTCTGCAGCCAGAGGTCGATCAGACGGTCCGAATCCATGGAAGGAAAGGGGCCGTCTGTCGTCGTCATTTTTTGCACCAGATTCTCCTTGCCCACCGCATTGTTATACTCATCCACTGCCAAAAAGAAGTCCGTGATCTTCTCGTCTTTCAGTCCCGCGTTTTTTAATGCGGCAGAAACACGATTTCTGGTTTCCTCGTCTACCAGATTCGAATACGTAATCGGAATGACCGCAGAGGTTTCCTTCTTCTCCTCGCCCTGACTGCTCTCTGCGGAAGAAGCTGTTTTCTGCTTCGCCTCTTTCCCTTCTTTCTGATCACCGCATGCCGTCAGAAACATGCAGACCCCCAATAATAGAGCTCCTAGAAACGGTTTGATTCTTCTCATCCTGTTCCCCCAATCTTTTTCTTTTGTAAGATTTTATCGCATCCTACCGGTCTAAATCAATCCGTTCCGTTTTTTTCTATTGGGGAAGTGGCGTAGCCTCCTCTTCCTGCACCAGTTCCCTGCAAGGCGCCCCTTTCTTGCCAACAACTCCTGATAGGCTCCCTTCTCCACGACCTGTCCATGATCCAGAACGATCACTTCGTCATACTTCTCAAGGATGGCGGGATCCAGGCGGTGGGTGACCGAGATCAGCGTCAGGTTTTTGCACTCAGACAACTGCTGTTCAATCTGCCCTGCGGTGCGCTTGTCCAGCGCCGATGTCGCTTCGTCCATCAGAAGCAACTCTTCTCCGTGAAGAATGGCTCTTGCCAGCGCAATCCGCTGTTTTTTTCTCCTCCGGAAAAATCGGGAACCGTTTTTCTTTCACACAGGTCTCCATTCCCTCCGGCAAAGCTGCCACCGTATCCGTCAGACCTGCCTGATCCAGTGCCCTCTGTATCTGTGCTTCGTCAAACTGCCGGTAGAGGCACAAATTCTCTTTAAGCGTTTTATCGAACAAAAAGACATTCTGCTGCATCATGATTGACGACGGAATCTCTCCCTCTCTCCCGTCTACCCAAAGTTCTCCTCCCTGCTTTTCCAGGTAACCGCCGATGATCTGTAAAAGCGTACTCTTGCCGCTTCCACTTTTCCCCACGAGGGCATAATGTTTTCCCGACTCGAATAAAAGATCGATCCCCGAAAGTACGGGTTCTCCCTCCGCATAGGAATAGGAAATCCCTTGCAGTTGAAGCTCCTTTTCCAGCTGTACTTCCTTGCTGTCCTCTGTCTTTTGGCTGATTTTTACAATCTGCTCCATTTCGTCCCGCAACGGTTTTGTAGAACGCAACAGACTGAATTTCGCAGACATCTGAAAAAAACAGGCGTAATCACCTGCCCGGTTAATTGTGTCAGGGCAATGATGCTGCCAAGCGTCAGGTATCCCCTTACTGCCAACATCCCTGCGATTGTAATCACCAGAAACTGGACCGCCACGCCGGATGCATTGGCAAAGCAGTAGACCACCGACATGATTTTCTGAAAGCTTGCCTTTTTCTTCTCCATCCCGCCCAGGAAGGATTTGTGATCCGCCTGCATTTCCTTTTCGACGTGATACCCTTTGATCACCTCAAATCCCTGGAACAAGTCTTTGATGGAAACGTTGTAAGCCCCCGTCGCTTCTACAATAGCGGTCTGCCCTGCCTTTAGCTTCCTTCCAAACAGCTGCGGAATCAGGCTGGGGATGGACATCAGCGCGATCGAAACAAGCGCCAGAATCGGATTCAAATAGACCAATAGAATCGCAGCAATCGCCATGCTGACAAAGCCTTCAAAAAAATGGAGCACCCATTCTTAAAATAATTCTCCTCTACCAGCGCCACGTTCTGATTCATCAGAGAGAGGTACTGGGCCGAACTCTTTTTCCGGAAATCTTCCATTTTCATGGATAAAAAACCTGCCGACAGGTCTTCCCGAAGGTGCGTCATGACATTCCGCATACAGATTGCCTTCATAAGGCCGCTCAGCAGGATGAGAATTCCCAGAAGTGCCGCATATCCGGCACAGACGGCAAAGTCCGCCCATAATCCCGCCAACTGTTTTCCTTCGATTCTCCATAAAAAGGCGGTCAATGATCCAGTTCAGCAGGAGAGCTACTCCAATCGTTGCCGCAATCTGCAACACCTGTAGGATCAGATAAGTGCCAAAAGGAATCCTGTTTTTGTAAGTAAAATATTTGATCATGCTCGTTCCCTCCTTCCTTACATTCTCTCTTGTCCTTGTAAAACCAATATACCGGAGGGAGGTTCCTAAAACCATAACGTCACATGTTAAAGATTTTCTTACCTCATTTGTTAAGGAAAAGTCCCAGCTGCGAAGTTGCAAATTCTTTTGCCATCTCCGCGAAATGATCTTTATGGATCAGCTCCATATAGGGGACAATTGCCTGAATGATCCGTTTACACTCCTCTGTTTTTGTGGGTGAAAAAGAATTTTTTTGCCTTCAGGAACTCCACTTCCGGAAGCAGACTCATTTCCGAAATTTCCTCGCTGATGGCTTCCGCCCTCGTAATATAAGCAAGTGCCTCTTCATAACGCCCTTCCTTACACAAAAACTGGGACAGATTCATCGCCACATTGATCCGCAGGACGCCAAAAGGATTTCAAGTGGCTATGATGCTTTTCCATTGCCCGGTAGAGCTCTTCCCCGATCCGAATCGCCCGCAGCACTTCTCCCCACTGATCATAAGCGGCACTCAGCACGCAGATCGTATTCACCTCCGTTACATCTAACAGGATATTCCTCAGGTCTTCCAGCTGAATTTCCGGTTTTTGTCTGTCGAATCGCCGTCTCCAGGGTCCGGATGCAGTTCGGATCCGACTGAAAGAACTGTATGGTTCCCTCTACCAACAGAACCGTTTGAAGAAAGTGAGGATCTTTTTCTTCGTAGGATTTCAACCGATTCAAAAAGTCCTCTGCTTCTCTGATTTTTCCTTCTGTCAGTGCTCCTCCCGCCTGCTCCGCCAGCCTCTCAAATTCCTGCTGCCTTTCGTTTTTGAAAATAGACATTGCAAATCTCATAGGTACTGGTGCCAAGCCTCTCCAACAATCTCTCCAGAATGGCATTCGAGGGCATTTGATTGCCGTTTTTCGATTCTCGAAATCGAGACGGCAGAGCAGATCCCGTCCGCCAGTTCTTCCTGTGTCAGCTTTCTTTCCTTTCGCAGTTCCCGGATCATATCCCCTAACGAATGATTCATGCACGCACCCACCTTTCCTTTCTTTCTCATTATATCGGTTAAAAAAGGGCCCCCCGCAAAAGATGCAAAACAAACCACGGGAGAACGGAATCCCCCGTGGCTTGTTTATCACCTGTTTTCAAAAAGCAATCAAACACTGGCAACCGCTTCCCGACCGCAATGGAACGGCGCCCTCCTCTACGCAAATGTGGCAAGTCCTCTCTTCCTGCTGCGCCACATCCGTGTAGAAGCTTAGTGCAGCAGCATGCCGACAAAGATCCCCAGATAATTGCCCAGCACATATCCCAGCGTTCCGGTTAACAGTCCGGGAATGATCAACTCTCCCCAGCCTTTTGAAACGGCAAGCGCCGCCGCCGTTGTAGGACCTCCCACATTGGCATTGGAAGCGATGATGATTTCTTCAATGGAGAAGTGGAACAGTTTTTCCGAAGAAGAGGGAAACGACCATATTGATCGCAACCACAATCAGCGCCAGAACCAGAAGGAGCGGAGATTCCTTGATAATCATGGGGATGGAAGCCGGCGCTCCGATGACCGCAAAAGAACAGATAAATCAGGAAGGTTCCGATCTCCTGCGCTCCCTTGACCGAAGACATCTGTTTCGGGAAGAAAGAAGCGATGAGCATCGTGATGGTGGTAATCAACAGATATTTGTTTCCGAAGAAACCGCCCATGAATTTGCTAAACACATCCCCTCCGGAGAAGAATCCGCTGATCAGTCCTGCCAGCTTTGTTGAAACGGTCACAATGGTAAAGGCGATGGCGACCGCAAAAAGCGATGTCTTTCAGAGAGATTTCTTTTTGCTCCCCAGTACTTTGCAGCCATCGTCTTATTTTGATCCTGATCCCCCGCCTGCGCTGCCAGCAGAGCGTCTTCATAAGGATGCTTGTAGAGTTTCTTGATGATCGCCATGGAAGGAAGTGAGATCAGAACAAAAAAACATACAGTGCCATCAACAGATTGTCCGCCACCAGTGCTGCAGATACCGTCTTGCCGGGGACGCTGTACTGCTCGGACATCGCAATGAAATTGACCGAGCCTCCCGTGTAGGTGCCGACAAACATCGGAATAATATCGTTTAACTGCGGAATGGCATTCCTTAGTGCAAAAATAGGAGACAAAGCCGCCCAGCAGGGTTCCCACACTGCTGAGAAGGTAGATGATCAGAATTCTGCCGGATTCTTTCCAGATTTTTTTGACATTGGCATGAAATAACAGAAGCGGTACGGCCAGCGGTACCACATAGCCCCAAACCGCATCATAAACCGGTGCGTCCGTCGGAATCACGTTCAGGTTCGCCAAAACCAACGTGAAAACGGTGGCTAAGATACAGCCCGTAATCTTGCTTGCCCAGGCATATTTTTTTGTTCCAGATAGATGGACAGAGCTGCACTCAGTGCCAGAACCGTCCATAGAGCCCAGGTATCCTCCGGTGAAATCAATGTTGCTACTCCCATAAAATCCTCCTTTGTTGTCATGTGTGCATCCGCCGAACCCGCTTTTCGTTCCGCGAGAACTTACGCCCCGGCGTCTGATATGGATCCCTCGCCATGTGTGCCTATGGGCACTTTACGATGTGTGCCTTGTAGATATTTCGCTCTATGCCGCTTATGAACGCTTCGCTCAGGCGTCGCTCCTGGCAAAGCAATTTTTTTCATAGAGCTGCTCGCCCTCATACAAAACCTTATCCAACAGGTCTTCCGTCTCTTTTTTCGTGCAAAGTGCGATCTTTTCGTTGCACTCTTCCAGCATGTTTCGGATTTCTTTCCCGCTTCTTTTCTTCTTCAATACCTCTTTTTTACAATCCGTTAACAGCTGATAGCATTTCGCCTGGACTCTGGCCTGATAACGCTCGATATGAATACGGCTCTTTGCATAGGAAGCATCGGCGAGCGCACCGATGAGGCGGTTGTTCCAGTAAAAACTGTCCGTGCTGACTTCCTTTCCGGTGGTTTCAAAATAGGACGGAATCTTCTCCACTGCAGAAAACAGCGGAATCATCGCATTAAACACATTGCTGCCGAAAGCCACCCAGGTAATGCACGAAAGCTCCTTCTCCTTCTCTTTTCTGTTCTGGTGAAGCGATAAAAAAAGCTGTCCTTTCGATGCCGATCGGGCGCAGTTTCCCGATTTCGGAGGTGTCGCCGAATTTCCCGTAGCAGTCGTACTTCGTTCCCTGAAAATGGGAGGACAGAATATATTTCACCTCAAAAGGCGTAATCTTTTTTTCCGGAACCATGCACCAGGGGATGTCGTCGGAATCCGGGCGGTAATCTGCATCCTCGCCTTCATAAGTGAAAACGGACGGATTCCATCTCTTCATGATGTACCAGGTTCTCGGGGTATTATAGACATGATCCGCATCCGAATGGGATCCGAAAACATCTCTCGGATTCATTTCCTGATCCATAGAAAGATTCAGATGATTCTCCTCCATAAATTCACGCAGATCTTCCGAGCAGATATGTTCCTTCTGTTTGGAGAACGCATCTGCCAGATCAAAGGAATCCATGCCCTGCTGGTTCGCCATCATGACATAGACATCGTCCGGCACCCTTTTTGCGATGAAATGATGTCCGCCGATCGTCTCCAGCCACCAGATTTCATTTTCGTCGGAAAAGGCCACTCCGTTCATCTCATAGGTGCCGTATTTTTTTGAGTAGTTCTCCCAGGCGAATCACGCCCTCTCTCGCGGAATGAATATATGGCAGCAGGAGGCTTGTCATATCTTCCTCGCCGATACCGCCGGGAACCTCCCGATCTCCCTCCAAGTGAAGCTCGACCAAAGGATCCGCCGCCATCACCAGTTCGTTGCTGGTAATGGTTTCCGTTGCGGAGACGGACACATTGGCACGGTTGGTTCCTGCCCCTGCCCAGATCCCCTTGTCCCCTAACGCATCCGGAAAACAGATAAAATCCATCGCCTTCTCGGGCAGGGGGATCTCCACATGGGAGAGCACGGAGCGGTAGGTTTTTGGTACCTCCTCTCCGGCAACATAGCACATCTTCTTCGGGGTGTATTCTCCCGAACCGGAATCCATGTTCCGGGCGATCATGGTGGAGCCGTCATAGCTCGCTTTTTTTCCGACCAAAATCGTTGTACATGACATCGGTTTTTCTCCCTTCCAAAAAAATTACATCATTTTTTTATACTTCTGATATCTATCACTCATAATCTTATCAGATTGCATTGGCTTGATCAATTTTCTTCCTTAATTTATGGATTTTTTCTATGAGAGATGATGGTGACAAAATAGCTCTTGCGTTCTCTCTGCTTCTATGCTAAAATTCTTAAATTGTTCGACTGAATATGCGGAGTCGGAAACTTCGCCGGAAAGGAGTACCCAGACCATGAGAAAAGAGATTCAACCGGAATACCACCAGGCTACTGTGACCTGCAACTGCGGCAATACCTTCGTTGTCGGAAGCACCAAGCCGGAGATTCACGTGGAAATCTGTTCCAAGTGCCATCCCTTCTATACAGGACAGCAGAAAGCGACAGCGGCACGTGGCCGTATTGATAAGTTCAATAAGAAATACGGAATGTAAGAACCAAAGAGAAAATGCTCTGCATTTTCGTTTGAGGCTAACAGCAGTATCATCGAAGAGGGTTGAGCAAAGAGCTCAGCCCTCTTTTTTAGAGATATGATTCGAACAGGGAAGACGACATCTTCGTTTTGAAATTTCATCCAAATGAGAAAGACCGGATCTTCCTTTTGAGGATTTGATATGAAAAATACAAGCACTGAGGCATTACTCCGGGATCGGCGGGCAGGCCGTCCTCGAGGGAGTCATGATGCGCAACAAGGATCAATATGCCGTCTCCGTCCGCAGGGAAAATGGAGAAATCGCAACGGACGTGGGCGAATTTCACGGCCTTCTGTACGGATCCGTTTTTAGACAAATTCCCTTTCTCCGTGGTATTTTTGTGTTTCTGGACTCGCTCTCTCTCGGGTACCGCTCCTCAAATTACGCCTCTTCTATTTTTTTACCGATGAAGAGACGCATGCGCAACCGTCTCCCCATAAGGCTTCCGCAGAAAAGACGGAGACAGAAAAACACAAAGTCAAAAGCGCACGAAACCCTGTTTGGCGTTGCCACCTTTGTCCTGTCGCTTGCCATTGCTCTGATCCTCTTTACGGCTCTGCCCTTTTTGATTGCCTCTCTCTTTTCCAAATTCATCCGCTCCGACGTTCTGCTTTCTCTTCTGGAAGGCGCTCTTCGCATCTTCCTTTTTATTGTTTATATCCGCCTGATTGCACAGATGGAAGACACCAAGCGGTTGTTTGCCTACCACGGCGCGGAACACAAATGCATTAACTGCCTGGAATCGGGGCATGCGCTGAATGTGGAAAATGTCAGGAGGGTCAGCCGTCTGCACAGGCGCTGCGGATCCAGCTTTCTCCTGTTCGTGATGCTGGTCAGCATCGTGCTCTTCTTTTTTATCCGTGTTCGCAGCGTTCCCTACCGCATCCTGATCCGCATTCTGCTCATCCCGCTCATCTCCGGTATCTCCTATGAGCTGATCCTGTTAGCGGCCAACAGCGATTTCATCTTATGGCGGCTTCTGGCTAAACCCGGTCTGATGCTCCAGCGTCTGACCACCAGGGAACCGGATGATTCCATGATTGAGGTCGGTATTCGCTCCGTGGAAGCGATCTTTGACTGGAGATCCTACCTGCAGGATGCCTTCGGCATCATCCGGGGAGAGGAAGAGTCTACGGATCAAAACAGATGAATTACGCAGCATCTTACTCTTTTGGAAAAGAACAGTTAATCACAGCCCATGTTCCAGACGCTCCCCTGGAGGCGCGTCTGCTGCTCGAGCATGTGTGCCATACCACGCATCACGACCTGCTGGCGCACGGCGACCGAATTCTTTCTCCGGAGGAAGAGGCTCACTACCGCTTCCTCCTTCAAAAACGTGCAAACAGGATTCCTCTTTCCTATTTGACGGGGACTGCGGAATTTATGGGACTACCTTTTCAGGTAAATTCCTCCGTCCTGATTCCCAGAGCCGACACGGAGATTCTGGTAGAAGAAACACTCCCTGCTCCTCACGACAGGCACCCGGTTCCTCGATCTTTGTACCGGCTCCGGCTGCATTGCACTCTCTCTCCTGCATTTTTGTAAAGGAACGAGCGCCGTTGCCACCGATCTGTCTCCGGATGCACTGCAGGTCGCCCGGGCAAACGCGGAAAGGTTGGGCTTACAATCCCGCATTTCCTTCCTCTGTTGCGATCTGTTTCCGGCGCACAGAGAAGAGATGTTTCCTCTGATCGTATCCAATCCTCCCTATATTCGTACGGAGGTCATTCCCCACGCTGGAAGCGGAGGTAAAAGATCACGAGCCGATGCAGGCGTTAGACGGAGGAGGAGACGGTCTCCTTTTTACCGCAAAATCCTTTTCCCTACTCCCCTTACTCTTAGAAAGAGGCGGGCATCTCTTGCTCGAAATCGGTTATGATCAGAATGCGGCAGTGGTCAGTCTGATGCATCAGGCGGGCCTTGTGTCGGTAAAATCGATCCAAGATCTTGCCGGAAGGGATCGTGTGGTTTGCGGCACCCTCCCGCCTCTTCCTCTTTAGTCAGTCGGAATCTACAGGAAGGCGTTCCTTAGAAGGTTTCCGCCATCCGCCTCTGCGGATAGCTTGTTCCCCCGTGTCAGAATCACGGGCACTTTCACACGGGAAAATCTCATCGTTACCGGTCATGTTTCAGGAAGAATCGAGGATAAATAGAATGTTCCAACAGCTGGAAGATCTTGTTCGAAAAATACGAAGACATTACAAGGGAGTTGAGCGAACCGGGTGTCGCTGCCGACCAGACCCGCTTTCGGACTTTAATGAAAACCCAGAGCGATCTGCAGGAACTGGTGACGGAATACGGAAAATACCGCGCCTGCCTTCAGACCATCGAAGAGAGCGAGTCGATGTTAACAGGTGAAAACGATCCCGAGATGCGGGAACTTTTAAAGACCGAATTGCAGGAAGCCAAGGCAGCGCTTCCGGAAATCGAGCAGCATTTAAAAGCTGCTTCTGCTTCCCAGGATCCGAATGACGATAAAAAAATGTCATTGTGGAAATCAGAGCCGGCGTCGGAGGGGACGAGGCAGCGCTTTTTGCTTCCAACTTGTACCGCATGTATACCCGCTATGCCGAAAGAAGGCACTGGAGCATCGAAACCATGAGTGTGGAAGACATTGGCATCGGTGGCATGAAGAGCGTGAGCTTCTTAATCAACGGACAGGGTGCCTGGTCTAAACTGAAATATGAGAGCGGCGTTCACCGGGTACAGCGCGTACCGGAGACCGAATCCGGCGGCAGGATCCATACCTCTACCGCCACGGTTGCCATCATGCCGGAAGTAGAGGATGTTGCCGTCGAGATCGACATGAACGACTGCCGCTTTGACGTGTTCCGCGCTTCCGGCAACGGCGGCCAATGTGTGAATACGACAGACTCTGCCGTCAGACTGACGCACCTGCCTACCGGTATCGTCATCTCCTGCCAGGACGAAAAAAAGTCAGCTCAAAAACCGCGCCAAGGCGCTGAAGGTACTGCGAGCCAAATTGTATGAACTGGAGCAGGAAAAGCAACACGACGCAGAGGCGGCACTGCGCAAAAGCCAGATTGGCAGCGGAGATCGTTCAGAGAAAATCAGAACCTATAATTTTCCCCAGGGAAGGGTGACCGATCACAGAATCAAGGTGACCTTGTATCGGATCGCACAGATCCTGGACGGGGACCTGGATGAACTGATCGATATGTTAACGGCGGCGGATCAGGCAGCCAAGCTCCTGCATGCGGAGCAGGGAGAATAAGAACCGTACAGATATTTCCTACAGACATCTCCTGCAGATATCTCCTCTCCTACAGACATCTCCTATAGGTATCCTCCTGCAGCGATCTCCTACATTTCTTCGAAGGAGATTGCCTTGCGACTAAGCAGCGGAGGCAGTGCGGCATCCCACCTTCCCTCCGCCTCCTTATCCATCGTGAATACCTTATATTCCACGCCTGTCGTAAGGGTAATGCTCCCGTCCTGATATTTGATGGAAAGCACAAAGCCGTACGTGTTTTTCATGCGTTCCTTCTCCTCTTCTGTCAGGGACAATACCTTCTGTTCTTCCTCTTCTTTTAAGCGAAGCACCAATAAAAAGGACAGCGGCGTGTGTTTTCCACGAATCAGATCTTTGACCACGCCTCTCATCTGCTTCCAGGGGGACAGCAGTTCGGGATGCTCTTCCTTCTCCTCCCCATAAAAATCAGGATGCACCCTGCCGTCGATGGTAAAGGTGTTATAGGTCGTGACCTTGGCCGATTGTAAATCAAATAAATCGAAGGCCTCCTGCAACAGGAGCGCCTCCATGAATTTTTTTACCTGTAAAATTTTGATCTGTTTCATGCTGTCTCAACGCTCCCCGGTTTCATACTGCCTCAATTCTCTCCCGGGTTCATACTGCCTCAAAGTTCTCCCGGTTTCATGCCGTCTCAAAGCCCTCCCAGTTTCATCAGCATGGTTTCCGGTTCCTGGGCATACTGAATGGCTGTCTCTTTCGTGATTTTCTTCTTTTGATAAAGCTGAATGATCGCCTCGTCCATGGTAATCATTCCCAACCTTCTTCCCGTCTGCATCACCGTGATCAACTGGTGGGTCTTGGACTCCCTGATCATGTTGCGGACTGCGCCGTTGACATGTAGCACCTCGAAGGCCGCCACCCTTTCCCGCCCGTTTATCGAAGGCAAGAGCTGCTGCGAAATCACCGCATCCAGAACGTTTGCCAGCTGGAAGCGGATCTGTTGCTGCTGATGAGGCGGGAAGACATCGATGATCCGATCCACCGTGCTGGCTGCCCCAATGGTATGCAGCGTGGAAAAACAAGATGCCCCGTCTCCGCAGCCGTAATCGCCGTACTGATGGTCTCCAGATCCCGCATCTCTCCGACCAGAATCACATCCGGATCTTCTCTAAGTGCAGAGCGCAGCGCATCCGCATAAGAATCGGAGTCAATCCCGATCTCTCTCTGGTTGACAATCGAGAGATGGTGCCTGTAGGTAAATTCGATCGGATCCTCTAACGTCAGGATATGCTGCTCCAAGTTGTTGTTGATCAGATCGATGATCGAAGCAAGCGTCGTAGATTTACCGCTTCCGGTCGGCCCGGTCACCAGGACCAGTCCTCTGGGATGCTGGTAAAGGTCAATGACCGAATCCGGAATGCCCAGGCTCTTCGCAGACGGCACCTGTCCCGCCACCACGCGGAGGACAATGGCAATCGATCCTCGCTGCCGGAACAGATTCACGCGGAACCTGCCCGTCCCCGGGATCGCATAAGCCATATCAAACTGGCCACGGCGCGAAAGAATCTCTTTCTGCCGCTCATTCATGATCTCCAAGCCCATTCGCTGCGTATCTTCCGGAAGCAGGCGCTCAAACCCTGCTAGCGTCATGAGTTTACCGTTCACCCGCATCTTTGGCGGAATTCCCACCGTGATATGCACGTCCGAAGCACCGGATCGAAGAGCGGAAATCAGAATGTCATTGATTGAAGCTGTAGACATCCCTATTCCTCTTCCACCTGAATTCCCATCTTGCCCAACATTTCATGGTCCATCACATGTCGGTTATCCATCGTCTTCATGATGTCCTTCACTTCCAGACCGCCACTATCGGCAAGATTGGAAAGATTCACGATCCGGTTCGAATCGAAAGTCAGAACCGTCGGTCTTAGCAGATCCTCGTTTTTGCGAGATCACAAGCGCCTTCATCCCGTTGGTCAGTTCTACGCTCTCTCCCGGCGTCAGGAGCGTAATCGAATTCATCAACCCCCTGACCACCGCGGGATCATAATAGGCCGGTTTTTCCATCATTTTACGGATCACAGAGATCTCGGACATCGGCGACTCTGTGAAACGAACCGCCGTGCACTTATCAAAAACACCCGCCACCATCAGCACCTTGGTGGAAGCCTGCATCCGTTCGGTGATCGGTGGCTCTTTCTTCTCCATCAAACGGAGGTTTCTCTCTGCATTCTTGCAGATTCTGGCAATCTGCGGATCCGAAATAAAGGTCTCATTTAACAGTGCATAGCCCTGTCTCTCCAGCGAATGAATCTGCTCCTCCTCTTCCGGCGTATGTGTGCTCTTATACATGAGCTCCGGTGGCACCGCAAGCTTTCCGATGTCATGCACGAGGGCCGCCATCACCGCATATCTCTGCATTCCTAAAGGCAGGTTCATGCGATGTGCCATTGCCGCACAGAGAATGGCCGTATTCAGGCTGTGCTTGTAGATATAATCTTCTTTGCTCCTGAGACTTTGAAAAAAATTGATCTTGGCAGGTGTATTTCCATATCTCGAAATAATCTGCGCACTGATCTGGTCACAAAGTTTGGATTTTTTTGGTCCGCCGGATCGTGTCCAGTTCTTCCTTGATCTGTGCGCTCATCACGGTCTGGAACCGCTCAAATTCGCGATCCCTTTCCGTCATCGGCGGTACCGGCTCCGCCGCTTCCAGAATGAACAACCCGATCAGTCCAAAACTTTGGATGTTTTGAATCGCCTGTTCATCCTTAATTGCCTTCCCCCTGTCATACAGCAGAACACCCTTCTTATCAAAAAAATCGGCCTCGCAAGTCTCATCCCGGGTTTCAGACTGTCCACTTTGATAAATTGCATGGTCCACTCTCCTGTGATTTGGTTTACTCATCCAACAAAAAAACACGCCATTACGCGATTGCTCACATCGATCCCCAAGGATGTTAAAAATAAATAACCTTCTTCCTGCTGCAACAACCCTTGGTTCTCTAAATCCCTTATGACTTTTCCGTAAACACTTTCCATCGGAATACCGAATTCTTTTTCAAACTCGGAGATTCTGATCCCGTCGCACATCCTGAGTCCCAGAAACATGAACTCCTCCACCTGCGCCTGTAGAGATAGCTTCTGTTGGTTTTTCCCTGATCTTCTCCAGGGTTGCCCTCTCCTTCCAGATAAGCTTTGAAATTTCTTGTATTGGAGAACCGTACGTTTCAGAATCATCGAAGACGCCCCCAGACCCAGTCCCAGATAGTCTCCCCTCTTCCAATAAACCGTATTATGCCTGCTCTCAAAGCGGTGCGGATCCCTCCCTCTTCTCTGGCAAAGTTGGAAATCTCATACCGGTGATATCCATTGCTCTTCAGAAAATGGTAAGTTTCGTGATACATCCGTCTCTCCTCCTCGTCCGAAGGGATAGGATACCGCCTTCTTACCTGTTCATTGACCGGATTTTTTTACCGGATGCGCACCGAAGATCTCATAAAAAGGCGTCCCTTCCTCAATGATCAGACTGTAAGAAGAAATATGCTCCGGCCTCATCAGGGTGATTTGCCTCAGGGTATCCAGATAGACCTGCAGCGTCTGACCGGGGGAGCGCTTCCATAATATCCACACTGATATTTCGAAATCCGGCTGTTCTGGCATCGCGAAACGTTTGATAAAAATCATCTGCCGTGTGGATCCGTCCCAGGAGTTGCAATTCCTGGTTCTGCAAAGACTGGGCGCCGATGCTTAGTCGATTGACACCGCAGTCAAAATAGCCCGTCAGCTTGTCGGAGGAAACGGTTCCCGGATTCACTTCCAGCGTTGTCTCCGCCTCTTCGTCCACACACAGATAGTCTTTCACCGTGTGGATCAGCTTCCTGATCTCCTTCTCTTCCAGCAGGGAGGGAGTTCCGCCTCCGAAATAAATGGTTTGCACCTGATAATCGGTATCGGTCTGTTTGGGCAAAGCGGCTGCCGCCTCCTTGATTTCCCTTTGCAACACCTCCACATAATGTACTCTCGTTTCGTCTCCGGCAGAAAAGAGAGGAAGTCATAATAACTGCATTTTTTTACACAAAAAGGAATATGTAGATAGATTGCTAACGGTTTCATCGCCTTCTCTGTTACTTCTATTGCTTCGATTACTTCTGATCGTCCAACTTCAGCACGGAAAGAAAAGCGGATTGCGGAATCTCCACACTTCCAATCTGCCTCATCTTCTTTTTGCCCTCTTTCTGTTTCTCCAGCAGCTTGCGTTTTCTGGAAATATCACCTCCGTAACACTTGGCCAGCACGTCCTTACGAAGCGCTTTAATGGTTTCTCTGGCAATGATTCTGCCTCCTACGGCGGCCTGCACCGGAATTTCGAACAGATGCCTCGGGATCTCTTCCTTTAATTTCTCGCACATCTTTCTCCCCCTCTCATAGGCGCCATCCCTATGAACGATGAAGGAAAGAGCATCTACCGTTTCTTTATTGATCAGGATATCCATCTTCACCAGATCGCTCTTCTGATATCCCTTGAGTTCATAATCAAAGGAAGCATACCCCCTCGAGCGAGACTTCAGCGCATCAAAGAAATCATAGATCACCTCGTTTAGGGGTAGATCGTACTTGAGAATAGCTCTTGTCTGCTCGATGTATTCCGTCCCCAAATACTGCCCTCTTCTCTCCTGACAAAGCTGCATGATCGCTCCCGACATACTCGGTCGTCACCATGATTTCTCCCTCAATCATCGGCTCTTCCATATAATCAATTTCGGAAGGATCCGGCAAATTGGACGGATTGGTCAGTTCCATCATGGAGCCGTTTGTCAAATAAACCTTATAGACCACTCCGGGGGCGGTCGTTACCAGATCCAGATTGTATTCTCGCTCGAGTCTTTCTTCGACCACCTCCAAATGAAGCAGCCCTAAAAAGCCGCAACGAAAGCCAAAGCCCAGTGCCTGCGACGTTTCCGGTTCATAGACCAGGGAGGCATCGTTTAGCTGCAGCTTTTTCCAGCGCATCCCTTAATTCCGGATACCTTGCCGTATCGGCGGGGTAGAAGCCGCAATATACCATCGGCAGGACCTTCTTGTATCCGGGAAGCGCCTCCGTGCAGGGTCTCTCCGCCTCTGTTACGGTATCGCCTACGCGGGCAGCTCGAATGTTCTTGATCGAAGCCGTGAAATAACCGACCATACCTGCGGTCAGACTCTCACAGGGAATAAATCTGCCGGGCCCGAAGATTCCGACTTCCACCACCTCTTCTTCTGCACCGGACTGCATGAACTTCACCCTCATCCCGGGCTTCATCACACCATCTCTGAGGCGAACAAAAACAATGACCCCCCTATAAGAGTCATAGATCGAATCAAAGATCAGAGCCTTAAGCGGCGCCTCTGCGTCTCCATCCGGCGCCGGGATCTTGTGCACGACTGCCTCCAGCACATCCTCGATTCCCGTTCCCATCTTGGCAGAGACAAGAGGGGCGTCCTGTGCCTCAATCCCGATGATGTCCTCAATCTCATCCTTGACCTCCTGCGGCTGTGCGCTTGGAAGATCAATCTTGTTGATGACCGGGAAGACCTCCAGATCATGGTCCAGGGCCATATACACATTGGCAAGGGTCTGCGCTTCTACCCCCTGTGTGGCATCCACCACCAGGATGGCCCCGTCACAGGCAGCAAGCGACCTGCTGACCTCATATCCAAAATCCACATGTCCGGGGGTATCAATCATATTAAAGCTATAGTCTTCGCCGTTTCTGGCATGATAAATCATACGGACACACTGGGACTTGATGGTAATGCCGCGTTCCCTCTCGATGTCCATATTGTCCAGCACCTGCTCCTGCATTTCTCTATCGGAAAAGTGCCCCTGTTTTTTTCTATAATACGATCGGCCAGTGTACTCTTGCCATGATCAATGTGCGCTACAATACAAAAATTCCGAATGTGATCCTGCTTGATTTCTCCCATTGATTAACCTGTCAACCCATTTGAATCCTATCTGCTCATTTTTCATTCTGTCTATTTCGATCAGTTCCAATCATTTTTTTATCATTTCTGAATCTTTTTCATCCGTTCTGATCGTTTCTGTGTCTTTTCATCCTTTTCAAGCTTTCTTCCTGCTCTGTGATTCTTTGCAAAAAAATTTCAGGACTGCACTCATTTTTATGATTTTTGACACCTGTATATTATTATTTTATCACAAAGTCAGGAGGCAAACAATTTATTATAATTAAAGAAAGAACTTCTCTTATCATTGAAAAAGTGCCCGGTTTTGAGAACAAATCCGGAATCCGCCATCCATGACCGGAGCAAAAATCCACTCCTTGCGCAGATATGACTTGACATCAAAGGCTTCATCTATTAGTATTGAAAAGTGTGACCTGAAGCCGTGTCAACGCAGGTACATACATGATTCATCAGCATCATCCATGAAAAGAATCGAATGACTTTACAAAGACCAATCATGATTTTTGGAGGAACAGAATGGCTAATATCAAATCTGCCAAGAAGAGAGTACTGACCAATGCGAAGAAGGCGGAACGCAATCAGGCGGTTGAGATCCGGTGTAAAAGACTGCTGTCAAGAAGGTAAGAGTTGCCATCGAGGCCGGTGACAAGGCTGCTGCAGAGAAGGTTCTGCGTGAAACAACTGCCGTCATTGACAAGGCGGAATCCAAGGGAGTTCTGAAAAAGAACACTGCATCCAGAAAGGTTTCCAGATTGGCAGTTGCTGTTGCCAAAATGGCTTAATCTTTCGTTTCTGCAACCTCTGCTCTGAGCAAACAATCTGTGCCTCCGGGCATGCCCTAGAAGAGGCATCCGTCACATCATGACGGATGCCTCTTTTTCTTTTCATCTCGGGTTCAGACCGGCTGTGAAAAATCAATCACCGGATTCTTCGGTTGCTGCACCTTTTTCACACTCTCTGCAAACAGCATCGGTCCTTCTCCCCCATAAGCTTCCGAATGCCCTCTGCCGACTCTTGCCGTGAGAAGCACCCATTCTTTATTCACAAGCTCATCCGCCTTCTCGTATTCCGTCACGAACCCCAAAAACTGCATGTCCTGCGCACAGCAAGTCATCGCCATTCTACCAGGAACAAAGTGATTTTTCGGAAAATCCTTCGGCTTTTAATACCATTGCGGTAAAAACGAATCCGTTTGCCCGCATAACGATCCAGATGTTCTAGTGCATCCAGGTAAAACATCCCGAACCCATAGCCACTCAGGTCGATTGGATCGGCGTGAAGGTCAAAAAGGCAGATCCTCATCCAGGGTGACATCGATTTCTCCCTCGGCGCCCTCAAAGACAATCTCCGCTTTCTGATTGATTGCCTTCACATTTCGTTTGAAGGAGGCAAGATCCTCTCTCTTGTCGCAGCGATTGAATAAAATCAACTCCGAATTCCGGATCTGTTCCGCCAGCAAACTCTTCATATTGGTAAAATACATCTGAAAACTGGAGGCATCAATGGTGGTAATCTGCTGCTCCAGGGTCCAGATCTGCGGAAGGACAAAGTTCTTGAAATTCCACATTCCATTGTATTCAATCAAAACCCGATCCGGGTGATACTGTTCATCCAGCGCCAACATTTTTTCGGGTACCAGATCCTCTTCCTTCTCGATTTTTACCAATACTGTATTCGTCTTTTTCAGGAGTTTGTCGCTATAACTGTTCTCCCCTTCTTCGCAGAGAAGAAGGAGCGTGCGCCCCTTCATCCGAAAATAGGGTTGTTCAATCGTGTAGCGGAAAAATTCCGTTTTCCCGCTATCCAAAAAACCATTGATCACATAAACCGGCTTTAAGTCTATGACCGGATTCTTTCCTGTTCTCATTCTCCCTCCGTTTCTGCCAGGAGATCCTCTCTGCCGCTTTCTCGCCCCTATTACTGATTCTCTCGAAACAGTCCTTCCAGCGCATCTTCCTTCAGTCCGGAACCGATCACCACAATCTTGCCCGTGACATCTGCTCTGGACGTCGGTCTGATTTCCTGTTCTCCCGGCACATAATCAAATTCCATCCATCCGCCATCTTCCGAAGGCAGAATCCCCTTTGCACGCAAAACAAAGCCGTACCGATCCTGCGCATTCAGCTGATCCAGCATCTGCTTGATATTCTCTTTCCCATAACGCTTGGGTGTTTCCATCCCCCAGCTCTGAAAGACCTCATCCGCATCATGCTCTCCTGCGCCATGGTGGTGGTGATGGTGATGACCGTCTCTTAAATGAGCGTCCTCGGAACGGTGCACCACTACTCCCTCTTCATCCGCAACCAGCGCCGGCGCCTCTCCATGATGGTGGTGTTCATGCCCCTCCTCATGGTGATCTTCTTCGTCCTCGTGATGATGGTGGCAGCTTTCTTCCTCATGATGGTGGCACTCGCCCTCCTCGTGGTGGTGGCACTCGTCCTCCTCGTGGTGGTGGTGGCACTCCTCCTCATGATGATGTTCTTCCAATACCTGCTTCATCAGCTGCGCAGCCAGATCTCTATTGCCTTCAAAGGTGTTCAGGATATCCTTTCCATCCAGCTGCTCCAGCGGCGTCGTAATCACGGTCGCCTTCTTATTGTATTCTCTCACCAGATCGACCGTTTCCTGCACCGTCTGCTCATCAGCTCTGTCCGTTCTTGTTAAAATAATCGTTCCGGCATTTGCAATCTGATTGGTAAAAAATTCTCCGAAATTTTTAATATAGAGTTTGGCCTTTGTGCAGTCAATCACCGTCACGGCAGAGGAAAGTTCCATCTCAGGATTATTGTCCGCCACATTTTTGTACCGCATTCATTACGTCGGAAAGCTTGCCAACGCCGGATGGCTCGATCAGAATCCTCTCCGGCGCATACTTGTTCATCACCTCTTCAAGCGATGCACCGAAATCTCCCACGAGGGAACAGCAGATACAGCCTGCGTTCATTTCACGGATTTCGATGCCGGATTCCTTCAAAAAAACCGCCGTCGATTCCGATCTCACCAAATTCGTTTTCAATCAAGACCACCTTGGTATGCGCTAACGCCTCTTTCAACAGCTTCTTGATGAGAGTCGTCTTACCGGCGCCCAAAAAGCCGGATACAATATCGATTCTAGTCATAAATACATTAACCTCCTGAAAATATGATCAATAAAGGGTAAGGGTTGCTTACCCCAACGTCTCGCTCTGTCACCGCGTGCAACCTTTATGATACAGGACTGTTTGCAACGATTTTTTGATGCATTTGACACTTGTACCATTATATACGGAAAAGAGTCGCCACACGACGACTCTTTTCTCAAATCAGAGTGACAAGATTCGAACTTGCGGGCCCCCACGTCCCTAACGTGGTGCTCTACCACCTGAGCCACACCCCGATGTGTTCCCCTCTGTTCGGAACAGCAATAGTTATTATAATGGCAGCCTTCCGGAAAAGCAAGCAAAAAAATTTTTAATCTTGATAGGAACGGAAAGATCAAGAATCCGTGGACCCATTCTCGATTGGAATACGAAAGCGGAGCGAAATTCAGACGGCAAAAACCTTCCTCTTCCCGTACCACCTGCGCCGCACCGGACGTCTTCTGCGTGATCTCCAGGATCACCCCCTTTGCCCTCTTCTGCAGGGACGCAGATATGGATGGTCACCTCTGCTTCATAGACCGTTTCTAAAAACGCGAATCTTTTTGCGCAAGGTCGTATTGAAGGCTTTCCGCCTGCGCATAAGGCAGGTGAATGCGCAGTTTCTGCGCATGACGAAGGGTGAGGATTTTCCCTTCTTCTTTTGCCCGATGCAGAACCGCTTTGGCGCTTCCTGTATAAGCCCTCACCAGGCCTCCCGTTCCCAGCAGAATCCCGCCAAAATACCTGGTCACGACAATCAGCACATAGGTCAGATTCTCTCCCTGTATCACCGACAAAATCGGTCTGCCTGCCGTACCTGCAGGCTCCTTATTGTCACTTTGGCGCACAATTTCCTTATGGTCCCCCAACACATAAGCAAAAACAGTGGTGCCTCGCATCGTAATATTTCCTGGAGACTTCCTGAATCTTCTCTGCCGCCTCCTCTTCGCTGTGGACAGGATAAGCATCCGTAAGAAACACCGATTTTTCGGTCAGTTCTGCATTTACATGGTCACTTAAGATCGAATAAGCGTCTTGTTCCCGTTTTTTTCCTGCTCCATGACGGATTCTCCTGTCTCGTCTGATTCCCCGTTCTCCCTGACGCTCCTTTCCTTCCGGGATCCGGTTGGTAAAAGGATTCGTCCCCTTGATACAGGGTTACTTGCAATTTTTCCTATTTTACCTTAAAGAATCCCTTTTTTTCAAATTTGCATCCTCGTGTTATAATGAGGTGTTTTAATAGTAGAGACAATATGAGGTGCATTCCAGTGGCAGATTATGGCAAAAGAGGCGTACAACAGCAAAGACGTGCGCTTCAAAAATACTTCAAACGTGTAGCGAACAAAGTTCATCTTTCCCTTTTCAATTTGATCCTGATCACCATCCTTGCGCTGTGCATCACACTGTTAAGCTTCGGGATCGGTATTTTCCGCGGCATTATTTCCTCTGCCCCCGAAATCGGGGATATCAGTGTGACTCCCAAGGGATTTTCTACCTTCGTCTATGATGTGGACGGCAATCAAACCGCCAAACTGGTTTCCAGCGACTCCAACCGGATTCCGGTGACCTCCGATATGATCCCCGCCAATCTGAAGCACGCCTTCGTAGCCATTGAGGATTCCCGCTTCTATAAGCATAACGGGTAGATATTCAGGGCATCTTCCGTGCCGCAGGCGTTGCGCTGAAAAACGGCAATCTCTCGGAAGGAGCCTCCACCATCACACAGCAGCTGTTAAAAACAATGTTTTTCCAACTGGACCAACGAGAGCAAATTTACCAAGATCAAGCGTAAGATCCAGGAGCAGTACCTTGCCGTTCAGCTGGAAAAAAAGCTGAAACATGACCCTTCGATCAAAGATTATAAAGACGATATTCTGGTGAACTACCTGAATACCATCAATCTGGGACAGAATACCCTGGGCGTACAGGCCGCTTCTCTTCGCTATTTCGGAAAATCCGTCAGCGAATTGAATCTGTCCGAATGCGCCTGCATCGCTGCGATCACCCAGAATCCCAGCAAATACAATCCGATTTCACATCCGGAGGAGAATGCCAAGCGTAGGGAGAAAGTATTAAACGACATGTTGAAGCAGGGGTATATCACACAGGAAGAACACGATTCCGCCCTTGCCGATGATGTCTATTCCCGCATCCAGGTGATTGACGCCAAGACGCAGGACACTTCCGTGAACTCCTACTTTGTCGACTCGCTTACCAATGAGGTGGTCAGTGACTTAGTCGACATCGGCTACAATGAGACACAGGCCTATGCGCTGCTCTATTCCGGCGGCTTAAAAATCTATTCCACCCAGGATCCGAAAAATCCAGAGCATTGCAGATGAAGTCATCGCCAATCCCGACAACTATCCCGGAGGCACCGTCTTTTTACTGAATTATCAACTGAGCATCAAGGGAAGCGACGGTAAGACACACAATTATTCCAGTGAAATGATGGAGAGCTGGTTAAAAAGAAACGGGGAACGGCAGAAACCTTCTCTACCGTTCTCAGGACAGTGCGAACGCTGCCATTGATCAATTTAAATCCGCCATGCTTTTCGGAAACCGGCGGGGAAGTACTTGCCGAGAACATCCATCTGGTGCCGCAGCCGCAGGTATCCGTGACCATCGAAGATCAGCATACCGGGTATGTAGTCGCCGTTGTCGGCGGGCGCGGGAACAAGGAGGCTTCAGAACTTTAAACCGGGCAACCGATACGGTCAGACAGCCGGGATCCACCTTCAAGATCGTATCTACCTACGCTCCCGCTCTGGACGCCGCAGGGCTGACCCTTGCCACCGTGATCAAGGACGCCCCTTTCTACTATACCAACGGAAGACAGGTGCGTAACTGGTATGGCGAATCCTATCGAGGGCTAACCTCCCTGCGGACTGCAATTGAACAGTCGATGAACGTCATCGCAGTGAAGACGCTCACCTGGATTACCCCTCAGCTCGGTTTTTTGATTATTTGAAAAAAATTCGGCTTCACCACTTTGGTCGATCATGAAGAAATCGGCGGCAGAGTTTACTCCGACATCCAGCAGACGATGGCCCTGGGCGGTCTGACGAAGGAGTCAAGAATATCGAATTGAATGCTGCCTTCGCCTCGATTGCCGATGGCGGTGTCTATATCAAGCCAAAGTTATACACCAAGATCGTGGATCACGACGGAAATGTGCTGCTTGATAACACCGATCCGAAGGGCACACAGATCCTAAAGCCCACCACAGCTTATCTGTTAACCAGCGCCATGGAAGACGTGGTGACCAAGGGAACCGGTAAGTCGGTCAATTTCGGCAAAACACCGATCGCCGGTAAAACGGGAACCACTTCCAAAAACAACGACGTCTGGTTTGCCGGTTATTCCAATTATTACACCGCCACCACCTGGGTGGGGTATGACGACAATACCAAACTCGGGAAGGGACAGACCTCCCTTGCCAAGGTTCTCTGGAAGGGAATCATGTCCAAGATTCATGAAGACCTCCCTTCCTCGAATTTTTGAAAAAAACCGGATGGAATCGTGGAGATGACGGTCTGCTCCAAATCCGGAAAGCTCCCGATTGCGGGGCTTTGCGATGCCACTTTGAAAAAGAAATCTTTGCAAAGGATACGGTGCCGACCGATCCCTGCGACGTTCATTATTCCGGCTCCATCTGTGCTTATTCCGGCGCCGTTGCCAATGACTACTGCCCCTTCCATGTGCAGGGTGTCTTTACACTGGATCCTGTAGAAGCCCCGTCTCTGGCACAGGGCTCCGGCAGAAAGAGCGCCAACTCCGAATATGAAACGGACGCAGAGGGCAGACAGCGCGTCGTACGCAAACGCTGTGAGCATGATCTGGCTTTCTGGTCACAACCCAACGTGGAAAGCAAGCTTGCACAGGAATTTTTTTACAGGTACTGTTACGAAACGGCTATCCGCAAAATGATGCGACCGTTGCTCTGGCTGCCCAGAACGCACAAGCGGCCTTGCAGGCCTATTATAATGGTACACTTGCCTCCTTCTCCATGATTTCCGCCCCTGCTGCCGCTACCAGCGAACCGGGCGCAGGTGACGTGGCCGATCCGAATGCGCAGGTCACGAACCCGAATACTGCCGATACGACTGCGACTCCCGCAGCCGCTGCCGGAGCTGCCGCAGCCGATCCGAATGCACAGACCGCCCCGACACAGGGTGCCGAACAGGGCACCGGCACTGCACAGGTGCCCGGCCAGTAAACGATATGGCTTCCAGCATCGGCACCTCAAGCATTCCGTTAGGGGCACAATGAAGTTTTCAGTTCGTGCTTCTGCACGGTCATGGAGCAGAACTCGGAATTTTTCTACTCGGAAATTTTTCTACTCGTAATGAATAACGATTTTTTTCGCCGTGGAGCCAGATTTCTCCACGGCGAAATTTTTGAGCAGCGATCATAAAAATCCAGTTTTCTCTGCTTTTTGGAGTCTTTGTATTCGTTCAATTTTTTTCTCCTGATGACTTTGGTACATTGACACAGCAAATACGACGCAGATTTCCTGCCCTATATTCGCTGAAGTGAAAAGTTTAATTCCACTCTAAAAACCGAGTCGATGAAAGTGGCGTTTACTCTTGCAGAACAGGGGTAAATGCCATTTTGTGTTGTACAACAATGTAAATCAGTATTACACTAACTTCTATGACAGGCCTCTGTCAGCTGCGACCAAATGTTTTTTCAGGCATGACAACGAAGCGGACTTTAGTCGGTTTTTCAAAAAAAGTAGGACTAATTTCCACTTCAAGCGATCGGTATGGAGCGCCCTGACAGCCGCCTGTTGTCATTTACTTTTTAAGAAGATAGGACTTGAGAATAATCTTGTCCTTTTCTATTTTTTTCGGATGCCGAAAGCATTCAGCTTTTTCGTAAAGATCATGGTACATAAAATCTGCAACATCCAGAGGACTCTTTCCGCCAAGCTTTTTCGACGGGAGCAGAGTCCACATGACTCAGGACGAGGTTTAAGTCATCCTGATTAGTCAGTCCGAGAGCGTTCAGGTCTGTCCCTTTGGGAAGAATGTAACGCAGTTCAATGTGTTTGTTCTCCAAAGAGCCTTTCTGTCCGGAACGCATGGGGTCACAATAGAAAACTCGTGTTCGTCTGGCACCATCAGCATCTGTCTCCATGGATTCGGCGGCAGTAAATTCAGTTCCCCGATCCGTCAGAAGAATGTGAACATATTTCCTGAATGTATCCCGGCCAAGAATCTTCTCCAGAAAGTCAATTCCTTCTTTCATGGAAAGAGCTGTTTTACGTTCCTGATAGATGGCAAAAAGGACCCCCGCACTCACGAATTTAAAGGTCTGGATGAACGGTCCATTGGTTTCGTCATTGTAAACGGTGTCCATCTGTGTCACGAACACATCCTGATGATCGGCAATATATTGCTCATAGTCCTTAAATGTGCGGCCATGAAGATACTTCCGGTCAATCCTTTTCTTATATCCCCTAGATTTTTTCTTTGGGATTTTACGGGATACCTTGCGGCGGAGATCCATGACAGTGACACCGGCAATTTCATGGAATACATTTCCCTCTATGTAGTTATAAAGAGTTTTTCTCAGAAATCCCAAGCTCAGGGTGATTGGTAACGATCTGGTAGGGGACTGCCCATGACCGAGCAACGGCTTGATGATGGCGGCCATCTCCTTTGCCTCCTGCACGGTAAGATTCACTCCTTGTCTGGAATCAATCAATGTCGTCCGGTAATCTATCTGGGCGTCTTCTGGACAGTATTGATATTTATCGAACCTACAGTGGCTCCAGTTAGAGCAGCCATTGCATGCACCGGGGAACGGTCGCGCCTTGAGCAGTGAAAAAGGATCATACTCCGGACAGTCGACAGTACACTGGCGTCCAAAGACGCATCTCTTGTAATGATTACACTCCAGAGGCATCTTGCACTTATGTGTCAGCTTACGGTGGAGCTTGATTTCCTTGCCAATGGTAGATTTATCCTTTCCTATCGTCTGGGCAATAGCGGTTTTGGTGGAACCGTTTGTTATGCCGGTAAAGATGATGCGTCGTTCTTCGAGGGTTAAATGCGAAAAAGCATTTGTTATACTCATGTAGGCACCTGCCTTTCCGGCGGCTGTCAGCTACATGAACTGTAAGACAAAAAGCCACAACTGGTTAAGTGGAAAGTGGTGAAAGACTAACGTCTACTTCGTCCCCTTTAGAGTGGAATTAAACTTTTCACTTCAGCCTGCCCTATATTCGTATAAATAAAAACGGAATTTTCTATATTTTTATCTCTGTAATATGATAAAATAATAATTATCTTTATCCTATTTACCAATCCAGAATAGGTTCCCATTCTACAACAATGTCCGACATGCCTGAGGGACAACCATATTCCAAGTGTACCATCAACCAAAGACATCATTTGTCTGCATTCAAAGGGAGAGTGTAAGGACCATGGGCGAAAGAAAGGGTTATCAGAGGGAACACCAACGTGTCGATGAGGAAAGAAAAGCTTCTCCGCAGGTGCAAACTTGCGCAAAAGAGGCGCTTCCGAAGACGCCTGATTGGTGTTTCCATGCTGATTCTGGCGCTTTGCATTGCTCTGTATCCCAAATATGTCAAGGCGGCGGGCGATGTGAATCGGTGCGGTGCGAATCTCACCTGGAAGTTAGAGGGAGGCGGTACGGAGAAAACGCTCAAAATCTCCGGCAGCGGCAAGATGTATGATTATCATTCCGCTGCATACGGTGAAGAGGCTCCCTGGAAGGCGGAAGCCGAAAATATCACTTCTGTTATTTTTTTGAAAACGACGGTGAAACCACAGGAATCACGACTGTCGGCGAACGCGCCTTCTACCAAATGCGTGCTCTCAAAAGAGTCAGACTTCCCGAAACGCTGACCTCTCTGCAGGCTTCCTGCTTCGACTCCTGCTCTTCTTTAAGCGAAATTGCCTTTCCCGCATCTCTGACGGAAATCGGCAGATTCGCCTTTCGTGACTGTACGGCTCTGGAAGGGCATCTCATTCTACCGGATCATCTAAAAACCCTCTCTCCCGGTGCTTTTTACGGTTGCAAATTCATCGGCGGCGAGATACAGATTCCTTCCGGGATCACAGAAATCGGTGCCCCTCACCTTTGCAGGCACCGGCATCCGGAAGATTCTGCTGAACAAGGTAAATACCATCGGGAATTACGCTTTCTATGACTGCAAGGAACTGGATGCCGATCTGACTATTCCGAATCAGGTCCGTTCCATCGGTCATCACGCATTTGATCATACTCCCGTTAGGAGCGTCCTCTTCCAGGGAAAGGCTCCTCTTCCGGAATCCTGGGGTGAGTCTCCCTTCCCGCAGGAACAAACCACGATTTATTATGAGGAGCCCACTGCAGGGCAGGGCAGTCCGCTATCCATACGGATTCCGGTACGAATGAAGGGGCTGGTGCAGGCAAAGGAATCCGCTACAGACACAGCTTCCACCAATTTCAGCTCCCCCGTTTTTCCGGGGATATCCCTGCTACCCAAATGCCGTCAGAGAAGGCGGAAACCCGCAAATTTTCATAGACGACAAGAGAGCGGATCTTGCAGACAACGAGCGCTTCCTCACCTCTGCCTCTCCTCTGCCAGGGGACAAGAAGCTGCCCCAGAATCTCTACCTCCATCTTGCCTCCGCTCCCCTTCCGAACAGCTCTTCTTCGCTTCCGGAAGCCTGGAGCCAAGCTTCTGAAAAAGTTGTTTTACCATTTCCTTAACCGACAGCAAGGAGGCAAACGGAAAAGCAGGTGGATGGTTTTTTTCCAATTTTTGAAATTTCTCTTTCTTTGCCCAGAACGATGAGCGCCGATCCTTCCAGGCTTCATCTGTTTTCAGGAAGAAAATGGTACAGTTAAATCCCCTGCAAATCGACTCCCATTCTCTGGAGGCGGGGCAAAACAGTACTGCACGCCTTCATTTCATCGTCGACAATGGCAGCAAGTATCTTCTGGCAGGCGACTCTACATCCGTTCCTGCGGGCAGATTTTTCCGTAAACGGACAGGGAGAACGCTCCTTGCAAGTGCTGGCATCCAACCCCTCTGAAAACTTGAAGAACAACACCTGCCTGAACGTCCGGGACATGGCGGAAGCAGATTCCATGATTGCAGCTCAAATGGAGCAGTCTTCTCACTACCGGAATTTTCGTTTGCAGGACACCTACAATATCTCGCTGCAAAACGAAGGAGGGTTCGGTACCGGTGAGACGCACGACCTGACCAGGTGGAAGAATTTCGAAATCTGGCTGCCTCTTAGTGATTTGCCACAAGAAGGCAAAGGAAACCGTGAAGGTTCTCTCGATCAGCGAAAAGGATGGAAAAAAACGTTAGAAGAAATTCCGGGCACACGAATCCAAGCCAAGGAGGGAAAAAAATTATGTCGTTTTCACTCCTCCTCACTTTTCGGAATTTGGCGTGATCATCTCTTCGACCGACGGCAGAAATCGAATGCCGGCGGGCGGTTCTTCTTCGGCCTCGTCCGCTTCGTCCGGCGCTTCCTCTTCTTCCGCTTCGTCTGCGAGTGCAAGCGCTTCCGCTTCTAAGAGCGCCTCTTCCGCATCGTCTGCCTCCGGATCCGCCTCTTCTTCCGCCCAGTCTTCACGCAGTTCATCCGGAGCTTCCTCCTCTTCGTCCTCGTCTGCTTCCTACGGTGCTTCTTCGGCCTCGTCCGCTTCCTCCGGCGCTTCTGCTTCTTCATCCGCCGGCTCCAGTATCTTTACGGCACAGCGCATTAACCCGGCTCCTAATGACAATGCAAGCAACTTTTTCAGTCGTCAGACCAATCTCCTTCCTTACGGCGGCAATATCACGCAGGGCGGTGGCACATCAGGCGGAAGAACAGGCGGCACTGTCTCCGGAAAACAGACCGATATGCCGAAAACCGCAGACGCGGATACTTATCGCATCCTCGTGATTCTCCTCCTAAGCCTTGGAGGCAGTATTGAGATTCTGGCCTCTTTTCCCGGTAAAAAAACAGAAATCGCCTGAATCCATTTTCGGAACAAGAACCCTCAAAACCGTTTTTCTTCGTATGTTTTGGCGCCTACGTAAGTTCGAGTTGCCCGCATCATCTAATTAGATCCGCAAGGCATAGGGAAAACCCCCGAAAGCCCAGTCTGAACCGGGCTTCGGGGGTTTTCCGTGCAAAATCATGCGGAACAGTGTTGCCTTATTTGGATGCCAGAATGGCCTTGATGCTCTCATTTAAGAGAGGTGCCGTCTGGAAAAGATCTCCCACAATGCCATAGGTCGCCACTTCAAAGATCGGGGCATCCTTATTCTTATTCACTGCAATAATGCACTGTGAATCCTGCATACCTGCCTTGTGCTGAATCGCGCCGGAGATACCGAGTGCAATATAAATTCTCGGGTGCACCGTCTTACCGGTCTGTCCTACCTGGTGATCCTGGCTGATATATCCGCTGTCCACGGCAGCACGGGAAGCACCTACGACGCCTCCTAAAGGTATCCGCTAACTCCTGCGCAATCTGAATCCCCTTATCCGGATCTTTGCTGATGCCACGTCCTACCGAAACAATGACATCCGCGCCGATCAGATCTACAAGCTTCTGCGCCGTTTTCTCAATGCTTTCAATTTTTACATGGATATCGGAGGGAGAGAGCTGAACCGGGCACTTCTCGATCACAACCTTGGACGCTCCTGCCTGGTCAAAGGCCTGCGTTTCCATAACGCCGGGGCGGACGGTCGACATCTGCGGACGGAATCTGGGGCAGATGATGGTTGCCATCAAATGTCCTCCGAAAAGCCGGACGGGTCATTTTTCAGGTTGGTATTCTCTTCAAACTTGGTATTGTCGACATCAATGGTAGAAGTCGTCTTCAGGAATTTCTTGTATTTTTCGACATCCACATCCAGATGTGTACAATCTGCCGTCAGACCGGTATGAAGCCTGGCTGCACAGCGGGGCGCAAGGTCACGACCGATATTGGTGGCGCCGATTAAGAAGATTTCGGGCTTCTTTTCTTCCACCAGCTCGCAAAGAACCTTTGCATAACCGTCCGTTGTATAATCCTTTAACAGCTCGTTGTCCAGATACAGCACCTTGTCGGCACCGTAACCGCCCAGTTTCTTGATCTCTTCTTCTGGAATGCCGCTTCCCAGCAGAACGCCGCAAAGTTCTGCACCGAGGTCGTTTGCCAACTTTCTTCCCTCACTTAGAAGCTGGTAGCTGATGGATCCGATTTCGCCGCCACGCTGCTCGCAGAACACCCATACGCCCTTAAACGCGGCCGTATCTTTTACTATCGTAAGCCATAACGAAAGAATCTCCTTTCCTTCTTTCCTTTTCTGATGCGGGTATCAAATGAATTTGATCCTGCGATCATTAAATGAGATGTTTGGTATTTAAAATCTCCGCAAGCTTCTGGCAGGTCTCCTTGCCGTTTCCGTCCAGAATCTGTGCATCACCCTTCATCGGCGGGGAGAAGGATTTGTAAACATTCGTCGGTGAACCTTTCAGACCGATGGTATCGGGATCAATCAGAGGCTCGTCTTTTTAACGCATTGTAATCAAAGATTTCCAACGGTTTTGGAAAAAGCACTCCTGAATGCCCCAAAGCGTCATATAACGCGGCTTATTCAGCTCCTTCACACAGGTAATCAGGCAGGGTGTCTCCACACGAAGCATCATATAGCCGTCTTCCAACAGGCGCTTCACCCTGAAGCTCGTTCCCCTGTTTTTTTGATTTCTGCCGCATAGGTCACCTGAGGCAGATTCAGCTTCTCCGCGATCTGCGGTCCTACCTGCGCCGTATCGCCGTCGATCGCCTGTCTGCCGCAGAAGACCACATCGTCTTTATCCACGCCAATCTTGTGAACCGCAGCGGCCAGAATCTGTGAGGTTGCATAGGTGTCGGAACCGCCAAATTCACGGGCAGACACCAGAACCGCCTTGTCCGCTCCCATCGCCAGAAGCTCTCTCAACATGCCTTCTGCAGGCGGAGGTCCCATGGACACTACGATTACTTCACAGCCTGTCTCATCCTTTAACTGCAGAGCCGCCTCAACGGCAGCCAGATCGTCGTGGTTCGTAATCGTCGCCATGGCGGCGCGATCCATCGTGCCGTCTTCCTTGACTGCTACGACCCCGGACGTATCCGGAACCCTGCTTTACACAAACAATTGCTTTCATTGATTCTCTCCTTTAAAAATAATGATGCCATCCCTATCCGGATCATGCAATTATTTCAAAAGTCCTCTGCTGATCACGATCTTCTGCACTTCACTGGTGCCTTCGTAGATGGTCAGGATTCTCGCATCACGGTAGATGCGCTCCACCTTATAGTCCTTCATATAGCCATAGCCGCCATGAATCTGAATGGCTTTCGCGCAGATTTCATTTGCGGTCTCTGCTGCATAGAACTTCGCCATGGAGCAGTTTTTCTACCGCTCTCTTTCCCGCCGTCATGAGTGCAGCCGCCTTCAGCGTTAAGAGCTTGGCAGCCTCCAACTTGGTCGCCATCTCCGCCAGATACCACTGTAAGCCCCTGCTTGGTTGCGATCGGTTTGCCGAACTGCTGACGCTGCTTGGCATAGGTCACCGCCTCATCCAGAGCCGCCTGTGCTTCTCCGCAGGCCTGGGATGCAATACCGATACGTCCGGAATCCAGACCGGACATGGCAACATTGAAACCTTTTCCCTACCACACCAAGGATCTGGCTCTTGGGTACACGGCAGTCTTCGAAAATCAGTTCCGAAACCGCACAGGCGCGCAGTCCCATCTTATCTTCAAACTTACCGAGCTTGAAGCCGGGCGTGTCTCTGTCCACGATGAAGGCGGTGACGCCGCCGCGGTTCTTCTTAGCCTTATCGGTCAGCGCAAAGACAAGGGCAAATTCTCCCTCATTTTCTCCCATATTGGAAATAAAGACTTTGGAACCGTTTAAAAATATAGCTGTCTCCGTCCTCTTCCGCCGTCATCTGCAGTCCGCCCGCATCCGATCCCGCTTCCGGTTCAGTCAGCGCAAAGGCACCGATCTTTCCCTGCTTCGGGAGTGCAAAATATTTTTTTCTTCTGCTCCTCATTGGCATGGGTGGCGAGGATGTAGTTCACCAGCAGCTGCACCGCGAAAAACTCCGCAGCGGAGGCATCCGCCCCTAGCCACTTCCATCACTGCCAGTACCTTGCAGATATCATCCATTCCCGCTCCGCCGTATTCCTTCGGAATGTTCAGCGAAAGCAGTCCGGTCTCTCCGAACTTTTTGTACAGATCGGCAGGAATATGTCCATCCTTCTCCATCTGTTCGGCAATCGGCTCCACTTCATTCGTGGCGAATTCTCTGACCATCTTCTGGAGCATTGCCTGTTCTTTCGTCAGTTCAAACATAATCTTCCTTTCCTGTCAGATTCCGATCATCCCATCCGACTCACATCGCTCTTTCCGGTTTACATCCTCTTTTTTCGGATTCAAAACATCCTTTTAGACTCCGTTCCCCTTTTTCGATCTGAGTCGTCCTTTTTGATGCACGGCATCCTTTCAGATTCAGATAATAATATTCTGTTTCTTTGCTTCATACGTCAGTTCTTCACGAAATTTCGGATGTGCAATGGAAATCAGCGCCTTCGTACGTTCCGACAACGGCTTCCCCCTAAGCCTTGCGATCCCGTACTCGGTAACAATGCAATCGACCTCGTTCTTTCCGGTCGTTACACAGGCGCCCGGTGTCAAGGTCGGCTTGATTTTCGTGATGGTATCATTTTTTGCCGTAGACGAAAAGGCAATATAGCTGCATCCTCCCTTCGATGCAACCGCACCTCTCACGTAATCCAACTGTCCGCCCGACCCGGAAACATGCCTTGTTCCGACCGACTCCGCACTGAACCTGCCCATAGAAATCCACTTCCAGAGCGGCGTTTACGGAGATAAAATTCGGATGCATGGCAATCACGGCAGGATTGTTTACATAATCCACCGTCAACATCTCGCAGGCAGGATTGTCATTGATATAATCGAGCACCTTTTTGCTACCGAAAGCCAGCGTTGCAACCGTCCTTCCTCTGTGAATCGGTTTCTGCAGATTCGTGACGGCTCCCGCTTCGATCATGTCGATCATGCTTTCTGTTAAGAGCTCGGTATGAATGCCCATATCCTTCTTGTCGAGAAGAGCCATGCCGAAAGCCTCCGGCACTGCGCCGATTCCCATCTGAATGGTTGCTCCGTTCGGCACTTCCTCTGCCATCAGCTCTCCGATTTTCTTACTGATTTCATCAATGGGGGCTTTGGCAACTCTACCAAAAGGAGCCTCCGATTCAAATACCCCATCTACCTGCGATATATGGATGATGGGCCCCGTTAACGCTCTCGGCATCCAGGGACAAACTTCCAAATAGATTTTTTTTGCCCGATCAATGACCGATTGAGAAAAAGAAGCCGATCCACCGGTTGAAAAATAGCCGTGCCGATCCATCGGGGATACGACGGCGACCATCACATCCACCGGCGTTAGCGCATGTAAAGCAGGCATACTCGAATAGTTGCAGGGAATGATGTCTGCCCGTGCGGCATTGATCATTTTGGCAAGCCTTCCGCTGGAAAACCAACTGATCGGTGTGATATTCTTCAGCGCCTCCTCATCCAGACACTCGTACTGTCCGATGTCTAAAGACGTATAAAGCTTCACATCCTTCACTTCCCCGCTCTTTGCACGTTTTGCCAGAGCCTGAATGATTCCCGGGGGAATCGCCGCTGCCAGATCGGTGTGCACGCATTCTCCCGAACCAATTTGAGAAGCGATATCCCCCGCTGACATCCGCTTCTTTAGATAAAGCTCTTTCAGATCCATTTTACGATACCCCTTCTAAAAAATTTTCCCTTCCCGGAAACCGCATAAGCCCGGCCGGATACCGCGCCCATGCGGAACCGGACCGGGCAACCTCAGACCATTTGCTTATTTATCGTAGGTGTAGAAGCCTCTGCCGCACTTTCTGCCAACCCAGCCTGCTTTTACATACTGACGAAGCAGCGGGCAGGGACGATATTTGCTGTCCGCATAGCCTTCATACAAGACATTCATGATTGCAAGGACGGTGTCCAGTCCGATAAAGTCTGCCAGTTCAATCGGTCCCATCGGATGGTTCATACCGAGCTTCATGACGGTATCGATATCCTGCGGAGTCGCAACGCCTTCATACACACAGTAGATGGCTTCGTTGATCATCATCTGCAGGACACGGTTGCTGACAAAGCCGGGTACATCGCGTACTTCCACCGGCGTCTTGCCCATTTCCTCGCCCAGAGCCTTGATGGTCTTAAAGGTCTCATCGGAAGTGGCAAGGCCTCTGATCAACTCGACCAGCTTCATCACCGGAACCGGATTCACGAAGTGCATGCCGATGACCTTGTCCGCTCTCTTCGTATGCGCAGCAATCTCCGTGATCGGAAGAGAAGAGGTATTGGTTGCCAGAATGCATTCCGGCTTGCAAAGCTGATCCAGCTTCTCGAACAGCTTCGCCTTGATTTCCATGTTTTTCAATGGCAGCCTCGACGATGACGTCGCACTCTCCTGCCACCTGATCGATATCCAGAGCGGGGATGATGTTCTTCAGGGTCTCGTTCTTCTGCTCTTCCGTGATTTTTTTCCCTTGGAAACGCTCCTGTCCAGATTCTTGGTGATCTTGGCAATACCGCCGTCAATAAATTCCTGCTTGATATCATTCAGATAGGTCTTTTTACCGATGGATGCAAAAACCTGAGCGATGCCGCCGCCCATCTGTCCTGCACCGATGACCATAACCGTATTAATTGCCATAATTCTACCCTCCTTATGGTAAAAATCAGTCTTCTACTTCAATCCAGCAAGCATCTCCCTGCGCCATACCGGAGCAAAGTGCTGCTACGCCGTTCTTCTGTCCTCTTCTCTTGAGTTCCCAGATCATGGTCATCAGGATACGGGCACCGGTTGCGCCGATCGGGTGTCCGACTGCGACTGCACCGCCGTTGACGTTGCACTTCTTGTCCAGCTCATCCCAGCTCATGCCCAGAATGCTGATACCGGAAACCAGAGTGACAGCTGCGAAGGCTTCGTTGATTTCCATCACGTCGAAGGTATCCAGACCGACGTTGTACTTCTCCATCAGCTTCTGGATGGCTACGCCCGGAATGGTCGCGATCTGCTTGGAATCCGTTGCCGCCTGTGCATATCCTCTGATCACAGCAAGAGGCTTTAAGCCGTGTGCATCCGCATATTCTCTGGTGCAGATGACAACTGCGGAAGCGCCGTCGTTGGTGCCGGGTGCATTTCCTGCCGTCACCGTGCTCTTCGGTGCCACATCGGTAAACAGAGCCGGAAGCTTCTTCAGTCCTTCCAAGGTGCTCTCGGGACGAGGCTGTTCGTCCCTTGTCAAATACGGTTACGCGACCCTTTCTGTCCTTGATTTCAACGGCAAAACGCTCGTCGTCAAACGCATGCTTCTCTTCTGCCTGCTGCCATTTCTCCTGGGAGCGCTGTGCCCATTCATCCTGCATTTCACGGGAAATGCCGTGCTCCAGAGCAACCTCACCGCCGTGGCAGGCCATGTGCACGTTATACTGCGGGCACCAGAGTCCGTCATGTACCATGGCATCAACCATCTTGAAGTCGAACATTCTGTGACCCCAGCGAATATCCTGAGAAAGGTAAGGCGCATTGGACATGGATTCCATACCGCCGGCAACGACAACCGTATTGTCTCCTGCCTTGATGGTCTGTACGCCCAGTGTGACTGCCTTCAGAGCCGAACCGCAAACCTTGTTGATGGTTAACGCCGGACGATCCAGCGGAATGCCCTGCCTTCCACATCGCCTGACGACCCGGAATCTGTCCGAGACCTGCCGGAATGACACAACCGTAAATGGTTTCGGAAACTTCGCTTCCCGCAATACCGGATCTCTTCAGCGCTTCCTTGATGGCCATTCCGCCCAACTCCGGAGCCTGAAACGGTTTTAAGGAACCGCCCAGCTTGCCGAACGGAGTTCTTGCCGCGCCTACGATTACAACGTCTTTAGGATCCTTGCTCATATTATTTCTATCTCCTTTCATGGAAAAAAAGAATTGAGTAATACCGTAAGAAAAACGATCAGGTGTTGGTGAAGTGCTTTTCTTTGCGCTTCTCCACGAAGGCGCCCATTCCTTCCTTCTGGTCGTTGGTGGCAAACATGCTGCCGAATGCCTTTTCTTCCAGGACAATGGCCTGATCAATGTCTACCTGCAGTCCGTCATTCACCAGCTTCTTGCAAGCTCTTACCGCAATCGGTCCGTTTGCCGCAATCTGGGCAGCCATCTTCTTCGCCACAGGCATCAACTCTTCCTGTGCGTAGACAGCATTGACCAGTCCCAGACGGTAAGCCTCATCAGCCTTGATATTTCTGGACGTGTAGAGAATCTGCTTGGCCATCCCCGGGTTGATCAGTCTGGAAAGCCTCTGTGTACCGCCGAAACCGGGTGTAACACCAAGCCCTGTCTCCGGCTGACCGAATACCGCATTGTCCGAGCAGATGCGAATGTCGCAACTCATGGCAAGCTCATTTCCGCCTCCCAGCGCGTAACCGTTGATGGCTGCAATCACCGGCAGAGGGAAGGTTTCGATCTTACGAAACAGGTCATTTCCCTTTTTCCCGAAGGCAACCCCTCCTGCCTCATCCAGATTGTGCATTTCGGCAATGTCTGCGCCGGCCACAAAGGACTTCTCCCCTGCACCGGTGAGGATCAGACAGCGCACTGCCTTCTGGTCGACTCCGTCAAACACCGCCTCCAGATCCGTCAGAACCTGGGAATTCAGCGCATTTAACGCCTCCGGACGATTGATCGTAATCAGACCGACCATTCCGTCCACTTCATAGTTTACGAAACCCATCTGTCACCTCCTGTAGTCTTTCGTTCTCTTGTTATTGTTAAAAAAATAACGAATTCGGGAACAAAAAAATGTGTCGTCAATATCTCTTAACACAACCCAAAAAAATATTATAACATTGTCCCAAAAATGCCAATAAGAATTGAAAAAAACTCCGCTTTCATCGTGAATTTATCCTAAAAATCAAAGGCCGGATTCCGATGATACGGGAATCCGGCACAGAAGCCTTCCTGAAAATGCTTCGATTCTTTTTTATGCTTCCGCCGCCTTGATTTTCCTGGTCAGCACGGGCAGGATCTGATTGAGATCCCCGACAATTCCATAGTCCGCCACATCAAAAAAATCGGCGCATTTTCATCCTTGTTGATCGCGATGATCAGGTCAGATTCTTCCATCCCCGCCACATGCTGAATGGCTCCCGAAATTCCGATGGCAAAATACACCTTCGGTCTGACCGTCTTTCCGGTCTGCCCTACCTGTAGATCCCTGGGTTTCCAACCAGCGTCCACCACCGCTCTGGAGCAGGATACCGTACCCTTTACAGCCTCCGCCAGTTCTTCTAACAGTTTGAAGTTTTCCGGGCTTCCGACGCCTCTGCCGCCCGAAACCAGAATCTTTGCTGCCTGAATGTCTTCCGTCTGCGAAGTCTGCTTGACAATCTGAAGGATTTTCGTATAGCAATCATTCTCCGTGAATCCGGGATTGTAATTTTCAATCTCCGCTTTTTCTCCTGATCCGGAGCAAGCTTCTGCATCACCCCCGGCCTGACCGTCGCCATCTGGGGACGGAAGTTCGAGCAGGCAATCGTTGCAATCGTATTTCCTCCAAAAGCAGGTCTGGTCATTAAGAGCTGCTGATGTTTCTGCTCCTGCCCGGGCACCTGCATTGATCGGAAAGTCGCCGATTTCCAGTGAAGTACAGTCGGCCGTCAGTCCGGTATGAACCCTTGCCGCCACCCGCGGTCCCAGATCTCTGCCGATTGCAGTTGCACCAATTAATAGGATTTCCGGTTGGTATTTTTTTGAATGACGCAAGCCAGCGCATGGGTATAGGGCTCCGTACGATAGTCCTTCAGTTCCGGATCATCGACCACAATCACCCGGTCTGCTCCGTAATGTGCCAGCGTTTCTTTCAGTCCGCTAATCCCGCTTCCTAAAAGCACTGCGGTGACCGTTTTCTCCTCTAACTGCTCTGCCAGCTCTTTGGCCTTGCCTAGAAGCTCCAGCGCGATGCCGGAGAGCTCTCCGTCCACCTGCTGTGCAAAAATAAAAGATTCCTTTGTATTGTTCTAAAGACATGTCTTACCTCCGCCTAAAAAGGTCTATACAGGATTGTTTTCTTCCTTCGAAAAGGGACCGGATGCACCTTCTCTTTTTCTTTTTCGAGATAAAAATGCAAGGAAGGACGCATTTCTTTCCGCTTTTCCGGGATGGAAACTTACAGAATATGTTTTTCCTTCAACTTTTCCAAGATGAACTCTGCGCCCTCATCCGGGGAATCCGGAACGACCTTCTGCCCCGCTCCCTTTTTGACCTTATCGGAAGCTCTGGCAATCATGGTCGGAGAGCCTGCCAGTCCGATATCCGAATCGTTCACATCCTGCGAGATCCTGTCTGCTAAGGGACCGTCACTTCCTTCTCGAAGGCGTCAAAAATCCCGCCGGGCGTCATATATCTGGGCTCATTCAATTCGGAAAGTGCCGTCACCAGACAGGGGGAGTTTGGCGCGAACCAGATGATACCTGTCCTCAAACTGTCTCTTGACTTCGATTTCCCCTCCATCCACATGGATCTCTTCCGCATAGGAAATCACCGGAATGCCGAGTTTTTCGGAAATCTGCGGGCCGACCTGTGCCGTGTCCCCGTCGATTGCCTGTCTGCCGGTCAGAACCAGGTCATAAGGAAGTTTCCGAATCGCACCGACGAGGGTGGAGGAAGTCGCCCAGGTATCCGCTCCTCCCAGCACACGGTCCGTGACCAAAAACGCTTCATCCGCTCCCATGGCAAGAGCCTCCCGCAGGACCGCATCGGCCTTGGGCAGTCCCATGGTGATGACGCTCACCTTGGCACCGTTTTCATCCTTGATGCGAAGGGCTGCTTCCAGAGCCGCCTTGTCATCCGGGTTCATGATGGCAAAGCATTGCGCCACGGTCCAGCGTCCCATCCGGCTTGAACTTCACGCCCCCCTTGGTGTCAGGCACCTGTTTAATACAAACCACGATATTCATGAATGCTTCTCCTTTTATTCATTGATGAAATCTTGTCATACCCAGATCCACTGATTCGAATCTACTTATTTCAGCATCGCACCCGCAATTACCATGCGCTGCACCTCGCTCGTTCCCTCGTAGATCTCGGTGATCTTCGCATCCCTCATCATCCGTTCCACTTCGTATTCCTTGATGTAACCATAGCCGCCAAAGAGCTGCACGCACTTCGTGGTGACTTCCATTGCCACTTCCGCCGCAAACAATTTAGCCTCCGCCGCTTCGATAGAATAAACCGGTTTGTTTTTTTCTTGGCTTCCGCCGCCGCATAAACAGAAGCTTTGCCGCATCGATCTTCGTCCTTAAATTCGCCAGTTCAAACTGCGTATTCTGAAACAGCGCAAGCGGTCTGCCGAACTGCTTTCTTTCTTTTACGCAGGAAACCGTGCGATCCAGAGCGCCTTCGGCAATGCCCAGCGCCTGTGCCGCAATCCCGATTCTGCCTCCGTCTAATGTATGCATGGCAATTTTAAAGCCCCTGCCCCTCTGCTCCCAGCAGGTTTTTCCTTCGGAATATGGCAGTCCTGGAAAATCAATTCATAGGGTGGAAGAACCGCAGATTCCCATCTTATTTTCCTTCGTTCCGAAGCTGAATCCCGGCGTTCCCTTTTCTACAATAAAGGAGGAAAAAAATCTTTTTCTTCCTGCCCTTCGCATCCACCTTGACATCGGTATAGGCGATAATAATATAAACATCGGCTTCTTTTTCCGTTGGTGATAAAGCATTTGGAGCCGTTTAACACATAGGAATCTCCTTCCAGGTGTGCTCTGGTTTGGACGCCCTGCGCGTCTGTGCCGGCTCCAGCTCGGTCAGCCCGAAGGCGCCCAGCTTTTTCTCCCTTTGCCAGCGGCAGGAGATATTTCTGCTTCTGCTCCTCCGTCCCGAAAGTCAGGATCGGATCGCAACAGAGGGAAGTATGGGCGGAGACAATGACACCTGTCGTCGCACAGCACTTCGAAAGCTCTTCCACACACATGACATGGGTCAGCGGATCACAGCCCTGTCCGCCGTACTGCTTCGGGATCGGAATCCCCATAAACCCGTAGTGCTGCATCTTAGCAACCGTTTCCTTCGGAAAACGATGCTCTTCGTCTGTTGTAATGGCAAGCGGCTTCGCTTCTTTCTCGGCGAACTCCCTGAATAAATCCCTTGCCATTTCGTGCTGTTTGTCCAGCTGAAAATCCATAGACCTTTCCTCCGTTTGCTCTTCTGAAATCTCATGCGATTCCGAACTTTCTGTCAGGGTTACGAACCATATCCTCTAATATACACAAAATAAGACAGATTAGACAACCGTCTTTTCACCTTACGGGAAAATCGACGCCTTCATCAGGAGTCTTTCATAATCTTCCGTCTCCGCCAGCTCAAAATAGCGCATCTTCTTTGCGAGTGCTTCGATTTCTCTTCTGGAAGACTCCGATAAAAGAGCCATATAGGCACCCGTTTTGGAAGAATTGCCGACATACCTGGTCTTTCCTCTGACTTCTTCCGGCAGGATTCCTACCGAGATCAAGGAGTCCTCCGGCAGGTGCGCCCCGAACTGCCCGGCGATCATCACCAGATCCAGATCCTTTTCCTCCAGTCCCGCTTTTTTTCAGAAGCGCCAGAAAGCCGGATAGGATCGCTCCCTTGGCCAACTGCACCTGTCTGATATCTCCCTGTGTCACAAGGATTTCCGGCTCTCTTTGCAGAACGAATTCCCGCTTCGTTCCGTTCTGTCTGATCTGTTTTTTTCTCCAATCGTCATCCGTAAATTCTTCGTACTTCTTGAATGCACCCCTCTTCGTCACGATACCGGTCTTTAAAAGTTCCCGGATCACGGCTAAGATGCCGCTGCCGCAAATCCCTCTGGGAGACAGGTCTCCGATGGTTTTCAGGCAGATTCCTTTTTCGGAAAGCGTGACATCCTCCACGGCGCCCTCGGAAGCCCGCATGCCGGATCGGATGTTCATTCCTTCCAGGGCAGGTCCCGCTGCGCAGGAACAGCATAAAAGTTCCCCCTTCTTGCTGAGTACGATCTCGCCGTTGGTGCCGATGTCAATAAAGAGCACGTTTTGATCGGTTTTGTCCAGTTCGCAAACGTAAGCACCGGCGACAATATCCGCACCGATATAGCCGGATACCTGGGGCAGGCAATAAAGACTTGCCCCCTCCCCTGCCTTTAATCCGATTTCCGAGCAGAGAACGGTTTTTGCTTCCGTAAATACGGGGCGAAAAGGAGATTTTCCAATGGATCTGGCGTCTACCCCAAGGAGCATGTGCATCATTGTGCAGTTGGCGGCAACGGCGATCTCTCTGATCTCGTATTGCAAAACTCCCGCCGCCGTGCAGGCTTCCCCGAGGAGGTCATTTAGAGACGAAACGATGGTCCCTTGCAGCTGCCTGATTCCCGCTTCCCCGTTTTCATATTCATAGGTGATCCTGGTCAGCACATCCAGGCCATATTTTTGCGCATTGATCATCGAGGCGTTTGCGATCTCTTCGCCGTTTTTCAGATTCACCAGAGAGACCACCACGGTCGTTGTGCCGATGTCTACCGCCGCGCCCAGACCTTCTTTTCTGTATTCCGGCGTGAAACTCTCCGGGAGATAGCCTTCCGTCAGGACGTGGTGCCTTTCCTCCTTTTGCAAAAGAAGGACTTCCATATCCGCACAGACTTCCACCATACAGGCCAAACGGATGCCGTCTGCCCTCTCCTGCTCAGAGAGCAGCCTCTTCTCGCTATTACTCTCTTCCTGCAAAGAACCGGACAGAATCCGAACCCTGCATTTTCCGCAGCTACCCTTCCCGTTACAGGCATTGTCAATCCACTCGCCGCCTTCGACCAACACCTTTAAGAGGTTTTCTCCCGCCCTGCAACAATACGTTTTTCCCGTGCCGTTTATCCTAATTTCAGGCATGAAGTTTCGCATCCTCTCTGACGGTTTTTAGAATCGCCTGAATGTTGACAATCGGCGACTTCGTCCCCAGCCCGCAGGCGGGTGCAATGATATCCGTACTGCTCTTTCCGATCTCTCTGGTCAGAATCGCCACCCGCGCCGGATCTCCAAACTCCAGCGCATAGGTGCTGACGTTTCCCATCAGAACCCGGTCTTTCAGATTCATCCTCGCCTGGCGCATCGGAACGATGGAGTCAAAGCTTAACGCATCGCTCTTTACCTTGTCCATCTCCTTGTATACCGACTTCATCTGCCCGCAGATATGGCAGATTGTGCCCACCTGCGTATCTCTGATGGCATCATAGAACAGGTTCAGGTATTTTCCCGTGTATCTCTCAAACAGCTTCGGCCCCAAAATCTCTCCGGTTCCGCTCGGATCCGCCACCGAAATGACATCCGCCCCCGCCTCGATCTGCGCTCTGGCAAAGCGGATCAGCTGGGTCGTCACAAAGGTCAGAAAGGCGTCCGCTTCCTCCGGATTTTTCTTAAGCGCCTTATAGAATTTCACCGGTTCCATGAGCGAACTCGCCGTGCTGATCGGCCCCGTGATATTCCCGATAATCGGGATGTTCGGGTCTCTTTCTTTCAGAATCCGAATGGCTTGCAGTGCGACCGCGATCCTCCCCTGGTCATATCTAACGGGTTCAGCTTCCGGAAGTCCGCAAGCTCCGACATGGCATAGCCTGTCACATGCGGCTCAATACACTCCGACCCCAGCGTGATCTGCGCCCCCATCTGTTCCGCCTCCGCCACCATATCAAAGGGAGGCCGACATTTTCAAAGCAGCCGTTCTGATAGTTGGCATAGGCCAGTTCCGCCATCATCTGCGCATCGGTATGCGCCTGCGGCCAGCGGACTCCTGAAATTTCCATCAGATCCGTGGTGATCATATTCATCATCCCGCCCGGGCAGACGACGGGTGGACGATCCACCTGTTCTTTTTCAAGGCACGCAAAAGTCTCTGCCTTTCATTGAAAGCGCTTTCATTAAAAAAACGTTTTTCTTCCCTCATCCCGCTCATTCTCTTTCTTCTCCCAGGCATACGGCACGCTTCGCCGCCTCCGCCGCTTCCACCGCATTTGCCGTATAGATGTCAGCGCCGATTTCATCGGCAAACTTCTGGGAGATCGGACTCCCGCCCACCATCACCGTATACTTGTCTCTGATTCCTCTTTCTTTCAAGATCTCGATCACCCGCCTCATGCCGCCCATGGTGGTGGTCATCAGGGTGAGACATGGCAATGATATCCGCACCGACCTCTTCCGCCTTGTCCACAAACCGCTCCAGAGGAACGTCGCGTCCCAGATCGAACATTTCAAATCCGTTGGTGTCCATCAGGATTTTTGACCAGATTCTTTCCGATGTCGTGCGTGTCTCCCTCGACTACCCCGATCACCGCCTTCGGCACCTTCCTCCCGGAACCCTCCTTGGGCAGATACGGTTTGAACACATCCACTCCCGCATACATGGCGTCGGAGCAGAGCAATACATCGGTGACGAAATATTCCTCCGCATCGAAAAAGCTCACCGGCCTTGCTCATTCCCTTTACCAGACCGTTCATCAGACCTTCCATTGCGGGATACCCGGCGTCCAAATATTCTTTTGCCGTTACCACCACGTCTTCGTCTTCCATCTCCACGACATCTTCTGCCAGCTTCTCCAGTAATTCTTCTTTGGTTCGTGCCATCCTGCTACCTCCTCCTGTCATCCGGTTGTTTTTAGGGTTCCCACTCCTTAGCTGATAAAAGTTCCTTCTTTTTCTCCACGAAACACAAAGTCCTCTTCCCGGATGGGTACTCCGGGCGGATAGACTAAAATATCCTCATCAAAGTCGCCGGAAAAGAGTTTGGTCAGTACATGAATACCTCCGGGCACCTCTCTTACCTCAAGCCCCAGAAGCGTTGCCATTTTCTCTTGCGTACCGCTCTACCGGCTCTTTGTCATAGCAACCGTTGTCAATCAGTGCCGCCGTGGTATAAGCATCGAACAGGAGATGAAACGCTCTCTTTCCCCGTCTCTCCCCGTATTTGGCAATGCACTCCTCATATAGATGCAGGGCGGATCCGCTGTCTCTGGTCCAGCCTCCCGTCAGGTAGCTGACTCCCGCCTTCATATAAGCTCTTTTTTTCTCTGATCTTCGGGCAGAGCATGAGATTGACGCAGTCATCAAACCTGGGGATCACCAGATTGGCTCCGGAAGACGAGAGTCCGGCAACGCTCTTCCCGCAGAGCCCGAAAGCCAGAAGGATGTAAGACCTGTCCTTTGCAGCAGGCGACTGCCCCGCCCCTGCACACTTCTGCGCTTTTTCCAAAAAGGCCGCTTCCGCCCGTACGATCCTCTCCTGTAAGATCGCATGAAGCTTTTTCCGGAATGTTGTGATATCCCTCTCGACCCATTGCACCGGATAATGCACTCCACTCCGCTTCATCGCCTCCTTCACTTCATCTTCGATCATCTCGCAGGCAATCACCGAGGTATTCGTTTCGTCTAATTTGACCTTCATGCGCTCCTGCCCTCCGGCACCTTCCAGGTAGAAACAGACTTCCTACGGACAGATATATTCGTCAATTTTTCTCTTGCGAAACACGTTGAGATCCACATATTTCGTGCCGCCGGTATAACCGCCTAACTGCGCGCGATCCGTGTACTGCCACAAATCCCACTGCCTGCCGAGCATGAGGAGGGAAGGATGATAATACACATTGCGAATCCAGAGCGGGTATTCCTCAAAAGCCCCCTTGATATATCGTCTGTAGGCCGACGGCGTGGTATAAATCATCGGCTTTACATGGTAAAACGTCTCCAGCTCCGCAAGCAATTCCTTCAGATGCTCCTGACTTCTTCTGTCTTTTTGGGATGCGCAATATAGGAGCCGTAATATTCCACATCGATGGCGGGGATCAGGTGTCCCGAAAGGTTGCCCACCGCCCTGATGTAATTCTGCGCCTGCGTTTTTGGCATCCGAATCAAAGCTGAAAAAAATGGTAGGCGCCGGTCACCACCCCGTTTTTTCCGCGTTTTTCAAAGTTCTGTGCAAAATAAGCGTCTGACAGCCCGCTTCCCTCTGTCGCCTTGATATAAGCAAAAAGAAATCCCCTTTGCCTTCAGGTGCCTCCAGTCAATCTCCCCTTGATAATGGGAGACATCCATTCCCTTCCACCGGTAGCACAAAAGCCATCCCCTCCACCAGAGAAAGGTGTCTTTTTTTAGAAGGAAAAAAAGACCCGCCGCCAACACACAGCAGATGACAAATAGAAAAAAATGATCCTTTTTTTCAATCGTATCCATCCTTGCACGAACGCTCAAATCCCAAGTTCAAAGGAAAGCTGCGGCCTGACCGGCTCATAGTCTACCAGCTCAAAATCTTCGATCCGGTAGTCTTCCAGCTTACAGCCCGCCTCTTTGTGTAACAACAGCATCGGTAGCTGTTCTCCTGTATTCTTGTCTTTTTTTTCCTGCGCACGGGCAAGCAGCTGCTGCGCCTGCTCGCGGTGACGGTCATAAATCTGTTCGTTTGCCACAAAGTGGGTGAAGACCCCAGGACGTTTCCTTGTCGTATTTGCAATCATCATCAGCAGAGCGGCATACTGAATCTCGTTGATTCCTCCCCCGCCGGAAGCGGTTAACATGTCTCCGCTTCGCTGAATCAGGCACATATCCAGAAACTCCCCCCTCACGTTCCAGATCGTCAAAAAGGCACAGGGCGCCAGCCCCTTCGTTTCACGAAGATCCTTTTCCTGCCAGAGGGAAACCACCTTTCTTCTGCCGTAAGGATCCTCTTCGATATCCCGGATCAGGTCGCGCATCAAATCATAACGCGCCACGGTCGCTCCATACCTCTGTCCGATCGTCCCGTCTCCGATATCCCAAGGCCCCCACCAGGTCACGCCCATCTCTTCCATTTCGGCAATGACATTGGTCGGTTTCTGGTAAATGGTAAAGATTTCACGAATCCCGGTTTTCCATGCCTGGGGGCGAAGGGTACAGATCGGAAACTCCCCCCCGGACAGGTCATACTTCCTGCTTACATGGTTGACACTGATCGTATGCGCCGGTGTGCCGTCTGCATACCTGGGTCTCGGATTCTCGTCCGGATAGCCGTTCTGTAAAATATTCCTGATGTCTTCGATCAAATATTGATCCGCCTTTGTGAGCACTGTCTTCCTCCTGTTCCTTCCGCTCTCTCAACCGGTGCATCCCCCTGTTTTTGCCAAAAAAGTTCTCCTGCTCCGGAAGATTGATTGCAGGATAGGCGGGCCTTTTCCATTCAAAAGCTCTCCCGTACCTCAGATTCCCCTCATTTTCACAGAAAAATGCAGCGGCCCCGAAGTGTCAATCAAAAATTCTTCGTGCGTTCTGGCACCCCAGGAATCATCGCCACCTACTCCCATCTGCCTGAGGGAACAACGAACCACCGTATCAAAAGGACGCGGCAATTCATACGGGTGCCTCGCTTCCTCCATCTGCTCCGGGGTGTAGGGAAGTGCGCTGAAATCCATGTGGTCTCCGGAAAAAAGAATCCCTCGTCCATACGCATCCGTTATCTTCGCATAGCGTACGCCGCTCCGGTTCCCGCACTCCTGCGGCACGACATAAGGCGTCATCATGTCTTCCACCTTGCGCTCGTAAAGGCCCAGCCTTGCGCCGCTGTTCCGGTCGCAATAATTTTCCTCCGGCCCCAGCCCATACCAGGTCACCTGCTCCAATTCCGCAGGCAGCTGAAACAGCATCCCGAATTCCGGCATCGGCGGAAGGTGGGGATCCGGTGTGTAATCCAGTACCGTCTCGGTCGTGCCATCCGGATAAACCCGGTAGCTGACCCACAGAAGCGTCCGCGGCACGGTCGGAAGATAGCGCGGAAAACGGATTTCTACAAACGCCTCCGTCTCTTTGACCCTTGCACCGAATCCGACATCTTCCGCACCCGCTGCAGCTTCCGTCTGCTCTGCGTCCAGCCCCTCTCCGGGAATCCCTGCACCGTCTTCTACGGGCAGGTTGCTTCCGTAAAGACCGGCAAGCTTCCAAACGCCATAGCGATACGCCATCTTGTTCCCGTCATCGTTCTGCGTAGGTGCACGCCAGAAATTCGGTCTGGGCATCACCTGAATGAGCTCCCTCCCTCCATAGCAGTAGGAAACGAGGCCTCCTTTCAGATAGGAGAATAGAGCAGAAAAGTGCTCTCCCGCACACCCAGATTCAGAGATCCGCGGACCACGGTGAGTCTCTTTTCTCCTGCCTTCCCGGCTCCGGAACCCGCTTTCGACACGGAAGTCTGTGTAAAGAACGGCCTTTCCTCGTCCGCCCCCTTAGGTGAAGGGAGCTTCCCCGCAAAGGTTCCAAATACACCCTGCCCGTAAGCGACTTCATAGCCCTTCTTTTTCCCAGGAAAGGTCTTCTTTCAGATGAAAAGAAACCGTGATGCTGTATTCTCCCTTAAGTTCCTTTCCGGAATACGGCGGGGGTAAACCTTCTCCTGCAACGGAGCCACATCGGTAGACAGTTTCTCTTTTTTTGAGAATCCTTCCCTCCTGCTCCAGGGTGCAGAAGCCGTCATATTCCCCGTCCCTGTAAAAAGATTCTTATTCATAATCCGGACGTCATCTTCCGTGACGTACACGCGAAGATTCTGGTAGAGATATTTGATCTCCTGCATCTTTCCTGCATAAGGCCTTCTCCTGGCATCCACAATGCCGTTACAGGAAAAAAATCATAGTCCGTCGGACGCTCGGAAAAATCGCCTCCATAGGCGAGATATTCCTCTCCGTAACGATTTTTTTGCAAGCAGCGCCTGATCGACAAAATCCCAGATGAATCCGCCCTGATAACGGGGCTCTTTTTCCTCCAGATCGATATATTGGTACATCCCCCGTTGGAATTGCCCATGGAGTGTGTAAATTCACAGAGGAGGAAAGGCTTCCCGGTATGGGTTTTCAGAAATTCCCTCACCTGCCTGACCGGTGTATACATCTGCGAATACACATCACTGACTTCCGGATACCTTGCGTCATGCGCAATCCCTTCATAATGCACAAGGCGATCCGGATCCAGCTCCTTAAAAACGATCGGTCATGGCCTGCACCACCGACCCGCTGTAAGATTCGTTGCCATCCGACCAGAAAAGGATGGAGGGATGATTCTTGTCTCTCTGATAGCAGGAATTCACGCGGTCGAGCATCATTTCCCTGTATTCCTGCCTGTCTCCCGGAACCGCAAAAGACTCCGGCTGTAGGCCTCTTGCCACCTGGTCCCCAGACTCCATGAGACTCCAGATTGTTCTCCGCAATCATATAGATGCCATATTCGTCACAAAGCCGGTACAGATACGAGGCATTCGGATAGTGCGAGGTGCGGACGGCATTGATGTTGTTCCGCTTCATGGTCAGGACGTCCTGCAACACCTCTTCCTCAGAAGGCGTTCTGCCATGATTACAGGAAAACTCATGCCGGTTGACTCCGTGAAAAACCAGCCTCTTTCCATTCAGACGAATCAGGCCGTCCTTGATTTCGATTCTCCGAAATCCCACTTTCTCCCGAATGACTTCCTGTAGCGCTCCTTCCTTGTCGACGACCCGGATGTCCAGATCGTAAAGGTTCGGCTGTTCTGCACTCCAAAGAAGCGGCCTCTCGACCTTCTCAGAAAAAGAAAACCCTTCCGCCCGCAGGACTTCTTTTCCGCAAAAAGAGAGCGTACAAAGGGCACTCCCCCTTCTCCTCTCACCTGCATCTTCACTTCCAGCAAAGCCTGCGACAGATTTTTCCTGCAAAAGAGGACGAATCTTCAAGTCATAGACATGTACCTTCGGCACCGTGTAGAGGAACACATCACGGAAAAATCCCGGAAAAACCGGTAAAAAATCCTGGTCCTCACACCAGCTTCCGGCTGTCCATTTAAAGACCTGCACGGCTATCTTGTTTTCTCCCTGCCGTGCAAAGGGGGTTAAATCAAAGTCGGAAGGCGTAAAAGAATCTTCACTGTAGCCGACATAACTGCCGTTGAGCCAGAGCGCGAAGCCGCTCTCCACCCCCTGAAAGGAGATGAAAAGAGGCTCGTCTTTTTCCTCCGGCAGATAAAAAAATATTTCACATAGCTTGCCACCGGGTTGAAATCCTGCGGAATCTGTCCGGGTTCGATCGCCTCGATCCCGTCCCAGGGATACTGGATATTGGTATAAGCAGGCTGATCATAGCCTTCCAGCTGGATATGTGCCGGAACCCGGATCTCCTCCCAATTTCTGCAATCGAAGTCCTCCCGCCAGAAGTCTTTGGGTGCGGCGGCGTAATTCCTCGCATAATGAAACTTCCAAAGCCCATTCAGGGAAGAGCAAAAATCTGCTCTTCCCTCTTTTCCTTCCTCTTCCGTTGCATAAAACCGGTGATCCGAGTGTGCCGGTAACACATTTTCTTTAAATATTTCAGGGTTCTTTACGATATCATAGCAAAATTCCCGCATCACTTTTTCCTTCCGAGCTCTTACAGGTGCTTATTTCTTACAACGGATCCGAACGGTTCTGATTTCATAAGGCTTCATCTCGAACGCCACGGTATTCTCTGTATGATTTGCTTTCACATCCTCTTCTTCCATCAGATTGCAGAAAGAAGCTTCCGCAATCGGCAATCCGCACGTTAAGGTGACGGCGCTTCTGCGGTTAAAGCATTCATAGAGACGCACAATCATATCTTCGGAATCTTCTGCCTTCTTTACACTGTCGATGATCACATTCGGCACATCGACCGAAACGAGGGAGAACTCCTTCGGAAGAGTTCCGCCTGCCTGTTCCTTCACCACTGCCTTCATCGGGTTGTTCAAAGAATATGCGTAACCGACCGTATCCGCCCCTCTAAAGTCATCCTCATGCGGGAAGATCGAATAGGTGAAGCTGTGGTGTTCCTTGTCCGCCTCCGGATTCGGATAGAGAGCGGACTTGAGCATGAGTGAGCCCGACATCCGTTCCGCGCACGCTCACGCCGAATTTGCAGTCGTTCAGGAAGCTGACGCCGAAAGTATCCTCCGCCACATCCAGCCATTTGTGGTGGCAGACTTCAAATTTGGAATAATCCCAGGACGTATTGTCGCAGGTGGTACGCTTCACATTGCCGAACTGGATGTCAAAAAGTCGCCTCATTCGTATGCACATCCACCGGGAAATGATCTTTTAAAAAGAATCAGGTGCTCCTTCCAGTCGATTTCATTCCGAATATCAATCCGGGGAAGGTCGTTATAAATGCTGATATACTGCACGATCACGGATTCCAGGTACTTTCTCTCAATCCTGACCGTAGCACGCACCGGCCCTTCCTCCACCACGCGGAAATCGGAGACGTCGTCCACTTCCCAGGATTTTTCCTGATAATAATTGTTGATATCCCAGGCATCGAAATTATGCGGTCTGTCTTCATAACTCATGATCACGTTGCCTGCCCTGCCTTCCGGGAAAAAGCTCCCGGTTTGCACGCAGGTCCTTAATCGAAGCAAACTGTCCCTTTTTCATTGAAATGAATTTCAAAGAAACGGTTCTTCATGAGGAGGTACTCACCTCCATCTGCTCTTATGTCTCCTCCCGCTTCCCTACTGAGAAGGTGGCATAGCCCTTTGAAGGAATTTCTTCCGCAACAAAAAGGCTCCTTCCATCTTCCAGCCTTTGCAGGGGGAATTTCCTGCCGTTTTCCGAAATGAGAGCGGCATGTTCCCCCGCCTCCGCAAGGAAAACCTCGCAGGTACCAGGGGCCTTTGTGGAATTCGGATTGAAGACCACTACGCTTCCCGCAGGAGCATCCACCGATTTTGCCATCTGCGACAGGGCCTGTTCTTCCAGTTCCCTTCGCACTTCCGTGATTTTTGTCGTATTCTTCTTTGGAATCCTCGTAAATCTCCTCGATGCCGGAACCGGGCAAAATGTCATGGAACTGGTTTCGTAAAATCACAATCCAGGCCTCATGAATCTCTTTTGCCGGATAATCCCCCCCTGCTAACAAAGAGTTTGCCAGACTCCAGGTTTCAAGCGTTTGGAATCCCAGCTCCGACTGCCGATTGTATTTTTTTATTTCTTGCCATCGTCGTATAGGTGCCGCGGTGGTATTCCAGATACAGTTCTCCCTTCCAGGTGGAGTAGGTATCTGCTGCCTGTGACTTCTTTTTTTCCAAACGGGCAAAAAAAGTCATGTGCAAAGGCAATCTTCGTGCGCGGCAAACCGGGAATTCCCTGACTCATCCTTCTCTCATTCTCCAGCATTTCCGCAGTCGCACCGCCGCCGCCGTCTCCGTAACCGAAGCTGCAAAGCACTTCCTGATTCAGGTCCTTATTGGAATATCTCTCCCAGGCTCCCTTCATCTGTGTCGGAATCAAATCGGCATTGTAAGTCGTATAATGCTCCGTCTGCGTCCCGTTTTCTTCCGCCGCCTTGTGATATTCCCTGGTCGGAACGAAGTGGGTCAGCGTTCTGGTGCCGTCCAGTCCTTCCCAGAGGAAGGTATCACAGGGCATCTTGTTCGTTTCGTTCCAGCTGATCTTGGTCGTCATGAAATAACGGATCCCGCACAGCTTCATGATCTGCGGCAGGGCGGCAGAATAGCCGAATACATCCGGGAGCCAGAGGATTTCATTGTCCTTGCCGAATTCCTCTCTGAAAAAGCGTTTGCCGTACAGGAACTGTCTGGTCAGACCTTCACCGGAAGCGAGGTTGCAGTCGGCTTCCACCCACATACCCCCTTCCACTTCCCAGCGGCCTTCCTGCACACGCTTCTTGATTTCTTCATAAACCTCAGGTGCATTTTTTTTGACATAGACGTACAGCTGCGGCTGTGAGGACATGAAACGGTACTCCGGATACCGCTTCATCAGCTCCAGGACGGTGGAAAAAGAACGGACCGCCTTGTCTTCCGTCACACGTAAGGTCCAAAGCCAGGCACAGTCGATATGCGTGTGTCCGATGCAGCAGATGACCGGCTCCTTGTCGGGATCGCCGTATTTTTTTCATAGAAATTTTTTTGGTGATAAACTCCTGCGCTTTTTCCAATGAGCGGTAATAGTCTTCCGATCCCTCTCTCCTGTCGTCTAAGAGATTCAGGGAATCGTTCAGTGCCTGAATCGTCTTGATATAAGCGTCGCTCTCCGGATCTAAGAGCCTTGCTGTATCATAAGGCACCGCAAGGTCATAATAATATTTCTCCGTTTTGCGGTCTAACACCTTCAAATTGGCATCCAGGAAGAGGTGGAAATTCTGGTCGCCCGTAAAGGCGCTCATGACAATGCGGAAGGTTTCCCCCTTCTTTGCGCACTCGGACAGGATGATTTCTCTGTGATTGACGTCCAGCCCCTGAACCCGCTTTCCATTCACGAAAATGGAAAACTGCGGATTGGTGGCATCCCATGCATCCTCTCTGCCGGTCTTCACTTCAAAAGCCGCACACTTTCCCTCAAAGGCATCGGGAAGGGTGATCACCGTTTCAAACCAGTAATATTCACGGTGTCCTCCCCAGATCTCATCCCTCTTCAATTCCTTCCAGGAAGAAGTGTCCAGGTTTGCAATATCCCGAAAGCGCTCCTCCGACTGCAACATACGAAAAGATGTCACCGGCACACTGAGGGGGTAAATCTGCGCACGCAGATACTCCAGCATCTTACCGATTCTTTCCTTTAAAAACCGCATTTCCATTTTCTAATCCTTTCTGATTTCTAATCCTTCCTGAGCACCGACACGAAACGGGTGCCGGACTTTCCTAGTCAAAGGCGTCTTGCCTTCTTCTTGCCTTCCGACTGTAACTTCAACCATGTGCCAGGATTTTCTGTGACTCCCTGATCAAACATGTACCGGGATTTCTTGTGACTCCCTGATCAACCATGTACCGGGATTTCCTGTGACTCCCTGATTAACCATGTACCGGGATTTCTTGTGACTCCTTTATCAACCCTTGTCCGCTCCCGACATCGAGAAGCCCTTGGACATGAAGTTCTGTGAAAAAATATAGAGCAGGATCGAGGGCAGTGAATAAAGCACCGAATAGGCGGCAAGCGGTCCGTAAGCAATCGCCCCGTGCTGACCAAAATACTGGTAGAGAATCACGGACGCGGGCATCTTTTCCGGCGATGAGAGCAGGATGTAGGGAATGAAGAAATTCCCCCAGGAGCCGGAAAAGGTGTAAATAAAGACCACGCAGATACCGGAAAACATCAGAGGTGCCACCACCTTGCGAATGGACTGTAATGTGGTCGCTCCGTCCACCCAGGCTGCCTCTTCCAGGCTGATCGGAATCGTATCCATAAAATTCTTCATCAGCCAGATTCCGTAAGGAATGCCCGAGGCGGATAGATAAAGAATGACTCCCGGAATGCTGTTAAGGAAGCCGAAGCTTAAAAAAACCTTATACACCGGCACGATCACGGCGATCATGGGCAGGGAAGTCATAAACAAAATCACATACATGAACTGCTTTTTGTAGCAGAGGTTGTATCTGGACAGCGGATAAGCTGCAAGCAGCGAAACCAGGGTGACGATGGCGCTTTCGATCAGTGAAATTTCCAGACCGATGCCGAACCCTCTCCGGTTTCCTTCATTCGAAATGACATCCGCATAATTTCCCAAAGTCCACTGGGTCGGCCACTTGAGTGCCTGGGATGCATTGGTGTCCAAGGAAGCCACCACCAGCCAGATCAGCGGAAGCACAAATGCGAGTGCAATAATCACCAAAAGTACGCAATGGAAGGCCTTTGTTTTTGCATTGATTCCCATGTCGTTCCCTCCTTAATTCTTCGTGCGGAAAATGCCGGTATAAAGGATGCTGCAGATGGCTCCCACCAAAAGGATCAGCATGCCGACCGCCGTCCCCTGTCCCAGTTGAAAGTTCTTCATTCCTGCATTGTACATGAAGATGGGAAGCGTTGTCGTTTTATTCCCGGGGCCTCCTCCCGTCATGGCCCAGATCATGCCGAAGACGCCCAGAGTAGAGAGGGTATTGAGCATGGTGTTGGTTGCGATGGTATCCTTGATGCAGGGAATGATGATATGAATGAGCGTCTGCACTCTGGAAGCGCCGTCTACACGAGCCGCTTCTTCCATATCGCCGGAGACGGCATCCAGCGCCGATTGGAAATTCATCATGGAAAAGGCGGTTCCGTGCCAGACATTTGCAAGCACAATCGTGAGCATCGGATAGGCAAACATCCAGGAAACCGCAGGCAGATGCAAAAGAGAAAGCAGTGTATTGGCTGTCCCTGTCATGTCATAGTAGGCAAGCATGCAGAGGGAAACTACCACCTCCGGCATAACCCAGCCTGCCAGCACACAGGGCCCCACCCATCTGCGTAACCCCTTCGGTGCGTCTTTCATAAAATAAGCAATTAAAAAACCGACCAGCTGCTGACCGATTAACGATCCGATTAAGAAAACCAGTGTATTCAGTATAGCGGTTCTCGCCGTACTGTCTGTAAACAGCCGCTTATAGTTCAAGATACCGACAAATTGAAAGTTCTTAGCGGCTGAACCTGTCAATGCCATGTTGGTAAAAAGAATAATAAATCGTAAGAATCACGGGATAAACAAAAAGATTAACAGAATTGCTACTGCAGGAAGCAGCAGAACGGATTTTTTTAAACTGATCCGCAAAAATAACTTTTGTGACGGGATTTACTCATGGGCTTCCCCCTTTTTACGAACCTTTCTTCTCTAGCAATACTTGATGCCAGGCACGAATCCGGTTTTTACAAAGCGAGGTGCAGTCTTCTGCACTGCACCTCGTCTGTTTGCATCATACGACAATCGAATGAATGAAAATTTATTTTTCTTTCACCGTGTTTTCTTCCCCGACTACCGCTGCCGTGTCCGAAGCGTACTGCTTCACCGCATCATCGATGCTGGTGCCGCTGACTACGCTTTCCACCATGGACTGGATGCCGGTGGATACGGAAGAATATTTATCGTTCTGCGGACGATAGCCTGCGGTCTCCAGAAGTTCCGTTGCGAAACCGAAGAACGGCTGCTTGGTGTATTCGTCCATCTCACCGATGTCTTTTCTGGTGCAGATATTGCCCGAGTTGGTGATAAACGAAAGGTAGACATCCTTGGACATCATATGCTTCAGGAAATCGAAGGTTGCTTCCTTGTTGTCGGCATTTTCCGGAATGGAAAGTCCCCAGCCGCCCGCCAGTGTCACGGTCTTCGGATCTTGTCCTTCGTTGGTCGGCATTGCAGCAAGTCCGCACTCTTTTTCATAATTCGGCCACGGAGAAACACCGTCTTTCTTCCAGTTGCCTGTGATCCAGATGCCGTCTAGGGTGATGCCCAGCTTGCCACTCGGCATATACTCTCTTGCAGAGGTATTGCTTGCCTGGCCGTTCAGCACCAGATCCAGAGACGGACCGTAACCGTTTTTGTAAATATCCTGCAGGAATTTGAGCGAATCACGGATGCCCTTGGAATCCACGATCCACTTGCCGGAATCATCCTGCAGACGCTCGCCGGTGCCGTACAGAAGCATCTCATAGGTCTGCATGGAGGTCGCTTCGCCGGTCGCCTTACCGGAGTTGCACCAGAACGGTACGACATCCGGCTGGGTCTCTTTGATCTTCTTGCAAGCTGCAAGGATGTCATCCCAGTTCTTGGGCGCCCAATCCTCTCCCTCTTTGATCACGCCCGCCTTCTGCAGGATCTGGCGGTTGTAGAACAGGCCGCGGGTATCGGTGCAGTAAGGAACGCCGTAGGTTTTTGCCGTCCACGGAGCAGATATTCTGCATGGATTCATAATACTGATTCCATTCGTCATACCCCTTGAGGTCACCGGTCAGGTCGGTCAGATAGCCTGCCGCCGCATCGTTGGGCAGCTGGAAGGTATCCTCTGTTACAAGGTCTGGGCAGGTGCCGGGATCCGCCAGCTGCAGCGCAATCTTGGTAAAATAATCGCCTTCCGAAGCGGTAATCGGCGCTACATCGAGCTCTACCTGATCCTTATACTGCCAAGAATCATAGGCCGCGGTCACCCATTTGTAAAAGCACACTTTTTCGACTTGTCCGTACCGTCGTCACGATAAGTAAAGGTGATCTTACCGCTGAATCCGGAGCCGTCTGCCGCCTTGCTTTCTCCACTGCTTGCCGCCTCACTCTTAGATGCGGCGGGCGCTGCCTGATCGGAAGATGCCGACTGGCCGCAGGCTGTCAGCATGCTCAGTGTCATTGCACCAACCAGGAACAATGAAAGTTTCTTTTTCATACTCCCTCCTTTTAAGGAAACCGTACAATTGCATTATGTTATCCAGTTTACCTTTGGTAAAATTGACCGTCAACCACACGATATGCACAAAAATATTCCCTTATTTTTGTGCATATTTTTCATCTCCCTTCGATCAACCGATATCCTTGCATTCCCCGGCACATAGAGGCCAACCCACGCCCTCCGGTCCGCTAGACTGTCACGCATCCTGCGACTCACACCGGTTTGCTCTCGCCGGTTTCACGCCGGTTTGCTCTCGCCCTCAGGCCAGCTCCAGCACCAGCGCCTGGTAGCCTTCCATGACCGCCTCTCTCCCTGAATCTTCACTTCTGCGCCGGAAGACAGCACCACCTTCTTCACTTCAGCGGGTAGCGGCAGTGTTTGCAGTTCCTTTTTGGAAATTGGCAATCACAAGCAGCTTCTGTTCCTCATTTTTTTCTCAAATAAGCCATCACATGAGGCTGCTCCTCCAGATAGGGCACCAGTTCCCCGTAAGTGAGCACCTCCGTATAGGCAGGATCCTTTTTGAGCCTCGTCAGCTTCCGGTAATACTGATAGACCGACTGCGGATCGTTCCTCTGGCTCTTTAAATTGATGCGGTCCTTATTGGGATTGACGCGAAGCCAGGGTTTGCCGGTGGTAAAAGCCGGCTTCTTTTCCGTCGTCCCACTGGAACGGCGTTCTGGCATTGTCTCTGCCGTATTTTTTTCCACCGCTCGCAGCGCTTCTTCCTTGGTTAATCCCGCCTCCAGCGCCACCTTGTATTCCCCGATCGAACTGATGTCGTCCACCTCGTCAATGGAGGAAACCTTCACATTCTCCATCCCGATTTCCTGCCCCTGATAGATCCAGGGAAGGCCCTTTAAGAGAAAATAGAGGGTTGCCAGCATTTTTTTGCTCTCAGGAGACTGATCCCCTCTGGAATATAATGGGAGACCCCCTGGGCTCATCATGGTTTTTCGATGATGTTGGAGATCATGCCGATGTCCGCCACTTTTTTTCTGCGTGGAAAAACACAGGCCTTGTAATCATCCGGTGTAATGTCCTTGTAATCCCACCAGCCCTTATCGCTCCAGCCAAACCCGACCGGGCCGAAGTCATACATGGAATTAAAATAGCCGTCATCGCCGATGAAATCCCGGATCGCATCCGGCTTTTCTTCAAACACCTCTCCGACCGTAAAGGCATGATGCGGCGTAAAGCACCTCTCTTTTAACTCGGTCAAAAAGTCGCCGACGCCTTCCGCTTCCTTGATCATTGCAGTACAGGTGGCCAGACCATCCTCCCTATCTGCCGGATAATTCTTAAACGGAAGCGCCTTCTTGATGTTGATAATGGCGTCCAGCCGGAAGCCGTCCACGCCCCTTTCCAGCCACCAGTTGACCATCTTGTACACTTCCTCCCGAAGGACGGGATTCTCCCAGTTCAGATCCGGCTGTTTCTTGTGAAAAAGATGCAGATAATACCAGTCCTTCTGTCCCGGAAGCTCTTCCCAGACCGACCCGCCGAAGTAGGATCTCATATTGCTGAGGCTCTTTTTATCCTTCGTATGCTCCAGATAAAAAAATATTTTTCCGTACTGCCCTTCCGGGTCCTCGCACGCCTTCTTAAACCACTCATTTTCATCGGAACAGTGATTCACAACCAGATCCATCAGGATATGCATCTTCCTTGCATGCGCCTGTTTCAAAAGCTCGTCCATATCCTCCAGCGTTCCGAAACGCGGGTCAATGTCATAATAGTCGGCAATGTCATAGCCCTCGTCCGCCAGAGGAGAGACATAGATCGGCGAGAGCCAGATGATATCGACTCCCAGATCCTTTAAATAATCGAGTTTGCTGATAATGCCCTGCAGATCCCCGATGCCGTCTCCGTTGGAATCACAGAAACTCTTCGGATAAATCTGATAGGCGGTACCGTTATGCCACCACTGTTTTTTCATGATATTCTCCTCTTTTTTGATATCCTATATCTGTTCCTAGTCTGATTGGATTCCTTACCGCTCTTCAGGGAATGGATTCCTTACCGCTCTTCAAGGAAAGAAATCGATTTCTGCCTTTTACATCCCGCTCCCTTCCTGCGTAACGTTCCCTCGTCAGGGTTCCAATACCGCTCTGGCTTCATACGGCTGCAGAATCCCCTTCTGATGATCCTTGTAATTGGAAATCAGCTCTTTTCCCTCTTCCTGATCAAAAAGCGTACAAGCTACTTCTCTTTCCGTCCAATTCGCTGCGACAAGGAGCGTCTGTCCCTCGTACTCTCTGCGATAAGCATAGATTTCTTCGCTTTCTTCCAAAAGCGGCACGAAGCGTCCGTAGACAACGATCTTTTCCCGGTGCCTTAACCGGATCAGTTTCTGGTAGTAATAAAAAAATGGAATCCGGATCCTGCAGTGCTGCTTCCACGTTAATTTCTTTGTAATTCGGATTGACGCGATACCACGGCTTGCCGTCGGTGAAAGCCCGCATTTTCCGTTTCATCCCACTGCATGAGCGAGCGTGCGTTGTCCCTTGCCACGGTAGAAAAAAACAGGCAAGCAGCGTCTTACTGTCCACGAGATGATGTTCCTCTACATACTGATGATAGGCATTGATTTCCTCAATATCCGCACAATCTTCCAGTGAATGAAAGGGCAGATTGGTCATGCCGATCTCTTCTCCCTGATAAATATAGGGCGTCCCCTTCATCAGATGCAGGACGCTCGCCAGCATCTTGGCAGAAAGCACCCGCCACTTCGGATCGTCATTTCCGAAGCGGGAGACCGCACGCGGCTGATCGTGATTGTCCCAGTAGAGACTTCCCCAGGCGCTTCCCTCCAGCCCTGTCTGCCATTTATTGAGAATCCCCCGAATATAAGGCAGTTCCGGAGGCGTCTTCGTCCACTTCCCGATCACCGCCTTAGAATTCGCCGCTCCGTCCGTATGCTCGAACTGAAAGACCATATTCAGCTCTGTTCCCTCCTTGTTTGCATACTTTTTGGCTTCTGAAACGGTGACCGACGGCGTCTCTCCGACGGTGAGCAGGTCGTATTTCGACAAAACCTTCCGGTTCATCTCCTGTAAATATTCATGTACCCGCGGACCGTTGCAGACATAGGGAGACAAATCTCCGTAAACACCGTCACTCACCTTGCCGTCCGGATAAGACGGATCCTTGCTGATCATGGAAATGACATCCATCCGAAAGCCGTCAATTCCCTTCTCACACCACCAGTTCATCATATCGAAGACTTCTTCTCTGACTTTTGGATTCTCCCAGTTCAGATCCGGTTGCTTCTTAGAAAAACAGTGAGGTAATATTGTCCGCTTTTTTTCGTCCTTCTGCCAGGCACTTCCGCCAAAAACAGGATCCCCAGTTATTTGGCTCCTTCCCCTCCTTCCCGTCCTTCCAGATATAATAATCGCGGTAGGCACTCTCCTGTGATATTCTACTCTCAACAAACCACGCATGCTCATCCGAAGTATGGTTGACCACCAGATCCATCACGATCTTCAAATGATGGGCATGTGCTTCTGCCAGCAGATGATCAAAGTCCTGCATGGTTCCGAACTCCGTCATAATGTCACGATAATCGAAATATCATATCCGTTGTCGTCATTGAGCGACTGATATATGGGGGAAAGCCAAAGCACATCCACCCCCAGTTTTTTTCCAGATAGGGCAGTCTCTTTGTAATCCCGTTCAAATCGCCGATTCCGTCCCCATCCGAATCCTGAAAAGAGCGGGGATAAATCTGGTAAATCACCGCCTCTTTCCACCACGCCTGTTTTTTTCTTCCGCCATAAATTTCCTTTTCCGCCCCGACCACCGAAGGATAGACTGAGATCCCGCACGGTTTGCCGTACGGTAGTCACGCATCTGCCACCCGTTTTTTTGCTCTTAGAAGCCCTATGTACGGTATTTTGGCATATTTTCGGAGGATGGTCAAAGGGTTTTTGGGGAGGGGAGAAAAGAGACTTCACTCAGATGACGAACCATCTGAGTGAAGCCTCTTTCTCCCGATTTATACCCGCACTCTATCTTCGGTATCCATCATGCTCCAAGAAGGTTCGGCAAAAATTCTGACAACTCCGGAACCATCCATGTCACAAGCGCACACAATGCTACAACCAAAATAATGTACCATGTGTCCGGAAAAAGCTTCATCATATTTCATTCCCAATACTCTTGTTGATGTAAATAAGTTCACAGATAGAGGTGGTGTCAGACTTCCTACCATTTATAACGAAGGATTTCAGAAATACAAGAAATTATACCAGAATGTAAAAAGCACTTTACTAAGATATCTCTACATCTTTACGGATTTACAGAGGCAATCATCTGTGCTTCATTTTCGAAAAAGGAATGAGAGGAACGCTCCAACAACCTTGACGATTATTCTCTGTCGTTTTAGTCTAAGAATATCGAATGTCGAATCAAAAAAATAAGATTACAGGAGACCCTCATGCGCTTTACCAAAATGCACGGCTGTGGAAACGACTATATCTATATCAATGCAGACACTGAATCCATCCCGGAAGACAAAGAGACAAAGGAACGGCTCATCCGATTCCTTTTCTGACCGTCACTTCGGCATCGGAGGAGACGGTGTCATCCCTGATCCGAAGGTTGCCAAAAAGAAGACGGCGATTTCGAAATGGAAATGTACAATGCCGATGGCTCGCGGGGAAAAATGTGCGGCAACGGCATCCGCTGCGTGGGGAAATACGTGTATGACCACGGTCTGACCACCAAAACCGAAGTCGTGATCACAAGCTGCGGCGTCCCCCATCTCCTTAGCCTGCACATCGGTGCAGACGCTCAGGTGGACACCGCCACCGTGGATATGGGGACGCCCATTTTTACGCCGGAACAAATCCCTTTAAAACTTCCGGAATCGCACCTGCGCGCAGAAGAAGATGTCTATGCGGGCGGAAAGACTTCTCCTATCGCAGTGATCCTAAGCTGCGCTCCCTTTTTCCGGATGCCGTCCTCTCCTGCCCCATTCATGTGGATGGCAAAGAATATTTTTTTCAACGCGGTTTCCATGGGGAATCCGCATGCGGTTGTTTTCCTGGATAACAGCATTGACCTTTGCGCAGTTTCCCCTGGACGAGATCGGTCCTTCTTTTGAGTCCCATCCGTATTTCCCCGAGCGGGTGAATACGGAATTCGTGCAGGTGCTTAGTCCTTCTCTTGCCAGAATGCGCGTCTATGAGCGCGGGAGCGGAGAAACGCTTGCTTGCGGAACCGGCTGCTGTGCCGTCACTGCCGCCTGCGTTTTGAACGGACTGACGAACCGTCAGCTGACCATCGAAGTACGGGGCGGCCGTCTCACCTGCACCTTTGATGAAACCAAAAAACACCATCTTCTTAAGCGGACCCGCGAAGACGGTGTTTGAAGGATCTTGTGCTGGAGGAGGGAGCCGCAGCTTCCTTTGTTTGAGATTTGAAGCACTCACTGCTACAACTGATGATGCAATCTTGAAGTCACAAAATGTGACTTCAAGGTTGGAAAAAAGCAATTTTAAGCAAGGCCGACCCTTACCGCACTCTTTTTACCCCTCTAGCGCATCTACCTCTTTTTAGCCAGAGAGCGGCGCTGGCATCGGAGGGCATCCGCAGATCCGTTCTGGGAGAGAGCGAAACGCTTCCGATTTTCGGCCCGTCCGGCAGGCAGCTGCGTTTAAACTGCTGGGCAAAAAATCTCCGATAGAAAACCTTCATCCATTTCAATATCGTTTCTTTTTCATAGGCCCCTGCAAAGGATCTGCAGGCGATCCGATAGAGCTTGCGCGGAGGAAAGCCGCAGCGCAGCATATAATACAGGAAGAAGTCATGCAGCTCATAAGGGCCGACCAAATCCTCCGTCTTCTGGACGATTTCGCCATTCTTCGGCGCTACCAGTTCCGGAGAAACCGGTGTGTGCAGCACATCCTGGAGTACGGCCGAAAGTTCCGTATCGCCACAGGTGTTCGCATAATAGGAGACCAGATGTCTGACCAGCGTCTTGGGAATGCCGGCATTCACACCGTACATCGACATGTGATCGCCGTTGTACGTTGCCCATCCCAGTGCCAGTTCCGAAAGGTCTCCCGTACCGACAACCAGTCCACCGCACTGGTTTGCCAGATCCATTAGCACCTGCGTCCGCTCTCTGGCCTGTGCATTTTCAAAGGTGACGTCTTGTTTTTCCGGATCCTGGCCGATATCGCGGAAGTGAAGTGAAACCGCTTCTTTGATATTGACTTCTTTTTAATGTCACCCTGAGCGCCTTCGCCATCTTGCAGGCATTCTGATAGGTCCCTGTCCGTGGTGCCGAAACAGGGCATGGTTACGGCAAGAATCCCGTCACGGCTAAGTCCAAGAAGATCAAAGGCCCTGACAGCAACCAAAAGCGCCAGCGTGGAATCCAGTCCGCCGGAGAGCCCCAGTACCGCTGTCTTCGTGTGAATGTGCGCAATCCTTGACTTTAGGCCCTGCGACTGCATGAGAAGAATTTCTTCACACCTCTTTTTCCAGATCTCCCTCTTTCTCCGGAACAAAGGGATGTTTGCCGTACTCCCTCGTGAGAGCGGTCTCCTCCTCTTTCAGGAAAAAAGGAATTCTCATATACGGACTGAGCGGCGAAGTGACACAGGTGGTATTTCTGCGCCTACTCAAATTCAAACTGTTGACATCGATCTCCCCGTAAATGATTCCATTTTGAAACAGCCTGCTTTCCGCAAGCAAGTGTCCGTTGTCTACGATCATATTGTGACCGGAAAAAACGGCATCCTGGGTCGATTCTCCCTCTCCCGCCGTCGCATAGAGGTATCCGGCGATCAGGCGGGCAGAGGTATTGGTAATCAATTCTCTCCGGTAAGTTTCCTTCCCAATCACTTCATTCGAAGCGGAAAGGTTGACCACGATGTTTTGCTCCGGATGCGGCAAGGGCAATATTCGGTGCTTCTGCCACCCACACATCCTCACAGATTTCGCAACCGACCACCGCAGGAGGTACACTGCCTCCTGGTTCAGCCTGCGCACACAAGAGCAATCCCGCGCCGAAAGGAATTTCCTCTCCTTCAAATAGAAGGGGAATCACCTCTTCTTCTCCTCTGGCAAAAATAGCGAACCTCATTGAACTCCCGCATAGTTGGGGAGGTGCTGCTTCGGAATAAAAAGCCAATATGCGACCGGATTGCAACGCTGCCGCACAGTTGTATAGCTTCCCTCCACTTCCAGCGGAAGGCCGACAAAAAAACAAGGGCATCTGCTCCCTGTTTTTCCGTAAAAGAAGCCAGCCTCCGTAAGGCGCTTCTGGATCCGGACAACAGCTCTTCCTGATAAAAAAAGATCTCCGCAGGTGTAGCCGGTGATGCAGAGTTCCGGAAAGACAATGATCTTTGCCCCTTTCCCCACAGCCTCTTCGATCTGAGCACAAATCTGCTCTGTATTAAAATCCACATCCGCCACGCGCACCCTTGGTGTGGCACATGCAACTTTCAAAAACCCGTCCTTCATCCAAGCTTCTCCTTCTCTCCGGCATTTATCTCTTCTATTTCTCTGTATTCCGCATCAGTTCCAGTCCGGTGTTTTCCCTTCTCTCCTGTTACCCATTTTACCGAATCCAATCATCCTCGTTCTCTTATTTCCCGGCTTTTCTTAAGATGACTTCTCCGCTCTCCTGTTTCCCGTCTTACCGGAGGACGCTCTCGTCCTGAGCCCTATCAGCTCCGCCACGGAGAAACGGTAAGCCCGGTTACAGAATTTACACCGCAGCTCCACCGGTTCTGCATCCTCTATCATGCAACTCAGTTCTTCTTTGCCCAAAAGAACCAGTGCCCGCTCCATTCTCTCCCTGGAGCACCCGCAGAAGAAAGAAACCGGTTTCGTGCCGTTCTTTTTCACATCCAGCCCCCGCAGCGCCTGATCCAGCATGTCTTCCGGGGTCATTCCGTCCCTTAGCATCTGTGTCACCGGCGCAAGGCTCTTCAGATTTCCCTCTAAGAGATCCACCAACTCCTCTTCTGCGCCCGGCATCAGCTGAATGAGGAATCCTCCCGCCTTTTTCACGGTATTGTCCGGGTTCACCAGGACGCCGAGTCCGACAGAAGTCGGCGTCTGCTCCGACTGTGCAAAGTAGTAGGTGAGATCCTCTGCAATTTCTCCGGAATAAAGCTCCACCTGACCGACATAGGGATTCAGGGATCCGGTGTCTTTCACCACCGTAAGACTCCCCCTTCCTACCGCTCCTCCTACATTCAGGTGTCCCGCCTCGTTGGGAGGCAGCAGCACCAAAGGATTCTTAGGGTATCCTTTGACATGCCCCGCTTGATCCGCCGTCACTGTCATTCCTCGCAGAGGGCCGTCTCCCTCCACCTGAATGGTCAGGCGGTCTGCTTCCGATTTCAACATATCCGCCATCATCAGAGCGCCACTCATGAGTCTGCCGAGTGCCGCCGTCACAATCGGACTTAAGGCGTGCAGGCGTCGTGCCTCTTCCACCGTATCCCGAGTCGTTATTGCAAAAGGCTCTCACACGGGCATCCCCTGCCGTGGCACGAACCATATAATCACCGCTCATTTTTTTCCTCAATTTCCATTCCCATATCCTGTACTACGGATTCCCCATCAGGCAGTCTTCCCTGCCCTTCCGCATCTTAAACTTCTAATTCGGCCTCAGGCAGCCATCCCTGTCATTGCGCATCCTGAAATCCGATTCACCCTCAGGCAGCCATCCTGACGATTCCGTATCCGGCCGTTGAAAGCAGGAGCATGATGATTCCTGCAAGCAGAACGCCAAACATAACCGCAAGTACGCTTTCCTTAAATTCCATATCCAGAATGCTGGCGGCAAGTGTGCCCGTCCAGGCGCCGGTTCCGGGCAAGGGAATGCCTACAAAAAGCATCAGTGCAAGGAACAAGCCCTGTCCCTGCCTTCTTCTGCAGCGCCTCCCGCCCTTTTTGCCTTTTTTTCCAGGCACCAGGTGAAGGGTTTGCCGATGAGGGGCTTATTTTTTTCCCCACTCCAATAACTTTCTTGCAAAAAGATAAATCAGAGGCACCGGAAGCATATTTCCAATGATACAAATCAGGTAAGCCTGTAACAGTGGAAGCGGCTGTCCCATCCAGGGACCCAGCGCATACGGCAGGGCACCTCGCAGTTCGACCACCGGAACCATCGAAATCAAAAAAAGACCAGAATGATTTTCTTCATCTAAAAATTCTCCATTTTCTTTACTGCTGTGGCATTTTTCCAGGCACCTGCTGCATCCGCATAGGCATGAGCCTGCTCTTCCTCTCCCATGAGGGCATAGCATTCGGAAAGTCTCCTTAAAGGGAGATCACCGCCCCCTATGGACATCCAGGAGGGGTTCCGTTTCATAGGCTGCGTTGTAGAACCAGAGTGCCGCCTCCTTCGGCTGCCCCTCTTCCAGATAGAACTCTCCTAACTCACAGCACATTTCGCTGCAGCCGCCGGCAGCGACATTTTTGAGCGCATATTGAAAGAAGGTTCTCTCCTTGCGAAGCAGCCTTGCGGCATGGCAAACGATCACGCAGGCCTGCTTCACCTCATCCACGCTCCTGTCGTCCGCGTTCGCCTCTTTTTTTCAAAAAGGAAGAGCTTCCCTGAAAGTCACTCTCCCTTCCCGCAATCATCAATTCTCTGGCATAGAGGGAAAAAGCCTGGGAGAAAGAGCCTGCTCTCTCGAAGCTCTCAGAAAGGCCGCCAGATCCCTGGATGCGTGATCCCCTCCGGAAAGTGATCGATTTCAATGTCACTGTCAAAGACCAACGGATCCAACCTCACCTGCTCGTGCACCGGCTCCAGCCAGGTAAAGGTGCGCAATCTTTTAAACAGCTTCGGCCTTAATTCCCGATCGAAATTGTAGACGGTATTGCCCTGCAGCTGATTGCGATAATACATCTGCACGATGTCGATCTGCGGATCCATGCACTCTTTTAAACACAGAAAACGCTGTAAGTTCTCTTCGTCCAGCCGTTCATCTGCGTCCGCAGAATAGATATAATCTCCGCTTGCTTTAGAAAAAGGCGAAATTCCTTGCATCGGCAAAGCTTCCCGTCCAGGAGAAAGTAAAAACCTGTGCACCGAGACTTCTTGCAATCTCCGCCGTATCGTCCGCAGAGCCGGTATCCACCACGATCATCTCGTCCGCAATCGGCTTCAGGTTGTTCAGAATCTCCGCCATGTTTTTTTGCTCGTTCTTCACAATCATACACAGACTGATTTTGATCATGGATTCCCTCCTTCCACGGGGTCTTGCCTTATTCCTCCTCTGCACCGCCGCGCGGTTTCCCGCCGGTAGCCAGCCACTTCAGATAGGCGTTGATAAAGGGATCCAGATCACCGTCCAGAACGCCCTGCGCATTGGACGATTTCTCTCCGCTTCTATAATCGGCCACCATGGTGTAGGGCTGCAGCACATAAGAACGAATCTGGCTGCCCCAGGCAATGTCCTTGACTTCACCGCGAATTCCCGCCAGCTTCGCCGCATTTTTCCTCCTGCTTGAGCATGAAGAGCTTGGCTTTTAACATCTGCATCGCCTTGTCTTTATTCTGGAACTGGCTCCGTTCATTCTGGCAGGTGACGACGATTCCGGTCGGAATATGCGTAATGCGAATGGCGGAAGAAGTTTTGTTGATGTGCTGTCCGCCTGCACCGCTGGAGCGATAGGTGTCCACTGAATCTCGTCCGGATTCACCTGCACGTCCAGGTCTTCTTCAATATCCGGCATGACATCTAACGACACAAAGGAGGTTTGTCTTTTTCCTGCGCATTAAACGGGCTGATGCGCACCAGACGGTGCACCCCCTTTTCCGATTTCAGATAACCGTAAGCGTTGATCCCGTTGACCTGAAAGGTGACGGATTTGATCCCTGCCTCTTCTCCCTCCAGTTCGTCCAATACTTCGAGAGAAAAATGTCTTCGCTCCGCCCACCTCGTATACATGCGGTAGAGCATCTGGGCAAAATCACAACTCTCCGTTCCTCCGGCGCCCGCCGACAGTTTCAAAATGGCATTGCAGCGGTCATATTCCCCGTTCAGGAGATTGCTGATCCTGACGTCTTCCAGGGTATTCGTAAAGGTATCCAGATCGGTTCTGATCTCCGCCGCCAGCTCCGGATCTTCTGTCCCTTCTTCATTTCCCATGTCGATCAGCTCCAGAATGTCGCGGTAGGAGGCATTGAGCTGCTCCACCTTGGATACGACATCCTGCAAGCCCTTCATTTCAATGGTCTTTTGATTCGCCTTCTCTGCATTCTCCCAGAAATCCGGCTCCTCCATTTCACGGGAGAGCTCTTCGATTTTTTTCTTCCTGTTCTCAATATCCATGGAGGCGGTGACTTCCGTCAGCGTATCCTGCTGCGCCACAAGTTCCGCCTTCATCTGATCCAGTGCTAACATCTGCCTCTCCTCATTCCTTTTCTTACCTTCATTATCCTGTTTCCATACGGAAATCTTCCTTTGTCGGGATGTTCCTCTGAGCAAAGGATCCCTCCGGACGCATGACCTCGATCCGTTTATTTTTCCTTCGCCGTTTTTCCAAATCGCTCTGTGAGAGAGACATCCCCGGCCTTCCATGGCAGGCCTTGTATTTCTTCCCGCTGCCGCAGGGGCATGGATCGTTGGGTCTGACCTTAGCTACCTCCGTCTTTACCGTGGGTTTTTCTTAGCGCTCTCATCGCGGTTGGTGCCGGTGACCTGCGCCACCTGTTCCCTTTCCACCCGTTCCTCCAGGTGCACATGGAAGAGCAGCCGAATCGTATCTTCCTTGATGCTCTTGGTCATTTCATCAAACATATCATATCCGGCGGCACGGTATTCCACGAGCGGATCCCTCTGTCCGTAAGCCTGCAGGCCGATGCCCTGCCGCAGCTGATCCATATCGTCGATGTGATCCATCCACTTGCGGTCGATCACCTTTAACAGAATCACACGCTCGATTTCCCGGATGGTTTCCGGCGTCGGGAATTCCGCTTCCTTGTCTTCATACAGCTTGACGGCCTCTGCCTTCAGCTGCTGCTTCAGTCCCTCTCTGGTACGCTCGCTCATCCGTCCTCTGGTAATCGGACGAAGAGGAATGGTCGGCAGGATCAATTCATTCAGCTCACTTAAATCCCAGTCATCCGCATCGGAAGACTCTCCCGCCACGGTGTCCACCTTCTCTTCGATGAAATCCGTGATCATCTTGTAAACCGAATCGCGCATGCTCTCTCCATCCAGAACACGCCTGCGCTCCGCATAGATGATCTCACGCTGCTCATTATTCACACGGTCATACTCCAGCAGGTTCTTACGAATCCCGAAGTTGTTTTCCTCGATCTTCTTCTGTGCCTGCTCAATGGATCTGGTGAGCATCCGATGCTCAATTTCCTGTCCTTCCGGAATTCCAAGCGCATTGAACATCCCGATCAGACGCTCACTTCCGAACAGCCGCATGAGGTCGTCTTCCAGAGAAATATAAAACTTGGAAACACCCGGATCTCCCTGACGGCCGGAACGACCGCGCAACTGGTTATCGATTCGTCTGGATTCATGACGCTCCGTGCCGATAATCCGCAGTCCGCCGGCAGCTCTTGCCTCGTCGTCCAACTTGATATCGGTACCACGACCCGCCATATTGGTGGCAATGGTGACCGCTCCATGCTGACCCGCCTGCTCAATGATCTCCGCTTCCAGTTCGTGGAATTTGGCATTCAGGACGTTATGCTCGATTCCTTCTTTTTTAACAGGGAAGAAAGCAGTTCCGAAGTCTCGATCGTAATGGTACCGACCAGCACCGGCTGTCCTTTTCTCGTGCGCTTCCTTCACTGCCTGCACAACCGCCTTGAATTTCTCCTTCCTGGTCTTGTATACCGCATCCTGTTCGTCCTGACGAATCACAGGCACATTGGTCGGGATCTCAATGACATCCATGCCGTAGATATCACGGAACTCCTGCTCTTCCGTGAGCGCCGTACCGGTCATGCCGCACTTTTTTTCAAATTTGTTAAAAAAGTTCTGGAAGGTGATGGTCGCTAACGTCTTGCTCTCTCTCTTGACCTTCACATGTTCCTTGGCTTCGATTGCCTGATGCAGACCGTCGGAATAACGGCGCCCCGGCATGACACGGCCGGTGAACTCATCCACAATCAGCACCTCGTCGTCCCTGACAATGTAGTCATGATCTCTGTGCATGAGGTTGTTGGCGCGAAGTGCCAGAATAATATTATGCTGAATCTCCAAATTCTCCGGATCCGCCAGATTCTTCAAGTGGAAATAACTCTCCACCTTCTCCACGCCCTGGGCAGTCAGATTGATTAACTTATCCTTCTCATTGACGATGAAATCGCCGCTCTCCTCCTGTTCCACGCCCATGAGCGCATCCATCTTGGAAAATTCGCCGTTGCCCTCTCCCCTTTCCATGCGCTTTTGCAAGAAGGTCACAGGCTTCATACAGCTTGGTGGATTTATCGCTTTGTCCGGAAATGATCAGAGGCGTTCTCGCCTCATCAATCAGAATGGAGTCGATCTCATCGATGATGGCATAATGCAGACCGCGCTGTACCAGCTGGTTCTTGTAGATGGCCATGTTGTCGCGCAGATAGTCAAACCCCAGCTCGTTGTTCGTTACATAGGTGATGTCGCAGGCATAGGCGGCGCGTCTTTCATCGGAATTCATGCTGTTTAAAATGCAGCCGACAGAAAGGCCCAAAAATTCATGCACCTTCCCCATCCAGTCCGCGTCACGGCTGGCCAGATAGTCATTCACCGTCACAATATGCACACCCTTGCCTTCAAGCGCATTCAGATAGGCAGGCAGCGTTGCCACCAGCGTCTTTCCTTCACCGGTTTTTCATCTCTGCGATCCGTCCCTGATGCAGGATAATGCCGCCGATTACCTGCACACGGAAATGCTCCATGTGGAGCACCCTTCTGGCCGCCTCTCTGACCGTCGCATAAGCGTCCACCAGAATATCGTCCAGGGAACTTCCTTCCGCCAGCTGCCTCTTAAAATGATCGGTTCGCTCTCTCAGCTCGGCGTCCGTTTTTTGCCTCATTTCCTCCTGCAGTGCCATGACGGCATCGACCTGAGGGTTAATTCTCCTTAATTCTCTCTCCGAGTGGGTTCCTATGATTTTATCAATGATGCTCATCGCTCTTCGCCTTTGCTTTTGTATTGATAGAAAAAGTGTCTGTTTTCGCGCCAAAATATCTAGTCATTCTATCACTTTTCCCTTGCAAGCGCAACCGCGAGCACGATGCCAAAGAGCGTCAGAAGAAGCCCGCCGGAGAGTCCCTCGACCTGATAGGTCAAGGTGAAAGCACTTCCTTCTGCCACTCCTCGCAGATCTGCCAACATTAAATTATCATCGATCTTCCGCAGCGGAATCTGCTCTTTTCGATCCGTTTCCGCCTTCCAGCATTTGTCGAACGGAACCAAGAGTAAAACAGAAACTGCGTCCTTCCTCTGTGGGATCACCCTAAGCGAAGAGGAGGTGAGCGGTTTCACTTCCGCCGCACTCCGCTTAGAAATCATCCCCACACAGCCCCTGCAACACCTTCCTCGTTTTTCCGTCACAAAATGCCAGGTGCCGGGGACTTCCTTTGCCTTTCCGTTCTTATAAATGACCTGCTCAAACAGCAGGGTCTCTCCTTCTGCAAAGTTCCCGAGCGGCATGACGCACTTCCGATAAGAGTTACCATATCCGCCCAAAGGCTCTCCGTTTAAAAAAACAGTTCCATATTCTGTGTCAGGCCTTCAAGACCGGTCATATAGAGATAGAGCTTCCCCGTACGCCCCGCCTTGACCCGGCAGGACAGATGGAGATTCCCATTTTCTCTGCGTTTTGTCACCTCCCCTGCTCCGCCTCCGTAAAGAGGTTCTCTGCCGAATAGGGCCGCTCTTCCTCAAAAAGGCTGTCCAAAATCTCCTGCTGAAAGAGGAAGGGATTCTCTTTCGCTTCTTTTTGGAAGGTGACATCCTTCGGCAGATAGGACAGCGCCATTCCCATCGGAAGGGACGCTTCCGTCTTCGTATAGGTATCTTTTCGGAATAAATAGCGGATCCCCAGAATGGCCTGCGCACTCTGCGTATTATCGGGAGAGAAGGCGGTGTACAGTTCATTATCCTGGTAGCCAAGCTTCCGCAGATAGGCGGAATTTGCCACCATCTCTCCCGAACTGTAGGTGGTGACTCCCCGGTATCCGTACATCAAAGAGTCGTTCTGCTCCCCTGGGCGTTAAGCTTTCCGCCCGGTAAAAAGAGTCGTCCTCTTTTCGCAGGGCGTCCGCTGCCTGCTCCTGCATCTCCACCTTGGACAAAAAGCCTTCTGCTTCGTCTTTGCGGCAGACATGAAATGATAGATCTGCCCCATGTTGATCGCCTCTTCTCCCGCCTGTACCGTAAACAGCACGAGAAGAAGGAAAAGCGGCAGGATCTTCCGTCCACCTTTGTGGCGGACAAACAACTGCAGGGCAATCGTCAGAATCGTGACCAGAATCACATTCAAAACCGCATCACTCGTGCCGAACCAGGATCTTTTCAGCAGGGGCACAGAAGGCGATCAAAAAGCAGGAGAAAGAGCCAGGTGCACGCAATCTTCAGAAAAGAGGTGGTCTTTTTATTCTCAAAAAAAGCGACAGGCCAGGGGTACACAGCACAAAAGAAAAACAGATAGGCATGACGGTACTGATAACCGGAAGGAATCTGCATCCATTGAAACAGCATCGTAAACGGCGTAAAGACATAGGAAAGAAACAAAATAACCAGCAGAATCCCGCTCTCTCTCCTCTCCTTCTTCTCCTTTGGCGAAGTTGTTTTTTTCCAAACAGCACGAGGAGGGACAGGAGAAGGACGAGAACGCCCGCACCGATTCTCGGCGTCCCGTGCATGATCTGCGTGTAGTCAAAGGAACAGGCAAACAGGGCGGGAAGCATTGCAAAGGGATTGTGAAAGAAGCCTTCCTGCAAAATGACTTCCGTAATCGGCACCCCGCTTTTCTCACTTCGCAAAAGCAGGAGAATCGAAGGAAGGAAGAGGACAGCCGTTAGCAGAATCCCGGTCATCGCACAGAGAAAGAAGCGCAGCAAAACCTTCCACTCCCTCTCCGAATCCATCGCCCAGTGCAGCACAAACCAGATCAGAACAAAAAGCAGGACAATCCAGGCCTGATAATAATTCAGATAAAAAGGTCAGGGCGGTCAACAAAATACAGCGAAGCGCCCCTCCCGCTCTCCTCATATTCGAGTGCGGCAAGCGAAAGAAGCGGCAGCATGATCACGACATCCAGCCACATGACATTGGTCATGTTCTGCGCAATCCAGGAAGAAAAAGCGAAAGAGACCGCAAAAGGCACGGTCAGAATGCTTTCCGGAAATTCTTTTTGCAAAAAAATGATTGGTGGAACCGGCTACAAGGCAGATCTTGATCCCTGATGAGCGCCGTGACCGCCACCGGCAGCTCCGTATTGCCAACCAGCGGAAGCAGGAAAAGGAGGGGACTGGTCAGATAATAGAAAAAGACCGGTGACCGGTTCTCCGATCCCCTTCTGGAAAGAATAAACGAGGTCGTTTTTCCCCCCTAAGATGCTTCTGTAAAAGGCGTAGAAGTCCACATACTGTCTCTTCATATCATCATACAGAAACGTCTTGTCTCCAAAGGGAGACAGGTGGATCGCCATACAGAAAATGACAAAGGCTGCTGCCGCTGTGAAAATTGCCAGAAGGTTGTAAAGATAAATTTTCTTTTTCATGGGTATGATATACTGTTTCTCAGATTGGTAACCGAACGATAGGGCGCCCTATGATTCTAACATAGCAGCCTGTGGAAGACTATATTCAGATAGGGAAATAACGATGAACAGTATTGGAACTGGAGACCATAAGGAATCGAAGAAGCAAACCCGTGATGCCGGTTCTGCCATCACCTGCATCGTGCCGAATTACAACGGCAAAGACTATATCCTGCCCTGTCTGGAATCTCTTTTAAAACAGACCCTTCCCCTGGAAATCCTGGTGGTGGACGACGGCTCCCGGGACGGTTCGGGGAAAATCGTCGATGACTTTATCGCGGATTTTACCCGGGCACACCCCTCCCATCCCTCTTCGGTCCGTCAAAAAAAGCTGCCCCGTAACAGCGGTTTTGCAAGCGCCGTCAATGCAGGGATCTTAGCTTCTTCTTCGCCTTACATCCTCTTAATCAATAACGATACGAGGGCGGAGAGGGATCTTGCGGAAAACCCTGCTTGCCGCGATCCGCTCCGGCGAGAAAAAAGCATCCCACCTTCAGCGTGCAGGCAGCCATGTTGCAAATGGACCATCCGGACAAAATGGATGACGGCGGCGACCTCTACTGCATCCTGGGCTGGGCCTTTTCGCCCGCCAGAGATAAACCCTTTAAAAGCTATCAGAAGCGGGCTTTCATCACCACTTCCTGTGCAGGAGCGGCTCTCTACCGCAGAGATCTTTTAGAAGAAACCGGTCTCTTTGATCCGGCGCATTACTGTTATCTGGAAGACGTGGATCTGGGACTTCGTGCCAGAAGATACGGCTACCGGAATGTCTACGAACCCCGCGCCGTGCTCTTCCACAAGGGAAGCGCCACCAGTGGCAGCCGTTACAATGCGTTCAAGGAAACGCTCAGCGCCGCCAACAATTTCTATTTGATCTGGAAGAATTTTTCCGGCCTGGATGATTGCCTTAAACCTTCCCTTCTTTCTCCTTGGAATCCTGATCAAAGGGATCTTCTTTGCAAAAAGAGGACTCGTCCTTCCTTATCTGAATGGCCTGCTTCTAGGCGTAAAAAAAGCCCTGTCTCCCACCGCTCCCCGGGTGAAGGAATACAAGACAAACTTTCTAAATGATTTGCAGCTGGAATTCGAGCTGGCTGTAAATACCCTTCGCCGCATCACAGGATAAATCGGGTTCCCTAAAGGGCAGATTGCAAAGACCGGTTCGGCACAGGAGAATGTCTGCCATGCGCACCGGTTTCCTCTGACGCGGATCCGGCACAGGAGACGTCTTCTGTGTGATCTCGCTTCCTCTAGCGCAGATCCGCCACCAGTCTGGCTGCTTCTTTCTCCGTTTCATAGACAAAGACTTCGCAGTTTTTGGGGCGGGGTCTCCACACCAGCCCCGACTTCTTCCCTTCCAGATAGCCGCGGAGAGGGCGAATAATGCCGCCGTGACAAACCACAAGGACGCTTTCTTCTTTCCCTTTCATGAGATCCTGCAAGAAGGAGGCGCTTCTTTTTCTCATGGAAGCCACATCCTCCATCCCGAAAGGCGCCGGAAAGAGTTCCGGAAACATCCAGTAAAGCATTGCGGGAAGCCCCATTTGTCCATAGCGTTTTCCCTCACAGGCGCCGAAGTCCACTTCGTTGATCCGTGCGTCCCTTCTCACCTCTTCCTCCGGGTACCCGCTAATCAGGGAAGCCGTGGTGACCGCACGTTTAAGACAGGAGGCATAGACTGCGTCAAACGAAATGCCCTCCAGCTTTCTCCTGATCTCTCCCGCCTGCAGCCTGCCTGTTTCATTTAACGGCAGATCACTCCTGCCCTGCATGAGATGTTGCTTGTTCCAATCGGTTTGCCCATGTCTGGTCAGGTAGATTTTCATTCCCGCCTGCTCTCTTTGACAAGAGCGCCACTGTCTTTTGACCTCACATAAACCTCCTGCGGATCCCAATAGATGCGGTAGCCTCGTTTCCTCACCGCCTTGCAAAAATGAGAGACTCTTTTTCTCAATTCTTCTTCCGTCATTTCTTCGATCTTCTTTCCTGCACAGACCCTCCGGTACAGCGCATGCAACTCCGCACGGTATCGAATTCCTAAAAGGCTCACCGCAAAAAGCATCCTGCTGCACCGCCGCCCTGTGTTGAAAGCCTCCGGAATATCCTTTTTTTCAGGCCAGAAAAACAAGGTCTCTCCTGCTTCATTATACATGCCGGCAAGAAGCCTCCCCTGCTATCCGTGATCTTCGCACCGATCACGCCGACGTCCCTCCTTGCAGCAAACACATCCGGGAGATACAAAACCCGGTAAAATCCCAAATGCGCCAGATTCTCCACCTTCGCATCGATATTCCTGCGAGATAGAAAAATCCATGACCACACGCCTGCCGGCGTCATCAGGCATAGTGCTTGCTGGCAGGATTGGCTGCGGTAGATGTCCTGGAGGTGCGCCAGTGATAGAGCACCTTCGGCACATGAAGCACCCTGCCCTTCCCGCTCATCTCCGCCTGCGCTCCCTGTCCGCAGGATCACATCATAATCCTGAGATCCGTCATATTCCCTTCGGAATCCGGCTTCTTTCAATTCTTCCATGCGGATGACGGTAAAATGACAGATATAATTGTTCGACAGCAGGTAATCCAGATTGAAATCCGGCTTCCGGTTCGGCTCAAAAAAGCGCTTCCCTCCTCCTCACACTTATCTTCATCCGAATAGAGGAGAACCACCTCTTCTCCTGCATGGGCGCCGATTTCCCTTGCCATCTCATACAGGGCGTCCGGCGTGAGGAGATCGTCATGATCCAGAAGGCAGGCATAGTCGCCTGAAGCCATCAGCAGCGCCGCATTCGTGTTCTCCGCAATGCCGTTGTTTCTGCTCAGCCTCAGATAGTGTACTCTTTTGTCACCTTCCGCCGCTTCTTCCACCAGGTGCTGCAGGGGTTCCTTCGAAGCATCCGCCAGAATCAGTTCAAAATTCTCATAGGTCTGGCTCCTTACGCTTGCAATCATCTCTTTCAGATCACGCGGTGGCGTTTCATATAGCGGAACCAGGATGCTGAAGGTCAGCATTTCCCCGGAAGAGGCAATCTCCCGGTACCGCATCCTCTGCGAGGAGAGCGTCTTTTCCGAAGGAGGCTCGTATTGATAGGGAAGGCGCAGGTCTTCTCTCCGCTCCCTTGCCGCACAGAGCGCACTTTCCAGACCGTTTCTTTTTGCATAGGGAAAAAAATTTTCGAACCGCCACAAGCGTATTCATTCTACCTTCTCCTTCCTGCACCTCTTGCCTTCCAGCTTCCTCCTGCTCTACTCCCCCTCAGGATGCCTCTTCCTGCACCTCTTGCCTTCCGGCTTTCTCCTTCTGCAACTCCTCTTCCTTTTTCCAGAATGTTTACCACCATCAGCATGCCTGCCGTATAGAACAGGCCCATGCTGTAAATCATATACCTGGGTTGGGGAAAAATCACAGCACCGACCATCCCCACATTAAAGGCAATGGCCAAAAACGACTTCCGCAAAAAGGGCAATCTCCCTTTCTTTCTTCTTTCGGATCCATAGATAGAAAAGGAAATACAGACCGTACAAAAAGAGGCAAAGAGGAATGAGCGCAGGCATCATCCGACCATTCGTGCAGACCAGGCCCTTTACAATATTATACGCATAGAGTCTCAAGAAAGGGCGGGGATTCTGGTGCAGCAACAACTTGACCAGTTCGCCACTGACGGTATCATAGGCAAGCTCCACCCGCATCTGCTCATCCTGCTTTGCTTCGCTCGCACCGGCGTTAGCGTCTGTCTTTTTCTCTTTCTCCCAAACCATCCTGTGCGTTTGGTCATCCCAATGAAAGTCCTCCGGATGCTCTTTCACAAAGGTCTCTACCGTCGGAATCAGGATATCATAGCCGATGATGTCATAGCTGTCCGCATAATGAGAGGCCGTTTCCACCCAGTCCGCCCCTGCAGGGACATCCGCCATGCGCACCCCTCTTTCTTTACACGCAACAAACAGTGCCCGGAGCAAGGAAACCTTCTCCTGCCCCCACATCGGATGTTCCCGTCCCGTCAGAGCCTTCTCCTTCGCCGGAAGAGTCCTTTTCGCCGGAAATATCCTTCTCGCTGACAGGATCTCTCAAGACGGTCATCTCTTCCGCGTCCTGTTCGGAGCAGGTATAGAGCAGGGTACAGAGAACGGCCTCATGTTTCCCCGTGTGTTCCGCAAAAAAACCGTGTATTTTTTTGTTATACAGACATTCCGCCCTCCCGTTCCCCGCAAAGACAAGCAAAAAGCAGGAGAAGCAGGATCCCGAACTGGAGCGGTATGCGTCTGTTTTTAGGCCAAACATCCTGTACAAAAAAAGAAAAAGCGACAAGGGGAAGGCAAAAAACAAGCTGGGAGCGCAAACCAAGTAACAGGAAGAGATCCACCGCCACAAACAGAAGGGGAAGTACCATCCCTCTCATAGCGCCCCTTCTGCCGCCTGCCTCCGGAGCAAACTCCGCACGCAGTGCCAGAACCAGATGGCAGATCAGGAGCGAAAAGATCGGCATGGCAAGCGACTCCGACATGACCGTCTCCGCATACATGGATCCCCTTGCCGCACCAAAGCGATTGAGGAGAGAAACGGCAAACTGGAACAGGAGCGCAAACAGCGCCATGGTATTGGCTCTTTTTTCCCTTCTGCCTCCCCCTGCAATCCGGTATACGGTTTGTGCAGTGAAAAAGGCCGCATAGGCATTCACCAGTGCCTGCACCACGCCTGCATAGAAGAGATAAGCCGGAAGCCCGTTCCTTAAACTTTCCTCTGAAGTAAGATGCCTCATTCCGGATAAAAAAAGAGGATAAAGATAGGGTCTTCTGGGGGATAAATCCACATAGCCCTGCGAATCCCTGCACCAGATCGGCCCGTCCAGAAAAATAAAAAAGAGATAAAAGATTGCACTGCAGAACAAAAGAAAGAGAAAGAGTCTCCTTTCTCTGTCCTGTTTCCGATCTGCGCTCATGCTCCGTTTCGTCCATCCCTGAATCGTAATGCTTACTCCGTTCTTAAAGAAAAATCGCTCTTGTCCAAGGTGAAGTTGGGATTATAGTAAGGATCTCCTTCTGCAACACCTCCTTGTACCTCTTCCTGAAATGTGCCGACTCTTCGTTGTAGCGTCTGGCATTTTCTCCCGTTAAGTCGTCTCCCCTGGAGGCGGATTCGTAGTGATAAGCCTCGCAGAAAGGTGTGAACACGTTGAGATAGTTTTTTCCGCAGTTTCAGACAGAAATCCACGTCGTTTAAGGAGACGGCAAAGGAAGGGTCAAAGCCGCCCACTTCCTCAAATTTGGCTTTTTGCCACCATCAGGCAGGCGCCGGTTACCGCCGACATGTCCTGCGCATAGCAGAGCCTGCCCATATAGCCGAGATTCTGCCTGCTCATCCCGTAATGCGCATGCCCCGCCGTCCGGTGTGCGCCAAGCCCCAGAATCACCCCTGCATGCTGGATGGTTCTGTCCGGAAAATAGAGTTTTCCGCCGACCGCACCCACATCTTGTCTCTGTGCATACATCAGAAGTTCTTCCAGCCAGTTGACGGTAATGATTTCCACGTCATTGTTTAACAGGACGAGGAAGTCTCCCGACGTTTGTGACACCCCGAAATTCACCACCCTGGAGAAATTAAACGCCTCGCCTTCCGCCCTTTGACAAGTGACGACTTTCACACAATCGGCGTAGGGCTTCTGTTTTAACTCCTCATAGTACCGGAATATCTCCGGCGTGAGACTCCCGTTTTCCACGACCACGACTTCCACATTTTCGTAGGTGGTTTTTGCAAAAATCGAATCGATGCAGCGCCGAAGATCCTGCGTATGATCCTTGTTCGGGATCACGATGGAAATCTTCGGGTCCCCCAGAATCTCATAACTGATCTTGAAGATGGTCTCAAAAGCTCTGGTGCTGGTGATTTTTGAAATGTCGGAATCCATGCCTCCTTAAAATGATCCGCCACTGCTCCCCTTGCCGCTTCAATGGCATAGGACTTGGCGCCGATGTCCTGTGCCGTCGATCCGGCGTGGGAGCGCCAGTAGTACAAGAGTTTCGGCACATGCACAATTTTTTTTGCCCGGTCCGTAAGTCTCAAAATCATGTCGTGATCCTGCGACCCGTCAAATTTGGAACGGAACAGTTCCTCTCCCTGTAAAAGATCCCGGTGAAACACACTGAAATGACAGATATAATTGTTGGCCCGCAGGTTATCGATCGCATAATCCGGCTTGAAATGCATGGTCAGCATGTGGTCGATGCTGTCACCGGAAAAAGTCGTCTCGTCACAGTAAAGATAATCCGCCCCCTCGACGTTTATCACCTTTACATAATCATAGAGGACCTCCGGATGCAGGGATATCATCATGATCCAGCAGGCCGATGTAAGTTCCCTCCGCAAGCGACAGGCAGGCATTGGTATTTCCGGAAATTCCCAGATTCTGTTCCAGCCTCTGATACACGATGCGGGAATCGGCGTTTGCATATTCCTTTACCACCTTCTCCACATAGGCGTGTTCCCTGTCAGATCCGTCCGCCAGACAAAGCTGCCAGTTGGGATAGGTTTGCTGCACCACCGACTCGATCATGTCGCGCAAAAAAACGCTCCGGCGTATTGTAAAGCGGAGTCAAAATGCTGATCGTCACCGGATTTGCAAAACCTCTCTCCTCTGCGCTTCTCTTTCTTCCGCACCCGGGAAAGAGGCGCTCCCGTACCGCTTCATGGCCTGCTTTTTCTTTTTGCCTTTGAGGAAAGTTTTTCGCAGCACCCCGCGAATGGATCCCTGATTTTTCAGGCGATCCCTCTGTCTGATCCCCAAAATGCAGGAGGGAGCGAAGGGGAGCGGAAGCCTTCCACATCGGATTCTTCTTGATGCGATCCAGCTTATATTGCAGCTCTTCATTTTTCTTCCAGGAAAGCCAGCCGCTCCGCCAGATCCGCATTCTTCCTCTTTTTCTCGAAGATACGCATCCTCCTGCTCGCATCCGTCCTGCTTCCTGTTTTCCTCTTCTGCCATCCGCTTAACCTTTCTCTGCCTGCCGTACCATTTCCTGTGTACTTGTAAAAAAAGCATTCCCCGCAGTCATCAAGCTTCTGTCTTTTGCCGCTTTTTCCGGGACCTGCGTGAAAGAGCATCACCCCGAAATCATAGAGCTTCTGTCTGTGCACCCGGTTCCGCATCAGGATACCGACCCGGTAATCTCCCTCCGGCAGGGCATCCGCCCTCATACGAACCCGGAAGCCGCAGAAGTTCACGTTCTTTTGATCCGGAATCTGCTCGGCAATCTCCGGCCGGTATACCTCTTCTACGGGTAGCTCGTAAGCCTCCTTCCCGATCGGATCCTCCGCCTTCTGCGCCCGCAAACGCTCCAAAATCAACTTTTTCATAGAGCGCATTGTCGTCTCCAATGACAAAGGTATATCCCTGAATCAGATAACCGTCCTTCAGAGATTTTTCGAGAGTCCCTGCCGATGCGCAAATAACGGCTGACGAGCCCCGTATATTCCACGCCTGCCCGCACTACTGCATCCCTTCTGATCTTGCCGCGCGCCTGAAAGCATTTCGGGCTGGTAAAGGGAAGTTCGTTCGGAGGTGCAATTTCATTCAGGGTTACCTGCACCTTCATGTTTTCGTTATCGCTGATATAACGGTGCAGGAAGGGATCCACGCCGTCCAGATCCTCATGGATTTCCATGAGTCTTGTAAGCTCTCTCTCCATCCGCGCCATCTTCGTAAGGTCCTTTAAATCATCGCCCCTGCTCAAGGATTCATGATGATAAAGAAAGACATTGTTGCAGCAGACATTGTAATAGCCGCTCTCAAAGAGGTGGTAATTGAGTTCCACATCGTTGAAGGCGACAGCCATGTCCTCCGGAAACCCGCCCATTTCTCGAAAAACGCTTGCCCGGATAAGCAGACAGGCGCCCGTTACCCCAATCATGTCATGGACGCCGCGGTTATAACCGAAGTAGTATTCCTTCCTGTCCGAAAAAAATGCTGCAGCTTATGCACCGGTCCGATGCGGATATTGGCAATCCCGCAGTGCTGAATCAGATCGCAATTCGGATACAAAAGCTTCACCCCGACCGCGCCCGTCCAGGGTTTCTCCGCAAAATACAGCATCTCGGAAAGCCACCCTTCCGTCAGGGCTTCCACATCGTCATTCAAAAAGAGCAGGTAATCCGTCCTGGCTTCTTCCGCTCCGTGATTGCACATGTGGGAAAAATTAAAAGGCTCCGGCTGGTACACATAGTTTGCGCCGAGAAATCCGGGTGTTTTTGGGCAGGGAGGAAATGAGCGTTTCAATCTTCCTTCGGTTTTTCGGCGGAGCTTCCATTGTCCACCAAAAATAAATTCATAGGAAATCCCTGCGTCTTCTCCCTGCGCACACACCGTCTTCATGACCGCATGCAGGCACTGCTTTAACAGCAGCGGATTGTCCTTGGAAGGGATGATGATACTGACCGAATAAGAGGGTTTTTCCCCCGACTCCTCCCTATGGAATTGCGACAGCAGCTCCTGCTTCCGATTCCTTCCCAGATAAAGATCTTCTTTCGCATTTCTGTGAAACAGAACCTCCCGGCAAATGTCCGATCGGGAAATGAAAAATAGCGCTGCGCCTCTTCCATCGGGGAGATCGTTCCGGAGTCTTCCCCCGCCCTTCGCCGTCTGGCGAAGCCCTACTCCTGCCTTGCAAGCAGACAAAAAGCAGATCAGGGCGCCGTCATTTTTTGGGTGGAAGCCCCTTCTCCTGCCAGGGAGAAAATGCTTCCCCTCCTTTGACGCAACCAGCTTTTGCAACGTTTTTCGTTCTGATGGCAAACAGACTGCCCGGATAAAAAAACAGGAGAGGTACGTGTCAGGCGACCAGTCCGGTTTGAAATAAAGGATTCCGGTATTTACCCTCCTCCGAAATCTCATCTTCGTCTCCGTAAAGCAGGGAAATTTCCGGATGTTTGTCGAAGAAATCCCGAATCAGAAAGACTGCGCTTTTTTTCCTTCTTCTCCCTGTCTGCGCTCAAAAAAATCAGAAAAAGGCGCCTGTTTCCTCTGTGCCAGTGCAAGCAGCCCCTGCCAGTTTCTCTCTGAAAAAGGCCCTCCGCTTCCAGTTCGTCATAAAAAAACGTGAAGAGGCTCCTTCTCCTCCTTCTGTTTCCTTCCTGCTTTCTGTTTCCGCGCCTCTTCTACCTGCGCCTTTTTCCTTATCACGGATCCACTCGTTGTAGCTGGTCTGAAGGGTTGCACATTTTCTTTTGTATTCCTGATCGAGCCTGTCTTCCATGACAGACAGCAAAAGCTTGTTTCAAAGACATCCTGTTTACCGTTTTTCTGTGAAATGGCCAGGGCCATTTTTTTACATGGAACTCTTCTTCGTCGAAATCCTCTTCGTCATAATCATAGTCTTCCTCGTCCTCGTCTGCTTCGCTACCGGAAGACTCGATTCCTATGGAGGCGGAACTTCGCTCTCCTTCCATTCCGCTCTTTCTTCCTTCCTTGTCGGATTCCGCTACAGATGGTCCTTCGGAAGCACCACCCGCAAGCGATTTCTTTTCCTCCTGAATCGAAGCGCTGAAGCTGCTTAATTCCTGCAGGGCATCGTCTAAGAGCAGTTCCTTCACGCCACTCTTCTTCCCCTTCTTGCCCGCTTTTTTTATCGGAAACGGTGGTAGGGACCGGATCGCCTTTTTTTCCAGGGCGATTTCTTCCCGGTCCTTTTCTCCTGCTCCTTCCTCCTCCCCTTCCATCTGGTAACGCACCAGATTGGCGGCGATTTCCTGTGGCAGCAGGCTCATCATCATCAGGATGCTGATGACGTTTCCGCTGAGCGGTCCGATCTTTTCCGTATTCAGTCGAATCTCAATGTTCGGATCTTCCGTGTCAAAGACGATGCTCTCATCCGAAAGCCAGGCTCCATTTGGCTTGATCGTAAAGGGTGCGCCGTCCTCCTCTGTCTTTTTCTCCATTCCAGACAATGCGGGAGAGCGTCACAATGCAGGAGGAGAAGGCAGGGTCCAGACGAATGGCCTTTGTGCCCTCTTTGAGCGAGAGATTCAGCTTGACCTGCCCTCTTCCGTTATATTGCTCTTTGGGAAAATAAGAATTTTCTTCCGAAAAGCCTTCCCCGAAGTCCTGATAGATTTGAATCCGACCCTTTTGGGTGCCGAAGGTGGTCCCGTCCGTAATCTCCTTCGGTACCGCCCGGTCTTTGCCGATCAGCTGATGGATTTCCACCAGAGACTTTCTGGCTCCGGTCACATATTTTTTTGAAAATCCTGCTCTTCTTTTTAAGAGTGTTGCGATATTCTCCTTCGTCAGACCCAAATAATCATAGAACTTCTCAATGTGAATCGCCCGTCTCTTGGCATCTTCTTCCAGATAGCTGTAAAGCGCACGGAAGGCGATTTCCCTGGTCGGAATCTTCTTTCCGTAGGTCCATTCGTAATCAATCACCGTCCAAATCGGCCCGTTTACAATGATATTGGAAAAAACAAGGTCATAATCCGCCGCCGGATAATCCTCCCTGTAACTGATCCTGCGAATATATTCCTTAAAGAGCTGGGCAAACTTCTCGATTTCTCCCGATGAAATGCAACGGTCCATCAAAGTGGACAGCGGTACCCCGTTCACAAAGGAGAAGGTGGCGCTGCCGGTTCGATCATCCACCGTACAGTCATTGATCGACAGATCTCCTCCCCTGTACCGGTCCACCAGCGTCAGATATGCATCCCGAATGCTGCGGATGTGTTCTCTGGCGTGCAGGGTAAGCGGATATTTATGCACCTGCAGCCTGCCCAGGGGATCTGCGGCAATATCTGTCCGAATCTGAAATTCCGGCGCCCGGTCATTCGAAAAATTTCGTATAAATCACCGGAAAACCGGGTCCGATGATCACCTCAAAGGAATTGGCAAAATTCGGGTAATTCCGATCTTCAATCAGGAGTCATAGGCATGTTTTTCATTGAAAAGCACCAGTCTGTCCCGGTCAAAAATTAAAAACATTATCCCGAAATTCACCGGGTCTCGGGTAATAAAGATCCGAATGCATCACACTCATGAATTTGTAATCCGGATAGGGATAATAGAAGTGGTATTCATCCACCCCGCAGTTCTTCATGATTTTAATGAGCGCATCCCTGGAGAAGGTTCTGGCAACATCCGTCCCCTCATAGCCTTCAATACCGGAAAACCAGCTGCCCAGATGATCTTCCTTGCAACCGGCAAAATATTTGAGTCCCAGTCTGTTCTCAATGGCAATGACGATCCGCCCGCCGGGAGCCAGATGCTTTTTGCAGCATGTGCAAAAAAATTCTCATAGGGATGATCCGTCCCGATATAGGCCTGCCCGTATTCAAAGACACCGATCAGGAAGATGTACTGGTAGTCTCTGGGAAGCGTAGGCTCAATGTCACGGAAATTGCCCACATGAATCGTCACATTTTCGCAGTTTTTGTTTCGATAAGCATTGACCAGACTGCGCTTTTTAGACAGGTCTACACAGTCCACTTCTCTGGCCTTGGCGGACAGGGTGCCGGTGATGGCGCCGCAACCGCTGCCGACTTCTAACACCTTGGCATTGGGATCCATCGGAATCCACTCGACGATATTGCCCCTCTGCTCCGAGAGATGATACAGGATCGGCCAGGTCGCTCTCTCCTCGATGATGCGTCCATATTCCGATTGGCTGTGATTCTGCACAATGTCCAACAGCTCATCTTCCACTTCGCCGTCGCTGTATAGATCCTTGCCCTGATAATGCGAATAATCCAGCAAAACTCTTCCGATTCTTTCGTTCTCCTGCATGAGACTCCCCATTCTCCCGAGATCATCCAAGGCTCTTTACAGCCACCTTCGATTCCATATCATAGTAACCGACCGTATTCTTGTCGGAAACCACACTTAAATTCAATGCGTCATATAGTCTATGATAAACTGCAAAATCATTTTGTTCAAATCCGGTTACCCCGAAGGAAATCAAATATTCCCCTCCCTGTAACGTCATCTCCTGGTCAAAAGTAACCTCGATTTTGTCTCCTTTTTTGACTGGCTCGGTAAAGGCTTTTTTTCCAGCATGGTATTGGTTCCCGTGATTTCGATTCCCATCACGTTTTTGATGGTAAAAGCAAAAATGGGAGCCGGCAGATTCTTCTTGAATTCCACCTTCATGCCGATCCGGAACGGTTGCCCCTTGGTAACCGAAGCCACCCGCCTGTGGTAGGCATCCATGACATAATAGTCAACGATCTGTGCATTGCTATCCCCGTATGTCAACATGGCGGGATTCCGTACGTTCTCGTCCTTCGTTTCTGTCTCCGGCGACCGATCCGCCGCCTTCTTCGCCGCCTCCTTCAGTTCCTCATCGTCCAGAAGCGTCTTTGTTTTCCCCGCTTCCTTCACCATCTCCGGGATGGGGTAGAGACCGACCAGCACCTGTTTGTAGATGTCGATCATTTCCTTGGGAGCCCCCTCTCCCAGCTTCACCCCCTTGTTCAGAAGGACGGCGCGGTCACAGTATTTGCTGATACTGGAGAGATCGTGGGACACAAAGAGAATGGTTTTCCCCGCATTTTTAAATTCTTCAAATTTGTGATAGCATTTGGCCTGAAAAAAAACGTCTCCGACGGAAAGTGCCTCGTCCACAATCAGAATTTCCGGATCAATGCTGATGGCAACTGCAAACGCCAGGCGGACAAACATTCCGCTGGAATAGGTTTTTGACCGGCTGATACACATAATCGCCGATATCGGCAAAAGCGAGGATATCGTCCATTCTGGCCTTGATCTCCTCCTCGGAGAAGCCGATCATCATGCCGTTTAAATAAATATTGTCAATCCCGTTATATTCCATGTTGAAGCCCGCCCCCAGCTCCAGAAGGGCGGAAATGTGTCCGTCCACCTCTACTTCCCCTTCGCTGGGCGTCAGGACGCCTGTGATGATCTTCAAAATGGTCGATTTTCCGCTGCCGTTCGTGCCAATAATCCCGACTGTTTCCCCTCTCCGAATCTCCAAATCCACATGAGAAAGCGCCATGCTTTCCGTATAGCGATCTTTTTAGGAGCCCCAGAGCATCCTTCAACCGGTCCGACTGCTTCCTGTACAACTTGTACATCTTGGAAAGATTCCTGACGCGAATTGCAATTTCTTTTTCCATAAGTAATCGATCCTTCCCGTTAAAGCACGTCTGCAAAGTGGACCTTGCTGCGTTTGAAGATGAGTGAGCCGATGCCGAACAAAGCGACGGTAAAGATCCAAAAGTAGGTGGACGAGTAGAAGTGGGAAAAGAAAAGTTCTTTGTCGTACACGCTGCTGCGGAAGCCGTTCACGATATAGACCATGGGATTCAGTTTGATCAGCCATTTATAGCGGTCCGGAACGCGGTTGATATCCCAGAGGATCGGGGTCGCCCACTGCCCAAGCTGGAGGGCAATCGAAATGATCTGAGACAGGTCTCTGAAAAAAATACCTGCACCCGCACAGGTCGTGTAACAAATGCCCAGAACAAGGATGAATTCACAGAGCATATAATAAAAATCTGCAAACTGTAAAGAGTGGGAGAAAAACCGTAGGCAATGGCAACGCCAAAACAGAATCACGGTAAAAAAAACAGATGGATGAAGAGGGCGGCAATCACCTTGATTAAAGGCAGAATGCTGATCTTAAATACCACTTTTTTTACCAGATAATTGTATTCCAGTAAAGACCCGGTCCCCGAGGAAAGCGCTTCCGAAAAGAAAAACCAGGGCACCAGTCCCGCGGTCAGAAAGAGCACATAAGGCACGTCCAGTCCCTGCGCCACCATCTGTGCCCTTGTATTGAAGATGACATCAAAGACCATCCAATACATGAAAACAGTGACCACCGGCTGCACCAGTGCCCACACGACTCCCATGTAAGATCCCGCATATCTCTTTTTAAAATCATTGACCGCCAGCCGCCAGATGAGTTTTCTCGAATGGAATAACTCGATCGGCAGCACCATCAGCTTGTCATAAGAAAGCGCAAAGCTCACCGCCCCCAGTGTCAGGAGAGCACAGGCACAGGCCTTCTTGAGGCGCTCGGTCTGCGGATCGGCAAGTGCATTATGATGAAGAACAATGAAAAGAGCAAAGACTGCGCAGACAAGCGTAAAGAGAAAGATATTGACTTTCTTTTTCCTGCGCCACTGCCTCTTGTCTGCTGTATTTGCACTCAAGCATTCATCCTCCTGTACTCTGCAAAACTCCCCCACCTGGTATCTTTTTCCGACAGGTTTAATGCCACACCCTCTTCCAGAGGCCAGTCAATCCCGATCTCCGGATCGTTGTATGCCAGTCCTCCCTCGTCATCCGGATGATAAAAGTCGGAACACTTATAGGCAAATTCCGCCGTATCCGACAGCACCAGAAAACCATGTGCGAAATTCTTCGGAATGTAGAACTGCTTCTTATTTTTCCGCCGTCAACAGAACGCCGAACCATTTGCCGAAGGTCGCCGAGTCTTTTCGCAGATCCACTGCCACATCAAAGACTTTTCCGCTCACCACACGCACGATCTTGTCCTGCGGATGATGTTTTTGAAAATGCAGGCCGCGCAGCACGCCCCTTGTGGATGAGGATTGGTTGTCCTGCACGAATTCCATGTCGATTCCGGCAGCGACAAACTGTTCCTTCTGATAGGTCTCCATAAAATAGCCTCTTGCATCCCCGAACACCTGCGGTGTGATGACGCGAAGCCCTTCAATTTCACACGTTTCGATCTGTATCTGTCCCATAACGCTTCCTTTCTGTCCTAGTGCCCGTCACCTTCCGCCACAATGCTGCCGGTGCCTTCTCCTGTTCCGGAAGGATTCTCCGAAGAAGCCTGTTCTTCCGTTTCCTCTTCCGGTTCTTCCTGCCCGGCATTCGGATCCCCGATTTCCGCCTTCCAGACATCGGCAGGCATGTGGAAGCCTTTCATTTCTTTCAGAGACAGAAAATAGGTTCCGTCATCCGGAAGGGTGAAAGTGATAATGCCGTCCTTATCCGAATCCGTATGTTCCTCTGCCCTCATATCCGCCTTACGGACCAGAAGCCTGGTAGAATAGACCGAGAAAGCCGTTCCCTTTTAACAACACATGATCGTTGTCCACAACACGAACCGTAATCTGGTGTCCGTTCACCGTGGCATCCATGGTCACGGACTTCCCGTCCCCTCTGTCTCCGTCTCTTCTTCCGTCTCCGGTTCGTCAAAAAGGATTCGTCAGAGACAAATCCTCTCAAATCATTTCCGATCTGCTCTCCATAAGGCGTTTTTTTGCCCAATGACTTCTCCCTTCGCCTCCGGAATTTCCTTCGACTTCACCTGCGCATTTGCCCTGCGTAAAAAGTCCGTATTGGAAGCGAAAACGATGAAAAACACGAGCGCCACCGACACAAGAGCGGCAAAGATTCCCTTTCGAATCAAAATGAGCATCCACCTGTCACCTCGTCCATCCCGGAGTCCTGTCCCGCATGCATGTCCAGGGGTACGGGACTCCTCTGTTTACATACCACTACAAGGATCCCCAATCAGAGTCCGTCCGCAACCTCACGCAGATATTTCCCGTACTCGGTCTTCATCAGAGGTTCTGCCAGTTTCAACAGCTGCTTCTGATCAATAAAGCCCTTTTTAAAGGCGATCTCTTCAATACAGGAAATGTAAAGCCCCTGCCTCTTTTTGAAAAGCGGCAACGAAGTCGGCTGCATCCAGAAGGTCGTCATGCGTGCCGGTATCCAGCCAGGCAAAACCTCTTCCCAGCCTCTCTACCCGGAGTTTCCCTCCGCCAGATAGGCATTGTTAACGGCGGTAATTTCGATTTCTCCCCTTGCGGAAGGTTTGACCTGCTTTGCAATTTCCACGACCTGGTTGTCATAGAAGTAAAGACCCGGTACCGCATAATTGCTCTTCGGGTTCTGCGGCTTTTCCTCGATGGAAAGTGCAATCCCGTCCTCTCCGAACTCCACCACTCCGTAAGCGCGCGGATCTCTGACGTAATAACCGAAGACCGTCGCTCCCTCTTCTCTTTGCGCTACCTGTTCCAGCACACGGGAGAAGCTTTGTCCGTAAAAATATTATCGCCCAGAACCAGAGCCACATGGTCCTGTCCGATAAAATCTTCTCCAATCAGAAAAGCGTCTGCAAGACCTCTCGGCTCTTCCTGTACCGCATAGGAAAAAGAAAGTCCCAGCTGGCTTCCATCTCCGAACAGCTCGCGAAACACCGGTAAATCTCTGGGGGTTGAGATGATCAGAATTTCCCGAATGCCTGCAAGCATCAAGGTGGAGAGCGGATAGTAGATCATCGGTTTGTCGTAAACCGGCATGATCTGTTTGGACACCGCTCTGGTTAACGGATAAAGTCTCGTACCGGAACCTCCGGCAAGAATAATTCCTTTCATGCGCTTTCCCCTTCGTTTCGATGGAACTGATTCCAGATGATGATCGGTGGCACATACAATCTTGATGGCGATAAGTGGTACATACGTCCCTAATGATTACAGGTGGTACATACTGTCGTAATAACTCTGATAGGCGCCGCTTGTCACATGCTCCATCCACTCCGGGTGGGCAAAATACCAACGAATCGTCTTCCTGATCCCATCGGCGAACATGGTATCCGGCTCCCAACCGATCTCCGCCTTGATCTTATCCGGTGCGATGGCATACCGACGATCATGCCCCTTTCTATCCTCCACATAAGTGATCAGGTCTTCGTTCAAATGATTCCTGCGGGGATCGTTTTCCGGCAGAACCTCTTTTAACTGCTCGATAATGGTCTTCACAATCTCGATATTTTGCTTCTCATTATGCCCGCCGATGTTATAGGTCTCGAAGAGCCTTCCCTTCTCCTGCACCATGTCGATGGCCTTCGCATGGTCTTCCACGTAGAGCCAGTCTCGTACATTTTTGCCGTCCCCGTATACCGGAAGCTTTTTTCCTTCCAGCGCATTGTGGATCATCAGCGGAATCAGCTTTTCAGGAAACTGATAAGGTCCGTAGTTATTTGAACAGTTCGTGATATTGGCCGGGAAATGATAGGTATCCATATAGGCCTTTACGAGCAGATCGCTCCCCGCCTTGGAGGCACTGTAGGGACTGTGCGGTGCATAGGGCGTCGTTTCATAAAAATAGCCGCCGTCCTCCGGAAGAGAACCGTAGACCTCGTCCGTGGACACATGGAGAAACTTCTTATCTTCCTGAAAGCTGCCGTCTTCCCTCTCCCATGCCTTCTTTGCCGCATTCAGCATGGTCGCCGTTCCGAGCACATTGGTTTCGACAAACACCTCCGGGTGGAGAATACTCCGATCCACATGAGATTCCGCCGCAAAATGCACGACACGGTCAATCTCGTTCTCTGCAAAAATCTTCTCAATGGCCTCTCTGTCACAGACATTCGCCTTGATAAAGGTATAATTGTCCTGCTTCTCCACCTCCCGCAGATTTTCCGGATTTCCCGCATAGGTCAGGGCATCCACGTTAATGATGCGGATCTCCTTCCCGTATTTGCGAAACATATAGAGGATGTAGTTGGAGCCGATAAATCCGGCGCCTCCGGTAACCAGATAAGTTCTCATAAATTTTCCCTCTTAAAATCTTCCTCTGCAACCGTCTAGCGAAGAATGTTCATGTCTACCCTGGTGCTGATACCGGGGATTCTGCCCTTGGAAGTATACTGCCACATATTATGTCTGGTTCTTGTATAGCTGGGCGCTGCCGCATATTGCGCCAGCCAGATGCTGTGCGCCGTCAGAGTAGGGGTATTGATCCGGCTCGTGAGCCAGGTCTTATTGGCATAAATACCGGCACGCACTCCCCTGCTGGCCAGCGTCTGGCAGAAGGTACGGCAGACAGTCGTTCTGGTGTCTACATCAATGCCGTCCGCTCTTCCGCCACTGGCTTCCACGTCCAGATAGGCCGGGAAGGAAAGGTTGTATCCCTGAATCAGACTGTACACGAAGGAAGCCTCTTCGACCGCCTCTACATCATTGACCGCCTGTGTAAAGAAATAAACGCCCACCTTGATGCCCGCATTTTGCGCCCCTTGAATGTTTCTTCTGAAATAAGGATCCTCAATCAGCGCTCCGGTGGAAGAGCCGCGGTAACCGCAGCGGATGATCGCGAAATTGACGCCGGAATTCTTGACTGCGTTCCAGTCGATATTCCGGTTCCACTTGGAAACATCAATCCCCATGCTTCCGGAAGACAGCTGCAACACGCCATCGGCACCGAATTGATACTTCACACCCAAAATCACCTGGGAACCGGTCACCTTGTTTCCGTTCTTGTCAAAATAGTACGTCTTACCATCCAATGTCTGCCAGCCGGTATAGATTTGAGAGGTGGGGTTTGCATTCTTAATATAAAACTCCGTAAAGCGGGAATAATCCTCCGCCTTCGCCTCTCTGAAATTGTTACCGTCTTTGACATGAGACGATGTTCCCGTTCACATCCTTTAACACATCTCCGCCGTTCTTCACCGTCACGGAGACAGAAGCGCTCTTGTCGCTCCTTAACTTAGAGGTGGCCGTTACCTTCGCACTTCCTGCGCCAACCCCCTTCACATTCCCGTTTGCATCCACCGTGCAGACCTTGGAATCGGAAGAAGTCCAGGTGACATCGGAAGAACTGAGGCCGCTCACCTGTGCTTTTTACCCAGAGCTTCCACCTACTAACAGCGTAAGAGAAGAAGGAGTCAGGGGTGATCGAACCGTTTTCTCCGTCCTGCACATTTACCTGCAGGGTACTGGTGGAGCCATCGGCAAAGGTCGCCTTTAAGGTTGCCTCTCCCGCCTTTTGGCCGGTGACCGTGGTTCCGTTAAGGGAAACCACTCCCGTATCCGGCTTTCCTGCATCAATGCTCCAGGTCACTTCCTTGCCGTTTTGATCCGTTCGCGGGGACAGCGTGGTGGACACCCTGACAGACAGGGTGGAAGCACCGATGGAAAATCTTGTTCGTCTCGCTTAGTCTCTGCTGCGCGGAAGAACTGCTTGCCGCCGAAGACGACGTTCCGCCGGAAGAAGTACCCGTTCCGGAAGCAGAGCTTGACGCCGTGGATGCGCTCGAGGCGCTGTTCGAAGCCCCTGTGTTGGTTCCCTGCTGCATGCTCCCTGTATCGGAAGAGGAAGCCCCCATATTGCCGGAAAAAAATAATAAACTTTCCCGGAAACGATGTCAAGACGGGCGCTCATCGGATCCTTGATCTGCGACTTGTCGATTTTCTGAAACCCGGATCCGTCTCCGCCCGGATGATTGCTCTCTACAAACTCCACCGTATCCTTCAGTACGGACTCCACCGGGATATCCTTTTTCTGGGTATCCTCCTTGGCTGCGTTGACCTGGGATTCCTTCTTGATTTCATCGCTGACATCGACGACTTTGTAAGCGATCTGATTCGATACAGTCACTTTTCTGGCTACCGTATCGATGTGATAATTCGCGTACTTGTCTCCCTCAATCGGAAGCTGTGTCACCACATAGGATCCTGCAGGCGCCTTAGCCAGGTAGATGATCCCGTCCTGATCGTCATCTGTATACTCTTTGGTGCTGCCATCCGGCCCCAGCACGGAAGCGCGGAGGGGAATCCCCGTCACCAACCTTCTTCCATTTACAAATTTGATCTTCAGATCCGACTTGATTGTCATCACCACGCAGGTGATATTGATGCTTCTATTTTTTTGTTGTCTGCCTGCGAAGAAGAAGCTGAAGACGCAGCATCCGATGCCGTCTCCGCGTTTGCTGCCGAAGCAGATGCCGCTGCCGAAGCAGATGCCGCTGCAGACGCCTCCTGGCTTGCCCTTTGCGCTTCTTCTGCCGCTGCACGCCCGCCGTCTGTGCGTCTCCAATCGCCACAAGGCCGCTCTCGCCGATTACCCTCACATCATCTAACTGCGATCCGATGCCGGAAAAAGCGGAAACCGCCCTTTCTTTTGGACTTCGCAGAAGCATAAACTGCAAACACGGAAGCCCCCGCTGTCACTACCACCAAGCCTGTAGCGATGATGATTTTTGCCAAGCGCCCCCATGCCTCTTTTTTCTGACTGTGCGTCTTCTCGTCCTTCCTCTTTCCGCCCTCGTGCGGGTTTCGTTTGCCGCACGCAGACCTTCCTCCCTCGTGCGGGTTTCGTTTTGCCTCGTGTAACCCCGCCGCCCCTCGTACGAGCCTCGTTCGCCATACGCAGACTTTCTGCCCGTCTGCTCCGGACATCCGCTCCCGCTCTCTTCTTTGCTGCGCGAGCGACATCCTCAAAGCTGTCATCTAATAGGAAGTCATCAAAATTGACTTTTCCGGTTCCATTCTTACGATTCTTCATTCTTTCACGATCCCCTGCATCCCTTCTCTATCGTTGAAAAACCGATACGGGTTCTGTATTTTTCTATTTCTGACACTCGTATCAACTCTAACATTTTTTTACCCGGTTATTGCAAGTTGTTACAATACTGTGACAGTCAAACCGTCAAACATTAAAGACCACGATACCGACAATGATGCAGAGCATCCCCAGACACTTTCTACCGGTAATCTTTTCCTGAAAGGTTAGTCTGGACAGGAACATGACCAGAATATAACTGATTGGTTCCAGGACAATGACCTGCATATAGTTCAGCACCTTATAAGCAAAAATCGTAATCAGCATGGAAATCCCCAGCATCAGATACCCGCTGATCACAAAGCGGTTCAGATATTCCGAAAAAAAATCTTTATGCGCCTTCATGGCGCTCTTTTTCAGAAGAATTTTGCGAAGTAGAGGCTAAGAGCTCGGAAACAAGCATCACTAGAAAATAAGGATTCATGCGCTTACACCCTCTTTCTCTGTTTTTTTCTCGTCTCCATTCATACAGATAATACCGATCATCACGAGCACGATCCCAAGAAGCTGGTTCCACTTCACACCCTCATGAAAGAGAACGATGCTCCAAATGAGGGACCAGATCAGCCCCATTGCCTTATTGGCATAGGCAACGGAGAGCTCAAAGTGTTTAATGAGCTGCTGCCAGAGCAGCGCATAGACACCCAGCACACAGACCTCTAAAAACAGGAGGCCGATAAAGGCAGGGGAAAAAACCTTCTGCCCCGATACCAGTTTGGCGATCACGGTATTCACACTGTAAATGCCGACCACCAGCTGCAGCAAAAGGATCTTGATCCATGAAGCTTTTTTTCTCGTATTCCTTTCCTATCCTTCATTGTGCCGTCTCCTTTTCTCCCAGGATGGCAGATGCGAAGTGGGAAGCGATTTTTTCTATCGCGTCGTCCTTCAGATGAATATTATCCGTGAGGTATTCCTTGTAATTGTCATAAGAAATCAGGCCGTAATAATTGTCGATAAAACTAACACCCTGCATCTCGCAGACATCATGCTCCTTGGTCCAGTATACCGGAAGCTTCCCGTTTCCGAGATTCTCCGTATCCCCGTCTCCGTAGGTTCCATCTGCATTCCTGCTCAGACAGTACGGCATCGAAAGGACGACAATCGTCGCCTTCGGCCATTTTTCCTTTAGCGCCGAGAGACCCAGGTTCAAAGCGCCGGCAAAAGTCACCGGATCGGAATCGTTCTGATTGGCAAAGGGCGGCGCACCGGTCAGATAGTCGGTTCCGTCATACATAATCGCAATGAGGTCCGGCTCGCCGAACGCTCCGTCCTGCAATACCTGCAGTGCCTGTGCATATCTCTCATCCTGAAAAAGAGGAGGGTTATCGGCAAGAACTCCCAGATTTCCCGCCTTCAAATAACTGGTGACATACAAAAAACCGAAGAGGTCAATCGGATCGTTCCCGCTGTACCCCGCACTCTTGGCTGCCACACGGCTTCCCGGAAAGGCCGCATTGTAAACCTTTGCGCCAGTCTTTTTCGCAATGCGATCCGCCAGTCCTCCCTCTCCTCTTTCATCCGAGAAGGGATCGTTTCCCAGACAGAGAATCGTTCGATAAGGGTTCTTCTTCAGATCTCTTTGCCCCAGGAAAAGAAGATCTTCGACCTCTACCTCATAATCGCCCTTGGTATCTTCTGTCACTTCCACGGACTGCTTTTGATTCCACAGATAAGTCCTCACCAGAATAAACAAAACGATCACGCCGATCAGGCTTAGGAGCACAAGGTGAATCACAAAAAGATTCCCCCCTCTCCGTCTCGTTCTCTTCCGTTTTCCGTGATTCCGATCTCCTCCTCTACTTCCGCTTCCCCGTTCTCTTGCATACGAATCTTTTTCTATTCTCTTCATAGAGACCTGTACTCCCGTTGATCTTCCACTTGCGTAAGTGCAACCAAAACCCTTTCCGGCGCCCGAATGCAGCCACTCCCGCACACCATTCCGGCTGCTTCCGGAAATCTTCCTACGGCGCAGGGTGCAGTTGTTTTAGCGCCCCTGTATCCCGGTAGAGCGTATAATCTCCGAAGGTGCCGATTTTTGAGATATCCGTAGTCCTCCGGTGATGCATCGATTTTCTTTGTATTATTTAAAACCAGATAGGTACAGTCTTCCTTTCTAAGTACCTGATTTAACTTCCGCATGACAATGCCGTCTTGTCTCTCCATTTCCTCATGCACCCGGATCATAGTACCCCCACCTGGCCTCTACCATATCCCTCCCAAACGGAAGAAGGATATTCGTATCGTACTGCCTGACAAAATAAACCAGCTCCGAAGGGAAGGCCGCCCTCACCCTGGCAGGCATCTCCTGCGTGTTTCCCTCTTCTTTTTCCCTTCCGTTTGCCCCGGAACAGAACCCTGCTGCCTGTCCGCAGACGGCGAAAGATCGGCTGCCTGATCCTTCCGGATCGCATCCGCTAGCTCAATCACGACCTGCGGCAGGTGATACGCATTCTGCGCCCTGCTGATATAGGGATTGTCCTTACGATAGACATATTTGCCACACAGCAGGATGGCGGATACCATGAGCAAAAAGCAAAACAGTCTTTTTTTACAATAGGAAAGTGCCCGTACCCCTGCATAGGCGATGGTCATTCCCATTGGGATCAGCCAGAGAATCCGGTAATAGGTGTCCCCCTCGTCAAAAGCGGCGACAAAGACGATTCTCGTCACCGGAAGCAGGAAACACGCAAGCAGAATCAGAGGCACAATCACCAGTACGATCCGGATGTGCCTTCTGCGCTCGCGCACAAACAAAAATCCCAGGGCAGTCAGATAAAGAAGGAGGTAGAAGCCTCCCCCTCCATATTGTTGCAAGATAACGACGCACTCTCTGAAAATCCCGTACATATCTTATGCTCCCCGGTAAAACAAATAAAGCAGGATGTAAAACACATTCGGCAGACAGCAAAGAAAAGCCGGAATCACCGAGCGGATCTTTTTGGTATAAAGCAGAAAGAAAAAAAGGAGAGCAGCATGATGAGCCCCGTTAGCAGCACCACTCCCATGGAGGTGGAGATCTGCGCCAGCAGATTCACTAGGGTTAACAGGATAAAGGGTGCATACCGCTCTCTCTTGCTATTCTTATCCTTCCTTCGCCTTTCCGTCAGCCTCTGAAGTCGAATCGTGTTTTCCAAAAAGCATCAGAAAAACATACACCGTCAGCGCCACCACGGCATTTGCCATGACGCTCTTCCCCTGCCAGGTTCTGGTCATCAGAAAGGTTTCCGGCGTGTAGATGGAGTTGTTGCCGAACATTTGAAGCAGCGCCAGAAAGACCATGAAAACAGGAAGATCATTCTGTCTTCCCCTCACAAGGATTCTGCCGCTCTCCATCAGCACCAGATCGGTAAAAAAATCAGGAAAAAAACAGCGATAGCACCGTATGCGCCACGATCGCCGCATGGATCCCGGAAGCTTTTGCGAGAAAGGCGGTCCACATCGTGATGACCGACAGGGGCATGCCGGATATCCAGCGTCGTAGAGATTCCCGTGTAGGGCAGGATCCGGTTCATCGTCCCCGTTTGCTGCGCCAGCTTTCGACTCCGTCACATAATAGGCGTCGTCTCCGTCAAAAGAGGCCTGCGTAAAAAGCATATACAGCTGAAAAAAACAGCAGAACAAAAAAACAGCGCCCAGTACAGGATGGCCTCTTTTTGTATAACGCTGTTTATAGTCGGTAATATCCCGGTAGGGATCCATCAGGGCTTCCGGTTCCGGAAAATGATCTCCCGGAAACAGCTGCAATACCCCCACCCTGCGCAGGCGCAGGATCAGATCCCTCGCCCCAAAGGCCGTGAAAAAAATACCATGCCCGCCAGGTAGATCCGGTAGGTGAAGACAAAGGAATCATACCGGTTCAAAAAGCATACAGGGAACGGCAATCACCTCAAACAGCGCAAAAGAGAGCAGCTGCCCCGTCACAAAGGTGAGTGCCACCGACTGCCTGTTCCTCGGTAAAAAACGAAAGGACAGCACGCCGATCAAAAAAGGACATAGCACAAGTAAGAGGAGAAGGATCAGTACCTGCAAAAGATCAATCGACTTCCACCTCATTTTCCTGATTCGTACTCTCGTGGTATTCCTGCTCCGTATTGACATTCCAGATATTGGACTTGTCTGTCCTGCCGGACAGGATGTTTTTGACCGCTTCAAAGGAAGTTCCCATTGAATGGTCGATATTGTTATAACGATGCTGCCCGTTTCTGCCGACACAGTAAAGATTATCAATGGTATTCAGGTACTTCACCAAAGTGTCAATCTGCTCATAGGTGTCGAAGTAAGCCGGATAAGCCTTCTTGACACGCTCCACATGGTAGTCAAGGACCTTTGAAGGATCGTCAATCAGCTTCAGGGTCACCATCTCTCTAATGGCACGCCTAGCGAAATCGGCATCCTCCATCGTCCACATCCGATCTCCTTCGTTGCAGAAATATTCCAGACCCATCCACACCGTATGGGACAGATCCTTGACCAGATAAGGAGACCAGTTGTTGTAAATCTGGAAACGTCCCATTTTGACCGTGCGATCCTGCACGTACACCCAATTATCCGGCACAATATTCCCAATGGTTTTGCGTCCCGTCTTGTTCTCCAGATTCAGGTGCGGAATCAACACACCAAGCGTCATATAATCCCGGTAAGGCAGACCGGCGGCGATCTGCGCCACTTCCTGCGGCACCTCATTCATTCCACCAACCAGATCCCTTAGTGGCATGGAGGAAATCACTAGGTCGCCATCCATCCGCACTTCCTTCCCGTCCTGCAAATAGGTGAGCCCGCTTATATGGTTCTGCCCGTCTTTGTGGATCTTCACCACACGTGCCGAGGTCAGAATTCTGCCGCCCAGCTTCTCCACCTCTTTGGCCGTCACTTCCCAGAGCTCGCCCGGCCCCAGTTTCGGATACGAAAATTCCTCTATCAGAGAGGTTTCCACCTTCCGGTTCTTGACGTGGAAGATTTTCTCCAGCGCATCCTTTAACACTGCGCCGATGGAAACCCCCTTCGTGCGCTGCGCTCCCCAGGACGGGTCAATTTCGGACGGATGCCTCCCCCAGAGATTCTCCGTATAATATTCGAAGAACATGGAATACAATTTCCGCCCGAAGCGGTTGATATAAAAGTCTTCCAGAGACTTCTCTTCCCTCTTGTGAACCAGGGAGGCGAGGTAGCTGCATCCTACCTCCAGCGTGGTCCATACGCCGAAATTCCGAAACGTTTCCGGTTTCAGCGAGATCGGATAATCATAAAATTTGCGGTTAAAAAGATGCGGGAAACACGCTCTCTGTTGAGCATGACCCGGTCTTCCTTCTGCGGGTCCGGTCCTCCCTCTTTCAGATTCACCTTCCGGTTTAAAAACCAGATCGTCTGCGGCAGGCGCTCCCTGCGTCGGTAACATCTTCTGCCACCATGCATTGACTTCCGGCATCTTGGAAAAGAAACGGTGTCCGCCCATATCCATCCGGTTCCCCTTGTAATTCACCGTTTTGGAAATACCGCCAAACTGGGTACTCTCTTCAAAAACGACCACCTCATAGGCATCGCTCTTTGTCAGTAGTTCATAGGCCGCTGTCAGTCCTGCCGGACCCGCGCCGATGATGAGTGCTCTTTTTTTCATACTAAATCTCCTGCTGTGTTTATTGAAATCGATCCCTTGGATCCGAAACGGAGCCCGGAAGAAAGGAATCCCCACTTCTCGAAACAGTTACCCTATTGTAGCGCATTTTTTTCCCGCACTGAAAAGATGCCGGAAAAGATCCGGAAAAGCGAAAGACCGCCGCGAAAACGGTTGCCGCCACCTAGCAAGGTTCTCACCCCGAAACACGCAGAGATCCCCCTCGAAAACGGTTGCCACTTGCAAGGTGTGTTATAATGGTCACACTACGCAAAAAAACGGTTTTTATACTATAGGAGGTTTTTAGATGTTACAAAAGAAATATTTATCCACCCTTGCCTGTCTGGCGTTTAGCTTGACGCTGAGTTCCTTCCTTGGCGGCTGCTCCCTCCACAAACAGGCGGACGGAAGTGCGGATGCGTCCTCACAGGCACAGTCTTCTGTAAGCACAGGCAGTTCCGCCTCTTCGCAGGCGCAGGCCTCCGGAGATGCCGGCAGTTCCTCCACCGCACAGGGCGCCCAGTCGGATGCTTCGGCGTCCCCCTCTGCAAATGCTGAAAATACAGGCAGCGCCTCTTCCGAGCCGGATACCACCTTTGATCTTGTCTTCATCGGAGACTCGCAGTTCAACAACGGAAGGGATGACCACACCTCGATTCCCGACCTCACCTCCGGCCTACTGAATGCGGACAGCTTTGTCAACCTCGGAAGCCCGGGTACCCCCGCCACGACCGGCAGAACTTCCAACAGGCAGCTGCCCTCTCAGATGACCAATAACAATTTTGTCTCGGTTTCCAATGCGATCGCCGGACGTGCATCCTCCGATGTGTTAAAGGGTTATACCGCCTACGACTCCTTTTCCCGGGTTATCCCGTCCAAAGTCGACTATTATATTATCGAATACGGATACAACGATTATCAGCTGGGAAGAGACCTCTCCGACCAGAAATGGACACAGAACCCCGCCACCTACTTCGGAGCCTTAACCAGCGGTATCTCCACGTTAACAGACGCCTCTCCCAAGGCAAAATTCGTGGTCTGCGGCCCCGGCTATGCGCTCTTCTTCAATGCCAAGGGCGCTTACATCGGCGACAGCAACATTGTTTCCAAGGGCGTGGGAACCCTTTCGCAATATGCGCAGATGGCACAAAACGCCGCTCGGGACAAGGATGCGCTGTTCCTGGACTGCTATTTCGGACATGAATTCAATCTGAATCAATATACAACCGACGATTATCTGATGAAGGACGGCGTACACTTTACCAACCGCGGGCGCATCACCGTCTCTCACGCCCTCGCCAGACTGATTAATAAGGACAGGGGCGTCACCCGCAAGATCCTGACGGCGTACTGGATATCGGCAATTTCCACTGATCCAACCATAAGCAGACCGGCAGGGAACTTCGTCTCGTTCCCGCCGGTCTTTAATTTCTCCTATCGCCAGCCCATACCTCTTTTTCCTCTGGCCTTACCTTTCTTCCTTCTGTCCTTTACTGATCTGGAACACCTTCTCCGCATGCAGGTCATTCAAGCGGAATTCAAAATTCCTTCTTGCCGTCAGCGCCATATTGGTGAGCATCATTCCGGCAAAAAGATTGCACAGCCGCCACCATGGTAAAACAGCAGACGATAAGTGTCGGGAAGCGCAGCACCTTCCCGGTGCGCCAATACTCCATTAAAACCGGCACCATGAAAAAGATTGACGCCGCTGCTAACGCCCCGCCAAGGAGCGTAAAGAATCCCATCGGTCGGTAATCCCGATACAGTTTGATCATCGTGCGAATCACACGGAATCCGTCCCGGTACGTATTCAATTTAGAGGAGGACCCCTCCGGACGATCCCTGTATTCGATAATGACATTGTCGATTGCCATATTATTGGAGACCGCATGAATCGTCATCTCCGTCTCAATCTCAAACCCCTTGGACAGGACCGGAAAAGTTTTGACAAATTCATAGGAAAAGGCTCTGTAGCCGGTCATGATATCCCGGATATTGCACTGGAAAAGACGGTTGATTGCGCCGCGAACCAGGCTGTTTCCAAAATTATGAAAGGGTCTTTTGTTCTCCGTGAAATAGGTCGAAGACAGCCGGTCTCCCACCACCATATCCGCATTGTGATGCAGCACCAGATCCACCATCTTCCTGGCGGACTCCATCGGATAGGTATCATCCCCGTCCACCATTACATAGCACTGCGCATCAATTTCGCGAAACATCCGGCGGATGACATTTCCCTTTCCCTGCATATATTCATTTCGCACGATCGCCCCTGCGCCCCGTGCCAGGGAGCTGCGTGCGATCCGTCGAGTATTGTTGTATACATAGACGGTTGCTTCGGGAAGCGCAGCCTTCGCATCCCGTACCACCTTTTCAATCGTTTTTTTCCTCGTTGTAACAAGGAATTAAGACAGCGACCTTATCCATGGGCGTTCCCTACCTCCTATTCCTCCCAGCCGTAATATGACTTATACCAGCTTACAAAAACGCGAAAGCCCTTCTTTCAGGGAAGTGTCCGGCTTAAACCCGAAGTCTTTTTCCAGTTCGCTCGTATCGGCGTAGGTTTGATAGACATCCCCCGGCTGCATCGGAAGAAATTCCTTTTTGGCTTCTCTTCCCAGCGCTTCCTCCAGATCCTTCACGAAATCCATCAGCTTCTCGGGATGGTTGTTTCCAATATTGTAAATCTTGTAGCAAACGCCCTTGGCGCTTGGAAGCGGCGGATGTGTTAACATTGCACAGATACCGGTTACGATGTCATCGATATAAGTAAAGTCTCTTCTCATATCCCCGTGATTGAAAATCCGGACCGTCTCTCCCTTTTTTTGATTTTTTTCCGTAAAAGAAAAAAATAAGCCATATCAGGTCTGCCCATCGGGCCGTAGACCGTGAAGAAACGCAGTCCCGTCACCGGAATCCCATAAAGCTTGCTATAGGCATGTGCCAGCAGCTCATCCGACTTCTTGGTCGCCGCATAAAGCGAAACCGGCTCATCCACCTGATCTTCCGTAGAAAAAGGCACCTTGGTATTTCCTCCGTACACCGAAGAAGAGGAGGCAAAAATCAGGTGCTCCACCGGATAATTCCTGCAAGCTTCCAAAATCTCGTAAAAATCCGATCAGGTTCGAATGAATATAGGAATCCGGATGATCGATCGAATAACGCACCCCCGCCTGCGCCGCCAGGTTCACTACGATCTGCGGTTTCTTCTCTTCAAACAGTTTGCGAAGCGTTTCCCGATCCGCAATATCGCCCCTCACAAAATCGAAGGTTCCACAGTTCTCCCCTCCACCGGTTTCTTGCAGGATCCGCAGCCTCTCCTCCTTGAGAGAGACATCGTAATAATCATTCATCTCATCGATGCCGCAGACCTCAGCACCTGCCTCCAACAGCCGTTTGGTCAGGTAAAATCCGATAAAGCCCGCAGCCCCTGTGACCAAATATGTTTTCTTTGGATCAATCCCGTTCTGGTTCATGTCATTTTCACTCCTGCTTCCTGTATTGCTCTCTACTTTCCTGCCTCATTTGCACTTCACGAATCCGCCCCGTGATAAGAATTCCGTTTGCAATTCCTTCTATCTTATCCCATCTGCGGCATTTTTTTGAAATGCCTCAAAAGCCCTATATTCCATCTGTGGCATTTTTTGAAATGCCTTTCAAAAGCTTCCATCCGTACACATAGACCGGGTAGGCCTGCTCTCTCCCCTCCTGTGCGATCAATAATGTAAGTCCTAACTCCTGCGCATTGGCAAGCGGAATGCGGGAAAAAAAGATATTTGCAATGCAGAGTGCGAAGTGCCTTCGGATCGATATACAGATTCCGATCGGTGAGTCCCGGCAGGGATTTCCGGTTCATCTGCAGCACCGAATCCGTGCCGGACACCAGATAACAGCGGGCGCCCCACCCGTCAAAATACTGCCTGGACGACTCCACCCGGTCAAGCGCCGGTGCAATGACACGCCGAAATTTTTCCTTATAGGCCTGGGGGTAATACCCCAGATAGCCGTCCACCGTTGCAATGCCGTTATATTCCAATACCGCCGGATACATCCCGTAGGCAGCCGCATATTCTCCCGGTTGGTAGGAAAGTTCCTTTTTGATCTTGTCAAATACCGGCGCAGAATAGAATTCGCCAAAGCTCATCTCATCCGGACTGCGCCCTTCATGCCGCAGCCGATAGTAGGCGCTATAGGCGGAATGATAGAGATCATTGTATCCCGTATTCCCCAGAAGCACCGATGCCATGGCAAGAAACGGAAGCAGGTGCGCCATCCACCTCTTTTTTCCCCACAGATGGTCGTCGCAAAGGATGCAGCCAAACAGCAGATACCAAAGGAACGGATTCAGGAAAATCGTCCGGTTAAACTGAAATCCCTGTAACGGCGGAAGCAGGGCAAAAAAGCCGTCCCGCACCGGGGCATTGTCATACAGCCCGTAAATGAGCGAATTCAGAATCAGCAAAAAAAAGCAGAGGTTCACGAAAGGGAGACTGAAACCGCCTGCCCCATGGTTTCCTCTTTTTGCTTTTCTTCTCTTTCTCAGAGGGCGGAGATGGACCAGATTGACATAGAGGAGATAGCAGAGGCAAAGAGGCATTACAAAGAATAGATGCCTGTCGTCCACATGCATCATGCCGTTTCGAAACACATCCACCGCCTCCCTCCAACAGGCAGGTAATGTCAGCGCCGCTTCCTGCATGGTGCTCCTGATGGAAACCGTATGGGAAAACAGCATCAGTCGAAACAGGCGGTACTCCACGCAGACATAGCCACAGGCAAGAACAGGGAAGGGCAAGGAGCAGCGGCAAAGAAAGAGAAGCAAAGATTCCCTTCTTCTTTTTGCTTAGAGCCTCTTCTCCGGTCTAAGAGAGATGCCTCTCGTTCCCCTCGCAAAGCGCTGCGCACCCAGAGAACCAGGATGGCTACAAACAAATATGTAAGGAGAAAGAACCCGAAATAGGAAAAATAAGAGACCATCGGATAGCAGAACAGAAGGACATAGTCCCTTACGGACGGCCTGCGATAGATCCGCAAAAGCAGATAGAGCAGAAACGGAAGAGAGGCAAAGGCAATGCCAAAATTGGGGAAGAGGTTCAAAATGCCGTATCCCAGAGCGCAGAGAAGAACCCGCCCCCTGATCCGCAAAAAAACTTCTCACTGCAAAAAGCATTCTTTTGCCAAAAAAATATCCCGACAGAACGGCGATCAAAACCTTCAGAAGATAGGAAAGCACATAAGCGGTAAAAAGCCGGAAAAAAAGCAGATAAAGCGGCGCCGGCATCTGGTATTCGGAGGGCAGGTAATCGCGATCGATTCCTCCCAGAAAGGGAACGGTCGCATGACCGGCAAAAAAGGTGCCGCTCTCTTTCAGGATTTTGTACTGCGGAACAAAAAGGTCCAGATTGTCATGAACGGCGATCTGCGCCTTCTCTCCTTCGATGGCATAAAAGAGAGTCGTCGCACAAAAAAAGAAGGACGCAACACACGCCAAACACATACGAGACCCTGCCCCGACTTGCCGCTTCCTGTCGCATCATCGCAGCCCGTGTTTCAGATTCAACAGCACAAAGCGTACATTCGTTGTAAAATAGCGGTGCATCAGGCGCTTCGGATCTTGCAACAGTCGAAAGAGCCACTCCAGGTAGCATTCCTGCATCCACTTCGGCGCCCGTCTGGATGTCCCCGCCTGAAAAATCAAAAGGCGGCACCGACCCCGAACATGATGCCGGAGACCCTCCCTGCGTGCTCATACATCCACCGCTCCTGCTTCGGCGCTCCAAGACCCACCCAGATAAAATCCGGTCTGGACGCATTGATCATACGGACGGCTTCTTCGTCCTCTTCCTCCGTCATGGGACGAAAGGGCGGAGAGTACATCCCTGCAATCTGCAGCTTCGGATATTTGCGCCGCAGATTCTTTTCCAACTGATGCAGGGTTTCCTCCGTACTCCCGTAAAAGAAATGGCGAAACCCTTTTCCCTCCGAATAGCGCAAAAGCGCCGGAAGAAGATCCGGCCCTGCAACGCGCCTGGCACCTGAAAAGCCTTTTTTTCTACACAAAAAAACAAGGGGCTTCCCGTCCGGAAGCGCCATCATCGCATCCCTGTGGGCACGCAAATAGGCAGGGTCGTCATAGGCCATGACGGTGGTATGCACATTGGAGACGCAGACATAGCCCCCGCGGTATTCCTCCAGGTGACTTGTGAGCTCCGTGATCACTTCCCGAATGCTGGTGATCGCCACCGGAACCCCCAGCACCGAACAAACCGGAAAGGGCGGTTTCTTTTGCAGTACCAACCGGTCCCGACACTTTCTTTTGCCCCACCAACCGCGTCAGGCTCTTTCTTTGCAGCATCAACTGCGTCAGGCTCTTTCTGAGTGGCACCGGCAGACCCGGACTCCACCCTCGTTGGATAAGATGTCTCTTCGCTCATAGGCCACGCTCTTCTCCACCTGCCCTGTGTGCCGCCTCTTCATTCCCGGCAAGCACTGCCTCCACAATCTTCATCCGAAAACCGGCATCAATAAAAATCACAGTGCTTGCAGAAAGGGTAATTCTGTCTTCCGGAAGCGATGAGACGCCTGGCTTCCATGAATTTCTCACTCTCCCAGGCTTCTTTTAACGGCATCTCATGCAAATCGCCGAAATCCGTCACCTCAAAGTTATCACAACAACAGAGCCCCATTTTTACCGTTCGGCATGATCCACATATCGGTAAACGGCAGGGAGGCAGGTCTCCTTCACGACCTTTTCCGTCGCCTGCTTATTCGGCGCGGAACCTGCACGGTTGGTTAAGACCTCCTGCAGGTACCGCATCTGCACCAGGATTTCCAGATCCTTGAATTCTTCCTCATGCGCCTTTACATAGTCATGGATTTCCTGCAGATTCTTGTGCAGCTTCATCTCCAGACTGTAATTGTTGATAATGAGCTGGTTGATGTAAGGCTGAATCTGCTTCACCTTGTCTACCGTTAGCGTTAACCCGTTCGTCGACATGAAGATGAAACTCTCCGGCAGCTTCTTCCTTGCATATTCGTGAAATTCCACGATCCTCGGATCCAGCCACGGCTCGTTGTTTCCATATAAAGTCAGATGTCCCTTGTAGCCCCAGTCCGCCAGCTGGTCGATAATGGAATAATACAGATCCTCTTCCATTTTTTTAAAAAGGGCGCTTCTCCGCATTCTTGTTCGCCGTACAAAAAGCACAGGTGGAATTGCACCGGTTCACGGTTTCGATGTTGACCACATTCGGCATCGGAACTTCACTCCGATTTAAAAACCACTCCGTATAGGCTCTCTGGGTCTTGCCCTCTTCATAAACTGCAACTTCAAATAGGCATTGCTTGCCAATAGCGGGAAGTGTTTGCGCATATACCAGCCGAAACTCCCCATAAAATTATTGACCTTAATCGGCATCTCTTTCCTCATCTTTCTGTCCATATTACACTTCGTCAGTATGCACTATCATAGCACATTTCGAGGAAGCCGTAAAAACAGAAGCTGTAAAAAGAAAGGTCGAAACAAAGGCGAACGGAATAGGAATTGGATTCTTTACTCCCGAACCCCAAACTTTTCCAAAATATAATCCATATCTTTATCTCCCCTTCCGGAAAGATTCATCAGGATCGCGCCCCGATGCATGGTTCTTGCAAGCTTCATTCCGTAAGCGATCGCATGAGAGCTCTCAATCGCCGGTATGATTCCCTCCATGCGGGAAAGGGTAAAAAACGCATCAATGGTTTCTTCGTCGTTTACCGTATCGTACTGCACCCTTCCGATGTCGTGCAAAAAAGCGTGCTCCGGACCGGAGGAAGGATAATCCAGACCGCTCGCAACGGAATACACCGGCGCCGGATCTCCATTTTCATCTTTTAACATCAGGCTGTTAAAACCGTGCATAATGCCCTCTTCTCCGTAGGTGAGACTTGCCGCATGATCTCCGAGCTTCTTTCCTCTTCCAAGCGGCTCTATGCCGTACAGCGTCACCGGATCCTGCAGGAAGCCGGAAAACAGCCCCATGGCATTCGACCCTCCGCCCACACAGGCAACGACTGCATCCGGTAACTCCCCCGTCATTTCCAAAAACTGCTCTCTGGCTTCGATCCCGACCACACTCTGAAAATCGCGGACCATCATCGGGAAGGGATGCGGCCCGACCACAGAGCCGATACAATAAATGGCATCCTTGTACTCCTTCAAATACGCGGCAAAGGCGGCATCCACCGCTTCCTTCAGGGTGGCAAGCCCTTCCTTCACCTCAATCACCCTCGCCCCTAAAAATCTTCATTCTGGCGACGTTGGGCGCCTGCTTCTGAATATCCACGGCTCCCATATAGATGTCACATTCCAGCCCGAAATAGGCTGCTGCCGTAGCCAGTGCCACCCCATGCTGTCCTGCGCCCGTCTCCGCAATCACCTTCTTTCTCCCCATGTACTTTGCTAACAGCGCCTCTCCCATGCAATGGTTTAATTTATGGGCGCCGGTATGATTCAAATCCTCCCGCTTCACATAGAGCTGCGCCCCCGTACCGATCCGGTTGGAGAGCCTCTCCAAATGGGAAATCGGCGTCGGCCTGCCCTGAAACTCTTTCCTGATCCTCCGGAGTTCCGCAATAAACCTCCTGGACTTTGAAATCGTCTGATACGCCTGATTGATTTCATCCATCGCCTTCTTTAATTCCTCCGGAATATAGGCGCCGCCATATTTTCCGAAATAACCGTTTTCATCCGGGTAGTTCTTGAAATAAGCCGTAAAATCCACTTTGTACTGTTCCATCGTTGTTCCTCCTTCGTTACTCCCGCCCTGTTGCAGGATGCGATTTCTCCCGCCGTTTCACGGGATGTGCCTGTGCCTTTCTCTGCCACCTCCCCTGCCGTTTCCTGCGGCTTTCCAGTAAAGAGGGATGTAAAAAAATCTCTCCTCTCTGCCACGAGTCCACTCACGCAAAAAGTCCCTGACAAAGAAAATGTTCTTTGCCAAGGACGAATAAATCTATTATCCGCGGTGCCACCTTGTTTCATCGCAGGCGAAGCTGTGTATAAGCCACGCGCGATGCCGCTTTGCAGGATACCAACATATCCCCGGGAACTGACGCATCCCAACGCGTTGCAGAATACTCCGGATTCTCCGTTTCCCTGCACCCTCCGCGGTCCATTTGATCCTGTGTTTCTTGCCTGCTTCTCAGCATCGCAGACTCTCTGTAAAGGCATCAAGACCGTTATCTCCGCTTCAACGGTTTCACAATCTGCAGTTGTTGAAACGCATTCTACAGGGAAGCGGCAATCCTGTCAAGCGGATTTTATCATAGCCAGTTCGCACCATCTTTAAGTGAAATCGCTTAAAGATCCAGCCTATTTTTGGGCAATTTTCCCTATAGTTATACCATTCTAACAGCCTTATAATGGCAATATCCACGATAAAAAGAAGGGGCTTTTTTCTATCGCCTAAGCTGACTCATTCCAGGACCTTGCTGCAGGACAGACAGATCTTTTAAAGAGCGGGCAAGGGCAGGTCTATTCCCAAAGGCTTGGGACTGCGAGAGGGGAGAGTGGGAGTGAATTTTTAAATTTCAGAATTTCCATTTTTCTCGTCTCTCGCCATCAATCCGGTCCAGTTCTGTTCGTAAATTTCTTTTCGCTATATTCTGACCCTTCTCTCCCCTTCCTTCCATTGCTTGCTCTAAAATCAAATATTTCCTCAGGCTTAGGACCGTAAAATAAAACCTCTTTTTGCAGCTCGGAAATATATGGTGTATGCTCAATGATCGAACCTATCTTTCCCATATCAATTCTATCAATTATTCTCTTTAATGCGGCAATACAAACACGATTCTTTGTCAAAGATAAAAAAATTCAAAATAATTAATTTTTTTATTCCCCTCTTTGATCGCCGCATTTGGAAACACATACATTCTGTTTTCCAGCTCCTTCTCCGAGGAAAGAACCTGTTTCATACCGGCTTCACTAAGTTGTGGATACAAACATGAACCACAGTCATAGATCGGGGCGATTCTTACCGTTCCCAGTTCCTTGTTTACCAAAAATCCCCAATTCCCATTATGACGGTCAAAGTTTCCTAAAAAAGCATCCATGAGAAACATCTCCCAAAAAGCGTTTTCTAATTCTTCCGGTGGTAGTAAGCTCTGCTGGTGGATCGTTTCCAGAATGTCCACCAGTTCAGTTCCATAACCCTCCTCTGAACTACTAATCACTGTATTTTTTTAGGAAGCAAAATCCCTTAATTCATAGCCTCCTTCTGTAAAATCTTTGCAAGCCACCACCACTTTACCTCTATACGTTCCCAGTAAGGTTTGTTGTGTGTCTATCCCCACACTCGAGAAGATGTGGCATGATATATACTCGCTGATACAGCTATTTGTATATGACAATTCGGTCTTATTCCTCGCTGCAGGGGGAAATTTGAGCATATACACTGCTCCGTCATAAGTAATGCCAATCTTCTTTCCATTTCCCCTCCATACATATAGAGCTTATTCTCTTGACATGCGGTAAAATCCATTTGCATCCTATTCTACTTCCAATCCCAAATATTTTTTTCTCAAATATTTTGCCTCTTCATCCGATATTTCGCAATCGTACAGTGCCATATTAATGGAGCCATATAATTCTCCCCAATAGCAATCCATCAAAGAGGATTTCTCTTTTTCCCCCTGCACAAACACATCTATATCGCTCTTCAAATATTCCGGTAATGTCAATTCCCATATTTCTTCTTCCTGCATCATTTTTCCTCCTGTCTACGAATTCTCTCTGCTTCCCTGTCAAAACCCTTTTCCCTAGAAGAAAATCCCGTATATTCAAATGCTTTATTCCGTTGCGACTCATATCGAATTCATCCAATTAGACGAAGCATCACAGACTTCCCCGACCGGTGAATTCCGGTCAGAACTTTGATAATGTCCTTTCCAATGAACGGTTTTATCTTATCAATGTATCTTACTCGATGAATCATTTAGGGCGCCCTCCTCCCCGCTTTGCGGACAATTAAATTCTATTATACTGGATATTTAAGCTGGCAAGAGTATTTTTGATTCGATATAACTGACAAAAATAAAAATATGACCTTATGATCAATCTGACGTTGAATTCATTGATTTTTATTGTACAAGTAGCAGGGTGATGCTATGCATAAATGGCGTTCGTTCAGAAAGACGATTGAGGAAAAGCGCACTTTCATGAGAAAAAATGATATGCTTGGAGCGCAACATCAACGTATACATATCATCATGAATCGAATCAGGCAGAATATAGATTCCATGCAAAAGTCAACCCTCAAGCAAATAGTCGATCACCTTTACAATCCTGATCCCGTCCTCTGTCTGTGTCCTATCACTGTCCAATGCAATCACGATCTTCTCATAACTGTCCCGAATTTTACGAAGCGGGGCCAGTTCACGCTCCCTGGTCTCCGGGGCGTTCATCGTCTCTGTGACCTGAATATATTTCTTCTCGTCCGCCCGCGTTACGATAAAATCCACTTCCTGGTTATCAATCTTGCCGATGGCGACGTCATAGCGTCGGCGCAGCAACTCAAAAATAGATCATGTTTTTCCAGAATATGACCGGTGTCTCCTCCGCGGTATCCCAGCAGGTAGCTCCGCAGGCCGATATCGACAATATAATACTTGCCGAGGGTTCGCAGATATTCTTTTCCCTTGATGTCAAAACGTTTGATCTCGTAAAAGATATAAGCCTCGGTCAAGGCCTCGATATAGGAGAGAATGGTCTGCGTCGCCGGTTTTGTTTTGCGATTGCCACCCTCCAGAAGCCCCTCATTCACCAGCGCATTGCCGATGGATGTGGCTGACGTATTGTTGCCTATGTTGTCCGCAAGGAAGAGGATGATTTTACGCAACAGTATGGGATCCGTAATCATTTTGCGACCCTTGCGCCGTTCCCGCTCCAGAATGTCATTAACGACTGCAGCAGAATAAACGCCATCGAGGGCAGCCGTCACCCTGTCAATCTCCAGGCCAACATCCGCCAGCATCGGCATCCCGCCAAAGCGGGCATAGGCGTCAAACAACTCCCGTTCCTCATAAATTTCTCCCTCTGCGTCGGTGATTCGCCTTCTCGTGCCTCCGGCGAAGATTTTTCGCTCCGTAACCACATAGCCGTGAAAAATCCAGGAACTCCCGGAAAGAAAGGGGAAGCACCTTGATCTCAACATAACGCCCAGACAGGTAGGGTGGAGAGTTCAGAAGACAAAAGATAGGCATTGGAGCCGGTGAGATAGATATCACAGTCGAAATCTATCCGAAACGAATTGACGGCATTTTCCCACCCTTTGATCCGCTGTACCTCGTCAAAAAACAGATACATGCGCCGATTCGGCAGGATTCGCTCCTTCACATATGCGTAAAAGTCCCTCTCATCCATCTCGGAAAACCGCATGGATTCAAAAATTCATTTCTATGATCTGCATCTCCTGAACGCCGCTTTCCCGCAGGTGCTCCGCCATCAGCTTCATCAAACTGGACTTTCCGCAGCGACGAATACCGGTCATGACCTTTATCATTTCTGTATCCTGAAATGCGATCATTCGGTTCAGGTACAAATCCCTTTTCTTTAATGCCGTGTTCTGCATCGTATCAGCACCGCCTTTTTGCTCATTATGATAATACAAAAATGGTAAAAAAACAAGTTTGTAGACTCAAATCTACAAACTTTGCATGATTGCACTTGTTTTCTTCGCTTGTTTTCTTCGCTTGTTTTCTTCGCTTGTTTTCTTCGCTTATTTTCTTCGCTTGTTTTTCCCTCTTGTTTTGAACTAACATCAAGCGATCACCTAACATCTTCTGATGGCTTCGACCAGCTGCTCCACCGCCCCTGCGGGAAACCAGAGCGTCTTCCACTGTGATGGTTTCGCGGCAACCTCCCACGTCATAGGTAATGATTCTGGCTCCGCAGGCTTTCCGCCTCGAGATTGACCGTCGGAAAGGTATCTTCAACCGTCGGATTGACAAAGACGGAAGCGCCACTGTAAAAAAACATGCCAGTTCCTCTGCCGAATCGGTTCTGGCAACAGGGTATATCACACATCGCAGGTCAGACCTCGTATATTTCTTTTTGGATTTCTTCACACTGTGATTTTTTTCAACCCTACCAATACAATACAGAAACGCTCCTTGTCCCCGGCAACCATTCCTCTCCGATTCAGTAAATCGGCGATTTTGTAAAAAAATCATACAGTCCTTTTTTTCTGTCCAAAGTGACGCAACCCCCAGAAGAATTCTGCGCCCAAGCTGTGACGGTGCTGCACCGATATATTTCTGATAGGTTTGGTCGATTTCCACCTGTGTCCGCCTATGAAACACTTCTTTATTTACGGTATTTCTTTCTACACGAACCGGATAATCCTTCAAAAAACTTTGTCTCACCTGCTGTGCCAACCATTCCGACGGCGCAATCAGAGTCAGATTGGGCACTCCTGTAAAAGACCTTTTTTTTCTCAGATAATTGTCCTTGGAATGGTCTATCCAGCAGGAAGCCGGGTATTGATGTTTCTGCGGGCAGCGAAAACACTGCCGCTTCCACCTGTCGCAGCCCACCGCGATATAATGCGCACAGTGCCCCGTAAATGCCCAGCAGTCGTGAAGCGTCCATCTTACCTCCATCTCCGGATGGCGCTTGACCCAATCAAAGAGCAATTCATAATGGATATAATAGCCATGCAGATTGTGTAACCACAGGATATCCGGATGAAAATCTTCCGCCCAGCGCAGGAATTCCCTGGTCGCTGTGGTACTTGCCAGACCATGCCGGTCAAAAGCGCGTGTCACCAGCAAATGCACATAGAGATCCGTCTTCCCGCCTATGCGAACTGCATATTTCCTCACTGCTTCCGGAATCTCTTCCGGTCTGTTGCGCCCGTATGCTATTTTGACTTCCACTCCCCTTTGCTCATAGCGCTCTGCAAGATCCGCACAGATCTTTCCTGTGCTTCCGATGCCGCAGACAGAGTTGATGAGCAGGAGCTTTTTGCGTCAGATTTTTCCTGTTTGCATCTCATTTTCTTATATATGTCGGCTCAATGACATATCCTAACAGCCAATGCAATATCACACTCACTTCATACATGCACTACGCTCTGTCGTCTGCTTTTTTTGTTAAGTTTGCATACGCAGACGCTAAGCCAAGCGTGATCATCAAAGATATCCCTCCCCAAACCACGATGGGCAACGTTCCTACCGTCCTTTTCGCAATGGCATGGACATAATTAATGACCGGAACATGAATCAGAAACGCATACGGACTCAGATTACCCAGCCATTGCATTGCACCTTTTTTTCTAGTAAATGCGACACAAATCCTTTTTGCGCTAGCAAAAACATATACTATGAAAGCGGAGAGCGGTAGAAAAAAAGGATATCATTTGCAAACTGATCTACCACTTGATTTTCTGACTCGTACATAATCAGTGCCACTGAGAGCACCATCAATCCTACCTCTATCAGTCCGGCGCAACATTCCAAACGCAACGTTTCTCTGTAGTTGAAAACATCCCCGGATGTATCGTTTCTTTTATCCGCCCAGTGCAACCCCACTAAGATTCCAATCCAAAAATCTCCGACACGGAAATAGGGAGATTCATAGGTAATCCACCAAGAACGTTCTCCCATAAAACGGTAACTCAATAACGCAACACACACCATGACGAGATATGTAAGAACCGCATATAATAACAGTCTTTTTTTAGAAATCTTTACAGCCAGGCGAATGAGAATCGGGAAGAGAAAGTATAGAAAAACCATTGCCGAGAGATACCATGTCACAATATTGAACTGCGAAAAGATATCGTTTCTCGAAACCAATCATCGATCAGTAACAGATTTAACAGGAACTTTAAGCCAAACTTTCCCCAGACCACCTCATTACGAAAAGGAAATATAATTGGCAAAAGCAGCAAATACCAGCATCACTATGTGCAACGGGTATAATTTTTTTATTTTTTTGATACGCATACCGGAGCCGACTTACAATGCCCCGTGGCAGACGCTCGCATTTACTTCCATAATGATATGACATTAAAAAAAGCCGGATAAAACTAGGAAAATAGAGACACCATACGGTCCCCATCGTCCCTCCACCGTAATATGGTATAGAAAGATTGATAAAAAGGCAATTGCTCGCACTCCCTGTAAGGAAGGGATTTTTTTCTGTCATGTTCTTCCTTCCTGCTTGAATGCTATCAATCATCAAGCACCCCTTTTCTCTCCACATAGATGCTTTTTACAACCGTATGGATGCTTTGAAACAACTTATCCTCCACATGACAGAATACTTTTTTTCGGATAACCTCTATGATTACGGCCGTCAACATGACAATCAGTACATAACCAACCATACATAAGTACCGCCACAAACCTTCTTGCACCAAATCAGGCACCGGTATAAAGTATTCTATGATGCTTCTGATGAGCCTATCCAAAAATATACATCGGAAAAACAAATTTTGCGATTTTATTTATCCACTCCGACTGAAAATTCCATCGATGAAATAATTCAAAAGTACTAATTGCAAACACCAGCATCAGCACACAGCACCCTCTGCTAAATGGCATAAAATAACCAAAGGGCATGGATTTTCCCACAAAAAGGGAGGCTACATAATTGAATACCATCATTAACGTAAAATCAATGCCAGCTACTAAAACCAAACATTGGGTTCTGACCCTGTCAAGAAGTTGATATTTCTTGATATACTGCAATATCACATAGGAGCATATCATGATTACCCAGTTCGTCGTATACGATCCATTGGGACCATAATATAAAAAGGTAGGAATCACTATAAATAGTCCAGCTAAGATCAATGTAACCTAGCGAAACGTTTTCTTATCTGCCTTAGATACCAGCAAATTTAAATACGGAGACAGCAACACCAGTATAAAATATGCCGTCGCATACCAATACCGTCCCGTCGCAGTTGGAAAAGACTGTTGACAATAAACTCTAAATCCGGCTGAGTTCCCTGAATCACTGCAACGATGCTTGTCAGCATCGAATAAATCCAGATCATACAGAGAAAGGAAAACATTTTTTTCCAATTCTGCTCCACACCAAAATAACCGGATATCGTCATAAATCCATGATTGTTCAATCCTGTCAGCGTGACGATCAGGGTTGTTAACAATAACCATATCCTTACCGGCCCTCCCTCATTCGGATGAGGAAAGAATTGCAGATATACATGACCTTCTATCACGAAAAACATACAAATCAAACGATAAACTTCTATTCCGCTACTTCTCGTTTTTTAAGGAGACCGTGTGATCCATTCCGTTTTTACTCTCTCTGCACCATCATCATGATGTGAACAATTTACTTTTTGTCGCGCATTACAGCAATTCCATTTTTTTGAAGACCAAAAATCTGTGGTTGCCGATATAAGGCTCTGACAATCGCCAAGCGTTGCCTCTGTCCTCCAGAAAACGTACCCCACGTTCTCCTAAAATCGTATCTAATTCATCTTCGCATTCCCTGACAAACCCATCTAATCTCGCCTGCCACAAGGCTTGCCAAACAAGCTTATCGTCTATTTTTCTCCTCATCGACTCCAAAAAGCAACATTTTTCTTTTTACAGTTCCATCCACAAGGTATATAGACTGTGGAACATAACCAATTACTCTACTATATTCAAATGGAATCTGAAAAATATTGATTCCATCCATCTCCACTCTGCCCTGTTGTGGTATTTTTTGCAAACATATTTTGCATCAGATCTTCCTGTTTGCATCTCATTTCCTTGCCTATGTCGGCTCAATCTCTTTTCTCTGGGTTCATTTCCTGACTATATCTGAATGTCCCCGATTTTCTTTCTCTCTCCGGTTATTACATCTATAACCGTCATGTCTCTCAATAATTCTTTTCCTTCACTGAAAGACAAGAAGGTCAAATTCCCATTTTCATCCCTCGACTCCCTATATACTGCCTCTCTCCATGCATCTTCCACAGCTATTTCCGGAATATCTGACGCATCTTTTTTTCACAAAAAAATGCATTATTCCCCAAATTATTGATACATACCAGCTTATAACCTCTTCGGTTTAATAAATATGTGAATGCTCCTAACGATGCGCCCCAATATAAGTTGGAATAATGCGCCTCTGTTCTATAGAAACTTTTTCTCGTATGGAATCGACACAGTCTCCCTGGATCCAAATATCGGATTGTATTCACAGATTAATATCTGTGGATCTATAGCAGTTAATCGCATTCAAGACCCAATAATCATTTCCATCCAGATCTACACTTAATAACCCTACATTCCCAGAGTACCCACTCTCGGATATCAGTTCGTTTATATTATCTCTTGTAATAAACGCACCTTTTGCTTCTATCGTTCTTCTCAATATATGCTCTGGCTCCTTAGTGCATGCATCCACTCCTTGGAGCCGTCCATAACCAAACCCTTCCAACTATTATGGAGTAATAAAAAAACCGAGTGTTGCACTCGCTGTAATCTTCTACCCCAAACTCCACAAATGTTTTTTGCGGCAAATACGTATGATGAATAATATACTGTAATAGTCCATCTTCATTATTCTGTGAAAACACTCTAAATCCATAATCATCCCAATTCGTGGGAATAAAAGGAAACTTTTCAGAATCCCACATCATCATTTTTACGCTCAACAAGGTCTCCCCAACAACCATCAAATCACTCTCATGAGCAGAAGATTTCTCATACCGCGGAAAAAGATTTCGTAATTTTTGTTTAATTCCCATGCTTTTTATCTCCTATCTCTTCGCATATACAAATAAGTCCATATCTATTCTATTTTTGTGCCTGTGGATCAGCCGCCATGCAATAGCAAAGGTATCGTTCCACTCATGCCCTGCAGTCCAGAAAGCACTCCGTTTTCAACTGAGAGCGCAGTGAAGGCAATTAGCAACGCTACCATCAACCGAGCAAATATCCCCTTACGACTATAACGTTCCCCGCTAGAAGGCTGATAAGCAGAAAGACGTCCATATATCATTAAATAAAAAGACCAAAAGAAATCTTTCTTCCATCGCACCTGCCAGTATGGCAACTGTCGGGAGCAACAGAGATCATAAGAAGAATTCTATCTGCATTTTTTAATAATCTTCCGGATAATGATCTCAGGTCCTCTACAAACAAAAAGAAAAGGAAAATGCCGATAACCAACCCCAAGGTCGCATAAATACTTCTATCTATTGTCAGATTCTGAACGTAAGTTTCTGGAAACAATATGAACATTGTATTCCACACATGTTTTCCATAGAATGGCAATAAAATCTAGAGGATACTTAAAAAGCAACCGCATAGCTTTTTGTACGATACTGTGTAACCGGCACTTTCTAAGGCTGTTTGGATAGCAACGCCAGCCCCATCCTGGAACGTCATCTGAACAGTGTGAATTCCGTCATCACCTATAAATGTCCCGTATCTGACAACCCCTATTCCCCACCATAGTTGTTGTGCCATTAATCCTTTTCACGCACGTTTGGTGCAAACGAATGATATCTTATGAAATTCAGATACACCTGAGGCAATGCCGCAATATAAAATCCTGCTAGCATAAACAGCAGCGTGAGCAACGATTTCCCACACTCCTCACATTTTCTTCTTCCCGCCTGGTAACCTTCCTTCCATTTTCGTAAGATTGACCCGCATTCTATGAACAGAACGGTAGAAAAAAGTCCCATTATTTCAAGTATATAAATAGTACGAATGTTATATGCTAGGTAACTGAGCACGCCACCGAAGAAAAAAATTTTCAATCTCTTTCTTCCTTGTGATTTTTAATCCAACCCATACCATCTCGGCCGCAGCGATTGCAATAAACGCAGCTAATGCATCCGTCAATGGATAAATGATTAGGCCATAAAAGAAAACAAGAAGAAGGATAACTAGAAAAGCATTCCTTAGGAGCGCAAATCTCTTATTCGTTCTGATGCCGAAATCTTTCAGGAATTTCAAATATACTAGGAACAGGACGGAATATAACATGCTGCTTACCAACCACCATGTATGGCCGGAAGCAATTCCCAATATCTCATCGATATGTTGGGACAATCCCAGAAGCACAGGAAATACAAAGCCTCTATAGTCCCCGCCTCCCCAAACTTTAATCAGGGCTATCTATATCAGATAGCTTGAAGTGTCCTGACGAAAACAAACTGTCACCTATCATGGCATATTCCCATGCATCCCCGACATACTTTTTCTCTGGTAATTCCTGCAACAACCTGAAGGCACAAGACCCCCAGAAATACAATCAAAAATGTCACTGGTATTTTCCAGCTTTTTCCTCTAAAAGCTTTTCCGTTTTTTTCCTCTCTTTTGCAAGGCTCTTTTTTCCAGCCGGTCCCCTTTTCATTTCAACCTTCACTTCGAACCCTCACTGTTCCAAACAACCCTCCTGGTCTTTCTGCTAAAAAGTCACACCACACGCATCTTTTTAGGGTTTATTGACTCCCGCTCTGACGGCTGAGTCGTCATCCACCATGGCAATCTCATAATCATACTCAATGATATGGTGAGGTATTGATGGCTAGCTCCTCTTGCTATCCAGTCTACCGTTTGCTCTCTCCAGATGCATTTTCAGAAATTATATCTGCTAGTTCTTCAATGTGGAAAGCCACTCTCTCTTCCCTGCTAAGTTTCTTCATCCAACTCACAAAGTCTTTATTCTCCCAAGGCATTTTTCTGCCAAAATGATATCGCCATGGGTATACTGTTTCTCCCGTTATATGGTTCCTGATATCTCTAATATCACCCAGTACTTTTGCTGGATTACCACCGACAACGGCATATTGTTTAACGTTTTTTGTAACATTCGCTCCTGCTGCAATAAGAGAATCCGATGCGATGTCAATCCCCGGCAGCACCACAGAATGTGTAGCAATAATCGCAAAGGAATGCACATGCACCCCCACCAAATCGTCGGAAGGCGGAGTAGGATCATTGGTCAGTACAACATAAGGAAAAATCCACACATAGTCCTCTATCACAGATTTCTGTCCGATATGAACATTACTGTGCATATTGACATATGAACCGATATGACAATACCCCTGAATATCTGAGAGGGTGCCTATGGACACATGACTCCCAATCTCACTTTTTTCCCGAATCGTAACCCGGTGTCCTGTTTGGAAATGATCACCAATCCTTGATTCTGTATAGAGGATGGACCCAGACCGAATTAAGGCATTCTCTCCAACGATAAGTCTGTGATGATGACTCTCTCTGTCTAGGCAGAAGTCCATCAGATACTCTCCGATAATGCAATTAGCCCCGATAAAGGAGTTATCTCCTATTACAGTGCCGGAGCGAATAATTGTATTGCTATCAATATAGCAGTTTTTCCCAATTTCCACATCATCCTCTACTATGCAATTGTGGACAAATACTGTTCCTTCACCAATTTTTGCAGTCTCAGAAATTACGTTATTCATCCCATCTCCCCGAGAATAATCAGCATGCTCAACAAAAATAAAAATTTCCCATCACTTCCCCAGCTTCCACCTCGCATCCACGTATATACCATCCCGAGCGAAGAACCTCCAGCGTCTTTTCTTCATATTCTGCAGCATGCAGATCATACTACCTCTTTAAATTATTCGCCAATATTTTCATATCATTTTTTCATTCTCATCTGCTGACTTAATCTCTTCCACAAACTTGTCGTAATCCCTGATATACTCATCCGGATCATAATGTGTGCTTGCAAGTACAAGTAGAACAGAATCCTGACTGAAATCATACATTTCTTTCCACACCATCGTAGGAAGATAAACCCCTGTATGAGGACGGTTTAGGCAGTATATCGCTTCATTGCCTTCTCCATCCTTCACCTTTACTTTTTGATGTTCCGGCAACGTTGATGAGCACAAATTGTGACTTCCGGTTCGCATGCTTTTCCCCTCACAATCCCTTGATCTGAGCCGTAAATATAAAAAGTCCGTTTGATACTAAATGGGATATCCCTCTCCCCTTCTATAATGACCAAATGCCCCCTATCATCACCGTGCTGGCTGAACTCGACCATTTTGACCAGATTCATATTATGCATAAAATATACCGTCCCGTCCATTTTGAAATACGATTGATCCGATGCCTGTTATACTTTAGATTCCTCTTTCATCTTTCCTCTTCAGCCCCTTTGTACATCAATATAGCAGTACCATCATCCTTAATTACTGAATATTTCCAACCGGTAAGTCTATCTTTACAGTCCTCTGCACTCTTATTTAATAATACCCAAGATGGCTTAAACTGCGACTTATCACGCGGCAAGGTTCTATAATAGTTAATCCCCGTTCCCGCCGGTGAAGATCTTTCATATTCTGTAGGCGGGTAGGCATCGATCATGATTGCCAATGTATTCTGCCACGGCGTCTTTGCATCCACATTAATCTTCAAAGAAGCATATACCGCTCTATACTCTCATATCGGTTTTCATTCTTTTGCCTCAAAGTAGATACGCGAATCATAGCCCCATATCCCCTTGATCATAAATGTCATTGCAAAAAAGAAGACTGAAACCGTTAAAGTGGCTTTCAACGTCTTTCCTTTAGCACTAGTTATCAGCATCAGCGCAGCTGCTACCGTGGCAGGATAAAACGTCCTTCCATTCCCCCCATACAGGATGCTGGTTCCACCTACCGTTCCGATGGAAAGAATCGCCGGAATCCATCTGCTGATATCTTTTCTTGAAAAATATAGCAACGATAACACGCAGATAAAGACTACGTATATATTGCCCCAAAAAGTACCACCATACAGAGCCAGCAAGCGAAGTACGTATTGGATCTGATAAATTGATTGCAAAACTGCGTAGAATACTAAAAAAATCCCATTGAGAAAGCTTTCGTCAAATGCCACATGATACTTCGCAAGCTGTGTCGTTCCTTCGAAATAGTCAGCCCTACACATTGAAAAGATGTAATAAAAGATAGCGACGCACAAGACTGTTCCTATTAGGACAATTGATAAATATTTCCACTTTTTTTATTCATAGCGATATGCCTGCCCAGCAACATCCAAAAAAAGGAACAAAGAAAAATCACAAAAGTTGGTTTTACAAAAGACTGGCAAGGCTGACCACCACTGCCAGATAAACCAAATTGATCTTGGCACTATCTCGAACCGATCGAATCAGTAAAGCGGCAAGAATAATTGCCCAAAAATAACTCTCAGCTTCTACCATCTCTGTTGTTGAATAAAAGGTCAGCAAGGGAGAATTTAAAAGCAACGTTACAATGACAGCCTGCCTCAATGGAATCTTCAATAAGAGAACAAAAATCATCTCTGCCACACATAGCAGAAGCAGGTTCGTTACTGCAATTGTATAAAAATGTAACCCTCCGATTGCTGATACAAGAACATATGGCCAGAGAATCATAAAGCCATGAAAGCCAAAATGACCAATCAAAGCATGACTCCCATCATACCCGTAATAGCCTAAAGGTTGACCGAATGCTAGTATTGATTTTATCTGATTAAAATAAAAATCCTCATCGTTCCACGCAGGGATCTGTGTGAATATAGTCTGCCTTCCCTCCACCCCAAACCAGAGGAATGCGGAAATGATAAGCGTCTGTACGATCACCACGCCCATAACAGAATGAATGATTCTCTTTCTTTCCATCTATCATACCTCAGAAAAAATGTTCCATTGGAGAGAATGCTTTTAAAATACCAGATTCCACTACTCAAATGCCATACAAAGCATCCAAGAAGAACAACCAGTACGGGCAAAAGCCCTTTCCGTTTATCTGTTCTAAACCAGTCGCCAGCCTCTGTTAGCACCCAACGCAGGCATAAAACAAATGCAATAAACAATGCAAGGTCAAAGCCCCAGCTGAAATCTGCCGTAAAAGGCTTCTGCTTATAATAACAAAGTGCATACCAGCAAAAGCCGGAAGCCAAGGAGAGCGCACTGATTCCCAGAGATATTGTAAATTTCTTTCTTACCGTAGCCACAACAAAAACCAAGACCGGAAACAGCATACTTGTTATAATCGACCATCCGACAGCCTTGGTATAATACCCCCATACATACAGTATCCCCACAGCCAATCCTCCACCCATCTTTGCACTGGAGCTTCCAAATGTCATAAAGTATTGCATCAGAGCAAGGACTCCCAATGGCACACAGCTAAAAGCAACTAAGACACACCTGAAAAAAACCCTTTTATTATATTTTAGGAACACATACCAAAGGCAGAATACAACCAAGCCCGGAATAAACATCTGGTAAAAAAACTGGGTTTGAGCAGCGCAGTAAACACAAGTAGAATGCTAACCATCAAATAATTCTTGATCTTCTCCTCCTTATTTGAAAAGATCCTAATACAAAGTAATACTACCAGCATTCCCAGAGGTCGAACCGCTATATATGTCGGATTGTGCCATACATTCGGGGTGTAGCCACCCAGGTAATAACGCCCAATCAGGGGAACCGCATAAATAGGTCCCACAAATAAAAAGCAGGACGGCTGCCGGAATCCATTTTATTCTGAAATGAAATGCGGCCAGAATTACATTATAGGTCAAGGTCATAAAGAAGGCATTTACTGCCACCTCTGAAAAAAATTAACGCTTGTACTGGATTCTCTAATCCCATGCTGGTTACCCTACAGATCTTTTTCATATACAGCAAATACCAGCATATGCCATCCCGGATATGTAATTACATAAGGATAAGCATCTGTTGCTAAATAATTTTGGATTCCAGCAGTTCCATGATGAATGGCATCCGCTATTCTTAGTGCGATCATGCCATGAAGATACATATCATCACGATGAACAAAAGATACCAGCGTAAGGTATTTCCAGTAAAAAAATCCCAGAAAAAAAACAAAAAAACTAATACACTTGACAGCAGAATGCACATAACTTGTACTTGCTTATATTTTTTTATTTTTTTGTCCGCTATGATATCACTATTCATTTTTCATTGCCCATCTTCACCTTGCTTCGGATTACAAATTTCGCGGTCGGAGAGGGATAGCTTCCCCTTGGTTTATCACAATCAGGTTACATATTAATCTTATATAGGTAGTACTTTCCATTCTGGTACTTCATTTCCAATCTATTGTCCTGTATCGGAGTACTGTGAATGCTTCTTGTCTGGACCAAATAACCTACTCCGTCCTTGTCAAGTTCCTTTATCGTCCTTGGTGTATCATTGTATATTTGGGAAACGACCCTATTTCTTCTGGCACTTTCATCCGCGTCAAAAGAATACTTCGTTTCATTGTATATATACCGCTCGGAGAAAACACCATACAACATATCCAGCCCATGTTCCGATTCAGATATACCAGACAATGAATCTACTGCAACTACTGCGTTATCCCCCGTGTTTTCTTTTAGCCATCTTGATAAAGCATAATCGTCTGCATCCATATAAAGTCCCTCGCGGAAATCACTCTTTGTCATCACCCCTCCACGAAAGACACAGAGACCCTCATATATCTTAGGAAGTACACTCGATGCATATCTCTCCACTGAAAAGCCAATGAACATACACATCATTGCAGTCATCAGCAACCTGATCTGTACTCTCGATTCAAAATATTTTAAAGAATAGAATCCTGCCGCTACACAGCCAGGAATGCATGCCATCCCAAAATACATCCAGCTCCCGCCATCCTGAATCGTGGAACTCATCAGATAAACTCCAACGAAAGCTACTGCTAAAAGCGACATGAGTGCCCAGTCCAACTTCTTTTTCCGGATGATGTACACAATTCCACATGCGACTGCTAGGATCGTTAACGCAATTGCGCCATTATTCATTCGCCAGATGTATAGCCACAGACTGTATACCTTAAAAGATTCTGTGGTCAGGAGATACTCTTAAATTTCTTGAAACTTCGGCAAGAATTCCCTGGGTGTAATCATTTTGAGCAAAGGCACCACGAATTCCGAGATATTTCAGTCCGTTTGAAGCCTGAAGAATCCAAGAATCATGGATAAACAGGAAATAGGTACTGACAAATACCGCCAGTGCAGTCATTCCGTATAAAAATCCTATTTTGAATTTTCTCTCACAAAGATTCCTTATTGCGTAAACACCATAGCCAGCAAGCACCACGATTCCCACTGGTCCCTTAGAACCTGTTGCCATAAATAGATAAACAAGAGAAAGCAACTGATAGCGAATATGTGTTTCTCCTGAAAAGAGCTTTAAGAGCACAGCTAGTCCGAGCATTCCATAAAGATAACCGTAATCAAAACCAAACGGACAAACCAGTTCGTGCCACGCCGATGTCGTAGTACTCCCATCCGTGAAAATCAATGCGACAAATGCCAACGTTTGTAGCACCAAATCAGATGTAACCGCCTTTGCCAATGCAAGACCGGATAACACAAGTAACGGAACAGATAAAATAAAGGAAAAATAAAAGCTCATGATGACCGGATCTATCTTTGTCATCAAGCTAGACATCGCTATAATGATACTTGAAAAATAATGATAGCGAAATACCCTTCCTACAAGCCTGAAGTTTTGTGCCGGAAACCCTTTGGTAAACGAAATATTATTGCCAACCCAGAAAGGCCAGTCCACTGCGTATCCATTCCCTCCTACTTCATTTGGGAGAGAATTATCCATAGAAACAGCAACTATCGCAACCGATAAGAGAATAACGGTAGCCAGTATACCTATACTCCAATCCCACCTCTCTTCCCTGACTGGTTTTAACTTGATATATTTATAACAGTATACCGATATACCCCCCCCCTGTACCACTGCTATAATAGGAAGAGTAGGCTGTAGCTTTAGCGAAACCAGAAGCATATATTCAAGCAAAAGACTAACACAGCCCGTTCCGTAAGCATAAGCTATCGTAGTAAGGTTATTTTCCTCTCGGATTTTCATAATATGATTGACGGTAAGTCCCAATCCGCAAATATTTGTCAGCTGGAACAACCATACAATAATACCAAATAATGGCGAGATACCATGAATGGATGGGCTCAGACCGCAAAAAAACAGAATAACCATCTGAAAAAAATCATGAACGGCTTATTAGACTCACTAAGATAACGCCTTATCTTTTGCACTCTCATAGACAATCTTCCTCCATAATCTAGAACAATGAGTCCCCCTGTCCAATAACGGCTTCCATAAAAAACTCTCCCTATGTAGTAGGGATGAGTTTTTATTCTTACAATAATTGCACTTTATTTTATCAAAAATCTAATCTGTCCTGAACTTCCATCAGTATAAGCCATTTGACTCTATCACATCACTTCTCTTTAGAAGGATGTTATTTCCTCCTTATTATTGTGACAAACCAAGTTAGTGCCTCAAGCAATGAGTCTGATCTAATGATTGCAATATAATATAAGATGGTGGTAACAAATACGCAAAGGATCGATCTAACGATAAATATAAGGACGTGATTCCCATGCACCAGTGAACACAAAGCGTAAACAGTAACGGATATGGCGACTGTTACGATCAGCAACAATGCATGTGAGAGCAAGTACCGTCCCCTTCCAGTCATAAAATAGTATTTAAAAATCACATAGGTTGATGCCAAAAAGCCAAAGAGAAACATGGTAATTAATGTGGCTATGATAATACCGGCTACCCCCCATATTTTTACAAACAGATAATTTAAAATAATGTTGCATACCGCTTCCGCTATATTTCGATATCTGTTTTCCCAAAAAAGCCCTGCCGCATCGGAATATATCCCTCGAATATCTCCCATTTTGGATATGTAGAAATAGATTGGGAATAAAACAACTACATGGAATGGAAAAAAACATAATTCTCACCCACCCAGATAGCCATAAAAGGTTGATATAAACACAATAGGCACACCGTCATCCAACCACCTATGATCATATAGACGCGATTTAATTTCATCATATCGTCATAGTTCTTTTCCTTACAGTCTATCGCAATGCTATTCCCTATCCCTGCAAGCAGGGAGTTCTGTATAATGATGCCAAATCCATTTAGAATTGATATGATATAAAAATAATTTGTATACATTGCGGACTCTGTCAGCCCGATAAACATCGAAATAAAGATGGTATCAAAGGTATTCCGTGTGGTTCCGCAGATGTTTCCCACTAATAAGCCTGCTACTTTTATCTTAATTCTCTTAACCATCGACCGGTCTACTTTTCCATAAGCTCTAATCTTTGGGTAGAGTTTATCCACGCTTAAAGACGTCGACAGATTGATCAAAACGGTCGACAGTATCATTAAAGACAAATACAGATAGAAATTTTTTGATATTAATAGAACAACAATCTGTACAATACAGACCGTGCTATAGACCGCTGTATGAATATTATTTAAAATGTCATTTCTCTGGTATGCGGATAATAGTGAAGTTTTGTAAGCTGCAAGAAAATAGGAGATGACCGTATTACAAAGATACATGCTGTAAATCAGGTAAATATTGATCTCGGGCGGATAAGTACCATGGATTAACTTAGGTAAAAACGGCGGGGAAGGATTCCCAAGATCAAAATAGCCGTTCAATATACCGATATAGCTTTTTATATAAATTTAGAAGCGCACAAAGAGTTTCCGTGTCGTCGTCTGCAATTGGTCTGTACATGCTAAATACAATAGCACTTCCAACCCCCAGCTCCGTAAGACTCAATACCGCCAAAAATAGATGTGAAAAAGCCCTTTAATTCCCACATAGTTTCAAACCTAAGGTGCGAATCATAATCGTTTGAACGATGAAGGGCAAGATAGTCGTGATAATTCTATTGACTGTTCCCGCTAAAATGTTTCTTTTTGCATTTTTGCTTCGTTGTATTTTCAAAAGATTCAGCCCATGCTCATTTCAATTGTGCTTAACAATTTCTCGATTCTATTATCGTACAGATGATCCTTGAAACACCTACGTCGACCAGCCTCTGCAATCTTTGCCGCATCCTCCGGGTGAGATAATGCCCATTTACATAAAGATAAGCACTCTTCTCTATCGTGATATACCAGTACCTCTTTTTCCCGGCTCAAACAATTCGTTCAGATTTCGTTTGTAATCGGTTATTAACAAACCTCCTGCACCAGTCACCTCAAATAACCGCATATTTGAAGCAAATTCCGGAGAAGAGTCGGCATGTATATTTAACACCGCGCCCGCCCCAGCAATACGATTAAACATATCCAATCCATAAACCGGTGGTGCAATATGCCTCCGAAACGATTCTCGAATTGGCTGAAGTAGATTTGAGGTATCCTTCCCCAACACCTGATACAACTTATACTTCAGTTTGGTTTTCAAGATCGAATACTTAGATTCCGCTGATTGTGAGGAATAGATGGTAAGTGGAATCTCCTTATCAAGAGAGTCTAATAGGTCCACCCTCTTCCTATGAAAATCTTTCATGGTAATCAATTGACCAATGAATATCAGACGACTATTTAAAGTTTCATCTCTATGCAGAGACTTCGAGATCACAGGATTAAATGCATGGTCGATATGATATGCTTCCACCCCATTAGTTCTTAGATATTTCACACTTTCCGGCGCACAACTTATTACAGCATCGAATTGATTCCAGTCTGTTTGATGATCCACTGCACTGCCAGTGTGGCCCAATATGGTTCTCACTTGTGTCGCAACACATCTCACTTTAGATAACAAATCCGGATGATTCAAATCCCATAAGATCACATTTGGCTTATAATATCTGATTTGTTCTATTAGAATATCATCTAAATCATATGTATCTGGATGGTTCAGATGTTCTTGTGCCCACGCTTTCTGCAACAAAGGAGAGTTGTACATCAAATATTTTGCAAAAAAGCCCATCCTCTGAAATGCAGCACACCACCCGCATACATATAGCTGTAACACTCTTGTTCCATCTCCTCAGTCAAGCCTTCATAACTATTTTTCCAGGGCTTTTGTTTCAAATTCTATAATCTCGTCGGAATAGAGGGTGGCTACATATAAAATCCTTAACTCCATCGTTTCATTCCCCGTCTATTAAATGATATTTTTATCTCTAATCCACCAAATAGTTTTTCAGATTCTCCTGGATCAACTTGATATTCATACTCTCATTAGGATAACGCTCCCACAATCTACAGTTTTGTTTAGATTCCTCTGGTTTAAATGAAGTTTTTGACATTGTATGGTGGGCCTGGTTAACCCCCCCCCCTATAAATTGCTCTATTTTATCTACTTCCATTGAATAATGAAATATAAGATCTTCAAACTGAATCCTCAACACGTTTGTTGGCCTCGGGAAACTCATTTGATGTACCCATCGATACCAATCACAGAAAAGCTGTACATTATCCCAGAATTCATCTCTTTCCTTCCAAATATATTTCATGCTCAAAAATATATCCCTAGGATCTCGATCCACCAAGATGATTTTTAGATCGTCAAAATATCTTGTACATCTCTCAAACCCAGAGGCAGACACCAGCTGGTCCACCATAACCAACTCTTTATTTCCCTTGATTGCCTGCAAAAGTGTTTCTAAGTATTCCTTAGTACATTGAATGAATTCGTGATCAGATAATTCTGGAAGATAAAAAGGGTTGCGGTTCAGAAATGTAAATCAGATGATACGGATTCTTTCCTCTTGTAATAACCTGATACACTTTATTAAGCAGATGATGCACCCCTGCTCTCAACGGATTTGACTTTTTCAAAATGATAGTCACGCGCAAAAATAAAACTTCGGAGAAAGCTTCACTAAATATTCCTTAGTTGCATCCATAAAAAAACGTGATTGAAATATTTCTCGTAATTCATCCCTCCTTTTTGCCAATGCAAGACAGGTTCTATAAAAAGTCGCCTATTGCATAGTTTACATTATTTCTTTCAGGACATTCTATCAAATAATGATACAGGTCATTTTAACCCATGATACATATAAATTAATGATATCTCATAGTCGGTTCCACATGCCACATTATCGTATTCTCTTAAAAGATCTGTAATCGCACTAGAACCGGAACCGTAAAAACCACAACAAGTTACAACCTTCATTTTTCTCGCTCCCGAAAAGAAAAAAATATTCAACTATACTCTTTTGTATGTCTGTATTTGACTTCTTAATTCGTTTAATACAGAGGCAACATCTTTCACATAATTATTTTTCTGAGATTCTGGATTTAAGGATTTGCGAATTTATTAAAATTCCTTTTGTATACTCTGCCTTTTTCCAATACACAAAACATCCGCTCTGCCAACTCTTCCGCATTATATGGGTCAAAAAAGAATGCTGCGTCTCCCATCTGTTCCTGATGCCCGGAAACACTCGAAATAATCACCGGACACCCAAAATAAACAGCCTCATAAGGTGGCATATTATTCGGACCCATCAACGACGCATAAACCATTCCCTTCGCATGTTTGTATATATAAACCAGTTCGCTATTTTTGATAAATCCCAAGAATACAACCTGATCTTCTAGTTCCAGCTCCTTCGTCCGCTTCTGAATAAATTTCAGATTTCCCGCATCACTTCCGATAAAAATAGACCACTGGTCTTTTATTGTATTTCTTTTTTTAAGTACGTCAAGAGCTTCCAGAATTCGGATATGATTTTTATGCGACCAAAACTGTGCCGGATACATAAAATACTCATCTGCGAGTTCTATCTTGGGTTTTTCTTCCTTTTCATAAACCAGCGATGCTAAAGGAAAATCCACTATTCTTATTTTGTCTCCAGAAACACTATAATTATCTAAGATCTCTTTCTTACCCGTCTGATTTGCAGTGATAATATAGGATGCATGCGCGATCATCGATTGATATGTATTTTCTCTTCTTTTCCACGCATTTATACAGTCAGAGACTTCGGGTAACATAGGCAAAGTGCGATGTCCCAAGTCCCAAATCGTAAATATATATGGTTTTGATACCTTCTCCAATATGGCTGAGGTAAACCAATATGCATCAATTTGCTCTTCGTTCGCCAGGCAATCTAATACCGAGGCATTACTAAAATGTCTATCCCCACTGTGCGTCTGGCTTCTTAAATTTTTAACGAGACATATAAATGACTTCCATACATTTTTCCAGAAATATCTCTTCCTTGCAGCTGTTAAATCATAATGTATATATCCATTACGGCTCTCCCGAAAACAATGACCTTTTCCATAGTAGCAGACTACGAACTGTAACGCATTTTTCCTTTGCCTCTCTGCTATATAATTCCTTGGATATTGTAGTCAATAATGATGCGGTCCCTCCACTCGTAGGGACTGCCCTATCGAAAAGAATGCCTACAACCATGTCACGTTCTATCCTTTCATATCCTTATTAAATCACAGACATACTGAATGTCTGACTCTGAAAGATCCGAGCCGCTCGGTAAATATAGACCATTTTCAGATAAGTGATCTGTCACCGGATAAACACCTGAGCAGTCGCATCCATACTTTTGTAACGATTTTTTGTAAAGCCATGCTCTTAAATAAGAGTCTTGTTTCCACCCCGTTCTCCCTAAGGTGTAAAAACCAGTTCGTCGCGATTTCTCTTATACAGCTTCTGATCCAATATAATCGTATTCATCCAATTTACGTTAAGAGAATCATGCGTATCCTTTTGAAAGCGAATACCCGGAACACCTTGCAACAGCTTTTTATAAAGTCTGTGATGAGCTCTCCTTCTATCACGATATTCATCTGCTTTTTCTGTTTGTGCCAAACCAATTGCGGCGTGCAGGTTGCTCATCCGGTAATTAAACCCAATATCATCATGAAGATAATTCCTTTGACCGTTCAAAGGGAAACACATATTCTTATAATACTTTAATTTTTTTCCGCTAATTTCTCATCGTTTGTTACGCACATCCCTCCTTCCCCCGTTGTAAGATTCTTATTAGCAAAAAAACTGAAGGCGGCAACTTCTGAAAATGAGCCAACTCTTTTTCCTTTGTATTCTGCCCCGTGCGCTTCTGCAGCATCCTCAATAATATAGAGTTTATGTTTACGCGCAATCTCTACAATGGTGTCCATATCGCAGGGGTTTCCATACACATGAACCGGAAGAATCGCCTTGGTTCTTGTCGTGATTTTTTCCTCTATTTTTCTCCGGATCAATATTCCACGTCTCTGGATCTACGTCCACAAACACCGGCATTGCCCCTGTATAACATATGGCAAAAGCAGTTGCAATCATCGTAAAAGACGGAATGATTACTTCATCTCCACTTCCTATACCGAGAGCCACTAGTGCAAGGTGAATTGCCACCGTTCCATTCGTCACAGCGATACCATATTTACAATCGCAATATTTAGAAAAGACTCTTCAAATTTGCCCACGTAGCTTCCGCTACTTGAAATCCATCCGGATTTTTACAGCATCTTCTACGTATTTGATCTCATTTCCACCCAATAACGGTGTACACACCGGGATTTTCTTCATTTTTCGTCCTCTTCAAAATGATGGGGTTCAAATCGAGTTTTATCCGTTTCTCCGGCATACGGTCCCTGTTTGATTTCATACATTTCTGTTTCTTGCAAACACTTAAAACCATGCCCCCCGCTCACTAGCAAAAATCACATCCCCGTAGTAACTACAACTGATTTTTACGTAAGTATGATCCTCTTCATAAAAATCACATCTCAACATTCCTTTTCTGATCACAAGCGTCTCTTTTTGTATATAATACTTCACGTCTGACAAGATTATGCGTATGAGGCAAGATCTCATGCCCCGCAGGATGGTGCATATAGGCCAGTTGCTGTGAATAATCATCCGGAGTACAAAAGGTGATGCCTTCTTTGTCAAATTCAGATGGTATTATAATTGCTAATACCTGTCCTCTCTGATCTTTCACTTGTTCAATCAAGAATGTACCTCCTCATATGACACATATGCCCCTTCTATTGTCTCTCTCTATCCTTTTGATCACGATTCTACGGTCATGCTCTATACGCTCTTTTTTCCCTTATCTGTTAAAAATATTTTCATGCTCTGACGAATCATATATCGTTTCTCTGTATATCAACTTACCTGTCTTATGCCCCGTGTATGCCGCGGTAAAAACCTCAATCATACAAGCCAACCCCAAAATACACATGAGGTATTTGAATGCTTTTCGATAATCCACATACATCCTTAAAAGTTCGCTACACTCAATCCCCAAAACAACTGTCAACAATGCTGTCGGTGTAATGAAAATCCGATGAGCAAATCCTGCCGAAAATGTCATGACATATATACTAGCAATTGTCAGTGCCAAGAGAAAATAAACCGCTTTATTATTCCCATATGACTCCTTCAAATTCTTACAGCGCTCATGATGCGAAATACACCAAAGTAAGATACAAGCCAATCCAAAAGGAATCGTCATAAACCGAAGCGCATAAAAATGATTCACGGGCAATTCGAAAACCGTACCGTAAAACCACCGATTTATTCTCTGTAACAGAACCTGCCCTTGCAAAATTTGCCGGGTCCAAGATCAAAAGGGCGGTCCCCAAAAAGATCCCCAAAACACCCGCCATCTTGGAAAAAAACTTATTTTTCTTTTTATTTTAAAGTGATAAATGAGATATGTGATGATTCCCACACAAAGTGTAGCTGAAATTTCTTCATGTCCCCATCCCCCAGTATTCCTAATAAGAACATCGCAATAGACCACCATAACGTAGTCTCCCTTCGATGATCTTGCTTCCTTCCGTTTCTTTCGAATACTTCTGCATAATACGGCAAACCACTTGCCATAGCAAAAACAATCATCCAAAGATAGCTACAGCTGGCCGATCTCCAAAGATAAATCCCCCCAAAGGTCGGAGTAAAGAACCATAAAGAAAGATACACGATCGCCATAAGTAATGCACCATGTTCTCTTTCCCCCGTTGCAATTCTAATATATTGATATATGAGTACGGCGAAGGCTGTAAACATGAGCGGATTTAACAAATTATAGACCCATGCCGGATAGGCCAATACAAATAGCCATAACTCCTGAGATATCATTCTTCCGGTATGTGTTTGATAAAAAAACAATGCAGACTTCCATCTTTCCAACGGATTTGCGCTTGTATACTCTAAGAACCAGAAATCATCAATACAAATTGGTGTCAGCCCGGTCAGTATCAGCATCGTTACAAACGCAAATGCAACGATCATCAGCATTGCATAGACTTCTCTCTTACTTTTTCATTCATCATTTCCTTTGCAAATATTCGATTCATGCGAGCGGATGACACCCCCTTTTCGTTCATCCCTTTATCGATCACCTGCTCCCTTTCAAATTTTTTGAATTCAGCCATATTGACTACACGAACAGCAAATCCGACCTGAGACATTCCGCCGATGAACCCCTTGCATTGGGCAAGCGTATATACATCTCTCAACACTTCATATCCCATCTTATATTGATGATGCAGGCGCTCTACCTTGAGATAATGAACCCCCTGTTCCCCTTCTCCTCGAACCACATCCTCAAAAATGGAGATGATCCCCAAACTCGGCTTGAAAACGTCTCACCGCTCTTTTCATCATCTGTTGCTAGAAAAACATCATCAATATGCATCTTTTCCATCTGCTGTTTGGTTGCCGTAACATACTCCTCCAGTGTGACCGGAACAGGATGTCCTTTCCACCGCGCAGTGTAGTCTGTTCCTCTCACATGCACACCAATGATGTTTTCAAAATATGCATTCATCCCGGAATTCAGAATATCCAATTGAATATCTGATCTTACCGACTCGCGTAATCTGATATATCTCCGATATATCTTGACAGCCTCCTCCAGGTGATTTTCTAACTGAAGATATAGTGAATCATTACTTAGGCAAAATCCATCTGATGACTTACTTATAATGATATTGCTTGCCTTTTGCAATTCACTATAACCAATGTCGCCTGGTTGTTTAAAATAATACTCATACACATTCTGCGTATTCTTAATAGACCTATCTGAATATGCAGAATTTATCCACATAATATACGGTGTGGCGTTGAGGCGTTTGGCGAGTTCCAGTCGTTTCAATGTTTGGTTGAACAGCGCAAAGAATCCGGAATTCTGTCCTGCATCGTCAAGATGGATCAGATAAAACAAACGATCCGGAAATAGTTCCCCTTTTTTTTCTACGCGAACCATAGCAGGGTGTTCCGAAATATCAATTACACTCTGCCTATACCCCGCACTTCTGCAATTTTGTATGACACGTCCCCAGAAATGTAGAATGGGACTTTGCTTGATCCATTCCTTCATTTTATTCATATAATCATTTTTCTTCTCTGGATCCCCGCATATAAAATATGTAAGATACGTATCGCCGCTTTTGCCCCAAGTAATACTACCATGGAATAATAAACCTTCGCAATGGAGGAGCCGGCTTCCCTAGCAGTCCATGCGGAATCAGCACACATTCTGTAGGCCTGATGCCGCTCCCTTACTTCCATCTCCGGTATCTGTATTGAGAACAAAATATAAGTTTTTCACAAACGCATTCATCAGTAGATTCTGGGACGCAGGAGAGATGGAACAATTTCTTAAATTTTTTACCCAGTACGCCGTTGCCCGGATCTGACTGATATACCGCTCCAGCTTCTTGATTCGCTTCTTCCCAAAAGTCAGATATTCATAATTAAACTTCGGAATGGTCGCAATTTTTTTACTCAAGAAAAACATTTTTAAAAACCAATCAATATCCTCGCACACATTTAAATCTTCTCGAAAGATAAGTGCAGACTTTTGAATCACCTCATAGGAGAAACACCCCCCTTTCCCAGACTCCATACCATTGCAATACAGTAAACGAATCAGTTCGTCACGATTTTCCACATCGTAAATGGCAATTCGATCAAAAAAGCTTCGTTGAACGACGCGCCCATTATTAACCTGGATATTCTCGTAATTGGACAGAACCATATCCAACCGCTCCCCTGCCTGCTGCTCAAGAACATCCCGCATACTAGATAGCGCGTTGGGTGGAAGCCTGTCGTCTGCGTCCAAAAACACAACATAGTCCCCAGTGACCGCTCTCATCCCCGCATTTCTGGCACTGGAAACTCCTCTATTCTCTTGATGAATCATTTTTTTATCCAGCCATATTGATCCTGGCATTCCTCAATCAAGCGAAGTGTTTCACCATCTGTGCTTCCATCATCTACAATAATCAATTCATAGTGAGAATATGTTTGACGCTGGATACTACCAACCGCCTCCACCAGCCTATGACCTTCATTATAGACAGGCATGATAATGCTGAATTTTTATTTCCATGATTCACCTACAGCCTCGGCGTTCTTCCCAATATTTTTTTGATGAGGATGATCAAATTTCGCATTCCTTTTTCCGAAAAACAACAGACCGTAATAGTATAGGTAAAAAAATAAGGCGAGCATGCAAAACCAAGTGCCTTTTAATCTTCCCGCATAAGCGCGGTAAGATGAGAGCCCATCCTCCCGATGTTCCAGCAGAAAACCGTAGGAATATTTGGAATAGGATTGCAGAATCTTGCCTTTGCAACAGATGCCAAAGATGGAATCAATGGTTTCCGCCGTGTACACGACCTGTTTCATGAAATTGATGCTGTTGTCAACCGTGTTTTTCCCGAGACATAGAGCTTTTTGCTCACTGGTGCTTTGACCAAAAAAACGGCGTCCCACCCTCATATTGCTGCGTAAGAGGAATGTCGCAGTAGGCGGCATTGTGTTTCAGGCAAATGGTCGCCTCGATATATAACTGAAAAAAAGAAGCGTCCCGTCAAATGCCGCATTCCCATAATCCTCAAACCAGTCTTTCCGAAAGGTAAAAACCCGAAATAAAGAGACTTCTTCTGAATAGCTCCACATAAGTGTCCGGCCCGCCATTCCAGAACACATGCCCTTTATGATATCGATAGTCCTCGGTTCTTCCATCGCAGTATACCGTGCGGTAACGGCGCAGCACATAGCCCGTGAATATTTTTTTAAAAAAGAAATAAATCGGTCGAGTGCTCCCGGGAGGAATACATCATCATCTCCCATATAAATGACATATTGCCCCCTTGCTCTCTCTGCCACTGTCCGAAGATTTTTATCGTAACCGCAGTTCGTCTCATTCTCATGGTAGACAACCTGAAACCTGGCATGCGTTTGATACTGCTCCACCTGTTTCCTCACCTCGTCGCGCAGTGGAGCGTGATCCTCTTGAATGACGATTTCAATTTCATCCGCATATTGGACGGAATCGACCGAATCCAGCAATCTTCGGAGCTCCAGCGGGCGGTTGTATGAAGGTATACAGATTGATAGGTACACTTTTTTCCTCCAGTTATTTCTGTGCCCTTAGTACGCCTGCGCGGAAGCTGTATCTGGTGTTGCCCGGGAAGCGGTAGAACAGCCTGCTGTTAGAAGTCGTCACCTGAAACCCTTGTTTTTTTCCAGAAAACCGGTCAGTTCCTCACGGTCCTTCTCGTGATGATAGGCGCAGATAAAGGCTTTTTGTATCCGGATACATCAATGCTTCTTTTGCTCCCTGTAGCACCCGAAGTTCGCTCCCCTCCACATCGGCTTTGATTACGATTGGAACCTTTTTCCGTCTCCTTTTCTGAAAGCAGAGCAGGCACCCATCCACTTCCGATGCATAGAAATAAAAAAATGCGGACTTTGCTCATCCTGCTCCTGGAGGATCGTGTTCAAATATTTCCGGATAAACGCGGCTCCCACTTTTCCGGAAAGAACAGCTTGCGCTTCTTTCCGTCCGCCTGCTTCGCGCAACTCGCTGATCCAACTTCTGACCTGGATCGGTGTGTACTTTCGGTATAAGGTACTTAGACTCATCATCGTTCCTTTATCAATCGAGATTGTTTTTTACCTTGCGCATGGCATAGGTTGCTCATCGTATGTTCTTACCTCTTCGCCATTACAGTACATCTCCTCACCCCTCCACCTTCTCGTAAAACGTATCCGGGTGCTTTGGATCAAACGGTTCATTTGCCCACATGACGGTGACGAGATTTTTCGGTCTCGGAGAGGTTGATGATGTTGTGCGTGTATCCGGGGAGCATCTGAACGGCGGTGATTTTTTCGCCGGACACCTCAAATTCGATGATTTCGCTGCTGCCGATTCTACGCTCCTGAATCAGGCCATGACCGGAAACGACGATGAAAATTTCGGACTTGAGTTGTGCCAGTGCTCGCCGCGGACGATACCGGGACGGGCGATGTTGATGGAGACCTGCCCTGCGTTCTGTGTCTTCAGCAGTTCCGTAAAAACGCCGCGGTTATCGACATGCATGTCCAGATGGCGGGCGATGCTCTCCTTCGGCAGATAGGACAGATAGGTGGCATACAATTTTTTTGCCAAAGAACCTGATGGAATCTCCGGAACCATGCCGGTTCTGCCAAGGCTCTGGAAGCCGGTGAGCAGGTCCACAATTTCGCCCAGTGTCGCCTGATACGTCACGGGCACGAAGCAGTAGGGAGACGTTTACAGATACAGAAACCTTCTCTTCTCCGCCGTTAAGGCGACCCGTCTTCACCTCCTCCGGCGCCTGATCTGCGCCGGATTTCTCAAGGCGCCCCTCTTCTCTTCTCCGCCAGCCTCATCTGCACAGCGGTGCTCTCTTCCCTCCAGTGCGGCAATCATTTCGTTCACCAGGTCGTCGATGTAAAGAAGCTCCAGTTCCGTCTTCCGGTCGTTCACCTGGATGGGCAGGCCGTTTGCGATATTGTGGCAAAAAGTGGCGACGGCACTGTTGTAATTGGGTCTGCACCACTTGCCAAAGAGGTTGGGCAGACGGTAAATGAGCACCCGCGCTCCTGTTTTTTTCGCAAAAATCCGAAAACAGTTTCTCCGCTTCCAGCTTGCTTCTGCCGTATGCGGAATCCCGAAAACGTCCCTGCAGTCCGGCCTGCACCGATGAAGCAAGCAGAAGACCGCCGCATTTTTTTGTCCGCTCTCCTGCGTTCTCGTGCGCAAGCGTTTGCAGGAGTTTTTTTCAGAAAAAGCCGACATTTCCCTCCATAAATTCCGCAGGCTCTTTCGGACGGTTCACTCCTGCCAGATGGAAGATGAAATCTGCCTGTGCGCAGTACTTCGCTAACAGAGACGGATCCGTGTCGCGGTTGTACTCGTAGATGTCTTCGATCAGGACATTGCGCGTCTGATCCTTCCCGTCCCGGATATTTTTCAGATTTTTCCACCAGGTTGCGCCCGACAAAGCCGCGGCTTCCTGTGACCAGTATATTCATGTGAAATCCCTTTGACAATGCCTTTTTGCGGGCGCCTCACCGGCCATCCGGTACAGCAGGCGCTCCAGCTCCGAAAAATGCTTCTCCTTCGTGAAATGCGCACGGAAATAAGTGCGGGCATTCTGCCCGTATGCGGCAAAATCCGCCGCCCCGCGCCTGTCTCCTATTGTTCCGGACAAATCGTCTCCCCTCTGCCCTTCCTTTGTTTTTCCGGAAAAATCATCCCGGCTCGGTCCATCCTGCGCCGATCGGGTCATCTCTGTTTTCAAAATGGCTTCCGCTGCATCAAGGAGCGCCTCCCCCAGTGCCCTGTCATCGCCTGCAGGTGTGCAGATGCCGCAGCAACTCTCCTCGATGATTTCTTTGGTGGCACCATTTGCTGCGGCAATGACGGGTTTGCCTGCCGCCATATAGGTTTGCAATTTTCCGGGCAGGGTGTCTCCGATATGTGTACTCCCGTCAAGCGTCAGGACGCAGACATCCGCCTTTTTATAATACTGCGCCGCTTCCACTGCGGGCTTCGGTCCGTAAAATCGAATCCGATCCATTAAGCCCAGCCGGTGTGCCAACCCTCTGATTCTCTCCTCATCGGAACCGCCGCCGACGATATGGAGCGTGACTTTGTTCGCCGCAGAAGAGGAATCGTCTTTTTTTTCCTTAAAAACCGACATCGCCCGGATCAGGCAGTCAAGCTTCTGCGCCTTGCCGATGTTTCCGATGAAAAGAAAGTCCACATGTCCGTCCGGCTGCTTGGTGAAGTCGCTTAAGAGCAGCGTATCGTCCGCATACTGTGGCAGGTAGGACATTCGGGAGAGCGGGACGCGGTTCATTTTTCCAGATAGGTAAAAAACGGTTTTGAGGAAACCGCAATGTGGTCGCAGGCGTTATAAATCAGACGGCTCCATGCGTGAATGATCGGAAAAGCGGGATTTCTCTCGGTGATTCCCATCGCCTTGACGCACTCCGGCCAGATATCCATGCAATACAGAAAAAGGGGCTTGCGGTAGCGTTTCGCCAGTCGGATGGCAGGTACCGCCATTGTGACGGGTGAAACCTCCCATACATAGATGACATCGAAGCCCGCGTCCGTTTTGGTGAAATCCTGCGTCCATGCACGGAGACTACCGCTAACCACGAAGGAGAGATAATTCAGGCTCCGCCAGAGGGGACCATGGTGCCTGGCAATCGTCTGCACGCGGTAGACATCGGCTCCCTTGTAATGCTCATGCCGCCTTTTTCCGTGCCGGTACTCCGGCGGAATCTTCGACGTCGTATAATCCGGCAGTCCCGTCAGCACCGTCACCTTGTGTCCGCGCTTTACCATCTCTTCCACGATATCATTGACCGCATAGATATCCGGGTAAAAGCACTGGGTGACGACGAGGATGCGGAGAGGACTTCTGCGGTCTACACCCTCTTGATGTCCCTCTTCCATCGATCTATTCATCGAATCCATTTTTGCGAACTGTTGCCCTCTGCCTCCATAAACTCCGTCTCATTCCTATCTCCCCGCCTCTTTCAGTGCCTCCCTGCACATAGTCGGTGCCAAGGATCTTCTGCACGGTGCCATCGACATCCAGACGGTTGGTGTTGTCACTGGTATAGGCCTCATCCGCCATCGTGTGAACCTCTCCTTTGACAAAAAAATTTGTCATAATTCAGGTCGCGGTTGTCGGCGCTGACGCGGAAGTAATGTCCCATATCGGTGCTGCGCAGTCTTTCCTCTCTGGTCATCAGGGTTTCGTAGAGCTTTTCGCCGTGGCGGGTGCCGATGACATTCGTCCCCGTATCCCCGAAGAGCTTCTGCACTGCCTTCGCCAGTACCCCGATCGTGGAAGCATCGGATTTCTGAATGAAGAGGTCGCCCGGATTGCCGTTTTCAAAAGCAAAGAGCACCAAGTCCACCGCCTCATCGAGATTCATCAGAAAGCGCGTCATTTCCGGATTGGTGATGGTAACGGGTTTTCCCGCTCTGATCTGCTCGATAAAAAGAGGGATGACCGACCCTCTGGAACACATCACGTTGCCGTATCTGGTGCAGCAGATGACGGTGTCGCCTCTCTCAGCCGCCACCCGCGCATTCGCCGCGACAACATGCTCCATCATGGCTTTCGAAATGCCCATCGCGTTGATCGGGTATGCCGCCTTGTCGGTGGAAAGGCAGACGATTTTTTTGACCCCTTCTTCGATGGCCGCATGCAGGAGGTTGTCCGTTCCCTCGACGTTTGTCCGCACCGCTTCCATCGGGAAAAAAATTCGCAACTGGGCACCTGCTTCAGCGCCGCCGCATGGAAGATATAATCGACCCCCGGCATAGCATCTTTTTAACGATTGGATATCGCGCACATTGCCGATATGAAACCGCACTTTTTCCGCATATTCCGGATCGTTTGCCTGCAACTCATGACGCATATCGTCCTGTTTTTCATCTCTGGAAAAAAATTCGAATTTGCCCGATGTCGGTCTTCAAAAAATGCTTGAGCACCGTATTGCCAAAAGATCCCGTTCCGCCTGTGATGAGTAATGTTTTTATCCTTAAATACCGTCATGGTTTCTCCTTTGTATTTCCATCCTGCATGGCTCTGACCTGTTCTTCACTGAATCCTTCGGTGCTCTCCCTGTGACAGAGAATCTTCACCGTTTCAAAAGATGATTTGCAGATCCAGTAAAAAGAATAATTCAAAATATAATAAAGATCCAGCTTCAGCTTATCCAGCGCATCCGTATTGTATTTGCCGTAAACCTGCGCATAGCCGGTCAGTCCGCCCTTCATCTTGAGCCGCATGTGAAATTCCGGAATTTCCTCCGTGTACAGCTGCACATGCTCGACCCGCTCCGGGCGCGGTCCCACGATGGACATCTCCCCCTTCAGGATATTGATGAGCTGTGGCAGTTCATCGATCCTCGTCCTGCGGATGAAGGCGCCGACCTTTGTGATCCTGTCGTCATGGCCGCCTGCGGGATGCGGTCTTCCGTCTTTTTCCGCATCGACAATCATCGAGCGGAATTTCAGGATGCGAAACACCTTTCCTCCCGCGGTGCATCTCTCCTGTTTAAAAACAGGCCCATGGTCTTCCCCCTTGATCGCTAACGCCACCAGGGCGAAGACGGGGGAAAGCAGAACCAACGCCAAAGAGGAACACACGACATCAAATAGCCGCTTGGCAGCGGACTGCTTCAGAGATCCCCGATTTCTGCATAAAAAGAGGGGGTGTCAAACAGGTTTAACGGCTGTGCACTTTTGACCACAATATCCGAAATCTTGGGCGTGAAATAGACTCTTTTATCCAGGTCGAAGCAGACCTTTAAAATCTTGTTTTTTTGATCGGGCTGGGCAAATCGTTGATCAGGACCGCCTCGTATTTTTTTGCGCTTCCCTGGTGAGCTTCTCGATCCCGTCTCCGCAGTAAATATGCCCGCAGACCTGATACTTGTCCTGTCTGCCACCAACTTTTTGCCAGAAAAATTGCGGTTATCTCCATAAATTTCCAGCACTCTGAGCGGAGGAAACCACTTCCGGTAGAGGACGATCATGGGGTAAACCAGGACACAGATCAGAACCGTCTGCACCAGAAACATGAGCAGGTAGAGGCGGAGAAAGGCAGGAAAATAACGGAACTGTCCGGTGATTGCCATGGAGATGAAAAATCTCCAGAAAATCAACGGTGAAGAGCGTCATCGCCTGTGCCGCCATCACATTGGAGATACGATCGACTCCGATCTGGAAGGCGCCCGTTCCTCTTCCGATGACCAGATGAGGGCGGCATAAATGCCCGCCGCCATAGCAAGATTTCCCTTGCCAAGGAGGGATCCGGTATTGTTGTGTCTCACCACAAAGGGGTACCAGTACAGGAAAAAAAGAAGCGTTGCAAGAAAAAAACCAGGATCGACGCACAGCCCCAGCGATATACATACTTGGATTCGATCTGTGTTGTCCTGCTTATCCCGTCCTCTGTCATCTTCGTAGAGACTCTTTCCTCTCTGCCATTCCCTACCGCCGCTTCGCCGTTTTTTTGCTTTTAAAATTCTTGTAATACTCTAACACAAAGCGCTGTACTTGTCATTCGGTCGTTTTTCTGAACCCTGGCTTTCCGGGAGGTACTTTCATCGTTTTAGGATCCGTGCATTCTCTTCCTTCCTTGTGATTCCGTGATTTGGGGATCCTTGCGCACTCTTCCTTCATTGTAATTCAGCGATTTTTTTGGTAAAATGATGGGAACGATGCGCTGTTTTTTACACGGAGGCAGATATCCATGACAGAATCACAGGTTTTTTTACAGACTTTCGAACGGGGCTTGATGTACCGATCACCGTCAAACTGCAAAAAGCTGATGAGGCGGGCGGGAATTCAGAAGATCGATATGGACCAGAAATTTGTTGCCATTAAGATGCACTTCGGCGAATTGGGCAATCTTGCCTACCTGCGTCCCAACTGGGCAAAGGCGGTGGCGGATCTGGTGAAAGAAGAGGGGACTGCCTTTTTTTAACCGATGCCAACACGCTGTACCCCGGCAGCCGCAAGCATGCGCTAGAGCATCTGGACTGTGCCAATCTGAACGGCTTCAACCCGACAACGACGGGATGTCAGATCTTGATTGCGGATGGGCTAAGAGGAACGGATGATGTGGAGGTGCCGGTGCCGGGCGGAGTGTACTGCAAAACCGCTCTCATCGGGCGAGCCGTCATGGACGCCGATGTTTTTGATTTCGCTGACCCATTTTTAAAGGACACGAGATGACGGGATTTGGCGGCGCCATCAAAAAAACATCGGCATGGGCGCTGCTTCCAGAGCCGGAAAAATGCAGCAGCATAGCGCAGGAAAGCCTTCCGTAAATGAAGAGCTCTGTCGCTCCTGCAGAAGATGCGCAAGGGAATGCGGCTCCGATGCGATCTCATACCTGGAGACAGGTTCCGGCGTGAAGGCGCATATTGATCAGGATCTCTGCAAAGGCTGCGGGCGCTGCGTCGGGGCCTGTTCCTTTGATGCGATTGAAAAATAACAATCCGGATGCGAACGAGACCCTCTGTTGCAAAATGGCGGAATATACCGCTGCCGCCTGCAGCGGGCACCCGCATTTTCACGTAGCCCTGATCAACGACGTTTCCCCAACTGCGATTGTCACGGGAAAACGATGCGCCGATCATTGCGGACATCGGCATGCTGGCTTCCTTTGACCCGGTTGCCCTCGACCAGGCCTGCGCCGATCTCTGTCTTGCTGCGAAGCCGATCCGCAACTCCCAGTTAGGAGACAACCTTGCCCGCCCCGACTGGAGACGGTATAATGATGTATTCCTTGATACCACGCCTGCTTCCCGCTGGAAGGAAACGCTCCTTCACGGAGAAAAGATCGGGCTGGGAAGCAGACAGTATACACTGATCCGGATGTAGTCAGACTGTATCCAATGATACGGATACAGACTGACCGTATTCACCGGTTCGGATGTAGAAAAGGAGGTGCCATGAGGCATTTTTTTCAAAAAAAGATCGGCTCCATCACAAGGTGGCTGGAGCTGGTTCTGGGCTTTATCTTAGCGATCATCATCGTTCTCCTGGTGCTCCGCTATTTTTGCCGTTCATCTCCCCTACATCCTGGAGGGCAATCAGGATCTGACGTCGATTCTGGGATTTTTCCTTGAGATCGCCGTGGCGCTGGAGTTTATCAAAATGCTGGCGCAGCAGACGCCGGAAACCGTGATCGAAGTTCTCCTGTTTGCGATTTCCAAGGAGCTGATCATTATGCAGACGACACAGCTGGAAAATCTTGCCGGTATCGCCTGCATCGCCGCTCTTTTTGCCACCAGGAAATTTCTTTTCTTTAAATCGGATGAAACCGAGCGTATTGTAATGCGTGCCTCGTCCACAGTGGCTTCGGCAAATCGCCTGGCGGATGTCCACATCCCCGCTAGTGCGGACGCGACCCTCGGAGAAGTCGTGGCGGATGCCGTTGTAAAGAGCGGTCACACGATCTCCATCGGTGCTCTCGCAGAATTTGAGGACTGTGCGCTGCGCATCGATTCGATTCACGATAAGAAGATCACCCGTGTGGAAATCATCGGCTTTCAACGGCAGGAAGAGAATTAAATTGACAAGTACATCACGCATGGAGGTTGCATAATGCATCAAACAGCACTGATTACAGGTATTACCGGGCAGGACGGTTCTTATCTTGCTGAATTTCTACTGGAAAAAGGATATGAGGTGCACGGGATCGTCCGCCGCTCCTCTCTTCCCAATACGTCGCGCATTGACCATTTGCTAAAAGCAAAACCGGATTACGCTCCACGACGGGGATCTGACCGATTCTTCCTCTCTGGTGCGTATTATTTCCCTCACAAAGCCCAATGAAATCTACAATCTCGCGGCGCAGTCCCACGTACAGGTTTCCTTCGATTCTGCGGAATATACCGGTGAAGTGGACGCCATCGGTGTCCTGCGGATTCTGGAAGCCGTTCGCATTCTTGGGATGACCGACAAGGTCAAAATCTACCAGGCTTCTACCTCAGAGTTGTACGGCAAGGTGGTGGAAGTCCCGCAGAATGAAAAAAACGCCTTTTTATCCCTACAGCCCTTATGCGGTCGCCAAACAGTACGGTTACTGGATCGTCAAGGAATATCGCAATGCCTACCACATGTTTGCCGTCAATGGTATCCTGTTCAACCATGAATCCGAAAGAAGAGGCGAGAATTTTGTCACAAGAAAAATCACCCTCGCGGCGGCGCGCATTGCAGAGGGCTTGCAGGATCATCTGGAACTGGGAAACCTGGATTCCAAAAGAGACTGGGGCTATGCGAAGGATTATGTCGAGTGCATGTGGCTGATTCTACAACAGGAGCGTCCGGACGACTTCGTGATTGCAACCGGTGAGCAGCACACCGTCCGCGATTTTACGGAACGGGCCTTCAAGGAAAACGGCATCACACTGCGATGGGAAGGAGAAGGTGCAAACGAAAGAGGCATCGATTCCGCTTCCGGAAAGGTTCTCGTCACCGTCAATGCAGAGTGGCTTCGCCCGACGGATGTAGACAATCTCTGGGGCGATCCGACCAAGGCAAAAGAGGTACTGCACTGGAATCCGCAAAAGACCTCCTACGAGGAACTGGTGCGTCTCATGGCCGCACACGACAGACAACTCGCAAAGGCCGAAAAAGCGGCGCAGAACTTATCCTGAGCGAGATTGAAATCGCTTGACCGATCGATCCCTTTCACCTGTTCGCAAGAGGCGGCGCGGCATGGAGCTCGTCGCTCCATCATTTTTGTTAGGAAGGCAACATGAACATCATCTTACTCAGCGGCGGTTCCGGCAAACGTCTTTGGCCACTTAGCAACGGCATCCGCTCCAAACAGTTTTTAAGGATTTTTAAAAAGAAAGACGGTACCTATGAATCAATGGTACAGCGGATGTACCACGGCATCCTAAAGGCGGACTCGCAGGCAACCATTACGATTGCAACCTCAAGAGAGCAGCATGCGCCCCTCACCAACCAGTTGGGGGAACAGATCGATATCTCCTATGAGCCCTGCCGCAGAGACACCTTCCCTGCCATTGCGCTCGCCTGTGCCTACCTGCATGATAAAAGGAACATCGCAAAAGACGCTCCCGTCATCGTCTGCCCCGTAGATCCGTTCGTAGATGATACCTACTTTGAGGCATTGACTCATCTGGACAAGCTCATTCAGAGCGACCAGGCTAATCTAACCTGCCTGGGAATTGAGCCCACTTATCCGAGCGAGAAGTATGGCTATCTGATTCCGAAGGATCGCTCCCCTGTCAGCCCCGTGCTGACATTCAAGGAAAAACCGGATTTGGAAACCGCACAGAAGTATATTGCAGAAGGAGCGCTTTGGAATGGCGGTATCTTCGCCTTTCGACTGAGCTGGCTGCTAAAAAAAGCAAGCGATATGATTGGTTTTTCCGATTACACCACCCTTTATGATCGATACTCTGAAATTGACCCGATCAGTTTTGATTATGCAGTGGGGGAGAAAGAAGCTCACATTCAGGTGCTCCGCTTTAATGGAATCTGGAAGGATCTGGGCACCTGGAACACCCTGACCGAAGCGATGCCGGAACAGGCCATCGGACGTGTGACAATGAATAACACCTGCAAAAACACGCACGTGGTTAGCGATCTGGATCTTCCGATTCTCTGCATGGGACTCACGGACCTTGTGGTCGCCGCCTCTCCCGACGGGATTCTGGTTTCCGACAAGAGCGAATCCAGCTACATCAAGCCCTATGTCGATCAAATGACGGACGAGGTGCGCTATGCAGAAAAAGAGCTGGGGCTCCTTCCGTGTCATTGACATCGGAGATGAAAGCTTGACCATTAAAGTCACCTTGAATCCCGGACATAAAATGCACTATCACGCCCATGCGCACCGTGACGAAACCTGGACGGTGATTGCAGGGAGCGGTATTGCCATGGTAGACGGGGTTCGTACGGAACTCACCCCCGGCAGCTTTGTCAGAATGTGTGCCGGACAGAAGCATACCGTTTTTTGCCAAAACGGAATTGCAACTGATCGAGGTGCAGACCGGTGCATCCATCAGCAAAGAAGACAAGACCGTATTTGAGATGCCGGCAGAACTGCCGACATGAAAGGATAACAGCGAAAAGCCAAGGTGGATCAGGCTTCCCACAGAAACGTGGCAGCCCCATGGCTTTCAGAGAAAAAAATTGCCGATGAGGCATTTCTCCCCTTCACATCAAATATTTCCGGATGATCTGCTTCTGCTCTACGCTCAGATAGGGATTCAGCGCGGGATTTTTCCCTGACGGTTTGCCTGTAGACTTCTTTTTAACAGCGCTTTTTTTGCAGCAACTGATCCCAGATAGCAGAAGCGCAGAGCGAATTGTGTTCTTCCGCCTCTTCCATTGCCTGATATAAGATCAGCGCAAGAGCGATGCGGTTGCAGTAAAAACTCTCCGCTCCCTCCTGAAAAGAAGCGTAATCCGGAATCTTCGTGAGTTTCCTGTAGGCTGCCAGCACACAGTCCGCCAGAATATCAAAGTTAATCAGTCCCGTATCCTTCTTCGTCGAAGAACCCTCATTATCCTGGTATTTGTACATCAAGGTCGTCAAAACTCCGATCGACCGAATCCTGCCGTATACTTCGGCAAGAAAATCTTCATCTTCCGTCACGGTGCGTTCGCGGAACCGAATGGAATTTTTCCTTTAACAGGCTTGCTCTATATAGTTTCGTCACCGGGAAGCCCACGTTGGAGAGAAGCTTACTGCGCATTTCGCCGGTGACCCTTCCATGAAATTCATAGGGAGTCGTTAAAAAAGCTTCCCCTGTAGATTCCTGGAAGATCGGGGAATCCACCAAATCCAGATCTTCCTTCCCGGCTTCTTCTAAGAGCGTCTCATAAAAAGAAGGATCGATCAGATCGTCGCTGTCGGTAAAGCCGATGTACGCGCCCGCAGCCTTCTCCATGCCTGCGTTTCTGGCTCCGCCCGCCCCCCTGTTTTCCGGCAGTGTGAGGATCTTCGTCCGATTCGGATACTGCCTGTGCACGTCTTGCAAAAGCGCAGGGGTCTGATCGGTGGAAGCATCGTCCACCAGGATGATCTCCGCGGCCTCCTCCCCGAAGCGGTCAAACACGGTCTGCAAGATAATATTGCCGATGGTCTGCGGCAGGACCGTCTCCGCATTATAGACGGGAACAATGATGGAAAGAAGGGGGTACGATTGTTGTGAATGCGTCATAGGGGAGCTCCTTCGTGAATTTGTAGACGATAAACGGTTTGCTAATCTTGTGACACAGATTTCTGAGAAGATTGACCATGCCCTGATACTCTTCAGCAGCAATCACCTGCTCTTCTCTATAGGCATCCAATATTTCCAGACATAATAAAACTTCTCCTCTCTCCGTCCAGCCTACCACGATGTTCTTTATTTACACAGACCTTTCCCATCTTTTGAGCATCGCAATAGACTCCGGCATCTGCAAAATCATAAGAGATTGGCGTCTTAAGAGCTTTCCCTTCTTAGCTTCCATCGCAGCCATCGGATCCTCCGTTACTGCCTCATACAATTTTTTTCCATGAAGGTGATTTCCACAAGGTCATCGCAATCCATGAACATATAATATTCTCCGGACGAATGATCTACCCCCACATTTCTCGCCCCACCCGGTCCAAGATTCTCGGAAAGATGAATAATCCTAGTCCGATCAGGAAACTGTCTGTGCAACATCTCTAATATGGTGCCGCTTCGATCGTTGGAGCAGTCATTTACGAAGACAATCTCCCCCTCTCCGGGATATTGATCAAAAGAAAGTCTGATGGACCAGATTCCCCAGTGTCTCAAAAAGCACATGCTCTGCGTTATAAACGGGGACAATCAAGGATACTTTCACGTTCTTATTCCTCCCTTCGCAACCAGACCTTCCTTCTATCCCACAGACAAATTTCATCCACCGGCTTGTTCATGCTTCATCTGCGCCCCTAACATCGTCCTGTAAAAAGAATCATTTTCTCCTTTTCCCACGGTTCCAGGCAAGCATTTGACCATTCGTTTCCTTCCACCGAATGAGTAATCATGGTATCGCTCAGTTTGCGTAAGGTCTGCACCATCTCAAAATATGCTTTCTCTGTTAAAAATACTGTCCTGATATAATCCATCTAAAGTCTTTAGACAAAATGCGAATCTACGAAGATAGAGGGTTTCCGCCGCCTTGGCAAAAGAATCATAATCACGGCATTTTCGCATCCCTTGGTAAGCCCGAATGGCGCAATTCAGAATATCTTCGTATGTGGATGCGATATCCAAACTTTTAGATGCAGAATGTTCCACATCTCTAATCTCTACTAGTATTTTATTGATCACGTTCACCTTTCTTACATTGGCATGCACGATTGCGCTAAAGTCCTCGTCTTCTGCCATCACCCGCTCTGCAAAACGAATCTGGTACTTCTCCATAAAGGATCTTCTATAAATTTTGCTACGAAAAATCCGCCTCACTGGCAATCAGGTAGCTCTTTTTTTCTTCTCATCCATGACCCCTGCTGAACTCTCTTGTCAGGGCAAAACCCTCCCAATTTAGGTATCTGCAATTGAGCCCCGCAATGGCAATATCATACTCCTGGTCAGAATCAAACCGGGATACTTCCGCCTGAGAACCAATGTGGTTATGCTCTGTGACCGCAAGATATAAATCCTCCATCAAAGAGTGGGCTGCAATGTCATCACAATCCATAAACATATAAAATTCACCGGTTGAATTTTCAACTCCGACATTTCTCGCGCCGCCCGGTCCACGATTTTCTGTAAGATGGATGATCCTAGTCCGATCCGGAAACTGGCTGTGCAGAACTTCAAGAATCGCCCCACTTCGGTCCCTGGAACAGTCATTTACAAAGAGAATCTCCCCCTCTTCCGGATATCGATCAAAGAAGGTCTGATGCACCAAATTCCCTAAAGTGTCAAAAAGAACATGTTCTGCATTATAAACCGGGACGATCATGGACACCTTCATTTTTACTTTTTCCTTCCTGATGGTTCTGAATTGACTCTTTTTCTACCGACACTTTTCTATTTCCAGAGCCTCAGATTTTTATATATCCGGTTTATCATCCGTATCCTTCTTTAAACATCTTCATAGAATCGAAACAACCATGTTTTCATTTCGTCACCCATCTTTTTCGAGAATGAACGGATTTTTTTCTGGGGGTATTTGAATTACCCGGTCTAATAAATCACGTAATCGTGCTTTATACTGCTCTTTTGTTGCTGTTGAGAGGTGTTTGCCTTTATACATTTGATCCAAATCATAAAGGCACCGATCTGCTAACTCGAGCATCGCAAATTCGGTTCCTGCTCGCAGCCCTTCATAGTTCGGCAAAGGCGACAATCGATTGTAGGTCGCCTGAATCACGTTCTCATAATCGCTAAAGATACAATCATAAGGTCGATAGGACACGGAACTTTTATGGTCTAAATAAAGGTACAGAACTTCCTTCACTCCCGCACACGAAGATGCCTTGGCAAGAAGAAGCCTGAGGAAGTCCAGATCTTCCATCATTTCGCACTCACGAAACCGAACTACATCCTCTTCTATTAAAGTCCGTTTAAAGATTCTCGTTGCAATCGACCCCGGAGTGGCGATCAACTGTGATCTGCCATCATCATCTAACATCCCGAAATAATCGGGAGAAGTGTATAGAACACACCCTTTCCAATCGCCCCTCTGCATTTCAATGGCGCAGTCCGCAACATCCGCCATTTCCTCTATATTTCGATCGATTTTCCCCCATCCGGCGGCAACATATAGCTTTTCGTACATCGTCACATCGATCAGATCATCCGCATCCATAAATCCGATATACTGCCCGCGTGCCATTTCCAGGCCTCTGTTACGGGCGGCCCCCGGTCCCCTGTTCTGGTCCTGATGAAGGACCTTCACGATATCCGGAAACTGACTTTTGGCATTGGTGGAGAATCTGCAAGCTTCGATCTGTGGATGCATCATCCACGCAGATCACTTCCATTCCATGATGGGGAAAGAGCGCCCGGAAAGTCTGGTTCACCAGGTTTCCAAGGCTATCATAAAGAAATTCTTCTGCGTTATATACCGGAACAATGACAGATATCCTGGTATTCTCCTGGAAATTTCGTGCACGAATGGTATGCACCCCCTTCTCAATCATCCATTGACTCTAAATCCAAACGGTTATTACCCGCTGATGTAACAAAGAGGAATACGATTCCGCATTCCTCTTTGTCCTTCTAAATTTCAGAGATCATGGACTGCCAGGTTCCTATCCTCAGAATTCAAATTCCTGCCTTATCTTCCGAGCAGGGACAGCACACCCTGGTTTGCCTGATTGGCCTGTGCCAACATCGCCTGTCCCGCCTGTGCCAAGACATTGTTATTCGAGTACTTCACCATCTCGGTAGCCATATCGGTATCACGGATCTGGCTTTCCGCTGCCGTTGTATTCTCTACCACGTTGTCCAGATTCTTAATCGTGTGCTCCAGTCTATTCTGAATGGCACCAAGCGCAGAACGCATGGAGGAGACATTCTGGAGTCCCGTCTTTACAACCGCAATCGAAGACTGTGCATGTGCCTGACTGGTTACATCCAGTTTTTCAGTTCCATCAGCAGTAAAGGCACCACCTCCAGCCGCATCCAGGAAAGTTTTGACAGTTGTAGTCGAACTGGTAACACCCTTAAAGCTTAACGACATGATATTTACACCGATCGTTTGCTTTTCCGTCAGGCCGCCACCGCCGTCCCAGTTCTTATTTCCTTCTGCGCCCACGTGCAACGTTTTGGCAGTAAATGTTCCATCTAACAGCGCTGTTTCATTGAAAGTAGTAGTTCCCGCTACACGGTCAATTTCACTCGTCAGCGCATCAATTTCTTGCTGAATATAGTTGCGGTCGACCGTCTGCAGGGTTCCATTCGAAGCTTTCACACAGAGCTCATTCATGCGTTGCAGCATATCCTGCACCTCTGCTAGTGCGCCTTCCGCCGTCTGTACGCAGGAAATACCGTCCTGTGCATTCAGCGAAGCCTGTGTAAGTCCCCTGACCTGACGTCTCATCTTCTCACTGATGGAGAGTCCCGCCGCATCATCGGCTGCACGATTTACTTTGTAACCGGATGACAGTTTCTCTGTGGACTTTGCTTGTGACGATGTGGTGATGCCGAGCATTCTGTTGCTGTTCATTGCTGTCAGATTGTGTTGAACTACCATTTCTTTTTCCTCCTTGAATGCGGTTTCTCCCGTCTCCATACAGGATCTCCGCTCATCCCAATACGACGATTTCTCACATTCACGGTGTCCTTACCGTTACAAACGATATATCGGTTGTTTTTGTATTATATTTAGCATGAAAGAAAAAAAAGTTGTTTTTTTGCAAAAAAGAGACGCTGTCTGAAACAGCGCCTCTTTTTTGGTAGTTCACCTCTGACTTTTCTGAAACAGCAACGGGATTTAGCTGAGGAGTGACAGCACACCCTGGTTTGCCTGGTTGGACTGTGCGAGCATTGCCTGCCCTGCCTGTGCCAGAATGTTGTTATTCGAATACTTCACCATCTCGGTCGCCATATCGGTATCGCGGATCTGGCTTTCTGCAGCTGTCGTGTTCTCTACGACGTTGTCCAGATTCTTAATCGTGTGCTCCAGTCTGTTCTGAACGGCACCAAGTGCGGAACGCATGGTCGAAATATTCTGGAGTCCCGTCTTTACAACTGCAATCGAAGACTGTGCATGTGCCTGACTGGTTACATCCAGTTTTTCAGTTCCATCAGCAGTAAAGGCACCACCTCCAGCCGCATCCAGGAAAGTTTTTGACAGTTGTAGTCGCACTGGTAACACCCTTAAAAGCTTAACGACATGATATTTACACCGATCGTTTGCTGGTCCGTCAGGCCGCCACCGCCGTCCCAGTTCTTATTTCCTTCTGCGCCCACGTGCAACGTTTTGGCAGTGAATGTTCCATCTAACAGTGCCGTTTCATTGAAAGTGGTGGTTCCAGATACACGATTGATTTCACTCGTCAGCGCATCCACTTCCTGCTGGATGTAGTTGCGGTCGACCGTCTGCAGGGTTCCATTCGAAGCCTTCACACAGAGTTCGTTCATACGCTGCAACATATCCTGTACTTCCTGCAGAGCGCCTTCTGCCGTCTGTACGCAGGAAATGCCGTCCTGTGCATTCAGGGAAGCCTGGGTAAGACCTCTGACCTGACGTCTCATCTTCTCACTGATGGAGAGTCCCGCCGCATCATCGGCTGCGCGGTTTACTTTGTAACCGGATGACAGTTTCTCTGTGGACTTTGCCTGGCTGGAAGAAGTGATGCCAAGCATCCTGTTGCTGTTCATTGCTCTAAGATTGTGTTGTACTACCATGATATATCCTCCTTGATAGGGTTGTCTGTGGCATCCTTGCCGCAGTTATCTGAATGACAATCTATATATCGGTGCCTGGCAAGATAATATTATGCTATTTTCAATTTTTTTTGAAAAATCGTTTATTCGTATGATTTTAGACGATATTCTGTGCAGGAATATAGCTCACCGATTTTCATCAACGGCCTGTGATGGCACAAATTGTGTGCGATTCATCGTTTGATAGTATTTCATCGCCGTTGCTGTGGAACGCTTTCCCCACCTTAATCCTGGTCCGCTCCTCACTAAAATATTGGTCCACCAGCGCTTTATTCCTCTGTTCCTGCACCTGTATTCGATTGGACATTTCCGTTACTTCCCGAATTTGATCCTGCAACCGTGCAAGCTGCGTGCGGTATTTTTTTCTTTTTGCAAAGTCAGCTCTACCTGAACTTTGGAAAACAATAAATCAAAAGCCATCATTTAACCTGGTCAGCTCTTCGATCATCCTTCCCTTCGCTTCTACCGTCTGATCGAACGCTTCCTCCCACTTACCCGAAAAACTCCGCTCCCTGCACAGGAAAATCGAGCAGATCCGTTTGTTTCCGGTTCTCCTGCTCGATTTGTTTCAAAATTTCCAGCTTCCTGTCAAGAGAGCGTGACAACATGTCCAAATAGGATTCTGTCATGCCACGTTTCCCCTTTCAAAATATACTTGCGCTTTCTGAAACGATAACCCTACTTCAATAACCGACCGCCTCCGAAAGCTTCACATGATTCTTCTCCATGACCTGTACCCAAGTCTCTCGAATCGCATGGAGATGTTCGTTGATCTCTTGCAGAATTTCCACATCCTTAGAAATATTGACTTCCACCAATCGTTTATAAAGATAAGCATACATGTGATCAAAATCTTGCGCAACCGGATATTTCATATCTAGCGTTGCCCGGAGGTATTCAATAATCTTCTCTACCCGGACCAGATTCTGATGCACCTTTTCGATGTCCTTTTTTTCTATTGCATTTTCGGCAATGTTACAATATTTGATTGCCCCGTCATAGAGCATCAATGTCAGTTCTGCAGGGGTTGCTCCCATCACCTTCTGGTTTGCATAGGTCTCATATGCATTTGCATGATTCTTCATCGGTTCTCCTTTTGTCCTCGAATTGACTTGAAATTTAGCAGCCTTATTCTATGCATGAATCCATTCTGTATCATTTGTTATTATTCCTGTAGGATATTTGAATACCGCTATCATTTCGTATTAAAGTATCCCGCCAATTGATTTTGCGTGGAGTTGAGCTGAGCCATTGCCTTTTCCATTCTGGCAAATTTTTTATAATAGTTGTCCTGCTTGGCATTGAGCAATTTCGTCGCCTCATAGATTTTGCTTGAGTAGCTGGAATACTGAGATGCCATCAATTTATCTTCATAGAGCGTATACGAGCTGGAATAATCCGTCGACCCCATCAGCTTATAAAGCCCATCCGCAAGATTGATGGATAAATTCCGGAAAAAAACTCTGCTGTTGCGTCAGGATCCGAAGCAATCATTTTTCTTTAACAAATTTTCATTGGTTTTCACAATATCTTCTTCTTCGTCTCCGTCAATATGATACGCATGCCATTCGTTCTTTTTGACCAAACGAGAATCCATTGTGTTGATGCCGAATTGAGAAAGGTGGAGTTCTTTCTCTCCTTCCTTTGTCTGCACCTTGATCCTCTGCATCATAATCCCTGTAAGTTCCGACAGGGTAAGCTGCAACGTTATATCCCTGCGAAGCATGGAATCCTTGATTTTATCTTCCCACTCCTTTACCTCGTTCTCTGACATTGCCTTTTTTTATCATCCTCAGTCAGCATTTTTATACTTCGATCCATCCTCTGCCGCATACATCTGATCCAGTTTGTTTACTACTTCGTTGTATTTTTTGAATAACTCCTTTATATTGTTGTACATACCAGTGGTATCTGACTGCGTGTTCAGCGTAATCTCACCTGAAGTTACTTCGTTGGTGGTAATCACGAGATCATTGATTTCAAATGTATTCTGACTAGAGGTATAAGTCACCCCGTCCAGGATGATCGATGCATCCTCTCCTGCATCATATTTCGTGCGTTTCGCAGGCGAAATCCCCAGTGAATCTAAGAACTGCATATTGTTAGAGGAAAGAGTAAAGTCCGAACTAGCTCCCGTTTTGTCACTGGCAATATAAAAACGCCCGTTATTTCCATCGAAGTTTGCACTGACAGATCTGCCATCCGCAGTTTTTACTCCTCTCAATTTAGACGCAACCATCTCCAAGGTATCCTCCTCATCCAAGAGGATCTCCTCTTCCGGTGCACCGCCAATACGAATCTTGAGATTTTGGATTCCGCTGAAACCCAGATCTGAAAGTTTCGTATCTTTTTTTGCTGCAAAAGAGGTTCCGGATGCGTCTGTAATGCCACCTCCTGTCATATAGGAATTAGAGGCAATCGAAGTAATCTTCATCTTATGAACGCCATTCATGGCATTTTCTCCAGTCACGACACTGGCTGCATTCGCATTGGATACGAACGTCTTTTTTATTCGATAGGCGCCTGTGTACTTCATCTTTCCAAGCGTATCATTATAGAAGGAGAGGACCTGCTTGTTGATCTCTTTCCATACATTCTGCTTCCAAGTATGTTTTTTTTGCATCTCGGTCAGCTTGTCTACCTTTTGCTGGTATCTGGATACCATTGAGGTAATGAGTGATTCCGTATCCAATCCGGACTGCAGTCCTGTTATTCTATTCGGCATGCCGCTTCCTCCTGTCTCATCCGATTCCGTGTCTCTGTCAACCCTTTTCGTCTATCATCATTCCCGCCAGCTCCCAGATTTTGGCAAGCATATCAAGCGTCTCCTCAGGCGGATATTCCCTGATCACTTTCTTGGAAGTTTTATCTACCATTTTGATCGTTACCCGATTGGTACCGTCATGAATGCCGAAGACTGCCTCCGTATTGGAAACCATCTTTTTTTATTCAGGTCTTCCACTGCCTTGCGGATTTTTCTCGTTTGTTGCGAGAATTTCTTCCTCCGTCTTCTTTACCCTTCCCTCATTCTGCGCGACCTGCTCGGCATAGGTGCTCTTAATCTTAGTGGCGGCATCCATCTGCTCGACACTCACTTTTGCGTTCCTGGCCTCGGGCAATGATATCTCTTCCATTTTTTTATTTCATCCGGCTCCGACATCGGTAGTACAGTTACTTTCTGTACTGCGATTCCATTTCCATATTTTTTTGTACTGCATCCAGCGCCATTTCTCTTCCTCCTACTGCGCAGACCCAAAGGTACCTTCCATCTCGCCACAGCGATTTCTTCGATGTGTAACTTTGCATTCCCACACCAATCCCTTTGCTATCTACGGAGTATATCGGATACTACTCCCATTCCCTTAATAACCATCCTTCCGAAACAAAAAGAATTCCTGATCAGATCAAGCGTTATCCCCCCGTTCCCATGGCTTTCTCCCTTCTACAAAAAGGTTCTACATTCTTTCCCTGTTTTTCGACTATGGATTCTTGGATCATTTTTTTCAAAGATATTTTTTTGTAGTCATAGATTGCAAGAACCTTTTTCCTGACCTCGTCTTCTGATCCTATCCCGCTCCGCTTCATGCGCAAGATAATAAGAACAACACTCTTTCAACTCTTTCGGTGTATGTACAAGAACCAGTTCTTTCCCGTCTTCAAAAGCCTCCGCCAGCTCTCTTTGATAGGTGGAAATGAGGAACCCTCCCGCCGCCATCACATCCAACGCACGCAATGGTATCCCTGACAGAATCGTTCTTAGTGTGATATTTAAGTTTACTTTACTTAACCGAAAAATTTCAGGCATTTTGTGCCTGTATTCCGCATATCCATGATCATTCACTCCCTCCGGCGCAATTTGATCTTCTCTCGTAAAGAGTGAAACAGGCGCAACTTCCGCAAGCATTTGCAATATTTCCACCCGCTCCAGTTGACTTACCTTCCTGCGGATCATATCCCTGAGAATTTGTTTCTCATCCATGAAGAAATGGCCGGTATCTTCAAAATCAACCAGTTTTTGCATCTCCAAAATCATATCATCTGTAATTAATTGCTTTTGACCAATAAGGTCACAGCCGTATATCCGTTCCTGCGCACGAATCACCTCATCTACGCGTCTTTTAACATGAGGCTGCAAATCATGCAGAGAATCATAAAGTTTAAACTCGTCATCATATAGCGTACCGACGAAGGAAATGTCATAGTAGTAGGGTTTATCTTTAAGATCTTTTTGATATTTTTTTAACCGCTCCCCGCTGACTGCCAGAGGAGAATGATGCAAGGTTTTTACCCCCTGCCTACGAAGCCTGGCAATCAGTTCCTGATCAAAGACAAAGACATGATTCACGCTGTTATTAATTTGAATGGAATTTAATGGAAGATAGGGCGAGTCAAAGACGAGACAGAGATAAGGGATTTTTACCATCTCACATGCAATTGAGATCACAGGAAAGAAATTGAAGGAAAAAGCAAAATCAATCATCGGACTTCCATTCGGCTTTTTTTTCAACAGTTTCCTTAAAAGTGCTCGAAGAAAGCCTTCGTCATATCCAATGTGTTTCCACTCATACTGGACAATTGTCAACGTATGCCCCATGGAAACAAAAGCGTTTTGTGCATCTTCCCTGGTGAATTCGTTCCAGTCATAATATAAAATATTCACTTGGCTTTACCGCCTACACTCTCCATCAAAATCCGATTCAGCACTTTGCGATAATCGAAGTCTTGCCAAACCTTGGCCTGCCCTCTCCTTGCAATTTCCACTCGTTCCTCTTCGTGCTCCAGATAATAAGCACACTTCTGCAAAAGATCATCCCTGGTATATGCAAGAACGACCTCTTCTCCTTCCACAAAATATTCCGCAAGCTCTTCCTGATAATTGGAGAAGAAAGCCTCCTGCCCCCATGATGTCGAGGGCTCTGAGAGGAATACCTGATCGTATAGTTCGAAGTGTCAAATTCAAATTGATTTTTACTAAGAGCAAAGATCTTCGGCATTTCACTGACATAGTCCGCATAGCCTAAATTTCGTACTCCTTTCGGCGTTTTCGACCCCGGTCGGGTATAGAGGTCAACCGAAAAGTAAGCTGCCAACTGTTCCAGAACCTCTGTCCTTTCAACACCAGAAACCTTTCTTCTCAGCATATCCAAGAAAATTCTATTTTTCATCGAGTTGGAAACGACCCGTTAAATCGAATTTTACAAACTGATGAAGTTCCTTCTGGATTTCGTCTGAAATTACATCTTTATCCCCGATCAGGTCCATTCCGAATATCTGTTTCTGTGCTGCGATCACAGCATCCAGCCTCCCTTTTAAATGGGCAGGAAGGTAAGAAATCTGATCATAAAAATTATAGGCGTCCCCATTATATAGCTGACCCAGAAAACTAATCTCATGTTCTGGCGGTCTCCCTTTTAAAGGAGCTAACAATCTCTCGATCCTCTTTACATTGACTCCCAAAGTCGAATATCGAATGGTATTCACTCCTTCTTTCTGTAAGTCATTGACCATCTTGCGATCAAAGGCATAGATATGATTCACCTTGCAATTGACTTCTTTTGAAAAAAAGAGTTAAATGCGGGGAATCATAAACCAAACAGACATAGGGTATTGCAAGTTTCTCACAGATCTTTGTAATGAATGGAATATAATTAAAACTGAATACACAGTCAAATGAGGCCCCGATCTTCTGGAGCTGCACTTCTATTTCGGGGGCGTTCCCCACATCTTGCCATTCCCACGTAAAAACTTGTACTTCATGCCCAAGCTCTTTGAAGATTTCTACTGCATCCTCTTTTGCATAATCCTTCCAGTCGAAAAAGAACATTCATCCTCATGGATCCCTCTTCTCCGCACAAGTCCCTTATATCATCTAAACAACTCCGAACAAAAGAAAGCCCGGAGGCAGGCCCCCGGGTGATAGGAAATGTTCAGTCCGATAGAAGTTTGTCCAATCCTTCCAGATTGCCACCTTCCAGTGCTTTTCTTGTTCTCTTCCTGTATCTGAAGGTAGACTTCCTTGCGATATACAGGAATCTGCTTCGGCGCAGCAATCCCGATCTTCACCTGTTCATTCCGGATATCCAGAACGGTAATCTCGATGTCGTTGTTGATCATAATTGCTTCGTTCTTTTTTTCTGGATAATGCCAACATTACTATACCCTCGTATTCTTATGATATCTGCATCATCAATCACCGCCCGGTAGGAAGGGAATTCTCTGATCCTTCATCATCCCTTTGCAGAAAGCGAATGCCCTGTTGTTCCATCGCAACCCTGCAGAAAACGGATTCTCTACGGCATTGATTTTTGACCTTTCTATCATAGCATATCCAAGGGACTTGTTCAATTTTTTTCAAAAAGTCGGGTTTATACCTTCTCTTTTTTTGTCTGTTTTTTCAAAAATATCATAAATCTTATACTTCACGGGGTAGGACTCTTCCTCTAAGATCACCTGGCAGCCTTTTTCTTTTTTTCCACATTGATGATCAGCGGGCCTTTGAGGTTCACGGTCATCTCCTCGAGGTTTTTGGGAACGGTCACCGTCACGAGGACGAGGGCGTCATCCATTTCCCGCAGTTGCAGGTCTTCCAGGATGGCGGTATCTACCACCGGGCAATAATCCTCTTTCACAAAGAGAGGGTCAAGCACCGGCATGGCGAAGCTTTCCTCGTCACAGGACTGCAACCATTGGATGGTCTCCCTGCCTTTCTCCTCGTCATAGAGAAGGACAAATTTTTTTAACTGCGGATAGCCGATGATTCCTTTTTTAAAAGTGAGGATCCGGTCATCCGAAATTTCTACTTTACCGAACACTCTGGATGTTATCTTCATGTAAGTCTGGCATCCTCCTTAAATATAATCCATAAGCGAGTGCTGTAAGATCTTGCCGGTCGCCATCAGGCTGGCGCTATAGGTGTTTTTCGCCGTGGCCAGATTGGTGGCAGCTTCTTCCATATTGATGCCCCTCGTTGTTCTCCTGCAGTTCCTTGAAGGTGGTGCTTTGTGACTGGAGCCTGGTCTGAATGAGGTCCAGGCGCATCGACCGGGTTCCATTTACGGTAATAGCGTCGCTTTCTCTGTCCAGGGCGTCCTTCACTTCCGTGATTTTTGGTCGAGAACTGCCTCTTCATCGTGTCGGTCAGATAGTCATAGGCCTTCTTCGCCGCCTTGATCTCCGCCTCGATGTTCGCTTTATTCGCCGCAAGAGTCTCCGTCCGCAGGTGCTCCTTCAGGGTGTTCAGCTTAGCATCCACGTCGCTCATCTGCGCCAGAACCCTCTTCAGATCCTGACAGCCCCTCTTCAGTTCGTTGGTAAAAATGTCGTCTGCCGTCGTGTTGACGTCGATCGTCTGGTTGTATCCGACGTCGTAATGCATGGTGTGCCCGCCGCTTCCGCTGTTATAGATGATGCCGCCTTTGGTACAGGTAAAAAGATGCTCCGGCCTGGTCTCTCCCTTTTTTTGAAATTGGATTTGTCATAAACCACATCAATGGTCTTGGCATTCTGCATGTCCTTTAAGCCGGAAAGCTTCGTTTGCATATTTTTTGCTGAACAGCAGCTCTCCGGTCACGGCATTGAATACCATGTCCTTCGTGCCCGCCGCCAGGTCGCTATACAGCGTATCAATATCATCCTGACTGGTCGCTCCGGTGATAACGGCGTCCGGATGTTTCTCCACCTCGTTGTAAGAAGTCGACACGCTGCCGTTTGCCGTCATTCTGACCGTCTTGGTCATCGGATTTGCTCCTCCGACCGACTTGCTTAAGGTAACCGTTCCATCGGTATTCACCTGTGCTGTATAACCGTTTTCACAGGCGACGGTATACGGCTGCCTGCATTCGGTCGTCAACGGCACATTCACCGTTTCCAGCGGGGAGGAGGTGTCTGCGGTAAACGTTACGGTCGCTACTCTCGACTCCGTGATCTCCGTCGTTGCACGGAGCACATTTCCCTGTCGGAAAGGCCGGAGGTGCCGTGATCACGCCCTTCTCATTGATGGTGAAGGTTCCGTAACTTGCCGTATTCAGTGTATAAGTCGTGGGGACTCCTGGGTTTTTTGCCGCCGAATAAGTTTCTCCCTCTACAACCACCGCAGGGCTTGCCCCGCCTGCGGCCGCCCCGTTGCTCACGGGCACATGCACGGTATGGCTTTGTCCACCTGCATCGGTAAAAGAAAGATTCACAGTCTTGATGTTTCTGGTATCCGGCTGCAGTTCACTGACAGCGGACACCAGCATCGGTTCCCGGTATTTGACGGAAATATCGTTCACACTGGGAGGAACGGAGGTTTTTGATGTTGTCGTAGGAAAGTCGCAACCGTCCGACCTCATACCGCTTCATATCCGACTCTTTCTGTGCGGCAGCCGTAATCTCGTCTCCATCCGCCAGCTTCTGCATATTCGTGACACGGGTGGAAGTATCGATATGATCCGCATTGAATTCGTCATGAATATTGCTGTACTCTTCGGTTGTGTCCTGAGGATAGGTCAGGGTGGAATTGGTGCGGTAGCCCGTGTAAATGTAGCGTCCTGCATAATCCACATTCCCCGTGGAATAGTATTCATCTGCCAGTGTGTCCATCTGGTTGACGACCGTTGTCCAGTCCTGCAAAGTCTTATAGGTATCGGGACCGGAGACCGCCAGTCTTCTGATGTCGGTCAAAATATGGGATCCGGTAGACAGGGGAAGTTTCCGTCACCTCCAGCCAGCTTTGGGCATCCTTGGAATTCTTTTTCATAGTACTGGGCCAGTTCTGTCATCGTTGCCCGAAGAGACAGCGCCCTGATCGCAATGACGGGATCCGCGGAGGGCCTGTCAATTTTTTTCCCGGTGGTGATCTGGGTGAAAATCCGGTCCTCATTTATCTTGTTATTATTGATATTGTACATGGCGTTATTCGTCATGATCCGGTTGGTGATGCGCATCTTTCTTCGCCTCCTTATCCCGCTCCGTCCAGTGACTAACGGTTGCCTGTTCTCAGGCGACTTACACTCCCGTCTGTAAAATCAAACGGTCATAAATTTCCGTGAAGGTTTGCAACATTTTTGGATGAAAGTACATAAGCACGGTTAAACTTGGACAGATTCATCGCTTCTTCATCATTATCAACCCCCATCTCGGATAACCTCTGATCTCCGATGGTTTTGCGCAGACCCGTATAAACCTTGTTCATCGTGCTCGAATTGTTCCGGTTCATCGCGATATCCGACTGTACCTTTTTGAGGAATTCGCCACTGGTTGCATTCCGGTAAATGGTGGTTGTTGCTGACAGATCATACAGTGCCTTGGCATTTTTTTCAGCTCTGACGGTCCTTCCGTTGCATCCTTCTTGGTCGCCAGTCTGGAAGCATCCTCTAACAACGCATCATTGACCCGGAAATTCCTGCCGGTCAGAAGCGAATATTTTTTTATTGGTATTATTCAGTTGATCAAAAGAATACTGATAAGTGGAATCGGTGTGAACCGCGCCGGTCAACATCAGACACCCGGCTTCCGACTTTGCCGTATAGCCGTGCACCAGCACCTCATTCACCTTTTTCCGAATAATTGCGAATCCACTCATTCATCTGGCTTTGATAATAAGGGATGCCTTGATAATTGACCCCGCTTCCGATCTTAACGTCTTCCCCCGCCAGAATGTCGTGCTGCATGATTGTCTCGTCTGCCGCTTCCTTCGGAACTTCTACATTGAATGTATAACTGCTGTCATCATTGTAGGTCCAGGAATTGTAATGGTAGACTCTGGCGCCGATTTTGATGGTCGAGGTGTCGTAAATACCGCACTTGGCCATGTCCTTTAAATAATCGGCAATGGTATCCGCCAGCACGGTCACTTTTGTATATCTCTTGTTATTATCTGGATTCAAAACCGGTGTCTGCCACGTCCCATCCGTCTTGCCGTGGAAATAATGATTGTTATTTCCATCTCGAATCTCCAATAACCCCTGCAGAGTGCCTCCCATCAGCTGGTTATAAATCGGGAAGGTTCCGAGGTAGTCCGTGTTTCCCTCTTTGTAGGTACTGGCCACCCACTTGATATCATAGAGTCCGTCGATATCGCTCTGGTTGATTCTTTCCTGCGGTTCTCTTGCAACCACATGTAATTTATTATAGCTATTGCCTTCGACCAGCATCTGCCCGCCTGCAATATAGACGCGGTAGATCGTCACCCCCGTCTCCCGCTTCGGATCGTTTTTGTCCATGACCTTTACTTCTTTGGTCTCCACCGAAACATAGGAGGACAATTCGTCGATCAGTAAATCTCTACGGTCACGGAGATCATTTGCCTTGGCGCCGGTCATTTCAATGGTATTGATTTGCTCGTTGATGGTGACGAGTTTTTCTGCAATCGCGGAAATGCTGTCACAAGTGAGTTTCACCTCGTCATTGATGCTCTTTTGCATCTCCTCCAGACTCCCCGCCGTATTGTTGAAATACTCCGTCAGATTCTTCATTGCACCGATGTAGGTGGTTTTGGATGCGGAGGAGGCATTGGTCATCATGGTTTGTAAGCTGACCTGGGTTCTGGAAAAAAAGGGAGGAGAAGCCCGTCCCGTTATCGTCATGATAATAGCGCTCGATTAAGTCATTGTAATATTCTCTCTTGTTTACCTTGCCGTAGCAAGTTTCGTTTTCCCGGTATCTGTAGTCATAATAGAGATTTCGAAGCCGTTCAATGGAAAGCGTATCCGCCCCGGCCCCTGCACAGCCGTAGGTCGTGTGCAAGCGAAGCGCTTCGAAGCCCTCTGCTGCGCTTCCTGTCTCGAAAACCCGGGGGTGTCCACATTGGAAATATTATGAGCGGTGGTGAGCAGAGAAGCATTCGCCGCTCTTAGACCACTGGATGAAATATTCAAACCAAAGAAGGTGGAACTCATCGAATCTCCTTTCTAGTGCTTACCTCTTAGACAAAAAAACAAATCAACTGCCATTCTGCAAAGTAGTTCTTGCTATCCCTTGCCTCTAACGAGAAAGCTGTATCAGCCGCCCAGCGTGCGGAGCAGGTGATCCAGCATTTCGCTCACAACGTTAATGTATCTGGAGTTAGCGTTGAAAGCGTTCTGGAACTGAATCATAAATTGCAATTCCTCATCCTGCGAAACACCTAAGATCTGCTCTCTGGCATCCCGAATCCCGGATACCGTCACCTTCTGCGCATCCAGAATGCTTTTTTTCCCACGCTTCCCGAAGTCGCCACCTGTGAAACCAGGGCACTATAATAATCATTCAGACTGTTCCTCGTCGTGACATTGGGATTTAACGTATATTTGACTTCCGTGAAAGCTTTTTTTCAAAGCCTCCATCGCTTCATTATCAATATCGTCTGTTTTTTTGTTACAAAATCAAAGGTGGTCGGATCGTGGACGAGCACCGGATTCACCTGTGGTATTTTTCTACCGAAATGCCCAGCAGCAGGTCACCGGCTGCATAATCCTGTCCGATTTTGTACTTGACTTTCTCGGTCGGCTCTTTTTCCTGAAACATGACGAAGTCCTTCGTATGCCCTTTTCCCGAAACCGTTGCCGGATTGCTGAGCGCATTCTGCATCACCTCGTTGATGGCGGCACAAACATGGTGGAACAGCTGATCGAATTCCGCCTCCAGATTCATCATGACCGAAGGGGCAATTCTTGTCGTGTAATTGTTATGATTATCGTCTGCGATGTCATGATAGGTCGCATGGTGATCGCCTCTGGCAAGAAGCGTCGAGCGCAGCTTTCCGACATCCGTATTCATTTTGGAAGAAACGGGAAGATCCAGATTCAAAACCTTGGCATTGGAAATGTCCAGATAGCGCAAATTGGTGACCGGATTGGTTCTCTCTACGGCTGCAAATTCCCAGTAGGGCGTGTTGAAGCCTGCCGGTGAATCCTCCGTATCGCAGGCCATGTGATTGACGTGATCACTCATGACAAAGGGAGTGCCTGCGAAACTCACATGCACCACATGGAAGGTATCCTCTTTATAATCGATTTCCCCTAACTTCCCCAGTTCATCCAGAATCTGATTCCTGCGATCGCGCAGATCATTGGCATGCTCTCTGCCGCCGACTTCGATCTGACAGATTTCTTTGTTCAGTTTTAACAGTTCATCTCCATAACGGTTGATCTGCTGTACGATGTCAAAGACGCCATCGTTCAGCTCCGTCTGGTAATTCTTGAAACTGTCATAAACCGTCCTCGACCGCTCGATGAATTCACCGCTTCTGTTCACAAAAGCAGCCTGATTCGTCGCAGAGGAAGGATCCTTGGACAATTCCTGTGCCGCCGTCCAGAGATTGTCGATTGACGTCTTAAATTCTGTCCCGTTTAACTCCTGCAAAATATCTTCGACCTGCGCCAGGGAATGGTAGGATGTTTCATAAAACGAGCTTCTGCCGCTCTCCAACCGGAAAGACTGATCCAGAAAGACGCTTCTTACCTGTTTGCAGTTATTATAAAAGACCCCCAGCCCTGTCTGCGCCCATTGGGAGTCACGGTAATCTTTTGACTGCGTGGTATATTCTCTGGTCGCCTGCGTGATCTGTTGCCTGGTGTAGCCCGGCGTACCGACATTTGCCATGTTATGTGCGGTGGTATTCAGCGCATTCTGCGATGTTGTCAGCCCCGAATTTCCCACATAAAGATTTGCAAACAGTGACATTTTACCTTGTCCTCACCTTTCCTTCCCTGTTTTTGGGCGCAAAAAAAGCAGGTACAGTCGTGCCCGTTCACAGGAAGCTTCTTCCCTTCCTGTTTTCGTTCGGATTGTCAAGTCTCCTGCTTTGTTTACTGCTTCGCGTCGAAGCTGCCCCTCGTCATTCCGATCGAATCGCCCGATGTATCTGCCGCCTTTGTATAGTTCGCCGTTTCCGGTGCCATATAATAGCCATGAAGGATGTTCATCTCGAATTGCACCATCTCCAGCGAACTTTGCAAAAGCATCTGGTTCTGGTCGTTGACCCTTTTCGCACGATCCGCCTCCATCTTCAGGCGGTCTCTCGCGGCCGCAAGGCGTTCCTGTTCCTTTGGTCTGTTCTCCAGAACCTGCACCAGGTCGGTCAGCTTGAGCGTTTTAACATCCTTGTTAAGTACGATTGCGATGTCCTGCATACCGGTCAGCCGTTTCCTGTCCAGCTTTGCAAGACTCGCAACCACACCTTGCTCTTCATCCGTGATAGTTGATAACTGGTTCAGATCTCCTGCGATGATGACAGGAGTCTTCTTGCTTGACAATCCCAGAAGTTGCTTGTAAAGGTCGGCCTCTTCTTCCAGAATGCCGATAAAATCCTCCATCAGACTTGCCATGGGATCATCCTCTCCGTATGAATTTCTTATTCATCCAAAAGCTTGCTTGCAAGATCTGCAGCGGATACATCATAGGTGCCCGCCTGCATCTTCTCTTTGATCAGTTCTACCACATCCTTCCGGACATCCGGTGCCGCATTTACGGCATTCTTCGCAAAGACATAGTCTTTTTCCGATCGGGCTGATCTCCAGATTGTCAGCCACTGCCTGCGTCTTTACAGCCTCAGCAACCTGTGCTTTTTTCCTCGAGCTGTAGACCTGCTGAATATTATTGTAGGCCTCTATACGCATTCTATTACTCCCTCCTTTTCCCTCAGTTAAAACAATGATGTCGTTGGATCGCCAGAATCAGATCCTCTATCCCTGATTTCCTCTCTGACAATCAATATATCGGCACCGATTTTTAAAAACATTAGGGGCAAATTACATTTTGGTGCTGTTTCCTTATCATACCATTTCCCCACCCCTTCTGTATCCCTTATTTGGCTGGAAAAAAATTTATGCTAAAATAGAACCATCTTTTACAAAACGAAAAGGAGACACGATGACAGACCAAAAGAATTCCGTTCCGGTAAATACAGCCACTTCGTCCCAGGAGGAATCGATTTTCTTTTTTGGAAGCCTGGCGCTTCCCATCCTCCTCTATGCCCTTGCTTTTGCCATATTCCTCTTCAAAAACGCACGTGGAATCGGCGTCTTTTTCTTTGCCGTCTCTTCCGTTCTTCTTTTGCAAAAAAACGAGGAAAGTTTACCAAAAAGGCCTCTTCCAAATCCGTCTTGCTGCTCTACTGCCTGAGTCTTGCGGTTGGCCTTTCCACCTTTCTCACCGACAACACCGCCATCATCATCCTCAACTTTATTGCACTGTTTCTTCTTATTGTAAGTATCCTCCTTCTAAGCTTTGCGAACACGACGGGCTGGGATTTCGGAGACTACCTGAAGGAGGTCTTTCTCACCGCCCTGCTCTCGGTCGGCTATATCAGGGAAGCCCACCTCTGATATGAAAGCCTATTTGGATCGGGGAAAAACAACGAAAAAGAGTAAGACCAGGTATATCATTCTGGGGATCCTGCTCTCTGTTCCCCTTGTCTTTATTCTGGCAGCCCTCCTCAGCAGTGCGGATCTGGTTTTTGCGAGACTTCTGGCCAAAAATCTTTCATTTTAATGCCGCCGATGTATTTCTTTTTTTCTGCTCCTCTTTTTCTTCGGATTGTACTCCGCTTACTGCGGCATCCGGTATGTGGCAGATAAGGACAATGATTTTTGAAAAAAACCCGGACATCCTCTGCGCGAGCCCCTTCCCGTCATCATCCTGTCCGTGTCCATCTCCCTTCTGTATCTATTGTTTTTCTCTGGTTCAGTTCCTCTACCTCTTTGCAGGAGGGTTGCAGCTTCCAAGCAGGGATTACCTATGCGGATTATGCCAGAAAGGGGTTTTTCCAACTTCTCCTGGTCTGTATCCTGAATCTGCTCTTTGTTCTTTTGGTGAAAAAAAGATTCAAAAAAAGCAGGACGCTTGACGTCCTGCTTCTCACGATTTCCTGCTGCACTTTTGTGATGATTGCTTCCAGCGCACTGCGTATGTATCTGTACATCCGCGCCTATCAGCTGACCTTCCTGCGTGTCTTTGTCCTGGTCGCGCTGTTCACGCTTACCGTCCTGTTTGTCGGGGTCATCATCAAAATCCTGCACGAGCGCTTCGATCTTCTTCGCTTTGGCGTTGCTGCGATCGGCATCCTCTACTGCCTTTTTGCCTTTTCCCATTCCGAATATTTTATTGCAGCATACAACCTGACCCATCCGGGTGTAAGCGGAGAAATCGACACCTATTATCTCCTCTACAACATGTCCGCCGACGCCGCTCCCGCCATCGTGGCATTACACCAAAAGGCGGTAGGATCTTCGGCTCCCTCCCGGTATCAGGAGGATCCGTATCAGGAAGACGGGTATCAGGAGAATCTACGCCCGTCATACGAGGATCCTGCAGAGGAAATGGATCCGGAACCCACCTGGTATCAGGATTATACAGAGAGGATCCTTCGCAAGGTCAGCGCAATGGAAGGTTCTCCCTTTACCTTCAATGTCTCTATTGCGATCGCCGGGCATGTCCTCCGGTAAAGATCGCCGGGCATGTCCTCAAGTAAAGACCACCCGGATGGGCAGGCATTGTCTTGAAGCTCCCTTCCAGAGAAGAGAAACGGATCCGTTTCTTTTGACGCTCTCTTCCGGAGAAGTGCCTATATCAAAAGCTGTGTCCTCCACCGCCTCCGGAAGAATGTCCTCCTCCGCCGCCTCCGCCGGAATGACCGCCGGAAGAGGATGAAACGGGAGAATATTCTTTGGTCCGCCCCAGGTAAGTGGCATTCACGTTACGCAGCTGGAAACGCACTTTGGCGGCTCCCAATATTTCGGAACGGGACGCCTTCCTGGTTTTTGGAAAAAGGAGCGGACAAAGGCAAACTGCAGGAGAAAGGCCGCAATCAGGGCGATGAGCGCATTACAAATATACTTCATCGGCTGCGTGATTCTACCGCCTGCAAGCAGCGTTCCGATCTGCAGAAAAGCTTCGTTCGCACAGGTATAATAATCTCCACTCTTTGCATAAGTGTATACATTGTCCGTGATCGTATTCGCATAATTCTTCGTGATCACGCGGTAGATCGCCCCGTCAGAAAAAATCTCGATTCTGCGGTTGTTCATATCAATCAGAAACAGGACACCACTCGCAGTTCCGAAATATTCCCGGTAACGGGATCTTGCATAATCCGATGCCGTCTCGTAGTTGTCCGACGTCGTTACAAAGGCACAGCCTCCGTAGGGAAGGATCTGCTGCATGGTCTTCTTCAGATTTCCTTCCTCTTCCTCCGTCAGAAGGTCGGCTCCGTCATCCAGATACAGCCCGTCTGTAGAGGCATTTGAGATTTCCGAGTTTTTCGGATGCAGCAAGGAAACTCTTCCCCTTCCTGACAAACAGAGGATGATGGAGAGCACAAGCGCCACTGCTGCAAAAAAAAGTTTTCTCTTTTGACCCAATCGATTCATTGGAACCTCATTTCCCCCTTTATTTGAAATAGAAGCAGATATCAGCAGCCTGCCTTCCTTACGCTCCCACCTCGCGGTTGTGAAATTCGGGCAGCGGTCTGGTGGACAATTCGTTGTATCTCTCAATGATGCCCGCCATGGTAAGGACAATTCCCGCAAGCGTGACCAGTGCTGCCAGGTAATACACCACATCACTGACCGGATTCCAAATCCGAACCACCAGTGCCAGAATGGCACTCAGCATCGCAATCGAAGCGGGTGGAAGTCGAAAAAGATGGAACTTACTGCCATGCCTGGTTTTCTTCTCGCTGATCCATGCCCCCACAAAAAAGAAGGCACAGCCAAGCAGAGCAGCGACGTTGAAAATATTCCACAGCATTTTATCATCGCTCGTGTAACCAAACACCAGCGCTGGGAGAATCCCCCCCAGAACAATCTGCGAAAAAACGACAACACCGAGGACATTTAGCAGCATCTGCCTACCTGACCTTCCTCTCTTCACCGCCTTTGTAACCCCGGAAAGACCGCTTCTTCTGCTCTTCTCATGCATCTGAATCGTCTCATTCAAGTCATGAGATAACGACTGATATCCTGCATCTTCTGTCCTCGCCTCTCTTTACAATCTCCCTGATTTCCCACGCATAGAGCCAAACGGCGATCAGTGCAAGCACCGGCGTCAGCGAAAGTAGCGTCTGCGGTGTCAGCACCAGAAAGAAATTGAGCAGAATGAAAATCGGAATCGCCATCAGCAAGGAGCTGATCATGTACTTCTTTTTCGTCAATGGGCAGATCCGCCGCTAATTTTTCCGGTTACCCCATTCACCACCGCATAGGCAACCCGGTCCTTCTTGCGATAGGTTAAAAACCAGACGGGAAAAAGCGCCCTCTTCACAGATGGAATCTCAAATTGCGGCTCCACCTTTGTTTGAAAGTCACTTTCCGTTCCGGAATAATAGTAATGATGTGCCGTCTGGTCTTTGCGGATCTTTCCCAGCACGTCCTCTCCCGCCATGCTCCTCACGTCCCCTTCATAAAGCTGCGCAGACACATCGGCGGTATCCGCATAGAAGCCACAGAGCATGGCAGGGGTAAAGGGCTTCATCTTCTCTACCGGAAAGGGGGCAATTCCCTCTGAAATATGATCGTCAAAAGACGAGGAGGCATCAAAGGAAAGCCCCTCATACGACGCATCAATTTCGCCCGTTATTCTATAGTGATCGTGGTAAATATAGTCTCCCACCCGACTGGTCTGTTCTCCTGCAAGTGCGATTGACTGTGGCGGTTTCGTATCGTAAAGCCAGTAGGGCACATAGACGCCGACAAAGCGATTTAAATAATCTGCGTTTTTTAATTCCGACGGTGCAAAAGGAAAGCGTCCGATCTGCTTGCGATAAATCTCCTTGCAGTCCTCTTTGGTCTTGATAAAAGGAACCATCTTCTCCGGTTTCTTCTCCTTCTGTACACGGGACTCCAAAATAGCCGGAGAGCCACAGTACATGCAGAAAGAAGCTGCCGTTGTATTCGTCGTATAGATCTCCCCACCACACTGCGGACAGCGAAATACCTTCACTCCGAATTCCGTGTTTTCCTCCGTTTCATGTCCCTCATGGCAGTCATAAGGATCATAAAAAAACTACCGCAATGGTCGCATTTCATTTTTTTGACTTTTCCGGGTCAAATCTTAACTCTGCACCGCAATTCTTGCATTCGTACATGCTCTCACCCCTTTCCGTCCTGTATCCTATGGGTGCCCAAAAGGTCCATTCCCATTTGACATAAATCCCCGCTTATTTTTAGCATAGAATTGTCTCAGTTTCGCATCGAATTGTCGAAGATTTGAAAGGTTGCATGTGAAAGTTTTTCACTAACCATCTATAAAGTATATATGAATTTATTATTGACAAATTCTTGCCACCTATGCTACAGTATCTTTCACCAGACAGTTGCTCCTGCACGATGTGTCCCCATCGATCAGGCATCTTCTATTACTTGACGACCCATTCTCTTCTCTGGATTTCTCATCCTTCTGATCTTCATTCTGATTTCTCTGTCAATCTTTTTCTTCTACCTTGCCAGCAGGGGGCAGCTGTCCTTCGAAAAAAATTCCGTGATCCATCCTATTACAAAATGGTTAAACTTGGCTCTATTTTTCAGTCCATGAATTTAGATATATTTTTTTGTCCATTTTTTTAATCTATTGAAGGGAGGATTCAACTATGCCGTCAACTTCCACCATGCTGAAGGGAATTTATCTCCAACCATCCGCACCGTCTCCGGTCCCATCCGCACAGACTGGCGCTGACACTTCTCCCACTGCCACCAGACACAAAAGGTTTCTCACCCTTTTCCGTTTGCACAGGCAGGGGCGTACGATGGAAACGAGCCATCCTGCAGAACAGGCAGATACGGCAGAAAAGGATCCTGTGGTAGAAAGGACTTATGGGGCTAAATGGAATCCCATGGCTGAAAGTGCTTCCATAGCCGGAATAGGACCCGCACAAGCGCAGGCTAAATCGTTGCGACAGCGTCAGGCGGCAATTCCGCCACGAGCAAGAACCATTCACGACGCGATTCGCCGCGAACAGCTTCCTTCCTTATTCGCGGAATTGTTCAATGCCGTCCTTTTTGGCGGACGCTCCTTTATCAAAAAAGAGGATATCAATTCGCTTCCGGACTATCCCACCTATCTCATGCGCTCCTCTCGCTTCGGTGTAGATCTTTTTTTACTGGACTTTACCGCGATTTTTCATAATTACGATGTTTGGCTTCTCTCTTCCTCCCTTTCGGGCAGAAGGTTTTCTCCGGTCATCGTCCTCGCTCTTTATGATAGCGAGATAGAAATGCCGAACGGCCTGCTGAATCTTCTCATGAATGCCTCTGTAAAGGACTCCCGCATTCATCTGCTGGACATTCAGGAGCCGGATTTTTTCAGCAGAATCTCCCCCTCTCTCCGGGAGCTCATTACCGGGAAACAGACGACCTACCTCGGCACAGAAAGCGAAACGTAGAGGCAGCCTTATTTGACGTTTTTTCCTTTCTGGGGTACGATTACTAAACAAAGAAAGACAGATCCATCCAGGGGTCTTATTGCGGAAATGAATTTCCGGTAAAAGAAGGAGAATCAATATATGAAAGAACTGACCTGGTTTTATATGAAGGGTTGCCCCTACTGTGCACAGGCAGGGCGGGCACTCGAAGAGCTGAAGAAGGAGAATCCTTCTTACGAAAAACGTCTCCATCCATCAAATCGACGAGAACGCCGAGCCGGAGACTGCGGACAAATATGATTATTACAACGTTCCCTCGATCTTTTTAGGCGATGAGAAACTCTACGAAGCGCACCGCGGCGAGGGATATGAGGAATGCAAAGGCCATGTGAAGGCAGCCCTCGACAAGGCAATGTCCGAATAAGTTTTGCACCAGCGCAAAAGCGGCGGGGAACCCGCCGCTTTTTGATAGGAACTGACTGCTACTATGCCAGCCTTATTCTAACCATCTGCTATCTTCATCTGCCTCGAAGCGTCTCTTCTGTCTGCTCTCTCTGGAGACTGCCAGCTCAGGCTGCCTGCCGGCAAAGCCACCTACTAAGAAGCTGGAGAGGAAAAGGAGTGCGCCGAGCAGCGCCATAATCATGGCTCCCAATGTCCGATAACGAACCGACATCGAATCGGCCGTTTTCGGCATATCCATGCCGTTGATCCCGCCGCCTCCAAGGGTACGGATGACGTTTCCTCCGTTAATACCGTTCGGGTTCTGGTAGATGATGACGCTCCCATTCGAGCTGCCGTTCGAGGAACTGTTGCTGCTGTTCGCCGAGCTGGAACTCCCCGCCTGCACATTCACGGTAATCGGGGTGGGAGAGACATTCACGATGATCGCTCCACTGGTGCCGCTTGCACTGTTTGAACTGCCGCTGCTTCCATTTGCGCTGCCGTCCGGATTGGTCTTGTAGATCAGGGCGTACTGCGTTTCCGGATCGGTCTGATCTCCTTTTTTTCAAGGTAAAAAGTAATCGAATAACGATTGCCGGCTTCCCTGCCCTAATCTCTGCCACTTCTTCATAGGGGGTCTTCTTATCTTTTCCCAGTCGTAGAAGAGTCGGCTTAGCCTTTACGACGAGCGCATTCATCGACTGCGGAAGCGGTATGGTCACGGTGACCGGCTGGAAGTCGCTTTCACTGACCGCACTGCCGTTCTTGGTGACTTTCAGGTTGAAATAGCTGACCATATACGGGTTTTTTATAGTTCTGCCCCGATTCCACCGCCTTTTTGCATCTCTGTCGCGCCGCTGCTCACAGATACCGCAAACCCTTCTCCTTCTGCCGTGGCAAAAACGTTTCCCCCGGCGTGTCGCTACGACCATCCGTCACACCTGCATGATAGCCGGGTTTCACCGTCACCTCGCAGATGGCAAACTTGTCCGGGTTGCTGAGGGAAGATACCTTTACCGTAGCCTTCCCGGCCTTCTTCGCCTTGATTGTGCACTTGGTTGCGTCTGTCGTGTCGACCGTCTTTTTCACAAATATCCTCAGAAACAGTGGTGGTGCCGGAATTCAACACTTCCCACTTCAGTCCCGTACCGGTTGCTTCATTCGGCGAAATGGTTGCCTGCAGCCCCCTCGTATCTCCCATCTGCAATTCGACCTGCGTGATATCCAAGGTAATGTTGGTGACTTCCACCTCTCGTTTCAATTCATGAGGTGTTCCCGTTGTTTTGGGAAGCTTGGTCAGTTTTTTTGTTCGAATCTGTCACGTCCTTGTAATATTCCGAAGCAGAAACCGGAAGCGCAATCTTATCTTCCCACGAATTCGTTTTCGGAGACTTAATGGTGGAAGGCTTGGTTCCGGTCAGGAAATCCGCAATGTTGGCTTCCGGCGTAATCCCGCTAAGGTCAAAAATTGCTGAGATCCAGGACGCTGAGTTTTTCACAGTCCCGAAACATTTCACGCATATCGGTGACATGTGCGGTATCGAATGTTCCCCCAAGGCTTAGGGTCTGCAGTTCTTTTGCACCCCTTAAACATGCCGGACATATTCGTAACCGCCTGCGTGTTTAGACTACCAAGATCTACAGAGGTTAGAGCTACACACCCCTCAAACAGTCCTGACATGTCGGTGACATCATGGGTATCAAAGGTGTTGCTGGTCCCATCCTCGTGAAAAATAATTTGCTTTACCTTAGGGCAGCCTGCAAACAACTTGCTGATATTCGCAGGGTCCTTCACCTTCGCTTTGGAAACGTCCAGCACTTCCACCTTCGCTGCCTGAAACTCGTTCTGCAAAAACCAGAGGTTTTGTGTTTCTGTTCTTTTCCAGCTGATCCGGAATCACCAGCTCCGTCTTGTTCCCCGTATACCCCTTTACAATATACTTGCTCGGATCGGTCGTCTCATCCAAATCGTAATTTGCTGCATTCGGATCTGTCTCCGGTGCCGCCTGCACATAGGTCGGAAGGAGCGTGATCAGAAGGGAGGTCATCCCCGCCAGCGCCCCGAAAATCCGAAGTTTCAACTTGAGACTCTTCACCATTCTACCGTTACTCATCATTCTGCTTGTCCCCCACTGTTTGAATCATGACCAACTCTGCTTCTTTTTCTTCTGTCTGTCCCAAGTTGCATTGCTATCTATAAAAGGATTATTCCAATACCGTCTTTTTCCCTCGCCCCTTTGTATTCACGGAAGAGATCAGTTCGATGGCACCGAACAGGAAGAGGAGAAGAGCACCGAGTGTCCGGTACGTATCCTTTTCTCCGGTTCTTGGCATATCGATGGCATTGGTTCTGCCCTTTCTTCCGTAGATTCCGTTTCCGCCTGCGCCACCGTTTCCACTTAGGCCGATGCCGTTTCCACCCGCAATCACGCTGCCGGAGGAAGAACCTGCCGTGCTTCCCGATCCGGACCTGGACGCGGAAGAGGAGGAGGAAGCACTGCTGCCCGAATTTGCACTGCCTGATCGATTGCTTGTCGCATTCGATGCCCCGCTCCTGGCGCTTGAACTGTTGGAAGCGCCGGCAAGGGTTCGGTGTAGATGATCGCATATTCCGAGAAATGGTTCGCCAGAAACTGCTTGGCTGCCTTTCCTCCGGTGACATCGAGAGAGGCGAGCTCTTCCAGCTGTCTTTCGTCCTCACTGACCGTTACGATCCGGACATCTCTCTTTCCTGTCGTCTCCGTAGGCAGCGGAAGCGTAATCCTGATATATTCGAACGCACCGTTATCCACCTTGGAAAGTGCGCGTCTGGAAGACGGATCAAAATATTCCAGATATAAATCATAGGGTATCACGGTATAGCCGCTAAATTTGCTGTTTGCTTTTACCAAACCTTCGATTGCACGGCTCCTTCCTCTCTCGATTTCCTTGACCACCAGACGGGCATGCTCCAGACGGTCGGTCGGCTTCTTCTCCGCTTTGACCGGAGAGGACTGATCCAGCCGGTTATCATCGACCGGAATCTCATTCGGGTTGATGGTGGAAGCTTTTCCCGCTGCATTCTTCGGATCGCTTCCGCCGGAGCCGTTGTCAATATAGACGATGGCGAACTCCTTGACCGGACTTGTAAACTCCATCAGATTAAAATTGCAACTGGTTCCGATGCGATTGCCTCTGGCTTCCAAACTTCCGTCATTCGACAAGGTGAGAATGCGGACATCATCCTGGTTTTGAATATCTGACGGCAATGTCAGATTGATATTGACCGAGGCGGGCGGTGAGGAAAGCGGCTGGTTGTTGTTGCTCGGATTCACCAGCGCCACATCGAAGGTTCTCACCTTGTAAGCCTTGTATGTCTCCTCTTGTCCGATCGCTCTCTCTAACTCACTGCTTCCGCTATGATCGGAAATCGTAAGCGTTGCGTCTTCTGTGAGATGTCTGGGTGTGGCCACGGCGGTCGATTTGGCTGTCACCTTCTTCCTGGTATCTTCCACCTTCCAGGAGGCGTTCTTACTCAACACCAGTGCATACTTGCCGTAAGTTCTCTGTCTGAAGGTGACTGTGGCCGATTTTTCCCTGTGCATCAAAAAGTTTCTCTGTAATTCGAAACTCTCTCAAACTTACTGCCGTTCCAGTGATAAAAGCTTGGCGGAATATTCCGCTCCTGCTTCCAACCCCCAATCGAATTCCACGCCAGCGTAATCTCTACGGGAATCTGCTCGGCGGTTACGTCCCTGTTGGTAAATTCTTCTTTTAACGAAAGATCATAAATGACCGCACGTCCGTTATAATCCGGAATGGTATTTAATTTAGAAGAAAAACCACTGGTGATGTCATCCGCATGCACCATCCGGTCCTTCTGAATGTTCAGGTTCTCCGGTTCTGCGGCAGCTGCCTGCGGGAGCCGGTCGATCGTGCTCGGATCCGCATATACACCTGCCTTATAGGAAGCTCCATATTTGAACACAAAGGCATAGATGCCGGTCCTCGTAATCGTCATCCGGGAGAGGCCGGAACCCTGCAGCTGGAACTGATTCTCATCCAGCTTTACCATCTTCCCCGTTCCATCGTCATAGTACCAGAGACTGCACTCTCCTTTTTGCTTGTCCTGATATCCCTTCGGAACCGCTACATTTAACAAGTTGACTTCCTGGTTGTTCAGCGCATACGTATGATGAGTATGATCTCCCGTCACCTTGATTTCAAAGGGCTGAGCGCTGTTATAGTTATATTCTGAAGAAAGGGCGCCAAGTGCGGAGGTCACCCGGTTCATCGCTACGCTTCCCGTCTGCAACTCCTCCAGGGATAAGGTCTCTCCTTCTGCAGACTGCGAAGTGGTCGTCGGATTGATGCTGAAATTTTCCTTCGCCGGATCCATGCAGAGAGCGCCGGGATCTCTCCTGTCCTTACAGGATCTGCGGACGACTCCGGACGGATCGCCCCCCTTAAAGTCGACAAAAGCATATTCTCCAAACCGGGTTGTTTCAAACTGAAACATCGGGTTATTGGAGGGGCCGACCACGCCGCCACTTGTCGCTTCCTGCAAATCATGGGTCACGCTGTCAATATAATAGAGGTGAGTGGACTCTCTCCTGAAATCATTGGGAAGCGGAAGCGATACGGCTACCTTCTTCGGTGCTCCCGGATCTCCCGGCGTCACCGTATTTCCCGTTGTGTTCAGCAGACTCATACGAAACGGCAGATAAGAGGCACCCATTAAGGATCTGCCCCCGGAAGTCAAACGGTCGCTGATCGCATGTTCGTCCGCTGCATTGGATATTTCGATATGATGGGTCTCATCCGCTCTGGGATCATCTGCCGCCGCTTGCACGGTCCGCTTCGGATATGTCGTGGCCCCATTGTAATTGATTGGCATCTGCGTACGATAAACGAGGGCGATCTTTCTCCATTTATAGTTTGCCGTTAGCTTGAAAGGCAGGTAGCTCCCATCTACGGTATTTCTGGATAATCCTCCGGAGGCGGTAGAAACCGCATTCCAGTTGGTGCCTTCCTGATTTTCCGTCGTATAAAGCGTCGGGCGGGAGGCATATTCTCTGAAATTATCTCCCCAGATATCCGGTTCTTTAATCAGATGATTGAGATTTTGTAGGGTCAGAACGATTTTTGCCCGGTCATTATTCGCATCAAAGGTAGAGGAATCCGTGCGGATGCGTCGAGTGGTATCCCTCATACTATTGGTCGAATCCATCGGGTTGCTCTGCACGATGAAATCATAGAGACGAATCTTATTGAATTTCTTATAATCTGTTTCGGTAACCGGCCCGCGAATCTCCGCAAGGACTTCTTCGTTGGTAACCGGCGGAGTCTTAAAGTAGGGAGGGGAGGAGTCAGGGGGATGGCGGTGCCGGCAAATCCTCTTTCTTCACACGATTGGAATCAAAATTTCCGCCTCCGTCTCCTGGAAATTTCGTATATCCCACGTCGTCCTTCATCAGCGTGATCGCATCTTCCTGTTCCATCCAGATATAGGCATCCGAGGACAGCCCCTCTGTATTGCAATCCCCGGCAGGCATGGTCCAGAGTTCTTTATTCGGGTCTTCTGCTCCTACGTTGGAATAAAAATTAAACTGATAGGCGCCGCCGTCCGCCTGCGCAAGCTTCGGAATGCTTACGATCAGCACCGACATGATCATGGCGGAGACCCCTAAGATTCTCTTTCGGATCCTGACCTTGCGCACTAGGCCTGCACTTTTCCGCTCCATCCCTGATCTTGATTTCATTCGTAAATTCTCCTTCCAACCACGACTAGCCTGCCGTTTGAACGCGAATATTCACAGGTGGATAAGGTGATCAACTCATCTCCAAACTTCGCATCCAACCCCGTATCATACAGAGACTGTTCTTTTTACATTCTGAACGTAAGTGTCGAACTCTTCCTTGTTGCGGATATCAATGTAGTCGTAATACTGAAAATCTCCCCGATTGCTATTGTAAACCGAAGATATAAATACACCGATGATGCCGTAAACCCGTTGTTCATACAGGGTGTCATAGTAGATTTTCGAATGTTCTTCTTCGTAAGCCTTTGATTCGTATTTTTTGAGGGATCCGAACATTTTGCCTGACTTCATGTGGTGTCCGTGAATCAGAACACTGATGCCGTCGCCATTTCTGTCGCAGCGTTTGTCCAGAACCAGTAACCCGTTGTTGTCTTCCTCTTTTCTGAAATTGTGTTTTAGGTAAAAAAATCGTTGTCATCTTTCAGATACATCACCGGATAATCAATCACGGTATCCGGGATCCTGAGCCATCCTGCCAGATCCGGATTCTGCTCATACAGCCCTTCGTATTGCGGGAGGATCACCCGTTTCAGCTTCTGTACCGGCTTGCCTGCCCCCGTATCAGAGGCTGCAGGCTTCTTGTTCTCTGAAGCTTCCACGCTCTTTGCAAGCGCCTCCAAATCTTCCGCACTTTTATAATCCATCTGCGCCTGCAGATAAATCACATATCCGACAAAGGCAAACATGATCATGAAAGCGATCATCGTGCCCATCTTTAAGGCGAAACGCCTGCCGTTTCTGGTCAGATGAAAGGGATCGTTCAGAAGCCCCCCCGAGATTCCCCTATTCTTACCGCCGGAAGAAGAGACGGTATCCCATGCGCCCTTGCCGTTTGCATGTTTGACAAAAAGCGTCTGGTCCAGCTGTTTCACATAATCGTCGCCGATCACCGACTCGAAGCGAATCTGCTGCTCCTGAATCTGCTTCTTGGAGTTCTTTGCAACCTCCACCGCCGTCCGCCCCTGTTTCTTCAGGGCAGATATTCTTTGTAAATCTCTGCGGGCCGCCTGGTATTCTTTTTGTTCCGAAAAAGTGTACTTCCCTAATGTGTAAGCCAATCAGCCGCCCTCAAAGATCATCTCCCCCGACGCTGTGAGTCTCTCACAAGTAGGCATTTTCACATATAAAGTCCCCTACCCACACTTATATCGGTATTATCCCGCTTCTTTATTAGAATTTCAAGCAAAAATCACAATATCTGCCGTAAAAGGGACTACTTTTTTTAATAAAAATGATGAGGTTGTCAAAAGCTTTTGACACTTCTATCATAAACGGGCAGGATCCGATGTTTTTCCTTCACAGATTTTTTTCTTGAGAATCATGGAGCAATGTGGCAAAAATATAGCCCATGATTCGTCAAACTTTAAAATTCCAACTTTATTTTTAAGAAACTGCGCGTTTTTTTACGCAGGTGCAGTCGCCGATTCGGCCCTGGACGCCGGTTCAACCCTGGGCACCGGATCGCTTTTCTGCCGATCTTCTCCTGCTGCCTGCTCTTACTGGGCGGCTGCGCTTCCGGGTCTTTTCCCTCTCCCGGTCAAACTGCCGCTTCCACTTCCTCAGACGCTTCCGCTCTCCTGCGTACCGGATTTTTATTTTGATACGGTGATTGCGATCAGCCCTATACGACCGGAAAGATCCTGCCATTCTGGATGCGTGTATGCAAAAGTGTGCGCATTACGAAGACCTGCTCTCTGCGCAGAAGAAAAATTCCGATGTCTGGAATATCAACCATTCCGCTCCGCAGGCGGTCAAAGTGAGCCCGGAAACCTTGTCGCTTGCAAAGACTGCTCTACATTATGCCAGGCTCTCGGAGGGCGCCTTCGACCCCACCATCGGCAGGCTCTCCGACCTGTGGAACTTTACAGGAGATCCTCCGGGACCCGTTCCCGATCCGAAACAGCTCAAAGAACTGGCTTCCCATGTGGGGTTTGAGAAATTAAAAAAATAGATGAAGATGCCTCCACGATCGCACTGACCGACAAGGAGGCTGCACTCGACCTGGCGGCATCGCCAAGGGCTTTATTGCCGATGAATTAAAAACCCACCTGCTGGCACAGGGAGTGCACAGCGCAATTATCAATCTGGGAGGCAATGTCCTGTTGGTTGGCGGCAAAACAACCTCGGCACCCTCTTCTGCTACCGCTTCCTCGGCTGCAGGTTCCTCTTTCCCCAGCCGCCCATCCGCCAGCGTCTCTGCCGGAGCCTCCTCTGCTGCCTTTTCTGACTTTGCCGTCGGGATCCAGGAACCGTTCGGAGCAACCGGCGACTTCGCGGCAGTGGTGGAAGCGCAGGATAAAAGCATCGTTTCCTCCGGCACTTATGAGCGCTATTTCAAGAGTGACGGCAAGCTGTACCACCATCTGTTAAATCCCAAAACCGGTTATCCGGTACAAAACGGTCTCAGTGGCGTTACGATCGTCTCGGACCGTTCCGTAGACGGGGATGCCCTCTCTACGACCTGTTTTATTCTCGGGGAAAAAAAGGGACTGCAACTCATCAACACTCTTCCGGATACCGAGGTGATGTTCATCCACACGGACGGCAGTCTGTCCTATAGCAAGAATTTTCCCAGAGCGCATTCGTAGGAAAGTCTCCCTATATAAGGAACTGTAACGACCAAAATAGCCCGCAGGTTAAACCTGCGGGCTATTTCATCCGATCGGAAAATGCTCTTTGGTATGCGCTTTCCTTGGGAATTCCACTGGCGAAAAAAACTTTCTCCTATCTGATCTCTTTTTACGGTATAGTCCCGTTCTTCTACGGCTTTTTTTCAAAGCCTCATCGCTTTCCTGTCCACTCAGATGAACCAGCGCTTCTCCCTTCTCATGGGAAACTTCCGCACTCTCTACACCCGGCAGTGCTTCCAGTGCCTTCTTGACGCGTGCCTCACAGTGGCCACACATCATTCCTTCGATTTTCATTGTCTTGGTTGTCATTGTTTTTTTCCTCCTGATGATAAAAGATTGTCTGCTTTGGAGCTGTTCCTGCGTCCGGCTCTGTCGTTTGCTCCGGCGCCGCATCTTGCTTCGGTGAAATTGCTTGCACCTGCGCCACCCCCTGATCCGGAACGGTCCCTTGCGCAGGAGCCGCTTCCCGGTCTGTCGCCTGCTTCTCCTGCAAAGGGCGGCCATCCTCTCCCTGCATGCGGAAAAAAATTCAACCGCAGGGCATTGGTTACCACGAAGAAGCTGGACAGGCTCATGGCTGCTGCACCGAACATCGGATTCATGCTCCAGCCAAAGGCATGGATATAAGCGCCGGCTGCCAACGGAATGCCGATGATGTTATAGATGAAAGCCCAAAACAGATTTTTCATGAATGTTTCGGATCACGGCCCGTGAGAGGCGGATCGCCTCCGCCACATCCATCAACCTGCTCTTCATCACCACCACATCCGCCGCATCGATGGCGATATCGCTTCCTGCGCCGATGGCGACCCCCACATCCGCCGCCGTCAGCGCAGGGGCGTCATTGATGCCGTCGCCGACCATCATGGTCTTCCCTTCTGCACCCAGTGATTTTATCACATCCGCCTTTCCTTCCGGAAGAACGGATGCAATAACACGGTCCACTCCTGCCTGTGCCCCGATCGCCTGCGCCGTACGTTCATTGTCTCCGGTCACCATCACGGTTCGGATGCCCATTTCCTTCAGCAGGCGCACCGCAGCGGCGGAATCGCTTCGAATCGTGTCGGCAACCGCAATCAGCCCCAACACCTGTACCGCATTTCCATCTTCCTCCCTGGCAAAAAAGAGAGGGGTCTTGCCACTGGCAGAAAGTCTCTCCGACGCCTCCAAAAGTCCGGTCTCCAACTCCGCCTTCCCGCTGAGATAGGTTTGACTGCCTCCCAGAAAAAGAGCCTGCCTCCTTCCGTCTTTTCGCTGTCTCTTTTTCCGGTCAACCCGCCTCCCACAACGGCTTCAAAATCCGACACTTCCGTCAGCGGAACCTTATTTTTGCTCTCCGTAGACCACAATCGCCTTTGCAAGCGGATGCTCACTCTTTTGTTCCAGAGAGCAGGCAACCGATAAAAGCGCCTCTTTCGTCACGCCTTCCGCTGGGATGACGTCAGTAACCACAGGACTTCCCTCCGTGATGGTGCCGGTTTTATCCAGAGCCACTACCTTCACACGCCCGCTTTCTTCCAGTGCGGACGAGGTCTTAAAGAGAATCCCTTCTTAGCTCCGACCCCATTTCCCACCATGATGGCAACCGGCGTGGCCAATCCCAGCGCACAGGGGCAGCTGATCACCAGAACGGAAACCGCCCTGGCAATCGCAAAGCCCACGTCTGCTCCTACAACCATCCAGATTCCAAAGGTCAGCGCCGCAATGGCAAGAACCAGCGGTACGAAAACGGCGGAAACCTTGTCCGCTGCTTTTGCAATCGGCGCCTTGGTCGCTGCCGCCTCGGAAACCAGGCGGATGATCTGCGAAAGTGCGGTATCGCCGCCCACCTTCTCTGCTTTGCATACGAGATAACCGAAGGTGTTTAATGTGCCGGAATAAACGAAATCGCCCTCCTTTTTATCCACCGGAATGCTTTCGCCTGTCATTGCGGCTTCGTTGACCGAACTGGTTCCTTCCACGACATAGGCATCTACCGGGATACTCTCTCCCGGACGCAGCGCAAACAGATTGCCGACCGCGACCTTACTGACCGGAACAGTCACCTCTTTTCCATCCACCAAAAGGTTCGCCGTTTTCGGTGCGAGCTTCATCAGCCCCCTTCAGCGCGCTCGTGGTTCTGCCCTTCGAAATCGCTTCCAGCATCTTACCTACCGTAATCAGCGTCACGATCATCGCTGCCGACTCAAAATAGAGATCGTTCATGAGAACCGCCATCTTCCGGGCGTCCATATCCGCCTGTGCCCTGGTCATGAGGAGCAGTACCACGAAACTGTAAGCGAACGACACCCCGCTTCCCATTGCGACCAGCGTATCCATATTCGGTGCCCCGTGTAAAAAGGAGGACAGTCCGTTTACAAAAAATTTGCGATTGATCCCCATCACCACGATGGAAAGCGCCATTTGAATCAGACCGTTCGCCACCATATTTCCATCAAAGAACGATGGAAGCGGAAAACCGAGCATGTGATGCCCCATGGAAAAATAGAGGAGCACAAATAGAAAAACAAGTGAGGAAAGAAGACGCTTTTTGAGGGCAGGCGTCTCATGATCTTTTAACATCTCCTCCATCTCCGCCGTATCCAGGGAATCTGCCTTCTCTGACGCACGCGAGGTTCCGGAGACACTCAAGGTTCCGGAGCCAAAGGGCACCCCCTGATGCGTCCTGTGTCCCTGCGTCCTGTTTCTCTACGTCCTGTGTCCCTGCGTCTTTTTTTCCTGGCATCTGCCTTTCCGGCCCCCACTTCTTTGGCTCCGTAACCCGCTTTTTTTACCGCAGAAATGACGGCGGCGGGGTCGGCATCTCCCTCTACTCCCATGGAATTGGTCAAAAGAGACACGGCGCAGCTCTTTACGCCATCCACCTTTGACACCGCCTTTTCCACGCGGGTCTGACAAGCCGCGCAACTCATGCCTGTCACTTGAAATGTATGTTTCAAAGTTCTTCCCTTCCTTTCTACTCTAATCTGTCTATGCTTTTTAAAAGCTTCTGCACGGTATCGACCAGTTCCTCTATGGTCTCCTCCCTGCCCGCTTCCAGATCTTCTATCACACAACTTCTGATATGGGATGCCAAAAGAACCTTGGCAAAACTGTTCATTGCACATCTCGCCGCTGCTACCTGCGTCAGGACATCCGGACAGTAGGCATCCGCTTCCAGCATCTTCTTAATCCCGCGGATCTGCCCCTCGATGCGATTGAGTCGGTTGATGAGGTCCCTCTCTTCCGCCGTCGATCGGTGCTTTTTCCTGCCTGCATGACAGGCGCAGCCCGGATGCGGATCCGCGCCGGCTTCCGCCGCAGCTGGTGCCGGGGTAGACAGTGACTCGTGAACCTGGCTTGATCCTGTATCTAACGCAGAATTTATTCCTCCTGCTGGCGCCTGGTTAAAGCCTGCGGTTGACGCCGGACTAAAGCCTGCGGCTGGCGCAGGTTTTGACTTGCTACAACCTTCCTTCATCTTCTTTCCCTTCCCTCACCTTAGATCTTCTGCGATCCGGTGCCATGGATATCCAATCCGATGGATTTGCGTTTTATTCGTTACAGCCATTGCAATATCGGTTTTGCATGAACGCATCCCGTTGAGCGCTCGGTTCTGCACAAGTACAATTGCACAAGCGCAATGGGAGCGCCAGCTTTATGATAAAGAATACATATATACCCCGCTGGGGTATATCGGGTTTTGATTATATACTCCATGAGGGTATAATGCAAGTTTTTTTTCACAGATGGAATGTGCGGAAAAATAAAAGCCTGTCAGGTATTTCGCCCGGCAGACTTATGATTTACTGGTCTTTATTCTGTCTATATCCTAAAGGAGTTTCTTTATTTGTCTGAGCTTTTTTTCTTGTCCTGCTCCGTCCAATATTCAAATTCCTCCCAAGCATCATCCGTCCACGATTGAATCACCCAGATTCACCTCATGCACAGTACCGCCAGTCTTCTCCATTTCAGCCATATTCTTTCTTAACCGATCCATATTTTCATCACTATAGAAAGGATCTGCCGTAACTTCAAATGGAATCCTATGTTCTTTCGTAACCTTGGTTGCATCCCTCCACCTTATATTCATACCATTCTTCCCCTGTTTTCCGAAATCCCACCGCTTGAAACATGCGCTGGCTCTGCGTATTAAAAAGAATAAATATTGGCTTTCACTGTGTCCATTCCTTTTTCTTTGGCAAGTTTCAGCATATCCCTGATACAGCGTCTGCCAATCTGCCTGTTTTGATATTCCTTACAAACTACGATTGCCACCTCCGTATTTTCTCTAAGTGAAACATCTCCAACCAGCTTTCCTTTGTATTCTATGTAGTAACAAGCTCCATGCGAACATAAATAATCATACATGCGATGCAGAAGCTCCGAATCATAGGGCTCGTCCCTATTATCCACCTGCTTGCAGACATCCGGATCCTGATACCATGGAAGCGATGCTTCATCATTTCTGTAGTAAGGAATCAGGGTGATTTCGCTATCAATCCTTCGCCTAGTCATCATGGTGGCAGTCCTTTCTTTGCTTGCTAAATGCCGGCACTTCTCTGCCAACAACATTCTTTTCAAGCCCCGTGTATTTCAAACAATTTCCTGTCAGGTCAAAGCCCCACTTCATCTGCATACTGGCAACAAAATGTTACGATGGTTCGGGTATTCCCCTCACGGAACGGATGCACTTTCCATAACCTTACCATTGATTGGGAAAACTGTTTCGCAGCCTCATGTACTCCCATATCATTCCACGGCTTATTTCGCATTTCTGTCAAAATACGCTATGATCGGTAAGATTTCACAATTTTCCCTCTTGTAATCTGTCCGTAAATTTTTTATAGTATCCATAACAGTACCCGACACGCCTCTCAACGATGCGTACCAAGTCAGGGTCATTTAATTTTATGGGGATTTTTCCCATGGAACTTAAGAACCAACAAGAACCACTCTCCGTATCGGATCAGATAAATAACTTAAAAGAAATAGGACTCATCATAGAAGACGAGACTATGGCTGCCTCCTTCCTTAATGATGTGTCCTATTTTCGCTTGATCAAGGCTTACAGTCTTGGATTGAAGTCTAAGAATGGCAGATACTATGATGGGGTTACCTTCAATCAACTCATGGCACTTTACCTGTTCAACGCCAACTTCCGCCAACTTCTCTTTGGACAGATCGAGCATATTGAGGTCAACCTAAGATGCCGCATGGCTAACTACTTCTCTTCCACCTACGGAGTGCTGGCATATTCCGATCAAAGCCATTTTTCAAGCTCTGATTATCATACGACTCTCATGGCGAATATCAACGCGGAAATAAGCCGGAACAAACGTGCTCCGTTCATCCGAAACTTCCATGAGAACTATGTGGACGGTCAGATACCTTTCTATGCGCTGGTAGAGATATTCTCCTTTGGCACTTTGTCAAAATTCTTCAAAATCATGAAGAATACGGACAAAAAAGCCATTGCCAGGTGCTTCGGCACCGGATATACATATTTTGAAAGCTGGATTGAAAGCCTTGCCTATGTCAGAAATCTCTGTGCACACTACGGGAGGCTCTATAATGCTAAACTGACAAAGACACCCAAGCTATACGATCAAGACAGGAAGATCGGCATTGGCAACAACCGAATTTTCGGTGTCCTCATATGCATGGAACACATCCTCGGCAAAGATAAAGGCTGGAAGTCATTTGTAAATTCCCTTGAGAAGCTGTTTGAGAAATATCCCCATGTAAAAAGAGACAATGGGTTTCCCTGAGAATTGGAAGGAAATGCTTACTTGAGATTTATCGCACCATACCCTAGAACGGTTTGAACTCCGAATCTGTGTTTTTTTGCTTTGGATTTGAAACCTCACATATCCCCGCAGTTCTTATTGCAAATCTCTTCAGCCCTCTCTCCCATTCCGTTCTGTTGTATCAAAATCGCCGTTTACATATCCGCTTAAATGCCGGCACTTCTCTGCCAACAACATTCTTTTCAAGCCCCGTGTATTTGCCTTTCTTTTATTCATCATAACTCTCTTCGCCCCCTCTTTCTATTCTATCTTTTTCTGCCTTCCCTTTCCGGAATAATTTTTCAGGGTACCCGGATGCCTGCGGATTGACTCTTTGCAGAGCCGAAGGAAGGTTTCCGCGTCCGGACTGATTTCCTGACCGGACAGGTAAATCCAACCGATGGTCATGGTACTACCGTCCGGATTCTGTGTGCGGCGAACCGGAACGCTGCGAATGTCTGCCGGTGTCCAATCCTCGTACAACTCTCCCGAACCCAGACCATAGCCACCCGAAGCTGCAATCATGCGAAAAGAGAGTACCGGTCGCTGACGGTAATGGATCGTATGGGGTGTGCCGGTGTCAGCACCTCCTCGGCAAAAATCGGAATGATCCGTGCCGAAATCGTAGTGAACAAAGGGAGATTCCTGTAATTGATCCAAGGAGACGGATTCTAGCTGCGCCAGAGGGTGTTTTTTTCCAAAGGTAAGCATGCGGCGTTGCCTGACAGAGCGGATGGAACTTCAGGTTACGACGCTCCAGCTCCCGTTGAATCATCGCCTTGTTCAGTTCGTAATAGTAGAGGAAGCCCAAGTCACTTCTGCGGGAAAAAAACGTCCTGAATGATATCCGTGGTTTTTCCCTCCCGAAGCGTTAGGCTGTACCGGAGGTCACGGAACAGTTCCGACACTCTGGAAATGGCATGCAGCACGAAGAGATAGTGCTGGGAAGAAATCGCAAAGGAAACGGTTTTCGAAATCCCCTGCTCCGCCCGTGTATAGGGAGGTGCGCACCGTCTCGAATTCCCCCTACCAGCCGGTAGGCGTCCCTCAGGAAATTCAGTCCCTGTACGGTAAAAAGAAACGCCGCTGTAACTACGGTTCAGAATGGCGAAACCCAGCTCTTTTTCCAGAAGGCGGATGGATTTACTGATGCTGGACTGAGAGACAAACATGGATTCTGCTGCCTGCGAGATGGAGCCGAGTTGCGCGGTACAAATGAGATACTGCAATTGTTGCATGGTCATCAGTCGCTTCTCCTGTGCTTTCCCAACGAGTCGGATGAAAAAAATAGGGCACGGATCCGATCCGATTTAAGATATGAATTTTATTCATATCTTGAAATGATTATTTCCATTTCCGAAAACAATAAGCCTCGGATAAAATAGAATTATATCATTTATATTATATAAAAAAATGGAAATAATTTATTTTTTTGCAAAATAAAAAGGCGAATATTTAGATATAACAGGAGGATAGTTATGAAAAAAAGAATCTGCAAACCACTCTGATTCATACCGGAGACAATGCGATGGCGAAAAATGCTGCGGCATCCGTTTCGGTGCCGAAGGTTCTTCCGAAGAAGCAATGACGGATGCGGGCATCACAATGGGAACGCTGCGTTTCTCGATTGGACTGGAACATCCGGAGGATATTATCGAGGAGCTGGACGAGGCGCTATTGCGCATCTAATGGGCGCTTTCTTAGCGGGAAAAAAAGGCAGAGAAATCAGTAAAAAAACTAAGGGTACAAAGGCAGTGGAAAGAGCAAGAGATCTCATGATGTGCATTCATATCACAAAGGAGGAATCATGGCTACAGATTACAAAGAAATCGCAGCCCGTTATCTGGATGAGGTCGTGCGTACGGCGCAGGAGCTGATTCGGATTCCTTCCATGTCCTTTGAGGAAAAGGAGGTGGCGGAGTATATTGCGGGGAAAATGCGGGAGCTGGAGTACGACGAGGTCGTCACGGACGACTACGGAAGCGTCTTCGGCAGGATGAGGGGCAGTGGAGGCGGCTCTAGCGTCACACTCAACTGTCACATGGACACCGTGGATGAGGGGGATCCCGCGTCGTGGAAGTACCCTCCCTTCAGCGGTGAGGTGGCGGAAGGCAGGGTCTGGGGAAGAGGCGCTTCCGACACCAAGGGCACCATTGCCATCCAGCTGTATATTCCGCACATTTTGAAAAAAAGAAGGACTGCTGCCGAAGGGGGATGTGGTCACCGCAGGCGTGGTGGCAGAAGAAGCGGCAGGGATTCGGCGCCATGATGCAGGCACGGGAAAAGAGAATGCTGACCGATTATGCCATTGTCGGCGAAGCCACCGAGAACGATATCGCCATCGGCAGCCGCGGCCGCTGTGCGGTCAAGGTCACCATTACCGGCAGATCCTGCCACGCCTCCAGACCGGGGGACGGCAGGAATCCGTTTAACTATCTGGCAAAGTTCCTTCCGAAGCTTCGTGAAATCAAAATGGCACATGATGATATTTTCGGCGATTCCACAATGAGCTGCACCCGCATCGAGTCCTCCGAGAAAGGAACCAATATCATTCCGGAGAAGATCATTCTGTATGTGGATTATCGTATGGTCGGCGAGGAATCCGAGCACACCGTGCAGGCAGCTTTTGACAAGCTCGTGGAGAGCCTTCCCATGGACGGCATCACAGCGCAGGCGGAAATCGTATACATTCCGGTCAAAACCTACACTGGACGCGAAGGGCGGGGCTATCAAGGGGAGAACCCCTTCTCGGTGTCACCAGATGCGGATTACATCGTTCGTGTCAAAAGAGCGGTTGAGGAAGCCGTCGGGCATCAACTGGAAACCAAGGAATGGGCATTTGCGACGGACACGGGACATTTTACCGCACAGGGCGTCAAGTGTCTGGGCTACTCTCCCGCGGAGATCCGGCTGTGCCATACCAAGGAGGACAGCATCGATATCGCCATGATGGAGGAGGGAATTGCGGGGTATCTGGCAGCCGTCACGGAGTTAGCAAATACGCCGAAGCCTTGAGGATAGAGGAAAGGATGGGGAAATAAGGAATGAAAAATAAGAAAAATATCAATCCATTCGTACTGATTTTCTGTGTGGTTGTCATCGCCTGGCTGTTCACCTTCATCATCACGCCGGGAACGCTGGAAGAGGGGGTATACACCCGCTGCCGCGCAACACGTTCAGTTTTAATAACATTTTCAACCTGTTCCGCGCCATCCCGATGGGATTAAAAGATACTTCGAATCTGGTCATCCTGATTCTGGTCATCGGTGCGGCCTTAGAGATTTATCGTCGTACCGGAGCCATCGACTCCGGCATCCATGTCATGGTGCAGAAGTTCGGGAAGACCTCGGCGACCCTGCTTCTGGTGGTTATGATTCTGGTATTTTCCGCAATGGGTGGCTTCCTGGGATGGATCGAGGTTCTGATTCCGTTCTGCCCGCTGGTCGTGGCGGTTGTTCTGGCACTGGGTTATGATTCCATTGTTGCGGTTTCCGTTGTGATTATCGGCTCCATGGCAGGCTTTATGGCGGGCCCCACCAATCTCTACACGGTCGGCGTCTGCAACGGTATTCTCCAGAAGATGGGGATTCTGGAAGAAGGTACCAGCGTTTTCGTCGGTCTTCCTTTCCGCCTGATTCTGTGGATCATCCTCACGGTAATCTCCATCGCCTACATTCTTTTTTATGCAGAACGGGTCAAGAAAGATCCCTCCCGGTCTTTGATGAAGGAAGTAGATGTCTCCGACCTGATTCTGGAACATGACGACAATGTAACATTCACCGGGCGCCACATTCTCGTGCTTTTGTCCATTCTGGTTGCAATGGTTATGACCATTTTCGGTATGCAGAAGGGCTATGACGGCGTAAAATGGACGATCGACGATGTTTCCGCCATCTTCCTTGCCTCCGCCCTGTTTTCCGGTTTTATCGGCAAGATGAAACCTTCCGAAATCGCGGACGCCTTTCTTGCGGGTGCCAAGGGGGCGATCGGCGGAGCGATGATTGTCGGTTTTGCACGCGCGGTGTACTGGATTATGAATACCGCCGGCATCAATGCGACCATCGTCTACAATGCCACACAGGTTCTGAAGGGCATGAATCCGATCGGCGCTGCCATCGGCATCGTCCTGCTGGTTTTCCCTTCTCAACGGCCTGATTCCGTCCGGCTCGGGCAGGGAGCTCTCCTCAGCCCGATTATTATCCCGATTGCCATGGAACTGGGACTAACCTCCCAGACCAGTGTTCTGGCTTATCAGTTCGGCGACGGCATCACCAACATGTTCTGGTTCAGCTACGGCACACTGATGATTTTCCTCGGCTATGGCAAGGTTTCCATCCAGAAGTGGTGGAAGTTCTTTGTGCCGCTGATGTTGATTTTTCTTTGTACTAGCAGCAGGTGCGCTGATCGTGGCGATTCAAACGGGATTTTTAACAAGAAGGATGGCGATTCGTTGTCATTCCCGTGCTTCCCTAAGAAAACCACCGCTTCCCCTATGAGAAACGCCACGATCCCCTCTGCCTTAGTTGTTTCCGAACGCCAGCAATTGAATTTCGGTATTAACGCATGCAGCCGGAATTGTAGTATGATTTTTTCCAACCAGAAACGGCATTCGGAAAGGAACTACACAATGGCTAAGATTACGGATGAATTCAAAAAATCATGGAAATTTGAGACACAGCAGCTGCACGTCGGGCAGGAGGATTACGACCACACAACGGATGCGAGGGCGGTACCGATTTACCAGACTTCTTCTTTCGTCTTTCGCAATGCGCAGCACGCAGCGGATCGTTTTGCGCTAAAAGACGCCGGCAACATCTACGGCCGCCTCACCAACCCGACCGAGGATATTCTGGAGCAGAGAATTGCAGCGCTGGAAGGCGGTATCGCAGCCCTGGCCGTTGCCAGCGGAGCCGCTGCCGTAACTTATGCGATTCAGAATGTCGCACTATCCGGCGATCATATCGTTGCCGCTGGGAATATCTACGGCGGCACCTACAACCTCTTAAAGCACACCCTGATCGACTACGGCATTTCGACCACTTTTTGTCGATCCGTCAAATCTCCAGGAGGTGGAGGCCGCGTTTCAGGACAACACAAAGGCTCTGTATGCGGAGACCTTAGGCAACCCGAACAGCGAAGTCACCGATATCGATGCACTTGCCGCGATTGCGCATAAACACGGGGTTCCTCTGATCATCGACAACACCTTCGGCACTCCTTATCTGATCCGTCCGATTGCACATGGGGCAGACATTGTTGTGGAATCCGCCACCAAATTCATCGGCGGGCACGGCACCACCATCGGCGGCATTATTGTAGACGGCGGTAGCTTTGACTGGCAGGCGCAGGCCGAGAAGTATCCGCAGCTGACCCTCTCCCAATCCGTCCTACCACGGGATCAGCTTCGTGCAGGCGGCAGGTAAGGCGGCGTTCATCACACGCATCCGCGCCATCCTCCCTGCGCGACACCGGAGCCACCCTCTCTCCCGTCAGCTGCTTCATCTTTTTACAAGGACTGGAAACCCTCTCTCTTCGCGTCGAGCGCCATGTGCAGAATGCACTGCAGGTCCTAGCCCTATTTAAAGAGCGTTCCTCAGGTAAAAAGTCAACCATCCCGCCCTTTCGTCGGATCCCGCACAACAGGAGCTGTACCGGAAATATTTCCCGAACGGCGCCGGCTCCATCTTCACTTTTTGAAATTGATCCGGAAGGCGATGCGGATGGCGGCGCCAGGAAGGCGCAGGATTTCATTGACCGCCTGCAACTCTTCTCTCTTTTAGCCAATGTTGCTGATGCCAAGAGCCTCGTCATCCATCCCGCCAGCACAACTCACGCCGAGCTGTCTGAGCAGGAGCAGCGCGATCAGGGCATCTACCCCAATACCATTCGCCTCTCCATCGGTTTTGGAGAATATTGACGACATCCTTGCCGACCTTCGTCAGGCCTTTGCCTGATCCTTTTAGAGGCTGTCCTCTTTTTTTCCGCCTCCCTGTCCGATAACCAATATGAACGATGCCCTTAAAAGGGTTTCTTGTCCGGTTACAACAAGGAGGTTGTCATCCATGCGAAATAAAAAAAGAAAAAAAGGAAAATCAGGAAGCCCCTAAGAAAAAAACTGAAAAAAAGCGTTGGAAAAAAACGCTCCTACTGATCCTCCTGCCTCTCGTGGCATGGGGAATGGCATCGATCATCCTGTTTCTGAATCATAAGGCGACGAAGACCATCTCCGCAACCGCCATGATGGATCTGCAGGCGGAGACAAATGCGAATGCACAGAGCATCGCCACCCCCTACAGATGTTGAAATCCTGTTATAACACCTATGCGGACACGATGGAGGTCGTGGACTTCGCCTCCCATGATCAGATGCAGAAATACATTGCCTATTCTCTGAAAGGGCAGCCGGTTAAAAATTCCGGCATCTATCTCTGTTTTGAAAAAGGCGGCGCCATCTTTTGCGGACGGCACCATCCTGCCGGATGACTTTGACGCTTCCACCAAAAGCTGGTATCAGGCGGCGGAGGGCAAAAGCGATAAATCTTTTATCACGACTGAGGGTCTACAAGGATAGCCTGGGTAGAGGCTCCTGCGTCACCTTCGCCAGACGTCTGACCTTCACCGATCAATCGAAGGGCGTCCTCGGCACAGACGTTTTTTTATGAAGGATCTGCAAAAAGAGGTTTCCTCCCTTCGTCCCATGAAAAGCGGCACCTCGGCGATTCTCTCGAACGACCAGATTATCGCCTGTCCGGACGATTCCTTGAACGGCAAAAAGATCTCCGAAGCAAACAACTCTTTTTCTCTCCGCCCTCAGCGAGTTTGGTCAGTCCGAAAAGGATGAGGTAATCGAGCTGAAAGATGAAAAAGGGGCGCGTGGTTTATGTGGCCAAAACAAAGATCCCCGAGACCAACTGGGTGATCTTTTCCTCTGTTCCCCAAAAAGACGTGCAGGCGGATGCCATCCGATTCCGCAATGCCGCCCTTCTCTATATGCTCATCATCCTGGCGGTCATTCTGGGCGCAATCACCATCACCATCCGCAGAATCATCTCCAGACCGATCCGCAGACTCTCGGACGGAATTGTCCGCGTCTCGGAAGGAGATTTTACCACCACGCTTTCCATCGACAGAGCAGACGAAATCGGTCTGATCAGTTCCGAGATTACCTCTTATGTGGATCAGATGAGAGGGACGCTTAAAACGATCAGGGACCGTGTGGACAGGCTGAAAAAAATAATTCAACGACTTCTATGGAGTCTGCCACCTTCATGGCTTCCCGGGCGGAAGAGCAGTCTACCTCAATGGAGCAGATCCATAAGGCAGTAGATGAAATTGCGAAAGCGGTCACCGTACTGGCCGACAGTGCACAAGGTCTTGCCCACTCCATGGACGAGTTAACCAACATGGGGCACGGCACCAATGAAATCATGGTGAAACTGGTCGATCAAGCCAATCTCGGACAAAAAGACATGCTCCAGGTGGAAGAGGAAATGAATCACATCACCGATTCCATGAATTCGATGAATGAGGTCGTCGGCATCGTCCGCACCTCCGCAGACAAAATCAATGAAATGGTCAGCATGATCGATTCGATCTCCGAACAGACCAATCTCCTGTCCTTAAATGCTTCGATTGAGGCGGCAAGAGCAGGAGAAGCCGGGAAGGGCTTTGCCGTTGTCGCCGGAGAAATCGGCTCCCTTGCCGCCAACAGCCGCAATGCAGCCAAGAAGATCACCGAAATCGTGGCACAGATTACCGGCGAGATCGGCAGTCTCTCTGAACAATCAAAGAGCAACATGGCGGCGATCGAACAGAGCGGAGATGCGGTCAAGAAAACCGGGCAGAGTTTCCACAGCATTGTGGACGAACTGAATCACCGCAGCCGCAACCCCTTGACGACATGATCGTCCGGATGCGGGAGGTCAATGAAATTGCGGTCAATGTGGCCTCCATTTCAGAGGAGCAGTCTGCAAGCACGGCAGAGGTGACCACGACCGCAGAGAACCTGGCTTCCAGTGCAGAGGGCATTGCAAAAACGAGCAAGGACGTGGAGGATGTCGCTTCTTCTCTTTCTGAATCCGCCACGCAGATCAGTGAAGCGCTGGAAAAAAATTCAAAAATCGATTAAGGTCATAACGAAATCACTTTTGCAGGCTATTCAAGGATGGGTGAAAATGATAGACTGAATTTATGAAATTTTTTCACTTATCCGATCTCCATATCGGACTCAAACTCATGAACTACGATATGCGGGAAGATCAACTCCACGTCCTGCATCAGATCGTTTCTTACGCCAGAAAAGAGAACCCGGATGCGGTTCTTCTTTCTGGCGATCTTTTTGACCGGGCACAGCCCTCCGGCGAGGCGATTGCAATCTTCGACCATTTCATCTCCTCCCTGAAGGAGGCCGTTCCGGATGTTTCCATCCTGATGATTGCGGGTAATCACGATTCTCCCCAGCGCATCGGGCTCTACAGCAAAATCCTGAAAAGGCAGAAAATATACGCCGTCGGTTCTCTTGCGGGTAGAGAAGAAGATGACAGTGATCCGCCAAAAGAGCAGGAGGCGGATGATTCCTCCCTCTTGCGGGGCACCGATTCCCAGTCCCCTGGTGACTCGAGGAGAGCCGATTCCTCATCCCCCTGACGCCTCCGCCCGCCCCACGCTGCCGCAAATCCCGAAGGTAGTGCTGGAAGATCCGTGGGGCGTCGTCAACTTCTACCTTCTTCCCTTTACCAGCCCCTGCATGCTGCGAGGTGTTTCGGAGAAGGAGCCTCTTTCTTACGACCGCGCGATCCATCTCCTCCTCTCCTCTCTGGATCTCAATTTAGAGGAGAGAAACGTTCTTCTTTCTCACCAGTTCTATCTGCCTCACGGCGCTTCTGTGGAAGAAATCGAGCGCTCCGAATCCGAGATCCGGACAGTCGGCAACATTGACGAGGTGGATGCGGAAGTCCTGTCCGCCTTTGACTATGCGGCACTGGGACACATTCACAAACCGACTCTCCTTGGCAGTCCCCATATCCGCTACAGCGGAACGCCCCTTCCTACTTCTCTCTCGGAGGCGGGACAAAAAGAAGGGCGTTGTCATGGTGGAACTGGGGGAAAAAGAATCCGATCAACGGCACCTCTTCCCGGATTACGATTCTGCCTCTCACTCCTCTTCGTGAAATCCGAAAGCTTCAAGGAGGTCTACAGGACGTTTTAAAGCAGCGCTGTGATGACTATGTTTCCGTCCTGCTCACCGACTCCCTTTGCGCTGCGCCCTTCCGAAACCTTTGCTACGCCTGCCGAAGCTTCCGCATCCCCAGCTTCCAAATCAAGCCCCTGCTGAAGCGGGTGCCATGGAAACAGAAGCTTCCGTTTCCGGTTATTACGACTGCCGGCAGGCGCTACGGGAAGCCTTTCCCCATCTACTGGAGATCAACTTTCCTTCCACAGACGCAAAACTGCTGTCCGATCTGGAAGAAGAATCGCCGTTAGAAGATCCGCTTTCTCTTTGCGAGAGCTTTCTTCATTTGAACAATCCGGAGACGGATCCGGACACCGATTCTGAAACCCGAAACTTCTTACCGCTATCATCAACCAGGTGACCACGAACCGATGAGACCAATACAAATCACGCTTCAGGCCTTTGGCTCTTATGCCGATCTGACCGTCATTGATTTTACGAAAACAACAGAAAATCTCTTCCTGATTTCCGGAAATACCGGAGCCGGCAAAACCACGATTTTCGATGCACTGGTTTTCGCTCTTTACGGAGAAGCCAGCTCCTGCCAGAACCACAAGGAAGGCCTCATCCTGCAGAGCCAGTTTCGTCCCCAAGACGGCAAAGATCTCAAAGAGACCTTCGTTTCGCTTACTTTTGAAGAAAACAGACAGCACTATACCGTGCGCCGTGTCCCCCGTCAGGAGCGGGCAAAAAAGCGCGGCAAGGGCGTCACGCTGATCAACGCTTCCGTAACGTTAACCTTACCGGACGGAAGCATCTACCCGCTTAAGGAAACGGATGCGAAACTGAGGGAGCTGATCGGTCTGACCAAGGAGCAGTTCATGCAGATCGCCATGATTGCACAGGGCGAATTCATGGAACTGCTGCGTGCCAAATCCGATGATAAAAAGAAGATTTTTTTCGCAAGCTTTTTTCACACCGAGCTTTACGATGAAATTGTACGCGAGGTGGATAGAAGAAGGGCGGATTGCAATCAGAACATCGCCGATATGAAAATGCAATTCCAGACGGTGATTTCCCGCCTCTGTCTGCCGCCCGACAGGGAAGAAACCGGGGATCTGCAGGAATGGAAGCAGGAGATCGAAGACGGACTGTTCCTCCACAGTGAAGAATTCCTGAGCGCACTTCAGGCATGGAACCTTTCTCTGGAACAGGAAGTTCAGACGCTAACGCAAAATCAGGCGAAGGCGCAACAGGACAGAGATTTGTGCCGGGACGCCGTCCAGGCAGCCGCCCGGCTGTCAGATCTTTTTCCCATCTGGAGGAGAATGAGAAAGAACGGGCGCTTCTGAAGCAGGAGGAAGAACAGAGGTTGGAAGCCGGTCTTCCGCCCTTTGAGGAAGAAGAAAGGCAGGCAAATGTACAGTGGGAACAAGAGGCTGAAAATTACCACCGACTGCGGGAACGGGTGGAAAAAGCGCTGGCTCTCTTTCAGCAGAAGGAAGACGCACAGAAGAAGTGCTCTCTTCTGGAACAGAAGCAAAAAGCCGCCTGTCTGACCCTTTCCAACATACAGGAGGAAAAAAATTCTCTCCAGGGACGGGAAGAGAAGACTTCTTCCGAACTTCAGCTTCTGGAAAGAGCGAGTATCGATCTGGCGGAATTCCAAAAACAGCTTCAGCGCTCCCGTGAGCTTTCTTTGCAGGAACAAAATCTCCAGCTGGAAAAGAAGAACCTTCTCCAGGCGGAATCTGCACTCAAAGAAGCGCAGGAAACCTACCGCCGGATCACCCTCTCTTATCAGCAGGCAAGACAGACCAGTGAGCAGCTTCGCTCCCTCTTCTTGGATGCCCAGGCAGGACTGCTTGCCGCCTCCCTGCGGGACGGCAGCCCCTGTCCGGTCTGCGGTTCGAAAAACACATCCGCACCCCTTCACCCTTTCTGCACAGACTCCCCTGCCCACAGAGTCGGAGTTAAAAAGCGCAGAAAAAAAGACGGAAGATCTTCGCAGCAAACAGGAAGAAGCCTCTGCAGCCGCAGAAGCGGCGGCTGCCACAAAAAAACGAACGGCAGAAGACGTTTTTCCTCTGTCCAACAACTTTTCTTAAAAAGCGAACACGTTCTGCCGGGAACTCGGGGTCTCATTTGTGACTGCGCCCGGTCCGACAGATTTGGCTCAAATGTCGGAAATGGAGAATGCGATCGGAATGCTCTTATCTGCTTCCGCAAAGACGGTCCACGAGCGCAACGAACAGCTCAAGGAGCGGGCAAAGCGGGCGGAAGAGCTCACTTCCTTACTGCATTTACTCCGTGAAGAAGGGAAGCAAAAAGGATCTCCTGTTAGAAGAGGCGAGAAGCAAGGCGGCAGAAATGGAAAAAAAGCACTCAGTGCAGCCAACAGTGAGCGCTTGCTGTTGCACGCTTCCTCCGATTTTGAATCCAGGTCCGCTGCAGAAGCCTATTTGCAGCAGGCAGGAGAAAAAGAGCAGGCCGCACGCAGCCGTTTTGAAAATGCGCAGGCAGGAGCGAAGCGCCATGCAGACGCTCTATTGGCAACAAAAACCAAGGAACAAACTCTTCTGAAAGAAATCGGAGACAGAAAAAGACCGCAGACAGAAGCCTTACAGCAGGCTCTTTGCGCTGCCGAGGAAAAAAACTTACGATTCTCACGGAATGTCTGCAAAAACAAAGCCACGAGCTGCAGGAAAACCGATATGCCTTGCAGGAACTTTCTTCTGGCTCCGAAGCAAGACGTCATACTTTTTCCGAATATGAACGATTGGACCGGCTGTATAAACAGATGAGCGGCAATATCTCCGGCAGTCGCATGGATCTGGAAACCTACGTGCAGCGACTCTATCTGTCCAAAAATTCTTTCGTCTGCCAACAAGCGTTTTCAGGAAATGTCCGGTGGACAGTATACGTTTCGAATGATTCGGATCGCAAGTGCGGGAGAAGGCAGGAACAAAGGTCTGGATCTGATGGTTTATTCTTCTGTCACCGGAAAAGAGAGGAGATCCGCACGCTCTCCGGAGGCGAGTCCTTTATGGCGGCTCTTTCTCTGGCACTTGGCATGGCGGATCAGATTCAGAACGCCTCTTCTGCCGTGCATCTGGATATGATGTTTATTGATGAGGGATTCGGCTCTCTGGACGACCTTGCGCGTAGCAAATCCATCCGCGTCTTAAAAGAGATGGCGGATAGTCACAGACTGATCGGGATCATCTCCCATGTCACAGAGCTCAAACAGGAAATCGGCAACCAGCTGCTCATCACCAAGGACGAACATGGAAGCCATGTGAAATGGCGGATCAACTGATCTGATCCAGCCGACGGTACAGGCGGGCATAGAAATCCAGTGTCCCCTGCTCCTGCACCTTTTTGCCGGAGCGAAAATAAGTGACCTGTGGGAATGTCATCTTCAGAGAAGGAACCGCCAAAGAAGCGACCTCTGCGGAAGCGGCCCTGCGGAAGCGACCCCTGCGGAAGCGACCCCTGCGGAAGCGACCCCTGCGGAAGCGGCACGGAAACCGGGAATTCGAGAAGCAAACGGTTCTTCCGTCATCGAAAGTCCCATGACTCTGGCCAACTGTCTAATGGTTCCCGCATTTCCATCAATGATTTGCGTCTCTTTGGCAAAAAGAGCGAAGCGCTGGTCTGAAATAGCCGAAGTGGGTGCAGCCAAGTACGACCACGCCATACTCTGCCGGGTGCAGCGTGGAGAATCTTTCTTCCAGATACGCTTTTACCGCCACCGAATCGAACTCTTCTCTTTCTGCAAAATCGACCAGCCCGGGCATGGCAAGAGAGTCCGCACGGTGATCTTCATCATATTTTTTTCGAGCAGATGATGCAGTTTTTCACGAACGGTAATCGGGGTTGCCAACACCAACACCCTCTGTCCGACCGCCATCTGCAGGGCAGGCTTCACGGCAGGTTCCATCCCGACAAGGGGAACGCGGTATTTTGCACGCAGTTCCTCAATCGCCACCGCTGTCGCCGTATTACAGGCGACGACGATCCTTCCGCCCCTTCTTCGAGCAGGAAGCGTACCTGCGCATCGGCATAGTGACTCACCTGCGCCTCCTCCTTCGTTCCGTAAGGCGCATGTTCCGTATCCGCATCGAACAAAAATCGCTCCCCCGGCAGGCGACGCATCGCTTCATACAGAACGGTGAGACCGCCGATTCCGGAGTCAAAAAAATCCCAATGGTCTTATGTTTCATCTTATCGTCAAGGTCATCTGGTCTTTCGTTTCTTCTTACCGTCAAAGTCGTCTGGTCTTTCGTTTCCTCTTGCTTCCAGGTCCTTCCCTTATCCGACCCTCAGGAACTTACTGGCGCAATAATACTGCTTGCCGTTGTAGGTGACGGTGGACCAAGTGCCGTCGTCCGCCGTGCAGCATCATCTGCGTTCCTTCCGTCACGGTTAAAAACCACATTGGACTGCGAGGAAGGCGCATCTCTCAGATTCAGACCATGCGTAGTGACAACAGAGACACCGTTCTGTTGTCCTCCCGCCTGCGCTTCCTGCTCCCCGCCATCCTCTGTCGTTTCCTGCTGCGCGTTTCCCATCGGCAGATTCAGATGAAGACGGTTCAAAAAACCTTCTTTTACAAAAATAAAAATCAGCGTGATACAAATCAGAACCGCCAAAACCCATGTGGCTTTTACAACCATGCGGTCGATGCGGTGGGCGAGCGTAGGAGACGAAACTCTCCCGTTTCTCCCCTCGTCTTCTCTGTCCCAGTCGTCGTCCACATCCCAGTCGTTTTCCCTGTTCCGATCATAACGCCTATCCGAAATATTCTGCCTATCCCGGTCGTAACGCCTGTCCGAAACATCCTGTCTATCCCGGTCGTAACGCCTGTCCGAAACATCCTGTCTATCCCGGTCGTAACGTCTGTCCCGCATATTCTTCCGGCCTCGGTTATCCTCCCTGCTGCGACCTCTTCTTTGCAAGTTCTTGACGGAAAATTTCTCTCCACGCTCTTCTGCGTCTTCTTTCAGATCTTCCAGATCCGCCAAAAGATCTTCATCCGGATGCTCATACGGCTCTTCTTTCTCGTCCTCGTCCATATACTCCTCACGGTCGAGGTCAAACCCGCGTCTTACACGCGCATCCCGGCTTTGTCCCTGCATTCTGCGCCTGTCTTCCTCGCTGATAAAATTCATCGGGTCTTCAATTTCGATTCCCCTGCCCTTTTGATCTGTCAAACCTTTCCTCCGGCTCGCTCTGCTTCCTGCAAATGCACCTGTTTCGGATTCTCTCCTGCAGGCGATGCATTCCCCTGCTGTTTTCAGACCCCATCCTGCCTGCGGTGATTTTTTTCCTGTTGTGTGAGATACCGGTTACTCTCCCGAAGCTTCTCCCCTGCATGCGATGAATTTACAGATCGGGTTTCCCCTCTCCGAAAACCGCTTCTCGTATTCTGTCAGGATATTACCTGCATTCATGGAAGCGTCCGCATGAAGATCCGTGGTGCAGAAAAAGAGTCTTCCATCCCGCCAGTTCCAGCTGTTCCAAGGAAAAGTCGAACAACTTCCGGTTGTCCGTCTTGAATTCCACCCTGCCCTGCGGCGTCAGGATCTGTTCATATTGTCGTAAAAAAAAGGTGGAGGTGAGCCTTCTCCTTGCATGTCTTTCCTTGGGCCAGGGATCCGAAAAATTTAGGTAAATCCCCTCCACTTCCCCCTGCGCAAAAACCTCCGGAAGAAGCATCGCATCCATCCGGATCAACAGAAGATTTGGCAGCTTCTCCTCTTCCTGCTTCTGTAGTGCGCGGTAAAGCACACTGGAAAAAGAGCTCAATGGCAATATAGTTCCGCTCCGGATGTTCTCTTGCCATTGTCGTGATAAAGTTTCCCTTTCCACAGCCAATTTCAATCCGGATCGGTTGTTTGGAACCAAACGCCTCCTGCCATCTGCCCTTATATGTTTCCGGTTCCTGTATCACAAAGGGCGAAGTTTTCACTGCTTCCTCCGCCCCCGGGATGTTTCTGAGTCTCATCGATTCTTTATAACTCTCTGCCTGTTAAAAGCTTGTAGGCTTCCAGGTATTTGTCTATCGTCTTGTCGACCACTTCCTGCGGCAGTACATAATCGCTTTCCGGATGTGCTTTCAGGAAGTCTCTCACATACTGCTTATCAAAAGAGGGTTGCGCATGCCCGACTTCATATTGGCTTAGAGGCCAGAATCTGGAGGAATCCGGTGTCAGCATTTCATCGCCCAAAACAATATTTCCCTCTTCATCCAGACCGTATTCGAATTTCGTGTCGGCAATGATGATGCCTCTGGAAAGTGCATAATCCGCACACTTCTTATAAAGCGCAATGGTCAGATCCCGCACTTTTGCCGCATATTCTTCCCCGTGTCCCGGGAACGCCTTCTACGACACGGACGCTCGTTTCAAAATCAATGTTCTCATCGTGCACGCCGGTTTCTTCCTTGGTGCTGGGCGTATAAATGGGTTCCAGCAGCTTTTCGCTTTCTTTTAACCCCTCCGGCAGTTTCACGCCGCAGACTTCTCCCGTTTTCTGATAGCTCGCCCAACCGCTGCCGGTAATATATCCTCGCACAATACATTCCAGAGGGAGCATGTTCAGTTTTTTACAAAGCATGGATCTTTTTTCAAAATCAGGGGTCCGGAAAAATTCCGGCATATCCTTCGTGTCGCAGCTGATCATGTGATTCCCGACCAGTTCCTTCGTAAAATCGAACCAGAAGCGGGACATCTGTGTCAGTACCTGCCCTTTTCCCTCTATCCTCGTGGGTAAAACAACATCAAACGCCGAAATGCGGTCGGTTGCCACCATGATGGTTCCGTTTCCGACATCATAGATTGCTCGAACCTTGCCTTCCTTCACCGGTGAAAATGTCTGCATCTTCCTACCTCCGACTTCTTGTTTTGATCTGCGACCCCACTAGTATATCATGTTACCTGTGTCAAAACATCAAAAATTCGATGCAAGGACGCCCTTGCACCGAATTGCTACTTATAATGTGCAAACTCTCAGATTTTCCGACCGTCTCAAGCCCTCACTCTGAGGAAGCAAGCCCAAAATCCAGCGTCTCTTCTCTGATGCTACCGAAAACGATATTTACCTTTTTCCGTGTCCTATCACCGGTTCAATAACCCCTTGCTCAGCCATTTCACGCAGCAAAGCAGAACTTCGTGTCGGTTTCAAACTGAGTACCCGCTCCACATCTGATCTTCCGAATGTAAATTCTATGCCAAAAGCCTCCTTTAATTTGCGAACATTCGAAGCGGTCTTGGATGTGAAGATCCCTTCAATGTTCACTTTTTTTCTTCCTCAATGTTCACTTTTCGAGAGTCAATGTTCGCTTTTTCCAGATCTTTGAAAGTGCCGCTTATATGCAATGCCCGATTATAAAGCGGATGATGCTCGTTCAACAGAAGATTGCGGAGAAACATCTCGAGGAACTCCATCGTTTTGTGAATGCCATTTTTCAAGTCATTGTAATTCGCCCTGACCAGTGAGTTCCGAAAATACCATGCATTTTTCAGCAAAAATATCATTCGTCACATCAAAGCCCAGCGTGCGTAAATACTTGATAAAAAAATACCGCCGTCGTTCTTGTGTTGCCCTCGCCAAACACATGGATCTGCCAAAGCCTAGCCACAAACACCGCAAGGTGATGGATGATCTCGTCCATCGCAAGATTTTTATAGGAAAATTTCTTCTCTTCCGAGAAATCATAGTCCAGCGTCGCCCTCAGTTCCGTGGCGCTTCCATAAAAGCACAGTTGCTCCATTCAGCACCCATTCTTTCTTTGTAATGTTGTAATCCCGAATCCGTCCTGCATGGGGATAGATGCCTGTAAATAACTTTCTGTGGATAGAGAGATATTCATTCGGCGTAAAACTAAAGGCACGCTCGGAAAGCAGTGCTGCGATCCGAGCGGAAACCTTGTCGGCTTCCTCGGTGCGGTCGAATGCATCACGGTTGGGATTTTCCTCGTAGTAACTCTGCAAAAGTTCATTCGCTTCCTCAAAGGAAATCTCACCTTCAATATTCCGAACAGCAGTACGCACCAGATATTCAGAGGTTTTGAGTCCATCGACCGCCTGCAACCCAATTGCCGTATGCCACGCATAGCCCTTGTCTCGCTTTGCCGGTTCCGATTCTTTGATATACTCTTCAAATGGATCCTTGTTCACTCCATATCACCTCGTTATTCAAATTTGTACCTATCCCCACTCCTATCATCAGGATGGATATCTTTTAACACTTTTTACCGAAATCATATAGGAGAAGGCAAGGAGGATTATATGAAAAAATATTGCTACCGCTATAAAATACTTTGAAAAAATGGGCAAGATTTTCAAAAAAACCTCTTTGAATTTTGCCATAAACATTGGCAGAACTGCAAGGAGCATCAGTACATACCGCCCTTTTTTTCCACCCCAAAATACAGGGAAGAAGGAATCATTATAATGCCATATATGATTGCGATATACGCACCAATCAATGGATACATAAAACTGAATTCTCTCGTATAACAGAATGTGACAAAGAAGATCATGATGCCTGCAAGCAAGGAAAGAAAGAACATGAAAAATATATTTCTCTAACGCAATCACGTGATACGAGAGAGGTAAGATACGATAATAATGAGTAAACTTTACTCTTTCATCATTTGAAATTGTAAACAATATCTGCATTCCGGACATTAGCCCGATAATAACCGCAAACATATAGAGAAACTCATCTTTCCCAAGATAAACCATGATTGGAACCAAACACATCAAGTATGCAGGTGAAAATTGACTGTAAGACAAATTTGAAATCTTTATAAAGCAAACCTTTCATGTCTTTCCCAAAAAGATAATCATCGCGATCCGATTATCTTTGTCCTTTCTGAATGATAATGCTTATCAACGGGAAATTTCAATTATATTGTTTTTTTAACCTCCTGCGTATTTTTCTTTTATATATTTATATATGATTTCTTCCAGAGGAAGCTGCTCTTTTTCTATGATTCGAGAAACTTCCGTATTTAATATCACCTCTCCTTTATCGATCAGAATGATTCTTGAAGCAAAAATTTTGCAAATCGCTGATGATATGTGTGGAGAAGATCATTGCCGCATGCGATTTACCAATATATTCCTTTAAAAAGATCCAAAACCCTTTCTCGTGCAACCAAGTCAAGTCCTGTTGTTAATTCATCACAAAACAATATTTCTGCATTCTGGGCAAGCATGACTGCCAACATCAACTTGTTTTTTTGTCCCCAAAGACATTTGATGAATACGAATCGGTTGCACACCTAAAATCTCTAAATATTCATAATATTGCTTCGAATTCCATTTTCGGATACCAATCCGAAACTATTTTTGCAAATATCTTTCGGCTTAAACTTTTTCGCAAAAATGGACATAATCCATCATAAAAGCGCAACAACCGGGTTTTTCTTCCAGGAAATCGGATTCATTGCCTGATTTCTGTAAGACACCTCAGCGCTTGACGGACAACATCTTCCTTCCAAAATGTTCAGTAACGTGGTTTTGCCTGCACCATTCGCTCCAATTAATCCAACAACGTCTCCTTCATTCAAATTTAAATCGAACGGTTTTAGTTCAAAAAGCGTTATATTGCTTTGACACCGAAGCATAAAACAATGATTCCAAAACGATTCTCCTATTTAAAGGTTACGTCCGTATCATGGTGTAATTGAAAAATGAAAGTGTGCCTCCGCCCAACCTTTCGGTATCATGTAAATCGACCAAAATCAACAGAACGCCGAAGAGGATGAATATAGGTCTCAACTCCATATTACATTGAATCAGGAAGAAATTCTACATTTTTCTTTCAAAAGTATAATCATTTTGTAAAGCATGATATTATGACAGTCGAGGGATTTTTGTTTATGTAGATACTGACTTTCCCTTAATTGTTGGGTTATCCCTTAAAAACGGTAATGATTTAAGGGGAAATCGTATGATTAAGAAAAAAAGCATCTGCTAACAAGAACAGATGCTTTCCCTATGCAAAAATATGAGGGGGATATAGAGCAGTCGATCCGGATCTAATCGCTTACCAAACGCTAAAGAATGGAAAGACCGTCCCTTTCAAAAGACGGGTTATTTTTACAGCGCCGCCTGGACCGTCTCTTTTTACCTTGTCCATATCCGTCGTAGGCTCAAAGCGGGCGATAACCTTACCTTCACGATCGATCAGAAATTTGGTGAAATTCCACTGGATATAGGCCTTGTCCCCAAACTTCTTATTGTTCATCTGGGCAAATTTGGAAAGGGCGGCAACCTTCAGTCCCTTGCCGAAACCTTCAAACGGTTTTTCGCCCGCCAGATACACATAGAGCGGATCGGCATTGTCTCCGTTGACGTCGATCTTCTTGAACTGCGGGAATTCCGTTCCGAATTTCATGGTGCAGAATTCGTGGATTTCCTCATCGCTCCCCGGCGCCTGGTCGGCAAACTGATTGCAGGGGAAGTCCAGAATTTCCAGTCCCTTTTCCTTCATCTCCTTGTACATAGCTTCTAACGGCTCGTAGTGAGGGGTAAAGCCGCATCCGGTTGCCGTATTGACGATCAGAAGCACCTTTCCCTGATAATCTCCAAGGCTCACCTCATTGCCCTGCCTGTCTTTTACCGTGAAATCATAAACCGTCTTCATTTCCTTTTCCTCTACTTTCCGAAGTGAATTTACCATTCAGTTTTGTACAATCTAATTGTATCACTTTGAAATAGGGTTGTCAAGCGACGGTCTGATCTTTATCCGTTCCGGTCCAGATATTCCGTTGCCTCCGCCAGAATCCGTTTCTGGTCTGCGATTTCCATTCCGAAATACATTGGCAGACGCACCAGTCTCTCGCTTTCTCTTGTTGTATAAATGTCTTCGCCACAAAATCTCCCGAAGGCACGTCCGGCAGGTGCGGAATGCAGGGGCACATAGTGAAAGACACAGAGAATCCCTTCTCCTTCATGTGCGCAATAAAGGCGCTGCGATCCTCGATATCCTTCAGCTTGATATAATACATGTGGGCATTATGCGCACAGCCTTCCGGTATCGTAGGGGTTTCCAGCCTGCCCGTTTCCTTGTAGGAGGCAAAAAAATCGTCATATTTCTTCCAGGTGCGAAGACGGTTTTCGTTGATTTCATCCGCCCTTTGCAACTGCGCCCAGAGGTAGGCGGCATTGAGTTCACTGGGAAGATAGGAGTCTCCGAAATCCACCCAGGTATATTTGTCCACCTGTCCCCTGTTAAATTTGGACCGATTGGTTCCCTTTTCTCTCAGGATCTCGGCTCTCTCGTTATTTTTTTGCATCCCGAATGAGAAGGGCGCCTCCCTCCCCCATGGAATAATTCTTGGTTTCATGAAAAGAAAAACAGCCAAAGTTGCCAAAGGTGCCAAGCGCCTGCCCGTGATAGGTACTCATCACGCCCTGCGCCGCATCCTCCACCACCAGAAGATGGTATTTTTTTGCAATCTCCATGATCCTGTCCATCTCACAGGACACACCGGCATAATGAACGACTATGATCGCCCTGGTTTTCGGTGTGATTGCCGTCTCGATCTTATTCTCATCCAGATTCATCGTATCCGGTCTGATATCGACAAAAACCGGCGTCGCTCCCGCCAGCAGAACGGCATTTGCCGTCGAGGAGAAGGTGAAACTCGGCAGAATCACCTCATCCCCCGCCTTCAGGTCACATAAGAGAAGCGCCATATCCAGCGCCGTGGAACCGCTGGTGGTCAGCAGCACCTTCTGCGCACGAAAACGCTCTTCCATCCAGGCATTGCACTTCCTGGTAAAAGCGCCGTCCCCGCAGATCTTGTGGGAGTCGATCGCTTCTTTGACATATTCATATTCATCTCCCACACAGGGAGGTACATTAAAGGGTATCATTCTGTCTCCTCTTTGCAGAAACCGTTTATTCTACCGTCACCGATTTTGCCAGGTTTCTCGGTTTATCTACATTGAGTCCCTTGGACACACTGACATAATAGGCAAACAGCTGCAGCGGGATGATGGCAAGAGAAGCGGCAAAATCATTGTCCGTCTTCGGCACGTAGACACAGAAGTCTACCGTATCCTCCGTTGCGTAGTTGCCGTACATGGTGAGTCCCATTAAATATGCGCCGCGGCTTTCTGGTTTCTAAGAGGTTGGACACCGTCTTATCAAAGAGCTTTTTCTGCGTCAAAATACCGACCACCAACGTGCCGTCTTCAATCAGTGAGATCGTCCCGTGCTTGAGCTCTCCGGCGGCATAAGCCTCTGAATGAATGTAACTGATCTCCTTGAGCTTTAACGATCCCTCCATGGCAATGGCGTAGTCCAGCCCTCTTCCGATAAAAAAGATATCCTTTGCATTCGCATATTTGGCTGCAAACCACTGTACCCGTTCCTTGTCATCCAAGATCTTTTGAATCTTCTCCGGCAGCTCCTGAAGCGCCTGTATTTTTTTCTCATACTCTTCGGCGTTCAACCTTGCCTGTCCTCTCGCGATCTCAAGGGCGAGCAGGTAGCAGATAATGAGCTGGGCGCTGTATGCCTTGGTGGTGGCTACGGAAATTTCCGGTCCCGCACAGGTATAGAGCACATGGTCGGATTCTCTGGCAATGGTGGATCCCAGGACATTCACGATGGACAGAACAGGCAGACCCTTTTCCTTTTGCCAGTCTGAGGGCGGCAATCGAATCCGCGGTCTCTCCGGACTGGGAGATCACGACCACCATACCGCCTTCCTGCAGCTTGGGGTTCCGGTAGCGGAATTCGCTTGCCACATCGCATTCCACCGGAATGTCAGTCAAGTCTTCAATCACATTTTTGGCGACCAGACTCACATGATAAGCGGAACCGCAGGCGACAAAATAGAATCTGGTGACCTCTTTTCAGCTCCTTCCAGTCCAGTCCGCCTTCGGAGAAGTCAATCTTCCCTTCTTTCACATAGGCCGCCAGCGTATCTCTTGACCGCCTGCGGCTGCTCGTGGATTTCCTTGAGCATGTAATGCTCATAGCCGCCCCTTTTCCGCCGCTTCGGCATCCCACTTGATCTCTACCGGCTCCTTGCTGATTTCTTCCCGGTCGATATTGTAGAAATGGATGGCATCCTGTGACAGCTCCGCCAGTTCCATGTTATCGATGTAATACACCGACCTTGTTCTGTCCAGGATCGCCGTGACATCCGAAGCCAGAAAAGTTCCTGTCTCATCTTTGCCCGTGATCAGAGGAGCGTCCTTTCTTGCAGCAAAAATCCGGTCCGGATAATCCTTGAACATGATGCCGAAGGCATAGGAACCTTCGATGCGGAGCATCGCTCTGGTAATGGCCTCTAACGGCGTCCCTGTCTTTTTATAGTAATAATCGATCAGCTTCACCGCCACTTCGGTATCCGTCTGCGAATAGAAGGTATAACCGTTTCGCAGGAGCTTTTCCTTTAGCTTCTGGTAATTCTCAATAATCCCATTATGAACCAGAACCACGTTTTCCCCTTCCGACTCATGGGGATGTGCGTTGGTGACGGACGGCTCTCCGTGGGTTGCCCACCTGGTATGTCCGATCCCGCTGGTTCCCTTCACTGCTTCTCCGTTGTCCGTCTTCTCGCCTAACTCACGAAGTCTTCCCTTGGCCTTCACAATGGCGATCTTGCCGGTTTCGTCATTTCTGACTGCAATTCCGGCAGAATCATATCCTCTGTATTCCAGTTTTTTCAGCCCTCTTAAAAGAAGAGGCGCCGCCTGTTCCCTTCCGATATAGCCTACGATTCCGCACATAGATTCATCCTTTCTGTTTGCGATGTGACACCCTTACCTACCTGTGTCGCATCTGCTCTGCCTCTTATGTAGAAGCCGGCCAGTCCTGCCCTCCTCCCTGTCCGGGCGGGCCAGTCCTGATCTTCCTCATCTCTCTGCCCGTACCGGATTATTTCTAAAATCCTCATAGGCAAGACGGATGCCGTCTTCCAGTTCCGTATGATACGTCCACCCCAGCGCGGTGGCCTTGGATACATCCAGCAGCTTTCTGGGCGTACCGTTCGGTTTGGTGGGATCAAAACGAATCTCGCCGGTATAACCGACCACCTTCGCCACCAGTTTGGTCAGCTCCCTGATTGTGATCTCCTTGCCTGTTCCCGCATTGACGGTTTCATTGCCGGAATAATGATTCATCAAAAAGACACAGAGGTTTGCCAGATCGTCTACATACAGAAATTCGCGAAGAGGCGACCCGTCTCCCCAACAGACCACGAAGGGAAGATTCTGCTCTTTTGCCTCATGAAACCTCCTGATCAGCGCCGGCAGCACATGAGAGTGCGTCGGATGATAGTTGTCATTGGGGGCCGTAAAGATTGGTCGGCATCACGCTGATATAATCCGTGTGGTATTGCCTGTTCAAAAACTCACAGTATTTCAGCCCGGAAATCTTGGCAAGCGCATAAGCCCTCATTTGTTTTTCCAGCTCCGATGTTAAGAGACAGCTCTCCTTCATCGGCTGCGGCGCCATCCGGGGATAGATGCAGGAGGAACCTAAGAATTCCAACTTCTTGCAGCCATTCACATAAGCCTCGTGGATGACATTCATCTCCATCACCATGTTGATATACAAAAAGTCCGCCAGCGCCTCTTCATTGGCGACGATGCCTCCGACCTTGGCGGAAGCAAGGAACACATAGTCCGGTTTTTTTCTTCCCGAAAAAAATCTTCCACATCCTTTTTGTCTGGTCAGATCCAGCTCTTGATGCGTTCTGGTAATCAGATTGGTATATCCCTGTCTGCCCAGTTCTCTGCAAATGGCGCTTCCCACCATCCCTCTATGTCCGGCCACATAAATTTTTGCCTCTTTTTCCATTGAAGTCTTTCCTTTCTCCTATCTGTTCTATCGTATCACATTCCACATCCTTGCGCATGTGCAGGCGCATGAACCCTTTTATATGTACTGGTGTGACAGTGATTCACATCTTTGCGCACGTGCAGGCGCAAGCATCAAAAGGTTCCGGAATTCCTAAAACATCTTTGATCTTTTGCCCCCGTCCTCATGCGAAGGCACCTGCATAAAATCATTAACACCAGCGCAAAAATGGAGATGAGCATCCCCGGATACAAGCCCGGTGTCATATAAGTTAATTCGATGCGGTGCGTCCCCTCTTGCAGAAGCGCCCCCATAAACATGACGTTTACATGGAACAGATCCGTCTGTTTCCCATCGATCTTTAAACGCCACCCCTCTGCATAGGGCAGGTTAAAGGTGAGAATCTGCTCTCCGGGAGAAATGATTTCTCCGGTGATCTTTCCGGTGGCAAAAGAAATCGGATTTTTATGCAGATCTACCTGTTTTTAGCTGCGTTTGCAACAGCCTGGGCACCTGTTCCTTTAGACTCTGCGGCGTCATACAGACGATCGCAAAATCCTTCACCCTCCAGTGCCTGCTTGGTCAAAAAGTGAAGGTGATGGCGCCCCTCGGTGCCTCGTCATAGCCCATATTGACGGCAAAATTGTGCCAGTCGCTGAAATTCTGTCCCCTTGGCTGAATGTAGACCAATTGCTTATCCAGCTTCTTGTTGGCATCCGTCACCCGTGACGCAGCCATCTCCTTTGTCTGAATCCATGCCGTAGGAGGTAATCGTCGGCCAAAAAGGTTTTGCCCACACCGTCCACGGATAGAGAATCCACAACCAGATAGGTCTCCGTCTGCGCCAGTCCGTTGAAGATAAAGGTGAGCGACTCTCCTGCCTGCTTCACCTGAAAGACCTGCTGCCCATTTTTCCTTCTCTACCTGAATGCCGTCAGAAGCGGTCATCTGAAACGGAATTTCCTTCTGATGCAGGGAAACGTTCCCGTCCGCCGTTTCCAAAGCGGACTGCTCCCCTGATCCTGCTCTTCTGCAGAATCTTCTGTCCGTCCGGATCCACCACCGCCCCGTACAGCATCGCCTCCCTGCCTCATCGTCAGCGAAAGTTTGCGGAAAGCCTGCTCCGGAATCCAGTGCTCATACGTATAGCCAAAAGGCAGGGCATAGGGGTTTGCATAGAGGTGATATGGGTTTTTCATCGCCGTCTCCTGCCCCTGCCTGGTAGTCGAACCGCGCAGCCCCATATCCTCAAATCCGTAAGGCACATACTGTTTTTCAAAATCATTGTCATAGGCAAGGGTAAAATACTTTACCCCCGCTAATGCGGAAGCGATCATCCGGTCATCCACACCGAAATAAGCGTAAGCCGCCTGCTCCGGGATGCCGACTGACTGGAGATAATTTCCCACTTCCGCATCCGACAGCGAAAACATCGACTGCGTGGAGGAGATTCCGTCCAGTATGGCTGCGTTCCACAACAGGTTCCGCCCGGAATACCGGTAAAATGCCCCCTCCCCTTCCAGATCGCGGAAGGCACTCAACTCCGTATCCTTTAAAAACCTCTTCAAAATGACCGGCAGGTACCCTTTCCATGAATTCCGAAGGGAAGTTTCCCCTTTGCAGGCACGTTGGCGAAATAAGAATTTCCCAAAAATCGAAACCACGGTACACAATAGGAGAAGCGCAGCCGCAGCAGATGGTCTACGTAAGAAAACCGGAGACAGCTGAAAGACGACAAAAGCTAAGCAGTGCCAGGACAACAGAAAAGGCAAAGGCCTGGTTTTGAAACTGTCCGGTGAAAAAAACAGGCGGCCAGATAGAGGACAAAAGATCATTGCAGGCAGGATCTTCCCTGACCAGAGGTCTTTTTCGTCAAAGAAACACCGAACGAAGGTTTCTTCTCTAAGGCTCCTTGCAAGGAGTTCCTCTCCAGGGCTTCCCCTCCTGTCAGCTCTTCGGACTGCGGTCGGTCGCCGTATAAACGCTCATTCATGACAAGAGCACAGGATGCGGCAACCACCATCCCCGCGGCAAAAGTCCAGCGGTTGGTTGTATAGGCAAAGGCATTGAAGGCCGTCCCGAAGAAGGGAAAGAGCAGGAAGAGCAGGCACAGAAGAAGGGCTCTTTTAGCTACACGAAGGACTCTGCTTTCCTTCCAAGGACAAAGGGAGAAGCCCCTGCGCAGACGGCGGCGTAGCCGAGCATGGTATCTTCCACCGGATGATTTTTTTCCAGGTGATGAAATCGGACAAATATTCGGCATAGCTGGAAAGCGGGTACAGCGCATCAAACATCATACCCTGCATGACCCGCGGCTGTCTGAAAAATTGCAGCAGAACAGGAAGCAGAATGAAGGATGAAAGTGCGATCCTTTTCCTCCCGCCAAAAAAGTCCCGGTAAATTTTTGAGAGATTCTTTTTCCAGGTCAGAAGCAGATAGAGAACGGCGCAAATTGCCAGCATAAAGGCAAAAATAGAAGTTACTGACAAGCGCCAGAAAAACGGTTGCGCAGAGCAAACCTCCTCTTCCTTCCCGCATCTGTCTGTGAATCCCCAGAAGGAGCAGCGGAAGCAACACGGAAGGATCATAAAGAAGGGATGCAGCATCGCAATGTAAAAAGCACTGGGAAGAAAAACACATAGATCAGCGCCCCGGTTAGGGCGGGAAGAGAATGCAGTTTTCGATCTGTCACTTTTTGCAGAAAGAAAAGAAAAAGTCCTGCAAGATAGGCCCTGATTCCCATGACAGACGCATACCACAAATCCATTCGAGAAGAGGGAACAAGAGCCGACAAAAGGACGAGAGGATCGCCGAAGCCGTAATAATGCAGGGGTGGTCAGCACATCCTGTCCGTAGCCGATGCCAAAGGCAAAGAGCGGAGGCCGAAACGAATGGGAGTGTACCATCTGGTACCCATACCCACGCAACCATTTGGAGAGATAGGTCATTGCCTTCACATGCTGCCGCCAGCCATCCCCGCGGTAAATCAGGGAACGGTCTGCCATCCTGAAGTAAATCAAGACGCCAAAGAGGCAAAGGCCGAACAACATCGTATAGAACAGATAGAGAAGGTTTCTCCTCTGAACCGGGCAACGAGACCGACTTCCTTCTTCTTTCTCATTGCCCGCTAAAAATTCATTCTTTTGCATAATAGGCACACAATTTCTTGACTGCATGAATGGTATCCGCCACATCTTCATCGCTCATCATCGGGTAAAGCGGAATACTCATGATGCCGGAATAAATCTCCTCCGCCCGCGGACACAGCCCCTTCTCATATCCCCTCGCCTGATAGTACGGGAACCAGTAAACCGGCACATAATGCACCTGGCACTGCACATTCTCGGCGCTCATGGCGTTAAAAAAACTCCGCTCTGGAACAGGAAATTCTCTCCGGATTCAGGCGAATCATATAGAGGTGTCTGGTCGTATCCGCCGTCGGGATTTCTTTTTGTAAAAAAAGTTGCGGAACGTCCGCAAAGGCCTCATTGTACCTTGCCGTGATTTCCTTTCTGCGTTTCTGAAATTTCGGAAGCTTCTTTAGCTGAGAAGAAAGCAGAGCCGCCTGGAAAATCCGTCATGCGATAATTAAAGCCCAGATATTGCTGCTCGTAATACCACATGCCCTCATGCGGCGCCCCGACCATATTGGCTTCCTCATGTTCAATGCCATGCGAATGCAGGAGATTCACCATGCGGGCAAGCTCCGCGTCGTTTGTGGTAACGGCTCCTCCCTCTCCCGCAGTGACGGTTTTCACCGGATGAAAGGAAAAGCAGGTCAGATCGGCGATATTACCGATCATTTTCTCCATTGTCCTTCGTTCCGATCGCATGGGCAGCGTCTTCGATAAAGGTCAGATGGTGACGATCGCAGATTTCACGAATTCTCCGGTGATCCACCGGCGCTCCTGTGTAATCCACCGCCACGACCGCCCTGGTTCGATCCGTGATTTTGCGCTCGATCTCTTCCGGATCGATTTGGTAGGTTTGTGCATCCACATCTGCAAAGACCGGTCTGGCTCCGCAGTAAACCGCACAGTTGGCGCTGGCGGCAAAGGTAAGGGGTGTCGTAATAACCTCGTCTCCCGGCCCGATTCCCGCTGCCAGAGCCGCTACGTGAAGCGCCGCCGTTCCGTTGCTGACCACCGTCGCGTATTTTGCCCCCGTCAGCTCGCAGAGATTCTGCTCCAGGGCGCTCACTCTGGGACCGCTCGTAATCAAATCTGCATAAAGTGCCTGTGTCACAGCCGCCACATCGTCTTCTTCTACCCACTGTCTGCCGTAATAAATTTTTCCTGCCTGACCGGCTTCCCACCGAGAATCGCCGGTTTTTCAAGTTCTGCCATCTTGTCTTCCCTTTTCAATCTGATATTTGCCAAAAGATCAAAAATCCGCTTGCGCTCCCCTCACCTTTCACACATGCATCACGTTATTTCGCATACCGGTTGTAAATCGTCACATGGTCGTAAATGCATCTCCAGGACGAATGGGCGTTTCCGGTCACGCAAATATAATGTCTGCCCGTATTGGAGATAAAATAACTGGCTGCGCAACTCCCGGATTCATTCACAAATCCCTGTCTTGGCACAGATGACCTCGCCCGGCATTTCTTTTGTCCTCAATCCTCCGCAAGAAGAGATTGGACAAATTCAATCCATCCGGATGTTCGGGCGTGGGCTGTGTCTGGTAGCGGTGGGCGCTCATCACGTCACGGCAGATTTTATTCTCCATTGCCGCCTTCATGATCATCGCCATGCTCTGTGCCGTACATAATTCTCGTCGTCATAGACGCCGATCACGTTGGTGAAGTGCGTGTCACTCGAAAGTCCCAATTCCTTCACCTTCTCATTCATCAAAGAAACGAAGGTCTTCATTTCATCCGTGTCGGTGACCTTTTTGGAACGGAACCCGGGACGATGCATTCTCACCGAAGCCGTATTCTCGCCGGAAGTCATGTTCTCGCCGGAAGTTGTATTTTTCACCGGAAGCCGCATTCTCGCCGGAAGCCGCATTCTCGCTGGAAGCCGCATTCTCGCCGGAAGCCGCATTCTCGCCGGAAGTTGTATTTTCACCGGAAGCCGTGATCTCGCCACTTGCTTCGCTTCCACCAGACCTACACTCCCCCGCTTCCGCCTGGCTCCCCCTGCATAAGCGGTGAAATCTTGGATGCTCTCCGGATGTTGACGTGACTGCACCGCATAGAGCGACAGCGCCAGTGCCGCATCGGCTCCGGACGGCATAATCGTTCCGTGCATCAGATCGGACACGGATACCGTTTCGTTGAGTCCCCAGTTCACCGCACTGCATCCGTGGGAAAAAAACATAATCGGTAATCGACTGATCGATGGTAAACGAGCCGTTCGGATTCTGAATCTGTTCTGCAGCAGTTAACAGTGTCAAAATCTTGGTCATGGATGCCGGATACATTCTCGTCTGTGCATTCTTCTGCGCGACCACTTCTCCGTTGTCCAGGTTGACGAGAATGGCGTATTCGCTGGTCATATTCTCGTCTTCTTCCGGCATGGTCTGCGTCTGTTCCGTTACCTTAGGCTGATAACCCTGAAAGAATAGCGCCGCATCCGCAGACTTCTCTTTTTCGGATTTTTCTTCGGCCTTTTCTATGGCCTCCTCCGCCCGTCCTTGCCTCATGCTACCCGATGCTTCCGAAGCCGCATCCTGCCTTAGAGCGCTTTGCTTCCGATTTCTTCCCGCTTTCGCCTTCATGATAACGAAAAGCCACAAAGGCGCCCGACACCAGTATGACGACCGTCAAAACACCAGCCTTATACAATTTTAATCGCAGAGCCCTTTTCTTTAAAAGCTTCCTTCGTTCCCATCTCTTGTCTGTGCTCTGCTCTCTAGTCTCCCCCCGTCCTGTCTTATCGTCTTCTTGATATTGATCTTGCATATTCCCCCAGTTTCCCGCCTATGATTTCACCCTTCTCTGTGATAAAATGATGGAGTGCTCAAAAGTCCATGACTACATCCCTATTTTGCTTTTTGATACCGGCATCATTGAATCAAATATTAGACAACCTGAATCCTTCTGCTCACCTTCATGAATCAGAAAACCGGTAATCCCCGTTCTCCTGACCATCTTGCGTCTGCTCGAAAAACATTCAGCTTGCCTGTCTGTATCGGTATTAAGTATAACCATCGCTCTTCGACTCGTCAATCAAAACGCAGGTTCGCTTATTTAACAGGTAAACTCATTTAATAGGTTCGTTCATTTAACAGGTTCGTTTATTTACACGAAAGGCTTTGTATTCCTATGACCGAAGAAAATACCCTCTCCATTTCCAAAAATCCCATTACCGAAGGCGTGATCTGGAAGGAATTTCTGAAATTCTTTTTCCCCATCCTGATCGGAACGTTTTTTTCCAGCAGATGTACAATACCGTAGACACTCTGGTCGTCGGAAGATTCTGTGCGGACGGGGAAACGGCGATTGCCTGTGTCGGCGGCTCTTCCGCTCAGATCGTCAATCTGGTTGTCGGCTTCTTTGTGGGACTGACCGGAGGTTTTTCCGTCATTATTGCGCAGTTTTTCGGTGCAAAAGACAACAAACATGTGGAACTTGCCCTCCATACCGCCTATGCTTTTTCTGTCGTCGGAGGCGTGGTGCTGGGGCTGGTCTGCATCCTGTTTACCCCGAAAATCTTGCACTTCATGAGTACACCGGACAAACTGATGCGCGGCTCCTCCCTCTATATGCGCATTTACTTCGCGGGTCTTATTTTTGTCTTTATTTATAATATGGGGGATCGATTCTGCGTGCGCTTGGGGATTCCAAGAGGCCGCTGTATTATCTGATCTTCTGTACGCTGGTCAATATCTTCCTGGATGTTCTGTTCGTCGCCGTCTTTCATCTGGACGTGGCAGGCGTTGCCATCGCCACCCTGCTGGCCCAGGCCTGTTCCAGTATTCTGGTGACCAGAGCCCTGATGTACCAGATTCCCGGCATCCATCTGAATTTGAAAAATTAAAAATTCACCGCGAAATGTTCTGGAGGATGTTTTCGCATCGGCCTGCCGTCCGGCATTCAATCCAGCATGTACAGCATTGCCAACATCACGGTACAGTCTTCTGTCAACCGTCTGGGCGTTGCCTCCGTGACGGCGTGGTCGGTCGTTGACAAAGTCGCTTCTCTCTTCTGGATGTTCACCGCCTCGATCGGTGTGACGGTCACCACCTTCGCCGGGCAGAATTTCGGTGCCGGTAAGATCGGCCGTCTTCAAAAGAGTGTCATCCACGCCCTCCTCATGGATATGACGGCAGGCGTCTTGTTCTTTCTCCTCTTTTTCAACCTCTCCCGCTCCGTTGTTTTTCCGTCTTTACTTCCAATCCGGAAGTGATCCGGCTCGGAACGATCATCATCGACATCATGTCTGCGGGCTTTTTCCTCTTTTTCCTTCATCGAGGTCTTTTCCGCTGCGCTCCGTGCAGAAGGCTATGTTCTGATTCCTACCCTGATCTCGGTCGGCGGCATCTGTCTCTTCCGTATCGTCTGGCTGACCGTCTTCCATCTGAACGGGTCGCTGAACGAAATTGCCCGCTGCTATCCCTTCTCCTGGCTGGTCAGTGCCTCTCTGATCACCACCTATTACCTGATCAAACAGCCGGAGATTCGGAGATACTTCCAAAAGGAGCCAGAAGAAAATACAGAGACCTGAGCAAATTGCAGGTGTCAGCCTTCCTTAGCCTCGTAGTTTATTTTTGTAAGGCATATCGAACGTTCGGAAAATATGCAGGAAAAAGAAATTTGCATCTCCTTATTTCCAGGCTATAATAAAATCTACCGAAATCGTTTTTGGTGAAATCAATTTCAGTGAAATCAATTTCGGTAAAATCGGTTTCGGTGAATTTTATTTCGTTGTTTTGGCATAAATGAAGTAGAACCTTCCCGCTACCGGGCGGATTTGGGTCTTTCACCTGATAGAAACGTACGTCGTAAAGGGAGAATCATTCTTTGCACCAATGGTTTTGTGATGAAAGTGAAAAACACGGGTTGCAGGACAACCCGTGCGTTCTCTTACGAAATGCAAACCTTACATCCGTTTATTCTTCTGTTAAAAACCTGCCTTTCAGAGGCGAAAGTGCCTTCAACAGAATCATTCCCAAAACGGTACAGGAAAGGAATTCTCCCGCTCCTACCGTGAGCATGAAGAACGGGATGCTGCCGGGAATATGATACGCATAGGATAGAACAAAGGGGATGATGAGCGCATTGCTAAGTACAGGAGGAAGCGTCGCCAGAATCTGAATTCCCGTTTTTTGGCGGGCTGAAATTTCTGTCTGATTCGTTCCCGCTTCTTCTCTCTTCTCCTCCTGAGCGGTGCGCAGTTTTCCTCTGTACCACTGTCCAATCTTCCAGGTAAGCCATGCTCCCAGAAAGGTGGCAAGCGTACCGAAGATAATATCGGGGGCGGGACTTCCCAGCAGGATGTTAGCGAGGAAACAACCTCCCGTCACGCCGAAGAGGGCAGCCCCCGTTAAGAAGGGAAGAACGGTCAGCACTTCCGAGAACCTGACCTGCACTGCTCCGCTAGCCAAATTGAACTGTGCAGCCATGAGCGTCAAAACTACATAGAGGGCGGCAATCATAGCCCCCTGTACCAAAAAGGCAACCTTATTCTGTTTCATTTCCATCTCCTTTAGTGTGATGTCGGGTGGGAAGGAATTAACACCCGTTTATGTCCTTACTCCTCGAGCCTTACTTCACTCCGCGAGCCCTACTGCTCGGTGCTTACTTCTCAAGTCTTACTTCTCAAACGCCAGACGTTCTTTGTTTTTTTCCACCGTACGGATGATGCCGCACTGTTTGAAGCCGTTTGCCTTCAAAACGGCATGCATCCGGAAATTATCCAGGTTGGTGTCCATGCGCAGGTGTCCGCACTTCCAGAATGCCCAGTTGATACACTGCTCTTCGATCTCATCAATGTCTCCGGATGCCGCCACATGGCGAATGGCACCGTAAGGCTTATCGTTCAGCCACTCCCCGTCATAAATGGTATGGTAGCTTTCTTCGACATCTTTTCCAAATTTAAATAGGAAAGCCGCTACAATCCTGTCCTCTTCCTTGACCACATAGCAGGTGTGAGAACGGATTTCCTGCTCTACCAGCTCTTTCTCCGGACACATCCCGCTCGCCTTAAATTTCTCCTCGTAAATGGCCATGATCGAATCCAGATCTTTCTCTTCTGCGCTGCATATTAACATTTGCCTTCAACCCCTCCTTGATAAATGACTTTGTTTTTGCTCTTTTCCAAAAATTCCCGCTTCACCCGGCGTGCCGAAAGCCAGCATCCGAATTCCATTTCCTCTCGCAATTCGCACCCGAATTCCATTTCCTCTCGCAATTCACACCCGAATTCCATTTCCTCTCGCAATTCACATCCGAATTCCATTTCCTCTCACAATTCACATCCGAACTACGTTTCCTCCGGGAAAAGAGTGTCCGCATACCGGACGGTGTCCATTGCCTCTTTGCCGTAAAAATCCGCGCCGATCGCATCCGCATATTCCTGTGTCATGACGGCTCCGCCTACCACCACCTTGGCATCCGGCTTCTGATCCGGATCAATCGAATCGCCTCTTCCATATTGACAACAGTGGTCGTCATCAGGGCACTGAGTCCGATCAGTTTCACATCGTGTTCCAAGGCGGTCTCTACGATCTTCTCCGCAGGAACGTCCCTCCCCAGATCATAAACCTTATAACCGTAATTTTCCATCAGAACCTTCACGATGTTCTTACCGATGTCGTGAATATCCCCCTTGACCGTTGCAAGAATCACGCTGCCGCGTTCCTTTCTGGCACTGCCGCTCATCGCCTGCTTAATCACTTCGAAGGCTGCCTTTGCCGCCTCCGCCGCCATCAAAAGTTGCGGTAAAAACAGGGTTCCCGCTTCAAAGCCCTTCCCGACGATGTTCAGTGCCGGAACCAGCTCCTGATTGACAATCGCAAGCGGTGCCTCTCCTCCTGCCAGAGCCTTCTTCGTCTCCTGCGCCGCCTTTTTCTGCCATCCCGAAGCGGATGGCGGAAACCAGCTCCGACTCTCTCCCGGTATTCCCGGAGAGTTCCGCCCCTGACTGCCCGCCGTCGGACACCTTCGACTGCCCCTTCCCGCCCCGCATTCGTCTCTTCCTGCCTCGCATTCGTCTCTCCCTGCGAAACAGATGGTTGTTGACCGGAGGATAATTCTGCCGGTAAACCTGTCTTAGAAGCAAAGACTTTTTTTCCCTCCCGCATAGGCGGAAATATAGTCCATGCACTGTGCATCGATGCCGGAAAGCGCCAGATAGGAACGGTAGCTGCCATCATCGCCCGGTTATTCGGATTGATGATGGCGCAGGAAAGTCCGCTCTGCAAGGCGAGAGCAAAGAAGAAGCTGTTGATCACCTCCCTCTGCGGAAGACCGAAGGAGATATTGCTGACGCCTAAAAATGGAATGTCCCTGCAGTTCGTCGCAAATGCGGCGCAGCGCTTCTAAAGTTACATTTGCCGAGCCACCATCGGTCGAAATGGTCATCGCAAGCGCATCGATCACCACGTCCTCCGGAGGGATTCCGTAATCGGCGGCTCTTTTCAGGATTTTTTTGCCACACGGATGCGTCCCTCCGCATCTTCCGGAATCCCTGTTTTCATCCAGGCAAAGACCAACCACCACGCCGCCGTACTTGGCCACCAGAGGAAGCACCGTTTCCAGGCTCTCTTCCTTGCCGTTTACCGAATTGATCATCGCCTTGCCGTGATAGAGGCGAAGCGCCTCTCCAGCGCTTCCGTATTGGTCGTGTCGATCTGCAAGGGGAGCGCCGTCACCGTCTGGAGCCTCGTCATGACGCTCTCCATCATGTCCGCTTCGTTTAACTCTGGCAGCCCCCACATTCACATCCAGCATATCGGCGCCGGCCTCTTCCTGCTCAATGCCCTGACCTAAAAATATATTCGATTTCCCCGTTCCGCAGCGCCTCCTTAAAAGCGCTTCTTTCCTGTCGGATTGATGCGTTCCCCGATGATCACCGGGCGCTCTCCCAGGAGAATGCTCTTGGAAAAAGAAGAGACGACCGAGCGATGTTTTTCCATCAGGAGGAACAAAGGGAGATCTTTCGTCTCCAAAATCTCCTGCCGGATATATTCCGGAGTGGTCCCACAACAGCCGCCCAACACCTGAACGCCGAGTGCCGCTATTTTTTTCATCTGCAGCGCAAAATCTCTTGCCGAGAGGTCATAGGCGGTTTTTTCCCATCCTGCACATGGGGGAGGCCCGCATTGGGATTGACAATGATAGGAACCGAACAAACGGAAGTGAGCTCTTTTACAATCGGATACAGCTGCTCCGGTCCCAGCCCGCAGTTGACGCCAAGCGCGTCTACCCGCAGCCCTTCCAGCATCGCCGTCACCGTGGAGACCGTGCCCCCGGTGAGGAGCTTGCCTTTTTCATCAAAAAAACGACGGTGACCAGAACCGGAAGATCGGAATTTTTCTTTGGCGGCCAGAACGGCAGCCTTGGCTTCCATGGCATCCGACATGGTTTCGATCAGCACCAGATCCGCCCCTTCTTCCCTTCCCCAACGGACGAGCTCTGCAAAGACGGAGACACAATCTTCAAAATCCAGATCGCCCATGGGCTTTAGCAACCTTCCGGTAGGACCGAGGTCAAGGGCAACATAGGCATCTTTCCTGCCGCTTCTCTCCCGCCCGCTTTTCACATGTCGCACGCCCAGGCGTACCAACTGCTCCAGTTCGTTCCGATCCGGATAATGCAGGCGGTTGGCGCCAAAGGTGTTCGAATTGACAATGTCAGAACCCGCTAGGAAATAAGCTTCCGCAATCGAAACCATCTCCTCCGGATGCGTCAGATTCCACCGCTCCGGCAGTTCTCCGCCCCTCAGCCCCTTTTTCCTGTAAAAGAGAGCCGGTGCCTCCGTCACAATAAAGCCTCTCTTTTCCCCAGACGTTCCCTGTAAACTTCTCCCCTGCATGATCTGTTCTCCAAACAAAAAGAAACGAAATATCGTTTCCATCCTCTATCCAAGCAGGAATCCTCCCACTGGGTCGATGTAAATCACGATGCTTTACCTGCGAAAACTGCAATTCGTCTTGGTACAGCTCTCGCAGCCTTCCAGAACGCAGTGCGCATCCTCTATGGAAACACCGATCAGCGCCGTCACCGACTTGCTCGGCATCATGATCAGACTTTCCGAAAGGGTGATGCCGGTGTGTTTCTGCACTTCCAGAATCCGAAAAAAATCGGGTTGCACGGAAAGCGGCAGATCCCCATAGCCAGGAGAAAACCGCGGGCGCAGAAACTTCCCCTCCGCTGCCGCTTCCTCCTTTAACTGCTTGTTTAACGCATCACAGTAGCTCTCGATCAGCATGGCGCCCGATGCCTGCATCATGACTGCCCGGCTCAGTTTTTCCGATCGCAGAAGCTCTGGCCACCAGACGATCCATGGCAAACCCGATGGTGGCTGCCATCAGGTGAGACCTCCCTCGCAGCCGCGCAGGTTTCTGGAAAGTGCCCGGCTCTTCAGCTCCATGTCTCCCACCAGGAAGCGATCTTCTCCTAAGAATTGCAGAGGAAAGCGCCGGTGCACCTCCCTCAGTTCCGACTGACGCACCAGCTCTTCCACGCAGCTTTTTACTTCCTCCACGACTGCCCCCTGCGGAAGTTCCCCTTGCACCCGAGATAACGATAAACCTCTCGGAAATTCAGTTCTAAATCACACGCCCTCATCCGGGGTTCCTCCCTCTCTGGTTTCCCCAAGGGAGTTCCCCTCTTAGAGTCTCCTCCGGGTTTCCCTCCTGGAGCTCGTCTTCTGAGTTCCTTCGTCGCTTCAAGCCCCGCCTTACAGGATAGCGGAAAGCTGTGTCAGAATCGCCTTCGCAATCAGGGGCGGTTCATGGTGTAAACATGAATATGCGTCACCCCGTTGGCAATCAGATCCACGATCTGCTCCGCTGCGTAGATCACGCCCTGCCTGCTCCATCGCTTCTTTTTTTGCCTCCGAAGCGGTCCACAATCGCACGAAATCGCTGCGGCACCTCCGTCCCTGACATCGCCACCGAACGCTTTTAACTGCTCCGCCCTTGTAATCGAGCATAATGCCCGCCAGAATCGGCACGGTGATTCCCTTCTCTCTGGCGCGGTATAGGGAAGTTATAGAAAATACTGTTGTCAAAAAAAGCTGCGTCGTCAGGAAATCCAGTCCCGCATCCACCTTCTCCTTCAGATGCTGCAAATCTTCCTCTCTGTGCGCACACTCCACATGCCCTTCCGGATAGCAGGCACCGCCCAGGCAAAAGAAATCTTTTTTTCTCTCCTTGATGTCTCGAATCAGCTGGACCGCATACCGGTAATCTGCAGAGCGCAGCCCGTCTTGCGGCAAATCGCCGCGGAGTGCCAGGATGTTCTCGATGTTCTTTTTCTTTATAGAGGGAAAGCATCTTTGATACATGCTCCCTCGTGGAAGAGACACAGGTCAGATGTGCGAGCGTAGGCACCCTCGAATCCCTCCTGAATTTCCGAAGCGATTTCTGCCGTAAAAAGGCCGGTACCGCCGCCCGCTCCGTAAGTCACCGACATAAAAATCCGGATGGAGCGCGGCAATCTTCCTCGCGTTTGCCGCCGTCGCCTCAAACTTTTCCGATGTTTTCGGCGGGAAAACCTCAAAGGAAAGCGTCAACTGCTTTTCCTTTAGTAATTGACTGATCTTCATAAAAATAGCCCCTCTCTGTAATTGGTCTATTGTAGCATGAAACAGAAAAAGGGGCAAGAAGTATTTTACTAAAATACTCGTTATCAAACCTTGCTTGTAAAAATTGTGCTGACGTCAGGATGCGGATCGGCGACCGATGCCGGACGCATCAAGAGGGCTTCGTTCCACATACAGCGGATTGGAGATGTATACAATGTTTCTGCATTAAAGCAGATCACTCTCTTCCACATACAACGGGTTGGAGATCAGAAGCGGCATTCTGTCTTTTGCTCCTCCCCTTTTTTCTCGCAGTTCGAAACGCAGATACCCGTGATTCGGCATTTCGGTTTCCATCTTCGTCATTCCCGCAGCACAAGGAATTGATTCCCACACGCCGTTGCAAATGAGAAGCGCTTCCATCCCGGGAGTCGTCCCGGAAAATTCCACCTGTATCTTCCGGAAAGGCGCCACCTCCATCCCCGGCAGAACCTGATGCCCGTCAATTACCATTTCCGGTCCTTCCACCTCTGCGGTGATAAAGGAATGTCCCTTCCTGATCGCCTGCATCAGATCAGAGGGAGCTTTGGACGGTGCGATTACATTCGTGCAGGGAAAAGCGGGGATTCTTCCCGGTTCCAGTCGGTGAAAATCGCTTCCGCCAATCACGGGGATTCTCTTTCCCTTCCTCAGTTCCTCGTCCCACCAGTGCAGGCATTTCAGATTCGCCTCCGCGCCGATTCCCCCGTTCCAAACCTCCATCAGATCATAGGGCAGATCGAAGCCGAATTTCCAGCCGCAGAACGGGCAGAAGGGATGGTTCAGGCAGACCAGTGCCCCTCTTTCCTGTGCAATCTGCAAGATCTCCCGCACTTCTTCCCCGGAGTTGGCGATGATGTCTCTAAGCGGATGCCTTATCCCGAGCATCCCCGCATGCCCTCTGTAATGGGTCCATTCCGTGCCGGGAAGCACGGTCAGCGTATCGGTAGAATAGGGAGTCTCATTCTGCACCTCGTTATTATGATCCGTCAAAAAAAGATAATCCAAGCGCATCCTGCCTGCGATCTGCGTCAACTCCTTCGGCGTGAACACACCATCGGAACCGTTGGTGTGCGTATGGGTATCTCCCTTAAAAAAATACGAAGTTCCTTCTTTTCAAATACGATGTGGTATTGAACGGTGCAGCCTTTTTTGCCACGTGGTAAGCCCCCAGCAGGATCTGCCACTGCCCGGCAGCGGGAGGAGAGGGTAAACCCGGGCGAAGCGACTGCTTCGGAAACCGCCAGCTCGTCCCGATTGCTGCCAGCCCAACCGATCACCTTCCCTCCGGACTGCAAAGCCCGATATCGATGATATTCTCATTCTTCCGGTAGGTGTAACTGATCCGAATCCGCTCCACCCCTCCGGAACCTGAAAAAGGCACCCTCAGGTAAAATCCTTCCTCCTCGGGTGCCACAAATCTTTCTACAATCTGCGTCTGCTCGATCATGATCTCGTCTCCATTCTTTCCTCTATTCCTTCACTGCCCCCATGCTGATCCCTTCCAGCAAAAAAATCTCTGTGCAAACAGATAAATGACTAACAGCGGCAGAGCCGATATCAGAACCGCCGCCATGATCGCATTGTCCGGAATCATCTCCGTTCCCGAGACGGAATTGACATTTAGAATCATCTGCTTCAATTTTAACGGCAATGTATATTTTCCTTCATCGGTAATGAGGGTTGCGGGCAGCATAATCGAATTCCATCTGGCCACGAATTCCAAGAAAAAGACCGTAGCCAGTCCCGGAAGTGCAATGGGAATATAGATTTTTTTGCGAAGATGGCAACTTCTCCCGCTCCATCTATCCTTGCAGATTCTCCCAGCGTATATGGTACGGTTTCAAAATAATTCCGCATCATCAGGATGCTGAATCCGGAAATCAGACCGTTCAGAATCAGTCCCTGATAAGAATTCAGCAAGTGCATCTGCTTGTTTAACTGGTAGATGGAGATCAGTGTCAAATCCCCGGGGATCATCATGGTGACCATGATAAAGCCAGAAATCTGCTTCCGAAAAGGAAGCCCCCTCTGCACCAGCACATAGCCCGAAAACCCTGCCAGAATCACTTGGATCACCGTTCCGGTCAGCGTCACAAACAGGGAATTGCATAGCGGTCTCCCCATCTTCGTAACCCGAAACACGTAAGCATATCCCTCTAAGCTGAAGGAGTGCCACCATAGTTTCATCCCGCTCCTGCCGGCGTCAAGCGCCTTCTGGGTGGAAACCACCAGCACGTTCCACATCGGGAGAAACATCAGAAGAAACATTACAATGGTGAGGATTACCGCTATTCCCTTTACCGCTCCTCGCAAACCGTCCTTACGCATGGCTCCCCCGATCATGTATAAATCTCATCGTATTTCAGTAATTTTTTTACAATCGTCGTAATCAGACCGGTGGCCAGCAGAACCATGGTGGCTGCCGCAGTCGCCGTTCCGACATTAAATTGCAGAATGCCCTGCTCGTAGATCAAGACCAGCAGGTTCTTCACCTGATCACTGACGGAGGAGCGCATCATCACAAAGATCTGATCAAAATTTCTCAAAATCCCCATCACCGAGAGGACCGTGACCACCTTGATGGTCGGAACAATGGCAGGAATCATGACATAGCGGATTTGCTGCAGCCGTGTTGCGCCGTCCATCCTGGCCGATTCATAGAGCGTTTCATCCACCGAAACAATGGAGGCCATGAAGAGCGCCGCAAAATAACCGGCACCCTTCCAGGCTCCCGTAAAGATCATATTCCCCTGGCAAACGCGGGCTCCGCCATAAAAAGCAACGGGCACAAAAATTTTCTCCCAACACCGCTTTTTAGCACCCCTGTTCCACATCCCGGTCGGAGAAAGGATGGTAATCCAGATTCCACCCACCACCGACCACGACAGCAAATAGGGGATGAAGGTGACGGTCTGAAAGGCCGAGCGGCAAAAAGCGATTTCTAATCTCGTTCATCAGGATCGCCGCCAGCAGCCCCCCATACAAACTGCAGAAGAAACGTTCCTCCTCCTACCACCAGACTGTTCCCCAGCGCGCGCAGGTACTGGCGATCCTTTAGGATCGAAACATAATTCTCCATTCCCACGAAGCCGGAGCCGCCCAGAATCTTAATCTTGAAAAACTCTTCCAAATCCCGAGGAACAGGGGATAATAAGAAAACACCAAAAAAATAGATCAGCACGGGGAGCATCAGCAGATAGATGCCCCGGTATCTTCTCACCTTCCTCCACAACCCACTTTTTTTCCTTCTCCATCGGTGCCGTCACCTCTTGCCGCCTTCCTCCCCATTCCACGGTAAAAATCACTTCCTCTTGCCGGATGCCTGCACTCCGGCATTCCCTTTTCCCGCATTTGAAAAAAACGCACTTCCTTAGCGATCGTCCCTCTGCGTTTGAAAAAAATCGTTTCCTTAGCGATCCGTCACGCCGCGCTCCACCAGCTCTTCTCTCATTTTCTTCAGTCCTGTCTTCGCATCCACATCCCCCTTGATGATCTGAATGCCCCATTTCCCCACGATTTCCTTGTAATCCCCCTCATTCAGGGATAATCGTGTCGATGGAAGCATATTTGGCATAACTCATTGCCTCGTCCACACCCGGATTGTGGTCAAACAAAGGCTTATAATCCTTGAAGATCGGGAACGGTGCGCCGTGATCGTTTCCGTGTGCCGCTCCTTCCTCCGTCAATTTGTACTCGTTGCCGGAAACCGTATAGTCATGGCCCTCGATGCCGGAGGAGAGGAGATTTCCGCCCTCCTGTGTTGCAAAAATATTCCAGGACACGAATGGCGCCCTCCGGATTCTCTGCATTTGCCGGCACCGCAAAAAGGCTTGCTCCGCCCTTACCCAACATATAGGAGCCGTCCGGTGTCTTTAATCCCGGAAGGGAGACGATTTCATATTGATCTTCCGTTACACCCGCCGCTTTTTGCACCGGCGTTGTGCAAACCGACCCATGCCGCCCAGTCCGCACACATGGCGATATTCTGCGAAGAGGCTCCCATCTTTTTCTCTGATTTTTTTGGTTTCATCCACAAAGGATGCCGGATCCATCAGGCCGTTGTCGTATAATTTTTTTAAACCATTCCCAGACCACCGCCGCGTCGTCCTGTGCATAGGGGCATAGCGCTTGCCGTTTTCGTCGGTCAGAACCCCTTCCTTGGCACCCGCTGCCGCCATGTAGGGCTGAAGATCCCACGCCTGCGACATCACCGCTTCAAACGGATAGAAGTCGGTTTTTTTGCTCTTATCTTTGAGCGTCTTTAACACCTGATAATACCCGTCCATGGTGGGCTCTATTGTCTTGTAATCAATGCCCGCCTCCTTTAAAAAGTGTATTGTTTAACGCCACCACCCGGTGTACTTCTTTTTTTGTTAAAGCCGGCATAGACCTTTCCGTCTACCGTGATGTCCTTCCATTCCTGCGGATCGATGTTACCGGTCAGGATCTTTGACTGCTCTTTGTATTTGGTGAGATCCATCAGGGCATCTTGTTGGATTAAATTCAAATATTGCGGTGCATTGAGGTAAATCAAATCATATTTTTTTCCCCGCCGGAAAGCTTCTGCATCAGGATCTTGTCATAGTCGGAAGCAGGCTTCTCTATCGTGACCGTCAAGCCCGTGGCATCCGAGAGCGCTTTCTCGAAGAGTTTCATCTCCTCTTCGTCTTTTCCTCCGGTGACCGACGCGAGAATCCGCACACTCCCCTGTGCCGGAAGGAAGTCGTCTGTCTGCCCGTTTCCTGCCGTCTCTCCGGATTTCTCCGCAGCCGCCTCCTGATCCCCCGTCTTTGCTCCCGCAGACGTCTGTGTCTGTGCCTGTCCGCTTCCGCAGCCGGCTAACAGGAAGGAAGCCATCAGAACACTGATCCACCTACTTTTTCCTCATTTCATTACCCTCCCATGATTGTCAATTGGATACTGTCTCTATCAGACTAGTATCTGTTTCACGACGTGTAAACGATATAAAATATGTTTTATTCGCAGATCTGTCCCACTGCCGGAAAATCGTGAAATCTCCCAAATTATTTTTGAAGATTCTTGTTGAGATTTATTCGGATGGAGTTGATAAAAATATATTTTTACGCTATTCGGTTGGGAGGACTATCCCGCAAGGGCAGGAAGAGACCGGTCAGGCTTTGCGCCCGGGTTGCATTCGGACTTTCCCGCACCAGGAAGGGGAGAGACCGGGCAGGCTCAGCACCTGGGTTGGATTCAGAATACCCCTGCATCAGGGAGGGAGCATTTCGGATGAAAAAAAGATTGCACGGTACAGACAGATTTATCTGGAACTCAAACAGGAGATTTTCTCGGGCAAATATGCGAGCGGAACCTTCCTCCCCCAGTGGATTTTTCTTGCAAAGGAGTACAAGGTCAGTTCCATCACAATCAACTCCGCCCTGGATCTGTTAAAAGAAGAGGGCTTTATTCGCAGGATCAAAAGCAAGGGAAGCTGTGTCACCGCGCTTCCCGACAGCAAGGAAATGCAGGATTCTCCCTCCCCGGAAGGTCTGCCCCTGATCGGGATCATTTTAGAACACATCTCCTCCTGCTTCGGGCTGGATCTCCTGTACGCCGCAGATCAGTTTGCGCAAGAAAAAGGCTACCGCCTGATCACGAGGTTCTCCTACGGCAACCGGGAGAGGGAAAACGAAGAAATTGTATTTTTGAGAAATCTGGGCGTATGCGGCATCATCTGCATGCCGGTTCACGGAAAATATTTTAATACCGGTATGCTCCGTCTGGCTGCCGATCACTTCCCTGCCGTCCTGATTGATAAACAGCTGAAGGGAATTCCCATCCCCTCTGTCGGAACCGACAACAAGGCTGCCACCGCTGCCCTTGTTCGCTATCTGGTTTCCCATAAGAAACGCCACATCGGTCTGATTACCGTGGACGATCCTTATACCTCTTCCGTTTCCGACCGAAACAGAGGCTTTCAGGAAGCGATTGCACGCCGAAAGCTTCCCGTCATGCCCATCTTAACGGTACGCAAGAAGGTCGAAAGTTCCATCTTTTCTTATCAGGCCGATGAAGAATGTGAAAAGGCAATTGAAGACTACCTGCATCGCCACCCGAACCTCGACGCGGTCATCATTACCGAGTACGGTCTAGCCCGTTATCTAAAAGCCCCCAGAGAAGAGTGGGCACGGCTCAATCTGACGATCTGCTGCGTGGACGAAGACTACCTCTCCCCCGGAGGAACCCGCTTCACACACATCCGCCAAAAATGAGCCCGTCATCGCTAGGGGCCGCCATTCGTCTTCTGATCGAGCAGATCGAAAAGCGGGATGATCACGCACCGGAAAGCTGCCTGATCCCCGGCATCTTGCAAGAGGCGACCCTTAGTGCTCTCCCCCCCATGTTAAACACGCGGATGCAGTGCTTCACGTTCTGATAAACTCCCTCCACCATGCTATCATTCAGGCGGTAAAAATTGTGACTCTCCCCGGTTAACAGGTACTCCCTGGCATACGCTGTCAGGGCGTCTAAAGAGGCGGTTGCAATATTCACCTTACGGATGCCGTTTACAATGCAGTGTCTAAAATCTTCGTCCGTAATCCCGGAGCCACCATGCAGGACAAGAGGTTTGGGAACTGCTACTTGCAACTCTTTCAATCTTTCAAAATTGAGTTTCGGTGTACCTGTATAATGTCCGTGTGCATTGCCAATCGCCACCGCCAACGCATCGATATCAGTTTCCTTGGCAAAGCGCACCGCTTCTTTCACCTCCGTGTAAGCTACTTGCTCCACTTCATCGGTCGCCTCCGCTCCGCCGACACTCCCCAACTCCGCTTCTACCGACGCCCCGTAACGCCTGGCCATTTCCGCTGCCGCATTGGTCACCCTGATATTCTCCGAAAGCGGCAGTCTCGATCCGTCCATCATAATAGAGGTGAAGCCGTAAGACAGCGCCTCTTCGATTTTTTCCAGCGTCAGTCCATGGTCCAAATGCACACAGATCGGTACCGCTGCATCTTTCGCCGCCTGTACCATGAGAGGACCGATGTAGTCTAACGGCGTGTTCCCTTAGCCTTCCTTCCGCAATCTGGAGAATCACCGGCGTCTTCTCTTCCTGCGCCGCACGGATGGTCCCCATCACCATCTCCATATTGGCACAGGTAAAAGAACCTACGCCCCTCTCCTCTTTCTGCGCCTGCTCTAATAATTCCCTCAGCGTGGTCAGCATCTTCTTCCCCCCATCTGCGACTTTCCACTCCTAATGTCATCTTTATGATGTCATCTTTGTGATACTTCTATCATAGTATAGGGTTTTTATCTTATTCCGTCAATATTTTGAGCAATTTATTATTGTATTTTTGGTTATATTTATGCGGAATTCATCGAGATTGGCTTGATTTGTGACTAGAGCGCTTAAAACCAAGTCAAATCTGATGATCCAGTATCCAATTCAGCAGTTGGTTAAACGAAAGGTTTCCTGCGGCGACTTGCAAAAATGTATCCGACAATTCTTTTTGTGTATATCTAAGTTCAATCCGATTCAGCGCAAGGAAAACAATCATTGCGTGTGCTCCGATCCGCTTATTTCCATCTAGGAAGGCATGATTCTTTGTCAGTCCCATGCCAAGACGTGCAGCCTTTTGTTGAATTGAAGGGTATACATCCATATCCTCGAAAGACTGAAAAAGGTGCGCAAAGAGCCGACTCCAACAATCTCTCATCTCTCACCCCTGCGGAACCTCCCGTTTCTGCGATTAGCTGCGCGTGTAAAAGAAGAATCTGCTCCTTGGAGAGAACGATCATTTGGCAAGCTCCTCATAGGCTTCACGATTCTGATCAATGAGCCTCTTTGACAAGGCAAGAATATCCTGGTCTGACGCAAGCTGCCTCTCTCTGCCTGATGAAACTCAACCAAAAGATACCGGGGAGAATTGTTTTTAAGAATCACAACAGCACCCTTCTCATCGACCATGCGAGCAACCTTAGAAAAATTCTGATTCGCTTCCGTAATAGAAACCAAGTTCTCCGTATTCACTGTCATTGCTAAATACCCTCCTGTGCATGGATAATAGGACATAACCATCAAAAACGACCTCCATCAATGCAAGCTGACATGAATTGCATTCAGATGCCTTCGACACCGTTATCCAATAATTATAGATAATTTCTAGGTTGAATTCAACCTAGTTTAAGCGTTTGGATCGCTCTAAATCCAAGAATCAGATATTCGATCCCACGTATCTATTGATTTATCCGAGTATAGTTCTAAAAGCATTTTTATACCATCGGGTGCTTGCGTATTTCGTCAATATTTTGAGCAATTTATTATTGTATTTTGGTTATGTTTATGCGGAATTCGTCGAGATTGGCTTGATTTTTGGAGAGCCTTTCGGTAGAATAAAAGCTATGAAAGAGAAAAGAATTTCCCAATTAGAAGAGTATATCCGCAAGAATGAAGTGGTCACAATTGAGGAACTTTGTGATACTTTTCAGGTTTCCGTGAACACGATTCGAAGAGATTTGAATCAGCTGAGCGATAAGGGCATCATCACGAAGATTTACGGAGGTGCCAGAAGCGCAGAAGTCACAGAAAGTACCGGCGCACTGCTTCCCTATCCGGAACGATTTACGCAGCATTCCGAGGAAAAGGCCCGTATTGCCAGAGCGGCATCGAAGCTGGTTCATGAGAACGATACGATCTTCTTGGATACCGGAACCTCTACCGTCCCTGTGCTGGGCTTTTTATCCCATCTGAATCATATCACCGTCATCACCAACAGCATCTATGTACTGCAGAGCAGCATCAATTATCCGCAGTTCACCACGATTGCGCTGCCGGGTGTTGTCAAGCCCAAGGCCGCTTCCCTCGTGGGGGAACAGTGCCTGTCGGCGATTCAAATCTATCATATCAACAAGGCTTTCTTTTGCCTGCACTTCCTTTTCCCTGGAAGCAGGGGCAAGCAACGCCTCTCCGGAGGAATATGCCGTCAAGCAGGCGGTGCTACAGAATAGTAGCGAGCATATCCTGCTGGTAGACAGCAGCAAATTTGACCGTTCCTCTCTCCTTACCTATGCAAAGCCCGATGCTTTTTCAGCACATTATTACCGACAAAAAAACCGGACGACAGGTATCTTCGTTATTTCAAAGAACATGGCATCCGGCTCCTTGTAGAGGATTCCTGAGTCAGGTCAAATGGATCTTCTTCCGTTATGGTTTCAGCAAAGTAGTGCAGGCTCTTACACTCAGGGCAGATGCATTCTTCTTTCCTTACAATGAAGAACTCCAAGTTCCTCATTGAATACTTTCTCGTATTTTTGATACTAAAATCATGGTTTTATACCACGGATTCCGTTGGGATGGTCACTTGCTGGGGCGACTCCCTTCGGAATCCTTCTTTCTTCATACTGATTGACAGTATACCAATTCATAATCTTCCAACAATCAAAGCCTGAACCGCCGCTACAAACGATATGATCAAAAAAACGGAGTGACTACAAAATGTTCCTTGATTGCCAAATGCTTCATCCAGTTGCCGAACTCATAATCAGGATGCCCCTCTGTTCCGGGGATGACAATCTTACTCTTATATTTACCTTGGAACAACAGACAATCCAGCAAAAAGAAATCTCCTAAGTTCAATATGCTCCACTGAATATACCCCATCCAAAAAGATTCCAAAAAGCCCGAAATGCCTGTATGTATAAGACTTGCTATTGAATATATGAAACAAATCCCGCAAATTACAATTGTTATGATGAAATTTATATTTTTCTCCTTTTTTGTCATCTGTTCAGGTGCAACTTTCTGAATTGCCTTTGGATAAGAATCAAAAAAGTATCTCGGGTTAATAAGCGCCAAAGCTGCCACTGCACCGTTAAAGATTGCGGCTATCGCAATCCCGTCCAGAATCGCTCGTATATAATCCATAAAACTATCTCCTTAGCAATTTGATGTCTCTATTATACCGCAGAAGTTCTTTAAATGGCGCTGATGTGCGCTTTGTGTACAATTTTCAAGGTTCGTGTTTCGTTTGAATGAGTCTATTAATCCAGACTCACACTGGAAGGATCTCAGGCCGGACTGGAACCTTTCGACCCCAGCATCATTATTTATTTTAACATGAATTATGTTAACTTCATTGTTGTAAAACATTGTTATGGCAGTTATGGTGTTATACCCTTTGCAAGGGAACCCTTATAAACATTGATTTTCTTTTGCAAATATTATTTTCGAATTATATTTTAAATTTATTTGATGTATAATGAAATCAATTCATATTTTTTTATCTGAACTTCTAAAAAAACTCCTACTCAATCCAGTTGATCAGATGATTGAGTAGGAGTTTTTAGGAAGTTTAGACTCAATAGATCCGGCGAGATTTTCCAATCTAGAGCTTATGACATGGAGCGCCTGCTAACGGCTGTCTTAGCGGAGCTAAACAACCAAGATGCGTTATCAGCGGCTACACCAGTCATGAATAGCATATTCACTCTTGCCGTGGAAAAGGCCGTATTTAAGTTACCCTGCCTCTTTACCATCCATCGTATGCAAATGAAGGCTCATTTCAAGAACTTTGAAATAACGTCTTCCCGATTGGTGCATATGGCGTAATCGAGCGTCCGCTTTTGCGTAGCTGAGTGGCCACAGAGTGCCGTGAATGTCCATTCTGTCAAGAAGACCTTATGCCGCGAAAGGCTCTTTACATGAGTAGCATATGATAGGCTGTCCTGCCGTGGCAAAAGCCATGTTTACGCTGCCTTGCCGCTTTTCCATCACATCATATGCGATAGAGGCTCATGTCAAGAGCACCGTGGAATAATGTCTTCTTGACCGGCCACTCATAACGCTGGGTGGCCACTCTCAACGCACCAGCGTCCACTCGGTGGCGCAGATTGCACGATTGGCTGTTCAACACACCGCCAAATGGCCGTTTGCAAACACGTCAGGGGGCTGTGGGTCGGCGCAAAAATGCACCTTATTGCCACTTTGTCGTTGTCATACCGGTTCCCCGCGTTGGAACTACCTTTCTTTCCAAATCACATACCCAAACGCTCCCAATTTTCTATTATCAAAACCATCGGACAAAACAAACGGACAATCTGGCAGTATATTCGGTAACATTACACTGGTGTCTCTGGCGTTCATTGCAATTGTAACCCTGCAATGATCAAGGCTCCGCCTATAAATATAAAGCCCTTCTTCATTCATAAACAAAACCTTATAGTTTCCGTAAACCAAAGCATCCGTTTCTTTTTCTAAGTTTAATCAAAGACTTAAAAAAATCACGTTCATCGTAAGGTGGATTTTTGCCATGGCATTGGACCACGCAATGTATATTCTTCATTGCCCCCCATACCCAATTCATCCCCATAGAAAACGCATGGTACGCCCGGGGCTGTAAAAAGAAATACTTCCGCTAATCGAAGTCTTCTCACATCACCTTTACAATACGAAAAGAACCGATTTACATCATGACTGTCCAGTAGATTAAGCTGACCCTGCAAAATACCTGTCGGATATCTGTAATTCATCCTGGTAATACGCGCATTAAATTCCGTCGCATTAATAAGCTCTGTTCCGAAGAAATCCCGGCAATTTTTACGGAAATCATAATTCATCGTCGAGTCAAACATATCTCCCTGCAACCAACTTTCCGAGCTCTCCCAAATCTCACCAATCATGATGCTTTCCGGATTAATAGAACGTGCAGCCCGTTTAAATGCACGCCAGAAATTACGATCCACTTCATTGGCCACATCCAGTCTCCAACCATCAACCTTAAATTCCTGAATCCAATATCTGCATACTGACATAAAGTATTCTCGAACTTCCGGATTAGACGTGTTCAGCTTTGGCATCTTTTTTCTCATATGCGAAACTGCTATACTCCGGGACTTCTCCATCTGTCGGCCGAACCACCGGAAATTTAAGATCATAAAACCAATTTTTGTATCTGGAGTTTTCTCCATTTTTTACCACATCATCAAATGCAAAAAAATGCCAGCTGCAATGATTAAACACTCCATCAATTACAACCTTGATCCTCCTTGCATGAGCTTGCGACACCAATTCATGAAAATCCTCATCAGATCCCAAATTGGGGAAATGTGCTTATAGTCCAGAAGATCGTATTTATGATATTCACCTGCAGTAAAGATCGGATTGAGATAAATACAATTAAATCCAAGACCTGAAATATAGTCAAGGTTCTTTGTTATTCCCTGCAGCGTCCCCCTACTCGTGCTTTCAACGTTAGATTATTTCCCCACATTATCTCTGACGCAATACCACTGATAGTACGCCTTCCCGATGCAAAACTATCGGGAAAAAAATATTATAAACAACTGCATTTTTTTCAGCCACTCCGGCACCGTGCTGATTTCTTCTCTACGGATAAAAGGATATTGATAAAATTCGCTTCGCTCTTTTGGGATCTCTTTGGAAAAAATATCTGAATACAAATAAACTTGTTCATCATCATCCTGTAAATCAAAGTAATAACACACTCTGACGTATGGGCTTTCAAAAGACACTTCAAAAATAATCAAAGCAAAGATCTGAAGCTACTTTTTTTGCATTGATAACGGATAAAAGATCACCGGATCCTCAGGACATACTCTATCTCCATAGAAGAGGATGCATTTTTTAATGTTGTTTTTCTCTGTACGAATCCGAATAGTTAAATTGCTTTCACTGTTTGCAAAAGCGTACTGAGACAGAGGAATATGCGTAATTGCTTGTCGTGAAATCATAATATTTTCTCCTACATTATTAGTTACTCTATATTTCTGATTTTTTTCTAAAGACATTTGTGTTCCTATTATTTCACACCACCGGCAGTCAGTCCCGACACCATGTATTTCTGGACTCTAAAAAAAGATGATAAGCAGAGGGATTGATGCAAGTACGGATGCTGCTGTAAACATTGGCCAATTGCGGCTGTAATCATTGGATTGAAGCTGGTAAAGTCCTCCTGCAAGTGAGTAAGTTGACCTGTCCAGCAGAAAAGTGTTCGCAAAAAGATATTCATTCCATACGGTTATGAGTACCATCATGCAGGTAACAATTATCGCCGGTTTAGCCAAGGGCAGAACGATTTTTAGAATCATCTGAGAATTACTGGCACCATCCACCTTGGAAGCCTCTTCGATTTCAATCGGGATCGTGTCAAAATATCCTTTCATATTCCAGATCGCAAATACACACATGGATCCGGCATAAATGATAATCAATCCCAAATGAGAATTGAGCAGTCCAACCGCCTTTAATACACGAAAAAGAGCAAATAATGTCAAAATCTGAGGAAAGGCATTCAGGATTAATAAAACTCGCAGCATTCCCCGACGCCCCCTGGAACCGCCATCGGGACACAGCATATGCAGCAGGCACAGCAGTAATCATAGAACCCAGGATGGCTCCAAGACTAAGTAACAGAGAATTTTTCAACCATAAAACAAATGGTTCATCGAAGAGGATAGCCTTGTAATTTTCCAGCGTCACATTTTTAGGCAAAATAGATACCGACCCGGAAAGTGCCGCCCCACGGCCACTAAAGGAGACGCTCAATGCATATAAGACAGGAATCAACGTTATAAAACACAATATTAGAAATGCGATGTTTAGGAGAAGCAACCGCCATCTTCTGAAGTTCTTTTTTTTATTCATTAATCACGTCTCCTTCAAGCTATGGTTTGTCAAAATCGAAAACAGAATAATAAGAACAAACAATAGCATGCTGACAGCACTTGATAAGCCATAATTATTTGAAACAAATGCATTTTGATAGGCATAGGTTATGACTGTATTCAATGTTGCCCCTGTCATATATCCCCGTTGCTGTGTAAGCAAATAGATAATGTCAAACTGTTTAAATGTAATGAATGTTGTCATAACCGCCGCAGGGGCAACAATCGGTTTGATTGTCGGAATTGTAATATATTTTATCTTTGTCCAGGAAGTCGCACCATCTAATGTTGCCGCCTCATACAAATCTTGATTTACACTCTGAAGCGCACCATCAATTGTAGTAATCATAAACGGAAGTGCCATCCAAAGATTTAGTACCATACAGGAACAAAAGGCGATCACATTATTCGCAAGAAAATCAACTTTTGCAAACCCCATCCTGACCAGAAATTTATTTAGCAAGCCAAACTCCGAATTATACATCCCGACACGCCATAGCAAAATGGAAATATATGCAGGCATTGCCCAAGGAACCATAAGCAGTGTTTTATAAAGCCGATTCAACTTAAGGCCTCTCACATTTAATCCTAAAGCAATAAAGAATCCCATGCTCAGTTGAAGAGCCATATTAATGACAGTCCATAAAATCGTGGTGAGCAGCGCTTCTAAAAAACCCGAATCAAATTTAAACAATGCCCGGATATAGTTTGTAAAACCTATGAGTTTGTAACTGTTCCAGTTATATAAACTCATATTGGTTAAAGAAATATATCCTGTATATAAAATTGGAAAAACTATTACAATAACGATCAAAAATAAAGCCGGGAACAAATAAAGCCAGGGTTTTGTTTTTTCTCCATAATCGGCGCCACCTCATATAAAAAAAGGAGAGGACACGCCTGCCAACCGCCCTCTCCTTTCCTGAATCATTGCATATCAGCAATGGCCTGTTCTGCAGCTTTCTGCGCTTCATCAGCCGCTTGCGTTACATCCTCTCCATTTTTATTAATTGCAACAAACATTGCCTCTGCTGGTGACCACATCACATTCATCTCCGGAATATTCGGCATGGGTTGTGCTGTCTCCGCCGTTTTCTGAATAGCTGCAATCATGTCATTCGAGGTAACCCTCTGATCTTCATAAGCTTTAGAATTTGCAGGCGCGCAACCTGATTTGACTGCCAAATCAATGCCGACTTCAGGGGAAGCAATTGCCTTCAGGACCTCCGCAAGTGCATCTTTCTTTTCCGCCAAAGCCGTTTTTAGCACGCCTACCCCCTGTATTCCGGAATACGGTGCCATTCCCTTTCCATTTGGCAGCTTAATGTCTGCTAATGAAACAACCCCATAATTAATCCCGGCTTCTTCGATACCAGACACCAGCCATGGTCCTCCAATAATCGCCTCAGCTTTTCCTTCGTTGAACAAGGTTGTAACGGTGTTATAATCTCCATCTGACTCCAGAAGCCCAAACTTCTTGTTATATTTTGCCGCCTCGATTGTTTTCGGGTCATTTAAACCCGGTTCTCTGGAATCATTCAGAATATAACCACCAAAACCGTTGATAAACGGAGAAACGTTATAAGCATTGGTATGTTGATTAACCAGTGCGTATTTTCCTGCCTCCTCATCCGTATGTTCTTCCATATAAGCATACAGGTCTTCCGTGGTCGTAGGATTTCGCCTTCCCAAAGATCTTTGTTGTAAATGAACACTAATGTTTCAAAATAAACAGGGAGCAAATACTGGGTACCATCAATTTGTCCCGATTCAACAGTCATCGGCAATTCATCCGATAAAATAGAATCCATATTTGTTACATCATTAAGCGGAGACAAAATATCCATGGAAGTAAATGTTCCCAGGACATCATGTGCATAAAAATACATATCCGGACCGTTTTTCGGGTCATTTCCATAAAGTTTAAGCTGATTCGGCATGTCCGTTTTTTCTCAAACTCGACTGTTATCTGATCATCAGAGAGTTCCGTATTCACTCGATCCGCAATTGTCTGCATAATAGACTCATCTCCATCATGCCATATTTTTATATCAACAGGATCCGATGCGGATTGCTCAGCCGATTTTGCCGTTGTTTCAGAAATTGCCTCGGTCTTTTTTTCCGCAGTCTCCTTAGACTGCTGAGATCCAGTACAACCCGCAAGTGAGCCTGCTCCAATTGCAAACATCAATAGAAACGCAATACGTTTTTTCATAACATCTCCTCCTCTTAACAAACTACATTTTTTAAAAATCAGATCATCAATATTAAATTATTACATCAGAAGCACTTCCAATCTGTATTGAAATAGTAAAACGGTTATATTATAATTATCCCAGACCAGATATTTATTATTACTTGTTCCAATCCAAAAAAACACAGTTATTTATTGATTTGATGATAGCATTGGCATTTTCTAGTGTCAACGAATAAGGCGTTGTACATTTTCACAAATTCAGAAAAACGTTTTACTATTTTAAGGTGGTTCAGAATGTCCGTAACAATAAAAGATATCGCAAAAGAGGCCGATGTATCCGTTGCAACAGTAAGCAAGGTGATAAACAAAAAGATACATGTATCTCCGGCGACACAAAAAAAAGTAGAGAATGTGATTGCACGATTAAATTACGTTCCAAATGTATCCGCTGCAAATCTCGCCCGAAAGTCAAGCAAAACAATTCTTTATGCAGACAATTTTTGTAAGGGACTTCCTTATAAAAACCCTCATATGTTCGACATTATTTGCGGGGTAAGTCATGAGTTGAGCAGAAAAGGATACCATCTGTCCCTTTTGAATCTGGAATCCTGCGGTAAAAAACTAAAGGAAATTTTTGAAGAAACTATACTAAGCCATATCGCGGACGGTATTATCCTCAACAGTATCTATACCACCCCGCAAATCGAACGACTGCTTCTACGATATGACTTCCCTCAAATATGTATCGGCGTCCCGGAATTTGACAGTATGCTCTCATGGATTGATACAAACCACGCCTTATCTTCACAATTAGCTGTAGACCACCTGGTTTCTTGTGGTTGCAGAAAGATCGCCTTCATCGGAGGACAAAAACAGACAAAATATTTATGGAACGTCTGCGCGGCTTTAGAAGTTCCATGGAAAAAGCCGGGCTTGACATTCGAGAGGACTGGATTTCTTATAACAAATCTGATATAAATGCCGTCTATGCATCAGTCTTCCATTTATTAAATACAGAAGAAATTCCAGATGGAATAATCTGTACAAATAGCCTTACAACAGTAGGTGCAATGCGGGCAATCCAAAAGAGGGGGCTGAAAATCCCACAAGAGGTATCCCTGATCGCTTTCGACAACTATCCCTATACTCCGGCACTCTCAATCGCACCGACAATCATAGATATTGATATGTTTAATTTAGGTGTTCAGGCAGGCAACTTGCTTTTTAAAAAAAGTCCGAAATCCCGAAATGTCAATTCAGACTTACACTGCTTTGCCGCATCTGTTAGAACGAGAAACCACCTGTGGTTCAAAAACACTCGACCAGCCAAACGGGTTCAAAATAAAAAAACGTATGGGCGAGTAATTAGCCCGCCCTACACACCAATGATCCCGGCACAGTTATCCTGACAGATACCTCGTAACTCTTTTTTTCAAAACTTTTCTCTATGGGAAAGCTGGGATCCAGCCGGCTCAGACCGCCTACAAGACAAAAAATCTCCTGCGTGCATGCATCAGCACTGTTATGAAAGACAGCTGTTCTTTTTAAGGAGCGAACGTCATGGAAGAGAGTTGTGTTCATGAATCTGAAGTCAGGCTCGGTTATCTGCCAGCGGCTCAGCGCAGACCGATCCGTGCCAGAATGCTCGGAACAAACTTTGAAAAAGACTATCTTGAAATGTTCTTCATGCGCAATCCTATATCGCTTCAGCCGCACTTTCCGGCCGTCCCTGCCAGCTACGGTTCAGACAGCCGTCCAGCCGGACACCGGACAAATATCCGGCCGCACAAGTTTCCTTCTGCACACTGCAGAGTCGTTCATGCATCTGCTAATAATAAAACAAAGGATAGTGAAAACTACGCTAATGTATTGAAGGTTAGTAACCTGCGCCAGTTATCTCTCACAAAGCCCTCTCTGGATGAGAACGGCATCACAACAGCGGATGAGATGAACTGGCTGATAGCTGCTGCTGCCAGATCGGATGCAGACGAAAAACTGACCGCATTAAAAGCGACAGAGGCAAAGCTGATGGAAACCAACTTTCCTCCAGATCCGGATCATTTCATTGTGCATGTGAACGTTATGCCGAGCGGTCATTTTCTCGGCTGGATCATATCTCCGGGAAAGGGCGTAAGGATTATCAAGCCAGAGCAGGTGATCCGAAAAATGCAGGTCAAGCTTATCAAGGATCTGGACAACGAATTTGGTAAAGAGGCTACCAAAGTGAATCTGGAAGGCCTCGGATATGTCGGCTACATTGCAAACAGCCCAAATACCGTCCAAGGTGAAAGCATGAGTGTCTGAATACTCTATGACAAGATAGGAGATACCTCGACCGGAACCGTTTTTGTATGTGCTACCGCACGGAGTGCTATGTTATATTGAAACAAACCATAAAAATGCTGATATAATAAGATGATGCTGGGGTCGAACTCCCGCTTCCAAAATTGTTCTGATACCGATCTGTAACTTGAAAATTTCACACAAAGAAACTTAGACTGGCTATAACCTTAACTCCCTCAAATACAGTTTTCAAAAAGGCTCCTAAAGGAGATTTCTTATTCAAAAAAATCGGATTATGGGCATAACCCCCTATACCTTTCCGATATCGGAAAAGTTTTCTAAAAATTCAGAGCCCCTGATTTTTGCTTCCGAAGAAGAGCTTGTTTTCGAAGTTTCCCCTGACCGGCATTCGATCTGTATGGAACGCATTTCGAAGCATTGACGGAATGGTTTCTACTGCGTTGCGAAACCTCCCATAGTTTTTTTATAGACATCTGTCTTCATTTCAGCCTGAAGTCGAGCTCTGATTACAGCTTTCTTTGTAACCGTGATCTTTGCCACTCTTTTTGAAAAATCTTTGCGTGGCATTGATCCTTATGCGGACAGTTCGCACAGAGTTCTTTCGGGAAAGAGGCGGTACAGATGTTATTCTGCCGGATATAACTACTGGTCTTCGGGACATTTCCTGCCTTTTTCCGAAATGTGGCATCCGGATCAGAGGGATTCTGAAGATTTTTTGATGTCATCGTTTTGTCTTCTTTGGTTGCCATTCTGCGTTTTCCGTTTTCTGAAACGGTTTGCTCTGAAAGACACCTGACAAAAAGCTGATACTCCGTGACATCCTGTAACTGGCCGCCACATTTCTCTAACAGAGAATCTGAATCTTTCAGCAGTGTTTCCATCCTGCCTTCGACATCATTTCCACGACAGTGGTAAATAACGATGTTGAAGTCGTTGGGATCATAGTAATGTTCCATCCCTCTGATCAGGTCATCGTGACCGTTTCTATGAAGCCACGTAACCAGTTTAGAGATACAGCGATATAAGAGCTCCACACGAGATAGCTTGCGGATATTTGCCTCTATCAGAAGAGAATCCATCCGGCGTATCCGTCCGTCGATCTTCATGAGTTTTGCCATCTTTGAGGCAAGATCATTGATGCAACTGTGGTACAGATCAACACCATGGGTCTGCTCATAATCATAGCAACGCTGCCGAAATCTGGTCAGTGACTTGTCACTGAGTGGCTGCTCTTCGAAGCTTGTCGTGTGAAGGGCATACTGATATCGCGGATCCAGAAGAAGATTTTCAACAACTTCATCATCAGATAAATCAAAAAGCTCCTTAAGGAGCAATGCTCCAACAATGACATTTACCGGTGTGTTGGGGCGCGAGCTTTTATCCGAATAAAGGACACTGAAACGACTTTCATCAATGCTTGGAAATACATCCTCTGGAACGTTCTAACGCCTTCTGTTCTCTGGCAGTTAGTCCGAAAAGAGCATGATCGAAAAGAGTCATTTGTTGGGAATCGTTCTTGCGGAAAGACATATGAAAACCCTCTCAGATTTGATGTCTCTATTATACCGCAGAAGTTCTTTAAATGGCGCTGATGTGCGCTTTGTGTACAATTTTTCAAGGTTCGTGTTTCGTTTGAATGAGTCTATTAATCCAGACTCACACTGGAAGGAACTCAGGCCGGACTGGAACCTTTCGACCCCAGCATCATTATATATAGATAGGTTATCAAGATTTTGCATAAACTATGTCAAAAATATATGTTGATTATACATAATATTTATGCTATATTGATTCAATATAACTAGATGGAGGTAATTATGGGAAGGAAAATACGATTTAACTGTATGATGAAGATATCAACCAGGGACAAACTCCGCGATATTGCCCTTGCAAATAACCGGTCGGACAGTAATATGGTGGAATATCTCATCGATAGTTATCCAAAAGAGCAAAATGAAAGCAAGAAGGATAACGTCTCAGGCATAAGGTCTGAGCAAGAGGTCGAAAAATGAGTAATTTGAGACAAATATATTCAATACAAATCCGTATCGAGCTTACAGAGTCGGCTTTGGCGAACGACAACAATTATCTGAAGTAGAACATGATTTAGTTGTCGAATGCCGGCATTAAGTTCTATCCGGACGATTTTTGGAACAGGATACTCTTCTTTGGAGCGTATCACAGAGCTTCCATTCTCCGTAGTAAAGTTGATAAATCACTGTTGTACAGTGCTATTAATAACGAGAAGACGGATAGACTGGTAAGCGGTTTAGTACCTTTGCTCAAAGACGACGGTTTCGTAGCGCTTGTAGAGGGTGTTGAGAATATGGACCAACACGAATACAGCGTTAATGTCGGATTTGATTACATTCATGGATTCCAGTGGGCGAAGCCGATGCCGATTGATGAACTTTTAACGGAAAGGACACACCCGTATGTACATCCAGACGATGGCAGACTTGATACAACTGAATTTTTTTGCCCGTCGTAGCCACATTGTTCATGGGGTTCTTTTTAGTGATCAATAAGAAGTACGAGCCAACGCTTACGGCTTTATTCAAGGCTATGTTTTTTTCTTATTGATTGTACTGATAATAACCGATAACACGGATTATTACATGTATGACGCAGGTTCAACGTATATATTGCACCAGGCGATTGCAGTCATAGGTTTCAATGTGAGGATACTCATATTGCTACGACTTGTAACGATAATGGATCACAATATTACCGGCAGAATCAGAAAGGTAGCTGTGCTACCCATGGTTCTGAATTTTTGTATCTTGATGCTCTCATTTAAGACTCATTTGGTATTCTGGTATGACGAGAGTGGAGCATACCAGAGAGGTCCGCTTGGATATTCGTCTCATATAGCAATGGCAGCGTATCTTATATATGGCATTTTTTCTGGCACGCGCGGCATCCCGAAAAGGCCAGAAAAATGAGTGCTACATCATTGCCATTGAAGAGATTCTCTGTGTGTTTGGTACACTGGCAGAGTTAAATTACAATGTCAGGGGAATCCTGATTGGTGTAATTGCACTCAACATTACATTTTATTATCTGTACTTGCATATCTGTAAGTTCTATACGGACCCCCTTACAGGGGCACTTAACCGTGCAAGCTTTTATGCAGACATGCAGCAATATGCAGCAAAAATTACAGCCATTTACAGTATTGACTTAAATGGCCTAAAACAAGCCAACGATACGCAGGGACATCAGGCAGGCGATGCGCTTTTGAAGAATACGACTACATTGATGCAGAAAGCATTGTTACCACATTGTTATCTGTATCGAACAGGCGGCGATGAGTTTGTTATCCTATGCATTGGCCTTGGTCGTATGCAGATCGGACAGATGACCAGTCGACTGTTTGATGCTCAAAAGAACGGTTGCAACTTTGCGTTTGGAATGTCTGAACTTGTGGAGAACCCACATAAGACTTTCAAACTTGCAGATGACGCAATGTACTTAAACAAATGTAATATGAAAGCCCGCAGGGCACAGTAAGCAAAAATATAGGGGGCAAAAATCTTTGCCCCCCTTCCCTTATTTATTGGTTCATCATGAATTCCATCAGTTTCTGGATGTCTTCCGGCTCGGATGCCAGGATTTCCATCTCCTTGATCGTGCCGTCTGAAAAGACATTGGCAAGGGAGACATACTGGGAAATCTTGCTCTTTAAGTTCAGGCGATCCCCCTCTCCGGTCACGAGCTCCACTCTTCCCTTACAGGAGTCTACCACCTGGAAAAACTTGTTGATGTCCGAAATGTTCTGTACCTTCATGTTCCGTCCTTTCCGATCTTCTCGATTCTGTGATTTTTGAATGCACTGGTTGTCGCAAAGGTCATTTCGGTCGCTCTTGTTCCGTCATACACGGTGACTTCCGGCTTCCTGCCTTCCCTCACACAGTCGATGAATTCCTGCATTTCCAGTCGGTATGCCCTCATCAAAGCGCTCCGGGAAGCCGCTCACACATTCCTGCACGACACCGTCCTTATTATACAACATCGCCAGATTTTTCAGGAACGGGCGAAATGCGGATGGTTCCTTCGGTGCCCACGATCTCAGTTTCGATGTGATACCCGTAGGGCGCAGTGCGACCGACATGCAACATCCCCATGGCGCCGTTGTCAAAAGAAAACATCGCAATCCCGCTCTCACTGTCTCCGCAGGCGGCAAACTCCGGGTGCTTGAAGGTAGAGCCAAGGGCATACACCTCTTTTGCCTCTGCGCCCAGAAACCAACGCATCAGATCCGCGTCGTGAGAGGCCATGTCGATAAAAAGTCCGCCAGAAGTAGGCGCAAATCTGATCGCCCCTCGACCGCAGATTCCGGATCAATGCCGGTCGCCTTCACCAGATACGGTTTCCCGATGGCACCCTCGGCAATCTTTTTCTTTGCATACGCATAGGAAGGATCATAACGGCGCATGAAGCCGAGGAAAAAGACCAGATCCGGATGCGCCTCCACCGCCTTCTCCGCCTCCCTGCATTCCTCCAGTGTCACACCCAGAGGCTTTTCACAGAACACATGCTTGCCACGCGCAAGGGCGCTCGCGATCTGTTTTTGCATGCATCCCGCTGGTGGTCACGATGGCAACCGCATCCAGGTCGCTTGCAATCATCTGATCAAAGTCGGTATAGACCTCGGATACCCCGAGTTCTTTTTTTGCAAAAAGTAAGCTCTTCTTCCACGATGGAGCAGGCTGCGGTTAGCTTAACACCCGGGATCTGATAGGCGAGATTCCGGGCATGTACCCTTCCCAGTCTCCCCAATCCGGCAATTCCCACTTTCAATTCTTTCACTGGCTTCCTCCTTTACCGATTCCGTTTTGCGAATCCGGCATGACCGATTCCATTTTTTTCCGAATTCATTTTCAGAATTCATCTGCCCAGTCCCCCTGAAGGATCAATTTTTTTGCCTCAATTTTTTTGCCTCAATTTTTTTGTCTTCAGTCTGGAAGCTTTTTCCATGTGTTCACGGGTCACATCTAACAGGACAGCGCCGATGATGACCAGACCAAGCACCAGATTCTGAATCGAGGAGGGCACGGCAAGAAGCGTGAATCCGTTACGAAGGACCGAAATGATGAGCGCCCCCAGCATGGTGCCGAACATGGTGCCTTTGCCGCCCATGAAGGAAGCTCCTCCAATGATACAGGCGGCAATCGCATCGGTGTCATAGGCCTGAATGGCATTGGCACCGTTGCAGATTCCACTTCTACCGATGGATACGATACCGGCGAGGGCAGCCATGAAGCCGGAGAGGGTGTAGCAGAATGTTAAGACATTGGCAGAATTGATGCCGGAGAGTCTGGTCGCCTCCGGGTTTCCTCCCGCGCAGTAGACGCTTCTGCCTAGCGCCGTTTTGGTTAAAAATGATATGCATCAGGATATAGATCAGAATCACGATGACAAAGCTGACCGGAAATCCCTTCATGGTGGAAGAGCCAAGCCAGAGAAGTCCGTTGATTCCGGAAAAAGAGATCATTTTGGAAGCGGTCACCAGAAGTGCTGCGCCCCAGAGCACATTTTTCATACCCAGGGTCGATACAAAGGGATGCGGCAGATGCAGTCTGGTTAACAGCAGTCCGTTCACCATGCCGACCAGGGTGCCGGTTAGAAGCGCCACGACGATCAGGACAAAGGAATTGGTCACTCCTCTGGTCACCAGGAATCCGCACATACAGGCGGCAAAAGTGGCATTGGCGCCTACCGAAAGATCGATTCCCGCCGTAATCAGGCAGAGCAACATTCCGGTGGACAGGAGGGCGTTAAAGGTGGTTTGCTTTAAAATGGACATCATATTGTCAAATTTCAGGAAATTCGGCGATGCCAGGGCAAGAATCACAAAGAGAATGAGTAGTGCGCCGAACGTCCCCGCATAGGACATGATATTTCCTTTTTTCTTTTTCATCTTAAACCTCCCACGCTGCTTTCATAATGGTTTCCTGATTGAATGCATCTTCATCACGGTTCATGCTTCCGGTGATATGACCGCCCCTCATGACGATGACACGGTCGCTCATGCCGAGAATCTCCGGCATCTCGGAAGAGATCATGATGACACACTTCCCCTCTTTCACTAACTTATTCATGACCTTGTACACCTCTACCTTGGCGCCGACATCGATGCCTCTGGTGGATTCGTCAAAAATATAAATATCCGCATCGGTGTTCACCCATTTCCCAATCACAACCTTCTGCTGGTTGCCACCGGAGAGTTGTACCACCGCCTCATCCAGAGAGGTCGCCTTGATGCTTAAATCCTTGACATTCTGTTCTCCGCTTTCGCTGATTTTTTTCTCATCCAGAAAAAGTCCCCTGGCAAACTTGGAAAAACTGGCCAGTATCATGTTATTGGCAATGGATTCCGAGAGGACCAGTCCCTGCCCCTTTCTATCTTCTGTCAAAAAAGCGATGCCGTTCCGGATCGCGTCGCGGGAGATTTGATCTCTACTTCCTTGCCCTTGATGTAAATCTTGCCGCTCGTGATTTTATCCGCTCCGAAGATGGCGCGCATGGTTTCCGTTCTGCCCGCACCGACCAGTCCGGAGAAGCCGAGGATCTCTCCGCCGTAGGCTTCAAAGGAAATGTCCTGCAGCACGCCCTCTTCGTTCAAATGCTCCACTTTCAGCATCGGTTCCTTGCTTCTTACCCCGTACTCCTTCGGAAACTGATTGTCTAACGACCTGCCGACCATGGCTCGAATCAGGGAATCATTATCCCACCGGTTCGTATCTCTGGTTTCAATGAATTCGCCGTCCCGAATGACGGTCACACGGTCACAGAGCTCAAACAACTCTTCCAGTTTATGAGAGACAAAGATGATGCCGATCCCTTTTTTCTTCAGGTCTCTGCAGGTTTCCATCAACTGCGCCACCTCTTTTTCTCCAAGAGAGGAGGTCGGCTCATCCATTATGATCATCTTCGCATCAATAAGAACCGCCTTGGCGATCTCCATCATCTGCTGAATTCCCATGCCGAAACTACCCGCCGGAAGCGTCGGATCGATCTCCTGCCCGAGGGACCTCATGACTTCTTTTGTTTTCCGGTGCATGGTCGGATAGTCCAGAAGGCCATTTTTCTTTTTTTCAGCCACTTATTGATAAAAATATTGTCGGTCACGCTCAACAGCGGTTCCGTGTTTAATTCCTGATACACGCAGGCGATGCCCACGCTGCTGGAATCATTGGGATTCTTGAATTTGCAGGGTTTGCCCTCAACCAGAATCTCCCCCTCATCCGCCTCATGTACGCCGGTTAACACCTTGATCAGGGTAGATTTTCCTGCGCCGTTTTCTCCGATTAACCCCAGGATCTCCCCTGCTTTTACGTCGATATGCATATCGTGAAGTGCGACCACCCCTGGAAAAACGCTTGGTCACGTGATTCATCTCTACCACATATTCACTGCCCATTCGATGTCCTTCCTGTTTCATCTGCAAATCGCGGTCATCCGCTTACTCCGTCACCGCCACTGCCGATTCCGTTTTGGGTACGGTGATTTGAAAAAAACAGGAACCACCCGCCCCATGGGCGAACGGTTCCTGCAATGACTTTCCGTTTGATTTATTTAATGTAGCCTTTCAGGGTGTCCAGTCTCTTCTGGGCATTGTCCTTGTTGACGACCGAGCAACCGGAATCAATGAACTTCTCGAGTTTCTCGCCCTTGGTCGCCTTCACAGCCGCCTCAACCGCCTTGTATCCCATATCATAAGCTTCCTGTGCGACAGACATGGTCTCTTCGCCGGCCAGAATTGCGTTGCAGGCGGACTGAATGCCGTCAAAACCAATAAAAACGGTATTCTTATAGGCCGCATTTCCCTTTGCCGCACGAGCCGCCGCCATCGCCATATCGTCGTTGTTGGCACAAACAATGGCAAGACCTTCCGGATGGTTCTGCATCACCGCTTCCATACAAGTCACCGCTTTTATCGGCAACGGCATCCGCATACTGAATCTCATCCTTTAAGAATTCGCCGCCAGCACCGTTGATTCCCTTTTCATAGCCGTTCAATCTGGCCGTTGCCGTTCCGTCTCCCTGCACGCCGGAGATACAGACGGCCTTGATCTCTTTCCAGCCGGCAGCCTTGGCTGCTTCCACTGCCTTCTCACCGCCCATCTTGGCGGCATCTTCGTGCCCGTTCCCACAAAGGACAGGATTTCCGGCGCTTCAATATTGGTATCTACCGCCACGATCGGCTTGGTCTGTCCCTTGATCAGATTGGCAACCAGATCTGCCTGCAACGGTGCAATGACATAGGCGGAATATGCGCCCGAATTCAAATCGGTTTCAATCATGTTCTGCTGTTCGTCATAAGCCGTTTCACTGGTTGCGCCCTTGACATCCACCTTCACTTCCGGGTGATCCTTGCCATACGCATTTGCCCCCGCCTGCACATAGCTCCAGTATTCCGAAGCCGTCGTCTTTAAGATCACATCGACACTGACTTCGCCCGCCTCACCGGATGCCTGTGCCTGCGACGCAGCTGTCTGTGCGGAGCTTGCGCCCTGATCGGCTGCCTGTGTGCTGCTGTCCTGTTTTTGCGGAAGAATCGCCTCCGCAAGCCATCAGGCTCATTCCAGCAATCCTGCCAGAAGTACAGAAACCACTTTCTTTTTTCATAACCATTCCCTTTCCGTTCGAATCTAAACCTCCCTCGCAAGCCGAACCGATTATGATATAATGATTATCAGTATTTGGGTGAATCGGTTCTTGTTGCTCAAATTAAAGTTAGATTCTGGTTAACATTTAGTTAAGTTTAGACGATTTCATACCACATGTCAATCAATTTGATTCGGTCTTGATCAAGTTTGGCAGATGCGACACATTTTTTTGATATTCTTTGTCAAAACGGACTATTGACAAGGCAACCCTTGAAAAAGCCAAGGCTAACCCTTGAAAAACCAAGAGACCGCCTTTACGACCGAAGGAGGAACATCATGCAGCCTTTTTCTTCTCCTCTATGCTTTTTTTCTGCTGTCTGATTGCATTTATTTTGAAGGGATTGCCGGTTTCGGAGATCCCCTTGTCTCGAACCCCTGCTCTCCGTCCTCTTGCCAAACCGTACGATTTCTCCTTCCCTTCTGCCCGTTACTTTCTTCCTGAACCTGCGCATCGTGATCCGAAACAGGAACCGTTTCCGCAAGGACATCGTTTTACTGATTACCTTCTTTGTGCTGTGCGGAACCATACCGGGTACCCTCCTACTCAAATATGGCAGTCCCACGGTTTTTAAAACTTCTTCTCGGGCTGCTTATCACCGGTCTTGGAATCGAAATGCTCAGCAGGAGTGCGGGAGATAAAGCCCAAAAAAAGAAGGCGCAGAACCGACTGCTCTGCGCTCTTCTTTCTTTTACCTCCGGCATCTGTGCCGGACTGTTCGGCATCAATCTTTTTTATTTCTTGCCTATCTGGAACGGGTCGTGAAAAGACCGGGACACCTTTCGCTTCTGCACCTGCTTTGTCTTTCTCTTTGAGAATCTCTTTCGCCTTCTCCTCTATGTGGCAGGGATCTTTTACCGAAAAGACTCTTCTGCTCTGCGGTGATGCTGCCCGCTTCCCTGATCGGGATGCAGATCGGTTCTCTTCTGGACCGCAAAATCAGCAACAAAGCTTCCCAAAAGATCATCATTCTGCTCTTTATCGCAGGCGGCATCAGCACGCTGATTCACAGTGCCCTGCAGCTACATTTGTAGGTCTATATGCAGCTGACTTTTATCACTGTATACCGCCATTGTAACGATAGCCGGATTTGTAACTGCGTCGTCTGTGGCTCCAACTGCCTTACAGGTCGGTCGAACCTTCCCAGGTGCCAACCGTTCTGTTTGCCGCTTCCTCATCAAACCAGTGCGTTGTAACGGTCTTTGCTCTGGTAAAGAACTGGTAGCCGTCTCTTCCCAGCACATGCAGGTCTCCAAAGAAGGAATCCTTGTTGCCGGAGAAGGGGAAGTAAGCCGTCGGTACCGGAATGCCGACGTTAATGCCCACCATACCGCCGTCCGTCTCCATGGCAAACTTTCTGGAATAGTAGCCGCTGGAAGTGAAAATGCAGGAACCGTTGGCGAAGGGATTCGCATTCATCACACGGATTCCCTCTTCGTAGTTCTTGACCCTCTTGATGCAGGTCACGGGTCCAAAGATCTCCTGATCTCCCACGCTCATCCCGGGCTTCACATGATCCAGAATCGTCGGTCCTACAAAGAAGCCTTTTTCATAGCCCGGAACCACGAGATCTCTTCCGTCAAGCACCAGCTCTGCGCCTTCGTCGATTCCCTTCTGAATCCACTCGCAGACCTTCTTTTTGTGTTTCTCCGATACCACCGGTCCTAGCTGCGTTTCTTCTTTATAGGCACAGCCGACGACCATTGCCTGCGCCTTCTTCTTAAGCAGTGCCACGAATTGATCCGCAATGCTCTCCTCCACCACGACGACCGGAAGTGCCATGCATCTCATGCCTGCGCAGCCGTAGGTGGAATTGATGATCGCATTGGTTGCCGCCTCCAAATTGGCGTCTGCCAGGAGAAGTGCATGATTCTTTGCCTCGCACTGCGACTGCACCCGCTTGCCGTGTGCGGCTGCAACGGAATAGATATGCTTGCCCACATCCGTCGTGCCGACGAAGGTCACCGCCTTGATTCTGGAATCGGTCATAAAGATCTCCGCTTCCGCACGGTTGGAGGTCACCAGGTTCACGACTCCCTTCGGGAATTTCCCTTCCTCGTAAAAAAGCTCCAGCATCCGGATGGAAGTGAGAGGCGTCTGGCTGTTTGCCTTTAACACCACGGTATTACCACAGGCAAGTGCAAGCGGAACCATCCAGCCCCACGGAATCATCGCCGGGAAGTTCATCGGGACAATGCCCGCTACCACGCCCAGAGGGAACCGATAACTGGCGGTATCATAGCCTCCCGTTACATTCATGGCAGCATCGCCCTGAATCATGGATGGAAGTGCACAAGCCTCTTCGGTCGGCTCGATTGCCTTCTGCACATCTCCTCTGGCTTCATTCAATGTTTTCCCGAGTTCCTTGGCGCAGAGAATGGAAAGTTCCTCCTTATGCGCATACAGAACCTCTCTCCACTTGAAGAGATACTGCACCCGTTTGGAAACGGACAGCCCCGACCACGCAGGAAAAAGCCGCCTGTGCGGAAGCAATCGCCTCTTCGCACTCCGCCTGTGTGCACTGCGGCACCTCTGCAATAACCTCTCCGGTAGAAGAATCCGTCACCTCCATGTATTTCCCGGAAGACGATGTTTTTCCACTCTCCGTCCACATCAATAACCGTAGTGTTTCACTTCTGCCATAACCCTCTCCTTTCCTTTCATTCATTTCATTTTAAATAGTCGATTGTTATTTTTGATTATCAGAATCAATTTTTGTATATACAGTATATCCCGGGCCGAATGTTATGTCAATGAAAAATATTATTCTGATTATCGTAACATTATTTTGTTTTTTTATTGACCCGTTTGGAATTCCGTTTTATACTGTTGTCAGGATCTCCGGAGATCGAGGTGTCAAAAGACATTTGACACCGATCTCCTATGACCAAACGGAGGAAGCAGATGCCCCTTAGGGATAAAGAAACACAGAAGAAAAACGCAGAAGATCAGTGCACCGGAAACAGGCACAAAAAAAGGAAGCAACCGCAGATTGCTCGCAAGAAAGCCTCGCAGACGCAAACACCAGAAGCACAAGCACGCTACCAGAGTCTTTCATCGGTCAGGCTCCTTTCTATCATGGAGTGCCTCTCCAGGCAACATGACTACGTAAGACTGACCGATCTCTCCGCAGAACTGAAGATGACGCAGCCGACTCTTTTGCGTTATTTAAGCGCTCTGATTTTTAACCGGTTATGCCTTTCAGGAACCCGGAGGAGGCGGCTATGTGCTAAGCCGCAAGGTCTGCGCCATCAGCAACAACCTCCAGGCGGGGGTCAGCTTGCGCAGTCTGGCGGAGCCGTTTCTAAAGCAACTTTCGGAGCTGCTACACTTGGGCGTCCTGCTTGCCGTAGAAATGAACGGAGATGTGGTTTATCTGGATATGCTCATGAGCGCGACCTCTTCGATGCAAGCCCTGATCCGCATCGGCAAAGACGCCCCCATCCACTCCACTGCCTCCGGAAAGGTTTTTGCTATCCAAGCATTCGGAGGCGGAAATTCATGCCATGATTCAGGAAAAAGGACTGCCCCGCCTGACCGAGCATACGATTACAGATGAAAAATTGATTTCCGAAATCATGAAGGTCGGAAACTGCGGCTATGCACTTGATAATGAAGAGTGTGAAATCGGCCACCGCTGCATTTCCGTCCCGCTTTACGATTATTCGGGAAAAATCGTCGCCGCCATCAGTGCCTTTGACGACACGGATGCGCTCACCGATACCAGAATCAAAGAGCAGGTTTTACCTGCGATGAAGAAAACTCTCCGGGCAGCTCTCTGCCTTGCTCGGATGGGAAGAGGCGTTATAAAACACACCAGGACAAGGGAGGTAACAAATGCAATACCTGAAATTTGACGCAAGCAAGAAGCTCGATCTGATCCTGCTCGGGCGGGTGGCGATTGATTTTAACCCCTGCCTACTCGGATACAGTCAAAGAGGAGTTCGGGCCGTTAAAAACGTCCACTACTTTGAGAAGTTCGTCGGCGGCTCTCCTGCCAACATTGCCTGCGGCGTCACCAGGCACGGGATGAAGGCAGGGTTTATCGGAAAAGGTATCCGATGACCAGTTCGGAGACTATGTCACGGAATATTTTAACCAGAAAGGAATTGATACTTCTCATATTACCAGATGCAAAAACGGAGAGAAGCTGGGGCTTACTTTTACGGAAATGCTTTCCCCGAAAGAATCCTATATCTTGATGTACCGCAACATGGCAGCGGATCTGCAATTAAGCGTAGAAGATATTGACGAGGATTATATTGCAAGTGCGAAGGCTCTTCTCATTTCGGGCACCTCTCTTGCCGAAAGTCCTTCCAGAGAAGCTGCCATCAAGGCCGCCATGCTTGCCCGGAAAAACAACGTTCCCCTCATCTTTGATATCGATTATCGGGAATACAACTGGAAGACACAGGACGATATTTCCATCTATTATTCCATTATTGCAAAAGAGGCCGATATCATCATGGGATCCCGCGAAGAGTTCGACCTCACCGAGCGACTGATTCGCCCTGCCATGTCCGATCAGGAGAGCGCCGATTACTGGATGGGAGAACACGCTTCTCTTGTCGTCATCAAACACGGCATGAAGGGCTCCACCGCCTATACGATCGACCACCAAAGCTTTTTCCATCAAACCCTTTTCCCGTCAGCGCACGAAAAGGCTTCGGCGGAGGGGACGGTTACGGCTCCGGCTTCCTCTATGGTCTCTTTCAGGGCTGGGATATCATCGATTGCTTAGAGTTCGGATCGGCAGAGGCTTCCATGATGGTCAGAAGCAATAACTGCTCGGATGATCTTCCGGATACCGAAGCGGTGAAGGCCTTTATCAAGGCAGAAAAAGAAGAATACGGGGAGATGGTTGCAAGAGCTTTAGAGAAGCGCATCCTTCAGGATGCGCCCGGATCAATGATCGGTCTGATTTTCTGCGGATCCACCTTGTAAGTTCTGTTTTCGCGCATCAGACCGTTCACTTCCTGCTCCACATCGCTCACCTGCGTATAGCAGAATCCGACGATATAAGGAACCTGATAGATGGCAGACGTGATTTTTTTGCAAACGGAGAAGGAACTCCTCCTCGCTCTTCACCGCATTGCCGTATCCCCACTCTCCCTGCTGTTTATCCGCGAAGGCGATGCCGCCGTATTCGCTGAGGATCACCGGCTGCCCCTCGTAAGAATAGCCGTTTGCCATCGCCGACTTATGACCGCAGTGGTAGAGCTGCGTGCGCAGGATCTCCTCTTTGTGCGTCAAATAGCGGTTCAGAAATCGCCTCCGTCCTCCTCATAATCATGCAGGGTGATGATGTCGGAGACCGTATGCTCCCATCCGTCATTGGAAATCACGGGGCGCATCGGATCGAAGGCCTTGGTTAAGTGATAAATCGCCTCCGTATAATGTTGCTGTCTCCTTTCCGTTTCCACCTGCGGAATTCCCCAGGACTCGTTAAACGGCGTCCAGGTAATGATGGAAGGGTGGTTGTAATTCTGCCGCAGCACCTCCATCCATTCCTTCGTATATTCCTGCACGGCAGCATCACTGAAACGGTAGTGCGCCGCCATCTCACTCCAGACCAACAGCCCTTTTACATCCGCCAGGTACAAAAATCTCTCGTCTTCCACCTTCATATGCTTCCTGACGCCGTTGAAGCCCATTTCTTTTACCCGGTCGATATCCAGAACAAGCGCATCCACCGAGGGAGGCGTTAGCCCGACTCCTCAAAATATCCCTGATCCAGGATCAGCCTTTGGTAGAGGGGCACGTTGTTGAGCAGGATGTTTCCGTGATCGATGCGGATTTCCCGCATCCCGAAGTAGGACACCACTTCGTCCAGGGTGCTTTTTTCATCAGACGTTTGTTCCATCAGCGTCAGCTTCAAATCATAGAGCGCAGGACTTTCCGGTGTCCACAGATGCAGCCCCCATTCAAACAGATCCTCTCTTAAGACGGACAGGTGCTGGGAAACCCTCCCCAGATGGATCGCGGTCTCCACACTCCCTATTTTTTCCCCGTCAAAGAAGGCTTCCGATAAGAGTAAAAGTTCCCGCGATTTCTCCCCTGACCTACTCTCCCTTTGTCAACAATTTCCGCCTCAATCTGCAGTTCTCCTCTTGCAATCTCCGGCGTCAGCTTCACTTCCCCTAGATAAATTTCAGACACTTCTTCCATCCAGACCGTTTTCCAGATGCCGGTCGTCTGCACATACCAACAGGCGTAATTTTTCCTGCATCCACCGCTGCTTTCCCTTGGAATCTCTACCGACATAGAGTCCTGACACCGAACGACGAGGCTGTTTTTCCCCTTCCTGCAAAAAGCGCAGTCACATCAAAGGAACATCTGCTGTATGCTCCCGTATGCTTTCCTGCAGCCTTCCCTGTTCACCCAGACTTCGGTCAGAAAATCGGCGCCCTCAAAGTGCAGGAGACTTCTTTTTCCCTCTTTTTGGCAAAAAGAAAAGTTCCTCTGATACCAGACCACTTCAGTGCTGCGCAGCATCTCCGATGCCGCTTGCCTTCGTTTCATAAGAAAAAGGCACTTGAATCTTCTTCTGTTTCGGGATCCCGTTTTGCCAGTTCTCCCTCACTCCTCTGTTTTTCCTCATCGAAGGCAAAATCCCACTCCCCGTTCAGGTTTTGCCAGGCGCTCCTCATCAGCTGCGGGCGCGGATAATCCTTTCGATCCTGCATCATTGTATCCTCCTCTCCTCTCCTTTACTCACCCCTTGATGCCTTCCATGGAAACGTTCCCTGCACGATCTGTTTTTCAAAAAACAGATACAAAATCACCGCCGGAATCGAAGCGATCATATTGGCGGTCATCGGGACGACATAGTTGGGACGCTCAATCGACATTAAGGTCGGTATTCCAATCGGCAGCGTGAACATCTTGTCATCAAAGACACAGAGCAGCGGCCAGAGATAATTGTTCCAGTTTCCAATAAAAGTCATCATGGCGATGGTAACCAGGATGGGTTTGGAGAGCGGAAGCGCAATTCTTGCATAGATCGTCATCTCACTTCCGCCGTCGATCCGTACCGCCTCCATGAGTTCATTCGGCAGTCCTTTAAAAAAGGAGACCGCAATCACCAGATTCATCGCCCCTGCAATACCGGGCAAAATGAGTCCTGCATAGGTATTCATGAGATTCATTTGATTGACTTCAATAAAAAGCGGCACAATCGTGGCCTCTCCCGGCACCAGAATGCCAAAGAGAAAGTAGAGATACAAAGCCCTCTTTCCCTTAAACGGAATCTTGGCTAGTGCATAAGCAGCCATCGTGGAAAGCACCACCGTTGCAATCGTCCCGATCACGGAGGTAATAAAGCTATTTGTAAACCATCGAAAGACACTGCTGCCACGAAGAAGCATGGGATAATTCTGCAGGGTATAGGGCGGCTTAAACCAGGCCCATATCGTCGAAAACTGTTTGGTCTCTGATTGCAGCGAACAGAAAAAAGCCCAAAAAAGCGGCATCAGCATGATCAGTGCCAGCAGAAGGGAGAGAATGGTCAGGACGGCGGAAGAGACACCTCCTTGTTCTTTCCTGCCTCTATTTCTTTTTAACGATACCCTTTACCGGATTTTTGTCCTGCGCTCACTCCTCTCCCCCCTTCCTTTGTATCTGCAGCTGAATCAGGGTGCAAACCACCAGAATGGCAAAGAGCACATAGCTCATCGCAGAGGCATAACCCAGATCATTCTTGTTAAATGCCTGCTGGTAAATATACTGTATCAGCGGTCTGGTCTGATTCGATGGTCCTCCGCCCGTCATCATATAAATCTGCCCGAAAACCTTAAAAGAAGCGATGATCTGCAACATCACGACCAGAAAGATGGTATTTTTGATCAGCGGCAGCTGGATCAGAAAAAGAATCTGCCAGTCTGCGGCTCCGTCTCACCTGCGCCGCCTCCATCATTTCCGGCGACAAATCCTGGAGCGCTGAAAGAAAGAGCAGCATTGGAAATCCCAGCGTCCACCATGTCGTCATCAGAACGATCATCCACCAAACCAGTCTTGGATCCTGCAACCACAGAGGTTCCGTTTTGGTTGAAATCAACCCGAAGGATTTCAAAACGCCATTCACCAATCCTCTGTAAGGCGCAAAGGAATATTTTGCAATAAAGCTCGCCACCGAGACAGATAAAATTCCCGGCAAGTAATAAGCGACACGGAGAAATTTTTATACAAGTTGGACGATTGGCAAAAAGGGCGCAGATCAGCGACAGCAGTACCACAAGCGGCACGACAAGCAAGACAAAAAGGAGGTGTGCCACAGCGCATCTACAAAGAAATGGTCTCTAAACAATCTTTGGTAATTCTGTAGTCCGACAAATTTCATTCTTCCCATCAGAGTCCACCGATTCAGACTGACAAAGACGCCCTGCACAATCGGATAGATGGTAAAAACCGTAAACAGTACAAAGAACGGAGCGATGAAAAGGAGTGCCCATATTGTTTGCTTCGCCTTCGTTTTTTTCTTACTCATGATGATCTGACTCCTTTGAAAAACCCGGGGAACACTGCCCCCGGGTTCCTAGGTAAAACGATTCTCCCCCTTCGAGGGGCATTTCGAGGGATCCTGTCCTACCGATCCGGCTAGATCCCATTCGAAGTCTCCGGTTTTCACCCCTCATTCAGGTTGTTTTCAATCGCATCCTTTACGCCCTGATAGGCGGTATCCAGATCACTGACTCCCGTCCAGTACCCGTTCAGTGCATCGATGATTTCCGCCTTCATCCCACCGTAGTATGTCTTTGTCCTGGGCGCATATTTGGCTTCCTTGAGTTCATCGACCACGTTGTAACCTTTCATCTTCTTGTATTCTGCACTTTGATTTGCCTTGAGTGCGGAAGGAATCTGTCCGGAACCCGCCCAGGTCAGTCCACCTTCATCGGATGCATAATAGAGGAATTTTACGCACTCCTTGGTCTCTTCCTCACTCCGGTTCTTATTCACCGGAAGGATTAAGGTATGAGAATCTGCCCAGCAGGCCTGATTGCCACCATCAAAGAGTCTGGGGAAGATCGCATTGTTGAAGTTCAGTCCCTCGGTTTTTCAAAAATTTCCGGTCAGCCAGGTTCCACCGAAGATGAAGGCCGCCTTCCCCGACTGGAAGAGTGCCGCATGGTCATCAATCCCCGACAGCACATAACCGTTGTCATAGAGGCTCTTTACCCATTTCATGACATCCTTTGCCGTCTTTTCATCAATGGTGCATTTCGTTCCGTCTTCATTGACAAAATCTTTTCCACCCGCCTGGAAATATCCTGCATACCAAACACAGAAGGGATCATCCGAGTCATTGGTCAGTGCAAGAGGAGAAACATCCTCCGGCAAAGAATCCTTGCACTTTTTCAGCAGTGCATCGAAGTCCTTCGAGCTCTTAACTGCCTTTACATCTTCTTCGGAAATGCCGGCCTTCTTGAGCAGATCTAGGTTGTAATACATCACTTCTGCGTGGGTGTCTAACGGAATTGCATAGACATGACCATCTACGGTTACTGCATCAATGGATGCTTTTTTTCGTAGGAATCCGCCAGATTGATCTTCAGCTCCTTCAAATAATCGTCTAACGGTTCGATTGCTCCTGTTTCCGCCAGCTCATAGAGCTTGGATACATGGGAAACACCAAGATCCGGTCCATTTCCTGTTGCAATGGCGGTCTGTAGCTTGGTGTAATAATCCGCCCAAACCAGCGTAATCGAAGTAACCGGATGGGAAGGATTTTTGTGACTTGTTATACTGATCGACAATGCTGTTCCACCACTCGCCGTCTCCTCCCGTAAAGAGCGACCAGAAGGTCAGATCCCTCCGGTACCTTGACGGCTTCCGGATTGTTCACCGTTCCGTCTTCATTTGTATCTACGCTTGCGCCGCCTGCACCGGATGCTGTTCCCTCTGCAGAAGCTGCCACATCCGAGGCATTTGCGGGATCAGAAGTCTTTACGCCCTCTCCTGCACTCCCTCCACAGCCGACCAGGGCTCCTGAAATCAATGATGCGGCTAACAGGACACTCCACCATCTCTTTTTCATGCTTTCCTCCTTTTTCCATTACTTACGTTTATTTCTATCTAAGAATTTAGAGGAAGCTAACAAATTCCGCAAGTTTATACTGTTATTTTTAGGTAATTTGATGGTAATAATCCGATATTTCAATAATATTGTTGTTTAAAAAAGAGGAAACTGTTTTCTTTCAACAGTTTCCTCCACCAGCTACTTCGTTGCACGAATATTAGGCAAAGAATCCTCTTTATGCAGTCTAGTTTTTTCCCATCTCGGAACAGCCACTTTGCATTCAGTCCATCTCCTTCGCTTTCCGAGGCCTGTTCACTTCCCAGTAGCCATTTTTGCTTGCACCGTGCCGGATGATCTTTTGCTCTTGCTTCAGCTTTGCCAAAATTCGTTGTATCTGCCTCTGTGTGACTCTAAGCGTCGATGCCAACACCTTCGCTGTCAGCCTTCCGTCTTGCGCCAGAAGCGCCAGCACCTTATCCTCATTTACTGCGACATTAACCGCATCATTTCTTACGACATTTACTACGACATTTCTTGCGACATTTACTACGACATCCGTCGCTGTCTTCCCCCGGTTCTGGTTTTCACTCAATTCTTTCAACGCATCACGAATCATACCCAGCATGAACTCTACAAATTCCGTAGAGTCTCCTTTCTGATCTGACCGCTGTAACACCCGGTAATATTCTTCCTGATGCTCGTGCACCAGTGTCTCTACCGGCAACCATGCAAAGAGGTTATTCCACTTCTGAAGGATCAAGGACTGCCAAAGTCGTCCGGTACGTCCATTCCCATCTGCAAACGGATGAATAAATTCAAACTCATAATGAAAGATGCAACTCTTCACCAGCGGATGAACATTGGATTTTTTTACCCAATTCATCAATTGTGCCATCAACTCCGGCACGTATTTTGCAGGCGTTCCTGCATGGATCAACTGGTCTCCGGCGTAAACGCCAACATTTTTCACTGCGAAATCGTCCGGCTTCTTTCATTAGACCATCCATCAGTAACTTATGCGCATAAAGCAGATTTTTTACGCTGTATGGCTTGAGTTCCGCTGCCCGCTCATATGCTTCATAGGCATTCTTTACTTCTCTGATATCCTGCGGAGGCGCCAACACTCGCTTCCCGTTAATCACATCACTGACTTGATCCAGCGAAAGCGTATTCTGTTCGATTGCTAAAGAAGAATAGATTGATTTAATCCGATTGTTTCTGCGCAGCACAGGATTCTGATGCATCGTTTCATAGGTTGTAATTGACCCAACATACAACCCGATTTCGACGATTAAGTTTGTGATTTCTTCCGTCATATGGAAGGGCGGCTGATAACTTTCACTCATCCATAAATCCTCTACGATTGCCCTCTGCGGTGCTCTAAGAATCGGTTTCTTCTCCCTGTAGATCATGACCGGTGCATGGTTTCCTCATAAACCAGATTCATGATGATGTCCTGCGAATAGTCCCCAAACTGCCTGCCGAACAGGTTGAGACCCCCGACGTATTTGGCATCCGGTTTATTGCCGATCCGGAGAAGAATCCGGTGTGCATCCATCAAATGCAGTTCCTCGATGGTCGTGTCACCGACTCTTACCCCTCCCACAAAGCTGCCTCTCTCATTCACCTCGAAGATGGCAAGCTTTCCGTACTGGGTTCTGCCGGAGACCCATGAAATCGGATTGTTTTTGCCTCTCCTTGCTCCGTAATCTCCCATGCTTCGATAAGTTCCGCAGTCTCTGCCGTTTAAAAGAGGGTCAAGTCAGACTTCCAGTCTTCCTTGTACCCCGCCGTCTCCGAGCAAATCTCCATGCTGACCATCACCTGTTTGGGTCTGCACTTAAAAGGGAGAGACAAGAGTCTATTGGGAAAAGTATATTCCAAATAGCCGGAAGATGTCCAGGCGATCTGTGCCGTCAGATGTTCGGGCAGGAAAAAATTTTCCTCCTTGTCGTCCATCCCGATGATTCCCGCCTCATTGGCTATCCCGCAGGTGGCATGAACTTCACAGTCCGTGTAGGCCCCGATTGGCATCTCGACGCTCACGATGTTGTCTGCCCTCTCCACCATCTCCATCAGGCGAATATCAATCCGGTCCGCATTGCGGTAACACAGCTGGGCATTTCCACGGCTCCCCTGCAGGGTATCCCGGTCCAAAAAGTCCCGCATCTACCAGGATCTTTACATGCATGGCGCAACTGGAAGGGGGAATGCACAGTTCTTTTGCCATGTCCGCAATGCTCATCTTCTGGCGGGAGCAAAGGCGCAGAATCCGGATTCTCCAATCAGAGGACATCGCCTTCCCGATTGCCGCCAGTTCCTGCTCCTGTGTGAGATTCAGTCGAATTGTTCTTGCCAACGCCTACGCTCCTTAAAACTGCGCTTCATGCAGCCAGAGATACCTCTCGTCCTCACATCGATCCGTTTGCAGCCAGGGATTGCCGTCGATGTGGCGAATCATCCAGCAGGTGTACATTTGAAACCCGGGCGCCACCGCCTGCGGATGCAATTCGCCGCCCGGAATTGCGGAAAAAAACTGCCGTCCACACTCTTGAATACCTGATCTCCGACAAAACTGGCGCCAAACCCCTCCGGATGATCAAATTTGAAATAATAACATTCCGGCTGTGGGTGTCTGTGTGGCAAATAGCCCGACCAGTTTCCCGGATCGTTTAACACCTCGCCTAATACCATGTTGGAATCCGGATTGATCTCGTGGTCCACGATGGTATTCACGCGGCGATTGGCCACGTTGCCAAACTTCCCTTTACTGGAATATTTCCACGGCGCATCCTCCGGGTGGTACAGTCTGCCGGCAAAAGAGCGCGTATTCTTCGTACACTGCACGAGGATTTCTGAATCCTCCTCTGCTTTCACCCTCACCTGGACGTTTTTGCAAACATGAAGGGCGAACGGCCCTTCTGTAAACACATCCTTTCTGGCTACCGTCTCCTCTTCTTTTTCCCAGATCAATTTGATCTTTCCGGACAAAAGAAGGATGGCCGTCTCTTCCTGTTCGCGTAAAAAAATCTCTCCTCCCCCGCCTTCATGCGGTAGACGCGAATGTCCATATTCATGGCACGATACTCATTCTCATAAGTGGTCAGGATCTGTTCGCCCTTTTGATCAAATTCCGGATATCCGAAAACTTTCTGTTCCATGCTACTCTCCTCCTTTTTCCTCATCCGCTGCCGCAAGAAGTCTCTGGTTGCAGCTATTCCTCTGCCGCAAGAAATTTTTCGATCGCAGATGCTCCTCTGCCGCAAGAAGTCTCCGGTCGCAGATTGCCCTCTCCCGGAGACTTCCAGATGCTCGCTTCCAGATTCTCTTGTCCCTTTAATATTTCCGCGCAGCCTCTCTGTGCTCTTCCACCTCTTTGGCCGCTGCTCTTGCTTCTTCATTCACCGATTCCATGGCAATGCCGACGTTCCACCAGGCATCATACCCGTCCGTCATGGTTTTTGGGAACAACCTTCAGATCAAAGAGGCAGGCAACCTCCTGCTTTCTGCTGTCCAGGAGAGCTTCTCTCAACTCTTCCGCCGACTTGCAGAGATAGGTTTTCATCCCGTAGGCTTCGCCGATCTTGGTATAATCCACGACGATCAGGTCGCCCGCCGGCTTCTTGCCATCCGTATAACGGAACTCGGTGGCAAGGCTGCCCACACCGTGCGTCATCTCCAGATTGTTGATACAGCCGAAGCCGCAGTTATCAAAAAAACAAGGATATTGGTCTTTACCCTCTCCCTGCATAATGGTTCCCAGTTCCGAGTTTAACATCTGGAAGCCGCCATCGCCAATCACGGTATATTCTTCATTTGCGGGATCCGCCATTTTTACACCGAGGGAAGCACCGATTTCATACCCCATGCAGGAATAGCCGTACTCCACATGATAGCCGCCTCTCTTATCCGTCTGCCAAACCCTCTGGAGGCAACTGGGGAGAGATCCGCCCCGCAGTCACGACATTGTCATCTTTTTCCAATGGTGTCCCGGAGGATAGCAAGAGCAGACGTCTGCGTCAGACTGCTGCCATGCAGTTTCACATATTCCGGTATCGTGCGTGCATCTCTCTGGCGGATATTCGGCTCAAAATTTTTCTCCCGTGCAAACCAGCGCTCCCAGCCGAAGCAGTTCCTGTTCCCCAAGCGTTTTTTTGCCTGGATAATCTCATTGCTGTAGGCGGAATGGTATCCCTTCTGCCGCAGGACTTCCGTGAGCCTTTCAACCGTTGTCCTCGCATCTCCCACCGCCTTTACCGCCTCCGCCTTATAGGCATGATAGCGGTTATTGTTGATGGTCACAAAGCGAACGGCAGGATTTCGGAAGAGCCATTTGGAGGCCGTTGTAAAGTCGGTTAATCTGGTGCCGATGGCAATCACGCAGTCCGCTTCCTGTGCAATCTGATTGCTGGCAAGCGTGCCCGTCACACCGATGCCGCCCAAACAGTAGGGGTGAGAAGACTGGCAGGCGCTCTTCCCTCCCTGAGTCTCCCCAAAAGGAATGCCGAAGGCCCTCACAGAAATCTTCCACCGTCTTTCCCGCTTCCGAGTAGCGTACCCCGCCGCCGACAATCACGATCGGCTTCTTAGAAGCTACAATCACTTCCGCAATGTCATGGATTTCCTCCTCTACCGCCACCGGCCTGGTGATGCGATGCACTCTTTTTGCAAAAAAAGGAAGTCGGATAGTCATACGCTTCTCCCTCTACGTCCTGCAGGGAGACAAATGCTGACCGCTCCGCAGTCCGAGGGATCGGTCAGGACGCGCATGGCATTGATCATCGCACTCATCAACTGCTCCGGCCTCTCGATTCTGTCCCAGTATTTCACCACCGGCTTAAAGGCATCATTGGTGGTGGTCGCAAGAGACGAGCTCTGCTCCAGCTGCTGCAGCACCGGATCCGGCTGTCTGGACGCATAGGTGTCCGAGGGAAAAAGAAGGAGGGGATCTGGTTCACGGTCGCCGTCGCCGCCGCAACCACCATATTGGCAGCGCCGGGTCCGATCGAAGAGGAGCAGGGGATGATTTTTCTCCGGTTGCTCTGTTTGGCATAGGCGATGGCACAGTGGCACATTCCCTGCTCATTCCTGCCCTGCATCACCTTGATACTGCCCGGATCCGAGTCCAGCGCCTCTCCCAGTCCGAGCGCGATTCCATGCCCGAAGATGGTAAAAAAAGCTTCTACAAACTTGGTCTCTTCCCCGTCCATGCTGACATACTGCTGATCCAGAAACTTCACAATCGCCTGTGCGACCGTCAGTCTGATGGTCTTTTGTTCCATGGCCTCATTCTCCTCTTCGTCACTTCGTTTCGATTACGCGGGTCACTCCTTGATTATAACCCGGTTTTTTCGCTGATATATTTCCTTGCGCGGATCGCATACTCCAGGGGATTGGCTTTTGCCGGATCCTGCTCCGCTTCTACCACCATATACCCTGCATAGCCGTTTTCCTCCAGCACGCGGAAAATCTGGTCAAAATCAATGCAGCCGTCTCCCGGGATGGTGAAAGCGCCGGCTCTCACGCCGTCCAGAAAGCTCATTTTTTCCTCATGTACCTTCTGCAATACGTCCTCTCTGATGTCTTTGAGGTGCACATGCTTAATTCTTCCGATGAATTTTTTTACACAAGCAATCGGATCCTCCCCCGAATAGCAGAAATGTCCGGAATCATACAGAAGCGAGACATAAGCCGGATCGGTTTCAGCCAGAAACCTCTCCGTCTCCTCCATCGTCTGCACCACCGTTCCCATGTGATGATGGTAGGTTAAGTGGATGCCGTATTCCTCAAGGGCAATCTTCCCCAAACGGTTTAATCCCTCGCCAAGTGTCTTCCACTCCGCGTCGTTCATCACCCCTTTTGTGCCCGAAAATCGGAGTATCCTGCTGCCCCTGCACGCTGTAGCTCTGCTCGGAGAAGCCGATGATCTTCGATCCCATTTTCTGCAAAAAAGAAAGCTGTGCGCGGCAGTCCTTCTCCACCTCTTCAAAAGGCTTTGTCAGCAAAAAAGAGGAGAACCACTGGTTGCAGATTTCAATCCCGCGCAGATCCAGCGCCTTTTTTTAACACCGCCGGATCCTTCGGGTACTTGTTGCCCACCTCGGATCCTGTGAATCCCGCCAGTGCCATCTCCGAGACGCACTGCTCGAAGGTATTTTCTCCGCCCAGATCCGGCAGGTCGTCATTCGTCCACGCAATCGGCGCAATGCCGAGTTTGACCTTTGTCTTATCCATTCTGAATTTCCTCCCTTTTTCAGTCCTTATACATTTCCGGCTTTTTCAATCGTTTTCACCGGCAAAAAGACGCCGTTTCCTCTGGATGCATTTAGCGCGTCTCCCGCCACGCAGGCCACATACCCGTCCCAAGAAGAGGGTCCTGTCAGTTTCCCTTCCTGTAAACTCTTTGCCCAAGCGCAGAGCTCAATATCATAAGCTTCGATAAAGCGCTCCTTCCAATCTACCATGATCGGCATGGTCGCACCCGGCAGCTTCTCCGGATTCGGTCTGGAACGACGAACCACCGCATAGGGGTCCGGAAGCTTGACCGTTCCGTTTTCACAAACCACCTCGCACTGAATATCATATCCGTAGCCGTCCGCCACCTGTACCTCTACGTCGATGAAGCAGTTATTCTTGGTACGCAGCAATACCACCTGCGGGTTATCGTATCCTTTGTTGGAATTGGAAGACTGTCTGACTCTGACTGCCTGCGCATCTTCATATTCGTCATCCAACAGCCACCTGCAGATATCCAGCTCGTGAATGGCCACGTTGGTGATTCCGTTTTTCCGTCTTGAAACCGGGTCCCTGGGATACATTCCGGTGGCAGGCCTTGATGATGAGGGGCTTGCCGATTTCACCGGAGGAAATGATGCGTTTCATCTCCGCATATCCTCTGTCATAGCGGCGCATAAAACCGACCTGTACCAGACGTTTCCCGATCTCCTGCTCCCTTTTCATGATCTCTTCGCAGTCCTTTGCCGTCTGGGAAAGCGGCTTTTCACAAAAGCACCATTTCTCCTGTGCGAGCGTCTTCATGACATAGTCATGATGGGTTGCATCGATAGATGCGATCAAAACTGCCTCCACTTCCTTGTCGGCGATCATCGCATCGCAATCGTTTCCATAAGAACGGATGCCATAAGCCTTTGCCGTCTCATCTGCCGCTTCCTTAACATAGTCGCTGACCGCTACCACTCTCGCTCCCGGCACGGTGTCCATGATCCGCCTGCAATGATCTCTCCCGATTGCGCCACATCCCACGATGCCAACCTTGATTTCTGCCCCCATTGGTGAATCCTCCCGTCTTTTTGATTATATATTGAGTATATTTTTGGTTGTTTGGATAGTTCATGTATCATCTTAACCTGTTTGTTGGCCTATTTCAAGCAATTTTTAGGGTAAAAAAAGAGCCCGCAGGCTCTTTGACCATATCCCGGTCCAATCACGATCTTACCACATATAATTGCCGGTAATCAGGGAGTAAATTCCCATGACTGCCACAATCGCACAAATGATCATACGAAAAGGGCGGATGGTCGTGGTGGTCTGACTCTCCCTTGCCCATTTGATTGACAGGATCGGCTGTATCACCATGGCAAGGCAAACAAGTGTGACGATGATCGTGATAATTTGGCTCTGATTCATTTGGTCCCCCTAAAGAAGTGAACTGATCCGTGCTGCAAGAGATCCGAAAGGCACTCCCCTCTTTTAGAAGAGCCCGACGCTCACTGTGTTTCGTACCCTGCGCAGCACCATTTGCGTACCGGCGTTATCTTAGACCACATGGGGATTGAAGTCAAGAGGGTGTCGAAAGGGGGATAGTGCTGAAGTGAAAAGTTTAATTCCACTCTAAAAACCGAGTCGATGAAAGTGGCGTTTACTCTTGCAGAACAGGGGTAAATGCCATTTTGTGTTGTACAACAATGTAAATCAGTATTACACTAACTTCTATGACAGGCCTCTGTCAGCTGCGACCAAATGTTTTTTTCAGGCATGACAACGAAGCGGACTTTAGTCGGTTTTTTTCAAAAAGTAGGACTAATTTCCACTTCAAGCGATCGGTATGGAGCGCCCTGACAGCCGCCTGTTGTCATTTACTTTTTTTAAGAAGATAGGACTTGAGAATAATCTTGTCCTTTTCTATTTTTTTCGGATGCCGAAAGCATTCAGCTTTTCGTAAAGATCATGGTACATAAAATCTGCAACATCCAGAGGACTCTTTCCGCCAAGCTTTTCGACGGGAGCAGAGTCCACATGACTCAGGACGAGGTTTAAGTCATCCTGATTAGTCAGTCCGAGAGCGTTCAGGTCTGTCCCTTTGGGAAGAATGTAACGCAGTTCAATGTGTTTGTTCTCCAAAGAGCCTTTCTGTCCGGAACGCATGGGGTCACAATAGAAAAACTCGTGTTCGTCTGGCACCATCAGCATCTGTCTCCATGGATTCGGCGGCAGTAAATTCAGTTCCCCCGATCCGTCAGAAGAATGTGAACATATTTCCTGAATGTATCCCGGCCAAGAATCTTCTCCAGAAAGTCAATTCCTTCTTTCATGGAAAGAGCTGTTTTACGTTCCTGATAGATGGCAAAAAGGACCCCCGCACTCACGAATTTAAAGGTCTGGATGAACGGTCCATTGGTTTCGTCATTGTAAACGGTGTCCATCTGTGTCACGAACACATCCTGATGATCGGCAATATATTGCTCATAGTCCTTAAATGTGCGGCCATGAAGATACTTCCGGTCAATCCTTTTTCTTATATCCCCTAGATTTTTTTCTTTTGGGATTTTACGGGATACCTTGCGGCGGAGATCCATGACAGTGACACCGGCAATTTCATGGAATACATTTCCCTCTATGTAGTTATAAAGAGTTTTCTCAGAAATCCCAAGCTCAGGGTGATTGGTAACGATCTGGTAGGGGACTGCCCATGACCGAGCAACGGCTTGATGATGGCGGCCATCTCCTTTGCCTCCTGCACGGTAAGATTCACTCCTTGTCTGGAATCAATCAATGTCGTCCGGTAATCTATCTGGGCGTCTTCTGGACAGTATTGATATTTATCGAACCTACAGTGGCTCCAGTTAGAGCAGCCATTGCATGCACCGGGGAACGGTCGCGCCTTGAGCAGTGAAAAGGATCATACTCCGGACAGTCGACAGTACACTGGCGTCCAAAGACGCATCTCTTGTAATGATTACACTCCAGAGGCATCTTGCACTTATGTGTCAGCTTACGGTGGAGCTTGATTTCCTTGCCAATGGTAGATTTATCCTTTCCTATCGTCTGGGCAATAGCGGTTTTGGTGGAACCGTTTGTTATGCCGGTAAAGATGATGCGTCGTTCTTCGAGGGTTAAATGCGAAAAAGCATTTGTTATACTCATGTAGGCACCTGCCTTTCCGGCGGCTGTCAGCTACATGAACTGTAAGACAAAAAGCCACAACTGGTTAAGTGGAAAGTGGTGAAAGACTAACGTCTACTTCGTCCCCTTTAGAGTGGAATTAAACTTTTTCACTTCAGCAAAGGGGATAGTGCAATTGAATTCCTACAAAAACTTTACACTCGTCTACAACTCGTCTACAATTAGAAAACTCGCCTGCAAACCGTACAGCATTTTTCTCTTCCCCATCCTCCATCATCTTCGATATAATAACTATAAATCATGAGTCACGGGTTCGCTATAATAAACGCACAAACGCATTTCCTGCCCCGCGCGGAAAGCAATGCCCGTGTCACAGCCATCTGTCATGGTCTGTAAAAACACCAATATCGGTATCTGACAAAAATAAAGCAGCAGACCATGTTTCTGATCTACTGCTTCATGTGCATATTACAATATTAACTTGTTACTTCTGAAGCTTACTGGAAATGATTAGCTTATCAGTATCCGAGATGCACAAATTACTAAAGGCCTGATCTAACGTAACCGATGTGGTTTCCATCAGGTTCTTTACGCTCTTAACCAAAGTATCTATTCTGCTAGCTTCAGCACTCTTCTTCGATTCTTGCTCCGCATATTTTTCTTACTGATTCACACACAATATCACGTCCTTCCTCTGTCTCCTTGAAATGATGAACACCGTCGGCTAATTCTTTATAATTCATGTTTTCTGACGTCTTCGCATGAAAATCCTGAATCAGCTTACCTATTTCATCATTCCCTTTGTACATTCCGTTCACATAAATAATATGTGAACCATCATTTAAAGGTTTTCCCGTCTCTAAAACTGTTCTGTCTGCTCTATATATCGGTAATCCTTTACGGAATTTATCATGTTTATAAATAAATATCACGTAAGAATCTTTCAACACTTTGAAATCATCCGTTGCCTCAAGCATCCTTGAATCAACCATAGCACTGTGAAATCTTGCTCTTCTTACATGTGCCCCATCCGAATCACCCTGCACTTCGATATCGATTTCTTCTCCATCCTCATCAATAGCATGGACATCGAGCCTGATATCTCTGCCTCTCGCAAGCGGATTCTTTAATTCATCCTGTCCCTCAACGCTCTTAACTATAATATGGCGATTCAGTATAATCCTAAGTATAAGCTGTGTAGCAGGAATATTCTCGTCAAAAACCAATGACATTAGGTCATCATCAAACAGTGTAAGGTCATCGACAATTTTGTTTACTTGAGCTTCAGTTTGCTGCTCGGGCTGACCTTCACTATTTACAATATTTTTTTCTGCTTCCATACCTACTCCTTCAAACTAATAATACACTCTACCAAAAGCCTTACAATTAGCAAAGAGGCGATTTAATGCAAACTTTATAGGTGATAGAAGAGGTATCTTGAGGTCGCAATTTGCGACCTCAAGTCCTCCCACTTACCTTTCTGCCTGATGGCTTTTCCGTGATGGATTCCGTTCACGTTCCATGGATCTCTCCTTGGCATGAACCTCATTACTGTGCTCACGCTCTTCATTCTTCTTGTTAAAATCGATGACTTCAACGCAGGCAAGATCTCCCACCTCTTTCTGGAGCAGACCTTCCATGTCCTCTCTCTTGTCAATGAGGGCTTCCATGTCCTTCTGCCACTTCTGAGGATCTATCTTCTCGCCCTTTGGAACTACCTTTCGAAACTCCTTAAGCCGAGCAGGATATTCATCCAGCATTGATCTGTTTTCCCTGTCAAACCTCCACTTGACAAGACCTTTCAGGCTCTCGCTCTTTCTAACAACATCGAGGAACGGCTTGATACGGTCATAGGCTTCAATCTTAGCCAGCAGGCTTTTGATCTGGTTGCCATACCCAGAATACTTGGCAGCAAGCTTGTTGTAGTTCTCTATCATGACAGATGTGTAATCAATAAACTTGGCAAGACCTCTAAGCTCCATAACCTTGCGGTTATAATCGCCGCGCTCAGTGTGAATGCCTTTATTCTCCAGAGCGTTAGCTTCACTCCCAAGATGGATAGTTGGAAGAGCATCTATCCCAAGCTCCTTAAAAGAGCGATGCTCCCAAGTTTCATTCATCAAGGATATAAATCTTACGCTGCTTTGGAAGCCATTTGCCAGTTTCATCCATGGCTCTGAGAGTCATGAGACAATGGAAATGCAGATTCCTCTGACCATGCTTGTTTACGGAGTCATGGATTGCCCATTCACAACACATACCCTTGACGTACTGCCTTACAGTCTCCTTGGCGACTTTCATAAGACCAGCTATTTGGCAATGATGCTTTCATCATCCTGCAAAGCTGGGCGTTCTTATTTTTTTCCACCATTTCAACAGCGTTCCAGGGCACGTTAGGATCCTGATATTCCCTTGGGGCATTGTCTGGCAGATCTACTTCCTTGTGGACCAGATCCTCTTTTGCATCAGGGTAATATTTGTGACCGTCATATTCGCTTTCACGCTCCTCACGATCCATATAGCCCGAAGCATCTACAGCAGATCCGCCTCCCCCGCCTTTACTTCCGCCTCCTCGGCTGACGACGGATATTCGCGTGCTCAAGAACTTTGGCATCGCCCCACCTCCTCTCGGCAGCACGTAGAGCTCTCAGGGCACGATAACGGCGAAGCTCGTCGTTATCATGGACTGTGAGCGGACAATAGAGTAGGCGCTTATTTTCTGCGCCGAAGGGGAAGTGTAGCTTCCCCTTTTGGACATGCTCGGCATGGACAATGCCCTTGTTGACAGTTACTTCGTTATTGATCATACACGACCCTCCTTGTAAAAAAATGTTATTATTGTCCTGCGCAGGGCAAAGAAAAAAGGACTATTCCGTTTGTGAATAATCCTCTTTGCTTTGCTCTGTTATCATGTTTGCTTTTATTAATCGCTAATCGTAAATAATTTCATCTTTTAGAACTATATACAGCAAAATAGGTGATGTGAATATCAACGATAGCGCATATCTAGAATATCCCATTGGGCTCACAACCACAAACAAGATATTCACAACGAATGGTACAATAAATAACAAACTCTTCCCCCCAGAAATCAGTTTCCTATATATTGCATACATCGGAATCCACAGGACATATAGCGCATGCTGAAACAGCAAACTAATGAGCGGGAATGATCGTATCCAGTAGTACCAATCCGTAACAACGGAACGTTCCTCATCAGGTTTTTACATGTTTGATTTGTGTCCAAATTCCTTCAGCTGTCGGTATATGATCAAATATTCCCACATCATATCCCATCGCAAAAAACTGTCCACAAATTGGAAGAATGCCTCTAAAATATGCATCTGGATGCTTTAAACCCTGCTTAAACCACACCATTAAATAGTTAATTAGCTCTTGTTTTGAGGCATGAAGATTATATGTTGCTTTGATAGTATCTGTGGTATCAAATGTAAAATTATTCTTGAGAACATCATAATCTACTACTGCTGATATAGCTTCTATTTCTGACTGTGTTACTTCATCACCATAGTCACGGACATACCTACCAGTCTGTTGAAACAATGTACCCAACATTTCTTGCTTTCCACCCGGAAATATATTGCATACCGGATAAAGCACTTTTGTAATAAATAGCATCATCAATACAACTGCTGCAAGTGTACAACTCAGGAATTTTCTGCTATTAGCTACGTTTTTGATAACCAGTGGGATGCTTGTGAGTATCACAAGGTAAATTCCAGTATTCTGAGTAAGTGGCAAAAGAATTGATGTTATACACCACAATAATTTTTCTTTAACAGACAATGCCTCTGGTTTTAACGTCATTCTCAGATAAACCAATACAAACAACACAGACAACAAAGAATGCAATGAATTCTTTAGCATTATGCAAACATAATATGGGATTACAGGACACAGCGCAAAAAGCCACTAATGCAATGCTGACTGATTCAGAATTTCCAACCAATTCAGAAGAATACTTAATTGCAAAGCTAAAGATAATAGCTGCTAATATCATCTGCACAATTATGTACATAAAAAGTCCAACTGATGGGTTCCCCAATATGACACCTATCTTAATAAATGTACCAAAAATCAGTGTTACAAAGACAGGATGATGCGCATTATACTGCACCACCACCTCTTCTTGCCCTCCTACATATCCAAAAGGGACTGCCGATACTCCATCCATGAAGTCCAAAACCTGATTTACAGTATCATAATTTACAAGTCCTGGATTATAGGTCATCAAATACGGCAACCAGCATAAAAAAAACATAACTGGCAATATATAAAACAATTTGGGTGATTTAAGAAGGAAATCCTGTTTTACAGATAAGCAATCTAATAAACCTGTAAAGATTAGCGATACAGCAAAGCCCGACAAAAACATAAGTATCCAGCTCCTTCTCTGTAAGTAATCCCATCCAAAACAGGCGTGATTGATTACCGCTTGTGTACAGACTGCATTTATAAATGCAATAAAGCTGCAAATCATAAAACGACAAACACTTTTTCTTGATACAACCTTCATATCCGTGTACTCATCGTCCTTTTTCATACGCAATATAGTGTACTTTTTTGGCGGTGTGTTTTCTCTCCATGAAAGAATCTTTCAAAAACTCAGCAATAATCCTGTTTCTTATAGAAATGAATACACGGAAATGATATTATATAGAATGTTGAGAAAAACAAAAAAGTACACCTTCTTGCGGAAAAGTGTGCTTACAACAATGTGGTATTCTTGTAAATGCTTGCCCTATAACGATATGTTGAAGTAGGCATGTTTACTAGTCTTGCAGCCTCTTCAGTTGATATCTTGTCAGCCTTCCATTTCTGGTAGACTTCATGGAAATTCTCAGGCAACGGTTTTTGGCGGTCTCCCCAGCTTTACCCCTCTTGCCTTCGCAGCAGCAATTCCTTCAGCCTGTCTCTGATGAATTGTCTGGTACTCTGTTTCTGCCACATATGAGAGTAGTGCAAGTATCAAATCACTGATAAATGTTCCCAGCAGGCTCTTTTCACGCCTTGTATCAAGGAGAGGCATGTCAATAACTACAATGTCAGCACCTTTTTCCTTGGTGATGATACGCCACTGATCACTGAGATCATGATAGTTACGTCCCAGCCTGTCGATGGACTTGATAAATAAAACAGAATTGACATCCAGCTTTTTGAGGAGCTTCTTGTACTGTGGACGCTCAAAGTCCTTCCCTGACAGCTTGTCCAAATAGATGTTGCTCTGGGGAACTCCCATCTCCATCAATGCAAGGATCTGTCTGTCCTCGTTCTGCTCCCTTGTTGAAACCCTTGCATACCCATAAATCTTTTCGTTTTCGCTCATGTGAAACCTCCTATTACTGTTTGTTACGGCTGTTATTCATATCAGCCATTTGTGATCTGATCTGATCCCTTCTTGCCTGTGTTATTCTTCTGGGCTTGCGATAACTAACGTACTGTTTTTGGCATGGAATAGGTCTTGTCGATATCAGTTTCCTTGATGCATCTGTACACATCAGTTAATAGGGTATATCTTTATTCTCTTTTTTTCTTTGGTTCTTTCTTTTTCTCTTCTTTCTAGGGGAAGAAGGAAGAAAAGAGAAGGGAGGAGAAGAGAAGGAAAACCATGCCTCGGTATCTGCTGTGACAATGCAAAAATAAAAAAACGTCAATGAATCAATCTCCATTAACGCTTTTTTTAAAGTCCGTTCTCACGGTAATTACTGTATGAAATTAGCATAAATAGGTACTATTCTACCTAGCTTCTACCTGCTATCTGGATTATGCTTTTTCCTTTCGTTTTTTTATTGTTCCATCAAACTTGGCATAAAGTGTTCTATTTCAAGAAAGAGGATTCCACCTTGGAAGAGGATTTCTTTATCCGTTCAACAGCTTCCCTGATTCCTGTTGAGGTAAAGGCAAAAAGTGGTCGTGCAAAATCATGGAAGCGGTAGAAGCCATGATTCAAGGTTTATGATTTTTCCTGTAGATGCTTCATAGCTATAATATTCTCTTTGGTCGGATCTATTTCCGATTCATTGATTCTTTCCACTACTTTCCTCTAGAATATTAAGCAGTTCACGAGGCGTTACGATAAATGGCTCACGAGGAAAGTGCTTAATGTTTCCCGTAACCAGATAGGCAGCATCGTCTCGGCTAGAAAGCATTGCCGATACCAGTACGTTTGTATCGATTACCGCATAGCAGATCATTTCTCCGCCTCCTCACGGTACTGCCGGATTTCTTCATTAATCTCGTCCATAGTCATATTCGATATGCCATTTTTCCCTGGCCTGGGCACGTAGGGCAGAAAACGCCTGCATAGCCCCTTCCCTTGTGACTACAGCCTGGGAGAAAAATTTCAAAAGGAATTCTCCGCTCCCGCACGACGGCCCGTGCAAAGACATTAATTGCCGTTGTCGTATTCATACCAAAATCCTGGCAGAGACTGTCGAACTCCCGCTTGAGTGCTTCATCCATTCGAACGCTGAATGTTGCTTGTGCCATTCGATCCACCTCCTTTTTTATCTCCTTTTCACCACTCCTTTTTATACTATATGCGTATTGGTTCTTAAAAACAATATATCGAACCAATCAGGTTCGATTTTCAACGGAAATATGTGCAGAAACGTAGTCATGGGTGCAAGCACGACGGCCCGTGCAAAAGCATTAATTGCAGTTGTCGTATTCATCCCAAAATCCTGGAAGAGACTGTCAAGAACCCCTCATCCTCACCAATTATACGCAATTCCACCTCTCCACTTATTGATAATTCGATGCTTTGTAGGGCTCTGCCCCTGCACCCCGTCCTCCTCCAAGGAACTGAAAGGGTAATTATTTATTTTAAGAGCAAAGCAGAGAATACGGGTATTCCGTATCAGACCTTAATCAATCTGTATCTAAAGGATTGCGTAGCAAATAATCGCAATCTTGAAATATCGTGGAAGTAAGCACGGATACGTAATCAGGGGGCAGAGCCCCCGCAAGTTAGCAGGAGAAGTCTTTTCCTCCGAAAGCACTTATGAAACCTCTTTTATCAAAATCGTCGATAAAATCAATCCAGTCAGCGACGCTCTCACAGTACTCCGGGTCGGATGAGACAAGGATGACCGCTGTTCCTATCTCTGTAAAACGCTTTAGAAAGGCCTTCATCAAATAAACGCCGTAGGTGTCACAATTTTTGAAAGGATGACCTACCACCAAAAACTTTCGGCTTAAATACCAGCCACCGATTCATCAGGATGATCATTTGCCTGTTCACATCTTCTCTTCCGATGCACCGACTGGCAACAAAGCTTCCGTATGGTATCTCGCTACATAATACATCCCCCATTGATTTTTCCAAATCTAAAATAAGTAAGAGCCGAAATCCCGCCGTCTAAGGGTATCATCAAGTTATCACGAACCGTCATCTTGCCAAAAAAATCTCATGATCCAGTTCCGATATTTTTGATCGAAACGATCTTCTTTTGAATAAAATCCCTCATATTTCTTCCGTGAAATGGAACACCGTTTAATTGGTAAAGCAACATCCTTGCGTACTCTTCGGCCACACAGAACCTCAAAAAAATCATCCGATGATTGCGTACCTTCAATGATATAGGCGTGAATTTGTCCCCCGGTAAAGGGAAAAAAACCTTTTTCCCTGCCGGAATTCGCCCATAATTTGACATCATAGAGATTATTGGACGAAGCGCACCTGTTTAGGCGGTAATCTTCATCTTTTTCCATAGAATCCATCTTCTGACGAAGCGTATTTCCTAAGACAAAATCCTGTTCGCTTTCCTGATTTAAGGAGATTTTGGTGCATTTTTTTCACCACTCTTCCTCTTCGTAAAATCAGATATTCATTACAAACATGTCGAATGACGTCGTTTTTGTGAAACGATAGCAAGATTCCCTTTCCTGCCTGCGCTGTTTTATTCAATAACCCTCTATAGGTTTCCAAATCCGAACCAGTAAGCCCATAGCCCGCATCCTCAATCACAATGATTTCCTTCGGGTCTCTAGCCGCTTTCATGAATCTTACCGCTCGATCTTCCATAGCGGTTAAATCTCTCATTTTCTTACGTACGTCAATGGAAAAAAGAAAGCAAGGCAGTCCTCCCTTGCCTTGTTGATCATTTCGTTTCTACACTTCTTGTTCAAAAAGAAGCTTGTATTTCCCAGCTGTAAAAACTCATATACCGACCAGTCCAAGTCAAGGGGAAGATCGAAATCCAGAAAGCTGATTTTTCTTCTCCAATTCCACCGGATGATCGATCCTCAGATTTTTTTGAAATACACGGCAGCACACGCCCATTTAGCTTCTAAATTCCCCTTCAAAGCCTGAATAATCGCCATTTTCCCGCTACGATTCAGGCCTTCCAATCCCAAAATTTGCCGGCTGCATAATGACAAAGAGAAATAATTCAATTTCCCGTAAACACTGTCTTCTATGTTTAAATGATTAATCCTTAGTAAGATCCTGTTCATTCCTCTCTCCGTGATTATCAATGGGCAAAACGATTTCTACGTCTGTTCCATGTCCTTCGGAGCTATATACATTCAATCCATATTTTTTTCCATATAAGAGAATAATACGTTTATTGATATTGGGTAAAAGCAATTCCGGTACCGTGCTGCATTCCCGACGGATCTTTTTTTCCGAAGCATACTCAAATCATCCGAATGAATTTTTCGCATTCAGTGCATCCAGTTCCTCAAGACTCATCCCAACGCCGTTATCCGAAACGGTGATGAGCAAAACATCAGCCACCGTGATATCAATGGTGACATTCGCATTTTCGAGAACATCATCCAGCCCATGAACGATTGCATTCTCCACCACCGGTTGAAGAATCAATCTCGGTATAAAAAAATCAAAGATTCGCTTATCTTCTTCATCCACGACAATGCTTAGTTGAAATCGATCATGAAAACGATAACGCTGAATCTTCATATAATCATTGATATTCTTTAATTCATCTCGTATATGTACCAGGCTCCCCTTCCCGCTGATGCTGTACCGAAAGAAAGAGGAAAGTGTCCCGATCACGTCCGAAACATCTCGGATATCGTGCTGCATGGCCATTCCCCTAATCGTATCCAGCGTGTTATACAGGAAATGAGGATTGATTTGTGTCTGCAGCGCCGTCAGCTGAGATTGTTTATCAAAGATTTCAGCGTTATTTTTTTCTGGTTTTCAACTCTAAACACTCATGGATGAAAACAGCCAGATTTTTTCCAAATACTTCTCTTGAGAGCTTATGGATTTGATGATCAAACTCCGCTTCCTCCCCCATCAAGGTCTTTCTGATGCTTAGGAAAGGTTCCATGATCGATTTCCAATAGAGATAGAGAATTCCTCCTGGAAACAAAAAGAAGCAGAAACAAAACCGGGGATCATTTTTGCCCGATCAGGAATGCGGCATCCATTCCCAAATTGATCCACAATAGCAAGAAGATAAGGTTTATCACGATCATTTTTTCCCCCGCTTATTCCTGCGCATCTATGCACGCAATTGTCGATATACGATCGGCTTGACTCCAATTGTTTTTTTGAATAACTGGCTAAAATATTTCGGATCCGAATAGCCAACCCCTTTCCGCAATGGATGCGATTGTTTCATTCGATTCCACAAGCAATTTCTTCGCGTGGTGCATCCGAATCTCTGTAATATATGCGCTGAAATTCTTGTTCGTTTCCTTTTTAAATAAATCACTTAAATAATCGGGATTCATTTCCAGCATCGCCGACATATCATCCAGCGTAATTTTATCTGCAAAATGTGTCTCACAATAATTCTCGATAAATCGAATGGGCTTGCTGGATCTCCTTTGTGCCATTTCACTCGATTCCCTCATGCAATCCCTGAAAGGTTCCGGTTAATAACTGGGATAATTGCGAGAACCGATTGCAATGCTCCAAAGAATCTAAAACATTCTGCTTTTTTTCTTCTCGTTCCGCAATTTCAATCGAGTCAAAAAGACATCCGCCATCTTCTTTTGCCGCATGATAAATCCGAACAGCATCCTGCTTCGTGGGACGCACCGGAGAAAAATAATCTCGTACCATACTCTCCATCGTATGATACTGGTACGTCGGCGTATCACGCCGAATGACCGTAATGACATGGTCCAACTGCTCCTGTTCCTCCCGGTCAATCTCACTTTGTTCCACGCAATCATAAAAGATCAACCTGGATGTGCCATAGGTCAATCGGTAATACAGTGAATCGCAGGACTCTACAATGGAACGGCTGATCTCATCGGCATGATCTGTTTCTTCTCCTATTCCAATGGTCACGACGTATTGCCCTACCGATATCATCAGCTCTTGAAGCATCGTGAGAAGGGAATTCAGTAAAGAATTCACTCTCCTCTCTCCCTTGTGTGATACCCTAAGAGACAGCTTAATCGCAACTTGCTTTTCACATAATTCAAGTCTGAACCGCTTAATTGCATGAAATGACTCTCCGCCAATTGAATCACCCGGTTCATGACGAGTTCATCTTGCCTGGCATCTGTCTGCAAAAAATTCAGATAATCCAGCTTTTATGCTGATTGCCCGATAAAGATGGTCTTCATCGACAAAAAGGGTAACTCTCCATTCCCTCCCTCTATGTGTAAGCACATTTTTTTCAAATAATTGCGTTTGATTTGCTTCTCTCTTTCCTCCACCTGCAACAGCAAATCTTCCTTCTTATCCAATGTGTTCTGCTGGTCTTTCTTCTCAATCGCCGCCTGAATGGTTGCATTCAACTCCATTTCCTGGATGGGCTTCAGCAAATAACTGTCCACCCCATAGCCAATCGCCCTATGTGCATAGTCAAATTCTTTATACCCGCTAATTATAATGAACCGAATATCATACCCACGCTCTTTACAGGCTGCAATCAATCCCAGCCCGTCCAATTTAGGCATTTTTATGTCTGTCAGGACGATATCCGGTGCTTTCTCGCCAATGACCTGCAGTGCAGTCTCCCCATTTTCCAATACGCCAACCAGTTCTATATGCAGCTCCTGCCAATGGATTAATTTTTTTGAATCAGAATACCGATATTTCTCTCATCTTCTACAATGAGAACTTTATGAATTCTCCTGCCCATATCCCTACCTCCCCAATGCCATTTATGATATCATATTGTAAGTATTACCTGAATTTTTTTATTCTAAATTCAACTTTGTATTGGTAAAATTCACCCAAGATCTAACCACCCCTGCGAGGAAAAAAATGGATCCTATTTTTCCACGAATACTTTTTCTGTCACGGATCGGACACAAAGAGAAAAAAATCTTCATTAAACTGCAAACCTCCTCCTCCGGCTACGAGACGGTTTCCCATCTAAGACAGCTTCGATATCAGCAGCATAAGCCTTTCGAAGATCGCTTTATTCATGCCATTTTGCAATTACTCTATCTTGCAGACTCCTTTGTGCCTGCCCATCGGTCTGAGAAGGCTCTAAAAGAAATACAGATTGCCGAAGAAAAATTGGCTTTACCTCAATATCATCTTGCATCGGATTTAGAAAAGGAATTTTTTTCTGCTGGAATATGAAAAATAGCATTCGGCTCTTCTCTCAGCTTAGCCTTAAAGATGATCATTATTCCAGAGGCATATTTGGTTTTTATCGTCTATCCGACTCTCAAATCAAAAAAACAAGCTCACAAACGACTTGCAAAAAGCTTTTCAAACTGCCCCTCGGCTTGTGCATCATGAAGAACTCTTTCTTCCTCTTGCAGGTCTTGCTCATCAGGTATGTGAAAAGGCCCCATGATTCTTTCCACCATGAGGCCTCACCATTCTATTTACAACAGTTCCATGATACCATCCGCCATCGCACAGAGCAGGATACAGCAGGAGGTAGCCCCCGCATCCAGCACCCCGCGAGACCGCTCTCCCAGTCGTGCGGAACGCCCGAACTTTGCGATCATATCCTTCGTGGAATCTCTTCCCTTGATCGCTGCCTCTTTCATTTTGGGCAGTGCAGTCTCATAGGTTTCTCCTTGATCCGCTGCCTGTTTGATCGTTTCTGCAGCAGGAGACAGGGTATCTACAAGCGTTTTATCCCCCACCTTCGCATCTACAATATCCATTAAACCTGCCAGTCCCGCCTGTAGCATATTGCTGAAATCGGTTAAGGTAATTTCCACCTGATCCTTTTCCCGCCTCTGACATCTCCATAAAAAAATCGTTCCATAGATCGGCCCCATCGAGCCTCCTATTTCGTTTAACAGGATTTCCCCAGCTCCCCCAGACCCTCCGTAAAACTATAGTTTTGATCTGCATACCGATCTTTGAAAACCGTAAAGCCTTTATTCATATTCATGCCATGATCCCCATCTCCGATTAATCCATCCACCTCTCCGAGATAGGCCTTATTCTCTTGAATGGCTTGCACCATCTTGATTAAGATCGGTTTGCCGTCTGCATTTAAGACCGGTTTGCCGTCTGCATTTTTTTGAAACTCTTCATCCCTTCTCCGCCTTTTTATCTTTGTTTGAACCCCATACTGTAAGCAGGTGCATCCATCAGCTTTTTTTCAACTCCTCATCCAGCTTCATCATAGTAAGGGTGACTCCCATCATCTCTAAGGATGTAAAATAATTTCCCACATAGGATCTATGAATGGTGATCCCCTTTTCCCTAAGAAGCTTGTCCACCTCGTTATAATAGACATACAGTTCCTGCACCGGAGTGGCTCCCAGTCCCGAAACCAATACATCTACCTCATCCCCTCTCTCAAAAGGGTAATCCGGAAGGATAATATTCAGCATCTCCTCCGCCATTTGCGCTGCGGATGCCAGAGGGACCACCTTGATTCCCGGTTCCCCGTGGTGCCCGATTCCTAATTCCATTGTTCCCTCTGCAATCTCAAAATTCGGATGCCCTACTGCCGGAAGCGTGCATGGTTTCAACCCGATCCCCACAGAGCGGGTATGATCAATCGCTTTTTGTGCTACACGGATCACCTCGTCCAGATCGGCCCCCTCTGCTGCCATGGCTCCGCCACACTTCCACATAAAGATCTCTCCCGCCACCCCTCTGCGTTTATCCGGCGTTTCCTTGGGAGCAGAGGCAACATCGTCATTGGCAACCACTGTTTTGATCGTGATCCCTCTTTTTTGTGCCATCTTAATGGCCATCTTCACATTCATATTGTCACCTGAATAATTACCATACAGGCAGGCGACACCTTTTCCCTGATCCGCGGCCACTGCAGCATCTAAGAAAGCATTTGCTGTCGGTGAGGAAAAGATTTCCCCGATGGCAACCGCATCGCAAAGTCCTTCTCCTACATATCCGACAAAGGCAGGCTTATGTCCCGAACCTCCCCCTGTAATCACTCCTACTTTATGACTTGCAATCTCCTTTTGCCTTCACGACACGAGGATTTTTCCGTGAAGGAAACGATATCGCTATGTGCCTTCACGAACCCTTGCGTGCATTCGTCTACGATATCATCTGCATTGTTTAAAAATTCTTTTGCATTGTTCTTCTCCTATTCGTAAACCGTTACCGCCAATGGTCAATCGGTTTACTGTATTGTAAAACCACCATCTACCAGCAGATTATGCCCGGTAATCATCCCGGCCGCCTTGCTGCAGAGGAAAGCAATGACAGCTGCAATTTCATCCGGCTCTGCAAAACGTTCTCCCGGAATGGTTTTCTTAAAGGCTTCTCCCACCGGTCCATCCCACGCCTTATGCCCCAGTTCTGTAAGAACCACTGTGGGAGAAACCGCATTGACACGTATTCCGTATTTTCCCCACTCCTTTGCCAGAACCTTGGTCATGGCAATAATGCCTCCCTTGGCTGCACAATATGCCACATGCTTATCTAGTGCAATCACTCCGGCTTGAGAGGCCATATTCACGATACAACCCCCGCCTATTTTTATTTTTCTATCCAGTATTTCCCGATCGCCTGTGCCATAAAAAAAGCAAGCAGACAAATTGATATCCATCGTCCGATTCCAATCCGTTTCACTAAGGCTTTCTGCATTGTCCAGTGCTACAATTCCCGCGCAATTCACGAGAATATCCACGCGCCCAAAGGTTTCACAGGCTTTTTCGATTACCTTTTTCGGATAATCATGGTCACAGACATTTCCAATCACATATTCCGTATGGTCCCCAATGGATCCGGCTATCGTTTCGAGGTTTGGATTCAGATCCGCCAGAACCACATTGACCTTCTTTTTCGTGAAAGAATTTTTGCTGTTTCATATCCGATTCCGGCTGCGCCTCCGGTAATCACTGCCGTTTTTCCTTCTAATGAGAAATCAAAATCCACTCCTGCATAAGGTAACATCCTAGTCTCTCCTTTTATTAAGAAAAGAGGGGAAGCAATGCCAATTCCTTCTCTTCCCCTCCATTGACACGCTGCGATGAAAATGATGGATCAATATCTGTTTTGATAATCTTTGTAGTTCTTAGGCGTAATCATTTCGAACGGAATCCACTCCTCTTTTTCAAACTTCTCACCTTTCACTGCTTTCACCGCCGTTTCCAAAGCTCCCGAAATTTGTCCCTCCGCATTCTGAAAATCCGAGGCAATCATTTTTCCATTTCCAACTGCACTTACTGCATCCGTAATCCCATCTATGCCAATACACGGAATGTCCATTCCGGCCGCCTCAATGGCTTCGCGAGCACCAAGTGCCATTTCGTCATTCTCCGCAACCACCGCATCAATTTTATCTCCGTGTGTCGTGATCCATGTCTCCATTAAGGTCATTGCCTCGGAACGCGACCAGTTCGCCGTATTCTGTGCAAGAATTTGAATCTTCGGATAATCTCTAAGCACATTATTGATTCCTTCGATACGCTGAAGCTGTGCCGACTGTCCCATGGGTCCTTCAATGACTACAATGTTAAATGCATCTTTATTCATATACTGAATCATATATTTCATGATTTCTTCGCCGGCAGACACGTCCTGGGATCCACAGTAACCCGTCAGCTTATCATTGTTTACCATAGTATTTACTCCGACAATCGGAATCCCTGCCTTCACCGCCGCATTCACGCATGCAGAGCAGGCATCCGCATCCTGCGGGTTGAGGATAATTGCATCCACGCCGTCTGCAATCATGGTTTCTACCTGATCCAGCTGTGTAGCTGCATCATTATTTCCGTCATACGACTTGTAATTCACTCCATTGTTTTTTTGCCCACTTTTTGGCAGCATTGTCCATCCTCATACAGAATTCCGTCTGAAGGGTATAATAGGTTGCACCGATTTTTCATCCCCTTGGCCTCCGGTACTACATCGTCGGGCGAAGCCACTTTCCCTGTGCTACTTGCTGTGTCCTCTCCTTTCCCGGCTTTGTTTTCGCCATCCTCCGAGGACGCACTCGATGCAACAGCCTGCGTGCTTGCTACAGCCGCCGATTTCGTTTCTGCGCTATCTCCCGCTTGTTGCGTATTTCCACAAGCTCCGACGCCGAGGGACATGGCAATCACCAGACCAACAGCCATACACTTTTTTTCAAGCTCCCCAGTTTCATGTAAACCTCCTTCGTAAATAAAATTGATATAGTTACCTCAATGCTCTGTGCACAGCATATGATTCGATTGGTTGATACATCCTCTCACCTTTGCTCATTCCGATCCTCAATCCTGGCTAAGACCATCCAGCATCACTGCTCCGATTACCACAAAGCCCTTCACCAGCAGTTGATAATAGGCATTCACCCCCAGCATATCCAATCCGTTCGAAAGAAATTGCATGATCAGAATACCTACGATGGTCCCCCAAAGTCTTCCCTTTCCACCTGTCAGAGAGGTGCCTCCAATCACCACTGCTGCAATTGCATCCGTTTCATATCCCTTCCCTGTGGAAGTCACCCCGGAAGTTACGCGAGCAGTCGTAATAATTCCCCGCAAAAGCCGAGAGTACGCCTGCAATGACATAGACAGAACCAATAATTTTTTTGGTGTCGATTCCCGAAACGTGTGCGGCATTCAGATTTCCTCCCACCGCAAAGATATATCGTCCGTATCTCGTTTTGTAGAGCAGTGCGAAACAGACCAGAAGCACGACACTCATCATCATGATCGGGATCGGAATCATGCCCAAATTTCCTCCGCCCATCTTCTTGAATCCTTCCGACAGGTTGGGAATGGGTTTGGCGTCTGTGAGCAGGAAGGTAAGACCGGAGGCGATGCTCATAGAACCCAATGTTCCTACAAAAAGCAGGTACCTTCAGGTAGGCAATGATCCAGCCATTGAAAAGCCCGAATCCCAGTCCGATCAGTAAACCAATCAGAACGGCAACAATCGGAGGATATCCCTTTGCTGCCTGTGCAAAATAAGCCGAATACATCCCTGCACATCCCATGACAGCACCGACTGACAAATCAATTCCTCCCGTTAATATCACAAAGGTCATTCCGATCGCCAACAGCCCGTTAATGGATGCAATTCGGATGACATTCCTCAAGTTGGCAGCACTGATAAAACGCGGTCTCAGCACGGAGATTACAACAACCAGCAACAGAAGCCCAATCAATGAACCATACATGGACACGAACTGTTTTTTTGTCACTTTTTTCATTCTGAAATCGTTTATTCTGTTTCATGCTATTCCTCTCCGCTCCCCTTCTGCATGTATTTGAACTGCAGCGTTGCCAACCTTTCCTCACTGAACTCCTCTTTGCGAATCTCTCCACTGACGCGATGATTGCTGAGAACAAGAATCCGATCCGACATTCCCATCGCCTCCGGCATCTCAGAAGAGATCATGATGATTGCGTTGCCTTTTACTTACAAAGTCGCACATGATTTTTATAGATTTCCGCCTTGGCTCCTACATCAATCCCTCTTGTGGGTTCATCGAAAATCAAAAATCATCGGCCTGGCGATCATCCATTTTGCTATGACCACCTTCTGCTGATTCCCCCGAAAGCGACTTGACCGACTGTGCTTTTTCTGGCGACTTTAATATTCAGATTTGCGATCTGCTCTTCCACTACCTTGCTTTCTCTATCTCGTAAAAGAAACCCTTTTTCTGCGAATTGTGCGAGTGCGGCAATCGTGATATTCTTTTCCACACTCATGGGCAGAATCAGACCCTCGCCTTTTCTGTCTTCTGTTACATAAGCAAGGCCATGATTCATCGCCTCTCTGGGATTCCGAAAAACCACTTTCTTTCCTTTGAGTAAAATATCGCCGGAATCCGGCTGCGTAATTCCGAACAAAGATCTCATGATCTCCGTCCTGCCAGCTCCCACGAGGCCGACCATCCCCAGGATTTCACCCCGATGGAGATGAAAACTCACATCTTCATACTGCCCTTTTTAAGGTTAGATTTTTTTACTGAAAGAATCTCTTCGCCAATCTTTACATTCATCTTGGGGAACTGCTCTCCCAGATCCCTGCCGACCATTTTTCGAATCAGATCCTCTTCCGTAATCTTTTCGCTTTCATAGGTTCCGATCATACATCCGTCACGCAGCACAGAGATTTCATCCGCGATCTGAAAGATCTCGTCCATCTTATGAGAAATATAGATGATTCCGACATTCTGGCTTTTTAATTTCCCTATCAGTTGAAAGAGACGCTCTGCCTCCTGATTGGTAATCGATGAGGTGGGTTCATCCATGATCACCACCTTGGCGTCCTGCGATACTGCCTTTGCAATCTCCACCATCTGCTGATCCGCCACCCGCAACTTTTTCATCCTTTGCCTCGGATCAAGAGAAACGCCGATGCTTTCTAATAATTCTTTTGTCCGACCATACAACTGCCTAAAATCTACGAGACCATATTTACCGGGCTCTCTGCCAAGAAAGATATTTTTCAGCTACCGACATTTCCAGCTCTGTGGAAAGTTCCTGATGAATCATAGAAATCCCTAAATGGCGGGCCACCGTCGGGTTCTCTACCCGCACTTCGCTCCCATTCATCGATACACTTCCGGAGGATGCCTGATATACCCCTGCCAGGATCTTCATCAAGGTGGATTTACCTGCCCCGTTTTCTCCCATTAAGGCATGGACGGTTCCTGCTTTGAGCGAAAAATCAACCCCATGCAAAACTTCATTCCCGTAGAAGTCTTTATGAATCTTCTTCATTTCGATCAAGTTCAATTTACTTTCCACCTTCCCTAAATGCGTTTTCTGTCATATTCCTTGAACCTGTTCACCTTCTCCTGAGAGGAACATCCGGGAACAAAGCAGTTGGTCAGGAAGGCATCCACAATCAATTTCCGAACTGCGCTTCCCGTTGTAAAGGCGCCCATGCACAGGATATTGGCATCATTGCTCAATCTCGCCCGCTGAGCGGAATACACATCCGCGCAAAGAGCTGCATATACGCCTCTCACCTTATTTGCCGCAATCGAAACGCCGAGTCCTGTACCGCACATTAGGATTCCGCAATCAAAGCTGCCATCCGCCACCAATTCTCCCACCTTGATCGCAACATTGGCATAAATGGGATCTTCACTCCCGCAGTCCGTGACCTCCCCATAACCTTTTTTTCGATGATGTATTGACACAGTTCGCGCTTTTCTGCCTCCGCATTGGGATCGCAGCCGATTACAATTCTCACGATACCCCCTCCTCCTCATGATCGATCTTCCGACCTACCTACCCAAGACCTGTTTCTATCGTAAAGAAAGCCCGCCCTTCCTACAATGTGACAAATCTTTGAAAAGGTGGGGGATTCTTAGATTACGTCTCCTTTTTTTCATCTCTTGACAGACCAGAGCTTACACCCCCGTCGATTACCTGTCGGAAGCTCTGAATGACACAAAAAGATGCATTTCCCGCCATGCGATGTTTCCGCATGATGGGAAATGCAACCATGAAAATCCGTTATTCAGGTACTATCCTCCCTTTTACAGTAGGTTATCCTGTCCTGTAAGATCAGAGAGAACATCACCGTCCGATTACATGAGTCTGTTGACTTCATCCGCCACGAATTGCACCTTGGGACCGATGACAACCTGTACGGAAGTCTTGCTGGGTCGGATGATACCGGCAACTCCGGCGGATTTGATTTTCTTCTCGTCGACAGCCGTGTAATCCTTGACTTCCACTCTCAGTCGGGTGATGCAATTGTCCACAGAGGAAACATTCTCTTTTCCGCCAAGGCCTTCCAGAATGATTTTTGCAACCTCGGTGAAGTCGCCGTTGGCAAGTACCGCCTTCATTTCCTCGGCATTATCGGCATCATCCTCTCTGCCGGGGGTCTTGAGGTCAAACTTCACAATGGCAAAGCGGAAGACGGCATAGAAGACGACAGCTGCCAGGATGCCCAGCGGAATGATGAGAATGGTTTTTTGTGCCAGAGGAAGATGCGAGCTGAAAATCAGGTCGGTCAGTCCTGCGGAGAAGGCGAAGCCTGCACGGAAGCCCGATGCAACGGTGAGGATAGTAAAAATGCCATAGAGTAAAGCATAGACAAGGTAAAGTCCCGGAGCAAGGAACATAAAGGCAAATTCAAAGGGCTCGGTCACACCGCAGATAAAGGCACAGATGGCAGCCGCTCCCAGAAGGGATGCCGCATATTTTCTCTTTTCGGGCTTGGCGGAGCGAATCATAGCAAAGGCTGCTGCCGGCAGACCGAACATCATGCAGGGGAAGAAGCCGGACATATACATGCCCGTTACGCCGGGCTTTCCGGTATTGCCCCAGAAATTTCCGAGGTCATTGATATTTGCCGCATCAAACCAGAAAACGGAATTCAGCGCATGGTGCAGACCGAACGGAATCAGCAAGCGGTTGAAGAACGCATAGATACCCGCGCCCACAGCACCGAGTTTGACAACAGATACACCGAACATGACCAGTCCTCCATAGATGAAGGGCCAGATGAAGAAGAGGATTCCCGCTACCACCACGGAAACCACAGAAGTCACAATGGCGACGGAGCGCTTGCCGGAGAAGAAGGCAAGTGCATCGGGAAGTTTGGTATTCTTAAACTTATTGTAGCAGGTCGAGCCGATGAGACCCGCCAGAATACCGATGAACTGGTTGCTGATTTTATTGAAGGCGGGGTTGGCATCGGCCTGCGTCATCACCGAAATCGTTCCGGGAGCCAGGAGGGTGGTAATCATCAGCCAGGAGACAAGGCCGGCAAGGCCTGCAGTGCCGTCTTTATCGTCCGCCATACCGACGGCAACGCCGATGGCAAAGAGCCAGGACATGTTGTCAATTAAAGCGGCGCCGGCTTTGATTAAAAAGAAACCGATAATGCCGAGGGTGCCGGTAATGTCGCCACCCCTGCATGACGTTCGGTGACAGGGCATAGCCGATTCCCATCAGTATCCCGGCAACGGGAAGGCAGGCAACGGGCAGCATCAAGGAGCGGCCAAGCTTTTTGCAAATACTTCATCATGATCGTGTTTCCCCTTTCTTGTAAATACCAGGTTGTTTTTGGTTCAAGTCTGAATATTGGTCTTAAAAATTTTCTTTCAGGAAAGCTTCCAGCGCATCCGCGGCTTCTTCTTCATCCTCGCCGTCAACGGAAAGCACAATGCCATCTCCCTGCTTTACACCAAGAGCCATCACCGCCATCAGTCTTTTCAGATCGGCTTCACTTCCGCGTTGTTCATGCAGGATTTTTGATATTGCTCTTAAAAAGATGCCGCTTTTTTTGACCAGAAGACCTGCCGGTCTTGCGTGAATACCGGCTTCCGCCGTCACGGTATAATTGATTTTCTTCATACACTCCTCCTTTCTTAGAAATTCCTTCCGACCCTTCCAGATAAAAACATCCCCCTTTCTTATAGCGTCCTTACCGCTTTTCTAAGCAAAAAGCACCTTGGCAGGAGAAACCGAGAGTTCATCGATTCCCATGTCTACAAAGGTCTTTTGTAAGTTCCAAATCACCTGCCAGTTCCCCGCAGATGCCGACCCAGATCCCGTTTTTGATGCGCATTTTTGCAAGCCATCTCAATCAGCATCAGCACCCCTCTGTGATGCGGGTTGTAAAACCCGGAGAGCTTCTCATTCTGTCTGTCGATGGCAAGGGTGTACTGTGTCAGGTCGTTGGTTCCCACACTAAAAATCGACCTCTTTTGCGAGTTCATCACTGATCAGTGCCGCAGCAGGCGTCTCGATCATAATCCCCAATTCCGGATTCCCGACGGGGATTCTTTCAGAAATCAGTTCTTCTCTGACTTCTCTGACAATCTCTTTGATGCGCCGGACTTCTTCGACGGAGGTGATCATCGGAAACATCACTCCCACATTGCCGAAAGCGGACGCCCGGTAAATGGCGCGCAGCTGTGTCCGAAAGATTTCCGGCTGATGTAAACAGATGCGGATGGCCCCTGAAGCCGAGCGCCGGATTTTCTTCTTCCTGCAGTCCCAGATAGTCCACCCTTTTGTCTGCGCCGATATCGAGCGTTCGGATAATCACCTGTCTGCCCGCCATCCGCTCGACGACCTCCTTGTAATGGGCAAACTGCTCTTCCTCCGAAGGTGCTTCCTGTCTTCCCAGATAGAAGAATTCACTGCGGAAAAGCCCGATCCCGCCGGCATCATTTTCCAGGACGCTCTCGACATCCTCCCTACCGCCGATATTGGCAAAAATCCTGATTGTTCTGCCGTCCGTCGTGATATTTTTCCTTGCCCTTCAGTGCATCCAGCGCCTGACGGTCGAGGTTCCGCTGCTTGATGAATGCCGCAATGCTCTGCATCGTTTGTTCATCCGGATCGACATAAAACCTGCCGCTTACGGCGTCTACCGCTGCCTCTCTCCCGTCAAAAAAACATCCAGGCTTTCCGGGGAAAAAAATTCACATTGACGATTGCCGGGATATTGAGGCTTCTGGCAAGGATGGCGGTATGCGAATTGGAAGAACCCTTTTCGCGTCACAAAGGCCAGAACCTTTGATGGATCCAGATGGATGGCTTCGCTGGGGGTCAGGTCATCTGCCAGAATGATGACGGCGTCGGCGCTTTCCAGGCACTTTTCAGACGTTCCGGTGAGTTTTCGGATGACTCTTTTGGAGACATCTAACACATCAATCGACCTCGCCTTCATGTATTCGTCATCCATCTCGGCAAAGGTACCGGAAAAAGCTCCGCCGTTACAAAAACGGAATATTCCGCCGTCAGTTTTTTTCTTTTTTTGATCAAACGCTCGATGCTTTCGAGGTAGTCCAAATCCTCCAGCATCATTTGATGGATCTCGAAAATCCGGGCGTTTTTCTTCACCGACCTGTACGACGGCATCCTGATAAAGCTGCTCCAGCTCCTCCTTTGCCAGCGCAAGGGCCGCCTGCAGTCTTTTTGAATTCGCCATCCGCATCGGCGACAACCTTTTTTTCCGGTGCGCCTTCTTCCTTTCCGAAGGCGAAGATTTTTCCCTATCACCGCGCCTCCGGATACCCCCGCTTCCACTAAACGTTTCCATTCTTTCCCCGATTATTTAAGGAATTTCATGACGACATCTCCCGGATGGACGAAAGCCGGGTCCGAATAGACAATTTTTTTGCACGCTTCCGGATTGCAAATGATGAGCGGAGACTCCAGCCGGTAGCCGGCCTGTCTGATTTTTTTCAAAGTCAGCCACAAGAAGCAGATCGCCTGCCTGAACCTCCTCTCCCGTTTGCACCTTGACCGCAAAGCCCTCCCCCTTGAGGTTGACCGTATCCAAACCGATGTGGATCAGTAGATCGATCCCGTCCTTCGTGGTCAGACCGATGGCATGTGCAGTGGGAAATACGGTGGTAATCGTCCCCGATGCGGGCGCATAGATCTCGTTTCCCTCCGGGAGGATGGCAACCCCTTTCCCAATCATTTCCTCTCGGAAGGTGTCATCCGGCACATCCTTGATGCGGATGAGACGTCCCTTCATAGGAGAGACGATTTCAAACTCTTTTTTTCTTAAAAAAACATGGTGAACTCCTTTCAAAAAAATCCCGCCCGCACCGGTTCATCGGACGTTCTATTCCAGTAAATCCCTGCATTCTTTTGATTCGAAGTGCAAAATAAAGCATTTCTTCTTCGGACAAATGGCATTGATACTCCGCAGCCACAAAATCACCGATCCGCACAGCCGTTTCCCATTCTTCCGTATAGTTTTCTTTCACAAAAAGCTGCAGCCTTTCGTCCCCCTTCTCCTTCATGGGCGGTGCCATCAGGAGTCTGTAACTGAGGAGCTTGATCTCCGTTACAAAACCGTCTTTTTCCATACATTCCTTATGAAAACCCTCAAACGTGGCGGAAACAAGGTTGAGAATGTCCCCCACCATCTGAGTAATTCTCCAGGTGTCGCGCACCTTGATGTTCAGCTCGGCATTGACAAGGTGAATCGCCACCGCCGCCGCTTCATCCACAGGAAGCAGGTACCCCAGCCTTTCTTCAATCAGAGTGACGGCATGAATGCCGATCTGATATTCAAGCGGATAGAAGCGTCTGATTTCAGCTTCCATCGGAATGGGGAACACCTGCCCCTCTTCCTTCCGTCTAATGGCAAAGCTGATATGGTCGGTTAGCGTCAGGTAGATATTGGGATGCAGTTCGACGTCCAGCTTTTCCTTCGCATAGGAAATGATTTCGTTGGAAACCTGCAAATATTCCGGCGGAATACCGGCGAGCAGATCCTTGAATTTCCTTAAGGACTCCTCGTCTCCGACGGTGAATATTTTGTCAATGCCCTCCTGCGGAAGCGCGTCCCCTTTTTTCCTGCCGAAGCCGATGCCTCTGCCCATGACGACAACTTCTCTGCCGTTATCATCCTTCGAGCTGACGACATTATTGTTGATAATTCCCTCTATGATCATGTTTTTCTCCTTCATCCATGAGAAAGACGATCTAATTTTTCGGGAGAAAAATAAAAAAACCAAATCTTACAGACAAGTCCTTCCCTGCCCGTAGAATCTGGTTTTTGCCCTTTCGGTAACAATCCGTCAATATTTATAGGATAGTTATACTATAAAAAAATATTATTTTGTCAATATTTAAGATTTTTATAAAGTATTTCTTGGCATGATTTTTTTATTTTTTTCCTTCCCAACAGCCAGGCCGCATACAGGGGCACTAAGAATAGACCGTCCTGATTGCCGAAATTCCGCTCGGACAGACGAATGGCCTCTTCGGGACTGTATTTTTTTCTCTATAGTTTCTCAAGCTGGTGGACCTTTTATGTCTCCCGGACTTGATTTCCACCGGCACGACTTTTGCCGTCCTTCTCAAGAAGTAGATCCACTTCCATACTGTCTGACGGTTTGAAATAAAAAAGCCCCTTCCCTGCGGATGCCAGCTGCTGTACCACATAGTTTTCCGTTACCGCACCCTTATAAATATTATGACAATCCGGCAACAAATCGGCGTACCGTAAACCGCACAGGTTAGAAAGAAGCCTCGTATCCGACAGATATACTTTAAAATGATCCTTGTTTTCATATCCGCCAAGCGGCATGAGGGGGGCATCTACCCGGTGAACGAGGTAAACCATTCCGGATGCAGAAAGCCAGTCCAGGGGCGCTCTAAAATCTCTTTTTGTTCGCATAGGGTCTGACGTCCGCATATTTGAATTTGGGATTCTCCTTGGCCAACTGCCGCGGGACAGACCGATACACCTCGCTGATCTTCACTCCCTCTGCCGGACTGCTCACATATTTCGTCATATCTGCCAGATAAGACAGCCTCAGGCTCTCATAAATCACTTCGTCCGGTTCTGCGGCATTGCGACCATGATTCAGGTAAGATAGAACCGCCTGCGGCATTCCTCCTACAAAAAGATAGTCCTGATACAGTTGAAGCGCCTTCCTGTGAATGCCCTCTGCCACCGGTTTTTTTTGGTAGAAAGCCTCTTGAATCCCGTCACGGAGCAGCTCCTCCCCGCCTGCGATGAGAAATTCCTCAAAATCCATTGGATACATATGCAGGATTCTCACCTTGCCTACAGGAAAAGAGCTTTGAAACCGATTCAGCTTCACCCCCAGCAAACTCCCCGCACACAGAATCCGGTAATTTTTATTCGACTCACAGAAATATTTCAGAGAAGTAATGGCCCTTTCACTGACTTGTATCTCGTCAAAAAAGATCGGAATTTCTTCCGTAATTCTTTTTCCCAGCAGCTGGCCAATCTGCAAAAGCAGAGTTTCCGGACTAAGATTCCCCTCAAAGACAGAAGCAATATCCCTTTGTTCCTCCAGATTCAAATAAAGATATTCCGGATATTCTTCTTCCAGAAATTTTTTTATGATCCATGTCTTTCCTACCTGCCTTGCGCCTACCACCATCAGTGGTTCCGGAGTCTGGCTACTCTCCCAATTCTTGAATGTCTGGTAAAGTTTTCTGAACATAATTCCGTCTCCCGGCTTCATGAAAAGGCTGCCACAGCCACTGATTCGCACCCTGAAAGGCATCTGTGTGCGGATACGCTTCGCACTTTGACTCCTGATTGGTTTCAGCGTACCATAGAATCTGCAAGTAGTCCACGAAAAAAACTTGAATGATTTCAATTTTTTTGTGTTTTTCTTGAAGTGCTTCAAGTTTTTCACGATTTCTATTTGATACATTTCAAGTTTTTCATTCTCAGTGTCCAAATAAAAACGTCCCGGCTGACCTGCCGTGTACCTTCCGCCTGAACTATCCGGAATTTCCGGATAGTTGCCGATTCTGTCAGTTCTCCATCCTTGTATATCTTTTTGATGTGCTCATTGATTGTACGAACATCCACATCATACAGTTCCGCCATCATCTTCTGCGTCAGCCAGATGTTCTCATCCTCATAACGCATTTCAAAACTGCTATCACTTTCTCCTGTGGAGGCTACGAAAGTCAAATCATGGAAAACCGCATCGCAAGGCTTCGTCTTATGAAATCATCTCAGGTCGAAAAGTTCCTCCAGTTTCTCTCTCAGCGTTCCATCTTTTGCATACTGTAATGTATCGCACCGCTTGATGTTGTTCTTGCTGATCGAAATCGTGTCACGATTTCCGTAATGTACATACCAGACTTCATGTAAAGATCTGCGAACGTTGCGTCCGGGTCATCAAAGCACCCCGGATTCTCCTGTTCAAGTCGGTCCACCATATCTTTTTACCACACGTTTCGGGGTAAAAAAATCTGGATCGTTCTCTGTGGTGGAATAAAATCAAAGATGTCTCCCTTGTGATCCGGCTCGAAATAATCTGCAAGCTCCGTGCGCTTCTTTATGAACTCTTGGACGGCATCATTAAACACGACTTCATCAAATAGTTATTCATGTAATATCTTGTAAAAGCAAATCCAGAAGCGACACGATCAGATTGCTTCCTATGTCGATTAACTTATCCACGGACCAGGCGCCGCTCCTTTTCTGCTATACGAATTTCTTGCGAGGATCTTTCGATTTTTTTCTGCCATTTTCGGTATCAGCCATGTTTTTTCCCTTTTTTTCTCTGTGCGGGTACTCTCCCCCGACTGCATGAGAAACAAAATGAAAGACTAGAAACTTTCCTAGCCTTTTCTCAGATCGTATCCGCGTTTTTGAACTCTTTTTCAGTCTTTTTGAAACTGGCTAGTAGGCTTTATCGTGTATTTCACTTCAATAAATCCTCCATCATTTCATCTACATCTGTATAGGATTTTCCTATCGATGGATTCGCTTTCATCCTCTCAACTTCTTTGATTGCTTCCAGCGTTGTCGAATTTGGCTTTTTCGTCATCAATAACCCCTTGCATATATTGTACTAAATCGCCTTTTTACATTTTTTCCACTTCTCGTAATGATGCTCTTGTATTGATTGTATAAATTCCGGTTCATTTTTAAACGAGCAAGTAACCATATCCGCCTTAGCCATCCTCATCCTACCTTTCCTACACTTAGCACACTTATATCACTTAGTAAACTAGGTATTCTAAGTGTATCTTAAAATATGGTTTCCGTAAACCCCATCTTTTTCCCTTTTCTGGCCTCACTCTAGTGTCAAAGAGATATGCGCAAAATGCTTTGAGAGAATAACCGGTGATAATGGGATGCAGATAAGAAGGAACCGAAGCCTATAGGATGGAATCATCTATGCTTCGGTTCCTCACTCTTAACCAACTGTACACCTGCTCTGCCGCCTTACTCTTCCGCCAGCAGTTCTTCGTCGATCGGATAGCGGCCAAAGATTCTGGCGCAGTCCATCAGGGCCGTTAAGTTTGCAATCGGCGTACCCATGGGGGTCTGGCAGCCGGAAGTCAGGGTGAAGCCCTTAGGCGAATCCCAGGCCTTGCGGATGCACTGCCTGCCGGACTCTAAGACCATCTCCGGCGTTCCGTAGCGCAGCACTTCTACGGGCGGGATATTGCCGGAGAGGGAAACCTTGTCTCCCATCACCGCCTTGGCCTCCGCCAGGTCTTCGATGTTATCCAGGCTGAACGCAGAGATGCCGGTCTCCAGGACGTCCTCCCAGATTTTTTTCTGCTCTTGCCGCAGATATGGAGTCCTGCGCTTGCTCCCCTGTGATCGGATGAAGTCCACATTTTTGATATAGGGAAAAGAAAATTCACGGTACTGCTTCTCTCTGAGGAGGGAGGTGGAACTGACCGGATCGGCAAAACCGATGCCGATTTTCATGTCGATCAGACGCTTGATGTAGCGATTGTTATTCTCTGCGATAATTTCCATCAGAGCCTTGACCTTCTCGGGTTTCTGCACCATTCCCATCAGCAGTTTTTCCGTGCCGACCACCATGGCAGCCACGGTGAAGGGTCCCGTCACGGTAGCGCCGACCGGCACCTCATTTCCGTATTTTTTTCTTTTAAAAATCTTTAAACCGTCCAGGATGATGTGGAGCCTGCCGTCGGTGTCCACGTCAATTTTTTTTGCCGTCTCCGCCTCGTCCAGAGAGGAGAGCGCCGGCTTCTGCAACTGGGAAATATTGTTGTCAAAATAGCGGATTTCGCTTCCCATGGCCTCCGCCATTCCGCGCAAGGTGGTGGAAAGTCCCATCCCGTCCGAATGGAAGGTGCGGTAGACGTATTCCTCCACTTCTACCATTTTTTCCGATGAGTGATAAAAATGGTCGACGGAGATCCCGATTAACGGTGCGAGCGTCTCCCCGGAGTCCACCGCACAAGGCAGGCGGTCCACCTTTTTTCCCTGTGCAAGAAGCCTGTATCTCTCCACTGCCGTCAGTTCATCCTGCTTGATTTTCAATGTTCCATCCATATACTGCTTGATCAGTCTGTTCATCTTTCTCTCCCGGTCAGAAAACCGGTTCGTTCTCTTTTGGAGAGGACGAACCGGTTCTAAATTAACACGCTTTACTTACGCATGGCAGAGCTCCAGAAGGTGCTCCCACCTCTGATCGACTCCTTTTTGAATTTCTTCAATCATCCATTCATTCCCCGGTTTGAAGACGTGAGAAAATCTTCCCTGCAGCTTCAGATATTCCTCAACCGGCCGTTTGTTCTTGGGCTGATAGTTCAGCTTGTAAACGCCTTCTTCCACTTCAAAGAGGGGCCAGACACAGGTTTCCACCGCCGCCTTGCAGATGTTCATCAGCTCGTTGCCGGGATATCTCCAGCCTCTGGGACAGGGTGCCATCACATTGAGGAAGGCGGCTCCCGGCGTGTAGATCGCTTTTTGCCTTCTCACTCAGGTCCTTAAAGTTTCCGATAAAAGTCGACTGTGCCACATAGGGAATGTTATGCGCGGCAATGATCGCCGTCAAATCCTTCTTGTTCTGCAATTTACCGGGTACGACCTTCCCGACGGGGGACGTGGTAGTATCTGCAAAATGAGGCGTAGAAGAGGAGCGCTGAATACCCGTATTCATATAGGCTTCGTTGTCATAGCAGACATAAACCATGTCATGCCCTCTTTCCATGGCGCCGGAGAGAGACTGGAAGCCGATGTCGTAGGTGCCGCCGTCTCCGCCGAAGGCAATGAATTTATAGGTGTCGTCAATCTTGCCCCTCTTCTTCAGCGCGCGATAGGCCGTTTCCGCCCCCGACAGGGTGGCAGCCGCATTTTCAAATGCGTTATGGATGAAGCTGTCCTGCCATGCCGTGTAAGGATACATGAAGGTGGAAACCTCCAGGCAGGAGGTGGCGGAACAAACGACCGCCTTGTCTTCCGGCTCCAGCTGCCGCAGCACCGTCCTTACGGCCACAGGGGATCCGCAGCCGGCGCACATCCGGTGTCCGCCGGAAAGACGCTCTTTTCTGAGCAGATTTTCTTTCAGATTGTATGCCATATCTTTCTTATTCCTTTCTCCGCCTTACTGACGCAAATCAAGATAACGGTAAGTTTCGCCTGCTTCCTTTGTCCTTGCGATCTCCTCCAGTTCTGCAAACACGTGCTGGATGCTCTCTACGCGCACGTCACGACCGCCCAGACCGTAGATATAGCTGATGCCGATCGGATTCAGGCATCTGTTTGCATACAGAGCCGCACTGGTTTCCGCAAAGACCGGACCGCAGTGTGCGTTGAAGGACTCCGCTTTATCCATCACCGCAAAGGCCTTGACCTTCGAAAGTGCCTGTGCGATTTCTTTTTGCCGGGAAGGGACGGAAGGAACGGATTTTGATCAGACCTACCTTTTTGCCTGCTTCGCGCAGCTCGTTCACCGCTTCCTTGGCCGTGCCTGCAGAGGAACCGATGATGACAATGGCGCATTCGGCGTCCTCCATCCGGTACTCTTCGATTAAGGAGTAGGTGCGCCCGGTCATTTCACCGAACTCTTTTCCTACCTGTAAGATGACGTCATGGGCATCCATCATGGCCTGCGCCTGCAGTCTCTTGGATTCCATGTAATAAACCGGCGTTAGCATAAGGGCCGACGGCGACCGGGCTCTTGCCGCCCACCATCGGGTGACTGGGATGATATTCGCCCACAAAAGACTTGACTTTGTCATCCTCCACCAGCTCGATGTTCTCAATCGCATGCGAGGTGATGAAGCCGTCCTGGCAGATCATAATCGGCAGGGAAACCGCCTCTGCAATCCGCATCGCCTGCAGATAATTGTCATAAGCTTCCTGATTGGTTTCCGCAAAGAGCATGAGCCAGCCCGCGTCCTTGACCGCCATGGCATCGGAGTGGTCGTTATTGATATTGATTGGGCCGGAAAGTGCCCTGCAGCAGACCGCCAACGTGATCGGCAGTCTGTCGGAAGCCGCCACATACATCATCTCCGTCATGAGTGCCAGTCCGCAAGACGAGGTGGCACTGATCGCTCTGGCTCCCGCCGCCTGTGCGCCGATGCAGGTGGACATGGCAGAGTGCTCACTCTCAACCGGAATGAATTCCGTATCCACTTCTCCGTTGTCCACATAAGCGGAAAAATACTGCGGAATTTCCGTGGAGGGTGTGATCGGGTAGGCCCCCATAACATCGGGATTGATCTGTTTCATGGCAAAGGCGACCGCCTCATTGCCCGAAAGTCTTTCTCTGATTCCCATGTGATTCCATCCTCCTTTTACTTTTTCATCCAAAACCATACGAATTGCATCAAACGGACATACCGAAGCACAGATTCCGCAGCCTTTGCAAAAGAAATAGTCAAAATCCCCCCTCGTACCATCCGCGTTCATCGGAATCGACATATCCGGGCAGGCCGGTACGCAGAGCAGACACTGTTTGCACTTTTCTTTGTCAAAAACGGGCTTCTCCGTTCTCCAGTCTCCGGTTTTTTTACCGTATGGGAAGTGCCGCCTTCATAAATCGAACAGCCAACGGTGATGTCCTGCCACTTCACATCCGCCGTCATTTCACTTGCTTTTTTTCCTTCATCCGAATTTCACCTCCTCCATCGATCTCTTTAATGCCTTCATATTGCCCTCGATGACCGCCGGCTTTCTGGCAAATTTATGTTCAAAAGACGCCTGCATGTCCTTGATGAATTCCTCCTGCGGTACGACGCCGGACACCTTGACGATGGCGGCAAGCATCGGCGTATTGGGGAAATTTTTTTCCCCAGTTCTTCTTCGAAATCTTCCTGGCATCGATCGTGCAGACCTTTCCCTTATATCCTTTCAGCGCCCCTCTCAGTTCCTGCGGGTCCTTGGAGGAGTTGATCACGATTGCTCCGTCTTCCTTCAGTCCTGCCGTCACATCCACTGCCGTTAACAGGGTCTCATCTACCACCACCACATAATCCGGCTCATAGATATTGGAATGTACGGTGCTTCTTTTTTCCACTGATCCGGTTATAGGCGGTAATCGGTGCTCCCATCCTCTCGGGCCGTACTCCGGAAAGCCCTGTACATACTTCCCGGTATTGAATGCTGCATCCGCCAGCAGGAGAGAAGCGGTCTTCGCCCCCTGCCCTCCGCGGCCATGCCAGCGAATTTCCACGATATCCTTCATGTATTCCCTTCTCCTTTCTTTTTTTATGGGGAAAAAAGTTACGTATTTGAAAAAAATTCTATCAGAATTTCATCCGGGGAAGAAATTGTTTTCTTCTATAAACGGTTTCTATCGCCATTGCCGTTTCCCGGCTATTTTCCTAAATAGAAATGACTTCCGCCACCCCTTCCGTTTACGGGGATTTTCCTAAAAAAATGCCGGGCAGTAAGAACTGTCCTGCCCGGCACGAGATAAAATTCTTTTATTCTTCCGTTGCCGCTGCTTCCATGATGAGCTTCTTCTCTTCCACCTGGCTCTCTGCGCAATCATATTCCCAGTTCCAGGGATCTTTTTGGTCACGCCGTCCGCAAAAGGCACGAAGATGGACAGGATGCCGAAGATGGCAAGGAACCAGCAGTACCAGAGGTAAGGCACGATGTGGGCGGGAATCATCGCCGGAATCTTTGCTCCCGCATCTCCGATCGTCGCATTGGCAAGGGAAGCTGCCACCAGGAGCTGAGCGCCGTAGGGATGACCCCCTGCAGCACGCAGGAGAAGACGTCTAAGAGAGAAGCGGTTCTTCTCGGGTCTACCTTGTATTCATGGCTGACGCTCTTTGACATTTCACTGGCCACAATGATGGCAACCGTATTGTTTGCCGTCGCCACATCGCACATGGAAACCATGGCTGCAATGCCGACCTGCGCCGATTTGTTGCCTTTCATGACGCCGCGGAAACGATCGATAATCCAGTTGATTCCGCCGTAGTACTTAATCAGCTCCGACATACCGCCACGAAGAGGGTTAAGAAGAAGACTTCATTCATCCCGGTAAAGCCGCTGTAGATGGACTGGGCAAAAGTGGCAACCGTCAGATCGCCGAAAGTGCCAGACCGATGATTCCTGCTACAAAGATACCGAGGGTCAGCACCAAAAATACATTCATGCCAATGAGTGCCAGAACCAGAACCAGTACATAAGGCACCACCTTCACCGCATTGAAGGACAGATCATCCAGGGTCGGTGCCACTTCCGGGCGTCCCACGACGAGCAGGACAACGATGGTTAAAATAGCGGCCGGCAGGGCGATTAAAAGGTTGACCTTAAACTTGTCTCTCATCTCGCAGCCCTGGCTTCTGGTGGCTGCAATGGTGGTATCGGAGATCATGGAAAGGTTGTCTCAAACATGGCTCCGCCCACGCAGGCACCGATGACGATCGGCAGGCTGATATTGCCCTTGATGGCAGCGGCAACTGCGACCGGCATGACAGCGGAAACCGTACCCATGGAGGTTCCCGTCGCCGTTCCCATGAAGGCCGAGATGATGAAGATACCGGCTGCCAGGAACTTGACCGGAACGAGGGACAGTCCCAGGTTCACCGTCGCATCTCTGCCGCCCATCGCTGCAGCGGTGGAAGCGAAGGCGCCTGCTAAAAGGTAGATCATCAGCATGGTGAGAATATCAATATTGGCAGCTCCCTTTGAGAAAATCTCAAATTTGAAATCTATTTTTTCTTTTCCCAGCATAAATGCTGTCAGAACGGCCAGGAACATGGCGGATACGGAAGGGAACTGGTAGAAGGCAAGCTCCACTCCCTGCGCCTGGAAAAATAAGTCCTGCTCCCAGATAAACGACGATAAATACGAGGAACGGCAGTAGCGCAAGTCCGCTGGATTTTCTATTGTTGTTTTCCATCGTTTTCTTCTCCTTTGATTGTAATGTCTCTAAACCAGCGTATCCAGAATGGCTTTCAGATCCTGAATGATGTCTTCCGGCTCCTCAAGCCCGATGCTGAAACGAACCAGTCCTTCGGAAATGCCGGCCTCTTTAAGCTCTTCCGCCGTATAGGTGGAGTGTGTCATGGAAGCCGGATGCTCAATCAAGGTCTCCGTATCGCCAAGAGAAACGGCAATCGTGCAAATCGTCACCTTGTTCAGTGCATTCTGCAACGGCATCTCTGTCGCCCTTTAATTCCGCAGAGAACATTGCGCCCGGAAGCTTCATCTGTTTCTTCGCCACTTCGTAGCCTTCAAATTTCTCATAGCCCGGATAATAGAGCTTGGTCACTGCGGGATGAGAAGCCATGAACTCCGCCACCTTCTGGGCATTCTGGCAGTGTCTCTCCATCCGGACGCTCAGGGTCTTCAGGCCTCTGTCTAACAGGAAGGCGTTGAAGGGACTCATGACGGCACCGGTCATATCCTTGAGTCCGAAGAAACGGCACTCCGTGATAAAGTCCGCTTTTCCAACGACAAATCCGGCGATGACATCCCCGTGTCCGTTCAGATATTTGGTAGCGCTGTGTACCACGATATCGGCGCCCAGATCCAAGGGTCTTTGCAGATAAGGGGTCGCAAAGGTGTTATCTACCACCACCTTGATCTCCGGATTATAGGCATGCGCCATCTCCGCGATCTTCTGAATGTCAATGATGGTCAGCGTGGGGTTGCAAGGCGTCTCGAAATAAACCACCCTGGTCTTCTCCGAAAGGTGGGCCTTCAGATTCTCCGGATTGCTGAGATCGGTCAGAGCCACATCCACACCGAATCTAGTCATTCCGTGTGTGAGCAGGGCATAGGTGCAACCATAGAGAGCGGTATTGGCGACCACCTGATCCCTGCGTGAAGCAGGGTCCAAAGTGCAGAGGAAATCGCTCCCATCCCGGAAGCCGTTGCCAGTGCCGCTTCCCCGTTTTCCAACATTGCCAGCTTTTCCTCGATCTGTGTCAGAGACGGATTCCCCAATCTGGTATAGATATATCCGTCTTCCTTTTCCGGCAAAGCGGGCTCCCCCTGCTGTACCGAGTCAAACACGAAGGTGGAAGTCTGATAAATCGGTGAACAGAGCGCTCCCGCCGCATTTTTTTGTGGTGCCCAGCATGCACCTGCTTGGTTGCAAAACCAGCATCCCTTAATTCCATTTTTCCTATCCTCTCCTTTCCTCAAACAAAAATACTTATTATTTTTATCTATCTTGTGCAAATTCCATAGATTCGCACAATATATCCCCAGGATTTTATTTTTGATTTGTTAGTATTGTACAGGTCTATTGTAGCATCTGAATTTTTTTCTATGGTAATATAAAAGAAAGATAAAAAGGCTATCAGTTTTTATATATATCAGGAGTGAATGCATGACCTTTCAACAGCTAAGTTACCTCGTGGAAGTCGCCAAAACCGGCTCGATCAACAAAACCTCTCGTCAACTGTTCGTTTCGCAGTCCTGCATCTCCTCTTCCCTTCAGCAGCTGGAGAACGAACTGAATGTGAAACTTCTGACCAGGAACAGCCGCGGCGTGGAGCTGACGGCAGAGGGCAAGGAGTTGGTGCAGTATGCCGCCTCGATTTTTAGAGCAAAAATCCTGCAGTCGCTCTGCGCCTCTTCTCCCTCCACGATTTCCACCTCCTTCAGCGTTTCCTCCCAGCGTTATCCCTTTGTGGAATCCGCCTTTCTGAAACTGTTGCAGGAATCGGAGGCTTCTTTTTACAAGTACACCATCAACGAGTGTCCGATGGATACGATCATTGACGAGGTGCGAGACTCCCGATCGAACCTCGGGGTCATCTTCATCAACAGCACGACCAGACGCGTCCTGGAAAGCATCCTGAAGAAAAACGAGCTCCAGTTTGAAACCCTCGCCGAGATTACGCCGGGGATTTATCTCAGCAAAAAACACCCGCTTCTGCGGGAAACGTCTATCACCATGGAAGACCTCTGTCGCTATCCCTTTCTCAGCTATAAGCAAAACGACGGCGTCGCCATGGATTTTTCCGAAGAATTTCAAGTGCCAGCCTACAGCAGCATTCCGCAGCGGATTCTGGTAAGCGATCGATCTTCCGCCATCCGCATTCTGTCGGAAACCCTCGCCTTTTCCACGGGAAGCGGGCTGCTAGATCCTGCTCTGGACGAGGGGATTGTCACCCTTCCTTTGGAAAGCAGCCAAACCATCCGGATCGGTTGGATTCACCCCAAAAATTCCGCCATCGGAACGGTGGGCGAGCGCTTTGTTTCCTTGCTCAAGGTGGAACTGAACCGCTATATGCAGATGACTTGCCGCATGCAGGAGACGCTTCCCTCCGTCTGTGCCGGACGGCAAAGCATGGTATCCTGAGCCTCCCATTGAAAAAGCCGCAGAGAATCTCTTCCCTGCGACTTTTGTGATCACTGCAATGGATTTGGCCATGGATGCACTCTTGTCATCTCCTCCCTGCAGCTTTTGTGAAAAACGGTCTTATTTTCGTTTTCCATGCTTCTGTTTTTTTCTCTTAGCTGTTCCGCTTCTTCTCCGGTGATAAACTTCGAAGTCTTTTTCCGCAAAATAGCCGTCGGTCGCTTTTTTGACCCGGATTTTCGACTTCATAAAGCCATGAATCCCGCACTCGGAGAGGGCGTAGTAGTGCTTGCCGTTGGGGGTAAACCAGCGGATTCTACGCCTGAGATTCCGGTGACAGATATAACATTTTCGTACTGATCACCCTCGGATCCTTCATCAGGGCCTCCTTGGTGGCAAAAAGACCTTGAAATATATTTTGCATAGGTATCGAAAACGATATGGATTTCCTGTTGCTTCCCTCTGGGTGTCACATGATTATCAAAGGAAAAAAATTTTTGCAAGAGTTCTTCCGGGATCAGGCGGAAAATCTCCGCCGTATAGGCGGCATCGGAGAGCGCATGGTGGAAGGGACGCTCCTGATCAAAAATGCATCTCCAGAATGGCATGGGAGAGCGACTTACGCTGCTTGGTACTGCTGCCGGTAAAAAGCGCGTAGAGCTTTTTGCACGTCCAGATAGGCAAGTGGCCCCTTCGTGATCGGCTCCATTCCAAAGTAGTCCATGTTTCTCTGTAGCTCCGGCAAATCATGCGGCCCCCAGGAGCCAAACAGGACGTCTTTGCCGCACCAGCCAAGGAAATCTTTTGCCACCTCCGGAAAGAGAGCCTCCTTCTGCAACTCTTCCATCTTCAGGCCGATCAATTCCCCGTGATGCGGTGCATGCTCAAGTAGACCTGCGGCCTTACCCGTCTTTCAAAGGTGTCTACCACTTCCCGCTTTTCGTTCAGCTTCACCGCTCCGATTTCGACTATCTCAAAGGGCAGATGCGGTTCTTCCCTTTCCTTTCTGGAAGACTGATTCCACTCCAGATCAAAAATAATATAATTCATTTCCCGCGATGCTCCCTCTTCCAGGTGTCCAATGCGTTTTTTGCGCTCCATCCACTTTTTCCATCCCCTGCGTCGTCGGATGATAATATTCTCTGTCCACAAGCTCGTCCGGGAGACAGGTCATGGCAGTGACTTTTTCCTCGTAATCATGGGCATACTGATAGCCTCTGCCATATCCGATCTCCTTCATCAAGGAGGTGACGCCATTGCGGATATGCAGCGGAACCGGTGCATCCGGCTGCCTTGCCACATCCTCTTTTGCTTCATTATAAGCCACTTCCATGGCATTGGACTTGGGGGCGAGCGACATATAGACGGCCGCCTCGGTCAAATGGACACAACACTCCGGCATCCCGATCAAATGGCAGGACTGGTAGGCGTTCACGGCTACCGTCAGCGCATTGGTATCGGCAAGTCCGACATCCTCCGAGGCAAAGCGAACGATGCGCCTGGCAATATAGAGCGGATCCTCCCCCGCCTCCAGCATCCGGCAAAGCCAGTAGATTGCGGCATCCGCATCCGAATTCCTCATGGATTTATGCAGGGCTGAGATCAGATTATAATGCTCTTCCCCGTCCTTATCATAAAGCAGGGCTTTTTTTCCCAGACACTGCTCCAATATCTGCCGTGAAATCGTGAGAATCTCGGTCGTTTTCTCCATCCGGATCTCTCCGTTTAAGAGGACCATTTCCAGAGTGGTAAGCGCACTCCTGGCATCTCCGTTGGCAAAGGTGGCAATGGTGCGAAGGGCAATCTCCTCCTGTGCCGCTTCGGCATCCGGACCCGCACCGGTGCTTGCTGCCGGATTCGCACCGGTACTTGCTGCTAATTCCGCGCCGGTGCTTGCGGTTTGCGCCCCCGTCACATCGGCACGGGTCGCAGCCCCGGGGCTCTCCATCCGCCACAGGACCTTCACTGCGCCAAAGCCTCTCTCGTCATGGATCGCCCGCTGCAGCAGCCGGATCAGGTCTTCCGTCTCCAGTGCTTTCAACACAAAAAAACCTTACACCTGGACAGCAGAGCGGAGTTGATTTCAAAAGACGGATTCTCCGTGGTGGCGCCGATCAGAATAATGGATCCTTTTTCCACAAAGGGTAAAAAGCGTCCTGCTGCGCCTTATTGAAACGGTGAATTTCATCTACAAAAAGAATCGTTCTCTCGCCGTATCTGCGGTTTTCTTCCGCCTGCTGCATCACGGTTCGGATCTCTTTGATGCCGCTGGTCACCGCCGAAAAGTTGATGAACTGCGCCCTGGTTTTTCTTAGCAATGATCTGAGCTAACGTCGTTTTTCCCACGCCGGGAGGCCCCCAGAAAATCATGGAGGAAAGATGATCCGACTCGATCAGGCGCCTGAGCATGCCGCCCTCCCCGATCAGATGCGTTTGTCCCGCAAATTCCTCTAAACTCTGCGGCCGCAGACGCTCTGCCAGCGGAATCCCTCTGATGATTTCTACTGGCTCTCCACCGGCAGACATCCTCCCGGTAGAATCTTCCTGCATGCCGTTTGGATTCCCTACCTTCGTCTTCTGTCTTTCTGTCTCCATTCCCGGCAGATCAAAGATCGACAGCTGCTTCTCCTGCGCCATTTCTATCCTCGCACCGCCCCCTTGGTTAATGTGTTCCACTCCTTTTTCAGCTCCAGCATCTGGTCTCGCAGCATGGCTGCACTCTCAAAGTCCAGATCACGCAGCTGCCCTCTGCATCTTGCGCTGCACTTCCGCAATCAGCTTCTCCAACTCCTCCTGACTCATCGACTCCGGATCTTTTTCAAAGCGCATCTGCTCCTTCGTCGCTTTCTTGGAGATGCTGATCAGATCCCGCACCGCCTTCCGAATCGTGGTCGGGGTAATCCCGTGCTCCTTGTTATATTTTTGCTGAATCTCTCGCCTTCGCTGCGTTTCCTCGATTGCCCTTTTTCATAGAATCCGTCATGTGATCCGCGTACATGATGACTCTTCCGTCCGCATTTCTGGCGGCACGCCCGATGGTCTGAATGAGGGAGGTTTCCGAGCGCAGGAAGCCTTCCTTGTCTGCGTCCAGAATCGCCACCAGGGAAATCTCCGGTATATCCAGGCCCTCCCGCAGGAGGTTGATGCCGATCAAAAACGTCAAAGACGTCCATCCGCATATCCCTGGATGATCTCCGCACGCTCCAGCGTGTCGATATCGGAGTGTAAATAGCGGACACGGATCCCCGCCTCATGCAGGTACTCCGTCAGATCCTCCGCCATCTTCTTGGTCAGCGTGGTAATCAGAACCTTCCCGCCAATCCTGTCTTCTCCGGTCTGTTCTGCGGGAGCATCTCCCTTCTGTCTGGACGGGGAACTGTCCCTGTGCTTCCTTCTCCTCTATCACCGAAGCGGATTCTTCCTTCGCATAGGCGCTTGTAACTGCTTTGATCTCCGCTAAAAGATCGTCTATCTGGCCATCCACAGGACGAACCGAGACTTCGGGATCCAACAGTCCCGTCGGACGAATCACCTGCTCTGTGCGAAGCAGTTCATGCGAAGCTTCATAGGGTCCGGGCGTCGCCGAACAGAAGAGCATCTGATTGATATGGGTCTCAAATTCTTCAAAATTAAGTGGCCGGTTATCCAGAGCGGAGGGGAGGCGGAAACCGTAATCCACCAGCATCATCTTGCGTGCCCGGTCGCCGTTGTACATCCCGCCGATCTGGGGGATGGTCATATGGGACTCATCTACAATGATCAGGCTGTCCTCCGGAAAGAAGTCGAGAAGGGTGAGCGGCGGATCTCCCTCCTTACGGAATTCCAGATGCCTTGAATAATTCTCGATTCCGGAGCAGAATCCGACCTCGCGCATCATCTCCACATCGAAGTTCGTTCTCTCTGCGATCCTCTGCGCTTCGATCAGCTTATCCTCGCTTTTAAAAAAACGCACCCGCTCTTCGAGTTCTTTCTCAATCTGATCACAGGCCAGGTTCACCTTGTCCTGCGCCACCACATAATGGCTGGCGGGGTAAATCATCACATGGGACAATTCCGCATGCACCTTGCCGGTTAAGGGCTCCACCTCACTGATCCGGTCAATCTCGTCTCCAAAAAAACTCAATCCGCAGCAAAAATTCATTTCTCTGCGCGGGGAAGATCTCCAGTGTATCTCCTCTCACACGGAAGTTGGTGCGCTGCAACTCCATATCATTTCTGGAATACTGGATGGCGACCAACTCCTTGATGATCTCATCCCTGTCTTTTTGCATCCCGGGACGAAGAGAGATCGACATACCGCGGAATTCTTCCGGAGAGCCCAGGCCGTAAATACAGGAAACACTTGCCACCACAATGACATCCCTTCTTTCGGAAAGAGAAGCCGTCGCGGAGAGCCGCAACCGTTCAATTTCATCATTGATGGCGGAATCTTTGGCAATATAGGTATCGGTCGATGGCACATAGGCCTCCGGCTGATAGTAATCATAGTAGGAGACAAAATATTCCACCGCATTTTCCGGAAAAAAACTCCTTCATCTCCCCGTAGAGCTGACCTGCCAGGGTCTTATTATGGGACATAATGAGAGTCGGACGATTGAGCTGCTCAATCACATTCGCCATGGTAAACGTCTTGCCGGAGCCGGTGACGCCAAGCAGGGTTTCAAATTGATTGCCTGCCCGGAAGCCGTCTACCAGTGCACGGATCGCTTCCGGCTGATCCCCTGTCGGTTTGTATTTGGAAGTCAGTTTAAAAATCCATTGGTCAAAACCTTTCCCTTTCTTTCCTCCGTTCATCCTACTATTGGAGGGGGGAAAGATCAAGTTCGAAGCAGTGGCTCCACCCGCAAACAGCCCCCTGCACGCAGGGGGCTGTGAAAATCACCACTCTATTTGATTCTGTCTGCTTTTATCTGGATCTGCTTCAGTCTTGGTCTGCTTCTATCTTGATCTACTTCTATCCTGGTCTGCTTCTATCTTGATCTACTTCTATCCTGGGCTGCTTCGGTCTTAGTCTGCTTCGATCTCGGTCCGTTTCAGCCCTCCATCAGACTGCTGGACCAGCGGAGTGCGCTCAGATAGGCCTCATATACGGTTTTTAACATCGATCCCGCGCAGCACCATCATGCGGGACACTTCCTGCCAGGATGCGTTTTCATACTCCTTGATAAAGTGCAGCACCTCTGCCAGTTTTCCCGTGTTTTGCATCAGTGCATCGTAAATCTCCTTGGATACGTTCACCTGTGAAAGCGCCGCCTCCATGGTTCTATCTAACATCACATCCAGGAGCGAGAACATGCCCATCAGGAAGAGCTCGGAATGCTTTTCGCGCATGCCGAAGGCTGCGCCGAGATGCTCCGCAAATTTCGCCCTTGTCATCGTCATCCTGACGATTTCACTCGGTTTATCCGCACAGAGTTCCTTCGTGACTGCGGTATTGATCCAGACCTTCAGTTCTTTCTGTCCCAACATCGCAGCCGCATGGCGCACGGAGGTGATTTGCGCATTTACCGTCATGCGATTCACCATTTTCAGGAGAGAAAAAACAAGAGCCGCATCCTGCCCGATAATATCCGCCGCCTCATTCAGATTGAAATCCGGATCATTGACCACATGCAGGGAGCCTTAAATAATTGGTTTTTATAGGGCGCCAGTTCCTTCTGCCCGCTGGTGATCGGCATCCGGAAGAAAGTTCCCTCATAGAAATCATATCCGCCTTCTTCTGTGATCAGGCGGTCAAAGTCTTCTTTGCTGTTTACATTGACTGCACACAGCTTCATTCTGGGATACAGGCTTCTGAAATAAACCTTTGCCTTCTCCACGTTGATTCTTTTGTGATCCAAAAGAATGCAGTCCACCAGCGGGAGCAGCTCCTTGTAGGCCTCAAATTCCTGTACCTGCAACTTTCGCATCGCAATGCGATAATCCTTGTCTTTCAGTTCCTGCACCCGGTCAATATACTGCTTCGTCGGCTTGACCTGATGGCTCATCATCAAAACGATGCGCTCATGAGGGACATGGCAGAGAGAATCGATATCCGTAAAGATCGAAATCGGATTAACCTCAATGAAAATCTTGGATTCCGGATCCAGCACATCCACTCCCACGCTGTCTACGATATCGAATCCGAGAATCTCCGCAGCGCCGTCCAGACGCCCCGTCGTAGCAAGCTCCGTATTGACAAAAAGATTTTTCTTCTGCGCCACAACCGAGTAGGCGCTTACCTGCATCTTGTCATCAAATAAAGGAATCAATGTTGCGAACATAACCTATTCTCCTTTTGCGATCGATACTACATTCTCTTTATCGGCTTTTTCCGGCAAAAGATAAAGAAAGTCCGTCCTCTTTCGCAAAAAGAGCAGGAGCCACCCTATTTTTGATTCTTCATTTCTTTTTCGATCAGTTCCACCGCCTTGTTTAACTGGTTATCGCTGCCGTCTTTTTTCAGGGCATCGACGTCCAGCTCCACCTTCTCATCCGGATCGATGCCGATGCCGTGGATGTTTTTACCGGAAGGCGTATAATAATCGCTCACGGTCAGTTTCAGCGCAGTGCCGTCGTTCAGATCAATGATTTGCTGCACGATACCCTTGCCGAAGGTGGTCGTGCCGACCAGCTTGCCCAGGTGATAGTCCTTGATGGCGCCCGCCAGGATCTCCGATGCACTGGCGGAATTGCCGTTCACCAGTACGACCAGGGGAATTTGAATCTCATGTTTGCCGTCCGAATCATAGTCTACCCGCTTGCCGCGGTTGTCCTTCGTGTAGACGATGATCCCTTTTGGCAAAATTCTCCTTGCGATCTGGCAGACGGTATCCAGATTGCCGCCGGGGTTATTTCTAAGATCCAGAATCATGCCCTTCATTCCCTTGCCCTTTAATTCCGCAAAGGTATTCAGGTACTGGTCGTAAGTCACTTCATCAAATTCCGTGATCTTCAGGTAACCGATGTGATTCTCAAGCATCTTCCCGCTTACAGTGGGGGACGAGATCTTTTTGCGAACAAGATCCACTTCGATATTGCCTTGATCCCCTTCTCTCACCAGCGTGAGATGCACCTTGGTGCCCTCTTTCCCTCTGATTTGAGACGCCACTTCGTCGGTCTGCATTCCATGGGCGCTCTTGCCGTTAATTTTAAAGATGATGTCTCCCGTCTGGATCCCCGCTTCTTCTGCGGGCGTCTTCTCCATCACACCGGAAATATAAGTATATCCACTTTCCTTGTCCAGGGAGAGCATGGCGCCGATTCCGCCATAGGTACCCTCCGTCTCGCTCATCATCTGCTTCAACTCTTCTCCGGTATAGTAGACGGAGTACGGATCTCCCAGCGACTCCACTAACCCCTTGTAGAGTCCGCTTCTCTCATCCCCCAGGGAAATCTCCTTTGGTTTGTAATAATGGTTGTGAATCGTGTTTGCGATCAGTTGAATCTTCTGACGTGTCGCTTCGTTCAGAAGCTCCTGCGATGCTTCTTTGCCGCCGCTCCCCCCGTCCTTAAAGAAAAGCGCCTTTCTCATGGGAGAAACAAAAATCAGGCCGCTAAGAAGAGTCCCGATCAGCAGACCGCAAAGAAAGAGGAGAAGCCCTCGTCCCTTTCCTTTACCCCTCTGCCTCTGACGCATTTCCATTCCCGGACCTGAAGACGGTTCCTCTTCCCTTCTATCTCCATTCTGATACGTATATTGTTCCTCTGTGGAATGTTCCTCTGTGGATGTCATCCTGCTCCTTTCGCTCATTTTCAAGAGCCTGCCACTCTCTCTACCGGTGCCGTTCCGGTGCTAACGCAAATAATTCCAGGGACTTACATAGGAGCCGTTTAAACGAACGGAAAAATGAAGATGATTGCCCGTCGATCTGCCGGTGGAACCCACCGCTCCGATCTGTTGCCCCTTTTGTACTTCCTGTCCGGCAGAGACACTGAGCGCACTGGCGTGCATATAAATCGTATAGAGCCCGCTGCCGTGATCAATCATAACATAATTTCCCATGCTGCTGGAATAGGCGGCAGCCACCACTCTTCCGCTATAAGCAGCTAGAATCGGAGACCCCCCCGGTGCTGCGAGGTCGATTCCGTTATGAAACCGTTCAATATGCAAAATCGGATGAATCCTCGTCCCGTAATCGCTGGATACTCTGGTGTAACTGGGGCAGGGCCAGGCAAACATCCCCCATCATAGGTCTTTCGGTTTTCCGCTGCCAACTGTGCCCTCTCTGCCGCCACCATTTTCTCCAAGGCGGCAATCTCTGCGTTCTGTTGGGCAATATCCGCTTCATAGGCCTTGATCGCCGCTTCCTTGTCATGAATGTCTGCAGAGATCCCGAAGACCTCCTGATTCTTGGCAGAGATCAGCGCCTGCAGGTTGTTCTCTTCCTTCGTCTGCGCCGCAATCGTATCATCTAACGTCTTCTTTTCTTCTTCCAGCGCTTCCTTGGTCACCTCCGCAAGCTTGGCTTCCTGCTTGAATTCCTCGAGTTTGTGCCGGTCATAGGAAGAAAGCAGTCGAATGAACTCTACTTTGTTCAGAAAAATCAGAGAAGTTTCCCGCCTTCATCAAGGCTTCGATCGGCATGGTATCCCCCTTCTCGAACATAAAGCGGATGCGCTGCTTCATGGCGGCGTACTGTTCATCCCTTTCCCTCTCCGCCTCTTCTAATTCCATTCTGGTCTCTTCAATCTGCTCTTTTTTCTTTTCGATCTGTTGGTTCAAAGAGTCGATCTTGGCCTGAATGGAGTCCAGACTGGAATCCAGTTTGGCGATATAAGCGTTCAGATTGTTTTTGGAAACTTCCAGACTCTTCTTGAGATTCTGCAGATCCGTGAGGCTTCCCTGCAGCGCCTGCCGCTGGCTTTTGGCATCCTGGATCTGCTTCTCCTTTTGTGCAATCGATTCTTTGGACGCCTTCGCCTGTGCGACCAGCACCGGAGGAAAAAAGATCTTTGTGAAGTTCATCAAACACAAGAGGCAGAGCACCAAAGCCAGCACTCCGCCTATCCGCATCTTTCTCTTATGTGTCATCTTTTCCTTCATTCTCAATGAAACATTCATTCTCCATTAGATGTGCAGACTCCATTGCACATGCGATCCCCATCCGGTATGCAAGACTTAAGACCTGATAGCTTTCTCACACCCTGAGGGCGCCATCAGACATTCAGGTGCCTTCTGACAGAGGACAGACTGCCCAGAATTCCGATTCCAACACCGACGCCCAATGTAATTGGCATCAACTTCTGGAAGATGACGGCAGGACTGTAAAATTGCAGGAACATGCTTTAGAATCGAGAATTTGCTGGAAAAATATTCTACCGCCTCACCGTACAGGACATAAATCAGGGCAAGCGGAATCAGCGAACCGATCAGGCCGATCAGCATTCCCTCAATCACAAACGGCCCTCTCACAATAAAATCGCCGGCACCGACGTACTTCATGATTTCGATTTCGTTCCTTCTGATCTCAATGCCGATGGTGACGGTATTGCTGATTAAGAAGATGGAAACACCAAGCAGAACCAGAATCACTCCGGCGGAAATCAGGGTAATCAAACGATTCACCGCACTGAGCGTCATCGCCGTCACTTCGGATCGTTTCACCTCTCTGACGATGTTCACCGATTCCAAATAGGTCACAAGGTTCGCCTGTTGCGACACATTTTTTTCATATAAATCTGGAGATTGTCATCGCCTTCCAGCGGGTTGTCGGGAAAAGCCTCCCGCATAATCCCCCAAATACTGCTTCTTAAAGCTGTCCCAGGCCTCATCCGCAGTCTGGAAATCCACCTTGCTTACCTCCGGCCGCTTCTCTACCTCCGCCTTAAGGACCTGAATCTCGTCCTCACTCGTTCCCTCTTTAAAGAATACCGTGACAGAAACCCCTTCCTCCGCGGAGTGCACCATGTGCTGGAAATTGACGATGATGGTATAAAACATCCCGAACAGAAAAAGGCAGGCGGTAATCGTCGCTACCGATGCGATCGAATACCACCCGTTTCTGAAAAGGCTTTTGATTCCTTGTCCGATCGTATAGAAAAAAAGTTCTAATCCTCATTCCGATACCGTCCTTCTTCCTGATCTTCCACCACAACCCCCTGTCGCATCGTAATGACACGCTTCTTCATGGCATTGACGATTTCTCTGTTGTGGGTAACCACCAGGACGGTCGTCCCGTTGTCATTGATCTGTTCCATTAACTTCATGATTTCCCAGGAATTTCCGGGATCCAGGTTTCCTGTCGGCTCATCGGCAAGCAAAATATTCGGGCGGTTGACCAGAGCCCTCGCCAGTGCCACCCGCTGCTGTTCTCCTCCGGAGAGCTGGGTCACACGATTTTTGTATTTGGAGGCCAGTCCCACCATTGCCAGCATGTTGGTCACATTGCTTCTGATTTCTCTCTGCGGGGTATCCACCACCCTCTGGGCAAACGCCACGTTCTCATAGACGTTCCTGTCTTTCAACAGACGGAAGTCCTGAAAGACGATGCCCAACTTCCTGCGAAATTTGGGAATGTTTCTGCGCTTAATGGCATTCAGATCATATCCCAGAACACTGATATTCCCTTCCGACGGCGTAAGTTCGTGCAGGAGCAGCTTGATCAAGGTCGATTTCCCCGATCCGCTGTCTCCGACGATAAAAACAAATTCTCCTTTTTTTACATGAAGAGTGACATCCTTCAGAGCCGGTGCGCCAATCGGGTAACGCTTGGTCACATGGGTTAACGTGATGATCTCATCCTGCGCATTTCTTACCCGGTGCTTCCTTCTCCTTGCTCTGAGAGGAGTGATCTTCTCTGTTTCAAAAACTTCTTTTGCTTCTTCCATTTTTAATAGTCCGTTTTCTCCACATTCTGCATGTATTTCACCACCATCATGGCGATCTTGAAGGTTATGGCATCTTCAAACACACGCAAATCCAGACCTGTGCTTTTTTGTAGCTTGTCCAGACGATAGACCAGCGTATTCCGATGAATGAACAGCTGTCTTGATGTCTCAGACACATTCAGATTATTTTTCAAAAAAATTTCTCGATGGTGACCAGGGTCTCTTGATCGAACTCATCCGGCTTTTTACCGCCGAAGATCTCTTTTGATAAACATCAGGCAAAGAGGGATCGGCAACTGATAAATCAGCCTTCCAATTCCCAGCTCTGCATAGCTGATGACCTGCTTTGTCCTCGAAAAAGATTCTACCGACATCCAATGACATCCTTGCTTCTTTGTAGGAACGACTGACATCCTTCAGATCCCGCACAATCGTACCGATCGCCAGTCGGACATTCTTCATGCCTTCCGCTTCCAGCTTTTTCACAAGCTGCTCCGCATCGGCGACGATTTCGGGCATGTCCATTTCCCCGACTTCCTTCACGAGGATCATGTTGTCTGCGTCCACTTCCGTCACGAAGTCGCCTGATCTGGAACCCGCACAACTCTTCACCGTCTCCTGGACGTTGAAACTGCGCTCGTTGTCACAAACAATCATCATGACGACACGGTTCTCGTCCGACTTGATGTGCAACTTTTTGGCCCGGTTGAAAATATCGACGAGGAGGAGATTGTCCAGAAGGAGATTCTTCATGAAATTGTCTCTGTCATAATGCTCTTTGTAAGCAACGACGAGAGACTGGATCTGGGCTGCTGCCAGCTTTCCGATGAGGTAATTGTTTTCCGACCCTGCACTGGTAATGAGGACGTATTCGGGCAACTGATCATCATATATTTTAAAGAAATGGAATCCCCTCATCTCCTGTGCCTGTGCCGGAGACAGAAGGAAATCCGCTGCAATCTTTGTCACCTCATCCGGCATCGTCCCTGGTGGAAACAACCTCTTTGCCGTCTTCATCCAGAACACTGAATTCCAGGTTTGAAATTTCTTTCAGCGTATCAATGGTGTTTTGTAAAATCTGATTTGAAATCATACCTCACACTTTCTCTGCGCCAACAGAAGCTCTCCTTCCCTTTCTTCTTTCCATATCCTTTAGACACTACTATTAGTTTAATTTATTTTGTTAAAAATTACTACAATTTTCCGCATATTTTTTTGTATATTTTTTTAGTTATTTACTCTATGCTTTACGGAAGCGGATTCATCCCGGGCCCTTTTTTCTGCCGATAATAGCGATAGGAGGTGAAGACCTATGAATATCGCAGCTTTATCCATGTCCATTGCAAAATCTCAGGTACAGGACAAATGGGGCGTCGCCATGTTGAAGAACAGCCTTGACATGCAGCAGGAAAACGGCAATGCTCTCTCTGAAATGCTGGAGGGCGTCTCTGAAAACATGGTCAATCCGAACATCGGAAGCAACATTGATATCCGCATCTGACCTCCGGACAGGGAAAAAAATGCTCCTGTCGAACAGGCAGGAGCATCCTCCTATTTTCCATTCTTTACCTGAACAATCTTGTCTTTTCCGATCTGTATCTTCCCTGCCTTTAGCAGATTTCCCACCGCCTTTTTAAACTCATTTTTGCTCATCTGCATCTTTTCCCGAATCAGTGCCGGATCCGCCTTATCGGTGAAGGGGATTTCTCCCCGGTTGGCTTCCAGATACCGCATCAGATGATCCGCATCAATGCTCATCTGGAGATAGGCTTTTTCACGAAGACTCAGGGAAAGTTTTTCCGTCTTCCCTTACCCTGGGTCACACGGCAGGAGACCCTGTCTCCAATCCGAACCTCTCCATATAATTCATTTTTGGGAATCAGGGCAGAATAGAGGTCGTCCACTGCCACAAACAGCCCGAAGTTATCGCTGTCCTCATAAACGATGCCGCTTACCCGATCGTCCTTATGATAAGGGCTGTCCTTTCGCAGATAGGGATACACGTTCATCGTCACGGCCAGCCGCCCGGATTTATCCAGATAAAGTGCACATAGCACCTCATCCCCCGCCTTGACCTTTTTGGTCTGTTCGTGGAAGGGCAAAAGGACATCTTTTTCCAGCCCCCAGTCCATGAATGCGCCGATTCTGGAGGTGTCTTTGACCCTCAGAAGCGCCACCTCATGCAGAAGCAACTTCGGTCTTGCTGTGGTTGCAATCAGCCTGTCCTCTGAATCCTTGTAGAGAAAAACTTCCAGAAAATCTCCCACCTTTGCCTCTTCCGGCACCTGTTTCTTCGGTAAAAAGAACCTTCTCCTTCTCTTTCTCTTTCTCCTTCTCTTCCTCTGCGAGGTAAACTCCGAACTCCACGATCTTGATGATCTTTAGTTTTTCTGACTGTGCCTGCCTCAAGCATTTTTTTCTCCATCTAACATTTCACAAATGCAGTAGCATCTTCCGTCCTCCGCGCGCAGAAAGGTCGTCTGTGCCGTGGCCTGTGTATCCGCCTGCTTCCACTCGTAAATCTCCGGGTAGATCACATCGCCCAAATGCGCCTGCTCCTTGTATTCTACCCGCAGCCTCTGTATGTGCCCCTCCTCTTCTGTTCGCCGGGTGAGCGCCATGTGCACATACTGCGCATTGTTCACATGCCCGTTGGTGTCCAGATGATATTCCCGAACGACGATCGGAGCGGCCTCCCTCCTCTGCAAACCGGACGCATCCTCCGGCAACCTGATTTTTCCGTGGCAGATATTCCATCTGCATTTTTTTCTCCCAGAGGATAGGCCTTTTTTTGTTCCTCTCCGACACGAACCGGCTTCGTCTCTTTCATGTCGATCAGTGTCCAGAGGGAATTGGCAACCGCAAGCTGCTCGCCCTCTTCCGTATCCATAAAAAAGTTTCGGTAGCCGAAATATCCCCGCAGGTCATAGGGGATCGTTCCGATTCTGACTCTCTCCCCAGTGCCGGAAGGCGACGGATCTCAATCTGCCAGGAGTTGAGAACCCAGGCCTGATGCTTCTTCGAAAGATATCGCATCCCGCAGCCCGAATCCTCCGACTGAAAGGTGGAGCAATCCTGAAAATAATTCAGGAGAGCCTCCACCTTCAAATGTCCGTTTCGATCGATTTCGCTGTATCTGATTCTGGATGTAAAAAAATACATATTGATCAAACTGCCTTGTCCACTTCTGTTTGATAAAAAATTACCACTTATAAAATCCCTTTTGCCACTTCCACGATATGTTCGGCAGTGAAACCGAAATAGGGGAAGAGTTCCTTGTAGGGTGCACTGGCTCCAAAGCCTGTCATGCCGATCGTGGCCCCGTCGATTCCTGTGTAACGGTCCAGTCCGAGGGGAGAAAGCGCCTCGATGGCGACTCTTTTTGACCTCTCTGGAAGGACTTTTTTTCCTGATAGGCCTCTTCCTGTTCCTCGAAAAAGATCCATACAGGGCATGGATACCACTCGCACCTTGATGCCTTCTTTTTGTAAAATCTGCGCCGCCTGATGGGCAAGCTCCACTTCCGACCCCGAAGCAATCAGAATGAGCTGCGGAAGTCCTTCACAGTCTTCCAGAATATAACCGCCTCGCAGGGCCTCCTTGGATGAGCCTTCCATGGGCGTCAAGTTCTGTCTTGTCAAAATAATCGCCGTCGGTGTGTGAGGCGAGGTAAGCGCACTGTACCAGGCTGCCTGCACCTCGGTTGCATCGCAGGGGCGATAGGCATGGAAATTGGGCATGGCGCGGAACATGGCGAGCTGTTCCACCGGTTCGTGGGTGGGCCCGTCCTCTCCTACGCCGATCGAGTCATGCGTAAAAACAAAGATCTGCGGAATCCCCATGATAGAAGCCAGTCTTGCCATCGGCTTTGTATAATCGCTAAAGACAAAGAAGGTCGCACAATACGTGGTACAGCCGCCATGCAGCAGCATCCCGTTTGCAATGGCGCTCATCGCCATCTCCCTCACCCCGAAGTGCAGGTTCCTGCCCTCCGGATGTTCCGCCGAGAAATCGGTCACTCCGTCCATGTGTGTTTTATTGGAGGGCGCCAGATCAGCGCTGCCTCCGATCAGAGTCGGAATCGCCTCTTTTTATGGTCTGGATCACCTGACCGGAAATCGATCTGGTCGCTTCCGGCTTTTCTCCTTTTTTCCAAAAATCGGGAATGGCATCCAATTTCGCCTGATTGTCCCTGTCTAAAAACTCCTGCAATCTTCCGGCTTCTTCCGGATATTTTCTCCCGTATTCCTCTAACAGGCGCTTCCAGGCGTCTTCGTCCGCCTGATGCTGCATCGAAAGCTCTCTGTAGTGCGCATAAACTTCTTCCGGCACTGCAAAAGGTTCCTGATTCTCCCAATGCAGAAATTCCTTCATTGCCGCCACATTTTTCCGCCCCAAGCGGTTCGCCATGCGCACTTGCCTTTCCCTGTTTCGCCGGGCAGCCGTAACCGATCTGCGTATGGATGGTGATAAAAGAGGGACGATTCCTGTCCGCCTTCGCAGCCTCGATTGCCTTCCCGATTGCATCAATATCATTGCCGTCTTCCACTTCAAGTGTTTGAAATCCGAAGGCCTGCATCCGCAGCTGTACATTTTCTGTAAAGGCCAAATCCGTGGTTCCCTCAATCGAAATGCGATTGGAATCATACAGGATAATCAGTTTGGACAGCTTGAGTGTTCCCGCTAACGAAAAAGCTTCCGAGGAGATGCCCTCCATCATACAACCGTCTCCGCCGATGGCGAAGGTGTAATGATCTACCACCGGAAACCCTTCTTTGTTAAATTCCGCTGCCAGATGTTTCTCTGCAATGGCCATACCGACCGCCATTCCCATTCCTGCGCCCAGAGGTCCTGTGGTGGCTTCAATGCCTGCGATATGTCCGTATTCCGGATGCCCCGCGCACTTGGAATGAAGCTTTCTGAAGTTTTTGAAGGTCGGATAGCGTTAGTTCCGGCTTTCCCTCTTTTCCATAACCAAAAAGATATAAAAGGGAATACAGCAGCATGGAACCGTGCCCCGCAGAGAGGATAAACCGATCCCGGTTGAACCAGTCGGGACTCGCCGGATTATGCTTCATCTGATGTGCAAAAAGCTCGTAGGCCATCGGTGCACAGCCCAGTGGCAGGCCCGGATGCCCGGATTTTGCCTTCTCGATCGCGTCTGCAGAAAGTACGCGCAGTGCATTGATTGATTGTTCGTCCAAATGGTTCATGCTGCCTCTCCTTTTTCTGTCTCTGTGTTCGTGGCTCTATCGTGTACGGGGTTTCCGGGATACAAAAAGCTCCCGGTCAAGAGACTACGAACCTGATTGAAGAATACGTCCAAATAAAAAACCACAGGGCCGGAGCTCTGTGGTTAATTCGTTCTGGGCTAGAAGGATTCGAACCTTCGAAATGACGGAGTCAGAGTCCGTTGCCTTACCGCTTGGCGATAGCCCATTAACTATAAGGCTGTAACGAATAATTAGTTTACAGGGTATCCGAATAAAATGCAAGTACTTTTTGAAATAAAAAAATTTCCTGAAAATTTCCTTTAGCTCCCATTTTTTTCAAAGGACCTTTCATGCGTAAAATATCTCCGACTTCCGCCTTTTTGGGTTAAAAGCAATTCGAAGCTTCTGCTTCGGATGCGGTGCACTTTCCTGTTCGTTTCCCTCCTCTGTATAGATGTGCAAGACCTGTGCAATGACATCGCTTCCGTCCGGCTTCATGATTTCGATTTGATCTCCTTTGCAGAATTTGTTTCTCTGCTCAATGGAGACAATGCTTCCGATTCTCTCACCCTGCAGCGGCATCCCGGATTCCGCGCAAGCCGCTGCACCGCCCACGGTGCCCAGATAAATATAATCGTTCACATAGGTATTGGAGTCGTATATTTGCGCCTCCTCCGCACAGGAATCAAAATAGAACCCTGTGGTAAAGTTGCGATAAGTACATCTTGCAATCTGGTCTCTATACCAGGGAAGATTTTGCCTGTATTTCTCCTCCGATTCCAAAAAATCATCAATTGCCTTGCGGTATGTTCTGGCAACCGTCGCCACATAGAGAGCCGTTTTCATCCGGCCTTCGATCTTCAAGCTGTCCACCCCGGCCAAGATCAGTTCCGGGATATGCTCAATCATGCACAGATCCTTGGAATTGAAAATATAAGTCCCGCGTTCATTTTCAAAGACCGGCATGTATTCCCCCGGCCTGCTCTCCTCTTCCACCGCATAGGAAATTCCCCCTTCTTCGTCACGAGAAGAGAAGTCTTCCCCCCCGTTCGAGAGGGGTGTTTTCTCTCCTTCCTCGCAGAGACGATACCGCCATCTACACGGGTGGGTACAGGCCCCGAGGTTGGCATTTCTGCCGGTCATGTAAGCAGAAAGAAGACAACGCCCTGAATAGGAGATGCACATGGCGCCATGGACAAAGCATTCAAGTTCAAGATCGGATGGTATTTTTTCACGAATTTCCTTCAGTTCCCGGAGACTTAATTCTCTGGCCGCCACCACACGCTTGGCGCCCAGATCATGCCAAAAACGAAAGGTTTCATAATTCGTGTTATTTGCCTGTGTGGAAATATGAATATCAATTTCCGGACAGATATCCTTCGCCAGCATAAACATGCCCGGATCCGCCACCAGAATCGCATCGGGTCGCAACTCGCGAAGCTCCTGAAAATACGCCTCCGCTCCTTCCAGATCCGAATTGTGCGCAAGAATATTCGCCGTCACATGTACCCTGACCCCGTGTGCATGTGCAAAAACGAATTCCTTCCTTCATCTCTTCCGCACTGAAGTTCTTGGCCTTCGCACGCAGGCTGAAAGCCCTCGCCTCCGATGTAGACAGCATCCGCTCCGTAAATAACAGCCGTTTTTAATACTTCCAAACTGCTCGCCGGTATCAGTAATTCTGGTTTTTTCATTGCATCCTCTTCTTATAGCTGAGCGCCATCCCGTCTCCGACGGAAAAGAACGGTTGTGATGAGTGTTCGATCGAGCAGAAGCTCTCTTAAATACGCACGCATGCGGGCATGAATGGTACGATCTCTCCTCTCCACCGCATAGCGGGACTCTAAAACGGTTCCGTTCTGCAACACATTATCGGTCACCAGCACGCCGCCTTCAGCCAAAAGCATCCCGGCTTCCCGCAGGAAGATCGGATACTGTCCCTTTGCCGCATCCATGAAGATCAAATCAAACTTCTGTCCTTCTCTTCTGCACCGCGGCAAAATATCACGTGCATCTCCTTCTTTCAGCAAAATCTGTCCCGCGCCGTCCATTCTGGCGAAATTTTCTCTCGCCGCTTCACATCTCTTCTCATCCTGCTCGATGGTAAGTATCTTTGTCTTTCTACCGCAGACCCTTGCCATAAACAGTGCGGAAAAACCGATTGCCGTTCCGATTTCCAGTATCCTCTGCGGTTGTTGCAGGGAAAGCAGAAAACGAAGAAGGCACTGCGTGTCCCTCCGAATGATCGGGATTTGACCCGCAAGTGCCCTTTCTTCCAATGCTTCCATTTCCGGATCCTGCTCAAAATTCATGGTTTCTATAAACGTCAGGAGTCTCTCTTCGTCAATCTCCATTGTCCTGCATTCCTTTGGAGGCATCGTCGGAATGATCTCCCTCGTCTCCCTGCCATTCTTCGTCCTGCCCCGCAGTTTCCGTATTTTGATCTGTCGTGCCGAGACCAGAGGAAGAGCCCGCTGCGTCCTTGTTCTCCGACTCGGACATTTTTGCCATCATTTCTTCCGGCTTCATGGCGGTATTGAGTTCGTATACTCCCGGCTTCAACTTTTTATGGTAATCGGAAAAAAATATTCCTGTAGCCGAAATAGTCTGGCATCATGGATCAGTCCTTTTTTCCTGAAGCATTTTGGCAATCTGCTTTCACACCCTGTCCTTCTTCCACCGTTACCGTCACCGTTTTGGCATTCTGTCCCTCACTCTGTGCTTTCTGCGCAAAAATCTGGTAGCCATAGCTATATCCCAGTGTTGCATAACGGATGGTCGCAAAAATAATGAGGGTCAGAATCACAAGCCTTGCCGTTGTTCCCAGTGCAAAAGCGCCTGTTTTTTTAATCTTTCTGTTGTCATGATTCATCTGCTTCATTGCTATCTTTCCTTAGTCATTTGTATCCATAATGATCGGAAGGATCATCGGTCTGCGGTTGGTTTTTCCAAAGATAGCCGCTGAGCGCATCCTTGACAATCCCCTTTAATTTTTCCCCAGTCTCTTGTGCCACGATCCAGCGCTTCCTGCAACTCATCTCCTACAATCTGCGACGCTTCCTCGATCAGTTCATCGGATTCCTTTACATAGACAAAGCCTCTCGAGACGATGGCGGGTTCCGATTGCAGGACACCGTTTACCGTGTCGATGCCAAATACCACCACAACAATGCCGTCTTCCGCCAGATGCTGTCTGTCCCGCAGAACGACATTGCCGACATCGCCGACGCCCAGGCCGTCCACCAGAATTGCGCCCGTCTTCACCGTGCCGTTTATTTTTCGCGCCATTCTGATCGATCTCCAGCACCTCGCCTGTCTGCATAATGATGATATGATTCTTCGGGATACCGAGATTTTTTTGGCGATTCTACGCTGTGCAAGCATGTGTCTGTATTCCCCCATGAACGGGAATGGCGAATTTGGGCTTGACCAGCGTGTAGATCAATTTAATATCTTCCTGGCAGGCATGTCCGGATACGTGTACGTCCTGAAAAAAATAACATCCGCTCCTTTCATCAAAAGCTCGTTGATGATATTGGTGACTGCCTTTTCATTGCCCGGAATGGGGTGGGAGGACATGATGACGGTATCGGTCGGCCCGATGCTCACCTTGCGGTGCATGCCGTTCGCCATTCTGGAAAGAGCCGCCATGCTTTCCCCCTGCGAGCCGGTGGTAATCAAAACGGTCTTATTCTCCGGATAATTCTTTAGTTCATCGATGTCAATTAACGTATTGTCCGGCACCTTAATGCATCCCAGCTGCTGTGCAATCTCCATGATGGTCACCATGCTGCGCCCTTCAATCACGGCCTTTCTGCCGTATTTATGCGCCGTATTGATGATTTGCTGCACCCGGTCCACATTGGAAGCAAAGGTTGCAATAATAATCCTTGTATCATGATGTTCCTGGAACAGAACATCGAAGGTATGACCTACCGTTTTCTCGGAAAGCGTAAACCCCGGACGCTCCGCATTGGTGGAGTCGCACATAAGAGCCAGCACGCCTTTTTTTACCGATCTCGGCAAAGCGTCCCAAATCAATCGGGTCTCCAAAGACGGGTGTGTAATCCACCTTGAAATCGCCGGTATGCACCACAATGCCGGCAGGAGAATAAATCGCCAGCGCCGCCGCATCCACAATCGAATGGTTCGTCCGGATGAATTCTACCCGAAAACAACCGAGGTTAATGGTCGAACCGAATTTCACCACCTTCCGCTTGGTGCAGTTGAGAAGATTCTTTTCCTCCAGCTTGTGATTGATAATCCCCATGGTCAGCCTGGTTGCATAGACAGGCACATTCACCTGCTGCAAGACATAAGGCAATGCGCCGATATGGTCCTCATGACCGTGGGTGATGACAAAGCCCTTCACCTTGTCAATATTGTCCGTAAGGTAAGTAATATCCGGGATCACGAGGTCGATCCCCAGCATATCATCCTCCGGAAAAGCCAGACCGCAGTCCACAACAATAATACTGTCTTCATAGCGAAAGGCAGTAATGTTCATCCCAATCTGCTCGAGTCCGCCAAGCGGTATGATCTGCAGCTTGGAATGGTTATTCTGTTTTTTTTGGTTATTCAAAAAAGCCTCCTTCATTTCATTACTTGACTCATTGATATCGATCACGGTGATTCAGATAATCCTGCAAAAATCAGCTCTGCAGCAATCATATCGATCTGTGCCTTCCAGTCGCTTTTTCGGAATTCCCGCTTCCCGCATGAGATCTTCCGCTTCTACACTGGTCAGACGCTCATCCTGCATGATGACCTGAAGTCCCGTCCTCCGTTCCAATTCCACTTGAAACAATAGGGTTTTATTTGCTCGCTCCGAAACGCTTCCATCCAAATGAAGCGGAAGCCCGAGTACAATGCAGGAGATCTCATACTCCTGAATCAACTCTTGAATCCTCGCATAGGTTTTTGCGCAGGGCATTCTCTCTGCCTGCGTATAATTTCCTTTCGCTGCGCAAGAGTACCAGAGGCGTCGGTAATCGCAACCCCTACTGTCTTCGCACCGAAATCCAACCCCATCACCCGCATGGTCAGTCGGTCCAGCGGTTACTTTTGATATACTCCTGTAACATCTCTTCTACCAGTTCATCCCGCTCCACCTTCATAATCAGGCTTCTCGCTCCTTTATGACTGGTAATATAGGTGGGATCCCCTGACATAATATAGCCCACAATCTGATTCACCGGATTATATCCTCGCTCTACCAGGGCTTCATAAACCACTTCCAGCACCTTTTTAACTCCGGTTTCCGTGTCTGTTTCGACCTTGAAAAACTGGGTGCTTCCGAGATCCTGTTCCTGTTTCTTCATAGAAAACCCTTCCTTTTTGCACCGTACTGCTTTCAGTTTACAACAAAAGCGGTTTGCCTGCAATGATCTCCCCCGCCAGAAATCCTTCCGTCTTCATCTTTACCAATTCTCCGGGGTTCAGCCTCTCTCCTTCTTCCTGTGACAATGGTGCCGTTTCGGCACCGACCCGCACATAGCGATCCGTCAACCCACTCAAAATCCGTTTCCCATCCACCTTTTCTTCCTCTTCCAAAAGAACTTCCACCGTACGGTCAAAAAACAACCTTCTATATTCTTCGGCATTTTTCCTGGAAAGCTGAATTAGTATGCTGCTCCTCTCATGTTTGATTTTCTCCGGAATCTGGTCTTCATAGGCGGCAGCCAACGTGCCTCTTCTCTTAGAGTATTTAAAAACATGCGTTTTCGTAAAAGTGGATCTTTTCAATCTCTCGTCGGCTGATTTCGAATTCTTCCTCTGTTTCTCCGGGAAAGCCAACAATAACATCCGTTGTTATTGCAGGGTTCTCGTAAACGGTGCGGAGAAGATCCACACTCTTTTCAAAACAGTTGATATCATAATGTCGATTCATCCGTTTCAAGGTTGCATCACAACCGCTTTGGAGGGACAGATGGAAGTGCGGGCAGAGTTTAGGGATCGATGCAAAGGCTCTTGCACATTCCTTCGTGATGATTTTTCGGCTCCATGGAAGAGATACGGATGCGTTTAATCTCCGGAATCTCCTGAATCCGACCAAGGAGCCGTATCAGCTCCGATTCTCCCCGATCCAGTCCATAAGAAGCAATATGAATTCCGGTCAAAACCACTTCTCTGCAACCCTTAGACGCAAGTGTCGCAATCTCTCTTAAAATGTCTTCTTCCGGCCTGCTGTTGATCCTTCCCCTCACATAAGGGATGATGCAGTAGGTACAGAACATATTACAGCCATCCTGAATCTTGATATACGATCTGGTACGGGTAGGCAGTTCATGAAGCCCCAGGTGGAAAGGTTTTTCCTCTTCCGCAACCGGAACACTCTTTCCTTGTAAACTTTCTTTGTAGGAATCCGGTGCGGCGGTCCTGCTCCGCTCCGCCTTTTTCGCAATCAGCAATGATGGTTAACAGCTTTTTCCTTATCCTTATTCCCCAACGCAATATCAATGCAGTCATCTTTTTTTGTCTGCAGGTTGGCACTCTCTACATAACACCCCAGTGCGACAATCAGAGCCTCTGGATTTTCTCTTTTTGCCTTATGGAGCATCTGTCTGGATTTGCGATCCGCAATATTGGTCACGGTACAGGTATTGACAATGTAGATATCTGCCTTTTCGTCAAAAGGCACAATGATATGCCCGCTTTTCCGTAAGTTTTCTGTTAGTACATCCAGCTCATAGCTGTTCACCTTGCATCCTAGATTATGAATGGCGATTGTTTTCATGGGATTTCCCGTGTTTTTTTGTGCTTTTCAACATTGACTTTTTCCTATGTAGCCTTTTAGTATAAAGACCATAAAAAGGAGGTATGAGAATGAAAACCGTTATGATTTCTCTGAATTCAATTGATAAGGTGAAGTCCTTCGTGAATGACATTACGAAGTTTGATTATGACTTCGATCTTGTTTCCGGCAGATATGTGATTGACGCCAAGTCCATCATGGGTATCTTTTCCCTTGATCTTTCCAAAACTGATCAATCTGCATATTCATGCGGAGGAGAATGCAGATCAGGAAAAGGTGATGGAAGTCTTAAAGCCTTATATCGTTTGATCTGTTGCATTCCTAAGCACCAAACCATCCAAATGAATCAGACATCGAGTTCCTCATAAGAGGAACTCTTTTCTTCTTATGAGAATTTCTTTTCTCGCAAGCCTCGTATGAGGAATTTTTTTCTTCGTATGAGGAACTCTTTTTTTCTCGTAAGAGCAATGCCTTTCCTTTTACACTTCGATGATTTCTCTCTCTCGAATGGCTCTGTCTACCATTTCATCGATTTTTCTCCCCAAGATTCTCTTCATGCTTCCGAATGACCTCACACTTCGGTTTGGTAGCAGGGTGTTTGGCCACGAAGATGGTGCAGCAGTCTTCATAAGGTTGGATGGAGGTCTCATAGGCACCTATTTTCAAACTGATATCTACGATGTCCTGTTTATCAAAGCCGATTAAGGGGCGGTAGACGGGCATATCCCGCACCACCTCGTCGGTTGCCATGAGAGATTGCATCGTCTGCGATGCCACCTGCGCAATGCTCTCGCCGGTAATCAGGCCAAGCATTTTTCTCTTCTCCCTGCGATCCTGTCGGCAATCCGCATCATATATCTGCGCATGATAATCGTGAGTTCCTCGTGGGGACATTTTTCATAGATATAGAGTTGGATCTCCGTGAAGTTCACCACATGTAACCTTACACCTCCGGTATATCCGGCAAGAATCCCTGCCAGATCCACCACCTTCTGCTTGGCGCGGTCCGAAGTATAGGGAGGCGCATGAAAATATACCGCATCCACCTCCGCCCCTCTCCTGGCGATCAGGTAACCTGCAACGGGCGAGTCAATCCCTCCCGACAAAAGAAGCATCGCCCTTCCCACTGCTTCCTGTCGGCATCCCGCCCGGTCCTTTGATTTCCTGTGAAAAAGTTCACCTTTTCCCGCAACTCTACATGAAGAACGATCTCCGGCTGATGCACGTCCACACGCATCTGCCCCGGCGCCAGCTCTGTCCCCTTCTGCGAATTCTCGGCACTTCCGTTAAAAGCGACCAGAATGGCTTCTCCCAAAGCGGCATCCACTTCCATCGAATCCTGTGGATAGGTTTTATCCACCCTTCTACATTTGACTTTAAAGGACGCACCTCCATCCGGATATACCTGCTTTCATATATTGTGCTGCCAATTTTCCAAGAGCGCTGAGTTCCGGCAATTTTTGCATCACCATCCCGCTCATAAGTAACCGCTGGACAGATTCCCGTGATGCCGAATACCCGCTTCAGTGCCGAAATGACCTCTTCAAAATCAAATCCTCCCGCTTCCACGTAAATGCGTCCCGCAACCCGCGAGATATGGAAGTTACCCTCACAATCCGAGAGCACCTTTTTCATTCTGGAAACAAGGGCCTCTTCAAAATAATTCCCTGTTTTTTTCCCTTTAAACCGATTTCTGCATATTTAATGATAAAAAGCATGATAGTCCATACAACAACCTCTTACCTCCGCGTGAATCTTCGCAATACCGGAACGATCTCCGATAGAGCAGCCACCGCCATATCCAACTCCTGTTTGGTGGTTTCGTGCGACATGCTGAGGCGTATCGTTGACTCTAATAAGTCCTCCGGCAGTCCGATGGCTTTCAAGGTGCCGGATAGCCCCGGATGGTTAGTAGAACAGGCACTTCCGGCAGATACATAAATCCCCTTATCTTCCAGTGCATGCAAGAGCACCTCCGCCCTGACTCCTCTCACGGATAAAGAAAGAATATGAGGTGCCTCCTTCCATTTTTTTCTTTTTCAAAAGAGGCTGTATCCCCGTCCCAGAAGCAAGAGCCGTTCACCCGGATATCGTCCAGGTTTTCTTTTTATTTTTTTACAAAAATATGATTTCAGATCATACAGGAAAGTCACGTTCCGGTCAAGAGATGCATAGGCCTTCTCTGCAGCAAGCCCCATTCCGGCAATTCCGGGTACATTGAGCGTCCCCTGATCGCAGCCCTCCCTGCTGTCCGCCTCCATAAAGGAGCGGCTTGATTCTCATCCCTCTTTGATGTACAAAAAAACCGACTCCCTTTGGGACCATTGCATTTATGTGCACTCACACTCAGAAGGTCAATCTTCCACCCTTTGACATCGATCGGAAGTTTGCCATATCCTTGAACGGCATCGGTATGAAAGAGGACAGAAGCATGGTTGGCCCTATTAAATTCAGCAATCACAGATCCTGCCTGAGATAACGGCTCCACGGCACCCATTTCGTTGTTTACCATCATAATAGAAACCAGAATGGTATCCGGACGTAGTGCCGCCCTCAGATCTGTAATGCTGATTCTGCCAAAAGAATCAACAGGAAGATAGGTGACTTCAAAGCCTTCCTTTTCCAAATGCTGCATTGCCTTCCCAATCGCGAGATGCTCGATTTTCGTTGTGATCAGGTGTCTTCCCTCTTTCTCCAGGGCGTGTGCACAGCCGATCAGCGCCATGTTATCCGACTCTGTTGCTCCGGAGGTAAAAAGAATCTCCCTGGGTAACACCTTCAAGGTTTCTGCAATCCGTTCCGCAGCCTGTTTTACCCTGTTTCTCAGCTTCAAACCCTTTAGCGATGTGCGCTGGAAGGATCTCGCATAATCCTCCAGCATACATTCCGTCACGAGATTAGCAACCTCCTTGTCGCAGCGAGTAGTTGCCGAATTGTCCAGATAAATTTCCAAACTCATAGGTTTTCTCCATGACCTCGGGCCTCTTCGTGCCCCTCGGTTTTTCTCCGTGATCTCAGGTTTCTCCATGACCTCAGGCCTCTTCGTGCCCTCAGGTTTCATAAGGATCTCAGGATCCATTGGGATCTTTTTGGAATCCTCTTGACACTTGTTGCATTTTCTTTCCACTAAAAAATAACGGAAGTCTCTCGACCTCCGCTAACAAAAAGGTGACAGGCGGATTTGAACCGCCGATCAGGGAGTTGCAGTCCCACGCCTTACCGCTTGGCTATGTCACCAAAACAAATATGACTCCGACGGGAATTGAACCCGTGTTACCGCCGTGAAAGGGCGATGTCTTAACCTCTTGACCACGGAGCCAGATATAAATAAAGCCGAATAAAATAAAATACGAGCTCCCCAAGTAGGGCTCGAACCTACAACATCACGGTTAACAGCCGTGCGCTCTACCATTGAGCTATTGAGGAATAGGAGTAAGAATACGTATTCCTGCTTCGATTGCACCCTCAAAACCGAACACTGATGACAGAAAAAGATAAGGACAAGCCTTCGATCTATTAGTACGGATCAGCTGAGTGTGTTACCACACTTACACCTTCCGCCTATCTACCTTGTACTCTTCATGGGATCTTATGCCCCGTAGGGCGGGATATCTCATCTTGAGGGGGCTTCACGCTTAGATGCCTTCAGCGTTTATCCCTCGCCGGACATGGCTACCCTGCCTCTTGCGTTTGACAACGCAGCAGATACACCAGCGGTCCGTCCATCCCGGTCCTCTCGTACTAAGGACAGCTCCTCTCAGATATCCTACGCCCGCGCCGGATAGGGACCGAACTGTCTCACGACGTTCTGAACCCAGCTCGCGTACCGCTTTAATGGGCGAACAGCCCAACCCTTTGGGACCTGCTACAGCCCCAGGATGCGATGAGCCGACATCGAGGTGCCAAACCACTCCGTCGATGTGAACTCTTGGGAGTGATCAGCCTGTTATCCCCAGGGTAGCTTTTTATCCGTTGAGCGATGGCAATCCCACTTTCATACCACCGGATCACTAAGTCCCTACTTTTCGTACCTGTTCCACCCGTCGGTGTCACAGTCAGGCTCCCTTCTGCCTTTGCACTCTTCGGATGGTTTCCGTCCATCCTGAAGGAACCCTTTGAGCGCCTCCGATACCCTTTCGGAGGCGACCGCCCCAGTCAAACTCCCCGCCAGACATTGTCCCCCGGCCGGTTTCACGGCCGCAGGTTAGAAATCCAGTAACGCAAGGGTGGTATCCCAACAGCGACTCTGTGACAACTGACGTCATCACTTCTTCGTCTCCCCACCTATCCTGTACATACATTACCGAATCCCAGTATCAAGCTGGAGTAAAGCTCCATGGGGTCTTTCCGTCCTGGCGCGGGTAACCAGCATCTTCACTGGTACTTCAATTTCACCGGGTGCATTGCCGAGACAGTGCTCAAATCATTACGCCTTTCGTGCGGGTCGGAACTTACCCGACAAGGAATTTCGCTACCTTAGGACCGTTATAGTTACGGCCGCCGTTTACTGGGGCTTAAATTCAAAGCTTCGCTTGCGCTAACCTCTCCTCTTAACCTTCCAGCACCGGGCAGGCGTCAGCCCATATACCTCACCTTTCGGTTTCGCATAGACCTGTGTTTTTGCTAAACAGTTGCTTGAGCCTCTTCTCTGCGGCCTGCTCTCGCAGGCTCCCCTTCTCCCGAAGTTACGGGGACTTTTTGCCGAGTTCCTTAGCAATGCTTCTCCCGTCGGCCTTAGGATTCTCTCCTCATCCACCTGTGTCGGTTTACGGTACGGGCTGAGTAAACACAATAGCGACTTTTTCTCGACGGTTCCCCTTAAGTCCTTCACTACTTTTTATTTCGCTCCGCATCACGCATCTGCCTCCGTAGGGATTTACTCCCTACTAGCAGCTTCTGCTTGCACCGGGCTTCTCTCCCGGCTGACTCTACTTCTCCGTGTCCTCGCTCTTCTGATTTACTCAGGTGCAGGAATCTCAACCTGCTGTCCATCGGCTACGCCTTTCGGCCTCGCCTTAGGTCCCGACTTCCTCAGGGCAGATCAGCTTTTACCCTGAAATCCTTGGATATTCGGCCTGAAGGATTCTCACCTTCATCTCGCTACTCATTCCGGCATTCTCCCTTCACAGCAGTCCGCCACTCTTTTTCAGTATGGTTTCTTCCTCCTGTGAATGCTCCCCTACCGACAGAATATACCCGTAGATATATCCTGTCCCTAAGCTTCGGTGTCGTGTTTCAGCCCCGGTAATTTTCGGCGCGGGACCTCTCGGCTAGTGAGCTATTACGCACTCTTTGAATGTGTGGCTGCTTCTAAGCCAACATCCTAGCTGTCTTTGAAATCCTACATCCTTTTCCACTTAACACGTACTTTGGGACCTTAGCTGTAGATCTGGGCTGTTTCCCTTTTGACTACCCAACTTATCTCGTGCAGTCTGACTCTGATGCTCTTCCTGTATGGCATCTCGTGGTTTGATGGTCTTCGGTAAGCGGTGAAGCCCCCTTAGACGTTCAGTGCCCCTACCTCCATCAGGTATGCTATCAGGCTAGCCCTAAAGCTATTTCGGGGAGAACCAGCTATCTCCGGGTTCGATTGGAATTTCTCCCCTACCCACAACTCATCACCACCCTTTTCAACGGATGTGTGTTCGGACCTCCACAGCCTTTTACGGCCGCTTCATCCTGGTCATGGGTAGGTCACCCGGTTTCGGGCCCATATATACCGACTTGCGCGCTCTTCACACTCGGTCTCCCTTCGGCTCGGTCTCTTAAAAACTTAACCTCGCCGGTATACATGGCTCGCCGGACCGTTCTACAAAAAGTACACGATCAGACTTTATACGCCTTGACGTATCATTGTCCTCTCGCAGCTTGTAGGCATAAGGTTTCAGGTTCTCTTTCACTCCCTCCCTGGGGTTCTTTTTCACCGTTCCCTCACGGTACTATCCTCTATCGGTCACTAAGGAGTATTTAGCCTTACGGGGTGGTCCCCTGCGCGTTCATACAAGGTTTCTCGTGTCTCGTATTACTCTGGATCCTGCTGTGCTTCCTTACCTTCACTTACGGGACTTTCACCCTCTCTGGTTGGTCTTCCCAGTACCATTCTGTTTGGCTCGTCAGTCACGTCCGCAGTCTGAACCCCGGAATGCAAGCATTCCGGTTTGGGCTCCTCCGCGTTCGCTCGCCGCTACTTGCGGAATCACTTTTGTTTTTCTCTTCCTCCGGCTACTTAGATGTTTCAGTTCACTGGGTCTCCCTCCGTATACCCTATGGATTCAGTATACGGTACATGAGGTTCGCTCATGTGGGTTGCCCCATTCAGATATCTTCGGATCATTGTGTATTTGCCACTCCCCGAAGCTTTTCGCAGCTTATCACGTCTTTCATCGGCTCTTAGTGCCAAGGCATTCACCTTACGCCCTTTTTTAGCTTGTCCTTCTCTTATGCTTAGCGATAAACATAAGATGCTCTAAAAAGTTTGCATTGCATGCAATTTTACTTTCGATGTCTTGTCTTTTCAGATTTTTCTGATTCTCAGTATTCGGTTTTCAAGGTGCAATCCGGATTTTCATCCGTCTCGAAGATTTCCTCTTCGAAGTGGATCCGGCAACCACCCTATTCTCCCGTATCGTCTCCAATACAGTACCTTCGGCCGATATGGTCTTCACCGTCGTGTTCGGGATGGGAACGGGTGTTACCCCATACCGTATCGCCACCGGAAATATTTGGTTGTTTGGTTGTCCATCTCGTTCTTGCAGGTAACGCTTCCTCACCCCCAAGTGACTCGCCACGCTCCTCACTTGGTGCCCGGTCGCGTTCCTTATACCAATCTTTTGCCTTCACAGCCCTTGCATGCAAGCATGCAGGCTTGTTCATTCAAAAGATTGCTGCAAGAACTTTGACAACTGGACAGTGATGCAAACCTTACTCATTCCTTTAGAAAGGAGGTGATCCAGCCGCAGGTTCTCCCTACGGCTACCTTGTTACGACTTCACCCCAGTCATCCGGCCTGCCTTCGACGGCTCCTTCTTTGCAGTTAGGTCACCGGCTTTCGGGCATTCCCTGACTCCCATGGTGTGACGGGCGGTGTGTACAAGACCTGGGAACGTATTCACCGCGACATGCTGATTCGCGATTACTAGCGATTCCAGCTTCGTGCAGGCGGGTTGCAGCCTGCAGTCCGAACTGGGTCGTTGTTTTTGAGATTCGCTTCAGGTCACCCTTTCGCTTCCCTCTGTTACGACATTGTAGCACGTGTGTAGCCCAGACCATAAGGGGCATGATGATTTGACGTCATCCCCACCTTCCTCCGGGTTATCCCCGGCAGTCCGTATAGAGTTCCCAACTTTACTTGCTGGCTACTATACGCAAGGGTTGCGCCTCGTTGCGGGACTTAACCCAACATCTCACGACACGAGCTGACGACAACCATGCACCACCTGTCTCGGACGCCCCTGAAGGGCTTAAAGCTTTTACCTCTAATCCGTCCGGATTCAAGGTCTGGTAAGGTTCTTCGCGTTGCTTCGAATTAAACCACATGCTCCACCGCTTGTGCGGGTCCCCGTCAATTCCTTTGAGTTTCATTCTTGCGAACGTACTCCCCAGGTGGAATACTTATCACGTTTGCTTCGGCACTGAAAAACTTTGTCTCCCAACACCTAGTATTCATCGTTTACCGCGTGGACTACCAGGGTATCTAATCCTGTTTGCTCCCCACGCCTTCGAGCCTCAACGTCAGTTGCTGTCCAGTAAGCCGCCTTCGCCGCCGATGTTCTTCCTGATATCTACGCATTTCACCGCTACACCAGGAATTCCGCTTACCTCTCCAGTACTCTAGATCTACAGTTTCCAAAGCAAGCCCACGGTTGAGCCATGGGGTTTCACTTCAGACTTGCATATCCGTCTGCGCTCCCTTTACACCCAGTAAATCCGGATAACGCTTGCTCCATACGTATTACCGCGGCTGCTGGCACGTATTTAGCCGGAGCTTCTTACTCAGGTACCGTCATCTCTCTTGCGAGCCTTTCTTCCCTGCTGATAGAGCTTTACATACCGAAATACTTCTTCACTCACGCGGCGTCGCTGCATCAGAGTTTCCTCCATTGTGCAATATCCCCCACTGCTGCCTCCCGTAGGAGTCTGGGCCGTGTCTCAGTCCCAATGTGGCCGTCCGCCCTCTCAGGCCGGCTACTGATCGTCGCTTTGGTGAGCCGTTACCTCACCAACTGGCTAATCAGACGCGGGCCCATCCCATACCACCGGAGTTTTTCACACTGTAAGATGCCTTACCGTGCGCTTATGCGGTTTTTACCAGTCGTTTCCAACTGCTATCCCCCGGTATGGGGCAGGTTGCCCACGCGTTACTCACCCGTCCGCCACTCAGTCTATCAGTCTTCCACCCGGAGGCTTCCATCTCATAGCTTCGTTCGACTTGCATGTGTTAGGCACGCCGCCAGCGTTCATCCTGAGCCAGGATCGAACTCTCAGTTTTGTATCTCTCCTTTAAACTTCATGAGTATCTCTACCACGACGCTTAAAGGCTCTTCTCGTTCAATCTCAGTCCAAGACTATCGCTAGTCCTGTCCGTAATTTACCTTTTTTAAGGTTTTTGTTCTTGAATTATTCTTCTTCAGAATTATTCAGGTTTGCATCACTGTTCAGTTGTCAAGGTGCTGCTGTTTTCTTTCTTTGCTGCTGCATTTTTTTGTTTGTTCTTGTGTGCCGCAGCGGAGACTAATATATCATTTGCCTATATCTTCGTCAAGCACTTTTTTGAAAAAAATTCAAAATTATGCAAATTTCTTTTTTGCGAAACCGGAAGCCCGCTCCGGAAGCGGTTTCTCGCTTTTCCATCCGATCTACGAAAAATCTTGTCGTCTCCCCGATCGGGATGTTTCTTTTTCCGAAAAAAACAGAACGGCAGAGCATTTCACCGCAGAGGCAACGAAACCGGCAGCCTGGTCAAAAATTCTTCCACGCACCGCTTCACGTCAAGTCCTGTCATCTTCTCGACCAGATAAAGGACAAAAGCCGCACTCAGGCAACCGAGCACTGCTCCAAGCGCACCGTCCACCCATCCGAGAAAGGGATTCTTCGCAGGTTCGCTCCCACCCGCTTGAAAATACCGGAAAGAAGCTTGTAGACCAGGTAGAAAGCAACCAGATACACCAGCAACTGCGCATATTTCCCGGATACGGGCAGAGAGGAAATTTTTCTCTGCAAGCAACTCCCCGCCCACTTCAGGAGATAATAGGTGCCTGCCAGTGCAAATAAACCGCTTCCCTCCGCCACCAAACCGTTCTTAAAGCCTCTTGCAATCCTCCAGATCACAAGCATCACGGCAAGCAGTGCTACCAGGTTGGCCCCCGCGATTCCCAGAAAAGAAAAAAATCCGATGCGTTCATTCTCAACATATCATTACCTTAATTCCACGGTCTCTATGCGGTCAGCCGTCACCAGCAGAAAGCGGCTGCGAATGGAAGTCGGTACCACAGTTTTCACGGGGAAGAGAAATTTCCCTGATACCTTACCTCTCCTCCCGCTCCCAGAATCAGCCATTCATCGCTGTCATAAAGCGACGGTTCTGCCTGCGACAAAGAGGATTTTTATCGTACTTTTTTTCAGGAACTTCTAAACAGCAGGTTTCCTGCCGTTCCGTAGACCTCCAACCGGTAAAGTCCGTCTTTGGTCCCGTTTACGAATAGAATTCCCACATGGGCGTCGTCATGATAAACGGCCTCGATCTGTTCTCCGGAAAAAAGATTCTGGGCGCCCAGCTTCGGGATTTCATCTCCGTTGTAATACATGATCCGGTCTGTCGAAACCGCAAAGGCAGTCTGATCGTTTAGAAAGTGCACCGTCGGTATGACCTCGTCTTTATAATCATAACCGCTGGCATAATTGTCCACTTTGTTTTTTTCCCACACTGCCAAAGTTGTAAAAAGGCAATGCTGGTTTTCACTGTTCCCGCATCTTCCCGAAGGTATGACACGCAAACCAGTTCTCCGCTCGGAGAAATGGAAACTGCAAGCGGGTAGCCACTGTTGCCCATGGAAGTACGGATGCTGGCCAGATTTTTCCCTTCTGCGCTGTACAAATTGACCCAGGTCACGTCCTCGTCGTCCAAAACGGCGCAGACCACTCCCTGCCTGGCTACGCAGAAATTGCGCACCGGCAGATTCGTATTGATCTTCCCCAGAGGTCCGTTTTTTTGGCCTGCACTACATAAATGGTGCTCTCATTCTTCCCGCCGATTGCTGCGACATCGCCGCAGGTTTGCACCTCCGGATTCTGGATTTCATACGTCTGGTTCCACAGCTTTTCTCCGTCTTTGTCGACCCCGTAGACGCCGTCCTTGCTGTATTCCACTATAACCCCATTCAGAGAAATAGCCCCTATACTCTCCGCCTGTGCAAGCGGAACCGAGTCCGAAACGGAGACTTCTGTATAGCTCTTGTCTCTCCAGGAAAAATAGGCAATGAAAAGTAAGGCTCCCGCCACCACACAGGCCGCGATCACTCTGGTGATATGTCCTTTTCCTTCCAAAACTTCACGCGGTTTTTCATCTGCCTCCCCGGTTTGCTTCCCCGAAGGAAACCTCCTGATTTCTGCCAATCCGCCCTCTCCTTCAGCTAAAATCGTAAATGGTCGTCGTATCGTAAGGATGTGCAGGTTCTGTGATCGGACTTTCAAAGTTCTCTATATTGATCGCATTCGGATAATACTGCGTTTCCAGACAAAAGCCGTCAAAAGGACGATAGGTTGCGCCCTGCTTCCCCTGTTGAATGTCCAGCTGTACGCCCGCATAGAACTGAAACCCCGGCAGGGTCGTCCATGCGCGCATGCGAATCCCCGTCTCGCCGCTATAGACGTCGGCAAACTGTTTCAGAGTTCCGTCCGCATGATCGATGCAGAAATTATGATCATAACCGCCACCCGCCTCTTTCAACTGGTCGTCTTCTTCGTGCATCTTCTCTCCAATGGTTCTTTTATGCAGAAAAATCAAAAGGCGTTCCCTGTACCGAACGGATCTCTCCTGTCGGGATCGAACCTGCCCGCACCGGTGTAAAAGAGCCGGCAAAAAGCTGCATTTCGTGTCCTTCTACGCTGCCGGAGGCATGCCCGCCCAAATTAAAATAGCAGTGGTTGGTCATATTGATCCAGGTCAGGGGCATCGCTTTTTCACCAAATAATGCAGACGTAGTGCATTCTCTTCACTCAAGGAAAAGCTGAGATGGATATCTTTGTTTCCGGGAAGCCGTATTCCCCATCTGCGGATTTCAGGTGAAAAACCACTTCTCCTTCCGTCTCGGACACTTCCTCCCACACCGTTCTCTGGAAGCCCGCCACATGCGAAGAGTGCAGATTGTTCACTCCCGCATTCGCTTCCAGGAAATATTTTTTTCCCATGGATCGAAAAAGAAGCATCCGCCGTTCTGTTGGCACAGGGGCCGACCGTCGCCCCTGAGGCAACCGGGGTTGGTCAGGTAGCGGTGAGATCCTTCTGCCCCAAGCAAACATCAACCGGCTTTCCATCCCGGTCGGGCACAAGGATATTGAGAATAATCGCTCCAAAATTCGTCACCTTCACTTCCATCCCGTTTCCGTTGATTAAACGGTATGCGTAAATCGGCGCATGGTTCGGCGCCTCTCCAAGAAATTCTCTCTTAACCTGCATCTTTCCTCCTTACAGAACAAACACTCTCTGTCGATTCCTGTGCATCTTTTCTCCCCGCGGGAAGACGACTCAAAGTTCCGTGCGACCTTCCAGTGCACGCAACAGCGTCACTTCGTCAATGTATTCCAGGTCTCCTCCGACCGGCACCCCGCTGGCGATCCTTGTCGTACGAATGCCGAGCGGTTTAATCAATTTACTGAGATACATTGCTGTCGTTTCCCCTTCCAGAGAAGAATTGGTGGCAAGGATCACTTCTTTTACTTCCTCGCCCGCAAGTCTTTTTCATCAATTCTTGAATCCGAATATCCCCCGGCCCGATCCCGAGCATGGGAGAAATGGCACCATGCAGTACATGATAGACACCTTCATATCTGCCCGTCTTTTTCGTAGGCGGCCAGATCCCGTGTCGTCTCCACAACCATAATGGTGCCGTGATCTCTCTTTCCGCTTGCACAGATGGGACACAGCTCTCCATCGGTCAAGTTACAGCATACTTTACAGTAGCGTACCTGCTCCCTTGCCTCCGTCAGTGCGCCCGCCAATCTTCCGACGCGTTCCTTCGGTAGATGAATGATGTGAAAAGCCAGCCTTTTGCGCAGACTTCTCTCCGATTCCCGGCAGAGAAGCCAGCTCGTCAATCAGGCGGTTCATCGGTCCCGAATACAGATCCATACTCAGAACATCCCTCCGAGTCCGCCGGTCATGTGATTCATGATCGATGCACCCGCTTCCTGCGCCTGTTTTGCCGCCTCATTCACAGCGGCAACGATCATATCCTGCAGCATCTCCACATCCTCCGGATCTACCGCCTCCGGTGAAATCTTCAGCGCCTTCAAATCTCCGTTTCCGCTGACGGTCGCCTGCACGACTCCTCCGCCCGAGGTGGCCGTAAATTCCTTCGTCTCCAGTTCCTTCTGCTGCTCCTCCATCTGGCGTTGCATGCGCTGTGCCTGCTTCATCAAGTTGCTCATGTTGCCGGGCATGCCTCCACCCGGGAATCCACCTCTTTTGCTCATCATCCTATCCTTTCTCTTTTCTTCCTCTACGATTCCGTCATCTGCACATCCATCCCGATGGATGTCAACCCGGCTGCAAGCGGTCCGTCGGTGTCCAGATCCCGCCCCTCTTGCACGGCCGTTCCTTCTTTCTCACCTTCCGGAGACGCACCGTCCGGGGCTCCCCCTCTCGCCTTCCCTTCCAGCGCAGGCTTTTTCCCGGTTCTTTCTGTCAAAAATTCCTGTAGCGACCTGCCGCACTCTCCTTCCAGCATCCTCGCCACATTTCGATTGGTAAAAAGAAAACACAGGCGTCGATTTTTTTGACTTCAACCCGATCAAAAATTTTTTTGGGTGAAAAAGCGCCCGCAAGGCGGGAGACATCTCGCCCAGATACTGCCCCCAGGAAGCTGCCATCTCCTGCAGATCCTCCTCCGTCGCTTCTTCTACCTCGACTGCTTTCTCCACAAGGGTCGATTTGGAAGGAGGATTCTCCTGCATCGCATAGGCTACAGAAGCAGCACCACCCTCATCCAGGCGTTTTCTAAGCTCAGCGTCTCCCTCTCCAACACACGCAACCGTTCTGCCAGGGCTTCCCCGCCATCTCCGATTCCGGATGACAGACCTTGATCACCGTCATTTCCAAAAGAACCCTTTTTCTGCGCGGAATACCGCATTTCGGAAGAGAGTTCGGAAAAAGAGACGAATGTAAAGAAGCAGCGTTTCCATCTGTGCCTCTGCGGCCTGTCTCCTCAGTTCCTCCAAATGATCCGGAGATACGTCAATCACATCCTCCAGTTCTTCTGCGGTTTTAGCCAACATCAAATTGCGAAGGTACCAGACAAAGTCTCTCACAAACTGCAAAAGCTCTCCACCCTGATAGACAATATCGGCGATCAGGTCAATAGCTTCTGTCACCTCTCCCTTTAAAAAGATGGAAAAAAATCTGCCATAGATCTCCGTATCCACTGCACCAATGATCTTTCGAACGCGCTCACCGGTCAGTTTTTTCGCCGCACAAAAAGGCGACACACTGATCCAGCAGACTAAGCCCGTCTCTCATGGAGCCGTCAGCTGCGCGGGCGATCAGGTATAGGGCCTCTTCGTCCGCCTCAATCCGCTCCGCTTCCACCACTTCCTGCAAGCGCCCCAGAACCACCTTCGTCGTGATCCGGTGAAAATCATATCTCTGACAGCGGGAGAGGATGGTCACCGGAATCTTCTGCACCTCCGTCGTGGCAAGGATGAAAATGACATATTCCGGCGGCTCCTCCAGCGTTTTTAAGAGTGCATTAAAGGCTCCGCCGGAGAGCATGTGTACTTCATCAATGATGTATACCTTTTTTTCTTTCCGGCGACCGGCGGGTAGGAAACCTCTTCGATAATCTCCTGATGTGATCGACGCCGTTATTGGAAGCGGCATCGATTTCGATCACATTCATGCTGTTTCCATCTGCAATGGTTTTGCAGCTCTCGCACTCTCCACAGGGCGAACCGTCCCGCGGGTGTGCGCAGTTCACGGCCTTTGCAAAAATTTTGGCAATAGACGTCTTACCTGTTCCGCGCGTTCCGCAGAACAGGTAAGCGTGACCGATCCGGCCGTTATTGATTTGATTCTTGAGTGTCGTGACAATGTGATCCTGTCCTCTCACCTCGTCGAAGGTGGCAGGCCTGAATTTACGATACAGTGCTACATATGACATGGAAAAACTCCAAAACGCCTCTTAGGCATCCCTCTCCAGAGAGGTCGCCTAATCTCCTCGCTTCTTTGACCGCCATCAGTCTCCGAAGGAGACGCCTAACATCTTGGCTTCTTTGATAATCGTCGCGTCCTTCGGAATCATCTTGAGCTTTCCGGCTACTTCCTGCAGGGGAACCCTCACGATTTCTCTGTCCTTATAGGCAACCATATAGCCATACTTTTCTTTTTAAAAATCAACTGTCCCGCCTCTGCTCCCCAGACGGCTGGCAAAAACTCTGTCGTAGGGATCCGGTGCGCCGCCGCGCTGCATGTGCCCCGGCACCGTCACACGCACTTCTTTTCCGGTCACCTCTCCGATCTGGTGTGCAATTTCAAATGAAACGGAGGCATGAACACTCTTTTTCCCGTTTCTTTGCCAGCTCCTTCTTGGACAGCTTCGCATCTTCCTTGGAAAGTGCGCCCTCCGCCACGGCAATAATGGTAAATCTGGCTCCCTCGGCATCTCTTTTTCTCAATCGCCTGAATGACCTTATCGATATCATAAGGGATCTCGGGCAAAAGAATAATATCCGCGCCACCCGCCATGCCGGCGTTTAAGGTTAACCATCCCACCTTATGTCCCATGACCTCGATAATGAAAACACGCCCGTGGGAGTCCGCTGTGGTGTGAATGCAGTCGATGACATTGGTCGCCACGTCTACCGCAGACTGAAACCCGAAAGTCATCTCCGTCCCCCAGAGATCGTTGTCAATCGTCTTCGGAAGAGAAACAATATTGAGCCCCTCTTCCCGCAAGAGATTTGCCGTCTTCTGGGATCCGTTGCCACCCAGAACCACAAGGCAGTCCAGTTGCAGTTTGTAATAAGTTTGTTTCATAGCCGCAACCTTGTCGATTCCGTCTTCCTCAATCACCCGAATCGTTTTAAACGGCACACGGGAAGAACCGAGAATGGTGCCGCCTCTTGTAAGAATCCCGGAGAAGTCTCTGGACGTCAGCATCCGGAAATTGCTGCTGATGAGTCCCTTGTATCCGTTTAAAAACCCGTAGAACTCGAACTGCTCCTTGCTGTTGGAGAGGCACTTGACGACACCGCGCATGGCTGCATTTAACGCCTGGCAGTCGCCCCCGCTGGTCAGCATACCGACTCGTTTCATCACAAACCTCCTTCTATTCTTTGCGCTCTATTGTGAACCCTTTTAAAATCCAGTGATACAAGTGCCAAGAAAATGAAACTACTTTTATCTTACCATGAAATCAATCTGTTTGCAAACAGGTGTTCGGTTCTTATCCTCTGCACCGCCCCTAGATGCGCGGGATCTTTTTCTGGTTCAGCCACGGCATGTTCTTCCGCATCTGGGAGGCGGAGACTTGAGACTGCAAGCTCTTTGTCTTGATCCCCTTCTCCAGCTTTCCGCCGTAGGCCTCCACGCCTCCGATCGCCGTCACCTTCTGATAGCCCAGATCCGCCAGTTTCCTCGCCGCCTTTTCTGCCCGCGCCCCCTTTTCGCAATACAGGAAGAGCGGGACCTCCTTGTCCGGAATCATACTCTACCAGATCAATCCTGCCAAGCGGAATGTTGCGGCTGTGGGGAAGATGTCCCTCCGCATACTCCTTCTGTTCCCGGACATCGATCAGAATCGCCCTCGCCTCTGCGCGGTAAGCGCGCAGTCCTTCGTTGATGTCTTTTTTTCTTAAAAAAATCAAAGAATCCCATAAGACGTCTCTCCCAAATTATTGTTGACGCAAAGATGCTAAACAGATATAATTTTACTTGTTCTTGTCTCTATGGGCAAGGAAATCTTAAACCTTTCGCACGGACGATCTCCGGTTCGGGAAGGTTGCAGATTCATCAGATGGAGATGTATCGAAGTGGTCATAACGAGCTCGACTCGAAATCGAGTTGTCCGCAAGGGCACGTGGGTTCGAATCCCACCGTCTCCGTAATCAGGGGAATCTCTTTCTCATTCGGGGTGAGGGATGCCCGGAGAATGACCCGGTTTACGCCGGGTCTTTTTTCTTGCAAATCGCACCCGAAAGCGATCGGGCATCCGCCATGCATCCTTTTTTTCACACGAAAAGACGAGCCTCAAGTGTGTCTCCTATCCTCCCGTGCCTCGCCGCTTCCTTCCGCCGTGAGAAAAACGCCAGACCGAAGAGGCAAACTTCGCCAACCAGGCTGCCAGTATGATGCCAAGCGCAATGCAAGCCGCTTCAAAGATCACCTTCTTGGAATATTCCGAAAGCAGTTTTTCCTCCTGCATGACAAAATAATACATCGTGTAATAGAGATCGCCGCCCGGAATTTCCGGCACCAGCATGGGAACCAGGGTGACCAGAACCGGTGTCTTTAAGAGACGTGCGTAGATTTCCGCCATCAGCGCCACGAAGAGACTGGCAAAAAGATGGCGCCGTAGATGCCCGGCAGTCTTGGTGTAAGAAGCAGATAAACGCCCCAGCCCGCCCCGCTGCCAAGGGTGATAAAAAGGAGCTTCCTGTCCCGGATTCCAAAGAGGAGCGCAAAGCAACAGGACGCCACCATTCCCATCAGCGTCTGACTCATAAAAATCCTCCCTACTAGGGCGACCATGGCAAAGCCAAGCGCCACAAAAAGCGGCTCTTCAAAGCGCTTCGCTAAGGTTGAGCAGCCCGCTGATAATATCGTCGTTAATCATATCCCGCAGTGAAGAAGTCAGCTGGATTCCGGGGATCACCAGCATAATATTGCCGATTTTGATGAGATCGGTATGCGAACCGATCCCCAGACGTACCAGGGCTTCCACGGAAGCCGCCGTCAAGGCGCTGCATAAAAGCAGCTGCAGAATGCTGTTGAGTCGAAATCGTCCGGTCACATGAAGAGAGAAGAAAAGCACCGCACCGGAGAGCATCGAGGCGACCGCATCTTCTCCGTTTCCTTTAAAAAAACAGGTCAAGGAGGCAGAGATCAGAAGATACAGGAAGAGCGTCTGCACCGTTTTCGCCTGGCCCTGCGCCCGAATCTTTGCAATCTCCTCTTCCAGTTCCTCGTGTGGTAGCGGATGGGCACAGACCTTTCTGGAGAGCAAATTGATTTTTCTCAATCTTCCCCAGATTCGTGTCTCTTTTGGTAATTCTCCTCGTCTCCGTCAGTTTCCTTCCTCCCGGAAGCGTGCCTGTTGCCACAATGCTGGAGGTGATGGTGAACACATCCGAGCGCACAAACCCATAGGCGCGTAAGATTCTACCCATGGTATCCTCCACCCTTCCCGCTTCCGCTCCGTTCATTAAAAGCAGAGCTCCGATTTCCACCGCATCGGATAAAATCAGCGCATACGTAGACTCGGTGGCTGTCGCTTCCCTTTTCTCTTCTTTTTCTATATCCCGTTCACTCAAATCGGCTTCCTCTTGTCCTTCCCGCGAGCAGACCGCAAGAAACTTCCTTTCCCTTTCAGAGCCAGGCACTTCCTCCTCAGACTCCAGGTGCCTCCATCTCAGGAAATCAGGCCACATACCCCATCCGCTGGGAGATCTGCCCCGCCGTCTCCCTTGACCTCCGCAACGATCGCCATCAGCTTGGCATCCGTGATCTCATGAACGCTTCCGCTGACGCTGACGCAGGCAATGGGGCTTCCGGTATGATCAAACACGGGAGCGCCGACGCATCTGCGATCATCCAGGAATTCACAATCATCCATCGCCCATCCCTGCTTTCTGATCGTTCCCAAATGTTCCTTATATAACTGACTGTCGGTGATGGTATGCGCCGTATACCGCTTCAACTTGTGGGTAGAGAGCAGATAATCAATGACATCCCCCGATTCGCAGGAAAGGAGGCATTTGCCGATGGAAGAAGTATAAGCATCCACCTTCAGGCCGTCTCTCCCGTTCTTGAGAAATCGATTTTGGTTCAGGAGATCCAGGTAAACAACCTTGTCCCCCACCAGTTTTTCCCAGATGCACGGTCAGATGGAGGTCCGCATAGAGATCACTAAGGAAGGGCTGCGCCACCGTCTGCAACTCCAGTGCGTTCACATGATAGGCGGTGATTTCCATGATTTTGGGGCCAAGAATATATCCCGCTTCCGCATCCTTCTCCGCATAACCTCTGTTGCACATCGTCTGAATCAGCCGAAAGGCCGTCGCCTTGCTCAGACCGCAGCCCCTGGCGATCTCCGTCAGGCTGACCGGCTCCTTTTTGTCTGGAAAAGGATTTCCAAAATATCGAATATTCTCGACACACTTCTGACATTTTTCCGCCATAGAGCAATCCTCCGTCCCGCATTTCCTATTTCTGATGTGCTTGTCAAAAGAGCAGTTGGATCCTTATTATGTATTTTTGCTAAAAAAATAAGCTTGATTTTACGATTTGATTTGCGCAGATTATAGCATAATTTCATCAGATGAAACAGCCGTTTCGCCAAATGGGATGGAAAACTTGTGGAATTTTTCCGGTTCCTCTATGCTTCTCTATAGAAATGATCGGAACGTCCCTGATTGATGTGACACAGGAACGATACCAAAGAACAGCAGATCCACATCGCCACCACCAGGATTCATCGAATGAAAAAAATCAAACACAGACAGGAGGGATGAAACATGTTACAAGCAACCGTAGCTTCCAGCACACAGGCGGATGCAACACTGGCCGCAAGAGAAATGGCAAAGACCTTGAAGGAGGAGAACCTGAAGGCAGCCTTTGTTTACTGCAGCTGTGAACTGGATGTGAAAACTCTGGTCAAAGAACTGGGGAACGAACTTCAGGTTCCCGTATTCGGGAATACCAGTTTCACCGGCATTATCACGCCGGAAGGCTACATCGGAGGAGACAAGCCCTTTGCGGGAGCCATGGGGCTTTCGGATCCGGATCTCACCGTAGGCGTTGCTTCCATTGCCAAAAAGAGGATGCCGTAGAAGCGGGTCGTCTCCTTGCTGCAAGCGCAAAAAAAGCTGCCGGAAAAACCACCGCCCCCGATTACTTCTATATGGCGGCCTCTCCCGCAGAAGAAGAATTCTATGCAGAAGGAATTGCAGATGAGATCGGCCGCGTTCCCTTCTTTGGCGGCTCCGCTGCCGACAACACGATCGAAGGCAAATGGCTGCTTTATGCAAATGACGAGGTGTTTGCAGACGGATGCGTTGTCGCTTTCTTCTACGGTGGGCCGAAGATTCGCAATCTTTTCACCGGGAAATATCATGAAACAAAGGATTGCGGCGTCATCACGAAAATACAGGGTAACCGCACGATTGCGGAAATCGACGGCGTACCTGCGCTCAAGAAGTATCAGGAGTGGAGCGGACTTTCCGATGAAGCGCTTAGCGGCGCAAATCTGCTTGCCAATACCGTTGTCTCCCTCTCGGCGTAAAAAGACCGTCTCGGTAAGCTGGTGGCAATCCGCCATCCCATGAGCGGAAATGCGGACGGAACGATCAGCGTCGGCAACAATCTGGCGGAAAAACCGTGGTGATCCGTATGGAAGCCAGCGTCGACGAACTGGTGCATTCCCCTGCAGAAACCCTGATGGAACTGATGGAAAAAAACACCGGGAAAGATCCGTGCCTTTCATCTCGTCCACTGCGGTGGCAGAAGAGCTGCCATTGCCGGGCGCATGGATGAGGTAGCGAAAGGGCTGATCGCCGTAGCCAAGGGATCCCTCCTCACCGAGTTCACCTTCGGAGAATACGGCTTCGAGCGCGACGATGTGAACACCTGCGGCGGCCTGATGCTCTCTTTTACCGCTTTTTACGAGGAATGACCGTCCGCAATCCATCAGCCTGGTCTTGCTGGCAAACGCTTTTTTTGCAGACAAACAGGATCTTAAAAACAATCCGGGCGGTAATCATTTCTCCGCCCCGTCACACCAATCCAGCGTACTAAAAAGGAGGTTCTATATGAAAATGTTAATCGGCGGCCTTGCCGCAGATGCCGCTTCGAAAGAAGTCATTGAAGTAACCAATCCCGCAACCGGAAAGGTCATTGACACCGTTCCGAAGGCAGATGGCAGTGATGTGAAGCGTGCCATTGCTCTTGCGAAAGAAGCGCAGAAAGAATGGGTCAAAATCCCCGTTTACAAGCGTGTCGAACTTCTCTCTCATTTTTTTGGAGCTGGTGGAAAGAGACAAGGAGGATCTGGCGCAGACCCTTTCTCAGGAAACCGGAAAGCCCATTACGGAAGCCAGGGCAGAAATCGGGAATATTCCCATCGCATTTCGCGCTTTTTTTCCGAAAAAAAGCAAAGCATCTCTACGGAGAAATGATTTCCGGCGAGCAGGAGGCGGGCCAGGAAAAGAACGTTCTTCTGGTAAAAAAAGAGCCTCTGGGTGTTGTCGCAGCCATCATTCCCTTCAACTTTCCCTGCGACCTCTTTGACCAGAAGGTGGCGCCTGCGCTGCTTGCCGGCAATGCCTGCATCGTAAAACCTTCTACGGACAATCCGCTCACCCTCTGCAAACTGTCGCATCTCTTAAACGAAGCCGGAGTGACGGCAGGCGCGATCGAGATCGTGACCGGCCCCGGCTCGACCGTTGAAATGCGCTCACCGCCGATCCGGATGTCAATCTGGTCACCCTGACCGGCTCGACCGAGGTCGGAATCGAAACGGCAAAGGTTTGTGCAGAGAACCTCACTCATGTGGCTCTGGAGCTGGGCGGTAACGATGCCTTTATCGTACTGGAAGATGCGGATGTCGCCCTTGCTGCCAAAGAACTCATCTGGGGCAGAATGTACAATACCGGCCAGGTCTGCTGCGCTTCCAAACGTTTTCTGGTACACCGGAGTCTGGTGGAGGAGTTTACTAGGGAAGCAATCGAGGAAATCAAGGCCATCCCCCTGGGCGACCCCTCCGATGAAAAAAAGCCGTATGGGCTGCCTGATCAGTGAAAAAGGCTGCCATCAAGGTAGAAGAGCAGGTAGCGCTCACCGTGAAGCAGGGCGGCAAAATCGTCCTCGGCGGCAAACGAAACGGTGCCTTCTATGAGCCGACCGTCCTCGTGGACGTACCCAAAACTGCCGATGTGGCAAAGGACATGGAGATTTTTCGGACCGGTGGTGCCGATCATCCCGTTTGATACGGAAGAGGAGGCCATTGCCATCGCCAACGCCTCCAGGTTCGGGCTCTGCGGCTGCGTCTTTTCGCAGAACATGAAAACCGCTGCACGTGTTGCGAATGCCCTGGAATGCGGCGGTGCAGTCATCAACGGCGCCAGCTTCTTCCGCAGCTTCGAGATGCCTTTTTGGCGGTTACAAATTCTCCGGCATCGGCACGGAAGGCGTCATGAGCACCTTTGACGAAATGACGCATACCAAGACCATCGTGCTGAAAAAAATATTCTGTAATCACAACCTCCGAGATTGCAAGACCCGGAAATGCGCGCCACCGGATGCACTGATAAAACCCTCCTTACTGTGACACTTTCGTGTCCAGTAAAGAGGTTACATATCATAACCCGGGCGGGCGCTTTCCTTTTCTTGTTTCAACCGAAGAGACCAAAGAATCCCTTTTTTTCTCGTAGGGAGCTCCGTGCGGAGGCCCTCGTAGTGGTAGCCGGTTTCATCGATCATCTTTTTGACGGTCGCTTCATCCGCGGGTGTCTCGGTGACGAAACTCGCTTCCTTCTTTCCGTGGGATGCACTCACCTTCTTGGCATCCGGAAACTGCTTCCGAATCGCATCGCTCACATGCGCCTCGCACATGCTGCAGGCCATGCCGTCAATCCGAATGATATTTTTGACCATAGTTCTACCTCCTGACTTGCAGATGAAACATTGCTCACTTCTTCAGACGGAAGCGCTCCGGTACAGCCGCCTTCTCCTCTTCGAGATGAGAGCAGCTCGAGCAGCCTGTCGGCGCGCAATGGTGACTGCTGCCACAGGAACCGCTGCAGGCGTCACAAGAACCGTGGCGCAGGCAGTAGCGAACCGCAAGACCGATTAAGGCGAGTAAAATAAGAAATACAATAACAGTTGCCGGATTCATTGTCATTTTCCTCCTTTCCTGACGGAACGGAAATGAATCTCCGCTGCCGCTTCTCTGCCGCTCTCCAAGGAGACGGCAGAGACCGGTCAGCGTACTTTACATTTTTAACTTTATGCGTTTGCGCGAACGGCACTCACATTTTCCTTCTTCACATGCTTCGGTGCCGGACGGAAAATGAAGTAGAGTGCGGCAAGCACCAGAAGAATTGCGACTGCGGTCCAGAAGGTAAAGCTGCCGCCCTGTGCGAGCGTTCCGAGCTGGAACACGCAGAGCGAGAGGCAATAGCCGAGTCCCATCTGGAAACCGAAGGTAATCCAGCCCCACTTCGCCTGCCCCTGCTCACGGAACCCAGTTGCGATTGCAACCAGGCAAGGTGCGTCAAAGATGTTGAGAAGCAGGAATGTGAGACCCTTCAGCTGACTGCCGTCAAACATGTTGAAGATAGCCGCAGAGACATCCGCCTTGCCGTCGGATGTCGCATGTGCGAGTATACCGAGGGTACCGGTCGCCTGCTCCTTTGCGAGCTCCGCGCTGACGGTCGCGACTGCAGCCTGCCAGTTGCCGAGGCCGAGCGGCGCGAAGATGACAGCAATTGCCTCACCGATGACCTTCAGAATGCTGTCATCCAGATTGTCCGCGACATACTGGAACGAGGTGTTGAAGTGCATGAGCACCCAGAGCAGCACGCAGACGATGAAGATAATCGTGCCGGCCTTAATCATGAAGGCCTTTGCTCTCTCCCAGACGTGAATCATGACACCCTTGAAGGACGGCATGTGGTAAGCCGGGAGTTCCATGACGAACGGAGCCGGATCGCCCGCGAAGTAATTCATCTTCTTCAGCGCGATACCGGAGAGAATCACGATGGCAAGGCCGAGGAAGTACATACCCGGCGCCACAAAGTGGTTGGTCGGAAAGAAAGTCAGTGCCATCATCGCGACGATTTCCATCTTTGCCGAGCAGGGCAGGAAGGTCGAGAGAATGATGGTCATACGTCTGTCTTTCTCGTTCTCAATGGTTCTGGACGCCATGATAGCCGGAACGCCGCAGCCCGTGCCGACCAGCATCGGGATGAAGGACTTACCGGAGAGACCGAAGCGACGGAACACGCGGTCCATGATGAACGCGACACGCGCCATGTAGCCCGAGTCCTCGAGGAAGGACAGGAAGAAGAACAGAATTACCATCTGCGGCACAAAGCCGAGGACCGTACCGACGCCGCCGATGATGCCGTTGACAATCAGGCTCTGGAGCCAGTCCGCGAGGTGGAAGGTCGCAATGAAGTTATTTGCGGCATTCGTCACAATCTCGCCGAAGAAGACATCATTCGTCCAGTCCGTGAGCGGCTTACCGATTGCCGTGACCGAGATGAAGTAGACAAACCACATGATGAACGCGAAAATCGGAAGCGCCAGGAAGCGGTTCGTCACAATGTGGTCAATCTTATCCGAGGTCGTGAGCTGACCTTTGACTGCCTTTTTCTTCACACAGTCCGCGACAACCTTTTGAATGTACTCGTAGCGCTGGTTCGTGATGATCGACTCGGCGTCGTCATCCATTTCTTTCTCGCAATCCTTGATATGCTGCTCAATGTGCTGCTTCGTCGCGGCGTCGAGCTGTACCTTTTCGATTGCCTTCTCGTCACGCTCAAAGAACTTGATTGCAAACCAGCGGAGGTTAACCGAATCTACCTTGCTCTCAATCGACTCCTCAATGTGCGCGATTGCGTGCTCCACGGAACCCGTGAAGACATGCGGGAGCTCACCCTTTCTGTGCTCCTCCGCGAGCTTGAGACACAACTCTGCGGCGTCCTTCGTGGACTCGCCTTTCAGTGCACTCATCTCGACCACCGGACAGCCGAGCTCTTCCGAGAGCTTCTTTAAGTTCAGCTCATCGCCGTTCTTCTTCACGAGATCCATCATGTTAACAGCGATGACAGTCGGAAGACCGATCTCCAGCAACTGGGTCGTGAGATACAGATTTCGCTCGATATTGGTGCCGTCGATGATATTCAGAATGGCATCCGGCTTCTCCGTCACGAGATAGTTTCTGGTGACCACTTCCTCGAGCGTATACGGGCTCAGCGAATAAATACCGGGTAAGTCCTGGATGATGACATCCTTGTAACCCTTTAAGCGGCCCTCTTTCTTCTCAACCGTAACACCCGGCCAGTTACCGACGTACTGGGTGCTTCCGGTCAGGTCATTGAACAGTGTTGTCTTACCGCAGTTTGGATTTCCTGCCAGTGCAATCTTAATTGCCATCTAAATCCCCCTTCTTTCCTTACTGCATTTCCAGAATCTCAACGTCCGCCTTGCGGAGCGAAAGCTCATACCCTCTGACCGTGATCTCAACCGGATCACCGAGCGGTGCCACCTTGCGGACATAGATTTCCGTGCCCTTCGTGATGCCCATGTCCATAATGCGTCTTCTGAGCGCACCCTCGCCGTGAATCTTCACGACCACGCTGCTCTCGCCGACCGGAATGTCTTTCAGTGTCTTCATCTCTGCCTCCTCTCCTGCACTCAATTCTTCGCTGCAGGCTGCACCTGAATCTTCTGCGCCATTTTCCCGCGTGATTGCGAGTCTGGAATCCTTGACATTGACGATGATGTCACCGCCGTGCGCCGAAATGACAGTCACATAGGCACCCGGCACAAAGCCAAGGTCGCTTAAGTGTTGTTTTGCCTCTTCATTTCCGCCGACGCGAACCACTTCAACATAATCTCCGGCATTCGTAAAAGCTAAGGGCAGCATACAAACCTCCTTCAAGATCTTAGTTAGAATAATCTATTTCTTACAACTTAGTGATTTTAAATTTACGAATTTAGATTTGTCAATCTCTTTGTGAAAAAGAATTACATAAGAGGAAGAGGGTGACAAAGGGTTTTGGCACCCTCTTTTTCTGCTCTCGTCACTCTCATTCTTTCCGTTTTTTTCCATGCAAAACTTTCCAGTTTTTTTATTTATTAATGAGTGGCCTTGTGCTATCGTTAGGAAGGTTCTTTGAAAGGCGTGGGTGTCTAAAGTTTTTTTAACACCTGCATCTTTGAATCCGTAACATTCTGTAGCCTCCCAGAGGCTTTTTCTCATCCATCATCGAATGGAAAAGGGAGATGATATGACAAAACAAGTGAATTCCGAAAACCCGCAGTCAGGGTGTCATTCCCCTCACAGAGGGGAATGCTGCAGATGCCAATGTCTATAACCGCACCTTTCTGGACAGCATCCATGTAGAAATGCGCATCATCGACAGCACCGAAGTCGATACGTCCATCGAACTGTTTGGCAGGAAGTATGACACTCCCATTATGACCCCCGCCTTTTTCTCATCTGGAGCAGGTGCTAGGGAAACGGCAACACGCCGATGGAAGAATACGCACTGGCCGCAAAAGGAGGTGCGGACGCTGAACTTTTGTCGGCATGGAGGACAATGAACATTACCGCAAGATCGCAGAGAAGAATCCCGATACCGTCCGGATCATCAAACCCTTTGCCGATCAGGACAAAATTCTCTCCGAGATTTCTTTTTGCAAAAGAAATGGGAAGCACTGCCGTAGGCGTTGATATCGATCATGTCCCCGGCACAAATGGAAGGTATGATGTGGTAGACGGTCATCCGATGGGACCGCTCTCTTTTACCGACCTGAGGAAACTGGTTGCCTCCTCTCCTCTTCCTTTTTGTGGCCAAAGGCGTTCTTTCCGTGCAGGATGCGGTAAAAGCAAGGGACGCCGGCTGCGCTGCCATTGTCGTTTCGCACCACCACGGCAGACTCCCTGTTCGCCGTCGCTCCGCTGCAGATTTTGCCTCTCATCAAGGAGGCGCTCGTCAGCTCTTCCATGAAGATTTTTTTGTAGACTGCGGCATGGACACCGGATACGACGCCTATAAAGCTCTGGCGCTGGGCGCCGACGCCGTTTCTGTGGGAAGAGGCATTTTAAACCCTCTTCTTTCGGAAGGAAAAGAGGGCGTTATCTTGAAAATGACCAGGATGAACGAAGAACTGCGCGAAATGATGATGTACACAGGCGTAAAGAACCTGCAGAGTTTCGATTCGACCGTGCTGCATTTCTGATGTTCCTTTTCTACCCCATTGACTGATTCCTTCGTCAGAAGAAACCAACCCGCACCCGTCATACCGACAGCAAAGGAGTCCCCGTGAAAGACAAAAAAACAACTCGTCCTCAACTTCGGCCATCTCTGGCTCATCGCAATGGAAATACTGGTCATCGCAGGTGCCTTCGGAGAGGAGGGATCATCACCACACGCTTTTATACGACTGATTCCAACGTGCTGTGTTTCCTTGCCTCGATTGGCTATCTTTTTTCCGAAAAAGAATCCGAAGGCGGTAACCCTCCTGCGCTTCCTCTCTACCACCTGTCTCCTGGTCACCTTTACGGTGGTATTAACGGTGCTTGGTCCGCAGAAAGGGTATGCCGATCAGTTCCTCGGCGGTATGCGTCTCTTCAGCCATCTCCTCTGCCCCTTCCTCTCCCTTGCCCTCTTTGTCTTCGGAGAAGAGAAGGTTTCCTATCGCTGGAGTGCCTACGCAGTTCTCATCACCGTTGTCTATGCAATTCCGATGATCACATTGAATGCGCTCGGACTCCTTTCCGGTCCTTACAGCTTCTTAAAGGTGAGAGAGCAGAGCCTCTCCTCCACCTTTTTCTGGATCGTCGTGATCTTAGGCGGAAACGCTCTGCTCTCCTGGGAGCCATCAAGCTGCAGCATTTGCGCATCGGCAGCCAATCATGATTTGTTTTTTGGCAGGAAGAGGTCGCCTTCCAGTTCCAGGATTTCCTGAAAAGGGATTGTACTACCGTCTGTAAGCAGAAGCTGCTGTTTGTACGTATCCATTTTTTTTACCTGTCCGGTCACGGTGACATAGGCGCCGCCTGCTTTCTTTTGATCCAGCAAAAAGTAGGTGACGCTGATCCTGGGCTTCTCTTCCTTCCCTCTTTCCTGCAGATCGTCTCTGATCTTTTGCAGCTTTTCATCGATCCTCTGCTTCTCATACTCATCTAAGAGAATTTTTTCCTCTGTCAGCCTCGCTTCTTCTTCCACTGCCTCCTCATAACCGGAGAGCGCGGCAAAGGGGGAAAACTGCGCCGCGCGGTCGTGCATGGACATCTGCGGATGAGTCCCGGAGACCGGATGCGGCAGGTGGAGAATGTCCTCATATTCGTTCATGGATTTTTCCCTCCGATTCGTTCATGTCTCTTCCCTACGATTCGTCCATGCCTCTTCGCTGCGATACGTTCATAGATTTCCCTCATCTTCCTTCATGCCTTGTGTCCTCCGATCTGCTTGTTCCTCTCTCTGGCAGTCGCGCCTTCCAGGAAGTTCATACCCTTCAGAATCGCATTTTTTTCCATATTTGTTGCGAATGGTAATTTCTGCCTCCTGCAGGCGTCTCTCTTTCTTGCGGCTCTCTATCTCCTCCTCCCTGCTTTTTGTTTTCTCCTTTTGAAAGGAAAAGAAATCCAGCTGCTCATATTCTTCCTCTTTTTGCGCTGCACGACCCTCCTCCACCACATGCGTTGCGATGACATTCATTCTTCGCACCAGCAGTCCGGGATCTACGATCCGATCAAAAAGCTTCTCCACTGCCTGCAAAATCTTCTGCGTGGACGCGGTAAAACCGGACAGATTCTCCGAGCCGTGCGCCGGCTTCGGCACCGATCTCCCGTAATGATCCACGACCCTCTCCCCGTGATATTTTCTGTTCCGCTCCGGATCTGACAGATTCTCAATATCATAGCCCACATGAATTGCGATTTGATCCGTGGCCAGCCCTTTCTCCACCAGTTCCAGAGACAGCGTATCCGCCATCTCCCGCAAAACCAGCTTCGCCTGCGCCGCCTCATAGGGATGTTGCAGAACCTGACCGGAACTCAGGCTGTTCGTCTCCGGCCGGTAAGCCTTCACCGCCTCTATGGTACAGGGTTCCCACCCCCAGGCATGGTCAATCAGAAGCTCCGCATTTTTTTCCAAAAAGGCGGTAGAGCAGTTCCTCGTTCTCGATCGAGCATCTCGCCACGTCTCCCATCGTATACAGGCCAAGAGAAGACAGCCGTTTGGCATACCCCCTCCCGACCCTCCAGAAATCCGTGATCGGACGGTGGGACCAGAATTCTCTGCGGTAAGACATTTCATCCAGCTCTGCGATCCGAACCCCGTTCTGATCTGCAGGGATATGTTTGGCCCGCACATCCATCGCCACCTTGCAAAGATACAGATTCGTCCTGATTCCCGCCGTTGCCGTGATTCCGGTCTGGTTCAGTACGTCCAGAATCATCTTCATGGCAAAGTCGTGGGGCGACAGGTCATACGTTTTCAGATACGAGGTCGCATCGATGAAAACCTCATCGATCGAATAAACAATCACATCCTCCGGCGCCACGTACTTCATGTAAATTCCATAAATGCGTGTGCTGTACGCCATATAGGTTGCCATACGGGGCGGCGCGATCAGGAAGTCTAGGGAAAGAGAAGGATTTTTGCCACTCTGAAAAAAATGTGTGGAGCCGAAAAACGCTCTTCCTCTAAGCTGATCCTTCCTCGCGGCATTGACCTGCTGCACCTTCTGCTTCACCTCAAAGAGGCGGGCGCGACCGGGAATTCCAAAGGATTTCAGCGCAGGCGTCACCGCCAGACAGATCGTCTTGTCCGTTCTGCTCTCATCCGCCACCACCAGATGGGTATTCAGCGGATCCAGATCTCTTTCCCTGCATTCCACGGAAGCAAAAAAAGTTTTTAAATCAATGGCGATATAGGTTTTCTGCGTCATGGCTCTCCCGTATAGAATCCTTCCACTGAGGGCGTTTCCAATGCCCTCCCGTGCCTGTAACCGGCACCCGCTCCTCTTCCGTTCCGGTCAGAATTCTCCTCCCTTTCTGACCACAACCGCATACCGGTCCCTGCACCAATGAATTTCATAGCGGTCCGCGATTCCCTGCTCTTTCAAAAACTCCTGTTCTTCCTGCCTGTTCAGGAGATAGACATTCGGATCGGATCCGCTCTTTAATCTTTCTTTGATGTCCTCCGGAAGGCCGAATCGGAATTTTCCCACGGCATCGGCGACCAGAAATTCGCTGTGTAGATTCTTATAGTGGACCGTTTTCACATAGGTCGCAGGGGGCATCCGGGTATAGAACACGGCAATCATGAAGGGCGAGATCATGTTCGTACTGGTCGAATAGATAAGGGCAGAAGGACTGCCTGCCTCCTTTTTTTCCCGCTTCTTCCGCATAGACGCAGGCTTCCCCGTATCCTCTGAAAAAGATGGAATCCGCACAAAGTGCGTTGTATCTTCCTCCGTAGTAGTCTCTGGCAAAAAGAGAAAAACCCACCCACAACGTCAATGCCGGAAACAGGAAGAGTTGCCGACCGAACTTCCCCGGGAGCCCCCTGCCTTTTCGGATGTGGAGTACGCTGCTTCCCGCATGCACGCATCATAGCCGCACACCGTGTAATACAGGAGGGAAGGTAAACCATGATGATATGATTGATGGAGATCCGAACCGTCAAACCGAAGAGGAAGGACGCCAGGAAGGCAGAAAATACAATCTCCTCCGCTGCAACCGTCCCCGAAAGAGAATGGGAACCGGATCGCGGATCGGCAGCCGCATCCTGCTCTTTCCGGGTCGCCTCTCTCCTCCCCTTCCTCATGCGTTTCAAGCTCACAACAAAGCCGATCAACGTGACCGGGAAGGTGAACACATAGAAGGTCCAATATCCGGGCATATAGGTATAATATTCGCCATTCTCCACGCCGACGCTCAGGTACAGGAGAAGTTCTTTGCTGTTTTTGATCCCCTTCCCCCGGAGAAACAAATCGGAAAAGGAGAGAAAGACCGAAGCCGTATGGTCGGAGCGAAACCGTTCCACGGAGAAAAACGGCGTAATGATTTCCGGCAACTTGCAGACGTTAATGAAATAAAACAGAAAGAGCGGCGCACAGACAAGCAGAAACATCAGCATACAAAGAAAGAGCTGGCGGATTGAAAGGATTTTTCCCCTCATCAGGAAAAAGACACTAAGAAGCAGGAACGCGGGGATCACGATGTTGGCGGAGCCGTAGCTATACATGTTCAGCGCAGCCAGAGCAGACGCAAGCACGTACAGTCCGGTACTTTTTCTTCCTGGCCGCCTTCATTAAAACCAGAATCGCCAGCCCGAAGGTAAAGGGAATGAGGCCATAATCCAGCGTCCACCTGGTGAGAAGAATGTGCCAGGGAGCAATTGCCAGAAGCAGCATCCCAAGCAGTCCTGTTGGACTGCTTTGTAGTCCAGAAAGACTGCTTTTTCGCTTCTTTTTACCAGCAGATAAAAAGAGGCAGCGTCAGACAGCCAAAAAAAGGCAACGGTCCCTCTCAGTACAAAGATGGAAACGCCAAAAAGCTTAAAGGATAGCGCTGTGAGATAAATCAGCAACGGACTTCCGCCGCCGGACCCCCAGGTAATCGGATAGACCGGGAAAGGATTGCCATACCGGTCCACACCGTAGAAGGCAAGGGAAAAGGCCTCATATCCGATGGAAGCTTCATCCTGATTGAGACCGTCCGGAAGCGTGGTCAGGTGATAGAAGCGAAGGAAACAACCAAGGGCAAACACCAGAAAGAAACAGACGAGCCCCAGGGCAGACAAGCGGTCCTTCTCCTTCTGCACGAAAAAAACGTGCCGGTCGGCAGTCCTCTGCTGCCTGTTCTGGATACCCGCCCTTCTGACGGACCACCTTTTTTTCCCAGAAAGAACAAGGCAATCCCCACCGTAAGAATGGAAACGACAATATTATAATAATCAATGATTCTCATAGACGATACCGAATGACCTCCCATTTGATTACAGGCGGTTAAACCTTAGTTCGATGATTCCCTGTCATGCTGCTCCTATAATCGTCAATATCCTTCACAATGCAATCATCCCCCATTGTGTGTAATGATTCAAAATATTTTTTGATATAGCCATAAATACCGTACTCGTCAAAGATCTTTGCCACCTCAGCACCTGAAAGTCCTTTGTAATAGCGGTACCGCTCCATGCAATAAATCAAAAAAACGGATTCCTTGCTCATCTCTCACCATTTTTGAGTCGATCGCAGCGCTGTGTAGGAGATCAGGAAGTTTGCAAACCAACCGGCCGGAACGGCAAGCCAGACAAAAGCAATGCCGAAGCGCGGTGCAAACAGGATCGCCACACTCAAACGGATTGCCAGATTCACCAGATTGGCAATGAGAAACGGGCGCATGATTCCCAGACCGCGAAGGACTCCATCTGTCGCCATCTTGATGCCCATGAAGAGGAAAAAATAGCCGAGCCATTTCATGTAATCCCCTGACACCTGATAGGCGAGGGCAGTTCCGTCTTTTCCCAGAAAAAAAGGGAGGAAATGGGCGTGTGCCAGGTTTCAATCACAAAGAAGGCAAGGGCAGCAAAACAAAAATCCAGGAGCAATGCGGCATGGTATCCTTCCTGAATCCGTTTCTCCTTTTTTGCTCCAAGGTTCTGGGATACAAAGGGGGACACGGCATTGCCGATGGATACGAAGATCAGAGAAAAAAACGTTCTCTACCCGCATGGTCGCCGCATAACCCGCAAGCGCCTGAGTCCCAAACGGGTTTACCACTGCCTGCACGATCATCATCCCGACGGATACCGTGGACTGTTGGAGAACCGATGGAACGGCGATTTGCAACATGGCCCGCAGCTCCTGTCCGTCAAACCTGCGAAAGGCTCCTGCATACCTCCGCATTCGGCAAAAGAAAATGATCAGCGACAAGACAGCGGAAATCCCCTGCGAAAGAAGAGTGGCAAGTGCTGCGCCGAATACGCCAAGGCCAAGGTCTTTGACCATCCAAAGATCCATCCCGATATTCAGGACGGAGGAGAAGATTAAAAAGTCCCAGCGGAATCCTGGATTCCCCGATGGCGGCAAACATGGTGGAGAGAATATTGTACATAAAAAGGAACGGAAATCCCACAAAGTAGACACGCAAATACAAGACGGCGACATCCAGGATATCGGCCGGCGTTTGTAAGACGCGCATCATCCAATGAGAACAGACAAACCCAAAGATGCCAAGGAGGATGCCAAGTACCAGGAAACTGATCAAGGAGGTGGACACAATGGTTTTTCATTCTGTCATATTTCTGGGCGCCAAAATAACGGCTCACCAGCACTCCCGCACCGACGCCGGCACCGATTGCCACACAAATAAACACATTCGAAAGCGCCGCACAGGCCCCGACCGCCGCAAGTGCGGAGGAACCGACAAACTGACCGACGATGATGGAATCCGCCATGTTATAGACTTGCTGAAAAAAAGCTACCGATAATCATCGGCAGTGCAAAAACAGTCAGTGCCTTCAGGGGCGCCTCGGTGATTAAATATTCCTCTTTTCCCATTCGTTGTATCCTACAGCCGGTTCTCTTCACCTGGTATAAAATCCGGTATCCTGACCACCCGGCTTGATTGCGTGGTAAGTGGAGCAACTCTTTTCCACAATCGCACTCTTTTCCCATGACTCTATCCTTATTATACACAACACCGGGCATCATATTCCCCTCATTCCTCTTTTTCCTGCGTGGAGAGGTGATATTATGTAACTGAGATTCCGATTTCGGAATATATTTCATTTTTATTTGTATTATGATCCGAAACCGGAATTTTTGTTGACTCGGTACAGATTATGCTCTAATATGGAAGTGTGGTTTTATGGAGGTGGTTCTGTTGGTTGAAAAGAAGAGAATATTTGCACCGCATGATTCAATGGAAGGATGAACCGGTCATCAAGGTTGTCACCGGCATCCGTCGTTGTGGAAAATCTACTTTGCTGATGCAATATCAGGCGTGGTTAAAAGCGAATGGTGTTTCTGATCAGCAGATTGTATCCATCAATTTTGAAGAGCTGGAATATGAAGAGTTACAGGACTACCACAGGCTCTACGACTATCTCAAAAAGCCGCTTATGTACAGGAAAAAACGTATATCTTCCTAGATGAAATTCTGAAGGTTCCGTCCTTCGAAAAAGTTGTGGACAGCCTGTATGTCAAAACCGGATGTGGATATCTACATGACCGGATCCAATGCCTATCTGCTCTCCGGGGATCTTGCTACGCTATTGACCGGACGTTACGTCGAAATCAAGATGCTACCCCTTTCCCTCGCGGAATTTCTGGAAATGACCGGAATGGATCGCGATCATGGTCTTGCTACGTATATGAAGATTGGGGGTCTTCCCGCTATCGCTACGATGGATCGCACGCAAGAAAAGATTGAAACCTACTTAGAAGGTATCTATAACACCGTTATTGTAAAGGACATCGAAGACCGACAAGCCAGAAAGGAAATGGATCCGGATAAGAGGAAAATTACAGATATCCTTCTATTGAAGACCATCGCCAAATATCTGTCCAGTGTAGTCGGAAACCCGGTCTCCATACGGAGCATCACCGATTATCTGACCTCTAATGGGAGAAAAAAATCTCACCAAATACCGTGAGCGATTATGTCGAAGCCCTTACGGAATCCTTTATTTTCTACCCGGCAGATCGTTTCGACATCATCGGAAAACAGCTTCTGAAAGCCAATCGGAAACTGTACATTGTGGATCTCGGTTTGCGAAACCATATCCTGCCTCGCAGTCAATATGATCTGGGTTTTTCTCTGGAAAACATCGTCTATTTTGAGCTTCTTCGTCGGAGATACCGCGTCATGATTGGAAAGTTTGACCATACCGAGGTGGACTTCGTTGCAGAGAAGCACGGCGCCTATACCTATTTCCAGGTTACCGCAGAGATGACTGCGAAAGAAACCTTCGATCGTGAGTTGAAACCACTAACAAAAATACGTGACAACTATGAAAAATCGTTTTAACCGGAGACCCTTTTCACACCCGGTAATTATAATGGCATCCAGGTCAAGAAGATATCAGACTGGATGCTAAGTAGGGAATAGGCTCGTGTTCTCCTATGACGGAATTAGAATGGTAACTTTTGCTCCACCTGTTTCTTTTGCATTATCCAAAATCAGTTGCCCACCGTGTTTCCGGATCATAGAGTCTGCGGCATTTAAGCCAATTCCGTAGTGTGTCCCGGAGGTCCTGCCGGCATCGTCCATGTAGAACGGTTCCTTCCCGTGCTTTAATGCTTCCGGTGAAAATCCACTTCCCGTATCCGTGATCGTAACCCTGAAAACGTGGTTCTCTTCGGACACCGAAAGGAAAACCCGTCCCCGGGCGGGTACGTTCCGTAGCATTGGAGAGAATATTGACGATCGCCCTGATGAAGAGATCGTGATCCACTAAAATTTCATTGGTTGTATAATGGCATTCCCAGACCGGCGTCAAATGACGTACGGCACATAAGCCTCTTAGCTGCAGCTCCATTTCTTGAAAAAGACTTGCACAGGCATTTTTTTGGGGGCGAAATGGATCGCCTTGCCATGATTTCGTAACTTCAATGAGCGTCTGCACATAATTTTGCATTTGCAGAGCGCTCTTTTCAATGTATTCCGTATACTTCTTTTGCGTTTCCGAAAGCTCGGATTCCAGAAGAAGTTCCGCATTTCCACGGACAAGCGTAAGCGGCGTTTTCAAGTCATGTGCCAAGGCGGACATTTGACGGTTTTTTCCCTGTTCGACCTCCCACTGTCGCTCCAGAGAATCCTTTAGCGCCCTCCGCATATGGTCCATGGAATGAAGTACGGCATCGACTTCTTTAATCCCGCTTACAGAAATTTCAAAATCCAATTCCTGCTGTTCGACTTTGTTGATGACAAAAAGTGAGCGTGGCCAGTCTTTTTATTCAATGCTTTTTCCGAAACGGACCGCAATCAGGATGATGATAAAAAAACATCCCGAGAATTGCAGACAACAAAATAAGCATTTGAGGCGGTACAAGGATTTTCCGTAAAAAAGGGGATCTATACTGTGGAGAAAGCGTATATCGTAAAACGCAATATTCCGCTTTTCTCGGAATGACTGTATAACTGTATTTCCTGATTGTTGCCTTTTTTCCCCGGACCGCATCCCATGCCTTCTGTGCAGCATTCCCCCTCAAATTTCCACTTTTTTTACATTCCCTTCTGAATCAAAGATGGCATAATCGCACAATTCCGGGATCCGATCCGCCGTGACCTTTTCTGCCATTTGAATTTCATGATACGCACCATGCGCTTTTTTCTGTGCATAATCCGCCGGGTAGACAACCTTATGATTCATAAGGGCATTAAACAGAATCAGCAACGAAATTGCCAGCAGGCACAGAAAGGCAAAAATATATGCGAAGTATTTGAGATAGAATAGACTTAATGGAATCTTCGCTTTTCTTTTTATTCTTTCCATTTATATCCGATCCCCACACCGTCTTAATTGGTGCATAATCAAATTCCTGCAATTTACTTCGAATGTTTTTAATATGCGTAACGATGGTGCTATCGTTGCTCTCACTGCCAAACCCAAAGACCTGTTCCAGAATCTGTTCTTTGGTAAATACTTGTCCCGGATTTCTAGCTAAAAACTCGCAGATTTCATATTCCCCTTTTGTCAAAGGAACAGCGACATCCCGGACTAAAAATTTCTTTTTCAGAAAGATGAAAACTGGACTCTGCAAACGAAATACGGACAGAATGTTCCCGATGCTCCCGTCGCAAATGGGCGGAAATTCTTGCCCGCAACTCCATAACGCCAAAAAGGCTTTGCAGATATAATCGTCTGCGCCGAGCGATAAGCCGTTTACCAGGCTGTTTTCTTCTGATTTTGCAGTTAGAAAAAGTATCGGGCAATCCACTTGATTTCTCAATTTTTTGCAAAGGGTAAATCCGTCTATTCCCGGCATCATAATATCCAGCAAAATCAAATCAAAAGAACCGACTTTTGTATAGTCAATCTCTTCCGCCCGGGTAATCCCGGTTACGGAATGTCCATCTTTCCTTAAAATGCTTTGTATCATGTCCAGAATACCTGCTTCATCATCAACCGCCAGGATGGATGCCATATTTCTCACCTCCTTGATCACCATCGTTACCTTCCAGGCAGCGAAAATCCTAATCGGCTATTCGGGAACCTTCCCAGCGGCAGGCCCAAAACAGATAGACGATCGTTCCAATCGTGATCACGAAAAATCCAATACAAGCCACTTGCTTTAATTCTACACATGCTGTCATCTCACCATTATATGCGGCAAAGAATGTGGCTACCGCTCTTGCCGGCCAGACAAGGGGGACATATTTCCAAACAGATTCTCCCAGACCGGTCAGGAACAGTGCCGATAACACGCTTTCTACAATTCCCAAAGCGATGGATACGCCCTTATTCGAGTCAAATGATAAATACAAGTGCAGGAGATAAAGCGGTATGCTGCTCACAACCATAACCAGCGCCGCCATCGGATAGAACGCCAAATCAACTACCTTGCCGTGCAGTCCAAACCGGAATGCGACACCAAAGAGCAGAGATGCCACGAGAAGCGCCCCGGCACAAAAACATCAGGAGCAACAGGAGCTTGGACAAAAACGGAACTACTTTTTTTCGGTGACATCAGCATCATTTGGAAACAACCGGCCGATTGCTCCTGTTCTGATAAGATTGCACAGAACAGCCCGATCAAAAACGGAAGTGCCATTCCAATGACTTGGTAATAAAGATCAATTTTTACATAATCATCCCACGGCGCATAAGAATCGTACGCAATAAAAAAATCAACGGTGTCACGATCGATATAAGCAGATGAGCCGTACGCACAGAAAGATGTTTTTGTCTTAAGAAAAATCTGCCTTGAGATAAGAGAAAAAAACATGTCTTTATTTCACCTCCATCTCTTCAAACCACCATGCAAAGAGAACAGCACACACAACAAACCACCCCAAGGAGAGCATGATGCCCGGTAAGATGACAGATTCGCTCCACAGCTCGCTTTTAGCAGGAATGGGTAAGCCATTGGGGAGCAGTCCCAAAGTAGGACACATCAGCCGTACCGGAATAGAGGAAGGGCAAAGCCACCAGGAGCTCTTGTCCGACAAGGTTGCCACACCACCAATCGAAAGCACCATACAGGCAAAAACGTCTGCAAACATACCGAATCGCGCACTCAAAAACAGGTAGACCGGTATTTCCCACAGATAAGAAAGCGTCAGCAGGATTGTGGCCAGTGCCGCACCGCTGGCAGGAATGGTCGAACCGAAGAGAAATCCACCGATGGTTGCGCCCAGAAAAAGAATTCCGTTTGCCGCCAAAAGCCCTAATGCAAGGTAGAGCATCTTTCCAAAAATCAGCTGCCGTCCCGATATGGACAGACCTCTCAAGTTATAATAACGATTTTTTCTATCCTTGGTAATGCTCAAATAGCACATCACAGCCAATGTACCCGGTAATAAGGTCGCATACCACCAATTCCATGCTCCGGCAGGAAAAGCGTCTGCCAGACCTCCTGTTAAAACCAGTACCAGCAGCAGCGTTACGAGCGGTGCAACCACCGGTAGAATTTTTACCAAAGGTACGCCTGCACTTTAAGTGCTCGACCTCTATCATGCGACCCATTTTTACTCACCGTCCTTTCCGACCTGCCGGATCACCTGCATAAAGAGCTGCTCCAAATCTTGCCCATTCCGGAGCTGCCCCTCATACCCGAGAACACCCTGTGCAATGATCCCAATATGGTCAGCGACTTGCTGTACTTCCGAAAGAATATGGCTGGACAAAATGACCGTCATTCCTTTTCCAGAGAAAGAACGGATCAATTCCCGCAATTCTTCCATACCGATGGGATCCAGCCCGTTGGTCGGTTCATCCAAAATCAGCAGCTTCGGGTGGTTCAGTAAGGCACTGGCAATACCAAGCCGCTGTTTCATTCCCAAAGAAAATTGTCCGGCTCGTTTCTTTCCCGTATCCGTGAGCCGGACGACCTCCAGCACCTCATCCATTCGATCGTCCGGCAGTCCTAAGAGCGTGGTACGAACCTTCAGATTCTCTCTCGCAGTCAGATTTTCATAAAGCGGAGGCATCTCAATCAGTGCACCAATCTCGTTCAGTGCCTTCCGGTTCCACGGCCGGCCATTCAATGTCACCATGCCGGAAGTCGGTTTCAAAATTCCGGTAAGCATTTTCAATGTAGTCGATTTGCCGGCACCGTTTGGCCCTAATAAACCATACACCGAATTGCGCGGGATATTCAGAGATACTTTGTTTACTGCCATCTGTCCCTTGAATTGTTTGCAGAGGGCATTTGTTTTTAAAATGCAGTCCATAACGACGAACTCCTTTCTGCGTATTGCAGGGATAGAATACAAGGTATTTCTGAAGATTGGATAAAGATTGCTAAGGTGGAGTTCCTTTATTTTCAACTGGATCATCGATCTTCCCGAAACATCCATTGGGTTGACGATGTCAGAAAATCGAGCACGAAAATCCCCCGAAAAAGCAAGGCTTTCCGGGAGTTTTGAATGTTATTGGATTTAGTGTTATTTTTTTACACTTTATATTGCATCGGTTTCCTGCTATAATATGATATATCAGCATAGATTTCCAGAGTGGGAGGAATCACAATGTACATGTACCGAAAGGTCTCTGAATATCTGAAGAAGTGGAAAGACAGCAAATACCGAAAGCCGTTGATGATCCAGGGTGCTCGTCAGGTTGGGAAGACCTATGCCATCCTGGAGTTCGGGCACACCTATTACGACAACGTGGCTTACTTCAATTTCCAAACCAGCGAAACCATTGCGGCTACTTTTGATGAGAACATCAGCCCGTCGTACCTGCTTCCAATCTTATCCCATATCAGTGGTCAGACCATTACCAGAGGCAATACACTCATCGTCTTTGATGAGATCCAGCTTTGTGAGCGAGCAGTTGCTTCTCTGAAGTATTTCTGTGAGGAAGCCCCGGAATATCACGTGGTTGCCGCCGGAAGTCTGCTCGGCGTTGCTGTGAACCGGGAGAAATTTGTTTTTCCTGTCGGAAGGGTAGACCGTTACACGATGTATCCCATGGACATAGAAGAATTCCTTCTGGCCCTAGGAGAAAAGGATCTCGTCGAAAGAATCCATACCTGCTTCGACCACAACAGCCCGATGCCTTTAGCTCTTCATGAAGCCGGGCATCAGCTTTACCGCCAATATCTTGTCATTGGCGGTATGCCGGAAGTCGTAGCCCGTTTTATAGATACACAAGATTACATTCAAGTGCAGCATGTACTGGAAACAATCCAGATGGATTACCTGGATGACATGAGCAAGTATCAGGAAAGCACGAACGAGATCAAAAAGACGCGCCTGACTTACGGAACGATTGCCGTTCAGCTTTCCAAAAAGAATACTCGATTCCAGTACAAGATCATCAAGAGCGGTGCCAGGGCAGCTGAATATGAGAATGCCATCGAATGGCTGGTTTCTGCAGGGCTGCTTTCTAGAATCTACCGTGCAGAGCAGATCAAAAAGCCGCTAGAGAATTACAAGGACATCGATGACTTCAAGATTTACCTCTCTGATATGGGGCTCCTTGCTGCACAGAAGGATATCCGTGCGGAGGACATCTTCTTCATGGAGGAAGAGCTTGCTGACTTCAAGGGAGGTATGACAGAAAACTATGTGAATACACAGTTTGTCAGGGCTGGTTTTTAAGCCGTATTTCTGGAGAAATAACAAAGGAACCAAAGAAGTGGACTTTGTGATATCTCTGAATGGCAAGCTCATACCTGTAGAAGTAAAAAGCGGTGAACATGTCACGGCAGTCAGTCTCAACGAGTATGTCCGCCTCTATCAGCCTGCTTATTCCATCCGGATCTCTGAGAGAAATTTCGGCTTTGAGAACAATATCAAGTCAGTGCCCCTGTATGCAGTTTTCTGCATCTGTGATGAATGATACCGCCATATCATAGGAAAAATCCCGTCCAGCATTTACCAGGCGGGAAAGAATGTCAGGTCCTTTACGGAGAATATCTAGGATTTCACGGGTACCAACTCTCTTTACCACAATCGCTCTCTTTTTCCCATGACTCTACCCTCATTATACACAGCACCGGACATCACATTTGTCTCCTTCCTTCCCATTTTACATGGAAAAACGAAGATCCAGTCTCCAAAAACATTAAACAGTCCCCCAGACATAACGGCGACGGTTGCCAACGCCGGGTCGTTGTCGTTTCGAAGAAATGCTGCCAGCATTTGTCCTAATAGAAATAAGGGAAAAACAAATTTCACCGGTTTCAGATACTGTTGTGCAAGCGGGAAGCAATTCCTGATCCGCTCCAAAGAAAGTGAGTAGAGGTGCCTCTCACCGTAGCAAGGCCACCCATGCCACCCCTGCCAGAAGAACAGAACCCATCACCGCCACAGTGAAATATTGGTTCTCTCTACCCGAGCGACCGACACTTTCTCCTCTCTCAATGCTAAAAATCACGCTGCCACCAATTCCCATCAGCAATCCTAGGCTGTAGACGATATTCCAGATTGGAGAAACCACCGCCAACGCAGCCGTGCCACTCGGTCCTTGATATTGTCCCACCATTGCCAAATCCACGATGGAATAGATGGAGGTAATCAATGCACTGCCAAAGGCTGCCACCAGATACTTAAAGTATATCTTTTTGATATTATCCTTCAGAAAATCCATGAAATATCCTCATTTCCTAGAAAGTAGATAGACACAATATTGTTCCATCGCCCCGCGCTCCTTACTTCGGAAAAAGTGTGAATAGTTGCATTTTTTTCCGTAATTAGATTATGCCAATAACCAACGGCAGCATCAATATCACGCGATTTATTATATCGGGAATTAGTGAAAATATGCATTTCTCCGCCATTTGCCAGAGGCAGTCTTTTCGGATGCTGCAGAGGGACCGGATACAAAATGTTTCTGAGGACGTATACCGGGCGGGAAAGGATGTCAGGTGCCTCTACGGGGCGCACAAAGGAAAAAAAAGGGGCTGCAGTTTTCTTGCTATTGCCCCTTTTTTTATCGTGCGCCCAGCGGCGCACGATAAAAAGAAAACCCCGTAAAAACGGGGCTTTCTGTGTTTCCATTGCTCTTGTATTATCGTTTTGAGAACTGCGGCGCTCTACGAGCTGCTTTGAGACCGTACTTCTTACGTTCCTTCATACGAGGATCTCTGGTGAGGAATCCGGCCTTCTTCAGGATGGGTCTGTATTCGTCGGAGTCCACTTCCAGAAGTGCTCTGGAGATGCCATGGCGAATGGCTCCTGCCTGGCCGGAGAAACCGCCACCATGAACGGTGACCTTGACATCAAATTTGCCAAGCGTATCGGTTGCCGTCAGGGGCTGGCGAACGATGGTTTTCAGGGTCTCCAGACCAAAATAATCATCGATGGATCTCTTATTGACCGTGATCTCCCTTTGCCGGAGGTCAGGTAGACTCTGGCGATGGATTTCTTTCTTCTTCCCGTGCCATAATAGCTTGTTGCTTTTTGCCATATCTCAAAAATCCTCCGTTAGAATGTCAATGTCTCCGGCTTCTGAGCGGTCTGCTCGTGATCCGGTCCTACGTATACGTGCAGTTTCTTATACTGGTCGGCGCCGAGGGATCCCTTCGGAAGCATTCCCTTCACCGCATGCTCAATGACTCTCTCCGGGTGTATTCTCAACATCTCACGAAGCGACGTCTCCTTCTGACCACCGATAAAGCCTGTGTGGTGCCAGTAAACCTTCTGATCGAGCTTCTTACCGGTGACCTTCACCTTCTCGGCATTGACGACGATGACATAATCTCCCCGTATCGATGTTCGGGGGTATAGATCGGCTTGTTCTTACCGGTCAGAACCTTGGCAACCCTCACTGGCAAGACGTCCGAGGGTCATATCTGTTGCATCGACCACATACCATTTCTTTTTCCAGAGCGGAAGCGCCGGGCATATATGTTTTCATATAACAGTTCCTCCAAAATGTTACTGATTGTCTGTAGAAAATTGCCCCTCTTCGTTCCGAATCCTTCACCTGATTTCGGACGAGATCAAATCGTCATTTACCGGGATGATGTTTCGATCTCAGGCACGCCGTAATATTATATGACGCATTCCTCTTCTTGTCAAGATTCACTTCCACTGCTATACTTTGATGGAAATGTCAAGAATAAATGCATCAAATATTCGATTGCTATACTTTGATAAAAATGGCGATCGGAATTGCGCATTTTTCAGGAGACCTTCCATTGAGCAAAGGAATCACATCCAAACAATCGGTTATGCTACAGGGACTTGCGGCGGCTATGATGCTCTATCACCATCTCTTTATCCGCCCGGACATGCTTTTCGTAGAGTATTCTACCCTCTTAGGGGAAACCAGAGAAATCCGGCTGGCTCTTTTCTGCAAGCTCTGCGTTGCCATTTACGCCTTTGTCAGTGGGTACGGCATGTGCAGCGTCTTTCTCCGTGCCGCTTCTGAAGGAAAGAAGGGAATGCGCTTTTTTTCACTCTTCTTCGCCAAGATTATATCCTTGTTTTGCAAAAAGCTGATTCGCTTCTTTTTCCATTTACTGGTTCTGTGTTCTCCTTTATTTTACCTGTGAGAATCTTTTCCTTGGAAAAGAAAAAGCCGCTTTCCGAGCTGCTGCCCAACCTCCTCGCCTTATCGGATTCCTTTAACGGCTCCTGGTGGTATGCTTTGGAATATGTAAAAATCCTTCTCTTCCTTCCACTGCTCCACCTCCTGTTTGTTTTTGAGAATGACCATGAAGAGAGACTGAAGAAAAATGGTTTTTCTGGCTCTATTCAGGGCTGCTTGCCTTTTTCCTGGTTCTTGCTCTGAATCTTTTTCCCTCATGGGAATATCATTTTTCGCCTCTTTGTCAACAGGCTGATGCCCTCCTATCTGTTATGTGCCGCCGGCGGCTTTTCTGATCGCACGCTTTTTCCCTGATCCCGTCACTTGAAAGCTCTGCATTTCCCTGCTTCCCCGTGTCCAGGGACCTGTGCAGGAGGCGCTGTCCTGCCGGTCCCGTCGCCTTTCTGCTCTTCTGTCTCTTGGGGGACTCCTCCTGATGTTCCTCCCCTTTCTGATCCGCTATTTAATCACGGTGGATGCCATGCAGACGAGTCTGGATTTTCTGCTCACCCCTGTTTTCTGCCTGGGCTTTCTTTTATTCCTGGGAGATCAAAAATTCCTGCGCAGATCTTCTTTTTATCGGAAAACATTCGGTCTATATCTGGCTTCTGCACCTGATGTTCCTTGACGGCTTCTTCCGCAATCTCGTCATGGCAAGCCATACGGCAATCGGGATTTACCTCACGCTGCTATTTTTTTCCCTCCTCTGTGCCATCCTGCTGCGAATCGTTTATACCGCCTTTTCCGGGTGGTTGCTCTTGCATCTGAAGCCCTTTCTGCACGCACTGCAGACTGTCCCCTCAACTTCCAAAGAAGGAGAAAACCATTGAAGACCGCTGCCATTGTTTTTATTTCTCATCATGTATGCGCTAATGATTGTTCTGAAGGCGAAGTGGAGGCCTTTTTCTTGCCTGCGGGTGTGCCATCCTCTTCCTGTTTCTGGGCATTCTGCCGCTTTCCGAACTGCCTTCTGCCATCGACTGGAATATCCTGATGATGATTTTCGGAACGGTGTTGATTGTGGATTATTTTATTCAGTCCCGTATGCCGAATCTGATTGCGGACCAAATCCTGGATCTGGCGCCCAATGTGATGTGGGTGACCATTTTCATGTCCCTTTTTGCAGGCATCGTCTCCGCCTTCATTGATAATGTCGCAACCGTCTATATGATTGCCCCTGTGGCTCTTGCCATTTGTAAAAAAATCCGCATCTCCCCCGTACCGATGATTATTTCCATCGCGGTTTCCTCCAATCTGCAAGGGCTGCCACTCTGGTCGGTGACACCACCTCGATTATGTTAGCCGGTGCCGCACGCATGGATTTCATGGACTTCTTCTGGTTTCACGGCCGTCCCGGCATTTTCTTTGCCGTGGAAATCGGTGCCCTGCTCACCATTCCGATCATGATGCTCCTTTTTCACAAAGACAAAGAACCGGTCTCTTCCAAGGAAACCACGACCGTAGAAGATTATGTGCCGACCATCGCGATGGCGGGACATATTGTCTTCCTGATTGGCGCTTCTTTTTTCCCGAACAAACCGGAAACCACCAACGGCATCATCTGCATGGTCTGGGGACTGGCCTGTGTTGCGGTCGAATATCTGAAAACAAAAGACCATCAGACCATGATGCAGAACCTGAAAAACGCCGATTATGCCACCATCTTCCTGTTGGCCGGTCTGTTCGCCGTCATCAGCGGCATTACCAGACAGGGAATCATTGCGCATATCGCAGATTTCATTGTCAAAATCGGCGGCAACAACTATTTCCTGCTCTATACGGTGATTGTCTGGATTTCCGTGCTGATCTCGGCTCTCGTCGACAACATTCCCTATGTGGCGACCATGCTGCCGGTCATTGCCTCCGTCTCGCAGGTGATGCAGATTGAGCCCTATCTTCTCTACTACGGACTGTTAATCGGCGCCACCCTGGGAGGCAATATCACTCCCATTGGCGCCTCCGCGAATATCGCCGGCACCGGTCTTCTGCGCAAGGAGGGTTACGAAGTCACCTTTTCCTCCTTCATGCGCATCGGTGTGCCTTTTACACTGGCCGCCGTTATCGGAGGATATCTCTTCTTATGGTTTACATGGCACTCAAAGCAACAGGGAAAAAGGCGCATTCTGCTGACGGTTTCCCTATGACGGCACCGCCTACCACGGATTTGCGGCTCTCAAGAATTCCGATCTGACCACTCCTCACCATCGAAGGGCAGCTAAACCTCGCCATCGAGGCACTGACCGGGGAAAAGACGTCTGTCATTGGCGCCAGCCGTACCGATGCCGGGGTACATGCTTATGGCAACCTTGCCGCCTTTGATACGACTTCTTCCATTCCTGCGCAAAGCTTTGCCCCTGCGCTCAATACGAAGCTACCACCGGATATCCGCGTTCTTCTCTCGGAGCCCGTAGAGACAGACTTTCACCCGCGTAAGACCGGCTGGCATAAAACTTATGAATATCGCATTCTGAATACGCCTTTGGCAGACCCGATCTCCAGACTTTACACCTATCCTTATCGTGCTCCGCTTCAGGTCAAAGCCATGCGCGAAGCCGCCCCTTTTTTTGCCGGAACTCATGATTTTTGCCAGTTTCTGCGCCTCCGGCTCTCAGGCCAGAACCACCATCCGCCACATCGACTTCGTGGAGGTTCTCACACAGGCGCCCTCCTACCCTTCTCTTGTGACCATTCGTGTCAGAGGAGAGGGCTTCCTGTATCACATGGTGCGCATTCTTGCAGGAACTCTACTAGATGTCGGAAGGGAAAGCTACAGGCGACTGCCGTTCCGGATATCATTGCTTCCTGTGACCGAAGGCTTGCAGGAGCCACCTTGCCGCCACAGGGACTTTTTTTAATGGGATATGACAGAAGTTTGTAGAAATCAGGTGACCGTGAACCGTGTGTCCGCCATCAGAGCAGATGTTACACAATCACGGCGATCCGGGTTCCCCATCAACAGAAATCGTCTGCCCGCAGTCAGAGCGGATGTTACACCATCACGGCGATCATGGTCCCCAGATAGCAGGCGAAAAAGAGGTAGGTCAGGAGATCTCTGCGCTGATAAATCAAGGGTTTCATCTTGGTTCTACCCTCTCCCCGTGATAGCACCTGGCTTCCATCGCCATGGCAAGGTCATTTGCCCGGCGGAAGGCAGATATAAAGAGGGGCACAAGGAGAGGTACCATGCTTTTTTGCTCTCTCTATGATTTTTCCCTGATCGAAGCTGGCTCCTCTCGCCATCTGCGCCTTCATGATCTTATCGGTTTCCTCCATCAGGATCGGGATAAAACGCAGAGCAATCGCCATCATCATGGCAATCTCATGCACAGGCACACCGATCTTTTTCATGGGTCCCAGCAGGGATTCCAGCCCGTCGGTCAGTCTGGAGGGCGTCGTTGTCAGCGTCATCACCGAGGAGCCGATAATCAGAAAAATCAAGCGGATCCCCATCATCGCAGCGGTACGAATGCCCTGATCCGTGATCGTAAAAATCCAGAAAGACACCACCGTTTTTCCGGGAGTTAAAAAGATTGAAAACAACCGTAATCAGCAAGAGGATGAAGATCGCCTTCATTCCCCGTAGCACAAATTTGAACGGCACCTGTGACAACAGGACGGAAAATCGTTAAAAAAAGACCGCCGCCAGCAAATAAGCCAGGGGACTGTCCGCAAGGAAGAGCGAGAGGATGAAAATGAGAGTGCCGATGATTTTTGGTTCTCGGATCTAAGCGGTGCAAGAGAGAATCCGCCTGATAATATTGTCCGATTGTAATGTCTTTTAATGCCATAAACGCCGATCTGCCCTGCATTCATCTGCAGAAGCTGCCTTTCTGCCTTTTTCTTTCCTGCATCCATCTGCAGAAGCTGCCTTTCTGCCTTTTTCTTTCCTGCATCCATCTGCAGAAGCTGCCTTTCTTCCCTTTCTTTCCTGCATCCATCTGCAGAAGCTGCCTTTCTTCCCTTTCTTTCCTGCATCCATCTGCAGAAGCCGCCTTTTGCCTGCGCGTTACATCCGGAGTGCACGCAGGATTTCTCCTGCCGCCTCGGGAATGGTCGTAGCGCTCACATCCACGTTGAACCCTTCCTTCTGCAACCGGTGCATCACATAGGTGACTTCCGGCGCGGCAAGTCCGATCTGCTCCAGTTCCTTCATGTGCAAAAAGACTCTCTTTGGCACATCATCCAGAACAATCTGTCCGTCGTTCATCACCAGGATCCGCTCCACGTAATTTGCCACATCTTCCATGCTGTGAGAAACAAGGAGCACCGTGATCCCCTCTTCTCTATGTAGCGTGGTGAGCAGTTCCAGAATTTCATCTCTGCCCTGCGGATCCAGCCCGGCAGCCGGCTCATCCAAAATCAGCATCTCCGGCTTCATGGCAAGCACGCCGGCGATCGCCACCCTTCGCTTCTGTCCTCCCGACAAATCAAAGGGGGATTGATAAAAATATTCATCCTCCAGGCGGACAGCTTTGAGCGCCTGATACGCCCGCAGCTCCATCTCCTTCCTGGAGACCCCGAGATTCTTTGGGCCGAAGCAAACATCTTTAAACACGGTCTCTTCAAAAAGCTGATGCTCTGGATACTGGAAAACCAGCCCCACCTTCGAACGCAGTTTCCTCCGGTCAAAGTCGGGATCGGAAATATCCTTCCCGTTGTAAAAACACTGCCGGAGGTCGGCTGCAACAATCCGTTCAAATGCTGAATCAAGGTGCTTTTGCCACTCCCCGTATGCCCGATCAGTCCGATGAACTGCCCATCGGGGATTTGTACGGACACATCCTTCAGTGCCGCATGTGAAACTTTCGTATCGCTATCATAAATGTAGCTGACATGATCCAGAATAATCGCCATTTTTACCTTGCCAGTGCTTCTTTCAGAGCCATCACAAATTCATCGATCGTTAAAATTCCGTTTGGAAGAGGGACTCCCTCTTTTTGCAGGGCATGGGCAAGCTGCGTCACATGAGGCACGTCCAGCCGAAGCTCTCTGAGTCTTTCCACCTGAGAAAAAAACCTCCTTCGGCGTCCCCTGCAATGCGACCCTGCCGTCATCCATCACGATCACCCGATCCGCCTCAATGGCCTCATCCATGTGGTGGGTGATGAAAAGGATGGTGATTTTTCTCTATTTCATTCAGACCATGCGCCGCATTTACCACTTCTTTCCTTCCGCGGGGATCCAGCATGGCCGTTGATTCATCCATGATGATACATTTGGGGTGCATGGCAATCACCCCCGCAATGGAAACTCTCTGCTTCTGTCCTCCCGAAAGATGATTCGGCGAGTCCTTGCGAAACTTCCACATTCCCAGTGCTTTCAGGCTCTCTTCCACTCTCTGCCAGATCTCTTCCGTGGGAACGCCCATATTCTCCGGGCCAAAGCCCACATCTTCCTCCACCACCTGTCCCACGATCTGGTTATCCGGATTTTGAAAAACCATCCCGGCGGTGCGTCGAATGTCCAACAGGTGTTCGCCGTCTTTGGTATTCATCCCGTCCACGATCACCTCTCCCTCTCCCGGATAAAGGAGGGCATTCAAATGCTTGGCAAAGGTAGACTTTCCACTTCCGTTATGCCCTAAAATGGCAACAAATTCTCCGGGCTGCACCTCGATCGAGACATCATCAAGCGCCCTCGTGACGCCCTCCGGATTGCCTTCCTCGTCTCTACGGATATATTCAAAAGTGACATGACTCGTTTTTGATCATGTCCGGCATACGGCTTTGCTTCATCCCTCTGTCGCTTTCTGGCGTGCTTTTATAAGGATTGCCGGAAAAGTGGCTACAGCAATCCCGTGTTCTGCCGGTGTCTGTTGTTTTACACCTACATCATTTTATACCAGATTCGCAAACGTGACAAACGATTCCTTGGAACAAGATGAGGGAAGTAAATCTGTATAAAACTTACAGCATGCAGCAACTGCTTGACAGACTCGATGTGCTCGAGTGCTTTGAGGACGAGAGTCATAGGCTCAGGATTGGAGAGCTTACGTCTAGGGCTGGCTGATATATATGAGGCACTCGGAGTAGCGCTGCCAACCTCGTCATGTTAATCTGAGAATGCAGGATAAAAAGGTGGCTCACTGCCGCCCTCATCGTTAATATTCTGTGCTCAATAGAAAATCTGCAATGTGCATACTCTTAATGCCTTGGTAATTTCCTCCGGCAAATTCATCGGTTCTCACAACATACTTTGGATAGTTATCTCGAATTTCCAGCAGTCGTTCGTATTCGCGCTTTTCTGTTTTTTCGGATTTGATCTCCTGCGTGACCTGCACATACAACCGGTCATTCTGCTTCTGCGCCACAAAATTGATTTCCCCATCCGGTGTTTTTTCCCAATCGTCACGGTATATCCTCGTCGGCAAAGTTCCAGATACACCACATTTTTCCAGACTGGAAGCGACGCTGTCTGGTGTATATCCCAGCACGCTGTAACGTAAAGCGGTATCAGCAAGATAAAACTTCTCCTGCGTTTTCAGAATCTCTTTTTCCGCGCAGGTCGTATCGAGAACAACGATGAAGAAGATATGCTTTCTCCAGCTTTTTCCAGATAACTGTACACCGTTTCATTGTCGATTGAACGATGCTCCGATTTCAGATAATCAGAAATTGATTTTTGCCGAGAACGAATTTCCCACATTCGCAAACGTGTACCGAACCACACGTTCCAGCTGGTCGATCTTACGAATCTGGTTTCTCTTTACGATATCCGAAAAAAATCGTGGAATTATAGATATCCCGGACAATCGTATAAACCTCATCCTGTGAATACTCTCGCAGGTGTGTTGCAGGGAAACCACCCAGGCGGATATAATCTGCCAGTTCAGCATGGATATCCTTTACCTGTGTATACTGCTTTTTGAATTCCAGATATTCCCGAAACGAAAGCGTATAGATGCGGAAGGAAACATATCGTCCGGTCAGGTAAGTCGCTATTTCCGAAGACATCATTCTGGAATTGGAACCTGTCACATAAAGGTCAACATCATAATCCGTTACCAGGGAGTTTACTACTTTCTCCCAGCCCTCAATTTCCTGAATCTCATCCAGAAAGAGATACGTTCTCCCAGTTGGATTGAGCTTTTCTTTGACAGCTTTGAACATACCCTTCGCTGTCATATCCTCATAATCCATGGAATCGAATCGCATACCGACAATCCGCTCAGACGGAATGCCATGCCCCCGTTGCAGCTTCTCCATGATCATTTTAAAAACTGTGGATTTTCCGCAACGACGAACCCCCGTCAACACTTTTACAAAAGGTGTGTCGGTGTATGCCATCATCTTATCGACATAGAGCGGTCTGTTTATCATAGGAACCACCTCCACGGCCCATGATACCGCAAGCACATAAAAAATCAATAAGAGTTGCGACTATAAAGTTCAAAAAAGTAGATCGGACGGCACATCCCACATTCCTGATTGAGCCTAAATACACTTCGTGATAGACTTTGAAAGGAAGTCATGAACTTTTTCACCGGAAATAAGGAGATTTTGCCCTTATGATAAAAATATTGGAGAGAAATTCTGATTCTTTTGATCGTCATCACCGCTTCCGCCATGATGGCAAGATCCTACAGTCATTCGGAGACATTAGCGGATTATGCCAGAAAACACCCGGATCTTGCTTATGCCCATCATAAGAAGGAACAAGGCACACAGAAAACCGCAAATTCCGCGCAAGGCAAGTCATATCCCTCCGCCACCTCTCAAGGCAACCCCGGCGCCTCCACCTTCTCTCAAGGTAAGCCTATCGCCTCCGCTTCCTCACAGGCAGGTGCGCCCGTTTCCGGAGAGAAGGCTTCTCCTGATCAGGTACTCTACAAAGACGGCTTCTCTTATGAACCGCTTTCGGAGGAGATTATTCTGAGAATCGCCGGGCTTTCCTACCCGCGGGATAGCATTACGAATCCTGCCAAAGACGTTATTCCGCTGCAGGATCTTCGTTATGTGAAGATTCGATATATTGACTTTGATGGAAAAAAGCAAAACGGGGAACTGATTTTGCAATCAGAAGATCGCACAGGATCTGGTAGAAATTTTCTCCGAGCTGTATGACCGCCAATATCCCCTTGCATCGGTCAGGCTAGTGGATGATTTCGGCGGCGATGATCTGGCGTCCATGGAGGCAGATAATACGTCCTGCTTTAATTTCAGAGAGGTCACCGCTTCCGGCGGTGGAAGCCATAAGCTTTCTCTCCATGCCTACGGTCTGGCAGTGGACCTCAATCCTCTCTACAATCCCTATGTGAAAAAGGGGAAGATCCTTCCGCAAAGCGCAAAAGCCTTATGCGAACCGCAAACACGCCAACCCTTACCGGATCGACCATGAGGACTTGGCATACCAACTCTTTACCGCCCATGGATTCACCTGGGGCGGAGACTGGAAAAAGCCTCAAAGATTACCAGCATTTTTGAAAAATAAATGTACCGCAAATGATTTTTATACTAGAATACAAACAATCGATCAAATAAAATGTCAATCACGTTCGACACTTCAAGCGAAAAATCGGGCGGGTACCAATGTACTGGCTACCCACCCGAAGTCAAATTCTTATCTATCTAATTTCATGCCTTGTCAGATTAGACCAGCTCTAAAACCACCATCATGGCGGCATCGCCCTTACGGGGGCCGATCTTAATCATTCTGGTATATCCGCCGTTCCTACTCGCATACTTGGGAGCCAGTTCCTCAAAGATCTTGTCGGAAAGATCAATGGTCTTTCTGGCTTTCTTTCTGCCGGCAAGAATCGCCTTACCGTCCTCATCCCTGGCGACTTCCACCACCGGATAGAGCACGCGCTGCATCTGGCGTCTTACATGCAGTCTGGAAGGCAGATCCTTCGTGACTTCCTTTTCCTGCGTTTCAAATACACTCATCGTAATTCCGTTTGCAAACTCTCCCTCGCGCTTAATGAGTTTACCGTCCTTATCCCTCGTCGTCTCGGAGAGCACCTTGGTCGGATCGTTCTTGTCTACGATATGACGAATCCGATGTCCGTTTGCATCCTTCTTGGCAACCTTCACCTTTACGGTGTGAGTTTCGGTGTGATCCTTTTCACGGACACCGATGGCGATCAGATGCTCTGCGATTTTACGAACTTCCTTTGCCCTGGCCTCCGTTGTCACAATCTTACCATGATGAATCAAATGAGTGACCTGATTGCGAAGCAGTGCCTTTCTCGGCTTTCCTGCCTTGCCCAGCTTTCTATACATTGCCATGATTACTCCTTTCATTACGGACGACAGTCCGTATGCGGGCAATGGCCCGCGATGAAAACAACAGGTTAGGCGCCTGCTGTCCTGCGGTGCTCTTCGGCCTTATCCGCAGTGATAAACAGAGGAATGGAACAGAGCTTTAGGCGTTGCTCTCTCCCGTCCTGAGGGACAGTCCCAATTCCTTTAATTTCTCCAGAACCTCTTCCAGCGACTTTCTTCCAAGATTACGAACCTTCATCATATCATCGGGCGTCTTGCTGGTCAGTTCCTCTACTGTATTGATACCGGCTCTCTTCAGGCAGTTGAAGGAGCGAACGGAGAGTTCAAGCTCGTCAATGCTCATTTCGAGCACCTTTTTCTCTCTCATCATTTTCCTTCTCCACCATGACCTCTGCCGTCTTCGCGTTCTCGGAAAGGTTGATAAAGAGGCTCAGATGCTCGCTTAACACTTTCGCGGCAAGAGATACCGCTTCATCCGGAGCCAGCGTTCCATTGGTAAATACATCCATAGTCAGCTTATCAAAATCCGTCACCTGGCCGACACGCGTGTTCTCTACAGAGATATTCACCCTCTCTACGGGGGTGTAGATGGAATCTACCGCAATGACTCCGATGGGAAGGTCATCGGTTTTATTCCGATCCGCACCCACATAACCTCTGCCGTTTGTAATAATGAGCTCCATATAAAGCTTTGCATCTCTGCCGGAGAGCGTTGCAATGACCTGATCGGGATTCATAATCTCCAGATCCTGGTCCACCTGAATATCCGAGGCATGTACCACGCCCTCTCCGTTAAATTCAATATAAGCTGTCTTCGGCTCGTCGTTCATCGAATTGTTGCGGATGGCAAGACTCTTGATGTTCATCACAATTTCCGTCACATCCTCTTTTACACCGGGGATGGATGAAAACTCGTGAAGAACTCCCTCAATTTTAATTTGACTGACAGCTGTTCCCGGCAGGGAAGATAACATGATCCTGCGGAGGGAGTTGCCAAGCGTTGTGCCGTATCCTCTCTCGAGCGGTTCCACAACGAACTTTCCATATTGGTGATCCTCAGAGATTTCAGCAACTTCAATATTGGGTCTCTCGAAATCGAACAATGATATTTCCTCCTTTGCTGATGGCACCAAGACCTGCTCTGAATGTCAGAATGATTACTTGGAATACAACTCGACGATCAGCATTTCGTTTACAGGAACATCAATCGCTTCTCTGGAAGGGAACTCCTTGATGGTTGCCTTCATTGCCTCTTTGTCCAGATCCAGCCACTCCGGTACGATTCTAGCGCCGGTCGTTTCTACAATGTCTTTGAAGCGCTGCATACTCTTCGCTTCTTCTTTTACCTCAACTACATCGCCCACACGGATCTGGTAAGACGGAATGTTAATGGTTTTCCCGTTGACCATGACAAATTTATGAAGCACGACCTGTCTGGCTTCTCTTCTGGTTCTTGCAAAACCGAGACGGGAAAACCACATTGTCCAGTCTACGCTCCAGAAGAACCATCAGGTTCTCGCCCGGCAGCCCCTTCATGCGATCCGCTCTCTTATAATAGTTGCGGAAAGGCTTTTCAAGCACGCCATAGATGAACTTGGCCTTCTGCTTCTCTCTCAGCTGCAAACCGTACTCACTCATCTTACGGTTGGTTCTGTGCGGTGCTCTCTTGGACTTCTTATCGTATCCGAGAAAAGTCGGATCCAGTTCCAGAGATCTGCATCTTTTCAGTACCGGTGTTCTATTAACTGCCATTCTTCGGCTCCTTTCAATCGCATGCCGTTTACAGCGCGTCGCCTTCTTCCGGCTTCTCCTGCTACCATGCTACAGCTTATACACGACGTCTCTTAGGCGGACGGCATCCATTATGCGGGACCGGAGTCACATCCGTAATGCTGGTGACAGTCAATCCGTTTGCAGCCAGTGCACGGATTGCAGCTTCTCTTCCCTGTTCCGGGACCTTTCACAAAAACATCCACATATTTGAGCCCGTGGATCTGTGCAGCTCTCGTTGCTGTTTCGGAAGCCATTTGTGCAGCATAAGGAGTAGATTTCCTTGAACCTTTAAATCCCAGACCGCCGGCACTTGCCCAGCTCAGCGCATTTCCAGCTGCATCCGTCAGGGTGACAATCGTGTTGTTAAAAGAAGCCTGGATATGTGCCTGTCCGCGTTCAACGTTTTTTTCTTTACGCGCTTTTTTGCCCGTCTTTGCAGCAGCAGCGCTCTTCTGTTGTTTTCCAGCCATAAAACTAACCTACTTTCCTTTCTGTCATGTTTGGGTCAAACTTTATTTCTTCTTGTTTTGCGATGGTTCTCTTCGGTCCTTTTTTTGGTTCTTGCATTGGTCTTCGTTCTCTGACCTCTGCAAGGCAGTCCCTGCGGTGACGGCTACCCCTGTAGGAACCGATTTCCGTCAGTCTCTTGATGTTCATGGCGACTTCTCTTCTGAGGTCACCTTCCACCATATATTGATCTCCGATGATATCGGCTAACTTTCTCACCTCATTATCGGTCAAATCACGTACACGCGTATCGGGATTCACTCCGGCTGCCTCCAGAATCTTATTGGAGGAAGTTCTCCCGATTCCAAAAATATAAGTCAGTCCGATTTCCACGCGCTTATCTCTAGGTAAATCTACGCCTGCAATACGAGCCATTCCAGTTTCCTTTCTTTGTCTTCCTATGGGTTACTTGTTTGATTGGGAATAATTCTGCCTGCGCCTTCTTCCAAACACCGCAGTCTCATTCCAGACAGGGACAATCTTGTCCGTCCTTTCCAATACGCATTGGTATCAAAAAAAGTAATGAGCGGCTCGTCCTTAGCCCTGTCTTTGTTTGTGTTTCGGATTTTTCACAGATGATCCGAACCACGCCTTTTCTTTTGACAACCTTGCACTTCTCGCACATCGGTTTCACAGAAGATCTGACCTTCATCGCATTCTCCTTTCTGTTTGAATAAAACAGAGTTACATCACAATCATGCAAAAAATACCTGCACAAGAGCGGGAGTTATTATAGCATATTTGAAATTTGAAAGCAAGTGTTACTTATCTCTCCAGATGATTCTTCCCTTAGACAGGTCATAGGGAGAAAGTTCCATCGTTACCTTGTCACCCGGCAGGATCCGGATGAAGTTCTGCCGGAGTTTCCCGCTGATATGTGCGAGAACGATGTGTCCGTTCTCCAGTTCCACACGGAACATCGTATTCGGCAGCTTCTCAACGACCTTGCCTTCAATCTCAATTACATCCGCTTTTTGACATAAAATCTGTTCTCCTGCATCATTTAAGACAAAATTTGACAAATGTCCGTAAAGACATCATCCATATCCTTGGTTCCGTCGACGGTCTTTAAAATCTTTTTGTCCTCATAATAATGAATGAGCGGCTGTGTCTGTTCATGATAGACTTCCAACCTGTGTTTGACCGTCTCCGCTTTATCATCATCCCGCTGTGTAAGAGAGGATCCGCACTTATCGCAAACGCCTTCCTTCTTCGGTTTGATAAATTCCGTATGATAGATGGATCCGCACTTCGGGCAACTGCGTCTTCCGCTCATGCGGTGAATGATATTCTCGTCCGGTACTTCAATGTTAATGGCAAAGTCCACCCGGTCATTCCGCTTTTCCAGCTCTTCTTCCAGGACACCGGCCTGCGGAATCGTACGCGGGAAGCCGTCTAGCACATAACCGTTTTCACAATCCTTCTGCGCTACCCGGTCTAACAGCATGGCCACCGTAAGTTCATCCGGCACCAGGGAACCGGCATCCATATAGGTTTTGGCCTGTTTCCCAAGCTCTGTACCGTTCTTGATGTTTTCACGAAAAATATCACCGGTGGATATGTGCGGGATATGCTCTTTTTCCGCAATGCGATCCGCCTGGGTTCCCTTCCCTGCGCCCGGTGCGCCTAACATGATAATCTTCATCCGTATCCCTCTCTGCTTCCCTACGCTCAGCTGTCTAAAAAAATCCCTTGTAGTTCCGAACCAGCATCTGCGACTCGATTGCTTTCAGTGTTTCCAGAATGACGCTGACAATAATGATCAGGCTGGTTCCGCCGAATGATACATCTGCTTTAAACAGCCCGTTGAACATGATCGGGAGTACTCCGACAATGGTCAGCCCGATGGCGCCGATGAAAATGATATAGTTCAGAATTTTTGTCAGGTAATCACTGGTCGGTTTTCCCGGACGAACCCCCGGAATAAAGCCGCCCTGTTTCTTCATATTATCCGCGATTTCTAGCGGATTAAAGGTGATGGACGTGTAAAAATAAGCAAAGAAAAATCAGAAGCAGCACATAGCCGATCAGTCCCAGCGAATACTTCCATGCCACCGGATTAAACCACATTCCCTGATTCAGATAGAGGGAAAGTTCCGACCAAATTTTCCCGTCCCAGTTAAAAAACTGCCCCAGCATCAGCGGCGTCTGGAAAAGAGAAATGGCAAAGATAATCGGCATAACCCCGGCGGTATTAACCTTAAGAGGAATCTCTGCGGAATTTCCGCCAAGCATTCTTCTACCCTGTAACTTCTTGGCATATTGCACCGGAATTCTGCGCTCTGCCCCGTTTAAGATAACGACGATCACCACCATGGCAATGATGATGGCGACGATCACAATCGCTGCAAGAGCCGCCTGAATCACCGTTTTATCGGAGGTGAGGACGAATTGATGAAAGAGTCCTGCGACATCCCCCGGCATTCTGGAGATAATGTTAATCACCAGGACGATCGAAATTCCGTTTCCAACCCCTTTATCGGTGATGCGTTCTCCCAGCCACATCATCAGCGCACTGCCGGCAGTCAGAGAAGCTACAATCTGAACTACCACAAGCGGATTCCTTATCGTCAGAAATCCGCTCTGCCTGTAAAAGTTAATTCCCATCACCGTCGACTGCATCACTGCCAAACCGATGGTAATCAGTCTGGTTGCCTGCGTCAGCTTTTTTCCGTCCTTCTTCCCCGTCTTTTTGCATTTCTTCCAGAGAAGGGAAGGCAATGGTTAAAAGCTGGATGATGATGGATGATGTGATATAGGGTGTGATGTTCAGCGCCAGAATCGACATGTTCTCAAAGGAACCGCCGGTAAATACGTTTACAAAACCCAGTGCATTCGTCCCGGAGTTGGAGGCTTTCATAAACCATTCCCGAAAGACTGCTGTATTGATGCCCGGAACCGGAATGGTCGATCCCAGGCGAATCACGATCAGCATGAGAAATGTGAAGAAGATCTTCCTCCGAATCTCTTTCGTTTTGAATGCGTTCTTCACAGTGGCAAACATCAGATCACCTCTGCTGTTCCGCCAAGTTCCTCAATCTTCTTTTTGGCTGATTCACTGAATGCATTCACCTTGACGTTTAATTTCTTCGTGAACTCACCGTTTCCAAGCACCTTCACGCCGTCGTAGGTGTGCTTGATAATGCCTTTTTCCAGAAGCGTTTCTACTTCCACGGTAGCCCCGTTTTTCAAAACCTTCTAACGCACTCAGATTGATGGCAACAATATTCTTGTGATTTCTGTTCTGGAAGCCCCTCTTGGGAAGTCTTCTGAACAAAGGCATCTGACCGCCTTCAAATCCCGGTCTGGGTGCGCCGGAACGAGCCTTCTGTCCCTTATGACCCTTGCCTGCGGTTTTGCCGTTTCCCGATGCATGTCCGCGGCCTTTTCTATAGCAATCTCTCACAGAGCCCTCAGCAGGTCTCAAATTTGATAATTCCATGTTTAACCTCCATCGTGGTTCCTAGCGTTAAAGCTTCTTCCCCTTCGTTACCCTTCGGGAACTTACGCCTCAACCTCTTCCACCTTCACCATGTGCTTGATCTGCTGAATCTGTCCTCTGGTGGAATCGTTATCCAGCAGAACCACACTGCTGTTCAGTTTCTTGAATCCCATGGATTTCACGGTCGCTCTGTGCTTGGGAATCGCACCGATCGTGGATTTTACCAGGGTGATTTTTAACTTCTTATCACTCATGACTTTCCTCTCTTTCCTGATCGTCCGTATTAAGCCATTACTTCTTCTACAGACTTGCCACGCATCTTGGCCACTCCTTCCGGAGTCTTCAGTGCTGCCAGACCGTTGATCGTTGCGATGACGACATTCTGTTTATTGTTGGAGCCGAGTGACTTGGTACGAATGTTCTGAATGCCTGCCAGTTCACAGACGCTTCGTGCAGGGCCTCCCGCAATAATACCGGTACCTTCCGGGCTCTTCTTTAACAGAACCTCGGCGGAGCCGAATTTGCCGATGAAATCATGGGTAATGGAGTGATTTTCATCAAGCGGCACCTCAATCAGGTTCTTCGTCGCATCCTCTTTACCCTTGCGAATGGCATCCGGAATTTCAGTCGCCTTTCCAAGACCGACGCCCACATGCCCGTTGTTGTCGCCTACCAGAACGAGGGCGGTAAATTTCATGTTGCGGCCACCCTTGACGACCTTGGTAACGCGTTTGATAGAAACCACTTTGTCGGTGAGCTCAAGCTGGCTTGCATCTATGATATTACGTCTCATTATGATTTCTTCCTCCTTAGAATTCCAGGCCTGCTTTTCTCGCAGCATCCGCCAGTGCTTCTACCTTACCGTGGTAAATAAATCCGCCTCTGTCAAAAACAACGGTTTTAATTCCTTTGTCCATCGCTCTTTTTGCGACCAGATCTCCGATATAAGCGGCTGCTTCCGTATCGTTGGTGTGTTTCAGCGCACCCTTTACATCCTTTTCTACGGTAGAAGCGGCTACCAGGGTCTTCCCTGCTTCGTCGTCAATAATCTGCGCATATACATGAGCGTCACTTCTGAACACGGCAAGACGCGGTCTTTCTGCGGTGCCGCTGAATCTGTTCCTGATTCTCAAGTGCTTCTTTTTCACGCACCTTTTTCTTGGATTCTTTCTTTATCATCACGCTCTCCTTTACTTCTTACCGGTCTTGCCGACTTTACGTCTGATCGTCTCGTCCGCATACTTGATGCCCTTGCCCTTATAAGGTTCCGGTCTTCTCTGATCTCTGATGATGGCTGCGAACTGACCAACCGCTTCCTTATCGATCCCCTTCACGATGATGGCCTGTCCGTCTACAACCGTTTCCAGACCTTCGGGATCTTCCAGCTCAACCGGATGCGAATATCCGAGTGTCAGTGTGAGCGTTTTTCCCTTTTTGGCTGCTCTGTAACCGACGCCCTGCACTTCCAGTTTCTTCTCGAAACCGGTATGTACGCCGACAACCATGTTATGCAAAAGACTTCTGGTCAGCCCGTGCAGCGTCTTCGTCCTCTTCTGGTCATCCGGTCTTGTGATCTCGATTTCTCCATTTTCCTGCTTGATGACCAATTCGTGAGCAAATTCTCTCTCCAATGTGCCTTTCGGCCCCTTCACAGTCACCTTATTATTTTCTGCTACCTGAACGGTTACGCCGTCCGGGATCGCGATTGGCATTTTTTTCCGATTCGTGACATGCCCGTACCTTCCTTTCAATAATTACCAAACAAATGCAAGCACTTCTCCGCCGACATTCAGCGATCTTGCCTTTTTGTCCGTCACAATTCCCTGGTTTGTAGAAATGATTGCAATCCCCAATCCGCCGAGTACTCTCGGAAGCTGGTCTTTGGATGCATAAACGCGAAGTCCCGGTTTGGAAATCCGCTTTAAACCGGAAATGACTTTGTCGTTTCTGTCTGCACCGTACTTCAGTGCGATGTGAAGGTTCTTAAAGCCCTTCTCATCATCGACCACGTCCAGCTTTTTGATATAACCTTCCTCTAAAAAGAATATTTGCAATTGCAAGCTTCACTCTTGAAGAAGGGACATCTACCGTATCATGCTTTGCAGAATTTGCATTCCGAATTCTCGTGAGCATATCCGCAATAGGATCATTCATTGCCATGTTAACCTCCTGATTCCTCTCTTTACCAACTAGCCTTCTTCACGCCCGGAATCTGTCCCTTGTATGCAAGTTCACGGAAGCAGATTCTGCAAATTCCAAATTTTCTGAGAACCGAATGCGGACGACCGCAGATTCTGCAGCGGGTATAAGCCCTTGTGGAGAACTTCGGCTTCATCTGCTGTTTGCGCTTCATGGATAACTTTGCCATGCTCTTTCTTCCCTCCTAATCAGTTTGCAAAAGGCATATTGAACAGTCTGAGCAGTTCGCGAGCCTCTTCATCTGTTTTTGCCGTAGTGGTAAAGATGATGTCCATTCCTCTGGTCTTGTCGATCTTGTCGTACTCGATTTCCGGGAAGATCAACTGTTCTTTAATACCGAGTGCATAATTGCCTCTGCCGTCAAAAGAGTTGGCACTCACTCCACGGAAGTCACGGACACGGGGAAGCGCCAGGTTGACGAGGCGATCTAAAAACTCGTACATTTTTTCACCACGGAGGGTTACCTTGCATCCGATCGGCATTCCTTCTCTGATTTTAAAGTTTGCGATGGATTTCTTAGCCTTGGTATACACCGGCTTCTGCCCGGTGATGATGGTCATATCGTTTGCTGCGTTCTCCAGAACCTTCGCATTCTCCTTCGCCTCTCCAACCGCCATATTTACGACGATCTTGTCAAGCTTCGGTACCTGCATCGCGTTCTTGTATCCGAACTTCTTCGTCATTGCAGCCACGATTTCGTTCTGGTATAAGTCTCTGTATCTGCTCACGACTTCTTGCCTTCCTTTCTTTTCGCCGAGGTTACTTCGTCGATCTTTTCACCCGTTGCCTTGGCGTAGCGGTATTTTTTTGCCGTCCTCGATCTTGAATCCGACACGAGTAGGCTTTTCCGTTGTGCAGCAGCATCACGTTCGAAATATCAATCGATGCTTCCACTTCCACACGTCCGCCATTCTGGTTGGTCATCGAGGGCTTCTCGTGTTTGGTTACCTTGTGAAGGCCTTCCACAACCACTCTTCCACGTTTCGCATCCACAGACAGGACCTTGCCTTCCGCCGGCTTCTTGTCCTTGTCCTGAACGACCTGCGCAGCTTTCCTTACCGGCGATCACGCGCACCATATCGCCCTTTTTAATCTTCATTGCAGCCATCGTGACCTCCTTACAGCACTTCCGGAGCCAGAGACAAAATCTTCATGTACTTTTTCTCACGAAGCTCTCTTGCTACGGGTCCAAAAATACGGGTTCCCTTCGGTGTTCCGTCCTCGTTGATGATGACTGCAGCATTCTCATCAAAGCGGATATAGGAACCGTCCTTACGACGGGTCTCCTTCACAGTACGAACCACCACTGCCTTGACCACATCGCCTTTTTGACAACGCCGCCCGGTGTTGCTTCTTTGACCGTAGCAGTAATCCTGTCACCGATTCTTGCATATCTTCTCGTCGAGCCGCCCATGACCCGGATGCACAGAAGTTCTCTGGCGCCGGTATTATCAGCGACCTTCAGTCTGCTTTCCTGCTGTACCATGTTAATCTCCTTCTTATCAATTACTTCGCACGTTCCACGATCGATACCAGTCTCCATCTCTTATCCTTGGAAATCGGCTTCGTCTCCATGACTCTGACGGTATCTCCAACATGGCACTCATTGTTTTCGTCATGCGCCTTTAATTTATAGGTTCTCTTTACAATCTTCTTGTAGAGCGGATGCTTTTTCATGATGTTCAATGGAAACGACGATGGTCTTATCCATTTTGTCGCTGGTAACCTTACCGACACGGACTTTTCTTAGATTTCTTTCCACGGTATTCCCCTTTCTCCGTTAGGCTTTCTGCGCGTTAGCCTTCATGGTAATGGCCGTATTGATCCGCGCGATATTCTTTCTGACTTCAGTGATTCTCGCCGTGTTGTCCAGCTGATTGGTCGCATGCTGAAATCTCAGATTGAAAAGCTCCTTCTTTGCCAGCAACAGTTCTTCTCTCAGAGCCGCCTCGTCTTTCGCGTTCAGCTCCTTTATATAATCCTGTCTCTTCATTTCGACACACCGCCTTCCAGATCCGCTTTTGAAACAATCTTGCATTTGCAGGGAAGCTTATGAGTTGCCAGACGCAGAGCTTCCTTTGCATCTGTCTCCGAAACGCCGCCGATCTCAAACATAACACGTCCCGGTTTTTACCACCGATACCCAGTATTCCACGGTGCCTTTTCCGGAACCCATACGAGTCTCTGCCGGCTTTGCTGTCACAGGCTTATCCGGGAAAATTTTGATCCAAACCTGACCGCCTCTCTTGATAAAACGTGTCATTGCCACACGGGCAGCCTCGATCTGATTGGAACGAATCCAGCAGGGTTCCAAAGCAACAATTCCATATTCACCGTGAGAAATCGTTGTACCACGGCTGGTCTTATGTGCCATCGTGCCGCGGAACGTCTTGCGGTGCTTTACTCTCTTTGGCATTAACATGATTATTTCTCCTCCGTTGTATCAAGCGCCGGGTTCTCCTTCTTCAGGACTTCCCCCTTGTAAATCCATACCTTTACGCCGACTTTGCCGTATGTGGTATTTGCTTCCGCAAAACCGTAGTCAATGTCAGCTCTCAGTGTCTGCAGCGGAATGGTTCCCTCGCTGTAGAACTCGGTACGGGCGATATCCGCACCGCCAAGCCTGCCTCCGCAGGAAGCCTTGATACCGAGTGCATCGGTCTTCATCGTTCTGGACATGCAGGGACTTCATCGCTCTTCTAAAAGAGACACGGTTCTCCAGCTGTCCTGCAATATTCTCTGCCACCAGCTGAGCATCCTTATCCGGCTTCTTGACCTCCTTGATGTCGATCATCATCTTCTTGCCGGTCAGCTTGGTCAGCTGTTTCTTGGTATTCTCAATTTCCGCTCCGCCCTTACCGATCACAACACCCGGCTTTGCCGTGTAAACAATGACCTTAACGCGGTCGCTTGCGCGCTCGATGTCGATCTTGGAAACGCCTGCGGAATATAACTTTTTCTTAAGGAACTTCCGGATGTTATAGTCTTCCACCAGGTTATCCGCAAAATCACCTTCTGCATACCATCTGGAATCCCAGTCAGAAATAACACCTACTCTCAGTCCATGAGGATTAACTTTCTGTCCCATTAAAAATTATTCTCCTTTCTCATCCAGCACAATGGTTAAATGACTCATTCTCTTCTCGATCCTGTAAGCTCTTCCCTGTGCTCTGGGCTGAATCCTCTTCATGATCGGACCATTGTTTGCGAAGCATTCCGCAATATAAAGGCTGTTCCGGTTGATTCCCTTAAACTCCGCATTCGCTGCTGCGGAAGAAAGGAGCTTGAAAATCACACTGGATGCATATCTGGGATTGTATTGCAGGATGGCAAGTGCGGTATTTACATCTTTGCCGCGGATCGCGTCCATCACAAAAGCATGCCTTCTGAACCGGAATTCTGGCATAGGACAGCTTTGCATGAGGACGATTCTCTCTGTTTTCCTGATTTCTATCATGTTTGTACTGGCTTCTATGTTGTTTCGCCATGAAAAAACCTCCTTCGTCTTACGCCGTCTTATTTGGCTGCCGTCTTCTTCTCGGCTCCGGCGTGTCCTCGATACGTTCTGGTGGGAACGAATTCTCCCAGCTTATGTCCTACCATGTCTTCTGTGATATATACCGGGATGTGTTTTCTGCCGTCATGAACTGCAATCGTATGTCCGACAAAAGACGGAAAAATCGTCGAGCGGCGTGACCAGGTCTTAATCACCTGCTTTTGATTGGCCGCATTCATGGCTTCCACTTTCTTTAAAAGGCTTTCATCGGCGAAAGGTCCCTTTTTCAATGATCTTGACATTGTCATCCTCCTCTTACTTTACCTGTCTGCCGTCTCTTCTTCTGACAATCAGCTTATTCGAAGCCTTCTTCGACTTTCTGGTCTTGTATCCCAGTGCCGGCTTGCCCCACGGTGTGCACGGTCCCGGACGTCCCTACCGGAGCCTTTCCTTCACCACCGCCGTGCGGGTGATCGTTCGGGTTCATGACCGAACCTCTGACAGTCGGACGGATGCCCATGTGGCGGATCCTTCCTGCTTTTCCATAATTGATCAGACTGTGGTCAATGTTTCCTACCGTTCCAATGGTTGCTCTGCAGGAGATCGGGACCATTCTCATTTCTCCGGAAGGAAGCCTGAGCGTTGCATACTTGCCTTCCTTCGCCATCAGCTGCGCTGCATTACCCGCGCTTCTGACCAGCTGTCCGCCTCTGCCGGGATAAAGCTCGATGTTATGAATATCCGTACCAACCGGAATATTCTCCAGCGGGAGGCAGTTGCCGACACGAACTTCCGCCGTCGGCCCGTTCATCACCTTCATGCCGTCGGTCAGGCCGGCAGGAGCCAGAATGTAGCTCTTTTTCGCCATCCTCATAGCAGATGAGGGCAATATTGGCAGTTCTGTTCGGATCATATTCCACACCGATGACCTTGGCAGAAATGCCGTCCTTTGTTCTCTTAAAAATCGATCAGTCTGTACTTCCTGCGGTTTCCGCAACCCCTGTGTCTTACCGTGATCTTCCCCTGGTTGTTTCTGCCTGCGGTTTTGTTGAGTGATACCAGCAGCGATTTTTCCGGGGTCTTCTTGGTGATTTCGGAGAAATCGGAACCGGTCATATGTCTTCTGGACGGTGTGTACGGTCCGTACTTCTTAATTCCCATTGTTATACCTCTTTCGTTATCTGCAGCATCCCGGGCTGCAATAATTTTGTTTCATCAGGAAGTTCTCGATCTTACAGTCCCTGATAAACCTCGATCTCCTTGCTGTCATCCGTCAGCTTAACAATTGCCTTCTTGGTCTTTGCGGTAAACCCGACCGCCATGCCGCGGCGCTTTTTCTTGCCGTCAATATTCATCGTGTTCACGCGCAGAACCTTGGTTCCTTCAAATGTCTTTTTCCACCGCTTCCTTGATCTGTGTCTTATTGGCCTGCGGATGGACGAGGAAGGTATATTCCTTGTTCTCCATCATGCCCATGCTCTTTTCCGTCAGGACCGGTTTCAGGATGATATCGTAAATTCCCAGTGCAGCCATTAGATAAATACCTCCCTCAATCTTCGCAACCGCTTCCTTCGTGACCACGAGTGTCTTTTGCGTTCATGATGTCGTATACATTGATCAGATCACTGACAGAGGTTTTCACGCCCGGAAGGTTTCTCGCAGAGAGGATGACGTTCTGATCGTTATCCCCGATTACCACGTAGGATTTGCCTTCTGCTTTGATGTTCTTCATCACTTCGGCAAAAAGCCTTGGTTTTCTTCTCTTCCATTTTCAGCTCGTCCAGAACGATGATGCTGCCCTTCTGAACTTTTATCCGTCAAGGCCCCTTTCAGCGCCGCTCTCTTTTCCTTCTTGTTCATTTTAAAAGAATAATCTCTCGGAACCGGGCGAAGACTACGCCGCCGCCCGTCCACTGAGGAGATCTGGTAGAACCCTGTCTGGCATGACCGGTTCCCTTCTGTCTCCAAGGCTTTCTGCCGCCTCCGGAAACTTCCGAACGGGTCTTTGCCTTCTGTGTTCCCTGGCGTCTGTTGGCAAGCTGCTGCTTTACCGCCATATAGATCAGGTGCTCATTGACATCTGCGCCGAAAAATCTCATCATTCAATTCGATATTTCCGACTTCGTCGCCCTTCATATTGTAAACAGATACTTTTGCCATCTGTCTGTTCCTCCTTCTTTATCAAATGTCCGCTCTCGTGGTTTCCTTGATGGTAACAAGGCCCTTTCTCGGACCGGGTACGGCGCCCTTTACCAGAATCAGGTTTTTATCTGCATCTACACGGACAATCTCCAGATTCTGCACCGTGATTTTCTCACTTCCCATGTGTCCGGGCATGCCCTTTCCCTTAAACACGCGGCTCGGATCGGAAGAAGAACCGTTGGATCCCTGATGACGATGGAATTTGGAACCGTGAGCCATAGGACCTCTGTGCTGTCCATTCTTCTTCACGGCGCCCTGGAATCCTTTTCCCTTGCTGATCGCAGTTGTGTCTACGTGATCTCCCGCCGCAAAAATATCCGCCTTAATCTCAGCTCCGGTCTGATACTCCTCCGCATTTTTCAAAACGGAATTCTCTCACGAATTTCTTGCCTTCCACGCCAGCCTTTTTTTGAAGTGGCCTTCCTGTGGCTTGTTGATTCCGTGAATGAACTTCACCTGCTTCTTGCCTGCCTTGTTGCGGTTGACCTTCCTGCCCAGCTTGTCAATGAAGCCTACCTGCACTGCAGAATAGCCGTCATTTTCCACTGTCTTGATCTGTGTAACCACGCAGGGACCTGCTTCCAGAACGGTTACCGGAATCAAGCTTCCGTCTTCATTGAAGATCTGTGTCATGCCGATCTTCGTTGCCAAAATCGCTTTCTTCATTCTTGTTTGCCTCCTAATCCCGCCTGTCTTTCCATGCGAAAAGCTCTGTTCTCCCATGTCTCTTGCGGGCATTTCTTCCTACAGCGGATCCGGACCAATACCAGCCGTTTACATGCTTCGCATGTCCAGTGTTTACGGCTTTTTTTCAAACGATAGATTCTTCGTGGTTGCCTTTTCCCAATCGTTCGGCTTTTCGGTATTTCGAATCATACTAGCAGGAGGTGATGGATAGTTGCTTATTTCATCTTGATATTGATATATACGCCCGCAGGCATTTCCAGCCTTTGCAGCGCATCTACCGTCTTAGGGGTGGGGGAGATGATGTCGATCAGTCTCTTGTGCGTTCTCTGCTCGAACTGCTCCCTCGAATCCTTGTACTTATGAACCGCACGAAGGATGGTCACAACTTCTTTCTTGGTAGGAAGCGGAACCGGTCCGGAAACCCTCGATCCGTTCTTCTTCACGGTCTCGATGATTTTCTTTGCGGACGCATCCACCAGATTGTGATCATACGCCTTCAGGGTGATTCTCATGATTTGATTTGCCATAAAAAAAGTCGCCTCCTTATTCGCACTGTTTTAACAGCTAGTACGACAAGCGGTGACTGTACACTCTCCCGTGTGTTTCCTGACTTAAAAACAAAAGCGGATTCTGTCTTCCGCTTTCAGTACCCTGCGGATCACACGTCGTTTCCATAGATTATGGACCGTTGCAAGTACAGTGACCTGTCGTCATGATTCTTGAGGGTTCCCCTGTCGCTGCATCTGGGTGATAATGGCTTATCCCCCGGGTTCCCTCCTGACTTTCGCTCCACGGAATGACCGCTCCACTGGACAGAGCGCAACCTCACGTTTCACAGCTATCAGATGCACAGCAATGGTTATTTTACTCGGAATCAACGGTTCTCGCAAGATTTTTATAAAACGGCATTTGATCGAAATTAGGTAATTTAAATCAATTGATCTGGATTTTTATTTATTCTTTTCTGCAAAAACCGCCTAATCCTCATGCGCTCTGCGTCCATGGTGATCAGGCGGTCCCTTTTATAAAAACTCTTCTCCTGCATTGAAGTTTAGAAGAATATCCTATGCTGAAACTGGTCCTTTCCCTCCCTGGCGTACTGTTTTACAATATAATCCTTCATGCGGATCAACCGGTTGGCAATATGATTCGGAATATCTTGCTGAAGAAATTTCTTGGCTCGCTCTGCGACTTCATCCAATGTAGTCGGACCTGCAGACATTCTGGAAGTTATCGAGCGAATTTCTTTTTGATATTCTATCATATGTTTTTGCATAATCCACGGTATCGTGAACTTCTTTCTCATATAACTTTGCGATTTTTTGCGAATTCTAAATCCAGCTGCTTCAGTTGCTCTTCTCTTTCTTTTTGGAATTTCTCCAATTCCATTTCTTCCACCACCGATTCGCCTTCCGCCTTTCCCTGCATGATTTCATCGTATCGGTTTGCGTACGCTTTTTAAGTACTCCAGCATTTCATCCTTTACACAGGAATCCAATTGAGACTTATCTCCCCTTCGTTTCATCACCTCATCCAATAAGGAGGCTCTGCATTGTTCTCCTTTCTCTATCTGCGTATACCCCGGAAGGATCTCACTTATTTCACCGAATCGGTTTGTGTACGCTTTTAAGTACTCCAGCATTTCATCCTTTACACAGGGATCCAATTGAGACTTATCGCCCCTTCGTTTCATCACCTCATCCAATAAGGAGGCTATACATTGTTCTCCTTTCTCTATCTGTATCTGCGATAACTCCGCAAGGATCTCACTTAATTTATTCGTGTGGTCCCCCCCTAAACTTTTATGTTCTTCCGCCCACTTTCTCAGGTCCTCCCATGTATATCTACAGGTAATTACGACATTGTCCTTGCTCGCGGAACTGTTCTTAGCATTCTTAACCTCTCTTGCGGGGTCACTCGGTCCGTTTAATAGCGACTGTTCGTATGCAATAACTCTACTATAATAATTATGGCTGATTCTCATTGCCAGGCTCCTTTTCCATGAATTGTATACGATCCGCACCCTCTGCTTCATCATACCAACTGCTAAGAGGAAACCGCTTCAGGTAATTAGAATATCGGACGAAACCGCCTCTTCCATAACAGAGTACTTCCCATGCGCCCGAAGAATCGGAATTGACGCAGAACCTTCTCTTTTTCACCGCCCTGGATATTTGCTACTATGATCTGAGTCGGATTTTTATTCCGCATGAGTCTAAAATGCATCCGATGGAGGCGCCTGCGATACGGGTATAAACGCTTCCAACACCCTTATCGTATGCATTGAATTGATATCTATACATGAAGGAGAGCGCCTATGTGGGTAGCGGACAACTGGAAGAGCTATGAAGTGATCGACTGCTCCGGCGGAGAAAAAGCTGGAGCGGTGGGAGGGATTTTATCCTGCAAAGACCGGATCCGCAGGTGATCTGGCACACGAAAAGAGCTGCGGCGGAGTGGAAGCATCCGAACGGAATCTATCACCGTTCCAGCCGCGGCGGCGGGGAGTGGGAGTTTCACCATCTTCCGCAGGAATGGACCATCCCCTATTCCTCTTTGACCTTCCATCTGAAGCCTTTTAAATTCAAGCATACCGGGATTTTTCCGGAGCAGGCGGTGAACTGGGAGTGGTGTTCTTCTTTTGATCCGGAAGCGGAAGCAAGAGGAGCCTGGGCGGGAGGTTCGTGTGCTGAACCTGTTTGCCTACACCGGCGGAGCCACCCTTGCCGCCCTGTCTGCAGGGTGCAGCCGTTACGCATGTCGATGCTTCCAAAGGGATGGTGAATTGGGCAAAAGAAAATGCCACCTCATCCGGTCTTGCTCATTGTCCGATCAGGTGGCTGGTTGACGATTGTATGAAGTTTGTGGAACGGGAGATCAGACGGGGGAATACCTACGACGGAATCATCATGGATCCGCCATCTTACGGCAGGGGTCCGGGCGGTGAGGTCTGGAAAAATCGAGGATAGCATCTATCCGTTTCTTGCCAAAACCGTGCAACTCCTCAGTGACGACCCTCTTTTTTTCCTGATCAATTCTTATACAACGGGACTGCAGCCCGCTGTGCTTGGCTATCTGCTGCATTCCCTGCTGGATCCGGTCAAAAAGGACAGATCGAAGCCGGTGAAATCGGTCTGCCCGTACGTGCCTCTTCCCTCATCCTGCCCTGTGGTGCCAGCGGAAGATGTGCGTTCTAAAAAGGAACCTGCCTGTCCTCACTTTTTCTCCCGCGTCAATTCTCTCCCTGATCTGCAGCATGTGATTGTCCAGCTGGCTGACCAGCTCGGCACTGATCTTCATTTCTTCGGAGATGGCGTCCGCATCCGCGATGTCCGCTCTTTTGTATTTGAGCTGATGGTCGAGGCTGGCCCAGAAATCCATGGCGATGGTGCGGAACTGTACCTCAACCTTCATATACTCCTTCTCCTTCATCAGGAAAAATCGGCACCATGACAATGAGGGTGGAGAGAACGGTATCCGTTATTCTTGGGCTGAATGATATAGTCCTTTTTCCTGAATGACCAGAAGATCATCCTGCATCTTCAGCGTGCTGGCCAACAGATAAATATCATCTATAAAAGAGCAAACCACCCTTACCCCTGCAATATCATTCAGGTTGTCCCGGATGCTCTGATAAGACACCTCATATCCGTGTGAACACAGTTTGTCATAAATGCTCTGCGGCGATTTCAATCTGCACCGAATGGACTCAAACGGATTTCGCTGGAACTTGAGCGACATTTCGCTGCTCAAGACCTCCAGCTTGGTGATCATCTCCGTCATCGCACACTCATACTTCATCATCAGCAGCTGCAACTCTTCGCATTCATTGGGCAAATGTAGCGTCTGTGCGATTTCCAGGTCGGAGATTACTTTCATTCCATGAAAACGGTTATGCAGTCCATACGCCGTATTCTTTGCGAATTCCATCATCTCCCGGTCCTCTCCCTGATGCCTGAACATGTGCAAGTGATTGTCACTACCGCTTCCTTCTAACGACTTGGATGATAGAAGGATCCCTGTACCAAAATAGACGCAAGCACTTTTTCCATACGGGCTGACGGTTTTTTGATACTACTATTATGATATCATAAATGATTTTCCCTGAATACAGGCGATTGCGCACTCTGCGATGTTTTTAACCGGTTTTTTTACCGGATTCGTAGCAGATTTGCTTCTTTACTTTTCGGAAAAAAGAAGCTTCGAATAGACCGGGAACGGCCAATATTTTTCGTCTGTAATTGCCTCCAACTGATCTGCTGCAAGACGGCAGGCTTCCATGTCCTTCACAATGATCCGGTGATAATAGCGCATGGCGTCTTCGTTGTTCTCCGGCACTTTTTCCATATCCGCTTCCAGTTTCTGAGTCGATGACAGTAATTCGTCCGTTAACTTGGCACTTTTCGTACAAATCTCCGTCTCATAGGCCATCGGCATCTGCGCATTCTTCAGATCTCCCATCCGTCTGCACAGTTCTGCAGTATAGGCGGAAACAGCCGGCAAAAATCTGCCTGCGGATCATATCGTCCATGGTTCTGGCTTCGATCGCAATCTGCGCATTATAGGTGTTGACATGGATGTTGTAACGCGCATACAGCTCTTCCTCTGTGTAAATCCCATTTTTTACAAACAACTCTACGTTCTTGGGATCGACATACTTGGGAAGTGCTTCCGCCGTGGAAGTCAGGTTGGACAGGCCGCGCCTCTTTGCCTCCTCCACCCAGGAAACGTCATAGCCGTTGCCGTTGAAAACAATTCTCTGGTGCTCCGTGAGCGTCTTCTTGATGAGCGCCTGCAGGTCTTTCTGGAAATCCTTACTCTTTTCCAGAACCTCCGCAAAGCCTCTCAGTTCCTGCGCCATAATGGTATTGAGTGCGATATTCGGGCCGGAGATCGACTGCGAACTTCCCAGCATACGGAACTCGAATTTATTGCCGGTGAAAGCCATCGGCGAAGTTCGATTGCGGTCGGTGTTATCCATCGGAATCGGCGGCAGGGTATCAATCCCGATGAGCAACTGCCGTTTTCCCTGGTCATGAAAGTTTTTGCCCTGAATAATAGATTCAACCACTCCCTCCAGCTCATCCCCCAGAAAGATGGAAATGATGGCGGGCGGTGCTTCCTGAGCCCCCAGTCTATGGTCGTTGCCCGCAAAGGCAACGGTTGCGCGGATGGCCTCCTGGTATTCATCGATTCCCTTGATAAAGGCCGCCAGGAAGAGAAGGAACTGCGCGTTCTGGCTCGGAGTGGAACCGGGACGAAGCAGGTTCTTGCCGGCGTCCGTCGCCAGTGACCAGTTGTCATGCTTGCCGCTGCCGTTAACACCTGCATAGGGTTTTTTTCATGAATCAGGCAGGCGAAATGATGTCTTCCCGCCACCCTCTTCATCATTTCCATCGTAATCTGGTTTTGATCCGCTGCCTGATTGGCGTCGGAATAGATGGGTGCCAGTTCGTGCTGGGACGGTGCCACCTCATTATGCTTGGTTTTTGGACAGAACGCCGACCTTCCAGAGTTCCGTGTCCAACTCCTGCATAAAGGCGGACACACGCGGCTTGAGCTGTCCGAAATAATGGTCTTCCAGTTCCTGCCCCTTAGGCGGCTGGTTCCCAAAGAGGGTACGACCGGTCAGACGCAGATCTTCTCTCTGATTGTACAGATCCTTGTCCAGTAAAAAAATATTCCTGCTCCGGCCCGCACTGCGCAATGACCTTCTTGGTTGTTTTTGTCGCCGAAAAAGCCTCAGGATTCGGACAGCCTCCCTGGACAGGGCTTCCATGGACCTCAACAGCGGCGTTTTCTTATCCAGTGCCTGACCGCCATAAGAGCAGAAAACGGTCGGGATATAAAGGGAACGGTCTTTGACAAAGGCATAGGAAGTCGGATCCCAGGCGGTATACCCTCTGGCCTCAAAGGTGGCTCTGAGTCCTCCCGAAGGAAAAGAAGAAGCATCCGGCTCTCCCTTTACCAATTCTTTACCGGAGAACTCCATTACCACCGTTCCGTCGCCTTTTGGTTCGATAAAGCTGTCATGCTTTTCCGCTGTCACGCCGGTCATGGGCTGGAACCAGTGGGTGAAATGGGTGGCCCCCTTTTCCAGCGCCCACTGTTTCATGGCTTCCGCAATCTCATTGGCTACCTGCAGATCCAGCTGCTCCCCGTTTTTCCACACAGGTTTTCCACGCCTTGAAGGTGGCTCCGGAAAGCCTTTCCTTCATTGTCTCTTCATTAAATACCATGCTGCCGAACAGTTCCGGTAAAGATTGGTCCCTTTCGTTTTCCATGATTTCTCCTTTATATTTCTACCCTGATCCGATCCAGATGCCAGATTTCATCGACATATTGTTCAATCGTACGATCGGAAGAAAATTTGCCCTGACGAGAAGGTATTCAGCATTGCCATCTGTGCCCAACGCTTTTGATCCTGATAGGCTTCCCTCACCCTCTGCTGGGCATCCGCATAGGATTCAAAATCTGCCAGGATGAAGTACCGATCCACCCTGGAGGAATTCTTAGTGGTCATGAGAGAATCGTAAAGCGGACGGAAGAGCTCCTTATCTTTTGCAAATGTTCCGTCAATCAGGCGATCCACCACCATTTTTACATTCGGATCCGTCTGATAGATGCGTACCGGATCATACCCTCCGTCTCTTTCATAGGCAATGACCTGGTCGGAAGTCAGGCCGAAAATAAAGGCGTTTTCCTTCCCCACCTCGTCTACTATCTCCACGTTTGCGCCGTCCATTGTGCCGATGGTCAGCGCACCGTTTAACATCATCTTCATATTGCCCGTCCCGGATGCTTCCTTTGAGGCGGTGGAAATCTGCTCCGACACATCCGCCGCTGCAAAGATGATCTCCCATTGGAGACCCGGTAGTCTTCGATAAACACCACCTTGATCTTTTCCGCCGATCGACTCATCCTGATTGATGACATCCGCAACGGAATTGATCAACTTAATCGTTAGCTTGGCATTGGCATAACCGGCTGCGGCCTTGGCACCGAAGATAAAAAGTTTCCGGGTGGAAATTCATTTTCGGATGCGCCTTCAAGGTCTCGTAGAGGTAGATGACATGCAGGATGTTGAGCAGCTGCCTCTTATATTCGTGGAGCCTCTTCACCTGCACATCAAAGATGGAATCCGGATCTACGACGATTCCGTTGTGTTCCAGGATATAAGACGCAAGACACACTTTGTTCTTTCTCTTGATCTCCATGAATTCCCGCTGCGCCTTCTCCCTGCACGGCAAAACCGTTTCAGCTTGGCTAACTGCGGCAGATCGGTGACAAAGGCATCCGATCCCAGCTTCTTCGTGATCCATTCTGTCAGCAGGGGATTGGCATGCAACAGAAATCTTCTCTGCGTGATCCCGTTCGTCTTATTATTAAACTTCTCCGGCATCATCTCATAGAAGTCCTTGAGCTCTCTCTTTTTCAGGATCTCCGTATGAAGTTTCGCCACACCGTTCACGGAATAACTGCCGACAATCGCCAGATGTGCCATCTTGATCTGGTTATCGTACATGATGGCCATGCTGCGCACCTTGTCCTGCACTGCGTTTTTGGGAAGATCCGCATAAGTATGCATGATCTGCTCTACAAACCTGCGGTTGATCTCTTCCACGATCTGATAAACGCGCGGAAGCAGCCTTTGGAACAGATCCTGCGGCCATTTCTCCAGCGCCTCCGCCATAATCGTATGGTTGGTATAACAGCAGGTATTGGTCGTTACATGCCAGGCTTCCTCCCATCCCAGACCGTACTCGTCGATCAGAATCCGCATCAGTTCCGCCACCGCTACCGTCGGATGCGTGTCATTCAGCTGAAAGACATTTTTTTCGTGAAATTTACGCACATCATCATGCTTCCTCAAATACCGCTGAATGGCGGTCTGTACCGAGGCGGAGATGAAAAAGTACTGCTGTTTCAGTCTCAGTTCCTTGCCCGCAACATGTTCGTCATTCGGATACAGCACCTCACAAAGCTGGCTGGCCAGATTCTCCTGTTCGATGGCTCTCTGGTAGTCCCCCTTGTCAAAAGAATCTAATTGGAAGCACTCGATCGGTTCGGCGTCCCAGATGCGAAGTGTGTCTACCACACCGTTTCCGTAACCTACAATCGGCAGATCATAAGGAACCGCACGCACAACCTGGGCATTTTCCTGCCTGAACTGCATCTCTCCGTTTTCGTCTGTATAAGTGGTGACATAGCCGCCGAATTTCACTTCTTTGGCATATTCCGGCCTGCGAAGTTCTAGCGGATTGCCATGCTCCAGCCAATTATCCGGCTTCTCTACCTGGTAGCCGTCCTCGATTTTTTGTTTGAACATGCCGTAGCGATAACGAATGCCGCAGCCGTAGGCATAATAATTCAGCGTGGCAAGAGAATCCAGAAAACAGGCGGCCAGTCTTCCCAGTCCTCCGTTTCCCAGTGCCGGATCCGGTTCCTGATCCTCTATGAGATTGATGTCAATGCCGATTTCCTTTAGAGCCTTCTTCACCGCCTGATAGGCCTGCATATTGATCAGGTCGTTTCCGAAGAAGCGTCCCATCAAAAACTCCATCGACATGTAATAGACCGTCTTCGGATCCTGTTCCATGGAAGCACGCTGTGTCTTCATCCAATGGTCAATCACCGCATCCTTCAGCGCATAGGCGGCTGCAGTGTAGAGCTGCAGTTCACTCGCTTCCTTCATCGTAATCCGAAAAAGCGTCTTGATATTATACTCACACTTCTCTTAAACATTTCTTTATCCAGCTGCTCGTGCTGCTTTGCTATCATTTTCACCTCCTATATATGTTCCCTATAAATACCACCCATCATTTTTATCGCATTCCGCGCCGTACTGCTACCCCCTTCACAATCCGGTGATTCCGTCCGGTTCCCCTGCGCTTCTATTTCTTTTTACCGAATGATAGACTTTTTGGAAGAAAAAGAGACAGCAACAACGAAAGGGATTCCGCAATCACAAAAGAGAACCAGATTTTTATTGACGTCCCCCGTCAGCGACAAAAGATAGGCGACCGGAATCAGCACGCCCAGCTGACGCGCAACGGAAACCACCAGCGCATAGAAGCTGCGTGAAAATGCCTGAAAGGCCGCGGCAAGCACAATCGACGCCGCAGCAATCGGAAAGTGGAGAGATGATCCGCAGCGCCGGAATTCCCAGGCTCATCATGTGAGCGGAAGCATGAAAAAAAGCTGCAAAAGGGGCGCGGCGCCAACTGCATGACCAATGTTCCGATGACCATGACGAAGAGTGCCACCTTGACGGCAAATACCAACGACTCCTTGATCCTCCGGCTCTTGCCCGCTCCGTAATTGTAGGCAAGCACCGGGATCATGCCGTTGTTCAGCCCGAAAACAGGCATGAAAAAGAAACTCTGCAGCTTAAAGTAAGCACCGAATACCGCGGTTGCCGTGCTGGAAAACCCCATCAAAATCAGATTCATCAGGTAGGTCATCACGGAGCCGATGCTGACCATCAAAATGGACGGCACACCGACATAATAGATTTTGCCGATCGTTTCTTTTTCCGGATGAAGAATGTCCCGCAGTCTTAGATGAATTTCATGGTTCCAATGCCGATTGAGCAGGATGCCGATGCAGGCCGCCACAATCTGACCGATGACGGTCGCTGTAGCCGCACCCGCCACTTCCATCCTCGGGCAGCCAAACCATCCGAAGATCATGATCGGGTCCAGGATCAGATTGATGATGGCGCCAGCCATCTGCGAAAATATGCTGAGCAGTGTCTTTCCGGTTGACTGTAATAAACGCTCACATGTGATTTGCAGGAAACAGCCGATGGATAAGACCGCTACGATTCGGGTATAATCCACGCCATATTGCAATATTTCGGGCTGATTCGTTTGTGATGCAATAAAAAAAGGCCCGAAAAACAGTCCGATCCCGGCAAAAGCCATAAAACTCAAGAGCGCAAGGAAAAGTCCGGCATTTGCCGCATGATCCACCTGCTTCTGATCCCTTTCTCCCAGGGCTCTGGACAGCAAGGCGTTCATTCCTACGCCGGTACCGGTCGCCACCGCAATCATCAGGTTTTGCAACGGAAAAGACAGGGTCACCGCTGTCAGCGCTTCCTCCGATACCTGCGCAACAAAAATGGAATCCACGACATTGTAGAGTGCCTGTACAAGCATGGAAGCCATCATCGGCAGCGACATGGAGACAATGAGCGGCTTCACCGGCATCGTTCCCATCTTGTTTTCTCGTAGTTCAGACATTTGTTTCTTTCTTTCCTTCCTATCCTATGAATGACATTCCTCAGATCAAAGGGATCCCTGTGCAAAAAGCACCAAAATTCTTCTGACTTCGATACTTTTGATCCTTGTATCATGGTAGAATAATAGAGTTGCCAATCGGCTGATTAGAATGAAAATCTCAAGAGTTCTATCATTATAACACACGTTCGGAGGTAGAAAACAATGAAGAAAAACAGTCCTACTTTTTCTCTCCGCTCTGATCATCAGCGGAACCATGAATTTGAATGTATACGCAGCAAAAAGCAGCAGGCAGGCGAGAACTCCTAAAACTCTTACCCGGCAGGCCATCCCCGTCAGCGCTTATTCCCTATCGATCACTCCTGAGCAGGCGGTTCAGGCTGCTTACCAGTTATACCAGCAAGGCGGGCTCGGCGCACAGGATGCCTACAATCGGGTTTGCGCCATTCTAAATTCTCTCATTGCAGATCCGAACAATTATGCTGCCATCGTGCAAAAGGATCTTTTTATCCATGCAGAGCGGATTCGCTGCGCAGACCGGTGTCAAAACGAATTTCTCCATGGATGACACCGTAAAACTTGCAAGGAGCCTCTATGAAGCTGCCGGTCTGGATTCGATTGCCGCCCTAAAAAGAGTGCAGACCAAGATGGCGGAATTCAAGGCCAATCCCTCTGCCGTCTCTCAGATTGTCGGTCAGGATCTCAAATTTGTAAATCAGAGAGATCATCTCCAAACCTCTTTAACCGCAGCACAGATTGCGCAGAGCAGTTATGCCGCTCTTCTGAAAGCAGGATTTACCTCGAAGAAGCTTTTTCAGATGGTACAAACCAACCTTCCGGCTCTTTCCGCTCTAGTCGGTCAGTAAGATTCTTTTTACAAGAAACAAGGCGCGGAACATCACCGGACGGCTCGCATAGAAAGCTACCAATCTTCCGGTCGTTTACTGCTCCGCATCAAAGATCTGACGACTTCCATCCATGCGATGTCTGCATGGAAAAAAAGGCTTCCGAGTATATGCTCGGAAGCCTTTTTCAGATCTCTCCTAAGGGAGAAGGAATTTCCATATCTGAGAATAAGATTACTCGATAATGGTAGCCACACGGCCGGATCCAACCGTACGTCCGCCTTCACGGATAGCGAAGGTAAGACCCTGCTCCATTGCGATCGGGTGAATCAGTTCGATCGTCATTTCTACGTGGTCACCGGGCATGCACATTTCGGTTCCCTGCGGAAGATCGCAAACACCGGTTACATCCGTGGTTCTGAAGTAGAACTGAGGTCTGTAATTGTTGAAGAAAGGAGTGTGACGTCCACCTTCATCCTTGGTCAGAACGTAAACCTGAGCCGTAAACTTCTTGTGGCAGGTAACGGTTCCGGGAGCAACAACAACCTGTCCTCTCTCAATGCCGTCACGGTCTACACCACGAAGCAGAATACCTACGTTATCACCGGCCTCTGCATAATCCAGCGTCTTACGGAACATTTCGATACCGGTTACAACGGACTTGGTTGTCTCTTCCTTGATACCGACGATTTCCACTTCATCGGACATGTGAAGCTGACCTCTCTCCACACGACCGGTAGCAACGGTACCACGACCGGTAATGGTGAATACGTCCTCAACGGGCATCAGGAACGGCTTGTCAATATCTCTCTTCGGATCCGGAATGTAAGAATCAACGGTATCCATCAGCTCCATGATCTTGTCGCCCCATTCGGACTTGGGATCTTCCAGAGCCTTCAGAGCAGATCCGCGAACGATCGGTGTATCATCACCCGGGAAATCATATTCGTTCAGCAGATCACGAACTTCCATCTCTACCAGGTCAAGCAGTTCCGGATCGTCCACCATATCACATTTGTTCAGGAAAACAACGATGTAAGGAACACCTACCTGACGAGCCAGAAGCACGTGCTCCTTGGTCTGCGCCATTACACCGTCAGTAGCTGCTACTACCAGGATGGCACCATCCATCTGCGCTGCACCGGTGATCATGTTCTTGACATAGTCAGCGTGTCCGGGGCAGTCCACGTGCGCATAGTGTCTCTTCGCCGTCTCATATTCGATGTGAGCCGTAGAAATGGTGATTCCACGTTCTCTTTCCTCGGGTGCCTTATCGATCTGATCGAACGGTACGGCAGGGATCTACCGAGACGATCTGCAAGAACTGCGGTGATCGCAGCGGTCAGCGTGGTTTTACCGTGATCGACGTGTCCGATGGTACCAATGTTGCAATGCGGCTTGTTTCTGTCAAATTTTGCCTTAGCCATTCTGTAAATCCTCCTTAAAAGAAAAATGTTAAACATTTTTTTACAATTTCACAATCGACAACTTCGATTATATTAGAAAACTCCTGATAATTCAAGCAAAACAATGCTTACTTGTTGTTCAGGATCTTCTCCTGCACGTTCTTCGGTACCGGCTCGTATTTCTCAAAGAACATCGAGTAGTTTCCGCGTCCCTGTGTCTTGGAACGAAGGTCTGTCGCGTATCCGAACATTTCAGAAAGCGGAACGTACGCTCTTACAATCTTACCGCTCCCCATGTCGTCCATGCCTTCTACCCGGCCTCGACGGGAGTTGATATCTCCGATGACATCGCCCATGTATTCTTCCGGCATGGTAACTTCCACCTTCATAATTGGCTCCAGAAGGACCGGAGAAGCTTTGCTCATCGCATCTTTGAATGCCATGGAACCTGCGATATGGAAGGCCATTTTCCGAAGAGTCGACTTCATGGTAGGAACCGTCGTAAACCGTCGCGTGAATGCCGACCACCGGGAAGCCACCCAGTGAGCCTGCCTTCATAGCCTCTTCAATACCTTCGCTGATCGGCTGGATGTATTCTTTCGGAATCGCACCGCCAACCACTTCGCTGTCAAATTTGTACAGTTCTTCTCCGTTGGCATCCATCGGCTCAAAGCGAACTTTACAATGTCCGTACTGTCCACGTCCACCGGACTGCCTTGCATACTTGCTTTCGACATCCACGGGTTTGGTGAACGCTTCCTTGTATGCCACCTGCGGTGCGCCGACATTGGCCTCCACCTTAAATTCGCGCAACAGTCTGTCTACGATGATATCCAGATGCAGTTCGCCCATTCCGGCGATAATCGTCTGTCCGGTTTCTTCGTTGGTGTGTGCACGGAAGGTCGGATCTTCTTCCGCCAGCTTTCCGAGCGCTTCTCCCAGCTTCTGCTGACCGGCCTTGGTTTTTGGGCTCAATGGCAAGTTCGATCACAGGTTCCGGAAACTCCATGGATTCCAGGATAACGGGATGCTGCTCATCGCAGATGGTATCACCCGTCGTCGTCACCTTAAAGCCGACCGCTGCAGCAATGTCTCCGGAAAAACCTCGTCCAACTCTGCCCGCTTGTTGGCGTGCATCTGCAGGATACGGCCGACACGCTCCTTCTTGTCCTTCGTCGCATTCAGTACATAGGAACCCGCCTTCATGGTGCCGGAATAGACACGGAAGAAGGCCAGCTTCCCGACAAAGGGATCTGCCATAATCTTAAAGGCAAGAGCGGAGAACGGTTCTTCATCCGAAGAGTGTCTCACAACTTCTTTTCCGTCCAAATCCACACCGTCGATTGGCGGAATGTCAAGCGGAGAAGGAAGAAATTCCACTACCGCATCGAGCAGCTTCTGCACACCCTTGTTCCTGTAAGCCGTGCCGCAACAAACCGGTACCGCCGTGCATTCACAGGTTCCCTTGCGCAGGGCCTTTTTCAGATCTTCCACGGAGACTTCCTGTCCGTCCAAAAACTTCTCGGTCAGTTCATCATCCAGTTCGCAGATCTGCTCTACCATTTTGTCATGGTATTCCTGTGCCAGATCCTTCAGATCCTCCGGCACATCCTCGATCAGGACATCGTCTCCCTTATCGCCGTGGAAGAGATAGGCCTTCATTTCGAATAAGTCTACCAGACCTTCATAGTTTTTCTTCCTTACCGACCGGAATCTGAATGGCGATCGGATTCTTGCGCAGACGATCGCGAATCATGTCCAGATCCTTGTAAAAATCCGCACCTACAATGTCCATCTTGTTGATGAAAGCCATTCTCGGTACGTTGTAAACATCCGCCTGACGCCATACGTTCTCGGACTGTGGCTCTACACCATTTTTCGCATCGAATACACCGACTGCGCCGTCCAGCACACGTAGAGAACGTTCTACCTCTACGGTAAAGTCGACGTGTCCGGGAGTGTCAATGATGTTAATCCTGTGCTCCAGCGCCCCCGGCTTCGGTTTGTTTTGTTCATGCACCGTCCAGTGACAGGTCGTCGCAGCGGAAGTGATCGTGATACCACGCTCCTGCTCCTGCGCCATCCAGTCCATGGTTGCAGTACCGTCATGCGTATCACCGATCTTATAATTGACGCCTGTATAATACAGAATACGTTCCGTAAGAGTCGTCTTACCGGCGTCAATATGAGCGATAATACCAATATTTCTGGTTCTATCCAAAGGATATTCTCTTTGAGCAGCCAATGGTAATTCCTCCTATCAGAATCTGTAATGCGAAAATGCCTTGTTGGCGTCTGCCATCTTGTGCATTTCCTCTTTTCTCTTCACGGAAGCGCCCGTGTTGTTATAAGCGTCCATGATTTCTGCGGACAGACGGTCTACCATGGTCTTCTCACTGCGTTTGCGAGAAAATCCCACAAGCCAGCGAAGCGCCAGTGTCTGTCTTCTTTCCGGTCTGACTTCGATCGGGACCTGATAGGTTGCACCGCCGATACGCCTTGCCTTGACCTCAAGTGCAGGGCATGATATTATTGAGCGCCTGCTCGAAGATCTCAAGCGCCGGCTTGCCGATCTTTTTCTTCAGACTTTTCGAATGCGCCATAAACGATCTTCTGCGCAATTCCCTTTTTGCCATCCAGCATGACGTTGTTGATGAGCTTGGTCACAACCTTGTTGTTGTATACCGGATCATCCAATACTTCACGCTTGGCAATATGTCCTTTACGTGGCACGTTTCTTCCCTCCTTACAGAAAAAAACATAATTCATCGGTACTCGACATCCGTTTGGATGTTGATCGTGCAAAGTGGTCTTTCTAATTTATTTGTTAAAAAGATTCCCTACACTTCACAATGTGTTTTACTTCGAAGCTTTCGGTCTCTTCGCTCCATACTTGGAACGGGCCTGCTTCCGATTGGCTACGCCTGCCGTATCAAGGGTTCCGCGGATGATGTGGTATCTGGTACCGGGAAGATCCTTGACCCTGCCGCCACGAATCATGACAACGCTGTGTTCCTGAAGGTTGTGGCCTTCGCCCGGAATATAGCTTGTCACCTCGATGCCGTTGGACAGACGAACCCTGGCAATTTTACGGAGAGCGGAATTCGGCTTCTTCGGTGTTGCAGTCTTCACTGCCGTGCAAACGCCTCTCTTCTGCGGAGAAGAAGTTGCGGTTGCCTTTTTGTGAAGAGAATTGAATCCTCTCTGCAGAGCCGGAGCCGTAGACTTCTTGACAGAACTCTTCCGTTCCTTTCTCACCAGCTGGTTGAATGTAGGCATTCCTTTTTACCTCCTATTTTGATTTCTATGCCTAAAACAACGGAAAACTTGCGTTTTCCGTTGTTTTATTTCAGCTAACATTAAGAGTATACTGAGCGCAATTTCACTTGTCAAGACTTATTCCGCGTCGTTTCCTTCCCGGCCGTCTCCCTCATCATCCTCTTCTTCACTCTCGTCTTCCTTTAAAGAGCTATCATCGATCTCTTCCGCTGTTTCCTGGTCATCCTCATGGATCATATCCTCATCATCCATCAGTTCATCTCCTTCGGACAGCTCTTCTTCCTCCTCATCCTGCAACTCTTTTCCTTCGTTTTTCAGGATCAGGCGGATTGGATCCTTGAAATTGTCATCCGTAGAAAGTTCCGTGGTACGATAGCGCTTCATGCCGGTTCCTGCCGGAATCAATTTACCGATGATGACATTTTCTTTCAGTCCGATGAGCGGATCGACTTTTTCCCTTAATAGCCGCCTCGGTCAGCACCTTGGTGGTTTCCTGGAAGCTGGCCGCCGAAAGGAAGGAATTGGTTGCCAGCGCTGCCTTTGTGATTCCAAGGATCACCTGCTTGCCGTCTGCCGGTTTTTTGTCTTCTGCTTCCAGCTCGGCATTTCGATCTTCATAATCAAGGATGTCTACCAGTGTGCCCGGCAGGAAGCCTGAGTCTCCGCCTTCATCAATTCTGATCTTCTTTAACATCTGGCGCACAATGACTTCGATGTGCTTATCGCAAATATCCACACCCTGTAAACGGTAAACTCTCTGTACCTCTCTGAGCAGATAATCCTGCACGGCACGGATGCCTTTGATTTTGAGCAAATCGTGCGGGTTGACCGATCCTTCCGTCAGCTCGTCTCCCGCTTCCACAATACTCTTGTCCTGTACTTTGATTCTGGAACCGTAAGGAATCAGATAAGCCTTGGACTCTCCCGTCTCATTATTGGTCACGATGACTTCACGTTTTTTCTTGGTATCGGATAACGTGACTTCTCCGTCCAGTTCCGAGATAATCGCAAGTCCCTTAGGCTTTCTGGCTTCAAACAGCTCCTCGACACGAGGAAGACCCTGGGTGATATCGCCACCCGCCACACCGCCGGTATGGAAGGTTCTCATGGTCAGCTGTGTTCCGGGTTCTCCGATGGACTGCGCTGCAATAATACCGACTGCTTCTCCTACCTGCACCGCCTCGCCGGTCGCCATATTGGCTCCGTAGCACTTGGCGCAGATACCCAGATGTGATCTGCAGGTAAGAATCGTGCGGATCTTGACCGCCTGCACCGGATTGCCCTTGACGTCCACGCCTTCGGCCAGTACCCGGTCGGCTCTTCCCGGCGTAATCATGTGATTCCTTTTTACAATCACATGGCCGTCTTTATCCTTGATGTCTTCACAGGTGTATCTGCCTACAATGCGGTCCCGAAGCGGTTCGATGGTTTCTCTTCCGTCCATGAAAAGCACGAACCGTCATGCCGAGGGATTTCTTCCTTCCCCTCAGAGCAGTCCTGCTCCCGGATGATCAACTCCTGTGATACGTCGACCATTCGTCTGGTCAGATATCCGGAGTCCGCTGTTCGGAGGGCGGTATCGGACAAACCTTTTCTGGCGCCGTGTGCCGACATGAAATATTCCAAAACGTCCAGGCCTTCACGGAAGTTGGACTTAATCGGCAACTCAATGGTACGACCGGTTGTATCCGCCATCAGACCACGCATTCCCGCCAACTGTTTGATCTGCTGATTGCTTCCTCGCGCTCCGGAGTCCGCCATCATGAAGATGTTATTGTACTTGTCCAGACCTTTTAGCAGCACTTCGGTCAGCTGCTTATCGGTTTCCATCCACGTGTCGATGACGGCACGATAACGCTCTTCGTCTGTAATCAGACCACGTCTGTAGTTTAAGGAAATCTTGTCTACCGTTTCCTGCGCCGCATCCAGCATTGCAGGCTTCTGTGGCGGCACCGTCATATCGGAAATGGAAACGGTCATCGCGGCTCTTGTGGAATAATGGTAGCCGGTCGCTTTGATATCATCCAGCACTTCTGCCGTGCCAAAGGTTCCATGCACATTGATCAGGCGCTCAATGATTTGCTTTAATTGTTTCTTGCTGACCATGAAGTCCACTTCCAGCTTCAGGAAATTCTCCGGATCGCTGCGGTCGACATAGCCCAGATCCTGCGGCAGAATTTCATTAAAGAGAAGACGTCCCAGTGTGGATTCGATGACACCGGTTACAACTTCACCATCCGCCTTCTTCTTAGAGACGCGGACATGGATTTTCGTCTGCAGGGTGATTTCCCCGTTTTCATAGGCCAGAATCGCTTCATCGACACCTTTGAAGTAACGTCCTTCTCCCTTCAGCCCTTCGCGCAGCTGCGTCAGGTAGTAAATCCCCAGAACCATATCCTGTGTCGGAACGGTAACCGGGCCTCCATCGGAAGGCTTCAAAAGGTTATTCGGAGACAGCATTAAGAATCGGCACTCTGCCTGCGCTTCCACAGAAAGCGGAAGGTGAACCGCCATCTGGTCGCCGTCAAAGTCGGCATTAAAGGGCGTACAGGCAAGAGGGTGCAGTTTAATGGCTTTTCCTTCTACCAGAATCGGCTCAAAGGCCTGAATTCCCAGTCGGTGCAGCGTAGGAGCACGGTTTAACATGACCGGATGTTCCTTGATCACGTCTTCCAGTACATCCCAGACCTGAGTATCCAGCCTCTCCACCAGTTTCTTCGCACTCTTGATGTTCTGCGAAATGCCGCGTGAGACAAGCTCCTTCATCACAAAGGGCTTGAAGAGCTCGATTGCCATCTCCTTCGGCAGACCGCATTGATAAATTTTTCATTTCCGGACCGACCACGATAACCGAACGGCCGGAATAGTCGACACGTTTTTCCGAGCAGGTTCTGACGGAAACGTCCGTTTTTACCCTTTAACATATCGGAGAGCGACTTCAGTGCACGATTGCCGGGACCGGTGACCGGGCGACCTCTCCTGCCGTTGTCAATCAGCGCATCCACCGCTTCCTGCAGCATACGCTTCTCATTGCGGACGATGATTTCCGGTGCTCCCAGTTCCAAAAAGCCTCTTCAAACGATTGTTGCGGTTAATGATTCTGCGGTACAAATCATTCAGATCGGAAGTGGCAAAACGTCCGCCGATCCAGCTGTACCATCGGCCTTAAATCCGGAGAGATGACCGGCACGCAATCCATAATCATCCAGGACGGTTCATTTCCGGACTCACGAAAAACTCTCCACTACCTCGAGCCTTTTTAATGATGCGGGCCCGTTTCTGTCCGCTGGAATTTTTCCAGCCCTTCCCGCAACTCCTGGTATTCTTTTTCCAGATCAATCGCCTTTAACAGCTCTTTGATCGACTCCGCACCCATGCCTGCGCGGAACTTGAGCCCCCACTGCTCTCAGGGCATCCTGATATTCCTTCTCCGACAACACCTGCTTGTATTCCAGTGTGGTCGAGCCGGGATCAGGACAATATAGGAAGCAAAATAGAGAATCTTTTCCAGGATACGGGGGGAAAGATCCAAAATCAGCCCCATTCGGCTGGGAATCCCCTTAAAATACCAGATGTGAGAAACGGGAGCCGCCAACTCGATGTGCCCCATCCGTTCTCTACGCACGCTGGATTTGGTGACTTCAACGCCACAACGGTCACAAACAACCCCTTTATAGCGAATCTTCTTGTATTTGCCACAGTGGCATTCCCAGTCCTTGGTCGGTCCGAAAATTCTCTCACAGAAAAGACCGTCCCGCTCCGGACGCAGGGTTCTGTAATTGATCGTTTCCGGCTTTAATACTTCACCTCTGGACCATTCTCTGACCTTCTCCGGGGAAGCAAGCCCGATGCGGATGGCATCAAATGTCATCGGCTGATAGATCGGTCCCGTTGTTCTGCGACCGCTGGTTGCTTCATTAATCGCTTTGTTCATTGTAGAATCTGACATTGATTATCTCCCGTTATTCTTCGTCAACCTCAGCGCTGTCATCTTCATCATTGTCCATTGTCTCTTCCGAATCGTCCACCAACTCACCGCTTTCTTCATCGAAGCGCTGTTCCTGATATCCGTTTTCGGCAAAAGATTCGCCGGAATAATCCCGTCTTTGATGATCTCCCTCTATCTCATATCGATAGTCGGATTCATTATAATCCACCGTTTCCTTGATCTCGACCTCGCTTCCGTCCTCACGAAGAACGCTGACATCCAGACCAAGAGACTGCAGCTCCTTAAGCAACACCTTGAAGGATTCCGGCACGCCGGGTTCCGGAATGTTGTCTCCCTTGATGATTGCTTCATAGGTCTTGACACGGCCAACCACATCGTCCGACTTGACTGTCAGGATCTCTTGCAGGGTATAAGCAGCGCCGTAAGCTTCCAGCGCCCAGACTTCCATTTCTCCGAAACGCTGTCCGCCGAATTGTGCCTTACCGCCGAGGGGCTGCTGGGTGACCAGAGAATAAGGCCCGGTGGAACGGGCGTGAATCTTATCGTCAACCAGGTGGTGCAGCTTCAAATAGTGCATGTGTCCGATGGTCGTCGGCCCGTCAAACGGCTCGCCGGTCCGTCCATCCCTCAGCTGTACTTTACCGTCGGAATGAATCGGCACGCCCTTCCACAATTCTCTATGATCTCTGTGCTCATACAGATACTGCATGATTTCAGGCATGACCAGATCTTTGTATTTCTTTTCGAAATCTTCCCACTCGGAATTGACATAATCATTTGCCATTTCAAGGGTGTCCTGAATATCCACCTCATCCGCACCGTCAAAAATCGGTGTGGATACATTATATCAAGCGCCTTTGCTGCTAACGACAGGTGAATCTCCAGCACCTGTCCGATGTTCATACGGGAAGGCACGCCCAGAGGATTCAGTACGATGTCTAACGGTCTTCCGTTCGGCAGATAAGGCATATCCTCGATCGGCGGTATGCGGGAAACGACACCCTTGTTTCCATGACGTCCCGCCATCTTATCTCCAACAGAAATCTTACGCTTCTGCGCAATGTAGATCCTGACCGCTTTATTGACGCCGGGGAAAGTTCATCTCCGTTTTCTCTGGTAAAGGTCTTGGCGTCCACGATGATGCCGTATTCCCCGTGGGGCACCTTTTAGAAAGTATCTCTGACCTCTCTCGCTTTTTCTCCGAAGATTGCACGCAAAAGCCTTTCTTCTGCCGTCAGTTCGGTTTCTCCCTTCGGTGTCACCTTACCGACCAGAATATCTCCTGCACGTACTTCCGCTCCGATGCGAATGACGCCGTTTTCGTCCAGATCCTTCAGTGCATCATCGCCGACACCGGGAACGTCTCTCGTGATTTCTTCCGGCCCCAGCTTTGTTTCTCTGGCCTCCGCCTCATATTCCTCGATATGGACCGAGGTGAATACATCATCTCTGACCAGTCGTTCGGAAAGCAGGACGGCATCCTCATAGTTATAGCCTTCCCATGTCATGAATCCGATCAGCGGATTCTTGCCCAGACCGAGCTCTCCGCCCGCGGTAGAAGCACCGTCCGCGATCACCTGTCCCTTTTCCACCTGTTCACCCGTAAAGACAATCGGTTTCTGGTTGTAGCAGTTGGACTGGTTGCTTCGCTGGAATTTAAGGAGGTGGTATTCGTCCTTCTCTCCATCGGTATTCTGGATCACAATACGCTTGGAATCGACGAAACGGACGGTTCCCGCGTTCCTTGCAACCACACAGACGCCGGAGTCCACGGCCGCCTTGGCTTCCATTCCCGTACCAACCACCGGTGCCTCCGTGGTCAGAAGCGGAACTGCCTGCCTCTGCATATTGGAGCCCATCAGTGCGCGGTTGGCATCGTCATTTTCCAGGAAGGGAATCAGTGCCGTCGCTACCGAGAAGACCATTCGCGGAGATACGTCCATATATTCGATGACCGTCTTCGGATATTCGGAAGTTTCATCCAGATAACGGCCCGCTACATTGTTGCGCTTGAAATGTCCCTCTGCATCCAGGGGAGTGTTTGCCTGCGCCACATGATAATTATCTTCTTCATCCGCCGTCATATAGGTGATCTCGTTCGTGACCTGCGGATTTGCCGGATCGCTCATATCTACGCGACGATACGGTGCCTCAATGAATCCGTATTCATTGATTCTGGCATAGCTGGCCAACGAGTTGATCAAGCCGATGTTCGGACCTTCCGGCGTCTCAATCGGGCACATTCTGCCGTAATGCGTATAGTGAACATCTCGGACTTCGAATCCGGCTCGGTCCCTGGACAAACCGCCGGGCCCCAGAGCGGAGAGACGTCTCTTATGAGTCAGTTCAGACAGAGGATTGTTCTGGTCCATAAACTGGGACAGCTGGGAGGAACCGAAGAATTCCTTCACCGCTGCCTGCACCGGTTTGATATTGATCAGGGTCTGTGCAGAAACCTCTTCCGCGTCGTGTGTGGTCATTCGTTCCCTGACCACACGCTCCAATCTGGAGAGGCCGATCCTGTACTGGTTCTGTAAAAGCTCTCCCACGCAACGAATACGACGGTTGCCCAGATGATCAATATCGTCATCATGGCCGATTCCGTATTCCACGCACATATTGTAATTGATTGAGGTCAGGATATCCTCTTTTGTAATATGTTTGGGAACAAGGTCATGGGCATTCTCGCGGATGATCTGCGCCAGATCTTCAGGAGAGCCTCCCTCTGCAAAGCCCGACAGGATTTCCTGCAACTTGGGGTAATAAACCAGATCGGTGATCCCCAGTTCTCTGGGATCGCAGTCGACAAAAGAAGTAATATCCACCATCAGGTTAGAGATTACCTTCACATTTCTCTCTTCCGTCTGTATCAAGACGCTCCGGATTCCCGCATTCTGGATCTGAGTAGCCTCTTCCATGGTCAGCTTAGCCCCTGCGGAAGCAATGATCTCTCCCGTGGAGGGATCTACGGCGTCCTCTGCCAGAACATGACCGGCGATGCGATTCTTGAGATGCAGTTTCTTATTGAATTTATAGCGCCCCACCTTGGCAAGGTCATATCTTCTGGGGTCAAAAAACATGGACATAATCAGGCTCTGCGCGCTATCCACCGAGAGCGGTTCGCCGGGGCGAATCTTCCGGTAGAGCTCGAGCAGTCCCGTTTCATAACTGGTTGAAACATCCTTTTCCAGAGAAGCCATCAGTTTCGGCTCATCGCCAAAGAAGTCGATGATTTCTTCATTGGTTCCCAGTCCCAGCGTACGAATCAAAAACCGTAACAGGTACTTTTCTGGTACGGTCGACACGAACGTAGAACACATCGTTGGAATCCGTCTCGTATTCCAACCAGGCTCCACGGTTGGGTATCACGGTGCAGGGCAATCAGTTCCTTACCCAGCTTATCATGGGTAATATCATAATAAATGCCCGGAGAACGAACCAGCTGGGAAACGATGACACGTTCTGCGCCGTTAATCACAAAGGTTCCTGTAGCCGTCATCAGGGGAAGATCACCCATGAAAATCTCATGCTCGGTAATCTCATCCTTCTCTTTATTATGAAGGCGCACCTTCACCTTAAGAGGCGCTGCATAGGTGGCATCCCTTTCCTTGCATTTCTCGATGCTGTATTTGACTTCATCCTCGCAGAGCTTGAAATCCACAAATTCCAGACTCAGCTTCCCGCCATAGTCTTCAATGGGAGAGATGTCATCGAAGGCTTCCTTTAGACCGTCTTGCAGAAACCACTGATAGGAGTTCTTTTGAACTTCAATCAGATTGGGCATCTCAAGCACTTCCTTCTGACGCTGGTAACTCATTCTTAAACCGTTACCCGCTTTCGTCGGATGGATTCTGTATTTTTCCATTTGCAATCTCCCTGCTGATGTGAAATAAATAAATGATGAACCGGATTACAGACTTGCAGAAGGTAAACTTCCACACGATAATAATGCACCGTACATCGTAGCACAAGTGCATCATGAATGCAAGAAAGAATTTCAGGTGCCAGAAGAGCTGCCGCACAGAATTCCTTCCGCACGACAGCTCCATGACACTTCGAAGAACCGATTTATTTCAAAGTAACCTTAGCGCCTTCCGCTTCTACCTTGGTCTTGATCTCCTCAGCCTCTTCCTTGAAACGGCTTCCTTGATCATCTTCGGTGCGCCGTCAACCAGATCCTTGGATTCTTTCAGACCAAGACCGGTGATCTCACGAACCACCTTGATGACCTTGACCTTGTTCGGGCCAACTTCCGTCAGCTCTACGTCAAATTCGGTCTTCTCTTCCGCAGCACCTGCGCCGGCACCTGCAGCCGCAACGACAACACCTGCCGCAGCAGATACGCCGAACTCTTCTTCACAACCCTTTACGAGTTCATTCAGTTCCAGAACGCTCAGTTCTTTGATCGCATCAATGATTTCCTGTGTGGACAACTTTGCCATGATGATTTCCTCCTGATTTTCTTTTTCCTTCGATTCGGGCCGTGTACGGATTTCACCAATTCTCCGCCCTGCCCGCTCTTATACGATTTTCGTAGTGGATGACTCTTATGCTTCTGCTGTTGCAGGTGCTTCTGCTGTTGCAGGTACTTCTGCAACTGCCTCCCCTGCTGCAGGTGCTTCTGCTGCAGGCTCTTCGGCACTTCCGGACTCCGCCTTCTTCTCTGCAATCTGCTTTTACGACGCGAGCGAAGTTGGTAATCGGAGACTGGATGCTTCCCAGCAATTTGGAGAGCAGCTCGTCTCTGGACGGAATCTCTGCAATTTCCTGAATCGCATTCTGATCGTAGAATTTACCTTCTACCACGCCGCCCTTTACTTCAAGCGCCTTCGCTGTCTTTGCAAATTTGCAAAGTACACGCGCCGGTGCCGCCGGATCCTCTACAGAGACAGCAAGTGCACTGGGACCGTTCAAAAGCTCATCCAGCTGTGCAAAATCGGTGCCGTCGAAAGCACGCTTCATCATCGTGTTCTTGTAAACCTTATACGTTACATTCTCCTTGCGGAGTGCACGACGAAGCTCCGTATCCTGCGCAACCGTCAAACCTCTGGCGTCTACCAGTACTGCCGACTGTGCATCCTTGATCTTAGAAGAAATCTCTTCTACAACCGGCTGTTTCAGTTCAACCTTTGCCATTGTTCTACCTCCTGTACGAATTTATGCCGAAAAAAATCCGTTGCCTGTTCCATACGAAGACAATCGGACTTATCAGTATCTTTCTTCACTTGATACATCCTCGGCTGGTATGATTTCTCATTTACCCCTACTGGGACCTGCTGTCTTCGGCTCTAGTAAAATACCATGTTCCACCTGTTCTGTCAAGCTTCTTTTTGTTATACTGGTATGGACATGTCAGAGAAAAAAAGCAAATCCGTCGGAACTCCCGGAAAAAGAATATTTTTTTACTTATCAGATCGAACTGGCAGGATCCCTCATCGGTATCTTCCTTACGGTGGGCCTTTTGGCTGTCATTCTCCTGATCATCTTTTTTTCACTGGAGAATTCCTCTACGACTTCCCCCTTCCGTGGCAGTATCTGTATTCGGACAAGAGCGAGGACATGATCAAGGATGCAGAGGGAATATCGTTCCCGGAAAAAGAAGGCCCGATTACCCTTACTTTCGCCGGCGACATCCTGTTTGATTCACACTATGCGGCGGGAGAACGCATTGCGTCTGCAGGCATCCAAAATGTCATTGACCCTTCTCTGATTCAGGAAATGCAGGCCGCGGATGTGGCGATCCTCAACAATGAATTCCCCTATGCGGAGGGCGGTTCCCCCACCCCGGGAAAGCGATTCACCTTTCACGCTTCGCCTGAGAGTGCAGAGAACTACCGGCAGATCGGTGTCAATCTGGTCACCCTTGCCAACAATCATATCTTTGATTATGGGGAGGCGGGGCTAAAGTGTACCCTGGAAGCACTCAACAATGCCGGAATTTCCCATATCGGCGCAGGAAACAATCTGTCCGAAACAGCTGACGCCTATCATTTTTTCAGTAATGCGTGTAAGATTTCGATTCTTTCCGCCACAGATGTGGAGGCCGGTGATCATCCGGACACGAGAGGCGCCACAGACACCCTGTCCGGTGTGTTCCGTACCGTGGAGGATTCTTATCTGTTACAGAGGGTCCGGGAAGAAAAAGAAAAAAAGGTTTTTTTGTCATCGTCATCATGCACTGGGGAACCGAATCGACCAGCCAGCTGAACTGGATGCAGGAGAAGCAGGCACCGGAAATCGCAGCTGCGGGCGCCGGTCTGATTCTGGGGGCGCACCCCATGTTCTGCAAAAGATAGAGTTTGTCGGCGAGACACCTGTTTTTTTACAGCCTGGGGAACTTTTATTTTAATTCTAAGAAGGCGGATACCGGTCTGGTAAAAGCCGTCATCGACCACAATGCCCTGCAAAGTGTGCAGTTCATTCCTGCCATCCAGTCAAACCTCTTCACGTCCAGGGCTGACGAAGGCGAAGCTTCCCGTATCTTTTCTTACCTGAACCGGATGTCCGGTTCCGCCACCCTGCAGGACGACGGAACATTGAAGCATCGCTAAATCAGCGGAGAGGCGATAGAATTATTCTCCCTCTACCCTATTTTACCCTGAGATAGATATAAACTTAAAATAACAATCTGACACATAGCTTTATAAACACATTTGCCACATCAAGATAATCGAGAAACGGAATAAGAAAGGCAAATGCAATAATCGAAAATATTCTATGCTTATTATTCTGAGGAAGCTTCCAAAACATAATTATGATTGCGGTTATTTCTATCCAAATCGGGATTGGAGAATGACTACCATATTCAATTAGCTTGTACGTCTCACTTCCTAATAGAAGAATAGGGATTAAAACACCCAGTAGTGCTACTAATCCAGACTTTCGTCTTTGAGAAATAATCCAACATAACAGCGAACTGCAAAGCGCGACGATAGACCATAATAATACATAGCGATAAGGAATGGACTTATATACGATAAATGTGGTTGCAGGTCTTGTGTGACCTATCACCTGTCCAACCGCCTTCTCCTGATTCTACCCGGCGTTCCGGCCAGAAGGATCCCTGCAGCTGTCGCCAGGATCCCGATCAGAGAGGGTTGATAGGGTATTTGCATGAGCCCCAGTTCGTTTGCCAGAGGCCGCAAAACCCACGCAACCAACACTCCGGATAAAGCGAGCGCCAACAGAGTTCCCATCAGCTCCGGCAATTGAAAGCGGACCTTTCTCTGTCTCCGGATCTGTCTTTTCGTAAATCCCAGAACGAATTGAATGTCCCTGTTTTGTTCCAGGTCCTGATCCATTCGCCGTACGAGGAAATGCAAGACCATGCGATAGAGGAGCAGTACCATACACACGCTAAGGATCACAGGCGGAATCATCTTGTTCACCGTACGAGAGGTGCTCCTTGTCATCGGGTAAAAATCAAATTCCGGATATTTCTTTGATAAATCCTGTATGACACGTCCCTGGCTACGCGGATCCTTGAGGACGATGGTATAATACCCCGTCATGCGGCTGTCAAAATAGGAAAAGATATCTTCCACGAAAAAACGCACCGAATTTGCCTGATTGCGGTAAGAAGGGTAAATCCCTGTAACGGTGTAACTTTTTTTCTCTCCCTTTTGCAAAAGATAAAGCACACTGCCGACACGCAGGTGATTTCTTTTTGCAAAATTGATTCCTACGGCAATTTCATCGGTGGAGGTTGGGTTTCCGCCCTCAAAGAAGGCGTACTGTTCTTTTTCCGGAAAGCCGCGGTAATAGACATCCGCACTCACCTGACGGATTGCATCCTCTCCCTCCAGCTGATAAGAAACCATGTCAGTTAAGCCGGAATATACGTAATCCACATCCGTATCCCGGTTCAAGTAAGCCAGGAGCCCCGCTTGTTCTTCCGTGACCTCCTTCTTTCTCGCTACATAAATGTCTGCATGCACGAAGCCCCACTCGGCCAAATGATCCTCGCGCTTAAAAACGCCATTCAGAACAAAGATCCCAGATAACAAAACCACCGTACACAACACAGCAACGACCAGAATGAAAACCGTTTCCGATCTCCTGCTTGCCGCATCCCGCATTCCCAGAGAGAACGGGAGAAGCTTCGAGGAAGCTCCGCACTTTCTAAAACACAGATGATTCACACGAAACCGCGTCTTTTCATGTTCCACTTCCGTCAGCGGAAGGGAGGAGATCCTGTGCAAGGCAATCAAAAGCAACAAGGTATGAAGCAGGAGGACAATCCCCAGGGCAAACAGCGCCGGAAGAAGCATAGAAATCCAGGAGATGCGAATCCCCCTGCACCATCAAACATCCGGTTCAGCCACTTTCGCAGCAGGATTGCCATCCCGCCTCCTCCGAGAAGCGCTCCCGCCGCCGTGATCTTCCCATACATTCTAAGATAATTCAATCGAATCTGTGCGCCGGTGAATCCCAGGATCTTTAAGGTTCGAATGGTCTCCTGATCCGTTCGAAGTTCCATGTTCATCAGAAGCAAAATCAGGAGACAGACAAAAGCCAGAGGGAAACACAGCAGATAGACCATGTAATTTCCCATTAGCCGATAGCTGTACAAATAGTTATGCATGATGGTCTGAAAAGAGGTGACGGATCCGGCAAAGTCTTTTTCCAAAATAGCGGTGATAATCCTTCAGAATCTGTGACTCATCCGCCTCCGGATGGTCCAGCCAGAGCGTGAAATAAAACTCTCCTTCCCTCTCTCCTTTCAGTTCCTGCAACTGCTCTATGTTTCCATACAAGCAGGCTGTCATCCATTCCGGTGCCCCATTGATCGGATCCGGAATCATTTCGGCGATTCGCCCCTTGCTCTTTCCCCCTCCTGCCTGAAACGATACCTCTTCTCCGCTCGCGAAAGATCCGCAGGCAAAATTTCGATGGATCTCCCCCTTTGGGGGCTGTTTCCCCCTCACTGACGGGTACCGCAAAATAGGCGAAAGGAAGAACATTCCCGCTGCTTCCCTCTACGTGATGCACCAGCACCCTTTCATAGCACTCCGCCTTCCGAACAAATTTCTCTTCCGACAAAAAAATTTCCGCAACTCCTCCACGGATCCCTCTCTTTCAGAGACCGAGAGGGCACCATTCGGAAGAGACGCTCCTCGATACGTATTTTTGAAAGATGGACGTTAAACGAAGGTTCAGAACCAACACCCCTGTCAGAAGAAAGGCACTGAGCGCACCTGTGACAAAGAAGGGGAATCGGCTTTTTTTACTGCGAAAATACTTGTTTTTCGAAAAGAAGACTACTTGCACTCAAGTTCGTTCATCTCCTTTCCTCACACAACCTTCTTGCATCGTAATCAACCTGTCCGCCTTGGCTGCAAAGGCTTCTTCATGCGTCACCATCACGATTGTCTGCCCTTTGCGGTGCAGCGCCAAAAGGATTTGCATCACGTCTTCTGCCGTTTGTTTGTCCAGGTTTCCTGTCGGTTCATCCAGAAACAGAAGCTCCGGATGATTCATCATTGCTCTTGCAAGTGCCACCCTTTGTCTCTGTCCTGCAGAAACCTCTAAGGGAAGGCGGTCCTTCTGCTCCGCGAGCCCCATGGCTTCTATCAGCTTTGCAGCTCTCTCCAATGCCACTGCCCTCTTTTGATACAAACATCCCGGCAGCGCCAGTTTTCAACCAGAGTGAAATCCTCTAAGAGCCTGCTGTCCTGGAATACCATTCCTGTTTTCTTCCCGTGAAAATCAGAACGCTTTTTTTCACTAAAGTCAAAAAAATATTTTTCTCCGTCAAACAACACTCTGCCCTTTGTCGGCGAAAGCAGCCCGTCCATCATTCGAATCAGGGTGCTTTTTCCCGCCCCCGACTTCCCCATAATCATCAGGAACTCGCCCTTATGAAGGGTTAAATTGACCTCCCGGACCGCCCGGCACGGAGCTTGACCACCTTGATACTCTTTTGATAAATCTTCACATTGCAATGTCCATTCCTGATGATCCATTTGCTCTTCTCCATTCAAAGCGTACCACGATCTTGTGTTCCAAATAACGGGGATGATTTGTATGATATATCGTCAACTGAGAACTCTCTTTTAACATGTGCGCGTACTTTCTCAGAAAATGGAGCGGGCTCGGTGGCAAATCGGATGTATAAGCGCCTACGTGACCAGACAGATCTACTTTTAACGTTGCAACTTTTGAAAAAAATCAAATTTTTGCTACAATAACATCATATTCACCACCACACTCGGGAGATGGATGATGGAATTATATAAAAGAGAAAAATACCTAAATCGAATCAGGCCTTTCTATCACTCGAACGATCTCATAAAGGTCATCACAGGGATTAGAAGATGCGGAAAGTCCAGCCTGATGGCAATGATAGCAGATGAGCTGAAAGAGCAGGGAATCACCGAAGATCATATCGTCTACATTGATCTGGATCGGAGAGAAAATCGTTTGGTCAAAACTGCCGAACACTTAGAGCGTTTGATCCTGGAAAGGATAATCTCAACCGGTACGTTTTATCTCTTCATTGATGAGATACAGAATGTTCCGGGTTTTGAGGAGGTGCTTAACGGTTTTCGTATGGATGGGAATGTTTCCATTTTTATTACCGGTTCCAATTCCTATCTCTTAAGCGGAGAACTGGTTACGAAGCTGACCGGTCGTTATTTGGAATTTGAACTATACCCGCTGACCTTTGATGAATATGAAGGAATGAAAAAGTTCTATCACAAGGAGATTCATCCGGGTTCTGAAATCGAACTGAATTCCTATCTCTTAGAAGGTGGTTTTCCAAGAACGGTTCTATTTGACAGACTCGAAGAAAAGAGAATTTATGTACGAGGCTTAATTGACGAAATTTTTTTGAGAAAGATATCGCTGTCAGAACGAAGATCAGGGATGTGGGTGCATTCACAACCGTGCGCAACTATGTGATCAACAATTTTGGTGCGACCACCAGCATCAATCGATTACAAAAGTCACTGGAAGGCAACGGACTTCGCATTTCGAGGGCAACCTTATCCCATTACATTCAGATTCTAAGGGATGCAAAAATTCTGTACCTTTGTCCCCGCTTTGATATGAAATCGAGGAGATCACTTTCCGGAGAAGAAAAATATTACATTGCAGATTCCAGTTTTTATTTCGCTCTGAATACGGATAACCGAATCAACTATGGTCCGTTCCTGGAAAATATTGTTTATCTCTACGCAAGAAGCTGGGATTATGCCGTGAGTGTGGGAAGAATCGGGCGTCTTGAATGTGATTTTATTCTACGAAACCATGAACTGGATTACTTTTACATACAGGTGGCCTATAAGATTCTACTAAGTAGAGAGACCGAAGAAAGAGAATACCGTCCTTTAGAAGCAATTCGAGATAATTACAAAAAGTACGTGATGACCACCGATTATATGTTGCAAAAAAACGCAACGGTATTCTCCATGTCAACCTGATGGACTTTATCGGAAGAGGCGAAAGATTTTTAGGTTCAACTCCATCTTACCTTGAATCCCCTGGAAATTCTATCCCTTCTGTAACGCATTTCTCTTTTCCAGTCGCTCCATGAGAAGGGGAATCAGAATCAGCTGCAAGAGGATACCCGGAAGGGAAGACAAGAAGACCGCCGATAAAAACATCGAAAAAAAGTCAGGCTCTTTCCAAGAATCCCTAAGAGGAAGAAGTCCACGATGCCCCCAGACGATACGTCCTGAAAGCATGGAGATGAGAAGCGAATACAGGGTCGTCTTCCCATTTTTTTCCGAAAAACGGCTGTAAAGAAAACCGATCATAAACCCGTACGTCCCAAGCTCAAACGCCATTGCAAGTGCTATTGGAAGCATGGGCGGCATTCCAAAGAGGAAAGAGCGAAGGAGAGGCGTCAGGATCCCCAAAAGAAGACCATACAGAGGCCCCAAAAGCAGTCCCGCAAAGAACACCGGAAAATGCATCGGAAGAAGCGCCCTTCCAATTTCCGGAATGCCGGAGGTGATGCCGGGGAGAACAATCCCCAGTGCCAAAAACATGGCGCCATAGGTCAATTTTTTTATGTTCATGAAATAACTCCTATACGAAATGACGTCACGCCGTGAAGATCGTTTTCAGGAAGGAGCGACGTCTTAAAAAAATCCTTTCCTGAAACGATGAGATCTGCGTGCGCGGCGATTTGATGCTTTGCAAAATAGGCTTCTTCTTTCGGAATCCAGAGGTCCCTAAACTGCTCCAGTTTCTCTGCCCCATTCCGCTTTTTCGATCCGACGCAGCTGCAAGTCCGGATCAATATCCACAAAAAAATTTTTCAGATCATAGGGATCGGCAAAATAAGGGTGCTGTGCATAGCTTCCTTCAATCACGTTCAGCCTCCGAAAAGGCATCTCTACCTTCTCCTGCAATTCCATGTTTTTGGCAGCTGAAGGGCTGGTACCAAACAGCTTCCTTTTTCTTTAGAGGAAGAAGAATCTCTTTCTGAAAGCGTTCATAATCCACATTTCCGCCTACTTCCTTTGCTCGTTCCTCCGTCCGTTGATATCCCTGCAAAAAGAAGTCATCCATTTGAAACACATTGCAGTCAAACACTCCCGCAAGCTTTCTTGCAAGAGTGGTTTTCCCGCTTCCTGCCCGGCCGTCTATGCCAATCAAAAATCCTGTCTCTATCGCTTCCTAACAACTCTTCGATTCGATGTTTGATCTCCATCCAAACCTCCCGGAATGAGACAGTAGCCTCCCCCGCTTGAAACAGCAGTCCCATGAAATTGAAAACTCTCTCCTGATTGAAAAAAGGAAGTCTCTCCTGATTGAAAAAAAGAAGCCTCTCCTTATTGAAAAAGAAGTCTCTCGGAATGAGAGACTTCTTTGCATACTCGAATGCATACTGCCAAAGGAATTAGTAACGGTTCGCAATGACTCTGACGCCGGGGCCCATGGTGGTTGCCAGCGTGATGCTCTTCAGGTACTGTCCCTTGACGGTAGAAGGTTTCGCTTTTGCGATTGCTTCAAGCAGTGCATTGAAGTTGTCACGTAACTGCTCTTCGCTGAAAGAAGCCTTGCCGATCGGGCAGTGGATGATATTTGCCTTGTCCAGACGGTACTCGATCTTACCGGCTTTGATGTCGTTGATTGCCTTGGTGACATCCATTGTGACCGTTCCGGCCTTCGGGTTCGGCATGAGTCCCTTGGGACCGAGCACTTTACCGAGACGTCCGACGACGCCCATCATATCGGGAGTCGCAACGACGACATCGAAATCCAGCCATCCCTCTTTCTGGATCTTGGGGATCAGCTCTTCGCCGCCGACAAAGTCTGCTCCTGCAGCCTGCGCCTCGTCCAGCTTGGTTCCCTTTGCAAATACCAGTACACGAACCTTCTTTCCGGTTCCGTGCGGGAGAACGACTGCACCACGGATCTGCTGATCCGCATGACGGGAGTCACAGGAAGTTCTGATATGAACCTCAACCGTCTCGTCAAATTTCGCGGTTGCGCTCTTTTTCACCAGCTCACAAGCCTGTGCGGGTTCGTAGAACTGTGTTCTGTCAATCAATTTGGCAGCTTCGGTATATTTCTTTCCGTGCTTCATGGTGTTCTCCTCCCCCTTATCCTTCTACCTTGATGCCCATGCTTCTGGCGGTGCCCGCAATCATGCTGGCAGCGGCATCCACATCATTTGCATTCAGATCGGGCATTTTGGTTTCTGCGATCTCCCTGACCTTGTCCATGGAAATGGTCGCAACCTTCTGCTTGTTCGGTACACCGGAAGCCTTCTGCAGATTGCAGGCCTTTTTAAAAGGACGGCTGCCGGAGGGGTCTTGGTGATAAAGGTGAAGCTTCTGTCGGTATAAACCGTGATCACCACCGGGATCAGCACATCGCCCTTATCGGCGGTCTGTGCATTGAACGCCTTCGTAAATTCAACGATGTTCACCCCGTGCTGACCGAGCGCCGGTCCTACCGGGGGAGCCGGTGTTGCCTTGCCTGCAGGAATCTGCAGCTTAATGTAGCCTTGAACTTTTTTTGCCATTGTGTCCTCCATTCCGAAGGCATCGTCTGTGCCTTCTCTGGCGCTGAGACCGTGGTCGGCAGAAGTATAGAAAACTACTTCCTCCCACGTCCTGTTCCTCTATCTATATCAAACGCAAAATGCGTTTCGATATCCCTCACAATCCCCTGTCATGCGATTGCAATTTGGAGATTCCAATTTTGAATTTACAATTCCTGGGTTCCGATGCAGGGATTCAAACGGGTTGCCCCCAACGAACTCCTCTTTACCGATCCAGCTTCATGACTTCAGCAAAAGAAATTTCCACCGGCGTCTCTCTGCCAAACAGCTCGACATTGATGGTGGCAGACTGCTTGCCATAGTCCATGCGCTGAACATAACCCGTAGTATCCTTCCAGACACCCGCAATCACGGCGATCTCATCCCCAACGCCGAAATCAACACTGATGGTCTCCGTCTTGATCCCGAGGGGCTTGATTTCCGCATCGGACAGCGGTACCGGTTTGCTGCCCGGTCCTACAAATCCCGTCACGCCGCGCGTATTGCGCACGACATACCAGGTGTCGTCATTCATGTCCATGTTCACCAGCACATAGCCGGGAAACATTTTGCGCTGTACCGGCCTGCGGCGTCCGTTCTTCACTTCCACCACATCCTGCATCGGGATTCGGATCTCCAGAATCTGCTCCTCGAGATGTCTGTTCTCGATTGCCTTCTGCAGGTTTGCCTTCACCTTGTTCTCATATCCGGAATAAGTGTGTACGACATACCAGTGGTATCTGCTCTTCTCCCCTTCTATTGGGGAGGAAGCCTCTTCCTCTTCCGACTGTACAGACTCTTCTTCCGTTCCTTCTGATGGTGCGGAGTCTTCCACCTGTGCGGATTCTGCCCCCGCTTTGGGCTGTGCGAATTCTGCCCTCTCCTTAGAAGAAGCAGATCCTTCGTCTGTATGATCTTCTGTCATCCGGGATGCATTCTCCGAATCGGGTTCCTGTCCGGCCGTTTCTTCGTCTAACAGTACCTTATCTTCATCTGCCATATTCCAAATTACCTCTTCCCTTGGTGGGCCAAAATCACTTCACCAGTCCCATCAGTCCGTTCAGCACCGTGGAAAAGCAAGCATCCAGTCCGGCTATGATCAGCCCCGTGATACAGGACACGATGATCACTGCACTTGTCTGCTTCACCACATCCTCACCGGAAGTCCAGGAAATCTTGCTGTATTCCTTTTGAATTCCCCGGATAAATGAAGCAGTCTTACTCCTGTCTTCCGTTTTTGTCTTTGTCACTTCACCCATCTTCATTCCCCCGCATCCGTCTGCGCAGCTGCGCATGAAAAGACGCTATGGTCTTACTTGGTCTCCTTATGAAGGGTATGCTTTCTGCAGAAAGGGCAGTACTTCTTGATCTCCATACGATCCGGATGTGTCTTCTTGTCCTTTGTGGTGTCATAATTCCTGTTCTTGCACTCCGTGCAAGCAAGTGTGATTCTTGTACGCATCTCGCGTTCCTCCGATCCATCATTGCATAGAAAAAAAGCAGTCATACGGTTATGATCAAACAAAAAAATAAGAGCCTAATTCCGCTCGTTCTGTTTTTCATACAATAGCAGAATGCACTTTTGTTGTCAATTCTTTTTTTCGAAGCTTCCCTCATCTCTGTCCGGCATGAAATCTTCTGGAGCGGTCCCCCAAAGGAAGGTTGGGTTCTGCGTTCAGATCCATTCCGCTGCGAATCCCCTTTTGCAGCATATAATATCCGGCACAGGATATCATCGCCGCATTGTCCGTACAGAGGATGGGGAGGGGCGATAGAAGTGAACCCCTCTTTCTTCACACTGCCTTTGCATCTCTCTCCGCAGGAGAGAGTTGGAAGCCACTCCGCCGGCAATTGCAACCTGACCGCAGTGAAATTCCTGCGCTGCCCGCATCGTATGAGAAACCAGGGTCTCAACAACCGCCTTTTTGAAAAGAGGCGGCCAGATCCAGCACCACCACCGGGATGTGTTTACATTCGCAATGGTTCAGATAATTGAGAACGGCGCTCTTCAGTCCGCTGAAGCTGAAATCATAGGCGGCGTCTGCGATTTTCGCCTGCGGAAAACGGATGGCATCTGCATTCCCTTCCTGTGCCGCCCGGTCGATTTTAGGTCCCCCGGGATACCCCAGCCCGATGGCTCTTGCCACCTTGTCAAAGGCTTCTCCTGCCGCATCGTCCCTCGTCTGTCCAAGGATGTCATATTCTCCGTGATCCTTCATCATCACCAGATGAGAATGTCCGCCGGAAGCCACCAGGCAGAGAAAGGGAGGGCGCAGCTCCGGGTGCTCAATAAAGTTGGCGGAGATATGCCCCTCAATATGATGCACCCCGACCAGCGGCAGCCCTTTTGCAAAGGCAAGCGCCTTTGCAAAGGAAACTCCGACCAGGAGCGCACCGACCAGTCCCGGTCCGCTCGTGACGGCAATGGCATCCATCTCCGACAGTTTTGCATCCGCCTGCGCCAGCGCTTCACGAACCACGCTGTCTATCTTTTCGACATGTTTTTCTGGAGGCGATTTCCGGAACCACGCCTCCGTATTGTGTGTGAATTTCAATCTGGGAAGAGATGATATTGCTTCTCACATCGGTCCCGTTTACCGTCACGGCTGCCGCCGTCTCATCACACGAACTCTCAATGCCAAGGACGGCAATCTCCCCTTCACGCTTTTTTTCATTTTTGCATTAAACCCCATATCCGACTGATCCGTCTTTTTCCCAACCGACGATCTTCCATTGTCCGTTCTCTGCTTTTTCTCAGCACGAAATTGTAATACATGGTTTGGATCCGCTCCTTGTAGCGCATGGAAACCATGGTTTGCAAACCTGCCATTTCCTTGCCGTCCACTTCGGAAAATTTCACATCGTCCTTTTCTGCCACCACAAAGTTGGAGATCGTATAACCGTCTTTTTTTCTTTTTGATCGACTTCTTTTTTTCAGCTGTGCCGGATAGTCCGACTGCTGCTTCAGAAACTCTTCGTCATACAGCTGACCAGCTGCTTTTTCCATTTCGTCAAATTCTTTCTCGCTGTACTGCTCATTATATAAAGCCTTTGTGATTTGCAGGTAAGCGGAAACGACCGCCCGCTCATTCTTTGGGTAGTTTTTTTGCAGATCCATGGATGTGACCATCTGCACCGGTGTCAGCACCATGTCCTCTTCATCCGACTGGGACGCTCCCTTGCTACGGTTTAAAGCCATGAAGACACCCAGTGCCAGCATTGCAGCAAAAGACCATCAGGATGATGAGCTTCAGAACCGGGTTTTTTCTCCTGCGTTAGGATTCGCCATTTACTGCCTCCTTTTTCCATATACTTGTGCAAACAATAAATCCTCCGGTGTCGTCACCTTGAAGTTTTCATAACTGCCTTCTACAAGATGAATCTTTTGCGCCGGAAAAAAAGTTTCCACTACCATTGCGTCATCCGTGATATGGATGCCTTTTTGAATCAACGCTTTTTCACTTTCCATCAGTTTCTCATAGGCTTTTTTTACCAATGGATAAGCAAAAACCTGCGGCGTCTGCATCAGCCAGGTATGCGCACGGTCCGGTGTCTGCGTGACCATCTGCTCTTTATCACAGATTTTAATCGTATCCTTGACCGGCATCGCTACAATGCTGGCGCCGTATTTCTGTACATCTTCCAGAGAACGTCTGATGATTTCCTCCGTTACAAAGGGTCTGGCGCTGTCATGAATCAACACATAGGAGGTATCCGGGGTGACGGCTGAAAGTCCTGCAAAAACGGAATGATAGCGCTCCTTCCCTCCTTCCACCACCTGTTTCACCTTGGAAAACCCGTAGTGCGCAACGATATCCAGACGACAGTGGTCGAGGTCTTCTTCGGAAGTGACCAGGATCACCTCATCCACCACCATGCAGCTTTGAAACACCTGCAGGCTGTACCACAACAGCGGCACACCGTCCACCTCCATGAACTGCTTCTTGGTTCTTGCCTGCATCCTGCTGCCGCTCCCGCCTGCCAGGACGATGGCACAGGTTTTGCCCGGCTTCGTCATACGCTCCTTCTTTCCGTTTTTCCCGATTCGACACCGGAGTAAAAACTTATAATCTTTCCATGAAAAAAACAAATGAATGTCCCTATGAGAATCTCAATTTACCCCTGCGCAACGACTTTTACGGATGCCTGCAAGGCAGTCGCCTGTTTCTTTGTGGTGCTGATCCACTGCCCCTTTCCCGGCCGTCTCGGCACCGCCCTTCAGAATCTTGGCACCTTCGCCGTTCCCTTCTTTTTTGTCGTCCATGGAAGATACCTGCTTCCCCGAAACGAAACGGATTCCGGGCAGGGGCTGATTCCTTTTTCTGTGCAAGAAGCTTCGGCGCCTTCTCCTGCTGACCCTGAAGGTTTTCACCGTTTACAGCCTTTATTCCCTTTTCTTTTATCTCCAGGCGGGAAAAACCTTCTATGACTGGCGCCTGGAAAAGTTTAACCCCGGCGAATGGATTCGCTTTTTTGCCTTCAATTCCTCCAAGGTGATCTATGACTTTTCCTATGATTACGACCACCAGTGGTATCTGTTTGCCGCCATCTATGTCACACTGCTCTTCCTGCTCCTGTCTCTCGTTGCCGGGAGATCGGGTAAAAGCGGGGAAGCTTTCATCCGGAAGCTCCTTCCCCTTCTCATCGTCCTTCCACTCTCCGGTCTGTTTTTCGGCGAACTGCTGCAGATTTATTACCCTATCCGCCCTTTTGACCTTTTCCATCCGCACCTGGTATATGCTGCGGAACTGGTTTTTTTGTCGGTCTTCCGTTCTCGGCAATCGGAATGGCCTTTGCAGGACAAACCCATAGAGTGCTGCCGACTCCCCCGCTTTCTCCATCCCGTTCACACAAACGGGGAAGAAAAAGGCTCTCCCTAGCGAAAGCAAAAAGCTTTCTGTCCTTCTGCTTGTCCCTGGCTGCTGCCTGACACTCCTGGAATCTGCCCTCTTTGGCAGCCATACCGTCATGGTCGGCACTCTTTTGATGGTTCTTGCTCTCACCAGGCTCACGGCCTCCTTTGAGAAGACAGGAAGATCCGCTTCTTCCGGGCGCCTTCCCTTCCGCCTTCTGGCAACCATCGGAAGAAAGTACTCTGCAGACATCTATTGCTGGCATGTGCTCCTTCTCTCCGTCTGGAATCATTTCCTTCGTATAGGAGAAAACAGCACCGCCTTTTCCTTTTGCAAACCCTTCCTTCTCTTTGGTCTTACGCTGCTGCTCTGTGCCATCCTTTCGCGTCTTTCCATGCTGTTGCGGAATGTTGTGCCTCTTACGGCTTTCCGATAACGGGATGGGTGATTCTATTCTCTGCAAAAGAAGTCGCCCTCGTTAATCTCTGCGGAAGATATCTCTGGTGTAGACTTTTTTTCTTTTACATCGTCCAGCACCGGATCGTACCGATTGGCAATGATGGCGTCACTTGCCTGCTTAAATGCCGTCAGATCATTGACCACCCTGCTGCCGAAAAAGGTACTCCCGTCTGCAAGCGTCGGTTCGAATACGATCACCTTCGCTCCCTTTGCCTTGATTCTCTTCATAATGCCCTGAATCGAAGACTGCCTGAAGTTGTCGGAATTCGTTTTCATGGTGAGACGATAGACGCCGATGGTCACCTCTTTTTCTCTGGAGGCATCATACTGGCCGCTGGCGGAATAGTAGCCCGCCATCTGCAACACGCGATCCGCGATAAAATCCTTCCTCGTCCGGTTGGATTCCACGATCGCCTCAATCAGGTTCTCCGGCACGTCTTTATAGTTTGCCAACAGCTGCTTGGTGTCCTTGGGCAGACAATAGCCGCCATAACCGAAGGAGGGATTGTTGTACTGCTGGCCGATTCTGGGATCCAGGCAGACACCGTCAATAATCTTCTCCGTTTGCAGCCCCTTCATTTCCGCATAGGTATCCAGTTCGTTAAAAAAACTGACCCGCAGCGCCAGATAGGTGTTGGCAAAAGTTTGACCGCCTCCGCTTCCGTAAAGCCCATGAAGAGGGTATCGATTTCTTCCTTGAGGGCTCCTTCCTGCAGGAGTTCGGCAAAAAAACGGGCCGCTGCATCCAGGTCCGGATCGTCAGGGTCTGTTCCGACAATGATGCGGGAGGGGTAAGATTGTCATAGAGCGCCTTGCTTTCCCTTAAGAATTCCGGCGCAAAGAAGATCCTCTTACAATTCTTTTTCCTTGCGGATATGTTCCGTATAACCCACCGGAATGGTGGATTTGATCACCATGAAAGCCTCTGGATTCACTTTCAGGACCAGATCAATCACGGCCTCTACCGCCGAGGTGTCGAAGAAATTTCGTTTGGCATCGTAGTTGGTCGGCGTGGCGATAATCACGAGATCCGCATTCCGGTAGGCGGCTTCTCCATCCGTCGTCGCCTGCAGCTTCAGCTCTTTTTCTGCAAAAAAACGCTCGATCTCCGCGTCCTGAATCGGAGATTTCCGCGCATTGATCATCTCCACTTTCTCTTTGACCAGATCCACCGCCTGCACCTCATGGTGTTGCGATAAAAGTGTCGCCATGCTGAGTCCTACATAGCCGGTGCCTGCGACCGTTATCCTGACGTTTTTCCTTCTTCAGTGACATATTCCCCCTTCTTCTCTCAGGGCTTCAGTGCCCGCCGTTTGGGACATCCTCAGCTGCTTCTGCCTTTGTATCCTTCCGGATCACTTCTTTGACCACATACTGCGGCTGCGCATTCATGGTCATATAGATGCGCCCGATGTATTCTCCCACCATACCGATCATCAGCATTAACATCCCGCCGATAAAGACCAGGATGGAGATGGTAGAGGCCCATCCGGTCGGGATTTGTCCGGGATACAGATGGAACAGCACTTTGATGATCGTGAAGGTTCCGTAGAGAAAGCCGACCAGCGCCAGCACCGCCCCCATCACCGTTGCAATGCGAAGCGGTTTGATGGAAAAAAATTGGTAAACCCGTTAAACCAGAGCGAGAGCAGCTTTTTTTCATCGTATAGCCGGAGCTGCCCACCTCCCTGGCCCGGTGGTTGACCGGCACATTTGCAATATTCTTTGTGGAACGCAGAAGAAGACCGATGACATAAGGATAGGCGGCCTCGTAGCGAACCATCTCATTCACCAGAAAGCGCTTCACTGCAAAATAACTGCTGATCTGCAACTCCTTCGGCTTGCCAAGCATGATTCTGGTCATTTTCTCATTCACCGCACTGCCAAAATTCCGGAAGAAACTCTGGCGCTTATGCGCATAGCCGGCATACACGGCGTCATACCCTTCTTCCAGCTTTTGAAGGAGTTTCCCCACTTCCGCAGCCGGCGTCTGTCCGTCGTCGTCCAAACAAACCACGAGATCGGAATCCGCCGCAATATAACGAAACCCCTGCCATCAGAGCGGCGTGCTGGCCGAAATTTCTGGAAAAATGAATCCCAGTTACATTTTCCCTCTGCTTTACCAGCGATTCTATGACAGAAAGCGTTTGATCGGGGGAAGCATCATTGACCAATATGATTTCATACCGGTATTTTTCCTGCAATTCGCCCTGATTCATCGTGTCATCGATCTCGTTGACGACAGAAGGAAGCGTCTTTTCCGAGCAATAACACGGAATCACAAAACTGATTTTTTCTTTCACAATGTCCCTCTATGGTTGCTTCTCCAGCAGAAGCGCCGCACCGAAAGCACCGTGGCGGAATTTCTGCGCCGAAAGTGCTGTGGCAGAAGCTCTGCGTCGAAAGTGCCGAGGCGATTTCGCTTTTAGCCGCGGAACCTGCGCAGTCTCAGATAACACTGGGAAAACGCGGCAAGGAGGAGCAGTCCGAGCACTCCGGTTATGACTGCATTGAGCAAAAAGGCCTCCGCCCCTGTAAAAAGACTTTTTCCGCCCTCTGCCCGTAAAGCACCATATCCAGAAGTGGCGCTACCGCCAACCACGCCAGTGCATTGGCGCCTACCTGCACTGCTTCAAACAAGAGGCCCTGTCTCGTGTGAAACCCCTTGCCAAGCACATCAAATTTTTGACGAAAGAAACCGATCCCGACACCGACTATCGCCTCTGCCAGCGCCCAACTAACCAGACCTCTCTCTGCTGAAACCAGTAATCGCCCAGGAGATGTCCGACAAAGCCGCAGATCGCCCCGATGAGAGGACCCCCGACTGCAGAAACCACTGCCAAAAATCCCCATTCGCGGCTGCAAATAGGTATTTGCCACAGGGCTGGAGATCTCAATCTGCGTGACTACCGCAAACAGAAGCGTTCCGACCACCGCCCCCGCCATCCTTTTTTTACCAAATTTTTTTTGTATTCATCTTCTCAAGTCCATTTCTGTCAGCCTTAAAATCTGTAACAGTATAGCGCAAGGGATTCCTTTCCACAAGTGGACGTCTGCAACAAGATCGATTGTCGCACAGTCTTCCTTATTGTGTCAGCGGAAGGAGCTTTTCTGAGCGCATCGTTCACTCTGATTCGATCATTCTCCACTGCCGCCGCAGACTTTGGATAGTCCGCAATCCCGAGCTCCCCCTCCGGATCCATACAGGCAAGCACGGTTTCCCGATCGGTCAACTGCTCCAAGAGTTTCATGGCACAAAAATCACTGAAGGCTTCGTCCAGGAGGCGGATGCGAATCGACTCTTCCGGCTCTTTCTCCGCACCCGGATAGACGATAAACGGGTCTCCGGAGGGGAAGGCCCCTCCTGCATCCGTACAAAGATAGGGATTCACCGGATGCAGCGAATACTGAGAGTTGTAAAAGTTATACCCCCAGTGCAAAAAACCGTCCAGTCTCTCCTTGTACAATTGCGCCCCCAGGACACGGGTCCGGTAACCGGGCATCGCTATAAAGCGGTTGGAGACCTTTTCCCCCTGCGACGTACAATAATAGCACCAGAGTTCTTTTTGGTCTTTTTCTGTAAAAAGGGATCGAGCCGATTGGTCGCACAGACGGGAATCGGCACCAGGCCTTCTTCAAAAAAATGATAATCGGACAGGGCATCCATCCTCTTGCAGTCTTTCAGCACTTCTTTTACGCCGTCTAAAGGCCGCCCTGATAGGAGGAGAGCTGCTCTACATTCGGTTCATCCGAGATATGGAAATAGGTCTGCTCCAGAACGCCCCTCTTTTCGAAGCACCTCCTTCAGTTCCTGCAGAAATGCCTGCAAGAAGAGCCGGTATTCCTCTCCGGATGCCTCCGTTTCCCAGCCGAACAACCGCTGCAAACGCCCCTCTTTTTTTCTCCCATGATTTTTGGGAGCCGCCACTGCGCCCCACTGGCTGAACAGATGGGAAATTTCGAAGTAGACCATCCCTTCTTCTCTGCAGAGTCGGATCCAGCGAAGCAGCTTTTCAAAAACCGAAACGGTAGCGGTTCTTTCCCATCACCGCCACATCCACCAGCTGCACGGTGGTTCTCTCTCCTCCGACCGCCGTATCAAGAGGCGGGGTAAATACAGGCGTCAGGATCATGTTGCAGTGATTCCTGACTGCCGTACGGATAAAAGAGCGGATCAGGTTCCAGTGTTCTTCGGAAAACACGGGTACCTGATAATATTGGGCGAGCGCATCTACGTGAAACCACTCCGTATGGCGAATCGGAAGTTCCGGCAAAACCCCCGGGAGAACCTCCAGCCGGATTTTTCATCTCCGTGATCGGTTCCGTTTCCGGAAAGTTGAGTTCCCTTTCCGGAAGGTTGCGTTCCGGAGACGGAAGTCTGAGTTCCCCTTCCGGAACTCTGCGTTCTGCCAGCATTTCCGGCGTCAAAAGGCGGAGGGACGGCTTCCTGTACAGTTGCATCCTGATTTCATAACGGCCTGCAGGCGCCCCTTCCGGCACATCCACATCCAACCAGAGCGCCCTGTACTGCCCCGGGATCAGGGGAAAACCCTCTTCCGGTATTTTCCTGAGAAGATCCGGATACAGACCGGGCTTTGTCCGGTCATAGTCCTCATCCCTTTTCGGATGGCAGGGATAGGCACAGGGCACCAGATTCACCTGTCGGATGCGAAGGCGGGGGGCAGTCTCCTCTTTTTTCTTGCAACGGATGGTCTCTTCTTCTGTACGGTGGAAGGCGGTCTCCTCTTCTTTCCCGGGAGAAGAAGTCTCCCTTCCTTCCCGCAGAAGCTGCATTTTCACCTCTCCGAACTCTTCCCTTTCTCCCGCGTAGTGATAGGCAATCTGAACGGAAACCGATTCTTTTTTGAGCGCCACCAAACTTTTTTTCCGCCATCTCCTGTGGCATTTGATCCGGATAAACCTTGACCAGCGATGATACCCACATACAGGAAAAAGACCGCTTCCATCTGTCGCCCTCTCGTTTGCTGCATACGCTTCCTCCTCAAACCACTTGCCTCATTCTCCAACCGGCTCTATCCCGAAAGTCCCCCTCTTTGCTCTTTTCTCCCCTAGCCCTTAATTCCGGAGAGCGCAATTCCTTCCACAAACTGTTTTTTTGCAGGAAAACATAGACCGCAAACGGAAAGACAAAAGACACCGTCGCTCCCGCCATCAACAGCCCGTAGTTGGTTGTATACTGCGTTTTTAAAAGGGACAGCGCCACCGTCAACGTATACATGCGCGAGGTGGAGGTCGAAACAAGGGGCCATAAAAAATCATTCCAACTGGTCACAAAGGTGAAGATCACGAGAGAAACCAGGACCGACCGAATCAGCGGAACCACAATCTGAAAAAAGAGCCGGATCTCCGGACAACCATCCACCTTGGCGGCCTCCAACAGATCGTCTGGAATCCCCTTCATAAACTGCCTGATCAAGATCACACCGAAGGCATTCAGGATTAAGACCGTCAGCGAAAAGTAAGTGTTTAACAGGTTTGCCTTTTTCATCATGACAAAGACCGGAATCATGGTCACCTGCCCCGGAATCATCATCGTGGCAAGGTAGATCAGGTAAAGTCCCTCCTTGAACGGGAAGTTTTTTTTCTCAAATCCGTAGGCTGCCATGGAAGCCAGCAGGCAGTTAAACGCGCAGGAGAGCCCTACCACGATGACACTGTTGATCAGGGAATGCAGAAAGTCATTGTTGCGAAATACATAGATATAATTGGAGAAATCGCCGAGATGCAGCTCGTTTGGCAGAAATACCGGCGTTCTCGAATCGGTGAAGGACGCAAGCAGCATATAGACAAACGGCGCAATGCTGATCAAGGCAAGGAGCAGGACGAAAAAGCAGCCCCAGGACGGAGAGAAAGTGCCATTTTTTTATCTTAGACATCACGTCTTCCCTCCCTTTCCCGGAAAAACAGATTCTCGACCAGATTGATGACAAGAACCAAAGCCAGCAGCAACATAGCCAGCGCACAGGCATAACCCACCCTGTACTGCTTGAAGGCGGAATTGTAAATCTGCATCACCAGAGTGACGGTCGATGTACCGGGGCCTCCTCCCGTCATCTGATACGAGAGATCAAAGACCTGGAAGGACCAGATGATGCCGAGCGTCACCACCAGATACGTGATCGGTTTTTAAAAAGTGGCAGGGTCACCCGGAAAAACACCTGCGCCTGTGTCGCACCGTCTATTCTTGCCGCCTCATAGAGTTCTCTGGAGATTGCCATCATACCGGCATAATAGATGACCATGAAGTAACCCACATTTTTTTCCAGATGGCTACGATGCAAATCGAAAGTAAGGCGGTGGAAGGATTTCCCAGCCAGTTTACCTTCCCGATTCCAAAAACGCCCAGGATGGTATTGCACACGCCGCTATCCGTTGCAAAAATAATCTTCCAGATGGTCGCCGCCGTGACACTGGAAGCGATCACGGGAATAAAGAGAATGCTGCGAAGAAAACCTCCCGCTGCAGACTGCAACTTCTGTGCAAAAAAAGCTGCGACCGTCAGTGCGCCCGCCGTTTGTAGCGGAACCGTCACCAGCGTATAGAGCAGCGTGTTCTTAAGCGCCGCTGAAAAAAATAGGAATCATGGAAAAGACGGCTGTAATTCTTCAGACCGATCAACTGCGCCGGCCTCATCAAATTGTAGTCGGTAAGACTGAAATAGCCTGTCATAAAAATCGGCACAATGGAAAAAGTAAAAATCAACAGGAAGCCGGGCAGGATATAAAGAATACCCTGCCACGCTTCTCTTGTACTTCTCTTCATACACGTCTTTCCTTATTTGAGATTCTCATTGTAATACCTCGTGGTTTCGCTGAGTGCCTCGTCTCCCTTCATCTGTCCCAGCATGACGGACTGCAGGTTTTTTTGTACAGTGCGTCATACATGCCGGTCGCATTGCTGAAAACGGGAAGCGCCTGCATGTTGTCGGCATAATCCGTATACAGGGAAGCAAAGACATCTTCGCTCTTGTAAGGATCATCCATCGTGATGGGCGGCTGATGATAAAGGCGCTCATGGAAATCCGACATGACCTTGGCGCTGGTCAGATATTTGATCAGCTTCATAGACAGGTCGACGTTCTTGCTCCTCTTCGGAAGCACCAGGCAATCACAGGCTACAAAGGTCTTCGACTTGTCGCCCAAAGGCCCTTTGAGCAGGGGCGTGAAATCCCAATGAATATTCTTGGTGGCGAGCGCATTGGCGGTACCGATGATGATCATTGCCGCTTCTCCGGTTTTAAATGCGTTCACGGTGTCATCGTTAGAGGTCGCCGATTCCGGGATCACCCCTTCCTCCCTGAGCTTCGTCAGGTAAAGCAACCGCCTTTTTTTCCCCGCCTCGGAATCAATGGTCAGATTTCCTTTGTCATCGGTAATTTCTCCGCCGGCGCTCCAGAAGAAGGGCCAGAAGATTTCATTGAGTGAGCCGTAATGCGGATTTCCCCAGTCCTGCATCAGTGGGGCGACCTCCGGTTCGCTCTTTTTGATCTTTAATCCCGTTTCTTCTAACTCCTCCCAGGTGGAAGGCACCTGATCGACGCCCGCTTTTTTTAAGAGATCCATATTGGCAATCAGCACGCGGGGATTCCCGACCACAAAGGGAAGGGCAAACTGTCCACCTTGAATATGGCCCAGATTATAATAGACGTAGTTTTCCTTCTCCTTCTCTGTAAAAAAAGAGTCCATATCCACGAGTTGGTCGTTATGAATGTAGTCATAAAACATTTCCATATACATGTAGCCGACATCCGGACCGTCCGGTGAGGACATGCCGGTCAGGTACTTTTCCTCATAACTGTCCCAGGGAATGATTTCAATGGAGATCTTACAATGATTTTCCTTCTCAAAAGGCGCAACTGCCTGTGACCAGAACTCTGCATCCGTCAGATCCCCGTCCTTATCGGCAAACGGCGGGAGCCACAGATTCAGCCTTGTTTCCTCTGCTTTGCTCTTCCCATCGTCCTGCTTGCCCGTTGCTGCGCTTTGCGCCTTTCCACAGCCTCCAAGCAACATGGCACCTGTGACGGATATCATCGCCAACATCGCAACCAAACGTTTCATTCTCTACTTCCTCCCTTCCTTCGTTGCATCCTTTGCGTTCTTTTATGTTCTTTTTATTATATCCAAAACTTCTGCACCGGGTCTACGCTCCCATCGACTTTCTTGCCTCTATGGTGTACCATAAAGCCTGTAAACGAGCACCCGACACTTCTGTTTGATGATGAAGGAGCGTTTCATCCTAAGCGCTCTATTCCGGAATAATACTGAAATGAAGTCCAACCGAACCTTCCTGAAATCCATAGGCAAAACCTTTCTGCTTTTTTCGCTCTGCTTTCTTCTCTCCCCGCAGTGCGTCTGCGCAGAGTCTCCAACCAAAGTACAGGCGACCGCTTCCCTCAGCGATACGGACTGGCCGCTTGCACCGGACATTAACGCCGAGTGCGCCGTGCTCATGGAAGCCGGCAGCGGCACCATCCTGTACGATAAAAACATGCATCAGCGAATGTATCCAGCCAGCACCACCAAGATCCTGACCTGTTTGCTGGCAGTGGAGAATTCCGCCCTGAACGAAACCGTTTCTTTTTCTTATCAGGCGGTCCATTCCGTTCCAGCAGACGGGTCCTCCATCGGCATGGATGCCGGTGAGTCCCTGCCGATGGAACAGTGCATTTACGGCATCCTGGTCGGCAGCGCCAATGAAGCGGCCAATGCGGTCGCAGAGCATGTGGCCGGGAGTATTCCCGCTTTTTGTGCAAAAAAATGAATGAAAAAAAGCGAAGGAACTCGGCTGCAGAGATTCGCATTTCATGAACCCCAACGGTCTGCACAACCCCGATCATTACACCAGCTGCTATGATCTTGCCACGATCGGACGCGCCTTCTTTTCCAATGATTTCCTCTGCCGCGCCGCAAACATTCCCCGTTACCACTTCACCCCCAGCGCCCACCAGCCGGACGACTTCTATCTGAACAACAAAAAAATCAGCTGGTCACCGGACAGGTAAAATGTGAAGGCATTGTGGGCGGAAAGACCAGCTACACTTCACAGGCCGGAGAGACCCTTGTTTCCTGTGCAGAAAGAAACGGGATGAAGCTGATCTGCGTCGTCATGAAGGACGGCTCTCCGGACCAGTTTTTGGACAGCGCAAAATTATTTGAATATGGCTTCCGCAACTTTACCAAAACGGATCTGAAAGAAAATCCGTCCTCTATTCTACCGGATTCAGCACCCTTTCTTTCCTCCGATTATTCGGTTTTTCCCCCGCAGCTCTGGCACCCTGTCTGTAAGCGACAACTCCTGTGTGATCCTGCCAAACGGGGCGTCCTTCTCCGATGTGTCTGCCAAAACGGATCCGACAGGGAAGGACAAAGAGACAACAGGCAAGACCGGTGAGAAGAAAATCGCCAGCCTACGGTTTTTTTCTGGCACGAACGGCAGGTGGGTTCTGCAGAAATTCTCTTAAGCCCCCTGCGCAACAATTCCTCGACCCCCGCAAAGCGGAACCATCGCATCTATGTGAATCTTTATCTGCTTTTTCCTTGGTCTCTTCTTGCTATCCGTCCTGATTTCCTTTGCGCTGCGTCCTCTGATTGCAAACCAGGAGGGCGATACCCTGCAAAACAAAAAGAACAGGAGGCACTTCAAACGTCTGAAGAAGGAGACTCGGAAACTTCACTTCTGAGGAAAGCAAAGGCTTCTCTCTCCTGCAAAAAAAGTGCATCAGCTGATAGGCGCACTGTACCGCAACCCTCTCCTCGCGCAGGATCCTTCTAACCTCCCTCCGGTTTGCCAGAACGACCTTCAGCTCTTCCGTGTCCTCCAGAAAATCGGTTGACACCTCGCCGCTTGCATAACCGTAAACCATGGCCACAGACTCGTCCGTCATACCGATCGTGGTAAACCGCGGCTCCTCATACATCGCATCGACCGGCAGGATCTCCAGCTTCAGTCCGGTTTCCTCGTACATCTCCCGGATGGCCGCTTCGTGAATATTCTCTCCCTTTTTCGCACAGACCGGCGGGAAACTCATAGATTTCCGCATCAATGCTGTAGCGGTACTGCTTGACCAGAACGACCTCCTCTTCCTCTTCTCCTCTTACAACGGCATAGATCGAAACGCCGTCCGCCGTGTTTTTTCCGGTCTTCAGCTTCAGCCCTTCTATGCTCCTGCTCCGGCTTGCCACGCTGTAGTGAATGCCGTCTTTCTTTTTGTTCCTTGCTTCCAGCATATAGAGATTGATATAGGGATTGTCCGTCTGTCTGGTGATGTTTAAAATTTCCGCCATGCTCTTTTCTCCGTTTCTGCGCTTCTTTCTACTGAAGTTTTCTCTGTTTCCGCATTTCTTCCACGAAGGCTCTGCCTTTCTCAAGACTGTTTCCGCATTTCTTTCTTCCATGAAGGCTCTGCTTTTTCTCAAGACTGTTTCCGCCTGAAAATCGCTTGTTTCAAATAATTCATTTCCTCGCTCCTGTAAAAGGCTCCCAGAAAGAATCCATGAAAGACCACCGTGATCATCCCCGCAGTGAGGAGAAAGGCGGGAATTGAAATTTCCGACAGCGTCCATTTCGACAGGAGATGGCAGGAGAGCAGAGCCGCTCCCATAACCGCGCGGTATTTACAGGAATCCAGAAAGTAACTGCCGGAGGATTTTTCCCAAAGCACACATGATAAATAATGGGCGGCCTAATAAAATTGGCCAGGAGACCGGAGACCACGGTTCCGATGTAGACGCCTGCCAGTCCGATCCTCTTCGCAAGCACAATGGAAATGACCAGATTCACAGCCCCCTGCACCAGTGCCAAAAAAATTTGTCCTGCTCGAACACTCCTGCCGCCGTCTTAAAGTTGGAGAGCACGATTCGGTCTCCCTTAAAATAAAAACTCCGCCACGATCCAGACAATCACCGTCTGCGGCAGTGCCATTTTTTTCTCCGTAAAGCAGGATGATGAGCGGGGTCAAGAGGACAAAAAAAGCCGACCGTAAGCAGTCCGTAGAGCCACTCTGCAAAAGAAACGGTAAACGCGGAACAACAGCTCCTGTCTCTTTCTGCTCTCGGTGGCAATGGCGTTGCCGAAGCTGGAGAGAACGGAATTAAAAATCACATTCACGAAGTTCGCCACGGTGCTGATGACCATGTTGAAATTTCCCACCACGCCGGTGATCGTGATGGAAATAAAAGCGGATATAATGATGGAATCCGTCTGTAGTCTGGCGATATCCCCTATTTTTAACCACATCAGAGCCTTTGTCTTCTCAACGATGACGGAAGTTTCCTCCTTCGCCAGCGGCATAGCCTCCTCCAGCAGGAACGGATAAATGCGGTTTAGATACCAGGAAACAAAGATTTTCTGCACCAGCTGGATGACCGCATCCGTCAGCAGGTAGGCATAGAAGTTCGAAGTGGCAAAGAGGACGGCGATCTGCGCACTGACGGAAATCAGCTTGGTCACCGTCGTGATATTGGTCTGGATATAGCCCCTCTGCTCGGCGTTCACCAGCGAGTATTTATAGGCCACCAGATAGGAAGTCACGCTGTTGAAGAGAAAGATGCAATAATATAAGGTCAGATCCCTCGTGCCGATCTTCCCCGGATCCTTAATGATATATTTCAGAAAAGGAATCAGGAGCACCCCTGATTGTCCCGACGACAAAGGCAATGACACGGTAAGACTTCTTGTACAGAGCCATGCAGGATTTGATCTTTTTCACGATCTCCTTCTGCAATCGGTTTGTAAAGGGAAAAGTTCAGTGCCGTTCCGATGCCAAGTTCCGCCAGCGAGAGCACCGACAAGATCCCGGTATACAGGGTCATTTTACCCCAAGAAGCGCCCCGTCCAGCCGCAGGATAAACAGCTTTCTGGCGGCAAAGCCGAGCAGCGCCGTTAAGAGGGTTCCCATATACCCGAAGGCAATATTCTTTTTTGCATACGTGATGCGTCCCTGCGCCATTAAACCTCGATCCCCTCTTCGCTCACCAACACCCAGCCCTTCCAGTATTCATGCATGAGAGAAGCGGGCACCCTCTGTGTATTCTTCATGCGCGGAGGCCGGACCAGAATCCGGTCCGATCGGTCATTCAGCCTTCCTCCCCAGATCGAAAAGGTGGAATTGGCACAGAGATCCGCCCGGCAGGCCCGCATCAGCCGGATGTCCTGAAGCGCATCCCTTCCGGCATTTCCCCTGACCACCGTATAGGTTTCCCCCTCCAACATCTGTCCCGCATAGGCTTCGTCGTTCGTAAAAAGATAGATCTTCGCCTCCGGCATCCGCTCCTTCAGATAACGAAGGGCTCCCCGATAATAGCTTTTCGTTGCAATTCCCCCAAAGAGCGCAAGGTTGGCACTATCCTGCAGATAGTCTCCCCCCCTGATATGAAGGGCAATGCTGTTTTCTTCTCCCATGCGCACTTCCTGCTCCCGCACCTTTTTTTCCTGCCCGGCGTCCGAATGCGGGGGAAGGAAAAGTCATGAAGCAGGCGTTCTCTGATGTCTTCCGTATATTTTTTTGACAGTGGAAGAAACCGTCCAGCTCCTTCGTCTGAAAGGAGAAGATTTCCGGATGGTACATCTCTTTTTCCGTAAAAAAACAGTCCTCTTCCGGCCGGGCAGTTAAAGGCAGTCTCCCCTTCAGCGGGGCAAACCATCTTCGCAGGATTCTCTCTGCCTTATTTCCCCTTTTTTTGAGAAAAAAACGCAGGACTTCCTTCGGTTCCTCTTCGAAATGCACCTGCGGGTAAAAGAAAAGTTCCAGTCCCCTCCTGGCTCCCTGCTTTTTTTCTGGTTTTTCCGGCGAAAACCAAGTCAGGTCCAGATAGGCTTCCCTCCCCATCTCCTTGAATTTACGGTACAGCGCATATTGCTGCATTTGGTTGCCGAGCCCGCCCGACACTTTGATGACGATCACATCTTCCCCATCTGTCCCGTTCCGCCTTCGTACCTCCAGGTACAAGGAGGCGAAAAGCTTTCCCGTTTCGTCTGATTCTCCTCATCAGACAAGCAACAGAATCCCTTCGATTGCCCTTCCCCGGTCAGGAAAGCGATAAAATCCCTTCTCCTGCCCGCCTGCTATAATCCGGCATCTCTGCTTTTAAGCGCAGTGCCAACTCCTCCTTTTTGTCATACAGGTTGCGGAAGGCTGCCGTTAATTCCTCCTTTGCCCCCAGCTTCTGAACCGGGCAAACGGTTCCTTCTTCCGTTCCCAGTAAATCTCTGGCAATCCCGCGCGATTTAACCGAGTAGCCAAGCACCAGCGTCGGCACACAGGAGGAATAAGCGGCGATCGTCGCATGCGTTCTTGCCCCGACAAAGAAAGAGCAGCCGGCGATGATTCCTTTCAGCTTTCTGCAGTCCATATCCGGAACCAAAAAGACCCTGCCGCTCTCACGAAATTCTGCTTCCAGCAAAGACAGCGGAAGCCGGTCATCATTGTTCTTCCAGACCACATGCGGAATCAGCGCAATCCCGGCTTCCGTCTGCTGTAGAAGAAATCGAATCAAATGGCGGTACGCTTCCATGGTAAGCCCTGCTTTTTTTCCAGAGCCTGTGCCATCGGAGAAAGGTTCAGTCCGATCACCTCCCTGCCTTCTAACCCCCGGATACCGGAAGAGAAGGCCTCTTCCGGCAGATGGGACCTCCCCTCTCTTGCCTCCGCAGATCGGGGCTTTTCCGTAGGCAGTGTGAAGGCGGGGTCGGGAGAAAGCAAGACTTTCTCCCCCGGTATGCCTGCTTCTAAGAGCGTCTGATAAGAGAGGGACTCCCTTGCATAGATGCGGTCATAGGAGGCCAGATCCGACCGCAGTTCCTTGGAATTCCTCACCATCTCTTCCTCGACAGAGGCGCCGAAGAGCACCGTGGATCCTGCCTTTTGCGAAAAGAGTGCATGCGCCCGGATTAACTCCTGCACCATCTCCGGGTAACAATAATTGTCCCCCCCGATGGCAATGGCCACCGTGCGGGCGTCTGCCTCCCGCAAAGCATCCCGGAAACGATACCGCGCATAGGCGCTTTTCCTTCCGGCCAGCTTCTTCAGCGCAGCATAATATAGATGCGCCATTCTGTTTTGCTCCAGAATCCTCTCCTGGATCAGGGACAGTTTCCCTTCCCCCGCAAAGGAGGACAGCGAATAGCGCAGATCCTGCTGCCGATCGTGGGTGACGAGCATCACCGGAAAATTTCCCTGCGGATCTTTCTCCTTCCACTTCTCCAGCATGCTGCTCACAATCGCTTCACAGCCATGGTTGGCGCTTCCGGCATGTTCATATAAGATCTTCATTCCTCTTCCCGTACCTTCTTGTGTCTTTTGTAGCATTCGAGATATTTTTGCGGATGCAGGAGGAAAAAGAACACCTTGATCTGATACCCCTTCTCCAGCCCGATCAAAGCACCATTGACTCTCCTGCAAACTTTGATCTCGCTTTTACAATCGGCAAGCACTCGCTTCACCTCCGGCAGCTCCCACTCTCTCCTGGGTAAAAGAGCGATCTTGGATACCACCAACATAGCCGCCATCATCCGGATGATCGCCAGTCTGGTGTAAAGATAATGGGAGAGTGCCGTCTGCAAGGGATCGATCCTCTCCTGTGCCCTCTGCCAGCAAACGATCTGATCCCTGTAGGAAGAGCAGAAACGCTGCTTCATCGCCCCCTCCGGATTGTCGCGATACACGTATTTGTCCGATTGGATACAGGCGACTTCGTGCTTTAAGCCGATGCGCAGCGCCAGATCCAGAAGAAAGAGCATATCTTCTCCGATGCGCAGATTCTCGTCAAAAGCAAAGTCCTTCGATCTCCCCTCGTCGGAAGAGTTTTCCCCAAACATGGGAGTCCTCATTGAAGATCCCATATTCCAGATATTCATAGCCCGTTAACGAGTGGTTCGACAAAAATCCGTCCCGTACAGGAGACCAGTGCCACATCCATCCTCTCCTGCGCCTGTAGCAGTTCCACAAAAAAACCTTCTTCCAGGCGATCATCGGCGTCTACAAAGGTGATCCATTCTCCTTCTGCCAACTCCAGCCCCCGGTTTCTGGCATGTGAAACCCCGCGGTTTTGTTCGTGCCGCACCACCACGCGCATCATCGTAGCAGGCTCTTCCCTCTCGGAATTCTCCCCGAAATCCTCCTCTCCGGAGTTTCCTCTCTCTCGGTTCTCCTCCAAATCCTTCTCTCCGGGGTTTCCCTCATAGGTCTTCCAATAAGAATCCAGAATCTCCGCGCTTCCGTCCGTGGAGCCGTCATCCATGAGGAGAATCTCCAGTTTTTTCTCGCACTTTTGTGCAAGAATCGAGTCTACGCACTCTTTTATGGTGTCCTTCGCATTGTAGACCGGAACGATCACACTGAGTACGTTACCATCAGGCGTTTTGTCTTTGGTCATAAAAATTCAAACACCTTTTCTATCCAACCATGCAAGCATTTTTTCCCCGGGTGCCTCATGAAAAAAAGAAGCATCCGGTTTACCGGCGCCTTGGCTTGCAACCGGTAGTTTTTCCAGCATTTCCTTCAACTGTTCCTTTTGACAAATTCTCACCGCACGATCAAGTGTCCCTGTTTCCATGCTTCGAATTTCATTCTTCAGAACATAGGTCATCAACCAGACCTTTTCTTTGTCCGCCATTTTTCGACGGATCTACCTCTGCGATCCCCTCCTCACGGAATTTCTCCTGCAGGACGTTTCGAATCACCGCATCCAGAAGCCTTACATTCTCATACAGCCCCCTGTCGTAAGCATGTACCATGGACTGTCTACGAAACCGGTAATGGTAATCATGGTGTCCGGAAAGAACCACCAGCCGCTCACAGGAAAGAATGGCGGGCAGGGTGATGTTGAGATCCTCTCCGAAACGAATCCGATCCTCACAGTATTTCACGTTTTCCGTGATCAGTTCTCTCGTAAAAAGCTTCATGCAGCGGGAGACATCCACGGTGCGCCTCTCGTTGCCCAAAATCTTCTCTTTGACCTGCGTTTGCAGCGCCTCTTTTCATAAACACCGGGCGGCAGGGCATGGGTCTGCTTCTTCAGGCGCTCCTTCCCTCTTCCGTCTCCCGGATCGATCAGGCCATTGCTGCAAATGATCTCTTTTTTTCCGGAAAAAGAAAGCGCCCGATACAGGGCGACCAGCGCCCCCTCTTCCAACCAGTCGTCGGCGTCCAGAAAATACAGATAGACTCCCCTACTAAGCAAAACGCCCTTCTGCCACGCCCGCATCAGACCTTCGTTTTCCTGGTGATGCACCCGGATTCGGTTGTCTTTTTTTCTCGTAGGCGTCACAGATGTCTCCACTGCGGTCTTTCGAGCCGTCGTCCACCAGAATGACCTCCAGATCCCGCAGACTCTGCGAAAGAACGGAGGTGATGCACTGGTCCAGATAAGCTTCCGCCCCGTAAACCGGAATAATGACACTGACGGCAGGACGTTCCTCCTTCAAGGCTCCTCTCCCTTCCCGTCCGCTTCGGGTTTGGATTCCTCCGATATGGTCCTTCCTTCGTCCGCCTCATTCTCTTGTTCCGTCTGTGCGGGAAGCTTGTCCCGCCTTATGCCTCGCACCTCCGCAATGCCGTAATAGTCAGCTAACGCCTGGTTCACATAATACCCGCTGTCCTCAGCGCTGATCTCCGTCACATAAGCCATGCTGTATTTATTTTTTTAAACTGCGGGTGTAAAAGCGGGAGGACAACCTCCTGTTTGCCTTCCTTCGCCGCCTCTTCCAAAATCGCATACCGCTCCGTCAGGTCTCTCCGGATTCTTGCCAGGTTGGCGCCGTCCTGCAGATAAACAAAACTCATCGATAACGTCATCATCGCCACGAAGGCGCAGGAGGCGGCTCGAAACAGAAGGGAAAAAACTTCCTCCTCCCTCTCTTCACAGGTTTGCCTCAGCAATTCCACCGCCTTTCCGATGGCAACAAAGAGAAAAATCCCTGCACCGAAGAGAGCTCTCTTCTGCGGTTCGGGCGCCATCAGCAGGGCATAAGCAGTCGCCAGAAAAGTCAGAAACCAGAAGAGACACTCCCTCACCCGCTTCCCGTCCGCCATTAGAACCAGCAGGAAGGAAAGAAGCGCCGTGAACAGGAGCAGCGGCCACAGATAATCCGTTTTGAGATCGTTCGTGATCTTCAAAAAACGGGCGACAAATCGCAAAAAGACCCGTATGTGCCTCCATTTTATAACTGCTTCTGACTGCGTTTCCGGGCGCAAAGATCATCAGGCAAAAACCCGTCAGACTTCCCAGAACATCCGCGGACAGTTCCGGTTTTCTCCTAAAGCAGCACGAACGGGTTTTCTTTTCTTTGTCTTCCCCTCTCGATCACCCACAGCGCCATGAGAAACATCATGCCGCCCGAGGTATTTTTCCGAACACCAGCCGGAAAGAAGACCGCACAGAAACCCACTTGCGCAGGAAGTCCAGTTCCCCTTTTCCTCCCGCATCAAAAAAATGATCGAACAGGGCCAGGTTTCCAAGGATGATCGTTGTGGTAAAGAGATAGTTGAAGGCGCCCGTCTCCCACAGGATGGTCTGTGCGAAGGACTCTCCGAACATCCAGACAAGCAGCAGCAAAAAAACAGGAAGAGAAGCGGTCGCTCCCCGATCTCCTTTTTCCGAAGACAGATCCTCGTCCTCATGCAAATCGATCCGATCCAGAGAAAAGTGGTATAACAAAAAAATCAGGAGCGTAAAGACGGCGGAAGCGGCAAGATTGAAAACCGTCTTGCTGCCGCCGTACAGAAAGAAACGCAGAAGTAGATGCGCCACGCTTCGTCCCGTCCAGTTCCTGTACTGTACATATTCCTGTAAAAAAAGATCGCCGATTCCGGAAGCTTCCCTGACCGCCGTCTTATAATTCAGGTCATCGGAGAGCATCGGGGTCAGGCTCTCATAAATCAAAATCGTGAAAAAACATAGCAGAATCAGGCAGAGGAACAGCCGTCTGCTGTGTTCTATCGCTTTATTTGCTTGTTTCGTCTGATGCGTTCTCTTCATCTCATTTCTGCTGCCCGTTCTGTATTCTCTGCTCTTTGTTTCCCCGGTTTGCGGATGCACTGCCCTGCTCCCGGTTTCCCGCTTGGAGAGTTTTGCCTTCTTTTCCTACTCCGCTCCCCTGCGGGAAAAGACCACGCCGATGGTCTTTACCAGAATCTTCAGATCCAGCGAAAGCGACCATTCGTCTATATATTTTAAATCCAACTGGACGACCTCGTCAAAATTCCGTATGTCGCTTCGGCCGCTCACCTGCCAAAGGCCGGTCAGTCCGGGTGTCATGGAGATCCGCCTCCTGTAATATTGGTTGTACTGAATAAATTCGTCCTCTGTCGGCGGTCTGGTGCCGACCAGGCTCATCTCCCTTTTACGATGTTGAAGAACTGCGGCAGTTCATCCAGTGAGGTTTTACGCAGGGAAGGCGCCGACCTTTGTAATGCGGGGGTCATGCTCCATCTTGAACATCAGTCCGCTCATCTGATTGGAAGCCTCCAGCTCCTTCTTTCTCTCCTCCGCATCCAGATACATGGTACGGAATTTATAAATGCGGAACCGTCTGCCGTTCCTGCCGACTCTGGTCTGGGAAAAGAGAACCGGCCCCCTGGAATCCAGTTTGATGGCAAGAGCAATCGGCAGAAAAAGAAGGGCAGTGAGAAGCAGCCCCAGGATTCCCCGATCAGATCCAACAGGCGTTTGATCAGCAACCGCTTATAACTGGAGCGGAATCTGGAATGAGACGATGACGCTGTAATCGCCGAACTTCCCGGTATGAGAGCTGATGTTGGTGAGCCCCGTCATTTCCAGGGAATAGCTGCAGGGCAGTCCCATCTCTTCAAACCCTTCGATCAGATCCCTGCATGCCTTCTGGGAATAATCCGGCGTATGAAAAAAGACGGCATCTAACGGCAGGGAAATCGCCTTGCTTAACAGATCTTCCCTCCCCGCAATAATGGGCACGCCGTCCTGAACACTTCCCTTTAAATTTTCATCGATCACGCAGATGCCGGCAATCACCACGGAAATATCCAGCTGATGCCTTAGCCTTGCCACCGTATCTGCAAGCAATTCCTTTTGCGTCACCACCAGAACCCTCTCACTGGTCAGAGACGACTTGTAATAAAAAGCGAAAGATTTTTTTGACCAGAAGATGGAGTAGCAGCGAACAGAACGGGTTCAACAGCACGAAATATCCCATGGTCAAACGGGAAACATCCTGCGCCCAGCTGATTGCATAGAGAAGAAGGAGGGTTGCCACCACGATAAAGGCATTGAAGCTTACTTCCGCATAGATTTCCTTTAGAATTCCCCTCTTCAGAAAAATCCCTGTTCCAGTCAAAAAGAAATTATAGGCGGTGGCGGCAAGCATCAGAAAAGCACAGGTCATGAAATGGATATCCTTCACGCCCATGTCTCTCAGATTTCCGAAACGGATCAGGGTTGCCAATATGAAACTGATGAGAATCGAAAGAAGGTCCACCAGCCAAAGGCCGTAGACCTCCAGGATTTTTATTGCGCTGATTCATATATATGCTTCTTGTATCGTGTGAATGTCAAAGGGATTTGACACTTGCTTCATTGTATCATGAATCTGGCTTTGATAAAACTTTTGTACCGTGGCCAGAATCTCTCGTAGATGCGCAGTTACAAAAAAACGGAAAACGGAATTCTCAACTCCTTTGCCTCCGCATAAGGCTTATGGTACTTTGCCAAATATTCGTCTGCAAAGTACTTGCCGTATTCCCTGCTTTTTTTGCAGCTCGTATTTTTTTGAAACAGAAGACGATAATCTTTGTAAATTCTCTCATCTTTTTGTCCCAAAACTCTCCGTGTATTGGTGCTCGTGAATCCCGATCGTGGTTAAAGGCTCCCCGGTACAGACGCAGAGACCCAAATCGCGGATCTCCGTCTCATCCGCCCCGGTTGCTCTATCTCCCGCTTTTTGTCGTAGAAGTCCGGGGGCGGTTTCCGAGGCTGCCTCCGGAGTCGTTTCCGGAGCTGCCCCCAGGGGCAGTTTTTGACCGAAGTTTCGGGGCTCTCCTCCCCTCTCCCGCTCTTTTTCTGCCTTCGAGAGGAGCTCCATATGAGGAAGACATCCGAAGCAAAACCGCTTTCTTCGTCAAAGAGCTGCACCGCGTCCCCTCTGCGATAGAGCACGGCCGAAGGCGCCCCGATCTGGTCGCTCTGAAAAAGAATGCGAAAGTCTTTACGGAGTGCCGTGAGAAACGCCTCGTCCGCCTCCCTGTCCCAGCTCTTTCCTTCCTTCTTTCGATTCAGATGCTTCAGGTTTTTTCTGACTGTCTTCCCCTGCGAGGATGCTTTGACGGCTCCCGGAAAAGGCAAGAACCGCATCCGGGTGCTCATCCAGCATCCGGACAAAGGTGGAAAGAGAGGTTGGAAAGGTAAACCAATCATCGCTGAACATGATTTTTATATACTCTCCCCCTGCCTTTTTGCAGAGCGGCATTCCAGTTCCTGACATGCCCCCAGACGAACCGGATTTCTTTGATAAAAAGGACGTTTCCTCTCCTGTCTTTGCCACAATCCGGTTGCGATAATCCGCTGCTACCCGCTCCACTTCGTCGTCCCCGGGTCGTCCGTCAGAATGACTTCAAAGTCGGTATAATCCTGCTGCAAAAATCGAATCCAGCAGGCGTCTTACATCCATTGCCTGTTGATAACAGGGAATGCAGATCGAAAACCTTTGTCTTCCCTCTCAAATCAGCCTCTCTCCCCGTGCACCCATTCGCTATCCGCCGATATGAAGAATCTTCTTGATCCTGCGCTTCACGGCGACCTCTCTCTCATGTGCCTTCTTTGCCTTTGCCATCCGGAGGTGGCGTCTCTCTTCCTCCTCCTTTGTCTCCGGCTTCAGGATCAGGTAATCCCAATCCGCCTGATGCTGCTGCAGATAAAGGGGTAGGTTTCATCAATTTCCGTCCGGACGAAATGCGCATTGCGCCCGAAAAGATCCTTGCCGTCCCGCAATAGATCATCCGCATGGGCAATGATATATTTGCGGTTGTATTCCTGATGCGCAGCGGAAATCACCTTCTGAGAGATTCTCTTTGTCGGATTGGTCTCGTGATGCCCGCCCATATAACCGAAGTGCCAGCCGCCGTTATCCACCCGGATGCCGATTTCCTTCCGCTCCGGAAAGCGCAATTCTCCGCACTTCAGATTCTGCTCCTTCATCAGTCCGTAACTGCACAGCTTGGATCCGATCCACTTTTTCTTTTCCACGCCGGGAAACTCCCCCGCATAGGAAAGAAGGTTGCCCGAAACCTCCTCCATATTCAAATAGACATAGAACATCCTCTGGGCAAAATGATAGATCTTCGTCCGGTCAAAATCTGCCAGAATCTCTTTTATTTTTCTCCGGGTTGGGGATCTCATCCAGATCGCTGTAGAGAATCACATCTTCCCCGCTACAGTTTACGAGCGCACGGGTCACCGCATTTTTTTGAAAGGTGTCCCTTGCATGCGTGGTGTCTCCCACCGTATCCTCTACCACCTGATGGATGATCTTGTGTTCAAACTCCCGGAACATCTCTCTGTTTTCTTCAAAGAGAAGCGGCTTCTTTAACCCGGAGAACGTCTCCGTCGCTTCGGAGACGACAAAACGGTCCACCACGTCATTCAGCACCTTCATCCGAATATAGAGCATATCCAGTTCATTGAAAAATTGAAAAACAATCGTATACCATCTCTCATTCCATTTTTTTGTCGTAGTCGACATCGTTCCCGATTCACACCTTCTATAGTCGGCTGGCTTTCCCATCCGACTCTCTTCCTGCCGTCAAGTATCCGTATCAGAACCTTCTCTGCCCGGAAAGAGCTTCTTTTGATAATAGCGCAGGCTGTGCAGATGGAGTTTCCTTGCCGCTCGCTTCAGGCGGTACCCCGCTTCCTCCCGGTAGTAATTCGGATAAGAGGCGTTTGTTCCCTCCCACTTATGGAAGGCAAAGGGCGTGATGCCCTGCACTTCCGGGATCATGTGCTCATGGGAAAAATATTTGGCAACCTCCATGGGGGCGATTTTCATTCCCTCCGCTTCCAGAAGGTGCCTGATCTTACAGCACAGAAAACCGTCTTCGTGGAACCACATCTTGCCGAAGGCAAATTCTCCCTTCCACGGCACCTGCGCCTTTTTCGGGAAATCCATCAGCCTCTTGGAACGGATGCCGACGCTGTTGCCCACTCGGCAGATCCTTCCCTCCCGGTCTCTGTAAGTCGTTAAATCTCCCTCTTTCGGCAGTGGCCAGGGCGCTCCGATGTAATCATAATCCAGGAACTCGTCTCTCCACATCTCCGGATGAACCACAAAGCCGTCCGCATGCACGATCATCGCATAATCCGTATGAATATGACTGCCCAGTTCGTAGATCATCTTATAATTGAAGTCGTCGATGTTTTGCAATCTGCTCGTTTTTACTGAAACGGATGCCTCGCGGCAAGAACAAAGGCTTTTGATCCGAAATCAGAACCGCATCGCCAAATTCGATCCCTCTCATGCTATAGCACATGGCTTTCACGGTCGCCTGCATGTGCACACTCGACATAGCGACCAGCGTCACCTGCGACAGCTTTCGTTTTTGCCGGCACCTGATTTTTCTCCCTTCATCCTGTCCTTCCTTCTTCCTTGCTTTTCTCTGGCCGCTTTTCTCTGATCGGCTTTCTCTTATGGTCTTTCCTTTTTTTGTCCACCGCGGTAGGTAGAAGGCCTGTTCGCCTCTCCAGAGAGCGCAGGATTTTTTTCCATAAAAAAATCCCGTACAAGCCTTTTTCTGCGAAGAATCTGGAACAGGGTTCTGCCTTTGCCCGGTCTTTGATTCCTCCGCGCGTAGAGGGGGGAGGTCTTTTTGTAGGCTTCCAGTTCTCTCTTACACTCCTCTGCGGTAAAAAGCCTGCCGCTTCTGTCCTGATATTGCAGGAAACTGTAAATATTCTGCTCGGAGGACCAGAATCCGTCAGAAACATTATGCCTTGCCCAGTATTTGGGCGCAATCGCCGCCCCTTATCGTGCAGCTGGTAAAGACAGGAAGAATCGCGAAGGAAGAATTGGACAAAATCACATACCTTGCATTCTTGATGGTCACATAATCCTTGCCCATGTCGAAGTGGTGGATTTCAAACTCCGGCAGAATCTTCCTTGCCGCCTCCACATCTTCGGTCACAACCATAAAGCGCAGGTCCCTCCGGATCTTCTTCATGTTCTGCACAGCATGCAGGAAATAGGTCCGGTCCAAATACAGTTCCGGGTGGTTGGTGTATTCCCCTTCCCTGATATTGATGATGCAGAGATCCTCCTGCGTGTATTCGTGAGAATCCGCATCTTCGTGCACCTTTAGCCAGTCCCGCACCTCTTCCCGGTGCTTGCCGAAATAGGCCTCCGCCTGCATATTGCCATAAAGGATCGTATTCTCTTCGGGGTGAAAAAAACGCTCATCCGCACCGGAAATATAGCAGCCGTGCGTCATATCATGGACGGAATTTCCCATATACAGGCGGTCGTCCCATTCAATGAGTTTCTTGTAACGTCCCCTGTCCGCTTCTGCGATCTCTTTACCGAGATCCAGATCCATGAAATACATTCCCTTTTGCGAGTGAAAGACATTTCCGACCTGAGCGGGATTGATGCAGCCAAACGCATACCCGTTGTCTAACGCAATACACCTGGCAGAGACATAACACAGGAGCTGATTCCCCAGCCCCTGTCCTTTGATAAATTCGGTTCCAATCAGCTTTTTCCTTAGGTTCTGTCATGATAGACCGTCTCGCCGTTTAAAGAGCTCCTCGTGATTTTTTTCTCCCTTGACTTCATAAATGAGGGTCACAGTTTTTCGATGGTATTCAAGCGGTGGGCAATGATGATCATGGTCTTTCTGCCATGGAAAGAATTGATCGCCCCCATCAGGGCAGCCTCCGTCTCGTTATCCAGCGCACTGGTTGCCCTCGTCAAAGACCAGAATCTCCGGATTGTGGTAGAGCGCTCTGGCAATGCCGATTCGCTGTCTCTGCCCGCCGGATAGACGCACGCCCCTGTCCCCGATTTTTCGTATCCAGTCCCTCCGGCAAAGAGTCGATAAATTCTAACAACTGTGCCTCCGCCGCGACTTCCCTGATCCTTGCATCGTCGATTTCGCGCTCGTCAATGCCGAAGGCGATATTGTCACGGATAGATTCGTCGATCAGGTAGATGGACTGGGGAATATAGCCGATTTGACTAAGCCACGACTCATAGTTGGAAAAAAATATTGGCCCCGTCACAGGGTGATTTCTCCCTTCTGCACATGAAGCAGCCCTAACAGAATGTCCACGATCGTAGACTTTCCCGCCCCGGAAGCTCCCTTGATGCCGACGGATTTGCCCTTTGGAATCACCATGGACGCATCCGTAAAGATGTTACGGTCGCCGTCCGGATAGCGGAAGGTGATCCCCTCTAAGCGGATCTCTTTTTCCAGATGCAACGCGCCTCCGGCTACCTTTGCCCGCTCCGCCGCCATTTTTTTGTTGGTCTTCATCGCATCGGTGAGATTCTCATATACAAAATCGAGACTCGGCTGTTCATAAGCGATTTCGGTCATATAGGTATTGATCCGGTTGGCACTGGGCATGACCCGGATAGCCGCCACTCCAAAAGCCATCAGCTGCGGAAGGAAGGCGCTCAGGTTCTGTCCGGAGGTTAAGAGCGCCATCATGAAACCCAGGATCGTCGCCATGAAAATGGTCTCAATCACCAGATGCGGCAGGTTGTTCAAAACCGCATACTTCGTTGCCAGTTCCGCTCCCACCTTACCGCTTTCATAATAGTTGCGGATAAAAAAATCCTGTCTGTTTAACACCTTGACATCCTTCAGTCCGTAAATGGATTGGATTCTCCACTTGGCGATTCTGGACTGGATGTCCTGGTTGCGCTTGCCGATCGCATTCAATTTTTTTCTTGAGAACTTTGGCGTTCCACAAGGTCAAAAGAGCGAGAACCAGCATGAGGAGCAGCGTCATCTGCCAGTTGACCCGAATCAGGTAAATCACCAGAAAGAGAAACCACACACTCCGTCATCAACTGCAGCAGCGCCAGAACGAGGGAAAAGGTATGGGGAATGTCTCCGTCCGTAATCCGAAATACCGTGGGAATATCCGCGCCCAGGTATTCTTCATAAGGACGGTTTAAGAATTCGCGCATCACCCGGCTGATCATGTCGTTGCGGGCTCTGGCGATGAAACGGTTCTGTTTGTAGGCAAGCAACAGAAGATAGAGGGTTTTTGACGACATACAGACCGATCAAAAAAACCGAAGAGCGCACAGAGCAGTTTCGCATCCGTATTCAGCTGCAGATCCTGCGTGAGGAAATGCGAGAGCGCAGGGAATTTCTCTATTTTTTTCTCTGACCAGATCCGGTTGCATGATGGCGTTCACCGCCGGGATCAGCATGGAAACGCCGAGGGTTTCGAAGACGCCGCCGATCAGGATCATGACCGCCAGCACCACAAAAACTTCCCTTTTGTTTTTTTGTCGAAGATGTAATTCAGTTTTTGAAACAGAGAAGTTTTTCTTTGTCAATGAAGGCTACCTGCTTTTTCTACAGACGCACCATGCGCTCTGTGTAAATATCATGCATATCTGCGGTGTTCAACCACTTTTTGGGTGCAACCACCGTTTTTCTCGGGGTATCGGACAGCCATGCGGACCACCAGGAAAAACTGGAGTTGGCGAGAATATGATGTCTGCACTGGCTCATTAAAAACATATCCGCCGTTTCCGGCAACGTTTCATCGAGTTCACAGGTGATAAACCGCTCCCCCGGTCAAATGCTTCGCCGTCCAGTCCTTATCGTTGGAAAAGATATAGAAGACTGCATCCGGGTACTTTTTCCAAAATGTATTCCACGGCAGTGACATAATATTCCTCGGTGCAAATTCCGCCGAAGGTCTCTCTGGTGCCGGGCTCCAGATAGTCTCCTCTGCGGATGTGGATGCTCACCGAATTCGTTTCCCGAATCTGCTGGTATCTCTCCCAGCAGAGATCGCTCAACAGCACTTTCTGAGGATCCAGCGCAAATTCTCTCCGCAGACGCTCCCTGACCGTGGTACTGGGAAAAAAATTTTTTTCACTTTGAAAAACCCTCCAAATAGGCGTCTTCCATTTCGAAAACCCGCGGATCGAAATTGCCGTCCTCCGGCTGCTGATACTCCAGTGTCTTCCTGCCAAAGAGTTTCCTGCGCACACGGGAAAAGAGATCCATGTAGGAATCCGTCATCTGTATGATCTCCTTCTGCGACGCCGTTTCATACTCCACACCGAAGGTCTGCCTCAGCAGGGGCGTTCGTTGCGGGTCATTCTTGAAGCCGTTGACCTCGTCCATCTTCACCTTCCTGCCGTTTTCCATCAGTTGCAGGAAGAGCGCATACTGAAACATTTGGTTCCCTAATCCGCCTTTCAGTTTCATGATCATCATGGTTTGTGTACTCGCTGAGGATCCCTTCCCTGTCTCATGGGAAGGATCAGGCCTTCGTTCACGTCCATAAACAAATTATAGAAAACCGGATGCAGAAGAAAAAGCTGCATCCGCAGTTTCTCGTGCGGGTTTGCAATGGAGCAGGAATAGATCTCCTTCATCCGCCTTCTGACCGGCAGGATTGCCTGCCGCAGCTCCTTTAAGCAGGCTCTTTTTTCCGGATCCTTCGACCTCCTGGCCTCCGTGTAGAGCAGCAGGAGCTTTTTGTACACCAGATAGTCATGCACGCAAACCAGATCTTCTCTTCCGATGGATTTCAGATAGGCATCCTTTTCGCGGTAGGCGGGAATCTGATCGGTCAGGATTCCTCTGGAAGCGCCGCGGTTCATAATGCTGTCCTTCCGGTCTACCACATAATGATACAACGGCAGATCAATATAGCAGGCTCCTTTTGTCTGTCCGATCAGCTTCATCGTGAACAGAATGTCTTCATACTGCATCTGTGCCGGCATCCGAAGAGAGGCAATCAATTCTCTTTTGTACAGCTTGTTCCAGACGGCATTGCGGATCTTTATCCGCTCATCCTCTTCGATATAGAGGGTGAGCAGTTCTTCTTCGCTTAAGGTATAGATATCCGCCCTGTCATAAACATGAGTGGAAGCACTTGCCTGCTCTTCCACATGGCACTCTTTATAACCGCAGATACAGAGATCGGAAGCGGTGTGGATCAGAGCGGTATACATCCACTCAAACATCTGCGGTTCGATCGTATCATCCCCGTCTACAAACCCCAGGTACGCACCCCTTGCCTCTTCGATCGCCAGGTTTCTGGCCCTTCCGGGCCCCTGGTTCTGCGTGTGGAAAATGCGGATGCCCTCGCTCCGGATACTTCCCTGCGATTTCGTCCAGAATCTGTCCCGTCCTGTCGGTGGAGCCGTCATCCACGGCGATGATCTCCAGTCTTGGGTAGGTTTGGTGTAACACACAGAGCATGGCTTTTTCCACATATTTTTCAATATTATAACAGGTGACGGCAACCGTAATCAATTCTTTCCCTTCTCCGTCCGCTCTGCCGCCGGTTTTCTGTATGCTTTCTCTTTTCATGCTCCTCCTTTGCCGCATTCCTGAAGCCAGGCTTCGAACATCAGCACATACCAGATCTGCGGACGCCAGATACGATCTTTCGTGAATTCTTCCCACATCCGGCCAATCTGCCTCTCATCCAGATATCCCTCTATCCCGATTCTGCCGCTAAGTAGCAGCTCCTGTGCCCAGTTTTTTTAACCTGCCCTTCCGGAGCCATTTTTTTCGATCGGAACCGAGAAGCCCTTTTTGGGACGATCCATGAGTTCCTTTGGCACATGGCGGGTAAGGACCTGGCGCAGCACCTTCTTGCCCACTTCCCCCTCTCTTAAATAACGATCCGGAAGTCGGAGCGCAAATTCGACGACATCTCTGTCGAGAAACGGTACCCTGCTCTCCAGAGAGACCGCCATCGCACAGCGATCCACCTTCACCAGGATGTCGTCCGGATGATACATCAGGAGGTCTAAGAGCCTGTTTTTCTCTGGCAGCGCCGGACAGCTCCTTCCCCGAGAGATATCCCACGGGAAGAGAAGACAGCGCCTTCCTCTTGATCGGCATCTTCTGCGAGAGGGCAAGCGAACCCGCTAACAGATCCTCTCTTGTCTGCTCGATGTAGGGCAGATCCAGAGGAGTCGCTGCCTGCAGGAGCAGGAGCTGATCCGTGAGCGTACGTCTCTTCCCTTCTCCTCCCAGAAGAGCATATCCCGCCCCTCCCGCCAGAAGACGCAGTCCGTGAGGGATCCTCCTCATCTTGTTCCAGATTCTCTCTTCGGAAACATAGGAGCGATAACCGTCGAAAAGTTCATCTCCCCGTCTCCGGACAGGGAAACCGTCACCTGTTCTCTCGTCATCCTGGAGACCAGATAGGTCGGGATCTGCGAGCTGTCCGCAAAAGGTTCTCCAAACAGGGAGGGAAGCTGCGGAATGACCTCCTTTGCCTCTTTTTTTCGGAGACGGCAAGAGAAGTATGTCTGGTGCCCAGATGTGCCGCAATCGCCTGCGCCGCCTTCGATTCGTCATACCCCTCTTCCTCGAAGCCGATGGTGAAAGTCTGCACGGATGTTTCGGAAAGCGACTGCATCAGGGAAACGACCGTGGCGGAATCAATGCCTCCGGACAAAAAGGCGCCCAATGGTACATCCGCCACCATCTGACCGGAAACGGACTTTTTCAAACGCTTTTTCCAGCTCGTTTGTCGCCTCTTCCATGCTTCCCTCAAACGGATCTTCCTCTCCGCAAAGAGCCGCCTCCACGAGCGACCAGTAGCAGTGCATTTGATAACCGCCGCCGTCAAAAAAATGGCTGCTCGGAAGCGGTTTCTTTTTATCCGCAGGCACCATCCTTTACGGGATCAAAGGTGCGCTCTCCAAAAATCACCTCTTTTTCCAGTGTCAGAAAGGTGCCCGACTCCAGCTTGTAGATCCCTTCATAAATGGTAAAGGGAGCCGGAATGTAACCATAGGTCAGATAGAGAGGAAGGATCTCCCTCTTGATCGGATTATGAAACCCTTCCACCTGTCTAAGCGCCCCGATTTCAGAGGCGAAGACGAAGCCTCCTGCGGAAAAGCCGTAATAGAGCGGTTTCTCTCCGATGCGGTCTCTTGCGAGAATCAACCGCTGTTCCATCCGGTCGTAGAGCGCAAAACCGAACATTCCCTTTGCATAACGAAGGGTCTGATAGACGCCCAGCTTTTCGCAGGCCTCCAGCAAAACTTCCGTATCGCAATCTCCGCGAAAGGTCATGTGCGGGTCCTTCTTTTGCAGCTTTTTGGCCAGCGCCTTGTAGTTATAGATTTCCCCATTATAGGAGATGACAAATCTGCCGGTCTTTGAAACCATCGGCTGTGCGCGGAATCCGTTAAGTCCAGAATCGACAGCCTCCTGTGTCCGAGGCAGACGCCGTTCTCAAAGAAAAGCCCGCTGCCGTCCGGCCCTCTGTGTGCCTGCTCTTTGCACATCCTCTCTACATTCTGCTCCAGCCATCCTCTTCCCCTGCTCCTAAAGCCTGCCGCTCCTGCAATTCCGCACATGGATCTCGTCCCCTTTTTTTCTGCCTTTTCCTCTATACTTCCCGTCTGTTCCCTACGCTTCCGGTCTGTTCTCCCGTTTCCGCTGTTTCCGCCTCAGGACATCCACTTCTCCCACCACTGTTCAAAGACAAAGAACGACCATACGATCTTGGAATAATTGGCTCCCGTTGCCGCTCCGGCATCTCCGTTTTTCAGATAACGGTCGATGAAAGAAGACACATAGGATGCGTCAAAAATTCCCTGTCCCTTCAAAATGGGCGCTGTCCGCATATTCTCTTAACTTCCCTGCCAAGGGGCCCCTCAACCATGCGTCAATGGGAACGCCAAAGCCCGTCTTGGGGCGGTCCAACATCTCCTTGAGGCAGATAATCGTAGGCAATTTCCTTTAAAATATATTTTTTACACCCGTGATGGTATTTGAATTTCTGCGGGATCCGGAAGGAATACTCCATCACATCCGTATCCATCAGCGGGCAGCGACTCTCTAACGAATACCTCATGGAGGCACGGTCCACCTTGGTTAAAATGTCGCCCGGAAGATAGGTGTCCATATCGAGCAGCATTCTGGAAACGACCCAGTCGCCCTGCGGATAGGTGCTCTCTACCGGGTAGCGGCAGGGAATGACTGCCCCTCTTTCATTCAGATCCTGCGCCAGGAAGGCAGCGGCTGAGATCTTTTTGTCCGTTTCTTCCTCTCCGCTTAAGAAGGCGTGCGCCACCCTTAAATAGGTGGGAGAGCAGATTTGCAATTTGGTCTCAGGATCTCTGTTGGCTGCCACCACCCTCACCCGAAAGGGGAGGAGGTCGATCAGATGCTTTCCCTGCGGAAGGGGGAGCCTGCCCGCAAAATTGGTCACCGCCCCCAGCGCATTTAACTTCTGAGCCTGTGCGACATTGGGATAGATATTATATCCGCAGAAAAACTCATCTCCCGCATCTCCGGAGAGGGCGACGTCCACCCTGCTCTTGGCCAGTTTTGCCACCAGCATCGTTGCAATCTCCGAATTGTCCGCAAACGGTTCGTCAAAATAATAGGGGAGCGCCTCTACCTGATTCAACATCTCTTTTTTCATCAATATAGAGTTCCGTGTGGTCGCATCCCAGGTACTCCGCGACTTCCTTCGCGTACCTCGCCTCATTGAAGGCGGGATCCTGAAAAGCCGATCGTGAAGGTTTTTAAAGGCGGCAGTTTTTGCGATTGCAACTGCCTGCTTGCAAGTGCTGCCACGAGAGAAGAATCATACCCGCCGGAGAGAAAACACCCCACCGGCACGTCCGCCACCAGGCGCTTTTTTCACCGCCTCCTGCAGTCTTTCCTTCAGTCCCTCTTTGGCCTCCGCAAAGTCCTGCACCGGCTCCCTGCTCCTGCGCAGGTAAGTTTCCCTGATATCCCAGTATTTACGCTTCCCCGTGATTGTTCCCAAATGAAAGACGAGAAAGGTCCCCGGCTCCAACTGATAGACGTCACGAAAGATCGTTTCCGGCGCCTGAATGTACTGCTGAAAGAGAAAGCGGGGCAGAATTTCTCTCCTCACCTCTTTGGGAAAGCCCGGGCAATAAAGGATCGGCTTGAGTTCCGAAGAAAAGACCAGATTCTCACCGTCCTTCCAGTAGTAGAGCGGCTTTTTCCCGATCCTGTCCCGCACGAGCATCACTTCGCTCGTTTCCCTGTCATAGAGGGCGATGGCAAACATTCCGTGAATATGATCCACAAACTCCTTCCCCCATTTCAGGTACGCCGCCAGAATCACCTCCGTGTCGCAGGAGGACTGAAACGGATAACCGGTCAGTTCCTTTTTCAATTCCTGATAATTATAGATCTCTCCGTTAAAAACGACAGACAGCCGCCCTCCCTGACTGTGCATCGGCTGATGTCCGGATGAGCTTAGATCCAGAATGGAAAGTCTCCTCTGCGCAAAGCCAACGACGTATCCGTCCTGCTCCGGATAAAGCTCCACCCCCGCATCGTTGGGTCCACGGTGCGTCAGGGTGTCGTTCATGACGCTCAGTTCTTCCTTCGTAATCCTTCTCTTTGAAATATATCCGCAAATGCCACACATGTTTTTGCCTCATTTCCGTGCGTAATGATTTCCCTTCGCAGTGAATTTCCCTCGCCAATGGTTTTCTTGTGGCGATTTCCGTGTGCGGGGAGTCTCACTGCGTGATGATTTGGTCGTAGGGGTAGGACAATAGAAGCTTTTGCAGGGATGCCCCGTATTCCTTCGCATTTTCCTTCGTCACATGAAAGTGCGAATCCTTCTTTGCCATCTCCTGCAGGATCCTGGAATTGATCCACTCCCCGTAATGTCCGGCGTCCCGGTAATTCTGCAAATCCGTCATCACTTCCAGGTCCGTCGTAAATCCGTAAATCTGAATGTTTTTACAGGAGAGCATCTTTGAAATTGCCACTTCCTGCGCCGTTACCATCTTTTTCAGGCTTCCTTCCGCATACCGGTCTCCCCACCATACTACGCTGTACGGCGGAAAAAAAGACATAGAATTCCGTATCCGGAAACTCTTTTTGCCAGAGAAAGGACATTCTGCTGCAAATTGCGGATCTCTTCTTCTTTCTCTGCAGGACGCAGTTCTTCCTGGAAGACGTGCGAGGGGTAGGGCTTCCTTGCTCCGATCACCGCCTCTCTCCCATATCGGACGCCGGCACTCCAGTTGGCATAGACATCAAAGCTCTCTACGCCTCCTCTTCCTCCCCTGATTCTTCGAAGGAGCATGGGGGCGATATACTGTCCCAGAACACCCAGATTTAACAGGTATTTGGTGTCATTGAAGGGGTTACGGTCGTAGAGATAAGTCGGATATTCCCCCAGGTCAAAACGTTCTGCGTCCTTGTCCGCAATCAGGTAAGAATCGTCCAAACTCCTGACCGTATATCGGACCTTACGGGTAGAGCAGGCAAGGCGCAGATTTTTCTCCGATTTCCCTTATAAGTGGCGCCCGAAAAGCTGACCTTAATCGCTTTTGCATGAAAGAGGCGGTCAAATTCCGACGTCTTGAAATTTTCCGTTACACTGGTTCCTGTGATCACGGCATCGTAATCAAAGTGTCGAATGATCCCGTTGTTCTGTGAGCGCTCGTTATCCAGCTTGTAATAAAATCCTGCAAGCGGTGCGTGATAGTGAAAAAAAGGGTCGATCACGGCAGTCATCATCATACATGAGACGAGGAGTAGTGCAAGAAAAAGGATGAAATTTCTGGTCCATTTGGCTGCTGTCATGAATAAGAGTCTCCGTTTCGCCGCTTAGGAGCATTTCTTTCTGCGAGCGATTGCTGCTGTTCTTAGAAGTTAAAATACAAAAAGACCGATACTCTGGATAGGGACAGGATACACACCATCAGCAGAAGCAGCGTCCCTGCCATTGTCCATTTCGTCGTCCGGTAGGATCTTTCATAATTATTCTTCGGAAGAAGAATAAGAGCAAAGGCAAGCAGGAACAGAATTGCCATGGATAAAAGGGATGCCCGGGTATCATCGAGCGGAAGATGCAGAGCCGATAGGGCGCTTCGAATCCCCGTCAGACGGAAACAGGCTGCAAAATCCGGGGAAACATACATGCCGTAGTGCAGGAACATGCGGCGCACATAGACCTTTGCCTCCTCTACGCTGCCTGCCCGAAAAGGAATCCAGAGGAGACAATAGTAGAGAAAGGTAATCCCCCAACGAATCCACTTCGGGAGCAAATCATAGGGTTTCCGGATCATCCGGTACAGACAGATGCCCAGCCCGTGCAGCAGGCCCCAAAGGACGAAGGTATTGTTCGCCCCATGCCAGAGCCCGCTGACGAAAAAGACGACCATCGTATTCAGGTAGGTTCGCAGCTTCCCCCTTCTGTTTCCACCCAGGGAAAATAGATATAGGTGCGCAGGAAACGGGTCAGGGTGATATGCCACCTCTTCCAGAAGTCCGCCGGGAAAGCGCCTGATAAGGGGAGTTGAAATTGATCGGCAGATCGAAGTGGAACAGCTGTCCCAGTCCCACCGCCATATCGGAATAACCGGAAAAGTCAAAATAGATCTGGAATGTATAAGCCAGGATCCCCGCCATCAGATTGAGGGAGGTTGTATCCGCCGCGCGGGGAAAAATAAAGTCCACTGCCACACCGAATTTATCCGCCAGCAACACCTTCTTGGACAAGCCGAGGGTGAACAGCATAATGCCGCGGCTGACATATTCCGCATCCCATTTTTTTCTTGCAGCTTCTCTCATCTGCGGGATCAGCTCCTGCGGGAGCACAATCGGACCCGCCACCAGCTGTGGAAAGAAGGTGACGAAGAGGGCGTACTCTCTTAAAGCTGTATCCTGCCGTTTTTCCCCTCATAGGAATCCACCACATAGGAGATTTGCTGGAAGGTAAAGAAACTGATGCCAAGCGGCAGTAAAATCTTCCTCGTTACAAAAATCCGCATGAAAGACCGTATTGACATTTTCCAGAAAAATTGAAATACTTAAAATAAAAAAATCAGTGCAAGGTTAAAGGCGACGGCCAAAAAGAGCAGCCGCCTGTCCTTTTTTTCCGCTTGCACAGGCGAGGTTCAGGCGCCTGGAACAAAAGAAATTCACCAGGATGCTGCTTCCAATCAGGATCAGATACCAGGGATTATGATAGGCATAAAACCAGAGAGACATGGCGAGGAGCCAGAACTCTGCGCCTTCCCTGCTTCGCAGACCGATCCGGTAATACCCGACGAGGGTCACGGGCAAAAAGAGCAGAATAAAGATGTATGAGTTAAACAGCATGGTGTTTCATCGCTCCGCTAATATAAGCCTCCCACTGCGCATTCGCCACCTTAGGTGCAAACCTTGCCTGAATCTCACGCGAAGCCTTCTCTCCCAGTCTCTTTGCCATCTTCGGATTATCCAGGATACGCGCCAGGCTCGTCTCCAACATGGCGGTATCTCCCACCGGGAAGAGCAGCCCTGTTTTCCCTTCTCGAATCAATTCCCTCGGTCCCCCGCAGGGACAATCCGTAGATACGCAGGGCAGTCCCTCTGCCATTGCTTCGATTAACGCATTCGGCATACCCTCCACATCCGAAGGCAGGACAAAACAGCCTGCCTTGTAGATCGCATCCGCAATGCCGTCGATCTTGCCTGCGATCTGCACGCTGTCCTTTAACTTTAGGGTTGCCACCAGCGTGTCTAAATGCCGGTGTTCGGCTCCCTCCCCGTAAAGGATCAGTTTGTAATCCGGATGGCGCAGTCTGAGAGAGGCAAAGGCCTTGATCAACATGGCATGGTTCTTGTTCCGGTCCAGGCTCCCGACCGACACAATCGTCTTCTCTCTCTCTCCCTCATAAGGCGGACGTATAAACTCAGGGTTTAACGGATTCGGAAGAATCACACATTTTTCTCTGATATTATGCGGAAAATAGTTCATCGCTTCCTGTGTCTGCAGAATGACACCCGCCGCCCGCGGATAAGCGGACCGCATGGAAAACCGAAGCTGAGAACTGGCATATTCTCTTGCCGGATCGGATCTTACCGAAACCAACACCGGAATCCCCAGACCGATGGTGGTGAGAATTGCCATCACATTGTTTTTTCCCAGAAAAGACACGATCACATCGGGCCTTACCTTCTCAAAGATCCGGCGCAGCTTGGCGGATCTGCGAGCGATATTGGCTGCCCGGTTGGACGTTTGCTCACCAGGTAAAAGTCCCGAAAATACGCGACGGATACCCTCCCTTCCGCAGCCGCCAAACGGATCGACAAGGGCAGGGGCTTTCATCTAACCGCATGACCTCCTCCGCCTGCGGATATGCCCCCCTCTCCGAGAGCGGTATCCTCTTCCAGGCGGCATGCGCAAAGGGATATTCCTCCTCTGCAAGGTAGGTGGTCACCAGCGTTACCCGGTAGTCCTGCGTATAGAAATATTCCGCAAGGTTCGCCATTACCCGCTCTGCACCGCCCCTTTGAAAGGAGCCGATATAAAAAAAGCGATATGTCCCCTACTCATCCTGCCTCTTTCTCTGTCCTGCAATCACACGCAGGAGATAATCCTGCCAAGCCTCAAACACCCGGTCTGTACTTGCAACCTCGCCGATTTCAGCAGCCCTTCGTCCGAGTTCTTCTGCCAGCTCCGGATTCTCGATGAGCCTTCTCATACCTGCTGCCAGCGCCTCCGCATCCCCGACCGGAACCAGAAGCCCGTTTTTCTCCATTCCGAATCAACGTCCGCGGTCCCCCGCAGGGACAGTCCGTGGATACGCAGGGAAGCCCCATTGCCATTGCCTCTAAAAAGGGAATTCGGAAGCCCCTCGTAATCCGAGGAATAGGCAAAGAGCGCCGCCTGCGGAAGTTCCTTTTTCCAGCGTATCGCTGTTTCCCATGAGTCGGACAGTGCCTTCCAAATGGTATTCCGCGATCGTTTGCAGAATCTTTTTCTCTGGTGCCGTCTCCAGAATCCGGCCCGTAAATTTTCAGGTCATAATCCGGATGCTTTTCATGGACGATAGCAAAGGCTCTGACCAGAAGCACCTGGTTCTTAAAAAGCGACCAGTCTCGCGGCATTCACGATCGTCTTGTTTCTCTGATCCCCCGTGGCAGTCCCAGATATTTCGGCGTAACCGGATTCAGGATGATGGTGGGGAGGCAGGGTGAGATCCTTCCGGAAATAGTCCTCTGCATCCTTCGTCTGAAAGACCGCTCCATCTGCGGTTTTTCATGTATTTTTTTGATCTGGAAAAAAATTGCGTACCCCCTGTATTCCGACCTAGGATCGATCCGTACGCAAACGACCACCGGGATTCCGGTTTTCTTCTTCGCCATCAGCGCCCGAAAAAAAGCGCAAGCCGCGCAAAGGCCACGACCACATCCGGCTGGTACTCTTCCATAAATTCTTCCAGATAGCGAATTCTGCGCAGATAGCGGGAGAGCCTGTTTCTCTTCTCATCTCCCTCACGCAGACCCACATGAATCCGGTGCACCTTTTTGTCCAGCACAAATTCATTTTCGTCCGTCCACTCGGTTGCCACAAAGACCTGATAACCTGCTGCGGCAAACCGGTTGGCGAGATTGGTCACCACACGTTCCGCCCCTCCATGCGTCAGCGTGTTCAGGTGGAAGGCAATCCGGATCTCTTCCGGCTTCCTGACAGTCTCCGGCATTCGGGACAGATTCGGACTTTGGATACGCTCCGGCGTTCGGGACAGTTCCGGACTTTGAATGGTTTCCGACTCCCCCCCCATATCCGCTTTTGGGGTCATTCCGGGTTGATTCATGATCTCCACAGCTTAGAGATTCTCCTTGTACCAGTCAATGGCAAGCGCAATGCCGGAAGAAAAGTCATAGGAGGGATCATAGCCTAGAAGCTTCCTCGCCTTGGAAATATCCGCATTGGAATCCCGAATGTCTCCCTTTCTGGGCGGTCCGAAGACGGGCTCGATCTCTACTCCCAACGACTTGCAGAGGGCATGGTAAACGTCGATCAGGTATTCCCTGCCTCCCGCGCCGATGTTGAACGCCTCTCCCGCCGCTTCCGAACCTGCCAGACAGGCTCTTAAATTTCCCTCAATCACGTTGTCAATATAGGTGAAATCCCTGCTCTGTTTCCCGTCTCCATGAATCACCGGGCGCTCCCCCTTCATCAGGAGCTTCAGGAATTTCGGAATCACGGCCGCATAGGCGCCGTTCGGATCCTGCCTTCTGCCAAACACGTTGAAATAACGCAGACCATAGGTGTCCAGACCGTACAGTTTATGGTACAGCTTTCCATATTCTTCATCGGTGCGTTTGGTCAGTGCATAAGGAGAGAGCAGTTCCCCCTCCCCTCCTTCTTTTTTCGGGAGAACGGTAGAATCTCCGTAAACCGAGGAGCTGGAAGCATAGACAAATTTTTTGACCCCGTTCTGACGGGCCGCCTCCATCATATTTAACGTCCCTCTGATGTTGATTTCCTCGTACAGGAGGGGCATCTCAATGCTTCTGGGCACCGATCCCCAGGCCGCCTGATTGAGCACATAATCCACGCCCCTGGTTGCTTCCATACAGGCATCCAGATCCCGAATATCCTGTTTCAAAAAGGTAAAGTTCGGGTTCTTCTGAAACGGCTCGATATTCTCGATATGCCCGTTGGACAGATCGTCCAGACACCGGACGGTATAACCCATCTCCAGCAGCGCCTCGCAAAGATTGGAGCCGATAAAAGCCTGCACCTCCGGTAACCAAAAAAACGCTTCCTTCCCTGAATTTCAATTGCTGATAGCTCATTCCTGCCTCTTTTCTCCTCTTGTGTCGCTCTTAGTCCGTCCTCAGGAAACGATTCCGTTCAGAATCCGGACCAGATCCCTTCGATATTTGCATGGCAGATAACTCTGTGTGCGTTCCCCGGCTTTGTCTGCGTAGAAGGCCATTTTTTCTCTGTCAAGGAACATCCTGCAGATCGCCTCCGCCAGTTCCTCATCCTCTCCGGTGATCCTCGTCCCGTCGTAATCATCCTGCGCACTCATATCCGGAACCAGGATCCCGTAGCTGCCTTCCTTGATTTCCCGCACCGTGGAACCATCCGGCTGCTTCCCGATCAGCTCCTCATACTCTTCTTCCGAGAGCAGGATTTCTCTGGGACCCGTCTTGCAGTCGCTCGCCACAATCGGTTTCCCGAGCGCCATCGCCTCTAAGAGCGCATTGGGGAAGCCCTCGTGATTGGAGGAGAGCACGTAGAGGTCTGCCTGCGCAATGGCGGGAAAGGGATTTTTCATGGCTCCTGCAAAAAATACCTTCTCCTCGATGCCCAGCTGTCTGGTCAGTTCCCTGGCCTGGTCAAAAGAGCCGGCCCCGAGAATCAGGAGTGCGGCATGGGGAATCCTCTTCCTCACCAGATAAAAGGCCTTGATCAGATGCCAGAACCCTTTGATGGTATCGTCTCTCCCCATGGATACGAGGAGGGCAGTCTCTTCTCCCGCATCCCTTGCCTGTTTCAGCCCTGGAAAGGGAAGGCAGAAACTCTCCTCCCTGCTTTTTTCCTGAATGGCAGGCACATCTAACGGATTGTATAGATAGGCACTCTTTTCACAGGCAAAAATCCCTTCGAAGCTCTCTCAGAATCTCTCTGGAACAGGAAAGCACCAGGTCGGACTTTTTTACAAAAAGGCTCACCTCTTTCCGATTTTCCACATCCGTCTGGCAGCGGATCCCGGTCAGCACTTTTTCTCTGCCCCTACTCAGTACATTCACGTAGTTGGCGGAGGAGCCAAAGCTGTAGGAGAGATCGATTTTCCTCTCCTTCTTGACCCGTCTTACCCTGCAGATTCTTTTGATCAGGGTTCAGAATCTTGCCTGCCCGGGATTTTTACACTCGGAACGTCGATGTTGACGATCTCGATCCCGCTTACATCATAGTGGATGTCTTTGTCGGTAAAGATCAAAAACCGTCACGGAAAAAGTCTTCTGCAAGGAGTCTTGCCGTCTGTACGCAGACCCGCTCAAACCCGCCCTGATGCAGCATCGGCACCATCAGCAAGAGATTTTTTTTGTGCTCCATGTTTCTTCGCTTCCTCTCCGCATCATCCTTCCCGTTTCGTAGAATTCCTGCATCCGCCTTGCCTGGACTAAGACGTCGAACCCCCCCTCCGTGATCTGCTCCGCCGCCATTTGTGAGCAGGAGAACCGGTCTCCCAGCGGCATCACGCCCTCCTTCTCCTTAGGATTCTCCTTTAAGATCAGGTCATCCAGGACCTTTTTTTGCCCAGGTTTCCGGTTGATCCTGCAGGCTTTTTTCGATTCACCAGTTCCGTCAGGTCCACTTCATCGGTAATCACATCCGAGATCAGGCACTGCAGTCCGCTTGCCTGCGCCTCCACCACGGTTCCCGGCAATCCCTCGTATCTGGAGGGAAACAGGAAGTAATCCATCGCCTGATAGTAGGCGCTCGCATTCGAACGATTTCCCAGAAAAAGAACCTCTTCTCCTATGCCCAGTTCTTTTTGCAAGATTCCGCATCCCGTCCATCCTCTCGCCCTCTCCTAACAGAAGCAGGCGCAGAGAAAGCCCGTGCAGAAGCGCATACTCATTCCTTTTCATCCTCTTGCAGCAGCTTCTTCATCTGTGCAAAGACCTGCAGCAGAAATTCATGGTTCTTGGCATAGTGGAAACGACCGACATGACCGATCACCACCGCGGAGGTAAGGCCCAGTTCAGTGCGCAGATCTTCTCTGACCTCCTCCTGATAGACAAAATTCTGTACGTCCACCGCATTCGGGATCACGCAAACCCTTTCGTCCTTCAGGCAGTCTTCTCCATACACGGCACGCGCCGCCTGTTTCGTGCAGGCAAATCGGTAATCGGCAAAGGAGCTTTTTCGCAACGGTCTGCGCAGCAAGCCGGTGACGATTCCCTTTAGCCCCGGGTCGGTTCCGGCGCTTCTGACATGCGGAATGATTTGACCGGCTCCATATTTTTTCGCAATCGGAAGGTAAATGGCCGCGGTGCTGGTCATGTGTCCCTGCACCATCTTCCACTCTCCCTCATGTTCGGCAAAAAAACGTTGCAACGCCTTCTTGTAGGCGAAGTAATTCCTGCCCGTAAACCGCGGGACGGCGAAGATCCTGCCGCCGAGTTTGGTAATATAGGGATCAAAATATTCGGGCTTTCGCAGCGCCATCAGGGTTTTCGAAGACAGTCTCTCCTCTCTTCCCTTCTCCGCCTTCGTATGCACCAGAAAATCAAACTGCACATGGCTTCTGTCCAAATGCCTGTACAGATCCACGACCCGGCTCTCCGCACCGCCCAGTCCCAGACTGCCAAAGACCTGCAGGATCCGTACCGGTCCTTTTTCCCGCACTGCTCCTTCTTCTCTCATCCTGTTGTTCCCTGTGCCGCCACTTCTTCCTGTTCCCGTGTTCTTCTCATGCGGTTCTTAAAGATGAATCCTAAAGACGGATCGTAAATATGGATCTTCACTGTATGATCACAAATAATGAACCGCCGTATATTTCAACCTTGCCAGGAGAGATTCTCCTGTGTTTCCAAGAAAGCCTCTGCGTACCGGCGCTTTCTTTAACAGTTCCGAATAGGAGACGATCTTTCCGGACCGCAGCGCCCTTTCATAGAAAGCAAAATCCGCCTCCTCCAGAGAATTTGCGTGGACGACAAAGGTGACCTCTCCGTCCCCCTCCTTCTTGAGCGCAGCGGCCTTCCGCATCGCAAGCGGGTAAAAGATCAGTCCTTCCCTCTCGTAAGGCTTCGTCCCGAATCCGTCCGTGACCCTGCGAAAACCGTTTTCCTTGAGCGCTTGCAGCGTGGAGCGATCATAAGAATGAGAAGGCGCCATGAAGAAATCCGTCTCAATCCCGTATTCCTGCAGAATCCGCTTCCCCTCCGCAATCATTTCCTTCTGCTTTTCGTAGGGGAGACCGGCAAATTCCGACTTGTGGTTTAAGGGAAACAACCCGCCCTCCTCCGTCGTGTAGAGGTGGTATAAGCCGTGCATGGCAAGTGTGGCACCGTCTTCCTGCCACTTCCTCACCTGTGCAAAAAAAGTTTCTGTCTCCTGTTTGCTCCCCCTGACCAGTTTCCCGTCTCTATTCTCCGGCACGATACCGAGGAGAGGTCTTACTCCGTATTCCGCAAGAAAGGAGTAAAAGCGAAGAAACTTTTCCTGATCCATGCCGGGAACAATGTCATCCATCCGGATTCCGATTTTCATATTCTTACCGTTTGATTTCCTCACAGAGACGCAACCGTCTTACACGATCCTAAGTGCACCACAAAGCGCAAAAAGCTTTCCAGTGCGCTCACCGTCTTATAACCGCCAGTAGCTGTACTCCGGCAACGGGTAATCCTGCATCTGATACATTCCCTTCAGATCCATGAGAACCTTGGTCTTCCCGTTCTTTGCAAAGAAGGCGTCCAGATCCTCTTTCTTCCAGGAGAGGAATTCCTGGTGCGAAACCGCCACGATCACGGCGTCCATCTCCTTGATGTCCGACAGCTGTCTAAAGGTGATTCCATAAAGGCGGTTTGCTTCCTCCGCATCCGCCTGGGGATCCACCACCAGCGGCGTGATCCCATATTCCCTGCAACTCGTGGTAAATGTCGATCACCTTGGTGTTTCTGGTGTCGGGGCAGTTTTCCTTAAAGGTAAAGCCGAGGATCGCCACCTTCGCTTCCTTTACGGGAATATCCGCCGCAATCAGGTTCTTGACCAGGCAGTTGGCGATATAGGCTCCCATGTCGTCGTTGATTCTCCTGCCGGAGAGAATGATCTGGCTATGGTAGCCCATCCGCTCCGCCTGATAGGGTCAAATAATAGGGATCCACCCCGATGCAGTGTCCGCCGACCAGTCCCGGAAAGAATTTCAGGAAATTCCATTTGGTACCTGCGGCTTCCAGTACGGATTTCGTATCGATTCCCATCTTGTGGAAGATCATGGACAATTCGTTCATAAAGGCAATGTTGATGTCTCTCTGCGAATTCTCAATGACCTTGGCGGCTTCCGCCACCTTAATGGACTGGGCGCGGTAGACCCCGGCAAGCGCAACCAGAGAATACACCTTTGCCACCTCATCCAGTGTCTCTTCATCCATCCCGGAAACGATCTTGGTGATGGTTTCCAGACGGTGCACCTTATCTCCGGGATTGATTCGCTCGGGCGAGTATCCAATTTTAAAATCCACTCCGCACTTCAGTCCCGACTCCTGCTCCAGAATCGGCTTGCAAATGTCTTCTGTCACACCAGGATACACCGTGGACTCATAGACCACAATGCTCCCCTTGGTTAAATATTTGCCCAGCGTATGGCTGGCTCCCTCTACCGGCGAAAGATCCGGGGTATGATCGGGATGGACCGGTGTCGGTACCGCCACGATATGGAATTTACATTTGGAAAGCTCCTCGGGGTTTGCCGTGAACTGCACCTTCGTATCTCGAATGGCTTCGTCTCCCACTTCCTTCGTCGGATCGATGCCTTTGCGGTACAGATCAATCTTGGCTTCGTTGGAATCAAAACCGACGACCTTGATTTTCTTCGCATAAGCGACTGCGATCGGCATGCCTACATACCCCAGTCCGACCAAGGATAACTGTTCTTCTCCATTTAAGAGCTTTTCATATAATCCCATACTTATCTCCTGTCTGCTTTCCTGTGAATGGCGCGGAAAATCTCGTCCATATACACATCAATTATACGATCTCTGTCAAATTCTCTCTCCACCTTTTTCCTTGCCGCAAGCCCCATCTGCCTGCGACTCTCTTCGTCCAGCCGGAAGAAGCGGAGGCAGGCCTCATACAACGCCTGTGCGCTTTCCTTCTCGAAGAGAAACCCGCTTTTTTCCCTCTTCCACGATTTCCCTGCAGCCCGAAATATTGCTTGCCAGTACCGGCCTTGCCGTTGCGGACGCCTCCATTAAGACGTTGCTCATGCCCTCGTGGTAAGAGGGCATCACCACCGCGTCCGCCTCCCTGTAATAAGGCCGGATGTCATTCTGGTAGGGAATGAGTTTCAGAATGCCCTCTTGTTTCGCCTCTTGCGCCTTTTTCCTCATACGCTCCTTCCGCATAACCGACCGCTGCAAAGGAAACCCCGTCTCCGAATTCCGCATGCATCCGCTTCGCCGTTTCAAGGAATTCTCCGCTTCCCTTTTCCTGCATCAGACGCCCGACATAGAGGAACCTCGTGACTTTGTCCCTGTGACCGGGATAGGGGGCGGGTGCGTGCCGTTTCAGATCCACGCCGGAACCTGCCACCAGCACCTGTCTTTTTCCCCGAATGCCAAGCTCCTCAAAAATATGCAGGTTCTCTTCGTTTTGGAAAAAAACAGACTCCGCTCCGGACAGTCCGCCCCGGTAGAGGAAGCAGACGAGGGACTTTAACAGCCCTTTTCTTTCAAAGGCGGAACCCAGTCCCGTCACGGTGGACAGATAGGGAATCCCCCTTCTCCTGCAGGCAAAGCCCCCGTATACGTTCGGCTTGATCGTGTAAGTGAGAACCGCATCCGGTTTCACTTCTTTCAGCAGCTTCCGGTAATTCGCATATAGTTTCAGATCTTGAAGCGGATTGATCCCCCTACGGTTCATTTCTACCGGTCTGACGATCACGCCCGCACCCTCCAGCTCCTCCACCTTTCTCTGATCGGGCACGGAGACATAGACGGTAAATCCTTCCTTCTTCAGCCGCAGCAGAAGTTCCCCGCGAAAATCCATCAGGCCGCTGGAAGAGTTGGCCAGAATCAGGATCCTCCCCTTCATCCGATGAGTTCCTCCTGTGGCAGGATCTTGACCTCATTGTATTTCATCATGGTAATGCCAGGCGAGTAATTCCCGATTTCACAGGCATTTTTCTTTTCCCTCCAGATTTCGGAGGAGGAGCCGCGGGAAATTGACGCCGCATTCGTACGCATGCGGGTAACCGCCGCCAAAGCGCGGGTTGACTTCGGAGAGATAAAACACACCTCTCTCCTCAAATAAATCCAGGTCGATCATTCCACGGTAGCCTGCTTCTTCCGCAAAAGAAGCCACCATGGAGAGGATCACTTTGTTGTTGACCGAAACGGACTTATCCGTTTCTCCCGCCCGCATCTTGATCTTTTTCAGAAAGACGGAAACGCATTTCCCCGAAATCAGATCCACATAGCAGTCGGCGCCGTACTCCTGCCCCGACATGAATTCCTGCGCCATGATCTCTTCATCGTATTGGAAAAAGTATCCTTGCCTCCTCGTCATTGTTCACCCGGTTGATCCGGATCGAAGCGCTGCCTCTTCGCGGCTTCATAAAGACGGGATAGGAAACTCCCCCTCCTTCCCTTGCCTTTCGGAAATCTTCCCAGTTCAGATAGCAGGTGGCGGTCGGAATCTTCCTCTCCCGCAGATAGTGATACATCTGCCATTTGTCCAGGCTCGTCTCACAGAGTTCATAAGAAGACACGACCGGCGTACAGCACTTTTCCAGAAAACGCTCCCTGTTTTTTTGGCTAAAAGAGAGCTCCGGGTCAATGAGCGAAAAAGCAGCCTGTAATCTCTTCTTTTTCACAGATTTCCAGGATCCGGTCGATGTAATCCGGCGCATCGATGCGGGGCACCAGGTAGGCTTTGTCCGCCCTCATAGAGCGCAGGTGCCAGATTTGAGCAGTCGGTCGCAATCACCCTCCCTCTTCCTTCCAGCTCCTTTTTAAAATAGCGCACTACCTTATTTCTCGTACCCGCACTGAGAATGAGAACATTCATGCAACTGTTCCTTTCTGTATTCGTCGAAATCAATCGTGGTCTGGGCGTCCCCCGACAGGACGCCTTCCCTGGTAAACACTTTCTTCACGGTTAAAAGCAGGATCTTACAGTCCAGCAAAAAAAGACAGATGATCCACATAGGAAACGTCCAGTCGAAACCTCTCCTCCCAGTTTAAGGCGTTTCTCCCGTTGATCTGTGCCAGCCCGGTGAGTCCCGGCAGTACCTCATGCCTGCGCATCTCCTCCTTCGTGTACCAGGGCAGATATTTGGGGAGGAGGGGTCTGGGACCGATCAGACTCATCTCTCCGCGCAGGATATTGAACATCTCCGGCAGTTCATCCAGACTGCTCGCACGCAAGAGCTTTCCGAAGGAGGTAAGCCTCTCTTCATCCGGCAACAGCTCTCCTTCCGCATTTCTTTTGTCGGACATGGACCGGAATTTATAGATCCGGAAGATTTTCCCCCGGTATCCCGGCCTCTCCTGGGAAAAAAGAACCGGCGCCCCCAGCTTGATCCGCACCAGAATCGCTGTCAACAGAAGAAGGGGAGAAAACAGGATCAGAACCGACAGCGAAAGCAGGATATCCAGAAATCGCTTGATGTATTTTTTGTACATAACCGCTCCTCTTTGCATCTTCTGGTGGTGGTTTGTTATTTGCAACCGTCCGCTTCCCCTGCAGGAGACTTTTTCATCTCACTCGTTTAGTCTCTGTTGATGAAGGAGCCTGCCAAACGCTCTCTGTCAAGCTGACCGGCAGGGCGCACGCCCTCTTCGTCAGGAACCGCACCGGAGAGATCCGTCCTTCCCTGTTTGGCGGGATGATAGGTCTTGACGATTTTTTGCACCAGATCCCGAATACCGGACGACTCCGCCTTGGATGCTTCGTTTAATTCCTCCAGCTCCCGGAAGAAAACCATCTCGTCAAATTCAATCGGCTTGCCGATGTGAATCAACCGGTTTGCGGTCTCCTGCAAACCTTCCTCGTCCATCAGCATTTCCTCATACAACTTTTCGCCGGGACGCAGCCCCGTGAACTCGATTTGAATATCCTCGCCGACCTTGTAACCGGAAAGCTTGATCAGGTTCTCTGCCAGATCCAGAATCTTCACCGGTTTCCCCATGTCCAGTACAAAGATCTCCCCTCCCTTGGCGTAAGCCCCCGCCTGCAACACCAGGGAGACCGCTTCCTGTATGGTCATGAAGTAGCGGATGATACGCGGGTCGGTCACCGTCACGGGACCTCCCTCGGCAATCTGCTTTTTGAATAGAGGAATGACGCTTCCATTGGAGCCCAGGACATTGCCGAAACGTACGGCTACAAACTCCGTGTCGTAGTGACGATTCAGCGTCTGAATGATCATCTCGCAGATCCTCTTGCTGGCTCCCATGACATTGGTCGGATTCACCGCCTTGTCCGTAGAGATCAGGACAAACCTTCTGGCGCCGCTGGTCGCCGCCGCCAGTCCCGTCTTCCAGGTGCCGAAGACATTGTTCTTGATCGCTTCGTTCGGCGACTCCTCCATCAGCGGCACATGCTTGTGCGCCGCCGCATGATAAACAATCTCGGGACGATACTTCTCAAAGATCCAGTTGATCCTGCGGGTGTTCCGCACCGATCCGATCAGCACCTCCAGATCCAGCTCCGGATGGGAGACTTTTAACTCCTGCTGGATATCATAGGCATTGTTTTCGTAGATATCCAGGACGATCAGCTGCTTCGGGTTATGGGAAGCAATCTGTCTGCACAGCTCGCTTCCGATCGAACCTCCGCCGCCGGTTACCAGAACCACCTTCCCGCTGACGTAACCGAGGATGGAATTGATGTCCACCTGAATCGGCTCTCTGCCTAACAGGTCTTCGATTTCCACCTCCCGCAGCTTGGAGACATTGACCTCTCCGTTTACCAACTGGTAAACCCCGGGCAACTGCTTCAATTTGCAATTTGTTTCCTTGCAGATTTCTAAAAGGCTGGAGATCTGCTCTCTGGAAGCGGACGGAATCGCGATAATAATCTCGTCAATGCCATATAAATCGACGCTCTCCGCAATTTTATCCCTGCCTCCGACCACACGGATGCCCTGAATGTACCTCCCCATTTATTGGGATCGTCGTCGATGATGCAGCGGATGCTCATCGTGGAATAATTGCTGTTGGTCAGTTCTTTTGATGATGGTGTTGCCCGCTTCTCCCGCACCGATGATCATCACCGCAATGGCATTGTCCTTATTCTCCTGCCGGTGCTTCATGCTCCTGAAATAGCGGTAGGAAAAGCGGCTGATGAAGATAAAGGTGATGAGCAAAAAGGTATAGAGAAAATAATAACTCTGCGGAACCGCAATGGTATGGATCTTAAAAAACTGTAAGCCCACCCCGTTGACGACACCGGAAAGGACACAGGCGACCACCAGATTTTGCAGCTCGTTTTCCCCCGCATAGGCCCAGAGACTGTGATAGAGGCGAAAGGCAAAAAAGAGCAGAACAGTAAGCAGTACGTTGACCGGCAGGAACTGCTCGACCGGCGCAAGGAAGTGAGGCGGCACCTCCCCAATATGAAATTCATACCGCATCAAAATCGCCAGGTAGGAGGCCGCAATCACACTGGCGATATCATAAATCACCAGCCCGATCCTTCTCTTGAATTTAATCCGGTTAAACGGCGTTTTCTTATTCTTATCCAACTTCACTGCTCCCTTTTCCACATCAGAGACGGAAGACCCAGCATCAGAGCCACCGTCATCGGGCTGCCAAACTGAAAGACCCACTCCGATACCCCCGCAAACGCAAAAGCAAGGAAGAGTGCAAGCGGCAGACCCGCAACACGCATTTTTTTCCTGAAATCGTTTTTTTCATACAGTGCGCTGCTCACGATCCCGAAGATCACCCACAAAAGGAAGATTCCCCCTGTCAGGATGCCGTGGTCATAGGCCACCTGCAGATACGTATTATGCGCATGCACTAGGATCTCTCCGTTTGGAGCCTCTGCCCCCATCCGGTCATGCCCCTTCCAGTTTAAGTGCGTGAGATAGGTTTTGTAGATGGAAAGACGACCGTTGGTATATTGATCCAGCCCCGTCTCCTCTTCTTTCTGTCCCGCTCTCTTCATCCTCGGTTTCGGCGTCTGACAAAAAGCGGTAGCCTTCCTTGTCTTGCCGGATGCACTTGCTTCCTTTTGCAGGAAAGAGGGCTCTACGTGCGCCCCTCCAAGTGCGAAGCGCAAGTCTTCGGTCTGGATGTTCGCCACATAAAGTGTGCGCTGTGCCTTTCCGAAAATCTGTGGATAGACCGGCTTTCCGGAGGAATCATAGTTCTCTCTGTCTTCCGGGAAATTATATCCGCCTCCGCTCATGCCCAGGATTTTTTCGCAAAAAACCTGATAGAATCGTTCCAGACACATATAAGAGCGGTTGTCCGTATTTGTCCTTCCTCTTAGCTGCGGGTCCACCTGCTCGATGGTAAAAATGTAGGGTCTTCCCACCAGTGCGGGCATAATCCGCTGCATCGCAAAGACAGCGGGAAACAGCACAAGGATGCTGGACGCCATGATCGATACCGACAGCAAAATCCGCTTTCTGCCGCTCAAAAAGTAAAAAGCACCAGCAGGACCATCGCCACCGAAAAAAATAGGCCGTCCTCGACATGGTGAAAATCCCGTAGGCACCCACACAGCCGAAGAAAACGAACTCTTTCCACAGAGATTTCCAGCGTCTCTTCCAGCGGGAGAGAGAGACAAAGGATCCGTCTCTTTTTCTTCTCAAATCGGTCTGTGGCTCTAAAAAAATTCCGTTCTCCTGATTTTTGTCGATCAGGAAACAGGCCGCCGCCGCTTCCATCATGGTCAAATACTGTGCAGTAATCGTCACCGTATGGAAGGTAAAGGAAAACCTGGCAAACACAAAGCCGGTGAACAGGCGAAACAGCATGCAATAAAGCACCGAGGCATAGAAATGCAACTGCAATCCTCCCGCCAGAACGGGAAGCGCTTCCTCTCTTCTTTCCGAATCCCGCAGTCTCCCGGCATAGACGCCGTAAGCGAAGACAAGGGCAAAGCCCCACCATCTGGTATTGCGAAACAGGATGAGAAGCGCCGACAGGAGGAGGCAGAGAATGCCGAAGAGGTTCAACCTCGAATCCGCCTTCGGCAGCTGGTGCCGGTAAACCAGAGTTTTGAAGAAACTGACGACAAGGATACCGATGAGCACGGCACAGACTGCCGTGAGCATGGTAGCGGTATTGTGCAGTTCATATTCTTTCTGCGAGGCTATCATCCAATTCTGTCTGCAGTACAGCAGAGCCCCGAGGCCAAGAAACGGGATGACAATCGCCTGAAAACGGTTACAGATTTCATCCGCCTTGCAGGTGAGGAGACTAAGCAGCAGGAGGCTGATCATCAGCTTTCTCTCCGCAATGCTGTGATTGATGTCATAAAGACCGTTGACATATTCGCAGGCAAACTGCAGGGAAAGAGCGATCAATATGGCGCCCGCCACCTGCTTAAGCGTAGGCTTTTTCTGCAGCGTCCCGAAGGTTTCATGTCCCACGGCGTAGAAGGAAAGAAGGGCGGTGATCAGAATCCCGATCCCGTAAAAGAGGAGATCCCCCATCTGTCGTCAAATGCTTTGCCTGGAAAAATTCAGGAGGAAAAGTGTGCAAAAGAAGACCGCAAGAAGCGGATACAACACCGTGCGAAGTACCTTTTTGACCGAATACAGAGCGTCCTTCTCAGGGAAGCGTTTGTAATAACGGCTGACTCCCGCTTGCAGAACAAGAAACAACAGCGCAAGGATCGCCATTCCAAGAAGAGTCGTTTTTCTTCGATAAAGGCACCGAGTATACAAAGGCGCCTGCCAGTTCCCGTCCCTCCTGCACTTCCCCGTTTTGCAGAAGTCCGTCTGTGGGCACGGAGGGATCGATCGGCAGCGTACGCACCTCGTATTCGGAAAAACAGTCTTTCAGCAGGAGAGTATAGACCTTGCCGACCTCGACCTTTTCTCCGATCGGGATGCTCACCCGCCCGCCTTGACTGCCGATGAGAAGGTAGCGGTCTAATAGCGTTTCACCGTTTTCATCTAACAGCGCCGCATACAAATACTTTCCGGCATTCACCTGCGGGATCTCCACTTCAATCTCGGAAAGTCCTTCATACTGTGCATGAAAGCGCTGTCTGAGGTCTCTGCTGCCGTTTACCCTCATGACGGAGGCCCGTCCGCTCTCCCCAGGAGAGAAGGCGATTTTCCCGGTCAGCAGGCGAAACGGGTAGAAGGCAAGGATCACCAGCAGAAAGAGGATCCCCAGTATGATTCGAATGGCTTCGCTTTTTATGAATCGTGTTTCTCATCTTGCAAAATTTCCCTGTCCGTGAAAGGGTGTAAACCAAAATACCTGTCTGCCGTCAGCTCCATCAGGTACATATCCGCACACGTCCCGTCCGTACTCTGTACCTGCCTGTTCGTCCCGCACACCGCAAATCCCGCATGGAGATAGGAACCGATGGCAGCCGCATTGTCACAATAAACACGAAGGAACACACGGCGCAACTTCTTCTGCTCAAAAGGCAAACCGGAGAGCCAAATCCGCTGTCTCCGAGCCGTATCCCTTCCCCAGCGCCTCTTCTTCCCCGATGAATATTCCATACTCCGCCGTACGGTTTGCCTGGTCGATATCGCGGAAATACACGCTACCGATCGGCTTCTTCGAAGCCTTTTTCGACCATGAGGAATTGCAACACCCTTCCGCTGCCGATTTCATCTTTGAACCAGGCTTCCTGCGATTGCAGGGTAAAAGGGCTTCCGGTAGATAAAATGGTCTCTCACCCGCTTCGTATTGCGCCACCGGATAATGAGGGGCGCATCCTCTTCCCGAAGCGGGAAAAAGAACCACCTTCTCTCCGACAAGCTCAGTCATCTGCTTCCTTGTGAATCCGGTCTGATCCCTTGCAAATCCTTCCGTCATGCTGCCTTCTCTTTTTTTCTCCAAAAAGATCTTTCTTGTGACAAAATTATAGACCATCACGACGCCGGTCGCTCCGCATTTGAAAAAGACATCCTTGGCAAAAATCATAGCTCATCAGATTTCGGATGAATCCCCAGTGCGCATAAATCAGATCCAGCCCGACATAGAGACAGATTTCATTGACCACCAGCCCGATGATGGAAAGAATGAGGAAGATCGAGAATTCTTCCTTCCTGCTGAGATTGTCTTTTCTGGCAAACACATATTTCATGCTCAGCAAATAGTTGACAATCACCGAATCGGTAAAGCCAAGTGCCTGTGATACATAAACGTAGGCGGGAAAAGAAGCGGCGATTCCCGTTGTTTCAAAGAAGTAATTGCCCAGCCGGTAGGTAAAATAATCCACAAAAAAACACAGCACCCCGACCAGACCGAATTTCGTAATCTGCCCTAACAGTCCCTTCTTCATTCCATCACGCTCCATTTCCTTTTTTTGCATTGCTTCCATTTTAACATACGATGCAAGAGCCGCCTGCCGTTCCCATAGGGAAGTACCACCGGCACACCCCCGGGACAGGAATCCTTCTCCCTGCTTCCTATCTCCGCGGCAGATAAACGTGAAAACCGCTGTCCCGGTACTCTTCCAGATAACCTTCTTCCCGAAGAAATTGCTGCAGCCTCTTTCTTTTTGCCTCTGTATGCACGCCTTCCTCCCCATCGTCATGGAGGATCGCTACCGGTTTTTCTTTCTTCCCGGCAAGCCGGTGAAGCGCCTCTTCAAACGCCTGCTCACGATAGCTGTCAAGGTCCGGCCAGGTGGTGTCGATGGCGGGTTCCATCTCACAGAGATAGGAAAGACCGGGAATTTTCCCGAAGAGCAGCACCTGCCTCTTGCCGAACAGCCCTTCTTTCTGCAAATAGGAGAAGAGAGCGTCCAGTTGTTCCGCTCGTTCCTTCGTCGTGCGCATGCCTGAGGCTCTTTTTGCATGAGAGACCTCTGCACACAGCGCCTCTCCTCCCTCTCCGTCCTGAAACGCATAGACCGTGTGGAAAAGGCTGCCCTGCAGGAGTAGAACCAGGATCAGTCCTGCTGCTGCAAGAAGGGGGGAAAGATGCCATTCCGGTCGTTGTCCGTCCATCACCCGCTTCCACTCCCTGGCGAACAGCCGAAGCAGGATGGGTGCCACCAGAAAGAGATTGTTGATGACAGGCATCGTGTAATTGTTGCTTCCTAGAGGGGTAATCCAGATCAGAACGAGGGCAGTGGCAGAGAGGATCCGATCTTCCCTCGTCCCCTTCAGGACGCCTCCCACATCCAGAAGCAGCAGTACCATCCCCATCAGGAGAAGCATCATCGCCGGCTGGAACAGGCAGTCGTAGTACCAATAATTTCTCGTGATCGTGCCGTTTGCCAAATAGAGACGCAGTACAAACAAGAAGGCAAGGGAAAAAAAGCAGGCCCTTGACCCTCCGATATTTTTCCCCGGAGATGAAAAAGCAGACTGCCGGCAAGGAGCAGAAACAGGAGAGGAACCATCTTTTTCAGGCTGTCACCGTAGGCGAGGAGAATGGAAGAGAGCATGCCCAAAAAGGTATAATCCGGCGCCCCCTGATTCATTTGCATCAGTCTCATGACCATCTGCCCATAGGTCCCGCAACCGTAAAGGAGTTCCATGCCAAGAAGCGGAAGCAGAAACCCCGCCGCATACCCCAGCATCGCTAACCCCTGTTTCACGCAGAATCACTCCCGCCTTCTTTCGGTAGAGGAAGCCCGCAAAAAGACGACCAGAATAAGCGCCGCCTCCAGGACATTGGGGAGACGCACCATGCCGTTCAGTCCCAGAAAAAAACCTGCAGGCAACAGAAAAAGTTCCCTTTTCTTCCCCACCGGATCAGGAAGAGAGCGCGCATCTTGCGGAAAAGAGATCACGTCCTTTGGAAGAGAGGCTTCTTCTCCTTCCTGTCCCGTAAGCGCCTTCAAAAGGAAGAGGGTTCCCAGTGTAAAAAAAGAAATAGGTCAGATAATTATACAGAATCACCCTCGGGCACCAGCAGAGACCAATCGCCATCCACTCTCCCGCAAAGAGGAGTCCCTTCGGCATCCGTTTGGCAAGATATGCATAGGAAGCAAGCACGGTCAGGATCACCGGCAGCGTGCACCAGGCATTCATCCCGCCATGGTCCCTCCGCCGGGCAGCTTTGTGAAAAAGGCTCCCAGCAGATTGGGAATCCAGGTGGCAAATTTCCACATGGGATCCAGCCGGTTCAAATACACATAATTGCCCAGGCTGTAGGTGGTGTCGGTGATATCCAGTCCCCTTCTGACGCCGACAAAGGACCATAAAACGAGAAGAAGCGGAGGCAGAAAACGCTCCGCAGTCCTTTTGCACTTCTCAAACCCGCTTTTTTGATCAGAGACCCGGTCTTTCAATCGTTCGCTCCCTCTTCCGACAGTCGGTCGCTCCACCTGTCAATCAGGCGAAATACGGCCGTATTTCCCAGGATCCTTGTCAGGAAGTCAAAGATTTCCTTTCTCACCCAGTCCACCGCAATCCCGCAGATAAAGACCAGGAAAATGGCAAGCACAAAGGTTCCCAAAAAAACGGCAGAACCTGCTCCGGTCTTTTTTCCCCAGAATTCCCTCCAGCCAGTAGATCCACCGGTCCTTGATCTCCAGATGCTGCTGCAGCAAATATACGCCGAACAGATAGGGGAGAGGCGGATACTCGCCCGGGCGACCAGCCCTTTCTCGTTCAGCTTTACCCCCTCATGAAGGAAAAAAGTCCCAAAGCGCCTAACAGCGTCAGGATGAAATTATAATGGGTAAGCGCCTCAAAATAGTAGTTGAAGCGATCGGCCCTCCAATTCCATTCATAAAAAAACAAGGAGGAGGCAGAAGCTGAGCAGACACGAAAAAAACATAGAGCAGAAGGCTCCTTTTTGCCTGAAAGAAACTTCACTTCATATTTGCGCAGATACCCCCGATCAGATAGAGGGTAAGAAACCACCTCACCCCATACCCCCTGTCGTCCGTCACGAAATTGACCGGCACGAAGCTTTTGACCAGGCAGGTGAAGAGAAGCAGGCCGAGGATGGTTGCCTGCAGCTGGATCTTTGTCAGTTTCTCGATTCCGCAATTCAGCACGGGAGACAGCACATACAACATCATATAGGCCGTTGCGAACCAGTAATGTTCCGACGAGATGGGGAACAGATATTGAACGCTCCGGAAGATGGAATCATCCGCCTTCACCGCATAAATCCCTACCATCTGCATCACCAGACTCACCATCAGCGTGTAGAAATACACTTCCAGCAATAGCTGCAGAATTCTGTTTAACCGAAAGCCCGACTTTGACAGGTAGAAACCGGAAATCAGCACCCAAACATTCACGCTGACGATCGAGAAGGCTTCTAAGAGCGACCCTGTGATCTTCACGGCGCTTAGCGGTTCCTTTAAGACAATCAGCGAATCCGACTGATAAAGGTAGTGCAGTGCAATGACCATGCCCATGGCAATCACACGCAGGAGCTCAAAATTAGCATCCCTCTTCTTTTTTTGATTCCACCCATCTGCTTCGTCTTACCCATTCCTTTCTACTATCCCTTCGTCCGTCACCTCTCCCGAACCGCCTTCTGTTCTCCAACCCGGTAAACCAGGTCGCATTTCTCAATGGTCGTTAAGCGGTGTGCAATAATGACCAGCGTTTTTTTACCATGCAGACGGTTGATCGATTCCATGATGGCAGCCTCTGTTTCCCCGTCCAGCGCGCTGGTCGCTTCATCAAGCACCATGACTTCCGGATCCTCATAGAGGGCGCGGGCAATCCCGATCCTCTGTCTCTGGCCTCCGGAAAGGCGAATGCCCCTCTCGCCGATCGAAGTATCCAGCCCATCGGGCAGGCTCCTGATATAGGTGTCCAGCTGCGCCTCCTTTAAGGCTGCCCAGACTCTCTCTTCCTCGATTTCGTCGTCCGGCACCCCGAAGGCGACATTCTTGCGGATGGTAGAGTCCAGCATGAAAATCGTCTGGGGAATATATCCGATGTTTTTCAGCCATTCCTTGTAATGTGCTCTGACTTCCACCCCGTCCGCCAGAATTCTGCCCTCCGCAGGTGCAAGCAGCCCCAGCATGACATCCACAATCGTCGTCTTGCCCGCACCGGAGGTGCCGACGATGCCGACCGACTTCCCGACCGGAATCTTCAGGTTCGCCTCTTTCAAAATATAGACATCCGTATTCGGATATTTGTAGGAAATGTTTTCCAGGGAAATCTCCCGGTGCAGCGGCAGCTTCTCTACCGTTTCCCTCCTGCGGTAGACATGCTCGTCGTAGGTCATGTCTTCGTCATGAATCTCCGCTTGCAGATGGTCGGAGACATTCATAAAGAAGGGCTCGAAATAGGCGATGGAAGTGGTATAGGTATTGATCCGGTTGGCGCTCGGCAGAAGCCTGGCGGCCGCTAACGCAAGCACAGACAGAGATGGTGCTACCTGTCTGATGCTGACGCCCGTCTGCATCAAAAAGAGCATATAGCCGATCATGCCGGCAATCGCCACCGTTTCAATCAGGAGTCTTGGCGTGGAGTTATAGAGGTTATATTTCTGTACCGCATTCACATAACCTGCGCCGCAGTCCGCATAGCCGTTGATAAAATAGTTTTTCCCTTCCTGCGATCTTAATCTCTTTGATCCCGGTTACCGACTCTTCGATCCACTTATACAGGCCACTGTAATAGTCCTGATTTTTCTCTTCCCGCCCTCTGCATCACGGGCTTGATCACATATTTGATGATCATCAGAACCACGATGAGAAGACCGGCAATGAAAATCGTCATCTGCGCGTCCTGGGACAGGAGAATCACCACCAGGCAGACAAAGACAATCACCTCCGACGTCAGCTGCAGGACACTCAGGATCAGGCCATACATATTATTGACATCGAGGTAATATTGCGCTGGATCACCGAGGTGTCCGCATTCAGATAATATTCATAAGGTCTCTTCATGAAGTTGATCATCATGCGCCTGCTGGTGGCAAACTGATTGGTATACACAAAGCGAAGCTGTACCACATTCATGAAATAGAGAAAGATATTTTTGATGACGAAGACGAGCACCAGCGCGACCATAATCAGCCCCGCCAACTGCTCCGTACTGCGCAGATGAAAAAAAGTATACAGAAAATGAAGATACGGTTTTTGATCCACCGCTTCCGGCTGCAGCACGATCTCCATCACCGGTGCGATCAGAGAGATGCCGACCGACTCCAGCACCCCTCCGATCAGCATCAAAATGACAATACCGACCATCTGCCGCTTCTGCCTCGCATCCAGAAGCACCATCATTTTTTGAAAAATTTTTCGCATTTCAGATTGCCTCGTTTGTTCTGTGGATCTCCGGCGCCTCGTACCTGTCCATAAAATCATCGCCGAGAAAGACTTTTTCCTTCCCGCAGGTGAGCGCATCCAGCATCGTATAGACCGAGACGATTCGATCAAATTGCAGCCCCGGGATCAAATTCAGCATCTCCATCGGAAAAATCCGCCCCGAAGAGCAGCGCATCCGGGAATACCTCCCGGTAGTCCACGAGATCTCTGGGATGCTGCTTGATCATGATCTGCGCCTTTTCCCCGTTGATCCTTCCATACCGATTGACCACATCCAGAAACAACCTCTTCCTAGTTTCCGGATCACAGAGCGGCTCCGTCAGAATTAACACGCGCGGTCCTGTCTCCTGTGGCATGAGCAGCTTCTTCAAGTCGGTATCGTTCGCTATAAAGATGCGCAGGAGAAGCTTTTTATCCTCCTGTGTCAGTGCATCCGTCAGATCCTTTCTCGGCACTTCCACATATTTGTGAAAAGAATATTTTAACAGGGAAAGGTCATTGACTTCCATATCAATGCAGTATCTGGCATAGCCGTTCTGGATAAAGATGAGTCCCACCTTCGCAAAAAGCTTTGAGGGCAAAATGCCCGCGGTTGTCATAGTGCGCCGTATCGTTTGCCGCAATACAGTTCAGCCCGTCCTCCAACGCATGGTAGCGGATTTTTGTTCGCATTCAGGAAATAGCCGATCGGATCCGAATCACAGAATACATAAATCTCCTGATAGCGCTTAAAGTCCACCGGCACATAGGGGGCTTCAAGCGCAGCCAGTTTCCTGCAGAAGCGAATGCGGTTCCACAGATTATGCAGGAGGCTCCCGGTGTCTCTCTTCAGCGGCGCCAGTTCCGGAAAAAGCCCGCCTCCTTTTCCTCGAAACGAACGACCTCCTGAAACAGCCCGCTTGCCCTTGCCCGGGAAAAACAGATCTCCAAAGCGGTTCGACATCGTAGAAAGGACGAGGGTGGCAGCTCCTGCCGTCTGCGCTTCTTGCTTCCTCCGGATATGCAATTCTTTCAGACATGCCACATATACATGATAAAAAGTATGGCACACATAGACTCTTCCGTCTTTCATTCGCTCCCTCTATGACCTTTGAAACATGATATCATAGGACTTCCTCTCTATGTTATAATTTTTTTCCATGAAAACAAGGCTCCCTTTCCGCAGAGTTCTGCTTTGCCTGCTCTACGGCCTTCTTTTTATCTCTGGCAATCACATACGGCCACCAGCTGGAGACGCTGAATCATCTGGATCTGAGCGATGAAAAAGAGTTTTCTGCTGTGTTTGCTCCTGACCGGACTTTTTCCCGTGCAGCCTGCTTCTCATGCGTTTTTCTGGACTTTGTGGCAGAGCGGTCGGCGCTTTCTCCCGCGCCAAAAAGCACCTTGTCCTCCATTGCCGCGCCAAAAAGCACCTTGTCCTCCATTGCCGCACCAAAAAAACTTTCATCCGTAGGGGCGCAAACCACTTCCCCTTCGTTCAAACCGTCTGACAGGATCCCCTCTCTTCCGGCGTCCTCTCCTTTCTTTGCCTGTTTCTGTCGCATTTCACCGTGCTTCTCGGCGTCTATCCGGGTTTCTTTGTCTATGATACATCGGAGATGCTGCAACAGGTGATCACCCGGTCTTTCCAGGATCACCACCCCCTGATTCACACCCTCTTTATGGGCGGCACGATCAAGGCGGTGGAAAAACTGAGCGGCAGTTGGAACACCGGTATCTTTGTCTATACCTTCCCTGCAGATGATCGTGATCGACCTGATCTTCACGGAAATCCTGCTATGGTTGAAGAAATGCGGGGTCAAGCGGTGCTTTCGTCTCTTCTCTCTCCTCTACCTCAGCCTCTTCCCCCCTGTCGTGATGTTTGTGCTCTGCGCCAGCAAGGACGGGCTTTTTCAACGCCTTTTTCCTGCTTTTTCTGACACAGATTGCAGACTTCCTCTTCTTCCCCTCTTCTTTTTGCCGCAAAAAGAAGACCCTCCTGTTTGTGGGAACGGCGACCCTCTTTCTTCTTTACCGCAAAAATGCGCTCTATGCTTATCTGCTCTTTGTGCTGATCTGCCTCTTCCTGCTCCTCCGAAACAGACGTTTTCTTAACACCCGTAAGGCGCCCGCCCCTTCTGTCCTTGCCCTTCTCCTCTGTCTTCCTCTCATGCTTAGTACCAGCACAAACAGCCTCCTCGTCAAGGCCCTGCATGCGCAAAGTGGCGAACATCAGGAGGTTTTGTCCGTGCCGATCATGCAGCTGGCGCGGGTGTATCAGGATTCCCCCTCTCATTTTTCGCCGGAAGAAAAAAAGACGCTGTACCGGTATCTTCCCGAGGAGAATTTAAAGCAGTACACGCCCCGCCTCTCCGACCGCGTCAAGCTGGGTTTCCAAAATGCCGCCTATGACAAAGACAAGACCCCCTTCCTCCTTCTCTGGCTGCACACGGTGCAAAAACATCCACTCACCTGCCTGAATGCCCTCCTCCTTACTTCCTATGGGAACTGGTATCCCTTTGCCGTCAATAATGTCTACAAAGGCAATACCACCTTCACCTTCACCTACCGGGACAGCTCCTATTTCGGCTATGAAACGGAGGCGCCCGGCAGCAGGCAAAAGCAAGATCCCGGTGATTGATCGCTTTTTACCGTCTGCTTTCCATTGAAAAGTCGATCCAGAACATTCCTGTGGTATCGCTTCTGTTTGCACCCGCCTTCTACTTCCAGTTTTGGTTTTTTGTCTTTCTCTATCTCTGTGCGCAAAAAAAGCGTACGCTTTTCCTGCGTACGCTGGTTCTGCTGCCGGTCTTTTTCTACTGGTTGACTCTGCTACTGGGTCCCACCTATCTGCCGCGCTACGGTGTGATCCTCTTCGACCTCATCCCGCTTCTGCCCATTTTTTTCTTAAATCCCGATATCTCCACAAAGCCCGATAATAAAGAAAAAACAGGAAGTGGGATTTGACCTGCAGTGCCATCAGCTTTTTTTCCTCCACCGGCGTCCGTTCCTGATAATATCGATTCTTCTGAAAGGCAGGAAAGGCTTTTTTCATTTCCAAGCAGAGCTTCCTTGCAAAACGGTAGGCGCCCTTTACATGGAAGTGTGCCGGCATGACCGAAAAGAGGGTGTTGATATAGAAGAGCGTCGTAAACTGATACTCAATCTCTTCCCTGTATTCCTCGAAGTACCCCTCTTTCTTTGCCTCTGCGAGGAGAAGCCTGGCGGCTGCCATCCGGTCTTCCATCCGCTTTAAAGAAATCGTATGCACCGTCGAAGCGTCATGCTGATAATAGTAATAAAGAGGCTCGGGGAGGTAGGCAAAACGCCTTGCCCGAAGCATCCAGGTATTGGATACCGCATTGTCCTCATAAAAAAATATCCTCCGGAAAAACGGAACTGCCGCTCTCTCCTTCCGGAAAAAGAATCTTCCTGCGATAGATCTTGACGACCAGACTTCCGGCATCCAGAATCAGGCTGGCATATTTGTCATGATCTAACAGCCCGCACTGATCCGGGCGGTTATTCGGCACTCTTTTCCCCGTTTCAAAGGTGTGCCGGTCCACCAGACAGTAGTCACAGCCTACGATATCGGCGCCTGTTTCCTCGCCCTTTTTGAGCAATTTCTCGTAGAAATCCGGACTCACCCAGTCGTCCGCATCCAGAAAGCCGATCCACTCCCCGACCGCCTGCGATAATCCCTTATTCTTTGCCCCGCCCTGGTGGTGATTTTTCCTTCAGGCGAAAGGCTCTCACGCGTCCCGGGTATTTTTTTCATACGCCTGCAAGATGAGAAAAGAGCGGTCGTTCGAATGGTCATCCACTGCGATGATCTCATAGGAATCTTCCGGTATCGTTTGATGAAGGAGGGAATTGATGCAAAAGGAGAGCTTCTTGCCCTCCTCCATATTGTAAACCGGAACGATAATGCTAAGCTTCTTGTCCACCTGCTCTCCTCCGCTTCCGTCTGTACGTTTATGCCCTTCCCGTCTGTACATTCAAGTCCGCATGATTCTGCCTGGCATGATTCTGCCTGGGTTCAGGATCATATCCCTGCTGAGCGGTGTTCCAAAGGGGATATCACAGGCAGCCCTCTTGCCGAGCACCCTGGGCAATTCCTTCGGGGGAAGCCCTCCGCTTGGCCGGATGCTGCGGACATTTTCTCCGGTGAAGATTTCATCCTTCTTCATCGGTTTCACGACGAAGAGCGACCGTCTGGATTTGTATTCTTCCTGTTCTCCTTCCGTGGGACCATAGCTGACACTCCCCAACATCAGCGCCGCCTCATTGACGGATTTGACCATCTCTTTAAATTCCTCGGGCTCCATGGAAAAAGCGGAATCGGCATCTTCGATGTCTCTGCTCAAACAGAAATGTTTTTCGATCACCCTGGCACCCTGCGCCACCGCCGTCACATCCGCCAGATATCCCATGCTGTGATCGGAAAGACCGATCACCACATGGAACCGTTTTTCCATATCGCGGATCGTCGAAAGATTCATATAGACGGGGTCCGCCGGATACTCGCTGCAGCACTTTAAGAGCACAATGTCATGGTTGCCCTTCCTTCTGCAGGCTTCCACAGCGTCCGCAATCTCTTCTTCGCTGGCCATCCCGCAGGAGAGAATCATGGGTTTGCCCTTGGAAGCGGTATATTCGATGAGCGGCAGATCCACAAGCTCAAAACTGGCGATCTTATAGGCCTCACAGTCCATTTCTTCCAGAAAATCGACTGCGGTTCTGTCAAAGGGCGTCGAAAGAAAATCCAACCCCACCTTCTCGCACTCCGCCTTGATCCCCGGCTGCCACTCCCACGGCGTATAGGCTTCCTTGTAAAGCTCATAGAGGCTCTTCCCGTCCCAGAGCCCGCCGTGCACCATGAAGCAGTCGCTTTTGCAGTCGATGGTTAACGTATCGGCGGTATAAGTCTGGATTTTCAGACAGCTCGCCCCCGCCTCTTTTGCGGCATGCACGATTTTCAGTGCATTCTCCAGCTTCCCCGCATGATTGGCGCTCATCTCCGCAATGGTATAGATCCTGCCCTGGTTGATGGTATCAAACAGACTCAACATGCGTACTCCCCTCTTCTTTCATCAGGCGGTATTTCATCTCCGCAATGTTCCAATCGGAAAGGTGATCGATGTCCTGCACCTCCGTTTCCGGCAGGACAAAAAGGAAGAGACCTTGGCGTGATCAGGTCATGGTACTTTTGCAGTGCCTTCTCCCTGCAAACATAGAACTGGCCACAGTCATGATAGATCGTCATCAGATCCTGACTCCGGACCAGCGCATTCTCCGGATACTGGTAGCAAAGATAGCCCTTGTCTCCCGTAATGAGCGCTCTCTGAGGCGGGAAAGAAAAGGCCACGACCGGCACCACCGAGTCCGCCTCCGGATGCTCCGCAAGCATTGCAAAAGCCTCCTTGATTTTGGCTGCCGTGAGAAACGGTGCCGTCGGATAGATGCAGCAAACCATGTCGAAGGTCCTACCCGCTTCTTTGTATTCGTCCAACACTTCTAAGAGCACGTCCTCCGTCGTGGCATAGTCGTCTGCGGTGCGAGCGCTCCTCATAAAAGGCACTTTTGCACCCGTCTGCCTTGCAATTTCCGCAATCTCCTCGCTGTCCGTCGAGACCATCACCTCATCAAAGAGGCCGCTTGTAAGCGCTGCCGTGATGCCGTAAGTTAAAATCGGCTTCCCGCAGAAGGATCGCATATTTTTCTTCGGTATTCTCTTGCTTCCGCCCCTGGCGGTCATAATCGCTATGGCTGACATGATATCTCCTTGCTCTTTTTTCCGTGTATGAATTTGATCACTGCAGGTGATTTTTGTCCTTTCCTCGAAGCGCCATGGACCATGCGTGAACGGCTCTTGCTGTCCTCGGACAAAGGGACAAAATTCCCAGATAAAGGCGTTGTTTCGTACTCAAATAGGGATTGGTCAAAATCTGCCCCAGGTGGCTTCTAAGATAAGCCGCCGTCCGGCGGTAAAAAAGATTTTCCCCCGTCATAAGCGGAACCGGAATATGCATCAAATAATCCAGATGCTGGACAAGGGCAAACCGTTTTTGCCTTCTGTTCCAGTTCCCTGTCTTTTCCTTCTAACCTTTTTGCACCCAGAGCGCATTCCGTACAATGTCTTCAAAAACGGACGGAAACTGAAGCGGATCTCTGCCATCCGTCCTGGAATTGCTTCCGCTTCTGTAACAAACATGATAACACCGCTTCGGGATCCTCACAAGAAAGGGCAGCTCATCCAACATGCGCACCATGAGAGAAAAATCTTCGTTCAGCTCTCCTTCCGGAAAAAGATGCCCGTCATCAAACAAACTTCTTCTTGTTAACTTCGTGCAAAAGGAAGCATCCCCTCATGCAGGAGGAGGGAAGAGAGAAATTCTTTGCTGCTGACGATTTCTTCCTTCTCCGGCACCTGCGTCACGGGAGGCAGTGCGCTTCCGTCCTGCGCCCTTTCATCTCTCCCCGCCTGTGCCATCCGGGCACCGCTGCGCCTGATCGCACCCATCAGCTCTTCATACATATCCTCTTCCAGGTAGTCATCCGCATCGACAAAGCCGATAAAATCTCCGGTAGCCGCCTTAATTCCGGTATTCCTGGCTGCGGAGGTGCCTGCATTTTCCCTGCCGAATGACATGAAGATTCGGATCGGTTTCTGCCAGCTTCCTCAGAATCTGCGGCGTAGCGTCCGTAGAGCCGTCGTCCACCGCAATGACTTCCAGCGCCTCCTTCGGATACGTCTGGTGTAAGATGCTGCGTACGCAACGCTCTACCAGATCCTCCGTGTTATAGACCGGAACGATCACGGTAATTTTAGGAAATTCGATTTCTTGTTTCGACATGCGCTCTTCCGTCTTTTTCTCACCACTGCAGATGGTTGACTTCCCTGCAAGGTCCGCAGGAACGCAGGCGGTCTCAGAAGAGGTGCAGGCGTCATCGGACCCCCGTCATGGAAAAATCCTCCACTTCTCTTCCGTCTCCCATCCACTCTTTTTGCAAAAGAGGACGAAACGCTTCGCCGCTTCTTCCGCATTCCATTTCGTTGCGATCTCCGTCCTTGCCGCAAGCGACAATTTTTCCCTCAGAGACCTGTCGTTTGCCGCCTCCAGAACCCGTTCACAAAACGCCCTCTTCTTCCCTTTTCCAAATACCAGGCCGTTTTCATGATCCCGGATTAAATAGGGCACCGCCCCCGCTTCGGAGGATGCAATCACGGTGCAACCGTTTCCCATTGCCTCGTTGACAACCGCCCCCCAGCCTTCCAGATAATTGCTGGGAAAAAGAAACAGATCCGCCCTGCCCATTTCTCTTCTGACCTCTTCCGGTTTCAGTGTCCCCGTAAAACGGACCGCCGGGGCGAGTTCCCTTCTTTTGCTCTCTGCTTCCAGAAAGGATCGCAGAGGGCCGTCTCCTGTCATGGTGAGCGTATACGGGATCCCCCTCTCCTTTAAGAGAGAGGCGGCAGAGAGCGCAAACTCCGGATGCTTGAGCGGTACAAAGCGCCCTGCAAACAGGAGGGAAACGGGAGAAGGACGGTCCCCGGTAGCGTCCTCTCTTTGCGCGCAGCCTTCTTTCCGATCCGCAGTGCCCTCCTGTCCGTGAACCGTCTCTGTCTCTAAAGGCAACACCTCCGGAAAATATCCCCAGCGCAACATCTTATGCGGATAACAGTGAATCAGATGGAAATCCGAGGCGACATAGGCGCCTGCGCAAAGCAGATAGACTGGCATCTTCCGGTAGCGGAAATGCTCCCTGCCTTTGGCAAAGCAGTCCCCTGGGAGAAATCGCCTTCCACTGTCCCTCCCGGTAGAGTCGTTCGCTGGCGACAAAGCTAAGCTTCCCCGAAGAGAGCCGCTCATCGATTAACGTCCTTGGCAGCTGATTCCAGCCGAAAATGACGACATCACTCTCCTGCAGGAGCTGCCTTCCTCTTTCCGGTTCCTTTCTATAATCAACGAGCCAGGGAAAGGTACTCTCATCCACCTGCCATCCTGCCTGAACCCGCTCCTTTGTCATCTCCTGCGTCTGCAGGAAGGTAAAATCGCCGCTGTGTTTTTGCAGGGCATTGGAGAGAGCAATCTGGTGATGATTGATGAAATTGGAAACATGCACGATCTTCATCGGCCGGGTACCATCGAGCGGTAGATCTCTAAGAGGCGGGCAAAATTGACATCCGGATGGTGCATTCGCCTGGCCCTCACAGAGGCATTCTTGCGCATTTCATCCGTTTTTTCCGGGTTGTCCCAGATTTCCAGAATCGTTGTGGCAAGTTCCGTGACATCCCCTCTGGGAAACAATCTTCCCTCCTTCCCGTCCTGCAGCATGGAGGGAATCCCCCCTGTATTGGACGCCGCACAGGGAACCCCTAACAGCATTGCCTCCGCCAGGGCGTTCGGGGAGTTTTCCAGGGAAGAAGGACAGACAAAAACGCTGGCCTTCAAGTATTGTTCCCTCATTTCCTTTGCGGTCAGGGATCCCAGCATGGTCACATGTTTTTTTGAGATGACGAAAGAAAATCAGCCTCCGCAGATAGGCTCCATAAGCACTGATCCGCAAAAACCAGGGATATTTGCTGGTGGAAGCGGCATCGATGACACTGTTGCCTGCCACGAACAAATGGGTCTCCGGGTGCTCCTGAATCAGCTTGGGAAGTGCCTTTAGAACATAATGCAGTCCCTTGGCGGGCGTGTCCCCCTGCGGGACAAAGATCCGGTACGGCTGTGCGTTTGCTCTTTCCCAGGCTCCATCATAAAAGCAGGAGCGCATGGTCTCGTTCATGTGATGATAGGAGAGGGAGAGATTGATTTGAAATGCCGCCTTGCAGTCAAACTCGGTGCGCCCGGTCACATGCCCGCTCAGACGCAGGGCTTCCTTTTCAAACTCCCCTCTCTTCCGAAATTTCTCGATCTGACGCTTGATGGAATCCCTTCGAATGAGATCCCGAAGGGTCGGCCAGTTACAGACTCTGGCTGACAGATCTGCGCTATAATAATCCGCATAGATATAACAAAGTCCCTGCAGGCCGATCAGCGTCTGCTCCGGTTTGGCATAGGCTCTTGCCATCGCTAATGTATGTGGGAATTCCGTTCCGAAAAATATGCACCATATCCGGCAGGAAATCCTGCAAAATGTCACGGAACCTCTCTTCCAGCGATGCATCGTAGGTCTCCGGCTCCTGTAAGTTTTCCTGAAACGAATAGAAGGTCACTCCATCTTCCTGCACCCGTAAATTCCCTAAGGGCGAGGGGAAACAAACCGCAAGCGTAATATCCTTTGCGGTCGGCTGCCCGGCTCTTTCCTCCGGGAGATAAGCGTCCTCCCCGTGCGCGCCCTGTCTGTCTTTCTGCATCCGGTCATAGACTCCCGTCAGCCACCCTTCCCGGTTGGAATACGGAAGCCCGTGCTTTTTGCGCAAAGGCGGGGAGCATGATGTTCATGAGCCACAGCACCTTCATCCTGTTTACCGATTCAGACCGGTGATGGTCCATTCCCCGTCAATCTCACCCAGCTCCAGATTGGGTTTTGCTTCTTTTTCCCGGCAAAAAAATCCGTCCTTCGTTAAGGGAGCGTCGAAAAAGATTCATAGTGACCACCGATTGAACGAAATCTTCGGTGAAGTCCTTTTTAGAGAGTTTGATAGCGGAGAGAGAGGAGAGCGTATTATAATCCTGGTCTTCCAGCGCCAGAATGATTTCCCCCGCCTTCTCCAGCGCCTGTGCATTTTTGCAGGCAGGGGTTGCATCCTTCATCACGACCTTCCGCGCTTTGGAGGTATCCGTCCCCTCCACCTTTCCCTGATAAGAAAGCTCCACCCCATTTCCCAGTTCCATGCCGCTCTTCAGCGCTGTGGTATCAAATTCACCTTCGGCGCTTTCATCCTCGCTCTGATGAAAAGAGAGGGTTTTACCGTCCTGCGTCTGAATGGTCACCGTATTCATGGAAGCGTCAATGATCACCCCCGTATCGTCGTCGTGCCGGTATCCTGTTCGCCTGTCGATGCCTGCGCATTCATCAGTGAATCCGGCTCTGTCGACTCTGCGCCCGCTGCGTTTGCGCCCGAAGCAAAAGCGGCAGAAGAGGCATTGTTCTCTGCCTTTTTTCCGCTCTGTCCACAGGCCCCCAGCGTCCATGCAAACAGTAGAAGGGCTGCTGCCATCCCCGCCTTCCCCATTCGCTTCATCCCTGTTTTTCATCGTTTCTCCTCCTTTTTTTCCACGGAGCCTGTACACGCCCCGTTTTACTGCCTGATAAGCTCCCGCCGTCTTCGGATTTGCTGCCATCTTTGCCCGGAGCGGCTGAAGGGTCAGTGTCCCTAACAGATCATAGAAATGAATTTTCTTCTCCGGAAGATAGAGAGAGATAATGCTCTTGCGCTCTTCCTCCGACTTTTTGCGGTTTCTCTCCTGTTCCGAAAAACCCCCTCCCTCATAATTTGCGATCGTCATCGGAATATAATGCGTCTTCGCTGCCTTTTTGTAGAAAAAGTCGCAGGAAATGTTCGTAATCGGAGCGTACCTGCCACCTCGTATCGAAGTTCTCTCCCCGCATCAGCCTCAGGTCATAGAAGCAGGCCTGGTGACAGGGCACATTCCTGTAACAGGCAAAATCATCCATCTTCGGATTGCTGGCCACCCGCTGTCCCGTCTTCTCTTCGAACACATCTCCATAAAAAAATAGCTTCCTGCCGTTTCTTCTCCCCGAAACGCTTCATGTAGGCATTTTAAGGACTGGAGCACATTCTCCCCTGCAAAGGTATCCCCGCAGTTTAAAAATAGCAATAGGAAAAGGCTTCCTCGAGTGCCTTCTCCTCCTCTTTCCACACCTCCGCTAACGCCTGATTCATCGCATCATAGATGCCTGCGTCCCTCGTTCGAACGAGCCGCATCTTCTTATCCCAGGAGACATCCTTCTCGAAATGAAAGCGCTCCTTCATCTCTTCGATCGAAGAATCGTTCGATCCTCCGTCCTTGATGATGACACGGTAGTTGGAATAGGTCTGCATCCGGATGCTGTTTAACGTTTCAATCAGCTTCCTTCCTGCATTAAAAGTCACTACGATGATGTAAAAAAATTCTGCATCTGCCTGCTCCCGTCTCGCTTCTCTGTCTGTGGTCCTCTGTCCGGCGTTTTTTTATCACCTGATTCTGATCGCATTTTTCTCCATCTTACCACAAAAAGCCTCTTTTTTTACCGACTTTCGCTCCCGTAACCGACATCGGACACCAGGGGCAGCGGGTCGTGAAACAGAAAGGTCTGATAGGGGCAGAAGCCGGATCCCGTCGTCCTTTGCATGCGCCATGAAGTGGACAAAGGTCATCAGGCAGAAAAAGCCAAACAAAAAGCCTGTATCCTTCTCCCCTTTCGCTGCGGGAATCTCCCCTTTTTACAGACTTCATTTTTTTCTCCGCCCTGGCAGCCTGCTTTTCCCGAAGCCCCCTTCAGAAGGGAGGGTAGCAGCAGAAGCTGTGTCACCACCAGATAATAGGCGATCCTGGACAGAATCGGTACAAAAAGAGCAGAAGAGATAGAGGAGAAGCGCCAGCACATTGCATTTCAGATAAAAAAACCTCTTCCTCCGAATCGCTCTTTTTCCCCTGACATAAAAAAATACAACAGCAGAAGAAGCACGAGCCTTGCCACGTTCGGTAAAGAGGTTCCCCCGCTTAAATATTCCGTATTCTCATAGGGTCGGGTAGAGCCGTAACAGCAGTGCCAGATACGGCTTCTGTAAAAAGAGACAGGACAGAAAAAAAACACTTCCTGCCAGGAGCAGGCTTTTTCCATTTGATCTTCGCCAAAGGATAAAACACAAATACCACCAGCACCGATTTATGAAAGAGCGCCCCCATCAGCACCAGCAGCACAAAGCGCGGATAGTCTCCCTCTAAAAAATAAGACAGGGAATAGAGGGCAATGGATAGCACGAAATAATAGCGTACCGTTCCCATCGTTTGAAAAATAGAAGCCAAGCAACAGGAACAGCACCAGACTTTCCGGAAGGGAGACAGAAAGTTTTCGGAAGGCAAGGAAGAAAAAGAGCAGCGTCAAAAAGGCATAGATCGCAAAGACCGCAAGATCATTTTCAAATCCGAAGAAAGTATAAACCCCTCTCGCTAACAGATTGAAACCTACCTCCGTCGCAATATGCGGTACACGACTGTAGGCCAGGTGCATGAACTCCCGATAAGATTCGTAGTCATTTCCCACATTCCTGCGAAGGGAAGACAGTGCAAAAAGCAGGAGAAAGGACAGGCTGATGCAGCCCCGGTACAGATACGCCGCCCTGCTGTGTGTCTCCGCATCCGATGTCCGCAGACGGATCTCCTCCCCCGGTGTCCGCTTCTTTTCATCCGCACCGGCTCTCTGTAATTCCTGCATCAAGGCCGCAAGGAACAGAATCAGGACCGTCAGTCCCAAATAAACGATCATGACACCTTTCCTCTCGTTTCTTCCTCTATCTCGATCTGCTTCCCTCTCCGGATGCCTTCCCGCATCTGGTGCAGACAGTGGAAAAAGGAGAGGTCTGCCGGAAATTTCTTCCGGTTTTTGAGAAGAAACCGGATGGAGAGCGGAAATGCTCCCGCCCCATACAGAAAATGATAGAGCACCCCCCTGTCATGAAAAAAACGATCCGTGTATCCGTGGAACCAGGTCGACTCTCTGGCTCTTTCTTCGCCGATCTCCTTTGGCACGATAAATCCGCAGCCCCGCCTTCAGGCAGTCCCGTAAAAAGGCTGTCTTCTCCATTGGAAAAAAAGGCGCTCCCCCACCGAAGAGGGTGGAGAATTTCACGCCGGTTGCCTTTAATGATTTGGTTCTGGCCGCAATCGCATAGGCGGGATAACGGCCATAATTGTACCAATGTACCCGCCCTTTCTTACTGATATGGTACGTCTGCCTGCCTGCCGACTGCTGGACATTGAAAAGAATCAGATCGGCCTTCTCATTTTTGTCAAAGGCATCGATCACGACCTGCGCATAGCCCTCCCGGTATACAATGTCTTCATCGGCAAAGAGGCAGAGTTCGCTCCCTGCCTTCTCCAGCGCCAGATTTCTGGACAGCCCGACGCCCCTTTCCTTCCGGTTCAGGCAGAGGATCTGTGAAGCGTTGTGCTCATAAGTAGACATTGCCTGCTCAAAGCACTGGTTCACAATGACCGCACCGCACTCCAAATGCATGCGGTCCGCTAACGTCAATGTATTCTCTTCCACCGCAGACACCAACATCTGCAGTCTCTCTTTTCCCCTCATTGCCCCCTCGTTCCGTAATATCGATTCAGGAATTTCAGATCCGCGTCGAATAAAAGAAGCCCCTTGACCGGGATCTCCTCCTCCATCAGCTTTGCAAGCCTGTGCTCGATCAGAGCGCCGTGTGTCTGCCCCGTCCGCACGCAGAACAAAAAGATTCCCTTCCCTTTTTCCGCAGATAAAACTTCCTCCGCAAAGAGCAGACAGACGGGTTCTTCTGAAGCAAGGAGTTGCTTTCCCTTCTCTCTTCTTTCCGCTTCCAGCATGGTGGGAGCCTGTCCTCCCTCCCTGCCATTTTTCAACAGAACCTCTTTGGTCAGAACCTCTCTGTCCTCTGTTTTCAACCGGTTCCAATCGATTTCTTCTTTTCCGAAAACCGCCAAAACCGGCAGGCGGTAGCGCTCCCTTGCCTGCTCCGGTGTATAGACCCGATCATCTACCGCATTCCGGAAATACAGAAGGAAAAACATGAAAAGTGCGCCGAAGACGGCTCCCGAGACAGCGGCACTCCCCGTTCGGTCGGTCAAAAGTACCGGCTGTACAGAGCCCTCCCGCAAAACCTCAATGCGCGTAAATTCCTTCCTTGCCTTTCCAAATTTCACCAACGCTTTTTAGCTGCGCATGCGGATCTTCTCCGCCCTTTTTCGGACTCGCATCCTCTACCGTCACATCCATCAACCTGAGGTCGGACGGTAGGGATACTTTCGTCTCCTTCTGCACCGTGTCTCTTCCAATGTGCTCTCCCTGAAGCGCCTGCATCGCCGCATCAACAATCTCATCGGATTTCATCAGCTGGTGCTGCCAGGTATAAGAGTTGAAATAATCCTCTGCTTCCTCTTTCTGATTTGGCGTAAAATGCAGATAAACCGTTCCGCTTGCCAGGGTACGTCTGCTGCCTGCCTGCAAATACACAGAAATAATAAACGGCCGTCAGGAGAAGCGCTCCCACTACGGATGCGAGTGGAATCAGCCAGATTCTCCGCAGCAGACGCAGATAGAAAAAAAGCGCAGCGCCAGCCTTTCATTCAGATGTCTCTCCGTCTCTTTCTCCCTCATCACTTTCCTTCTAATTCGACTCCTCGCCCTATCTTCCGGATTCTTTCTCCTTCTTTTCTTCCTTCTCCTCTTCCTTTAATGCGGTCGTCTGGCTCCCGTCTACCCCTCCGTGGCATCCGGTGTAAAAGAGGATTTTTGAGCGTTAACAGCATCAGTTTCAAGTCCAGCCACACCGAATAATTTTCGATATAAGTCAGGTCCAGTTTGAGCTTGTCATAAGGCGTCGTGTGTATTTGCCATATACCTGTGCATAGCCGGCAAGTCCTGCCTTCACCTTCATACGAAAGACGAATTCCGGCATGCTCTCTACATACTGTGCAATGATTTCCGGTCGTTCGGGTCTGGGACCTATGAAGGACATCTCACCCTTCAGAATATTGAAAAGCTGCGGCAATTCATCAATCCGGCAGGCTCTGATTACATGCCCGAACGGAGTAATTCTGTCATCATTCTTCCTGGCAAGTCTGGCCACGCCGTCTTTCTCCGCATCCACCCTCATACTGCGAAATTTCAAGATTCTGAATTGCTTTCCGTTCAAGGTGCATCTGGTTTGACGGTATAAAACGGGACCTCCGTCGTACCATTTAATGATCAGTGCCGTGAGCAGCATGAGAGGAGAGGTCAGCACGACCAGGACAAGGGAACAGAACAAGTCGATCAACCTCTTGATGACCATCTGCTCCGTCTTCATGGCATAATCCCGGACCAAAAAGAGGGGGGTATCAAAGAGATGCATCTGATCCGCCCCATGCAGCAGAACATCCGGGATTTTGGGCGAAAGATAGATGCGGATCGCGTGCGAGTAACAGAATTTTAAAAGCCTGTTTCTTAGCGGCGTCTGAATATCCCAGAGCACCACGCCTCCGTACCCTTTTGTGCACTCCGCTTCCACTGCCTCCAGCCCCTCTGCAATATTCATGCATTTTTCAATCACATAGCGGTCTTTTCTGGAGTTGAATTTATTCAGGATATTGTCTGCCGGATAGGCATCACTGATCAGCAGAAGGCGCCTGGGCGGAAAAACCTTCTCATAAATCCGGTTTGCTACCGCGACCCAGAGGAAGGTCAACACCAGCTGCAACGCCGTCACAAGCAGCATCGGGGGAGGGAACCAGCCAGTTGTGCATCAGCGAGAGCTGGAAGTAAGTGATGCTATTGACCAGAAGCAGCGCAAAGATCTGTGAAAAAAAGACTTCCAGCGCTTTCAGATAACCGATTTTGAGTCCACCATAGGTTCTGGTAAAAAGGTCAGCAGGATTAAATAGACGATCAGCACCAGGAGATGTCCGCGGTATTGCAACTTCAATCCCACTCCGAGAGGATAGCCCTCCACGGTATAAGTCGGTTCGCTTAAAAACGGATAATAGGTATGAAACCATACATAAGCATAAACGCTCAGCTGCAAAAGGAGACAGATGAGATCCAGATGCAGGACCACGATTCTTTTTAACGGATTCTGATTTTTCCTAACAAAGTCTGCATTCACTCCGATTTTTCTAACACAAAGATCGTCTTTTAAATTCTGCGCAGCGTCGCCCGAATCGCCCAGCCGCACAAAGCGCAACAGGCCGCCGGGACGGACAGCCCCGCCACCTCCTTAGACCGGTACAGCTTCCAAATCCGCAAGATGGCTTTCCCCTTATTGGAGGACAGGGAGGAGGCGTGTCTCTCCGGCCTTGCATAGAGGGCCAGGATCTCGTCCAGGCCGTAGGCGGAAATGCCGGACTTCAAAATCCTCCACCAGGTCGCCGTGTCTTCGCTCTCCATTTGTGGCATCTGCAGGAGGGATTTCGGTATTTTCGTCCTGTCCAGCATCACCGTTGAAGTAAAGATGATGGTGCGGGAGAGAGCGTGCTTGAAATCCAACTCCGCCACCGCATGGGTTCTGGAAAGTCCTTCCAGTGCTTCTTCCCGGATGGGAAGACCGATCTCCTCGATCTTGTTCTCTCTTGCAAAGACATAACCGGTATAGACAAAGGCAGCTTCTTTTTTTCCTGTAAAAAGGAGAGGGTCTTCTCCAGCTTTTGCGGCAACCAGATGTCATCCGCATCCAAAAAAGCAAGGTATCTGCCTCTTGCTTCTTCCATTCCCCTGTTTCTTGCACCCGCCACGCCCCCGTTCTTGCCGAGCGCAATCAGACGAAACTTCTCCGGATGGGCCGATGTCTGAATCCACTTCCTTGCCGCCTGCAAACTGTCATCCGTTGAAGCGTCGTCCATGATCAGCGCCTCCCAGTCCGTATGGGTTTGCGCCGAAATAGAGGCCAGCGTTCTGGCAACGACACTGCTCTTATTGTAAAAGCGGGACAATAATACTGATCACAATTCTTCTTTTTCCACAAAAATCGGACGCTTCTTGACCTCCATGTAAGTCTTGAGAGGTACTGCCCAATGATGCCCAGACACAGAAGCTGCACGCCGCTCACCAGCAGAAGGATGCAGACAAGGGACGGCCAGCCCGAGGTGGGGTCTCCGTAAAGAGAGGCCCGGACGATGACAAAAATAATAAATACTGCCGCCAGGAGGCAAAAAAGCACGCCAAGGAAGGCGGCAATCGATAGCGGTGTCGTGGAAAAGGCAACAATGCCGTCAATGGCATAGAGAAACAACTTCCAGAACGACCACTTGGTTTCTCCCTTTCTCCTCTCCACATTCTGGTATTCCAACCACTTCGTCCGGAAGCCGACCCAACTGAAGATTCCCTTTGAAAAGCGGTTATATTCGGATAACGATAGCACCGCATCCACCACCTGTCTCGTCATCAGCCGGTAATCCCTCGCTCCGTCCACAATCTCCGTATGAGACAATCGGTTGATCAGCTTATAAAACGATCTGGCAAAAAAGGACCGGATCGGCGGTTCTCCCGCCCTGGAAACTCTTCTGGTCGCTGCGCAGTCATATCCCTCATCCGCAATCGTTTGATACATCTGCGGGAGTAGCGACGGCGGATCCTGCAGATCGCAGTCCATGGTGACCACAAAGTCTCCCCTGGCCTTGGTCAGGCCTGCATAAATCGCCGCCTCTTTTCCAAAATTCCTTGAAAAAGTCAGCAGGTGCACCCTGTCATCTTCTTCGTGGAGCGCCTTTACCTCCCGCACCGTGCCATCCACGGAGCCGTCGTCGATATACCAGAATTCAAAGGCAATTTCTTTTTGCTTGAAAAATCCTCTGTCTTCAGAATCTCCTGGTAACAATCACGGATATTCGGTTCCTCATTGTAACAGGGAATAATCACACTGAGCAATTGCATTCTCTAGCCTTCTCCTTCTGTCCTACTGCTTTAGCAAATCCGGAAAACGGTAGGTCTTATCCTGTCTTTGTCCGTCCAAAAGAATATTATAGCTGACCGTCTTATATCCGTCACGATGCAGCGTGATCGTATGATTTCAGTGATTTTTGTCAAAGGAAAGCGGCGTCATGCCTATATAAGAGCCGTCCAGATAGAGCACCGCCTCCCTGGGGGCATCGATAAAGACCTTGCTGCCTTCCACCTTTTCTCCCTGGAACCTGGGCGTCCCCACCTGATTCCCGGAAGAGGCCGTCCCCGCAAAATTTTCTCCGCTTGCAATGGCACTCATGCCAAGGGAAGCCTGCACGGCCCCCTGTCCGGATCCGGCATTGCCGCTTAGTGCAGAATAGAAATTACCGGAAGCGGAATTGCCACTCTGTGCGGTATAGAAATTGCCGGAAGCGGAATTGCCGCTCTGCGCAGAATAGAAGTTCCCGGATGTGGAATTGTCGCCCTGCGTCTGATAGGAGCTACCGGAGGAAGAAGCATCGCTGCGCCCGGAACGCGCATTTCCGGCCTCCGATTCCGTTTTTTTCATTGAAAGACGCACCACGCCGTCTCTACTTCCTACTTTCAGGTAGCTCTTGCTGTCCTGATAGCCCTCTCTGGTCAGTAAAATCGTATGTACGCCGAAGGCAAGCTCCTGATCGGAATGGTTTCGGATCTCCTCCCCGTCTACCGTGATCTTCGCATCCTCCGGCAAGACTTCAAACCGCATCTTCCCGCTTCTTCCTTCTTCAAAAGAGATTCCAGAGACGTCCAGAATGGTCTGTGCATTTCGTTTGACGGTGAGCGGCGTTTCAAAGTTAGCACCGTTTCCGAGAATGGTGCAGGTATAGGTTCCTTCCGGTGCCGTTAACAGCATCTGGTCGGTGATCTTGCAAATGAGGGAGCGATCTAACTGAATCCAGGCGCCGATCAGGGTGTGTCCGTTTACTTCCGTCTCGGACAGTGACACATAACCATGTCCTCTCTCCACCTGTATGCAGTAGACTTCATGTCCCACACCGCTGATATGTAGGGACGTCGTCCTGCAGGATATTTTCAATCAAGCCCGGTTTCCCGTCAATCAGGATGAGGGTTCTGGCACTGAGAATGTAATTTCCGCCCGGCAGCCTGGCCATCACCTTCCCGTCTGAACGGAAGGACAGCCTTTCCGGCAGAGTATAATTCGTCACATGCTCCTGACTCCATGCGTTTTTCCGGAAGTTTCAGGCTGAGGCAGTTCAAATGCTTATTGCTTTTTCAAAAAAAGTGACTTCACACAGATCTCCCTGTTTCAGGGATTCCACGGAGATCTCCTGCTCATACACACCGATGAAATGGCTCGCGGGATCATAGTTCAGCGTGTAATTCCTTCCCGTCTCATAATTGCGAAACGTGATTGTCCCCTCTAACGGACGGATCTTATAGATGACCGCCGTATCCGCCGAATCATATTTGCCCACCAGAGAAATGGTGACACGGGATTGCTCCTTTGCCTCTTCCGCAGAATCTTCCGAGGGTTCTGCCTGTGACCTCTCCCCTCCGGCACCTTTTGCGGGATCTCCCGCTTCTGGAGATTCCAACTCTGCAGATCCTTCTTTTTCGGAAGTACCATGCGATACCGCTTTGTCCTCTCTCTCCCGAGAAGGATCCTGGCCCGCTGCCTCTGCTCTGGCTCCCCGGATGCACACAAGCAGGAAAGTCAGCATCAGCAGGATGATCCATATCGCCTTCGTTCTCTTCCTTTTCTCCCCCATAAATCAAACCTCCCCGTTCAGAACCTGTTTTTGTATCTTCCGGCCTTACCTGGTGAACGATTTCGATCTTTATGCAGTAGGATTCGAGCATTCGGTGATTCTTAGTCACAATCCATCCGGTGACTGCGTTCTTTATGCAATTAGGATTCGAGCATTCGGTGTCGCTTCTCTAAATAAATCTTCCTTCTTCCAGCAGATATTCTTTTGGTATTGTGTGCCGGGCATTCGATCACATCTGCAAGCATCGCCTCAAGTGTTTTGCCAACCTCCGGTCCCGGACGCATTCCGGCGGCAATCAGGTCTTTTCCGGACACTCGCAGCTCATGTAGCGTCAAAGCATCCTGTTCCCGCAAGATCTCTTCAAAGAGGTCAGCGCATTTTCTGATCTGCTCCTGGTTTTCTTCCCTCATATACGGGCTCTTGGCTGCATTGTCCGCCGCCTTGACTTCCAGAAGCAGCGGGAAGTCCTCTCTTCCCACCTTCGCTGCCAGTTTTCTGACCGCCCTCTGATCTAACTTTTTCCCTCACGCCGGCATCATGAAAATAGATCAGGTTGCAGACCCTGCGGATGGTTTTATGATCGCACTTCATCCGCATCAGTACACTCTCTGCCAGCTCCGCAGAGACTTCGGCATGTCCGTAAAAATGATCCACTCCTTTTTGCATCCGTCGTTCTGGTAAAAGGCTTGCCGAAATCATGCATCAACATGGTCAGACGCAGAACACGATCCGGGCGAATCGCCTGCATTGATTTTACCGTATGTTCCCCGACCCCTGCAAGATGCCAGGGCGTGTGCTGGGGCGTCTTCATGCAACGATCGAACTCCGGAAGGATGACCGCCGTCACACCCGCTTCATACGCGAGAAGCAGTTTTTTTCCGGATGAGGCGAGCGGATGAGCTTGGTCAGTTCGCTGAAAATGCGCTCCGCACTGATTTTTTTGAGTGTCGGCGCCGCCTCCCGCAGCGCCTGAAAGGTCTTATCCTCGATTTCCGCATCCAGCTGTGCGGAAAAACGCAGCGCCCGCAGAATACGCAGAGCGTCCTCCCTGAATCTCTCTACAGGATCTCCCACGCAGCGGATCTTCTTTTTCTCTCAGATCATCCAGCCCGCCAAAGAGGTCCACGAGCCCTGACCGGTCATTATAGGCCATCGCATTGATCGTAAAGTCCCGCCGCCTTAAGTCTTCCTCCAGACTTTTCGTATAGATGACTTCCTTCGGGTGTCTGGCATCTTCATAGTCTCCGTCAATCCGGTAGGTCGTGACTTCATAGCCCTTTTCCCCCACCATCACGGTGACCGTACCATGGGCGATCCCGGTGTCTACCGTACGCCGAAACAGACGCTTCACCTCTGCGGGCGAAGCGTCTGTTGTGATATCCCAGTCTTCCGGTTCTCTGTGCAAAAGAGTGTCCCGCACACAGCCGCCCACCACGTAGGCCTCATATCCTGCGTCCGTCAGCACCTTCATAATGCCGACCGCCTGTTCCGGTATCCGCATCAGTAGGACCCTGCCCCAGTACACCATTTTTTTCGCAGGGCGGCCGCAGCAGACACAGGTCTTTGAAATCTGTTCCTGCTCGAACGGAATACAGCGGCTGCTGACTCCGTAAAGTTCTTTGATTTTCTCCTCACAGGCACGCTCTCCACACCACATGGCTTTCACAAAGCCCTTGGTCTCTTTAAAAGCGTCCTCAAATTCTTCTTTGTTCGCCGCACGGTAGGTATGCGTCTCCAGATGCTTCTTCGCACGTGCAAGCATATCCGCCTGCATCCGGATTAACACCTCTCCCACCCGCACAGACAGTTCGGAGAGAGGAACCGTGATTTTTTCCCTGGTATCTCTGCGAACGATGACGCATTCTTTCTTTTCCATGTCCTTCGGCCCGATCTCGATCCGGAGCGGAATGCCGCGAATCTCCTGCTCGGCAAACTTGAAGCCCGGACTTTTGTCGCTGTCGTCCACCTTCACACGGAAATCTTTCAGCTGTTCCTTCATCTGCTGTGCCGTTTCCAACACGCCTTCCTTTTTTTGCTGAATCGGAACGATCATCACCTGGGTGCTGGCAACCTTCGGCGGAAGCACCAGTCCCGAATCATCGCCGTGCACCATGATCAGAGCGCCGATGATTCTAGTGGAAAGCCCCCAGGACGTCTGGTGCACATAGTGCAACTGGTTGTCCCTTCCCGTGTACTGCATTTTAAACGCTCTCGCGAATCCGTCTCCGAAATTGTGACTGGTTCCGGATTGCAGTGCTCTGCCGTCATGCATGAGCGCCTCGATGGTGTAGGTATGCTCCGCTCCGGCAAATTTTTCTTTTTCCGTCTTCTGCCCCTTAATGGTCGGCAGCGCCAGATCCTGCTCACAGAAATCGGCGTAAACCTGCAGCATTTGCTTCGTGCGCTCTTCTGCTTCTCCGGCTGTCTCGTGTATGGTATGTCCCTCCTGCCAGAGGAATTCTCTGGAGCGCAGGAACGGACGGGTTTCCTTCTCCCACCTGACCACGCTGCACCACTGGTTGTAAAGTCTGGGCAAATCTTTATAGGAATGCACATCCTGCGCATAAAAAAATCACAGAAGAGCGTTTCGGAGGTCGGTCTAACACAAAGGCGCTCATTTAACTCCTCCATGCCCCCGTGCGTCACCCACGCCACCTCCGGTGCAAAACCTTCCACGTGATCCTTTTCTTTTTGCAAAAAGAGATTCCGGAATCAGCATCGGCATATAGACATTCTCGACTCCCGTCTCCTTGAATCTGGCGTCCAGATGCGCCTGAATCTGCTCCCAGAGCGCATACCCTGCCGGTTTGATCACCATGAAGCCTTTGATATTGGAATAGGCGATCAAGCCCGCCTTCAGAACCGTATCCGTATACCACTGTGCAAAATCCTGATCCCTGGGAGTGATCCCTTCGACCAGCTTCTTACTCTCGTTCTGTGACATAGAACCTTCCTTCCTCTGTCCCCTTCATTGGAAAAGGCCATGCGCTTTTGCACAGCCTCGCATCAATCTATAATTCTTTTTATTCTAGCAGACGACGGGCGATTCATCAAGGTTACGCCTCTTTCTTCACTACTTCCCATATTCCACCCCGTGCAGACCCTCGCCTGATCAAAACACCTTCTTCGCGTAAATCCTTTATATGTCGCTCGACTGTACGCCGTGCTACAGATATTGTTTTGGCAATATCGGCCGCAGATATCTTGTTATCGTCCCTTATCAATTGAAGAATTATTTTTTTAATATCAATGTCTATTTTCGACTTTTCTCCGACATTTCCGACATTTTCTCCGACATCTCCGACACCTTCTCCGACACTTTCTCCGACATATGAATCCATATTTGTTTCACTGTCTTTTAACTCAGCACGATTGCCGCGATAAATTGTGACCTTAATACCGTCACCAAATTCTTCGAATTTTGGTTCCGGAAGCCCCATCTCTTTACAACGTTTGAAGAGACGCGGTAACCCTGTGCCCCAGCCTTCGATTAGCTTCATGTATTGAAAAGCCTCTGCGATTGCCTTATTTCGACACTTAGACTTGCCACTCATAGCTTCTGCCACAGTTAAACCCGCATATAACATTCCGGGAGAATCTATTTCGATGCGATTATCAAAAATCGACACCTGAATGCTTGCCGGGTCTACATAGCTACGATGCAACACTGCATTTGCAATAATTTCACGCATTGCAGTTGTTGGTAGTTCATAAATATCCCTCCGGAAAAGGCCGTCTATCACAGCACCTTTATTCGTATGGCGCAAAACAAATTGATGCGCTTCTTCAATCTGCCCCTGAATCGCTCCACCAAACTCTTTACGATCAATAAAATCGACTTTGTCCGTTCCCTTAAAAAGAGCACATTGAATCTTCACGTAACGTTCTTTGGGACGCGTAAGTAATGTAAAAGGCTCTTGTTGGGACCAGTCTTCCTTCCTCCTTTCGTACGATTCCAAAATCCTCCAACTTTTCAACAGTCAGTTTATAAATACTGGATTTTTCTTCCGCGCTCCTGCTATTGCTTAACGCCGTTTGATACATACTTTCCATTAAGGACTGGGTGGCCTCTGCATCATAATTACAACCTATCTCCCACAATGTATCGTAGGACATATGCATTCCTTCCATCTCCAATTCCTTCAATCTTATTTCGCTTGCAGGGCGACTGGTTCCATTCATCCGCACATAAGCCGATCGTTCCTTCCCCATTGTTTTTAAATAGTAAGGTCGATTGGGTCCCGGGAAAACTTCAACTTCAAGAATCGTTTCTCCTTCCACTGTCTTCGCGGTGATCTCTGAATAAATCTGTGGTGTACAGGCATCCGAAATCATATTGGAAATGGCATCTGAAAGCTTGAATGGATTGTGATCACCCAGACCAACGACCTTTCCCGTTTCATCCTCAACACCTACTATGATCTTTCCTCCGGAAGTGTTAGCAAAAGCGATGATATCCTTCAGAAACTTCTCATGCTTCTTCGGAATCTCCAATTTGAACTCGATATGTTTGTCCTCGCCAAATAATTCTTTTCTGAACAATCACCTCCACCACCTCCTGTTATGCCTTCGGCATGTTTTTACAACGCCGGCACTGTAATCTTTTTACGATCCTTGTTCCACCCTTTCTAATCGCTATGCGAATGCTGTAAGCGATACCATCTGCCCACAGCGCAGCCGATGATTAACACATAGCCGGCAATGGAAATTCCGTCCGGAAACTCCCCTAACAGCAGGATCCCCCAAAGAGATGCAAAGAGGACCTGCGAATAATCAAAGACGGAAATTTCTCTTGCGGGTGCGAATTTATAAGCTGCCGTGACGGCAAACTGGGCAATGGCTGCACAGGAGCCCGCTCCGAGCAGGCAGAACCACTGCCACGGGCTCATCGGCTTATAATCTCTGACCATAAAAGGGCGCGCACATGAGGGAGGTGAAGACGGAAAAGAAGGCGACGATCACCGGCCCCTCTCCCTTCTCCCTCCGAGCTTGCGCACGCAGGTATAGGCAAAGCCCGCTCCCATTCCACCGAGCAGGGCGACAAGCGCAGGTGCCTGCAAAATATCCGCTCCGGGTTTTACCACCAGCGCCGCTCCTATAAAGGCCATGACAAGCGCGATCCAGTCCGAGAGCGTAGGAATCTCTTTTAACAGGAAGAGAGAAAAGAGGATGGCAAAAAAAGGAGACATCTTATTCAAAATATTGGCGTCCGCCAGCGCAATGTGATCGATCGCCCAAAAGTTGGCGATCATGCCCAGACCCCCGACAGCGACCTTGCCACCAGAAGGGGAAGGCTCCCCTTTCGAATCCGAAATTTCTCCGGCGTTCTGCCGAGGATGAAGAGGGCGATCACCCCCGCCACCGCATTTCGGAAGAAGGTTTTCTGCATGGTGGGAAGATCTCCCGCCAACCGGACAAAAAGGGTCATGAGAGAGAAAAAGAAAGAATCTACGATGACCAGCAGGATGCCGACCCTTTTGGGACTGTATTTTTTTGAAAGACAAAATCGCCTCCCTTTTTCCCCGGTACCGATAGAGGAATTTAAGTGCAAACAGGGGAATTGTGGTAAACTGTTTGGCAGGATACGCATCCATTTCCACTCTTTTGTAAGAATGAAAATCAAACTGTGCGACCGGATGTGTGATCTTTTTTGTTCCTAACTCATTCTAACATCTTTCTACAAGGGGATTGGATTATGAAGAATATCATTCTCGCAGATAAGAAACGGTATAAGGGAAACTTACACATGCATACAACACGTTCGGACGGCCATTGGGATCCCGATGCCGCCATCCGGATTTACCAAGAGCACGGGTATGACTTCCTTGCTCTGACTGATCACAGAAATCCCTCTACCGGAACGAAATGGGACAATTCACAGGACGCAGAAGTGGTGCCCTCGGATCATCTGTTGCTTCTTCCCGGCGTAGAGTGGGATACCGGGAACGGGCGTACTTCTCGGTCTATCATATCATCGGTGTCGGCATGGACAGGGAAACGGCTCCTCTTTACGACAACGGCCTTCCCACACCGCAAACGATCATTGATGAAATCCACGCTGCCGGCGGACAGGGCGATCCTCTGCCATCCCGCCTGGTCGGTGATGGATCCGAATGAAATGTATGATCTGCACGGCTTCATGGGTTGTGAAATTCATAACGCCGTCTCCGGTCCGCCTTCCAACCCGGAACGGGACGATTCTTCTCTCTATTTCGATCAATGGGCTACCCACGGTCTGCTGGTGCCCGCCATGGCTGCCGACGATGCCCATGACTACCCGCACGATGCCTGTATTTCTTTTTTTGATGCTAGGTGCGAAAAGCCTTTGTAAAAAAGCGGTCATGGAGGCGCTGATACGGGGCGATTATTATGCCACGCAAGGGCCGCAGTTTACCGAAATCGTGCGGGAAGAGGAGGAGATTCGGGTGCGCTGCTCCGCTGATGTCACCGAAGCCTTTATCTACACCAACTGGATCTGGTGCCCCTGACCGTTATCAGAAGGTGACGGGAGGCTCCTTCCGTTATTCCGTTACCCCCTAACGACCGTTACGTGCGAATCGAAATCCGCGACGGCGAAGGGCGCAGAGCCTGGTGCTCTCCCTTTTCGGTTGAATAACAAAGCCCAATGTGATGTTTTTCCCGGAAGACGTCAATCGACTGCTCTCCCTTTCGTACCGGAGCCCAATATGATGTTTTTTTCCCGGAAACCCTGGTTGCTGCCTCCTCTAGTAACGAAGCTTGATTTTTATATTTTTTTCCCGGAAAGCATTGATCGTCCGCTTCCCTGCATCTGAGACGGGTCGAATCCAGGTTTTTGCATACAGATGTCTCTGCATGAAAAAAATAGCGGATCGGCTCGTCGCAGTAACAGAGCGCAAAGACCAGCAGGAAGGGTGCATGAAAAACATCGTTGGCCAGATGAATCACCGGCTGCACCATGAGGAACATAAAGGTGACTTCCAGGACGGAACCGAAGGCGGGATCACCGGAAGCGCGAAACGTGTCGTTCATGCACCAGTTGCCCATGCGGATCACACCGGCAATACTGAAGATCAGCAGCATCCCCTTTGCGTAAGAATAAGACGCTCCGGACAGTCCCATGACATGCAGGGAGGGAGAGTGAAACGCAATCAGGCAGAGACAGACCACGAAGGTCATGGCGGAGGTCAGGTAGACAAGCTTAAAGCCGCGGGAAAAAGCCAGCTCGTGGTTGCCGCTTCCCACCTCTTTTCCCACCAGAACCGTCGCCGCCGAGGAGAAACCGGCAAAGAAGGAGATAATCACCCCTTCTAACGTCCGGAAAACTGCCGTCGCCGCAATTGCCGCATCCTCCTGGTGCCCCCAGCACGATGTTCACCATCATGAAGCCGACGCCGATGAAGATCTCATTGGCAATGATCGGTGTGCACTTGGTCAGGTATTCCCTTAACAGCTTTCCGTTCCAGCGAAAATGCTCTCTATAATCCCTGAGATAGGGGATTTCTTCTTTACCACAAAAAGAATGACCGCAATGTTCATAACGCCGGCAAGCACCGTTCCGACCGCAGCTCCTCTCACTCCCCAGGCGAGGGAGTCCCAGTTTGCCGAAGATAAGAAGATAATTGCAGAGGAAATTGGTCACAACGCCCGCCGCCGCACCGTACAGTGGAATCTTGACCTTCTCAATGGAACGCAGGAGGGCACTCATCGCCGTTGCGATGATCTGCAGCGGATAGGCAAGACCTACGATTTTCAAATATTCGATGCCGATTTTTTGAATCTCGGGGCTCCCCGTATAAAGCGCCATCACCCACGAGGGGCGGAAGAGTGCAAGAAACCGCAAATCAGACCCGAAATCATCATAAAGGAGACGGTGATGCCGTAAGCCTTCCGGATTCCGCCGTGATTGCCCGCGCCATAATATTGGGCAAAAAACAGCATGCCTCCGCCGACAAAGCCCCAATAGCCCGAAAACATCAGGCTGGAAAATTGGGCGCAAAGACCCACCGCCCCGACCGTCTTTTCCCCAAGCGACGCCAGCATAACGGTATCCACCATGCTGCCCGTCGTGGTTAAAAGGTTCTGCAGGGCGACCGGCACGGCGATCATGGCGACCAGCGGAATCAGCTGCCTCCAGGTCGTATGATTGTTTCTGCTGCTCTCCAATACTACTCTCCCAACTGTGAAAAAATTTCTCCGATGGCTCCCTGTACCAGCAGGTCTGCTTCCCGGTCTCTGGGCGTTGCCGACTTGTTAACCACGACCAGCCGGTTTCCGGTATAGTAATCGATCAAGCCGGCCGCCGGATAAACGGAGAGCGAGGTGCCCCGACAATGAGCATATCCGCCTGCCTGATCCATTCCACTGCACGGTTCACGATGCTCATATCAAGCCCTTCTTCATACAGAACGACATCGGGCTTCACCCTGCCTCCGCAGACGTCGCAGTGAGGTACCCCTTTTGTCTGAAGAATATAGTCGAGGTCAAAAAAACTTTCCGCATTTTTCGCAGTAGTTTCTCCTGACGCTTCCATGCAGCTCCAGAACCTCTTTACTTCCCGCATCCTGATGCAGCCCGTCAATGTTCTGGGTGATGACCGCCTTCAACCTTCCTTCTTTTTCCCACTCGGCAAGCTTTCTGTGCGCTGCATTGGGCTTCGCTTTCGGATAGAGCATCTTCTCTCTGTAAAAAGCAAAGAACTCTTCCGGCCTCTTGGTATAAAAAGGTATGGCTCACGATCTGTTCCGGCGGATAGGCATATTTCTGATGATACAACCCGTCCTGCGAACGAAAGTCGGGGATACCGCTTTCCGTGGAAACGCCCGCACCGCCAAAAAATACAATGCGGTCACTCTCTTGAATCCATTCTTCCAACTTCTTCATCCGTTCTTAAAACCCGGCCTTTTTGATCAGATCCGCTAACGAGGTAGTCGCCTCTCCGCCACTCTCATATTTGACCTTTTCCTCGGATACTTCCTCCGGAGAAACCTCGTCAATGTCCTTCATGCTAAGGGAAATCTTCCCGTCCTGAATCTTGATGACCTTGACCTTGATCTTCTGTCCCACCTTCAGTACGGCGGAAGGATGGGAGATTCTGGTCTTTGAAATCTGTGAAATATGCAACAGACCGGAGAGTCCCTCGCCCAGATCCACAAAGGCTCCATAGTTTTGTAAGCTCTCCACACTTCCTTCGGTCACCAATCCCACCTTGACGTTGGAAACCTTTTCTGCCCGTTCCCTATCTGCCTGTTCCTTCAGGATTTCCCTTGCGGAGAGAACCAGCTTCCCGGCCTTCTTGTCGCAGGTAATCACCCGTACTTCCATCTCTTTCCCGACGTAAGAAGGCAGATCTTTTTCATCCACAAAGCTAAGAGACAGCCTGGAAGCAGGGATGAAGGCACGAATCCCTGTTCGGATAACAGATCACACCGGCCTTCACCGCCTCCGCAATCTTCACTTTCAGCCCCTGCTTCTGGTCCATTGCCTCCTGAAACCAGTCCCAGGCACTCCCTCTCTGGCCTCTTTTCTCGACAAAAGAAGATTGCCGTTCCCGTCATCTGTACCGATCACCACGGCGGAAATCTCCTCTCCCACCTTCACGTCTCTGCGGATATTAAAAATTCGGATCCTCGCTGTAATCCTCCTTGCGGATAATGCCCGGCGCATAATATTTCAAATCCAGCATCACCGCTTCATCCGACATCCCTATCACGGTCCCGGTCAACACATCCCCCTCGTTGATTTTTGCGAAAGGACTGATCGATTTCCGCTTGAAAGTCTTGCATTGATTCCATTTCCTATTTCCTCCCGAAATCTGCATCGATTGATAATTCCATCTCTCCATTATAAGGGCTGTTTTTCAAAAAAATGATATACCGGCCTCAAAACCGCTCGAAAGGAATATGAGATCCTCCCTCTCTTATGTGTGATCCTTTCCCCTCTTATGTGTGAGCTTTCTCCCTCTTCTTATCCCCCAAAGCCCCTCTTATGGACCTTCTTCCCTGATTTTTTTGACAGAAGCTCAAAAATTACCTACACTAATATCAATACTTTTAAGAAAGGCGGTTTTGATTATGCTGCACTCGACTTACCTCAATCATCACGAGAATCCTTCGGAGGAGCACCGACAGAAGGGCGGCGCCATTTATTCTCTCGTTTCCATCGGTGTGATGGCTGCACTTACCTGCGTCTTTTCCATTCTTCAAATTCCGATCGGCCCGGTTCCCATCACCCTTTCCGTCCTCGCCATTCTCCTCTGCGTCTATGTACTGGGTGCCACAGGAGGCACGGCAGCGGTCTTCATCTACCTGCTCCTTGGCCTTGCCGGTCTTCCCGTTCTGGCAGGCGGCACGGCCGGACCTGCGAAGCTGCTGGGTCCCACCGGTGGGTTTTTAATCGGCTATATCCCTTTTTCCCTCATTTCCGGCCTGTTGATTGATCTTGCAACTTCCAAAAAAATAACTCGTAAGTCGACCTCTATTCTCCTGCAAATTGGCGGCATGGTCCTTGGTCTGCTTGTCCTCTATGTCTTTGGCACCATCTGGTTTCTCTTCCGTTATGCAGAATCGACGTCTTTTTTTGCCGCTCTCAAGCTCTGTGTCATCCCCTTTATTCCCTTTGACCTGCTCAAAATCCTGATTGCGTACTTCCTGGGCGGCACTTTACGAGCAAGACTGATGCAGGCAGGTTACTTAATGCGATGAACGAGATCGAAACCTCGAAAACTTCTTCCGCCTGCTTGAATGCTCCCTTATCTGCTGCAAGCCTGGCGTCCCTCCTTCCGCAGGGAAGGGTAGAGCGCCTGCAGGTTTTTTTGATACCATTTCCTCGACCAATACCCTATCTGTTGCAGAAGGAAACGTATGCAGACGGCACGGTCTGTCTCGCCAATGAACAAACGGCAGGACAGGGACGCAAGGGCAGAAGCTTCCTCTCCCCAAAGGGGATGGGCGTCTACCTGTCCTATCTTCTTGTGCCGGACGAGGAAGAGGCTCTTTTCCCCGCCAGCTCTTTCTCGACACTGACTGCCTATGTCTGTGTCGCTGTCTCCCGTGCCGTTTCCAGGGTCTGCGGCAGAACACCGGACATCAAGTGGGTCAATGATCTTCAACTGGATGGCAGGAAATTTTGTGGCATCCTGACCCAGATGACACTTCTCCCGAATTCGGACAGAGTACAGAAAATCGTGACCGGAATCGGTGTGAATGTTTTAGAAAAAAAAGAAGATTTCCCGGAAGATCTGCGGGAATCCGTGACCTCCCTTGCGCAGACTACAGGGCATCCGGTGTCCTGTGTCTCACTTGCCGCCGAACTGATTCTGCAACTCGACCGTATGCGGGAAGATTGGAGAAGAGAGCATCGAGCTTCTTTTCTCCCCTTATCCACGCAGGAGAAGAACCCCAAAAGCATGAATGGTTCCCTGCCGCAAGAAATCCGCCAGTCTTACCTTGCAGCCTATCGCTCGATGGATGTTATAAAAGGGAAGGAGATCCGCGTCACGGATTGGAAACAGGAAAGAGAGGCCAGAGCGCTCGGCATCGGAGACAATTTCGAACTCCTCGTCCGCTTTAAAGATAACGGAGCGGAAGAAGCCCTCACCGGTGGAGAAATCACCGTCAGGCTCGTGTAGAAATGAGATAGGTCATCGTTTGCATCCATGGAAAGTCGCTTATAGGGCGGGTTACTTCTACGAAGTGCTGAGCGCGGAACGGGCGACCCTTTTTGTTCCACGTTTCCAATGGAAAACGCTTAGGACGGGTGCTCCCATCCTAAGGAATTAAGGACATTTGATTTCGGACTCGCCCCTTACCCTTTTCTGATTCCGCTTATCTTCATACATTCTCTCATCTGCGCAACGGATGACCTGACTGGCTAAAGCCACGCCTTCTCCGCCGGACTGCATCCGATGTGCAACCTCCGCATAGGTTGCAATTCCCAGTGCAATGCTGACCGGGAAGGGAACATTTTTCCTGCCTCTTGGCTTCGATCAGGTTGTTGCGAATGGTCTTGGCAACGTCTTCCACAAGCGAAGCGGGAGAAACCACACAGATGAATTCGTCTCCGCCGTTTCTTCCGGCAAAGGCGGTCGCATTCCGGATGGCGTCTTTGATTGCAATCGCAACCATCTGAATCAACTTATCTCCGTAATCATGGCCGAAGATATCATTCGTCACCTTCAGGTCATTGACGTCAATGAAGATGACCGCATAATCTTCTTTTTCTGTTATCATCCAGCATATCCAGCTTTCTCTGCAAATACTGCCTGTTGCCGAGCGCCGTCAGATTATCCGTGTAAGCAAGCATCTTCAGATGCTTCTCCTCCAGGGTCTTCTGTACAATGAAGGCCATCTTGAAGAAATAGGATGTGGCGAAGGTGAAGACCATGAGAATAATCAAGACCTTGGCAAAACGCTGTTTGGCAAACCATTGCAGGATGAGAGGCGCTCTTTCCGTGATGCTGGCAGCCGCAATGATTCTGGTCTGTTCCAACAGTCCGAATAGAGCGACAAAGATCAGGCCCCACTGCATGATGTAATCGGAGGTCGTTTTGATCTTTTTGCCCGGAAACAGAAGAGAAAGCAGGGCGGAAATCACCATCACAATCTGGAAGGCCTGCATCCACCGCAGATGATCCACAAAGGTGTAGCCGCTGGGAAGCACATAGAAAACCACGGTGAGAATGCCGACCGTGAGTGCAAACTTTCCAAACGTTTGCAGGTACCGTTTCACCCTGGGCCTTTCCACTTCAAAACTGGAGTAGATGGGCGCCGTTCCCATTAACAGATACATGCCGACATATTCACAGACCGCATTAAAATCTTCACTGGGTAAAAGAAGGTAGATCAGTCCGGAATTGCCCATGTACCAAAGGGTCATCGAAAAGATCAGGAAGAACATCCAATAACCTTCCGGTGCGAAGTCCAGAATGCGGTAGAAGAACAAAGTGATCATCATTCCGAAGACACAACAGACCAGGATCGTCACCAGCATCGCATAGGAGGTTTCCTGCCCGATGGCCACAAAGAAGTCGTCATCCGTTTGCGGCATTAAAATAGGCGCATGAAAGGTGTCCTCTAACAGGGTCATGTGTGGCTCAATCTCGATCCTGATTTCATCTCCGTACGCTTCTTTCGGAACCGGGATCGTGACCCTGATGTGGCCGATCATGTGCCTTTTTAAGATGGTCTCCGTAGGAAACAATCAACTCATCCTTGTAGTATGCACGCACCACGCTGGCATAATACATGAAATTGATGGATTGATATCCCTTTTCCAGCCTCTTATCCAACGGCAGATGAATGGTGATTCGGTCGTGGATCGATCTGAAATTAAACAAATTGTTATGAAAGACATCTGTCGTTCCGTCTTCATGTTGCACGACGACCGTCATCTTATCCAGAGCGGTATAAGAGTGTTCGGGGACGCCTCCCTTGAAACTGAACCAGAACCAGAGGATGCAGATGGCGCTCGAAATGGCGATGTAGAGAAGGAGTACCGTATGAGATTGATTTTTTATCAACTTTTTAGTTTTTATTTACCCCCTTTCGGATTAGAGTAAAACCATTCTGGCCGCACCGAAGATACCTCCGTCATTGCCAAGGGATGCCAGTTTAAATACCACATTTCTGGTCGCATGAAAGGCAACTGGCGTATAATATTTTTTCTATCATTTCTAGCAGGAAATCTCCTGCCTTAGAAACTCCTCCTCCTATGACAATCGCTTCCGGATCCACCACGCAGGTGATTCTGGCGAGCGCTTCTCCTAAATACCGCATGCTCTCCTGAAGACTGGAAAGTGCAAGTTCGTCTCCTGCTTTCGCACAGTCAACCACTTCTTTGCAGGAATTCGTATCCTGAATCTTCAGCGTGGTTGCCTTCTCCCAGGTGAGACTCTTCTTCTTCGCAAGGCGGGCGATTCCGGTTGCAGAAGCATACTGCTCGAGGCATCCGTACTTCCCACAGTTACAAGGCTCCTTCTCGTCTCTCTTTGCCAGCATGTGCCCGATTTCACCGGCCGCTCCGCTGCTGCCCGGCAGAATCTTGCCTCCCAGGATGATGCCTCCTCCGACACCTGTTCCCAGAGTGACCATCACCAGATTCTGGTAGCCCTGCCCCGCACCTCTCCACTGTTCTCCCAGTGCGGCGACATCGGCATCATTGCCTACCCGAACCGGCAGATCACCCAAAAGCTGGGAAAGCTCTTTCGCTACATTGAAAACACCCCAACCAAGGTTCACGCAGGTATTGACGACTCCGTCTTCCAAAACCGGTCCGGGAACACCCATGCCGGTTCCTTCAATGTCTCCGGACAGGGAAAGATTCTTTGACTTTACCTTTGCCCGCAGTTCTTCCGCAATATCCGCCAGAATATACCTGCCCTTTTTCCTCGGTTCTGGTCGGAATTTCCCACTTCTCCACGAGGTCTCCGTCGGTCTTGAACAATCCAAGTTTCACAGTGGTTCCACCCTACATCGACCCCAAACGCATATTTTTCATTCCGTCTGTCCCCCTGTTCCGGACAGCCGTTCTATTCTGATTACAAGTGCGGGTACGCTTTTCTTCCGCCTCTGTTTCTCATGGCGGGCACGTTTCTCTTCGCCGCCTCTGTTTCTTATGGCGGGCACATTTCTCTTCACCGCCTCTGTTTCCCGTTGCGGTCTTGTTCTTCTTCGCCGCCTCTGTTTTCATTATAGCACGATTGCCCGAAGCTTGATATGATTTTTCAATTATATTATCGTATTTTTTTATCAAAAATGTTTATATGTCTTTTTATATGATTTTTGGGGTGCCAATACTTTTGACACCCCTGATGTAAAGCGCTTGCAATTCTTGCAAAGATATTCAGCCCTTCACGGCACCGCCGGTGACGCCTTCCACATAATATTTCTGAAGGAAGAGGAAGAGAATCGTCACGGGGATGGCGACTAAAAATGCCTCCTGCGCAGAACCTGGTGAAGTATCCCTGATAGTCGTTCGTCCACACCCATCTGGTCATACCGACTGCCACGTTATATCCCTTGTCGTTGCCGAAGGCCACATAAGAAGCAAAAATATAATCGACCCAGGGCGCCATGAAAGCGGTGAGAGCCGTATAGATGATAATCGGTTTGGAGAGCGGGATCGTCATGATAAAGAAAAACCTTGGCTCGCGAAGCGCCGTCAATTCTGGCCGCCTCGTCTAAAGCCTTCGGAATCGTGTCAAAAATACCCCTTGCAGACGTAGTAACCCATTCCACTACTGGCGATATAGACCAGGATCAGTCCCGGCACTGCGCCGTCCTGCGTCAAATTGAATTGCTTTAACAGGAAGTACATGCAGATCATGGTAAGGAAGCCGGGGAACATACCGAGGATCAGCCAAAACCGCATCAGAAAATTCCTTCCCTTAAAGCGCATCCTGGACAGCGCATAGGCAACGCACAGGACGATGATGGTCTGCAGGATGGCAACCACAAAGGCGATGATCACCGTGTTGCGGTACCAGGTCGTATAATTGGTGCCATCCGAGAGCAGGAAGCGGTAATTGTCTAACGAAAACTTCTTCGGAATCAGGTAGTTCACCATTCCGCCGTATTCTTTGTCATAAGAGCGGAAACTCTGCATAAGCAGACCGAAGAAGGGAAAGAGCCAGATGATGCTGATGACGACCAGCAGGATGTAGCTAAGGATGTTGCCGGCCAGTCTCCGGCCCTTCATGGAAGCAAATTGATCGTTCTTATTCATTACTGGAAGCCCTCCTCATCCTTCACCGACGGCAGCATATTGTAAACCACAAGGGAAATCACTGCCGTTACCAGAAAGACCATGATGCCGATGACCGCAGCCATTCGATAATTCGTGTCATTGACCGTCATCTTGTACAACCAGGTCACGAGCAGATCCGTGTATCCGGCATTCCCCGCCAGGTCGGTCGAGAGAGGCTTGCCCTGGGTGAGCAGGAAGATGACGTTGAAGTTGTTCAGGTTGCCGGTAAACTGGGTGAGCAGGAAGGGACCTGTCACAAACAGCATGTAGGGAAGCGTGATCTTCCAGAACATCTGGAAGGGATTGGCTCCATCAATCCTCGCACTCTCATAGAGATCCTCCGGAATGTTCATCAAAAGTCCGGTGGCAATCAGCATCATAAAAGGGATACCGACCCAAATATTCACGATAATGATCATCACCCTTGCCAGCATGGGATTGGTCCAGAAAGGAATCGGAGAAGAAATGATTCCCTGCCCTTGTCAGCCAGGCATTGACAATGCCGTCATTTGCAAACATCTTGCAAATATAAAGGAGAGAAACGAACTGCGGCACCGCAATCGTCATTACCAGAATGGTGCGCCAGACTTTCTTGAACTTGATGCCTTTTTTATTGATCAGCATCGCAACGGCAAGTCCCAGGAAATAGTCGATAAAGGTGGCAAAAAAAGCCCAGACCAGCGTCCAGATTAACACCTTGACAAAAGTCTCCGCAAAACCGCTCGTACCGAAGGAAAAGAGGCTCTTTAAAATTCTCCAGTCCCACCCAGGTAAACAGGTTGGTCGGCGCCTGATGGTTGGCATCGTAGTTGGTGAATGCCACACAGACCATGAAGAGGATCGGCAGAACCGTAAAGATGAAAATTCCCAGGCAGGGAAGCGCAAGCAGTGTTTTATCGAAATTATGATCGAGAAAAGAGTACAGAAAGGTTCCGTTGGTAGGAAGCTTCTTTCCGGAGCGAAGAATCTTCTCCTCTTCTCTATTCTCGCGAATATTCATTCTCCAGATGAAAAGGAACGCCAGAATAATAACAATGGTCAGAATACCGAACAGGAGAATCAAAAAGCTGTTGTCTCCGTAGATCGTTCTGCGGTGGATCTTTGTGTCTCCACCGTTCCCAGTGTGGCCAGTTTGCCGAGGTATACCATACCGAGCCCGGTAATGTACCAGAGGAAAAAAGCTCAGACGCAAGGAAGGCCAATCCTTTGACGATCTGTCCTCTGAGCAGAGGACCCAGTCCCATAATGAGATAGGATAGTCTGGTCTTAAAATCACCCTGAGCGAAGGTGGTTCCGATGTCTTTCAGATCGCCGCCGATCACAGAAAAGACACCTGCTGTCTTATCATTTTTTTTGCCTGTCATAACACGCCCTCATATCTGTTTGCAATTCGAGCCGGCAAAAATGCCGGCTCGTATGTGACGATCCTCTGAAAGTTATTTTTACATAGCTCTTGCAGGTATCCTGGAACTTCTGCAATGTCGCAAGCAGATCCGCATCCGATGTCTTGCCGGTGATCTTGCCGGTGATGACACTGTCTGCCAGACCGGTAGAGAGCGACCAGAAATCAGCAGGATACTGTCCCTGCGGTACGTCGTACTGCATCTGCTCGTTCAGTGCGCTCAGTGCCTCATCCGCCTTAACTTCAGAAGACTGCTGTGCAGCCTTGTTGGACGGGCCCCAGCCTACTGCCTTGTATCTTGCAAGCTGTGCTTCCTCGCTGGACAGGTAAGCTGCCAGTGCATCGCAAACTGCAAGCTTTGCTTCATCCTGCTGCGGCTTCACGCCAAGGAGCTTGTAACCGGAAAAGCCGGAGAGCTGATAGGTCTTGCCGTCCGAACCCGTGAAGGAAGGAAGCTTTGCGCAGGCATAGTTGTCTCCAAAGAGCTTCTAACCGATTCTGCATCCCAGGTTCCGTCGATGATTGCTGCCGCATTGGTTGCTTTACCGGCGGAAGATCCGTTCTGGAAGGAGCTGGAAGATGCGATCTTGATCATCTCTTTCAGAGCCACCACACCCTTATCGGAAGCATAGTCGGCATCCATGGAAGTGAAGTTACCCTTGTCGTTGGTCTCATAAGAAAGCTTGCAGCCGGTTCCGAAGAAGAGAGAGGTCTGATACCAGCCGTTGTTGATTTCAAAGTAGAAATTCTTCTTGGCATTCTCGCAGTCGGAAATGATCTTGTCCAGATCGGAAGGATCCTTCACGACGCTCTTATCATAATAAAGGAAATAGCCGTTGTCAGAGGTTAACGGATAGGCATAGAGAGAATTTCCGACGGTTGCTGCCTTGACGGAACCTTCGTCATTGTCGCTCTTAACCTTCGCTTCATTCTCCGGTGCTACCTCTTCCAGTCCGCCGGCAGAAACCAATCTTGCGATCTGGTCCTGGGCAAACCCGAATACGTCCGCTCCTGCCTGCACATCGGTGATCACGTTGCTGGCGGCATCTCCTTCGCCGACTGCTTCCACCGTGAACTTCGCATCCTTGATGCCCGGGTTCGCTGCCTGGAACTGCTCGATTTCCTTCTTGGTAAAGTCTACGCAGTTATCTGCGACCCATACCTTGATGTCCCCCTTATAATCCAGGGGTGCTGCTGCAACAGAAGCACTGGCTGCTGCTCCGCTTGCCGCCTCCTGTGCCGTAGAGCCTGCGCTCTGCGCTTCCGAGGTGCTCTGCGCCGTCCCCGGTGCTGCCCCGCCACAACCTGCCAGCATGAAAGCGGCACTGGATGCGGCCAGTAAAACCGATACCAACTTCTTTTTCATGATTTGCCTCCTCTTTACCGGAGTGCTCCGGTAATATCTATTTTTACGCCTTTTACTTTGCGTCAGAATCGCCGAAAAGTCAAGGGCAACTTTGGTTCTCCTCCTTCATCAAACGCACTTTTTCCCGCATTGAGTCCGGCTCCTTTTTCGTGTATACTATTTCCCATGCAAAAAATCGCTGCCATCAATGATCTATCGGGGCTTGAAAATGCTCCTTATATGCGGACATCAGCATTGCCTCCGCCATGGGAATCGAAGTCTGCTCTCTGCCGAGTGCCATCCTGACTTCGCAGACGGGTTACCGCGACTACTGCTGTACCGACTTTACTTTACCAGATTTCCACCTACACCGAAAAAGTGGAGCAACCTGGGTCTGTCTTTTCAAGGAATCCTGAGCGGTTTCCTTGCGTCCTCTGACGCCGCCGATGAGGTGTGCGAATTTCTGGAACGCTTCCATTCAAAGGAAACGCTTTACCTCTGCGATCCGGTTCTGGGAGATAACGGAAACTGCTTTTTTTACCCTTGAGAAGGGCAGACCGCCGCTATGAGAAAGCTTGCGGCAAGAGCGGATATTCTGACGCCGAACCTGACGGAATTCTGTCTGCTCTATCAGGCTTCCTACGAAGAACTCCTGCGGCAAACGGCAGGAGACACGGAGGCTCTTGCAGAGGAGCTGCTTTCCATCTACCGCCATGCAAGAAGCGCCGAGGCCGTCTCCGCAACTGACGATCGCAGCTCTACGGACGAGGCGCAAACCGTGATTGTCACCGGCATCCCCTCTCTGAACAGGAGCACCGGCGAAAAGGAAATGGTCAATCTGATTTTTGAATCAGGCGGGCATCATCGGTAGAAGCAGCACCAGACGTCACGGCGCCGAGGTGTCGGAACAGGGAACCTCTTACTCCGGAACGGGTGATCTATTTGCAGCCGTCGTCCTCTGCGATCTTCTGCGCGGAAGGAAGATCGAAGACGCCGTCCGTCTGGCAACCGTCTTTTTTATCCCGCTCGGTTGCAGACACCGTAAGGGAGAAGACGGATCGAAACGGGGGCATCCACTTTGAAACGCATCTTTCCATGCTCCTGCCTGAATCCGTACCGCCAACCGCCCCCAGGGATCTTCCTTGATTTCGCCCCATAAGAGCAAGAATCTACCGTCCTATCAGGCAATGCCCAGTGCATACGAAAGGAACCTTCTCACCAACAATCCCATGCAACCACAAGTGAATCCGCCCTATATCAGAACCATAGAGGAAATGATCGCCGATCCTGAAGACAAGCTGGTGATCGATGTCAGGCGTTTTGAAGATTTCCAGGAGGAAACCTATCCCGGCGCCATCCATATCTTCATAGAGGAACTTCTCTCCCGCAGGGAAGAGCTTCCGAAAAATGGCAGACACATTTATCTTTTGTGCTACTCCGGCAGGAATAGCGAAGAGGTGGCAAAGGATCTTCAGCAGGAAGGCTACCTCATCTATAGCATTCAGGACGGTTATTATAGCTACATCCGCCTGCGGATGCGGGATCTTTGCAAAAAGAAGAGGCAACCACCCGGAAGTGTAAGGAAATCGAGCGCAGCATCATCAAGCGTTTCCGAAGGGAAATCTGGAGCCGTTTCACCCGGGCGATCAACACCTATCAGCTGATTCAGGACGGAGACAAAATCGCCGTCTGTATCTCGGGTGGCAAGGATAGCTTCTTAATGGCGAAACTCTTTCAGGAGCTTCACCGTCACGGCAAACAGAATTTCGAAGTCGTTTATCTGGTGATGAACCCGGGCTATAACAAGACAAACTATCAGGCGATTCTCGATAACGCACAGCTCATGAACGTCCCGATTACCGTTTTTACCTCGGAAATTTTCGACATCGTCGCCGGAGAGAAAAGAAGCTTCTCCCTGCTACCACTGCGCCAGAATGAGGCGGGGAGCGCTTTACCACAAGGCAAAAGAACTTGGCTGCAATAAAATTGCCCTCGGTCATCACTACGATGATGTGATCGAAACCATTCTGATGGGGATGCTATACGGCGGTCAGGTTCAGACCATGATGCCGAAGCTGCATTCCACCAACTTCCCCGGCATGGAACTGATCAGACCGCTCTACCTGATTCGGGAAGACGATATCAAGCGCTTCCGCGACTCGAATCAGTTGCGTTTCATTGCCTGCGCCTGTAGACTGACCGAAAGCTGCGCCTCCTGCGGCGGCACCGACAGGGGCAGCAAGCGGGCGGAGATCAAGAATCTCATCCGCCACCTCCACGAGCAGAACCCCTATGTCGAAGCCAATATCTTTAAGAGCGTGGAAAATGTCTCCTTAAATACCATCATCGAATACAAGACCGGAGACGGCAAAAGGCACAACTTTCTGGATCAATACGACTGAAAGCCCGGTATCAAAAGAAATCGGATTCCGACCAACCATCCATCCGCTCTCCGGTCTATTGGAGATATCCTCCGGTCTATTGGAGATATCCTCCGGTCTATTGGAGATATCCTCCGGTCTATTGGAGATATTCTCCGATCTATTGGAGATGTCCTCAAATCTTCTGACCGTAATATGCGCCCGCCCCATGTTTGCGGAAGTAGTGCTTATCCTGCAACTCCTGCGGTGCCGGAGTGACATCTGCATTCAGGCGCTCGGTTCTGGCCGCCATCTTGGCTACTTCCTCCACCACGACTGCGTTGTGCACCGCTTCTTTGGCATCTCTTTCCCCAGGCAAAAACACCATGATTCCGAACCAGCGTCGCCGGGGTTGCCTGCGAATCTTTTTTTCTTGCAGCAAATTCATCGGCAATCACAATCCCCTGTGTTTTTTCTCATATTCTCCTTCGATCTCTTCCTTTGTCAGCCCTCTCACGCAGGGAATTTCTCCGTAAAAATAATCGGCGTGCGTCGTCCCGTAACAGGGAATATCCCTCCCCGCCTGTGCCCAGGAGGTCGCCCAGGCCGAATGGGTATGCACGATGCCGCAAACTTCGGGAAAAACGGCGATAGAGAATGACATGCGTGGGCGTATCCGAGGAAGGTCGTAACTCCCCCTCCACCTGGTTTCCCTCCAGATCCATCACCACCATGTCCTGTGGCGTCAGTTTGTCATACTCCACCCCTGCTCGGCTTGATCACAAAGAGTCCCTTCTCCCTATCCATTCCGCTCACATTCCCCCAGGTGAAAGTCACCAGACCGTATTTCGGCAAGAGCAGATTGGCCTCGTACACTTCTTTTTTTAACTCTTCCAGCATGTTTGTCTCCCTTCTTTCTAAAAATTCTTCGATCCCTGTCCTAATGTCACGGCGAAGCCACAGACGCAAAAATCATAAATCTTATTTTGTTTGATTTTTATCCGTATATTTTATGATTTTATCATATATATCATAAATCCTCGCCTTTCCTATAAAAAAAATCTAAAACCAACCGATACTTTTAAATAGTAAACCGTCTTTATCGCGGTTGCAAACACAGGGCATAAGCAGTCTTCAAAATAGAAATGGTTGGACGGAAGGAGAAAACATGAGAAAAACTATCAAGGGCAGGCTGACGATGATCGTGATTCTAATCATGTTTATCGTATTGTATGTCTATGCCACGGTGGTCATTTTGGTCACGGATGACAAGGTTACGATGCTATCGCAGCATGAGTTACAACTGCAGGCGGACCGTTATGCGGAAATGATCAATACCGAGATGGAAAAAGAAAAGGGTTATGCCTCAGGAGCTGCCAGCGCCATCAGCGCACTTCAGACTGCAAAGCCCGACGAGGCGTCCATCCGGAATATCCTGGTCGAATTCGCCGCCGGTCAGAAATTGCTGTTAAATCTTTACTTCGGCTTAGCTGACGATCATTCCTTCTACCAGTATGAAAAAGATGCCACCACCCCAGAGGGGTATGATCCGACGGCAAGGGGATGGTACAAACAGGCCGCTGCCGCAGGAAAAACCATCGTAACCGATCCCTACTTCGACGTTCTCAAGGGGCAGCAGATGTGCACCACGATCGCCTCCCCGTCTATCACAATAACCAGCTAATCGGTGTCGTCGGACTCGATATCGGCCTTGAGTCCATCGTCGCCCTCGTCGACTCCATTAATTATACCAAAGGCGTCTATGGCTTCTTAATCGACAGCACCGGTCATTACGTCGTCCACCCCAATGATGCCTGGGCTCCTTCGCCGCAGTCTTCCACCCTGGTGGCAGACGTCATGCCCGTCCTGGAAAAACCTCCTCAAAAACCCGGGCAGCACCACTCTGAAAAACCAAGGATTACAACGGCTCCATGGTTCACTTTGCCACCGCCCGTATCGACACGATCGGCGGTGTTCTGGGCATTTCCTTCCTGCCGCTTATATTGATGTCGTCGCCAACTCCATGATTGTACTTTTCCATCGTTTTTGCCGCCATCGTTCTTACCATCGCCAGCCTGATCATGCTGAAAGTCATCAGCAAGATGTTAAAAACCGATGGAAACGATGAAGGTCTTCATCAAAGAAAAGGTGGTCGGCACCAACGCTGATGAGAAGCCGGCTCAGAATGAGGTAAAAGAGATCGAATACCTCATCGGAGAACTGCAAAAATCGCTTCATCTCCACCATTCGCATGACCAGAGACGAGTCTTCCAACGTACAGGCCAAGATGAACGAGACGACGGAACACATCAGCAATATGGGCCAGAACATCACGGAAATCAGTGCCGCTATGGAGGAAACGAGCGCCAGCATCGACCTGCAGACCCAGAGCATCAGCAGCATCAACTCCGCCACCTCGGATGCCTCCGTTGCGGTAGAAAAACTCTCTCAGGACACGCAGGAAATGGCCACCCGCGCCGATGAAATCGTTGTTCGTATTGATGAAATGGTGCCGCAGGTTCTTTCCAATAAAAAGAATGCGGTTGAAATGGTCGGAAGCAGTCGGGAGAAATTGGAAGCTGCCATTGAAGAGACCAAGATCATCTCCCAGATTGTAGACGTTTCACAGGCAATCAAGGCCATTGCCTCTCAAACGAACCTCTTGGCACTCAACGCTTCCATCGAGGCCGCCCGTGCGGGAGACGCCGGCAAGGGCTTTTGCGGTTGTTGCGGGCGAAATCAATTCCCCTTTCTTCCAACACCGCCGAGGAGATTGAAAAGGTCAACCAGCTCACCGACAAGGTGATGAGCAGTGTCAACACACTGGCAAAAAGAAGCCGGCAACGTCCTGGAATTCCTGAACACGGTTGTCCTCAAAGACTATGACAGCCTGGAAGACCTCGCCACCCGTTATAAGGAAGACGCCGGATACTATCTCGACACCTCCGGCACTCTGGGCTCCAGCGCCGATGAACTCAATGCAACCATGAGCAACATCAACGAGATTCTGGATACCATCAACGCTTCCCAGCACGAACTCAATGAAGCGGTCCAGAATGTCAGCGATAATCTGCAGGAGATCACCAACTCCAGCAGCCAGGTCAGCGACGAGACAAAGGATGCCTTAAGCAGCATCACCGCCCTTCAGGAGACCATCAGCACCTTTAATGTCTAAAGATGCACAAGCGACAAAAGGGGCTGTCGCAATAGATGTTGCGGCAACCTTCGATTATTGATGAAAATCCGGCCATTTGAGCCGGATTTTTTTCCTGTTTTAGCAATGATTTCAGGAAAATTACTGAATTAAGCGCACGCTATCTAAAGACGCTCACCGAATAAGCGACATCTCCTAATTGCTGTTTTTAAATGACTTAAATTTATGAAGCTTTCAGTTCAGTCAGAAACTGACCTGTCCGGCCACCCTGGATCTTGAAATGAAGCTTATTGATGTTGTAGGCAATGGCCAGAAGAACGCTCTGGGCCAACACATTCTCTTTCCCCGGTAAAGATATCGTCGGAAGTTCATGTCTTCTTTTATGACAGCAAAGCTGCCTTCGACCTGGATACTTCGGTTCATCCGCAGTTGTGTCCCGTACTCCGTTGTGATCCTTTCCATTGTTTCCTCGCGCTTTTCTTTTCATCACTTTTGAGACGTTCAGCCGTTTGTTGCGTTCTTCCATTGAGTCTTGCAGTTGTTGCCATGGATACATTTGTCTTTATAAGGACATCCCTGACAATTCTCACATTCGTAGATAGTCACTGTACTGACATATCCGTTCCGGTTTTTTTATTATGACGGTCATAGATTTGCTTGAGCTTCCTTCCATTTGAACAAATATATTCGTCTGTCTCAGAATCATACTTCATGTTCTCTCTCCGGCTGATATCCTGGCGGTATTTTTCGGGTCTTCGAGATCTCATAATTCTGTGGTTTCAGATAAGATACCTGACCATTTTGTTCCAGAAAAACATAAGCTTCTTCACTTTCATATCCGGCGTCAGCAACGATCTCCTTGTATTGAAATGGAAGATGCTCTTCCATGTCTTTTTATAAAGGGAACCAGCGTCAGGACATCTGTCGGATGGCTGCTCAGATCCAGCCACGTAATGTATTGCGCGTCAACTCCGTGCTGGAGATTATAGGCTGGCTTTCAACTGTCCGTTGCGCATAGCATCCTCTTTCAGATGCATGAATGTTGCGTCCGGATCAGTCTTGGAATAGCTGTTTCTTTTTCCGCAGATATGAAGATGTTTTTGTGTATTCTTTCAGCTTACGGATATATCCTTCCAGCGTTTCAATGGATTTCTGCAGCTGACTTTTTCCGATGGCTGTTCCCGTAAACAAATGTGATTTGTTCTTCTTCCCTGATCTTATAGAGCTTTTTTTGCGCAGACGCTTCATGGTATGCAGAGTTGCTTTTTCCACCATAGACTACTTTGATTCCGTACAGAGTCTCACATTCTTCGATGAAAGAAATGATCTTTTCAAACAAACGAGCCTGATGCTTTGTAACAGACTTTTTTTCCACACAAACGTATACTTGTTTGCGTAGGATTCAATTTTTGTCCCATCAATAAATAGGGTCTTGCCAGAGATCTCTCCAAGATCATGAAGGATCGATGTCAAATTCGTAAGGATCGGTTTGGAACAAGCAGACAGATGAAGGGAGATAAACCTTGCGATCGTGGAATGATCCGGAGCCGGCATTCCTTCAAGAAGATACATAAAGTTAATGTCCCTTTTGCAGGCAGTTTCAATGTCACGGCTGGAAAACAGTCTGTTCATGGAAGCATAGATCATGATCTTAAGCATCTGACGCGGTGTCGCCTGATTTTTTTCCGGACTCTGTCATATGTGTCGTAGAGTTCCGAAAGATCCATTTCCTCCACAAATGCACTTAGAAGGCGGACCGGATCGTCAGCCGGGATCATGGGTTCCATTTCTAATGGAAGTTTGATTTGATAATAGCCTCGATATGCCGTATAATCAGGCTGTAAATGTAATGGGGTTTGCATACCATTATTTTTACAATAAAGCCCGGACTTTTTCGAAGCCCGGGGCTTTGTTTTATGATCGAGTAGGAGGGGTGATTAACCCCCGTCCTCTCACACCACCGTGCGTACCGTTCGGTACACGGCGGTTTCAATAGTTTACGTGCACTGACTGGTACGCAAGAGTGAGATCATAAAAGCCCCACCGTACCAGTCTTTCTTTTGTTAGAGCTCTTTTGACCGCTCCTGTGTTGGTCGTCCACCAGTATCCGCGACGGCATCCTGCCGCTTGATGTGCAAAAATATTCCGGAACGCCCAGTCCAATCAGCTTACGCTTCTTTGTCTTGAACTTCTTCCATTGTTTCCAAATGCACATACGAATACGGTGACACAGCCATCCATTCAGAGCATCGACTTGATTCTTCATGCTTGCGGTTCCGTAGTAGTTCATCCACCCTCTTACATAGACCTTTATCTTTTCAAGTGCCGGTCTGATGCTTTGACAGCGTTTTTCGGGAAGAAAGCTCTCTCAATCGGGCTTTGAACTTTTCCATCGACTTTACATGAACTCGGATAAATATTCCGCTTCCGTTCCTTCCCAGTGCAAAGCCGAGATACTTAAAATTTCGGATTGCAAATGCACTGACCACACGGCTTTTCTCCTGATTCACCTTCAATTTCAAGGTTTCTTCCAGATACTTCGTGCTCGTCTCCAGTAGCCTCTTTGCCGCTCGTTCGCTCTTTGCCAATAGAACAATGTCGTCCGCATAGCGTATGCACGGAACTCCACGTCTCAGATACTCCTGATCAAATTCATTGAGGTAGATGTTTGCCAACAGCGGAGACAGATTCCCTCCCTGTGGCGAACCTTCCTCTGTATCGATGACCACTCCATTTTCCATGACCCCGCTTTTTCAGATATCGCTTTTACCATCTGGATGACACGCTCATCCTTGATCTCTCTGCGTAGCAGGTTCACCAGAATGATATGGTTCAGTGTGTCAAAGTATTTGGACAAGTCTAGACTTACCGCTTGGGTATATCCTTGCTCCGCATACTCCTTTACCTTCCGTATGGCATCTTTTGCGCTCCGTCCGGGACGATAGCCGTAGCTTCCATCTGCAAACAGCGGCTCATAAATCGGCATCATCTGTTGTGCCATGGCTTGCTGGATGGTTCGGTCGGTGACGGTGGGAATACCAAGCTTCCGTATTCCCCCGTCTGGCTTTGGGATCTCTACTCGTCTGACCGGCTTCGGCGTATACTTCCCTCGCCGTATCCTGTCTACCAACTCGTGGTTGTTCTCCTTAAGCCATACAAGCGTCTCGTCAACGTTCATTCCATCGACTCCCGGCGCTCCTTTGTTTGCCCTCACTCTCTTAAAAGCTCTGTTCAGGTTGTCCTTTTCCAGTATCTTCCCCAAGAGATCAGGCTGTGCACTATCCCTTTCCTTCCATATCCGGTTGAATGAGCGGTGCGCTCTCACATACCCTTTGTGTTCCGCACTATCTCTTTGTGAGCAGCCATCGTGTCCGATGTTTTTCTGCATCCATGTGCTCATCCTCCTTTCTCAGTCGTACTATGGACTCCTACTGATTCGGTCCTTTCCCTCTCGGGTACTATGACCTCTGCTGACTTCTGCATGTTCAATGCCACCTCTCGATGACGGTTTCTCCTTTCGGAGCATTCCACGCAGACCTCCCCAGGTACCGCACGTTTCTTTCCCTCCATCTACCTGCCATTTCTACTACAAACGATTCCGTGTAGTTATCGGGCTTCGTCTTGTCTAGCAGCCTTACCCTCGTTTGCAGCCTGTAAATGATTTCTGTTCGTCAGGCCAGAGGTTTGCCCTCGGGTTAGTAGGTTCCCCGAATCCGGCTTCCTTTAGATTCCACCTCACGATGGACACCCTTGCCTTCGGCTATGTCCTTCCCACTACCGGGCGGACTCCGGACTTGCACCGGTTAGAAACGTGCGCCGCTGGGCGCACGATGAAAAAGGCTGTCGCTCTAATCACTTAGTGCGACAGCCCCTTTTTATGAAACCGCTTTATTCATAATCTGTTCTTGCGTGACTTCTTTGTTATCCAGGATCCCCGTGATGCGTCCCCTTCTCATTACCATGATGCGATCGCTGCAGGCGATGATTTCCGGGAGTTCCGATGAAATCATAATCACTGCCGTCCCCTGATCTGCGATATCCCGCAAAATCTTATGGATCTCGTCCTTTGCCCCTGATATCCACCCCGTTTGTCGGCTCATCCACAATCAAAAACCCGGGCATGGGTGGCAATCCATTTTGCCAGCACGACTTTCTGCTGATTTCCACCGGACAACTGGGATACCCGGTTGTTCGCATCCTGGGACGCACATCCAACATCTGAATCCACTGATCTGCGGCATCATGCATCTTCTCGCGATTCAATATACCCAGAAAAATTGGTATATTTCGATAACTGTGGCAAAAAGAATGTTGTCTCTTACCGTCTTTTTTCAAGACCAGTCCCTGTGTTTGTCTACTTTCCGGAATGTAAGCAATTCCATTTTTCCAACGCTTCCTTCGGCGACCGTATCTGAATCTCTTTTCCCTCCAGCCGGATTTTTCCGGAATCTGCCGGGTTCAGACCGAAGATCGCCTGCATGGTTTCACTTCTGCCCGCGCCGACCAGTCCGGTGACGCCTAGGATTTCTCCCGCCCTCGCTTCAAAGGAAATATCCTTGAAGTTGCTGGCTTTTGCTTAACCCTTCCACCCGCAACACAGGCTTCTTCTCCGCCTTGCCGCTTCCGAGATAGCTCTTTACTTCGATTTTACGCCCAACCATCATGGAAATCAGTTCCGCTTCCGGTGTCTCCCCGGCTTCTACCGTATTCACATACTGCCCATCCCTGAAGATGGTAAATCGATCTGCCACATGATACAGTTCGTCCATCTTATGTCCGACGAACATAATGGCAATCTTTTGTTTCTTGAGATTCTCAATGATCTCATATAACCTCTCCACCTCGGATCTGGAGAGCGCAGAGGTCGGTTCGTCCATGATGATCATTTTGGCTTTCTGCGCGACAGACGCCGCAATCGCCACCATCTGCTGCTTGGCAACGGAAAGATGCCCGACGATATCCTGCGGGTCAATATCTGCTTGCAAAAAATCCAAGGCCTCCTTCGCCTTACGATTGATCTTTTTTCCACGGAATCATCCACTCGTTCTTCTCGATGATTTCATTGATTCCGATGTTTTCTGCCACCGTCAGATTGGAGAACAAGCTGAAATCCTGATAAATAACGGAGATTCCCCTCTTGATCGCATCCATCGGGTCTTTGATGCTTACTTCCTGTCCTTCAATGACGATCTTCCCTCCCTCATCGGGCGGCTGCACGCCGGAGAGAATCTTGATCAATGTGGACTTCCCGGCACCGTTTTCCCCCACAAGGGCATGCACCTCTCCGGGATAAATATCGAACTTGACCTGATTCAAGGCTTTTCACTCCCGGGAAAGTCTTGCTGATATTAGAAATTTCTAAGAATTTTTTTCTGCCATAATCCCTTTCACTGACGAAACGATCAGCCTCCACGATGCCTTTATTAGTGACTTTTGGTCAACTTGTAGATGGAATCGTATCTCATTATCAAGAATCACCACGAAGATGTCAAGACTATCTGCCAAACTCTCTAAGAAGCCCCTCGCATCCGTCCAGGATATCCTCATGGCACTTCTGAAAGTCCCTCGTGTACCACGGGTCCGCAACATCTCCCGGATGGTCGGTAAACGAAAGAAGGAGGCGGATCTTGTTGTCCGGATCTCCTCCGAAGATTCTAAGCATGTTCTGCCGGTTCCTCTCATCCATGCCGATCAGATAGTCATATTTGTCGTAGTCTTCTCTTTGCAGAAGGGACGCTCTCTTTTTCCTGCAGTCTATCCCCTCTTTTCCCAGAATTTCACGCACAGGAGGATAGACCGGATTCCCCCTCCCGCATGCGATTTCTTCGCTGGAAGTGGCCTTGGATGCAATTTCAAATTCACCACCTCTTCCGCTCTCCTCCACCATTTTTCGAAATAAAAATTCTGCCATAGGGCTGCGACAGATATTACCGTGGCAGACAAAACAGATTTTTTGCATCGTAATCTCCATTCCGCGCCTTCTGCGCGGCACAAATAGTAATAAAAGGATCGACCGTCCTCCACATCGTGCCTATCGAGGCATCCCTGAATGCAAGTCATTCGGAACGGTCCACTCATGTTCAATCATGTAATCAATGAACTCTTTGTTGAGCTGCAACCTTTAGGTCTCATGCAAACCGCCACAATCAACATCATACCAAGGAGGAGGGACACGATTGCTCAACTCAATATTACACTGAGTCAGGACGAGACTCTACATTTACTTGCAATCGACAGGAATACCTCGCAGCGGGGATTCAGCTTCGCCTGAAGTGCAACGAACTAATGCAGACGCAGGGACATCCTGAACCGGCCGGAAGTGCAAAGATCACGCCGGCCTATCATCTGCCCGCTGATTATGTGATCCACACCGTCGGTCCCATTGTTCAGGGGCCGCTCACGGAAGAACACGAACGGCTGCCAGAGCGTGATGCTCTGTTGGCCGTCTTTTTTGTTTTCAGAAAAAAGATGTAGCGATATAATAAACATGACATACTTGTGTCGCGTTATCTTTGTTAAGTTATGAACGGAGCGTGAAAAGCAATGAAGATAGACAGGCTGATCGGGATATTGTCGATTTTACTGCAGAAAGAGAAGACAACGGCGCCCGAACTGGCTGAGCGGTTTGAGGTTTCCAGGCGGACGATTAACCGGGATATCGAGGACCTTTGCAAAGCCGGAATCCCGATCAGGACGATGCAGGGTACAGGCGGCGGTATCAGCATCATGGACGGATACCTCATGGATAGGGACGATCCTTACATCAAAGGATATGCAGATGATCCTTGCCGGTCTCCGGAGCCTTGACAGCGTGAGCGGAAGCAGATATTACGGGCAGCTGATGGAGAAGATTCAGACAGGCTCATCCGAATTTATAAGTGGCAGGGATTCCATGCTTATCGACCTGTCCTCGTGGTACAAGGGGACACTAGCGCCAAAGATTGAGATCATACAGGAAGCGATAGAGAACAGGCATTTGCTTTGATTTCAAGTATTTCGCTCCTTCGGGGGAGAGTGTCCGCACGATAGAGCCGTACTATCTGGTATTTCAGTGGTCGAGCTGGTATGTATGGGGCTGGTGCTTAAGCCGCAAGGATTTCCGCCTGTTTAAGCTGAACCGTATGGACGGACTTTCAGACACGGGAGAGACCTTTATATGCCGAGAAGTTCCCATGCCGGATCTGTCCAATGAGAAGATATTCCCGGGCGGCATCCCGGTAAAGGCTCTTTTCACGCCGGATGTGAAGTGGCGGCTTGTGGAAGAGTTCGGTTCTGAATGCTTTGCCGAGATGGATGACGGGCGGCTGCTCTTTTCTGTGGATTATACGGATATGGAGAACCTTGTCACATGGATACTGACTTTTGGTGGCAAAGCAGAGGTTTTGGAACCGCCGGAGGTTCGCAGGACGATTAGGAAAGCTGCTGAGGAAACATTAAAAAACTACATGGAGGATAATGCAGTATGAGATTAGGGAGCCGGGGGAAGAACAGATGACATTTGATTATAAAAAAGAATATAAAGAGTTTTATATGCCAAAGGCAAAGCCGGAGATTGTTACGGTTCCGAAAATGAACTATATTGCCGTCCGCGGAAGCGGAGATCCGAATGCGGAAGACGGTGATTACAAGGCGGCTATCGGGCTTTTTATACGCGATTGCTTTTACGATTAAGATGAGCAAGAAGGGCAACCATAAGATCGATGGGTATTTTGATTATGTGGTTCCCCCGCTGGAAGGTTTCTGGTGGCAGGATGGCTTGTCCGGGGTCGATTACAGTCATAAGGAAGATTTTCAGTGGATCTCCGTGATAAGGCTTCCCGACTTTGTGACAGAGGAAGATTTCAAGTGGGCGGTGAATGACGCAACGAATAAGAAAAAGCAGGATTTTAGCAAGGTGGAGTTCCTTACGATTGAAGAAGGACTCTGTGTGCAGTGCATGCATATCGGGGCTTACGATGATGAGCCTGCCACGGTTGTCATGATGGATCGGTATCTGGATGAAAACGGATACGAGAATGATCTGTCCGATGACAGGCGGCACCACGAGATTTATCTGTCTGATGCGAGGCGTGTTGCACCGGAGAAGCTGAAGACTGTTATCAGGCATCCGATCAAGGCAAAGGGAGATTGATATGGCATCAACGAAAGAATATCTGAATTTCGTCATAGAACAGCTATCAGGAATGGACGAAATATCCTATCGGGCGATGATGGGTGAGTATATCCTGTATTATCGCGGCAGGGTGTTTGGCGGAATATATGATGACCGACTCCTGGTTAAGCCTGTACCGACGGCAATGAAGCTGATGTCGGATGCGCCAATGGAGCTTCCGTATGATGGGGCGAAAGAGATGATCTTGGTAGATGATGTGGATAATCGAGAGTTCCTGTGTAAGTTGGTTGAAAGCATGTGGGAGGAACTGCCGGGGAGATAGGTCTGCGGCATAACAAGTTCCTTTCCATGTCGAGTTATCAGAACATCCGGTTTTCTTTCACATCTCCATAGACCTTGGGAGCTTCAGGCTTCTATGATATCCTTAGATCTCGTTATTTGCGAGTTAAACAGGTAAAATTTGAACTAATAAGAAAAGTATACGGCTTAACCGCCGAATAACGAGTCTTCTGAAAACCACATCCATTCTCAACATTGCCAGGTATTATTTCTGCGCAGCGCTCTGGAAGCCACCCGCTCCTATCTGGAGGCGGACATCAATGAGATGGCGGAGGAGATCGCCGAAAAGCGAAAACTTCTCTCAAAACTCGAGCGGGATCCGGAAGACCGGCAGACCCGTCTCCGTAACTATGGGGAGATCCGGAGTACGCTGCTGTCGTTCAGTAAACTCGCCAAAGATGCGGGTCCCTCAGAGATCATCAACCTGATCAGCACGATGGTCGAACGGGTCTACGTGGCAAGGGACGGCAGGGAAGAGATCTGCCACATCTACATCAAGAGCTGCGTTGGAGAAGACTATTTCAATGAGAAAGACCTTTTTTCAGATGCAGCGGCACTCTGAAAAATATATCAAATGGTGAATCCACGAGCATTTTCAAAGGGACTGGAGAAATGTGTGATTCAGATGAGTGTCGCGAAAGCGGCACGTATCAAAATCACACATCAATTGAATTTCCCATGTCAAGCTACTGATCAGCCTGAACAGCGAGTTGCCGAAGGTGGCGGTGATGCAAGCCCAGGAGAGAAGCTGAGGTACTACCGCCTGTTGCATAACCTTTCCCAGGAAGAGTTGGGAAAGATGGAGGGCTGCACTTTGTGGTGCATTGTCAATTTTGAAAAGGGGGTTCGGATATCTATTATGAGCACGCACTGAAGCTCGGAGAAATCTTTGAGGTCGTTCCAGAAACCTTTTTAGATAAGTATACATGCTTCTGCTTGCCGGGTAACGGCAAACGGATCCGAAAAAAATCAGAAATACCACAAAATAAAACGAAGACAAAACCCTCTGCAAGCCGCATAAACAGAGACTTCGCAGAGGGGATATTGGTTTTCAACTGTCAAAGATGGGATTTTTACTCTATGCAAATTTTTATATTTGTCTCATGCTGGATGACACCTCAATCATAGTGGATTCTTTTGATTATACGCAATTTATGATTGATTGATTGGTTTGTTTGATTATGCGCAGATGTATATCTCCGAATGTCGCATGTTCCGCGCTCTTTAAGGCGTTAGGAACAGATACGACTTCCGCTATCAGGATGTTTCTTACACAGGCCGTGGCAAACAATGGATTTCCCTTTGAATTAAAGAAAATAACAATAGATCCATACGTGACATTCGCAGAAGACGAGGTGATTAAAAGGCTTGAAACATCAAGACAGCACGCAGCGGAAGGCAAAGTACGGGATGCAGATGACGTGATATCAGATATGAGACAGAAATATGGAATATAGAGTTGTGATCACATCTGATGCTGAGGCGGATTTGGATGGTTTCTTAAGATATCTTTTATTTGCAAAAAAGCACTCCTTCATTGACAGAGACATTGGTCGGGGAAAATCATCTGCATCACCTTAAAATAATCCCCCATATAAGAAGACTCGGCAGGGACATTACCGTACTTACCGTGACACATCCGCTGGCAAAAGCAACATTGTTTTTATACTTTTCGGAAAGAATTACGGTGGTTCCTCCTGCCGGCATTGCTGCAAGGATCACGGAAATTCGGGTGACAAGTTCAGATACTCCAAACAGTCTGCACGCAACAAAAACCACAGTCGGAATCGTAATTAACCGGATGAATGTATAAAGTAAAATCATCGGGTCTGCAAAATCTCGCCATTTCAGTTCAGATAAAATCATTCCAATTAAAAACATGGACATGCCGGTATTGCATGATGCGAGGGCTGCAATGCTCTTTTCCACAAAAGGATACAAATGTATATTTCTCATCATGGCAATCATTCCGAGGAATACAGCGATCACACAGGGATGTAGGAGCGCCTTCTTCCAGTATTTTTCCCCATGTTTCTTCTGACGCATAAAAAAAGACAATCCCAAGGACCACATGATCACACGGGGCGGAATGAGATACACGGCAGATAATAATAGTCCCTCCGCCCCATATAAACCCTGCACAATCGGCGTCCCGATAAAGCCTGCATTGGAGCAAATTGTTCCATACTGCATGACGCTGCGTCTTTCCTCTGAAATCCGGCTTAGGGCAGTCCGTGCAAAAATATAGCATGCGATCTGTGTAAGTAATGCAACGATCCATGTTTCTCTGCCGCGGCTTAGGATATGCTTTCCCTGATCTGTAAAAAAAGGAATGCAAAAATATTACAGGGGAGAATGAGGTAAATAATCAAGTCCGTCAGCCCCTTTTGAAAATCATGAGGCAGTAAATTTCTTTTTCGAAAAAAAACGCTTCCGCAATATCGACCCCACGAAGCCCATGAAACGTCGCCTCGAACAAGAGATGGGCCTTTCATATATCAACTTTAAATCCTTAGGTGACTATATTATCTTAATGTGTTATTATCTAAAAATACTTGGTGTTGCAAAAGCAGAAACCATTGCTTTTATTCATGACTTCGAAAGAGTAACGGATGAATATAGAGACTCGATAAATCCAAATATTGCTTCCATGGTAATAAGATCTGACCTATCAGAAAGGATGAAAACCTTGGAAAGCTCCATTTAACAATTGATTTTTTTGAGTCATATCCTATATACTATATATCAGTAATTGGGGTATATATTTGCGGATGTATACTTGAAGGGAGTCGGATTCGTCCGACTCCCTTTTCATTTTATTCTCATCCCACTTTGAAAAACTTAGTCCTCACTCCTCAAAATCCACTCATTCCCCTACTTCTTTTTCCCTCAAACAGCGGGCTGCTTCCCGTTCAATCGGCAGTCCCTTCGCATAGGCTTCCATGAATTTTCGGAAACCTTCCACGTTTTCCTTCTGCGGCGTCTGTGTGCTGCTTTCACAATGTTGGAAGACTTCGTTTGTGAGGAAGGTTTGCAAAAGTTTCGTCCGTTTTTTCGAAGGCGGTAGGCGGCAAGGATGGCTGCGCCCCAGGCACCTCCCTCTCCTGCGGTTTGCATGACAGAAACCGGCGCCCGAAGCGCAGCTGCCAGAAACTGCTGTCCGACGCCCTCGGTCTTGAAGTATCCACCATGCCCGTAAATGGTATCGATCTTCACCTCTTCTTTTTCCAGAATATCCATGCCGATTCTGAGCGTAGCGAGCGCAGAATATAGGTGCATCCGTATGAAATTCGCCAGGTTCATCCTGCTGTCCGCCCCCCGCACAAAAAGAGGTCTGCCCTCTCTGCAGTCGGTGATAAACTCGCCGGACAGGTAGCCGTAGGACAGAAGGCCGCCACAGTCGGCATCTCCCTCCAGTGCCGCACGAAAGAGCGTTTCGTAGAGCTGGTTCTTTGTGAGGTCTGCCCCGATCGCAGAGGCGAATTCTCCAAATAAATTCACATACGCATTGATATCCGAAGTGCAGTTATTGGCATGTACCATGGCAACCGCATCGCCGTCCGGCGTCGCCACCAGGTCGATTTCGGGATAGACTTTTTTCAGCTCTTTTTCCAAAACAAACATGCCGAAAATGGAAGTCCCCGCGGAGACGTTGCCGGTTCTGACGCCCACCGAGTTCGTGGCGACCATCCCGGTTCCTGCATCTCCTTCCGGCGGAGCCAGGACACAGCCTGCCTGTAATCCTCCGGTCGGATCAAGGAGAAGCGCCCCTCCCCGGTAAGAAGGCCCGCCTCCGCACCTGCTTTTTTTACCACCGGAAGAATCTGCCTCAGTTTCCATGGATATTTGCCGTCCACCAGGAGGTCAAACTTCTCTATCAGATCCTTTCGGTAATCCCCCGTCGCCGGATCAATGGGGAACATGCCGGAAGCATCGTCCATCCCGAGGCAGTGCTCCCCGTCAGCCTATGATGCACGTATCCCGCCAGGGTGGTGAGTGAAGCGATTCTTCCGACATGTTCCTCCCGGTTCAAAAATCGCCTGATACAGGTGGGCAATGCTCCAGCGCTCCCGGAATGTTATAAGAAAAGAGCCCGGTCAATTCCTTTGCGGCTTCTGTGGCGGTCGTGTTTCTCCATGTACGGAAGGGAGCCAGCTGGTTACCCTCCCGATCAAAGGCGAGGTAGCCGTGCATCATGCCGGAGATCCCAATCGAAGCTACCTTCTGCAGTTCTATCCCCTGCGTCTGCTGCACATTCTGCACCAGTTCCCTGTAGCAACCCTGCAGTCCGCGCCAGACCTCCTCCAGATCATAGGTCCAGATCCCGTTTTCATAGCGATTTTCCCAGTCGTATCCACCGGAAGCAAGCACCTCATAATCCGTTCCGATTAGGACCGCCTTGATTCTGGTCGATCCCAGCTCAATTCCCAGAACCGCCTTCCCCTCTTCGATCGCCTTTTTTTCCCTGTTGCCATGCCTTCTCCCTTCTGATGGAATCGGAATCAGCGGTTTGCCCGTCTGATGGAATCAGAAGGGGCTAGCTAACCATCCCGGTTCCTGCGCTCCCTTTTTTCCGTCACAAGACAGCAATCGTGTTTTTCACATGCTGGCACGGTAAATCGCCAGGAAATCTTCTTCTCCCAGCTTTTTCGCCGAACCAATGAAGCCTCCTACTCCAAGAGCGCACTTGCGCGCCATTTCGGTCAGTTGCTCCTCTGTCGGATGAATACCCAGCTCGCGCAGGTTGGTCGGCATGTGGATTTCACGGAAGAAATCTTCTGTCCGCCGAATTCCCTCGAGGGCGATCTCCTCCTCTGTCAGACCCTTCCGGTTGCCTTCTGCCCGGCTGTAAACATTGACATCGGCGACGTTCCACACCCGAAGGGCAAACTGATAGAACCGCGGCAGGCAGTCACGGTAGACATACCGGGCCCAGCTTCCCCAGATCGCGGCAAGGCCCGCTCCGTGCGCCACGTCGAACATGCCTCCGATCTCGTGCTCCAGCTTATGGCAGGCCCAGTCCCCGCCGCCGCTGCCACAACCGGTCAGCCCGTTATGAGAAAGACTTCCCGCCCACATGACTTCGGCTCTTGCCTCGTAGTTCTGTGAATCGTTCCCCAGAATCCGTACATTTCGGATCACCGTTCTCAAAAGCCCCTCGGCAATCTCATCGGTGATCTCCATGCTGCCGCCCTGCACAAAATAACGTTCCATCGTGTGCATCATGATATCGGTGCAGCCGCAGGAAGTCTGATAATCCGGCAGCGTCATGGTCAGCTCCGGATTCAGGATGGCAAACACCGGCCTGCCGAAATCGCTGTTGCAACCTCTCTTGATCCACCCTTCTTCCTTGGTGATCACCGAGGAATCACTCATTTCACTCCCGGTCGCCGCAATGGTCAGGATCACGCCGACCTTCAGACAGCCTGCCACCGTTCGTTTGCGATCATAAAAGTCCCAGACATCTCCGCCGTTTGCCACGCCGTAACCGATCGCCTTTGCCGAATCGATTGCACTTCCACCGCCGATCGCCAGAATAAAATCGACCTGTTCCTTCTTACAGAGCTCAATTCCTTCATAAACCAGACTGAGCCTCGGATTCGGCACCGCTCCGCCCAGTGTAAGATAAGAGATGCCTGCCACATCCAGGATCCTGCTCACCCTTTCCAAAAGACCGGAACGAACAATGCTGCCGCCCCCGTAATGAATCAGGATTTTTTCCTCCGAACTCCTGAATGAGTTCTGCCACCCTCTCTTCTGTTTTCTTCCCGAAAACCACTCTGGTTGGTGTGTAATACCTAAAGTCTCGCATACGCCCTCCTTTAAACCGCCGCCTTGACCAGCGCAATCACCCCTACCAAAAGGATCACCGGTAGCACAAAGAACGCCAGCCCGAACACGGTGACCGCAAGACTGGCCAGGATCAGCCAGCCGAAGATCCCTAGGACCCAGCCGAACATGGCTCCCAGAATCCTAAAAAGAGTCCCGTGATTTTTAAACATGGCTGCCATAAAAAGATCATCAATAAAATCCCCATAGATGTATACTCCCTTCCTGAAAAGATGCCTGCGTCACCTCAGTAAGACAGACTTGGTACTTCCCGTCTGTGCGAAGCGAACCTTGCCTGCAATTTATTCTTGTACGATCTCCTGTACAATTCTCTCCACATGAATTTTTAACGTATTCAGATAGGGGAGAGACGACTCTTCTTCTTCCCTGAATACCAGTGGCAGTTCCGTACAACCAAGGACCATAGCTTCGATTCCGTCCCTTTCCTGCATTTGCTGCGCAATTTGATGAAAGCGGGCTGACACCTCCGGCTCCACCACTTCGTTCACCAGATCCGAGTAAATTTTATCACTGATGTATTCCTGATCTGCCTCCTGCGGTGTAATCACCTGAATCCCTCTGTTGGTAAAGGCTTTTTTAAAAAAATCATTCTGCATCGTGAACTTTGTGCCTAAAAGACCAACCTTCTGATATCCTCTTCTCTTTGCTTCCTCCGCACAGGCCTCCACGATGGAAAGCAGCGGAATGGGGCTTTTTTTCCTGCACTTCATCAAAGATCAGGTGCGCCGTGTTGGCAGCCAGAATGGCAAAGTCACAGCCAGATGCCGCCAGTCTCCCGACCGCTTCCACCGTAAAAAGAAATGAGTTTCTCCATTTCTTCTTGATCGCATAACCTCACCCACTCAAAGAGGTCGATGCTCTCAATGGAAACGGGCGGATAGAACGGATGTCCTATGCGCTCCTGCACCCCGTAAACAATATCATGATAATAGGAGATGGTCGACTCCGGCCCGATTCCCCGACGATTCCGACTTTCTTCATTTGCCCTCCTTATACTTCACAGGACTTCCGATGCGACGCTTTTGCCTCCGGACTCTCCTCCCTCTTATGCTTCGTAGGCTTTTCCTCCCCGCAGCTTGACGATCAGAGCCCCGATGACAAAGCAGATGGCTCCCGGAACCAGCCAGGCAAAACCATCCCCGGAGAAGGGGATCTTCTGATAGATCTGCTCCAGAAGTGGAAGATGCAGGTTGGTAATCCCGCTTGTATTCATGGTGACAACCGCTTCATAGATGCCCACGAGGGTTGCGGCAAACATCGCCCCCTTCCACGCCCCATGATTGGGCACCCATCTTCTGAAGACGCCGAGAAGGGTTAGCACGATGGCCATCGGATAAATGAAGACAAAGATGGCAAAGGTATAGCGAATGATGTTGGATACACCAACGCAGGCGAGAAGGAAACAAAGGGCCGCATAGACGTACAGACAACCTTTGTACGGCACCTTCCCTCCCGAAACATCCACCGTCAGGTTGACGATGAGGGAGAGCACGCCGATGGTGGTCGTTAAGCAGGCGAGGAAGATCCCGATTCCCAGCGCCACCGTTCCGAACCTTCCGGAAACCGCATGCACGAGGGCAAGCAGAAGAGCGGTCTGATCTGTTTCATCCGCAAACTTCCCCGATCCCGTGGCACCGAGATAGAGGAGTCCCCCGTAGACCACTAACAGGCAAAGAACCGCCACAAGAGCGGACAAAAGGACAATGCTTCTGCGTTCCTTCCTCTCTGTATATCCCTTTGCTTTTACCGAAGCGATAAAAGTAGAAACCAGCGCGATGCCGACTGCCACGTCTCCCGTCTGGTAGCCCTGTAGAAACGCATAGGTAAAAATGCCTGTTTCTTCGGGGCTGGCGGGGGCGCCGATCGGGTGAACGACTGCAAGAACCACAATGATAAGAAGCATGACCAGCAAAAAGGGGGTGAGATATTTCCCCACGATGTCCACAATTCTGGACGGGTTGTTCGCCAGATACAGGACGATCCCGAAGTAGGCGGCGAGCAAAAGAATCCGCACGACATGGTTTCCCTGCAGAGGGAAAGATGCCGAAGATCCCTGTTTCCACGCCGACGCCTGCCTGTCTCGGCGGTCCGACGGTCAGGATGAAGATAATAAAAAAGACGGAATAGGCCTTTAGGAACCACGGCGCCACCGGTGCGCAAAGCCCCTCAAAGGTACCTCCCATGTTGTCGGTTGCAAGAATCGTTGCAATCGGCAGGATAATGCCGGACAGGGTGAGTCCCAGAATGGCAATTCCCCATTTTTCTCCCGCTGCAATGCCGATCACCGGCGGAAAGACCAGATTTCCCGCTCCGAAGAAAACCGCAAACATCGCGAACCCGATGATCAATGAATCTCTCCACTTACGCCCCATAACCATTCCTCTCCTCACTCCGGCATAATCACATCACAGCCATAGAAATGGATGTGGTCATAAGCAATCTGCCAGTCCTCCGATACACTTCCATCCGGATTCTGGAAAAAAGTCGAATTCATATACCGCTCCAAAATGTACTCGCTTGTCTTCTGGTCAAAAACCGTTTCCCCTGCTGAAATCCACCACACGCCCCACGTTTCTGGCAAGGGCCGCCTCTATGATCGGCAGGGTCAATTCATTCAGCCCCAGCGACATGTCCGGGAAATCAAAGAAGCCTCCCTTCTCTGATTTATAGAGGCTCAGATAACTGAGCGTCCCGTTGGAAACACACTTCACCCTTTTCAATTCGCTTAGGTTCATCTGGTGCTTGGCTCCCCTTAATACTCCCCCTTCTAAACGGACTCCTTTTTCCTTGAAGGTAAAGCAGACATCCAGGTTCAGCGCATCCAGGTTATTCGGGAATTCTTCTCCCAGTTTGCTCTCTGCAAAAGCGATCAGAATGGACTTGGTCTCAATGATATTGTTCCCTGCAATCGCCGCATCCCTCCTGTCCGTGACATCTGTATCAATTTCTGCAAAGGTTTTCCATTCATCATTCCGAAAAAGCGACCTGATAATGCTGATTCTGGTTGCAATAATTGGACAGGAAAAGGCCCTTCACCTCCGAAAATTTAACGTCCACATCCTTCGTCCCGTTCTTCGTCCGGTAGGACAATCCCTCTCCATTCACCGACAACCGGTATTTATTCGGCACCTCAAAATGCAGTTCTCCCTGCGCAAATTGTCTTTTTCATTCGAATTCCTCATTCCTTTCCTCTGACACGATTCCGCTTCCCTTCCTGTCTAAAAAGCATGAATCTCACTCCCATAAAATTCTTACTTCCTGTCCTCATAGGGCTCCTCTGCAAGCTTTCCGCTCCCATCAGGCTCTTCTGCAAGCATAGTGATTTTTCGGTGTTTTGTCCAGCTATAATCCACAAGCCTGTTTTTCATCATTTTGTCCGGCCTGCAATCAACTAGACAGTTTTCTTTGAATGGTATAGGATGGACAAAAACGGTCTTTTGACTAAAATCGGTAACAATCACTTCCCGTGCGGGACATCAAAAAGATACGAGGTTGACGATATGAAATATTATCTTGCTATCGACATCGGCGCATCTTCCGGACGACATATTCTGGGCTGGCATGAAGATGAGAGAGTCAAAACCAGAGAAATCTATCGTTTTTCACAACGGGGTGGAGCATTTAGACGGCCATCTTGTTTTGGAACATAGATGCGCTTCTGCAACACGTCAAAAGAGGAATTTCCACTGCTCTTTCCGCCGTCGATAAAGTTTCCGAAAGCTCCCGAATCGCAAGTCTTTCGATTGATACCTGGGGTGTGGATTATGTCCTGATGAGTGGAGACAAGGAGGTTTCTCCCGTCTATGCTTACCGGGACAGTCGAACCGAAATCGTGATTCCGAAGGTGCATGCGCTTCTTCCCTTTGATACCTTATATGAAAGAACCGGCTGCCAATTCCAGTCGTTCAATTCGATTTATCAGCTCTACGCCGACAAAGAGGGGGCCGTCTGAACGGAGTGACCGACTTCCTCATGATTCCGGAATATCTGCTCTATAAACTCTGTGGCGTCAAGACAAAAGAATATACGAATGCCACCACAACCGGAATGATCAACGCAAAAACCGGTACTTTTGATCCTTTCTTATATGAGACCCTCGGCCTTCCTAAAGAGCTTTTCCCTTCTCCCGTACAGCCCGGCCGCATCCTTGGAGAATACAAAAGGCATCCGGTGTATGCTGGGCGCCACGCACGACACCGCTTCTGCGGTGGAGGGAATCTCGATGGAGGGGAACCATCCTTATATTTCTTCCGGAACCTGGTCTCTCCTTGGTGTAAAAAAACACCCTAGGCCTCTCACGGACAAAGCCAGTCAGGCTGCGAATTATTCGAACGAGGGAGGCGTCGGTTATAACCGTTACCAAAAAGAACATCATGGGCATGTGGCTGGTGAACGGTCTCAAAAAGGAAATTGCGGACGAGCTCGAATTTGCTCATCTGGTAGACCTTGCCAGAAGGAGCCGCTGTGATCTTCTGGTCGACGCCAACAACCCTGAATTCCTGGCACCCGGAAGCATGAAGGCAGCCTTTGACAATGTGACAAACGGAAAGCTTCATAACATCGGTGATTATTTCCGCTGTGCCTACCGCTCGCTTGCGCAGAATTATGCGAAGGCTCTGACGGAACTGGAGACCAACACGGGCACGAAATATGAAAAAGCTGTATATCGTTGGCGGTGGTGCCAAAAAAACGCTTTTTAAACGAGGAAACAGAGACTGCCACAAAAAAACAGGTCATCGCACTTCCCATCGAGGCCACTGCCCTGGGAAATCTGAAAAATGCAAATGGAGGCTGACAAATGAGTTATCAGGAAGCAAAAGAAAAAAATATGCATCCCTCGGCATCGATACGGATGCCGCGCTGCAGAAGTTGCAGAATATTCCCCTTTCGCTGCACTGCTGGCAGGGAGACGATGTAAGGGGTTTTGATACCGACCCCGATGCGCCCTTAACCGGGGGCATCCAGACCACCGGCAATTATCCGGGAAGAGCCGGAAACCCGCAGGAGCTGATGTCGGATATCGAAGAGGTGCTTCGCCTTTCTCCCGGCAAAAAAAGCTGAACCTGCACGCCAACTATGCGATTTTTCGAAAAAAAGGAAAATGGGTCGATCGTGATCAGTTAGAGCCTAAGCACTTTGCGCCCTGGGTTGATTTTTGCAAAAAGAACCACCTCGGCGCCGACTTCAATCCCACCTTTTTTTCTCATCCCAAATGCGATCCCCTAACCCTCAGCAGTCCGAACGAAGAAACCAGAAACTTCTGGATTCGACACGGCAAGGCCTGTGTGCGCATCTCACAATATCTGGCAGAAGCGCTTGACTGCGTCTGCACCATGAATATCTGGACGGGAGACGGTTTTAAAGACATTCCCTGCCGACCGTCTGGGTCCCCGGATGCGATATAAGGAATCCATTGATGAAATTCTGTCCGAGCCCTATGATTTTCACAAGGTGAAGCCCTGCGTGGAAAGCAAGGTCTTCGGCATCGGAGTAGAAAGCTATACCGCAGGAAGTGCCGAATTCGCCTTAAGCTATGCAGCAATGAACCCGGGGAAGTGTATTCCGCTGATGGACAACGGGCACTATCACCCGACGGAAGTCGTCAGCGATAAGATTCCGGCGCTTCTGACCTTTTTCCCTGAAATTGCTTTGCACATCACCAGACCGGTGCGCTGGGACAGCGACCATGTTGTCCTCTTTGACGATGAGACAAAAGGAAATCTGCAGGGAGATCGTGCGCTGCGGCGGGCTGGAGGGTCGTGTATTTATGGCACTGGATTATTTTTGACGCTTCCATCAACCGCGTCGCCGCCTGGGTCACCGGCTTCCGCAATGTGCAGAAGTCCCTGCTCTATGCGCTCCTTTCCCCGGATCTGACCGCCGATCAAAATGACGGGAATTTCACCGCCCTGCTCGTCAGGCAGGAAGAATATAAAACCCTTCCTTTCGGAGAAGTGTGGGCACAGTACTGTAAGCAGTGTGGAGTCCCAGAAGACGGAACCTGGCTTGCGGAAATACAGAGATATGAACAGGAAGTCCTGTCAAAGAGAGGCTGATTTTCTCTCCTGTTTCGGGATCCACCCTTGCTCCGATACCCTTTCTGTTCCTTTCCTTCGACCGGGAAATTGCTATATTTTAGGAGAATTCATGATGAAAGATATTTTGACGCAACCCTGGATGGTGGAAATGATCCTCACCACCACCAATATGTACAACCATGGCTGGGACGAGCGCAATGGCGGAAATGTCAGCCTCCTGCTGGACCCGGATTCCTATGGTGAATATGTGGATCTCCCCGTCCTGCGAAAAATTCCGACCGGCTTTTCCTGTCCGGATCTGGAAGGGAAATATTTTCTCGTCACAGGCACCGGCAAATACTTTAAAAATGTACAGTACGCCCCGGAGGTAAATCTCGGTCTCGTTCGACTCATCGAGGAAGGAAAAACAGCAGAGCTTCTCTGGGGTTTTGCGGACGGCGGGAAGTTTACCTCGGAATTTCCTGCGCACATGATGAGCCATGCTGCACGCTTGCAGATCGATCCGGAAAACCATGTGGTCATGCACTGCCACCCGGCCAATCTTCTTGCCATGACCTACGTTCATTCGTTGGATGAGCGGGAATTCACCCGTACCCTCTGGCAGATGAGTACGGAATGTGTTGTTGTCTTTCCGGACGGGGTCAATGTTCTGCCCTGGATGCTCTGCGGCACCAACGAGATCGGACTCGCCACCGCTAAGAAAATGGAGAGCGCCCGTCTCGTCATCTGGGCGATGCACGGCATCTACGGTGCGGGAAAGGATCTGGATGAAACCTTCGGCCTCATCGAAACCGCCGAAAAGGCTGCCGAAATCTATATGAAGACGGCGCATCTTCCCCGGATCAATACCATTACAGATGCTCAACTGAGAGAACTGGAAGTTCGATTCGGAGTCAAAGCAAGAGAGGGTTACCTGCAATAAGCGGGTACCCCTCCCTTTTTCTGTCTACGTCAGCTCACTTCGCTTCTGATTCACAGGCTCTTTCTACTCCAGCCCATTTCGCTGCTATTTCACAGGCTCTTTCTATGCCCGCTCACTTCGCTGCTACTTCACCAGTCCCTTCACCGCCTCTGTGAGCGTTTCCAGCTCCTTCTCCGCTTCTTTTTCGCTTTCTGCGCAAACGCCGATATAGAATTTGATTTTTGGGTTCCGTTCCCGATGGACGGATGCAGCACCAGGCTTCCTTTTCTAAGGAAAAAAATAAAGGACATCGGACTTTGGTAGCTGCGACAAGGAATCTTCTCCCGTCCGGCAGTCATGGATTTTACCACTCTTGTAATCACGAAATTCCAAAAACCTTCTTTCCTCCAATTTCCCCGGGAACGAGGGTTCGCACTTCTTCCATCATGGAGTGGATTTTTCTCCGCTCCTTCCATTCCCCTTCAAGGTGATGGGGATCAATTTTTTTCCTTATAATAACCGTACTTTTCAAACAGCTCCTTCATCCGGGTCAAAAGTGTCTTTCCGCAGTGCAGGTTCCAGGCTGCCGCATCGCAAAGCGCCATCACCGCCGTCACGGCGTCTTTATCTCTTGCAAAGGTTCCCTCCAGACAACCATAGCTTTCTTCATAACCGAAGATGAATTGATGGCTGTGGTTTTTCCTCAAAAATACTTGATCTGTTCTCCGATATATTTTGAATCCCGTCAGGGTTTCGATCCGGGTTACGCCGTATTCCTTCGCCAGAGGGACACTCATTTTTCCGGAAACGACGGTCGTTACCACCGCTCCGTTTTCCGGCAACGTCCCCTCTTCTTTTTTCTGGGAAAGGATATAATCAAGCAGAATCGTCCCCGTCATGTTCCCGGTAAAGCTTTCATAGGTGCCTGTCTCGCTGTTTCTGACATAAACGCCCAGCCTGTCCGCATCCGGATCCGTCGCTAGAATCAGATCGGCACCGACGCCTTCTGCCAGTTCCAGTGCCAGTGCAAATGCTCTGGGATCCTCCGGGTTCGGATAGGAGACGGTAGGAAAGTTTCCATCCGGCACCTCCTGCTGCTCCACCACATAGACGTTTTTGAAGCCGAGTTCCTTCAGGATCCTCCTGACCCAGATATTTCCCGTCCCATGAAGAGGCGTATAAACAATCTTTAATTTCGCTGCCTGCTCTTTTATCATCTCCGGATGAATGGCTAGTGATTTGACCGCTTCGATATAGGCATCATCCACTTCCTCTCCGATCACGCGGTAGAGGTTCTTCGTCAGTGCTTCCTCCTTCGTGAGGGTTCTTGCCTGTGCAAAATCCGTCACCGCATTCACTTCCGCAATAATTTCCGCATCTCTGGGAGGCGTAATCTGCGCACCGTCTTCCCAGTATACCTTATACCCGTTGTATTCCTTCGGATTATGGCTCGCCGTAATGACGATTCCCGCCGTGCATCCCAGTTGTCTGACCGCAAAAGAGAGCATGGGAGTCGGTCTTAGGAGGGAAACACATAGGCGGGGATACCGTTTCCCGCCAGGCAGAGGGCGGCATCCTGTGCAAATTCCTGCGAGTGATTGCGGGAATCAAAGGCAATGGCAACGCCCTGATTTTTCCGTACTCTGTTTTTTTATAGTTGGCTAACCCCTGCGTGGCTTTCCGAATGGTATAACGATTCATCCGGTTGCTTCCTGCCCCCATAACGCCGCGCAGACCGCCCGTTCCAAACTCCAGCTCTTTATAAAACCGGTCTTCGATTTCCTTCTCATCGCCTTCGATTGCACGAAGCTCCTCTTTGGTCGCTTCGTCCACCGCGGTGCTCTTTAACCAACTCTCGTAATTCGCTCTTGCTGTCATCTTACTTTTTCCTTCCCAGTCATATCCTCTGCAGGACGCACTTCTTTTCCGTACAGAAAAAACAGGACAACGCCGATCAGCAGCATCCCGCCAATGACGTTCCCGATTGTGACGGGCAGCTCATTGGTCAGGAAGAAATTTTTTTCCAGTTCAGCACCTGCAGTTGATCTGCACGGATCCCGTATTTTTGTCACAGCCACTTCTACGAAACCCGGGTTCTTCGCCGCAAAAATTCCTGCCGGAATATAATACATATTGGCAACACAGTGTTCGAAGCCTCCGACCACAAAGGCGAAAATGGGGAGATAACTGGCCAGAATCTTTCCCGATACTTCCTTCGACAACCCCGCCATCACAACCCCGATGCAGACGAAGAAATTACAGAGAATTCCCGAAACCAGTGCACTCATGAAAGGGAGACTCGCTTTCGAGAGCGCAAGTTTAATGGTAAACGCTCCGACCGCACCATTTCCGATTCCGAACTGCCCGCTGAGGGCAACGAGTCCGGCAAAGAGAATGCCACCAAGGAGATTCGACACAAAGACCAAGCAAAGCACGCTGATCATACGGATCGCCCGGTACCTGTGCTTCAGCGCCCCTATCACCATCAGGCAGTCACCCGTAAAGAGTTCTCCGCCAAACAGGACCATCAGAACAAAGCCGATGGGAAAGACCAGCCCCGCCGTCAGTCTTGCCAGACCGGCATTTGGGATCGCATGCATGGCGACACTGCTTTGCCATGGCCCCTGCCGCAATCAGCGCCCCCGCCATTACGCCCAACACGACTATCTGACTCTGTGGACGTTTCGTCTTACCCTCTCCCGCTAAGACCAGGTTTTCCGTTACCTCCGACATAGGCATTGCCATTTGTTTCATCTCCCTTCTGAATCTGATTGTTGATTTTTCCACATCCGTCTTCCTCCACCGCCGGCCCGGCAGCGACCAACTCCGCGGCAACTGCTGCACCATCGCAATCGAAATGGCAATGGTAAACGCTGTAAACGAACAGATCTTGCCAAAGTGCATGAAGCCTGCCATATTGCCCCGGAAGAGGTAATAAACCGCCCGGTAAAGGCTGATTCCCGGTAAAAGCGGGATCAGGCTGGTCACCAGAAAAACCGTTTGCGGACACCTTCGATAGACTGCGAGTACTCTGGAAGCCAGCACCGCCAGGAATCCGCTGATAAAAACGGCGATCACCTCGCTGTACCTCCATTTTAAAACAAAGACATAAACAAACCAACTGATGGCACCCAGGACACCGCAGACCAGATAATGTCTTCTTTTGACATGAAACATGATCGCAAACCCTACCGTCCCCAGTCCCGCTACGATGCTGCGAATCACAAGAACCAAATAGGAAATGCGGGAAATATTGCTGATGGCGGTGGAGATCAGTTTGATCTCCGGCACGTTCATTTCTACCAGCACGACGCCGGATGCCATGGAAACACAGGTTAAGAGTGCGCTGATGAGTAACGTCTCCCCCGTTGCAAAATTGTTCTGACTGAATTCCCGAACCGAATTCACAAAGGCAACACCGGGCACCAGATCCATCATCACACCGATGATGATATAAGACAGATGGACGCCAATTCCCAGGCTAACCAATAGATTCCCCAAAATGGCCGTCAACACACTGCCCAGGATCGTTTCTAAAACCCGAGACTTGATCCTGCCCTGCGAGAATAGCAGATACAGTCCGATCACGCTCCCGACGATCCCCGCACACAGAGAATCTCTCATGGAAGTTCCGATGGCAAAGCTGAATCCTCCGGCTCCCAGAAAATACGCCAACATCCTTCCCATGACACCATAGTGGTTCCTGCTTTCAATTTTTTTCAGGGAGGAAGAAAGATAGTCCAGTGTTTTCGAATGGGTGCAAACATCACGGGACAACTCGTTCACTTCTTCAATCTTCCCGATGTCAATCTCCTTGTCCGGCACAGAGACGATTCTGGTCTGGATCCCCTCTCCGCCCACCTTGGCGGTAGCAAAAATTCCGCGGTTCATCACATAGGCATCCATATCTTCGATATGCATCGCCTCTGCCATACGGTACATGGTTTCTTCCGCCCTGTAGATTTCCGCCCCGCTGGAGAGCAGGATTTTCCCCGCACAAAGCACCGTTCCCAGCGTATCCGGCTGCTTCTCCTGCCCGATGTTTCCTGCCTGCATCTTCTCTATTTTGTTTGCCTTGTCTCCTGCCTGCATCTTCTCTGTTTGGTTTGCCTTGTCTCCCGCCTGCATTCCCGGCTGTCCTTCCCGTCACACTCTGCTTCCTCTGTGTAAGTTCCCATTGTACTCGATTCCCTTTTGTTTTGCCACTTCAAAAAAACCACCGGCGGACGAATGATCCGCCGATGGTTCCCGTTTCCTGTTCGATATGGTTCTTTCCGACTGCATTCCCGTTCTTACTTCCACCCATCCATTTCCAAATGGAAGTATGCGCAGATCCTCTTATTCCTTCAAACTGAACTTCGCCACCAGTCCCTGCAGTTTGTTGGCCTGCTCGGTCAGTTCTGCAGAAGATGCCGCCGTTTCCTCTGCCGTTGCAGAATTGTTCTGCACCACGGAGGAAATCTGATCGACGCCGATGGTGACCTGGTTCACGCCTTTGGACTCTTCTTGCGAGCTGGAGGAAATATCCTGAATCAGTGTGTTGATCTTTTCCGTATGCTCGGACAGGGGTTTCGAGCGATTCTGCCGTCTCCTCCGTGATCCTTGCTCCGTTTTCCACTGCTTCCAGGGTTTCCTCTATGAGATTCGCTGTCGTCTGCGCTGCCTTTGCGGATTCCTGTGCCAGGGTTGCCGACTTCGCCTGCGACAACTGCAAAAGCTTTTCCTGCTGCGCCCGCTCTTCCGGCTTCGATTGCCGCATTCAGAGACAGAATCTTGGTCTGGAAGGCGATATCGTCAATGGTCTTAATAATCTTATTGATTTCGGCGGATTTTTCTTTAATGACCGTCATCGCCTGCGACATTTCACCCATCTTGGCATCGCAAAGACGGAGCGCCTCCTCCGCATGGAGGGACAGCTCGGATGCCTCTTTCGTAGTGCCAGCGGTCGCATTGATCTGGGTGGAAATATCGTTCATGGTCGCACTGAGTTCCTCTACGGAAGAGGCCTGCTCTGTCGCACCTTCCGACAGCCCCTGCGCGGCGGCGGAGACAAGTCCCGCATTCTGGTTGACACTTCCGGCACTTTCCTGAATCTCCGACATCGTTTTGGACAAATCTGTGGTGATTTCCGAAAGAGCGGACAAGATCGGTGCATAGGCCCCCGTATAAAACTCCGCCTTGTCGTTGGACATCCGGAAATCCCCTCCGGCGATCGCTCCGAGCTTTTCGGTCAGATCCGTAATAATGTTTTTCCACGCGGTGCACCACATCCTCGATTGCCTGCATCAGTACCGCAATTTCGTCTTCGTAATCATACTCCATCTCAATCACGAAGTCCCCGACAGCCAGCTTCTGCGAGCTGTTAGCCACCATTGTCAGCGGCTTCAGGCTCTTGCGCAGATAAAAATACCGTCGACACAATGACAATTCCAACCGTCAGCAAGCCCAACAGAGTTGCCACCCACACCAGGCGGTCTGTATCGTGGTCATAATCCGTTTCCTTCATGCTCATCCGGAACCACCAGGTTCTTCCCTGTAGGTCTACCGGGGTAAAAATTCCCTCTCTTCCGGTCCTTCCTTTCCCTTGACCTCCTGAATGAAAAGCATTGCCCTCTTCCATCAGCGACTTTACTTTTATTATATCCCTGATCCGACATCACTTCTGAAAGTTTTTTTGCCGCTGTCCTCCTCATTCCCATAGATGGCTTCGTTATTGTCAATGATTTCCGAAAACATGGTCGGGAATTCATCGTCACTTCTTTTGATATCGGTCAGTACCTTGGCATCCACGTCTAATAAGGTAACACCCTTGAATACTCCGTTTACCATCAGAGGACTGGCAATCGTGAAAATAGAGGGGCCTTTTTCCGCCGTTGTCCTCGTACATATCCGTGATGACCGTCTTGCCCTTTTTGGCCTGCTGATAATAGGGTTTATTCTGGTAAAAATCGTAGTCGTAACGCTCTACTTTTTTTTCTTTCGCACCGTTTTGTGTCAGATAAATCGCATAATTCGGCGCATCCGATAAAAAAGCGTTCGGTTCAAAGAAAGTCCCTGCACCGATGAGTGATTTTTCATTCTTAAGACTGGCATAGAGGCTACTTAACAATGCGCTTTCTGCATCATATGCGGAAGCAGGAATCTCCTGATCCAGTACCCGGCTCCTCAGCATCAGTTCTCCGGTCGGGTCTACCGAAATCGTCTTTCCGGACGTGCCGTCCTGCATTTCCCAGAGTTTTTCCGGTGCCTCCCCTGCATGGTCCTTTGCTTCATAAACAAGGGAAATCCCTGCATTGATGGACTTGGCAATATCGCTGAGCTGCTCCACCTTTTCTGATAGTTCTGTGGTTGCGTTTACCCCTTTTTTTCCGTCATAGAATCGTTGATCTGTCTGTCCATATTCAGTTCAAAGGAGTGTACCAGAATATAGCACAGCGCCAGAATACTGATAAAGGAGACCGCTCCGAGCACGAAGGACATCCTGCCCTTCAGACTCATCTTCTTCCAGAAGCCCTTCCATCTCTCCCGAAGAGAGCGACCTTGCGCCGTTTTTCACTCGCTTTGCTTTTTCCGGCCTTCCCTTCCGTGCTCTTTCCTTCTGCAATCTTTTTCTTGTACTACCTTCTCTTTCTTCTCTTTTCTCATGTCATACCTCTTCATCCGTGAATTTGTATAGACAAGCTTTCCTCTATTATCGGTAAATTAGAGAAAAAAGATAAGTTGGATCTGCAATTCCTCTTTCTTCTGCCTTATTTCTGTGGATCGAATTCGATCTGGTATCCCTCCGCTACGCCCTGCAACAGCCCCTTAACCAGAGACCTTGCATAACGATCGGCATTATCCAGAATTCCGCTCGCCCGCGCCGCTTTACGGGCGTCACTCTCTGCCAGCTTCTGCGCCTTATTGGCATCCTCCTTGTTGTTGAAATTAAAGATTGCGATGGACTCTCCGTGATAGGGAGATGGTCCCCGGATCTACGGTCGCCGAAAGGATCTCCGCCTGCGGCAAATGTACATGGATGATCCGCTTTTCATGATCAATCCGGAAAGAGATCCTGGAAGCATCGATTCCCGCCGTCACCTGACTCTTATAGGTCATCACAAAGTTCCCCTGACTCAGAATCGGGGATCCCTCGTCCTCATAGGTACTAAAACCTTCCATCGTCAGTTTCTGCGTCACCAGCTCGCTGGCATTGGCAAGTTGTCCGGAAACGACCTCCGTGCTGAGTTTTTGCCGTCTTGCGATAGCCCGGAATCCGATCTAAAAATTTTTTTGCGGCAAACGACTCCCCGCCACTTGCAGGCAAAAAAAGAGAATCCCGCAAATCCCTCAGTACAACCAATATTTTTCGTCAAAAAAACCGAACCACCATCTTCTTCATCCCGTTCCACTTTCTCCTCTCATCTGTTTTGGTTCCTGTTCCCATGCCCTGTCTTTCGTGTACAGGGTAGTAGACAAGACTGCGCCTGTTCAAAGCCGGGTAGGAAGTGTAAAATCACAGTCCCCCTCGCTATTCCGTATGGGTAATATACTATAAGTGGGCAGTGCTGTATATAGTGCTTGCGGCTTTCTGTTTTTTTAGATGCCAAATCGGATGATGCAAGAATCCAACATACCTCAATGTCAAATTTCCGCAAACACGCAAAAGACCCACGGAGCGTAAGCCGCACCGTAGGTCCTTTTCTTCTGAGCTGTTAGACTTCTTCCGAAGAGATGAAACTTCGTTCTCGGATCGATTACCCTTCTTCCTCCTGCTCCTCTTCGCCTTCTGTCATCTGTCTTAAATGGAAGCGACTGATCTGATCACGCAGATTCCTCGCCTGGTCATTGAGTTCCGCGCTGGAAGTGGCGCTCTCTTCTGCAGTGGCGTTGTTGGTCTGGATGACGTTGGAAATCTGGTCGATTCCCAGGGTGACCTGCGATACGGCGTTGGCCTGCTCATCGGAAGCGGCAGCAATCTCGCTAATCAAAAAGGCTCAACTGTTTCTGCCCGTTTACCACTTCATGCAGGGAATTTGCCGTATCGTCTGCCAGCTGACTCCCCTGCTCGACCGCTTTTACGGTATCGTCAATCAGCACCGTTGTATCTTTCGCCGCTTCCGCCGTTTTTTGTGCCAGGTCTCGCACCTCATCCGCTACGACGGCAAATCCCTTTCCGGCTTCTCCCGCTCTTGCCGCTTCTATGGCTGCATTCAGCGCAAGCAGGTTGGTCTGGAAGGCAATTTCGTCGATCGTCTTGATGATGGCGCTGATTTCTGCAGACTTCTCATTGATTCTGCTCATCGAGGCCTTCATTTCCTGCATCTGCCCGTCACTCTTGATCATTTCTTCCTGTCCGGTGGCGGCAGCTTCATTCGCCTTGGCGGCATTTTCCGCATTTTTCCGGATTCTGTCGGAGATATCGTTAATGGTAGCAGAAAGCTCTTCGATGCTGCTGGCCTGTTCCATCGAACCTCTGGTCAGATTCTGTGCTCCCTCAGCGACTTTTTTTCTGCTGATCCGGAGACTTGATCAGAGGAAATTCGGATATTTCCAATCAGACCGGTCAGCTTTTTTGTTAGATCTAACAGCGCCACTTTAATCTTTGCAAACTCTCCGTTGTATTCTTTTTAGCTGGATATCCAGATTTCCCTCCTGCATTTCATTGAGGCTGTCTGTGATTTCCTGAATATAATGCTGGTACTCCTTTAACCGGCTCACCAATTGGCGAAGTCCTTTTGCCAAATCCCCGATCTCATTGGTGCTCCTGACCGTAATCTCTTCATCCAGAGAACCTTCCGCCAGTTTTTTTACCGACTGTGTCAGAGAAAGAATCGGTCGTGCCTGTCTATTCCCCAGCACCATGGAAAGCCCCAGCATCCCGAGAAGATAGACGGCAATAAAGATAAACAGGGTGTATTTCAGCACTTCGATGCTACCGTAAATCGCTTTATGATTGGGGGCAATGGCGATGATCCAGCCATTCTCCAAAACATGATAGCCTAGCAGAACCGCTTTTCTGGAGCTTCCGCCATTGACATATCCATCCTTTTTACTCAGGAGTTCCGGCAATACTTTCTGATATTTTCCATCTAAGATTTCGCCGAAATTCTCTCCTCCCGTATAATCCGGATGAAAAAGAATCTTGCCCTTCGCATTTAACAGGAAGCATTCTTTCTCGTTAAATTTTTGATGCGCATCCAGGAGGCGGTTTAAGTAGGCAAAATCAAAGTCGACCCCGACGACTCCAAAATCCTTCCCGCTGCTTAAGTAGATGGGAGTCACGTAGGATATAATGGTTTTGTTGATATTGGCATTAAAATACGGCTCCATCCAGGTGGATTTTTTATTCTTCAGCGGCGTATAAAACCAGCCGACATGCTCCATATCGCTCGGATCATATTTGGACAGATCGGTGGGGGTAACCGGCTCCGGCTTTCCGTCATTATCCGCGTCGGTGAAAAAAGTCCCTGACGTTCCGTAAGTCAGAAAGGGATCGTAACGGATATAGGAGGCGACCAGCCCCGGAATATCCTTCGTCGAGTCAATGACGACCTCGTTCATTTTTTCTCATAGTCCTTGAAGTACTCCTCGTCTTTGGCTACGATTTTTGTTCTCGTCCGCCATAAGACGGCTGGTGAAGCCAGTAGATTCACCTTCGCCTCGATTAGATTCAAAAATACCGTCTACCGACTCGGCAGTCTGTTCCGCCGCCGAACGCATATTGGTATTTCCGTCCGTGATACTGATATTGTTCATGTACACGGTTAACGTCCCACCCAGCAAGGCAAAAGCGATCACGGTGGGGAGCAACATACATATAATCAGATTGGTTCGAATGGATTTCGGTTTCATCTTCCGCTCCTTCTTTCAGACGAGCTGATATAAAATAGTAGCTTTTGTCTATGATATCGGTAAAATAATTTTTATTATGATGATAGTATATGATTGTTTATCAAAAGCTAAGATTTTACTTATAGATGGAAATCCCCTTTTTTGCTTTAAAACAAAAGTCTCCTCCTATTTTCTGATGCGCCTTAGCAACTCCTTCGCATTCTGCTTTGTAAAGTCAGAAAGTTCATAGGAACGGATACGCTCCTTCCCCATATTGGGAATAACGAACCCATTTTTCACAAGCATTGCCAGTCGATTGATCACAGTCCTATTTGTAACCTTAAGCTCTTTGCTTACTTCGATCGGTGTGAACTCTCTTTTATATTTTTTGATTAGTAAGAAAAGTAATTCTTTCTCTTTGCCCTTGAGATACGAAAGACTTCCTTCTAGCACTTCACCATTTAATCTCGTTGATAATTCGCAAACCCTGTTTGAATACAACAAGACCATTCGGAGAAAATAATGGAGCCAAATCTCTGGGTGTGGTGGATTGTCTCTTCCTGAATAATACAGCGCCGGCAATCCCATCTGAAGAGACCTATAGTATTCATCTATATCATACGCGAAATATTCTTCTAAAGAGCCAACTCCATTAAACCTATATCCGTTGGTATCTAAAATATACCCCGACAGCAATCTTGCTGTTCGCCCATTTCCATCTTCAAATGGATGAATGGTTACAAGCTGATAATGAACGATAGCCGCAACGATGAGGGGATGATCCCCAGTTGTATTCACATATTCAATCAATTCATCCAACAAGTCCGGTATATCCCTATATTCCGGCGGAATATAATCCGGATTCCCCGTTTGAGAATCGTATACAGCAAATAAGACACCCGGAGGCATTGGTCCCCGAAGCCCTATTTTTTTCCTTGGATGCTCCTTTTTTTCCACGTACCTCTGCACATCTAATATCAGTTTCCTGGAAAATCGCTCTATTTTCGCCATCTTCTCTTCCAGATAATTCAGTGCAAGAAAATAATTTCGCACCTCCTGTTCCGGTTTGAGATAATGTTTTTCGTTCATCACTATCAATAACCTCATCCACTTGCTTCTCTGACAAGGGATTTCCCTCAATTTTCGTAGAAGCATAGGAGCTTTTTCTTTTTCGAGTTTTTTTACGCCACTTGTTAGCGACCGTAGCCGGCAGCAATACTTCTGATACTTTATACTTATTTTTTTATCAATCTCCGTAATATATCTTAAGATCTCATTTGACAAGGTGGCTTTTTATCATAAAAATTGCCCTCCTGATACATATAGTATATCATGAGAGCGCAGACCCTTTTTCACTATATTTACACTATTTTTTCACTATTTTGTAAAAATGAGTAGCGAGTGGTCACCGCCTATCAGTGCAATCACTCTGTCCCTTGTCACACTGAATCGAACGGAGCTTTTACACCGACCCCCTCCTCTCTCCTTCTCTTTTTACCCGCTCAAACGAAACATCTCCTTCTTCAAAAATACAGTCGATTTCCCGTTTCGTTTAAGTGCGTAATCAGAATCGAGAGCTTGGTATCGCGGGCGCTTGAGAACATTTGCACCGAGTCTTTATCCCGCTCCACCGGCGCAAAGAAGGCATCCATGCTCTCATGCCGCGCATAACGGAGTGTTCCCTGCCATTCGTTCGGCTGGTTGGTGAGATCCACCCCGACACCGGGGATCTGAGTGCGCCTGGTCTCACAGGGCAGCGGTCCCTCTCCATGGCGCGTCACATAGCTCCGCGTCACATAAATAGCCTCATCCAGGGTAAGTCCCCGTTTCTCAAGAAAAAACGCCGGATTGTGCAGCCCCGTCTTTGAGGAGGTCAAATGCGGTGCGTAGGCTTCATAGTCCTCATCTAAGAGGAGTCCCTGTCCGCCCTCAAAAAGGAGATGATGGAATTGCGCAATCCAGGCCCGATTCGCATCCACCAAAGTCAGGAGACCGATGTTTGCCTTCACTTCCGAGGCATAATTTTGAATCACGTCATCGTTTTTCCAATAGTTCAAAATACGGGTTCCCGCGGTCTATCCCAAGCGTCTTCGCCCGCTCTTTCGTATAGGCTTGTCGCATCCAGCGCAGTTGCCGCTGCAGCTCTGTTTCGCTCCTTAAGGCGACTTCCTCCACACTGAGGACGTATCCCGCACGGTTTCGCTGAACGCATTCATCGATGCCCATGCCGCAGGAACCGTGCCGCGCATCGCCACGGGCAGCTTCCGCCCCCATGTTAAGGAGCACATCGTCTATGGTGGTGACGCGCGCTGTTTTCTCGGAATAGAGCAATGGCACAAAGCCGAAAAGCTGCGAAAAGTCTGCGACTTCCTTCCCGAGTTGATAGAGATCCGGCATAAAAGTCTCTGCAAACAGAGTCGGCGTCCCGTACTCTGCTCCGGCGCCGATCTGGTGGTGTACAAAACGCCAGGCGGCCTCCGCATCCTCCACCGTGTGTCCGGCCTGTGCGCCGCCGTTGTGTTTGATGATCAGCGGTTTCCTCACAACGCGAGAGAGGCTTGCAACCGCAAGCCCCTTCCCCTCATCTCCGAAATTTTTCCCGATGACTGCAATATTTCTCATAACTGAATGTCAGCGTCTGCCTGCAGAGAGAGCTGCGCAAGCGCAGCACCGATCACCGGCCTCTTCAGCTCATCCCAGTGCACAAGAACCTTCTCTTGCGTCTCCCCCTTCTGCAACTGAATCGTACTGATAATGATTTCCGGCAGGCAGGAGATGCTCTCGCCATCCAGCACCATGCAGTGCCCCGGCAGGAGCTCTGCATTCGCCTGATTTCTGCCCCCGATCATGATATGGAACACATGGAAGGAAGCCTCTACTTCTTTTAGCAGACTCTCTCGTCACTTCACCCGGAATCTCATCTCCAATGACGCGTTCTATCGTAGCTCCTAAAGATCCACTTCGAATTTCCGCCTCGTCTCCGATGGTAAAGAGAAAGCCCTTTTGATTTCTCTTCCGAATCGCATCAATATTGGTGTGTCTCGCGAGAAACTCCCAGAGACAGGTCGGCACCACTTCTCCGCTTCCACGGTTTTCAAAATAGATCTCCAGCAGCTGCTCTGCGATTCGAATATCCGATTCAAACTGCGTGACCTGCAGCGGAGACTTGTCCTGAAAATCTCCATAGGCCGCGCACATGAGCGCCGGGTCTTCGACCGCGCCGGTGGAGTAGAGCTTGGTAATCAGCTCATTCAGGGCACCGGTCGCGAGTTCCACCGCGAGATAGCCCATCGAAGCCGTCACATCCAAACCGACCACAATCGGTGTGGTATTCGGATGCTCCTCCGAATCAAAGCACTCTCTCGTGCCGATAAACTTCGGATCCATCTTCGGATTGCATTCCGTTCTCTTGAAGACTTCTCCCACACTCTGCCCGTTGGAAAGCTTTCTGCTGTTCTTCAGTTTCTGCCAATCCGCCGCCGAATAACTTCCGTGACCCATTGTTTTTCCTCCTGCCTTAATCCATTTTTTTGTAAAATGATGGCCGCCAAAGCCGCTTTCGATCACCCGGTCCCATCCCGCAAAATCCGCATAGGCATCCGCTGCGGGTTCCGACTGAAGGAACTTCTCTAACTCCCGCGGGTGATGCACATCTTTTGCCACCGACTTCGCCGTCTCTCTTAGATCCCGCAAATCCCGCTTGCTCTCTTTTTCTTTACCGCCCGCCAATCGCCGAAGAGCATTCCTTCATGCGTCATCGGGTTGATAAAAAGACTCGCTGCCGTCATGTTCCCGTGCTCCAGCCCGGAGTACTCGAGGGCACAGCAGATGTTTTTCCATGCGGGAGATGACCCAGGCCAAATGTTCCGATGCAAACGGCGCAAAAACCTCCGCCGGGTAGAAATACGGCTTCCGTATATAGACGAGGCAAAGCTTCCCCTCATCCAGATAGATTTTGCTCTTCAACTGCGGAAAACAACGGACCAGCTTGACATCTGCCTCGGGAAAGGCGAGCCGGGAAAGCCCGTGCAAAAAGGCATTTGCCCCTTCCTCCCGATCGAATACATAAACCACCGTTTCCAGGCAGAGGTAGCACTCAAGCTCGGGATAGGAATAACGGTCCATGTAGGAAAGCGTCAGCGTTTTCCCGTTCTGCATGCGATAGCTTATTCTTCCGTTCTCTTCCCACAGCGTATCTCCGCTATAGTCCTGCTCCTTCGCATCTGCCTTCGCCTTATAGTAGGACAACAGCTTTTTCCGGAATTCTGTATTCCCTTTTAACTCAGCGTCCGACAGAAAGGCCCTTGCCCCGCAATACGGGCAGCGAAGGCCACCCGCATTTCCCAGCTCCAACTGTGCGCCGCACTGTTTACAGATATATTGAATCATAGCTTCTTCATCATCCAATACGCGTCCATATAAGATCCGTCCGCAAACTTCATGCTATCCGGGAAGGTACCATGCTTCTCGAATCCCAGTTTCTCATACAAATGGATGGCATCTTTGTTCTCTGCCACCACTTCCAGCTCTGCCTGCTCGTATCCGACCTTTTTGGCAACATCGAGAATAATCTGCAGTATCGCTTTGCCAATCCCGCAGCCACAGTATTCTTTGTATAAAAGCAATGGCAACCTCGCATCTGTGCTTGTATCTCTTGTACGGCGCAATGCTCATCAGAGAACAGTTCCCGACGTGCTTTCCATCCAAAAACGCAACAAGCATAAACTCACGATCCGCATCTATTTTAGCCTGAATAAGCTGCCTTTCTTTCGTGTCCGTCATGGTGATTTCTTCCGGCTCTCTGATCAGATAAGGCGTCTCGGCGCTCGTTGTCTTTAAATACCGAATCAGATCTTCTGCGTCTTCCGGCCTTGCATTCCTGAGTACGATGGTCCTGCCAAGCTTATCTTTCAGAGATCTTTCTCTGAATACCATTTTTATCCTCCAGAAAATCCCGGCGTTCGTAGGACATCAAATGCTTTTCCCCAAAGGACAACCGTTTAAGTCCAAATTTGTGCATAAATCACGATTCCTTTGAAGAATATAACGGATTAGCTTCTCTGGTTTTATATCCATATACGAACTTCAATTCCTCAAAAGAACTCTTCACTATTTCCGGAATATCAACATGGGCAATAAAATTCTTTCCATTAGGGCCATAGCCATTCACATCATCTGTAAGCCTTGGAATTTCTCCCATAAGTAAATGAATATATCTATCTATCGTCCACATTCCATGAATCTCTTTTTCGTAACACAGTTCGTCACCAGAACATAGCACATTTACCGAATATGTCGCATAATTAATCATTGTAACATCTTCGGTTATGTATTTTCTTAATACGGCATCCATACGTTTTTTTGCATGGAAGAATCCTGACTAAGAATCATATTTTTTTGAATCTGATATTTTTTTCTCTCGCAATAAATCCAGAAGATATGTGATATTGTTCCCGCAATTCGTAGACTGCGTTTCAAGATAATCCGCCTTACATCCGTACACGGTTCTAAGATATCTTTGAAAAATTTCTGCTTCGGGTAAGTCTGCTGTTTTGATTTCAGGATATTCCTGATGGATTATCTGACGCAACCTTTCGGTTGTGTGTCCTACACCGCCAACAATAATATATTTTTTTGCAATATGATTGTTGATTGCTTCTGCCAAAAGATCCCCTCCGGCAAGGATACTTCCCCCAAATAAAACCATTACATCTGCCTGATGAATTCCAGAGCATTCGAACAGTTTTTCCCGGCTCAATTCATTTATGTCCCTTATTCCACAAAAATTTCCCAAGAATATTTATATGATTGGCAATTTGGGAATTCATTTCAACCTCCAATCAAACCCCGATTGTTCGTCTATCCGCCTATTTTTCCATCCCCCAAACGCAAAATCGGGTCGGTACTTTTATCAACGATTTTCTACGGTCATGTAAAGAGGACTCTAGCATCCGTCCATGTGTTTTTCAAGAGCTTTGCATGTGTAAATACAGCTTTTTCATCTCATCAGAATGGTACAAGCTAGTCCCCCTGCTCGCCATTTGTAAAGGATAATTTCCAGCGGTGCCACCCCGCTACCTGTTTCACAATCTTGAGTCCCAGGCCATGCTGCCCGGTGCTGGGCTCCCACTCATAGTTCCTGCTGTTCAGTCTGCGCAGAAATTCTTTTTGATACGCCTTTTTCCATGATCGCCAAGCTCCAGAAAGACATGGTTTTTTTCCGATCCTGATACAGCCTCATTTCGATCCTGCATCCATCCGGATTATGCCGAATCGCATTATGAAGCAAATTCATGACCGCCTCTCCACCAGATCTTCGTTGAAGCAAAGTTCCAGATCCTGAAGACCGTCCTCGATTTCGAGTGCGAACCGATACCTGTCATCCTCCGTCTGATTCATGATTTCTGTGAGGATCCTTCTGAGGAATCGGCTGATTCTCACTTTCTTTTTTTCAAACTTCCCCGCACCATACTCCAGTTTACTGGAAAGATTCAGATTCTCCACGAGCCTACGAAGCCGGATCCCTTGTACCTCAATGGCTTTCGCCCTTTGCCTGACCTCCGCCTCCCCAGTGGAATCGGCGATCATTTCCGCATTCCCCAGGACAATGGCAAGCGGTGTGCGAACATCATGTGACACTCCTGCAATCCACTCTGTACGTTCCTCTTCCTTTTGCTTCGCGCGTCGTTTCTGTATCCATATAGGAACAGCCACCAACACAATGATATTGGACAGGGTAAGCAATGGAAGGATCTTCATCAGGTCCTTCATCAAGCTCACATCAAACTCAACGTTGTATTTCCATACCTGATCTTTTTTTCCTCCAATCACAAGCAATCCCCGCCCGACCACATAGGTACGAACCGGATAGTCCTCAAGATAATATCTGGTAAACCTGGCGACATCCTGTAGTGTATAGGTTTTTCTAAGCTCTTTAGGGAGCGCTTCACTCCACAAAATGTTTCCATCTTTGTCCAGTAGCATGGCAAACTGCCCGTGCTTCAACAGACTTTCCGCTTCTTTCTCCCCCAGCTCATACGTTCCGTTTTTTTACAGACAGACTGGTCAGTATCTCCGGCGGATTCTGATAATCGACCGAATTCGATTTCATCACCAAAAGCCCCAGGATCAGTAGATCTGTAAAAAGCAGCATCGTCACCAACAAAATGCCCGCAAGCAACTGTAGCCTCAGTCCCCTTTTTCGCTTCATGATTCCTTCTCCAACTTATAACCCAGCCCCCGTACCGTAATCAGGTATTGGGGTTTTGATGGCTCTTCTTCTACCTTTTCTCTTAAATGGCGCATGTGGACAATCAGTGAACTCTCCAATCCATAACTTCCATCCGGCCAAAGGGCGTCACACAGTGCGTCTGTTGTAACGATTTTTTTCCACGGTTTCGAAAAAGAATCTGAAAGAGCGCCAGTTCCTTTGCCGTCAGTGCAGTCTCCTTCCCATTCCGCATAACCGTTCCGGCATCCATCGAGACAAGCGTTTGCCCGAGACGCACCGACTGCCCCTTCTCCTCCAAATGATAGGTTCGTCTCAGTACCGCACCGATTCTCAGCAGCAGTTCCTTTGGAAGAAACGGCTTGGTAATATAATCATCCGCACCGAGCCCCAGCCCTTTCAAACGTGCTGTATCCTCATCCCTCGCCGACAAAAATCACCGGCGCATCATACAGACACCCCGTCTCTTTCATCTGTGCATAGAATTCAAATCCATTCCCGTCCGGCAGCATGACATCTAACAGGATCAGATCGTAATGCTGTTTCTGAAGCTTTTCTTTCGCCTCACTGCAACTGCCTGCAATATCGACCTGCGCATAGTGGTCTCTTTTGAGCAGCTCCGTTACAATGTCTGTCAGTTCCTTTTCATCATCGATCGTTAATATCCTACATTCGCTCCTATCCATCTGCGGATCCTCCCGAAACATTCTTCCTGATATGAACGCCTCAAGTATGCTTACAAACGCTTCTCCCAACACGCTTGTTCCCTCATTGAGTGCTTTTACTATACCCTATCCCGGCATTTCTCCCAAGGCCTCCCGGGTTTCTTAATGTAAGCATAAGGTAGACGCAAGGTTTTTCATAGTCTTCACCGGATATCCTGTCCTTATAAAACAACAAGGGAGGACAAAACACGATGAATTACATCCTGGAAACGAACCATTTGAGTAAACAAAGCGGTAAAACCTACCGCGTGCACGATCTTTCCATGGCTGTTCCAAAAAAATGCGTCTACGGCTTTCTCGGGCCAAACGGAGCAGGCAAAAAGTACCACGCTCAAGATGATTCTCGGGCTGGTCCATCCGAGTCAGGGCAGCATCAAACTCTTTTGGAAAGGTCATGAATTCCGCAAACAGACTGTCCATTCTTCGCCAGACAGGGAGCCTGATTGAAAATCCGGGCGGATACGGACACCTGACCGGTCTTGAGAACATGCAGATCATACAGAAGTTGAAAGGGGTCAATGAGGCGAAATCGCCTCCGCTCTGAAAAACCGTTCGTCTCTATGACCAACGCGATAAAAAAACTCAGCAACTATTCTCTCGGAATGAAGCAGCGACTCGGTATCGCCATGGCAATCCTGGGAAATCCGAAACTACTGATCCTGGACGAACCGACCAACGGCCTCGATCCTGCCGGGATTCAGGAAATGCGCCAGCTGATCTGCTCTTTGCCAAAAGAAAGGAACATGACCGTTATTATTTCCAGCCATCTTCTCAGCGAGATTGAACAGATGGCCGATCAGGTCGGCATCATCCACCATGGTCATATGCTCTACCAGGGTACTCTTGCTAATCTGGAAACCCAGGGAGACAATCTGGAAGATGTATTCCTTGAAATGACCGGCGGAAAGGAGTCCTTATGAATCTGATTGCTACATTTCCAACGCTAATCGACGTTGAGTTCAAAAAGTCCCGGCATAAGCACTCTTTTTGCTTCTTGCGATCGCTGTGCTGTTTAATTATTTCTATCTTTTTTCACGGGATTACTCCTGATCAGCAGGCATGGTACAATGTGCTCTATGCCATTCCACTGATTGATACACTGATTCTGTCTGTCCTGATGGCTGTCATTGCCAGTCAGTCGGTGGACATGGAACATAAAGGCGCCATGTGGAATCTCCTGCCGACGCTGGAAAGCAGAGCATCCATCTATCTCGGCAAGCTCCTCTATGGATTCATCCACCTGACCCTGTTCTGCCTCTTGCAAATGGGAATGGTGATTCTGATGGGTGTCAGACTTGGATATGAGGGCAATATTCCGTTCTCTCTGATCGGAATCACCTTTCTGGCAGAGCTGGTCAGCGGAATGATTGTCTATCAGGTACAATGCCTTTTGTCTCTCCTGTTTCCCAGCCAGTTTGCAGCGCTCTCGATCGGCTTCGGCGGCACTCTGACCGGTCTGTTCCTCGCCTATGTGAGTACAAAGGCCTGGACGCCCTGGTCCGTCCTCCTTTCCCTGAGTCCCATCGGTATGGATTATCAGAGGGCAACGCGAACCGTGACACTTTTTCTCCGTCGGATCACGCCGCTTGAAATTCTGACTGCGCTTATTTACCTTTTTCGGTATCTTCCTGCTGGGTCTGTATCTTTTTACCAAAACAGAACCCGGGGCGCTCAGCATAGGTGCAGGCAGGTACAAGGCATCCCGGTCGGTTCACAGTGCGCTACCGGTGGAACTGATCAAACTGAAGCGCAATCCTATATGGATTCCCTTTCTTCTGATTCCGCTGATTTCGGCTGTGATCGGGACCTTCAATTTCACGCAAAAATCAGGGTGTTTTACAGAACACCTGGGCAGATCTCTGGACGCAGCAGTCCCTGTTTCTGGGAATGTTTTTCCTCGCACCTCTGGTTGGAATTCTGTGCAGCCTGCTGTGGCGGATGGAGCATCAGGGCAGCAACTGGAACCTGATGCTGACCGTCACTACACCCGAAAAACTGGTCAAGGATAAGTGGATGACGGCTGTTCTTCTCTCATCCGTCTGCATTTTTGTGGATCGCTTTCATTTATCTTTTTACCGGAAAAAAATCATCCTGCGACTTCCCGGAGAGGTGCCTGAACTGTTTTTGGATTCGGATGCTAAGTGCCGCAGTCTGCCTCGCCGCCATCAGCGCTGTGCAGAGCATGTTGTCGATGATCTTCCGCTCCTTCGCCGTACCAATCTCACTCGCTTTTTGTAGGGAGCATTGCCGGTCTCTGGCTGACCGTCAAAGGTGCTTATTATGCCGTTCCGTATTCGATGCTGATTTATGGGATGGGGAGCAGCTCGATCACCGGAGAATTGAACGTTCCCGTTCTTCTTGCATCCTGCTGCTTCTATATTCTCGGAGCGCTTACATGCAGCATCCTCTTCCTAAAAAAAGTCGGATGCACGCACGCATGTGTGACGGCAATTCTCTCAATGAACTCCCCCGCCAACCTCCAGGGAAACGCCACTGTCATATACGCCGTGCATCGAAGCGAGAATCAGGACTGCCCGAATATAACAATGTAGAGTAAGGCAATCCCAAGTAAACTCCTTCGATGAATCCGACGGAACCACACTCCGATGCAAAAATAGAGCAGGTTTCTACCGAACTTACCGTTTGGCAGAACCTGCTCTTCTTATTAGTGCGTGCAACAAAACCAAAGTCGACAGGATTCCTCTTCCCGACGCATCCTGTACCCCAAACATTCTTACCGGAGTTCTCTGTTACGATTTGACTTGATTCGGTTTCCCGGCAAATCGTTCTCGCGGAAGAGTTCTCAAAGAGTCATTACATATACCTGGCACAGATTCCGTTCATCCCATAAAGTCGGAAACAGCTCAAACCCTCTGAATCCAAGTGTATGTATTGTTCTCTTGATTCGGGAATTCCGAACCAATCAGGAAGCGCTTCCAGTATTCTTCGGGAAATTGTCTACTTCTCTGTCGCTTCCTCCACGCTGACAATTCTTATGCCGGTAGCATCCGTTTTTTACCGCTGTCAGCCACAAAGCGATATACAAAAATTCAAGCAGTCGGGAACGGTATCATCTATGTATCCGGAATCAACGAATCCGGCTTTCTCATAGACATGGATTGCCTGCACGTCTTCCCTTTTTACGCATACTTCAGATAGAAGAATCGATCCATAGAATTCTTCACACTAATTGGCAATCTTCCAAATAGTTGCTTTATTTTTCATGCTTATCAAAGTTTTATACAAACCTCCCTGCTTCATCAGTCCTTCATGATTTCCTCGTTGTTCTATTTTCCCGTTATTTAAAACTAAAATCTGATCGGCGTTTCGTATGGTAGAAAGCCTGTGAGCAATCATAATAATGGTCTTGTTCTTTGTCAGTTCTTCAATGGCAGCCTTTAGCTTATCTTCATTTTCCGGATCAATATTTGCTGTGGCTTCGTCAAAAATGACAATCGGGGCATCTTTTAACATAGCTCTGGCAATGGAAATTCTCTGTTTTTGTCCTCCGGAAAGAGTGGCTCCGCCTTCTCCAATCAACGTATCGTAACCATTTGGCAAGGCTTCTATAAAATCATGACACATCGCCTTTTTAGCAGCTTCTATGACCTCTTCTCTTGTGGCACTTGGCACACCGAACTTGATATTATTTTCAATCGTATCCTCAAAGAGATATACATTCTGGAATACCATAGCGATATGACTCATCAGATTGGGCAGGGTATACTCTTTAATGTTTTTGCCGCCCATTAAGATTTCTCCTGCGTTTACATCCCAAAATCTTGCAATCAGATTGCAAAAGGTCGTCTTTCCGCTTCCGGACGGACCGACAATGGCGGTCATGGTGTTCTTCTTCATCTCACAGGAAATATGATCTAAAATTGTCTTTTCATCATAAGCGAAAGAAACATCTTTAAATTCAATATCCGGGTGACGGATTGGGCTTGTTTCAGCTCCTTCTTTTATTTCAGGAATCTTTTCCAAATATTTCAAGCTGTCGATGGAGTTCTCTGCAATTCTCAGTATCGCCATAGAGCTTCCTGCCGCTTTAATTCCTTCAAAAATAATAAAGCCGGCAATCATCGACATAATGGCATCTGCCAAAAGCATATCTCCCTCAATGTAATACTTGGCAGATAAAATAATAATAGCGGCAATACTGATTCCAAGAACAATTCGCTGTAAAGCGATATATGGCGTCATGGTTTTTTCCAGTTTCATTGTAATATTGCAGTTTTCTTCAAACGCATTACTCAGTTCTTTATTATTCTTGCCGCCTAAATTGTATGATTTAATCACCTGCATTCCTTGTACGGTTTCCAGTACCTGTTTTGTCAAATGTGTTTGAGCAATACCGATTTCGCTTGCATTTTCTCTTGACTTTTTTTCCATAAAATAGGTGACAATAAAAAATGCAAGGATACCCAAAAATGCGGTAATTCCTACCATTATGTGCAAATAAAACAAGGCTAAGGCAAAGACGAAAGTATTGAGTAATCCGCCTAAAACAAGCACAAGTAACATCGGTACCTGCATTTCAATCTGGCTGAGAGTGGTGGTACTCATTGTTGTAATCTTTCCTAAACTGAATTCACTGAAAAATCCCATCGGTACTCTTTTCAGCTTGTTTCCGATACGAATTCTTTTATCCGCCGCCATAAAATAGCCGGCATGCGTTTGCTCCAGTTGAGATATATATTGTGTGATAATCTTTCCGACTAAGCTGACAAGAAGAATCCCTAAGACAATGGCTATATCCTTCATGGAAAGAGTTTCGTCAAATATTTTAACGAGAACATAATACACACCGCCCATTTGCATTGCATTAAATGCCGCACAAAGGAAGCCGACAATAATGGACTTTTTGTATATTCGGCTGTTCCTTTTCCGCAAAGTTCCATATTTTCTTAAATACTGTAATCATAACGCTCCTCCTTTCCCGCAGCTTTCCACAAAGAGGAATAGACTTTTGATTTTCTAAAAGTTCCTCATGCTTTCCACAACTTTCAATCTTCCCGTTTTCGACCACAAATATTTTATCTGCATTGACAATGGTTCTAAGCCTATGTGCAATTAAAATCAATGTTTTTCCTTTCACCAAATTACTGATGGCTTCCTGCACAATGCTTTCGTTTTCGGTATCCATATAAGAGGTGGCTTCATCTAAAATGACGATCGGTGCATTTTTCAGCATGGCTCTTGCGATAGAAATTCTTTGCTTTTCTCCTCCGGACAAATGTCCTCCGCCTTCTCCCACAATCGTGTCATACCCGGCGGATAACCCTCGGATAAATTCATCACAACCGGATAATTTTGCCATTTCCTCTACTTCCTTATCACTTGCCGACGGTTTTCCGATTCTTATATTTTCTCTGACAGACATATCAAATAGATAGTTGTCCTGTGATACATAAGAGATGGTTTCGGATAACTGTTCCAGCGGAATCTCTTTGATGTTTTTTCCTCCGATACTTACTTCTCCGGCATCTGCATTCCAAAAACCTGCGATCAGCTTCGTAATGGTTGATTTTCCGCCTCCTGACGGACCGACAAATGCCGTTACCTGATTTTCCCCAATCGTCAAACTGACCCCTTCTAATACTTTCTTATCTTCCGTATAGGAAAAATCCACATTTTTCAGTTCAATATCACTACCGGATAACGAAAACATTCCCTTTACCATGCTCAAGATCAGGGGCATCCAAAATCAATCCGATTTCCTTTGTAATCGTTCCTATTCTGGACAGATCATCCATATAATTGGTCGCCGTCAATATATTTTCCACCGTTCCAAAAGAAAGTACAATGATGGTTATAAAAGTCGCTATTGTTAAGGAACCATTTAAATAGAAATAAACTCCTAACGGCAGGATTGTAAGCAAGGACATAGGTGAAATTTTTCTGTATGCAGATACACCAATCATCGTTTCTTTCATCCAATGATAATAAAATGCCGCATTTTCATGGACTGCTTCACTGTATTTCTGATAGGAAGTTTCGCTTTGATTGAACATCTTGATGACCTCAATTCCACCAATGTATTCCACCACTGCGTTATTCATTTTCTGATTGATTTCCACCGATTGCTGATACTTTTTCCCATAAGATGCCATCACCGATTTCATACAGAACATTCCAATCACAAGAGGAATCAAGGAAACAAGTGCCAATCTCCAATCCAAAATAAACATATAAATCAGCAAGAGAATCGGACCGATGATATTGGCAGTCATTTCAGGAATAATATGTGCTAAGGTTGTTTCCATAGAATCCACCTGATCCACAATAATATTCTTGAGCTTACCGGAAGAAATATTCATAACCTTTCCAAGGGGCATCCGAAACAGTTTTTTTAGAAATTTCTTCCCTTATCTTTTTTAAGGAATAAAACGTTGCCTGATGCGATATGGAAGTGGAAGCCGCCGCAAAGATTTCTTTCAAGACCATTGCGGCTAATACCATAAGACCGTATTGCAAATAAAATCCGAATTCTGTGTTTTTTCCAATCAGTCCTACAATCATTTTTGCTAATACGATATATGCGGCAAGACCGGATACCACTCCTAAAACTGCCAATAGAACGGATTGAATGTAAGTGTTCTTATATTCTTTTACATACTGTTTGATTAAATTCATAATCCAAATCCTCCTCTTATACCAAAAATTTTTATCTTATGGGAGCAAATAAGAAATCCGATATTTTACCTTCATTTCCTTTTACAGCTATCTTTTTATAAGTCTTGTCATCCAGCATCAACACCGTATTACACACTTCAAAGAGAAGTTCTAAATCATGGGTAATAATGACCACCGGTCTCTTGGCGGCATATTTCCTTATCATAGCTCCTATTTCTTTCATTCTCTTATAATCAAGCCCTGAAGTCGGCTCGTCCAATATAATGATTTTTCTTTCACTTAAAAAGGCAGTAGCAAGTGCAAGCCCTTGCTTTTGCCCACCGGAAAGTTCTTGTGGGTGATCCATTTTTTTATCCCACAAATCAATTGCATGAATATAGGTAGTGACTTCTTTTAAGTATTCACTATCTTTCACTTTATTTTTAGGAATCAGTTCATTTTCCACCGTATCAAAGAAAATTTGATAATCCACATCCTGCATCATATAGTATGATTGCTTCAATCTTTCTTTCGTTGTTTTTCCATAGCTTATTTTCCCTTTATTTTTAATTAAACCCGCTAAAGTTCTTCCTAACGTTGTTTTTCCAATTCCATTTTCCCCGATGATTGCCATGATTTCTCCATAATGAAGATCAAAAGAAAGATTCTTTATGAGTTCCTGTTTTCGTATATCAATATTTAAATCTACGATCTCGGCAACCTTTTCTTGCTCTTCATCCGAGTTTTGTGCTTTCAAAGACTGATAACTGATTGCTCGCAATCCATATTTTTTACAGTCATCCTCTGTGAGTTCTCCTTGAGAAAACACCCTCTCGATTGTCCCGTCTTTCATATAGATTAAGCGGTCATATAAATCATTCAAAAAAAACAATCGATGTTCCGCAATAATAATCGCCTTTCCCATTTCTTTTAAAGTGCGGACAATATCTCTAAACTGAGCAATCCCTTGATAATCCAAATTGGAGGAAGGCTCATCAAAGAAAATAATTTTGGTATCATATAGCAAGGTAGAAGCGATTGCCACTTTTTGTTTTTGTCCGCCGGAAAGTTCTGAAAGTTTCTTTTCCATCAAATTGGAAATCCCCATTTTTTCAAAGGCTTCTTTTGTTTTTTGTTTTAATTCCTCAAGGGACATTCCTAAGTTTTCTCCGACAAAGGCAACTTCTTCTTCCGCAATGGTAGCAAAAAACTGATCCGATGGATTTTGAAATACATTGCCGATATATTTTGCAAGCTCACCTTTTTCGTAGTCCAGCAAATTTTTATCAAATAATTTTACTTCTCCGTCTAAATCACCCTCATAGTGATTGGGAATTAAGCCATTTAATATTCTTGTCAAAGTCGTTTTTCCACATCCTGAAAGTCCTGTTATAACAATCAATTCACCCGGCTCAACACTTAAACTTAAATTTTTTAAGATAATCTCTTTGCTGTTTTTTTATACTTAAATTTGTTGATTTTTGACTTCTAAAATTTTCATTTATAATCCTCTGCATCTAAAACAATCTCCATACTAAATAAAAAAAGAAATGCACAAACAAATTAGAGTCAAAAGATATTATATTTAGTTGGATTGTAACTTGTTTTTTTATGTTGATACTCTGCACCTTTTTGAAATAATGGAAGATGTTAAAGTTTCGCTTACATGAAGACACTTATACATCAATGGAATAAGATAAAGTTCAAATGAACGGACAGGATGTAAGAGGCTTATTTTTAAGCCCCTTACTTTCATACCATTTCGTATTTCTTTAATCCTTATTTCCATTTCACTCATAAATCTAAGTCCCGTAGCAATACTAAGGTTAAAGTCATTTGGAATTCCAATTTTCCTTAAGGAACTCATTATTGTAAGTGGAGATAAAGAAATCAGTATCCTACCTAAAAACAAAAAAATAGGGAAAAAAAGTTTTATCCCAATTAAAGAGTAAACCTATAAAAGACGCCACTCCAAGTCTCATAAGGAAGTTTCTCCAACAAATGCAAAAAGCAATAAAAAGAAATAGGTACTTTACAGACACACTAAGAAATGCTTTTTTTGAATGCGTTAGTAACAAAATAAATGAAACGGACATCATAATGTAATAGCCAAGTTTATCAGTAATAAAAAGTGTAATGGAAAATGAAACGATGAGGATAAACAAAACTATACTATTAACTATGCAAGTCTCTTTTACCGTGTTTTTTTGCATCAAAGTATCCCTTTCTCTTTTTCTTTTTTTCAAAAAAATTTATTATTGATATACATTCCGAACATGCCGGCCACAATAACTAAAACGATATTTATAGCAATCGAAATCAACATTGCTTTAGGTGTAAAAAATGTGTACATATATTGAGCTTGCTCCGGAGAAAAAACAGTAAATACTTCCACTAATTTTTCAGGACCTAAAACTTTTTAACAAAAGTCATAGCATGCATTGAAATGATAAACATTCCAGTCGCCACTGCCGCTGCAACTCGTTTATCATCTTCATAACTTCCTATGATAATTTCGGCCACAATACCTGCTATTAAATTTATAATAAGCATCGGCCAATATCCCATTAACGACCAAAAAAATAGCCAGCAACATGAAAAAAATATAAAATGCTGAAGGTTTTTTCTTAATCTTTTTTGCCATTACAACAAATGGCGGTGCAATTACAAGTGCAGAAAATCCACTTGCAACATAAAGAGAAACGGTTCCCAACATTCCTGTTCCCATTGATACAGCCATACCTAAAACAAAAGCAATAACTGTAAATACAGTGATTTGAATAATGTCTTTTAACTTCATAATAAACTTCCCTCCTAAATTCCAGTTCTTTATTAGCTTCAACTAACCCTGATGAAAAAAATTAAGGGGCTGTCGCAATAGATGTTGCGGCAACCTTCGATTATTGATGAAAATCCGGCCATTTGAGCCGGATTTTTTTCCCTGTTTTTAACAATGATTTCAGGAAAATTACTGAATTAAGCGCACGCTATCTAAAAGACGCTCACCGAATAAGCGACATCTCCTAATTGCTGTTTTAAATGACTTAAATTTATGAAGCTTTCAGTTCAGTCAGAAACTGACCTGTCCGGCCACCCTGGATCTTGAAATGAAGCTTATTGATGTTGTAGGCAATGGCCAGAAGAACGCTCTGGGCCAACACATTCTCTTTCCCCGGTAAAGATATCGTCGGAAGTTCATGTCTTCTTTTATGACAGCAAAGCTGCCTTCGACCTGGATACTTCGGTTCATCCGCAGTTGTGTCCCGTACTCCGTTGTGATCCTTTCCATTGTTTCCTCGCGCTTTTTCTTTCATCACTTTTGAGACGTTCAGCCGTTTGTTGCGTTCTTCCATTGAGTCTTGCAGTTGTTGCCATGGATACATTTGTCTTTATAAGGACATCCCTGACAATTCTCACATTCGTAGATAGTCACTGTACTGACATATCCGTTCCGGTTTTTATTATGACGGTCATAGATTTGCTTGAGCTTCCTTCCATTTGAACAAATATATTCGTCTGTCTCAGAATCATACTTCATGTTCTCTCTCCGGCTGATATCCTGGCGGTATTTTCGGGTCTTCGAGATCTCATAATTCTGTGGTTTCAGATAAGATACCTGACCATTTTGTTCCAGAAAAACATAAGCTTCTTCACTTTCATATCCGGCGTCAGCAACGATCTCCTTGTATTGAAATGGAAGATGCTCTTCCATGTCTTTTATAAAGGGAACCAGCGTCAGGACATCTGTCGGATGGCTGCTCAGATCCAGCCACGTAATGTATTGCGCGTCAACTCCGTGCTGGAGATTATAGGCTGGCTTCAACTGTCCGTTGCGCATAGCATCCTCTTTCAGATGCATGAATGTTGCGTCCGGATCAGTCTTGGAATAGCTGTTTCTTTTTCCGCAGATATGAAGATGTTTTGTGTATTCTTTCAGCTTACGGATATATCCTTCCAGCGTTTCAATGGATTTCTGCAGCTGACTTTTCCGATGGCCGTTCCCGTAAACAAATGTGATTTGTTCTTCTTCCCTGATCTTATAGAGCTTTTTGCGCAGACGCTTCATGGTATGCAGAGTTGCTTTTCCACCATAGACTACTTTGATTCCGTACAGAGTCTCACATTCTTCGATGAAAGAAATGATCTTTTCAAACAAACGAGCCTGATGCTTTGTAACAGACTTTTTCCACACAAACGTATACTTGTTTGCGTAGGATTCAATTTTTGTCCCATCAATAAATAGGGTCTTGCCAGAGATCTCTCCAAGATCATGAAGGATCGATGTCAAATTCGTAAGGATCGGTTTGGAACAAGCAGACAGATGAAGGGAGATAAACCTTGCGATCGTGGAATGATCCGGAGCCGGCATTCCTTCAAGAAGATACATAAAGTTAATGTCCCTTTTGCAGGCAGTTTCAATGTCACGGCTGGAAAAACAGTCTGTTCATGGAAGCATAGATCATGATCTTAAGCATCTGACGCGGTGTCGCCTGATTTTTTCCGGACTCTGTCATATGTGTCGTAGAGTTCGAAAGATCCATTTCCTCCACAAATGCACTTAGAAGGCGGACCGGATCGTCAGCCGGGATCATGGGTTCCATTTCTAATGGAAGTTTGATTTGATAATAGCCTCGATATGCCGTATAATCAGGCTGTAAATGTAATGGGGTTTGCATACCATTATTTTTACAATAAAGCCCGGACTTTTCGAAGCCCGGGGCTTTGTTTTATGATCGAGTAGGAGGGTGATTAACCCCGTCCTCTCACACCACCGTGCGTACCGTTCGGTACACGGCGGTTTCAATAGTTTACGTGCACTGACTGGTACGCAAGAGTGAGATCATAAAAGCCCCACCGTACCAGTCTTTCTTTTGTTAGAGCTCTTTTGACCGCTCCTGTGTTGGTCGTCCACCAGTATCCGCGACGGCATCCTGCCGCTTGATGTGCAAAAATATTCCGGAACGCCCAGTCCAATCAGCTTACGCTTCTTTGTCTTGAACTTCTTCCATTGTTTCCAAATGCACATACGAATACGGTGACACAGCCATCCATTCAGAGCATCGACTTGATTCTTCATGCTTGCGGTTCCGTAGTAGTTCATCCACCCTCTTACATAGACCTTTATCTTTTCAAGTGCCGGTCTGATGCTTTGACAGCGTTTTCGGGAAGAAAGCTCTCTCAATCGGGCTTTGAACTTTTCCATCGACTTTACATGAACTCGGATAAATATTCCGCTTCCGTTCCTTCCCAGTGCAAAGCCGAGATACTTAAAAATTTCGGATTGCAAATGCACTGACCACACGGCTTTTTCTCCTGATTCACCTTCAATTTCAAGGTTTCTTCCAGATACTTCGTGCTCGTCTCCAGTAGCCTCTTTGCCGCTCGTTCGCTCTTTTGCCAATAGAACAATGTCGTCCGCATAGCGTATGCACGGAACTCCACGTCTCAGATACTCCTGATCAAATTCATTGAGGTAGATGTTTGCCAACAGCGGAGACAGATTCCCTCCCTGTGGCGAACCTTCCTCTGTATCGATGACCACTCCATTTTCCATGACCCCGCTTTTCAGATATCGCTTTACCATCTGGATGACACGCTCATCCTTGATCTCTCTGCGTAGCAGGTTCACCAGAATGATATGGTTCAGTGTGTCAAAGTATTTGGACAAGTCTAGACTTACCGCTTGGGTATATCCTTGCTCCGCATACTCCTTTACCTTCCGTATGGCATCTTTTTGCGCTCCGTCCGGGACGATAGCCGTAGCTTCCATCTGCAAACAGCGGCTCATAAATCGGCATCATCTGTTGTGCCATGGCTTGCTGGATGGTTCGGTCGGTGACGGTGGGAATACCAAGCTTCCGTATTCCCCCGTCTGGCTTTGGGATCTCTACTCGTCTGACCGGCTTCGGCGTATACTTCCCTCGCCGTATCCTGTCTACCAACTCGTGGTTGTTCTCCTTAAGCTATACAAGCGTCTCGTCAACGTTCATTCCATCGACTCCCGGCGCTCCTTTGTTTGCCCTCACTCTCTTAAAAAGCTCTGTTCAGGTTGTCCTTTTCCAGTATCTTCCCCAAGAGATCAGGCTGTGCACTATCCCTTTCCTTCCATATCCGGTTGAATGAGCGGTGCGCTCTCACATACCCTTTGTGTTCCGCACTATCTCTTTGTGAGCAGCCATCGTGTCCGATGTTTTCTGCATCCATGTGCTCATCCTCCTTTCTCAGTCGTACTATGGACTCCCTACTGATTCGGTCCTTTCCCTCTCGGGTACTATGACCTCTGCTGACTTCTGCATGTTCAATGCCACCTCTCGATGACGGTTTCTCCTTTCGGAGCATTCCACGCAGACCTCCCCAGGTACCGCACGTTTCTTTCCCTCCATCTACCTGCCATTTCTACTACAAACGATTCCGTGTAGTTATCGGGCTTCGTCTTGTCTAGCAGCCTTACCCTCGTTTGCAGCCTGTAAATGATTTCTGTTCGTCAGGCCAGAGGTTTGCCCTCGGGTTAGTAGGTTCCCCGAATCCGGCTTCCTTTAGATTCCACCTCACGATGGACACCCTTGCCTTCGGCTATGTCCTTCCCACTACCGGGCGGACTCCGGACTTGCACCGGTTAGAAACGTGCGCCGCTGGGCGCACGATGAAAAGGCTGTCGCTCTAATCACTTAGTGCGACAGCCCCCTATATCACCATTTATGTTAAGTATGCCTGCAATGTTAGAAGTGCTCTATAACCAATTGGGTATTTTTTTACTCCAAAAAGACAAATTGCTCTCACTTAAATTCACTTGGCGTTTTACCCATAATACTTTTAAACGCCTTTGAAAACTTGCTTTGATTTTCATAACCGGCCATCTCGGCAAGTTCCCCTATACTTAAGTATGGTTTTTTATTCAAAAGAATCGCTGCTTCTTTTATTCTGTTTGTCCTCATAAAAGCACCTATCGATTGCCCCTGAAATACATTGAAAGCAATTTTTTTAAGACTTGATTCGGAAACCGCAAACTTTTTCGCTAAATCTCTTATCTTCAGCCATTCAAAAGGATTTTCTATAATCATTTTATAACACTCTTGAGTTGCTCTGTATACCGGTTCGGAAAATGATGAAAACTGTTCTGTATCTTTTGATTCTATCAAGCTTAAAAACAAAAGTAACTCTATCGTTTTTATAATAGAGTATGGAAGTTTACTCTTTCATCTACCTCATACAAAGTTCGTTGATAATATGATTTATTCCATCACGAGAACGTATAATCAAAGATACTCCATTTTTACACAATCTGTCTCGTAATCTATGCAAATCAATATTTCCATACGGAAAATATTGATCAATTGATTTTTGAGCCACATTTATATCAATAAAAAGTGAAAGTCCAACATATTTCTTCATAGGGATACACGACTTTTTAAATGAAGCTTTGCCAAGATCAACAATACTTAAATCTCCTCTCCCTAAAAAGGCATGCTCGTTATTTTCTAAAATAAATTCATAACAACCTTCTAAACAATGATCAATCTGTAACATACCCTCCTTAGGCTCTATTTTTTGATAAGTAGTTTGCATATTCAAAGTATTGTAAGAAAGTTGAATTCCTTCCAAAAGATTATAGCAGCGCATTTCACCCTGTTCCTGTATCATTGTTTAAGCAATATATTTGTATATCCTTTGTCTGCTTTTTTTCTGTAAAAAAGAGTTTATCATAAGCATTTTCAATAACACTGTTTTTATTTAACTCCATTTCTTTTCTCACCTCATTTTTTTATATTTAGTAATCAATTCCTTTTCTTAATCAAAAACAGACTTAGCCATAAAGTGAAGTTGACATAGCCTTATAGTACTTTCAATCCTTCCGTAATTTGCTTAAAAAATTCTGAACTCCAAATATCCAAAACGGAAGTATCGCGAAATGGCTCAACATCCTTTCTGGCTTGCAAAAAGTCAATACTGTCAAAGCGACTCTGCCACCCACGGCAAATTACCGCATGGATTTTTCCCGGCAAACAGAGAAAGCATGTCATTTTACCGTCATAAGGCCAGCTTATCCCAATCCTGCACGGATTCTATTACCGGAATCCAACTGTCTATTTCGAATCTTTCTTCTATCCATGGTTCCGCATAGCCGTCCAGAATAAGCACCCCATTGCATTTTATATGGGCTTTTGCCTCTACTATGTCTAGGACTTCTATCCTGTATTCAATTAGCGGTTCATTTTCATAAATATAAAAGGAATCTTCACGCTCTTCGCTTTCCTCAACTGTCTTTACTGAAAATGTAGTCCCCACCAATTCCTTTACATCACTCTTATCGGTATCTATCGGGATTGATGCAGATAGAAGGGAGAAATCTCATTTCCCTCGAAATCTCCGGGCTTAAACCCAATGTCTACAGCCCATGAGGCGCTTTCCTCCCGGTCTGCTTTAAAGAACATGAGGCAGCTTCTTCTATCTTCCCAATCGTCTTGAAATGTAAAATCTTTTATTTTTAACATTTTGCTCTCCCCTACAAACTTGAATTGTTCGAGCTCTTCAAATACTAACGCACTTGATTCTGTTCAATAAGTGATTTATAGTAGCTACCAAAATCAGCAAGTGAATTAACAATTGGAAGCATTTTTTTGTTCCGAGTTCCGTTAAGCCGTATTCAACTCTCGGTGGCTGCTCATGGTAATCGTGGCGATATGCCAGTCCATCACTCATCATTTGTCTTAAACTATCTGTCAAAACCTTTTGTGAAATACCGTCTATACTTCGTTGTAGTTCATTGAATCTCCATGGACGCTCTTTCAAGTTACGCAAAATCAGCAATTTCCATTTTCCTCCTATGAGAGATACTGCTGTTGCAACTGGGCATTCCAGTAATTCTTCTTTTGCTCGCATAATTCTCACCTCCGAGTCTATTGTAACACATTCAATTTTGAGTGTATAGTTACAAAAAGATGCGTACTTGTTTTTGTATGTGTCTCACACTATGCTAATAACAAGCAACCAGAAACTACAAATTAAGCATGGAGGTATTATTATGGCAAATTACACAAAAACAACTATTGGAAAGGAAAACCGAATTGATTTGCATGAAAAGTTGTCTTTAACAGGTGCAGAAATCAGTTTGAACGAACTACCTGCAGGAGCAAATGTCCCATTTGTTCATTCTCATAAAGAAAATGAAGAAATCTATGGAATTCTTTTCAGGTAACGGCAAAGCCATAATTGATGGAGAAGAAATCAGTCTTTCAACTGGAGACTGGCTAAAAATCGCACCTGCTGCAAAGCGTCAGTTTTTTGCATCCGATATTTCCGGAATTACTTATATCTGCATTCAGGTAAAAGAAAATTCTCTGGAACATTTTACAGCAGAGGATGCCGTAATCTGCTAATAAAAAGTATTTATTTACAGAAATGCACAGTTCCCGATATGCTAAGAACTGTGCATTTCTTTTTTCTTCAATTTTACAATTTTTCAATTTTTCGAACTTGAAGTTATCGTTCTATATATTCACCATTTCTCGGCACAATGATTTGACTTAGATTCTTATTAACCGCAAAATGACGAACATCATTATTCGCCTTCAAACTTGCTGACGGCGAACAGCATTTCGTGCTGTTTGCGGACGGCAAGTACACAGGAATAACCGCATAAGCGGTGCAAGGAGGTGTAGCCACTTTGACGGAACGAAGTGACGAAACATTCTCGGTCATGCAGCTTTTTTTATGCTGACAGAGAATGAAGCTCCGCAGGACGCACGATACTCCCGACAGGAGAGTATAGAGTGCGCCCTTTAGTTCCTAAAGGGATTTTTATCAATTCGATAAACTGGAATTGTGCGTTTGAAGCGAAGCAAAATACGAATGCACCGCAGCAATAAATTTCTGTTTAACGATTTCTTTTTTTCCGCTATTTTCTGTCCCTC